>Ga0307405_10000001_pt1 | contig 1731270 bp, 1609 predicted proteins | sample 322Cmetagenome_2_FD_203311 | JGI IMG/M metagenome (GOLD analysis project Ga0307405, IMG submission 203311) | Maize rhizosphere microbial communities from greenhouse at UC Davis, California, United States - 322HYB-C-1 | ecosystem: Host-associated > Plants > Roots > Rhizosphere > Soil... | reverse complement strand
CAGTTTTATGGAAACGAAAGTTTTTTCGGCTCTATAGGAAGGAATACCGAAAGTCGCGGTGACCTTCTTTTAAAAAGGGCGGCAGGAACCGGAACGGCCTGCGCCTTCTGTGGCGGAAAAGGCGGAAATATTAGGCAGGAAGCATTGGAAGGAGGATGAAAAACGTCGGGAAACCAAACACCAACCTACTATTTTGACATATTTAGGTTCGGTTCTGACCATCAAATAATAAAAACTAGCAAATAAAAAAGGCAACCTATCTTTAGATTGCCTTTATACATATATATTATAGTACTGTATTATGTTTTAGATTTTGCCACTTTCTCATTCCATGATTTAGAAAGTTCTTGATAGTTTATATTGATGCCTGGTTTTTGTTTGGGAAGCCTGCCTTCTTCAAAAGCTCTTACTAATATGGTTTCGATAAGAAAATCTTCGGCTACATTATAAGGATTGTACTGCGTCTTTAGATTTATACTGAAAACTCGAGCCGTCTTGTTTGCCCAGAAAGCTTTCCAGCCACTTTTTTGCTCTTTAATCAGATCGAAGGTAGTAGAACCCGTTTGCCTATGAATCAACTTCACCAATATCTGTCCGTCTCTTCGGGACAGCTTTTTCAGTTGGCCTTCAAATTCGTTTTCGAGATACTTCTCTACAATCTTGAAATATTTCTTTTTCTCTTTCTCCGTTTTCAACTTGGCCATTCCTTTATCTAATGCGACCAATCTGTCCGCTGCAGTTTTCGCATACGGATAGACTCGCTGGACTCTTCGTTGCAAAACCAGAAAGTTCTTCTTGCTTTCTTCGTCAACTTCTCCTTTTAATATAAGTACTTCATCGAGCTGCACGACCTTGATCGTATCCGGCTCGTTCAAATACTCATCGTTTTTATCAACTTGTGCCTGCAGCGCATTGGATAAAAAGAACAGGATAGAGAAATAGTATATAGCTTTCATTAAATTGACTGTTTGTTGTGTAAAATTATATAATATATGGATAACTGTTATTTCAAATTTATATTTTAGCGAAAAAATAAATTATGGCATCAAAATCTATATTAAAAAAGTCGTCTTTGACCTTTTTGGAAAACTACTTAAACAATGCTTCACCGACCGGATACGAATCGAACGGACAAAAAATCTGGATGGATTACCTAAAGCCATACGTCGATACTTTTCTTACCGATACTTATGGTACCGCTGTCGGAATTATCAATCCTGATGCCCAGTACAAAGTTGTCATTGAAGGGCATGCCGATGAAATTTCTTGGTATGTTAATTATATTACTGATAATGGTCTTATTTATGTTATCCGAAATGGCGGTTCTGATCATATGATTGCTCCTTCAAAGCGCGTCAATATTCATACCAAAAATGGAATCGTGAAAGGTGTTTTTGGATGGCCTGCTATTCACACTAGAAATCGCGGGAAAGAAGAAGCGGCGCGAATCGATAATATTTTTATTGATTGTGGATGCGAAACCAAAGAAGAGGTTGAAAAATTAGGCGTTCATGTTGGCTGCGTAATTACGTATCCTGACGAATTCATGGTCTTAAACGAAAATAAATTTGTCTGCCGAGCGATTGACAACAGAATGGGTGGCTTTATGATTGCTGAAGTAGCCCGACTGCTTCATGAAAACAAAAAGAAATTGCCTTTTGGATTATACATTACTAATTCTGTTCAAGAAGAAGTAGGATTGCGTGGTGCAGAAATGATTACCAAAACAATCAGGCCTAATGTAGCCATTGTTACAGATGTCTGCCATGATTCTACCACTCCGATGATCGACAAAAAAATTGAAGGTGATACTCAAATCGGGAAAGGACCTGTTGTAACTTATGCTCCTGCTGTTCAAAACAACCTGAGAGAGTTAATTCTAAATACGGCTGAAGAGAAGAAAATTCCTTTCCAAAGGCTGGCTTCTTCTAGAGTTACAGGTACAGATACTGATGCTTTTGCTTACAGTAATGGCGGTGTTGCTTCTGCTTTGATTTCTCTTCCGTTGCGTTATATGCACACGACTGTCGAGATGGTTCACCGCGAGGATGTCGAAAATGTGATTCAGCTTATCTACGAGTCTTTGCTTAAAATCGAAAGGGACGAAACTTTTACTTATTTCGGAAAATAAGAAACCTTACTAAAAAACAAAAGTCCCGTTATTGATGAGATAGCGGGACTTTATTCTGATTGATGATTTGTTAAGCTTTTTTGTGGGCTTTTATAAGTTCAGCTGCTTCAGTAGCATTTGATAATTCTGCATGTTTTAATGCTGTAAATCCTTTTTCATCTTTTGTGTTTACTCTGGCTCCGTTTTGCAAAAGTAGCTGTACGATTTCTACTTTGTTATAACGTGCAGCAAACATTAATGGAGTCATTCCGTTTGATGTTGCATTAACATCTGTTCCAAACTGGATCATTTTTTTTACGGTGTCAACATCGCCTTTAGCGATAGCTTGACATAAAGGGTTTACGCTTTTGCTTACAACAGCAATTTTTTCTGTTAGGCCGGTTTCAGTGTTAGCTGCGATAGCAACATTTCCAAATGCAAGTAATGCAATTCCTAAATAAACGATTGATTTTTTCATGATGATTGTGTTTTAAATTATTTTTTGATTTGATTGTATAGAATAGACGACGAACTTTATCTTTTGTTACAGCATTATTTTTTTATAACATAACTTTAACATTTGAGCTAACTAATTGCTTCTTTTGCTGTTACAAAGAACAAAAAAACCACGCAAAGCGTGGTTATTATAGAATTATGATTGTGTTAGATTATTTGTTCAGAAAGTCCAATACATTTTTTTCGATACGTTCATCTATGTTGGAAACGTCTGCCTTGAAAAATTTTTCTCCTAGAATGTTTTCGTATAGCTCGATATATCTTTCTGAAACCGATTCAATATAGTCTTCTGTCATTTCTGGAATTTGCTGTCCTTCCTTACCTTGAAAACCATTAGCGATCAGCCACTGTCTTACGAATTCTTTCGACAATTGTTTCTGAGCCTCACCTCGCTCCTGTCTTTCTTCATATCCTTCTTTATAAAAGTAGCGAGAAGAATCCGGCGTATGAATTTCATCTATCAAAACGATTTTGCCCTCTTTGGTCTTACCGAATTCGTATTTGGTATCTACTAAAATCAATCCTCTATCTGCCGCAATCTGCGTACCTTTATTATACAATACTCGGGTATAATTCTCCAATACTTCATAATCTACTTCAGAAACGATTCCTCTTTCAAGAATTGCTTCTTTAGAGATATCTTCATCATGTTCTCCATTGTCAGCTTTTGTCGTAGGCGTGATGATCGGTTCTGGAAACTTATCATTTTCTTTCAATCCTTCTGGCATTTCTACGCCACAGATTATTCTTTTTCCTGCCGCATATTCTCTTGCTGCATGGCCTGAAAGATAGCCGCGTATTACCATTTCGACTTTAAACGGTTCACATAAATGACCTATAGCAACGTTCGGGTCGGGTGTAGCGATTAGCCAATTAGGCACAAGATGCGAAGTCATTTCCATGAATCGGGTTGCAATCTGATTCAGGATTTGTCCTTTGTATGGAATTCCTTTTGGCAAGACTACGTCGAAAGCAGAAAGCCTATCCGTAGCAACCATTACGAGAAGTTCGTCGTTGATATTGTATACTTCACGGACTTTTCCTCTGTATACTGATTTTTGGCCTGGAAAATTGAAATTGGTAGCAGTTATGGTATTGCTCATTTTTTTGGTTGTTGTGTTGTTGTTTGAAAGATACAAAAGTAATTTGTTTCGCAGAGATACACAAAAGAAGCAACAAAGTTTCACTAAGTTTATCAGAAAGGTTAGGTTCTTTGTTAATTCCGATCAACCATAATCAAAAAGCCCAAGATAAACCCTACGGAATATCTTGGACCAAGCTTATGAAACAGAACGCTTACAGCTATTCTTTTATGACTTTGTAAGTTTCAGTTTTTGAATTCGTATTTATCTTTACTAAATAGGTCCCTGGCGAAAGGCTTGAAACATCTACTTGTTTTTCTCCATCAATATCCATTTTTCTCATGACTTCTTGTCCCAACAAGTTATAGATGGCAACATTAGAAACTTCTTTTAGCCCAGAAATATTCAATACGTTTGTAACTGGATTAGGAAATAATTTCACTTTATCTTGACTTATATCCTCGGTGCTTAATGCTGGGGGTGTTACCGTGAAGTTGGTCACATCAAAATCTAAAACTTTTGGATCGGCCCAAATTCCGACACCAAAATATATCGTTTGATTTGCTGCCAAATCCGTTACCGTAACCGATAAAGTTCCTGTTGCAGTGTTAAATGATCCTGAATACGCTCCTGATAAACAACCAGAAATTACCGTTCCATTGCAATCAGAAAAAGCCATCAAGCCCATATAATCCGTCTTGATAAGAATTTCAAAATACGCTGTTTCTCCTGCAACTGGTCCCGATGTATATTTAAACATATAATCATCACCTTGAGAGATAAATACATCATCAAAACAAGTTGTGTTAAAACTTAGCGTGCTGCTAAAACCTCCTGTTCCTTGGCAGTTTGGTGCGGATGTTACCCAAGATCCGGGACTTCCTGCTCCTGGCGTGACAATATTAGGTTGCGTAAAGCCACTTGTTATAGGAATGGCATTGGCACATGAATATTGCCCATAAGAGGCTATTCCTCCTATAAAAAACGTAAAAAGTAATAAAGTAATTTTGCTCATAGTTTATTAATTTTAAGTATAATAATCTCAAATTTAGCTAATTACTTTTTATCACAACAAAAAAAGACAGCTTTTTAGAAACTGTCTTTTTTATGATTTATAGAAATTTACTTTAATCGTGATTCTCAATCTGCTTATAGGCGTCGATTACTTTCTTAACTAATCTATGACGAACGATATCTTTATCATCAAGATAGATGATGCCGATTCCGTCAATATCTTTCAACACCAGAAGGGCTTCTTTCAAACCAGAGATCGTTCTTCTCGGCAAATCGACCTGTCCCGGATCTCCTGTAATCATGAATTTGGCGTTCTTGCCCATACGCGTCAAGAACATTTTCATCTGGGAGTGTGTTGTGTTCTGTGCTTCATCGAGAATAACGAAAGCATTGTCGAGCGTACGTCCACGCATGAAAGCCAAGGGCGCAATCTGGATTATTCCTTTTAGGATATAATCTTCGAGTTTTTCATTCGGAAGCATGTCTCGCAGCGCATCATATAAAGGCTGCATGTACGGATCTAATTTTTCTTTCATGTCACCAGGAAGAAATCCAAGATTTTCACCAGCTTCAACAGCCGGACGCGTCAAGATAATTCTTTTGACCTGTTTTTCTTTCAGCGCTTTTACAGCCATCGCAACACCTGTGTAGGTTTTTCCTGTCCCGGCGGGACCAACAGCAAAAACCATATCGTTCTTGTTCATCGTATCGACGAGCAACTGCTGGTTTGGAGTCATCGCCTTGATGATCTTTCCTCCTACTCCATGAACCAAGATTTTGTCATGGTCGCCCATTCTTTCGATTTGCTGGCTTCCGCCTTCAATTACTCTTTCAATGACGTTATCGTCAATGTTATTGTAGCGTGTGAAGTGGAGCATCAATCGCTGGAAACGGTTTTCAAACTCGTCTAAAACTTCTTTTTCTCCAAAAGCCTTAATCGTAGTTCCTCTGGCAACAATCTTTAATTTAGGATAATATTTTCTAATGGTTTCAAGATGAGAGTCTTGAGCGCCCCAAAAATCTTTTGGCGCGATGTCTACGAGTTCGATGGTTCTTTCGTTCAAAAGCTATAGTATTAAATTAAAAAATTATCTGGCTATTTTGTTAGCTTTGCATATCTCAAATTTAATAAAAATTTAGGCGCTTAGGCGTTAATGTTATAAACAATTTTATGTCAATAATTACCCTTACGACCGATTTTGGATGCAAAGACCACTTTGTCGGTGCTTTAAAGGGCAAGATTTATTCTGAATATCCTGATGCTAAAATTGTAGACATTTCGCACGAGATCGATTTGTTCAATGTTTCTGAGACAAGTTATATTATTGGAGCTTCGTATTCTAGCTTTCCAAAAGGAACTGTACATATAATAGGAGTTGATTCTGAATTACACCAAGAAACACAGCATATTGCCATGCAATGGAACGACCAGTATTTTATCTGTGCCGATAACGGTATCCTAAGTATGCTGACGCAAAAGATCATTCCACAGAAAATCGTGTCTATTAATATTCACGACAGGCTAGCCATTAATGCTACAGCAATGGATGTTTTTGTAACAGTCGCTTGCCATGTTGCACGCGGTGGCTTGTTGAATGTCATCGGAAAAGAAATTACCAAGATAAAAGAAGTAACCGAATTACAGGCTGTTGTCAGTCAAGACAGCAGTTCTATTAAAGGCTATGCAATCTATATCGACCATTTTGGCAACGTGGTAACGAATATTTCAAGGCAGCTTTTTACCGAAATCGGAAAAGGAAGAAAATACGAAGTGAGTTTTAAAAATTATAAATTAAAGACCATCTTGCCGAATTATTCTTCGATTATTAATTTTGAGCAGAATTCCATGAAATTTTACGAAGGAAAGGAACTTGCCATTTTTAATGAAGCTGGTTTTTTAGAAATCGCAATGTACCGCAGCAACCCGAATTCTGTTGGAGGCGCTTCAAGTTTGTTGGGATTGAAATACCGGGACTTCGTAAGCATTAATTTTATTTAGCTTTAAGATGTAGGCAATACGCTTTAAGCATACAAAAGGTCATAAATCAAAATTCATAAATCATATATCAAACACTATGTTCGTACGAATTGTAAAACTATCCTTCCATGAAGAAAACATTCCTGCTTTCTTGGAAAATTTCGAATTGATGAAGGAAAAAATACGAAATGCCCCAGGAAACCGTTTTCTAGAATTATACCAAGATAAAAACAACAAGAGCATTTTTTTCACGTACAGCTATTGGGAGACGGAAGAAGATCTGGAAAACTATAGGAAATCGGCTCTTTTTGATAGCGTCTGGACATTTACAAAGAAATTATTTAACGACAAACCTGAAGCGTGGAGTGTGGATAAGCTGGTAACGCTTGAATAATTTTTGATTTTAGATTTTTGACGTAACTTGTCCCACTTCAAACATTCAACTATCAACTATCAACTATCAACTATCAACTATCAACTATCAACTATAAACTATAAACTATAAGTTATAAATGAAGTCAATTTTACTACGAGAGATCAAATCCTTTTTCGGTTCGCCGATCGGTTATTTGGTTATTGCTATTTTCCTCTTGCTCAACGGACTTTTCCTTTGGGTTTTTGAAGGCGATTTTAATATTCCTAACTCTGGATTTGCAGACTTGAGCCCGTTTTTTACGTTAGCTCCTTGGATCTTGATTTTTCTTATTCCAGCTGTAACCATGCGAAGCTTTTCGGATGAGAAAAAACAAGGGACTATCGAGTTGCTTTTCACAAAACCTTTAAGCATTTGGGAAATCGTAAACGGAAAATTCTTTGGCGCGTTCTTATTGATCGTAATCGCTATTATTCCGACTCTCATTTATGTGATTATGGTTTACAATCTTGGAAATCCAGAAGGAAATTTAGATTTCGGAAGTACCTTAGGTTCGTATTTCGGGTTATTATTCTTGATTGCTTCTTATACTTCTATCGGAATTTTCACCTCTACGCTTTCTGAAAACCAAATTGTCGCATTTATAATTTCGGTGCTTTTGTGCTTTGTGTTCTATTTCGGATTTGACGGAATTTCAACCTATGCTGGAGGATTTGACCTTGTTGTTTCATCAATTGGAATGGATTATCATTTCAAAAGCATGAGCCGCGGCGTATTGGATACGCGAGATATTCTTTATTTTGTAAGCATTACGATATTGTTCTTATCCTTTACTGCTTTTAAACTTAAATCTTTGAAATCGTAATGAAAGCCTCTAAGAAAAAAAGCCTGCAGCAGCTCGGCCTTATCATCATAGCCGTAATTGTGGTAAACATTGCCGGAAACTTCTTTTTTAAACGATTCGACCTTACCAAAGACAAACGCTATACGCTGTCGAAAAGTACGCTCGACATGATCAAAAAAGTCGATCAGCCGTTGTATATTGACGTATTTCTTGACGGACAGTTTCCACCAGAATTTAAACGTCTGCAAGGAGAAACAAGGCAGATGCTGGAAGAATTCAGAGCATATAACTCTAACATTATCTTTAATTTTACGGATCCTTTGGCCGACGAATCTAAAGCAGATCAATTTGTTGCCGAATTGTCGGGATTGGGCTTCTCTCCTACCAACATCCAAAGCAACAAAAACGGAAAAAAATCAATGATTCAGGTTTTCCCGTGGGCTATTGCGAACTACGGTACTAAGTCTGTCCGCGTTCCCTTATTGATCAATAACTTCGGAAATAATGCAGACGAAAATATCAGCAAATCAGTACAATTGTTAGAGTTTGCTTTTGCCGATGCGCTTACGAAGCTGGCTACGACCGAAAAGAAAAAAATTGCTGTACTGAAAGGCAACGGCGAGATGAACGATAAATATCTGGCAGATTTTATCCTAAACTTAAAAGAATACTATCTGATTGGAGAATTCAATTTGGATTCGCTAGCCAATGACCAAAACAAGACAATGCAGAATTTGGCTCATTTTGATGCAGCTATCATTGCCAAACCAACCGAAGCATTTACAGATTCTGAAAAATACATTCTAGATCAATACATCATGAACGGCGGCAAGACGCTCTGGCTTATCGACAAAGTCGTGGCTGATATTGACAATCTTCAAAATGAATCTCAGTCGGCTTTGGCGTATCCACTAGAGCTAAATCTTGACGATATGTTTTTCAAATACGGTATCCGTATCAATTACAATTTGGTTCAAGATTTATTATCCACGCCAATTACAGCGCGTTCTGAAAATGGGGACTTCCCTATCGACTGGCTGTATTCGCCTATCATAAAATCGGGAGAAAACCATCCGATAAATAAAAATGTGAACTTGGTAAAACTAGAGTTTGCCAACCAGATTGATACGCTAAAAAATAACATCAAGAAAACGGTATTGCTGAAAAGCTCTCCTGAATCAAAACTTGTCGGATCTCCAATTGAAATGAACCTGCACCAGTTTATGGAAGAACTAAATGAAGCCGAGTTTTCAAAAGGAAACCAAACATTAGGTATCTTATTAGAAGGAAAATTCACTTCGGCTTTCAAAAACCGCGTGAAGCCTTTCAAGGCAGACAAATCGCTTGACGAAGGAAAAAACAACAAGATGATCGTGATTGCTGATGGCGATATTATCAACTATACGTATGTCAACAAAAAACCGCTTTTGAATGGTCTAGACCAATGGACTCAGCAGATTTATGGCAATAAAGATTTTTTGATGAATTCTATAAATTATCTGCTAGATGACAACGGACTTATCAACATCCGAGGCAAGAATGTAGAACTGCCGCTTCTTGATGAAAAGAAAGTAACAGAAAATTATACTTTTACCCAATTCATAACTATTGGATTACCAATTCTTATCCTCGCAATTTTTGGATTATTGTTTACCTACCTCAGAAAGCGTGCGTATAGCAAATAATGTTAATAAATTGGTTTTGTTTTAGAATTAGTTTAAGATATATTTGTGCAATGTAAAATTTTGTAGTTTTACAATCCTTATTAAATAAAAGACGAAAATGAAGTTTATAGTATCGAGTTCATACTTATTAAAACAATTGCAAGTTTTAGGAAGCGTTATCAATAGCAGCAATACTTTGCCTATTTTAGATAATTTCCTTTTTGAATTGGATAACAATCAATTGACTGTTTCTGCATCCGATTTGGAAACAACAATGTCTGCTACGCTAGAAATCGATTCTACGAGTACCGGAAGCGTTGCTGTTCCAGCAAAATTGCTTTTGGAAATCTTGAAAACTTTTCCAGAGCAGCCGCTTACTTTTACGGTAGAAGAAAACAGCACGATTGAAATCAGTTCTAATTCTGGTAAATATGCCTTGGCATATGCTCCAGGCGAAGAATTCCCGAAATCTGTAAACCTTGATGATCCGTCTTCTACTATCGTGCCTGCTGGCGTTTTGGCAACTGCTGTAAGTAAGACCATTTTCGCTGCTGGAAACGATGACTTGCGTCCAGTAATGTCTGGCGTATTTTTCCAGTTCTCTCCAGAAGGATTGACTTTTGTGGCAACCGATGCTCACAAATTGGTAAAATATGCGCGAACTGACGTAAAAGCATCACAAGTGGCTGATTTTATCATGCCGAAGAAACCATTGAATATCTTAAAAAGTATCCTTGGAACTTCTGAAGCAGAAGTAAAAATCGAATACAACGATTCGAATGCAACTTTCTCTTTTGACAACTATGTATTGACTTGCCGATTGATTGACGGAAAATATCCAAATTATGAAGCAGTTATCCCAAAAGAAAATCCAAACAAATTGATGATTGACCGTTCTCAATTCTTGAGCTCGGTTCGTCGTGTTGCGATTTTCTCAAATAAAACCACGCACCAGATTCGTTTAAAAATTGCTGGAGCAGAATTGAATATTTCTGCCGAAGATATCGATTACTCAAACAAAGCGGAAGAGCGTTTGACTTGTGATTATCAAGGCGACGATATGCAAATTGGTTTCAATTCACGTTTCTTGACCGAAATGCTGACAAACTTGCAATCAGACGAAATCATGCTGGAAATGTCGCTTCCTAACAGAGCAGGTATCCTTACTCCTGTTGACGGACTAGAAGAAGGCGAAACAGTAACAATGCTTGTAATGCCGGTAATGCTGAACAACTAAAATCTTTTTTATGCGCAATATCATCAAAGTACTTCCTTTTTTAGCGGTTTTTCTTTTTCTGTCTTGTTCAGATGACGACGGAAGAACTTTGGGTGAAAACGGATTTACTTTTAACGGAGCTTTTCATGTTTTGAACAATGCTTTTGTTACAGATGATAATATTGTGGATGAAAATCCGAGCACCATTTCTATAGTGCTTTCAAATGTAAACCTAAGCGATTCTACTGCCGTATCGAATATCTCTAAAGTCTATTTTGATTTTAATGGTATTAATTTGGAACCGGGAACTCTAACCGATATTCCTAACTATTCTATTGAAACAGGCGGCGCGTTTGTACAAAATGCAGAAGATGAAGATTTCACGTATACAAACGGTACTTTCTTGCTAAAAAGTTCAGACCCTGGGCTGACAGCAACAGAAAAAACAGTTACCATCAATTCTGTTACAGAAACTAAAGTTGACCTTACATTCTCGTTTACAAGAGCTGATGGCCAAATTTTTACAGGAAAATACAACGGATTATTTACTGACTTGAGCAGTACCGAATAAGCTACAACCAACCCTTTATACCAAAAAAATACCGTAGTCTCTTTGAGCTACGGTTTTTTATTTATAGGCAAGCTAAAAATTATTTGTCGCTGATGCGGATGAGCTTTTTATTAACGAACTCTTCAATTCCTAATTCTGACAACTCCCTGCCATACCCCGAACGTTTGGTTCCGCCAAAAGGCAAATCCGGACGAGATGCTGCATGCTCGTTGATAAAAATCATTCCCGTTTCAATCTGGCTGGCAACTTCGATTGCCCTGTCAATATTTTGGCTAAAGACAGAACCGCCTAATCCAAAAGTAGAATCATTAGCCAACGCAATTGCTTCTTTTTCGTCCTTTACTTTATAGAATGAAGCTACAGGTCCAAAAATTTCTTCATGATATGCTACCATTCCTGGCTTGATATCGGTTAAAATTGTAGGTTCAAAAAAAGCTCCTTCTCTGGCAATTCGATTTCCTCCCAATACGACCTTTGCTCCTGCTTTTACGGTTTCATTTACCTGCTCTTCAATCTTCTTGGCAGCTTCCTCACTGCTCAAAGGTCCAACTTGAGTATCTCTTTCCATAGGATCGCCTATTTTCAACCCTGTGAGCTTTTCTTTAAACTTTTCCAGAAATTTATCAGCTATTTCTTCTACCACAATAATTCTTTTAGACGAAGTACAAGCTTGCCCCATATTGCCGAATCTTCCCTTGACAGCATTTTGTACGGCCTTATCCAAATCAGCATCTTCTAAAACGATAAAGGGATCGCTGCCTCCTAGTTCCAAAACCGATTTCTTTAAGTTTTTTCCAGCGGCTTCAGCCAAACTAGAACCCGCTTTTTCGCTTCCCGTCAAAGACATACCGACTATTCTTGGATCTTCCGCAATTTTAGCAATTTTCTGGCTCGAAAGAAATAAATTAGTATAGATTCCTTCCTTAGCACCCGCTTGCCTAAATATTTCTTCTATGGCTTGGGCACATTGCGGAACATTTGAAGCATGTTTCACCATGATTACATTTCCAGCCATAATATTCGGCGCAGCGACCCTTGCTACTTGATTAAAAGGATAATTCCATGGCTCGACCGCAAGAATGATTCCTATCGGAGTGTATCGAACGAATGCCTTTCCATCTTTTACCTCAATAGGTTTGTCTTCTAAAAAAGTAGCGGCATTTTGGGCATAATATTCATATACCGAAGCGCACATGTCAATTTCAGCTTCGCTTTGGGCAATTAGTTTTCCCATTTCGAGCGTTATCAATTTTGCCAGTTCTTCTTTTCTTTCGCGTAATATCGATGCTACATTCATCAAAAACACGGAGCGTTCTTTAACAGGAACTGATTTCCAAACTTGATACGTTTGATCAGCTTGCGCTATTTTTTGCTCAACAGTTTCTGCCGAAAATTCTTCAAAAGTTTTAACTTCTTTGTTATTATAGGGATTGATTGTCTGGATTGCCATTTTTTAATTATTTATGCATTAGTACTACTTTTTTCGTGTAGTGCCAACATTGGAATATCGATCTTATAGGACATTTTTTTTGTCAGACTTGAACTAAAGAAGTCTTCCCAAAAACCTCTTCTTTCCGTCAGCATGGTCAGCATATCGATATGCTGATTATTTATAAAATCTTGAATGGTTTCTTTTACGTCGTCATGAGGAACGACAAAAAACTGGACTGGCCAAGCACTGCAGCGACCTTCCCATATTTTAATCTCTTCATCTGAAATAGTAGAAGATGATTTCTTGACATATAAGCTTTTAATAGAGGCATTAAATTTTACTGCAATTTCGACTAAGCGTTCCAAAGCCTCAAAATCTTTTTCTCTATAAAGATTGGTAAAAGCGATTGTTTTTATTTTCTTGTATCTCGCTTCTATCGGAATACTCAGTACCGGAACTGTAAGTGAGGTTATAGCTTCGCCCGTCTGAGAACCAAAAAGCGAGTCAAACCAATTCGAAACGCCGCTTGTTCCCATAACCACTAAGCTTATATTATGTTCTCCCACCGCATCTTGCATCGCAAAAGTTAAATCGCCCGATTTGAGTAAGTGTGTTATTTTAATATGTCCCATTCCATGAGCATCGGCTATTCTCTGAAGTTTCGGAATATAATCTTGAAAATGAGCCATCTGCTGAAGCTCAAGCGAATCATACATTTCCTTAAAATTAATCGGAATTTCAGCCCCATCGATAATTGGCATATCAAAAGTATGAAGCAACATTATCTCTGCTTCAAGCGAATCCGCCATTTTCAGCGCGTAGAGAAAAGCATTATCAGCTATTTCTGAAAAATCTGTTGGAAAAAGAATGCGTTTCATAATACAAGTCGTTTTGTACATATAAAGTTACAAAAAAGTAAAGCCTAAAGAAATCATACGCTTGAAGTTTGCTTTTATTTAACACTGTCGGTGGTTTTGCCACATAGCAACTTTCCTGCTATCTTTGCATAAAATAAAAAATATGCTTTCACAAGATACTATCGTTGCCTTGGCTACTCCATCAGGTGCTGGAGCGATTGCCATCATTCGGATTTCGGGAAAAGATGCACTGACAATTGCGGCTTCGTTATTTGAGTCGGTTTCTGGAAAAGACATCCTGAAACAGAAGACGCATACCATCCATCTGGGGCATATCGTCGACGGCGCGAAAGTATATGACCAGGTATTGCTTTCTATTTTTAAGGGTCCTAATTCTTATACGGGAGAAAATGTGATTGAAATTTCATGCCACGGCTCGACTTACATTCAACAGCAGATTATTCAATTGTTGCTCCGCAAAGGATGCAAAATGGCCGAACCGGGAGAATTTACGCTCCGCGCTTTTATTAATGGAAAACTGGATTTATCGCAAGCTGAAGCTGTAGCCGATCTTATCTCTTCCGAAAATGAAGCTTCGCACCAGATTGCCATGCAGCAGATGCGAGGCGGCTTTTCTAATGAAATTGCCAAACTTCGGGAAGAGCTCCTGAATTTTGCTTCCCTAATCGAACTGGAATTGGATTTTGCAGAAGAGGATGTAGAATTTGCCGATCGTACGCAATTTCATGAACTCTTGGAACGCATCGAATTCGTTTTAAAACGGCTTATCGACTCGTTTGCAGTTGGTAATGTAATTAAAAACGGTATTCCTGTTGCGATTGTCGGCGAACCAAACGTTGGGAAATCAACCCTATTGAATGCTTTGCTGAACGAAGAACGGGCTATTGTCTCTGAAATTGCTGGAACAACACGCGATACGATTGAAGACGAGCTTGTAATTAACGGTATCGGCTTTCGATTTATCGATACGGCTGGAATCCGAGAAACCGCAGATATTGTGGAAAGTATCGGAATTAAAAAAACTTTTGAAAAGATTGAACAGGCACAAGTTGTCGTTTATCTTTTGGACAGTTCTCAGATTTCGGATTTCAGACTTCAGACTTCAGAAAATAGCAGGCTGCATACTATAAAAATTGAAGTTGAAAAGATAAGAAATCAGTTTCCGCTAAAACCTTTAGTCATTATTGGAAATAAAGCTGATATGCTGACTGAATCTCAAATCGAAAATTTAAAATCTGAAATCCCTGAAATTCTTTTAATTTCTGCTAAAGAAAATACAAATATCGAAGACTTAAAAAATCAGCTGCTTTCCTTTGTGAATACAGGTGCCCTGCGAAATAACGAAACTATCGTGACCAATACAAGGCATTATGATTCATTGTTAAAAGCGCTGGAAGAAATCCAAAAAGTCAAATTCGGGCTGCAAACTGGAATTTCAAGCGACTTGATGGCAATCGATATCCGCCAGGCTTTGTATTATTTTGGAGAAATAACTGGGCAAGTAACTAATGATGAGCTCTTAGGAAATATTTTTGCTAACTTCTGCATTGGGAAGTAAGTTAAACAAAATATCACAAACAAAACCGGTTAAATAGTGGTTTAGCTGGTTTTTCATTTTATCGATGTTTTGTGATTCTTGTATCAATTTTGCTGGTTCTGAACTTCTAAATTGCGTTACCATCTCCTGAATTTAAGCCGTAAGGTATCGTTACATTTATTCTAGAGCCTTCGCCTACTTTGCTCAGTATCTCCACTTTGCCGTTAAATGCCTCCGCCCTGTGTATGATATTTGAAATTCCCAGTCCTTTTCTTTTTTGTTGTACATCATATCCCTTCCCATCATCCTCCACAGTGATATAAATACTGGTATCGTTAGCAGTTAAAGCTATTGTTACATTTTTGGCTTCGGCATGCTTAAGGATGTTTTGTAATTGTTCTTGGATAATTCTGTATATATTTAATTTTAGCTCATCAGAAAATTCGAATGGAATCGAATAAGAAAAGAAAATGCTTATCGAATTATCGGTATCGTGATTAATTTTATGTATAAGGTTAGTGATAATTTCCTCAAGCCCAGCTTCTGTCAAAGGTGTTACCAGATTTTGGCTTAGCAAATGAATTTCATCCATGGCTTTACTGATTTGGTCGATTGGTTGTTCAATCAGCTCTTTGATAGCTGGATTCTTGCGCCCGGCAATTCCAAGATGAAGTTTGGCACTAAACAAGATTTGATTTATATTATCGTGGAGTTCTTGTGCAATATAGTTTTTTTGCTTTTCCTGAGCCTTTATAATTGCCTTGGAAATTTTTTTCAGGGCTTGTATTTTCTGTTCTTTAATTTTAGCTTCAAGTTGTTTTGAGCTTTCCTCAGCTTCCCTGCGTTCTGTTATATCCTGCAAAATTCCGAAGAGCCGTATCGGAATGTTATTGGTACTGTATTCAAAACGCCATTCGATGTATCCGAATCTTTGTTGGCCGGTGCTTGTTACAAACCGGAAATCCAGTTTTGCCACTTTGAAATCATATACAGCTTCTTTTATTAAATTTTCTGCCATCCCTTTATCTTCAGGATGGATGAAAGATAAAAAAAGATCAACGCTAGGCACTGTTGCTATTTTGTCAAGGCCAAATATTGTATATAATTGATCGGACCACGTATGAATATTTTTTTGAAGATCAATATCCCAGTTGCCCAAACGTCCTATTGCCTGTGCTTCATTCAGCTTCATCTGGTTATCCAGAAGCTTTTGTTCCATAATCGTTTTTTGTGTAATGTCATTAATAATTACAATTCTTGCCTTTCTCCCTTCATGAGTAAAGGAATGCGCCGTTGCTTCCACAGTCAGTATATCTCCATTTTTTTTCAGGTGCCGCCAGCTGCCGTGCCTCGAGCGATAAGAATTTTGCCGTACTTGGACAATATCTTCCAGCAACACTGCTATATCTTCTTTTGGCCTTATATCTTTTATGGTCATGGATAAAAATTCATCCCTCGTATATCCATAGTGACTTACCGCAGCTTCATTTACATCAATAAACCGCAAGCTTTCAAAATCATATAACCAAATAGGAAGCGGGCTTTTATAAAATAGAGTACGGTACTTTTTTTCACTTTTCGCAAGTTGAATCCTTATCTGTTTACTCTCAGTTATATCCTGGTAGAAAATGGTGAGACCTGTATCAGATGGATAGACTTTGACTGAAAACCACGTGCTCATTTCATTATAGTAATTTTCAAATTCCATTATATCACCCGATGCCATTGCCTTATGATATGTATGCCAAAAAATAGTGCCTACCAATTTAGGATGTACATTCCAAAGCACTTTACCCAAGGTATCTTTCCTGCCAAACGGGTGGGTTTTAAGGGCTGCATCATTTAAAAAGGTATATCTCCATTCATTATCAACAGAAATAACTGCATCCTTGATTCGATTTAGGGTAAGATCCAGTTCCTTTTTCGTTTTTCTATATTTTATTAAATACAAGCTGACCCCTGCAGAAATAAGTAATATATAGATGATTAGTATAAAAATGTCCATAGGTGCCGTACTTTTAAATATTATAGTAATATGCAGATTCTGAAAGCTACACCGCAAAATAAAAAAAACGGCAAAGCTTTGGTTTGAAAGGCTCTATGGTTGTTTAAAAACTATTTAGTTTATTATAAAAGTGGAAAGATAGAGATGTACTCCTTTTCGAAACCCGCATATAACAGGTTTCATATTACTTTGGTTTCATGCACGTTTTGATGCAATTTTAACCGGCTCAACTAGTGGGCTAAAGATCTATATTACCTAATGGTAAATATACGGTATATTCTAAAGGGAAAATGTTTTCGTGGCGAAACTTATATCTGTATTTCTATATTAAAGCGGAATTGTGCTTTATAACTTTTCAGTTGATGATGTGCTGGAAGTGCAAGCGTGGTGCCCAAAGAAATTCTTATCGTATTCAAAAGAATTGCAAGCCTTACTGCTTTCTGTGATGGTATCAATTTAACCCTTAAAAACAACCATCGAATACCATACCTCTTAAAGTCACCAGAAAGTCGCAAATTGACTTTATTTTTTAATGAATATTATATTTGTGATATAATCAGCCTCAAAATCCCTATACATCTCTGATATACAAACTATTGGTTTGTTTGTGATATTTATCGATATTAGATAAAATGTTGTAACCCTATCTACCCTCACTACACTGAAATCAAGCGATATAAAAGCTTTTGAATTTTTATATCGGGAAATAATATCCACAACATTCATGAAAACGTTTTAGTTAAAATTACTTGTTAAAACGTAGCAAAAATTCTTTTTTTCTTTCAATACTTTGTTTACTTTTGGCGGCAAATGAAAAAGCTAGCTGTACTATTTGTTTATGTGTGTTTGCTTCTGTTAAGCGGGAGCCAATACGTTTATGCTAGTATCCAGCAATTTTCTACTTCTACGCACTCTTCTCATAGCTTAGAAAAAAGACACCGAGTAAAATTTACGAATCAAGATACCAGCAATTCGCTAATTGAAGACGCTTTAGATCTTGATGAAGAACACTTGAGCGGAGGAGATATAGACGATGGAATTTCAAGTAAATTTTTCATTACCAATTACAGCTTATTAGATAAATGGTACCTGACGCTCAGCGGTCGGTCACTTTTAAACCATTATCATAATAATTTTAAAACCTTCGCGCCATTTTGTGGCCAATCCAATCCTATTTATATTACTCACAGAGTATTAAGAATCTGAAAAGCGAGTACATCGGTTACCTAAAGCATGACCCAACATATCTTGTAGCTGTAAAGTAAACTTACTTCTCAAGCGTAGTCATGTATCACTGTGGTTACTGGTGTTTTTACATCTGAACAATCATTGCATTCCGATCATTCAATCGCTTAATTTCCATTCTTAAATACTATGAAAAGAATAGTCGTATTAACAGGCATTATTGCCTTGTTGTGCCTAACAAGTTGTGCAACTAAAGAAGAAAAAAAAGAAGAAGCCGACAAATTTACAGTGACGAATCCTGTAAAAATCGATACTACATTTACCAAGGAATATGTTTCGCAGATAAGATCTGTCCGAAACATCGAAATCCGTGCCCAAGAAAAAGGATTCCTACAAAACATTTATGTTGACGAAGGCCAGTTTGTAAAGGCCGGACAGCTGTTGTTCCGAATCATGCCAAAACTATACGAGGCAGAATTGCTTAAAGCCCAAGCAGAGCAAAAAGCAGCTGAAATAGAATTGCAAAACACTAAAATATTAGCTGATAAAAATGTCGTTTCTAAAAACGAACAGGCCGTTGCTCAAGCTAAACTTCAAGCCGCAAAAGCTGAAGTTGCATTAGCGAAACTTCATTTATCATTCACAGAAATCAGGGCGCCATTTGACGGAACTATCGACCGTATCCCGCTTAAGCTAGGAAGCCTTATCGAGGAAGGCGAATTATTGACCAGCCTTTCAGATAACAGCCAGATGTTTGCCTACTTCAATGTATCAGAACCTGAATATCTTCAATACCAAACTGAGGTAAAAGATCGTGCCGAAAGCAAAGTAAACTTGCTTTTAGCCAATGGCGAATCTTTTAAATACAAAGGAAACGTAGAAGTTATCGAAAGCGAGTTCAATAATGAAACGGGAAATATAGCCTTTAGAGCTAGATTCCCCAATTCAGAAAAATTGCTTAGAAATGGCGAAACCGGAAAAGTACAAATGCTGGTTCCGTTGAAAAATGCTATTGTAATTCCGCAAAAAGCGACTTATGAAATTCAAGATAAGAAGTATGTTTTTGTGGTAGGCAAAAATAATGTGTTGAGCTCAAAAGAAATTACTATTACTGGCGAAATTCCAGATTTGTATGTGATAAGCAGCGGTCTTACCGCAAATGATAAAATCTTGTTGGACGGTATCCAGAAAGTAAAAGATGACGAAAAGATTTCTTACGGATATGTTGCTCCTAAAACGGTGATGAATAATTTGCGCTTAAAAGCAGAATAGGTCTATTGTTTTAATCATTAAAAATTACAAAAAATGTTTAATAAATTTATTCAAAGACCTGTACTGTCGATAGTAATATCGCTAATAATTGTCTTTTTAGGGGTATTGTCGGTAATGAATTTACCTATTACCCAGTTCCCTACCATCTCCCCTCCGATGGTTAATATTACAGCAGATTATCCGGGATCTAATGGTGAGCTAATGATCAAATCGGTTATTATTCCTTTAGAAAGAGCTTTAAATGGAGTTCCGGGAATGAAATACATGACTTCTGATGCTGGAAATGACGGTGAAGCAAGCATACAAGTAGTATTTAATTTAGGAACCGATCCTAATCAAGCCGCCGTCAACGTTCAAAATCGTGTAGCTTCGGTTACTAATAAGCTGCCTCCGCTGGTTGTAAGAGAAGGTATAAAAATTACCCGTGAAGTTCCGAGTATGTTGATGTATGTGAATCTGTATAGTACGGATAAAAATACCGACATGAAGTTTCTATACAACTATGCCGATATCAACGTGCTTTCAGAATTAAAAAGGGTTAATGGTGTCGGTTCTGGAGATATTTTAGGAACACGTGAATATGCCATGCGTATCTGGTTAAAGCCTGACCGCATGCTGGCCTACAAAATATCTGCCGACGAAGTAATGGAAGCTTTATCAAGTCAGAGTTTAGAAGCCTCTCCTGGTAAAACAGGTGAAAGTTCGGGTAAACGTTCTCAAGCGTTTGAATATGTATTAAAATACTCTGGGCGTTTTACGACCAAGGAACAGTATGAAAATATTGTTGTACGATCAAATCCTGATGGAGAGCTTTTACGCCTGAAAGATATTGCCAGCGTTGAATTTGGCAGTTCGATGTATGATATTTATTCGAACTTAAACAGCAAGCCATCTGCGGCTATCGTACTAAAACAATCTTTTGGAAGTAACGCAAACCAAGTTATTAAAGACGTAAAAGCCAAGCTCGAAAAAATCAAGCAAAAATTCCCAAAAGGAATGAATTATGAAATTTCATACGATGTTTCTAAATTCTTGGATGCCTCGATCGAAAAAGTAATCCACACTTTGATTGAAGCCTTTATTTTGGTAGGATTAGTGGTCTTTCTTTTCTTAGGCGATTGGCGCTCTACGGTTATTCCGGCAATTGCAGTACCCGTCTCGCTGGTCGGAACGTTTGTATTCATGCAATTCTTCGATATTTCCTTGAACTTAATTACGTTATTCGCCTTGGTTTTGGCTATTGGAGTCGTCGTCGATGATGCGATTGTAGTTATTGAAGCCGTCCACGCGAAGATGGAAGAAGAACATCTCTCGCCATTTAAAGCGACAAAAAAGGCGATGCATGAAATTGCCGGAGCTATTATCGCCATTACATTCTTGATGGCTGCCGTATTTATTCCAGTTGCTTTTATGTCGGGACCTGTGGGAGTTTTTTACAGACAGTTTTCGATTACGATGGCAACAGCTATTATCCTTTCAGGTGTAGTAGCTTTGACTCTGACACCGGCTCTTTGTGCGATGATGCTAAAAAACAATCATGGCAAGCCTAAAAAGAAAACACCTGCAAACAGATTTATCGACGGCTTTAACAACAAGTTCAATCTAGCACAAGGCAAATACCAAAATGTACTAGGTAAAATCGTAAATAGAAGAGCCGTTACTGTTATTGCGTTGCTCGGTTTTTGCGCGGGAACATGGCTGATCAGCAGTACCGTTCCTTCTGGATTTATCCCGAATGAAGACCAAGGAATGTTTTACGCGATTATTCAAACGCCTCCAGGTTCATCGTTGGAAAGAACAAATAATATTGCAGAAAAACTGCAAAAAATAGCGGAAGGCATAGAAGGAGTAAAATCGGTTTCTTCATTAGCTGGTTATGAAATTTTGACCGAAGGTACTGGAGCCAATGCAGGAACATGTTTGATTAACTTAAAAGACTGGGAAGACAGAAAACAATCTGTACAAGAAATTATGACAGAATTGGAAGAAAAGTCGAAAGATATTCCAGGTGCAAATATTGAATTTTTCCAACCGCCAGCGGTTCCAGGCTATGGAGCGGCCGGAGGATTTGAACTTCGTCTGTTGGACAAAACAGGTTCTAGTGATTTCAAAAAACTGGAAGAGGTAAATAAAGAGTTTGTAGAAGAATTGAGCAAACGTCCTGAATTGTCTAACGTGTTTAGCTTCTTTAGCGCCAGTTTCCCTCAATACATGATGAAAGTTGATAATGATTTGGCACAACAAAAAGGAGTTTCTATCGAAAACGCCATGAACACTCTATCGACTCTCGTTGGAAGTAACTACGAAATTAGTTTTATCAAATACGGAATTAATTACAAAGTAATCGTTCAAGCGGCTCCAGAATATCGTGCACAACCTGATGACATCTTAAAACTCTATGTGAAGAATAATAAAGATGAGATGGTGCCTTATTCAGCCTTTATGAAATTAGAAAAAGTATACGGTCTTTCAGAAATTACAAGACACAATATGTATACTTCGACTGAAATTAGCGGTGGACCTGCTCCGGGATATAGTTCGGGTACGGCTATTAAGGTAATCCAAGAAGTGGCAGAAAAAAAATTACCTAGAGGATATGATATTGACTGGGCAGGTATTTCTGCCGATGAAGTAGCACAAGGCAATCAGGCCATCTGGGTATTCTTGATCTGTTTGGGATTTGTATACTTAGTTTTGGCAGCTCAATATGAAAGCTTTATTCTACCACTATCCGTAATTCTTTCCTTGCCAGCAGGTATTTTTGGTGCTTTCCTTTTGCTAAAATTAACCGGATTAGAAAATAACATCTATGCGCAAGTTGCCATGGTAATGCTTATTGGTTTATTGGGTAAAAATGCCGTATTGATTGTAGAATTTGCGATACAAAGGCACGCAGCCGGCAAGTCCGTTTTAGAAGCTGCCATGGAAGGAGCCAAAGCAAGATTCCGTCCTATCTTGATGACTTCATTTGCCTTTATCGCCGGATTATTGCCTCTTGCATTTGCGACAGGTCCTGGTAAAATTGGTAACAGAACCATTGGTACTGCTGCTGCTGGAGGTATGCTTATAGGAACTATTTGCGGTGTGTTTGTAATTCCTGGTTTGTATTACATTTTCGGTAGAATATCAGAAAAGTACAAACTGGTAAAACATGAAGAAGAAAATCCATTAACAGAAGAAATTGATAACAATCATGTATAAAATCAAATTATATCAATACAGTATAGCTTTAGCACTTTGTCTTGCCGTAATAGGCTGCAAGGCACCGCAGACTATAGCAGAAACGCCAAGCAAGCCTCTTCCTGAAGCATTTGGAAATGTAAAGCCAGAGGACACTACTACTATTTCTACTCTAAAATGGAACGATTTCTTTAAAGACCAAAATCTTGTCGAGTTGATTGATGTTGCCCTGAAGAATAATCAGGAACTGAACATGACGTTGCAGGAAATAGAAATCGCTAGGAATGATATCCGAGTTCGTAAAGGCGCTTTATTACCCACAGTTGGTGTTCGTGCCGGAGCTGGACTAGAAAAAGTAGGCCGATATACAAGCCAAGGTGCTGGTGATGCTTCAACAGAAATAAAACCAGGAGTTGAAACACCAGATCCACTACCCGATTATACAATCGCTGCCTATGCAAACTGGGAAGTCGATATCTGGAAAAAACTGCGCAATTCTAAAAAAGCTGCGGTGAACCGATATTTGGCTACGGTTGAAGGCAAAAACTTCGTCATTACCAATCTTATTGCTGAAGTTGCCGATTCTTATTACGAGCTACTGGCTTTAGACAGCCAGTTGGATATTGTAAGACAAACTATTGCTTTGCAGACCAACGCTTTTGAAATCGTAAAAGTTCAAAAACAGGCCGCAAGAGCAACAGAACTGGGCGTTCAGAAATTTCAAGCGGAAGTCTTGACTTCAAAAAGCTTAGAGTTTAATATTCTTCAAAGAATTAAAGAAACAGAGAATAAAATCAACTTTTTGTTAGGGCGCTATCCGCAAGAAATCAAAAGAGATAAAACCAATTTTACTGATTTATTGCCAGCGGCCGTAAATTCTGGAATTCCATCTCAATTACTGACGAATCGTCCCGATGTAAAACAAGCTGAATTAGAACTAGTAGCTGCAAAACTAGATGTAAAAGTGGCTCGTGCCGAATTTTATCCTTCGCTTGATATTTCTGCCGCTTTCGGCGTACAGGCATTCAAGCCAGCTTATCTGTTTACATTCCCCGAATCGATTTTGTATTCGTTGGCAGGCGATATTGCCGCACCTTTGATCAACAGAAATGCTATCAAAGCCGAATTTTCAAGTGCCAATGCAAGACAACTTCAAGCCTTATACAATTACGATCGTACGGTTTTGAATGCCTATCTAGAGGTTTCAACACAGCTTTCTAAAATCGACAACCTCCAAAAAGGCTACGATTTAAGATCACAACAAGTTGATGCCCTAAATAAATCCATTGATGTTTCCAATGATTTGTTTAAATCTGCCAGAGTCGATTATTTCGAGGTTTTGATGACGCAAAGAGATGCATTAGAAGCTAAGCTTGAGCTTATAGAAACTAAAAAGGAACAGCTGAATGCAGCAGTTCATGTGTATAGAGATTTAGGAGGCGGCTGGAAATAGGCTAATACCTAAAACATAGTTTTTCTAAAAAATTCCTCGTCAATTAAAAAATAAATATTTTAAGTGGCGAGGAATTAAACATTCTAAAAATAGCATTTTTAAGGCGTGTCAGAAAAATGGCATTAAAGTTTTCTGAATGGCTTGGAAATTTTCACAAAAAAATTATATTTGGAAAAATTAATTTCCAATATGAAAAACATATTCATCGCCTTTATTTTAGGACTTAGTAGCGTTACTTATTCTCAAACCGACTATTCTTTTGTATATGACAGCGAGGCCTTTTTGAAAGAAGGTATCCACCTCTATGAAGAAGGAAAATATCAAGATGCTATTAAAGCGTTTGATAAGATTGTAAAAAATGATCCTAAATTCTATAGTGCTCAATATGAAAAAGCCTTGGCTCTTTCTGCCAGCGAAGACAAAGAAGCAGCAAAAGCATTTTATGAAGAAGCCTACAACAAAGGCTACATGAAAGAAGAACCTGAATTTTACATGGCCTATGGAAGCTTTTTGAGCGACCAAAAAGACTATGAAAAATCAGAAAAAATGTTTTTAGAATCTCTAAAGACATTCCCCAACTCAAGTACATTATTTTATAATTTAGCATTACTGTATGTTCGCAAAGAAGAGCGACAAAAAAGCGTAGATTATCTTGAAAAAGCAATTACAATAAATCCAAATCATGTCGGTTCTCATTACCTTTTAGGTTTGATTGCACTTGAAGATGGTCGCGTAACCGAAGGTTCATTAGCCCTACTCGCCTATCTTACACTTGTTTCCGAAGGCAAAGGCTGCGAAAATGCAATCTTAAAGCTAAATGCTAAATTCGCTGAAAACTATCTCGAAAAAAGCAAACTCGTTTTCTCCAAATCAGGTGATAATTTTGAAGAAATCGATGTCATCTTGCGTAATTCACTGCCTCTAAAAAGTGCCTACAAAATCAATTCTACAATTGATGATGTCATCACTCGCCAAGTACAGGCAATTGCAGAATATGCCGTTGACCATAAAATGGAGAACGGTTTTTTTGAAACAACTTACATTCCATTTCTTGCCGATATTATAAAGAAAAAACAGTTCGAAGGTTTTTCCTATCATATATTATTAGGCATGAAAGACCAGCTAGGCAAAAAACTTAGTTCACAGAATAAAAAGATCACAGCTTTTTATGAAAATTATATTTCTAAAGATTTTTGGCAGGTATTTGCAAAACGCAATGTTGATTTATTTGGCAAACAAGAACAAGTGGTGGTCTATCTAGAGAATGGCAAGCCCTATCTTTTAGGCAAAGAAGAAAACGGAAAAAAAGTTGGCAAATATAAAGTTCTCAATAGTAGCGGAAACATGGTCAGTGAGCTTAATCTAGTTAATGACCAATTAGACGGCTTACAAAAATACTATGATAATAAAGGTCGCTTGACCGAAGAAAAGAACTATTCTAAAGGCAAAGCAGAGGGTAAAAGAACCAAATATTACGAAAATGGCAATATTGAATTTGTAGAAAATTATAAAAATGATATGTTAGAAGGAATCAGCACCTCCTATTATATTAATGGTGGAAAAAACTGTGAAGTAAATTTTGTCAATAATGAGCGTGATGGAGCTCTTATTTGTCTGTACGAAAACGGGACAAAGAAAAGTGAAATTAATTACTCAAAAGGCAAGTTACATGGCAACTATATACAGTATGATAATGCTGGAAATATATCGAGTACTTACCCTTATACTATGGAAAAAATTGACGGTAAGGTCTATGAATACTATAATGGAAAGGCTTTAAAGTCTGAAATTGAATATAAAGCAGGTACAATTTCATCGCCTTATAAAAGTTATTTTGCAAACGGAACACTTAAGGAAGAAACCACTTATGTTAATAACAATCCTGCCAAAGCTATAATTAATCTTGCTAATGGGAAAAAATCCTATGAAACGCTTTATGACAAAGAAGGATATGTAGCCACCAATAATTATTATAATGGCAATGATGCTCCTTATTTCCAAGAAACCTTAAAACGAGGAGAAATAAAATCTGCCTTACAATTTGAACCTGGAAAACCAAAGCCAACAGAAGTACCTGTAAGCAAAGGAACTTATGTTATGAAAAGCCTAGAAGGTTCTGTATTAACGAAAGGCAATTATGAAAAAGGAATAAAAAAAGGCGAGTGGAATTACTTTTATACTACCGGTGCTTTGAACACGCAAGAAAGTTATGAAAACGGAATCCGAACCGGCCTTGCACGTACTTTTAATCCTGATACGCGCCCTTCGTCTGTCTTCAATTATGTTAATGATACTATTTCGGGCGTATATGAAAGTTTTGAAAATGGCAGGCTCGCGAATGTTTATCACTATAAAAATGGTGAATTAAATGGCCTTCATAAGTCCTTTTATCCTGATGGAAGTATTTTATCAGAAAATTTCTATAGCGATGGTACGTTATATAAAAGCTTTAATTATTGGCAAAATGGCACTATCAACCTTATGACAAGGTATATAAATAATACCCCAGTCAAAATGGAATCGTACAGCACCGAAGGTAAAAAACTAAATGAAGTTGATTATACCAATAAAAACGGTAAAATGACCACCCTTTATAATAATGGTATAGAAATACATGAATATACACTAACAAACGGCTTATTTGAAGGAAAATATCTTGTAAAAGACAAAAACGGCAAGACAAGGTCAGAAAGCAGTTTTACCAATGGTATCAGAAATGGCAAATCAGCTGTTTATGGTCCAACTGGAGGACTTCAAGTTGAAAGGAATTATTACGCTGGAAAGCCAGACGGAATCTCCAAATATTATGATATTGCTGGAAATTTGAGAATGTCAGACAATTATATTTTAGGCAATAATACGGGACTATTAACGCGTTATTTCCATAATAAAGGAAAATTCCTAGAATACAACCAGCTTGATGGGGACATTGAAGGCGAAGCCAAATACTACAATCAAAAAGGCGATAACATTCTTATCCTAGGCTATCAAAATAATGCATTGGTCTATTATATAAAACTTGACAAAGACGGAAAGCTGACTGAAAAAACGCCTATCGCTGCTCAGACAGCCAAAATAATTTCGTCATATACAAACGGAAAAACTGCCATTGAAATTAATTTTGTGAAAGGCAATATTGATGGCAAACTCACAGTTAATAATCAAGAAGGCAAACCTGAATTTGAAGCCAATTATGACATGGATCTTTTATCAGGACCGAGAATAGAATACTATCCTAACGGAAAAATCTATAAAAAAGAAAATTTTAAAAATTCTTATTTCGAAGGAGTACAAGAGTTTTTTAAAGAAGACGGCAAGCCTTTACTGACGGCAGAATATAAAAACGATGAATTGCATGGACTATGCAAAATTTATACTAATGGAGTTGTTTCTCAAACCCAACGTTATGATTCAGACGAACTTATTGAAATTACTAAGTAATAAACCTCTTGTTCTATTATTATGTCTTTTTGCCCTGCAGGCAAAGGCACAAGAAAAAGCCCCGCTGTTTTTAGAATACAAAAAAAAGTACGGAGACATTAATGAGCTCATCATAAGCAATAAGAGCTCGTATGATATTTTTGTTGAAAATAAAAAGTTGCGCGTCTTGCAAGACAATTATTATGAGTCGATGATTCTTTCTGAAAACGGCATCCTAAATAATCAAGAAAACTTTTCTTATTCTGAACTCGTAAAACTGAATCAGTATGAAGCCTACTCTATTATCAATGATAAGGGTAAAGACCGTAAGATTAAAGTAACACAGACAAATGAAAAGCAAGCAAGGCAAAATTCTGTCTTTTATAATGACGTAAAAGAAAGACAGCTTATTTTCCCCAACCTTGAAGCCGGTGCCAAAAAAGTATATAGCGTACAGACTGAGTTTGTCGATCCTTTTCTATTGCAGAGTTTTGTGTTTGGAGACAATTTTCCGATACTAAATTCAACCTTTGAAGTGCGTACTGACAAAGACATCAACATAGGCTATCGCATTTTCAACGACCCTACAAATAGCATCGAATTTTCTAAATCTGAAAAGAAAGGCAAATACATTTACAGTTGGACATTAAAAGATGTAAAAGCCGTAAAAATGGAACCTAATAATCCTGGCTTTCGCTATTTTATACCACATATCAATGTATACGTAAAAGATTATACCATCGATAAAAATAAAATCAATGTGCTCGATAATACCGAAAAGCTCTATGATTATTATAAATCGTTTATAAAAAACTTAAATAAGACCGAAGACGACGATCTCAAAACTCTTTCAACGGAACTGACTACAGGACTGACATCAGATGCTGAAAAAATCAAAAAAATATTCTATTGGGTAAAAGACAATATCAAATACATTGCTTTCGAAAATGGTTACGAAGGCTTTATACCGCGTGAAGCCAGCCTAATCTATAAACGCAAATTTGGCGATTGCAAAGACATGGCAAGCATTATTTCTTCGATGGCTAATTATGCCGGAATAAAAGATGTTACCGTTTCATGGATCGGAACACGAGAAATACCTTATTCGTACGAACAACTTTCAACTCCTGCTGTCGACAACCATATGATTGCGGTATACAACGATAATGGTAACTATGTTTTTTTGGATGCTACCGATCGTGAAACACGCTACGGACTACCGACATCATTTATCCAAGGAAAAGAAGCGCTGTTGAGCAATGGTGATACCTATAAAATAATAACAGTTCCTGTAGTTACAGCAGAAAACAATGAGACTTTCGAGACTCTCAAGCTCAATTTAGACAAAGAAAAAATCATAGGCACAGGAACGGTAGGCTATAACGGATTTTCAAGAAGCAGCATATTGGCGCAAATAGGAGACGCTTCGAACAAGACTCGTTTTGAAATGATCAAAAGCTTAGTGCTAAAGGGAAATAACAAATTTCATCTCAAAGAATATACAGAAGCCAATGTTTCAGACCGGGATAAGCCTTACCAGATTAATTTCAATTTTGACTTGGCCGATTATGTAATACAAGTAGACAAAGAACTCTATATCAATCTTTTTCTAGACCGCATGTATGAGAAACTTACATTAGAGCCAGATCGTACAACTGCATTTGATCTTGAATATCTGGCTGCTTATAACGGTCGTTATGATTTAGAATTACCAAAAAACTATACGGTCAAATACCTTCCAGAAAATTCCAGTTTTGATAATGCTCTTATGAAATTCGACTGCCAGTACGCCAATAAAGCAGGACTTGTTTCTTTAGAAGTAAAGATAAAATTGAAAAAAATATTGCTTGAGCAGTCCGATTTTGCCTTATGGAACGAGACGATCAAAAAACTAAAAAACACCTATACACAAACTTTAATACTTACCGAAAAATGATTTTAAAACTTAGAATAAAACCCCTCCTATTATTCTTTATTTTCTGTGGTTCCTATGGATATGCACAAGACTTTTCCTTTAAGAACTATACTTGGGATGAAAAACAAACTAAAGAAGAGATTCCTGCCAAATACAAGGATGAAAAAGAAGCCATACTCGAACGAAATACCAAAGTAGAATTTATTTCTGAAAAAGGTAAAGCAATCCAATACTATCTTTTGCACGAGAAAAGATATATCAATAGCGATGATGCTGTAGAACGAAACAATAAAATCTATATCCCTTTTGGATCCAACGAAAGCGTACTTACGACGAAAGCGCGCGTTATTCTAAAAAATGGTAAGGTAATAGAACTGAACAGTAAAGATGTAAAAGAAGAAACCGATGAAGAAAGAGGCGTCAACTTTAAGTATTTTGCTGTCAATGGTCTTGAAAAAGGGGCTGTCATCGAAAAGATATTTATTTTGGAAGAACTTCCAGAAATTAAAGGAAATACTGTAAAAATGCAGGACGAATATCCGATCGCAAAAAACACCTTTCAATTGATCTATCCTGACCATTTGGTGTTTCGTACCAAAGGTTATAATGGTCTTTCCGAACCTGTCATTGAAAAAAAACTGCCAAGGGAAAACTTTACCACTTTAACGATTAATGAAATCAATACTCCTGCATTGGATGACAATGAAAATTATTCGAACTGGAATAGCAACATTAAGCGATTCCGCTACAAGCTAGATGAAAATCTAGCAAATGGTGCAAAGAATCTTTACAATTTCAAAGAGTTTTCTACAAACTTATACGAAAGATTTCATCCGCAATATGATAAAAAAGAACAAAAGGCTATAGATGAATTTTGTAAAAGCATCACCAAATCCAAAGACGTGCAAGAGCAGGTTTGGAATATCGAGAACAAAATCAAGAAAACCATAAACTACAGCCGTTATATTGATAGCCAAGAAACGCTGCAGGATATCATTAAATCAAAACAAGCCAATCAAAGTGATATTTTGAGGATCTACATTGCCGTATTTGACAAAATGGGCGTAGAAACAAATCTTGTATTCACGTCAAACCGTTTTAAGGTTCCTTTTGATAAAGATTTTGAAAGCTATGAAAATCTGGATGAGATTTTGTTTTACTTTCCAGCGATCAAAAAATTCATGACACCTACCGAGATTGAGTATAGAATTCCTCTAATACCAAGCGTATTGGCTGGTACAAATGGACTTTTCATAAAAGAAAAAACCTTTGCTGGAACAAAAATGGGAATCGGTGAAATTAGCACCATTGACATTCCGAGTGTAGAAGTTACCCATGACATAATGGAAATTACGGTAGACTTTACAAAAGATATCGAAAATCCGATCGTAACTGATAATATTCAATTTGGCGGCTATTCTGCCTTCAATTTTCAGCCCATCAAAGATTTTGCCTCTCCAGAACAATATAAAACCGTTCTGAAAAGTATTGCAGAAAATTATACTGTTGAAACAGAATACAAAACACTAACGACTGAAAATGACGGAGTGGACAATATTGGTAAAAAACCATTCGTATTGAAAGTAGCATTTGAAGGAAAAGACTTGATTCGAAAAGCTGGAGATAACTACCTATTTTCTGTTGGGCAAACCATTGGAAAGCAGATGGAACTTTATCAAGAAAACAAACGTATGCTTCCTGTAGAAATAGATTATCCACATGCTTATACCCGCAAGATCAAAATCCTGCTTCCTGAGGGAGTCACAGTAAAAAATTTAGACAAATTCAATATGAATTATACTGCTGATGTAAACGGCAAAACCGAAGCCGCTTTTGTAAGCAAGTATGAGAAAAAAGGAAATGAGATTGTTGTAGAGAATACAGAATATTACAACATTCTTCATTATCCTCTTGAAAATTTTGAAGCGTATAGAACCGTAATCAATGCTGCCGCTGACTTCAATAAAATTGTGATTATTCTAAATAAACAATAGACAAAAAATCCGGACAATGTTCCGGATTTTTATTTTTAAATAGGTTCGAAAGCTTATTTATTCAAATAAGCATCAATAATATCAAATCGCATTACATTCAGATCAACGGCATCGGTATTTGACAAAAAGATAAAGGTCAATCCTTTATCAATAAGATGAACCCAATTGGAATGGAAACCATAACCTCCTCCTTGCCTTTCGGCCAAAAGAGTTTCTATTTTCCCAAACTTTTTAGGATAGACCCAAAAGCCTAATGCTGTCTCGTCTAAGTTGCTATAAGGCGTCAGCATCAAATCAACTGTTTCTTTTTTCAATAAGGTATGATTGAAAATTGCCTGGTCAAAAAGCAACATATCTTCTGGAGTCGAATACATAGCACCTGCCGAATACAGATTGTCTATATAATAATTGGTCGGACTATAAAATTTTTGCGCTAAAGAATCGTCATAAGAATATCCTTCGGCCATGCCTTTTATGATATCGATATGATGCAGATAATCGGTATGCTGCATTTTTAACGGTACTAGTATTTTTTCCCGCAACATTTCTTCATACGATTTACCGCTTACTTTTTCGATAATTTTCCCTAACAGTATGTAATCACCATTGCTATAATCAAATTTAGTTCCTGGCGGGTTGATCAATTTTCCTGAGCAATATTTGTCAATAAAAGTATCCAGTCCCCAGATATTGTTGCTATACACATCTAGAAAATCCCTCATTTCTTGTAAGTCCCTACCGCTACTGTACGTCAGCAAATTTTTAATTGTAATTTTATCCCTTCCTTCTCCTTTATATTCAGGATAATAAGTCGAAATTGTCGCATCAAGATTTATTTTCTTTTCTTCATACAGTTTCATAATCAAAGCGGACGTAAACGTTTTTGTAACCGAAAAGATATGAAATCTCGATGCTTCCGAAAACTTAATATCATAATGCCTATTCGCAATTCCGGTATATTTCAGATACTCTATTTTTCCGTCTTTTGCAATCAATACGGCTCCATTAAAACCTTTTTGAATATAGGAATCCATTACTGTAGCAATCTTTTTTGTTTGCCCGATTATCAAATGAAACGTAAAAAGAAGAAAAAAGACAGAAAACTTTTTCATAAAGTAAAATTAGAAGTGAGAAGGTTGATAAAAGAACATTACAAATATAACTTTTAAACCATCACACAAAGTTGCTAAGTTTGTAAATAGAAAATTTGAATCACGTCTCCTTTTTTTTGCACGAGCGCTCTATTACATTTGTCAAATCCTACATAACATTCTATAAATTCTATTAGAAAATAGTGCTTTCTGTATAGCATCTATGAATTTCTGCATAGCAATTCATAAATCCTATTAAAGAAGAGTAATTTCTGTATAGCATCTATCAGTTTCTGTTGGCAATTCATAAATCCTATCAGGAAAAAGCAGTTTCTGTGTAGCATCTCTCAATTTCTATATAGCAATTCATAAATCCTATTAGAAAAGAGTAATTTCTGTATGGTATCTTTCAGTTTCTGTTGGCAATTCAGAAATCCTATCAGGGAAAAAGTAGTTTCTATATACCATCTCTTCTTTTATTTTGGTATACACTTTCAGACAGTTATTATATTTTACCTTTTTGCTTACTTGAGAAAGCTAATTTCGTAGTTTTGCTCTTTCAATCCGAAACTTTCCATGAGACTCAAATCCATCAACATACCTCCAATTCCTGCCGTTCTCATGGCAATCATAAGCGTCCAGTCTGGAGCAGCTATCGCAAAAAGTCTTTTTCCGACTATCGGAGCTCCGGGAACGGCTTCACTCAGGATTGGCATCTCGGCAATTATCTTGCTGGCCGTGTATCGACCGAACTTGCGCAAAATTACGCTCGATCAATGGAAATTCGTACTTCCTTATGGCTTGTGCCTTGGAGCCATGAATCTAGTTTTTTATTTTGCTATAGAAAGAATTCCGATCGGGTTGGCCGTAACGCTAGAGTTTATCGGTCCTTTAATGGTCGCTGTCTTAGGTTCAAAACGTATTGTTGATTTCTTGTGGGTATTGCTTGCAGCAGCTGGCATCATTTTAATCGCCCCTTGGACCACTAATGGTGTTGATATTTTAGGAGCCTCGCTTGCTTTATTGGCAGGTGCCTTTTGGGCAGCCTATATCGTATTGGGCGGAAAAATTTCGGCTATAATGAAAGGCGGCGATGCCGTGGCAACCGGAATGCTTTTCGCAGCCCTGCTCGTTGTACCTTTCGGAATCTTTGGAGAAGGGCTAAACAATCTTACTCCTCAGCTTTTGGGCATGGGTATCGCTCTTGCGTTATTGTCTAGCGCTATTCCGTTTACGTTAGAAATGAAGGCTCTGGGCCAGCTTCCTGCACGTACCTTCAGTATCTTGATGAGTTTGGAGCCCGCCGCGGCATCTATCTGTGCTTTTATATTTTTGCAGGAATATTTGTCTTTCAATGAAATCTTGGCTGTGGCTTTTGTAGTTACGGCATCGGCTGGCTCAACGATTACGTCTAGGCGTTAGTCTATTCGTATTTTCTTTTTACAAACCAAATGTCTTCAAGGCTTAAATTCAAAGTAAACAGATGGTAATTTTCATGGATAAGCGAATTCGACATTTGTCCTCGCTGGCCATAGCTATACGAAACATTTATAAACGTGTTGGTTCTGTAATCTAAAGGAATGCCCAATCCAGATGTTACTGCGAACCCAGACACTTTATTTCCATCAATAGAAAGATAGCCGGTATCATAATTGCCTCCCAGCCTATACGTTATTTTCTGCAAAAGATTGTTTTTTGTTTCGCTAGTATATTCCAGTCCGGCAGCAATAACATCTTGGTCGGTAAATTGCCCGATATTATCTTCCATCTTAGTAGCCGACCATTGCGATCGAGTATAATCGGCATTTAGCGTCAGAGTTTTTCCTAACTGTGCTTTGATGCCTATATTCAAGGTGAAGGGCAATTTAAAATCGGCTATGCTTTCCGAATCTTCTTTTACAACCGATTCAGAGTCTTCTACTAGTTTTAGTATCCTGTAGTCTTTAGTGCCGTTCAAAGCTGTTGGAAGGCCGATAACACTCGAAATCGTAATCTTTTTGTTGATGTCATACTGCATTCCTATAGCCGCTTTTAGTCCCATATAATAATTTTTATCGTCCATCATTAAATAGTCTTCATTCAGCTTGGTAATCTCTACTTCAGAAATTTTCCCGAAATGATAGCTGAGGCTTGCCCCAATCCGCAGTTTTTCTGAAAAGCTTCTTCCGTAATTCAATTTGATTTCATTGAGCCCGCCGCTTCCTTTTATGTTGCTGAAATAGGATTCTGTAGAACCTTCAACGGTATTTTCAATTCCCATCAAATTATAGCCTACATCTGAATAAGGCGAAAGCGAAAGACCGATTCCCGATCGGCTGTCGAGTTGAAAGGCAAAAGCCAGGCTCGAGAAACTTACAGTGGTTACTTTTGTATCGTCAATTTCATTTGTAAATGTGTTCATTTCTGCTTTTGCCCCAACATCAAAAAGAAACGAGTTTTTCCTGATTGTGGCAAACGAAGCTGGATTCAGGTTGTTTATTTCTTTTTCGGAACTGAGTGCCGTTCCGCTTTTGCCTAGCGCATTTGTCTTTCCTGTGTTGGCATCATTAAAACGTCCCAATCCGAAAAGGGAATAGGGCGAACTGGTCTGGTTGTTGGTTTGTGCGGATAAGGAACAGGCAGAAATAAACGCTGAGAGCAGCAAAAAAGCAGATCTATTTGTCATAAGTTGCATAAATTACTTTTAAGTTAGAAGAATATTCTGGATTGTTTTCGCCATTTAAGACCATCCTATTGCCAAATTGAGAACTGTATGGCAGGACAAGCAGTCCATATTCTAAATAATTGCCTTCATTGATTATCTTCTGCAAAAAAACATCTACTGGCAAAATCAAGAAGACTTCATTAAATTCTTTGTCTTGTTTTGCTACCGATGCCTTGATTTTTTTCCCTTTTGAATCGATGTACTCATTGATAATATTGTTATTGCCATCTACCACAAAAACTTGCAAGGAATCGGATAAGTAGAGCTTGTTAGTATAGTAGGCCTGACTTAGCTTGATTTTCATTTTTGCGTTAAACACATGCCCTTTGCCACCATTTATCTGAGAGATTGTACGAATATGAGGAAACCTGACTTTAGCAGCAATACCTGCACCACCCTGTAGAAAACTTAGGTTGTCTAAAGCTGTGGAAGAAAGCGATTTGTTTTGGGGTAATAATCCTGACAACGGGGTGCCGCTTCTGTCGCCTATAATTTGGTTGAAAGACTTAGCGCCTGTATCCTTGCTATCAAATTCCAACTGCAAAAAAGTTTTCTTGTCATTGGGCTGGTCTGGCTTTGAATAATACATCCTAATAAAGCTATTGGCGCCTTTGAAAGCTATCAAGGAAGCATTTTCATCTGCACCAGGAAAGAGCTTAAGTCCTTTAAAAAATTCTTTCAAATCTTCATCGGTTCTTATAGTGCCGCCCCGAAACTTATCAAAAAGGTCTTTCCCAAACACTGGGTCGAGTTTTAGGGTAAGCGAATCTTTGCTGATTCTGGGATTGAATGTCTTGCTTGCCAAAATCGGGCTAAAGGTGGGAACTTCGGAAGTATTATAAAATGCCGTCTGCTGTGGCCCTAATTTTAATTCTTTGGATAATTTCTGAACCAAAACGGTCTTGGGCCTTAAGGTGTCGCCATAAAAATAGCCATCGAATTTAAGGCTTAATACAATACTGTCAAAAACTGCTTCTTCAGAAATTGTGTAGGTTTTCGGAATAAAGGTCATAAATGCTGAAGATGTTACTTTTCCGAAAACAGGATCAGCATATTGCCCGATCAGCAGCTTATTCCCTCCCGAAGTAATGACGCTGTCTAATTTTATGGTAGACATCTCAACAGTAAAAGTGTCAATGCTGATAAACCTCACATCGCTTTCGGCAAAATCTTTATCAACAATAAATGTCTTGTCTAGGCTGTCTGCGCTGCATGAAATCAAAAGTATGGATAGTCCTATCAGCAACAATGCAATAATGCTTTTTTTCATTCGTATAAATTTTTAGGATACGAATGTAGCAGTGATCCAATTCAGCAATTTTAAATTATATATGGAATGCGCAAAATTGCAGTCATATAGCGTATTTCTAAATACGGATTCGTTTTTTTAAAATCTGTAGGCGATAACTCAAAAACTATAGTATAAAATAGCCTGATGGTATATTTCAGTTTTTGGGAAAGCAAATAAAAAATAGGTTTGAAGCAAATTATCAATCATGCACAGACACATTGCTGCCCTTTTGTTGGCATGTCACGGGATTACTTATTCGCAAGAAAGTTCAAGTTCAATACAATATGAGTACAGTATGATTTATAATACGGATGCAGCGTCGCTAAACAAACATTTTGCTGCCTTTGGTTTAGAGCAAGGACAGTTTACGTACGGCGCTTCATTTAAAAAATTTGAAATCGATTATGGCAAAGATAATAATGGGGCTTATTTCAATGAATTGCAATCCATCCACTCAGTCAAATTTGCGATTGGCTATACTCATGAGTTCAATGAGAAATGGAACTTGCTAGCGACATTTGAGCCCGAGTTGAATTCAAACTTCAAGAATACGATAACATTTGACGATATCTATCCTACATTTTCTCTGGCTGTTACAAGAAAAATAGAAGGAGACTATCCCTCCTATACTATTTTGGGAGTGTCCTTTTCTTCGTTATTTGGAAAGCCGCGATGGCTGCCGGTAGTCAGCTACCAAAAATTCATCAGCAAGAGTGCTAGTTTTACAATTGGCCTTGCGGAAACCAATTTCCAGTATATGTTATCTCCAAAGAACAGTATAAAATCATCGCTTTTTGTGGATTCTTTCTATTCAAAAATCAGAAGCGACAAGCAAGACAATATTCCAAACATAAACGCTATTGAAATGACAAGTTATAATGCCGGATTGGAATACAATTATGTATCGGATAATAATTGGATGGCCACACTACGGTCGGGTTATGCCTTTGCCAATCAGCTGGATCTTTTTCAGGAAAATAGACCAAAAACAGGCATCGATTTTAAGAACACGATATACATCACAATGGGTTTCAAATACAATCTAAATTTATAATACTTATGAGAATGAATTTTTTAAGCTCCAAAAAACTACTTTGCACAGGTCTATTAGGGACATTGTTTTTTTCTGCTGGTTGCAGTAAAGACGATGGCGAAAGCAGTGTTGGCAATTGGCTGGAAAGTACCGTATTTAATGGAAGGCCAAGAAGCAGCGCAACTTCTTTTACGATTGGAAATAGCGCCTATGTAGGCACCGGATATGACGGCAGCAACTATCTTAATGATTTTTGGCAGTATGATATAGAAGGGAATTTCTGGGTACAAAAAGCAGATTTTCCAGGTGAAAAAAGAAGTTCTTCCGTAGCTTTTGCGATAGGAAACAACGGCTATCTAGGCACTGGATATAATGGAACTACGCAGCTGACCGACTTTTACAAATATGATACGCAAAACAATACGTGGACACCGATATCGAATTTCGGAAATGGTTTGCTACGAAGAGGTGCCGTAGCTTTTAATTCGGCTACAGCTGGCTACGTCGGTTCTGGTTTTGATGGCGAAAATGACAAAAAAGATTTCTGGAAATACGATCCTGTTACGGATACATGGACGGAACAATTTGGTTTTGGAGGTGCCAAACGCCGTGAGGGCACTACGTTTACGATCGGTACAAAGGTATATTTTGGAACTGGTTCTTCTAACGGAATCAACATCAAGGATTTTTGGGTATTTGATACAGCCACCGAAACATGGAAAAAACTTTCGGATCTGGATGCAAATGAAAAATACAACATAGCCCGTACGAATGCTGTCGGATTTTCAATTGGTTCCTACGGTTATATAACTTCGGGAGGAACAACAAAAGATATTTGGGAATATAATCCTGTGAATGATACCTGGAGTACAAAAACAAACTTTGAAGCTGTTGCCCGTCAAGACGCTATCTCAATTTCAAATGGTGAGAGAGGCTTTGTACTGCTTGGAAAAAACGGTACTTTTTATTTTGATGATATGTATGAGTTCAAGCCTAATGATACTCCGAATAGCGATGATTAATTTTTTGTTTAGTTTTTTTCAGCTAGATAAGGGGCTGTCCCATCATACGGCCCCGAATCTAAAATGGCTGAAAAAATCTCTTGGCTTTATTTTCCTAATTTCGCTATTTGCTTCTTGCCAAAGCAAAAAGGATAGCGAAATTGAAGGAATCGTATATAAGACCAAAAATGGTTTTGGATATAGGGTGATTGTACATGACCAGCTGCTGATCAATCAAGATTTTATTCCGGCAATACAAGAAAACGTTCCTTTTTGCGATAGTATTGAAGCGGCGGCGGCTTGCCATCTTGTAATCCAAAAAATAAAAAGAAATGAAATGCCTACATTGACGTTAAAAGATTTATCAACTCTAAAAATCAAAACCAAATGCTGATTAAAAGATATAGTATTTTTTCATTTAATTTTAGGCTCTTTCTGCTCCATATTTTTATCTGGCTTTTGTTTTTGGCCTTCCCTTTCAGTGATTTTTTTGCTGGCTATACGGACCTTAAAAGTTTTATTCCAAGGATATTACTCCCGATTTCTCTTTTTTATATCAATTATTTCTTTTTGGTACCAAAGCTTCTGCTTAAAAACCGTTTGGTACTCTATATTGTCACCACTCTTATATTGATAATTGGCTGTTCTATAACCATCTTTAAGGTTGAGGTAATGTATTTTAGTAGAGTCATGCCAGTAACGCAGACATTTCAAACCGTACCACCATCCCAAATAACGCCAAGAGCCGCTATGATTTCTATTCATAAAGAAAAAGCCGACACGGTATCGGTTTCTTCCCAGCCAGCAAGATTAAGTATTCCAAGAGCAGTCAGGGGCGTAAGAGCGGCACCAGCTCTTCCTTTTGATAATAATTATATATTCATGATCCACATGATGTTGCCCAACATTATTCTTTTTACTTTGTATCTTACGGTCAGTTCCATGTTTAAGATTTTTATTGAATGGAATGCCAGCTACAAGCGGCAAAAAGAGGCGGAAATGGAGAAAAAGAATTCTGAATTGAATTTTTTGAAAGCACAGCTAAACCCTCACTTTTTCTTTAACTCGCTCAATACGATCTTTTCCTTGTCTATAAAAAAATCTGAGCAGACTCCTGTGGCTATCTTGAACCTATCGGAATTGATGCGCTATATGCTTTATGAGACTAATAAAGATACCGTTGCTCTTGAAGAAGAAATCTTATATATCAAAAATTATATCGAGCTTCAAAAACTGCGACTGACTGAAAACGTTAACATTATCTTTGAAGTTGATTGTGATGAAACTTCTATCTTTATCCCGCCGCTACTGTTTATTTCCTTTATAGAAAATGCTTTCAAGCATGGTATCGATCCGTCAAAAGAAAACGAAATTATCGTAAAGTTCAAGGTCCAAAAAAATGAAATAGACTTTTCTGTAATTAATGATATCAACAGGATTAGAAGCAATGGCGATTCCTTCGGTTTAGGAATTGAAAATACGGTCAAGAGAATAAACCTTTATTTTCCTGAGCGAAACGAATTGGAAACCTATGCCGATTCTGGAAAATTTTATGTAAAGCTAAAATTAAAGCTGAATGAAGATTAGGACAGTTATTTTAGACGACGAGCCTCTGGCTATTGATGTCATAAAAAATTATTGCGATACGATGCCCGATATTGAGTTATTGGGATGTTTTACCAATCCGGTAGAAGCGATGAAGTTCGTCACTTCAAAAACTGTCGATCTTATATTCCTAGATATTGAAATGCCGCTCCTTACTGGAATTGAATTTATTGATACGCTCAAAATCAGGCCGCAATTTATATTTACGACTGCCTATCCACAATTTGCTATCGATGGTTTTGAGCTTGAAGCATTAGATTATCTCGTCAAGCCCATAGCGTATACTCGATTTTTGAAATCGGTGAATAAGTTTACCTATCAGGCGTCAAAAAATGAAAATAAGAAACAGCCTTTAATTGTTCAAAAACAGGAACTTTCAGATAAATTTTTGTTCGTAAAATCCGATTATGAAAGCCTGAAAATTTTTATCGACGATATAAAATACATCGAAGGACTTAAAGACTACTTAAAAATCAACCTCAACAGCGGCAAATCTGTACTGACTCTTTCTAATTTCAAGAACCTATTGGAAAAACTGCCTGAGCAGAATTTCATGAGGGTTCATAATTCGTATATCGTCAATCTGCAATATATCAATTCGATTCAACGAAACCGAATTATCATAGACCAAAAAAGAATCCCGATTAGCGAGACGTATAAGAAACTTTTCTTTGAGCGCATAAAACTATAATGCTTAACGTTCAATCAGTTCAGCATTTTCTAGTTCTTTCACGATCATTTCGTTGACGGCATTATTGATTTTCTTGCGTAGAAAAAGTCGATTCGCAATGCTAAACCAAAAATTATCCAGCAGCCCATTCGCAACCGATTCAATTCTTCGCAACATCAGTTTTTTGTATTTCTTCTCAAAATTATCAAGGCGGATTGTCGGATATACTGGATAATCCAATTTAGCATCGATGCCGTACTTTTCTTTATCCGATTCGTTAGACCTTGCTTGAAGAACCCGCATATCAGGTATGATCGGAAATAGTTTTGAACTGGCAGGATCGCCTTGGACTTCGTTAAAATAAAACCTATCAAATGCGTCGGCATGAGGCACAACATTGAGCCTTTCATCCATATCTTTTTCTAGCATTCCGAAATAATAGCGTAAAAAGGTCTGGCAGTTTAGCCTTCCCAAATAATAATCGTGATGCCTGAATGATTTATCAATAAATCCAGCAAAGCCGCTAAAAGGCGCTGACGCAAGGTCGTTTTTAGCTCTGGTCAAAGTTCCTTGAACTCGAGTTTTTCGAACAGGTTCTATCAAAAATTTTGTTCGGTCGCTTAATTCCAAAGCATCCAATATCCCGTCTTGATTAAACATTACCTGATTCCGCAAGGCTTTAAACATTCCTTTCGCAATAGAAATAATGTCTCTCTCGGGATTTGTTTTTTCAATCTCGTTATCCTTATTCGGAAACGGATCGATCATTATGACGGCATACTTGTCTTGTATTACTTCTTCGGCACTTTTTTCTTTAAGGACTTTCAACGCTATAGCAAACGGCTCGTTATTGATAAGACCGCCATCTATCGAATTGAATTTGTATACGGTGTCTTCTTTTATCAGCGGATAAATGCCCGTTCTTTTTCCAAAAAGATATTTGGGATATCTCTCGACATATTTTTGCGAAATGGCTACTTCTCTTGACTTTAGTCCAATTGGAAAAGCGGCCGTACTCAATGTCGCATCTTTGAGATAGCCCATATCTTTGGGATTCTTCAGGTCGAGCACGTAATATAAATTTTCGCCTTCAGGAATTCCGGTAGGGTATTTACCATTGGCAAGCTTGTATCTGAAAAAACCCGCATGACTCGTAATGACCGAACCACTTTTGTCATTTCCTCCAAAATCAATCTTGAAATTGATGCCGCGCAAATTTGTGGTCGTGAGTATCAAATCTAAACTATCTGAAATGTAGGGAGGAAACTCTCTTACTTTCTCAATGTGTAGCGCATTCTCTGCAATAGCGTCGATCGATTGCGAATTTAGCAGTGAGTCTGGTTTTTGATTTTTCTTTAGGTCGCCTGTTTCTAGCATTTTTTCGAAGGTCGTTGCTTTGGAGTCATCAGCCATTTCTACCCAACTTTGGTAATAGCGGTTGTTTTTCCCAAAAGGATTGTCTTTATTGACATATTGGTGATTTTCATCCACAACATTCAGCATCGTCAAAGAACCCGAGATACCTCCAGCAGACGCACCACTGATTACATCTATCTCGACATCATGCATCGGCACAGAAAAGTCATACTCAGGATGATCGATACCTAAATCTCTGTTCTTCTTTTTTGCCTTTTCCCACAGGTCTAATGTTTCTAACAGATAATCCATTACGCCGCCCGTAAAAGCTCCTGCAGATACGGCTCCAGCCATTGCAATACATATTTTAAATTTTTGGGACATATTTTATCTTTTATTTATTTGTCGATTAATTTTTATGCCCGCAGTAGCCTTCCCACCATTCATCCAAAACTTTAAGAATCGGAACCAACTTGATTCCATGTTCAGATAATTTATATTCGACTCGTGGCGGCGATTCGGCATAGACTTTTCTGCAGATGATTCCGTCACGTTCTAGTTCTCTTAATTGTAGCGTTAATGTCGTCTGGGTTACGTCTTCCATTTTTCGCTTTAGTTCTCCGAAGCGTTTCGGGCATTCTTGGCTGATGGCATTTATAAGCGGAACTTTCCACTTTCCGCCAATAACTTTGAATACATTTTTGATGGGACAATTATTTTCAGAAAAATCAAAATTTTCTTTGTTTTCAACCGATTGATAATCAGTATTAGTATCATTTTCCATACTTGGTATCGTTTTAGAAACTACTTGTGGGCACTAGTAATCCGCCCTAATTTTATCCCATAAATGTAGTAAAAATTGTGTTATGGGCAGGAGTATTTCGAGGTGGTCGCTTCTTGTATTGGTATCGACCGCTGTGTTTTTATCAGTAATTGATATTTTCGTGGTTAATGTGGCGATACCTTCAATCAAAGTAGGAATTAGAGGCACAGATACGGACATGCAATGGGTCATCGTCTTATATGTACTGGGTTATGCTTCCTTTTTAATTGCCGGTGGAAGAGCGGGCGATTATTTTGGAAAAAAGCATGTGTTCGTAATCGGCATGGCTGCTTTTACACTTTCTTCTTTTTTATGCGGACTGTCTCAGAATACAATTCAGCTGAATATTGGTCGGACTTTTCAAGGAATAAGTGCTGCTTTTATGGTACCGCAAGGTATCTCTTATATTCAAGTGCTTTTCCAAGATCAAAAATCACGAACAAAAGCTTTGGGTATTTATGGCAGCATCGCTGGAGCCGCTTCGGTTATTGGCCAATTTTTAGGAGGCGTGCTTCCTGAAATTCATAGTTTTGTTGAAGGCTGGAGGCTATTATTTTTAATCAATGTTCCGATTGGCATCATAGCAATCGGCTTGTCTATAAAATATCTCGAGAATACAGTTGTAGTCCGGACCCAAAAATTTGACAGTTTGGGTGCCGCACTGCTAGTCTTGACACTGGCTTGTTTTATTTATCCCATAGTGCAAGGGATGGAATTGGGCTGGCCAATTTGGATATTTATCCTTTTTGGACTCTCACTTCTAATTGCGTTGTCTTTCTTTTGGCAGCAGCGTCACAGGCAGAACAAAGGAAAGCTCAGTCTTATTGACGTGAGGGTATTTAAGCATCGAGATTTTATGATTGGACTTTTCGCTTCTGTTTTTTATTTTATGGTTCAAGATTCTTATTTCTTGATTAATGTTGTACTTCTTCAGAACGGATTTGGCATGAACTCCTTTGATACCGGGTTGTATTTTGTATTCCAAGGAGTTGGATATGTGATTGCTTCTTTACTATCGATACGGTTGATTACGATGTATGGAAAATTCGTCCTGATTTTTGGTGTCATGCTGATGGTCTTTTCGCTAATTTTTCATCTATGGCTTTTGGACGGATCAGCGGCTACTCGCCCATTTTTGTCCTTAATCTTTTTTGTTTACGGAATCGGATGCGGAACCGTGCTTCCCTCTTTATTGACTGTTTCTTTACGCAACCTTCCTTCTTCCTTTGCGGGCATGGCTTCGGGAACGTATTCGACCTTTCAGCAGACAGCGATTGCTTTGGGAGTCGGTATCGTTGGTGGCATATTTTTTTATATTTTGAAAGATCCGCATAGAAAACTTGAAACGTATCTAGAAGCTTACAAAGCAGCTACAATCACAAATATCGTATTGCTGTTAATTGTGGCTGTCTTTTTACTGTTTATTTCGCATAAAAAAGCTAAATAGAAAAACTATAAAGCGTTTTCCTTTGCAAATTTCAACAGTTCAGCGAGGTTTCTGGCTTGACATTTATTCAGTAAGTTTCTTCTGTGAGTCTGTACGGTAAGGTAACTTAAGAATAAGGTATCTGATATTTCTTGGGTAGATTTGCCGTCTGCCAATAACAATAAGATTTCTTTTTCCCTTCGGGTCAATCTGGGAACTGTTTTTAGGTCATGAATGCTCGTCTTCTGAATAACTCCTTTCACTTCATTACTAAAAGCCAATTCGCCCTCGACTGCCTTATTTATGCAGTTCTTGAATTCATCTAGAGAAGCGCTTTTGAGCAGATAACCATTCGCTCCATTTTTTATCATCTGCATGACAATGCTGCGTTCTGCCTGGCTGCTCATTGCGAGTATGATAATTTTTGGATGGCTCTTTTTGATTTTCAGGCATAAGTCTATTCCGTTTATGTCGGGCAAGAAAACATCTAGAAGAATAATATCAATCTTGCCCAATCCACCATAGTCCAAAAGCATTGATCCTGTCTTGAAGATTCTGACGATTTCTACCTCTTTTGATTGCGAAAAAACAACCTGCAGTCCTTCACTGACTATAGGATGGTCGTCAACAATTAATGTCTTATAGGGCTTTATCATTGTCATGTAAATTATAGGGACAGTTCGATATTGAAAACCGTGCCTCTTTCTTTTGATGAATCGATTTCTATTTTACCATTTAGCAGCTCTACTCTGTTTTTCAGATTTTTCAAGCCTTGACCTTCAAAAACATCCATCTTGCTCGTATCGAATCCTATTCCGTTGTCTTCGACCGTAATAAAAAACCGCGATTGATTTTGACTGCAATCCACTAAAATCTCACTGCTTTTTGAATGTTTTAAAGCATTACTTAATAATTCTTGGACTATCCGATAAATCGTAATTTGCATACTTTCTGGAATGTCATCTTTGATAGCATTGGCATGGAAATCAATCCTGACATTCTCTGTTTTCAACATATGACAGAGGTCGTTAAGCGCATGTTCAAGTCCTAATTTGAGCAGTGACTCGGGAATCAGATTATAGGAAACCTGACGCAATTCGGTAATCGAATTAGTAAGCAAGGTATTCATATTGTCAATTTCGTTGAGATCGACTTCAGAGGAACTATTCACTTTCATGAATCGCATCTTCAACGAAGATAGCATGCTTCCGATACCATCGTGAAGATCTCTTGCAATTCTTTTGCGTTCGCTTTCTTCGCCCTTTATCATGGCCTGCATTACCTCTATTTCCTTTTGGTTTTTGAGAGCCGTCAGATTTTGTGTATAATTTTTAGCATGCTCAATCGCTATCTTTTTTTGGTTTTTTGAATTTATCCATAAGAAGATTACCAATAAGAGTAACAGGACCGAAATAGCAACCAGCAGTCCATAATATAACTTGTTGTTTTCAGCAATAAGTTTGTCTCGTTCGCGCTGTGCTTCTAGCTGGCTGATTTTTTTCTCATTTTCAGCCTTGTTGAATTTTGCTTCGAGCGCAGTTATCTTTTCTTTGGATTGTATTTCATTGAGACTGTCGTTAAGTGCAATATATCTCGAGCTATATTTATAGGCATTTTTAATATCTCCTAACTTTTCGAACGTCTGTGCCAGCTCTAAGCTATAGTTTTTTTCGTCTACAATAAAAGGATTACTGTTTTCTATCAGATCGAGCAAAACGTTTTTAACATCTTCATGTCTATTCATTGCCTTAAAAGGAAGATGTTTGGCAAATTTCAGGCGATTCGCCGAAAATACATCTTGATAAAGCATGCTATTGGCTATTCCTTTGTCGTAGCTTTTTAACGAGTTTTCAAATTGCTTTATCTTATAGAAATAATAACCTTCAGAAAAATAATAGCCTCCATTCATATTGGACTTTGGGTATTTTTTTAATATTTCATAAGCTTTGTCCAATGATTTTTTAGCATCTACCAACTTTTCAAGGTGCGTCATATTTTCTGAGTCTATGACATAGATTTCTACCTTAGTCTCTTTGTAGGTATAAGATGACTTGGATGCTTTTTCAATATATTCTTTAGCTGATTTCAGATAAGTTTCTGCTTTCGTCCTTTCCTCATTATTCATAAAAATAATGGCTACTGATTTGTACAGGCCGCTCAGCACTTCGTAATTGCCTCCTTTTTCGGCCAGCGGCATGGCTTCTTCTATCAAAATTCGCATCGCCTCTTTTTCGTTATTTTGGACTTGCTTGACTATCGATAGGTTTCTCAGTATATATGCCCGTAATGAATACGAATCTTTGGTCTTGTATTTTTTGAGCTTCGTGTTGGCAAGACTCAATTGTTTTCCGAAATTATCAATATCACCTTTGCTCAAGTAAGGTATCGAGTTATAATAAACCGCTACATCTTTTAGAAAAGGATATTTGGGAGCAATCGTATTGGCAAGGGCAAGATATCCATCAGCCAGTTCGTTTTTTTTGCCTCTTCTGTACAAATCAGCGAGCCTAAAACTACTAATGCACTTGATACTATCAACACGGGTTGACTTAATAAGTTGCGTCAGGCTATCGGTATAGGATTTGTCATCATCAAGCGTATAAACTCTTTGAGGATATGCGTGCGAAACGAATAGTATAAACAGGAGTAATAATTTGTTTTTCATAGCAATACAAAAATATTAACTTTCACTACACCATCTGTTAAATATTCAACTTTATTGCCGAAAAATACCTGATATCAGGTATGAAATTACACCCGTTTTCAGGTATAGGAAGCCGTTAAGCATCAGAATAAATTTGTATTTCAAATCCTAATAAAAAATTAAAAATGAAAAAATCGATTTTAAAAACAGTTGGTATTGTTGTATTCGCAGTAGTGAGCATGGTATCATGCAGCAGTGATGATAGTAGCAATGGACCAAATGGTGGCGGAAGTATTGATGCAGCTGTAGGTACTTTTAAAGGTACATTTGAAGTTTTAGATGGCCCGAACGCAGGACAAGACTACTTTGACGCCACTTTAATTATTACTAAAGTTAGTAATACTGAATTGAGAATGACTCCTAAAAGCGGGGAAGCTTATTCTAATTTAACTCCTAAAACAATAAAAGTATACAATCTTGGTGGCGATATACTTGTAGATGGCGATGCACCAGCTGGAACTTTTGCTTACAGAGCAAGTAGCAAAGCATTGCTGGCACTTACAAAACAACAAGCTGCTACAGATATCACTTTTACATTTTCGGGAACAAAACAATAATTCATACTTTTTTATTGGTTTATATTGGTACACCGGCTCTTGTGTTTATGAATTGTACAAGAGCCAAATTTTCAAAAGCAATACCTTAAAATAAGAGGGGGTTATTTTGAGAGTTAGTAAAATGCCCTTCCAAACCGAAGGGCATTTTTATTTTTTAGTACGAACAATTTCTACGCATCATAAAACTCACCATCTACATAAAACCAAACTTCTTTTTCCTTTCTAAAAAAAGATTTTTCGTGATGCACATGTCCTTCGAGACGATTGTCTAAAAAGTAAGCTTTGAATTCAACAACATTTTCTAAAACATCCAAGATTTCGAGCCGAAGCCATTGGTTTGACTTTGACCATTCTAGAATAGCGGACTTGGAATGGTTCCTTCTTGTAGAAGCGTGTGTAGTGGCCATAAGATAATCCGCAGCTTGTACTGCGTATGCACTATAGCGGGAACGCATCAATTTCTCAGCCGTTGGAGCATTTTGGAATCCTTTTATAAATGGTTCGCAGCAATCTGCAAATACGATTCCTGAGCCGCAATAACAATCAGACCTCATGTTTATTCGGCATTGATTTTTTGATGTAGCTGGTTCAGCAATACTTGATAGCGGCTTATTTCTAAAAGTTCCTCATCTTCTTCGGCATGATCTAATAATTCATCTAGCGTTTCGCTAACTTCTCTCAGTTTGTTATTGGCTTCTCGATTTTGCTTGCTAGCTATCAGATCAATGATTTCTTGCACTTCTTTCTTTAGTTCTTCGTATACGTGACTGTTCATGTTATTCATTTTTGGCCTCATCTGAAGCATTAAATTTCTTGACAATTTCTTTCAGCTTGCTTTTTCTTAGCCGTTCTGCTTCTTGTTCTCTGGTTTTCTTCTGATCTACCTTTTTTTTATGATTCAATCGGTTTGTTTCGTTGCGTCTTCCCATGTGCTGAGGATTTTGGTATGCTTGCACAAAGATAGCAAATTCAGTCAGACAGCATGTTGTCGCAAGCTCCCCTCTCTATTGTCTTTTTTACACACTGCAAAATCAGAATCATAGCCCTAATTTTGGTTAAAACAATTAAACAATGGAAAACAAAACAGAAAATTTTAGCACAGCTGCCCTAGCGAATGAAGCCAAAGAAACTTTTGACACTCTAGGCCAGCTATTGTCAACAATTGACGAAAATATTTGGGACAAGAGTCCTTCTGAAAAAAGCTGGTCGGTCGGTCAGGTTATGGAACACATCTTGAAAGCCAATACAGGCTTTGGAAACTTCGTAACCGACAATGTAGTTGAAACAGACAGGCCTATCGACGAAAAAGTAGCCTTTCTGAAATCCGTTTTTCTAGATTTCAGTCTTAAGATGCAATCACCAGATTTTATCTGTCCTGTTGAAACCAAACATGACAAGCAAAAACAGCTCAATGAACTCACGGCTTTGAAAAATGAAATTGTCTTGCTTATAAACAATTTAGATCTCTCCAAGACCTGTATGAATTTTGAATTGCCCACTTTTGGATACCTAACGCGCTTAGAGTGGGTCAACTTTGCATTGTTTCATACACAAAGGCATACAGAACAAATCAGAAATATTCTTTTAAGCGTAAAAAACTAACCCATTCCCTAACCCAATTAAATCATGAAAAAACACAAAATTATTTTCTGGATCACGACAATTCTAATCTTTTTATTTGAAGGCGTAATGCCGGCGCTTACTTCGCAGACCGAATTAGCTAAAGAAGGCATGCGTCATCTCGGATATCCGGAATACTTCGGCATAATTCTTACTGTTTTCAAAGTACTGGGTGCACTGGTATTGATTATTCCGGCGGCACCAAAACGTCTGAAAGAATGGGCCTATGCAGGCTTTACTTTCGATTTTCTCGGCGCTTCTGCAAGCTATATAGCCGTAGAAGGATTTGGCTTTGCAGCTATTTTTCCTCTTATTGTACTTGGAGTCCTTATGCTTTCTTACGTAAGCTATCACAAATTAAACTCCGGAGCTTTGGAATAACCCAAGCAGTTTTCGTAAATTTATAATCCAAAAAGTGGCGCATATATTTCTATGCGCTATTTTTGTGCTAAAGAACAAGCCTATGAACAATCCTTTTTCATTGAGAACGGTCAACGTTACCCGCTACATTGCGCCCTTGAGGGAAGGTGGCTCCCTTCCTGCCCTCGCAGATGCCGATGACGGTTTTAAATATGTACTGAAATTTAAAGGCGCGGGCCATGGCGTAAAAGCGTTAATTGCAGAACTGATTGGCGGGGAAATCGCTAGAGTATTAGGGCTTCCTGTACCTGAATTAGTTTTTGCAAACCTTGATGAAGCTTTCGGGAGGACAGAAGCAGATGAAGAAATCCAAGATCTATTGCAAGGAAGCCAAGGACTCAATTTGGCGCTTCATTTTCTTTCGGGCGCCATCACTTTCGATCCGGTAGTTACAGAAATAGATGCTGTCCTAGCTTCAAAAATAGTATGGCTCGATGCTTATATTACAAACGTAGATCGTACGTTTAAAAATACAAACATGCTGATCTGGCATAAAGAATTGTGGCTGATAGACCACGGCGCTTGCTTGTATTTCCATCATTCATGGAATAACTGGGAAAATAGTGCTAAAACACCCTTTGCACTAATCAAAGATCATGTCTTGTTGCCAAAAGCTTCTAATCTGGAAGAAGTAGATAAAGAATTCCGATTGCTGCTCACTGAAGAAAAAATCCGTTCTATTGTAGACATCATTCCAGAAGAATGGTTGCAATGGGAAGGCTCCGACGAAACTCCAGATCAGATCAGGAATATTTATTCCAGCTTTTTGATTACCCGTTTAGCCAATTCAGAAATCTTTATAAAAGCTGCCCAAGATGCAAGACAAATACTTATATGAATATGCCGTGATTCGCATTGTGCCTAAGGTAGAGCGCGAAGAATTTGTCAATACCGGAGTTATAGTATTCTGTAAAAAAGAGCAGTTCATCAAGATTTTGTATAAAATTGATGAGGCCAAACTGCGCCTCTTTTCTAATGAGCTCGATTTTGAGCAGCTTGAGCAAAATCTCCAAGCTTTTGAAAAAATCGGCCGAGGCGCGCAAGATGGTGGCCCAATAGCCAAATTCGATGTCCCATCAAGATTTCGATGGATGACGGCCGTAAGGAGTTCAATCATCCAGACTTCAAGACCACATCCAGGGATGTGCACCAATCTGGAGGAAGTTACAGAGCGACTTTTTTCCGAGCTTGTTTTACCCTAATCAATTCAAAAACAACCTCCTATAAAAAATTGTTTTTTCGTTACTGTTTTAATTTGACAGAGCGACCTATGGAATTGTTGTGAATAGCTTCTAAATTAAATATTAATTTATATTTTAGTCACCAAATTAACAGATTTCCTAGTACCCCCATAACGAATGAAAACAGAAAACAAGTGGTCAAAGATAACTGGCTGGTTTATATCCAAGCCAAAGTTAACTGGCTTTTTGATTTTCTTTATAATGCTTGCTGTAATCAGCTCGCTTGCCTTGCAGCGCTATGAAATCGTCAAGAAAAACAGACGGCAGGAAATGTCTAATATCCTGCATGTGGTACAGCAGAATCTAAACCATTCCTTAAAAAACTGCTATACGACTACGCTTTCTTTAGCCCTGACCATTAACGATCAAGGGAAACCAGAGAATTTTGAATCCGTAGGAAAAGCGCTTGTTGACTCAAATCCGAGCATCGATGCCGTACAGCTGGTTCCAAATGGAGTAATCAAATACATTTATCCTGATAATCCTGCGATAATCAATTTTGATATCCTACATACCGAAAGCATTAAGGATGAAGCGTTAGAAACCATCAGAAAAGGCAAAATACATTTCGCAGGCCCTTTAAAATTAAAACAAGGCGGAATGGGAGTTGTAGGCAGACTTCCGATATACAAAAGAGGCAAATTCTGGGGATTTTCTGCCGTCATGATACGCATGGAAACGCTATTAAAATCTTCGGGCATAAATTCTATAAAGGACTCGAGATACTATTTTCAGTTTTCTAAAGAAAATCCAAAAACAGGTGTGATTGATTTTTTCCTTCCCAATAAGGAAGATTTCAGCGATAAAGATTATCAGGTCTTATCGATTCCAGACGGAAACTGGAAAATATACCTTATCAATAAAAGCAAATACGGGATTGTTTTTGAGATACTCCCTGCCCTTGTACTAGCCTTGTTGTTCTGCATTATGTTTGCTCTTTTCATCATGAATCTTTTAAAAAAACCTGCCGAATTGCAGCTTTTGGTTTATAACCAAAAAAATAAGATTCTTGATGACGAAATAAAATTCAAGACTATTTTTGACCAAGCCGCTATCGGTATTGCGCATGTCGATTCCGTAACAGGAAACCTGATAGAAGTAAATGACCAATATTGTAGGATGCTTGGTTATACGTTTGAAGAAATGAGAAGCATGAGTTTTAGAGATATTACCTACAAAGACGACCTTGATGATAATCTCCGGCAGTTGGAAAGGCTCAAAAACGGAGAAATCAGGGAGCTGAATATGGAAAAGAGATATGTCCATAAAAATGGCAACCTTATTTGGGTAAATATCACCTATTCGCCACTCTGGAAAAAAGGAGAAAAGCCGAGTTCTCATATTTCTATCATAGAAGATATTACGGCTAAAAAAGAAGCGAAAGATGCCATCAAGAAAAGTGAAATCCGTTTCAAAAGCCTTTTTGAAGATTCGCCGATTGCCTTATGGGAAGAAGATTTTTCTTATCTGAAAAAATACTTGATAGAATTGAATCTGATTGGAAAAAGTCGTACTGAAGTAGCCATATTTCTAGATACGCATGCAGAAATTGTAAAAAAATGCATTTCTCTCGTAAAAGTCATCAACGTAAACAACGAATGCCTCACGCTGCATTATCCAAAAACAAAAGATGATTTGATGCAGCCGTTGGAAAACATCATAAATAATGATGCCATGGATTCGTTTAAGGCACAATTACTTGCCATTACACAAGGCGAAACTAGGCTGACCGTAGATTCAAAAATTAAAAAATCTGATGGAGAATACCGTGATATCAGCCTTCGCTGGAGCATCATGCCTGGCTACGAAGAAACGTTGGAACGGGTGATTATTTCTACTGAAGATATTACGGCTCGGAAAATTTCCGAAGAAATCGTAATACAGTCTCAGAAAAAAATGGAATCGCTTATCAATACGATCGACGGAATTGTCTGGGAGTGCGATTATGAAACTTATGTTTTTACCTACATCAATAAAAAAGCAGAAGAAATTACAGGCTATACTGAAGAAGAATGGTTTAGCAATGGTAATTTTTGGGGAAATACCATACATCCAGATGACCGAGACTGGGCGATAAATTATTGCGCGATAGAATCGGAGAAAAGCCAGCAGTATGATTTTGAATACCGCATGATTGCGAAAGACGGATCTATAATATGGATTCGCGATATCGTTAATGTAATCCGCGAGAATGGAAAACCTGTTTCTTTAAAAGGTATCATGATTGACATTACGAAGAGTAAAGAAGCTGAAAAAGACCTCAGCAATTCGTTCGACCTTGTAACCGAGCAGAACAAAAGGCTGTTGAACTTTTCATATATCGTTTCCCACAATCTGCGTTCCCATACGAGCAACATACAATCGATATCTGCTCTGATAGAAACCGCCGAAACAGAAGAAGAACGTTTTGAATTGGTCAAGATGCTGCAAAACGTTTCAAACACGCTAAACGAAACGATGCTGAATCTGAACGAAGTCGTAAACATACAGACGAACATCAATTTGATTATCGAAAACTTAAACCTAAAGGACAATATTGACAAAATTCTCAATATCCTTTCGGAACAGATTGCTTTTAAAAAGGCAGTCCTAGACAATAATGTAGCCCCGGAAATCTTTGTGAAATACAATCCGGCCTATCTCGAGAGCATACTGCTCAATTTTATTTCAAATGCCATCCGCTATAGCCATCCTTTGCGACAACCTACTATCGCACTGAAAAGCTATAGCGAAAATGAAAAAACCGTTCTGGAAATTTCGGATAACGGTATCGGTATTGACTTAAAAAAATATGGAGATAAGCTGTTTGGAATGTATAAGACATTCCATGAAAACCCTGATTCTAAAGGAATCGGACTGTTCATTACCAAAAACCAGATTGATGCCATGGGGGGCTACGTAACTGTTGAAAGCGAACCAAACGTAGGAACCACCTTCAAAATCTACTTTAAATGACCAAAATAATTTGTCTTATCGATGACGACCCAATCTATCAGATAATAACAAAAAAGATCATCCAAAAATCAGAAAAAGCCAGCAAGATTATGTCTTTTGTTAATGGTGCAGAAGCCATTGACGGGCTAATCGGATTGATACACAAGCCCGATGAATTTCCTGATATCATATTGCTTGATATCGAAATGCCCATCATGGACGGGTGGCATTTTATGGAGCGATTTGAAAAAATAAAAGCCATGTTTCCAAAAGAAACGGCTATCTATATCGTAAGTTCTTCTATAGCGAGCTCTGATAAAGAGAAATCAAAAACATACAAGGGAATACTCGGCTATTTTACTAAGCCGATTGCCTTTCAGGATGTGCTAGAAATAGCAAAAGCTAATGGAGGCCATTAGCTTTGCATATAATTTATTTTTTTCTAATTACTGGATTATTATTTTTCTAACGGCTGTCCTGTTTTCAGAGATAATTTTTGCAAGGTACATTCCAGGAGCAAGGTTTAGCTGAATCGTTGATGTTCCTGAAAAATCAGCTGTCAACAATTGTTGTCCTGAAATAGAAAACAACTGCAGGGTTGCGGAACTAGTTATTCCTGCAACCGTAATATAGTTTTTTGCTGGATTAGGATAAATGGCCACTTTGAGTTCCGAAAAATCGGGTGTCGATAGCGAAAAGGCCTGCCCTGCCCTGCTACCCCAAATGTAATCAGCCAAATAAGGGTAGTCGATAAACGGATTTCTGTTTTGCTGCCAGGTGTAAATATAATTATTCCTGTTCATCTCGAAATCATCCGATGGATCGTTTACGTTCCATTGAAGCAATGTCGCTAAATCTCCTAGCTGGCCGACTGTCGTATCTGGTGGATTTCCGTTTACAACATCCAGCCCATTATAACGAATTGCCATATAAAATACAGCACGAGCTACGTCTCCTTTCCAACTTCCTGCATTTCCTGAAAAGCCGTTATAATCGGTCAGTCCGAAATCTTTATTGTTTCTTGAACTATTTTCAGGTCCGTCTTCAGCTCTCAGATGATGTGCATCAGCATGGCCGTGATTGAGCATGGATGCACTTGTTGGTTCCCATACGTTAATTCCATCTGGAGTATCAGAAGTTCCATCTGCAAATCCTCCTCTTGATTGTGGATAGATATGTTCCCTATTCCATCTGCCCGTTCCGCTGCCCGTGTCTTGAAATAAAAATTTAGAACGGCTTACTTCTTTATACATCAGCCAAACTTCATTACTATTTAACGGATTCTGGTCGGCCACTTTTAAGATATTCGTAATGTCGCCATAATTATGCGCTCTGACCACAGCTGGGTTGGCTATGATGTCTTGTACAGCTTGTTTTAATACGGCACCCGACTTACCTTCTAGCGAATCATAATAACCCGCAGGTGCCGTGCTGGTGACAATTCCATGTGTTGGATTTAAAGGTGTTCCCCATGGAGAAACTGTAAAATCATTATCGAATATTCTGATTTCAATATTATCATTGAGCCTGATATAACCTGCAGGAAGATTTCCAAGCTTGATTTTCATTAGCTCATCGCCTTCATCAATCGCATCGTCTACAAGTTGGACATTTGCCGTAAATGTCGTCGATCCTGTCGGAATCAAGACATTTGTATTCGCAGTAAAATCAGCAGCAGTGAAGCTTCCATTAGCCAGCGTATAGGTAAAAGCCAAATCGCTGGTCACAGGAGTTTGTGTCGTAAATGTGATTGTAAAACTATTGCCTTCTGTATACTGCAAAGCAGGAACGCTTATGCCTATTCCGTTAAAAATAATACCGCTTCCGTCATTATTAGCTCCCGGTGTCGGCGCCTTGACTTCGTAGGTTCCATCAGGTTTTCTTTGGATAGACTGATTGACGCCTTGATTATTTTCATCTTCATTAATTTGTATGGTCAATCCCAGCAATCCCATCAATGCAGTGGCATCGGCATCGTTCGTATCATAGGCTAAAGCATCAATCAAATTTGTTGTAGTTGCCAAAGTTCCATCCGGAAAATTAGCGGCTGTACCTTGGTAGATGGCAACAGCATCGGCACCGTTTTGGATCAAGTTATCACCCATTATTTTTTGTGGAACAGGCGAAACCGCATTGCATCCTATCAAAACCAAGCCATTAGCATCAGTAGTCAGTCCGTTTAATGAAATTGTCAAGTAACTTTTATTTCCTGTACTCGCCGATTCAGCATTTCCGTTAAAGAAAACAAGCACATAGCCGTCAAGCGAAAAATTAGGCACGGCAGATTTAAGCTCCACGAATTCTTTGTCATCAATACCTGGCGTGTCAGAATCAAGCTCATTTATTACTATCTGGCCATAAGAAAATGAAACAGAAATAAATAAAAATAAAATAGAAAGATAGTTTTTTATCATGTTTAAAATTGATTTTCAGTTCAAAATTAAACATTTAATATTACTAATATGTCTATTTAACACTAATTGAAAAATAGGTTAGTGACATACAATCAATCTACTAGCTATTCAAAAGCTTAAAAAATGGCAATCAAAAGGAATAGTCCTTTTAGTTTTTAATATATTTACGGAATAGTTTCAACCTTTTCCATGGAAGAATTTTTCGGTTATTTTGGAGCACTTATTATAGGACTTGTCTTAGGCCTAACGGGCGGCGGCGGTTCTATTCTCACGGTTCCAGTGCTTGTTTACTTGTTAGGAATCAATCCTATTACGGCAACGGCTTATTCTTTATTTATTGTCGGAACAACATCGGCTTTCGGCACGATCCAGAACTACAGAAAAGGACTCGTAGAATTAAAAACGGGGTTGAAATTTGCACTTCCCTCACTGATTGCCATTTACCTGACTCGGAAACTAATCGTCCCAAGAATTCCTGAAATAATTTTTACTGTTGGAGAGATTACGGTAACGAAAAATTTCTTCATCATGGCTTTATTTGCCATCGTAATGTTACTGGCGGCACTTTCGATGATTTCGGATAAAAAGGCCGAAAAATCAACCGCAATGCCTAATGCAATGATAACGATATTGCAGATTTTTGTTGTCGGTATTATTATCGGACTGGTTGGAGCCGGCGGCGGCTTCTTGATTATTCCTGCCTTGGTTTATCTGGCTAAGCTTCCGATGAAAAAAGCGGTCGGTACTTCCATATTTATTATTGCTATCAATTCGCTTATCGGATTTACGGGAGATTTAGGGAATATCGACATCGATTGGAGCTTCCTATTTATTTTCTCTTTTATTTCAATTTTAGGTATCTTTGCAGGGATTTACCTCAATAAGTTCATCAATGAAAAAAATCTAAAAAAAGGTTTTGGATGGTTTGTATTGACCATGTCAATCCTAATTCTCACCAAAGAAGTATTCCTTTAGATTTTTAAACATAAAAAAATTATGAAACTAGAACAAATTTATACAGGCTGTATTGCCCAAGCAGCCTACTATCTGGAAAGCAATGGCGAAGCAGCAATTTTTGATCCTTTGCGTGAAATACAACCTTATATCGACAGAGCAACTAAGGACAATGCGAAAATAAAATATGTTTTTGAAACGCATTTTCATGCTGACTTTGTTTCGGGACATTTAGATCTTGCGAAAAAATCGGGAGGAAAAATTGTATACGGTCCGACTGCAAAACCTAATTTTGAGGCTATTATTGCTGAAGACGGACAAGAATTCAAAGTCGGGAAGTATACGATAAAAGCAATCCACACGCCAGGACATACGCTCGAAAGCACCTGCTATCTTCTTACAGATGAAAACGGGAAACAGCACGGAATCATAACCGGTGATACTTTATTCATCGGAGATGTCGGACGTCCGGATTTAGCACAAAAGATGTCAAACGACTTGACGCAAGAAAAGTTGGCTTCTTATCTATTCGATTCTCTCAGAAACAAAATCATGACACTGCCAGACGAATTAATCGTATATCCGAGCCATGGAGCTGGAAGCGCCTGCGGAAAAAACATGAGCAAAGAAACGACAGATACTTTAGGCAATCAAAAGAAAACAAATTATGCATTGAGAGCCGACATGACGCGAGAAGAGTTTACAGCAGAATTGCTAGACGGACTTGGAGCTCCTCCTGCCTATTTCCCGCAAAATGTAATGATGAATATCCAAGGCTACGAAAGCCTTGACAGTATCATAGAAAAGTCTTTCAAGCCTTTGACACCAAGAGAATTTGAAGCAGCAGCCAATCAATCTGAAGCTTTGATTTTGGATGTCCGCCATGAAGACGATTTTGTAAAAAGCCACATTCCAGGTTCTGTTTTTATCGGTATCCAAGGAAATTTTGCCCCTTGGGTTGGAGCTTTGATTCGCGATGTCAAACAGCCTCTGCTTTTGGTCGTGCCAGAAGGAAGAGAAGAAGAAACAATTACTAGACTCTCTAGAGTCGGTTTTGACAATTCTCTAGGCTATTTAAATGGCGGCATAATGGCATGGAAAGAAGCTGGATTTGAAACCGACAGTATCGAATCAATTTCTCCAGAGCAGTTTGAATCTCAAATGACCGAGAAAAGCATTATCGTCGACGCTAGAAAACCAGGAGAGTTCAGTGCCGAGCATGTAGAAAGTGCTGTAAATATTCCTTTGGACTTTGTCAATGAGCAATTATCAGAAGTTCCTAAAGAAGAGGAATTTTATTTGCACTGCGCAGGCGGGTACCGTTCTATTATCATGGCTTCCATTTTAAAAGCGCGAGGCTATCACAATATGGTAAATGTTGAGAAAGGTATGGCTGGTATTCGAAAAACAGGAATCAAACTCAGCACATTTGTCTGTCCTACAACAAATAAATAATTCTTAAATTTAGAGCGATTTCCATCGTGAGATTATAATTTTAAATACTTTTGCTAACTAAAATCAAAAATGAAACTACAAATGAAAAAAATCCTTTTATTGCTTTCTGTTACGGCTTTAATGGTTTCCTGTAAGAAAACAGGTGAAAACGAATATATCATTACAGGTACGGTAACGGGTATCGAAAATGGAAAAACTGTAATCCTTCAGAAGCAAGACGATGAAACAATGGGTAAAATGGTTTCAGTAGATACCGTAAAAATTGAGAATGGTAAATTCGAGATCAAAGGTACGGCAACTGAGCCTGCTATCCATATTTTGAAATTTGAAACTAAACCGGGACAAATTGATTTCGTCCTTGAAAACGGAGAAATTAATGTTGTTGTAGATAAAGATACGATTGCAAAATCAAAAGTTACTGGAACCTATAACAATGAGGAATTGACGAAGTTCAAGACTGACATGCAAGTAATCCAAAAAGACCTTCAAAAGAAAGCTATGGCTTTCCAAGAAGCAAACATGCAAAAAATGACTGCTGCTCAACAAACTAAAGATACAGTAGTTATCAACCAGTTAATGAAAGAATATGCGAAGATTCAGGAGCCTCTTACGCAAAAGTACTATACGTATGCAGAAGGCAACCCAAAATCTTTCATCAGCGTCTTGATTACGCAAAGCCTATTCAACATGCCGGAACCTGATTTTGCAAAAATCAAGAAAATATACGACGGATTAACTTCTGAATTAAAAAACACGAAACCTGGTAAAGCGATCAAAGAAAAACTAGACAATCGCGAGGCTGTTCAGGTTGGCAAAAAAGCGCCTGATTTTTCAGCAAAAACTCCAGATGGAAAAACGGTTTCTTTAAAAGAATCTTTAGGAAAAGTGACGATTATCGATTTTTGGGCTTCATGGTGCGGACCTTGCCGTCAAGAAAATCCAAATGTTGTGGCTTTGTACAATGAATTCCACGATAAAGGATTAAACATCGTTGGTGTTTCTCTAGACAGAGAAGGCGAAGCAGAAAGCTGGAAAAAAGCTATCGAAGCTGATAAACTAACATGGACACATGTTTCTAATTTGAAATTCTGGCAAGATCCAATTGCTAAAAAATACAATATTACTTCAATTCCAGCTACATTTATTCTTGATGCTTCAGGAAAAATTGTCGCAAAAGACCTTCGTGGCGATGAATTGAAAGCGAAAGTAAAAGAGCTTTTAGGAGCTTAATTCCTTTTCAGAATAGCATTATAAAAAATCTCCCTTGTGGAGATTTTTTTATTTTATTCATTACCAATACATTAAAATTTTGTTGTGAAATATCTTAAAAAAAGGCTTGCATAAATTAAAAACAGTCCTATATTTGCAACCGCAACAAGCAAAAAGGCCACGGGGAGATACTCAAGCGGCCAACGAGGGCAGACTGTAAATCTGCTGTGAAAACTTCGCAGGTTCGAATCCTGCTCTCCCCACAAAATGAAGAAAACCCTGTAAAATTTTTACAGGGTTTTTCTTTTATATTCTATCCAGTTAGAAATTTTGGCCCAAATCTAAATCCGTCAATAAAGTTATTCCATAAAAAAGCCTGAGAGTTTTTCTCAGGCTTTCTATCAATTCTATAAAACTTCTTATTCTAAAGAAAAGCTTATTGTTACGTTAGCCGTAATTTCAATCTCTCCTATTGCCAAAGTTTCTCTCGGCATAGCATCCTCAGCAGCGCCTGCCTTCATTGCATACATCATCGGAACTGGATAGTGAGTCTGAGAATTATCAGAAACCATGATAGCCTTTCCTACTTTTTGGCTTAAAGCTGATGCGTAGTCTAATGCTTTTGTTTTAGCATCTGCTACAGCCGCTTTTCTAGCGTCTGATTCGAATTGCGCTACTTTTGTAGACTTGAACTCCACGCCTTGGATGTTATTGATTCCTGTGTCAACCAATCCCATCATCATAGTATCGTATTTTGACAAATCTTTTAGCGTAATAGAAATCTGCTGTGAAGCCACATAGCTGTATTTCTTTTTGGTGTAATCGTAGTTTTTGTGCAGATACACTTGTTTTGTCTGGTAATCCGAAGCTGGAAGCTTGAACCCTTTCAGATACTTGATTACCGCATCGACAGTTGCATCATTTTTCTTTTTGACTTCTGCCGCATCTGCACCTGTGTTTTCTACACCGATAGAGATGATAGCGTAATCTGGCGTTACTTTGATTTTTCCTTCTCCAGAAACAGTGATTTGCGGAACTTGCTTAAATTCTTGTGCTTGTGCAGCGGCTGTAAAAACAGTCATCAAGATCAAAATTGTTTTTTTCATAGTGTTTTGTATTTATTTTTGTTGTGTATTTTCAAATTGCGTGCCAATGTCAAAATATCTTACAAAATTTTTAACCGCTCCTTAGAAACTTACCTTAAAAATACATCTTTTAAAACAAATAGCCAACGTATAAAATCGTAATGCTAAGTGACTTATAAAAACTTACCTCTTGATGAATCTGATTGAAAAAATTATATCTTTCCCATTTTTGCCATGACAAACAAGATGATAATCGGAAGTGCCAGTATTATTACAGTCTGAGTGTTTTCGGTAATCATTTCAGGCATGCGTGACAATGTAATCAGATAACCTCCCACAGCGCCTCCAAAATGCGCCGTATGTCCAATATTATCACTTTTGGATTTCATGCCGTAAATTGAATATAAAAGATAGATGATACCAAAAATATAGCCTGGCATAAAATATATTTCTAAGGCAGGCTGTACTAAAATCGCGGCATACACCACTCCGATGACCGCGCCCGAAGCACCAACCGCTCTGTAGCTATAATCATTCTTATGTAAAGCCATCGTCAGCAGATTGCCCAAAATCAAACTTCCGGCATACACCATCAAAAAGGTAAATGACCCTAGTCCTGAAATTACGTAAGGCGCAAAAAGATAAAGCGTCAACATATTAAACGCTAAATGCGCGATATCAACATGGAGAAATCCTGATGAAAACATACGAACTTGTTCGCCGGCTCGGATACTGCCGACATGAAATTCGTATTTTCTAAAAAAAGACAGATCGTTGAATCCTTTGAAACTTATTATCAGATTAAGAGCGATAATAACAATAAGAAAAATATTCATAAATGGTAATTTGACCGTAAAAATACAAACCCTTTCTGTATCAATTGTAAAAGCACTATACTATTTAACAGCTTTCGCATTATATTTGCATAAAATATTCCAAGAATGCAATTACTACTTTTTATTTTCCTCTATCCTTTCTTGTGGCTGATTTCTATATTGCCGTTTAGGGTGCTTTATTTCTTTTCTGACTGCGTTTATGTATTGGTATATTACATTATCGGCTACAGAAAAAAAACAGTACGGGAAAATCTTGAAATCGCCTTGCCTCATCTTTCAAAACAAGAAAGACATGTCATCGAAAAGAAATTCTACCATCATTTCTGCGACAGTTTTTTTGAAATGATAAAAACCATGACGATTTCTGATTCAGAAATTGAGAAACGCTTCACATTTACCAATCTTGAAGTCTATCTCGATATGGAAAAAAGAGGAAAAAGTATTGCATTGTTTTGTGCCCACTATTCGAGTTATGAATGGCTGATTTCGATGAACAGGAAAATCAATTTCAAAGGATATGCTATCTATAAAAGAATACGCAATAAATACTTTGACAAGTTGGTAAGAGATATACGTGCCAGATTCCAAGCACATCTTATCGATACGAAAGAAACCATCAATGTTATCCATGAAAACCAAAAGAATGATATAAAAGGTGTCTATGGCTTTGCTAGCGATCAATCTCCAAAAGCTTCCAAAGCTTTTCATTGGGGAGAATTTTTCGGTGTCAATGTCCCGATGCACACCGGAGCGGAAATGATTGCCAAAAGAATGGACCTTAACGTGATTTTCGTAAAAGGAGAAAAAATAAAACGTGGCTATTATCAAGCCACGTTCGTAGAAATGGTTGACAATCCGAAAGAAGTTCCGAATTACCAAATATCAGATATGTTTCTTCGTTTGGTCGAACAGCAAATACTTGAAGCGCCAGAATATTATTTATGGACGCACAAGCGTTGGAAATTCCGAGGCCAGAGCCAGCTGCATCCTACTAAATAGTTTCGAACCACTGTTTTACCAAATCCTTTTCTGGATTCGACGCGTTTCTATGCGTGAATTCGTTTGAGTTTTTATGATACTCATAGTCCTTTGCCCAGTCTTGGTGATTTGCCGCTACTGCCTTGATGCTTTCGCATACAAACTGAATTTCAGCATTTGTAGTCGTCGGATGAATTGACATTCGGATCCATCCTGGTTTTCTGATCAAATCTCCTGCTGTAATCAAATTGGTCAAGTCATGCGATGTTTCTTCATCCACATGAAGCAGATAATGTCCGTAGGTTCCTGCACAGCTGCAGCCGCCGCGTGTTTGTATTCCAAATTTATCATTCAGCAATTTAACGCCAAGATTAAAATGCAGGTCGTCTATGTAAAAAGAAATTACTCCAAGTCGATCTTTATGCTGATCTGCCAAAATATTTATATTGGAAACAGCACCTAATTCGGAAAAGATATAGCCAATAATTTCATGCTCTCTTTTCAAGATATTGGCAACACCCATCTTTTCTTTGAGCTGGATAGCCAAAGCCGTTTTTATGACTTGAAGGAATCCTGGCGTACCGCCATCTTCTCGTTCCTCGATATTGTCAAGATATTTATGTTCCCCCCAAGGATTGGTCCATGAAACCGTACCTCCACCAGGGTTGTCAGGAATCATATTTCTGTAAAGTTTTTTATTGAAAATCAAAATTCCCGAAGTACCAGGACCACCCAGAAATTTATGAGGCGAAAAGAAAATCGCGTCCAAATATGCCTCGCTGTCTTCAGGATGCATGTTGATATCGACATAAGGCGCCGAACAGGCAAAATCTACAAAACAGACACCATTGTTTTGGTGCATTAGTTTTGCTACTTCATAATAGGGCGTTTTGATTCCCGTCACGTTGGAGCAAGAAGTAATCGAAGCAATCTTTAATGTATGGTTCTTATATTTTTCCAAAAGCGCTTTAAAGCTATCCAAGCAAAGCAATCCTTTTTCGCAAGCGGGAATTACCTCAACCTTTGCGATAGTTTCCAGCCATGAAGTCTGGTTCGAATGGTGCTCCATATGTGAAACAAAAACTATCGGTCTTTTTTCGTCTGGAATAGCTGTGAATTCACGAAGATTTTCTGGAATTTTCAATCCCAATATTCGTTGGAATTTATTGATTACGCCCGTCATTCCTGTACCATCTGCAATCAATATGTCATCTTCATTGGCATTTACATGCTTTTTGATAATGTTTCGTGCATGATGATATGCCATTGTCATCGCCGTTCCAGAAACAGTCGTTTCTGTATGTGTATTGGCAACAAAAGGACCAAACTCATTCATCAGCTTCTCTTCTATCGGACGATATAGGCGGCCACTCGCCGTCCAGTCTGTATAAATAATCTTCTTCTTCCCGAAAGGCGAAATAAACTCTTGGTCGATGCCTATGATATTGTTTCGGAATTGCTGAAAATATTGTTCAAGCTGGGTGGATATTTCGGTTGTGGTCATTGCTTTTTTATTTGTTCCAAAGATACTATTTTTTGCTGATTTCAAAATTGTGTCAAAAAAATTTAAACGCTTCAAAAAAAGGTAATTTTTAAGGTTTGAAAAAATACTAAATCCCTTCATAAAATAAGCTGATTTAAGATTTTTTCGGCACTATGTATTTTTTTATTCCTATTTCATTTCAAAGGAAATTTTTTTGTTAAAACAAGTATTTATTTTTTCACGCAAAACCTTCATTTATAGCGAAATTAACCTACAAAAATCAGGGTTTCTTGCTTTTTATAGGTTATCTTTGTTAGGCAAAATCCGAATCTCATGGATAATTTAGATGCTGCAAGAATGCAGATGGCATTTACCCTTATATTCCACATCGTCTTTGCTTGTATTGGAATGGTAATGCCTTTTTTTATGGTAATTTCACACTACAAATGGCTCAAGACGAAAAAGCCAGTCTTTCTAAAACTTACAAAATCTTGGCAAAAAGGCGTCGCTATTTTCTTTGTCACAGGCGCCGTTTCTGGAACAGCTTTATCTTTTGAATTGGGACTTCTCTGGCCAGAGTTTATGAAACACGCCGGACCAATAATCGGAATGCCTTTTTCCCTCGAAGGCGCCGCCTTTTTCGTAGAAGCGCTTGCCTTGGGATTTTATCTCTACGGATGGAACAAATTGCCCGAAAGATTTCATCTGCTCACCGGAATTATTGTAGGATTATCAGGCGTAGCTTCGGGAATTTTGGTGGTTTCTGCCAACAGCTGGATGAATGCGCCATCTGGTTTTGATTATATAAACGGTGAATTCCTAAATATTGATCCGCTCAAAGCCTTCTTAAATCCTGCTTGGTTTACGCAGGCGCTGCACATGACTTTGGCTGCTTTTGTGGCGACTTCGTTTGCTGTTGCCGGAATTCATGCGTGGCAGATTTATAAAAAAAGAAATGTAGAACTCCATCGCGAAGCTTTTAAAATAGCTATCGTCTTTGGTGCAGTTGCCGCCTTGCTTCAGCCTTTGAGCGGCGATTTGTCCGCTAAAGATATTGCCCAAAGGCAGCCTGTAAAATTGGCCGCACTCGAAGCTCATTACGAAACTGAAAAAGGTGCGCCGTTGTATATCGGCGGAATTGTTGACGAAGAAAACCAAACCGTAAGTTACAAGATTGAAATTCCGAAAGCACTTTCTTTCCTGTCTTTTGGAGATTTTGACGCCGAAGTAAAAGGCTTGAACGATTTCCCGAAAGAAGACAGGCCGCCTGTAGCCATTACGCACTATGCTTTCCAGATTATGGTAGGATTGGGAACACTGCTTATGTTTTCCGGACTTCTTTATTTCATCAGCCTCAAAAAGAAAAAGTGGCAGGATTCTAAAAAGTATTGGCTCTATTTTGCCTGTCTTGCTCCTGTCGGATTTCTGGCCTTAGAAGCCGGGTGGATTGTCACCGAAGTAGGAAGGCAGCCTTGGATTATCCACAACGTCATGCGGACCAAAGATGCGGTAACGCCAATGCCTGGAATGATTTACAGCTTTTACCTCTACGTAATTCTATATGCCGTCCTTTCTATTGCCGTCACATGGCTGATGGGACGCCAGATAAAAGTGCTAAATAACTCTGAAGACTAAAGATTATGTTATACGTTGTTTTGTTTTTTACCATTTTCTCGCTTTTCCTATATGTTTTATTAGGCGGAGCTGATTTTGGCGCAGGAATACTCGAATTATTTTCCTCTAAAGACCATCAGGTTTCGATCAAAAAAAGGGTATACAGCGTCATGGGACCGGTCTGGGAAGCGAACCATATCTGGATTATCATCTTAATCGTCATTCTTTGGATTGCTTTTCCCGCTTTCTACAATATCATTATCATCTATCTCCATATTCCGCTGACTCTAATTTTGTTGGGAATTACGCTCCGCGGTGTTGCGTTTGTCTTCCGTCATTATGATGCCGTAAAAGACAAATCGCAGCTTTTGTACGACCGCATGTTTGAATTTTCCTGCCTGGTCACGCCTATATTTCTAGGAATGACGTACGGAGCTTTGATCAGCGGTAATATTATACTTTTAGAAGACCATCCGAATGCTGATTTCGCTTCTGTATTTATCAAACCGTGGCTGCAGCCCTTCCCTATCCTGACCGGCTTTTTCTTTAGTGCGCTCTGCGTATTTCTTTCTGCTACTTTTTTGATTGGAGAAGCCACCGAATACGAACGCAGGATGTATATCCGAAAAGCAGGAATCGCTACTTGGGTTGTAGTCTTATTGGGCTTTATTACGTTGGCCGTTGCTTATTCTGAAGAAAATAAATTTGTCCTTGATTTCCTTAAAAATTATTACGCTGTTGGAGCGGTTCTTTTGTCAGGATTATTACTTCTCCCTTTGTGGAGAAGCATCCGAAAAGGAAAGGTCGTGTTGTGTCGCTTTTTTGCGGGATTACAAGTCGTATTAATTCTTTCAGCAGCAGTAGGGGCTCATTTTCCAAATCTGATTATTACGAAAAACAGCCAAGTCAGTTTATTAGATGGCATCGCGCCAGAAAGCACCATAAATATATTAGGGATTTCCCTGATTATCGGCGGACTGATTATCTTGCCCGGCCTCTTCCATCTTCTAAAATCATTCAAAATGATCAAGATTCTAGAAAACGAAGAAAAGTAAAAAGGTTCACCAATAACGGCAAACCTTTTCAACTTTTCACTTTCGACTTTCAACTAAAAAATAAACTTAGTACTCAAGAAATTCGATTTATCTGAATTGACAATATCATTAATCAGTTCTTTGTTGGCATCATTCATCTTGAAAGCAACCAGCGAACGAATCGAAAACGAACGAATGGCATCTGGAATAGATAACGTTCCTTCGGCACTGTCTTTTCTTCCCGTAAACGGAAAAATATCAGGGCCACGCTGCGACTGGCTGTTGATGTTCACACGGCTTACTTGATTTACCAAAGGATCGATCAACGAGCCTACTTCGGAAGCATCCATACTGAAAATACTTACCTGCTGTCCATATTTTGCATCAATTAAGTATTGGATGACTTCTTCGACATCATCGAAAGGAACAATCGGGATAATCGGTCCGAACTGTTCTTCATGATATAATTTCATCTTTTCATTGACCGGATAAACCACAGCCGGATAAAAGAAAGAAGCTTTAGAAACGCCTCCATTTTCATTCACAACCTTGGCGCCATGTGTTTCCGCATCTTTGATACAATCATTTAGATAATCTATTTTATACGGTTCAGGCAACGGCGTCAAAGACACTCCATTTTCCCACGGAAGCCCGAATTTTAAATCGCTAACTGCCTTACTGAATTCGCTTATGAATTGATCAGCAATACTTCTATGTACCCAGACGATTTTCAAAGCCGTGCAACGCTGTCCGTTAAAAGACAGAGATCCTGTAATGGTTTCTTTTACCGCCAAACCGATATCTGCTTTTGAGGTAATAATAGAAGCGTTTTTTGCATCCAATCCTAAAACAGCACGAAGTCGGTTTACTTTCGGATGTTGTTTTTTCAGTTCGTTGGCCACCTTGCTAGAACCAATCAGCGTCAGCACATTAATTTTTCCCGAATGCATCAAGCCTGGAATGATATCGCTTCCACGTCCGTAAATCACGTTGATGACACCTTTCGGGAAACTTTCCTGAAAAGCTTCTTGTAGCGGATAATGCAATAATGTTCCGAATTTTGGTGGTTTGAACAAGATCGTATTCCCCATAATCAAGGCGGGAATCAATGTCGTAAAAGTTTCATTTAGTGGATAATTAAACGGTCCCATACAAAGTACTACACCAAGTGGAGAACGTCGAATTTGCGCCGCAATTCCTTCAGCGATTTCAAATTTCGAAGAGTCTCTGTCTAAATTCTTGAGTGAGTCGATTGTAGCATAAATATATTCTACCGTTCTGTCAAATTCTTTTATGGAATCGGCATACGACTTGCCAATTTCCCACATGATGAGTTTTACAACCGTTTCTTTTTTGGCAATCATCTTGCCCGTAAATTGCTCAACGTGGTGGATTCTTTCGGAAACGCTCATCGTTGGCCATTCACCGCGACCGTCATTATAGGCTGTAACTGCTGCTTCAAGCGATGCTTGGGCTTCTTTTTCGGTACTAACGGGATAGCTTCCTATCAGCTTCGGCTTTAATCCATCGGCAGTTTTTGTATAAATTGGGGAATAGACTTCATGGACATCGCCGGTCCATTTTTTCATTTCGCCATTGCTCAGGTATTCTTTTTGGTGGATTTCCTCAATTCGGAATTGTTCGGGGATTGCGCTTTCCTCAATGAACAGATTTTCCAGAGATTCCTCAAAGGATATTTTTTTGTCATCCATAAATTTCTAGTTTTAAAAGGAATTAATCATAAGGCTTTAGGTACGTAAATATAGTCAGATTAATGACAAGTCACATTGCCTTCGCATCATAATTTGTTATAGAATCATAGCGATAGCCCTATTTTGGGATTTTGTTGCTTTTTGAAATCAAATCCAACAAAAAGACCATTTCTTTTGTCAGAATCGCATTCAGTAATTTTAAAAGCATCTTTTATTATATTTGTATAGAGTTAACCAATACAAGCGTCCAGATGCAGTACAACTCCATACCACCTGCCCCGCAATTGGAGCCTTTCGTAAAACATATCGAAGTAATCACTTCTGGAGCCTCTATGCAGTCTGAAACCAACCTACGTTTTTTTGCCGACGGTTGTCCTGGAATTATTTTCAGCCAATCGGAAAGCGGCTTTTTTACGGATGCCTGCTCAGATAAGCTTTGCAGTTTCTATCTATACGGACAGACCATCAAACCCATCAATATTTTTTCTTTCGGGCGATTTACAAAGATTATCTTCTACTTGAAACCGCATGTATTAGGCTCACTCTTTAGAATCAATGCCAGTGAAATAACGGACACTTGCTTGGACATCACATTATTGCTGCCAAAACTGACTCCGGAATTATTGGAGAAACTATCTGAAACGACAAGCATCCAAAATCAGATCAGGCTGATTTCTGATTTCCTTGTTTTTATTGCCGGGAAAAACAATCCAGACTTGATGCTACAGCAAGCTACAGAGAAAATTATCCGTCGCAATGGCGAAATATCGCTTACTGAACTGCAAAAAGAATTCAGCTTGTCGGAACGCACTTTTGAAAGAAGATTCGAGAACTCCATAGGCGTATCGCCAAGGCTTTTCTCAAGAGTGTGCCGATTCCAGTCGGCATTGGCACAGCTGCATTCTTATGATTACACTAAACTATCTGACGTTGCCTATGAAAACGGTTTTTCAGATCAATCGCATTTTATCCGCACCTTTAAAGAATTTACTGGCATAACTCCCAAGCTCTACCTATCAGAATTTGAAAATAATTTTACAACACAGCCAGCTTTGTCGGTTTGATTCTATTTTGTCTTTTTTATTCGCTGCAATTTTGCTAAACATTCCTATACTTAGGCTTCCTCTTACTTACAACAAATATAACAACTGCTCAGAATGCTGCTTCTGGAAAGACTATTTTTGAAGCCAAATGCCAGCGATGCCATGGCAATGATGGTACAAAAGGGCTCTTCGGCGCCAAGAATCTGCAAACGAGCCGATTGGAAAATACCGAACTGACCGCCATCATATCCAAAGGCAGAAGAGGAATGCCGCGATGGGAAAAGAAATTGTCACAAGCAGAAATCGAATCTGTAGCAGCTTACATAAAATCATTACGAAAATAAAACACGAACCATGAAAAAAACAACTATGACAGATCTTATCTTGATTATCACAGCACTGCTATTGGCCTTGACTGCAGGACTTTTTTACAGCTATTCTTGTTCCGTAAATCCTGGCTTGAAACAGCTTGGTGATTCGGAATATATAGGCGCGATGCAATCTATCAACCGTGCCATACTCAATCCCGTGTTCTTTTTAAGCTTTGTAGGCGCTCTTGTTTGCCTGCCAATAAGCGTATTCCTTAATTTTACGGCTTGGGATTCTCCAAAATTCCTCTTGTTATTGGCCGCCATGGTACTGTATGCCTGCGGTACATTTGGCGTCACTATTTTTGGCAACGTACCTTTGAATGAAGCATTGGATGCTTTTAATTTGAAAAGTGCATCAGCAGCAGAAATCAGCATCGCTCGAAAAAATTTCGAGATTCCGTGGAATAATCTTCATCTGGTACGCACAGTCGCTTCGGTAATTTCTTTACTTTTGGTACTTATCAGCCTCACGATATCCTCGAAGGCCACGACACTAATCACCTCTTAAAAGACTTGCTTTATAATGAGTGCCTTAAAAGACATCTACTCTCCTATTTTTTATGACAGGCTAGCCGACACGCTGGTGCATACAATCCCTTCGTTTGAAAAGAAACTATTTATCGCACAGATTTTTGACGATACTTTTTCACAGAAAGAACTCAAAGACCGTATGCGCCATACAACAAAAGTATTGCGTAATTTCATGCCTGACGATTTTGGAAGCGCAGCGGATATTCTCCAAAAAACAATTGTGCTTCTTCGCGAAAACCAGCATGGCGAAGACAGTCTCGCTTATATATTCTTACCAGACTATATTGAAATGTACGGAATCGATGATTATGAAAATGCTGTAAAATCTATCGAGTTTGTGACCCAGTTCATTAGCTGTGAGTTTGCCGTGAGACCCTTCATTATCAAATATGGCGACCGAATGATTGACCAAATGAAAAAATGGTCCTTACACGAAAGCCATAAAGTGCGCAGGCTGGCGAGTGAAGGAAGCCGTCCCAGATTACCTTGGGCAATGGCATTGCCAGAACTGAAAAAAAATCCAGAAGCCCTGCTTCCGCTTTTAGAAAACCTTAAAAACGATACTTCAGAATATGTGCGCCGCAGCGTTGCCAACAGCCTTAATGATATTGCAAAAGACCATCCACATATCGTATTGGCAGTAGCGCAAAAGTGGAAAGGTCACAGCAAAGAAACCGACGCCATCATCAAGCACGGCAGCAGGACGCTGCTCAAACAAGGGCATCCAGAAATTTTAAGCCATTATGGGCTTGACAGCAACGGACTGGAAATTACGGATTTCAAAATTATCACTCCAAAAGTAAAAGTAAAAGAGAGCCTTGAGTTTGCTTTTGCTGTCAAAAACACCAATGACACACCAAAAAGCATACGATTGGAATATGCAGTCTATTACAACAAAGCGAATGGCCAACTTTCGAAAAAGGTCTTCAAGATCAGTGAAAGAATTTATGCTTCTGGACAGAAGGAAACAATCAATAGAAAACAATCGTTTAAGCTAATTACGACACGTAAGTTTTATCCTGGCTTACATAAACTTTCTCTTATCATTAATGGTGATGAAAAAGATACAGAATCCTTCGAACTAGCTTTGTAATTTTTCAGAAATAAAAAACGCTTCTGCTTCACAAGGCTTCCATTTAGGAAGCCTTTTTTATTTGTAATTATTTTCGCATTAATTCATTCAAAACAACAGTGAATACAAATAAAATCACAAATTGAGAATAAATAATTATTCAGTAAAAACAACCATATACTGAATTATACAATTGTTAATTGTTTATTTTATAATAAATATTCAATAAATATTACATAAATTTGAGATACCTTCAAATCTATTGCTATGATAACGATTACTAAAACCATTCCAATGGTGCTTCTTTTTTTGCTAAGCACGTTCGGATATTCGCAAATTGGGATTGGCACTACTTCGCCTGATCCAACTTCTGTCCTGCATGTAGAATCTACAACACAGGGATTTTTAACTCCAAGGATGACAACGGCACAAAGGACCGCCATAACGACTCCTGCTAATGGACTCATGGTCTACGATACTACATTATCATCCTTCTATTACTATGACACGCCGACAACAGCTTGGATTAAAATAAACAGCGGCAAGGATGGCAGGCTGAAATACAAACTCATTAAATCGACCGATGTACTAGCTACCGTTTTAGCTGCTGAAAAAACAGCAGGAAGCAACACAAAATATTTGCTAGATTCGGCAACACTCTATGAAATCAACGGAACAATCAGCGTAGACCTGCCTATAGAGCTGAATAACGCTTATATTGTAGGAGAAGATTCTTCAGAAGACAAGCTGGTCAAAGCCACTGGCGACCTTTTCATAGGAACTACAGGTGGTTCAATGCGTATTCTAACATTGCAGGCTACTGCAGGAAATGTGTTTAACATTACAGGAACAGGCTCCATCGTAGGAGGAACACAAACCCAGAGCATGATTGTCAGGGACTGTATTGTCAGCACTTCTGCTAATGTAGGAAAACTGGAAAATTTTGCGCTCGTATTTATAAGTATTGTCCAATATATCAACAATACGACGGGAATTATTTATAAGGATATCAGCAGATTGCTATTGAGCAACGCAGGATGGTTTTCGAGCAACTCTGGAACTTACGAAACCTTACAAGGTACCTTTGGCCTTGTGGCCAAACAAGGCGGCTTTAGTGAAGTTACCGGAACAAAAATCGGTTTTGATGTTTCGGGAAATCCGACAATTACGGGAGATGCCGTGATGGAAACCGTCGTCTTTACAGGAACGCTGACTTCTGGAAAATATGTCAATTCTTACACGGTGGGAACTTACACAGGATTCAACTTTAACAACAGCTGGTCGGTAAGATGTACTGGAATCCCTAACGAAGGTGATTCACAATCGACTGGAACGGTCTATCTGGATAGAACTGGAACCGCGCAAGCTCAGACGCCTATTGGAACATTAAACGTAGGAGCTAAATTAGCCATCAATGCCGGATTGAATTCTAACCTTTACCGAACTACTTCGGCGCAGACCAACAGAATTACCTATTCAGGAAAAAAAGGCAGAGTATTTCAGGTAAACTGCTCTATTTCATTTGGTAATGCTACAGGACTCACTAATACAGAATATGCTTTTTATATCATGAGAATCCCGTCTGCTGGAGGAACTGATCCGCAAATATCTACAGAAACTCTAATTGATACCAATGCAGGATATATTCAATCATTCCCTGTTCAGGGCTCGGTTTATCTCAACACAGGAGATTCTATAGAATTATGGGTCAAGAGATTAAACCAAGGGACCGGCACCACAGCGCAAAGCTTTCTGGTAAGGTCATTTAACATGAGCATAAAATAACCCAAATCCCAAAACAATGAAAAAGCTCCAATTCCTACTGCCGCTTCTGCTACTTTCGATTGTAACACAAGCACAATTGTATGTGAGTACCAACAGCTATATGTATGTTAAGGACCAAGTAGTATTCGTAAAGCAGGATATCAATCTCCAGGCCAACGGAAATATGTACATGAGAAACGAATCCCAGCTGCTACAAGGAACGACAAGCGTTTCTGCCAATAAAGGTCTTGGCAAAGTCTCTGTCTTTCAAGAAGGAACGGCAGACAATTTCGATTATAATTATTGGTGTTCGCCTGTAGGCAATGCTTCGGCAGCTACAGGAAATGAAAATTTCGGAATTTCAATGATTCATCAGCCCACAACAGTTACCGCCAGTACTCAAGCTACGATACTGCCATCCTCCAATTCTAACGGTACAGCCAGTCCGCTTGCTATCTCTTCCAGATGGATCTATAAATTTTTGTCTTCAACTTCCTATTCGCAATGGATATATGTAGGAGGCGCTTCGACCTTGGCTCCCGGCCAAGGATTTTCCATGAAAGGAACAGCAGGAACAGACCCGACTGTAGTAGAAGCCAACGGAATACAAAACAATCCTGGAGGCAGTGGCTCTCAACGCTATGACTTCCGAGGCAAGCCAAATGACGGAAATATATTAGTAACAGTCGCTACGAATAATTTGACACTTACCGGAAATCCGTATCCGTCTGCACTGAATGTAAATGCTTTTCTACTGGACGCTACAAACAATGCTGCAACAGGCATTGCCTACTATTGGGAACAAGACAAAACAGTTAACTCCCACAATGTCGGTCTTTATAAAGGGGGTTATGGCGCTTATTCGCCTATCAGCCTTGGTTCCAATGGCGTGTATGTTCCAGCTACTTTTAATTCTTATAATTCTGACGGATCGCTGAATGGCGTAGGTACTTCATCTGGACTGATCATCGAAAGAAAATATGCTCCAATCGGGCAAGGATTTATGATCAAGGGCGCATCAAACGGAACAGTAACTTTGAAGAATGCACACAGAGCTTATTATAAAGAAAGCGGCGCTTTGTCGCAGTTTGAACGCTCGCAAGAACCGGCGCCAAAAAAACTTGCTGAAACTACCGAAAATGAATCTGTAATCACCGAGGCGCAGTTCAAGCTCAATATCATCCTCGACAACCAGTTTACGAGACAGATTGCACTGGTATTCTTGCCTGAAGCTACAGACGGAATCGATGTGGGAATCGATGCCTTGAGCATAGCCCCAGACGACCTGCCAAATGATGCGTATTTTTTTCTGGACAACAGCAAATATGTAATCCAAGGAACCAATTTCGATAGTAACAAAAGGATTCCTTTAGGAGTAAAGGCAGCCAACAACGCCTCGATAAAATTTTATGTGCCGGAAGTAACAAATTTTGATCCGGCCCAAATGATCTACTTATACGATGGAGCCAACGATTCGTATCACGATATTAAAAACGGCAGCTATGAAGTGACACTTCCTACCGGAATCTACAACAGCAGATTTCAGATTACTTTTGTAAATACGGCTTTAGGCGTCGGTGAAACGATTAAACATAATTTCGGAATCACGCAGGACAATGCATCGCAGACATTCACCGTGCAAAATCCGAATCTAGCCAATCTTAAGTCGGTCGTATTGTTTGATATTACGGGCAAAAGCATTTTCAAAAAAGACAATCTGGGTACCAGTGAAAAGTATTCTTTTTCAACCAGCGGCTTGAGCAAAGGAGTCTATATAGTCGATCTTGTGGCTTCTGACAATCAGAAATTCAGCCAGAAAATAATCGTAAACAATCAAAAAAATTAGGCCTTTCAAAGGTCTTTTTTTATTTAATTTATCAGACATTAATAGTTACTAATGCTACAAGCAGCTTATAGCTAACCTTTTTGGTGCTGGAAACATTTTTTCATAACTTCGTCTACATCAAAAGAGAATTACTGCATAAAATAAAACCTTAAAAAATGATTGATGCCGCCAAAAGCACAGGCAGATGGGAAATTTCTGAAACAAAGCCATAAGTCTCAATGAAACTAATACTACTACTTTGGGGATTCCTTGCCTTCGGACAAGATGCCACCTTTAACAATATTACCAAGCAGTTGCTAGATATTGATGAGCTAGACCAACGCTATCGAAACCAGATAGAAGAAACTATAGCTCGTTTCGGAAGTGATTCAAAGGAATCAAAAGCATTGTTTAAAAACATGAAGACGACCGATTCACTGAATCTGATTCAAGTCGAAGCCATAATCAATAAACATGGCTGGCTGGGTTCTGATAAGATCGGCAGCCAAGCCAATACGACTTTGTTTATGGTCATACAACACGCGGAGCTTCCTGCGCAGATAAAATACCTGCCAATGATGAGAGAAGCTGTAAAAAAAGGAAATGCCAAAGCAAGTTCACTCGCTCTCTTAGAAGACAGAGTCGCTTTAAAACAAGGAAAAAAACAAATTTATGGGAGCCAAATCAGCTGGAACATGAAGACTAATGAGAGCTTTGTCGCTCCCCTTGAAGATCCCGATAATGTAGACCTGCGAAGAGCCGAAGTAGGTTTGCCAAGCCTACAAGCTTATTTGGCAGAAATGGACATGAAATGGGATGTAGAAAATTATAAGAAGGAATTGCCAGCAATTGAGGAAACCTTTTTTAAAAAGAAAAACAAAATCGATTAAGTTCAAGACAAGGAATGACAAACAAGGTTTCTATCTATCGACAAAAATTACAGCTGACTCAATCGGAGCTTGCCGAAAAATCAGGAGTATCCTTACGAACAATACAAAGAATAGAATCAGGTAGTCCGCTCAAAGGATTTACCTTAAAGAATCTGGCAAAATCTTTAGAGATTGCTCCAGAAGATCTTATAGAAATACCCAAAGCCGAAGTTCCTGAAAACTGGAGCCTAGACAAAGCCAAGCTCATCAACATAACAGCTTTGTCCTTTATAATCTTGCCTTTTGGGAATATTATATTTCCTTCAATTCTGACCTTCAGAAATTCTGGAACAGAAACAAAAAAAATAGGACGTGAGATTATAGGCTTCCAAATAGTATGGACTATTATTAATTCTTTTCTGCTTATCATAAGTCCGTTTGTGCAAAAACTTCTTTCGACAAAAATCCCTATCATTTTAGTCGTCTTATTAGTTTCCTTGCTGACGAATACCTATATCATCATCAGAAATAGTATAGAACTGAACAAAAACCAAAGACTTTATATTTCACTGAAAAACAATATATTATAAGTCATGACGTAAAAATGGCGCAAAATTGGCGGTAGTTTCTAAGCGAAAAATTAAATTCTTCATCGGAGTATTGCAAAAAAAATCCGATGAAACTTTTAAAAAAAATCACCCTTATTGTAGTTGCAATTATCGTCATGGGAGCCCTATTTGGCCACTTTTATTTTGATCAAAAATTTACTCCCGAAAAAAATGCGTTGACTGTTCGCGGTTCTGCAAGCAGAATTCCTATCGTATGGGAAGATTCAATGACCGCCTTGCTCCTTCCCGTAGTCCTAAAAGGAATTCCCAAAAAATTTTATATGCAATTAGATTTGGGTTCGCCTACAACATTATTTTATACAGCACCTTTAAAATCAATCCAACAAAAATACGGGCCTAAATTTAACTTTTCCGACAGCCTTTCTCCTATAAAGCTAGGTTTTGAATTAGGAAATATGGAAGTTTCTTCAAGCCGATTCAAAATGTTAGAATATGGTGATTCAATACGATGGAACGATTCGGATTCGCCGATTATAATTGGAACTTTGGGAACTGATTTACTGGAAAAAAGAATAACTGTTTTAGATTTTAAAGATAACTACTGTTCTTTTTCCGAATCAATTCCCAAAGAGTATAAGAAACACAATTGGTCCAATTTTGAATTTAAAAAAAGACGGATACTGCTTCCTGCAGAAATAGAAAACGAAAAAATCAAAATAGTATATGATTCAGGAACTAGCGCATTTGAATTGATTACGAGCAAAAAAAGCTGGGAAAAATATAGGAATAGCGGGCCTATTCTGAAAGGAGAAGGAAATTCCTGGGGTAATAAGCTGACAACTTATACCGCAAAAGCAAATAAGAAAATCCGGATTGGCAATACTAACATTACCTTGTCGGAAGTAACTTATATTGAAGGAACCTCTTTTTTACAGCGTATGCTAATGAAATCTTCCGGAATGGAAGGCATGGCAGGCAATAAAATTTTTATGGGCAAAATACTTCTCCTGAATTGTAAAAAACAGAAATTTACGATCTATTAAACCAGACTTTTATAGATTTTTTCTTTACTGTCTTTCTTTTTCTTAATTTCGTCTGTATTAGGGAACTAAAAATTCAGACACCAAATGAAAGCCATCCGAAGCCTACATCCAGATTTTCAAAATCTATTGGAACGCAAGGAGCCAGAATTAATTCATTTATTTCAGAACCTAAGAGCATTAATCTTAGAACTCTATCCTGAAAGCAATGAATTGCTGTATCATACGCATGCGCTGACTTCGGTCTTCTCGATTTCAGAAAAATTATCAGATGCTTTCTGCATGATTCCAATCTATACAAATCATCTCAATCTAGGCTTCAACAAAGGAACCCTACTCGAAGATCCAGATAAATTACTGACAGGAACAGGAAACCTAATACGCCATATTCCGATAAAAACGAATGCTGATTATCAGAACGAAAAAGTAAAGAATTTGATTAAATCGGCAGCAGAATTTGCAATTAATGATATGGACAAGCCTTCAAAGGCAATTGGCAAGACAATTTCAAAAATCAAAAAATAAGATCAAAAAACATGAACTTGACCCAGCAAATAGCAAAGCACTTTAGAGAAATTCATTTTGGAGGCAACTGGACCTGCTCCAACCTAAAAGAAAATCTGAAAGACATAACTTGGCAACAGGCAACAACAAAAATCCATTCGTTTAATACGATTGCAGCCCTAGTCTATCATATGAATTATTACGTAAGTGCTGTCTTAAAAGTACTACAAGGAAATCCGCTAGAAGCCAAAGACAAATACAGCTTTGACCATCCTCCTATCCTTTCGCAAGCAGATTGGGAAAAGCTGCTCGACAAAACTTGGGCAGATGCAGAAAACTTTGCAGATTTGATCGAGCAATTGCCAGAAGAAAAACTTTGGGAATATTTTACAGATGAAAAATATGGCAATTATTACAGAAATATTCACGGAATTATTGAGCATACACACTATCATTTGGGCCAGGTTGTCATCATAAAAAAACTAATTTTAGCGGAACAATAAACGAATATGAAACACCTCTTCCTTCTGGCATTCGCAATAATTATATTTACATCCTGCACTAGCACTCCCGAAAGCAATATCAAAGAAATAACAAGCAGTTATCACAAAAAAGGAGCTTTTAACGGAATGCTTTTAGTCGCCAGAGACGGAAAGATTCTTTGCGATACCGTTCTAGGCTATAGCGACCTACAAACAAAAAAAACCTTAAACGACAGTACCGTTTTTTATATAGCATCGCTGGCTAAACCGTTTACTGCACTGGCTATCATGCAATTGAAGGAACAGCATAAATTAGAGTATGAAAACCCTATTTCACTATACATTTCCGATCTGCCATCATTTGCACAAAAAATTACCATCCGCCAATTGCTTAACCATACTTCGGGAATTCCTGATTATGAAAAAAAAATGGCTCCCGTAAAAAATCTTACGAATACACAGGTCATGCAATGGCTAGGCACAAAAAACAACCTGAACTTTTCGCCAGGAGATAAATTCGAATACAGCAATACAGGCTATATTATTTTAGCGTCCATTATTGAAAAAATAAGTGGTAAATCGTATGCCGATTTTTTAAAAGAAGCCGTCTTTCATCCATTGAATCTAAAAAGAACTATCGTTTATGATACTACAAAACCAACCATTACCAACAGGGCGATTGGTTACAATAAAGACAAAAAACTTGATGATTATTCGATTCTGACTACTGGCGACGGAAGTATTTTTTCAACTGCAAAAGATTTGTTTGCTTGGGAAGAGGCGCTCTATGGCCAAAAGCTGCTCAGTAAAAAGGAAATGAAAAATGCTTATCAGCCAGTAAAACTAAATGACGGAAGCATTTCAAATTATGGTTTCGGCTGGAACATACAAGAAAAAGAAGGGCATACAATAGTTAGCCACACTGGCGGATTAAACGGCTATAGAGCCTGCATTTGGAGAAACCTTCATGATAAAACAGTAGTCATTGTGTTGACAAACCAAGGCGATGCTTTTCCGCTACAGCAATTTATGCAAGAGATTGAAAACGAGTTATAACCGTGCATATTTCAATTTCATAATCTTTTGAAGGAATCATATAACACAAAAAATCCACTGGCTTGCTAAATTTGATTTTCTTTCAATAAGAACTTTTATGGAAGATAATAAAGAAAATCAAAAAAACACTGTGAAGACAGACAACGGCAAAGCTTCCGGTGAAAAATATATTCATGTTTCTGAGATTCCTACGCAAAAATTGAATGACGATAAGGATTTCCGAGACAGCCTAAAAAACAAACGCGACAGCGCAATTGATCCTAAACCAAAAGAATCACAGCCAGAGACTGGAAAGGACAATGAAACTATGGGAATACCATAAACAAATTTGAGTTTAGTTATGAGGCGGAAGGTAATACTTTCGCCTTTTTTGTTACAGCCACTTTTTTCTCCTGAACCAGATAAAAATAATTACCGAAACAATGACCATCGCCAATAACGCAAGCGGGTATCCTAGCCTTTCATCAAGCTCAGGCATAAACTTAAAATTCATCCCATAAATACCTGCAATAAAAGTCAAGGGCATAAAAAAGACAGAAAAAATAGTCAGGATTTTCATCACGTCGTTTGTTTTTCGGGCAGATAAAGAAAGATAGATATTTAATAGATTATTTGCGTCATCCTGTACCTGTCCGTAAAGTGTAAGCAGCTTGATCTGTAAGTCTCGGACATCCTGTAAAGCCGGAAGGTCCTTCTCTTCTACTTTCACCGAATTTACGACTTCATTCGTCAACAGCAGCAATTTCTTGCAGAGTCCCGTTTTTCTTTTCAGGTAATACATCCCTTCAATCATGTCGGCAGGAATATTTTTTTTGAGAAATACTTTCGATTCATAGTAATCTATCTTCTCCGAAAGCCGTATTGCGGGCACTTCGTATGAATGCAAGGTTTCCCAAATAATCTTTACTGCCATGCCACCGGTCGTTTTTAGCTTGCCCGTATCCATACAGGTTTTGCGTATTTCTTCCATGATCGGCTGGGCAGATCGGTGAATCGTGATGATAAAATTAGAATTATAAAAAACGGCAATCTTGCTGCTAAGCTCTCGGATTGTCTGCTCGTGTTCATGAGAATGCTGTAAAATCCTGACGATAAAAAAGTGCGTATTGTTATGCTCTTCGTATTTAGGAAGATGGTCTGGATCAAGACTATCCATCAAAGTGTAAGGATTCAAATCATATATTTCGCTGACTTTTTCGAGCTCTTCTTTTGTTGGATTTGTAATATCGGTCCAGACAATATCCGTATCTGAAAATTTGCAGGTTTCTACAGCCATAGCTTTATTCTTTTAATTATCTCAAATTTAAGGTAATATTTGGGAACATATTCTGAAAGAATAGCAAAATTTTTGCATTCTTCTGCTTATGAATTTAAGATTTTCTTAACTTTGTTGTACCCTCTAACTCTGACATTACTATGCCGGCATCCAAAAACTATTCTGCTATCGAAAAAATCATAGCATCGGCACACGAGCCTATGCTTTTGCTTGATAAGGCGTTAAAAGTAGTATATTCCAATGGTGCGTTCAATAACAAATTCAGCTTGTCAGAGCCTGATAGCGACGGGAGAAGGTCTTTTCTGGAAATAAGACATGACGCTTTTGATATTCCTACTCTGTCCAAGCTTCTTTTAGAAACTCTGGAAACAAAAGGAACTATCCAAAATTACGAACTCCGATATGCCAAAAATTCAGAGAACAGCAAATTACTGCTGAATATCGATTCCATCGAATTGCCAGAAGAAACATTCCTGCTTTTAGCCGTGAACGATATCAGCAGCGAGGCCGAACAACTGCAGTCGTTTCTCCAATCTGTGCTAAATTCTACAAACTATGGAATTGCAAGCTATGAAGCCGTATATCAAAAAGACGGCACGATTGGCGACTTCAAGATTTCGTATACGAATCCAGAAGTACCCAGAAACTTCGGACTTGAGCCAGGACAAGTAATCGGAAAGACATGCCGAGAAGTCTATCCTGGAATCTTTGAAAACGGAATCTTTGAAAGAATGGCCGCTTGTATGGAAACAGGAATTCCTGATAGTTACGAAATTTCTGTTGAGCATAACAATACTACTATATGGTTCAATGCCACTATCGAAAAAGTAGGCAATTCTGTGGCCGTAACCTCAAAAAATATAACTCAGGAAAAAACTGCTGCCCTAGAAATCGAAGCCATCAATACGCTTCTTTTAAATAAGAACAAGGAGCTCGAACAGCAACTACTAACTGAATTTTCGGAAAGCTTTTACTCTTATGGAAGCGGTCAGGATTTTTTCAACTCACTGCTGCTTGAAATAGCGGCTAAGACAAAGATGGACTATGTGCTTCTTGGCGAAGTCATTACAGAAGAATCGGGAGAAGAGTGTATCAAAAGCGTTTCTGTAATAGCTTTTGGAAAGGTTACAGATAATTTCAAATACCTCTTAAAAGGTGGTCCTTGTGAAGAAGTCATAAAAGGAAACAACACGCATTATCCTAACAATAGCCAAAAACTCTTTCCTGATAGCAGGACTCTGGCAGAGCTAAATGCCGAAGGTTATATTGCCCATCCATTAGTCAGTTCATCGGGAAAAATAATCGGCTTAATAGCCGTGTTGCACCAAACCGAGATAAGTGACATATCGTATATCGAATCACTGTTGAAAATAGCTGCCAAGAGAAGTGAGATGGAATTTGAGCGCCTCCAGAATGAAAAGCTTTTGGAAATGAAAAACAAGGAACTGGAAAGACAGAATATTGAACTGGCTTCCTTTGCTTATATTTCTTCTCATGACTTGCAAGAGCCGCTCCGTAAAATACAGCTGTTTGCTAGCCGTATCCTCTTTCGCGAAAAGTCTAATTTCAGCGAGTCTTCGCTTGGCTATTTCCAAAGCATCACGAATGCGGCGAATCGTATGCAGAACTTAATCGAATCATTGCTCAACTATTCAAGCATGGATGCTTCTGAGATTCATTTAGTTCCTACCGATCTGAATGTCGTAATTGACGAGATAAAAAATAACATGATCGATATTATTGAGAAAAGGAATGCCCGCATTGAAGTAGCCAAATTGCCTACGCTTCCTGTAATTCCGATCCAGTTCCAGCAGCTTTTGACTAATTTAATTTCTAATGGCATAAAATACAGCCGAGAAGACATCGACCCTGTCATAAAGATAAATGCTGAAATAGTTTCTTTAGAAGAATTTGCCGGAAAGCAATTCTGGAAAATAAATATTGAAGACAACGGAATCGGATTCCAGCAAGAATACGAAGAAAAAATCTTCGAACTATTTAAAAGGCTACATGGCAAAACCGACTATGAAGGCACTGGAATCGGCCTTGCCATATGCAAAAAGATTGTTCAAAAGCACGACGGGTTTATTCGAGCCATAGGCACGCCTGGTGTTGGGGCACAATTTTTAGTATACCTTCCCGTAAAATAATCAGGCAACAAGATTGTTGAACTTTTCTCTATAAGCCGTCGGAGTCATTCCTACATTTTTCTTGAATAGGCTTCGGAATGATTTCAAATCGTTGTAGCCCGACTCAAACATTACTTCCATAACGCTCTGCCTGGAATGCTCTAGCATCTGCTTTGCGGCTTCAATTCTGGTCTTCTGCAGGTATTCAATCGGCGTAATGCCTGTCACCTGCTTGAATCGCCTTACCAAATTTCTCCTACTGGCCGGAACATCCGTAATAATTTCTTCAATTGTATTTGCCTCTCTATAATTTTTCTTGATGACATCTTGCGCCTGCTTCACCAGATCATCGCCATGGTCTTCGGCTGGAGTAAAAGTCCCGAAATAGGTCTGCTGGTTTCTGTCAAGATCGATAGAAAATATCTTGGCGGTTTTGACTGCCATCTTTCTGCTGCAGAAGTTTTCAATAAGACGCATCATCAAGTGAAAACTATTCGTGGCGCCTCCGCTTGTGTACACCCTATCTTCTTCGGTAACCACGGCATCTACTTTCAGGTCAACCACCGGAAAGGCATTCGCAAAAGCATATTCTGCATTGATGTGGGTTGTTGCAGGCTTGTTATCCAGTAAGCCTGTAGAAGCCAAAAGAAAAGCGCCCGTGCAGAAACTGGCTATCGAGGCTCCTTTTTCATATTGCTCTCGCAACCAGACAATCCAATGTCGATTCAAGGTAACGGCTCTCGGAATAATATCCTGCTTGAATGCAGGAATGAGCAAAATATCATATACTGTATCTGAATCCGGTTGTCGCAAGTTATATTCAGAATATGTCTGTACCACCTCTTCCATGTGTAAAAGGCTGATGTCAAAATAAGGCTGAAGATTGTCTTGCAGATAAAATCTGTTGACGGTTTCAAAGACGTCTAGCATCGCTGCAACGCTCAAAAGCCTGTGTTCTTGTGTAAGCAAAATACCTAGTTTCATAGCTAATTTTTTAGGAAGAACAAATATAAAATATTTTGTCTTAAATCCCCCCTTATAATGACTTTAACCCACACCTTTTATGCTTATTTTTTGAATTAATTTTATCAAACCTTATAAAAGAAGGAATTTAATTCAATTTTTAATACTAAAAAATATCAATATGAAAATCAAGCCCACAAATAGCAGGATGTTTTCTTTGCTTGTCTTATACGACATGCAGACGCTTTTTTTCGAGAGAGCCTTAGAGAAAATTTCGGATGAAGATGCCCATAAAAGATTAGACACCAAAGCCAACCACATTGCTTGGCTGGCAGGAAGCTTGGTACAGCAACGCTACGAAGTCGCAAACCTATTAGGCTATACAGAAAAGCAACAAGCGGAGAGCTTATTTAAGGATGGCAAAGGTATACAAGACAATGTACAATATCCGCCTTTATCGCAATTCTTACAGGACTGGAACAAAATCAGTCCAATATTGCAGGAGCTATTGTCTAAAGTAACCGATGAAAAGCTAGATGAAAAATTTGAAATGATGCCAGGAATGGTAATGTCTCATTACGAACTAATCACTTTCGTTATCTACCGCGAAGCAAACTGCATAGGCCAGATAGCGCTATGGAGAAGACTTTTAGGCTATGATGCCCTACGATATGATGATATGTAAACCTTTAAAACAATAGCCATGTTACATAAAAGCAAAGCATTCAGCGGTTTCTCTGTCGACGACAGTAAAAAAGCCAAAAAATTTTATGGCGAGATCTTAGGATTGGAAGTAGAAGAAGACCCGGAAATGGAAGGAATAGTAACGCTAAAAATAACGGGCGGCACTTCGATATTAATCTATCCGAAAGAAAATCACGAGCCCGCCACATTTACGATTCTCAATTTTCCAGTGCCTGATATCGAAAAGGCAGTAGAAGAGCTTTCTAAAAAAGGCGTACAATTCGAACACTATGTTGTTGACGGCACGCCAACCGATGAAAAGGGAATCTTTAGAGGCGGCGGTCCGTTGATTGCTTGGTTCAAAGACCCGGCAGGAAATATACTTTCAGTACTAGAAGAATAAAACAATTTCAATCAATTACGAACAATTAAATTAAATCAAAATGGCAACGATTAACACGTATTTAAATTTTAATGGCAACACAGAAGATGCCTTTAATTTCTACAAGGCAGCTTTTGGCGGAGACTTCGCAGTAATAATGAGATTTGGAGATACTCCTGGATGCGAAGAAATGCCTGAGACAGACAAAAACAAAATCATGCATATCGCCCTTCCAATTGGCGGCAATATGCTTATGGGAACGGATGTCCCGGAAACGATGGAACAAGTCAAAAACGGAACCAGTATGTCTATTTCAATTAATACCGACTCTGAACAGCAGACGAGAGACTTGTTTGCAAAACTTTCTGAAGGAGGCAAAATCCAAATGCCGCTAGACGATATGTTCTGGGGTGCCTTATATGGCATGTTTACCGACAAATTTGGCATCCAATGGATGATCAATTATGAGTATGAGAAAAAGTAATAAATAAAAAAAGAGAACTATGGCAACACAAATTTTTGTAAACCTTCCCGTAAAAAACCTGAACAAATCCATTGAATTTTTCACAAAGCTAGGCTATACTTTTAACCTGCAGTTTACCGATGAAAATGCGACCTGCATGATTATCAGCGACACTATTTTCGTAATGTTGGTAACCGAGCCTTTTTTCCTGAATTTCACCAAAAAAGAAATCTGTGATACTTCTAAATATACAGAATCCATCATCTGCCTTTCTGCAGAAAGCCGCGAAGCCGTAGACGATATGGTGAAGAAAGCAATAGCAGCAGGCGGTTCTGCACCAAATGACAAGCAGGATCATGGCTGGATGTACGGCCACGGTTTCCAAGACCTAGACGGCCATCTTTGGGAAATAGCGTATATGGACGAAAGCGCCATGCCACAATAAGAAACCTATGTAAGACTATTCAGAACACGGCCAAAAGCCGTGTTTTTTTTATTGGAAAAGGCCAAACAGCCTATAAATAACAATAACCGATAAAGCAAACAAAATGTAAGTCGCAAAAAGCGGCAGGTAATATTCTTTAAAACGCACTTTAGAAACTACAGAAAACTTGAAAAGAAAATACCAGCAGCCGACAGCCGATAAGCCTGTGATAATTCCAAAAATAAGGCCGCTAAACCAAGTAGGATCAATATCCGTATGCGTCCAAATATAGTGATAGCACAAGACGATAAAAAGTCCGGACAGATAGCGGAAGCCTTGTTCCCAAACTTTCTTGCGCTCAGGAGTAACATTGCTTCCTATCCTTGACAAGATAAGGCCCAATACCAAAGGTTCCTTAAAAATTTGGCCGAACCGTTCCGAAACATACTGGCTGAATAATAATGTGATGTGTGTAGCCACAAAAGCGGCAACGCAGATTTTTAAAAGTTCCATTTGAAATAATTTAGTAAATTTTGTTATGATCTGTTTACAATTTTTATATAAAACTTAAGGATAATTATATAATCGATTTTAGGTTTTGCAATCGTAACTTTGGATTAATAAGAATTGGAAAATCTATTAAATAGCCGATAATAAAAATCATCTAAAATTTCAATTCAAGAACTCTTGATTTGTATTTATTTTTTGAGGTTTATTATTTGTTTTGGAATCCCCATCATTTTCATGATGGGGATTTTTATTAAAAGGATGTTGGAAGCAAATCGCGAGGTTGCTGGTTCTCAATATAGTCTTTAAACCTTTTGATATCATTTTCTATCATATTTTCAAAAATAGGATTCAATACCTTGGCTGCCGTCTCTCCTATTTTTCCAAGCGGAACCTGATACGAAATCATGACTTGCATTTTTGTACCTGATTTTCCATTATCATAAAATTGGACTTTCCCTATATTGTGGATAATAGAATCCGAAAACGAACGCCAGCTAATTTCCCTATTTTCTTCATCTTTAATAATCGCGGCCTTCCATGCAAGATGCCCAATATTTCCCGGAATCTTTACTTTCCATTCCGAAGTTTCTTCATCTAAGAGTACTACGCTTTCGAGATGCTCCATAAATAAAGGCAGGTTTTCCAAATCGCGCCAAAACGGATACACCTGAGAAACAGGCCTATCAATATTCATCTGGATCTTGATGTTGATAATCGGAGTCTTTTCGACTTTTGCTTTAGTTTTTAAGGTATCGTAACCAGGACAGTATCCCGTGGCACCTCTAAAAATCATAAATCCTGCCAATAGAGCTCCAGGCATGCTTTTAGGTTTTTTCGCAATAGCATCGTAAAGCAAGACAGAACCTGACAAAACAGAAACAACTCTTTCGGTTGTTCCCATATTCGTTTCCAAATTAGATAAGTGAGAAAGTATTTCCTGTGGTTTCATTTTCAATAATTTATACTTCTTTACACATAAATTTAGAGCTAATAATTCAATTTATGTTTATTTCCAATCAGCATTTAACCAAGTTTTAACGTAGTATTTTCTTTATTCGCCCTACACTTCTGATTTTTAAAATTTTAGCGGTTAATTTCTTAAATAATTAACATTTATTAACATAAATTGAAAATTATATAAATTTTATTAGCAATAGTATAAATAATTAACAATACAAAATCGTCAAATTTGTAAAAACTGTTACAATTAACCAATCTTAAAAACACATGTTATGAAAAAAGGAAAATTTTTAGCTCTAGCAATTTTAGCTATTAGCTTCGGAGCTTGTTCAGATGACGACACTTCAAACAACGATTCAGGTGCTATCGAAGGAGTCTATAACTTGACAGAGTTCAACACGGGGGCTGCAACCGATTTTGACGAAAATGGAACAGAATCCACAAATCAAATGGACGAAAGCAATTGCTATGATGGCAGAAAAATCGATTTTAACTCCGATAATACGTTTACGTATGAAATCGATTATATCTTGATTGACACGAATACTGGTGTAGCAATTTGTGCAGAAAATGATGTTACAGGAACATGGACAGTTGCAAACAATGTCATTACTATTACGTATGAACAAGAAGACGGTAGCGACGTAACCCTGAATTTTACGAGATCCAACAATGGCCGTACGTTGACACAAACGACAGCCTTGACAACCTATCCTGACAGGAATGCCGAGGGCGTGCCCTATAATAGAGCGGGTAGTGTTGAGCTGGTATTTTCCAAACAATAATATTCCAAAAAAAATTAGAGCTGCTTCCATTAGGGAAGCAGTTCTTTTTTAAATTTAAGCCAAATTATAGGCCGTATTAAAAAAACATTTATACATTTGCCACAATAATCATTCACATGAACTGCATTTTAAACAATACTTGGTGGTGGAATAACTTACGTCGAACTTCGTGAGCGAATCCTGTTATCTGTATTTTTTAAATCCAAATATTTAAGGCTTGTCATCACGACAAGCCTTTTTTTATTCCCAAAACCGAACGTATGAAAATGTATAAATTACACTCAAAACACAAGCAAATCCTGGCTGATACCATAACGCCAGTAAGCGTTTATCTGAAAATAAGAGATAAATTCCCGAACAGCCTTTTATTAGAAAGCAGCGATTACCATGGCAGCGACAATACCTTTTCGTACATCTGCTGCAATCCTATTGCGGCTATAAAAATAGCAGGCAATAAGATCCTTAAGACGTATCCCGACGGAAGTTCTCACGAAATAGAAATCGAGAACACAACCGAAGTTGCTCAGGCCATCCAAGAATTTGCTTCACAGTTTGAAGAAGAAAAAAACAACTTCAAGTTCATCAATAGCGGCTTGTTCGGCTATATCGGATACGATGCCGTGCGTTATTTCGAAAAGATTACGATCAGTCCAAAGCCAGACAGTCAGGAAATCCCAGACATCTATTATGCCGTCTACCAAAATATCATCGCTATCAATCATTACAAAAATGAAGCTTATATCTTTTGCCACAGTCTGGACGGCAAAGACAATATTGCCGAAATCGAACAGCTGCTGTTGGCCAAGAATTTTGCTTCTTATTCCTTTTCCAAGCAAGGAAAATCCTCTTCAAACCTGACCGACAATGCGTTTAAGGAAAACGTAGCGTTGGCAAAAAAACATTGCCATCGCGGCGATGTATTTCAGCTAGTACTGTCACGACGCTTTACGCAAAATTTCAAAGGCGACGAATTTAATGTCTATAGAGCTTTGAGAAACATCAATCCTTCACCCTATCTCTTCTTTTTTGACTATGGCAATTTCAAAATCTTCGGCTCATCCCCTGAAGCACAATTAATAATCAAAAACCGCAAGGCCGAAATCCATCCCATTGCGGGAACTTTCAAAAGAACCGGAAATGATGAACAAGATGCCGTCCTAGCCAAAAAACTTTCCGAAGACAAAAAAGAAAACAGCGAACATGTCATGCTTGTCGATCTTGCCCGAAATGACTTGAGCCGAAATTGCCACAGCGTTCAAGTGGAAAAGTACAAGGAAGTACAATTCTTCTCCCACGTCATCCATCTCGTTTCAAAAGTAACCGGAACAGTAAAAGAAAAATCAAGCACCATGAGTTTGGTAGCCAGCACTTTTCCAGCCGGTACCTTAAGCGGCGCTCCAAAGCACAAAGCTCTCCAGCTTATTGAGAAAATTGAAAAAACGAACCGCGGATTTTACGGTGGAGCCATCGGATTTATGGATTTCCAAGGCAATTTTAACCATGCCATCATGATACGCACTTTCTTGAGCAAAGACCATCATCTCCATTATCAAGCAGGAGCCGGAATCGTGGAAAGTTCCGACGAAGAAAGCGAAATGCAGGAAGTATACAACAAATTGGGAGCGCTGACCAAAGCATTGGATCTGGCCGAAAACATCTAAAAATCAAGGAAATGAAAATAGTTATCATCGACAATTACGACAGTTTTACCTATAACCTTGTCCATTATCTAGAAGAATTATCAGGAGAAGTAACCGTGCTTCGAAATGACGAATTCGAAATCGAAGAACTACAAACTTTTGATAAAATATTACTGTCTCCCGGGCCTGGAATTCCAGAAGAAGCGGGTCTCCTAAAACAAGTCATCAGCCACTATGCCGAAACCAAAAGCATATTGGGAATCTGTCTCGGTCAGCAAGCCATTGGAGAAGTTTATGGCGGAAGCTTAATTAACTTAGATAAAGTTTTTCATGGCATTTCATCTAAAGTAAAAACTTCAGTAAAAGACGAAACGCTTTTTAATTCAATTCCAGAAGAATTTGAAGTCGGTCGCTACCATTCTTGGATCGTTTCAGCAGAAAATTTTCCCGATGAATTAGAAATAACGTCTACTGATGAAAACGGACAAATCATGTCATTAAGGCATCGGAAATTCGATATAAAAGGCGTACAGTTTCATCCCGAAAGCGTCCTGACGCCACATGGAAAAAAAATCCTAAAAAATTGGCTCGACAGTTAAAAGCAACAATTAGTCCATGTCAATTTAAAAATAGAAACAATGAAAATCATACTTAACAGGCTCATAAGCCACGAAACCCTATCCAAAGAAGAAGCCAAATCTGTACTGGTAGCCATTTCTTCGGGACACTACAATCCAAGCCAGATTTCGGCTTTCCTAACCGTATTTATGATGCGGAGCATTACCATAGATGAATTATCCGGTTTTAGAGAAGCGCTATTAGAACTCTGCATTCCGATTGATTTTTCCGACTATGACACTATCGATTTATGTGGCACAGGCGGCGACGGAAAAGACACCTTCAACATCTCTACCCTAGCTTCTTTTGTAACGGCAGGAGCCGGAATTAAAGTCGCAAAGCACGGAAATTATGGCGTTTCCTCGATTTCAGGTTCCAGTAACGTGATGGAAAATCTCGGCATAAAATTCAGCAATGATGCTGTTTTTTTAAGACGATGCCTCGAAGAAGCAAATATTTCCATCCTTCATGCCCCGCTCTTCCATCCCGCCATGAAAAATGTAGGCCCGATCCGCAGGGAGCTGGGTGTCAAGACTTTTTTCAACATGCTCGGCCCGATGGTAAATCCGTCATTTCCGAAAAATCAGACCGTCGGCGTGTTTAGCTTAGAACTGGCTCGGATGTATGCCTATTTATACCAAAATACCGACGTAAACTATACCATCCTGCATTCCCTTGAAGGATACGACGAAATTTCGTTGACGGGCGATGCAAAAATCATCGGCAAGACTTCCGAAACCATTATCGGTCCCAAAAATTTCAGCCTGCACGCCCTGAATCCTGACGCTATAAAAGGAGGTGCTACTGTCGAAGCAGCAGCGCAGCTGTTCCATGAGATTATTTCCGGAAACGGAACAGAAGCCCAAAACCAAGTCGTCTGCGCCAATGCTGCTGTAGCAATCAGCACTGTAGAAAACAATTCGCTGGCGGAGGCCTACCATAAAGCCGAAGAGAGCCTCAAAAGCGGAAAAGCCTTAGAAAAATTAAAAAAACTGCAACACTTAAGCCGATAGCCATGACTATTTTAGACCAAATAATTGCCGACAAAAAGCGCGAAGTCGCCTTAAAGAAAAGCATCATTTCTATTCAACAATTAGAAAGTTCCGATCTATTTGGAAAGCATACGATCTCGCTGTCTGAACACATCAAGAAGTCCGCAGGAATCATTGCGGAGCATAAGCGTCGTTCTCCTTCAAAAGCTATAATAAATAATAGTTTTTCAGTAGAAGAAATCGTAAAAGGATATGAAAAAGGCGGTGCTTCTGGAATTTCGGTATTAACGGATGCCAAATATTTTGGCGGTTCGCTCGAAGACCTCCAATTGGCAAGAGCCGCTGTTTCGCTGCCTCTTTTGAGAAAAGAATTTATTGTCGATACCTATCAGATTGTAGAAGCCAAGTCGCACGGAGCCGATGTTATATTACTGATAGCAGCTGTATTGACCCGTGAAGAAATCAGGCAGCTTTCGCAATTTGCCCAATCGCTCTCCCTAGAAGTCTTGCTGGAAATTCACAACCATGAAGAACTGGAAAAAGCAATGATGCCCAGCCTTGACCTGATTGGCGTAAACAACAGAAACCTTAATAATTTCGAGACCAGCCTGACCAACAGCTTTGAATTAGCCGCTTCGATCCCGAATGATTTTGTCAAGATATCAGAAAGCGGTATCAATACTCCAGAAGACATCCAAAAGCTCAAGAAATATGGCTTTGAAGGATTCTTGGTCGGCGAAAGCTTTATGAAGAGCGACAATCCTGGTCTGGCACTTGAAAAGTTTATTAAAGAAATCAATTCCAACCTATGACAAAGCAAATACAGCTAAAAATCTGCGGCATGAAGTTTCCTGAAAACATTCAGGAAACGAGCCAGCTGGCACCTGATTTTATGGGTTTTATTTTCTATAAAAACTCGCCCCGCTATTTTGAATCCGAAATACCCAAAATCAATTCTGCCATAAAAAAGACAGGCGTCTTTGTCAATGCTTCATTTACTGAAATTAAAGAAAAAGCGCAAAAACACGGCCTCGATTTCATTCAGTTGCACGGCAATGAAACGCCTGAATTTTGCACCACAATAGAACGCATCTCAGATGCTAAAGTAATCAAGGCATTTGCACTCGGCAACAATTTTGATTTTAGCATTTTAGAAAAGTACAAAGATTCCTGTTCCTATTTTTTATTCGATACCAAAGGACAGCATTTTGGAGGAAACGGAACCGCTTTCGATTGGAACATCTTAGAAAATTACGCTTTAGAAAAAAACTATTTTTTGAGCGGCGGTATTGGTATAGAAGATATTGAAAAGCTATCCGAATTCTTCCAAAAAGACTATTCCAAAAAGTGTTTCGCGATAGATGTCAACAGCCGATTCGAAACCAGTCCCGGACTAAAAGATGTCGCCAAGCTAAAACAATTTATACAACATCATGAACACAAATTATAACGCAGACGAAAAAGGATATTACGGCAGTTTCGGTGGCGCATTTATTCCCGAAATGCTATACCCAAATGTAGAAGAATTGCGTCGAAACTACCTCAAGATTTCCCAAGAACCCGAATTCAAAAAAGAATTTCACTCCCTGCTCAAGCAATATGTGGGCCGGCCGACGCCTTTGTATTTGGCCAAAAGACTGTCCGAAAAATACAACGCAAAAATCTATCTCAAGAGAGAAGACCTCTGCCATACCGGAGCCCATAAAATCAACAATACCATCGGGCAGATATTGCTGGCAAAACGATTAGGAAAGCAACGCATTATTGCAGAAACTGGTGCCGGACAGCATGGAGTCGCGACAGCAACGGTCTGTGCTTTGATGGGACTGCAATGCATCGTTTATATGGGCGAAGTCGATATCGAGCGTCAAGCCCCGAATATTGCCCGAATGAAAATGCTAGGAGCCGAAGTTCGTCCCGTAAGCTCTGGATCGAGAACCCTAAAAGATGCAACCAATGAAGCCATCAGAGACTGGATCAGCAATCCCGAAGCCACTTTTTATATTATCGGTTCCGTGGTCGGCCCGCATCCCTATCCTGATATGGTGGCCCGTTTCCAGAGCATAATTTCCGAAGAAATGCAGTTGCAGCTGATGGAGCAAGAAAACCGCCAAAACCCCGACTATGTCATTGCCTGCGTAGGCGGAGGAAGCAACGCTGCTGGTGCATTTTATCACTTCTTAGAAAATGAAGACGTAAAGCTTATCGCCGCAGAAGCTGCCGGAAAAGGAATCGATTCAGGAGAAAGCGCCGCGACTTCGGCACTCGGAAAAATCGGCATCATTCACGGAAGCAAGACGCTTTTGATGCAGACAGATGACGGACAAATCACAGAACCCTACTCTATTTCGGCAGGTTTGGATTACCCCGGAATCGGTCCGATGCATGCCCATCTGTTTGAAAGCAAGCGCGCCGAATTTCTTTCGATAACCGACGACCAAGCCATGCAAGCCGGTATAGAATTGGCACAGCTAGAAGGCATAATTCCTGCGATTGAAAGCGCTCATGCCTTAGCCGTTTTGGAACGCAAAAAATTCCGTCCCGAAGATATCGTAATTATCAATCTTTCTGGTCGTGGTGACAAAGACCTCAATACCTATATCAACTATTTTAAGCTTTAGAAAATGAAACGCATCCAAGATAAACTAAGAGAAAACAAAAAGCTGGTTTCTATTTACTTTACGGCTGGCTTCCCCAATCTAGACGATACAAAAGTCATTATCGAAAATTTAGAGAAATCAGGCGTTGACATGATTGAGATCGGCCTTCCGTTCAGCGATCCTTTAGCCGACGGACCGACAATACAAGCCAGCTCTACCAAAGCATTAAAAAACGGAATGACAACACAGCTGTTTTTCGAGCAATTACAAAACATCCGCCAAACCGTCAAGATTCCGTTATTGATCATGGGCTATTTTAATCCGATATTGCAGTTTGGCGTAGAAAACTTTTGCGAGAAATGCCAAGAAACAGGAATCGACGGATTGATTATCCCCGATCTTCCCTTAGAAGTCTACCTGTCCGACTACAAATCTATTTTTGAAAAATACCATCTCGTGCCTATTTTTCTTATCACGCCCCAGACTTCTGAACATAGGATAAGACAAATTGATGAAGCTTCCGATACCTTTATTTATATGGTCAGCAGTTCGAGCGTTACCGGAAGCAGGGCAGCATTTGACGAAAAGCAGCTGGCTTATTTTGAAAGGATTGCTTCTATGAAACTTAAGAATCCGCAGATTATAGGTTTTGGAATCAGCAACAGTACCACTTTTAAACAAGCTACACAATTCCAAAAAGGCGCTATAATAGGCAGTCATTTTGTAAACCATCTTGAAAAATACGGTTCTCACGGTGCAGAATCATTTACAAGTACCATGGTTTGACACCGTCCTAATAAATCATTTAAGAGCAACACCTTGCTATCTAACCAAACATATAAAAATTAAAATCAATTGTATAAGTAAAAATGCTTGTTCAAGTTGGAACTTTGAGAATAGATCAACTAAAAAATAAGCAATTATGAAAAATTCAAATTCTTCTGCCGCAAAAAATAGCAGCAAAACCACAGCAAAATCCAGCAATTCTAAAAACAGTCCAAGTGCCTCAAAATCGACAGCAAAAAGCCCGAGTTCCAGTACAAAAACGGTGAAACCAAAAGCAAATGCTGCCGATGGATTAAGAGAATTGTTTATGGAACAACTTAAGGACATCTATTGGGCTGAAAAAGCACTTACAAAAGCACTTCCGAAAATGGCAAAAAACGCGACTTCCGAAAACCTAAAGGCTGCCATCGAAGATCATTTAGAAGTTACCAAAGAACAAGTTGCCCGACTCGAAGAGGTTTTTGATACGCTCGGCAAAAAAGCCACAGCCAAAAAATGCGATGCCATGGAAGGCCTTATCAAAGAAGGCGAAGGCATTCTAGAAGAAACAGAACCAGGCGCTGTTCGCGATGCCGGAATTATAGCGGCTTCCCAGAAAATAGAACATTATGAAATTGCCAGCTACGGAACACTCTGCGCTTTTGCAAAAACGTTAGGCGAAGATGAAGCCGCACGACTTCTGGAAATCACGCTAAACGAAGAAAAAGAAGCTGACGTTACCTTAACCGAAGCCGCCTACAACACGATTAACTTCGATGCGGCCGATGATATAGACGAAACTGAAGAATAACTAAAAAAATGATGCTATGAGAACACAATATAACGACCTGAACGAAGAGCTGCTCTGGGGACAGAACAGCCCAAGCCATCCTATTAATGGAGAACAAATAAGAGGAAACGGCAAACGAGAAATTGACAATCCTGATCTAAACAGAGATCGTAATAATACCTTTGATCAAGACCGAAATTTCGATAACGACAATGAGGAAGAAGAAGACAATGATGATTTCCTAGACGATGGTTTTGATGATGATGACGATGACGATTCGCTGACGGATGATGAAGATGCTGACGATGATCCGCAGCAGACAAAACGCGACCAGAAGCGCACAGGATCGGATACTAATCCAGAATAATTAATACAATTCAAAAACGGAGGCTAAAGGTCTCCGTTTTTTTATTACTCTTACACGTGAAAGGGATGTTAAAGCCCTATCATTTTTGGCCAAAAAGCAATAAATTTAAGTAGTTGTAAATCAAATCATATGAAAGCAATTTGGAAAGGAGGCATCAGTTTTGGCCTGATCAATATACCCGTTCGCCTATACAGTGGCGCTGTCACGCATCGGATTGACCTAGATATGGTGCGTAAAAAAGACCATTGCGCCATCGAATTTGTCCGCGTCTGCAAAAAAGACGGAAAAGAAGTGCCTTGGGACGAAATTGCCAAAGGCTATAAAAAAGAAAATGGCGACTATGTGGTGCTCGACAAATCAGACTTTGCCAGAGCCATGCCCGAAAAGACACAAACCATTGATGTTTTTGAATTTGTGCTCGAAAAAGAAATTCCTGCCCAATACCTTGAAAAGCCCTATATCGTAGAACCAGCCAAAGAAGCCAAAAAGACCTATACCCTGCTTCGAGAGGCTCTAAAGAAATCGGGAAAGGTCGGCCTTGCAAAATTTGTGCTGCGAAACACCGAACATCTCGGAATCCTTAAGGTCGAAGACAACGCCATCCTGCTCATACAAATTCGTTTTGATCAAGACCTGCGCAGCCCATCCGAAGCAAAAATTCCAGACGACGTAAAAGTTGCCAAAAAAGAACTCGATATGGCATTGAACATTATCGAACAACTTACCGACAAATTCGAGCCCGAAAAATACAAAGACACCTACAAGGACGAATTGCTGAAAATCATCAGGAAAAAATCAAAAGAAAAAGGCAAGCCCGCAAAAAAAGAAGAACCAGCAGAAAAACCTAAAGCAAAAAAAGAGGCTACAGACGATCTACTGGCACAACTCAAAGCAAGTCTTGAAGCAATAAAAAACTAAGACCATGGCGCTCGAAAAATACAACCAGAAACGAGATTTCTCTAAAACCAAAGAACCCAAAGGAATCAAAAAAGCCTCCAAAGGCGAGCTTACTTTTGTCATTCAAAAGCACGCGGCTTCGCGATTGCATTATGACTTTCGACTAGAAATAGATGGCGTGTTGGTGAGCTGGGCAGTTCCAAAAGGACCTTCCGCCAATCCGTCAGACAAGCGCTTGGCCGTACAGACCGAAGACCACCCGATGGATTATTTTGATTTTGAAGGAACGATTCCGAAAGGAGAATATGGCGGCGGGACCGTGATGGTCTGGGACTACGGAACCTACCGCCCCGAAAACACAGAAACAGCAGTTGCCCAAGACAACAAGACGATGAAAAAACAGCTTGCAGAAGGCTCCATCAAAATCATCTTGAAAGGAAAAAAATTGTCTGGCGCTTGGCATTTGGTCGAAATGAAAGGCAAAGACAACCTGTGGCTGCTGATGAAGTCGAAAGACGAATTTGCGGGCGCTAAAATAAAATTCGATGAAAACTCTGCCGTTTCCGGATTAGATTTTAAAGGAATAGAAAAGAATGGAGCCATGTACAGTTCCGACAAAGGCAAAAAGCTTTCTAAAGCCGAAACCAAAAAAGAAAAAGAAAAAGAGAAAGAAGACAAAGAAGCCGAAAAAGAAAAGCCCAGGCAATCCCTAATCCGTAATGAACAAGCTTTTTCTGCCGAAGATCTGCAAGAGGCCACTACCCTAAAAAACTTCCCAGACGACTGGCGTCCGCAGCTGGCGACGCTGGCCGATGAAGCTTTTGACGATGATGACTGGCTTTTCGAAAACAAATTTGACGGCTACCGTGCTTTTGCGCAAATCCAAAAGAATAAAGTAAAGCTTATTTCCCGAAATGGAATTTCTTTCAATACCAAATACGCGGATCTTGTCACGGTCTTAGAAAAAATAAATGATGACGTCATTTTAGACGGCGAAGTTGTCGTAGAAGACAATAAAGGAAAAAGCCATTTCCAGTGGCTGCAGCATTTTGACGAGCACCGAGAAAAAGGCACCCTAAAATTTTACGTCTTTGACATTCTATATTTTAACGGCTATGACCTGAGACAGCTTGAATTGCTACAGCGCAAAAAAATCCTGACAGCCATCCTTCCAAAATTAGACAACGTTATTTTTTCATCGCACACCATCGGGCAAGGAAAAGAAACCTTTGCCGCCATCGAAAAATTAGAAGGCGAAGGAGTCATTGCCAAAAAAATCACCTCAAGATACCACCAAGACCAGCGCACCAAAGACTGGCTCAAGATAAAAACCACCCAACAGCAAGAAATGGTCATCGGCGGGTTTACCGACCCGCAAGGAAGTCGAAACGGACTAGGCGCCCTGCTTTGCGGTTATTTCGACAAAGACGATTTTATATATTCCGGAAAAGTAGGAACCGGATTCGACGACAAGACCCTGAAAGAACTCCGCACCAAACTAGAGAAGCTCGAACGCAAGACAAGCCCCTTTAAGATACCGCCCAGATTGCAAGGCACCCATTGGGTCAGGCCCGAACTGGTTGCCCAATTAAAATTTACCGAATGGACCGACGCGGGCAGCATGCGCCATCCCGTATTCCTAGGCTTGCGGAAAGATAAAAAAGCAAGCGAGGTCGTAAAAGAAAGCAAGATAGCCGCAGAAAGTGCTGTCGAATCGAAAGACAAAACTACAAACAAAAAGGCAATGGAAAAGACAGACAGCAAGGCCGAATTTTCGAATCTCGACAAGATTTTCTGGCCCAAAGAAAAATATACCAAAGGCGATGTGATAGCCTATTATGATGCCGTTGCTGATTACATTCTTCCTTACCTGAAAGACCGTCCAGAATCGTTAAAACGCACGCCTAACGGAATCACAAAAGACGGCTTTTTCCAAAAAAACGTAGAAGGACAAGTTCCGGATTGGATCAAGACCAAAAAACTAAAATCAAAATCAACAGGCGAAACCATTACCTACCTGCTCTGCCAAGACAAAGACACGCTGCTCTTTTTAGCCAACTGGGGCTGTATCGAAATTAACCCTTGGAGCAGCCGCATCGGCACGCTGAACAATCCCGACTATATCATTTTTGACCTCGATCCGAACGAGGCAGGAATGGACAAGATTATCAAGACCGCTTTGACCTTAAAAGAAATTCTAGACTCCCTAAAAGTGCCCGCCTATATAAAAACATCAGGCGGAAAAGGACTGCACGTCTTTATTCCAGTACTGCCAAAATATACCTACAACCAGACACGCACCTTCTCGCATCTCGTCAGCCAGATGGTACTCAAAAAGCTACCCGATGTAGTCAGCCTCGAAAGAAGTCCGTCAAAAAGAAAAGGAAAAGTCTATCTAGATTTCCTGCAAAACGGAAAAGGAAAAACCATGGCAAGCATCTACTCGCTTCGCCCGAGAGACGGAGCCACTGTCAGCACCCCGCTAGAATGGGACGAAGTGAATGCCAAGCTAGACCTTGGCGCGTTTACCATCAAGACCGTCCCAAAGCGACTTGAAAAAAAAGGCGACTTGTGGAAAGACTTTTTTAAAGACAGCATCGATCTAAAATCCCTGCTAGATCAAATCTAGAAAGTAGAAAAAGCCTATTCCAAAGTAGAAACGAAAGGTGTATAGCCGGAATTCGCTTATCCTTAAAGAGAATGAGCTTATTTTCAAGTTGAAATCGCTTATGTTCCTCTTGAAAAGCAATATTTTAACGTTGAACATGCTTATTTTTACAGAGAAACTACTTATGTTCAAGTGGAAACGAGATATTTTAAAATTAAAAACAATCATTACAAAATTGAAATTATTTATGGTAAACTTGAAAAGGCATATTTCAAACTTAAATACGCTTGTAATAAAGTAAAACAAGTCTATTTCAAACTATAAATCGTTTAGATTACATTAAACAAAATTTGTTAGTTTTTTTCTGTCACTTTTAGCAAGTATTTAGCAAAAAACCATTTTTAAATTCCTATATTTAGTCTTATATAAAACCTGCACCATTGAATAAGTACGTAAAGAAAGGGCTTAAAATTACAGCTTGGACCCTAGGTTCCATACTAGGTTTGCTTTTATTGATTATAATTTTGATCCAGATTCCTTATTTCCAAAATCTTATCAAAGACAAGGCCGTGACGTATCTCGAAGGAAAAATCAAGACGCCTGTTTCTATCGGACACATCGAGATCGGCTTTCCCAAAACAGTAATTATAGAAGACGTTTATTTCGAAAGCCAGCAAGGTGACACGCTTCTGGCAGGAGAAAAATTAAAAGTAGACATCAGCCTTTTCAAATTGCTGAGCAACGAAGTCGAAGTCAATTCCGTTGACCTAGAGGGAATTACCACAACTATAAAAAGAGACAAAGACTCAATCTTTAATTTCGATTACATCATCAAGGCCTTTGCTTCCGAAGAACCCAAAGCAGAAGATTCAGAGCCGATGAAATTCTCCATACGAAAAATAAATCTCGACCGGATCAAAGTCCGTTTCGACGACAAGATTTCCAAAAACGACCTTACCGCCTATCTCAAGCATTTTGATACCAAGATTACCAAATTTGATTTGGACAAGATGGATTTCGAAGTTCCAAAAATCAATCTCGACGGATTCACGGTAATGCTGAAACAAGGCGAAATTGTTCAAGAAGTCGCCCAAAATACCGTTGAAGTAGCCGATGAAGCCGTCCGCAGTCCTGAACTTAATTTAAAATTAGGAGCAATCAACCTCGCCAACATCAACATCGGCTTCGACAACGCCGGTACAAAGCTGAATACAGGCCTAAACCTAAAAAAGCTAGTAGTAGAATTCAATTCAATCGACCTCAAGAAGCAATTTATCGACTTGAAAAACTTTGAAATCGACGGTATCAAGGGCGGACTCACGTTTGGAAAGCTTGACAAAAAGATAACCGTTCAAGCGCCCGATTCGCTCAAGGCTTCGGGACCAAAGTGGAAAGTAAAATTAGACCATACGTCCTTAAAAAACATTGCGTTCCGCTTTGATGATGAAAACGCGACAAGAGCCAAAAAAGGAATTGATTACAAACATCTGAACTTAGAAAACGTACAACTCCAAGGCGAGAAATTCTACTACAGTTCCGATACCATTTCGGGAAACATCCAAGCCTTCACGATGAACGACCAAAGCGGCGTAGCCATCGAGTCGTTCCGTACCGATTTTTTCTACGGTTCAAAAAGAGTCTCCCTCAAAAAGCTCTATCTAAAAACACCGCAGACTTTAGTCAAAGACGAAATCAATATTACCTATGACAATCTTGCTACAATTGCTGATAACCTTGGCGATCTCGGCATCAAGGCCTCATTAGAAGACAGCAGAATCGGGTTCAAGGACATCCTGCTTTTTGTGCCGAATCTAGAAAACACCAATCCATTCAAGAGCAATCCAGAAGCCATACTCTACATCAACAGCGAAGTATCCGGAAAAGTCAGCGACCTTGTCATTCCCAACCTCGAAATCAGTGGCATAGGCACGACAGTCATTGCGGCCAGCGGCAGGATTACCGGACTGCCTGATGCCAAAAAAGCATATTTTGACTTAAAAATCAGAGAATTCAAGACTTCTTCAAAAGACATCAATACCTTTGTTCCCGAAGGAACCCTTCCGGCAACGATCCAGCTTCCAGCACAGCTGTCATTGAACGGCTTTTTCAAAGGAGCGGTCAATAATTTCAATACCGACCTGAACCTTGCCAGCAGTTTCGGAAAGGCAAAAGTAAAAGCCTCTTTTGATCAGAGACGAAAAAATCACGAAAAATACCAAGCCGATGCCACGATCGACAATTTCGATATCGGTAAGCTACTTAAGAATGATTCTCTAGGAAAAGTAAGCCTGAAGGCAAAAGTAAAAGGAACGGGCTTGGATCCAAAAACAGCGAATGCCACAATTGACGGTACTTTAATCAAGGCCGAATTCAACCGCTATGCCTATCGCGATCTAAAATTAAAAGGCGCCATCCAAAACGGCAACTTTAATGCCACAGCCGGAATGAATGATGCCAACCTCACCTTTGCCTTAAAAGCCGAAGGAAATTTCAAAGACAAATACCCGTCTGTAAAACTAAAACTGAATACCGACATTGCCGATTTAGAAAAGCTGAACCTCCATGCCGGACCTATGAAGATTCGAGGCGATGTCTATGCCGATATCCCGAGCTCAAATCCAGAATTCTTAAACGGTACCATCAGCATCCACAATATCTTGATTGCCGACGCTAAAGAAACCTATGCCTTAGATTCGATAAAAGTAGAAGCCATTTCAACGGCTGCGAGCGACACCATCAGGCTGAAATCACAGTTCGTAGATGCACAACTTGCAGGAAAATTTCAGATCGACCAAGCGCCGACAGCATTGGCCAACTCTATTGCAAAATACTACGATACCAATCCTAAAGCTCCTAAAAAAGCAACCAAGCCGCAACAGTTTGACCTAAAGATTGGCGTTAAAGACGATCCTATTTTAGTAAAATTAATACCGCAGCTCACCAGCGTGTCGCCTATTGAAATTACCGGAAGATACAATAGCGAAGGCGACAGCATTACCGTAAACGGAAAAATTCCGAAAATAATCTACGGAACCAATACCATCACCAACGGCCAGCTCGATATCGAGACCGATGAAAATGCCTTGATTTACAGCTTGGTTATTGACGATATCAAAAATTCGCAGATCAACCTGCCATACACCAGCATTTCTGGAGAAGTACGAGACAACAAGATCAACTATACCTTGCTGGTAAGAAATAAAAAAGACGAAGACCATTATCTTGTGGCCGGAAGCCTAAAATCTACCGACGGAACGTTGCAGGTTTCTTTAGAACCCGACGGACTGATCTTAAACTACGAGCCTTGGGACATTGACAGGGAAAACATCATCCAATTTGGAGACAAAGGCATCTACGCTTCTAATTTTGAATTAAGCAACGAAGGAAGCTCGATAAAAATCCAGTCGCAATCCGAAGCGCCGAACGCGCCGCTAGATGTCGATTTTAAAGATTTTAAGATAGAGACCATCACGAGCGCCATACAAAAAGACACATTGCTGGCCGGAGGAAGAATCAACGGAAACGTGCTGGTGAAAAACCTTTCTAAAACAGCAACGTTTACAGCCGATATGACTATTGAAGATTTCAGCTTTAAAAAAGATACCATCGGCAACATCAGCGTCAAAGTCAACAACGAGACAGCCAATGTATTAGATGCCCAAGTCGCCATTACGGGCGGCGACGGCAACCAAGTAAATCTAGACGGAACCTACAGAACCGACAACAGTACTTTTGATATGACGCTGGATATCGAAAAGCTCAACATGAAAAGCATCCAAGGCTTTACGATGGGCAACCTTGCCGAAAGCACAGGATTCCTGTCTGGCGATTTCAAGATTACCGGAAGTACCAAACAGCCGAGCGTGATTGGAGAACTGCAGTTCAACGAAGTCGGATTCAAGGTAAAACAGCTCGCTTCTAAATTTAAGTCGATAAACGATAAGATTACGTTCACCAGTTCAGGAATTAACTTTGATGATTTTTCAATATCCGATTCAGAAGACAACCTGCTTGTAGTGGATGGACGCGTGCTAACGACCAATTATACCGACTATGGCTTTGACCTTACAGTCAATGCCGACAACTTCAAGGCACTAAACTCTAAGGAAAAAGACAACGACCTTTACTATGGCGATTTGTTCATTGATACCAAACTGAGCGTAAAAGGCGACCTGAACAAGCCTGTCGTTGACGGAACAATCAAAATCAACAAAGACACAGACCTGACCATCGTCCTTCCACAATCCGACCCTTCTATTGCCGATCGGGAAGGCATCGTAGAATTTATCGATCAAGATGCCGTGCAGATCGACCAGCGATTTACCGCACAGACAGACGCCATAACCCAGACACAATTTAAGGGAATGGACGTTTCCGTAAACATAGAAATCGTAAAAGAAGCCGAACTGACAATGATTATCGACAAAGGAAACGGTGACTACCTGAACCTAAAAGGAGAAGCCCAATTGACTGGAGGAATCGACGAATCAGGAAAGACGACGCTTACAGGAAGGTATGAATTTAGCGAAGGAGCTTATGAAATGACCTTCAACCTTCTCAAGAGAAAATTTGACATCAAGGCGGGCAGTTATATCCTTTGGACCGGAGAGCCTACTTCTGCCGATATCAACATTACCGCCGTATATGAAATAGAAACCGCGCCTATTGATTTATTAGATGCCCAGTTGAGCAACGCCTCACCTGCTGTCCGAAACACCTATAAACAACGTATTCCGTTCCAGACATTATTAAAAATGAACGGCGAGCTGTTAAAGCCCGAGATTAGTTTTGACATCGTATTGCCCGATGGCAATTACAACGTCGCGACAGAAATCATTTCTTCTTCCAAAACAAAATTGGCACAGCTGCGCCAAGAACCAGGAGAATTAAACAAGCAGGTATTTGCTTTGCTGCTATTGGGCCGTTTTATTGGTGAAAACCCTTTTGCCAGCGAAGCCGGAGGAACCAATGCTGGAGCTATTGCACGACAAAGCGTGAGCAAGATCCTTTCCCAACAGCTAAACAATCTTGCCAGCGATCTGGTACAAGGCGTAGAACTTGATTTTGACTTAGAATCCAGAGAAGATTATACCACCGGTACCAGAGAAGACCGTACCGATCTTAATGTAGGATTATCAAAACGATTGCTGAATGACCGCCTTAAAGTGACCGTAGGAAGCAGTTTCGGTATCGAAGGGCCGCAACAATCCAATGAAGAAACGACCAACATTGCAGGGGATATTTCGGCCGATTACCAATTGACAAAAGACGGCAGGTATATGGTTCGCGCCTACCGAAAAAACCAATACCAAGTCGCCTTGCAAGGACAAGTTGTTGAAACCGGAGTTGCCTTTATCATTACGATGGATTACAACAAATTCCGTGAGCTTTTCCACAGGACCGAAGAAGAAAAGAAAATGATCCGCGAAACCAGAAAACGCGAAAAAGAACTAAGAGAAAAACAAAAAGAGAAAGAAAAATTAGCCGAAGAAAAAGAAGAAAAAGAAATCGACAATGACTAATACTGTAAAATATACGCTCTTTTTTGCCCTACTTTTTTTGTATGGCTGCAGCAACTTGAAATACCTTCCAGAAGGCGATGCTTTGTATGTAGGCGGAAAAGTAAAAGTAGAAGACACCCTCCTATCCCGAAAAGAAAGAAAAAATCTTGAAAAAGAACTCGAGCCTTTATTGCGTCCGCTGCCTAACAAGACTTTTTTGGGACTGCGCCCGAAATTATATTTTTACAATATTGCTGGAGAGCCTAAAAAAGACAAAGGATTCCGCTATTGGCTTCGCAATAAGGTCGGAGAGCCGCCGGTGTTGTTCAGCAAGGTTGATTTAGAATACAACGAAAGCATTCTTCAAAATTATGCTGAAAATAATGGGTATTTCAAAGTAAGAACCGAGTCCGATTCGACCAGAAGAAGCCGTAACCGAAAAGTAACTGCAGAGTATATTGTCCGTCCGGGCAAACAGTACAAGATAAAAAGCGTTACGTTTCCTTCTGACTCTTCCGAACTGTCAAAAAATATCGCCCGACTACAACGCAGGAGTCGCTTAAAAGTCGGCAATGCCTACAGCCTAGAGGTGATCAAGGAAGAAAGAGAGCGTATCGACACCCGACTCAAAGAAAAAGGCTATTATTTCTTCAATCCCGATTTTATCTTAGTGCAGGTTGACAGTACCGTTGGCAAGCAAGAAGTCGACCTGATTGTCAAGGTAAAAAAAGAGACTCCAGAACGTGCTAAAAAAGTCTATACGATCAACGAAACCTATATTTATCCAAACTATTCGATAACAACAGACAGCATCAGCAACGACAAGTCTTTTGCTGAAAAATATAAAGACCTTACCATCATCGACACCGTCAAGACATTCAATCCTCGAATCTATGACAGGACATTGTATTTCAAAAAAGGCGATGTGTATAACCGTACAGACCATAATCTTTCCCTGAACCGCTTGGTCAATCTGGGAACTTTTAAGTTTGTAAAAAACGAATTCCGCGTTTCCGATTCTGTCGAAAATGCGCTGGATGCTTATTACTACCTGACGCCGCTTCCAAAAAAGTCCATCCGAGTAGAAGTGTTAGGAAAGACAAACTCTGCCAATTATACAGGAACCGAACTAAATGTCAACTGGCTGAACAGAAATACGTTTAAAGGCGCCGAATTGCTTACGATTACAGGCTTTGGTGGTATGGAAGTGCAAGTTTCTGGGCAAAACAAAGGCTATAATGTGTTCCGCTTTGGAGGCGAGGCAAGTATTGTCTGGCCGCGTTTTATTGCTCCGTTCCAGCTAAAATCCGGTAGCGGCTTCGTGCCAAAGACCAGAGCCTTAATCGGTTACGAACATCAAGAAAGACAGCGTCTTTATACCCTGAATACTTTTAAAGGTTCTTTTGGCTATTTATGGAAAGAAAATGCCCGAAAAGAACATCAATTAAACCTGACGGAAATCACCTATGTAAGTTCCGGAAATGTTTCCGCCGAATACCAAGCACAGATTGACGGAACCGATGAAACACCGGGAAATCCGTCATTGCAGCGCGTCATCGACAAGCAGCTGATTTTTGGTCCGACCTATTCCTATACGTATACGAACACGATGCGCAGAAGAAGGACGAATACTTTTTACTACAAAGGAAGCATCGATCTTTCTGCCACAGCAACCGGATTGATTATGGGCGGCGATGCAGATAATCCAAAGCAAATTCTAGGAGTGCCTTTTAGCCAGTTCGTAAAATTAGAAAACGAATTCCGCCATTATTTAAAACTCGGAAAAGATTCGCAATTGGCCAGCCGAATTATCATGGGCGTAGGAATTCCGTACGGAAACTCCAAAGAATTGCCTTTTATCAAGCAGTTTTTTATCGGAGGAACCAACAGCATCAGAGCTTTCAGGGCACGTTCGATTGGACCTGGTACTTATAATCCGAATGTAGAAGAAAGTTCTTTCTTGCCGGACCAATCAGGAGACTTGAAACTAGAATTCAATACCGAATACCGCGCCAAGCTATTTAGCATCGTGCATGGTGCTGTTTTTGTCGATGCCGGAAATATATGGCTGATGAATGACAACGAAAATAAGGCCGGAGCGCGATTCTCAAGCAAATTCTTAGACGAGCTTGCAGTAGGTACTGGTGCGGGTCTGCGATTCGATTTATCGTTTTTAGTACTGCGATTGGACTTGGCTTTCCCTTTGCGCAAGCCTTATCTACCGGAGGGCGAACGCTGGGTCTTGGATAAAGTGCAATTTGGAAGTCCAGACTGGAGAAAAGAAAACTTAGTATTTAACTTGGCTATTGGCTATCCTTTCTAAGAATTAATTCACCTCCTCATTTCGCTTTTTCTTGCTGACGAGCCTGATTTTTATTTTTCCGTCATCACCATCAGAAGCCAAAAGGTGCAGTACGATGCCTCTATTTCTTCGTTCTTCCAACTTTTCCTTATCGGTGATGTCTTTGTCGTTTTTAGGATTTCGAAGCGGTACATCGAGCGCTATGTTCGTGCCTTTCCCAAAAGAATAGACTCCAGCAATATCCATATTCAATACGCTGGAATTGATCTGCATTGGCTCGATGATTATCTTTTCGCCTTTGATATCAAAGCCACCTTTCAGATTGCTGAACGTGATATTGTCCAAGTCCCGAAAAGGAAACGCAAATTTTCCGGCACTTTTGATCGGCTCAAAACCAATCAAGGCACCTTTTCTAAGTGTAAATCCGACCGTTCCGTTCATAGAATTCGTTACCAAATTGCCGTCGTTTGAGATGTTTCCAGAAATAGAGGAATTGGCTGTAAGATAGCCTTTCAGGTTTTTCGACGTTAGGGACTGCATATCAAAATCATTAAACGCATAGAAGAATTTTTCAATGGCAACATTCGCCACATTTGCTTTCATCGAAAAATGATTCTTTGCTTTCCCCTGCTCTATCGAGCCGTTAAGCGTTACTTGTCCGCCGGCATGGTTGACTACCGCATTCTGAATCGTAATTCCTGATTCCGACAGCAGGATAGCCGCCTTTGCGTTGGTCGCCATAAATTTTTTATAATAAAACTTATCGATTTGAACCGTTAAGGCGACGTTGCTTTTCTCAAAAAGAAAATTCAGTTTATCATTTACATTACTCTTTTGGGTTCTCGAAATAGGCTGTCTTGTTTTACGGTTTCCTAAAAACCCGAGAAATTCGCCCATATACAATTGCGGACTGGTCACTTTCCAGTTGAGCACCAGCTTTTCAGGTTCTGTGTAATAGAGATTCAGGAAGTTTTTAATACTGCCTTCCATATTCACAATGCTCCTGCCGCTTTGTAGTCTTATGTTGCTAATAAACAAATCTTTTTCTGTAAAATTCAAGGCGACGTTGGTGTTTTTGAAGGACAGATTTCTCGGCACATAACGTATGTCCCCTTCTTCAATCTTGACCAATCCAGAAACAAATGGCTTGGTAATTTCAAAATCAACAATATCAGCTTTGAAGTGAAATTCTACATCGGCATTGCCTTTGGAAAACACCAGCAGCTCCTTGTCAACAGCATTGCCTAGCTTCTCCAACGGAAATTTAGACTTAAAAACGCCCGAGGCAATCGGCTTGCTAAAATCATTGATTATCGCTGAGTCCATCACAAAAGGAATTTCTTTATACTCACCTTTGAAATCCATCAGTTTTACAACAGAATTCGGGTCGTCAAATCCTTTGCCCTTGACAAATTCATTCGTGAAAACTCCATCAAAACTGCACTTATCTATAATCCCGTCAGGAATGTGAAGTCGGTTGTTTTTAATCGCTGCTTTTACTAAAAATAACGGATCGCCAGCCGCATTCAAATCGCCTACGATATTGCAGGTCACATCAATCGGCTTTTCCAAATCGAATCGGTTGAGCTGTCGGCTGATATTGTTTGAAAGTAAATTAGAAGCGTTTTTCCAAAGAATTTTGTCCGCTTTGATATGCAGCGAAAAATCAGAATTGGATTTGCCGATGTTGAACTTTCCACCAATGTTGAAGGTGTCATCGCCTATTTCTAAATCGTTGGGCTCAAAGACAATGGTTTCGGCTTTTTCATTATACGCGATATCAAGTTTTCCGTTGAGCTTTTTGTCTTTGATAAAACTGCCGTGCTGGGTATTAAAAGCAAGGCTTTGTGCCGAAGCCTTTAGTTTTATAGCCGCTTTCCATCCCTCAGAATCATAATCAAACCTGCCTTTGAGATCATCAATCGAGAAATTGAAAAGCTTTTTGCCCTTGAGATTGTTTGAAATAAAGGTTACATTGTGCAGTTCAAACGCTTTTATTTCGGCAAAAGAACTGCTTTCGCCAGAAGCTTCATTTTCTTGTTTCGACTTGAAAATTACCGAATTGCTATAGCCGTTTTCTGCAACGAACAAATGAATCGTCGCATCGCTGATGTCGATCTTTTTAATTTCCAGCGTTCCGCGGAGGAAAGCCAGCACATTGATTGAAATATTAAAATCTTCGGCTTGCAGCAGCGTATTTTTGTGGGAAGCCCAGAGGCTGTCTTTTAAAACGGCGTTTTTTATTCTTAAGGAAACACGGGGAAATCCTTGCAAGAAAGTAGGTTCCATGCTTTCTGCGGTAAATTTTCCGTTGATATTTTCATTAATCTTTTGGGTAATTGAAGCTAAGATTTCTTTTTTATGCATATTGACATAAAAAGCAAGTCCCATATAAGCAAGGATAGTAAAGAGAAAGACTCCTGACATTATTTTAAGTGAAAGCCTGGCCCAACGAGGCAGGCCGCGTAATTTTTGAAGAAATTTAGAGTTCGTAGTTTTTTCTTGCATAGACTGTTATTAGTGTTGGCGGGCAAACAATACCTAAATTTACAATAAAACGTTGAAGATGAGCCTAAATATATTAAAAATAAAAAGCTTCCCGATTGGAAGCTTTTTATTCTTGCTGTCTGGATTGGGCTTAGACAGAAAGTTTTCCTTCTATGCTGTCATCTAATGGCTTTCCTAGTATAGCTCCTACTGCGGTTTTTAGCATTGCGACCATCTTACCGCTTTTGGTATCCCAATAATAGACATAATCTGGCTGTATGCGGATTACGGTAACATTCGGATCGTCCTTTCCTTTAGAAAACCATGCTTTTGCAATCGGGTTCCATTTGTCTTCGATCGTGGATTTATCTTTGTAGATAAAAGCTTTTCCATAGATATTCAGGTATTCAGAGCTTGAATTTTTTGCAAAAAGCAATTGCACGTTTTCGTCTTGTTTTATTTCGAAGTTCTTATTGCTGTCGGCACCGCTAAGGAACCAAATATTCCCTCCTTCGTCGACTTCCTGAACGCTCATCGGGCGTGTCGAAAATGGACTGTGCGATAAATCGGTACAAAACATGCAGACTCGTATGTCTTCGGCTAGCTTTTTCAGTTTTGAAATCGCGTCTTCGTTGCTTAGGTTTTTAAAATCTCCCATAATATTTAATTTAGTTGGTTATTCTTCTACGTCAATTTTTTCTGAAGTCCAGTCAATAGCACGCTCCAAATCGTTTTTATGAAAAACTTTGAATTCACCTGGCATAATCTTGCTAAAAAAAGAAGTGAATTTGTCAACCGTTTCCGAATCGGAAATAATGGCGGCCCGGTTCCATTTGGTTATATTTTTGATTCCAAGCAAAGCATCCTGTATCCAGGCTCCGAAAGTAAAATCGGCTGGAGAATTTTCTAAGTAAAGTAAATAATTCAGCTTGCCTGTCTTTTGGACAAGCTCCGAAACCTTTACATTTACAATCTTAAAATCCTCTTGGGTGACTTCGCCGCTAGAACGAAAACCGACCATATTGTCAGGCAAATTGTGAATCTGTTCTATCATAACATTGAGTATTTTGGTTGGTTCATACTCAAATTTACGCCTTATAAAATGGGCACTATGTTATTGATATCATAATGTTTGCACAATAAAACCCTAAATAGCTATAGCTTTTTTTCCATGATGTAGTCTTCCATCAAATAGCTATTCCCAATATCAATATCCTCTTCCCCTATTTTTTCGAATCCAAGCTTTACATAAAACTGGAAGGCATTGTTATGACGGTTTACGTTTAAAGAAAGAGCAGTATTTTGATTGGTTGTGGCTTTATCGGCTATGAAATCAATAAGCTTCTTTCCTATTCCTTTGCCCTGGGTTTCGGGCAGGATGTAGATCTTATGAATTTTGGTCTTAGGTTCTTCGTTATAATTCAGTTCATAGGAAGCGAAACCTAATGGAATTCCGTCTTCTTCTGCCAAAATAAAATGATGCTTTTTTGCAGTGGCTTGGCTTTCCAGCGCACTGATATCATACATCATGGCAAACATATAGTCGATTTGTTCGGCAGAAAGAATAGGACCGTAAGTTATTGGCCAAGTTTTTCCAGCAATATTCCTTATTGCTTGGTAGTTAGTGGTATTCGTTATAGAAATCATTTTTAATATTTATGCTTTACGTAAAGTATTGATGGCTTCAACCCATTCAGTTTTTTGGCAGATTTGGCAGCTGGCTTTTCCTGCTTTTACTTTTTGCGTATGGGCACAGAACGTGCAGGAAAACAGACCGTCTTTGGGTATGGCCACATTCTTTTGGTTGAATAACTGCGGCAAGATAGGCAATCCGTATTTTACATCCTTATCATCATAGAAAAAAACGCTGACTTCACCGGAAGTCTCGAGATAGGCATTTTTCACTTGTCCGAGATGTTCTATAGAACGCAGTCGTAATTCCGAAAAGAACTCGTCCTGTGCCAAGCCTTCTCTTTCAAAGCTAGAAATTGAGAATTTCCCCTCTTCAATTAGGCATTCCGTTTTTCCTTCAACCAGATTTTCAAACCATTGGAATTTTCCGATCAGCATCGTTACAAAACGATACATCGAAATAATGACAATAAAAACGGTGATAGCCGGAATGAGTCCAACATCTTCATAAAACATAGGATCTCCTGCGGCCGAGCCTAAAGCGATAATGATGACGGTTTCAAAAATAGAAAGCTGCTTTACGCCTCTTTTTCCGGTAAAGCGCAAAGTAATGAGCAGGACGATGAACATTACGACAGACCTGAAAACTACTTCGAAAAGAAATTCAAGCGGATGGTTGTTAATGAGGATTCTTTCCCATTCAAAAATATCGTGCATTTTAGGGTGTTTATTTTTATTGAATTTACTAATTAAAACATAGCTATAGTGAAGATTTAAGAGAAATTTAATATTGTTTTAGAATAACAAAATTGAATTATATCGTAACTTTATAATCCGAATTATATTTGGATGTTGCTTTTTACTTTATTCCATAGCGAAAACAAGTTGCAACTATAATAAACCAAATAGATTTTGAAATAACACGAATTGCAATCACGTTAATTTAGAGTAGCTTGTAATTCATGTGCAAGGCTTTAGTACCAGTTGGTGTTGAAGCCTTGCTTTTTTTTGGAATTTTCTTAAATAAATGTAAAAATGTTTTGGATTTTTTATAGTTTTAGCATCCATTAAAAACATACATCCTCCTACCATGGGACACCAAAAACTAAGAGAAGACAAGACCTGCCTTAACTGTAGCTATGTAGTCGAAAATAAATACTGTCCCAATTGCGGACAAGAAAATACGGAGACACGACAATCTTTTCATTATCTGTTTACCCATTTTGTAGAAGACTTGACGCATTATGACGGCAGTTTTTGGAAAACGATAAAGAATCTTTTATTCAAGCCGGGATACTTAACAAAGGAATATCTAGAAGGCAAAAGGAAAAAATTTGTGCCTCCTGTTAAACTGTACATCTTTATTAGCTTTGTGACGTTTTTGCTTCCCACTCTACTACCAGATGTTTCCTTTTTTGGCGACACCAAAGAAAAAAAAGAATTTATAAACATAAACGATAAAAAAGACACACTAGCTAAAAAAGAAAACAGAGGCATCAGAATTAAGGATGATGTATTTGTAAAAAGCATCAAGGAACTAGATTCCCTAGAAAATATACCTACCGAAAAATTGTCCTACCTTGAATATGGGATGTATAAAAACTTGTTGAAAGTCAAGCAAGAAAAAAATCAAAAGGAGTTTATGAAAAAAGTGATAGAGTCCTTTTTCCATACGCTTCCGAAAGTCTTATTTTTATACATGCCGATTTTTGCTTTTTTCCTTTGGCTTTTGCACGACAAAAAAAAGCGATATTATTTTGATAGCGGTGTGTTTACGCTCCACTACTTTTCATTTCTTTTACTAACGATCACGATTGGCGTACTTTTCGAATGGATTTTGCATCTCTTTCTTTTAGACGACCTTTCAGGCATCTATAACTTTATCTCATTGGGATATTGCTTCTTTTACTTTTTTAGAGCACATAGCAGATTTTTTGGCGAAGAAAAAATTATTTCACGATTAAAGAGCTTCATTTTGTTTTTCATAAATATGTTTTTGATATCCATCTTTTCATTGGCTTTATTTATGTATAGCATATGGCACATCCAATAAAATTATTATATTTATAAAAATTTGAAAATGAAGAAAACGCTTATAACCAGCTTTTTGCTCTCGCTTTTTTTAGTAAGCTGTTCTACAGTAAAACCTACAAAATATATAGATTCGATATCGGCGGCAGATTTGAAAACAAATCTTTACGTAATTGCCAGCGATGAAATGGAAGGCCGCAATACGGGTGAGCCTGGTCAAAAAAAGGCAGGAAAGTATATTATCGACCAATATGAAAAAATGGGCGTTTCTTACCCAAAAGGTGCCACTGACTTTTATCAAAAAGTCCCTTCTGAGTTTATGTCAAAATCCTTCAGTCCGAAATTAAACGATTCAGAGAATATCTGGGCTTTTATCGAAGGCTCTGAAAAGCCAGATGAAATCTTGGTTATTTCTGCCCATTACGACCACGTTGGAATGAAAAACGGCGAAGTTTATAATGGTGCCGATGATGACGGTTCAGGAACAGTAGCTTTGATAGAGATTGCCAAAGCTTTTATGCAGGCTAAAAAAGACGGACACGGTCCGAAACGCTCTATCCTTTTTCTTCATGTAACTGGAGAGGAACATGGCTTACACGGTTCAAGATATTATGCTGAACATCCTTTATTCCCTTTGAAAAATACTATTGCTGATTTGAACATTGACATGATTGGTCGTCGAGATGAGAAACATAAAGATAATGGAAATTACGTGTACCTCATAGGCTCAGACCGCTTGAGTACCGACCTTCATAAGATATCAGAAAAAGCGAATCAAGACTATATTAAGCTATTACTGGATTATAAATACAACGACAGGAACGATCCTGAAAGAATTTATTACCGTTCGGATCACTATAACTTCGCGAAAAACGGAATTCCGTCGCTATTTTATTTCAACGGTGTTCATGCTGATTATCACAAATCGACAGACACGCCAGATAAGATCGAATACGACCTGCTTCAAAAAAGAGCCCAGCTTGTTTTTGTAACGGCTTGGGAATTGGCAAACCGAAAAGAAAGACCTGTTATTGACAGGGATGGCAAATAATAAAAAAGCTCCGAAATCGGAGCTTTTTTATTTTATAAATCTTCTTTTACATCTGCATCGGGAGCATTCTTCTTTACCGATTCAATTCCGTTATCACGTCCAGAAGTCGAAGCATACATCTGGCTCGAACCAATAATCTGTCCGTTAGTAGCTTTTAGATTGAAGTAAGCCTTTCCATTTGAAGCCTCCTTTTTTTCAAACTTTGAATCGTCTTGAGAATTTTTCCTCACCGATTCGATACCGTTTGTGCAATTTGCTTTACTTGAATACCCTTCGCTACTCAAGATAACTTCTCCGTTTCCTGCTTTTAATACAAACTGAAACTCGTCATTTTTTCTTTTAGAAATCAAGAATGTACCCATAAAATTTAATTTTTTAAGTTATACTAATTTGGTTCTTATGCTATTCTTTGAAATATATAAGCCAAAATATAACAATTTTATTAAATTTTATAACAAATCTTCATTATTTTTTCTTAAAACAATTACGAATTGAGATTTTCATTCTTTACAATCTGGATTTTTCCAAGTTCGACGCTATCGTCTTGGAGCAGCAATACGCCAAAGACATTAATCGGAATTTCAAATGTTTCTCCGGCAGAATGTTTTATTTCCTCAATAAGGCTTTTAAAATTCAACGGATTTAAAACAATAGAATCACCTTTGTTGATCTTATGATCGAATATATAATCTCTGATTGATTTGAAGGAAAGCGGATTTCCTATGAATATTTGCTGTGACATGATGTTTTTCTTACTAATTTAAAGAATAAAGCCCACAGAAGCAGTTTCTTTAAGTTTTAATTAGCAAAGAATAAGGTATAAAAAAAGCCTTGGAAGTTTCCAAGGCTTTAAAAATGGGTGGCAGACCGGGTTCGAACCGGCGACCCTCGGCACCACAAACCGATACTCTAACCAGCTGAGCTACAACCACCATTTGTTTAACGAGTGCAAATATACTGCAAAAGTTGATTTCTGCAAACAAAAAATTTAAAAAATTATATCAAATCTCCTAAGCTATTGACAGCCAAATATCTTTCTACGGTAAATCCTTCTGCATATTCCGAGTTAATCAGCCTTCCTAAGTCTTGCGCACGGTAGAGTATGCTGTCTTTAAAGTTCTTTGTCGCTATTGGCGTTGCTGGCTCATTGGAATTCGGATCGTAAAATTGAGATTTGTATTCCATCAAAGAGGCAACTTTCTTATCCATAAATCCGCTGACATCAACAACAAAGTCTGGCTTCAGGTCTTTCCATTGAATGTAATGGTAGACAAGTTTCGGCCTCCAAGCCGCTTGGCTTATACCATCAATTTCGGTCTCAATCTTAATCAAGCCTGATAAAAAGCAAGAATCAGAAACCAGCTTGCTGCCTTTTCCGTGATCGATATGTCTATCATCAACAGCGTTGCAGATTACGATTTCTGGCCTGTATTTTCGAATCATTTTGATGACTTCCATCTGATGTGCTTCATCATTAGTAAAAAAACCGTCGCGCATTCTCAGGTTTTCGCGAATTTCGACACCTAAAACCGAAGCTGCATTTTTAGCTTCTTCGTCACGAATTTCTGCAGTTCCGCGTGTTCCAAGCTCGCCTCTTGTAAGATCAATAATTCCCACATTTTTGCCTAATGAGACTTCTTTAGCAATGGTAGCGCCACAGCCCAACTCGACATCATCTGGATGAGCGCCAAAAAAAAGTATATCTAATTTCATGTTGTTTATTTGTTGTTATTCGTAAAAATACGAAGAATAGCGACGCGCTACCCTAGTATGTTTTTCATAGTTAATGATTTGTTCACGGTTTCAAAAAACTCTTTTTCGGGAATGCTGTCTTTGGTGATGCCGCATCCGATAAATAAATTAGCTGTTTTATTTTCCACCTTCATGCAACGAAGGTTTACAAATAGGTCGGAATCCTGCTCCTGTCCTTTTGCAAAGTTCTTGTTTAATTCCCCTAAAAATCCTGAATAATATTCCCGGTCGTAACCTTCGTTCTTTAGGATAAATTCTTTTGCTTCTTTCTTTGGAAGGCCGCATACTGCTGGCGTAGGATGCAGTATTTTTATAATCATACCTAGATCCTCCTGATTCTGAAGACGGGCTTCTATATCCGTTTTTATATGGACAATATTTCCTGCCCTGAAAGTATATGGTTCCGAAATAGTTTGTTCAGCAACATAGCTTTTCAGTCCGTCGAGAATAAACTCAGTAACGAATTGCTGCTCTTCTTGCTCTTTGTTTTCCCATGTAATTTCACCTTCATGATATACCTGCGTTCCTGCTAAAGCAACAGTTTTTATATGATCGTTTGAAACTTTCAGCAACTGTTCTGGCGTAGCGCCAAACCACAATCCTATTTTAGGATGAAAAAAACAATATTTGAAAGCCGCCGGATAGGCCGAAAGTAATTTTTGAAAAAGAAGAAAAATATCAATCTGTTCCAATACAACCGATTCCTTTCGCGATAAAACAACTTTTTTGAAATCGCCTTCACGAATTGTATCAACGCCTTTCTGTACCAATTCTTCAAAATTTTCTTTGGCACTTGTATTTGCTTCAGCTACAGAATTAGCAGTACTTTTGTTAGGAGTCAGTACATAATTTTCAATATAAATCTCAGACTCTTTTTCGGGCAGCACTACAAAATCTTTTCCTTCAAAGGGTGCAAAAACAAAACCTACTTCCGTAAAATCTGTTGCAAAATGCAAAGAATTATCCTTCTGGAAAATCCCGACAGCAACTGTCTCGTTCGGTTTCGAATACAGCACAAAAGGAAGCTTGTTTTCGAAATGTTTTTTTGCTTGTTGGTATAAATCAGACATATTATTTGGTTCTTACCAATACGATATTGGTGATTTTGCAGAGTGAGATCAGCATATCGTTTTCGTCAGTAATCTTGATTTCCCAAAGGTGCACCATTCTTCCTTTGTGGATGATTTTTGCCGTTCCGTACACCATTCCGGCACGTTTGCTCTTTACATGGTTGGCAGAAATTTCTATTCCTCTCACTTCATGAGTTTCTGGATTGATGAACATTAAGGAAGCCGCGCTTCCCACGCTTTCTGCCAATGCCACAGAAGCACCGCCATGAAGCAGTCCCATTGGCTGGTGGACTCTTGGATTTACTGGCATCTGGGCTTTTAAAAAACCTTCTCCAGCATCAATAAATTCTATTTCTAAAGTCTGCATTAGCGTATTTTCGCACCACTTTTTGCAGTTTTCAAGCATTGTATTTTTATCGAAAGCCATCGTTTTAATTTATTTTTCCAAAATTACGGAAATTAATACGGAACATAAACGTTCGGATTCTATCAGAAAAGTTAAAAAAGACTATACTAATTTTAACATTTTTGAGTTTACAAATCAATCATCGTTCAAATTTGCAAATTAACCTATCCAACAAATCAGATTTTTACTATTTTTACCAAAATTCAAACCAATGCGTACTTCATTTTTCTTTCTATTTATAATTGCTGCTATTTCCTTGACTTCTTGTCGAAAAGATTTTGATTTCGAGCCGAGCGATGGCAATCTTGGATTTTCAAAAGACACGGTCTATCTGGATACGGTCTTTACCAACATCGGTTCCAGCACTTATACTTTGAAAGTGTACAATAGAAGTGATAAAGACATCAACATTCCTACTATCCAACTAGCCAAAGGAATGAGTTCAAAATACAGAATGATGGTGGACGGAATGCAAGGAACAGAAGGGAAAATTTTCAATAACGTTGAGCTTTTGGCTAAAGACAGTTTGTTTATTTTTATAGAAACAACTATCGATTATGATGATTTCGCCAATCCAGAAGCAGAATACCTTTATACAGACCAAATCCTATTCGACGCTGGAACAAAACAGCAAAAAGTGGAATTGGTCACGTTAGTCAAAGATGCTGTATTCTTATATCCGACACGCGATAATGAAGGTAATTACGAGCAGATTCCGATTGGAGTTGATGAAGAAGGTAATCCTATCACCGGGCGAGGCTTCTTTTTAGATGATACTGAAAGGCATTGGACTAAGGAAAAACCTTATGTCATATATGGCTATGCTGGCGTGCCCGCAAACGAAACGCTTACCATAGATGCCGGAGCGAGAGTACATTTTCACTCTGGTTCAGCATTAATCGCTTATAATGGAAGTTCGATTAAAATAAATGGAAGCCGATCTTTTACCAACCAGCTCGAAAACGAGGTTATTTTTGAAGGCGACAGACTAGAACCTGGTTTTTCTGATTCGCCAGGGCAATGGCTCGCTATCTGGCTGACCAACGGTAGTACCGGACATGAATTTACAAATCTTACAATCAAAAATGCTACTGTAGGGATTTTAGTTTCAGGGAATGCAGGAATCAACAATCCTGTTGCCGATTTGAAACTGAAAAACGTACAAATCTATAATTCGTCGAATGCCGGAATACTTGCACAGACAGGACATATACAAGGCGAAAACGTAGTTATCAATTGGGGCGGCTCTTCCAGCTTTATAGGAAGCTATGGCGGAAAATATGATTTCAAGCACTGTACCTTTAACAACAACTGGTCAGGTTCTAGAAAATATGCCGTTGCGCTTGACAATTTTATTGATGGAGCAACGCCAGAAATACAACCTTTAGACGCCAGCTTCAAAAACTGTATCATTTTTAGTTCCAACCAATCAGGATTACTGCTGAACAAAAAAGAAGGAAGCGACAATTTCAATACCGTATTTACAAAATGCCAGATCAAACTCAGCACCTCAATCAATACGACCAATAACTTGTATTCTTTCGTGAATGATGCTGCAAATATTGTTAGGAACGGAAATCCAAATTTCTTGGATATCAATAATAACAAATTAGCAATTGGTGAAGAATCAAGCGCTAATGGTTTTGGAGATCCTACTGTTGCGGCACAAGTTCCAGAAGATATAAAAGGAACAGCACGAAATTTGACAAGCCCTGACCTTGGAGCTTACGAATCCATCACTTTTGAAGAAGAATAGAAATCTTTAAAAACACCTCCTTAAAATACGATTAAATACATTTTTTTCATAATTTTATACGAATCAAACAAAATCAATTCAATTATGAAAACAAACTACATTTATTTAGGAGCATTGCTTTTATGCCTGACAGCTTGTAAGAAGGAAGTCAAGGTAGAAGAAAAAGTAGTGGTTGAAAAAGATTCTGTACCAGCAGAAGTCGTGAAATCGGAACCAATGGATTCTATTGCCATGCAAAAAGCCTGGGAAGAGTATATGACTCCGAGCGAAATGCACAAAAAAATGGCCGCTGATACAGGAACTTGGGAAGAAGAACTTACTTTCTGGATGGGTCCTGATGATACCAAGCCACAAAAAAGCACGGCAACAGCCAATACTAAAATGATCTTGAACGGACTCTACCAAGAATCAGTTCATACCGGAAACATGATGGGAATGCCATTTGAAGGACGTAGCACTCTAGCGTATGACAATGCTGCGAAGCAATATGTCTCTACTTGGATCGATAATATGGGTTCGGGAATTATGGTCATGAGAGGAAATTATGACGAAGCTTCAAAAACAGTCAAAATGGAAGGCGAAGTTACCGACCCAATGACCAAAAAAGTCAAAAAAATACGAGAAGTAATCACAGCTATCGATGCCAATACGCAAAAGATGGAAATGTATGACATGTCTCCTGACGGCAAAGAATTCAAGAGCATGGAAATCATGATGAAAAGAAAAAAATAATACCGAAAACAATACGAGAAAGACTGTCGAAAGGCAGTCTTTTTTATTTTAGTACAATGTTTTTGAACTTTTGACTTCAAGACTTTTGACTTTAGACTTTTTGAACTAAATTTGCACCACAACAACAACTAAAATAAAAACAATGATTCATTTCTTCGGAAACGAAAGCAATACCGTTTTTGCAGTACAGACGCAAAACGAGCTTTCCGCGCAAGACATTTCAAAACTAAACTGGCTTTTTGGCAACACTCATAAAATAGAAAAATCCGTACTTGCGGATTTTTTTGTTGGCCCACGTGCCGCAATGATTACTCCGTGGAGTACAAATGCTGTTGAGATTACCCAGAATATGGCCATTGAAGGCATCATCAGAATTGAAGAATTTCAAAAAGTAACCGAAGCTTTTTCTGATTTTGACCCGATGCTTTCTCAGAAATATCCTGAATTAAATCAAGACATTTATACCATAAATATTCAACCAGAACCTATCCTTGAAATTGAAGATATTGCCGCTTTTAATGCAAAAGAAGGTTTGGCTTTGAGCAAAGAAGAAGTTGAATACTTAGATAATTTATCAAAAAAACTAGGCAGAAAACTAACCGATTCTGAAGTTTTTGGATTCTCTCAAGTCAATTCAGAACACTGCCGCCACAAGATTTTCAATGGAACTTTCGTCATTGACGGAGAAGAAAAACCATCTTCTTTATTCAAATTGATCAAGAAGACATCTTCTGAAAATCCAAACGATATTGTTTCAGCTTATAAAGATAATGTGGCTTTTATTAAAGGTCCAAAAGTGCAACAATTCGCACCAAAATCAGCAGACAAGCCTGACTTCTACGAAACAAAAGACTTTGATTCTGTTATTTCGCTCAAAGCAGAAACACATAATTTCCCAACAACAGTGGAGCCTTTCAACGGCGCTGCAACGGGTTCTGGTGGAGAAATTCGCGACCGTTTAGCGGGCGGACAAGGTTCGTTGCCATTAGCTGGAACTGCTGTTTATATGACATCCTATTCCCGTTTGGAAGAAAATCGTTCTTGGGAAGAAGCAATGAACGAAAGAAAATGGCTGTATCAAACTCCGATGGATATTTTAATCAAAGCTTCAAATGGAGCTTCTGATTTCGGAAATAAATTCGGACAACCTTTGATTACGGGTTCGGTTTTGACTTTCGAACATGAAGAAAAAACTACAGACACTAACGCTGACAGGGTTTCAAACCCTGTCAGCGTCGAGACTTCAAAACCTGTCAGAGTTGAAGACAGAAAATTAGGTTACGACAAAGTAATCATGCTTGCTGGAGGAATTGGCTACGGTAAAGAAAGCCAAGCCATCAAACAAAAACCAAAAGAAGGCGACAAAGTCGTTATTTTAGGTGGAGAAAACTATAGAATCGGAATGGGCGGTGCGGCAGTTTCTTCAGCAGATACAGGTGCTTTCAGTTCTGGAATTGAATTGAATGCAATCCAGCGTTCTAATCCTGAAATGCAAAAACGTGCTGCCAATGCGATCCGTGGATTGGTAGAAAGCGACAACAATCCGATTGTTTCTATTCACGATCACGGTGCTGGCGGACATTTGAACTGTCTTTCAGAATTAGTGGAAGAAACAGGCGGCTTGATTGATTTGGATAAATTACCAGTTGGCGACCCGACGCTTTCTGCCAAAGAAATCATCGGAAACGAATCACAAGAAAGGATGGGATTGGTTATCGGCCAAAAAGATATCGAGACTTTACAAAAAATTGCCGATCGTGAACGCTCACCAATGTACCAAGTTGGGGATGTCACGGGTAATCACCGTTTTACTTTTGAATCAAAAACTACAGGTGCCAAACCGATGGATTTTGCTTTGGAAGACATGTTCGGAAGTTCTCCAAAAGTCGTGATGACCGATACTTCAATCGATAGAAAATATAATGATTTAGACTATACTCAAGAAAGCTTCAAAAAGTATCTTGACCAAGTGTTGCAATTGGAAGCCGTCGCTTGTAAAGACTGGCTGACAAATAAAGTGGATCGTTGTGTGGGCGGGAAAGTAGCCAAACAACAATGTGCTGGACCGTTGCAATTGCCTTTGAACAACGTTGGCGTGATGGCGTTGGATTATTTAGGAAAAGAAGGTGTTGCCACGACTGTGGGCCACTCGCCAATCGCCTCTTTGATTGATCCTGCTGCAGGAAGCCGAACTGCAATTGCTGAAGCATTGTCAAACATTATCTGGGCTCCAATCAAAGACGGATTGAAAGGCGTTTCGCTTTCTGCCAACTGGATGTGGGCTTGCAAAAATGAAGGCGAAGACGCTCGTTTGTACGAAGCCGTTCAAGGTTGTTCCGATTTCGCTATTGAATTGGGAATTAACATTCCGACAGGAAAAGATTCGCTATCCATGAAACAGAAATATCCTGATGGAGATGTAATTGCTCCTGGAACTGTAATTATTTCTGCGGGTGGAAACTGTACAGATATTCAAAAGGTGGTAGAACCGGTTTTAAAGAAAAACGGTGGTAACATTTACTATATTAATCTTTCAGAAGACGGTTTCAAATTAGGAGGTTCGTCTTTTGCACAAGTTTTGAATAAGATTGGAAACGAAGTTCCTACGATTAAAAATGCAGCGAACTTCAAGACGGCGTTCAACGTAGTTCAAGATTTGATTAAAGCTGATAAAATCCAAGCGGGACACGATGTCGGAAGCGGTGGCTTAATTACCACTTTATTAGAAATGTGTTTTGCTGATGTAAATTTGGCCGCTGATTACGACTTGAGTTCCTTACGCGAAAGCGATACTATAAAAGTATTATTTTCAGAAAATATCGGAATTGTTTTTCAAGCGGATGCTTCCGTTGAAACGGTTTTTAATGACAATAATGTAACGTTCTTCAATATCGGAAAAGTAAAAGAAGGCGATACCGTTACCATTAAAAACGGAGATAAAAACCTTTCGGTTAATGTAGCAGAAGCTAGAGATACTTGGTACAAAACTTCGTATTTATTAGACAAAAAACAATCGGGAGAATTAAAAGCGAAGGAACGTTTTGATAATTTCAAAAACCAGCCTTTACGTTTTGAATTCCCAAGTCACTTTACAGGAAAGAAACCAGAAATTGATTTTTCTAGGCCAAGACCAAAAGCGGCGATTATCCGTGAAAAAGGAAGTAATTCTGAAAGAGAAATGGCCAATGCCATGTATCTAGCTGGTTTTGATGTAAAAGACGTCCACATGACCGATTTGATTTCTGGCCGTGAGACTTTAGAAGATATTCAATTTATCGGAGCAGTTGGAGGTTTCTCTAATTCTGATGTTTTGGGCTCCGCAAAAGGTTGGGCTGGTGCCTTTTTATACAACGAAAAGGCAAAAATGGCTTTGGATAATTTCTTTAAAAGAGAAGATACTTTGTCTGTCGGAATTTGCAACGGAGCACAATTGTTTATGGAATTGGAATTGATCAATCCAGAACATGAAGTTCATGGAAAATTAAGACATAACGATTCTCACAAACACGAAAGCGCATTTACCTCAGTAACCGTTTTAGAAAATAATTCTGTGATGCTAAACACTTTGGCAGGAAGCACTTTAGGAGTCTGGATTTCTCATGGAGAAGGGAAATTCGACTTGCCTTACACAGAAGATAAATATAATGTGGTTGGAAAATATGGCTACGAAAACTATCCAGCTAACCCAAATGGTTCTTTCTTTAACATTGCCATGATGTGCGATAAAACGGGAAGACACTTGGCGATGATGCCTCATATCGAGCGTTCGACTTTCCAATGGAACTGGGCGAATTATCCAGAAGGCAGAAATGATGAAGTTTCACCTTGGCATGAAGCTTTTGTGAATGCGAGAAAATGGGTAGAGAATAAAAAATAGATTATTTTTAACTATTTAAGAAAAGGCTTTCAGAAAATGGAAGCCTTTTCCTATTTTAGCAAGACTTAAACCTTATTATTTATGGAAAGCCCCTATTGTTTAAATTGTCAGGAACCTATTGAGAAGAATTATTGTTCTAACTGTGGCCAAAAAACCGATACACACAGAATCAATTTTAAACATTTTATTTTCCATGACATTTTGCATGGAGTTTGGCATTTTGAGAAAGGTATCTTCTTTACGGTTAAAGAGGCCTTCACGCGACCGGGAAAAGCTGCTTTGGATTATATTAGCGGAAAACGAATTAAGTATTATAATGTATTCTACCTAACCGTTTTATTGGTTGGACTTAATATTTTTTTAGCAAATTATTACGACCATCTTGAATTAAAATACTATCCTGAACTACACGAAATAAAGCTAAATAAAGACCTTAAATCAGGCGATTTTTTATCCGATTATGCTAAAATATTAATTCTTTCCCTGATTCCTCTTTTTGCTTTGACTAGCTTTATCCTTTTTCGGAGAAAGAAATTAAATCTGAGTGAGCATTTTATAGTTTCTGGAATGACTTTTTTAGGCGTAATGCTAATCAGTACATTTAGCATATTTCTTTCCTTTTTAGGCTTTTTAGAAGGTTTCTCAACAGTTGCTTATGTCATTGATAAAATAACTCCAATAGCCTTATTGCTGTATATCAGCTTTGCTTACTACAATGCTTTTCATTTGATGTACACCAAATTAAATATAATCTTGAGAGTAATTGCTTTTGACATTTTATTATTATTAGAAATAGCCCTCTTTATTATTGGTACTTTTTTCATCTTTAAATAAAAAAAATCCTTTCTAAAATTTAGAAAGGATTTTTTTCTATCGTTTCCCTTTCATCATAACAGCACCAACACCTGTCACAATACCTGAAGCCGCAAAAGCGAACATTCCGGAAGCAATCATTTCCTGTCCTGCAAATAATGCATTCTGTGATATTTGATTGTTAAATAAGGCACCGCCGGCTACGCCTGCAATGATTCCGATTACTGATAAAATCGAAAAGTCTCTCCAAGGTTCAGGATCCGGATGTGGAGGCACCGGAAAACGCCACCAGCCTGGAAATTTTGTTCCGCACCATCCCATCGCTAAATAAAATAACATTCCCATAATAGTAAGTTTTAGTTGTTGCCTACTCTTTTGCTTTTCGGCTTACGCATTAATCATAAGTCAAAAGTAGATACAGCTATTCACATACATTCAAGGTCATTTCCTGTTTTTTCTAGAGTGAAAATACCGCTTTTTATAGGGTATAAATTAGTATGTTTGTCAAAATCCCATACTTCATCCCATCATGAGAAACAATAAAATTTTCTACTTTTTACTTTGTATCAGCATAATTGCTTTGGGAATCTTGTCCCGAAAAACGGAGATTATACCCTTAGTTGTAGGCGATATATTGTATTCCATAATGATTTATTTCTTAATGCGTTTTTTGTTCCTGAAAACCAAACTGCAAAAGACAGCCTTTATTTCTTTGCTAGTATGCTATGGCATCGAGACTTTGCAGCTCTACCAAGCAGATTGGATTAATGAAATCAGGCATACTGTTTTAGGTCGTTTGGTTTTAGGACAGGGATTTTTATGGAGTGACCTACTTGCTTATACCTTTGGAATAACGATTGCTTTTCTAGGAGACATGTATCTGATTCAGAAAAATAAATCTTAAGCATTTTGTCTGTTCTCAAGCCTAGAAAATCTTAATTTACGAAATGATAAAAACATTGCTGATTTATTAATAATTTCCTATTTTGCAGGGAATTTAATCTTCAATAAAATGGCTTCAATTACTAGACTGTTTGATTTTCCATATCATCAGCAAGAAAAATATAGCATTCCTGATTCATTAGTTACGAAGCACGATGGCGAATGGGTCAAGACATCTACTGATGAATATATTTCAAAAGCCAATGCCATATCGAGGGCGCTTTTGAGAATGGGAATACAGAAAAATGACAAAATTGCTGTCATCTCTTCCAATAACAGAACAGAATGGCACATTATAGACATTGGGATTCTGCAGACCGGAGCGCAAAATGTTCCTATCTACCCGACTATTTCTGAAACAGACTATGAATACATCTTAAACCATTCCGAAGCAAGTTATTGTTTTGTTTCAGACGATGTCGTATTGGGCAAGCTAAATGCGATCAAAAATAATGTTCCGAAATTAAAAGCAATCTATTCTTTTAATCAGATTGAAGGTTGTAAAAATTGGACGGAGCTATTAGACTTAGGAAAAGATACAAGCAATCAAAGTGAAGTAGAAGAACGAAAAAACAACGTAAAACCACTTGAACTTGCTACCATAATTTATACCTCTGGAACAACCGGAAAACCTAAAGGAGTAATGCTTTCGCACAATAATATAGTTTCTAACGTATTAGATTCTGCCAGTAGAATTCCGTTTGAAGCAGGGAAAAGTAAAGCGCTCAGCTTCTTACCTATCTGTCATATTTATGAACGAATGGTAACCTATATCTATCAATATTATGGTGTTGCTATTTATTTTGGAGAATCGATCGAAAAGATTTCTGACAATGTAAAAGAAGTACAGCCAAACGTAATGACCGGCGTTCCGAGGCTTATAGAAAAGGTATATGAAAAAATTATTGCCAAAGGTTCTGAACTGACCGGAATTAAAAAGAAACTGTTTTTCTGGGCGATTTCTGTTGGTTTAAAATACGAACCAGACAATGCAAATGGCTGGTGGTACGGATTTCAATTAATGATTGCCAGAAAACTTATTTTCAGTAAATGGAAAGCCGGATTGGGCGGAAAATTAGATCTAATAGTAAACGGAAGCGCCGCACTACAACCGCGGTTGGCACGCGTATTTGCAGCAGCAGAAATCTATGTAATGGAAGGATATGGCTTGACAGAAACATCACCCGTAATATCGGTGAATGATACACGCAATGGGGGCTTCAAGATCGGTACTGCTGGGAAAATCATCGATAATGTAGAAATAAAAATTGCTGAAGATGGAGAAATCTTGTGCAAAGGTCCAAACGTAATGATGGGCTATTATAAAGATGAAAAACTTACCAGCGAAGTTATTGTTGACGGTTATTTTCATACAGGCGATATCGGCCTTATTGATAAAGACGGCTTCCTAAAGATTACCGACAGGAAAAAAGAAATGTTCAAGACATCTGGCGGAAAATATATCGCGCCGCAGCTCATAGAAAACGCCATGAAGCAATCCCGTTTTATTGGCGAAATCATGGTTATTGGCGATGGCGAAAAGATGCCTGGTGCCTTTATCCAGCCTGATTTTGATTTTGTAAAACAATGGGCTTCTAAAAAAGGACTCTCAATCGGAAGCACAAATAAAGAGATTGTTGCCAACGAAGAAGTCAAAAAACGCTTCCAAGAAGAAGTAGACGATATCAACAAAAAATTCGGACACTGGGAAATGATCAAGCGCTTTGAGCTGACTCCAGACGTCTGGTCTATTGATGGCGGAGAGCTCACTCCTACCCTAAAACTGAAACGTAAGAACGTCAAGGAAAAATACCAAGACCTATACGACAAGATTTATAAAGACGCATAAAAGACGAAACCACAAACATCCTGCTTGTGGTTTCGTCTTTTTTATACGACACTACCGCTAATTTTTCTTTATCAATACTCCATAACAAAACAGCCACAGATTCAATGAATCCATGGCTGTTTTTTATTTAAGGAAAATGTCCTTCAATTGAGTGATGACGTTGCCGCCGCCAGAAATGGTGATTTCACCAATCCTATCTGCGATTTTCTCGACATATTCCATCTCTTTCAATTTCCACAACATTTCGTTTTCTTCCATCAATTTTGCCGTATTCAGCAAGCTTCTGGTCGAAGCCGTTTCTTCACGCCTCATGATGCTGTTCGCCTGTGCTTTTTTCTCGGCTACCAGCACCTGGTTCATGATTTCCTTCATATCGCCAGGCAAGATAACGTCCCTTATACCTGCATCAGAAACTGCCAAGCCCAAATCCTTGATTTTTGCTTCCACGTTTTCCAAGATTTCTTTGGCAATAGTATCTTTCCTGTTTAGCAATTCATCCAACGTCAGGCTTCCGATAAAAGCCCTCAAGGCCAATTGCATTAAAACGTACAATTGCTTTTCAAAATCCTTGTTGTCGACCAAAGCCTTATAGATGTCCGCAACTTGGTACCTCACAAAAAAGTTGATTCTCAACCCCGCTTTGTCTTTAGTCAGCAATTCTTGTCCTGAGATTTCCAATTGCTGCTGCCTTGCGTCGATAGTCTTCACTTCAACAGAAATGGCATTGTTCCAAAAGTAATAAGCGCCTGCTGTCAATTCCTTGACAAAAGAACCGTTGACAAACAACAATCCTTTTTCATATCTGGCTACCTGAAAGCGCCTTACATACATTTTCAACTTGGCCGTTTCCAATAAAGCAGTCGGAATCTGTTCGGTAATCTCTGTTTTTGACAAGTCTGCCTTTACGAATTCGTTTTTGACATAGCCTTTCCAGAAAGCATACCTTCCAGTGACCAAGACTTCTTTAAAGATACCGTTTACAAAATACAAGGCAATTTCGGTATCGGCAATCTCAACAACTTCTAGCAGCGAAGCCAAGGCTTCATTCTGTAACAAAAGGTTCAGTTCTACTGGAGCCACGAAGGTTTGTTTCTTTTCAAAAACCATTACCTCTTTGTTTCCGAATACCCATGCAGTGCTTTCTTCCAAGACATCTACTAATTTTCTATTTTCAAATACCAGACCTACTTGGTAGGCATTAATACGTACTTTTCTAATCATTTTTATACTTTTTAAATTCAACATAAATAAGAAAACGAACCTTCCCCATCCTTCTTCAAAAACGGAAGCGCTGGTCGGTCTTTTTTTAATCAGGATCAGTTTCTGTCCATTTCCAAAAGAAATCCAGCAAATGAAATCTTTTGTCAAGCCAGAAAGAAAAACCAATAGTCCAAAAGACGCTTCCATGCTCGCAGGTCCTGTCAAAAGCGCAAGAACCCAGACATTGCATTCGGGCATTGCTGATAGAGACAGGCTCCTTCTCTTTGGTAGCATTATTTTTAAGAGCAATGCGACTCTTGCTTACAGATTGATAGTCTGCGAAGGCGACAGCCACTGTCAAACCGAAACGAGCTCGGTGCAGGATTCGAACCTGCGTAACTTCTATTGTTCTACCTAATTGAACTATCTGCCTAATGCAGAGCGGGATTCGAACCCACAACACATAGAGTGGTGATGGTTATTTGGCAAACCACCCAAGCCTCCAAATCAAGTTGCATAGAAAAACATGATGCTTTTCGGCAAAGTTCTCTACAATGGTGCCATACAGAAACACGCAACAGGACTTGTTTGATATTGTTATTTCAATGAACTTGTCTTATTCCTCTACAAAGATTTTAAAACCACTGCGCAATTATTCTGCGCAGTGAATTAAATTATAAAAGCCCCCTATTTTTCTGGTGCTCTCGGTCTCTCTGTTCGATTGCCCCAAAGGGACTTCCTTTGAAATAGCCTATATTCACGAAGCCGTTTTCTTCTGTTATCAGCGATTCTTTTTTAGTGACGGCTCCAGTATACTTAGAACCATAACTGCCCGTCAACTTTTTTGTCGCCGGATCCACGTCGCCCCATTCGGGCGTCTTCCCGTTATAGATCGGCTCGACAAAATAAACAATACCCGTCAGTCGTGACTTCATCAAGAAGCGGCCCGTCTCATCCGTATTGGTCAAAAACCTTTTTAAAATGTCTTGTCTCATGATTCTCATTCTTTTTAAATTAAACGCTGCGGAACAGATTCGAGTCGAACGAATACCTCTAGTGCTTCAAACTACCGTGCATACCACATACACCACTGTTCCTTTTCGTACAGGAAGAGAGACTCGAACTCTCAAAAAACAGATCCTAAATCTGCCGCGTATACCATTCCGCCATTCCTGCATTTTGGTGGAAGTAGTAGGAATCGAACCTACTCCGTACTTAAACAACAGATTTACAGTCTGCCCCAACCCTCCAACTTTGGCGTACTTCCTTACTTTGTCTGAGAAGCAGGATTCGAACCTGCGGCCTCCCGCGTCCAAGGCGGACAAACAACCTCCGTTATCTTCCCAGTTTTAGGGTGCTTTCGGGAATCGAACCCTGTTCTTCAGAACCACAATCTGAGGTTTTACCAAATAAACTAAAAACACCATTCGCGGCTCATACGGGATTACTCACGCTTTTTTATTTTAACGGAGTTCGTGAATGCTTTGCATTTCGACCCGTTCTCCCGAGAGACAGTCGGGAAGGTTAGCCAGTAACCCCAATGAGCCAGTTCCTTTCTAGAACTTATGTGACCCTGGAGGGGTTCGAACCCCCAACCTGCTGCTTCGTAGGCAGATGCTCTATTCTGTTGAGCTACAAGGCCATTGCGGAGAGCAAGAGAATCGAACTCTCATTGCCTTTTGAGCAAAACCGATTAGCAGTCGGTTGCAACAAACCACTATTTGCCTACTCTCCTTTTGGGCATAAAAAAAGCACCTCGTTAAAGGTGCTTCAAATCATAGGGCAGGATATGATTATCCTATCAGCCTGTAATGATCATACACCTGTATCTTATAAAATCTGCGATCGATACTCGGGCTAGCCGGCTGCCCGTTATGTGATCTAAAATAAATAGCCATCGCTTCTGTATTTTTATATAGTGAATTCATTGTCTTTATTTGTAATTCGTAATTTCTAATTCCCAATTCTAAAATTTCTTCGGCAAAGATAAAGTCAAAAAAATCAAACCTCCAAATTATTTTTAAATTTATTTTATTGATAATCAGTTAGTTATACTTGTATTTGTGCATAGAAAATCCTGTCCGTTATACAACAGATATCCTTACAATATTCAAATGACTGTCTCTCATTTGGTTAGCTTCCAAGTCTTATTTTCGTTTTTTTATACTAGGCATGAAACATTTTTTTGCTTTTTTTTAAGCCGTATTTGCTACGGTGCTTGTTTTTATATCATTTCTGTTCTTTTTTGCTTTTTATTTCTTCTCTAAAACCGTTCTTGCTCGTTCCCATTCGTTTCCAAATAGAGTGAAAACAAAAAAAGCGCCCCGATGTCGGGACGCTTTTGCTATATAGTTTCAGATTACCAGTTACAAATCCTGCTTGAAATCTTTACGATACCTACCACATCCATGACGTCCCGCCAGAAGTTTTGCTTCATGACGATCGCTTATTGGTCCAAAAGACGGTGTGCTATGTTGGTATCTATTTTTCATTTCGAGGGCAAATGTAATTGATTTTTTTAAATAAACGATAAGTCCTGCTCCTGTCGTTTCAAAATCAAGCAACCTATTCTTAATGAGTCCGGCCAAGCTAGGTATCCAAAAAGCCCCATTATCGTACACAAATATTTTATGGCTTTCCATACAATTCTCTATCAAAACCATAAGCCTGCCGCCGCAAACAGATCCAAAAAACACGATTAATTCCAAAAGATGTTCTCTTTTTATATAAATGCCTCTTTCTATCTTATCCCTTTTTCATCAGCCCTAACCAGAAAAGCAGCAAGCTCGTCCCTGTCTTTCTTGCAATCTACAGCCGCATTGTATTATCTGTTTACTTTTAAATATAAAAACAAAACACTGAGAATCAAATAAATAAACCGATTTTAATTGCCTTAAACTATTTTATAAAGCATAAAAAAACATCCAAATGTATTTTCTTGTCCTAGTTCAATGCATCGCTGTTGACAAGGATATAAATTTGTAACAGAAATTAAAACAATAATGAATCAAAAAAGGAATAAACAAAAAATTTAATCAATAATAATCTTAAATCTTTAAACATCATGAAAACAATTCTCTTAACAGCATCATTACTTTTTGCTACTTTAACAGCTTTTGCTCAAAAACCAAGTACAGAACTATTAAACCCATCCAACCATACCCTAATATTGGTTGACCATGAAAGTCAAATGGCCTTTGCGGTAGCAAGCCACCCTATCGACCAATTACGCAATAATACTGCATTAGTAGCTGGCGCATCAAAAATCTTCAATGTACCAACTGTTGTCACTACGGTAGCCGAAAAATCATTCAGCGGTCCGGTCTTTCCAGAAATAGAACAATTTTATCCGCAAAAAACCTCTAATTATATAGACCGTACCACAATGAACACTTGGGAAGATGCCAATGCACACAAAGCCATTGTAGGAAAAGGCAAGAAAAAACTGGTTTTTGCAGGATTATGGACAAGTGTTTGTATCGTTGGTCCTACACTTTCTGCCATCAGCGAAGGCTATGACGTGTATGTAATTACCGATGCCAGCGGCGACGTTTCTAAAGAAGCACATGAAATGGCCATAACCCGAATGGTACAAGCAGGTGCAAAACCAATCACTTCTTTGCAATATCTTTTAGAACTGCAACGCGACTGGGCACGTCAAGAAACGTACAAAGCCGTTACCGACTTGGTTAAGAAATACGGAGGTGCTTATGGCATAGGCGTACTATATGCACACGAAATGCTGAAACATTAATTAACAAAAATGGGCCGTGCCTCGGTACGGCCCTCTTTTTCTCTTTTACTAACCTTAGCTCTTCCAAACATGAAAAATTTTACACTACTACTTTACACATACTTTCTGCTCGCTACAATGCAGGGCATCGCACAAAATAGCCCTACGCTTATTGTCCACAATGCCAAAATACACACCCTAGACCACAACAACTCGGTCAAGCAAGCAATAGCCGTAGCCGATGGAAAAATCATCAAGACAGGTACCAATAGCGAAATCCTCAAGCTTAAAGCCAAAAATACGACCCTGATAGATGCCAAGGGCAGTACCATCATACCCGGCTTATTTGACTCCCACATGCACATCATCCGCGGTGGAAGATTCTATAATACCGAACTTCGATGGGACGGCGTACGCTCCCTCAAAAAAGCATTGTCGATGCTAAAAGAACAAGCAGAACGAACTCCTTCTGGACAATGGGTGCGTGTTGTAGGAGGTTGGAATGCCTACCAGTTTGAAGAAAAAAGACTTCCAACGCTAGACGAAATCAATGAAGCTACAGGCAATGTACCTGCTTTCATACTCCACCTATACGGACATGCCTACCTCAACAAAGCGGGTATTGCAGCATTAAAGATAGATGCCGACACCCCAAATCCTAGCGGAGGACTGATTGAAAAAGATACCAACGGCAACCCAACCGGAATGCTCATTGCCGAACCCAACGCCTACATCCTTTACGCTACCCTTTCCAAACTTCCTGAATTGAGCAATGAAGAAAAAGTCAATTCTACAAAGCTGTTCATGAGTGAAATGAACAGGCTGGGCGTAACCGCCATTATGGATGCCGGAGGCGGATTTCAAAACTACCCTGATGACTATGGCATCACCACAAAGCTTTGCGAAGAAAACGCCCTGACCGTACGCATGCCCTACTATCTGTTTGCCCAAAAAGCAGGCAACGAGCTTGCCGATTACACCAAGTGGATCAGCTCTGTAGAAATTGGCGACGGATGTGATGTCCCTTCAGACGGAGCCAAGCGCTTCGGAAAAATGCCTAAAATGGAATACCATGTACAAGGCGGCGGAGAAAATCTGGTAATGAGCGCAGGCGATTTTGAAAATTTCGACAAGCCAAGACCCGAATTAAGTCCTGCCATGGAAGGCCAGCTAAAAGCAGTGCTGTCACTACTGATAAAAAATAGATGGCCGTTCAGGATACACGCTACCTATAATGAAAGCATCACCCGATTCTTAAATGTCATCGAAGAAATAAACCAAGAAACACCCCTTGACGGACTGCTGTGGTTTTTTGACCATGCCGAAACCGTTTCTACAGAAAACCTGCAGCGAATCAAAACGTTACAAGGCGGTATCGCCATACAGCATCGAATGGCCTATCAAGGCGAGAACTTTATCAAGCGTTACGGAAAAAAAGCCGCCGCCAATACCGTACCTGTCAAAAAAATGATGGAAATGGGTATTAAAGTCGGCATGGGTACCGACGGTACTCGAGTAGCGAGCTACAACCCATGGGTAGGGCTATATTGGCTTTCGACCGGAAAAACACTAGGCGGCTTAAAATACATGAGCGAAGAAAATATACTTGACAGGACAACAGCCTTGAAACTGTTTACCCAAGGAAGTGCCAAGCTCATCAACCTCGATAAAGACAGAGGCATACTCAAAGAAAACTATCTGGCTGATTTCATACTCCTTTCAGACGACTATTTTACAACATCAGAAGACAAGATACTCAACATCGAATCCAAGCTCACTATCGTAAATGGCAAAGTAGTGTATGCCAACGAAGAATACCGAAACTATGCCGCCCCTCAGCCTAAAGCTATCCCTGAGTGGAGTCCAGTAAACTATTATGGAGGATACCAAAAAAACTAAGCCATGAAAAAAGCAGCCTACCACATCATAGCGTCCGATCTGAAAAATCCGTTCTATAATCTCGCGATGCTTTTTTTCAGGACAGCCGTAGCCGTACAACTTATAGCCGTACACGGACTAAAAAAACTAGGCATTGGTGTTGAAAACGCAGAAGCCATTCCTAATCCACTAGGATTCCCATCGGCGCTCAATGACGGCATTGCTATTGCCGCAAATGTTTACCTGCCGGTACTGCTTATTTTTGGTTTTCTCACAAGGCTCGCTGCCTTGCCTGCCTTGGCCGTAACGCTGACCGGATATTTTATAGTGCATGCCCACGACCCCTTATCCGTAAGCGATGTTCCATACATGTACAGCATTTCGCTGCTACTAATCGTATTTTTGGGCAGCGGCAGATATTCAGCCGATTACCTCCTCAGCCAAAAAATCAAAAGACTAGCATGATATGAACCGAATCGTTTATTTGCTTTTAACCTTTGGGCTTGCCGCCTCCATGACGGCTCAAACCCAAGCCGACTTCAAACCGCTAAGGTATGATGATGACTTTAGCTATCTGGAAGAAGACACCCTTCCAAGTACCTACGAAAAGATTAAATACCTGCCCCTTGGAAATAAAAAGCACTACCTTTCGTTTGGAGGAGAAATACGGCAGCAGTACATCTATACCAAAAACAATGGATGGGGTGACCTTTCAGATGCTCCCGATGGCTACCTGCTGTCGCGCTACCTGCTTCATGCCGACCTAAAGTCTGGCCGATTCAGAACTTTTATTCAATTGCAAAGCAGCCTGGCTTATGGCATAGACAATCCCAGTCCGGTCGACCACAACACCCTAGACCTGCATCAAGCATTTATAGAAGCTATCGTTTTAAGCGATGAAAAAAGCAAGCTCAGTATTCGGGCAGGCAGGCAAGAACTCCTCTATGGCTCACAAAGGCTGATTGGCGTACGCGAAGGTCCCAACAGCCGCATCGCTATGGATGCCGCCAAATTGCTATATAAGCAAGACCAGTTTCAAAGCGATCTGTTCTATGCCCACCCCGTTGCCAACAAGCCAGGGACATTTAATGACCCTTTCAATGAAAAGGCTCTTTTATGGGGAAGCTATACCGTAATCAACAACCTGAAATTCTTAAACAATATCGACCTGTACTACTTAGGCCTATGGAAAAAACGAGCCGAATATGATGCCGCTTCAGGAGAAGAAACCCGCCATTCTTTAGGCTTTCGGGTATGGAAAAACAGCAACCGTTGGAAATACGATATCGAAGCCGTTTACCAATTTGGAAAGCTGTCGCAGACTACCGTATCGGCTTGGACTTTATCTTCCAACATCAGCTATAAAGCTGTAAGCCTAAAATTCAAGCCCGTATTCGGACTAAAGTCCGAAATCATATCAGGAGACAAGACCAGCAACGACAACAAAATACAGACATTCAATCCGCTATATCCCCGGGGCGCCTACTTTGGCTTGGTAGCACTCATCGGGCCAGCCAACTTGTTTGACATTCATCCCTCTTTAGAGCTCGAAATAAGCAATTCGTGGAGCCTCGGTATCGATTATGACCTATTCTGGCGCTGGAGTACCAACGATGGGCTCTATGCTCCCAACATGCAGCTGCTCTATTCCGGACAAAACACGACCAAAAGCTTTATTGGCTCCCAGCTCGCTGCCACTATCGATTATACGCCCAGCCCTTTTTTGAGTCTTACGCTCGAAGGCGCCTGGTTTGACAGCGGTGCCTTTCTCAAAGAAGCCGGAGCAGGAAAAGACTATTTCTATAGCGCATTTACGGCACGAATACGGTTTTAACCTTACATTCGTTCTGGCAAGGCAGCTTATATCATAACTACACCTCTCGTAGGCGCTTGTCAAATGGCACAGAACCAAAGAGGCTCAAATTTTCCTCTTTATCATTCACCATCTCACCTCCAAAGCCGCTAGAGAAGCATCCGCTGCAGGCTGCTTTTTGAAGCTGCAAAAATCATTCTCTGCTACCTGCCAGCATCTCGTTGTCATAAAAAGCGGACAGGCCTCCTGCACAAAAAATAAATCCAGTATCTTTGTAATGGCTTTAGGGGTATTCTGAAAAGAATTGAGAGAGTCCCTTTGAACCTGATGCGGTTAAAACCGTCGTAGGGAAAAGCGTGCAGGCACTATCGTGTCTTGCCTTGTCTTTTTATTCCAAAGCATCTCCTGCAGCCATTCAGTCATAAACTAAACCTAAATGGAATGGAACAGAACCTTTGGAAACACATCATCGCCGTCAGGCAATCTTCTCCCTTAGTGCATAATATTACCAATTTTGTGGTAATGAATACTACCGCCAATGCCCTGCTCGCTGTCGGTGCCTCGCCTATCATGGCACATTCCCATGCCGAAGTCGAAGAAATGACGAGTCTCTGCCAGTCGCTCGTTGTCAATATCGGAACCCTAGACGATTATTTTGTCGATGCCATGCTATTGGCCGTACAAAAAGCCAATGAACAGAAAAAACCTTGGATACTCGATCCAGTAGGCGCTGGAGCCACCTCATATCGCGATGCCGTGTTGTCGCAACTGTTAGCTCATAATCCTGCCGTTGTGCGCGGCAATGCCTCAGAAATACTTGCCTTGGCCAAAGCCAACAGCACCGCAACCAAAGGTGTAGACAGCACCGCAAAGAGCGATGAGGCCGTTGATGCCGCCCGTTTTATCCAGCAAAAATACGGCTCGGTAGTCTGCATTTCTGGCGAAACCGACATCATCGTCTCCCAAAACCAGACTGTCTTTATCCGCAATGGCAACGCCCTAATGACAAAAGTAACCGGACTCGGCTGTTCTGCCAGTGCCGTGATAGGCGCCTTTGTCGCCGCCGTTGCAACTCCTGCCGAAGCCGTTGCCGCCGCTATGGCACTGTTTAGCATAAGCGGCGAGCTGGCTGCAAGACAGAGCAATGGCCCTGGTACCCTGCAGATACTGCTGTTGGATAAGCTCTATACCCTTTCTGAGCAAGAATTTAACGACTCCCTAAACATCCGATATGCGTAGGCGGTCGTTCCCTTACCTATTGTATCTTGTCCTTTCTGAAGCAGACTGCCTAGAAAAGAATTACATGCACGTAGCCGAACAGGCCATAATCGGGGGCGTAGACATTATCCAGCTAAGAGAAAAAGACCTAACTGCCAAAGAGTATATCGCCAAAGCCCAGCGGCTCAAAGAAATTACAGACCGCTACGCCATCCCATTGATCATCAATGACAATCTAGAAGTCGCAAAAAAGATAGGCGCCTTCGGCATCCATGTCGGCAATAACGATGTCCCGCCTACCCAGATACGGAAAGAATGGAACAGCTGCCAGAGCCTAGGCTATTCTATCGAATTTATTGAGCAGCTGCAGAGCAAAGAAACCGAAGCAGCAGACTGCCTCGGCATAAGCCCTGTCTTTCATACCCCTACCAAAAAAGATACGGTCACTGCCTGGGGCATTGAAGGGATAGCTGCCCTGCGGAAACTGACAGACAAGCCGCTGATAGCTATTGGCGGCATGAATGCTGCCAATGCCGAAGCCGCCCTAAAAGCAGGAGCCGACTGTATAGCCGTGGTATCGGCTATCTGTGCCGCAGCCGACCCGCAAAAAGCAGCCTACGAACTCAAAAACATACTACTCCGAAACTTATGAAACACTACACCTATCCTTCTGTATTGGCAATAGCCGGATTTGACGGAAGCGGAGGCGCGGGCCTCCAAGCCGACATCAAGACCATTTCGGCCCTCGGCTGTTATGCCACTTCGGCCCTTACGGCCCTGCCAGTACAAAATACGCAGGGCGTGCGCAACATCTACCCTATTCCTTACCACGCCGTTAAAGAGCAGATTGAGGCCGTCATGGACGATATTATGCCTCAGGCCATCAAGATCGGAATGGTACACACCAGCGAATTGGTCGATGTCATTGCAGCCACATTGCAGCGCTATCCCAAAGTGCCCGTCATCTTTGATCCTGTCATGGTTGCTACCAGCGGACACAGGCTGATTGAAGAAGCGACTATCGAAGCCCTCATAAATACGCTATTCCCCATAGCCGCCCTCATTACGCCCAACCTAGATGAGGCCGCTCTGCTGGCTCAAATGGAGATAAAGACTGTCGAAGACATGTATCTTGCCGGAACCAAGATCTTGAAATTAGGATGCAACGGCTTGCTGCTAAAAGGCGGCCACCTCGAAGGAAAAAAGATTACCTCTCTCCATTTCCAAAACGACGGGAAGGTGCTTTCTTTTGAATTTGAAAAATTTGACACCACCAATACTCACGGTTCGGGCTGCACGCTCTCTTCTGCCATTGCCAGCTATAGGGCACAAGGAAAAAGCCTTGCCGAGGCTGTATTGCTCGGACAAGACTACGTGCACCAAGCCATCTATAATGGAAAAGACGTGCTCGTTGGCAAAGGAAACGGCCCGCTGAACCACTTTTTTAACCCTCAAAAACTAATCAAAAATGACCTGGACTGAACATGCCTGGCAAGCTATTGCCCCAATCTATAAAAGAATTATCGAGATGCCTTTTCTTGCCGAATTGTCCAACGGCACGCTTGCGCAAGAGCGTTTCCAGTTTTATATTATGCAGGACTCGGGATATCTGGAACATTTTGGAAGGGCGCTGGCACTGCTGGGAGCCAGGGCCGCAGCCACAGAAGATGCTCTGGCCTTTATGCGTTTTGCCGAAAATGCCCTCGTGGTCGAAAGCCTACTGCACGAATCCTACCTTAAAGACTTTGGAATTCCGGACAAAGGAACGCTTGAACCTGCCTGCCACCACTACGTCCATTTTCTAAAGAGCACGGCTGCCCTAGACGCTGTAGAGATCGGAATGGCGGCCGTTCTGCCCTGCTTCTGGATCTATAAGGCCGTGGGCGACCATATCAGCCAGAGCCCGCAGGCCCCTGCCAATCCGTACCAAAAATGGATCGATACGTATGGGGGCGAAGAATTTGGGATTGCCGTACGACAGGCCATAGCCATCTGCGACCGTGCCGCCTCGGCAACAACGGAACAGACGCGCGCCGCCATGACCAAAGCTTTTATTACGGCTTCGCGTTTGGAATATGATTTTTGGGACGGCGCCTATCAATTAAGAATGTGGAAATAGGCTAAAGACAAGAGTACTGCCTATGCATACAGCGCTTCCCTGATACCGATCAGGGTCTGTAGCGCTTTTTCCTCATCAGGACACCCTGACAGGGTTGACGTCTTATACTTCTCCTCAATCGAAGCAATCAGCCTATCAGCCAGATCCAACAGCTCGTCGTATTCTCTTTCGCCTGCCTTTATGGCCAGCAGTTCGTCCCGATTCGGAACGCGGATAGTTAATTTTCCAGTAGCCAGAATCTGCTCGGCCGTCTGCAGCAGCCTAATCGTATGCATCATGTTCTTGCTGTCGTAGTTCTTTCCGTGCTGCTGGTTGGTCTGGTAGCGGTCTTCGTTGCGCTTGTCAATCCAGTTCCAATATTCTGTATATTCTTTGCAGTATTTCGAATAGCCGTCTTGGTTGCAAGACAGATAAGCTATAGACTCTTCGCCTTTTGGAACAGACGAAAGCGACACCTCATTAGAACTTTCTTTTTGGATGATGCCCTTATAGCCCAACGAACCGTCTGCATCATAAAACAACGCAAACATATCTCTGGAATTCGGCAGGTTGATGAGTCCGCAGTGTTCTTGGCGGTACGCTCGTTCTTCCAGCCATTGCAATAATGGCACGGTAGCATAGCCCTGCAGTATATAACAGAAATCCAGCAGGCTTTTCTTCTGCTTAGCCATCGGATTCACGATTTTCTTTTTCAGTCCTCTCGCCTTTCGAATCTGCGTCACGGCATAACCTGCAAAAGTATCTTTGCAGAGTTTCGACAGAAAATCTTCTATTCTCAAGCGTTCCATCAGCGGATGCTTGTAAAGGATACAATCCTCTGGCGTCGCCAAGATTTCTAATATATTCGGATTGTTCTTGAGCAGCAGCTCCACAAAACGGCCGATCTCATAATACACCTCATCATTAGTGGCATTGGCAACCTGCGGAATATAGTCCAATCCGTAGAACTTTTCTTTCGGCAGGTAAAATACTCCCTTGATATCAGTATCTGATACAGGCGTATCCAGCCCAAAGGACTTGCTCCCTGAGATTGCTTCAAAGAGGATAAGATTTTGTGATTTAAGGTCTTGGATGGTCATTCTATAAAGTATATTTTTACATTTTGCTTATAAATATTTCTAATAATTTAAACAAAAAAAGAATCTATAAAAGCATTATTATTAATAAGTGTTTCTTCTAAGATTGATTTGAAATAATTATTCCCAAATAAGATTTTATCAGCATTAATTTTAGCTTGAATTAATTCTACTGTATCAAATTTATTTAATTTTAATTTACTGGCATTTATACTATTTATCAGTTCACTTATTATATCATTTGATTTCAAGTTAAATCTATTCAATAGATATAATTTAGTAAAATGACTTTCTATTAAACTATATAAGTTAATATCAATTCCATTCATATTTGAAAGTCTAAAACGAACAACAATATCAGGAGAGTTAACTGTAATATCTGCAAAAAGGTACTGTTCTTGTGGTAATATATCAGTATAAAGATTTAGAAATAGACGTTGGTTATTAAACCTCCAATTATCTAATTTGTAACTATTACATTCAGAACATGCAGGTAATAAATTTTTTGGATTAACCGAAAACTCTGGAAATTCATTTTTAGGCACAATATGATCTAATGTATTAACCGAATTGATTGTACAATATTGACATACATTAGATGCCCTATTGTCTAATGTTGTTGTAGCACGGTTCTTAAATACTACTAGTTTTTTATTTTTTGATGAATATAATTTTAAAAGATCATTTTTATCTATATTTAAATAACCATGAGTGATTAAACTTATATGATTATTTGTATGATGAATAATATTATAGTTATTATACAATAGTTTAATGTTCGGTATTAATAGACTAACTCTTTCTTTATAATCTGGGTCTCTCTGAGAATTTCTTTTCGAAGCAATAATATCATCTAAAAAAGTATGAGTATTACCGTTAAATGAATTAAGATTTTTCATTTATAATACTTTTTAAATAAATTCGAGCATTTAGACTTAGTGGAATATTTTCAGACTCAATTAGTGAAATTATTTCTTCAAAACTTCTATTTGATTTCACCAACCTTTCCAAGATTTTTTTAAATTGATTAGGAATTTCTCTATTACCAAAAATTTCATCAGTAATAATGGTTAAGTTTTCACCAAATGTTTCTATTAAAGGCTTCCTTGCAATTACCATATTGCTTTCTCTTTCCATAATATAAACATTTCTTGAAAGTAATTCTCTAACTATTAAAGGTGAATGAGTTGCAATAATACAATAAGATTGAAAATCTTGTGTTAACTCGTAAATTGTATTAATTAATTGTGAAATAGCATTTGGATGCAAATGTGTTTCAGGTTCATCATAAATTATTAATGAATCATATCTTATGTTTGCTACAATTTCTGTAATTATATATAACAAAATACTTTGGCCAGAACTAAGTTTTTTACTAACATTATTAAAGCCTTTAATATCTACAGTAAAGCCAAAAGGACTATCTTGAAGTACAATAAACTCATCTATTAGTTCTCGTTCTATAAAAAAAGGAAATAAATTAATCCACTTATCAAATCTTTGTTTAGTAATAATTTTTTTCCAAGAATTATGAAATCTTAATTTTAAGCCTTTTTCTGAATACAGTTCTCCCTTAGAGTCTCTTAGACCACAATAAATATAATTGAAATCAGTTGTTTTTTTTGGAATTTCAAAGGTATCGAATGCACTATATGATACCGCAATAACTTTACTGAATAAAGGTGTTTTAGGTGTAAATAATTTATTCTTTTTTTTAGAAATATCTAAAGGTAATGATGTTATGAGTTGTGTTTTACCTGTTCCATTTTTTCCAATTAAAGCAAATATTCTACTTGGTATCGTTTGTTTATTATCAAAATCAAAATTCACTTCAACTCCATCAAATGAAAATTTTGGTGTAAAAGAATATTTAAAGCTATAAAGATTTTTAAGATTATAATCATATAAACGATACTTTACTTCTCTTAATAATCTTTCTTGCTCATCATACCTAATTAAAGAATTTTTAAAATAATATTCATTTTCAAATTCTTCTAAAATATCAGGGAAAATAGCGGCATCTTTTAATCCCCATAATATACTTTCATATTCTTTTACAAAAATTCCTTTTAAGTTTTCATAATAATTATATTCTTGTCCTAATGAACAATAATTTTCATCTAATAACTTAAAATCATCTTTTAATATTTCTCTAGTATTATTTGACTTTTTATTGATAATCTTTACGGTACCTATTTTTTTAGCATCAGATTTTGAATTATAAAAAAATAAAAAATAAGTTGAGTAATTTCTGTAATCATTCCAATCTTTATTATTTGAAAGTACAAAACATGGAAATTTATCTGGAATTTTATGTGAATTAAAGTTTTCAAACCAACCAGTAGGATTATTATCAATAAAAAAAGGGATAGAATTTTCTATTAGTGTTAATGGTACACTATTATTTTCATCAAACATACTTACTTCATATATCGGAAAGCCGTCTTCAGAATAAGATGTTAATGAATATTTAAGTTTTTCTTTTTCCAAATAAGGATTTATAAGCAAGCAATACTTCATTATATCATCTTCATCTCTCCTCAATTTAGGGTGTATAATTCTATTTAAAAAATCTATAAAAATTTCTGTATCATCAACAACATTCAATCTTTCGGTTAGCACATATTTATAATCCCAATCATCATTCCTAACTAAGTGTTGATAGGCATCTCCGTAGGCATCATTAAATCTTGAATCTTCAGATGGCAACCTTTTTAAATTAAACATTTCATCGAGAAACTTTATTATATTTTCTTCATTTTGGGGATACCCAAATAATTCTATTTCAGTAAGCAGGATGTCAATTATGTCTAATTTTATTTTTTGAGATAGCTCCAACATTCTATTCTTTTTAAATATTAAATTTTTACATTTTTATTAAATTCTTAAAAACCCTATCCAATTCACCACTCATCTTCTTCCCACTACTTAACCCGCCAGCATTCTCCTGATTAAACTTCACCGTCTCCATCAAAAAGTCCGTAATCAATACCTCTTTCGGATGCAGATAACTTTCGTCCTGCTGCGCCTTGATATCCAGCAATTCCGCTACTTTTTCCTGTACCTCTAAAGGCGCAATCGGCAGCAGCTCGGCAAAAGCCACAGGCGGAAATGAATTCTTTTCAATAATCCATTTTCCCGCCAATGCCGTACGCAGCGCATAAAAATAACTTTTTAGCTTGACCTCTTCGGCAGAGCAGACGTCCATAAAATTCTTGGTCGTGCCCAGATAATGATGCAGGCAGGCAACGGGCGAAAAACAAGCCTCTGCCAAAGGCAGCAGCTGTTCCATGAAAGCCTCGTTTCTATAATACACCACAGGCGAATGCAGCCACTCCAGCAAAGGTGCATTCGATTTAGCCAATAACTTTACCGTTTTCCTCAAATCCCAGCCCGAGCCGTCTAAGTCGTCTTCGGTCATAAACTCAATCACGTCGGCCTGTTCCCAAAGCGACAAGTAATAATCAAGGTCGTGCTTATAGATAAAACGTATGTCGTAGTCGCTGTCTGGAGAAGCAAATCCCCAGGCACGGCTACCCGATTCGCAGGCAAAAAGGATCTCTACTCCTTTTTCTTTTTCTACCTGCTCCAATTTATAAAGTATCTTATTTATCATCGTCAGTAATTTCTCAAATTTAATAAAAAAACAATCGCAAATACACTCAAAAAAACAACCTCTTTTTGAGCAAAATTTTAGGGGTTTTGTTCGGGTCTCGTTCGGGTCTTGTTCGGGTGACCTTCGCAAAAAAACATCTTTTTCCGAACAAGACCCGAACAAGACCGCAACAACACTGGGATAAACCCTAAAAAAACGCCTATTTTTATCAAAAACAAGCCAAAAAAAGAAACGATAGCTCCCTATAAACAAATTTATTTATAGACTGCCCCACCACCTTCCTTACAAAACAGGATTCCAGCCTATTAAAAACGGTCTGGACAAGACTGCGAGGGTGGTTCAGGCTGTTGCCTGCGCCGGAGAAGCTACTTCCTTATAAAAATTATCAATTACAAAACGCAATATTTAATTTATTAGCCTAAGTTTGCAGTAGTGGCCTTATAACCAAGCTGCTGCCTGCCGTCTACCGCCCCTCAAATCAGAATCTGCCACACAGACCGTATGCCCCAAACAAGGCGGTTGCAGTACAAAAAGAGCGCCACCCATACCACAAAACCGACCAACACGAGCAATGCTTATGAAAAAAATTACCCTCTGGACAGCGGGCCTGCTGTTTGTATTTTCCTCAGCCTATAGCCAAAAAGAACTTTGGGGCTACCGAATGACTTCAATCGGTATGCCCGGCAGCAATGACGGCCAGATTATCAAGACTCCTCTTGCAGGAACCGATACTGAACCGGAAACGGTTTACTCTTTTGATCCTACGGGACTGACAGGACGGTATCCGAGAGGCAAGCTGTTTCAGGCGTCTAACGGAAAATTATACGGTGTTACGAGCTACGAGACTACCGTTCCCGCTCCGGGAGTGCCTTCGGGCGTCTTGTTTGAGTACGACCTTACGACCGACCGCTACAAGCTTCTTTATAGCGGCCTTGTCAATGCCATGCATGCTGTAATCGAGCCGCTTCCGGGCGTGCTGTATGGCGTGACCAACGGCGGCAGTTCGGTGTTCAAGTATGTTATCGATTCGGAGCAGTTCAGCATCGTGGCTACCCTGCCTCCCTTTATATACAACGGCAGCAACCAGTACCCGAAACTGATAGCAGGAATGATGAAGGCTTCTGACGGAAATCTCTACGGCGTCACGTCTATGGCGCCTTCTACGCAAAATATTCCCTATCCGGGCGGCATCTACAGGCTCAACCTTGCTACGGGACAGCTCGTCAAGGTCTATGTCTTTGGCGTGGGCGGCTCTGATATCATGTATCCTATGTATGAGAGCGGATTGGTAGAAGGCGCAGCCGGAAAACTTTACGGCACGGCTCTGGGCGGCGCACATATAGGACCTCAAGGCGTGGCTCCGCTCGGAAGCGGCACGCTCTATGAATTTACGATAGCCGGCGCTACCATGGCCAAAAAGTTTGATTTCGACTATGCAGTCAACGGGGCCAACCCAAGCCCGCTCGCCAAGAGCGCAGACAACAAGCTCTACGGTACCTTGGGCGGAAACAACAACAGCGCTCTTGCCAACGCAGACGGGCTGGTCTTTGAATACGATCTTGCCACAGGATCCTTATCGATGCCTCATATTTTTTCTTATGTTGCAGATGATCTGGTCCGGTCGCCCTACGGCGCGGTGCTAAAGGGGAGCGATAATGCTATCTATGGCAACAGTCCGCAAGGAACCTTCAAGCTCGACTTAGCCAACAATACGGTCATCCGCAAGATGATTGCAAGCAATACATCTGAGCTAAAAGACCTTATCGAAATCTGCCGCAAGCCGTCGTACCGATTCTTTGATACCGCCTCGTTTATCGTCTGCCAGAACAACCCGTTCGTGTTCGACGTGCACAATACGAACGCCGCAAGCTACGTATGGAGAAAAGGCTCTACGGTGCTGCCCTTGCAGACTACCGGAATACTCAATATTGCCAGCCTTACGCTGGCCGACAGCGGCATCTATACCTGCACCATGACCAACGCCTGCGGTACTACCGTGACCATGCCTTTGCAGCTTACGGTTGACGGCTGCCTGGGGCTGGACGAGGCTATCGGCCTTAAAAATGCCATCAAGCTGTATCCTAATCCTGCCGCGAATGTCTTAAACCTAAAGCTTCCGGAAGCGGCCGATTTTGCCATACAGCACATTTCGATCACCAATATGCTGGGGCAGCTCGTCTATAGCGGCGCTTATAACAGTCCGGCTATAGAGATCAGCTTCTTAAAAACGGGACTCTACCAGTTGCTGTTGACAACGGACAAAGGCGACTGGAACGGCAAATTTGTCAAGGAATAATTTCCATACAAATTAGCTTCGCATCAACCTTATAGGCTATCAAACCAACCCAGAATAACAAACCGACCATGAAGATAAAATTACTATTCTTTGCAGGCCTGCTGCTCTGTTCTTTACAGAGCTTCGGGCAGTTCATCACCGAATGGAACACGGGCGCTTCGACCACTATCACGGTTCCGACTACCGGAACGGGCTATAATTATACGGCTACCATAGCGCGGCTGGATACTCCGGCCGTCATACTCACCACCCTGACCAACGTAACGGGCAATGCTTCTTTTACGGGATTGGCTATAAATACGGCCTATCAGGTCAAGATTACGGGTGCTTTTCCGCGCATCCATTTTAACAATGCGGGCGACAAGACCAAAATAAAAAACATCACGCAGTGGGGCACTATTGCCTGGAGCAGCTTTAGCAATGCCTTTTATGGCTGTACCACGCTAAATATCACGGCTACCGACGTGCCCGTGCTTGCGGGAGTGACCTCTATGAGCCATATGTTCCAGTTTTGTACGGCCTTGAACGGCCCTGCCAATATCGGCAGCTGGAATACGGCTTCGGTTACCGACATGAGCTACCTCTTTAGCGGGGCTTCTCTTTTTAACCAAAATATCGGCGGCTGGATCACGGCTGCGGTAACCAACATGAGCAATATGCTGGCCAATGCCACTGCATTCAACCAGCCTATAGGAGGCTGGAATACGGGTGCCCTAACGACCATGGATTATCTTTTTTATGCAGCCAGGGCCTTTAACCAGCCTATCGGGAACTGGAATACGGCAAATGTCACAAATATGGACAGCGCGTTTTCGCAAGCTTCTGCCTTCAACCAGAATATCGGCAGTTGGAATACGGGAGCCGTGACCACTATGCGCAGCATGTTTACTGGCGCGACGGCCTTCAACCAGCCTATCGGGGGTTGGAATACGGGAGCCGTGACTACCCTAAGCGGCATGTTTAACGAAGCAACGGCCTTCAACCAAAATATTGGCAGCTGGAATACGGCTGCGGTGACCGACATGTCTACCCTGTTTTCTGGCGCGACCGCCTTTAACCAGAATATCGGCGGGTGGAATGTCAGCGCTGTTACCAACATGAACGCCATGTTCCGTCAGGCTGCGGCTTTTAACCAGAACATCAGCGGCTGGAACGTTTCTTCGGTCATCAACATGCTGAATCTATTCCTGCAGGCGACCTCTTTCAACCAAGACATCAGCAGCTGGGATATTTCCTCTGCGCTTTATATGGATTCCTTGCTTAAAGATGCTACGGCTTTTAACCAGAACCTTGGCCCTTGGGGAGAACACTTGAATCCGAATGTCATCTTGGGCAGCTTTTTCGGCGGCTTTTTAGAGAACTGCGGCATGAACGTCGCCAATTATGACGCGACACTGGTGGGCTTTAATACGCACGGTCCAAACGGCATTACCATGGGAGCCTTGGGAATGTACTATTGCAATGACGGCGCGGCTGCCCGTGCCAACCTGATCCTGCCGGTTGCAAGCGGCGGAAAGGGATGGAACATTTCAGGCGATACGTCGCTGGCGGCTTCGACCCCGCTGCTGGCTACGGCCGGCACGTCCGTGACCTTGACCTATGCGGGCTGCAATTACGACTGGTCGAATCCGTCGAACCGTGCGCGAAAGATGCTGACGCTTAACCCGAACGGCAATAGCCTGGCACCGACTGGCGTATCCATCAACCATAACAGTATCGATACGCTTCCGGCGGGAATCGCTTCTTCCAGCGGCTACTACCAGATCAGCAACGGCACGAACAGCGCCAGAATCAGCAACCGCCTGGTAACGGTTATCGATGCCGGAAACCATACCGCCAATGGGGGCGTTATCGCAAGGGTCTATTATTCGACAGCAGAATATACTAATCTCGTCATCAATACCCCTCCTGCGGGAGAAATCGTAGATGCGGGATGGTTCTTGTCTAGCACGACTACGGCTGCGGGCGTGGTGGCTGGCTTGTCTGCCGCTGCCTATGCGCTACCGGGTGCCGAAAAGATCGTTCCGTTCAATTCGGGTTCTGAAAACGGCATTGCTTTCGTGGAGTTCAAGCTTTCAAAGATGGGGACTATCGGGCTGTATGCCAAGACACAGGATGGGCCGCTCTCGCCTGCCTTGTCTGTGCCAGACAATGGCAAGAACAGCCAGCTGGTACTGTATCCGAATCCTGCGAAGAACCTGCTGCACCTGAAACTGCCAGACAGCCAAGACGGACCGATACTAAAAATAACGATAACTAATTTGCTGGGACAGGCGGTGTACAGCACTGCCGAAAATATAACGGATATCGATATCGCTAGCTTGGCGGCCGGAATGTACCAGATTGTGCTTTCGACCGACCAGGGCCATTGGAGCGGGAAGTTCGTAAAGGAATAAAAGACTAGCCTTAATTCAGATCTTTAAGCTGATTTTGGATGTATAAAGAAGCTTGCATGCGCCATTTTCGGTTGCCAAGCTTCTTTAAAAATGGCCGCAGATGCTTTGCATATTCGCGGTTGCGGTATCTTCCTTTGTTGTACAGATTTTTCATACTATTCCTAAAGTTAATCTTCTCGGCTTCCGTCATCGGCCATTCGCACCATCTTGGGCGTAAACTTGGCGACCACGTCTACCAATTCTTGCTGCGCGGCCATGACCTGGTTGATGTCTTTATAGGCCATAGGCGCTTCGTCTAGTCCGGCACCGATTAGGGTCACGCCATGCTGTTTTAAGATACCCTGCATCTCGTTTTTGGTAATCGTCTTGATGGCTTTGGTACGGCTCATCTGTCGTCCGGCACCGTGCGAAGCCGAGTTGATGGCATTTTCTTCGCCTTTTCCTCTCACCAGAAACCCGGGCGCGGTCATGCTTCCGGGTATGATTCCCATCACGCCCTTTCCTGCCGGAGTGGCTCCTTTTCGGTGTACGATGACTTCTTCTCCGTTCCAGACCTCTTTCCACGCAAAATTATGGTGGTTTTCGACCTTCGCCAAGACCGTAGCACCCAGCGCCTGCTGCATTTTGTTATGGATAATCTCGTGGCAGGCAGAAGCATAATCGCCCGCCAGGTTCATGGCAATCCAGTATTCTTGGCCCAGTTCAGAATCCATATCCAGATACGCCAAGTTTCGTGCTGCTTCAGGCAGTCGGCATACTTCTTTGGCGATCTTGGTATAATGTCCGGCAACCGTAGCGCCAAAACCTCTGGAACCGGAATGCGTCAGCAGCGCGACGTATTTTCCTTTGGGAATGTCCAGTACTGCATCATCGGCTGCAAATTCCAAGATTCCGAATTCGACAAAGTGGTTTCCTCCGCCAGACGAACCCAGCTGCGACCAGGCTTTGTCTTTCAGGTTCTTGATAAACGGGTTGGTCTCAAAATCGGGACTTTCCAATACCGCATGGTCCGATTTGTACTGTCCGTGGAAACCGTGTCCGGCTCCAAATTTAGAATGGGCTATCAGCTCTCTCTTGAACTTATCTTCGTTCTGGTAATAGAAATCTTCTGGAATATCGTATACCGACAGCGCCATACGACATCCAATATCCACGCCTACTCCATACGGAATGATGGCATTTCGGGTCGCCAGTACGCCTCCGATAGGCAGTCCGTAGCCTTGGTGCGCATCGGGCATCAGGGCACCGGCAGCCGTAACGGGCAGCTGCATCGCTACTTGCATCTGCTGGATAGCGCCTTCTTCAATATGATCGAGTCCGTAAGACGAAAATGCCTTTGGCTGTGGGTTTAATGATATAAAATCTTCTGGCTTTTCATTTGCTTTTTCGATCAGTGCCGTGGCCAGCTTTCCGAAAAGCGCATCGTCTATATAGTTTTCTGGAGCTTCAAGCACTTTTTTATAGTAGTCGAGCATCTGCTCTTTGGTAAGTCCATTTCTCTTTTTATTTATCTTTAAGGCCGTCCCGATGATGCTTCCTTGCGGGTATCCTAATTCTAGGAGGTCTGTACCGTTGATTGGTGTTTTCATGTCTTTTGTTTTTTGATGGTACAAAGCTGAAATCAAAGTACGCAATTATTTTGCGCAGTAAAAAAGAATTTCTATTTTTGGCTGTAAGGCTTTATCGAGCCTGCCTGTGCTGTATCTTAAAGCTAAGAAAAAATGTCTCAAAACAAAAATGCGCTTATCCGGTATAAGACGATTGACAAGTGCCTGCAGAACCACTACCGGAAATGGACTTTGGAAGACCTGATGGAGGCTTGCTCTGATGCCTTGTTTGAATATGAGGGCAAGGAAAACTCCGTGAGCAAGAGAACGACCCAGCTCGACATCCAGCTTATGCGCAGCGAAAAGCTGGGCTATAATGCGCCCATAGTGGTCTATGACAAGAAGTATTACCGCTATGAGGACGAGGAGTATACGATTACCGATATTCCCTTGACAGAAACGGACATCAACGTGCTGACGGAGACGGTTTCTATGCTCAAGCAGTTCAAGGACTTTTCTCTTTTTAGCGATGTGTCCGACATCTTGCAGCGGCTCGAAGATAAGATCTATGCCGAGAAATCGCATACCAAGCCGGTCATCTACCTCGACAAGAACGAGAACTTGAAAGGACTGCATTTTTTGGATACGCTATACCAGGCCATCATAAAAAAGGTGGTCGTGCTGCTCACCTACCAGTCGTTCAAATCCAAAGAGCCGCAGCAGTTTGCCTTTCACCCGTTTGTGCTCAAAGAATTCAACAACCGCTGGTTTTTGATCGGCAAGAAAAAAGCATCGCTGCCTGTGGTCAATCTTGCCTTAGACCGTATTGTTGCTGTTGATTTTGATTTTAACCTTCCGTATATCGAAGAAAACTTTGATGCCGAAGATTTTTACAAAGACATCATCGGGGTCACGGTCAACCAAGGACTCAACGCTCGAAAAATCAGCCTTTGGGTCGATGCCGATAATGCGCCTTATGTACTGACCAAGCCGTTTCATCCATCGCAGACCATTGAAGAGCAGCGGGAAGACGGAAGCATCGTCTTCTGCCTGAGGCTCAAGGTTAATTATGAGTTCGAAAGGCTGCTGCTGGGCTTTGGCGAAGGCATCGAGGTCTTGGCACCGGAAAGCCTGAGACAGCGCATCAGGGAAAAGCTGAAAAAAGCACTGAGAAATTATGAATAGGCCGTTAAACAAATCATAATGGCCTGCATCCGTATCAGATAAAAACAGAACTTCGCCAAATGCAATTACAGTACTTCACGCCGAAAAGCAAGCTTCTTGCCCGATACCTTGAGGGATATTATTTCTTGGAAAAGGAAAGGGACGAGCCTGCGGTAGAATACCTGACGTTTCCGAACAATTTCAGCATCGTATCGCTGCTGCAGGATACGCAGCTGACCTTGGCTGGTAATAGCGTGCTTATTGAAGAAAAAACAGGGGGCGATTTTACCTCGCAGCTTATCTGCCATTACGAGAAGCCTATCAAGATCCGCTACGAAGGGCGTATCCGAGAGATTACGTTCTATTTTAAGCCGCTGGGACTGAATGCTTTTATCGAAAAGCCGCTGCAGCAGTATCTGGGAGATTCGTTCCGTTCGTTTCTGCCGTTCGAGGATTATGAGGCCGCGATGAAGTCGGTATTGGCCGAAGAGAGCCTGGACGAACAGCGGAACAGCATCGAAAACTATTGGCTGTCAAAGTTTTTGGGATTTGAGCACGAACTCTTGCAGGATATCTTGTCTGACCTTACGGACAAGACAAAAGACTATGCCATAGAGGAGCTGGCGGAGAAATACCATACCAGCAGGCAGAATATCAGCAGGCAGTTTAGCATCCATATCGGCAAGACGCCGTCGGAATTCAAGAAGACGCAGCGCTTTCGGCAGACGATGGCGAAGAACATGGAGGGCACGAACCTGACCACCTTGAGCTATGACAATTCTTTTTATGACCAGTCGCACCTCATCAGGGACTTCAAGTCGTTTACGGGGCTGACACCGAAGGCATTCTTTAAGTCGATATCGCTGCAGGAAAACGCGACCATAAACTGGCTGTTCTTATAGCAGCGCAGATTGTTGTGACTTCTTTTGCTTACCGTTTTTTCTTGACGAGCTTTAGCGTATGCTGCAGTGCCTTGGGACTGTCCCAAGCAAAATGTCCGGGTATCACATAGCTCGGCTTCGGGTATTTGTTGATCAGCTTTTTCATGGTTCCTTCCCAAGCATCGATGTCGGCATCGCCAGTATATCCGAGATCATTGTTTTCGGTACTTTTTATAAGGTATCCGCCATACAGTACTTTTTCCTTTTCGAACCAAACAACAATATTGTCCTGAGTATGGCCTGCACCTGGATAAAAAGTCTCAAATTTCTTATTTCCGACAGTAAAGACGGTGTCCTTTTCAAAATGGTAGGCTGCCTTGGCATTGCCCTCTTGAACGGACAGCTCATGTGTCAGCTTGGATGTATAGGTCGGGATGCCGTGCTTTTTATAATAGTCAAGCCCTGCCGAACTGTCGTCATGAAAGTGCGTAGCGATGCAGAGCACTACTTTTTTCTGGTGCCTTTTGTAGATGCTGTCTAATAGCGGCTGAAAGTCGGATTCGTCCCAAGGGGTATCGATCAAAATAACGCCTTTGTCCGACACCACATACATGCTGTTGGATGGAAAGGGCTTGCCGTCGAGATCCTTGTAGGTCGTATAGACGTAAAAGTCATCCGTCAGGGGCGTAATCGTAAGCTTGGGTGTTTCTGCCTGCCCGAAAAGAGTATTGGAGAACAGCAGCAGGAAAGCGAATGCTGCTGTGACATATACGGGCTGTTGGGTGCTGGTGTTGTGTTTTTGTAGGATCATTTTTGATTTTGGATTTTTGATTTTGGCGGGGTGTCTTGTCTGGGTTCTAAGAGGTTTTGGACGCTATTACTCGTTTCCTTTAGGAATCCATTTCCCTATTTCGGGAGCTTTATAGGCTTCCATTTTTTGGAAAAGTGTTTCGGCATCATCGCTCACAAGAATCATCTGCTCGTTGATGGGCTTTAAAAAGCCTTTCTGGGTCATGTTGGAGACAAACTCGAGCAGCAGGTCATAAAATCCCGCCACGTTCAGTATGCCTATCGGTTTTTTATGGAGTCCGAGCTGGGCCCAAGTGAGCATCTCAAAAAATTCTTCGAGAGTACCAAAGCCGCCCGGCAGGACAATCACGCCGTCGCACAGCTCGTTCATCTTGGTCTTTCTTTCGTGCATGCTTTCTACAAGAAGCAGTTCCGTCAGTCCTTGGTGTGCTATTTCTTTGTCTTTCAGGAAATACGGCAGGACTCCATAGGCTTTTCCGCCCTGCCCTAGAACGCCATCGGCTACGGCACCCATGAGTCCTACATTGGCACCTCCGTAGACCAGTTCGTAGCCGTGTTTTGCCATGGCTTCTCCTAGGGCGAAAGCTTGTTTTTCAAAGGCCGCATCGGTACCGAAGCTGGAACCGCAGAACACTGTTATTCTTTTTATGCTCATAGCATTTCTTTTTTTGTAGGGTTCAAATATACGAAATGGGCCCGAGAGCCCATTTATTATTTGTTTGTAGACGACTGTTAGACTGGCTTTGCCAATTCCTTAATGTCTTCTATTTCGAGTATGGATTTTGGATAGCCTTTCTGCACGGCATGAATCATGGCCTGTCCTATCTGCTGCATCGTGAGTGATTTTTTCGGGAACAGGATCGGGATTATCGGTATGATAATCTTAAAGATGGTCTTTATGTTCTTTTGTTCTTTGAAGGGCTTCATGAATCCGGGACGGAAATTGTATTCGCCCCTAAACGGCAACTTTAGTAGCGCATTTTCGGTCCTGCCTTTTACTCTTGCCCACATGATGCGGCCTTTTTCGGAACTGTCGGTATGGCTGCCCGAAACGAAAGTAAAGACCATGTTCGGGTTGATTGCTGCCAGAACTTTGGCAAAAGCGAGCGTCGTATCGTAGGTGATGTGCGTATAGTCGGCTTCGTTCATCCCTATCGAGCTTATGCCGGCGCAATAGAAACAGGCGTCGTATCCGGCTAAGGCAGCTGCATATTGTTCCAGCTTCATAAAATCAGGCACGATAAGCGCTTCTAATTTTGGATGGCTTAGGGGCGATGGTTTGCGGTTGACCATCAGTACTTGCCTTACGGCTGGGTTCTGCAGGCATTCTAACAGGACTCCTTCGCCAACCATGCCTGTCGCTCCGGTAATGATTACTTTCATATCGTATTGGGTATTTGCTGTATGCTAATGATACAGTCGTTATCTTTTCTGGCAAAATTCCGTATTCTGTACGCTTTCTGCTTTGCTGTAAGGTTCAATTGTGCTTTGTTGTAAAGTCCACAAATGCATTATGAATTGGGAATTACGAATTACGATTAGAAGACAGGATTAAGGATAGAGTGCCTTGGCGTGTTTTGTCGAGGCAGTGATGAGCTGTTTCATGATGTCGATGTCGATATCTGCGAGTTTTTTGATGTAGACACAGACCTTTCCCGTCTTGTGTTTTCCGAGTTTCTGCAATAATTCTTCGCGGGTCTCAAATTCGTCTATATACAGCACTATCGAATCTTTTCTTGGCGAGAATGCGGCATAAGGCATATCGCCTTCATGGCCGCTGTTGTATTTGTAATGGTAGCTGCCATATCCGATGATACTGCCTCCCCACATTTTGGGAGGATATCCTGTAAGTTCTTCATAGATAGCGGCTATCTGGAAGCAGTCGTTTCGTTTGGTCTCGTCTGGAACCGTGTTGATAAAATCTGTTACGCTGGATTGGGTTTCTGTCGTCTTGTTTTTTGCCATGGCCTTTGTGTTTCTTTATTATTGGAACCTGCTGCAATGCACCGCTAATATACAAAAAAGCTGCCCTGCATGATAGCAGGACAGCTTGATAAATAATTGCTTTTACAGAAGGGATCAGGATGCCAAAAGCGCATCTAGATTTTCTAATCCGGCTGTAAATCCTTCCTTGAAGCCCATTTCGAGTATCTGTTCTAGGTCAGCCAGCTCTTTGTAGCTGATTTCGATAGTCACGATAGTCGAATCGGATTGCTGCTTGAAGGTGTTGTTCCACAGCGATCTAGAGAAATCCGTATTTATAGTACCGTTCTCGTCGCAGAAAGCGTCATAGGCCGAATAGCTTTGTGGAACTTTGATGTCTTTATAGTCGGCTCTTGCCCAGTGTTGCGTACCGTCAGGGCCTACCATGGCATAGAGCCAGGTTCCGCCTTCGCTGAAATCCATCGATTTGGTTTTGGCTTTCCATGGTTTTGGCGCCCACCACTGGTCGAGCAGTTCGCTCGTGGTCCACGCAGCCCATACCTTGTCTAGAGGTGCTGCAAATTCCCTTTCTACTTTGATTTTCTTATTTTCCTTGTCAACAGAAAAATTCATTAAAAGATTGTTTCTCATTTTTTTTACTTTAAATTACTCAATACTATCGAGTTGACAAAATAGTTTCCTAAAAAAGTGATTTCAGAAACGTTCAATGCGCAACTTATCAGTTGCAAATATATGCAACTTTTTGGTTGCGCAAAATAATTTAGTGTTTTTTTTAACTTGCCTGATTACGATAGCACCGAAAAATAATCCGTGACAGCCTACCACACATACAAAACAGAATAGATGTCGGGTCCGGAACCGGCATAGAGTAAATTGAGCTGATCCGCCAGATAGAGGCCATTGACGATGAATTTATAGCGGTATTCTCCTTTGGGCAGCGAAACGGTACAGGTCCACCTTCCCTTTTCTTTTTGCATCGGAAGGATTGCCCAATTGGAAAAATCGCCCGTAAGGGAAACCTGCTCGGCTCCTTCAAAATCATTCATCGTGAAAGTAACAGTCTGGTCGTGCTGCTTGCCGAAGAGCGTGGCGGCGTAATTGTCGGGGTCGGCAGCAAGCACTTTTGCAAAGTACCGGTCGCTTTCGGCAATCCTGCCCTCTTTGCGGTAGGCTGTCGCAAGCCAGGTATCGATTTCGAGTTTTTCCGGGTCATACGCTTTCAGCCGTTCTAAGAAACGGATACCGTCTTTGGTATGGCCCATGGCTATTGCCTGTGCGGCCAGCTCAATGGCATCGTTGTTCTTGAAGTTGTAGTCATGGGGATGGTATTTTCTTAATGAATCATAGGCGGATATGGCGCTGACTATGCCTCCTGCTGTATATTTTTCTAGTATCACCGGAGCAATACTCTTGGGAAAATAGGCCTGCATGTCTTGAAAATGCTTGCCTTTTTTAAGCTCTTCATTTAAAGAAATAACGACCGGAAGAGCAAAGTCGTTTTTATAATACAGATGGATGGTTTTCTTTTTTAGCTCTGCTGCCATGGAATAATTGGAAACGAGATTTCTTGGCTTTTTCTGCGCTGTCTTTTGCAGGATTTCTACAATATCTTGCAACTGATAGTTTTTTTCCTGGCGTAAATATTCGCTAGCAAGATCCCTTCGCCAGCAGGCTTCATGGTGCTGGTTGTTGATGCTGTAGTTGGTCAGCGCAAAATTCTTTGTGGCACGTCTTACAATATAGCTGCCGTGTACGGTAGCATAGTCGCCGCTGGCATCGCTTATAAAAAGCTGGGCTCCCGTGAGGCGCACCAGATTAAACTGGGAGATGAATTGCAGGGCTTCGTCTACGGTCTTGCATTGCTTCAGGATGTCTGTAGCTACTTCGGTTTCCCTATCTGTCTTTTTAGGGTCGCGGGTGGCGGGAATTTCGTCTATGGCGGTATAATCTACAAAGAGCCCTTTGGTATTCATGCCGCCTTGAGGGTTCTTATACATCTGGCTGTTGGTGTTTTCATCGGACGAAAGTTCTGTCCAGATCATATACCCATAGGATTTTTTGAGGGCAGGAAAATACCAAAGCCTGTAGTTAAGAGAAGGAACTTCGTCTTCGTTATTGCCAATCCAGACATGACGCCCGTCGTTCGCAATAAATATCGTGCAGGCATTGGAAGCCGGCAGGCTGAAAAAGATAGAGAATAGGAAAGCAACGAAAATTTTAAGGTAAGTGGTCATAGGTACGCTGTTTTTAAAGGCCAAAATTAGCCTGAAAAACAGCCTTGTTTGTTCGGGTGGATATATCCGAACAGGTTTTATTGCCTGTTATTGCTCTTGGCGTATTCGGTAGGCGACATCCCGGTCCACTTTTTAAAAGCGGTATTAAAGGCCGTCTTTGAATTAAAACCGGAAGCAAAGGCAATGCCGACCATGTTGAGTGCTTCTACCTTATCTGAAGCCAGCAGCCGTTTTGCTTCTTCTACTCTTTTGCTGTTGATGAAGTTATAGAAATTGCCGCCCGTAGCTTCATTGATCAGATACGAAGCATCGTGTATGCTGCTTCCGAGCTTGTCTGCCAAAACAGGAAGACTTAGTCCGTTATCTAAGAAAATCTTTTCTTCAATAACCAGCTTGTCTAGCTTTTCTGATAACAGGGCCAGCTCGGCTTTGTCTAGCCGTTCTGTTTTTTTGGGCTGTTTTAGTACGGGAGCTTCAAAAAGCGCGGTTATGTCTTGCAGTTCTTTTGTGTCGAATTCAAAAATAGTACGCTGCCGGATGGAAAAATAGGCTAGGAAAAAGACAGCGCCTGTATATACGATCGGCATGATATCTAGCATCTGCGACACGCCTATCAAGGCGTCATTGATCCAGAAAAGCAGCATGAAAATCAAGATGAGTAAAAAGTACCGAAGCCAGTCCAAGCTTATCTCTGAAGTCGCTGCTGCTATGAGGCGCAGGTTCTTTTTGTGCCGAATCAGGGCAAGATAACAGAAGATTATGTAGGCTGCCAACTGTACGGGCGCTATATCGCGGACTAAAAAATCTGCAGAACCGATACTAAATAGCTTTACCAACATTAGGTTGGTGCTTCCTGAAAATCCTAGAAAGGCAATGCCCATATAGGCCAAGAAGGTCAAAAAATGTAATACGTCTTTCTTTGCAAAAGATTTGGTGGGATTCACAAAATAGAGCGTGCTTAGCCAAAGACTGGGCGCCATGATAAACTGCAGGGCATTGAGCCATAGGCTAAGATTGGCGAAAGGATATTCTTCGCTTCTAAGGCTGACTTCTAAAAAGGAGCTTCCCATCAGAAAGACAAACAGGGCAAGCCATCTGTTGGCTTTTAGGTTCTGTCCCAGCGGATGGAAAAAAAGCATAAAGCTCAAGAGAAGGCAGGCTCCGGCAGAAAAGCACATTAGGAAGACGTTCATCGATACTAATAAGGTTATTTAGGCTATTTAAATAAACAGCACTACATTCTAAAATAGTGTTATGCTTTGGGCGCAATAGATTGCAATTGATAGAGTTCGTCTATCATTTCCTTAAAAAGATCCAGCAATGATTTTAAAATTGCAATATTTTCTACCGATCCGTCTAAAAAGAAGGAAAGTTCGAAATGGTTCTTCGGAAGCTTCTCTTCCCAAATTCCTTTTTGGTCAGACATCAGTATATTTACTTCTTTCTGCAGTGCTATAAAATCTCGAATGTTTTTATTGCGTAAAAATGATTTTATTTTCAATTCGTTATTGGCCTTAATAATAAACGCTTTGTCAAATTGAGGGTAGCCGATTGCTACATCTTGTCCGCCAAATAGTTTTTCAATTTTCCGGGCAAGACCAGCACGATAAATCTCAAATTGGAAATTGTCTAACGAAACCAACGGGGCGATTACTCTAGTCATTTGCTGGTTGTATTTTCCGGACCATAGCGTATAATGGTCAAAAACAACCAGCCAACCTTTATGTTCAATCTCGGTCCGATCCGAATGCCAGGAATGTCCTTCTACAAATCTTCCTCCAGTTGCTCTAGCAAATTCTTTCCAAATAGTAGTCTTTCCTTCAAAAATAGTCCTCATAGTATCATAAGTTAATTCAGAGCTTTTCTTTATTTCTTACTAAATAGCGCACTTCAAATATAAACAAAGCTAAAATACCTTGCAGTCAAACTACTCTTTTGTTTTGGCAGCAAGTAATTCACGATTTCTAAGGTGGCAAGAAGCTTTAGTTAGGCCATTGCAAAAGACTCGTCCAAATTTATATATTTGTATCTAAAATTATCCTATGCTGCACCAATTCCCTTTCTATCTGGCTGTTATTCTGGCCATTATTTTTCTGGTCATGCTGGCCAACAAAATCAAGATTGCCTACCCTATCTTATTGGTATTGGCGGGCTTGGCTATCAGCTTTATACCGGGCATACCTCCGGTCAAGATAGATCCTGAGTTGATATTCATCATCTTCCTGCCGCCGCTGCTTTATGAAGCGGCCTGGTCGACCTCTTGGAAGGAACTTTGGCGCTGGCGCAGGATTATCGGCAGCTTTGCCTTTTTGATCGTATTTCTTACGGCTTTTGCCGTCGCCTTGGTATCCAGCCACTTTATCCCCGGATTCACCCTGGCGTTGGGATTCCTTTTGGGCGGCATCGTATCGCCTCCTGATGCAGTGAGCGTAGGCGCCATATTAAAATTCGTAAAAGTGCCGAAAAGGCTGGCCTCTATGCTGGAGGGAGAAAGCTTATTGAATGACGCTTCGAGTTTGATCGTCTTTCGATTTGCGTTGATTACCATTGGTACGGGACAGTTTATCTTGCAGGAAGCCGCACTGAACTTCGGCTGGATGGTCTTTGGAGGAATAGGCATCGGCGTGCTTATCGCGTTCGTGTTTTTTAAAGTGCATAGGCTATTGCCAACAGACGTCAACATGGACATCGTGCTTACGCTGGTGGCGCCTTATATCATGTATATGGTTGCGGAAGAACTGCACAGTTCGGGAGTCTTGTCTGTCGTGAGCGGCGGCTTGTTCTTGGCCACGCGAAACCATCGTTTTTTGTCCGGAAGCAGCAGGCTCAGGGCCGTAAATGTATGGGAGTCGCTGGTATTTGTGCTGAACGGACTTGTATTTATGTTTATAGGATTGGAACTTCCGGAAATCGTGAACGGCTTGGAAGGCGTGAGCATAAGCGCTGCCATGGGCTACGGCGTATTGATTACGGCTGTATTGATTGTCGTTCGTATCATATCTGCGTATGGGGCGGTTATCTTTACGCTGATCGTCCGAAATTTTATCGCGGTAGCCGACACCCGAAATCCGGGCATAAAAGGACCGTTTGTTTTAGGATGGGCGGGCATGAGAGGCGTGGTATCCTTGGCAGCGGCATTGTCGATTCCGGTACAATTAGACAACGGAGCGGCTTTTCCGCAGCGCAACCTCATCTTGTTCATCACTTTTGTTGTCATCTTACTGACGTTGGTCGTGCAGGGCTTGACGCTTCCTTTTATTATCAAGAAATTCAACTTGCCCGAATACGACCATCTGCTTAGTGACGAGGAATCGTATCATCATATGTACAAGCAGCTGGCCCAGCAAAGTCTGGAACATCTAAAGACCAAATACTCCAAAGAGCTAAAAGAACAGCCTGTCTTGCAGCAGATAGCCCGCAAATGGGAAGACAGCAGCGTTTTGCTGGATGATGCCTCGATGGCTTCGGAATGCAAGACTGTCTATCTCGCGATGCTCGACCAGCAAAGGCATTGGCTGCGTACCTGGAACCATGACCATCATGTGAATGAAGAGGTCGTACGCAGGCACTTGCGCCGTCTGGATATTGAGGAAGAAAAGATGCAGTTTCAATAGGCCGACTGATTTGTTTTTAAAATAAAAAAAGAGTGCCTTAACAAACAAGGCACTCTTTTTTATTATTCTCTTGAAGCATATTGGACGATATCAATCCCTACTCCATTCGGGTCTTGGATGGCAAAGTGCCTATCGCCCCAAGGCTCGTCTCTCAGGTCGATCTTGATAGCGACGCCTTTCTTTTTTAATTCTTCGTACCGGCTGTCGACGTTTTCGACTTCGATGGTCAGGTACATCCCGTCGCCCAAAAAAGGCTTGTGGAATAACGGCTGCTGCGATGGATGATTCGGCAATAGAAAGCTGATCTCTGCTTCATGGTTGGGCGTGTGCATGAGCAGGTAAAATTCATTTTCGAAGGTGACTCCAAATCCTAGAACATCGGTATAGAATGCCTTGCTTTCGGATAGCTTATTTGTTACAATTCCTGCGTTTAGTTTCATGGGGTTTGCGGTTTTAACGGTTAGACTTTTTTGAGCATAAAAATGTGCTGATGTGCCAGCCAACAATAAAATTAATAGTGCTTTTTTCATAATGTTGCTTTTTTACATTACAAATTTCTCAAAACACGATTGGATTAGATTGTAAAAAATAGACATAATTACCTTCCGAAGGCTTTGCTCGGCGTCACGCCATAAAAGTTTTTAAAGTCTTTGATAAAATGGGATTGATCGTAATAGCCTACGTCATAAAACAGCTTGTTCTCCCTAAGGCTCTGGCTGGAAGGTTTGGCTTTTAATATATTTTGGAATCTCACGACCTGGCTGAAGGTCTTGGCACTGGTCCCGACATAAAAATCAAACAGCCTATGGAGCTGCCTCGGACTGATTCCCGTATCCAAGCCATTTTTGATGTCGACCACGCCATAATTTTTAAGGATAATCTGGATGGCATCGTAGAGCCTGTTATCATAATTCAAGCTAGCTTTTTGCAAGTGGCCTATAAAAAAGGAATCTAGCACATCTGTAATGCTGCTAAAATCCATAGTGGCGTCGAACCGGCTTCTGATAAACGCGGCAACTTCGGGCAGGACCAATTCTAATTCTTGGGAACGGTTGCTCAGTTCAAAGGCCGGGACTGAAAATAATTGCGTGAACATGGTCGGCAGGAATCGTATGCCGATATAATGAAAGTTTTTGTCGAGAATAAATTCGGTGTATTTTTTGCAAAAGCCCATGACAAAGTTTTCTTCGGGCCTGTGCAGCTCAAAAAAGATATCAATACAGCCGTCGGCCACAACCCGATAGACGAATTCGTTTTCTAGCGGCGCATTTGTCTTTAATTGCCAATAGCAGTAAATAGTATCCTGCAATGCCAGGCTTGGAGCCTTATCTTGATAGAGCACTTCAAGATTATAAGGCGTAACGGTAGGCTGCAAAGGCGTGAATAGCTCTCTTATTCTCATTCATTAATTATAAGGGTTATGCAAATTTAAAATTATTTTATTGCTGCTCTAGGAAATCTATAGCCTGGAACCGCATTTAGGTGCCGGATAAAAAGCAACTGAAGTTATCAAAAGATAATTATTCTGTTAAAAAAACAAATTACTATGCGTGCATAATATTTTATTTTGTACATTTGGAATAAGCTAATACTTATGAAAGACAAAACTATAGACTATATTTTGAGAGCGACATGGCAAGCGGTCTCGCGCATGTATAATGAAGAAGCCGCCAAATACGGTGCAACTATGGCTACAGGATTCGCGTTATTGAGCCTTGATAAAGACAAAGGGTCGCCTTCGACCACGCTAGGACCTAAAATGGGAATGGAAGCTACCAGCCTTACGAGAACCTTGAAATCCATGGAAGACAAAGGATTGATTACGCGCAAGAAAAATCCAGTTGATGGACGCGGCGTGCTGATACACCTTACCAAATTCGGAAAAGAAAAAAGAGAGCTCTCCAAAAATACGGTACTGAAATTTAATGAGACCATCCGAGAGCACATCTCCGAAGAAAAGCTGCAGCACTTTATTGAGGTAGCAGAAACCATCAACAATCTTATTGCAGACAAGCATATCTTTTCGGATATCGAAGAAGAAAAACAGATACAAACAACAAACAAATAATATAAAGGAATGAAACGACTCATTAAAAAAGTTGCTGTCATTGGTTCGGGAATCATGGGATCGGGCATTGCCTGCCATTTCGCAAATATCGGCGTAGAAGTACTGCTGCTCGATATTGTGCCTCGTGAATTGACCGAAGCAGAACAGAAAAAAGGCCTGACGCTTGAAAGCAAAGCGGTCAGAAACCGAGTAGTAAACGAACATTTGGCGAATGCGTTAAAATCAAAGCCCTCTCCTATCTACAGCTTGAAATTTGCTGACAGAATCAAGACGGGAAATACAACCGACGATTTGTCTAAAATAGCAGAAGCCGACTGGATTATTGAAGTCGTAGTCGAAAGGCTCGACATTAAAAAACAAGTTTTTGAGCAGATTGAAAAATTCAGGAAGCCGGGCACTTTAATTACTTCAAATACCTCGGGAATTCCGATTCACTTTATGAGCGAAGGAAGAAGCGAAGATTTCCAGAAACATTTCTGCGGAACGCACTTCTTTAACCCTGCACGATATTTAAAACTCTTTGAAATTATTCCGGGACCAAAAACTTCGACAGAGGTATTGGATTTCTTGAATGAATATGGCGAAAAGTTCTTGGGCAAGACATCGGTCATTGCAAAAGATACGCCTGCATTTATCGGAAACCGCATCGGTATCTTCGGAATTATGAGTATGTTCCATCAAGTAAAAGAATTGGGACTCACTATAGAAGAAGTCGATAAATTGACCGGACCGGTTATCGGCCGACCAAAATCGGCCACCTTCAGGACAGTAGATGTTGTTGGATTGGACACGCTCGTTCATGTAGCCAACGGATTGTATGATGGTGTTCCGAACGATGAAGCACACGAACTGTTCAAATTGCCAGAGTTCATCAGCAAGATGATGGAAAACAAATGGCTCGGAAGCAAGACAGGCCAAGGATTCTACAAAAAAGTAGACAAAGACATCTTGTCGCTTGACTTGGATACGCTAGAATACAGAGCGCCAAAGAAAGCTTCTTTCGCAACATTAGAACTCACTAAGACCATAGACAAGCCGATTGATCGTTTCAAGGTTTTGGTTAAAGGAACGGACAAAGCGGGAGAATTTTACAGAAAAAACTTTTCTGGCATGTTTTCGTATGTTGCCAACAGGGTACCAGAAATCACTGAAGATTTTTATAAAATAGACGATGCCATGAAAGCCGGCTTCGGATGGGAAAACGGACCGTTTGAAATCTGGGATGCGATTGGCGTAGAAAAAGGAATCGAATTGATGAAAGCCGAAGGCTATGAACCTGCTGCTTGGGTTACGGAAATGCTGGCATCTGGCAACAAATCCTTTTACACTATAAAAGACGGAGCTACTTATTTTTATGACAGGGCTTCGAAATCACAGAAAAAAGTACCGGGACAGGATGCGTTTATCATCCTTAACAACATACGCGAAAGCAAAAAAGTATGGAGCAACAGCGGTGCTGTAATCCATGATTTGGGCGACGGAATCTTAAATCTGGAGTTCCAATCAAAAATGAATACGATTGGAGGCGATGTGCTGCAAGGCATCAACAAAGCCATCGATTTAGCTGAAAAAGAATACTCTGGTTTGGTTATCGGAAATCAAGGAGCCAATTTTTCTGTCGGCGCGAACATCGGAATGATTTTCATGATGGCCGTCGAGCAAGAATATGATGAGCTTAATATGGCCATCAAACTATTCCAAGACACGATGATGCGTGTGCGCTACTCTGGAATTCCTGTGGTAGTCGCTCCGCACGGAATGACCCTAGGCGGTGGCTGCGAAATGAGCATGCATGCCGACAAAGTAGTTGCGGCAGCAGAAACGTATATCGGTTTGGTAGAATTTGGCGTAGGTGTTATCCCAGGCGGTGGCGGTTCGAAAGAAATGGCACTCAGGGCATCTGACTTGTTCCGCAAAAACGACGTGGAGCTAAACGTATTGCAGGAATATTTCTTGACAGTGGCGATGGCAAAAGTATCGACTTCTGCTTACGAAGCGTACGACTTGGGCATCTTGCAGCATGGAAAAGACGTCATAGTCGTCAACAGAGACCGTCAGATTGCAGAAGCTAAAAAACACGCTTTGCTTTTGGCAGAAGCCGGATATACGCAGCCTGTGAGAAGAAAAGACGTCAAAGTCTTAGGCAAACAAGCCTTGGGAATGTTCTTGGTAGGAACCGACAGCATGGAAGCCGGACACTACATCTCCGAGCACGACAAGAAAATCGCAAACAAGTTGGCCTATGTAATGGCGGGCGGTGATTTATCGGAACCAACCTTGGTCACAGAACAATATTTACTGGATATTGAAAGAGAAGCCTTTTTATCCTTATGTACAGAAAGAAAGACATTGGAGAGAATCCAGTTCATGCTGACTAAAGGGAAACCATTGAGAAACTAATCGAGACATTAAAGAAACTAGAAATGAAAACAGCATATATAGTAAAAGCATACCGCACAGCCGTCGGAAAAGCCCCAAAAGGAGTCTTCCGCTTCAAGCGTCCTGACGAGCTGGCCGCAGAAACCATCCAGTACATGATGAATGAGCTGCCTGATTTCGACAAAAAACGAATCGACGATGTCATGGTCGGAAATGCCATGCCGGAAGCCGAGCAAGGACTAAACGTAGCCCGTTTGATTTCCCTGATGGGACTAAAAATAGACGACGTTCCGGGAGTGACTGTAAACCGTTACTGCGCTTCAGGATTGGAAACTATCGGAATGGCAACTGCAAAAATCCAGTCGGGAATGGCCGATTGTATTATTGCCGGTGGTGCCGAAAGCATGAGCTTTATTCCGATGGGAGGTTACAAACCTACTCCAGATTATGCCGTTGCCAAAGAAGGTCACGAAGATTACTACTGGGGAATGGGACTGACAGCTGAAGCAGTTGCTAAGCAATTCAAAGTGTCTCGTGAAGATCAAGATTTGTTCGGTTACAATTCGCACCAAAAAGCATTGAAAGCACAGGCTGAAGGCAAATTTGACAAGCAGATCGTTCCTATTACCATCGACCAGATTTTTGTTGACGAAAACGGAAAGAAAGCTACCAAATCATATACGGTAACGAAAGACGAAGGCCCAAGAGCAGACACCTCATTGGAAGCCTTAGGAAAGCTAAAGCCTGTTTTTGCTGCTGACGGAAGCGTTACGGCAGGAACCTCATCGCAAATGAGCGACGGTGCCGCATTCGTAATGGTCATGTCGGAAGAATTGGTAAAAGAGCTAAACCTGGAGCCAATCGCAAGACTGGTAAGCTATGCCGCTGCAGGTGTTGAGCCGAGAATCATGGGAATCGGTCCCGTAAAAGCCATTCCAAAAGCATTAAAGCAAGCGGGAATGTCGCTGAACGATATCGAATTAATCGAATTAAACGAAGCTTTTGCATCACAATCATTGGCCGTTATCCGTGAATTGGGCATCAATCCGGATATCGTAAACGTAAATGGAGGCGCTATTGCATTAGGACACCCGCTGGGATGTACAGGAGCCAAGCTTTCCGTACAGCTATTTGACGAGATGAAACGCCGAGGCAACAAATACGGTATAGTTACGATGTGTGTCGGAACTGGACAGGGCGCGGCTGGTATTTACGAAATACTATAAATAGTTGATAGTGGATAGTGGATAGTGGATATGAGACATCATTTTAAAAAATTTAGAATTTAGGAGATTATATGGATTTTCAAAATTCTTTGCAATCCTCTTCTCTATAAACTATCCTCTATCAACTATAAACTATGCTCTATTCTCTATTATCTTAAAAAAGTCTAACAAAAAACAGAAAAAACAATGGCAGATACAATCGAAAAAGACGTTACCCGTGGTGGGCAGTTTTTGGTAAAAGAAACAAAAAGTGAAGACATTTTTACTCCGGAAGATTTTTCGGAGGAACAGTTGATGATGAAGCAGACGGTAAAAGAATTCGTAGATAAAGAAATCTGGCCGAACAAAAATCGCTTCGAGAATAAGGATTATGCCTTTACAGAAGAATGCATGCGCAAAGCTGGAGAACTAGGGCTTCTTGGCGTTGCTGTTCCAGAAGAATACGGCGGTTTAGGAATGGGATTCGTTTCTACCATGCTGGTTTGCGACTACATTTCGGGCGCTACGGGATCGTTCTCTACGGCATTTGGAGCGCATACCGGAATCGGAACCATGCCGATTACTTTATACGGAACAGAAGAACAAAAGAAAAAATACGTACCAAAATTAGCTTCTGGTGAATGGTTCGGTTCCTATTGCTTGACTGAGCCTGGAGCGGGATCGGATGCCAATTCTGGAAAGACCAAAGCAGTTTTGTCTGAAGATGGCACACATTACAAAATCACAGGTCAAAAAATGTGGATTTCTAATGCGGGATTCTGCAGTCTTTTCATCGTATTTGCTAGAATCGGCGACGATAAAAACATCACCGGATTCATTGTAGAAAACGATCCGAATAACGGAATTTCAATGAACGAGGAAGAACATAAATTAGGCATCCGTGCCTCCTCTACCCGTCAGGTTTTCTTTAACGAGACAAAAGTTCCTGTAGAGAACATGCTTTCAGAAAGAGGAAACGGCTTTAAGATTGCCATGAATGCCTTGAATGTGGGCCGTATTAAATTAGGTGCTGCCTGTCTTGATGCGCAAAGAAGAGTGACTTCGGGAGCTGTAAAATATGCGAACGAAAGAATCCAATTCAATACGCCAATCGCAAACTTTGGGGCCATTCGCTCTAAATTAGCGGAAATGGCTACTTCTTGCTATGCAGGAGAAAGCGCTTCGTATCGCGCTGGAAAATCCATTGAAGACAGAATTAATGCTCGTGTTGCCGAAGGCGTTTCCCACCAAGAAGCAGAATTGAAAGGAGTTGAGGAATTCGCTATCGAATGTTCTATCTTGAAAGTGGCTATTTCAGAAGACGTACAAAATTGCTCAGACGAAGGAATACAGATTCTTGGAGGAATGGGATTCTCTGAAGACACACCAATGGAAAGTGCCTGGAGAGATGCGAGAATCGCAAGAATCTATGAAGGAACGAATGAAATCAACAGAATGCTTTCTGTTGGAATGCTTGTCAAAAAGGCAATGAAAGGCCATGTGGATTTGTTAGGTCCTGCTATGAAAGTGGCTGAAGAATTAATGGGAATCCCGGATTTCAATACACCTGACTATTCTGAGTTATTCGCTGAAGAAAAGGAACTGATAGCCAAATTGAAAAAAGCATTTTTGATGGTAGCTGGAAGCGCCGTACAAAAATACGGTCCGGATTTAGACGCGCACCAGCAATTGCTGATGGCTGCGTCCGATATTTTGATTGAGATCTATATGGCCGAATCTACCATCTTAAGAACCGAAAAGCTGGCAAAATCAAAAGGTGCCGAAAATGTAAAAGAACAGATTGCGATGGCGCAATTGTACTTATATAAAGCTGTAGATATCGTAAATGCTAAAGGAAAAGAAGGTATCGCTTCTTTTGCAGAAGGCGACGAGCAACGCATGATGCTGATGGGATTAAGACGTTTCACGAAATACACCAATCTACCAAATGTGGTTGCCTTGCGTGAAACTATTGCTTCAAAGTTAATTGAAGAAAATCAATATTGTTTTTAGTTAAGTTTAAATAGTTGGTCAATGAAAAAGCCGCCGCAATATATTGCGGCGGCTTTTGTTTTTGCTTTTGGCGGGATTAAATTTCTTATAAAGGCTTTCTCCCTTGAATAATTCTAAGCAAGATAATAATGACTGCGATCACTAATAAAATGTGGATCAAGCCGCTGGTAGCAATTCCTGTTCCTAGCACTCCGAAGAATCCTAATGCCCAGATAATTACCAAAATAACTGCAATTGTATAAAGCAAATTTCCCATAATGTTTTGTTTTTTATTGGTTAGACTATTTGTTTATAAATTATTCTAAAGGCTTTCTTCCTTGTATTACTCTTAAAAGTACGACAATTATTGCAATTACAAGCAAAATATGAATAAGATTGCTAGTAACCATTCCTCCTAAAAAGCCTATAGCCCAGATAATTATCAGGATTACGGCGATTGTATAAAGTAGATTTCCCATGGTATATGAATTTGATTGATAACGATTTTATAAGGCTTATTTTTTAACAGTGGTGGATTGCAACTGCTGGATGGCATCATGATGGTCTTTTAAAGCAATTACTTTTCCTTCAAGATAGGCTTTGATTTCTACATCTTGTGTTTTCTGTCCATCTTGCGTAAAATCTTCTATAGCTTCGTGATGGTCTTTATAAATACGGTCAAGGTATTCTTTGTCGAAGTTTTTGGCATCGACCTTGTTCAGACGGTCATATTCTTTTTGTCCGTCTTCTGTAATTGCGGAAGGAATTGATATCTGTTTTCCTTTGGCCAACGTCTCTAATTCATTAAAGGAATCGTTATGATGTTTCTCCATCATCTTTCCTAAATCTTTTACAGCTGTCGAAACTCCTTTGGTTTGGGCTAATTTCCCGAGCTCTCTCTGCTGCAAGTCGAATTCAGCGGCATCGACAAGGATTTCGGCATCTTCTTCGGCTTTTTTGGTATCGTCAAACTTGGCTTCGTTTTCTTCTTCTGCAACTTCTTTCGGGTCTTCTGTTTTGGGTTCGTTTTTACAGGATGTCATTCCAAAACTTAGTGCCAAGACAGCCAGGCTTAGTATTGCTTTTCCAAAAATTGCGGGCTTTTTCATAAGATATAGATTTTAGCTGGTTCATAAATAATTTTCAGTTTATCTAAATTACCCAATAAAAAACCCATCCTACTTATACAATTAGTCTTTTATGTTATACGATTTTGCTGACACGAATTTTAGTATAAATCAGACTCTATCAAAGGAAAAAATTGAGGCATCCTTGTTCTTCTTGCCAAGAATTAAGTCGGTAATAATTTCTGCTGCAATAAGACTGAAAGTAATTCCGTTTCCTCCAAAACCTAAAGCAAAATAACTGTTCGGAAGCTTGTCATACGTGCCTATAAAAGGAAGTCCGTCTTTGGTAGAACCAAAAGTTCCTGTCCAACTGAACTCAGGCTTAAAATGCAAATGAGAAAAAAGAGTATTGACGTCTTTGGTCAACTGCTTGGTTTTTTTGTTGATAAGCTTATTTCTCTTATCAGGATCGTGAAAATCTTCATCCCTGCCTCCTACCAAAACCCTTCCGTCTGGTGTTGTCCTTATGTACAGATACGGATCAGCTGTATTCCAAATCAATACCTCGTCCTTCCAAAATTTCTTTTCGTTATATTGTTCGCTAACGACGGCATAGGTAGATTTTAGATCGACTATCTTTTTATCGATAAACTCCACAATCTCATAGCCTGTGGCATAAATTACTTTTTTTGCCTTTATCGTAAAACCCGTTTCGGTCTTCAGCACAGCTCCGTCTTTTTTTGTCTTAATATCGACAATAGGACTTCTGTCATAAATATTAAGCTCCTTCCCTGTTTTAAACTGTAATAAGCGATGCGTTAGCGCATAGGCATTGGTCTGGGCGCCATGATTCGAAAGAATTGCCAGCGGAGCCTTGAATCCGTATTGGCTATAAATCTGTTTTTCGTTGAGCAGTTTTACATCAAATCCGGCTTGTTTTCTGGCTTCAAATTCTTTTTCCAGCATCGGAATGTCTTTTTTATAAGCAGCATAGTAAAGGCTTTTCTTTCTTTCAAACTCTTCCGCTTTGACTTTTTTTGCAATCTTTTCCAATTCATCAATGGCATAATCGCAAAGCTGATAGGCTCTTTCTGCAGGTTCCTTTCCAATCATTTCAATCAATTTATGCAGCGGCGTGTCAATTTCATACTGAAGCAGCGAGGTACTGGCTGATGTACTGCCTAACCCGATAGTCCGGGCATCAATCATCGTGCATTGTATTCCGGCATTGAGAAGATAATAACGAACTAATGCTCCAGAAATGCCAGCACCGATGATGACCACATCGGTTTCTATGTCTTTGTCCAGTTTTGGAAAAGTAAACGGCAGGCCGTCTTTGATCAGCCAAAAAGGCATTCCTGATTTTAGGTTCATGGAGATTATTTTAGGATTATGTCTATTAAAAATAAGTATAAAGCTTCAAAAGTCAGTTTCAATTGTGACTAATTTAAGTTTTGTTCAACACACTTTCTAAGGATTTTAATGTCAACCGACAGCGTAAAAGGCAACCTTTAAATATTTTTTGTCTTCTTAATAAAAAACATAGCTTTGCATCAGAAATTCAAACCATGATCAACCCATCGGCACACGGCTGGATAGACAAGTTTTTTGCAGAACAGAAACATCTGCAACTTCCTGTCGTGGGCTATCCTCTGGAGTTTTATAAAAATACAAGAGCGACCGGCTTTATCTACGGCCATGTGGTTTCTTTCGATACGCCGATGCCTATTGATACTAAAGGATGGATTTCTGAAGAATACTCTAAAGTAGCGCTCTTAAATACGCTTTATGGCGTTTACGGTTTGGTCTCTCACGAATCCAATTCAAAAGACTTTATTGCAAGAGCTATCTCTTTTTACAAAGAAATGCATCCTAAAGGGTTTACGCTTTTGGATAAAATGCTTCCGGAAAGTCTGCCGTCGCACAATCTTGAAAAGATTATTGCCGAACGAGTTCAAACCAACGAAGACATCATCAGCAAGAACTTTTCGCATATCTTGACGAATGCTTTGTTGTTTATTGATGTATTGGCTTTTCAGCAGTATCTGATGAATAATGCTATTCCTGAGAATTACTTAAAAAAGCTGGAAGAAACTATTGTCAGCATTATCTCTTTGGCTTTGAAGACTAAGCTTAAGAAGTCACAGTATGACGATTTGCTAATCAAGCTTTTTGAAGCTTCTGTCCGTTATACGAAATTTTCAAAAGTGAATGTCCAAGACCTTGAAGCTCTGGAATTGGATTTTTTCACCCAGCAGCTAGAAAAACTGTACTTGATAGACATGGCTGGAATGGCACTCTGGAATGATATGGAAATGGAGAGCAACGAGGCTTACTTTCTTTACGAGCTTGCAAAAACCATGAATGTTCCTGATAATTTTGTTACCGAAAGTATTGTCTCGACTGACAATTTTATCAATAAGTATAAAAAGCAGATTCCGTATTTTAATTATTCGAATCCGGTCAAGCACTTTTACGATCAGGCCACCCAGAATGTAAAACTACTGATTACGCGAAATAAGTCACGATTGGCAAAAGAATTGGCTAACAACGGCGATCTGATGCTTCTGCTTACACATTCCACTCATCGCAGCTTAGATGCAAAAGAAAAGAAAAAAGTAAAAAAACAGCTTTTGGAAATCTGCAAGACGATTCCATCGCTGACAATCTTTTTATTGCCTGGAGGGACTTTACTGTTGCCGATACTTATAAAATTTATCCCGCAATTATTGCCTTCCACTTTCAACGAAAATTTGGAATCCGAAGAATAAAAAAAGCCTCTTGAATCAAGAGGCTTTTTTTTATTTAGAATTTTAGCTGGTAGACGCTGTCAAGGTCTTCATTACCACAAAGGTTTACTTCTAGGTCTTTTACGATACCTGAACTCAACCCGTATACCCAACCATGGAGGCATAATTCCTGTCCGTTTTTCCAAGCACCTTGTACGATTGAAGTTTTAGCCAAGTCATACACTTGTTCTTTCACGTTCAATTCCACAAAAGAATCAAAACGTTCTTTTTCATCCAAAATTGAATCCAAATAGTGGTGGTGATGTCTGTAAACGTCTTTAATATGGCGAATCCAGTTGTCAATCAAACCAATCGAATCGTTGCCCATAGCTGCTTTTACGCCGCCACATCCGTAGTGTCCGCACACAATAACGTGTTTCACTTTCAAAACGTTTACGGCATAATCCAAAACACTAAGCATGTTCATGTCAGAATGCACGACCATGTTGGCAATATTTCTGTGAACAAAAACTTCGCCAGGCTGTGCTCCGATTACTTCGTTGGCAGGAACACGGCTGTCTGAACATCCGATCCATAATAATGGTGGTGACTGCCCTTCTGCTAATTTTTCGAAATATTTCGGATCTTGACTAATTTTAGATTCAACCCATTTTTTGTTACCGTCTAATATCTTTTTATAAAAATCGCTCATTGTTTTTAGTATTATAATTTTAAAATTACGTCGGTTATACCGACTCTTTATTGTTTCTTTCGTTTTCGACTAATGCAATACATCTGTCATAATCGGCTTTGGCTTGTTTTCTTAGTCTTGCTTCTTCGTAATTTTCGAAGAAGACATGATTGGATTTATCGTCAATATCATCCAATTCATATGCTCTTTTAAAGCCTTTTAGTTTTACCTTGATATTTTCTTCAGCGGCCTTGATGGTTGCAAATTCTTGAATCAAGTCTAATACGTCGTGGGCAATATATACCGTATCCGAAGCATTGATTACGACTTTAGAATTTTCTGGTATTTCAGCTAAGGTTGTCTTGATGGCAGCCTTGTTCAAGAAAGAAACTTCTTGTGCCAAATCAATTCGGATCACGTCGCCATCTTCAAATTTCTCTTTTCTAAAGCGGTATGCTCTTTTTAAATTTCCTCTCAAAATAAAGATGATGCTGATGATGATTCCTAGGGCAACTCCTTTAAGCAAATCTGTGAAAACTACTGCCAATAAGGTAGCAATGAAAGGAACAAATTGGTATTTCCCTTTGTGCCAGAAATGCATGATAACTGACGGCTTAGCTAGCTTATAACCTACCATCAATAATACAGCTGCCAATGTAGCCAATGGAATTTTATTCAGAAGGAATGGAATTGACAAGACACTTATCAACAACAAAAGACCGTGGATAATTGCAGACATTTTTGATTTTGCGCCCGCATTGGCATTCGCAGATGATCTTACCACAACAGAAGTCATAGGCAATCCTCCTATAAGCGAACTAAGCATATTTCCGATTCCTTGCGCTTTTAACTCAACATTGGTATCTGTATAGCGCTTTTGTGTATCCATCCTGTCTGAGGCTTCAATACATAAGAGCGTCTCGATAGAAGCTACGATAGCGATCGTTGCTCCCACAACCCATACTTGCGGGTTAGTGAATCCGGCAAAATCAGGCAGAACGATAATGTTTTTGAAATCATCTAAGGATTGAGGTACCGGCAATGAAACTAAATGGTCTTTAGAAATAGCCAAAGAGCTTCCGGAAGCTGTAAAGATTTCGTTTAGTGCTACACCGACAATAACTGCTACCAAAGCGCCAGGAACTAATTTTAATTTCTTCAGAAAACCTACCCTATCCCATGAAATCAGGATAATCAACGAGATAACTGTGATTAAGATCGCGCCTAATTGCAGATGATCAAGTGAACTCATCAACGATTCGATGGCATTTCCTCCACCTTTCTCCGTAAAAGCTTCATCTCCTTCAAAATCACTGTCGTATCCTACAGCATGAGGAATTTGTTTTAATATAATGATGACTCCGATACCAGCAAGCATTCCCTCAATTACATTCGTCGGAAAATAATTGGATATGCTTCCCGCCTTGATAAATCCTAGAATCAACTGAAGCAATCCAGCGATTAGTCCAGCTGTCAGGAATATATTAAAGGCTCCCAAATCTGTAATAGCAGTCAAAACAATTGCAGTCAGGCCGGCTGCAGGTCCGGAAACACTGATGTGAGAGCGGCTCAAGGAGCCCACTACTACACCACCTACGATTCCAGCAATAATACCTGATAATGGCGGTGCACCAGACGCTAAGGCGATACCCAAACATAATGGAAGCGCCACCAAGAAAACCACTAAACCAGAAGCAAAGTCTGATTTAAGGTTAGCAAAAAGATTGATTTTTTTTGTCATACCTAAAAAAATTTAATACAAGAATTTAGATCACATTAAAGAAATGCAACCGTAGATTTTGAAGTATTCAAAATCTTAAATTGTATTAAACCTGTTCGGGCGGTGGAGAAAAAATGCTTGAAGCCGCATTATCGTGCTTCAAAGTATGTTGTGAAATGATAAGACTTGATGAACTTTCTGTATAGTTTGAGAAAGTGATATAGTCTGTCGCTTTTAAAGCAGCTTTTAATTCTTTACAGCAGTTATGGTTGTGCTGTTCTTCTTCTGACATGCTGTAAACCATAGACGTATCGATGTCTTCCTTTATCAGACTCACAACCGTGGGTGTGACGATAAAAGTCATAAACATTAATAAAACTAATTTTACAGCCAATTTCATAAGCGCGAAAATAGAAATTTCAATCGTTATTTTAAAACATCCTAAATTAATTTAATCAAATTTTAACAACAGAAAAAAATGCAACAGCTACTCTATCGTAATTGTTGCATTTTTCATAAAAAACACGGAATTAATTTCCGAAATTCTAACCGACTATATTTTCTCTTCAAGCCAAGCTTTCATCATCCAGATTGTTTTTTCTTGCTCTTTGATAAAGTCGCTCATCATCGAATTTGTTCCTTCGTCATTTGCTTCTGCAGATTTTGTCAGAAGATCTCTTTCTATTTTTAGCAGATCCGATAAGGATGTTACGATCAAATGTACCGCTTCTTCATCTACAGAAATATTTTTCCCTACTTTTAATTTGTTGTTTTTAATGTAATCTTCAAACGTATGTAATGGCTTTCCTCCTATAGTCAAGACTCTTTCAGCAATTAAATCAATTTTGAGCTGAGCATCGTTATACAATTCTTCAAATTTCACATGGAGATCAAAAAAACGCTTTCCTCTAATATTCCAATGTATTCCTCTTAAATTTTGATAATATACTTGAAAGCTCGAAAGCAGTATGTTTAGATCATTTGAAATTTCTTCGGTTTCTTTAACTGGCAATCCTAAAATATTAGTTTTCATTGTTGGTTGATTTTATAATTCTTAAAAATTCTCTATCATAAAATTACAAAAAAATAGCCTATTTAAATCATAAATAAATCTTATAGTTTTTATATTTGCATCATAAATTATTATAGTAATGACAATCACACAATTATATTATGTCTTGGCAGTCGCCGAGAATAAAAACTTCACCCTAGCAGCTGAGAAATGTTTTGTAACACAGCCAACGCTGAGTATGCAGATTCAAAAACTGGAAGATGAGCTAGGCATTTTGATATTCGACCGAAGCAAAAAACCAATCCAGCTGACAGAAATTGGACAGAAGATTGTGACTCAGGCGAAAAATATCGTCAATGAATCAGATCGTATACAGGATATTGTAGACCAACAAAAAGGATTTATCGGTGGTGAATTCAAACTAGGAATCATTCCGACGATAATGCCTACGCTCTTGCCGATGTTCCTGAATAATTTTATAAAAAAATACCCAAAAATCAAGCTGATAATCGAGGAACACAATACGGAAGAAATAATCACACGTCTAAAAAACGGACATCTGGATGCGGCAATAGCGGCGACTCCGTTGGAAGATGAAAAGATAAAAGAGATTGTTTTGTATTATGAGCCATTCGTCGCTTATTTCCCAGAAAATCATCACAGTTTTCAAAAAGAAGAAATAGAAGTGGATGATATTGATGTGGATACTTTATTATTATTGCAGGATGGACATTGTTTCCGGGACGGCATCTTGAATTTGTGTAAAAATGTTAATAACTCTGAAGCCTCGCCTTTCCAGATTGAAAGCGGCAGCTTTGAGACACTTATCAAATTGGCTGATGAAGGATTAGGAACGACGCTTCTTCCTTACCTCCATACTTTAGACCTAAAAGAAAAAGACAAATTGAAACTTCGTCATTTTAAGGAACCGAAGCCTGCCAGAGAAGTAAGCCTTATATTTCCGAAAAGCGAACTGAAAATACACATTATCGATGCGCTCCGTCAAGTCATTGCGGGCGTGGTCAAAGGCGCTATCGTCTTTCAGAATGTACAGATAATAAGTCCGCTGTCAAAGAAAACACAATAAAAAAGGAGCCGATTGGCTCCTTTTGTTTATCTGTTAACGATTAATAAACATTCTTTTAATTCTGGTTTTTCGACTGTGTAGCTTAAAAGCCATTCCGTTAATTGCTCAATTTCATAAGGAAGCAATGATCGTATTGCTTTTTCAAGCTCTTTGCAAAACAACAAAGGATCGAAACTCACTCTTTCAAGAATAGATTTCGTATAAGCAAACATAGGTCTTGTCATAGTGAAAATTTAATTTGGAGGTTACTATTGTTGTAAGAACGTTTGTAAATTTACAGAAATTAAATACTGCATTTCCATAAAAAAACGTTAATTGATATAAAGTATTGTATTAATTAACATTTTTCTTTCCGATTTGCAAAACTGGAATCTAACTTAACTTTCTAGCTCTCAGCATTTCTCTCTTTCCAGGAGGGCCTGCTAATTTTTCTACTGCAAAACCAGCTTCGACCATCGCTTTTTTTATAGAACTGCGACAGGCATACGTAACCAAGATTCCTTCAATTTTTAAAGCCTTGAACATGATTTGGAAAATTTCCAGGCTCCATAGTTCAGGCTGGACTCTATACCCAAAAGCATCAAAATAGATTAGGTTGTATTTATTTTCATCTGCAATTTCTTGAAACTTTATGTTTTGCTTTTCTAATAAAAAATTAGGAGCTAGAAATACTTTTTCGTTCCATTCTGACTGATGCATTTTCAGAAAAACGGCTTTATCCTTTTCTGCATCGAGTTCAGAGACATAATTCATCTTTGAAGCATCTTCTTCTGAAACAGGATAGGCTTCAATTCCGGTATATTCTATTTTCTGTTCAAGATCTTTAGCTTCCAGATACGTGATGAACGCATTGAGTCCGGTTCCGAAACCAATCTCCAAAATAGAAACGGACTGACCTTGAAATAAGGAAAGTCCGTTTTTTATGAATACATGTTTTGCTTCTTGTATTGCCCCAAACTTTGAATGGTATGTCTCATTCCACTCAGGGAGCAAAATTGACGTCGAGCCATCCGATGTCTGGATAATTTCTCTTTTCATTATTCAATAAATAACTTTTTAATTCTCGGAATCGGCCCGCTGCATTTTACTTCATGGCAGGTAACACAGGCAGAAACTGCTTTATTGAAATGTGCTTTTGCATTTTTAGGATCTTCATAGATTAGTTCTTGAGCCTTGATAAAAACGGCAGCCTGTTCTTTGAAAAAGGCATCATTTTCAGTTTCATCGGTCATTGCTCTTTTGTGGATTTCTAAAAAATGTGAAGGAAACTTGCCTATTGTATCGCCATTTTTGATACGCTCTTTCAGACGCTGGTTGTCGACATACATCTGTTCCATAAGCGCCGCCATTTCTGACATCTCATACATTTCGAACTCTTTTGCATCTGTTTTTGCAGGAGCTTCTTTTTTAGCGACAGGCTTTATTTCTTCCTTCTTATTACAGCTAGAAAGCACAATGATTCCAAAGAAAATTAAAAGGTAATTCTTCATTATTTGCTGATTAAAACCCCATCGGCTTGGAAAGCATACGTAATTTTTGGTTCTGTGATTTTATCGATTTCCGCTTGAGATTTTCCTCCGTCTTTAGCATAGTGCTTCAATTCGGCAACAGAAACCTCGTCAACGAAAGCTCTTCCGCTAACAACCGCCTCTTGGCTATCTGCGTTCAATGGAACGAAAAATCCATAATCTTTAAAACGCACGAAAGATTCCGCTTGGTTAGGCAATTCCATTTTCATCCAGCATCCTTTTTTCTTGCAGACAGAGTTGATTTTTGACTTGAACTTTACTGCAATCGTATCTCCTTTTTTCATGGATTTGTATTTTTGAAGCATCTGCTCTTTGGTCAATGCTTTATCTGCCGCAATCTTATCTCCAAAAGAAGCATACTCTACTTTGACTTCTTTGGCAGAAACGACTTCAATTTCTTTTTCAGGACTAGTGTTTTTTTCAAGGTCAGCAACCTGCTCAGTTTCAACTGAAGCTACTGCAACTGAATCGGTTTTAGGAACGCTATCTGCAGGAGTCTCCATTGTTTCCTCTACTTTTTCTGTTTCATTTTTTTTGTCAGCACAGCTTGCCAAAACCATCAGTGAACAAGCCAAAACGAATATATTCTTCATGTAGGTATAGATTTTAATTTCTGCTACAAAAATAGCGATTTCACTATAACATGAACCCTCATAATTAATAAATTTTAGGTTTTGTTGCTAATTATATAAGATTTTAAGCCGTAAACAATTAATTTTAGAAAAGTGGCAATTCTGAGTAAGATAATTCCGTTTTTACACCAAAACTTTCCAAATTTTATTAATTTAGCAACATTAAGATTTATTGAAAATTAGCATCAAACGAAAACTATTCAATAATTTGATTTTCAATATTTTACAACCTAAACTAACCTCAACCAAATGAATCTAAGCACCAATAACGAAATCGATATAGTTAGAGCTTCATCTACAAAAATTAATGATATTGATTTTGATAATCTTGTCTTTGGAAACATCTTTACAGATCATATGCTGGTTTGTGATTTCAAGGACGGAAAATGGCAAAAACCGACCATCAAGCCTTATGAGCCTTTTCTTCTTGATCCTTCTGCAAAAGTCTTCCATTACGGACAGGCCATATTTGAAGGTATGAAGGCTTATAAAGACAATAATGATGATGTCTGGCTTTTTAGGCCAGATGAAAATTTTGATCGTTTCAACAAATCCGCCAAAAGAATGGCAATGCCAGAAGTTCCTGAAGAGGTATTTTTAGGCGGACTGCATGAAATCTTGAAAATCGAAAAAGACTGGGTTAAAAAAGGGAAAGGAAATACCTTATACATACGTCCTTTTATGATTGCAACCGGAACAGGCGTTGTTGCTGCTCCTTCTTCACAATATCGTTTTATGATTATCCTTTCGCCTGCAAAAGCATACTATTCTGGCGAAGTGAAGGTAATTATTGCAGAACATTATAGCCGTGCCGCAAATGGCGGAATTGGCGCTGCAAAAGCAGCAGGAAACTATTCTGCTCAATTCTATCCGACGAAACTGGCAAATGAGCAAGGTTTCCAGCAAATTATCTGGACCGACGATGCCACGCATACCAAGCTGGAAGAAGCAGGAACAATGAACGTTTTCTTTAGAATTAATGATACTTTATTTACGGCCCCGACAAGCGAAAGGATTTTGGACGGTGTCACTCGAAAAAGCATCATAGCGCTGGCAGAAAAAGAAGGAATCGACATACAAGTTCGTTCTGTTTTGGTTTGGGAACTTGTAGAAGCTGCAAAAAATGGAAGTTTAAAAGAAATTTTTGGTGCTGGAACCGCAGCAGTAATTAATCCTATTGTTGGTTTCTCTTATAAAGATGAATATTTTGAGCTTCCAAAACTAGAAGATTCGGTTGCTCTGAAATTGAAAGACAAATTGACCAATATCCAATATAAATTGGAAGAAGATACTTTTGGCTGGACCGTTAAGATTTAGAAACTTTTAAAAATATAAGAATATGCTGTATCCATTTATTACCATCGGGCTTTTAATTGCGTTTGTTGCTTATCTTTTATATTTAGCTTTTGTAAAGAAAAATTTAAAACAGAATTTAAGCACAGTCGTTTATCCTGGATTGTTTTTTATTTCAGTTTGGGCGGGCTTATATTTCCTAGTTTTTGTATAATTCATAAAAAATCCCGAAAGTGTTTTCGGGATTTTTTTTATTTCAATATTAGGGAAAAATCAGGCTTGAAGTAATTCGGACCTTTCATCACTTTTCCGTCTTCGCGGTAGATTGGTTTTCCGTCTTCTCCTAATTTGCTCATGTTGCTGCGCTGTATTTCGTCAAAAACTTCTTCGATTTTATGCTGTAATCCGTGTTCGATTATCGTGCCGCACAAAATATAAAGCATATCGCCTAAAGCATCGGCTATTTCAACCTTATCGTCATTCTGTACCGCTTCAAGATATTCCTCGTTTTCTTCTTTCATCAAATTGTAACGTAGCATGTTTTTGCTTTCGCCTAGATCTCCTTTAGGAGTTTCGTTGACTCCAAGCCCAAATGCTTGGTGAAATTCCTTTACTGCGTTGAGTTGTTTCTGCATAATCTTCAAAAATTAAATGGTACTGCAAAATACTGACTTTTGAGTACAAATAACTACTTTTGCATAAAAACTTATACACTATGTTTACTCAAGGTCAATGGACTTTTGCCGGTTTCTTTGTCGTCGCTTTTATAGTAGCAATGATTTACGCCTACCGAAAAGATCTGAAGCTGCACAAGATATTTTACAAAAAAAGCTATTTGGTTTTATTAGGCTTTTTAGCTTTCATCGGATTATTATTTGTCATAAAAGTTTATCTCAAGCATTAAAAAAAACGCCTCGATTTCTCGGGGCGTTTCTTTTTAAACTTCTATTTCTTTTTTAGTTTTCTTCAGGAAGGAAACCATACGTTTTAGAATAGTAAAGCATCTGTTCAGCAAAAGTTTTTGGCTGTTGGATTTCAAAAGAAGTGATTTCTCCTTTGTCATCCATCTTAGGAACTAAAACAGGATTTATGAATCCGCTATATGGAGCCGATTTGAATTTCTTGTTTCGATCCAAAACTTCTTTGTGTAATTTCTGGTCAACTTTTACGCCATAATTTTCTACCAATGCTTTTCCAGCAGCAAAATCTCCTTCTGATTTAATTCGCTGAGTTTCTTTCAAAAGCTGTCCAAACAATTCATGAAGTTTTTCATAATTCGTAATATTGAAATAGGTTTTGCCATCACGAGTAATTTTTTCGATTACATTGTCTTTTTTGCCTTTTTCAAAAACCCAAGCACTCACCCACTGACGGTTTCTCATGTGCGCTTCTTCGATATCAGCACCTGGTTCCAAACGGATCAATTGTGTCATCAATCCATTTCGGATATAACCGTCATAAGCTGCCGTTCCGACTTTTTTCCAATCGTCAACCAAACCTAATTCCTGTAGTTTTGGATTGTATAGATAAAACAAACCAACTAAGTCTGCTCTTCCTTCTTCTAAAGTCGAAGCATAACTTTTCAATGTTTCTTTAGGTGTTCCAACACCAGGGTTGATTTGGCCAGAAGCATGTCCGACAACTTCGTGTAAAGCCGTATGCAGCTTATCTGCCACTTCTCCATATTTCTCTTCCAATTCGATTTCTTCTTTATCGTTTGCAAATTCTTTCAAACGATCAGAACCACCAGCATGGTTATACGAATCTACGATATTTCCTAATGAAACTGATTTTGAGCCATGTTCAGCACGAATCCAATCTGCATTTGGAAGATTGACTCCAATTGGAGTACTAGGCGAAGAATCACCCGATTCACCAGCCACGACAACAACTTTATAAGAAACTCCTACAACATTTTTCTTTTTATGAGCCGGCATAAGCGTCGAATTGTCTTCAAACCACTGGGCATTTTTAGAAATTACTTCCATCTTTTTAGACATGTCGAAGTCTTTAATCTGCACGACAGATTCGTAAGAACCTCTGTAACCTAGCGGATCATTGTACACTTCTACGAAGCCATTGATATAATCGATGTTTCCTTCTGTAGCTTCTGTCCAAGCGATGTTGTAATCATCCCAAGTTTTTAAATCACCCGTTTTGTAATATTTGATCAGTAACGCAATAGCATCGCCTTGTTTTTTATTTTCCGCAACTCCTTGCGCTTTTTCTAACCAATAGATAATCTTATCAATTGCTGGTCCGTACATACCGCCGCTTTTCCATACTTTTTCTTCAATCTGTCCGTTGGCATTGCGAACCAATTTAGAGTTTAATCCGAAAGAATATGGTCTTTTAGCATCAGGGCTTTTTTTAGTTTTGTAAAAAGCTTCTGCTTCCTTATCAGTGATTCCTTTATCATAAAAATTGACAGCCGAACCAGCAAGCAATCCTTTTGATTCGTCAAGATTTACTTTTTTGGCATCTTGATCGTTAAACAAAATTTCTACGACTTCTGGAGCCAGTGTCGTTTTAGTTTCTGAAAGCAATTTTTGGAAATAGTCTTTTGTAAAATCAGGCTTGATTTTATCGCTTGAATAATGGTGGTGGATTCCGTTAGAAAACCAAACTCTTTTTAAATAGATTTCGAAATTTTTCCAATCTTCAGAAGCCTTGTCCCCTTTGTAGTTTTGGTAGATATTTTCTAGCGCTTTTCTGATTTTTAGATTGTGCTTGTAGTTTTGGTCCCAATGAATATCGCGGCCAGCCATACCTGCTTGCGTCAGGTAATACACTAATTTTTGTTCTTTCAGGGTAAGATTTTCCCAACCCGGAACTTGATAACGCAATACTTTTATATCTGCAAACTGCTCGACTTCGTATTGAAAATCCTCTGTGTTTGCTGCGACTTCTTTCGACTCTTCTTTTTCTTTTCCGCAAGAAACAAGAAATGCCGATGCAAGAAATATCCCTGCAATGGTTTTTAATTTCATATTCTAAATTTTGGTTATTTACTATTAAAAAACAAATATAACGATTTCTTCATGGAACTAAATGCAAGGCTTCGGATCAATTGATTGCAAACAATTTTTCTTACTTTTGCATAAAGGAAAAACGCCTAAAAATAAATTTTTATGAGAATACTGAAATACATATTGCTGTTACTGCTTCTTGCTATAATCGGACTGACTGTTTATGTGGCAACACAGCCTGGAGAATTCGAAACAGAGCGAAGCAGGGTTATCAAAGCACAAAAATCAGTTATTTTCAGCTATGTCAACGATTATAAAAATTGGGAAGATTTCGGAGCATGGAAAGATGACGATCCGAACATGCAGTTTACCTATTCAGATACTACGATTGGAAAAGGAGCTTCCTATTCTTGGAAAGGGAGTTCTGGTGAAGGAAAGACAGAAACAATATTTGAAAAAGAAAATGATAGCATCGCCCAGAAAGTAATTTTTTCTGGCAATGAGGGCAAAGCTTACTTGACTTTTAAGGATACTGTCGGAGGCACAAAAGTGACATGGCATTCCAAAGGAAAACTAAGTTTCATGGCAAAAGCTTATGCAGTCTTAAAAGGCGGCAGTGCAAAAATGGTCGGCGACATGCAGGAACGAACTTTAGCCAAACTAGACAAGGTTATTTCATACGAAATCAATACGTATTCTATAAAAGTAGACGGCGTTGTTCAAAAGACAGGAGGCTATTACTTCCAGCAAAAAATAACTTGCAAAATTCCAGAAGTCCAAAAAAATGTAAGTCTTGTGCTGCCAAGCATGTTGCGCTTTTTTAAAGAAAATAATATCACGCTGACAGGAAGTCCTTTTGTATTATATGACACTTATGACGTTCCTAATAACAAAGCAAGCTTTTCTGTATGCCTGCCGATGCGTGATGAGATTTTTACTGCCGAAGGAAGCGATTACACTAGTGGAAAACTAGAGCCTTTCCAAGCTTTAAAAACAACATTGAATGGTGATTATTCACACAGCAAAGAAGCTTGGGATAAAGCTTTTGCTCATATTAAGAAGAACAATTTGACGGAAAATAAATCAGGAAGTCATATAGAAGTATATACAGTTTCTGCATCGCAAGTCAAAAACCCTTCAAAATGGGTTACCGAAATTTATGTACCGGTTGGAAGCTCAGCTCCTGCAGAAGCTACAACAGTTCCTGCTCCTACAAGCGAGGCTACTACTTCTCCTGTGACTAAAACTCCAGCAACGACAACTACTCCAAAGGCGAAAATTCCAGCGCAACCAGTTGCCAAACCAGCAGTTCGAGAAGCTAAAGTCATCGAATAATTTATACCATTTTTATACAAAGCCCAGCATTGTCTGGGCTTTTCTTTTTAGCAAAGTGAGCTAATGCATATTGTGATTAAACCTTTTCGCTTATCTTTAGTCTTATCAATAAAAATTGCTTTTGCTCGACGAACAGACTTTCATAAAAGATCTTTTGAATCCAAAAACGCAGAATAAAGCGTTTCAGTTGCTGTTGTCTACTTATCAAAAACCGTTGTACAATCACATCCGAAACATTGTTCTGAATCATGATGATGCTAATGACGTGCTGCAGAACACTTTCGTAAAGGTTTTTCAGCATCTGGCGAATTTTAAAGGAGAAAGTAAATTATTCTCCTGGCTTTATCGGATAGCGACAAACGAGGCAATAACGTTTCTGAATGCTAAAGCCAAGCGTAATGGAATGACCAGCGAGAATTTTCAGCAAAAGCAGATAGAAAGCTTAAAGGCCGATTCTTATTTTGAAGGTGATGAAATTCAACTGAAGCTTCAAAAAGCAATCGCAATCTTGCCCGAAAAGCAGCAATTGGTTTTCAAGATGCGGTATTTCGAAGAACTAAAGTATGAAGAACTGTCGGAAATATTAGGAACTTCGGTTGGCGCGTTAAAAGCTTCGTACCATCATGCCGTGAAGAAAATCGAAGAATATATGCTTAAAAATTAAACCTTTTTAGATTTATAAAGTCAAAAGAACATGAACTCATTTAATTTAGAAAACTCGCCAAAAATAAAGTCCGGATTCAAGACGCCCGACGGATATTTCGAGAATTTCTCGGAACAGATGCTTGCGAAAATCGCTAAGGAGGAAAAACCTGTAATTTCAATTTTCCAAAGAAGGAAAAATTGGTTTGTGGCTGCCGCAGCGGTTTTAATTTTAGGAATCTCAATTCCTTTCTTGAACAAGACCGACACAGGCAACACATCAGTTGATGAGGAAACTATGGAAAATTATCTGGCTTATCAATCCACTATCAGCCAATATGACTTGATCAATCTGCTGGACAAAGAAGATATCGAAGCCTTGGAATCTGACTTAAAGGTTGATGATGCCGTAGTCGAGAGCGCCTTGTCTGACAATACTAATTTAGAAAACTACTTAACAGAATAATTATGAAAAATCTATTTACGCTTATTTTGCTTGCTTTTGCCTTATCCGCTTCTGCGCAAGGTAACGATAAAAGAGAGCAAATCAAGGCCTTAAAAACAGCCTTCATAACTACCGAATTGTCTTTGACTTCTGATGAAGCTGCAAAATTCTGGCCTGTTTACAATGCTTTCGATGAAAAGCAATTTGAATTAAAGCATCAGAAAATGCGAGCTCTAGGCAAAAAAATCGAAGGAATTGACTCTATGTCTGATAAAGAAGCATTAGTTGTAATCAATCAGATGGAAGATTATGAAGAAGAACTATTCCAAAATAGAAGAAAGCTTGTCAGCAGTCTGAAATCGATTATAAGCCCTGTAAAAATCCTGAAATTAAAAAAGGCAGAAGATGATTTCAACAGAAAATTATTAAGACAATACAAAGAAAAAGGCCCACGAAAATAGGGCCTTATTTTTTAAATTGAATCTTGATGATTTTGTTTTTTCCAGCAGCAATCGCAGTATAGTTATCGATAAATCGGATCGTGTAAAGATCTTTGTCTTTAGAAAATTGCTTCCAAGTGGATCCATTGTCTGAAGAATAATACAATCCCGAATGCCCAACGGTCACGATTTGTTTTCCGCCCGATTCCGGAACAAACTGAACACAGGAAGCATAGCCAAAACCTGTGCTTTCTCCAATGAGCGTCCAACTTTTTCCTCCGTTTATAGTTAGTGCTTTGTTTTTGGAATTCAATTCCGGTTTTTCATAATTACCGCCTACAGCAAACCCTATATTCTCGTCATAAAAATCGGCTGAAAAAATCCCAGTCATAGCTTCGCCTTGGACAATCGGAGTATTGAAAACCTCCCAAGAATCTCCTTTATCGGAAGTATAAAAAATTCGAGCTTTTTTCCCTCCCGAAACAATCCAAGCAATATTATTCTTTACGACTAAATTAGTATTGCTTGCTGCAAAAGCCGCTTCGCCTGAAACAATTTTAGGAAGCTTATCACAGGGTATTTTATGCCATGTGTTTCCAGAATCTCTCGTGATAATTACCGAAAAGCAGCTATCTGTAGGATCCCCTATCGCGATACCGTCTTTATCATTCCAAAACTGCATGGAATCGAAGAACGTTTTTTCATTATCGTCTTTATAAACAAGTTTTGTTTCGGAACCGTCTTTCGCTACTTTATAAAGCAATCCTGGAGTACCCACGCTCATCATAAAAATGGAACCGCTGTTTTTGGCAATGCTCCTAAATTCTGGGTTGATGCTGTCTTTTGAAATCGTTTCTTGAAATTTTTCTTTAGTTGCAATATCGTAATACCCATACCTTCCTTTATCGGCAGCATACCAAATCTTGCCATTGTCAGCAATAATCGCTCTAATACTGATCGTATCCAGCAAGAGAGTATCTATAGTTACGCTTGAAAAATAATCACTTTTCTCTGATTTTATTTCATGCTTACATTCTGAAAATAGTAGCGGTAGCAATAAAACATATAGTATGTTTTTCATGGTATTTTTGGTTATTAGGTTGCAAAGAAACAAAAGAATAAACAGCTTTTTTAGAAATTATTATTGACAATCAGCCAACTGCAAAAAAAACCGATAAAATACAAATCATGATTATTATGCATAAAAATAAACGCTATAATATTTCCAAACATCCAAATCAATATAAAAAATAATTAAGGAAATGTCTGAACTTTTTCTATCACATTGTAGCTAAAAAAAGGATTATCATAATTCTTATCTATATTTTTCTTTCAAACGATAAATCGTTTATTTTATTTGTATTAATTCTAAATAAGTCTTGCTTGCTTGTCTTTTGCGAATTACTTTTGCACAGCATTTAAATCTAATCTAAATCTTATTCAAAATGAATAAATTAATAATGACATTACTTGTCAGTGTCTTTTTCAGTACGATTTCATTCGCACAAAATGGCATAGTAACTGGCAAAATTGCCTCAACAGACAACACACCGCTTGAATCGGTTACCGTTACTGTAAATGGTACTAGATTCGGAACCCAAACGGATTCTGAAGGTAAATTTGAAATAAAAAATATAAAAACCGGCGACTACATCTTGAAAGTTACTTTCGTGGGATATACTTCAAAAGAGGTTCCTTTTACTATCGTAGAAAACCAAACAACTGCTTTAGAAAACATTTCGCTAAACAACAAGAATGAGACTTTGGCAGAAGTCGTGATTACAGGAAACATTAACAGATATACAAAATCTGAAAGTAATTATGTTTCAAAAATGCCAATCAAAAATCTTGAAAATTCTCAAGTGTATAGCGTAGTTACCAAAGAATTGATGAAAGACCAATTGGTTGTCAATCAAGATGAAGCTTTAAAAAATATTCCTGGATTGTACCAATTATGGGCTTCAACTGGCCGTGTTGGTGATGGAGGTTCTTACTTTTCTTCACGCGGATTTATTACGCAAAGCTTATTAAGAAATGGTATTGCAGGAAAAATCACGAATAATGTTGATGCTTCCAACTTAGAAAGGTTAGAAAGTGTTAAAGGTCCTTCAGCTACACTTTTTGGCAGCTTGCTTACTTCCTACGGAGGTTTAATCAACCGAGTAACAAAAAAGCCATATGACAACTTTGGCGGAGAAATTTCGTATCAAGCAGGAAGCTACGGTTTAAACCGCGTGACTGCTGATATCAATACTCCAATCAACGATGACAATACCGCTTTATTAAGAGTAAATGCGGCTTACAATAATGCGAATACCTTCCAAGATTACGGACATACAAGAAGCTACTTTTTCGCTCCGTCATTCTCTTATCAGGTAAACGAAAAGCTTTCTATTTCTATTGACGCTGAACTATCAAATGTAGACGCTTCTTCAATGCCTCTGATTTATATTCCGTTTGGCCAAACTCCAAATAGCTTAGGTCTTCACAGTGCAGATGATATCAAGATGAACTGGAAAAGATCATTCGTAGGCGATGAATTTATGATGAATACAAAAACAGCCAACATTTTCGCACAAGCTAACTACCAAATGTCGGATAACTGGAAATCTCAGACGGTTTTTAGTACCAGTTCGAACCAATCTGTCGGGCCTCAAACTTGGTTCTACTTATTAGGAAATAACGAAATGTCGAGAAACGTATGGAACATCGACGGAAGAGATAACATTATCGAATTCCAGCAAAATTTCAACGGAGAATTCGAAATTTTCGGAATGAAAAATAGATTCTTGCTTGGCGGTGATATCTACCGCTCAGAAAGCAAAGTTGGTTATGGTTATCTGCCGACCTTCTTCTATTTTGATACTGTAAATTACGCAGGCGCAAACGACAATTATTATAATTTTACGCCACAAGCAGCTGAGGCTTTGTTTGCCCAAGGAACGCATTACAAAACACATAGTTCTTTGACAACATACAGTGCCTATATTTCTGACGTAATTAATGTTACAGACCGATTAATCCTTTCGGCTGCATTGCGTTTTGACCACTATAACAATGAAGGAAATTTTGACCCGGCAGCCAATACGACTTCTGGAGCTTTTTCTCAAAATGCCTTATCTCCAAAATTCGGTGCCGTGTACCAAATTATAAAAGACCAAGTTTCTGTTTTTGGGAACTATCAAAACAGCTTTAGAAATATTGGTTATCAATTAGCCGATGTAAATGGAACGTCTCAATTGAAAGCTTTCGATCCAGAACAAGCCAATCAGTTTGAAGCTGGGGTAAAAATCAATACATTCCAAAACAAAGTAAGCGCGACTTTTAGCTATTACAACATTGAAGTAAAAGACATTCTTAGAACCGGACAGTTAGCAAACACTAGCGTTCAAGACGGAAACCAAACCAGCAAAGGTTTTGAAGCTGAAATCACTGCGAATCCAATACCTGGCTTAAATTTCATCATCGGTTATGCGTTCAATAACAGCAAGCTAAACAATGCCAATGCAGATGTAAACGGACTAAGACCAGAAACCGCAGGCCCTGAAAACATGGTCAACTACTGGATCAGCTACAGCTTGCAAGCCTCAAAATTGAAAGGTCTAGGCTTTGGTTTTGGAGGAAATTATGCCGACAAGACATTTATCTATAACAGAAATCCATTAAGTTCTGGCAACAGCGCCGATGTACAGACTTTTTCATTGCCATCTTACGCAGTCATCAATGCGGCATTGTATTATGACCAGCCAAAATACAGGCTTTCATTAAAGGTAAACAACCTTACTGATGAATTGTATTTTAATGGTTATACGACAATCAATGTACAAGCGCCAAGAACTTTCATGGGAAGCGTGTCGTATAAATTCTAGATGAATTTCAAAAAAAGCATACGGTTTTTACACAAATGGCTCGGACTCACCTCCGGGCTTATTGTGTTTATAGTGAGCATCACCGGCTCTATTTTTTGCTTTCACGACGAGATTAAAGACTTGACAAGAGACTATCGAAAAGTGAAAGTTGAAAGCAAATCGTATGTTTTAGCTTCAGAATTGCAATCAAAAGCAAAAGAACTTTTTCCAACAGCTACCGCAGACATGATTGTCTTTTACGGAAAAGACAGGCCTGCAATTGTGTATTCAAGCATTAACGACAAACCCTACAATTTATATTTCAATCCGTATTCAGGAAAATTTTTGAAGCAGGAAAGCATCGAAGATGATTTTTTTGCCATCGTAGAAGACCTACACATGCACCTTTGGCTGCCGCCAGAAATCGGAAAACATATTGTCGGAATCTCAACTATTATTTTTATTGTGATGCTCATCTCCGGAATCATATTGTGGTGGCCGAAGAAACGCAAAGATTTAAAAAACAGAATAAAAATCAAGTGGAAAGCCAAATGGCGCCGCGTGAATTACGACTGGCATAACGTGACTGGATTTTATATCTCGCTGTTTGTCTTGGTCATTGCTTTGACAGGCCTCACTTTTTCCTATGAATGGATGCACAAGACAATGTATTTTGTTGGAAATCTTGGGCAAGACAATCCAAAAGACGATTTTTCTCCAGCAATTGATACTACGCTAACCTCTTCTTCAAAAGCAAATCCTATGGATATTGCACTTTCACAAGCATTCAAGATTAAGCCTGATGACGAAATGTTTTTTGTCTGGTATCAAGGCGAAAAAGCAGCAATCATAACTGGTTCGTATCCCGATGCGATGGACTTTGACCATCAGTCCAATTTAGATTTCCATCCTAAAACCGGTCAGCTTTTAAGCTCGAATTTATACGAAAATAAAAACCCTGGTACACAGCTACAAGAAATGAATTACGGATTGCATACTGGGCAATTCTTCGGAATAACCGGAAAAATAATCGCTTTTATATTGAGCCTATTTGCAGCAGCTTTACCTGTAACCGGATTTATAATTTTCTGGGGAAGAAGAAACAAAAAAGCAAAAAAATAAATCATTGGCAAGGAAAAACAAATACGGCTTCAAGCATTGGATTGGAAAAATACACCTCTGGCTCGGAATGGCTTCTGGCTCGATTGTTTTATTACTGTCCGTTACAGGATGTATTTATGTTTTTAGCGTTGAGATTACAGAAGCGCTCCGCAAAGACGCAATGTACGTTTCGGAAGTAAAGCCGAATACGATTCCCATTTCAAAACTTTGGGACGATACGCAGCAAAAAATTGGAACTTCTATTAAAATCTCTAACGTAAAAGTCTCTAACAATCCTGAAAAAGCATGGATTTTTGGTTGCTACAAAGGAAATGACTATGCCATCACCTACTTCGGAGCAATCGACTATTACAAATCAATTTATGTAAATCCTTATTCTGGAGAAATTTTGGCTATTTATGATGAAGAAATGGATTTTTTCAACATCGTAAAGTACATCCACTGGAGCTTATTGCTAGAAATAGGTTTGGGCCAGCAAATTGTAGGCTGGTCAACCTTTATTTTTGTGATCATGCTTATTACAGGAATCATTTTATGGTGGCCAAAAAACAAGGCGGCTCGTAAACAGCGTTTTAGATTCCAATGGAAAGAAACCACGCAGTGGAAACGAAAAAACTATGACATCCACAACATCTTCGGATTTTATATCGCTACCATTGCATTGATTATCGCCTTTACAGGAATGGTTTGGGCCTTCTCATGGTTTCACGATCTTGTTTATGTTGCAGCTTCTGGAACTACTAATCCGCCAGAAATAGTTGCAAAAGAAGCAGACAAAAATCTTCCAAAAATTTCCAATGTAATGGAAACTGCCTTAGAAAAAACAAAGCTGGCTTATCCCGATGCCGATGCTTTCAGTCTAGGAAAACCTGCAGATTCGTTAGCAACTGTCGATATTTATGTACAGCAAAATGAAAACACCTACTATGTTTCGCATCAGATGCGCTTTGCACAGAAATCGGGAGAAATGCTGCTGAATAGAAATCATGCGGACAAGAATTTCGGGGAAAAACTAATCACCGCCAATTATGACATCCACGTTGGCGCGATACTTGGATTTCCTGGAAAAGTTTTAGCATTTATAGCTAGTTTTATCTGCGGACTGCTTCCTGTTACTGGCTTTTTAATCTGGTATGGCCGAAAATTCAAGAAAAAAACAGCAAAGCCAATCAGACATTAGCCTTGCTATCAAACATATAAATCCAAAGCAGCCTTGAATACCTAAAATTAATCGTGCACAGCAAGAAAGCAGCTGCAACGATAAACAAAAGGCTGTGAACCAGACTGGTCACAAATAATCTTGAGATAAAAAAAGTAGCAACCATTTCGGCAACAGCAAGGCCATAACTAACATACATCGCACCAAAGAAATATCCTGGTTCTTTCACAAACTTATGTCCGCACTCTGAGCATTCAGGGTGCATTTCAGGCATTTGGAATAAAAATGGATTCCCATTGGTTTTAAAAACTTTCCCTTTTCCGCAATTCGGACATTTATTCTGAATTACATTTTTTAAAAATGACATGACTTTATTGTTTTATTAGGACAAAGTTCAGAAATAAGACAAGCTTTCACAATAGAGTAAATACGCTAAAATTTGTAGTATTCGGACATTTTAAAATTTATTCGTATATTTATTCCATGGAAATGATTAGCGTTTTAGACATCAGCCAGCTCAAGCTGGACGAAGGGCAAAAAGATTTTTTTGTCAATAGAATTCCTCCTCACATTTTAGAGAATCATAGCAAGATAACACGACCGCACAAGCATAATTCTTACTTGGCTATTCTTTTTACGAAAGGTTCTGGAAGGCACGAAATTGATTTCAATTCCTATGAAATCAAGCCCGGAAGCGTCTTTCTTTTGGCACCGGGAAAAACGCACCATTGGGAACTTTCAGAAGATATCGACGGTTATATTTTTTCGCATACTTCTGATTTCTATGATTTGCATTATTCACACAACAGAATGCATCAGTTCCCTTTTTTTTATTCGATTCAAAACACTCCTCATCTAGCTTTGGATGCAAAAAACAGCAAGAAAACGGAAGCTTTATTCCAAAAGCTTTTTGAAGAATATCACACCAAAAACAATTTTCAGCAGCAGCTTATCTTGAGCTATATTGATATTATTTATGTAGAATTATCGAGATTGTATCTTGAGGAAAATACGCAGAAAATTATCCGATCCAATTCTTATTCTGAAAAATTCCAGCAATTTGAAGATTTGATTGAAAAAAATTACATCACAGAAAAATCACCTTCGCAATATGCTGACTGGATGAATATTAGTCCGAAACATTTAAACAGGATTACAAAAACCGTCATCGGAAAAACAGCTTCTGAGGTAATTGCAGACCGGATTATCTTAGAAGCAAAAAGAAGATTCTTGCACACAAAAAATAGTTTTTCGGCCATTGCCGAATCTTTGGGTTATGAGGATTATGCTTATTTTTCAAAATTATTTAAGAAGAGCTCAGGCCTTACTCCCACTGGGTTTTTAAAACTTTATTAATTACCTTAAAAAATCTTGGCACAGATATTGGTTATTACAAATCAAAAGAAAAAAAACATCAGTCAAGAACACTTAAAATAATTAGAAATCATGAAAACGAAATTAATAACATCTGCCCTCTTTGCATTTTTATTTGCAATTCAAATTCAGGCACAAGACAGGACAACCGTTACTGCCAACAGCAATGACATTAGTGACAACCTCGACTTAAAAGCCGTAGCTTCTATCTTTGGAGATTCTGAAGATTTGGCTGATTTTGAAAGAAGGCTGAACGACCCAAAAATACAGATTTCTAATCTTGACTTGAACGGCGACAATCAAGTAGATTACTTAAGAGTCATTGAAACCGTAGAAAACAATACCCACTTGATCATTATCCAATCGGTATTAGAGCGCGATGTGTATCAAGACGTTGCAACTATCGAAGTGGAGAGAGACGGCAATAATAACGTACAAGTCCAAGTTGTAGGAGATGTGTATATGTACGGTACAAATTACATTTATGAGCCTGTATATGTTTCAAGACCCGTAATTTTTAATGTCTTTTGGACAAATTATTACAGACCTTACTATTCTCCTTGGTATTGGAGCTATTATCCGACTTACTATTATGCATGGAATCCTTATCCTGTTTACAGATACCACAGACATGTACACAACCATATCAACGTGCACAACCACTATAACTATGTAAGCACGAGAAGAAGCTCAAGAGCCGAGGCCATGTACACTACGAGACGTTCTAACGGATACGAAAGACAACACCCAGACAGATCGTTCACTCAGAGAAACAACAATGTGAGCAACAGACATGAATTAGTTCAAACCCGTCAAGGATCAACTAGAAACCAAGCTGCTACAGGAACTAGAGCTTCAAATGTAACTCGAAATACAACTACATCTGGAACTAGAAATTCTACAACGACGACAAGAAATAGTTCAAACACAAACAGGACATCAACTCAAACGAGAAATAATGATACGCGTACTTTGAATTCTTCAACAAGAAATACGACACGTTCAGAAAGCACTCCGGTTAGAGTAAACTCAACAACAAGAACAAGTCCTGCTCGAACAGAAGCGCCAGCAAGAGTCGAAAGCAATACGCGAACCAGCTCAACGCAAAGAACGCAAGCACCTACAAGGACAAACACGTCAAGAGCGGAAGCGCCATCTCGAAATACAGCGCCGACAAATGTCAGCAGAGGCAATTCAGCACCTAGACAAAGTGCACCGCAACAGTCAAGAAGCAATGACGGAGGAAGTTCAAGAGGCAACTCTAGTTCTAGAGGCGGAGGCTCAAGAGGCTAAATCCTAATTTCACAAATAACAAAGGAGGCTCCAAAAGGCCTCCTTTTTCATGCAATACCTCCGCATACAAACACATTGGCAAACAAGCAAAAAATGTGATACCTTTGCACATCAATTACATAAAATGAGATTACACAGAAATTTAGTTTATACAACTATCGATTCATTGAGCGCTATTTTCAATGACGGAGAATATGCAGATAAAGTCGTGGCAAGAGCTTTAAAAAAAGACAAGCGTTGGGGAAGCAGCGATAGAAAATTTGTAGCCGAAACCATTTATGATATCGTCCGCTGGAAAAGACTCTACATGGAAATCGCAGAAGTTAGAGAACCTTTTGACAGAGACAACCTTTGGAGAATTTTTGCAGTCTGGGCAGTACTTAGAGGATATCCGATTCCGGATTGGAGACAGCTTGAAGGAACTCCAGAGCGAAAAATAAAAGGCCGTTTTGATGAGCTTTCTAAAGTTCGAAAATACAAAGAATCTATTCCAGATTGGATGGATGAATTGGGCGTAAAAGAACTTGGCGAAGAACTGTGGGCTAAAGAAATTGCGGCACAGAACCAGCCAGCAAAAGTAATCTTGAGAGTCAATACGCTAAAAACCACCAAAGAAAAGCTTCGTGCTATTTTAATGGACCAAGATATAGAAACAGAATTCTTGAAAGACCAGCCTGATGCATTGGTATTGAAAGAAAGAGCCAACGTTTTCTTGACAGATGCTTTTAAAGAAGGTTTTTTTGAAGTACAAGATGCCAGTTCGCAATTAGTCGCTGCATTCTTGGATGTCAAACCTGGAATGAGAGTTGTCGATACCTGCGCTGGTGCAGGAGGAAAAACGCTTCACATGGCTTCATTGATGGAAAACAAAGGCCAACTAATTGCTATGGATTTATATGAAAGCAAATTGAAGCAATTAAAGCTAAGAGCAAAAAGAAACGGTGCTTTTAATATCGAATACCGAATTATCGATACGACAAAAGTGATCAAGAAATTACATGAAAAAGCAGACAGAGTCTTGATTGATGCACCCTGCAGCGGTTTAGGAGTCTTAAAAAGAAATCCTGATGCGAAATGGAAACTACAGCCTGAATTTATTGACAATATCAGAAAAGTACAAGCTGAAGTTTTAGAAAACTATTCCAAAATAGTAAAGCCGGGAGGAAAAATGGTGTATGCGACTTGTTCCATCTTACCCTCTGAAAATCAAGAACAAGTTAAACGTTTCTTAACAACGGATATAGGGAAAAACTTTACCTTTGTCAAAGATACGAAGATCTTGGCGTCGGAGTCGGGATTTGATGGATTCTACATGGCGTTGTTTGAACGAAAAGAAGAAAAAAAATCATAACATGAAGAAAAATTACACTTTCTTATTCCTGCTCTTTGCCGCAATTGGATTTGCACAAGCTCCGGCAGGTTATTATAATTCTGCTACGGGTACTGGATATACTCTAAAAACACAGCTTTATAACATTATAAAAAATCACAATGATCGTGGTTACGCTGGTTTATACACGACGTACCAAACTTCTGATGTAAAGCCGAATGGCAAGGTTTGGGATATGTATTCTAATTGCGATTTTACTTTTGGCCCTGTTACAGGCGGCGGTAATCAAGACAACGGAACCGATCCTGCAGGACAAGAGTGTGTGTTTTTTAACCGTGAACATACCGTTCCGCAAAGTTATTTTGGTAATTCTACCTTGCCAATGTATGCAGATGCGCATTTCGTATTGCCTACAGATAAAGTTGTCAATGCAAAAAGAGACGATTATCCGTTTGGAGTTGTACAAAATGCTTCATGGACGTCTATAAATGGATCAAAACTAGGGAACAACCTAAATTCTGGATATTCTGCAGGATATGCATCTACTGTTTTTGAGCCTATTGATGAATATAAAGGTGATTTTGCACGATTGCTTTTTTATTTTGCAACACGATATGAAACGCAACTGGCAGGCTTTTATACTTCCTCTTCTTCTACATCAAAAGTAATGTTTGATGGTTCTAGCGGAAGAGCCTTCTCTCCTACTTTTTTAAACATTTTACTGACTTGGAATCAGCAAGATCCGGTTAGCGCTAAAGAAATTGCAAGAAACAATGCCGTTTATGCACGCCAAAATAACAGAAATCCTTACATCGACAATAATGCCTATGTAACTGCAGTTTGGGGAACTCCGTTGTCCATTCCTGCTTATGAATCTTTAGCAGCTATTGCAGTATATCCAAATCCTTCCAACAATCACAAGATCAATATCGATTCAGAAGTACAATTGGACGAAATACAGCTGATAAACATTAACGGGCAGATCATGCAGCAAATCAAGAATCCGTCGTCGCAAAGCAATACCTATACTTTAGAAAATCTTCCTTCTGGGTTTTATTTCTTAAAGCTGACTTCTGATAGCCAATCAACAACAAAAAAAGTAATCATAAACTAATTGCTTTTTACATATAAATCTTACAAAATGCCTGATTGTCAAAATTTCAGGCATTTTTTTATTGGATTATTGCGTTAAATTTTAAAATTCTATTGACAAACAAATTACATTTGTCGTCCAAAATTTAATTTAATGAAAAACTTTTACGCTTTTGCATTATTGCTTACAGTGGCCCTTGGCTACGGCCAAATCCCAACTGGATATTACAATAATGCTACAGGTACAGGCTATGCCTTAAAAACCCAATTAAAAACAATCATCTCCAACGGCCACAATCCCAAGTCCTATGATGCCTTATGGACATTATATCAAAACACGGCATATAAAGATCATTACTACGAAAACGACAATACTTTGCTAGATGTCTATTCTGAGAAACCGGGAGGTACAGATTCTTATACTTTTTCAGTGCCTTCTGATCAATGCGGAAGTTATACTGGTGAAGGTAGCTGCTATAATAGAGAACATGTTATTCCTAAATCTTATTTTGCTTCTGCCGCCCCTATGTATTCTGATGCACACCATCTTTTTCCAACAGACGGATATGTCAACAACAAGCGCGATAATTTCCCTTTTGGAAAAGTAGGAACTGCAACATGGACATCTACAAATGGATCAAAATTAGGCCCTAATCTTAATTCTGGCTATTCTGCAGGATTTACCGGAACTGTTTTTGAACCTATAGACGAATTCAAAGGAGATATTGCAAGAGCTTATTTTTATTTTGCTACCAGATATGAAAGCAACATGCCCAGCCTTTATACAAATGCTCCGTCAACAACAGAAGTAAAGGCAATGTTTGACGGTTCAAGCAATAGAGTTTTTTCTAGCACTTTTCTAAACATTCTACTGACATGGCATCAGCAAGATCCTGTAAGTCCACGAGAAATTGCTATCAACAATGCAATCTACAGCCACCAAGGAAATAGAAATCCTTATATTGATCATCCAGAATATGTCAATACAATTTGGGGAAATGCTCTTTTTACTCCTTCTTTTGATGCTTTATCTATAATTGCTGTATATCCAAATCCATCGAACAATCATAGGATAAATATCGATTCAGAAGTACAATTGGACGAAATTCAATTGGTAAACATCAATGGGCAAGTTATGCAAGAAATCAAGAATCCGGCGGCACAGAGCAACACCTATACGGTGGAAAATATTCCTTCTGGGTTTTATTTCTTGAGACTGACTTCTGATAGCCAATCGACAACAAAGAAAGTAATCATAAACTAATTTTTTTACATATAAATCTTACAAAATGCCTGATTGTTAAATTTCAGGCATTTTTTTATTCGATTATTGCGTTAATTTTAAAATTCTATTGGCAAAACAAATTACATTTGTCGTCCAAAATTTAATTTTAATGAAAAACTTTTACTCTTTTGCAATGATGCTTTCCGCTTCATTTGCATTTGCGCAAGCTGGTGCCCCTGCCTCTTATTATAATGGAGTCGATTTCAGTCTGACTGGAAATGCTTTGAAGACAGCTCTTGCACAAAAAATTACCACTACCCACACCAAAACTTTAAGTTATGACGATGCTGAACAAGCCATCCAAATAATTGACCTTGATCCGCAAGACGCAACAAATACCAATGTCTTGCTTCTGTATGGTTTCAGCAATAATATATGTCCTTCATCACAAGCAGACGATAACGATCACAGACGAAGAAATAAAAATAGCGATGGCGGTGGCGCTACCTGCCAATGGAACAGAGAGCACACGTATGCCAAATCTTTAGGAACACCAGCTTTAGGAACTTCCGGACCTGGTGCAGATGCTCACCACTTAAGAGCGTCTGATGTACAAAGAAATGGCGATAGAGGTAGTGAAAAATTCGTAGCAGGATCTGGAAATTCACGTGATATAACTTCTTCGACATGGTATCCTGGTGACGAATGGAAAGGCGATGTTGCCCGAATGATGATGTATATGTATCTTAGATATGGCAATCGCTGCCTGCCAAAAAATGTTGGCGTTGGCACAGCTGTAGCAAGCGATTCCAACATGATTGATTTGTTCCTTCAATGGAATGCCGAAGATCCTGTTTCGCAATATGAAGACAACCGTAATACTTATTTAGGTAATGCGAGCAATACTTATGGTCAAGGAAACAGAAATCCTTTTATTGACAATCCGTATTTGGCAACATTAATTTGGGGAGGTCCTGCAGCTGAAAATCGCTGGCCGTCGCTTTCTACTCCAGATTTCAACCCGCTTTCTGCTGTTGCAGTTTATCCAAATCCATCAAACGACCACAAAATCAATATCAATTCTGATATGATCCTAGATGGAATCCAGTTGATAAATATCAACGGACAGATTGTGCAGGAAATTAAGAATCCGGCATCTCAAGGAAATACATATACTTTAGAAAACTTACCTTCTGGGTTTTATTTCTTAAAGTTAGCTTCTAATAATCAGTCAGCTACCAAAAAAGTAATTATAAACTAATTTTTTTAGCTTTAGAATACAAAGCCTTTCTGATGGTTCAGAAAGGCTTTTTTTATATATTTATGCGAAATAAATTTTATGATGGAAGAAAATTACTTAGATATAAACAGAGAAACTTGGAATGAAAAAACAGACATCCACATCGATTCTGAATTTTATGACCAGAAAAGTTTTTTAGAAGGAAAGAATTCCTTGAATTCGATTGAGTTGGATTTGCTGGGAAGCCTTAAAGATAAAAAAGTACTGCATTTGCAATGTCATTTTGGTCAAGATACCTTATCATTGTCAAGATTGGGTGCCAAAGCAACAGGTGTTGATTTATCAGACAAAGCAATTGCTAGAGCAAGAGAAATGGCAGAAAAATTAGGTATTGACACTCAATTTATAAACTGCGATATCTATAGCCTTCCTGATCATCTTGATGAAGAATTTGATATTGTTTTTACCAGCTACGGAACCATCGGTTGGCTACCTGACTTAGATAGATGGGCAAAAGTCATCCACAAATTCCTGAAACCTGACGGCAAATTCTTATTGGTAGATTTTCATCCAGTTGTATGGATGTTTGATGATGATTTTGACAAGATTGGCTATAATTACTTCAAAGATGAGCCTATAATTGAAACCGTAAATGGAACTTACGCGGATAAAAATGCGCATGTAGCCCTAAAGACAGTCAATTGGAATCATTCCATTAGTGAAATTCTCAACAGCCTTATCCAAAACAAGTTAGAAATAGGTTCTTTTGACGAATACGATTACTCACCTTATGATTGCTTCAACAAGACAGAAGAATTTGAACCCAAGAAATATCGTATCCAACACATAGGAAACAAGATCCCTATGGTGTATGCTGTAGTCGCAACCAAAAAACAATAGGCATAAAAAAACTCCAATTAGCAAATTGGAGTTTTTTATTATTTAAATTTCGACGAATTAGTCATTCATCGAAATCAGGAATTCTTCATTATTTCTTGTCTTCTTGAAACGATCGTTGATAAAGTCCATCGCTTCAACCGGATTCATGTCAGCCAAATACTTACGCATAATCCACATTCTTTGAATCGTTCCTTCATCCAAAAGCAAATCATCTCTTCTCGTACTTGAAGAAGTAAGATCGATTGCTGGGAAAATACGCTTGTTCGCAATTTTTCTATCCAATTGCAATTCCATATTTCCAGTTCCTTTAAATTCTTCAAAGATCACCTCGTCCATTTTAGAACCTGTTTCGGTCAGAGCCGTTGCGATAATACTTAGAGAACCGCCATTTTCAATATTTCTTGCAGCACCAAAGAAACGTTTTGGTTTCTGAAGTGCATTAGCATCAACACCACCGCTCAATACCTTTCCTGAAGCTGGCTGTACCGTATTATAAGCTCTTGCCAAACGCGTAATAGAATCTAAAAGAATCACTACATCATGACCGCACTCTACCAACCTTTTTGCTTTTTCTAAAACAATATTAGCTACTTTTACATGTCTGTCAGCTGGTTCATCAAACGTAGAAGCAATAACTTCTCCTCTAACGCTTCGTTGCATATCAGTTACCTCTTCCGGTCTTTCGTCAATCAGCAATACAATTAAGTATACTTCTGGATGGTTTGCAGCAATCGTATTGGCGATATCTTTCAAAAGCATCGTCTTACCTGTTTTCGGCTGCGCAACGATCATACCTCTTTGTCCTTTTCCGATTGGAGAGAACAAATCGATGATTCTTGTAGAAATAGAGCTTTGTTTTCCTGCTAGATTGAATTTTTCTTCTGGGAAAAGCGGCGTAAGATGCTCAAAAGAAACTCGGTCTCTAACAACCTGCGGATCGTGTCCGTTAATTTTTAGGACTCTTACTAACGGAAAATATTTTTCTCCTTCTTTCGGCGGACGTACCACACCTTTTACCGTGTCCCCTGTTTTCAATCCGAAAAGGCGTATTTGCGAAGTAGAAAGATAAATATCATCAGGCGAAGCTAAATAGTTATAATCTGATGAACGCAAAAATCCATATCCATCAGGCATCATTTCTAGAACACCTTCACTTTCAATTATACCATCAAATTCAAAATCAGCATCTCTAAAATTGACTTTTTTGTTGCCTTTGAAATTTGGATTTGTATTACCGTTCGGATTCGAATTTGGGTTTTGGTTAGGATTTTGGTTCCCGTTTCCGTTAGGATTATTTTTTTGGTTCGGATTCAGCTTTTGGTTTTGCTGTTGCGGTTGTTTTGCCTGTTTTTCAATGTTCTTTTCAACAGGAATATTTTCTGTCTCAACAGCTGGATGTGTCACTACAACTGTCTCGTCTGTATTATTTTCAGCAATTTCCTCAGAAATGGCTTGCGGTTTATCAAAATTATTTTTCTTGAATTTTATCAGCTTTCGTTCTTTTTGAACTGGCGGTACTGCCGCATCGGGAGTAGTATTAATAGCTGGTTTTGGAGTAATTGCAGGTTTTGCTATAGGTTTCCTTTTTTCTTGAATGGGTAATTCTTCTGATGGAGTCGGATTAGGTTCAGAAAAAAGAGTATTGTTCTCTTCTTTTACAATTTTCGGTTTCTTTTCCGGAAGTATTCTAGTTCTTTTTGATTTAGTTTCTCCAGTTTCAGCCGACGGAGCAGGAGAAATAACTTCAGGGTTTGCTGCTTGATAATCCAATATTTGATAAATCAAGGCTTCTTTTTTTACTCCGTTAATCTTTATTTTTTTGGTTGCTTTCGCAATATCTTGAAGCTCAGACAGCTTCATTTCTTTTAATACAGAAATATCAAACATGAATGTTATTTGAATTAATTGTTTGGAATCTTTGAAGAGTAGTTGTGATTGTAATTTTTTTCGAAATGGATGATCCGCTAAATGAAGTGCTTACGGATTACTTATGCAATAATACGAATAAATTTTTATCATGCAATAGTATTTATGAAAAAGAAAATATATTTTTGTGGGACAAAACAGAGAATAATGATTCAGAGAATCCAGACTATCTATCTACTGATTGCCTTTATTATTATGGGAATATTGCCTTTTGTTTTTCCATTAGAAACTTCTGCTGCTGGTCAAAAAACATTTGCAATGGATCACATGTCGGATATGATTTTGTTTGGCCTGAGCGCTGCTCTTTCCCTAATTACTATTTTTTTGTTTAAAAATCGAAAACTGCAATTTGTCTTGGGCAGATTGAATATCATATTAAATTTAATTTTATTAGGATTATTTGTATATCATTCACTAAGCTTATCCGGAGAGGTGGCGACCTCAGAGAAGGGTATTGGGATGTTTCTACCTATTTTTTCTATCGTTTTTTTAGTGCTTGCAAACAAAGCCATAAAAAAGGATGAAGATCTCGTAAAATCTGTGGATCGATTGAGATAAACCTATAAACTTAGTTTTATTTAGTGCGTAAAAAAGCCTGGACAGTGTCTAGGCTTTTTTTGTATTTCATCGATTTTTATCGCATTTCGTAAGGTAAATTAAATTCTTGTGGCATTACTTCAAAAAAAAAAGTTAAATTTGGTTAAGCCAATTTCCCCATAAATGGACACAAAAATAAGAATATATCTAGCTGACGATCACCAAGTTCTGATTGACGGAATGCTTTCTATGCTGAAGACAAATAAGAGATTTGAGGTCGCCGGATACTCCCTAAACGGTGAAAATCTAGTTGAAGATGTCTTAAAAAAAAAGGCAGACGTACTTGTTATGGACATTAACATGCCTAAAAAAGACGGCATTGAAGTACTGCGTGAATTTTCTGTAAAAGGTTTTTGCTGCAAGGTCATCATTCTCTCCAGCTATGATGACGTGAAAATCATAAAAGAAGTATTGAAACTAGGCGCTAATGGTTATCTTAGTAAACAAAGTGCCGGAGAAAATATTATTGAAGCTATAAATGCAGTCGCAAATGGCGAAGAATATTTCTCGCAATCCATACGCGACCGGATTTTTGACTCGTTTTCTAAAATCCCACAGCAGAGTTACATTAGCGAAGCCATGCCGCTTTCTTCAATTACAGAAAGGGAATTGGAAGTACTGAAACTCATTACAATGGAATATAGCGGAACACAGATTGGAGAAGAGCTGAATATCAGCACCAATACCGTCGAAACCCACCGAAAAAACTTAATAAAGAAACTCAATGTGAAAACCACAATTGGGTTGGTAAAATATGCCTTGAAACATAACTTAATTAATTAACCTATAAATCAGTAATTATGTCACTATTTTTAAAAAACTATGGAGTTGGAAAAGATGAAGAATCCTTTAAAGTAGCTTTTCAAATTCCAATTAACTGCGAGTATACCACTTATTTAGATCCTTATGATGTTAACATCATCGCAGTTACCTTAAAGCCATACGAAAAAGATCCTTCACCAGAGTTTGTACTTTATGAAGAGTCTTATACTTGTATTGACAATGTATTAACTGTAGATTTCGAACTGCCTGATGGTAATTCTAACGGAGGAGGAGGCCTTGGTGATCCTGTAACTAAAAAACCGAGACTTAGGATAGATGATCTTAAAATGGACTAATTTCAAATTTCCGTTTTGGACAATACTGCTATTCTTTACTTTTTCTGGATTTGCCATTACTCAAAATAAACCTCAAGACTCTTTATCTTACTATATTGAGAACAAAGACTATCTGAAAGGATTAAAATATTCGAGAGAAAAGTCAAAATTTTATCTAGAAAACAAAGATTACAAAAAGTATTGCGATGTCAGCCTCAAAAAGGCTGACATCTATTTTATGCTTAACGATAATCAAAAATCCTTTGAGACGTTATTTAAGGCATTAAAAATTGCCGAAGAGCACAATATCACAAAATCTAGGATGGAAATCTTAGAAGATATTGGGCATCGTTATGCCTCTATCCGAAATTATGATAAGGCAAAAAACTATTACTACAAATCTCTTTCTATAGGCCGAAAAAACAAGCTTATAAACCAAAATTCCTTTATATACCAAAGGCTTTTCAAAGTCCATATCATGACAAATTCCGATAGTGCTTTTTACTATATGGAAAAAATCATGAAAAGTGCCAAAGAATTAAATGACCCGAATGAATTAGCGTTCAGCTATAATAACTATTACAGCTATTACATCACAAATCAGAAATACCATCTCGCCAGGAAATACTTAGATTCTTCTATGTATTACTCTGAAAAGTCAAACAATATCAGGCAAATTTGTACTGCATTGAGCAATTTGGGCTATCATTATCTCGTCGTCGAAAAAAACTACAAAAAAGGTATCGAGCAATACCTAAAGTCGTTGGCTATAAACCCAAAAGATACTATCTCTCAAGAGGTCGGAGATACGTATCTCAACCTGTCATACGGTTACGAAATGGTCGGCGATTATAAAAATGCCATCGATTACATGAATAAATATTTTCATGTCAACGAGACTATTTATGAAGACAATATAAAGCGAGCTATCTCTGACGTTGAAACAAAGTATAAAATTGAGAAAATCGAAAATGAAAACAAGGAAAAGCAACGGTTACTAGAAGAAAAGCAAAAAAATAACCAAAAGATAATCTTGATTTTTATTGCACTTTTTGCCTTCAGTACTATCCTATTCTATTTTTTCTATCAAAACTTAAGGCTTAAGCAAAAAAATAAATTTATAGAATTCGACAGGCAGATTAAGCAGAATATAATCAACGCAACAATCGACGGGCAAGAAATCGAGCGAAAAAATATTGCTACTATATTGCATGACAGCATCAGTGCACTCTTGTCATCTGCCGGACTTCATCTTTCTGCCTATAGCGCAAACAATCCTGCTGAACATTCGGAAGAGATACAAAAGACAAGGGCCATTCTAAAAGAAGCACATGACAATGTAAGAGACCTATCGCATGAATTGATTCCGCCATTGTTGGCCAAATTTGGGATTTTCCATGCTTTGCAGGATTTATGCGAAAAAAATTCCAATTCGATTCTCCAATTCGAATATTCAAGCTATGTGCCTCAGGGAAAACGCTACAATGAAGAATTTGAAATGCGCGTCTATTTTATCATCGCAGAGCTTTTCAATAATATCATGAAACATAGCAAAGCTTCAAAGGCGTATATCACTTTAGAAGAAAACGGCGACCAGCTTTTGATAACGATTGAAGATGATGGTAAAGGATTCGACACCAGCAAAGAACTCTCCAGCGATGGTTTCGGACTTACACAGATAAAATCTAGGATAAAACATTTGAAAGGCAGCATTACCATCAACTCAAAAATAAACGCGGGAACGCTGATTTATATCAAGATACAGATTTCGAAAGCTTAAGGCTTCTTCCCTATCTCAATCACTTCCAAATCTTTGATTTTATCGCCTTCAATTACAAAACGAAGCATTGTCCGTACTTGATGAAAACCATGGATTCCGCAAGCACCGGGATTCATATGGAGCAGGTTTATTTTTTTATCAAACATTACTTTCAATATATGAGAATGCCCGGTAATGAAAAGCTTAGGTGGATTTATTGCGATCTCGTTTTTGATAGCAGGGCTATATTTTCCAGGATATCCTCCGATATGCGTAATCCATACATCGACATCTTCGCACATAAACCTATTGTGGAGCGGAAATTCCATTCTTGCTTTGTCGCCGTCAATATTTCCAAAAACAGCACGCAAGGGCTTATGCTTTTTTAGAGTATCCGTCACGTTCAAATCTCCGATATCACCTGCATGCCATACCTCATCAGCCTGATCGACATACTTTAAGATTGTATCGTCAATATGGCCATGCGTATCGGAAAGCAAAAGAATTTTTCTCATCAATTTTTAAATTATATCTGGGTAAAATTACAAAGTTTCCGTTTCTAAAGCCGAAAATCCGATGTTTTAGTTCATAACTTTTAAGAAAAAATTGAAACTTTGCATCCCAACTTATAACTATCTTTGTTTTTCAAAAACTTTGGATTTACTTCACCTTGAGATATTTCATCGAATTCGCGTATAACGGAAAAAATTATCACGGATGGCAACAGCAGCCTAATGCTCCTTCTGTTCAAGAAACATTAGGCAAGGCGCTTTCTGTCTTGCTCAGAGATACGATAGAAATCATGGGAGCCGGGAGGACGGATACTGGTGTTCATGCCAAGCAGATGTTTGCACATTTTGATGTGGAAAATTCGTTAGACATTGATTTTTTAAAAGCAAAGCTGAATTCTTATCTTCCAAAAGACATTGCCATCATCCATATTCATTCTGTAAGTGACGATGCACATGCTCGTTTTGATGCTGTGAAACGTACGTATGAATATCATATCAATACAATAAAGGATGTCTTTGAGGAACAGCACAGCTGGTATTTCCATCAAAAACTGGATATTGAAAAGATGAATCAAGCTGCAAAAATTCTTTTTGAGTTTAGCGATTTCCAATGTTTTTCAAAAGTAAATACCGATGTCAAAACATTCCAATGCAAGATCATGGAAGCTGATTGGAAACAAAATGACAATAAGCTAATTTTCACGATTGCAGCAGATCGCTTTCTCCGAAACATGGTCCGCGCTATTGTAGGCACCTTGGTAGAAGTCGGAATTGGAAAAACAAGTTTGGAAGATTTCAGGAAAATCATCGAAAGTAAAGATCGAAATCAAGCAGGGCCTTCTGCTCCGGCACACGGCCTGTTTTTGACAAAAGTAGAATATCCTTATATTTACAGCAACGAGCCCGCTGACAAAAAATAGCCTCAAATAAAGCAATGAAAGCATCAGATACCAAAATATTTAAACGAATAATGGAGTACACAAAACCGTACAAATCCCGATACTATTGGGTTATTGTGTTTGCGGTTACCTTGTCGATTTTTGCGGCACTCCGTCCCTATTTATTAAAACAAACAGTCGACAGCTACATACAAAAAGAAGATGCCACAGGTTTGCTATACTTCATCCTTTTGATGGCAGGAGCCTTGATTATAGAGGTTGTTTCTCAATTTTATTTTGTTTTTCTTGCCAACTGGCTCGGACAAGACATCATCAGGGATATTCGCGTAAAGCTTTTCAACCACCTGATGAGCTTTAAGATGAAATATTTCGACAATGAACCTGTCGGAAAGCTCGTAACCCGCTCCGTTTTCGATATTGAATCTATTTCTAAAATTTTCAGCCAAGGATTGTTTATGATCATAAGCGACCTGCTGAAAATGGTTGTCGTACTGCTCTTTATGTTCTACATGAACTGGAAGCTTACGATTATTGTCATGTGTGCTATGCCTGTTTTGGTCTATGCGACACGTGTTTTCCAAAAAAAGATGCAGGTTGCTTTTGAAGAAGTACGAACACAGATTGCCAACCTGAATACATTTGTACAAGAGCGCGTGACCGGAATGAAAATCGTACAGCTTTTTTCAAGAGAGGACATTGAATATGAAAAATTCAAGATAATCAATGATAAGCATAAAAAAGCGTGGATTAAAAACGTTTGGTACAACTCGATTTTCTTCCCGATTGCCGATATCGTTTCGTCTATTTCGCTAGGATTGGTCGTATGGTACGGCGGACTGAACATTTTGGCAGGAAATGGCTCGACAACGTTTGGAGACTTATTTTCATACACTATGTTTATCGGAATGCTTTACAATCCTTTACGTCAGATTGCAGATAAATTTAATGAGATGCAGATGGGAATGATTGCCGCAAACCGCGTTTTTGAAGTTTTAGACACCGAAGGACATATCCAAGACAAAGGAAAAGTTACCGCTCCAACTTTCAAAGGAAATATTGATTTTAAGGATGTGCATTTCAGTTATACTGGCAAAGAAGATGTCTTAAAAGGCATCAATATTCATGTAGAAGAAGGGGAAACTATAGCCATTGTGGGAGCCACTGGAGCAGGAAAATCAACCATCATAAACCTTCTGAATCGTTTTTATGAAATCAATGGAGGTGAGATCCTTATCGATGGTACCGACATACGAGATTTTACACTAAAAAGCCTTAGGAATCAAATCGCTGTCGTATTGCAAGATGTTTTCCTTTTTGCAGATACGATACATAACAATATCACTCTCGAAAATCCGAATATTTCTAGAGAAGATGTTATCAAGGCGGCAAAAGAAATTGGAGTGCACGATTTCATTATGACACTGCCGCACGGCTATGATTATAACGTAAAAGAACGTGGCGTAATGCTGTCTTCGGGACAACGCCAATTGATAGCTTTTTTAAGAGCTTTTGTCAGCAACCCAAGCATTTTGATTTTGGACGAAGCCACTTCATCTATCGATTCCTATTCTGAAGATTTGATCCAAAGAGCTACTGAAACCATCACTAAAGGCAGGACATCAATCGTAATCGCGCATCGTTTAGCAACTATCGTAAATGCCGACAAGATTATCGTCATGGAAAAAGGAAATGTTGTAGAACAAGGAACGCATTATGAATTGATCAACAAAACGGAAGGGTATTATAAAAATCTCTACTACTCACAATTTGCAGTAGAAAGCTAAAGAAAGCCATGAAATTATTTTTCAAACTTCTTTTTATAGTAATCGTATTAGAGATTATAATCACGATATCCTGTACGTTTATCATGGAAGAGACTTCCAGTCGACTTCTAAAAAGTATTTGCAGTTTGCTGATTATATTTCTAAGCTTTCCGATTTATATTATTGATAAAAGTTATCCATTTTATGTGCAAGGTTCTGCTAATTTCGGCTTGATGCTTATGCTGATCAATGTAGTATTGCAGACATTAATTTTATACGGATTCATTAGAATCGTATCTAAAAAGAAAAACGGATACTAACAAGGCTTGTGGAAACTTTGCAACTCCGAAACTTTTCCATGACCAAATAATTAACTATTTTCGTACTCTCAAATAACAAGAAAAAATTATATTCTAATGAAATACGATATTATTGTTTTAGGAAGCGGTCCTGGCGGTTATGTAACAGCCATCAGAGCAGCGCAATTAGGCTTTAAAGTTGCCATAATCGAAAAAGAAAATCTGGGCGGTATCTGCTTGAACTGGGGGTGTATCCCGACTAAAGCGTTGTTAAAATCAGCACAGGTTTTTGATTACCTAAAACATGCTTCTGACTATGGCTTGACCATTGAAAAATTTGACAAAGACTTTAATGCCGTAATCTCACGCTCGCGCGGTGTTGCCGACGGAATGAGCAAAGGCATCCAGTTTTTGATGAAAAAGAACAAAATCGACGTTATTGAAGGTACTGGAAAAGTAAAAGCCGGAAAGAAAATCGACGTTGTTGGCAAAGACGGAAAAACTACAGAATATGATGCCGACCATATCATCATTGCAACTGGAGCTCGCTCTCGCGAATTGCCAAACTTGCCACAAGATGGCAAAAAAGTAATCGGATACCGCCAAGCGATGTCGTTGTCTGAACAGCCAAAATCAATGATTGTGGTAGGTTCTGGAGCAATTGGAGTTGAATTTGCGCATTTTTACAATGCAATGGGAACTGAGGTTACTATTGTTGAGTTTATGCCAAATGTAGTTCCTGTAGAAGACGAGGATATCTCAAAACAATTTGAGCGTTCTTTGAAAAAAGCAGGTATCAAAGTGATGACCAATGCTTCTGTTGAAAAAGTAGATACTTCTGGAAACGGCGTAAAAGCTACCGTGAAAACAGCTAAAGGAGAAGAAATTCTTGAAGCTGATATCGTACTTTCTGCTGTCGGAATTAAATCGAATATTGAAAATATCGGTCTTGAAGAAGTTGGAATTGCAACTGACAGAGATAAAATCTTAGTAAATTCTTACTATCAAACTAATATTCCAGGTTACTATGCTATCGGAGATGTAGTTCCTGGACAAGCCTTAGCACACGTTGCTTCTGCAGAAGGAATTCTTTGTGTTGAAAAAATTGCTGGTCTTCATGTAGAGCCTCTAGATTACGGAAACGTTCCTGGCTGTACGTATGCGACTCCAGAAATCGCTTCTGTTGGTTTGACAGAAAAACAAGCTAGAGAAAAAGGCTATGAATTGAAAATCGGTAAATTCCCTTTCTCAGCTTCAGGAAAAGCAAAAGCTGCTGGAACTCCTGATGGTTTCGTAAAAGTAATTTTTGATGCCAAATATGGAGAATGGTTAGGATGCCACATGATTGGTTCAGGCGTTACCGATATGATTGCCGAAGCTGTCGTAGCTAGAAAATTAGAAACTACAGGTCATGAAATCATCAAGTCGATTCACCCACACCCAACTATGAGCGAGGCAATCATGGAAGCTGCTGCCGATGCTTATGGAGAGGTAATCCACTTATAAAAATTCAGATTGCAGATTTTAGATTTGCAGGAAGAACAAAATAAAAAAAGCCGTTTTGAAATTCAAAACGGCTTTTTTGTGTTTTTATATGCTACTAATAAAGCAAAAAGTTGATTCCTACATTGAAAGCGCTTCTTGAATTGGTAATTTGGTCTCCATCATTATCTTTAAAAACTTCGGCAATCCCGCCCTGTCCTTCATATTCGATAAAAAACTTAAGCTTGTCCGATACCGGAATCTTTACGCCTATTCCAAAGGCAATACCGCCATCCACTGTATTAAAACTATCCTTTAGATCAGAATCAAGCTCTGTATCTTTTGCACTCATCAAAAAGCCAATGTAAGGCCCAAAGTTTAAATACCAATTTCTCTTGCTTCCGAAATGCCATCCAGCCATTACCGGAACCGTAATATAATCTACATTGATATCTGTTCTCACAAATCTAGATCCTCCAGGACCTACAACTGGAATAAGATCATTATCCCATCCTTTTCTGTCATAGATGAATTTAGCTTTGATGCTCCATCGGTCAGAAAAATAATAATCTGCCGTAGCGCCTAAATTGAAATTGATGCTTGGATCAGCTGAGTCATAGGTCGTGCTGATATTGGAACTGTTCAAGCCTATGCCCAAACCAAATTCCAATTTCCCTTTGTCTTGTGCTGTGGAGGTAAAAATGAAGCCCAAGATAGTCATTGAGGTAATGAATGTTCTTTTCATAAAGTTTGTTTTTACGCAAACATAGAGAATAAATTAGAACTGTATATCAAATAACTATGAAATTTATCTCGGAAAGTTATACGGTTTTCAAAGCCTCAATTAGCAGGTCGATGTCTGCTTTTATATTGAAATGGCTCAAAGAAATCCGCAAGCTAGGCTTTTTAATGTCTTCTTCTGAAAGCATTTCTTTCAACACATGCGAAGGCTTAATACTTCCTGACTGGCAGGCGCTTCCTCTTGAAACAGCAATACCTTTCATGTCGAGGCTAAAAAGAATCATAGCCGTTTTTTCTTCAGAAAAAGGCAATAGCACATTGATTATATTATAAAAACCGTCAGGATTTCCATTAATTTTAAAATCAGGAAAATAAAGCTGCAGTTGCTCAACAAAATAGTTTTTGATGGATAAAATGTGCTTTCTTTCCGCATCTAAATTTTCATACGAAAGCTCCAAAGCTTTTGCCATTCCAGCAATATTATGGATGGCCTCTGTTCCAGCGCGAAGACCTTTTTCTTGTTCACCGCCAAAAATCATCGGCTGTAATCCTGAATTTTTTCTGATAAAAGCAAAGCCAATTCCCTTCGGTCCGTGGAATTTATGAGCGCTGGCAACGATAAAATCTACTTCTGTCTTTTGCAGGTCGATTTCTGTTTTTCCTATAGACTGTATGGTATCGGAATGAAAAAAGGCCTTATATTGTTTACAAAGTCTTGCCGTTTTTTCGATATCGAGAATAGTTCCTGTCTCATTATTTACGTGCATCAATGAAACTAACGTCGGAATTTCTTGCGAAAGCAATTCTACTAAATGATTGATATCAATCTCCCCATTCGATTTCAGATTGACATAATCTACTTGAATAGCATATTCTTCTTGCAATGCTAAAACAGAATTCAGCACCGCATGATGCTCAATTTTGCTTGTGATGATTCTTTTTATTTTTAAATCTTCGACTGCAGAACGAAGAATCCAATTATCGGCTTCTGTGCCGCCAGAGGTAAAAATAATTTCCTGAGCCGTCGCATTGAGCTGTTTTGCAATTGATTTTCTTGAAGATTCGAGTATGTTTTTGGCCGTTCTTCCAAAACTGTGGGTCGATGAAGGATTTCCATAATCTTCCTGCATCACGCGAGTTATTTCTTGGATAACTTCTGGTCGCAAGGCTGTTGTGGAAGCATTATCGAGATATACATTTTTCATGATACAAAAGTCGTGATATAAAATGAATTACAAAATATCTTTGGCTTGCAGTTCTTCTGGCTTTGACTTAAAAATATGCTTGCTGTTGAAAACAATAATCGAAAGCAATATCAAAGAATAGGCTATAATCTGAAAAGGGGTGATTTCTTCTTTGTAATAAAAAATGGCTAGGAAAAAGTTGATCAGCGGATTGATATAAAGCAAAATCCCTACTGTAGAAGAATTAACTCCTTTCAAGGCATATAAGTTCAGGAATAGGGGAATAATCGTAAACAGGACAACGATAATTACCAAAAAGAAATAAAAATCAAATGCTGTAGGAACCTCGGAACTATAAAAAGGATAAAACGGCAAAAGAATGATGGCAGTGGTCGTTAACTGCAGCGTTAGCAATAAAAACTTATCGATTGCCGTGTTTTTTCGCTGTGAAACAAGATACAAAGCATACGTGGCAGCTACAATCAAGCTGTAAAAAATGTCCATAAAATGATTAAACGACAGCAGGACACAGCTAAAAATACTCAAACCAACAGCTGTCCATTGCCATTTGTTTAATTTTTCCTTTAGGATAAAATAGGCAAAAACAGTCGTTAGGATCGGACAGACGAGATAGGCAAACGAAGCCGCTTTCACGCTCACATGGTTCATAACGTAGATAAAAAAGAACCAATTGGCAGATAAAAGCAAGGAGCCCCCCAATGTGAGAAGGACAACGTTTCTTTTCTGAACCGGTGACATGAGTTTGAAATTTTCCTTGGTTTCTTTCAAGGTCTTTCTTCTAAAAAAAAGATTGATTCCCATCATCAAGACGACACAAAGGAATACCCTATAAAACAAAATATCTAAGGACGGATAATTATGTAATGGCTTTAAAGCCAGACTGAAAAATCCCCAGATTATAAAGGCTGTAATCGCCGCCAAATAGTATTTTGAAAGTCTCATGTAGAAGTAAAAAATCCGAAGCAAATGTAGGTAATACAATCTGCTCCGGATTCTTTATTATGAATTCGTTAAGATAAATTAATGTGCTCCTTCGGCTTCGATAGCATCTACATCTATGTTCTGTCTTTTTAGGATTCCTTTTACCGCAATCGCGAAGAAAGTCAAGTAAGCAAAACAAATCACGGGCACAACATACGAAGCATGGATTCCGATGATATCAGACAATTTTCCTTGGATTGGAGGAATGATTCCACCACCTAAAATCATCATGACCAAGAATGCAGAACCTTGAGCTGTGTATTTTCCAAGACCTGTAATTGACAATGTAAAAATTGACGGCCACATAATACTGCAAGCTAATCCACCTGCAAGGAAAGCATAGATTGCTACAGTTCCTGTTGAGAACAATCCGATTAGCATAGCAATAACACCCATCATTCCGAACAAGATTAATGTTCTTGCTGGTTTGTTTTTACTAAGGAAGAATACTAAAACTTGCAGCAATACGCAGATTACATAATAATACAACGGCGTCATATCTTGCTGCGCAATCGTATTTACTCCTATAATTACTGAGAAAGCAATCAACGGAACAATAATCAAAGCCAATTGTCTTTTGCTGGCACTTAGGTTAAAAACGCTGATAGCTCCAGCCCAACGGCCGATCATCAAGCTTCCCCAATACATTGAGATATACGGTGCAATTTCTGAAGATTGGAAACTTCCGAATTCTGGCAGTTTCAATAATTCTCCCAAGTTACTACCTACAGCAACTTCTACTCCAACATACGTGAAGATCGCAAGCATACCCAAAACCAATTGAGGGTATTTCATGGCACCCCAGCCTTCGTTTTTCTTTTGTGCGCTTCTGTTGGCAAATAAAAGTCCGCCCACAATCACTACCAGGGCTCCAGAAAGCCAGTACATTCTATATTTTTCAAGAGGATGTCTGATAGCTTTGATTTCTGCATGCTGTGGCTCTACGCTTAATTCTAAAACTTTGATTTCATTTTTGATTTCTTCAGAAGCGGTAGTTTTTTGCTCTTCAGTAAGTACTTTGTCTTTCTTGATTTTCACCAAATTGTCGCTCAGCTTCTTGATTTCCTTTGTAGTAGGTTCGATTGATTTTTCAATTTCTACTATTCTTATCGCTTCTGGCGAGTTGTAGCTGTTAAAAACCGGCGCAAACATAATTGCCAATAATCCCGTCATTATGATTAATGTCGTCAAAGCTTTGTTTGCTTTTTCCATAGGCTCATCAGAGATTCCCGCTGGTAATTTTTTTGAAAAATAAAATACGCTAGCCGCAATCAAGAATAAGATTCCTACGCCTACGTATAATAAAATTACTTTATCTAAACCTAAACCTTTAATCTGGTCGTCGCTAACTGCTGCTGCTGTTCCGAATAAGGCGAAACCAACGATGATAGGTCCGATTGTAGTTCCAAATGAGTTGATTCCACCAGCCAAATTCTGACGGCTCGTTCCAGTTTTCGGATCACCCAATAAAACTGCAAAAGGATTGGCCGCTGTCTGTTGTAATGAAAAGCCTAAGGCCACGATAAACAAACCCACAAGCATTCCGGCATATACATTCGCTTCAACCGCAATAATCATGGCTCCAGCTCCTAAAGCAGAAAATAACAATCCGTAAACGATACTTCTTTTATAGCCCCATTTTCCGACTAAATCTTTTCCATTTACAGCTCCAAATATAAAAAGCAGCAACGCTCCTAAATAATAAGCCGTATAAAAAGCAAAGTCAATCAGCTGTGACTGGAATTGGTCTAGCGAAAAATAGCTTTTGCAAAAAGGGATGAAAATACTGTTTCCAGCAGCAATAAATCCCCAAAAGAAAAATACTGTAATCAAAGTATACAGCGCAGGATAATTTGTTTTAGTTTCTGAACTCATTTATTAAGATAGTTTAGTTAAAGCAATAAAAAATAAGATTGTATTTAAAAAAAAGATTTAATTTTTGATAAATATACATTTATATGAAAACATCGAGCAACACATTACAAGATAGTTATTAACGAAAACGATTTCTTAAGCTGTTTTTTAATCAAAATACAACGTTTGCGAAACCTTTTTACGCGTTTTTTTCTATTCTGATTTTTTAACCTCTGATTTTGGTCCAATGCCGTTATTATTAAAAGCTTCGATTTGGAAATAATAGGCATCCGAACGATCCAATCCGTTAAAATAATATTCATTTTTGCCATAGACCATGATAGAACCGTATAATTTCTCAGGCGATTTTCCAAAATAGATTACATATCCGTCAGCATTTGGTTCTTGCTGCCATTTGAACCAAACGTTTCTCCTCTCGCCTTTTTTCTTAGCTTCCGCTCTTAGAGGCGCAAAATTTTGTACCGCATTTGGCTTTGTACCGGAGCCTTTTCCAAAAACCCTAAAACCGCTGATTGCAAATTTCCCTGTCGGCATCTGTATATTTTCTAGCTTTAGATATCTTGCCATAATTGGCTTTTCTAATTCGATATAATCGTGTGGCACGTCTTTGGTATTTTTGCTTTTATCGACAGCTATTTTCCAGCTTTTTCCATCATTCGACGAATAGATAATATACTTGTGACCCGTAGTCGTTTCAGGTTTGCCCATTAATTCTACATCCTGATCTGCATAATTAATCTGGATGGCATTGATTGTAGACTTTTCACCTAAATCCGAAATCAGGTATTCTCCTTTATTTGAAGTTTTTGCCGACCAATAGGTCTTTATATCTTCATCTATTGCAAAATTAGCTTGGAAGCCGCCCAAAGTCGACGAAACTTGGACAGGCTTATTGTAATTCAAGAGCATCCAGCCAGAAAAGTTTTCATTCAAATGATTTTTTTTCTGCGATGGCAGGTATGTTGGATAGTCGCCGTAGGCTGTGTTCGAGTACATGATTCCGTCTTCATCAAAACCTGCGGGCCAGATTCCGATTCTTCTTTCGAAATTATTTTTTGTAGAAATTACGATGGTTGAAACATGCCAATACTCATTGTTAGTGTCCTGATAAGTTGCCCCATGCCCTGCTCCTCTTGCAAATCCGCCCGGTTTGTATGAAAACGGATTGTGCGATTGGTATTCAAAGGGCCCAAGAGGATTGGAACTGACGTATACTCCATCTGCATAACCGCTAAATTCTGTCCCAGGCGCACCGTATTGCAGGTAATATTTATTGTTATGTTTGGTCATAAAAGCACCTTCGGTAAAAGGTTGCAAAAAGGTATTGTCATTGTATTCTCCAAATCGTTCCCAGCCGTGCTCGTCATCATTTAAGGCTAAAACAGGAATACGCTCACCTTCGGGCTGGAAAGTCTTGCGGTTCAGTTTCATTCCATATAAAGGATATAAATTGCTAGAACCATAATACATATAGACTTCGTCTTTTTCTTTATCCCAGAAAATCTGCGGATCCCAAGCACCAGCTTCTGATTTATGTACCAATTCTTTCCAGTCGTCTACTTTGGGATTCTTGCTCATCCAGATTGGAAATTCTTTGGTATGCGTCGAACCGATTACCAACAACGTATCATTGACAAAAGACAGAGACGGCGCGCAGAGCTCGTCATACACTTTATGCTCCGGACGGAGGAATTTTCTTGGAATGAATTTCCAATCAAGCATATCGGCGCTATGCCAATAGCCCCATTGGTTCGTAGAAAACAAATAATATTCTCCCTTGAAATTAGTGATTACCGGATCAGCTGTTGCTCGGTGTTTTCCTTGGGTTACAAAATTAGAAATCGGGCAATAGCCGTAATCTACATTTATCGGATTGCAATATGTTTTTTGTTGCGAAAAACTTTCTCCAAAGGAAAGCAGCAAAGCTCCTATCGCAATGGTTTTGAATGTATTTTGCAGGTTTCGTTTTTTAAAAAAATTCATCGTACTGATTTTATGTCTGGCTTATTTTGCTGGAAAAATACTGATGGCTGTTCCTCCACCTGCAGCTAAATTCAGTTTCAGCTTGCTTTTTGAGGTAACTTCGATAGTCTTGATTTCGTAATTGATCGGGTTTTTCTCCCAATGGGCTGTCTTTCCATCTTGATAAATGGTCGCCTTGTATTTTTTTCCTGGCGTTAAGAAATCAAGCGAAATTGTCGTATTCCTAGGATTTTCATCTGTAATGGCTCCAACAAACCAATTTTCGGTTCCTTTTGCTTTTCTGGCAATGGTTAAGTAATCTCCAGGTTCAGCTTCAAGGTATTTGCTTTCGTCCCAATCTAAGGCCACGTCTTTGATGAACTGAAAAGCATCGGAATACTTCTCATAATTTTGTGGCAAATCGGAAGCCATCTGCAACGGAGAATACATCGTTATGTACAATGCTAATTGCTTAGCTAAAGTCGTATGGACCTGTTCTTTTTTATTCGGATCGTAATGACTCATCTTGATTTCGAAAACTCCAGGCGTATAATCCATCGGACCTCCTAATAATCTCGTAAAAGGAAGAATAGTTTCATGTACTGGCGGATTTCCGACACTCCAACCGTTGAATTCATTCCCTCTTGCTGCTTCTGCAGCGATATAATTCGGCCATGTCCTACTTACGCCTGTCGGTCGAGAAGATTCGTGAGAGTTGACCATAACCTTATATTCCGCGGCTCTTTGCGGTACATAGTTGAAATGATTTACCATGGCCTGCCCATCATGAAATTCTCCTCTTGGAATAATTTTTCCGACATATCCTGTTTTTACCGCCGGATAGCCGTATTTTTTCATAACGTTATAGGCTCTATCCAAGCGTCTTTCGTAATTAGCAACAGAACCTGAAGTTTCGTGGTGCATGATCATTTTTACGTTTTTAGACTTTGCATAATCGCTAATTTCCTGAATGTTAAAGTCTGGATAAGGCGTCGTAAAGTCAAACACTTCTTCTTTCCAATTCCCGAACCAGTCTTCCCAGCCTATATTCCAGCCTTCGACCAAAACACCATCAAAACCATGCTTTGCTGCAAAATCGATGTATCGTTTTGTGTTTTCGGTAGTGGCTCCGTGCGGTTTTTTGCCAGCACTTTTTTGCGAAGCATCTTGCGTACCGCTCAAATCCCAAGTAGAGATGCCGACGTGCATTTCCCACCAAACACCAACGTATTTCATTGGTTTGATCCAAGACGTATCGTTAATTTTTGAAGGTTCATTCAGGTTCAAAATCATTTTGGAACTGACAATATCTCTTGCGTCATCGCTGACCATAATCGTTCTCCAAGGCGAAACTGCCGGCGTTTGAAGATAGGCTTTATCACCGATAGCATTCGGTACCAAATGTGATTTCATCTTGTAATTGGCAACATTGACATCTAAGTGCATGACTGGATAATTGACCACAGCGGCTTCAAAAATATTGAGATAAAGATTGTCAGCCGATTTCATCATCAATGGCGACTGCACGACATATCTTCCTCCAATCGATTTGACGGCAATACCATTATTGAGATTTAGCTTGTCATTGTCAATTTCTGATAATTTTGTCTCGTTGTAAACATATTCTTGGCTGTCGTAATCGCCAGGAATCCAGAAAACTTTGTGATTGCCTGTCAAATTAAACTCTGTCTTTTCATCAGAAATAATAAAATAGTTGAGTTTTTCTTGTTTTGGGAATTCATATCGAAAGGCAACGCCTTCGTCATAAACCTTAAAGACAATATCTAATTTTCTTCCTGTATCTTTTTGAGCCAGCGAAAAAGTGGCTTGGTTGTATTTGTTTTGGATTGTCGACTGCTCGCCAAGAACGGGCTTCCAGCTTTCGTTGACACTTTTATTTTCAGTATTTGTTATGGTGAATCCTGTGTCTAAAGCTTCGGTATCTTTCAATGCAATTCCTAATAAGCTTTCATTTACGACTTGCTTGTTTTTGTAGATTACTGAATACGATGGTTTTCCTTCGGCAGTCAGTTTAAATGCTACCGAAATTTCTTTGGAAGGAGATTGAATTGTCTGGGCGTTTAGGATTCCAGCCAAAAGGAGAAGGCATAAGGTAAGGGTGTTTTTCATACTATATAATTTATCTAAAAGCAGCTAATTGATTTTTTAGAAAAAAGCCCTTTAGGTTTCTCTAAAGGGCCATTTCAAAACTCACAAAAAAAATTATTTAACTAACTCAAACTCTAATTTCATAGTTGTTGCAGAGGTACCTCCGACAAAAACTTCAAAGTCGCCAGGTTCTGCAGCAAATTGCATATCGATTCCGTAAAATTTCAAGTCTTCTGCAGAGATTTCAAATTCTACAGTTTTCTTTTCTCCTTTTTTCAAGAAGATTTTTTGGAAACCTTTTAGTTCTTTTACTGGCCGAGTCACAGAACCGACTTTATCATGGATGTATAGTTGGACTACTTCTTCTCCATCATAATTTCCTGTATTTGCTACTTCAACGGTAGCTTTTAATTTTTGGCTGAAATTGATTTGGTTGGAAGATACTTTAAAATTAGAATAGCTGAATTTTGTATAGCTCAAGCCATATCCGAATTCGTATAAAGGAGAATTGTCTACGTCGATGTAACGGGATTTGTATTTCTGCTCGTTATCTGCTGTTCCCAAATAAGGACGCCCAGTATTTTTATGGTTATAATAGATTGGAATCTGACCTACATTTCTAGGAAAAGTCATTGGCAATTTGCCGCTTGGGTTGTTGATTCCATAAAGTGTTTGAGCAATGGCATCACCGCCTCTTGTTCCAGGCCACCAAGCTTCAAGGATTGCATCCATGTTTTTGTCTTCCCATTCTAAGGTCAGCGGTCTTCCGTTTAATAATACCAAAACGATTGGTTTGCCTAATTTTTTCAATTCTGCTAGAAATTCTTTTTGGATTCCTGGCAAATCAATATTGGTACGAGAAGCTGCTTCGCCGCTCATGTTTTCAAATTCACCCATCACGGCTACAATAACATCTGCATTTTTGGCATTGTTAATCGCATTCTGGATCATGTCTCTTTTTGCATCAACAATCTCTACGCCTTTTGCAAAACTGATTTTGCTCTTGTCCGTGATGATTTTGTTTACGCCTTCTTCAACGCTCACTGCAAATCCGTTTCTGTCGCCAGAAGCCGCCCAAGAACCAATAATGTTAAACTCATCGCTTACCAAAGGTCCGACAAAAGCTACTTTTTGTTCTTTTTTCAACGGAAGTACATTGTTGTTGTTTTTCAGCAACACTAACGATTTGTTAGCTACGTCCAACGCCGCATCTAGATATTCTTTTTTGTAGATGACTTCTTTTTCTCTTTTTGCATCGTTATATCTGTACGGATCTTCAAAAAGACCTAGATCGTATTTAGCTTCCAAGATTCTACGGCAGGCATCATTGATTTGAGCTTCAGTAACTTTCCCTTCCGACAATGATTTTTTCAATTGTTTCATGTAGATGCCACCTACCATATCCATATCGACACCAGCGTTTAAAGCCAATTCTCCGGCATGCTTTTCATCTTTTGCGAATCCGTGCGGAATCATTTCGTTCATTCCTGTATAATCAGTCACTACGAAACCATCAAATTTCCATTCGTCTTTAAGAATTCCGTTGACCAAAAATTTGTTTCCTGTTGCCGGAACGCCAGAAATTTCGTTGAATGATGTCATGAAAGTTCTAACACCAGCATCTACAGTTGCTTTAAATGGAGGCAGATAGGTTTCTCTCAACACTCTTTCGGACATATCTACTGTATTGTAATCACGTCCGGCTTCTGCAGCTCCATAAGCAGCGAAGTGTTTCGTACAGGCTAAAATTGTATTATTTAAAGAAAGGTCGGTTCCTTGAAAACCTCTCACTCTTGCAAATGCTAATTTTGAACCTAGGTACGTATCTTCGCCAGCGCCTTCTGAAACTCTTCCCCAACGCGGGTCACGAGCGATATCCACCATTGGAGCAAATGTCCAGTGGACACCTCCTGCTGCAGCTTCGGCCGCTGCAATTTTAGCTGAAAGCTCAACCGCTTTTAAGTCCCATGAAGCCGATTCTCCTAAAGTTATCGGAAAAATAGTTCTATAACCATGGATGACATCATAGCCAAAAAGCAACGGAATTTTAAGTCTTGAATTTTCAAGATTCATCTTTTGAAGCTCGGCCGTATATTTAACAGTTGTCGCGTTCAAAATAGAACCGACATTACCTTTTTTAATTTGCTCTATATAATTATCTCCAGAAACAGGTCCGGTGATAGTACCATCGGCTGTAAATTGAACCAACTGTCCTATTTTTTCATCAATGGTCATTTTGGCCATAAGTTCAGAAATGAATTCTTTCCTTGGCTTAATCTGGCTTTTTTTCTTATCCTTTTGGGCGTTTACCGTAAGGGAACTTGCTAATAATAATAGTAATACTGCTTTGAATTTCATTATGCTATTTATTTGGGAAATTTGTTTATTGTTTATGCTGTTTCATTATCCATTCATAAATTTCTTTGTTGTCATATACTCTGGTCCAGCTGTCGTGATTGGCATCGTCAAAAATGGTCAGCTCGATATCTTTGCTGCACGATTTTAGCTTTTTATAGATTGCGATTGAATAATTCACATCGACCACATCATCTACCAATCCATGAAAGATTCGCGTTGGTATGTCTTGAATCTTGCAATTTTCCATCATCGGAACTCTATCCACAAAACCGGCAATAGGAACAAGAGCGGCAAACATTTCTGGATGCAAAAATGCCAAGTTCCATGCTCCCCAAGCCCCCATGCTCAAACCGGTGAGATAGATACGGCTCGAATCGATATTGTTTTCTTTTTGGACTTTTTGTATCAATTTATATAAGACTTCTGCATCCCAATATTCATTTTCAGGGCATTGAGGCGCAAGAACGTAACTGTCTAATTCATTATTTTTTAAATATTTAAAAGGGCCGTGTACTTTTACTTTTTCAATATCTGAGCCTCTTTCTCCAGAACCGTGCAGAAAAACGAGCAGCGGTTTCTTTTCTTTTGTGTTTTTCGGAATATGCAATGCATAGTTCAATTTATTCTTTTGAATAATTTCGGTTGTAATGGTTCCGGTAATGTCTTTCTGCGCAAAAGAACTACCGGAAACCAATAAACCTAATAAAGCTAACTTTATTCTCATCTTTTAAAATCCGTATTTTCCGGAATGAAATCCAAGATTTAATAAGCCTTGGCGTACTTCTGGAGCATTCATGAATAGATTCCAGAGCAAGCCTGAGCGGTAATTTTCAAGCATAACGACAATAGGCCCTTGATCAATTGCAAGGTATCTGTTTGCCGTCCAATTGTAATGTTTGCTGTGGGCATCATAAAAACCTGCCGGACCCCATAGCTGTCCGCTATAATTTTCATAAAAATTTCGCATTGCGACCAATGATTCTGCCGGAGTATACACGATCGAGCTTATAGCGGCTGTCGGAGAAATTACTCCTATATCATTGCTTGGCATGTGCGCATTATATCCTATACTTCCGTTTGGATTTCTAGAATACGATGCTGTTAGTCCCCAATAATTAGGGCCGTATCCTGCAAAATTTCCAGCATTTTCAACACAGTGCTGGTAATTAATTTTAGTGTGGTTTACATTCACATTCCAATAATTTGCATATTGGTCTGTCAATTGTGTAGGATCTAATCCTAAATACGAATAGTGTGCCCAAAATAAAGGACCTCCAGCCTGCTCCGCACCGTTGTGCTTCAGCAATAAAGGAATTCCGTATTTTGTCGCTGCAGAAACGATACCTCCGTTTCTTGCCCAACCTTGATGGTAGGCCGTTGGCGCTATCGAATGTGTTGGCGAAGCACTGGCTAGCACATAAGTAATCAGGCATTCGTTGTAGCCTTCTAAAGGAAAATTCATTTCCCAGGCATAGTCAGGCGACCAATGCCAATACAAGACATTTTGATTGTTTCTGTACCAATTCCAATCCACACCTTTCCATAGATTGTCAAATTTTTGGGCCAATGCTTTTTCTTCTTCGGAACCGTTTTTGAAAAATTCACGAACGCAGATAATACCTTGGCATAAAAATGCAGTTTCTACTAAATCGCCGCCGTTATCTTTTTGTCCGAAAGGCTTGACACGACCCGTGTTACCGTCCATCCAGTGAGGCCAAGCTCCATGGAATCTGTCGGCATTAGCAAGAAAATCAGCAATTGTATTTAGTCTGGATACCGCTTCGCTTCTGGAAACATAATTTCTTGAAGTTGCCGCAATGATAGACATCAGGCCAAAACCTGAACCTCCAGTTGTTACGACATTGGAATCATTTTCTGGGTAATTGCCATCAGGATGGTATCTTTCTCTTGCGAGCTTTGAATTTGGCTCTGCAAAATCCCAAAAGTATTTGAACGTTTGTTTTTCCACTACATCAACCAATTGCTCATCGGTTAATGGTGTTGGAGTTGAAGGTGTGGGCGAATCGTCTCCTTTTGGAGACGATTCGTTTGAACCACAACTTGTAATTATTAAAAATATGAAAAGAAGGTATTTCATTAATAGGGTTTAAATTACCAATTCAGGTTTTGGCCCATCGCTGGTGTTTGTATTAGTTGAGCGTTTGGTATTGGAAATAATTCGTGTTTTCCAACTTCGAACGGCTTGCCGTTTGCTTGCATAGCTTGTGCCGCTTGGCCTGTCCTTACTAAGTCAAACCATCTGTCGTGTTCGAAAGCCAATTCTAGTCTTCTTTCTTTCCAGATAAGGGTTCTCAACAAAGCTTGGTCTCTCGTAGTGATTTCGCCTAAGTTTACTCTATCACGAACTTCTTTCAATGAAGACAAGGCTACATCTTGGTTATTTAATTCATTAGCGGCTTCTGCGCGAATCAAATATATTTCTGCAAGTCTCAATACTCTGATGTTTTTATCGCCGTCTCCTGCGCCTGCATTTGCGCTAGAGTAAGCTTTTTCATTATACATCGGGTTTTCTACAGCATTGCTTACTTCACGTCCATCATACAAGGTTTCTCCTCTGAAAATGATTGTCGCATCTCTTCTGATCACATCACCTTCGGCATTAAAAGCGTCTAAAAGGTTTTGAGATGGTGTATTGAATCCCCAGCCCCAGCCGCTTGGACCTCTAGCTCCTTGTGTTTCAGAATATTGCTGAACACCATGCGCTAATGCAACACCACGAGCTTGAACTTCAAAAATGGACTCTACACCGTTTTCTGTATTGGCTCTCCAAATTTGTGCATAATCAGGCTCAAGACCGTATTCTCCAGAAGTGATTACTTCATCAGCATATTCATAGGCGTTCTGCCAGTCTTTTTGATAAAGGTATACTTTAGCTAATAGGGCTTTTGCAGCACCTTTGGTAGCTCTTCCTAAATCGGCTGGCGCATATTCGCTTTTCTCTGGCAATACTTGAATCGCCTCAAGCAAATCTTGCTCAATAAAATCATAAACTTGGTCTTTTGGAGCTCTTACGATCAAATCGACATGTTGCAAAGGCACGTCACCGAAAGCTCTTACCAAGAAAAAGTAGTGGTACGCTCTAAGAAATTTGGCTTCACCGATAAGCCTGTTTTTATAGGCAACATCGGTAAGTCCGTAATTTTCGGTATAATTTATTGAGTAAGAAGCACGGCCGATCGCTTTGTACCAGTTTGTCCACATGGCTTCGACAGAACCTGCCGTAGCCGTGAATGTAAGTCCGTCAAGCAATCCTTTATCTCCTCCTGGATCTCCAGGCGAGCTGCCTTTATCGGCATTATCAGAAATAATTTCAGTAATTCCTAAATACGAGAAAGCATAATCCCAGCTGGTCATCATCCCGTAGATACCGTTGACAAACTGCACCGGCTCAAAGTTCTGGTTGCTATCCTCTTCTGTCACGTTTTCTCTTGAATCAACATCAAGGAAATCGTCACATCCCACTAATACAGCAAAAGCAAAAGTGAGGCAAGCTATTTTTTTATAATTTATTTTCATAGTATTTTTTCTTAAAATTCAATGTTTACACCAAAAATGAATGTCTTGATATTTGGATAGGCATCTACTTCAATTCCCGCAGTTTCTCTAGGAACACCGCTGTTGTTTAGTTCTGGAGTGAATCCTGAATATTTAGTAAATAGGAAAGGATTTTGTGCCGTTCCGTAAATTCTAAGTCTAGAAATCTTAAACATGTCTTTGAAAGTATATCCTAACGTAATGTTATTGATTCTGAAGTAATCACCGTCTTCTAGGAAGTAACTAGAAGATAACGCATCTCTATTTGCACCAGGATTTGTGTTTGTTGATCCTGGACCTGTCCAACGACCGTTGAAAGTATCTTCTGCGATATTTTCACCACCATCGATACGTTTTCCTTTTAGTCCGTTATAAACTTTGTTTCCGCCTACTCCGAATCCATCTACAGATAAATCGAAGTTTTTGTACATCAAGTTAATGTTGATACCGTAGCTGAATTTTGGAATGTAAGAACCGAAGAATTTTTTATCTCTATCGTCAATCACACCATCGTTGTTTTGATCTTTGTAGCGTAAGTGCCCAGGTGCTGGCGATCCGATGTGTGGATTAGCATCAATTTCGGCTTGAGTCTGCCAAACGCCGTCAGCTTCTAGCAACCACCAAGAATATAAAGGCTGTCCTTCTTGGATTCTTTTTGTGATTTGTCCGTCACCAAGGCTTCCTCCTGTCATTCCGTCATAAGCTGGCTTAACACTTTCAAGCGTGTTTTTATTTCTAGCATAATTTACTCCGATGCTATAAGAGAAATCATCTGAAATATTATCTTTCCAGTTAAGCGCTAGCTCATATCCTTCATTTCTAACTTCTCCTCCATGATCAAAATAATTAAGTTCGTTTGGAGAGTTTAATAATGGCGTTATGTTAAGGATTGCATTTGTGTTCAGCCTGTTGTAGTAGTCAAAGCTTCCTGATAATCTTCTGTCAAGCAATTCGAAGTCAAGACCTGCATTGATCTCTTTAGTAACCTCCCAAGTTAAGTCGGTTACAGGAGTTCCTGAACTGGCACCAAAAACCAAGTCTTGGTTAGGTCCAAATACGTAGTTGTTATTGTTAATACCTGCGCCACCATCTGTTCCAGGAGAAGTATTGATTGTTGTTGCGTTAAAAGGAACGTTCGCATTTCCTACTTCACCATATCCTACTCTAAGCTTAAGGAAATCTAGGTTTTTCACATCGCTTAAGAAGCTTTCGTTAGTCAATACCCATCCTGCGCTTACAGAAGGGAAAGTACCCCAGTATTTTGAATTTTGCTTGAAGATACTGTTACCATCTCTTCTGATTGTTCCAGAGATATAGTATCTCTCGTCGAAATTATACTGCAATCTTCCAAAATAAGACAATACTTGTGTTGGAGTTGAGTAGAATTGATTCGCTACTTTTCTGTAATCGGCAGAAGCTAAGTTGATGTTCCAATATTGTTCTTGTTCAGGAACGTTGAATCCTTGCATGTACGACTCATAAATATCATTCTTTCTTTCTTGAGTCACACCAGCCGTAGCATTAAGGTTATGCTTTCCGAATGATTTGTTGAAAGTCAAGTAAGTATCCCAGTTGTATCGGAAGCTTTCAACATCTTTGTAAGAAAGAGAGTTGTTAGCCCAGTCCACAACACCTGGATTTGATGCAGCATTCGCCGCAAATTGAGCACTAGTTCGGATTGGATCTGCTGTAAGCCATCTGCCTCTAACGTCGTTGAAAATTCTTGTTTTTGAATACGACTTAGTAGCTCCAAATCTAGAAGTAGCCGTAAGCCCTTCTACAATAGTATAGTCAGCTTGAATTAATCCTTGAAGCTCCACCATTTTGTTTTTTTCATTTTGGTAGAAAGCATTTGCAACTGGGTTACCAATCGAATTTAATCTTCCTCCTGTTTCTCCAGGCCCTATGATATATCCTACTTCTCCTGTAGTTCTATTCCAGAAGCTTTGTGCAAATCTTCCATCAGGATAGTAAACTGGAACAACCGGAGCTTGCTTGTAAGCTTCAGTAAAAGAACCGTACGGTTTAGGAGTTGATTTTGAGAAAGAAGCACTGAAATTCTGAGTGATTTTTAATTTTCCATCAATCGCTTTAAGTGTATTACTAGATCTCAACGTATTTCTAGAAGCTTCATGTCCTTCTAAAAGTCCGTCTTCAGTATAGTTATTGAAGCTGAAGTAGTAAGTTGCATTTTCTGATCCTCCAGAAAAAGAGATATCATTGCTTTGTGAAAAGCTTACGCCTGTCAATTCATCATACCAATCCGTGTTGTATGGCTGGTTAAGGTTAAGTCTGTCTGGAGAACCAATTGCCGCTTGTTTTTCATTAAAGAAAGTAACGTATTGGCTTGAATTGGCCATTTTTACAGGGTTCAATGTCGATTTTGCGCCATAGAAAGAATTTACCTTAATAGTAGTCTTTCCTTGTTTTCCTTTTTTAGTTGTAATAAATACGACTCCGTTGGCAGCGTTCGATCCGTAAATTGCAGAAGAAGCTGCATCTTTCATGATATCAAAAGACTCAATGTCGTTTGGATTCAGATTGGCAATGCTTCCTGTGATGACACCGTCTACCACAAACATTGGCGATCTTCCTGATTCCGCAGTTCCTAGACCTCTGATGATAATTGTTGGTGTAGCACCAGGTGCATCATTTGCTATGATATTTACACCCGCGGCCTTACCTTGTATAGATTGCAAGGCGTTGTATGCCGGCTGCTTTGAAATTTGGTCTGATTTGATTGTAGAAATAGCACTGGTCAGGTCTGTCTTTTTCTGCGTACCGTAACCTACGACCACCACTTCTGAAAGTTCTGTGCTTGCCACTTTCATGGACACGCTCATGTTAGCCGCCGCATTTACTGTCTGGCTTACGTAACCCAAAAATGTAAAGGTAATGGACTCGCCTTCTTTAGCATTAATTGAAAAATTTCCATCAAAATCTGAAACCGAACTTGATGTAGAACTTAAAATGTTAACTCCTGGGAGCGGAATTCCATTTTCATCCAGTACCTTACCTTTTATATCCTGGGCATGGAGATGTCCCTGAAAAAAAAGAAGTACGAATACCCCGAAAATAAAGTTTTTCATTTGTTTATATTTTGTTAAAAGTTAGTGATACCAAAGTAACGAATTACAACGTTGTAGTAAACTTATGAAAGTCACTACATGAATACATCATTTTTACTTAAAAAGAAAATAAAAAATTGAATACCAATAATTTATAAAAAAAGACACTACATTTAAAGAGGCGTTAAAAACGGTTAATGATGTAGTATTGATGTGTTGTTATTTAATAAAAATATTACGCCAATATTTTATTATTATTAAAAAACAGGTCTTTCTTATATATTAATCATAAACTTAGAAAGATTATCATCGGAATTAAGACCTAATTTCTTTCTTAATCGATAACGATGTAGCTCTACCCCTCGAAACGAGATATTCATCAATGGAGCGATTTCTTTGGAGGATAAATTCATCTTAAGATAAATGCAAAGCTTAATATCTTTTGAAGTAAGCACTGGAAATTTATTAGACAGCTTGTGAACGAATTCTTCATGGCTTTGCATCAAGTTATGCTCAAAGCTTTCCCATTCATTTTTATTCAGGGCATTGATCTTGATTGATTTTTTGATCTTGCTTTTGATCTGGTTGACATCTGTCTCTGTTTCAAGAATTTCCTGAATGCTGTCGATCATTTCGCTTTGCTTGGCGATAGAAAGCGATTTGCCAGCCACTTCATAGGCTTTGTTTTGCACTTCAATTTCTAAAATGTGTTTTTCATATTCCTGAAGTTTCAGCTTATTCTCTGTATTCAGTTCCAGCTCGAGGATTTCTTTTTGGTGCTTCAACTCTTCTTCTTTCAGCTTGATCTTTTCCAAATACCTGATCTTATTCCATCTATAATAAAGAAAGAAACTGCCAGAAATAATAAGCACATAAAACATTATCATCCAGACAGAAAAATACCAAGGCTTTCTGACATTAAAATTATAAGAAGCAACTTTTACAAATTTTTTCCCGTCATTATAATAAAATTCAAGCTCTTGGGTGCCGCTGCTCAAATTATTCAGAATAAGATGTCCTTTTTTTATTGGAATAAATCCGTTAGAATCGTTTAGCTTGTAAAACAAATCTGGACGATTGTATCCCAAATATTCCGTTATCACATTAACTTCAACAGATTGGTTGTATTTGATGCGTGTATTTTCATCAATAAGATTGCCTTGATAATAGGCTTCTGCGTAGATGCCCTGTATTTTTCTTTTGCTTTTGTTGATTTGGAACGAAATAAAGCCGTCGTCCAAGTTCATCAGATACTGATCACCATCTTTATATACTTTTATATTTTCGATGATGATTCGCCCTTCATAATACTTTTCAGGAATCAGCTCCCATACAAATTCATTTTTTACTTGAGAAACAACATATAGAAGGCCATTTTTTAATACAAGGAAATTTTCGTCATCAATAGGTATTATATCTGAAATATTTTTAAAAGAAGCATTAAAAAGCTCGTCTTTTACCAACTTTCCTGAAATAGAATTGTACACATACCAATAATTGTCAATCAAAAAAAGTATTTCGTTTTTGTAGCTAAAAAGCTTGACGCCGTAATCGTTTTTTATATTATTAAGTTGTGAAATGTTCTCGACCTTTTTGACGCTGAAGTCTTTATTATAGGTAATCCTATATAAGCTTCTGTAATTGTCTGCTGCCCAAAGTTCTCCTGGCTTATTTTGCGCGATGTTTTTGATTGGTTTTTTTAGCCCATCCAAGAATTTGAATTTCGACAAGTCTTTTGTGTCTTCATAAACAACAATTCCCGCATAATTCCCCTGAAAATATACATTCTCAAATTCGCCTTTCAGGAATTTCCATCCTCCATTTACCTGACTGACTTTTTGCAGTCGCGCTGTTCTTCCATCGTATAAAAAAGTTCCGTCATTGTGGCCAATGATAAACTCGTTGTCTCTTTTATAGATATCCCACACCTGACCTTGCGAATTGGGCAAGACTTCCAGCATTTTATTTTTGCAGGTGAAAATTCCATGATTGGTCACAAAAAGATAGCCGTCGTTTATTGTTGAAAGCGAATATACCGAACCCAAAATACCCGAATTATCAGAAAACACGCGAAGCGGAGAGTTAATTTCTACATGGCAGATTCCATTATCCAACCCAAGCCACAAATCTTTTTCCTTATCGATACCGATAGACAATATCGCGTTATTTTTAAGCGCGTTCTGCCTGTTCAGGTTCTTATAACTGTTATTATTTAGGTTTATGATGTAGAGCCCCTGCAAGCCGCTTCCTATAACAAGGGTATTGTCATCTACAAATTTTGCCGAAACCAATACCTCACTCTTAACCACAGAATTTAACGGATGATCCCAAGGAACCAGCTTATCGTTTACTACGACAAAAACACCATTGTTTTTTGTAAAAATATAAACCTGCCCTTGATGCTTTTCAATATTATGGATTACATTTTCTTCCAGTATTTCCCAATTCTTTTTCTTGATGAACTGAGTTCCTTTCATGATATAAATGCCTTCACGAACAGTCGCGACATAAATCTCATCATCGACGAGATAGCAATAAGAAACTTGAGAAGGGAATTCTATTTTTTTAATCGTATTTCCGTCATAAATAAAAATTTCATTAAACGTCTGGAAATACAACTTGCCTTTGTACTTAAAGATTTTCCATATCTCTTCATTATCGGAACTGCCATAGAAAATATTTTTGCCGTTGGTGAGCGAAAAATATTTCATCTTACCGTTGATTCTTTTCCAATAGCCAAATTCTTTATAGGAACCTGAATAGACTCTGTCTCCATCAATAAATATAGAGCGGATTACGGTCTTGTTCGGAAGCGCATACTTTTCCCATTTGACACCATTGTATCGCAAAAAATAATGGTTGTTTGCAAAGTACATGGCATTATCTTCTCCTTGAGTTACATTCCATACCTGATTGTCTCCATTATAATCAGACTTGGTAAAATTTTCAACAAAAGGCAGAAGTTCTTGTGCCTGAGAACACAATGAGAAAAGACAAAGTAATAGAATCTGTAGGGTTTTAAATTTCACGGTTTAGTGATTTGCTTTCCAAATATAAGAACATATTCGATTTTAAGCGTTCTATTCCGAAGCTTAAATAAAAATTAATGTAGTCTGTCAGAATAATAAAAAAAACTATTTTTGCTATAAATTCTATTGAAATGAAAAAGTATTTTGGAATACTCTCTTGCTTGTTTTTATTAAGTGCCTGCGATGATGGCGACCTGACTTTTGATTCCTTCGATTTTAGCAATGCGACAGCAGCGAATTGCTCAACGAATGGCGAGGTATTGAACTCTGTTTTTAAGCTGAATAATAATGAAGCATTGCTGATAAAATTTCCGACAAACGTTTTTCCTTTCAGAAATCTAGAAGGAACCAGCAATCTGCAAATTTCAGCAGCTAATAAGATTATTTATCGCGTTTTTAACGGCGAAGTTCCAACTGATTATTTTTGCTCCTTGATCCCTCCTGTATCTCCTAATGTCATCGACGAATGGAGCACTGCAGATCAATCTAGTGGCAAAATAGAAATCAAAACAACCCCTGTAGATAATACGACTACTATTGAAGCAGCAAAATATGACCACTCTATTGTTTTTAGAGACATTACCTTGTCGAATGCGAGTAGCGGAACGGTAACCTATACTGAATATATTTTCGGGAAATACCAAACTAAATCAAATATTACTTTTGCTTTTGGCGCAACACCTATCCAAAAATGCACAGACGGCAGATTCTTTAAAATATTTGATTCCAATGTCGGAAATGCAGAAAACAAACAAAATCTCAACGAGGTGATAATACTGAATCTTCCTGCTTCTGTTTTTCAAGGACCGGCAGGCTTGGCAACTTATTTGGTAAACGACACCAATCAGCTTACTTATAGAATATATGGAGGAGATGTTACGCCTACCTCTCTATGCAGCACAGATGGCGCAGGATTACCTACTTTGTATGAAGAATGGCAAGCTGAAGATGGAGTGGCCAGCAATGGCATTATCCCAGCGACTGGTGAAATTAAGATCGAAACTTTAGTAGACGGTGCAAATCTTGTCCACACGATTACGCTTACGAATGTAAAATACAAAAGAGTCGGAACTACAAACAATACCTTTGTACAAAGCATCCAAACGTTTGGAGATTATAGAACGGCAAATTAGTCCTCAAGATAAAAAACAAAAAAAGCCCAATAAATTTATTGGGCTTTTTTGTTATCTATTAGGATTTTGTTTGATGTAAACTTCCGTAGCGCCTAAACCATATTTTTGGTAATCGGCATCTTGAAAAACAATTTCATCGTAGCGGCCCAGCAAAAAATCGAGTTCCGATTTTAAGACACCTTCACCGACTCCGTGTATAAAAACAATTTTCGGTATCCTGTTCTTGATCGCAAATTCAATATGTCTTTTTGCCGTTTCAGTCTGTAAGGTCAGGATATCATAATTGGACATTCCTCTTTTGTTGGGAACTAGTTTTTCAATGTGCAAATCAAATTCTGGAGCGGCTCTTTCGTCTTTTGGTTTCTTTTCTTTTACAAAACTTCTTGGTTTTGGGATTTCCTTTTCTTTTAAAACCTGACTTAAATTATGACTTCCGATTCCAAAATTCAAATCACTGGAATTCTGAATTTTAACTAATTCATTGACAAAATATGTCAATTGAAATCCATCGTCAGTTTCTATCGTCACTTCGTTATTTTTAACTGATAGAACAACACCATTAACCGCTTCATCAAGCACCGTCACTCTATCTCCTTTAGCAAACATCATCATCAGAATTATCTTGGTTTTTACTTGGCACTTTAGCTGTCAGTCTCATCATTCCATACATAAAAATGATGATTGCAAGAATCATAATATACACATTGGGATGCGGCTTGCTCTGCTCGTATAAAGCAAAAACTCCAGCAAGGGCCATTATGGGAACATATATTTTTTTCATAACAATTTTAATTGTAGTCTGCCAAAAGTAGTAAACTTTAAAAATAATTATCTGGTTAAGAACAAACTTTATGCTTTTTTCGTAAAATTGTACAATCAAATCTATACGACCATGGAAGAATACATGATTCCCTGCATGAACAAGAAAATTTTCGGAATAGACTGCCTCGGATGCGGTACGCAAAGAGCCCTGGCCTTGATCTTAAAAGGTGAGTTTGTCGATGCCTTCCATATGTTTCCAGCCATTTACACTACAATCTTGTTTTTCATGGTTTTAGGGCTGAATTTTATCGATAAGACAAGAAATTATCATAAATTAATAATTTCTTTAGCCATAATCAATGCTACAATAATGGTAATTTCTTACATTTACAAAATAACCAGCTAATAACTAAAACCTCTTTACTCTTATGGAAAAACAAAAATTACCTAATGCTCAAGCTGTCCTTATTCTAGGAATCCTATCTATCTTAACATGTTGTTGTTATGGTGTCATTGGATTAATTCTAGCCATTATTGCTATTGTTTTAGCAAAAAAAGACAAAAAGCTTTATCTCGAAACCCCAGAATTATACTCCAATTATTCTAACCTAAATACGGGTAGGATTCTAGCTATAATCGGACTAGTTCTTAACATCTTGACAGTAATCTATTTCATCTGGTTAATTGCTACATTTGGACTTGAAGGCATGCAAGACCAACAACTGATGGAAGCTAGAATTAAAGAAATGCTAGGTCAATAATAACATATTCCTATTACAAAAAAGCCGCTTTACAGCGGCTTTTTTAATTTCTATTTCTCAAATTCTTTGAGTGTCTTGATGATAATCGAAACGCAATCCAAAAGCTGTTCTTCGTTCATGACCAAAGGCGGCGCAAAACGAATAATATTGCCATGCGTAGGCTTCGCCAAAAGGCCATTATCACGCAACGACATGCAGATATTCCAAGCCGTGTCGCTTTCTTCTGTATCATTAATTACAACGGCATTCAGCAATCCTTTTCCTCTAACTAACGTCGCAATAGTGCTAGTTTTGATATACTCGCCTAATTTTTCACGGAAAATATTCCCAAGACGAGTCGCATTCTCAGCCAATTTTTCTTCTTTTACAACTTCTAAGGCAGCAATAGCAACCGCAGCAGCTATAGGATTTCCTCCAAAAGTAGAACCGTGCTGTCCTGGCTTGATTACATTCATGATATCATCATTGGCCAACACTGCCGAAACTGGATAGGCGCCTCCTGACAATGCTTTTCCTAATATCAAGATATCTGGTTGTACATTTTCATGGTGAACAGCCAATAATTTTCCTGTTCTGGCAATTCCTGTCTGTACTTCGTCTGCAATAAACAGTACGTTATGTTTTTCACAAAGCGCTTTTGCTTTCGCTAGATAACCTTCTGATGGTACGTAAACACCCGCTTCTCCTTGAATTGGCTCTACTAAAAAGCCTGCAACATTTTTCTGAGTTTCAAGCACATTTTCTAAAGCTTCTAAATCATCGTAAGCAATACTGATAAAGCCAGCAGTGTAAGGACCGAAGTTTTTGCGCGCATTTTCATCATTTGAAAAAGAGATAATAGTGGTAGTTCTTCCATGGAAATTCCCATCACATACGATAATCTGCGCTTCGTTTTCTGGAATTCCATTCTTTTCGTAAGCCCATTTCCTGCAAAGCTTGATAGCTGTCTCGACTGCTTCTGCTCCCGTATTCATCGGCAATACTTTATCAAATCCGAAATATTGAGTTACAAATTCTTCATATTTCCCTAGCTTGTCATTGTAAAAAGCCCTTGAAGTCAGCGTCAAGGTTTGTGCCTGATTTACTAAAGCTCCTATGATTTTTGGATGGCAGTGTCCTTGGTTTACTGCAGAATAAGCCGAAAGGAAATCATAGTATCTTTTTCCTTCCGTATCCCAAACGTATACGCCTTCTCCCTTGCTTAAAACTACAGGAAGCGGATGATAATTGTGTGCGCCGAATTTATCTTCTAAAGAAATGGCTTCAGAAGCATTGTTTTTTTCTAAAACTGACATTGTGAAAGTATTTTAATTCTTCAAAAATCAATTCCTTCTTGTGGAGAGAAATCATCCATATCGCATTGCAAAATTAGTGAATCTAAATTGATTTTCAATCGTTGTAGTAAACGAATACAAACGGAAATCCCATTTCTCCAACTGACTTTTCAGATGCAAAAATGGGATTCATATAGTTTTAAATAGGCTATTTATCAAGGAAGTACCAAAGTAGCATTTGATGTGATTTTCGTATTCAGCAATCGTGAAATCGGACAAGTTGTCTCTGCTTTTTTTACCAATTCTTGAAACTTATCTGTTGAAATATCATCGACTCTTGCCAAAACCGACAAGTGTGATCCGACAACGCTTCCGTCTTGGAAATCAACATCGCATTTGGTTTCGATGGATGCCACTGTAAATCCTGCTTCGTTTAGATAAGCCGTCAATTGCATTGTAAAACAGCCTGCATGGGCAGCCGCAATCAATTCTTCCGGATTAGTGCCATTTCCTTGTTCAAAACGCGTCTTGAATGAATATTGTGCATTGCTCAATACCGTGCTTTGTGTAGAAATCTTTCCGTTTCCTTCTTTTAATGAGCCTTCCCAGACTGCTGTAGCGTTTCTTTTCATAACTGTTATAGATTTGTTTTACCTAAAATTACGAAAAGCAAAAGCGGAAAGAAATTAAATTTCATAAACTTTAACAAAAGAATCTACGCACTGTCTCTTTCTTGAAACAGTTGCAACAGCTTTACCGTCGTATTCCAATTTCTGGCTGTTGCCTTTACTTTGAGCTTGCTTTCGATCAGCTTGTTCGTAAGTTTTGAATTCCCAGCCGGATTGTTGTATTTCATAAAAACAATACGGTCTTTAATGATAATCTCATCAGGTTGAAAATTGGCTTTTTTCAGCAGTTCTACATTTTCTTTGGCAGGCTTAGAACCTAAAAAAGTAATATACAGCTTTTTCAAATCGATCTCTTTTTCTTTCAGGTAGGGATTATTTTTAGAAACCGATTCTAAAGTTTCTTGGTTGACAACGACAACGGAAACATCAAATCCAAAATACTCTTCAATAAGGTCATGGATTTGGTTTTCTACTGCTTCAGGAGAATTTTCTAAAGAATCAAACAAAATATTTCCGCTCTGTATATATGTTTTAACATTTTGATAACCATTATCTTTCATAGCTTTTCTTAAAGTTTCCATTTTAATCAGTTTTTGACCGCTGACATTGATTCCTCGAAGAAGAGCAAGATGAGATTTCATAGCTTTTTGTCTTTTAAATTCCTTTCAAATTTATGAAAAAACAAGCTTGTGCAGCGTCTCAAATGGCAATGGAAAAATTTTCTTAATTTCAATTCAAAAAACAGAACAATCGCTTATTTTTGCCGTATGGGAAGAAAGAAGACAGACAAGATCGTTTTTGAGAATATAAAGGTGCTGGATGCAGGCGCTAAAGGAGTTTCAGTTGCAAAAGCACCAGACGGAAAAGTAATTTTTATTCCGAATGTAGTGCCAGGCGATGTGGTAGACGTACAGACTTTCAAGAAAAGAAAGGCGTATTATGAAGGAAAGGCCGTAGCCTTTCACGAATTTTCTGAAGACAGGATCGAACCAGTCTGCCAGCATTTTGGAGCTTGCGGAGGCTGTAAATGGCAAAACATGACGTATGAAAAGCAGCTGTTCTACAAAAACAACGAAGTCTTCAACCATTTAAAAAGAATCGGCAAGATAGAATTGCCAGAATTTGAACCGATTCTAGGTTCTGAAAAGCAGTTTTTCTACAGAAATAAGATGGAATTTTCTTTTTCGAATGCGCGTTGGCTGACCGAAAAAGAAATCGAAAGCGATGAGGATTTAGGAAACCGAAATGCCCTTGGCTTCCACATACCTAAAATGTGGGACAAGATTTTGGACATCACGGAATGCCATCTGCAAGAAGATCCGTCCAATGCCATCCGCAATTCGATTCGTGATTATGCGAACGAGCACAACCTTGCTTTTTTTAATCCGAGAAACCACGAAGGCCTTTTGCGTACGTTGATGATTCGTACGGCTTCTACAGGAGAAATCATGGTGCTGATTCAGTTTTTTGAAGAGAACAAAGAACAAAGAGAAGCCTTATTGGATTTCCTTTTGGAAAAATTCCCAAATATCGTGTCGCTGCAGTATGTTATCAATGGCAAGCCAAACGATACGATTTACGACCAAAACGTAATTCTCTACAAAGGGAGAGATTATATCCTGGAAGAAATGGAAGGGCTAAAATTCAGCATTAATGCCAAATCTTTTTACCAGACCAATTCAGACCAAGCGTACGAACTATATAAAATCACACGTGATTTTGCTGGATTGACCGGAAACGAACTGGTGTATGATTTATATACGGGAACGGGAACCATTGCCCAATTCGTCTCTAAAAAAGCGAAAAAAGTAATTGGTGTCGAGGCTGTTCCTGAAGCGATTGCCGATGCTAAAGAAAATGCAAAGCGTAATAATATCACCAATTGTGAGTTCTTTGTCGGCGATATGAAAGTTGTCTTCAACGAAGCTTTTATCGCCCAACATGGCAAGCCTGATGTTATTATTACTGACCCTCCAAGAGACGGGATGCACAAAGACGTGATCCAACAGATTTTAAAAATTGCTCCAGACAGGATCGTTTACGTGAGCTGCAGCTCGGCAACCCAAGCACGCGATCTGGCTTTGATGGACGAATTCTATAAAGTTGCAAAAGTTCGCCCTGTGGATATGTTCCCGCAGACGCATCACGTTGAAAATGTTGTACTTTTGGAAAAAAGATAAAATTGATGAAGAAATTCCACTCTATAATTGCGTCACTTTTTATAGCCGTTTGTTTTTTCGGATGCGAGAAGGACGATATTTGTTCGGGCACCACTCCCACTACTCCTAGACTGATTATCGAATTTTACGAAAAAGACAATCCTTCGGTCTTAAAAACGGTAACCAACCTAAAAGCTGTAGCTGTGGATGGATCGCCAAACGGAGTTGTTTTCAATGACATCCTGCTATCGACAGACCCTAACCGTTATTTGGCGAATTCCAACAAAATAGGACTGCCTCTAAAAATCAATGGCGAGACGACAGAATATACGCTTACGCTAAATTCGACCAGCGCAAATCCTGCTATCCGGAACGCAGACAAGATTACCTTCAATTATACGACTAAAGAAATCTACGTTTCCAGAGCTTGCGGTTATAAGACTAATTTTGACCTAACAGGAAGTCCTATTCAAGAGCCAAATGCCGTTGACAGTAATAAATGGATCAACAATATTATTGTCGAAACACCTAATATAGAAACCGAAAATGAAATACACATTAAAATCTATTTTTAATCTGGCTTTAGTGCTGATTTCATTATCCGCTGCTGCTCAAGAAAAGAAACCCGATACGATTGTTCCAAAGACCGAGCGCTATGGCTTGCGTGTCGGAGCCGATTTGTATAAAATAGCAAGATCGATCTACGATAAAGATTATAAAGGTTTTGAAATTACGGGAGATTACCGCCTGACGCAAAAAATCTATATTGCTGGCGAAATCGGTAATGAAAACAAGACAACAGACGAGCCTCAATTAAATTTTACGACAAAAGGAACGTATTTCAAGGCAGGTTTTGACTACAATATCTACAAAAACTGGCTGGACATGGAAAACATGATTACGCTTGGCATGCGCTATGGCGTAAGCTCGTTTTCTCAAGAATTGAACAGCTACACCATCTATAACCCTAATCCTTATTTTGACGAAACGGATGTGGTTACCGTATCTCGCAAATACAATGGACTTTCGGCGCATTGGATAGAATTCGTTGCCGGCGTAAAAGCAGAAGTGTTCGACAACCTTTTCATGGGCTTTACGCTTCGCATGAACCGTTTGGTCTCAAATAAAAAGCCTAGCGACTTTGACAATTTGTACATTCCTGGTTTTAACAGGACGTATGATGGTGATTTTGGCGTAGGATTTAATTACACCATAAGCTACTTCATTCCGATCTACAAAAAGCAAAACCTACCTAAGGTTGAGGAAGAAAAGAAAAAGGAAGAATAATTATTTTAGCCGCTTGATTCCTTTCATGAAAATCCACTTCATAAAAAGTTTTTCCCCGTCATTCGTTTTTATAGCCTGAAATTGAGGCGAAAGGATTGTGCCTACTACAAATGCCGTTAACGGAATCCAAAATCCTTGCAGGTTAGTATAAACAGCTACTAAAAAGCGCACAAGAATAAACAAAGCGGCGAAGCACAATAATTGGTATAGGAATGCTTTTGTTTTTAAAGTCATTATATGAATTCGTTAGATTAGAGATAGGCTCTGTTGAATAATCGATGCAAAGCTAATTATAAAATTATTTTTCCGAAAGTTTATAGACAGAAGTATTTGCTTTGGAATTGCTAATCAAAACAGCATAATCAATAAAACCAGCCGTCGATTTTTTACTATAGTCGATCTGTTCTTTAGGTTTGGGCGTCAAAATAACTTCCATTAGATCAGAAGTACCGATCTGTTCATAAGGGCTTCCGTTTTGGTTGAGCCTGAAAATGGTCATGTCTGAAATCTTCTGTTTTTTCAATTCGTCAATTCCCTTAAAGTATTCTTTTTTATAATCGCCGATGCCAAAACCTCCTTCGGTTGTTGATTTTTTATAATTGCCTTTTTTATCATAAATGACATCCCAAAGTACTCTTGATTTGGTCAAATAGCCTAGGATTGAAACTATTTCTTCTTTTTTGTAGATTTTATTTTCAATCAACTGCGTGAAAAATGAAGGAGAATTATCATCTTCTCTAATTTTCATCAAATGCGCAAAGCCATATCTGAAAAATTTCAACTCATTATCGTAATTATAGATTTTTGATAAGGCAATGTAGTTATTATAAATAGCTTTTTCTCTGGAACTTTCTCCAAAACTTTCCTTTATAGTCGCAATCAAATGATGAAACTGGTTCTTATCAGTTATAAATTTCTCATAGGATTTTTGATCTGCTTCATAATCCGCTACAAATTCTCTGAGCATTTTCTTAGCATAGTTTTCTTTATAGGGAGAATAGTTTGCTGTATCTTTTTCGACCATCTCCTTCAAAACGGCCAATTTCTTCCAGCTTCCTATTCCGCTATTCGCTAATGACAGCAAATGCTTACAGGTATATTTGTAGCTCACAATAGGGTCAGCGCCTAAAACTTTTATTTTCTTGTCTGATGCCAGATCGTCATTTATCTTTTTAAGGTTTTTCCATTTCATGAAAGTTTCTACAGAACGTTCTTGAGGCACTCTTCCGCCATAGGTTTCAACCAAATCTTTCAACAATTTCTCGTCTCCATTTTGGAGGTATTCGTTAAAAAAATACGCAATGCTATAGTCAGTTTCAGGAAAATAGAATCGGATAGTATTATTTTTTAATACCGATTTCAAAAGCAATAGCTCTGCTTCTTCTGTTTTGGCACTTCCATGATACGCCCCAAATCCTATTATTTTCATCTCCGTTTGCGGAAATGCTGCCAGCTTATTTAGGTCAAACTTATTATTTGACAAATAATCCTGCTTGCTTTCTTGTGAAAAAGCCAGATGCAAACAGGACAAACATAAGAGCAACAAAATTTTGGATTTCATAAGCGCACGTTATTACTTTTATAGAATTATGAAGTAGGCGGCGCGAATTTGGCTCTTTTACTACCCTCATACATTTCATATTTTACCAATCTAGCCTCTAGGCTTCCGTTAAAAAGCTTGATTTTTCTTGACGGTTTTAGCCCCACAAACTTCAAAGCTTCGAGATTTGCGGTGATAAACCAAGCATTTGTACCCGGATAATTCTGTTTTAGGGTATCGCCAATATTTTTATAAAAACGCTCCATTTCGATATCTAAACGTTCACCATAAGGCGGATTGAAAACCATATGCAGCGGACCTTGCGTCGTTTTTTCGGTATCGAAGAAATTCTTTTCTGCGATAGAAACATATTCGTCTAAATTGGCATTTCTTATGTTGTCTTTTGCTTTTGAAACCGCCGACGGGGCTTTATCATAGCCTTGAATCGTATAATGGAATTCCTTTATCTTTTTCATCAGCGAATCGATAATCTGGTCGAAAAGCTCATTGTCCCAATCCTTCCATTTCTCAAAAGCAAATTCTTTTCTGTTTAGGTTCGCCGGAATATTGCAGGCAATCATTGCGGCTTCCGCCAAGATGGTTCCCGAACCGCACATCGGGTCTAGAAAATGCCCTTGTCCGTCCCAGCCAGAAAGCAACAGCATTCCTGCCGCCAATACTTCATTGATAGGCGCTATATTGGTCGCTGTCCTGTAGCCTCTTTGGTGAAGCGAATTTCCTGAAGTATCTAAAGCAACCGAAATCTGGTCTTTATCGATATGAATATTGATTCTCAAATCAGGGTAATCCTTATCAACACTCGGTCTTGCTCCTGTCTTATTTCTAAATTGGTCCACAATCGCATCCTTGCTTTTCTGAGAAACGAATTGCGAATGCTTGAAGTAGTCTGAATGTACCGTCGTATCGATTACAAAAGTCTGGTTGGAGTTCATATATTGCGACCAATCGATTCCCGAAATTCCTTTGTACAAGCCTTGCTCGTTTGTAGCTCTGAAATAGTAGATCGGCTTCAAGATTTTCAAGGCAGTTCGCAACGAAAGATTGGCTTTATACATAAATCCTTTATCACCCACAAAACTCACCATCCTCACGCCTTGTTCTACGTCTTGCGCTCCTAAAATCTGCAATTCTTTTGCTAATATTTCTTCAAAGCCAAAAAAGGTCTTGGCTATCATTTTAAAATTTTCCATATGGATTTTACCCTCTAAAATGGGCACTACTTATAGTTATATTCTGCAAAAATACACTAAATTTGTGGCTTAAATAAATACGATGCAAAAAGAAAAAAATACTTGGTTTGCCTCTTGGTTCGACACTCCATATTACCACATACTCTACAAAGACCGAGATTATGAAGAAGCCCAAGTGTTTATGGACAATATCACGAATTATCTCAATCTTCCTGAAGACGCAAAAATATTAGACCTTGCTTGCGGAAAAGGCCGCCATTCGGTCTATCTCAACCAGCTTGGATATGATGTCACGGGCGCTGACTTATCTGAAAACAGCATTGCCGAAGCCTCCAAATCTTCAAATGCTAAATTGAATTTCACGGTTCACGACATGAGGGTTTCGTTTGATGAGAAATTCGACGCGATTTTCAATCTGTTTACCAGCTTTGGCTATTTCGAAAACGACGAAGACAACCTTACGACTTTAAAAGCCATAAAAGAAAGCTTGTCTGAATATGGTTTTGCCGTCATCGATTTTATGAACGTGCATCACGTTATCCAAAATCTGGTTCCAGAAGAAACCAAAACCGTAGAAGGCATCGATTTTAAGATTAAACGCTATGTAAAGGACGGCCATATCTTCAAAGAAATCGATTTTGAGGACAAAGGCGAGAAATTCCATTTCGTAGAAAAAGTCCAAGCCCTGACACTAGAGGATTTTGAAGAGATGATGGAAGAAGCAGGCATTTTCCTCCTAGATACTTTCGGGGATTATAAATTGAAGAAATTCTACAAGCACGAAAGCGAACGATTGATAATGGTTTTCAAATAATTTAGATCGAACCACCACTACTAAATTTCTAAGTGTCACTATGAATAACATTTTGCCTTATATACTGCCCCTGCTTTCCGTTTTAATCGGCTATGCCATCGCATTATTCCTAAAACCAAAGAAGAAGACCAACCTGAAACTATTGATGGCTTTTAGCGGTTCATTCCTGCTTTCCATTACGGTGATGCACCTGCTACCCGAAGTATATGAAGCCGAACATCATGCCCATCACGACCACGGTCATGAGCATTCTAATGTTATAGGGATTTTTATCATGCTCGGAATCTTATTCCAGATTATCTTAGAGTTCTTCTCAAAAGGGGCGGAACACGGACACGTTCACGGCCATGAAGAAATCCACAAAATGCCTTGGCTGCTGTTCATCAGCCTTTGTATTCATGCATTGTTAGAAGGTTTTCCTGTAAGCCATCACCATGACTTGGCATTAGGAATAGCCATCCATCACTTGCCGATTGCCATTATCCTGACTTCTTTTTTCGTCAATGCAAACCTCAACAAGACGGCTATTTTGCTATTTATGATTGCCTTTGCAATAATGACGCCTTTAGGAACCGTTCTTTCAGAATACCTTCCCTTCTTGACCGCTTATTATACCGAAATCACTGCAGTCGTAATCGGAATATTATTCCATATTTCGTCTACGATTATTTTTGAAAGCAGCGAAGGGCATAAATTCAATCTTGCTAAGCTGTCGATGATTGCGATTGGAATTGTAGCGGCTTATTTTATATAAGATCAAGCTAAATTCAAAGCCTAGCCTCCTGCTTTAGTAGGCAAAACTTTGTAACTTTGAAACTAATTCACTTTGCACTTTAAAAAATGAGCTTCATAAAAACCACAGAGCAATCTTCAAAATACGAGCACTTAGAAAAAATGCCTATTGCAGAACTGCTTCAAAACATCAATAACGAAGACAAGACCGTTCCGCTTGCCGTTGAAAAGGCACTGCCGCAGATTGAAAAATTGGTCGAAAAAGTAGTCGAAAAGATGAAAAACGGTGGCCGATTATTCTACATCGGAGCCGGAACTTCTGGACGCTTAGGAATCGTCGATGCTTCTGAATGTCCGCCGACATTTGGCGTTCCATTTGATTGGGTCATCGGAATTATTGCCGGAGGCGACACTGCCATCCGAAAAGCAGTAGAATTTGCAGAAGACGATAAAGAACAAGCTTGGAAAGACCTGCAAGAGTGGAATATTACTGAAAAAGATATTGTTATCGGAATCGCTGCTTCGGGAACTACGCCTTATGTTATCGGAGGCCTGCAGAAATGCAATGAAAATAACATCGCTACAGGAAGTATTTCCTGCAATGCCGGAAGTCCGCTGTCACAGACATCTAACTTTCCGATTGACGTGGTAGTCGGACCCGAATTCGTAACCGGAAGCTCTCGAATGAAAGCCGGAACCGCCCAGAAATTAGTCCTGAACATGATCTCGACGGCAACGATGATCCAGCTCGGAAAAGTCAAAGGCAACAAGATGGTCGATATGCAATTGAGCAATCACAAACTAGTAGGGCGAGCTGTAGGAATGATTATGGAAGAACTTTCCATATCAGAAGATGAAGCAAAATCATTACTCGAAAAATACAAGAACGTCAGGAATTCTATAGAGAATTATAAAAAGTAACCTATGAATACTGATAAAAAAATACTCCAAAAAGGAATCTTATACCTTTCCATCGCAATGCCCTTGCTTTTTCTAGGTCCTGTCATCATCCACAGTGCTTTTAAAAACCAGAGCCATCCGTGGTATGTAGTTGTTTTGGGCTTTGGCATTTTAGCCTGTTTGGGAGCCATGATGATGTTGTTTCTAGGAATCCGAAAAATCATGAACAGCCTATTCAAGAAGCGATGAAAGAAACGATTCACATAGGCAAGACGTTTACCAAAGTAATCCATACCGAAGAATCGGTTACCCATCGGGAATTTGAAAACTGTACTTTTATAGACTGCGACTTCTACAGCAGCAACTTTTCACAAAGCCAATTTTTAGACTGTACTTTTAAAGGCTGTAACCTTTCGATGATAAAATTGAATGCGACAAGCCTAAAAAACGTCGACTTTGAAGAATGCAAAATGATGGGCATTGCCTTTGAATATTGCGATGATTTCCTATTCGAAGTAAAGTTTAAAGACTGCATGTTAGATTTTTGTTCTTTTGCGAACAAGAAAATGCAGAAGACTAAATTTTCAACTTCGTCCATGCAGGAAGTCAATTTCTCCGGTACCAACCTCTCCAAAGCTGTTTTTGATGATATAAATCTAAACGGTGCCTTGTTTGACAAAACCATCCTGATGGAAGCTGATCTGTCAAAAGCCTATAACTTTTCGATCGATCCCGAATTAAATTCAATAAAAAAAGCAAAGTTTTCGCTGAAAGATGCGGGCGGCTTATTAGAAAAATACAACTTAAAACTCGTTTGATATGGAAGCAAATTCTCATTTTTTAGAAAGTGCGAAAAAGCAGTTTTTGTACTATAAGACACTAGGCGAAAAAGCAATACATCAATTAGAAGACGAACAGCTTTTTGTAGCGCTAAACGAAGATACCAACAGCATTGCCACAATCGTAAAGCACCTGCATGGCAATATGCTTTCGCGCTGGACCGATTTTCTTACTTCAGATGGAGAAAAAGACTGGCGCAAGCGAGATGATGAATTTGTAGATACCTACCAATCTAAAGAAGAACTGCTAGAAAAATGGAACGAGGCGTGGGACTGCCTTTTTAATGCGCTAAACCCATTACAGCCGGAACAGCTTACCGATATCATCTATATCCGAAATGAAGGCCATACCGTCGTGGAAGCAATCAACAGGCAGCTGGCACATTATCCGTATCATATCGGACAGATTGTCTTTTATGCCAAGCTATTAAAAAAGACCGAATGGGACAGCCTTTCTATCCCGAAAAACAAATCAGGAGATTATAACGCTGCCAAATTTTCAAAAGAAAAGTCCATTAAAAATTTTACCGACGACGAACTAAAAGGCTTAAACTCTAAATAAATGAAAAAAATACTCCCTTTCGCATTACTTTCACTAGGACTGTTGTCCTCATGTTATACGGTAGAACGCAACTGCAAAGACTTTAAAACTGGAGAATTTGAATTTGCATACGAAGTCAATGGTGTAAAAAAAACATCTCATTTTGTAAGAAACGATACGTTGGAAATTGATACATTTGAGGGAAAGACCGACAGTTCCTCTGTTCGATGGATTAACGATTGCGAATATGTCTTGGAAAAAATAAATCCGAAGAATATGGCCGAAAAGCAAGCAATCCACATGAAAATTTTGAGTACAACCGAAAATTCTTATACATTTGAGTTTTCAAAATTAGGAGACGTAAACAAACAAAAAGGAACAGTAACCAAAATCAATAAATAAACATCAAAATGGAAGTATTTTTAAATCCGGACGCTTGGATCGCTTTGCTAACCCTTACCTTTCTGGAAATCATCTTAGGTATCGACAACATCATCTTTATTTCGATTGTAACCGGAAAATTGCCTGTTGAAGACCGCAAAAAAGCCACAAGAATAGGTTTGTTCTTGGCCATGTTTATGAGAATCGGATTGCTTTTCGGAATCACGCTTCTTATCGCCATGAAAGCGCCGTTGTTTTCTTTTGATTTTGGATGGTTTAGTGCCGATATTACCGGACAAGCCCTAATCTTATTACTCGGAGGATTGTTCTTGATTTATAAGAGTACCAAAGAAATACACGAAAAAGTAGACCATAAAGGCGAAGAAGAAAAAAGCTTGGGCAGCGCTGCTAAAAAATCATTCTCCAACGTTATCCTTCAAATCTTGCTGATTGACTTGATTTTCTCGGTTGATTCCATCCTAACAGCTGTCGGAATGACCAACGGCCTAGAAGGTGCCTTATATATTATGATTACGGCTGTAGTTATCTCTGTCGGAGTCATGATGCTTTTTGCAGTTCCTGTTGGAAATTTTGTCAATGCCAACCCATCCATCCAGATTTTAGGATTGGCTTTCTTGATTCTTATCGGTTTTATGCTGATTACAGAAAGCATGCACCTATCTGGCGCACAATTGGCCGGACAGCACGTAGGTGCCGTTCCAAAAGGTTATTTGTACTTTGCCATTGCCTTCTCGCTTGCGGTAGAATTTATCAATATGAAAATGCGCAAGAGAGCTTCTAAATAAGCTTACAGTACATACTATATAAAACGCTTCCAGATTGGGAGCGTTTTTTTTTGAAGAGCATCTGTCTTACTATCCTAGCTCACTAAAAATGACGCTCCAAACCCCACGCTTGGCGTTCAATCATCCGTCATTGGCGTTATAAGTCCCGCGTACGGGGTTCTTAACTCCGGGCGACACGTTAGTAACCCTAAAACTGGCGTTCGCGACCCCAATTTTGGCGTCCTGAGATTGGATTTTGAGGTTCGGAACGCCAAGCGCGGGTGTTGCGACGTCAAACACGGATGATAGAACGTGTCGGACGGGGTATTTTCATGCGTTGGCAGATCTTTTTCTTGGGCTCTCGGGTGTTTTTCATAAGCTTGTAGAGGAATTAAGTACCTATACCCTTCTCATACACATAAAATAACATTCCGTTGGTTTGAAAAACAATTCCTTTACGTTTAAATATACTTTTAAAAATCATTCCTTAATTTAATGTTAACGTCTCATAAATAGCTTTGTGCCAAACAAAAAACCAACAAAATGAGACAACTAAAAACAAAAAACTTCGCTTTATTGGCGACATTGAGCCTTGTGATGGCAAGCTGCCAGAACGATGACAATTCTAACGGAACTCCCGTAAACAAGGACATTGATTTTACATCGCATTCCTCAATACCGCCTTTCGTTTTTCCGATGGCCGGATTTGAAGACATGCAAATCAGCACCTTAATTACAAGTGCCGACCAACTATCGCAATCGCCAACCTTCGTGTATGGCGCACAGCCGGATGGTGCAGGATTGATGAAAAACCCTTCTGGAGAAGGCTACATCTTGATTTCCAACCACGAAATCCTACAGGCGGTTTCTAGAGTATACCTAGACAAGACGTTCAAGCCTGTCAAAGGAGAATATATTGTTGACGGTGTTGGAGGTATGACTCGTTTGTGCTCTGCTACCTTGGCTGTTCCAGAAATCCACGGATTTGGACCGATATTCTTGACGGCTGGAGAAAGCGGTGAAGAAAGCATGGTTCACGGTATCGACCCAATGGGACTTACGAACGACAGAAGCAGAACTGACCGAGTACTTCCTGCTTTAGGAAAAGCAAGTATGGAAAATGCCGTGCCGCTTCCAAAAGAAGCGTACCAAGGCAAGACTGTTATCTTGATAGGAGAAGACCAATCGTATGCTACGTCTCACGCGAGTGCCGGACAGCTAATCATGTACATGAGCAATACCGTAGGCGATTTGTCGAACGGAAAATTATATGCCCTAAAAAGAACGGACGGAAACCAAGTAGAAACGGCTATGACATTAAACAATACGTATAATGTTTCGTTTGTTGAAATTCCGAATGCCAAAAACCTTACAGGCGCTGTAATCAACACGACGGTAAACAATGCAGGTGCTATCCGTTTTTCAAGAGTGGAAGACGTAGATTACAGAAAAGGCGGAGGCAGCAACAGCCGCGAGGTGTATTTTACAGCAACTGGACAAGCTACTTCAAACGCTCCTGTAGATGGCTATACGATGTGGGGACGTGTGTACCGATTAAAAATGGATGCCAACAACCCATTGGCTGGAACTCTTGAAGTAGTAGCCGAAGGCGACAGTACTCCTGGAACAGGATTAATCAATCCTGACAACCTTTGTGTTACCGAAAACTTCGTGTACATCCAAGAAGATGGCGACAGCTACTATGCTGCGGCACAACACGATTCGTATATCTGGCAATACAACATTGCGACCAAGCAAAACAAGCCTTGGCTGAACATGAACCACAAAAGAACGGATGCTGCTTGGAACTCTTTATACAACCAGACTGGCGAAATGCGTTTCGGAAGCTGGGAATTTGGAGCTATGATTGACATTTCTGATGTCATCGGCGTTCCGGATACCTTCATGGTCAACGTACATCCGCACACTTGGCAGAAAGATGCTTTCCTAAATGCTGACGGAAGCGGCAGAAGCACAAACAAAGAAGGCGGCCAGACGGTAATCATCAGAAACGTACAGCGCTAATTTTCAATTTAGATATCCATAACCGACAACCCTTATCCTTCATAAGGGTTGTTGCTTTTATTCAAATTACATGAAATTGAAATACTTTGCCCTTCTCTCGCTAGTGTTTTCCTTGCTCCTTTCTAGCTGTAAAGAAGCCGTGCCTGAGAAAAATATAAAGCAGGAGCTTTTGGTCGATCTTACAAAACTGAAAAATGAGATTATCCTTTTTCAAGAAATCGTGTTTAAGGAAGCTTCCCAAAAAGAAATCGTAGAGCAGTTTAAAAAATCAAGGCTGCAATACAAAAGGATTGAATGGGCCGTGGAATATTTTGTGCCAGAAACAGCGCGATTCATGAACGGGCCAGCGTTGGACGAGATGGAATTGGAAGAAAACAAATTTTTCGTGCCTAACGGCTTCCAAGTCATCGAAGAACTCATCTATCCTGAATACAGTCCCGAAAACAAAAAAGAGGTCATCCGCGAGCTAGACATACTCCTCTCTAATGCCAAACAAGTAGAAGCTACTTTTGAAGCGATTACCATCAGCGACGATTATGTAGTAGATGCCGTGCAGCAAAATGTCTTTAGGATCCTGACATTAGGAATTACGGGCTTTGACAGCCCGATACTTAACTCTTCTATTCCCGAAGCCAAACAAAGCCTGGCATTAGTACCTGAACTGCTTTTGCTTATCAATCCAAAAAGCAAGACTTTGGCCGAACTACAACAAATCGTTGCCAAAGCAAAGACCTACTGCGATTCAAACCCTGATTTTAATACGTTCAACAGGGCTGAATTTATCACGCAATATCTAAATCCGATTTCCAGAAAACTAAGTGCTTTCCAGAAAGAAGAAAAGATACCGTCCGTTGAAAGAAATCGTCCGCTAAAAGCGACGGCTACGACTTTATTCGATGAAAATGCTTTCGACGTGGATGGATTTGTGGCTTCCAACGAATACAAATATTCTAAAGAAAAAGCGGCTTTGGGCGAGAAACTGTTCTATGACAAAACGCTATCCAAAAACAACGACAGAAGCTGTGCCACCTGCCATAATCCCGAAAAAGCATTTACCGACGGATTGAAGACCAATATTTCTTTAAAAGGCAAGAACCTAAACCGCAATACGCCTACCCTCACCTATGCTTCGCTGCAAAATGCCCAGTTTTGGGACATGAGACAGCTCGACTTAGAAAAACAGAGCGTTGATGTTATTGAAAACGAAGACGAAATGCACGGGTCGCTGGCGGACATTCATTCCAAAGTTTCGGCAGCTACAGAATACCAAAAGCTATTTAAGAAAGCCTATCCGAAATCCGAAAAGTCAGAAGCCTGGCAGATTCAGAATGCCATTGCCAGCTATGTCCGTTCGCTCAATTCGTTTGATTCTAGGTTTGATTTGTACATGAGAGGTGATACAGCCAAGATGAATACTGAAGAACTTCAAGGCATGAATGTTTTTATGGGAAAAGCAAAATGCGCAACCTGCCACTTTACGCCTTTGTTTAACGGAACGGTGCCTCCGAATTTTGCAAAAACAGAACACGAAGTTATCGGCACGCCAGAAGATGCTTCCGGAAAACACCTAAGCGATGACACTGGAAGATATCTTTTCAACCAATTGCCACAGCTCAAAGGAGCCTTTAAGACACCGACGCTTCGCAATGTTGCGGTAACGGGGCCTTACATGCACAACGGCGCTTATAAAACGTTAGAGGAAATTGTAGAATTCTATGATTTGGGAGGCGGAACAGGATTAGGACTTTCCGTTGAAAATCAGACGCTTCCGACTGACAAACTAAACTTGACGGCAGCAGAGAAAAAGGCCTTGGTTGCCTTTATGAAAACACTCACCGACAAAAGGTATGAATAACGAAAAACGGAATGCAATTGATTGCATTCCGTTTTTTATTTTAGTCTAAGCTTAACGTAATCTGTCCGTCGTCATCCAGCTGTATATCTCCTGAGATTTCGGTATCGCCAGACACTTCAATTTCTTCTGGGACTTCTTCTTCCGGAATTTCATACGGCAAAGGTTCCAACAGATTCACCTGTTTTAATTTATCGGCTGTCAATTGATTTCCGATTGCCTTTATTCCTTTCACGGCAATAAAGCTTTCTAAATCAACCGTCTGATTTTCTTTCTGAACGCCTTTTACCTTGGCAAATACCACCTCAGCGACAGGGCGATAATCCGTTGCAACAATTTCTAATTGTGATTTCGGATGTTCTGTAATAAAGACTTCTTCTTTGTTTTCGTTTTCAATCAAGAAACGCTTCACATAATAGCGTTCTTTTTCGCCATCATAATAAATCGCAGAAATTGGTTTTTTAGGAATCCATTTTTCCAAAACAACCATATCTTCGTCAAAATGCGTCGTCAGTTCCGGAATAATGGTTTTTAATTTTCCAGACTGATTGATAATCAGCAGCCTGTCATTTGGTCGGAATTCGCCTAGCAATTCGCCTCTTCCATCTACATTTAGTTTCTGTACGGTATCATCAAACCAGATTCTTCTTGGCTTTAAAGTCGAAATTCCTTTCTCCTTCAATTCGATTTTTTTAATCGGGTATTTGGTGACCAGATTTCCTTTAGAAGCCCTGCCTTTGATGGCCAGCGTTGCAAAATCAATATCGAATTTCAGTTTTTTGATGCTTCCGACTTGGCGCAATAAAATCGTAATGACTTCGGCCTCGCCATTCGGATTATGGGAGAAATACAGTACTTGCGAGCCTGCTTTTTCTTGGGTCAGGTCATACGCTTTATCACGTGTAATTCCAGAAACGTTGAAACGTTTGATATAGGAAGGTCCGGATTTACCATCGCGGTAGATCATGTTATAAATCGTGCGCTTGTCGTTTTTATCGAAAATAGCGACATGGATAATGTCTTTTCCAACGAACTTTTTGTCATCGACTTTAGAAACCATCATGGTTCCGTTTCGAAGAAAAACAATAACATCATCAATATCGGAACAATCGGTAACGTATTCGTCTTTTTTCAAGCCGGTTCCAATAAAGCCTTCTTCCCTATTTACATAGAGTTTCGTATTTCTCAACACTACTTTTGTCGCTTCGATATCATCAAAAATTCGGAGTTCGGTCTGGCGTTCTCTTCCCTTTCCGTATTTCTCTTTTAGCTTCGTAAAAAAAGCAATGGCAAAATCAATAATATGCTCTAAATCGTATTTTACTTGCTCGATGTCGCCTTCCAAAGCTTCAATCTTTTCTTGTGCTTTGTCAATATCAAACTTAGAGATTCTCTTGATTCGGATTTCTGTCAAACGGACAATATCTTCTTCGGTTACGGCACGTTTCAAATGCTGTACATACGGTTTTAGTCCTTCATCGATGGCTTTGATAACGCCTTCCCACGTTTCTTCTTCCTCAATCAAGCGGTAGATTCTTTTTTCAATGAAAATACGTTCCAAAGAAAGGAAATGCCATTGTTCTTCTAACTCGTCAAGCTGGATTTCCAACTCGCGTTTCAGCAAATCAACCGTCCTATGCGTCGATATCTTTAGCATATCGGAAACGCCGATAAACAGAGGCTTATGGTTCTCGATGACGCAACCTAACGGCGCTACAGACGTTTCGCAAGCCGTAAAAGCAAACAGCGCATCAATCGTCTTATCAGGAGAAACCCCTGGAAAAAGATGGATCAAGATTTCTACCTCAGCGGCGGTATTGTCTTCAATTTTTTTGATCTTGATTTTCCCTTTTTCGTTCGCTTTCAGGATACTTTCAATCAACGTCGACGTATTCGTGCTGAACGGAATCTGGGTAATCACCAACGTCTGCTTGTCCAATTGCCCGATTTTAGCACGAACGCGGACACGTCCGCCACGCATACCATCGTTATAATTAGAAACATCGGCAATACCCGCAGTCGGAAAATCAGGGTATAGTGTAAAAGGTTTTCCTTTTAATATTTTTATGGAACTATCAATCAGCTCATTAAAGTTGTGCGGTAGTACTTTTGTGGAAAGTCCGACGGCAATACCTTCGGCACCTTGCGCTAATAATAGTGGAAATTTTACGGGAAGATTGATCGGCTCGTTGCGTCTTCCGTCATAAGAAGCCTGCCACGATGTAATCTTTGGAGAATACAAAACGTCATGCCCGAACTTGCTGATTCGTGCTTCGATATAACGAGAAGCTGCGGCACTATCTCCAGTAAGGATGTTACCCCAGTTACCCTGCATGTCGATAATCAAGTCCTTCTGTCCGATCTGTACTATGGCATCGCCGATACTCGCGTCACCGTGAGGATGGTACTGCATGGTATGCCCGACAATGTTCGCTACTTTATTGTAACGGCCATCATCCAACTCTTTCATGGAGTGCATGATCCTGCGCTGTACAGGCTTGAAACCATCTTCGATCGCAGGAACGGCACGTTCAAGGATTACGTAGGAAGCATAATCCAAAAACCAGTCCTTGTACATTCCGGTTACCTTAGTAATGGTATCCTGGCTGTCCTCTTCTTGGTTGTCGTAAAAATGCTGTCCTGTTCCTTCTGGCTGACCTTCTATTGGCTCTAAATTCTCTTCTTCGTCCATTTATTCAAGTTCGTTCCTTAAATTATTTCGATTGTAAATTGTATTCTATTTTTCCACCACATCCAATTCCACCTTCAAGTTATTGATGATGAATTCTTGTCGGTCTGGCGTATTTTTGCCCATGTAAAATGACAAGAGCTGTTCGATAGAGGTGAGCTTGTCCAACATAATCGGGTCTAAACGGATATCATCTCCTATGAAATGCTTGAACTCATCAGGAGAAATCTCTCCCAAACCTTTAAATCGCGTGATTTCGGGCTTCGGTTTTAGCTTTTCGATGGCGTTTACGCGTTCTTCTTCGGAATAGCAGTAAATCGTTTCCTTTCTGTTTCTAACCCTAAACAAAGGCGTCTGCAAAATATACAAATGCCCTTCTTTGATTAATTCTGGGAAAAACTGCAGGAAGAAGGTAATCAGCAACAATCGGATGTGCATTCCGTCGACATCGGCATCGGTTGCGATTACGATATTGTTGTAACGCAGGTCGCCCATATCTTCTTCTATATTCAAAGCGGCTTGGAGCAGGTTGAATTCTTCGTTTTCGTAGACAATCTTTTTGCTCATGCCATACGAATTTAGCGGTTTTCCACGCAAGCTGAAAACGGCTTGGGTATTAACGTCACGCGATTTCGTAATGGAACCCGAAGCCGAATCTCCCTCGGTGATAAAAAGCGTGCTTTCTAAGCTTCTTGGGTTTTTAGAATCGGTCAAGTGTACGCGGCAGTCGCGTAATTTTTTATTGTGAAGACTGGCTTTTTTTGCACGGTCTTTGGCTAATTTTCGGATTCCAGATAATTCTTTTCTTTCACGCTCCGCCTGCAAAATCTTGCGTAAAAGCAACTCAGCCGTTTCTGGATTTTTATGAAGGAAATTATCTAATTTATTTTTAACGAAATCATTGATAAACGTACGAACCGATGGCAAGTCCGGCCCCATATCTGTCGAACCTAATTTTGTTTTGGTCTGCGACTCGAAAACGGGTTCCATCACTTTGACACTAATGGCGCTGACAATTGATTTTCGTACATCTGAAGGTTCAAAACCTTTGTTGTAGAATTCACGAATCGTTTTTACGAGCGCTTCGCGGAAGGCAACCAAATGGGTTCCTCCTTGCGTCGTATTCTGACCGTTCACGAAGGAATGGTATTCTTCAGAATATTGTGATTTGCTATGCGTAAGGGCTACTTCGATATCATCTCCTAGCAGGTGGATGATTGGATAGACCATATCGTCTTCGGCAATATTTTCTTCTAATAAATCCTTAAGTCCGTTATCGGAATAAAATTTTTCGCCATTGTAAATTATTGTCAAGCCTGTATTCAGGTAGCAATAATTTTTCAGCATTTTCAGGATATATTCGTTCCTGAATTTATAATTCTTGAAAATGGCTTCGTCTGGAATAAAGGTAACTTTCGTTCCTTTTCGCTTTGTGGTATCGATTACATCTTCTTCAAGCACTAAATTACCAGCCGAAAATTCAGCCGCTTTCTGTTTGTCTTCACGAACCGATTCTACCCTGAAATAATTGGATAAGGCGTTTACGGCTTTGGTACCGACACCATTCAGACCGACCGATTTCTTAAAGGCAAGCGAGTCGTATTTACCACCCGTATTCATTTTCGAGACCACATCGACTACTTTTCCAAGCGGAATTCCACGGCCGTAATCGCGTACGGAAACCGTCTTGTCCTTGATAGTCACCTCGATAGTTTTTCCGGCGCCCATAACGAACTCATCGATACAGTTGTCTAAAACCTCTTTTAATAAAATATAGATACCATCATCTGGCGAAGAACCGTCTCCTAATTTCCCGATATACATTCCCGGACGCATTCGGATGTGCTCTTTCCAGTCGAGAGAACGGATATTGTCTTCGGTATACTGATTTTGTTCTGACATTTGAAAATTATGGATTTTGTGCTAATATACAGTATCGACAAGAAAAATGAAAGTCTTGCAGGGTAAAGTTATCAATAGAATATTGACAAAGGAATTGGGGATTTGTGATGGAAGATTTATGATTTTTGCTTTGCTTATCTGTCAGATTGAAGTCGATTTTCCGCGTATTATTTTGTACATGGAAACGGCTTTTTGGTTTACAAAAATAGTCAAATAACAATCTGAATTCGGAGCTACATGAACATCAAATTCTATACTATTTCCGTTTCGTTTTAAGATGGCATTTTGAGCTTTATTGTCTGAACTCAGGACATAAAATATTTTGTCATTTTCTCCTAAATTTTCTAATTTAAATGGAATAGTGTTCGATTTTTTAAGGGACAAAATTCCGTTTTGTGGAGCAATAAATCGAAAGTCAGACTTTATATAATCGGCATAATAAAAAGGAAAGTTGGCATACTCTTTTTCGGAAAAATTGCCTAGAATCCAATTCTTTTCGTCTGGAAAATGATTCAAGACAAAGAACTTGGGCTCGGTAAAAAAATAGCCTGAATTGAACTTTGGAACAAAAGTTCTTTTTTGTTCGTTCACGACGCCTGCACCCCACGTTACATCGAGCAATTTCCATTTGCCATTGACTTTTACAGCATTCCAAGCGTGCGTGCTTTCTGTTGGCAATTTCCCGATGTCACTCGGACTTGTTTTTGCATTTCCGGTCACGACTGCACTTTCTAATCCTGACAAATTAGCAAGATACTCATAAAGCAAGGCATAGCCTTGACAGAGCGCTACATTTGTCTTTAACACTTTATTGATTTTATCCAGCTTGATCTGCTTTTGCTTCTGCAATCTTTCTTCTTCTGTTCGGTAGCGATAGGCAGTTACGTTTACTCCTGACCTAGAAAAGAAACTCTTTACATCGTATTTTACATTAAAAGCAATCCACGAAAAAATTGCGCGTGCTTTGTCTTCTTCTTTCGAAAAATCACGGTTAATTTTTGAAGCTAGTTCTTCTGGTTTTGAAAATGTTTTAGGATAATTGGAAACAATAGCATCCACTTTTGAAAAATCCTGCGCAAAAACAGGCAGGCACAAAAAAAGCATCCATAAAAATGCCTTTTTTAAAACGCTTACATATATCTCTTTCATAGCATGACAATTAGCAAGAATCTTGCCAAAAAAATCTATAAATATTACTATGACTGAGACAAGCCTATTGAATTTCAGGTCACACCATTCGAGCGTATTAAAATAAAATCCTTTATCGACTCACTAAATAGGTTACCATAATTTTTCGATTGACATATATCGTCAAATAATCGCCTGATTTTCCAGATAGCGGAATGTCAAATTGGGTTTCTTTATTCTCGTTATTTAGATAAGTAAGCTTATTATCGCTACTAAAAATATATTCAGCATTATCATATTCACCTAGATTTTTAATTTCTAAATGAAAATTTGCTGCCGAAGAAGAAATAATTCCAAGTTCTGGAGATATCTTATAATTACCTTTAAAATAATCTCTGTAATACACAGGCAACTTTGAAAAGTCTTGTTTCGACTTATTAATCGTAATCCATTTTTTATCTTCTGGATAATGATTTAAAAATAGGTCATCTGCAGAAATAAAAAAGTATGAATCATTAAAGTCTGGCTTAAAAGAATCGTCTTTTTGAGAAACATATCCAGCCCCAAGTGTCGTATCGACAAATTTCCATACATTATTGATTTTTACTGCATTCCATGCATGATCCGTAGCCAAATTCACCTGACCAATTTGTGATGGATCGGACTTTAAATTTCCAATTATTATCTCGCTTTCTAGCCCTACTAGCTTGCTTAATCTCTCAAATAACATTGAATATCCATGACAGATAGCTTTACCTGAAAGCAAAGCTTTAGAAATGATTGTTTCTTTGAACTTTATTTCCTTAGCCTTCTTTTCTTTTTCATCTCGATATGAAAATGCCATGTCAGACGGGCCTTTCATTGAAAAAGCAGCAGCAACATCAAATTCAATATTAAAAGCTATCCAAGAATATACAGCTCTAGCTTTTTCAGAATCGTCAGTAAAATCCTTTTTTATCAAATTACTTATGGTTTCTAAGTTTTGGACTTTAGATGGATATTTTTTTACAATTTCATCGACTTCCAAAAAATCTTTTGAAAAAGAATTTGAAATACAAAAAAACACTAAAAGAGTAATTATTTTTTTCAAGGCTTAAATAATTTAGTTAAACAATTTATCTATAATGACAAAATATTCCAGTATCAGAAGGCGTCCAAACTGCGGCTTTTTGATCCGCACTTTTCAAGGCATTATTTGCCCATGTATTGCAGGTATAGAATAGGCTGTATTTGCGATTGGCTTCGTAAAAGCTGTCATTCTGCCCATAGGTTGTCGCATGAATCAGGATTGGATTTCCATCTGCATCATACTGAAAACTATCTTCAATATATTTTATCAGTTTTGCATATTCTTCTTTGCTGATATTGATTTTTATGCAATCTTCATTCTCTTTTAATTGTTTAAAAAAAGTCGCATGCATTGCTGAAGTTCCGAGATAAAATGCAGCATTGAAAGCAGTACTGAATTTTAAATCAGACCATTCTGGCGTATTCAGATAAAATCCTTTATCGCCCCAACCAAAGCCAATAAATTTCATCGTAGCGTCTTTTGAGGCGATGTGGTCAAATTTAATTTTCTCGCTCCAATCCTTATATTCAGTCTTTATCGGAACTACGATATCGGTATGAACACCATTACTTTTGATATAAATCGCTACATCTTCGGTCGGATTCTTGTCTTCAGAATTGACTGAAAATCTTGGCAAAACCAAGGCAACAATTATATAGAGAACAAAAAAAGCTAAAATCCCTAAAAGGAATTTCAGCAGTAGGCGCAGTATTTTTCTTAAGGATTTCAAAGAGGAAAGTTTTTTACGATTTCTTTCAATTGATTATCATATTCTGGGTTTGAAATAATTCGCTTTTCAACATCGAAATTAGTATAAAAGCTTGGCAACGAAAAAAGGGCTTTGATATTTCCGCCATGCCTTGGAAGGTTGCCGTTTGCAAATTCCAAAACACCTTTGCCTCCTCTTCCGCCTGGCGAAGTCGCCATTAGCAGCATTGGTTTTTGCTGGAATACTTCGTTTTCTATCCTAGAACACCAGTCGTAAATATTTTTAAAAGCGACCGAATAGATGCCGTTATTTTCCGCAAGCGAAATAACCAAAACATCGGCTTCTCCTAATTTTGCCAAAAACTTTTTTGCGATTTCGTGCTGCCCGATAACTTTTTCTCTATCTACCGAAAAAAGAGGCATTTCATAATCGTTGAGATCTAAGATTTCTACTTCTGCTTTTTCAAAAAGACCGGTAGTATAGGTTGCCAGCATTTTATTAATAGAGGTCGAGCTATTGCTTCCGCCAAAGGCAATTATTTTCATAGTTTGGATTTAGTATTTGTTTCCGCATCTGTAATTTCAAAAATCTCTTTTTGAATTTCTACAGAATATTCATTCGGGCTGATGCTGCCGCCAAAAGCTTTGGCATAGACCTTAGTGAATTCTGCACCAAAGTAAAGAATTATTGCGGAATAATATACCCAAAGCAAAATAATTATCACCGATCCTGCGGCTCCGTAGACTGTTGCCACTGCTGAACTTCCCAAATAAAATCCAATGGCGAATTTGCCAATCATAAACAGTATGGAAGTACTCGAGGCTCCGATAAAAGCATCTTTCCATTTTATATTTCCGTCAGGCAATGTTCTAAAGATTATGGCAAAAAGTATCGTAATTATAAGAAATACGATTATTAGATTTAAGACATAAAACAAATAAACCGTACTTTCTGGAAAATACAGCTTGAGCCTTGCGCTTAATAAATCCATGACAGAATTGACCAGCAAACTGACCAATAGAAGGAATCCCACAGAGGCAATCATCGAGAAAGACATTAATCGATTTTGAATGAATTTTTTAATTCCTTTATTCGGTTTTGCTCGAAGTCCCCAAATAAAATTAATAGAGCTTTGTATCTCTGCAAAAACTCCCGAAGCTCCAATTAAAAGCATGACACCTCCAAATATCGTTGCAAAAACATTACTATTTGAAAGCTCTACATTTTTGATCGCGTTTTGTATTTGAATAGCGGCATCATTTCCGACCAGCCCATTAATTTGCCCATACAACTGCCCTGTAACCGCGTCTGTTCCAAAAAAGAAACCGCAGATAGTGATGATAATAATCATTAAGGGAGGCAATGCGAAAATGGTATAATAGGATAATGACGCGCTTAATTTGATCGCGTTGTCATCGTTAAATTCATTAAAAGTCGTCTTGAGCAAGTACCATGTTTTTGAAAGCAATCCTTTGGTTTTCATGATAATTTTTGGTTTTGGTTTACTCAAATATAACGTATTTGGGGAAGTTTAAGAATCGGTTTATGGGATTTTTAACGTAAGGAAGATTTAAAGCCACATTCTTATCCTTATTGTCATGCCATAAAAAAAGCGACACAAAAGTGTCGCCTTTTAAAATTTGTTTAAAAAGATTAAACGTTGAATCTGAAATGCATCACGTCTCCGTCTTTTACAATATATTCTTTTCCTTCTACACGAAGTTTTCCTGCTTCTTTTACTTTCGCTTCTGAACCAAAAGCTACATAGTCATCATAAGCAATAACTTCTGCACGGATGAATCCTTTTTCGAAATCGGTGTGGATAACGCCTGCCGCTTGCGGTGCCGTAGCTCCGATATTAATAGTCCAAGCACGAACTTCTTTCACACCAGCCGTGAAATACGTCTGTTGCTTCAATAATTTATAAGCTGCACGAATCAAAACAGAAGCTCCTGGCTCTGTCAAGCCCATGTCTTCTAAGAACACCTGACGCTCTTCGTAGCTTTCTAATTCTGTGATATCCGCTTCAGCGCCTACAGAAAGTACGATAACCTCTGCATCTTCGTCTTTTACCAATTCGCGAACTTGATCTACATATTTATTGCCGCTTACAGCAGAACTTTCGTCAACATTACAAACATATAGTACTGGTTTAGCCGTAATCAATTGGAAAGATTCCATCAAAGCTTCTTCGTCATTATTTTGTGGTGTTATCGTTCGTGCCGATTTGGCTTGCAAAAGCGCTTCGCGGATTCTGTTCAACAATGCTTGCTCAACCTGCGCTTCTTTGTTTCCTGTTTTTGCCGCACGGTTTACTTTCTCAAGACGTTTTTCAACAGTCTCAAGGTCTTTTAGCTGCAATTCAATATCAATAGTTTCTTTGTCGCGGATAGGATTTACATTTCCGTCAACGTGAACAATATTATCATTATCAAAACAACGCAATACGTGGATGATAGCGTTGCACTCGCGGATGTTTCCAAGGAATTGGTTTCCTAGACCTTCTCCTTTACTCGCTCCTTTTACCAATCCTGCGATATCTACAATATCTACTGTCGCCATCTGAACGCGTTCTGGCTTTACCAATTCTTCCAGCTTGTTGATTCTCGGGTCTGGCACATTCACGACTCCAATATTAGGCTCAATGGTACAAAACGGGAAGTTCGCGCTTTGTGCTTTTGCATTCGATAAACAATTGAACAATGTTGATTTTCCAACATTTGGCAATCCTACAATTCCTGCTTTCATTATGGTATAAGTATGATATTGATAATTTTAAGGGTGCAAATATAAGCTTTTGGATTTGAAATTAAGCGCTATTTGCATTTCTATTTTGATTCCCAAAAAATTAAAATATTCCTATTCAAAACCATATTTTACAAATACTTTATGATTTTTTATTAATTATTTTAACATAAAAAACTTAAATTTGTTAAAATAAACACTCTAATACAAATCACTATGAAAACGATCTTATTAAGCAGTGTAGCCTTATTAGCTACAATCAGCCTTCAGGCACAGAATAAAAATGTTACTGATGTTTCCAAAACTACTGTAACCACGGTGAAGGATTCAGATGGAGAGAAAAAATATTTAAAAACTCAAGAGGTACAGGAAGTTCAAAATATCGAGTTCCAAAATGCAGATTCTAAAGCTTTAAACAAGGATATGAAAGAAACGCCTGTTGAAGTAGTTTCAAAAACCAAAGTAATGAATCCTGACGGAAGCACAAGAACTGTAGATATTGACCGTTCTTCTTATTATACTTCAAACGGAAAAACATATCAATTGACTCTAGATCCTGCCGGATATGTGATTTCTACGCAAGACAAAAAACGATTGGGAATCTTGAGAGCAACAACTACAAACAGTTATATCTATAGAGGAAAAAATCAGACTTCTGTAGGTTATTTCGACACTAACGGAAATTTAGTTGTTGAAACGTATGATGACAAGTCAGATAAAGTAAGCATTGAAACATACGTTCGTTCGCAACAATAAGCATTTATACAAAATCACTTCATAAAAAAACCTGAATTAATAATTCAGGTTTTTTTTATTCTATGTTTTAGAAGAAAGCTATTCGCCATGCAAGAATGCCTGCCTGTTTAAAAGAGTTTCTTCGCTTTCTACATGATTATCATCCGGAACGCAACAGTCTACAGGACATACTGCAGCACATTGCGGCTCTTCGTGAAATCCTTTGCATTCTGTACATTTTCCCGGAACAATATAATAGATATCGTCCGAAAGTGGCGTCTGTGCATCATTCGCATCAACTTCTTCGCCGCTCGGAAGCACTATCTTGCCACTTAATTTTGTCCCGTCTTTATATCTCCAGTCGTCCGCACCTTCATAGATGGCGGTATTCGGACATTCTGGTTCGCATGCACCACAGTTGATGCATTCGTCTGTTATTATGATTGCCATTTTTTCTTTTTTTTGCTGTAAGCTATAGGCATTCTGCTTTAGGCTTGCCTACTGCCTAGAAAAGGTTTATTTTTGTGCAAAATTACGTCCAAAACAATTCATAAGCAAATCAATATGACTTTAGAACACAAAAAAAATATTTTTGTTGAACTTGGCAAATTTCTTAGCCAATTTTCTGAAAATGAAAGTATTAAAAAAGAAAACGTTTTATATAATGATTTGTTTTTCAATGATTTCCTGGATCTGATTCAATTATCGCAATCGCATAATGGCTGGTATACTCCTGAACAGGTCTTTTTTGCCGTAAATTCTTGGGCAGAAGCGTTGACAAAAGACAATCTGGATCAATGGCTTTCCAGCTATAATTTGGAAAACACAGGAGGCAAAACCGTCGGACTGATTTTGGCCGGAAATATTCCGCTGGTAGGCTTTCATGATTTTTTATCCGTACTCATCACTGGACATAAGGTCTTAATCAAAACATCTTCAAATGACCAGCATTTATTGCCTTTCTTAGCAAAATATCTCATCGCCCTAGAACCCAAATTAGCCCAATACATCACTTTTGTAGATGGAAAACTAGAAAACTTTGACGCCGTTATTGCTACCGGAAGCAACAACACGGCGCGTTATTTTGAATATTATTTTAAAGACAAACCGTCTATAATTCGTAAAAACAGAAATTCTGTCGCTGTCCTAGGCGGATCCGAATCTAAAGAAGATTTCATTGGACTGGGTGAAGATATTTTTAGGTATTTTGGCTTAGGATGCCGAAACGTTTCCAAGCTGTTTGTTCCGAAAGACTATAAATTTGATTCTTTTTTTGAAGGGATTTTCGAATACCAAGACGTTATCCACTACGAAAAATACGCTAATAATTATGATTATAACAAAGCTGTCTTCTTGATGAGCAACTTCAAATTGTTAGATAACGGATTCATTACGATCAAAGAAGATACCAGCTATTCCTCTCCTATTTCAAGCGTTTTTTATGAATTCTACGACGATTTAGAAACACTAAAAAATCGATTAGAAGCTGACAATGAGCAGATTCAATGCATCGTTTCAAAAGGAATTGTCGACAATAGCATTCCATTCGGAAAAACACAAAAACCAGAGCTTTGGGATTATGCCGATAATGTCGATACTATTGCATTTCTTTCATCAATTTAAATAAAACATTGTATAAACATAATCTTACTATATCGTTTTCGTTAATAACCTTGTGAAATTATTACAAAAACGTAAAGGAATCTTTAATGCTAATTTCTGAAATTTGCTTTTCAGAATTTTAGACAACACTTCCTAAACACACACAATGAAAAAACACAATTATAGCGCAGGTCCTTGCATTTTACCGCAAGAAGTCTTCGAAAAATCAGCACAAGCAGTTTTAAATTTCAATAATTCTGGCTTATCGATTTTAGAAATTTCGCATAGAAGCAAAGATTTCGTAGCCGTCATGGAGGAAGCCCGAGCTTTAGTCTTAGAACTTTTAGGCCTAGAAAGAAAAGGCTACCAAGCTTTATTTTTGCAAGGCGGCGCCAGCATGGAATTTTTAAGAGTCCCTTACAACTTGCTAAAAGAAAATGGCAAAGCGTCTTATCTGGATACAGGTACTTGGGCCGCTGGAGCCATTAAAGAAGCTAAGGCTTTTGGAGAAACAATCGTAGTCGCTTCTTCTAAAGGAGAAAATTACAACCATATTCCGAAGGAGTATGAAATTCCTGCGGATGCAGATTATTTCCACTGTACTTCAAACAATACGATTTTTGGAACGCAAATGAAGGATTTTCCGAACACGAATATTCCTATCGTTTGCGATATGAGTTCTGATATATTTTCACGCCAGTTAGATTTTTCAAAATTCGACCTGATTTATGCAGGCGCTCAAAAAAATATGGGACCGGCAGGTGTTACGCTTGTTGTTGTCAAAGAAGAAATTTTAGGCAAGACAGGCAGAGCTATTCCAAACATATTAAATTACCATCAGCATATCGACAAAGAAAGCATGTATAATACTCCAGCGGTTTTTGCAGTCTATACCTCGCTTTTGACCTTGCAATGGCTAAAAAACCTTGGAGGCATTCCTGCAATTGAGAAAATCAACGAAGCCAAAGCCAAGCTTTTGTACACAGAAATCGACAGAAATCCTTTATTTATAGGAACTGCCGTAGCTGAAGATCGTTCTAATATGAATGCTACTTTCCTTCTAAAAGACGAAACTCAAGCTACTGCTTTTGACAAATTATGGAAAGATGCCGGAATTTCTGGCCTATCAGGACATCGTTCAGTCGGAGGCTATAGAGCCTCAATGTACAATGCATTACCGCTAGAAAGCGTCCAAGTATTGGTTGATGTGATGCAAGAATTTGAAAAGACAATTTCTTAAATAGTAAAGTAAAAAACATGAAAGTATTAGCCAATGACGGTATTTCTAAAAGCGGTATCAAAGCTTTGGAGAAAGGCGGATTTGAAGTCATCACTACAAAAGTAGCTCAAGAACAGGTAGCCAATTATATCAACAAGAATGAAGTCGCTGTGCTTTTGGTTCGCAGCGCAACAAAAGTGCGTCAAGATATTATTGATAATTGTCCTTCGTTGAAGGTAATCGGCCGCGGCGGTGTCGGCATGGACAATATCGATGTGGATTATGCCCGTGAAAAAGGCATCCATGTCATAAATACTCCAGCCTCGTCGTCAGAATCTGTGGCTGAATTGGTATTTGCTCATTTGTTCTCCGGTGTACGATTTCTTCACGATGCTAACCGTAACATGCCTCTTGAGGGTGATTCTAACTTTGAAGGCTTGAAAAAAGCCTACGCGAACGGAATCGAATTAAAAGGCAAAACACTTGGAATTATCGGCTTTGGAAGAATCGGAAAAGCAGTCGCCAAAATTGGCCTCGGTCTTGGAATGCGCGTTATTGCCTCTGATAAATTTGTAGGCAATGCTGAAATCAAGGTCGATTTTTATAACGGGCAGTTCATTAATGTAGACATCGTTACCGAGCCTATGGAAGATATTTTTAAACATTCTGATTTTATTTCCCTCCACGTCCCTGCCCAAGATGGCTATGTAATCGGAAAAGAAGAATTTGAGCTGATGAAAGATGGCGTAGGAATTGTAAATGCTTCGCGAGGCGGCGTAATCAACGAAGTAGAACTAATTGAGGCTTTGGATAGCGGAAAAGTTTTATTTGCAGGCTTAGACGTTTTCGAAGAAGAACCGACACCTGCTGTACAAGTTTTGATGCATCCAAAAATATCATTGACACCACATATCGGAGCAGCTACTCTTGAGGCGCAAGACAGAATTGGCACCGAACTGGCAGAACAGATTATAAGTTTATTAAAATCAGACATATAAATTTATTCTTTCTGTTAAATTTAAATCTTTTTTACATAGATTTGTTTTAAACTTTAAATCTATAGAAGATGCTAGAACAATTATCAGATTTAGTAAAACAATATGGAAATGAGGCAGTTGTAAATAACAATGCCATACCAAATGAGCTGAATGAAGGCGTGATGGACGAAGCCAGCACTTCTATTTTTTCTGGACTGCAGAAAATTATTTCCGAAGGCGGTGCTGATAAAATCGGTGAATTATTCCAAGGCGAGAATGCGGGTTCTGCTTCAAATCCTGTCGTAAAACAATTGACAGAACAGTTTTCTGGCAATCTGGGTGAAAAATTCGGACTTAGCGGCGACGCAGCTTCAGGAGTTGCTGGAGGATTAATCCCAAAGGTATTAGGATCGTTAATTGGGAAGGCAAAAAATCCAAATGATAAAAGTTTTGAAATTTCCGACATCGTAAATTCACTTTCTGGCGGCGAAGGAAATTCTTCTGTCATGGACGCCATCCAGAAATATGGCGGCCAATTTGGTCTAGACCAAAACAACGACGGTAAAGTGGATATGAGCGATGCTATGGCTGCTGTCAATAAAAAAGGCGGCATAGGAGGCTTGCTAGGGAAATTATTCGGAAGATAAAAAATCTAATTTCTATAAACTTAGAGCCAGGCAATTGCCTGGTTTTTTTATGTTAAAAATATAAAAATCAATAGAATCGTCTGTTCAGAATGAGTAACTTTATGCAAACTTCACGATATGAAAAATCTGGTTTATATAGGAATTCTCTTCATCGTTATTTTTGGATGCACTGCAACTAAAAACAACAATGCAAAAACTTTTAAACAAGACGATAAAGCTGTGCAAAATGACACGGTCAGGATTGCTAATGACGAACTGGAGTATGAAGTAATCATTATCGATCCAGGCTTTAACAGTTGGTTTTATACCTATGCAAAACCAAGAGATTATTATTCGCAGCAATATCTAGAAGCTCGAAATCGCACCTGGGTTATCGAATGGAATGCTAGAGCCAATCGAGGCGATAGGCTTATCGATATGAGCATCGATTATCAAAACAATATCGATTATGGTTACGAAGTAAATTATATGCTCTACAATTATCTTACTTATTTTCAACTTACCAATAATATAAAGCTGGGAGGTTTTGTCCCTCGAATTTAAAATTGTAGTTTTGCATTATATTTATTAAGTATGAATAAGCTTAAAAAACGCTGGGGAATTACATCCAATTTCCAGCTTGTCATAATATTTATTGTCTTTGCCATCAACGGTTCGCTTTCTGCCCGAATTTCTTATTTCTTGATGGGACTTCTCGGAATTACAAAAGAAAATACGCATTGGTCGCTTTATTATATCATCTTATTGGTTTTGGTGCTGCCACTCTACCCTTTTATGCTGATGGTATTTGGATATCTTTTCGGCCAATCAGGATTTTTCTTCCCGTTTGCCAAAAGAATGATCCGGAGCATGAGATTGGGGTTTTTATTGCCAAAGGAAAAAGTTGATCCCGAAAAATAAATAAAAAAGCCAGAAACTAATTCTGGCTTTTTTTTATGCTAATATGCTAGCTTACTTCTTTTCCTTACTGAAATAATACGTATATATCCATGTTAGGGTAAAAGTCGGCAGGATGTCAGTGAAAGGAAAGAGTTCTTCTAAAAAAGAAATAATCCCCCCTACAGTCCCGACGGTTCCTTTGTACATCCTTGCCAAGATAAATCCTGATATAGGAGCCCAAGCAAAATCTGCAAATTCTCCCAAGAAAGGCAACGCATACGAAAACATTCCAATAGCATCAAACAAAAGGCTCAGCATAAGCTGTTTCTGCTTTTTATCTGACGCGGTCTTTATCTGAACTTGTTCTGTCATTTTCAATCGTTTAGTTGCTTGTATAACGCAAAACTAATGCCAATTATTTTTTCAGCTTCTCAGAGTACTGCTTTCTTACTTTTTCGACTTTTGGCGTAATGACATAACTGCAATAGGATTTCTCTTTATTCCTTGCATAATAATTTTGGTGATAATCTTCGGCAACATAAAATTTAGTCGCTGGAGAAACCTTTGTCACCACCGGCTTACCGAAAGTATTCTGAGAATCAAGCAGCTTGATATAGTCTTCTGCAATTTTCTTCTGTTCATCACTATGATAAAACACTTCGCTTCTGTATTGCGTTCCCACATCAGCGCCTTGACGGTTCAAAGTTGTTGGGTCATGTGTAGCAAAAAAGATTTCCAGCAATTCTCCAAAACTGATCTTGCTTGGGTCAAATGTAATCTGCGTTGCTTCGGCATGTCCGGTAGTTCCTGTAGAAACTTCCTCATACGTCGGATTTGGAGTCTTTCCGCCTATATATCCTGATTCTACTTTTTTAACGCCATCCAATTCTAAAAAGATAGCCTCTGTGCACCAAAAACAGCCGCCTCCAAATGTGGCGACTTCTAATCCTTTTTCTACTTCCATTTTTACGGGTTCCTTAACTTCTGAAATTAATTGTTCTTTTTCTTTTGACTGGCATGAAATTGTAATCAACGTCAGCAGTCCGATCATCTTTTTCATTGTATCATGTTTTCTTCAAAATTAATCAATCTATAAGTTTCCTAGACAGCATTAACTAAACTTTATCACTGTATCTACGAAAGAATATGGTACTAAAGATGTGAAATTTTTCAAAAACTTTGTTTCTTTGTAGAAACTGCAAAAAATGATTCAGGCAAAGAATTTACATAAATATTACGACAAGCTTCATGTGCTGAAAGGCGTTGATCTTCATATAGAAAAAGGCGAAATCGTATCTATCGTTGGGGCATCAGGAGCTGGAAAAACTACGTTGCTACAGATTCTTGGGACTCTAGACAAACCTAGCATCGAAAATGGTACGCAGCTACAGATAAACAGAGAAAATATCTTGCAGCTAAACGACAAGGCGCTTTCTCGTTTTAGAAACCTACAGCTCGGATTTATTTTTCAATTTCATCAATTACTGCCTGAATTTACCGCTTTAGAAAATGTATGTATTCCTGCCTTTATTGCTGGAAAATCAAAAACAGAAACTGAGGCTGAAGCAAAAAGATTATTAGAGTATTTAGGATTATCACATAGGATTAATCACAAACCTGGAGAACTTTCTGGAGGAGAACAGCAAAGAGTTGCCGTCGCACGTTCGTTAATCAACAAGCCTGCTGTAATATTTGCTGACGAACCTTCTGGAAACCTCGATACCGCTTCTGCAGAAAACCTACACCAATTATTTTTTAAGTTAAGAGACGAATTCGGACAAACCTTTGTTATTGTAACTCACAATGAAGAATTGGCAAATATGGCTGACAGAAAACTGATAATGTCTGATGGATTAATTCCTTAAACCAAAATGATCTTATTACTTTTAAGTTGGGTCTATATTTTATTTACCACCATAAACCTAGGTTTTTTTCTAGATAAAATCCTTAAGCTTAAAGTTCAGAATCTTACTTTCTTATCAATTCTTGGATTATTCTCGACCACTATAATGGCTAGCTTTTGGGCCATTTTCGGAAGAATAAATTTCGAGTTTCATTTGGCCCTTTTGTTTTTAAATTGCGCTTTATTCTTAAGCAACAAAAAAGCTATTATTTCTATTTATAAAAACTCCTTTTTAGAATTAAAATCTCTTGACAAAACTTTAAAAATTCTTCTCAGCTTAATTGCTCTTTTAATAGTAGCACAATGTGCCTCAATCCCTTTTATAATTGATAACGAATCCTATTATATTCAAACAATTAAGTGGATTAACGAATATGGCTTTGTAAAAGGCTTAGGTAATTTGCATATTTATTTAGGACAAACAAGTGGATGGCATGTGCTTCAAAGTGCTTTTAATTTCTCTTTTATATATCCTAATTTCAATGACCTGAGTGGGTTTTGTCTGCTTTTAGGAAATATTTTTTCAATGCAAAAACTTGACAATTATTTCAAAACAAAAAATAAAACAGACCTGATTATTGGATTATTTCCCCTTTCAAATATTTTACTTTTCCAATTTATAAGTGCTCCTTCGCCTGACCTTCCGATTTATGTTTTCACCTTTATAATTTGTTCATTATTTTTAGATAATTACAGAAAGATTAGTACGGAAACTTTCAACTGGATTTCAATTTTAGTGCTCTTCTCGCTTTACATAAAAACAACATCCATCGTATTATCTTTGATTCCGATTCTTATTCTTTTTCAAAATTATAAGAATTTAAAAATCTATAAAATTACTGGTCTAGCTCTCGTAATCTTATTTCTCTTTATAGCTAAAAATTTAATTATCGCAGGATATCCTTTATTTCCAATAACTAAAAATTTTGGATTGACCTTTGACTATCAGATTCCAGAAAAAATAGCAACATATTATTATGATCTGACAAAACATTTCGGCTATTCGTTATCAAAATCAAAATTTCAAGAAATGTCTTTTCCTGAAATTTTTATGCATTGGTTAAATCTTCCAAAGCTTCACGGATTTTTTAATAAGATAAGCATTGTCTTAATTGTACTATCTCCAATTGTAATTCATAAATTTTATAATAAAACTAAATTTTGGGTTCTTTATGCTGTGATGGTTCTTCAATTTATACTGCTTTTTATGTCGTCACCGCAGTACCGTTTTTTTATGAATTTCATTCTAATTTTTAGTTTTTTACTTCTATCTTTAATACTAAATAAAAAACAAATAGTTCTAATTTCACTTTCAGCTTTCACACTCTTACTAACAATACTTGTTTTTATACCTTTAAATTTTAGCCTATTAACAAAAAACAAACACACGCTAGAATCAAGTAATTTTAGTTTTAAAAATTTCGTTTTCCCCTATACAGACACAAAATACGATACCGCTTTTGAATTGCTAAAAAATGAGAATCTAGATTATTATAATCCAACAAATATTGACTTTTTCTGGGGAACTGGAGATGGTCCGTTACCCTGTGTAAGAAAGAAGCAACTTGATTATTTTGAAAAAAAATACCAAGTAAAGCCACAAATGCGAAGTGATACTATAAAGGATGGATTTTATGCAAAAGACACTTCAAAAAGATAAGAAATGACTCAAAAAGAACTAAAGATATTCCTCGACGAAAAAGTCGAATTATATAACAAGCCGGATTTTATTGAAAGCGACCCGATTCAGATTCCGCATTTATTTTCTCTAAAAGAAGATATTGAAATTGCTGGTTTTTTGAGTTCCATAATTGCTTGGGGAAATCGAAAGATGATTATCAACAACTCTAAAAAAATGATGGATTTGATGGGGAATTCTCCTTATGATTTCATCATGACGCATCAGGAGTATCAATTGGAACGGTTAGAAAATTTTGTACATAGAACTTTTAATGGCCAAGATTTTATCAGTTTTATCAAGGCTTTGCAGCATATCTATAAAAACCACAACGGACTCGAAGCTGTCTTTTTGAAAAATCAAGAAGCTAATTCGATGCAGAAAAGTATACACGAATTCAAAAAAATCTTCTTTGAAATTGAACATCAACAAAGAACTCAAAAGCACATTTCTGATCCGCTGAATAATTCTGCTGCCAAGAGAATCAATATGTTCCTGAGATGGATGGTACGCCAAGACAAAAAAGGAGTTGATTTTGGCATTTGGAAGAGCATTTCGCCTTCCACATTATCTTGTCCGTTAGATGTGCATTCTGGAAATGTGGCGCGTAAATTAGGTCTTTTGACTCGAAAACAAAACGATGCAAAGGCGCTAGCTGAATTAGACCAACAATTGCGAAAACTAGACCCTAAAGATCCTGTAAAATATGATTTTGCCTTGTTTGGATTGGGCGTTTTCGAAGGATTTTAGCTCAACATCTAATGCCCTAAAAATCAAACAATCCAACGAAGTCCAAATTTTAACGTACCTTTGCACAAAATTTACACATTATGTCCACTTTTGAGCAATTCAACCTTCCTAAATCCTTACAAAAAGCAATTGATGACTTAGGATTCACATCGCCTACTCCAATTCAGGAAAAATCTTTTTCTGTGATTGCATCAGGCCGTGATATGATGGGAATTGCACAAACTGGTACAGGTAAGACTTTTGCGTATCTTTTGCCTTTATTAAAACTATACAAATTCACTCCTACACACACGCCAAAAATCGTAATTCTTGTCCCAACAAGAGAATTGGTCGTGCAAGTTGTGGAAGAAGTCGAAAAACTGACAAAATACATGTCAGTCAGAACGTTATGTATTTACGGTGGTGTAAACATCAACACTCAAAAAACGTCTGTTTATCAAGGAATTGACATTTTGGTTGGTACGCCTGGCCGTGTGATGGATTTGGCTTTGGACAATGTTATCCGTTTTGACGAAACACAAAAGTTAGTTATTGACGAATTTGATGAAATGCTGAATCTTGGTTTCCGCGTACAGCTGACTTCCATCTTGGCAATGATGAAACCAAAACGCCAAAACATATTGTTTTCAGCTACGATGACAGATGAAGTCGATGCTGTTCTTGAAGATTATTTTGATTTTCCAGAAGAAGTTTCGTTGGTTCCATCGGGAACGCCATTGGAAAAAATCAAGCAGATCAAATACGCTGTTCCGAATTTCAATACAAAAATCAATCTTCTGAAACACCTTTTGTCAAATGATGAAAGTATGTCGAGAATCTTGATATTCGTCAATAACAAGAAATTTGTAGACATGGTTTATGACCGAATCACAGACGATTTCGGTGACCAATTTGGCGTAATCCATTCTAATAAATCTCAAAACTATCGTTTGACAACGATGGAAAATTTCCAGCAAGGAGCACTTCGAGGAATCATCACCACAGACGTCATGGCGCGAGGTTTGGATATTTCGGACATTACCCATGTACTGAATTTTGATGTTTCGGAAGTTCCAGAGCAGTACATCCACAGAATTGGAAGGACTGGACGTGCTGATAAAGACGGAATTGCCATCAGTTTTGTAGGTCCAAAAGAAGAAGAGTTCTTTATCGAAAGCGAAGTGCTGATGAATAAAGAAGTGGATACGGAACCAATTCCTGAAGGAGTCGAAATTTCGACAGTCTTGATCGAATCGGAAAAAGTAAGACAGCCTGTAAAGCTTCTGATGAAAAAAGTCAAGAAAGAAGGCGGTAGCGCTTTTCATGAAAAATCAGACAAGAACAAGAAAGTCAATTTAGGAGGTCCTGGTAAAACTAAACCTAGAAAAACGAAGTCTAGAAATCGTGGCGTGGAAAGATCACGTGATAAAAAACGAAAAGATAAGGACAAATAAAATTTTCCTTAAGCTTTCGTAAAAACCAAACAGACCGGAGCACACAATTCGATTCGTTTGCCTGTATCAGAGAGTTTTCCTGTCGTTTCATCAATTTTAAAGATCACAATTTCATTCGTGTACTGATGCCCTACCAACAAAAATTTACCCGTTGGATCAATCACAAAATTCCTCGGCCCTTTGCCTTTCGTACTTACCTGATTCACCAAATCTAAAGTCCCTTTTTTATTGATGACAAAGGCATTGATTGTGTTGGCATCTCCCCTATTTGTAGCATATAAAAACTTACCATTAGGCGAAATATGGATATCTGCGGCACTATTTTCGCCTTTAAAATCTTTAGCAACGATAGTCGTTTCTTGAAGCTGCTTTAGCGAACCATTCTTATATTTAAAGACAGTCAGTGTTCCGTCCAATTCTTGAAGCAGATAGGCAAATTTTCCATCTTTACTAAATGTCAAATGACGTGGTCCGCTGCCTAATTTTACGGCAATTCTTTCTTTTAATTCTAAAACTTTTTCAGGAGCATTTTTATCGTATTTGTAGACAGAAATCTGATCTGTTCCCAAATCATTTGCAAAAACATATTTCTTGTCTGGCGAAAAATAAACCATGTGCACGTGGGCGCTTTCCTGACGTTGGGCATTGATTCCTTTTCCTTCATGCTGTATGACTTGTTTCGCTTTATTTAAGCTGCCATCAGCATTTTTCCCAAAGACAGAAATACTTCCTCCTGAATAATTAGCTACAATGACATTTTTTTCGTCATTGATAATATAACAAGGATCGGCTCCATGGGAATCTTGGGAATTCAAGAAATTTAATTTCCCGTTTTTGGAATTAAATCCAAAAGCACTCACTTGGCTGTCGGCTCCATTTTCATTTACGCTATACAAAAATTTTGTATCGCCAGAAATAGTCAGATAGCTTGGATTTATTATTTTATCGGAAGTACTTTTCAAAGAAAAATCACCCGTATCGGTACTAAAATCATAGACATAAATTCCGTTGCTCTCGCAAGAATTAGTATACGTACCCACAACCAAACTATAGATTTTATCCTGAGCGTTGGCCGCTAGTACTAAGAAAAAGGCAGAAAGTAGAAACACGATTTTTTTCATTTTCAAGAATTGTTTACTGCAAAAATAAGGCTTCGAGCCTCAAAAGCATCTGCAAGAACTGTTAATTTAATAGTTCAAAAAAATCACAAAACTAGCAATGACAACTGCCAACTAATTTGTATTTTTGACAAACTTTCAATGAATGCAGTTCAAACACCCTGAAATTCTTTACTTCCTTTTCTTATTGGTCATTCCAATTCTGGTCCATTTGTTTCAATTGCGACGCTTCAAGAAAGAATATTTCACCAACGTACATTTCTTAAAAGAGCTTGCCATACAGACTCGAAAAAGCTCAAAACTAAAGAAATGGCTTTTGCTGCTCACCCGTCTGTTCCTTTTGGCCTGCTTGATTATTGCTTTTGCACAACCATTCTTCCAAGCAAAAGACAGCAAAGGAATCACAAACGAAATGTTTATCATTCTGGACAACTCGTTTTCGATGCAAGCTAAAGGAAAACAAGGCGAACTGATGAAAAGGGCTGTACAGGAATTATTAGAAAATGCTCCGGAAAACCAGACATTTTCACTGGTCACAAATTCAGAAATTTTCTGGAATACGGATATAAAGTCCATCCAAAGAGAATTGCAAAATCTAAAATATAGCGCTTCGCCATTTGCTTTAGACAACCTGATGGCGAAGATAAAATCTAGAAAATCACCTTACAACAAAGACATTGTTGTGATTACAGATGCTGTCGGTTTACAGCCAAAACAGTTGAAAAGTATTGATTCTACATTTAATACGTATTTTATCATTCCAAAGGCCGAACAGAAAAACAATATTTCTATCGACAGCGTATTTATCCACCAGACATCAGACAATTTTTATGATATAGGCGTAAAACTTTCTTCGTATGGCGATAATGAAAACGACATTCCAATTGCCTTATACAATGATAAAAAGCTTATTGCCAAGACTATCGTAAATTTTGAAGGCAAAGAAAAATCCATCAATTTTACGATTCCAAAAGAAGATTTTAACGGCTATGCCTTAATCGAAGACAATGCCTTACACTATGACAACCAATTGTTTTTTAGCATTTCGAAACCGCAAAAACTGAATGTCGTCAGCATCGGACAGCCCGAAAAAAGCAACTTCTTGAAAAAGATATATTCCGACAGCGAATTCGTATTCAATAATTTCGACTTAAAATCGCTGGACTATAATATTCTGGAAAAGCAAGATGCTATTGTCTTGAACGAACTACCAGAAATACCGCAGGCTTTGCAGACCACTTTAAAATCTTTTGTAGAAAAAGGAGGCAATCTAATTGTAATTCCATCAGCAGAAGGTAGTACTTCAAATCTGAACAGCCTAATGGGTAATTTTGGAGGAATCCAGTTCAAATCTTTAGAAAACAAAGAAAAATTAGTCACAAAAATCGCTTTCAATCATCCGCTATACAGCACGGTATTTGAGAAAAAAATCGACAATTTCCAATATCCGAATAGCGCTAGTTCGTATGGAATATCAAGTGCCTATCCATCCATATTGAGCTTTGACGACCAAAGCGCTTTCCTTATGTCTGTACAAAATCCAGTCAGTTCGGTCTATGTATTTTCTGCTCCTATAAACAAGGATAATTCTAATTTCCAAAACTCTCCGCTGATTGTACCGACATTTTACAACATGGCACTCAGTAGCCAAAAAACGGGAATAAACGCATTGACAATCGGTGAGAACAGTCCGTTTTTGATGGATGCTTCCTTGTCAAAAGACGAAATCGTCGAAATCAGAAGTCTTTCCGAAGATGCCAATGAGAAGTTTATTCCGATGCAGCAGATACTCAATAACAAAGTAAAATTGACTTTTAACGATTTCCCTCAAGAAGCAGGAAATTTTGGGATATACAAGCAAGACAATCTACTAAAGAAAATCAGCTTTAACTATGGCAGGACCGAAAGCGACTTGAGCGCTTCTAACGAATCCTTATTATCCGATTATAACGTTATTGAAAGCATCGACAGCGTTTTTGATACTTTACAGACGGACCGAACCGACAACGAAATCTGGAAATGGTTTGTGTTTTTGACCCTGCTGTTTCTAGTCACTGAAATATTGATACAAAAATTTGTAAAATGAACATAATCATCCGACAAGCTAAAATTATCGACCCTAAAAGCCCGTACCATAATGAAATTGCAGATCTAAAGATTGAAGGCGGCGTCATAACCAAGATTGGAAAGAAATTGCAGAACCCTGACAAGCTACAGGAAGTATCTCTTGAAAATCTGCACGTATCTCAAGGCTGGTTTGATTCTAGCGTCAGCTTGGGCGAACCTGGTTTTGAAGACCGAGAGACAATTTCTAACGGATTAGATACCGCTGGAAAAAGTGGCTTTACCGCTATTGCGATGCAGCCGAATAGCTTTCCGATTTTAGACAATCAATCCAGCATCAGTTTTGTAAAAAGAAAAGCGGAAGGCTTTGCTACGGACTTATTTCCTATCGGAGCTTTGACCAAAAATAGCGAAGGCAGTGATCTTGCCGAATTATTCGACATGAAAAATTCCGGTGCTGTTGCTTTTGGAGATTACAACAAAAGCTTGTCAAACGCCAACTTGCTAAAAATTGCGTTGCAATATGTACAAGATTTTGACGGACTGGTTATTACCTATTCTCAAGATTCTAATATCAAAGGAGCTGGCGTGGCGAATGAAGGAATTGTCAGCACACAATTAGGTTTAAAAGGAATACCGGCCTTGGCGGAAGAATTGCAGATTTCAAGAAATTTGTTTATCTTAGAATATACTGGAGGAAAATTGCACATCCCTACTATTTCGACAGCAAAGTCGGCACAATTAATTAAAGAAGCAAAAGCTAAAGGCTTGAACGTGACGTGCAGCGTAGCGGTTCACAATTTGGTCTTGACGGACGAAAAGCTAGAAGGTTTCGATACAAGATATAAAGTAACGCCGCCTTTAAGAAGCGAATCGGATAGAAAAGCATTGGTCAAAGCAGTAAAAGATGGCATTATCGATATGATTACTTCGGATCATAATCCGATAGACATCGAGCATAAAAAAATGGAATTCGATATGGCTAAAAACGGAACGATCGGATTGGAAAGCGCTTTCGGAGCTTTAACAACCGTTTTGCCTGTAGAGAGTATCATTGAGAAATTGGTAGCCGGAAAAGCAATCTTTAGCATTGAGAATCCTGAAATTAAAGAAGGTAATAAAGCCAATATCACGCTTTTTAATCCAGAAGAAAAATGGACATTTGGCAAAGAAAATATTTTGTCAAAATCAAAAAACTCAGCTTTCCTAGGACAATCAATGAAAGGAAAAGCCTATGGAATATACAACAACCAAAAATTAGTTCTAAACGACTAGATTATGAAAAATACAGTTGAAGAAGGAAAAAATACGGCAATCATCGCCCATCTTACAATTTTAGGAACGATTATAGCGGCAGTACTTAACGGCGACAAGAAAAATGCTTTTGCAGGCTTTTACATTCGCCAGACCTTAGGCATATTTCTTTTGTTTTTTGCGTTAGGCTATCCCGTTGGATTATTCGACAGCTGGATGATTTCCTCGGCATTGTATCTTTTTATTTTTATACTTTGGGCTTATAGCTTTGTGAGCGCGCTCCAAGGACAGATGAACATGATTCCGCTATTAGGAAGCTTTTTCCAAAAGGCATTCAAAAATCTTACCTAGAAAGTAATGAAATCAAACATAGAATACCTCATTCGAGAACCCAGAATAAAAAAAGAAAGAAACCCTTTATTGTTGTTGCTTCACGGTTACGGAAGTAATGAAGAAGATTTATTTTCCTTTGCGCCAGAACTTCCAGATGAATATTATGTAGTTTCGGCCAGAGCACCTTACAATTTACAGCCATACGGACATGCTTGGTATGCCATAAATTTTGATGCTGACGAGAATAAATTTTCAGACAACGACCAAGCAAGAGAATCAAGAGATTTGATAGCAAGACTTATCAATGAATTGGTTTCGGACCTGCCTATTGACTTTCAAGACGTTACTCTAATCGGCTTCAGTCAAGGAACAATATTGAGCTATGCCGTTGCGCTGAGCTATCCTGAAAAAATCAAAAACGTTGTAGCGTTAAGCGGTTATCTAAATCCAGACTTGCTGGTTTCTGGTTACGAAAAAAAGGATTTCAGCCATTTAAAAATGTTTGCTTCCCACGGAACAGTAGATCAGGTCATTCCTGTAGAATGGGCCAGAAAAGCTCCCGATGCGCTAAAAAGCTTAGGGATTGATGTGACTTATAAAGAATATCCTATCGGCCACGGAGTTTCTCCACAAAATTTTTATGATTTCAAAAATTGGCTCGAAAACCATAAATAAAAAAAGGATTCCAATATGGAATCCTTTTTTTATCATTATTTAAATCTTAGTCGTCTATTCTGTCGCTTCCCGTGATAACTTCTTCATTAACCAGCGCGCCTGCATACAATAGCGAATCGCCTTTCATAAGCTTATACCCTTTGGTAGTCTGTAGTTTCCAGTCATCCTTCACATAAGGTTTTCCTTCTGATTCTCTTACGAGCATCAAAGGCAATTTTTCGTTAGGTATAAAAAGTTCGGCTCGGTCGCCATTCTCTTCCAAGACAGCAAAAGCACTATAAACAGCATCGCCTTGCTTTATTTCTGTAGCAGGATTAAGGCGGATACCGACTTCAAACGGACGGATGCAATTCTTTTTCAGCTCAGACCAAGTATAGCCTGCCGAAGCAACACAGCCTTTATCATCCTTATCATTTCCGACCACAGTTCCCAAGCTGTCCTTTTGGATCGTCATATCAGAGCCGTTGCTTAAATCCTTGCAAGAATAAGCAGAAATGACAACAAGAGCCAGCAAAAATATTTTTTTCATAATCGATTGAGGGTTTAGGCTTGACAGTCTATAAAATTATAAAAAAACTTTTATTTAAGAGTCTTCGGATAAATAAAAGTATCCATCGTTTCATATTCTGTCGGCTTGCCCTCTTCTTTAAAATATTTAATCATGACTTCGCCCCAAGCCCCGCCAATGTTAAAATCGGCTATAATCCAGCGGTTGTTCAAGATTTTTATTTTGTTAATGATTGCTTTGTTATCATTAATCTTATCATATTTTGTAAGCGGATTGCCTTCTGGCTTTTCATTCAAAGAACTGATTTCATCACGGATTTCTGCCGCCAGCTGATTCACATCAAAGTTTTCAAAATATTCTATCGCATTGTCGTTATATTCCAACGAAAAATAATTGGCATCCATGACCTGATTGTTCAGCGCTGCTATAGAATCTTTTTTTGCTTTGGATTCTTTTTGGAAATTAGCAATCCTATCTTCTTCAAACTTTGTCTTTTTAGTAAAATACATATACGTGAAAATATTCAATAAGACCGATAATATGAAAAGATAAAGCAGTGGTTTTTTCATAGTTTATTTCAATTTAAATAGTTATTTGCAGGTTGTCATACGCCAAAAACACATTCTCAGGAAGCTGTTTTTGTACTTCCTCATGGAATCCCATTCGGTGGCTGATGTGAGTCAGATAGGCCTTTTCAGGCTGTAGTATTTTGATAAAGTCTAACGCTTCCTCAAGATTAAAATGCGAATGGTGCGGTTCTTCTCTCAAGGCATTTACGACCAATACTTTCAATCCTTTTAGCTTTTCAATTTCAGATTGCTCAATAGTCTTGACATCCGTCAGATAAGCAAAATTGTCAATCCTATAGCCAAAAACCTGAAGTCCGCCATGCATGACATTAATCGGAATTGCTATTTTATCTCCGATAGAAAAATTTTGCCCATTGACAACTTCTATCGGTTCTACAGAAGGAGCTCCGGGATACTTATCGACCGTTTCAAAGACATAATCAAACCTTCTCTTTAAAGACTCTAAAACGCGCTTGTGGAGATAGATAGGAATATTGCCTTGCCTGAAGTTGAACGGCCTAATATCATCCAGTCCAGCGGTATGGTCTGAATGTTCATGCGTGAACAAGATTCCGTCTATTTTTGGACATTCGGAAACCAGCATCTGCTGCCTAAAATCAGGGCCGCAATCAATGACAAAAGAGTGATTTTCCCAAGAAATCCAAACCGAAACGCGAAGGCGCTTGTCTCTTGGATCATTGCTTTTACATACAGGGTGACTGCTTCCGATTACTGGAATGCCTTGCGAAGTTCCTGTACCTAAAAAATATACTTTCAATTGACGTTAATTTTTTACAAAAATAGGATTAATTCCCTTTAATAAAAGCCCTATTTTGTTAACTTTGCAAAGTATTATCACTATTATGAGAAACGACGAGAACGAAATCAAACTTAAAGGAGATAAGGTCATCGAGCAAATTCCTTCTATAAAGGATAAAGCCCTCCGTATTAACTTGAACGAAAATATTTATGGCACTTTTGCAGAGATTGGTGCCGGACAAGAAACCGTAAGACATTTCTTCAGAACTGGCGGTTCTTCTGGAACTATAGCAAAAGCTATGTCTGCTTATGATAAAGATTTTAGCGACGCTATTTATGGCGCTGAAACCGACGGAAGATATGTTACTGAAGCTAGGCTTAAAAAAATGCTTTCGCACGAAGTCAAGCTTGTTGAACAGCGTTTGAAAAGAGACAAGCATCCGAGCAAGATGTTTTTTAGCTACGCGAATACAGTAGCCACTATCGACTTCGCGAAACAATTCAAAGGCCACGGCTGGGTTGGAATCAAATACCAGATCGAGCCAGACGAAGATTATAACGAAATTGTATTGCACATCCGCTTTAAAGAAACCGACGCACGATTACAGCAAGAAACACTTGGTATTCTTGGTGTTAATTTGATTTATGGCGCTTTTTATAAATACAACGACCCGAAAAAACTGTTGCGTTATTTGTATGACCATTTGGACAAAGACCAATTGGAAATCGATACGATAAACTTTTCAGGGCCTCGTTTTGCTGATGTAGACAACCGTTTGATGAGCCTTCAATTGGTCAAAAATGGAATGACAGACGCCGTGATGTTCGATCCGGAAGGAAAGAATGTTTTGCCGGCTGCGATATTGTACAAGAAAAACATCTTGGCACTGAGAGGAAGCTTTCGACCTGTTACGCGAGTCAACATGGACATGTATGAGAAGTCGCTAAAAATGTTTCTTGAAGAAAATAAAGTAGAAAAGGAAAACACGCTGGTTGTTTTTGAAATTACGCTTTCCAATCTTCGTTCTGACGGAGAAATTGACGAAAGAGATTTCATGGACAGAGCAGAGTTACTTTGTTCGTTAGGACAGACCGTAATGATTTCCAACTTCCAAGAATATTATAAAGTTGTTGAATATTTCTCTAACTATACCAAAGCGAGAATGGGACTCGCCATGGGTGTCAACAACTTGGTAGACGTTTTTGATGAGAAATATTACCGTCACTTGAGCGGAGGTATTTTGGAAGCTTTCGGTAAATTATTCTACCGCGATTTAAAAGTTTTCTTATATCCGATGAAAGATGAAGACGGAGTAGTAATCAACTCAGAAAATCTGAAAGTTCATCCACGTATGAAGGAATTGTACAAATTCTTCAAATTCAATGGAAAAGTGGTCGATATCACAGATTTTGACGAACATGACTTAGAAATTTTCTCTCGAGAAGTACTAAAAATGATCAGCAAAGGAAAACCAGGCTGGGAAAGCATGCTGCCACAAGGTATTGCCGAATTGATCAAAAGAGACAATCTTTTCGGATATGACCCGAAGAAACTCATGGAAGAAAGCACGAATTAAGATTCAGTAATAAAAATAAAAAAGCAGTATTCAGATAAAAGTGAATACTGCTTTTTTTACGAATTCGTATAAATTACTTTAAGATCTGATTGGCATGTGCCTTGGTTTTCACATCCAAAATCACTTCATCGATAATGCCTTCTTCATTAATCACAAAAGTCGTCCTGTGGATACCGTCATATGTCCTTCCCATAAATTTCTTCGGTCCCCAGACCCCAAATGCCTTAATGACCTCTTTATCTTCGTCTGCCAATAGCGGAAAAGGAAACTTAAATTTATCCTTAAACTTACCTTGTGCTTTTTGCGAATCGGCACTGACGCCAAGAAGTTCATAATTATTGGCTTTAAAACGCTCGAAATTGTCGCGCAAATCACAAGCTTCGGCAGTGCAGCCCGGCGTATTGGCTTTTGGGTAAAAGAAAACTACTAATTTCTTTCCTTTATAATCTTCTAATTGGCGGAATTTTCCGTCTTGGTCAAAGCCAGAAAAATCCGGTGCCTTGTCGCCTGCTTTTAATGTTGTCATATTTTTGGTATTGGGTTTTTAGAGAATCAGTCAAGGAAAAACTAAATATTTATCCTAATTTTACACGTATAAAAATAGCTAAAAATGACCAAAAAAGAACGTGCAACATTTGTTATTAATACGTTAAAACAACTATATCCAACCGTCCCTGTTCCTTTAGACCATAAAGATGCTTATACGTTACTGATAGCTGTGCTGCTTTCTGCCCAATGTACAGATGTAAGAGTCAATCAAATCACGCCTATCTTGTTTGCAAAGGCCGACAACCCTTACGATATGATAAAAATGTCAGTCGAAGAAATCCAAGATATCATACGTCCCTGCGGCCTATCGCCTATGAAATCGAAAGGAATTTACGGACTATCACACATCTTAATTGATAAATACAACGGCGAAGTTCCACAAAGCTTTGAAGCGTTGGAATCGCTTCCGGCTGTAGGCCATAAGACCGCAAGCGTAGTCATGTCGCAAGCTTTCGGAGTCCCTGCTTTTCCAGTAGACACACATATCCATAGATTGATGTATCGCTGGGGATTGTCAAGTGGAAAAAATGTGGTAGAAACTGAAAAAGATGCCAAAGCGATTTTCCCTAAAGAATTATGGAACGACCTGCATCTTCAGATTATCTGGTACGGAAGAGAATATTCGCCAGCAAGAGGTTGGAATCTCGAAAAAGATATCATCACCCGTACCATCGGAAGTAAAAAAGTATTGGCTGAGCTGACCAAAAAGTAAAAAAAATATCCCGATAAAAAATTATCGGGATATTTTCTCAGTTAGCAATTGACTCAAATTTTAGCCCTTTTACTTTAATATAGCTCAAGGCTTTAGAGTAATTTAATAAAAACGATATTGTTTCTTTTTTAGGCTGCATTGGTTGTGTTGCTAATGATTTTTTAGAGTAGATTTTTGCCATATATTTATTTTATAGGTTCTTTCTACTACAACGCAACAATTATACGAATATTGTTAATTGGTCAAGATAATTTGATGCTTGTCGATAACTTTTCTCAAGTTCATCAGAGCATAACGCATCCTTCCTAATGCTGTATTGATGCTAACGCCCGTCAACTCTGAGATTTCTTTAAAACTAAGGTCTTGATAGATTCTCATCAACAGTACTTCTTTCTGATCGTCTGGAAGTTCTTCGATTAGTTTTCTCAAATCATTTTCTACTTGTGCCGTAATCATTTTGCTCTCGATATTCGGGCAACTGTCAGACATAATCGAAAAGATAGAAAAATCTTCCGTCTCTCTAAACATTGGCATTTTTTTATTTCTTCTGAAATGATCTACGATAAGATTATGAGCAATCCTCATTACCCATGGAAGAAATTTTCCTTCTTCATTATAAGATCCTGATTTTAAGGTGCGGATTACTTTAATGAATGTATCTTGAAAAATATCATCAGTAATATCTCTGTCAGAAACCTTGGAATAGATAAATCCATAGATTTTTGACTGGTGTCTTTCGATAAGTGAAGCAAGGGCGATTTCTTCACCTGCTACATATCTCTTTACCAACAAAGCGTCTGGGGTTTGAACATTTGCCATAGTATTACCTTTTAGTTTTTGGTTGTAAACGAAAAATAGAATTTCTAAAAAGTAATTTTTTGTAATAGGCAAGTGTTAAATTAAGATTAATTATGAACCAAATGTAGTATTATTTTTTTTATAGTACAAAACAAAATATTGATTTTTAACATAAATCGTACAATAAAATAAATTTTAACAATGATTATCCACTAAAACATAGCAATTTTCGACACAATTATCACTCCTTTAACATTGAAATACACACATATTTCTCAATTTTAAACCATCAACAGCTTCCTTAAATTAATTATCTTTGCATCTCTCAAAATTTGCTATGATTACTGATATCACAAAAATAGAACCAAAGACAAATATTATCATCAAAGGCGCTCAAATTCACAATCTTAAGAATTTAGATGTCGTCATTCCTAGAAACAAACTCGTAGTAATTACGGGGCTTTCGGGCTCGGGAAAATCGAGTCTTGCTTTTGATACCTTGTACGCCGAAGGACAACGAAGATATGTCGAAAGCTTGTCGTCGTATGCAAGGCAATTCCTTGGACGTTTAGACAAACCCAAAGTAGATTATATCAAAGGAATTGCTCCTGCGATTGCTATCGAACAGAAGGTCAATACCACAAATGCACGTTCGACTGTAGGTACTTCTACTGAAATATACGATTACCTAAAGCTTCTTTTTGCCAGAATCGGAAAAACCTTTTCTCCTATATCCGGACAAGAAGTCAAGAAAGATACTATTACAGATGTCATCAACGACGTAAAATCATTTGAATTAGAAAGCAAATGGCTGCTCCTCGCTCCTATTCATCTTGAAGAAGGACGTGCGCTTGAAGACAAGCTGAAAGTGCTTTTACAGCAAGGTTTTGCCCGTATCCTGATCAATAACGAAATGGTACGTCTCGATGAAATCGACGGCCATACATTAGACAACAAAGATATTATTTTGATTATCGACAGGATTGTCGTCAAAGACGAAGAAGAATTCTATAATCGTCTTGCCGATGCTATACAGACTGCTTTTTACGAAGGGAAAGGCATTTGTTATCTGCAAGAATTAAATACCGAAAAACGTTTTACCTACAGCAATAATTTTGAACTAGACGGCATTCAATTTTTCGAACCAAACGTACACCTTTTTAGCTTCAACAATCCCTATGGTGCTTGTCCGACATGCCAAGGCTACGGAAATATAATCGGGATTGACGAAGAGCTAGTTATTCCAAACACGGCCTTGTCAATTTTCGAAAATGCTATTTATCCATGGCGCGGCGAAAGCATGAGCTGGTACCGAGACGAACTGGTCAAGAACGGCTATAAGTTTGATTTTCCGATACACAAGCCTTACTACCAGCTTACAGAAGAACAGAAAGCATTGGTATGGAAAGGCAATAAAGATTTTGTGGGATTGAATGAATTCTTCAAAGAACTCGAAGTAAAAAATTATAAGATACAAAACCGCGTCATGTTATCCCGCTACCGCGGCAAGACCAAATGTCCAGATTGTCGAGGAAAACGTCTTCGCGAAGAAGCGAATTACATCAAGATTGGAGGAAAGACAATTTCCGACTTGGTCGATTTGCCAATCAAAAGACTGGTTGTCTTCTTCAAGGAATTGGAACTATCCGAATATGACCTAAAAGTAGCCAAACGATTGCTTTTAGAAATCAATAACCGATTGGCCTTTTTGACAGAAGTTGGTTTGGATTATCTTACCTTAAATAGAAATTCTGCCACATTATCAGGCGGCGAATCACAACGAATCAATCTAGCCACTTCTTTGGGAAGCAGCCTTGTCGGTTCGATGTATATTCTGGATGAGCCTAGTATCGGACTTCATCCAAAAGACACTGAAAGATTAATAAAAGTATTGCTTTCGCTTCGCGATCTAGGGAATACGGTTATTGTAGTCGAACATGACGAAGACATCATGAAAGCGGCCGATATGATTATCGACATCGGTCCAGAAGCCGGAACTTTTGGAGGTGAATTGGTTGCTCAAGGTACTTTTGACGAAATACTTCAATCGACATCGTTGACTGCTAAATACCTAAACGGGCAGGAAGAAATCAAAACGCCAAGAATCCGCAGAAAATATAAAAACTTCATCGACATTAAAGGGGCTCGCGAAAACAACCTGCAAAATATTGACGTGCGCTTTCCACTCGAAGTACTTACGGTAATTACAGGAGTTTCGGGAAGTGGAAAAAGTACCCTCGTCAAAAAAATACTTTTCCCAGCCATGCAGAAAGCGTTGGAAGGCGTTGGAGAAAAAGCTGGACAGTTTACCGAAATGACCGGAAGCTATCAGCTTATCAAGCATATCGAATATATAGACCAGAATCCTATCGGAAGAAGCTCGCGCTCGAATCCAGTGACATATATCAAAGCCTATGATGATATCCGCGACTTATTTGCCAAGCAAAAACTGTCGCAGATACGAAATTACCAGCCGAAACACTTTTCCTTTAACGTAGATGGCGGACGTTGCGAAACATGTAAAGGCGAAGGAACCATCAATGTAGAAATGGTTTTTATGGCCGATGTGCAATTGGTCTGCGATACCTGTAACGGAAAACGTTTCAAGAAAGAAATTCTGGAAGTTACGTACGAAGGAAAAAATATCGATGATATATTGACTTTGACCATAGACGATGCCGTAGCCTTTTTCAAGGAACAGAATCAGACAAAAATCATTCAGAAATTACAGCCGCTGCAAGATGTGGGATTAGGTTATGTACAGCTCGGACAATCTTCCTCGACGCTTTCGGGCGGAGAAGCACAGCGAATCAAATTGGCGACATTCCTAGTTAAAGGAGCGACAAAAGACAAGGCGTTGTTTGTTTTTGATGAACCGACCACAGGCTTGCATTTCCACGATATCAAAAAGCTCTTGGCTTCATTTGATGCGTTGATAGACAAAGGCCATTCGATAATCGTCATCGAGCACAATCTTGATTTGATAAAATGTGCCGACTATATTATTGATATCGGTCCTGAAGGAGGCGAAAATGGCGGACACCTAATTGCATCGGGCACTCCAGAAGAAATCGTACAGAATAAAAAATCGATTACGGGAAAATACCTCAAGGAAAAACTATAGCGCTGTTTAACACTAATTTATCACTTCAGGAAGCATGACATTTTAACTTTGGCATGGAACTTGAATATACTATGATATAAAAGTTAGTTGGTGAACTGATAAAATATTTAAGAGTTTAATAATTTGGTTGATTATTAAAATTGGTTGGTTAGGTTTGTTATAAATCCCGTTGTACTGCAAAGTAGGCGGGATTTATTATTTTGAGCCCTTGCCTATTCTATTCATAACATTTTTTAATACCAAATTAATATCCGAAGAAATAGCAAAAACATAATTCAGATATACATATGAAATCGTAATCAATATTGATTTCAAGATGATGTTCACATACGGATTAAAAGGAAAGTCCCAGAAATAGAAAGCACAGAACAATACGATTATAATCCCGAACGATTTTAAGGTATTCCGAGTAAACGGATAGAGATCCATCTTTTTTACCACAAACAAAAGCTTGATGGTATTGTAAACGAAGATTGAAATAAAGGTAGCCAAGGCCGAACCTGTAATGCCATACATCGGTATAAAAAGCATGTTTAATCCGATCATCATTACGACCAAAAGCAAGCCGAAAAGCAGGACCATACGATAGTATTTCGTATTGAGAATGATGGCGTTGTTATTTCCCAAGATTACATCATAAAACTTTCCAAGGCCAATCAAGAAAACGCTCAAAATTCCGGCTTCATAATTCCCTGGAATTACCAGATAGAGCTGTTTGATATTCAAGAAGATTCCCAGCATCACCAAACCGCCAAATACCTGCAGGCTTATGGCACTTTTTTTATACAGCTCGTTCAATTCCTCCATCTTTTCTTCGCTCATCAGGCGAGCCGTGATCGGATAGATAATTTGCAGCATAGCTCGACTCGGAACTGCGATAACCGTCGCAATATAAATAGCAACAGAATACACTGCATTTTTGCTGATTTCTTCATATGCCGGAATCATTACCTTATCAAAATCAAGCAATAAAACCGCAACGCTTCCCGATAGTATGATAAAAAAAGAATAGCCAAAAATATCCTTTACGTTTTCAGGAACCTTGACATGGAACGTAGGCATCTTGACATACATCGCATATATAATCATCGCCAGCATCTGCAAACCATAGGCTCCGGCAATGCAATAAATAAATGTGTCCTTGTCAATCCATCCTAAATAAATAGAACACAAAAGAACAGTCGTCAGAATCCTTACCAAGACTTCACTGATAAAATTCCCAAAAACAGACTTCATATGCACTTTAACCCACGCATAAAAAATCTCGAAATAGCCCATAAACAAGCCAACGACAGGAATCAGCCATAGAAAAGGCTCAACTGTCGGATTGTCTTCTACAATCCAAGAAGCAATCTTCTCGTAGCCAAAAATAGTAATGATGCTGATCGGAACAATCAGCAATAGCGGCATCAAGAGCATAAAGCTCAAGAAACGCTCACGTTCTGTTTCATCTTTGTATTTCGCATAAAACCGAATCAGCGTGCTATGAACGCCAAATGCCATCAGCGGCATCATGATATTGGCGGCCGAAAGCAAAAACGAAACGATTCCATAATGGGTCTTGCCTAAAAAGCTGGTGTACAGAAAAAGTGCATTAATAGCGCCAATACCAAAACCAAAATAGGTAACGGCAATGTTCTTGGCAGACTGATTTAATACGATTCCCATGTGAAGATTTTAGATTTTTTATTTAAGATTTTTGTTGATCTTATTGCACTATTTTCGAGAGTTTTTCTGTCAGGCTTTTGCGGCTGTATTGTTGTAATCCTACTGCGTAGGTTTTTAATTTTCCTTCTTTGAAAAGAGCATAATTGGCCAAAATGTTTGACTTTAAGGCATCGAACTCATCGTAATTAAAAAATGCTCCTGTATTCGTTTCCTTAATGATCGTGGCAAAGTCTGAACCTTCTGGACCGATAGCCAAAATAGGCCTTTCTGAAGCCATGTATTCAAATAATTTTCCGGGGATGATACTTTTGGTGTCTTCAGAATTGATTTCAATCAGCAAAAGCATTTGCGACTTTCTCTGATGTTCCACTGCTGTCTTGTGTGAAACATAGCCCAGATTGCTCACGTAACGGTCAAGTCGGAACTCCGATATCGCATCCAATACTTCTTGGCTTATGGCTCCGATTAATTTTAGCTCAAAATCTTTTTTGAAGTCCGGATTTTCCTTGATGATTTCTTTGAGGCATTTCCATAAGATTCTCGGGTTTCTTTCGGACAAAAAAGAACCAATATGCGCTAGGCTGAATTTTTCATCCAGTAGTTGTTTTTCTACTTTTTCGACATCAAAACCGTTCGTAATCACTTCGATAGGCTTTGAAGTCAGCGCTTCAAATTCTTTTTTTGTGGTATTGCTGGTCACTAAAATCGTATCGGCACCATTCAAGACAATCGATTCCAATTCCTTATGTTTTCTAGAAGCCGAAGCCGATAGTTTCAATTGGGAGTGATAGCCTATAGTCGTCCACGGATCGCGGAAATCGGCAAGCCATTGCACTTTTGTTCTTTCTTTCAGCGCCAGTCCGATCAAATGAAGGCTATGTGGCGGACCCGAGGTAATTATCGTATCGATTTCATTTTCCTTGATGTATTTTTCCAAAAACAATACCGATGGTTTTACCCAAAACACCCTCGCATCTGGAATAAAAACATTGCCACGAATCCAAAGTAAAAGTTTTTCCAAAAGTGACTGTTTCTTTTGGTTTGAAATAATGCCCGAACTGATTTTCTTGGTCTTCTTTTTGGAAAAAACAGAAGCAAAGCCATACGGCTCAAAAATCTTATTCTTCAAGATGATTGCCTTGTCCGAAACTTCGCTAACCAATCCTTCATCGATAATCGGATAGGTCGGATTTTCGGGAACATACACTATAGGCTGTATGCCAAAGTCTGGCAGGTACTTCACAAACTTCAGCCAGCGCTGTACTCCGGGTCCTCCGGCGGGCGGCCAATAATAAGTTATGATAAGTACTTTTTTCAAAATTATGAGTTATGAATTAGGAATTATGAGTTATAACTCGATAACTTAATTTTTAGGTTCGGATTTCTTCCTTTTGTTTTCGAAATAGATGCCTCCCGCTAAAAGCAATAGCATCAATATTGAGCTGATTAACGTAATCGTGCTTCCTGTTTTTACTACTTGAGGCTCGAATTTAAACTCAATCGTATGTTTTCCTGCAGGCACTTCCAATCCTCTTAAAGTATAGTCTACCCTAAAATGTTCAGTTTCTTTGCCATCAATTGTCACTTTCCATCCTTTTGGATAATAGATTTCAGAAAAAACGGCCAGGCCTTTATTGGCGTTATTAGAAGTATATTTCAAATGGTTCGGCTTGTAGCTGTTCAGCACAATCGTTGCCGTGCTGTCTTTTTGATACGTTTTTGAAATCGGATTCTTAAACTCTTTCTGGTTGAAAACCGCTTGGTTTTTAGTATCTAATTTATCCAAAGCCTTCATCTCCTCGTCTGGCGTGTTTACGAATTTTACTTCTTTTACAAACCACGCATTGCCGTTGGCATCAGGATTTATAATCGGATACTCCTGCCCTTTTTCATCAACTTGGATGACGTATTTGGTATTCAGCATGTTCAACACGTTCAAGTTGTTTTTGCCAATCTGATAGTCAAAAAGCTGCTCTATTCTTCTCGGTCTTACGGCGCTATAACCTGACAATGATTTGTGGAAATAAGATGTTCTGGCCTGCAATCTTCCTGCAATTTCATAGACACGGTATTGGGTCGTATCTTTTAAAATCTGCAAATCAGAATGCGTCGGCTGGAACGGCTCGTTCACTTCTCTTGCACTTACAAAACCAGTGCTGTCTAAATAGTTTTTGTCAATGAAAAGCAAATCGCCGATCATAAAAAGACCGACCAAGATAACCGCAAAAGTCTGCGATAATTTATTTTTCACGTGCAGCCATAACAAGCCCGCAGCAATTAGGATCAAGAATCCAGAACGTAGCAGGTCTCCATTATACATGCTTTTTCTATCTTCTCTTAACGCTTCCACAAAGCCAGACCCGAAAGCATCGCTTCCTTGTGCTTGGCTGAACATTTGCTGCATTTGGGCATCATACGGTCCTGTAAAATCAAACATACTTTTAGCTACAAAAAGCAATACGATGATTCCTAAGCTTACGCCTGCAGCTAATTTCAAGGATTTCCACTGTTCGTCTTTTTCGGATTTGAAAAAACTTTGGAGTCCCATAATTGCCAGAACCGGAATACACAATTCAAGGATTACCTGAATCGACGAAACCGCCCTGAATTTATCGTACATCGGAACAAAGTCGATGAAAAAGTCAGTCATAATCGGGAAGTTCTTTCCCCAAGAAAGCAACAGCGAGAAAATAGCTCCTGCTAAAAAAGCATATTTGATTTTTCTTTTATCGTGGAACAAAGCCAAAATGCATAAAAAGAAAACGACAGCGCCAATATAAGCGGGAGCAGCCACGATAGGCTGGTCGCCCCAATAGGTTTTGGCGTAAGCTTCTGTAAAGCCTTTCGCTTCTTCTGGAGTGGCTCCTTGAGCAGAGATAAACTCGTATACTTTAGATTCGCTTCCCAAGTGTTCAGAATTGGATCCTCCAAACAATCGTGGTGCAAATAAATTCAAGCTCTCAGAGATTCCGTAGCTGTATTCTGTGATATAGTCATACGACATCGATGATGTCGTGCTGTTTTTAGAACCATCAGGATTGTAGGTCAGCTCGCTTTTGCCACGCATACTGAAATCCGCATATTCTGAAGTCGCCATCAAGCTAGTCGCATTCGCTCCAATAGCCAGAATTCCTGCCACAGCAAATACTCCAAGGGCATATAAAAATCCTTTATAATCTTTTTGCTTGATGTATTTGTATAGAAAAAAGATACCTAATATCAGCAATAAAAATAAAAGGTAATAGGTCATCTGGAAGTGGTTTGCGTTGATTTCCAAAGCGCCGGCTACCATCGTAAGCAGACCTCCTAAGATATATTTTCGTCTAAAGACCAAAACCACACCGGCTACAACCAGCGGCATATAAGCAATGGCATGAGCCTTGGCATTGTGTCCTACGCCTAATATGATAATCAAATAAGTCGAAAAACCAAAGGCGAGAGCCCCGAAAAAGGCCTTGAGCGGATCGACTCTAAGCACTAATAGCAATCCGTAAAAACCGAGAAAGTATAAGAAAAGATAATCGGCAGGACGAGGCAGAAAACGCAACGCATCATCCAGCGCACCTACAAAATCATTCGGATATTTGGCTCCTAATTGGTAAGTCGGCATTCCGCCAAAAGCAGCATTTGTCCAATACGGCTCTTCTTTTTCCTTGGCTCGGAAATCGTTCTGCTCTTTTGCCATACCCGTATACTGCGCAATATCAGACTGGTAAATCTGCTTGCCCTGCATTACAGGATAAAAATAAATTAGGGAAACCAAAACAAAGCCTAAAATGGCCAATAAGTGAGGATAATACTTGCTGATTATTTTCATACGGTGTAAATTGAAAACAAATAAATAAAGGCGTGAAGATACGCTTTACCGCAAATATATTCAAAGAAAAGTTTAGTCTATTTCTTCGTAATCGATGTACTCGCCTACTTTTTTAGTCTCACGAGGCCTGTCTGATCTTCTGTTGGTATTGGTGTTGCCGTTTACAAAATCATCTTGGCTGTTCTGTCTTTGGTAATTTTGCTGCTGCTGTTGAAAACTCTGTTCTGCTTTTTGCACTACAGTTCGTACCATGATTGGAAAAAATATCCTAGCCAACAGCTTGAAGCCGTAATAAATACAGACAAGGATAAACAAGGTTTTCAAAACTCCGTTAAATGAAGCGAATTGCATAATCTAAAATTTTAAAGCGTAAAATTAGCAAATAGAACGCTTAAATTTAAAATATCCTTCTTAAATAAATAATAAATTATAGTACTTTTGGGTTATACTAACCATTGCTAATGAAAACCACAGAGAATATGTCAAAATTAAGATTTGCTTCCTTACTGTTCTTCGCCTTCTGTTCTTCTGCGATTTATGCCCAATTTACTGACGATATCAACTCCAACCGACCTGGAGAATCCATGTCTGGATTTTCAGTCGGAAAGACCGTATTTCAGGCTGAAGCTGGAATTTATGCTTTGGCAGAAGACCATGACCTTCTAAATTACGACGCCAAAGGATTTGGCCTTGATCTGGCACTCCGCTATGGCGCTTTCCTAGAGCAGTTGGAATTCATCATGAACCTGCAATATCAGGCTGACCAGTACAATACCGTTTTAGGATCAGAAAACAGAAATGCAGTCAAAAAACTGACGCTTGGTGCCAAATACCTCATCTATGATCCTTTTAAAAATTACGAAGAAAAAGTAAACATCTATAGCTGGAAAGCCAACCATCGATTCAAATGGAGACAGTTTATTCCTGCCGTGGGTGTGTATGCTGGAGCCAATATCAATTTCTCCAACAATCCGTATACTTTTCCGACCGATCCGAAAATCAGTCCAAAACTGATGGTTATTACCCAAAACCATTTCGGAAGCCGCTATGTGTTCGTCATGAATATTATTGCCGACAGGATTACTACCGATTATCCAAGCTACGGAATCATCGCGACCATGACCCGAGGATTTAACGAAAAATGGTCTGGGTTTTTAGAACTCCAAGGCTATCAAAGCGACTATTATTCTGATGCCATAGGGCGTGTAGGTGCGGCTTATCTTTTGCAGCCTAACTTGCAGGTCGATGCCTCTATCAGCAAAAACATCAAGGATACGCCTTCTATTTTCTACGGAGGAGTTGGTGTTTCTTGGAGATTCGATGGCTTCTACAAAGACATCATGATTCAAGGTCCGGACAAGAGCGACAAAAAAGATAAAAAGAAAGACAAGAAAAAAGAAGAAGAGAAAAAACGAATTGACGAAGTCGGAGGAGAAAAAGAATAACAAGCAATGATAACAATTAAAGAAGCGAATACCAAAGCCTTGCTTTTGGACTACGTAAAATTTCCATTTTCACTATACAAAGACAACAAATATTGGGTTCCGCCCATCATAAGCGAAGAATTAGAAACCTTCGATAAGACTAAAAATCCTGCTTTTGCCAGCGCCGACGCCAAATTCTATCTAGCTTACAAAGACAATACTATTGTCGGAAGAATCGCCGCCATCATCAACTGGAACGAAGTCAAAGACCAAGGCAAGAAAAAAGTACGATTCGGCTGGTTTGACGTTATCGACGATATCGAAGTCACCAAAGCGCTATTAGAAAAAGTGCACGAATTCGGAAAAGAAAATCAGCTTGAGTATGTCGAAGGCCCTGTCGGCTTTTCCAATCTCGACAAAGTAGGCGTGCTTACGGAAGGCTTCGACCAGATCAGTACCATGATTACGTGGTATAATTTCCCGTACTACAAAGAACATTTCGAAAAGCTCGGAATGACGGTCGAAAAAGAATATGTCGAAAGCAAATTTCCTTTCAGCAACGTAAAGCCTGAATTTTTCCTCAAGGTGAACGACCTTATCATAAAAAGGTACCAGCTCAAGCCGCTGAATTTCAAATCTACTAAAGATGTGATGCCGTATGTAGACAAAATGTTCGACCTGTTCAACAAGAGCTATGCCGACTTGGCTTCTTTTGTGGCGATAACGGATATCCAGAAAGAATATTTCAAGAAAAAATACATCAGCTTTATCAATCCAGAGTTTATCAAGTTTATCGAAGATAAAGACCAGAACATTGTTGCTTTTAGTATCGTAATGCCTTCCTTTTCTGAAGCGCTGCAGAAAGCCAAAGGAAAGCTATTCCCTTTCGGGTTCTTGCACCTGCTTAAAGCCAGAAAGAACAGCAAGGATATGATTTTCTACTTGATCGGCGTTGATCCGGAATACCAGAACAAGGGCGTAACAGCTATCATCTTTAACGAATATTACAAGACTTTTACAGAAAAAGGAATCCAAACCTGCTACAGAACGCCGGAACTGACCGACAATACGGCCATCCACAACCTGTGGAAGCACTTTGAGCCTGTGATCCATAAAAGGAGATGCACCTATGTAAAAAAACTATAACATAAAAAAGTTCCAGCACTTTCGTACTGGAACTTTTTTTATACTTAATTAATTCAATCTATTCGCAGGCTACTTTTTTCAGCGCCATCTTCTCATCGAATTTCACTGATTTCTTATCCTTAAAAACCTGCTTGTTATCTTTTTCGGTTATGTCCCCAAAGCCTTGCAGCAAGGCATCGCCTTTACGCAAGAAAACGGCTTCTCTTACGGAAGTCATGCCTTCTGACTGGAACGTATAATCCGCATACAAAGTATCTCCTTTAAACATACCCGTAAACGTCCCTGTATTCCCGTCTTTTTCAAATAGAGCATACTTGACGTCGCCCGATACATTATTGCCATTGGTTATGGCCAATGATAGACTAATCGTGTCTTTGCCGTTGGCATATTCATAACATTCTTTTGCAGGAGCCGTTATTTCCGGCTGTTCCATTTCAGGTTCTGTAACAACTTGCGTATCTTCTGCTTTTTTATTGCAGGCGGCCAAGCTGATAATCATTCCCAATACTAAAAATCTGGTTTTCATAGGTGTTCTTTTTGTGGTTAGCAGTCCTAAAGGTAAAATTTTTAAGCGAGGCTTTTGTTAATTAAGTCGTAAAGTTGGAAAGTCTGAAAGTTGGTAAAGAGCAAATTCTAAATAAAAAAAGCCACTCTTTTCAGAATGGCTTTTTTTGCAATGTTTTCTATTTTATCGTTCGTCGCTTACATCAACTGTAGTCTTGGCAGCGATTTCTTTGTAGGTTCCGTTTACCAGTTTTTCACGTATTGCTTCAAAAGCAGACAGCGTTTCTTCGATGTCTCCAAGAGTATGTGAAGCTGTCGGAATCATACGCAACAAGATGATGCCTTTAGGGATAACTGGATATACCACTATAGACAAGAAGATACCGAAGTTTTCTCTCAAGTCGTTTACCATTACCATAGCCTCAGGGATGCTTCCTTCAAGATATACTGGCGTGATGCACGTATTGGTATCGCCAATGTTAAAACCTCTGTCCTTCAGTCCTTTTTGAAGCGCGTTTACGTTTTCCCAAAGCTTGTCTTTTATTTCAGACGAGTTGCGCAGCAATTCCAGACGTTTCAACGAACCGATGGTTTGGATCATCGGAAGCGCTTTGGCGAACATTTGCGAACGCAGGTTGTATTTTAGGTAATCGATAATGTCTTTATCTGCAGCCACAAAAGCTCCAATATTCGCCATTGATTTGGCAAATGTAGAGAAATAGACGTCAATTCCATCTTGGCATCCTTGCTCTTCTCCGGCACCGGCACCTGTTTTTCCAAGCGTACCGAAACCATGCGCGTCATCTACCAAAAGACGGAAATTGTATTTTTCTTTCATCGCCACGATCTCTTTCAGCTTTCCTTGCTGTCCTCTCATCCCAAAAACACCTTCTGTGATAAAAAGGATTCCTCCACCTGTTTCGGTAGCCATTTTAGTGGCACGCTGCAGGTTTTTCTCCATGCTTTCCAGATCGTTGTGCTTGTACGTAAAACGCTTGCCCATGTGAAGACGGACTCCGTCAATGATACACGCATGCGAATCTACGTCATACACTATAATATCGTTTTTAGTCACCAAGGCATCAATGATAGATACCATTCCTTGGTAGCCGAAATTCAAAAGATAAGCCGCCTCTTTCATTACGAAGGTAGCAAGCTCGTTTTCCAATTGTTCGTGATACTTGGTATGTCCGCTCATCATACGGGCACCCATAGGATAGGCCGCTCCATAAGCTGCTGCTGCTTCCGTATCTGCCTTGCGTACTTCAGGGTGGTTGGCCAGTCCCAAATAATCGTTAAGACTCCAGTTCAAAATATCCTTTCCGTGAAATTTCATTCTCGGCCCTAAATCACCTTCCAATTTAGGAAACACATAATATCCTTCTGCCTGTGAAGCCCATTTTCCAAGAGGCCCCTTATTTTGCTGTATTCTTTCGAATAAATCTTTTACCATAATATGATAGTTAATTTTCTTTTATTGGAATCGAGTCTTTTAGACTCGCGTGCAAAAATAAATATTTATACATTATTACGCTCCCGAAAGCTGATTTATTTTACCTGCAAATGTATTCTTTCCGTCTACAGCCTGAAAGCTTCAAAAATAAAACCGCTCCTGTGCAGGGGAGCGGTTTTCATTAGGGTTGGGTCAAACTTGTGGTATAAATGGAAATTTTTGGTTATTCTCTCTTAGTGATCAATCTTTTGCAACTGCTGTGTCGAGCCCATGCATTTCTGCTTTCAGCAGCTTGATTTCGTCTTTCCAGACTTCTATTTTTTTATTGGCAGCTTCTATTTCTTGCTGCCTGACATCCGACATCCTCAAAAACTGAAAGTACCTGGCACCCATAAGCTCTTGCTCTGCCGCTGCCAGATTTTGGTCTGCTATAGCAAGCTCAATCTCAATCTGCGCTATCCTTTTGGTTGATGCCTTTTTCTCTGCCAGCAACAAGGGCAGCTTTTCGGGCAAGGCTTGTACCGATACCACACGCTCTTGCATAAACAGCTCTTTTGATTCTTGAAGCTCGTTATGGCTTCGCTGCTCGTCTTGCGTGATGGTGCTCGTAATGTAAAAACTATAAAACAGTATGCCAAAACCTAATAACAATCCCGCAGCTACAAAAAGCAGCAGGCGGTCCTTAAAAAAAGAAGCTGTTTCGTCATCTACCGATTCGTGGAACCCTCCTTCCCTCCTCTTCAAGCTTGTCCGAAACAGCTCTTTTAATTCTGGAATGCTTTTGGCTCTTGACCAGCGCTCCAATCCGAAAAACCAGACTAGAGTATCCCTGTCAATTCCTTTAGATTTCAAATCGTTGAGATCGAAAGGACCCAGATTTTGCTCCCCATTATTTATGTAATACTTTTTCATAAAAGAATAGTGACTTCAAAATTGCAACCTGAGGCAGGCAACCTACATCAAATGTACTATCACAAAAACCGATTTCCTTACGGGTTTCCGTAAAAAGGCTTCTTTTTTGAAAAAATTATTTCTAGTAATGCCGAAAAGCTAGAAAGTACTGCTAAATGCTGCTTGTTCTTTTTATTTATTCTCTCTTTTTCAATGCGAAACGTATGGTTGCTGATGTACAGCAAGAACAAAAAAACCGCCCGAAGGCGGTTTAATCTGGATTCGCATCACTATTATGGCAAGCTCTGCGTGTCCCAACTGTTAATCAAAATATACTTAACACCAAATATAAAGTCCTAAGTTGCTCTTTCCTTACGGCTATCCGTAAAAGCGTTTCTTTTTTGATAAATAGTTTGACAGAAGGGAAGAATACGTATTTATTGAAGTCCAAAAGGCCTGTATTTATAAGCTAAGACGCATGAAAAAGAAAATAATCGTGCCCGCAAATACCAGTACAAAAAGCAGTAAAAATTTATCGATATGTTTTAGGAAAAAAGATTCTTCTTTTTCCATCTTGGCAATATAATAATTCTCCAGTCCTTGTCGGCCCGTCAGTTCGTGACGCGGCAGGCTGTTAAACAGTACATGAAGTTCTCTGATGTCTTTTGCCGGCGTCCAGCCGTCTAACCCTATAAACCATACCATCGTTTCCTGCGTAATCTTATGGTCTTTTAAGTCTTCCAGGCTAAAAGGGCCCAGATTTTCGTTACCCCTGTTCAGATAATACTTCTTCATGGTTTACAATTTACAATCTATATCGCTTTTTGTTACATAACGCCAAAAATAGCCGTCAAAAAAACAATTCCCTTACGGATTCCCGTAAATCTTATTATTTTTTTTATTTGTGTTACAAATTAGTAAATAAAAAACCCGAAGCAATGCTTCGGGCTATTATTTTTCTTAAAAAAGCAATTACTCTTTTCTTACTTTAACACATGGTGCGCCAATACTTTTTGCACTTCATATACGTTCACCGACTTGTTGAACTGCTTCTTGATACTCGGGTTGGCTTCGCTAGATACCCAGATTTTTAATTCGGCATCCAATTCAAAAGTACCTGCCGTTTCTACGCTAAAGCGACTGATGGCTTTATAAGCGATTGACTTGTATTCGGTCTTGCTTCCTGTAAGTCCTTGTTTGTCAATCAAGATCAATCTCTTGGTCGTAAAGATAAAGGTGTCGCGGATCAGCTTAAAGCCCAGCTCGATGTTCTCATCGTCCGTTAGCAGCTGTCCGTATTTCTTTTGAAGTTCCTCTTGGCTCACCGCACCTGCGTTGCCCAATAAAGCAGAAAATAATCGCATTGTTGTATGTATTTGAGTTACGTTAAATTTATTCTGTTACAGTCATCAGTGCCTTCTCGATCTTTCTGTCGGCACCAAATTCATCATGATAGGCTTTCGTAGCGGCATCAGGAGCATCGGTTACCGTAATCTCGGCCTTTTCTTCTTTCAGGCCTTTTGGATCGGTATCATAAATAATGCCTCTTGATTTTTTTCGCAGCTTTCCCTGCGCATCAATCACGATCGTGCCAATATAATACGACTTGCCTGCTTCGGGAACCGCGATGTTCGCATAGCCGATCGGAAGGTTGATCGAGCCATAAGGCGTATAGATGTATTTTACAAAATGATTGCCTTTTGGCAGCTTCATGACCAGCAGTCCGTGTTCAGACAGTTTATACGACAGTACTCCTTTCTCATTTTCGTCAAAATAAATCTTGGCATTTTTGGTCACGTCCTTGCCTTCGTTTAGGATCTTGATTTCGCCCAAAATGATGGTTTCGGACTCCGAAAGCGCGTCCGATTTCGACAGTCTTCCCGTACCGCAGGAAGCCAGCAGAGCGGTAAAGCACAGCAAGAGGATGTATTTTTTCATGGCAGAATATTTCCGCTAAGGTACGAGTATTTGTTTACAATTCCTCCTTTTTCAGAACCCTCAAGGCTATAGCTTTGTCTTCCTGCCGAGGTCGTCAACGGCATATTCTTTCCCTTGTTCCACAAGCAGTCCTAGGGTCTTGCCGCTGCTTTTCTTGGTTCCGTGCTTTACGTCAATCTTAAAAACCCTGCCCTCATAATCGGCAGTAATCTCATCGACAACCGAATGTCCGATGACCAGCTTTTCGCCTCCATAATAGCGCAGCACGCCTTCTAGCTCTTCTTGCGAAGGCTTGTGCGTAGGTGCGTTAGAAGGGTCATTAAAGAAATAGACCGCGCGGTACAGCATCGTAAGCGACAGGCTCCTGTCCCAATACGGACTGTAATACGAACTCAGCACCAGTGCCTCGCGTGGATTCTCCAGCTTTTGGTCGGGATAGACTCCATAGTATTTTCTGGCAATGGCGTTCATTTCCGAAAACGATAGCTTTTCAGCGACATGTTTCGTATTCAGTCCGGCGTGTACAAAAAGATAGGGGCCAATCTTTTCCGCTACGTTTTTGGTACGGAGCCACTTTCCTAATTCTGAATCAGCAGAAAACAGCCGCCGCAATCCTTGGTCCCAGCGGGTCGTACCGGCAATGCGCTTGGCAGCTTCCATATATTTGAAATCGCAGTACGATACGTCGCCATAGAGGTTCATGATCTCATGGTTGCCCAAGATATAATGTACCTTGCCGCCCGCTTTTTCGGCTTCCTGTTCCAGCCTGTAGATCAGCCACAGTACCTGCGTGGTATTCTTGCCGCGGTCTACAAAATCGCCGTCGAGTACCAGATGTCCTTTGCCAAATGTCCAGCGGTACTGCTTGTCCATCACGCCGTTGGCCATCAGAAAGCTATAAAAGCCGTCAAAGTTGCCCTCAATATCTGAAATAGCGAGCAGCTTTTCGGGAAGCGGAAACTGATCCGGACCCGTTGCATAACTATCCCGAAGGCTAACGCTGAATTCATCATGGTCTGCATTAGCTGCTTTTATGATCACGCTGCGCGAACTGTCAAGCGGTTCTACATACAGGCTGTTCGTGCCATCCACTCGATAGACGGTGTCGCCAAACACATAAGGTCCGTCTTCGCCATCTAGCTTGGTCTCAACGATTTCGTTGTGCTTAAAGCCGAACTCCTTGTCGTCGCGCCAAAGCGCATTCAGTCCCGACCAGTAATAGACATAGGTTCCTTCCCGCTCGTCAATGTCAGAATAGCCAAAGTAGAGCGTGGTACCGACCCAGTAGCCCAGCACGACGATAGCCGTCCATTTTATAATTTTTTTTGCTCGTTTTTTAAATTTTGATGATGGCATGATTCCTAATTTTAGTGTTATTTTTTGGACATACGAATCCTATCCGAGCCTTTGGGGCTCAGCAATTAGTATGGCAGTACGGTCGGGGATTAGTCTTCCTGGTATTCCAGCAGATCGCCAGGCTGGCAGTCAAGTGCCTTGCAGAGCGCTTCCAAGGTCGAAAGCTTTAAGGCCTTCGCCTTGCCTGTCTTTAGCACCGACAGGTTGCCCTGCGTGATGCCGATCTTTTCGGCCAGTTCTTGCGACTGCATCTTGCGCCTCGCCAGCATGATATCGATGTTGATGATGATGGCCATCCGTTATATGGTTAGTTCGGTTTGGGACTGCAGCTCGTAGCCTTCCTTAAAATAGGCCAGCATAAAATAGATCACGATACCCAGCACGAGGTGCAGCACTATATAGGAGTCGTTTCTCGCATAGGCTTCGTCCTGAAACTGCAAAAAGCCGAGCAATAACAGTAAAGGCACCGCCAGCACATTAAGCAAGGCAAAGCGCTTAAGCCAAGTAATGACTTCTTGATTAAAGGTGATTTCGGAACTCATGCCGTGGAAAATCTTGCATAAGAAAAACGTAAAGACGGCATAGAAAGCCAAATAAAACAGTGCCATGCCCAAGTTGGCAAAGTTGGCGCTGGCAACCAGCGCGCCGCCCTTAAATGGAATCTCAATCTGCTTTATGCCGGTAGCTCCCGAAAAGTAAGCAAAGGCGGCATAACCCAGATTCAACAATTGGAGGGCAAAAGCAATAAAGCAGCCGTGTACCAGCAGCCGCGAAAGCGAATTTTTTCCGATGAGTTTCATTTGCGATAGAATTTATTACCGCAAAAATAGAATAATTTACCGTATTACGGTAAATATATTTCGTATTGGAGTAAAATTTAACGTTTTACGCTTATTAAAGTGCTTCGAGTAAAGCTGTCATTTCTGTTTGGACTTTCGGGTCGTTTGATTTTGTAGCAATGATTCGCAGTACGGCTTCTATAAAAGCAATCTCATCTTCGTGCCTATCGTCCAATTGATCAAGATTTATTATTTTTCCGTCGTTCGTGTGGGCTTCTATAGACGACAGCATTCCGTTACCGTGCAGCTTACGTTGTTGCGGAGCCCTATCGATGGCATTAAAAAGGTTCAGGATTTCCGTAAGCGAGGTTTCATCAAGAGGCACGGTTTGGCTATCTGACGGATGATTCTTCGCATCGGCAGACGCTGCTACTACGCTATTCAGGTTCTTAAACTCGGCAACTCCTTTTTTGCTATTGATGGTAATCTGTTTGGGATATTTGGCATGGCTTAGGTTGATGATGATGGTTGAAACGCTGGCGCGTTCTTCTTTTCGCTGTTCTTTTTGAGAGCAGGAGAAGAAAGTTAGTACTACTAAGAGAAATAGTTTTTTCATTGCATTAAGCTTATTTATTTCAATTTTATCAATAATCAAACCAGACATTGTATCAAATCTTCGGATATTTTAATCAAATGTACTATATGTTTTTCATTTTCAATTGCATATAGCTGTATATCCTTAATTTCTCAATCTTCAATTTATCTCATCAGTCAAAGATAGGGCAATCAACAAATAAGTGAGATTTAGCTGATTAATTTTATACTATCTTTATATCTCAAAATTGGAATAACTATTTCTTCTTTATAGCAAGTACTAACTTTAAATTAGCATTTTATGAAAAAAATCTATCCTCTTTTCTTTCTTTTTTTCTTTCTTAACCTATCAGCCCAAAGCGGGACTTATTATCTAAGTAATTTTTTAGCACCTCCTTACAATTTCACCAACTTGGATGATGCAATCGGGGAGTTAACTGATTCAATAAATTCTCCGCCTTCGACGCTAATTATAAACGCAAATATTAGCTTATCTGGCAACCTTAAAATTCCTAAATATATTTCCTTGAAATTTCTGAATGGTTTCAAAATAACAATTCCTGGCAGTACGACTCTAACACTGAATTGTCCTATAGATGCTGGCGCTTTCCAAATTTTTGCAGGAAGCGGCAAGACAAATGGTTATCCTCTAATTGAAAATGCTTATCCTGAATGGTGGAAAGAACCAATAGGAGATTGGTCCGATGCCATCCAAAAAGCGGTCGATTTTTATTCAAAGGTTTTCTTTTCCAGTCGAGATGACGATTATATAATATCAAGAACTATTAACTTGGATCTCGGCAGAAATGACCAAGCAGGCTATATGTTGACAGGAGTAGGCAGGGGTTCTATTATCATCGCTTCACAAATGGGCTTTGTTTTTAAATGTATCAATACGCCTCCAGGCGGATATATTGGAGGGCTTAAATTTGAAAATCTGAGCTTTTTTTGCAATAACGGAATATCCATCGAAGCTGGAGAAGCAGGCTTTGGCACTATGGATGAAGGATATCCTATCCAGAATGTGAAAATTAATAGTTGCCGTTTTCATCAAGTTATCGCAAACACCAGCAACAACAATATTGCTATAGCTTTTAAGAAAGTATTTGACTCTGAAATTTCCAACAATTATATCATTGATTTCGGAACCGGAATCAAATTTAAAGGTTCGGATATCAATACTATTCGGGACAATAGAATAACGAATTTTTATAATTATGCCATCTGCGATTTGGCTTTTGGCACTTTTGGTTCTCAAAATACTATCATACATAACGACTTGTTGGGTTATAAAGGTGACCAAAACAAAGGAGCTTTCATAAAATCAACGTCTAGACATATCATTATTCGAGACAATTATCTTGAAAACCAGCCATCTACACAAAATCCGCAATATCCTAATAGCCGAATCTATGCCTATATTGACTGCTCCAAGCGCGACTTAGTAGCTGGAACAGATAAAGATTATATTCCAGGAGAATTTACCAAAATTATCGACATTACCGGAAATCGATCCGATGTCGAAAACAATACTTGCACCAACTTCATCTATTTTATAAACGAAAGGTTTAAAAGCCTGAATTTGATTGAATCTCCTAATATATCGGCCTATACCCTGGGTTCTACTTTCTGTAGCGACGAAACAAGCGATCCTGTCTCGCATATTCTTTTTCAAATGGACAATATTAACCATTGGGACAAAATCATAAACATACAAAGTGATTCTTTTATAGGGTGGGAAAACTTTTCGACCTCAAGATACTTTAGACAATCTTCTAATGGCGATATCATCATCGATCCGTCAAGCTTGCCTTTTAATACCTATCATGGGCAGTATCTGATGCAAAAGTTTAATTCCAGAGGCTTTTTGTTGAATAAGGACCAATCTATTTTTATACGAATCGACCAAAAACCAGATGATGCATCTTTTGGAAACCTGCCAAAAAACATCAACCTCAAGATCAAGGTACGTAATTACCGAAAAACACCTCAAGATCCATTAGATACTAATGCCAATGACCTTTACTTCAGTATCAAGACAAGCACCGTAGAAATGCCGTTGCCTTTATATTGGACTAATATTGAAATTCCTAATGGAGATAATTTTGCTACTTTGAGCATTACTATCCCCTATCCTTTTTCAAATGCGTCTTCCAATCAGGTACCGGCTGATTATTTTGATCCAAGCAAAATTTATTACATTGCGATTGCCGCCAGAAATTCTACAAAAGAAATTAAAGAAATAATACTAGTAGATGCCACTCCTGTAGTGAGCGCAAAAAAGAAAACAGAAGAGAAAGAAACCTCACAAGTTTCAGAAAACGAAGAGGAAGAAGCTACAGAAGAAATCCAACGCATTATTGTAGATAATGAAATAAAAACTTATCCAAATCCTGTGAAAGACAAAATCACTTTCGAAATCAAGGAAGGTGATTCTTTAAAAGCTGTTGAATTGTATGACATTAATGGAAAGTTCATACAAAACCTGACCGATAAAATAACAGACAATTCGGTTGACATAAGTACGTTGGGAAGCGGTACCTATTTTGTAAAAATTACCAGCCTAGCCACAACTTCAAAAACCATAATAAAAAAATAGGCCTTTGGAGTAATAAAAATCCCCGCCAACGCCTCAAAATACCCCGCGCGATACGTTCTATCACCCGCGTTTGGCGTTATACAACGCCACGGATGGCGTTCGGAACGTAAAAATTGGCGTTCCGAACGCCAAAATCCACGTTAGGTAACGCCAAATTTGGCGTCGGGAACGCCACGGATGGGGTTCCGGACGCCGCGCACGGGGTTCGGAACGCCAAACGCGGGCGATGGAACGCCATCCGTGGCGTTCCGGACGTCAAATGTGCATAAAAAAACCTGGAAGCTTTCGCTTCCAGGTTCACTATATATACGGTTTTAGGGGTAATTAAGAGCTATTCAGACTTAGGGCCTGAATCTGGCTGGCCTGTAGCAGGGCCGCCACCTTTAAAAAACTGCTTTAGTTCTGATACCTTAGCTTCAAAACCTCCCATACCCGACGCCACTTTGTATTTGGTGTAGTCGTAGTCGGTAAGCGCAGCTTGATAATTGTCCCAGTCATGAAGGATTTTCGAGCTGTCAAGCCCGATCTTCAAGTTGTCCAGTCGCATCAGCAGTCCCTGAAGGAACGAACGGCTGTCAAAATCCCTCTTGAACTCTACCCAGTCCACATCCGGACTGGCTAAACTACTCTGGGTGTCATAAAAGTCATTGACCTTGTTAATCACGAGCTTGTTCTGCTCGTTTACGCTTCCGTACAACATACGTTCTTGTGGCGTCAAGGCTGACAGTTTAGGGGTCAGCGCTGCCTCCATGGCAGCAAGCACATCCATCACCGCCGTCTTTTCTTCGGGGGTGAAATGCTTCGAATTTAAATTTACAAATGGCATTGAAAAAAAGTATTAAGTTATTACTACCACATGAACGCACAAAAACAACAAAAAGTATATTTATAGTTAAATTTTACTATATTTAATTACAAATTAACAATTACACAAACAAATACACGCCAAAAAGCAGCACACACAACATAAATCCCAAATCAAAAACCCTAAATCAAAAAATCACCAATCCTAAATCCCTCCATGTAACAAAACACAACAATCCACGACATATACCTTTGAACGGCAGCACCTTGTACGGCTTCCGTTTTCTATTACCGTTCAACCTTAAACAACTAAATCATGATCAAAAAAACAACAGTGATGCTGTCGTTATTGGCCCTGTCGGCAGCCCATGCCCAGACCCAAGACAGTCAGCCGGGCAACAAGTCCCTGCCATCGAGCAAAGAAGAGCTTGCCAAGCTCGCCGCCTTAGAAACAGGCACCTACGGCTATTCTGTAGACGATTATTTCAAGAGACCTGCACAGAGCAGCTTCCAGTTTTCTCCAAACGGACTTTATTTTTCGTATAAGGAACGCGACGACAAGGGCAAGAACCATGTCTATATCAAGAACACCGCTACCGGCAAGGTTGTCAAGGCCATCGAAGAAAAAGACGAACTGATCCGCGGCTACGGCTGGGCGAACAATGAGCGCCTGATCTATGTGCAGGACAAAGGCGGTAATGAAAACTTCCACATCTATGGCGTAGACCTTGACGGCGGCAACAAGATGGACCTTACTCCTTTTGAAGGCGTTCGTGCAGGCATCATCAAGATACTGAAAGAGCAGCCTGACTATATGATCATCCAGATGAACAAAGACAATCCGGAAATCTTCGAACCTTTCAAGCTCAACATCAAGACCGGGGCGCTGGTCAAATTGTTCGAAAATAAAGATGCCGCCAATCCGATTGGAGGTTATGATTTTGACAAAGACGGCGTGCTGAAAGGCTATACCAAACAGCACAACGGTACCGAGAACGAAATCTATTACAGAACTGCCGAGGACAAGCCTTTTGAAAAGATTGCCACGACTACCTGGAAAGACCAATTTTCGATCATTGCCTTCGACTATACGACACCGAATCCGCATGATGCGTATGTATTGAGCAACTTGGAAAGCAACACGGCCGAAATCATATTGTATGACTTCGCCACCCGCAAGACCATCAAGAAAGTATTCTCGAATCCTACATTTGACGTGGGCGGCCTCAGCACTTCTCGAAAAAGAGGCTATGAGGTAGACTACTACAGCTATACCGGAGAGAAAAACGAAACCGTGCCCGTGAGCGCGACCTATAAGAAATTGCATGCCAAATTCGAAAAACAATTCAGCGGCAGAGAATTCGGCATCAGCGGGGTAACCGACGATGAGGACAAATTCTTGCTGTATGTTTCCAGCGACAGGCTCTATGGTAGCTACTACTTGTATGATGCTAAAAAAGATAGCTTTAAAGAAATCATGAACCTGATGCCGCAGCTTAAGGAAGCCGACATGGCCGAGATGCGTCCGATTAAATTCAAATCCCGCGACGGACTTGATGTGTATGCGTATCTGACGATTCCGAAACAAGCCACATTGGGCAAGAAAGTACCATTGATTGTGAATCCTCATGGCGGACCTTACGGCGTAAGAGACGAATGGAGCTTTAACCCAGAAACACAGCTGTTTGCAAGCAGAGGTTATGCTACGCTGCAAGTCAACTACAGAGGTTCTGGCGGCTATGGCAAGAAATTTTTCTTGGCAGGCAACAAGCAGATCGGACGCAACATGCTGAACGACCTTGAAGACGGCGTGGCTTATGTCAAGTCGCTTGGATTGATCGACGACAAAAAAATAGCGGTATATGGTGCCAGCTATGGCGGACTGGCTACTTTGGGCAGTTTGGTAAAAACACCCGATTTGTATGTCTGCGGCGTAGACTATGTGGGCGTATCCAACCTGTTTACCTTCTTCAAGTCGTTCCCACCGTATTGGAAGCCTTTCTTGGCACAGGTATACCAACAATGGTATGACGAGAACAGCGCCGACGACCAAAAGATAATGCGCGAGGTATCTCCAGCCCTGAATGCGGACAAGATTACCAAACCGCTCTTTGTCGTACAAGGCGCCAACGATCCAAGGGTCAACATCAACGAATCCGACCAGGTTGTCGAAAACCTCAGAAAACGAGGACTGGACACACCGTATATGGTAAAATATAACGAAGGCCACGGCTTCGGCCGCGAAGAAAACCGCATCGAGCTTTATAAGTGCATGATGGGCTTCTTTGCCAAACATTTGAAATAAAAAAAATCCCGCTTTTACAGCGGGATTTTTTATTTAGGAATTGATAGTTCATAGTTCATAGTTCATAGTTCATAGTTCATAGTTGATAGTTGATAGTTGATAGTTGATAGTTGATAGTTGATAGTTCAAAATTCGCAATTCCTAATTCAAAATTCGTAATTCTTTAAACTTCGTAATTCTCAAAAATCAAAAATCCTAAATCAAAAATCCCTAAATTCTCCTCTGCTCCTCCGTCTGCTCCTTATTTCTTTCCTTTAATTTCTGATTCCCGAAACTATAACGGAAGCCCAGCCTGAAATTCTGCGTGTCGCCATAAGAATCAGATGAATTGTATTGGTTGCCGTAGTTGGTCGTTATGGTAATCTTTTCGCCGCGGTAGATGTCCGAAAAGATACCATACACCTCTCCGTTGCCTTTTAGTATCTTTTTGCGCAGTGCCAGCGACAGGTTGGTCGTAGACGTAAAGACAAAAGTACCCTGTACCGAAGACGAATTGTAATAAAAATTGATCTCGCCATTAAAATCTTTCTTTTTGTTCAATGCAAAACGATTGTTGATGCTGGCATTATACGTCGGCTTTCCGTTTTTATACAGCTTGCCGTCAGCCCCTTGAAAACGATCTTCTACATAGCTCAACCCAGACTGGATTCCCGCATCCCACCAGCCCGTAAACGCCAGATTGGTGTTGAACTCCAAGCCAAACGCATAATCCTTGTCGATGTTCGTAAAATGATACACAACGGTATTCGTTTCGTAATCCTGGTACGAAATCTCCATCGACGGGTCTTTCTCCAATCGGTAGAACAAGTCGAAATTATACTTGCCTTTTAGCGTATACAGCAAATTCAGGTTGTGCGTGATGGTCGGCAACAATTTTGGATCTCCCGTGAAATACGAATAATTATTGTTGTAAACGCGAAACGGATTGAGCATGCTGTAGCGCGGCCTGCTGATTCTCTTGCCGTACGAAAACCCGATCTCATGATTTTCAGAAGGCTTATACATCGTATAAAACGTAGGGAAAAGCTTGAAATAATTCTGGTCGTTCACTTCAGAAGTGGTAACCGAGTTGCCTTCGAGCGAGGTATATTCGCCGCGCAGTCCTGCCTTGACGCTCCATTTGCCAAATTCCCTGCCATAGCTCACATAACCCGCATATATCCACTCGTCATACAGAAACTTGCTCGTGCGTCCTTCATTCGGCACCAATACCCCGTCGATAGCATCGCGGTAATCTAAGTTGCTGTTGGCCGATACGTTGCCGTATTTGATTCCTGCCTCCAACGCGCCGTTTGTCTCGTTGCTGTAATCCGCCTGTGCCGAAAACAGCTTGATGCCTTGGCGGCTCTTGCTCACAAAACGCACATCGCGGTAAGGGGCGCTGTCTGGCAGTGAAAAAGTCGTATTGATATCCTGATTATCCTTAGACAAGTAGTTCGTAAAATCGGAATTGAAGACCAGCTTCGACTTTTCTGAAAGCTTGCGTTCGTATAAAAAATTGTACGCCGCATTACGGGCCGGATTCTTGCGGTTGTTCATTGTGACATAGAGGGAATCAAGCTGCCCGTCGGCACCCGTGATAGAAGTCGGGGCCGCATACTTCCCGTGCTGTTCTGGTGCTTGGAAACCCGTAGTCCCGATAGAAAATAAATTCAGCGAATCCAGTTCATACGATGCCTCCAGACGGTACGAATGCTGCTCTAGCGATTTGCTCTTGCGGCGCAGCAAGCTCTTCCATTCTGATGCCGTGTTGCCGTTTTCGTCATAATAGCGCACAATGTCAGTACTTTCGTCTACATATTCGCCCATACCGAAACTATAGCGTCCCATCAAAGACAGCTTCTTGCCTTTGTAGATATGTCCTGTAGAAGTTATCGCTTTCGGATACATCGACTGCACGTAGGCGGTATTGACAGATCCTTTGTAGCCTGGGGAAATCGCTTTCTTGAGCTTGATATTGAGCACGGCGCTGCCCTGCGCATCATATTTGGCGGGCGGGTTCGTGATAACCTCAACCGACTTTACGTCTTCTCCGCTCGTGTTTTCAAGATATTGTTTCAGCTCGTCTCCCGACATGTATACTTTTTTGTCGTTGATGGTTACCAGTATGCTCTGGCTGCCGCGAATGGTGATGCCCCCGCCTCCTGAAGTGGTCACGCCTGGGGTTTTGGAAACAATCTCCCATGCGTTATTAGACGCCAGCGACGAGTTCTCGACCGTAAACTCCATACGGTCGACCAGCCTTTTTACTACCGGGCGCTTGGAAACGATCTCTACGCCTTCCAGCATTTCAGCCGCACGGGCCAGCACAATATCGTCTAACTCCATGTCGCCTGTAACCTCTATATTTTTGTAGGCAGTAGACATTCCTACGGAACCTGCCTTTACAATGTAATTTCCTTTTTCGACCGCTCCTATCTCAAAACGCCCGAGCTCGTCGGCAAGCGCCGTCCTGTAGGCAGAAGAGTCCTGTGCTTTTAGCAACGCCATGTCGGCAAAAGGCACTGCCCTGCCCTCGGCATCCTTAACGGAACCCGAGAGCCTGTGCTGTGCCATGCTCCCGAAAGGAAGCAGTAATAAAAAAATAACTAACTGTTTCATGATTTGATTGATGATTGAAGTTCGATTGATTGACTTGATTGATGATGATTGAAACTCGATGATTGATGGTGCAAATCTCTGCAAACCCTTTCTGCAATCGGGTTAACGAAGGGTTAATGAAGGGTTAAACACAAAAGCGCTGGCGGCTGCCTATTTAACAAAGCAAGCTATCCCGTGACGCCCTGCCGTGCAGCGTGTGGCATGGCGCAAGGCTGCCCTTTCAAATTTGGTTAAAGAACGGTTAACGGTTTGTTTTTTAGCACAGCCAAGCCAAGAAACCCCTAGCTTTGTCCCAACAAACCAGCTTTGCCATGAAACGAAAAATAATGCTATTGATAGGAGCCTGTATCTTTACGGTAGCTGCGCTGGCAGCCATCCAGGGGTATTTTATATACAATACCTACCTGCTGACCGAAAAAGAAGTAAGCGCCAAGATCAAGAAACAGCTGATAGAATTAGAAGATACCGAAGAATGGTACGAGCTCAACGACAGCTGGATGAATCAAGCGGGCCAGTTTGTCAGAAACTATGCTTTTGAAAGGCTCGAAAAAAAGGACTTTGTGGAGTTCATGAAAAGCAAATCCGATTCGCTGTCTACCGTAATGACAGCATATATGAACCAACGCAAGCGACCGGGCGATTTTGACATCGGGTATTCCATCTATATCACCTCGGCCACCATCAAAAAAGACAATACGATTGACAGCCTCTACCGCGGAAAATTATTCGTGCTGGGCAACAACGTAAAAAACAAAGACGAAGTGGTAGCCTCTACCGGACGATGGGAAGGCGAAAAAGAATATGTAGACGACAGGGCAGCTGTGCCCATCAAGAAAGCAGTCGATTTTGAAATCAAGAGCGAACGCTATTACAGCATTGCCAACTGGGGACAGACAATCATCCGCCAGATGGCAGGATTGCTTATCTTTTCATTGCTGCTGATGGTCTTTGTGGTCTATCTCTATTACCTGTCGCTTAAAAACCTTATCGGCCAAAAAAGAATCGCCGATATCAAGACCGACTTTGTGAACAATATCACGCACGAGTTCCAGACACCGCTTGCTACGATGGACATTGCCATCAAGACGCTGCAGCGCAAGGAAAACGAAATGACTCCAGAGCACTACAGGCATACGCTGTCGATGCTGGAAAGACAGAACGACCGATTGCAAAAGCTGTTCCGACAAGTAACCGAGGCTTCGCTGACGCCTACCGTAAGCCGCAATGCAAAAATGGAAATCGGCTGCAGCGAGATTCATAACATCATTGATGATTTCAAATTGTCGCATCCGGCTACGGAAATCCGCTGTCATCAGGAACAGGAAAACATCACGGCCAAGATCGATCCTTTCCATTTGAATACGATTATCGTGAACCTTATGGAAAATGCCGTAAAATATGGCGCGACAGAAATCGACATACGAATGGAAAAACAGCACGGCCGCTTTGTCATGGGCATCAAAGACAACGGAAAGGGCATCGCGACGAAAGAACAGACGGCTATTTTCGATAAGTTTTACCGTATCGAAAAAGGAAATATACACGAAACCAAAGGACTCGGCCTCGGGCTGTTTTATGTAAAGCAGCTGGTAGAGTCATATAAAGGAACCATCAAGGTAGAAAGCGAAGAAGACAAAGGAGCTTTATTTTTAATCACCATTCCCTCATGAAAAAGCACATCTTATTAGCAGAAGACGATTTTGATTATGCTTCCATACTGAAGCAGTATCTTGAATTTTCAGGCTTTACGGTCACTTGGGCCAAAGACGGCAAGGAAGCGCTCAAGCTCTTTCCTGATGCCCAGCCCGACATCTGCGTCTTTGACGTGATGATGCCGCAGATGGACGGCTTTACGCTGGCCGAAAAAGTCGTTGACGCCTATCCCGAAACGCCCTTTATCTTTTTGACAGCCAAATCGATGAAGGAAGACAAAATCAAGGGATTGAGGCTCGGGGCCGATGATTATGTCATCAAGCCTTTTGAAGTTGAAGAACTGATATTGCGGATTACGAATATCTTGAAGCGCGTGCAGAAAACGGCGCCACAGCACGTGTCTGAAAAGAAATTCAAGATCGGACAGTATCTTTTTGACAGCGAAAACTATCTCTTAACGCATGAAAAAGCGACGCACCGCATCACGGAAAAGGAAGCCCACCTGATCCAGTTCTTGTATGCCAGCAAAAACAAGCTCGTTAAAAGAGAAGACATCTTGAAAGAAATCTGGGGCAACGACGATTTCTTTTCCGGCAGGAGCATGGATGTCTTTATCAGCCGACTGCGCAAGTATTTCAGCGAAGATCCTGCCATAGCTATTCCAAGCGTGAGAGGCTTGGGCTTTGAGTTTAACATTAAAGAATAAAACATTATGAGACTATTTATCATCATCGCATTTATTGTCTGCAGCCATCTGGTTAGCGGACAGGTCAGGACTACACCTCCAACGCCTCCTACACCTCCTACCCCTGGTACCAAGGTGACGGTCAATTCGAACACTAGCGTAACGATTAACGGAAAGACGTATATATCCAGCAGCACTTCTTCTGGAAAAGGAGAGGCTTCCAACTCGAAAGTCAAAATCAAGCAGAACAGCTCGAGCAGCTCTACTTCGGTATCTATCGACAATTCAGACATCACCTACAGTATCAGGGCGAGCTTTGACGACCACAAGACCGAAAGAATCAAAAAACTCTTGATGGAGAACCTTGAAAAGGAACACCTGACCGCAAAAGGCGATTCTTATGTCTGGAAAAGAATTGAAGACGAAGACATAGCGTACAGCTTTGCATTGTCTGACGGAAGACTGAGAGCCTTCGTAAACAAGGAACTCAATTCTAAAAGCTCTATCGAACGTTTCGTAGCGCTGGGCGAAAAGATTTCAGACGCGCTCTCTGAGAAATAAGCATAAAAAAACGGCTTGCTGATAATAAGCAAGCCGTTTTCAAACTAACAAATGAATCAAATCAGCTTACAGCGTTTGACGTTTTGTCGTTTAGTCCGGTAGCGGCATCAATAGCCTTACCGGCAATGTTTTTACCTTCTTGGATAACCGTATCTGCTTCGGAAACTGCGGCATCTTTTATCTTGCTTAAAGAGCCTTTTACTTTTTCGGCAATGTCGCCCGCCTTGTCAAGCATCGATCCAAAATTGATATATCCTTTTTTGTTGCAAATAATTCCTACTACTGCTAGGGCAGCGACTCCGGCCGCAATCCCTATAATTAGATTCTTGTTTTTCATAGCGCTGTTTTTATATAATTTGATTCGAAATTGTTCTTTTGTTATGCCTAGATGAAAAGCGGAAAGCCATATTCCTCATCCTGACCGTCTAGTTCTTGATCTTCTTCCTCTTCTTCATTAAAGATTTCCATTCTGTTCATTACCGTCTTTATTATAGTCACCAGAGAGAGACTCACGATTCCGATTAGCAAAAGGCTTTTTGTTTTCATTTTGGTTGCGATTTTTGAGTTTGTAATTATTAATTCGTCATGAAGATACGACAAAAGACCCAATGAGAATGCGGATTTAATATAATTTTAATACAAAAACAGTGTATTTTGTAACCAAAAGGAAGAAACGTGTAATGAGATTTTTTAGGAAACGTTGTGGAATTTCGAATTTTTGATTTTTGATTTTTGATTTATGATTTGGGATTTCGGTCTTTCAACTTTAGACTTTCCAACTTTAGACTTTCCAACTTTCGACTTTCGACTTTCGATTTGCAACTTTAGACTAAAAAAACTAAAATAAAACTTGCAGTTCTACTAAATAAGACTACTTTTGCAGCGAGAGACCTGGAAACAGGGTTACGCTCTCACCGCTAAAGTCGATCGCTCCAGGTCGGCTTTTGCATTTTTTAGGAATTATGAATCTTGTTCAAATCCTAATTCATAATTCCTAATTCGTAATTAATCAATCCCTTCCCACCATTTTTTCCTGCTATCTAAAGCATCTAAATCCAGTGCTTCACCAATCATCGGGTGTACGATAGGCTGTCCGGCTGCTTCGGCTGCGGCTACGACTCTCTTGATAGGCTCGTCCCAAGCATGCAGTGCCAGCGGGAACTTGCCCCAATGCACCGGAAGCAATACCTTGGCGTTAAGATCTTGCGCTGCTTGTACGGTCTGTTCAGGCATCATGTGGATAAACTTCCAGCTCTTGTTGTATTGTCCGCATTCTAGTATGGCCAAATCAAACGGACCAAAAGCATCGCCTGCTTGCTTGAAAAAAGTATCATAGCCAGAATCACCGCCTACATAAATCCTGCGCTGCGGCGTGTCTACCACAAATGCCAGCCATACCGCTTGGTTTCTTTTGAAACCCCTTCCGGAGAAATGGCGCGCGGGAACCGTATTGATCTTGAATCCCGAACCGAGGTCGAGCGATTCGTGCCAGTTAAGTTCATTTACAATATTCTTATCAAAATTCCAGCGTTCGAAATGCTCGCCGGTTCCTATGCCCGTGATGATTCTTTTCACTTTTGGTTTCAGCTTGAGCATCGTATCATAATCCAAATGGTCCCAATGGTCGTGGGAAATCAGCAGGAAATCAATCTCTGGCATGTCGTTGGCCGAATACACATTGGCACCTTTGAACGCGTTTACCGTAAAAGACAGCGGCGAAGCATGGTTGCTGAAAACTGGGTCGACAAGGAAAGTCTTTCCAGACAATTGTATAAAATAAGACGAATGTCCGAACCACACCAACACATCTTTGTTTGGATCTAGATTTTTAAGATCTGTCTTTTGTGAAGGAATGCGTCCTGCGGGAATATTTCGCTTGCTCTTCCCGAAGAAAAAATCTTTGAGTACTGTATAATAGTTCGCGCCGTCTGTCAGATCGGGCGTATTTGAAATATTTTGGAATTGTCCTTGTCCGTAATTAGGCATTTTTTTGATTCGTTCGAGTCTTCCGTTAGACGGCCTTCTCCCAAACTTAGGATGGTTGAAGAATAAAAAGACATAGAATGCCAGCAGAATGCAGAGTATAACCGTAAAAGTCATTGTTGTAATTTTAGCTTTGCCAAAGCTATTGATAAATTAAATCCAAAAAATAAAAGCACTGCTAAATATAACTTAAGAAAGCTATTGGGGTGGCAATTTCATTTTTAAATCGTATATTAGTAAGGCAATTTTATACACCCGCTACCATGAACGACAATTTCAAGACCATCATCGAATCGCTGATTATGAACGGTTTCATAGAATCAGAACAGCACATCAAGGAACTTGGCAGCAAGCTTGATTTTAAGATTACGCAGTATTCCCTAAATACGCCGCTGAGTTTCAAATTCCATAATAGCGAGGAATTTATCACTTTCCTCAACTTTTCAAGCCCGGAAGAAATCGACGAGGAAAAAATAGGACTCATCAATGCCGCCATCCTCGAGCAAGGACTAGATCCAGATGATTTCTTCTACGTCAACTTTTATAAGAAAGAAGTCAACGAGTTATAGGATTTCTGATTTGGGATTTTTGATTTTTTGATTTGGGTTATATTTGCAGACACTATTTACATCATAAATCTCAAATCAAAAACCCTAAATCTAAAGCCTAAATCTAAAATCACAAATCTAAAATAAAATGATGCAGCTCGTTTTCGCTTCCAACAATAAAAACAAGATTAAAGAAATACAAAGCTTGCTTCCGGATGATATACAAATCCTAAGTCTGGAAGACATTGGCTGTCATGAAGATATACCCGAAACTGCCGATACGATTGAAGGCAATGCCATATTAAAAGCAGATTACGTGACCAAAAACTACGGTTACGATTGTTTTGCCGACGACTCCGGTCTCGAAGTCAATGCCTTAGATGGTGCTCCGGGCGTCTACTCTGCCCGCTTTGCTGGAGAACACAAAAATGACCACGACAACATGGACAAACTGTTGCGTGAATTGGAAAATACGACAGACAGGTCTGCCAACTTCAAAACTGTTATAGCGCTGAACCTTAACGGACAGCAAAAATTATTTACCGGAAAAGTATTCGGAACTATCCTTTTTGAGAAGAAAGGAACGAACGGTTTCGGCTACGATCCTATCTTCCAACCTGATGGATTTTCTTACACGTTTGCACAACTTTCGCTCGACGAAAAGGGTGCTATAAGCCATCGAGCTAAAGCAGTGAAGCAACTCATCGCCTACCTAAAAAACTAACTTTCTGATTTTCAATTATTCATAAAAAAATAAACTTCCAATTCGGATTAGTTTTAATGGTTTTTTAAACGTACCTTTGCAGCCTATTTTAAATACATATATGAATAAATTTGAACAATTAGGATTGAGTGAGTCGCTACTGAGGGCGATTTTAGATCTAGGATTTGAAAATCCGACCGAGGTACAGGAAAAAGCGATTCCCCTATTATTGGCACAAGACACAGACATGGTTGCGTTGGCTCAAACAGGGACAGGGAAAACAGCAGCGTTTGGTTTTCCGCTTATCCAAAAGATTGATGCCGACAACAGAAATACTCAGGCGTTGATTTTATCACCGACACGCGAACTTTGTTTGCAGATTACAAATGAAATCAAAAACTACTCAAAATACGAAAAAGGTATTAATGTAGTTGCGATTTACGGCGGTGCCAGCATTACAGAGCAGGCTAGGGAAATCAAGAGAGGAGCACAAATTATCGTGGCTACTCCGGGAAGAATGCAAGACATGATCAATAGAGGTTTGGTGAACATTTCACAAATCAACTATTGCATACTTGACGAGGCAGATGAAATGTTGAACATGGGATTCTATGAAGATATCGTGAACATCCTTTCTACATCGCCAGACGAAAAAAGCACATGGTTATTCTCGGCTACAATGCCGCAAGAAGTTGCCCGAATTGCAAAACAATTCATGAGCGAGCCATTGGAAATCACTGTAGGAACTAAAAATTCAGGTTCGGCTACAGTTTCACATGAATTTTATTTAGTAAACGCTCGTGACCGTTACGAAGCTTTGAAAAGATTGGCAGATGCAAATCCGGATATCTTTTCTGTAGTGTTCTGTCGTACCAAAAGGGACACGCAGGCAGTTGCTGAAAAGTTAATCGAAGACGGATACAGCGCAGCAGCTTTGCACGGAGATTTATCTCAAGCACAGAGAGATGGCGTAATGAAATCGTTTAGAGGAAGACAAATCCAGATGCTTGTAGCAACAGACGTTGCAGCACGTGGAATTGACGTTGATAACATTACACACGTTGTAAACTATCAGCTTCCTGACGAGGTAGAAACTTACAACCACCGTTCTGGTAGAACCGGACGTGCTGGAAAACTAGGAACTTCTATCGTAATCGTTACTAAAAGTGAATTGCGAAAAATCTCTGCGATCGAAAGAATCATCAAGCAGAAATTTGAAGAGAAATCAATTCCTTCTGGAATCGAAATCTGCGAAATCCAATTGTTGCACTTAGCGAACAAAATCAAGGATACAGAAGTTGACCACGAAATCGACAACTACCTTCCAGCAATCAACAATGTTCTTGAAGATCTTTCAAAAGAAGAATTGATCAAGAAAATGGTTTCTGTAGAATTCAACCGTTTCATCAACTATTACAAGAAAAACAGAGATATTTCTGCTCAGTCTGCTGGCGAAAGACGCGAAAGCGACGGCGCTCCAAGAGACAACAGCGGTGCAGTTCGTTATTTCGTGAACATTGGTTCTAGAGACAATTTCGACTGGATGTCGTTGAAAGATTTCTTGAAAGAAACGCTAGATCTTGGACGTGATGACGTTTTCAAAGTAGACGTAAAAGAAGGTTTCTCTTTCTTCAATACAGATGCAGAACATTCTGCTAAAGTAATGGATATCTTGAACGGAATCGAATTGGAAGGAAGAAAAATCAATGTAGAGATTTCTAAAAACGACGGTGGCGGCAGAAGCAGCTCTAGAAGAGACCACAACGGAAGAAGCGGTGGTTTTGGCGGAGGCAGATCTGGAGGCGGAGGCGGTTTTAGAAGCGACAGAAGTTCGGCTCCAAAAAGAGAAGGCGGCTTTAGAAGCGACAGAGGCGGATCATCTGACAGACCAGCTCGCAGAAGCGAAGGTTTTTCATCTGACCGACCAAGAAGAGAGGGCGGATTTTCTGAAAGAGCTCCACGTCGTTCTGAAGGAACAAGATCTGAAGCTCCAAGAGCAAGAAGACCGAGAAGAGACTAAATCTTTTAGTTAATTTTCTTATAATTATAAACAGACTGCAAAATATCTTAAAGAGTTTTATTACTTTTAACGCTTCTAACAAGGCTATGAGATATTTTGCAGTTTTCTTTTTCTTATTCGTAACCTCTTTTGCTTTTGCACAGGATACAAAAATTTCGGCTACAGTAATTAACGACAATACTTTGCTCCCCCTCGCAGACGTCAGCATCATCAACCTCAACAAGGTGAAAGGAACGACAACAAACGCAAGCGGCTACTTTGAATTGGTTGCCGAAGTAAACGATACTCTTCACATTTCGACTCTAGGATACAAATCCATCAAAGTAAGAGTCACCAACGACTGGTTCAAGACCAAAAGCACAAAAATAAAAATGACCGAAAAGGCCTATGCCTTGGAAGAAGTTGTCATTAACCAATACAACCTGACCGGATATCTTGAAATCGATTACAAAATCATTCCGATTAAGGAAAACTTCAGATATAGCATTTCCGGATTGTCGCAAGGCTACGAAATGGGAAGATACGCCCCCGGTGCTTTCTCAAGAGTCGTAGGATCTATCTTCAACCCTGCCGACATGCTTTATAATTTCTTTGGAAAAAAGCCTACAGAGCTGAAAAGGCTGAAAGAAATGAAAAAAGACGATGCGGTAAAAAACCTTCTTTCGTCTAAATTTGACCGAGAAACTTTAGGAGCCCTTTTAGGTGTCAGCCCGAACGAGATTGCTGAAATCTTAGAGCGTTGCAACTATTCCGAAACTTTTATCAAGACCGCTAATGACCTCCAGATTATGGATGCCATTAACGAATGCTACGAAGAATATAAAATTTTGAAAGGCAAGAAATAACCTTACAAGAGATTATTGATTTCCTTATAGCGCTGTTCAATCCGCTTGATATCTTTGATCGAATTTTTGGTCCAGGCCAATCTCCTTGAAATTGTTTCCTCTTCCGTAAGCTTCCAATCCACATCCGATTTTCGCAATCGGCTCATGATACTTTGTATGATGATAGCCGCAGAAACAGAAATATTCAGGCTTTCCGTAAAACCGGCCATCGGTATCTTTAAAAAGCCATCCGCTTCGTTCATGACTTCGTCCGAAAGTCCGTTCTTTTCCGTACCGAAAAAGATAGCCGAAGGTTTTGAGATATCAAAATCATCAAGCAGACAGGAATTGTCATGCGGCGTTGTCGCAATAATCTGATAGCCTTTTTCTTTTAAAGCCTTGAGACAATCCATATTGGAATTATAACGACTCACATCGACCCATTTCTGCGCTCCCATCGCAATTTCCTTGTCGATTTTCTTTCCGTATTTTTCTTCGACCACATGAAGATTCTGGATGCCGAATACTTCGCAGCTGCGCATGACGGCACTCGTATTGTGCAACTGAAAGACATCTTCTATAGCGATAGTAAAATGATTTGTGCGCTGCTGAAGGACTTTTATGAATTTTTCTTTTCTGTTTTCTGTTATAAACTCTTCTAAATAGGCCAGATATTCGACTTCGGATGTTTTTTCTTTCATGGATGGATGGATTTATAAAATAGTTTCCTTAAATTGGCTTACCTAAAATTCGGCTATGACTCAGGAAGAATTACTACCACAAATTTATAAAAAAGACGACAGAGCATTCACTTTGATGTATGATATGTATTCTAAAAGTCTCTACAGCGTGATTTACAATCTCGTACGCAACAATGAAGAGGCCGAAGATATCCTTCAGGAAACTTTTGTGAAAATATGGAAAAACATTGACAGCTACAACGAATCTAAAGGAAGATTCTATACGTGGATACTCAATATTGCTCGCAATACTTCTATCGATAAGCTTCGTTCTAAAGGCTTTAACAACCGGCAGAAAAACCTTTCGTCTGATAATTTCGTACATCTACTCGACGACAGTAACAAACTGAGCAATAAGATTGACACGATTGGAATCAAGGAATTTGTCAAGAAATTAAAACCTAAATGCATCCAGATTTTAGACCTTTTGTTTTTTAAGGGATACACCCAGCAAGAAGCCTCAGAAGAATTGCAGATTCCGCTTGGGACTGTAAAGACCCAGAACAGAAACTGCATCAATGATTTAAGAAACTTTTTAAAAGTATAATGGACAAACAAGAATACATAGAGTCAGGTATTTTAGAACTGTACGTCTTTGGGCAATTGGACGAGCCGGAATTCAGCGAAGTCACAAAAATGGCCGAAAAAGATGAGGACATACGCAATGAAATTATTTCTATAGAAAAGGCGATTATCAATTTTTCAGAAAGCGTTGCTCCTTTCCTATCGTCAGGAAACTATGAAAAAATACGCGAAGCATTGATGCTCAAACACGGAGTTGTCGATATGAAGCCGAAATCGAGCATCTATCTTTATTTGGGATGGGCGGCTTCCATTTTACTGCTGATTGGCGTAGGATATCAATACGTACAACTGGAAGACAAGAAAACTAAAATAGAAACAGTAGAAACCGAAAAAAGCAAGCTGCAGGAATCGGTAGTAGACTTGACCCTGCAAAATAAAAATAACGAGGCTACTTTAGCCATCATTCGCGACAACAGCAATACAATAGTAAAGCTGGAAGGGCAAGAAGTTTCGCCGCAATCGTATGCAAAAGTATATTGGAACAAAGACACCAAAGCTGTCCATATCGATGCCGCTGGACTTCCAGAACCGCCTGAAGGCATGGTCTATCAAGTATGGGCTTTAAAACTGAATCCTCTGACACCGACAAGTATCGGACTTTTAGAGAATTTCAAAGGCAATGCTAAACGAATCTTTACAGTTGAAAATGCCAATGAAGCCGAAGCCTTCGGAATCACACTGGAACCAGCTGGCGGAAGCGCATCCCCAACATTGGAACAGCTGTATACTTTAGGAAAAGCATAATCAAACACTATTTTTAGAGCGGAAATGGCATTAATAATGTCCGTTCCGCTTTATATTTTTAATTCTATGAAAAAGAAGCTTGTAGTCCTTACTGGAGCCGGAATCAGCGCCGAAAGCGGAATCAAGACCTTTCGCGATTCAGACGGCTTGTGGGAAGGCCACGATGTCATGGAAGTCGCATCGCCAGAAGGCTGGAGAAACAATCCTGCTTTGGTCATGGATTTTTACAACAAGAGAAGACAGCAATTAAAAGAAGTCGTGCCCAATGCCGCACACTTAATTTTGGCCGAACTGGAGCAACATTTCGACGTACATATCATTACCCAAAATGTAGACGACCTTCACGAAAGAGCCGGAAGCTCAAATGTGCTTCATCTTCATGGCGAGCTGCTGAAAGTACGAAGCACCAAAAAAGAAAATTACATATTAGATTGGACAGACGACTTAAATTTTGGCGATCTTGACGACAACGGACACCAGCTCCGCCCGCACATCGTGTGGTTTGGAGAAGCCGTCCCTGCTCTAGAAGAAGCGGTCAGCATCACCAACGAAGCCGATTTCTTTGCGGTAGTAGGAACATCGCTCCAAGTCTATCCGGCAGCCGGACTGATTGATTTTACAAAACCTGGGACTCCCTTGTTTTATGTCGATTTAAATCCTGCCCGCATTCCAAACCTCAGAAACGAATTAGAAGTCATTCCAACAACAGCTTCCGAAGGGATGAAACTGCTAAAAGAAAAGCTGCTGGCCCGTTTATAATCCGAAAAGGCTATAAAGCAGGAAGAAAAAGCAGTACAAATCGCATTTATCTTTTAATACTTCAGACATATAAAGTATATTTGCGCTTATCTGAATAACAACACAAAATGACAACTTTAACTGAACTGAACGCTATATCTCCAATTGACGGACGGTATAGAAACAAAACGTATTCTTTATCACAGTATTTCTCTGAAGAAGCCTTGATAAAATACCGCGTACTTGTTGAAATAGAATACTTTATCTCGCTTTGCGAAATTCCGCTGCCGCAGCTAAAAACGGTGGATGCTTCGGTTTTCGAAAGCTTGAGAAACCTCTACAAAAATTTCAGTGCCGACGATGCGAAAGCTATCAAGGAAATCGAAAAAACAACCAACCACGATGTCAAAGCCGTAGAATATTTTATCAAGACTGCGTTTGACAAATTGGGCTTATCAGAACATAAAGAATTCATCCACTTTGGACTGACTTCTCAAGACATAAACAATACCGCAATTCCATTATCGACAAAAGAAGCTTTTCAGGAAGTGTATTTGAAATCATTAATCGAATTGACTTCAAAGCTTAAAGATTTAAGCACAGAATGGGCCGACGTGCCAATGCTAGCCAGAACCCACGGACAGCCTGCCTCTCCTACCCGTTTAGGAAAAGAAATTGCCGTTTTTGTAGAAAGACTAGAAGAACAAATGCGTCTTCTTTTTAACGTTCCTTTTGCTGCCAAATTTGGAGGCGCAACCGGAAACTTCAATGCGCATCATGTCGCTTACAAGCAAATTGACTGGAAACAATTCGGAAAAGATTTCGTAGAAGGAAACTTAGGCTTGCACCATTCTTTCCCGACTACACAGATTGAACATTACGATCATTTTGCGGCATTTTTTGATGCTCTGAAAAGAATCAATACCATCATCATCGATTTGGACAGGGATATCTGGACTTACGTTTCGATGGATTATTTCAAGCAAAAAATAAAAGCTGGCGAAGTAGGTTCTTCTGCCATGCCGCACAAAGTCAATCCTATTGATTTTGAAAACTCAGAAGGAAATTTAGGAATTGCCAATGCTATTTTTGAGCATCTGGCCGCCAAATTGCCCTTATCAAGATTGCAGAGAGACTTGACAGACAGTACCGTTTTGAGAAATATCGGCGTGCCGATGGGCCATACAATTATCGGTTTTGAGGCTACTTTAAAAGGGTTGAACAAGCTACTTTTGAACGCTCCAAAATTCGAGGAAGACCTTGAAAGAAATTGGGCTGTTGTTGCCGAAGCCATTCAAACCATCTTGAGAAGAGAAGGCTACCCGAATCCGTATGAAGCCTTGAAAGGCCTTACGAGAACCAATACCGTCATGAACAAAGAATCCATTCATGAATTTATCAAGACGCTTGAGGTTTCGGAAAGCATTAAAGCAGAACTATTGCAAATTACGCCAAGCAATTACCTAGGAATCTAAAATAGTCCTTTGAATACAAAATCAATCTCGAGCAGGAATAGAACAGCTTCCTTCTCGAGATTTTTTATTTTTGGATGGCCTTGATTTTTTTCCGATATTAGTTAACAAAATCCCCTAGCCTTGTAACACACCCTCGAATTCAAATTAAAATTGATGTCGAAGAACAAAATACTAATAGTGTTTGCCCATCCCTTATTCGAAAAATCTTTTGCGAATAAAATTTTAGCGGAACATATACCACCCTCCAAAAACATTACCTTCCACGACTTATACGAAATCTATCCTGAATTCGATATCAATGTCAAGTACGAACAAGAATTGCTGAAAAACCACGATATTATCATCTGGCAGCATCCTATGTATTGGTACAGCTGTCCGCCCCTGCTAAAACAATGGATCGACATGGTCTTGGAATACGGCTGGGCGTATGGCAAAAATGGATTAGCGTTACAGGATAAACTTATCTTCCAGGCCATAACTACCGGTGCCAACATGGAAAATTATTCCACAGAAGGAGACAACTTGTTTACATTACCTGAGTTATTGCGTCCTTTCAGCCAGACCGCAAAAGTCTGCCGAATGGAATACCTGCCGCCTTTTGTAATCCACGGTACGCACAAAATGGAAGAAGAGACCTATTATGAACACGGGGCATCTTATGCAAGGCTTTTGAACTATCTTGAAACTAATGAAATAGACGCCAAAAAAATACAGCAGTTTTTTTACATGAACGATTGGATGCAATCTAAAAATATTTGACATGGAAAATAGTTTTTTTCTTCAGGCAATAATTTATCTGGCCGCTGCGGTAGTCTGCGTTCCTATCGCGAAAAAGATCGGACTGAGCTCTATTTTAGGCTACCTGTTTTCTGGAATCATCATCGGTCCCTTTGTATTAGGATTTATTGGTTCGGAAGGCCAAGACCTGATGCATTTTGCTGAATTTGGCGTTGTGATGATGCTTTTTCTGATCGGACTGGAACTCGATCCTTATAAGTTCTGGAAAATGCGACGGTTCATATTAGGAATGGGCTCGCTACAAGTCGGGATTACTTCATTAGTGCTTTTCATCTGTTCATCGATTATTTTCGATTGGAACTGGCAGACAGCCCTGACTATTTCCCTAGCCTTATCGCTTTCTTCAACAGCTATCGTATTGCAGACGCTCAAGGAAAAAGGAATGCTTCAGACTTCTGTCGGACGTTCTTCTTTTGCCGTATTGCTTTTTCAAGATATTGCCGTCATTCCAATCCTGGCTATCATTCCTTTGCTTGTTTCGAGTTCTAATATAATCCCTGATGAAGATATTCACCATTCGCTGATTTCAAATCTAGACGGTTGGCTGCAGACTTTAATCGTAATCGGTGTCATTGCTGTGATTTATTTTGCGGGGAAATATGTAATCGTTCCTATTCTGCATGTAGTCGCAAAAACAAGGCTGCAGGAATTGTTTACTGCGTCGGCTTTATTATTAGTATTAGGCGTGTCCTACCTTATGCAATTGGTTGGATTAAGCCCTGCTTTGGGTGCATTTATGGCTGGAGTCGTCTTGGCCAATTCTGAATTCAGGCATGAACTGGAAGGCGATATCGCACCGTTTAAAGGCTTGTTGCTTGGCTTGTTTTTTATAGGTGTCGGCGCTTCGATCAATTTCAGGCTGATTATCGACAATCCTGCCTTTATCTTGATTTTCGGTTTTATACTGACTATGATCAAGTTTTTTGTTTTCTTGGGAATCGGAAAGCTTTATAACAAAAAAATAGACCAGAATTTTATCTTTTCAATTGGTTTGAGCCAAGCTGGGGAATTTGGGTTTGTGATCATGAGTTTTTCTATGGAACTAAATATTATTCCGAATATGCTGGCCAATCAGATCATGGCGATTATCGCGATAAGCATGATTTCGACTCCTTTCTTACTGCTGATTAACGAGCGGTTGATCGATCCTTATTTTGGAGTAAAAGAAAAAGAGTCCAAGACGTATGACGAAATCAACGAAAACAACGAAGTCATCATCGCTGGTTTTGGAAACTTCGGAAGTACCATAGGCCGTTTGCTAAAGACCAACAAGATTCCAGCTACCATATTAGATTTAGATTCAGACCGCGTGGATTCCTTACGAAAAATGGGCTTTAAGGTATATTATGGTGATGCGACTCGTCTCGAACTATTAAAAGCTGCCGGTTGTGAAAATGCCAAATTGTTTATTGCCGCCATCGACAACCCGACCGTGAACCTAATCGTAATTGAGATGCTGAAAAAACATTTTCCGCACCTGAAAATCTTGGCTAGAGCCAGAAACAGAAATGATGCTTTTGAAATTATCGACATGGGAATAGAAAACATCTACCGTGAAAATCTATATAGTGCCGTGCATTTAGGCGTCGATGCTTTGGTTTATTTAGGCCATCGCCGTTATTCGGCTACAAGACAGGGACAGCGATTCATCAAATATGATGAGGATGCTATTTTCAGGCTGGCCAAAAAACGACATGATAAAAAAGCGTTTATGATTTCGGCTATGGAAGAAATCGAAATGCAGGAACAGCTTTTTAAAAGTGACCTTTTCAATCCTATTGGCCCGGGAGATCATGCTTGGGACAGCGAAAATTTGAAAAAAGATACTTCCACATAACAAAAAAGCCGAAGAACTTGAAAGTACCTCGGCTTTTCTTTTATGAGTAAGAAGCTTATCTTGAATAGTTTGGCGCTTCTTTCGTAATTGTAACATTGTGGGGATGGCTTTCTCCGATACCGCTCGCGGTAATCCTAACAAAACGTCCGGTTTCTTGCAACGTCTCGATATTTTTTGAACCGCAGTAGCCCATTCCTGCTCTCAAGCCTCCGATAAATTGGAGCATGCTTTCGAACAGTTCACCTTTGTATGGAACACGTCCAACGATTCCTTCTGGAACTAATTTCTTGATATCGTCTTCTACATCTTGGAAATAACGGTCTTTGGAACCTTCTTGCATCGCTTCAACCGACCCCATACCTCTATACGATTTGAATTTTCTTCCTTCAAAAATGATAGTTTCGCCTGGCGATTCTTTAGTACCTGCTAAAAGAGAACCTAGCATTACACAATCAGCGCCAGCAGCAATCGCTTTTGGAATATCTCCTGTATAACGGATTCCACCGTCAGCAATAACAGGAATTCCAGAACCTTTGATGGCCGCGGCTACTTCTAAAACCGCAGAAAATTGTGGGAAGCCAACGCCAGCCACAACTCTTGTAGTACAAATAGAGCCAGGTCCGATTCCTACTTTTACGCCATCGGCACCGTTTTCAACCAAATATTTAGCCGCTTCTGGTGTAGCGATATTTCCGACGATAACATCTAAATCTGGGAAATTTTTCTTTACGTCTTTCAAAACATCTACAACGCCTTTGGTATGCCCGTGAGCAGTATCAATAATAACAGCATCTACTCCAGCGGCAACCAATGCGCCTGCTCTTTGAACGGCATCAGCCGTAACACCAAGGGCAGCCGCTACTCTCAAACGTCCGAACTTGTCTTTGTTGGCGATTGGTTTTTGCGTCAGTTTTGTGATATCTCTAAAGGTAATCAATCCGACTAGCTTATAGTCAGAATTCACTACCGGCAGTTTTTCAATTTTGTTTTTCTGAAGGATGCCTTCAGCGACTTCCAATGTAGTTCCTTCCCCAGCAGTGACAAGCTTTTCAGTCGTCATAACTTCTAGAATAGAACGGGTATTATTTTTTTCGAAACGCAAATCACGGTTTGTGACGATTCCTTTTAAAATTTGATTTTCATCTACGACAGGAATACCTCCGATACTGTATTCTCTCATTACTTGTTTTGCATCGCCAACGGTTGCTGTCAAAGGCAAAGTCACAGGATCTATGATCATTCCAGACTCGGCTCTTTTTACTTTTCGCACTTCAGCTGCCTGCTGTTCGATGGTCATGTTTTTATGCAGTACGCCGATACCACCTTCTTGAGCCATAGCAATCGCCATAGCGCTTTCGGTAACTGTATCCATTGCTGCAGAAACAATAGGAACATTTAATGTAATATTGCGGGAAAATTTAGATTGAATGCTTACTTCGCGTGGTAAAACTTCAGAATAATTGGGGATCAGGAGGACATCGTCGTAGGTAAGACCTTCTCCTATAACTTTAGTTGAGTGTGCTTTCATTGTTGCAATTTGTAGTTAAATTGCGTGCAAATGTAATCATTTTTAGGGAGAAAAGGAAATCTACAGCTTTATTTAGAAATATTTAGCTTTTGGCAATGAGGCAATGAATTCCGTCCCGCCTTCTTGATGGTGGACAATATCGAGCTGTCCATTATTATCTGATAAAAATTGCTTTACCAAAAGCAGTCCAAGACCGGTACCTTCTTCAAAACCAGTTCCTTTTTCGGACACTACTCTTTTGTCAAAATTCAGGATTTCTTCAATCTTGGCTTGAGAAATACCTTTACCCGAATCATTGATATGCATATGGATAAATGTTCCGTCTTCAGAATACCTGATTTCAATAGTTCCGGCTATAGGAGTGAACTTTATTGCATTAGACAGCAAATTATTTAGTATGATTTGGACATGTCCTTTATCTGCATCGACAACAGTATCTTTTTCTGAATTTGTATGGATAAATTTTATTTCTTTAGCTTTCGCCATAAGGTTCAACCCAGCTATGGAATCTTTGACCATTTTTTCTAAATCAATATCCTCTTTATTGATTTTTGCTCCATCGAGCTGTGTCATAGACCAATGCAATATATTATTCAGCATGATCGAAGTACTATCGACTTGAGTAATCAAGTGTTCTGCCAATACTTTCAGTTCTTCACTGCTGATTTCGCCTTCGCGTAGCAGTCCGAGAACTTGCTGAATAGAAGCAATCGGGGATCTCAAATCATGTGACAATATAGAGAACAATTTGTTTTTTGTCTGATTGAGTTCGCTCAAATTGTGGTTCTGGGCAGTTATCAGCATTTGCTGGCTTTCGATATCTTGATTTTTAAGCTCTAATTCTGAATATAGTTTCTCTCTTACCTTATTATTCTTGGTATACTGATATATGATGGTCAAAAGATACAGCATGAAGAGAATTACGGATACTGAAAATAGTCTTGTGTTTTTGAGCTTGTGCTGTGCCGCTTCATTTTTGGCAACAAGTTTTTCGTTTTCGGCTTCTTTTCTTTTTAACTGCAGCAGGTTGATTTCTTTTAATTTTGCGTCGTTAAAAAGCGAATCATTATAGCTTTTGCAGATGGCCAGATACTTAAAAGCCAGCTCATAGTTATGGTCATTTTTATAAGCAATCGATAAGATTTCCGCAGCCCTGGCAATATCCCACTTCGCTTGTGTATTTTTTGCGGCTTCAAAGCCTTTCAAGCCATATTCTTCTGCTTTTTTATAATCGCCTTTTTCGATATAGACTTCTGAAAGCCCCGTGTTTGCAAACGACTTTTCCCATTGATTGGCTTGACTCGCATCAAGTACTTTTTTGTAATAATAAACAGAAGAATCTAAATCCTTCCGAAGATAATGGAGGTTTCCCAACCTGTTTTGGGAAAGATGTTCCATGTTGGAATCTTTATTTTGGACTGCTAATTTTAAAGATTTATGAAAATTATCATACGAATCGTCTATTTCCTTTAATTCAATTTGCGAAATGCCTATATTCAGATACACCTTGCTCTCTAAGACGGTATCGTTTAGTTCTTTGATAATCGTATTTGCCTTTTGGAATAACTTTATGGCTTCTTTATTTCTGCCGATTCCTTGCTGAATAAGGCCTTGGCCTATAAGACATTTCGCAATCCCGAGCTTATTATCGGTTTCTTCATACAATGACAAAGCTTCCATAAATTTCTGCAGGGCAACATCATACGTTCCAACAATATAATAGCTGGCGGCATAATTATGGGCAACATCTGCAATCAGATTAGGGTCTTTGGATTTTTTTGCGATGACTTCGGCTTTTACAAGCGACTTTTTTGCGGCTTTAAAATCGCTGTATACCTGCTTTTTAGATTCTTCAAGATAGTAACGGACAGAATCTTTCTGGAGATTAAAAGAATAGCTCTCGGTTTTTGGCAAAACCAAGCAAATTAATAAGGTAAAAAAGCTTATTATAGAACTGGGCAAACTATCGTTACGTTAAAATTACTCCGCGATAAAGATACCAAAATTTGGCCAGAATTAGTGGTATACCGTAAAAATCTTTGTCGCTTCGTTATAGGCACTCTCAAAACTCATCGGGCTAGTTTCTGTTGAAGCTTTTTGCGTCGTGAAATACGAAAGCATCTTTTCGGTCGGCATATTTCCTGTCAAATCGTCTTTAGCCATAGGACAGCCGCCAAAACCTTGAATAGCGCCGTCAAATCTTCGACAGCCGGATTTATAAGCTGCATCTACTTTTTCGAACCATTTATCTGGCGTAGTATGCAAGTGCGCTCCGAACTCAATATGCTTGTATTTTGGAATCAGGTTCGAAAAAAGATAATCGATTACTTCTGGCGTTGAAGAACCAACGGTATCAGAAAGCGACAATATCTTGACGCCCATGTTAGACAATCTTTCTGTCCATTCGCCAACAATTTCAACATTCCACGGATCACCATATGGATTTCCGAATCCCATGGAAAGATAGGCCACGACTTCTTTGTCGGTAGCATTGGCGATATCCAGAATTTCTTGTAGAGTAATTAAAGATTCGGCTATGGTCTTATGCGTATTCCGCATCTGGAAATTTTCGGATATAGAAAACGGATAACCTAGGTACTGTATTTCTTTGTGTTTTGAAGCCATTTCTGCGCCTTGCGTATTGGCAATAATTGCTAAAAGCTTGCTTCTTGTCTGAGAAAGGTCAAGCTTGGCTAATACTTCAGCCGTATCGACCATTTGAGGAATGGCTTTTGGCGAAACAAAACTTCCGAAATCTATGGTATCAAAACCAACACGCAATAAGGATTGGATGTAGTCCACTTTTTTTTCTGTCGGGATAAATGCCTTGATTCCTTGCATCGCATCCCTCGGACACTCTATAATTTTAACTTGTTCCATAGAAGTCCAAAGATAGGAAAGAATTCTATTTTACGAAATCGTTTTTTCCTAATTTTATACTAACGAACTATCGAATTATCTTACTTTTCTTTTAGTATCTTTTGGTTGATTTTTTTGATCAGAGCCGGGCCTTCATAAATAAATCCGGTATACAATTGCACTAAGCTGGCACCTGCTTCTAATTTCTCAAGCGCGTCTTCGGCAGAATGGATTCCTCCTACTCCAATTATCGGAAAGGATTTATTGCTTTTTTCGGAAAGAAAGCGGATTACTTCTGTAGAACGTTTTGTCAGCGGTTTTCCAGACAAGCCGCCTGTTTCTTTTTTGTTTTCGGATTTCAGCCCTTCTCTAGAAATAGTCGTATTCGTAGCAATTACGCCCGCAATTTTTGTGTCGTTTACGATGTCAATTATATCCAAAAGCTGTTCGTCTGTCAAATCAGGTGCTATCTTGAGGAGAATCGGCTTCTGTTTTGGCTTTGTGGCATTCTTATCTTGGAGAGATTGCAACAACTGTGTCAGCGGTTCTTTATCTTGTAATGAACGAAGATTTGGCGTATTCGGAGAACTTACATTTACGACAAAATAATCTACATGATCATATAAGGCATCAAAGCAGATTTCATAATCTGAAGCTGCTTCTTCATTTGGAGTCAGCTTATTCTTCCCGATATTTCCTCCAATCAGCACGCCATTATTTTTTTTCAGTCTTTCGACAGCTTCAACCACACCGCCATTGTTAAATCCCATCCTATTGATGATTGCCGAATCTTCTTTTAGGCGGAAAAGGCGTTTTTTAGGATTTCCCTCCTGTCCTTTTGGCGTGAGCGTACCGATTTCGATAAAGCCAAAACCAAGATTCGAAAGTTCTTTATATAACTTTGCATCTTTATCAAATCCGGCGGCCAGGCCAACAGGATTTTTAAATTTCAAGCCAAAAACTTCACGTTCCAGTCGTTTATCTTCTATTTGATAAAGCGATTTGAAAATTGATTTCGAGCCCGGAATCTTGTTTAGAAAACGCAGTGTTGAAAAAGTAAAATAATGGATTTTTTCCGGATCAAACCCGAAAAGAAGTGGGCGGATTAGTGATTTGTACATTTTAGCTGTGTTGTGTTTTGCAAAAATAGAATTATCAATCCGATTATTAAATGTTTGGCAGATTTTTTTGTAGATGTTATCAATTGTTTATTTTATATTTAGCCTACAAAATCTCTTCTGTAGACTCTCAGAATCAGCATTGATACTTTCTAAATTTAGATATGTTACAACAAAACTTCAATAGTCTCTTTCAAAAATACAGTCAAGATTTTTCTTTACAAGAGAAGCTTTGGCTAGAAATCAAGAAAAATCATTCTTCTAAAAAAAGACATTATCACAACCTGTCGCATTTGGAAAATTTGTTTGTAGAATTAATTCCTATTAAACAAGAATTTGAGGGTTGGGATACAATACAGTTTTCAATATACTATCACGACATTGTTTACAAAACGACACGAAGCGACAATGAAGAAAAAAGCGCTCAGCTTGCTGTGGAAAGGTTGGAACAGATTAGCTATCCTGAAGACAAAATTCAAAAATGCAAACGCCAGATTCTTGCCACAAAATTGCATGCTGTCGCCGATCCAGATACGAACTTATTTACCGATGCCGACTTATCTATTTTAGGAAAAAGCTGGGAAGTTTATGCAACTTATTACCAGCAAATTCGAAAAGAATACAGCATCTATCCTGATTTCATGTATACAAATGGCAGGAAAAAAGCGCTACAGCATTTCTTGGACATGGAATATATTTTCAAGACGAGTTATTTCCAAAACAAATACGAAAGTCAAGCTAGAAGGAATCTAGAAAAAGAGCTTCAAATTTTAGGCAAATAATCGTTAAACCTTGCGCTAAAAAAGGGAGAAAACTTAAATAAATTGTAACTTCGCGTCACATTTTAAACATATATTATGCAACATATTATTGACCGTTTTATCAGTTATGTTACTATTGATACGGAATCGGACCCAAATTCAAATACAACTCCAAGTACAGCAAAACAGTGGGATTTAGCGAACAAATTAGTTGAAGAGCTAAAAGCAATCGGATTAGAAGATGTTACGATTGACGAAAATGCGTATATCATGGCGACTTTGCCTAGCAATGTAGACCATGAAGTTCCAACTATCGGATTTGTTTCGCATTTCGATACGACACCTGATTTTACGGGAGCTAACATCAAACCGCAAATCGTAAAAAATTATGACGGCGGCGATATTATCTTAAACAAAGAGCAGAATATTGTTCTTTCTCCAAATTATTTCAAAGATTTATTACAATACAAAGGCCAGACGATTATCACGACAGATGGCACAACGTTACTTGGCGCTGATGATAAAGCTGGAATTACCGAAATTGTGACAGCTATGGAATATCTGATCCAACATCCAGAAATAAAGCACGGAAAGATCAGAGTCGGATTTACTCCTGATGAAGAAATCGGTCGCGGTGCTCATAAATTTGATGTAAAAAAATTCAATGCCGACTGGGCATATACAATGGACGGAAGCCAGATTGGCGAGCTGGAATATGAAAATTTCAATGCTGCTGGCGCGAAAATCACCTTCAAAGGAAAAAGCGTACATCCGGGTTATGCCAAAGGAAAAATGATTAATTCTATGTTGATCGCAAACAAATTCCTTTCGAAACTGCCAAAAGACGAAGTTCCTGAAAGAACAAAAGGCTACGAAGGATTTTTCCACGTACATCACTTAAACGGAACAATCGAAGAAACTACATTAGAACTGATTATTCGTGATCACGACAAGAATAAATTCGAAAAAAGAAAGAAACTAGTCGAAAAAATCACGAAAAAAATCAACAAAAAATTTGCGGCTCAATTTGGCGAAGATATAGCAACTGCCGAAATCAAGGACCAGTATTACAATATGAAGGAAAAGGTCGAGCCAGTCATGCATATTGTTGATATTGCCGAAAAAGCAATGAAACAGCTTGGAATTAAGCCAATCATCAAACCTATTCGTGGTGGAACTGATGGCTGCCAGCTGTCTTATATGGGACTCCCATGTCCTAATATTTTTGCAGGGGGACATAATTTCCATGGAAAATACGAATACGTTCCTGTAGAAAGTATGCAGAAAGCAGTAGAAGTTATTGTGAAAATTGCCGAGCTGACTGCAGAAAAAAAATAAGCTTTTTTGCCGATGGAAGAAAAACATATATGGGACAAGACCAATCAATGGGAAGAGGAATTGGAGTATCTAAAATCGATAATTATCAAGACAGAGCTTGTTGAAATGGTAAAATGGGGAGCACCAGTTTATACCTTAAACAACAAAAATGTATTGGCAATCGGAGGCTTCAAGAACTTTTTTACCATCTGGTTTTACAATGGCGTTTTTCTGAAAGATTCAAAAAAAGTATTGGTGAATGCTAATGAAGGCGTTACCAAAGCTTTAAGACAATGGCGTTTTCAATCCAAAGAAGAGATTGATGAAAAACTCGTTCTTTCTTATATACAAGAAGCGATTGAAAATGAAAAGGCCGGAATTTCAAGCAAGCCAGCAAAAAAAGAAGCTATCGTTTCGGAATTTATGGAAGAGCATTTTAAATCAGATATGGCACTGAAAAAGGCTTTTGAATTGTTCACTCCTTTTAAGCAACGAGAATTTCTAGAATATATCGAAACTGCCAAACAGGAAAAAACAAAAATTTCAAGGTTTGAAAAAATCAAGCCCATGATTTTAGAAGGAATTGGCCTGAATGACAAATACAGATAACAAAAAAGTCCCGATAAATCGGGACTTTTTATTTTATAGAAAAGCTTATTATTTAGCTTCGTTTGCCATTTTGCTCAATTCCAAAGAAATTGCAGAACGCTCCATTTTTAATTTTCCAGACATCGTTTCAAGAACAATTGTTCTTTCTGCCAGTTCAGAAATTTTTCCGTGAAGACCACTTTTAGTAATGACTTTATCTCCTACTTTCAGTGCTGATTCAAATTCTTTTTCTGCTTTTGCTCTTTTTTGTTGAGGCCTGATCATGAAAAAGTACATGACCACGAACATTCCTCCAAATAATAATATATTTCCGTATTGTTCCATGATAATTTTAGTGATTTGTTACTCCAATGCCACCAGCTTTTGGCGTCACTTCTGCTTTGATTGTTAATAATTCGTTTCCAGAAGCCGTATTCGCTGTAATGTTTACAGATTTTTGTTGTTTTCCAGGTTTTCCAGTAGAATCGAAAGTTACTTTCATTGTGCTGGTTTCACCCGGCTTGATCGGTTCTTTCTTAAATACAGGAACCGTGCAGCCACAGCTTCCTTTAGCATCTGCAATGATCAAATCTGCATCGCCTGTATTAGTGAATGTAAAAACGTGCTCTACTTTATCTCCTTCTTTAATCGTTCCAAAGTCGAATTCTTTTTCTGTAAAGCTCATCACAGGAACTTTTCCAGTCGACTCTTCGCGCATTGCTGTTTCTTGAACGTTAGAAGCCTCTACTTTTGAAGACGCATTGTCTTTGCAAGAAACGGTTAAGACTAGCGAGGCAATTGCCAGCAAACCTACAGTTTTTCTAATCATAATTACTAGTATTTAAGTTACATCAAACCTCTTCCGGTTTTGTTAAGTTTATTTGCGGTTTGGTAATCTTTTACAAGATTATCTAAAATTCCGTTGATAAAAATACTGCTTTTTGGCGTAGAATATTCCTTTGCAATTTCTAAATATTCGTTAATAGTTACTTTTACAGGAATAGACGGGAATTTCAATAACTCACAGATAGCCATTTTTAATATAATGGTATCGATTTCTGCTATCCTGTCCGAATCCCAATTAGGTGTCTTGTCGATAAATTCTTTAGATAATTCTGGTTCGTTTAAAACTGTTTTACGGAATAAGTTTTTCGTAAAATCTTTATCTTCAGAATCTTTATACACTTTCGGGATTGAAAAATCTTCATCTGTAGATTTCAATGCCTTTAGTTGTTTTACGATGTGCGTATTGACTAACGGAATATCATCTACCCAGGTCAATTTGTTATCTTCAAGGTATTCATACAGTTTTTCGTTAGGAGCAATTAAATCGGTAAAAACAGAAACGATGAATCGTTTGTCTTCTTCAAAATTGTTCACGCGATTGCTCATGTAAGTCTTATAAAGATCGCTGTTCTTGATTTCTTCTAACAGGATTCTTATATAGTCTTCATTCAAATGCCAGTCGTTGATTTTTCGATTCTCTAAGGCCATGCTTAAAGAATTGCTTTCTACCAACAGCTGCAGTACTGAATTATTGATAAATTTTTTGTTTGGATTTCGTTCTTCGGCTGTCACGAGATGTTTCTTGCTTGATTTATCAAGAAAATCTTCTTCTCTTTTTTGGATTTCTATCAGCGAAGACAGCATGATAAGGTATAAATCTTGAATATTTTCGATACTGTAGAATAAGAATTTTTCTTCTTTTTCAAGATTATCAGAATTGTTTTGATGCATGGCATATACTGACTGCATTACTTTCACACGGATATGTCTTCTATTTAACACCTTATAAGAACTTTTAAAAATTAACAAAGCGAAAGAGGTTTTCTTTCGCTTTGCAAAAATAAGAATATTATTGAAACCCTAAATTATTTAGCGTTTTCTTTTTTTCTGTCGTCAATACGTTTTTGAGCAATCGATAAAGCAGCTTGGTGCGTAGTGATTCCGTTCGTTTCAGCAAAACTGAAGATTTCCAATGTAGTATTGTAGATATTTTCAGTTCTTCTTAATGCTTCAGCACTGTCATAACCTACGATTTCAGCATATACATTGATAATTCCACCTGCATTGATCAAGAAATCAGGAGCATAAGCAATACCTCTGTCTTTCAAGATTTTTCCATGGATCTCTTCGTTTGCCAATTGGTTGTTAGCCGCACCAGCAATAACTTTAGCTTTGATTTTGTTTACAGTTTCGTCATTGATAGTAGCTCCAAGTGCACAAGGCGCATAAATATCAACATCGGCACCATAGATATCGCCAGTATAAATTTGAGCACCGTATTTTGCATTAATTTCTTGTAATCTAGCCTCGTTGATGTCGGTCATTTGAACCAAAGCACCTTCAGCAGTCAAATGCTTGATAAGCGTTTCCCCAACGTTTCCAGTACCTTGAACTAAGATTTTTTTACCACTAAGATTATCAGAACCGAATTGGTATTTTGCAGCAGCTTTCATTCCCATGTACACACCATAAGCTGTTACTGGAGAAGGATTTCCAGAACCGCCTCTAGCTTCAGAGATTCCTGTTACATAAGGCGTAACGTCTCTAATCAAGTCCATGTCCGGAGTTGTAGTCCCTACGTCTTCTGCCGTGATATATTTACCGCTTAATGAATTGATATATTCACCAAACTTTGTGATCATTTCTGGAGTCTTGTCCACTTTTGCGTCACCAATGATGACCGCTTTTCCACCACCAAGGTTTAAACCTGAAATAGCAGATTTGAAGGTCATTCCTCTCGAAAGTCTCAAAACGTCATTAAGAGCTTCCCATTCGTTGGTATATTTCCACATTCTCGTTCCACCCAAAGCTGGTCCTAAAACTGTGTTATGAATGCCGATTATTGCTTTCAAACCAGTATCTTTGTCATTACAAAATACGATTTGTTCGTGATTGTCAAATGATAATTGTCCAAAAACCGGGTCGATTTTGTGAAGCTCACTTGCTTTTGCTACTTCTGTTATCATACTATCTTTATTAAGTGGTTAATTATGATTTCATCAAAAAGATGTGGCAAAATTAAGATTTAAATCAAAACTTTGCAATGAAATTAACTTTTATTAGCAATCCACTAATGAGATTAGCGTTTTTGCATTTTAAATAAAAAATCATTTTAAATATATTTTTAACATATAAACACACTTATTTCCCTATTTTTTATATAATACAATGAAAGAACTTCAATATTTAAACAAATATTTCGTCAAATACAAATACCATTTTTTATTAGGAATTGTCACCACAATTATTGCGCAGATATTTTCCCTATATACTCCTAAATTAATCGGAAATTCCATCAATGCTTTGACTAGTAATGAGTTTGATGCAGAAACAACAAAAAACATCCTGCTCGAAAATATCTTGTGGGTATTAGCGACCACATTTATTGCCGGAATACTTACTTTTTTAATGCGCCAAACGTTGATTGTAATGTCACGTTATGTAGAATTCGACTTAAAAAATGAGGTTTTCAGGCAATATGAAAATCTTTCGCAGAATTTCTACAAAAGAAACCGCACGGGCGATTTGATGAACCGTATCAGCGAAGATGTCGGAAAAGTAAGGATGTATGTTGGTCCTGCCGTAATGTATACACTCAATACCTTCATCCGTTTTGCAGTCGTAATCGTTCAGATGTATATTATTTCACCGAAACTTACCTTATATACTTTGCTTCCGCTGCCGATATTGTCTTACCTTATATTCAAGCTGAGTAACGAGATTAACGTAAGGAGCGGTATTTTTCAGCAGAATCTTTCTCAGCTTTCGAGCTACACTCAAGAAATTTTTTCTGGAATCCGCGTCATAAAAGCCTACAGTTTAGAAGAAAAATCACATAATGAATTTTCGGACTTGTCGGAAGAAAGCCGTGAAAAGAGCATGAAATTAGCCAAGACCAACGCATTGTTCGGACCCTTGATGATTTTGCTTATCGGAATGAGCAACTTAGTCGTAATCTATGTCGGAGGCATGATGTACATCAACGGTTCGGTAAAAAGTATCGGCGTTATTGCGGAGTTCATATTATATGTAAACATGCTGACCTGGCCGGTAGCCTCGTTAGGATGGGTATCTTCGATGATTCAGGAAGCCGAAGCTTCGCAGAAAAGAATCAACGAGTTCCTTAAAATACAGCCTGAAATCAAGAACAAGACTTTAGAAAGTTCGGTAATCGAAGGAAAAATCACTTTCAACCACGTGAGCTTCACATACGAAGATACCAATATAACAGCGCTGAATAACGTAAGCTTCACAATACAAAAAGGAGAGACGCTGGCCATATTAGGAAAAACAGGCTCTGGAAAATCGACAATACTAAGCTTAATTAGCCGACTGTACGATATAAAGGACGGCGAGATTACCATAGACAATCATAACATCAAAGGACTCAACCTTCATGATGTCAGAAACAGTATCGCTTTTGTACCGCAGGATGCCTTTTTGTTTTCAGATACCATAATGAACAATATCAAGTTCGGGAAAGAAGACGCGACAGAAGCAGAAGTTATGGAAGCAGCTAAAAAAGCGGTAGTCCACAACAACATCATGGGCTTCAACGATAAATACCAGACGGTTATCGGCGAAAGAGGAATTACATTATCCGGCGGACAAAAACAGCGTGTTTCAATTGCTCGAGCTATCATCAAGGATTCAAAGATTTTATTGTTAGACGATTGCCTTTCGGCCGTTGATACAGAAACAGAAGAAGCGATTTTGAACAACCTTCTCGAGTTCTGCAAAGACAAGACGACAATTTTGGTGAGCCATAGAGTATCATCAGCTAAAAACGCTGACAAAATCATTATTCTAGAGGATGGAAAAATCATCCAACAAGGTTCTCATAATCAATTGGTAAACCAAGAAGGATATTACAAAGACCTGTATCTAAAACAGCTTTCTGAAAAAGAAATCCTATAAAAATGTTGTTTAATTCAGCTATTTTTTAGATTTTTGGTTCAAGATAACACACAAACCATTTGAAAGAAGGATTATGAGAGAAAATGACATGCTAGAAAAAGAAGAGATTTTTTCTAAAGTATTGAGAGCCGGAAGAAGAACCTATTTCTTCGATGTTAGGGCTACAAAAGCTGACGACTACTATATCACAATCACAGAAAGCAAAAAATTCACTGAAGAAGACGGATCTTTTCATTTCAAGAAACACAAAATCTATCTTTACAAAGAAGACTTTGCTGCATTTTCAGAAATCTTAGAAGAAATGACTTCGTATGTCTTAAACCACAAAGGCGAAGAAGTAATCTCTGAAAGACACCAGAAAGATTTCAAGAAAGAATTCTATGCAGAGAAAGCGCCAGTTGAAACCACCGCGACAGCAAGCTTTACAGATATTGATTTTGACGATATTTAATCGATTTATAATACCAAAATTCCCGAAATAACCTTTCGGGAATTTTTATTTAGAGAAATAACTAATTTTCTTTTAGCTATATGAAATACCTAATCATCTGTCTTTTGCTTGGGAATTGCCTTTTGGCGCAAACTAAAATTGCTGGCATTTATGATAAAAGCACAAGAACATTCATTCCCACTGACAAAACTTACAAAGTACAGTATTTTATGAAAGGCCATGCTACAGTTTCAGATGGCAAATCTTTTGGAATAATAGATAGCACAGGCGTTATTGTCGTTCCTATTATTTATGAAGATGCAAATGGCTTTTCAGAAGGTATGACACGCATTAGAAAAGGAGGACTATATGGCTTTCTAAACAAATCTGGTAAAGAAATCCCTTGTGTTTATGAAGAGGCCAAAGGCTTTTCGGAAGGCCGAGTCTGGGTAAAAAAAAATGGAAAGTGGGGACGTATCGATACCGATGGCAAAGAAGACATTCCTTTTATTTACGATACCGCAGGCTTTTCTTCGGAAGATATGATGCAAGTCAAGAGAGAGGGAAAATTTGGCACTATCAATAAAAAAGGTCAAGAAGTAATTCCTTGTATCTATGATGGGATTGGCTTTTTTAAAGAAGGGCTTGTAGTGGCCACTAAAGGAAAAAAAAGTGGTTATTTAGATAAAACAGGAAAAGTAATTATTCCTTTTATTTACGATTTGGCAGATGACTTCAAAGATGGATTGGCAATTGTCAGAAACAATAATAAATGTGGTCTCATAGATAAAAAAGGAAAAGAGATAACACCGCTTATATATGATGGCATGGATAAGTTCGGTAACGACCAGTCCGGACTGGCAAGAGTCCAAAAGAATAACAAATGGGGTTTCATCAATAAAAGCGGAAAAGAAATCGTTCCTTGCGCCTACATCAAAGCCAACTTTTTTCACGAAGGTCTAGCATTGCTTGTCAAAGTAGACGGAAAATCCGGTTATGTGGATGCTTCAGGAAAAACAATAATCCCTTTTACAGAGTATACTAGTGCTGAAAACTTCAGAAATGGAAAGGCTGAAGTCCGTAAAGACAATACTATCTTTTTTATCAATAAGCTCGGAGAGCCGATTAAGTAATCTGATTCATTAATTTTAATTTCCTTTTTTAATTACAGCAATCAGAAAGTTTCGATTTCCAGCTTTTTATTATCAAACATCTTATGCGAAATTTAATTTTAGTTTTCTCCATACTATCTATTATTCTTGGCTGTAATAAAAATTCAGAATTTTCAGCAAATAATGATTTCCGAGATTCATTGATTGGAGATTGGGAAGAAATTATAAGAATTGACAGCAATCATATTTACATAGAACCTATCTTTTCTCCAACTGGTTATTCATTTTCCAAAGACAACATTGAGTTTTTTAACGGACTATTTGATATTAAAAATGATACTTCAAAAAGATATAGGACCGTAAAGTATTTAGGAAACTTCAAGAAATATAAAATTGAAGGCAATCAATTATTTACAAAAAATTTGAAGACTAAAAAATGGCAGGAATTCTGGAAAATAAAACATATAAAAAACGACACTTTATTTATAATAAATGAAGGCAAATCCATTGGAAAACTAAAAAGATTAAAGTATAAAATTGAAGAAAAAAATGATTTTGACAAAATAGTGTACTCTTCTCTTGGCTGTTATGGAACCTGCCCTATCATAGACATATCGCTTGACAGATCAGGAAATATTAATTTTCAGGGCAACAGATTTGTAGATGAGATTGGTTTCTATAAGGGAAAACTTGATAAAAAAACAACTGCTTTTATTTTTAGAAAATTTGAAAAAGCTGACATTACAAATTTAGAAGACAATTATTCCGACGACGTTACCGATTCACAAACAATAACAACAACTTTCATAAAAAACGGCAAGATTGTAAAATCAATTCAAGATTACGCATTTTCATCAACAAAAGAATTGATATGGGCATATGTTCCAATAGGAAATATTTTCAAAACAATGACACTTACCAAAATTACCCCTGAATCAAATTTTACAGACATAGCTTTACTATCATTTAGTAAAGGAGAAAAAACACTTAATATAAATGGTTCGGAAGGATTTTTTCTTTGGACAGAATTACAAAAAGGCCAGCTAACAAGAATAAACTTTGCTCCAACTTATAAAATATCGTATACGCAAAATAAAAACACTAACTTAAAAGAGATTAGTTCCGACGGTCACTTCTATAAACTTGAATTTAAAAATAATCATACAATAACCTATGATCTGGGATACAACTTCATCGAAAGAAATTTCAAAGAAAAAGACTTTGAAAAAGAAAAATCCTTAGAAGATTTTTTCTAGCCAATCCTCAAGCCATTCTCCACTTTTAAATCCGGAGACAACAAAACAACAGATCCTTCTTCGCCTACAGCTCCCAAAACCAAACATTCGCTCATGAATTTTCCGATCTGTTTTTTAGGAAAGTTTACGACAGCAACAATCTGCCTTCCGACTAAATCTGCTTTTTCATAGTGCTTAGTAATTTTCGCCGAAGTTTTTCTGGTTCCAATTTCATTGCCAAAATCAATGACTAATTGATAAGCTGGCTTTCTGGCTTCAGGAAAATCATTAGCTTCGAGAATAGTCCCGACACGCATTTCGACTTTTTCAAATTCAGTCCAAGATAAATTGTTCTGTGCTTCTGGGTTCATAATTTTAGTTTTCTATACTGATTGGATTGTCCAAAGTTCGGAATTTTCTGCTTATATTTAAACCTCAATTTCATTTCAAGGCGCCATGTCAAAAACTCCATCCAATATGCTCCCGCTGGGGACTGCCGCTCCACAATTCAGGCTAAAAGATACCAACTCCAATTTCTATTATTCTTTTGAAGACCTCAAAGGAAGCAAAGGAACTTTGGTGATGTTTATCTGCAACCATTGTCCGTATGTTATCCATGCTTTGCCGGAAATTTTGATGATTGCTAATGATTACAGAGTACAGGGCATCGGAATCATCGCCATCAGCAGCAATGATGTAGAAAAATATCCGCAGGATGGACCGCAAATGATGACTGAGTTTGCCTTTAAAAACAGTTTTGATTTTCCTTATTTATACGACGAAACGCAAGAAGTTGCGAAAGCCTTCGATGCAGCTTGTACGCCAGACTTTTATCTTTTTGACGCTCAGGAAAAATTATTTTACAGAGGACAGCTGGACGATTCAAGACCTTCAAACGGAATTCCTTTAAGTGGAAGCGACCTGAGAAATGCTATCGACGCGCTGATCTACAACCGAAGCCTTGCGGCCATTCAAAAGCCAAGCCTGGGCTGCAACATCAAATGGAAGTAATTAGAATTATTACTTTTCCAATACAATATCTATCGGACGGTTCATTTTTGGACCGAATTGCACTTCACGGGCTTTGCTCGAGCACAAGACATACATATTAAAGCTGTTCAGTTTTACGACCTGCGTCTTGAAATGCCCTCCATTTTTATCCCCATCAACATCCTCAATCTTGAGGCTGAAATCATCCGCAGGAAAGGTACTTTTTATGGAAAGCAGGTAATTGTCTTTTGCAAACGGAAAAAACCAGCGTTCTTTTGAAACTTGAGAATCTGCCGTTATCCTATTTCCTTTGTCATCTACTTTATAATTAGCCGTAAAAACCAAGGGCTTGCCGCTGTTGGTCCAGCTGTACAGATTATTTGCATTGAGCAGGTCCATGCCCAATCCGTTGATAATAGTGATTTTCAGTCCAGGGATGTTCTCTTTTTTGCCCGATTCATGGACATTCAGCACAAAATACGAAGTAAAATCATAACCGCAATGCTGTGCAACTTGGGCTTTTGAGGAAAACGAAACCAGAAAAAGCATAAAAACTAAATAGCGCATCAGATCAATTTATAGAGTGGCAAAAATACAAAAGCAAATAGCATTCCAATAAAAAAGCACCCTGAAATAGAGTGCTTTTAACTTTATAGGCAGAACGCGATTATTTCACGTCCATCAATTCTACATCAAAAATCAAGGTAGCATTTGGAGGAATCACGCCGCCAGCGCCACGAGAACCATATCCTAAGTGCGATGGAATCACAAAACGTGCCTTATCGCCTACTTGCAACAAAGCAATTCCTTCATCCCAACCTTCAATCACATTGCCTCTTCCTAAAGGAAATTCGATTGGTTTTTTTCTTGGATAAGAAGAATCGAATACTTTTCCATCTTCCAATTGTCCTGTATAATGCACAGAAACCGTCTTGCCGTTTTCTGCTTTTTTACCATTTCCTTTTTGGATCATTTTGTAACGAAGCCCGCTTTCAGTTTTGTCGAATCCGGCTGCTAATTTTTCCATCTTAGCTTCAGCTTCTTCCTTGGCTTTAGCTTCACGTTTGGCACGAGAACCTTCAAATACTCTGAAAGCTTCAATAGCGTTCCATTTTTTTGCTTCTTCGCCTTCGCGGATGATTTCGATACTTTCAATTTCATCGCCTTGAGCGATAGCGTCTACTACATCTTGTCCTTCAACTACATGTCCAAAAACCGTATGCTTGTCATCCAACCAGTTCGTAGGAACGTGTGTTATGAAAAACTGAGAGCCGTTAGAACCCGGACCTGAATTAGCCATTGACAATACTCCTGGCTTGTCATGCTTCAATTCTGGGTGAAACTCATCATCGAATTGGTACCCTGGGCCGCCTGTTCCTGTTCCTTGAGGACATCCTCCTTGAATCATGAAATCAGGGATCACACGGTGGAATTTCAATCCGTCATAATACGGCTTTCCTTGCGGTCTTGATTTGTTTTCTAAATTTCCTTCTGCCAATCCAACAAAGTTGCCAACCGTTCCTGGCGTTTTATCGTGAGTCAATTTCACTAAAATCGAACCTTTTGGAGTATTGAATTTTGCGTATATTCCGTTTTCCATCTTATTTGTTTTATTTTTGAATTGCCAAAATTACGAATTAAAATGTGAAAATAAATACAATTTAATGACCTATGTCAAACAAACAAGCTTGGTATTTGCTTAAATTTGCATCACAGAAAAAAAGACAATTATCTGCTTTGAAAAAATAAAACCGCCGACCACATGAACAGTATTTTTCATCCAGAAGGAAATAAAAAATTAATTGAGCGTATCGAAACGCTTACGCCGATTACGCATAACGAATGGGGAACGATGAACGTGAGCCAGATGCTTGTGCATTGCCAGATGCCTATCAAAGTAGCTTTTGGAGAACTAAAAATCAAGGCAGGACTTATAGCGATTTTCTTCGGAAAGTTAGCAAAGAGAAACTTGACCAGTAAAAATCCTATCAAGAAAAACCTTCCTACCGCCAAAGAATTTATCGTAAAGGGTCATCCTGATTTTGAGCAGTCAAAAGCCGATCTAGTCTCTATGATTACACGATTTGCCCATGAAGGCCCAAGCGTTATAAAAAATACCAAGCATCCTTTTTTCGGACACCTGACAACCGAAGAGTGGGATTATATGCAATGGAAGCATTTGGATCACCACCTGAAACAGTTTGGAGCTTAATTCATTTGTTATTTTTGATTTAAGATTTTAGATTTAGGACTATCTGAAATCTAAAATCTTGAATCCAAAATCATAAAACCCTAATTTCCCAAGATGAGAATCGACATTATTACCGTACTTCCCGAATTATTAAGAAGCCCATTCGAAGCCTCAATCATGAAAAGAGCTATCGATAAAGGACTCGTAGAAGTCCATTTCCATAATTTGAGAGACTATACTACCAACCGACAAAAAAGCGTAGATGACTACCAGTTTGGCGGCGGTGCGGGAATGGTAATGATGATCCAGCCGATTGATGACTGCATCGCAAAGCTGAAAAGCGAACGCGAGTATGACGAAGTCATCTACATGACTCCCGACGGAGAAACTTTAAATCAAGGCATGGCCAACAAGATGTCGTCTTTAGAAAACATCATTATCCTGTGCGGCCATTATAAAGGCGTGGACCAAAGAGTACGCGACCATTTTATTACCAAAGAAATTTCTATCGGCGATTATGTACTTTCGGGTGGCGAATTAGGCGCATTAGTTTTATCAGATGCACTGATCCGATTGATTCCCGGCGTATTGAGCGATGAGACTTCGGCCCTGACGGACAGCTTTCAGGACAACCTGCTCTCTCCTCCTATATATACCCGCCCTTCAGAATACAAAGGTTGGAAAGTGCCCGACATATTGCTCAGCGGCCATTTTGCCAAAATCGATCAATGGCGCGAAGAAAAAGCCTTTGAACACACGAAAAACAGAAGGCCGGATTTATTGGATAGATAATTTTGAAATTTCGGATTTGAGATTTTAGATTTCAGTTTAATGATAATTATAAAAAAACTTCCAATTCATAATTCATAATTCATAACTTTTTATATCTTTGCACCCACTTTGGACCAACCTCTGGCGAGAACCGTGAATGTTGCTCTGATAATCAAATACTTAAATCAAACAAAATGGCAGATTTGATGAAATTCGTTAAAGACGAATTTGTAACAAAAAAAGATTTCCCTGATTTCGGTGCTGGAGACACAATCACAGTTTACTACGAAATTAAAGAGGGTGAAAAAACAAGAACTCAGTTCTTCAAAGGAGTTGTAATCCAAAGAAGAGGTTCTGGAACGACTGAAACTTTTACAATCCGTAAAATGTCTGGTGCTGTTGGAGTTGAGCGTATCTTCCCAGTGAATATGCCAGCTTTGCAAAAAGTTGAAATCAACAAAACTGGTAAAGTTCGTAGAGCTAGAATTTTCTACTTCAGAGAACTTACTGGTAAAAAAGCTAAAATTAAAGACAGAAGAAGATAATTTATTATCTCTTATCTATAAAAATCCCGAAGCAGTTCGGGATTTTTTTTTTGCCTTTTTCTATCCTTTCAGCCCTAGAAGATTTTCGGAGAAAACATACCTTGAATATTTATAGATTGATATAAACTAAAAAATTATACCTTTACGTTCAAGTAGGCAAACCTCCTTAAAACCAAACATTATGAAAAAAATAGTTTTATTATCCAGTCTTGTGGCACTTCTATTTTCATCTTGTTCTAGCGATGACTCGCCGTCACACGAGGACACATCGAATGTGCTGCTGCAAAAGACCATAACTTATGGCATTGATGGGAGTTACGAAACTCTTTATAAATACGATGGTAAAAAATTGCTGGAAGCTCGAAGCAGTAAAGAAAATAAAAAGTTCAGCTATCAAGGCGAGAATATCTCAAAAATCAGTTGGTATGACAATCCGGATACCGACAACACCCTTTCTCAATATGTAGATTTTGAATATACTGCCGACGGGAAATTAAAAAAATTCAACCAGCACAGCAGCTACCCTTTAACTGTTGACTTTACTTACGCTGGCCGCGATACCGTAAACTTTGTCGCAGTTGCTGCAAGAAGCGCTTATAATTTCACAGGCTATTTCTTGGTAAAAGACAATGAAATCACAGAATACGTCTACTTGAACGGAGGGACGCCTAGGCCATCTGTACGTTATCAATACGACAACAAAAACCATCCTTTGAAAAACGTAACAGGATACAACAAGCTATCCCTATTCCATTACTTTTACAATTCGGCGCATTTTAATGGCTTTACGACAAACATCGGAAGCTCCAAAAACTGTATCAGCAACAGCCTGATTGCCAATCCAAACGTAGTTGAAATCATGAATACCTACGAATACAACGACAAAGGATTCCCTAAAACGATCAATAAAGACAGCAATACGGCGGCAGACCATCTGTTTTATTAAAACTGTTTTAAAAATACATCTTTACAATTCCAATAGCAGCTACAGGTTCTTTCCTTATAGCTGCTTTTTTTACTTTTAAACCCAGCTATCTGCCGCAGCTTAGCTGACCATTACCGTTACTTTCAAGTACTAAAATATTTTCATGTTATAAAATATCTACGTTAAAACTTTCTACTTATTTGTCGATTTCGCAGTAATCAATCTTTTAATTATCAATTCCTTAAATCAAACGTTTTCGCATTCTCCAAATTCTTAAATTCGCGTTGCTTTTCTTATATTTGCAATCCTTAGAAGTAAATAAACAAAACAAACTTTTCCAAAATGTCAGATAAAGCAACCATTTTTTATACGATTACGGACGAAGCGCCGATGCTTGCCACACATTCCTTTTTACCTATTGTAAAATCCTTTACGGCTCCGGCTGGAATCACCGTAGAAACTAGAGACATTTCCTTAGCAGGAAGAATTATCGCGAATCTGGCGGAGTATTTGACTCCAGAGCAAAGAATCAATAATGACCTGATCGAATTAGGAAAGCTGGCAACGACTCCTGAAGCAAACATCATCAAATTGCCGAACATTTCCGCTTCGGTTCCTCAATTAAAAGAAGCCATCAAAGAACTTCAAGCTCTAGGATACAAGCTTCCTGAATTTCCTGAAAATCCGCAAACTGACGAAGAAAAAGCCATCAAGGCAAGTTATGCAAAAGTTTTAGGATCTGCTGTAAATCCAGTACTTCGCGAAGGAAACTCTGACAGAAGAGCTCCGAAAGCCGTGAAAAACTACGCTAAAAAACACCCGCATTCTATGGGAGCATGGAGTGCAGACTCTAAAACGCACGTGGCCAGCATGAGCGAAGGCGATTTCTACGGAAGTGAAAAATCAGTAACCATAAAAGATGCTGATACTTTCAAGATTGAATTCGTTGGCAATGACGGAACTACAAAAACATTAAAAGATACCTCTCCGCTTAAAGCAGGAGAAATTATAGACAGCGCAGTCTTGAGCATGAAAGCACTAAAAAGCTTCGTGTCTAAAGAAATTGAAGATGCGAAAGCAAAAGGCGTACTGTTCTCAGTACACTTGAAAGCTACGATGATGAAGGTTTCCGACCCGATTATCTTTGGAGCGATCGTAGACGTTTTTTTCGCCCCGGTTTTTGAAAAATACAAAACACTATTTGCAGAATTAGGAATAGACACTAAAAATGGTTTAGGCGATGTGTATGCTAAAATTGCAGGGCATCCGAAACAAGCGGAGATTGAAGCTGACCTAAATGCTGTATACGAAAACGGACCCGCCATCGCCATGGTTAATTCAGACAAAGGAATCACGAATCTTCATGTTCCTTCTGACGTAATTGTTGATGCCTCGATGCCAGCAATGATCCGTACCTCTGGACAAATGTGGAATAAAGATGGTAAAGGCCAAGATACCAAAGCAATCATTCCAGACCGTTCGTATGCAGGCGTATATGTAGCAACGATCGATTTCTGCAAAAAGAATGGCGCTTTTGACCCAAAAACTATGGGAAGCGTTCCAAACGTAGGCTTGATGGCGCAAGCTGCTGAAGAATACGGTTCGCATGACAAGACCTTCCAAATGACTGCTGACGGAACTGTAAAAGTTATCAATTCTAAAGGAGAAGTCCTTACAGAACAAAAAGTTGAAAAAGGCGATATTTTTAGAATGTGCCAAGTAAAAGACGCTCCGATTCAAGACTGGGTAAAACTAGCCGTGAACAGAGCTAGATTGTCTGACACCCCGGCTGTTTTCTGGTTGGATGAAAATAGGGCGCACGACAGACAACTGATCGAAAAAGTAAAACTATACCTAAAAGACCACGATACGAACAGATTAGACATCCGAATCATGAATCCGGTTGACGCTACTAATTTCTCGTTAGAAAGAATCAAAGACGGAAAAGACACGATTTCAGTAACAGGAAACGTTTTGCGTGATTATTTAACTGACCTATTCCCTATCCTAGAATTAGGTACTTCAGCAAAAATGCTTTCTATCGTTCCGTTGATGAACGGCGGAGGCTTGTTCGAAACCGGAGCAGGAGGTTCAGCACCAAAACACGTAGAGCAATTCGTTGAGGAAGGCTACCTGCGTTGGGATTCGCTTGGCGAAGTATTAGCTTTAGGTGCTTCTTTGGAGCATTTAGGACAGACTTTAAACAATTCAAAAGCGTTGGTATTATCTGAAACTTTAGACCAGGCAACAGAAAAATTCTTAGATACCGACAAATCTCCTGCAAGAAAAGTAGGCCAAATCGACAATAGAGGCTCTCACTTTTATATTGCCTTATATTGGGCACAGGCTTTGGCGGCGCAAGACAAAGATGCTGAATTGAAAGCTACTTTTACTGAAATTGCAAAAGAACTGACAGAAAACGAAGCCAAAATCAACGAAGAGTTGATCGGCGCTCAAGGCAAACACCAAGAAATTGGCGGCTATTACAAGCCCGATTTCAAATTGACGGACAAAGCCATGAGACCAAGCGAAACGCTTAACAAAGCTTTAGCTAAATTAGCGTAAGGCTTTAACGTATTTTATAAAAAAAGACGACTGGAAACGGTCGTCTTTTTTATATTTTTACATCTCAATCATCGCAATTCCTAATTCCTAATTCATAATTACAAAATGTCAAGCCACCACATTGTCCGAGACGACCAAGAACCTGCCTTAATCATTGCCAACGGTGCCGCCTGCAGCAACGAATTGTTAGGACAGCTGCTCGAATGGTCGCCCCTAGTTATCGTATTGGATTCTGCGATCGAAAGAGTTTTGGAATTAGGCATAAAGGTCGATGTGCTGTTAGGCGATTTTGACTATGGCTTTGATCCGGAATATTACAGGAATTTGCAGTTTCCGCTAGAAATCGTCTATACTCCTGACCAAGAAAAGACCGATCTAGAAAAAGCTTTTGATTATCTGATCGAAAAAGGACATAAGGCCGTGAATGTAGTCTGGGCAACCGGACGTAGAGCCGACCATACGATCGTAAATATGACCAATATCGTGCGTTTCCAAAATAAGCTGAAAATTGTCATCTTAGATGATTATTCCAAAATTTTCCAGCTTCCGAAACGCTATGAAAAATGGTACCCGAAAGGCTTTCCGATTTCACTGATTCCCGTAGGAACCGTAAACGGCGTTACCTCTACCAACCTTGATTACCTATTGCATAACGAGACGCTGACCATGGGCTACCGCACCGGAAGCAGCAACCATGTAGCACAAGACGGCATAGTAATTATCGAGCACAAAGAAGGCAATCTATTGATGATGGAATGCTTTGACTAATGGCTCCACCCAAATAAATACAGTATAAACCAACCCTAAAACGAAATGACAAATCCTGCTATAAAAATCAAGAGTTCAGAAATTCTTTCTGATAACTGGTATATCCTCAAGAAGATTGTTTTCGATTACCAGAAAAAAGATGGCAGCTGGGAAACCCAGTCCCGAGAAGTTTATGACCGTGGCAATGGCGCGACTATTCTGCTTTACAACAAAATTCAAAAAACCGTCATCCTTATCCGTCAGTTCCGCATGCCCACTTTTGTAAATGGCAACGAAACCGGAATGGTTATCGAAGCCTGTGCTGGCCTTTTGGAAGAAGAAAATGCAGAAGAATGCATCAAGCGCGAAACGGAAGAAGAAACCGGCTACAGCCTGACCGAAGTCAGAAAAGTATTCCAAGCCTATATGTCGCCTGGTTCCGTTACTGAAATCATCCATTTCTTCGTGGCAGAATATTCCAAAGACATGAAAGTAAGCGAAGGCGGCGGATTGTCGACTGAACATGAAAATATCGACGTGCTGGAAATTCCCTTTGAAAAGGCTATGCAGATGATTGAGACCGGCGAAATCAAAGACGCCAAGACCATTATGTTGCTGCAATATGCCAAAATCAACAACCTTTTGGGTTAGACAATCCATAGAGAAAGCTTTAAATTTTTAAGTTTTCCTAAAGTCTTTTTTCGTATTTTCCTTTGTAACTTTGTTACTTAAACTTCTATCTCCAAATGAAATTTCAAGTCGTATCAGATTACAAACCTACTGGCGATCAGCCACAAGCCATTGAAAAATTAAGCAAGGGCATCAATGACGGCGAACGTTTTCAAACGCTTTTGGGAGTGACAGGCTCCGGAAAGACTTTTACGATGGCCAATGTCATCCAAGAAGTACAACGGCCTACCTTGGTACTGGCGCACAACAAGACGCTGGCGGCACAGCTGTATTCTGAATTCAAGCAGTTTTTTCCGAACAATGCGGTAGAATATTTCGTTTCCTACTATGATTATTACCAGCCGGAAGCTTTTATTCCCGTAACCGGAACGTATATCGAAAAAGACTTGTCTATCAATGAAGAATTGGAGAAGATGCGACTGAGTACGACCTCTTCGCTCCTTTCAGGACGTAGGGATATCATCGTGGTTTCTTCCGTTTCCTGCTTATACGGTATTGGAAACCCTGTGGAATTTCAAAAAAATGTAGTCTCGGTAGCCAAAAACCAGATTATTTCTAGGACAAAGCTATTGCACCGACTGGTCCAGTCACTGTATGCAAGGACAGAAGCTGAGTTCAATCCTGGAACGTTCCGAATCAAAGGCGATACGGTCGAAGTTTTCCCAAGCTATGGCGACGAGCCCTTCCGAATTCACTTTTTTGGAGATGAAATTGAAGAAATAGAAGCCTTTGATGCCAAGACGTCATTAGTCTTAGAAAAATATACTAATCTGAACATCTACCCTGCCAATATGTTCGTGACTTCACCTGAAGTGTTGAACGGCGCTATCTGGGAAATTCAGCAAGATTTGGTGAAACAAGTCGATTATTTCAAAGAAATAGGAAAACATCTGGAAGCAAAACGTTTGGAAGAACGAACCAATTTCGACTTGGAAATGATTCGAGAACTAGGCTACTGCTCTGGAATCGAAAATTATTCACGATATCTCGACGGACGTCTGCCTGGCACAAGGCCGTTCTGTCTGCTTGATTATTTCCCAAAAGATTATCTTATGGTTGTTGACGAAAGTCACGTAACCGTTTCGCAAGTTCATGCCATGTATGGCGGCGACCGCTCAAGAAAAGAAAATCTGGTAGAATATGGCTTTCGCCTTCCAGCAGCTATGGACAACCGTCCGTTAAAGTTTGAAGAATTTGAGGCTATGCAGAACCAAGTCGTCTATGTTTCTGCAACGCCAGCCGATTATGAGTTGGAAAAATCAGAAGGAATATACGTAGAGCAGATCATACGTCCGACTGGGCTGTTGGATCCGATTATCGAAGTACGCCCGAGCCTCAATCAAATCGACGATCTGATTGAAGAAATCCAGCAACGTGTCGAATTGGACGAAAGGGTACTAGTCACCACGCTGACCAAAAGAATGGCGGAAGAACTTGCAAAATATCTTACCAAAGTAGCTATCCGCTGTCGCTACATCCATTCTGAAGTCGATACGCTGGAACGCGTAGAAATCATGCAAGATTTGCGAAAAGGATTATTTGATGTGCTGATTGGCGTAAACCTCTTGAGAGAAGGACTGGATTTGCCCGAAGTATCTCTTGTGGCCATATTAGATGCCGACAAAGAAGGCTTTTTGAGAAACAACCGTTCGCTGACGCAGACCGTAGGAAGGGCCGCCAGAAATATCAACGGCAAGGCGATCATGTATGCCGATAAGATTACGGCAAGCATGCAGAAAACAATCGACCAGACGAATTACAGAAGAGAAAAACAGATGAATTATAATACGAAGCACAATCTTTCGCCAAAAGCGCTAAACAAAAAAATAGAAAGCACTTTGGCAAAAAATTCTGTTTCTACACAATACTTCGAAAACCAAGCCTTAAAAGCTGCCGAACCCGAAAGCAAATACCTGACCAAGCCCGAAATCGAGAAAAAGATTCGAGAAGCCCGAAAAGCAATGGAAAAAGCGGCCAAAGATTTAGATTTCATGCAGGCAGCGAAATATCGTGATGAAATAAAAGCGCTGCAGGAGAAAATATAGAGCTTTTTAGTTTAGCTGTTCCCTAAAAATTTCAATCAATACTTCGGGTGCTATCATGCCGTTAGGTGATTCTTCCATAGCTTTCAAGATTCTTTTGATGGCAAAAGGATTCAGTCCCATATTGACGCCCATCTGCTTGATGGCTATTTCCTCCTTTTCATGAAGGATACCGTCGCAATGCATCAACAAGGCCAGCCTATAGAATTGCTGTATGCGCTGTTGTTCTGATTTTATAGGAATAGCAATTAATTCTTGGTGGAAAAGATTCTTGAAATCTTCTTTAGTAACTTTTAATTCTTGGGCAACGATGCTCAAAAACTGGTATTCTCTATCATGGAGCTTCCCATCGACGATTGCAAAAGCAATCATTTCGGCAAGGAGGCTTAATTTCTGTTTGTAAGTATTCATTAAATCCTTATTTTTAGCTAAAATATTCTTTTTTGTCCAATCCCAAAAATCATTCGCTTGAGATATTTATTCACAATTTTCTTGTTCTGCTTTTTTCTAAATGTAAAAGCACAGAAAAGCACGGCCTCGCCGCAGGTCAGTACTTTTGAAATAGAAGCCCCTCAATTAAAAACCGTCAAGAAAATATGGGTTTATCTTCCGAAAAGCTATGCGACTTCTAAAAAAAAATATCCTGTAATCTATATGCATGACGCACAGAACCTGTTTGACGCAAAGACTTCGTATGCGGGCGAATGGAACGTGGATGAGACGCTGGACAGTCTGAAAACGCAAGCCATTGTCATCGGCATCGAGCATGGAAATGAAAAACGTATGGATGAACTGACTCCTTTTCCGAACAAAAAGCATGGTGGCGGCAAGGCAGATGATTATTTAGATTTTATCGTCAGCACCTTAAAACCCTATGTAGATAAAAATTACAGGACAAAAACCAATGCTAATAATACTATAATTTTTGGCAGTTCTTTGGGAGGATTGGTTTCTTATTATGCCATCCTGAAATATCCTGACGTTTTTGGAAAAGCGGGTGTTTTCTCGCCTTCATTCTGGTTTACGGATGAAATTTATACGATGACAGAAAAATCAAAAAAGATCAAAGCCAAGATTTATTTTTTATATGGCGATTCTGAAAGCGACGACATGGTCATCGATGCCCAAAAGATAAAAAAGCTTTTAGACGAAAACAGATGCTACTGCCTGAAGCTTGACAAGACTGTTGTTGTAAAAGGCGGACAGCATGGCGAAAAATTATGGCGAGAAGGCTTTGTCAAAGCAATTTTATGGTTGTTGTAAGTAATTCCAACCCTGTCAGAGTTTTCAACTCTGACAGGGTTATTCATAAAATAAATCTATCTTTGTAACAAATCAAGGATATGAACAATAACGATATTTTCAAAAAGCTTCGCGTAGCATTGCAATTGCGTGATGACCAAATAGCAGAAATAATGCAATTGGTAGATTTCAGGATTTCTAAAGCGGAATTGGGCGCTTTTTTCAGAGCGGAAGACCATCCGAATTATATGGAATGCGGCGACCAAGTATTGCGTAATTTCTTAAACGGACTGATCATCCACCTACGAGGCACAAAAGAGAATCCAAAGAATGCGATGGATGTTATCAATGAAAATAGAGCCCAATTAAAATCGGCTGCTAAAAAAATTGTTCCAAAAGAAAATGTAAAAAAGCCCGCGCCTAAAGCTCCTGGAAAAAACTTTAAGCCTAAAAAGGTCGAAAGCAAAGTCAATCCGGTAGAAAAAGTACGTTTTAACAACGGAAAGAATAAAAAAGCGTAAGGTTTGATTGATTTTCTGACCTTAGACTATCTCAAATCAGGAAACGAAAAACAACAGCAAGCCTTTGAAATCTTGATAAGGCAAGCAGTTTTTGAAAAACTTTCTGAATTCTCTCCTGTCTTAGTCGGAACCATTCCCATCAATATCGACACTGCTTCTAGCGATTTAGACATTGCCTGTTATTGGAATGATAAAAAGTATTTTACAGCTCAAGTCACGCAAGCTTTCGGAAATGAGATTGATTTTGAAATTACCGAAACTTTAATTTCTAACAGAGAAACAATTATTGCCAGTTTCTTTGTAAACAATTTTGAGATTGAAATCTTCGGACAGAATATTCCTGTGATAGAGCAATATGGCTATCGCCACATGCTCATCGAAAATAAAATTTTAGAACAAGAAGGCGAAGAATTTCGAAAAAAAATAATAGCGCTCAAAGAACAAGGCTATAAGACTGAGCCTGCCTTTGCCGAACTTTTAGGTTTAGAAGGAAATCCTTACGAAGCACTTCTGGAACTTGAATAAAAACAAAAAATCCTAATCTTTCGATTAGGATTTTTTTTATGAATATATTCTTTTTATTATTTGCTCAATGCTGCTTTCACTTGGTCAGCTGCTTCTTGGAATTGTACTGCAGACAAAATCGGCATTCCAGAGTTGTCAATCATTTCTTTAGCAAGTTCTGCGTTAGTACCTTGCAAACGAACAATAATCGGCACTTTTATGCTGTCTCCCATGTTTTTGTAAGCATCGATAACACCTTGCGCCACACGGTCACAACGAACGATACCTCCAAAAATATTGATCAAGATTGCTTTTACGTTAGGATCTTTCAAGATAATTCTGAAAGCCAATTCTACACGTTTAGCATCAGCTGTTCCACCAACATCAAGGAAGTTAGCTGGCTCAAAACCTGCATATTTGATCAAGTCCATCGTTGCCATTGCAAGACCAGCACCGTTAACCATACAGCCTACAGTTCCGTCAAGATCAACATAATTCAAGCCTGCAGCTTTCGCTTCAACTTCGATTGGATTTTCTTCGCGAACATCACGCATTTCAGCTAAAGCTGGGTGTCTGTACAATGCGTTATCGTCAAGATTTACTTTCGCATCTACAGCAATAATTTTGTTGTCAGATGTTTTTAATACTGGATTGATTTCGAACATTGAAGAATCAGATCCGATATACGCTTTATACAAAGAGTCAACGAACTGAACCATTTCTTTGAAAGCATTTCCTGAAAGTCCAAGGTTGAAAGCAATTCTTCTCGCTTGGAAAGCTTGCAATCCAACATTTGGATCGATTTCTTCAGTAAAGATCAAATGAGGTGTTTTTTCAGCAACTTCTTCGATATCCATTCCGCCTTCTGTAGAATACATGATCATGTTGCGTCCTTTTCCTCTGTTTAACAAAACTGACATATAGAATTCTGAAGTTTCGCTTTCGCCTGGATAGTAAACATCCTCAGCAACCAAAACTTTGTGTACTTTTTTTCCTTCAGCAGAAGTTTGTGGCGTAATCAACTGCATTCCGATGATTTGTTCTGCCAATTCTTCAACTTGCTGCAAGTTTTTAGCCAATTTCACACCACCGCCTTTTCCTCTTCCACCTGCGTGAACTTGAGCTTTGATAACGTGCCATCCCGTTCCTGTTTCAGCTGTCAATTGTTTTGCAACTGCTACAGCTTCTTGCGGGTTGTTAGCAACATAACCACGTTGAACTTTCACGCCATAACTGGCTAATATCTCTTTTCCTTGGTATTCGTGTATATCCATATTAAAGTTTTTTGACTTTTTAAAAGTGCCACAAAAATAGCAAATTCCATCTAATCAGCGAAAGGAATTATCTTTTTTATTTGATGCTTGACAAGTGATTTCTGCTGAACCTTTTTAGATTTTTCAAATCTTCTTTTTTCAGTTAAAAATCTTCTTTCTGAAGCAACCTTTTCACTATTTTAACATCTTTAATATACATTAAAAAACAAACAGGACACTAATCAAAACAAATAATCATGAAAAATCTTAAACTCTTAAGCTTATTTGCGCTATTGATATTGCTCGGCTGCAATGGTGACGACGATAATCGAAATGATATTACATTAAGTGGTGAATGGAAATTGATAGAAGTGAATGGCACTATCGCTGGCATAAGACACCTATTTGTGCCTGGAATCATCAAATGGAATTTTAATACTTCAAACCATACGTTTACAGTCGTAAATAACAATACTGATGAAACCAAGCAAGATGTGTTAGAATCTGGCACTTATACTTATTCTATCGAAGGCAATGATACCACGCCTGAACTATGCAACCGGACTTTAGTCTTAGACGGAACAAATTACGGCTGTTATTCTATGACAACTACCACTTTGCAGATTAATCAAGGCGAAGCGGATGGAATTATCATCAAACTTATTCGTTAGGAAATCTCGTTTATTAGCAAAAATAAGTTGTATTCATAACTAATTGTTGTTTTTTGTTATTTTCAGTTATCTATTTTGCATAAGAAGAAATGGAGTGATAGCTTTGCAGAAAGAAATTTAAAGTTATGCAAACCAAAGATTTATTGCATCTGGCAGAAGAATTTGGAAGTCCACTCTATGTTTACGATGCTGCAAAAATCCAATCTCAATACACAAGACTCACAAATGCTTTCTCCAAAGTAGAAAGCCTGCGAATAAATTATGCCGTAAAGGCCTTATCCAATGTTTCCGTCCTAAAACTTTTGAAAGAAATGGACTCTGGATTAGACACCGTTTCTATCCAAGAAGTCCAATTAGGATTATTGGCTGGATTTTCGCCTGAAAAAATAATCTATACGCCAAATGGCGTTTCTTTTGAAGAGATTGAGGAAGTAGCGCATCTTGGCGTACAAATCAATATTGACAACTTATCTATATTAGAACATTTCGGGACAAAATATCCGTCAATTCCTGTCTGTATCCGAATCAATCCGCATGTCATGGCTGGCGGAAATGCAAACATTTCGGTAGGTCACATCGACAGCAAGTTTGGAATCTCTGTACACCAGATGCCGCATATCTTGAGAATTGTAGAAAATACAGGCATGCACATCAATGGAATCCACATGCATACAGGCTCTGATATTTTGGATATCGAAGTCTTCTTATACGCTGCAGAAATTCTTTTTGACACGGCAAAACATTTCAGCAATCTGGATTTTCTTGATTTCGGAAGCGGTTTTAAAGTACCTTACAAAAAAGACGATATCGAAACCAACATCGAAGAATTAGGCAAAAAATTGACCAAAAGGTTTAATGCTTTTTGTAAGGAATACGGACGCGAACTAACATTAGCTTTCGAACCTGGAAAATTCTTGGTCAGCGAAGCAGGTTTCTTTCTTGCCAAAGTAAATGTCGTAAAACAGACGACTTCTACAGTTTTCGCAGGAATAGATAGTGGTTTCAATCATTTAATCCGCCCGATGTTATACGGTTCCCAGCACCATATCGAGAATATTTCCAATCCGAAAGGCAAAGAACGGTTCTATTCTGTTGTCGGTTATATATGCGAGACAGATACGTTTGCCAACAACCGAAGAATTTCAGAAATCAAGGAAGGGGATATCTTATGCTTTAGAAATGCAGGAGCGTACTGCTTCTCAATGTCGTCTAATTACAATTCCAGATTCAAACCCGCTGAAGTCCTTTGGTACGAAGGAAAAGGACACTTGATAAGAGAAAGAGAAACTTTTGACGATTTGATCAAAAATCAGGTCATTTTGGAATTTGAAAAAACCATGAGTTAGTTTCCCAAATTAGTTTGGTAAATATATTTTGCGTGAAGGCCTCATTGCTGCCGCTTTGAGGCTTTCTGGCGTCTAGAAACTTCTAAAAATAAATAACAGATAGTTAATCTGCATAAAATGATTGTTCATTATATTTGAACTTTATAAACCCAAAGAAGTATTTTTTCAGATGGATAGAAGGAAATTTTTCAGAAACGGTTCGCTATTTACAATCGGAACAGCGGTTTTGAATCCTTTTCAAGGCAACGCCAATGTTTTGGATTTCGAAACCGTAAACAAGAATAAGAAAGCCAAGAATATCATTTTGCTTGTAAGCGATGGTATGAGCACAGGAACTCTTAATATGGCTGATTTGTTCCTAAACAGGAAATACGGCAAAGGTTCCAATTGGATTCAATTATATAAAGACAATAGAGTTTCAAGAGCTTTGATGGATACGGCTTCGGCCAGTTCTATCGTTACAGATTCAGCAGCAGCAAGCTCGTCTTGGGGTGGCGGTTTTCGCGTAAATAACGGCTCATTGAACGTTGGCCCTGACGGACAAGCGCACTTGCCAATCTGGCAAAAATTCAAAAAATCTGGAAAAATGGCTGGATGCGTAACCACTGTTCCGATTACCCACGCAACCCCTGCTGGTTTTTGCGTGAACAGCAAAAGCAGAAATAGCCAAGAAGATATTGCAGAACAATACCTTGATTTAAATTTCGACATTATGATGGGCGGCGGACTTAATTATTTCGCGCCAGAATTACGAAAAGACAAAAAAGATATGTTTGCCGCTTTCAAAGAAAAAGGATACCAGATAGCAAAAACACGTTCAGAAATGTTCAACGTTTCAAACGACTCTCCTATTCTTGGTGTTTTTTATGAAGACGGACTTCCTTATTCCGTAGATAGAAATAGCGATGAAAACCTCAAGAAAACGATTCCTACTTTGGCCGAAATGGCACAAAAAGCAATCGATCGCATGAAAAATCATAAAAATGGATTTGTACTCCAAATCGAAGGCGGAAAAGTAGACTGGGCGGCACATGCTAATGATATCGCGGCCTTGATACACGACCAAATTGCTTTTGATGAAGCCGTGAAAGTCGCTATTGATTTTGCCGAAAAAGACAAAGAAACTTTAGTCATTATTACTACTGACCACGGAAATGCAAATCCAGGAGTCATTTACGGAAAGGATGCTAACGATAATTTTGACAGCATCCAAAAGTATACGCAGACCAACGAATGGATCTTGAACCAAATCAAGCCTAACTTTTCTATTACCGAAGTAAAGGAAATCATCGAAAAGGCAAATGGGCACACTTTAGGTGATGAAGATGCGAAAACCGTATTGAGCTACTACGACGGGCTGCATAAAGAAGACGGATTGTACAATTACAAAAGGCTTCCGTATAAAGCATTTTCTGAAATGCAACAGAAGACAAATTCTGTCGGATGGATCAGCATGGACCACTCTGCAGATTATGTAGAATTGGCTATGTTTGGACCGGGAAGCGAACTTTTGAAACCTTTCGTAAAAAATACAGATTTACACTATTTGATGTTGCAGGCTGCTGAAGTTGAAAACAAATTTTAAGAATAATTAAAATAAAATTCAAGGACTGTCTTTTTAGGCAGTCTTTTTTTTATATTTAACATAAAGTTGTAACTAAAACTACGACCTGTCGAGAAGATGAATATTCCGAAAATATTACATAAAAGAAAGTATGAATTTTTATTAGCAGCGTTGCTGATTCATCTTTTTATTGCAGTATTGTTGTATGATTTGGATTTTTATACCAACATTATTTGGCCTTTAAACATGCTCATCCTAGGAATTTTTAGCTTGGGAATTTTTTCAGAAAAATCAAGAATGCAGCTCATTTTCAAGAATATTCTTCTCGCATTGATCATCTTCCTTCCTATTTCTATTATTTACTTGAAACAGACTCCATTAATGATGGAGCTTATTAATATTGCCCATATCGCATTCTACTGTTATATTTTTATTGAAGTCTTGCGTTATCTGCTAAAGCCGAGCTATATTAATTCTGATATCGTTTCTGCTTCAGCTTGTGGCTATTTGCTGCTGATAGAAATCGGAATCTTTTCGATGCAAGCCATTTATTATGGAACTACAAATCCGTTCAAAGGTATCGATACCACTTCTTTCACTACCATATATCTCGATATTGTTTATTTTTGCAGCATTACGGTTACCAGCATCGGATTTGGAGACATTGTGCCTTCCAATCATTATGCAAAACTGGCAACGTCTATTTTGGGAATTGCAGGTCAGTTTTATTCGGTAGTATTGGTGGGAATAATGATCAGCAAGTATACTTCGGAAACTGGAAATTCGTCTAAAAAATAAATTATGCATTCAGGAAAACAATACTCCCTAAAAGAATTTATCATCTGGACTCGAAGAGACATCTATTGGATTTTTCTACTCGCGGCTATTCCGACTGCTCTTTTTGATTTTTTCGGATTTAAATGGCTCGCCATTCCTTGGGTTCCGATTGCCATGATCGGCACGGCAGCAGCATTTATCGTAGGTTTCCGGAACACGCAAACGTATAACCGATTATGGGAAGCAAGGCAGATTTACGGAAGTATCGTCAATACGAGTCGTACCTGGGGAATCATGGCAAAAGATTTTATAACAAACTCACCTGCTTCAACTGCAACCGAAGAAGAACTTCATTCGATACGCAAGACACTAATCTACAGACATATTGCTTGGCTTACGGCACTGCGTTTCCAACTAAGAGAAAAAAGAGCTTGGGAAAACATGGACAAGCCATCTAACAAAGAATACCAGCAATTGTACAAAGTCTTGGAATACGAAACCACACTAGAGACAGAACTTCAAAAATACCTAAGCCAAGAAGAACTGAATTATATCGTCAGTAAAAAAAACAGGGCCACCCAAATTATAACCCTACAATCAAAACACCTTAAAGAACTTGCCGAAAAAGGACTGTTAAGCGAATTTAAGCACGTAGCTTTGGAAGACCGACTCAAAGATTTATTCGACCATCAAGGAAGATGCGAACGCATAAAAAACTTTCCTTATCCGCGTCAATTTGCAAGCATAAATATGTTTTTCATCCGACTGTTCGTCATCATGCTGCCGTTTGGACTCATCAATGAATTTGCTAAATTAGGAGAACATTGCGTCTGGTTTACCGTTCCGTTTAGCGTCATCGTCGGCTGGGTATTCAATTCGATGGAACGCGTTGGCGAAAGCACCGAAAATCCTTTTGAAGGAAGTGCAAACGATGTTCCGATTACCGCAATGAGCAGAACTATAGAAATAGATTTAAAAGACATGCTGGACGAAACCGACCTGCCTCCAGCCATAACACCAATCAACAATATTTTAATGTAAACTATTATGGAATTAGAAAAAGTATTCAAAAATAACGAAAAGTGGATCGCTGAAAAATTAGAAAAAGATCCAGACTATTTTGCAAATTTGTCGAAAGGACAAAGCCCTGATATTCTGTATATCGGATGTTCGGATAGCCGCGTTACGGCAGAAGATTTGATGGGAGTTTCCCCTGGTGAAGTTTTCGTACACAGAAATATCGCCAATATGGTCATCAGTATTGACCTGAATGTAATGTCGGTCTTAAATTATGCCGTAAATTATTTGCATGTAAACCACGTGGTAGTCTGCGGACATTATTTCTGCGGAGGCGTAAAAGCAGCGATGCAGGCTGAAGATTTAGGCGTGCTCAATCCGTGGTTGCGAAATATCCGCGACGTTTACCGCCTTCATAAGAACGAGCTTAACGCAATTGAAGACGAAACTCAAAAATACAACCGATTGGTCGAATTAAACGTACAAGAACAGTGCATCAATCTCGTCAAGACTGCTGAAGTGCAAAAAGCGTATAGCGAAAGAGGGCTTCAGATTCATGGCTGGGTTTTCGACATACACTCTGGAAAGCTAATCGATCTAAAACTAGATTTTGACCATATCATGAAAAACATCATGGAAATTTATAATCTTGGACACGATTAAAAAAAAAATCCCTTTACGTTTTGTAAAGGGATTTTTTTTTATAAACGAGCCGCTTCTTGTTTGGCACTTTCAAATTCAGAAACCATGGTATCTATAATTTCTTTAACCGGTTTTATATCGTGAATCAGGCCAGAAATTTGTCCAATTTCTAGCTCGCCTTCAATTAAATCGCCTTCAAACATTCCTCTTTTAGCACGGGCTCTTCCTAACAAGACTTTCAAGTCATCAGGAGTCGGACATTTGGTGTAAAGTTCTTGGATGTCTTGGTAGAATTTATTTTTTATCAATCGTACTGGTGCTAATTCTTTTAACGTTACCTGCGTTCCGCCTTCTTCCAAATCAACTATGGTCTTTTTAAAATCATCATGTGAAGAGCTTTCAAACGACGCTGCAAAACGGCTTCCAACTTGCACTCCATCAGCGCCTAAAACCATAGCTGCCAGCATGCCTCTTCCTGTTGCAATACCTCCAGCTGCAATTAACGGAATCTGTATTTTTTCACGAACCATCGGAATCAGCGTTAATGTTGTCGTTTCTTCCCTTCCGTTATGTCCTCCAGCTTCAAAACCTTCGGCAACTACAGCATCAACTCCAGCATCTTGGGCTTTCAATGCAAATTTTGAGCTGCTTACCACATGAACAACCGTAATTCCTTTTTCCTTTAAAAAGCTAGTCCATGTTTTCGGATTTCCTGCCGAAGTGAATACTATTTTTACGCCTTCTTCAACAATAATATTCATGATTTCTTCGATATTCGGGTAGAGCATCGGGACGTTTACTCCAAACGGCTTGTCGGTTGCCTTTTTGCATTTTTGGATGTGCTCTCTCAAGACTTCTGGATACATCGATCCGGCTCCGATCAACCCTAATCCTCCTGCATTGCTGACAGCACTTGCTAATTTATAACCGCTATTCCAAATCATGCCTCCTTGAACGATTGGATATTGTATGTTGAAAAGTTGCGTAATCTTATTCATTTAAATGATTTATAGTATTATTTTATTGGTTTTTATTTGATTCTATCTTGAAATTCAGGGAATTATTTTATGGCTAATTTTCCAGTCTGGTAGTTTGTTCCTGCTTTAATTTTATAAAAATAAATACCTGCTACCAAATTTTCAACTGAAAAACTAGGCCTTGAATTTTGGATTTCCGTATACAGAATTTCTTGCCCCAGATTGTTATAAATAGAAACCTGAGCTTTTTCATAGTCATTCGGAAAGGCCAAATTTACAATAGAAGTGGCTGGATTTGGATAAATGGTAAATGTTTTGGAAGAAAAAGTAGGAACTTCCAAAGCATTTGTCAAAGCCAAATTAAAATCCGGAATTCCGTATCCAAACTGATCATTTGGCGTGTTGTATAAATGAGCCGATTGCTTGATCAACTGCATGATTTCTGTATTTGTCTTGTTCGGAAAAGCCTGCCATAAGCAAGCTACCATTCCTGCTATAATAGGCGATGAAAAAGAAGTGCCGTTAGCAAACACAACATTTCCTAACTGGTTGGAAACAACTGCTGCTTCACCTTGAGCCATGACATCAGGCTTGACCCTAAAATCTGCAGAAGGTCCGATAGAGCTAAAACTTGCATATAATTTTGTTGACGTTACCGCACCAACAGCCAGCACATTTTCTGCATCGGCTGGAGCACCGATATGCGGCTCTGAGCCAGCTCCCGTATTTCCAGCAGAAGCTACGCAAATCATACCACGAGAATAGGCAATTTCTGCTCCACGAGAAATAAAAGTTGTCGTGCCATTCATATTAAAATATGCATAGCTATAATCAGGATTGTTGTATCCGAAATAGCTTAAAGAGGTATTGATTATATCTACGCCCAAACTATCTGCCATTTCTGCGGCTTCGACCCAATAGGATTCTTCAACCGGGTTTTCATCTAAAATATCTTCTGTGATAAAAAGATAATAAGAAGCATCTGGAGCTGTTCCTACCAATTGGTTTTCAACATAGCCTCCCATGGTTGAAAGTACCTGCGTTCCGTGCGTGCCGCCGCTATAAAAATCAGCATTTCTGGTAACAAAATCATAGCCTCCTAAAATCTTATTATTGACTAGAAGCCTTTGGAAAGGTTGTGCAGTATTTACATTCGGAAATCCTGCGTCCATAACCGCAATTATCTTCCCGTTTCCTGTAAAATCTTGCTGATGCAACAGATTACCTTTTAACATCCTAATCTGATTACCAGAAGTACCATATCCATAATTCACCTGAACTTCTAAATCTTTTACCCCAACCGAATTGGTTTGGCGCAACGCCCTTCCCTCTCCATTCAATGCTGGATTTGCAAATTGCACACGATCTACAAATGCAAAATTTTCAAGACCACGAATATCCGTTATTGACCCTCTGATATGCAAAGCATTCAACCATTTGGATTTAGCTTTTACCGTAATTCCGGACGTGGCTGTAACTTGATTGATATAGGAAACTGAAATCGGAATATCTTTATCATCAAGCGCAATATTCTGAGTCGTTCTTCTATCCAAAGCTCTTTGCGAAAGCATTTCTAAAGGATTTGCAAGATAATGAGCCGCATCCGGCTTATCTGTAAAATATACCCAGGCATCTTCTTGGCCTATGGCATATACACTCGAAAGCAAAAGCAGTAAAAGAGTAATTTTTTTCATAAATTATTGTATTGGTTGTCCAAACTTGAACAGATTACCGCTGTCATCGATTATATAAAATTCGCGCATTCCCCAAGGTTGGTTTTTTAGTGCTATTGTATCGCCTAGCACTTTCTTATACCGCTCAAAAACAGCCTCAATATCATTTACGCGAATATAGCAGCTTGAGTTTTCTGCAACTATTTTATCATCGCATTTCCATAAATGAATTTCAATACCATCCCAAACAAAAATCAGAAGATCATCATATTCGTTTGCTAGTTCGCAGCCTAAAATTTCTTGGTAAAATTTTTTAGATTTTTCAAAATTTAAAGATGGAAGCTGGGATATGATTTGGGCAATTTTTGAATTCAAAACCTCTATTGTTTTAGATATAAAAGTCAAATTTACAAAAATGAAATTTTATAAAACGCTTTAGCCGCCAATATTTACAGGAGTCAGACAGCTATATAAAACACTAAATATCAACGAAATAAAAAATATTTTAAAATTTATTAGGTTTTTAAAATATTTATACTCTAAATTTGCACTCAAGTTCTTTAAAAGATTATTCTTATCCAGAAAGACCGAGGGAATTGACCCTATGACGTCTTGGCAACCTGTCCGTTTTCGGATAAGGTGCCACATTCAACCCTTGCTTTGGCAGGGAAAGATAAGCTTAGAAAATAGTACATAATACTTCAAGATATTATATGCTCTTCTGACTTATCGGAAGAGCATTTTTTATTTCTGCTCTCCCGATATCTGGTTTCGAATATTTTTTTTAAAAACAAAAAATATTTAAAAACAATCTTAAAAAGTATCAAGATGAAAGAGCAGACACAAATCTTAAATTACATTCCAGTTGACGAATTAACAGGTTCCATCTCAGTTCCAATTTACCAGACTTCCACTTTCGTACAAGAAGCACCAGGCATCCACAAAGGTTTTGATTATGCACGAAGCAATAATCCTACACGAAAAGTCTTAGAAGACTTAGTCGCAAAATTAGAAAACGGAACTAATGGCTACGCTTTTTCCAGCGGCCTAGCAGCTATTGATGCGGTCGTGAAATTATTATCGGCTGGAGACGAGATTATAGCGGTTGACGATATTTACGGCGGTGCCTTCCGCCTATTTACGCACATTTATGAAAAATTCGGAATCAAAGTAAAGTATGTCGATGCTACTGATGCTAAAAATGTAGCCGAAGCAATTACAGACAAAACAGCTTTAATTTGGATTGAATCTCCGACGAATCCTACGCTAAAAATCGCTGACCTGCGTGCTATTGGAAAAATCGCAAAAGAAAACAGTATCTTATTTTGCGTCGATAACACTTTTGCCTCTCCTATTGCCCAAAAGCCAATTGATTTTGGAGCTGACCTAATCGTGCACAGTGCAACAAAATACATTTCGGGACACAGCGACCTGATTGCAGGCTTGGTTATTACGGCAACTGAAGAATTAGGCAGTAAGATTAAGTTTATCCAAAATGCTTCGGGTGCTATCTTAGGGCCTTTCGACAGCTGGTTGGTAATACGAGGAATCGAGACTTTAAACTTGAGAATTAGACAGCATGCTGAAAATGCGCAAAAAATAGCCGAATTCCTAGCAACAGAAAAACTAATCCAAAACGTTTATTATCCAGGCCTGAAAACACACCACAATCACGAAATTGCCAAAAGTCAGCAGAAATACTTTGGGGGCGTAGTAACGTTTGATTTAGTGATTGATGACAAAGAACTGGCTTCCAGAATTGTTTCGGGAACCAAATTGTTCAAGCTTGCCGAAAGTTTGGGCGGCGTGAAAAGCTTGTGTTGTTTGCCTTGCGAAATGACTCATAAATCAATTCCTGCAGAAAAAAGATACCAGTCTGGCGTGACCGACAGTTTGATCCGACTTTCTGTTGGCTTGGAAGATGCCGATGATTTGATTGCCGACTTAAAACAGGCTATCCAAAATGCAGTCAGAGAAAATGTTGCCATCGAATTCCATAAAAACTAATCCTATCCTATTTTAATCATCATATAAATAACACTCAAAATGTCAAGAAAAAAATTAAATATAGGATTGTTTGGTTTCGGATGCGTCGGTTTCGGACTGTATGAAGTTTTACAGAAAACGCCTGGACTGAAAGCAAACATCAAGAATATCTGCGTAAAAGACAGAAACAAAACGCGCGAAATTGGTGTAGAAAACTTCACTTTCGACAAGAATGATATCTTCAATGATCCGGAAATCAACGTCATTGTAGAATTAATCGATGATGCCGATGCGGCGTATGAAATTGTAACGACAGCCTTAAAAAGCGGCAAAGCAGTGGTTTCTGCCAACAAAAAAATGATTGCAGAGCATTTTGAAGAACTGCTCGAATTGCAGCGAAAACACAATGTCCCGTTATTGTATGAAGCTGCGTGTTGTGCGAGCATGCCGATTATCCGAAATCTAGAAGAATACTATGATAACGATCTTTTGGAATCCATCCAAGGCATCGTGAATGGTTCTACTAATTACATCCTTACCAAGACGTTCAAGGAAAATCTATCGTATGATGAGGCGCTGAAACAAGCACAAGAAAAAGGCTTTGCCGAAAGCAATCCGATTTTAGACACGGGCGGCTTTGATGCCAAATACAAGTTGTTGATTTTGTTAGCGCATTCTTTCGGATATATTGCAAAACCAGAGGATTTGCTGAATATCGGAATTAATAATATTGGAGGCTTGGAATTAAAATATGCTCGAGAAAAAGGCTTAAAGATTAAGCTTGTAGCCCAAGCTTTTAAAAATAATGATGGAAACATTTCGGCTTTTGTTATTCCAAAATTCGTAGATACAGAAGATCGCTTGTTTAATGTGGATGATGTTTTTAATGGCGTGATTACGAAAACCAGTTTTGCAGACGAGCAGTTCTTTGTTGGGAAAGGCGCGGGTGCTCATCCGACAGCTTCTGCAGTCTTGAGCGATATTTCTGCCTTGAGCTATGATTACCAGTACGAGTACAAAAAAATTGCACAGCAGGAAAACATAAGCTTGTCTGATGACGTGAATTTAAAAGTATTCTTAAGACATCAGATTGAGGATGCTGTTACTTTAAAGAAACATTTTTCAACTATTGACGAATCGTATTTAAATCATGAGTCGGGTTATATCACCGGAACCATTTCTTTAGAAAGCTTACGAAATATACACTTTGATGAAAGTTTTGATAAATCTTTTGTTTTGCTGGAAATTGCTAATTAATGCCTTTTTACTGGTTCTTTTTCCAAGCAATAGAAGACTTCAACTAAGCGATGAAGAATGCTAGTTAGCTATACTATTTCAATTGTTTGTTTATATATTTTGTTCATTAAAAAACCCGATAAGAGATTATCGGGTTTTTGATATATGATGGTATTTCAAATTATGCTATAACGCCAGAACCTATAAGTTCTTCCCCTAAATGCCAAGAGACAAATTGTCCTTCTGTAATGGCGGACTGTGGGTTTTCAAAAGCAACATACAAACCGTTTTCAAACTGATATAAAGTCGCTTTTTGCAACGGCTGGCGGTAACGGATCCTTGCCATTACTTCCATGGTTTCACCATTTTTTAGGGCTAGATCTTCACGAATCCAATGTACTTCAGATTTTTCAACAAAGAGTGCTTTTTTAAATAATCCGGGATGGTGGCTTCCTTGTCCGGTATAAATGATATTATTTTCCACATCGGTTTCGATAATGAAAAGCGGTTCAGCTGTTCCTCCAACATTTAGTCCTTTGCGTTGTCCTTTCGTAAAATAGTGAGCCCCTTGATGTTTCCCGACTACTTTCCCCATTTCTGGAGTATATGGAATAGACGCAGCTTCGAACGCCAGTTCTTCTTGCAAAGAATCGAACTCAGCCTTGTCTTTTGTATAAATATCTTGACTGGCTTCAATTTCAAAAATCAGTCCGTCTTTTGGCTGTAATTTTTGCTGTAAAAACTCTGGCAAGCGTACTTTTCCGATAAAACACAATCCTTGTGAATCTTTCTTTTCTGCCGTAACCAGTTCCATTTTTGCAGCGATTTCACGAACTTCCGGTTTTGTCAGTTCTCCAATCGGGAATAAGGATTTTGCTAATTGTTCTTGCGAAAGCTGGCATAAAAAGTAAGATTGGTCTTTGTTTCCATCGACACCGGCAAGCAATTGATATACTGGCTTACTGTCCACTTCAATTTCGCCTTTTCTGCAATAATGTCCAGTCGCTACATAGTCGGCTCCTAAGCTTAACGCAATTTTCATGAAGACGTCAAACTTGATTTCGCGATTGCACAATACGTCTGGATTAGGCGTTCTTCCTTTTTCGTATTCGCGGAACATGTAGTCCACGATCTTTTCTTGGTATTGTTCGCTTAAATCGACTGTCTGGAAAGGAATCCCTAATTTTTCTGCCACTAGAAGTGCATCATTGCTGTCTTCCAGCCAAGGGCATTCGTTAGAAATTGTAACAGAATCGTCGTGCCAGTTCTTCATAAAAAGGCCAATGACTTCATAGCCCTGCTCCTTCAATAAATAAGCAGCAACACTAGAATCAACACCTCCAGAAAGACCAACTACGACACGTTTCATTTTTTATAATTTTATGACGCTGCAAAAGTACGCCAAAATAGAGCATGATTTATGCTCTATTATATTTGTTTAATTTATGAATGTATTTGAGAAATTTATTTGTTGCTCGGAGCGTTTTGCGGCAATTTTCTAGCTCCTTTGTTTTTGCTGTCAATTTTGAATTTTTCTTTTTTTACTTTATTCGGATTTTCTTCTTTCACAAGTTTGCCGTTTTCGTAATATTTCCAAATGCCAGACTTTTTACCGTTCTTGAATTGTCCTTTTATCGTTTTTCCAGCATCGTCATTGTAGGTTACCGCTCCGTCAAATTCGCCGTTTTTATAGATGGCATCTTCAAGAACAGCGCCTTTTTCGCTGTATTTTTTATATGGTCCGTTTTTAATTCCGTTTGTATATGTTGCTTCTTCGGCTATCTTACCACTTCTGTAGAACACTTTACGAATACCGTTTAGCTTTCCTTTGGAATAGTTTTCAAGGGTCATTATTTCTTTCGACTCAAGGTGATAGTATTTCCATTCACCTTCATTGAGCTTGTTGACTTCTTTTCCTTCGCTTACTTTATTCCCTTTTTGGTCAAAAAAAGTGGTATAGGCAGAACCGTCTTTTGCCGTAAAATCTCGCGTCGCAATTACTTTTAATTCTTTAGTATCATCAAAAAACTTAAAGACTCCTGTTTCTTTTCCGTGATCGAAAGTTCCTTCATAGCGCGGTCTTTTAGACTCGGTATAAGTTCCTTTCCAAAGTCCATGTCGCTGACCTTTATCATCGAGCTTGTTGGTTTCCTGAGAATAGGAATACTGAAAAAAAGATAAAAATGAGAGTACTATTATAATAATTGATTTCATAGTCATGCAATAGCTGATTTATTATTCTTGTTAACTAAAAATATGCCATTTTATTGCTTTCTGCTTTCAAGTTTCCACTATTAAAGAACCTTTCGCAATAAATGTGTGTGAATTTAAAAAAGCACCCGGTGATGAGTGCTTTTTAAATTTTATTTCTTTTTTCTGTCTTCTAAAGATTTTTTCTTATCCTCTAAAGACTTGCTTTTTTGTTTCTGCTGCTCTTGCGCCTGCTCCATCATGTCTTGCATTTTTTGCTGGAAACGGCTTTTTGGCTTCTCTTTTGTCTTGTTCTCTTGGATTCTAGCGTGGATCTTTTCATCATTGATGATGTAATTTTTGATGACCAGCATGATTCCAATCGTAATCGTGTTAGAGATAAAATAGTACAAACTCAATCCAGATGCGTTATTATTGAAGAAAATCATCATCATTAATGGCGAAATGTAAATCATCATTTTCATGATCTTGCCCATATCTGGCATACCTTCTTGCGGAGGCGCACTCATGGCTTGATCGCCAGTCGTCATTTTCATGTAGAAGAAAATTGCGATTGCTGCTAAAATCGGGAACAAACTGATATGGTTTCCGTAGAAAGAGGAAATTACAGGAATGTGCTGTTTCCAAGAAAAAATAGCATCAAAAGAAGATAAATCTTCTGCCCAAAGGAAATTCTTTTGTCTTAGCTCGATTGCCGACGGGAAGAACTGGAACAAGGCATAGAATACCGGAATCTGCATCAATGCCGGAAGACATCCCGCCATTGGGTTGACGCCTGCTTTATTGTACAGTTTCATCGTTTCTTGCTGTTTCTTCATCGGGTCTTTCTTGAATTTTTCATTCAATTCCTGAATTTCAGGGCGAAGAACCTTCATTTTTGCCTGCGACAGATACGACTTATAGGTAACTGGTGACATCACCAAACGAACTAAAATCGTGAAGACAATGATTGCGATTCCGTGCGCCAAGAATAGGCTCAAGAAATCATATACTGGAATAAAAATCCAACGGTTGATCCAGCCAAAGATTCCCCAACCTAACGAAATTACTTCGTCAAGGTTTTTCTCATAGCTGTTTAAAATTTTATAATCGGCTGGCCCGTAGTACCAGTTCATATTATAGTTGACTTCGCCTCCTTTGAAAGCTAAAGGAACGGTTGCTTTGAACGATTTGGTGAAGATGGTATCTTTTTCAACATCTTTAACCAAATTATCAGATTTCAGTTCTGCTACTTTAAACGGCGTATCCGTCAAAAGAATCGAAGCAAAAAAGTGCTGCTTAAAAGCAATATACGAAACTTCTTTGGCCTCTTGGCTATCAGAAGATTGTCCTAAATAATCATCTTTCCCACCTTCGTATTCATATACCAATTCAGAATAACGGTTTTCGTAAGAGACGCTTTTTTCGTTTCTGTAGGTTTTTAAGCTCCATTCCATCGGAAGCGGATTCGATGTCTGAAGTACTTTGCTCAATCCTTGCGTTCTGATAGAGAAATCAAGCATATAGTCTTTTGGCTTCAGCACATAGCGGTATTCTAAATATTGTTCTGGTCCTGCTTTCAAGCGCATCGTCAAGACTTGGTTTTCGCCTTCTTTTGTAAGCGTAGGCTCAAAATACAAGTCTTTTGTGTTCAACACCAAATTGCCTTGCGTTTTAAGTTCAATATTTAGATTGGCATTGTTATCTTTTATGATTTTGACCAATTTTCCAGAACCTTTGCTGAAAGCTTCGAAATTCTTCATTTCAGCACCAACGATATAACCTCCTTTGTTTGAAAAAGTAAGTTTTACAAGGTCATTCTCGATCGTCTTGGTTTCAAGTTTTGCAGATGGAAGCGTTGCAGCGTAAGCAAAACTGCCTAAAGAAGTTTTCAATTTTTCTAATTGAACTGAATCTTTTGCTGTAGTGTCTGCCACAGTCAATGCGGCTTCTTTTACTGCTGTTGTTGCTGCTTTTTGTTTTTCTGCTTGCTCAATTTTAGCTTTTGCGTCAATTTCTTCCTGCGAAGGTTTATTGATGTACATTACGCCAATAAGGAGCGCAAAAATCAACACGAAGCCAATAATCGAATTACGGTCAAACTTTTTTTCTTCCATTTTATTCTAAATAATTAATTTAATTCCGCATTTATGCGTTATGCTCGGTCTTGAAGGGTTTCTTCAATTACTATTTATTTTTATGTGATACTGTCGCTTTCACAAAATTCACAAAAAGCGGATGTGGTTTTGCGACCGTACTTTTATATTCAGGATGGTATTGCACTCCGATAAAAAACGGATGGCTTTCAATCTCAATGATTTCTACTAATCCTGTATCTGGGTTTACACCCGATGCTTTTAATCCTGCATTTTCCAAAGCTTCTAAATATTCGCCGTTAAATTCATAACGGTGACGGTGACGCTCTTGGATTTGGCTTTTGTCATAAATTTTTGAGGCTAATGTATCAGGCTTGATATCACATTTCCAAGCTCCCAAACGCATTGTTCCCCCTTTATCTGTAATGGTTTTCTGCTCTTCCATTAGATTGATTACCGGATGTGCTGTCCCGGCATTCATTTCTGTTGAATTGGCATCTTTATGTCCCAAAACATTTCTTGAATATTCTATGACAGCCATTTGCATTCCGAGGCAAATTCCGAAAAACGGAATGTTCTTTTCTCTTGCATAACGAACTGTTTCAATTTTTCCTTCGATTCCTCTTTCTCCAAAACCTGGCGCTACAAGAATTCCGTCTAAATCTTTCAGTTTCTCAGACGCATTTTTTTCGTCTAAATATTCTGAATGAATACTCACTACATTTACCTTCGTTTCATTGGCAGCTCCTGCGTGAATAAAGGCTTCTAAAATCGATTTGTATGAATCTTGCAATTCTACGTATTTACCAACCAGACCGATGTTCACGATATGCTTTGGATTTTTCAGTTTTTGCAAGAACTCGTTCCATTGTTTTAAATCTGGAGTTGCTTTTTCTGGCAAGTCTAATTTTTTCAAGGCTACTTTGTCAAGACCTTCTTCCAACATCAGGTTTGGAACGTCATAGATTGTAGAAGCATCGATAGACTGAATTACAGCTTCTCTTTTTACGTTACAGAACAAGGCCAGTTTCTGACGCAATTCGTCTGAAATTTCATGTTCAGTTCTGCAAACCAAAATATCGGCTTTGATACCGCTTTCCATCAAGGTTTTTACCGAGTGCTGCGTTGGTTTAGTTTTTAATTCACCCGCAGCAGCTAAAAACGGAACTAACGTCAAATGAATTACGATTCCGTTATTTTCGCCTAATTCCCAAACCAATTGGCGAACCGACTCAATATAAGGAAGCGATTCGATATCCCCTACCGTTCCTCCAATTTCAGTAATCACAATATCAAAGTCGCCAGATCTTCCAAGCAATTGCATTCTTTCCTTGATCTCATTGGTGATATGCGGAACGACCTGTACAGTCTTGCCTAAAAATTCTCCTCTTCGCTCTTTTTCGATAACCGAAAGATAAACTCTTCCAGTCGTCACGTTGTTGGCTTGCGAAGTCGGGACATTTAAAAAACGCTCGTAATGTCCTAAATCTAGATCGGTTTCAGCTCCATCATCTGTCACATAACATTCTCCGTGTTCGTAAGGATTTAATGTCCCTGGGTCAACGTTGATGTATGGGTCAAATTTCTGGATTGTCGTTCGGTATCCTCTGGCCTGTAATAATTTTGCTAAAGATGCGGCTATGATTCCCTTCCCTAAAGAAGATGTCACACCGCCTGTAACAAAAATATATTTTGTCTGATTCATTGTGCTGTTGTTTGTCGTTGTAGTTGTGTAAAAAAACGTGGCAAAAGTAGTGAATAAAATTGGAATATTAGAAATTCCATCGCTTAGATTGCTCCTAAGTTATATTTTTAGATTTGCAAACCTGCAATTAATCGTACGCCTCTTTTTGGGAAGCAAAAAACCTGTTTAGGATGGTTTTGGATATTGTTTCTTTATATTTCTGATCAGTTCTTCTAGGCCGTTTAATTTTAGCTCATAGACTAATTGGAGTTGCTGTCCTAATTCTCCTTTCGGGAAGCCTTTGTTGCTGTACCAAACTACATAATACTCTGGCAGATCAATCAAATGCCAGCCTTCATATTTGCCGAAAGGCATTTTTGTATGGGCTAATTTTATAAGAAGCTTTTTCTGGTCGTCCATTTATTCAGAGAAAAAGATTCTGACTCCGATCCAAAATAAGAAGAAGAACAAACTTACAATTAATATCCTATTTCCTTGTTTTCTATCGGATTCTGTGTAGTTGTATACTCGATCTCCGTTAGGCAATGTCTTTTTATGGGTTTTTAAAAACCATCCAATGAAAAAACCGAGAAAGCCTCCTAGAAAGGCAAACAAATAGCCCGCAATAATCCAACCGCCTTGATGTTCTTCGGGTTTAGATAAATCTTCCAGCCTTTGTTTTCTGTGTTTTTCTATTTCTTCGGGAATTATCTCCTGCCCTCTTTCTTTGAGTATTTTCTGTGCCAGCAAAAAATCAAGATGGCTCCATTCGTCTTTTTTAACGATGATTTCTTTGAGTTCTTCATCTGTGAATTCGTGCAGATAATGGTCTCTGTCTATAGTTTCAACCAAATTTGAAGAAATCTGCAATAACAGAACATCTGCTTTTTCGAAATCTTCTTTTTTCAGCTTTATGAGGTAGTCTTTTGATAATTCTGAATTTCCAAAATTGCCGTCCAATCCTGAAGAAGTATCTTCAATTCGGTATTCAATTTGGCTTTCTCTTAAAAAGGTAGCCAATTCTACGGCATCTTCTTTTAAGTTGAATTTTTGAAACGTAATAAATTGAGGGTTTTCCAACGATTATTTCCAGTTAAAGGTGATTGCTTTTTCGATATCAGGATTCAAGCTCAAAAGAACTGGACAGTTCATTGCTGTTCTTTCCAAAATCGTCTTGGCTTTTTCATCAACTGAAACTGACATATTCATCACGATTTCAATCTTGGCAATTTTTCGTGGTTCGGCTTGCATAATTTTCGTTACCTCAACAGTAGAGCCTACCAAATCTAGGTTCATGTCTTTTGACTTGATTGCCATTATCGAAATCATACAGCTTCCTAGAGCGTTGGCTAGCAAATCTGTCGGTGAAAAAGCTTCTCCCTTTCCGTGATTGTCTGTTGGTGCGTCAGAAAGTATTTCAGTTCCCGATTGCAAGTGTATTGAAGATGTTCTTAAATCTCCTAAATAGGTTACTTTTGATGTCATTATTTTGCTTCTTTAACCGTCAGGTCTTCATCATAATAAAGGATATACACTCCTTTGTTTGAATAGCCTCCTGATGGATTTCTATTGTAATTGAATTTATTTTCAACCTGTTCCGTAGCTGCATCATAGATTGTTTCTTCGAAACTTTTTTCTTGTGACAATCTGAGCATCGCATCAAAAGTCACGTCAAAACCGCGCGTAGCATATTGATTAGGGAAAATATTGTTTTTCTTTTTGTACACTTTTGAAAAGATCAATGCTTCAGGCGTATCATTATCACGCGTTACTGCCGGATACAGCATTCTTAATTTTGCCAAGTTGGCTATGGAAATTTCATCTGAATCTAAAGCATCATTCGATTCCAAAATCACTAACTGCAATTGATATTCTGACTGTGCTGCCAGCAAAGCGGAGATAGTCGATTTGATCATCCATATGCTAGCGGTTTCCATCACAACATAGTTCATCTGGTTTTTCGCCAACAGCGACTTAAGGCTTTCTGAGGACAAACCGCCTTTATCTGTAAAGCTTGCGAATTTCACATTGCTATAATTGTCTGAAATGTATTTGCGTGTGCTTGCTTTTTTCGGATCTACAACAGCGACTATATTACCATTTTTACTGTTCATATAATCAAACATGGCACTTTTAAGATAGTCAACAGTCGGCATTGATTGGTAAAGATTGCTGTACAATTTTCCGCTGTCTTTTGACAAAGGAGAAATCACAGGAACATTGCTTTTGTTAAGCATTTCGGCTGTTTTTTCAGCATGGGCTTGGTAAAATGGTCCTACGACTACATCTGCTTTTGTCAAATTATTTTGTACAAATGTGCTGGAAATGCTTGACGAATTTCTGTTTTCTTGCGAATCAAGAATCTTCACGTCGATATTCAAGCCTAACGTCTTTGCCGAATCGATAGCCACTAACGCACCTGAATAAAAATCAAGGGTCATGTTCAGGAAGTTGTCTTTTTTCAATCGTGCCTGAACGCTAGAAGTCGTATCGCCTTCAATTTTTGACACATTGAAAGGCAACAGCAGTACCAATTCTTTTCTTTCTTTTGTTGAAAGCGATTTGGTCAAATCGGTAAAGTTTTTAGAAGAGGCATTTGCTAATGGTAACGTATTTGGAACTTTTAATATCATTCCTACTTTTACGCCGTCTTTCAATTCCTGATTCAAATCTGTCAAATCGTTTTGGCTCAATCCGAACTGTCTCGACAAGCTGTAAAGTGTTTCTTTAGGCTTTACTTCGTATTTTCCAAAACCAGCATCTGTCGTTTCCTGCTTCGGAGTTTCTTGCTTAGGAGTTTCGGATTTCTTTTCAGCTATTTCAACTTTTGGAGCATTTCCTTTGATGACGAGCACTTGTCCTATTTTCAAGCCTTCTTTAGCTTCTGGGTTTTTCTTCTCTAGCTCTTCTAAAGTAATGCCGTATTTCTTTGCGATCGAGTATTTCGTTTCTTTGGGCTGTACTTCGTGGACGATATTTTGTCCGTCGTTTTTAGCCTCTTTTTTTTCTTCTTTCTCGGCTTTCTTTTCTGCTTTTCTTTCTTCTTTTTTAGAAGGCTTAGTTTCTTGTTTTGGCGTTTCTTGTTGTTTTCCAGGAATTGTCAAGACTTGGCCAATTTTTAGTCCGTCTTTTATTTCTGGATTTGCTTTTTCTAAATCAGCCACAGAAACATTGTACTGCTTTGCTAATCCATAAGCAGTTTCTTTTGGAGCAACAGTATGCGTGTTTCCTTTCTTTTGAACCGATGGCGTTTCGACAACTTTCTGTTCTTTTACCGGAATTTTCACTGCTCCTTTTGAAGGAATAAGCAAAACTGATTTTTCTTTCAGACCATTCCTCGCATCTGGATTCAGGGTATAAATATCTAAAGGAGTAACTTTATATTTTTGTGCGATTTGCGTCACGGTCTCTCCGCTCGACACCGTATGTTTCACATTCTGCTGTGCCTGTCCTGAAAAAGACACTAAAAGCATCCATACAAATACTATAAAAAACTGCTTCATTTTATTCTTACTTTTTAAGGCTATTAGATTTTATAAGCTAATAAGTCGTTACTAATTTAGAGAAAAGCAACGACTTAATTAATTAATTTTTAAATTTCTTATTCCCACTCGATTGTGGCTGGCGGTTTTGAGCTGATGTCGTAGACCACTCTATTCACGCCTTTTACTTTATTGATGATCTCGTTCGAGATTGTCATTAGAAACTCATACGGAAGATGCACCCAGTCAGCTGTCATACCGTCTGTAGACTCTACAGCTCTCAAGGCAACTACCTTTTCGTACGTTCTTTCGTCTCCCATCACACCAACGCTGTTTACAGGAAGAAGAATCGCTCCAGCCTGCCAAACTTTGTCATACAATCCGTGTGACTTTAATCCTTCTACAAAAATATAATCTACTTCTTGAAGAATCCTTACTTTTTCTGGCGTGATATCTCCCAAAATTCGGATGGATAATCCTGGTCCAGGAAAAGGATGTCTTCCCAACAATTCTGGCGAAATACCAAGCGTTGCTCCTACTCTTCTTACTTCGTCTTTGAAAAGCATACGAAGCGGCTCAACTACTTTCAGTTTCATAAAATCAGGCAATCCGCCCACATTATGATGCGACTTGATTGTAGCCGATGGTCCTTTTACAGAAACCGACTCGATCACGTCAGGGTAGATTGTTCCTTGCGCCAGCCATTTCACGTCTTCTATCAGGTGCGATTCGTCATCAAATACTTCAATGAACACGCGTCCGATTGTTTTTCTTTTTGTTTCCGGATCATCGATACCCGCCAATTCATCCAAAAAACGTGCCGAAGCATCAACTCCTTTGACGTTCAAGCCCATTCCTTTGTATTGTTCAAGAACATTTTGGAATTCATTTTTACGTAACAATCCGTTATTCACGAAGATACAGTACAGGTTTTTACCAATCGCTTTGTTCAGCAAAACTGCAGCTACAGTAGAATCAACTCCGCCTGAAAGTCCGAGAACAACTTTATCGTCTTTTATTTTTTCTTGCAATTCCGCCACGATTTCCTCTACGAAAGCATTTGGCGTGAAATTCTGAGGCACTTTTGCAATTTTGACCAAGAAGTTTTCTAAAATCTGCTTCCCGTCAGTAGAATGGTATACTTCAGGATGGAACTGAATTGCATACGTTTCTTCGCCATTAATTCTATAGGCAGCATTTTCTACATCTTTAGTACTCGCCAATCTCACTCCGTTTTCCGGCATCTTTTTAATGGTGTCGCTATGGCTCATCCAGACTTGGCTGTTCAAATGCACATCGTCGAAGAAAGCCTCTTCATCTTTAATAAATGCAAGATTAGCTCTACCGTATTCGCGAATGTTAGACGGTGCTACTTCGCCTCCAGAAAAATGGGCTAAGTATTGGGCACCATAACAAACAGCTAGCATTGGCAGCTTGCCGCGAATCTGAGACAAATCAGGATGCGGCGCATCTTCGGCTCTTACTGAAAAAGGGCTTCCAGATAAAATTACGGCTTTATAACTTGATAAATCACTCGGAAAATGATTGTATGGGAAAATTTCGCAGAAAATATTTAATTCGCGAACCCTTCTCGCAATTAGTTGTGTGTATTGCGATCCGAAATCTAAAATAAGTACGTTGTGTTGCATGCGCAAAATTAAGTTAATCTTGTAAGATGTTGTTTGTTAGTAGCTGTGTTTTTTATCTTTTTTAGTCGAAAGGACAATCTCTTCCTACTCTCAATAAAAATAAAAGCGCAAATTTACAATTAAATGAGCAAAAAGGAGACACAATAGTGCCTTTTTTAAGTCTAATAATCGATTTGGAAATTTCTTCTGTGATATTCTTGTTTAAACCTTCAAATCAAGTCGAAGAAAAAGCAGGTTTTTATAAAAGTCTTTCGTGTTATAGGCTAAAAAGTATAGGATTTCTGCTAATTTGGTGTGCTTTTTTATTATTAGTGCCCATAAACACAATACTTAAATATATGTTAAATTTAAATTCAACGATGTTAAAATCATAACATTATAAATGCCGAACGTAAAAATATACTTACTTTTAGGAAACTTTTAATTAAAACATATACTTATGAAAAGAAAACTACTTTTTTTATTCTTGTTAGCACCTCTATTAGGCTTTAGCCAATTTAATCAAGGATTTGAGGGAGCAACGACAATTCCTGCGGGATGGACAGTAATTAATGGTGGCGATGCAGCCCAAACGTGGACTGTAATTGATTTTACGGGAGGTGAAGTTCAAGCACATACAGGCACAAATGCGGCGTCAATTCGCTATGGAGCAACAGCCCACAATGACTTTTTGATTACGCCTAGCATAACTGTAACCGCAGGCGTGAACGATCTAATCTCTTTTTGGGGGAGAAGTAGAGACCCTTTATATCCTGAAACGATTGCAGTGAAGGTATCAACAACAACGCCTGAAGCCGCAAGTTTTACGAACACATTACAAGCTTCGGTTGCACCACCAAGCGGAACTGCCTTCGTAAAGTATTCGTATGATTTATCTGCTTATGTTGGACAAACCATTTATGTTGGATTCCAAAGCACAACGACTGATCAATTTGTATTTGACATCGATGATGTAGTGAGTTCAGCATTACCAGCATGTTTGGAACCTAATGCAGTCGTTGCAACAGGGGTTACTTCAGGAACAGCCAATATAAGTTGGACCTCTGCAGCCTCTGCTTTTGTTGTAGAATATGGCGTTACTGGCTTTACACAAGGTACTGGAACAATTGTAAATGTCACTACTGGAACTTCCACACCTCTATCTGGTTTAGCAGGCAGTACATCATATACAGCTTATGTGAAAGCTGTTTGCAGCGGAACAAGTGAAAGCGTATGGTCAAGCGTTGTATTTGTAACCCCAGTTGCAAATGACATTTGCGCTGGTGCAGTTCCGTTAACAATAGGAACTACTTTTGATACCAATCCGGTAACTGCAACTTCAGTTGGTGCTACAACAAGCACGACAATACCGTCGTGTTCAGATTCAGGCGTATATGACGTGTGGTTTTCGTTAGTTGTTCCAGCAGATGGAAATGTAACTATTGAAACAAACGAAGTAGTTGGATCAGAAAATGATGATACAATTATAGCCGCTTTTAGAGGCACTTGTGCTGCATTGGTTGAAGTACCATCTGGATGTAATGATGATAATGAAGATGTAGAAGATACTTTTTTCTCTAAAATATCACTAACAGGCTTAACGCCAGGAGAAACTTTATATATAGCAGTTTGGCAATATGAAAGTATCTTTGGTCCTGCAGTTAGAGGCGAATTTAAAATTTCAGCATTTAATGCTTCTTTAGGAACGGGTACTGTTGATGCTCCTAAATTCTCTTTCTATCCGAATCCAGTTACTGATGTATTAAATCTATCCTACCAAAACAGTATTTCTGAAGTAGCTGTCTTTAATGTATTAGGACAACAAGTAATGCAAAAAACAGTTAACGAAAATGAATCTCAACTGAATATGTCAGCTTTAGAGCAAGGTACTTACTTGGTAAAAGTGACAAGCGGAAATGAGACTAAAATGATTAAAGTATTGAAAAAATAAGTAAATTTATTTTTTCATTTATATAAAATACCGCTCAGTGAGCGGTATTTTTTTATGGCTCCGGCGTTAAACCAAACAAGCATTCCTTCTTTTCAAACAAAACATTCTTCGCGTTTTTTCATTAAGTTTGTCATACTAAATACACTACAAATGATTAAATCCTTGTTGATAGTTGGCTTAGGTGGCGCTTTAGGAAGTATTTTCAGATACCTCACCTCTTTAGCGATTGGAAAATACATGCCTACTAAATTTCCTTTGGGAACTTTTACGGCCAATATCTTAGGCTGTTTTATCATCGGATTGCTGTTTGGTTATTTCGAAAAAAACAATCTGGTCAACTCCGATATGAAATTATTTTTCGCAACCGGATTCTGTGGCGGCTACACGACATTTTCTACATTTGGCTATGAAAACATTAGCCTTTTCCAAAGCAATAATTCTCTCCTGGCTTTTACCTATATCGGCGCAAGTTTATTCTTCGGACTTCTGGCGGTCTGGTTCGGGCTATTTCTTACCAAATAATTTATGTTTCCACATAAAAAAATGTAATTTCGCAATCTATGAAAGAAGAAGAGATTAAAGGAATACTGGAATTGTTGGCTTCTCCTAAAAAGATTGCCATTATTCCGCACCGAAGCCCCGATGGCGATGCAATGGGTTCTACTTTAGGGCTGTATCATTTTTTAAAAAAATTGAACCACGAGCCGATCGTAATCGCTCCGAATGAATTTCCGGATTTTCTGGCCTGGCTTCCAAGCTCGGAAAAGGTACTTATTTTTGAAAAAGACAAAGAAAACGTAGCAAAAATTCTTAATGAAGCCGAGCTTATTTTTACGCTAGATTTTAATGCCCTGCACAGAACGGGCGAAATGGAAAACATACTCAATAAGCTAAAAGCGCCTTTCATCATGATTGATCATCATCAAAAACCTGATGATTATGCGCTTTACCGCTATTCTGACACTAACTTTGGGTCTACTTGCGAGATGATTTATAATTTCATTACGTTCTTAGGCTATAAAGAACTGCTTGACAAAACAATCGCAACTTGCCTTTATACAGGAATCGTAACCGATTCAGGATCGTTCCGTTTTCCATCAACAACCAGCATGACGCACAGGGTTGTTGCTGAATTATTAGACATCGGAGTACAAAACGGAGATATCCACAATTCGCTATTCGACAATAATTCGTACCATAGATTGCAGCTTTTAGGACGGGCATTGCAGAACATGAAAGTACTGCCAGAATACAAGACTTCGTACATAAAGCTTACGCAGCAGGAACTTGACGAGTTTCATTATGTTAAAGGAGATACTGAAGGCATCGTGAATTACGGACTAACGATCAGAGGAATTATCTTTACCGCTATATTTATTGAGAATAAAGACGAAGGAATTATCAAGATTTCGTTCCGCTCGCAAGGCAATTTTGACGTGAACCAATTTGCACGAGATTATTTCAACGGAGGCGGCCATATTAATGCGGCAGGCGGAAAATCGACATTATCGCTGGAAGAAACCGTAAAACAATTTGAAAGCATTTTATCAAAACAAAATTTTAATGTGTAGGCCTATGAAACTTTTCAAGCTTATTTTGAGTGTCGCGGCTGGCACTATGTTGGTTACAGGCTGTACGCAACAACAGGCTCGCAAGCCTCTTTCGCATTCTTCGGGAACTTTTATGAAAGAGTCTGTCGAGCGAAACAAAAAACTGATTGCCGGCGAAGAATCCAAAATCGAGTCCGTGATCAAAAAAGATGCAAAATCGAACTATATCGCTACGGCTAAAGGATATTGGTATAAATATGACGTAAAAAGTACAGCGACTGATTCTATAACTCCTAAAAAGGGCGATGTGGCTTATTTTGATTACGAAGTAAAAGATCTTGACGGCAATGTAATCTATACGGAACTGGAACTCCGTCCGCAAGTATATCTTGTCGACAAGCAAAACATCATGATGGGAATGCGCGACGGTATCAAATTGATGAAAAAAGGCGAAAAAATCACTTTCCTTTTTCCTTCCCACATGGGCTACGGCTATCATGGCGATGACAGAAGAATCGGCCACAATCAGCCGCTGATGGTTACCATTGCGCTGAAAGACATCAAGCCTGAAAAAGAAGCCCGAACAAAAAACGAATCGAAAACACAACAACCTACCGAAGCTCCAAAACCAACGGAAGAGCCGAAACAATAAACAACCAATTTATCAAAATGAAGAGAATAACAAGTCTATTTTTAGGTATCAGCGCCCTGTTTTTTTCGTGTAACAACCCGAGCAGCAATCTGCCTGATGGTATGTATGCGGAAATCGAAACCAGCAAAGGAACTATTGTAGTTGAATTAGAATATAAAAAGACACCGGTGACGGTTGCCAATTTTGTATCGCTTGCGGAGGGAAAAAATCCGATGGTAAGCGAAAAATTTAAAGGAAAGCCGTTTTATGACGGATTAAAATTCCACAGAGTACTGCCTAATTTCATGATCCAAGGCGGTGATCCTGATGGCAATGGCAGTGGCGGTCCAGGATATCGTTTCCAAGATGAAATCGTACCAGAACTAAAGCATGACAAAGGCGGTATCTTGTCTATGGCAAATGGTGGAAAAGCTACAAACGGCAGCCAGTTTTTTATCACGCACCAAGCAACGCCTTGGCTTGACGGAATCCACACTGTTTTTGGACATGTGATTGAAAACGGCATGGAAGTGGTAAACGCTATCCAGCAAGATGATGTAATCAACAAGATTACCATCATCCGCAAAGGAGAGGATGCTAAAAAATTTGATGCTCCAAAAATCTTCAAAGACAATTTTGCAAAGCAGGCTGCTGAACAAAAAAAGATGGAAGAGGAACAGCTAAAATTAAGAGAACAATATGCTGGCGTTATTAAAGAAAAGGAGGCCTCTTTCCAACAATTAAAATCGCAATCAGTTAAAACACAATCTGGATTGCAATTTAAGATTCTATCTAAAGGTAATGGCAAAAAGCCTGTTGCCGGAGCGCAAGTTTTTATCAACTATGCAGGCTATTTTGAGAACGGCGACTTGTTCGACACCAACATTGAAAGCGTGGCGACAGTTTTCGGAAAGCTAGATCCAAACAGAGCTGCGGCTAAAGCGTATAATCCAATTCCTTTCCAGATCGGAGTCAAAGAAGGCATCATTCCTGGATTTATTGAGGGAGTCGAACAGTTATCTATTGGCGATAAAGCGGTTATCTTTATTCCTTCGTATTTGGGCTACGGAGAAAGAGGTATGGAAGGTGCTATTCCTCCAAACGCTAATATTATATTTGAAATTGAAATGCTCGGATCAATGCCTGCCAACCAATAGGCAGATAAAAATAAAGTAGAAAACTTAATCTGTACTAAAATGAAATTAAAATTTATTTGCTTATTGTTTTTGGCCATGACAGCTGGCCTAGGCGCGCAGACAAAAAAGAAAGCCGCTGCTCCAAAAAAAGCTACAACTACAACTAAAAAAGCTGGAACTTCTAACCAAGAGCCTGGAATTTATGCTCAGTTTGAAACGACCAAAGGAAGAATTGTAGTCAAATTAGAATACCAAAAAGCGCCGATTACGGTTGCCAATTTTATTTCGTTGGCAGAAGGCACCAATACTGCCGTAAATGCAAAATACAAAGGAAAACCGTTTTATACCGGACTTAAATTTCATAGAGTTATCAAAGATTTTATGATTCAGGGTGGAGATCCGCTGGGCAATGGTTCTGGAGATCCTGGCTACAAGTTTAAGGATGAAATCGACCCAAGCTTGAAACATGATACAGCAGGAATTCTTTCTATGGCCAATTCTGGCCCTGGAACCAACGGAAGCCAGTTCTTTATTACGCACAAAGATACGCCGTGGTTGGATGGCAAGCACACTGTGTTTGGCAAAGTGACTAGCGGCATGGACGTTGTGAATGCGATCGAGCAAAACGACGTAATCATGGAAATCAAAATCATTAGAAATGGTGCCGAAGCTAAGAAGTTTGACGCGGCTAAAGTATTTAATGAGTATTTTGCCAACAAAGATGAAGTTGAGAAAAAACAATTAGCTGCCGAAGCCGAGAAAAAGAAAGCGCTTGAAGCTGAATTTGCTCCTGTAAAAGCTAAAAAAGTAGCCGAATTGAACGCCATCAGAGCAACAACAACAAAGACTGCTTCTGGTTTAGAATATAGTATTACGACAAAAGGCAAAGGAATAAAACCGGCTTCTGGAACGGTATATGTTAATTATGCAGGATATCTTGAAGATGGAAGCTTGTTTGACAGCAGCGATGCCGAAATATCTAAGCTATACGGTAAGTTCGATGCTAACCGCGCAGCTCAGAATGGCTACCAGCCTTTTCCTTTCGATATTTCTAACAAAGGCGGCCTGATTGCTGGTTTCCTTGAAGGTATTAATCTTATGTCGTTTGGAGACAAGGCTACATTCTTTATCCCAGCCGCTCTTGGCTATGGCGAAAGAGGTGCTGGAAACGTAATTCCGCCGAATGCTAATATTATTTTTGAGGTGGAACTTTTGGAAGCTCCTAAACAATAATTAATCGCAAGTATTTATACTAAAAAAGAGGTTCTAAATGAACCTCTTTTTTTTATTTCTTAAACTTCCATTCAAATTCATCTTTGTCGTTGATGATGGCTCCTAGTTCCACTTTAACGACTTCATCAAATTCGGCTTGAAGGATGAGCCAGTTGGATTCGTTGAAGAAGTTTTCAAAGGTGTCGAATTCTTCTTTTTCCCACTTTGCCAGTCCTTTTGCTTCTAGTTCTTTTTGAACCACAGCTATCGGACGGGCTATGACTTTTTTATCAAACAAAACTAATTCTGGGCTTGACGCTACGAGATATCCGAGCTTGAATCCTTCTTCTTGATAAAACGTCAAGCGGATTTTTTGCTTGTTGTATTGAAAGATGACATTGTCTTCTTCGTCTTTATAGGTCTTGTCTGGCTTGCCGTAAAGGGCTTCTACGTCTTTCTGCAGCATCCCGAAGATGAGCTTGTCGATTCCGATTTTTGGGTTTATTTTCATGTTTTATCTGTTGTTTATTTTATTCTTCAATTGTTCTTTTGCGCCTCCCTCCCATTCGCTTTTTAGGATGCTGAGTATGATAGAATCGCGGCGGACTCCGTTTTGGATTGTCGGCATGTGGCTTCGCAATATTCCTTCCACCTGGCAGCCTATGCTTTTCATGGCGGCAATGCTTTTTGCATTGTTGCTGTCGGCCCTAAACTCTACTCTTTCCATTCCTAGCACTTCAAAAGCAAATTCGAGCATCAGGAACTTGCAGTGCTTGTTTAGCCCTGTTCCTTGATAATCTTTTCCGTACCACGTATAGCCAAGCTGGAGCGTCTTAAACGGCAGATTGATATCATAAAAGCGCGTGCTGCCGGCATAGGCATTTGTTTTTTTATCGTAAACAATAAAGGGAAATTCGATCTTGTTTTCTCGTGCTTTTAGCGCCAAGTCTATGTAGTTTTCGAGGTTTTCTCTGCCTGCGGCGGGAATAGAAGAAAATGTCCAGATTTCGGGCTCGTTGAGCGAAAAGTGCAGCAGGTTTTCTATATCTGAATGTTGCAACGGACGCAACAGGACTGCATCGTCTTGCAGAATCACTTCTTTTGAAAAGTCAAATTCTTTTATCTGTGCCATATAGGTGGTAGGTTCTTTTGGATATCAAAAATAGGTTTTATGTGGCTATAAATTATTATAAAACTCTTATAAAATGTTTACTACTGTTTTATGGGAAGATTCTTGCTTTACTAAACACTATTGTTTATTAAAAAAATTACTTAAGTAATTATTTTTAGTAATAAAAATAGAGATAATTTGGTTTATGAGTACGCACTTGGTTTGATGGGTTTGTATTTTTTTAATTAAAAAATAAATAAATTAGTTTATTTATAAATTATATTTTGTATTATTGTAGCCTATCTAACCTAAATAACGAATTAAAAACCAATGATATGAATCCAAAAAAGCACTTTATCAGAAGCCTTAATTCTACCCGAGGCAAATTGGTACCTAGCCGTCTGGCTTGTGTCGCACCAAAAGAAGAAATTGTGTCTGTCCTCTTGACAAAAAGGTGTGAAGGGTCTTATAAGCCTCCTCCTAAAATGTAAGTAAAGCTTGTCTTAGCTGGAAAACAGCTACTGTTTTCTAGACCAGACGGCTTGCAGTCTTCTCATAAAATTTTACCCGCCAAATAATTAGTAATCTAAACCAATCAATTATGAAAAACACTGCATTTTTTAAGGGCCTGCTGTATGCGGGTATTGTATTATTGTTTCTTAACTGCGATGACGAAAAGCCGGTGACGGCGCATGCTCATCAGACTAAAAATATGGCGATTTCGTTTAGCCAATTTAAAAAAGAAACGGATATTGTTGATTTTCAGACGGTCTTTAGGGCAAAGGCTTCGCATTTTGGGGAAAGTGCAAGAACGTCTGGGCTGACTCAGGGCTTTGTTATTGATACTACTTCTATAGAGAAACGTTCAGACAGCAACCCTACTTATTCATTTTTTGTATATCCGGTCAATGATAAAATGGCGGGAGAACATGAAATCTTCAATTTGGTCTACCATAAAGAGAATGGCAAATGGGAAACGAGCCTATTTTCTGCCGAAATAAAGGTTGTTGAAGGAAGCAATACGCTCTATGAAAACATCAAGCAGGTATATTCGAGTCGTAGCACCAATGTAGTGTGCTGGGGAACGGAATATAAATTTCACTGTACGCGTACGGGGCCTTGTGCAGGAGGTACTTGCGACCTATGTAACTTGTGTATTTCTTCTAGTGCTATTACTGTTCCGTGTGGCATACCTGAGCCAGAAAATCCTAGTATTGGTACGGGCGGAGAGCCTGGGTTTGGTATCAATCCTGGCGGTGGGGGTATTCCCGTTAAAGTATTTATGACTGCGTTACAGCTTGATCTGGTGCAGCAAGGCTGGCTGAATGTGAATCCGTTTTTTAAGGCGAGGCTTATCGAGGGGTATATTGGCGTGCCATCTATTAGTGCCATCGTAGATATTCGAGATGAATTTAAAGCAAAATTGGGCTTTTTGATGACTAATTATGAAATGTGCCAAAGTGTTGTGGAATATGTCATACAGCAACAGTATCGGCAGGAGGCCCAACAGTTTGGATGGGAACTGATCAACTTGGCTATGGAAGATTCGTTTGCCTTTGCATTTGACGATACTGTTGCAGAAAATGCGGTGCCTATCAATAGCGTTGGGCAATTGGGGGCTTCGTTAAACAATTTAGAGATTACTTCTGTATCAACAGACCAGCTGCCTAACCAAAGAAATTCTTTTTTGGGGAGCTACAAATTCAAGATCAATATGATCACCGGCATAAAAATCAATATCAAATTTTCTGTTTCACGTGAATACAATCACACTGTCACAAGCGTGAATACCGAACAATATGGGGCATCTCTAGGAGAATGGGAACAAAGCGACCATAGTGTCGATATTTTGCCAAATGGCAATATAAGGGTTGAAGTTATAGGCTCTATGACGTATGACTATTCTATCCAAGGCTTGGGTCTCAAGGTTATCAAAGGAATACGCTTAGTCCTGATCTTAAATCCAGCCGATGCCACCATCGTAAGTTCTTCATGGAATTATAACTAACTTAAAAAAACAACTTATGAGAGAACAAGTTTTTGAAACGGAAACGGTCTACCATCTAGATTTTATCTTGAGTACGGTATGGGAGGTTCTGAATTTAGCACTACTTATAGCTATTATCTATTTTATAGTAAAACTGTATAGAAAGCTTATCAAATTTTTGGATAAGAATTCTTGATACAACTACGGACTTTTAAGTTAAACGGCAAGATACTTCCTTGCCGTTTTTTATTGTTAGTTAGAATGCCCTTTAGTTACGAGCGAAATACACTTACACTAAAAAAGTGACCAGTTACGCCTAAAATCGACCACTTATTACTTCTTGTTAGGAAAATATTAAAGTTTGAATGATCTTTGAATTAGCAATTTTTTTAATATGAGATTGATCGATATGAAAAATTAATCTCTCTTACTAGTGGTTTTAAAATTACTCTACATTTGTAAAAAAACATATTTTATGAAAAGCAATTTCCTAAAAAAATCATTCGTAGCTTTCTTTATGCTGTTTGCCATTGCAACCTCTTTTGGGCAAGAAAATAAAAAGAACCAAAAAGCGGTAATCAAAACCTCTATCTCTTGCGATCACTGCAAGGAGTGTGAAACCTGCGGCGCCAACTTTCAATCGAATATGCTGAAAATAAAAGGCGTAAGAATGTATGAGCTCGATGAAAAAGAAATGACCATAACGGTATATTATAATGCTACAAAAACCGACCTACAGACTATCAAAACAGCTATTTCGAAACTGGGTTATGATGCCGATGATGTGAAGGCAGATGTAGCGGCTTATGACAAATTGGATAACTGCTGTAAGAAAGCATAATATTCTTTAAACTGTAATTTCAAAAAACTGCAAGCTTCAAAAAACTCTTGCAGTTTTTTTATTTTATAGACACAAATACTTAAATTTCAACACGCTACAGATATACATTACTTAAAGAAGACTAAATAGTAATCGACTTTTAAATTCCAAAATTATATATGATGTAAAACTTACTTAAAACAAAAAGACATGAGAACAATTCTACTTACTTTTTTCGCCACTGCGATTGCTTCTAGTGCTTATGCACAAGAAGCTGACAAAGTTTTGATTCGGGTAAAATATGCCTTTTCGCATATGCATGACATACACAACAGGGAGAATTATTATAAGGAAACTATGGTACTGATTGCAGGAAAAAAGGCTTCGGTATATTTGAGCTATGATAAAGTTTTACAAGATATTCAGACTAAAGAGGTTTTTGAAAAACAAACTCGTGAGCAGGCCAATGTAAAAACCCCAACCTTTAGTATGCCGCCTAAAAAACGACCGACGAACAGCATGGAGATTTTCTATTTTGCCGATGCCCACAAGTTTATAATAAAAGAGCATTTGGGCGCTTTTTATCTTTGGGAGGAAAAAGTTGAAAAAATAGATTGGAACATCACATCAGAAACTCGCATCATCGAGAACCTAAATTGCAAAAAAGCGACAGGTTATTTTAGAGGCCGGAACTGGACAGTATGGTTTGCAGAAGAATTACCTTTTTCTAGCGGCCCATGGAAGTTGGTTGGATTACCAGGACTAATCATTGAAGCCTATGATGAGGATAGCGAAGTAAGCTTTGTATTTGCCGGGTTGGAGAAAATTGATGAAAACGCAAAGCCTCTTGCTGATGAATACAAATACGTATCAAGAATGGGAAGCAGCAACGCTCTTTCGGATACCAAAATCCAACTGCCTACAGATGCTCATACCTTCAAAGCAACTCCTGAAGAAATAAAGGAATTGAAAGATCTTCAGAAAAAAGATCCTGAGAAATTTTTTAAAACCCAAATGGAATTGCTAGGACTTGGCGGCCTACAACCGGTTTCTAAGGGCAAAAGCTCCCCTGTTCCGTTTCAAATGCCTGTATTTAATAATCCTATTGAGCGTTCAATGCCTTAACTTAATTGGACTGTTGATATGAAAACAGCAACAATCGTCTTTTTTTTATTTTCTTGTCTTTGCGTTCGTGCCCAAAACAGGAGCAGGGAACTGGGTTATGAACAGCCTATTTTTGACAGCGACACTTGCTGCTGGAGGAAACTTGCGAAGAATAACGAATATGAAAAAGCAGGCGATTTGATTGTTTCTTATCTTAAAAACAATAAAAAAACGCTCCAATATACATGCTCTACATTGGCATGCAGGACAAATGTTTGCAAAAGCGCAAAACGATAGATTAGCCGTGCATTACTTTCGAAAAACATATAATTTCTTATACAAATGGTTTGGCGGCGAAGACGGAAAAACATGGTATTATTATGCCAAAGGAACGGTGGCCTTTATCGAAAGAGACCAAGAAAAATTAAGCAAGATTATTAAATCTTGGGACAAAAACCTTCCGAAAGACCGCAACTATTCGAGCTTAATCAGGCTTTATAAAAACTGGGACAGCAAGTATCTGGAAGCAACCGAACCATAGATTCTATAAATAGATTATATTTAGCCTATTAAATAGCGTAACATGGCAGTCAAACACAACACCATAGACGAGTACATTTCAGATTTTTCAATTGAGGTGCAAGAGATTCTGGAAAAAGTCCGCGCCACGATACAAAAGGCGGCTCCAGAGGCAACCGAAGCCATCAAATATGCCATCCCTACTTTTGTGCTCAACGGAAATCTCGTGCATTTTGCCGCTTTTAAAAATCATATCGGATTCTATCCTGCTCCTGAGGGCATGGAAGAATTTGATAAAGAATTTTCGGCTTATAAAAAAGGAAAAGGTTCTGTACAGTTTCCGCTTGACCAGCCGATTCCTTTGGAATTGATTGCTAAGATAACGGCTTTTAGGGCAAAACAGAATTCTGAGAAAAAGAAATAGCCAAGAAATCATTTTTTAATATTGAGAGCATTGAAAAAAAATCTTACGATCGCACTATTCGTTCTGGCTTTAGGGACGTTAGGGTTTTGTGCATTTGCAAAAAAGGTATCCTATAGCGACAGCCGCTTTATCAGTTATGTGGTTGATCCAAAAAAGCAAACTTTAAAACTGTACTTAAAAGACGAAAAGCAGCAAAATTTCAAAAGCATTAACAACTTAAAGCTTTGGCTCGAAAAAAAGAGCCAAAATCTCGAATTTGCGATGAATGCTGGAATGTATAAAACGGATAACTCCCCTCAAGGTCTTTACATTGAAAATCAAAAAGAATTGTTTCCTCTAGACACGGCCAGCGGTAATGGGAATTTTTATCTGAAACCTAACGGCGTATTTTATATCACTAAAGAAAATGTTCCTTTTGTGTGCGCTACTGAAAAAATTGCAAATAAGAACACGATGAAATATGCCACGCAGTCTGGCCCGATGCTGGTAATTGATGGACAAATTCATCCTAAATTTAAAAAGGGCTCTGCCAATCTAAATATTAGAAACGGCGTGGGTATTCTGCCAAACAACACGATTATTTTCGCGATGTCAAAAGAAGAAATAAGCTTCTATGACTTTGCTTCTTATTTTAAAAGCCTGGGCTGCAAGAATGCACTATATCTAGATGGTTTTGTTTCTCGAACGTATCTTCCAAAAGAAAATTGGCTTCAAGTTGATGGCAATTTTGGCGTGATCGTTGGTGTAACTACAAAAAAGAAAAAGCAATAAAAAACTCCAGAGTGGTATCGGGAGTTTTCTCTATTTAAAATTCTCTAGTTTTTAATACTCAAAGTTTCCAAACTCGCTTTGTATCGTAAGCTTTTTACTTTCTGACGCTTCTACCCTGCCGACAATCTGAGCGTCTACATTGAATGATTTTGAAATCGCAATAATCTCGTCTGCGATTTCTTGCGGTACATAGATTTCCATTCGGTGGCCGCAATTGAATACTTGGTACATTTCTTTCCAATCTGTCTTAGATTGTTCTTGTATCAATTTGAAAAGCGGCGGAATCGGGAAAAGATTGTCTTTTATAACATGGACATTGTCTACAAAATGAAGCACTTTTGTCTGTGCGCCACCGCTGCAATGTACCATTCCGTGAATTTGTTTTGGAGAATAGGTATCCAAGATTTTTTTAATAATAGGTGCGTAGGTTCTTGTAGGCGACAGTACTAATTTTCCGGCATCAATCGGAGCACCTTCCACCTCGTCAGTCAATCTGACATTTCCAGAATAGACCAAATCAGAAGGCACTGAAGCATCAAAGCTTTCTGGATATTTCTGCGCCAGATAGTTATGAAAAACGTCATGGCGTGCAGAAGTAAGTCCGTTGCTGCCCATTCCTCCGTTGTATGATTTCTCATAAGAAGCCTGTCCGAAAGAAGCCAAACCGACAATAACATCGCCTGCTTGAATGTTTGCGTTATCGACTACTTTATCTCTTTTGATTCTTGCCGTTACGGTAGAATCGACAATTATCGTACGGACCAAATCTCCGACATCGGCAGTCTCGCCTCCAGTGGAATTAATCGTTACTCCAAACGATTTCAATTCATCTATAAGTTCTTCGGTTCCGTTGATGATGGCAGAAATTACTTCGGCTGGAATCAGGTTTTTGTTTCTTCCGATAGTTGAAGAAAGTAAGATATTATCTGTGGCTCCAACGCACAAAAGGTCGTCGATATTCATGATAAGGGCATCTTGAGAAATGCCTTTCCAAACCGACAGATCGCCTGTTTCTTTCCAATACAAATAGGCCAGCGAAGATTTTGTTCCGGCGCCGTCTGCGTGCATAATCAGGCAATACTCTTCATCGTTGGTAAGATAATCGGGAACTATTTTGCAAAAAGCTTTTGGAAATAATCCTTTGTCTATGTTTTTGATTGCGTTGTGAACGTCTTCTTTTGAAGCAGAAACTCCTCGCAGATTATAGCGCTTGCTTGTATCGGAACTCATAAAAATTGGTTGTGTTGTTGTGGCGCAAAGATAATCAGTTTTTTTTAGTTAAGATTGCTGTATGGCTATAGATTTTAGACTTTCTTGACAGCAAAAAAACGTTAAAATACAAGAAACTAATTTTCTACAATCTCAATCTCTACACGACGGTTGGAAGCTCTTTCTTGCTCTGTTTTTTCTGGAATAGCGAAAAGCGGCTGCGTGACTCCAAATCCTTTATAGGTGACTCTTTCGTCTTCGATTCCGTTTATTTCTAGAAACTTGGCAATGGCTTTGGCTCTTTTAGTCGACAAATCTTGCTTGTCATTCTGCATACAGCAGATGTGTCCTTGTATTTGAATCTTCATCTGCGGATTTCTTTTCATGACTTCCAACAATTCATACATTTTGGGTCTGGAATCGTTGGTGATCGCAAAAGTATTTAATTGGAAATTGAGGTTGTCAAGCTTTAGTTTTTCTCCCGCTTTTGCAATGGTCAATTTTTCCATAAATGCCACATCAAAAACCAATTCCGTGGAACTTCCATTAGGGTTTTGGATGGTTATCTTTTCTGGGTATTTGGGCATTTCTCTCGGCTTTATGACAACAGGCTGTTCTTTGATTCCAAGAATTTCGTTTTCACGAGCCAAGTCTTTCGCTTCGATAAAGTAGATAACAACTTTTCTGTTTTCGGCTTTTATTTTTGAATGCTTGTGCTTTTCGCCAAAGCTTCGGGTCTTGAAGTCTTCTCTTATTTTCAGCTTTCCTTTTACTAGCTCATACACATAATTAACGCGTTTTTGAGCCAGCGTATCGTTAAATCCAGAGGTTCCGTCCTCATCGGTATATCCATTTATAGCAACAATCTTGATGTCTTTATTGGCATTGATAAAATTCTGAAGCTTGTCGTTTTCTTGTTTTTTAAGTTCGTGTTTATTGCTGTCAAAATAGACCGAGAACGCTTCTTGTGCTTGCGTAGCTACGGAAAAAAGCAAGAAAAGTATATAGATGGCTGTATTTTTCATGGGATAAGTTTATAATTAAAAACGAAGTAACAAATTATTTATTACATAAAAAAGCCTGCCCGAAAGAGCTGGCCTACAGGATTATTCGCTTTGGAGCACTAATATTTCTACCCTTCTATTTTCATTGCGTTCCTGCTCGTTCTTTTCGGGTATTGGATGGATGGGCCTGGTGCTTCCGAATCCTTTATATTTTAGCCTACTGCTGCTGATTCCGTTTGCAATTAAATAATTATAAATCGCTTTGGCTCGGATCGTAGCGATGTCTTCTAAGTCGGTTCCTAATTGGCAGCAGATGTGTCCTTGAATTTCTATTTTCAGGTTTGGCTTTTCTGTCAAAATAGTTAGCAATTCTCTTAGGATAGGTTCTGAGGCTGGGACAATAATTCCGGAGCGGTCATAAAAATTTAGGTTCTTAAGCGTCAGTTTATCCCCTGTTTTAAGGGTCTTGATTTCTTCGGAGAGCTTGCTTTTGGGTACTTCTTTTTGAGGAATCGTATAATAGACTGTTACTTTGCGATTGGCCTCTTGCACGGTAGCTTGGGCAAACTGTTCTCCAAAGCCTTTTAATTCAATAGCTTCGTTTATTTTTATGCTATTGGCTTTAAGCGTTTGAAGGACATACTCTGCCCGTTTTACTGAAAGCGCGTCGTTGTATTCCATCGTACCAACGGCATCACAATAGCCATAAATCTTATCGATTATTGCTGTGGGATTTTCGCTAATCCATTGGGATAGTTTGTTGGAAGATGTTGTGTTTGTTTCTGAAATGTCAAAATCAAAAAAGACCTGGAAACGATTTTCTTGTGAATAAATAAAAGTCGAAAATAGCAGTAGGAAAGCTGTCGTAATTTTTTGTCTCACGTTTTATGGTTTTTACAGCAAACGGAAGAATAAGATTTTTATTACGCCAAAATAAAAAGTGAGACAGCCGAAACTGTCTCACCGGTTTTAGAATTAATTTGCTTGGAAAAATTAGAATTTAGGTTACGTCTGAATTTTTTTCAAAAAACAGAATGGGGTATTTCAAATACACAAAATTCTAACAGAGCAAATTAAAATATTTATTTACGATGGGGGTAAATAAATAAGTATAAGTAAAAACTTATGGGGATAAAGTTTCTATTGAAACTCGTTATATCATTACTAAATTAAATTAAAAGAATAAAGATTTCATCTATTTGGTCTTATAATCGATAAACCGCAACATTCCTAGACAAAACACTATTTACCAGCAATTTGTAAAAACAAAATAACAAAAAGCGAAAAAATTGTTCAAAAAAATCACTCCCAATCGGGCATTGATGCATTGGTGAACAAAGTAGTTCTTGAAGCCACAATTCCGATAAGGTATTTTTGCACGTTCCTAGCGCTTATAAAATCATTGGACGTGTTGACAAAAATAACTTCTGCTTCATTTGGCGAGTATCGGGCATCGATATCCACTGTTCCTGCTGGCTTTTCGGTATTTATTTCTGCTGTCGTATTTGTGCTAAAAATATGCTGGAAGATACGCGAATCCAACTGCCTATAATCTGGATTTTCAAAACCTGACACGTCTCTGGTAAAAAGCAATTTTTGTCCTGTTATTGAAAAATTCAAGCTTCCGACAGCACCATTCACGCCCGAAATAACCAAATCTGAAATGGTACCTTCAGCCGTAATCACATATATTTCGGCATTATAACCGCTGGCATCGTTAACTTTCAGGGCAATTTTGGAACCGTCATAACTCCAGTCGCATTCTGAGATAAATTTGCCGTTGGGTGTCTGGAAAATCTGGGTCAATCCGCTGCCGTTGCTGTTTATCTTATAAAGCTTGTCAAAACTCGGATAGATGAGCTGGCTTCCGGCCGTATTCCATGAAAAATTGATAAACTCTGAATTGAATCCTGCAATAGGAACTGAGTTGGTTACTTTAAATACTCCTGTTCCGTCGAGGTTCATTGTATAGAGATGATTTTGGGCGCCATTAGAACGAATAAAGGCAATCTTATTGGACTGGTTGTTTTTTCGAGGCCGCCAGCTGTTTGTTTCGGAACTTGTGAGCTGTATCTGGTTTCCGGAATTGTCGCCGGCATATATCACATTATTTTCGCTGAGTTTTTTGACAAACAAGAATCGTGCATCAGGAAAAGAAGTCGTAGTAAAGGATCGCACAGCGCTCAATACAGGAGGATTCAGTCCGTCTGAAACAGAAACCTGCCAAAAATATTTCGTCCCGAAAGCAAGATTCTGCAACGTATAGGTCGGCGCTACAATATCGGAATAAACTACAACATCGCTGTTGGCATCATTTCGGAGCGTTACTTCATAGGTAAGCGAGTCTTCTTCAGGATCAGTCGCGGTCCATGTCAATACTACTTGTCTGTTTTGGTTTACGGCATTATCTGCTGGCAAAACTAAAGCTGGAGTATTGGGTGATCTGTTGCCGCTTGTGGAGAGGTCTAATTCAAAAACAATTTCTGTGGTGCTGTTACTATTGACTGTGGCGGCTTCAAATTTTGTCAAGTATCCATCTTTTTGGGCTTGAAAAGAATATTGCCCGACCGGAACATTCGAAACTGTAAATCTTCCGTCTTCATCGGTAAAAACAATGCTCGAAGTTGGATTCGAAAAAACTTTTGCATTGACTAATGGTTCAAAAGTATCGGCAATAACTACCCTTCCGGTAACGGTTCCAAAATCTTCTCCTGCGACCTTTTCTTCGCTGCACGAAAACAGCAGCAATAAAAGAAAGAGGCCTGATTTTATAAGAATATTTTTCATGATTTTTAAAGATTAAAAATTATTGCTTTACAGGGTTTTGGGCTTCTTCAATGATGTATTTCTCATACACCTTCTCTTTTTTCTTTGGAAAATAATAGGTAACGCCAAAACCGAATCGGAAATAATAATCGTCACGGACGCCTCTTTCTAAATAATCTATATTGTCACTAAAGTTGAGATTGTGCTCGGCATATATTTTTATGCCGACTGTTTTTGAAGCCAGATATTCCAATCCTGCACCATATTGCACTTTTGCGTGCGTATTTTCGAAAAGACGATTGGCTCCGAATCCGCCGCCGCCAAAAATATAGGGACTGAATTGTTCTTTTGGAAGCAAAATAATTTCTGCATTCAGATCAAACGTCAGGTAGCCTACGTCGAGACGGTCTTTGTTAGCGAGGTTGATCACATTGGTAGAAGCACTCAGGTTAAAACCTGGAGTCAAAAAATATTTTAAAGCACCTCGTCCCATTGGGCGAAGCAGGGATTTATCGTAATCGCCATCAATAAGCGTTGCGCCTCCTGAGATTTCCATGGCGAATCTTGATCTTCTTTCGGTTTTATGTCGCTGATAAATTCCAGTAGCATCGGCCACTTCTTTTTCCATTTCAAATTTTGAGATGATGGAATCGACTTCGGCTTTATCTGCATCAGCTTCCCATATCTTATCCTTAATTCCTTCGAGCACTAAAGATTGTACTGCTTTTTCGATGGCTTCTGTTACGGCCATGTGTACGGGTTCGTTGGTAGAATAACCTGTTTCTACTTCCAGCAATCTCTTAAATTTCACATATCTGAAAAGGCTTTGGTCGACTGCCTGTGACAGAATCGTTTTAGAAACGTAAACTGATTTGAGGATTTTTCCGCTTGCGGTAGAAATCATCCGAAGGTAAATGGTTACTCGGTCTTGTCTGTATTTCGTAGAACCTCCGGCTCCAAAGTATCTTGCTCCAAAACCGCCTGTGATGATATTGGAATCGTAGGAAACGATACCGCCTTCGAGCAATACACCTGCATACAGCAAAGGCGTGAGCTGCGGATCGTTGGGATTTGGGTTCTTAGAATATTCTTGTCTTGTAGATCGGATCAGGTTGCGTTCTTGCAATAGGTTTCCGATGTTTTCGCGCTCAATAGGAATAAACCATTTGGAGTCTTCTAATGCTTTGATTAATATAGAGGTAGCTCCCTGGGTCACGGCAGTGCTGAATGTACTTCCGTTATCAGAGGCTTTGTATTGTCCGGTTTGGTCCCTAAACTTATAGATGCCGACAACAATCGGTTCTTTTGGTTTTGGAAGTTCTCTTAATAGCGTGGTTGCGGGCGTGATTTCGCCTATAGATGCTCTTTCTATTCCGGTCGGCTGGTTATAATAGGCACCACAGCCCGACAGCAATAGCAGCATAGCTATTCCTAAGTAATATTTGATTTGCATAGTGTTATTTTGGGATGATAACTTGGGTTTGTTCTCCAGTGTTGGTATCCAGAATGGTAACGGTCAGTCCGTTTTCTGAGGGAAAAATTTCAACAGAAAGGCTGCCGAATGTATAGCTTCCTTCGGAAATTCCGTTAGTGCCAAATTGCTGCGTGAACAATGATCTGGAAACTAGGTTTAATAACTGCGAGTTTAGATTTTCTGTAAAGCTTTCTAATTCTGTTTTTGTCTTAGATGTAGCAGTATTATCCTTTAATTTATTTTGAGCTTCTGCAGAACTTAGAAGCCACTGGTAGTTGAAAGTATCACCTCCGAAGTTTGGATTTTTGGGCTTATAGACCAAATCCTGGGCATTTGCGGCATGTGCCAGCAAAATGATAATTGCAGTGAATAGGAGTTTCATAATTTAAGTAATAAATTAATACTGAGTGATGTATTGGCTTTGTTTTTCCAAGTTTTTAAGATAGGCATAGGTTACGTTGACGGCATCTCCGGCGACAAGACTCAGGAATTCTTCGTCTGGATTCACTAAAAATTCGTAGATCACATTGTTCTCTATGCTTATTATAATTTTTGTATTTCTTGCAAAACTCAATTCTTCACTAACAGTAACCATCTTTTTGGAATTGACTTTTAGGTCATTATATCGGTAAAAATATAAGTCATAAAAGTCTTTCCCTGCCTTGGTTTTCGTGTCATCGGTAACAATACCTGACAATTCGAAACCGTCTGCGGGAATCATTCCTTCATCCTTTTTTTTTTCTTCGCCGATAACAATCCTGTCCTTTCCGACAAGTTTCTTATCGCTATCATAAAAAAGGAGCATCACAATAATTTCGTCGTCTTTCCCAGAATTTACTTGGGTTGTCGACAGTTTTTTTGTTTCGCTTGGCTCCAAGGTAAAAAGTCCTTCTTGGGCATTATTAGATTGATTATTACTTGTCTTATTCTTTTTTATTACTGATAATTTATACGATAAGCTTTGAACGATATCGGTTAAATTTTCCGCAGTACCGGTAATTTTTATGGTTCCTTCAATTTCTTCTAGATGTATTTTTGCCTTGACCTGAGTATTCGACAGCTGCGAATAGGAAACCGGAGCAAAAAGCAACATCATAAAAAGGCTATATGGAAGATATCTTTGCATTGTTCTAATGGTTTAAAATAATGACTGACGAACCATTGCCCGATTGGGTCACTTTCATATCTTTTGAAAGCGAATTGGTTCCATAGCTTTGGATATTCTGATTATTGCCCTGCTGGATCATCTGCGTATTTACATCATACCTTGTGTAATAGGTAAAATCTTGTATTGCATTATTTTCTCCAGACTGTACAATTCTTTGTGTTATGGTATTGGCTTGTTTTGTTAAGGAAACGGCATTGTCGTTGCCATTTTGAAGCACAGAGATATTAACATCGTTGGCTTTCAGATTGGCATTGAACAAATTATAATTTCCGATCTGCTGTACCAAAACATCCCCTTTTTGCAATAACACTGAGGTTGATTGTTCTGGATTCATGCTTGAAACCACATGCAATGTTTTTTCTTTTGAATCAAAAATAGACGAGCTATATTGATCAAATCCCGGATTCTCTTCTTCCTGTGCGAACGCAGCCTGAAAGAAAAGTCCAAAGACAAAGAGCATTATCTTAAATAAAGGTTTCATAAGTTATTGTTTTATGAAAGATGGGGCTGCCTTGTGTGGCCGCCCCATTTTTAGTGTTCAACTAGTTAGATTGAGTAACATTGTTAATGTTAGAATTTCCTTTTTGAACGTTCATGCTAGTTTGGTTGTTGCCGCTTTGCATAACATTAGAATAGTTGTAGTTTCCTATTTGAAGCGTATTGTCAAGATGTCCGAATCCGTTTTGAGTAGTCAAGGCATCATTGTCTTTACCATATTGGTAGTGGCTTGCTTTGTTTGCTCCAGAAACAGCTACGGCTGTACTTGTTTGCGTAATTTTAGAGTCGTTCAACTCACCGCCTTGGCTAGTATAAGCAACGTTAAAGTCACCTACTTGAGTTTGTAACGCATCATTGAATCCGTGAGGCATGAATGGAACTGTAACAGCACTTACAAATCCAAGAGCTTCTGCACTGAAAGGAGCACCTGTTGGCATCTCGTTTCCAGAAGTACCTTGGTCAATGGTAGCTTTGTTGTTGTTTCCTGTTTGCAATTGCTTAGCCCAGTCATTTCCGTTTCCAGCAGTTGGATTTAATTGGTCTTGCCAGATCGTAGCTTGGTTGCTATTTCCTGTCTGAACTTGGTAAGCTTCATTGTAAAGGTTGTTTTGAGAAACAAATGCATTATTTAAGTTTCCGATTTGCTTCACGTCTGCTTTGTTGTGGTTAGAAGCAGAAGAATTGTTAGGATTAATACCTTGTGTAACATTTGAAACGTTACTGTTTCCTTGTTGTCTTACGTCTGAGTCTTGGTAAGATCCTTTTTGGTTAACCGACGAATTGTTAGATCCTCCTAACTGCAACACGTTGCTGTCGTTGAATTGTGCAAAAGAAACTGCACTTACCAGCATCACTGAGATGCTCAAAATCACTTTTTTCATAATAAAAATATTTAATTGGTTATAATTACAATTTAATATTGGGGGTCGAAAAAAGTTCTAGAGGGAGGCCACAGAATAGCCTGTTATAATGAAGTATTTTTGGATTGCAATTGTGGTATCTTGCTTTTCAAAGGTATTTCTTTTTTACAAAAAACAAAATTCGAACTACAAGAAAAGCGAGTCAAAAACCAACTTTTCTATGAATTGTGCAAAATATCGGATGAAATACATCATTCTGAATACATTTTTAAAAAAATAATTAAAAAATTCATATTTACATCATATTAGATTAACTATTTCGTAAGAGATTGTTTGCAAAAAACAATTTTGTAGAAATTAAAGTGTACAAATTTTCTGCTATTAATAATTCGTTATCTCCTTGTTTCTTATTTTTCATAAAAAAAAGCCTGCTATTTGAGCAGGCTTTTTGTGTTGTTGTGTTGTTTGTGTATAGCAGATTATTATTTTGTAAATAATAATTCTCTGTATTTAGTCAGTGTCCAGATTTCGTCATCTACCAAAAGTTCTAGCTTATCGCAGTGTTCTCTGATGATTTCGAAATAAGGCTTCACTTTATTGCAATAAGCTATTGCCATTTTTTCTGTATCTGGAAGGTTGTTTGCTTTTTTGCGTTCTTCCGTCATTTCTTCTACCTTAGTATTGATACCTTCGATATGTCCGGAAATTTCTTTGATTAATGAAATCTGCTCTTTAGCAATCGTTTCATATTCTTTACCAAAGATATCTTTCAGACCTCTTACGTTTTCAATCAAAAGGTTTTGGTAGCGAATCGCTGTCGGAACTACATGATTTCTAGCAATGTCACCAAGAACTCTTCCTTCAATCTGGATTTTCTTAGTGTATTCTTCCATTTCGATTTCATAACGAGCCTCAACTTCTACGTGGTTCATTACTCCTAATTCTTGGAATAACTCGATTGCTTTTTTAGAAACTTTCGCTTTTAAAGCTTCAGGAGTTGTCTTGAAATTGCTCAATTTTCGCTTTGCCGCTTCTTTCTGCCAAGCATCGCTATAACCGTCGCCTTCAAAAAGGATATTTTTTGTCTGCTTGATGTATTCTCTCAATACGTTGAAGATGGCGTCATCTTTCTTCATGTCTTTACCTTCGATCAAGGCATCGACTTCGTTCTTGAAATCAATCAATTGTTTTGCTACGATTGAATTTAAAGTAGTCATTGCGTTCGCGCAGTTTGCAGAAGAACCTACAGCTCTGAACTCAAATTTGTTTCCTGTAAATGCAAATGGCGAAGTCCTGTTTCTGTCTGTATTGTCTAATAATACGTCTGGAATTTTTCCTACCACGTTCAACTTAAGGTCGGTTTTTTCTTCAGGAGATAATTTTCCGTTAGAAACGCCTTCTAATTCTTCTAAAACTTTAGTCAATTGCTGACCGATGAAAACTGAGATGATTGCAGGAGGCGCTTCGTTGGCACCAAGACGGTGATCGTTGCTCGCTGTTGCAATTGCAGCTCTCAATAATTCCTCGTGCGTGTGTACTGCTTTGATTGTATTGATAAAGAAAGTCAGGAATTGCAGGTTGCTCATCGGCGTTTTCCCTGGACCTAATAAGTTTACTCCTGTATCTGTTGCCAAAGACCAGTTGTTGTGTTTTCCAGAACCGTTTACACCTTTGAATGGCTTCTCGTGGAAAAGTACTTTAAAATCATGGCGTTCTGCTACCTTCTGCATTACGTCCATCAATAATGAGTTGTGGTCTACAGCCAGGTTAGTTTCTTCAAAAATAGGAGCTAGCTCAAATTGATTTGGAGCTACTTCGTTGTGACGCGTTTTTACTGGAATTCCCAAAAGCATACACTCGTATTCCAACTCTCTCATATAAGTAAGGACTCTTGTCGGAATCGAACCAAAATAATGGTCGTCTAATTGCTGCCCTTTTGCAGAAGTATGTCCTAATAATGTTCTTCCTGTCATTAATATATCTGGACGAGAATTAGCCAAAGCTGAATCGATAAGGAAATATTCTTGTTCCCATCCTAAAGTTGCAGTGACTTTCTTTACGTTTTTATCGAAATAGCGGCAAACAGATGCTGCAGCTTCATCGATAGAGTGCAAAGCTCTCAACAAAGGCGTCTTATAATCTAAAGCTTCACCTGTATAGGAGATGAAAACTGTAGGGATACATAGTGTCGTTCCAAAAATAAAAGCAGGAGATGTAGGATCCCAAGCGGTATATCCTCTAGCTTCGAAGGTATTTCTGATTCCTCCATTCGGGAAACTCGAAGCATCTGGTTCTTGCTGTACTAATTGTCCACCGCCGAATTTTTCAACTGGATCGCTTCCGTCATACGATGTTTCAAAAAAAGCATCATGTTTTTCGGCAGTTGTTCCTGTCAAAGGCTGGAACCAGTGTGTATAATGTGTCACTCCTTTTGTCAATGCCCATTCCTTCATTCCAAGAGCAATATAATCTGCTAGTTTTCTATCAATTTTTTTTCCGTGCTGGATGGCATCTTTTACACCTTGATAGGCATCTTGCGTTAAAAATTGGCGCATGGCTTTGTCATTAAATACATTGCTGCCAAAAATTGCAGATTTTCTTTCCAGTTCTTCAAATTTAACCGGCTTTCTTCCAGCCGTCTGTGCTAATGCTTGAAAACGAAATGTCGACATAAGAGTGATTTTAGATTTCTGATTAATTTGATGCAAAGATATAATTTTTATTACTTGAAATTATTTTTACCCTATTTTTTTTAGGGTCAAACCTATAATTTTATAAAATAACATACCATACACCCCTAAAATATATCAAAAATACCAAACATACATTTACAAGGCTATTATTAGTCATTCAGAATTTTATAACTTAATCTAAGAATTATATAATATTCATTAAAAACAAAAACAATTCAAAATAAATACTAAAAAATCAATGATTTGTTAATTATGTTAAACATTACATAACACAAATACACTTTTACTACTTTATAACTAATTTTAGAATCCAAGATATTTAATCACTAAAAAACAATCGTTATGAGCTCAAAAAAATTAGTTTTAGGTATTGCCGTAGGAGTCGCTGCCATAGCTGTAGTCGGACTTATAGTCGCAAAAAAGAAATCCAAAAAGAACAAGCTGTCTGAAAAAGCCCTTGAGGCAAGAGACAACTTCAAAAGCAAACTGAACGAATTGCAGCGCAAGGCAAAAAAAGAATTCAATAGTGCTTTGGAAGATGGTGAAGCTTTGGCTAATAAAGCGAAAGACAGAGCTAATGAATGGGCGCATCGAGTTAATCCATAAATCCATCACTAGAGAACTATACTAATAAGAACTGCCAAAAACTGAAAAGGAATATGAAAAACCTACCACACAACTCCGCTACTCCTATCTTAAAATCAGACAGTCTTGTCTTTCCATCACGCGTCAATACGCTTGGAGATGACGAGCAATTGCCGGAAATCTTATTTATAACATCCTATCCTCCGAGAGAGTGTGGCATTGCCACCTATTCTCAAGATTTGATGAAAGCATTGAACAATCAATATGTAAGTTCTTTTTCTCTGACCGTTTGCGCTCTGGAAAACGAACACGAAAAACATCTGTATGCCGACGAAGAAGTAAAATATACTTTAAACACTTCTGATCCTGCTTCATTTAGGACTATTGCAGAAACTATAAATAACGATGACAATATTAAAGTAGTCGTAATCCAGCATGAGTTTGGGCTTTTCCAGGATAATGAGAGCTTCAATGCTTTCTTATTAGAAATCGAGAAGCCTTTGGTGGTTGTATTCCATACAGTATTGCCAAGACCCGATGTTGAATTCCAGAAAAAGGTACAGCATATTCTTGACAGGGCGGATTCTATAATTGTAATGACAAAAAATTCAGAAGCCATCCTTAAAGAAGATTATACAGTAGCTTCTGAAAAAATCAGCGTGATTCCGCACGGAACCCACTTGGTACCGCATACCGATAAAAATGCGTTGAAAGCCAAATATGGCGTAAAAGGCAGAAAGGTACTTTCTACTTTCGGACTTCTTAGTTCTGGAAAAAGTATTGAGACGACTTTAGACGCACTGCCAAACATTATAAACAAAAGCCCGGACGTGCTTTTCCTAATTATAGGCAAGACCCATCCGGGCGTTGTGTTGCATGAAGGAGAATCGTATCGCGATTCCTTACAGCAAAAAATCAAAGAATTGAAACTTGAAAATCATGTGCAATTCGTAAACAAATATCTTCCGTTAAATGAATTGCTGGATTATCTGCAGCTGACTGATATTTATCTTTTCACTTCTAAAGACCCGAACCAAGCTGTCAGTGGTACTTTTTCGTATGCCATGAGCTGCGGTTGTGCGATTGTTTCTACGCCGATTCCTCATGCCAAAGAAATGCTTGCCGATGGTTCTGGACTTACTTTCGACTTTGGAAATTCCAAACAATTAGCCGAAGCCGTCAACTTGCTTATTTACGACATCGGCTTGCGAAAAAATATGATATTGAATGGTCTTCATAAAATCATGCATACCGCTTGGGAAAACTCAGCGGTGGCACATGCCGTATTGTTCCAGAAAGTTTCAGACGGAAAAATAGAACTGCATTACAGGAATCCGAAACTCAACTTGGATCATATTAAAAAGATGACTACTGAATTCGGAATGTTCCAGTTTTCAAAATTAAACCGTCCTGACCCAAATTCAGGCTATACGCTTGACGACAATGCCAGAGCATTAATTGCTTTGTGCCAAGATTACAAGCTCACAAGAGATATTGAAGACTTAAAATACATCAACATCTATCTCAATTTTATTTCCTATTGTATCGACGATGATGGAAAATTCAAGAATTATGTGGATGTAGACAAAAATTTCACACCTCAAAATAATTCTGTAAATCTTGAAGACAGCTCCGGCCGTGCGATATGGGCTTTAGGATATTTGGTGTCATTGGCTCCTATGCTGCCTTCAAATTTTACTAAAAAAGCTGAAGCCCTATTCAGGAAAGCCATGCTGCAAACTGAAAAGATGCACTCGACAAGAGCGATGGCTTTTATCATCAAAGGACTGTATTATTTCAACAGACAGGTGAAAGATCTCGACAATCAAATCTACATCAAAATATTTGCCGACAGGCTGGTGCAGATGTACAAGCATGAAAGCTCTATAAACTGGAAATGGTTTGAAAGCTATCTTACCTACGCCAACAGCGTACTTCCAGAAGCGCTACTTTGTGCTTATGCTGTCACAAATAAAGAAGAATATAAAGAAATTGCAAGAGAATCTTTTGACTTCTTGCTGGACAATACTTTTTCTGATAACAGTATCAAAGTAATTTCCAACAAGAGCTGGCATATCAAAGGGCAAGACAAGCATAGTTATGGAGAACAGCCAATTGATGTGGCGTATACGATCTTAGCCTTGCGTAAGTTCCATGATATTTTTAAGGATGAAGAATACCTTAATAAAATGGAAATTGCTTTCAACTGGTTCTTGGGCAACAATCATCTAAAACAGATTATTTACAACCCATGTACGGGCGGCTGTTTCGACGGACTTGAAGAAAACAACGTAAACCTTAACCAAGGTGCCGAATCTACTTTGAGTTATTTGATGGCCAGACTGACAATAGCACGCTATTTCGGAAATGCAAATACGATTTACTTCCGCAAAAAATTAAAAGCAACAAAACTTTTGCTTCTAAAGAGTTAATTATTAATTCACTGCAAAAAAGCCAGCTGTTTAGCTGGCTTTTTTTATGGGCATAAAAAAAGAGGCCGAAGCCTCTTTTTTATTTCTATATTATTTTCTGGATTCTAATGTCTTCACATTACTGTCATTCAATCCGTATGCTTTGATTACTGCATTGTAGTCGCTAAGGTCAACTGCAGGTGCAGCTGTTGCTCCTTTACCAGAATTTGCTGCTTTGTTAGACAGGTAACCTGGAATAATTACGACACGGAAAACTTGGTTTACAGAAAATGCTGGTTCTTCTTCAGCAGGGAAATTACTATCAATATAAATATTGATTGAATTTACTGTAAAGTCAAAAGTATATTGCAAATACTCAGCTCCAGAACTAAAGAAATATGTTTGTGGAAGTGCTTCCCATACATCTTGTCCTCCTGCAGTACCTGAAAGCCTATATATCATAATCATATCTGAATTGAAAATAGGAGGAAGCAAAGAGTAGTTAATTTTATAACCGTTTCCTGCGTTGAAAGTTGTGTTTTGGTTGATTTCAAAAACCTCTGCAATTGTGTCGTTATCAACACGATCGTCATCGTTAGTACAACTTTGTAATGCTGTCATTCCGACAATAGCTAAAAGTAAAAATATTCTTTTCATAATGTTATTTTTTATTTGTTTATAAATGTATTCCAAAAATAAAGCCAAAAAAAAGTTTTTAGAGAAATTTAATACTTTTTTATTCGATTCTCTAGGTTTGGCTTTCCTTAAAAAGACTGTAACTTATTACATATTAATTAAATAAACTAAAAATATATTTTCTCTTAAATAATCCGTCTTTTTCAAAAAACAGTAAATCACTACTAATTTTCCTTTCTAACTATTTCTTTTTTCTTTTCTAAATATCCTTTCAAAAGACCGCTCAAATCCACCTTGTGGAATTTTTGATGTTTGTTTATAAAAGGCTTTCTGGAGAAATTTTCATTGGTCAGGTAATACTGCAATCCGTTTTCTGTAGCGACTCCCTCTACTTGATGGAATGGCAGCCGCAGCTTGATTCTTCTTTTGTTTCCGGCAAAAAAGTCAGCCCCGCTAAAATCGTATAAGAGATATAAAAAAGGCTTGAGTCGTTTGGTATAGCCGCATAAGACGACCAAATTCTTTGACTCTAAAAAAGTGGCTCCGGTAATCAATCCTCTTACATCGTGTATTGTTTTTAATTTCGCTATGTACTGGCCTGGAAGTTTCGGAAGCGAATATACCGCCGTCTTCTCCGATGTCCATTGCTTGGTAAAAATATAAATGCTGTCTTTTGAAACGATAAAAGCTTCGCCGTCATACTCTGTCTTGTTGGCTCTTGAAGGCGTGAAATCTATCTGGCCGGAATAGCTGAAATGGATCGTATCAATTACTGGATTTACGGAAAGCGAATTCTTTTCAATTCGCAAGATGCGTAAGTCTTTCCTATTTCCAACCGAGTTGTTTCCGAAATCGCCTATATAAAGATAACTGCTATCCTGCGAAACCTCCTCCCAGTCTTTATTTGCTACATTTTTCAATTCATACGATTGCTGTATTTCGCCGGAAATCGTGTCTAAGGCATAAAGAGCCGTGTCCTTGTCGTCATTCTGCGTCCACAGTTTTCCATCCCAAAAGAGAAGGCCAGAAGTTTCGTGCAATTTCTTGTCTAGCTTTTTAGAAAAATCGGGTTTTATCTTTGCTTTTTTATAGTCGCAGCTCCCGTCGTTCCATGTGGCTTGAGGATTGTAATTTTTAGACAGCGGATCTGTACAGCCCGAAACCTGCGCTTTTGCATCTAAAGTAAAAGCAATATTCAGTAGGACGACGAGCCAGCAGAGAGTCTTCATGTTTTTTTATTTACCGCATAAAAATAACGAAAAAGAAATGGATTGTGTTCGGCTAAAAAGTTTTGCCTTCTCTATTTCTTGCACGTTCTATATCTTCTAGCGTGGCGCATTTGGTGTTGACCCTGACCTCATCGATTAAAAAAGGCAGGTGTATGCATTCTACTTCTGAAAGGTCTTCATTCAGATAATCTTCTACATCTTTCAGGTCGTAAAACCAATACTTGTCAAACTGTACTTTTTTTATGGAAGCGTCTTTCAGCAGGATTTCTTCTTTTAGTTTTTTGATCATGGTGAGGCTAAAATTCTTGTACTACAAAGTACGGGATTTGAAATAGAGAATCCCCTACTCTATAAGTGTTTTAACAAAAAAAGGCTCTCGGAAATACATCCTGAAAGCCTTTTTGTTATTTCTTTAATAGTTTACGACGTCAAAAAATAATCAATGAGCAACTTGCTGCCTTCTTTCCACCGTATCCAGCCCGACTTCAGACTGCCGCCGCCAACATCATCGCAATGCGGACCTGTGAAGATCTGGATCCAATCGCCTTTCATGGTCTTGACCTGAAAGCATTCGTCTCCGTCAAATTGGATTTCTTTGGCTTCATCGTTGGGCTGTGTCCTGATTTCTTGCGGAAAATCATTTCGGGAAATCATAAACATTTCTTTCAAGAACCCTTCCCAGGTATTAAGGTCGGTTGTTTTGGTTTTCCTGAGCCAATATGATTCTCCTGTTTCGTTGTTTACAATTATTTCGACCCAAAATCGTTCTTCCGACTTGCATCTAAAAATCAGCTGATTGTCTTCTATAGCAAATATCTCGGGTTTCAGCCATTTTTCATGGTTTTCGAAATCTTTGAGGTCGAGGCTTTCTGTGTTTTCATCGTTAAAGAACTCGAGAATGTGCTTGGGTTCTTTGTCATAAGGATCTGCGTATAGTTTCAGTACCGTCTGTCCGTTCAATTTTACAGATACGATTCCGATTCCGATATCGGCTTGCGCCATAGCATTAAGCGATATCAAGAGAACAATTGCTTGTAGAAATTTCATTATGTGGGTTTACTTGTTTTAATAGCGTATAGAAAGAACGTTTTAAAAATCTTTTTATTTTGTCTTTTAAATTACTGTCTCTTATATTATTGTGCTACAGTGCCATTGGCTTTAAAAATTTTTGAAAAGAACAAAGCATGATACGGCAGTGCATTCTCCCAATATTCCCAAGTGTGGGCGCCAGGACGTTCGGTATACTCATGAGACACTTTGCCGTAGACAAGCCTTCTGTGCAATTCCCTGTTGGGTCCGATCAAGAAATCATCTACGCCGCAATCAATAATCAGCGGCAGGGCGTTTGCCTTCATCTTGTCAACCATATTCAGCACGGCATGGGCTGCATATACTTCTTGGGGCGCTCCTTCCGGCCCGAAAACAGGCTCCATCAGTTTGTCTATTCTTTCTGGCGCGTCTACGCCCATGTTTTTCATGGTTCCCATATCGACGGCGCCGCTCATGCTTCCGGCTGCGGCATATAGGTCAGGGTGTTTTGTGGCTAAATACAAAGCGCCGTGTCCACCCATAGAAAGGCCCGTGATGACACGTCCCTTTTTCTCATGGATCGTCCTATAAGTCTGGTCGATTTTCTGGACGACTTCTTTGGTGATGAAGGTTTCAAACTGGCTTCCTTTGTTTACGGGACTGTCGAGATAAAAGCTAAACGTCTCGCCTTCTGGCATGACGATAATGATATCGTATTGATCGGCCAGGTCTTTGACCGCCATTTTATTCGGCGTGCTTTTCAGCCAGTCCCTAAAATGTCCATAGGCTCCGTGGAGCAGGTACATCACCGGATATTTGGCTTTGCTTTTTGAATACGAGTTCGGCAAGACTACCGCCGCGTTGTAGGTTTTTCCCATAGCGGTACTTGGAATGGCTAGCGTATCTACTTTGGCTGCTTGCGAAGCGAGGCCAGACAGCAGGAAGAAAACAACTAAGAGTAGCTTTAGATTTTTCATAAGCGAATATATTGATTCAAATTAACGATTTAATTCCAACATCTTGAAGAGAACGTCACGGTGTTTATAGCTCTTCCTTTTTTTTCATGGTCCGTACGTGCTCCAGATAGGTCCTTATGTTTTGCTCGAGTTCTATCGGATAGGGATAGCCGAGCTTTTTTGCCATCTCGATTCCTAATTCTGAGCCGACATCGGCATAGGCAAACAGGGCGCGCCAGTTGTCTTCTATGTCGCTGCCAGAAAATGTGGCTTCAATTTTTTTCCATAGGACTGGCGGCAGGTATTTTTTAAACAGCCTTCCTTTTTTATTGGTCGAGACTTTCCAATCGTGCTCCAGTCCGATGTGCCATTCGATTATTGTGGTGAAGTACTGCGTCCGCATGTTATCTTCAGACATGAACTTGGCGTAGAACAGGTCGCCGCGCCACAGGCATTTGGCTACGTAGGTCATGTCCCACCAGAAATCATTAAACAGCGTGGCAAATTCCTGCTCCGTAGGTTTGTGGATCATTACGGCTTCATAAGTAGGCGGCTTCATGTTTTTTGTAAGGCGGTCTTTGTCTAATAACACGACATAACCTACATCCCAATCTTCTTGGAGTTCGTCTGCTGCCACATCTTCTAAAAATTTTTCTACGGAATAGATCTTGAAGTCTACCTTGGTATAGTCTTCATAAAAGACCATCCGCATGGCGTGCCTGCCTTCAAAGGCGTCTTCGTTTTCGACAATCATGGCTATCTTTTTGCCAAAGCTTTCAACCCAAGTATCGTCTGATAAAAACTGCTGGATGTCACTTACGACAAACTCAATGTCCAAATCGCTGAACGGGTCTACTGGGGCATAGGGATTCACGAGCGAACTGGTCAAGAGTACTGCCCTGATAGCCTCGTTGGAGGCGGCCCAGTCTACAATTTCCATCAATTGGATTTCTCGCTTGTTTTCCATTGCCGGTTATAGGGTATCTAGGGTGCGTTTTGTCAGTTCGCTGTTTTCCGCGTCGCCTGTATTTAGCGTAGTTGCGGGCTCAAAAAGCAAGACAGAGACTTCTTGCGGTGCTACCGGCCGATGCTCTACGCCTCGCGGCACGATCAGAAATTCGTTTTCTTTCAGTTCTACAGTCTTGTCGCGAAATTCCATCTGGAACTGGCCGCTGACAACCATAAACATCTCGTCTTCGTTATCGTGCTTGTGCCAGACAAATTCTCCTTGAAACTTGACCAGCTTGACGTGCTGTCCGTTCAGCTCTCCGATAATTCTTGGATTCCAATAATCGTTGAATAAGGAAAGCTTTTGTGTTATGTTTACTTTTTCCATTTCGTTACCGTGACTTGTTATTGTGTCTTATTCTAAAAGCATCCTGAATCCGTAAACGGCCAGTTCTCCTTGCATAAAATCGAGGTCTTCTGATCTTTTGAATCCCATGCGTTCATACATTTTCCAAGCGGTCTGCATGGCCATTGTCGTATGGATGATGATCTGCCTATTGCCGTTCTCTGGCTCTATTGATACAGGCTTCGGTCAGCAATTTGCCGATTCCTTTGCCTCTTGCGGAGGGGCTTACGGCCAAAAGCCTGAATCCTGAAGTGTTTCTTTCCTGCGTGGCAGTTCCTCCGGAACCATAGTAGTGCATATCGCCAAAATAAACCACGCCACCTTCGATAGTTCCTGCAGGAGAAACGGCTGTCAAAAGCGCTCCACTGGGCTTGTCGGCAAATTCGCCAACGGCAGCCAGCTTTTTATAGTAGTCGGGCTGTTCTGACGGTTTTGGAAAACCTTCGAGCTGCGAATAGGTTGCTACCATCAGCTTTCCGATTTCTTCAAATTCGGAAGGCCGTGCTTTTCGTACGATATATTCTTTGCTTTCCATACTTGCTCTAGCAGCGTTTTCTTGCTGAATACGAAGTTATAAAAAATAAAGCTCGATTGGGCGGCTTACTTACTTCTGTTCTTGCTTGTGGATCTGACGCAGTATAAAATCTTTCCTTTCTGCAACAGTACCTTTTGGCACTTCAATGACTTTGTAGCCGTAGGCTTCATAGGTCTTTTTCATCTGTTCAAAGGTGGCTTCGGCCTCGTTCCAGCCTTGCTTTCTTTCGCTGTCGGTTTCATAAATGGCTTTCCAAGGCGGGAAGATAAAAACGATAGAACTGTAGCGATAGGTTGCGGCTATTTCTTGCATCTCGGGCGTTGGATCTTTGCCTATGATAGCCGCATAACAAAAAGCATCTAAAATACCTCGATCAAAAAACAAAGGCGACGGACTAGCTGCCGCTGCCGCTTCTTTATAGCTTTCTACAGAAGCCAGCAGCATCAGTTCCATATAACGTTCCTTGTTTTTCCATGGGAGCGCCTCTCCTGCTGTGGCTATCTGTTCTTTGATGATTGCGCGTGCCGTTTCGGGCACGGTACTGTAGCCGCTTTTTTGGAGCTCGTCTAAGACAGCGGTCTTGCCAACTCCCGGTCCGCCCGTAAGAATGTAAAAATGTTCGTTTTGGAATTTCATATCAGTCTGTTATTGTCTTTTTGATACTGCCTTCAAAGTTAGGAAAAAGCGGCTTTTTGGCGCGGCAAGGGTTCCTTGATTTTCTTTATTCTTCAAACAGGCGCAGCATGTGGTCGATGGCTCCTTCTGAATGCAGGGCATCGGTCTGTTCTAAAGTCATCTTGGCGGTCTGCGAGGCCCTGCTGCGCATCTGCTTTTCGTAGCGTGAGATGGCAGTGGTCATGTCTGCATATTCTGGCGACGTGAGGCATTCGCTAAGTTCCAAAGCATCCAGCATGGCCATGTTCACGCCTTCTCCTGCATAGGGCGGCATAAGGTGCGCGGCATCGCCAAGCAAGGTCATGTCGGCACGGGCCTTCCAAGTCTGGTCGAGCGGCATGCAGTATTGCGGTCTTGGAACAAAAGAGGTTCCTTTGGCCGTTACTAACTCTTGCCAGAGCGCATCCCAATCTGAAAATTCTTTTTGAAACCAGGCGGCTACCGATTGGCTGTCCTTAAAGTCGATACCGCTGTCGCGTACCCAAGATTCATCTGTCCAGCATCCGGTATAGAAAGCCAGGCTGCCGTCGCCTTTGGAACTGACGATTAAGGATTTGCTGTCGCCAAACGCAAAGACCTTGCCTCCTTTGACGAGCTCATAGATACGGGGCGCGTTCTTTTCGGCTTCGTACAGCGTCCCTTCTACGACAGTGATGCCGGAATAGAACGGCTTGATGGGCGTGAGATAGGGACGTATTTTTGAATTGGCGCCGTCGGCTCCGATAACCAGGTCGGCCGTTGCTGTCGTGCCGTCTTGAAAGAGCAGCGTCCAGCCCTTTTCTTCTTGCTGTAGCGACAGTATGTGGCTGTTCCATACGACCGTTTCGGGCTCTAATGAATCGAGCAGGATATCGCGCAGCGGCCCGCGGTCGATCTCGGGACGGAAGTGTTCGTGTCCAAAGTCGGTGCGACTGTCTTCTTCTTCATGCTGGTCGTAAGCGACGTGCGCGTGCTTGTCGGCAATACGCATCTTGTCGGCTCCCGGTCGGTAGTTTTGCTTAAAGGCATCCATAAGGCCTGCTTCCTTAAGGGCTTTGAGTCCTGAGTCGTCATGCAGGTCGAGCGTGGCTCCTTGCACTCTTACAAACCGTCCGGCGTCTCTTTCGTATACTTTTACGTTGGCGCCCTTGCGCTGCAAAAGCCTGGCGAGCGTGAGTCCTCCGGGACCGCCGCCTACGATGGCTATCTTTTTGTCTTGTAGTACCATAATGTTGAAAATTTAAGTTTTATAGGGCAAAACTATTGCTTCTTCAACAGTGAAAATTGTATAAATCGGTCGTTTTTGTTTTGGGATAACGCTTTGGGAGGCACGCCGGAAAACTTCTTGACGTCGCGTATGAAATGGGCCTGGTCGGCAAAGTCTTGTTCGGGGAACAGCTTGCCTTCCTTGAGGTGGTCAAAAGAGGCCCTGAACCGTAGTATGTCGCAATAGGTCTTGAGCGGAAGGCCGAACTGGCTGCTGAAATAGCGGTTGATCTGCCGGCTGCTCCATCCGGCTGTTTCAGAAAGTTCTTTTACCGTCATGCTACCGTTTGAAGCGTAGATCTGTTCAAAAAGCCGCAGCTTCCTGCTGTCGGGATTGGTCTGTATCAGACTTTGTATCTTCTGGGTTATCTTGTGGCAGAAAGAATCAAAATCAGACAGGTCGTCTTTTGTGATGTTCCAAAAATCGGCAGGCAGAATACATCCGTTATTCAGCAGCGAAGAAACGCTGCCTTCTAGCAGGTATTCTACTGCAAGGAGGCGAAGGCTGACGGCAAACATGATCCGTCCGGGGTCTAGTTCGGTATACGAAGGTTCGGTATCGAGTCCGCGAAGGTTGCTTTCGAAAGGGTCTGAATCAGAATAGGAAAACAATATATCGATCCTTCCATCGGGCAACACGATGATACTTTTGGGCTCGGACGAGGTGCTATGAAGCATCCAGAAGCTTTCGACATAATGGGCTATCGAGGGATCGGGCTTGGCAATCTTGTATAGTAGCGGGCTTTCCATTCTTTACTGTATGCTGGCAGTACTATAGCTTCTTGGCCTCACTGCTCTACGAAATTACTAAAAAAAGTCGCCTGCGCAAAGCATCATTACTTCTTGCCGCGCCGAAGCTGATATTTATCATCTTTTAGGCGAACAGGTTTGCCCATCTTTGCGATTCTTTTAAATTGTATTACATGACCACTACTTCTTCTATCCATACCTTCCATATTCCTGTCATGGGGCTTTCGTTTACGATCGACAGTCCGATACGCGTCGCACAGTACGGAATTTCTTCTGTCGTTTCTATAGTCGATGATGAGCTTATCGAAAAGATGAGCGCGTTTTACAGCCAGAAATTTAGCCTGCCGTATCAGGAAATTACCAAAAAATTTCATGATTATCGTGCGGAACGCATCAAAAGCTACCTCAACTTGATGGACCGTATCGTTGGCGAGAAATTTGAGGCTTTTAAACTGGAGCTTTCGGAAAGCCGGCTGGCCCTCGACCGTTTTCTCGGCATGCTGCCGAGCCAATCGGACTTTAAAAAGGGACTGCTCGAACTGCTCGAGAACGGCAACCAATTGGGACAGAGCGTACGCGACTTTCTGGAACGGCATTTCTCGCCGGGGGCTATCGACGTGAACATCATGACGAAAGTCGACAGGGATACTTATGACAAAAACGAACTGCTTCCGCCTGCCTTTAGCGATGCCCATACGGCCCTGCGGGGTTTTGCGATGAGCCGACTGCAATCCTCGGTCGTATTTTCTGCGGGCATGAATCCGCGGCTCTACAGCTATCTGGAAAGCTTTGGCTGTTTTTTTCCGGATTCGGAGGGACGGCTCGAGAAAAAAATCGTCTTGAAGGTGAGCGATTACCGATCTGCCTTGATACAAGGAAATTTTTTGGCAAAAAAAGGCTTATGGGTGTCGGAATACCGTATCGAATCGGGACTGAACTGCGGCGGGCATGCGTTTGCTACGGAAGGATTGCTGCTGGGCCCGATATTGGAGGAGTTTCGGCTGAAACGCAATGAGCTGGCGGCAGGCGCGCACGCGCTGTTGTCGAAAGCCTTGGAACAGAAAGGGCTTCCGGTTCCGGCACAGCCGCTGCCGTTAAAGATTACGGTGCAAGGGGGCGTGGGTACGGCGGCTGAGCATGATTTTTTACTGCAGCAGTATGGGGCCGATTCCGTGGGATGGGGCTCTCCTTTCTTGCTGGTGCCCGAGGCCACCTCTGTTGATGGTGAAACCCGAAAGCTGCTGGCTGCCGCCGGCGAAAAGGATTTGTACTTGAGTCACGTTTCGCCATTGGGCGTGCCTTTTAATACGGTACGGGGCACGACGAACGAGCGGCTGAAACAGCACCGCATCGATTTAGGACGTCCGGGGAGTTCGTGTCCAAAGAAATACCTTGCGCTGGACAAAACGCTTGACGAGAAGGGGCTTTGTACGGCATCACGCAAGTATCAGGAGCATCAGCTGGCCTTAGTAGGGCATGAGAAAGAGGGGCTTAGTGCCGAAGCGTATGAAAAGAAACGGTCTGATATTACGGAAAAAGCCTGCCTGTGCGTGGGGCTTGCCAATGCGTCGTATCTGGAGCAGGGCATCACGGTAAAGGGCGAAGCGCAGGGCGTTGTGGTCTGCCCGGGACCTAATATGGCGTATTTTGACCGTGAGGTGTCGCTGTATGATATGGTGCGCCATATTTACGGCAACGGTTCGGTAATGGATTTTCCGGACCGTCCTAATCTGTTTGTAAAAGAGGCGCGGCTGTATATCGATTACTTAAAAAAGGAGGTGCTGCAAAATGACGCGGCAGCTACGGCAGGACAGCTAAAGAAATGGGCTGCGTTTCAGAAGAACTTGCTTGGGGGGATTGCGTATTATAAGGAGTTGTTCGAGTCGGTTTCTGTGGTCTTGGGAACGGATGCTGATCCATGGAGCGTCTTGCGAGAGGAGATTGAGAGAATTACTATAGAAAATCATACGCCTGTGCTTCCATAGGTTCCTAGAGCACTACCTTATACTCTAATACAAGAAGACCTTTCAAAAGAAAGGCCTTCTTACTAGCGAATCTGCTTATTTGGAGAGTGTCATATCAAGGTTGTTGATCTGCCCTCTTTTGATCTGGAAAGGTCTGGAGCTAAACGGCTGGTACTCTCTGGCCTTGGCTGTCACAATGATCATTCCGTAAGGAATGCTTTTCATCTGGTAGTGTCCGTTGTCATCTGTAACAGCGGTAAAGGGCGTGCCGTTCAGGGCTACTACGGCATCGGGTATGGGTTTTCCTTGCGTATCGACAATCTTGCCCTTGAGCTGTGTGGAGGTTGAGGAAAGATTAATAATCACGCGGTTGGCTTTGTAGGCCAATACAAAATCGGGATAGTTCTTCTTAAAGCCTACAACGGTCTTGTCGAGGTGTTCTTTTAAAAGGAGGGCGTTCTTCGCAAATAGGTTTTTGATGTTCTCGCGTACTGCTTTTTTGATAGCCGCCGCATTCTTAGGATTCGGTACCTTCTGCTCATAGTCGTCTATCATGGCTTCTAAGGTATCGAGCGCAGACTGGTTGATTCCGTAGTGTGCCAGCCCCGACAGGTGTTCCTTTCCGATATCGCTAATGTTGCGGATACGCGAGCCTACTTGTCCATCCTTAGTGCGGAATAGGTCTGAAAATGAAAAACTAACTTTTTCCTTGAGTTCATTGTTGCCTGATTTGACGGCATAGGCAGAGATCGGCAGGGCGATGTCTATGGCCATCATGGCCAGTGCTTTTTTGGCTTCCACCTTGTCGGTCGTGATTCCTTTGGTGACCAGGTCTTCTTGCTGGAATGCTGCTACTATGGCTGCATTGTTGGCCTTGAGTAAAAGAAACGATTCTTGAAAGGCGGGTACTGTGGCGATAATTACAGCGTTGCTGTCTCCATGGGCTTCTACGGCCCTGCTCATTCGCAGGCGTGCTTCTTGTGTCTTGTTCATCGTGAGCTGATTTTATGGTTTATACTTTTCCAAATTTAACGAAATTTGTTATATAATATTGCATTTTATGATAATTTATATCAATTATCACAAATATTGATATAATTTATTGATTGTTATATTTAATTGAAAAGGTTGTAAAGTCGATTGTAAAGTGATTAAAGTGCGTTGTAAACACTCTAAAGGCAATTGCTGAACTTGTAAAGGCGATTGCAAGCTCTAAAAGCGTATTGCACAGGATACAGAGTCGATTGCAGCACCTAATAAGCTACTTGTAGCGATAAAAAAATGGATTTTTAAAGGTAAAAGATGGATTGCATGCTTTTATAAGTGAATTGCATGAAACAAAAAATAGATTGTAGCGATTTAAAAGTGGATTGTACCGCTATGAATTACCGTTGTTTGTTGCTTCTTGGCTGTAGCAGCCTCGTATTTTGCGATGGTACTCTTTCTAGCCTTATTTAATTTTGTGCCTGCCTTATTTTAACGTTCTTTTTGGGTACTGCCGAACTATTAATGACTAGCTTTACAATAAACACATCCAGATGCAAGCTATATCCCACATTCTTACCCTGAGTTTTTCTAAGTGCAAGGTCTTGATTGAAGAAAAAGATATCAGGCAGTTTTTGACCGAGAGAATCGAGAGCGGAGAGGAACTGCCACGGTATTTTGGAAAAGAACTGGACGGGAGCATCGAATGCAACGAAGGGGAATTTCTTTCGGAACTCCAGAAGTCAGGCCATATCCATTTTTACTTTAACGGCGAAAAAACGGCCAGCATCAACTATAAAGTCGGTGATGAAGACGTGTTTGAATTGGTATTGTCTGCGCTTTCAGAAAACACGGTACAGCAGATTGGGGTTGATGATAAGGGCGTAAGCCTTTATATTGATTAGGTCATACCGAAAAAAGAAAGGTATCTTTATTAAAATCTGCGCTGTCGAACTGAAACGAGATGTCTACGATGGACTTGATAATCTTCTTAAGTCCTTCAAAGTCTTTTGGCTTTTTGACAAAGATATTTGCCCGGTTATTAAACGCCAGTTCTTGATTGCTTTCTGTAGTGGAATTGGAATAGATGGCAATTGTCAAGTCTTTAAGGGTATTGTGGGAACGGATTTCTTTAAGGCAGTCGATACCGCTCATTGCCGGAAAATGGATTTCTAAAAAAATAATATTTGGCAATTGTATATCGGTATCGTTCAGATGCTCCATCACGTCTTCGCAGCTATGAAAACACAAGAGCTTTAGGTTGCGGTCGATTTCTTCGACCGCTTTGCGGAAATTACGGCATTCTTCTATATCTTCATCCACCAAAACTATATTCGTAATAGCATACTCCTTCATTGACCTTCGATATTAATAATGTAATTTATACGTTTTTCGTAAAGGTAGTCAAAAAGCAGCCAAAAGATTTTTTTTGGCTTTTATTTAGGGTATTGTTGGCTTTGGCTTTAATTTATAAAGCTTTCTTTGGTGATCTCTACTTTGGGATCCTTCTTACTAAACAGCATCTAGTGACGTCCGTTTTATTCTTATCACATAACGTAATATTTTTTGTTTATTGGCTGGAGCACTGCTAGAAATGGCAAATCATTTTACTTTTTTCAAAGAAAAACTATAAAACGATATAAATTCTGCGTGAAATCGTATAATTTTTAGCTACCTAAATGGAAGTATTTTAAATGCCTGAAAAAAGACCCTCCTTTTATGATTAAAAATGATCGCTTAGACGAAGTGCATGAAAACGCCGGATGCTTTTCCAGAAATATATTGCTTTTTATTACTGCCGTAGCACTTGTGGTTATTCTTGCAGCTTGCTGGATGTATCATATTCATTGCGTACGGGAGAAAGCACTGCGGGAAATTATTATAAAGGAATAAGAAAGCCGTACCTCTGAAGCGATGTTTCAGAAGTACGGCTTTTGCCTTATTGCAATTGCTCGGCTACAAATTTTCTGCTGTAGTCTTTTATGAGTTCTCTCGTGTGCCTAAACTGTTCCTTAATTTCATCCTCCGTGCCTATCGCTTTGGCAGGATCGGGGAAATTATGATGGAAACGCAATGCTTTGGTCGGGAAGAAAGGACAGTTTTCTTTGGCATTGTCGCATACGGTGATGACAAAGTCAAAATCAATATCAAGGTATTCGTCGAGATTGTTTGAGGTATGGTGCGCAATGTCGATACCGTCTTCTTGCATGATAGCAATGGCCTTAGGGTTTACGCCATGGGTTTCAACTCCGGCGCTAACGATAACGGCTTTATCGCCCGCGAAGTGCCTGAGATAGCCTTCGGCCATCTGGCTTCTGCAACTGTTGCCCGTGCAGAGCACTAAAATCTTTTTTGTTTTCATATATTCTTATACAAACAGCCAGATCAGGTTGATGATGCAGAATTTAGGATCGAATCCGAAAATAAGCTGCAAGACGATAACCGATGTGGTAATGATTATTGGTTTTTTATATCGAATCCATTTTTCTTTCATGGCTAGCAGCATCCTGAATTTGGCGCGCATCTGGATGCGTCTGCCGTTGCTTGTAGTCCTGATAGCGCTACTTTTTGTTTTTGGGACGGAATGCCGCACGCTTCTTGCGCCAGGCACGCGGTTGTCTTGTTTTTTAGTACAAATGTTTTTCCGTTAAAGTCTAGATCGTATTTGCCGATCGTGCCGCTCTGGTATTCTACTTCTATTTCTGAATCTTCTATGCCTAGTTTTTCTTCGGACAGCTGGATGATGTGCAGCAGCTTGTTTGGCTTTAGCCGGTGTTCAAAATCATCTGCATTCCAGAGCTGGAAGCTTACGGCTTTTTCATGGCGGACGGTACCGCCGCAGTCAATAAAGTGTTTTTGGATGATCCCTACTTCCGTAACGTGAAAGTGTTCGGGAACAAATGTCCCGTCTTCTAGCTGGAATTCGACATTTTCTAATGCCGGCAAAATCTGTTTTACCTCTGATAATTTCATGTGTTATGTACTTTTAACGTATTAATCGTAATATTGCGATACATAAATTCAAAAAAAAGCCTAGCAGCATTCTTCTGTTTTGATGGTATCTGCAAAAAAATGGTTCAATTCTATTTTTATCTGTTTCCAGGCTTTTTCGTCTATGCAATAGCAAACGCTGGTGCCTTCAATATTCCCTTTTATTATTCCTATGTTCTTGAGTTCTTTTAGATGCTGGGAGATGGTGGCTTGGGCCAGTCCGAGTTCCTGCACCAAGTCGTTGCAGATACAGGCATCTTGCTTGATGATGTATTGCAGTATGGCAATGCGGGCCGGATGCGCCAAAGCTTTCAAGACTGTTGCCAGCCTGTTCTGCTCTTCATTAAAGATATCTTTTTTTGTAGCGCCCATGTATTGTTTATTATATCGCAATATTACGATATATAATTTATACAGCCAAATTATTGGTAAAATTAATTACAGCATCTTACTTATATCCCCTCGCCTGCAACAAAAACAACTCTGCATACCTGCCGTTTAGCGCGAGCAATTCCTCATGCGTCCCGATTTCGAGCAGCTGCCCTTTGTCTAACACCAGGATACGGTCGGCCAGGCGGGCTGTAGAAAAACGGTGCGAGATCAGCACGGCAGAACGTCCTTCGGTCATTTGGGCAAAACGCTGGAAGACTTCGTATTCGGCTCGGGCATCGAGCGCGGCCGTCGGTTCGTCGAGAATCAGCACGGGTGCTTCTTTCATATAGATACGGGCCAAGGCTACTTTCTGCCATTCGCCTCCCGAGAGTTCTACTCCATTATTAAAACGCTTGCCGAGTGCCTGTTCGTACTGATTGGGCAGCTTGTCGGCTATGGCATCTGCCATGCTGCCTTGGGCTGCTTTTTTGATCAGCGCTTGGTTGCCGAGCTGGGTGATGTCGCCTACTGCAATGTTGCTGGATAGGGTCATCTGGTAGCGAAGGTAGTCTTGAAAGATAACGCCGATATTGTGCTGGAGCTCTTTGGGGTCGTATTGCTTAAGGTCGATCCCGTCTAACAGGATGCGTCCTTCCGTCGGTTCGTAGAGGCGCGCGAGCAGCTTGACCAAAGTGGTCTTTCCGGCTCCGTTTTCGCCGACAAGCGCCAGCGTTTCGCCAGGGTGCAGCGTGAAATTAAGATGACGATTGGCCCAGTTCTCGCTGTGGCGGTACTTGAAGCCGACGTTCTCGAAGGTGAATCCTTCGCGAATCGGATTCGGGAACGGTATTGGATTCTTGGCAACGGCTATAGACGGCTTGATCTCGAAAAAGTCAAGGAAGTCGTTGAGATAGATGGCGCCTTGCGAGATGACGGTGAAGCGCAGCAGTATGCCTTCGGTAAAGGTTCGCAATTGGCGGAAGGAACCTGCCAGAAAAGTCAGGTCGCCCACCGTAAGATGGCCCGTAATGGTGCGGGTAATGATATAGACGTAGGCGCCGTAGTATCCGGTACTGCCGAGCATAGAAAAGAGCGTGCCCCAGAACGACCTGCGTTTGGCGAGCTTGCTGTTGTCATAATAGAACTGGTCTGAAAGTTTCTTGAAGCGGGCGATGACAAAATCGGCCAGGTTGAATATCTTGATTTCTTTGGCCGTCTCGTCGCTGGCACCGAGGTAGCGGAGGTAATCGAGCTCGCGGCGCTCGGGGGTCTGGCTTCGGGTAAGGGAATAGTTCTGGCTGTTGAAATAGGACTCTCCGAGAAAAGACGGCAGTATGGTGATGATGAGCAATAGTATGAGCAGCGGACTGAAAGTAACGAGCCCTGCGATAAGGAAGACCATAGAGATAATATCCTGCAGCTGCGACATGACCTGCGAGAGCAGCATGGTACGGCCGAGGGTCTGCTGGCGGGCACGCTCGAGCTTGTCGTAGTATTCTGAGTCTTCGGTTTGTTCTAAATCTAGGTCGGCGGCATGCCGTATGATCTTGACTGATGTATGGTTCGAAAAGGTGTCTCCGAGCAGGCTGTCGAGCAGCGCAATGGTACGGCTCAGGGCGTCTGATGTGATGGCAAGGATAAATTCAAGGGCAACGAGTTCCCACAGGTAGGTGGTGCCGTGCAGCTGTGGGGTGGTGCTGAGCTGCACGACTTGGTCTACGATGAGCTTGCCCACATAGAGCAAGGCTACGGGCATGGCGGAACGGAGGACACGGAGGACGATGCTGAACAATGTCTTTTTGGGACTGCTCTGCCAGACGAGCTTGAAAAAGGCGGGCAAGTTGCTCAGGGCGCTTATCTTTTCTTTGAAGGTAGGCTTTTTGGGAGCTATGGGCGGCTGTGGTTTTTTCATGCCTTAAATTTACAAATTTTTGCAAGGCCAATGGCAGGCGCCGGACTTGGTTTTCTGTGCTTTGAAACAATAACCACATTTGTTTGCAGCACAAAGGTTGTATTCTTTTGGTTAGCCGCATAAAAAAAGACCTCCGATACGGAGGTCTTTCTGCATTCACTTGAATTATAAAAACAGGTCGCACTTGCCATTGGTTATTCTGGAATACCAAACAGGGCACAGATTTCTTCGTAGCTCTTATTTCTATAATTTACTTGCCGTGCCGCAGGAGTGCCGCCTGGGATAATGATATATCGGATGGTCACCAAGGAGCTTATAGGTACCGCTGGGGTTCCTCCATCGTGACGGAACCTGAAAACTTTGAGATTGCCTAGAGCGGGATAGGCTGCAATTGTATTTTCAGTGCCACCTGCGCGCGAAGTATGAGGCAAGGGAACGGTTTCTGTGCTAAACCGAAGGTAGGCCAATACGACACCTGTTTCTAAGATGCCTGTCGTAATCTCAGGCGCAGCAAAATTGTAGAGGAGTCCAGAAGTACCGTCTATGGTTGCGGGTGCTCCCGTTGGAACGGCAAGCCATTCGCTATAGATTACGTTTGCTGTTCCGGGTTCGCCATTGAGTCCGTCTTCACCATCTTTTCCATCATCAGAACAAGAAATAGCCAAGGCGGCAAAAATCATCACTACTAGTAAGCGGGTTGGTTTTAAGATTGGTTTCATAACAATTAGGTTTTCATTTATACCACGAAACTAAGCAACCCATGGCAAGCCCAAAAGCTAAAATATACGAACAGCGTTTTTAATCTATGAACAGCAGCTGTTTTTGGATAGGGAACTAAAAAAAGACCTTCTTTCGAAGGTCTTTTTGTTTTTTTATGAAGACGGCAAAGCCGATTACATATTTCTTCTGTACTGTCCGCCAACTTCAAATAGCGATGCGGTGATTTCGCCAAGAGAACATACTTTCGTAGCTTCCATCAATTGTGCAAAGATATTTTGGTTGTTGATGGCCGCATCTTGAATGATGGCTAGCTGTTCTTTCATGTTCTCGCCATAGGCCTTGTGCAGGTTTTCTAGCGTGTGGATCTGGAATTGTTTTTCTTCTTCGCTGGCACGGATAACTTCAGCCGGAATGACCGTCGGCGATCCTTTAGAACTCAAGAAGGTGTTGACCCCGATGATCGGGAATTCGCCTGTATGCTTCAGCATTTCGTAGTACATACTTTCTTCTTGGATTTTAGAGCGTTGGTACATGGTTTCCATAGCGCCTAATACGCCTCCTCTTTCGGTAATCCTGTCGAATTCTTGCAGTACGGCATCTTCTACCAAATCGGTCAGTTCTTCGATGATGAACGAGCCTTGTATCGGGTTCTCGTTTTTGGCAAGTCCCAGCTCTTTGTTGATAATCAACTGGATGGCCATGGCACGGCGTACGGATTCTTCTGTAGGCGTCGTGATGGCTTCATCATAAGCATTGGTGTGCAGCGAGTTGCAGTTGTCATAAATAGCATATAATGCCTGCAATGTCGTACGGATATCGTTGAAATCAATTTCCTGCGCATGCAGCGAACGGCCTGATGTCTGGATATGGTATTTCAGCATCTGGGCTCTTTCGTTGGCGCCGTATTTGTTCTTTAAGGCTTTAGCCCAAATCTTTCTGGCAACGCGTCCGATTACGGCATACTCTGGATCGATTCCGTTTGAGAAAAAGAACGAAAGGTTCGGACCGAAGTCGTTGATGTCCATGCCGCGGCTTAGGTAGTATTCTACATAAGTGAATCCGTTGGCAAGGGTGAACGCCAGCTGCGTGATCGGGTTGGCTCCTGCTTCTGCAATGTGGTATCCGGAGATTGAAACGGAATAGAAGTTGCGGACATTGTTGGTGATGAAGTACTCTTGTACATCGCCCATCAATCGCAAGGCAAATTCGGTAGAGAAGATACACGTGTTTTGTGCCTGGTCTTCTTTAAGGATATCGGCCTGAACGGTTCCGCGCACTTGCGATAGCGTTCTGACCTTGATTTGCTCGTAAACATCTTTCGGCAGTACTTGATCTCCGGTTACTCCAAGAAGCATAAGGCCCAGTCCGTCGTTTCCTTCTGGAAGCGTGCCGTTGTAACGCGGCCTTTCTATTTTTTTCTTTTTGTAGATTTCGTTGATCGTTGCTTCTACTTCGTCTTCGAGATTGTTTTCTTTGATGTAGATTTCACACTGCTGGTCGATTGCGGCATTCATAAAGAAGCCCAACAGCATCGGCGCCGGACCGTTGATGGTCATACTCACCGACGTAAGCGGATGCGCCAGGTTGAAGCCTGAATATAATTTCTTGGCATCGTCTAAACAGCAGATGGATACTCCGGCATTACCGATCTTTCCGTAAATGTCTGGTCGAAGGTGCGGATCGTTTCCGTATAAGGTCACGCTGTCAAAAGCGGTAGACAGCCTTTTGGCAGGAAGTCCGGCGCTCACATAGTGGAAACGCTTGTTGGTTCTTTCTGGCCCTCCTTCTCCGGCAAACATTCTTGACGGGTCTTCGCCTTCGCGCTTGAACGGATACAGCCCAGAAGTGAACGGGAATTCTCCCGGCACGTTTTCTTGCAGGCACCATCTGAGGATATCGCCCCAGGCTTCGTACTTTGGCAGGGCTACTTTTGGTATCTGCGAGTGCGACAGCGATTCGGTGTGCGTGGCAATCTTGATTTCTTTGTCACGTACTTTAAACGTATAGACTGGATTTTTGTATTTGTTTACTTTTTCGTCCCACGTCAAGATGATTTCCCAGTTGTATGGGTCAAGGTCCATCTTTACTTTGTCGAACTGGTTGAGCAACAGGTTCAAGAAGATGCGGGTCTCGTTTTGTTCTTCGAGAGCGCTTGGCAAAACAGAATCATCATTGATTCCGGCTTTGTTGATTTCTGGCGTCTTTCCAGAAACGGTCTCGATCGTCTTGAAGATTCCGTATAGTTTTTGGGCTACTTGCTGCTGTGTAAGCGCAGTAGCATCGTATTTGCGGTTATTTTCGGCAATTTCTGAAAGGTAGCGCGTTCTGTGCGGCGGAATGACAAAGATTTTTTCGCTCATCTCTCGAGTGATTTCGAAAGTCGATTTTAGGTCGGCTTCGGTCTTTTCGTCAATCTTGTCCATGATCGCTTTGTAAAGCGTATTCATGCCCGGGTCATTGAACTGCGAAGCGATGGTTCCGAAAACCGGAAGGTCGTCTGGATTAGCATCCCACAGATTATGGTTTCTTTGGAATTGTTTTTTGACATCTCGAAGCGCATCAAGCGAACCTCTTTTATCGAATTTGTTGATTGCGACAAGGTCGGCAAAATCAAGCATGTCGATTTTTTCAAGCTGGGTTGCCGCTCCAAATTCTGGAGTCATTACGTATAAGGACACATCGGAATGATCCATGATTTCGGTATCCGATTGTCCGATACCTGAAGTTTCTAATATGATGATGTCGTATTTGGCGGCTTTTAAGACCTGAATGGCTTCGGCAACGTATTTAGACAGTGCTAAATTGGACTGTCTTGTCGCCAACGAACGCATATAGACACGCGGGTTGTTGATGGCGTTCATACGAATCCTGTCGCCCAAAAGTGCTCCGCCTGTTTTGCGTTTTGACGGGTCTACAGAGATAAGACCGATTGTTTTTTCTGGGAAATCAATCAGGAATCTTCGCACCAATTCGTCTACTAATGAAGATTTTCCAGCACCGCCTGTTCCGGTAATACCCAATACAGGAATCTTGCTGGTTTCGTTCTGCTTGTGGATCGTGTCTAAAGTTTCTTTTGCAATTTCCGGAAAGTTTTCTGCTGCGGAAATAACACGGGCAATTGCCGTAGGGTTCTTGTCTTCGAGGTGGCTGGCTTCGCCGTTTAGCTTGTCGCCAATAGGAAAGTCGGATTTCTGTACCAAGTCATTAATCATGCCTTGAAGGCCAAGCTCGCGCCCGTCGTCTGGAGCATAAATTCTGGTGATACCGTAGTCTTGTAGTTCTTTTATCTCGTCTGGCAGGATTACGCCGCCTCCGCCTCCGAAGATTTTGATGTGCCCTGCTCCTTTTTGGTTGAGCAGGTCGTACATGTATTTGAAATATTCGTTGTGTCCTCCTTGGTAGGATGTCATGGCTATGGCATTGGCATCTTCTTGGATAGCGGTATTTACTACTTCTTCAACGCTTCTATCGTGTCCTAAATGGATTACCTCGACTCCCGTCGACTGGATGATACGTCGCATTATGTTGATTGCAGCATCGTGTCCGTCAAAAAGAGCTGCAGCGGTTACAATTCTTACTTTATTTTTAGGAATATAAGATTTTGCTTGTTCCATTTTAAAATATATGTCAATTTTAGGTGTGCAATTTACGAAATTCCTAAAAATCTGGAAGGATTTATTTGGTATTTTAATTTAACGTTAAGACCCTGTCAGGGTTTAAAACCCTGACAGGGTCTTAACGAATAACATCGTATAAAAAACCCTCCTAGCGCTTGGACGCTAGAAGGGTCGGGGATAAAAACTCTAAATATTGTTTATGGACACAACATTTACATAACTATTGGGTATTCTGTGGACTGCATTATTTCATCATCGCTGGGTCGATATCGACACCTAATCCTTGCGCTATTCCCATTCCTAGTCTAGGGTCGGCCCTAAACCAGTGGCATAGCTGGCGATTGATGATTTCCATTCGCTTCGGCCCTTCAATACCAGACATGGCTCCAACGACATTGCTGATTAGGTTCTGCTGTTGCTCTGGCACTAAAAGCCTGAATAGGTTGCCCGGCTGGGTATAGTGGTCGTTTTCGCCTTCGGCATTGCGGTCGTACCATGCGGCCACATTGCTCTCTAATGCCCATGCTGGTTCTTTATAGGATTGGTCTACTACAATATCGTCAAAACTATTTGGGAAATAATTTGGTGCGCTGCCTCCGTTTCCGTCAACACGCATCTGCCCGTCTCTTTGGTAGTTGTTTGTGGCAAACGGACATCTATTCACAGGAATCTGCTCGTAGTTGGCTCCCAGCCTATAGCGGTGCGCATCAGGATAGGACAGTAATCTTCCTTGCAGCATTTTGTCTGGAGAATAGCCTATTCCATCTACGACATGTGCCGGAGCAAAAGCGGCCTGTTCTACATCTTGGAAATAGTTATCTGGATTTTTGTTGAGCTCGATGACGCCTACATCGATCAGCGGATAGTCACCGTGCGGCCAAACTTTGGTTAAGTCAAACGGATTGATGTGATACGTTCTTGATTCGGCTTCGGTCATTACTTGTATTTTCATGTCCCAACGCGGGAAGTTTCCTTTATCGATGTTTTCGATCAGGTCTCGCTGCGCAAAGTCCATGTCTTTTGATTTCATTTCGGCGGCTTCGGCATCGGTAAAGTTCTTGATGCCTTGTTTGGTCAGCATGTGGAATTTCACATAGAAGCGTTCGTTATCTTTATTGATAAAAGAAAAGGTGTGGCTTCCGAATCCGTGCATGTGGCGGTATCCGTAAGGCGTTCCTCTGTCTGACATGAGCGTCGTGACTTGATGAAGGCTTTCGGGATTCAGCGACCAGAAGTCCCACATCATCGTAGGCGATTTCATATTGGTATACGGATCGCGTTTCTGGGTGTGGATAAAGTCGCCGAACTTTTTCGGGTCTTTGATGAAGAACACAGGCGTGTTGTTTCCTACAAGGTCCCAGTTTCCGTCTTCGGTATAAAACTTCATGGCAAATCCTCTAGGATCTCTTTCGGTATCGGCCGATCCTCTTTCACCACCAACGGTAGAAAAACGCAATAGCATTTTTGTTTCTTTACCAATGTGGGAGAAAATTTTTGCCTTGGTGTACTTCGTAATGTCGTGCGTTACGGTAAAGGTTCCGAAGGCTGCCGAGCCTTTGGCGTGCACTACTCTTTCTGGAATACGCTCGCGGTTGAAGTGCGCCATCTTTTCGTGCAGGATAAAATCCTGTAGCAAAAGCGGCCCTCTTGGTCCTACGGATTGTGAGTCTTCATTTTCTACATAAGGCTTTCCGGAGGCCGTAGTGAGTTTGTTGTGTTCTTTCATAATTTTAGTTGATTTATTGTTAAATGCTTTGTTTCTAGTTTGTTTTCTCAAATTTAGGAAATTGATTATTATAAACAAAATTGATTGTTTTTATCTTTTAATAGCTTTACATTATAGTGACAAACGGTATGATGTTTGATTATCTTTGAAATCGAAAATTTAATCTTATGAAGAGACTATTCCTTTTAGCGTTATTTGTTGTGCCAATCGCCAGCTTTGGACAATTAGACGGATTCATTAAAAAGGCATCTGACAAGGTGCAATCTAAAACTGAAAAACTGCAATCTAAAACAGGTTCTAAAAGTTCTGGAGGTATTTTAGGCAGTACTGATATTAGTGCCGGCCTAAAAGAAGCCTTACAGAAAGGTATTACCGAGCAGGTAACTAAACTGACAGCTGTAGACGGATTTTATAAAAACGAAGCGGTAAAAATTCTTTTTCCTGCTGAATTGCAGAAAGTCGACAAGACTTTACGTTCTATGGGATTGTCGAGCCTAGCAGATGAGGGCATCAAAGTATTGAACCGCGCTGCTGAAGATGCTGTGAAGGAAGCTACTCCCATTTTTGTAAACGCTATTACGAGCATGAAGTTTTCGGATGCTAAAAACATCTTATTAGGGAATGAAAACGCGGCAACGACTTATCTTCAAGGTACTACTTCTACAGAATTATATTCTAAGTTCAGTCCGGTGGTAAAGACTTCGCTAAGCAATGTTGGAGCCGACAAGGTCTGGGAAGGCATTATCAAAAAGTACAATACGATTCCTTTGGTAACAAAAGTAAATCCGGATCTGAATGATTATGTAACCGACAAAGCGATGGAAGGCGTCTTCAAGATGATTTCTGTAGAAGAGAAAAAAATCCGTACAGATATAGGCGCGCGCACTTCGCCGCTATTAAAAAAGGTGTTTGCAATGCAGGATTAATTCCGTACCTTTTAAAAAATTAAGAACTATGAAAAAGATTATTGTTTTTGCTTCCTTTATTTCTCTTTTCGGCTGTGCCGAACTGCAGCAGGTTGCCAGCCAATACCCGCAATTGGGAACGGCTCTCGGAAATCCGGATATTGCGGCGGGACTCAAGGAAGCCTTGAATAACGGAATCACGAAAGAGGTTTCTAAATTGACCGCAACGGATGGCTTTTTTAAAAACCAGATGGTAAAGATCTTGCTTCCGGCAGAACTGCAGAAAGTAGATAAAACGTTACGCAACATAGGCTTATCAAGCCTAGCCGATGAAGGCTTAAAGGTGTTGAACCGTGCCGCCGAGGATGCCGTAAAAGAAGCCACTCCTATTTTTGTGAATGCGGTCAAGAACATGACATTTACTGATGCCAAGAATATCTTGTTGGGAGCTGATAATGCGGCTACGACTTATTTGCAGAATTCTACTTCTCAAGCACTGTATTCTAAATTCAGTCCGGTTGTTCAAAATTCTTTAGGAAAGGTTGGAGGTGATAAAGTGTGGAGCACCATCATCACAAAATACAATGCTGTTCCGATGACTGCCGATGTGAATCCTGACCTGACAGATTATGTTACCGACAAGGCTATGGAAGGCGTTTTTAAAATGATTGCCGTAGAAGAAAAAGACATACGCACGAACCTTTCTGCTAGGACATCTGACTTGTTAAAAAGAGTGTTTGCAATGCAAGACAAGAAGAGTTAAAAAGGGCTCGTAAAAAATTAGTAATCAATAACATATAAATAACATTGCCTTAACATATATGCTCCAAAAAAAATTGGACATTTGCAAAGAGATTAATGGTTTTCTCATTTGGTTAGGGTTAGTTAGAAAAAAAATGCCAGTGCTTTTAGGAGCTCTGGCTTTTTTATTTGATGCTGTTTTTCTTATAAGGAATTCAAGAAATCGAGCAAGGTATTTCTTTTGGCTGCGGATAATTGCTTGAATTTTTCTTTTGCTTTTTGGGCTTCTCCGCCATGCCAGAGAATGGCTTCTGTCAAGTTTTTGGCTCTTCCGTCATGTAAAAAAGTAGTGTGCCCGTTGACAAGTCCCGTGAGGCCAATTCCCCATAACGGACGTGTTTTCCATTCTCTTCCTGTGGCTAGGAAATCGGGCCTATCGTCTGCAAGGTCGTCGCCCATATCGTGCAAAAGCATATCGGAATAGGGATAAATAGTCTGATACGCCAAAGCCGAAATCGAGCTCGGTCCTGTCACTTGCTTCGGAATATGGCATTTGGAACATTCTAAGCTTTCAAACAGTCTTGCTCCTTCTTTCACGCTTTTACTATTGATATTTCTAGCTCCTGGAACGGCTAAGGTCTTGCAGTATAAGACAACTTGATCTACTATAGACTGCGGTATTTCGGGATCATCATCGCGTCCGTCCTGTCCGTTAGACTGATTGTGTCCTGTTTCGTTCGGGAAGACATAATTGGTAATTCCCATATCTTCTACATACGCAGCAGTGCATTGCACTAATAATGTACCTGTGTTTGCTTTCCATCCGAATCTTCCCAAGACAGTCTGTCTCAAATAAGGATCCCAGACATAGTTGGCTTTTCCTGAAATGCCGTCACCATTGGCATCATTGATATCTTGGTTTGCTAAAATATCTTGCTCAGTAATGGCTTCCAGAAGTCCCAAACCAAAAACCGGTGTCGCAATTCGAGGCGACAGCATAAGTCCGCCCGGAAGGTTGGTATAAGGATCGACCAGAGAAATGACCGGCTTTTGCAAAACAATTACAGTACCGTCTGCCAATGTTTCTGTTTTTTCTATAAAAGCGGCTTGATAACGTGCTTCTGGCAGGGATCCAAAAACAGCTTGGTTCTGAATCTGCACGCCAAAACCAGGAACAGGATTCGGCCCGCCATGTTCGTCTTGCCCAAAAATACTGGCTCTCATTAGCAGTCCGCTCCTGCTGTTTAAATTGGCTGGAAAATTAGGACGCCCGTCATTCGGATGGCACGAAATGCAGGAAGAATTGTTAAAGATTGATCCCAATCCAGAGTTTACAAGCGCGGGAGCTGTTACAAAAACAGCTTCGAATTGGGTATCTCCCATAAGATGCATCTGCAAGTCAGCTGCCGAAAGGTTGGGTGCCGGTGTCCTGAACGCAATGCTGGTGGCAGAGAATATGGTAGTCTCGCCTCCGGCATACATCCTTTCGGAAAGATCGATATCAATATAAGACTCGTCATCATTTTTATCGCAGGAAAGCAGCGTGAGTCCCAAACTTGCCAGTAAAAATCCTTTTCTGATCATTCTTTTTGTCTGATTTTTATAGAAATGCAAAAAGAATATCCATGTTCTGAATATCCTTTTTGCTTTTGATTATGATTGAAATTTGCCTAGTTGTTAGCAATAAATGGTTTCAATTGTGACTGGATCAAAACTTGCAATTCTGCTACTTTGTCTCTTGCATTTTCTACTGCTGGGACATTGTTTGTAACGGCATCGGTGAAAGTTCCAGGGATGGCTTCTATTGCTGCAATAGCGCCGTCGATTTTCGCCTTGATGTTAGCATCCAAAGTGCTGTTTTTTGGAGCAACGATGTCAGTCAGTCCTGAGTTTGTACCTCCATTAAAATCACCTAAATAGATGTTTTTGATGCTTCTCATGTTGTCAGCAAAATCTTTTTTAGAGTTGTTGCTGAAACGTGATTCTTCTTGAGAAACACCTTCGTCTAGCGGTGTTTGGATTTTTCCTGTAGAAACCTCATCAGCAATCGTGATCAATCCGTTGATGATTTCTTCTAAAGCTGCTTTTTGTGAAGCGTATCCTTGGTTACCTGTATTTCCAGCATTGATAAAGTGCCTTGCAAAGTTACCTCCTGATTCTTTCCAACCGTCATACAGAAGCTGTGTATTGTTTTGCAAATCGGCAGCTGCCGCTCTCAAATATTCCAATTCTCTAGCTGTCAAAGCGCTTGCTGCTTTGTTTCCGTTGATACCCCATACCAAATATTCGATCAAGTGGAAACCGCGCGCTTCTACGTTTGCTTCGATAGTCGCTGTTGTGATTGGGTTACCGCTGTTCAAGATGTCATTCATCGCGTTAACGTCAACTGGCCAAGTATCCATCGCAGGGTCGATTCCTCCTGTGTCTACTGGTCCGTATAAAAATCCTTCTGATTGTTCCCAAGGAGATCTTGTCGCTTTCCAAGCTTCTTTTACCGCTGTCAAAGCTGTTTCGTTTCCGATTGTCAGAGCATTTACAGCTGTTTTTAAAGCGATTGCTTTGTTATTCAAATCTTCGTACGTTTTAGTGATTACGTCTTTCGACAAATCTGTAAGTACTTCTGAATATAATCCTGCATTAGGGTCTGTTCCAGAAGAATCATCATTATTACTGCAATTCACTAACATTACAGAAGACATTGCCAATAAGCTCAGGCTAAAAATTCTCTTTTTCATTATGTTCAAGTTTAAAATATTGGTTAGTAATTATTTTAGAATGAAAATCCGATTCCTGCTGAAAAGGTATTTTCTTGTTGTTTTTTCCCTGTGAAAGCCAATGTGTTTGGATCGAAGTTTTCAGAACCTAGCCTTCTGTTTTGGTAATGTGCTTTTAATACAATCTGTGGGTGAACGAACCAGTTGAAGCCTCCCATGATGGCACTTCTTTCCCATCTTGGCTTTTTAACTACGGTTCCTTCGACTTCATTCATGGTATCATAGTAGTCGTAGCGTACGAATGGATAGACTTTTTGTTTTGTAGTCTGGTTGAAGAAATGCAATACTTCGTAACCGCCTTCAAATGAGAATCCTAAAGCATTTTTCCCGACAGGCGTTCTCTTTACGCCCAAATTGTTAGAAAGCGAAGCATTTTTTGCCGTAACGATGTTTGAGTTTTCAAGATTTCCCCACAATACGATGGAATTGAATCGAAGGTAGTCTTCATCATACGTGATATGTCCTTCAAAAATCATCACATAAGCCGATTCTTTCATGTCATTCTTCGGACGGTTAGCCGCTGCATCGTTGATGTAAGCTGAGGCTCCGAAATAAGTGTATTTGTTTTTCCCGAATTTATAATCCAAACGCCCGGTGAAGGCCCAAGAATTTCCGTTTGACATTTCGAAACGAGTCTGGTAGCCTTCTTTAATCCAGCCTCTTGAACTGAACCCTGAAGCATCAAGACCGTTCGTGATTGAGAATTCATATTTTAGTCTTTTTAGGAAAGTTCCGTGAAATTGCACTCCGTTTTCGTACCAGCCCAATGGCAGGATTTCGTTTTCCATTTCCTGACGGTGCGTCGTGAAATAAGAAATAGGACGGTCTAAGTCTTGAGCCAATCCGAAGTGTATTTTCATCCTACCCGCCCTGATGTTAAAATACGGACGGATGGCAAAATTAATATGGATCTGCTCGATTTTTACTTCTCCTCCTGCTTCGATTTCTTGTTCGTATTCACCGAATTCTTCTTGAGTATCTAATTCTACTGTAGATCCGGTACCGCCATGCTCAAACTCGATTTCTGACTTGAAGCTGATCCAATCGTTAAAATTGTAGCCTAGATACAGGTTCAGACGTTCTGCATCGAACTTGTCTTTCATGTTGGGATCCGTATCGAATTTTGTGTAGTTATAGTAATTTACGACTCCATAGCCGCTCAAGGTAAAGTTGCTCCAATTGAAAAGTGTTTTGTTTTCTTTGGCAAAATCTTTCTTGATTTCTGCTTTTAATTCTTCGCGGAGTTCTTGTTTTATTTCTGTTTTTATTTTTTCAATATCTAACGAATCCGTCTTTTGGGCAAACAAAGCAACTGACGCAAATAGGAAGAAAAATAGTACTGCTTTTTTCATTGGAAAATAGAATTTGGCGCAAATCTATAAAATTATTTAAATACAGTCTAAATAAAAATAGAATATTTTTTAACTTAATTTTAAGAACTTGATTTTGAAATAATTAAAAAATATTTTCAAAAAAATCAATCTATTTTAAATCAGTCTAAATAAATATTAAATACATTTGCCCAAAATTTATTAAGAAATTACGCTCTCCAAACAAAATGGTACGCCAATTTATTTACAAGCAAATAGATAATAGCCAACTAGTTGTATTTCGAATTTTATTCGGAGCTCTTCTTCTATGGCAAGTACTCGATTATGCTTTGTCTGGATGGATGAAGAACAATTTTATAAAACCTTCTTTTACGTTTTCTCATATCGGCATGGAGTGGTTGCAGCCGCTTCCTGGCAATGGCATGTATTATTATTTTGCTTTGATGGGAGTTTCGGCCCTATTGATTTTGATCGGGCTGCAATACCGTTTGAGCATTATAGTATTTACAATTTTATGGTCGGGTATTTATTTCATGCAAAAAACGACGTATAACAATCATCATTACCTCATCATACTGATTTGTTTCTTGATGTGTTTGCTGCCTGCTAACGCCTATGCCTCTATCGATTCAAGAATAAATCCCAAAATAAAAAGGCTCATGATGCCTTCTTGGTGTTCGTGGATAATGGTATTGCAGATTGCCATTGTTTATTTTTATGCCTCGGTCGCCAAGCTGTATTCGGGCTGGCTGGACGGTTCTTTTACCAAAGGGATGCTGGCTAGGCATGCGCCTGATTTCCTAAAAGATTTTTATGCTCAAGAATGGTTTTATCTTTTTATCGCTTATGCCGGGCTAGCTTTTGACTTCCTTGTCATTCCGCTACTTCTCTGGAAGAAAACACGCAATCTTGCTCTTGTGGCTTCTGTCTTCTTTCACATTTTCAACAAAGCACATTTGGGGATAGGAATTTTTCCTTTTTTGGCGTTGAGCCTTATCGTCTTTTTTTATCCGCCAGAAACTATACGAAAGTTATTTCTGTGGAGAAAGCCTGAAGCAATAGTCAATGAAGATGGTACGGAAGGAAAGAAAGTCATCCAATGGATACTCGTCCCCTATTTCGTTCTCCAACTACTGCTGCCCATCAGGCATTACGCTATAAAAGGCGATGTCCTTTGGACCGAAGAAGGCCACAGGTTAAGCTGGAGAATGATGCTTCGCTCCAGAAAAGGAACTACGAAATTCAAGGTCGTTAACAACCAGACTAAAGAAGTCAAATTTTATAAGCTCAAGAAAATCTTGACCAAAAAGCAAATCAAGGGCATGCAGTCCAAACCTGACATGATCTGGCAGACAGCACAAAAGATTCGGGAAAAATATGCCCGAATTGGAAAAGACGTCAGTGTTTATGCAGATTCAAAAGTTTCGATAAATCACGGCGAAGCTAAAAGACTGATCAATCCCGATGTCGATTTAGGCAGGGTCAAGTGGAATTATTTTTGGCATAACGACTGGATCTTATTGTACGACAAAAACGGAAATCTTATTCATTAATACAATCACTTTTAACACCAACTTTATGAAAAAAACAATACATTATTTAGTCGCCGGATTAGCAATCATCCTTGGAACTTTCTTTGTCTATAAAGGCCTTGACAAACATTTTCTTTCAGAATGCAAAGTATATGAGCCGGACAGTCCGTTGCCATTAAACTATCGAAATCTGATAACAGCGCTATGTACTTCTGGATTCACCAAAGTAGTCGGAATTTTAGAAATCGCTTCGGGTATTCTCTTGATTATTCCAAGAACAAGATTGCTGGGCAGCATCGTTTTACTTCCTGTAATCATTACTATTTTTCTCTTCCACTTGCTTATCGACAACCGCCCGCACGAGCTTGTAGAAACCGGAATTCCTCTTTTCGTAGCCATTGTGGTTTTTTCCTCTTATTATGACGTGTGGAAAGTCATTCTTACCGGAAGAAAAAATTAATCCAATCAAATCCTCACAATGAAATCATTACTTTTTAGTGCTATCATGCTTGCCACAACGAGCATGATTGCACAAACAATCACTTTAGGAAATGGTACTTCATCAGGTACATCGGCCCCGGTCGCTTCTTGGTATAATTCTTCGGCAACTGAAAGTATCTATACGGGAACAGAAATCGGTACGACTGGAACCATCACTAAAATTTCTTATCAAAAAGCATCAGGTTCTTCCACCATAGAGCCGAATGTGAGAATCTACATGAAAGCTACCGAATTAGCCGCAATCGGAACAGCGACATATTCTATTGGCGGTAGCAATTTTAGCAATTATACGCTTGTTTACGACGGAACAATTCCAAATGCTACACCTTCAGGTACAATGGAAATTAGCTTACAGACTCCATTCTTTTTTACTGATGGTTCAAAAAACCTATCCGTTTTAGTCGTTGGTTCAACATGCATTTCTTCTGGAAGGCCTCAATATCGATACACGACAACACCTTCTAAAATGTCGGCAGGATTTACGGATGGAAGCATCGGTTGTGACGGAACCAATACTTGGAATTCTACTTCGTCTATGTCGCCAGTTTGGGAACGTCCGAATTTGGTATTGACACTCCAATCTTCACTTTCACTTGGAGAAACTATTTCAGCGAAAGACGATGTACAGGTTCTTATACAAAACGGACAATTGCAAGTCTTTTCAGAAAAAACAATTATCTCAGAAATTACGGTGTTTGATCTTTCAGGTCGAAAACTGGCAGCAATCAAAAGCAATTCTGAAACTACTACCATCGACCTAAACTTGGCCAAACAGGTTCTGATTGTACAAATCAAGACTGCCGACAACCATATCATCAATAAAAAAATAATCTTCTAGAATGAAAAATATTTTGCTACTGTTTCTGCTTACTGTTAGCTTCCCTGCTTTTTCGCAAAAATGGAACACTTCAATTGCAGAAGCAAAATCAATCGCTTCTAAAGAAAGTAAACCAATCGTTCTCGTATTTTCTGGCTCTGATTGGTGCGCTCCGTGCATCAAGCTTGAAAAAAGCGTCTGGCAGTCGGAAGAATTCAAAAAAGAAGCCAATGACAGTTGGGTCTTGGTCAAAGCCGATTTCCCTAAAAAGAAAAACAATACGCAGTCGGAAGAGCTGAAAGCACAAAACCGGGCCTTGGCCGAAAAGTACAACAAGGAAGGTTTTTTTCCGCTCATAGTTGTACTTGACAAGACTGGAAAAGTCTTGGGCAAGACAGGCTTCAACAGCATCAAAGCCTCAGAATATATTTCTTTGATCAAATCTTTTCTTTCCAAATAATGAAAAAAACGGTCTTACTGATTTTCCTCTTAAGCACAACAATTCTTCAAGCCCAAGTCGTTAGAAAAAGGACAGTCAAGCTAATGGGAAGTCGTTTTGATATTACGATTTCCGCAAAATCAGCTCCTGAAGCGGAAGCGTATATCGATACGGCGATTATAGAAATTGAGCGGATTGAAAACGTAATATCAGAATGGAGAGCAGAAACGTTAGTTTCAGAAATCAACCGAAACGCAGGAATCAAGCCCGTCAAGGTAACTCCAGAACTTTTTGGCCTGACCGAAAGAGCTTTAGGGTTTTCAAGACTAACAGATGGCGCGTTTGACATCAGCTTTGCTTCTATGGACAAAATCTGGAAATACGATGGCTCGATGACTGAATTGCCTTCAGAAGAATCTGTCAAGAAATCAGTGCAAAAAGTCGGCTACAAGAACATCATTCTTGACAAAAAAAACAGCACGATTTTCCTAAAATTGCCCGGAATGAAAATCGGTTTTGGTTCCATCGGAAAAGGCTATGCTGCCGACAAGACCAAAGAATTAATGGTTTCTAAAGGCGTAACGGCAGGAATAATCAATGCTTCCGGAGACATGAATACGTGGGGAAAACAGCCTGACGGAAAAGAATGGACTATCGGAATTACGAATCCGATGAACCAGAACAAAGTCTTTGCGACATTTCCTTTGTCTGGAAATGCCGTGGTCACTTCGGGTGATTATGAAAAATTCGTCATGTTGAATGGAAAAAAATACTCGCACATTATCGACCCTCGTACTGGCTATCCCACTCGTGGTCTTTCAAGCGTAACGGTTTTTGCTTCTAGCGCTGAATTAGCCAACGGACTTTCGACTTCGATAATGGTCATGGGAAAAGATGCTGGTTTAAACTTAGTCAATCAGATTCCAGGCATGAGCTGCGTAATTGTTGACGAAAACGGCCAGATTTTTTACTCTGACGCGATTGACATAAAAAAACACCAAAAATGAAATATACGCTATTGATTTTCTTTTGCTTATTGATCCTGCAATCTTGCAAGAGCACGCAAGTTAAAGAATATGAAAAACAACATATTAACGATCGCGAGATGAAGCTTTCTGCCAAAACAGCAGAACGGCACGAAACAAATTTTCAAGTCTATCGTGAAGGCGCTTCGGGTGCGAACGGAGGCAAGACAGGCGGAGGCTGTGGCTGCAACTAATGTATACTATACGAAAAATTATTTTTGTTTTTTTACTGAGTATCAGCGGATTTGCGCAAGAAAACGATTCTACAGAAGTGGTCTATAAAAGGCGTGTCCTTGAAGCATCCGAAATTGAATTTATTAGCAGTTATTACAAGCAAGACGGAAACCATTCTGCTGTTTCGGGAGGCATCGGCACTGAAAAACTGACCGACGTAGCTTCAAACATTGTTCTTACGATACCTTTAAATGCGGATGATATCTTGACAATCGACGCTGGGTTTTCTGCCTACACTTCGGCTTCTTCCAGCAATATAAATCCATTTTTTACGGACGGAAGTTACGTCGATAACGGCAACAATACTGGAGCATCGCGCGGTTATGCCAAAAGCACAAAAGACCTGAATAGAGATAGCGACGATGATGACTACGGAACGACACAGCCCTTGCCGTATGGCAGTCCTTGGATTGAATCGACTGGGGCTTCTAGAAAAGACGTTTTGACTACATTGTCTGCCAACTACAGCCACAGTTCGGATGACAGAAACCTGATATGGAACGCGAATCTGTCTGTTTCAAGAGAATACGATTACCAGTCCTTTGGTTTTGGCGGCGGAATTGCAAAATTGTTCAATGAAAAAAATTCTGAAATCTCAATAAAAGCCAGCGCTTATTTGGACAAATGGAAAGCTATCTATCCTACAGAACTTCATGAATATGCGAAGTATGGCTTCAATTTCCAAAACAACAGCTATTTTGAAAACGTAACGGTTTATGACCAATACGGACTTGAATCTAGCAATTACCTTCCGTTCTATTTCTCAGAATTTGATAATGAAAAAAGAAATTCATACTCGCTATCGCTAGGTTTTTCACAAGTGCTTACGAAAGAACTGCAGGTTTCGATTTTCATGGATGTGCTGTATCAGGAAGGCTTGCTCTCGACTCCTTATCATAGAGTCTATTTTGCAGACAAAGCGAACTATTACATAGGCCAGAAACGCTATATCCCTCTTTATGATACGCCGCAAAATAAGGGTGTTTACAGGCTTGCCGATGATGTAGAACGACTGCCCGATAATCGATTCAAATTGCCGCTTGGAGCAAGGCTGAATTATTACATCAATGACTTGATGGTATTGAGGACCTATTATCGCTTTTATTCGGATGACTGGGGGCTTGTGTCGCATACGGCTAGCATCGAGCTTCCAATAAAGATCTCAAATTCTTTTACGGCTTATCCGATGTATCGCTTTTATACCCAAAAGGCGCTAGATTATTTCGCACCATTTGAACAGCATTATTCCAGCGAAAAGTATTATACCTCAGATTATGATCTTTCTTCGTTTGACAGCCATCAATATGGGGCAGGATTCAGCTATTCGGCTGTATTTTCTCCGTTTAAAATTTTCAAGTTTGGACTAAAAAACATCGATTTCAGGTACAACCATTACAGCCGAAGCGATCAGCTAGAAGCCGATATTTTTACAATCGCCATCAAATTCGTGAACCAATAAACCAATTATATCACTCTTTTAAAAATCAAAACAATGAAAAAAATTACAGCTATTATTTTATTAATCCTTTCTGGACTCATCCTTTCCAATTGCAATAAGGATGACGAAAATGCTCGTGATGGCGGAAATTCAATCATCGGGACATGGAAGCTTATTGAAGAATATACCGACGGAACTGCCGTGAGCCTAAACAGTTGCACTTTGCAGGAAACTTATATTTTTGGAGCGGAGCAATTTACGCATGAGATTTATTCGAATTTTTCCAGAAGATCTGGAGCTTCTTCTGATGATGAGGGTGACGACGATGGCGGCGATGATAACAGCGACGATGAAGATGATGATTCTAGCGATGATCATGGGGATGATGGAAGCGATGATACTTCAGATGATACCTCAGACGACGTGTCTGATGATAATGACGACAATCCGAGCGGAGAATGCTTGATGCAAGATCAAAAAATAGGTTTCTGGACGGCACAGAATAATAATTATGTCCTTACTGTAGATGGCGTTTCAGAAAACCTGACGATTCATTTTTCGGATGCCAATAACAGATTTTATTATGAAAAGACCATAACTGCTAGTGGAGTTCCAAAAGTAAAACGCTACGTCTTCCAAAGGCAATAAGACATTAACCAAACAAAAAAGCTGTTCATTTAGAACAGCTTTTTTTATAGATTTTCGTGTAATTTCTTAAAGTAGTCAAAGGCTTTAAACACACGACTTCCGTACCAAGAAAACATTTCGCCATCGACGAAAATCGTTTTGGCATGATGCGTATATCTTCCCAATTCAAAAGCATGCTCGTCTTTAAACGGGAAAGGTTCTGAAGAGAGCAAGACTAGATCAGGGTCGCCCTGGATTCGCATCTTCTGAACGACAACTTCAGGATACCTGCCTTCGTATTTTGGATTGTTATCGTAGATATTTTCAAACTTATTCAGTTTCAGCAATTCATTGATAAAAGTATCGCCGCCAGCAACCATATACGGATTTGCCCAGATGAAATAGGCTACTTTTTGGACTTCTTTATCTTTGATAAAATGCTGAAAATCGGCCAAAGCAAAATTGGTCTTGTCAATCCATTTTTGAGCTTCGGTACGTTTGTTGAATAACTGTCCGAAATCTGAAATCATCTGAAGATTGTCTTCAATAGTTACAATATTAGTCACCCAAACCGGACAGATTTCCTGTAGTTCTTCAACAATTTCTAGGGTATTTTCTTCTTTATTCGCAATGATAATATCCGGCTGAAGAAGCCGTATTTTTTCATAATGGACTTTTTTTGTCCCTCCAATAATTTTCTTGGTCGATTTTAAATGGTAAGGATGCACACAGAATTTAGTTATTCCGATAATACTTTCCTCTAAGCCTAAATCAAACAGCAATTCCGTTTGCGACGGCACTAATGAAATGATTCTTTTCGGCGCTGTCTCAAAGGCAAACTGATTTCCTAATTGGTCAGTATAGGTTTTCAATGGCTTATTCCTTTTTTTTATTATTAATTCCATTAGGAAACATAATCGCCAACAGTACAAAAATAAGCAGAAAGTTAAATTCCACTCCATTTCTTCCACCGCCGACAACGAACCAGCCTTCGCTAAAATGAACCATGACGATACCCATAACCAAAATAAAAATGGTAACAATCGATGCCAGCTTAACATATTTGTTCCAGAGCAACAATACAGCCACTGCTACATGCGACAATTTAATCAGCCATGCCAGAAAAACTCCGTAAGGCGCAAAACCCACCGTATTCAGATACAGATTGCCAAAATCATTAATGCCATTGTTAAACATGCCCGGCACGCTGTGCATGACCAAAATTACGGCAACGGCAAAACGAAGAATAAAAGTTCTGTCCATAGAGATTTATTTGAGGATGTGTTCCATTTCTTGCTGTATTTTTAGAGCTTCTTCTCTAGCTTTTTCCGCAAAATCTTTTTCTTGCGAAGCATAAATAATTCCTCTTGAAGAATTGATCAGCAAGCCTACATTTTCAGACATTCCGTATTTACATACTTCCGACAGGCTACCGCCTTGAGCACCAACACCAGGAACCAATAAGAAGCTGTTTGGAATTATCTTTCGAATCTCAGTGAAATATTCCGCTTTGGTCGCACCTACAACATACATCAGGTTTTCAGAATTTTTCCATGATTTAGACGTTTCGATTACTTGTTTGTAAAGCTCTTTTCCGTCCACAGATTTGGTCTGGAAATCAAAAGCACCTTCATTAGAAGTCAGTGCCAGGAGTATCGTAAATTTATCTTCCACAGCTAAAAAAGGCTCAACCGAATCTTTTCCCATATAAGGCGCTACAGTTACCGAATCAAAAGCCATATCTTGTAGAAATGCTTTGGCATACATAGCCGAAGTATTTCCGATATCGCCACGTTTTGCATCCGCAATCGTAAAAATCTCTGGATGTTTCTGATTGATATAGGCAATAGTTTTTTCTAACGAAATCCAGCCTTTAATTCCATATGCTTCATAAAAAGCAGTATTCGGCTTATAAGCAACGGCCAAATCATGCGTAGCATCGATTATGGCTTTGTTGAATTCAAATATCGGGTCTTCTGTTGCTAGAAGATGTTGCGGAATTTTATTTAAATCCACATCAAGGCCGATGCAGAGAAATGATTTTTTTTGGCGAATTTGATCTGTTAGTTGTTGTGTTGTCATTATACAATGAAATATTTAAGATTCTTTATTCAATATCATTTTTTTTATAAAATCATATTCTGCTTTCACATTGGTAATATTGTTCAATACAAATTTATGTTCTAGCATATTAATTCCCGCTGTTCCCCAACCATTAGATACACCAAGAGAAGCTTTTTCTCCTAAAATAATATATCCAAAACCATTTAAATTTTCCCTGCATTCCATTTCAGGAAAATTATCGAAATAAAAACTTTTGATAGTCCTAGCTGAGGATATATTATAGATTATAACTCTTTGGTTTGTGATATAATAAATTGAATTTACAACTCCCAATCTCCTAAAAAAAAGCTTTCCAACTGTCATTGATAGTCCAAAAATTATGATTAAAGGTAAAATTATATAATCATACAATTGTCTAAATTGCACACTATCAGATAAATTATATTTTAATATTACTGCAAATAGAAAACAAAATATTATAAAAAAAGGCATCTTAACCCAATCTTCAATCCGCAAAGGAATTACTTTTTTGGGATATAAAGTTTTAATTATTGATTCATCAGGCTTCAAGTATGTACTGATTTCCGTCATATTTTAAAAAGATACTTTTTTTAAAATTTCTATGTTAAAATTATTTATAAAAAAAGCCCCAATAATGAGGCTTGTTTATTTTAGAATACTTCGCTGGCTTCTTTTAATTTTTCGGTATTGCTTACCAATTGAAGCTCGTCTACAATTTTATGGATATCTCCGTTCATGATATTTCCTAAATCGTATAACGTCAATCCGATTCTGTGATCCGTTACACGCCCTTGAGCGTAATTATAGGTACGGATTTTTGCAGAACGGTCACCCGAACTTACCTGCGAGCTACGTTTTTGAGCATCTTCTTCCTGTTTTTTAGCTAATTCTTGCTCATACAGACGAGAACGCAAAACGGTAAATGCTTTGTCTTTATTTTTGTGCTGTGATTTTTCATCTTGGCATTGCGCCACCAATCCTGTCGGAATGTGCGTCAAACGAACAGCAGATTTTGTCGTATTTACCGACTGTCCTCCAGGTCCTGATGAACAGAAAAAGTCAATACGGACATCATTCATATCGATCTGCACGTCAAATTCTTCCGCTTCTGGCAAAACCATTACCGTTGCTGCCGAAGTATGCACACGGCCTTGTGTTTCAGTCTGCGGAACACGTTGCACCCGGTGTACGCCAGCTTCAAATTTTAAAGTACCGTAAACATCATCGCCAGTTACTTCAAAAATAACCTCCTTGAAACCTCCAGAAGTTCCTTCGTTCATGTCTACAACTGAAGTTCTCCAGCCTTTGCTTTCGCAATATTTAGTATACATACGGAACAAATCTCCGGCAAAGATACTCGCCTCATCTCCACCCGTTCCGGCACGAATCTCAACCATTACGTTTTTAGCATCTTCCGGATCTTTTGGGATCAGCATGAATTTGATTTCTTCTTCTAGTTCTGGCAATCTTTGTTTGGCTTCATCCAACTGCATTTTTGCCATTTCAGTCATTTCTGGGTCGCTACCGTCAGCAATAATTTCGTTTGCTTCTTCGATGTTGCCCATTATATTCACGTACTCGTCACGCTTTTCAGCAAGCGCTTTCAAGTCTTTATATTCCTTGTTCAATTGAACGTAGCGCTTCTGGTCGGCAATCACATCCGGCTGGATGATCAGATCCGAAATCTCGTCAAAACGCTGTTTTACAATCTGCAATCTATCTAACATCTTTTTCTTTCCTTTGTTTGGAGTGCAAATTTACAAAAAAATTGTTTACGTTTTATGGAGCAAGGCCATGAGATTTTTTACTTACTTTTGAAATAAAAACTTTGATTATGGAAAATTTCGACTGGACAAAATTTACAAGAAAAATTGCAGTAAAATCAAGCATTTCAAAGCTTTATGATGCTTGGACAAAAAGTTCTGAGATAGAAAAATGGTTTCTAAGCAACGCTTCTTTCTTTGATTTGGACGGAAAAAAGATTCATGCTGACAGCGCTGTAGCTAAAGGTTTTTCTTATGAATGGCGATGGTTTTTATATGAGGATGTCGAAAAGGGAAAAATTACAGAAGCTAATGGTACCGATTTCGTGCAATTTACGTTTGCCGGAAATTGTCTTGTTGATATAAAACTCTCTCAAGAAAATGATTATGTTATTGTGGAACTGACCCAGAAAAACATTCCGACCGACGAAGACTCAAAAAGAGACATTCGCTTGGGCTGTCACACTGGCTGGAGCTTTTACCTAGTCAATCTAAAATCGGTTTATGAAGGCGGACTCGATTTAAGAAACAAAGATGAAAATACATTTCCTATGGTAAATAATTAGGGATGGACTATAAACTTTATTCACCAAACAATAGGCTTTCGAAATACATTCGCTGTTATTGGAGTCTCGACAACCTGAAAGATTCCACGCCTCATTCGAGAGAACGGATTTTTCCTGATGGGTGTATCGAGCTGATTTTTAATCATGGCGACTTATTTGTTACCTATAATCCTAAAGGTGAGGCCGAAGTACAGCCGAAAAGCTTTATTCACGGACAGCTCAAAAAATTTATCGAAGTACAAGGAATAGGAAAAGTGGGGATTTTCAGCATCCGATTCCAGCCTGCTGGATTGCAGCCTTTTATTGATCTTCCTGTCAGCAACCTGACCGAAGTCTTCATGAAGGTTTCAAAAATCTGGAAAGAAGGAAGTCTTTTAGAAGAATACATGAACCGTTGCCAAAGCAATGAGGAACGCATTACCATAATCGAAAACTTTCTTGAAAGCAGGCTCGAAAATGCTTCTAACAACAACGACATCGAACGCTGTGTTGAAGAAATCATCCAATCAGACGGAATGATTTCTATAGAAAAACTAACCGAAGACCTGAACACGGGAAAACGACATCTGGAACGAAAATTCCTTTCCAACGTCGGATTAAGTTTGAAATTATTTTCAAGAATCATCCGATTCAACAATGCCTTACAGCTGATTGAAAATAAAGATTTTAGAAATTTTACTAGTGTCGCACACGACGGCGGTTTTTATGACCAGGCTCATTTTATCAAAGATTTCAAGTACTTTACGGGACTAAATCCGAAGCAATATTTCTCTGAAAATCTGGAAATGGCAAAATATTTCAACTTAGAATAAGTCCAAGTCGCTTTTTTACAATTTTTATCCGTGCCAATTTCCCCATATTTGCATACAAACAAAAACAGAACATTATGAAAAAAACTTTTTATGCAATAGCTGTCTTGGCAGCAATTTCTGCTGTTTCTTGCAAAGAAGCACACGATGCAAAACTGCCCCCTGTTGAACCTACACCAAAAAGCTTTGCTGAAATCCAAAAGGCAGACTGGTTCTTGGGACGTTGGGAAAACAGTTCTAAAGAAGGCAATATGTCTGAAATCTGGACAAAAGAAAACGATTCTACTTTTCACGGAGAAAGCTACTTCGTCATCGAAAAAAAAGACACCGTCTTTGCTGAAAGCGTACGATTGTGGCAGAAAGAAAACCAGCTGGTTTATGAAGTTTCGGTAAAAGGCCAAAACGATGAAAAGCCTGTCGACTTTGCCCTGACTTCTTCTTCTGACAAACAGTTGATTTTTGAAAACCCTAAACACGATTATCCAAATAAAATCACCTATAACAAGATTACAAATGACAGCCTTGTAGCAGAAATTTCTGGAATGAAAGACGGAAAAGCAAAAGCAGAGCAATTTCCTATGAAAAAAGTTCAATAGCTTTACAAACGAACAAAAACAATAAAACAATCAAAAATGGCACAAGTAAATCCTTATCTTACTTTTAATGGAGACTGCGAAGCAGCGTTTTTATTTTACAAATCTGTATTTGGTGGCGAATTTTCATATATCGGAAAATTCAAAGACATGCCTTCAGAACAGCCGCTTCCTGATGGCACAGGAGAATTAATCATGCACGTTTCACTGCCTATCAGCAAAGAAACTGTATTGATGGGAAGCGACACAAGCGAAGCTTTCGGACAGCAAGCAGCTATTGCAGGAACTAATTTTTCAGTTTCTATCAATACGGAAAGCGAAGCGGAAGCTCAAAAACTTTTCGACGGACTTTCTAATGGCGGGAAAGTAACCATGCCGCTAGAAAAAACTTTCTGGGGTGCCTTTTTCGGCATGTTCATAGACAAATTTGGTATCCTTTGGATGGTGAATTATGATTATGAACAGAAATAAATTAAGATACAGAGCCTCGTTTAAAACGGGGCTTTTTTTTGCCTAGCACTTTAGAAAAGTAAAGTATATTTGCGGCATCTTTTTAAAAACTACCATGAAGCAACAAAAAATAAGAGGACTGCACCGCGACTTAGGCTATTTCTATATCGGATTAATTATTTCTTTTGCCTTTTCAGGCATCCTGATGAACCACCGAGAAAGCTGGCATCCTGAAAAATATACGATTGAAACAAAAGCGATTGAAGTAAAATTACCATCGGAAGAACTCATCAGCGAGAAATATGCCGAATCGTTAGGAAAAGAATTCGGAATCGACGACAAAATCAGGCGTCACTCCATAAAAAAAGGAACATTCAAGATTTCTTTCGAAAACCACGATGTAGAAATCGATATGGCTTCTGGAAAAGGAGAAATTGTCGCTTTCAAGAAAACGCCTATCATTAGCCAAGCCATGAAGCTGCATAAAAACACTTCGGAATGGTGGATCTACTATTCAGATATTTTTGGAATTTCATTAATCCTAATTGCAGTAACAGGAGCACTGATGATTCCGTATGGAAAATTCACGTTCAAGCAGAGAGGCTGGAAATTAGCCATTGCAGGCGTCGTCTTTCCACTGCTCTTTTTGTTCTTATTGAGCTAAAATAAAAAAACCTCGTTTATTGCTAAACGAGGTTTTTTTATGTTTTTAGGAGAATATTACTTTGAATTTTCTTCTGCCGGAACTTCTTCTTTCGCTTTTGGAGCTGGGGCTTCTTTTGAAACCAAACCTTTAGCCTGAAGCATATTGTACCAGTTCAATACTTTTTTGATATCTGACGGATATACTCTGTCTTGATCATAATCCGGCAAAATTTCCAAGAAATAAGCGGCTAATTTTGCATTGTCTTCTTTGTGTGATATAGCAGGACCATTGTCTTCTTTTACGGCAATAGCTCTCATTACTTCAGCCAATGGTTTTTCTTGATCGTAGGTATACATAGAGATTTCTGAAAGAAGGCTCACATTACTTCTTAAACCGACAGTAATTTTCTTTCCGTCAAGCAATGATTCTGCAACAAATCCCGTACGAGTTTGAAGCTTTAAAGCGTATAGACCTGGCTTGCCAGAAATGGCTAATATTTTTTCTAAATTCATTTTAAAGATATTTTTATAATTGAAATTAATTTATGTTCGTGTTATCTGCCTTTTTTGGCAACAAACTTCATTTTATAATCCGGACGCGTTTTTCCATCCATGATGTTTTGAAGTTTTTTCTTTATTAACTGTTTTTTTAGCGAAGATATTTTATCTGTGAATAAAATTCCTTCAATATGGTCGTACTCGTGTTGGATTACTCTGGCAATCAAACCATCGTATTCTTCTGTTCTTTTATTGAAATCATCATCAAAAAATTCAATTGTGATTTTTTCATTTCTGTACACGTCTTCACGAACTTCAGGAATACTTAGGCAGCCTTCGTTAAAGCCCCATTCTTCACCTTCTTCTTTCAACATTTTTGGATTGATAAAAGTCATCTTGAAGTTTTTTAGTTGTTCTTGTTCTTCAGCATCTAAATCCTCATCATCCGCAAACGGAGAAGTATCAATAACAAACAGACGTAAGCTAAGGCCTACCTGCGGCGCTGCAAGACCGACTCCATAAGCATTATACATCGTGTCATACATATCAGCAACCACTTGCTTTAGGTTAGGATAATCGCTCGGCACTTCCTCTCCTACTTTCCTTAAAACCGGATCACCGTATCCTATAATTGGTAAAATCATTTCTTTTGTATTGAATTATAAAGAATTAGCAGGGTTTCTGCAAAATTCAGAGGGCAAAAATAGTGAAAAAAGATAATAGATGGTAATCTTTTAGTAACATCGAAAGCGTTAAATCTTTATTTTTTTAATTCCGAAAATGTTTATCAATTCCTATCTTTGCTAGGAACCGCTTCGCAATGATTCAGAAAGTCCGAAATTTTACCGACAGCACCAATTTTTCCAATGCCTTAAAAGTAACTTTGGCATCCGCTATTCCTGTACTTTTATTTTCTTATACCGGAAATTTCCAGATAGGATTCAATATTGCCCTCGGGGCTTTTTTGACCTATCCGAGCGATATTCCAAGTAACAGGAAACATCGAATAAACGGTATTTTGGTCGCTGCGTTAATCGTAGCCGGAAATAATCTGCTTGTCAATCTGCTGTATCCGCTGCCGTGGATTTTATATCCTGCCATTGCAGTCATGATTTTCTTTTTCTCTATGATTTCGGTGTATGGCCAGCGTGCGACACAAGTTTCGTTTTCTGCGCTGTTGTCTATTTGTTTGGCTTTTGGGCACATACACGAAGGGTGGGAAATGCTACAATATTCAGGATTGATGCTGGTAGGCGGCTTGTTCTACCTTGCCATATCATTGACTTTTAATTACATCAGGCCGCACCGTTATGCCGAATTGCAGATTGCGGAATGCATACGCCTGACTTCAAAATACATGAAGCTTCGCGGCGATTTATGGAAAGTAGATTCCCCACGTGAAAAAATTATTGAAAAACAATTGTATCTGCAGGTCGAATTGAATACCATTCATGAAAACTTGCGTGAGATTCTGATTCGTAACCGAAGTAATTCTAACGGTACGTCAGACCAAACGCGAAAGATGACCTTGGTTTTTATCTCTTTGATGGAGATTTTAGAGCTTGCTTTGTCAACCTCTTTCGACCACAATAAGCTGCATCAAAAATTTGCAGACCATCCGAAAGTTTTAGCTACTTACCAGAATTTGGCCTATAATCTGGCCTCATCACTGAAAGCTATTTTCAAAAGCATAGAAAGCCATAAAAAATACATTCCGAAGCATTCGCTTCTCAAAGATCTGGAAGCACTCGAGAAAGTCATTTCTGATTATGAGCAGGAATTAGGAAAAGAAAAAGCTTCTGAAGGTGTATGGATGCTTTCGAATATGCTCCATTATGCCGAAAAGCAGATCGAGAAAATCAAGATTGTCGAGCGTGCTTTTATGCCGAATTTCAACAGCAATGATTATAAAGGAAGAGACAAGAATCTGGACAAACTCTTGACTCCGCAGTATTATCCGTGGAGTACTTTACGAGAAAACTTGAGTTTTTCGTCAACCATTTTCCGCCATTCGCTGCGACTGACATCCACAATCATGATTGCGTTCTTGATCGGAAGCTTGTTTCCGTTTCAAAATGTATACTGGATTTTGCTGACGATTGTCGTGATTATGCGTCCAGGCTACGGACTGACAAAAGAACGTTCTTTCCATAGAATTATTGGTACTGTAGCGGGAGGACTTATTGCTTTTGCCCTATTATTGTTTGTGCAGAATCATATTATCATTGGAGCCTTGGCTATCACAGCAATGATTTTAGGCTTTACGTTTACTTCTATCAATTATAAGATAGGCGCTACTTTCGTGACGATTTATGTGGTTTTTGTATACGGAATCATTACGCCGAACATCAACGATGTCATCCAATATCGAATTCTAGATACTGTTGTCGGAGCCGGACTGGCTTTTTTGGCGAATTATTTTTTCTGGCCTTCGTGGGAATTCATGAGCCAGCCAATTTACATCAAGAAGTCGATTGAAGCCAACCGCGATTATCTCAACGAAATTTCGCTTTTTTACAACAACAAAGGCGATGTGACGACATCTTACAGAATTGCCAGGAAAAATGCTTTTATCGAAATCGGAAACTTGATGGCTTCTTTCCAGCGTATGACGCAAGAGCCAAAATCGAAACAAAGACAAGTACAGCAGGTATATAAGCTAGCTGTCTTGAACCATACGTTGCTTTCGTCTTTGGCTTCTTTGGGGACTTACATACAGACACACAAAACATCTAAAGCTTCCGAAGCATTTAATGTCGTGGTACAGACCGTAATAAAAAATCTGAATTATGCCATAACTTTTGCCGATTTGGAAATTACAGAAAAGATGGCAAATAGTGACACTAACGAGGACTTAGCCATGCGTTTCACGGAATTGAAGAATATGCGTGCGAAAGAATTAAAAGAAGCGCATCTTTCTGAAGATGACGAATTCCAGCTTAAAATGCAGGAAGCACAGCTGGTTATCGAGCAACTGGTATGGCTGACAAATCTTTCGGAAAGTATTGTAAAAGCGTCTAAGCAATTACATCAGACAAAATAGCAAAAGCCCGAAACTCGTAAGAATTTCGGGCTTTTTATATATTTTTTTACAATTTAAAGTGTATCCAGTTTTAAAACTTGCGCAGAATGCTCTCTTACCTGCTTAAGCAATGCCTCATTTTCATTGAGTGAAATTCCGTAAGAAGGAATCATTGCTTTTAGCTTGTTTTGCCATTCTGTTGTTTTTTCATGTTCTGTAAAACATCTCTGAATTAAATCCAGCATGATTGAAACAGCAGTAGAAGCTCCCGGAGAAGCACCTAATAACACCGCTAAAGAACCATCGCCAGCCGTTACAACTTCTGTCCCGAATTCTAAAACACCACCGCCATTCTCCCCTTTTTTGATAACTTGTACTCGCTGTCCGGCAGTTTCCAAAACCCAATCTTCCATCTTTGCATCTGGCAAGTATTCTTTTAAGGCTTGAAGCCTATCTTCAGGAGATTGGCGCACTTGGTCGATCAAATATTTGGTCAGCGGCAGGTTATGGAATCCTGCAGAAAGCATTGGTATCAGATTATTTGTCTTAATCGAAAGCGGCAAATCTAGATAGGACCCGTTTTTCAGAAATTTGGTCGAAAATCCGGCATACGGACCAAACAATAATGCTTTTTTACCGTCAATCATTCTAGAATCGATGTGCGGTACCGACATTGGTGGCGCACCTACAGAAGCTTTGCCATATACTTTAGCGTTATGCTTCGCGATTATTTCTTCGTTTACGCACTTAAGCCATTGTCCGCTTACAGGGAAACCGCCAAAACCATCTCCTTCCGGGATGCCTGCTTTTTCAAGCAACGGCAGCGAGCCTCCTCCAGCTCCGATAAAAACAAATCGGGTTTTTACTTTGGTCTTGTCGCTTTTTTCGAGATCTTTTATTTTCAATTCCCAACCTCCATTACTTCCTTTTTTCAAGCTTCTTACCTCATGATGAAAATGCATATTCACGCCATCCAGAGTTTTTAGATAATTAAAGATATTTCGGGTCAGTTCTCCAAAATTCACATCCGTTCCGATTTTCATCGAAGTTGCAGCGATTAAAGATTTTGGATTTCGACCTTCCATGACCAAAGGCATCCAAGACTGGATTACTTCTCGGTCTTCAGAATACTCCATCCCTTTGAAAAGGCTGTATTGTTGCAAGGCGTCGTATCTTTTCTTCAAGAAGTCTACATTTTCTTCGCCCCATACAAAACTCATGTGCGGAATGCTCTTGATAAAGTTTTCAGGATTAGAAATCAAGTTTTTCTCTACTAGATAAGCCCAAAATTGTTTTGAGACTTCAAAAGATTCAGCAATTTTTACCGCTTTTTTAGTCTCGATCTCTCCGTTAGGAAGTTGAGGCGTATAGTTTAACTCGCAAAAAGCAGAATGGCCCGTCCCAGCATTATTCCATGCGTCAGAGCTTTCGGCAGCAGCCATATCAAGCCTTTCGTAAATTTCAATTTTAATATTGGGATTCAGTTCTTTAAGCAGCAAACCTAAAGTAGCGCTCATGATTCCGGCGCCGATTAAAACCACATCCGTTTCGGTTTGTAAAGTTGTAGTTGTCATCACAAAATTTTTGTCGTGCAAAGATACTTTGAAAGATGCAAAAATTCTGTTATTTATACTAAATTTAAATAGGAAATAGGATTTTTGACAAAATAAAAATAAAATCTAGATTTTTTTTCTAGATAAGTAATCTTGAAGCATTATTGTTGCCGAAATTTCATCAATTAGTGCTTTATTTTGCCGTTGCTTTTTTTTGAGCCCACTATCAATCATGGTCTGGAATGCCATTTTTGATGTAAACCGCTCATCGACCCTTTCGATTGGGAGGTTTGGAAAATTAGTTTTCAATTTTTCTACAAATGCTTCTATAATTTTTGTGCTTTCCGATGGCGTATAATCCATCTGTTTCGGTTCGCCAATCAGCACTCTTTCTACTTTTTCTTTTGCAAAATAATCTTTCAGAAAAGCAATAGCAGTTTCCGAAGGAACCGTAGTCAGTCCAGAAGCGATAATCTGCATCTCGTCGGTCACAGCAATTCCTGTGCGTTTTTGTCCGTAGTCTATAGCTAGAATTCTTGGCATTTTAGTTCTTTTTTTTATTTTCTAAAATTATTTTTTTAAGCCTACCCAGTTCACCATTCATATTAAAACAATCTGTGACTGCCTCTTCATTTGAAAAACTAAACAATTGGCATTCGAAGCAAATTTTTGCCATTCCAGTTTCCACGTTATTTTTTTTAAAAATAAAAATATCTCTATAGAGAGGCGCACAAGCATAAGCCCAACTCTCCTTACATTTTTTTTCTGTAAAAATTTTATTTCTTAATTCATTATAATATTTGGGATTAATAACATTTTCCTGTTTATCTACAGATTTAATAGCTTTTTCAAATTTTACTTTCTCCTCTTGGGTTATAGGACAAGGATCTTCTAATAAACAGGAAAGTAGTTTACCTTCTTCTGAAACACTATCTACATGGACTAAATCTAAAAAGTCCTTCTCAGAAATCGAAATTTGATAATGCGTAACTTCATCAAAATCAAAAAAAGGCTTGTTAGGAGTTATTTTTTTATTTAATTCCAGCCTATAATTATTGTTTTCTTCATCAACAGATTGTTGTTTTTTACAAGAAATAACTGCAAAAGCAACTAGCAAAAGAATTGTATTCTTCATAAAATAAATTAATTGCTTCAAAATTACATTTTTTATTTTCCCAATCTCAAAAGCATCGAAAAAACAATTGCTTTTTAGTAAGCTTACGCAAATCTTGACTAATCTTACCAAGCTTTTGTAGTATTGCTGGACTTTAGAAAAATCTTACTTCTCAAATCGAAAATCATAAATCCAAAAAAACATATCTTTGTTGAAAATCAAATTTTATGAGCACTTTACAGACTATTATAGAGCAGGCATGGGAAAACCGAGCGCTGCTGCAAGAAGAAAAAACAACAACAGCAATCCGTGAAGTTATCGAACTTCTGGATAGCGGCAAGCTTCGTGTTGCCGAACCTATAGAAAACGGTTGGCAGGTTAACGAATGGGTAAAAAAAGCAGTAGTAATGTATTTTCCTATCCAAAAGATGGAAACTCTTGAGGCAGGAATTTTTGAATATCACGACAAGATGCCGTTAAAAAGAGGCTATGCTGAAAAAGGAATCCGCGTTGTTCCCAATGCAGTAGCCCGCCACGGAGCTTATATTTCCAGCGGTGTAATTTTGATGCCAAGCTATGTAAATATTGGTGCTTATGTTGATGAAGGAACCATGGTAGACACTTGGGCAACGGTAGGAAGTTGTGCTCAGATTGGCAAGAATGTGCATTTGAGCGGCGGCGTAGGAATCGGCGGTGTTTTAGAACCTTTGCAAGCAGCTCCTGTAATTATTGAAGACGGTGCTTTTATCGGTTCCAGATGTATCGTAGTAGAAGGTGTGCGTGTTGAAACGGAAGCAGTTCTTGGTGCCAACGTCTGTCTTACCGCCTCTACAAAAATTATCGATGTAACTGGTGACGAGCCTGTAGAGATGAAAGGTGTTGTTCCTGCCCGATCTGTCGTGATTCCGGGAAGCTATACTAAAAAATTTGCAGCAGGGGAATTCCAAGTTCCTTGTGCTTTGATTATCGGAAAAAGAAAGCCTTCGACCGACTTGAAAACTTCTCTAAACAATGCGTTAAGAGAATACGATGTTGCGGTATAATTATGAGTTTGGAATTACGAATTATGATTTACGAATTCGCATTGTGCTTTCGTAATTCATAATTCGTAATTCATAATTTATGTAACGATGAAAAAGATACTTGTGATTCAGCAGAAAATGATCGGCGATGTTTTGGCCAGTTCAATCCTATGCAATAATTTGAAAGCGGCCTATCCTGATGTGCAGATCGATTATCTGATTTATCCGTTTACAAAGCCCGTGGTCGAAAACAATCCGAATATTGACAATCTACTACTTTTCAAGGAGGAATTTCGCAAAAGCAAAAAGGCGTTGTTGCATTTTTTGGTTTTCATCAGGAAGGCAAAATATGATATCGTTATCGATGCATATGGAAAGCTGGAGAGCAATCTTGTTGTGGGAATGTCGGGCGCCAAGCAAAAAATCGGATTCCGAAAATCATATACCAACTTTTTATATACAGATACTTTTAAAGCGCTTTCTAAACCTAAAACTTCAGCAGGCCTGGCCATAGAAAACCGAATGTTGTTGCTGGAACCTTTTTCTTCAAAAATTCCTTTTGACAACCGTCCTAAAATCTTTTTGACAAAAGAAGAAATCAAAAATGGCAAAGAGATATTGACAAAAAACAATATCGATTTTTCAAAAAAAGTCTACATGATTGGAGCCTTGGGCAGCGGTAATAATAAGACGTATCCTTTTCCGTATATGGCAAAAATTCTAGATGCGATAGTGGCAAAAACTGACGCTACGCTCCTATTCAATTATATGCCATCACAATCTAAAGAGGCGCAACAAATATTCAAGCTGTGCCAGCCGGAAACTCAAAAAAACATCAAGATTGATATTGTTCCGGGAAGCATCCGTGAGTTTTTATCGATTACGTATCACTGTAACGCTTTGATTGGCAACGAAGGCGGTGCGGTAAATATGGCGAAAGCACTTTACAAACCGACTTTTACAATTTTTTCTACGTGGATCAAAAAGGAAGCATGGAATGCTTTCGAAGATGGCTCAGATAATGTGTCCGTGCATCTAAAAGATTTGAAACCTGAATTATACGGAAAAAAATCGGCTAAAGAGATGAAAGACCAAGCTATGAAATTGTATGATGCTTTCATTCCAGAACTGATTATTCCAGAGCTTGAGAATTATTTAGAAAAAAATTAGTTGGAATCGATTCCGATTGGCGTTTTTACTACCTTGTTCTTTCTGGTATTTTCGCGGATTGCAAAATTTTTCTTCCAAGTAGCTTCATTTACGTAGCCACGTGCGTGATCCAGATGAATGACAATAGCGCTATAGCGGATTTGTTTTGACTTCAGCCCTTTATTAAAAAGCCGTTCGCCCAACTCGCGATCCTGTCCACCATACTGCATTTCTTGGTTGAAGCCGTTAATGGCAACCAAATCATCTTTCCAGCCCGAAGCATTATGTCCGTTCCAAGTCGCTTTTGTAGGCGTAATAAAATTTAAGAATCGAGCCCAGAAACCTGTAGCAGATAATTTTGTGTTCTTGAATGATTTTTTCAAGCCTCGCCCGACAAGCCATTTCACATCAAAACAGTTTTGGTGCAAGATATGATTCTTGGTGATGGCCTGCGAAATATTCATCGGGAGCATAAAGTAGCCTCCCGAAAGAAAATAGCCTCTTTCTCTATAACGAAGATGAGTTTCTACAAAATCTTTGCGCGGTATACAATCACCGTCGGTAAAAATAAGATAGTCGGAATTAGAAGCAACAATCGCTTTATTTAAGATTTGTGATTTTTGGAAACCATTGTCTTCTTGCCATACATGGATAAGCGGCATCGAAATTTGCGGTCTCAAGGCATCAAGCAGTTCCTTAGTTTTTGGTTTGGATCCGTCATCGGCAATAATGATTTCAAAATCAAGTTCGGTCTGCACGCTAAATCCCCATATGACTTTTTCAAGCCATTCTTCGGCATTATAGGTACTCATTATTACGGATGCTTTCATAGTCAATTGGTAAGAAATATTATTTCCAGAACAGCAGTCTTTTCTTGATGCGTTTTTTTCTGTAGAACCTGTTTCTGAAAGATTCTGTTTCCGAAATCATCATTTCCAGTATTTCTTCATAAGGCTTTCCATACAGCTTAGCGTATTCATCGCTCATCACTTCGACCAGTTCTCTTTTGGGCGTCAGTTTTGAAAGATTCACGATGCGCTGTTTCAAGGTCATCGACTTATGGAACTGCATTCTGTTTAGGTCTACCAAGAAGAAATCGTATTTTCCTTCGGTTCTTTTCTTAATCAATGTATTTCCTGGCGTATGATCTAAAAATTCGATTCCGTTTTCATGCAAGTTGAACGAAAACTGGGTGAATTGACGAAGAATCATTTCATGGTCAGGATAATTCAAATCAGTAGTCAGTTCTCTAAATGTCAGATCAGCTTCCAGTTGCTCGCTGATGTAATAGCTGTCGTAAAGAACATTTTTAAAATTTTCAAAATAAGCGATTGGCTGCGGGGTACCAATTCCTTTTTCCAAAAGTATGTTTGCAAATTCAAAAGAACGGCGTGCTTTAGAACGTCTGAAGAATTTGTAAGCAACCTGATTGATGAAGTTAGGAATCTTGAAAGATTTCACATTCAGCGTGATACCCTCTATCTCAAAAAGCCTAATCTTATTGCGCTTTCCATCAACAAACAAAATACCTTTAGCCTCAAAATTAGCAATACAGTCTTTTATTGCTTCTTTCTGGTATAAGAATTTTGGATTGTAAACTTCGTGCATCTATGGTTTTCTTATTTTGTTCACAAAAGTAACCATTTTCGATTTTAGAGTTCAAATATTTAATTTAAATTTACAAAAAAATTGCTGAAAAGTAAATTAGAATCTGATAAATGTTTAAACACTATCTTATTACTAGGTTTAATCTGAAAAATCCAGAATGGGACGTTACTAAAAATAACGAAACCTTGCTGACGGATGAATGGATGGAAGACAGAATGTGGCTCTTTGAGAACTTTTGCTTTCCTTCTGTTGCGGCTCAAACCAACAAAAATTTTAATTGGCTTTTATTTTTTGATACTACTACGCCTGAAAAATACAAAAAGGCTATTGCTGACCTGATTTCGAATCATGCGAATATCAAGGCTTTTTATATTAACGGCATGCCTGAATTTTATCCGTCAATTCAACAATTTATTTCTGAAGACTCAAAAGGTATTCCTTTTCTGATCACTTCAAGAATTGACAACGACGACTGCATCCACAAAAATTTCATCAACGAAGTACAGCATAAATTCAAGTCGCAGGACTACGAAGCTGTCGATATTATAAAAGGCTATTCACTTCAAGTAAAGCCTCGTTTTATATTAGGAAAAAAAGAACATATTTTCAATCCGTTCATCAGCCTCATTGAAAAAAATGAAGAACCAAAAACAGTTTGGTTCAACGACCACACGCTTTGGAAGAAAGAAACCAGAATTACCCAGATTACCAACAAACGCTTATGGATGTCAATCATTCACGAAAAAAATAAAGTGAATGAATTTGACGGCTATGATAATGTAAAGTGGACAAATATCAATAAAGATTTCATAGTCTCAGAAAAAATAAATACCTTAATCGAGAGAGAATTGATTCCGCATAAAAATTGGCTGTTTTTGAGCTTAAAAAACCGTATATATGTAAAACTAGTTCTCTTAAGCAAAAAAGTAAAGAAAGCTTTAGGTATTTATAAAATAAAATAATCTGGATGAGGATATTAAATGTTACAACTATGGTTGGCATGAGAGGCGGTGACTTGCAGATGTACACCGTTTATAAGCTTCTGCAGGAAAAAAAAGACTTAAAACAATTTATTCTCTGTCCTCAAAATTCTGATTTGGCAAAAATGTGCGGCATCGAAAAGATGGGCTGCCGTACTTACAAAAAGAACAAATTCCGCTTTTTTAATACCATCAAGGCGATTATCAAAATCTGCAAACAGGAAAATATCGACATAATCCACGTTCATGATTCTACTGCTCTGACCTATACATTGATTGCTATTAAATTTTTACCGAGCACAATCAAGATAGTCTTAAGCAGAAAGAGAAACAATCGCATCAAGGACAAATTCCTAAACCGATATAAATATTCCCATCCTCGAATCGTAAAAATAATTTCGGTTTCAAAAGCTGTAGAGGCAATTTTTGACCACATCATTCCAGATAAAGATCGTCTGGTCACCATTTATGATGCTATTGATGTTGCTTCTTTCGCAAATCGAAAAAGCCAAAATCTTCTTCACCAGAAATATGGAATGGACAATGCTACGAAAATTGTCGGAAATATTGCGGGATTATCGAACCAGAAAGACATTTTTACTTTTATCGATACAGCAAAAATCATTCTGGAAACCAAGCCAGAAAGCCTAGCTATTAAATTTGTAATTATCGGAACCGGCGTCTTATGGGATGAACTTCATGAATATACTCGCTCAAAAGGATTGGAAGATTCGTTAATTTTTACCGGCTACCAGAATAACGTTCCGGATTTGCTTCCAGAGTTTGATGTCTTTCTTCTGACTTCTTTAACCGAAGGGCTTCCTTTGACGGTATATGAGGCATTTTCATGCAAAGTCCCAGTTGTCAGTACCGATGCAGGCGGCATCCGCGAAGTGGTTAAAAACTACGAAACGGGGTTTTTGACCGACATAAAAGATTCAAAAACTTTGGCAGAATACACTTTGAAAGTCTTGACAGATAGTGAAATTGCAAAAAGAATTACCGAAAATGCATTCAGATTAGTGCAAGAAAATCACGATGTCCACGTCATCAAAGAGAACTATTATCAATTTTACAAAAGCCTATAAATTAGTATACAGCTTGTCGAAGTAGAACTCGAAATGTTCTTGAAAATAAAAATCATACGCTTTTTCTCCAATCGGATACACTACCGGAAATTCAGGATTGGCTTCGAGTAATCTTGGCACCTTCAGTCCGTCTGCCAACGCATAAGCAAAAGACTGGTTTCCTAAGAAAAACTTAGACGATTTGATAATCTGTGCCATTTCATAAAAATCTTTTACATCATAGAATTCGAGGTTAGGCACCATTTTTTTCAGCTCTTCATATTCTTCCCTGATTCCGATAAAAAGCAAGTTGTCATATTTAGAAAGAAAACTGTAATCTGCAAAATAGTTCTGGGCTCTTAAGCTTCTTACGATGACAACTTTATCTTTTATGGTAGCATGATCTGTAACTTGCAGATATTTTTGATTTAAGTCGGGCTGGACACCTGCGATATGGAAATACCATCGATGCGATAAGAAACTGAAATCAACCGGAAGATCCCTAAACAAGTCCAAATCAATATCTATTTCTTCGTCTTCCCAAAAAGCGACATGGCTCAAGTATTCCTGTTCTTGCAGCAACGGCAAAAATTTAGAAATTATTTTTTTTGAGAGCATCACGTTCCCAGACGGATGCTTATAATATTCAGAAGTCATTGGTTTGTCAGCTCTGATATATAAGGTACAGTTATGGGTTTTCGAAAGCTCTTTGATGACAGGCAAAGAATAAACAATATCGCCCAAATGCCCCGAATGCCTAAAGCTTAAGTTTTTTTGATGTTGAATTTTATGAAGAATACCTTGAATAATAGAACTATAATCACGGTTGTATCTTTTTATCCTTTTCTCCTGGTTCAGCTTATTTTTCAAGCTACGGTATTTCTTCTTGTTGGTGTATTTATACCAATATTTCGCTAAGCCCATGGATTTAAATAATTTTATAAGTTTATAATAAAAGAAAGACACAAATGTAAGGAATCGCTATATCATTTTTAATTGCTAATTTTGCCATAAAAAAGCCGCTATGAAAATTTGCTTAATTATCACAACTTACAATTGGCCTGAAGCATTGGAACTATCCTTGCAAAGCATTGTCAGGCAAAAGAAACAGCCAGATGAAGTAATTATTGCTGATGATGGTTCGAGACAAGAAACAAGAGATTTGATTAATTCGTACAAAAGTAAAATCAAAAATCTGAAACACGCTTGGCATGAAGATACTGGCTATCAAAGAGCCAAAATACTGAACAAATCTATCATGATGTCGGAGTCTGATTTTATTATAACAACAGACCAAGACTGCATTTTGGATAAAAATTTCATATTAGATTACAGCCTTCAAGCCGAAGAAGGTTTTTATATTTCGGGATACCGAATAAACCTGAGAGAAAGGCTTACAAAAAGATTGGTCAGAAGAAAAAGACTGCCTAATCTCCATGAAATTTTCGTAGAAACAAAATGGAATGTAAAGCACCAGATAAGAGCTCGATTCATGTGGAACAGAACGAACCGCTATATTTCAGGATCATCCAACGGAACATACGGTTGTAACATGGGATTCTTCAAAAAAGATGTCATGGCCATAAATGGATACAACGAAGATTTTGTCGGCTGGGGACCAGAAGATTCCGAAATGACGCAGCGATTGATGAACAACGGTATTGGCTGGAAAAGAGTCTATTATTCAGCAATTTTGTATCACATGTACCATCCTATCCTCTGCCGAAAAAATGCCGATTTCAACATAATGCTTTTAAGAAAGGCTTTTAAAGAAAAAATAATATTTGTACCGAATGGTATTCTAAAAACAGCTTAAAACATGAACGAAGAGGTTCACAAAGCCTACGAAGTTATCAAAGAAGGTGGCATCATTTTATATCCGACAGAAACTGTCTGGGGAATTGGATGTGATGCCACCAATCCTGAAGCCGTAGCAAAAATATATGCCCTAAAACAACGAGAAGAGACAAAATCGATGATCGTGCTGATGAATGGCGAGAAAATGATTTACAATGTTTTCAAGGATATCCCTGAAGTAGCTTGGCAGATTTTAGACTTGTCTGAAAAGCCTACTACGTTAATTTTAGACAATCCAAGAAACATCGCTCCTAATCTCATTGCTCCTGACAAAACACTAGGCATGCGAATCATAAAAGAGCCTTTCTGTTATAAGCTGCTGGAGCGTATGAAAAAACCTCTGGTATCGACTTCGGCTAATATTTCCGGAATGCCAACGCCTGTAAATTTCAAAGAAATCAGCCCTGAGATTATAAAGGGCGTCGACTATGTCGTAAATTTGCAACAGGAAAAGATGACCGGAAAACCTTCGGCTATTATCAAGCTGACAGCTGACAGCCAAGTAAAAGTAATCCGAAAATAATATTCTCGTTCCCCGTTTATAGTTTTCAACTCTAAACCCTGAACTTTAAGCATAATTGATGAAAGACAAAACTTCATATAAAGAAGCAGTAAACAGTAAAATATTTCATGTAATCACGCAGGCTTCCAAAGAACTCAACATCGACAGTTATGTCATTGGCGGATTCGTTAGAGATCTGTTACTAAAAAGAGAATTTAAGAAAGATATTGATATTGTTGCCGTTGGAAGCGGTATCGAACTGGCTTTGAAAGTTTCAGAGATGCTTCCAAAAAGGCCAAAAGTCCAAGTTTTCAAGACCTATGGAACGGCAATGCTTCGTTTTGAAGATACCGAAATCGAGTTTGTCGGTGCCCGCAAAGAATCCTATAATTTCGACAGCAGAAATCCTATTGTTGAAAACGGCACGCTTGAAGACGATCAAAATCGCAGGGATTTCACAATAAACGCATTAGCCCTGTCACTCAATGAAGCTACTTTTGGAGAACTTATCGATCCGTTCGACGGCTTGTCTGATTTAGAAACCAAAACGATCAAGACACCGCTCAATCCCGATATTACTTTTTCTGATGATCCGCTTCGCATGATGCGTGCCATCCGCTTTGCGACACAGCTCAATTTTGACATAGAGGAAGAATCGCTGAAGGCTATCGAAAGGAACAAGGAAAGAATCAAAATCATTTCAGGCGAACGAATCGTTGATGAACTCAACAAGATTCTGATGACCGACAAACCTTCTCTTGGCTTTCTGTTGCTGCACAAAACAAAACTGCTCGATATCATATTGCCAGAATTAACAGCCTTGGAAGGCGTTGACGAATCGGAAGGTCAAACCCATAAAGACAATTTTTACCATACGTTGGAAGTAGTAGACAACATTGCACCAAACACTGAAGATGTCTGGCTCCGCTGGTCTGCCCTGCTCCATGATATCGGAAAAGCACCTACGAAACGCCATCACAAAAAAAATGGCTGGTCGTTTCACGGACATGAATTTGTGGGCGGAAAAATGGTCAAAAAATTATTCGAAAGACTCCATATGCCGCTAAACCATAAGATGAAATACGTTTCAAAAATGGTCATGATGAGCTCGCGTCCTATTGTCTTGTCTCAAGATATTGTGACCGATTCGGCCGTACGCAGGCTTGTTTTTGACGCTGGTGAAGACATTGAAGACTTAATGACGTTGTGCGAAGCCGATATCACGACAAAAAACCCGAATAAATTCAAGAAATATCATAATAATTTCAAGATTGTACGCCAAAAGATTGTGGAAGTTGAAGAACGCGACCATATCCGCCAATTCCAGCCTCCTATTTCAGGCGAAGAAATCATGGAAACATTCGGCCTGAAACCTGGACGAGAAATAGGCATCCTCAAAGAAGCCATCAAAGAAGCTATCTTAGAAGGAGAAATTCCTAATGAATATCAGCCTGCCTATGAATTCATGCTGAAAAGAGCGGCAAAGCTAGGCTTACAAAAAACAACAAAATAGCGCTATCCTAAATACGCAATCCAATAAACAAAAGATGAAAAAACATTTCCCCTCCATTACCAAAACCCCATTAGTCTTAGTCTATTTGGTAATTATTGCAGGCGCCTTGGTCCGAATGACCGGTTCCGGAATGGGCTGTCCCGATTGGCCAAAATGTTTCGGTTATTATATCCCTCCGACAGATATCTCAGAACTGACATGGTCTCCGGGCCGTGAATTTGAAAAAGGACAAGTAATCATCAGAGGTGAAAAACTACTGGTTGCCCAAGACGATTTCAAATCGGGAAGCGAATTCGATGAAAATCATTGGCAAGTCTATACAAAACACGATTATGCGCTGTTTAACCCGACGCATACTTGGGTAGAATATATCAACCGTTTGGTTGGAGCCTTGGCAGGATTAGCTTGTTTTGTCATGGCTATTTTTTCTTTCAGCCTTTGGAAAGACAATAAAAAAATCACTCTGCTTTCTTGGCTCGTTGTCTTCTTGATGGGCTTTCAAGGCTGGCTAGGTGCAACAGTAGTGTATTCTGTGCTCAATCCTGTAAAAATTACGATCCACATGGTGATGGCACTGCTCATTGTCTGTGTTATATTGTATATCCTAAATTTAGCCAAGCCAAAAGCTACCTCATTGAAATTTGACAAAGTGTTTGACAGCGTCCTGATTATTTCACTGATCCTAACTCTGACGCAAATAATATTAGGTACACAAGTACGCCAATTCGTAGACGAGCAAGTAAAAATTTATGGCTATGATGCCATGCATAAAATTCTTGAAGATCCAATTATCGGGTTTTATTTCCACAGGACTTTTTCCTTTATAGTTCTGCTGATTAACGTAATTCTGATTACGCGAAATAACAAATTAAAGTTAGGCTTCAAAAAAATGAATTGGGTAATGTGGTTGCTGGCTATTGAGATTTTTTCTGGAATTTTGATGTATTGGTACGATTTCCCTTTCGGTTCTCAATCTGTTCATCTTGTCATCGCCTCGCTTTTGTTCGGAACGCAATTTTATCTAATTTTAGAAAGCAAAAACAGAGAAATAAAATAAACATGAAGCAATCCTTTTACGTTATTTGCAGTTGTCTTTTGGTGACGGCGCTGGCTTTCGGCCAAAAGAAAAGCTCTATTTCAGATCAAGATTTGGTTACAATCTGCAAAACTTGGGGATTGCTGAAATATTACGACCCTATTGTTTCCAACGGAAAAATAGATGCTGATTCCTTACTGACAACGGCTTTAGATCAAAAATTGCCAGCCGAAAAAACGATAGCAGTTTGGATGGATTTTTTGAAAAGCAAAACTCCTGTAAAAACTTCGGAGTTGATTTCTTGCAAAGACCAAGACAATAGAAACATTTCTACAGCATGGATCCAAAAAGATAAAAATCTTAGTGTTGCACAAAAAAATTATCTTTCAGGCTTAGTCTCGTCCAATCAAATTCCTGGAGGCTACTATTGCCAGAAGGCAGATAATATCCGTTATAATGGCCAAAACGAAAAAGAATACAAAGAAAAAGCACTGGAAGAAAATTACCGCATCCTAAACCTATTCAGAGCTTGGAATGTCATTGAATATTTTTATCCGTACAAATATGGGATTTCCAAAGATTGGGACGCCGTCTTGAAAGAATTTATTCCTTTGGTTAAAAACGCGACAGATAAGCTTTCTTATAAAAAGACAATGATGGCTTTTTCGGGTGCTATCGAAGATACGCATTCGAGAATTGAACCAAAAAAATACACTGAAATTTTCGGAAACTACGGTGCGCCTTTTACGTATCAGATTGCCGAAAATAAAATTGTAGTTACAAAACCAGTAAATATCGAAACCTGCCAAGCTTTAGGCATCGAATATGGCGATGTCATCGAAACAGTTAATGGTGAATCGATTGATAAAATTATCCAACGTAATTCAAAATATATTTCGGCTTCAAACAATTCTGTAAAACTTAGGGATTCTTACCATTATATGTTTTCTGGTGAAAAAGGAAGCGGTTTTACCATCAAAGGTTATGACAAAAACAAAAAACCGTTTGAAAAGAAGATAGAAAGAATCGACAGAAGCAATGGCGTTTGGTTTGAAGATGGACTTCCAGATAATAACTTATTACGTTACGATGAAGTCGCACAGAAAGCAATCTATTCGGTCATAAACAAAGACAATGTAGGCTTTATAGACTTTTCTTTACTTGAAACTTCTGAGATTGATAGCATCATGAAAGCCATGAAAAACACTAAGGGAATTGTTTTTGACCTAAGAGGATATAATCCAAACGGTGGCGTCATAAAAACTTTCAACTATCTTTTTCCCGAACCAAAATGGTTTGGTATTGTGACCAAGCCTGATTTCGGCAAGCCTGGAAGATTTTGCTGGCAAGACTATATCATTACAGAAGATTACAAATATATAGGCAAGACAAATCCTGATTATTATAAAGGAAAAATCGTCATTCTTGTAAATGAAAATACACAAAGTCTTTCTGAAATGTGGTCGATGATTTTCCAAATGGCTCCTAATATTACAATCGTAGGAAGCCAGACTTCTGGTGCTGATGGAAATGAGACTCCAATTCCATTGGTGAACGGCGAAAAGATGATTTTTTCTGGTGTCGGAATTTTTTATACAGACAAAAAAGAAACACAGCGAATCGGAATTGTTCCTGATGTTGTAGTCAAACCGACCATTTCTGATTTGCAGAATAAAATCGATCCGCTTATCAACAAAGGCTTTGAAGTCATCCTGAAAAAATAAAGATGTAACTCTTTCCAGAAATGATGTAATACCTTTTTGATGTGATACAAGTAACTTTACAATACTATTAATCGCAAAACAAAGTGTATGCCGAATTCAAGAGAAATAAAAGGAAACTGGAACGAGCTTAAAGGAAAACTTAAGCAAAAATTTGCCGAACTCACAGACGACGATTTGTTGTTTGAAGAAGGAAAGGAAGACGAAATGTGGGGCAAGCTTCAAAAAAAGCTAGGCAAGACTGAAAAAGAAATCAAATCATTATTTGATTAATACGAATCCATTTTTTTTGACCCTTGCAGCCGAAAGTGATTTCATCTAATTCATGTTCATGAATTCAAAATAATCAAATGCTGCTGCAAAATTTAGATTAAGATGCATTCAAGACTGTTTCATCAGCCCGATCAATTTGATTGGCTTTTGAAACAGTTTTTTTTATCCTATCCAGCTTTTAAAATCGTTGACACGCTCCCGGCTCACGATTACCTCATCTTCTTTATAGGTCGGCAGTATGAGTTTTAGCCTGGAATTACTGTACACTACAATATCTTTTATGGTTTTCATAGGAACGATGAATTTCCGACTTACTCGAAAGAAATCTTTCGGGTCCAATTCTGTTTCCAGCTGCTCTAAAGTTCCTTCCAAAAGATAGTCACGATTGTCGATGGTATGCAGGTAAGTGCCTTTATTTTCGCTATAAAAACATTCAACTTCTTCAATATTGATCATTTTCAGATGCTGTCCTGTTTTGATGGTAAAACGTTTCTTATAGCTTTTCACATCCGGACTAACCAGCATTTTCTTTATCATTTCCAAATCAAGAGACATGGGTTCTGACTTTGGCTGACGTGCCTTAAATTTATTTATAGCAATCTCAAGATCTTCTTCATCTATCGGCTTTAAAAGATAATCGATGCTGTTCAACTTAAAAGCTCTCAAGGCATATTCATCATAGGCTGTCGTAAAAATAATAGCACTCTTGATGTCGATGACGTCAAAAATCTCAAAAGACAGGCCGTCAGAAAGCTGAATATCCAAAAATATCAAATCCGGATGCGGATTATTCTGAAACCAATTAATCGCTTCTTCCACAGAATGCAGCATTGTATCCGTTTCTATGGCTAATTTCTGGAGCTTTCGCTGTAGCAATCTTGCAGAAGGCTTTTCGTCTTCAATAATTATGGTGGTCATCTTTGGTTGATTGTTTAGAGTTTAATAGAAAAATAATTCATAATTCATAATTCATAATTCATAATTCATAATTCATAATTCATAATTACAAAACTATTCCCATTTAGCCGTTTTTTCTTTTTCCATGATTTCATTGATTTTCTTTTCTTCCCAGTTTTGTCCCCAAAAGGCATTTCTTCCGAAGACTCCTGCGGCATTAAAAGCCAATCCGATGCCCCAGAAGAAAGCTACTGAAAAATTAGAAAATTTAAAAAATTCTTCGCCTGGCTTAAGATTAAAATAGGCTCTCGAAATTAAAAATAGATTGACCAAGATGTATGCAATCAAATGTTTATAAAAACCCGAAATTGCTTTTACGCGTTTTTGCGCTCTTTCTAGCTTTTGTTGCTCTATGGCTGTCAGATTTTCCATTTTATTTATATTTTTGATTATAATAATGTTGTTTTTGCTTTTCTTCTTCCATAAACTGCTTCAGCTTTTTTTCTTCCCAGTTTCTTCCTAAAAACGGATTGTAACCGAAAGCTGCCATTCCGTGACACAAAAGTCCTGTTCCCCAGCCTAGCATCGAAAACCAAAACCAGTGAAATTGAGGAACAAAAACCAAATTGATCACAATTAAAATCGGTATAACGACACAGTAGCACGTAAGGTTAAAATAGAAGGATCTGATTTCCTTGGCCTTTTTTTTGGCTTTATCATACGCCATTTTTTCAGAATCAAAATTTTCCATGATTTCCAACTTAAATTACTGCCATTTATCCGACTTATCCTTTTCCATCAGTTCCCTGATTTTCTTTTCTTCCCAATCCCTTCCTAAGAACGGCATGTAGTTAAAAACCGACATTCCGTGAACGGCCACTCCGATTCCCCAGCCAATTGCCGGATAAAGAAACCACAGGTGGCTTGGAGAACTGATCAGGTTTAAGATGGCCAATCCGGTAATAACGACAATATAGGAGGTAAGGTTGCCGTAAAATCCTTTGATATCCTCTACTCTTTTTTGAGCCTTGAGATACATGCTTTCTTGTGTATTATAATTTGTTTCCATAATTGCTATTTGTTTGGTGAGCATCGGCAATTCAACTTTAAAATGTTTTTCTGTCTGCTCAATTCTTACTTTTCTATTGGTTATGATGGAATAGCGGTCGACAATATTTTGCAATCCTACTCCTTTTCTGTCTTGTAATACTTCCTTTTTTTGGTAATCGTTTTCGATAATCAGATAATCATCTTTTTCATAAATCCGGATATGAAGCGGCTTCATTTCGCTGGCAATATTGTGCTTGACCGTATTTTCGAGAATCAGCTGTAATGACAAGGGAACTACTTTTGCATCTGGATTATTTAAAGTTTCTGGCAATTCATAAAAGACGCTATTTTCGAATCGCATTTTTAGAAGATTCATATAGGTTTTTGCAAACGAAAGTTCTTCTTCTACACTTACCAATTCTTTGTCTTTTTGCTCTAAAACATACCGGTAGATTTTAGAAAGCGACGTGGTGAATTTCTGCGCATTATCCGGATTTTCCTCAATAAGCGATGTCAGTACATTCAAGCTGTTAAAAAGAAAATGGGGGTCTATCTGGTTTTTAAGCGTCTCGAATTTTGCCGAAGCCGTTCCTGCAATAATCTTTTGCTCCTTGACTTTATTTTCCTGTGATTTCTTATAAAAATAAATCAGGTGGAAAAACAAGGTTACAATCATCGTTATAATTAGGCAAACGACATAAAACCTAAAATTTTCCTTTTCTAAAAATTCAGAATAAGTACGATTGTTTATGACCAACGCTATGATCATCCTTACGATAAAAATACCTACAAGTGTCAATACAATGCTCCCAAGAATGCTTATAGCTATCCTGTACTTTTTATATTTTCCCCAAACAATTTCGTTGTTTAGGTAGTCAAAATACGTAGAGTTTATAAAGGTCAGTACAATTCCATAAAGCGAGTAATAGCCCATTTCTTTGAATAACGAAGCATTCACGATAAAATCCCTTCCAAACATAGCTTCGATCACGAACATGATTGCCATGATTGCCAAGCTGACAACAACGCCTGTTATGATTGTCTTAAAAATGTATCGGATTATTTCTCGCATGTGGAATAGTATTAATTGCTTAGTATTGTAGCTTATTTTTTATTGCACTCTTTTTGTGCTTCAAGCGCTCTGTCCAATCCCCAATTTGGGTGAAAAGGCGTTTCCGGTTTAAATTTAGCAAAAAGTTCTATTGCTTTGTCAATCTGTGCACACATTGGCTTCGTGTCGTTTCCGAAATACCTAGCGCCTCCGATTTCAAATTCGGCTTTCGAAAACAACGCTCTTGGGTTTTCTGGCGCAATTTTAAGTGCCTTGTCATAAATTTCAATTGTTTTTGCCGAAAGCTTCATTCCATTGGTCATCGGGTCGGCAACAATCCAGGCCGTGTTGATCATCGCCTGCATTACTAGCAGTTCAGGATTTTCCGGATTTTTGTCCAATTCCGTATTTAATGCCTCTTGCGCTTTTCCCAATAATGCTGCAATCTGGTTTTTGTCTTTGGTCTGGAAAGCCGTCGTCGTATTAACCAAAGCCACATAATAATTAGGAAGCCAGTTGTTTTTTTCAGCTGAAGCGATTCTTTCAAACAAAGCCGAAGCTTCTGTAGTTTTTCCTTCGCCCCAAAGCGCAAATGCTTTTTGCATTCCTTGTTCATACTGTGTTTGGGCGCCAGCTAGCGTAGTGATAAAAAAAGCGATGGTAAGAATAAATTTTGTCATGATCGTGATGTTTTTAAGTTGATAATATTTTTGATGATTAAAACTCTTTGCTATTTCTGATACAAATTTGCTTCAGAATCTGCTCTTATAAAAAAGAGACTTTCTGAACTGTCGATTTTTGAGGATGAATTGTTTTTTTGGAGGTGCTAAGGTTCTGAGAAGCTAAGTTTGAATTGTCTTCGCAAACCCTTAGTACCTCAAAACCTTAGTATCTTAGCACCTTTTTAAAGATTCTTCAACTGATTCTCCTTCTTATTCTCGCTTATCGTCCAAAAGAAGCCCACAAAGAAGAAGCGGTCGGCTGGCTGTCTGATAGCCTGGCGTTGGAATTCGCCATTCATATTTGGATTATCCGCATACTGATAGCCAAAGACATTGTCCGTACCTAGCACGTTGGAAACAGAGAAGTAAAGGATCTTTTGTTGTGAAACCAAGTAAGCCCAGCTAAAACTCAAATTGTTATACGCTTTTGTCTTGCCGTTCATGAAAGCCGATTCATTAGGATTGTTGTAAGGTCTTCCTGAATTAAAGCTGTTCGTAAAACCAACTTGAGACCTCAAATCGCTGATCCAATATTTGGTTACGATAGACAACGAATGGTCGGCCACAAAACTTGGAGTTACCTGTTTCGGATAATTTTTATAGTCTCTTTCTGTATCGATATACGAATACGAAATCCAGTATTCCAAGTTCTTAAAAGAGTTGTTGTCTCTCCAGAACAAATCGATTCCTTTTGCGAAACCTTTTCCGTTGTTATTGAACTGCGAATCGAATTGAGAAATCTCTGTATCATATTTCACCAAATCTCTATATTGCTTGAAATAGGCCTCAGCTCGGAATGTTTTTCCTGTCTTATTGTATTGGAAGTTCAAAATATAATGTGCTGTCTTTTCGCTTTCAAATTGGCTAGAATATTTCAAGTATTCTTGCCTTGGCGACTGCACGAAATCTCCATAAGCAAGAGAAAATTGTCCGTTTTTGCTCACCTTATAAGCTAGTGAAAGTCTTGGCGAAAGATTTGATTCTTGCAATAAATCGGAATGAGAGAATCGGAAACCAGCTTTTGCGGCAAAGTTTTTTGAAAAAAAGATATCTGTTTCAGCATACGCCGCGGCAATGTTATTGTCGTATCCAGAAGAAAAAGCATCTCCTGCATTTTCTTTAAAATCCTCATCAAATTTTGTCGTGAAATAATCGGCTCCTGCAGTAACTCTTATTCGTTCAGAAAGATTTTTTCCGATTTTTATTTTCATGTGCGTTGCATGTTCTGCATTCTTTACATCGTCCAAACCAATACCAATCTTGTTATGCGAATAGCCGTAGCTGATTCCTGTCGTAAGCTGATAATTGCTCCCAAAATAACCTTTATACGAAGAATTAAGATATAGGTTGTTATTTCGTACGTCTACTCGAATTTTCTCAGGCTGGTTGATGTTCTCTTGATTTAGGTCGAAATCTGCAGCATCAAAAGCTATATACGTTTTCAACAAACCGCTATTAAACTGATACCTGTAAACCATTTCGCCAGAAATAGATTGATAAGCCCTGTTCCAATCCACTGCTTGAGGGATAGCTACCTGATAAGGTGCCAGATTCACGTAAGAAGTATTTACGCTCAAGGAACTTTTTTCCCACTTCTGCGTATTTCCTATTCCCAAACCCACGGACATTAAAGAAATATCCGTCTTTTCATTATCTGGCTCGTCAATCGTATTCAGCAACAGAACGCTTGAAAGTGCTTCGCCGTATTCTGCACTATAACCTCCCGTTGAAAAAGCAATACCACTGAAAAGAAAAGGCGAAAATCTTCCGCGAGTTGGCAGATTGTTTGTCGTTGCTCCATACGGCTGCGAAACACGAAGTCCGTCTACATACGTCTGTGCTTCATCAGCCTCTCCTCCTCTTACAAAAAGTCGCCCGTCTTCACCGACAGTTTGTGTTCCTGGCAGTGTAAGAAGCGCTCCAATAATGTCGCCAGAAGCTCCGGCAGTTGTTACGATATCCATAGGCTTCAATACTGATACTCTTGCTTTGTCGCCCGATTCAAAAGTTCCTGCCGTGATTACGACTGCATCGAGTGTATTGACCGATTCTTTTAATTTTACCGTCCTGCCTTTAAAATCTTCAACAGCAATTTCCTGATTCAAAGTTTCGTAAGTCAAAAAAGTAATCACAAGATTTTGTTTTCCTGCTGCTGTCGTTTGGAAACTGAAATTTCCTTGTTCATCAGAAGAATCTCCATCGTACGTTCCTTCAATAAAAATATTAGCTCCTGCAATGGGATGCCCTTTTTCATCTGTGACTTTTCCAGAAATAGTCTGTTGTGCAAAAGCAGCAATCGAAAAAGCAAGAAATAAAAATGTAAAGATAGTTTTCATGGTCTGTTAGTTTTGATGAGGCAAAGTTGCATTCCCGAAATCATGTTTCATAATAAAGATTGCCGAATTGTATTTTTTTAGGGATGAATTGCAATCCAAATCATAAAACCCTTCGTCATGTGGTTTTGTTTTTATAATTTTAATCTATCGTTAAAACCGCTATCATGAGAATCCCGCAACAATACCTTCCGGTCATGCCTTACCTTATCTTGAATAAGGCGAATGATTTTTTTGAATTTTCAAAAGCAGTCTTCGGAGCCAAAGAACAGCTGATTGTTCCCGGAGAAAACAATTCGATAATGCATGGAGAAATCAAGATCAAAGATGCTGTCATTATGTTTGCCCAAGCGACAGACAGCTGGCATCAAAAAACAGCTGGTATGTTTCTCTATATAGAAAAGGTAGACGATGTTTTTAATCTTGCCATGCAAAAAGGCTCTAAAAGCCTAAAAAATCCTGGCCAGCAAGACTACGGCTATACTGCAGGTTTTGAAGATCCCTTCGGAAACCAATGGTGGATTACAGAACCTTTAAGCGAATAATCTTTATGCTGAAACTAAAAAAAGTACATCACATTGCCATAATCTGTTCCGATTATGAAGTATCAAAACATTTTTACACCAAACTATTAGGCTTCGAAATCATGGCCGAAACCTACCGCAGCGAAAGAGATTCTTATAAATTGGATCTTGCCTTGAATGGAAATTATTCTATCGAACTCTTTTCGTTTCCCAATCCGCCAAGCCGTGTTTCACAGCCGGAAGCCTGCGGACTGCGCCATCTCGCATTTGAAGTCGACGATATCAAGCAGACGCTGCATTATCTCGTCGATAATAATTTAAATCCAGAACCCGTCAGGACAGATGAATTCACGAACAAAAGATTCACATTTATAGCAGACCCTGATAATCTGCCGATTGAATTCTATGAAGCCTAAGAATTGAGTCTTTTTTAGGGCCGTATATTAAAAATTCCAAGAACGCAAAATCTAAAAATCAGAATTTAAATTTTACCTTTGGCGTTTCAACAATACATTTATATTATGGTTTATAAATTCAGGGTAATTCTCGATGCGGAAGAAGATGTTTTCAGAGATATTGCCATTCTAGACGATGACAGCCTAGAGGATCTGCACAATGCTATTGTCAATGCTTTTGGCTTTGACGGAATGGAAGTTGCCTCATTCTACACAAGCGATGATCAATGGAACCAAGACGAAGAAATTCCGATGTTTGATACGGGTGACGTTCCTGGCGAGCAAAAAGTAATGTCGGATTTTATGCTTTCCGAAGTCCTAGACGAAGAAAGAACAAAAATCATCTATGTGTATGATTTCATCAATATGTGGACTTTCTTTGTTGAGTTGGCAGCAGTCGAAGAACACGTTCCAGGACAAATTTATCCAGACGTATTGTTCTCTCATGGTGAAGTGCCACTTGAAGCTCCAGATAAAGATTTTAGCGATTCAGCCGTTAATGATTTTGACTACGACGAAGACGATTTTGACGAAGACGACCTAGACATGCTAGACGGAGGCGACAATTTTGAAGACTACGGCTTCGAGGAAAACTGGAATTAAAACTTATCAACATACATTTTTTGAGCCAAGAAAGAAGCTACTTTTGTTTTCTTTCTTGGTTCTTTTATCTAAAAACAAATTCTTTCTAAATGATCAACTTATTTAACACCCACATCGAGACTCTTTCTATTCATAGAGTCGGAAACAAAAGCCGTAACGAAGCCTTCTTTTTGTCTGAATCCCCATACGGGCTGAACGACGAGATCATGCCTTTGCTTAAAGAATTTTTCTTGAAATCATTTAGAGAAAAAGAAGAAAACTATTTCCAATTCGCACACGATGTAGATTTGGATTATAACGAAATGTACAATCTGGCTAGCGAGATTTTCACCAACCCGAGCAGCGTTCACGAAGTTTCAAAAAAGATAACTAAACATCTGTTTGAACAGTCCAACCATCCGCACATCAAAAACGGAGAGGTATATGTAGCGTATCTGACCAACTTGAGTATCGATAACAATGTAGTTGACGCCGTTGGTATTTTTAAAAGCGAACTGCAGTCCGATTTCCTTCAATTTGAAGAAAAAGAAAGCAATCTAGAGATGATCCTACAGCAAGGAATCAACCTTAACAAGCTCGACAAAGGCTGCCTTATCTTCAATCACAAAAAAGAAGAAGGCTATAAAATATTGACTGTTGACAGCAACAGATATGATGCACGTTATTGGCTGGAGCATTTCCTTTCGGTAGATGCTTTCCAAGATGAGAACTTCATCACTAAAAAATATTTGAAATTCTGCCAAGACTTTGCAAAAGACGTGGTCTTGCCTGCCGAAGACAAAAAAGAAGAAGTCATGTTCATGAACCGTTCTGTGAACTATTTTGCGAAAAACGACGATTTCGAAGAGCAAAATTTCTTAAACGAAGTTCTTGACAATCCAGACCTGATGTCGGAATTCAAAAACTATAAAGTGGACAAAGGAGAAAAATACAGCATCGAAGATGTGACAAGCTTCCCGATTGCCAACGCTGCTGTTTCTGATGCCCGAAAAAAAATCAAGAACGTGATCAATTTAGATACAAACATCCAGATCAAGCTCGATTTCATCAACCCAGAAAGCGCAGAAAAATTTGTAGAAAAAGGCTGGGACGAAGAAAAACAGATGTACTATTATCTGGTTTATTTCAACAAAGAGCAAAAATCTTAATTTTCTAAAATAATCTAAGCATCCCCAATTGGCAACAGTTGGGGATTTTTATTTGCTTATAATTATATAAAAACAATCTTCTTTCGTAGTTGTAATTTTAGGAACTAATCTATTACAAATCAAAACCCTACTAGCTATGAAAACAAAAAACAAAGACATAGAAACTTTTTTCAATCACTACGAAAAAAGAGTCAACGATGCGCTGATAGGCAAAAAAATAGATGCTGATGAAGCAACCGATTCCTTTGCCGACTGCTTTATAGAATCAAGTCCGCTGGGAGTGATTTGTGGAAAAAACGATGCCGAATTCAAAAAGCAGATGCTGAAAGGCTATGAATTCTATAAGAAAATAGGGATTACTTCAATGGACATACTTTCAAAAGAAATCACCGTTCTCGACGAATACCATGTCATGGCGAAAATTTACTGGAGATCGAATTACCAAAAAGACAAAGCAACAGAAAAAATAGACTTTGAAATCACTTATTTCCTGAATTTCAAGGACGGCAAACACAAGATTTTTGCTTTTATAACAGGTGATGAAGAAAAGGTCTTAAAAGAACATGGCTTGGTATAAAATCCATAACGTTTTGTTTACAAATCAGTTACATTATGCATTTCATCGATTATTTTTGCCTTTAATCGGATAAAGTAGTATGTTTATAACCCCAAAACAAACATAACCTACATGAATCCACTAACCTCCCGCCACAATGTGCTTTTTGAAAAAGCATTTTGTCGATTTTTTGGACACAAGTTCAAGACTGTCAGAAAAGTAACTGACCACTTCAAGGAATTTGAATGCAAAGTATGCCACTGCCATGCAACAAACGATGTGAAAGGCAACAAGATTCATCTCTCTGATGAATTAAAAGACATCAACAAGACGTTAAATCAACTATATCAGAAAAGGCAGGTTGCCCTATAAATCTTTTCAAAATTCGGTTCCAAAAAAGAGTTTTTAATTCCTTGTAACAAATTGTTGCCTGAAACGTCCTATCTTTAAACCAAACCTCTATATATTTTGGAAACTATACTTAAAATTGAAAATCTTTATAAAAATTTCGGGCTGGTCAAAGCCGTCAAAAACGTTTCTTTAGAAATCAAAAAAGGAAATGTATACGGTATCTTAGGACCAAACGGAAGCGGAAAATCCACTACCCTCGGAATAGTCCTCAACGTTGTCAATAAAACCTCAGGAAGCTACAGCTGGTTTGGAGGACAGATGGAAACTCATGAAGCTCTGAAAAAAGTAGGCGCAATCATCGAAAGACCTAACTTTTATCCCTACATGACTGCTGAGCAAAACCTACAGCTAGTCTGCAAGATTAAAGGAACCAACTATTCTAAGATTCAAGAAAAACTAGAAATTGTTGGGCTTCTCGATAGGAAAGACAGCAAGTTCAGGACCTTTTCGCTCGGAATGAAACAAAGACTTGCCATTGCTTCAGCACTTCTTAACGATCCTGAAATCCTGATTCTTGACGAGCCTACAAATGGCCTTGACCCGCAAGGAATCCGTCAGATCCGCGACATCATTAAGACCATCGCTTCTCACGGAACCACAATCCTTTTAGCATCACACCTTCTTGACGAAGTAGAAAAAGTATGTAGCCATGTACTCGTCTTAAGAAAAGGAGAAATTTTATACTCTGGCACTGTCGACGGAATGAACTCCCAGGATGGCTTCTTCGAATTACAGGCAGAAAACCTGCAAGAATTAAAAAATGCTTTGGCACAACATCCTTCCATAGACAAGATTGAGGAAGAAGAAGGGCGTCTTATTGCCTATCCAAAAGGCAGCGTGAATGCTTCCGAGCTGAATAAGTTCCTCATCGAAAGAAACATCTTCTTAAGCCATTTGGTGAAACGCAAGCACAGCCTAGAGGAACAATTCCTGCAATTGACCAACAACAAATAACAAACCGAAACAATCCAAAACCCGATACCTTTCATAGTATATCAGGATAAAACTAGCAACCATGAAACGATTACTATCCATCGAACTTCAAAAAATATGGCAGAACAAGGCAAGCAGAGTACTTACCCTTACCTATTTCGTCCTGCTTTCCTTCATCGCCCTGATAGCCTCCATCAATTTTAGCTTTCTAGGCATCAACTTTAGGATTGCCGACCAAGGAATTTTCAATTTCCCTTACATCTGGCATTTCAATACCTATGTAGCCTCGATACTGAAATTCTTTCTGGCCGTAGTAATTGTTTCGATGATGGCAAACGAATACACCTACGGTACTCTCAAACAAAACCTTATCGACGGTCTTAGCAAAAACGAATTCATCAAGTCCAAGCTTATTACTGTAATTCTGTTCGCCCTAGGTTCGACCATTTTTGTTTTTATAATGTCGATGATATTAGGCCTGTGCTTCTCATCCTATGACGAGGCAGGCATTATCTTTTCAGACCTCGAATACCTTTTAGCCTATTTCGTAAAACTCGTGGCTTTCTTTTCTTTCTGCCTTTTCTTAGGAATATTAGTAAAACGTTCCGCATTTGCACTAGGATTCCTTCTCGTATGGTTTTTCTTCGAAGGAATTATTTTCGGCCTTTTAAGATGGCTTGTTTTTTCAAGTACAGAGCAAGTTCAGAAAGTAACGGCTTTTTTACCATTGGAATCCATGTCAAATCTGATAAAAGAACCTATAACCCGATTCCAGGCCTATAAAGCCATCGAAAACCAAGTCTCTGGCGGCGTGGCACCAAAAGACTACAGCGTCCACTGGTATGAAATTCTCATTGTGGTCGTTTGGACGGTTATTTTTATGTTAATGTCGTATAAAATTCTAAAAAAACGAGATTTATAGTATCTTTGCCGATACTATGAAAATGACAAAACCCCACATTTTTATTTTATTTGTTCTTTGCCTTCCGTTTCTGGCCAAAGCTCAATATATAACAGTCAACGACACCTATACAAAGGAACAGCTGGTCAGAGATGTACTCATCAACAATACCTGCGCCAGCGTTTCAAATATTTCGGTGCTTGGAGGAAATTTTGCTTCAGGACAGCAAAGCTACGGCTACTTTAATGCCGGGAGTAGTACCTTTCCTTTTGCAGACGGAATCGTATTAAGTACCGGAAGAGCCGTCGCAGCACAAGGCCCAAACAGCAGCCTGCTCGATGACGGTCAAGGAATGGACTGGCCGGGCGATACCGATCTGGAAACTGCCTTGGAAATAAACAATTCTATCAACGCTACCATACTCGAATTCGACTTTATTCCGCTCGGAAACAAGATCAGTTTCGACTATATCCTCTCTTCAGAAGAGTACCATGACAATGCTCCATGCCGCTATTCAGACGGGTTTGCGTTTCTTCTAAAAGAAGTTGGAGGCACGGGAGGTTATAAAAATCTTGCCGTAATACCAGGAACTACCATACCCGTAAAAGTAACATCCGTTCACCCAGAGATTGGAGGAAACGGCGGCTGTGAAGCCCAAAACGAAGAATACTTCGGAGCCTTCAACGGCTTTGAGCATCCGACCAATTTTAACGGACAGACCGTAGCTCTGACTGCTCTTTCAGACGTAACGCCAGGGGTACTTTACCACATAAAATTAGTCGTGGCAGACGAAGGCAACTACCGATACGACTCAGCCATCTTCTTAGGAGGTGGAAGCTTCAAGATAGAAACCGATCTTGGCGAAGACAGGCTATTAGCTACAGGAAATCCGCTTTGCAAAGACGAAACCTTGCCTCTAAATGCGACGAATGCCAATGCAATACGATACGAATGGTACAAAGACACAGTGCTGCAGCCCGAAATCACGCCTACCTACCCTGTTACTGTAGCAGGCACTTATGCGGTTCGCGTTGAGCTGACAGGCGGTTGTTTTTCTACAGGAGAAATCAAGGTAGAATATGCTGGAGCACCCGCAGTTTCTAATGCTGTTCTAGTACAATGCGACGAAGACAATAACGGCCTTGCCCTGTTCAACCTCAACCAAGCAGACGCTCAAGTCATTGCGGCAGACCCGACTTTGACCGACCCTGTGTATTTTAGGACAAACGGCGAAGCAGCCTCAAATACCAATCCAATTACCAACGTTACAAATTTCGAAAATACCCAGCCGGTTGTTTATGCACGTGCAGAAAACCAATATGGTTGTTACGCTATTTCAGAAGTAACGCTGAACGTTTCCAACAATAATATTGCCGATCCGCAAGACTTGAAAAAGTGTGATACCGATACCAATCCTACAGATGGCAAGTCGGTTTTTAACCTGCGTGACAGAGAGGCTGCTATACTCGCCAACCTGCCATCAGGAAACATTAATTATTATACTTCATACGAAGACGCCCTATCCGGATTAAATCCGATTCCGGCTCCTGATGTCTTCCCAAATACCATTCCTTTCCAACAGCGTATCTATGCCAAGCTAAGTTCGGGAATCGATTGTTATGGAATTGCCGAATTTAACGTCATAGTCAATTCTTTCGGCAACAGTCTAAACGACGTACAGGCAATTGTCTGCAGAGGCGGCGATGTATTGCTTAATGCAGGAAGCGGCTTTTCAAGCTACAAATGGAATACTCCAAACAACGAAACGACGCAGACCATTCGAGTAACCGCAGCAGGAACCTATACCGTTACCGTCACCAATTCAGATGGTTGTGAAGGCACTAAAAAATTCATCGTCACGGCTTCCAGCATTGCCACGGTAGCATCTATGAGCATAAGAGATTTCCAAGGAGGCAATAACTCCGCGACGGTAGTCTTGACATCAGACAGTATCGGAACTTACCAATATTCTCTAGACGGCATCACTTTCCAAGACTCGCCTACCTTTACAAATCTAGATCCAGGCAGATACACAGTCATCATAAAAGAAGCCAACTGCGGTATCATTACCCATGTATTTTACATCATGGATTACCCTAAATTCTTCACCCCAAATAACGACGGTACGAATGATATGTGGAGGATTCCATACCTGCAGTTCCAGCCCAATGCTACCGTTGCTATTTTTGACCGCTACGGCAAGCTGCTCTACTTTTTTAAAGGAGGACAGCCTGGTTGGGACGGCAAGCTGAACGGCTACGACCTGCCTGCAAACGACTACTGGTTTAGGATTATACTTCAAGACAAAAGAGAAATAAGAGGACACTTCTCACTCTTAAGATAATTCTATATCTTTGAGAGCTAATCGGCTCGTTATGAGAATAAAACTACTTGTCTTTTTTCTATGCTTGTCCCTACAATCCTTCTCGCAAGGAGAAGCCTCCAATTGGTTTTTTGGCAACAGGGCGGGCATTAAGTTCAATAGCGACAATACCATAACCACGCTTTCCAACTTCCCGAATCCTATTCGAATCGTTACTGACGAAGGATGCAGCTCTTTCTCAGATGCTAACGGCAATCTTCTCCTATACACGGACGGACGGACCGTTTGGGACAGGAACCATATAATCATGCCCAACGGAAACTATAATGCAGGAACAGGACTGCTGGGCGACCCTTCGAGCACACAGTCTGGAATAATCGTACCGAACCCCGCCAATCCAAACCTCTATTATATTTTTACGGTCGATGAGCCGCACCATCAAAACGCATCCGTCTATCCCAACCAATTTTTAGGAGACTATGACGGAGGCGGAGGACGCGTTCCCGCAGCAGACGATGGCTTCAACAACGGACTCAACTATTCTGTAGTCGATATGTCTATCACAGGAGCCAACGGAAGCATCGGCAACATAACCGTTCGGAACACCCATCTCGTTACTTATAATCCCGACCCAACAGGAGAAGAAATCAAATACAAATGCTCCGAAAAAATTACAGCCGTCAGGATCCGTAACGGAGGAGGCTATTGGGTCATAACCCATTTTATTGACAAATTCTATGCTTTCAAGATTGACCCGAGCGGCGTAAGTACCACGCCCGTAATTTCGCAGCTAAATCCTGTAGTTCCCGTTTCTGGTTATAGGAGAAACGCCATCGGCCAGATCAAAGTTTCTCCAAACGGAAAAAAGATTGCCATCGCACACGTACAGAACGGACAGACTACGGGCGGAACTTCTTCAGGAGGAGCCATGTACCTCTATGACTTTGACAACAGCACCGGAATCGTATCAAATGGCCAAGCCATAATAACAGACAGTGGCTGCTACGGAGTTGAATTTTCTGCCGAAACCAAAAAGCTCTACGTCTCTACAGAGAGTGGTGTCGTACAATTCAATCTCGAAGCACCATCCATACCCAATTCAGGACAGCTCATTTCAAGCCGCAGCTATTCTTCATTGCAGCTCGGTCCCGACAAAAAAATCTACAAGGCCAACATCAATACCGGACTAGACGATGGCTTCCTCGATGCCATCAACAGTCCCGAACTAGACGGCTCTGCCTGCGGTTACCAAAATGCCGCAGTCAATCTAGGAGCAGGTACATCGCGCTTTGGACTGCCTCCGTTCATCACCTCGGTCTTCAACACCAATATTATTGCAAAAAACCTATGCGCCGGACAGGCTACTATCTTCGAAATAAGCGCCAACGGATTTGTCCAAAGCGCCATTTGGAATTTTGGCGACGGCAGTGTCTTCAGCAATTCTCTATTGCCTTCCCATGTCTTTCCTGGACCGGGTACCTATACCGTCACAGCAACCGTAGTTGTTGAAGGAACAACCATCAGAAGCACCAAAAATCTGCAGATTAATGCCCTGCCCGTAGCCACGCCTGCAACCCTCGTGCAATGCAGCCCTACGGCAGCCGACACCAATATTCCGTTTAAGCTGTCAGAAGCCACACAATCCATCATAGGAAACGATTCCAATCTGAGTCTTACTTTCTTTCGCTCGTTGCCAGAAGCCATCAACGACACGGATGCTTTGCCAATAAATTATCCAAATGCAACTAATCCGCAACAACTTTTCGTCAGAGTAACCGACAACACTACGGGCTGCTTTTCCACTACTACGCTCGACCTGTCGGTAAACGCAATGGCCAACCCCCTATTGCAAATTAAAAAATGCGACGAGCTGAATAGCGAAGACGGAATATCCGACTTCACCTTAACTGATGCTCAGATATCAGGATTACCTCCGACTGCAACTACACTATATTATGCCAATATCGACGATGCGCTGTTAGAGCAGCATCCCATAGCAGAAAACTATACCAACACGATACCTCACCAGCAGACAATCTACGCAAGAGTCGAAGACAACAACCAATGCTGGGGCATCTATCCCATCAGCCTCATCGTCAATCCGCTGCCACAGCTCAAAACCGAGGACACCTATTATGTATGTACGAATCTGCCGAACCGCTACACGACACTTACACCTGGCTTATTGCAAGGAATTCCTTCCGACTATACGTATGAATGGTCTACCGGAGAGCACACTTCGACCATTCAAGTCAATCAAGCCGGAACCTATACCGTCAAGGTAACCAATATCCACGGATGCTCAAAAATCCGCACCTTGACCGTATTGCCTTCTAATAATGCCACCATCCAAGAAATTGTCATCGTCGATCTTGTTGCTAACAATACGGTTACTGTGCTGTTGGCACCTGAAAGTATCGGAAGCTACCAATACAGCCTCGACTTACCGGGCGGACCTTTTCAAGACTCGAACCATTTTGAAAATGTCTCGCCTGGATTTCATACGGTCTATATCTATGACATTCATGGCTGCGGCATCGTGAAGAAAGACATTTCTGTCTTGCAGATACCCAATTATTTCACCCCGAACGGCGACGGCTATAATGACACTTGGAACATCATCGGAATCAATTCCATATTCTATTCCGATGCAAAAATTTATGTTTTTGACCGTTTCGGAAAGCTTCTGTCCGACGTAGATCCTAAAGGCGCTGGATGGGACGGAATCTACAACAATCATCCCGCTATCGCGACAGATTATTGGTATCTTGTTATTTTGAACAACGAAAGAACTGTAAGAGGACATTTTTCGCTAAAAAGATAATAGCCCATCTCCTAGCTACTAGCAAGTCAAATCTATCGAATCCTCATTCACAATAGCCATTTGCTATTTAGATATTGCCTTACTGCTATTAAAAAACTAATTTTTAGCGGATTAAAACGATTGAAACTCTTAATTTTCAGAAGGAATTAAATTTCAAATACTAAAAATATAATAAATTTGAGCAAACATACGTAACGAATGACTTTAAAAAAATCCCTCATTGCCCTCCTCCTCCTTTTTACAATCACCAAGACTTTTTCGCAGAATGACTGCACCGATGCCATCATTGTATGCGGAAATACTGGATTTGAAGGATTGAGCGCAACAGGAATTGGCATTCAAGAACTTGGATTCAACAACTGTAGCAGCCAAGAAAACAACAGTATTTGGCTTATGCTTTCTATAGACACGGGCGGTACGCTCGGATTTACCCTTACTCCCGAAAGCAGTGATATAGATGTCGATTTCGACTTTTTTATATTCGGACCCAATGCCGACTGTACTAATTTAGGGCAAGCTATCCGTTGTTCGACCACTAACCCAATAGCGGCAAATGCCTCAGACAATCTTACAGGCCTGAACCAAGACGAAACCGATACTTCCGAAGGCCCGGGGGCAGACGGAAACAGCTTCGTAAAATGGCTCACCGTCAACAATGGCGAAAGCTACTTTTTAGTTATTGACAGGCCGGTAGGATCAAGCAATTTTTCGCTCACGTGGACAGGAACGGCCACCTTCAACCAGCCCCCGACATTCCAGAATCCAACAGGCACGGCGCTCAACATTACGAATTGCGACAACGACGGCTTTATCGACAACAGTACCACTTTTGACCTCGAGCAAAACACCAGCACCATTATCGGCAGCCAGACTTCGGTAGCCGTTACCTATCACCTCAACACCAATGACGTGTTGACGGGAGAAAACGCTATAACGCCATCAGGCAGTTTCCCGAATACCATAAACCCGCAGCCTATTTTTGCACGAATCACCAATACCATTACCGGATGCTTTTCGACTGCCGAATTTTCTATCGAAGTAATCAACTCAGTCGATATTCCGAACGACCAATTTGCAATCTGTGACGACAATATCGACGGCGACGACCAGAATGGCCAGGCCACCTTTAACATGAGCGCTGTTACCATTGGTATCCTATCAGGCACCAACCAATCTGGAATTACCGTAGGCTACTACCCCACTTTCGGAGATGCTATGAATAATACTGCAGCTTACGGAGCCACACATTACAATATGACTCCCAATGAAGAAAACGCCTTTATCAAAGTCACCAATCCAGACGGATGTTTCAAGATAAAAGAAATCAAGCTCGTCGTTAATCCCTTGCCTGCAAAAACGACTGCCACTTTGGTACAGTGCGATTCGGGGCTTACTCCAGACGGACTTACTTTATTCAACCTCAATGAATCCATCCCTTCCCTTACGGGCGGAGACCCCAACTTGGGCGTAGAGTTTTTTAAGAGCAATATCCTGTTACCGACAGCCTATACCAATACTGCAAATCCTGAAACCATTGATGTAAAGATTACCGACCTTACGACCGGATGTTTCAGTATGAGCACCCTAGACCTTAACGTAAACGTAATCAACAGGACAGTGACCATCGCACCGCAATGCGACATCGCCGAAACCGGCATCATGCCATTTGACCTAAGTACCACAGACCTTGTCCTGACACCGACCGAAACAGCCCATTTTTATGCCAACCTAAACGATGCCTTGCTAGAACAAAACGAAATTACAAATACCGCCAACTATCCGAATGCTACGCCTTATAACGCGACTATCTATGTACGCGTTGAAGAAGCCAATAGCTGTTCCGTAATAGCTCCAATCCAGCTAACAGTAAATCCTCTCCCACAGATTGAAGTGCAAGACACCGGTTATGTCTGCACCAACTTGCCCAACCGTTATATTACCCTCGACGCAGGACTGCTGCAAGGCAATCCGACGGATTATACCTACGAATGGTCGACTACGCCCGTACAGACAACTCCCACCATCCGCGTAAACGAAGTAGGAACCTATACTGTAAAAGTCACGAACGCCAACGGATGCCTCCAGACCAGAACCATAACTGTCTCCCCGTCTAACAATGCCACGATAGCCGAAGTCGTAATTGTAGATTTGGCACAAAACAATACCGTAACCGTTCTCCTAGACCCTGCCAGCATTGGCAGCTACCAATACAGCCTTGACCTGCCGAACGGCCCATTTCAAGATTCCAATCATTTTGAAAACGTAGCCGCAGGAGTCCATACCGTCTATGTCTATGATACCCATGGCTGCGGCATCGTATCCCAAAAAATATCCGTGCTAAAGATTCCTGCTTTTTTTACGCCTAACGCAGATGGCGCTAACGACACTTGGGATATTATCGGCATCAACCCGCTATTTTTCGCCAGCTCAAAAATCTATATTTTTGACCGCTTCGGAAAACTACTCGCAGATATCGATCCTAAAGGCGCAGGCTGGGACGGAAATTACAACGGACGCCCTTTGCCAGCCAATGATTATTGGTACTTAGTCAAACTAGAAAGTGGCAGGACCATTCGAGGGCATTTTAGTTTGTTGCGATAAGTGAATTATCAAGAAATGTTAGTTCTCAAATCATAATATACATGAGAAAAATATTTACAATTTTATATCTCTTTTTTTTATGTAATTGTCTTGCACAATCTGCCGAAGAAATAAATGATGTCAAAAAAATAAATAATCGTTTAGGAATTTCAGATATACTCTTTGATAAAGAATTTAGACTCTATAAAAGCCATGCTATAACTAGTAGTACTGAATTATTTAGGATGTTTTACGACGATAATAAAATTTGGCATGCCTATCTTTATCATTATAGTAGCGATCAAGAAACTTATACTGTTACGAAACTTTCAAGCGTCAAAGACCTTGATTTTATATGGTTGCAGTTATTTGCTTTCTACATAGAAAAGTTGCCAAATATAAAAGACATAGCATACAAATTTAATGACACCAAAGTAGTTTCCGAATAAGGACAATATTATCTCCAGACAACAGTTTCAACTATAAGTGATGGAACTAGTTACAAAGCTTATTTTAAATTTAAAAAGGAACAGCATATTATTGACTTTACCAACTATAAAAGTTATTTAAAACGCTTTCCAGAAGTAGACGAACTTATCGCATATCAAAAAATCATGACTCTTATTTCAAATAATTTTGAAATATGGGAAAAGGAATAATGTGGTTCTGATCAGAAACTATTTTTGATTTCTTAGGAATTCATTTAAAACAAAAAACAATTTATGCAACGTTTTATAAAAAAAGCGAAAAAAAGTGGGCAATAGCGTTAGACAATAAAGAAATGATGATGTATGCCCATGCCTTGTTTAATCGCGGTGTACTGACTGGCGAAAATAATTGTATGGGAGGCCGGCTTTATTATATAGATAGAGATAATCCCCCTTTTTAAGCATAGTGTAACTATTTCTATTTCTGCTGTTTTAGAAAACCCTTTTTTTCCTAACTTAGTAAAACCCAGAAAAGAAGACAACACCATGACAGCAGACCAATATCCAAAGATCTACCTCTACCGCAGGATTGTTCAGGCAAAAGTCTTTATTGATAACTGCTATGCTGAAAAAATCGACCTCAACAATATCTCAGACGAAGCTTATTTTTCTAAATTCCATTTCATACGGCTGTTCAAATCCATCTACGGAAAGACGCCCCACCAATACCTCACGAGCGTACGCATCGAAAAAGCCCAGCAATTTCTACAGCAGGGCAAGCCTGTAACCGAAGCCTGTTCCTTAGTAGGCTTCGAAAGCCCAAGCTCCTTTAGCGGCCTCTTTACCAAACTCGTCGGCAAGACTCCCTCCCAATACCTCGATAGTCATAAAGAAAGGCAATCTCAGATACAGCAGACGCCTTTGGCCTTTGTACCCGGCTGCTATGTCTATATGCACGGCTGGAAAGAAAATAGCAATTTTGAAGAAGCCGAAAAATAAATCATTGCCCATCTTTGTAATGTGTTCAACATTAAAAAAGAAAAGCCATGATTACAAAAATGACCATTACCAACATCCATGTCCTAGACCAAGACAGCGCCTATGACTTCTACATTAACAAATTAGGTTTCAAGCTCGTAGACGATATTCCAATGGGACCCGAAACCCGTTGGCTCACTGTCTCTCCACCAGAACAGCCCGACCTGCAATTAGTCCTCTTCCCCGTTACCGTAAGCAAGATGTTTCCTAAAGAAGTCGCAGAAACATTAATCGACCTCATCAAAAGAGGAATATTCGGCTGTGGAGTATTAACCTGCAACGACATCTTTGCCACCTACGAAGAACTGAAATCAAAAGGCGTAGAATTCATAAAGCCGCCCACAAAAGAATTCTATGGCACAGAAGCCCTGTTCAAAGACGATTCCGGCAACTATTTTTCATTACAGCCGCTTAACAATTTCGACAATGAAAACAATATTTGATCCAGCAGTGCGAAAGGAATTGATCAACAGGATCAATTCTCTCGATGAAAACAGCACAAGACAATGGGGAAAAATGAACGCCTATCAAATGGTCAAGCACTGCACGATATGGAACGAGTGGGTTTTAGGCAAGGAGAATCATGTCTATAAGCAAGAATTTCTAGGCAAGATATTTGGCAAGATGGCCCTCAAGAGCAATACCAAAGACGACCGCCCTTTAAGCAAAAAGATGCCCGCCGGAACAGCATTTACAGTAAAACAAAAAGAAGGCGACCTAAAAGCTCAAAAAAACATCTGGGCAGAACAGATTGCAGGCTACGGACACTTCTCTAATCCTGACTTCGTCCATGACTTTTTCGGCAAAATGACAAAAGAAGAAATCGGCATATTCGCCTACAAACACAACGACCACCACCTACGGCAGTTTAGCGTTTAGGGCAACAGCTTCTTTCCATGTGTTAAAAAATACCCTTGTTCCAATTATACAAGTTTGTCATCCTTTAAGGAAATATTTTTATCTTTAAAAAAATCATCAATCAAACACATGAAAAAAAGAATCCCTTTTCAAATCCTCTTATTGCTGCTTTTCACATTGCAAGCATTTTCACAGACAGACAATCCCGAATTGCAGAAAATGGCCGACGACGACCAAAGTGCAAGAATGGCTTCAGACATCAACTGGATGATCCTCAACAAAGAAGACAGCCTTAGGCGCGTGAGGATTTTCGAACTGATAAAAGAAGACAAAGTCAAGACCGCCAAAGACCACTTCAATTCCGGAATCGTCTTCCAGCACGGCAACGATACCATCGATTCGCGAATAGCAGTACAAAGTTTCAAAAAAGCCATAGAGCTCGATGCAACCCTCAACAAATGGTGGTATGCCGCAGCAGTCGACAGGGACCTGATGCGAAGAGGACAGCCCCAGATTTACGGAACCCAGTTCGTAAAAAACCAAGCCACAAACAACAAATGGGCGCGATACAAAATCGATACCACAAAAGTAACCGACGAAGACCGCAGCTATTACAGCGTAGAATCCCTTGCCGAGCAAATCAAAAAAGAAAGATTCATGAACCTAAAATCGGTTTCTTCCTACTATGCAAGCAACAATTCTATTGACAAAACCATCAAGTTTATCGAGCAAGAATTCAAAAAAGGAACCGAATCCGAATACAACAGTAGCGAAGAGGAGATCAATAATTTTGGCTATAGCCTGCTGAATGCCAATAAAAACGAAGACGCCCTAAAAATCTTCAAGCTAAACACAAAACTCTATCCAAACGGCTTCAATACTTTTGACAGTTACGGCGAATGCCTGATGAAGCTTGGCCAGAAGAAAGAAGCCCTAAAAGCCTATAAAAAATCATTAGCGCTCAATCCTCAGAATGACAATGCTAGAAAAATAATAGAAGAGAATAAATAACCTTTATTAAATTGTATTTTTGAGGTGATGCTAACTTGTTCTGAACAAAACCTAATCAAAAACCATGAGACTAACAGGAATTATTATTATTTTATTCTTAACAACCATGGGATGTAAAAACCCTGACGCTATTACCAAAACGGAGGAAATAAATCATTTATCACGTAAGATTTCTGAACTTCAAAGGCAAAACAAGATTTTAAGAGATTCATTATCTGAATATGAAGAAAAATTTTTATACTCGCAGACATTAGTTGGTGTTCCAGACAAACCTTTTTTAAAAGTCGGCAAAAACAATAATATAGTTATGCTATTTCAAACTTTTGATAAAAAATTACCCAAATACGGTATCTATAAAATTGAAGGCGATAAACAAATAAAAATAGGCAGTAACACCAGTACTAGATTTGACTACAATTTTACTCCAAAGTCCATTGACGATAAAGAATTAAAACTTTTAGTAAAAATACCTTATAATAAAAAGACAATTGAAATTCCAGGTCTTATGATTTTCGATGTCAAGGAATAAAATATTGGTAGCCAAAACAATAAATGGGCACAATACAAAATCAATATAAAGAAGCTATGAGACGTATAAAAAGATTTAGTATATTCTTTATTTTAATCCCCATCGCTTTTACATTATCCTGCAGCAACACGAACGACAAATTAAAAGAAGGATTCTGGAAACATGCCGGAGGATTTTACATAGGCGATATTATTGATTTCAAAAACAAGTCCATCCAAATAAAAAACGACACCATTTTCAAGAACGATACTGCAATAGCTAGAATCGAAAAGCTAGAAACCCGATGGCTAGCAGGAGACAAAGTACTCCATATCAAAGCAATTCCGAGCGAAAAAAGCGCAAGATATGTAGAGAAATAATCCCTACACTGCCAAGACGTCGTTTGCAGGAATTACAAATTATCTCTTTCTTTGTTTAAAAGAAGACCAACCCACATGAAAAAAGCGGCAATCACTCGGCTGAATATCCTCCAGAAAGCCTTTGAGCTCATCTACGGAAAAGGCTACCTGACTACCAGTATCGACGAGATTTTGGCCACTACTCATGTAACAAAAGGAGCCTTCTATTACCATTTCAAGAACAAAGACGAGATGGGCATTGCTATCATCAACGAACTATTAAAGCCTACGTTCGAAGCCACATTCCTGAAACCCCTATCGTCCGGCGGCGATCCTGTACAGATTATCTACGACATGATGCACCAGATTCTCATGGACAACGAATTTCTCAAAGTAGAATACGGCTGCCCCGCGGCCAATTTCACCCAAGAAATGGCTCCTTGGAATACCGATTTCACAAAAGCACTAAATGACCTTTCCGCAGCATGGAAAGACGCCATCATTGCCTGCATCGAAAACGGCAAAAAAGACAAAAACATTCGCCCAGACGTAAAAGCAGACCAGGTTGCCATCTTTATCATGTCAGGCTACTGGGGCATCCGAAATATAGGCAAATTAAGCAACAGCAAAACTGTTTACCTCGTGTTTTTAAAACAGCTAAAAGACTATCTCGAAACCCTCCGATAATTTTTTTATTCAAAAACATACTAATTAGTATGTTTTTTATTTACTTTTGTTTATGTAACAAACAAATAGTCATTTTTTGATATGTATCAAGCCCTTACCTTCCTCCATTCCACACTGCGCTGGCTTGTTTTGGTCAGCCTGATTGTTTCACTATACAGAGCCTATAGTGGCTATTTCCGCAAAGCAGCATTCACAAAAACAGACAATGCCGTTAGGCATTGGACAGCCACCATAGCCCACACACAATTGATGGTCGGCATGACGCTATACTTTCAGAGTCCCATCATCAAGTACTTTCTCAACAATTTCAGCACCGCCAAAGAAAGCTTCGACTTGCTTTTTTTCGGAGTCATCCACAGCCTGCTCATGCTGGTTGCCGTAATTATCATTACCATTGGTTCTTCCTTGGCAAAAAGAAAAGCCACAAGTCCCGAAAAATTCAAGACGATGCTCATCTGGTATACCTTGGCCATGCTCATCATTTTCATTGCCATACCCTGGCCATTCTCCCCTTTCGCAAACAGACCCTATTTCAGATAATATGCAGACACTTTTAAAAACATCCATCGGACGTCTCCGCCTCATCGGATACATCGAAGGACTTTCCCTCCTCGTCCTTCTCTTCATTGCCGTACCCCTTAAATATGCAGCCGACAATCCCTCGCTCTCAAAAATCATGGGACCGCTTCACGGAGCCCTATTCCTCCTCTTTGTCTTCAACACCCTGAGCGTTGGAGTCGAACAGCAATGGAAGTTCAGGCAAACCACCTACAAGGTCATGCTGGCCTGTATCATTCCGTTCGGAACCTTTTATATCGACCGTAAAATCTTAAGCAAAATATGAAAAAAGCAATCCTCATCGTCGGCATCCTTTTCCTTGCCTATATCGGATACCGCATCTACAAAATCTACACTTTAGACAAAGGACTAGACCAGCTCATTTCAGAAGGAGCCATCATCCTCGACGTCCGCACAGAAAAAGAATTCGAGATGGGCCATATCCAAGGCGCCCTCAACATTTCCTTAGGCGAAATCCGCCACCGCTATACAGAACTCGATACCTCAAAAACCTACATCACCGTATGTTCCCACGGACTCCGCAGCGTCAAGGTCGAAAACATCTTAAAAGAAAAAGGATTTAAAAAAGTATACAACGGAGGCGCTTGGAATGATTTACAACAAAGCCTTAAAAAACACTAATTCTTTTTTACTCCCCGCTAATCCTCGCCCATACAGCCCTTTTGCAGTTTTAGGGTATAGAATAGCAAAAATAATTGCCATCTTTGAATAATACTACATTATAAAGATAAGAGCGGAGTATAAAAGTTTAAGAGGCATTGTTGTTAATAGTACTCCGCCTATCTTTATTCCGAAAAGTTCACCACGCCCCTCTGCGTCCGGATGCCGACTTTTGTGAGTTACTAAAGAATATGCGACATGGCCCATAAACAAAAAAGCGACCAAAAAAGAAGTGCCGAAATAACCAGGCGCTATTTCGATTTCATAGACAAGCATACAAACGATGTCAGCAGTGGCCGTGTTTCCGAATTCATGGAACTCAATCAAATAGCACGCGAATTGGCCGTTTCACACAAGCACCTCACAGACAGTGTCCAAAAAGAAACACAGCACCACCCCTGCCATTTTTACGACACAAAAATTATCGAAAAAGCAAAACAGCTCATGGCAGACCCGCAGCTCTCTATTGCGCAAATAGCACTAGCGCTTACCTACGACCCTTCCAATTTTTCTAAATTCTTCAAAAAATTTACAGGAGAGACACCCGGCGCATTCAGAAAAAAGCAAAAAACAAACAACACCTAAAGTTCCGAAAAGTTCACCACATTTCAGTCATCAATTTTCCGCTCCTTTACAGTAGTAATAATCGTAAAACAATCAATGACCATGACACGAAATGATCTAAACGGAAAAGTAGTTTTAATTGCCGGAGGCGCTAAAAACTTAGGAGGCCTATTAAGCCGCGGTTTTGCCGAAAAAGGCGCAAAAGTAGCCCTACACTACAATAGCAGCAGCACCCAAGCAGATGCCGAAAAAACACTGGCAGCCATTCAAAAAGCAGGAGGCGAAGCCTTTTTGTTTCAGGCCGACCTTACAAAAGTCGAAAACATCAAAAAGCTTTTCGAAGCAACCAAAGCCAAGTTCGGCAGTATCGACATTGCCATAAACACCGTAGGCATGGTATTAAAAAAGCCTTTTTTAGACACTACCGAAAAAGAATACGACACCATGTTCGACATCAATTCAAAAGTAGCCTATTTCTTTATCCAAGAAGCAGGCAGGATGCTCAACGACAACGGCAAGATCTGCACTATTGTCACCTCGTTATTGGCAGCCTACACCGGACTGTACTCTACCTATGCCGGAGCCAAAGCTCCCGTAGAGCATTTTACCAGAATGGCTTCAAAAGAATTCGGACAAAGAGGCATTTCTGTTACAGCCGTAGCCCCAGGCCCAATGGACACGCCTTTCTTTTACGGACAAGAAGCCCCAGACGCAGTAGCCTATCACAAATCAGCCTCAGCCCTAGGCGGCCTGACCGACATTAAAGATATAGCGCCATTAGTCGAATTTCTAGTAAGCGACGGCTGGTGGATCACAGGCCAGACGATTTTTGCCAATGGCGGATATACCACGAGATAACAACAAAAAACCAGCAGTAGTACTGCTGGTTTTTTTATTAAATCATTAACCATCCCTTCACTTTCAACTTTCAACTTTCGACTTCCAACTTTCGACTTTCAACTTTCAACTTTCGACTATCAACTATCAACTATCAACTTTTACAATAATTCCCTAGCTTTACTACAAATTAAATTACACAAATGAAAAACCTTTGGTGTTGGCGTTGCCAGACGGAAGTCCCTATGCTCGATGAAGAAGAATATGCAATAGCAGCAAAGCTATATTCTCAAGGCTTCGAAAAAATAGAATCAGGCAAGTCAAGAGAAGAACGGTTCAAGCCGATGCTCGACTACTACAATAACCTTACGGGATTTGAAGAAACAGAACCAAACGCAATACTGCATCATCGAATCGAACAATATGGTTCACCCTGCGAAAACTGTGGCAAGCCCTACCGCACGCCTCTAGCTGTTTTTGTGCTGCCTGCGGTAACAAAAAACAATAAGCTTTCTTCTTTCACAAATTTAACCCATCGCACTATCAAAAATATGCAAACTCTAGATACTGAATTTACTAAAAATAGCAAGGCCCTTAATTTTCTATTTATAATTATTGAGTTTGCTATGTTGCTGTCTATTTTAATTTTTTGTTTCTTTATAATTAAAGGCTACTTAATTTTAGGACATATCCCTGTTTATGGCGATAAAGAAATAATATCTTATAATGGATTTGATAGAACAATTACTAGAATAATGCTTTACCCAATGTTCTATGGAATATATGCTTGGATACTTTTAACAATCTGTGGACTGTTATTAAGTTTTAAAAGAAAAAGAAAATCAGTAATAATTGGTCTAATCTTATGTGTATTAAATTTAGCAGCTATGTTTAGCTCACAATTTGTATGGATTCTGGATTAAAACAACTACGAGATAGCAACAAAAAACCAGCAGTACTACTGCTGGTTTTTCTATCAAATCATATCCGTTTAACAATGCCTAAGTAGATTCGTCTAAAATCTCAGACAAGAACCAAGAGTTATCAGAAAGAATAAAGATATACGAAATATAAATCCCGTTGTCATAACCAATTCTTTTATAAACCATTCCCTTTGCAGTCTTTTCAACTTTAGGAGCAAATTTGTCCGTTTCTTTGTTCATTGCCAAAGAATCTCCAGTAAAGTCGATATATTCAGTTTCAGAACTATCTTTCAAATAATGCACAATCTCACCCTCAGTCGGGTCTTCATGATAGCTCGTTTTCAAAGGAAATTTAATACGGCTCTTCTGAAAAACACTATCTTTTGAAAACCTCTCAAAAAAAGCATCAAAATTCTCGACCGTAACTGTAGATATCTTTTCTGTTTCTTTTTCTATTTTAGAAGTAGCATTAGTAACCTCTAGCTTATGATTACATGAAACCGCAAAGACATTACACGCTAATACAAAACCAATACAGCCGCATTTAAATATTCTATCCATTTATAGTATAATTAAAAACAAAAGTATCAATTTCCTCCCAACCTTTCTCAACTTTCAACTTTACAACTTTCGACTTTCAACTTTTCAACTCCTCACCTTTCTAATCACAATCTTTCCCCTCCCTACGCTCACCTTCACGCTGTCGCCTTCATAAAAGCCGCAGTCTTGGAGCCATTTGCCTTGAATCCTGATTTCCGGAAAAAAAGCGATGCGCCTATACGCCCTTGCAAAACCTTTACTAAAAACCGTAAGGTAACGTTCTTTCCCTTTTTTATTTTTGTTGCTGTTTGGTGTAGAATTTTCCATATCGTTATCATTTAATACGCCAAAGCAACAAAAGCCCAAAAGCATAATCAAGTGGGCAAAAGCATACATTATTCTAAAGCAAAGAATATTTCAGAAACAATATTTGTTTATATTTAACAAAATTTTTATACATACAATCATGACAGACAACAACATGCCAAACAAAAAAATACACCAAGGCCGAAACATCAAACGCTTTCGCGAAATGCTCGGCATCAAGCAAGAAGCATTGGCTTTTGAACTGGGCGACGACTGGAACCAAAAGAAAATCTCGCTCCTGGAGCAAAAAGAATCCGTAGAAAAGGATATTTTAGAACAAGTGGCTAAAATCCTGAAAGTGCCTACCGAGGCTATTGAGAATTTTGACGAAGATTCGGCTATCAATATCATAGCTAATACTTTTAATAATCACGACCACTCTACACCTCAATTTGCTAACGTGATTAATAATTCTCCAAACTTCCACCCTCTTGATAAAATGGTTGAGCTTTATGAGCGTATGCTCCAACAGCAAAAGGAAATGATTGAAAAGTTGGAGAAGTTGATTGAGGGGAAATAGATATTTGGCATCACAAGATTTGTAAACCATGCAACTAATACATCCAACACCTTATCAAATAATTAGTAATGAAGGTTACAATGAAGCCAAAATTGTAATTAAAGCATCGGATTTTAAAAGTGTTTCTTTCCAAGACGGACGAATGACATTTAGCTTTATCAATTGTGATTTTACAAAATTGGAAATTGAAAACAATGAAACAATTGAATTTCCAAACATACACATTCAATTTTTAGATTGTGTTATAGGTGAAATAAAAGTTGATAAAATTATTACAACAAATCTTTCAATTTTCTTTGGAAGTTCAATTTTAAACGGGCAAATAAAAAATGAGAATTTAAAAAGTGTTTCCCTAAATAATTGCATTCTAAATGTTTCATTATTTCTACTCAATCTAAAAAGTATTACAGTTTCATATACCGAAGAAAACATAGTTGCATATCGTTGGAATAGAATTTATTATACTTATGGTATACCTGTTGGTGATTTTCTTAAAGCTAAGCAATCATTTTACATCTATGATTGTGAAGATGTTATTTTCACGGTTAATGAAAAAGGTGAAGACAATCCTGACAACTGTTTGACTGACGAAGTAAAGAAAAAAATTGAAATTAGTTTAAACCTTAAGTATTCTGCGGATAGAGAACATAAATTGACTAAAATAATTAATGCCAAATTATTAGCATTATCAATCAGTGGATATTCAACAGGAGAATTATTAATTGAAAATAGTGAAATAGATAATTGGTATATTCATAATTTTTCCACACAATTAGGAGCTACTTTCTATAATATAAAACCATTTAGAAAAGAATCTGAAGAAAAAAAATTGGAAATACGAGAATCAAATCTTGACAAAGTCTGGTTTGATAATTTTGCATTTGATGATTATTCTACAATATCTCTTTATAGAAATAAGTTTGGACTAACTACTTTTACAGCCTGTGATTTTCCAAACGACTACAAGGATTTTGGCAAAATTCAAACCATAGAGAACATTCATTATCCTGACAAAAAAGACAAAAATTATTTCAAAACACGATATGAGGTATTTCTACAATTCAGGAAATTACTAGAAGCATCGGGGAATTTTTATGAAGCTCAGAAATTTCATGCAGTGTCTAATGAAGCTCTTATGAATGTTGAAAATTTGCCATTCTGGGATAGACAAATTTTAAAGATAAATAGCTCGTCAAATAATCATGGATTATCAATAAAAGAACCTTTTATTGCGACTGTATTTATATCAATCGCATTCTATTTACTATACCTGCTAAGTTTAGGCAGATTGTTTACTTCCACACCGTTTGATTGGAATTTATTTGGTTATTACTTCTCTTTCCTAGACATAACGCATCGGTCAGATTTTTTAGTAAAGAAAGAAGAACTTAATGGTTTTGCTCTAACAATTGACTATCTAAACAAAATCGTTATAGGATTTTTGATTTATCAATTCATAGCTGCTTTTAGAAAGTATGGAAAAAAATAAAAAATGTTTTAAATGGAAATAGAACAAATTATACAGAATTTAAAAAAAGGCATTACTTTATTATTTGATAATGAATCCAATAATTTAAAACGTAGACTTAATGAGCTAAATATATCTAACCATTTAGCTTTTTATTTAAAACCTTTGTTTTCAGAATATAATGTTGATCCCGAATATAATGGGGACATTGACAAGCCAAACGACAGAAAGGCACTCGATATTGCTAAAAAAAGAATCCTAGAAATTAGACGAAAACCTAATTCTACAAATAATTATAAGTTTTCTCCTGATATTATTGTTCACCGAAGAGAGACAAATGACCATAACTTATTAGTGATTGAAGTCAAAAAAGATATTAATCCTACTTCGGATAAAGAATTTGATTTAATCAAATTAGAGCATTTGACTATTGATTATTTAGGCAATCACTATAATTACAAATTAGGTGTTGCAATAATTTTTGCAACAGGAGAAAATACTGGTCAATATGAAATACGTTATTTTCAAAATGGAATAGAATTTAGACCGCAACAAAATCAGTAAACAATAAATGCTATATATAACTTTAGACACCTGCGTTTGGTTAGGGCTAATCAAGATTGATTTGCACAATGATAATGGTGTGTTTGATGAAATTTGTTTTTGGATAGAAAACAAACATGTAACACATATTGTCCCTGAAAATATGATTCGTGAATGGGACAGAAATAAAACTAAAAAATTAAATGAAATTAGCAATCATGCTAAGAAACTACATGAAGATATTGTTAGGCCTTTCCGAGGAACTCCTGACCTAGTTACTGCCTATCATCCAGACACTATTCCAGATGCTGTTTCAAAGAGAATAGACAGAGTTGATACTATTTTAAAAGTTCATTCTGAAATAGCTAAAGAAAACCAAGATATTTATAACGAGGCTATCAAAAGAAATTTTGATTGTTTAGCACCAAATCATGCCGAAGATAGTTTTCGGGACACCATTAACATACTGACAATCATACACTATATTAAAAGAAAAGGTTATAATAACTGTCTGTTTTCAACCATAAATTATGCTGACTTTAGTGAAGGAAAAACACAAAAACACGTTTTGCATAGTCAACTGATTGACATCTTTAAAAGTGTAAATTTAGAATATGTTTTCTGCGATGAAGAACCATTTGCAAGTAAGCTATTAGGAGTTTCATTAAGACCAGCTCTTCCAAGTTTTCAGAATTATCTAAAGGAAAAGAAACGAAAGGAAGATGAAAAATTATTAGCCGAAAAAAAGGTTGATATGACAACTGCAATAGCAAGTCCCGATGCCGATTATCTTGAAAACATTAAATACTTAGATATGATTATTGCCAAAAAAATACCAACGGCTTTTGAAATAAGGATATTAAAAGATTTAATTGATAGACACGAAAGTTATAGACAATACTTTTTTAATAACATAGGGAATAATGGTGTGGTTTAATTTTTTAAAAGCAGAGGGATATTTTACTGCTGAAAAAAACCCTGAACCAATTCAGGTTAACGAAGGGATTCAACTTCCGTATTGGGAAGTATTAGGGTATTTAGAAAAATTATCTATTCAAATAAGTCAAGGACAAGAAATTGAGCTTATAGATGAGTTATTAGCTATAATTCGGGATGTATCTGAAAATCCAAAAGATAATCATAGGACTTGGTATGTTTTCATGAAAATTATATCAAACATTCCAAATGAAAGGATTCCTAAAGAAATTTTAGATTTTATTCCTGTATGGCTATCTGGAAAGTTTGATACAATGTTACAGACATCTGAAATATGTAAAAAACTACTTCCAAAATTCTTAAATGACAAACCAACAGATGCAGATATAGAAAAAGCAGAAATAATACTTCATCATCTTTTTCAGGTAGAAAAAAATGATAAGCAACAAGATATTTGGGATGGTGATGGCAATAGTTACAAATCAAGGTTATACTTGTATTTCTTAGCGGATAGATTTAAAAATGGAGATATTATATCTAAAATTGTTAAATACTGTTCTTCTGATATTATTTTAGAATTAGGCAGAACAATCAAATTCTTACTATTAGATTATCCTAAAGGTATAAGTTCTTCTTTGAAAGATGGAGATAAGGAGTATGATATTAAAATCTTCATTGAAAAAGAAAACCTCTCAATATCATCAAAATTAAAAGACACTGAAATTCTCAACGCTACTTCTACCCTTTCAAATTGGGAGAAAAAAAATGAAGAACAGCTTAAGAAAGAGATTGTAGAAATCTTAAAACAACAGAATATTAAGTACACTCCATCTGATGAACGTGATGATACTTTTCAGCAATTAAATTTTGTTTTAAATAACGATTTAGCTTCACTTTATCGTTTAAATAACATTAGAAAGCTAGATGGTAGATACTCCAATACAGAAAAAGTTTTAAATGTTTTTGCTCTAATATTTAGAGATTTACTTAATGAAAAGGTAAAACAGAATCCTGAAGAAGGATTAAAAATACTACAAAAGATTTGTTTTGATAGTAATTATAAACTTCCTTTTTATAAGCGTATTTCATTATATGTTATCTGTGAAAATTGGGAAGCAACAAAATCACTATTTTGGTATTTAATAAAGGACAATGATTCTTTACACCTTTTTTCAATATACAAATATCAGAAAGAAATTTACGATTTATTAAGCAGGAATCAAGAGGTATTTAATTCAAATGAAATAAAGCTTCTTGAAAATATAATTGAGCAAGGGGAGCAAGATAAGGTTGAGGAACAAACGGAAGAGCAAAAGGAGTATTGGAAATTAAGTTGGTATTCTGCATTAAAAAAGATAGAACCTTTCAAAGATAAATATTCAGAGCTTTCAGAAAAATTAGAAACTACAAGCGAAGATATTGAGAGTATCGGTGAGGTACAATATAGCAGCGGTTCGATTTCTCCTATCCCTACAGATGATTTACTTAAGAAAAGTAATCAAGAAATAGTAGAATACATCAAAACATTTAATCCAAAAAGAAGTTTTAGAGGGCCTAGTATAGATGGATTATCTGAAAAATTTGAAAAAGCTGTTGAAGAAGAACCTGAAAAATTTATTGGAGAAATAGAATTGTATCTGGACGTACCGTATGCATATTCTTACCGCATGTTGAAAGCGTTAGGCGAAGTCTGGAAAAAGCAAAAATCTTTTGATTGGGAGAAAGTACTTAATTATTGTTTGAACACCTTAAAAAGTTCAAAATTTCAAAGTGGTGAATTACAACTCGAAAATGATGGCTGGAAAGTAAAAAAAGATTGGGTTACAGGTGCTATTGCAAATCTGATTACAAGAGGATTAGAGAAAGATGAACATGCTTTTGATATTAATTTACTTCCCCTAGCAAAAGAGGTAATTATAATACTTGTCAGCAATCTTGAAAGAGTTGAGGATTTCGAAAAAACAAATATGGATTATCCTACTTATTCTCTGAATTCAACTGCAGGCAAATCATTAAGGGCGTTGCTTGACTATTCTCTTCACAGAGCAAGAAAGCTTTTTAAATTCAAATATGATGATAAAGATAAGTGGGAAGCAGATATAAAATCTCTATATGAAGATGCATTAAAGAAAGGAATTATCGATGCCTTTATTATTGAAGGAATGTACTTTTCACAATTTTATTTTTTAGATAAAGAATGGATAACTGAACAAGTAAAAGAACATTATACTATAAATGAAAGAGAATGGGTCGCATTTATGGGTGGGTTTATCTTTGGAAGTCCTCCATTTGATAAAGAACTCTACAATATATTTTATTATCACTATGAAAGAGCTATTGAATCTAATGCTAAATTCAATAGTTTTAATAATAACGGATTAGTAAGGCACATTGTATCATTTTATTTTTGGAAATACGAAACACTTACATCTAATAAACTGCTTTTTAAATTTGTAAATCAGGCATCTCTTGAAGAAGTTGGAGAATTAATTAATTTTATTGAGCATCAAAGAAATTATCCAAAAACTTTATCAGAATTAGAACAACAGGAATTCAATAAACTAATCATAGAATTATGGCAATATTTGGCAAACAAGTATGAAAATTCTTCTATTGAAGAAGAACAAAAGAATTTAGGATATCTTACTAATTGGATTGTCTTCGTTTCTGAATTAAATGAAACATATACCAACCTTATTCTTAAATCCTGTAAACACGTTGACAAAGTTCACTCAACTCATGAGCTTCTTGAAAGTCTTGTAGCATTAAAGTCAAAAGGTAATCCAGAAACAACAGCAAAGGCAATTGGTGAAATAATTTCATCTTTAAACTTTAAAGAGTATATATCTGATTCTGATAAAGAATTTATTACAGAGTTGGTTACTTTTCTTTTTGTCCATGGGCAAAAAGAAATTGCTATGAAATTTTGCAATGAAATGGCTTCAGTATACCAACAATTCTTTTTAAGAGAAATATATGATACTTATACGAAATAGTTAGACTAAAATTATATACAAAGTATGAAAGTACAAAATGTAACATTTAAAACTTGGTTAAAAAATCACGAAGATGACCATAAAGATAAATGGTATAGAGAATTGTATCCTTTTAATGTAATTAAGGACATAGATTTTAGTGAAGAAAATATAGATAAATTACAAACTATAAACTTTAGTGCGATTAAATACTTTGTAACAATAAAGTCAATAGAATTTCAAGAAAATAAGAGATATAAAGCAACTTTTGAAATATTAACACATCCTCAATCAAAGAGTCAAGAATGGAAAAATAGAAAATGGGATAATATTTTTCAAATTGTTTATGACGAAGATTATAACTTTATAACAATCTTTACCAAAAAGGAAGATCCATCTAAAGAATTGGTTGAAAAATTTATGAAAGGAAATTTTTCAAAAATCACAAAAAATAAGTCAATTCCTATTTCAGAACTACTAATTAGAACATTAATTCTTCACATTGCTGAAGATATTTTCAGTATAGGTAAACATAGAGAAGTTTTTAAAATGACAAAAGAAGGAACTAGACAACTTATAGAAAATCCTTTTTTTAAATTGAAAAATCATAATTCATTATTTGCACCAATTTATTCAATTGACCGAAAGGTTTGGGTATGCTATGCTTTTAATGAAGAGAAAGCCCATCGCCTAGGATTTATCTTTTCAAACCAATGCGAAAAATTATTTGTAATATATGCTAACCCTACTTATACAAGACACCACAGATGTACATATATTGATACCGATATAATATCTCTATTCGATTTTGCTAATTCAGGGACATCAGAAATAAATAAAGTTTATGACAAGCATATCAGATTTATTCAAAATCATTTAAACGAACAAGAACATTTAGATCAAGAAGAATTACTTAATGAAATTGAAAAACCTAAGAGAGAAAAGTATGAAATAAAAAAGTCAGAACTAATGGAAGCATTTGCCTTTTTGAGGGTATTACCTAAAAATAATGAAGACTTATTTCATTCATTATGTTGCTTTAATCTTATTAATACATTCTTAAAAGAAAAAGGTAACAGTAACATCAAACGAAAGGAGAAGAAAAAATTTAAAAATATGTATTTTTTCAAAACCTACTTAGCTGATATACTTACTAAAAGAGTCGAAAATCGTGATTATTCTTTACCTATTTACTTGACAAAAGAATTACTAATTATTGAGATATTTGACTTTCAATTTAGTTTCCAAAGCGTTCCATTGAACACTGTATTAAAGAAATTTATAAAAAGTGAATTTAACAAAGAAATTATTTGGAAGGGAATAAGGCTACAGCCAATTGCTCCATTATTATTAAATTATTCAAGAAGCTTAAGGATGAAAAATAAAAAATCTAGTTGATTTATTATATAATTCTTTATTTTTAATTATTTATCATACTCGATACTTAAATATTTCAAAATATAATTTTTCATAAGATGTATAAACAGAAACTGCGTGAGTGATAGTAGCGAAAAGCCCACAGCGAGAACTTGTAGCGTATAGCCTCGACCCGAGGGCATGCTCTAAAGAAAAGCCTTTTTTATAATAAAAAAGCAACCAAAGAAACCTCAATAGAAGAATTCATCGAAAATGCTAAAATGACGTTCTATTATCAAGGAACCACCATCATATAAAAGCCTGCCTTGTAGCACAGATTTGCAATCCGCGCCAATACTACAATCCGCGTCCCCAATCGATAGCGCGAATTTATAATCCATCTTATAACCAAACAATTCGTTTACATCCATGAAAAACCTTCTACTAATCCTACTAACAATAAATCTAACAAACTCCTTCGGTCAAAGCACAGACGAAGAAAAATATAGATTTGCAAAAGAAGTCTTCAATTCAAAAAAATATAAAAAAGACAGCTATCCAAGGTTTCAGCAAAACATTCAATTGGTTGGAGATAGTACTTATCAATTTGGAGAAAAAATCTTAACGCTCTCAATAGAAAACAAAAGCTACGAAAAGCTATTCAAAAAAGGAATATTCAATCCTGATGTCATTTTTGGAAAAGAAACAACAAAAAAAACCAAAGCAGAGCTAGATACAGTAGCTCCAGATAAAAAGATACTATATAATCTATTCAGAAATGACAGCCTATCTATTTGTTGTTTTGAAGAACTCGAAAAACTGAATCCGAATCCCCAAACAAAACGCTTTTCTTTTTGGGTAACCAGACTTGGTATATTCAACCCAACCAAATATTATATTGAATTTTATAATAAAAAAGCAACCAAAGAAACCTCAATAGAAGAATTCATCGAAAATGCTAAAATGACGTTCTATTATCAAGGAACCACCATCATATAAAAGCCTGCCTCGGTAGCACAGATTTGAAATCCGCGCTAAATACTCCAATCCACGTCCTTATCCAAAGCCAACGTCACCCTTCATACAATAAAAGATTTGCATAAAAAGAAACCTGATAACGCAGATTTACAATCCACCAAATACCACAATCCGCGTCATTATCAAAAACACAACATCACACTTCACACAACACAATCAAAAAACTTGCGATTAATGGCACAAAAAGAGCCCATTTATAACTTCAAAATCGCATTTTATACCCCTTTTTACGACTCCCGTTTTCCCACTTACACCCAAAAAACGACCACTTACGCCCAAAATCGACCACTTATTACTTCTTGCTAGGACTTCTCAAAAAAAAATAAAAAATTAGCATCACAAAACTTGGTCCTATAATTAATCCCATCTTCCAAGTTTTTTTAAGAAGGCGGCGGAGCATCATTTTTAGATTTTAAAGGCATAAATTTTCTCAATAGCTCCGTCGTCGTCTTTTTGAAGACATAACAAGACAGCAATCTAGCACACAAGTGCCAAAAGTTTATAAATAGATCTAGCGAAGCAAGTGAGGCCATCCACTAGATACTAAGATGTCGGCGGAAGAAATAAGGTTCTGGGCAATGAATAATATGTAATTCCGCCGCATCTTTTTTAAAAGATTATTAACCATTAAAACTTCATATTATGTACAACAAATTAAAAACACTATTCCTTTTAGGTGCTCTGTCTCTTACAATCTCTTGCAATAATGAGACAGATGAAACAACCCAATCAAAAGAAACTCTTGAAATCGTAAGCAAGAAAATTCTAGACGATTCAATCAAAGATTTTGAAGTAGATGCAAAAGCTGGCAATCTTGATCTAGAAATAAAAAACTGGAAAGTAGCAGTAGACAAGCACGATTTTGTCAATGCAGACAAACATCAAAGCGCAATAGACAAAACATTAAATGAGCTCTACGAGAAGTATAAAAAAGAAAAGGTAGAAGAGTACATACAGATACTTCATGAAATTGAAATGGAAGGTTTAGGAACCCATGATGGCGATCCGTGTACTAGAAATAGAGATACTTCAATTTATTTAGGAGCCTGTTCTTTTTGGCAAAAAGTAACCTACTTTATGGATTTTTCCTGTTCAGGAATGCCAAAAGAGACAAATTCTCAAATTGAATCTTATCTAAACTGCCTGCAATCAATAGCCTGTAGGATTTGTAAATAAAACCAGTTATGAAAACAAAAAAAATAATACTGTACATCCTTTTGGCTTTATTCATAATCTATCTAGCTTTTGCAATACCAAATGCCATCGAAAAATACGACGCTACCCGATTAACTTCTAAAGAGCTCTTAGAAAAATATAATGACTAAAAATAATTGTTCTCTTGAATTTAAATAAAACCGCATGAAAACAAAAAAAATAATACTCTATATAGTCTTGATTTTACTCGCCATCTACTTAGCCTTTGCCATACCAAACGCAATAGAAAAATATGACGCGACCCGATTAACACCAGACGAATTTTTCGAAAAATACAAAGACTAGACAAAATCCAAACCCTCCAAAAAAGAAAAAGTAATTTTTTAAAATCTGAGATAGTATGGAAAAACTAACTAGAAACTACAGCGTAAAAGACGTAGACATGATCATCACGGCGTCTACAATCATCAAAAATGCCATCAGCCAAAAAAACTTCCTGCAGTCCAAACGTTCCAGCTGGAGCGGCACCTATTTTGAAGACCTCGAAAACAGGATAGACGCCATTGCCGCAGACTATCTTGGGGCAGACAATGCCCGCGAGCTCCGCATCTCGACCGCTGCCATCTACGAAGCCCGCGACAAGGCCCACAAGCTCGCCTCAGAAATCAAGGTACAGATAGAAGAAGACTTCCCCGCAGAAAAAACCGAGATGCTCCGCACCCTGGGCTACACCAGCTATTTTGCAAAAGCGCGCCAAAAAGACCAAGAAGCCCTCATCAACCTCCTTTTTCAGTTCAAGGCCAACCTTACGCCCGCCCTCAAGGCACAAATGACAGCCAATGGCATCTTGCCGGCAGACCTCGATGCCTTGGCGGCTATGGGAGAAGAGCTCAAGGCCCTCGACACCGTGCAGGAAGCCAAAAAAGGTGCCCGCCCTATCAACACCGAAGAAGCAGTAAGAGCCTTTAACGACATCTACGAACAAGTCATGGCAGTCGCCCGTATCGCCTCCCGATTTTATAAAGACGACAGGCCTCGCCAAGACCTCTTCAGCTTCTCCAAGATCGCAAAAGCCATCAATACCCATAATAACACGCCTAAATAAAAACCATAAATCCCGCCAAAAGCGGGATTTTATTTTGCCAGAAATTCTTTTCAAGCCTCTAACAACTATTTTACTATCCTGATACTAAAAGATTCCTTCCAAAATGAATCGGCTAGGCATTGTTCCTAATTTTAACATCCGTCAGGTACTATATCTTTTGGGATTTCTCCATTTTCGCTGATGTAATTAAAAAAGTCTTCAACCTTTTGGGAGCAGGTTGAAATACCGTTATCAAAGTTCCCAGATTATTTTCAATACGATTAATCACCGTATGCAAAGTTCCTCTTGGGAGAAACGCCGTATCTCCCGATTTTACACTAAAATCTTCACTCTATTTTTATAGGTTCACCGACTACCGGAGAGTCTGGGTCTATTTCATAGTCTGGTAGTTTTTCATAAGTACATAAATAGTTAAAAAACGCTTCATTTACCTGCCGGCTGATGTATTGAAATGAGTATGCCTGGATTGTTTTCAATCGGATTTGCATAAGTATGCGGAATACCTCGAGGAATAAAAACAGTATCACCTGTTTTTACAGTAACTATTTCCTTGTCTATCTGAACAATGAACTCGCCATTGGCAACAAAGAATATTTCATCCTGATTTTTATGAATATGCAGTGGCGGGCCTCCCTTAAAGGCAAAGGTTTTTTTACTCGGAGCAACAATTAGTAAATCTCCATCAGTATCCGCCGAAGAAACAATACACCTGCCGAGTACATTCTCTACCGTTTTTTGTTTCCCGTCAAAGCGGCTTTCATTGGCACGGACTACAAAGCCCTTTTTGGGCCTTTTGCCAAATTTAAAACTTCCAGTTTTTGCAAACGAAAGTGCCGGTATGGCCAGCAATAGTACAGATATAAATCTTTGCCTTTTCATATAATTAAGGTTTTTTAGTTAAAAAATGTTGGCCACAAAATCCCTCCAAAATTCTAGGTTCGGAATCGTCATTAATAACACGATCTCTAAGGTCCAGCAGCAAAGAAAAAGAAAATAAGGACTTTTTAAAACAGGAGTTTTGTATCTGATTTTTTCAACGCTTAGCACTGTTATTGAAACAATAAAAGGCAGGAGAACCGCAAGCAGCAACCCCAAGCCCGGTTGTATGTGATTTGCCAATCGTGACATTCCAGGATTCAGGACAACCAATGTTGCGGCAACTAAAAAAGCAACATGCCATCGTAAATTCCGCTTGTTGATCATGGCTATGAGATAATAGACAGAAAACGAAACAGCATCCAATACCCCTATAAAAGCCGTCAAGGCAGCTTCATTTTCGGAAGCACTTATTTCTCTTTGCGTTTGATTTTTGACCAAAATAAGTATGGTGATTACCAATACAGGCGCTATGAAGTAAGAAACCTTGCCGATTTTTCGGTGTAATTCGTATTTTTTTTGACGGATGAGAATAGGCTGTACAATAATAAGCACAAACCATAAAATAAAGGCCGTAAAATGAATGTGGATAATTACAGGAAACCGATCTGTATTGGGCAAAAACCGGATATACGAGTTAAAAAATCCGGCAAGCGACAGGACTGCCACCGCAATAAAAAACAAAATAAAGATGTTGGTTTTCCTTTCCATGCCAATTCGTTTAGAAACAATTGCTAGAACATCCCAAAGAAAGCCGAAATAAAAAATACGGCTTTCTGTTGAGATGAATTTCTGTCTTTTGATAGTGAGCGCTTTTTGTTTTATAATCTGAATCTGATTGCCCGCTGTATTATAATTTAGATGAAAACCTAAAACTCATCCGAGCAAGCAGTGATTTTAAAAGCCGATAATCATTTACTCCGGAAGTTTTGTCCCCGTAATTTCAAAAGGCAGGCTTACCGTTTGTCCTCCATCTACCAAATTATCCCAAGTAGAATTGGCAACAACAAATTGTTTTGCATTATTCACTCGGCTCGGGTCGTGTGGAAGCTGCGGATAAAAATGCCCCCCGCTAGAAGTTTTAGATCCCCATTTTATCCAGTAAGTTCCTGAGCTAAGAGTAAGATCGCCTGCCTGGATCTTCATCTTATAGATTTTTCTAGTAAGGTCATCACTCTGCCCTTGCATAATTCTGTACATTTTAGCATCTTCCGCAGACACATATCGGTTGGTAGTAAGATCGCCATACACCTTTACGGCACCTGCAACAGACGGATCTGAAGAGTAAATCTCAAAATAAAACTCACTCACTGGAAACGTAGCACCCGAAAAACCAGTCTGGTAGGCATAAAAATAAAAATTCTCAATCGTCCATTTTTCACCCGAAGGAATCTGAAAATCGTCGGTAAGCATTCGGTCATTTATCGTTCCATTTAAACCCCAGCTGGTTTGAGGCGTTTTTACTTGGCTCCAAGTATAACCCGCAGGTGAAGTCGTTCCTGCTATAGAAACGGTTCCCGTACTCATCGCCGAAGCAGCTGCATAAGTAAAAGGTTCGGGTTGCGGGCTGTCGTCATCCTTGCTGCACGAAGCAAAAAACAAGGCCATAACTGCTACTGACAATAATTTCATACTAAATTTAGTGTTCATAATATTCTGGTTTTAAAATTTCTATTTGCAAAAAATAACTGCTGTCATCACCGCTACAGAAATTGTACAAATGGAATACAATCCCTGCCTGATAGGGTTTTGATGGTGTGCATATAAAAACAAAGATGTACACATTGTTCTCCCGAAAAAAACACCAATAGACGAACAACATTTTAAATAGACCAATTGCAAATCCGTTTCCAAATTTTTATGGACAGCTTTAGTATGCAAAAAAGGGCTTGCTCCTTTAGAAACTCTTTTTACCTTTTTAGAAATTCATTTCACGCCTTTAGAAATTGATTTCATGTCTTTAGAAACTATTTTCATGCTTTTAGAAACTCTTTTCACGGCTTTAGAAATTCATTTCACGGCTTTAGAAATTCATTTCATGTCTTTAGAAACTCTTTTCACGCCTTTAGAAACTTCTTTCACGCCTTTAGAAACTCTTTTCACGCCTTTAGAAATTCATTTTATGCCTTTAGAAACTCTTTTCACGCCTTTAGAAATTCATTTTATGCCTTTAGAAACTCTTTTCATGCCTTTAGAAATGCAATCCTTTGCTAAAAAAATAACGTCTCCTATTATCATAAATAACTATATAGCTGTAAGTTAGACTCTCATTTCGCAAGCCCCAGAAAAAAGACATAAATACTTCACACCTACGGTGAGCTATGTCCAATACGATACTATAATTGGTAAAAAAAATGTTAAAACTAGCCGGAAGTAAAAAAAATTATACTACAAAATAAATTTTAACGTTAGAATTCCCTCTAAAAAGTTAGAAAAAATAAAAAACAATCCATTTATTTGCAAAACAAATTATCCAAGACATCAATCAAATCAAAAATTAATTAAAAACATGAAAGTAAAATTTTTAGTAAGCACTTCTATTGTTGCTTTATTTTCAAATTTCGCGTTAGCACAATCAGCTGCCAATACCACATCAGTTAGCGAAATTAAGTTCCTCCCTAAAAAAGTTGTCCAAGACAACACGCCAGGTTCCCAATATTTTAATGAGACTTTCCAGCCTGCAAAAATTGGAAATTCAAATGAAATCGTTTTTATACGTCACAATGCCTATACAGACGAAATAGAAATTAATATTGACAATGTAACCAAGATTGTCCCTTCTGAATACAGCCCTATCAACCTAACAAATGGTGCTGCATCTTATGAATACGTAGAATATACGACTGAAAAAGAAGCAAGAAAACAAGGCTATTTAAAAACGATAAGCAACAATCAAAAAATAAAAATTTATAAATCAGAAGCCATCTATCGTAAAGCTCCTGTAGAAGCCGATTTAGGATATGGCACCTCTAAGCCAGCTACTTATGCAAAACTAAAAGATGAGTACTTTATAAAAATAGGCGATTCAGAAATAAAACCATTGCCTCTAAAGAAAAAGAACATCATTGCTATCTTGCCAGAAAAAGAAAAAGAAATTGCAGCTTTCATTAAAGACAATGATCTTTCGATTTCAGAAGAAGCATCCCTTGTAATGTTAGGCCGTTACATTAATTCACTTATGTAAGACAAATAATGGTTTGCAAACCATAGAACATGTATAAATACTACTATAATCCCGTCTTTTGGCGGGATTATTTTTTGTAAAAAATCATCTTCCCGCCTTTTAGAAGTTCCACCAGTGCCAAAAGAATAGGCCTGCTTTTTAACAAAGTAGGAGCCCTCTATAAAAATAATTTGTCCTAAATAACCTCTACCCCTTTAAATTGTTTTAGTAAGTTTGTTAAGCACCCCAAAGAAATAAAAGCAAGCGTCCAAAAGCCTGTAAACAAAGGCTATAGTTTACAAACAACCACAAAAAATAGCACAAACATTGAAAAAAGTAATTTTAGACCTAGCCGTAACCCTAGACGGATTTATCGAAGGCCCTAACGGAGAAATCGATTGGTGCATCCTAGACGACGATATGAATTTTGACGGCTTCTTAGCAAGTATTGATACCATTTTCTATGGCCGCGCAAGCTACGACGCTTGGGGCAACTATCAGCCCGAAGCCGAAGCCAGTCCTGCAGAACAGCAACTATGGCAAGCCGTACATTCAAAAAACAAATTCGTTTTTTCCAGCCAGGAAAGACAAGACGATAAGGCCACATTTATAAGTTCCGACATAGCCGACAAAGTAGCAGAAATTAAAAAGCAAGGAGGCAAAGACATATGGCTCTATGGCGGGGCAGGATTAATCAAGACATTCCTGCAATTAGGCCTTATCGACATCTATAGGATATCTGTACACCCAATAGCTTTAGGCAGCGGCAAGCCATTATTTGAAGACCTCAAGCAGCGCGTACCTCTGCGACTGATAAAAACCAATACCTTCAAGTCAGGTGTCGTGCAATTGATTTACGAACAAGCCACATAACCTAAAAACGCTACAAGCAGAAAAAATCATCATCAAAAATAGCAAATGAAACAAGCCATTACAATTATCGTAGCCTTTATTATCACGAACGCCTTTTCTCAAAGCCCAAGCAAAATTTTTACCACAGACATCGATAACTTTTGGACAGCTTACGACAGTATCCAAAAGACAAACGATTTTTCTAAAAAGATACACTTTATAGACAAGCTCTATATCGACAAAGGTACCGAAGGACTCAAAGCCTTTATGAAAGCCCGAGACTTCAACGACACCCTTTGGGTAAATCTTATAAACGAATATCCAAAATTTTGGAATTCGATAAGACCTAGTACGCTGACGGCCAAAACCAAAATCCAAGAATTCGACAACGCCATCAGCTCCTTAAGAAAACTCTATCCCGAACTAAAAGACGCAGAAATGTATTTCACCATCGGCGGACTTCGCTCCGGAGGAACCGTAAAAGGTAATATGGTACTTGTGGGTGCCGAAATAGCAACCGGAAATCCCGCAACCAATGTTTCAGAATTTCAAAACAACTGGCTCAAGAATGTTTTTGCAGAACAGTCGCTAGACAATATCGTTACCCTAAACATCCACGAATACATTCACACCCAGCAAATAGGCGACAGGAACAGAGTACTGAGCCAATCCATAAAAGAAGGTGCCTGCGACTTTATTGCAGAATTAACCATGCAACAGCCCCTCCAAAGAAAATATTTCACCTATGGAAGAGCCAACGCCGAAAAGATAAAAGAACGCTTCAAAAAAGAAATGTTTTCCAGCAACTTTTCAAACTGGCTGTACAATGGCGGCAGAAAAGGAGAAAGCGCCGATTTAGGCTATTATGTAGGATATGAAATCTGCAAATCCTACTACAACCTTGCAAAAGACAAAAAACAAGCCATCAAAGACATCATTGAACTAAATTACGACAACGATAAAGCAGTTGAAGATTTCCTTTCAGAGTCTGAGTTCTTCAAAGAAAAGATCAACAAATCGAAACTCATAAAAGAATACAACAACAACCTGCCTTACATAACAGAAATAAGCCCTTTTAAAAATAATTCCAAAGAAGTCGATCCAAGTTTGACAGCATTGCGAGTGACATTTTCAAAAGAAATGGAACCCGACAACTATTCCATAAACTATTCTAAAAAAGGAAAAGACTTCTTCCCGATAAAAAAAGTAAAAGGTTTTGAAAACAACAACCATACGCTGGTGCTATTAGTTGAATTACAAGCCAACAAAGACTATGAATTCATACTGACAAACAGAAGCTTCAAATCAAAAGACGGATACCCGCTAAAAGAAGAATATCTAGTAAAATTCAAGACAAAATAAAGACATAATCTCATTATATTGCCTCAACAAAAAAATTACCTTATAATCAACTTCATGACCTTCTCCTCATTATACTCAGTTTCATTATAATCTTTAATCGGGAATGACCTTGTCGTTTTATATTTCTTTCCGTCGATATTAATTACGGTAAAATCAACAATAAAATATTGAACATTTAAAGCTTTGAAAGTAGGGTAAAAACCAAACTCAAACAAGTATTCTATTTCTTCAGCAATATTTTCATCATCTAATTTAGCCCTAAAAGTAGGATCCATATCAGCCCCATTATAATCAATAGTATGAACAACAATCTGTTTTATATTTGAATTGCCATCCTTTTTGGCTTTTACAGTTTGAAAATCTCTATCTCCAAATTCCTCTTGCAATTTGGCATTATAAGCTTTGGCCAGTTTATTAATATCGGTAGCTTTTAGCTGTGCAAAAGAACTTGCAGAAACCATAAGCAATAAAAATAATAGTTTTTTCATCTTTGATTTTTTTTGTAAACATACTAGAAATTTATAAATTATCAATGCCTATTCCTTTCAACCTGACCGAAACTAATTTCGACATGATAGTTGCTACATTCTACTTGTTATATCACCAACCGAATCTGATGAAAAAGAAGGATTTACATTAAAACAAAAAGCCATTCCTTTCAGAATGGCTTTTCAATTATATAAAAAACGAATTAGAATTTAAAACGTTTTCTGTCTGTTTCAGATAAATAAATCTTTCTCAAACGTAAAGATTTAGGCGTAACCTCAACATACTCATCTTTTTGGATGTATTCTAAAGCTTCCTCAAGAGAGAATTTGATTGCAGGAATAATTCTTGCTTTATCATCAGCTCCAGAAGAACGAACGTTAGAAAGTTTTTTAGTTTTAGTTACGTTAACAGTCATATCATCACTACGAGTGTTTTCACCAATTACTTGGCCTTCATAGATATCCTCATTTGGATCAACGAAGAATTTACCACGATCTTGCAATTTATCAATAGAATAAGGAATTGCTTTTCCGTTCTCCATAGAGATTAATGAACCGTTGTTTCTTCCAGGAATTTCTCCTTTGTATGGTTCATATCCAATGAAACGGTGCGCCATGATAGCTTCACCAGCAGTAGCAGTCAAAAGTTGGTTTCTCAATCCAATAATTCCACGAGATGGAATATTGAATTTCACAATCATTCTTTCTCCTTTACCTTCCATTGAAAGCATTTCACCTTTACGGATAGAAACGAATTCAACAGCTCTACCAGAAAGGCTTTCTGGCAAATCGATTGTCAATTCCTCAATTGGCTCACATTTCACTCCATCAATTTCTTTGATAATAACTTGCGGCTGCCCAATTTGAAGCTCATACCCCTCTCTTCTCATTGTTTCAATAAGAACAGACAAGTGAAGTACGCCACGACCAAAAACCATGAATTTATCAGCAGAATCAGTTTCACCAACTTTCATTGCCAAGTTTTTCTCTAATTCTTTAGTCAAACGCTCTCTAATATGTCTAGAGGTAACGAATTTACCTTCTTTACCAAAGAAAGGAGAATCGTTAATTGTAAACAACATGCTCATTGTAGGCTCATCAATTGCAATAGTCTGCAATGCTTCTGGGTTTTCAAAATCAGCAACAGTATCACCAATTTCAAAACCTTCAATTCCAACAATCGCACAGATGTCACCAGCGATAACTTCTTCTACTTTCTTACGTCCAAGACCTTCGAAAGTATGCAATTCTTTGATTCTTGATTTTATGATTTTACCGTCTCTTTTTACTAATGAGATTGGCATTCCTTCTTTTAAAACACCTCTTTCCAAACGACCAATAGCGATACGACCTGTGAAAGAAGAGAAATCTAAAGAGGTAATCAGCATTTGTGGAGTTCCCTCAGAAACTTTAGGAGCTGGTACATTTTTGATTACCATATCTAACAATGGCTCAATGTTTTCAGTTTGGTTTTTCCAATCATCAGACATCCAGTTGTTTTTTGCAGAACCGTAAACCGTTGGGAAATCCAATTGCTCTTCAGTTGCACCCAATTCAAACATCAAGTCAAAAACTTTCTCATGAACTTCTTCTGGAGTACAGTTTTCTTTATCTACTTTATTGATTACAACACAAGGTTTCAATCCCAAATCAATCGCTTTTTGCAAAACGAAACGAGTTTGTGGCATTGGTCCCTCAAAAGCATCTACCAAAAGGCAAACACCATCTGCCATATTTAATACACGCTCTACTTCTCCACCGAAATCCGCGTGACCAGGAGTATCGATAATGTTGATTTTTGTTCCTTTATAAACAACAGAAACGTTTTTAGAAGTAATAGTAATACCTCTTTCACGCTCCAAGTCGTTATTGTCTAGAATCAGATCCCCCGTATTTTCGTTTTCGCGGAAAAGCTGACAATGGTACATAATTTTATCAACCAAAGTAGTTTTACCGTGATCGACGTGGGCAATAATTGCAATGTTTCTGATAGATTCCATCTGATTTTTTTAGAAGGTGCAAATGTACGCATTATTTTGATATAAAAAATGTTTTTTTCATAGGGCTTAACTTATTCATAATAAGCAATTAACTTATCAATTCAGAATCAATTGAAACGTATTTTTTTTAACATAAATAATCTGAATAAATACTTTTCATTATATTTACATTGAAGACCATTTCCCCATGTATAAACCTTCAAGCAAAATAATCTCCATCTATCTTGCGGTTGGAATCCTTTGGATTTTAATCAGCGACCGGTCGTTCGCCTATTTTGGCTTTACCAGCGACTCGATTCTATTTCAAACTTTGAAAGGTTCAGCTTTCATTGTCATATCCGGTTTTGTCTTCTGGATTATGCTAAGGCGCTATGAAAATAAGAACCAAAAATACCTCAACAAGCTGAAAAGCACAGCCGAAGAGCTCATGCTCTCCAACAAACGTTATACAGTCGTTACGAAAGCCACCAACAATATCATCTGGGACTGGGACTTTAAAAAAGACAAAGTCATCTGGGGCGAATCACTAAAAAGGATTCTTGGCTATCCCGATCTCGAAAACCACAGCAGTTGGTGGACGGATAAAATCCATCCGGAAGACAAAGCGAGAGTCGCCCAAAAGTTCGATAAATTTCTCGAAACAGCCAATAAGGAAAAATGGTCTGATGAATATCGCATAATCACTGAAACTGGTACAATAAAGCATGTATACGACAGAGGATACCTGCTGTTCAATAAAAAAAGAAAAGCCATCCGCATGATCGGATCGCTGGAAGACATTACCGAAAGAAAAGTAAACGAACAGCAGTTAAAGGAACTCAACATACAAATCAACAAAAGAGTTGAAGAACTGGCGCTTTCAAATGCAGAATTGGAACAATTTGCCTACATAGCATCGCATGATCTTCAAGAACCTTTACGAATGATTACCCGATTCTTGTCGGAAATCCAAAGAAAATATGACGATAAGCTGGACAACAAAGGCAAAGAATACATCCATTATGCAGTAGATGGCGCACATCGAATGCGGAACCTAATTCTTGACTTGCTTGAATATTCAAAAGTTGGAAAATTTGACCAAGAAATCGAGGAAATCGATCTCAATACGCTCATCGAAGAAGTCACTACTTATAACGAAGCTTTTATAAAAGAGAGCAAGGCAGTCATAAAATGGGACAATCTTCCAACAATTAATAACCGAAAAACTCCATTGCAGCTCGTTTTTCAGAATCTTATTGGCAACGCCTTAAAATATCATAAAACCGCTATTGCACCAGAGATAATGATTACGCATGAAGACATGGGAAATCAATGGCTATTTTCAGTAAGCGATAACGGTATCGGAATCGATCCTATGTTCAACGAGAAAATTTTTGTGATTTTCCAAAGGCTCCATGCTAAAAACGAATACTCTGGAACCGGTATAGGTCTTGCCATGTGTAAGAAGATTATCGAAGGACAAGGAGGCAGAATCTGGCTGAAATCGGAGGAAGGACAAGGAAGCACATTTTATTTCACAGTAAGTAAATAGTTTTCTTATATTTGTTAAATTCTAATCTGTGCCCCCATGGAATCAATTGCTATTTTACTGATTGAAGACAACGAAGGCGATATCCTGCTTACAAAAGAGGCATTGGGCCACGGCAGGATAAAAAAAGAAGTTTCAGTCGCAAAAGACGGATGGGAAGCTGTACAGTTCTTGGAAAAAAAGGGAGCCCATGAAAATGCTATAATGCCAGATCTTATTCTTCTGGATGTGAATCTCCCAAAATTAAACGGCCATGAAGTTTTGGCCAGAATAAAATCGAATCCCCAAATTCAACATATTCCAGTAATTATGCTAACCACATCGTCATCAGAAAGCGACATCCTGAAAAGCTATCAAAACCACGTCAATTGCTTTATAACAAAACCTGTCGAAGCGAACAACTTTCTAGATACCATAGCTGCAATTGAAGATTTTTGGATATCAATAGTTCAATTGCCTAAAAAAGACTAACGATGACGTTTCAAAAAGAAGGTATTCATTTTTTAATAATCGAAGACAATCAGGGCGATTTGGTCCTGATCAAAGATTATATAAAAGAAGAATTCCCTGATCCTGTTTTTTATGAGGCGCGAAATCTCAAAGAAGCCAAAAACTTCCTGAATTCGGCAAAAAAAATAGATATTATTCTTTTGGACCTGGTTCTTCCCGATGCAGAAGGCGAAAAGCTTTTTGACGAAATAATTCCGATATCTAGAAATATCCCGATTATCATATTGACTGGTTTTTCAGATAAAGAATTCGGCATTAAGTCGCTTTCCTACGGAGTCTCAGACTATCTTCAAAAAGAATATCTCAATGCACCGTTGCTATTCAAGAGCATACTTTACAATATCGAACGCAAAAAAATTGCGCAAAAGCTCAGCGATTCTGAAAAGAAATACAAAGACATCTTCCAGCATAGTCCGCTTCCAAAAGCAGTCTACGACATCGAAACATTAGATTTTCTGGATGCCAACGATGCTGCCTTGAGAAAATACGGTTACACCAAAGAGGAATTCCTAAGTCTAAAAGCCTATGCCGTTGTCGCCAAGAAAGATTCTGAAAAAGCTTTCAATCTGGTTAAAGAAATAAGAGAAGACAGCAAATTCATGGAAACTTCCTTCAAGCACATCAAGAAGGATGGAGAGATGATAGATGTCATCACTCAAAGTAATGAGATCAATTTTAACGGAAGAAGAGCCAGACTCGTGTTAGTTACAGATGTCACGGAAAAATTAAAGTTCGAAAAAGAGAATGAACTGACAGAACAGCGCTTTCGGGCATTAGTTCAAGATGGATCCGAACTTATCGCTATTCTAGATACGGACGGAGTTTTTACCTACATAAGCCCGAATGTCGAAACAAACTACGGACTGAATCCTAACGACTATATCGGCATTAATGCTTTCGAACGACTTCATCCGGATGAAATGGAATTTTTCCAGCAAGAGTTTTCCCGTCTGAAAACAGAAAAACGCATCGCAACACGGCCCTTCCGATATATAGAAATCGACGGTAAATGGCGGTGGCTCGAAGCTAATATCGTCGACATGACCGACAATGCCGCCGTCAACGGAATCGTTCTCAATGCCCGCGATGTTACCGAAAGAATCGAAAATGAGCTAAAAATAAAGGAGAGCAACCTTCGCTACGAAGCCATTGCCAAGGCTACTAGTGATGCTATTTATGAATTTGATACCGTTTCCAAAAAAATCTATATTACAGGATCGAATTACAAAAAGTTATTTGGATTTAATTTTGTAGACCAGCAGTATCTCGATCTGGATTTCTGGGTCTCGCGACTGCATCCCGACGAAAGAGAAGAAGTAAGAGCCAAAATAGCGGCTATCAAGGAAGACGCCTCAGGATCACATTATGAAATTGAGTACCGATTCAGAAAACAAGATGATACCTATGCTCATGTTCTTGATCGTTTTGACCTTATATGGGAAGACGGCAAGCAGATTAAAAAAATAGGAGCGCTTCAAGACATCACGACTCGAAAATTTCAAGAGACCATACTTGCTTTTGAAAAAGATACATATAAGCTCAATGCAGAGCCTAATAAGTCGCTGAAAGAAGTTTTGGAAAAAGTAATCCAAAATATCGAAATTCTCATACCAGGAGCCATATGTTCCATAATCGAGATTAAAAACCATAAGATAAAACACTTTGTAGGCAATTCGCTTCCAAAAGGATATATCGAGTCTGTAAGTGAATTCGATATGAAAAAAAGTATTTTCAAAAATGAGAATATTTTTATTTATGATATCGAAAAAGAGCCGCTCTGCAAAAATTTTGCTCCCGCTGCAACTGCCCATGGCTTAAAATCTTGCTGGTCTATTCCGATTAAGAAGACAGACGGTACCAATCTCGCCAATTTTGTAACCTATTACAAAACCAACAGAGAACCGGATCAAAACGAAATTTATCTTCTTGACAGGATAGCAAACCTAGTAGGCGTGCTGATTGAAAACAGAAGAGCTGGCGAAGAGCTAAAACAGGCGATAGACCGCTATGATATTGTTGCAAAGGCAACCAGCGACACTATCTGGGACTGGAAAATCCAAGAAGACGATTTCCAATGGAATAAAGGAATTCGCAGCGTTTTTGGGTATAGAAAAGACGAAGTGGGTGATACTTCAAAATGGTGGTTCGACCGAATCCATCCCGAAGACAGCCTCAGGGTATCCGTGAAACTTTATAATTTTCTAGAGAAAAAAGTCGAAAAATGGCAAGATGAATACCGTTTCAAATGCTCAGACGGCACTTATAAATACGTCTTGGATCGAGGATTCCTTATAAAAGACAACGATGGAAAACCGATTCGGATGATTGGTTCCATGCAGGATGTCACCAAACAGAAAGAAGAAGAACAGCGCCTAAAACTTCTTGAAACCGTAATCACCCAAGCCAAAGATGCCGTAATAATCACGGAAAACGATACTTCGGAAACTCCGATACCGAAAATCATCTTTGCAAACCAGGCATTCACAGAAATGTCAGGATACAAGGCATCTGAAGTTATTGGAAAATCACCATTGATATTCAGAGGAAAAAATTCTGATGAATCGGAGTTTAAAAAACTCATCAATGCAATCAAGAATGAAGAGGAAACTCAGGTAGAAACTATCAGTTACAGAAAAAATAATGAAGAATATTGGGTCAGTTTTTCAATGATCCCAATCGCAAATAAGGAAGGCCAGCTTTCGCACTGGATTTCAATACAAAGAGACATAACTTTACAGAAAAAGCAAGAAAAAGAGCGCGAGCAACTAATCCGCGAATTGACGCAAAACAACAAAGATTTAAAGCAGTTTTCTTATATCACGTCGCATAATCTTAGGGCGCCGCTGTCAAATCTGACCGGGCTTCTTAATCTGATAGAGGACATTCCGATCGAAAATGACGACTTAAAGCTTATACTGAATGGGTTTACAAAATCGACGCATCTTCTCAACGAGACCATAAACGATTTGGTTAAGGTTGTCATTATCAAGGACAATCCTTCCATCCAAAAAGAAGAAGTTTTGTTCAGCGAGGTCTTTGAAAGTGTTTTTGACCAGCTAAGCTATCTTATAAATCTGCATCAGCCTATCTTAAAAATCAATCTCGAAAAAGATTCGCTTTCCTTTATAAATAAAGCTTATCTGGAGAGCATTATGCTGAACTTGCTCACGAATGCCATAAAATATAGAAATCCAGCAAAAAAATTAAAAATAACTATAGCGACAAAGGAGAAACATGATAAGACAATTCTTACCTTTGAAGACAATGGAATAGGAATCGATATTGAGAGAAACAAAGACAAGATATTTGGCCTCTATCAAAGATTTCACAACTATCCGGACAGCAAAGGACTCGGGTTGTATCTCGTCAAATCTCAGGTAGAAACAATGGGCGGAACAATAGAAGTCCAAAGCCAGGTGAATAAAGGAACTAAATTTACATTAACATTCAAAAAAGAATAAAATGCTACATAAAATCTTATGTGTGGATGATGATCCAATTACTTTAATGCTCTACAAGATGGTAATTGCCAAGGCATCTTTTACAGAAGAAATAATTACTGCAAAAAACGGACAAGAAGCCCTGGATTATTATAACAACTTAAGAGCGGAAGGCGAATCACAATCTCCGGAACTTATTTTCCTAGATCTCAACATGCCGGTCATGGGAGGATGGGAATTTCTGGACAATTTCACCAAATCCGAATATCAAGAATTCAATACCAAGACAAAAGTAATCGTGCTTTCGTCTACTATCGATCCGACTGACATCGAAAAATCCAAGACGTATTCGATTGTGATTGATTTCTTGTCAAAGCCCATCACTAAAGAAATGCTGGAAGACCTAAAAGATAGATTATAAAAAAAGCTCTCAATCGAGAGCTTTTTTATTTGAATCAGTGAAATGGGCTAATTATTGATTTTTATTTTTATCAACTGTCCTCCTATCAGCTCGCCATTTTCTGAATATTGTTCCACTAAAAACTGGTTTACATTTCGCCTAAACAATGGTTGCTTATCATTTTTTCTTGGATTTCTTTTCTGCTCGGCAAGGTTAAATATGATTGATACTATTTCGCCTCTGTCCATCTTTACACCCTTTATTTCTACGCCATTTTCTGCAACTACATACTCTCTTTCTGTAGGCTCAAGACCTTTAGTACCACGTATGTCTTCGACATTTTTCAAGAAGGTACTTCTCTTATCGATTCCCACTTTGGTATTTCCAAAAGTCTTGCCTTGATAAGGTTTTATCTTGATTGTATATTTTTGGACTGTTCTTCCATAATTTGCTAGAAGTACAGAATTTTTATGACTGGCTCCATCAGCATCGGTAACTGACACATTCTTCCATACAATATTATTGTTATTTTTCACATTGTTTAAAAGATTAGAGGTTTCGGCAACAGCCATTCCAAAAGGAGCTGTTGTAGCAGTTTCTATTCTAGACAAAAGACAGAAGTGATTTTGATCGGCTCCGAAAGCGGAGTATTCGCTTGGATCAGGTGCCGTCCATGGAAATTCTAAAATCACGAATCCATTTCCAGCTACCGCTCCGGTAGGCTTGCTCCCTATTGAATTACCCATTAATGCAGGCGATGTTACGCTGCCGTCCCAAGGAGAAGGCCATGCTAATCCTGAAGACGCTTTTGCCCAATACAACTTCACATTTGCAGCAGTAGACGGCGAACATCCTTTATTTCTCACTCGCACATATACATAGTTTGTCTGCTCTCCTATTGGGTTTTGATGCTCTTGATTCGTGAGTCCGTCGTTAGTATTTCGTATCCAGATATCATCCGTCAGGTAAAATACTGGAGATTCGTTATTCGCTTCATTACCTACGTCTTCATCGGTATCTTTGCTGAATAAATCTGCCGAGGCAGCAGCCGGAGGAGGCAAAGCGCCCAAAGAGGAAGCCAAAGACGCTCTTGTCGTCCAGAATGTAGCATCCATTCTTTCTGACTGTCCATTTGTAAATAGGTACATACAGGCATCATCGGTATAATCCATAAAATTCATAAACATATCGCCATTAGGTCCGTTCGAACAAGAAACATGAGGAAAAGACGGACAGCCATAGTTTTCTATTGCTTGAACTGGAGTATCTGTAACAGCATCGTCTGCAGAGCATTCATCCGGATCGCCTGTATCATCACCCCAGATATGCCTCAAATTTAGCCAATGTCCTATTTCGTGCGTAGCAGTTCTTCCTAAATCATAAGGAGCAGTCACAGTCCCAGTCGATCCAAAACAAGTAAAATCCATCACAACACCATCTTCAAGGGGACGAGTAGCCATATCTGCCGGAAAACTAGCATATCCCAATAATGTACCGCTCAGATTGCATACCCAAATGTTCAGGTATCTGTCGCTCGGCCAAGCATCATCACCTCCGGAAGAATTAAATTTTACAGGATTTCTTACGGTTGCAACACTAGAATTTGTATGAGTGAAAGAGGCGGTTGTTGTGCTTTTTCTGATAATACCTGTTGTAGGATTACAATTCGGATCTCTTCTCGCCAAAGCAAACTGGAAATGCGTATCGGAGGCCATCCCTGTAAAGACCGCAGGGCCACCTGGAATTTCAGTACTCAATCTTCTATAATCTCTATTCAGCACATCTATCTGGCTTTGGATCTGAGCATCCGAAACATTTTGCGCAGCATTATTATACACTACATGCACAACTACTGGAATGGTCACATTGGTACTTCTAAAATCAAATTTATTGCCTCTCATTTTTCGAGTATATTCTAAAATGAGGCTTTCAAGTTTTTTTTCTTCCCTAGCAAAAACATTGTCCTTGCTGAGTCTTTCTTTATAAAAATCTTCGGTACCACAATCTCTCTTGGTTGTGACAGGCTTTACTGGATCGCAAGCCGACAGAATACAAAGCCCAATCAGCGTTGCCATTAAAAACATTTTTTTCATACTACACTATTTTATATTCCCTACTCTATAAGCTTTTCGGTTAACGCTTTTTACATAATTCCTTACCGGTAATACTTTGGGAAACAGGAAATAATCCCATCTCAACTAGCTGTTACAAAGTTGAAGAATCGGGAAATAGCGAGAAGAAGGCAAAAAGCCCATATTTAAAAGTAAATACCCTGTTTTTTAATGGTGCCAAAACCTGCAGAAATAAAGGGCGTAAAACAAAAAATCCCGAATGAACACATCGGGAATGAAGGGTGTAAAATAAAAAAGCCCTCAAAAGAGGGCTTTCAATATAAAGTAGATTCAGTATCTAATTAAAGAGCTGAAACATGTTTAGTCAATTTAGATTTTAAATTGGAAGCTTTATTATTGTGGATAATATTTTTCTTAGCCAATTTGTCAATCATAGAGATTACACCAGATAATTTTGCAGAAGCATCTGATTTATCTGTAGCTAGACGTAAAGCTTTAATAGCGTTACGAGTAGTTTTGTGTTGGTATCTGTTTAATACTCTTCTCTTTTCGTTGCTTCTGATTCTTTTTAGAGCTGACTTATGATTTGCCATTTTCTTTCCTTTTTTTCTTTAATGTTTTTTTGTAGTCCGTAGGGGAATCGAACCCCTGTTACCAGGATGAAAACCTGGCGTCCTAACCCCTAGACGAACGGACCTTGAATCCTTCTAAGTTAGTTTATTCCAATAAACTTTGAACTTGTAGCCCGTGGGGGAATCGAACCCCCCTTACCAGGATGAAAACCTGGCGTCCTAACCGATAGACGAACGGGCCTTGCTTCTCTAATGCGGATGCAAAAATACAACTATTTTTTATTCGCACAATAGCTACCGTAATTTTTTTTTATTTTTTTTAGTACGCCTTAGCAAAAAGCACTCTTCCGACAGAAGGTTTTCCAGTAAACACACAGCTTCCAGCCTCTTCTACTCTGTCTAAAGCAATACATCTGATGGTTGCTTTAGTCAAGTCTTTGATTTTTTCTTCTGTATCTGGAGTTCCGTCCCAATGTGCTGCTACAAAGCCTCCTTTGTTTTCTAAAACGTCTTTGAACTCGTCGAAAGAATTTACTTCCGTGATATGCGTGTTTCTGTAATCCAATGCTTTATTGAACAAATCTTCTTGGATTTTTTCTAGCAAATCGCTTACATAGTTTACGATTCCGTCTTTCAAGACAACTTCTTTCGACAATGTATCTCGTCTTGCTACCTCAAATGTTCCGTTTTCTAAATCTTTCGGACCGATTGCAACACGAACAGGAACGCCTTTCAATTCCCACTCAGCAAATTTGAAACCTGGCTTTTGAGTAGTCCTGTCGTCAAACTTCACAGAAATTCTTAGCTTTCGGAATTGCGACACCAACGTAGTAGCAGCTTCCGTTATCGCGGCAAATTCTTCATCTGTTTTATATATAGGAACGATAACTACTTGAATTGGAGCTAAATTTGGAGGCAAAACCAATCCGTTATCATCAGAATGCGTCATAACCAAAGCACCCATCAGACGCGTTGAAACACCCCATGATGTACCCCACACGTGTTCTTGCTTTCCTTCTGCATTTGCGAATTTAACGTCGAAAGCTTTAGCAAAGTTTTGTCCTAAAAAGTGAGAAGTTCCTGCTTGTAGCGCTTTTCCGTCTTGCATCAAGGCTTCAATGCAATACGTTTCTTCGGCTCCAGCAAAACGCTCTGTCTCTGTTTTCAATCCTTTTATAACCGGGATGGCCATAAAATTCTGCACAAAATCAGCATACACATTCATCATTTGTTCTGATTCTGCTATGGCTTCGCTTCTAGTAGCATGAGCGGTATGCCCTTCTTGCCATAAGAATTCAGCAGTTCTCAAAAACAAACGCGTTCTCATTTCCCAGCGGACAACATTAGCCCATTGGTTAATAAGCAATGGCAAGTCTCTATAGGACTGCACCCAGCCTTTATAGGTAGACCAAATGATTGCTTCACTGGTCGGACGAACAATCAATTCTTCCTCTAGCTTGGCATTAGGATCTACCATCAATTTTCCAGGCTTGTCTGGGTCGTTTTTTAATCTATAATGAGTGACGATCGCACATTCTTTAGCAAAACCTTCGGCATTTTTTTCTTCGGCCTCAAACATGCTCTTGGGAACAAACAGTGGGAAATAGGCGTTCTGATGTCCAGTCTCTTTGAACATCCTGTCTAATTCTGCCTGCATCTTTTCCCAGATTGCATAACCGTATGGTTTGATGACCATACAGCCTCTAACCCCAGAATTTTCGGCTAAATCTGCTTTTACTACCAGCTCGTTATACCACTTGGAATAATCTTCTGATCTTTTTGTAAGGTTCTTACTCATATTGAATAGTTTGGCACAAATATTGTTTAACTTTATTTAACTATATAATTCAGCAAAACTAACTATTTTTGTATTGTCCAACAATAAAATTGCTCTAGATATGAAAACTTATTATTTTTCTCAAAAATCAGCCTCCATTTATTCATTGATTGGACTGCTGACAATTCTGATGACTTCTTGCGGGTCTTATCAGAATTCATCTTATTATGATTCCGACGGAGTGTATAACAACAACGAAAGAAGATCAAACAACAATACTGCCAGCAACGAGCAAAGCAGCAATGGATATCAGGAATATTTCAGGTCTTTGCAAGACGATCCTGAAGTTTTCACAGAACCAAACAACTATCAATCTCCTTCTTATAACGGCCAAGTAAACGATTCTACTTATGTAACCACAACAGGATATCCTGCTTGGGGCAGTAGCTCAGAAAACGTGACCGTAAATATCTATGATAACAGCTGGGGCTGGAACAACTGGTACGGACCAGGCTGGGGCTGGGGTCTTGGATGGGGCGGCTGGTATGGCGGCTGGGGCTGGAATAGTTGGTATGGTCCAAGCTGGGGACTTGGCTGGGGCTGGGGAGGCTGGTACGGAGGTCCGTATTATGGAGGCTGGAACCACTGGCACAACCATGGATACTACAACAACTACGCGTATTCTAACGGCAGAAGAAGCAACTACGCTAACAGCAGCTTCGGAAGAAACAACTATTACAGAGGAAACGCAGCTAGAAGCAATAGAAGCAACAGCGCTTACAATACTTCTTCAAGAAGAACTGATGCAAATTATTCGACTAGAAATTCTACAAGATACAACACGAACACGAGCACGCGTAACAGTAATGCAACTACAAGAGATTATAACACGACAAGAAACAGCTATAACACTACAAGAAATAGCAGCAATAACAATTACAGCACTCCGACTCGAAGCAACAACTCTACGAGAAGCCAAAATGTAGCACCATCAAGATCGTACAGTAGCCCAAGCTCAAGCGGCGGTGGAAGATCGTCAGGAGGAGGTTCCTATGGCGGCGGCGGAAGATCTGGCGGCGGTGGCGGCGGACGAAGAGGATAACTACAAAATTTAATGATACAAAATGCCTATGTCTAGACGTAAAAGTTATAGCATAGGTATTTTTTTGAACCCCTAAGAAAAAATTAATCCTATGAAAAAGTACTTTTTATTTATGATCACGGGACTTGCTTTAAGTTCTGCTCAGGCACAAGAAGTTTCTGATGCCATGAGGTATGCTCAAGATAATCTGACAGGAACTGCTCGCTTTAGAGGAATGAGTGGCGCCTTTGGAGCTCTTGGTGGCGATTTTTCATCTATCGGTGTCAATCCTGCCGGAGGTGCCGTATTCACAACCAACCAAATTGCAATCACGCTTAGCAATTACAGTACAAGCAACAAATCGAGCTATTTTGGAACCACTACAAAAGAAAACGATAATACTTTCGACCTGAATCAAATAGGTGCCATTTGGGTTTTTCAAAACGAAAACACATCAAGCAATTGGAAAAAATTTACTGTTGCAGCCAATTACGAGAACCAATCTAATTTCGATAACCAGTTCCATGCGGCAGGCTACAACCCGACAAATTCGGTATCGCAATATTTTTTAAGCCATGCTAATGGAATTCCGTTAACTGATATTACAGGCCAGCCTTTTGGAGCAATGACCTACAGACAGCAACAAGCTTTCTTTGGTTATGATGGCTATCTAATCAATCCAGCCGCTAACACTGGAAACAACACGGCTTATACCTCGAATACTCCTGCTGGTGGCAATTATTTTCAAGAAAATTTCATTGAAACTACAGGCTATAACGGAAAGCTGTCTTTCAATGGAGGCGTGCAATATACAGACCGATTCTATTTCGGACTTAGCTTGAATTCGCATTTTACAGATTATACACGCGTGAGTAATTTCTATGAAGATTATCTGGACACACCAGGTAATAATCCAAATTCTGGACCTCAGGCGTTACGCTTCCGCAATGAATTGTACACCTATGGAAATGGCTTTTCTTTTCAAGTCGGAGCAATTGCAAAAGTCACATCGGAACTCCGCATCGGACTTGCTTATGAATCGCCAACATGGTTCCGTCTGAACGAAGAATTATACCAAAATTTAGTTGTGGACTGCCCAGACTGCGGAACAGGAAATCCCGTGATTGTTGACCCTAATCTTACGATTATCTATCCGTCATACAGATTACAGACTCCTGGAAAATATACTGGAAGTTTAGCCTATGTTTTCGGACAATACGGACTAATTAGCATTGATTATGCCATGAAAGATTACAGCAATACCCGATTCAAGCCAAGCAGTGATTTCCGTGAAACCAACGCACAGCTCGAATCATTATTAGACGTAACTTCAGAAGTGCGCGTTGGTGCTGAAGCCCGAGCCAAACAATGGAGTTTTAGAGGCGGATATCGCTTTGAACAAAGCCCTTATAAAAATGGAAAAACAGTTGGTGACCTTCAAGGGTTTTCTGCCGGACTCGGTTATAATTTTGGAGGAACTAGATTAGATGCCGCTTATTCTTACTCTAAAAGAGATATGCAGCAGACCTTTTTCTCGCAAGGGCTTATTGACCCTACAACAGTCAAATCGGTCAATAATAACGTAACGCTTACTTTGCTATTTGATCTATAAATCAATTTTACTTGATAAAAAAAGCATCCTTTATCGGATGCTTTTTTTTATGAATTAAAACTCATAATCTTTCTTATAAAATTTCTTTTCTTGCAGAAATTCTAGCCTATTTCTTTCTGTCCTGAATTTGGTACGAATAGACCTTCTTCCTTTTTCTATATCAGACACAAAACTAAAAAAATGCAAGTGTGGTCCTGAAGACCAGCCAATATTACCACTGAGTGCAATCTTGTCGCCTCGCTTGATAATATCGCCTTTCTTGACAAAAGAACCATTGGTATCTATATGCGTATATTCAGCTAAAGTGCCATCTTCGTGATAGACAACAATATAATTATTAAACTCGGCACAGTCTTTTTTCATGCAATTTTCCGTATTGCTGTCTTGCACATCAACTACAATTGCGTCTCTAACGGCCGTGATTTCAGTACCAATCGGCATGATAAAGTCAAGTGCAAATTCGCCTTGGTGCGAAATCTTTCCGTTGTAGCCTTGCCCTATCATATATTCTTCACCCTGCTTGTACGGCAGACTATACGGAAAATCAATATCATATTTCTTAAGGTTGATGTCGCCTAACAGAAAAGAGTTCTGGTATTTAAAATTGAATTCTTTTTTCAAATCAACCACAGATATTTCGGCAATCACGAATCTTTTAGTCCTTGCCGGAACCAAAACATAAGGCGCTTTAAGACTGCTCCTCATGTTTACTAATTCAGCACGCATCAAGACCGATACTGGACAAAATTCATTATTGTCTGCAAATACGACTGTTTTTCCTTCTATAAATTCCCTATAAACCTTGACATCGCGCTGTTGCGAAAAAAGCATCAGAGGAGCGAGCAATAAAAAAAGGACAATGATTTTCTTCATAACTACTATCATAAAACGTAAGGGATGCAATATATCAAAAGTAATGTCGATATAAAAACGACTTTCCTTCAAATCTATTTTACGCTTCATAAAATTTACCAAACGATGATGCTACTATTCATAAAAAGCTTAATTTTGCACTCCAATTTACAATTCTATGAGAACCAAGACGTTAAAGAAAAACAAGATTAATGTAATCACTTTAGGATGTTCTAAAAACGTGTATGACAGTGAAGTGCTGATGGGACAATTGCGTGCCAGCGGCAAAGATGTTGAACATGAGGCACCAGCGGAAAGAGAAGGAAACATTATCGTGATCAACACCTGTGGTTTTATTGATAATGCGAAGGAAGAATCTGTAAATATGATCCTGAATTATGTCGACAAAAAAGAACAAGGTTTAGTTGACAAAGTATTCGTAACCGGATGTTTATCTGAAAGATACAAGCCAGACTTAATCAAGGAAATTCCTAACGTAGACCAATATTTTGGAACAACAGAATTGCCAGGATTATTGAAAGCGCTTGGCGCCGATTACCGACATGAATTACTTGGCGAGCGTTTGACGACCACTCCAAAAAATTATGCTTACCTTAAAATAGCCGAAGGATGTGACCGTCCTTGTAGTTTTTGCGCAATTCCATTAATGCGCGGCAAGCACGTTTCTCAGCCAATAGAAAAATTGGTAAATGAGGCAAAAGGATTGGCCAAGAACGGCGTAAAAGAACTTATATTAATCGCACAAGACCTGACGTATTACGGACTTGACTTATACAAAAAAAGAAATCTGGCCGAATTGCTAGAAAGTCTAGCCGCGGTAGAAGGTATCGAATGGATCCGTCTGCATTATGCTTTCCCTACAGGATTTCCGATGGATGTGCTGGAACTGATGAAACGCGAGCCTAAAATCTGCAATTACCTTGATATTCCGTTACAGCATATCTCTGACAAGATCTTAAAATCGATGCGTCGCGGAACAACACAGGCTAAGACAACAAAACTTATCAACGATTTCCGTGAAGCTGTTCCAGGAATGACTATCAGAACGACTTTGATTGTCGGCTACCCAGGTGAAACAGAAGAAGATTTCCAAATCCTAAAAAATTGGGTCGAGGAAATGCGTTTTGAAAGATTAGGCTGTTTTGCCTATTCACATGAAGAAAATACTCATGCTTATTTGCTTGAGGATGATGTTCCTGCTGAAGTGAAACAGCAGCGCGCTAATGAAATCATGGAAATACAGTCACAAATTTCATGGGAATTGAACCAAGAAAAAATCGGACAGACTTTCCGTTGTATCATTGACAGGAAAGAGGGAGCTCACTTTATTGGCAGAACTGAATTTGACAGCCCTGATGTCGATAATGAAGTCTTAATCGACGCTTCAAAAGCATACTTAAAAACAGGCGAATTTGTAAATGTAAAGATTACAGATGCAGCCGAATTTGATTTATACGGCGAGGCTATTCTATAAAAAAAGCTGCCTCCCAAAATAAAAAAAGCCTTGACCGAGTCAGGGCTTTTTTATGTTACCACAATTTCAAAAAATAGGCCTGATAGGGATAGCGTTCGTAAATTGCGTTATCTTCATTGATAGTAAATCCATTCTTATAATCTGCAATAGCCTTGCGTAGCAACACATCGGCTTCCTTGCTCCTTCCTAGCTTGTGCAGGCACAAAAACTTGTAATATTCTGCATCTGAAAATTCTGGATAGGTTTGAAGCGCCTTATCAAATTCCGTCACTGCAGCCTCGAATTTTCCTAATTCATATTTTGCGATTCCTAAATAAAATACATCTAAAAAATGTGCTTCCACTCCACCTCTAGCCTGAAGCGCCTCTCGATCGATTTCCAGTATCTTTTCTGCTTCACTGAATTTCCCCAACTGCAAACAACAAAGCGCAATGTAGAAATCATAGGTATGATCCATCACGTACGAATTGCCGCTAATTGCTTTGGCAGCCTCAAAATCTTTGATTGCTTCTGTATAATTCTTGGAAAAAATACATTTCATAAAAGCCCTATAATCCATATATTGCTTCGGATCTAAATGCACAGCTTTGTCGAGTATCGGCATTGCTATTTCATATTTGCCTTGTTTGAAAAGCGGCATTGCTTTTTGTTGCCAAGCATAAGCCGAATGTGGATGATCTTTCAATATGGCGTCGAGAGCTAATTGATAATCCTGCGAAAACAAGAATAATTTACTTGCTTCTGAAATGCGTTTTTCTACTATTTCTTTTTCAGTCTGTCCTTTAACATTAAAGCCGATTAGAAAGACAAGAATTGCAATTATTATTTTCATTGACAAAAATTTAATCATTGTCTTACAAATGTATTATTATTACTGAAAGACTGTGTTAATGGAAGCTACTTCTTGGTTAATGGCTTGTTAACTCCATACAAATGCCATCTTCTATATAGTATCCCTATATTCTAAGATATCGGCTGGTTGGCAGTCCAATGCCTTGCAAATTGCCTCCAACGTGCTAAACCGAACGGCTTTTGCTTTTCCTGTTTTTAAGATGGAAAGATTAGACAATGTTATATCAACCTTTTCTGAAAGCTCATTTAACGACATCTTGCGCCTTGCCATCATTACGTCTAAGTTTACTATTATGGGCATGGGCTATATGGTTAAATCATTTTCGGACTGGATTTCTATACCTCTTTTGAAAATCTGCGCTATTATTAGAAGAATAATACCCATGAATATCCATACATCTTCACCACCTAAACGTAAATATAGTACATCAGGCATTTCTACACCTTGCTTGACCAACCACTCACTATAGTTAACTCCGCAATGCGAAAATAAACCTACTCCTAAAGCCAAGGAAGATAATCCTGAAATAAAGCGTTGCATCTCTTTATTAAAAGGTTGCGATACGCTTAGTTTTTTATTGTGTAAAATCCTTATAATCAGATAAAACATGATCGCTCGCATTACTGACACAATAATCATCACTGATATCATTATGACAAAATATCCAGGATCATATTTATAAAGGCTTGACAGGTCAATTTCTTTCCAAAAAAATCCAGCTTCGGGTTCCAGTGCAAATGTAAAAATAGCATTGAAAATAAAACCACCTGCTTCAATACCGACACCAATAAATAATAGCCAGCAAATGATGTACAACACCTTAAGCATCTCTTTACTACCAATTTTAATTTCCATAATTGTTCGATTTTAAATTTCTATGGGACAAATATATTTTATTTTTTATTGAAAAACAATAAATATATAATGAAAAATAAAAATTATTTCTTGATTACAGGTTAAATTATATTGATAAAAGGCATATTATATGAATAAAAACAAGTGTAATTTTATTTCGTATGTTCGATTTTCAAAGGGGTATTAGCTTAACTTTATAGAAAAAAGATCATGAAAACAGATTGGTTTATTATCGGCATAGTAGTTCTGTTCGCAGTTGTTTTGATCATTCTTCTGGTTAAGCGAAACTTGAAAGACAAAAAAGAAATCGAAAAATTTCTTAACGAAGACTATAAAGCAAACCCAAAAGAAGAATCTGAGATGAACGACGACCGCTAAACAGCACAACATGATGTTAAAAAACAGCACATTTTTATTATTAGCCCAAAAATGAGTAAGTTTGGGTCTTGAAATTTTCAACTTATGAAGACTAAATTATTTTTTATCGCGGCAATAGTATTCATGCTCCTACCTGACACAGCTTCTGCTCAATATTACGGTAGCAGTACCGGTGGTGTTGATAGGTCTATCGGCAGAGAAGTAAGAGGAAACGGTCCTAGAAACAAGAATAAAAAAGCAACTAACGATTTTGGAGAGGTTTGGGCTAAGTACTTAGGCCAAGAACTAAATTTGGACGGACTGCAATACGCTGGAGTAAAGTCTATCATGAATGAGAATAGAGAAAGTCTTGAGCAAATCTCAAAAGACGAAACACTGCACCCGCAAGAAAAAAAGAACAAAATGCTCGAGATCATGAATAAAATTGATATTCAGATCTTAAAGTTTCTTTCTAAAGAACAGGGAGAAAAATATACCAAACTTAAAGAAGAGCGTGAAAGAAGAGCGATGACGCAATAAAAATATCAAAGTACTAATAGGCCTTGCTCTCGCAAAGAATTCACTGGCCTGCTCTGCCAAAACAATTCAAAATCGTCTAATCCTGCATTTTCATAATCTGTCTTCACTTCTTGGTACGTATAGATTTTTGAATTAGAAACAGCTATCTTAGTAAGCATATCAGCTAGCCAAATTCCTTGTTCCTTGCTTGCCGTAATGCTGAAAGCTTCTTTTTTAGTATGAAAATCCAACGAAGCCATTTCCCAAGAATTTCCTTTTTTAGATTTATTATAGGTTGAAATAGAAGGCTTGCTACCAATCCAAACTATTTTTGCCGAAGGTTTTACCAACGAATCTTCTTCTTCATGTATTGCATTATAAATGTAATCGCTTGGTATTTTGGTGCGTGGTACTTTGAATTCAAACCAATCCTGAAGCGGAAAGTCAAAACAGATTCCATGCATATAGTTAAAAAGCGATTTTTTTAGTCCGAAACTGAACGCATCATGGTCGGTTCCAGTTTTGTCAATATGAATGATATCGTTATTTGCAAAAGCTCCTACGGCTTCGGTTTCTTTCAAGACGCCAAATTTTTCAGGATACATTCCCACCGGACTATGTGCCGTCATGGCAAATTGATGCCAAAAGCCAGATTGCAAGATTCCGATTTCGAATAACTGACGTACCATTTCTAACGAATCAATAGTCTCCTGAGCTGTTTGGGTCGGAAAACCGTACATCAAATAAGCATGCACCATAATTCCTGCTTCAGTAAAATTCCTCGTCACGCGAGCTACCTGTGCCACAGTCACGCCTTTTTGGATGAGTTCCAACAGCCTGTCAGATGCGACTTCCAATCCTCCAGAGATTGCAATACAGCCGGAGGCCTTAAGCAACAGGCATAAATCTCGGGTAAAACTTTTTTCAAAACGAATATTTGTCCACCAAGTGACCGCCAGTTTTCTTCGGAGAATCTCCAACGCCAAAGCCCTCATCAATGCAGGAGGTGCCGCTTCATCAACAAAATGGAAACCGTTTTGTCCCGTTTGCGCAATCAGCTCCTCCATTCTATCGCAGAGCAGCTTGGCCGCCACAGGTTCGTATATCTTTATATAGTCTAATGAAATATCACAGAAGGTACATTTTCCCCAATAGCAGCCATGGGCCATAGTAAGTTTGTTCCATCTTCCGTCGCTCCACATTCTATGCATGGGATTGACAATTTCTATGACAGAAATGTATTGGTCCAGAAGCAGGTCGGAATAGTCCGGCGTTCCTACTTCGGACTGCTTATAGTCTTTTTTAGAAGAATTATTTTTATAGGCAATCTTTCCGTTCTCTAGAAGAAAAGTTCGTTTATAGGAATCATATTCCGGATTCTGCATGCTCAAAATCAGCTCTTCGAGCGGCACTTCACCGTCATCCAATGTAATAAAATCAAAGAATTCCATCACTCTGACATCCGCCAGTGAACGCAGTTCCGTATTTGGAAAGCCGCCTCCCATCGCAATCTTTGTATCGGGAAAATATTTTTTAATAAATTGGGCACTTTTAAAAGCACTGTATAAATTACCTGGAAAAGGAACTGAAAAGCAAACCAATTCTGGTTGCAGCTTTTTCATTTTCTTATCTAGATTTTCAAGCAATAGCCTATCTATATAAGTCGGTTCTTTCTGCAACATTTCGTAAAGCGAATCAAAAGAATTGGCAGATCGTCCCATTCTTTCTGCGTAGCGACTGAATCCGAAATTTTCATCGACACACTCGATAATCAGGTCTGAAATATCTTCAAGATATAAAGTCGCCAAATGCTTGGCTTTATCTTGCGTCCCCATTGTTCCAAATGCCCAATCCAATTCTTCCAATTGTGAAAACCGTGAGGCTTCCGGCAGAAAATCTTCTTGACAAATCAGATGAGAAAGCGTAGGATTTTTGCCTTGCAGAAACAGCATGACCGAATCAATCGTTTTGATATACTCTTCTTGCAGCGCAAGAATCCTCTTTGCATTTTCTGATTTTTCTTTCGCTTTTTCGGCTTCAATAAACAAATCAGTTAATCCTTGCTTTGAAAACAATTCCAATATGACCTCAATACCCAGGTCAGCTTGAAAGGATGAAATGTTTTTCGTGTTCAAAAATCCTTTTATATAAGCCGTAGCCGGATAGGGAGTATTCAGCTGGGTAAAAGGTGGCGTGATTAGAAAAACGGTAGGATTCAAAACATACAAATTGAACTGCAAAAATATTGCTTATTTATGAAAATGCCTGTATAAAAAGAAAAAACTCCCGATTGGGAGTTTTTGAATTCTAAATTTAATCTTTAGTCAGGAATTCATCGAGTGCTTCTTCCCGAATTTCTTGCTCTTCTTTATAGAGATTTTTTAGGTATTTTTCCATCCCAAAAAACATGATTATAAGCAAGAACAAGATGGTCGCCATGTAATAGGCCGTTCCCATTCCAATAGAAATCATTCCACCTCCCATACCATCAGCCATTGATGATACGGCGTTCAGTTCGCTCGAACTTTTGATGATGATACCGAAAATCAGCAACACCAAAAATCCGATGGCTGAAAAAATGATATGTAGCAAACCTTTACGTTTGATTCTTATAAAACTGAATATGAGTCCGACAATAGCCATCAGAAACGGAATCCCCATCATGATCGTCATCGCGATTCTTGAATTTTTCTCATCAGCAGTTTCTTCTGGCAACGGAAGCCCTTCTGTTTTCTTCGGGTTTCCATCTTCATCAACTGCAGAAGAATCTTGAGTCGTATCAAACAAATCTTTTCCTAGTTTTTCCTGCATTTTTTTTGAAAACTCATTGCTTTTCATTTTTTCTTTCATGTCTGTTCCTACGACATAGTCAAAACCAGTTACAGAAACCAATTCTGTCGTACCGCATTTGATGGTTATAAACGGAAAGAAAAAACAGATTAAGATTACCGTATAACTTGGAATCGGAAGTAAATCTGAAATGATTTTGAGTGCTCTCATAAAAGGTTTGTCTTTTTATATTTCATTTCAAACATAACACATATATCTTAAATTTCAGACAAAACTGATTCCATTTTATAAAATTATTTTTTTCCTGATTTCTTTTTAGGCTTTACTTTTTTCTTTTTAACCAACCCCATCTTATTTTTAATCCTCTTTTCAACTTCGCTGATTTCAGATTCTGAAGCATAGCAAATAGAATGCAACTTCGCATTCCTGATTTCTTTCTTTGCTTTCTTGAATTCATGCTGCGCCTCAAACAGAATGGCTTTCTTTATAAAAATCTCGGCTTTACTTATACCTTTAATAGTAAGTGCAAAATCGATTAGTTTCTGCGCTTCTTCATAATCTTCATTTAGGATAAGCGTTTGGATATAATGCGGATAGACTTCAAGCGCATGGATATTGATCGTAAAGGCTTCTTCAAAGTAATTTTTAGCAGCTTCATAATTCAATAGCTGTTCTGCTTGAATTCTTCCGTAAAGACAAAGCACCATGGTATTTTTAGCATCATAGGAAAAAGCGTAATCTAAAGACTCTATGGTTTCTTCAAGCGAATATGGATAGCTATCCAATGCTTGGAATACATATTTATCAATTGTTTTCATTTCTTAAATCTGTTTTTAATTTCTGGCGTATTCCTTTGTAGCTTTTCTCAATTTTATTCTTCTTGAAATCTGTGCCGGTAAATGTTCTTGTGGGATTACCACGCTGAATATTCAACTGGTTTTCCCATTGCTTACCGACATGATTCTTGAGTTCTTGCAAGGTTTCGCCTTCTAATTTTTTTAATAATCGTTCTGTTGCCAGTTTTTTGTTTTGGTGCTGCGAACGACTGTCCATTGCCACGACAGCAATTCCTGTCGGCAGATGTGTCGCTCTGACAGCAGAACTCACTTTGTTGACGTGCTGACCTCCTGCTCCTGAACTTCGCATTGCTTGGTACTGGATATCGTTTTCTGAAACTGTCCAATTCTTTTGTGGCTCTATTTCAAAAATTCCGATAAACCAATTCTTGCGTTTGTGCATCTTTCTGAATTGGCTTTGTCCGATCCATTGAATCGTTCCCAACCAAGAACTTGCGAAGGTTGTAGCATTTTTTCCTTTCAAGGAAACTGTAGCTGTTTCGACCGTTCCATTTTCAGAACCTGCCTGTCGCTGTAACACTATAGTTTCGAGTTGCTGTTCTTGTGCTTCTTCCAAAACTTTTTTAAGCACTTGGGCAACTACCCAAGTGCATTCTGCAGGTCCGCGACCCCCCGTTATCTGAATTATTTTTTCCATTTTTTTACTTTTTTAACGATCCATCCTGACAATTTTCGGAGTAAAAGTTCCAAGTACTTCTACCAATTCGCTCTGATTCGCCATTACCTTCGTAATGTCTTTGTATGCCATGGGTGCTTCATCAATATTGCCTCCAATCAAAGTGACATCATTGGCCTGCAGCACTTTTTTAATTTCGCTTTGCGTAAAAGTACTTTTGCACTTTGCTCTTGAAAATAATCTTCCGGCACCATGAGAAGCAGAATTCAAGCTTTCTGCATTTCCTTTTCCTCTAACAATATAGCCTGGCGCAGTCATCGAACCTGGAATGATTCCTAATTGCCCTTCGGCTGCTGGAGTCGCTCCTTTTCTATGGACGATACATTCCTTGCCATTGACCATTTCCTTCCATGCAAAATTGTGATGGTTTTCGATGGTCACTACTACTCTTTTTCCAAGCGCTTTGGCAATTCTCCGATGGATATCGTCATGGCAAGCCTTGGCATAATCACCAGCCAGATTCATTGCCAGCCAATATTCCTTTCCGTCATGCGTGTTCAGATCGAGCCAAGCCAAATGCTGTACATTTTTTGGCAACGGACATTGTTTTGTTGCCAGATAGGTATAATGCTTCGCAATATTAGCTCCTAATCCTCGCGAACCGCTGTGGGAAAGAACAGCGAAATACTCCCCTGCTCCTATTTTCCACTCGTCAAGCGGGTTATCGATTTTGACTATTCCGAATTCTACAAAATGATTTCCTCCTCCAGACGTACCCAACTGTTTGTAGGCTTTGTCCAAAAGGCGTTTCAACAGCGGAATGTCTTGAAATTCTTGTCTGTAAAACACCTCATGATCTGCCTTGACCGCATGGGTTTCATTCATCCCAAATTTGGCATGGTCTTTCAAGATGGCCTGCAACTGATGATCTTTCCCTTTCAGGAAGGATGCCGGCAGGTCAAAAATCGAAAGGCTCATTCGGCAACCAATATCGACACCAACTCCATACGGAATCACCGCATTGTCTGTTGCTAAAACACCTCCAATCGGCAGACCATATCCTGAGTGCGCATCGGGCATCAAAGTACCTGCTATCGAAATCGGCAGTTTCAATGAGTCATACAATTGAAACTTGGCCTGTTCATCGATTTCATTTTCTCCAAAAATCGTAAACGGAACTCGCGTCGTTTTCAATTGGTGCATTCTCACTTGCACAGGATTTATCAAACCTTCGGCAACTTTTCCCCAAGTTCCATGTCCACTGAATTTATCTGGATAGAGCAAAACTTCTTTTGCTTCTGTCAGAATGGATTCTTTTTTTTCTTTTTTTCTATATCTATTTATCTGCCCCAAGGCGATATTTATTGAATTGTTTTTTGGAAAGCCTAATTTGATTAGGTCTTTTCCAGATAATTTATTTCCCATAAATTTTGTTGATTCGTAATTTCTTTGTGCACAGCCTTGAATCAATTTCTAAATGATTTAAAAATGAGACATAAGCGTGCTAAACCTTTTATCCCTTCGGATAAATAATGGAACTGACTTTCGGGAAAATTTTGAAGTGTCTAGAATAAAAAAAGCCCGAAACTAAATGGCTTCGGGCTTTTTCATATATCTAAAAATGTATTTCTAAGATTGAAATAAGCCACGAAGACGCACCGCACCAAATCCTGTTGGTGAGTAGCTTTGAAATGATGATGTTGATACAAACATTTTTCTTCGTTTTAAAAGTGTTACTAATTTTTCGTGTGCAAATATTTAGAATAGTTTTTGGATTATCCAAATTTAATTGTAAAAAAGTCAAAAGTTTTTAAAGTTGGAAGTCATAAAGCCCCCTATTTATCTCATTAAAAAGCCATTTATCTTTCGACTTTTTGACTTTCGACTTTAAGACTTATTTAATTATTTATGCCTTAATTTTATTTATTTTTACAAAAAATTTCTAAACTATGCCAACCGACTGTATCAGTTATCAAGAATCTGGTTATTTCACATCGCTCATCAACGATTATCTAAATCAAAAACCAGGCTTACAGTCGCTTTACCATCGATTCCCTACTTTAGAAAATTTTGAAAAGCAATTGCTTGAAAAAGAAAAGAATTTCAATTCAAGTGATAATTTGAAGCGAAAAACGTTGGTTTCTGCTTTAGAAAAACAATATTCAAAACTGAATATTTCGGACTTGACAAAATTGAACATTCAAGCATTGGGAAGTTCTAAAACATTTACGATTACGACCGGGCATCAGCTAAACTTGTTTACTGGACCATTGTATTTTTTATATAAAATCGTTTCGACGATCAATCTTACGAAGCAATTAAAATTAAAATATCCGGAATATAATTTCGTGCCAGTATATTGGATGGCAACGGAAGACCATGATTTTGAAGAAATCAACTATTTTAATCTTCATGGAAAAAAAGTACGTTGGAATACCGAAAGCGGCGGACCAGTAGGAAGATTGTCTACTCAAGGATTAGAAGAGGTCTTTGAAATTTTTTCTTTGGAACTAGGCATCGGAAAAAATGCGGAATATCTTAAAAAACTGTTCCATGAATCCTATGTAAATCATACTAATTTGGCGGATGCGACTCGCTTTCTTGCGAACGAATTATTTGGAAAAACGGGCTTAGTGGTTTTGGATGCCGATACTCCTGAACTAAAAAAGATATTTATTCCTTATGCAAAAGAAGAGCTTCTGAAACAGACCTCGCATCAAAAGGTAATGGAAACTTCCGAAAAGCTGAAAGATTATAATATCCAAGTAAATCCACGCGAAATCAACCTTTTTTATATCGAAGATGATTTCCGTGAGCGAATTATTCTGCAAAACGGATACTACTATATCAACAACAGAGAACTGAAATTTACGCAATCAGAAATAGTACAACTGCTAGAAAACCATCCTGAAAAGTTCAGCCCTAATGTTATCATGCGACCTCTATATCAAGAAGTCATCTTGCCGAATCTTTGCTATATCGGCGGCGGCGGCGAATTAGCTTATTGGTTGGAATTAAAATCATATTTTGAAGCTTCTGACGTTACTTTTCCTATTTTGCTTTTGCGAAATTCGGTTCTTTTAGCTACAGAAAAATTAGCAAAAAAAGCAGACAAATTAAATCTAACGTGGAAAGACCTATTTTCAAAACAACAAGATTTGATGAATGCTAAAGTGAAAACGTTTTCAGAATTCCCGATTGATTTTACAGAGCAGAAAGCATTTTTAAGAAAACAATTTGATGACCTGAACGAAATGGCAAATCAAACCGATAAGTCTTTTATCGGAGCTGTTAAAGCACAAGAAGTCAAACAGATCAAAGGTTTAGATAATCTGGAGAAACGGCTGCTAAAAGCTGAAAAGAAAAAGCATCAAAAAGAATTGGAACGCATAGCTGATCTTCAGAATGAGCTATTCCCGAACAAAAGCTTGCAGGAAAGGATTGTGAACTTTTCTGAATTTTATCTCGGATATGGCGATGTGCTGCTCGATAAATTGTTTGAAGAATTGAATCCTTTGGAACAAGAATTTAAAGTTGTAGTTCTTTAGTGACTGTCAGTTCAGACAATACTTAAATTTATACTCCTAATTCTTGCAATTGTTTTTCGTGTTCTGTTAAAAAACACTACTTTTGCGCCAAATCTAAAAAAAAATACAATGGCAACGAATAGAACATTCACAATGATTAAGCCTGATGCAGTTGAAAACGGACACATCGGCGGAATTTTAAACATGATTACAGAAGGTGGTTTTAAAATTGTTTCTTTGAAACTGACACAGCTTACTGTAGCTGATGCTCAAAAATTTTATGCAGTTCACAGCGCAAGACCATTCTACGGGGAATTGGTTGAATTCATGTCTAGAGGTCCAATCGTAGCGGCTATCTTAGAAAAAGATAACGCTGTTGAAGATTTCAGAACTTTAATCGGGGCTACAAATCCTGCTGATGCTGCTGAAGGAACTATCCGTAAAAAATATGCAAAATCAATTGGAGAGAACGCTGTTCACGGTTCTGATAGCGATGAAAATGCAGCTATCGAAGGTGCTTTCCACTTCGCTGGAAGAGAGCAATTCTAATTCGAAGCAACCTAAATAAAAAAAATCCGTTTCAAATGAAACGGATTTTTTTATGTTTAATTTTTAGTCTTTTGAATCTATCTAAAAACTATTTCCTTCACAATGTCCCGACGAAATTCTTCGTTGATCATTCGTATAATTTTCTCTTTTCCGTAACTTAATTCTTGTCGTAATACCGCTGAAGTAAGTTCTACATACAGGGTGTTTTTACGCAACGTGACTTCCTTGGTATAACTATTCACGCCATTGCCCATCAAGGAAATCCAAGCTTCTTTTACCGCAATTTGATCAATTCCAGGCTGGAGTTTGTTGGCTTCAATGATATGCTTCAAAACATCTCCAACCGAACTGTCATTATTTAGTCTCTTCGCCATCTAGCAGGTTTATTGGGGTTGCTTTTTTGTATTGGTATTCTATTTTTTGCTGGTTAACAATGGTCATCTTATCTTCAGAAATCGATTTTAATTCTTCTTCCCATTTCGCATATTCTGTTTTGTAATCCAGATATATCTTCCCGTCTTTTTCTACAATTTCAACTGCTTCGGAAGAATCATCTGCAAGAAATTTTCCATTTAACTGTGGACTTACTTTTTTACGAAATCCTCTATAATTACTGCCAATTTCAAAGAAATCATATGTCGTATTGATTTTATAATCTTTTTCCGATCCATCGGCCAAAATTACTTTTTCGATTTCCCAATAGCCATTCAGTTTTTTAGCATCTTCTTTTGATACTTTCTGGCCGCAGGCCGTAAGCATCAGCGTTGTAAACAGTAACAGAACTCCTTTTTTCATCTTAAAATTTAAAAAAATAAAATTACCACTATTTGTCATGATAAAAAAGCTTCTGGGTTAAACTATTTGGTATTTTTAAAGTCTATATAAGAAACCCTACCATCATGAGAAAAATATACTACCCTTTGTTTCTTATCCTTGCTTTGGCCGGATGCAGTTCTGAAAGCAATGAATCCAGTCCGTCTGAATCCTTATACTTTCCACCTTTGGAAGAAAATGCATTATGGGAAACAAAATCATTGAGTTCATTAGGATGGAATGAAAATGCTACAGCACCGCTCCTTTCTTATTTGGAAGAAAAACACACCAAAGGCTTTATCATTTTAGTTGATGGAAAGATTGTGATGGAAAACTATTTCAACGGGCATTCTGCTTCATCCAACTGGTATTGGGCAAGTGCAGGAAAAACGTTGACAGCAACAATGGTTGGAATTGCTGAACAGGAAAACCATCTGAACATTAACGACAAGGTTTCCGATTATCTAGGCCATGGATGGACAAGCCTTCCCTTGGCAAAAGAAAACCTGATAACGAATAAGCATTTGCTTACCATGACTTCTGGGCTTGAAGATATTGATAATGGTGATTGTGTAGAGCCTGAATGCCTTACTTATAAAGCTGATGCAGGAACACGCTGGGCCTATCATAACGTCTATGTCAAGCTACAAGACGTTGTGGCAGATGCCGTCTCAACAACGTACAGCAGTTATTTCAATACAAAATTAAGAGACAAAATAGGAATGAATGGCGCTTGGATTCAGTCTGGAAACAACAGCGTTTATTGGAGTACCACCCGAAGCATGGCTCGTTTTGGCCTGCTCATGCTCAATAAAGGGAAGTGGAATAATGAAATGATACTGAATGAAAATTATTTTAATGCCGCGACGAATACGTCTCAAGATATCAATCTAGGATATGGCTATTTATGGTGGCTAAACGGAAAATCCAGTTATCATCTGCCTCAGACGCAGCTACAATTTTCTGGGAGCATAATTCCGGACGGCCCAAATGACATGCTTATGGCGTTAGGCAAAAATGACCAGAAAATCTACGTAATTCCTAGTCGGAAGATGGTCGTAATTCGAATGGGCGATGCGGCCGACAACGTCAATCTGGCCTTATCTGATTTTGATGAAGTCTTGTGGCAAAAAATAAATGCGCTAATTAATTAGCGCATTTATTTTATTTCTTTTTTGCATTGACGTGTTTCTTATTTCCAAAGCCTCCTTTGATAAGGTTCCGAGCTGCCATAAAAAATGCGGCCCATCCTAAAAACACAAATAAATAATAGAGCGCCTGTATCTTGCCTTCAAAAAATCTCGATATAAAAATCAAGAGCACGAACAAGATATAAAGGTGTAGCGGTTTTACATTTTTTATTGAAAAGGCCATAGTAGTCTTTATTTAAAAAACGAATCTACAAATTCTATTTTATTAAAAACTTGCAAATCTTCAATCCCTTCTCCTACGCCTATATACTTCACAGGTATTTGGAACTGGTCTGAAATTCCGATTACGACACCGCCTTTTGCAGTTCCGTCTAATTTGGTTACAGCAAGCGCTGAAACTTCAGTAGCAGCCGTAAATTGTTTGGCTTGTTCAAAAGCATTTTGGCCAGTAGATCCGTCAAGAACTAATAAAACATCGTGGGGAGCATCGGCTACGACTTTCTGCATCACGCGTTTTACTTTTGTCAATTCGTTCATTAGGTTTACTTTGTTGTGCAAACGCCCGGCTGTATCAATGATTACCACATCAGCATTTTGAGAAACTGCGGATTGAAGGGTATCGAAAGCTACAGAAGCCGGATCGCTTCCCATTTGCTGTTTTACAATAGGAACCCCAACTCTGTCGGCCCAAATCTGCAATTGATCGATAGCTGCAGCACGAAAAGTATCGGCAGCACCAAGAACAACTTTGTACCCGGCTTTGTTGAATTGATGCGCCAGCTTTCCAATGGTAGTTGTTTTCCCAACTCCATTGACTCCGACAACCATCAAGACATAAGGCTTTTTATCTTTTGGTATTTCAAATTCTGTGGCTTCGCCAGAATTTGTTTCTGATAATAATCCTGCAATTTCTTCACGAAGGATTTGGTTCAGCTCGTCAGTCCCGAGGTATTTGTCATTAGCAACACGCTCTTCGATTCTAGTGATAATTTTCAGGGTCGTATTTACACCTACATCTGATGAAACTAAGATTTCTTCTAGATTGTCAAGGACTTCATCATCAACTTTTGATTTCCCCGCTACGGCTTTGGTAAGCTTTGAAAAGAAAGAGGTTTTTGTTTTTTCTAGGCCTTTATCAAGGCTTTCTTTTTTTTCTGATGAAAATATTTTCTTAAAAAAACTCATTTTTTTGATTGGTTAGATTTTGCGGCTATCAGATTTTATACATTCTAATATTCCTAAAATTTAAGGAAAACGACATGATTCGTCTTCTCTAAATTTCAAGACAAATATAAAAATAAAAAAGCTACTTCCGAATGAAAGTAGCTTTTCTATATAATGTCTGAATGATTATTTCTTTTTCAAGAACTCGTCAACTAATTCAGGAGCCATAACGCTTTCAACGAAAGTGTAAGCACCAGTCTTAGGAGATTTTACCATTTTGATAGCTTTTGTTAATCTCTTAGAAGCTGTCTGTAAGGTTGCTACGGTTTTCTTTGCCATGACTAATAATTATTTAATTTCTTTATGAACAGTTACTCTTTTCAAGATTGGATTAAATTTTTTAATCTCTAATCTGTCTGGAGTATTTTTTTTGTTCTTTGTTGTTATGTATCTTGATGTACCTGGTTGACCACTAGTTTTGTGCTCAGTACATTCTAAAATTACCTGGATTCTATTACCTTTCTTTGCCATCTTGCTATATATTATTTAGGAAGGATTATTTAATAAATCCGTTAGCTTTAGCTTCTTTCAAAACTGCAGCAATTCCGTTTTTGTTGATAGTTTTTATTGTAGATGCAGCTACTCTAAGAGTAATCCATCTGTCTTCTTCAGGAAGATAAAAACGTTTTTTAACTAAGTTTACAGAAAATTTTCTCTTAGTCTTGTTCATCGCGTGGGAAACATTGTTTCCAACCATCGCTCTTTTACCCGTAAGGTCACAAACTCTTGACATTATGCTTATCTTTTATCGTTATTCAAAATCAGGGTGCAAAGAAACAAAAAAGAAACCTTTATACAAAATAATTAAAGTAGATTTTTTAAAATTTCTTTCTGAAGCATTTCAAAAGCCGTATTTACCGCTCTATCAATGACTTTTTCGCGCGGTTGGCCAAAGTGGAATTCTTCGCATATTATATTATTTGGAGCTGGATTTGGCGTTGCCAAAGCAATAAAAACCGTTCCTACTTCCGCCGGCGAATATCCTTTTTCTGGCCCTGCATTTCCTGTAGTAGCAATGGCATAATCGGTTTGAAGCAATTTTTGAGCTCCAAGCGCCATCTCAATAGCTACTTCTCGGCTTACAACAGAATACTTTTCAATCAGCTCTTGCGGAACTTTTAAAATTTCGGTCTTTACTTCGGTTGCATAACTCACTACGCCTCCTTTAAAGTAAGCTGAGGAACCTGGAATTGAAGTCAGCAATTGGGCTATTTTGCCTCCAGTACAGCTTTCGGCAGTAGAAACTGTCATTTTATTTTTCGTCAGCAATCTGCCAAGAATCACTTCTAAGGTTTCGTTTTCATCATAGCCTACGATGATATCGCCTATAATCTTTGAAAGCGAATCCACATTTTCTTCAATAGCATTTTGCAGAACCTGCTCGTCTGTTCCTCGTGCAGAAAGACGGAGCCTCACTCTTCCGGGGCTTGGTAAATAGGCCAGCTTTATAAACTCAGGAAGATTGTTCTCCCAGGCTTCAATTCTTTCGGCCACAAGACTTTCTCCTTGTCCGTAGGTAAGTACGGTTTTATGAATAATAAACGGACGTTTATATTCTCTTACCACTTTTGGCACAACTTCATTTTCGATGAGATATTTCATCTCGTAAGGAACGCCTGGAAGAGAAACAAATACTGTATTTTCTTTTTTGAGCCACATTCCTGGCGCCGTGCCAACTTTATTGTGCAACACAGTCGCTTTTGACGGAACAAGTGCTTGGTCTTTGTTTATTTGGGAAATTGGACGCTTGTAAAATCCTTCGATTAATTCTGTCACATGAGCAAGAACTTGTTCATTTACAACCAATTCATCTTCAAAATAATCGCAAAGCGTTTTTTTGGTGATATCATCTTTCGTCGGACCTAAACCGCCGGTAATAACAACCAGTTCTACTTGGTTCTGAAGGTGTTTCAGCGTTTCTAAAATATGATCTCGACTGTCGCTGATAGAAATTACTTCATGGATATCAATCCCTATTTTGTCTAGAGATTTTGCTATAAAAGCAGAATTGGTATCGATAATCTGCCCGATCAGGATTTCATCTCCTATGGTTACAATAGTTGCTTTCACGGATATTTTTGATTTTGGATTGCAGACCTGAGAATCTTAAACGAACTAAATATTAAAATCCTTACGGATTTCTTTGACCGCTTTCTCAACCCTATCTGCTATACTTTTGTAGGTTTCTTTGATTTCTTTCTTTTTTCCCTCGCGTTTTGTCCAATCTTCAATCAAAAGAATTTCTTCAAAAGCTACGGTCATTCCAAGCAAATCTAAAGTTGGCTTGATCTTATGGGCATAGCCATAAGCCAGCTTATAGTCTTTCTCTTTTATTCCTTTTTTGACATTTTTCAAGTCAGCCGGAACCTCAGTTACGAAAAGATTTATGATGTCTTGGACAAACTCGCTATCGTTATCCGAAATCTCATAGACTTTTGCTAGATTGTAATGTATAGCCATTATTTTACTTGTATTCTAAATAATTTATGTCCTTCTAAAAATCCTTCCAGAATATCATCTGGATTGACTCTTTCAACTCCTTCTGGCGTTCCTGTGAATATAATATCGCCAATTTTCAGCGTAAAATATTGCGAAACATAAGAAATAAGTTCGTCAATCTTCCAGAGCATGTGGCTTGTATTTCCAATCTGGACTGGTTTTCCATTGTTGGTCAATTCAAATGTAAGATTTTCTAGAGAATTGAATTGCGATTTTGGCAAAAATTCTCCAATAACAGCCGAACCGTCAAACGCTTTGGCTTTTTCCCACGGAAGTCCTTTTTCTTTTAGGGTTGCTTGCACATCACGTGCCGTAAAATCAATCCCTAAGCCGATCTCATCATAATATTTGTGAGCGAATTTAGGCTCTATATGTTTTCCTACCCTATTTATTTTGACCAAAATTTCGACCTCATGATGAATGTCGTTGCTAAATTCCGGAATAAAAAAAGGAAAATTTTTAGGAAGTATTGCAGTATCCGGCTTTAAGAAAATTACAGGCTCCGAAGGTTTCTCGTTTTGCAACTCTTCGATATGCTTGGTATAATTTCTTCCGATGCAGATTATTTTCATAAACTCAATGTTCTGTTTTCACATTCTAGTAAAAAATCGCTGACGGATCTTACTAGCTTAGTTTGTTATTCAGTTTTCTCAGCTTGATTGCCGTCAACACTTTTTTAGTATATAGCGGAAAGTCTGCATTTTGTATCCATCCGAAATAACCCGGCTCGGCCTCAAGCACTTTTTCAACCTTGGCGCCTTTGTGTTTTCCGAAAGTAAAGATTTCTTCGTTGTCTTTGTCTAAAGCGATAAAGCCTGCAAAATCAACTGATTTTTTTCGTGTCGTATATTCCGAAAGCGATTTCATATCATGAGGAAGATCTTCATAACGAGTCAACTGCGCTTTTAATATTTCATAAGTCGCCATAGTGTCGGCTTCGGCAGAATGCGCATTTTCAAGGCTCTGTCCGCAATAGAATTTATAAGCAGCACTTAAGGTTCTTTCTTCTTTTTTATGGAAAATTGTCTGGATATCTACCGCAACTCGGTTTTTCATATCAAAATCAACTCCGGCACGCAATAGCTCCTCTGCTAATAGCGGAATATCGAATCGATCTGAATTGAATCCAGCCAAATCTGAATCTTTTACCATAGTATGAATCGTAACGGCCAGCTCTTTAAAAGTAGGCTCATTCGCCACTTTTTCATTGGTAATTCCATGAACAGCAGTAGTCTGCGGTGGTATAGGCATTTCTGGATTTACAAGCCAAGTCCTGCTTTCTTTATTTCCGTTTGGGAAAACTTTAAATATTGATATTTCTACAATCCTGTCTTTACAGATATCGATTCCTGTGGTTTCGAGGTCGAAAAAACAGATTGGTTTTGTCAGTTTAAGTTCCATTTTCTTGTTTTTATGGACTGCAAAGATAACGGTTTTTGTATTGAATTTCTGTTCAAAAGTTTACTGTTTATGCTATAGACAAACATCAAAACCTTTTATTGTCAGCTTCTTATTTTCTAGAGTCTTCAAGAATTTATGAAGAAAAAAACTACTCCTTCTAAGTTTTTCATTAGATTTACTTTTTGCCTCGAGCAATTAACAACTCTGATATGAAAATAAAAACAATCGTCGCATTTACTCTTATCTTCTCTAGCCTTTCAGCCTATTCACAAGACAAAAACTTGCAGTGGATTAATGAGAATGCAGTTTCTTTAGCTGAAAATCATTCCTCTGATACCACTTTTTCATTTTTGGATTCGGAATTAAAAGAAAATACTATTCTAGGACTAGGAGAGGCTTCGCATGGAACGCATGAATTTTACACCCAGAAGGCACACATCATTCAATATTTAATCACGAATAGCAATTATAAGCTAATTGGCTTTGAACTCACACAAGTCTACCTCAAGCCTATTAATGACTATATCCAAAACGGAAACGGAGACCTGAAAGGACTTATGAAAGACCTCATGCTGTACAATACTCAGGAAATTTTCGAACTTTTTCAATGGATAAAAGAATACAACCAAAAACAGACGGCTTCTAAAAAAGTAGTTCTTTTTGGATTTGACAGCGAAGATTTTTGGCACGACCCTCTTACACGAGACAAAAACATGGCCGAAACAATTATTAAGACACAAAAAGTCGATAAGCTGAAAACAATTATCTGGAGCCATAACGTACACATAGCAAAAGACAAAACCATGGCAGAAGTTGAAGCAATGGGTGGTTATCTAAAACAAGAATTCGGTTCCAAATACTATGCTTTGGGTTTTGACACTTATCAAGGAAGCGTAAATGTAATCGCGGAAGGAAAAATTGCAAAACATAGTTTTGATTCCGATCCAAATACATTTTCTGGATTGTTTTCTAAAGCAAAAGCAGGCAACTTTTTTCTTTCTTTTCACAAAAAATCAAATCCTTTTTTGCAGAATAAAAACAAAATCACCAACATCTATTCGGTATGGACAGAGAGCAGAGCCTTGCCGATACAGCCAGGTTTAGATTTTGATGCTATTGTATTCGTTCGCGAAACTACTGCATCTTTTATCCTTGAATAGAACACAGTTTAGGGCATAAAAAAACCTCTCGCTTGAGAGGTTTTTTATTTATAATGGATTCGATTAGAAATCTCTATTGACATCAAAAGCTTCAAGATAATCGGCAACGCGTTTCACAAAGCTTCCTCCTAGTGCGCCATCTACAACACGGTGATCGTAGCTGTGAGAAAGGAACATTTTTTGACGGATTCCGATAAAATCGCCTTCAGGAGTTTCAATAACCGCCGGTACTTTTCGGATAGCTCCAAGAGCCAAAATTCCTACTTGTGGCTGGTTGATAATCGGCGTTCCAAAGACACTGCCGAAAGTTCCTACATTCGTAACTGTGTAGGTTCCTCCTTGCGTATCGTCTGGTTTTAGTTTTCCTGCTTTTGCACGGTTCCCTAAATCGTTCACCGCTTTTGCCATACCTACAAGGTTTAGCTGGTCAGCATTTTTGATTACAGGAACAATCAGGTTTCCGTTTGGCAATGCTGCCGCCATTCCAAGATTGATATTTTTTCTTTTGATGATATAATCGCCGTCAACAGAAATATTCATTCCAGGGAAATCTTTCAAGGCTTTCGCCACAGCTTCCATAAAGATTGGCGTAAAAGTCAGCTTCTCGCCTTCTCTTTTTTCGAAAGCATTTTTCACTTTATCCCTCCATTTCACGATGTTGGTCACATCAACTTCGATAAACGACTGAACGTGAGCCGAAGTCTGAACTGAAGCAACCATATAGCCTGAAATCAGCTTGCGCATTCTGTCCATCTCCACAATTTCATCGCCTCCGTTTACTGAAACCGGAACCGCCGCTGTAGCTTTAGGTGCAGGACTGCTTGGTGCAGAAACTACCGGAGCTGGAGCCTCTTGGCTTGTTCCTTTAGTTTCTTTTCTTTTTGCTACATAGCCTAATATATCGTCTTTTGTTACTCTTCCATCTTTCCCAGAACCATTGATTGATTCTAATTCAGCTACAGAAACTCCTTCTTCTTTTGCAATGTTTTTTACTAAGGGCGAAAAGAATTTTTCTGAATTGGAGAAATCTTGCGGTGTCGAAACAGCTTGCTGTGCCGCTTCTACCGTTTTTTCGATTACGGCTGCTGAAGCTGGCGCTTCTTCTTTTGGTGCTTCTACAACAACACCTCCTGATACCTCAATATAAGCGATTGTCTGACCGACTTTTACAACGTCGTCAACATTGAAAAGGATTTCAGATAAAACTCCTGATACTTCAGAAGGCACTTCAGAATCTACTTTATCAGTAGCAATTTCAAGTACTGCTTCGTCGGCTTCAATTGGGTCGCCTACTTTTTTTAGCCAGTTGGTAATGGTTGCTTCTGCAACGCTCTCTCCCATTTTTGGAAGTTTCAATTCAAATTTTGCCATATTGTTAACCTAATGGTGAATTTTTATTTTCTGCTTGCAAAATTAGTGATAATTTTTAGGCCACGCCAAGAATTATATAATTTTACGATACTTTTTTTAAACACAAACTGCACAAATTTATTCTAAATTTGAAGCGTTAAGAACTTAATCTTCATCATTTTAAAATCGAACGACTTCTCCTCTGTCGTTATTGCTATTGCTTCCAATAATGAAATCAGATTTTTTAGGCAGGATTTTAAAAGTCACTTTTTTGTTTTTGTGCGCTTCCAAAACGGAGATGCACTCCTTGAACGTATGGTGATTGTTATCAAGAATCACTTCTACAGGCTCCTTATCCGAAAACGTTTGCGAAAATACTGCTTTTTGGTTTTCAAATTTCTGGATTTGGATATTTTTTTTCAGTGCAACTTGTAATTTTTCTTTAAGAACTTGGTCGTCTGACACAAAAATATAACTTTCCGGATTAATTCTAGGTTTCGATTTTCCTTGAAACATTTTTATGAAAGAGAAGAAAAGCATTCCAAATTTCATAAAAATCGAGAAGAAAATCGAGGACTTCATATTCTTTTCATAAAACAGCTCCATTCCTTGCTGAAAACGCTTCATATAAGTTCCGTCTTTTACGGTACTTTCTCCTTTATAGTGAATGATGCTGGTTTCGTGAAAATAATAATTTGACAATCCTTTCTTTAGTACAGAAAACGAAAAGTCAATATCTTCTCCGTACATAAAATACCGTTCGTCAAAGCCCCCTACTTCTTTGTAAAGCTCTCGTTTCAGCACCATAAAAGCACCAACTAAAACAGCAGCCTTTCCTGTCTGATTTTCTGTAAGATGCCCTGCATAATAACGTCCGAATACGTTTGATGAAGGTGCCATTTTATAAAGTCCGGATATTTTTGTGAAGGCTACCCAAGGCGATGGAATTCCTCTTTTTGATTCTGGAAGAAAGTTTCCTATCCCATCAATCAGCTTGCAGCCAATGATACCTAAATCGGTTTTGGTTCGGGCAAAGGCTAGGATTTTTTCAAATGTATCTTCGGCGACAACAGTATCTGGATTTAATATGCAGATGTATTCTCCTTTTGCTTTTTCAACTCCTATGTTATTGCCTTTGGGGAAGCCAACGTTTTCCTTGTTTTCGATTAAGATTACCTCCGGAAAACGTTCTTTTATCATCTGACAGCTATCGTCTGGCGAATTGTTGTCGACAACGATAATCTCCGCCTCAAGTCCGCGAATAGCTTCTTGGACGCTCAGAATGCACTGCTCGAGAAAATAACGGACATTGTAGTTGAGAATGATTACGGATAACTGCATTGAGCAAATATAAATAGATTTTTAGATTGCTCCATTAGGAATAGCGAGATTCTCTCACTTCATATAAAATCGTTCTTTTATCTCTTTCTTGGATTCGGGGTCGATGCCATAAAAATCGATATATTCTACTTTAGGCTTCAGGCTTTTTGATTCTTCCATCGAAAGAAACATTTTGCTGAGAATCATTTTCTTGCCATTGACAGTGGTTTTTACGTGCGGCTTGTCTTTAGGGCCAAGTTCCATGTAGAGCTTTTTGCCCGGATAGGAAACTAGCGAAAACTCATAGTGGTTCTCTTTTAATTTTTGGATTTCTATGCCATAGGCCAGCTTACGCTGTAATTTAGTGAGTTCTTCCTTAACGCCGCCTTTTGTATAGGCAATCCTATGGATTTTTATAGGCTCAACGTCATCGAATCTTTTATTTGTAAAATTAGCCTCATAAACAAAGGTGTTATGATTCTGGCTGTGCTGTATATAGAACAAGTGATTGTCAGCCATTGCAGGCGTTGGATAGCCTTTTTGCGCTTGCATACTGATTGAAATAAAAAGCAGTAGGTATATTTTTTTCATTGTATTGCAATTAGTTAGCATCACGAATATACTAAATAGTTAATAATGTAAGTTTTTTTCTATTGTTAAAACTTAATTAGCCTCTCTCAATTAAAACATCATTTCAGCTTTATTTCTCCAGAAGTATACAAATTGATTGCTTTTTTCAAAAGAACTTCAATAGTTTCTATCGGTAAATCTTCATTTGGATCAAACAGCATGATTTTCATCCTTGAGCGTTTTTCGGCAATCAATTTGGGATGATCCAAGCGTGTACCTTCTACCATCCCCAAATAAGGCTGCTTGTATTTTTTATGGATCCATAAATAGCAGAACATTTTTTGCTTGTAGCAGAAGAAAGGCATGCCATATTTCAGCACATTCGTAATTTCAGCATCCTGTGAAAGGATAATATCCTTCAAGGCAAGAAGGCAGCTCCTAACGGGCTCCTCCTGTTTTAGGTAGAAATTATCTATTTCCTTTATTTCGTTCATATCCAAGTTTTCAGTACAACTGACAATCAAATATATCAATTTATAAATAACCTTTTAGACTAGATTCTTTTAAGAGACGCCAGTTTTAAATCGACAATAACTTATTTTGGTTTTAAAAAGTTACTTTTGCAAAAAATTTCTACCGTGAATTACTTATCTGTTGAGAATATTTCGAAATCTTTTGGAGAGCGCACGCTTTTCAAGGACATTTCGTTTGGAATTAATAAGGACCAGAAAATTGCTTTTATCGCGAAAAACGGTTCGGGCAAGACATCAATCATGAAAATTATCAATGGTGATGACGAACCAGATACAGGCCAAGTGGTAATCCGCAAAGATATCAAGATGGCCTTCTTGTCGCAAGACCATAACCTCCAAGACGAATTGACGATTGAAGAAAGTATTTTTGCTTCCGACAACGAAACTCTTGACGTAATCCACCAGTATGAAAAAGCATTGGAAAATCCGGAAGATGAAGAAGCCTACCAAAAAGCTTTTGACCGCATGGACCAATTCAACGCATGGGATTTTGAGACGCAGTTCAAACAGATCCTATTCAAGCTAAAGCTGGAAGATTTCAAGCTCAAAGTAAAAAATCTCTCCGGTGGACAAAAAAAGCGTTTGTCTCTGGCTATTATTTTGATCAACCGTCCCGACTTATTGATTCTCGATGAGCCTACCAACCATTTAGATTTAGAAATGATCGAATGGTTAGAAAGCTATTTTGCTAAAGAAAATATCACGTTGTTTATGGTAACGCACGACCGTTTCTTCTTAGAGCGCGTCTGCAATGAGATTATCGAACTTGACAATGGAAAACTATACCAATACAAAGGCAATTATTCCTATTATCTAGAAAAAAAAGAAGAACGAATTGCTTCTGAAAACTCAAGTGTCGACAAAGCACAGAATCTTTTCAAAAAAGAATTAGAATGGATGCGCAGGCAGCCAAAAGCGAGAACTACCAAATCCAAATCGCGCCAAGATGACTTTTATGTAATCAAGCAAAAAGCTGAAAGCCGACGCAAGGAAAACAAGGTAGAGCTTGAAATCAACATGGAACGTATGGGGAGCAAAATTATTGAGCTTCACAAGATTTCAAAACGTTTTGGCGACAAGATTATCTTAGACAATTTTAGTTTCGATTTTCAACGCGCAGAACGCATCGGTATTATCGGAAAAAACGGTACTGGAAAATCTTCTTTCCTAAATTTATTGACCGGAACCATTCCTCTTGACAGCGGGAAAGTGATTGTTGGAGATACGATAAAAGTCGGATATTATACCCAAAGCGGTATCAATCCAAAACCTGGCCAGCGTGTTATTGATGTCATAAAAGAATACGGAGAATATATTCCACTGACGAAAGGAAAGATTATTTCGGCTTCGCAGTTGCTGGAGCGTTTCCTTTTTGACAGCAAGAAACAATATGATTATGTAGAAAAATTAAGCGGAGGCGAATTAAAACGATTGTATTTATGTACCGTTTTGATTCAAAATCCAAACTTCCTGATTCTCGATGAGCCTACGAATGATTTGGATATCGTAACTCTAAATGTATTGGAAAGTTTCCTTTTGGATTATCCTGGATGTCTGCTTGTAGTTTCACATGACCGTTACTTCATGGACAAAATCGTAGACCATTTATTCGTATTTCGTGGTGAAGGCGTGATTGAAGATTTCCCTGGAAACTATTCTGACTTTAGGGCGTATGAAGACAGTGCCGACGTACAGCAAAAAGAAGACAACAAGACCGAGAAAAAAGCCTGGAAGCAAAATAATCCGACAGGAAACCTGACTTTTAACGAGCAGAAAGAATTCCAGAAAATCGAACGCGAAATCAAAGATCTGGAAATCGAAAAAGCCAAAATTGAACAGCTATTTTCTGATGGAAAAGTCGCAGACGCCGATATTGAGAAAAAAGCCAATGAGCTCCAATCCATAATTTCGAAAATCGAAGACAAAGAAGAACGATGGTTTGAGCTTTCCGCCAAAATGGAAGGCTAATTAAAAGCATGCATATCCTAACTTCATATTTAAAATTTCTATGGAATTCAAGCAATGCGCACGGAGTTCATTCTCCGTTTGTATTTGATTTGGTTCGGAAATGCTTTTATGACACAAAGAAATATAGCGAATACAAAACCTTAAAAAAATACCGCGATTCACTTTTAGAAAATAAAAACACGATTGAAGTAACCGATTTTGGATCTGGCTCAAGAGTATTCAAGTCCAACATTCGGGCTATAAACCAGATTGCTAAAAATGCAGGAGTTTCTTCTAAAAATGCTCGGCTTTTATTTCGAATCGTACGCTATTTTCAGCCTGAAAACGTCTTAGAAATAGGAACTTCGCTCGGATTAGCGACTTCTGCGCTAACTTTAGGAAACTCCAAAGCAAAAATTACGACTTTAGAAGGGTGTCCCCAAACGGCGAAAGTGGCCCAGCAGCAATTTCAAGACTTCAACTTTAATGTGACTTCTGTCGTAACTAAATTTGAAGCGTATTTGGAATCTGAAAACATCCAATCCGCAACCTACGATCTTATCTATTTTGACGGGAACCATTCAAAAGAAGCCACATTACACTATTTTGAAGCCTTGCTTCCAACAATTACGAATGAAACCGTCTGGATTTTCGATGACATCCATTGGTCTTCTGGAATGCAAGAAGCCTGGGAAACTATAAAAAAGCATCCAAAAGTAACCGTTACGATTGACACGTTCCAATGGGGATTGGTCTTTTTTAGAAAAGAACAAGAAAAAGAACATTTTATACTGCGCACTTCAAACTTTTTTTTAGTAAACAGCATTTTGGGTATCCGAAAGCTCTGGGGACTATTGCCTTAATTATTTTACAACGCCTTGGTCAGTTCTTTGGTCATGTTAGAAAGCCCTGCAGTTAAAACCATTACAAATAAAAAAGACTGCCTTTTACAGCAGTCTTTTCCAAACTTAAATAACTATTTTTATTCTTTTGCTTTCTGGTTTTCTTCAGCTTTCGCTCCCATTCTTTCCCATTTGAATTTTGGAGCAAATTTAAATTTCAGTTCCGCTATTTTCGCGTTGTCTTTAGAAGAAAGACCTTCTTTTTCAACTTTATTTTTATGTGCATCTAAAGCTTCATACATTGCCTTGATCTCGTCAAAATCTTCTCTTGAATAAGTATCTTTATTTTTATCGAACTCATTATAGAAATCATTATAGACTCTCAAGATGTTATCCTTGTTTACCCAAGAGAAATTCATGTCTTCTCCAATTTTTCCAGCGCCAAAATAAGCATCTCTCAATAATTGTTTTTTATTTGCTGGTTGGCTCGCTGCTGCCGCTTTCGCTGCTTCTGCATCTTTGGCCGCTTCTGCATCTAATTTTGCTTTTAGCTCTGCATATTTTGCTTTTGATTTTTCAAGCCTTGCTTCGGCAGCTGCTTTATCCTTTAGCTCGGCTAGGGCCGCTTCGGCTTCGGCAGTTCTTTCATTATAAGAAACTTCAATAGTTTGCCAATTTGCTTTTGCATCGGCTACCGCAACATTGGTGACAGAGTCTACATATTTTTCATATGACCCTACAGTCATTTCGGCTTGTTTTTCGCTTTCGCTCTTGCAAGAAACAAAAGCAATCGCAATGATTGCTCCTAAAAATAAATTAATCTTTTTCATAAGTTAATGGTTTTAATTAAAATTGTTCTTATAAATTTAGCTATAAAAAAAATAAAGCTAGTATTTGAGTTAATTTTTTATGAATACTTTAATATAAAAAAATCTCTTTACCTTCATTTCTTTAACAATCTACGACAAAACCATTTTATAAAAATTCATTACTTTTAGGCTCAAATTAAAATTATGTCATTAATCAAAATCACCAATATAAAAAGAGACTTTGTCCTCGGAAACGAAATTATCAACGTCCTCAAAGGAATCGACCTTAATATCTCGAAAGGAGAATATGTTGCGTTGATGGGACCTTCGGGCTCTGGAAAGTCTACGTTGATGAACCTTCTCGGCTGTCTTGACACCCCAACATCAGGGCAATACATCTTAAATGGAAATGACGTAAGTCAGATGAGCGATGATAACCTGGCCGAAATACGCAATAAAGAAATTGGGTTTGTCTTTCAGACCTTTAACCTATTGCCAAGAACGACGGCCTTGAACAATGTAGCACTTCCTATGATTTATGCCGGCTACTCAAAATCCGAACGTCTTGCAAGAGCAGAACAAGTATTAAAGCAGGTAGGTCTTGGTGACCGAATGGACCATGAGCCCAACCAGCTTTCTGGAGGACAACGTCAGCGTGTTGCTGTTGCCAGAGCTTTAGTCAACAAGCCTTCAATCATTTTGGCAGATGAGCCGACTGGAAACCTTGACAGTAAAACTTCTGTTGAAATCATGAACCTTTTTAATGAAATCCATGCCAACGGAAACACCGTAATCTTGGTGACCCACGAAGAAGATATTGCGGCCTATGCCCATAGAATCATAAGACTTCGCGATGGATTAGTAGAAAGCGACAAGCCAAACAAATAAATAGCAATAGCAAAAACTCATTATTTAAGCTACATTTCCTTTTGGAAACAATAGTTTTTGTCTGACACCCAAAATCAAAAACACAATGAAAGTATATACAAAAACAGGAGACAAAGGAACTACCGCCTTGTTTGGAGGCGACAGAGTTCCTAAGCACCATATCCGAATTGAAAGCTACGGAACTGTCGATGAACTTAATTCCCATATCGGGCTTATTCGCGACCAAGAAATAAATACACATTATAAGGAAATTTTAATCCGAATTCAAGACCGGCTCTTTACTGTCGGTGCCATTTTGGCTACACCACCCGAAAAAGAAATCTTGAAAAACGGAAAACCAAGATTAAATATTCCCAAAATAATCGAAGGCGACATACAATTACTTGAAAATGAAATTGATAATATGGAAAACGCCTTGCCACCCATGACACATTTTGTGCTTCCCGGCGGACATACCACTGTGTCATATTGTCACATTGCGCGCTGCGTATGCCGACGTGCAGAACGCCTTTCGGTACATTTAAATGAGATTGAGCCTACCGACGAGCTCGTAATTAAGTACTTAAACCGACTTTCTGACTACCTTTTTGTACTGGCACGAAAGTTGTCCTACGACCTTAAGGCAGATGAAGTGAAATGGATTCCTGAAAAACAGTAATCCTAGTGCAGACGGAGGTTCCGGACGACAGATTAAGATTAGCAGACAATATAAAATCTGAAATCGCATATCTAAAATCAGGCAACTCGAAAAAACGTTCTTGACTTTTTTAAAATAAATACAATTTTACTTGACTATTTCAGTAAAAAAATTATTTTTGCATAAATTATTAAATCGATATCAGATGTATTGGACATTAGAATTGGCATCCTATTTAAGTGATGCGCCGTGGCCTGCAACCAAAGACGAACTTATCGACTATGCTATTAGAGCTGGAGCACCATTGGAAGTAGTGGAAAATCTTCAGTCTATTGAAGACGAAGGTGAAATCTACGAATCAATGGAAGAGATTTGGCCAGATTATCCAACTGACGAAGATTATCTTTGGAACGAGGATGAATATTAAAAATAATAAACACAACGAAAAAGTCTCACTTGAGGCTTTTTTTTTGCTTAAATTTGCAACATTTTATAAATAGAAATACAACAAACCATGAGTTTCATCAACAGCATATTAAAAGCTTTTGTGGGCGACAAATCGGAGAAGGATGTAAAATCCATCATGCCGATCATCAACAAGATAAAAGCATACGAAGAAACATTAGCTTCCCTTTCGCACGACGAACTGAGAGCCAAAACAATCTACTTCAAAGAAAGAATTAAAGAAGCAAGAGCAGATAAAGACGCTAAGATCGCTTCCTATAAATTAGAAGTAGAAAAAACGCAAGATATCGATGCCAGAGAAGATATCTACGCTTCTATCGATGCTCTTGAAAAAGAAGCTTACGATATTTCTGAAAAAACTTTGATGGAAATTCTTCCTGAAGCGTTTGCCGTTGTAAAAGAAACTGCCAAAAGATTCAAAGACAATACTCAGATTACAGTAAAGGCAACTCCAAAAGATTTGGAACTTTCTGCTACAAAAACATATATTACTATTGAAGGCGACAATGCAATCTGGGCCAACACTTGGAATGCCGCTGGAAAACAGATTACTTGGGACATGATTCACTACGACGTGCAGTTGATTGGTGGTATGGTGTTGCACCAAGGTAAAATTGCCGAGATGCAGACGGGTGAAGGTAAAACGTTAGTCGCTACCCTTCCTTTATATTTAAATGCCTTGACAGGAAACGGAGTACACTTGGTAACCGTGAACGACTACTTGGCAAAACGTGATAGCACATGGAAAGCACCTCTATTCGAATTCCACGGCTTGACAGTTGAATGTATCGACAATTACCAGCCAAATACCGAAGGCAGAAGAAAAGCGTACAACGCCGATATTACTTACGGAACAAATAACGAATTCGGTTTCGATTACCTAAGAGACAACATGGCACACACGCCAGAAGAGTTGGTTCAAAGAAAACACAACTTCGCGATTGTCGATGAGGTCGATTCGGTTTTGGTTGATGATGCTAGAACGCCGTTGATCATATCCGGTCCAGTTCCACAAGGTGACCGTCATGAATTTAATGAATTGAAGCCAAAAGTTGACAATCTTGTAAACTTGCAAAGACAATTGGCAAACGGTTTCTTGGCCGAATCTAAAAAACAATTAAAAGAAGGCAATACTAAAGAAGCAGGATTCTTATTGTTGAGAGCTTACCGAAGCTTGCCTAAAAACAAAGCATTAATCAAATTTCTGAGTGAAGAAGGCGTTAAGCAATTGCTTCAAAAAACAGAAAACCAATACATGCAAGACAACAACCGCGATATGCACAAGATCGATGAGGCCTTGTATTTCGTGATTGAAGAAAAAAACAACCAAGTTGAACTGACAGACAACGGAATTAAATTCCTTTCTGGAGATACTGACAGCGATTTCTTTATCCTTCCAGACATCGGAACCGAGATTGCAAGAATCGAAAAATTGAATCTTGACAAAGATGCAGAAGCTGAAGAAAAAGAAAAACTATTCCAAGATTTCAGCATCAAAAGCGAGCGTATCCACACCTTGACACAACTATTAAAAGCATACACTTTATTCGAAAAAGATACAGAATATGTAATCATGGACAACAAAGTATTGATTGTTGATGAGCAAACAGGACGTATCATGGACGGCCGTCGTTATTCTGACGGATTGCACCAAGCGATTGAAGCTAAAGAAAACGTAAAAATCGAAGCCGCTACGCAAACATTCGCGACAGTTACTTTACAAAATTACTTCAGAATGTACAGCAAATTAGCGGGTATGACTGGTACTGCTGTTACAGAAGCTGGCGAGCTATGGGAAATCTACAAATTAGACGTAGTTGAAATCCCTACCAACAAGCCAATCGCAAGAAAAGATAAAGAAGACTTGATCTACAGAAGTACGCGTGAAAAATTCAACGCAGTAATCGAAGACGTTACAGCCCTTGCTGAATCAGGAAGACCTGTATTGATCGGTACCACTTCTGTCGATATTTCAGAATTATTAAGCCGAATGCTGAAGATGAGAAATATTCCTCACAACGTATTGAACGCCAAAATGCACAAGCAAGAAGCACAGATCGTTGAAGAAGCAGGAAAAGCCGGAGTCGTGACTATCGCAACAAACATGGCAGGTCGTGGAACGGATATCAAGCTTTCTCCAGAAGTTAAAGCTGCCGGAGGTTTAGCTATCGTGGGTACAGAACGTCACGATTCACGTCGTGTTGACCGTCAGTTGAGAGGTCGTGCCGGACGTCAAGGAGATCCAGGAAGCTCGCAGTTCTATGTGTCTTTAGAAGACAACTTGATGCGTTTGTTCGGTTCAGAAAGAGTCGCAAAAGTAATGGACCGTTTAGGCTTGAAAGAAGGCGAAGTGATCCAGCACTCGATGATGACAAAATCAATCGAAAGAGCACAGAAAAAAGTAGAAGAAAACAACTTCGGAGTACGTAAGCGTCTTTTGGAATATGATGACGTTATGAACGCACAACGTGAGGTAGTCTACAAACGTCGCCGTCATGCTTTGCACGGAGAACGTCTGAAGGTAGATATAGCCAACATGATGTACGACACTTGCGAAGTTATCGTTGAAGCGAACAAAGCATCTAACGATTTCAAAAATTTCGAATTCGAATTGATCCGTTACTTCTCTATCACTTCCCCAGTAAATGAAGCTGATTTCGCAAAAATCACGCCTATGGAATTGACCGGAAAAGTATACAAATCAGCTTTAGAATTCTATACTGAAAAAACAGCAAGAAGCGCAAGAGAAGCGTTCCCGATCATCAAAAATGTTTTTGAAAATGAAAACAACCAATTCGAAAGAATTGTAGTTCCGTTTACAGACGGCATCAAGACCTTAAACGTAGTAACCGACTTGAAAAAGGCTTACGAAACAGAAGGTACGCAGTTGATTGGCGATTTCGAGAAAAACATCACTCTGGCAATCGTTGACGAAGCTTGGAAAAAGCACTTGCGCAAGATGGACGAATTGAAACAATCTGTACAATTGGCTGTTCACGAACAAAAAGACCCGTTGCTTATCTATAAATTCGAAGCATTCAATCTGTTCAAAAACATGATAGACAATGTGAACAAAGAAGTAATTTCTTTCTTGTTCAAAGGCGATCTGCCGCAACAGAACACTCCGAATATCCAAGAAGCAAGAGAAGTAGCACGTCCGAAAGAAAACTACAAGACTTCAAAAGACGAAATTCCAAATTCAGATGAAGCTGCTGCAGCAAACCGCGAAGCAGGACAAACTCAAAGACCACAGGTGACGGAAACTATCGTACGCGACATGCCAAAAATCAACCGTAACGACAACGTTACCGTGAAGCATGTCATGAGCGGCAAGACCGAAACCATGAAGTATAAAAAAGCCGAAAGTCTTTTAACTTCTGGCGAATGGGTTATAGTCAATGAATAAGATTTCAGGTTTGAGATTTTAGATTTCAGATTTAGAATAAATATAAATCCCCGATTGCAATTTGCGGTCGGGGATTTTTTATATTTGAAGTATACAAAATTGCTACCACTATGAATTCTGACACTACACAACAGACACTAAATACAATTCAAAACTATCTTGGAGCGCTCGGCCAAAGAGATTTAGAAAAGCTATTGGCTTTCTTTCCTGAAAATGTAGATTGGTTCGTTCCCGGAAATGAAGATGCAGCCCCTTGGCTCGGAAAAAGAAGCACTAAAAAAGAAATCGAAGCCTTTTTTGAGCTATTATGGAAAAATACGGAGCCTCTAAGCGCTACAATTGATCCTATTCTTACAGAAGATAATTATGCTGTCGTAACAGGCGAATTTTCTTCCCGGATGACCAAGACTGGAAAAACATATGAAACTTTATTTTCCATACATTTCACCTTAGAAAACAACTTAATTGTTCGGTATCGCCTGTTGGAAGACAGCTATGCACTTGTGGATTCTTTGAGTAATTAAACTTTAAACATGAAAATCGAAACTCATATAATAAACGAGACCAGAATTGCCGAAATAATTTCAGACACAACAGTAATCGAAACTGCCGAAGACGGATTGGATTTGTTGGGCAATCTTTATTATCAAGATTTTGGCACAATTATACTCCATGAAAAGAATATTACTCCGAGCTTTTTTGACTTAAAGACAGGCATCGCTGGCGAAATACTCCAAAAGTTTTCAAATTACCGCGTTCGTTTGGCAATTGTTGGTGATTTTAGCAACTACCAAAGCAATAGTATCAAAGACTTTATTTTTGAAAGCAATAAGACAGGGCAGATTCATTTTGTGTCTTCTACTTTGGAAGCTTTAGGGAAACTTTCATAAGATTGATAAATGAATCGACACCAGTATAAAAATATGACAATTGAAGTATCCGACTATCCTTCATATAAATACGATTCGGCAGATAACATTTCAATTAAACGTACTGTAAAAAGAAAACTATGAAAACTAAAAACATCTCAATCCGCGCTTTTATTGGAGCCGAAAACTTTGAAGTATCGCGCAGTTTTTACCGAGACTTGGGCTTTGAAGAGGTAGTCCTATTTCCTAATATGTCTTTTTTTAAGACACAAGAAGGACTAGGATTCTATCTACAGGATGCCTATGTCAAAGATTGGGTAGACAATACTATGCTTTTTTTAGAAGTTGAAAACGTAGCAACCTGCTGGAAAGATCTTTTGGCTTTAGACCTGCCTGCTAAATATAAAAACGTAAGGCTCACTCCTATCCGCCACAACGATTGGGGTAGCGAATGCTTCTTACACGATCCTTCTGGCGTACTGTGGCATTTTGGAGAATTTTCAAAACCATAATTTCAATACAACTCTCCGATTATGACACTCGGGGAGTTTTTATTTTAAAAAAACACGAAAAAAAATTTGCGAAACCAAAAAGTTGCACATATATTTGCAACCAATTAGTTGCTTTAATTAAATAAACAAAACAATGAGGAGAGATGTTTTTCAAGCCATAGCAGACCCAACAAGACGAGCAATTATCGCTCTGATCGCATTGCAGCCCATGACACCCAATGCCCTTGCAGAGCATTTTGACACAACCCGCCAAGCCGTTTCAAAACATTTGAAGATTCTAAATGAATGCGAATTGGTAAAGCAAGAACAGCAAGGCAGGGAAATCTATTACCAGCTCGAAATAGACAAAATGAAAGAGATAGACAAATGGCTCGAACAATTCAAGAAAATCTGGGAAAGCCGCTTCAGCCAACTTGACGACCTATTATTAACAATCAAAAAACAAGAAAAATGAAACCAAACCTGCAATTTGACTTCATCGTCGACAAACAAAACAATACCCTAACCGTAAAACGCGAATTTGCCGCAAACCGACAGTTGGTTTGGGACTGCTACACCAAAAGCGAATTATTAGACCAATGGTTTGCGCCAAAGCCATTATCAACTAAAACCAAGTCTATGGATTTTAGCAAAGGCGGCCACTGGCATTATGCCATGGTGGAACCAAACGGTACAGAATACTGGGGACTGACGGAATATACCGAAATACACCCGATCGACTACTACAAAGCGCTTGATGCTTTTTCTGATCCTGATGGTAATATCAATACTGAACTGCCACGCGCCAAATGGAATGTTTCTTTTCAAGATTTTGGTGAAAATGCTATCGTTGAGACCATTGTGACGTATAAATCACTTTCCGATTTAGAAACCGTTATCAATATGGGAATGGAAGAAGGAATGCTTTCGACACTAGAAAAGCTTGACGATTTATTAGCAACCTTAGCAAAATAGCATACAATGGCACAATTTGATCCAAAAGTAGAAGACTATATCGCAAAATCAGCTGATTTTGCCCAGCCTGTATTAAACCACTGGCGACAGCTGGTACATGCCACATGCCCAGATGTTGTAGAAGCAATCAAATGGGGCATTCCCCACTTCGATTACAAAGGCGACTTTATGGTCGTCATGGCTTCCTATAAGAACCATTGCTCCTTTACGTTTATAAAAGCTGAATTACTGAGCGACCCTCGCCTAAAAGACAAGGCAAAACTAAAACCTGTCGAAAGATACTTAGGCAAAATTACCAGTCTGTCTGATTTGCCAGACGATGCCGAGTTTGTTGCCCTGCTTAAAGAAGCGATGGCACTCAATGAAAAAGGCATAAAAGTTTCAATGAAGAAAAATGACACGCCAAAAGTTGTCGAAACGCCCGATTATTTTATCAAAAAACTAGAATCCAACCCAAAAGCAAAAGAAGTTTTCCAAAGCAAATCACCCGCCTTTAGGAAAGAATACAACATTTGGATAGCCGATGCCAAAACCGATGCCACGCGCGAAAAAAGAATGGAAGAAGCCATAGAGTGGATTGCCGAAGGCAAAGGCCGATTCTGGAAATACGCAAAATAAGCCCAACATAATTTTAGTTTTTACCTAATAGTCCCCGATTGTACCCTACAGTTGGGGATTATTAATTTCTAAAATTCATAATTCATAATTCATAATTCATAATTCATAATTCATAAATACACTTCTATCTCTTTTAATACTAATTTTGTTAAACTAAACTTTTAGAAATGGACGGCAAAGATCTATTACGACAGCACATAGCAAAAACAGCTTCATTAACAGACGATGAGTTTGACTATTTCTTTTCGCATTTCAAATCCGAAACTTTCAAAAAAGGACAAGTCATTATTAGCGAGGGTGACCTAGTCGAGAAAGAATATTTTGTGCTTTCAGGATGCCTAAAAGCCTTTTTTGTCAACGACAATATAAAGATGCACATCCTCCAATTCACAATGCCTACTTGGTGGACATCTGATTATGCCGCTCTCTATAACAACACCAAAGCCACCATCTGCATCGACTGTATCTCAGATGCCGAAGTTCTTTCAATTTCTAACGAAGACAGAGAGAAAATCTGCAACGAATTGCATCAAGTCGAGCATTTTTTTCGATGGCGTACCAACAAAGGCTATGTGGCGGCTCAAAAAAGATTGCTTTCCTTCATGAACAATGATGCCAAGACGCGTTATGAAGAACTTCTGGCGCTCTACCCTGCCCTTTATAACATGGTCCCGAAACACCTGATTGCTGCCTATTTAGGAGTTTCAAGAGAAACGCTAAGCCGATTATACACTTCCTCAAAATAGCTTCCTGCAGAATGTGACCTATGTCACCTAGCTCCCCTATATTTCCTTCCGTCCTTTGTACTATAAATTAATAACAATTTAAAGTACAGAAAAATGAAAACACAAAATTTTAAAATTGAAGCACAACAAAGCAGAGTCGAATGGATAGGAAAAAAAGTAACCGGAGCACATAACGGTACAATTGCTATCAAAGAGGGAAATTTTATTTTTAACGACGGCAAGCTTTCAGGCGGAAACGTTAGCATCGACACTACCTCAATTATCATTCTAGATGTTACCGATCCGGCAACCAACGCACAATTTGCAGGCCATTTAGCATCAGACGACTTTTTCTCTAGCGAAAGTTTCCCGACAGCTTCTCTAGAAATCACTTCAGTTAGGCAACATTCAGAAACCAGCTATCATGTCGAAGGCAACCTGACCATAAAAGGAATTACCCATTCTATTGGGTTTGACTTGAAAACAACTGTTACAGGAGAAACGCTCACAGCTTCTGGCAAGATTCTCATCGACCGTACCAAATACGATATGAAATTCCGTTCTGGTAATTTCTTTACCAATCTGGGTGACACTTTAATCTACAATGAATTTGAATTGAATGTAAATCTCGTGGCAAAAGCCATCTGATCTTAATCTAAACAATTAGAAATCATGCCTTACGTAAAAATTGAAGTAACCCGTGAAGGCGTTACAAGAGCACAAAAACAACAGCTGATTGCAGGCATCACAAACCTAATCACCGACGTATTAGACAAAGACCCTAGTCTTACCCACGTGGTCATACAAGAAATAGAACTTGACGACTGGGGCTTTGCCGGAGAACAAGTTTCCGTCCTTCGTGAAAAAGGAATAACTACACAGAAAAAATAATTCGTAAAACTTAGAACAATGAAAACAGCAATAATAACAGGCGCATCTACCGGAATAGGAAAATCCATCGCAAAATTATTTTTAGACAAAGGATACAATGTAGTAATCAACTCGGCCAACGCGAGCAACCTCGAAAGCACCCAAAAAGAACTCGGTCATGCAGACCGTTTGGCTTCCGTAGCCGGAGATATAAGCCATGCTTCCGTAGGAAAACAGTTGGTCGAAACTGCTGTTAGCCGTTTTGGCAAAGTAGATGTAGTAATCAACAACGCCGGCATATTTCAGCCTATGCCCTTTCTAGAGGTAGAAGAAAAAGACCTTGACCGCTTTTTGGAAATCAACCTCAAAGGTACCTTTTTTACCAGTCAGGCTGCTGTAAGGCAGATGCTGCAACAAGGCGGCGGTGCCATCATCAATATCGGCACTGTACTGGTTGACCATGCCATAGACGGCTTTCCTGCTACTGCTCCAATTTCGAGCAAAGGGGGCGTTCATGCACTTACAAGACAGCTTGCCGCTGAATTCGGAAGAAACAATATCCGTGTCAATGCTATAGCGCCAGGCATCATAAGAAGTCCGCTGCAAGCCAAAACTGGCGTGGCTGATGCCGACAGCTTGGCCGGACTGCATTTGCTCAACCGTATCGGCGAAACCCAAGACGTAGCCGAACTAGCCCTTTATCTTGCCGAAAGCAATTTTGTGACTGGAGAAATCATTAATTTAGATGGCGGACATGTAGCCGGACACCGCATTTCCTGATAACCGTTTCACTAAAAAACAAGACGATGAAAAACACGAATGAAAACAGAAAGCGCATAACTTCTGTACTAGAAGATTATTTTAATGGTATTTTTGTAGGTGACATCGATTTGCTAAAAAGCGTTTTTCACCCGCAGGCATTTTTATCGGGCGACATTAAGGGAGAGCCTTATTTTAAAACACTCGACCAATACCTAGAAGGCGTAAAAAATCGAAAGAGTCCGAGCGAACTAGGAGCTGCATTTGGCATGGAAATCTTGTCAATAGAGATTATCAACACCATTGCTATTGCCAAAACACGCGTTCCTATCTTTGAATACAATTATTATGATTTGCTCAGCCTGTCAATAATTGACGGACAGTGGGTCATCACAAACAAGCTATTAACACACGTAAACGAGTAAGTGATGTGGAATAAAACCAAAATAACAGAACTGCTGGGCATCCAATATCCTATCCTGCAAGGGCCTATGGGCGGCGGGTTTTCAACTACCGAACTCTTGGCTGCCGTATCTAATAATGGCGGACTGGGAAGCTATGGAGCGTATACAATCACTCCCGAAGAAATACTGGAAGCCGCCAAGACCATAAAAGTAAAAACGGACAAGCCTTATAACATTAATTTATGGGTGTCAGACGTGGATAAAAGCTTAGCAAACTATTCTCTAGAATCGTTAGAAAAAGTAAAAATTCTGTTCAAGCCTTATTTTGATGAGCTTGGAATTCCCTTGCCGGAACTGTCAACGTATATTCCTTCAAAATTTGAAAAACAGGTAGAAGCGCTATTTGAAATCCGCCCAGCTGTGTTCAGTTTTATATTTGGCATTCCCTCCAAAGAAATCCTTGCAGAAGCCCGAAGGCTCGGAATAAAAACAGTCGGTGCGGCAACAACCCTCGACGAAGCACTGGCGTTAGAAGAAGCGAAAGTAGACGCTATCGTAGCTGCTGGATTTGAAGCTGGAGGCCACCGTCCTTCTTTTCTTAGGCCCGCCCAAGATTCACAAACCGGACTCTTCACTCTGATACAGCAGTTAAAAGCAAAAACAGCTACGCCAATTATTGCGGCTGGCGGTATTGCAGATGCCAAAGGCATAGCCGCGGCGCTGATGCTAGGTGCCGATGCCGTACAGCTAGGCACGGCTTTTCTTGCCACAGACGAATCGGGCGCTACGCCTTTACACAAAGACCTGCTGTTTTCAGACGGCTCAAAACATACGACCCTAACAAAATCCCTTACCGGACGAATGGGCCGAATGATTGCCAACAAAATATCCGACGAAATAAAATTTGAGACCGAAGTGCTTCCTTTTCCGTTGCAGACTAGGCTGATAGCTCCCCTAAAAGTAGCAGCACTAGAACAAGGAAGAACAGATATGGTCAGCTTTTGGTCCGGACAAAACACGACTACCTTAAAACATCATAAAGCAGGAGAACTGATGCAGGCGTTGATTAAGGAAACAAGCCAACTGCTTGCTCTATAGACAATCTTTAATTGAGAAATAATAATCCTCGGTTGCAATTGCAGTCGGGGATTTATTATATTTGGCAAGTGTTTAATCCCGAAAATTATGTTATTGCTAATATTTAAATAGAAAATGCTATATGAAGAAATATATTTTAACAATCTTATTAATCTTTAATTTGACATACACTTTCGGTCAGGATTATGATGAAAAATACGGAGATCCTCAAATTGTACTTATTGAGACCGACCCATGGCTTATGGTCATTGGATCAGATGTTCCCACTTTTACCTTATATGAAAACGGACAAATCATTTACAAGAAAGTTGTCGACAAGAAACTAAAATATTTTGAAGTTCAGAATGACCCAGAAACGATACAAAAAATCATTAAATCGTTTGATATAACTGATAATTTAATAAAGCAAGAAGATTACACTGAAGCTTCAACATCGACAGATCAACCAACTAATATTCTAATTTTAAATTTTTTTGGCGCCGTTAAAGAAATTAGTGTATATGGCAACTTAAGAGATCCAAAAAACGAAACACGCCAAAAAACACCAAAAGATTTTCTAACTGTTTACGATAACATTATTAAATACGAAAACAGTACGGCAAAAGAATGGCTACCTGATACATTTGAAGTAATGGCAACAAAATATAGCTATTCGCCAGAAACGCCTTTAAAATGGAACAAGGATTGGAATGATATAAACAGTAGTACAACCGTAAAAAGAAGCGATGACTTATATAGCATATATTTAGATAAAAAATATTTTCAAGAGTTTATCAAACTATTACGCAGTATGAAGGAAAAGCAAGCGGTTGAGATTAATGGTGAAAAATATTCTTTAACCTATCGACTCCCTTTCCCTAATTTAAAATAAAAGATACTTAGCAAATCAAATCTGTATCTCAAAAAACTAAATCTTACTACTAAAAGCATTATGAAAACAAATAAATTATCCGAATTAACTCTCGAAGAACTCCATAAAGAAAAAAACAAATTAAAAGGAGTCGTGATTGGGTTTGGCATTGTAATGCTCCTAGCCTGCGGCGGACTCTTATTTCTGATTATCAAAAACCAAAACTTTGCGCTTTTTGCGGTTATTCCAGGCTGTATGCTGACATTGCTGCCAAGCTTTATACGATTGGGACAGCTGAATACCGAAATCAAATCGCGAAACTCTAACTAACAACCTCCTGCCAAACTTTTACAAAATGGAAAACACTTGCCTTAACTGCAACCATCTTATAACTGAAAATTTTTGCACCTACTGCGGACAGAAAAAATACAAAAGGATTGACCGAAAATACCTGACCGACGAGGTACAGTATATGGTCATCCATACCAATAAAGGCTTTTTTTATTCGTTAAAAAATATCATTAAGGCTCCCGGAAAGACGGCAAGAGATTTTATCGACGGCAACAGGGTCAACCATTACAAACCCCTTTTGATGGCCTTTGTATTGAGCGGTATTTCAGCCTTCATATCCTTTAAGATTATCGATATGAATTCCGTAATGGAGCGGTACTTTGCAGCGCATACGGAACAAAAAATAGCTGTCTCATGGATGAATGACCTAACATCTGTAATGTCTAGCTACAGTTCTGCCCTAATGCTGCTATTGATTCCGATAGTTTCAATTGTCACGGTCTTAGTATTCCGCAAATGGGGGCAGAATTATTACGAGCATATAATCATGAACACCTATATCCAGATTCTATATACTATTATCTCGATAGTCCTCTTGTCGCCCATAATGTATTTTTTAAAAGACAGTCCCGATACGTTCATGCTTGTAGTAATAGGCTCTACATTCATCATCTATCCGATTATCATGACATGGTTTTATAAGCAATTCTATTCCCAAAAAAGCATAAGCGACGTCATCATAAAGGTGCTTCTGCTTATGGCAGTAGGTATTATATTGTACATAGGGCTTATATTCGCTGTAGCTATTTATATGATTATAACCAATCCTGCAATGTTCCTACAGATACCGCCTAAGTAATACAATTGTTTCAGATACACCATATCGCTATCGACTATTTATAACAAACGCGGGCTTCCAATGGAAGCCCGCGCTATATTTAGAATTTCCTATACTTTCTTAAAAGTAATAAGGACCAGCCCATTCGCTTCTGTCAGAACCTGTACAGTTGGCTCTTACATAAAAAGCATTCCATAAGCAGTACATGTTCGAAATAGAAATAGAAGTGTTAGAAGTTTCAAAAGTATTTCCATTTGCTGGATTATCAGTAGCCTCTTGAACGATAGAAATCGTATAACTCTGAGGGTTGCCTCCCAGATAGCTCCATGAAAAAGCCCTTGTCTCTCCCATTCCTGCATTGCAAGCTCCAGAAATATTCCAGCTGTTTAAGTTAACCGGTTTTGGGCAAGAGCCCATCGTGGTATACGTATATTTGACAAAAGCAGTCGTTTCGCCCGAAGAACAATACGAACGCACATAAAAATCATAAGCCGTAGAAGCTTGGATACCCGAAATTGTTTTTGAAGAACTTCCAAAAGAAGTAGTCTCACGAGTTCCAGTACCTAAAACAAATCCCGCAAGGCCATATTCTACCTCAAAGTGATCTGCAGACCCGCCCGTAAAAGCAAATTGAAGATCGACTGCATCTGGATAAAACTGTCCAATCTGCACCGTAGTACTGCCCACGCACTGGCTCACTTGGGTCGTCACGCTCGAAAGCTTATAAGGAGCGCTGTTTTCGGTAGCGCTGCAAATGCCCGTGATATAAAAATCATAAGTTGTAGAAGGCGTTAGGCCCGTAATTTCTTGCTGCGAGTTAGAAGTCACCACAACCGTTCCGGATCCTGGCGTAAAGCCGGTCGCGCCATACTCTATCCTAAAAGAGTTGGCATTGCTGCCTGGCATAAAGCTGAGGGTAGCGCTGACAGGAGAGGTATAAAAAGAAACCGATTCTACCTTGCCGCAGTTCGATCCGCCGTCATCGCCGCCAGAACATCCCATGAAGAGGACAAAAATAAAAAGAGAAGCGAGGGTCTTGATTTTTGTGTTCATTCGTTAATTTTATGAGTTAGTTTGCTAAAATATTTGGCGCGGCAAGATAGCAACATTTTAATTCTGGCAAAAATTTTTATAAAACTTTATTAAAACTACTGCTGCATTGCTTATATAGCAAGAATTTTTATCTTTGATAAGATTATAATTAAAACGTTTACAAACGAAATAATCACTATCAATAGCCCTCCTATGAAAAAACTCTTACTCATAGTCATCACCTTTTTTTCTTCCTTTCTTGCCACATCTCAAGAAAAAGAAAGAACCCAAGACGAAATTAGTTTTGATAGTGCAATGGACTATTTTGAGAAAGAAGATAACGAAACCTCATTAGCCAGTTTTAATTCCTTCCTAACCCAATACCCTGATTCTAGGCTAAAGCCCCGCGCAAAATTTAATATCGGAGTCCTATTGAGAAAATTAGGCCGAAATGACGAAGCCATACCTATCTTTTTAGAAATCCTAGATTCTGATTATGACGAAAAAGAGGCCTACGGCGGAATTATGGAGCAATATGCCCTCTATAAAAACAGAAGTTCCAAAGAATTGGCCGAAATCTATTTTGAAAAAAAAGATTATAAAAAAGTGTCGCATTATATCTATTTATTCGACAAAAAATACAAATACCATCACTTTTGCGGCAACGAAATAAGAGCTGATAAAATTTATATTGCCGAATCGTATGCAAAACTCTTTTTAGGGCAAAATAAGCCTCAAAAAGCGATAGACAAACTGCTTCCTTACGTTTTTTATGATGGCGTAGCCAGCAACTCAGGAGCATTAGAGATTCTTGAAGAAAGCCTGAAGATGAAATACAGCGAAGCCGAAATTAAAGAGTTAATTACTAAGGCTGTAAAAAGTCTCAACATGCAAAACGATTACGATGCCACAATAACATTTCTCGGAAAAAAATTAAAGGTCTATGAAGAACAGCTTTATGACCATAGCAACCCAATGCTAGGAGCCGATCTAGAATTAAAAGGGAATGAAAAATTTGATAGAATTTTTGCCATACACCCGCTATTCTCAAAATATCTACAATAAAATATTGCTAGTCCTCTCCTATCTCTGTTTTGATATAAAACAACCATCGGCAAGCTAAAAATAATTAAAGAAGATCTCTAGCCATGAAAAAAATACTATTTATCATCCTGCTTATTCTTTTTTCAATTATAGCTTTAAGGCTTCTCTTTCCGCCTGATTTTGAAAAAGTCAGAGACAAATTGACCTCAAAAGAATATGCCTATGCAACCAAAGAAGACTGGAAGACTACCTACAAAAAAGATGTAGCATTTGACCAACAAAACAAAATAACCTTTCCGCAAGCAAAACCAGCCAGAGCAGAATTGTATTCTGGATACCTAAATCTTTCAAGAGAATTAGATTCCGAAGACATTAAGAAAGTCATAAAAATACTCAACGACTCATCGTCTTATGAATGGGGAGAAATTGGCACCTTTGAGCCTAACAAGCGCATCCTGTTTTATGACAACAACGGCCAAATAATCGGGATTACAGAAATAGACTGGGCCAAACTCCAAACCTATTCTGCGCCAATGAACAGAACTATGAAATGGGGCCTTTTGTCGTACAGCGGCAGAGACAAGCTTTTTAGAATAATAGATAAGTATTAAAAACTAAACCATGCCTAAACCAGCTCCCCTATTTTTCCTCCTTGTCTGTCTCATGTTGACTGGCTGTTCTGGCAACACTACAGACCCAACAGCATTTTACAATAAAAAGGCTAATGAATTAATGGCCAAAGTTATCGAAGACTCAAATTGCTCGTGTTTGTTTCCAATCCCTAAAAGATCTTTAATCGCGATGGCTTATGCCGAAAGCCTTTCTCCAAAAATTGAAAATATTGTAATGGAAAAGCTAAAGCTACGCAACAATGCAGAATTGGACAGTCTGGTCAATTGGTCTCGAGAATTTAAACTAGATCCGCAAACACTCAAGAAAAACGGCGTCAAAATCATTAGCCTACAAGACTTTAACTATAAAAATGATTCTATTATTAAGATTTGTCCAAACGGTATACTATCCCTCCAAAAGCCCATTTTTGACCGCCACTTTAAGAGAGCCGTCATAGATTATAAGTGGGCATTTTCTTGTATGAGCGGGCCTATAAGCACTTTTGAATTTAAAAACAACCAATGGACTTTTATTGAAAATTAAAGATTGTAATACTAAAAGAAAAATGAAATTTATCGAAAAGTATTGGGTAGTATTTATAATAGTCTTTGCCTTTTTCGCATTTTATAAACCAGCCCTTGTTTTTTTACAATTAGGTTCCTTGGTGCTTTTTATGGGTATCCATTATTTCTTATTTTTAAAACACATTGGAAAAAACGGTATCCGATCTGTCGGCAGGATCTTGTCTTATGAAGCCGGAAATGAAGGAGGCAAAATACCGATTATAGGGTTTGAAACACTAGAAGGCGAATACATCAAAAAGCAACCCTACTATTATGCCTCCTCTGATATAGACCTGATAACCTCCCTCAAAAAAAACATAGACAGGCCGGTAGCAGTTCTCTATGACCCTCTCCATCCTGAAAACTTTATACTCGCAAAAGAAAAGGACTCCAATTATGGCAGTTTGGTTTTGATGGTCTTTGTGGGTGCCATTTTTATAATTGTGAGTGTTTCTTCTCTTTTAGGATACATCAAAATTGATTTTTAACTAATCTTGCCTTTAGTAACTATACGCCTATCATTTTTTTTTCTTAAAATCCACTGTGTCAACTTCCTATATGACAACATTTCAAAAATAATCTCTCACCTTTGTTTTCAAATATTTACACATGAAAACAACAGACCCAACCCACGCTAAACTCTTCGAATTCACCACACCACACAGCCTGCAAAAAAGCCTGCACTATGTGCTCTTTAACTACCTCAACCAAAAAGATCTAGTACTGCCCGATAACTTCCAGACCATTATAGAAGACATTTATTTTCTCTTGGCCTATCTGCAAGAAGCACAAGAACAGCAGTTGCGTTCAGGTAATCACTAAGATAAATTTCACAAGAAGCAATCATTTTTAACATTCCAAGCCTTGCATGTTACAAAATAAGTTCGTAAAATTGAATTGATTTTTACCCCTAAACGCCACAATAGAGTAGTAATTTTAAACATGATTAATAATGAGAAAGTTTATTTCTACAATTCCGCCACAAGAAGTAACCAACAACTTCACTACGGCAATCAATGCTGCCTTGGTTCCATTTTCAGGCTTTAGAGTCTACATGACAGACAGCGAAAAAGCAGGCCGTTCTATGGCCGAAGACCGCGAAGGCTATGTACGCCTAATTTCAAGAATCGCCAACCAGTTTCCAGATGCCCTGAGCCGTTCTGATGCTCCCGATGATCTCGTGACGCACCTAGACTATTATGACAGGCTCGAATCCAATCGCTTGGGCTGCTGCAGGCACTAGAAGTCATACAAGAAATTAGCCTGGGCACTGCTACCGACATTATGACCTTTGCAGACCGCTACCATGCCAATCTCAAGATTGCCCGAAACCACGACGCTTCTATTGATCTGGCCATGAGAGAAGTTGACGACTGGAACGCCCGTTTTGGCAACAGGACTCCGCAAGAACCAGAAAATCCCGAACCCACAGAAGAAAAAAAGAAACCTACAAAAGATGGAGAGCCACCGCTAGATTCGCCTCCTACAGAATAATACCTTGTTATCTTTCCCATATTTAATTTTAAGGTTGCCTGTCGTAGCAAATGCTGCGGCAGGTTTTTTTTTATATCTGCCTAGAAAAATGGAGAAGCATTTAGCCCATCCCCTAAGCAGACCTTGCTATAGGGCAAGGTATAGCTTGGGAGTCAGGTAAGTATGCCTTGCCCTACATCTAAGTATACCTTGCCTGTCATCTAGGTCGGCCTAGCTCTTAGGCAAGCTATGCATAGGGGTATAGGTAAGAGTACCTAGCCCTACACCTAGGCTGGCCTAGCCATATACGTAGGTAGACCTTGAGGTTGGGCAAGGTAGGCCTAGAGTGGCATGCAGGTATGCTTTGCCGTTTAGATAGCTGGAGTTTTGACAAGCCTAAAAAACACTTATCGGCTAAAATCGACCACTTACGCCGATATTCGACCACTTATTACTTCTCGCTATGAAATTAAGGGGATAAATGAAACATTTGTATTAGAACCACATCTTCTGTTGGGGTTATTTTGTAACAGTTTAGGAGAAACAAGATGAACCATTTTACCAGAATAGTACTATTTATATTTATGTGCTCTGTGGCATTTAGCCTCAATAAATCACCAAACGCGGGTCCATTCTATTTAGTAATTGGTATCGTGGGCACAGGTTATCTTATCTATAGAATCAAATCAGATAAAGAAAAATAAAGTATTCTAAATTCAATATTTTAAAAAATTTATACTTGTCTATACAGATAAAATTAGAGAAGCTATTAAAAAAGCCATTCTATATAAGAATGGCTTTTTTTTTAATGCAAATAGAAAAGATTTTGTTGATATTATTTAATGTATTTTTTATAAGCCCTATAAGATATATATATAATAAACAGGGCTATAATTATAAGAATCAATAGGGTAAGGAACCTTAATAGAACAAAATTGGTTACTAGAAATAAATTTAATGCGTTCATAATATTTTATTTTTAAAATTAATCTAAGCCGTAAAGTTTTCCAGAAACAGCCTGTCCAGTAGTTTTGTCCACTTTGATTTTTATAGTTAATATGTCAGAATAAAATATCCCTACTCCTTCTATAAAGCAGTTCATGCTTAATGTGCCAGTAAAAGTGACTTCAACGATATTACCATTTGTAGTGGTATCAAAATCATCATTTTGTTGCCATTCTAATAAGATCGTTAATCCTGAAATACTAGAAGTTATCCCCAAAATTTCGAAATCACTTGCAGGCAGCTGTTGTTTTACTTGAACATTTAGATAAGCAAATGCTCCAAGATCAAAAGAAAGCCTCGCCGTTTTCGTATTGCCCTGATTCTGTTCTAAGCTAAAATTGCTTGCTTCAGAATCATTCAAATTGTCTAAAAATCCTTGAAAATCCTGAATACTGTTAAAATGGATAGCATTGTTTTTATCTAAAGTATTATCGGTTCCAACCGTGGTATTATTTTCAAAACCCAAATTTACTAATTTCCATGCAAATTTTTGGGCTTCCGCTCTATATTGTTGTTCTACTACATACGCAGTTATGTTTTGGCACATGTCGTAGTTATTCATCATATATTGTAGTTTCGCCTTAAATTCGTCCCTAATTCCTGCCACTGCAGCTTCAGTATCCACTCCAATATAGCTTTCGATAAGCCTCGCCTTGAAAAAAGGGTTTACGTTAAGCCACCCTAATTGTTCTTGGTCTAATTGCAGGGCATTCATGAATTTGGTAACAGAAAGTCCTCCACCTCCAGGATTTATACCGATATCAGGATCAGTACCTGTACCAGTCCCAGGATCTTCAGGTTCAGGTTCGCCGCAAGTAATAGGATATGCGCTTGAAGAAACGCATAAGTTACACATATCGCACGTCCCTCCTGCGCAAGGTCCAGTTTTTGTGCAATGGAACGTATACATAGTGCCCCAGCATACTGCATTTCTGCTTGAGCTGCTATACACTTCTTTTATGTTTTCATAGTGATTGTGGCTTCCATCCGCAGTTATTTTTTCTGCAGATAATATAATTGTTTCCCATTTGGTATTTTCCTTATAATAAACAAGGTTAAAAATCTCATTTTCTCCTGCAATTTCGTGGTTTACCGGATAGGCGAAAAAGGAATAGGATATGATGCCGTTTTTGCCAGCATGCTTCTCTATTGCGATAGTGTCTATTACAAAATCACCTAGAGAGGCTGTTCCTCTGAAAGCTGGATTATTTGTTGTTGACCTTGTCCTAAATATTGTAAAGAAATTTGCAATATCAGTTTCACGCTTGAACTGATTGAAAGAAATAGAGCTTCCTTTTTCAGAATGTGCATGATGCTCATTCTCAGTCTCGTCATTTTGGCAACTATTAAGAATAAATAGAATTCCCACGAATAGGAAATTCTTTAGTAATGAAACGTTTTTCATAAATTATTGGCGCTGATTAGTAATTGTATCGGAAGTATTTTTTACATGGAAATTGTTATACGGGTCGGCAGAAGTACGACTGCAAGAAGGGAGGATTAAGAAAGCTTGTTTTCGTTTCATATTTATTGGTTTTTAAATTACTTTTTTGGCGTGGTAGTGTGCAATGATAATCAAAAATATCCTACAACCAAAAAAAAGTTAATAATAAGATTTACCTTATTTAACTTAGACATTTTTATTTTTCTAAAAAGAATATCGAATAGTGGTTTTTATATGACTTTACAGATTGCTTTATAAAAATAATTACATTTAGACCAATTCACTGCAAGCTATGATTTATTACATCAAACACTTTTTTTCCTATGTCATTATAAGCGTGCTGAGCGTTATGATATTTGGTGCATTCTTAGTTTCTCATCCAGAATATCCGGGCGGTGCAGCTGGGATGGCACCGCTCTTAATCATACTAAACTGCATAATAGCAGCCTGCATAGCATTTATCTTGCTGTTGCTGCTTCGTATCAAGACAAAAATAACATTGCCTGCAAGCACCACGATGTTTGCGCTATTCTACTTTTTGGTACTTATCTTTTATTTTGACTCAAATCCTCTTGAAAAAGGCGATGCTATGGCAAGAAATATCAACACCTGGGGCTATTTATGCTTGCTGTTATCATATGTCTTGTTTAATTTGGGCTTGGCCGTTAGGCGGGCCTACGATAGCAAAGAGAGCTTTCTTAAAGAATGAGCGAGACAACTTTACAGTCAAACCAATTTGCTAAAACTGTATACTATTGATAACTCCTATATTTCTAGCAGATATGATATTTATTACGTAAAATTGTGCAAAAAAAGTACTCCCCTATAAAAATAGCTAGGCCAAAAACCTAGAATTATCATTACAGACAACAACAAATTTAGAATAACGAACAAACTATAATGCACTTTAAAAAAAACCTCCTCTTCATAACCTTTCTTCTTTTCTCAGCCTTTGCTTATTCTCAAGAAAATTGCAATAATGGTGTTGATGATGATGGAGATGGAAAAATAGATCTAAATGATAGTGAATGCGCCTGCAACGGCACATCTGTATCAAGTTTGGTGAATAACCCTGGTTTCGAACAGATGAATTTTTGCCCAAATGATTGGTCAAAGTTTAACGCCGCATCAAGCTGGTTCGCGCCAAGTTCAGCCACATCAGATTATATTAATTCATGCGGATTCATACCGGCATCTGCTATAGGGGCAGGAGTTTATCCATTTCCAGCCTCAAACGGCAATGGCGTAGCCGGAATATTAGTTACAAAAGATTATAAAGAATACATAGCAACTTGCACAAATGCTCCGCTGCTAGCAGGCACAAAATATCAATTAAATTTTGATATCGCCTCTTCTACTTCGGGCAGAATTGTAAGCACGCAGCCTAATATAGGCGACACTTGCAATGACAATGTTTTAAACGCCGGAAAAATCGACATCACATTATACGGAAGGTCAGACTGTAATACTACGCCTTCAAATTCGAATTTTTTTCCTGTGGGATGGCAGCCTTTGGGAACGGCAACTTACATTCCTTCTAAAAAGTGGGGACAACTCTCGATAATCTTTACGCCTACCGCAAACATTAATTCAATAATGCTTGGCTCGCAGTACAATGCCCCAGAAAGCTATCTCAATGAACTCGATTATACTTTATGCTTTCCTTATTTTTACTTTGACAATATTATGCTAAACACAACGTCAAGTTTGGGCGTGCACGTTACTGCTGTCGGAAATTTTTGCGAAAATAGCCTAGTGCTTACCGCTGCTATAGAATCTGGCCAGCCCAGCCCCCCTTCTTATCAATGGTATCGAGACGGTATAGCTCTAGTAGGTGCTACTAATGCTGCGTTGCCAATTGCATATGGGCTCGCAAATACTGGCAATTATCAAGTTAAAATAAGTAGTAGCGGTTCTTGCAAGATAAGCCCAAAATACAACGTCAATACCGTTATGGATGTTCCCGAATATAGTTTTGTCCAATCTCCATGTTTTCCGGGCACTACTACAATAACCATCACTTCTCCTGCAGACGAGTTTAGTTTTGATAATGGGGCTACCTGGACAACTAATCCCTCAAAAGGAGATTTTACGGCCTATTACAATCCGATTAAATTGGTGATTAAGAAAAACGGATGTATCTCAAATGCAAGATATGTTTCTTTAATCTATCCGCCTCTATCAACAGTCTATACCGAGCCACAAGTCATAGTAGTACAGCCAGGATGCCAGACCAATGGTTCTATAACAGTCACGACTCCTGGCCAAGAATATAGTTTTGATGATGGAGTAACCTGGACAACAAACCCAGTACTGGATAACTTGCCTCCAAGCTATAATCATACGTATAAAGTAAGAGTAAGAACAGCGCTCGGATGTGTTACCATTCCCAAGTATATAACGATGTATCCTTTTCTTCTGCCAGAACCCGAATTTACTTTTACAAATCCCAGCTGCGGTGTAGGCGGAACTATAACGGTGACTACACCCGCACATGAATATTCTATAAATAATGGATACTCTTGGTCAACAAATCCTGTCTTTACTAATTTACCGGCCGGACCCTATAACGTCAAGATCAGAAATACGCAACTCTGCGTATCTCAAATTGGTGTAGTTGAACTATGGACCACTTTTTTACCAATGCCCCAAATTTCTTTTACCCAACCCTCTTGCGGAGCATTAGGTACTATTACGGTATTGACAGAGGCTTCTCAATATAGTTTTGACAATGGCGGCACTTGGACCACCAACAATACTGCTACCAATCTACCTGGAGGGTTTTATCAGATACGGATCAAGAATGCGCAAAATTGTATGTCGTATTCTGAGTTTGTATCTCTAAATGACTATATATGGGACGTTGATGTGAATTATACCGTACAGAATGCCTTCTGTTCTAACAATGGAAGCATTACTATTACTACTAATGCCCAAGAATACAGCTTTGACAACGGCATGACTTGGACCACAGATGCTACTGCATCTAATTTATCTCCAGGATATTATTTCATAAAAATCAGGAATGGCATTAATTGTGAATCAGATACGGCGTTAGTTGTTTTAATCGATAGCGGAAATGCTCCTCCCGATTATCAGATTGTAAATGCTGGATGCAATAGTTATGGAACTGTTACAATAACTTCAATAGCAGATTTATATAGCTTTGACAACGGCGTCACATGGTCTACAAACAATACTATTTCAAATCTATCGGGTAATTATACTTTTGACATAGTCATTAAAAACGGAAGCTGTATTTCGCAAGCAGCTAGTATCAATTTTAATTCGAATTATTCTACGAATCCTTTAGTAAATGACTACCAAGCCTTTATTTGCGATTTATCAAACAACAATACCGAAAAAGTAAATTTAGCAACATATAACAGCTATGTGGTTAATAATCCCTCAAATTATGAATTTCATTATTTCACTACTATAAGTGACGCACAAAACTTAAATCTCAGCAATGAAATTCACAACTATACTGATTACGAAATATCAAGCACTAACAATACCGTCTTTGTTAGCATTGTATCTTCAGAAAACTGCTATAGTGTTGCCAAGATTACTTTCTCTCTCTTAAATGCTCCTGTCATTACAACTCTAAAGGATACAGTAATAGTATGCGAAAACAGCTTTGTTGTTGTAAATGGCGGCAACTCTTTTGATAGCTATCTATGGTCAACAGGTGCCACAACAAGTTCTATTGTTATCTCCAATCCAGGCAGCTATTCGCTAACCGCTTCTTATGATTATGGCGGCCAGATTTGCTCTACGACTAAAACCTTTTCAGTAATACTATCCAATATTGCTACAATTACCAGCGTGCTTACTGAAGATTTTACAGACAATGATAATGTAATCATAATAAATGTAAGCGGTGTCGGAAACTATCAATTCTCAATTGATGGAGTTAACTATCAAGACAGCAATATATTTTCAGGCTTGGCAAATGGCGTCTATACCATATATGTAAAAGATAAAAATGAATGCGGAATTGTAAAAGAGGATGTTTTTTTATTAATGTATCCTAAATTTTTTACTCCAAATGCCGATGGGCATAACGACTTATGGAGCATCAAGCTTTCAAATTTCGAACCCGGTCTAGAAATAGTCATTTTTGACCGCTATGGAAAGCTATTAAAAAAATTAGATCATAAAAATGCGTGGGATGGCAAGTATAACGGTAAAGATCTTCCGTCAGACGATTATTGGTTTGTAATAACAAAAGCAGATGGAAAAGAATATAGAGGGCATTTCTCGTTAAAAAGATAGTATAATTTTAATGCTTCATTTAAAGTTTTTCTTATGATTGGCGTAAAAACACAAGTAAGTAATTAATACTATTCAATAACACGCAAGATTAGCATTCTTAGCACAAAACGCTTGCAGAATGAAAGAATTTTCTATCTTTAAAATCTTCTTTAAAAAGTAGGCAATAAAATCCATGCAAGCCTGTTTGATATAAATAGTTTAGAATTTCTTAAGTGAAAAAATATATTTGTTTTAGATTCGATATAGATACTCATATCTGCCTGAGAGAAGGCGTCCCTAATTTGCTTAAGCTATTTGAAGCCTATGATGCAAGGGGTACCTTTTTTGTAAGTATGGGAAGATCGTTTGACCGCTCCCTATTTTTAAGAGAAAAGATCAAAGCACAATTTTCGGGCAAAAAAACAGCAAATGGAACTTTCTCTATGTTTAGCAAGCTGGGGGCCGCCAATAGCGCTACAGCGTTGCTGCTCAATCCTAGGATCGGAGCCGTTCATAAAACTATACTTCACGATATAATAGCACATGGGCATGAATTGGGACTACATGGCGGAAAAAATCATGCCCTGTGGGAGAAAAATGCTAAAAATTGGAGTGAACAAAAAATCCTTCAAGAAATAGACTATGGCTTGGGCCATTTCAGGCAGCAACAGCTTCCAGCTCCTGTTTCTTTTGCCTCGCCATGCTGGCAGTCGCCCATCGGAATAGAAAAACTGCTCAAACAAAGAGGATTCTCCATCTTAGCCGATGAGTATTCTGCTACCCACCAGCCCAATAAAGAAGTTTCGGGCTTTATCCATTTTCCAACCAATGTAATAGGAAAACACGGAAACGTTGGATTTGTCGAAAATTTGAGAGCATCAGGCTATTCATCCGAAGAAATTCTGTCTGAATTTAAAAGGCAGCTAGACACCGAAGGAAATTATAAGATGGTATTTGATCATCCGTTTTATATCGGTATTAAAGAACTAGAAATTCTTTCTCAAATGATAAAAATAAGCCTAAGTAAGGGCTATACAATAGAAAGCTTACAAAACATAAGCAGGCATATCTAATGAAAATTCTACATATTTATCGCGAAAAAAATGAAGGGCAGATAGGCGGCGTCGAATACCATATTAAATATCTGGTACAGCAACAGCAAAAACTAGGGCATATGCCTAGCGTGCTGACTTTTTCTTTATCGAACAGAAACCATCTGACTGTTGAAAACCGCAACGGTATTGATTGGCATATGTTAGAAGTCAAAGACCCTGTCTATAAGATAGCCCAGAAACTTAAAACTTTCGAAAGCGGAGGCCTGGGCTTTGTAATTACGCCTTTTGAAAGACTACGGCAAAATTTGAGGGTTTCTGGAAAACTAAAGCTGGTACAAGATATTAATCCAGATATCATACACCAGCACGATTATCTTTCAAGCGTTAGGCTGAGTCGGAAAATTTCAAAAAAATTCAAGATCATCTTTACGAATCATTACGGAGAATATTTGTTCCTCCAAAAAACCAGAATAACCCGTTATCTGCAAAGTCATTTCTTGGCACATTTTAATGCTATTATTGCCCCAAGCCAGAACCTACTGCCTCTCCAGAATAACAGTTATTTTATTTCTAACGGATTTGATACCGATGGCTTTAAAGAAATTGCGTCTGACGAAAAGATAAAATTAAAAACAGAACAAGGGCTAGAAAAAAAAGTAGTGTTTTTATGTGCCAGAAGATGGGCGCCTACAAAAGGAGTGCTATATCTAGCAAAAGCACTTAACTTATTAAGCGATGACATAAAGCAGAAATCTGTTTTTTTATTTGCCGGAAATGATGCCGAAGACTTCCAATTGTATAAAAAACAAGTCCAATCAGAATTAGACAGATGCATAGGCGTCGATTTTAGGCTCTACGGAAATCTAGACCACGATAAATTAATCCCGCTTATAAACATAAGCGATATCGGGGTTATTCCGTCACTAATGGAAGGAATGAGCCTCTTTTCTATTGAGCTGATTTCTTGCGGCATACCCGTTTTGGCAACTGATGTCGGAGGGCTTCCCGAAATCATCAAAACAAATGAAAATGGCTGGCTGGTACCCCAAAAGGATGCTCAAAAAATAGCAGACGAAATTACCAGAATAGTCCATAATTGGCCTGATACAAATCTGCCAATAAATACCCTCGAATTCAGAGAAAAATATTCGTGGGAATCTATAGCACAACAAACTTTAGAAATTTATAAAAAAACATGAAAATACTAGTCGTTATTGGAACCAGACCAGAAGTAATTAAGACAATTCCTCTAGCAGTAAAATTACGCGAGATAAAAGGATTCGAAGTAGCCATATGTTCTACCGGCCAACATGCTGAAATAATGGATCAAGCCCTTGCTGTTTTTGGAGTAAAACCCGATTATAATTTAAATGTCATGTCGCCCAACCAAAGCCTTAGCGAGCTATCCGCAAAAATCTTAATCGGATTGCAAAAACTCATTGTCGAATTTAAGCCCGACTTGATGATTTCGCAAGGTGATACGGCTACCTCGTTCACCACCTGTTTGGCCGCATTTTACGAAAAAGTAAAAGTAATTCATATAGAAGCAGGCTTGAGAACAGGTGATATCTATTCGCCTTTTCCAGAAGAAATGTCTCGAAGAGTAACCGCAATGATCTCCAACATAAATTTTGCTCCTACCACAAGAGCACAGCAAAATTTATTAAATGAAAACATTCCGAAAGAAAATATAGTTCTGTGCGGCAACACAGGTGTTGATGCCTTATTCTTTATAAAAGAAAGAATGCAGCAATATCCTTCCTTGAAAAAAGAAGTGCTGCAAAAATTTTCTTTCCTGCAAGAAGATAAAAAACTGGTGATAGTTACTGCCCATCGTCGTGAAAATCATGGCGAAGGAATCGAAAATATATGTAAGGCTATAAAAACTCTGGTAGCTACAGAAAATATTCAGGTATTATTTCCGATACACCACAATCCAAATAGCAAAAAACATATTGAGCAAGAACTTGAAGGTATTCCAAATGTATTTCTTGTCGGCCAGATTGATTACCTATCCTTTGTATACTTACTAGACAATTCTCACCTTATTATTACCGATTCTGGAGGCATTCAAGAAGAAGCTCCTTATTTAGGTAAGCCGGTTTTGGTTACCCGCTTTTCTACCGAAAGACAAGAAGCAGTAGAGATAGGGTCTTCTATCTTAGTAGGTCCTGTTCATGATGCTATTGTCTCTGAAGCAAAAAAATTATTAAACGACTCAGAATATTATGAGAGCAAATGCCTGGTTAACAATCCTTTTGGAAATGGAACTGCAGTTGAAAAGATAATTGAAGAAATACAAAAAATGGATATAAAAACAGCCAAAGATACACCTCTTAATACTGCCTTTTCAGTACCTTTAGCTTAGATAAACAGTTCTAAACACTCTTCAATACAAATGGAAAAAATAAAAGAACTCATTGGCCTGCTTTTGGCCGATTTTGAACTCGAAAACGAAGACGATATGTGGACGGCCCTGCAATTGGCAGTCGACAACCCAAAGCAGTATCTCGATGATAACGAGGCCGAGTGGCTGCTGGAAGCCGATCCCGAAGGCATTGTGCAGTATGCCGTTTCTAACGAAATTGGCGAGTTTATGATTATTGGCGACAAGATCGACGAGATTCATGAGCTGATTGTCGATGAGCTGGAAGGCGACCTTCCGGCCTATCCGTATGAAAAAAAGCTCAATGCCGCCGACTATATCCAATGGGTTACGGCAGAGATCCAAAAAGAATATCCCGAGCTGGAACTTATCGAGATCGGCGACAGCTATGGCGACAACATTCAGCTGATGCTTGTATATGCCGAAGACGTGCCCCGCATTAAAGAACTGTGCGAAGCGCTCAACATTCGATGCAACAGGGCCGACGAAATCCTGAAATTTTAGAAGTCCGGTTCAAAAAAGAAACAAACAAAATGCCCCTACATTATACCCTACAAAACGTCACAGAACAGGAATACGACAGGCTCGTACAAGTCTGGGAATCGGCCGTTAAGGCTACGCACCATTTTTTGAAAGAAGAAGATTTTGAATTTTATAAGAACCTGATGCCGAAGTTCTTGAACGCTGTGGCCTTAAAAAGCCTTAAGGATGAAAATGGACTGATACTCGGCTTTATAGGCACCGCAGACGGAAATCTCGAAATGCTTTTTGTGCATGCCGACACCCGCGGAAAAGGCATCGGCAAGACACTGTTGCTGTATGCCCTGCAGGAACTCAAGATTACCAAAGTAGACGTAAACCAGGACAATGCGCAGGCCGTAGGCTTTTATGAACGCTTCGGTTTCCAGACCTATAAGGTCTCAGAAACAGACGGATTCGGCAAGCCCTATCCTATCCTGCACATGAACTTGATAAAAAATACGATATGAAACAATTTAGAGAAGCAAAACTAGAAGATATACAACAAATACAAAAAGTCAGGAATTCGGTCAAAGAAAACACCTTGTCCGACCCTGCCCTCGTCACCGACCAAGACTGCGAAGAATTTCTCTTTTCGAGAGGAAAAGGCTGGGTATGCGAAATCGACGGCAGTATCGTAGGCTTTGCCATTGCCGACCTTCAGGATAACAACATCTGGGCGCTGTTCCTGCATCCGGATTACGAACAGCAAGGCATCGGAAAAAAATTGCACGACGATATGCTCGACTGGTATTTCTCGCAGACAAGCCAAAAGGTCTGGCTCGGTACCTCTCCCAATACCCGCGCCGAAGCTTTTTATAGAAAACGCGGCTGGAAAGAAATTGGCTTGCACGGAAAGGGAGAAATCAAATTTGAGATGGCAGCCGCCGATTGGAGAAAACGCAAAGACGCGGCATGACTTTTTCGACGATTATTTCCTTTTTGGCAAATATTTTCATACATTCATCGTTTTAGACTACAACCCTAAACTTAAAAATGATGAAAAACACCTTTAGAATTTTAGGAATCGCCCTGCTCGCCTTTACAATGTCTTTTACGACTCCTGGCAGTAAAAAATTAATCGTGATTGATGCCGGACACGGCGGGCACGACATCGGCTCTACCTACGGTTTCCACTCCGAAAAAGAAATTGTCTCTAAAATTGCCAAAAAGATTGCCGCCTTAAACCGAAACAGCGAGATCGAGATCGTACTGACCCGCAACAATGACGAGTTTAGCTCACTACAGGACAGGATTGACAAGATCAACCAGCTGCAGCCCGATCTGGTACTTTCGCTACACGTAAACCAAAGCAAAAATGAAACGGCCAGCGGCATTGAAGCTTTTGTATGCGACGCTAACGAAAAGTTTGAAGACTCTAAAGCCAAAGCAGAAGAATTGGTCGCGCTATTGTCTACCGACAAGCTGAAAAGCAGGGGCGTAAAGACCGCACCGTTTGCCGTATTAAAAAAGGCCAAGACTGCCGCCATAACTTTAGAACTAGGCTTTTTGTCTAATGCAGAAGACCGAGGCTATCTTACCAGCGACAGCGGACAGAAAGAAATTGCAGAAAAGATTGTAGGCTATCTGAACCGATAAGCAAAAATTATAAATAAAACATAAAATCCTCTTGCCAGCCTGCCGCCAGAGGATTTTTAATTTATATTTGAAATAAAAAAACATGAAAAAGCTACTTTATATCGTCGCCGTGCTGTTCATCTCCTTTCAAGGATTCTCTCAAGACGCAGCCTCGCTAAAGGCAAATGCGCAAAAGTATTACGATATTACGGTCAAGCTCGACTATACCATGATGATGGAGATGATCTATCCGAAACTATTTGACATCGTTCCTAAAGAAACCATGCTCACTACCTTGAAGAAGACATTTGAGGAAAATGAAGGTTTTAAAGTCAAGCTGATGCCCGTAGCTCCGAATTTTGTTTTTGGCGACATCAAGAAAATCGGCAACCAGTCGTTTTCTGTAATCAACCACGACACTGCATTTAAGATCATTTGGGACGAGCCTATTCCGACAGAAGAAATACAATCCTATATCGATTCGTTCAAGGCTACCATGAATACGCAAGATGTTGTTTATGATGCACCAAACAAAACGATGGACATTAAGGCAAGATCAAAACTAATTGCCGTTGCCGACGAAACAACAAACAAAGAATGGAAGTACCTGACGTATAGCGACCAAATCTTTCCGATGATCTTTAATGAAAAAATAAAAACCGAGCTGGGGCTTGGGCCTGCAGCAGGAGAAGCTGTGATACAAAAAAAATAACCTCTAAAACTAAAAATTATGGCAAAGAGTCAAGACGCAAAGAAAAACGTAAAAAAAGAACCTCTAAAGACCGCTAAGGAAAAAAAAGAGGAAAAAAGAGAAAAGAAAAACAATCCAAAAAGAGATTAGTTAGCCATCCCCAATTCGTTGGGGATTTTTTTTGCCAAAATTTTCTAAAAAAGAACCAATCCCTGCCCGTTTTAACCCTCGTTTTTTATATTTGTAAGAATGCCAAAATCATCAATATAATCAACTATGGAATTATACTACTCGTTCTCGGTACTCATCGTACTGGCCTCTTTTTTTGCCTACCTCAACATTCGGTTTCTCAAGCTTCCGGCCACCATCGGAATCATGATTATTGCCATGATCAGCTCGATACTGCTGGTAGTGACCGGTACTATTTTTCCAAAAACATTCATGAATTTCTCCAAACTCATTGCCGAGTTTGATTTTACGGAAGTATTGATGGGCGCCATGCTAAACTTTCTGCTTTTTGCCGGCGCCATCCACGTTAACCTTAAAGACCTGCGCGAGCAGCGAGGCCCTATCATGGTCTTTTCTACCATCAGCGTGCTGATCTCTACGTTTGCTATCGGGCTTATTCTTGACTTTGCTACCGACCTGCTCCATATCAACCTGCCGTTTATCTACTGCCTGCTGTTTGGAGCCCTAATTTCGCCTACCGACCCGATTGCGGTACTGAGCATCCTAAAAGATGCCAAAGTGCCGAAATCATTAGAAACAAAAATTGCCGGAGAATCGCTGTTTAATGACGGTGTGGCGGTCGTAATTTTTGCCGTAATCCTAAAGCTGGCACAAGATCCGGCGAGCGACTTTTCGCTGCCGCACGTTTCTTGGCTGCTCATACGCGAAGCCTTGGGCGGATTTTTTCTCGGAACTGTTCTGGGCGTACAGTCTAGCAAAGCCATGCGAAAAGTAGACGATTATAAAGTATCAGTATTGATTACGCTGTCTGTCGTGATGGGCGGTTATCTGATTGCCCAAGCCATGCACATTTCGGGTCCGCTAACGATGGTGGCTGCCGGAATCATTATCGGAAACTACGGAAAAAAGACAGCCATGTCGGCTACTACAAAAGATTACCTGAACAAGTTTTGGGAATTGATTGACGAGATTCTCAATGCCATCCTTTTCCTTTTTATCGGCTTTGAATTATTGCTTATTCCGAACATCTTGAGTTTTTGGTCTATCGGGCTTATCTGTATCTTTATCGTGCTGTTTTGCCGTTTCGTATCGCTTTGGATTCCGACCAAGATTATTCCTTTTAAAAAGAAATTTGAATCGTCTACTATAAAAATATTAGTCTGGGGAGGGCTGCGCGGCGGTGTTTCCATTGCCTTGGCCCTTTCGATAGAAGAAGGTCCGCACAAAAAGATTATTTTGGCGATTACCTATTTTGTAGTCGTATTTTCGATCATCGTACAGGGACTCACCATCGGCAAGCTGGCCAACAAGCTGCTACCAAAAGCCAAGTCGGCCACACTATAAAAAAAAGGAGCTTCCAACGAAGCTCCTTTTTTTTATAAGAAATCCGGCAATACTTTGCCCGGATTTAAGATGCCGTTAGGGTCAAAAATAGCCTTTATGCCTTTCATCAGCTGTAATTGTACAGGCGAAAAAGCAATGTCCATATAATTTTTCTGTACATAGCCGATGCCGTGTTCGCCAGATAAGGTACCTTTTAGCGAAACCGTCAATTCAAAAATCTCACGGATGCCTTTTGGGATTTCGGTCTTCCAGTCTTCGTCAGACATGGTGCCTTTGACGATATTTACGTGAAGGTTTCCGTCGCCCGCATGTCCGTAACACACCGATTTAAAACCGTATTTGTTTCCTATGCTCTTGATGCCTTCAAGCAGTTTCGGCAGTTCGTAGCGCGGCACGACCGTGTCTTCTTCTTTATAGATTGAATTCGACTTGACAGCTTCGCCTACTGCCCTTCTCAGCTTCCACAACGCATTTTTCTGGTCTTCAGAATCGGCAAAAAGAATTTCATCGATAGCAAACTGTTCCAACACTTCTGTGATTTTTTCAGCCTCAGAAAACAACACGTCGGGATAATTCCCGTCAACCTCAATCAGCAGGTGCGCCTGTACTTCGTCTTTTATATTCAGGCTGACACCGTCCACAAAACGCAGTGTCCAGTCGATCGCATCACGTTCCATAAATTCTAAAGCGCTTGGCGTTATGCCTGCCTTAAAGATTTGGGCAACTGCTTCGCAAGCCTGTCCCGAATTAAAGAAAGGAACAAGCATCAGTATATTATGAGAATTCTTTGGCAGCAGCTTCATGACAATTTTGGTAATGATTCCCAAAGTGCCTTCGCTGCCTACCATCAACTGCGTCAGATTATAACCTGTAGAATTTTTCAGCGTATTGGCTCCCGTCCAGATGATTTCGCCTGTCGGCAGAACCACTTCCAGATTCAGTACATAATCTTTGGTCACGCCATATTTTACGGCTCTTGCCCCTCCTGCATTTTCGGCCACATTACCGCCAATAAAACAGCTGCCGCGACTACTAGGGTCTGGCGGATAAAACAAGCCTTTTTCAAGAACGGCTTCCTGCAGCGTCTGGGTTACCACACCTGGCTCAACAATAACCTGAAGATTCTGTTCGTCGATATGAAGGATTTTATTAAAACGTTCCATCGAAAGCCCTATGCCTTGGTGGATGCTCAGGGCACCACCGCTCAGGCCGGTCTTTCCTCCGATAGGCGTTACGGGAATAGCATGCTGATTGGCCAGCTTTAGTATCGCCGCAATTTCTTCGGCAGAAGCGGGCTTTAAGACTACGCTCGGCGGAAAAACATAATCTTCCGTTTCGTCATGTCCATAATTATTTCGGGTTTCTTCATCTAGAAAAAGAAAGGACTCGCCTACAATTTCTTGCAGCTGGCTGATCATTTCTTTAGAAAGCAGTTCGGTCTTCATGATAGCAGTTTCAAAAATCAATAAATGATTTTCAAAAATACTATTTATTTGATTGCGGCATTACGCCAGAAAAGGTTTTGTTTTAAATAAATCAAGGTTTTGCGGGCCTTGTATTTTTATAGATGAAATGGTCGACAGAGTATTTACCGCTGCCTGTGACCAACAAGAGCACATAGATCAAGAGGTAGAGCCCTCCTAATTCTTGGTTGTCAAATCCGTCGGCTCCATGAATCACGAAGACTGCAAAAAACATGGTGATGATGAGCGGAATGGTAACCAATCGTGTCGCGAATCCTACAAAAAGCAGACCCGAACATAAAACTTCTGCAAAAACGGCCAGCGATAAGGATGCCGTGGTTCCTACTCCCAAAGGATCGGGAAACTCAAAAGGCGCGCCGGCATAAAGCGTATCGAATTTTTCCACGCCATGAACCAGCATAAAACTGCTGACCGTAGCCCTCACAATAAAAAGCATGATGTTGGAAAGATTCTTGTTCTGTGCGGTACTAAAAATTTTCATCATAATAGCTGTAATTTATGGGTTCTACACCCTATAAATTTACAAAAATTAACAAGATAAAAATGGCAGCCGGAACTAAATTTTCTTCTTCTTGAGATTTGGAAGGAACAAGGCAATGATTCCGATCAATGGCAGATAGGCGCATATCTTATATACCGCTTCAATACCAATATGATCTGCAGTATAGCCTAGCAAAGCCGAGCCAAGGCCTCCCATACCGAAAGCAAAGCCGTAGAAAAGCCCAGAAACCATTCCGAGTTTTTTTGGCAACAACTCTTGTGCATATACTAAGATGGCTGGAAAAGCCGAAGAAATAATAATACCGATAACTACAGACAAAATTCCAGTCCAGAACAAGTCGGCATATGGCAGGAACAAGGCAAAAGGCGCCGCTCCGAGAACCGAGAACCAGATGACGTATTTTCTTCCGAATTTATCGCCCAAAGGACCGCCCAGCAATGTTCCTAAAGCGCAAGAAGCCAGAAACAAGAATAGGTGGAATTGTGCGTCTTGAACGGAAAGGTTGAACTTTTCAATCAGATAGAACGTAAAATAGCTAGACATGCTCGCCATGTAGAAGAACTTAGAGAAGATCAATACCAATAAAATGATTACTGAAATGACAATCCTCTTTTGTGACAGGTCCGGCAAGACGACTTCTACTTTCTTTTTGGATCTTAGCGCAAGATGGTTGTCATACCAGCGGGCGATGCTGCCCAAAACAAACAAAGCGATGACGGCTACGATTACAAAAGACAGGATGTATTTCTGCGAATTCGGCACTACAATCAAAGCGACCAATAAGGGTCCGATTGCCGTTCCTGCATTTCCTCCTAATTGAAATACCGATTGGGCCAATCCGCGCTTGCCGCCAGAGGCCAAGAAAGAAATCCTTGAGGCTTCGGGATGAAAGATAGACGAACCGATTCCGACCAAAATTACCGAAAGGATGATGATATAAAAATTAGCGGCATACGATAGCAGGATGATGCCCGACAAGGTAAAAAGCATGCCGTATATCTGCGAATATGGCTGTGGTTTCTTATCGGTATAAAAGCCGACAAAGGGTTGCAAGATAGAAGCCGCCATTTGGTAGGCAAAAGTAATCAGTCCGATTTGCGTAAACGTCAGGCTATAGCTGTCTTTTAAGATTGGGTAGACAGAGGGTATAACGGCCTGCAGCATGTCGTTTAACAGATGCGCAAAGGCTATTGAAAAAAGAATCGGATAGACTGTTTTTTGAGTAAGGTCTCTTTTTTCTTGAGCTTCAAAATCTAGTTTTGTTGTATTCATGATTTTTTAAAATAATTAAATCAACTAATCAGACCCGCTTCCCTTTAAGCGAGTTCTGTCCTCCATTTCTTGACTTTCACGTTCAGCACCATGATGATAAAAAAGCACATCGTGCCACAGAAAAACATTCCGAAAGCCATCGGAAATCTCGTACCATCGTGCAAGACGCTCACCAATGCAGAAACTCCTGCTCCAGTAATCATTTGGATAAATCCTATCAAAGCTGAAGCGCTTCCTGCGTTGTATGTAAACGGTGCTAGAGCCAAAGCTGTGCAGTTTGGAACCAGCAGTCCGAGTGAAAACAAAAAGGTAAAAATCATCGCAATCAGTAGTGTTGGAGTCAAAAGGTCTAGGCCTAGCAGTGTCATTAAAAGTATTGAAACCGTCAATAAAGTAAGGCTTGAGATCGTGATAACTTGCAGGGAAGTAAACTTATTTAGCAACACCCTGTTGAGCTGACTGCCGATGATGAATCCCATGGCATTTGTACCAAAAACCCAGCCGTACTGTGCTTCGGTAAAATCATGGAATTTCATGAACACAAAAGGCGATCCGCTGATATAAGCAAACATGCCCGCCATGGCAATACTGCTGCCAAAAGCGTAAAACAAAAAGGTTTTTTCTTGCAGTACGTCTCTATAATCCTTTAAGATATCGCCTGCTCTAAGCGATTTGGCGCGATCGGGATTTTTGCTTTCTGGCAGGTAAAAGATTACGGCTAAGATTAATATCAAGCTAAAAGCAGTCAAGAAATAGAAGATGGTTCTCCAGGTCGAAACGGTCAGTACCCAGCCGCCGATAGTCGGTGCCAAGATGGGTGCCACTCCTACAATCAGCATCAAGATTGAAAATATTTTTGCGATTTCGGAAACTGGAAATAAGTCACGAACCACTGCCCTGCTTACAACCATTCCTACACAGCCACCTAACGCCAAAACAACACGCATGGCAATCAGCCAATTGATTGTTGGTGACAAAGCACAACCGATAGAAGCCAAAAGAAAAATCGTAAGACCAAAAACAAGCGGTTTCTTTCTGCCAAACTTATCGGTTATCGGACCATAAAAAAGCTGTCCGATACTGATTCCGACGAAATAGCTTGTCAGCGAAAGCGCAACTTGAGAAATGTCAGTATCCAATCCTTTTGCTATGGCAGGGAAAGCAGGCAGGTACATGTCGATGCTGAATGGTGCTAAAGCTGATAATCCTCCGAGTATGAAAAGTATGGAGTATTTTTGTCTTGTGGTCATTAAGTAGGAGGAATAATTGAAGTGCAAATTTACGGCATTACCTACAATTAATTGGCAATTGCATTATCATAAAAAAAAGCCAAAATATTTTTTTCGCAATCCATATAGCCATACATTTGTAACATATTTTATTACAGTATGATTTCAGGCAAGTTTGCAATAACGCTTCATATCTTGACGCTCCTCTCTAAATTTCCAGATGAATATCTTTCTTCTGAATTTTTGGCAGGAAGCATGAACCTGCATCCGGTATTGATTCGCAAAGAGATCGCCAACCTGAAAAAGCATCATATTGTAGAAAGTAAAGAAGGAAAAAACGGTGGTACAAAATTGTTGAGACCGGCAGAAAACATCAGCTTAGATGATATTTTCAAGCTTACCTTTGAAAGAGTGACCTTGGGCTATTCTAAAAACGATCCAAATCCAGATTGTCCGGTCGGAAAAAACATCAATAAAAAGCTGGACGAATTATACATCGACATCAATGACAAAATCAGCAAAGAACTGAGAGGCATTTCCCTTACAGAATTCTCTAACAAGTTCTAGCTATTTTTTTTACTTAAAACTGTAACATTTTTTATTACTTTTAAATTTATATATTTATGAAAATCGCAATTATCGGAGCTACAGGATTTGTTGGCTCAAATATTACAAACGAATTGGTAAATCGCGACCACGAGGTGACAGCAATTTCTAGAAATGCAAAAGATTCAGGGAAAGAAAACTTGAAATCTATTTCGGCTGACATTTTTAACACAAAAGAATTGGCTACGATTTTAAAAGGTCATGATGCTGTTGTCAACGCTTATAATCCTGGCTGGACCAATCCGAACATTTACGATGATTTTATTGCGGGTTCCAAAGCAATCCAAGAAGCGGTCAAGCTTTCAGGCGTTAAAAGATTTATCACTATTGGAGGAGCGGGAAGCCTATTTGTAGCGCCGGGACTTCAAGCAGTGGATACGCCCGATTTCCCAAAAGAATATCATGCCGGAGCTACAGCCGCAAGAGATTATCTCAACTTGATAAAAGAAGAAAAAGAATTGGATTGGGCTTTTTTTAGCCCTGCATTTGAAATGCACCAAGGCATCACGACCGGACGAACAGGTAACTATCGCCTTGGATTAGACAATCCCGTTTTTGACACTAACCAAAGAAGCGTCCTTTCGGCAGAAGATCTTGCTGTTGTTATCGCTGATGAAGTCGAAAACCCAAAACACCACCAAGTTCGCTTCACAGCTGCTTATTAATTTGCATAAGACAAAAATTCATAATTCATAATTCATAATTCATTAATTATCCAAAAACAGTTTCTTTAAGCATCGCCTTTTTGAAACTGTTTTTGTTTTCCTTACTTTTACTTCTCAAAACCGCTACTGTGTCCAAACCAAGCTCACATAAATCAGCCTTACAGGAAAAAGAAGGGATCAGCCAACCCGAAAGCATCGGCAAGGCTTCTGTTGCCCAGATTATTCAATCGCGAAAGCGACAGCCTTCTGCTCAAGAACTGATTTCAGGAATTTTGAAAGGCGATAAAACGGCTTTGAGTCGAGCCATTACTTTGGTGGAAAGTACAAATCCAAAACATCTGGAAAAGGCCAATGAGATTATCCAAGCCTGCCTTCCGTATGCGAATAATTCTGTAAGGATTGGCATTACCGGAGTCCCCGGTGTCGGAAAAAGTACTTTTATAGAAGCTTTTGGAAAATTCTTGACGGCGTCAGGCAAACAAGTAGCCGTATTGGCCGTCGATCCGAGCAGTACCATCTCTCATGGCAGTATCTTGGGCGACAAGACCCGTATGGAAGAATTGGTCAAGGACGAAAAGGCTTATATACGACCGTCGGCTTCAGGAGAAACGCTTGGAGGCGTTGCCAGAAAAACCCGCGAAACCATTATCTTGTGCGAAGCTTGCGGATTTGATACGATTATCATTGAAACGGTCGGAGTCGGACAAAGCGAGACTGCAGTTCATAGCATGGTTGATTTTTTCTTGCTTTTGAAAATATCAGGAGCCGGAGACGAATTGCAAGGCATCAAAAGGGGCATTATGGAAATGGCGGATGCTATCGTCATCAATAAAGCTGACGGCGATAATATCAAGAAAGCTAATATGGCTAAAACCGAATTTAATCGTGCCTTGCATCTATTTCCTGCAAAGAGTTCGGGATGGCAGCCTAAAGTCACGACTTGCAGCGCTATTACGCATGACGGAATTTCCGACGTTTGGACTATGATTTCAGACTATCTTGAGCTTACGAAAGGCAACGATTATTTTTACGAAAGAAGAAAAAACCAGAACCAGCATTGGCTTCTGGAAACAATCAACGAACAGCTCAAGCTCAATTTCTTTGAGCATCCTCAAATAAAAAATCTATTAGAAGAAAATAAAAAAGCGGTACAAAATAGTGAAGTCTCTCCGTTTGCCGCTGCACAAAATTTATTAAAAATCTATCAAAACAGTAAGAACCTTAAGTAAAAAACCGCTTCAAAATAAATTGAAACGGTTTCTTTGTTTGGGGTAAAAGTAATTTAATTTACTGCTATTGCAATGCCATAGAGCTCATCGTTTTCTTGAATTCTATAGTTTCCTGCACGCAACGAGTTTGAGCTAAGTCCTAAAGCTTCCGCCATCTCATTAGGAATGGTATGCCCTTCAGGAATACTATAGGAATTTCCGTCTCTTAGCAATGTTGCTCTATGTTCTTCTGTTAAAGCACTTTTGTTAATCTTCATAACAAATGCTCCATTAACGTTGGCTACTCTCACAGGAGTACCAATTGCTAATGGCTTATCATAAGAAGTAACAACCGTCAATATATGATGGCAAAATCCACCAGGCTGACTGCAATCTACATTATGGGATCCCCAACTACGTATAATAAAATGACGATAGTCCCATATTCTAGCTGCCGAATCGGAAGTTTCCGTAGAAATCTCTTCGCTTTGAACTTCCTGCTGATCGTCCTTGCTACAGCTTACCATAATAAAAGCTGTTAAAAAGAGTGTTGCCAATATCGCTTTTACCCCCGTAAACGATGCAAGTTTGTTTGTTGTTTGTTTCGATTTTTTAAAATCTACTTGTAAAAAATTCTTCATAATTTATAATTTAATTGTCCCTACTCTTGGATTGGCTTTTCGGGTTCCGCCAACTTTAGTGTATATCAATTAAATTATTTTTTTGTTACCCCTTAGTTTACATTTTCAAAAAAAAAAGTTGCAAAACGGTATAATTAACCGTCTTGCAACCTTTGTGTATTTGGATTTAGTGCTTACGCCAGAATTCTTATTCTTTCTCGTAACGCTCCATTTCTCTGTCGTAAAATTCATTGGCTTCAGCAATCAAGCTTTCCATAACTTGATTCAATTCGCCTTCATCAAGATCTTCTGCTTCTTCGAGAAACTCGACTTCATCATCTTTTAGATTGATTATAAATCTTGGATAATCCATGTGAATGATAAAAATATCGTCTGGAAAATCGGTATTGTCACCTAGTAAAAATTTTGGTAGTTCCATTTTATTTTAGATTTATGATTTTAGATTGCAGCTACTGGAGCTGCCTCTTTTATTGATTTTTTTGTCAAATAATTAAAGCGAATATACAAAAATACTGCGGCAACTGTCAATCCTGCTAAAAGGCCAATCCAGATTCCGGTAGCTTTGAGTTCCGTATGTTTTCCTAAATAGTACGAAACTGGAAAGCCGACCACCCAATAGGCCGCAAACGTAATGTACATGGGTATCTTTACATCTTGAAGGCCTCTTAAAGCTCCTAACACAACGACTTGTATTCCGTCTGAAATCTGAAAGACGGCAGCTACAAGCAATAATTGTGCGGCTATCGCGATTACTTCTTCATTATCTATAACCAGTGCATTCTTCTCCATATTAAGGAACAGATGCGGCAGGTATTGGTGGAAAAGCACGAAGCAGATCGCAAAAATAATTTCAATAATGATTGCCAAGAGGAAAATAGATCGGGCAACCACCACAAGCTTCTTATAATCTTTAAGTCCTTTTTGGTTGCTTACGCGAATCATGGCGGTAACGCTCAATCCCATAGCAAACATAAAAGTAGCCGATGCTAAACTCAAGGCGATCTGGTTGGCCGCTTGGCTGTTTTTGCCCAAAGAGCCGGAAAGCCAGATTGCCGATGTAAAAAGCGCAACTTCGAAAAACATCTGCAAAGCTGATGGCAGTCCCAAGCTTACAATCTTATTGAGCATCGTCTTTTTGATATCTTGGAAACTAAAATTCTGAAAATAAGCAGTCAGTTTTTTATTTCTGGATAAGATCAGGTGCATAAAAGCAAGCATCATGAGCCTTGAAATTACCGTTCCTAAAGCAGCACCGATAATGCCCATTTTTGGGAAAATCCAAATTCCGTAGATCAGAAAATAATTTAAGATCACGTGCACTACATTGGCCATGATAATTGCATACATGGAATATTTCGTCATCGAAAGTCCATCGGCAAATTGCTTATATCCCTGATAGACAACTAACGGAATCAAAGAAAAAGCGACCCAATCAATATAGGGTTTGGCCAAGACGATTACCTCTTCGGGCTGTCCCATATAATACATCAGCGGTTTGGCCAATACGATAACACCAAACAAGGTGAGGCCCAATATCCCGCATAAAAAAAGTCCATGATGGAAAGCCGACCTGATTTTCTGAGTATCTTTTTTCGCATCAGCCTGAGCAATGATTGGAGTTATGGCTGTAGAGAAGCCAATCCCGAGCGAAATGGCAGCATAGATAAAACTATTTCCTAATGAAACAGCCGCCAATTCAGTAGCACCCAGTTTGCCAACCATAATATTGTCGACAATTCCGATTAATGTATGCCCTAGCATTCCTAGTATGATAGGATACGCTAATTTTAAATTATAAGAAAACTCTTTGGTGTATTGATGTAAGCTCACGATATGTAGAAAAATGTGGGGCAAAGATAGCACCATATCCTACAATTCCACACTTTTAAAGATATTTAAATATTTTAAGCAAAAATTGAAACATAAAGCAAATCACTTGCTTTCAAAGCCTTATCACGCTACTAACCTTTTAACAATACTTTAAAATTAACATTTGGAAGAGTGGCTTTATTATTGTTAATTTTATAGTACTAACTTTTAAAATCCTAATCTATGAAAAATTTGAAATCAATCACAGGCTTATTTGCAGTTTGCATGACGGTTTTAATGACATCGAGCATGTCAGCACAAGAAACCACCTCCGCTATTGGCGCAACCGAAAATTATGACCAAGGGTTTCGTTTAGGGTTTGGAATAAACGGAGGTTTTATATTTGACGATCCTTATGATTTTGCGCTAGGAGCCGATGCGCGTATCCAGTATGACTTAAACCAAAGGTATTCGATTACGTTCACTACTGGGTTCACTAATCTATTTGTGGGCGATGATATTCCTGATTTAGGATTCATTCCGGCAAAGGCTGGTTTTAAGGCTTTTGTATGGGAAGATCGTTTTTATGTGCTTGGCGAGCTTGGAGCTGCTATTCCTGTCACCAATGACTATAACGACACGAGTTTGTTATTAGCGCCAGGAATTGGATATGCCAATAAATATTTTGATGCTAGCATCCGCTACGAATATTACAACGATTTTCCGAGAGAAAATGGCGAAGGAGTCGGACAGCTTGCTTTACGTCTGGCTTACGGATTTAGACTCTAATCTGAAAAATATAAAAGAAAATGCCTTGAATTATCAAGGCATTTTTTTATTTCTCATTACTCAGTTCCTTCTTATAAAATGATATATTTTCCTGTACTTTCTCCTCCAACTTAGGAAATTTTATGTCTTTATATTGCGAAAGCACATCCAAAATTGCCTTTGCCAAAAGAAAACGGCAGGCATTTTTGTCATCGGCTGGAATCACATACCATGGCGCTTTTTCTTTAGACGTCGCGTTAATCGCTTCTTCATAATGGTGTTGGTACTCCTTCCAAAAGCTTCTTTCTTTTAGATCGCCAGGCGAGAATTTCCAGTTGTGTTTTTCTTTTTCAAGGCGTCTCAAAAGTCGCTGCCTTTGCTCTTCTTTGCTTAAATGCAGAAAAAACTTCAAGACTATCACGCCGTTTTCGACTATATGCTTTTCGAAATTAACAATCTGTTCCATGCGTTTCTTCCAGAAATCTTTGGGAATGTCCTTTACGTCCTCGATTCCCGGCAAGCTTTCGTTCAGGATATATTCTGGGTGTACTCTTGTGACTAATACATTTTCATAATGTGTCCTATTGAAAACTGAAAATTTTCCTTTTTCGGGTAGTGCTAGATAATGCCTCCACAGATAATCATGCTCCAGTTCGGTTGAATTCGGCGTTTTAAAGCTGTGAACGACGACTCCCCTAGCATTAAACTCTTTGAAAACCTCACGGATAAGGCTATCTTTTCCCGAAGTATCCATACCTTGCAGGCAAATCAGGACACCATAGCGATTATGAGCATACATCTTATCTTGCAAGTCGCTTAAAGCTTCACGGGTTTCATTTAGGGCTTCTTTTAATTCCTGTTTGGTAGCCTTCAAATCAACTAACGTCGGCAAATCTGAAAGCTTTTTAGGGCTCGTAATTTTGAAATCATCCGTATTTATCGTTTTCATAAGAATATTATTTTACATAAATGTATATATTTATCTCAGAAATTACGTTCTAAAATTATATTTATTTTTTTCAAGAAAACGAATCCCTTTCGCCCGAATTATTTTCCATCAGCAACCTAAAACAGAAACTATGCAAAAATTTCAGCTCGAATTATTATTTCAGATTATCGGCATTGGCTCTGCCTCAGGATTGGTTTTTAAAGACAATTCCCTTTTTATAATTTCCGACAATAGTAGCGTCCTTTACGAATACAATATCGAAAGCAAAAATCTGGAATCGCATATGATTCTAGAAACAACATCGGGGGCGCCAACAGAAAACATTCCAAAAGCAAAAAAGCCCGACTTTGAAGCTATTGCCAATTTCGGCGAAGACTGTTATATTTTTGGCTCCGGTTCTACCGAAAACCGAAATAAAATGGTTCATTTTGACACAAACAAAAAACAAAAAATAAAGGAAACGGATGTCACCGACCTTTATTTGGTCATGCAAAATTTCGGGAATACGAAACCTGAAGATTTCAATATCGAAGGCGCTGTCTATAATGGTGAAAATTGGTTTCTTTTCAACCGTGGCAACGGCAAGTCGGGCAAAAACGGAATTTTCACTATCGGTGGAAATAACTTGATTGATGATTTCTCTGTTTTGTATAACTCCTACAAACTTCCTAAAATAAAAGGAATCCAAAGTTCTTTTACAGACGCTGTGCGAGTGGATGGAAAGATTTATTTTCTGGCCACTGTTGAAGATACTAAATCTACTTATGACGACGGTGCCGTTCTCGGAACCTTCATCGGAAGGCTGGATATCGAAAAGATGAAAATCGATTTTACCGAAAAGATTACAACTACGCATAAATTTGAAGGGCTTACGGTTTACAAAGAAAACGACAAGACCATTGAATTTCTTCTTTGCGAAGACAAAGACAACGATGACTTAAAGTCAGACATTTACAAGCTTACGCTTGATAAATAATTTATGATTTTGGATTTTAGATTTAGGATTTCTGCTTTGGCATAAATCTAAAATCATAAATTTTCACATCGCTTTCCAACCTTTTTATTCTTTTCTCTCTCTATATAGGAAAGACATTCATTGTGATAGACGAAAAACTAATTACAGCCTGCAGAAAGATGCAACGAGACGCACAGCGTCAGGTGTATGAGCTTTTGGCTCCAAAGCTGTATCGAACTTGCAAGCGATACCTAAAGAAAGAGGAAGAAATAGAAGAAGCGCTGGCCGATGCTTTCTATACTATTTTTACGAAAATCGAACAATTGAAAGAAGTCCGAGCTTTTGAAGCCTGGGCCAGAAAGATTGCGGTCAATCAATGCTTACTGTCACTCAAGAAAAACGTCAACTTCAACATGTATCTTGATGACGTGAAAATCATTTCACAGCCGATTACAAATCACGTGACCGATTTAGAGGAAGAAGATCTGCTGAACCTGCTGAATTTTATTCCCGAAGGATGTCGAACCATTTTCAACCTTTTTGCTATTGAGGGCTATTCTCATAAAGAGATTGCCAATATGCTTGATATTTCAGAAGGAACATCTAAATCACAGCTGAATGTCTCAAAGACCAAATTGAAAGAATTGGTTAATAATTTGTATTATCAAAAAGCAAAGTAGCGATGGAAAATCAAGATAAAATATTCGAACAATTCAAAGATGCCTCGAAAAAGGCAGAAGCAAAAGACTTCCCAGCTATGGAAAAAGTCTGGGCTCGCGTAGAAGAAAAACTAGATAAAAAAGAAGACAAAAAAACAATTGCAATCTGGAAGAAAATCGGGATTGCGGCATCACTCTTATTGTTCTTTTCTTTAGGATATCAATTTCTGAAAACAGATGACAGCATAGAGACTCCTAAAAACCCGGTTGTAATTGAGGAAAATACGCCGACAATTTCTGAGTCTGAAAAAGAAGCTGTCGTTCAAAAAACGGAAACTGCTAAAGAACCCGAAGAATCTAAAAGTAAAAAAGCTACAATCATAAAAAGTAAGCCAGTAACTGTACAGGTAGAAAGTTCCGTTGCCGTTGCCGATAAAACGAACGATGATTATGCTAAAGAAGAAGTAGAATTAATCCAAATTGAGGCTAAAGATTTGGCAATCAAAGACGCAAAAATCATTGCTACAGAGGTAAAAATAAATCCAATCACCAAAGAAAGGATAGTTACTGGGACAGTTGTTGACAATCAAAATTTGCCTTTGCCTGGCGCGGTTGTGGCCGTAAAAGGAACATCTCGCGCAACTCAAACAGATTTCGACGGGAAATACACTATTGCGGTAAACCCTGGAGAAAAATTAGAATTCAGTTATATTGGCATGAAACCTGCAACTGCTTTGGTTGAAGACAATACCAAACTGGATATTGCTTTACAAGATGACTCTAATACGCTTGAGGAAGTAGTGGTGACAGCGTACCAAACAACAAAGAAGCAATCAGCTATGGCTTCTGTAGCAATAATTGATAAGGAATCCATCCAATCCAAACGCAAATCTAAAAAAGAAAAGACATCAAATCCTATAGGCTATCTAGGTCAAGACATTAGAGCAAAGAAACAGAATTATAGAGATGGAGATATTAATAGCAATCCTGTTATTCAATCTTTGCAAGGAAAAGTTTCTGGACTAAATATTACTGAAGTAAAAAAAGAATACAGTGGTGACCAATCAATTGTTTTGAGAGGAACTGGATCAATTAAAGAACAAGCTAAACCTCTTTATATAGTAGATGGACTTCCTATTGATGAAAAAACTTTTAAGACGATCAACCAAAATGAAATCGAGGAAATCAATGTTTTAAAAGATGCTACAGCAACTTCAATATATGGAAATAGAGGCTCAAACGGCGTGATTGTAGTTAAAACTAAAAAAGGGACAACTAAAAACCTTTCCAAAAGAGAAATTAGAAAAAAACTCAGAGAACTGAAAAGAAAGAAAAATACCGAAACTTACAGAATGGATGTCCAGCCGAAAGTGGAAACTTCCCAAGAAGACTACGATCCTTTTATCGAAAATCCTTTTGAAAGTCCAAAGAATGAACCGCTTTCTACTTTTTCGATTGATGTTGATAATGCTTCATATACGAATGTACGCCGATTCATAAACAACGGCCAAACGGTTCCGAAAGATGCTGTTCGAGTAGAAGAAATGGTCAATTTCTTTAAATACAACTATCCACAGCCGAAAGGAGATCATCCGTTTTCTATCAATACAGAATACAGCGATGCGCCATGGAATCCAAAACACAAGCTAGTAAAAATTGGATTGCAGGGAAAAATAATTCCGACAGAAAAATTGCCTGCTTCTAATCTTGTCTTTTTGATTGATGTTTCTGGCTCGATGAGCGATGCCAATAAATTGCCCTTGCTGAAACAATCCATGAAAATTTTAATCAATGAGCTGAGAAAAGAAGATAAGGTTTCCATCGTCGTATATGCCGGAGCTGCAGGAATGGTCTTGCCGCCAACCTCTGGAGACAATAAAAAAACAATTATTGATGCTTTGGAAAAACTAGATGCTGGAGGCAGCACGGCCGGCGGAGCTGGAATTGAATTGGCGTATAAGACAGCGCAAGAAAACTTTATCAAAAACGGAAACAATCGTGTGATTTTGGCAACTGACGGTGATTTCAATGTAGGAAGCTCATCGAATACCGACATGGAAACCTTGATAGAAGAAAAAAGAAAATCGGGCGTTTTCTTGACTTGTCTCGGCTATGGCATGGGCAATTATAAAGACAGCAAAATGCAAATTCTTGCCGATAAAGGAAACGGAAATTATGCGTATATCGATAATATCCAGGAAGCAAATCGCTTTTTAGGCAAGGAATTCAAAGGCTCTATGTTTGCGATTGCTAAAGATGTGAAAATCCAAATCGAATTCAATCCAAAACATGTCCAGTCATATCGATTGATCGGCTATGAAAACAGAAAATTGCGTCCGGAAGATTTTACAAATGATGCTATTGATGCTGGCGAATTAGGAAGTGGCCATACGGTTACGGCTTTGTATGAAATTATTCCGACAGGAGTCGAAAGTGAGTTTCTCAACAAAACACCGGATTTGAAATACACGAAAGTGCAAGAAAACGGAACGGTTTATAATGAAGAATTGGCAACCATAAAATTCCGATATAAAAAACCTGACGGCGACAAAAGCATTGAGATGGTGAATGTTATCGAGAACAAAACAATCCCATTAAACAACACATCCGATGATTTCAAATTTTCTGCTGCTGTAGCATGGTTCGGATTAAAACTGAGAGATTCAAAACTAATTCCAAACAAATCGTCTGAAGACATCAAAAAACTAGCAAAAGAAGGATTGACTAATGACGAGGATGGTTATAAAGCTGAATTTGTTCGATTGGTAGAAAGCGTAAAATAAAAAAGATGAAAAAGTATATTTTCTTTATGTTCTTGATCTCTTCTCTTTCTTTTGGTCAAACGGAAGATAGAACTGGATGTACTAAACATTTGGCAATTTCAGCCAAAATGAATTTTGAAGACGATTTAAAAAACAATCATATTACGATTTATCTCCGAGGCGGAATTGTTTCTGTAATCAAGGATGCAGATTTGCTATTTCAAAAGAAATACGACGTCAATTATCATGATTCTGGCTGTGTAGCGATGGGAGATTTTGATTATTACAAAATGTATAATCATCAGGTGTTTGCTTATCTGTCTAAAAAATTTGGCGAAGATTGGAAGAAGGAACTAAACGCCAATGCTTTTGGCATGCAATAACTCAAAAATTCCAAAACAAAAAACCGATAGTTTTTAAGCTATCGGTTTTGTTTATTTAAATGTCAGGCGTATTTCCGTGCCTTTCGATTCTTCGCTGGATATGCCTAGGCTACAATTTATTTTTTCGGCCAGATTCACGACCAATTGCAATCCTACGCCTGTTCCCTGCTCGTTGTTTGTTCCTCTTCTTGACGAATTAGTGTTCCGCAGGATATCTTCAATCATTTCTTGAGACATTCCAATTCCACTATCTTTGATGCTTAATTCGTTTCCAAAAGATTCAATAACAATCGCTCCATTTTGAGGTGTAAATTTGATCGCGTTAGAAATCAAGTTCCTGATAATTATGGTCACAATTTCAATATCAGAATTTATTTTGAAATTTTTAATCGCCACCTTGACACTGATGTTTTTACTTTCGCAAGGAGTTTTATAGATTTCAAGAATATTGGCTATAAGTACTCGAAAATCAATTTCAACGAGATTTAGCTTGATGGTATTAAAGTTTAGTTTTGCCCAATTGAGCGTATTGTCTAATAATTCCAATACTTGTTTGGACTGCTCATTGATCATTTTTATTAGGGAAGCAAACTCGTCCGGCGAAATTTCTGTATTTGCCGCCATTGACGATATCGACATTAGATTGGCAACAGGGCTTCGCAAATCATGTCCTAAAATCGACAGCATTCTGTCATTATTCTTGTTGATGTTTTTCAGTTCTTCCTGAAAACGAATCTCTTTATCGAGATCAATAAAAGCGACAATATGAATTTTATTGATGACACAAGCTTTTACTTCGTACCATCGGATTGTACCGTTTTTACAAGTAACATGCGACTTGCTTTTAACGAAAACCTTGCCTTCTTGCTGGGATAAAGTTTCTTCATCATCCCAAGTAGTAATTACATTATTTCTATAGTCGTAATCGGGATAAGCCTTGCCGTACCAAGCTTCTATGGTTGGGATTTCATCAAGAGTGTAGCCAATTTCTTCGAGAAACTTTTCGTTTAGATAGGTATTAAGATGTTGCCCATCGATAACTTCTGCAATAATAAACGGATACGGCAGAAAGTCTGCAACGCCTTGCAATTCTATCCTCGAATTTCTTAAACTGCTAATTTCTTCAGGAATCATATAGTTCTGATTTTGAAGGCAATTTAATCATTAAATATGTCAAATCAGAAATTATTTCTCAATCTCACGAAGACTTTCCATCTTTTTATGAGCAAGGAAACCAGCTATATCTTCGAAGTGTTCTTTGACTCTTTTGTTGCCAAACTCAAAAACTTTTGTTGCCAAGCCATCTAAGAAATCACGGTCGTGGGAAACCAAAATCAAGGTTCCGTCAAAATCACGAAGTGCATCTTTGATGATGTCTTTTGTTTTCATGTCTAAGTGGTTGGAAGGCTCATCCAGAATCAGCAAGTTTACAGGCTCGAGTAGCAATTTGATCATTGCCAAACGTGTTTTCTCACCTCCAGAAAGTACTTTTACTTTTTTGGTAGTATCATCTCCGTGAAACATAAATGCTCCCAAGATATTTTTAATCTGCGTTCTAACTTCTCCAACTGCAATGTTATCAATAGTCTCAAAAATCGTAGCATTTTCATCTAATAAAGAGGCTTGATTTTGAGCAAAATAACCAATTTGTGCATTGTGACCTATTTCTACAGAACCGCTGTCGATTCCAATTTCTTTCATAATAGCCTTGATCATCGTAGATTTTCCTTCTCCATTCTTTCCAACGAAAGCTACTTTCTGTCCTCTTTCAATTACGATATTGGCATCTTTAAAAACTACGTGGTCACCATACGATTTCGATAAATCTTTTACAATTACAGGATAATTTCCAGAACGAGCTGCTGGTGGAAATTTCAGTTTTAATGCAGATGTATCTACCTCATCAACTTGTACAATAACTAGTTTTTCAAGCATTTTAACACGTGATTGTACGGCATCTGTTTTAGAAAAAGTTCCTCTAAAACGATCAATAAAAGCTTGGTTGTCGGCAATCATTTTTTGCTGCTCGTCATAAGCTTTTTGCTGATGCACTCTTCGGTCTTTTCTCAATTCCAGGTAATGTGAATATTTTGCCTTATAATCATAAATCCTGCCCATCGTTACTTCAATCGTACGGTTGGTGATATTATCGACAAAAGCTCTATCGTGGGAAATAACGACAACGGCTTTGGCAGAATTAATCAAGAAATCTTCCAACCATTGGATCGATTCGATGTCCATGTGGTTGGTTGGCTCATCCAGAAGAATCAAGTCTGGTTTCTGCAAAAGGATTTTGGCCAATTCAATACGCATTCTCCATCCTCCAGAAAACTCAGACGTTTGGCGCGTGAAATCTTCTCTTACAAAACCTAGTCCCATCAAAATTTTCTCGACTTCCGCTTCGTAATTTACTTCTTCAATCGCATAATACTTCTCGCTTAAGTCAGAAACTCTTTCAATCAATTTCATATAATCGTCTGATTCATAATCTGTACGAACGGTCAATTGTTCGTTCAGTTCATCAATCTCAGCCTTCATCTTAAAAATTTCGCTGAATGCTTTTGAAGCTTCTTCCATTACCGTAGCTCCATCTTTCGTCAATAAATGCTGAGGTAAATAGGCGATTACGGCTTCTTTTGGTGCTGAAATATTTCCTCCAGAGGGCTTGCTTTGCCCAGCAATTATCTTTAGGAGCGTTGATTTTCCGGCTCCATTTTTACCCATAAGGGCTATCTTGTCATTTTCATTTATGGCAAAAGAAACTTCGCTGAAAAGCGTCGTGCCTCCAAATTGGACTGAAATATCGTTTACTGTAATCATCTAGATTATTCGATTAATTGGATTGTGATTCTTCGACTGCTCGAATTTTTGAAGGTGCAAAGATAGCGTAATTAAGGGATTAGGCAATCTGAAAAAATCTATATTAAACGCGATGGCGGAAAATAAAATTATTGGCTTATATTTATAGTAAAGATTTTCAATAATGGTTAAAACTACGCCTTTTTATACCCGGCTTGCCCACGTGCTGATTTCCATCATCTGCTTGTTTTATCTCGCAATTATCGGAGAAACCTTGCTTGCACCGCTTATTTTTGCTTTCTTATTTTCGTTGCTTCTGCTTCCGTTTGCGAATTTCTTAGAAAGACGCTGGAAGTTTCCTCGTTCTTTGTCTTCCGCAACGGTACTCATGACATTAGTGCTTGGGATTACTACTATTACTTACCTACTTTTGAACCAGTTGAGCGACCTTACGAATGACTTGCCGGCGTTTAAAGAACAGCTTTTGACTACGTCTACAATTATTCAGGACTGGATTTCGGATACTTTTCATATTGACAATCATGAGCAGATAAGCTATATCAATTCGGCTACTAGTGAAGCTTTAAGCCAAGGAACATCTTTATTGGGACAGACGTTATTATCCGTTTCTTCTGTGATGCTTTTTTTGGTTTTTATCTTTTTATATACCTTTTTTATATTGCTGCATCGCCGCCTGTTGCTTTCTTTTTTAGTATCGCTATTTAGGGAAGAACATTCTGCCGTTGTATACGATGTTGTTTTTAATATTCAATATATTGTCAAAAAATATATTGCAGGGCTTTTTCTCCAGATGCTAATCGTATCGGTATTAGCTTGCACTGCATTTGAAATCATCGGAATAAAATATGCTTTCCTTTTGGGACTGATCACGGGAATTTTTAATGTGATTCCTTATATCGGAATTCTGACTTCATTAATACTTACCGTCTTGCTGACTTTTTCGACCATGAATTCTACAGCTGTACTATTGGTCATTTTTACTGTTTTCGTAATTCATTTGATCGACAGTAATTATATCATGCCGAAAATTGTCGGCTCGAAAGTAAAAATCAATACTTTGACAGCGCTTTTAGGATTGGTATTGGGAGAATTGGTTTGGGGCATTAAAGGAATGTTCTTGTCCATTCCGATTATTGCAATCTTTAAGGTAGTTTTTGACCGTGTCGACGGACTAAAGCCTTGGGGTTATGTTTTAGGCGAAGATGAAGAAATTTCAAAAACTGTTATTCCCGAAGTTGAGAAAGCAGAAATTGAACAAAAAGAAAAATCCGAATAATTAACTATTCGGATTTTTTATTTCATACCAGGCTTCTTGGGTTCCCTCATCATCGAATGCATTCACAAAATGCATTCCTACTTTTTCCAGAACTCTTCTTGACGCAAGATTGTCAAAATCGGCATAGGCATTGATTTTTTCCAGTTTCATATTGTTAAAACCAAAATCGACAAAAGCTTTTGCCGTTTCATAAGCATAGCCTTTTCCCCAATGCTTTTGGATGAATCGATAACCTAAATCATAGAACGTTTGGTATCCGTTGACATTTTTTTCTAATTTCAATCCGGACCAGCCGATGAATTCGTTGGTTTCTTTTAAGATTACTGCCCAACGACCAATTCCGTTTTCAAGATATTGCTGTCGGATATTAGCAATGGCTTCACGGACTTGTTCAATAGAAGTAACCGGTTTATTGCCTAGATAAATATGCACTTGCGGATTAGAGTCGAGCTCAAACATCCCGACATCATCAGTTGGCAGGAGTTCTCGCAATAGTAATCTTTCCGTTTCTAAAGAAGTTCTCATACACAAAATCTTTTAAAGGCTCATCTTAAAATCGGTAATGACCGGATCGGCTTTCCCGTATTTCGATTCATCGATAAAAAGCTCGACAGCAATGCTTCCATTCGATCCAAGAATAATATTGGACTGATTGTTATTCTTCATAAGCGTCTCGATGCCTGCTTCTTCTAGTTTAGCTTTCAAAGCTGTTGCTAAGATCTCACTTCCCGAAAATACTTTCATTAGTCCCATTTTATTATTTTTTTAGTTTTTAATTATTCTGTTTCTTCTTCCTCTTCGCTATCGTCCATTTCAAAAAACAGCGGTTCAATCATAATCCTATCGGCAAAATTGTCTATTCTTTCCGTAATGTTTTCAGAAAAGAAAATCCTTTGCGTCTTGCCCATCGCTTCCGAAATTCGTGCCAATTTGGTATCAAAACGCAATCTCAATAATTCATCGGTATTTTCGATAATAAACATTTTCAGTCGGTTCACGTCATATCCTGCCGATGCAAACATATCGCTCAATCGGTTTGGAGTTCCAATCAGCACATCAATTCCAAGGGAAATATGGTTTTTGTCGAAATCAATATCGCCTTTATCATGAACTCCGTACACTCTGAGATTCGTATAATTTCCTAGCTTTTCGAAAAGTTGTTTCATTTCAATCATTTTCTCCTTGCTTTCTACAACAATTAATGCCCTAGGAGATTCTTCAAATTCTTTTTCAAGTCTTTGGATTACGTTCATCACCAAAGTAGTCGTTTTGCCTGATTTGGCAGGAGCAATAATCACGCAATCCGCGCCACTTTTTATGGTCGAAAACGTTTCGCGTTGCAATTCATTGGCTTCTGTAAGTCCATTTTCGGCTAAAGCTCTTTGAAGATTTTCGTTTATTTTTTTTAGTTTCATTTTAAATGCTGTAAGCTTTATTATTTGCTGGCGAAAAGCTTGACGTCTGTTTCAGAAATTTCATTTCCGCCTAAGATAATCAAGCGTTCAATTACGTTTCTTAATTCGCGTATGTTTCCGGTCCAGTCATATTCTTTCAAAAGTGCAATGGCTTCTTTAGAAAATTGTTTTGGCACATTTCCGTGCTCGGATGCTATTTTTTCGGTAAAATGGTTGATCAATAACGGAATATCATCTCGCCTGTCATTTAACGCCGGTACTTTAATTAAAATAACCGCAAGCCTATGATACAAATCTTCTCTAAAACGGCCTTCTTCGATTTCCTTTTTTAAGTCTTTGTTTGTAGCGGCTACCACTCGAACATCGACTTTTATGTCTTTGTCGGCACCTACTCTTGTGATTATATTTTCCTGCAAGGCACGCAATACTTTGGCTTGGGCTGAAAGACTCATGTCGCCAATTTCATCTAGAAAAATAGTTCCTTTGTCGGCAGCTTCAAATTTTCCAGCTCTGTCTTTTACGGCAGAAGTAAACGCGCCTTTCACATGTCCGAACAGTTCGCTCTCAATCAATTCTGATGGAATCGCAGCACAATTTACTTCAATTAAAGATGCGCCCGAACGTTCGCTTCTTTCATGAAGTTGGTGTGCGACTAATTCTTTTCCAGTTCCGTTAGGTCCGGTGATTAAAACTCGTGCATCTGTCTGTGCTACTTTTTCGATAATCTGCTTGATATGGTTGATGGCTTCGCTTTCGCCAATCATTTCATAGTTTTTGCTGACTTTTTTCTTGAGTATCTTATTTTCAACAACAAGCTGTTTTTTATCTAAAGCATTTCGAACTGTATTCAGAAGCCTATTCAAATCGGGCGGCTTGGAGATATAATCGAAAGCACCAAGTCGCATGGTATTAATAGCTGTTTCTAAATCGCCATGGCCCGAAATCATGACCATTGGAATTTCCGGCTTGATTTTTTTAACGGCTTCAAGTACTTCGACACCGTCCATTTTTGGCATTTTGATATCGCAAAGCACCAAGTCGTAATCGTCGTTCTTGATTTTCTCGAGACCTTGTTGCCCATCTTCGGCTTCTTCTACTGTATACGAATCATTTTCTTCAGAAAGAATCTTTGTTAGGACTCTTCTGATTGCTGCTTCATCTTCTATGATTAATATTTTAGGCATATTTTATCTTTTTTGCGCTATTAGTATTTAAGCCATTTGTAAAGTTCTTTCCATGTCGGTTTTTTGCCATACATTAAGATTCCGATTCTGTATATTTTTGAAGCGAACCACACTACTAAAAAGAAAGTTCCGAACAATAAAACTAGCGAAAGTACAATCTGCCACCACGGCACTCCAAAAGGAATACGCATCAGCATCACGATTGGCGATGTTAGCGGAATCATTGAAAAAACAGTGGCTACCGTTCCGTGAGGGTCATTCAAAACGCTGAAGAAACCTACATAAACGCCAAGCATCAGCGGCAGAATAATCGGCAATAGGAATTGTTGAGAATCGGTTTCATTATCAACAGCTGCGCCAATTGCCGCATAAATCGAGCTGTATAAAAAGTAGCCTCCAATAAAATACACTATGAATGAAACCAATAAAGTCGCTATCGGAAGGTTTTTAAATTCATTGACATAAAGCTGGATATTTGCTGCAACTCCATGGTTTGCTGTTGCCATCATTTCAGATGAAACCCCTGAAGATGGACCAACATTAATTCCTAAAAAGGCAGAACCGATGAATAATAAAATACCTCCCAACAATGCCCAAATGACAAATTGAAGCACACCTGCTAAAGAGGTCCCTATGATTTTCCCCATCATCAACTGAAAAGGTTTTACGGAGGAAATAATGATTTCGATAATTCGGTTTGTTTTTTCTTCGATGACGCTTCTCATGACCATATTTCCGTAGATAATGATGAACATCATGATAAGGTATCCGAAAGCCGCTCCAATAAAAATCTTGATTTCGTTCAGGCCTTTTACGGTTTCTTCGCCGGAAGCTTTAGCCAAATTAATATCAACTTTTGCTTCTGCATTCTTAATAGCAAGCGTGTCAAGGTTGGCTTTTTCAAAATTTGATTTTGTAAGTTTTTGTCCAATTATAGTTTCCAAATCGTCTATATACGAAAGACTCGGGCTATCATTTGAAATGTACTGGATTTTCTTGGCCAGTTCTTTATTATCTTCAATTTTAGGGATATAAAGTATGGCTTCGTATTTTTCTGAAATAATACTGTCTTTCAACACCTTCAAATCTACATCAGACTTATTGAGGTAATGATATTCGTCGGAATTCTTAAATTCTTTGACAAAAAGATTCGATTCGTCGTGAACTGCAATTTCCTTCACATCTGATTTCATTGTGCTCAGATAGCCTACAAAAGCGGCCAATCCAACCATCAGCAACGGACTCAAGAAAGTCATGACGATAAATGATTTGTTGCGGACTTTTGCAACGAATTCTCTTTTTATGATTAATTTTAGTATGCTCATTTAGATTTTCAATTTATGATTTATGATTCTGGATTTTCCCTCCAGAACAGATAATCTATACTTATTTGTCGCTTACTGTTTTGATAAAAATATCATTAACACTTGGAATTTTTTCTACAAAATGGGTCACTTGTCCCATTTGAGTTAAAATACTCAAAAGTTCATTTGGAGAAGAATCGCCAATCTGCACTTCCAGTTTCAGGTCATCATTAAGCGTCTTGAAATTAGTCTGCCCAACAGTAAACTTCTGCGTCAGCTGATACATAAGCCCTTCGACATTAGACGTCATGATTCCAACTTCAAAGCTATTGGTTCTGTATTCTTTTTTGACGTCGTTGAGTTTTCCCTCTATCAATTTATTGGATTTGTGAATCAAGGCAATATCGTCGCAAAGTTCTTCAACGCTTTCCATCCTATGGGTAGAAAAGATGATTGTAGCACCTTGTTTTTTTAATTCCAGAATCTCGTCTTTTATCAAATTTGCATTTACAGGATCAAAACCGCTGAAAGGCTCATCAAAAATCAAAAGTTTCGGCTTGTGCAGTACAGTAACTACAAACTGTATCTTTTGAGCCATTCCTTTTGAAAGCTCCTGAATTTTTTTATTCCACCAGCCTTGGATTTCCAACCTATCGAACCAATAATCCAATTGTTTTTTTGCTTCGACTTTTGAAAGCCCTTTCAACTGGGCAAGATAAAGTGCCTGCTCACCAACTTTCATGGTTTTATACAAGCCTCTTTCTTCGGGCATATAGCCGATGTGCTGTACATGTTCTGGCTGCAGCTTTTCTCCATCAAGAAGAACAGTACCGCTATCGGGCATTGTTATTTGGTTGATAATTCTGATTAGCGAGGTTTTGCCTGCGCCATTTGGACCGAGAAGTCCGTAGATGCTCCCTTTTGGAACTTGTAGCGAAACATTATTCAAAGCAGTATAATCGCCATATTGTTTGACTACATTTTTAACTTCAAGTATGTTGTTCATTATGCTTTTTGATTTATTTCATCAGCTGGGCTATCGTAGCCACGAGTCTGTAAAAGTAAGGAATTGAGAGGTGAAATTTGTCAGAATTTCAAAAAAAACCCACCCCTATTTGCACAAGGATGGGAAAAATTGCTATGAAAAAGAAAATTACTAGTTGCCTAGTAATCTTCAAATATATAAAAAATTTAAATTACTACGAAAACATATCCTTAACTTTTTCAAAAAAAGATTTTTCACTCTTTTCAGGGTTGGGGATAAAGTTCTCTTCCGTAATTGATTTTTCAAAAAATTGCTTTTGTTCTTTGTTTAGATTTTTCGGTGTCCAAACATTGACATGTACCAGCAAATCGCCATTTCCGTAGCCATTGATGCTTGGTATTCCTTTGCCTTTTAAGCGGAGAATTTTTCCAGATTGGATTCCTTCTTCTAGCTTGATTCTTACTTTTCCGTTTACTGCTTCGATATCTTTTGAGATTCCTAGAACCGCTTCTGGAAAGCTTATATAAAGATCTAAATGAAGATTTTCGCCTTCACGTTTTAAAAATTCATGCTCGATTTCTTCAATCGCAACAATCAAATCTCCGGGGATACTGTTATTTCCTGGCGCATCGTTTCCTTTGTTTGAAACTTTTAGCTGCATTCCGTCCACTACACCTGCAGGAATTTTGATAGAAACAGTTTCATCAACCATTACCATTCCATGAGCATCTGCATCTTTTGGCTTGCTTTCAAGTACTTGCCCAGAACCGCCGCAAGTATGACAAGTGGTGGCTGACTGCATTCTTCCCAAAATGGTATTGGTTATTTTCATTACCTGGCCTTGACCATTACAAGTAGGACAGGTTTTATAATGAACGCCTTGGGCTTGGACTTTTCTTTTGACTTTTACTTTTTTCTCAACACCATTGGCAATCTCTTCTAAAGTTAGTTTGACTTTGATTCTAAGATTACTTCCTTTTACTCTACGTGGACCGGAATTTCCGCCACCGAATCCGCCAAATCCGCCACCAAAAGCACCTCCGAAGATATCACCGAATTGGCTGAAAATATCATCCATATTCATGCTTCCGCCCCCAAAACCTCCAGCTCCGTCAAAAGCTTGATGACCGTATTGATCATACTTTGCTTTCTTTTGAGGGTCGCTCAAAATCTCATAAGCTTCAGCAGCCTTCTTAAAGTTCTCTTCAGCTTCCTTATTACCCGGATTTTTGTCAGGATGAAATTCTATCGCTTTCTTTCGGTATGCTTTTTTAATCGCAGCTGCGTCAGCAGATTTTGAAATTCCTAATATTTCGTAAAAATCTTGTTTCATTTTTTCATTTTTAACATTGAAATGTTGCAAAGGCATCATTCATGCCACTACATTCTCATCGAATAATTACTGTCCGATTACCACTTTTGGGAAACGGATAATTTTGTCGCCCAATTTATATCCTTTTTCTAAAACATCAACAATCTTGCCTTTTAGCTTGTCAGAAGGCGCTGGAATTTGCGTAATAGCTTCGGCAAAATCGGCATCAAAAGCATCACCTGCTTTAGCGTCAACTTCTTCAAGTCCTTTTGACGCAAGAGTATTTTTTAGTTTTTCATGGATTAATTCCACGCCTTTTAAAAGACTTTGGTCTTCTGATTTTGAAATTTCAATCTTAGCTCTGTCGAAATCATCCAAAACTGGCAATAATGCCAAAAGAACTTCTTGGTTTGCTGTCTTGAACAGATCTATTCGTTCTTTTGCCGTTCTTCTTTTATAATTTTCGAATTCTGCGAAAAGACGAATAAATTTGTCTTTTTCGGCTGCCAAATCTTGGGTCAGTTGCTCTTCAACGCTTAACTCTTCTACGATTATTTGTTCTGCATTTGCATTTGCCTCTAAAGTTGCGTCATCGATTTCCTGCTCTTTGTCTTGGTTTTCAGCATTCATAGTATTTTTACTTTTAAATATATTTTTAAATTTCATTTTCTGCTTTTCGAGAGATTGCAAAAGTACTGCCAATTGTTTCAAAATGTCAAATTGTCACGCTTTTTTTCAAGTAATTTTCAATGTTAACAATCACAAACATTTTGATTTTAATATAATTTTAAGAGATTTTTAGCTTTGATTTGATATGTTTGCTAAGCTAAAAATTTAAGTCTTATGAAGAATCGTATTGCATCTCTACTAGTTTTGTCAGCCTTAACACTGACAGTTTCATGTAAAAATGACAAAGCTGCTGAAGCTGAAACAACAGAAGCCGGAACTGTAAAAGAAGTTTCTGGCGAAGCAGCAACTTATACTATCGATAAAGAAAATTCTAAAATTGAATGGACTGGATCTAAGCCTACCGGAAAGCATACTGGAACTATCAATCTTGCTGAGGGAACTGTTTCTGTTAAAGACAATGCTTTGGATACAGGAAAATTTACGATTGACATGAATACGATTACCGTGACCGATCTTAAAGCTGGCGACGGTAAAGAAGATTTGGAAGGGCACTTAAAAGGTACTGGCGGTACAGAAGCGGATTTTGACCACTTTTTCAACGTGAAAAAATACCCTCAAGCCAATTTTGAAATTACGAAAGCAGTTACTGAAAACGGAAAAACCTCTGTAGAAGGAAACCTGACCATGAAAGGCATCACAAAAAATGTAAAATTCCCTGCAACTGTAACGGTTAACGGCAATACGGTAACAGTAGTTAGCGATCCGTTTACTATAAACAGAACGCTTTGGAACGTCAACTACGGATCAAAATCTGTATTTGACAACCTGGGAGACAAATTTATTAATGACGATATTGAACTGAAGGTTAGCGTTACAGCTAAAAAATAATTGTTAATTCACCTCCAAAAAGAGCTCCATTTGTAGAAATGGAGCTCTTTTTATTTTAACGATCACCTAAAAGGTCATCTAGTGCTTTATCTAAAGTCCTGAATTTAAAAACAAATCCGTTATCCTGTGCTTTCTGGGAACTAACATTCTGGCTAGCGACCAACAATATATGCATCTCTCCTAACATGAGCTTCAGCAAGAATTCAGGCACATTAGGCATAAAAAAAGGCTTTTCTATAGTCTTTGCTATTTTCTTTATCAGCTCATGATTATCGACAGGATTGGGAGCTGTGGCATTATAGACACCTTCCCATTGATGTTGTACCGCGAAATAATATAGATGTACCAAATCATGTAGGTGTATCCAGGACTGCCATTGTTTCCCTGAGCCAAAAGCAGAACCAGCGCCTAATTTTATTGGTTTAAGCAGTTCTTTAAGCATACCGCCTTTTTTTGACAGGACAAGTCCTGTTCGGATTTTGCAAACTTTAATATTCAGCCTTTTGAAATTATCAACGGCTTCTTCCCATTTTACAACGACTTGTCCTAAAAAGGAATTGTCAACTGACTTATTTTCTTCGGTGTAGACAGCCGAAAGACTGTCCGGATAAATTCCTATAGCCGATGCCGACACAATCTGCTTGACTTGATTCGGCCGTGACTTCACTATTCTGTAAAGCAGGTTGGTAGACAAGGTTCTGCTTTCTATAATTTCTTGTTTGTTTTTTGATGTCCAGCGCTTTGAAATTGATGCGCCAGCAAGATGAATAATCGCGTCTACCCCTAGAATGCAATTTTCGTCAATAATTCCCTGTTGCGGATTCCAGTAAAAGCCTTGATAGTTGGGTTCGCTTTTAATTTCTTTTTTTGAAGTCGTAAGATAATGTATTGAAACACCGTTTTGCAATAACAGGGAAACCAATTCTGTTCCTACCAGACCCGTCGCTCCTGTAATCAAAATTTTCATAGCATATAAATTTTCTGTATTTCAAATTTACGAGCGGATCAGTGTAATAAAATGTTAATTAAGTTAGGTTTAACGGCATAGTTTTGATTCGGAATTTACTTTACTCTTATGCTCCATTCAAAATCCATCTCAGAAACCTGCTCTCCTTTTTCGTTTATTCCGATCGATTTCATCCAGAAAGTCTGCCCTTCGCCTGTTGCTATGGTTTGCTTGATGGCTTCTTCGATCAGATGTCCGTCTTGGCAAGTAAAAAGAATACGTCCCGTGGCCTTTTTCGTAAAATTTCCTTTGTTGTTAGCAACAAGCATAGAAATCTTCCTGTTGCTTTTCTTTATATGATACATTACCAATGCCCCTGTAGTCAATTCTGCCGCCATTGCCTGAACCGCGAAATACATCGAATTAAAAGGATTCTGGTTGATCCAGCGATGTTTCACAGTAACTACACAGCGCATGCCATCAATTTCTTTGACTCTGACACCGCATAAAAATGCTGAAGGCAATTTAAAAAAAAGAAACTTATTGAGTTTTCCGGCCGTAAATTCCATGATTATATTTTTCCGAAATATAGTAAATATTAATGGAATGGAGTAAATAATTAAAAAAGCGGCTCCAGTAAATCCTACACCAAAAAGCCTTAAAAACTACATTAACCACTAGAAAACAACACTTTAGTTTATTTTCTAGCATTTTACACTTGTTAATTTTTTGTTAAATATTAGTACTATGCAAAACAAGATACTGTTTTTTAGCCATATATTTGCATAGGATATTATTATATACTTTTAATCATGGAAACATCAAATCAAAAAACAACAGCCGCATTAGTACATTTAAGTACGTTAACACAATACTTTATTCCCTTTGGAAATTACATATTTCCGATTATCATTTGGGGAGCAAGTAAAAAGGATTCCGACTATATCGACCATCATGGAAAACAAGCCATCAACTTTCAGTTAAGCTTGCTTTTATATACCTTGATCCTAAGCTTAATCGCCATACCCATCTTCGTCTTTACCATTTTTAAAAACATTCCTATGAATGCTATCATCGATGGAGACGATTTTATTATCGAGAATTTCAGCCTTGAGCACATTACAGGAATCGTAGTCGTTGCCATAACAGCAGTAGTTTTGTTCTTTACCTTAAAAGTGGCCGAATTCTTCTTAATCATTTATGCCACAGTAAAGGCGGCAAACGGAGAACGATACAAATACCCGCTGACAATCAACTTTATCAAAACCACAGACGAAAAACAAAACGTAAAAACAGAAGCTCCACAGGAAACAGAATCATCAATCAATCATCAATCAGAAAACGAAACAGTTTAATAATTGAAAAGCCATGAGAAAATTATAATACCAGGACTAATCACCCTAAACAATCATCAATCATCAATCAAAAAACGGACATTATGTTAAAAATCATCATCACAGCAGCTATGACCTTGGCAACGTTAGTAAGCAGTGCTCAGGTTTCAGAAAGCAGAAAAATCAACGATTTTTCTAAAATAGAAGTAGAATCGGGAATTGAAATGACCTATATGGAAAGCGACGAAAATTCAGTAAAAATTGAGACAGACAGTAAAATCGATCTTGCCAATGTTATTACTGAAACAAACGGAAAAACGTTAAGAGTTTATTATTCTAAAAAAAATAAGGCAAATGCAGAAGAAACTATTTTGAAAGTTTTTATCGCCGGAAAAAATGTAAATTCATTCAAGGCATCGTCAAAATCAAAAATTATTTTTGATAGACCAATCACCGCCGACGATATACAGATTGACATTGCATCGGGTTCTTATTTTAGAGGAACTGTTTTAGCGAATTCAAAGACAACAGTATATGTTAGCTCTGGTTCTGTTTTTAGCGGTAAATTTGAAACGGATTATTTTAAGGGAAGCTTTAAGAGTGGCGCCACTGTAAGTCTTACAGGATCAGCCAAAAAAGCAACGATCAACACAAGTTCTGGAGCTTATTGTAATGCCAAAAATTTCTTTGTAGACAACATGGAAGCCACAGCAAGAACCAAGTCTTCAGCTTTGCTGAACGCAAAAAAAATAGAAGCGAATGCAACGGATGCCTCCTCAATAACCTTTTTCGGAGAACCGGAAAACTTAAAAACAGGAAAAGATTCTTTTGCAATCGTTACTAAAAAACCTGCAAAACCTGTACAAATAGCAATGGAGTAGATCATGAATAGAAATCAAAAAACACAGTTTATTAAAAATTTAAAAGCACATATATGAACATTGAAAACACTAAAGCCCAGATGCGCAAAGGAGTGTTGGAGTTCTGTATCTTATCGGTCTTAAAAGAAAAAGATGCTTACACTTCTGAAATACTAGACACTTTAAAAAACGCTAAATTGCTTGTCGTAGAAGGAACTGTTTATCCGCTACTAACAAGACTGAAAAATGACGGATTGCTCAACTATCGTTGGGAAGAATCAACCTCGGGACCGCCAAGAAAATATTACGGCCTGACAGAATTAGGAAAACAATTTTTAAAAGAATTAAATGGCACATGGACAGAATTGTCTGATGCCGTAAACATAATAACCAGCCAAAAATAATCATCATGAACAAAACAGTAAATATTAACTTAGGAGGTATGTTCTTTCACATCGATGAAGATGCATATCAAAAATTAAATCGCTACTTCGATGCTGTAAAGCGATCCTTATCAAACTCTACTGGAAAAGACGAGATAATGAAGGATATCGAAATGCGAATTGCTGAATTGCTGACCGAAAAAAACCGTGGCGACAAACAAGTCGTGGGAATCAAGGATGTTGAAGAAGTAATTACGGTAATGGGACAACCTGAAGATTACAGAATCGATGATGATGGAGCTCCAGAACCTTCTTATAACTACAGCACATCTGCGAAAAAAAGCAGAAAACTATATCGCGACAAAGACAATGCGATGGTTGGAGGTGTTTTATCCGGATTTGGTCATTACCTGGGAATTGATGCTTTATGGCTAAGAATCATCATGGTTATTCTTCTATTAGGTTTTGGTACAGGTTTTTTAATCTATGTCATCCTATGGATCTTGATGCCAGCGGCAAACACTACAACTGAAAAATTAGAAATGACCGGCGAGCCTGTTACGATTTCCAATATCGAAAGAAAAGTTCGCGAAGAATTCGAAAATATTTCAGACAAGTTCAAGAATGTCGACTATGACAAAATGGGAAACCAAGTTAGAAGCACAGGCGAAAAAATCGGAAGCAGCCTGAGCGATGTCATCCTAAAGATATTTTCAATCTTAGGAAAAGTTATCGGTGCATTCCTTGTTGTTTTTGCATCCGCAACGCTTGGATCCTTAATCATAGGAGTAATCACGGCAGGATCCATCTCAATGGTAGACTTCCCTTGGCAAAGCTATATCGATAACTTTACAGATGTGCCACTTTGGATAGTAGGAATGTTGATTCTAGCTGCTATCGGTATCCCATTTTTCTTCCTTCTGATTTTAGGTCTGAAATTGCTGATTACAAACATGAAGTCTATCGGAAATCCTGCAAAATATACGTTGCTTGCACTTTGGATCATCTCAATAGGAGCTTTGACAGCATTAGGATTACAGCAAGCCACAGAAGTAGCTTTTGATGCTAAAGTGGTTCAGAAACAAAAAATTGATCTTAATCCGAATGATACGTTAAAAATCAAATTCGCCTACAATGATTATTATGCAAAAAGCATCTATGACACAGAAGATTTTGAGTTTGTGCAAGATTCAACAAACACATTATTGATCTATTCTAATAATGTAAGTCTTCGTATCATGAAAACGGATGAAAAAACACCATACATCCAGATCGAGAAAAAAGCAGAAGGCAAATCATTCGCAGTAGCAAGACAAAGAGCAGAAAAGATAAAATATAATTTCAAGATTGAAGGAAATCAATTAATTTTAGACAATTATCTGCTGACAGACATCAAGAATAAATACCGTAATCAAGAAGTAGAAATCTTCTTATACCTTCCAGAAGGAACGTATTTCAAGCCAGACATGACCGTTCAGAATTATGACCACACCGACGACGGTTTCTTTAACCTATGGTTTGATTCTGATATCTATGTCTACAAAATGGAAGCTTCGCAAGTAAAATGCTTGAATTGTCCTCCTGAGGCAGGTGAAGGAGCAGGTGAAGAGGTAGCGTATGGAGTAGATGCTGAAGAAATGAATATAGGAGCAAATGATTCTACTAGTACAACTGTAACAATTAACGAAAAAGGTGTACAAATAAAAGAAGGAGCAAACGCTCAACAAAATAAAAAAGTAAAAGGCTTAAAAATAGATAAAGACGGAGTAATCATTAAAACCAACTAATTATGATTCGAATTATAATTTATTTTATGAAATTAATCGTAGCTCTCTTAGTTTCGCTATTCTTTGCATCGTGCCAATTCACGACTGGAAAATCGGTAACCGGAAGCGGCAATATCACTACTGAAACTCGAAGCGTCGGCGAATTCAAAGGCATCAGCGTAAACAATGCTTTAGAAGTAGAACTAGAACAAGCCGATTCTTTTGGAGTAACTGTAGAAGCAGATGACAACCTGCAGCAGTACATCACTACAAGAGTAGAAAATGGAATACTCATCATAGAAACAGATGTCAACAATTTTAAAAATGTAGAAGCAAAAAGAATAAAGGTAAAAATGCCTATCATTTCGAGCCTTGAAGCTTCAAGCGCTTCATCAATCAAAAGCGTCAATACTTTAAAGACCGAAAAGCTTTTGGCAGACGCGAGCAGTGCTGCAGAAATCAACATCGACGTAGAAGCTGATGACTTGACCTGCAACAGCAGCAGCGCCAGTTCTGTCAATGTTAAAGGGAAAGCGCTAAAATTCAAGACAGAATCATCAAGCGGAAGCGACATAGAAGCCCAAGGATTATTGGCGAATGACATTACTGCAGAGGCTTCAAGCGGAAGTACTATCAGCCTCCATCCGATCCTGACACTAAATGCAGATGCTTCGAGCGGTGGTTCGATTACCTACAATACAGTTCCTCGAGATAATCTGACTCAAAAGGCAGACTCTGGCGGTAGTATCAGCAAAAATTAATAATCAAAAATCCCGATAGTTTTATCGGGATTTTTTTTAATGCGCATTGCAATCTTTATTTATATTTGTGAAACAATCCTGACACAAATGAAAAGAGTAATCCTACTTGCCGTTATCCTCACAACTGCTTTTTCTTTTGCACAGAGCAAGGAAAAAATAAAAGGCACCAAAACAGTAACTATCGCGCCACGAGAAATCAAAAATTTCGAAAATCTTGAAGTCGAAGACAACATTGAGATTTTTTTAGTCAAAGGCGACAACAATGCATTAGAAATTGAAGCCGATGAAAATCTCCACGAAGTAATCGAATCCAGCCTTAACGGTGGAACATTACGTCTAACGACAACAAAAAACGTGACCAGCTTTAAGAAATTGAGCGTAAAAGTAACGTATACCGATGATTTCAAAATGGTTACTGCCAAAAATGAAGCAACAATTAATGCACTTTCTGATATCGAATTAGACAATATCACTTTCAAGACATTTGATTATACCAAACTGTTTCTCAATGTAAAATCAAGACTGTTTACCATTTTTGCCAACGACAAATCGAAAGTAGAACTGAATGTCAAATCAGAAACAGCTGCAGTTGAATTGAGCAAAAGCGCAAACATGAAAGCGTTGATTTCTTCCGAATCCTTGAAATTCGATATGTACCAAAAATCTACTGCCGCTATCGAAGGCGATATCGTTGACCTGAAATTAAGATTAGACAACAATGCTAGTTTTACAGGAAAAAACCTTAATGCTAAAAATGCTGAAATCACAACTGAAGCCTATGCAACCGGAAGTATCTTGGTCAGTGTAAAAGCGCTCATAGATGCAGGAGGAAAATCAGAACTACAACTGTATGGCGACCAAAAAATTGAGATCAAGAATTTTACAGACAGTGCTGTCATCATGAAAAAGCCCACAAAGTAATTCTTTTATAAACTAAAAATCCCAAGTAAAAGCTTGGGATTTTTTATATTATTTATAGAAATTTATTCTAATGTTGCCAAATAACGTTCTGCATCCAAAGCTGCCATACAGCCGGTTCCAGCCGCTGTAATTGCTTGACGATATTCCTTATCTTGAACATCCCCAGCAGCAAAAATCCCCGGTAAATTGGTTTTAGTAGTTTTACCGGCAGTTATCAAATAGCCCGTATCATCCATGTCCAACTGTTCTTTAAAAATATCTGTATTTGGCTTGTGCCCGATTGCGATAAATAATCCAGTAATGGCAATTTCAGATTTTTCGCCAGTAACATTATTTACCATTCTCAAACCTTCAACGACTTGATCACCGATAACCTCATCAACTTCTGTATTAAAAAGCACTTTTAAGTTTGGCGTATTTTCAACACGATGCTGCATGGCTTTAGAAGCTCTCATAGCATCTTTTCTGACTAGCATAGTTACGCTTTTGCAGATATTTGCTAAATACGTCGCTTCTTCTGCAGCGGTATCTCCTGCTCCAACAATAGCCACGTCTTGATTTTTATAGAAAAAACCGTCGCAAACCGCACAAGCCGAAACACCGCCTCCACGCAATTTTTGCTCGCTTGGCAATCCAAGATATTTTGCAGTGGCACCTGTAGAAATAATGACAGTCTGTGCGTGAATTTCTTTATTCCCGTCAACAGTAACTTTATGCCATCCTCCTTTTTCTTTTGAAAACTCAACAGCCGTTGCCATTCCGATTCTTACTTCTGTACCGAAACGCTCCGCTTGTTGTTGCAATTGCACCATCATCGTTGGTCCATCAATACCTTCTGGATAGCCTGGGAAATTATCAACTTCTGTCGTGGTAGTTAACTGCCCTCCAGGTTCCATACCCGTATACATGACAGGTTTCATATCCGCACGAGCGGCATAAATTGCAGCAGTATATCCTGCAGGCCCAGAGCCTATGATCAAGCATTTTATTTTTTCAATTGTATCAGACATAATATATAGTGAGTTTGTTTTTTTCCACCGCAAAAGTACATTTTTATTGAAAGATTAAATGCAAAAACAGATTAGTTTTAACTATTCAAAAATAATATTCTCCTATTTCATTTTTACTGTTGCAAAATAAAAATATAGTCTTATATTTGCACTCACATTTTCGGGGTGTAGCGTAGCCCGGTTATCGCGCCTGCTTTGGGAGCAGGAGGCCGCAGGTTCGAATCCTGCCACCCCGACTTAAGAGGACAAAGTGAATTCAGTTTCATTTTGTCCTTTTTTATTTTCTTGTAATTCGCAATAGCTGCAGGTGTGTCTATGTGAGTTTAGTTTTGTTTTGTTTTTGCCCTGGGCCTGCCCAGCATCTGTAGAATGGATTCATAATATTCTTCAATCGGTTCTAGTCCGACTTCCTTTCTTCTTTTGTCTACTTTTTCTGGATCGGCAAGATCAACTGGATAGATGATGTTGTTTTTGTCATCAAACAGGTTGCCCTGTTCGTTATAGGTAGGCTGGGTACCATAAAGTTGCTTTCCTCCAGTGTTCCGCTGTACGCGGTCATACAGGTAGGCATAATCCCTTCTTGAGATATCTCCTTTTTTGGAAAGTTTGTCCAATATGGGAAGCATTGCAAGCTGAAAAGACGTATCCATATCGGCGTGCTGTATGAGTACGAAAAAATGATGGGAAGCATCTTCGCCTACCATTTTTTTGGTCGGATAGCCAAATTTTCCATAGATATCCTTTGAGAATTGTGCGCCCCTGAGATAGATTGCCTTTTTTAGGGAATCCTGCTGCTTCAGGCTATCCTGAGGAGCATTCCTTTCATACATTGCCTTTAGCTTGAGCTGAACGGACTGATCTTGTTCATATAGGCTGTCAATGGTTTTGGCGAGCTTGTAATTCTCCTGTGCAGCTGTGCGGATAGAAAACAAGCAGAAAATTAGCAAAAAGATTTCTTTCATGGTACAAACATAACCGTTTCACTACATTTGATAATTGTACAAATGGAAACTACACAATCTTTTTTGGAATCTCATACCTTAATTCGTTTATTTACGTATTGACACAAATCACAGAAAACTCCTTAAACAATTAATAGGTCAGGAAACAGAAAACTCACGAAATCAACAGTAGGAGAGTTAAAGATAAAGCAAAAAAGATTTAGAAGTTTTGTAAGCATCCTAAGTGTTGTGACGTTACTTGCGTTAATCACTTTCGTCTATTTCGCGATTAAAAACAATAACTATAATTTTCTTGTGCTTTTAGGCGGTTGCTCCATTGCCCGTTTGCTTTGTATAACAATCTTAAAGCAAGTTCAAACTGAAATAAAATCACGAAATTCAGACTAATATTTTTTGTTTTGTTCATTGGACAAGACTGAAAATTACTGTTTTGACAACTAAAATCGTTGATTATTTGGCAGATGATTTGTATTTTTGCATTACTAATTAAAATTATTTCCTCAGTGTGAAAATTAATTTCTTCCGGATACGATAAACTGCAAGTCGCAATTGCGATTGCATAGTTATTAACTTCTAAGAAAGAAATTATGCTTATCTTACACAATATCTCCTACTTACATCCCAGTAAGGATTTGCTTTTTGCTGGCATTAACCTAAACATAAACAATCACGATAAAGTAGCCTTAATTGGCAATAATGGATCTGGAAAATCGACACTCCTTAAAATTATAGCAGGAGAATTAGAATTTTCTGGCGGACAATTGCATCTTAATTCAAAGATTTATCATATATCCCAGATTTATGGGCAATATGATGAACTTTCTGTAGCCCAAGCATTGAAAATAGAGGACAAACTAAATGCTTTAAAAAACATTCTCAATGGCAATGTTACAGAAGAAAATCTGACACTACTCGATGACGACTGGACAATCGAGGAACGCTGTACTGAAGCACTTCAATATTGGGATCTTAAATTAGAATTAACTCAAAAAATGAGCACTTTAAGTGGTGGCCAGAAAACAAAAGTCATGCTCGCTGGCATTTCAATCCACCAGCCTGACTTGGTATTGATGGATGAGCCCAGCAATCATCTTGATACAGCAGGAAGAGAATTATTATACCATTTTATCCGCACTACATCTGCCAGCCTGCTTATCGTAAGCCATGACAGAAAACTTTTAAATCTTGTCAACACTATTTGCGAGTTACAAAAAGACGGAATCGCAATATATGGAGGCAATTATGATTTCTATTTTGAACAAAAAGCAATAGAAAACAATGTGCTAAACAATGATATTCGAGCTAAAGAAAAAGAACTGCGAAAGGCACGTGAAAAAGAAAGAGAAGTGATGGAGCGCAAACAAAAACTAGACGCTCGAGGAAAAAAGAAGCAGGAAAAATCAGGTGTTGCTCGCATAGTGCTGAATACTTTAAAGAATAATGCTGAAAACAGCACGTCGAAAATCAAAGGAGTTCACACTGAAAAAATTGGCGAAATAAGCCAAAACCTAAAAGAGCTGCGTTTCTCACTTCCTGCCATCGACAAAATAAAAATGGGATTTGCTGATTCGTCTCTGCATAAAGGTAAAATATTATTTTCTGCCAAAGGCATTAATTTTAGTTATGATGATCATCTGATCTGGAAGGCAAATCTAAATTTTGAAATTCTAAGCGGTGAACGGATTGCGATAAAAGGATCAAATGGTTCAGGAAAGACTACGCTTATTAAAATAATTTTAGGCAAGCTGGAAGCGACTTTAGGAACTGTTTATCATGCCGACAAAAAATCAGTTTATATCGATCAAGATTATTCTTTAATAGACAATTCTTTAAGTGTTTATTTTCAGGCGCAGCAATTCAATACTTCAGGTCTACAGGAACATGATATCAAAACCAAGCTTAACAGCTTTCTGTTTACAAGAGAAGATTGGAACAAGCCTTGTAATGCCTTAAGTGGTGGCGAAAGAATGCGATTGTTGCTTTGTTGTCTTACGATAGACAATCAGCCCCCTGATCTTATCATACTTGACGAACCTACCAATAATCTTGACATTCAGAATATCGAGATACTCACAACCGCAATTAATCAATACCAAGGAACATTACTGGTAATCTCACATGACAATTCTTTTTTAGAACAGATCAATGCTGGAACTATTCTTTCGTTAGATTAAATAGGCTGCTGCCTAAAAATTAAAGAGCCGGAAATTCTCCGGCTCTTTAATACTTGAATGTTTTGACAAAATACTTAATTTTCTTTCTGACAGTGATTGGGAAACAGATATCAAATTTTGGAAACTTCCTCTTTATTTCTTTTTTTCTTCCATCCTTCCGGAACCTCCAAATTTGACATCTTTTTTGGGTCAACAATAGCTTCGAATACTTCATCTACCGGTTTCAGTATCTAATTGAAGCCTTATTTTCAAGTTCGTTTGTTTTCATATTCTTTTGAATGCTATTTCACTTATTTATTGGACATCCCGGTTTCTCTGTAAGGAAAAAATGATATTATTCTCATTATCTACGTCTTTCCTGTCTTTTTCAAGAACAAAGAAATGTTTTTTTAAAAGTTTTTTGGAACGCTCATTTTCTTTATGCGTATACGCCTCGATTTTTTTAAGTCCGAGCGTCACAAAACCATATTCCAAAACAGATTTTACCGCCTCACTCATCAATCCTTTTCCTTGAAAAACAGGATTCATCTCATAGCCTAGTTCTCCTTCGGTTTTATCCAAAGAGAAATTCCATAGACAGATTGTACCAATTAATTTTTTACTGTCTTTTTGCGAAATGGCCCAAAAAACCAGAGTACCGCTATCAACATCATCTCGTATTTTTCTAATAAATGCGTGGGCATCTTTATTATTTGCAAACTGATCTCGTTGAATATAACGATTCACGCTTTCGTTCGTCCGAAGCAAAAAAATGGCCAATTCATCTGTTTCATCTAACGGACGCAAAAGAAGTCGTTCTGTTGTTAATTGCGGAAAAGAAGAGAAGTTGCTTGTTTTCATCTATGGTTGTTTCTTCCTTAAATATAAAGCTTATTTACAACAAAGAATGCTCTTATCAAAGAATTTCGATTTATGCTTTGAAATAGGCTCTTAAACATTTCCAGAAAAAACAAAAACCACTCTCAATATAATTTCTATTTTTGCCAAAAGAAAACATAACACAACCCATATGCTCATTATTGGAATTGCCGGTGGAACCGGAAGCGGAAAAACAACTGTAGTTCAACAAATTATGAACGAGTTGCCTCAGACTGAAGTTGGAATCATCTCTCAAGACTCATATTACAGAGAAAACCACAATCTTAGTTTTGACGAACGAGCCCTTATCAATTTTGACCATCCAAGAGCTATCGACTTCGAATTGTTAGTGGCACAGCTGAAAGACCTAAAAGCAGGAAAGAATGTTGAGCAGCCCGTTTATTCTTTCGTAACGCACAACAGGACAGAAGATACGATCAACACGCATCCTAGAAAAGTAATGATTGTGGAAGGTATCTTAATCCTTGCTAATCCTGAACTTCGCGACATGTTTGACATCAAAATATACGTACATGCCGATTCAGACGAGCGCTTGATCCGACGACTCAAACGAGACATTGCTGAACGAGGCCGCGACATGGAAGAAGTCCTAAACCGTTACCAGACCACGCTAAAGCCGATGCACGAACAATTCATAGAACCGACCAAAGCTTTTGCTGATATCATTATTCCAAACGACAAATACAATACCGTAGCAATTGATGTAGTTCGCGCTGTTATTAATCAGCGTATTTTATAATTTAATTGCCTAATTTTATAGAATAGAAATTGCAGATGAAAAACCCACTCAAAAACATTACCAACCGCTATCCTTTTCTGAGATTCCTCGGAAACAGATATGTATTGGTATTGGCGCTTTTTATCGCCTGGATGGTTTTTCTGGACAATTATTCTTTTCTTGACCACCGAATCCTTAACAAGGAAATAAAAGAACTCGAAGACAACAAAAAATACTATCAGGACGAAATAAAGCTGGATGAAGAAAAAATAAAACTTCTTAAAAATCCGGATCAGATTGAAAAATATGCTCGCGAAAAATACTATATGAAACGCGACAGCGAAGACATCTATATTATTGAATTTGAAGAAGATTTGCCCGAAGACGAACAAAGCAAATCATTATAATATTTTTTGAAGCTGAAAATACTCCAACCGATTATTTTAGCCCAAAACAACATAACCTAAAAAAATGGCTGACCATCTATTTGACGACTTCAATCCCGTAACTTCCAAACAATGGAAACAGCAGATCCAGTACGAACTCAAAGGAGCAGATTATAATGAGACCTTAGTCTGGGAAAGTCCCGAAGGCATAAAAGTAAAGCCTTTTTACCACATTGACGAATTTGAAAACCCGATTACCGTTTCAGAAAAAACAGCGGCTTTTAAGATCACGCAGGACATCTTCGTACACGATTTAGAAAAATCAGTAAACCGTGCTTTAGAAACGCTAAACAGAGGTGCAGAAAGCATCCGTTTTACTATAGAAGACGAAAATCTAGATGTTGCCAAGCTATTGGAAAAATTACCTCTTGAAACGACAACGGTTTATTTTCATTTAGCATTCCTTTCAATCGATTTCGTAAAAAAAATTGATGCCATTGCAAAAAACAGGAACGCTCAGATATTTGTCCAAATCGATCCAATCGGAAAATTAGCAAAAGAAGGCAATTGGCATTCCAATCTCGATTCAGATTTTGACATCTTAAATACGATTTCTATTGCCTGCCAGAGCATTAATTTTCTAAGCGTTGATGGAAGCCTTTATCAAAATGCTGGAGCCACTATCGTTCAACAGATTGCGTATTCTTTAGCTCATGCCAATGAATACTTTAACCGACTGGCAACTATTTCAAAACCAATCGTATTTCAAATTGCCGTTGGAACCAATTATTTTTTTGAAATTGCAAAACTACGTGCCTTGCGGGTACTTTTTGACCTACTGGCAAAAGAATACGACCATAATCTAGGTTGCCATATTCTTGCCATCCCGACAAAAAGGAATAAAACGCTTTACGATTATAACGTAAATATGCTTCGTACGACAACCGAGTGCATGAGTGCTATTTTAGGCGGAGCCGATGCTGTTTCAAATTTGGCTTACGATGCGCTCTACCATAAAGACAATGAATTTGGAGACCGAATTTCGAGAAACCAACTGCTTGTCTTAAAACACGAAAGCTATTTTGATAAAGTAGGAAATCCGGCCGACGGAAGCTACTATATCGAAAACCTTACACAGCAATTAGCTGAAAAAGCCCTTGCTCTTTTTAAAGATATTGAAGCTAATGGAGGACTTATCACACAACTGATAGAAGGAACGATCCAAAGAAAAATTCAGGAAAGTGCCGCGAAAGAACAAGAATTGTTTGATTCTGGCAAAGAAATTCTTTTGGGAACTAATAAATATCCTAACAAAAACGACAGGATGAGCCACGATCTGGAATTATTTCCTTTTGTAAAATCAAAACCGAGAAAAACATTGGTGACGCCAATTATTGAAAAACGATTGGCCGAGAAAATGGAACAGGAACGTTTGGAAAGCGAGAAAGAAAAATAAGCCATGAAAAGAAAAGACATCCAACATATAAAAGTAAGCTCAGAATCCAACAACGAAAAAGCAATAGAAAGCACAGAAAACTTCCTGACTGCTGAAGGAATCGAGCTAAAGAAAATTTATTCTGAAAAAGACATTCAAGGATTGGAACATCTTGATTTTGGAGCAGGATTTGCACCAAATCTTCGTGGTCCTTATTCCACTATGTATGTCCGCCGTCCGTGGACTGTCCGCCAATATGCCGGATTTTCTACTGCCGAAGAAAGCAACGCTTTTTACAGAAGAAATCTTGCAGCAGGACAAAAGGGACTTTCGATTGCGTTCGATCTCCCAACCCACAGAGGCTATGACAGCGACCATGAAAGAGTTGTGGGCGATGTTGGAAAAGCCGGAGTAGCCATCGATTCTGTCGAAGACATGAAAGTGCTTTTCGACCAGATTCCGTTAGATGAAATGTCGGTTTCGATGACAATGAACGGTGCCGTGCTTCCAATCATGGCCTTTTATATCGTTGCCGCAGAAGAACAAGGCGTAAAACCAGAATTGCTTTCGGGTACTATCCAAAATGATATCCTAAAAGAATTCATGGTTAGGAATACCTATATCTATCCGCCTACTCCATCGATGAAAATTATTGCTGATATTTTTGATTTCACGAGCAAAAAGATGCCCAAATTCAATTCGATCTCAATTTCTGGCTATCACATGCAAGAAGCTGGAGCCACCGCCGACATTGAGCTGGCCTATACTTTAGCCGACGGACTCGAATACATCCGAACTGGTTTGGCTGCGGGAATGAAAATTGATGAATTTGCCCCTCGCCTTTCTTTCTTCTGGGCCATTGGGATGAATCATTTTATGGAGATTGCAAAAATGCGTGCCGGTAGAATGCTTTGGGCCAAATTGCTAAAACAATTCAATCCAAAAGATGAAAAATCCTTAGCCTTAAGAACACATTGCCAGACTTCTGGTTGGAGCTTGACTGAGCAGGATCCTTTCAATAATGTAGCGCGAACTTGTATTGAGGCCGCAGCAGCAGCTTTTGGAGGAACACAGTCATTACATACCAACGCTTTGGACGAAGCGATAGCCTTACCAACCGATTTCTCAGCAAGAATTGCAAGAAATACACAGATTTTCCTTCAAGAAGAAACTAAGATTACTAAAACAGTAGACCCTTGGGCCGGAAGTTATTATGTTGAAAAATTGACAGACGAAATCGCCCATAAAGCATGGCAATTAATTCAAGAAGTAGAAGAATTGGACGGTATGACCAAAGCCATTGAAGCTGGAATTCCGAAATTAAGAATCGAAGAGGCCGCCGCAAGAAAACAAGCCAGAATTGATTCTAGCCAAGACATTATTGTAGGCGTAAACAAATACCGTTTAGAAAAAGAAGATCCGTTGCATATTTTAGATGTCGACAACCAAATGGTGCGCAGACAGCAATTAGAGCAATTAGAAAGAATAAAAGCAACCCGAAATACAGAAAAAGTAAAAGAGACATTGCATAAATTGACCGAAGCCGCCAAGTCTGGCGAAGGCAATTTATTAGAACTGGCAGTCGATGCCGCTAGAAACAGAGCCACATTAGGCGAAATCAGCGATGCATTAGAAACTGTTTTTGGAAGATATAAAGCGCAAATCAAATCTTTTAGCGGTGTGTATAGCAAAGAAATAAAAAATGACGAAAGCTTTGAAAAAGCAAAGCAAAAAGCCGACGAGTTTGCAAAATCTGAAGGCCGTCGTCCAAGGATAATGATTGCAAAAATGGGACAAGACGGTCATGATCGTGGCGCCAAGGTTGTCGCAACTGGCTATGCCGATGTTGGCTTTGACGTGGATATTGGTCCATTATTCCAAACTCCTGCCGAAGCTGCAAAACAAGCCGTAGAAAACGACGTGCATATCTTAGGCGTTTCCTCTCTAGCTGCTGGACACAAGACTTTGGTTCCACAGGTTATTGAAGAATTAAAGAAATATGGTCGTGAAGACATTATGGTAATTGTTGGAGGCGTGATTCCGGCACAAGATTATCAATATCTTTTTGATGCTGGAGCAGTTGCTGTTTTTGGCCCTGGGACTAAAATCAGTGAAGCAGCAATTACTATTTTAGACATCTTATTACAAGAATAAAATTTCAAAAAAGCGGAGCATTGTGTTCTGCTTTTTTGCTTATCAGAATTATGTATTCCAAAATAAGTTACACTTAAATAAAAAGCAATATGAAAAGAATCATACTCACACTATTCTTGGTATTCTTTTTCAAGACAAATGCGCAAACAGAAAACCCTAAATACGACAGCACATTGGCTGAATCTTTGGGCGGTGATGACTACGGAATGAAAATGTATATCTTGGCCATTCTTAAGACGGGAACCAATAAAACCGAAGACAAGGAGAAACTAAACGACCTTTTCAAAGGCCACATGGACAATATAAACCGTTTGGCTAAAGACGGAAAGCTCATTGTTGCAGGACCATTAAAGAAGAATGATAAAAATTATCGAGGGATTTTTATTTTAAACGTAAAAACAACAGAAGAAGCAAATGCTTTATTACTGACGGATCCTGCCATAAAAGAAAAGCTTTTTGATGTTGAAATATTCGAATGGTATGGCTCAGCTGCATTGCCGGAATATTTAAAATCCCATGAAAAAATAGAAAAAAAGAAACATTAGTTCGCTCTTTTTCTACATAATTAAAAAAGGAAAAACTAGATTTCCCTATAGAAAATTAAAATAATAGTATCAATATTTTGACAAGTTCTTCACCTATTTTCATACACAAAGAGTTCTAACTTAGTTGAAAATTAAGTTTTGATTATGAAAATTAAAGAACTGCATCTATCGTCCAACGACTTGATAGAAACCGAAAAATTTTACAATACGATTCTAGATATTCCAACCTATAAAAAAACAGAGAATGAAATAGTTTTCGCCTTTGGAGAAACGTTGCTTTTTTTCAAAAAAACAAAAGCTAATTCCCAATATCACATCGCTTTTGACATTCCGAACAACCAGCTTGAAGAAGCTTATACATGGCTAAAATCAAGAATAGAAATCTTACCAGTCTTAGAAAAAAGCCCATTTGCAGATTTTGAATCATGGAATGCCAAATCGTTTTATTTTTACGATAACAACTCTAACCTTTTAGAATTTATTGTTCGCTATGACCTTGACAATCGTTCTGAAAACACCTTTAATAGTTCTTCCATATTATACGCAAGTGAAATCGGTATCGTTACGGATGATGTTCCCTCATTAGCAAAAAAGCTTCAGGAAAACTATTCGCTTTCTGTTTATTCTAAACAACCTCCACAAGAAAACTTCATCGCTTTAGGTGACGAGACAGGCTTATTAATTATAGTAAATCAAAGCAGGAATTGGTTTCCTACGGATAAAAAAGCCATCCCTTTTCCATCAAGAATAATTTTTGGCACTGAAAACAGCCAGAATTTAGAACTCACGATTGAGTAAATTCTCCTTTAAGTCGCGGTGAGTTTACAATCTTTATGATATTTTAAATCTGAAAAGACATTTTTGGGAACGAAATGCGTATTTTTAGTGCAGCGAAAAATAAAACAACACAAAATGGATTTTACAAAAAAAATGCTACGCGATGATGCACTCCAAGGGAAAGTAATCGTGGTTACAGGAGGCGGAAGCGGTCTTGGAAAGGCAATGACAAAATATTTTCTAGAACTGGGAGCTAAAGTAGCGATAACTTCACGTGATTTGGATAAACTTAAGGCTACAGCTTCTGAACTTGAAAAAGAAACTGGCGGCGAATGCCTGCCACTGGCTTGTGATGTCCGTCATTATGACCAAGTTGAGGCCATGCTTGCAGAAGTTCTAAATAAATTTGGAAAAGCAGATGTACTGCTGAACAATGCTGCAGGAAATTTTATTTCTCCTACCGAAAGACTGTCGGCTAATGCTTTCGACACTATTATCGATATCGTCCTTAAAGGTTCGAAAAACTGCACGCTCGCCTTCGGAAAGCATTGGATTGACACTAAACAAGAAAATTCTACAATATTAAATATCGTGACCACGTATGCCTGGACTGGTTCAGCCTACGTTGTACCATCGGCAACAGCCAAAGCAGGTGTTTTAGCCATGACACGCAGCCTTGCCGTGGAATGGGCCAAATATGGAATCCGTTCCAATGCGATAGCACCGGGACCATTTCCAACCAAAGGAGCATGGGACAGACTATTGCCTGGAGACTTAAAAGACAAATTCGAGTTGGCTAAAAAAGTACCTTTAAAAAGAGTCGGTGACCATCAAGAATTGGCCAATCTAGCCGCTTATCTTGTTTCTGATTTTTCTGCGTATGTCAATGGCGAAGTCGTAACAATTGATGGTGGCGAATGGCTGAAAGGTGCCGGACAATTTAATCTTTTGGAGGCTATTCCGGAAGAAATGTGGGACATGCTAGAAGCTATGATTAAAGCAAAGAAAGACAAATAAACATAACTGACTTCTATTTAAAGGGTTATAACAAAAAATATTTTTTTGTTATAACCCTTTAACTTTATTTAGACTTGATATAAATTGTATATATTTGCGCAAATTTTAAGTCCAAATAAAACACCATGAAAAAAACTCTACTTACTGGAGCAATATGCTTCCTATCATTAATCAGCAATGCTCAATGCGATCCTATTATGGCATTCGCCCAAAATTTTGAAACTTTTACAGACGGTGTGCTTCCACAAAATTGCTGGACCGGAAATACTGGAAATCCAAAATTGACAGTTGCGACAGTTTCAGGAAACAGGGTGCTTCAAGCATATAGCTTCTTTTCACCAACGGCACCTATTTATATCGTAAGTCCAGAATTGACAAGCATCGATGGCAACCAAGCAATTTCTTTTACAGCCCAGCCAGCAACAGGATCTGCACCAGGAAATATGACAATTCAGATTGGAACGATGACAACTGCTACCGATTTTGGTTCATTCCAAGAAGTCGGGGCTCCAATTACAGTTTCTGCTTCTCAAACCAATTTTGCCCGTACCATACCCGCTTCAAATGCTCATAAATTTGTTGCCCTTAAAATCGTAGCAGATACGCAACACATGGCGGCTTTGATTGATAATATTAACTATCAGCCTGACTTGAGTATCGATAAGCCGCAAGCAAACACTTTCAAGCTATATCCAAATCCTTCAGATAACAAAAGAGTCACTATCTCTTATGACAGCAATGAGACCAGCTCAGTAGCGATTTACAGTGTAACAGGAGCAAAAGTTTTCGAAACACAAATTGACAGCAATACGGAAGAAAAAACACTAGATCTTTCTGTTTTATCAGGCGGTGTTTATATCTTGAAATTACAATCAGGAGATTTCACTTCAACTAAAAAATTGGTATTGAAATAATAAACCGATTAATAAAAGTAAAAGCAGTTGCATAAAGCCGGAAGAATACTTCCGGCTTTTTTTATTACATATTCTATTTCACATTTGTTAACAAAATAGATTTTCAAAACCCATAAATAATTGTATTTTTACGGTTCAAAATTTTAGAAATTAAATGGGCAAAATCATTGCTATTGCAAATCAAAAAGGCGGTGTTGGAAAAACAACAACGTCTGTAAATTTAGCAGCTTCCTTGGGAGTTTTAGAAAAAAAAGTCTTACTGATCGATGCTGATCCTCAAGCCAATGCAAGTTCTGGACTGGGAATTGACGTAGAATCAGTAGAAATTGGAACCTACCAAATCTTAGAACACAGCAACACGCCAGAGGAAGCAACTATACAATGCTCTGCTCCAAATGTTTCTGTGATTCCTGCCCATATCGATTTGGTGGCCATTGAAATTGAATTGGTCGACAAAGAAAATCGAGAATATATGCTTAAAAAAGCGCTCGAAAGCGTGAAAGACAAGTACGATTATATTTTGATTGACTGTGCTCCTTCGCTTGGGTTGCTGACATTAAACGCGCTGACCGCTGCAGATTCTGTGGTAATTCCAATCCAATGTGAATATTTTGCGTTAGAAGGATTGGGGAAATTATTAAATACGATCAAAAGCGTCCAAAAAATACACAATCCTGATTTGGATATTGAAGGCTTGCTATTGACGATGTATGATTCGCGCCTTCGCCTATCCAATCAAGTCGTAGAAGAAGTCCAGAAACATTTCCACGATATGGTTTTCGAAACCATCATCCAAAGAAATGTAAAATTGAGCGAGGCACCTAGCTTTGGAGAAAGTATCATCAACTATGATGCAACAAGCAAAGGAGCAACCAATTACATCAATCTGGCAGAAGAAATCATTAAGAAAAATACGAAATAGTTTTATGACAAAAGCGATTAAGAAACAAGCATTAGGAAGAGGTTTATCAGCATTGCTAAAAGATCCTGAAAACGACATCAAGTCGGTTGAGGACAAAAATGCAGATAAAGTTGTAGGCAATATTATTGAGCTTGAAATTGATGCTATTGAAATAAATCCGTTTCAGCCGAGAACTAATTTCAATGAAGAATCGCTTCAGGAATTGGCTACTTCTATTAAAGAATTAGGCGTTATTCAGCCTATAACCGTACGTAAATTAGACTTTAATAAATTCCAGCTGATATCTGGAGAAAGAAGGCTTCGCGCTTCTAAATTAGCTGGACTGACTTCTGTTCCAGCTTATATCAGAATTGCCAACGACAATGAATCTTTGGTAATGGCATTGGTAGAAAATATCCAGCGCCACGACCTTGATCCGATTGAGATTGCGTTGTCTTACCAACGATTGATTGACGAAATTCAATTGACTCAAGAGCAGATGAGCGACCGTGTTGGAAAAAAACGTTCGACGATTGCAAACTACCTTAGATTATTAAAATTGGATCCGATTATCCAAACTGGAATTCGCGATGGTTTTATATCTATGGGACATGGCCGTGCTATCATCAATATCGAAGATCAGGACATCCAGGCCGATATCTACCAAAAAATCGTAAGTCAGAATCTTTCTGTAAGGGAAACTGAGACGTTGGTTAAAAATTATCAAGAAAGCTTAAAACCGGCTGCACCTAAACCAGCTAAAGGAACGGCTTTCACAATCGATGAATCAGAAAAGAAAGTAATCGGAAACTATTTCGGTACAAAAGTAGATGTGAAAGTGGCCGGAAATGGCAAAGGGAAAATCACTATTCCGTTCCATTCAGAAGAAGATTTCAACCGAATTATCAAATTAATCAAAGGTTAGTGAACAAGTTAATTTCCATATTTTTTTTCTTTTTCCTAATCGGAAGTACTCCAGCAATAGCGCAGGAAGAATTGAATATTGTCGTACAAGACAGCATCAAAGGAGAAGAAATCAATCCTTTAGCACCTTCAAAGGCGGCTTTTTATTCTGCAATACTTCCAGGGCTTGGACAGGCCTACAATAAAAAGTATTGGAAAATCCCTATAGTATATGCGGCATTGGGAACCGGAATTGGAATCTATGCCTACAACAATAAGAACTATCATAAGTATAGGGACGAATACAAAAGGCGTCTAAACGGAACAGAAGATCCGAACGGAAAATTATCCAATTTAACCGATTCACAGCTGATTTCTGCACAAAAGCAATTTCAAAAAAACAGAGATCTTTCGCTGATTGTTACCGTAGGCCTTTACATCTTGAATATTGTCGAAGCCAATGTTGATGCGCATCTTTTGCAATTCAACGTCAGCGAAAAGCTAACACTTAAGCCAGACATCTACCAAAACGATTTGAATTACAAAAAAAATGTCGGGCTGACATTAAACTACAATTTTTAATTTCACAGCATGAAAATAGCACTTTTGGGATACGGTAAAATGGGCAAAGTGATTGAACGAATCGCTTTAGAAAGAGGCCATGAAATCGTCCTGAGAAAATCCGGAAAAGATACATTTGAAGGATTGGAACATGCCGATGTTGCCATAGATTTCAGTATTCCTGATGCAGCAGTAAGTAACATTTCCACTTGCCTTGACAACAATATACCCGTAATTTCCGGAACCACAGGCTGGCTTGAAAATTATGATAAAATGGTCGCTTTATGCCAAGAAAAAAATGGCGCTTTCATATATGGTTCTAATTTTAGCTTAGGCGTAAATATATTCTTCCAGCTAAACGATTATTTAGCAAAGATCATGTCAAAGATCGGGCAGTATAAAGTAGCCATGGAAGAAGTACACCATACACAAAAACTAGATGCTCCAAGTGGTACCGCAATTACGCTGGCCAAAGGAATCATTGACAATTCAGACTATTCAAGCTGGGCTTTGGAAAATGCCAAAGACGATGAAATCTTGATTGACGCCAAAAGAATCGAGAATGTTCCCGGAACCCATAGCGTTTTTTACAACTCGGATGTCGACACTATAGAAATCAAGCATATTGCGCACAATCGCGAAGGTTTCGCTTTGGGCGCCGTGGTTGCCGCAGAATGGATTCAAGGAAAAAAAGGAGTTTTTACGATGAAAGATGTTCTTGATTTAAAGTAACAAATCTTCCTCACAACAGACATATACATTAAAAATATTCAAAGATGACACTAACACAATGGTTTATATTTTTCCTCATCCTGCAAGTCGTGCATTTCTTAGGAACATGGAAATTGTATCAAAAAGCAGGAAGACAAGCTTGGGAAGCTGCAATTCCGATTTATAACGCTATCATCTTGATGAAAATCATAAACCGCCCGAAATGGTGGGTTATCTTGCTTTTCGTTCCGATTGTAAACTTGATTATGTTTCCGGTAGTATGGGTTGAAACATTGAGAAGTTTCGGAAAAAACACAACTCTAGATACAGCTTTAGGAGTACTTACGTTAGGACTTTACATTTATTACATCAACTATACACAAGATGTAAAATACATCGAAAACAGAAGCCTGCACCCGAAAAACAAGACTGCTGATACGGTCAGCTCTTTATTATTTGCCGTTGTAGTGGCAACGCTAGTCCATACTTACGTTATGCAGCCTTTTACGATTCCGACAGGATCTTTAGAAAAAACACTTTTGGTTGGTGACTTCTTATTCGTAAGCAAAAATCACTATGGGGCGAGAACGCCAATGACTACGGTTGCAATGCCGATGGTTCATGATACGATTCCTGTTATTCATACAAAATCGTATTTAAATAAGCCACAGCTTCCTTACTTTAGATTTCCAGGATTTGAACCTATAGAAAAGAACGATATCGTGGTCTTTAACTGGCCGACCGATACTGTAGTGGATTTTAAAGGAACATATTCCTCAGGAATCAGAAAACCGATTGATAAAAAATCAAACTATGTAAAACGTTGCGTGGGTACGCCTGGTGACAGTCTTTCTTTTGTTGATGGTGATGCATATATTAACGGAAAAAAATTAATTCTATCAGACAGGGCAAAAGTACAGTATTCGTATAGACTGACTACTGTCGGCGGCAGTATGCTTGACCCTAATTATCTGACAAAAGATTTGAAAATAAATCCAGATGATATCGGTTTCAATCAAAATGACAACAGCTATTTCTTCATTTCATTGACCAATGAAAATGCTGCCCTCTTGAAGAAAAACCCTGCCGTTCAAAGCATAACAAAATTGATTTCTAAAAAAGGTGAAAATGCAGATCCTAGAATATTTCCGTATACTAAAAACTGGAATCAGGATAATCTAGGTCCTATTTATATTCCACAAGCTGGAAAAACAGTCAAACTAGACAAGGAATCATTGCCTTTCTACAAAATGATTATTGAGGAGTATGAAAACAACGACCTAAAAGTGAATGGCGATGAAATCAGGATCAATGATAAGGTCGTAGATTCTTATACTTTCAAGCAAGATTACTATTTTATGGTTGGAGATAACCGCCATAATTCGCTAGACAGCCGCTATTGGGGTTATGTGCCGGCAGATCATATCGTAGGAAAGCCTGTGTTTATCTGGATGAGTTTAGATCCTTATATTCCATGGGGGAAAGCTTTCGATAAAATCCGTTGGGAAAGAATGTTCACGACGGTTGGCGGAAGCGGCGAACCCGTTTCTTACTTTGGAATATTTATGATATTGCTTGTAGGCTATTTTGTTGCTGATTTTTTTATCAGAAGAAAAAAGAAAAGATCAGAAAAGTATTAAGATGAATGCCCTTTTGCTTCCCACTTATTTCCCGTCCATTAGCCAGTTTGCGGCAATGGTACAGGCCGATACCATTACATTTGAGATGGAAGACAACTTCCAGAAACAGACGAATAGGAACCGGATGTACATTTACAGTCCAAACGGCATTCAATTGCTTAATATTCCTGTAAAACATTCGAAAAGCGACAGGCATCAAAAGACAAAAGATGTGCGAATTGAAGATGCCTTCGATTGGCAAAAACAACATTTCAAATCGCTAGAAGCCGCTTATAGAACATCACCTTTTTTTGAATATTTTGAGGATGACTTATCGCCTATTTTTCAAAAAAAACATACGTTTTTGATGGATTTAAATTTTGAGGCAATGGAAATTGTTTCAGACTGTCTTGGCTTTGATTTTAACTATGGAAAAACCGAAGAATATTTCCATGAAGTTTCAGAATTTTCAGATTTCAGGCCTTTGGCAAATGGCAAAAAAGATACTTTAAAATTTGAACCGTACACCCAAGTTTTTGAAGAAAAGCATGGCTATCTGAACAATTTGAGTACTTTGGACTTGCTGTTCAATGAAGGAAGATATGCCTTAGAATATCTGAAAAAACAGTCTCTTTAGCCTTTTAAATTATTATGGGTTTTCGATTGCAAGCCTTGTCATGATCGGAAAGTGATCGGAATTGACAAAATCGGGATAGCTTTCAAAATTTTTGACCTGCATTTTTTTGTCCGCAAAAATGTAATCGATCCTTGCTGGATAATATTTAAAGTTATACGATTTTCCGAAACCGCTTCCGGCTTCTTCAAAAGTATCGTTCAGCTTTCCACGGATATTTCTGTACACAAATGAAAAAGCACTATTGTTCATATCCCCGCAGATGATTTCAGGAAGCTTGCTGTTCTTCTTGTGGTTCATGATGATTTCGGCCTGCTCCTGCTGCTCTTTGAAAGCCTCGCTCATCCTTTTGATCATCTTTTTGGATTTCTGCTCGTTTATGCCGTTTATGTCTTCATTGATTTCATGCACATCTGGCGTAATCTTGATAGACTGCAGGTGCATATTATAGACGCGAATCGTATCCTTCCCTCTTTTGATATCGGCATAAATTGCATTATTGCTGGAGTTCGGAAATACGATATCGCCTTTTCCAATTATCGGAAATTTAGAAAAAATAGCCTGTCCGGTTAACGTCTTTTCACCTTTCATCAAGATATATTTGTGCTTGTAGGCTCTCAAATTAATCTTCCCTTCAGAATATTCTTGAATACATAAAATATCCGGATTCTTGTCGTTGATAAAGTTGGCAATCAACTCAGGCACATCGTCTCTTTCAATCCATTTGTAAAGATTAAAAAGGCGTACATTATAGCTCATTACCGTAAAATCATTATCAGAAGCTGGCAAGTCTGTAGTCGAAAATTTATAGAATTTATTGATAAAAGTAATACCCATGAGCAGTACCAACGAAGAAAGCAGAATCTGCCTTTTCATCTGAATGCCCCAATACATAAAAAATAGCAGGTTTAATATCAGCATGAATGGCAGCATCAAGGTCAATACTGATAAAATAGGAAATAGTTTAGGAGCCAAAAAAGGTAAAATATAAGCAACAAATGTCAATACAGTCAGCACTATATTGAAGAAAAACATTGCTTTATTAAACCATGAAAGGTTCTTCATTTTTGGGTAAACTATTTTGGGTTTCTAACAAAGATTAAAAAACTTTCTTTATTTTCCTGCCTTGAAAAGAAATTCTTTTTCTTCTTTCGTAAGGCTGTCATAACCAGATTGGCTTATCTTATCCAAAATTTCATCAATCTGTTGCTGGGTTTTATCTTTAACAACAATCTTGCTGGCTGTTTTCGGCTTAGGTTGGCTGACATTTCTGTGTACTTTTTTGAAAGGCGTTCCTTTTCTAGGCTTGAATAGATTGGCAAAAAAGTCAATAATTTTAGTCACGATAAGGCTTAAATCTGTTCCATTCTGCAATATCTTTATATAAGCAAATCCAAATAATGCTCCACCCAAATGCGCAATATGTCCGCCCATGTTATCTGTTGGAAGCTGAATCAAGTCTAAAATCAAAAAGACAAAAGCGATATGCCATAACTTGACAGTTCCAATCAGCAATAGTCTAATTTGATATAAAGGGGCATATGTCGCCGAACCGATAAGAACCGCCATAATAGCACCAGAAGCTCCAATAATAGGTGCTTTTACATTAAAAAGAAAAAAAGAACCGATAAATACTAATCCTGCAAAAATGGCTCCAAGAATATAAACTCCTAAAAATTGCTTCTGTGTAAAAAAAGTCAAAAACAACCTGCCTGCAAAATTGAGCATGATCATGTTGAAAAGCAGGTGCAGTATTCCAACATGAAGAAAGCCATAGGTCAATATAGTCCAAGGCTTGACAATAAACTCCGCAGGATCGGACGTTAACTGTAACCATGACATTATAGACAAATAAGTATCACTTGAAAAAGAATACAGCAAAAATAAAGGTATGGCGATGCCGATATTCCAGAAGATTAACTGCTGTGTAATCCCTCCTGTTTTGTATTGCATTTTTAGATCATCAATAATTCCCATATACAAAAGATTAACTCCAGCGATTGTTATGAAATTGATTTTTCTTCCAATACCACATCATCAAGAATCCTATTATGGCTCCGCCGATATGTGCAAAGTGGGCAACACCGCCTGGTCCATCGCCAAATAAAGATTTTCCTGAAGTTCCTAAAAACAAATCGACAACTAATAATCCTGGAACAAAGTATTTGGCCTTGATAGGAATCGGTATAAAAAACATCATCAATTCAGCATTTGGAAACATAAAAGCAAAAGCCACTAACAACCCGTAAATCGCACCAGAAGCTCCAACCATTGGAGTTTGAACTGATACTGCGGAATTGTACAAACTTTCAAAATTTTCAGTATTTAATAAATTTGTTTTTCCAACATTATTTAAAATTTGAACTATTTCATTCTGAAATAAATCTGGGCGATAATGAGTACTATCGCGAGTTGTTGCATTCAATATCTGATGCAACACACTATCAGATAAATTTAGTCCGCGAGCAGCTTCTAAGGTGTTTTGTAATTCTAAATAATTAACTCCTATCTGTAACAAAGCAGCACCTAAACCACAAGAAACATAAAAAAACAAGAATTTCTTTCCTCCCCAAAAATGTTCCAAAGCGCTTCCAAAAGAAAACAAAGCAAACATATTAAAGAAAATATGCATGATGTTTCCATGCATGAACATATGGGTTATCGGTTGCCAGAATTGGAAATGGTCATTTTCTGGATAGAAAAGTGCGAAAAGATATTCTGCATAATCGCCGACTATCTGTGTTCCAATAAAAAATATAATATTTATAATCAGTAGCTGCTTGACTACAGGCGTGATATTCATCATATTGCAAATTTTTTGTCTAAATCTTCAACACGCATCGTGATAAAGGTAGGTTTATGAAAAGGCGAAACATTCGGCTCCTTGCAGGCAAAAAGCCCGTTCACGAGATTTTCTTGTTCTTTCTCGGTCAAATACGTTCCTGTCTTTACGGCAAGGCTTTTCGCCATCGATTTTGCAATCGTGTCATTTTGGCTAAAGCTGCTTTCAGGAATGCCGTCTTGCAAATCACTCAATAACTGTTCCAGCAGGATCGAGACTTCACTTTCTGTCACATTGACTGGCAAACCAGAAATAACAACGCTATCTTCATTAACTTCTTCAAATACAAATCCGGTATTAACCAATGATTGCTCCAATTCAGAAATAAGGCTTATCTCTGAAGAAGAAAAATAAAGATTCAGCGGAAACAGCAATTGCTGGCTCGAAGCTTGATTGACGGTCATATTCGTCAAAAATTGTTCATACAGGACTCTTTGGTGCGCTCGCTGCTGATCGATAATTACCATCCCCGATTTAATCGGACTGACGATATATTTCTTGTGAATCTGGTACGTCCTATAAACTGCTTCTTCTACTTCCTTTTCGTCAAAAAGAGAACCTGTCACTTCTTCCGACTCAAACTGAATATCTTGGATTTCGGTAATAGTTTCTGTGTCCTGTTTCAATCCTACATACAAGCTTTCCCAGTTTGAAGGTTCGGGTTTTCTATAAGAACTTCCTCCTCCGCTATGGCTGCTACTGTGGCTACCACTTCCGCTTGTATACGATTTTGTAGGCGCAGGATCTCCAAAAGGATTAAAATTAGCATCCACCTGAATTAACGGCATTGAAGCTTCTTTATTTTGGTAATCGTATGGCGTGTCAAGGTTTGAATCTCTGTCAAAATCCAAAACCGGTGCCACATTAAATTGTCCGAGACTATGTTTTATAGACGAACGCAAAATAGCATACAGCGCATGCTCATCGTCAAATTTTATTTCTGTTTTTGTTGGATGGATATTGATATCGATTGTATTCGGAGGCACGTCTAAATAGATGAAATAACTCGGCTGGCAACCGTCTTTCAGCAACCCTTCATACGCTGCCATGATTGCATGATGCAAATAGCCGCTTTTAATGAAACGGTCGTTGACGAAGAAAAATTGCTCTCCCCTATTCTTCTTTGCAAATTCGGGTTTGCTGACAAAACCTTGTATGCCTACTATTTCAGTGCTTTCTTGTACCGGAACTAATTTTTCATTTGTCTTTCCTGAAAAAATATTCACGATACGCTGACGGAAATTTGACGCAGGAAGGTTAAAAAGCTCGCTCCCATTATGATACATCGTAAAATGAATGTTCGGATGAGCCAACGCTACTCTTTGGAATTCATCGACAATATGACGGTGTTCTACCGTATCCGATTTCAAGAAATTTCTCCTTGCCGGAATATTAAAGAAAAGATTTTTTACAGAAAAAGACGTCCCTTTTGGCAAAACGGCCACATCTTGAGAAACAAATTTGCTCCCTTCAATAATCAGGTGCGTTCCCAATTCATCTTGTTCTTGTCTCGTTTTCATTTCCACATGGGCAATTGCAGCAATAGAAGCTAAAGCTTCACCGCGGAAACCTTTTGTATGCAACGAGAACAGATCTTCTGCCACGCGGATTTTTGAAGTAGCGTGGCGCTCAAAGCACAAACGAGAATCGGTAACGCTCATTCCTAGTCCGTTATCGATGACCTGCACCAGTGATTTTCCGGCATCCTTAATAATCAGCTTGATATCTGTGGCTTTTGCATCGACCGCATTTTCAAGAAGCTCTTTTACTACGGATGCAGGTCTTTGGACGACCTCTCCAGCAGCAATCTGATTGGCGACATGATCGGGAAGCAATTGAATTATACTCGACATTCTGTAAATTTGTTGACTTCCAAAGTTACATAATTAATATAACAATTGAAAAATTAGAAAACAGGAAAACCCGAAAGTTTTTCACATAAAAAAGCCTATTTCTGATAACGGAAATAGGCTTCATCTATTGGGTTAATTCCTTTTATTTTGAAGACTGCTGTCTCAAATAAGCCATTTTTATAGCCGCAATTGCCGCTTCAGTTCCTTTGTTTCCATGAACACCGCCGCTTCTATCGATCGATTGTTGTTCGTTATTGTCTGTTAGCACACAGAAAATAACAGGAACATCTGTCTGAACATTCAGATCTTTAATGCCTTGGGTAACGCCTTCGCAGACAAAATCGAAATGTTTGGTCTCGCCTTGAATTACGCACCCGATAACAATAACCGTATCGACGTTTTGGGTGTCTATCATTCGCTTTGCGCCATAAACAAGCTCAAAGCTTCCCGGAACATTCCAACGAACAATATTACTCGGCAGAGCATCGCAGTCTAAAAGTGCTTTTTCTGCACCTGAAAAAAGGCCTTCGGTTATTTTGTCGTTCCATTCTGAAACAACAATCCCAAACCGAAAATCTTTCGCGCTTGGGATCGTATTTTTATCGTATTCTGATAAGTTTTTATTAGCTGTAGCCATTGTAATTTGGTTGCGACCAGTTTTTACGGATTCCCAAAAACGAAATCTGAAAACTGAAATCTAATTATTGTGCCAATCCAATCATTGCATCAATATTCATCGCTTCAGGAGCAGTTTCGTATTTCTCTTTGATTTCCGTGAAATATTTCAACGCTGCTTCTTTTTGCTTCAATACCAAAGCAGTCTGACCCGCTTTCAATAAGAAACGTGGAGTAGTCACATCATTTTGGTTCATTTCAGAAGCTTTGATGTAATACTCTAACGCTTCTTTTGGCTGATTCAATTGAGAAAAGGCATCACCGATAGCACCTTTTGCCACTACTGACAAAATCATATCGTCTGAGCTGAATTTTTCAAGATAGTCAATTGCTTCTTTATATTTTTTAGTATTCAAGTAAGCCATACCTGCATAATAGTTTGCCAAGTTTGCGGCATCCGTTCCTGAGTAATCTTCAGCGATTTGAATAAATCCTGGCTGTCCTTCAGAAACTTTAAGCGAAAGCGCATACAGAGAATCGCTCACCTTTGGGTCTTGAGAATCTGTTGCTTCTTGAAAATGTTTTTGAGCTTGGAACATTACGTTTGTAGCTTCCTCTTCTTTAGGCTCTACAATAAATTTCTTGTATAAAAGGTATCCAGCAGCCAAAAGCGCAACAGCACCAATAACGATGAAAATTCCTTTTTGATTTTTAGCAACCCATTCTTCGGTTCTAGAAGCACCTTCATCTAAAGAATTGAATACTCCTGCAGTCGTGCTATCTTTTTCTGATATTGCATCAATTGGGTCTGGTTCGAATTCGTTTTCTTCTTTTGGTTTAGGAGCCTTATATCCTCTTTTGTTATATGTTGCCATTAATTTTTAATTTAGTGAGGTGCAAAAATAAAATTTTTATTCAAATGTAAAAGATGTTTTTGTCGTTATTTTTCAATAATTTGCACGCTCTTAAAAAAATGATGGTAAAAATTACAAAGTTCTCACTATCAGCTGGCGTTTGCAGATGTATTTAAAAAAAATATCCTTATTCAATTATAAAAACTTTTCGGAAGCAAATTTCGAGTTTGACAGCAAGATAAACTGCTTTGTTGGCAAAAACGGCATCGGCAAGACCAATGTGCTCGATGCTATCTATCATTTGTCTTATGGTAAAAGCTATTTCAATCCGTTGGCGGTGCAAAACATAAAACATGATGAGGAATTTTTCGTAATCGACGGCGAGTTTGAAAAAGATGAAAGGAATGAACAAATTGTCTGCAGCCTAAAAAAAGGGCAGAAAAAAATCCTGAAAAGAAACGGAAAACAATATGAAAAGTTTTCTGACCACATCGGATTTATTCCCTTGGTCATTATTTCTCCTGCTGATCGCGACTTGATTGTTGAAGGAAGCGAAACTCGAAGAAAGTTTATTGATTCTGTCATTTCGCAATTGGATGCTACTTATTTACAACAGCTGATTCAATACCAAAAGGTAATCATCCAGCGAAATGCTTTGTTGAAATATTTTGCCTTGAATCATGTTTTCGAAAGCACAACCTTGAGCATCTATAACGAACAGCTTCATGAGTTGGGACATTCTATTTTTGAAAAGAGAAAACAATTCTTAGAAGATTTTATACCAATTTTCAACAAGCACCATCAAGCCATAACTGGGAATGCTGAAACAGTACAGCTGGTTTACGAAAGTCAGTTGCATGAAAAAGACCTGCTGGCCTTATTTGAAGAAAGTCTGGCAAAAGATCGCATCTTGCATTATACCACAGTAGGAATCCACAAAGATGATTTGTCTTTTGAAATCGACCACCATCCTATAAAAAAATTCGGTTCACAAGGCCAGCAGAAATCCTTTTTGATTGCCCTGAAATTGGCTCAGTTTGAATTTGTCAAAAAGCAAAGCAAGCAAAATCCGATATTGTTGTTTGACGATATCTTTGATAAACTGGATGAAACTCGTGTTGGAAAAATAATCGAAATGGTCAACAATGATGATTTCGGTCAGTTATTTATATCGGATACACATCCTGAACGCACGGAAACTGTCATAAAATCAATGCACCAAAGCTATAAGATTTTCAATCTTTAATTCCGAAAAATCGGTTATCTCCTATATTTTATGTTTAAAATTCTTAGAACTTATTCTACCATTTAACATAAGTTTTCTTAATTTTATATACCTTTTTTAATCTACAAACTTCCCCGGTTTGTTTTTGAATGCGAAAAACGTTCTGACTATTGGCTTTCTTAACTTAAACCTGCACAAATGTTAGCTTCACTAAAACACAGAAAAGCAATCCACAGCGGACTTTTTATTTTTGTTATTTTATTGCAAGTGCTGATTTTTTCTTTATGGTACAATCAAAATACCAATGAAAACGAACTTGCGGATTCTTTCCAAAAAGCCAGCAAACAAAGCTTGGTGATGACTTATTCTGGCGAAGTGACAAAAAATTATTTCGATGCAGAAAATTCTTTCATGGAATACTTGTACAATTACGACCTGAACTCGCTGCATAAATACCGTAATTCGCTTGTCAAGATGACCTCTTATCTGGACAGCCTTAACTATGTCATGAATAAAGACGAGGAAGCGCTTCCTAACATCCAAAGAAAAAAAGAAAAAGAAAAAAAGATTATCGTGCTCCGAAAAGAATTGGACTCGTTGATAAAATACAGAGTCGATCCTTTTTCTGAAGAAAAGCTGGAGCAATTTAATCTGAAGCCTTATAACCACAAGAAAGTCCTGAATTCGATTTCGTATGACACAATACGTTCTACAGATGGCGTGGAAAGAAAAGGCTTTTTTACGAGAATCGGCAACGCTATCGCTGGAAAATATGATGTAGAAAAAGAGGAACTTCATTATTATATGACCATGATGTACGGCTCGGTCGAAAAGACTGGAACGCCCGAAGAACAGATGGCTATGATTTTCAATACCACACAAAAGCATTACGAAAAAGAATTCGGGCGATTGAAAAACACCTATTCTAAATTAAGAGAAATTGACCGCGAGCTCATGATTGTCAATAAAAAAATCTTGAAAAACAGCCAAGACATTATCCTTTTATATGACAAATCGGTGCAAGAATCCAACAAGCTGCAATTCGAGAAAGCATTAGAAAATCTACGGAACAAACGAAGCCTGATTACCATCTTCATCATAGTAATGGCAATATGCACGGGACTGCTGCTGCTCTACTCTATTTTTGCCTACCATTTCGAAAAGAAATTAGCCGCTGCCAAAATAGAAGCCGAGAAAAATCTGGAATTCAAAAATCGTATCATCGGAATGTTGAGTCATGAAATGCGTTCTCCGCTGAGCATTATTTCCAATCTGACTCACAAACTGAAAGCTACTAAAATGAACAGCTCACAAAGCGAAATGGCCAAATCGTTGAATTTTACGTCAAATTCGCTACAGATTACTGTGAACCAGATTTTGGACTTTTTCAAAAATGAAAACGGAAAACTGGTTTTATACAATTCCAAAATTATCCTTAAAGATGAAGTTTCAGCAATACTGGAATCATTGCGATCGTTAGCAGATGCCAAAAAAATAGAACTGATCTCACACGTTGATGATTCCTTAGAAAAAGAAGTCTGGGTTGACAGTGGAAAAATACACCAGCTGTTTTATAACATGATCGGAAACGCTATAAAATTTACCTCAAAAGGAAACATTACAGTGTATTGCCAATTTACTGATATAGGAGAAAAATTCAGGTTTGACGTAAAAATTCAAGATACCGGAGCCGGAATTCCAAAAGAGGATTTAGAAAAAATATTTGACAAATATTACCAAAGCAAGCACCATACCGAACAAGTAGGTTTTGGCGCTGGACTAGGCCTTAGCCTATGTAAAGAAATAGTGGAATTATACAACGGAGAAATCGCGGTAGAAAGCGAGCTCGGCAAAGGAACCGAGATCTCTTTCCATCTGTTTTTAGAAAAATCAGATGCTGCTCAGGAAACAAGCCAAACAAAATTGATTAACACTTATGGAAACGCCAAAATCAAAGTTGTAGTAGTAGACGACGACGCTATGGTGATGGCAGTATTAAAAAAAATATTGTCCGATATCAATTTTACCATGATAGGCTTCAGTTCTGAAAATACGATAAAAGAATACCTCCAAAAAGAAACTGTCGACATCATCATGACCGACCTTCAGATTGCCAATGCTTCTGGAATCGACCTCATAAAAGACATCAAAAACATGAGTAACAAAAATACCATGACACCTATCATAGCAATAACGGGCGACAGCTACATGAATTCGATTGAGCTGTCCAGCATACAAGCCGACGAGCTAATAATCAAACCAATAAATCGGGAAGAATTGTATTCAAAATTACTGAAAGTACTGCAATAAAAGCTTTTAAAATTACCCAATTTCCAAAAACTAATCCAATAAATTTTCTTAATATTGTTAGGCTGAAAAACAGTCCATAACTTAAATTCCGATCAAAATGCTTTCACCAAAAACGCTTCAATTTTTAGAAGACCTCAAAGAAAACAACAACCGCGAATGGTTTTTGGCTAACAAATCATATTACGAAGAATACAAAAAAGAATACCATCAGCTAATTTCTGATTTTTTGGAAGAAATGGTTCCTTTCGACGATTCGCTCCGAAATCTAGAACCTAAAAAATGTGCTTTCAGGATCAATCGCGACATTCGCTTTTCGAAAGACAAATCGCCATATAAAACCCATATGGGCATCTGGATGACAACCGACCAAAATCGCAGCAATTCTCCTGGTTATTATGTCCATATCGAAAAAGGAGGTAGTTTTATCGCCGTAGGATTGCATGTGCCAGAAGCAGCTGATTTAAAAAAGGTACGCAAAGAAATTGCCTACTTCTATGAAGATTTAGAAGAAATTGTAAATGACAAAGATTTCAAAAAGATATATCCAGAATTAGACAGAACCGAAGCCAATTCCTTAAAAACAGCTCCAAAAGATTATGAAAAAGACCATCCGGCAATTGAATTTTTAAAGCTCAAGAGCTTTACTGTATCTCAAAAACTGGACGACAAGTCGTTATTTGAAAAAGATTTTGTCAAAAAAACCGCAAAAAAATTGATTACCGCCAAGCCTTTGAACGATTTTTTAACTCGTGGTCTAAATACCGAGTAGTTCATTATGAATTACAAATCGTTTAAAGTACTTTTGCCGTTCATTTTTATTCATCATCATAATGGAAATTCTCGCTAATTTTTCCCTTAAAAACTACAATACTTTTGGCATCGAGGCCAAAGCAAAGCAATTCGTTTCGGTGCATTCTGTTGAAGAACTCAAAACAGTCCTGCAGGAAAATCCAACACAAAAAAAATTCATTCTGGGCGGCGGCAGCAATATGTTGCTGACCCAAGACATTGACGCATTGACAATCCACGTTGACCTAAAAGGAAAGAAAATCATTGAGCAGACAGAAGATACTGTCTGGGTTGAAGCCAAAGCCGGCGAAAACTGGCATGAATTTGTCTTGTGGACCATCGGCCAAGATTTTGGCGGACTGGAAAATATGTCGCTGATTCCCGGTAATGTAGGAACAACACCGATACAGAATATTGGCGCGTACGGAACAGAAATCAAGGATACTTTTGTCTTCTGCGAAGCAATGAACATTGAAACCTTTGAAATTAAGAAATTTATGAAAGAAGAATGCAAGTTCGGGTACCGCGAAAGCATTTTCAAGAATGAAGCCAAAGGCCAATATATCATCGTTTCTGTTGTTTTCAAGCTTACAAAGCAAAAGCACAAAATCAATATTTCGTATGGAGATATCGCGGCCGAGCTTACCAAAAAAGATATTGTGACACCAACGCTAAAAGACGTCAGCAATGCAATTATCGCAATCCGCCAAAGCAAATTGCCTGACCCTAAAGAACTAGGTAACAGTGGAAGTTTTTTCAAAAACCCTATCATTCCGAAAAGCGATTTCGAAAGAATCCATCTTTTACATCCTGAAATGCCGAGCTATAGCGTCTCGGAAACCGAAGTAAAAGTTCCTGCCGGATGGCTCATCGAGAAAGCTGGATTTAAAGGAAAGCGTTTTGGCGATGCGGGAATACATAAAAACCAAGCATTAGTCTTAGTCAATTACGGAAACGCTACCGGACAAGAGATCTTGAATGTTTCAAAAGACATCCAAAAAACGGTAAAAGAGCTTTTCGATATTGAAATTGAAGCGGAAGTGAACGTGATTTAATCAAAAATAAGCTTTCGAAATTCAGAGAAAAATATAAAAATCGTAATGGATAATTTTCTTAATTTTAATTAAGATTCAGAATTGAAATTCCGCATTTCAATTGTACCTTTGCACACATTTTTTAAAGACACCAAGCTTATATGTTGAACATTATTTTTTATGCATTTATCGGGGTTGTAGCTGTACAATTATTCTACTATATCATTGTTTTTGGAAAATTTTCTTTTGCAAAGCCTCAGAAAAGCACTCCGAAAAGAATTCCTATTTCAGTCATTGTCTGCGCTAAAAATGAAGAAGAAAATGTAAAAAAACTCATCCCGCTTCTGGCAGAGCAAAATTATCCCGACTACGAGATTATCTTGATTGACGATGCTTCAAGCGATTCGACTTTGGATATTTTCGAGGAATTTGAAAAACAATATTCTAACATACGCTTAGTAAAAGTACAGAATAACGAAGCCTTCTGGGGCAATAAAAAATTCGCGCTTACCTTAGGAATAAAAGCGGCCAAAAACGAATATCTTTTGTTTACCGATGCCGATTGCTATCCGTCAACAAAAGAGTGGATCAAAGAAATGAGCTCGCAATTCACCATGAGCAAGACAATTGTCCTCGGTTATGGGGCTTATGAGAAAATTGCAGGTTCCTTCCTAAACAAAATCATACGTTTTGAAACGATGCTGACTGCCGTACAATATTTTTCATGGGCAAAAATGAAGCATCCGTATATGGGTGTTGGACGAAATCTGGCTTACAAAAAAGAAGAATTCTTTAATGTAAATGGATTTATCGACCATATGAAAATTAGATCTGGCGATGATGATTTGTTTATCAATCAGGCTTCAAGCGGAAAAAATACGACCATCTGCTTTACGCCCGAAAGCTTCACTTTTTCTGAACCGAAAAAATCATTCAAGGAATGGTTTGACCAAAAAAGAAGGCACGTTTCAACCGCAACCTTCTACAAACCATTTGACAGGATGCAGGTTGCTATTTTCTTCTTGTCACAGTTTCTTTTTCTAGTCATGGCAATACTCCTGCTTGCATTCCAATACAATTGGATGATTATAACACCTATAGTGGCCGGAAGGTATATCTTTTCTTGGGTTTCTTTAGGCTATGGCGCAAATAAACTAAGAGAAAAAGACGTTATGTATTGGTATCCTGTTATAGAAATTGCGCTTATATTCACGCAATTGAATATCTTTATAACAAATATCTTTTCAAAGCCGGTACATTGGAAATAAAAAAACAAATAGAGAAAGCTAAAATCGGAGACCAAGTTGCCTTCACTTCTCTATTGGATTATTATTGGAACGAGGTGTATGGATTCATGCTCCAAAGAACCCAAAACGAAACGGACGCGGAAGACATTACAATCGAGACTTTCGCAAAAGCTTTTGACAAAATCTCTACCTATAACCCTGATTTTCAATTCAACACTTGGCTTATTTCTATCGCAAAGAATGTCCATATCGACATGCTCCGCAAGAAAAGATCCACGCTTTTCGTTGATATTACTGACGAAGAAGACAATCAGGCCTATAATATTGCCGATAGTTCTCCTTCCGCAGAAGATAAATTGATTACGGAGCAAAATTTGTCACGTCTTCTGCAATTCATCAAAGAACTCAAACCTCACTATCAAGAAGTCATCCAACTCCGCTATTTCCAAGAATTAAGCTATCAGGAAATCTCCGAAGAACTACAAGAACCCTTGAGTAATGTGAAGATAAAACTGCTCCGTGCCAAAAAACTCTTGGCTGAAATTATCAAAAACAAAAGATAATACTTCTTTTTAATCCTATCTTTTTTAACAGCCACTATTACAAAAAATCGTAATTTTATGTGGTTAACCAATTGATATACTTAAAATGAAACAAAAATTATTTTTTATGCTGTTCGTGATTTTTTCTGTCACGGCAGCAAAAGCACAATTTACGACTCCGAATACCGGAGTAAGCTGGAGCCTTGATGATTTGATGGCCAATGCTCCTTCGGCAGTAAGTCTCACGGGAGGAATTTACACCTTATCACAAAACCTTACGATTGCTCCTACTGACAGTATCATAATCGATACTGATGTAACATTACACATCAACGCAGATGTACAGATTACCGTGCAGGGAAATTTTACGTCTGATTCTGATGCTATCACGATTACAGCAACAAACACCGCCACACCCTACAATACCATTACTTTTGAATCAGGTTCCAGCGGTTATTTCAGGAATACGACGATCAATTACGGAAAAGGAATACGGGTGGCTACGCCTGACTTCGAAATGCAGTCCTGCGTAATGGCATATCATACGAACGGAACAACGACAAGCGGAGCCATTACGTTTTCGACTGGTGGAAATGCCCTGATCAACAATTCCAGGTTCTTATTCAATTTTTATCCGGCTTTCAATTCAGGAGCCAATCAGTCAGTTGCTCCAACACTGACCAACAATTATCTAGAAGGAAACAACCAATCCAATGGAAACCGTCCGCAAATCAATATGGGTCCAAGTGGTGCAGATACACTACGAATCGTCGGAAACACCATAAAAGGCGATCGTACCAAAATCATGACTGGCGGTATTGGAGCGTCGAACCTATTGGGAGGAGGTCAGCTTAAAGTCATCATCGACAACAATATTATTACAGACAATCGTTACGGCATTACTGTTATTGGAGCTGCTTCATCAGGATACATCCGAGGAAATATTATTGAAAATAATAATACCCAAAATATCCCTGCCCAAGGAGGAAGCGGTATTTCACTTAGTGCTTCAGGAGCGACCACCATGAATATTATTGCCAGCCGTAACCAAATCCGAAGAAATCTTTGGGGAATTACGGTTATCGGAACGGCAAGAATCAACCTTGGCGATACAAATACGGCTACCTTAAACGAAGGAGGCAATGTTTTTTCCGAAAACGCAAATGGCGGAGCAACATACGCATTATTCAACAATACGGCGCTGCCAATCATGGCCATGAACAATTGCTGGATTGAAGGGACTGAACCAACTGCAGCCGATGTCGAAAATGTAATCAGCCATCAGGTTGATGACAACACTTTAGGACCGGTGACTTTTACTCCTTTTGGCTGTGATGCCTTATCGGTTCCAGGATTCGCTACTTCAAAACCTATTATTTATCCGAATCCGAGCAAGGGAAAAATCAATATCGAGATGGCTGAAAGCGGCACAATAAGCATATTCGCTATCAATGGCATGTTTATCCAAAATTTCGATTTAAATGAAGGAAGAAATACTATTGATGTAGATCTTCCAGCTGGGATTTATATTACAAAAACCGAAACACAAGGTAAAAATTTCAGTAATAAATTAGTTATTCAATAACAAAATCAGATTCAAAATCTCAAGGCAAGTCTAGCTAGGCTTGCCTTTTTTTTATAGATAACAAAGCATATTAACGCATTACAAATTATAAACATAAAAAACCTACAAAAATTTTAAAAAAAGAACAATAAAAAAGTTAACGATTTCGTTATACTACTAAACAATTCCAGCTTATGGTAAACATCTACGCTAACTTTAAATTATGCAATCATGTCAAACCTCAACATTTTTAAACAAAGCTGGAATGAAATTGTTTTTGAAGGCAGAAACAAGGAATATGGCGCGTACCAGCTACGCCAAGAGAATCCAAGAACTACTTTAAAAGCATTGTTTTTTGGAATACTCGCTTGTGCTTCTTTGCTTAGCATACCTGTAATTTCTGGGCTATTAAAAAAAGAAGTGCCCAACGTCACTGATGCTCCTTATGTCCTTCCAGATGCAATCCTTGTAAATACAGAAATTTTCAAAAAGACGAAACCTGAGGCACCTGCTAAAAAATCAGAGCCTGAAAAATCTTCAGAAAAACAAATCAAAAATGTAACTCCTACTGTAACTGATGCGAAAGACACTCCCAATGAAGTACAAGAGATAGATCCTACCAAAAACATCAAAACAGGAGATTCTGATAATCCAGGAGATAATAAAGGTAACATTGCACTCGGAAACAGTTCATCTGATGGGAAAGGAAACGAAACAACGTATGACTCTGGTACAACAAAGGGCAACGATACTGGAAACGAAATACTTAATATTGGAGTGCTTCAAGCCAATCCAGAATTCCCAGGAGGCATTAAGAACTTTTTAGCTTTAGTCGGAAAAAAATTCAAGACTCCCGAAATCGACGAGCAAGGAATAATGAAAATCTTTGTCTATTTTGTTGTTGAAAAAGACGGAACGTTGAGCAATATCAAAGTATTAAGAGATCCAGGATATGGATTAGGCGAAGAAGCCATACGTGTCTTGAAATCTATAAAAACAAAATGGAAACCTGGCATACAAAATGACAAACCTGTTAGAACGGCTTACAATCTGCCTATCAGCGTCGATATCAAAAATAATTAATTTGAGTAGTTAACTATTTTTATTTTCAAAAAACCCTGCGAACTGTGCCTGCAGGGTTTTTTATTTAAGAACGATTCACTTTTTTATGCCGGCTAAAAACCCGTATTTCGCTAACATCACATTAACGTATTAAATAAAAACATTCGTTATCTTTGTGCTTTCAAAATAGAGTTTATGGAAACCGTTTTAGATACTGCCGTTTTACCTACAGGAAAACCAAAATGGCTAAAGGTAAAACTACCTATTGGCCAAAAATATACAGAACTTAGAGGATTAGTAGACAAATACAAGCTGAATACGATCTGTACCTCAGGAAGTTGCCCGAATATGGGTGAATGCTGGGGCGAAGGAACTGCTACCTTTATGATTTTAGGGAATGTATGTACGCGTTCTTGCGGTTTTTGCGGTGTAAAAACAGGAAGACCAGAAACAGTTGATTGGGACGAACCTGAAAAAGTGGCACGCTCTATCAAGATTATGAACATCAAGCATGCAGTAGTAACAAGCGTTGACAGAGACGACTTGAAAGACGGAGGCTCGATTATCTGGATTGAAACTGTAAAAGCCATCCGAAGAATGAATCCCAACACTACGCTAGAAACACTAATTCCTGATTTCCAAGGAATTGAAAGAAATATCAACCGAATCGTAGAAGCTAATCCAGAAGTAGTTTCGCACAACATGGAAACCGTTAGAAGATTAACTCGCGAGGTTCGAATTCAAGCAAAATACGACAGGAGCTTGGCCGTTTTAAAATACCTAAAAGAAAAAGGAATCAATAGAACCAAATCAGGTATCATGCTAGGTCTTGGAGAGACTGAAGAAGAAGTAATCCAAACATTACATGACTTGCGAGATGCTAATGTCGATGTAGTAACCATAGGACAATATTTGCAGCCAAGCAAAAAACACCTGCCGGTAAAAGAATTTATCACGCCTGACCAATTCGCGAAATATGAAAAAATCGGTTTAGAATTAGGTTTCCGCCATGTAGAAAGCGGTGCTTTAGTGAGATCTTCTTACAAAGCCCAAAAACACATTTTATAAGTCATAAAATCCAAAGACGAAAGTCTTAAAGCCGTTTTTATAAATGCTTTTGTTTTTCTGACTTTAAAAACTTGTTGACTTTAAAACTTTATGACTTTAAAAACTAGAATTGCTATTAATGGATTCGGAAGAATCGGAAGAAACTTATTCCGCCTTTTGCTTAACCACCCGACTATCGAAGTCGTAGCCATCAATGACATTGCAGACAACAGAACAATGTCGCATTTAGTGAAATACGACAGTATTCATGGCGTTTTGCCCTTTGAATGTTCTTCTGATCAAGAGAATATTATCATCGATGGGAAACACTATCCCTTCTTTCACGAAAAAAGCATCTCAAATCTCGATTGGAAATCGCTCGATATTGATGTCGTAATCGAATCGACAGGAAAATATAAGACCTTTGAAGAAATCAATCTTCATATTCTGGCGGGTGCAAAAAAAGTAATTCTTTCTGCCCCTTCAGAAACTGACAAGATCAAGACGGTTGTTCTGGGCGTAAACGAACATATCCTTGATGGTACAGAAAAAATCATTTCTAACGCCAGCTGTACGACAAACAACGCTGCACCGATGATCAAAGTCATCAATGATTTATGTGGTATCGAACAAGCTTATATTACCACCGTACACTCTTACACTACAGACCAAAGCCTTCACGATCAGCCTCATAAGGATCTTCGAAGAGCCAGAGGCGCGGCACAATCTATCGTTCCCACAACAACGGGCGCGGCAAAAGCACTGACAAAAATTTTCCCTGAATTGGATGGCAAAATTGGAGGAAGCGGTATTCGTGTTCCTGTACCCGATGGATCTTTGACAGACATCACTTGTTATGTAAAACGAGAAGTTTCTATCGAAGAAATCAACAAAGCTTTTCAAAATGCCTGCAGCAACGAATTCAAAGGACTCATGGCCTATACAGAAGACCCTATCGTTTCGGTAGATATTTTAGGCAATAGAAATTCTTGCCTTTTTGACTCACAGCTAACCTCTGTAATTGACAAAATGGTAAAGGTTGTTGGCTGGTATGATAATGAAATCGGATATTCTTCGCGCATTATCGATTTAATTTCATTAACAAATAAGAAATAGCTACTTTTATCCCTTATCAAGGGCTTTAAAATGAAGTATTTACCACCACTACTCTTTATTCTCTTATTTAATTCCCTGCTGTATTCACAGCAAAAAAAAACCGCGTCTACAAAAGTCGACAGCGTTGATTACTACATACAGCTAGCAAGTTTCAATCTAAAGATTAATAATTATCAAAATGCTTTAGAGAGTTCTCAAAATGCCATTGAGTTTTCACAAAAAAAAGGCGACAAGGCACAGGAAGCAAATGCTTATACTTTTTTAGGAAGCATTTATTTTGAGCTTAAAAAATACGATGATGCTATTGAGACGTATGTGCGTAGTATCTCGCTATATAATGACCTAGAACCTTCTACTGAACAAGCTTATTGCTATTACAATCTCGGATTGTGTTACATGGAAAAGGGAAAATATGGTGTGGCAGAAATCTATTTTGACAAAGCCAATGCGATTTATGAAATCATAGAGATTCCTGATGCAAAAGAACTCCTGAACCTCCAGAAAGGAATTCTTTATAAAGCCAAAGGAAAAACACAATTAGCATCGTCCATCTTCAATACGATTATTGCCAAACCTGATAACGATGACAGTTTTAAGACCAAGGCAGAAGCCTTGTACCAGATGGGCACAATTGAGTTCGAAGCTGGCCGAAGCCATCTTGCCTTAAATTACCTCAATCGGGCCTTAGAGTTAAACTCGAGAAGCGATAATTTTGAGCAGAAATCTAAAATCTTAAAGCTAATCAGCGAGGTTTATGAAATGATGATGGATATCGACAATTCATTTCTCTACTTAAAAAAGCACTTGGTATTAAAGGATTCCATCATACAGCTAAACAGCAAAAAAATTGGCGCAGAAGCTTTCGAAAAATTCAAAGAAAGCGAGCAGATGAAAACCATAAAACAAAAAGACAAAGAAAATCGCGAGCAGAAAAAATTGATCAAAGTTTCAAAGCTTACCAGCGTATTGAGCATTGCCTTGATTACGATTCTCTCACTATTAAGCTTGTCGTTATATAAAAACAACATCATCCGGAATAGGACGAACAAACAGCTACAGGAAAAAAATACGGAACTTGAAATCGCAAAAGACAAGGCAGAAAAAGCCTCTCAAGCAAGAGCTGAGTTTTTATCGACTGTAAGCCATGAGCTTCGAACGCCTCTAAATGCCATTAACGGAATCACACACCTTCTGATTGAAGAAAACCCGAAAAAATCGCAAATCGATTATCTGAAGTCGCTGAAGTTCTCCGGAAATTACCTGCTGACTTTTATAAATGAAATCCTAGAAATCAACCGAATCGAGTCAAATAATATTGAAGTTGAAAAAATCTGCTTCAACCTTAGGCAGCTTCTAATTGACATACAGAATTCGCTAAAAGAAATCGCAAGCCAAAATAACATCAATTTCGGATTGGAAATAGATTCTGAAATCAGCAAGACATTTTCTGGCGACCCGACAAAACTTTCCCAGATTTTCATGAATCTGATCAATAATGCCTTAAAATTTACGGAAAACGGGACCGTAATTGTCCGCGCAAAACTTCTGGACGAAACAGAAACCAAGCAGAACATTTATTTTGAAATCGTAGACACGGGCATTGGAATTCCAGAAGAAAAGCAAGAAATTATCTTTGAAAGCTTTTCGCAAGGCTCTGTTGAAATCAACAGAAAATACGGCGGAACTGGCTTAGGACTGGCTATTGTAAAACGATTGGTCACAATGCTAGGCGGCACCATCAAATTAGAAAGTACTATTAAAAAAGGATCTAACTTTAATTTCAGCCTAGAATTAGATAAAGGAATTGAAGACCATGAAATCTTAAAACTCTATACAAACGATAGTGATTTTATCGATAAAAAAGTGCTTCTTGTTGAGGACAACAAAATCAACCAGATGGTGACCAAAAAAATGCTAGAAAAGAAGCAGATTGAATGTGAAATTGTCGAGAATGGAGAAGACGCCATAGAAGCTGTCAGAAACAACAAATACGATTTGGTACTGATGGATGTACATCTTCCAGGCATAAACGGAACCATTGCTACTCAAAGCATTCGAAAATTCGACAAGAAGACTCCGATTATTGCACTCACCGCCATTTCCTTAAACGAAAACAGAGAAATGTTGCTTTCCTTCGGAATGACAGATGTTATCACCAAGCCATTCAATCCAGAAGCCTTCTACAGGGTTATTGCAGAAACGATGAACAGCAATTAGTTTCTAGAAATCAGCTCTTTGATAAGCGTCCTAACTTTTGGCTCAGCCTTTTTCGCCGCTTCCAATACTTCCTGATGAGAAACCGTATCGATGTTGTGCTCGTCGCCCATATCCGTAATCACAGAAATACCAAAACACTGCATGTCCATATGGCGGGCAACAATAACTTCAGGAACCGTTGACATTCCAACGCAATCTGCACCAAGAATTTTTACCATTCTGTATTCCGAAAGCGTTTCAAATGTCGGCCCTTGTAGTCCGTAATAAATACCATCCTTCACTTCGATGTTCAGCTCAATAGCAATCGCTTTGGCCTTGTTGATCAATTCTCTAGAATAAGGCTCGCTCATGTTGACGAATCTCGGACCAAATCTTTCATCATTTTTTCCTCGAAGCGGATGTTCGGGCATCATGTTGATATGATCGTAAATGATGACGATATCTCCCACTTTATAAAAAGGATTCACGCCTCCAGAAGCATTAGAAACAACCAACTTCTGCACGCCAAGATATTTCATTACTCTTACCGGGAAAGTCACTTCTTTCATGTCATATCCTTCATAAAAATGGAAACGGCCTTGCATGGCCACCACCTTTTTAGTTCCAATAGTTCCAAACACTAAAGCGCCTTTATGGCCTTGCACCGTTGAAACCGGAAAATTAGGAATTTCGTTGTATGGCAACGTAAATTCAATCTGAATATCCTCGGTAAAACCTCCCAATCCAGAACCAAGGATTACTCCATATTCTGGCGAAAAATTAGTTTTTGATTGTATATAATTAACTGTTTCTTGAACTTTTTCCCACATAATTTAAAATAGTTTTGTCAAAATCATTACCGCCAGAAATAAAATGGCTTTTTATCGGAAGATAGAAAAGCTGGCTGTCTGGAAGCCTTCCTCTTAATCGGACGAAATCTTTTTCGGTCGTGATGATTTTTTTATCCTGCGCTTTATTTTTTATCTCTACAATGTCTTTTTCCGTAAAATGATGATGGTCCGGAAATGTCAGGATTACATCGTTTTCGCTTTGCAAATATGCAAAAAACGGTTCGGGTTTGGCTATTCCTGCCAAAAGTAATTTATCAACAGGCTTGATTTCGGAAACAGAAAGCTGCTTTTCTTCCGAAAACACAAATTCATCATAGGCTATCGAGGTAAAACATAACTTTTGGTCAGAATCAATTTTTAGCTTTTTCTGAATTCTATCCTGCTCTTTGGCAGATAAATCAGGCGGGCATTTTGTGACTATGATAATTTTTGCACGTTCCGCCCCATTTCTGCTTTCGCGAAGGTTTCCTGCTGGCAAAATAAGATCATCTGAATACAAATCCCCGTAAGAAGTCAGCAAAATATAGAGCCCTGCTTTTACTTTTCTGTGCTGAAAAGCATCATCTAGCAAAATGATATCAGGCTGTGAAATCTTCAATAACTGCTCAATTCCGTTCCTCCGATCTACATCAACAGCAACTTGAATGTTGGGAAACTTTTTATAGAATTGGAAAGGCTCATCACCTAAAATCGCAGCATCTGAATTTTTATCGGCTAAGACAAAGCCTTCTGATTTTCGTTTGTAACCGCGACTCAATGTCGCTATCTTGTAATTATGAGAAAGCAGACGGATCAAATATTCAATCTGCGGTGTTTTACCCGTTCCTCCAACGCTCAGGTTGCCGACAGCTATTATGGGAAGATCAAAAGAATACGATTTTAAAATTCCTTTGTCAAAAAGAAAATTCCTAATGCTGGTAATAAGACCATATAAAACAGAAAAAGGGAAAAGTATTTTTCGCAATAACATCATAGTACGAAAGTATAATATTTTATCTTTGAAACATAAAGCTAGGGCATATTTGCGACTATTGAATTCTGCTTTGCCTATTCATGCTTTTTGGCAATTTAAGCCTAATTTTTAAAATTATGAAGATAAAAGAAATTATTTCGGTACTAGAAACTATGGCGCCGTTAGCTTATGCGGAGGATTTTGACAATGTTGGATTACTTGTCGGAAATCAAGATGATGAAGCCACAGGAGTTTTGGTTTGCCATGATGCTTTAGAAAACGTAATCGAAGAAGCTATTTCAAAAAAATGCAATTTCGTTGTCTGTTTTCATCCGATTTTATTTTCGGAGCTGAAAAAAATTACCGGAAAAAATTATGTAGAACGTGCCGTCTTGAAAGCCATCAAAAATGATATTGCAATTTATGCCGTACATACAGCTTTAGACAATCACCAAAATGGCGTGAATAAGATTTTTTGTGATGCTTTAGGTCTGAAAAACACAAAGATATTAGTTCCTAAAGAAAATTTTATCCAAAAATTAATCACTTATACGATTCCAGAAAATCACCAGAAATTACGAAATGCCTTATTTGACGCAGGCGCTGGAAATATAGGGAATTATGAAAACTGCAGCTTTAATTCACAGGGAATTGGCAGCTACCAAGGCAACGAGAACAGTAATCCAGAAATTGGAGAAAGAGGCGAATTTGTAGAAAATACAGAGATAAAAATAGAAGTCACTTTTGAAAAACACCTGCAAAGCAAGATTTTAAAAGCTTTGTTTTCAAATCACGTTTATGAAGAAGTTGCCTACGAAATTTATGACTTGCAGAATTCTCATCAAAATATAGGCTTAGGAATGGTCGGTGAGCTAGAAACCGAACTGCCAGAAAAAGAATTTTTAGAATTTGTAAAAACCAAGATGAAAACCGAAGGAATCCGTCATTCCGAATACCTTGGAAAACCCATAAAAAAAGTAGCCGTGCTCGGCGGTTCAGGAAGTTTTGCAATTAAAAAGGCAATTCAAGTCGGAGCAGATGCTTTTTTGACCGCAGATTTGAAATATCATCAGTTTTATGAAGCTGAAAATCAGCTACTTTTAGCTGATATAGGGCATTACGAAAGTGAACGCTATACAAAAAATTATATAGTTGATTATCTTACGAAAAAAATTCCTAATTTTGCAATCATTTTATCAGAAGAAAATACAAATCCAGTTAAGTACTTATAGAATATGGCGACTACAAAAGAATTGAGTGTTGAAGACAAGTTAAGAGCGATTTATGATCTACAGTTAATCGACTCAAGAATTGACGAAATCAGAAATGTTAGAGGTGAATTGCCTTTGGAGGTGGAAGATTTGGAAGATGAAGTGGCTGGCTTGAGCACACGTCTTGACAAATTGAAAAACGATTTGGAAGTTATCGAAGAGCAGATCAAAGTAAAAAAGAATGCTATCGACGAACATAAAGAAGCCATCAAAAAATATACAAAACAGCAAGAAACTGTTCGTAACAACAGAGAATTCAACTCTTTGACTAAAGAAGTTGAGTTCCAAGAGCTAGAAATTCAATTGGCTGAAAAGCAGATTAAAGAAATGAAAGCTTCTATCGAGCACAAAAAACAAGTGATTTCAGATTCTAAAGAAAAATTAGAAGCAAAATCGTCTCACTTAAAGCATAAAAAATCTGAATTAGACGCTATCATGTCTGAAACAGAAAAAGAAGAAACTTTCCTTTCTGAAAAATCAGCAGAATATGAAGCGTTGATTGAGGTAAGATTATTGCAAGCTTACAAAAGAATCAGAAGCAGCGTTCGCAACGGACTAGCTGTCGTTTCAATTGAAAGAGGTGCATCAGCAGGTTCTTTCTTTACGATTCCGCCACAAACACAAATGGAAATCGCTTCTCGTAAAAAAGTAATTACCGACGAGCATTCGGGAAGAATCTTAGTCGACGCAGCATTAGCTGATGAAGAAAAAGAAAAAATGGAGAAATTATTTTCAAAATTCTAGATATATTTAGTCCCGATAATCATCGGGACTTTTTTTTATGAAAAAAATCAGCAACCTGCTTCTCGCTAAATCTATCGGATTATATATTAATCTCCTTAGCTATGTGTCGCCAAAAAAAGCGTCGCAATTGGCCTATAAGTTTTTTAGCGAACCGAGAACAGGAAAGCTTTTTTCAGACCAGATGCCCGAAGTCTTGAAAAATGCCAAGACTGAAATTCTGGAGATGAGAGAACACCAATTCCCTGTCTATATCTGGGAAGGCAATGACACGTATGTTCTTTTAGTCCATGGCTGGGAAAGTAATGCTTCACGTTGGGAAAATTTCCTTCCCTACCTAAAACAATCAGGATGTTCCATTATTGCGTTAGATGCTCCAGCTCACGGCTTATCTTCGGGAAGGGAGTTCAACGTTCCGAGATATGCTGAATTTGTAGATGTCGTTGTCGAAAAATACAAGCCGCAGTTTTTAATCGGCCATTCTATGGGAGGCGCCACTTCTTTATACTACCAGCATCTTTACCAAAACAAAGCGATTGAAAAGATGGTACTCTTAGGCGCTCCGTCTGACTTGCAGACTTTAGTCCTAAATTATGCAAAGCTATTAAGCTTGAATATGAAAACTATCAGCATGATCGAAAATCATTTTCTAGAGCATTTCAAAATTAAGGTAGAAGAATTTTCAGGAAAAATATTTGGTTCCAGAATAAAAGTAAAAGGCTTGATCGCCCACGATATCGATGATGATGTGGTTTCTTTTGAAGAAGCTAAAAAGATAGTAAGTTCATGGAAAGAAGCTACCTTTATCGAAACCCGCGGCTTAGGCCATAGCATGCATGACGATATCTTATACAAGAAGATTTGTTCCTTTTTATTCGATAAAGGAAATTATATGGATAACAAAAGAGCATCGTAATCGATGCTCTTTTTAGTTATTTCTTAATGATTTTTTTGGTTTCCGACCTATTTCCGTCTACGACTTTCACAAAGTACAATCCTTGAGAAAAAGAACTCAAATCGATTGCATTATCTTCAGAGATTGGAGCTCCATAAACGCGTTGTCCTACAGCATTACAAATCTCAACTCTTGCGTCTGCAGATAAATCTTTTGTCTTGATCGTCAGTCTGTCTGTTGCTGGATTCGGATATACAATAAACTCCAACCCGCTAACCTCATCCACACTTAAAAACTCACTCTGCACTTGAAGAATAGCTGCCTGCATGTTAGGAATTGGCCCGATATTACCACCTGTTCCTTGTGGTATTCCAGTAGATTGAAGAAGATTCCTCATTTGTACAGGCGTCATGTAGTTGCCCGTAAGGCTATGGTAATACGATTGCAACACGATCGCGCAAGAAGCGACTATTGGCGTTGCTGAACTCGTTCCTGAAAAATTAGTATAGTATTGGTTGAAATCGCCGCCAATCTGTTGGGCGTCTCCATAACCAGATGCAAAAACGCCAGTTCCCCAAGCATGCACATCTACCCTAGCACCATAGGTACTGAAAGAAAGCTTGTTATGATTGATGGTATTATCACCAGCTCCGACCATTATGGCACCGCTGTTTCCTCTGTTTCTATAATTCAGGTAAGGTGCCGAATCTAAATTTTCCGCTCCGTTTCCTGCCGCCGCTACAATTATTATCCCTGCATCGGTTGCCGCTTTGGTTAGATCCCAAACTGCACCTACATATTCGGCCGGACCGTAGTTTCCTTGAGCTCCGGTTGCCTGCATTTCATAAATCAAAATATCCCCAGCGGCTGAATTAGCGATAGCCTGAGTAACTGCCGCAACGCGATTGTAACCTGATGTCTGCCACTCAGGAGCCAGCATCATTTGTGCTGCTCCATAAGCCATACCGGAAATACCATAAGCACCTTTGTCGCCATAGACAATTCCAAAAACGGCGGTACCATGTTCTGAATAACTTGTCGTCACACTAGATGAAATGTTCATTCCTGGCGCTAATATTACATTTCTTTCGTTAAGATCTTCATGCTCGCTATTAAAACCGTACTCCACATCACGAATTCTGATACCAGCACCCGTCAGGTTTAATCCCCATGCATATGTCATGTTTACTCCCGGATTAGGCTGGATATAAGTCTGGTTTACTTCAAAATTAGGAGTTGTTGGCGGAATATCAGCAGGCGGCTGTATAGGCTCCAAGGAACTCAACGAGCAATATTCAATTTCCGGAAATTCTTCTAGTTTTTTTGCTAGCGCAAGCAGCCTATCGTTTGTAGGATTATTAATTTTTATCTTAAGTATGTTTCGCAGTTTTGCAACCGAATGCCCTTTGCCTGTCAATTCGATAGCTTTCTGTTCTAACTCATCAAGCTTTTCATCAGAAATCTCTATTCCTTTTTCTAAAACTAGGCCATATTCCTGCTCCAGCGCCTTAAAACCTGGAATTGATTGCGCTACTGTATTATACGATGTTTCATCAAAATGCAATGATGTATCAAACGAAACATATAGCTCGTGCGCATTACTGCCTTTTTCTAAGGCAAAATCTCCTTTCCTGTTTTGTCCGTAGGAAGCTACTATCGAAAGCAGGATCAAATGTATAATCAAGGTAATTTTTTTCAAAATAATAAGCTTAATTGATTAGTACTCTAAATTTGCTGCAAGATATATAATTTTAAGACACACTGTTTTGGCTCGCGTTAATATTTAGTTGTTTTAAAGCGACTTATATAAATTTTCCTGATGTTTTTCTAAAATACAAATTAACCCTACCTTTGCCCTATGGAAGAAAATCTCAAGCGACTCAATAAATTCATAGGCGAAACAGGCTATTGTTCCCGCCGTGAAGCCGACAAGCTTATCGAAGAGGGTCGTGTTACCATCAATGGAAATGTAGCAGAAATGGGAACAAAGGTTTCTACAGAAGATGAAATTCGTATTGATGGCAGGCTGATTGTCGAAAAAAGAGACAAGCCGGTATATCTTGCTTTTAACAAGCCTGTAGGAATCGAGTGTACGACCAACTTAGAAGTCAAAAATAATATTGTCGACTATATCAATTATCCGAAAAGGATTTTCCCTATCGGACGTCTGGACAAAGCCAGCGAAGGCTTGATTTTCATGACAAACGATGGCGATATCGTCAATAAAATTCTGAGAGCCCGCAACAACCACGAGAAAGAATATACGGTAACCGTCAACAGACCCATCACCGACCGCTTTATCGAAAGAATGAGCAATGGTGTTCCTATCTTAGATACAGTGACTCGAAAATGCAAGGTCGAGCAGGTCAGCAAATATATTTTCAAGATTATCTTGACACAAGGACTAAACCGACAAATTCGTAGGATGTGCGAATATTTAGGTTATGAGGTTACTGCCTTGAAGCGTATCCGAATCATCAATATTTCCTTAGATGTTCCTGTAGGCCGATACCGAGATTTGACCGATGACGAAATCAAAGAACTGAATCAGTTAATAGAACCTTCAAGCAAGACAGAGGAAGCTAGCCTTCCAAAACCGGAACAGAGGCGTCCGCAGCAGCAAAGGGTTATCCGAAAAATTCCGCCAAGAAATAACGATAATAGGAATTTTAAAAACGACAAATAAAACAAAACCCAAGACTTTCATCTTGGGTTTCTTTTTAAATCTAGTTTTTTAAACGTTTCTGCTCGCGTGCCAAAAGCGTATTTTTAAGCAACATGGCAATCGTCATCGGACCGACACCGCCTGGAACAGGCGTTATAAAAGAGGCTTTTTTGCTTACGAATTCAAAATCAACATCGCCTGTGATTCGGTATCCTTTTTCACTTTCGTCAGCAACTCGGGTAATTCCGACATCGATAACAACTGCATCATCTTTCACCATTTCTGCTTTCAGGTAATTCGGCACACCTAGCGCCGTGATGATGATATCTGCCTGAGTCGTAATCTGAGCAATATTTTTGGTATAGCTGTGCGTTAATGTAACTGTTGAATTTCCAGGAAAACCTTTACGTCCCATCAAAATACTCATCGGTCTGCCCACAATGTGGCTTCTTCCGATAACAACCGTATGTTTTCCTTTGGTTTCTACACCGTATCTTTCTAATAATTCTAGGATTCCGAAAGGCGTCGCAGGAATAAACGTTGTCATATCCAAGGCCATCTTTCCGAAATTCTCTGGATGGAATCCGTCTACATCTTTGCTAGGATCAATCGCCATCAATACTTTCTGCGTATCAATCTGTTCTGGCAAAGGCAATTGGACAATAAATCCGTCGATGTTATCGTCTTCATTCAATTGCTTGATTTTTTTAAGCAGTTCGGTTTCAGAAGTCGTGCTTGGCATCTTGACCAATGTCGACTCGAAGCCTACTCTTTCACAAGCTTTTACTTTGCTTCCAACATACGTCAAGCTCGCACCATCATTCCCCACGATAACCGCGGCCAGATGAGGCACTTTCTCACCGTTGTCTTTCATCTTTTGGACTTCGGCAGTGATTTCGTTCTTGATGTCGTCAGAAATTTTTTTTCCGTCTAGTAGTTGCATTCTTTTGTAGTTAGTGTTGTTTATGAAAATTTTTAGGGCTTAAAATTTCAGCTTGAAACTTTAAGCCCTAACAGTATTTTATTATCTCATTCCTTTCATGCCGCCCATCATTCTCATGAGGTTCTTGCCGCCACCGCCTTGCATCATTTTCATCATCTTGCTCATCTGGTCAAATTGCTTCATAAGCTGATTGACTTGCTGGATATCCGTTCCAGAGCCTTTTGCGATACGGTTTTTTCTTTTGAGATCGATAATCGCAGGCTTACTTCTTTCTGTTGGAGTCATCGAGTGGATAATAGCTTCGATATGCTTAAAGGCATCATCTTCGATTTCGACATCTTTTAATGCTTTTCCTGCACCAGGAATCATCCCGACCAAGTCTTTCATATTACCCATCTTTTTCACTTGCTGGATCTGCGTCAAGAAATCGTCAAAACCAAATTCGTTTTTGGCAATCTTCTTTTGCAGTTTTCTTGCTTCTTCTTCGTCGAATTGCTCTTGGGCTCTTTCTACTAAAGACACAACGTCTCCCATGCCCAAGATTCTTTCGGCCATACGATTTGGATAGAATACATCGATAGCATCCATCTTTTCGCCAGTACCGATAAACTTGATCGGCTTGTTTACGACGGATTTAATAGAAATCGCTGCTCCACCGCGCGTATCACCGTCTAATTTGGTAAGGATAACTCCGTCAAAATTCAATCTGTCGTTGAAGGCTTTTGCTGTGTTGACAGCATCCTGTCCCGTCATCGAATCGACAACGAATAGTGTTTCTTGTGGCTGAATCGCTTTATGGACATTGGCAATTTCGGCCATCATTTCTTCATCGACAGCTAAACGACCCGCCGTATCGACAATGACTACGTTAAATCCATTTGATTTTGCATGCTTGATGGCATTTTGTGCAATTTCGACCGGATTTTTATTTTCTGGCTCAGAATATACTTCTACGCCAATCTGGTCGCCGACAACGTGCAGCTGATTAATCGCCGCAGGACGGTAGATATCACAGGCAACCAACAATGGTTTTTTATTTTTCTTTGTCTTAAGATAATTTGCTAATTTCCCAGAGAAAGTCGTTTTTCCAGAACCTTGAAGACCAGACATCAAGATTACGGTCGGGTTTCCAGAAAGATTCACTCCTGCTGCATCGCCACCCATCAATTCGGTCAATTCATCCTTAACCAACTTTACCAAAAGCTGTCCCGGTTGCAACGTTGTCAAAACGTCCTGACCAATTGCTTTTTCTTTTACTTTGGTCGTAAATTCTTTAGCAATCTTAAAGTTGACATCGGCATCCAGCAAAGCGCGGCGTACTTCTTTTAAAGTATCGGCAACGTTAACTTCGGTGATTTTTCCGTGTCCTTTTAGTATATGAAAGGCTTTGTCTAATTTATCGCTTAAATTATCAAACATAATGATTTTCTTTATTGAGGTGCAAAGATAAGAGAAAGACGGTAAGTATCAAAGAGCCAAAGAGGCAAAGTTATAGCACAGCAACTTCTATAGCCAAAATAAAAAAACCAGGCATTGCTGCCTGGCCTTTCACTTAACTAAACTAAACTAATTTTCGAAGCATGTATTGGTATCGCCTTCAAGTTGAAAAAGCGTTGTGACTTGCTGCGGGGTCAGTACTTTTTTATAGACACGTAAGTCATCAAGATATCCTTCGAAATTCTTTCCTATTATATAATCAAGAGCCTGCGTATTTAAGAATATATTGGATACATCTTCTGAGTTTCTTAAGACGCCATCTCTGTACATTTTAACATGATCAATATTATTAGGAGTATCATGCTGTACGGTAACCACTAGATGGTGCCAATTTGTAGTATCATTCCACAAATTTTGATCTGCATTCCATGACATATCCCAAAGTCCGCCCTGAGGCCAAAAAACCAGAGGCGTATTTCCATCATAAACACCTACACCAAAAGTTGTTGGATATGGCATGCTTCCGTTTGATTTTTCAAACATACGCTCAAAATCTCCTGCTTCTGTATTCTGCATTCGGAACCATAGGCTGACAGTCACTGAATTGCCTACTTCTATATTACGAGCTGTAGTCGTATTGAGCGTTAAGAAGTTTGTACGAGTAAATGAAATCGCGCTATTTGCATTGCCGCTTCTATCTGTCACAAATGTTGGAGCCGCAGCAGGAACAGCCAAATCTCGACTAACCAAATCTCGAACTTCATTGGCAAAAGGCATGTAAATAATCAGATCGTTGGCCAAAATATTCGGGTTCGGACATATATTATCGACACAGTCCTGAATCGCTCCCAACATTTCTATATTGTTGCGGACCGTGACTTCGCTGCCGTTTCTATTTGTTATCGTAATCGGGTAATCGACTGCGTAAAATTCGTTGTTGCCCAAATTGAAAAGCAACAGAAAAAATTCCAAATCATTATGAACTGTATAGGTATGCGCGAGCTGGAAGTTGCTGTTATACCCAAAAACGCGTATCGGATAATGGATAGAAACGCATGCAATGTTTCGCTCTCCTGGCCCTGGTTCCTGGCAGTCGTCTCTCAAGGCATTGAATTGTGTTTCATTTTGCACGACAACTTCTCTGTAGTCTGGATAAACAATCGTAATAGGAAATACAACATCTACATAATCGTGATCAGCATCTGTTACCTCAAAAATGTCGTTTACCAAATGATAATCATTTTCTGTATTGATGGTTACTGCCTGGCTGTTTACAATCAGGCCGACTGGCAATTTCACGCTAAAGCAGCTTGTGCTGTCAATTATATTGTCGTCTGCCGTTGCATTCATCGCCACTCTTTCGAAAAGCCCTGTCAATGGTGCCGTCTTGCTAAGAGTTTCCTCATTCTGCTTGGTTTGATTCTCTTCATCCTGGCAGGACACCGTAAAAGCGGCAATACAAATACAGCCCAGTACTAAAATTGATTGTAAAACTTTTTTCATATTCATAATTAGTAAGTTTATTGGTTTGGTACTAAAACAAGCATTATGGAAAATACCCTACCCGACAAAACTTCTTTTTTTAATTAAAAGCTATATTTGATACAACTAAAAAAAACCTGAATATAAAAGTAGGGTTTTTATCAACTTGGCTGTTATACATAAGGACTGTCTTTTAAACTGTATGAAAGAAATAAAAAAAATTGCGGGCGTCTGCGAAGAAATGGTCTTTTCAGATTTCTTCCGTTCCAACGCAAAAACCTTGCGGAATTATTTATTTTATAAGTTCGGCAATGAGGAACAAGCGAATGATATTTCTCAAGAAGCTTTTGTAAAGCTGTGGGAAAATTGCGCCGATGTTCCGTTAGAGAAAGCAAAATCTTTTATTTTTAAAGTGGCGAATAATGCTACTCTGAATCAGATCGCACATCAAAAGGTAGTTTTGGGATATGCCAAAAAAGAAAATCCGGCGCAGCATACTAACGAAAGCCCCGAATTTATCCTAGAAGAAGAACAGTTCAAGAAAAAACTCGACCAAGCAATACAGAATCTGACGGAAGGACAGAGAACGGCTTTTCTTTTAAACAGAATTGATGGCAAAAAATATAGCGAGATTGCGGCAATGCTAGACATCAGCGTCAAGGCCGTAGAAAAAAGAATCCACGGAGCGCTGGTTTCGCTGCGGCAAGAAATCGAAGCGATAAAGTAGGGTTTTTGAGCGCTGATATGTTTTAACAAAAAGAAGTGATGGAAAATAATTTTGACTTAGCAAAATGGCTGGCTGGAGAAATGACTGCAGATGAATTGGAAGCTTTCGAGAAGTCGCCCGAATTCAATACGTATAAAAAGATAAAAGAACTTTCAGGTCAAATGGAAGCGCCTGCTTTTGATGCCGAAAGTTCCTATCAAAACATAATGGGCCAAGCTAAAGAGAAACCTGTCGTTAGATTGCGCAACAATTGGTTTTTGAAAGCTGCGGCTATCCTAGTCATTGCTTTGGGCACGTTATTTATTTTGAAGTACCAGATTACGAGTACAGAATATGCCCAGGCTGGAGAAAAAACCACTTTTCTTTTGCCTGATGATTCCGAAATTGCGCTGAATTCTGATTCTGAAATCCGATATAAAAAATGGAACTGGAGCAGCAACCGAAGCTTGGATTTAAAAGGGGAAGCTTTTTTTAAGGTTGCCAAAGGCGAAAAATTCGACGTAAATACCAGCCTTGGGACAGTAACTGTAGTCGGTACTCAATTTAATGTAAGAGCTAGGAATACTAATTTTGAAGTAGAATGTTATGAAGGGAAAGTAAAAGTAGCTTTCAACAATAAAATACTATTTTTAGAAAAAGGAAGCAGTGTTATTGTCCGAAGCGGAAAACAGCTACAGTCCCTGCCGCTAACTACCGATAGGCCAAGCTGGCTTTTAAACGAACTAAAGCTCAATGCTGCTGCCTTAAACGAAGCAATTAGCGAGATAGAACGCCACTATGCTGTTGAAATCGAACATTCTAAAATTAGTTCCAATCAGTATTTTACCGGAATATTGCCTTTAGACAATATCGATACTGCCTTGGAAATCTTATGCAAGACCTATCATTTGGATTATACAAAAACTTCTGATAAAAAGATTACCTTGATAAAAGAATGACGAGACTCATCCACCGGCTGCTGTTATTTTTTTTCTTTTTCTTAGCTTTCCAATCGATCTGGGCGCAAGAAAAGAGGGCGGCCGTGCCTTTAAAAGAGATTCTTGTCAGCCTATCCAAACAGCACAAAGTACAGTTTAATTTTATTGAGGAAGAAGTAGCCCCTCTTTTTTTGATTCCGCCAGCTTCCGAACTGAAATTGCCCGAAAAATTAACCTATCTGCACAATCAAACGGCTTTGGATTTTGAAATCATAAACGACCGCTATATTGTTGTCGCTTCAAGAAAAAAACAAAAAAGCGCTACTAATATTGCCTTAAAGCCAACCGACAGCATTCCGGTTACTCTCGAAGAAACGATTGTAGAGAAATACCTAACTAGCGGAATTTCTAAGACCGTAGAAGGAAGTCTTATCATAAGGCCAAAACGATTTGGGATCCTTCCGGGACTGACAGAGGCTGATGTCCTGCAAACCCTTCAGCAGGTTCCCGGAATTTATAGTGCAGACGAGACGATTTCTAATATCAATGTCAGGAGCGGCACACACGACCAAAATTTATTTTTATGGAACGGAATTCGGATGTTCCAGACTGGACATTTCTTCGGCTTGATTTCTGCTTTCAATCCGTCGCTTTCGCAAAAGATTTCCATTTCAAAAAATGGAACTTCTGCGTTTTATGGAGAAAGCGTCTCGAGCGTCATCGATATTTCTTCTATCCCTGAAACTATCGGAACTACCGCGTCAAGCCTAAGTTCTAACTTGATCAGCGCGCAATTTAATTCCAAGATAAGGCTTTCAGAAAATTCAAGCTTCCAGATTTCAGGAAGACGTTCTTTTACCGACTGGGCTATTTCCCCAACCTACAAGAACTATTACAATCGAATCTTCCAGAATACCATCGTTACGAATCTCGAAAACAACGAAGTGTCGAATTACCATACCGATGAAAAGTTTTATTTTTATGACTTTACGGCCCAATACCAGCAGAAAATAGGTACTGCTACTCAAATAACCGCCGCTTTTATCGGAATCAATAATTCTTTAAATCTTGACCAGAAAATAACTTCCGATGGCGTTTTGAAGTCCCGAAATAGCGATTTAGAGCAGCAAAATTTTGGCGGTGCCGTTGCTTTGAAAACAGCTTGGAATGAAAAAAATTACAGTACAATTAGTGGCTACCTTTCCTATTATAATCTAAATTCGAGGAATGAGGCTGTCGAAAACAGCCAGACGCTAGTACAGCAGAATACCGTTATCGATATGGGATTCCGATTGGAAAACAAGCACATCCTTAATCCAAATCTGACCTTGAATACAGGATATCAGTACAATGAAATTGGAGTCAGGAATTTTGAAAACATCGATAATCCAGGATTTTCGAGAAGCATCAAGGAAGTCTTGAGAACCCATTCGTTGATTGCAGAAGGAGAAATACATTCTAACGACAAGCGTCTTTTCTTGAAACCAGGTTTACGCTTCAATTATATTGAGGAATTAGAAACCTATCTTTTTGAACCGAGACTGCAATTCAATTACAAATTCAATGAAGAACTAAGTATTGAAGTTTTAGGCGAGCAGAAAAGTCAGACGGCTTCACAGATTATCGATCAGCAACAGGACTTTTTAGGCATTGAAAAAAGGCGCTGGATTTTGTCTGACGACGATCAGATTCCAATTCAAAAAAGCCATCAGATTTCCATCGGATTGACTTACAAGACTGGACAATGGTTGGTTTCGTTAGATAATTTTTATAAAAAGGTGGCTGGAATCTCAACGCCAAGCCAAGCTTTCCAGAATCAGCTAGAGTTCATAAAAATCAATGGCGATTATAAGGTGTTTGGATCGGAACTTTTGGTGCAGAAAAACTTTAACCGTTTTTATTCTTGGATCAGCTACAGCTTGAGCAACAGTGACTATAAATTCGATTCCCTTATACCTTCGGAATTTGCCAATAATTTCCAGATTATCCATAGTATCAATTGGGCCGCCATCTATGACTGGCAAAATATTAAAGTGGCTTTAGGCGCAAAATGGAATTCTGGAAGGCCCGAAACAACTCCGGCGACAAATCTTTTGGATTTCAGCAATCCAGCAAAGCCCGAAATCAATTATAACTTTCCAAACAATAAAGATCTGAGCGATTATTTTCAAGTGAATTTTTCGGCTTCTTATAGCTGGAAATGGAATTCAAAAAATCAATTAGAATTAGGCATTTCTGTCCTCAATGTACTAAACAAAAAAAACACAATTAGTCGTTATTATAGGGTAAATAACAGCAACACTACTATTGAAAGTGTCAATACATATTCTTTAGAAAGAACGCCTAATGCTTCGTTGAAATTTAATTTTTAGCAAAATAAAAAGCCAGTCTAACGACTGGCTTACTTAATTTATTATGGATTCTTCTCAAAGGTCAGGTAATCCGTGCCTCCGTTTCCTCCGCTGTCATCAACAAGCCTGATTTTCGTCGAAGTCCTTTCCACAACATCCCAGTCATCGCTCAACTCAACAAAAGCTGTTGGAGCAGAAAAAAGGATATTAAAGTCGATGTCGTCGCTAGGGCTGTCGTCATTGTCGTCAGTTACGGACCAGGTGCCTTCGTAGGTATTGGTACCATTGGTAGCGGTCAGTAAACTGGCACTTCCAAAAGTAAAATTATAGCCCGTAAAATCCGCTGTTTCGTTATTCCCGCTATCAATATAGCTGGTAATTCTCCAAGTTCCTGAAGTTACCGTATTGACAACTTCTTCTACTGTCGTGTTTGATGGCGAACTACTATCGTCATCTGAACTGCATGCCGTCGTAAAAAGGAACGCTCCGGCACATACTGCAAAAATTAATTTCTTTTTCATGGTTTGGTTTTTTATTGTCAAAAAACAATTGGTTAACAATAATATAACGGCACCAAACCTTTTTTTAGTATAAAAAACGGTTATTTTAGAATTGGAAGTAGATAAATGGCTGCGGTCCTGCGGTTGCGGTTGCGTAGACAATCCAGTAGACAAAACCTAGAATCAAGGCCTTTCCAATTAATGGTGTCTTGTCAAAAGCAAGCTTCATGTTCTTAGTAATTCCTTCTGGAAGGAAATGCCATACATAACCCAACAGCATCAAAAGGAATACATTCTTGTAGCCCGAAATAATGATCTGCCACTGTTTCGGATCGAAAGTCAGCTGTCCGATATTATTGATGATTTGCAATGCCGTATCAAAATCTTTCGCTCTGAAAAACAGCCAGCAGAATACGACAAAATGGAACGTCAGCAGGATGGAAAAAAACCTCCAGATGTAGTCAAAAGCATTCTTTTTGGCGTCTTTTTTGGAAGGAAAAAATTCAAGGAAAATTTTGTGCACAGCCAAGGCAACGCCATGCAGGGCGCCCCAAATAATAAAACGAAGGCTGGCACCGTGCCATAAGCCCCCCAAAAGCATCGTCGTTAAAAGATTCACATTCGTGAACATTGTTTTTTCTCTATCTTTAGACAAGATAAAAGTCAAGCTGAAAAGGACTAAAGAAGAAACCGCAATAATCAGCGGAATATGGCTTACGGTAGAATAGCTGATTCCCCAAATGACCAATCCGAAAAAGAATAAGGCTGGAAATAAAAATCCTGCGAAAGAACCGTGACGGTTTCCTCCAATCGAAATATAAAGGAAGTCTTTCAGCCAAGTTGATAGCGAAATGTGCCATCTTCTCCAGAATTCTGTTATCGAAGCTGATTTATAAGGAGTCCTAAAGTTGGTCGGCAATTTAAATCCGAGCAATAATGCTACTCCGATTGCCATATCTGAATATCCGGAAAAGTCACAGTAAATCTGTATCGCATAGCCATAAGAAGCCATCAGATTTTCAAAAGCCGTGTAGCTTGTCGGCGCATCAAAAACACGATCGACAAAGTTTATGGAAATATAATCTGAAATAACTGTTTTCTTGAGAAGACCTCCAATTATAAGGAACAAGGCATTGTTTACGTCTTCTTTGGTAAGATTTAATTTTTGGTAAATCTGCGGCAAGAAATCTTTTGCGCGGACGATCGGTCCTGCGACCAACTGCGGAAAAAAGGAAACGAAAAATAGGTATTCGATATAATTGTTCGTCGGTACGATTTCTTTCCTGTAGATTTCAATTATATAGCTTATCGACTGAAATGTGTAAAAGGAGATTCCGACAGGCAATAGTATCTTATGCAGTTCGAAATGTCCTTGAAACATATCGTTATAGGTACCAATCAGGAAATTGGTGTATTTAAAATAACCTAAAAGTCCGAGATTCAAGATAACGCTGAGCCAGATGTAAAACTTACGCCAGCCTTCGCGGTTTTCCCGATAAATCACGCCACTCAGATTGTAATCGACGACAGATGACAGGATGAGTAACAGAAAATAGACGCCGCTCGACTTATAATAAAAGAAAAGCGAAAATAGGATGACATACACCAGCCTCAAGTAAAAAGTCTTGCGCATAAAGGCATATACCAGATAAAAAATCAGGAACATTCCTAAAAACAGTCCTGTATTGAACAGCAAAGGTTCTTTCGGATTGTATATAAACCAACCTTTCACTTGTTCTAAAGTGAGTACTCCAAAGGTCTGCGTAAACCAGTCATTTATGCTGTTGATTGTCATTAATTCTCTATGCCCGATTTAAAATTACTGTATGCTTTTAAAAGCGCTTCTGATAATAAATTCCCTTGCTTTTCATATCCTGCTTTAGAATAATGAACTCTATCGCCCGACATTAATCCTTTGGCCGCATTTCTGCTGACACCGTATAATCCTCCAAACTGAGAATACAAGTCCCAAACAGCAAAGCCTTTTGTTTCAGCTGATTTTAGGATATTTTCTGAATAATCGGCTGCAAATGTATTTGGAAATTTTCGTTTAAACAAGGATGGCGGCGGTGTCGATATAAGAACAGGAACATTTAGCTGCTGTGCTTTTAAATTCTCTAGAAATAGGTTAAGCTGCACCATATATTCCGAAGAGACCATCTTGTCAAAAGTTTCGTTTGTTCCTAAAGAAAGCACGATCATGTCAGGTTGCAATGCTTTTAACTGCTCAAAAAACAACGGATATTTGTTGTAATCAGAAAATTTTGCTCCATTTACGCCAATACTGTTGTAGATTACGCCTGGGTTGTTATTTTCAAGCACTAATCCGTTTAAGGCAAATTCCGAAGTTTCCGGATTCGGAATAAGATAAATCTTGCTCAAGACAGTTTCGCTTTTATAATAATGCGAAAGTGCATCGGATTGTACTTCCAGCGGAATAAACTCTGACCGTGAAATGGATTTCTGCTGCATTTCATTCGTCGGAATCTTTAGTGTTTTTCCAGCTCGGATATTATTTGACTTTAAGTTGTTTGCTTTTTTCAACTGTGAAACCGAAATGCCATACTTTTCGGCAATAATCGATACTGCCTCTCCTTTTTTGATTTTGTGCGTGATCTTTTTCGGAACCGAAGATTCCATCACTATTGTTTTTGAAGCCGTAGCCACATCAAACAAATCTTTATTTTTTGGAGTGATGATCTTGATGATGTTAAAGCCATACGAACTGTCTTTTACATTGATCTCGATAGCAAAATCTTTGTTCTTTGTCCACAAACCGATACCGCTCAAACCGACAGGATTTCCGATTACCGGATAGATATTTCGGTAGCTTTCCCAGCTTCTGTTTGATGAAAATCGTTCATTATAGGAACCATTCGTCTTTGCCAAGCTGTACGGAAAAATAAATCCTCTCCCGCCATTTCCGAATTCTCCTTGTAGTTTCTTTCGAATGACATTGGTCATCAGGTCGGCTTGGATATGAGAGTCTCCGATATGCACGATGTTGATTTTGCCCGATTTATTTTGCTGGCTGAGGCTTAATTTTTCAAAAAAAGGCTTCAGCGTTTTAGCATTGTGAATGTAATTGTCTGGAATTACGATAATTTCCGTCGTATCAATTGCCGCGACAGTATCGATTTCCACAAACAGAGAATCCGTTTGCGCATACGATTTGACAGCTGTTACGAGGCATATCAGATAAAAAAATAATTTCAGCTTATGCATCTACACTGTCTTTTTTAATTCCTGTTGAATCAGAAGGCTTCTTTTCAGCAGGCTTTCTTTTCTTTCTTAAAGCTTTATATTTTTCATAACCTTGGTTGAGCTGTTCATACAACAAGCCGGCTATTTTTTTAGCACCGCGGTGATTAAAATGCGTATAATCTTTATTGGCTTTTGCCGGTTCTTCTTCTACCCATTTTACCATAGAGCCGTCTCCGCCCATCAAAGTATATAGGTTTACGAATCCTGATTGCGTTTTCAAGGCGTATCTTTTTTGCGCTGTTGTCAATGGAACTACGGCAGAATCGGTTTTCATTTCCAAGTCGTATTTTGTAGACTTATCGGCTGTCGAAACAATCAAGATGGCAACTCCAGGAAAGCATTCTTTCAGGTGGTTTACCGTTTTTGTCATGCTTCTGTCGTACCAAGTATAATCTTTAGTTCCGTAATTCAAGACGTTTGTCCCGTAATGCAGCACGATTAAGTCGTAGCCTAATTTACTGTTGAAGGCTTGCATTACAGCTGGATTAAAGGTTGAAATCGGCAATCCTGAGTTTCCTCTTTGTGAAAAATTATCCACATGGACACCTTTTCCGTCATCAAAATTGAAACCGAAAATCGGAATAGAATCCGCTTTTATAAAATCAGCCTTAAAGCTTTTGACACTGCTTGAAGATATCTTTAATGTATTGACCAAACTGTTTGGCGTTAAGCTTTTTACGATAGTATCTTTTCCGATGATAACATCTACTTTTCCGTTAAGATTGGATGACCTTCCGTAGAAAAGCGTAGGATTGTCAAGCATCGTCGCAAACTTCGCATTATTTGCCTTGAAGCGTATCCATTCTACATGAGCCGTATCATTTGCAAAAAAGACATGCCCATTGACTCCAAACGGACTTCTAGGTCTTTTGACATTCAAATAGGATTGGGTTTTCCAGTTTCCTGAATATTGGTGTGTGATCGAGCTTCTGGAAGCCGCAGATTCTGACGTTATGGAAACAAAACCAACGCCGTGACCTCCAAACTTCGTCTGGTAATCGGCTCTTAAATCTTGAACAATCATGTCACCATCGGTCATCGAATCTCCGAAATAGGCGATTCTTACACTTTCTGATTCTGGATTTGTTTCTAGCTGGTACAATTTCTCATAAAAAGAAATCAGGTACTGATAGCCTTTGTAGTCTTCAAATTTTTCGGCAGGGAAAGTAATCCCTAAAGTCGGATCAAAGACAATTTTTTCATTAATCAGCGTATCTTTTGCAGTAGCCTTGACATCTTTGGCAACAGCATCCAAAAGCATGCTGTCGATCAGCACGTTCTTTGAGTTTGGAGCCCCTTCGGAAAAAATTTTCTTTGGCAGAAACTGCTTGAATCCAATAAAGGCGCCAGCGGCCAAAAGCACGATTGCAAAAGATTGAAAGAAATAAGAATTCGTTTTCACTACGATAATTATGAGTTAGGAATTACATTCTTTCAGGAACATCAATTCCCAAAAGGCTAAATGCTGAAGCGATGATATCGGCTACTTTTTTTGACAGCTGGACACGGAAAACCTTTTCATCAAAGTTATCAGAGCCAAGAATCGGAACGGCTTGATAAAACGAATTGTATTCTCTTACGAGTTCGTAAGTATAATTCGCAATCAGTGCCGGGCTGAAATTCTGTGCCGCATTTTGAATAATCTCTGGGAAAGTTTCCATCTGCTTTAGCAGTTCTTTTTCTTTTTCGTGCAAAGAAATAGAAGTCATGGTGCTGGAATAGTCAAAATCTGCTTTTCGGATAATCGACTGGATTCTAGCGTAAGTATATTGAATAAACGGTCCTGTATTTCCAGCAAAATCGACAGATTCTTCTGGATTAAACAGAATACGTTTTTTAGGATCTACTTTTAGGATATAGTACTTTAAAGCACCTAATCCGATGGTTTTATAAAGCTTGGCTTTTTCTTCTTCGGAATAATGATCGAGCTTGCCCAATTCTTCTGAAATCGATTTGGCCGTTTCTGTCATATCTTCCATCAAATCATCGGCATCCACAACGGTTCCTTCACGGCTTTTCATCTTTCCTGAAGGTAAGTCAACCATTCCATACGATAAATGGAAAAGATTTTGGGCCCAATCGTATCCGAGTTTTTTCAGTATCAAGAACAACACTTTGAAGTGATAATCTTGTTCGTTTCCGACAGTATACACCATACCGCCAACATCTGAAAGGTCTTTCACACGCTGAATTGCGGTTCCGATATCTTGGGTCATATAAACAGAAGTACCGTCAGAACGCAAAACTAATTTTTCGTCCAAACCATCTTCTGTCAGGTCAATCCAAACCGAACCGTCAGGTTTTTTGTAAAAAACGCCTTGTTCCAAACCTTGTTCCACGACATCTTTTCCTAATAAATAGGTATTGCTTTCGTAATAATACGAATCAAAATCAACGCCTAGGTTTTTATAGGTTTCGGCAAATCCGGCATACACCCATTGATTCATCATTCTCCAAAGGTTCATGACTTGTTCATCGCCGGCTTCCCACTTTTGCAGCATTTCCTGAGCTTCTACAATAATTGGTGCTTGCTTTTTGGCTTCATCTTCTGATTTGCCTTGCTGCATCAATTCATTGATTTGGCTTTTGTATACCTTGTCAAATTCGACATAATATTTTCCGACCAACTTATCTCCTTTCATCTTAGAAGTTTCCGGCGTTTCATTGTTACCGAATTTCTCCCAAGCCAACATCGACTTACAGATGTGGATTCCTCTGTCGTTGATGATTTGTGTTTTATATACTTTTTTGCCCGAAGCCTTGATAATTTCGGCTACCGAATAACCCAAAAGATTATTACGGACATGGCCTAAATGCAACGGCTTATTGGTATTTGGAGAAGAATATTCTACCAAAATCGCTTTTTCATTTTCTTTTGGAGACACAAAACCGAAGTTTTCTATGCCTCTGGTATTGGCAAAGAAATCCAGATAATATTTATCAGAAATCACGATATTCAAAAATCCAGAAACGACATTAAATTTTTCGACTTCTGCAACATTTTCAACGAGATAGGTTCCAATTTTATTTCCAAGCTCTACAGGATTACTTTTGATAAGCTTTAGCAACGGGAAAATCACCATGGTGATATCACCTTCGAATTCTCTCCGTGTTGCCTGAAATTCTATTTTGTCAATAGTAACTCCAAACAAAGCCGAAACAGCTTTTTCAATCTGCGGTGTAAGAATTTGAGATAATGTCATTTTAAGTAATTTTTAAGCGTGCAAAGATACTAATTCTGTCTGAATTTAGGCAATAGGAAATTCCATTTATCAAAGATAGATTTTCTTTTTGCTTTGGCTGAAAAACTAGTTCTATTTTTAACAGGCAAGTAACAAAACTTAGAACCGCTCGTCTCTAATAAACAGGCCTGTTGACGGCTGAAAAAGTCATGTTAACCAACAAATTTAGCCATTTGGAAAAATGTCATAAGTGGAGTGAGCACAAAATTCAAATTTCCTGTATGGGCGTACTTAGTGCTTCCTATTTTTGCCATCTGTTTAAAAATAATGGGAGCGTTGCCTAGAGCACTATTTAACATTATAAGAAATTTATCTAGATCATAATTTGTTTTTGAAAAATCAAAACAATACAAATTCGATTGAATTTTCTTTCTTATAAATGTAAATCTGTAAGATTTATAATATAGAAAGCCCTAAAACATTACATTTCATCGTATTAATTTGCATTTCGTCGATGCTTATCTTTATCTTTGCTAAGAACTTTCAAATAAAAGCCCCAATTTTTATTAAGTAAGTATCAAAAAATTGATTTGCCCTGATTAATTTTGATATGAAAAAAAACCTATTGATTCTATTGGCTCTATTGCCAATACTCGGCTATTCGCAGGCAATAACTGTCGATACCTCAACTCGCACGGTGCCGCAACTTGTAACAGATGTTCTAATCAATTCCCCTTGCACAGAAGTAACGAATATCTCTTGGCGAACCGGAACTAATTTTGGCTCCAGCAACGGAATCGGTTATTTCCAAAATACCAATCCAAATTTTCCAATCAGCAGCGGCGTTGTCTTGACAACAGGAGATGCCAATAATGCTCCCGGACCTAATACTTCGATTCTTAATGACGGAAATACCCCTGCGTGGGTAGGCGATACGGATTTAGAGAATGTGCTTGCTGCGGCAGGAATTACAATGAATTCTGTCAATGCTACTGTTCTTGAGTTTGATTTTGTTCCTATTTCGTCAAATTTTAGCGTAGATTTTCTTTTTGCGTCTGAAGAATATGGCAACTCACAATGTAGCTTTTCGGATGCGTTTGCTTTCCTGCTCACGAATCAAAATACGGGCGTGACCGAAAATCTCGCCGTGATTCCAAATACGACTACACCTATTTCGGTTTTGACCATACGTGATTTTTTATATAATTCGAGCTGTGCTTCCGCAAATGCTGAATATTTCGGAAAGTTCAATGGAGGTTCTGAAGCTTCGGGCGCTGCCATCAACTTCAACGGACAAACGGTTCTTTTCCAAGCCGCATCAGTCTTAATCCCAAATACACCTTACCATATAAAACTGGTTATTGCCGATCGATCCGATTATAAATCTGATTCGGCGATTTTTCTTTCTTCAGACAGTTTCAATATCGGACAAGACGTCTTAGGTCCTGACCTGACCATGGCAAGCAATACCGCAATCTGTCAAGGCGGAACGCATACCCTAACAACAGGATTGAGCACAGACACCTATTCTTTTGCTTGGACACAAGACGGAGCGCCAGTCGGAGGAAATGTTGCCGAACTTAGCATCAGCAATCCAGGCACTTATACCGTTACGTATAATAATATATTGTTTCCGTGCGAAGCTCCAGTTACAGATTCGATTATCGTAGAATATTATCGACAATTAATTACTCCTGACCCTGTTCCGCTATACAAATGCAACACCGGACAGCCTACTTATAATTTTGACCTGTCTTATAACACTCCGATTATTTTATCTGGGATCGATCCGAGCGTGACGGTTTCGTATCATGCGAACCGAATAGACGCTGGTAGTGGAGAAAACATCTTGCCAGCTATCCGCCAGAGCGCTGGAAACGAAAGCATCTACGTAAGAATCACAGACACAAACGGATGTGTAATCATAAAATCATTTGACCTGCTTTTGATTACGCCACCAACCGCTACAGAGCCAGATGATATTACAGAATGTGCCATTTCTTTAAATTCTACAGACGGAAATTTCACCTTTGCATCGCAAGATACAGCCGTGTTAGGTGCACTGCCTTCTTCTGTTTATAATGTTTTGTATTACACTTCTTTAGAAAACGCACAAGCAGGCACAAATCCGCTACCTTCTGCAGATTATATTACAGGCGGAAATCAAACGATTTACGTAAGGATCGAAAACAAGACCGATACCGATTGTTACGACACTACAAGTTTTGAGATTTTTGTCAAAAATTTGCCTGTAGTTGATATTCTTCAAAACATAATCGTTTGCGACCAGCATGAATTGATTGCTTTGACAAATGGTAATTATTTTTCAGGGCCTGACGGTACAGGAACGCCATTGCTTCCGGGTGATATTATTACAGAAACACAAACCATTTATATCTATAACCAATCTGGCGGGATTCCAAATTGTTCTAACCAGAGCAGCTTCAGAATCACGATTATTGATCCAGAATCACTTACTCCTCCAGACGGAAGGCATTGTACAAGTTATGTTTTGCCAGGCTTAGAATATGGAAACTATTTTACTCAACCCGGCGGAAACGGCGCGCAGATACCTTTTGGGGCTGAAATTAGAAGCACGCAGACGATCTATGTATATTACAGATTTCCAGAAGAACCATTCTGTATAGTCGACAGCAGTTTTGAAGTAGAAATAATTCCTTTCCAAAACCTTCCTGAGATCGCTTCGGTATTTGACTGCGATTCGTATGTCTTGCCTACCCTAGCCTTTGGAAATTATTATACGCAACCGGGAGGAACCGGAACCATAATTCCAGGAGGAGCTACAATTACTACTACGCAGGCTATTTATGCGTATGTCCAAAATGATATCTGTGTAGATGAAAAACCATTTACCGTATTCATCGGAATAGATACGCCTCCCAACGCTGAAAATTGTTCCAGCTATACGCTTCCACCATTGCCAATCGGAAATTATTACACCGGACCAGCGGGTTCAGGCACACAAATTCCAGCCGGAACAGTAATCACTACAACACAGACCATTTATGTATATGTAGCAACAACCGAAGTGCCAAATTGTACCGACAATATACATTTTGAAGTCACCATTACAGATCCATTCCCAGCAATACCAAACGATGTTACCATCTGTGGCAGTTATGTGTTACCCGCAATTACTGTCGGAAATTATTACACAGCACCGGGAGGAACAGGCACAATGCTTTTAGCCGGACAAACTATAACTTCAACCCAAAGAATCTATATTTACAAGCCGATTACACCAGGACAGAACTGTACGAATGAGATAAGCTATATGGTGACCATCAATCCTATTCCTCAGATTAGTTCCAGATCCGACATCGGTCCAACCTGTACTCCTTATACTCTGACACCTTTGGCTGTAGGCAACTATTATACCGCACCTGGTGGAAACGGAACCATGCTTTCTGCTGGCGATGTGATTTCTGAAACCCAGACTATCTATATTTATGCCACGACAACCACAGAACCGCCATGTAGCGCCGAAAACAGCTTTACGATCACGATTGTAGGAATCGAAGCCGATTCTCCAGATCCTGTAATCAGTTGCGATAGTTATTTACTTCCAGCTTTGACTGTAGGTGACTATTTTACTGAAGCTAATGGCCAAGGAACCATGCTAAATGCCGGTGATGTAATCTCTACAACCACAACCTTACATATTTATGCAGAAATAGACAATCGCGGCGAAATTTGTTCTGATGACAATTTATTCGAAATTACGATTGCTACAACGCCTGTCGTGAATCCTATACCAGAAGACTTAAAAATCACCTGCGACAATGATGCTATCAATGACGGTTTTACCTCGGTTAACTTGACTGCTTTTTCAGATTTTGCATTAGGAAGCCAGCTGCCGGAAGATTATATCGTTGAATATTTTGAATCCGAAAATAATGCGCTCACTAGGACAAATCCAGTTACAGCATCGGCAATAAAAAACATTTATGTGCGAATTTCAAGCAGGATTTCAGATCGCTGTTATGCCATAATGCCGATTCGCATAACAGTGCACCGTGTCCCAGAGCCGCGTCCGCGAGGAGGAACAGTTTGCATAAACAGCGAAACCAATCAGCTTGTAAGCTCGCATACCATCCAAACCGGACTCAGCACATCGTTGCATACTTTCCAATGGTTTGATGCGAATGGATTGATTTCTGGCGCGACGGGGAGTTCCTACACAGCGACAGCTCCTGGTTCGTATTCGGTAATTGCAACGAGCAATGCAACGGGATGTTCTTCCAATCTGATTACAGTTGAAGTCATACGCTCAGAAAAACCGACTGTGACCTATACCGTTAACAATAACTTTGGAGACAATCAGAGCATCACGGTCATAGCAACCGGAGTCGGCGGCAATTACGTCTACCAACTTGACGGAGGGCCTTTCCAAGAAAGCAATGTGTTTGAGGATGTTGCTTCGGGCGAACATACGATTACAGTAAATGACCTCAACGGATGTGAAAGCACTACCATCGTGGCTCTCGTCATAAACTATCCGAAATATTTCACTCCAAATGGCGACGGCTATAATGATTATTGGAATATCTGGGACTTATCGCACCAGCCAGAAGCCGTGATTTATATTTTTGACCGTTACGGCAAGCTCCTGAAACAGATAAAACCTTCTCAACCGGGAGGCTGGGATGGCTTCTACAACAATGCTCCAATGCCATCGACCGATTATTGGTTTAAGGTTATCTATTCAGAAAATGGCACTACAAAAGAATTCAGGGCACATTTTGCCATGAAGCGATAAATAACAGCAATAGCTAACATTCAGTTAATCAGAAGGCTTCTATTTTAGAAGCCTTTTTATTGTTTGGAATGATTTTAAATATCAAAAATAGTGTAACATATTTTAAATTTTATAGTCTAGTAAGCAACAAAAAAAATTGTCCAATTTATAAAAAAATGTTAATTTTTGTATAAAATAGTACTATGTATTACATATTACAAGAAAAAGAAATACATTTGCAACATCAAAATCAATCAAAAAAAGCTAAATGAAACTAAAATTATTCTTTCTGTGCCTTATTATGCCAATGCTTTCGTTGCATGCGCAAAATAATCTTACAATCTCAGGGAAAGTAACCGACAAGGCAGGACAGCCGATTTCTTATGCAACCGTAACGGTCAAAGAAGGCGAAACTGTCATCACTGGAAGCATCACGGATGACAATGGTGACTTTGAAGTAAAAGGACTTGCTCCTAAAAACTACAATGTAGAAATACAATTTATCGGCTATAAGCCGTATAACGGAAAAGCAGATCTTACCTCTGGTCAAAAAGGTTTCTCACTGAACAAAATCACTCTTGCCGACGAAGCAACACAGCTTGAAGGCGTAGAAGTGGTTGCGGAACGTTCTACTATCGAGCAAAAAATCGACCGAAAAGTAATCAACGTTGGACGTGATTTGACAACAGCTGGAGCAACAGCTTCAGAAATCATGAACAATATCCCATCAGTGAATGTAGACCAAGACGGAAAAATTTCCTTGAGAGGAAATCAAAACGTTAGAGTCTTAGTTGACGGGAGACCGACCAACATGGATCCGGCACAATTGCTAAAACAGATTCCTTCAACTTCTATCAAAAAGATTGAGCTAATTACGAATCCAAGTGCGAAATACAATCCAGAAGGTATGTCTGGGATTATCAACATCGTATTGCATAAAAATTCAAATGACGGTTTTAACGGAAGCTTGAATGCCGGAATTACGTTTGCGAAAGAGCCAAAATTCAACAACTCTTTGGATATGAACTACAGAACTGGAAAAGTAAATTTCTTCGGAAACGTAGGTAGCAATTTCGGAAAATACTACAATGACGGTTTTATCCAAAGATTCGACAACAACTCACAGCAAATTCTGGACATCGTAAACGACAATGAATCGTACTTGTATAAAATTGGTATGGATTATTATATCGACGATAACAATACGCTTTCTTTCTACACCAACCAAAACGGAACTGACGGAACAGGACATGTAAATACCGACATTCGATACTTGAACGGTGATCAGCCAAATGTATTGCAATTAGGAGAATATCTTACAGACAACAATAGCGGTGCTTATAATTTAGCGTACAAACATAAATTCGCAAAAGAAGGCCATACGTTAGATTTTGAAGGAAACTACAATGACTACAAGCAGACACAGCATGCTAATTTTGACACGACTACTTTTGAAACGCCAATTGAATCTTTAATTTATTCGGACAAAATTGTAGACAAGAGGGAAAACACGACTTTGAACTTGGATTATGTAAATCCATTAAATGAAAAATCGACTTTAGAGTTAGGTGCTGAGGCAAGAATAATCAGAACTACAAACGATTACAATACTCAAAATCCGATCTCTCCTTTTACGATTAGCCATTATGATTATGACGTTGATATCTATTCAGCCTATGCTACTTTTGGTCAGAAGTTCGAAAAATTCAGCTACCAAATCGGAGCTCGTTTCGAAAGCTATAAAGTAAAAGCAAATCTGGAAAGCAACAACGTAGATCCAGATCAAAGATTGAAAAAATTCGATGATGATTACATGACAGTATATCCGTCAGCTTATTTTACATACAATCTAGATGAGAAAAACATGTTCCAATTGAGCTACAGCCGTCGTGTTGACAGACCAAGTTTGGAACAAACAAAACCAATCAGGGAGTTTTCTACGCCATTGGTTACCGGTTTAGGAAATCAAGAACTAGAGCCTCAATTCACAAATTCTGTTGAATTGAACTATACAAAAATGTTTGGAAAAGGCTCTTTCACTGGAGGTGTTTACTACCGATTGATCAATGATGAAATCAGCAGAGTTTTGTATTCTGATGAGACTACAGACAATCCAAACGACTTGATCATGAGCTGGGCGAACTTCGATAATAATTCAGCGTATGGATTTGAATTGTCTGCCAACTATAAAATTACAAAATGGTGGGATGTTCAGCCTTCTATAGATTTCTCAAACATTTCGCAAAAAGGTTTGGTTTCTGTATTGCGACCTGGAACAACCGATGTATTTGATTTCGTTAGAAGAGAAATTGATGCCTCTGCTTTCAACGCAAGAATGAATAGCAATTTCAAAGCAACAAAAAGCTTAAGCTTCCTTTTATTCGGTTTCTACAGAGGCGGCGTAAACGGAATCCAAAACGACAGCAGGGAAATGTACAAAATTGACATGGGCGCGCGTTATGCGATGCTAAACAACAAATTGTCTTTCAGCGCTCGTTTCAATGACGTTTTCAATATGATGGAATATGGTTTTGACAGCCGTAATCCGTATCCAAGCACAGGTGTTTTCAGATGGGAAAGCCAAAGTCTTTACTTCGGAATCAACTATATGTTTGGAGGTGGTAAAAACAGAGCGTTGCAAAGAAAGTATCGTGAAGACAACACGAAACAAGGCGGCGGAATGTTTTAAAAATGAATTTTTAGGTTTTTATATATTGGGTTAGAAATGAAAAACTCGGAAGTGATGCCTCCGAGTTTTTCTATTTTACAAAGTCTTGTTTATGGATAAATCTGTATCTCTGCTCCAATTTTTACAGCATCGTACAATTCGTCAATTTCAACATCTGTAACAGCTATACAGCCAGCCGTCCAGTCTTTCCATCGGTGGAATTTTGAAATATAGCCTCTTCCGTTTCTAAGTCCGTGGATTTTTATATCGCCTCCAGCTGGTTTCCCTAGCCTTTTTGCCTTTTCTAAATCTTTTTCGTTAGGATAAGAAATGCCTAGGTTTTTATGAAAAGCGCTATTCGGATTCCTTCCGTCAATACTATAAATTCCTTCGGGCGTCTTGCAATCGCCTTCAAATTGTTTATGTCCGACAGGATTCTTTCCTAAAGATATTCTATACGTTTTCAAAAGCACGCCTTCCGAATAAACCTTCATTCTTCTTTTCGATTTGAAGACTTCAATCCGATCAATTTCTTTTCCTTTTGGCAACTTGCTTTCGGGATAGAAATAATAGGTAGCAATAATAAGAAGGATTATTATGAAAATCATGTGGAGGTTGTTAAGGTTTTGAGGCTCTGAGAAGCTAAGAACTATGGCTTTAAAGCTTTTCAAACTTAGAACCTTAGCGCCTTAACTTCTCAGCACCTTATTCTACCATTTAATCACAGCACTTCCCCACGTAAAACCACTTCCGAAAGCGGCTAAAACAACAGTATCGCCAGATTTAATTTTTCCTTGCTCCCACGCTTCCGTAAGTGCAATCGGAATAGAAGCTGCAGTAGTATTTCCGTATTTCTGGATGTTATTATAAACTTGATCGTCAGTCAGCTTAAACTTTTGCTGAATGAATTGAGAAATTCGAAGATTTGCTTGATGCGGAATCAGCATATCGATATCAGAAACTTCCAGATTGCTTGCTTTTAGGCCTTCCATGATTACTTCGCTAAAACGAACTACAGCATTTTTGAATACAAACTGTCCGTTCATATACGGAAAATAACTTTCGTCATTCGGATCATTATCTGCAATAATATCAGTAACCCAGCGACCGCCCATTCCTGGTGCCTTTACGATCAGTTCTTCGGCGTATTGGCCTTCAGAATGCAAATGCGTAGATAAAATTCCTTTGCTCAAATCTTCTTCTCTTGATAGGACCGCTGCTCCTGCCCCATCGCCAAAAATTACGGAAACTCCTCGTCCTCGGGTTGACATGTCCAATCCCGTAGAATGTACTTCCGAACCGATAATTAGTATGTTTTTATACATTCCGGTCTTGATGTATTGGTCGGCAATCGACAATGCATATACAAATCCAGAGCATTGGTTTCTGACATCTAACGCGCCAACAGTATTCAATCCTAAATCTCGCTGTACTAAAACGCCAGGCCCAGGAAAATAATAATCTGGACTTAGGGTCGCAAAGATGATAAAATCGATATCTTCTTTTGCTACTCCAGAACGCTCGATCGCAATCTTGGCGGCTTTTACGCCCATGGTCGTGGTCGTATTTCCGTCGCCTTTTGTGATGTGGCGTCTTTCTTGAATTCCAGTACGTTCTTGAATCCACTCATCATTCGTGTCAATTATTTTTGACAAATCATCATTAGTAATTCTATTTTCAGGAACATAATATCCTAAACCTGCAATTTTTGAATGATACATATTTTATTATTTCGTTAAAAATCAGACCGCAAATTTACGCATCTGCGAATTATCTATTGCACAAGTTAGTAAATATTTCGATATCAGCAATCCAACCATTTTTATTGAGAGATGATTTAAGCAAGCAACCGTATTATTAACGAAATATTTTAGCGTATGTAACAACCTTGACTTATTTTAGACAAATATTCATCAACTATAACACATAATCTATGAAATTAAAGTTATCCTTGCTTTTCTTGCTTGTCGGGCTGTCCGGATTTTCGCAGGAAGAGCTTACTTACCAAAAGCCTTCCAAAGAAATTTTGGAGCTGGCAGATTACGAAAGAGCTCCATCGGTTACCATGGATACCAAAAAAGAATATATGCTTCTTTCGTACCGAAATACTTATAAGACTCTGGATGAACTAAATCAGGAGGAATTACGACTGGGCGGCTTGAGAATCAATCCTATTACCAATATTTCAAGCACTGTTACTTACATCAACAACATCAAAGTCCGTAAAATTAAGGATAAGAATGAAATCCAAGTGACAGGCTTGCCGCAAAATCCAAAAATCAGCAATATCGCATGGTCGCCAGACGAAAAGAAAATTGCTTTTTCGCACACGACCGCTACAGGTGTAGAATTATGGGTTTTGGATATTGCTTCAGCGAAAGCGACACGATTGACAGATGCGACTGTAAACGCGAACATGGGCGGACCATTCAGCTGGTACAGAGACAACCAAAGCTTATTGGTTAAAATGCTTCCGAAAAACCGTCCTGCTTTGATCGATTCAAAAAAAGACCTTCCAAAAGGGCCTACGGTTTCTACAAGCGACGGTTCGAAATCACAAAACAGAACGTACCAAGATTTATTAAAAAACAAGACCGACGAAACGAATTTTGAAACTTTGGTAACTTCAGAATTATACAAAGTTGATCTTAACGGAAAGGCATCATTGTTCAAAAAAGCCGATTTGTACGCTGGGGAAGGATTTTCTCCTGACGGAAATTACATCTTGATCACAACTATCCAAAAACCATTCTCCTATATCGTTCCTTTGAGCCGTTTCCCTATGAAATCGATAGTTTACGACCAACCTGGAAAAGAAATAAAAGTAGTCAACGAAGTGCCTCTTTCTGAAATTATGCCAAAAGGATTTATGGCTACTAGAAAAGGGAAAAGAAGCATGAGCTGGAGAAGTGATGCGCCTGCAACACTTTATTTCGTAGAAGCATTAGACGGCGGAGATCCTGCAAACAAAGTAGATTTTAGAGATGAAGTTTTCTTATGGGAGGCTCCTTTTGCTTCAAATCCGACTTCTTTGACAAAGACTGCACAACGTTATGGAGGAATTGTTTGGGGAAATAACACGACTGCTATTTTATACGACCAATGGTATGACACTAGAAACGAGAAGACCTATCTAATCAATCCGTCGAATCCAAATCAAGCACCAAAAGTAATTTTCGACAGAAATTCTCAAGATATTTATTCTGATCCGGGAAGTTTTGAAACTGTAAAGAATCAATACGGAAGACAGGTACTGGCGTTAGAAAATGACAATGCCTTCCTAATTGGAGAAGGCCATACAAAAGACGGACAGTTCCCTTTTATTGACGAATTCAACATCAAGACCTTCAAACCGAAACGTTTGTATCAATCAAATTATAAGGATAAAGTCGAAAGTATTTTCTCTATTGAAGATTTCAAAAAAGGCGACGTTTTGGTTCAAATTCAGTCAAAAAGCGAATATCCGAACTATTACTTCAGAAATATCAAAAAGAAAAACCAGCTGACACAGATTACGGATTTCAAAAATCCATTTGAAAGCATAAAGAATGTACACAAAGAAGTCATCAAATACAAAAGAAAAGATGGCGTTGAACTTTCTGGAACCTTATACCTTCCTGTCGGATATGATATGAAGAAGAAAGAAAAGCTGCCTTTGTTGATCTGGGCATATCCAGAAGAATACAAAGACAAAAACAGTGCGGGACAAAGCGCTCAAAATTCAAACGAATTTACGTTCCCGAATTACGGTTCTTTTGTATACTGGGTAACAAAAGGTTATGTTGTCTTGGATGATGCTTCTTTCCCGATTGTAGGAGAAGGAACAACTGAACCAAACGATACGTTCATTACTCAATTGGTAGACAATGCCGCTGCAGCTATCGACGCCGTAGATAAATTAGGCTACATCAACCGCAAGAAAGTTGCTGTTGGAGGCCATTCATACGGTGCTTTTATGACCGCAAACTTATTGACGCATTCTGACTTATTTGCGTGCGGTATTGCACGTAGTGGTGCTTACAACAGAACACTTACGCCATTCGGATTCCAAAGCGAGCAACGTAACTATTGGGAAGTTCCTGAGGTTTACAATACGATGTCGCCTTTCATGAATACTGAGAAGATGAAAACACCATTGATGTTAGTTCACGGAGATGCTGACAACAACCCTGGAACATTCACGTTGCAGACAGAACGCTATTTCCAAGCATTAAAAGGACTTGGAGCACCTGTTAGAATGGTATTATTGCCAAAAGAAAGCCACGGATATGCTGCCAAAGAAAATATCCTGCACCTGCTTTGGGAGCAAGACCAATTCTTAGAAAAACACTTGAAAAACTAATACTGTTCTTAAGAACTACATTTAAAAAATCCCGAAATCAGAAGATTTCGGGATTTTTATTTTAAAGCACTTTATTGTTTACTTCTAAGAAAACCAATGTTTCGTTTTCTAAAGCAGTATTGTGTTCAAAAAAAATGACTTGTTTTTCAATGACAGCCTTAATAAGATACCTATTTCCTTTAAAAAAAGACTGCTTTACTTGAACTTGAATAAAACCGGATTGGGCTACCTTCAACTGATGCGGATACAAAAGCAATGTAGTCGTCGTTCCCTCTTCATCATCGACAGCAATCTCGTTGACCTCGCCAAAAAGCGAGGCCACATATTTATTAATAGGATTAAAATATAACTCTTTTGAAGGTGCCTTTTCAAGCATTTTTCCTTTTTGCATCACGATAGTCTCATCGGCAAAAGAAAGCGCATCAGCGCTATCGTGTGTAGCAACAATACAGGTTATTCCCTTTCTCTTCAAGTAGGCAAAAAGATTTCTTCTGAGCGCGTTTTTTCTAAAATTATCAATATGGCTGAAAGGTTCGTCCAATAACAGAACTTCCGGCTCTAATGCTAAAACGCGTGCCAGCGCTACCCTCTGTTGCTGGCCTCCGCTTAAATACTTTGCTTTTACCTTAGCATAATCAGACATTTCAACCATGGCGAGCAAATCTGCGACGCGCTGCGCCTTTTCTTCCTTATGGACATTGGAGAGGTATTTGCCGACATTCTCTTCTACCGTTATATAAGGCATGAGATCGAAATCTTGTGCTAAGTATTTTATATAATCTTCTCCCGGAATCAGATTAAATTTTGGACCTAAAATTTGGGTCTCATTATAAAAAATCTCGCCTTCATCTAAATCATAAAGACCGTATATTAATTTCAAAAGCGTGCTCTTTCCGCAACCGCTTTCGCCGATTACTGCAATATTTTGTCCTTTTTGGATTGTAAAACTGATATTCTGTATGACTTGTTTCTCGGAATAACCGAAAGAAATATTTTGAATTGATAACATGTATGGTCTTGATTGAAGAATGCAAAGTTACAAAGTTTGACTGCAACAGAAATGGAAACTTTTAAAGATATTCACAAAAGAAAGAGCCTCCCAATGGGAGGCTCTTTTTATGTAATCTAATTTTTTAATTAGAATTTGTAAACCAATCCTAAGTTGATGTCTCTCATGTCAAGACCAAAATCGAAAGAGTTTGTTTTTTCAGCACCGTCAGCATCTGGTTTAGTAGTTTCGAAACCTAAGATTCCGAAAGTAGCCTCTAAAGAGAAGTTTTTAGTAATGAAATAGCTAACACCTGGAGCTACAACAACACCAAAACCGTCACCTTTGAATTCTCCAAGTTCTCCTGCTTCAAGATCAAACTCATTATCGTAGCTATTGTAGTTTACACCCAATTGTCCGAAAAGAGAGAATTTAGAAGCTGGTGTAAAGTAATATCTACCAAAAGCACCTACAGAAAGTGTGTTGTTTTTAGCATCTTCTCCACCAAATTCAACTTTTGAAGATTGGTATCCTACTGCAACACCAACAGCGATGTTTTCAGTTACGAAATAACCAACTCTTGGAGCGATTTCGAAATCACTTGTTTTGAAGTCTCCAGTTTTAGTTGAACCAAAACCTACAGCTCCTGAGATGAATACATCACCTTTTTTAAACCCTTCAGTAGTTTCTTCTTGAGCGTTAGCAAATCCGAAAGCGAATACTGCAGCTACTGTTAAAATAATTTTCTTCATGTTTGTTTAGTTTTAAATAACGGCGCAAATGTATAAAAAAAATAACACGAAACAACTTACGTGTTATTTTTTTCATTGGCATTAAATTCGCTCGCAACATCCTTATTTTACTTTATTTTCTGATAATCAACATCGTAACTAAAAAAGCACCAAGAATAAATAATTGTAAAACTAAAAAAGCTTCCCAATGGGAAGCCTTTTTTTATGTAATCTAATTTATTCTTAGAAGTGCAAAGCAAAACCAATTCTTACTTGGAAAACATCATCAAAGAAATCTTCGTTTAAGCTTTTGTTGAATCTCAAACCTGGCTCGATAGATACGTTTTGACCTAAAAAGATTGCATAACCACCTTGGATTCCTAGGTAAGATGGATTTTCATCTGCATCTTTAACAGAAGCACCAGAGTAATCAAGTTGTACTGGGATTTGGCTAATGATATAGTATTTAGCGCCAATTTTGTAAGAGAATGCAGAAACATCGTCTCCTAAATCAACATAACCTAAACCAGCTTTGATAGCCAAATCATCCATGATGAAATAACCACCTTCAGCACCCAAAGACCATGTAGTCTCACCGTCCACAGAGTTTAAACCAAAAGAAGTATCAGCAGAATGAGCAGCACCAAATCCAGTGTTTGCTTCAATCAACCATTTTCCTTTTGCAGTTTGTCCAGCGTTAGCTGTACTTTTAGCGTCTTGAGCATTTGCGAATCCAAACGCAAATACTGCCGCTACTGTTAAAATAATTTTTTTCATGTTTGTTTAGTTTTAAAATTATGAACAAATGTAAAAAAAAAATAATACGAATCAACTTACGTTCATTTTTTTTAATTAACTTAATTTTAAGAAAAAAAATATTAATAATTTCCTAAATTTAAATTTATCTCAAAAAAACATGGCTAAATTTGTCCATAGAAGCAAGTAGAAAAACTTTAAACCACCTTAAAAAATTTATTATGAAAAAACTTATCGTAGCTGCAATTTTAATCATTGCAGGAGCAACAAATGCTGATGCACAACTTTTAAAATTTGGTATTAAAGGAGGCGTTAACTTTGCCAACTTTAACGGAGGCGTCGACGGTATCGACTACAGCGGCAGAACAAGCTTTCATGCTGGTGCAGCTGCAGAAATAAAACTTTTTCAAAATTTTTCACTGCAACCTGAGCTTTTATACACTTCTCAAGGTGCGGATGTAGATGGAGTTGGCGATTTCAATTTAGATTATGTGGCTGTTCCTGTTTTGGCAAAGTTTTACATTATTTCTGAAAAATTAAGCCTTGAAGTAGGTCCTCAGTTCTCTTTCTTGATTGACGAAGCAGAAGAAGCTTTTGACAACAAAAGTTTTGATTTCGCAGCAGCGGGAGGTTTAGGGCTTAACATTACAGACAACTTCTTTGCTCAGGCAAGATATACTATCGGGCTTTCGGAAGCTTCAAAAGATGCCGAAGTTAAAAATGCTGTATTCCAATTATCTCTTGGATACTTCTTTTAAAAAATAGTTCTCAATAAAAAGAAACCGTTTTGTTTAGGCAGAACGGTTTTTTTATTATTTATCATTTCACAAACACTGGAAATTCCTATTTTTACAAAAACATCTTCCATGAGAATCATTATCATCAATGGCCCTAACTTAAATCTGCTCGGAAAACGCGAACCCGAAGTCTATGGACATACTACCTTTGAGGAATACTTCGCATCGCTTCAAGCTGAATTTCCTTCGCTTGAGCTTCATTATTTCCAAAGCAATATTGAAGGAGAGATTATTGATAAGCTTCATCAGACAGGCTTCTCTTTTGATGGAATCATTCTCAACGCGGCTGCATACACGCATACCTCTGTAGGAATTGGAGATGCTGTAAAGGCGATTAGCACTCCTACAGTCGAAGTACATATTTCCAATACCTTTTCGAGAGAATCTTTCAGGCACCAATCGTATATTTCGCCAAATGCAAAAGGCATCATTATCGGCTTCGGACTTGAAAGCTACAAACTGGCAATAAACTCTTTTCTCTAAAAAAAATTTCGGCCATGCAACCATGTTGTAAATAAATTCGTCTATTTATTTACACGTATGATTGTATATTAACTTAAACTATTACATCCTCCGCATGAAAAAAAATTTTACGCTACTTCTACTTGCCTTTTCTATTTGTGGATTTTCGCAGATCAGGGGAAAAATTACTGACGAATCTGGAAAAGAACTTCCGGCCGTAAACGTATATATCGAAAACACTTATAACGGAACATCTTCTAACGAGCTCGGGTTTTATGAACTAAATATAAAATCACCAGGGAAATATATCGTCGTTTTCCAATACTTAGGTTACAAGACGCAAAAGACAACGGTTAATGCAGAAAAATTTCCTCATGTTTTGAACGTTACTCTTGCCGAAGAAAACATCTCGATTCCTGAAATTGTTATTGATTCAAAAGAAAACCCTGCCAATGCCATTATCCGAAGCGCGATAGCTTCTAAAAAGCAGAATTCGGAGATGACGGCAAAATTCAATGCTGATTTTTATTCTCGAGGTATTTTTAGAGTAAAGGATGCTCCAAAAAAGATTTTAGGCCAGAAAGTAGACGAAGATGGCATCTTAGATTCTACAGGAACAGGAATCATTTATTTGTCTGAAACCGTGTCCAGAATCACCTACCAAAAGCCAGACAAGCTGAAAGAAAACATCATCGCTTCTAAAATAAGCGGAAATGATAAAGGATTCAGCTACAATACGGCCAGGAATACCGATTATGATTTTTATGAAAACTATATCGATTTCAACATTAATATGGTCTCTCCTATTGCGAACAATGCTTTTAACTATTATAAGTTCAAAATGGAGGGTACTTTTATCGACGAAAACAACAATACCATTAACAAGATTAAGGTAACTCCTAGAAGAGACAGCGAACCTGTTTTTGAAGGCTACATTTATATTGTTGAAGATTCATGGGCTATTTATGCCGTCGATCTTGACATCAAAGGCTACAGAATGCAGGAGCCAATTATAGACGTAATGAATCTTACGCAAAACTTCAGCTACAATTCCAATTCAAAAATATGGGCAAAAAGCTTGCAGACCTTAGAGTTTAATGCCGGGCTTTTCGGAATCACATTCACAGGAAAGTTTACGCATGCTTTCAGCAACTATGAGTTCAAGCAAGAATTTGAAAAGAAAACTTTTACCAAAGAAATTGTTTCTATCGATAAAGAAGCAAATAAAAAAGATGATACCTTTTGGGATGCGATGCGTCCGGTTCCTTTAACAGACGAAGAAACAAAAGACTATGTCAAAAAAGACAGCATACAAACGATACGCAAATCGAAAACCTACCTTGATTCGATCGACAGAAAGGATAATAAATTTAAGATTCCCGACCTAATTACCGGCTATACTTACAAAAACTCCTATAAAAATTGGTCTTTGAAATACGACGGAATTCTAGAGTTCCCTACTTTTAATACAGTTCAAGGCTGGAATCTGAATTCTGGTTTTTCATTCATGAAAAGAAATCCAGACGAAAATACATATACGACGTTTGGCGTAAAAATGAATTACGGGTTTGCTGAGGAAAAGCTAAGAGCTGTTGGTTATTTCTCAACCCGACTGAACAACCAAACCAATTCCTATCTCTACGCTGCTGCGGGTAATGAAGTTGCTCAATTCAATCCTACTGCAATTAGCGGTATCGTGAATACCGTAAGCACTTTATTCTTTAAGGACAACTACATGAAGTTATACGACAAAACTTTCGGGCGAATCGGATACCAGCAAGAAGTCGTAAACGGCCTTACACTAACCGGAAACGCAGAATATTCTAGAAGAAAATCGCTTTTCAACAATACGGATTATGTAATTATAAAAAGGGATAAGGAATATACTTCAAACAATCCTCTTGCTCCCGATGCGCATACGCTGCCTATTTTCGAAACGCATAACTTGGCAAAAGCTTCTATCACGGCACGAATTAATTTCGGACAGGAATATATTTCTAGACCTGATGGAAAATTAAATCTTAGAAACGACAAATACCCTGTGCTTTCGGCAACTTATGAAAAAGCTTTTGCTGGAAGTGAAAAAGAATACGAATACGATGCTGTGCATGCGCGCCTAGTATATGATGTTACTTTAGGAAATAAAGGAGAATTTGGCATTAACCTGAAAGCAGGGAAGTTCTTTAATGCTGAGAATATTTCTTTTGCAGATTACAAACACTTTAACGGAAACCAGACTCATATCGGGCAATCTGACAGGTATTTGAATGTATTCAATCTTCTTCCTTATTATACGCATAGCACGAATGATTCCTATATTGAGCTGCATGCCGAGCACAACTTCAAAGGCTATATCATGAACAAGATTCCGTTGCTAAACAAGCTGAAATCAAATCTTGTGGTCGGATATCATGCTATTGCAATTCCAGACGTAAAACCTTATTCAGAGTTTACAATTGGATTAGACAATCTTGGTTTTGGAAAATTCAGGATGCTTCGTGTGGATTATGTACGTTCTTACCAAAACGGATTCCAAGGCGACGGTGTCATCTTCGGACTGAAATTCTTGAATATTCTAGAATAATGAAAAACAAAAAGGCGTTTCGATTGAAACGCCTTTTTTAATAGTATTTAGAGAAATTATTCGGTTACGATTTTGGCTCCTAGAGCTTTCAATCGTTCCTCTATATTTTCGTATCCTCTGTGGATTTGTTCGATGTTTTGGATTTTGCTTACTCCTTTTGCAGAAAGCGCCGCGATCAATAAAGAGATTCCGGCACGGATATCTGGAGATGACATAGTCGTCGCTTTTAATTGCGATTTGAAATCATGTCCAATAACAACAGCTCTATGCGGATCGCAAAGAATGATTTTTGCTCCCATATCAATTAATTTATCTACGAAGAACAAACGGCTTTCAAACATTTTTTGGTGAATCAGGACACTTCCTCTCGCTTGTGTCGCCACAACCAAAACAATACTCAACAAGTCAGGAGTAAAACCTGGCCATGGAGCATCTGAAATTGTCAAGATAGAACCATCGATATAATTTTGTATTTCATATCCTTCTGTATGAGCAGGAATATAAATATCATCACCTCTTTTTTCTAGCGTAATTCCAAGCTTTCTGAAAGTTCCAGGAATTACTCCAAGATTTTCCCAGCTTACGTTCTTAATGGTGATTTCGCTACGCGTCATCGCTGCCAATCCAATCCAAGAACCAATTTCGATCATGTCTGGAAGAATCGTGTGCGTGCAACCCTTTAACGATTCCACACCTTCAATTTCTAACAAGTTTGAGCCAACTCCGGTAATTTTAGCCCCCATAGAGTTCAGCATTTTACAAAGCTGCTGTAAATAAGGCTCGCAAGCGGCATTGTAAATCGACGTTTTTCCTTCTGCCAAAACAGCTGCCATAACGATATTGGCAGTTCCTGTAACAGAAGCCTCGTCAAGAAGCATTGTAGTTCCTATTAATTTAGTCGCTTCAACGCCATAGAAATGGTCTTCTCTATTATAACGAAATGAGGCTCCAAGATTGATAAAGCCTTCGAAATGTGTATCCAGTCTTCTTCTTCCGATTTTGTCTCCTCCTGGTTTTGGAATGTATCCTTTTCCGAAACGAGCTAAAAGCGGACCGACAATCATAATAGAACCGCGAAGCGAGCTTCCTTCTTTTTTGAAAGCTTCCGACTCTAAATAAGCCATATTCACTTCATCAGAAAGGAAAGTATAAGATCCTTTTCCGATCTTTTCGATTTTGACTCCAAGATTTTTCAATAAAGTAATCAGCTTATTGACATCGATAATATCCGGAATATTGTTTATCGTTACTTTTTCCGGAGTCAGCAATACAGCGCATAAAATCTGTAATGCTTCGTTTTTCGCTCCTTGTGGCGTAATTTCTCCTTTTAAAGGAACGCCACCTTCAATCTTGAAAGTTTCCATTTTTTAAAATTATGAGTTTATCGATTATGAGTATAAGTGTATATTTTACAATTTATAACTCAAAAACGTTAAGGTTTCCTATTGTTGTTTTTGTTCTGATTGTTTTGCTTGCCGTTGTTGTTCTTGGGCTTTGCTTTTTGCGGCAGCGGCTGGTTTTTATTCGACATTTTTTTATTTGTGCGCATCAAATCTGTAGAATTGAGCAATTCTTCCGAACTTGCCTTCAAATTGATTCTGCCGTTTGACAGCTCGTATAAATGTTCAAAAATAACGTCGTCTTTTACCGTATCCTTGTTCCAGCTCAGGTAAGACTTTTTCATGTGATTGGCAATAACCTTGATCAGCGCGCTTTTCAATTCGCCTTCTTCCCATTTGTTGGCCACATCAATCATATATTTGATGTTGTTTCCGTAGAATCTATATTTCGGGAAATTTTGCGGATATTTCAAGCGATCCGGCTTCTGCTGCAGCATTTCTCTCGACGGTACCGGATACGGAGAATCGACATCTAATTTGAAATCAGACATGATAAAAATCTGGTCCCAAAGCTTGTGCTGGAAATCTGGAACATCGCGCAAATGCGGATTCAAGCTTCCCATCACGGCAATAATATATTTTGCAGCTTTGTTTCGCTCATTCTTGTCTTCGATTACAGTGGCCTGGTCGATCAGTTTCTGCAAATGGCGTCCGTATTCCGGAATAATCAAATGCGGTCTTTCGGCATTGTACTCCAAATGATGAACGATGTCGTGCGGGTTTTCTTTTATGTACATAAAATTGTCGTGAAGCTTTAAAGCGAGATAATCCCTTCTATAGTGGAAACCTCTAAATATTTATCAATGATGCTCTGTGAGCTTTTCATTCTTACATTTACAGAAATACTTGTAAATTTTCCTGTTTTCGACTGCGTGGTATTGATAACGGCACCCATAGCATTAAAAGCATTTTCTACCGCATCAACCTTTTCTTTATCTGTAGGCACTATGAATTTAAAAAGATATTCTGCCGGCCAGACATTTGCATCATCCAATTCTACTTTCAGCCTTTCATAAAATTCCTGGGTCTTCTTATCCATCTTCAAAATTAAAATAAAAGCAAATATACGGTATTGATTTTAGATTTAAGAATTATGAAATTAATTTAATATGAAATGAGAACATTCGCCATTCGCATAAAACATCAAGCCATCCAAACCAAGCGCTTTTAAAAAAACTAAATTCGCTTTAGTATCTAAAAATCTTTAAGTAAATTTGCGCCTTATTTTCAAAAAGTGCAAAAAGATATTGTTGTAATTATCGGCGGCCCGGGAACTGGCAAGACGACCATCATCGATGGTTTGTTAGAACGCGGACACTGCTGTTTTCCTGAAATTTCACGAGAAATAACGCTGGAAGCCAAAAAACAAGGAATTGAGCAATTGTTCCTCGAAAATCCATTGCTTTTCAGCGAATTGCTTTTGGAAGGAAGAAAAAAACAATACCACCAGGCCTTAAAAGAAAAAAGCCCTGTAGTTTTTATCGACCGCGGCATTCCAGATGTATTGGCCTACATGCACTATATCGGCGATGCCTATCCTGCTTTTTTCGACGAAGCCTGTCGTGAGCACAAATACACAAAAATCTTTATCCTGCCGCCATGGGAAGCCATTTATGAAAGCGACGATGCGCGGTATGAAAATTACGAACAAGCTACTTTGATCTACAAACACTTGAAGGAAACCTACGAAAGTTATGGCTATTCCTTGATTGAAGTTCCAAAAGACACGGTAGATAACAGAATTCTTTTTATCTTAGGGCATCTTTCGAACTAGAAATATGCAAGAAGCGCTATCGATTCTTCAAAAATATTGGAAACACGATTCGTTCAGAACGCCACAGGCTGAAATCATAGCTTCGGTCTTGAGCGGACGCGATACGTTTGCCCTAATGCCTACTGGCGGAGGAAAATCCATCTGCTTCCAGATTCCTGCCATGATGCGTGATGGAATCTGCCTTGTAATTTCACCGTTGATTGCGTTAATGAAAGACCAGACGGCCAATCTTCAAAAGATAGGCATCAAAGCAATTGCTTTGACCGGAGGCATTTCTAGCGATGAAATCAGTGATCTTTTAGACAATTGCCTATACGGGAATTATAAATTCTTATACCTGTCGCCAGAGCGATTGCAGGCGGATTGGATTATGGACCGCATCAAAAATCTTCCGATAAATCTTATCGCAATAGATGAGGCGCATTGCGTTTCGCAATGGGGACATGATTTTCGTCCGGCCTATCTTAAAATCGCTTCTCTAAAAACTCATTTTCCAAAGATTCCTTTCTTGGCCTTGACGGCGACGGCAACCGAGCGCGTAAAAGAAGATGTTATTATCCAGCTGGGATTAGAAAATCCTGCTATTTTCAAGAAGTCTTTTGCGAGAGAAAATTTGGCGTATATGGTTTTTAATGTGGAAGACAAGCTTTACCGACTAGAACAAATACTAAAAAAAAATCCGCAACCTTCTATTATTTATGTCAGAAATAGAAAAGCCTGCCTTGATACAGCTTCACAGCTAGAAGCTTTAGGAATCAAAGCTACGTTTTATCACGGCGGCCTCCATAGCAGGGAAAAAGAAAAAAACATGAGGCTCTGGATGGACGAAGATGTCCAAGCTATTGTTGCGACAAATGCTTTCGGCATGGGAATCGACAAGGCAAATGTAAAAACAGTAGTCCACATCCAATTGCCAGAAAATCTTGAAAATTATTATCAAGAAGCAGGACGCGGCGGCAGAAACGGAGAAAAGGCTTTTGCCGTTTTGCTGAACAGTCCGTCTGACGTCCAATATTCCGAAAACCAGATCCTGAACAACCTTCCCGATAAGAAATTCTTGAATGACATGTATGTGAAATTGTGCAACTTCTTCCAAATTGCCTATGGCGAAGGAATTGACGAGCAGTTTTCTTTCAACATCAACCAATTCTGCGTCCAGTATGGATTTCCAATCTTGAAAACCTTTAATGGCCTGCAATTCTTGGACAGGCAAGGAATTATTACGCTTTCACAGGAATTTTCAGAAAAAGTAACGGTACAATTTATCATTGAATCCAAGGAAGTAATCCGCTATACCAGCCTGAATCCGCAAGATGAAGAAATCATTCTGGCGATGTTACGCACCTATCCTGGCATTTATGAAGTTGTTACTCCCATAAACATTTCCCTAATCGCAAAAAAATCAGGCAGTAAAGAAAATCAAGTTGCCGCTGTATTGCAGAAATTACAAGAAAGACAAATCATCGAGTACCATGCCAAGAGCAATGATTCTACGATTACCTTTAATGAAGTTCGCGAAGACGATAGGACGATAAACCGCGTCTCAAAATACCTAGAAAACCAAAATAATTTGAAAAAAGCCCAGCTGGAAGCTGTCTTAGAATACGTAACTAATGACAAATCCTGCAAAAGCCGTCAGCTCTTGAGTTATTTCGGGGAGAAAGACAGCCAAAACTGCGGTATCTGTTCCTTCTGTATCAAACAAGACAAAACACCGAGTCCTCTTTCTTCTATTGCAGAAAAAATCTTGGGATTGTTGCAAACTAGTCCGATGAGTTCAAGAGAAATCCAAATGTATTCTAAATTTCCAGACGATGCCATTATCTTTGCACTGAAACAACTATTAGAAACGAACAAGATCGAACTCTTGCCAAACAATAAATACACCTTGAAATAGAATGGAAAAATTACGCATCGTTTTTATGGGAACACCAGAATTTGCAGTCGGAATTCTGGACACACTACTTAAAAATAATTTTGAAGTCGTTGGAGTAATCACTGCTGCCGATAAGCCAGCGGGCCGCGGCCAGAAGCTAAAATATTCGGCTGTAAAAGAATATGCACTAGAAAAAAACTTAAAATTATTACAGCCGACAAATCTAAAAGACGAAACTTTCCTTGAAGAATTAAAAAGCTTAAATGCGAATCTTCAGGTTGTGGTTGCCTTTCGCATGCTGCCGAAAGTGGTTTGGGAAATGCCTAAATTCGGAACATTCAACCTTCATGCTTCGCTTTTGCCTAATTATCGTGGCGCAGCTCCTATAAATTGGGCCATCATAAATGGAGAAACCAAAACTGGCGTGACTACATTCTTCATCGATGATAAAATTGATACCGGAGCGATGATATTGAGCAAAGAAATAGAAATTACTTCTGACGAAAATGCGGGAATTCTCCATGACAAGCTGATGGATTTGGGTAGCAAGACCGTAATTGATACTTTACATCTGATTGAAAATGGTAAAGCAGCAACTACCATACAAAAAGATACAGACGATATCAAAACAGCTTACAAATTAAATAAAGACAATTGTAAAATTGACTGGACCAAATCTGGAAAAGAAATCCACAATCTAATTCGGGGCCTTTCTCCCTATCCTGCTGCATGGAGCTTTTTTAGCGACAAAGACCAAGAATGGAATGTAAAAATATACGAAGCACGTTTTTCACAACAAGATCACACAGAAGCTATCGGAAAAATCATTACGAACAAAAAAGAAATGAAAGTTGCGGTTAGTGACGGTTATATTGAAATACTACAATTGCAATTCCCGGGAAAGAAAAATCTAAAAACAGCCGAACTATTAAACGGTATTAGTTTTGGAGACGAGGCAAAAGCTTTCTAATCCCGCATAAACACTGATTTGACAGCGATTTCGAGAAAAACAAGTCGGTTTTATTAACAAAAGCCCCAAGTTATCAACAAATCGGTGAAAAACACTCGAAATGTCTTGCCCAGTAAGGAAATCCTATTAAATTTGTTATAATTAACATAATGTTTAACCAACAATTAAAACTATTATTATGAACAAATCAGAATTAATCGATGCTATCGCTGCTGACGCAGGAATTTCTAAAGCAGCTGCAAAACTAGCTTTAGAGTCTTTTTTAAATAACGTAGGTGGTACTTTGAAAAAAGGTGGCAGAGTATCTTTAGTAGGATTTGGATCTTGGTCAGTATCTTCTAGAGCTGCAAGAGAAGGAAGAAATCCTCAAACTGGAAAAACTATCAAAATTGCTGCAAAAAATGTAGTAAAATTCAAAGCTGGTGCTGAATTAGAAGGATCAGTTAACTCTAAATAGTTTTTTGTCCCGATATAAATCAAAGCCTTCCATTTGGAGGGCTTTTTTTATGCAATTCATCGAATTAATTTGGAACAAAAAAAATTTATTGTTAAATTTAGTAAAAATTGCAAGAAAATGATTTCAGAAAAACTCAAAAAAGGAATCTTACTGATTGCGGAACCATCCATAATCGGAGACCTATCATTCAATCGCTCAGTTATTTTGCTTGCCGATCATAATGAAGAAGGTTCTGTAGGATTTATCCTTAACAAGCCTTTAGAGTACAGCATCCAAGATTTGATTCCTGAAATTAATGCAAAATTTAAAATCTATAACGGAGGGCCTGTCGAACAAGACAATCTTTATTTTATCCATAATATTCCAGACTTGATTCCCAACAGCATTGAAATTTCAAACGGAATTTATTGGGGCGGTGATTTTGAATCTACGAAAGACCTCATCAATGAAGGAAAAATCAAGAAAAACAACATCCGTTTCTTCTTAGGATATACAGGCTGGGATGCACAGCAATTAGACAAAGAGATGCAAGCCAATTCGTGGATAATTACAAAAAACATCTACGAAAATAAAATTATCGGAAAATCAACTACTGACTTCTGGAAACAAAAGATTTTAGAATTAGGAGGCGATTATGTAATCTGGTCTAATGCCCCAGAAAATCCTATCTTAAATTAGCTTAAACGAATTTGAGCATTCAATCGAAGCAATAAATCTTTTGCCGTTTTTGTGTCGTATTCTTTCTTGCGGTATTTTGTTATTGGCTGAATTCCTCTAATTACATTCGTAATAAACAATTCATCCGCTTTTTGCAAGTCAAAAGGAGAAATCGGAGTTTCTTCCACCTCAATTGTTTCTATCTTTTTGGCAAGCGCCAAGATTTGTTTGCGCATCACGCCATTCAGGCAGCCTTCCGAAATTGGAGGCGTAATCAATTTATTGCCCATAAGCATAAAAAGATTTCCGTTTAATGCTTCGATTACGTTTTTATCATCATTGATCAAAAGACAGTTGTCATAGCCATTTTCATCAGCAAAAATACTTCCGGTCACGTTTATCATCCTATTTGACGACTTTATGGTTGAAAGCAGGTGTTTTGCCACAACAAAATCTTTATAAAGCTCTACTTCATACTCCTCTTTTTCAATACGATAAACGGAATTTTCGAGAGGCTGTACGGTAACCAAAAAGGAAACATTATTATCTTTTGGAAGATACCATCCTCCTTCGTTTCTATATACAGAAATTCTAGCTCTTGAAGAAGCTGAAAGATTTTCAGCAGCTGCCAGCGAGAGAAGTTGTTCCTCAAAATATTCCATCGTAAAATTCATCGGAATTTCCATCCTAACAATACGCATGGCAGACATCAGCCTAAAATAATGATCTTCAAGGAAAAGAATTTTTCCATCTAAAATTTTTACCGTTTCAAAAACAGAATCTCCATATAAAAATCCTCTGTTGCCCACCAATAAATTTGCTTCTGACGTAATGTTTCCGTTGAAATTGATCATAAAAAAAGCCCTGAAATTAAATCAGGGCAAATATAAGTCTTAAAAACAGAATTACACTATACAGATCCTATTACGTGCTTCAAATCCGAAATTTGGTTTTCCCACAATTGTGTAGATTCTTCTACTTCGTCTTTTTCGGCAAAATCAACTACCATTAGAGAAACGTCTTTAGTGATTTCATCAACAAGGATTCGCAATTCAAAAAAATACTCCCCATCTTGGCCATTTTCGTCAATCCAGCGAAATTTCACTTTCTCTCCTGTTTTTTTTGAAGCCAATCTGGCTTTCTCTTCTGCATCATCCCATATGAACGTAAAAAATTCCCCTCGAGAATTAACATTATCAGCAAACCATTCTGACAATCCAGAAGGTGTTGATATATACTGATATAGCAATTGCGGTGAAGAATTTAGAGGAAATTCTAATTCATATCGTACTTTATTTTCCATAGGGCATCGTTATTTTTTTGGAAATATATAGAATAAAATCAAATTAACGATGATTTAAAAATTATTTTTTTTTGCTGATTTATATTTGCAACCTGTAAATTTAATTTTATATTTGCACCCGCATTCGACAAGGATGCATGACCTAAAAATGGCGAGGTAGCTCAGTTGGTTAGAGCGCAGGATTCATAACCCTGAGGTCGAGAGTTCAAATCTCTCTCTCGCTACGGAAAGCAGTAATCTGATGATTGCTGCTTTTTTTATGGCCATTTTTTTTTGATCCTCAATTAATACAGCACAGTATGTTACCCGTAGTATGAGAATAACTCTTCGTCCTTATGTCCGCCTGAGGCTGCATCAAACGTACTATTTACAAACATTTACAAAGTTTACATTTTTATTTACAATCCAAATCGCTCAAATTGAAAAATACCAAAGTAAATTCGGTGAATCAATTTTGAAAGGATAAAAAATATGAAAAAAGTCACCTATGTGCTGATCTTACTGCTGGTTGTGGTAAGCGGACTAGTATTTGCTAATCGTGAAATTAAAATTGCAACTAAGCCATCCCCAAAGCCGTCTTCTATTGCTTACAGAAAAGCCGTCCTGGATAACAGGAAAAAATGGGAGGCTTCACCTGACGGTATAAAGTATAAAGAATGGGAAGTTTCTCCTGAAGGTAAAAAAGTGCATGCCAGTCATGATAAAATAAGGAAGTATATAAAAGATTTTGCCGATATGGAGGCCGTGGTAACCTCTGTTATTTTTCAGCGTGCAAATGCGAAATCATCAGGACCAAAATGGCTTATCGTCAGGATTGATGGTGAAGAATACATGATGCAATTTATTCCTAAGGATTTTCAGCAGTTAAATAGCCTGAAAGTTAACGACAAAATAATCGTAAGAAGCCGCAGCGCAGGGTATTCGCCTAATCATCCCTATTTGATTCTATCGGGCGATTATATTGAGCAAAATAATAAAATACTTTTTAAGCGTGACTTTAGCAAAAATAAGGGTTGCTGAGGATTACCGGCTTCGCGAAAGTGTTCAAAGAATCTCACTTTTGAGCTATTTGTAAAACAAAGGGCTGACATTCCTGTCAGCCCTTTTCTATTTTACTATAAACAATACAAATGGGAATATTTATTCTCCGCATCAGAAATTATTAAGCTTAAAATCCTAATAAAATTTATAAATAACTTAATATTTACTCCTCATTTTTTCTTTTCTCATCTGTCTTATTTCATGTAATTTGAGTAACATTTTTGATCAAAATCAAATAATTTACAACAATTTAACATTCTTTAAAACTTTTTTCCTACGTTTGTAGTCCCAAATCTAATATTAATTATGAACAAAACTACCTTCCTAGGAATGTTGTGCCTATTCGTTATGGGCATAACTCAAGGTCAAGTGATGTCTGACAGCAAGTCCCCACTTGAAAAAGCTCAGTACTATCTACAAGAAAAAGGCGAAGTTGTCTTCACTTTTCGAGCTCAAAACCAAAACCAATTTAAAGAACTGGCCGATTTCTTATCCATCAGCCATAAAAGAGTCGATCCGGTCGAATTGAAGGTCGAGGCGTATGCCAATCCGGAGCAATTCAAAAAATTCCAGACGTATGGAATTCCGTTTGGAGTAAGCGTTTCAGAAAATGAATTTGCTGTGGATGAATACACTACCTTCAGCACAGCCGCTTGGGATGATACTTGGAATGCGTATCCAAAGTATTCTGAGTATGTTGCAAAAATGCAATATTGGGCAACAACATACCCTAGCTTGTGTAAGCTCCAAAGCATTGGAACAACTCCAAACGGCAGGACATTATATGTTCTGAAAATTTCTGACAATGCACAAGTTGATGAGGCTGAGCCTGAATTTTTGTATACCTCATCCATGCACGGAGACGAAATTACCGGATATCCTACGATGCTGCGCCTTATTGATTATCTCTTGACAGGATATGCTACAAATAGCGAAATCAGCAGTATCGTTAACAATACAGAAATTTTCATCTGTCCGTTAGCAAACCCTGATGGTTCTTATAAAAGAGCTGGAAACGACACCATGAATTCCACAGGAAATACAGCAACAAGAGCAAATGCGGCAGGAGTCGATCTAAACAGAAACTATCCTGACCCAATTGACGGCATCCATCCTGATGGCAATTCATTTCAAGCTGAAACTCTTGCTTTTATCGAATTTGAAAAAACAAGAAATTTTGTCTTGGCAGCCAACTATCACGGAGGCGCTGAAGTCGTAAACTTCCCTTGGGATACTTCGAATACGCCGAGTACTGCTAATTTTAGCTACCATCCACACGATAACTATTTCAAATTTGTCTCTAAAGAATATGCCCAATTGTGCCAGACTGCCGATGGAAATGCAAATTACATGGACGATGTTTACAATTCTGGACAATTTGCAGGCACAACAAATGGCGCGGCTTGGTATTCGGTTTACGGAGGAAGACAAGACTGGAACAACTTTTTTAACCATAATAAAGAAGTTACCATTGAGATTTCAGCCACAAAGTTTCCGGCTGCTTCCAGCCTTCCTTTTTATTGGGAAAGAAACAGACAGGCACTTCTAAATTACATGAAACAAGCCAGTTATGGCCTGAAAGGAACCGTGAAAAATGCCGCTGGCGAAGCTGTTGAAGCTAAAGTATACATCAGCAATTATGACTTGATGGGTTCTTGGGTAAAGACAGGTCCATTAGGAGATTATTACAAAGTACTTATTGCAGGAACATATAATGTTACTTTTGAAGCACCAGGCTATGTTAGCCAGACGCAAAGTACGACCGTTGCTAACAATGCAGCGACAACCTTGAATATAACTATGGTCGCTAGCACAGCTATTCCTACTGCAGCCGACAAGACCATCTGCGAAGGCCAGACTGCTGCCTTGACAGCTACAGGAACCGGAACTATCAGATGGTATGCTAATAATACGACTCCGACGGTTTTGGCTACAGGAAGTTCTTACATGACTCCAGAGCTAAGCACAACTACATCTTATTTTGTAGAGCGCGAAACACCGCAGACAGTTGGCCCGGCTACAATTGCTGGAGGCGCGACTGTAGATAACGCGACTGCTAGAAACAGATATTCTATTTTCAGCTCTACTGCTCCTGCAAGGCTAAAAAGTGTATTGATCAATACAAGCGCTACAGGAGAAGTAATGGTCGAGTTGCAAAATAGCGCTGGAGCAATGCTAGAATCTAAAGTAATAAAATTGGCTGCTTCGGGAACGCAAGAGATTGACTTGAATTTCTTTGTTCCGGCAGAAAACAACTTGAGATTAGTCTTAAGAGAAATTTCTGGAGCTAGTATTTATAGAGCAGATTCGGGAATCACTTATCCCTACACGAATGGAATCGTATCAATAACAGCTAATAGCGGAAGCGGAACATTCCTGACTTTCTTCAACTGGAAATTACAGACATTCAAAAGTACCAGAGACGAAGTTGTTGTGACCGTAAAACCAAACCCTGCGATAACTACAATTACTCCAAATACCAAAATTGCAGGCGATGCAGGCTTTACTTTGACCGTAAACGGAACTAATTTTGTAAACGGAGAATCTATAATCAGTTGGAACGGCGTAAACAAAACTACGACTTTTGTAAGCGCGACTCAATTAACAGCTCCAATCCTAGCCTCTGAAATTACGAGCAGCGGTACCATTGATGTAAAAATCAACAACACTTGCAATAGTTTTTCGACAGTAGCAACTGCTTTCACGATTACAGCACCAACCTCGACTACATGGAACGGTACTTCTTGGTCGTACGGAGCACCAACAGCAAGTGTTGATGCGATCATAAACGGAAATTTCTCAACAAGCACTAATGGTTCTTTCACTACAAAAAGCCTAACCGTAAACTCTGGCTATACAATAATTGTAACTACAGGAACAAGCCTTACCGTTAGCAATGGCATTACAAACAATGCAGGCGCTGCAAACTTTATAGTAGAAAACAATGCCAATTTAATCCAGACGAATAACGCTACAAATACAGGGCTAATTACTGTCAAAAGAAACAGTGCGCCATTGTATCGTTTTGATTATACCTTATGGTCATCGCCAGTTAGCGGACAAAACCTTCGCAGTTTTTCGCCTTCAACTCTAACAAACAGGTTTTACATTTACAATCCTGTGCTTGGAAATAATGGCAGTTACGAAGCCATCTATCCTGCCCAAAACGAAGCAACGTATACTTTTGCACAAGCAAAAGGTTATCTGATACGAGTTCCTGACAATCATGCTTCTTATGTAAGTTCTTCAATTCCTGGAGTTTCTTATAACGGAGTTTTTATCGGAATTCCATACAATGGAAGCTATAGCTTTGCACTTTCTAATGCTAATAACGGATTTAATCTTGTAGGAAATCCATATCCATCAGCAATTTCGATTTCGGGATTATTTTCTTCCAATTCTAATGCAATTGACGGAACAATTTGGTTTTGGAGAAAAAGAAACGGCGTGGCTGGAAGCGGCTATGCAACAACTACAGGACTTGGAATGACAAGTGCTCAACCTGAAGTTGCTGCCATGAATCCGAATGGTATCATCAGCACCGGACAAGGATTTTTCGTGAAAGTAAAAAATGGCGCAACGCAATCAACGCTAAATTTCAACAACAGCATACGTTCTACTAATACAGGCATCTTTTTGAGAAACGGTAGCCTAGAAAACCATTCCGATTCTGATGAAGCTGAAAAACACCGTATTTGGTTGAATTTGTCAAATGAAACTGATGTCGTGAGCCAGACTTTGCTTGGCTATATGGCCGGAGCTACCGAAGGAATAGATTATGGAATTGAAGGAAAATATTTCAACGATAGTCCAATTGCCTTGACCTCTTATATCGATAACTCGGAATATGCCATACAAGGAAGAAGCTTGCCTTTCTCTCCAGAGGATATTGTTCCGTTAAGCTTTAAAACGAATACGCCAGGAAATTATAGTATTGCTATCGATCATGTGGACGGTCTTTTTGAAACCGACCAAGACATCTTGTTAAAAGATAATCTGACGGAACAAATCCATAACCTGAAAACGTCAAGCTATAGCTTTTCAACAGAATCTGGAAACTTTACCAATCGATTTGAAATCGTATACAGAAGCTTGCTAGGTGTAGAAACTCCTACCGTAAACACCAACAGTATCGTGATTTATAAAAAGAACGAAGCCCTTCACATCAATTCCGGAAACTATATCATGGATAAGATTGAGCTATATGACGTAAGTGGCAGGCTTATTTACACAAAGCTAGGTGTGGATGACAACGAAGCGACTATTTCAAATCTTTTAATTGCAAACCAAGTACTGCTTGTAAAAATTACTACTGCAGAGAATGGCGTTGCCATCAAAAAAGCAGTTTACTAATTAATAAAAAGGAAACCATGAGAGATACAGTAATAAAAACTTGCAGCTTGATTTTCTTCTTATTTACGACACTATCTGCGTTTGCAGATAATCCTGAAGAAGTTCCTGAAGATTTAGACGGCCCAACCGCTCCAATCAGCGATCATATTTGGCTATTAGCCTTAGTAGGATTTGCTTATATATTCTTAAAATACAGATCAAAAAGAGTTGCAGAAAACTTGTAAAATTCTAAGACTGATATTTTAACAATAAATTCCATGACAAAAATTATGCTTTTGTAGGTATAAAACCCTAATCAAAACCATAACTCCCTATTAGCTAAAGGCTTGCAAAACCAGTATTTGTAAGCCTTTACGTTTTTTTACAATATATTTTGACTGTTTTATGTTAAAATTCGAAAAAAGTTTTTATATTTGACTACCCAAATCTAATATTAATCTTTAAAACCTATAAAATAGCCGCTCAAGTTACTAAGCCCCTGTAACCCGGAGCAAAAAAATCCCAAATCTATTTTATCGTATTTATCATTAATCTAAACCCCATAAGATTATGAAAAAAACCTACCTACTAGGCTGTAAGCTAGCGCTTACACTATTTCTTGTATTGCTTACTTCCGTGAGCTATTCGCAAAATCAAACATTTACATCTTCTGGAACTTTCACTGTACCCGTAGGCGTCACCAGTATTACTGTTGAAGCATGGGGCGGCGGTGGAAAAGGCGGAACACGAACCAATAACAGCGGTGGCGCTGGTGGCGGTGGCGGTGGCGCTTATGTTCGAAGCGTACTAACTGTAGTACCTACAACTTCTTATACCGTAACTGTCGGAGCAGGAAGTACAAGCACTGCCGCGGGAGGTGACTCTTGGTTCGGATCAAACACACTATTACTTGCCAAAGGAGGAGAAAGCGTTGCCAATAACACAACAGGAGGCGGCAATGGAGGCGCTGCAGGTGCCAGTATTGGCGACTTCAAACGCTCTGGCGGAAATGGTGCCAACGGTTCAGCCCTTATAACACTTTATGGCGGCGGCGGTGGTTCATCCGCTGGAACAGCACTTGACGGAGTCAGTGGAAATACAGCTAATGGCGGTACAGCTCCCGCAGGCGGAGGAAATGGTGGTGCCGGAGTTGGATCAGGTACTCAAAATGCTGGCGGGACAGACGGCTCCAACCCTGGCGGTGGCGGTGGCGGTGCCAAGAAAACAAGCGGTTCCTCTAATAGAAATGGAGGTGATGGCGGAAACGGACAGGTAATCATTACTTACACGTTGCCAAACGGTCCGGGTGGCGTTACTTCTGCCTTACAATTATGGCTACGTGCTGACTTAGTAAACGGTACTTCAACAGTTACAGACAATACCAATGTAACCTCATGGCAGACACAAGCGATGGGAAGCAATGCAACAGTACATACAGCAGGACAGGAACCTAAATACAAAAACAACCAAACTGATAACGTCAATTTTAACGCCGTTATTGATTTTGACAATATCTCGACAGAAGCATCGAGCAGCTATAATTATGCTTTAGCAGGCCAGCAATACCTTGGCGGTAGTACAGGATACTATACTCAAGACGTGTTTGTAGTTGTCATTCCGAATGTCACCGTAAACAGCTCTTTCGGAAGTATGGACATATTCTGTGCAGATTCTGATACTTCAACACAAACAAATGACGCTACCGGCGTTGGCTTTGGAGCTTATTCACAACGATTCAACAACGAAGTCCTTTCTTATGCCTACAATACATCTTCAGGATTAGGAAATGGATATGGAGTTGCAGAAACAAGTACCTCAAAAACATATTCTAATGTCGGTATAATCAACACTAGAAATAATTCTGGTTCGACAGCGCAAGAACTTTTTTATAACGGATTGAATGTCGTAAATACAACCTCAACAGGAACTTTCATGAACTTATCCAATGGAAAATACTGGATTGGACGAAGCGAAGGCTGGAAAGCTACCCTTGACGGAAGAGTTGCAGAAATCATTACGTTCAGTTCTCGTAAAAATGATGCTTCCGAAAGAATCAAAATCGAAAGTTATCTGGCTATCAAATACGGTATCACCATGGGCGTTAATGGTACGTCGCAAAACTACGTAAATTCAGACGGAACAGTAATCTGGAACACGACTGCCAATGCAGGATTCAACTGGAATATTGCAGGAATCGGAAGAGACGATCTTTCAAAATTAAATCAAAAACAATCCCGAAGTGTCAATTTAGCTACTGATGTAGCCATAGGATTAGGAGAAGTTGCGGCCACAAATACAGCAAATGCAACAACTTTTTCAACCAATAAAGATTATTTGGTATGGGGATGCAACAACGGCTCTTTTGCTTCTTCAGGAACAACAACCAACGTAAACTTAGGAGGTCTTACCACTTCTTTTATTTCTGGAAACAGAAAATGGAAAATCGTAGAAACTGGTACCGACGTAGGTCAGACCGTCGTTTCTCTTCCTAAATCATCTTTAACTTCGAACTTTACCAAAACGGCAACACAAGAATATGTATTGATCGTTTCGTCAAGCAGTGCTTTCGGCAGCAATGACATTGTGGATATTATTCCGCTGACCGATACAGGCAGCAACTATGAGGCATGGTATGACTTTGACAGTACGAAATACTTTAGCTTTGGTGTTGCCAACCAATTCGACAGCAAATACAGATTAGACAACCAGACTGGAGACTTTGTATTGGGAGAAAAAAACATCAATCTAAATTCAAGCTTTACCGTTTCTGGATGGATCAGACACACAAGCGGCGGTGGTGCAGTTCTTGCAAAAAATGGTGCCTATCAGTTCTACATCAACGCTTCTAATAAGCTAGTTGGAAACTGGAACGGTGCTGACAGGATTACGAGCACTACTTCTATTAATAATGGAAAATGGCATTATGTAGCAGTTACTTTCGCTAGCGGAACCGCAAATCTTTATATCGACGGTGTTTTAGATGCAACAGCTTCTAGCCTTCCTACTCCTGTTTCAAACACAGCTAACTTTTCTATTGGTGCGGTTTGGCAAGGAAAATCAACTATCACAAGCACTTTCTCTGGCGATATTGATGAAATCAGAATCTGGAACAATGCGCTGACAAGCACTCAAATCCGCTTTGTGATGAATCAGGAAATAGAAAAAACCGGACCCGCCACTAACGGAAGAACCATTCCGAGCACAATTACAAAAAACGATATTTCCGTAATTCCATGGAACAGTCTTCAAGCTTATTACGATTTGAATACTTTTTACGGAACGTCCATCAAAGATAAATCCGACAACAATCGTTGGGCAAGAATCAAATACCTTACGGTTGACAAAAACATCGTAGGCACGCAAACAGCGCCAATGCCTTATGTATCTACAACAGACGGAGCCTGGGCTACAATCGCAACATGGACAAACGGTACTTTGCAGGAGCTTCCGAACAATGTATCTATTGTAAACAGCAGCATCCCTGTAGATTGGAATATCGTACAAACTTCGCACAATGTTACTTCAGTAGGAAACAAGACGGTCTTAGGATTAATCGTTAGCAACAATACGCTCAGTGCCCAAAACGATACCAAACTAGAGGTTTCTCATTACTTGAAAGTAAACGGAAAAATCGACTTGGTAGGAAAATCACAGCTGCTACAGACATTAAATAGCGATCTAGACCCGACAAGTTCAGGTTCTTTAGAAAGAGACCAACAAGGAACTAGCAACAAATACAATTACAACTACTGGTGTTCTCCTGTAGGTACCCCAAATAGCACTACCAACAACAATAATTATACTGTAAATAGCGTACTGAGAGACGGAACAACCGCAACTCCACAAACGATCTTATGGACATCGGCCAATGATGCAATTGCTGGTTCGCCTATAACATTGAGCAACAAATGGATTTATAAATTCCAAAGCTCTTCTAATAATTATGCCAACTGGATTTATGTCGGACATACCGGAGCTTTGAAAGCTGCTCAAGGTTTTACGATGAAAGGAAGTGCCGCTGCAACGCCAAACCAAAATTATACTTTTGTCGGCAAGCCAAACAATGGAAAAATCCAATACAGTATCGGTCCGAACTTATTGAATCTAGCAGGAAATCCGTATGCTTCTGCTTTAGACGCAACTGCCTTTATCAATGACAATTTGACTTCGACAACAGGAACTTTATATTTCTGGGATCATTTTGGCGGCGAAACTCACGTATTGCTATCGTATCTAGGGGGTTATGCGGCGAGAAATCTTGTCGGAGGAGTTGTTGCCATGTCACAGCCAGAGCTTGAAGACATCGGACCTGGGTCAAAAGCCCCAAACCGATATGTGCCAGTAGGACAAGGATTCTTTGTGACATCAAGCAATATCGGAGGCGATATGATTTTCAATAACAACCAAAGACAGTTTGCAAAAGAGAATCACGCCGATTCAAATGCGATGTTCAGAAATGGAAACCGAACAATTCCTCATGCTAATCATTTCGAGAACAATTCAGAAAATTTGGGAGAAGATCCTGATAATTTCATCAAAATAAGGCTTGGATTTGATTCAAGAAATAATTATCACAGGCAAATATTATTAGGCTTCATGAACGAAAATGCAAGCAGTGAGATTGAGCCAGGCTATGATGCAATCCATATTGACAGCCAAGTCAACGACATGTATTTTATCCACAACGGAACCAAATTGGTAATCCAAGGCGATGGTTATTTCAACACAGATAATATCTATCCTTTGGCCGTAAAAGCGGACGCCGCCGGAAATGTAAAATTCATGCTTGACAAAGTAGAAAACCTAGATGAAGATCAAGAAGTCTACATTTTTGATAACATGACCGGAATCTACCACAGCATTAAAAACAACATTTTTCAGGTAAATCTTGACGCTGGATTACACGACAGAAGATTCTCTTTGAGATTTTCTACAACCGAAAATCTAGGCACTGTCGACCATGGACTTGAAGAAGGCATTGACATCGCTTTTACAAGCAACAACAATACATTACACATCAAAAATAAATTGCTAGACACCACCATAACTTCAGTTGAGGCATATACACTTTTAGGCCAGAATTTACGTTCGTGGAATGTTGAAAACGAAATACAACAAAATATCCAAATTCCGATTTCTAACTTAAGTACAGGAGCTTATATCGTTAAGGTAAAAACTACAAAAGGTGACTTGAGTACAAAAATCATTGTAAGATAATTATAATTTATGGGGATTATAATTTAGGTTTGTTTAATAAAAAAGTCCCGATTTCTCGGGACTTTTTACTTTTATAGTATTCAAAAATTATTGCAATAATGTTTTTAGACCGTCAAAATCTAGCGTATGTTTTTCGCCTGTAATCAAATCTTTTACGCTAAAACTTTCGGTTGCAATTTCATTAGAACCTGCCATGACCACAAAAGGAATCTGGCGCTTTTCTGCATGTTTGAACTGCTTGTCCAGTTTTGCTTTGTCTGGATATAATTCTACTTTTATTCCTTCATTTCTTAATCGGGTAATGGCCTGCATAGCATAAAAAGCTTCTTCATTTCCATAATTGAAAAAGATAGCTTTTGAAGAAACTGTTACCGTTTCCGGGAAAAGACTTAGTTCGTCCAAAACCAAGTAAATTCGGTCAAGTCCAAAAGAAATTCCGACCCCGCTCATGTTTTTCAGTCCAAAAATTCCAGTCAGGTCATCATACCTGCCTCCGCCTCCGATAGAACCCATGGCCACGGTTTTTGGGGCGGCCACTTCAAAAATAGCTCCCGTATAATAATTCAGTCCGCGAGCCAAAGTGACATCCAAATCAAAATTCGATTTTTTCAAGCCCAATTTAGCAATCGTATCGCAGATGAACTGCAACTCCTCTACTCCTTTTCTGCCTTCTTCAGATGATGACAAAAGTTCGGAAAGCTGGCTGATTTTTTCAGAAATCGTTCCTTTAAAATGAAACAGCGGCTGGACTTTTTCTATGGCTTCTGCTGAAATTCCTTTTTCGAGCATTTCTTTTTTTACGCCGTCCTCGCCTATTTTATCTAGCTTGTCCAATGCTACGGTAAAATCAATCAGCTTGTCGCTTGCGCCGATAACTTCTGCAATTCCAGATAGTATTTTTCGATTGTTGATTTTTATAGTAACGCCTTCCAGACCTAATTCTGCAAAAACCGAATCGTACAATTGCACTAATTCTACTTCTTGCCACAAAGATGTCGAACCTACAACATCGGCATCGCATTGATAAAATTCACGAAAGCGACCCTTCTGCGGATTATCGGCTCTCCATACCGGCTGAATTTGATATCTCTTGAAAGGAAATTCCAATTCTCCTTGACGCTGCACGACATATCGGGCAAAAGGCACAGTCAGGTCATAGCGCAATGCTTTTTCTGACAAAGAATTGGAAAATTTAGCCAGATTATTTGCTTCCAAAGCCGCCAAATCAGCTTTTTTGACTTTATCGCCAGAATTCAAGATTTTAAAAATTAAGCGGTCTCCTTCCTCTCCATACTTCCCCATGAGGGTTTCCGAATTTTCAAAAGACGGCGTTTCAATAGGCTGATAGCCAAATTTTTCAAAATTGGTTTTGATGATTTGGATGATATACTGTCGTTTCGAAACCTCGATCGGAGAAAAATCTCTGGTTCCTTTTGGAATTCCTGGTTTGGCCATTTTTTGACTTCTTAGATTGTACTTTAAACTTATGCAAATATCTTATTTTTATTTGGGATTTGGGAAAATAGAATCGGGTTTCAACTTTTGACTTTCGGCTTGCCACTTTTGTTCTAAAAATTCATACTTTAGAGCCATAAAACAGAAACATGTTCAAACTGCTGAAAGAAAATGTGCATATCGCAATCGGTTCCATTCGGACACAGTTATTGCGTACTATCCTTACGGTACTTATCATTGCAATCGGAATCACGGCATTGGTCGGAATCCTTACTTTGGTATCAGCTTTAGAAAATACCATCAGCGGCAACTTTTCGTCTATGGGCGCCAACACGTTTTCGATGGGCCAATATGACGCTTCAGCACAAATCAACCGAAATAACAATGTCGAAAAGATAAATCCGATTATCAGTTATCCACAGGCAAAGGCTTTCCAAGAGAAATACTCCTATCCTTTTACTTCAACTTCTTTATCATTTACGGCGACTTCAACAGCCGAAATTAAGTTTGAAAACAAAAAGACCGATCCAGATATTTCAGTTTTAGGAGTCGATGAAAACTTCCTCATCAATTCGGGTCTGGAAACTCAAATGGGACGAAATTTTACCGGATTTGACATCCAAAACAATAATTATGTCTGCGTAGTAGGTTCTGATTTTTTAAAAGGACTTTTAAAAGATATAAACCCGATTGACAAAGTGCTGTCTATTAGAGGTGCCAAATTTAGGGTGATTGGCGTATTGAAAGAGAAAGGTTCTACTTTCGGAAACAGCCAAGATTTGCGAGTATTAATTCCGACACAGATAGCACGTTCCTTATTTACTGCTCCCAACATCAATTATGACTTAAAAGTACTTGTTGGGAAAGAAGAATTATTAGATGCCGCTGTAGATGACGCCATTATCACGATGCGAAAAGTTCGAAAACTAAACCCTGTTGAAGAAAATAATTTCGGAATCACCAGAAGCGATGAGCTATTAGAAATGCTCCGATCTCAAACGGAATTTATGGGTTATGCGGCTTGGATAATTGGTATTATAACTGTCTTCGGGTCATCGATTGCTTTAATGAACATCATGATTGTTTCGGTGACGGAAAGAACACGCGAAATCGGAGTCCGAAAAGCACTTGGCGCTAAACGTTCGACCATTGCTTTCCAATTTTTTACAGAAAGTCTTGTTATTGGACAGCTGGGCGGTTTTGTGGGAATTATCCTCGGCGTACTGATTGGCTATGGAATTTCTACTGGGCTGGATTTTGAATTTGTCGCTCCTTGGAAAGCTATTATTGCTGCTGTAATTATCAGTTTTATCGTAGCTTTATTTTCGGGACTCTATCCTGCTATAAAAGCCGCTTACCTGGATCCTATCGAGGCTTTGAGATACGAATAAATCAATTTAACCGTCTGATTTTAATCCAAAAATCATCCGGTCATTGTCGTAAATATCTTTTCTCAATTCTATATCCTTAAAGTTTTTTGCTTGCAACAAATCCATCATTTCTGTTCCTAGATACTGATTGATTTCAAAATAAAGCTGTCCTTTTTCGACAAGGTTTTTTTGTCCTAATTCAGCAATTTTTCGATAGAAAATTAGGGCATCGTCATCTTCAACAAACAATGCCAAATGCGGCTCGTAGTCCAAAACATTCTTTTTGATTTCTTCTTTTTCAAGATTTCTCACATACGGCGGATTGGAAACGATAATGTCAAAATTCTGTCCCAAATCTTCAGTTTCTAAAATATTTTTTAATAGAAAAGTCACATCTGCTTCATTTTTCATCGCATTCCTTTTTGCAGTTTCCAGCGCTTTTTCAGAAACATCAATAGCAAAAACTGTGGCATCTTGAAGATTTTTGGCCAATGAGATAGCAATACAGCCGCTTCCTGTCCCGATATCAAGAATTTTTATTTTTCCTTTAAATTCATTTTTCTTGACAATCCATTCTACCAACTCTTCTGTTTCTGGACGCGGAATCAGCGTATTTTCATTGACTTCAAATTCTAATCCGTAAAAATGGGCGTTACCTAAAATATATTGTATTGGAATTTCTTTTTGCAACTTTTCCGTAATCGAATTCCACTTTTCAAGTTCTTCATCAGAAAAAGAAAATCCTGGATCCAAAGCTAAATCAATCCTTTTCATCTGGTGCAAATCTTCTAAAATGATATAAAAGAAACTTTCTGTTTCAAGTAAATCATATAGCGGAGTGAGTTTTTCGACAAAAAGAGTTTTGTAGTCTTTAGCAAGCATTCTTTCGTAATTTATGATTCAAGATTAGCAGTCAAAAGTCCTGACTATTTCAGACACTTTTTTGACTAAATTTTCTTTTGATTTTGAAGAAAGGAACAAAATTACCCTTTCTTCTTCGTAATGTCTATTCGCGCTAAAGACAAAGTCTAGTTTTCCATCGCGGTCGATATCCCCGACAAAAATTAGTTCTACGAAAGTATCATTAAAAGAATCTTCTTTTAAAAGCAATTTTTCAGGAGTATCTTTTGTAGAAATAAAAAGCTTGTAGTTTTCCACTTTATGCCAAGGTACAGGATTTTCACTGCCATCTTCCATCGTCTCTCCTTTTTCGATGATATCTCCCTCGCCTCTCAAAAAGTATTCAACATTGTTGAAAGTAAACGCTATTTTCTCTTTTGGCCAGATTCGTTTTTGAGAAATTTTCAACGACTTCACTTCTCCTAATTTTAACTCCGGATAATCCATGAAAAGAACCGTTTTATTTCGAGATTCAATTGTCTTTGTAGAATCGCCGCTGCATTCTGAAAAACCACTTTCAAGGCCAAAATCGGCTTTCCCTAAATAATATTTCCCATTCTTTTCATATAATTCAATCCAATCTTTGGTAAGCAAATTTGCTGGATTATTACCTTCCCAATCTCTAAAAGTAGAAGCTAATAAAATAGCAAAATCATTTTTGAACTCTTCATCTGCAACTGTTTCAACGGATTTTGTCTCTATCGAAGAAACTTCTTTTTTAACAGACAAAGTATCGTTCGCTTCCTCAGTTTTTGTCTTGGCTTTTGTACAGGAAACTAAAATTGAGAACAAAAACACTAATGCAAATAGCTTCTTCATAGATTATAATATTTTTAGCATCCAAACCGGACAAGAGGTATGACCTGTATTGCCCATCGGCGCATCTAAATAATCAAAGTCAAATTTCTTGTAAAGCTTTTGGGCTTCTTCCATGTAAGGCATGGTTTCAAGATAGCATTTTTCATAGCCAAATTCTTTTGCTTTGCTGAGGCATTTCTCCATCATCTTTGCACCTAGACCCAATCCTCTGGCTTCTGATAAAAAATACATTTTCTGCAATTCGCAGACGTCTTTTGGTCCATTTTCAAGCTGTGCCACACCTGCCCCGCCTATAATTTTTCCGTCTTTTTCAACAACAAAATAAGCAGATTTTGGCGCTGAATAATTCTCCTGCATAAAATCAAGCGACGGATCGGCATAGGCCGTACCGACTTTTGGCACATTATGTTCAATCAAAACCTCGCGAATCACTTTGGCAATCGCAACGTTGTCAGTCTTTTGGATTTCTCTTATTATAATCGTACTCATTCTTGGCGGAAAAACTTATTTTTGTGACGTGAAGATACACGAAAAATACATAAAACGATGCATCGAGCTTGCCAAAAATGGACTGGGAACAACCTATCCGAATCCGTTGGTAGGAAGTGTTATCGTACATGAAAATAAAATTATCGGCGAAGGTTGGCATAAAAAAGCGGGCGAGCCGCATGCCGAAGTCAATGCCGTCAATTCTGTAAAAGACAAATCTTTGCTTGCTGAATCGACAATTTATGTCAGTCTGGAACCTTGCAGTCATTTTGGAAAAACACCTCCTTGCTGCGACTTGATTATCCAGCAAAAAATCCCCAATATTGTTATCGGCACCATCGATCCCTTTGCTAAAGTTTCTGGAAACGGAATCAAAAAACTGATTGAAGCGGGCAGAAATGTGACAGTCGGAATTCTGGAAAAAGAATGCAATGAACTGAACAAGCGCTTTTTTACGTTTCATCAGAAAAAAAGACCTTATACAATCTTAAAATGGGCAGAAAGTGCTGACGGCTTTTTAAGTCCAAATACTAAAGAAGAACAAAAGCCGGTTTGGATTACTAATACGTATTCCCGTAAAATGGTTCACAAATGGAGGACTGAAGAGCAAGCAATTTTAGTAGGGACACAAACGGTTTTAGATGATAATCCAAGACTAGATTCCCGCGACTGGAAAGGAAATAACCCGATACGGATCGTACTAGACAGGACTGGAAAAATCTCTAATGGCTATTTTGTAAAAGACAATACAACCAAAACAATTATCATTACCGAACAGGAAAAATTAACAAATTCTGAAAATATTATTTTTGAAAATGTTATCTTTGATAGTAGCCTTCCTGATTCCATTTTGGAAATTTTATATAAAAATGATATCCAATCGGTCATCATCGAAGGTGGAAAAAAAACGTTGCAGACTTTCATTGACGCAGGTCTTTGGGATGAAGCACGGGTTTTTAAAGGAACACATTTTTTTCTATCCGGAACAGCAGCCCCTAAGCTTAAAGGAGAATTAATCGAAAGGAAAAACATCTTGAATGACGAACTTTTAATTTTCAAAAGCCATGGTTAATACGATAATTTTTGATTTTGGAGATATTTTCATAAACCTGGATTTCAATGCTATGGAAAATGCCATGAAATCACTAGGGCTCAAAGAATGGAATGAAGATCTAGACAAGCTGAATTATAAATTTGAGAAAGGAAAGATCAAGGAAGAAGATTTTTTGAAAGGAATCCAAAATTATATTCCGAAAGCTTCTTTAGAGCAGATAAAAAACGCTTGGAGCAAAGTCCTACTAGATTTTCCTTTGTATCGATTAGAATTCTTGCAAAAGCTTTCACACAATTACCAACTGTTTTTATTGAGCAATACTGACGCTATCCATGTAGAACAGTTCGAAAATATGGTAGGCGAATCTTTCAGTCGCGATTTTTATCAATGTTTTGAAAAGGTCTATTTTTCTTTCGAAATAGGACAGCGAAAACCAGAACCAGAAGCCTTTAACTATATTATCAACAAGCACGAATTATCCCCTAAGCGGACCTTATTTGTAGACGACAGGAAAACCAATACCGATGTTGCAGAAAGCCTTGGCTTCCAAGTTTGGAATCTGCAGGTCGGCGAAGAAGATGTGGTAGACTTGTTCGATAAAAAAATCATCTCTTTATAGGTTTGGAAATAAAAGACACTTATAGGACGCTTGACTTTCCTTCGGAAGAAGTTTTATACAAAGAAAAAAACAGCAAGTTTTTCGGCTATGCCTTCCCGATTTCTTCAGAAGAACAAGCAAAAGATTTTCTTGACGACTTACGCAAACAACATCATTCCGCAAGACATTGGTGTTATGCCTTCCAACTCGGAACAGAAAAAATTCATTTCAGGGCCAATGATGACGGCGAACCTAGTAATAGTGCCGGAATGCCTATTTACGGACAGATTCAATCTTTTGAAATCACGAATGTTTTAGTTGTAGTTGTACGCTATTTTGGAGGCGTAAAATTAGGAGTCGGCGGCTTGATTTCAGCCTATAGAACTGCCGCCCAAATGGCTTTGGAAGCTTCTGAAATCGTAGAAAAAACTATCGATATCCACTATTTAGTTTCTTTTGACTACAAAAACATGAACAAGGTGATGCGGGTCATCAAAGAAAAAAACCTTGACATTGTTTCCCAAAAAATGGAAATGAGCTGTGAAATTGAACTAAAAACTCGAAAAAAAAATGCCGAAATAGTATTCGACATTTTTTCAAATTTATATGAAATCAGCATTAAATTGAAAGAATAAATTACAAAAATGCGAATTCAATATTATTCTTCAATAAACGCTAAAAGTTTCTCAACAACATAACTTGGAGGAAGGGTCGGACGCCCTGTTTTCATGTCAACAAATACTAACACAGAATTGCCGATTGTTAATAACTCATTTTCTTCGTTATAGATTTCGTAGTCAAATTCTATCTTGACAGAAGTCTGGCTTTTAAAGATTGTCTTTACCCGAATCAAATCGTCATAACGCGCCGGTTTTTTGTAATTCATGGAAAGTGAAACTACTGGAAGCATAATTCCGTTCTCTTCCATCCATTTATAAGAAAGGCCAAGGTTTCTGAGCCATTCCACGCGACCCATCTCAAAATATTGGGCATAATTGCCATGATAAACAACTCCCATTTGGTCCGTTTCGGCATAGCGAACCCGTACTTTAAATTCATATTCTCGCATGTCTTTTTTCAGTTTAAATTTAAGGTTAAGACAATGTTTTTATACTGTGTACTTACAACAATATTTTTACAAAATCAACATGTAATTAATTTTTTTTTACAGATTTTTGTCACATATTTGTTCTCCCGAAGAAGTTACGAAAGATGCACTTTTTCTTTTGTAGGATTTACTTTAAAAAACATAATAATTTATCTTAATATATGAACAAAACTGCGCAATCGGTATGGGAAAATTGTCTCTCATTTATAAAGGACAACATTCAAGATCAAGCCTACAAAACTTGGTTTGAACCAATTAAATCGGTTGAGCTAACAGACAATGCTTTATATATTCAAGTTCCTAGTAAATTTTTCTATGAATGGCTAGAAGAACATTATGTTAAATTATTAAAAGTTGCGTTGACAAAAGAACTTGGAAAAAACGCAAAGTTACTGTATAAAATCAAAATGGAAAACACTTATGGCAACAAACAACCGTTTACGGAACAATTGCCAAGTGCTCATCGTTCTCCTGTAAAAGCTCAGGATGTCGACGTTCCATTGCAAAATAAAAATCCAGAGCTAAAAAATCCATTTATCATTCCTGGAATCAGAAACGTTAAAATCGAATCACAGCTGAATGCGAATTACAGTTTTGATAATTTTCTCGAAGGTGATTCTAACCGATTAGCGCGTTCTGCAGGTATGGCTGTTGCTAACAAGCCGGGCGGAACTTCCTTTAATCCTTTGTTGATTTTTGGCGGTGTTGGTTTGGGAAAAACGCATTTAGCGCACGCTATTGGTGTTGAGATCAAAGACAAATATCCTGAAAAAACGGTACTTTATATTTCTGCCGAGATTTTCACGCAGCAATATATCGACTCGGTAAAGAAAAATACACGTAATGACTTTATTCATTTCTATCAATTAATTGACGTCTTAATTATAGACGATGTGCAATTCTTATCAGGAAAGACAGGAACGCAAGACGTTTTTTTCCACATATTCAACTACCTGCATCAAAACGGAAAACAAGTCATCCTTACTTCTGACAAGGCTCCGGTAGACATGCAAGATATCGAGCAGCGATTGCTTTCACGTTTCAAGTGGGGACTTTCGGCCGAATTGCACCAACCTGATTACGAAACAAGGATTTCTATCTTAAAAAACATCCTGTACCGTGATGGTGTTGAAGTTCCGGAAGAAATCATTGAATATGTAGCTAGAAATATCAAATCGAATGTCCGTGAATTAGAAGGAGCTATTATTTCCTTGATTGCACAATCTTCTTTCAACAAAAAAGAAGTGACTTTAGATTTGGCAAAACAAGTTGTTGAAAAATTCGTAAAAAACGTAAAGCGCGAAATTTCAATCGATTATATCCAAAAAGTAGTTTCAGATTATTTCCAATTGGACCTGGACATGCTTCAATCAAAAACAAGAAAGCGCCACGTGGTACAAGCCAGACAGCTAGCCATGTTTTTCGCTAAAAAATACACAAAAGCCTCTTTAGCCAATATCGGATCTCAAATTGGAGACCGCGATCACGCAACCGTATTACACGCCTGCAAGACCGTTGACAATCTAGTTTCGACAGACAAACAGTTTAAGAAATTTGTTGACGATATCAATAAGAAATTATCTTTATAAGAATTCAGACCTTCTGAAATCCAAAATCTGATAACCTACATTTTACAATTATGCCTGTAAAAATCTTGATGGTCTGCCTCGGAAATATTTGCCGTTCGCCTTTGGCAGAAGGAATTTTACAATCTAAACTCCCTCGAGACAAATTCCTCGTAGATTCAGCCGGAACTGGCAATTGGCATGTAGGCAAACAGCCTGATTCCCGTTCTATATCCATTGCAAAATTAAAAGGACTTGATATTTCAAGGCAGAAAGGCAGATTATTTACTACAAAAGATTTTGAAACCAATGATTATATTTTTGTAATGGACAATTCCAATTATAAAGATGTGATCCGATTGGCTCCAAACGCAGAAGCAAAATCAAAAGTCAGCTTGATTCTCAACGAACTTTTTCCTGACGAAAATGTAGACGTCCCTGATCCGTATTTTGGATTGGAAGACGGATTCGCAAATGTATACGGAATGCTGGACGAAGTATGCGAAATCATAGCTGAAAAACTTATAGCAAAACATCAATGAAAATCCTAGGAAAATTATACCTCATTCCCACTACTCTTGGCGAAAGCGATCCGATGGACGTACTGCCTCAGACCGTTAAAAGAGCCATTGACTTCATTGATTATTATATTGTAGAAAACGAAAAAACAGCCAGAAAATCTATTAAAGCTGTCCATCCCGAAAAGAAACAGCCCGATTTAAAAATCAGCTTGCTAAATAAACATACCGAAGTCAAAGAACACGCCCAAATGATTGCTCCTTGCCTTCAGGGAATCAATGTCGGGCTAATGTCAGAAGCTGGATGTCCGGGTGTTGCCGATCCGGGTGCCGCCATCGTCAAAATTGCGCATGAAAAAGGAATTCAGGTTGTTCCGCTTGTAGGACCTTCTTCTATCTTATTAGCTCTTATGGGTTCGGGGATGAACGGACAGAGCTTTGCTTTCAACGGTTATCTTCCGATTGACAAATCGGAGAAGAAATCCGCTTTAAAAAATTTAGAAAAACTATCGCACGACAAAAACCAGTCGCAGCTTTTTATAGAAACACCTTATAGAAACAACAAGCTTTTAGAAGACATTCTTCAGACTTTACAGCCGAACACACATTTGTGCATCGCATGTGATATCACACTACCGACTGAGTACATCAAGACTTTAAGAGTAGCGGATTGGAAAAAAACAAAAGTCGATTTGCACAACCGACCTTGTATTTTTATCATTCATAAAATGTATTAGGCTAAAATAGATCTAAATAAAAAAGGAAGACTGACAAAATCAATCTTCCTTTTTTATTTTAAGCAAATCTGACGATTAGTTCAGCTTCACCTTTGCGTTCATATTGGCAATGATATGCGAAGTATCATACCCTCCAAATAGTTTAAAATAACTTTTCATTGAAGTACCAAAACCATCTTTGAATTTGCGTCTTCCGTTGCTATTCAGATAGCTTTTTACAGAACCCGCGCCGCCCAAATGTGCTGCAGCCAAGATTCCAGATTCGGTAATTTTTACGCCGTTGATAATCTTTCCTTCAAATTTTTCAATTTCTGCCGCAAGCTGTGCTTTGTTGATAGAAAGCAGTGCTTTGAAAGCTTTTTCTTGAAGTCTTGGACTATTCAGGAATTCTACTTTGCTTTTAATTCCGATAGAACGCAAGGCAGACATACCAAATTGGTATTTTCCCATGTATCCGAAAGAATTAACTAATTTGTATTGGCCTTGAGATTCTCTGATGGCGATTGCCTGTTTAAAGCCGGTGTACGATTTTCCTGTGTAAGGAAGTTCTAGATTAACATATTGGCTTTCATCTTGTGTGGGAACGGTACAAATGATTTCTTCATCTTCTCCTACATAAAACCAAGAGTTTTTTTCTGATTCTTTAGATGTAAAACCTAAAGTAATGAATGCGACTGAGACTATCAGACCCGCAAAAAAGTAACATTTTTTTATCATAAATTTGATTTCTCAAGCCCTGTCACCATCTTGAAATTTCTACGGGGCAAATATACGATAAATAATATGAATCTGAAAATCAGGCTGTTAATGTTTTCTAAAAATAGACAAAGTGCCATTTTATACCGCCTAACTCCCTGAATTCTAAAGTCGGGGCAGGAACCTTCACAGAATTAAAAATGGAAAAAAGCGTCTTTAAAAAGTGAGAATTGGTGTTAATTTTAGTCAAGTCAACATCCAAACTCAGGTAAAATTGCCTTGTTCTTTGCTTTTCAGGAAGAAAAATAGTGTTCACTAGCTCATCGTTTGCTGTAATCATTCCTTCACCTCCATAACCAACAGCAACATTCAGCCATTTCGGGATTTTTGACTCTTTAAAAAAGGAATGGACATTCGCCGAAAGCCAATACGTCTGTCCATTATAATCTTTCAAGATTTCTTCAGAAAAAGAAGCGCCCAAAACATCAGGCCTTGCTTTAGCATACGGACTTCGATGAAAGGAGAATTTAGGAACAATGCGCTGTTCTTTCCAAAGCAATTCTTGAGAAACGTATAATGCGGTTCCAGAAGCATTTGCTGCAACATCACCCCAAGAAAATCCCCATTCAGAAGAATAACCATCTAGGATTTCAACAGCTGTCAGAAACACGAAACCTGTCGTAGCGCCATAAATGAGCTGGTCTTTTTTAGAAACGCCACTCCAATCCAAAAGCTCGGCTCCAAAACGGCCAATATGATAGGACGAATAGACGTGCCCAGCTTTGTCCATCTGCAGCCAATGGGCATTGTCATTTTTAAAATGGAAGCTTGATTTTTCGTAATCGCTATACCAAAGCTGATTCAATCCGACTAAAGCCCCGCCAATTGCTATGCTTTCTGAGATTACGACGGCATTTCTTCGGGGAATATTTAAACTATCAGATGGCTTGAGAAAATCCTGAAATTGATTTTGCGCCAAGCCATCTGAGACTATTAGAAAAAATAAAAAATATACTACTTTAGAGAATCTCAAAACTATCTCTTGATTCCTTGTTTATTAACCCAAGCCACGTATTTCTGGCGATTTACTTCATGCTGTGCAGGAGTGACTGCAAACTCATGATATCCAAAATTAGTAACGCTGGCACAGAAATAAATATAATTGTGTTTTTCCGGATTCAAGACTGCATCGATTGCCGTCACGTCAGGCATTGCAATCGGCCCAGGAGGCAATCCAGTGTTTCGATATGTATTATAAGGAGAAACGGTCTCCAGGTCTTTATATAAAACTCTTTTGATAACTCGGTCGAAATCATTGGCTTCTTTTTTAACAGCGTAGATAACCGTCGGATCCGCTTCCAGCTTCATTCCGGATTGCAGTCTGTTTAAATAGACACCTGCAACTCTAGGCCTTTCATCTGTTTTTACTGTTTCTTTATGCACTATTGAAGCCAAAGCTGAAACTTCAAGCGGCGTAAGATTCAACGCTTCTGCTTTTGCCTTTCTGTCGGCATTCCAAAAATTGCGGTATTCTTTTGCCATTCTGTCTCGGAATTTTTCAGCAGATGTATTCCAGAAAAATTCATAAGAATTGGGAATAAACATGCTCAATACATTTTCTTCCGTAAATCCGTTTTCTTCTAAAAATGTCTTATCAGTAAACGCTTTCATCAAAGAAGTACTGTCGGCTTCAATCTGAGAACCAATTCTTCCCGCAAAATCTTCTAATCTTTCTTGATTATTGAAAGCAATTTTTGTTTCTAAAGGTTGGCGTAAAGAGTTGATAATATCGTTATTATTCATTCCTTTTTTCAAAAGAAATTTTCCTGCTTTTACATTGGTTACATACGATTTTTTCTCGGCAACCATTTTAAAGTTGTCCATATTATCAATGTATGGCGCCACAATTTTCTCTACAGAGGCATAATCAGAATCAGTAGGAATATATACGAAAACTTCCTTTTCATCGAATTTTGTATTGGCAGAAAAAATCTTTCTGTAAAGCATATAGCCGTAAATAGACAAGGCAAGCACTAAAAGCACTGAAAATATGACAAGGATTTTTTTGATTTTCACTTTGTAAATGTTTTTTTTAAGATTGCTGATTGATTAACTGAAACATCGCTTCATCTTTATAAACGCCGTCGATGAGATTCCATTGTTTTTTTATTCCGATTTTTTGAAAGCCAAAATTAGTAAAAAGCGTGACACTTGCTTCATTCTCGGGATTGATATTTGCAAATAACTGTTTTACGTTTAATTGCTTGAAAGAATAACCTATTAGGAGTTCAAGTGCTTGTGAACCGATACCTTGATTTCTATTTCCTTCGTCTTTGATAATAATTCCGATACCCGCACGATTATTTCTCGGATCGTATTCGAATAAATCAATCAATCCTACCGCTTGAAAAGTATCATTTTTACAGATTGCCAAACGCAATTGTTTTGCCTCATAAATGTCTTGATGTGCATTTTCGAGATATTGCCGGATGAGAAAACGACTGTATGGCGTCTGCGTATTGCTGAATTCCCATATCGATTCATCGTTTTCAATCGCAAAGATAAACTCAAGATCTTCAGGTTCGAGAGCACGCAGGTAGATGTTTTTTCCTTGCAGGGTTATCATTCAGATTAAATTAGGCGTTAGATTAAACTGAAATATTTCCTTCAAAGACAAAGGTAGCTGGGCCTTTCAAGAAAACATCAACGTATTTCCCTTCAGTTGGAGTAAAAGAAACTTCGAGTTTTCCGCCTTCTACATTCAGGTTGATTTTGTTAGATTCCGTCTTTCCCAAAGCTTTCATGGCTATGGCTACAGCTGTAGCGCCGGTTCCGCAAGAAAGCGTCTCATCTTCAACACCTCTTTCATAGGTTCTTAGTGAAAAAGTGTCAGCTGATTTTTGACTTACAAAATTAACGTTGCTTCCTGCCTTGCCATATAATTCGCCATATCGGATTGCCGCGCCTTTTTCTTTTACTTCGAAATGCTCTAGATCTTCTACCAATTGCACATGATGCGGCGAACCTGTATCTAAAAATACGTAACCATCTTCGATTCTGACTTCATCGACATCTTTCATCTGCAAAGAAACAATTCCATCATCAGAAATAGTAGCATGATGCAGTCCGTCTGTAGCAATAAAAGTTGCTTTATTTTTGATAATCCCTAAGCTTTTTGCAAAAGCAACCAAGCATCGTCCTCCGTTACCGCACATGGAACTTTGGTTACCATCAGAATTGTAATAGACCATTTTGAAGTCTGTCGAATTGTCATTTTCTAAAAGAATCAATCCGTCAGCACCTATCCCGAAACGTCTGTCGCAGAGGCTTTCTACCAGTTTGGTATTATTTTTGGAAAATACATCTTGACGATTATCAATCATGATAAAGTCGTTCCCGGTTCCTTGATATTTATAGAAATTGATTTGCATTTCGAAATTTTATTTTATTCAACCCTGTCAGAGTTAAGAACTCTGACAGGGTAAAATTAATTACAACAAAAGTACGAATATTAATGAAAAGTTAATCATTGTTAATCGTGAGTTAAACTCAAAATCACGATACAATTTTCAATCTATATTTACGATTAAATAACTTAATTATTAACATACTATGAAAAGATTTTCCGGTTTATTCTTAGTGTCCCTATTAAGTGGCGCGACCACTTTGGGCGCTTACAAGCTGTTTATCGAAAATGACGGCTTATTATCTAACAACAAAAAATCAATCGTAACCTCGGCCCCCGCCAATTATACCAAAAATGTAGGACTGGGTGCTGAAGCAGTTGATTTCACGGCCGCCGCAGACAATGCGGTACATACCGTAGTCCATGTCAAGAATCTTTCTTACAGGACTGTGACCAACCCGATGCTTGAATATTTTTACGGCTATAAAGGAGGCCAGCAGCAAGCGCAAGTCGGAACTGGATCTGGGGTCATTATTTCTGAAGATGGCTACATTGTGACCAACAATCACGTAATCCAAGATGCTTCAGAACTTGAAGTAACCCTAAACAATAGCGATACCTACAAAGCAAAGCTGATTGGAACTGATTCTAAAATGGACATCGCCCTGCTCAAAATTGATACAGGCAAAAAAATGCCTTATGCTGTTTTTGGAGATTCTGACAACGTAAAAGTTGGGGAATGGGTGCTTGCTGTAGGAAACCCTTATAATCTGACTTCAACAGTTACGGCTGGAATAGTTTCTGCTAAAGCTAGAAATTTAGACCAAAGAGGAATCCAATCTTTTATCCAAACTGATGCGGCTGTAAACCCAGGAAATAGTGGAGGTGCTTTGGTAAATACAAGAGGAGAGCTTATCGGAATCAATACCATGATTTCTTCGATGACAGGTTCTTATGTAGGGTATTCTTTTGCCGTTCCGTCAAACATTACTCGAAAAATCATTGAGGACATTATGGAATATGGAAATGTCCAAAGGGGAATTTTAGGCGTTCAAGGAGGCGAATTGAACAGTGCCGCTTCTAAAGAATTAGGAGTTTCTGAAACCAAGGGTTTTTATGTAAATGATGTTACCGAAGATTCTGGAGCCCAAAAAGCGGGTCTTAAAAAAGGTGATATCATCATTAAACTTGACAACCAGAATATTGCTACGTATGCAGAGCTTTCAGCATTTGTAAATACAAAAAGGCCGGATGATATTGTCAAAGTTACCTATTTGAGAAACGGAAAAGCTTTTGAAGTTCCTGTAAAACTTTCTAAGAACGAGTTTTTCAGCTATGATTACAATGGATTGCAGTTAGAAAATATCAGCTCTGATGACAAGAAAAGGATGAACTTGTCGTATGGAGTCAAAATTAAGGATGTTGCTAGCGACTATTACAGAGGCTTAGAAGGAAGTATTATCCTAAAAATTGATGACATAAAAATTGAGGATGTTAAAAAAGCATCGAGTGTGTTGTCTAGAAAACAGCAAAATGAGCCGACAAAAATCGAAATGCTGAACAGAAATGGGCAAATCGAGCGCTATATTTTCAGATAAAAAAACAAAAATTTATTTTGCGAAAAGCCAGTTGACAAAGCTGGCTTTTTTTATGCAAAATTTTTGGCAAAATACTTTACGAAAACGTTTGAAATCTATACTTTTGCGCCATCGAAATATATTACAACACAACTAAACTACATTTTTTACATTATGACAAAGAACGCGTTATACGAAAAAGAGCTTTCTTTTCAGGCAGACCGAAGAAGAGCTGGCGTAGAATTCATCAAAATCATCAGCGATTTATGGTATGATAAATCTATCGAATTGGTTCTTTTCAAAAACCAGCTGATCAACACAAACGTGAGCGATATTATCAATCTTCACGAATATGCTGGAGAATTTGTCGGGAAGCCGATTAATGTTTTTGATTCTGTCGAAATTGCTCGTGCTATCTTATCACTAGACTTGCCGCCTGCAAAATTGGATATCGGAAAGCTGACGTATGAATATCACTTGGAAGACAACAAGTACAACGACGCAAAGGCTTTTGTAATCGACAAATTGAGAAATGCAAAAGATTTCAAAAACAACAAGCCGAAAGATGTCGTATTGTACGGTTTTGGACGTATCGGAAGATTATTGGCTCGCGAGCTGATGTCTAAAACAGGAAAAGGGACACAATTGCGATTGAGAGCTATCGTAGTTCGTGAAAAAAATGATGCAACAAGCCTAGAAAAAAGAGCCTCTCTTTTGAGATACGATTCTATCCACGGAGATTTCCAAGGTTCTGTTGCTGCCGATCCAGAGAACAATGCTTTGATTATCAATGGAACGACCGTTCATATCATCACAGCAGGAAGCCCTGAAGAAATTGATTACACGACTTACGGAATTTCTGATGCTTTGGTAATTGACAATACAGGTGCTTTCACGACTCAGGAAGCTTTGGCAAGACACTTGAAATCTCAAGGCGTGGACAAAGTTTTGCTAACTGCTCCAGGAAAAGGCGTTCCAAATATCGTACATGGTGTGAACCACACAGAATACAATCCGGATGAAGTTAATATCTTCTCTGCAGCATCTTGTACTACCAATGCCATTACTCCTATTCTAAAAGCTGTAGAAGATACTTTGGGCGTAGTAAAAGGGCATTTAGAAACGATTCATGCCTATACTAACGACCAAAATTTGGTCGATAACATGCACAAGAAATACCGTCGTGGAAGAGCTGCTGCTTTGAATATGGTTATTACAGAAACAGGTGCCGGAAGTGCCGTTGCAAAAGCATTGCCAAGCCTTGCTGGAAAACTAACTTCAAATGCTATCCGTGTCCCAGTTCCAAACGGATCATTGGTCGTGCTAAATCTTGAAGTAAGCAAAGAAACTTCTGTTTCAGAAATCAACGAAATCATGAAACGTTATGCTCTTGAAGGCGAATTGGTGGAACAAATCAAATATTCGCTTAACAACGAGCTTGTTTCTTCAGACATTGTAGGAACTTCTGCTCCATCGATTTATGACAGCAATGCAACGATTGTTTCTGGCGACGGAAAAAATATTGTACTATACATATGGTATGACAACGAATATGGTTACAGCCACCAGGTAATTCGCCTTGCGAAATACATTTCTAAAGTAAGAAGGTATTCTTACTACTAGTGGTTTTTTGAATTTTAATTTTGGTAAAAATCCGTCGTAGCAATATGGCGGATTTTTTTATCTTCAAAACATTCTCAAAATGAAACTTTAAAAACATTTATATTCTCATTTTGAGATTTTATAGATTTATTTCGTAACTTTGATTTGCCACCAAATCTAAAATTTATGAAATCACTAGTGCTCAGCCTTATGATCCTACTTCCTATTCTTGGCTTTTCCCAAATAGGAATCGGCACGACAACTCCAACAGCAACTTTGGATGTAAATGGAGATTTTAGGATACGCACCACTACCAGCAATACCCGTGAAACTGCCGCGAAAGATTCTATAATGGTGGTAGATGCCTTGGGAAATGTGCAACGAATTTCTGCTAAGAAAGTCATCGAAAGCCATCTTAAGACTTTTATCAAAGGAGGATTTGTTTCTGGAAGTCCGGCCACAATTAGCTTGAGCATTCTAGCCAATTCCTACACCACTATACCTTTCAATACTATAGAATTTGACACCAATAGCGAATACAACACAACAACCAATACTTTTACCGCAAAACAGCCCGGAATCTATTCTGTCTATGTTGCGATTAAGGCAAATCCAGGCCTTGTTGCAGCAAGTGATTTTGGTGTAGCGGTATTCAAAAACGGCGTTATAAATGCTAAGGAAAGTTATATCAATGTCCAGCTTTTAGGAATTAATATTAATCCGCCCAATCGGTCTATCCAAACTTTGATGCAACTGAATACGGGCGATACTATAAGCTTTAAAGGTTATAGCGGCGGAGTTCTTACCGTAGGCATATTAACGAGTGGAGACGAATCTTATTTTACCATTCATCAGGTACGGTAAATTTTTCTCTCATAAAAAGGCAATGAGACTTTACCGAAATTAGCTAAATTTGTGAAGCAACCAATTCATCTTCACAACATGCATCCAGAACACAATTACCAACTTACAGTCCGATGGACAGGAAACAACGGAACAGGCACTTCCAGCTATAGGGCTTATGAAAGGAGCCATACAATTCAAATTGATAATAAAGTTGACATCAAAGGTTCGTCAGACCCTGTATTCCATGGAGACAAAACCGTCCATAACCCAGAAGATCTTCTGCTCGCTTCGCTTTCGGCTTGCCACATGATGTCGTATCTTCATGTATGTGTCAAAGCCGGGATAGTCGTAACCGATTACATTGACAATGCTACAGGAAAGATGGCCGTCAGCGATGACGGATCGGGTCATTTTACAGAAGTCACCTTAAACCCTATCGTAACAGTAAGCGATTCTTCTATGCTTGAAAAGGCGAATGAACTGCATAAAACTGCCAATCAACTATGTTTTATCGCCAACTCTGTAAATTTTCCGGTAAAACATATTCCGAAAAGCAAAGTTTAATCACCTTATTTCTATGTCAATTAAAAGAACAAATTCTGAAGACAGCGACTTTCAAAAGCTTGTTATTCTTCTCGACCAAGACCTTAAGATCAAAGACGGCGATGAACATTCCTTCTTCTCACAATACAACAAGCTCGACCATATAAAAAACGTTGTCCTCTATTACCACGAAGGTATTCCCGCAGGATGTGGAGCTTTTAAACATTATGCTGATACTACTGTAGAAATCAAAGGATGTTTGTGCTTCCTGAAACCAGAGGAAAAGGAATCGCTTACAAAATCTTGGAGGAATTGGAAGCTTGGGCAAAAGAATTAGGCTATTCTGCTTATATACTTGAAACTGGACAAAAGATGGTCGAAGCTATCAAGCTGTATGAAAAAGCAGGATACCATCGAATTCCTAATTATGGACAGTATGAAAATATTGAAAGCAGCGTATGTATGGCGAAAAGTCAAGCAAAAACAATATAGATGGCAAAATCAAAAGGTACTAACGAAGAGCAGGTAACAGAATATATCCAACAGCTCAATCCGACACTTGCGACAACAATAACGTTTCTAAGACAGATTGTCTTAGCCGTAGATAAAGAAATTGGCGAGCATATCAAATGGAATTCTCCAAGCTTTTATTACTCTGGAGAAATGAGGCCTTTTGACCCGAAGGAATATAAAAGAGACATCTTGGTACTTAACATTCATCGCAAGGGAACCATTTTGCTTGTCTTTCCGACAGGGGCAAAAATCAACGACCCGTCCGGATTTCTTGAAGGAAATTATACTGACGGAAGAAAAATTGCTCAAATAAAGGATTTAGAAGATGCAAAAAGCAGGCAAAAAGATTTAGAAAATGTACTAAAGGATTGGCTGAGCCAAGTTGAAAAATAAAAAACTCCCGATTTCTCAGGAGTTTTTTTATTTATAAAAGAAATAATCAATTAAGCATTTCCTGCAGCCGCGATCAAGTTCAATGCAGAACCTGCAACGAACCAGCCGATCTGACCTTCATTATAGGTATGGTTTGCCAAGATAGTTTCTGTTGTTCCATTATCGTGGAAAAGCTCAATTGTAAGAGGCTTTCCTGGAGCAAACTCTTTCAAGTCTACAAAATTGAAAGTATCATTTTCTTGGATTTTATCATAATCTGCTTCATTAGCAAAAGTAAGCGCTAACATTCCTTGTTTTTTCAAGTTTGTCTCGTGAATACGTGCGAATGATTTCACCAATACTGCTTTAACGCCAAGGAAACGTGGCTCCATTGCCGCATGCTCTCTAGACGAACCTTCACCGTAGTTATGGTCACCCACAACAATTGTCGGAACTCCAGCTGCTTTGTATTCTCTTTGAACCGCAGGAACTGAATCGTATTTTCCGTTCAATTGGTTTTTCACAGAATTTGCTTTTTGGTTGAAGGCATTGATTGCTCCGATAAGCATATTATTTGAAATATTATCTAAATGTCCACGGAAACGCAACCAAGGTCCAGCCATAGAAATATGGTCAGTCGTACATTTTCCGAAAGCTTTGATAAGCAATTTAGCTCCAATAATGTTTTCACCGTTCCAAGGCTCGAAAGGTGCTAATAGCTGCAATCTTTCAGAAGTCGGGCTCACAACAACCTGAACACCAGAACCATCTTCAGACGGCGCTTGGAAACCAGGATCTTCAGCATCAAATCCTTTTGGAGGCAATTCATTACCAGTCGGCTCGTCAAGCATTACTTCTTGTCCATCTTCGTTGATCAATTTATCAGTAAGCGGGTTGAATCCTAAATCACCTGCAATCGCCAAAGCTGTAACCAATTCCGGAGAACCTACGAATGCCAAAGTATTCGGGTTACCATCGGCACGTTTTGAGAAGTTACGGTTGAACGAGTGAACGATTGTATTTCGTTCTTCTTTTTCAGCTCCTTCTCTATCCCACATTCCGATACATGGTCCGCAAGCATTTGCGAAAACGGTAGCACCAATCTTATCAAATGTGTCGATAAATCCGTCTCTTTCGATAGTATAACGAACAACTTCAGAACCTGGAGTGATTGTGAATTGTGCTTTTGTTTTTAAATTTTTGTCAGCTACTTGCTTAGCCAATGAAGCGGCACGAGAAATATCTTCGTATGAAGAGTTTGTACAAGAACCGATCAAACCTACTTGGATTTGCAATGGCCAGTTATTTTTTTCAGCTTCTTCTCTCATTTTAGAAATTGGCGTAGCCAAATCCGGCGTGAAAGGACCGTTCAAATGCGGCTCTAATTCAGAAAGATTAATTTCAATAACTTGGTCAAAATATTGTTCAGGATTTGCATAAACTTCAGCATCTCCAGTCAAATAAGGAGCAACTGCATCAGCGGCTTCCGCTACATCAGCTCTTCCTGTGGATTTCAAGTAACGACGCATTGAATCGTCATAACCGAAAGTAGAAGTAGTAGCACCAATTTCTGCACCCATGTTACAGATAGTACCTTTTCCAGTACAAGACATTGCTGTTGCGCCTTCGCCAAAATATTCTACTATGGCGCCAGTACCACCTTTAACGGTAAGAATTCCTGCTACTTTCAAGATAACATCTTTTGGAGCTGTCCAACCTGATAATTTTCCTGTCAATTTGATTCCGATTAGTTTAGGGAATTTTAATTCCCAAGCCATACCCGACATTACGTCAACAGCATCAGCACCACCAACACCGATAGCTAGCATTCCCAATCCACCAGCATTTACTGTATGTGAATCGGTACCAATCATCATTCCTCCCGGGAAAGCGTAATTTTCAAGAACTACTTGGTGGATGATTCCTGCACCTGGTTTCCAGAAACCGATTCCGTATTTATCTGAAACTGATGAAAGGAAATCAAAAACTTCATTACTTTGTGTTTTTGCTCTCGCCAAATCGGTTGCAGCATCAACTTTTGCTTGGATCAAGTGATCGCAATGAACTGTAGTAGGCACAGCAACTTTATTTTTTCCGGCGTGCATAAATTGCAATAGCGCCATCTGTGCCGTTGCATCTTGGCACGCTACTCTATCTGGAGCAAAATCAACATAATCTTTTCCTCTTGTAAAAGCTTGGGTTGGGTTTCCTTCCCAAAGATGTGAGTACAAAATCTTTTCTGAAAGCGTTAACGGACGACCCACCAACTGACGTGCTTTATCAACACGTTCTGCCATTGTCCCGTATGCTTTTTTAATCATTTCAATATCAAAAGCCATAATGTGTAATTAGTCTATTTTGTTTATATTTTAGTTTGTTTCTTTGCACTGCAAATTTACTGAATTCCGCTCACATTTGAACTATTTTTAATAAAAGCGGGGTTTCAAAAGATTATTATTCCTAAAATCTAATTTTTAGTGATTATTATTAAATTATAATTAAAATTGAATTAATTTTTTCCGTTTTTGTTAATTTAAAAAGTTTTTTTTGTCAAATTCGAAATTGATACGGACTGAAGTAGGAGCTTTAAAATTAAGAATGTTTCTAAATTACAGGCACTAGGCAGAAAACTGTAAAAAAAGCGCAATTTGGGGCATTATTTTTTTGATTTCTCTCTCAAATCCATAATAGGTTTTTCATAAAAGACATAGAGTCCAAAACTGAAAATTATTGTCAATAGAAGATATACAATTGTAAAAATATGCAATTGAATTTCCGAAAAATCATTAATAGGAAAAAAGTATTTCATCAGCTGAAGTATTACGCTATAATGCAGTAAATAAATCGAATAGGAAATCAGGCTGATATAAACGATTGGTTTCTTTGCTATTGAGTTTTCAGATTTCCATCCTGACAAAAAAGGAAGAAATAGCGCTATACATATAGAAACTGCCGGAAGGTATATTGTATACAAAATCATGTTCTGGCTTTCGGCAGTCACGGCCATTTTTCCAAACCCGAAAAAGATAAACAAGAGTCCGATGATTCCAATCAGCAAGAAGACTGCTTTATTTTTCTTCCAGAAATCATAGTATTGACAATATATCCAGCTTGATAGTACACCATAAAGGATAGCATCTAGTCTATAGACAACTACAGCTTTTAATGAAACATTCCAATCGTTTAGGTTTACAACCGCAGTATTTACATACAAATATATCTTTGCTATTAAAGACAGGATCAGCAACAAACATAAAAGGATTATAAAAAAGAGTGATTTGTTTTTTGGCTTTGCGATATAGGCCGCAGAGAGCAGCAACAATGGCAATAGCATATAAGCCCATTCTTCGACAGATAAGCTCCAAGATTCAGGAAAAAAGGTCGGCATAGGACCTGAGAAATTTTGGAGGAAGAAGAAATATTTCCACAACGACTCAATCTTATAGCCTATGATTCCTGCTATTATTATATTGGCAAGTAGAATAAGAAAATAATTAGGAAGTGTTCTAAACCATCTTCTTCTTAGGAATTTTATCGTGTGAGAAAACGAAAAATCGTGTTTCAGAAAAGATTGCAACAGTATCTTACCAATAAGAAATCCGCTTAAGACAAAGAAAATTTCTACTCCTAAAAAACCGAACAATTTCAGCAATTGCGCAAAAAAACTATTGCTTTCAGGATAGATCCAAAGGCAATGCGAACTCAAAACCATTAAGATGGCTACGGCTCTCATAAGATCCAAACCGAAAATGCGACGGGAATCGTTTAGTTGTTTTTCCAGCAATTGTATTTGTATTTCTACTCAAATATAAATACAAATTGTGAATTAATCTGATGCGATAGAATTTGTTATTACAAACAAACTTACATCAGTTTTTGGATAATCATTTCTTCCGTAATTCCTTCGGCATCTGCCTTGTAATTTTTGATAATTCTATGACGAAGAATTCCAGTTGCAACTGCTTTCACGTCTTCGATATCTGGAGAAAATTTGCCATTGAATGCGGCATGAGCTTTTGCGGCCAATATTAAGTTTTGCGAAGCTCTTGGCCCTGCACCCCAATCTAGGTAATTTTTGATATATTCATTAGACAGCGGATTGTCTGGACGTGTTTTGCTTACTAAAGTCACGGCATACTCAATCACATTATCTGCTACAGGAATACGGCGTATGAGTTGTTGAAAATCGATAATTTCTTGAGCAGAAAAAAGCGGATTTATTTTTTCGGTAAAATCTGTCGTCGTGCTTTTTACTACTTGGACTTCTTCAGCGAATGACGGATAATCTAATTTAATCGCAAACATAAAACGGTCAAGCTGGGCTTCCGGAAGCGGATAAGTTCCTTCCTGCTCGATTGGGTTCTGTGTCGCTAAAACAAAATAGGGTAATGATAATTTATAGTGCTGACCAGCAATGGTAACTGCTCTTTCTTGCATTGCTTCTAAAAGCGCTGCCTGCGTTTTAGGAGGCGTTCTGTTAATTTCGTCCGCTAAGATTATGTTGGAAAAGATCGGTCCTTTTATAAATTTAAACTGTCTGTTTTCATCGAGGATTTCGCTTCCGAGAATATCAGAAGGCATTAAGTCTGGCGTAAACTGTATACGTTTGAAATCTAGTCCTAGTGCTTGAGAAATAGTATTGACCATCAAGGTTTTTGCTAATCCAGGAACCCCTACCAAAAGGGCGTGTCCTCCAGAAAAAATACTTAACAAGATTTGGTCAACAACGACTTCTTGTCCTACAATTATTTTTGAGATTTCTTTCTTTAGCTCTATTCTTTTTTGAACTAGATTCTGTATTGCAGCGACGTCTGACATCCTATGAATTGTGTTAGTTAAAATTTCGGTTTTACTATTGCAGTACGCTAAATTATTTTTTAACCCAGTTGTTTACAAAAGTACAGTCTCTGTATTCACCGTTGATTTTGATATAGGTTTCCTTGATTTTTTCTTCTGTCCAATCACCAATTGCCTTAATCTGTTTTTCTTTTAAAGCCAAGTCTTTTATTTTCAAATAATCCAAGGCATAATCGGCAGTATGTGCATCATAGCGCTTTGTAACTGTAATTAGCTTATAGGTTTTACGACCCAATCTGTCTTCATCAACAATAGGCTGTGACACTTGTCCTTCTTGCAAATCAGAAACTTGAACATACAGAGAAGGATCCATTTTTGTCAAATCAAAACGCGGATCTAATGTCTGAGGATTTGTAAGAACCCCGCCATTTGCTCTAGTTTCTTTTTCATCAGAAGAACTTCTCGCTGCATCAGCAAATGTAATATCTCCATTTACTATTTTATTCCTGATTCCTACGATTTCGTCTTTAGCCTCTTGCATTGCTTCTTCAGAGATTTTCGGGATTAATAAGATGTGTCTCAAATCGACATCCTGACCACGAATTTTTTCGACCATGATGATGTGCCAGCCATATTCTGTTTCAAAAGGTTCAGAAATCTGGCCTTCTTCAAGACTGAACGCTCTTTCTTTAAATTCTTTAACCAAATTATTTTTCCTGTTGACCCTCATGAAACCGCCGTTGGATTTCGTCCCTTCATCTTTACTGTACAAAACAGCCTTACTAAAAAAGCTACCATTTCCTGAAAGCACATCGGTCCTGAATTCATTGAGCTTGTCGATGACTTTTTGCTTTTCTGCTTTTGTAACTTCAGGGTTTATGACTATTTGAGAAACCTCGATCTCAGCTCCAATTTGTGGCAAGTCTTCTTTTGGAAACTTTTTGAAAAAAGTTCTTACTTCTTCTGGAGTGATTTCTACAGCTTCAATGATCTTATTTCTCATTTCGGAGGTAAGTTTGCCCATTTTTAAGATATCGAAGAAATAGGTTCTAAAATCTTCTTCAGTAGGTCTTTTGTAAATCTTAAGCAATTTTTCCATTGATCCTGCACGTTCCACGAAAGCATCGATTCTTTCTTCCATCATATTATTGATTTCGGCATCGGTCACAACGATACTATCTTGGATTGCTTGGTGAGCATATAATTTATCTTCCAGCAATTTGCCAAGAATCTGGCAACGAGTAATATCTTTTGTCGGATTTCCTTGACTTGTAATTTCTATATAAGCAATATCAATATCAGAATCTAAAATCACATAATCACCTACTACGCCAATAACGCCATCGATTTTCTGTTTTTGGCTCACAGGCTTCGGAGCAACAGTTTTTACTGTATCGCTCTGAATAATTTCCTGTGCATTTGCAGCATTGAAAAACGCAGCAAAACCAAAAACCAGGCAGGCATTTTTAATTATAGATTTCATACTTCTCATTTTTAATGGCATCATCGGTAATATCTTTTTCAAATTTTTTTATTAATTCTAATTTTCTTTTGTTTAAAATCACTTGTTCCAATGTGGGCTTTATATATTCGTACGGGCTTACTTGGTTTTTATCTAAAACATTCGTGACTTTTACAAGATAGACGTCTAGAGAATCTTGCTTTTCAATAGATTTCCCGCTTGAAATATATTGTGCTCTGTTGTCTGGAGTGATAAAAGGCAATTTTCTATAGACCTGATTCATTTCTACCCAAACGGAGTCATTTAATACGAAGCTTTTGAACTGCATCCCATACGTATCCCAAAATTTCTTGTCTGATTTTCTATAATCAAAGAATTTGCTTTTTATGGTCTGGAATTTCGGATGGTCTTTCGGCAAATGAATATAACGCAGTTTGACCAAAGTTCCGTCTGTCTTGAAATTCTCTTTATTTTCTTTATAATATCCTTTTAATTCTGCTTCCGAAATTATCGTATCAACTGTTGTTTTTACGATTTCTTCTAGATAGCCTTTTGTATATAAATCAATTTTATACTGCCTGATCAGCTCATTGTATTCTGCTTGTTTTTCAGAACTCAAGTTAATCTCTGCCGCGTTCATCATCAGTTTTTGTGATGCCCAGCGGTCGATAAAACTTCTTACGATGACAATACTGTCTTCCTTTGAAGTTCCAGGGGGTACCAGATCCTTGATTTCATCTTTGAACAAGTAGGAGTCATTTACTCTTGCAATTGCCTGTGGCTTTGCTTCTGGCTTAAAATAGCTGCATGAAACAAAAAGCAATAGCAAAATTATGACTGCGTACTTTATCATTTATGATTTGATCTGCTTTTTTACTTTTTCAAAAGCAGGCTGGTTTACGTTTACCTTAAATTCCTGTTTTAAGTCACCTACCCATTTCTCTTCGAGATACTGCTGATAATCGTTGATTACCTTTCCTCTTGCTTCGTCCAGCGTTTTTGGTCCGGCTTCCAGATGCTTGTTTATTTTCACGATAAAATAGTATTCCCCATCTTTTATGATGCCAGAAACTCCGTCTTTTTTCACCAATCCTTTTGGCAATGCGTCGCTATTTTCTTCGAAAATCCCAGCATTTGACATTACATCTACTTTGCCATTCAGGTTCAATTTTTCTTTTATAAAGTCAGCTGTTTTTCCTTGTTTTAATAATTTCTGTGCTTTTTTGGCAACATCCATTTTTGTAGAAGTCAGCACTACAGCGTCTAACCTATTTCCCCAACGGTAATTGTTTATACGAGATTCATAAAAATTCTGCAATCCAACAGTATCTGTTTTTGCTTTTTCCCAAATTTCTTTTTCCATCAGGTCAAAAAGCAACAGACCATCACGATATTCTTCCATTACGGCAGCAAAATCAGGAAACTCGTTCTCTAAATTATTATTATACAATTCATTGACTTTTACATCAACAAATTCTTGGTATTTTTTATCCACCAATTTACCAATTGGTTTAATCGTATTTTCGCCTCGCTGTTGGGTTGCCAAAAACTTAAGAAACTCTTCTCCTGTAATTGCTTTTTTATCGATTGTAACTAAATCTCCAGCAAAAGGTTTGGTGTTTTCAGGAAGTTTCCACTCTCCCATGTAGAATTTATCAGTTACTGTTTTTGAAAGCGCAGCATAAAGCTTGTCGTTTCTTTTTACAGCATATTTCTTTTTCAGTTTTTCTGTCAAGGAATTGGTAATCAACCTTGAACGCTCGTCTTTTCTGATCTTGTTATCCAAATCAGCTTGCATTTCTTCCAACGTCTTAACTGGATGTCTTTCAATCAACTTTATGATATGCCAGCCAAAGTTACTTTCTATTGGAGTCGAAAAATCATTAGGATTTTTCAAGGCAAATGCAGCGTCTTCAAACTCTTCAGAACTTAGCTGTCCAGAGCCAAAACGATTTAATAAGCCACCTTTAGAAGCAGAAGATTTGTCTTGAGAGAATTGCTTTGCAAGGCTTTCGAAGTTCTCGCCTTGCTGTAATTTAGTATAAATTTCTTGTATTGTGTTTTTTGCTTTTTCAGATTCCTCAGGATTCTGATTCTGCGGCTTCAAGATCATGATGTGCGCAACCGTAAGTTCGCCACGGTTGTCTCTCACGTCTTCCACTTTAATTATATGATATCCGAAACGTGTTCTTGTGATTTTAGAAACTTGTCCTTTAGGAGTTTTATACGCTGCCGACTCAAAAGGATAAACCATTCTGAAAGCAGAAAAATAACCTAGTTCGCCTTTGTTTTCTTTAGCAGATGGATCTTCAGAATATTTAACCGCTAGCTCTCCAAAATCTTCTCCTTTTAAAGCTTTCTCTCTTACCTCAACTGCTTTTTTATAGGCTTTCAAAGTATCTTCAGGAGAAGCATTTTCATCGACCATAAACAAAATATGAGCGGCCTTGATTTCTTTTAGCGATCTTTTGTAGCTTTCTTCAATAAGTTCCTGAGTCACTTTTGAATCGGTCAGATAATTTTTAGAAAGCTGATTTCTGTAGGATTTCAATTCAGCTTGGTAAGCCTGTCCGTTTTGAAGACCAAGTTTGTTTGCTTTGTTAATCTTCAGTTTGTAACCAACGAATAAATCGAGATATTGATTCAAATCTTTTTGAGATTCATCTTTTACCAAATCAATATTCTTGTTGTAAACCCTTGCAAACTCGTCAGTATAATAAGGCTTATCATCAATTGTAAATAAAACTTCCTTATTGGCATTTTGAGCAAAACTCGTAAAATTCGCAGAAAGCAGTACTCCGAAGAACAATTGTTTTAAATTCATTATGTAAATTCTATAAGTTGGAAAAAAATTAATTTAACGCCTAGATAGCAATCAACAAAAGTAACAATTCAATTGCATTAAACAAGTACGGCCCTTACTATTAACAAAAATTTATTAACAAATTATTAGAGATATTTTCATCAATTGAGAAGCTGTATTTGCAAAAAAGCATAACTCCGATTTTCTCTTATTATTATACGCTGATTATTTGTTTAATAAATAGTATTTTTGCAATCCATTTTTATACAGGATATGAGTTTTCAAAAAGAAATAGAAAGAAGAAGAACTTTTGGGATTATTTCGCATCCCGATGCCGGAAAAACGACACTGACAGAAAAATTGCTTTTGTTTGGAGGCGCGATACAGGAAGCTGGTGCCGTAAAAAACAACAAGATCAAAAAAGGGGCTACTTCCGACTTTATGGAAATTGAGCGCCAGAGAGGAATTTCGGTTTCTACGTCTGTTTTGGCATTCAATTACAAGGATAAAAAAATCAATATTCTCGATACTCCCGGCCACAAGGATTTTGCTGAGGATACTTATAGAACACTTACAGCAGTCGATAGCGTTATCGTTGTAATCGACGTTGCAAAAGGGGTTGAGGAACAGACGGAAAAATTAGTCGCTGTCTGCCGTATGAGAAATATTCCGATGATTGTTTTCATCAACAAATTAGACCGTGAAGGAAAAGATGCTTTTGACTTGATGGACGAAGTGGAACAAAAATTAGGCTTGACTGTAACGCCATTGAGCTTTCCGATCGGAATGGGATATGATTTCCAAGGAATTTACAATCTTTGGGAGAAAAACATTAATCTTTTCAGCGGAGACAGCCGTAAGAACATCGAAGAAACGATTGCTTTTTCTGATATGCAAAGTCCTGAATTGGAAAAAATCATCGGTCAAAAACCGGCTGACAAACTTCGTGAAGAATTAGAACTAATCGATGAAGTCTATCCTAAATTTGACAGAGGAGCTTACTTAGAAGGAAAATTACAGCCTGTGTTTTTTGGTTCTGCGTTAAACAATTTCGGGGTACGAGAACTTTTGGACTGTTTTGTAGAAATAGCGCCATCACCAAGACCAAAAGAATCAGAAACAAGACTGGTCGATCCTTATGAAAATAAGATGTCAGGATTTGTATTTAAGATCCACGCCAACATGGATCCAAAACACCGCGACAGATTGGCTTTCGTAAAAATCGTATCTGGAACATTTGAAAGAAACAAGCCGTACTTGCACGTACGTCAAAATAAAAACCTGAAGTTTTCAAGCCCGAATGCTTTCTTCGCAGAAAAAAAGGAGATTGTCGACATTTCATATCCAGGCGATATCGTTGGATTGCACGATACAGGAAATTTCAAAATCGGTGATACGTTGACAGAAGGTGAATTGATGAGCTTTAAGGGAATACCAAGCTTTTCACCAGAGCATTTCCGCTACATCAACAATGCAGACCCGATGAAATCCAAGCAGCTCGACAAGGGAATCGACCAATTGATGGATGAAGGCGTTGCACAGCTTTTCACCTTAGAAATGAACAACAGAAAGATAATTGGTACCGTTGGGGCTTTACAATATGAAGTTATCCAATACCGACTAGAACACGAATATGGCGCTAAATGCTCTTATGAGAATTTCCCGGTACACAAAGCTTGTTGGGTAAAACCTGATGATGCCAAAAATGAAGAGTTCAAAGAGTTTAAGCGTATAAAGCAAAAGTTTTTAGCTCATGATAAATATGGACAATTGGTATTTTTAGCAGATTCTGATTTTACCATCCAAATGACACAGAGTAAATATCCGACAGTGAAATTATTTTTTACTTCGGAATTTGAATAAAGATTAAGATTACAAATAAAAAAGGCTGTACGATTTGTACAGCCTTTTTTTGTGAACCTTAATATAAAGCTTACGCTTTTTTGGTTTTTCCTTTGATGAAAGAATAGCCCAAGATTACGCCTGCTAAAAGCATAGGAACAACATAATCATTAATTGGCGCTTGTGGTCCATCTTCGTCATCTGGTGCTTCAGAAGGATTTTGTGCAAAAGCGGCAGTACTTAAGAATAATAGAAATAATAAGCTTGCTATTTTTATTGTAATTGAGTTTTTCATATTCCCTATATATTAGTAAACGATTTTTTTGTTAGCCGTTCCATTTTCGGCAGTAGTAATTTTTACAACCAATACTTGGTTTGCGATAGCAAGATTTGAAATCACGGCAGAAGCAGCATCAACATTGTTTCTTGAATAAACTAGACGACCGCTGATATCATAAAGCTCAATTTTGTTCATGATATAAGCTCCTGAATTGATAACAAGGTTTCCATTTTGCTTGTAAACAACGATATTATTTGCAGCGATAGTTGGAACATCAACACCAAGCAAAGATCTGTATGCAATTTCGAAACGGTTATTGAAAACGCCTGCTTCAGTTGCAAAAGAATATCCTGATGCTTTAATATTATGGATTTGTCCTGTGAAATTATCTTTCAAGAATATATCTTGGCTTCCCGCAAAAAGACCGTCAACATGATCAAGCGTTATAGAATAATTTCCTGCTACGTCTGTCTTAAAGCTCATTGGAGCAACATCTTCAGTCGTAAACGGAAGGCTTCTTCCTTGGATGGCAAATTCTTGATTTTCTAGGTATGAAGTAAATGCAATTGGACTATCGTTAAAATATTTTCCTTCAATTCCATAATCAACTCCAGCAGTCGCACCAGTCATATATCCTAATAAAGTCTGCCCGATAACTTCTGAACCATTTGAAAGGTTTAGCCAGATTCTGTGTCTTTCCACTTCATCTGAAGAGGCATTAGAATTTCTAAAGAAAGAACCTCCTGTTACACTAGAACGAAGTGTATTGTCAAAATTCAAGGTAGTTTGAGTAGGTGCAGATTTTACTTTTACGAAAAATCCTTGGCCAGCACCGATTACTCCATTTGGATTGAGTGCAGCAGCTTCTGGCTGAGCACTTGTCACTCCCATTCCTGTTGAAGTAGCATAACCGCTTCCTGACGCTCCATTTCTTTTTCTCCAGAACCAGATTGTTCCGTCAATAGCGTTAGAGTTTAGAGTAAACAATTGTGAGATAGAGATTGCTGATGGATATGGATTACCAACAAGATTAAATCCAGTGTTTACAGCTGAAAGTGCTACGTTAACGTTTTGGTTGTATGGCGTTCCTGTAAATTCTGCATTAATTGCTGTTCCAAGATTTCCTTCAACATAGGCCGGATGCGAATCTGGAGTTCTGATTAGGTATCCTTTTCCTGCTTCAAAACTATAAGTTCCTTCGCTTTGTGTTGGGAAAACAGCCACATAATCGCCATTAGCTCCTGTTGCAGTATTGTAAGTATAAAACCTGTTTGAAAGCGTTGCTGAAGAGAAAGCCTTAAGGTTTTGCCCAACTACAGGAGAAGACCATAATGTATAATCAAAACGGTACAGTGGATTGCTAGTTCTTTTTACTTTAATTGCTCCAGTATTTGTCGCAGCAGTATTTTGAATCAAGTTAGCATTGTTCTCAACAATAAAATTGTTTGAGTCTGCATTATTGACAATCGCATTTTCAACAGTAACGGATGTTGCTGATGCTACTGTAAAAATTCCTGAATTTACTGTTAGAGATTTTGCAGTAAACGGCCCTTGTGGAGACGCTGTTCCAGTTGAATAATTTCCTGCTATGATTGCATCAAGAGAAACCGTTGGCGTTCCGTTTGACCAGGCCGTTCCATCCCAAGTTGTAGAAGTTGGTGCACCATATATATGAACTCCTATATATTCCGAAAGAGTATTGTCTGCTGAGGCTACTTGAGCCAATGTTTTAGATGTCCATTCTGAAATAGTAAAAGTGCTATTTGCAGAAAGTACATTTGCATTTCTATGATATGAAATATCTTTATTATTTATTCCAACACCAAATGCATCTACAATTGTACTTGTACCTGTAAAAATTGCCAACGCATCATTACCATTAAAACCAGCAACAGTCGTATTCGCAACGTTTGCAGCGGGCATCGGGCTATGAGGAACCGTTGTTGATGAGCCCGTATTTTTTATTAAATAAACACCTCCAGGTGCCAATGTTCCAGACAAATTAATACTAGTTGTTGGAGCTCCGCCCATGGTCGCATTTCCAGTATCACTACCAGTATTCCACATTCCAACCTTATATTGAATCGGCGATGCCAAATCAATCGAAGTTGATCCTACGTTTGTTATCTCAATCCATTTGTTATTACTTAGTCCTTCATAAACCTGGCTGATTATTATCTGCCCAGACGATTCATGAACAAAACCGAAGAATAAACCTAAAAAGAATACACGCGTAATGTAATTAAAAAGTAAAGTTTTTTTCATTATAAATTTGTTTTCCACAAAGTTAACGATTCGTTAATAAAAAATTAAACAATCACATTATCTTTTTGTTAAGAAATAACAAAATATGCTTTTTATCGAACTATTTAAACTTTAATCGATTATAACGCTTTTTTTTAACAATAAAATTCTTCCCTTAAATCTGATATTTTTACTTTTCATAACCTTTTCTAAATAAAAAAGCCTCCCGAAGGAGGCTTTTAATACTATCTATAAAGCTAATTATTGATTTTTAATCAATTTAACCATTTTAGATTTGCTACCTACAGATACTTCTAATAGGTAAGATCCAGCTGGCAAATGAGACATATCAATTTGAGTTTCATTTGAATTTACAGATTTTGTGATAAGCTGCTGTCCAACCATGTTATACAATTTAAGACCTGTAATAGCCTCTGTATAAGACACAGTCAAAATATTGTTAACAGGGTTTGGATAGTACTTAAAGTTAGCATTATCAAATCCATCAACTTTAAGCATCGTACCTGCTTGTACAGGCAATCTTAGCACACTCTCGCAACCACCAACAGTTTGAGAAGCATAGTATGTAGTTCCGGCAACGATTGGAGTCGAAGCTGGCAACACTGTACCTAATGAACTTGCAGTATACCAAATGACTCCAGTACCATTAACTGTAAAACTAGCCAACGTTGCTCCTGCAGCGAAATCTTGAGGAGAAGTACCAGTCGGAGCTGGAGTTGTTGTTACGGTTACATTTAATGTTTGAGTTGTTGCACATTGACCTGTAGTTGGTGTAAACACATACGTACCATTTGCAGTATTGCTTACTACAGCTGGCGCCCAAGTTCCTGTAACTCCATTTGGAGAAGTTGTTGCAAGGGTTGGAGCTGTAGATCCTTGGCAAATAGATCCTATTTCAGCGAAATTAGGAACTGTAGCAGGAGTAACGACAACATTCAATGTTTGAGTTGTTGCACATTGACCTGTTGCAGGCGTAAATACGTATGTACCATTTGTACTATTGCTTACTACAGCTGGTGCCCAAGTTCCTGTAACTCCATTTGGAGAAGTCGTTGCTAGAGTTGGAGCTGTAGATCCTTGGCAAATTGTTCCAATTTCAGCAAAGTTAGGAGTCGTGCTAGGCGTAACAGTAATCAAAGTACTGTCTGTTGACGAGCAAGTTCCAATTGCAACAGTAGCCGAATAAGTAGTGTTACCTACTGGCTTAGCATAAACTTTCGCTGCACCATTTCCTGAAACATAAGGAATTGTACCCGCTGCATCTGTAAATAAATCTCCTGAACCTGTTGAACTCCAAGTTACTTTAGGCAATACGTCAAAGGTAACGTCAGTTCTAGCACTATAAGTATAGCTTGCAGCCCCAACATAAGCATCAACAGTTGCTGCAGTTTGGGTATCTACTCTGTAATAAATTGTACTTACGAAAGTCGTAGGACTGTGCTTAGCTGTGTTATAAGCTACCGTACTACCACCATTATTATTACTATAATTCATCTCAATGATTAAATTATCAGTACCATTCCATGCAAAAGGAGTATCTAACACAAAGTTATTTACACCAACAGATGGAGTATGGGAAGCTGCTGCTTTAACAATTACCATACCTGACTCCCATGAAGTTGTTGTAGCAAAACTTGCTGTAGGTGAGTTTTTCATTTTCACAACAACATTATTAAGTACATTGGCTGGATTTGCAGTAACTAAGTTTAGTTTTATAGCACTAATTTGTGCGTTTGCTTCAAAGCCTAAAGCCGTCAGTTCAGCAGCAGTATAAATCCACTGTTGTTTTGTACCTCCGTAATAAGCTTGTAATGGATTTGGACCTAGAGTTGCTCCAGTAGCATTAGTACCTGATGTATCTGTTCCTGCTCCCGACACAATAGGTCGTGTAACAGTATTTCCTGACACAGTCAACTCTTGAATACTTCCTTGACAGATTGTTGGCAAATCTGGCACAACTGTAATTGCTGGCGGAGTTGTATTTATTGTAACAGCAACAGTCGCAGTTGCAGCACAGCCAGACACAGTATTAGTTGCAGCAAGAGTATAAGTAGTCGTTGTCGCTGGATTAAATGTCCAACCTGTAACAGCATTTCCAGAAACACCTGTAGCTGGTGTCCATACATAAGTATCATAATCTGCAGCACCCGCAGTAATAGTTACCGCTGCAGTTGAAGCTCCTCCACAGACAGAAGCCGGATTTCCACTCAATGTAAAGGCCGGTGCTGTAGTTACAGTAGCAACTACAGGAACTCTTGGAGAAGAACAGATAGATTGTCCGTTGATTGTAAACTTAGGTCTAAAACTACTTGTACCATCTACCACAGTTTCAGCAAGCATAGCCGCTGGAGTAAAACTATCTCTTCGTCTGTAAGCAGAAGAAACAAATCCTACATTATCAACTTTCATAGTAGAACTACTTGCCGTAGTAGCACTAGGAACACTACTCCATGAAATTGTAACGACAATATTAGAACTTCCGTCCCAATTAAATACTGATGCTGAACCTGCACCTGTTCCAAATGTCAATGTATTTACAGTATTAGCTGCTGGAGTATAACCTCCATTTGTTCCTGTTCCTGCATACACTTGAACCATTGGATCACTACTAAAAGTGGTTGTTGAAGCTGACGCAGCAGTCGTATGGGCAACATGTACTGTAAACCCTTGATAAGCTTGGCCTGAAGTTGTAGGTTCAAATCCTAAACTAGTCAGATTAGTTGTACCTGTAAATCCTGCCGCAGTAAGTTCAGCAGCTCTAATAATATACTGAGTTTTGGCTCCTCCCCAGCTTCCTGGGAAAAATGACTGACCTTCAGTAGAAGAATTGGTTCCTCCTGCTCCAATAGCAGATGATGCTGGAGGAGTAGAAACTTCAGCTGCAGCATAATATGTTGTAGTTGCAGAAATTGAAGGAGTTGTAAAAGTATTTCCAGTTGCTACTGAAAGACCTCCAGTTGCAGCAGTATACCAATTGATAGTAGCACCTGTGCTTGGCGTAGCTGCTAACTGTACAGTTCCTACACCACAACGTGAACTTGGTGTATTTGTAGCAACTTCATTAGCAAAAACAATATGTACAGGAGCTGAAGTTCCTGTAGCTGGACCAGCTGAACAAGTTACCACACATTGATAGTAAGTAGCAACGGTTGGTACTACAGTTAATGTAGGTCCAGTAGCTCCTGAAATATCATTATACGTTGTTCCGTTGGTAGAACTTTTCCATTGGTAAGAAACACCAGAACCAGAAACTGCATTTTGTAAGCTTAATGCTACTGAAGCACCTGCACAAATTGAAGTACTAGAAGCTATTGTGTTTCCTGGGTTCGGAGTACCGCTACAAGAATTCGAATCAGCAAAAGATATATATCCTGTGAAATTTGCTGCCGATATTGGTGTATTAGACTGCGTCGTATTAGGAGTTCCTGCAACATAAGTAGCCACACTTCCAAAAGCATTCGTATAAACACCAGCAGGAGTAAGTCCTTGAACCGGAATACTAGTGCTTACTATTGAAGCATCTCCTAATCTTACGTTCATATCAGTAATTGTACCTGACATTAAAGGAGTTTCCCATCTTCTCGTCGAAGACAAGTTAAGCAAGCTGACATCAGCAGTACCTGTATTTGAATCAAAAGCTTCTGCTTTAAGGTTAGAAACTGCAGTAGTTGCAGGAGCTAGCCAAATTGGAGCATAAGCTGCCTTTCCTACTGGATAGTACTGATAGCTAGTATTTGAATTGCCAGTTGCTATAGTTCTTGCAAGCGGTCCATTTACATACGCTGTAGCGCTTCCTCCAGAAATAGTTCCAGAAGCTGTAGCTGTACCAATTGTCAATAAATTAACATTGGTCGTATTAACTTTCCCACTTGTAAGAGTTAATGTTCCGCTAAGTGATAAAGGAACATCTAAAGTCAGTCCTGTTGCATTGGTATTGTTAACCGTTAACGATGTCAAATTAGCTGTTGGGCTAGTCGCAAGATTTCTAAACACCCCTGCTCCTGAAATAGTCTGAGGGTTTGTAGATGCTACTGCAGCACCATTATAGTCATTGATGTTTAATGTAGTACCACTACCTGTAGTCAAAATACCATTATTAACAAGATTTCCCCCCAAGTGAGTTGTAGTACCTAATTGATAATCACCAGATGTAATAGTCAAGTCTTTTTTAATTGGTATTGTAGAAGCAGCTCTCACAAATCGATTAGTACCTATAGTTCCTGCATCTATAACAACATTTCCTAAACCATAAAGGAAGCTTCCTGGGAAAAGGTAAACATAAAATCCGTTACTTCCCGTTGTACTGCTATCGTTAGACACTCCATCTCCAAATTTAATTGTATGATTAACACCTGCCGAGTTGAATGCTCCACCTTGAGAAACTCTCAAAGCATAAGTTGAAGTACTTGAACTTTGAGGAGGATCGACAATAGTAATTGTACCGCCTGTCAAGCTCAAGTTAGACACTGCTGTTGCAGTAATATTCATTAAGTGTGTTCCTGAAGCAACAGAGTTTGCCGCATTACCAGCGTCATTCCCATCTATGTTGATGTTACCACCACTTTGATTGAAAGTAGAACCGCCATTATGAGCCATATTACCAAAAACATTCACTGTTCCAGATGTAACCGTCATGATTCCGTTGTTTGCGAAAGTACGGTTGTTTGCTCCCGCAGCAGATAAGTTAATTATGCCTCCACTAACAGTAATTGTACCAGCTGCTGCGTTTGTAATACCTGTAGTACTCGCACCTGTAACATTTAAGCTACCACCTGTAACATTTAATATACTATTATTTGAAACTGTACCAGAAGCAGTCAAGTTAGCACCAGAGATGTTTACTGTACCACTGTTTGTAAGTGAAGTAAAATTAAGAGCTCCAGTTCCAGCTGTCAAAGTACCTCCTGTTGCTACAGTTAAGCTAGTGATAGTATTAGTACCATCCAAAGTTACGTTAGTAGCATTAGCGATAGTAACCGTATCTGTTGCACCAGGCACTGCATTTTTATTCCATGTTGCTGGAGTAGTCCAGTTTCCGTTAGTAACAGAAATAAATGGAATATCAGAAGATGAAACTCCTATATATAAAGGACCTGAAAGCAGATCTGTTTGGGATAGCGTTATTCTTTGTGCACCTGGAGTTGTCGTACCATTTTGGTGTGCTCCTCCAATTGCAGCATTAGCAAACATAACTCTTGCATTTCCATTCGATAATCCTGAGAATGCGTTTTGTGCTAATAGAACAACTGTATATGAACTTGAAGCGACAGGAGTTCCTTCATTTGAAACTACCCAATTTCCATCATATCTTTCATTCACAGTATATGCACCATCGGCTACTGACAATCCTGAAGTAACTCCAGCAGCATCGTTATACACAACCGCTAGCTCTCCAGCAACACCACCTGTAGCATTGGTTCTTGAAATGTACATTGCTCTGTTTGCGCCTGCAGCATTAATAAATGGATATCTACTAGTTGCATTTGTCGGATCAGTTCCAGCAGTAACAGATGTTCCTGTTGCAGCAGCTGTCCACCATCTAGAGAACTTTGCACCTGGCAAAAATCCTGTACCTACAGGAGCGGTCAAAGTACCGCCTACAGCACCAGCACCAAAAGTCATCTTATTTGTTCCTAAATTGACTCTAGCTCCAGTAAGATTTAAGTTATTAGCTATTTTAACATCATTTATAAGCCAGTTAATATTTGGCGTAGTCGTATTAGTATTGCTGAATAGTAAGTTTCTGATAACACCTGTATTGAAGGTTCCTGAACCGTTTACAGTTTGTACAGCAGTTCCGCTCAACGTTAGTGTACCTGCTGTAGTTGTTCCAACAGAAATATCAATCATACCATTGTTTTGGATATTTCCAGCAACTGTAAGTGTTTTACCAGTCGTTCCGTTATAAACATTAAGAATACCACCAGCAGCTACTGTCAAGTTGTTATTTACCGTAAAATTTGTCGGTGTAGTTCCATATGTTAAAGTTCCTTCAACAGAAAGATTATTTATAGACAGACCAGTCGCATCGATTGTAACCGTATTCCCTGCAGATATTACTGCATTGTCAAAAGAATTTGGAACACTTCCTGCATCCCAAGTTGTTGGAGAATTCCAGTTTCCTGTTGCGACTGAAGTATAATTTCCAGGAGGATTAGTTGCCTGAACACCATCTAAATTAGTACTTATACCTCCTTCGCTTATAGCATATACACGCCATGAATAAGAAGTGCTTGGCGTTAAGCCTGTAGCATTATATGTAGTAGTTCCTACGTTTACACTACCAGCTAGCGTATAAGTAGCGCCACCGTCTGCAGATCTCAAAATGAAGTATTTTAACACATCTATATTTGGAGAAGATTCTGCCCAATTTAATGTCATACTACCTCCTGCAACACTTGAAAACGATAGAAATGTTGGCGGAGGGATAACCGTAGCCAATGCATTACCTGGGTTTCCAGGAGGTATCAATTGGTATACTCTTCTACTTCCATCAGCAGAAGAACTTAAATTAGCTATAGCTCCCAAAGCAGCAACAGCTGGATTGGCAGCATAAGGCGTGGTTACTGAAACTGTATTACCTGCATATAAAATTGAAGCAAAAGCTCCTGAAGCTGATCCTGTGTAGAAACCAACAGAAGGAGATCTATTTGCTGCGCCATTTGCAATGTCAACAGCAGAAACAGTTCCATAAGCATACTCTATGTTTCCTTTTTCATAAAGACGGATTTGCCATGTAGAAGTTCCTGCCATTGCCGTACTCGTATAGAAAAGTTGCATATTAAAAAATTCTACTACCAACACACGGTTTGGCGCAGTCCCTACGACTTTGTAGTGAATTTTTCCTGTAGTCGAACCTGTCCTAAAATCAGCATTCAAAGCTGATAGTCTTGGAGATGTAGCTGTACCTCCATTAATAGTATAAAGATTTGTCCCTACAGCTGTACCACCAAGTTGCAAGATACCATCTTCCTGAACAGAAAATTGCGTAAATCTTGTACCCATAAAGTGGAAATCGAATCCGATGTTAGTGACAGCAGATGCTGCTGCATCAAGGCCAGGGCCTACTAATTGTGTAGTACCTGCACTCATATCAATGGCCGTACCATTCATATCAAGGGCTAGTGATCCTGTCGTATTCGTAGCAAAAGTATAATTTGCCGAAGACTGGGCCCAAACTGAATGATTCATAGCCATTAGCATGACTATAAAAAATAAGCTAATCCACGAGGGCCTAGCTAAGCGAGAAATAGAATCAGGCCGAGGGGCAGCCGAATTCGCAATCTCTTTTTTGAGCCTAGACGGTTGTCTATGACCCGAAGGATTGTAATAATTCATCATAGTTTAAGTAAATTGATTAAAAATAAGGTAAGAACGTTTTGTTAACTAAAGGCATTAATTTACAATAATAAGTGTCGAAACAAATCAAATGATTCATTCAGACATCCTTTAATATTTATATAAAAAAATGCGATTCAATCAACACGGAAAATTAATATAAAATTTAACACAAAATTATAGTTTTGATAAAAAACTTATGAACAAAGGAAAAATCACCTGCAATTAGCCATGAAACATCCTTTTTTAAACACTTTTAGTAACAATAATTTATTCTAAATTGCATAAACAAATCCATAACTTTTAAACAGATTCTAGTGATTTTACTGATTCCCGTATTTAATGGTAAAATCTAGGCACAAAAAAACTCTCCATCTCTAATTTGGCACAAATAGGAAGAAGAGTGTTTTTTACTTAACTAAAAACCTTTATAATTATTTAAGCAGTTATCCGAAAAGACCAGCACTACTCAATATAAACAAGACCATAAAGACAAAAAACCTAATAATGGTATTGTTTGATATTGCCGAACTATTTTCTCGGTTTGCAACTTGCGATTCTCTATACAAAATTTTCATTACAAATAATTAAATACATTAACGCTAGTCTTAGGAATAACGCATTGACATGTGGCAGTATCAACAGTATTTGTTATGAAATTTTAATTCTTAGATAAACTTAGGCAAAACCCTGTCTATAAAAAAATAAATCCGATGAAGTTCAATAAAAAACGTTTAAGGTAGTTAATGGAGGCAGAATGAGATGGAAATAAAAAAGCCTCCTAAAATTAGGAGGCTTTTTTTATCTATGCTTGCCCAGCTGGACCAAAATTCAAAGGAATCGGAGGCTGTTCGGTGTCTTTTATTTCGCCATGGGCGCTTTCAAAACGGTGAATGTTTTCTCCTATCGCCTTTAGTAGTCTTTTGGCGTGCTGCGGCGTCAAAACGATTCTAGATTTCACTTTTGCCTTTGGAATTCCTGGCATTATGCTTACAAAATCTAATACAAATTCTGATGCTGAATGGTTGATGATTGCCAAATTAGAATAAATTCCTTCGGCTGTTTTTTCATCCAATTCAATGTTAATCTGACCTTGTGGTTGTTTTGAATCGCTCATATCTTAATAATTATATTCTTCTTTTGCTGCCATTAGCTCATTGTATTCTTCTTTAGAACCTACGATCACGTTATCATAGTCTCTCATACCTGTACCAGCAGGAATTCTGTGACCAACGATAACATTTTCTTTCAATCCTTCAAGTAAGTCTACTTTTCCAGCAACAGCAGCTTCGTTCAATACTTTAGTTGTTTCCTGGAACGATGCCGCAGAGATGAATGATTTAGTCTGCAACGAAGCTCTAGTGATACCTTGTAATACCGGAGTTGCAGTAGCCGTGATAACGTCTCTTGCTACAACTTGATTTTTATCCGTACGCTTCAATAGTGAGTTTTCATCACGCAATTGGCGAGGAGAAATAATCTGTCCTGGTTTCAAGTTTTCAGAATCGCCAGCATCTTCAACTACTTTCATTCCGTAAAGCTTATCGTTTTCAACGATAAAGTCTTTGGTATGGATCAATTGATCTTCTAAGAATAGCGTATCTCCTGGATCTTCAACTTTAACTTTACGCATCATCTGGCGGATTACAACTTCAAAGTGCTTGTCGTTGATTTTTACCCCTTGCAGACGGTAAACTTCTTGAATTTCGTTAACCAAATATTGCTGAACAGCTGATGGTCCTTGGATTCTCAAGATATCATCTGGAGTGATAGCACCGTCAGACAATGGAACACCTGCTCTTACGAAGTCATTTTCTTGTACAAGAATCTGGCTTGAAAGTTTCACAAGATATTTCTTGATTTCACCAAATTTAGATTCGATAACAATCTCACGGTTACCTCTTTTGATCTTACCAAAAGAAACAACACCATCAATCTCAGAAACAACAGCTGGGTTCGAAGGATTACGAGCTTCTAACAACTCTGTAATTCTTGGAAGACCTCCCGTGATATCTCCTGCTTTTGAAGAACGACGTGGTATTTTTACCAAAACTTTACCTGCTTTAATCTTCTCCCCATTTTCAACCATCAAGTGGGCACCCACTGGCAAGTTGTAAGAACGGATCAATTCGCCATCTTTACCGTAAATCAATAAAGTCGGGATTAATTTTTTGTTTCTTCCCTCAGAAATTACTTTTTCTTGGAAACCAGTCTGCTCATCGATTTCAACTTGGAACGATTGTCCTTGTTCTAAATCTTCGTAAGCTACCTTACCCGTAAATTCAGAGATAATTACACCGTTATATGGATCCCATTTACAGATAGTCGTTCCTTTTTCAACTACATCACCGTCTTTAACGAAGATACTAGAACCGTAAGGAATGTTATGTGTATTAAGGATGATTCCTGTTTTAACGTCAACTAATTTCAATTCTGTAGAACGAGAAATTACAATATCTGTCGTGTTTCCTTCAAGATCTTCACCTTTTACAGTTTTCAAATCTTCAATTTCAAGACGACCGCTGAATTTCGTAGTAATGCTTGATTCTTCAGAAAGTCCTCCCGCAACCCCACCGACGTGGAATGTACGAAGTGTCAACTGTGTTCCTGGCTCACCGATTGACTGTGCAGCAATTACACCGACAGCTTCTCCTTTTTGAGTCATTTTTCCAGTTGCTAAGTTTCTTCCGTAACATTTAGCACAGATACCTTTAGTAGCTTCGCAAGTCAATGGCGAACGAACTTCCACTTTTTCGATTGGAGATTCGTCGATCAATTTAACGATAGCTTCTGTAATCTGCTCTCCAGCTGAAATTAAAACTTCGCTAGTAAGTGGGTTGATTACGTCTTGTAATGCCACACGTCCTAAGATTCTTTCGCCTAGAGTTTCTACGATTTCTTCGTTCTTTTTCAATGCTCCTACTTCAACACCTCTCAATGTACCGCAATCTACTGTGTTTACGATAACATCTTGAGAAACGTCGTGTAATCTTCTTGTCAAGTAACCCGCATCGGCCGTTTTCAAAGCCGTATCCGCAAGACCTTTACGAGCACCGTGAGTAGAGATAAAGTACTCAAGAATCGAAAGACCTTCTTTAAAGTTCGACAAGATCGGGTTCTCGATAATTTCACCACCACCGGCAGTTGATTTTTTAGGCTTAGCCATCAAACCACGCATACCTGTCAGCTGACGAATCTGTTCTTTAGAACCCCTTGCTCCAGAGTCAAGCATCATATACACAGAGTTGAAACCTTGCTGGTCTTCTCTAATGTTTTTCATCGCTAATTCTGTAAGCAAAGCATTGGTTGAAGTCCACACGTCAATAACTTGGTTGTAACGCTCGTTATTGGTGATAAGACCCATGTTATAGTTCATTGAAATACCATCTACTTGTTCGTTGGCATCGTCAATCAATGATTGTTTTTGTTCTGGAATCTTGATATCTCCTAAACTGAATGACAGACCACCACGGAAGGCGAATCGGTAACCCATGTCTTTCATATTATCAAGAAAGGCGGCTGTTGTAGGAACATCAGTCACGCTCAAAATTCCACCGATAATATCTCTTAACGATTTTTTAGTCAATACCTGGTTGATAAATCCAGCTGCTTCTGGCACTACTTCGTTGAAAAGTACACGTCCTGCAGTTGTTTGGATGATTTTATAAACCAATTCTCCATTTTCATTGAAATCTTTAGCTCTGATTCTTACTCTTGCGTTCAATTCCAATCTTCCTTCGTTCAAGGCGATATTTACCTCTTCAGCAGAATAGAAAGTCAAACCTTCTCCTAAAATTTTGTGCTCAGGAGTCGACAAACGCTCTTTGGTCATGTAGTACAGACCCAAAACCATGTCTTGAGAAGGTACCGTGATTGGAGCACCGTTTGCAGGATTCAAGATATTGTGAGAAGCCAACATTAATAATTGCGCTTCCAAAATAGCTTCTGGTCCTAATGGCAAGTGAACCGCCATCTGGTCACCATCGAAATCCGCGTTGAACGCCGTACAAACCAATGGGTGAAGCTGAATCGCTTTTCCTTCGATCAATTTTGGCTGGAACGCTTGGATACCCAATCTGTGCAACGTAGGAGCACGGTTAAGTAATACTGGATGTCCTTTAATTACGTTTTCAAGGATGTCCCAAACTACAGGCTCTTTTTTGTCAATGATTTTTTTAGCAGACTTCACTGTTTTTACAATTCCTCTTTCGATCAATTTACGGATCACGAAAGGTTTGTAAAGTTCAGCCGCCATATCTTTTGGCAAACCGCATTCGAACAATTTCAATTCAGGTCCAACGACGATTACCGAACGAGCAGAATAATCCACACGTTTACCCAAAAGGTTTTGACGGAAACGTCCTTGCTTACCTTTTAACGAATCAGAAAGCGATTTTAATGGTCTGTTTGATTCTGTTTTTACTGCAGATGCTTTTCTTGTGTTATCGAATAACGAGTCAACAGATTCCTGCAACATACGTTTTTCGTTTCTCAAAATTACTTCTGGAGCTTTGATTTCCATCAATCTTTTCAAACGATTGTTACGGATGATTACTCTTCTGTACAAATCATTCAAATCGGATGTAGCGAAACGACCACCATCAAGCGGCACCAATGGACGCAATTCTGGCGGGATAACTGGAACCACTTTCATAATCATCCATTCTGGACGATTTTCGCGATTTTCGTTAGACTCACGGAACGATTCTACAACTTGAAGTCTTTTTAAAGCTTCAGTCTTACGTTGTTTAGACGTTTCGTTGTTTGCAGAGTGACGCAATTCGTATGACAATTCATCCAAATCGATTCTTGCCAACAAGTCCATGATACATTCAGCACCCATTTTGGCGATGAATTTATTTGGATCGCTATCATCAAGATATTGATTTTCCATCGGAAGCGTATCTAAAATATTTAGGTACTCTTCTTCTGTCAAAAAGTCTAGCCTTTGCAATGATTCTCCGTCAGGATTTTTAGCAATACCTGCTTGGATTACTACGTATCTTTCGTAGTAGATGATCATATCTAATTTTTTAGACGGAAGTCCAAGGATATAACCAATTTTGTTTGGAAGTGAACGGAAGTACCAGATATGAGCGATTGGCACAACAAGGTTGATGTGACCTACTCTGTCTCTACGTACTTTCTTTTCTGTAACTTCCACACCACAACGGTCACAAACGATACCTTTGTAGCGAATTCTTTTATATTTACCACAAGCACATTCGAAATCTTTAACCGGACCGAAAATTCGCTCGCAGAAAAGACCGTCACGCTCTGGTTTGTGTGTTCTATAGTTGATAGTTTCTGGCTTCAAAACCTCACCTCTTGACTCGGCCAAGATAGATTCTGGAGAAGCTAATCCTATCGAAATTTTGTCAAACCTTTTCACTTGGTTTTTATCTTTATTTCTGTTCATCATAGTCTTTACTATTGATATTGTGATAATTGAAAACCTTTTATTTGTTTAAAGCCTAAAGTTTAAGGCTATACAACCTTAAACTTTAGGACTAAAAAACTATTCCTCTAATCTGATGTCTAATCCAAGACCTTTCAATTCGTGCATCAATACGTTGAACGATTCTGGTAATCCTGGTTCTGGCATAGTTTCACCCTTAACGATTGCTTCGTAAGTTTTCGCTCTACCAATAACGTCATCTGATTTAACAGTCAAAATTTCTCTAAGCGTGCTTGATGCACCATAAGCTTCAAGAGCCCAAACCTCCATCTCTCCGAAACGCTGACCTCCAAATTGAGCTTTACCTCCAAGTGGCTGTTGCGTAATCAATGAGTATGGTCCGATAGAACGTGCGTGCATCTTATCGTCAACCATATGTCCTAGTTTCAACATATAAATAACTCCAACGGTTGCAGGCTGGTGGAAACGCTCTCCAGTTCCTCCATCATAAAGATAGGTATGTCCGAATCTTGGAATTCCAGCTTCGTCAGTCAATTCATTAATTTGGTCAAGTGAAGCACCGTCAAAGATTGGCGTAGCGAATTTTCTACCCAAGTTTTGTCCAGCCCATCCAAGAACCGTTTCATAAATCTGACCGATATTCATACGTGAAGGTACCCCAAGCGGGTTCAACACGATATCAACAGGTGTTCCGTCTTCTAAGAAAGGCATATCTTCGTGACGAACGATTCTAGCAACAATACCTTTGTTACCGTGACGTCCTGCCATCTTATCTCCTACTTTCAACTTACGTTTCTTAGCGATATATACTTTCGCTAGTTTCAAGATTCCAGCTGGAAGTTCATCTCCAACAGTAATCGTGAATTTTTCTCTACGCAAAGCACCTTGTAAATCGTTCAGCTTAATTTTGTAGTTGTGGATTAGATCGTTCACCATTTTATTGGTTTCATCATCTGCAACCCACTGACCTTTGCTTAAGTGAGCGAAGTCTTCAACAGCGTTTAACATTTTTTGAGTGTATTTTTTACCTTTTGGCAATACTTCTTCACCCAAATCATTCATAACTCCTTGCGAAGTTTTTCCGTTTACAATGTTGAAAAGCTTGTCAACCAATTTGTCTTTTAATTCTACAAATTTGGTTTCGAACTCCATTTCAAGGGCAGCCAAATCATCTTTATCTTTGCCTCTCTTGCGTTTATCTTTTACCGCTCTCGCGAATAATTTTTTATCTAAAACCACACCATGCAATGAAGGAGAAGCTTTCAATGAAGCATCTTTCACGTCACCTGCTTTATCACCGAAGATTGCTCTTAACAATTTTTCTTCAGGAGTAGGATCTGATTCTCCTTTTGGAGTGATTTTCCCGATCAGGATGTCGCCAGGTTTTACTTCGGCTCCAATTCTGATCATACCATTTTCATCTAAATCTTTGGTAGCTTCTTCAGAAACGTTTGGAATATCATTCGTTAATTCTTCGTTACCTAATTTAGTATCTCTAACCTCTAATGAATAGTCATCAACGTGGATAGACGTAAAAATGTCATCACGAACCACTTTTTCAGAGATTACGATTGCATCCTCGAAGTTGTACCCTTTCCAAGGCATGAACGCTACTTTAAGGTTTCTACCTAAAGCAAGCTCTCCGTTTTGAGTTGCATAACCTTCTGAAAGTACTTGTCCTTTAACAACTCTGTCCCCTTTTCTTACGATTGGTTTTAAGTTGATAGACGTACTTTGGTTGGTTTTTCTAAATTTGATCAAATTATAAGTCTTGTCATCAGAGTCAAAACTTACCATTCTTTCTTCTTCAGATCTGTCGTATTTAATAGTGATGATATTAGCATCAACATACTCAACAACTCCAGGACCTTCAGCATTGATCAATACTCTAGAATCAGACGCTACTTGTCTTTCAAGACCTGTTCCAACGATTGGAGCTTCTGGTCTTAACAAAGGTACCGCCTGACGCATCATGTTCGATCCCATCAACGCACGGTTCGCATCATCATGTTCCAAGAAAGGAATCAAAGATGCCGAAATCGAAGCGATCTGGTTTGGAGCAACGTCAGTATAATGAACAACAGTTGGGTCAACAACTGGGAAGTCACCTTCTTCACGGGCAATTACTTTATCAGCAGTAATTTGTCCGTTATTGTCCATTTCGATATTTGCTTGGGCAATCATCTTGCCTTCTTCTTCTTCAGCACTTAAGTAAACTGGCGTAGATTCTAAATCCACTTTTCCGTTAGTTACTTTACGGTAAGGTGTCTCGATGAATCCCATTCCGTTTACTTTAGCATACACTCCAAGAGATGAAATCAAACCAATGTTTGGTCCCTCTGGTGTTTCAATTGGACATAAACGTCCATAATGCGTATAGTGAACGTCACGTACCTCGAAACCAGCTCTTTCTCTCGAAAGACCTCCAGGTCCAAGGGCAGACAATCTTCTTTTGTGTGTGATCTCAGCTAATGGATTCGTTTGGTCCATGAATTGAGATAACTGGTTCGTTCCAAAGAAAGAGTTGATAACTGACGATAATGTTTTAGCATTAATCAAGTCAATTGGTGTAAACACCTCGTTATCTCTAACGTTCATTCTCTCGCGAATGGTTCTTGCCATACGAGCCAAACCAACACCGAATTGAGCAGAAAGCTGTTCACCAACTGTTCTAACACGACGGTTTGACAAGTGATCGATATCATCAATCTCTGCTTTAGAGTTGATCAATTCGATTAAGTATTTAACAATAGTAATGATATCTTCTTTGGTCAAGACTTGCTTTTCCATTGGGATATCCAAACCAAGTTTTTTGTTCATTCTGTAACGACCTACTTCACCTAAGTTGTAACGTTGGTCAGAGAAGAACAATTTATCGATAATACCACGAGCGGTTTCTTCATCAGGCGGTTCTGCATTACGCAACTGACGGTAGATATGCTCAACGGCTTCTTTTTCAGAGTTCGTCGGGTCTTTTTGAAGCGTATTGTGAATGATAGCATAATCACCTTGATTAGCATCTTCTTTATGCAACAAAATAGTTTTTACGTTCGCATCAATGATTTCTTCTACGTTATCTTTATCGATAATCGTATCACGGTCAAGGATGATCTCGTTACGCTCGATAGAAACTACCTCGCCAGTATCCTCGTCCACGAAATCTTCGTGCCACGTATTCAAAACACGCGCAGCCAATCTTCTGCCTACGTATTTTTTAAGACCTGTTTTTGAAACTTTAATTTCTTCTGCAAGGTCAAAAATTTCAAGAATGTCTTTATCTCTTTCAAAACCAATTGCTCTAAATAGAGTGGTAACTGGTAATTTTTTCTTTCTATCGATATACGCATACATTACGCTGTTGATATCGGTAGCAAATTCTATCCAAGAACCTTTGAAAGGAATTACTCTGGCAGAATATAATTTGGTTCCATTTGCGTGGAATGATTGTCCAAAGAAAACACCTGGCGATCTGTGCAATTGCGAAACAACAACACGTTCAGCACCATTGATAACAAATGTACCACTTGGCGTCATATAAGGAATTGTACCAAGATAAACATCTTGAACAATCGTTTCAAAATCTTCGTGCTCTGGATCTGTACAGTATAATTTTAGCCTAGCTTTTAAGGGAACACTATATGTAAGTCCTCTTTCTATACATTCTTGAATTGTATAACGTGGTGGATCAACAAAGTAATCTAGGAATTCCAACACAAATTGATTTCTTGTATCTGTGATTGGAAAATTTTCCATGAAGGTGTTATAAAGTCCTTCGTTGCCTCTTTCGTCAGATTTGGTTTCCAATTGGAAAAAATCCTTAAAAGATTTAACCTGAATATCCAAGAAATCTGGGTAATCAGGAATATTTTTTGTTGAGGCAAAATTCAATCTTTCAGTCTGATTTGTTATCATCAATGGACAAAATTTTGATTAAAAAAAAGTGATTTTTTGTGTGTAAACACTAAGTAATCCTTACTTTCTTTTATAATCGGTACATCTTTAAAAATAAACCAAGTTGGAGTTTATTTCTTTCTTCGTACGGATTAAAAGCTTTTCGTATTCAACTCAATGACTAATAAAACCGGATATAATTTTATTATACGAAAAATGGTTTAGGCCATTGAGCATCAACTCAAGACCTAAACCTAGTTCTTAAAACCGAGTAAACTTATTTAAGTTCAACTACAGCTCCAGCTTCTTCTAAAGATTTTTTAAGACCTTCTGCTTCGTCTTTAGAAACACCTTCTTTAACGTTTGCAGGAGCACCGTCAACTAAGTCTTTAGCTTCTTTAAGACCTAAACCTGTAAGTTCTTTTACAGCTTTAACTACAGCTAATTTAGAAGCACCAGCATCTTTCAATACTACAGTGAATTCTGTTTGCTCTTCAGCAGCTGCACCAGCATCACCACCACCAGAAACTACAACAGCAGCTGCAGCTGGTTCGATACCATACTCGTCTTTTAATATTGTTGCTAAATCGTTAACTTCTTTTACAGTTAAGTTAACTAATTGTTCTGCGAATTGTTTCAAATCTGCCATTTTTTCTATCGTTTAAATGATTTTGTAAAATATAATTTATTTGTGCGTACTGATTAAGATTCAGCTCCTTCTTCGTTTGCGAATTGGTTCTTAAGAGCAGAAATAACTCTTTGAGCCGGAGACTGAAGTAATCCGATGATTTCTCCGATAACTTCTTCCTTAGATTTAAGTGAAGCAAGAGAATCTAAAAGGTTATCACCAATGTAGATTTCACTGTTGATATAAGCCCCTTTAAAAACTGGTTTATCAGATTTTTTACGGAATTCTTTGATAATTTTTGCAGGAGCGTTTGCCACGTCTGCAATGAATATAGAAGTGTTTCCTTTCAAAACTTCTGGTAGTTCACCGTAGTTGTTTTCAGAAGCTTCCATTGCTTTTGTAAGCAATGTGTTCTTAACAACTTCTAATTTGATACCAGCTTTGAAGCAAGCTCTTCTTAAGCTTGAAGTAGTTTCTGCATTTAGTCCAGAAATATCTGCTACATAAACAATATTTGTACCAGCTAACTGTGCAGTTAAATCTTCAATCGCGATTGATTTTTCTTCTCTAGTCATACTAAAAATTTTTAACTACCAATTATACAGCTTTAGGATCTAAAGCTATAGCAGGGCTCATTGTTGATGAGATGTGGATACTTTTGATATAAGTACCTTTCGCTGCAGTTGGTTTCATTTTGATTAATGTTTGAATAATTTCATGCGCATTTTCGGTAATCATATCAGCTCCAAATGAAACTCTTCCGATTCCTGCATGAACGATACCAGTCTTATCAACTTTAAAGTCAATTTTACCAGCTTTTACTTCTTGAACTGCTTTCGCAACATCCATAGTAACTGTTCCTGTTTTAGGGTTTGGCATAAGACCTCTTGGCCCTAAGATTCTTCCTAATGGACCTAATTTACCCATAACAGCTGGCATAGTGATGATAACATCAACATCTGTCCAACCATCTTTGATTTTTTGTAAATAGTCATCCAATCCAACGTGGTCAGCACCAGCTGCTTTAGCTTCAGCTTCCTTATCTGGAGTAACCAATGCCAAAACTCTAACGTCTTTACCAGTTCCGTGAGGCAATGTTACTACACCTCTTACCATTTGATTTGCTTTTCTTGGATCTACACCCAATTTAACAGCGATATCAACAGACTCATCAAATTTTGCAGAAGCAACAGTCTTGATTAATGCAGAAGCATCTTTCAAAGAATATAGCTTGTTTTTTTCAATTTTAGATGCAGCCTCTTTTTGTTTTTTTGTCAATTTTGCCATGTCTTTTCTTAATTAGAAGGAGCGTCTCCAGTTACAGTTATACCCATAGATCTAGCTGTTCCAGCAATCATGCTCATAGCAGACTCAATTGTGAATGCATTCAAATCAGCCATCTTGTCTTCAGCGATAGCTCTAATCTGATCCATAGTAACTTTCGCTACTTTTTTACGATTAGGCTCTCCAGAACCAGATTTCAATTTTGCAGCTTCTAATAGTTGAATAGCAGCAGGTGGTGTTTTTACAACGAAGTCGAAAGACTTATCTTTGTATACAGTAATTTGTACTGGTAACACTTTGCCAGGTTTATCTTGTGTTCTAGCATTAAACTGCTTACAGAACTCCATGATATTAACACCAGCAGCACCCAGAGCAGGTCCAACCGGTGGCGACGGGTTCGCAGCACCTCCCTTAACTTGTAGTTTAACTACTTTACTAATCTCTTTAGCCATTGTTTAAAAAATTTAACGCATCTTCATTGGAAGCGATAGATGCGGTTCTATTATGTGTGTAACAAAAAATTATACTTTTTCAACTTGCATAAAGCTTAACTCTAATGGTGTTTTTCTTCCGAAAATTTTCACCATTACTTCAAGCTTACGCTTCTCTTCATTGATTTTCTCAACAGTTCCATTGAAACCATTGAAAGGCCCATCAACCACCTTAATTGTCTCGCCAATAGTGAAAGGAATAGAATGATTGTCTGTTTTCACAGCAAGTTCATCTACTTTTCCTAACATTCTATTTACTTCCGACTGTCTTAAAGGCACAGGATCTCCTCCTTTTACTTCACCTAGAAAACCGATAACGCTAGTTATAGACTTAATAATATGAGGTATTTCGCCAACAAGATTAGCCTCAATCATTACATAACCAGGAAAATAGACTTTGTCTTTGCTGATCTTTTTCCCATCTCTTACTTGCACTACTTTTTCAGTAGGCACAAGTACTTGAGAAATATAATCTGCCATTCCCAATCTGTTGATCTCAGTTTCGATGTAAGCTTTGACTTTATTTTCTTGTCCGCTTACCGCTCTGACCACATACCATTTTTTCACATTATTATCCGCCATCTCAAAAATTAACCTTTTATCAAATTAAAGAAACCAGCTAATGCTTTTGCGAAAACAACGTCTACTCCCCATGTTGCCAAGGCGAATATTACAGAGAAAACAGCAACTACAATTGTCAAGCGCTGTACTTCTGCCCATTCTGGCCAAGTAACATTATTTTTTAATTCACCGAAAGCTTCGGTTATGTAATTAACAACTTTTGTCATTGTAATTTATTTTTGCACGGGCGGAGGGATTCGAACCCCCATCAACGGTTTTGGAGACCGCTATTCTACCCTTGAACTACGCCCGTTTATTAAAAACCAGCAGCATCCGATAGGCGCTGCTGGTTCTTTAAATATAGTATTCTAATTATTCTACGATTTCAGTCACCTGACCAGCTCCAACCGTTCTACCACCTTCACGGATAGCGAAACGAAGACCTACGTTCATAGCGATTGGGCTTAACAAAGCCACATCGATAGTTAAGTTATCACCTGGCATTACCATCTCTACACCTGCCGGCAAAGAGATAACTCCTGTTACGTCAGTTGTACGAACGTAGAACTGTGGACGGTAGTTATTGTGGAATGGCGTGTGACGACCACCTTCTTCTTTTTTCAAGATATAAACCTCTGCTTTGAATTTAGCGTGTGGTTTTACTGAACCTGGCTTAATAATAACCATACCTCTTTTGATATCAGCTTTATCAATACCTCTTAACAATAAACCTACGTTATCTCCAGCTTCACCTCTGTCAAGGATTTTACGGAACATTTCAACTCCTGTAATTGTAGAAGTCAATTTGTCAGCTCCCATACCAATGATTTCAACAGCATCTCCTGTATTAGCAACTCCAGTTTCGATACGACCTGTAGCAACAGTTCCACGACCTGTAATTGTAAATACGTCCTCAACTGGCATCAAGAATGGTTTAGCAACGTCACGAACTGGCTCTTCGATCCAGTTGTCAACAGCCTCCATCAATTCCATAATTTTAGGAACCCATGTAGCATCTCCGTTCAATCCACCCAAAGCAGAACCTTGGATAACTGGACCGTTATCTCCATCATATTCATAGAAAGACAACAAGTCTCTGATTTCCATTTCAACAAGCTCTAACAACTCAGCATCATCAACCATATCCACTTTGTTCATGAATACAACGATTCTAGGAATACCTACCTGGCGACCTAAAAGGATGTGCTCACGAGTTTGTGGCATTGGTCCGTCTGTAGCAGCTACAACCAAGATAGCACCGTCCATTTGAGCAGCACCAGTAACCATGTTTTTCACGTAATCCGCGTGACCTGGACAGTCAACGTGAGCATAGTGACGGTTAGCTGTTTCGTACTCAACGTGAGATGTATTAATTGTAATACCTCTTTCTTTTTCTTCTGGAGCATTATCAATCTGATCGAAAGATTTTGCAGCTGTTTTAGAAAAACCTGCTTCTGCCATTACTTTAGTAATTGCAGCAGTCAATGTAGTTTTTCCGTGATCCACGTGTCCAATTGTACCTATATTTAAGTGCGGTTTGGAACGGTTAAAATTCTCCTTTGCCATTTTACTTAATTTTAATCTTAGTTATATATTAGTGTTCAAATTCTTTCTTACTTGAGCCAATGACGGGATTTGAACCCGTGACCTCTTCCTTACCAAGGAAGCACTCTACCCCTGAGCTACACCGGCAGGGAATCCTGATTAAAGGATTTATGATTTCAGATTTAAGACTTAGATAAATCAAAAATCTTAATTCACAAATCTTTTTTTGTGGGGAGAGCAGGATTCGAACCTGCGAAGTTTTCACAGCAGATTTACAGTCTGCCCTCGTTGGCCGCTTGAGTATCTCCCCTTAACCATTTTATTGTCAATCTAATAAAGAACTGAGCCGATAGAGGGACTCGAACCCACGACCTGCTGATTACAAATCAGCTGCTCTAGCCAACTGAGCTACACCGGCAAACTCAATAAAAAAAGTCCGCTATTTCTAACGGACTGCAAATGTATATCTTTTTGTTTCTTAATCAAAATATTTTTGAAAAAAAATTACATTATATATGTGTTCTTATCTTTTCTTTTCGTTTCAGCAATACTCTCTCTAAGGCTTCTGACGAAAGCTCAACACCTTCCTCAAATGTTTTACACTGCTTTTTAACAATAAACTCATCTCCAGGAACATGAATTTTCACCTCTACTATCTTATTTTCCTTATCGCTCGTCTTTTCTACCTTCAAAAAAACGTCTGACGAAACCACTCTGTCATAGTACTTTTCCAACTTATCCATTCTGTCTTGAATGAATCCTACAAGTTTTCCGTCAACATTAAAGTTAACTGCATGAACGTTTACCTTCATAATAAAATTTTTATACGGTTGAACATTTTGAATTATTTCCGGTTCCTCGGATGCGCATCTCCGTAAACTTTTTTCAGCTCTGCTAAACTGCTATGCGTATAAATCTGCGTAGATGCCAAACTAGAATGCCCTAATAATTCTTTTACTGAATTTAAATCTGCTCCATTGTTTAGCATATGAGTCGCAAAGGTATGTCTTAAGATATGCGGACTCTTTTTTACTTTCTCGGAGACATTACTAAAGTACATATTTATTAGTCGATACACAAGGGAATCATTTAATTTAACGCCTTTTAACGTAAGAAAGAAAAACGACTCATCCTTAACCTCCTTCAAGCTAGCTCTTTCCGAAAAACAAAGCCTAAACTGATCTTGTATTATTGGTAACAACGGAAGGATTCTTTCCTTATTTCTCTTCCCAAGCACTTTCAACACTCCTTTTGAAAGGTCTATATTTGATACTTTTAGATTAATAAGCTCCGCTCTTCGGATTCCTGTTGTGTAAAACAAATCGATAATAAGCTTGTCACGGACACCTTCATAGCCTTCCGGATACGTTATAGTATTCAGCACATTGTCTAATTCTTTTTCAGAAAAAGGAATCTGTAGTTTTTTTGGTGTTTTTAAAGCTTTATGCTTCAGTAACGGACTCGCATCTATTTGCTTTATTTTTAGAAGAAATTTATAGAATGACTTTAGCGAAGAAATTTTTCGGTTTACAGAAGTATTTGAAATTCCAGCATCGACCAGCGAAACAATCCAGCTTCTGATCTGGCTGTAATTTACTTCATTCAGTTCATCTTGGTCGAAATTCTGTTTTAGAAAAAACTCAAAATCAGACAAGTCGTTACAATAAGCCGTAACAGTATGAAGCGAATAGTTTTTCTCTTTCTGAAGATAATCCTTGAATGATTCTTTGGTAGTAAGCATAAAAAAACCGTTAGCATCAAAGGTATTAAACTTTCATGACTAACGGTTTTGTATCCTGAAGAAAATTAATTCTTAATTTTCTAATTGATCTCTTAGGTTTTGGATATAACCAGCTTTTTGAATTTGAGCTCTCTTGATTACAGATGGCTTAATAAAAGCTTGACGTGCTCTTAATTGACGAACTGTTCCAGTTTTATCAAATTTTCTCTTATAGCGCTTTAATGCTCTATCGATATTTTCTCCGTCTTTAATTGGTATAATTAACATAATATGACACCTCCTCTCGTTAAGGGTGCAAACTTATAAAATTATTACGAATTATGAATCACGAATTACAAATTATTTTACAGCAGGTTTATAATTCTGCTTGTCAATTATCATTTTCGACAAAATTTCTTTCAAAATTTCTGAAGTTCCGCCACCGATTGGCCCTAAACGGCTGTCTCTGAACAAGCGTGCCAAAGGATATTCTTCCATGTAACCGTAACCTCCTAACATTTGCAGGCAGCTGTAAATTGTTTCGTCGGCCACTTTTGTAGATTTCAATTTTGCCATTGTGGCTTCTTTAACTACATATTCTTTCTGATTTAGTCGTGCAACTGCTGCATAATTAAACAGCTTGCAGTGCTCCACATCGGTTGCATGCTCTACAATAGTGTGTCGTAAAGCCTGAAATTTATCTATTGTTTTTCCGAACGCTTCACGTTCTGACATATATCCGATAGTGTATTCAATTGCATACTCTGCTCTAGCGTGGGCATTTATTGCCATGATTAGTCGTTCTAGCGCAAAATGCTGCATGATATAAGGGAAGCCTTTTCCTTCTTCGCCCATTAAATTTTCTTCAGGGATTTCAACATTATCGAATGCAATTTCGGCAGTATCAGAAGCTCTCCATCCTAATTTATCTAATTTTGTAGCCGCTATTCCTTTCAGGTTTGCATCCACCAAAAACATACTGATTCCTTTATTACCAGATTCTGGATTTGTTTTGGCTGCAACTACATAATAATCGGCATAAACTCCGTTTGTAATAAAAGTTTTCGAACCATTAATAATGTATTTATTGCCTTGTTTGATTGCTGTTGTACGCATTCCTGCAACATCGCTGCCGCCGAAAGGCTCAGTAATACATAATGCCCCTATTTTGTCTCCCAAAATACTTGGCGCTAAATACTCTTGTTTGATTCTCTCGCTGCCTTCTGCATTTAAATGCGTCATCGCTAAGTAAGCATGTGCCCACATTGCTGCAGCAAAACCAGAAGATTTAATTTTTTGAAGTTCTTCTAAAAAGACTACGGTATAGAATAAATCCAAGTTCATTCCTCCATAGGCTTCAGGATAATTGATTCCGAAGAACCCCATTTCACCAAATTTTTTCCAAATAAAACGCTCTATTGTTCCTGTTTTTTCCCATTTTTCAATGTGCGGGACTACTTCTTTTTGCAAAAAATCCTGTAAGCTCTTCCTAAATAATTCGTGCTCTTCAGTAAAATATATTGAATTCATATTTATAACAAGGGTATTTTTTATATCTTATTTTTTTAGAAATCCAAATATAAGGCAATTGTTTTTTTCTTTTCAACAGAAAAGCTATTATTTTTTATCAAATCCGCAATTTAACAAATCATTTAGTACTTATTTAAACAAAATTCACAATTAGAGTTTCTTCTACTGCTTGCATTTCAATTTAGGTATTACATTATTCCAATAATTAATACTCTAGATATTTTTCGATTATTTTCACTTTCTCTACAGGAAAACCTTTTATCTTTATTAAATCTTCACTACTAGAAATCCCTCCATTCATACTTCTATAGGTGACAATCTCTTTACTAATTGGATATCTGAAATAAGGAAATTGGGAAAGTTCTTTTGCGGAAGCATCGTTGATTTTTATTTTCTTGACGTTTGGAATAACTCCTATCTTAAATTGGGCGTTTAGTTTTTCTATAACTTCAGGCGAAAGTCCCCAGACATCATTCATTTGTTCCATGCTTACAAAGCCTCCCAAAATTTCTTTCTGCTTTAAAATTCTTTCTGACAAGCCAGGCCCGATGCCATATATCTTTATCAAATCTTCTTGTGTCGCTTTATTAATATCGATCAGGATAATCTTTTCATTTTTTGCAAATGATTGTTTTTCATAGGAAGTAAAACTGCTTTTTTTATTTTTAACCCAATCGGGAAATTTAAAATAAGGCGCAATTGCATTTAGCAACGAGTCTGAAACTTTTGTCACTGCTTGGAATTCCTCGGCCGAATTGACATATTTATTACCTTCTCGGAATTTCAAAAGCCTGTCTATTTCAACTGTAGACATCCCTAATTTGTAGCCTTTAAAATCGGTTATGAAATTCGGGTTGAAAGGATAAATTTTGGGCTTGAAATCAATCTTGGCCTTTTTCATCTTGTCAATTTCTGGCTGTAGCGAAAGCCATTCTTGCTTTTCAACAGAATTATCTTCTTCGATTTCTACATCGATACAATAATAGGCTAACTGTATTCCTGCGATAATAAGGATCAGTACAAAAATGCCGGTACGTTGTTGGGAATCAAACTTGAAGAATGAATTGGTTGGCATGGAATAAAAATTTTAAGTGGCGGAGAGATAACATAATGGAATAATAGGATTACAAATCAAAGACGGAACTTCGCTTCGTATAGACTAGATCTTTTAATCTGACGAGAAAGGCAAGCGTCAGGTACACACCAAACCAGAGACCAACAGTAAAAAAAGAAATATAGATGAAAAACAAACGTACGCTCGATGCTCTCATCCCCAAGCGGTCAGCCAAACGGGACGAAACTTCAAAGCCGTGCTTTTCAAAAAAGTGCCTGATGTTGGTTATAAATGACATACTAAAAAAGACAAAATTCAAATTTAAGAATTTCCGATTTCAACAGCTAATAAATTTTAGCTTTTCATCAGCTCTAGTCCAATAGCGCATTCGAGGCAACGTTTCTTATTGCAATATTCGTTCTTGAGTTGCAATAAGGACTGTGTTTCATAAGCGTTCTTAGCCGTTATTCCAAAGCTATGAAATTTATCAATGATGCTATTCTTCTCGGCAGGAATATCTGCAAGCAATCGTATCATCTGTTCCGAAACGTCATTCCCCTGAGAACTGGCATAAGCAAACTTTAACGGGTCAACCGTATTGATAAGCAAAAGGTCGATAAAAGAATTCGTGAGTTTCTTTTTCTTTTTAGAGCTTCGCTTGTCAAACTGATAATGATCATCCCAATAGTCAGAAGCGGCAATATTGAATATGTCATAGAACTCCAAAAGCGTTTCCGCTTTCATCATATCTGAAAATAAATTTTGTCTCGAATGATACAGATTTGCCAACTGAGAAAGTCTTATTGTCGGAAAATTATCAGGACGGTGCTTAAAAAACTGCATCGGCTCGACATAGACTTTTTTCAAGTCGTACTTTTGCAAAAGATATTCCCAGCGCTCTTTCAGTTCTGTAAAGTAAAAATCTTCGCATTCTTTCATAAACAGGCCTGCCCTGCCATAGAACATAGCTTCGAGATTCTGGACATCGAAACTTTCTTTTCTGATTTTCTGAAACGGAATAGAATTGGCAATTTTGAAAAAAGTCTCTCCGTTTGTATTCAATCCGAAATTTTTAGCCAGCAGACAAAACAATACAGCCTCCCAATCCTTTATAGTTGCTGAAAATAGTTTCTCAATAGGTTGATATTTCTTTTCAAGCCTTTCAAAAAACAGCCGCTCCAGCCAATTTTTAAAGACAAAATTATCAATAGAGTCAATTTCGTTCTCACAAAAAATCCATGTCTTTGATGAAATAAGAGATTGATAATTTTCAAGCACTTTCTTAGAAACGTATTCCTTGAGTTCCAAAACCGCAATCTCCGTATTGTCTTTTCTGAAAACCTCGGTATCATGTTCCCAGACTACATGCAGAATGACATTTTCATAATTGGGATCGGTTTCATGGCGATGAACATACCAATCGGAAGACTTGAGATGTATTTCTATGTTTCCGGCCCATTTCTGAGTTCCAATCACAATCTGAGCATTAAAGAAATCAGGCCCGGCTTTTTGAAGGTACTGTCCGGAATTAATAATCAGGAGTTTTTCACCTTGTGTAGTATGCAGTTTTGTAAAATCAAAGTTTTTAAACTGCCAGATATAATGCAGAAAGTCTTCTTTCATTTTGTATGGATTTTAAAAAATTCTAGGCATTTATCATTCAAAAGATTAACTAATGTAGCAAAATTTATTTAACAAACAAACATATATTTGCCATTCTAACTATCATAACCACCATGAAATATTACATTTTACTACTCTTTGCTTTTTTTACAATTGCTTCTTCAGCCCAAAAGAATAACAAAGCTTATAAAATAAGCTACTCCAGATCCTCAAACGGAAAAACAATCGAAGGCCAAGATCCAATTTTGGTTTTTTCTGATTCGAAGGAAACGATTATCACTTCAGAAAATAATATTTCAGGAAAAGCAGATTTTCCATTTGAAGAAACTTTTATTGCTCAAGATTCAAATGCTATAGTCCAGTCCGCACAACTTTCGGCTTCGAAAAAAATAGTTACGATTGACAGCTTATCTTTAGGAAAACAGACATTTGAAATCAGCAATGAAACAAAGACCATTTTAGGCTACAAATGCAAGAAGGCAAAAACAATCGTAAATTCAAACACCATCGAACTATGGTATACCAATGACCTAAACGCAAAAGGCGCTCCATCAGTTTTAGGCCAAAAATTAGGTTTGGTATTAGAGATGGTCCGCAACAACAATTATGTAATTACCGCTACCAAAATCGAAAAGATCAAAGCGATTCCTGCTAACTTATCGGCTTTAAAAACAAAATTCACGGCTATTGACTTGCTAACGTTTAGAGACTTGTTATGGAAAAGCCGATTTACGACTATTCCTGTTTTTGAAAATGAGGTTATCAATTTTTCGGAAGAGTCAAAATCAAACGACAGTATTTTTCGATTTGCGAATGGAACCATCATCCTAAAGAAAATAAAATTCCCCGAAATCAAACCTGGAAGTCAAATATTTGTTGACCTGAAAGAACAATCTAATGGCGATGCATATGACAGGACAGGTTCGGTTTTTGTAATTCCAGCAAAAGAGAAATTCTCTTTCCTGAACGGATTGCAAGAAGGAGCCAAAACGCTTCCTATTTATGAAAATGGAAACGGAAAGCAATATCAAGGTGTCGTAAAAACAGACAATTACCTTCCACTATTAGAATTGATGCGTTTTTTCACACCTTTCGGCATAAAACAATACGGACACATTCAATTGAAAGATAAAACTTGGCATGAAAGCGTTCCGTATCGTCAAGATATTTCCGAACTACAATCAGCATTGAGCAATCAAGAAATATATGTAGGTACTTTTATCGGGAACTATGACAAAGGTGGGCATAAGATAAGCTTGAATATTACAATCCATAGCGAAGAAAAGCAAAATCCAAAAAACACTTTCTTACTGCCTCTTTTCAACACGACTAATATCATGGAAATGGCAGGCCAAGAATATGCTACGATGTTCAATAACGAGAAAGGAATCGAAGTTAGCTTTACTTTGGAAAAAGACATAAAAAATGCAAAGCTTCGCTACATTACGACTGGACATGGCGGCTGGGAAAACGGTGATGAATTTGTCCCAAAGAAAAACACGATTCTTTTAGATGGCAATGAAGCTTTCAGTTTTGTGCCTTGGCGAATGGATTGTGGTTCTTACCGGCTTTTTAATCCGGCTTCAGGTAATTTTGGAAACGGATTGTCATCATCAGACTACAGCCGTTCGAATTGGTGCCCTGGAACGGTAACCAATCCTAACTTAATCGACTTAGGGGATTTGAAAGCAGGAAAGCATACGATTCAGGTGAAAATACCGCAAGGAGAAAATGAAGGCGGAAGCTTTAGTTCTTGGAATGTTTCTGGCGTTTTGATTGGAGAATAATTTAGTTGATATAACTAAAAAAGCCTAGCAATGTGCTAGGCTTTTTTTACATGATAGGATTGTTATTTTATAGAACCAATAATATCGTATTTGGTAATGATATGATGTTTGCCATTTCCTAAATCAACCAACACCGCTTGATTGTCTTTACTGAACAATTTGGAAACTTCTTCGATCGAAGTTCCAGTTTTTACAATCGGGTAAGGTTTTCCCATGACTTCTTTGATTGGTTTTTCAGCCACATTTTTATCCGAAACATAACTTTGGAACAAATCGGTCTCATCGACAGAACCTACAAAACCATTAATATCGATTACTGGAATCTGAGAAATTTTATACTTGCGCATTCTTTCAATTGCGTGAGAAACCAATTCTTCGGTACGAACAACCACAAGCGGCTTATCTATATGGTCTTTGATCACATCTTCTGCTTTGGTAATATCTTCGTCTAAGAATCCCCTTTCGCGCATCCAGTCGTCGTTGAACATCTTGCCTACATAACGGCTTCCTGAATCGTGAAAAAGAACAACGACTACGTCTTCTGGTTTGAAATGCTCTTTTAATTGCAACAGTCCTTTTATAGCCGACCCTGCAGAGTTTCCGACAAATATTCCTTCTTCCAAAGCAATCTTTCTGGTATAAACGGCCGCATCTTTATCGGTTACTTTCGTAAAACCATCAATTAGCGAAAAATCAACATTTTTTGGAAGGATATCTTCACCGATTCCCTCAGTGATATACGAATAGATTTCGTTTTCATCAAAGATTCCTGTCTCATGGTATTTTTTGAATACTGAACCGTAGGTATCTACTCCCCAAATCTTAATATTTGGATTTTTTTCTTTTAAGAATTTTGCAACTCCAGAAATTGTTCCTCCAGTTCCAACACCTACTACAAAATGCGTGATCTTGCCTTCGGTTTGTTCCCAAATTTCAGGTCCAGTCTGCTCGTAATGTGCCAATGAATTTGACGGGTTGTCGTATTGGTTTACATACCAAGAGTTCGGAGTTTCTTCTGCCAGCCTTTTCGAAACTGAATAGTAAGAACGTGGATCTGTAGGCTCAACGTCAGTCGGACAAACCACGACTCTTGCGCCAACGGCACGAAGAATATCCATCTTTTCTTTTGACTGCTTGTCTGAAATTACGCAAATCAGCTTATATCCTTTTACTATTGCACCTAAAGCCAATCCCATTCCGGTATTTCCTGAAGTCCCTTCAATGATAGTTCCTCCCGGTTTTAGACGTCCGTCTGCTTCAGCATCTTCTATCATTTTTACGGCCATTCTATCTTTTACAGAATTGCCAGGATTGAAGGTTTCTACTTTTGCCAAGACCAAAGCATCGACCTCTTTAGTTACCTTGTTTAATTTTACTAGAGGCGTATTTCCAATAGTTTCTAATATATTATTTGCGTATTTCATTTATAATTCGTGATTATTTAAGTCGCAAAGATAGGAACTACAAAATTAATTACGAATTATGAAGCATAAATTATACATTCCGTAATTTCATTAAATTACAGTTTCGCAATAAATGGCTTGAAAAAAATTATGAGAAGAAGTTCCATACCAATCCAAAACGTACGATAAAGTCACGGTAAGGATAATTAGGTGCCGAATAGAAATCATTGCCCGTAAAACTAGAGTTGAAATGTTCTGCTTTTAGATAGACTCTTGTCTGGCGGATTTTAGCATTGATAAAAAAATCAAATGTTGGAAAGCCACCGATTTCTCTTTGATTTTGTATATAAAAATCGCCAATAACCGGATTATAATCATTTGCATAGAATTTCGAAAAATAGCTAAATGTAATTCCGGTCTGCAAAAACAAAGCTTTTTTGAAAAGATGGTCTGAATAGTAAAGTGTATTTCTCGTAACCAACTGCGGAACGTTCAAGATATCATCTTCTTGATCTGCTTTTTGGTAAAGAACAGTATTATCAAGTGCCCATTTCCTGAATTTAAACTCTTTAGAGACTTTTAAAGAGATATAGTTAATCGTTTTAGAATATTGGCCTGGTTTTACGGTAAGCGTGTCTGCAACGGTACTTTCATTAAAGAAATACAAATGGTTCTTTAAGCTTGAAACCTGCAATGAAGCGCTTGCCCATTGTGTATTCGCGTTAACTGTCAAGCTGTTTATCTTTTCGTTTTTGAAATTATTAGACCAGTTATAATCTACGTAGCTGCTTTGAAAAAGATTAAACAAATGGTCTGGCACTTTGCTTAAATTTTGGTATTGGAAATGCACATTATTTCTGTCATCAAATTTATACGACAGATTGGCGTCAAGAGTAGACATTTTTTGGTCGGAAATGGAACTTGAAAACAAGAATCTTCCATTCCAATTATTCTTCTGATAAGTATATTGGCCACCGACTACATTAAATTCATCCGAGAGAAGGTTTTGTACCGTATTTGTAGGATTCACAATGATGCGATTGTAAAAATAATTATACCTGAAATCTTCTATAAAAAACTGGAACTGTCCGAGCGTGCTGTTCTCATACGTTGCTCCGACTTTATTGTACATACGGTTGTATCTAGTTTTATCGTTTATATTACTAGATCGATAGGATGTTCCAAATCTTGATAACCTAATAGTCCCTTGTGCAGGAGTAGTTATCGTAGTAATAATTGTCGGCTGAGTATATTCGAAAAATTTATTTTCGTAATTAAACTGATGATTAATGTAGAGATTGTTTCCTCCTTTTTCTTTATTAATCCTAAAATAATGATCGAAAAAATAGCGGTTCCCTTTTAGGATCGAAGTAGCATCAAGCGAATATACATCCAATCTGGCTCTATCGTCAAACTCACTATCGCCTCCTTCAAAATCTTCCAGACTTACGATTCCGCCATTTTCGCCATTAGTCAAATCCTGACCCGTAAAATGGGCTTTCAAGAAATACCGTTCGTTTGAAGTATTATAGCTTGTCATGAATTTAAAATTCCCATTGCTCGAAAGCTGATTTACGTACTTTCCGAGCGAACGAAGTCCACGATAGCCTATTGAAAAATTTAATCTTTCGGAAGTATTCAACGTAATAAAAGCATCAATCATCTGGCCTTGTTCCATAACCGTCTTGAAATACAATTCAGTCATCGGAGTGGCAACATTATAATATTTTATGTCATCGACTTCCAAGTAATTGAAATGTTTTCCAGCAAAACCAAAACTTGGATAGGCAGTACTTTTATTAAGTCCGTATTGAAGCGTATTGAATGTCTGTCCTTCATTTGAAAAAGGAAGCAACCCAAAATTATCTTTTCTCAGATAATTAAACTTATATTCTTTTTGAATGGTCAGCGATGTATCTACATACGTCGTATCATGTTGCAAAGTGATTATCTTATACAGATCAATCGTAGCAATCGAATCATTTTTGGACGGTTCGGCTAATTTAGACTTTTTGGCCTTATTTGCAACAGCGACATTTTCTTTTGTCGGCAAATCTTTCTCTTGTGCAAGCGCAAACAGAGGTAATAAAAATATCGCTACATAAAAAAACTTTGCCATCTAAAAAACAATTTGAGCAAAGATACTTTTTTTAAGTAAAATAAAAACATAAAAAAACCCGCTTTAAAAGCGGGCTTTAGAACATCATATAGAATTATTGTTTGATGAATTTTCTTGTAACAGTTTTATCTTGGCTAGAGAACTTAGCAAAATAAACGCCTGATTGAAGATTAGAAACATTAACAGAATTCGATGAAAAGTCTTTACTTGAAATAACTAATTTTCCTGTAATATCAAAAATAGAGATATCTGACAATACAATATCGTTAGCTATTGAGAAATTAAGATTGTTTGCAACTGGATTCGGATATACAACGATAGAATTATCGGCAACAAAATTATCTCTGTTTAAAGTCAATCCATTATCACTATTTGCAATCAATGCAAATTCTTGCGAACCGTTTACTAAAGTTCCTTTGTGAGTAACTTGAATCGTATAAGTTCCAGCCTGCGCTACATCGATTTCAACTTTTTCAACATTGTCAACTTCGTTATCCGAGTTGCGAGTAGCCCCGGAGAATTGATCATCTGGATTCATTTTCCATGGATAGTAAGTAGTACCATCTTTTAAGATTTTCAAATCCAGATTGTTTCTAAGTCTTGGAACTCTATTATTTAAGGTACCCGCAGTATTTAATGCTCCAACAGGATCTGTCCAACAAATTGTAACTTGTAATTTCTGCGGACCGCTTATGCTAATATTCTTGGTAAAAGTCTGTGCATTTGCCAAAGTATTTTCCTCTAAGATTGTTGTTGTACCTTTACCCGAAATAATTCTAGCTGCTGCTTCAGCATTCGCTAATCCCCATCCAAATTCATAATCAGGACCTGGATTTGCACCTGCCTCACTTGCAGAATGGCAAATTAACCCCCTAACAGTTGCCGCTTTCATATAAGCTGCATTAATGTTGTTATAGTGTTTTTGTAATAGCACAACCATTCCTGTAATTGCAGGAGCTGCCATAGAAGTTCCATTTAACTCTCCGTAAGCTGTATCAGAGCTGCTCACTGAAGAAGACACATTAACACCTTTAGCAGCAATGTCTGGCTTAATACGACCATCATCTGTAGGGCCATAATTACTGAAATCACTCATTACAACACTTCCGGCCCCTGTATAATTCAACACTTCATTTACAGCCGCAACAGTAATTCCATTTTTTGAAGTTCCAGTTCCAGATAATAAATCATATCCTCCATTCTGCACAACATGAGCAAAAGACTGATCTCTATCATTACCAGCAGCAATGACAATCTGATAGTAAGGATAAGCATTAGCTAACATATCAATTTCTCTTGAAGAAGTATCATATTGTCCAAAAAGCCAAACGGGTAATGAGGCAGAAGCATATCCATAGGAATGATTAGAAACCAAGAAACCTTGGCTACCAAAACTAACCATTTCATCATAATCATTATCCCAATCATGAGTAAGTGCTTGTGCTTGATAGGCAATACCTCTACGTGCTCCTAACCCGGCTCCTCTTGCTATAATTGTTCCAGTAACGTGAGTCGCATGCAAACTTAATGTAGTTGCTGCATCATTTAATAGTACTCGGCCTGTTTGAAATTCGGTATGCGTATTTCTAACTTTACCGCCATCCCAAACACCAGCAGTCATACCAGAACCAGTAACATTAAGTCCCAATGATCCTCCTGGATATAATGTATTCGTTTTTATGGTCTGAGAAGAACCCGCATTGGAAGTAGTGAAGAATATTGGAATACCATTAAAAATTCGTTGCAAAGAATGTGTTTCACTTTCGACAAATAGATTTTTTGCCTTATAGTCATCAATCAGTTTCTTTTGCTCTAAGCTACGTGCTTTTGAATATTCTTTCAGTTGTTCCACTTCTTTCTTGTCGTAAGAAGTTATAATCTTCTGCCTTTCTTCTGCATTTTGAGAAAAAACATAGACAGGCATTAATAAAAATAGTAGTAATCCCTTCATTTTTAATAGTATTGAATATTTTTAGATTTAACAAATGTAAAATAATAACGAAAGCAATAAAAAAAAAAGCTGTTAAAAAATAACAGCTTTTTAAAATTTTAATTACTAAAAACTAGTAATCTGTATTTTGTTGGATATTTCTATTACCTAACATCTCATCAAGAGGAATAGGCAATGTAAATCTGTGATCAGTAAGAGGCAAACTACAAACAGGAACGTTGTTTTCTTCGCAATCTCTAAAGTATCTGTCGATTGTTACGTTAGCCAAACCACCTAACCTTTTCAAGTCAATATAACGGTGACCTTCAAAACAAAGTTCGATACGTCTTTCTTTTAGGATATCAGCCCAAGCCTCAGTAGCAGAAGCATAATTTGGAAGAGGCTGAACAAGACCTAGATAGTTTCTTCTATCTCTTATTTGTTTCAAGATAGCAGCTACTGAATTTGTAGCTCCATTTATATTACCAGTTGAAGCTAAAGCCTCAGCTTTGATGAAGTACATTTCAGACAATCTGAAAACTTTCAAATCGTTTGTTAAATCACCTCCGGCTTTACCAGGATATTTATCAATCAATAAAACGTCTGCTCCTTTATAATTTGCAACAGTTGCAGGATCAGCAGCAATAACAGAAGTTGGATCAATATAAGCTCTTCTTCTGATATCTCCTTGCTCAAATGTTCCTAACAAGTTGAAAAGATTTCTTCCCATATCGTGGAAAGGACCTCCAGACAAGTTCGTTCTGTTGAAATAGAATGTACCAGCAATACCAGTTTGAGCAGCAGGTCTAGCCAAGCTTAAGATAATCTCACCTTGATTAACGTCTGCAAACATTTGACGGTATGGGTTAGTAGTAGTCGCAGTGTAGAAGTTACCTGCTACATAAGGAGTAGCAGCAGTCAAATTCAATCCTGAAGTATTGATTACGATATCAGCATATTGTGCAGCAAGAGTATAGTTACCTCTGTAAGCATACATTCTAGCTCTGAAAGCGTTCAAGAAATTTTTAGACACAAACTTAAAGCTATTAGCTCCAGCTTGGTCAACTAAGTTAGCATCAGCATAAGTCAAATCAGATTCGATTAATGCGAAAACTTCACCGTTTGTATTTCTAGGTAACTCTTCAGTTAATGCAGGAACTCTATCCATCAAGATTACACCCAATGCATTGTCATCTTTGATATTCTCAGAGAAGAAAGAAAGCAATTGGAAGTGACCGAAAGCTCTTAAAGCTCTTGCTTGAGCAACCATAGAATTATACGCAGCTACTTCATCAGCTTCTGGAGTAATTCTGGCAGCACCTCTTAAAAATCTATTTGTATAGTTAATCAAAGTGTAGTGTGATAACCACATAGCAGCAGGCTCAGCTGTTGCACTATTCAATGTATATTTATACAAATCAAGATTTTGACCCGCATTTTGAGAACCTATACCTAATTCATCTGTAAATACAGCACTGAATGCAATCTCATTAGTAATTGTTGCTCTATTGTAAACTTGGTTAAGATACAATTGCATGTCATCTAGAGACTGAAAAGTAACGTTTTCACCGAATTCACCGTCTTGTTCAATACGATAAGCGTCCTCGCAAGAAAATAGCGACAAGCCTATGGCAAACAAAAGTATTAATCTTATTTTTTTCATAATTATCTTTTTTTTTAAAATTGTAAGTCTACACCGAAAGAAATAACTTTAGGAGATGGATATCCTCCTTGGTTGCTAGAGTTTAATCCTTCAACATCAAATCCTCTCCATTTAGACCAAGTCAAATAGTTTTCTAACTGAGTATAGAATTTTACTCCTGAGAATAATGTCTTATCAAGCAATTTAGCAGGGAACTCATATCCAAAAGACAAGTTTCTCATTCTGATATAATCAGCATCAACTAAGTATCTGTCAGAGAAAGTCTCAGCAGCATTAATATTTGTAGCTGTTAATGAAGGAACATTAGAACCAGTGTTTGTTGGCGTCCAAGCATTTAAAAGCTCAGAAACTACAGGACCTGTTCCGATTCCACTAGCTGGATTAGACAAGTTCAAAAGGTCAAAATCAAATCTGTAAATATCAGCTACAAAAGAGAAGTTTGCGTTAACAAAGAATCCTTTGTAAGATGTATTGAAACCAAACCCACCTTGGTATTTTGGGATCATTGATTTTCCAGAATTTCTTCTATCTTCGTTTGTTGGAGTTTCTGTAAGATTATTGTTTCTGTCTAAGAACAATAAGTTACCATTATCAGGATTAACTCCTACGTAAGGAACAACAAAATAAGTATTGATTTGGCTACCATTTTGTTGAACAAAATTGTCAGCTACTTGGATAAAATCATTTGCTGGGTTCGGATATACTAAATCAGCCCATTCGTTTTTGTTATAAGAACCGTTTACGAATAAATCCAATTTAAAGTCACCTTCTTTGAAAACATCATATCTCAATAACAACTCCACACCACTGTTAATAATACTAGATTGAGTATTAGCAGCGATAGTATAAAGCTGGTTAACAGCCGATACGTAGTTGTCATCAAATAAATCTATAGTCTTTTTTCTATACACATCTAACGAACCAGATAAACGTTTCCACATTGTGAAATCAACACCCACGTTAGCTTGTTTAGTAGTTTCCCATTGAAGGTCAACGTTTGCAATAGTTGCTACACCAAGTGAAGCTGCATTGTTATAACCTGCTTGAGAAGAGTTCAAATCTCTTACGTTGTTGTTAGCCAAGTATAGAGGGTTAGCTCCATAAGCAGCTGCTAATACGTTTTGGTTACCTGTAGTACCATAAGATGCTCTTAATTTTAAGACATCAAAGATTGAGTTTTCCATGAAAGCTTCTTGATCGATGTTCCATCTTGCAGAAACAGACCAGAAAGTACCCCAAGTATTGTCTTGGATAAATTTGTAAGAAGCATCTCTACGAACAGTTGCCTCAACACCATATTTAGAATCGTAATCATAACTTGCAGTAGCAAAGTAAGAGAACAATCCAGCATCTCTTTTCAAACCACCAATAGTTCTATTATATAATGTAGGTGTTGCTGGGTTGAAAGGAACAAAACCAGTACCTGCCCCTAAAGACCAAGTTCTTGGATCAAGACCTTGTTGTGTCCAGTTTTCAGCTCTTCTGTGAGCTTTAATATACTCATTAAACACAGATACTTCAACAGTATGTTTATCGTTGAAAGTTTTGTTATAGCTCAACTTGTTAACAAGATTGAAAGAGAAATCTCTATCTGTTTGTTGTTGCTCAATACCACCAAACTGTGCACCTGCTGGTGTTGCAACGATTGCCAAATAAGATTGTGGCGCTCTTGCAAAAAGTCTTTGGTTTAGTACATAATCAATACCCATTGTAGTAGTGAAGCTTAATGCATCAGTAAAATTATATGTAGCTGTAGCATTAGCTAAAATTTTAGTCTCTTCGAATGAGCTTGGGATATTTTCAGGATTTAAATAATCCATCAACATGAAAGGATTGATTTCGAAACTTGGCGCTCCAAATTCATCAAACAATTGTTGACCATTTACATATTGCGCTGGGTTTAAATATGGCTGAGAAGCTAAAAGACCTTGTAATGGATTCTGAAGTGTATTCGCATTAATGTCAGTTCTTGTTTCTTGCTCTAACTGAACCCTTTTAGAGTAAGCAGCAGTTAAATTAGTACCATAAGTAAATTTACCATCTGCAGACTTACCTGTAAAGTTAGTTCTGAAAGTAAATCTTTTGAAACCTGTATTTGGAACAATACCATCTTGGTCGAAATAGCTCAATGACGTAAAGTTTGTCATGTTTTCACTACCTTGAGTAAAGCTAAGGTTATGATTTTTTGAGATTCCAGTTCTAAAGAAAATCTTTTGCCAATCTGTATTTGTACCCCAATACTTGATTTGGTTAGGAGTCAATCCTACTGACAATTCAGGAGTCAATGGAGAATTCCATCCTGCAACTTGCTCTGGAGTTAACGTTGCACCCATACCAGCACCTACTATATTCTCTAATGTAAGAAGTTGCTGAGAATTTGTAAGTTTATAGTCATGATCTTGCAAATTTGTAAAACCTGTTGTAGCAGTGTATCTTACTTTCAATTTTGAATTATAAGAACCTCTCTTCGTTTTTACAACGATAACCCCGTTTGCTCCTCTATTACCATAAATAGAAGTTGCACCGGCATCTTTAAGAACGTCAATACGCTCGATATCCTCAGAGTTGAAACTTCTGAATACGTTTTGGTTAGCAGCAACTCCGTCAATAATGAACAAAGGTTCTGTGTTACCATTTACAGAAGAAAGTCCTCTCAAGATTACATCAATTTTTGCAGAACCTGGTGAACCAGATGATGTTGCAATATTCAAACCTGCAACCTGAGACTGAAGTGTTTGCAAAAATGAAACGTTAGGTCTTCCTTCCATAGTCTCTGAAGTAATTGTAGCAACAGCATTAGCTGATCTTTTCTTACTTGTAGTTCTATAGCTATCCACAACCACAGTTTCTAGATCAGTTGCTTCTTCTTGCAAAGGCACATTTATCGTGCTAGAAGCCCCAACGGTTACTGAAGAAGGTTTATGACCTACATAAGTAAATACCAAAACTTCTCCCTGACTTGCAGCGATGGAATACTTACCATCAAAATCAGTTTGTGTTCCACGAGTTGTCCCTTTAACTACAACTGCAACGCCAGGCAATGGTAGGCCTTGGCTATCGGTAATTGTACCAGAAATAGTTTTCTCCTGTGCGAACGAAAACTGCATTGAAAACGCTAGTAAAAGCGCAAAAATCCATTTGAACTTCGATCTCATATTTAAATTTATTTGAGTTAGTTATCCTGCAAACTTCTTAATAATTTCTTAAATAAACAAATATTACTCCGGAATAATATTTTTACGAATGTTAAAAAAGACCATTACTTCAGATTTTTGCACATAATCTATCTATTAGATACACAAAAATCAAAAGGTTGCGTTATTTTTTATAGTTTTGCTAAAACGCAGATATGTTACTTACTAGTTATTCCAATTTAACATTTGAATGTGGCACCGACGAAGCCGGCCGAGGATGCCTTGCAGGCCCTGTGACTGCCGCTGCCCTAATACTTCCGGAAAACTTTATCAATGAATTACTAAATGATTCCAAACAGCTTTCAGAAAAAAATAGAGACCTTTTAAGACCTATAATAGAAGAAAACGCACTTTGCTTCTCGGTAACACATATAGAGCCTACAATTATTGACGAAATTAACATCTTGAACGCTTCGATACATGCCATGCAGTCCTGCATAAAAAAGCTAACTCCCATACCTAATTATATAATTGTAGACGGAAATCGTTTTAAGCCCGTAGAAAACATCCCGCACAGCTGTATCATCAAAGGTGACAGCAAGTACTTAAGCATTGCCGCCGCTTCTGTTTTAGCAAAAACATATAGGGATGAATACATGAATCAAATTCATGAAGAATTTCCAATGTATAATTGGAAACAAAACAAAGGCTACCCGACAAAAGAACATCGCGAAGCCATACGAAACTATGGCACCACAAAATACCATAGGATGTCGTTCCGACTGTTGCCAGAACAATTAGAAATCGATTTTCAAGAATTTTAGACTGTTTCTTTTTGGAAAGACACAAACTGAGATTCGAAAAGCTCGGTAAAATGCTTCTTGATCTTTTCTTTCACTTCGGCCACATCTACTTCTTCAACGCCAAGTTCGACATTTAAAGAAGTTACCGCCTTGCCTCTTATTCCGCACGGAATAATATTATCAAAATAACCTAAATCAGAATTTACATTCAAGGCAAACCCATGCATCGTAACCCAACGGGAAGCACGAACGCCCAAAGCACATATTTTTCTAGCAAATGGCGTCCCTACACCCAACCAGACTCCTGTCTCGCCTTCGCTCCTAGTCCCTGTCAAGCCATAATCAGCCAAAACCCGAATAAACACTTCTTCTAAAAAACGCAGGTATTTATGGATGTCTGTGAAAAAATTCTCCAAATCCAAAATAGGATAACCTACAATTTGCCCAGGCCCATGATAGGTAATATCGCCACCCCGGTTGATTTTATAAAAAGTAGCTCCTTTGTCTTCCAGCTGCTTTTCGCTCAACAGCAGATTGCTCAAATCGCCACTCTTTCCTAATGTATACACATGCGGATGTTCTACAAAAAGAAAATAATTTGGAGTTTCCAGTTCCAACTCTTCTCTTCTGTTCCTGATTTTTAGATCCAGTATGTCCTTGAACAAATCTTCTTGATATTCCCAAGTTTCTTTATAATCTTTCTGACCTAAGTCTAGAAGTTGAATTTTTTTGTTCATTTTGATTTAACCTTTTAAGAATACAAAGTTACAAACTAAAATGCCATGATTTATAAAACTCATCCCTTACTTCTAAACCACAAAATCACACCTGATTGTCAGATATTTAAATCTTTTTATATATTTACAATAACGTAATATTAACATTGACCCCTAAAACTTTACATTTATGATTAGAAAAACTACTCTTAAAAACCAAAATCCACTATTTGGTAAAAGTTTTTTTCGGAACTTGAAATTCGTTTTCGGAATTGCTTTCTGCTCTTTGGGATTTGAAGCCCACTCACAGTACTGCGAACCCTTTTTAGACTGCACTGATGACGACGTGATCCTAAATGTTTCGATTGCAACATTGACAAATGCTAACACTTGTGGCGGCGGCGGTTATAATGATTTTACAGCCATGGCTGCGCCAACTCTTACTATGGGAAGCTCCTACCCTATTTCCGTAACAGTTGGAGACGGATGGTCAAATGAATCTGTCAGCGTTTGGATCGATTATAATGGAAACGAAATTTTTGAACCTTCAGAATTCACCTATATCGGTACCGGAAGTGGAAGCGTCGTTACAGGAAATATCACAATCCAAACTGCAACAGCAGGCAACAAGAGAATGAGAGTTCGTGTAGCAGCAGTTGGAGCAGTGGCAGCAACAGGTGAGCAAGCCTGTGATGAAGAGGATGAATATGGCGAAACAGAAGATTACACCGTAAACATCCAACCTCTTTTAAGCATTGATGACGTAAATACGGCAAACAAACTGGCAATTTCTAAATCAAACGGCTTGTTAAACATCAACAGCGCTGCCGACTTAATTGAGCAAGTTGAACTATATGACCTTACAGGTAAACTGGTTTATTATAAAACAGGCATCAACAACAATGCTTCAAGCCTGGACAGTTCGCTTTTTGCCAACCAAATTTTAGTATTGAAAGTAAGGACTGCCGATCAAATTACGCACATCAAAAAAATAGCAAACTAACCCTTGCTCAATTCAAAAATCATAAAGGCTGTCGCTTACACGTGACGGCCTTTTTATTTTATCTTTTCAACTTTTTGATTTTCTGACTTTCCAACTTTTAACTATCTTTGCACGCTTAAAATTAATACGATATGCAACTTTCAGAACAAGAAATCATCAGAAGAGAAAAATTGGGCAAGTTGAGAGAACTCGGCATCAACCCATATCCGGCTAATTTGTTTCCAGTGGACCACACTTCGAAACAGGTCAAGGACGCTTTTGAAGAAGGAAAGAAAGTGATTGTTGCAGGCCGTGTGATGAGTACCCGCATTCAAGGAAAAGCTTCTTTTGCTTCCTTGCAAGACAGCGAAGGACGCGTACAGATTTATATCAATCGTGATGAGCTTTGCCCTGGTGAAGACAAGACCTTATACAATGAGGTATTCAAAAAACTGTTAGACTTAGGCGATTTTATTGGAGTTGAAGGTGAATTATTTACTACGCAGGTAGGCGAAAAATCAATCCGCGTCACGAATTTCACCCTATTGAGCAAAACCCTTCGTCCGTTGCCTTTGCCAAAAACAGATGCTGAAGGCAACCTGCACGATGGTTTTACCGATCCAGAATTGCGTTACCGCCAGCGTTATGTAGACCTAGTCGTGAATCCGCAGGTAAAAGAAGTTTTCGTAAAAAGAACAAAATTGTTCAATGCAATGCGAAACTTCTTCAATACGGCCGGATACATGGAAGTCGAAACTCCTGTATTGCAATCTATCCCTGGAGGTGCTGCCGCTAGGCCATTTATCACGCATCATAACTCTTTGGATATTCCTTTATACATGAGAATTGCCAACGAATTATATCTGAAAAGATTGATCGTAGGTGGTTTTGACGGCGTATACGAATTCTCCAAAAACTTCAGAAATGAAGGAATGGACAGGACGCATAATCCTGAATTCACCGCTATGGAAATCTATGTAGCCTATAAAGACTACAACTGGATGATGGAGTTTACTGAAAATCTTTTGGAACATTGCGCCATTGCCGTAAATGGAACTGCCGATGCTACCTTTGGAGAGCACCACGTAAGCTTCAAGGCGCCTTACGCAAGAGTTACAATGACCGACGCTATCATAAAATATACTGGTTTTGATATTTCTGGAAAATCGGAAAAAGAAATATTCGAAGCTGCAAAATCTATGGGAATTGCTGTAGATGAAACTATGGGTAAAGGAAAGCTGATCGACGAAATTTTCGGAGAAAAATGTGAAGGAAACTTTATCCAGCCGACTTTCATTACCGATTATCCAAAAGAAATGAGTCCGCTTTGCAAAGAACACCGCGACAACCCAGATCTTACAGAGCGTTTTGAATTGATGGTCTGCGGAAAAGAAGTAGCGAATGCCTATTCTGAGCTAAACGACCCGATCGACCAAAGAGAACGTTTTGAAGCACAGTTGAAATTGTCGGAAAGAGGCGATGACGAAGCGACCCAATTCATCGACAATGATTTCCTTAGAGCTTTAGAATACGGAATGCCTCCTACATCAGGCTTGGGAATCGGCATGGATCGTTTGATTATGTTCTTGACCAATAACGCTTCGATTCAAGAAGTCTTATTCTTCCCTCAAATGCGTCCTGAGAAAAAAGCAGTAGAGGTAGAATTATCTGCTGAAGAAAAAGGAATCATTGAAATCTTGAAAGCCAATGAAAATTTCATGCCTTTGAACTTATTAAAAGTCAAAGCAGACTTAAGTGGCAAAAAATGGGACGCTGCCATGAAATCTTTGTCCAAACATGCCTTGGTAAAAGTAGCCGTAAACGGCGAAGACAAAATAGTAGAACATATAGGATAATTTTCCTGACTCTAACCAAAAAGACCGTTTAATGAACGGTCTTTTTTAGTATAATCAATTGCCAAACAGCAAAATCTTTAATGCACACTAAAACCCTTAACCAAATCAAGAAAGTCTTCAATCCAAATAAAAAAAGGCTTTAACCCATACCCTTAATACTATTTTAGCATAAACTTTCGAAACTCATCCTACTCAAAGACAGGAATCCTGTTAAAAAAATTTATAAGTCATAATTTTACCATTATATTTCTTTGATTTTATTTTTAAATGATTTAGATTTGGTTTCTTAAACCTATTCAAATCAACAATTATGAAAAAAATATTCGCTATTCTTGCTCTTTTCTTAGCATTCTCAATCAGCGCAGTAGCTCAGGAAGGACAAAAAAATCCTGATACGGCAGCAGCGGCAGATTTTGCAGCCTTAAACAAGGTAGTTCCAATATCAAAAGCATCAGAAAGAGAAATCAAAGAAGCGTTTTATGCGAAACATAAATTCTTAACGCAGACAGATCTTACTGCAGAGCAAAAAGCACAAATTTCTACAGAAACTGAGACAAAACTAGCAGAACTATTGTCGCCAGAGCAACTTAAAAAACTAAAAGCAAATAGAGAACTTTACAAAAAATTAGTTCAATAATATACAAAACCAAAAGCCCGTTTATAAGCGGGCTTTTTTTAGCTCCTGTTTTTCTGAAAGTCTTAAATAAATCAGAAAAAACACCTTCTCATTAAACCTTTTATTTTTATCAAGGTCTTACCATCAAACTAAAAATTAATAAAAGGAAAAATTATGAAAAAAATGTTTGCACTTGCAGTATTGATGATCGGAATGACATCGTTTGCACAAGAAAAGCCAGCAGAAGGCAAAAGAGCAGAAAAAGCTAGAATGGAAAAATTGACTCCAGAACAGCGTAATGAAAAACACTTAAAAAAGCTGACTACCGATTTAAACCTAAGCGAATCACAACAAAAGCAGATGGCAGCAGTACTTTCTGAACAATCTGCAAAAAGAGAAGCTAAAAGAGCCGAAAGAGAAAAAGTGATGGAAGCGAAACGTTCTGAAAGAAAAGCCGAAATGGAAGCCACAGACGCAAAAATCAAAGCCATTTTAACTCCAGAACAGGCTAAAAAATGGGAAGCTATGAAGACAGAAAGACGCGAAAAAGCCAAAGAAAAACTGCAAGACAGAAAAAAAAGAGCTGAAAAAAAGTAAGCAAAAATTGACTCTTTTTTGAAATTATCTTAAATTGGCTTCAAATTTGATATACTATATCAAAACAAATTCATTTATTATGAAAAAATTTATTGCTATTCTATCTGTATTTTTTGCCTTCACGATTGCTTCTTTTGCACAAGCAAATCCAGCCGAACAAGCAAAAAAAGATGTTGCTTCCTTGTCTGAGGCAGTAACGCTGAGCGAGCAGAATAAAGCCACATTCTTGGAGCTTTTCAAAAAGAAGCATGAAGCGCTGTCAAAACAAGGACTTTCAGATGACAAGAAAAAAGTCATTTACAAATCGATCGATGCTAAATTGAGAGGTACTTTAAATGCCGACCAGATGGCTAAAATCGACAGTAATCCTGCATTATTAAAACAATTGACTCAATAATAACAATTGAGCATGTAATAGAAAAAAGGCTTTCCGATCGGAAAGCCTTTTTATTTTAGAACTGTTTGGTTACTTTGTCTACAGCCTTTATAGTAAAATCTAGGTCTTCGTAAGTCAAAGCATCGGTTATGAACCACGTTTCATAAGCAGAAGGAGCAATATAAATACCTTCTTGCAGCAATCCGTGGAAGAATTTCTTGAAATATTCATTATCGCCTTTTGAAGCCGATTGCAAATCGGTTACTGGGCTTTCGTCAAAATGAACCGAAATCATCGAGCCTACCCTATTGATGGTAAACTTGATGTTATTTGCCGTCAATTTTTCTCGTATTCCTTTTTCAAGATAAGCCGTCTTTTCTTCCAAACGCTGGAAAACTCCAGCATCTGCGTGTAAAGCTTTCAACATTTCCAGACCTGCCGCCATCGCTAAAGGATTCCCAGACAATGTTCCTGCTTGATACACAGGCCCAAGCGGTGCCAGATAATTCATGATTTCATTTCTTGCCGCAAAAGCTCCAACTGGGAGTCCGCCGCCAATTACCTTTCCAAAAGTTACGATATCTGCTTTAACACCAAACAATTCTTGCGCTCCTCCTTTTGCCAAGCGAAATCCGGTCATTACTTCATCAAAGATAAGCAAGGTGCCATTTTTATCGCAAAGTTCTCGTAAAGCCTGCAAAAAACCTTTTTGAGGAGGAATACAACCCATGTTTCCTGCTACTGGCTCTATGATGATAGCCGCAATTTCATTTGGATTAGCCGCAAACAATTCGGCTACATTCTCAAGATCATTGTATTTCGCCAACAACGTATCTTTTGCAGTGCCTTGCGTCACGCCTGGACTGTTTGGCGCTCCGAAAGTAATCGCTCCGCTTCCAGCTTGTATCAAAAACGAATCCGAATGTCCGTGATAACAGCCTGCAAATTTGATAATCTTATCTCTTTTGGTATAGCCTCTTGCCAAGCGGATCGCACTCATGCAAGCTTCTGTCCCTGAATTTACAAAACGAATCTTGTCGATATTAGGCACCATCGAAACGGCCAATTCTGCAATTTCTGTTTCTAAAGCTGTCGGCATTCCGAAAGAAGTCCCGAGCTTGGCCCTTTCGATTACGGCATTCACAACCGGATCAAAAGCATGGCCCAAAATCATCGGTCCCCAAGAGTTGATGTAATCGATGAGCTTGTTTCCGTCTTCGTCGAACAGATACGCCCCTTTAGCAGATTTGACAAAAATCGGCGTACCGCCAACGGCTTTAAACGCACGGACTGGAGAATTGACTCCTCCAGGAATTACTTTTTCAGCCTCAGCAAAAAGCTGGCTGCTTCTTTGGTATAGCATATTTTTCTGTGAAAGAACCCGGAAAGGATTTAAAAACTCCGAGTTGAATTATTTTACTTTTATGAATTGTCCGATCGAAATAGCATTATCCGAAAGATTGTTCAATCTTTTCAAATCGTCGACCGTAGTGTTGAATTTTTTAGAAATCGAATACAAAGTATCTCCCTTGGTTACTTCATAAAAACCTTCTGAATTGTTCGGAATTGTTGTGTTTGAAGCTATCGGCTGGCTTTTTTGGATCGGCGTAAACGTGGTACCTAAAACTTCAGAATCGTATTGGTGCAGATTATAGCGCTCGATATAGCTGATTAATTTGTCTGGGTATTTTGGATCGGTAGCATATCCTGCCGCTTTCAGTCCTTTTGCCCACGCTTCATAATCGCCTTTCTCTAATTTGAAAAGACTTGCGTAACGGCTACGTCCAGTCAAAAATTCAGCATGGTCTTTATAGGATTCTGCTGGGTCATTGTATTTTCTGAAACATTCTTGGTCCGAATCATCATCATGACGCACGCTTTCTCCTGTCCAGCCCGTATGGCATTTAATTCCAAAGTGATTGTTTGCTGTTTTGCTTAAGGTTCCTGAACCAGCACCCGATTCCAAGATACCTTGCGCTAAAATAATACTCGCAGGAATTCCGTACTGTCTCATGTTGCTTTTTGCGATTTCCTTGTATTGGGAAACATAATTGTTTACCACTTCGCTATAAACGACTGTTCGTGAAGTAGATTCGATGACTTCAGTAGAGCGATTGTTAGAAGCAGAACTCGATTTTATAGTTGCCACTGGCTTTCCAGTGTGAGATTTCCTAGTAACCACTTCCCTTTTCGGCTTATAAGCCGTTTTTTTAGTCGTTGCTACTTTTGACTTTGAAGAACCGCAGCTTGCCAGTGTTGCGATTGCCAATAGAAATAAGATTTTTTTAAACATTGATTTTTATTTTGGGTAATTGTTTCTTCTCTAATACCTTGTTCATCCCCTCGATCCCTTGCAATCCGCCTGTATGGATAATTAAGATTTTTGAATTCGCCGGAAAATAATCTTTCTCAATCCTATCCAAAATTCCGAAGGTCAGTTTACTAGTATAAACGGGGTCTAGCGGAATATTATTATTTTGATTGAAATTATTTATAAAATCAATCAGCTCTGCATTCACTTTTCCGTAACCGCCGAAATGATACTCCGTAACCAGCTCCCAATTTTCATTTGTGGCAAATTTACGAATTTCTTCTTTTAGGAAATCCCCTTTTAACGCTGGAAAACCTAAAACCTTTTGGTGCGGCAAGGCCGAATTACTAATTCCCGAAATCGTGCCTCCTGTTCCAACGGCACAGCAGATATAGTCATATTGCGAATCTTCCTCTGTCACTATTTCTTCACAACCTTTTACTGCTAACGCATTTGTGCCTCCTTCTGGAATCAGATAAAAATCGCCAAACTTATGTCTCAATTTTTCGATGAATTCGGGATTTTCCTTGTCCGAATACTGCGTTCGCGAAACAAACTCAAATTCCATACCGTTTTCCTGGGCAAATTTTAAGGTCGGATTTTCCGCAATCTTATCCCTTAATTCGTCTCCTCGAATAATTCCGATCGTTTTAAAACCATTCTCCTTTCCTGCAAAAGCAACAGCAGCGATATGATTCGAAAAAGCACCGCCGAAAGTCAATAAAGCAGCATGACCTTCTTCTTTCGCTTTTAGCAGATTGTATTTTAGCTTTCTGAATTTATTTCCCGAAACAAAAGGATGAATAAGGTCTTCTCGGCGAATTGCGACCGAAATTCCATTTTTTGTTATGGGCAGATAGTGTGTTGGAATTTTCAAAATTGTTATTTGCTTAAATCGGTTTTGCTTTTAGATATTTAAAGGAACTCCAGAATTTTCGCGACGGCAGATACTCTAAATTTCTTTCGTTGCCATACGCTTCTCTTTCAAAACTGATATTCCTGTAAGCTTCATTTTTGTTTTTATACTGCATCAATCTGACCAAGTATTCCAAAAAATACCACACAAAAAACGGAACAATCAAAAGTTCCAACTGCTGGCGGATGTGGATACTTTCATGATTTACCAATACTTTATTTTCCTTGTCAAAAAGATTTTTGAGAATCACAAAAGGAAACACCGTCAGGCCTCGATATCCTTTAGGAATTAAATATTTGGAAACGATTAGAAACATTCATTATAAAGTTTATAAATTTGTATTTATGAATGAGCAAAATAATGAAAATAAATTAAAAGAAGGCGAAGATTTTTATTATACACCCGAAGGTTACAAGTGCTTTACTGAAAAATTTCACCTAAAACGCGGCTACTGCTGCAAAAGCGGCTGCCGCCATTGTCCGTATGGCTTCGACAAAAAGACGGGAACAAACAAAAAACCTTGACGTTTAATTTAATTATATAAAACTAAATTTGCTGAGCCTTCAAAAATAAAACCTTTGAAAATCAGCAACTAAAAAACTTAGCAACTACAAAAAAATGACTTTCCAAGAACAAATACAGCAAGGAATTCCTTCCGTTTTGCCACAGCCGAAACCTTACGAAACCACTATCAACCATGCTCCAAAGCGAAAAGAAATTCTTTCTGCCGAAGAAAAAAAACTAGCCGTCCGCAATGCCTTGCGTTATTTTGACGCTAAAGACCATGCGGTTTTGGCAAAAGAGTTTTTAGAAGAATTGGATACGTACGGCAGAATCTACATGTATCGCCTTCGTCCGGAGTATAAGATGTATGCCCGTCCGATTTCAGAATATCCTGGAAAATCAGAACAAGCAAAAGCCATCATGCTGATGATCCAAAACAACTTGGATTATGCCGTAGCACAGCATCCGCACGAATTGATTACCTATGGCGGAAACGGAGCCGTTTTTCAAAACTGGGCACAATACCTGCTGACCATGAAATACCTTTCGGAAATGACTGAAGAACAAACGTTGGTCATGTATTCCGGACACCCGATGGGACTATTTCCCTCGCACAAAGAAGCACCAAGAGTTGTTGTTACCAACGGAATGGTCATTCCAAATTATTCCAAACCGGACGATTGGGAAAAATTCAATGCCATAGGCGTTTCACAATACGGACAAATGACAGCGGGCAGCTATATGTACATCGGACCGCAAGGAATTGTCCACGGAACCACGATTACCGTTCTAAACGGATTCCGAAAAATAAAAAAATCCCCAAGCGGCAGCTTATTTGTCACTTCTGGATTAGGAGGAATGTCTGGAGCACAGCCAAAAGCTGGAAACATCGCCGGATGCGTTACCGTTTGCGCCGAAGTCAATCCTAAGATCACCCACATACGCCATTCACAAGGCTGGATCAACGAAATTATCGAAAATATAGAAGAACTCGTTCCAAGAGTCAAAAAAGCGTTAGAAAACAAAGAAATTGTTTCTATCGCTTACTTAGGAAATATAGTAGATGTTTGGGAGCGCTTTGACCAAGAAAACCTGCATATCGATTTAGGTTCCGACCAGACATCGTTGCACAATCCTTGGGCCGGAGGCTATTATCCGATGGGCTATTCTTTTGAAGAATCCAACGAATTGATGGCCAACGATCCTGAAAAATTCAAGACCGAAGTACAGAAAACATTGCGTCGTCACGCAGCAGCTATTAATAAGCACACCGCAAAAGGAACTTATTTCTTCGATTACGGAAATGCCTTTTTATTAGAAGCTTCCCGTGCCGGAGCAGATGTGATGGCCGAAAATAATATCGATTTCAAATACCCGAGCTACGTACAAGATATCATGGGACCTATGTGTTTTGACTACGGATTCGGTCCTTTCCGTTGGGTTTGTGCTTCCGGAAAACCCGAAGACTTAGCGAAAACAGACGAAATTGCCTCAAAAGTCCTAGAAGAAATGTCGAAAACAGCACCGATCGAAATCCAGCAACAGATGCAAGATAATATCCAATGGATTAAAGGCGCACAAGAAAACAAACTAGTCGTAGGCTCACAGGCAAGAATTCTCTATGCCGATGCTGAAGGAAGAACCAAGATTGCAGAAGCCTTCAACCAAGCCATTGCCAGAGGCGAAATTGGATACGTTGTATTAGGCCGCGACCACCATGATGTTTCTGGTACCGATTCTCCTTACCGAGAAACCTCAAACATCTATGACGGCTCTAAATTTACAGCAGACATGGCCATCCATAATGTTATTGGCGACAGCTTTAGAGGCGCTACCTGGGTTTCGATTCACAATGGCGGCGGCGTGGGCTGGGGCGAGGTTATAAACGGTGGTTTTGGTATGGTTCTTGATGGCTCTAAAGAAGCTTCAAGACGCTTGGAATCAATGCTTTTCTGGGATGTAAACAACGGTATTTCTAGAAGAAGCTGGGCCAGAAACGACGGAGCTATATTTGCTATAAAAAGAGCCATGGAAGCGCAACCTTTATTAAAAGTTACCATCCCTAATAAAGTTGATGATGCGCTTTTAGACTTTTAATATTTTCATCAAGCAATTATGAAGAAGCTGAATAGTATTTCATTAATGTTTATGAGCCTCGGATTTTTTATTCTAGGTCTGCTTTTTGAAAATATACGATTAAAAATTGTAGTCTTATCGGCTGCCGCAATCCTAAGCATTGTTGCCGCCATAAGAAGCTTTCAAGAAAAGAAAAAGAACAAATAACACATTCATCAACACTAGGTATTAAAATAAACTGCTATGAAAACTATTAAATTATTACCCCTGCTTTTTCTATTTGCTGTCGCCTCCTGCTCCTCTGTTAGAGTTGCTACTGATTTTGACAAAAACGTCGATTTTACAAAATACAAATCATTTGCCTTTTTCAAATCCGGAGTCGATAAAGTAGAAATTTCTGATCTAGACAAAAGAAGAATCCTAAATGCTATTGATGCAGAATTGACCGCAAAAGGCTTTACAAAAAGCGAAAGTCCAGATCTATTGGTAAACATTTTTACCAAATCGCGCGAACAAGTCGATATCAACCAATTTAACGCCGGATGGGGTTACGGTTGGGGTTGGGGATGGAGTCCTTGGATGTGGGGCGGACGAAGCACTACTGTTTCAACTTCTACAGAAGGAACACTATACATCGATTTGATCGATGCTAGAAAAAAAGAACTCATCTGGCAAGGTGAAGGTGTCGGCGTGCTGACACAGAACATGAACAAAAAAGATGAGCGTATCCAAGAATTCGTCAAAAAAATCTTGGCAAAATACCCGCCTGAAAAAAAATAAGCCAGAAATAACGCAAAACCAAATCAAGACCGCAATCCTGTTGCGGTTTTTTTATGCCGATAACAAGACCGAGAAGCATTTTTTATGTTTTTTTAAGACTTGTTTCTGCTAAAGATTTGTAATTTTACCAAAACTACAACGTTTGAAAATATGAATGCAGCATTTGAAAGCAACCCTTTGATTGATAGACTTCCTGAACATTTAAAGCAATTTATTAAACCACAGGATTATGCAGACTATACGCCTATAAACCAAGCGGTTTGGCGCTATGTGATGCGCAAAAATGTAGATTACCTTTCAAAAGTAGCACACCATTCGTATCTCGACGGACTGAAAAAAACAGGCCTAGAGATTGAAAACATCCCTAACATGTACGGAATGAACCGCATCCTAAAAGAAATAGGATGGGCTGCCGTTGCAGTTGACGGATTTATTCCCCCGAATGCCTTTATGGAGTTCCAAGCCTATAATGTCTTGGTAATCGCTTCAGACATCCGACAGTTAGAACACATAGAATATACTCCTGCTCCAGACATTATCCACGAAGGAGCTGGCCATGCCCCTATTATTGCCAATCCGGAATATGCTGAATATTTAAGACGTTTTGGTGAAATCGGCTGCAAGGCGATTTCCTCTTCTAGAGATTATGAAATGTATGAAGCCATTCGTCTCCTTTCTATCCTGAAAGAAGCCGAAGGAACACCTCAAAATGAAATCGATGCCATCGAGAAAAAAGTAGACGACCTGCAAAATGACATGGGCGAATTATCCGAAATGGCTCTTATCCGAAACCTGCATTGGTGGACTGTGGAATATGGCCTGATTGGCGATATTGACAATCCCAAAATCTACGGTGCCGGATTGCTTTCTTCTATCGGAGAAAGTGCTTGGTGCATGACCGATAACGTAAAGAAAATACCTTACGATATCAATGCAGCGTACCAAAGTTTCGACATTACGAAACCGCAGCCGCAACTATTCGTCACCCCTGATTTTGCACAATTAAGTTTGGTCTTGGAAGAATTTGCCAATAAAATGGCGCTCCGTACCGGAGGTCTTTCAGGCGTCCAAAAGCTCATCCAGTCAAAAGCATTGGGCACGATCGAATTGAGCACCGGAATTCAGATTTCTGGTGTTTTTACGAATGTAATCGAAAGCGACGGCAAGCCTGTCTATGTGCAAACTACAGGAAAAACTGCGCTATCTTACAGAGAAAAAGAATTAGTAGGCCATTCGACATCGTATCATGCTGAAGGTTTCGGCAGTCCTATAGGAAAACTGAAAGGAATCAACCTGGCGATAGAAGACATGAGTCCTAGAGACCTGCAGGCTTACGGCATTTACGAAGGCGAGCGCGTTTCGTTAGAATTCCAAGGCGATATTACCGTTACCGGAGAAATTATTACGGGAACCCGAAACATTCAAGGAAAAATCATCCTGATCAGCTTTAAAAACTGTACAGTAACCCACAACGATACCGTATTGTTCCAGCCAGAATGGGGCATCTATGACATGGCGGTAGGCAAAAAAGTAATTTCTGCTTTTTCCGGTCCGGCCGATGTCAGAAGTTTTGACCTCATCAGCCATGTGCCTTCAAGCCATACCATAAAAGCTAAAAAAAGTACAGAAAGAGAAGAACTCGAAAGCCTCTACCTGAACATTCGAAACATACGCGAAGGAAAAACCTCCTTCATGACTATCGAGAAAACATTTGAAACCCTAAAAGAAAACCATCCCAAAGACTGGCTTTTAGCTGTTGAAATTGCTGAACTTTTAGACAAAAATCACCAGACCGATTTCTTGCAGAAAGTCATCATCTATCTGGAAAAACAAAAACAAAACCGTCCAGAAGTAGCACACCTGATTTCAGGAGGACTCGAACTGATTTTTGAAAACGAAAGCGTTTAAAAAGAAATAAAAAAAGAACAAGAATCGATTGACTAAAGCAATACTTTGTCAATCGATTCTTCATTTATAGTCTTTCCGTCATATCGCAAGGTCCACCCCATTGAATTGGTCGTAATCAGAATCTTCGAAAGCTCGCTAATCAAGCGATTTTGAGCATTCGTCTTTAAAGTCGATTTTTCAATCTTTTTCGCCAGATTAGCCTTCACCGATTTGCTGATTTTATTATAATCATCGCCCGTAAACGGATTCATTCGGCTCTGATTCACATCATAAAACTTGATATCCGGATTAATCTTGATCTCTTCCTTTGGAATATACGTAATCGTAATCGTCTTATCCTTCTCATCAATATCATATTTCATCTGGCGCAGGTCATACGCCACCGTAACCTCAGCATTAACGATAACCAACGCCTTTTTCTCAAAAGAAATCAAGTCCATCAAATACTTGTCCTGATCTTTATACGTCAGCACTTCGGCAAAATGCCCTTCTGTCACGACCAATTTGCCAACATTTACGATACGTTCCTGAATCAGATTCGTATCGTACTCTATCGTAGCGCTATCCCCTTTCTTGAATTCGCAAAAGCGAAAAGCCAAAATAATAACTACCACAATTCCCACAAAAATGAGGATTCTTCGCATCGCTTTTTTTTATAAAGTTAGAAAAATAAAATCAAGAAGCTAAAAAGAAACAAACATATCGTCCCTAAAAAGAAGTTAAAACCGAATAAAAGGAAACTGATATTGCACCGCCTGCATGCTGTTCTGCAAACCTTCCAAAAACTTTCGGTGCTGTTCAGAATCCGGATGAAAAGAACGATGCGCCAATCCCCTCTGAATCCTTTCCACTTCCTGCATCATTGAAAAAGCCGATTCTGCGACCCACGTTTCCGCAAATCGCTTCCAAATATAATCAATAGCAGTCGCGCTCGGATGAATCATGTCCTCCGCATAAAAACGATAATCGCGAAGCTCGTCCATCATGATTTCATAACTCGGGAAATAATATGCGATTTCCGGTTGTTGCGTTCTGACTTGATGGACAGCCGAAATCAAATTTGCTTTGCTCCACTGGTTTTCCACAAAACCATCCTTGATATGGCGGACTGGAGAAATCGTAAAGATTATTTTTGCCTCCGGATTGATAGAAGAAACCGATTTGATCATTTCCTCAAGTCCCTGCGTAATCTCTTCTACAGAAAGAAGCATCTTTTTAAACTCCTTTTGAGGCACTTTGTGGCAATTGGCAACCAATTGTCCGTTTTCGTTACGATATACCCAAGAAGTCCCGAGCGTAATTATTAAATGCGAACAGCCCACTATAGCCTCATGAAGAAGCTTTACGTTTGAATTGAGCAGTTCTAGAAATTCGTCTTTAGAAGCCCGACTCAAATCAGAATGAACGTCAAAACAATGCCATCTTTCATTGTGGAAGAAAACAGCACTTTCGGTAAACTGCTCCTGCAAGACAGCCTTCTGGATCATCTTATTCAACGCTAGAGGATGAAACAAGATGCCAAACGGATTAACTACATTCTGGAATTTAAAATAATCCAGCTTTTCAGCCATATTCACCGCAAAACACGAACCCAAAGAAACCATCTTAGAATGATAATCTATCGGATGATTGCTTTTTAATATCGGAATTGGAGTAGTGAAATGCATGGGTTGAAAAATTTTAACTCAAAGATACGAAGTTGAAAAATGTAATGACTAAAAAAAATCCCCAGCTACTGAAGCTAGGGATTATAATGATTCTGATGCAGAAGCCTATTGTAATACCGGCACATAACGTCGAGGCGCTTCTCCTGCCAGCACTTTAGCTATCTGGTCTGATATGGCTCCATCAATCAAGCGATCCAGCCAGAAGAATTCTCCAGCCGAATTGATTTCCAGAAAATAATGCTCATTCTCCGGAGTAACGATAATATCTACCGCTCCGTAATTGATCTGATAGATATCCATCATCTTTAATAATTTTTCCTGTACCGATTCAGGCAGCTCATAAGGCTCCCATTGGTCTAGCAGTTCTACACCTTCCCTGCGCCAGTCTACTTTGGCATTCTCCAATTTTTGAGAATCCACGGCAAACGAAAAAACAGCGTCACCTACAATCGTAATGCGCAACTCCTTCTGTTTCTCGAGCTTTTCTTGAAACTGCATCGGGCAATACTGCAGGCTATCTATCGAATCCAGATTATCTTCCGTAATGACATTCGTAAAAACCACATGTTCTACTCCTTCCTTATCGATAGCAAAAGAACTTTGCATTTTCGTAATCGCGCCCTTAGGATGCGAGCGAACAAACCTTTTCGCCTCTTCTGGATTATTTGTAATGCACGTTTCCGGAATTTTCAGTCCCAAAAAAGAAGCAATTTTCATCTGCTCCTCTTTGCTGTCCAGCCTTCGGTATTGGCTGAATTTGCCAATCTGAAAACAATTCATGCTTTCCAGCATGCCAAAAAGCGTAGCCCTCACCTCTCCGTGCACAGAAGCCAAATATTCTCCTTCAAGCACGCTGCCGAGGCCGCTGCCCAAATTATGGCTCCTTCTGTACCATACTGCTGCAATATCATGCAACGATTCCCTTTCTCCGTTATAATCAAGATAGACCTTCCATTGGCCCTCTTCATAACAGCTTGACAAGCCGTAATACAGCGGATATTGGTCTACATTAAAACGTATTCCCCTTGCATTGTATTTTTTTAGCTGTTCAGAAACAGTAGCTATAGATTCGTTATCGTTGCTATGTGTAATGATTAATATTTTCTTCATAATTTGATTCAGGGGAAAAATTTAAATAAATATAAGCCCTATTTCTTATCAGGACAATTTTGAAACTAATTTTTCAGCGATAGTCTCGCCAATAGGATACCCAAGATCCCTTTGCAGCATGCCCCACTCGCCTTGAGGATTCACTTCTAAAAAAACATAACGCCCATCCTGATGACGGATCATATCGATAGCCCCAAAAAAGAGACCCAGCTCGCGCATCATTTTCGTGAGCGAAGCCGTAATCCCATCAGGCAATACATACGGTTCCCATCCCAAATAAATATCAGTCGCAATGCGCCAGTCCGTCTTGCCCCGTTCCGATTGGCCCGCGTTGATTTTTCCGGCAAAAAATGCACCATCCACATACACAATCCGAAGCTCGTATGCTTTAGGAATCATCTCCTGAAAAATCATCGGACAATAAATCAAGGTAGCAAGATCATCCAAATTAGATTCTTTAATCAGCGTAGTAGGAAAAAAAGGCGTATCGCCCAACATGCTGCGGGACAAAGCACCATGCAGCTTGCCGATCATCTGGCTGTTGCATTCTTCATAAAAAAAAGCCTTCACCTTTTTCTGGTCGTTCGTAAAAAGACTTTTGGGCACCTCAATACCATTACGAGCCGCTACAGACAATTGTTCGAATTTATTGTTGCTGACTTCATGATCGCGTGCCATCGGATTAAACCAAGGCACTTCTTTCAAAGACTCAAAAAAGATATTCCGCATCGTAAAATACTCTTGGAAATAAATCTCTTTAAAATCATCGTCAAGCTCTTCAGGAATCTCTGCCGTCCATAATTTGCGATACCAAACCGCTTCAATATCGGCAACGGCAATACTTTGCTCCCCTATTTGTATGTGGACATTGCTTTTGGCAGTGTCAAGCGAATAGTCAAAAGATAATTTAGAAGAAAAAAGGTCTGTATTCATTCTATACGCCTCTTTCCCTAATTCTTTCAGCCTTTTCATTACTATATCTATCGTATAGTGATCATTGCTGTGTGTAAGACAAAGTATCATCAAAAAATCTGGAATTATTAAATAAAAAAAAAGCCCAAGACATTCAAATCCCGGAGCTTAAAAAAAGAAGCAACAGCATTCCTTATCAAGAACACTGTTGCTATCAATGCATTTTAAGACTTAACTCCATCCTCATCATTATCCGATGGATACTTCATCGTCTGATAAAGATCTTTAATTCTGCTAGTGATGATTTGGCCTGGACCATCTTCACCATCAGATGGAAATTTTAAAGTTACGGCGTCAGTACCACCGTTAATTTTTTCTAGCTCCTTCTCAGGCACTTGGCTTTCCAAGAAATTGGCAAAGAAAGGCTTCTTTAATTTTTTTTCATTTTCCATAGTAATACTAATTTGGGATTAATAATATGTTTATTTTTCAGTCCTAAGATAAAAAAAATTACACTACAAAAACTACCTGAATACAGGTAAATTAAAAATTTAACATATTTATTGACAATTAGTTAGTTACGTACAAGTAAGAAATAGCCCACAATCCCTTTATTTAGTCAACTCCCATAAAATTCTTCTGCTGTAAAAAATAATTACAACCTCCGGAAATTATTTTTCCTCTTGCGGAACCCTTTTTGCTCTCTTTCCAAACTAATCTGCCGCTTTCCGAAATCAACTATCATCCTTCCGAAATTACTTTGCCACTTTCCGAAGTTCATTTTCCGCCTTCCAAAACTAGTTTTACCCTTACGGAAATTACTTTGTCGCTTTCCGAAGCTCATTTTACTCCTTCCGAAACTAGTTTTACCCTTACGGAAATTACCTTGTCGTATTCCGAAGCTCATTTTCCGCCTTCCGAAACTAGTTTTCAACTTACGGAAATTACTTTGCCGCTTTCCGAAGCCTATTTTCCGCCTTCCGAAACTTCCAAAATCAAAAATCTTCCCTCCTAAATCTCCCCCTGTCCTATTTTGCCCCCAACATTGTCTAATATGCAACCTTTCGGTTTACTTAATTGCACCTACATTTGTCATAACAAAAGCAAAATCAATCATTAAAAAAAGTAAGCAATGGAAAATCCAAAACAACCTATTACAGTAGCTGCAACCGTAAAAGCACCGATTCAAAAAGTATGGCAAAGCTTTACGGCACCAGAACATTCCGTAAACTGGAGCTTTGCCTCAGACGACTGGCATGCGCCAGAAGCCGAAAACGATGTAAGAACCGGCGGAAAGTTCAGAACCAAGATGGCCGCAAAAGACGGCAGTATGAGCTTCGATTTTGAAGGAGTGTACACCAATGTAGAAAACCACAAAAAAATCGAATACAAGCTAGGAGACGGCCGTTTCGTAAGCGTTTCCTTTGAAGACCTCGGAGACAGCGTAACCGTAACCGAGACTTTCGATCCAGAAAACACCCATCCTGTCGAATTTCAAAAAGCAGGCTGGCAAGCTATCATGGACAATTTCAAAAAATACACAGAAACATTATAACCTTACTAATCAAAAAATAAAGACATGGCAAAAGAATTTTGGGTCAATCTTCCCGTAAAAGAGATAAGCAAGTCAAGAGCCTTTTTCAAAGCAATTGGCTTTACAGAGAACGCGCAGTTTAGTGAAAATCCTACTATGGCCTCCTTTTTCTTAGGAGACAAGAACGTAGTCGTTAACTTCTTTCCTGAAGCCCTTTTTAAGAGCTTTAGCAATACTGAAATTGCAGACACAGCAAAAGGCACCGAAGCCCTCTTTTCTATCGACGCACAGTCTCCTGCCGAAGTAGACGAAGTCGCGAATAAAGCAGTAGCAGCCGGAGCAAAATTATACGCAAACCCAGGCGAGAAAGACGGCTGGATGTACGGCTGCGGTTTCAGCGACCTCGACGGCCACCGCTGGAACGTACTCTATATGGATTTTAGCAAAATGCCAAAACAATAAACCTACTACCAATAAAAAAAGCCACAACGTAACTGTTGTGGCTTTTTTTATATTCAGAAGAATTTTATTTCACAAAATCTTTCGCTTTCTCTAAAGCCTCTGGAATACCTCCAGCGTTCTTTCCTCCCGCAGTCGCAAAGAAAGGCTGTCCGCCCCCGCCGCCTTGGATATATTTGCCCAACTCCCGTACGACCTGTCCAGCGTTCAAGTTCTTTTCGGCTACCAGCTCTTTCGAGATATAGCATGTCAGCATTGGTTTTCCTTCCTCTGCCGTAGCCAGTACCAAGAAAAGATTGTTTCCAAGGGTTCCCAATTCATAAGCCAGATCTTTAGCCCCTTCCGGATTCAGATCGACCTGTTTTGCCAAGAATTTAATACCGTTGATTTCCTCTATTTCTGAAGCCAATTCCCCTTTCAGGTTTTTCGCTTTCTCTTTCAATAAAGCTTCAAGCTGTTTTTTCAGCCTGGCATTCTCTTCCTGCAACGAAACCACTGCCTTGATAGAATCCTGTGGATTTTTCAATGCCTCTTTTATCTCTTTCAGCGTATTTTCCTGCGAAGCAAAAAATTCTTTTACGCCTTCATTCGTAATCGCTTCGATACGGCGTATTCCTGCCGCAACAGCACCTTCGCTCACGATCTTGAAGTACCAGATGTCTGCCGTGTTTTTCACGTGGATACCGCCGCAAAGCTCCATGCTTTCTCCGAATTTTATCGCTCTTACGTTATCGCCATACTTCTCTCCAAACAAAGCCATAGCGCCTTCTTCCACAGCCTGCTTGAACGGAATGCTTCTTCTTTCGATCAGCGGCAATTGCTCTTGGATTCGTGCATTGACAAAATCCTCCACTTCCTTTAATTCTTCATCCGTCACTTTAGCAAAATGCGAAAAGTCAAAACGAAGATGGTTTGGCGCCACCAAAGAACCCTTTTGTTCCACATGCGTTCCTAACACATGTCGCAAGGCTTGGTGCAATAAGTGAGTAGCCGAGTGATTGCTCGCCGATTCGCTTCGTAATTTTGTATTGACCAGCGCCATGAATTTCCCTTCTGGATTCTCCGGAAGTTCTTTTGCAAAGTGCAAGATCAAGTTATTTTCTTTTTTCGTATCGATGATTTCGATCGCCTGATTAGGCGTAAATAACGTTCCTTTATCACCAACCTGACCTCCGCCTTCTGGATAAAAAGGCGTAGCATCTAAAACAATCTGGTATAATTTACCGTCCTTTTTAGAATCTACTTTTCTATATCTCGTAATCTTGACTTCCTTTTCCACTTCGTCATATCCTACGAAAGTTTCCGTATTTCCATCTACCAAAATCGTCCAATCGTCTGTAGAAGTTTCTGATGCCGCGCGCGAACGATCTTTCTGCTTTTGCAATTCGACATCGAACTCTTTTTCGTTATACGACATTCCTTTCTCTTTCAAGATCAAAGCTGTCAAGTCTTTCGGGAAACCAAACGTATCATACAATTCAAATGCCTTAGCACCTGAAACCTCTTGCCCTTTAGTTTCTTTCACTACGTTTTCAAGCAACTGTAATCCCTGGTCTAACGTTCTCAAGAAAGAATTCTCTTCTTCTTTGATGACATTCGTAACCAAATTCTGCTGTGTCTTGATTTCCGGAAAGAATTCGCCCATCTGGTTGGCTAAAACAGCCACCAATTTATAAATGAACGGCTCTTTCGTATTCAAGAAAGTAAATCCGTAACGGATAGCACGACGCAAGATTCTTCGGATGACATATCCCGCACCCGTATTCGAAGGCAGCTGTCCGTCAGCAATCGCAAAGGCAACGGCACGAACGTGATCTACAATAACACGAATTGCAATATTCGTCTTGTTTTGCTCTTCGCTTATATCCTTAACTTCGTTGGAAGTATACTTGTAACCTGTAATTTTCTCAACTTCTTCAATCAATGGCGTAAAAACATCCGTATCATAATTAGACGTTACGCCTTGCAAAGCCATGCACAAGCGCTCAAATCCCATACCCGTATCTACGTGCTGCGCTGGCAATTTCTCAAGAGAACCATCCGCTTTACGGTTGAATTCCATAAAAACGTTATTCCAGATTTCCACTACTTGAGGATGGTCATTATTGACCAAGCTTTTTCCTGAAACCTGCGCTTTCTCTGCCTCGCTTCGCAAATCCACATGAATTTCTGAACACGGTCCGCATGGTCCCTGCTCACCCATTTCCCAGAAATTATCTTTCTTATTTCCAAGAATGATGCGGTCTTCATCAATCAATGTTTTCCAGATGTCCCAAGCTTCTTGGTCAAACGGCACGTTCTCGGCAGGATTACCTTCAAAAACAGAAACGTACAAATTCTCTTTCGGAATTTTATACACCTCCGTCAACAATTGCCAAGCCCAGTTGATGGCTTCTTTTTTGAAATAATCGCCAAAGCTCCAGTTCCCCAACATTTCGAACATCGTATGGTGGTAGGTATCAAAGCCAACATCCTCCAAATCGTTATGTTTTCCAGAAACACGCAGGCATTTTTGAGTATCTGCAATCCTTTTGCTTTTCGGTACGGCATTGCCCAAAAAATATTCCTTGAACTGGGCCATCCCAGAATTGTTAAACATCAAGGTCGGGTCGTCTTTGAGCACGATTGGCGCAGAAGGCACGATCAAATGGCCGCGTTCTTCGAAAAATTGTAAAAATTGCTTTCTGATATCCTGTGATTTCATCTGAAATTGGGTTTTATGATCTTTAAGTTAGGATTCAACGCTTTAGGAAGCCATCGTACCCTTCACTATTTTAAAATTGCTTTTCTAAAAAATAAATAAGGCGAACCAATGAAACATTTATTAAATTTGTTCGTCTAACTAAATACTCATTTATGAGTAAACACAAATATTATTCATATTAAATATTAATATATATTAATATTTTCGTGCAAAAATAGCATATTTTAAAATATGAAGAAGGTAAAATATTATTACGATACCGAAAATTTAGCCTACCGAAAAATCAAGCCGAAGAAAGGACAAAAACTAGGCGTAATTGCCTTATTTTTATTAGCTTCCGGATTGTTTGGGTTCTTGTGTTTCGTGATCTTGATTAATACCCCGTTCTTTGAAACGCCTAAAGACCGATTGCAAGCGCGAGAAATCGAAAACATGAAAATCAACTACGCCATCCTGAACAAAAAGATGGATCAGATTGACGAAGTTTTAGAAAATGTTGCCGAACGCGATAACAATTTATACCGTGTCTATTTTAATTCTTCACCTATTCCTGAAGAACAGCGAAAAGCAGGCTTTGGCGGTGTCAATCGCTATAAAGCTCTTGAAGGATATGACAATTCCGAACTCGTTGTCAGTACGACAAAACGCGTCGATGTCATATCGAAGGAATTAGTAATCCAGTCCAAATCTTTAGATGAAATCTTGAAATTGGCGAAAGAAAAAGAAAAATTATTATCTGCAATTCCAGCCATACAGCCTGTCAAGAATGAACAGCTAAAGCAGATGGCTTCTGGGTTTGGATATAGAAGCGACCCGTTTACGAAAATCAGGAAGTTTCATGCCGGGATGGATTTTTCAGCTAAAACCGGAACTCCGATTTATGCTACAGGAGATGGCGTTGTTGAACGCGCCGACAATACCGCGTCAGGTTATGGAAACCATATCGTAATTCGGCACGGATTTGGATATGAAACTTTATACGGACATTTGAGCAAATACAAAGTAAGGGCCGGACAGCATGTGAAACGAGGCGATATCATCGGATATGTAGGAAGCACCGGACGTTCCGAAGCACCGCATTTGCATTATGAAGTGCATAAAAACGGAGAAGTCGTGAACCCTTTGAATTTTTATTACGGAAATATTTCGGCGGCAGAATTTGCAGCCATATCAAAATTAGCGAACCAAGAAAACCAATCTTTAGATTAATGCATTTAGACTTATCGCCAGACAAAAGATATTACAGCATTGGAGAATTAGCCAAGGCATTTGACGTGAACGCTTCGCTTATCCGCTTTTGGGACAAAGAATTCGACATCCTTAAACCCAAAAAAAATGCAAAAGGAAACCGTATGTTTACGCCCGAAGACGTAAAAAACCTCCAGCTGATTTATCACTTGGTTAAAGAACGCGGCTTTACGCTCGACGGTGCCAAAACGCATTTAAAAGAAGGCCAGAAAAAGACATTGGACAAGTTTGAGATTATCAGCAAATTGGAATCAATAAAAATGCAGCTGACCAACATTAAAAACGAATTATAGCGTTACGCTTTAGTAAATAGAAAACAAATCAATAAATAAACTCTAAAAACAAAAACAAATGAGAAAATGGCTAATACCTGTAGGAATTATTATTGTAATAATAGTAATTATTGGATTCTGGGTTGTCGGAATTAAAAATACGGCATTGAAACACAATCAGGCTGTTTCAAAAGAATGGGGAAATGTAGAAACTACCTACCAAAGAAGAAATGACCTTATTGGCAACTTAGTAAATACCGTAAAAGGAGCTGCTGATTTTGAAAAAGGAACTTTGACGGCTGTTGTTGAAGCTCGTGCAAAAGCAACTTCTATAACTATTGACCCAAGCAACGTTACTCCTGAGCAAATGGCACAATTCCAACAAGCTCAGTCTAATGTTTCTTCAAGTCTTTCTAGATTGTTGGTTTCTGTTGAGGCATATCCGCAATTGAAAGCAAACGAAAATTTCTTGAAATTACAAGATGAATTGGCTAGCACAGAAAACCAAATCCTGACTGCTAGAACTCGCTTCAATGAGCAAGTTCAGATTTACAACGGTTATGTTCTTAGCTTCCCAAACAGCATGTTCATAGGTGGTTCATACCCTGAAAAACCATATTTTAAATCAGTTGAAGGCGCTGAAAAACCTGTAGAAGTAAAATTCTAAAAACAAAAACTCAATGTCAAAAGTAGAAGATTTCCTAACTCCAGAAGAGGAGAGCGAGATTGTGAAAGCCATTTCGCAAGCCGAAAAAAACACTTCGGGAGAAATAAGAGTCCACATTGAAAATCATAATGAAAAACCTCCGCTCGAAAGGGCCCAGGAGGTTTTTAATTTTTTGGGTATGGACAATACGCTGATGCGAAACGGCGTGCTGTTTTATGTAGGCGTTTCAGACCATACCTTTGCTATTATAGGCGACGAAGGGATTCACAAGGTAGTTGAAGAGGATTTCTGGGACTGTACGAAAGACACCGTTATTTCTCATTTCAAAGAAAAGAAATACAAAGACGGATTGGTTGCCGGAATTTTAAGAGCCGGTGAAAGATTACAGCAGTATTTTCCTTTTAGCAATGACGACTCTAATGAATTATCTAACGAAATATCTAAAGGATAAATGAAACTTTTCTCTATAAAAAAAACCTATTCCTTATCCTTTTTTTTAGTACTGCTCATTCAGGCTGTCGGATATTCGCAGTTTAATATTCCGCCCAAACCTGATTTCCAGACTAGCGTATATGATTATGCTAAAATTCTGAGCAACTCTGAAAAAACCGATTTGGAAGCAAAGCTTATTCGCTATTCCGATTCGACTACTACGCAGATTGTAGTCGTTACCGTTGAAACTATAAATGGTGAAGATATCGGCCTGCTGGCTCCTAAATGGGGGCACGCTTGGGGCGTTGGACAAGCAAAAGAAGATAATGGTATTTTTATCCTTTTGGCAGTAAAAGAAAGAAAAATTCAGATTGCGCCAGGCTATGGCGTTGAAGACCGTCTGACAGCAGGAATTACTGGAGAATTGACCCGAAATATAATCATTCCCGAATTTAAAGCTGGGAGTTATTATAGAGGGCTAGACAAAGGTGCCGATGCTATTTTTGATGTCTTAAAAGGAAAATACAAAGGAACGCGGAAACAAGACAAAGAAGAATCTAACCCAGGAGGGCTGATCTTTTTTATAATTATTTTTATCGTGATCATCGTTATCATTTCTAAAAATAAAAATAACAGAAACGGAGGCAATCGCGGAGGCGGATTAGACCTGTCCGACATCATTATCTTGAGCAGCTTGGGCCGTGGCTTTGGAGGAGGTTCTTCCGGAGGAGGCTTTGGCAGCGGCGGTGGTTTTGGTGGCGGAGGCGGTGGCTTCGGTGGAGGTTTCGGCGGCGGCGGCTTTAGTGGCGGCGGCGCTGGAGGAAGCTGGTAACAGCTAAACATAAAACAAAAAAGACTGCAAATTGCAGTCTTTTTTTTATAGCTAAATCGTTCTAAATTAATACAACAACGTTTGGATGGCATGAGCTGGAATCACGACTTCTGATTCTGATTCGTTTACAAACAATTTATATTTTATTTCATTGTCTGATTGGTTCATCACGACAGTTACCATTTCTCCGTTAGCATTCTGGAATGAAGTGCTCAACAATTGGCTTCTGCTGGCTGCCGTACTTACTCTTTTTGCCTCTGGGCGGATAAATTTTGAGAAATGCCCGATGTAATAATACGATGGCGTATAAATCAATTTACCAGCCGCTATATCCCCGTGGATTGGCGCAAAACAGAAATTAGAAACATGGTTAGGCCCTCCTTTTTCATCTAAAAGAATATTCCAATCAGTCCAAGCAACGGTTCCATTGTTGAAATCATTGATCATATTGATTCCGTAACGCTCAGCATTCGCCCAAAATTGATAACGCGCTGGATTAAAAGCTTCGATACAACCTTCGGTAAACATTAGTTTTTTATCCGGAAATGAGTCGGCAACTAGTTTTACGTTATCAAACATCGGCTTGCCGCCATTCCAGGTTTCATACCAGTGAAAGCCCATTCCCCATGCATATTTCGATGCTTCAGGATCTGAATAAATAGTATTGGCACGCTGTACCATCAAATCTCTATTGTGGTCCCAAACAACTATTTTTTTATTTTCGAAGCCATTCTTTTCCATCGTAGGACCAAGATACTTTTTCAAGAAATCTCTTTCTTCTTCTGCCGTAAAAATACAAGATTCCCATGTCTGGGTTGCCATTGGCTCATTTTGCACGGTTATTCCCCAAATCGGAATCCCTTCCTTTTCATAGGCTTTGATGAATTTCACATAATAATTTGCCCAAGCCTGATAAAATTCTGGAGCCAACTTGCCGCCTTTCAGCATGCTTTTCGAATCTTTCATAAAAGCGGGCGGACTCCAAGGGCTTGCATATAGCGTCATCTCTTTTCCGGCTGCTTTCAGCGCTTCCTTGATTAAAGGAATCCTGAACTTTTTATCGTGGTCTATCGAAAATGATTTCAATTCTTTGTCATTTTCATCGACATAGGTATAGCTCGCACTGCTAAAATCAGAACTATGGATAGTCGTCCTGATTAAAGAATAGCCAATACCTTTTTCCTTGCTGTAATAGGCATTCAAGAATTCTTTCTGCTGTTCTTTTGTAAGCTTTGCATACACTTCGGCGCTGGCATCGGTAATAGCTCCGCCAATTCCCATAAAAGTCTGGAATTGTTTGTTCGGATTTACAAAAACCGAAACTTCGTTTTCTAAAGGTTGTTTTGAAGGCCTGAATTCAAGATTTGTTGCTGATGGTGACAGCCTCAACCCGGTATTTTCTGCCGTGGTATACACCTTGATTTTTTTTCCGCTTGCTGAAAATGCCTTGTTCTTCGAATTCTGGCTGAATCCGGCAAAACAAGTCAGCGCCAACAAGACACTTACTACTTTTTTTCTCATTTTGAATATTTAATTTTGGTTTGCTAATTTACCAAATTGAATATTAAAATTTCTTAAAAGCTGTCCTTAAAAGCCAAAACCGCCTTCCTCTTTTTTCTTTCCTCCAAATTTTTCGATCTTATACGTCAGCGAGAACATGGCATACCTTTTCAAAACCGTATTTTGGATATCCTGAATCGATTCTGGATTGATATACCTTACGGCACTTTGATTCTGATTCAGTACATCATATACTTTTACCTTAAACAGTAGTTTGTCGTCCATAAAATTATAGCCTAAACTGGTATTTAGGAGGTAAAAGTCTTTTTTATAGCCATCCGAAATATTTGAATTGTAAGTATATCCGAAGTCATTCCCGAAAACAAAATGCTTTGGCCAATGGCTCGTTGTCTGTACCTTGAAGTTATGAGTAAAATTAGAAGAGCTTTTTACCGAATAATTCGTGTAATCTGTCATATTTAAAGAATAGGTGTACGACGGCTCGATTGTCAGCAATTCGCCATAATCCCATCCTACGCTAACTTGTTGTTCGAGGGTAACTCCTCTTGCTTCGTACAAGGCATTATTTGTCAATCCTTTGTTTAGATTAAAGTTTGTGTTGGCTCCTAAACTAAACCTAAATGTATTTTGTTCTTTTTTTATAGACTTGCTCCAATTCAAACCTCCATAGCTATAATACGTATCATTTATGTTCTGGTAGTCCGCTCGATTTATCAAATCAGTAGGATTGAAAACTCTTGAAAAAACAATCTGCTGTTCGTAATAATTAAATCCTGCGTACAGATAAAAACCTGATTTCGAAGCGTAGTCGTAGTTGTTGAAATTCAAATGAAAATTATGGTTTTTTGTCGGCTTCAAATTCGGATTACCCGTAACTTGATACAACGGATCCGTCAAATCGACAACTGGAAGGATCTGCGCTGCTGTAGGCAATTGAACATCAAAATTATAGTTTATATACAACGATTTTGATTTGGAAATCCTATAATTGAACCAAGCGTTTGCAGACGGATACACATAATTTTTATCTATGTTGCTTGTCGTTCCATTATACAGCGACGTATTTTCCATAGTGATGACTTTCGTACCGAGCGTAATTCCTCCTGCATATTTGTTCTTTCTTAGGCTCAAGGAAGCATTCGGATTCAGCGTGCGTGTCTTTGACATGAGATTATAAGAAAGCAGGTTATTAAACTCTGAATACTGACCAGAGGCTTCATTCAGATTGAAGGTCGACTTGCCATTGTCATAGTCTTTCCACTCATAAGAAGTCCTGACTGTCAACGTCAAAGAATCCGTTATCGGTTCTGAATATCCTATTCGAGTATAATAGGTATTGTCTTTTATATCATCGAATACTCTTTGGCGGCGAATATCCTCTGTCCTGTCGGGGTCTTGAAAGAAATACGTTTCAGAGTTTGTGATATTGTCCCTGTCATTACTTTTGTTGGTATTGTTAAAGGTAAAACCAAAGTTTCTTCCTTTCTTCTTAAACCTTTTGTGAAGGTACATTTCGTTTCCGAAACTAGACGACGCGTTGTTAGTCTTTGCAGAGTTGGTGCTTTCGTTCACCAAACCTAAATTATTAGTTGAAGATTGTTCCGAGAAATCTTTCGAAATCGAATTGCTTTTCACCAAACTTGGACGTACAGATAGCGTCAATAATGAGTCGATTTTATACTCAAATTCAAGATTAAAATTATGTCCGTCACTTGTTTTTCGTGTCGTACCTTTTGATTCTGTTATAAAAGTGCTGTTCGTTCCGTCTTCAGATGTTAGAAGATTTTCCGTCCTGCTTCGAGTATCGTTATCGGTTTTAGAATTGGTGTAAAAATAACTTCCGTTAGGCTCCAATTTCTTGAACCATTCATCGGCAAAATTAAGGCCTATCATGCTCGACTGCGTAATTCCTTCATTGCCGCCGCCGAAATTCATCCCGTCTATTCCAAACGAACCATTGCCGTTTACATATGTATTTCGCCCGCCGCCCATGGCATCGAAAATTTCGTCCATAGAAAAGCCTACTGAATTGATATTATTTGAAGAAGCCAATACGCTGATTTTCTGCTTGTCCTTGAAATAATTTACAAGACCGCTGGATTCATATCTTTTATCCGTTCCATAACCGCCCGTAAATTTCCCAAACAAACCTTTATTCTTGTCTTCTTGGATTGTAATGTTGATACTTTTGTTATTGGAACTTGCGCCATCGCCGGACAATTTTTCTTCTTTAGTCTTTGTATCCGAAACTTGGATTTTGTCAATGATGTCCGAAGGAAGATTTTTTATGGCTACTTTTCCATCTTTCCCGAAAAACGATTTTCCATTCACGAGAAATTCGTTTACCTCTTTTCCGTTTACCTTGATCTTTCCGTCCTTGTCAATTTCTACTCCTGGAAGCTCTTTCAGTAAAGCTTCTACATTGGAATCGGGACGAACCTTAAACGAAGAGGCATTAAATTCTAACGTATCGTTTTTGATTCGGATTGGCGGGGCTTCGCTTACGATAACAACTTCTCCCAAGTTTGTGACAGCGTCAGAAACAAAAACATCGCCCAAGTCGATATCCGATGTCAATTTTGGATATTCCTTTTCCCAAGTCTGATAGCCCAAAGAGGCTACCTTCACTATAAAAGGCTGATTGATTTTTTTGACTGTAATTAAAAAGTTACCGTTCTTGTTTGTAATCGTATAATCAATTACTGTGGAGTCTTTTGCAGAAGTAATATAGACCGTTGCTGATTCAATCGGCTTATTCACTTCTTTACTGATTGCTTTTCCTTTGATTGTAAAAGAATTTTGCCCAAATGCTGCATACGAAAGCAGGGCAAAGAGAACATGGAGGATGATTCTTGGCATTAAGTTAGTTTTTTGATTGATGATTGTAAAAAAATAAAACTGCGAATTACAACTTTTATTGTCAAAAGAAATAATTTCTTACATAATTTTTAACAAACTGTATAAAAAACCTCACATTCAAAAATAACTCAAGGATTTTTTGTATGGACAAAAAAAGGGACTGCTAGAAAGCAATCCCTTAGTTTGTTTAAAATTTTAAACTATTATTTTTCTCTGATGTAAATATCAATGGGCACTCCTGAGAAATCCCAGTTTTCACGGATTTTATTTTCTAAAAATCGTTTGTAGGGTTCTTTTACATATTGCGGCAGGTTGGCAAAAAACACAAACTGCGGCGTAGGCGTTGGCAATTGCATGCAGAATTTGATTTTCACATACTTCCCTTTTAAAGCTGGCGGTGGATAATTTTCTATGATTTTCAGCATGTGGTCATTGAATTTCGAAGTTGCGATTCGCTGCTTTCTGCTTTCAAAAACTTTTACCGTTTCTTCTAATGCTTTCAACAAACGTTGTTTTGTCAAAGCCGAAGTAAAGATAATCGGCACGTCTGTAAACGGCATTAATTCTTTGCGGATTTTTGCTTCGTATTCTTTTGTCGACATGGTATCTTTTTCAACCAAGTCCCATTTATTGACCAAAATAACAACACCTTTTCTATTTTTCTCGGCGAGCCAGAAGATATTCTGATCCTGTCCTTCAAATCCTCTTGTAGCATCAATTATCAAGATACAGACATCAGAATGCTCAATCGCACGAACAGAACGCATTACAGAATAAAATTCTAAATCTTCTTTTACTTTTGCCTTGCGTCGGATTCCCGCCGTATCGACTAAATTGAATTCAAATCCAAAACGGTCAAATTTGGTATCGATCGCATCACGAGTAGTTCCTGCAATATCAGTCACGATATATCTGTCTTTCCCAATCAAGGCATTGATAAAGCTTGATTTTCCTGCGTTTGGACGCCCGACAACTGCAAAACGAGGCAATTCTAGCTCTTCTTTTGTAGGCTCTGGTTTTTCAGGAAACGCTTCAATCAATGCATCTAACAATTCTCCTGTTCCACTGCCCGAAATACTGGCAAACGTATAATAATCTCCCAATCCAAGGTTATAGAACTCAACTGCATCTTTTTCGCGCATGGCGTTATCCACCTTATTTACGGCAAGCAACACTGGCTTTGTTACTTTACGAAGCAATTTCGCGACAGCATCATCCATCGGCGTAATACCTTCTTCGACATCAACAACAAAAATAATAACGTCGGCCTCATCAATTGCCAATTCGACCTGCTTTCTGATTTCGCCTTCAAAAACGTCTTCAGAACCACGAACATAACCGCCAGTGTCAATAACAGAAAACTCTTTTCCATTCCATTCGCTTTTCCCGTAATTTCTGTCACGGGTAACACCCGATACAGAATCTACGATAGCTTCTCTTCTTTGAATCAACCTATTAAAAAGTGTTGACTTTCCTACATTTGGCCTTCCGACAATGGCAACGATATTGTTCATATTATTTTTTGAAATATTTTGCAAAGGTACGTTTTTTGTTTCAAGTAAAAAGTGTAAAGTTAAAGGTTGTTGTTTTGGCCTCATTTCTAGACAGAGGTTTAACGACAATTTAGCATTTTCATCAAAATAAAAACAGTAATTTGGTGTTATAGATTTCAAGATGGATTTTGATAAAAACATAAAGCTTCGCCCTAAATTTGAGCAGTTTTCACCAAAGACAATTGATGAAATCAAGTTGTCGTATGAAAAAGTGAAAACGTTCGAATCGGAAGATTTTAAATTCAAAGATGCTGGAAACCACATCTGGCTGGGCGTTGGATTGTTCCGAAGAGAATACTGGTCGCCATCACTTCACATCGAATTAGACACGTATGAAGACGGCAGAACCTACGTAAAAGGAATGTTTGGACCTGACCCGGTCTTATGGTTTATCTTTTTGGCGATGCACTTTATTGTCGGCGGGTTGTTTATCCTTTTCGGAATTATTGCTTATTCGAAATGGACATTTTCACAGTCGAATGAATTTGACTTAGTCGTGATGTTCGCGCTTCTGAATGCTTGGCTTCTGCTCTATTTTATCGCACGACTAAACAGAAAAAAAGGAGCTACCCAAATGCGGGAACTCCTTTCGCTAGCCAATAAAATTATTGCCTGATTATCTATTATTGTAGCCGAATCGTTTTAGCTGATACGCGCTATTTCTCCAGTCTTTGTTGACTTTCACATACAATTCAATATGAATCTGCTTTCCGAAGAACTTTTCTAAATCTTCTCGCGACTGCATTCCTACTTTTTTCAATGCAAGGCCTTTGTGCCCGATAATGATTCCTTTTTGCGTATCGCGTTCGACCATGATTACAGAACGGATTCGGATGATATTTTCATCTTCTAAAAATTCTTCTGTCTCGATCTCTACAGAGTATGGAATTTCTTTTTCGTAATTGATCAAGATTTTCTCACGAATGGTTTCATTCACAAAGAAACGTTCTGGCTTGTCTGTCAGGGCATCTTTTGGATAAAACGGTGGCGATTCTGGCAAAAGATCGATAATTCGCGCAAACACTTCTTTTACATTAAAGTTTTCTAAAGCGGAGATAGGGTGAATTTCTGCATTAGGCACTTTTTCTTTCCAAAGTGCAATCTGTTCTTCCAATTGGTCTTGATTCGATTTGTCAATCTTATTTAAAAGCAGTAATACTGGAATCTTCGCATGAATGATTTTATTAAAAAAAGCTTCATCCTTTAGTTCTTTCTCGCCTATTTCGACCATGTAGATTAAAATATCGGCATCTTCAAAAGCAGATTTCACGAAATCCATCATTGAAGACTGCAGCTCATAAGCCGGCTTTATAATTCCTGGCGTATCCGAAAGCACCACTTGGAAATCTTCTCCATTTACGATTCCTAAAATTCTATGCCGTGTTGTTTGTGCTTTTGACGTAATTATGGACAGCCTTTCTCCAACAAACGCATTCATCAATGTTGATTTCCCAACGTTAGGATTACCAATAATATTTACAAAACCTGCTTTATGTGACATCTCAAAAATAATTTATGTTGCAAAGGTAATCATATCAGTCCAATAGAAGAAATAAAACATTTTTCATAAAAATGCTTGTTTTTCAAGATAATCGTTGTAAATTTGCACCCGAAACATCGCGGGATAGAGCAGTAGGTAGCTCGTCGGGCTCATAACCCGAAGGTCACTGGTTCGAGTCCAGTTCCCGCTACTAAGTTTATTGAGGTTTTGCCCAATAACAAAGACATATTGAGAATACAAACGCGCATCGCGGGATAGAGCAGTAGGTAGCTCGTCGGGCTCATAACCCGAAGGTCACTGGTTCGAGTCCAGTTCCCGCTACAAAGAAAAGCTTCAGAGAAATCTGGAGCTTTTTTTGTTTTGGACTACCTGTGCCAACCAGGGAACCACTCAAATTGATTCAGATCCACATGCTGTAGACAAAATCTTAGCAACCTTATACAGTAGTATTTCAAAAGGTAGAAATCCACAAATATTTGTAACAGCCTTTACAAATCACCTTAGTTAATCATTTCTTAATCCCTTAAGAAAGTCATCACGATTACTATAAATTCGTCTTCTTAATTCGAATAAATAAGCGATGCCTCATAATTACTATGATATCCCAAAGCAAATCTTAAAAACAACTTTTACATTAAAAAATTGATTTATACTACACTCTTAAATGTTGCGATTTTTCAAGGAATAGTCTTAGGCTTGCTTATTTTAAAGTCTTCCTTATTTAATAGTAATTCAAACAAACACCTAGCCTATTTACTATTTACACTTTCAATTCTTTTACTGAATCATGTTCTTGAACTTGAAGATGCCTATACTCCCTATCCTTTCCTACGCTTTATTGACGATGTCGAATGGGCATTTCTAGTACCTGTTTTTATATTTTTGTTTATTATAAACCGGATTGACGATACTGTAAAAAATAAACAAAAAATTTATTTGTGTTTTATTCCATTTGCCTATTCCGCCATTCTTAATATTATAAACGATCTTGATATTGTTGCAGGAATTTATACTATATCTGAATCAGGCACCCATCTAATCCAAATACTTGGTCTGATTCAACTTTTTTTAGCTGTTACATTCATCCCCTTTCTGCTGCTTTACTCTTATTTTATGATAAGACATTTAAAAGATCCACAGGAAAAAAAATGGGTAATTATTGTATTAACCCTTGTTTCTTCATTGTTATTTGCTTGGCTTATTACCTGTCTAGCCGGCTTATTTCTTCAATATGACATTTCTTCTACTATGAGCATCTTAGCTTTATCTGCAACGTTCATAATTCACTGGACAGCTTATATGGGCATTTACAAATACAAACTGGCCAAAAACAAAGAAGCTATTTCCAATTTTCTAAATAATGATTTGGTCATTTCGTATAACAATCTGCAAATTGTAGAAAATAGTACACCAGAAGAATACAAGGAATCTATTACCGCAGACAATCTTTATTTTCAAAAACTAGAACTTCTTTGCAAAGAGCAGCACATTTACACCGACAGCACATTAAACAGAGAAAAAGTCGCTGAAAAACTAGGCATAAGCGCAGGATATGTTTCACAAATTGTAAACACGATAACAGGAGACAACTTTGCCAATTACATTAATCAATACAGGATTGAAGCTGTCAAGGAAATGATCTCAAATTCTGAATATGAAAACTATAATTTGCTGGCTATGGGATTAGAATCCGGGTTTACTTCAAAAACCACTTTTTATAAAGCCTTTAAAAAAGTCACTGGCCAAACACCCAATGAATATAAAAACACCAGTAAATAGGTGCCATTTTATACATTTTTAAGCTTTTGAAACCTTTTCTATTTTTTCTTATGTGAATTTTGGAGCTCAATAATTCAAATCACTTTTTATGAAAAAATTTTTATTACTAGCTGTTGTTACAGCTTTAGGAGTTACAAATGCTAATGCCCAAAAAATTAAATTTGGGGCTAAAGGAGGTTTAAACTTTGCCTCTATCAGTGGAGATAACACCAAAGATATTGATGCTGTAGCTGCATTTAATTTTGGTCTTTTATCAGAAATTCCCATTTCAGATAAATTTTCTTTTCAACCTGAAGTAATGTTTTCTGGTCAGGGGTATAGTTTCAAAGACAATGATAATCTAGTTGCCTTAAATTATCTGAACGTTCCTTTAATGGGAAAATATTATTTAACAAAAGGATTGAGTATTGAAGCCGGACCGCAACTTGGTTTTTTACTTTCTGCTAAAAACGAGAAGAAAGATGTAAAAGATTCGTTTAAAACTTTTGATTTTGGTATCAATTTTGGCTTAGGCTATAAACTTGACAACGGACTTAATTTTGGTGCAAGATATAATCTGGGATTAACTGATATTAATAATTTAGATAACTCTTCTAGTAAAAATAAAAACGGAGTACTTCAAGTATCTGTTGGTTATTTCTTTTTCTAGAACTTACTAATTTTAAAAAACCACTAATAATAATTAGTGGTTTTTTTTGCACTTTCCGTTTTTATTCAGAGACTTTCACGATTACCTTCCCTACGCTTTTTGCGGCTTCAACATAGGTCTGAGCATCTGCTAATTTCTCAAAAGGAAACGTTTTTGAAACATGTGCTTTAAGAATTCCTTTTTCTAAAAGAGAGGCAATTGTCTTCATGTCTTCACCGCTAGAATGTACCATAATAAAATAGCCGTCTACTTTTTTTGCTTTTGCTTTTTCAACCAGCTGTTCGTTTAATCCAGATGGAATGCTAATCAAGGTGCCACCTGGCTTGATTACTTCTAAAGAGCGGTCGATATTATCTCCTCCAATAGTATCTAATACAAAATCGATATCTTTTACGACATCTTCAAAAGGCTGTGCTTTATAATCCAAATGTTCGTCAGCGCCAAGCGATAACACAAAATCTTTGTTGGCCGCAGAAGACGTACCGATGACATAGGCTCCGAAATGTTTCGCAATCTGCACTGCAAAGTGCCCTACTCCTCCAGAAGCCGCATGAATCAGCACTCGGTCGCCCGCTTTTATTTTTGCATTCGTAATTAGTGCCTGCCAAGCCGTAAGAACCGTAAGTGTTGCTGCTGCCGCTTCGTCAAAAGAGATGTTATTTGGCTTTAGTGCCAATTGTGATGCCGGAGCTGCCACATATTCGGCATACGCTTTTCCGTGTCCGGGAAAATTGACCATTCCGAAAACCTCATCTCCCTTTTTAAAAAGTTCAGATTTAGACTCGACCACAACCCCTGAAACATCCCAACCGAGAATTATCGGACTTTCATCTTTTATTTTTCCGTAAGTTCCATTTCCCTTTCGCGTCTTGATATCTACCGGATTGATACTGATTGATTTTGTTTGTATTAAAACTTCACCCTCTGTAATAGTAGGGATAGGTACTTCTGAAACAATCAAATTTTCAACTGTTCCAGGCTCTTTTAAAATTATTGCTTTCATTGTTATTGTATTTTAAAGCAAATTTATACTGATAAATTTAATACTATTGGTATAATATTTCCAAAATGCAGTACATTTGCATCATGAGAAAAGAAAATCTACATCAGCCGTTTTCCATTACTTATATGACTTTGGATGTATGTCCGAAACAAGAACACACGCATACTTTCTTTGAACTCGTGTATGTTATTTCGGGAACTGGTAAACAGTGCATCAACCAGAATAAATTTAGCTATTTCGCCGGACATATGTTTTTGATTACTCCAGAAGATTGCCATTCTTTTGAAATTGAAACAACTACTGAATTTTTATTCCTCCGCTTCAATGATATCTACATTCAAAATGGCGGTTTGCCTACCGAAAACATCAAGAGGCTTGAATATATCTTGCAGAATGCCAACCATCAGCCAGGATGTATCTTAAAAAACCAGATTGACAAAAGTTTGGTAAAGCCAATGGTAGATGCAATCGTAAGAGAATCCATAAACGCCGATCTTTTCAACAAGGAGCTTATCCATCAATTGGTAAATACGCTTATTATTATTGTCGCTCGAAACATCGCCAAATACCTTCCGGAACAAGTAAATACCAGCACCGAAGAAAAAGCAATGGACATTCTGCAATACATCCAGAGCAATATTTACCATCCTGAAAAACTCAAAGCAGAAAACATCAGTACAAAATTCGGCATCTCCAATACCTATCTGGGCAAATATTTCAAACGCCATACGAACGAAACCATGCAACAGTATATTGCTACGTACAAAACCAAGCTCATCGAACACCGATTGCAGTTTAGCGACAAACGCATCAACGAGATAGCAGACGAATTCGGATTTACTGACGAAAGCCATCTCAATAAGTTTTTTAAGAAACAAAAAGGAAGCAGTCCGAAAGCCTACCGAAAGACAATCAGAATGTAATTGTTAGGTAATTTACGATTTGTAAAATTTAGGATAACCAAAAAGATAATCACAAATTGAGATTCGCTTCGTCTTTTCTATTCGCAAGCCAGTGCCCGCCTTAAATTCTCGTTTTTTGCCCTAATAAATATAAGCAAGAAATCAGAAAATCGCATCCTTCATTTGTTACCAATACGTAATTTAAACACTTAAATACTAGACAGTTAATAACCATTTTTTAATAAATCCTTATTCTAAAAACCCGTTCTTAAAAAATTATTAAAATTAAATTTGGAATGTTAAAGCGATAAACCCTGCAGGTACAATATCCTTTATAAAACGATTTCCTTCCAATCTTAAATTTTATAATTATGTTTAAAAAACGATTTTTATTAGCTTTAGTATTCGCAAGTATGTCGGGACTTTCCTTTGGGAAATCGTCTTCTGCCATCAGCTTGCAAACCACGAATGTTTCTACAGCTTCTACTGCAGCAATGCTTGCAAATCCATTCCAAGGATTCAACCTTTTTAATCCTTCTGCTTCTTTTGCTTGGAATTTCTTCGAATGCACAGGCGGTGGTTCTGAAACCTTTTCAAACCTAGGTGCTGCTTCTAGTACTTATGCAACAAGAACATGGACAGGCGACAACGGCGTAGCTTGGTCTGCAACAGACGCAAGAACTGACCAAGATCTTACAGGCGATGCTATCGCTTTAAGAACAAGTACTTTAAAAAACACAAGTATTGTAGCAAATGGTGTCGGTACGCTTTCTTTCAAATACAAAAGAGTTTTCTCTGGAAATTCTACTTTAAAAGTATTTGTTAATGGAGTTCAGTATGGTGGTGACATTGCTGTTACTTCTGATGTTACTGCGACTACATTTTCACAAGCCATCAATGTTTCTGGAAACGTAGTTATCGAGATCAGAAACAGCGGAAACAGAACTATTGTTGACGATTTATCATGGAACTGCTACTCAGCTGTTGCTGGTCCAGAACTTCAATTAGCAGATGCAGCTGGAACAAACCGCGAGTGCGGAAGCCTAGCTGTTGATTTTGGTTCTCAACCTGTAGGCCAATATCACGATGCGGTTTTCTCTGTTAAAAACCTTGGCACTTCTGCCTTGAACGTGACTGCTTTGACATTAAGCAACACTACAGACTTCTCTATTATTTCACCATCAGTACCTTTTACGGTTGCTCCTTCAGGTTCAGGATTGGTTTTGGTTCGTTTCCAAGGCGCTGTTGCTGGAAACAAGATTTCTACACTGACTATTGCAAGCAATGACGCTGATGAAGCTTCTTGCGTAGTTAATTTGACTGGAACTGCTCTTCAGCCATGTGTTGCACCAGTTATTACAGGTGCTGACGTTACTGTTTCGAATATTGCTTACGCTTCTGCTGACGCAGCGGTAACTAGCGCGACAGCTGACAAATATCTTGCTGTTCTTTCTACTTCAAGTACTTTATCTGCTGCTCCAGCTAACGCTACAAGCTACAATGTAGGTGACAGCCTTGGAGGCGGAACAGTAGCGTATAACGGAACTAGTGCCAACTTCTCTCTTACTGGTCTTACAGAAAACACTCCATACCACCTTTTCGTATTCCCTTACAACAATACAGATTGTACTGGAGGTCCATTATACTACACAGAAGCTTCGATTAACGAAACTTTTACAACTACTGCTGCTCCATGTATCGGTGGAAACGAAACGTTCTCAAACTTAGGAACTGCTTCTAGCACCTACACATCAAGAACTTGGACAGGTGATAATGGCGTGACATGGTCTGCAACTGACTCTAGAAACGACCAAGATCTAACTGGAGACGCTATCGCTTTGAGAACTGGAATTCTTACTAATACGACTCCTGTTGCTGGAGGTATCGGAACGTTGAACTTCAACTACAAAAGAGTTTTCAGCGGTGATTCTGTATTAAAAGTATTCGTAAACGGAACACAATACGGTGCTGATATCAATGTTACTTCTGACGTTACTACTGCTTACTCTCAAGCTATCGATCTTTCTGGTCCGATTACTATCGAAATCAGAAACAGCGGAAACAGAACAATTATCGACGATTTGTCTTGGAATTGCTACACAACGCCTGACGGTCCAGAATTGCAGTTATCAGATAGCGAATTGATCTTGAAATCATGTGGCGATTTTACAATTGATTTTGGGGCGGTATTGCCTAGCACAGACAAAGTTATCATCTTTACTATCGAAAACTTAGGTACTCAAGATCTAGAAGTTAGCGCTCTTACGTTAAGCGATGCTGTTAACTATTCTATCGTTAATCCATCGGTTCCTTTCACATTAGTACCTTCAAGCGCAATTGAAGTTGAAGTAAAATTCAACAGCGCTACATTAGGAAACAAACTTGGAACTCTTACTGTAGTAAGCAATGATGCAAACGAAGGTTCTTGCGTAATCGACCTTAAGGCTAGCGCTCAAGAAAACTGCGTGGCTCCAGTTGGAACTGCTGTTATCGCTTCTTCTAACATTACTGATACTACTGCTTCTGTTGCAGTTTCTGGTGTTACAGCTACTGGATATCTTGCCATGATCAGTACAACTGGTGTAGTTACAGCTCCAGTTAACGGAACAGCTTACCAAGTAAATGATATGCTAGGTGCTGGAAAAGTAGTTTATGTAGGTACAAATGCAAACTTTGCTCTTTCTGGATTGACTGCTAATACTAACTATTCTATCACTGTATATCCATACAATGCTGAATGTATCGGAGGCCCTCTATATGCCGAAACGCCTGCAAACGACGAGATCTTGACTACTGGCGCTCCATGTGTTGGAGGTACAGAAACATTCTCTAACTTAGGAAGCAGCGCTAGTTCTTATGCTACTAGAACTTGGACAGGAAACAATGCTATCAATTGGTCTGCAACTGACGCTAGAACTGACCAAGACTTAAACGGCGACGCTATCGCTTTAAGAGTAGGTACTTTGACAAATACGACTTTTATCACAACAGGTATCGGTACATTGTCTTTCAACTACCAAAGAGTTTTCACAGGTGATTCTGTATTGAAAGTTTTCGTTAATGGTGTGCAATACGGTGCTGATATCAATGTTACTTCAACTGCAACAGCTGTGTATTCTCAAGCTATCAACGTATCTGGAAACGCTACAATCGAAATCAGAAACAGCGGTAACCGTGTAATCATTGACGACGTAGCTTGGACTTGCTACGGTGCTTCTCCAAGAGCAGCTGCAGAAGTTAAAAAAGGTACTGCAGCCTTGAACAACGAAGTAAAATTATACCCAAACCCTAGCAATGGCCAATTCCAATTGGATTTTGCAGGTGAAAATGCAGATATCACTGTATTCGATTCTTTAGGAAAAAACATCCTTTCTAAAAAAGTAGCTTCTCAAGAAGTTATCGATTTAGGAACTTCTCAAAAAGGAATCTACATCGTTGTTATCAAATCTGGGAACACTACAACTACTAAAAAAGTAGCTATAAAATAAGACCGCTCTTATTGAACTTGCCCAGCAAGCATAAAAAGAAACCATCAATTTAATTGATGGTTTCTCTATTTAATATATTCTCATCCTTTGGATCCTGACAGCGTTTAATATAGCCAGCAGTGCCACGCCTACATCGGCAAAAACCGCTTCCCATAACGTAGCCAGTCCGCCGGCCCCTAAAATAAGCACGACCACTTTTACGCCAAAAGCCAGCGTAATATTCTGCATGACAATTCTTCTTGTCACCTTGCCTATTTGTATCGAAGAAGCAATCTTGCTCGGCTGGTCGTTCTGGATTACGATGTCTGCAGTTTCAATCGTAGCATCGCTTCCCAATCCGCCCATCGCAATTCCAGCATCGGCAAGCGCAATCACCGGAGCATCGTTTACGCCATCGCCTACAAAAGCTATCGTTCTTCCTTTATCCTTCAATCCCTGTACTTTTTCAACTTTGTTCTCCGGAAGCAAGTCGCCATAAGCCGTATCAATCTGCAACTCTTGCGCTACCTTATCTACGATGCTCTGCTTGTCGCCGCTCAGCATGACAGTTTTGATACCCAGCTCATGCAGTCTCGAAATAGCAACCTGGGCATCTTCTTTCAGCTCGTCCGCAATCGTAAAATAACCTACATATTCATTATTAACGGCTACGACAACTATAGTTTCCACTTTCGATTCGATAGCCTTGTCGTACGCAATACCGTATTTCTTAAGCAATTTCAGGTTTCCGGCCAGTACTTTTCTGCCTTCGACTGTACCTGACAGTCCGTGTCCCGCAATTTCTTCCACATCTGAAACCGAAGCCGACTTATAGCTATCTTTCGAATAACGGACAATCGCATTTGCAATAGGATGCGTCGACTTGCTTTCCAAAGCCGCCGTCAAAACCACCAGCTTGTCTTTATCAATCGTATGAGCTATCACTTCCTGCACTTCAAAAACACCTTTCGTCAACGTTCCCGTCTTGTCCATGACCACCGTGTCTACTTTTGTCATTACGTCGAGATAATTGCTTCCCTTAAACAAGATGCCATTTCGAGAAGCCAGTCCGATACCTCCAAAATAACCCAGCGGAATCGAGATGACCAAGGCACACGGACAAGAAATCACCAAGAAAACCAACCCGCGGTACAGCCAGTCGTTAAAAACATAGTTTGCTACAAAAAGATATGGGAGCGAGACAATCGCAATAGCCAAGAAGACTACAATCGGCGTATAGACCTTAGCGAACCTTGAAATAAAAAGCTGTGTTTTTGATTTCCGAGCCGTCGCCTCCTGCACCATCTGTAATATTCGAGAAAGCTTGCTGTCTTTAAATAAGGCTGTGACTTTTACATCGGCCAAAGTCTGCAGATTGATCATACCCGCCAAGACCGCTTCCCCTTTTGTTTTGGTATCCGGCTTGCTTTCTCCTGTCAGGGCAGCCGTATTAAAAGCGGCCGTTTCGGATAACAATTCCCCATCCAAAGCGACCTTCTCGCCCGGCTTTATCTGGATAATCTCGCCTAGGGTTACTTCTGACGGATTGACTACTACAGGCTCATTATTGCGAATTACAGTCACCTCATCAGGACGGATGTCCAGCAAGGCCTTGATGCTCCGCTGTGCCCTTTCGACTGCAGCATCTTGAAACAGCTCCCCTATCGCATAAAAAAGCATGACAGCAACACCTTCAGAATATTCTCCAATCAAGAAGGCGCCTATCGTGGCAATCGACATCAGGAAAAACTCTGAAAAGATATTGCCGTTCCGGATTTCCTTTACCGCTTGATAATTGACTTTCAATCCCACCAAAAGGTAAGCAGCAATATACCAGACAAGCGTAACCGGATAGCTAAAAAATGCCGCTTCGGTTTGTTCCAGCAAGATTCCCGACACCAAAAGCAAGAAGCTGGCTGCAGCCGGAAAATATGTTTTCCATTGGCTGTCGTGGCTGTGCGAATGCCCTATTTCGCTATGATCGTGTGCCATAGTTGTATTTTTAGGTTAATGTTGGTGGCCTCCGCCCTCCTCGCTTTTCAGCAGGTGGCTCTGGATATAATACGCTCCTTTCAAGACGATTTTGGCGTCGGCATCAATTTTCTGCAAGACCGAAACCTGTACGAATCCCAATTGCGAAGTGCCCGTTTTTACTTCGATGCGCTGAAAATGGAACATCTTTCCCGCCTCTTCATGGGCATGCCCATCCTCATGCGAATGCCCCTCTTCTTTATCATGCGAGGCTTCTTCATGTCCCTCTTCCAGTATAAAGATAAATTCCCTTCCTTCCGCCTTTATCACGGCCTCTACAGGAAGTGCCTGCACGTCTTTGGCACCCACATCAATCAAAGCATTGACATACATTCCCGGAATCAGCGTCTGGCTTTTGTTCGCAATATCGGCATGGACTGCCACCGATTTGGTCTCGTTCTCAAAAGCCTTGCCGACATTAAAGACCTTCCCGCTAATCTCCGTATTGTCCTGATTGGTCAGTACGAATCGGATGTTCTGCCCCGGCTTTACCTTCTGCAAATCCTTTTCATACACCAGCAGGTCGACATGCAATTGCGAATTATCCACAATGCTCAACAGCGGCTTGCCTACTTCTGCATTGCTTCCTATCTTGATATTAATCTCTGTGATATAACCTGAAATCGGAGCCAGGATAGGCATTACCGAGCTCGGGCTGTTGCTTCCGCTCAAGTTGAGCACCGCCAATTGCTGTCTCAAAGAACTGAGCCTTGCCTTTTCCATCTCAAATTCCGCCTTCGTCTTCTGGAAGACTTTCTTCGAATTCACGTTTTCTTCGCTCAGCGTCTTCTGCCTTTCATACTCCAGCGTCAGGAATTCCAGATTGCTTTTCGAAGTCAGGTAGGCTTCCTGCAATTTAGCAAATTCTGGGCTTTCTATAGTCGCCAGCACCTGTCCTTTTTTAACGGACTGCCCTTCGATGACGTTTATAGACTTTACGATTCCGGTTATGTGCACCGAAACATCAGCCTGGTTCTGAGGCGGCAGCTTGGTATAGCCGTTGGCATTCACGACCTCGCTTAGGTTTTTCATCGCAAAAGTCCCCAGTTCGATTCCTGAGGCTTTGTATTGCGCTTCGTTCAGCTCTACTTCTTTAACAGGAGCCTGTTCTTTTGGTTTCGCTTCTGTTGTCGCTTCTCCATGACTATGCCCGTCATTTTCGGCTGGACGGAGCGAAAAATAGAGAATCAGGGCAATCGCAATCGCCGCAAGGCTTCCGTATACTATAGTTCTTCTGTTCATCTTGATATTATTGATTCGCCAGAAACTGCAAGTTGATTACAGTCTGGTTAAAGTTATTTACTGCATTGATATAATTCGTTCGGATTCCCAAAGCCGTTTCCAGCCCCTGCACATATTCCACATAAGAAATGTCCCCATTCATATACGCCTTTCCTGCATTTTTAGTAATCAGGTCGGCATTAGGCAAGGCTGTGGCTTTATAATAATTGACCAGCGACTGAAAAGTATGTAGCTGCTGCAGCTGCTGTTCGTGTTGATTGATCAGCTGCGACTGCATATAATCGGCATTTTTCTGCTGCATTTCAATGTTGGTCTTAGAAGCCTGTATCTTAGCAATACTGCTTCCTGCAAAAATCGGCAGCGAGATGCCTACCGAAAATCCTTGAAAACGCAGCGAACCGTCATACGAAACCGTTTCGCCGTTCACCTCCTGGCTTCCCTTGAAAGATTGTATAAAATAGCCTGCCGTAAGGTCTGGCAATAGAGCCGCCTTCTCCACTTTGCGGCTTGCTTCGGCCACATTCACTTGTGCCGCGGCGAGCTTAAGATTCGGATTCTGCTTCACCAAAGCACTGTCTAAAACAGCTAATGAAGGCAAGGCTGCAAAGACAGTATCGCTCACGGCAAAATCCTCTTTCCGATTCAAAAAAGTCTTGATTTTGGATTTTTCGACCCAGATCATGGCTTCGTTCTGCTTGATGCGCTGTTCCAGTTCCTGCTGCTTTGCCACGGCCGTCGTTTTCTCCAGCGAGTTCGTCTCGCCCGTATCAAAACGGAGCGAAGCCGAACGCACGAACTTTTGCATAAGGCTGTTCTGCCTAGAAAGCATCTTGTTCAATTCAGAGTAATACAATATCGCATTCCACGACTGACGGATGTTGAATGTAATTTCCTGTCGGGTCACTCCCGCTTTCAGCTGGCTCAAGTTGCTGTTCTCTATCAGCAGTTTTCTTCTTGCGCCATATTGAAACGGACTGAACGTTTGGGATATGCTGAAATTCTTATCCTGTGCATTCGAATTGATCTGTCCGAACGTTCCCGTCAATTCCGTCTTCGGCAGGTCAAACGCAGTGCCTTTTAGCTGCGACTGCATCTTGCTCTCCAGTTCAGACGATTGGATCAGCGAATTGTTCTTTATTCCCGACTCGATGGCCTGTTTTAAATCGAGGCTTTTCGGAACTTCTTGCGCGTTGGCATTAGCTGTAAAAAGCGCCAAGATTACGATTGAGAGCAATGTCGTGTTTTTGTTCCTTTTAAATCCTTTCTCAAAATAATAATACAAGATCGGCAGCACAATCAGCGTCAAGATCGTTGCAGTCAGCAAGCCGCCGATTACTACGGTAGCTAATGGCTTTTGTACTTCTGCTCCGGCACTGCTGCTGATCGCCATCGGCAAAAAGCCCAGCGAGGCTACCGAGGCTGTCAAGATTACCGGCCTGAGCCTTACTTTGGTTCCCTCTTTGATACGTTCATAAATATCGTTCATTCCTTCTTTTTTTAATTGATTGAAATAGGCTATCAGTACGATTCCGTTTAATACCGAAACCCCGAATAATGCGATGAATCCGACTCCCGCCGAAATGCTGAACGGCATGCCCCGAATCCACAAGGCAAAAATGCCTCCGATGGCCGATAACGGAATTGCCGTAAAAATCAACAGCGACTGTTTTACGGAATTGAAAGTAAAATACAGCAAGATAAAAATCAATCCCAACGCAATCGGAACCGCCACCATCAAGCGCTTGTTCGCGTCGATCAGGTTTTCAAACTGTCCGCCATACGTAGTATAATAACCCTCAGGAAGCACGAGGCTCTTGTCTAGCTTGGCCTGGATTTCTTCAACAACGCCCTTCACGTCCTTGCCTCTCACGTTAAAGCCGACAACAATCCTGCGCTTTCCATCCTCGCGGCTGATCTGCATCGGGCCATCCTCATACTTAATATCGGCCACCTGCTCCAGCGGAATCTGGTTGCCAGACGGCAGCGTAATAAACAACGATTTCAAGTTGGAGATATCCTGCCGACTGTCGGCTTCCAGCCGCACCACCAGATCAAACCTTTTTTCTTTTTCATAAATCACCCCTGCCGCCTCTCCGGCAAAGCCGATGCGGATGACTCTGTTCAGGTCGCCGATATTCAATCCGTAAAGCGCCAGCTTGTCTTTGTTGTAGCGTACCGTAATCTGCGGCAGTCCTGCAACCCGTTCGAGCTTGGCATCAGAAACACCTTCCACGCCTTGAATCAGCTGCAGCGCCTCATCGCCCTTGCTCACGAGCATATCGATATCGTCTCCGAATATCTTGACCGCCACATCGCTCCGCACGCCTGTCATCAGCTCATTAAAACGCATCTGTATTGGCTGTGAGAATTCGGTCGTAGCGCCCGGAATATCCTGCAGGGCTTTTTCCATCTTCTCCATCAATTCCTCCTTGGTCTTGGCCGACGTCCATTCTTTTCGGTCTTTCAGCAAGATAATCATGTCTCCTGCCTCAATCGGCATCGGGTCGGTCGGAATTTCGGCGCTCCCTATCTTGGTCACCACCATCTTGATTTCCGGAAACTTGGCCTTGAGCAGCTGCTCCGCTTTAGTTGTCGCCTCGATTTCCTGCGAAAGCGAACTGCCAGAGGCAATAATCAAATGGGTTGCAATGTCCCCTTCGTCTAACGTAGGGATAAACTCTCCCCCTAACGAACTGAACACGAACAACGATACGGCAAACAATCCTACTGCCGCAGCAATGACAATTCCTTTGATTTGTAGCGCCTTCTGCAGTATTGGACTGTAGAATCGCGTAATCGCCTCAATAATCCTGTCGCTTATATTTTTAGTATGCCCTGTCTCTTTTTTCAAGACCAGCGCGCTCATCATCGGCACATAGGTAAGTGAAAGTATAAAGGCTCCCAAGATGGCAAACGAAACCGTCTGTGCCATCGGACTGAACATCTTTCCTTCAATGCCGACCAGCGCCAGAATCGGCAGGTAGACAATCAAGATGATAATCTCGCCAAAGGCCGCACTGCTTCTTATTTTTACCGAGGCTTGGTATACCTCATTGTCCATCTGTTCCGCCGTAAGCACCTCTCTTTTCCGGACCTGCAGCCTGTGGATGATGGCTTCTACGATAATCACCGCCCCATCGACGATGATCCCGAAATCGATCGCTCCCAAGCTCATCAGGTTGCCGCTTACACCAAAAAGCCGCATCATGGCGATTGCGAACAGCAAGGCCAGCGGAATCACGGAAGCCACGACCAGTCCGGCACGCCAGTTTCCGAGCAGTAAGACCAATATAAAAATGACGATAAGCGCCCCCTCAATCAAGTTGGTCTGTACCGTATGGATGGCCTTATTGACCAGTTTCGTACGGTCCATAAACGGTTCGATGGAAACTCCTTCCGGGAGCGATTTCTTGATCTGTTCCATCTTCTCCTTTACTCTCTTGACGACTTCGCCGCTGTTCTCGCCCTTGAGCATCATGACCATGCCGCTCACCTCTTCGCCTTTGCCGTCTTTGGTCACGGCGCCATAGCGGATGCTGCTGCCTATCTGTACCTTTGCGATGTCGCGTATCAGGATCGGAATCCCGTTCTGGTTTTTTACTACAATCTTGCTGATGTCGTCGATATTGCTCACCATCCCGATACCGCGTATAAAATAAGCGTACGGCTTTTTGTCGATATAAGCGCCACCCGTATTTTCATTGTTTGATTCCAGCGCCTCAAATATCTCAGGAATGGTAACATCCATGCTCTTCAGCTTGTCGGGCTGCACGGCAATCTCATACTGCTTGAGGTTGCCGCCCAAGGTATTCACTTCCGCTACGCCCGGCGTTCCGATCAGCTGCGGCTTGATGATCCAGTCTTGTATGGTACGCAGGTCGGTTGCATTGTATTGGTCTTCGTAGCCCTTTTTAGGAAATACGACATACTGATAAATCTCCCCCAGTCCCGTGCTCACAGGTGCCATTTCGGGCGTGCCTACATTTTTCGGAATGGCATTCTCTGCCTCCTTGATGCGTTCCGATATCTGGGCTCGGGCCCAATAGATGTCTACATCCTCTTCAAAAACGACGGTCACGACGCTCAGCCCGAAACGGCTGATGGAACGCAATTCGACGATTTTGGGAATCGGTTTTACGGCCTGTTCGATAGGGTAAGTGATAAACTGCTCTACTTCTTGCGTAGCCAAAGTAGGCGAGCTCGTAATGACTTGTACTTGGTTGTTGGTAATGTCTGGCAGGGCATCGATCGGAAGGTTGTAAAGCGAATAGCCTCCCACAACGACCAGTGCCAGCATAAACAGTCCGATAATAAATTTATTATGGATGCTGAAATGGATAATCTTGTCTAACATAGATTATAAATTACTATAATGTTGATTCTATCCGAAAGTATCCGGATTCGTTTGCGGAAATCCCGCGAAAAATCAGCCGACTCTCATCGGCAAAACATTATACTAATTGCGGCGGCTGCCAGATCGACCCGAAGAAGCTGGATGCGATCGATTTGTAAAAACTTGGCGTTTTTGTATAGGAATTTTCAAAATAAGGCACTTCAAAAACAGCAACCGACTGCATGATAATCGGGGTAGTACAGCAGGCGCAGATGCAAAACGGCGTACAGAAATCTTCATGGTGCTGTTCGTTCTGCAATTGCGAAACATGAGACAAGGCCGCCGATTCCGGATGCGCATGCGCATCATTGCACGGCAAGACCATCAATACCACCAGGTACACTGATAAAATAGACGTTAGTATATGCCTCGCTTGTTTCATGGAGTAAATGTAGGAAAAAATAATTTACAGACAACCAAATCAATGCTATAGAATCATCTAGCTACCCTATAGCGGGTAGGGTTTGCCTAAGCAGCCCTAAAACAATACCATTTTCCTGCGGATAGCTCACACAACCCAATACGACTGCCAATACTACTACAATATGCGATAACCATCACAAAAACCAACACATTGAAGAACAGAACACTACAAACAAAAAACTAACTTTTTTCTTACTTTATTATTCGCAAAACGAGAATTTGTTACATTTCCTATCTTTCGATTAACGGTACTTCTTATTATTTAAATTTACAGTATTAACCTATTAAATTTTATGTAAAATGAAATCCAAATCACTATTCATTGGCCTGTTTGGCCTAAGCGTTTTATTTGCGAATGCGCAAAATGTTCAATCCAACAGCCTCTTAACGAGCGGCGGTCTCAATGCCGGAAGCGGCGGTGCCGGACAAAATACCTATTACGGGTATGAAGCCGGTATGACCAACACACTGGGCAACCACAATACCTTTATCGGTAACTTTAGCGGAAAGTATAATGCCAACTGGGGAAATACCTTCCTAGGGTCTTATGCCGGACAAAGCAACAGTTCCGGATTTGCAAATACCTTTGTCGGTATTGCTGCCGGAGATGAAACCAACGGGCACTCCAATACCTACGTGGGCGCCTATTCGGGTTATTTAAACAACGACACGCACAGCACGTTCCTAGGCCTTGAATCTGGAAACAACAGTTCTGGAGGCTACAATGTCTATGTGGGCGCTGGTGCAGGAGAAGGAACCATAGGCGAAGGAAACGTTTTCTTGGGCATCCGATCCGGATTCAGCCAGACTATAGACGGCGCTTTTATCGTAGAAAACTACAACTATTCCCAGCCTAATCCGCTTATCAAAGGAGAATTCGCAACTGGAAAAGTCGGAATCAATGTCACAGATTTCCCTTCAACAGCAGGCTCTGTAGATGTATCAGGCTATAAATTCTTCGTCAAAGGAGGACTTCTTGCAGAAGAAATCCGCGTAGCTACCACCTGGGCCGACTATGTTTTTGAAGAAAGCTACAAGCTTCCATCCCTAAAAGAAGTAGAGCAGCACATTGCCGAAAAAGGACATCTTATGAATGTGCCGTCTGCAAAACAAGTCGAGCAAGACGGTATTTCTGTAGGCGAGATGGCAAAAATCCAGCAAGAGAAAATAGAAGAACTGACGCTTTATATCATCGAGCAGAACAAAATCAATGAAAAACAAGCCGAAGAGCTGAAAGAATTGAGAGAAATGGTACAAAGCCTAGCCGCTAAAAAATAAGATGCTATGAGAAAATGTATACTCTTTCTGACCTTCATTCTTGGGGCAGTACAGCTGCACGCCCAAGGATGCGTGCCCGACATCACCCTCACTACCTATGAAACAACCACACCTGTCTTACATCAGGCTTCCAATACCGTAGTAGGTTCCTCGGGCTATGGAGTGAGTCCGGGCTACGACAGTACGCTTCGTGCAGGAGTTTTGGTAGAGCTCAAAGACGATGTCTATATCAAATCGGGTGCCTTGTTTCTGGCTCATATTGCGCCATGCGGCAAGCCAAAAGCAAGACAGCAGGGACTCTCTGACAAGTCTGCCGCTGTATCAGCCCTTATGGCCTACCCGAATCCGGTACAATCGACACTGAACCTTTCTGTAGACCATGCAGAGTTATCAAAAATAACGCTGGCTACGCTCGACGGAAAAGTGATCGCAACGCACGAAGCCAAAAACGAAACGTCGTTGCAATTAGAACTCGGCAACTATTCCTCTGGAATCTACCTGATTACGGTAGAAACCGCTGACGGACAAGTCTTCCGAGACAAAATAGTCAAGAACTAAAAACAGAAGCCCTGCCCATGCAGGGCTTTTTTATTGGCCCGTCAAGCCCGACACGCCAATCCATTTTTTTGCTATATTTGAATCTCATAAAAGCAACCCTGCAGCATTATCTGGTAGTATGGATAAAATTCCGGTACGGCATATCCCCGAAACCCAAAAAGAACCCGGCCTGTCCGGCGGCTTCAGCATACGGGATATCCAAGAGCTGCTGGCAGAAAAAGACATGGTGCAAGAACTCCACAGGCATGATTTCTTCTTTATCCTGATCCTTAAAAACGGCACGGGCTTCCATGAAATCGACTTTACGCCGTATGAAGTCTGCAACCATTCCGTGTTCCTGATGCGCCCGAGGCAGGTGCACAAGCTGACCTTAAAGGCAGGCAGCACCGGATACCTCATCCAATTCCGCAATGATTTTTTCTATTCCCAAAACAAGCTCTCGCAAAGGCTGTTGGGCAAGGCAAGCAACAAGAACTTCTGCTCGCTCGATTCCGAAACCTTCCAAAAGCTAGATTCCATCCTTGCGGCTATCCTAAAAGAGTATACCGACAAACAAGAAGGCTATGACGAAGTCATCAAATCCAACCTCAGCATTTTCTTTATCGAGCTCGTCCGGCACCGCAAAAACAGGGAGACTGGCGCTGCTGCCATCAATCCCTATGTACAAGAACAGCTTGATAAGTTCCTAGACCTTCTCGAAGCCAACAGCACCCAGCACAAGCAGGTTTCTTATTATGCCGACCTGCTGCACCTTTCGGCCTACCAGCTCAATTCCATCACAAAAGCAGTAATGGACAAGACGCCTTCCGAATTGATCAACGAACACCTCCTGTTAGAATCCAAAAGGCAGCTGCTCGCTACCTCCAACCAAGTAAACCAGATCGCCTACAATCTTGGCTATGAAGACGTTTCCTATTTTATCCGTTTCTTTAAAAAACATATCGGCCTCTCGCCAGAGGCCTTCCGCCATAATTTCAAATAAGTCCTATTCAACTTTATTTTTGTCCTATCCTTCCCCTTGCATCCAGAAGTAACTTTGCACCTGTACTAACACTTCAAACGCAAGCTGTATGAAAACAAGAATGAAACTACTGGCTTCTCTCAAGATATGGGTAGTCATCTATCCCTCTATCACGCTGTTTCTCTACCTGTTCGGAAAGCCCTTATCCGTATTGCCCTTATACCAGCGAACCCTGTTGCTCACGCTGGCTTTGGTTCCGTGGATCATTTTTATCGGCGTTCCCTTGGTCGATTTTATCCTCCGAAGGCTTTTGCCCAAAGACCCTAAAAACAGTCCGAGATGAAGGCAGGAAAAAAACTCCCGGCTTCTCCCTCCCGACGCGAATTTATCAAGCAGGGCGGGCTCGCCATGACTGCACTGGCCCTCCCATTTTCAATAACTCCATTTTCAAAATACGACGACATGAAAGACAACAGTACATTTGATGTAATCATCATCGGCGGCAGCTACTCCGGACTTGCTGCAGGCATGGCTCTAGGAAGAGCCTTGAAAAAAGTCCTGATCATCGACAGCGGCAAGCCCTGCAATGCGCAGACGCCCCATTCCCATAACTTCCTTACCCAAGACGGAAACACGCCTGCTGCCATCGCAACCCTGGCCAAACTGCAGGTACAATTCTATGATACCGTTTCCTTTTTCATCGGGCTTGCTACTGGGGGCAAGAAGACGAGCAGCGGTTTTGAAATCCAGACCGCATCAGGCGAGACCTTCCATGCCGGGCAATTGATTTTTGCCACGGGCGTACGCGATATCATGCCCGAAATAAGCGGATTTTCCGACTGCTGGGGAATTTCTGCCATCCACTGCCCCTATTGCCACGGTTACGAAGTGCGCAATGAAACCACCGGAATACTCGGCAACGGAGAACACGGCTATGAAGTATCCCGTCTTATCTCCAACTGGACCAAAGACCTGACCCTATACACCAACGGCCCTTCCACACTGACTCCCGAACAGGCAGAAGCCATCCAGAAGAACCATATAAAAATAGTCGAAAAAGAAATCAAAAGACTAGAGCACGTGGATGGCTACCTCCACCATATCGCCTTCAAAGACGGTACAAGAGCACCGCTGAAAGCCCTCTATGCTCCCAGACCCTTTGAACAGCACTGCACTATTCCCGAAGCCCTCGGATGCGAGCTGACCGAAGAAGGCTATATCAAGGTCGATGCCCTTCAGGCAACGACCATAGACGGCATTTTTGCCTGCGGCGACAACACTACCCGCATGCGTGCCGTAGCCATGGCCGTATCGGCAGGAACAATGGCGGGCGTAGCCGCAAGCAAAAAACTAATTTTCGAGGCGTTTTAAGACGCTTATCCTACTCACTTTAAAAAATCACAAGACATGAAAATCATAATCGTAGGCGCAACCGGAACCATGGGAAGACACCTGGCAGCCGCATTTGAAAAAGAACACGAAATCATAAGAGTAGCTTCCAAAGGCGGCGACATACCAACCGATATCACCTCTGCCGCATCCATAGAAAATATGTTCAAGCAGGCAGGCCCTTTTGATGCGCTCATCTCTACCGCAGGACCTTCGTATGTAGGCCCATGGAAGACCATGACCGGAAAAGAATTCCAAAAAGGAATCGACGGCAAGCTGATGGGACAGGTCAACCTGGTGCTCATAGGCCAGCACTATATCAACCCGAAAGGCTCCTTCACCCTGATTACCGGAGCGCTGGCACAAGAGCCGGTACTGAACTTTGCCAGCGCGTCGGCCGCTAACGGAGGCGTCGAGGCTTTTGTACGCGCCGCTGCCATCGAATTAGAAAACGGCATCCGAATCAATGCCGTAAGCCCTACCGTGATCGAAGATTCGCCCCAGTATTTCCCTTTCTTTCCCGGCGATATTCCCGTGACTATGAAACAGCTGGAATACGGCTTCCGCAAAAGCGTCTTTGGCGCGAATACCGGACAGGTCATAAAACCCTATTGATTTCTTAGGCCATAAAAAAGCCCTGCTGTTGCAGGGCTTTTTTATTGTATCTATCACAGACAGGCTATTTGCGCGACCTTACGGCCTTTACTATCTTAAGATTCTTGTCGTTTCGAAACGCTTCATAAGTATCCGTTTCGCGTCCGTACAGCGCTACCTTTCCGTTGCTGTCGTTGTGGATGCCCCAGCCGTAGCGTTTTGTCAGCGGCGAAGTCCGAAGACACGCCTGCCCTTTTGAAAAGAACTGTTCCCTTGCCGCCGCGAGCTCGCTTGGAGACAGGTCGTTGCGCAGCGCATATACCTGAAAGAGTATATCGTCTGACGTAAATTGATACGGGTTCCTGCTCAAGAGGTCAAACTGGATATTCGCTATCGTTTTAGCATCTCCCTTTACAGGCGGCAGTTCTCCTTTTGTGGCCGGACAGTCTTCTGCCGCCTCGATAAAAGTATCTTTGTAGTTGGTGGTATGCGTTTTCATCGGGTATTGGGTCTGCTGTTTTTTTATAAAGCATCCTGTACCAAATATAACCAAAAAGCCATTTCTTGGCAAGGTGCTCTCCTATTTTTTGGCCTTGAGATACGTCTCGATTTCATTTACATACTCCTGCAGCTCGTTGCCCTTCGCCAGAATATCAGGCGTTATCCCTTCACCAATGACCTTATACTCTTTCTTGTTTCGGTCTACCAGATTCCCTACCGTCAATATCAGCATAGCGCCATCAGAAAGCTTGTACTCCGTATTGGCAGATGTCAGCCCCTGCGTATTCTTCCCTACCAGCCTTACGTTTTTCTGTCCCACAAAACTTACCGCAGTAAACTCACCTGAACTTGACGTTTTTTTGCTTGTCAGTATAAAAATAGGCTTAGAAGCTGTTTTTAATTTCACTAGCCTGTTTTCGAACACATGATCCAGCTTGCCATCATAAAATACCTTTCCGCCCGAATACGAAAAGTACCTTGTCTTTCCCTGCGGATCGATATCGCCCACCACCTTTTTCTTGTCCAGAAACGGCTGTATGGCCGCATACATCGGATGAAACATACCGCCGTCGTTATCCCTTAAATCAATAATCCACGCCTCAGGGTTGGCCTTGTCGAGCCTTGCTGCTTTTTCATACACCAATCCTACGTATTCTTTCCAATCTTCCTTGTTGAAGTTTCCTATTGGCGGAATCGTAATATAGGCGTACTTGCCTGCTATCAGGCTGTCTTTTGCTTTCGGAAAATCGTAGCGTTGGGAATACTGCGCTACCATTTCGGGAACCGCAAAATTAGAATGGCTGTCTTCCAGGCTGTGAAGTGCCTGTACAAGCGACGGATAGGTCTCGCGTAGGGTCTTGCATTTTTTTACAGAATCATAAGCCGTGCGGTACAGCTTGTCCCAATCGAGCCGGTGCTTGTTTACAGAATACTGCTTCATCACGCCTAAAGCTTCAGTAACATAATTCTTGATGCTGTCGGCTTGAGAATAGCCATCAAGCGAGACAAAAAGCAACAGGGACAGGGCAATCATTTTTTTCATTATCGGTAAGTGTTGTTTATTGGATTGAGTTTGAACAAGGCAAATGCTGCCATTGTCCAGACAGCAAGCCGTATCCTTGGCGCTGCCAGCAAAAAGACAAGCCTGTGCTGCAGGCCTATTCCATTAATTTTAAAGTTATCGCAATCTGCCCCAGATGGTAGATATCGTGCTGTATAAGCCCCTCCAGAAGCCCTCTCCAGTCGTGGCCGTTCCCATTATAGGTTTCCTCCAAAAAAGCATCCTCGCGTTTTTCCAAAAGGCCGACCAAGGTTTCAGTGCTTTCATAAAACTCCCTTTTGAGCCGTTCCCAGCCCTCCTGCTTGAGGAACTCGTTGTCTTTCCAGTTCTCCGGACTCTCCATTGTCAGTCCCGTAGGCTGGCCTTTCAGCTTTCCGATAATCGAATCCCTCCATACCGTGATGTGCGAGATCAGCTCTGCCACGGTATGCACTCTGGCAACCGGACGTTCAAAAGCCTGCGCTTCCGTAAGTCCGTCGATCTTATTCTTGAAATTCTCTCCATACCAATTCTCCCCTCCGATCACGTTTTTTTGGGTCTTGACGATATGGCTCATGTCTTTACTCTTGTCTTTCATAAACATATGCATCTCTTGTTATTTCTTTAAAAATTCGAGTACTTCCTTGTTAAACAGCTCCGGATTGTCGGCTACCACGTTGTGCGTCTGCCCTTTGAGCAGCAGCAGCTGCGCGCCCGGAATGCTGGCGGCTATAAGCCTCGTGTGCTCTTCCAGTATCAGGTCATGCTCTCCCGCCATCACCAGCGTCTGGGCCGTGATGGTGCCGAGGCTCTCCGGACTGATGTTCGGTTCCTTCAGCAGCATTTCCATCAGGCGGATAACCACAGGATCTGCATCCTTTTGGGCCTTCATCTCTTTCAGGTCCTTGGCCACCTGTTTGAGTATCTTTTTATCCAGCGCCTTGTCCGAAGGGTTGAGGTTGGCCCCCATAGTAACGAGCTTCTTGACATAGCCTGGGTATTTGCTTGCCAGCAGCAGCCCCGTATTGCCTCCGTCGCTCCAGCCCACGAGGCTTACCTGTTTCAGATGCAGCGAGTCCAGCAGCACCTTCATATCGTCGGCAAACTGATTGTATGAAAAATAGCTTGTTGTCGTGTCTAGGCTCTTGCCCTGCCCCCGGGTATCAACCGCTATAACCTTATAATTTTTAGAAAACGCTTCGATCTGTCCCGCAAAACTGCTGATCGAACCGCCGTTGCCATGCAGCAGCAGCAAAGGTTCGCCCTGTCCATAGATTTCATAATAGATTTTTGTGCCTGCGCTCGTGACATAGCTGTCCGCTTCGGCATTGTTGCCATAGAGTGCCGTTTTGACGATGGTACCGCCTTCGGCATGGATGTGCAGGAACTGCCCTCGGCCGCTCTCCTTCTCCAAAGAAACAGTGAGCCCTTTCTTCGTGGCCGACTCGGTATTCTTGAATCCCTTGAGCGGATTTTGGACAGGCGATTTTTCGAAATCGCCGTTCTCTACCGGTATGTCGGTCCACCCCTCGCCTTCTTTGATCTTGAACCGGACCGCATCAAACCAAAAGTCGCCATTGCCGTAGGTAACCAGCATCGCCCATATCTTATGCGCTTCGGCATCAATAGTACCGCTGACGGTATAGGTATTCCACCCTGCGGTACCGCTAGGCACCATGGCTCCTTGGCGGGCGCTGTTGATATAGTCCCAATCCTGTTTTTTTGTCTGCAGGCTCATGATTGCGCTGCCGCTGATGGAATCGGCAGGCTGGCTTTTGATATCGACCACAAGCTGGAATTGCTTTCCTGCATATTTCTTGGCCTCGATAAGCTTGACGAGCCCGACATTGGTCGTTGTATATTTCAGCTGTGAATGTACCTGCAGCTGGCACATCAGAAAAAAGCCTGCGAGTAGGTAGTTCATCTTCTTGTCGTGTTTGTTCCTACAAAACTAAAGAGGCTGGCGCAGTAAAAATTGTAAAAATGGAAAGAGGCTTAGCCGCCAAACACTTTTTCGGTCTCATACGGACTCTTGAAGGTCATCCACTGGGTGATGGCGCCTTGCTTTCCGTCAATGCTGGTCGGCGTAAACCGGACCTTGTAGGTTCCTTTACGGGCATACGAAAACGGACCCCCGCACATGTCAAATCCGACCCGCAGCTTGCCTTCTTCCGAAGGAATATAAAAAACAGTCTTTTCGCCCGTCTTGTTTTCTACCAATTCGGCCTTGTACCAGATTTCGTTTTTTCCGCCTGCCTTGCTCTTGAAGATGGCGTTTGCGGCATCGCCGCACCCAAATACCTGCCATTTATTGCTTACATAGGTTATCTTGGTGGCAGGGTCGGGCGCTGGCTGCTCGCTCGCGGTTCCCGTCTGCCAATACACCCGTTCTCTTTTTCCGGTCGACGGATCGTTTCGCTGCATCTCCGCTGCCTCTGCTTCCGTCTCCCCTTCAAAGTGCAAGGTATAGCGCCTGTCGGGCAATAAGGTTCCCGACACCTTGAAAAGAGCCTGCGATACGCCCCTGCGTCCTTTCAGAGCCTCTACGAGCTGCAGTTCGGTAATCTGTCCCTCAGCATCCTTCAAGTAGGCCTTTCTGCTGCCAAAACTTTCGATGGTCTTCTGGCTGCGGGAATAGCCTTGGACAATAAACATCGGATTCAGAGAGATTTCTTTCTGCCTCGGAAAAAAATCCATGCCGCTCATCGCGCAGTCTGCCTGCACGCTGCCGACTCCGATAAAAAGGAAAAGAAATGCCACTATATTTTTCATCTTGTTCTGGTTTTTTGCAGGCTGCGAAATGCTTCTGCTTTACAGCTTAAACGCTACGCCTGTGTTTTTTATTTTAACTGGATAGGTTGGCATCCCTTCCTATCTGTCCTAGGCAAAATAAGATCCCGGCACCGGGCTCTCGATCATAAAAACATACCTGCTGCTGCCTGCCTCCGAGCCTATTCCCTTCAGGTAGTTCCTTCGGGAAGCATAAAACTCCAGATGCGGGTCTGCTTCAGGCTCTTCGGATTCCGCGTTAAAAATATCGGTTGCGATTTCTTCGGGCTGACGGCTGTCTGGCTGCGTTTCTTCTAAAGTCCCTTGCTCTGAATCTGTCAACTTAAAGCCCCCTCCGTTCCACGGAAACACATACGTCTGCGTCATAAAGCCGATAATATCCGGCGTAACGGCCGCAGCATCCAGCCAGCTATGGTTCAGCGAAAAGACAATCTGGCCGTTGCGTATGGTGCCCAGCTCTTGGTACTCCATCAGCAGCGAGCTGTCTGCGGCAACGATAAGGCTGCCCTCATGCTCGCTTTCTGGACTGTAAGTATGGAAGTCTATGCCGAGCTGCCTCGCTAGCAGCCTTCCGATAATCTCAGAATCCCGATCCGGAAGTGCCGCAATGTCTCGGAAAGAAACCGAAAGCCTGTCCGCCAGTCGTGCCAGCTTTTCGGCTGCCGCCTTTATCGATTCGTTAGAACCCCAGCTTGCCACGTACCTGCCGCCTGCCACATAATCGTCGCTGTCTTCCCTTTCAAAAAAGTCCAGCATCACGCCGCCGTATTGTATGTACTGCCAGTCGCGTATGTGCGTCTGCGCTTCGGCTACCGTATTATAGCGCTGCAGCGTTTCCTCCAGTTCTACAATCTTCATTCTTGGTATTTCAATTTCTTCTTCGTTGGGATACGTATCGATAACAGCCCTCAGGCCCGCCACAGCTTCTGCCACTCCGTCTAATTGCCCATCCAGCAGCTTGCACTTGTTCAAAAAATACATATTCCAGAAGTCGCCAAGGTCTGATTTCTTTAGCACTTCAACGGCTTTCCCTACCTCAAACTGCCTTGCATAACAGATGGCAAGGTTGTGCCGCGCCTCTTCGTTATCGGGCTGCAGCTCGACCGCTTTTTCATAAAAGGCCTGTGCCATGTCATAATACTGCTGTTCAAAATAAAAGCTGCCCAAGACATCGAATCCTTCGGCATTACGCATGTCGCGATAGACGGCTTCAAAGAGTTCCTGTTCGTCATAACCGCCCAGCTGCTTGAGGCTGTCCGCTGCCAGCCTATAGAGCGGCTTATGGCCCGCGTCTTTTTTAAAACCCCAAGACAAGGCCCGCAGGCTTTCCTGAAACTCGCCCTTGTCAAAATAATCTTTCGCCTTGTCCAAATCTTCCTTGGCAGGCGAATCGTTTTCTTTCTTGTCAAAAAAACCAAATAATCCCATTGCTGTTGTTCTAGTAATTGGTATAGCGGCCCACAGCTCGTGCTGCCCTGATGCCCGATGACCAAATATAGCAGCTTTCTTTATATGCCTGTATTTTTACCATTAAAAAAAGGCTGCCGTCAAGAAACGGCAGCCCCATAAAAAAAGGTCTATCCTATCGCGTCCAGCAGCCGGATCGCTTATAGCGTAATCTTAAACTGCTTGTCAGTATACAATAACACGACGGTCAAGACGCACATCGCCAAGGAATCAAAGTAATGATGGTATTCTTGATGCGCCATATGGGCCGTAAATGCACCTGCCGCAAACGGAGCCAAAAACAGGATGCCGGCGTTCTTGAGCTTGGGCTTCCACAGTCCGGCCACGACTATCAAGACGCCTATCAGCTCAAAGATGCCGATGGCGATCGTCCAGGCCGTATTAAAGCCCAGCGATTGCATGCTGGACATCATGGATTCTTTCTGAAATACTTTAAAAAGCGAGGCATAGCCGAAAACATAGACATAATAGGCATAACTCAGCCAATGCACGAGGGTGTTGATTTTTTTCATGATACTACTGTGATTTTGTTATTGCAAATATCTTTATTAGCTTGCAGGAATAACAGAACCTACAAAATTGTTGGGTACTAACAAATAAGTAAGTACGTATGCGCAAAGAGAATTCTACCAACAGCATCAACGAAAAGCACCTCAACCAAAATTGCGGCATTTCGGCCACGCTCTCGCTCATCGGCGGGCGCTGGAAGATCAACATCCTTAGCTACCTGCTCAACGAAGACAGGCTCCGCTACAGCGCGCTCCGCGCCCGCCTCGAAGGCATCTCGGAACGCATGCTGATTTCAAAACTGAAAGAACTGGAGCAGGACGGACTCGTAAACCGTATCGTCTACCCGCAGGTACCGCCCAAGGTAGAATACGAGCTGACGGAACTGGGCCATTCGCTTCGGGAAATCTTGGAATTGATGGACGAATGGGGAGAGCAGAAAGAGCCTTCTCACTAAAGTCCCTACCCGAAAAACCGCCAACAACCTAACTCGTATGCCCTTGATGACACCACAAAATAACGGCAGGCTGATTACTATAAACGGACAAGAACTTTATATCGAATTCCAGAATACGCGCAAAGACCGCCCTACCTTGGTCTTCCTGCACGACTCTTTGGGCTGCACGGCGCTATGGCGCAATTTTCCGCAAAAGCTGGCCGAAGCCGCCCAATGCAATGTTTTGGTGTATGACCGATTGGGCTATGGCAAGTCGGCCGCAATGCTCACCCATGAAAGGCCCGTGCGCTATCTGGAAACGGAAGCGGCAGTATTGGACGGACTGCTAGCCGCGCTAGACATTCATGAGGCCCTCTTATTCGGACACAGCGACGGCGGTTCTATCGCCTTGATTACCGCAAGCCGTTACGGACAAAGAATCAGAGCCGTAATCTGCGAAGCCGCTCATATTTTTGTAGAAGAAGTCACCTTGCAGGGCATCCGCGAAGCGATGGAAGCCTATAAGACCACCAGCCTGCCGGAACGCCTGCAGAAATACCACGGCGACAAGGTCGATACGCTGTTTAAGGCCTGGACCGAAACATGGACGCGGGATGATTTTAGGGAATGGAATATCGAATCTTTTTTATCTGGAATCACCTGTCCACTTTTGTTTGTACAGGGCGAAGCCGATGAATACGGCACTATGGAACAGGCAGAAAAAACAGTCAGCCAAGTGAGCGGGAAGGCTTTGTTGTATAGCATTCCTGAGGTCGGGCATACGCCGCATAAAGAAGCTCCTGAGTTGACACTTCGAGCGGTAAAGAATTTTATAGACAATTTAGGATAGTATCTGTTTTTTATTGACAAGACTCCTTAAGAGCTTCCTAAAAATAGTCTCGTAGAATTTGTATCCTAGCAGGATTATTTATTTAAAAGCCGTTGTGTTTCTTCATTGACTATCTCCATAAACCGACTTAGTATATCTGATGACAAACAATCACCCACACTGATATAAACCATGCCATTATTATCACCCATATTCATATTCTCTTTTTGAGCTCTGTCGTAACTATCCAAACCATTAATCAGATATACGTGATGCCGCTCTCTATGCAATAGAGCTACAATTTCAGTCGCTCTGTTAAAAACAATGCTTTGTACCCTTTTATCATCTTTGAAATACTCAGCTACCCACCTACATTCAATCAAACTACATAACTTTATCTTCTTAACGGATACATATTGGTGTAGTTCAGCAACAGGCTTTAGATTTTCAAAACATTTGGTATACAGCTCCTGCTGTATGCTGTTTTCACTCTCCTGCTCGATTTCTGTCTAGGCTACAATCTGATTTCCACAAAAAAATAAAAATATCAAGACAATGGTTTTCATTTATAATCAGTTATATTGTTTTATACATTCTAACAGCACCGTCAAATATACAGAAGCTCATCAACCAGAACAGCCAGCCAATTACTTTTATATTGTTTTTAACGCTTCCCGCTCAACAACTCAAATATCTTATCCTTTGGCTGGTATAATTTCTTAGAAGGAATGCGCCCAAAACCGTCGCCCCAAAAGCTTGGGTCTATCGGAATCTCAAACTTGGCAATCAGCCTGCGCGCAAAATCAAACTGAGGCACGCGCCTCGGGTTGTCTAGCTGGTAGTTTGGGAAAGGGCCCGCAAGGTAGCCTTCTTGAAAAAACGGACGCTGTGCCTGCGGCGGACATACGCCCAGCAGCTTCACATTCAGCAGTTCCTCATACGTATTGTATCCTATGCCGTCGGTCTGCCAAGGCATGCCGAGTACATAAACAATGCCCGTCTCTCCTTTGTTCCGGTCAAAAGCAAACGAACAGGCCACGTGCAGGGAATGGGTGATGTCTAACAGCGGCGTCTCGCAGATCTCATAATGTTGCAACAGCGACCAGGCAATCTCGGGATATTTTTTCAGCATCGATATGCCTTCATACCGTACCTCGCTTTCAGAAAACAGCCGTTTGATATCGCCAACCTTCTCCTCCAGCAAGGCAAACTTTTCCTTGAGCATCAGCCTTTCGCCTTCCTTTTTCCTGTAGATGGTAGGCAGCAGCGTTGTCATGCCGTTCTTTTTATAATCCTTCGACTGCCCCCTGTAATACAAGGCAAGGTTCCGATTGTAGAACATGATCTGGGCAACATCGGTCACCAAGTCGTCATACGTCTGTACCTTTCGGGCCTCAGACCTAGCTATGGCATCCCAAGGCGTGGCAGCCGCCCACCTCCTGTCGTCAGGATGGCTGCTTTTTTCGTCAAGATTGGTATGGGAAAAAGAAGAGGAAATTAGTTTCATACAAAAGAAATGATTGTGCCGTATAAAGATATAAAAACTATGATACCTGCCTCCTACTAAATGCATCCGCACCTAAAAATAATGCTCCCCGCTCCGTACAGAACCCGTTGCGCGCGCCTATAAAAAAAGCCTCGGAGAAAAATCTTCCAAGGCCTCTTTCCTGCACTGCTGCCAGCGCTACAGAACCTCAACCATGCCCAAATAGACGCTGGTCGAATTCAGCTTGCCATTTTCAGAAGCAAAAGCCATCCAGCAGTGCACCTGCGCTCCCGCATAATAGTCCGGAAGCGTGATTTCGGCAGCCGCTTGGTCGCGTGTTCCCACGGCCAGAAAAAAATCTGAGAAGCCGCTTTCGGCATCGTGCACGCCTATCATTAAGCGGTCGGTCGGCTTGGCCGTTGCCTGTCCCGAATTGTCTGCCCACGAAAAGCGCAGCAGGTTGCCAGCACTGGCAGTAACAACGGTCTGCGTCGTGCCCTGCAGATCGCCGCGGCTCAGCAGTACCTTGGCATAATTCATAGACAGCACGCTGCCGTTTAGCACCACCGCTTCCCTAAGGTGGTAGCTCGTAGCCTGATTGGTTCGCGAACGGCCGCCGCTCGGCTGGCCAAAATAGCTCGCCAGCATCGGCTTGAACGGCAGCAGGAAGCGCGCGACCAGCGCAAACTTTTCGCGCTGCTGCAGCTGGTTTTCTGTCGGCGCACTAGTGCCCGCTCTCGGAAGGCTGCGCAGCACATCCATGCCGCGCCAGCTGGCACCTACCACGTTTCCGACCTTGCCGGAAAAAGCGCCCAGGATGCCTTTGTTGTACTTGCCCATACTCTTAAAAAATTAATGGTTAATAAATCGACTTGCAGGCCCTAGTATCGCCTGCGGTGACACTAAGGTAAGCCGCTTTGTGTCAGACTGTAACGGCACGAAAGAAGACAATAGGAAAAGGCCGTATTCAATGCCTCTTGAAGCTTTTTTTCGCCTTTTGGGCAGATTATGCGTCCCTTTTCGGGTTTTTGATGCTTTTGGAGCCTTTCGAAAACGGGTACCGAAAGGCTAATTTTTGGCCTGTTTTTGGCACCGAATCGGTAGGGGTTTTGTTCGGGTTTCGTTCGGGTCTCGTTCGGGAAAATGACCCAAAAAAAGTTTCCTGCCGAACAAGTCCCGAACCACTCCCGAAGGAAGCCCAAACAGAGAGCTGCAGAACGGCTTTGCCGATTGCCCAAAATAAGGCATCGGAACGTAACGACAGCACAAGAAATAGCCTGCCTGAGCAGCAGCTCGGCGGCCGCTGCGGCATAAAAAAGAGGGTGATTTTCGCACTGCAGAAAGCAGGAACGCCTATAAGCCCAAGTCTTTTAGCAAAGACGGCGGGTAATGGCTGAGGTCTGAGGTCTTGAAGTTTTTGTAGCTCTTGAGCACCAGCATGTGCGTAAAATGGATCTTGGGATAGATAAAGGTTCCGCCAAAATGCTCGTAAGGAATTTGCTGCTGCTTCCGCATCTTGGCAATCTTGGTGTCGCTGCATTTGAATATCCTCATCAGGTCTGAGGTGTCAAACCAGCATTCGTTTTCGAGGCGCTGTATCTTGGCCTTGAGTTCTTCGTTTTCTTTGCGCAGTCGGTCGAGTTCTTCTTTCATTTGGCGTATAGTTTAACAGGTTTGTATCGGTTCGCATGTTTCTCCCATAACGGCAAAAACTTCGGAAAAGTATGCCTAAAATGTATTTTTTTTGGCGGGCTAAGGGGTCGTGAAGCGGGCCGCCGCAGCGATAAATAAAACAGTTTACCGGTCTATTCGTGACATTGCTTTTTGGAGTTATTTCTTGAACATGGGCAGCGGATTAAGCGGATGGCGCAGCAGGTTCTTGAACGTGCCTTTGGCCAAAAAAAGATGGAAGCCCAAGTTGGGCCATCTTTTGCGGTTATCGCGGAGGCGCCTGCCGTCGGTCCCAAACCGCATCAGTCCCAATGACACGTCGATCCAGTCGGCCTTGCGGAACGTTTCTACCGTGTGCTGATTTTCGCCCTTATAGGGCGTCATCTTGTGGTGCCAGTGGATCATCTGCGCAATCTCGGCTGCCCAGTCTGCCTTTCCCGCTTTGCTGAGGTAAGCTGCTGCCTGCTCGGCAGAAGGGCCGAGGTAGTCGAGCGTATGGTGCGTCCAGATACCGATATCGTGAAAAGCGGCGGCTATGGCATACTTCTCCCTATTCTCCGCGGCACTGTCGAGCAGCATACAGGCGGCCAGTACGCGGCACGTATGGTTTTTGTATTTTCCGTAGTCGCAGCCAAGCTGCTGCCGGAAGGGCTGCAGCAGTGTTTCGATGGCCTGTTCCTGATGTTCCATAAGCTGTCTGTTGGTTTGTTAGGCTCGCTGTGCGAGCTATAGTGCTCGCTGGATGCAAGATACGTATAAAAAGCGAATAGCGGCAGACGGTTTTGCGCCGATTCGGGCCAATTTTGAAGCCAAAATAAATTAATACTGAACGGGTTAGGATTTTTTATTTTTATTTGCCTACTTTTGCGCCCGATTAAAAGAAAGTAGTATTTATGAAAAGAATTGTTGAGCACAGGAAGCTTTTGGGAGTCGACAAGACCGTTACGCTAAAAGAATTGAAAACGATCTACAGGAATGTGATGAAAGATTCGCACCCTGACAAGTTCGTAGATGATGAGGCTGGAAAGCTTGAGGCAGAAGAAAGAAGCAAGTCGGTGATCGAGGCCTACCACTTTTTGGTAAGCATCAATCCGGAAACACAAGAGCGTTTCCGCGACGAGTATACCGAGACTACGGCAAAATCGAACATCCATGATTTCTACTACGAAAAGCAGATCTTGGTCATCCAGCACCTGAACGGGAATTCGTATGAGTATATCGGGGTTCCGAGAAACACCTACATCAAGATGGTGAATGCAGAATCGCCAAGCCGTTTTGCCAGAAGACATATCTATGGTAGCTTTATCTACAGAAAATCAGGCGTTGCAGCCGAAGATTAATTGCTGCACGTTTTATAATAAGCAAGGCTCTTGGAATACCGAGGGCCTTTTTTTATGCCCGGCTATCCTGTGCCTACTCTTGGGATTCGGAAACCTATTCGCAGCCTGCATGCCTTGCCGATTACGGCTGGGGCACTATTGTTTCGAGATCAGGTGCGGCGGCAAGAATGACTTCGGCCCTTGTGCCCTTGCCTAAGTCGCTATGTATTTTCAGCTCGGCATGCAGCAGCGTACATAGCCTCTTTGCAATAGATAGCCCAAGACCTGTTCCTTTTACGGCTCGTCTCTGGCTTTCGGCCCTAAAAAATTCGTTATAGATTTTCTGAAGGTCGTCTGGCGCAATGCCTACACCATTGTCGGCAATCGAGCAGACAATCCTGTCTTCCTGCTTTGCAAGGGCGATATCGATCCTGCCATTTTCTCCTGTATATTTCACGGCATTAGAAATCAGGTTATCGAGAATGACCGAGAAGAGGTAGGCGTCTGAGCGGATCCAGAAGTGCTGGCCTGATTCAAAGCCCAGCGCAATGTTCTTGGCCGCAATCTTAGAGGAGTAGCGTTCCAGTACCTGCAGGATGACCTCATCGACTGCCACGTCTTCAATATGCACGGCGGCCTTCTGGTTTTCGAACCGGGCAAGCAGCAGCAGCTGGTCTGCCAGGTCGTTAAGGCGGTTGACTTCGCTGATGCAGTAGCGTATCTTTTCTTCATATTCGGCGCTTTCGCGGGGCTTGCGGATCAGCACCTCAAGCGTTCCTTGAATGACGGCCAGCGGTGTCCGCAGCTCGTGGGAGGCGTCTGACGTAAATTGGCGTTCCCTGACAACCGCATCTTCGATACGGTCCAGCAGCTGATTTATGGAAGCAGAGAGCTCAAATAGCTCGTCTTTGTTTTTTGGGAGTTCGATACGTTCGCTCAGGTTGCTGTTGGTGATCTTGCTCGCTGTATTGATAATGTCTACGGCGGGCCTTATGCTTCTTCCGGCAATAAAGCGCGTGACAAAGAACAGCGCTAGCAGCACAATAGGAAAGGCAATAAACAGCACGCGGCTCAGGTTGCCCAAGACCCGCACTTCTTCTTCTACCGACATGGCTATGATGACATAGCCTACCTTTTTGCCGTGGTTGAGGAGCGGCGCCTGTACCTGCCTGACAGGAATATCGACGAGATAGGTATCTTGGGAATGGATGTTTGTTTCTTCATAGCGGAGCTTGAGGTTTTCGCCTTTGAGGTTGTTGGATTTCTCGTAAAAACGCCCCGTGCTGTCAAAAATCTGGACAAATATGGGATTGACATCAATCTCGTTGTGCTCGGTCTCATCCCATTCGCCAGGCTCAACCAACATGGGATGGCTCGACGGTTGGTTTGCCACATAGTCTTGATGGTAGCGGATCTCGGTACCGAGGTTCTGGTTGATATCGTAATTGACAGAAAGGGAGACTATAACATATACGACCGCAAATACTATTGCGATCAGCGTGGCCGCACTGATGAGGTTGTAGACGGCAATCCTGTTTTTAAACGACAGTGGCATGGGCTGCTAGATTTCATTTGCAATGTAGCCAATTCCGCGGATAGTCTTGATGTAGTCTTCTTCTTTTTTCAGCCCCAGCTTTTTGCGTATCGAATTGATAAACACATCAATTACTCCAGACTCGTAATCAAAATGGATGTTCCAGACTTCCTTGATGATCTGGTTGCGGGTACAGACCGCGCCCTTGTTCTTGATCAGGTATTCGAGCAGGGAAAATTCTTTATGGGTAAGATAGACTTCCTTGTCATGCGTAAAGACTTGGTGCTTTTCTATGTCTAATCGGATAGGCCCTAGCGTATAGGTCTTGTTTTCTGAGGCGGCCGAGCGAAACTGTACTTTGATGCGTTCCAGCAGTTCTTCAAAGCTGAAAGGCTTCTTGATATAGTCGTTGGCGCCTGCCTTGAGGCCCTCGATGGTTTCCTGCACGGTATCTTTGGCCGTAAGAAATACGATAGGCGTTGACTGGTTGGCCTTGCGAAAGGACTTGCAGACTTCGATACCGGACAATTTGGGCAGCATCCAGTCAAGCAGCAGCAGGTCAAAATGCTGAGCCAGAGCCAGCCGGAGCGCAAGTTCTCCGTCGGAAGCCAGGGTCACTGTATAATGTTCTTCTTCGAGTCCTTGTTTCAGGAAGTTTGAAATTCCGATCTCGTCTTCGGCTACTAGTATGTTCATAGGCGGCAATTTTAGATAAATAGGGTCAAAATATCAGGATACAAGCACGTTTAGCGACTTGGGCAATATGTCTACCTGCACCTTGTTGGTCTCTAGCCTGTGGTATTCGCCATCGATCTGCACGTCTGTAAAAATCCTATCGGGCAGCTCGGCATTCAGGCTCTGGATCATGGCGTGTTCTGCCTTTTTGAATTTTTCTGACTGTTTGGTTACTACCAGGCCTCCAAAAAGCATTTTTTGCAGAAAGCTTATCTCGGGCACATAGAGCAGGTCTAAAAAGCCGTCTGACAGGCTGGCTTTTGGGGTAAGGCTCATGTTATAGCCCATTTCGTTAGAGTTGGAGATAAACAGCAGGAACGGATCTGCTTCTTGCTCTTTTCCGTTGTAGCGCAGTATGGCCTTTTGGGGCTTGTATTGCGAGCTGGCCTTGAGCGACGCGTTCACATAGGCAGACAGCGTACGCTTGTTGGCATTTTCGTATTTCTTGATGATCATGGCATCGATACCGAGCCCCATGTTGCTGAAAAAGCAGTACTGATTGACCTTTCCAGAATCGATGGCAACCGACTTTTGCTTTTTGATGATGGCTATGGATTTTGTGACGCACCTCGGGATATCGAGGTTAGATGCCAGGCCGTTGCCTGAACCGACCGGGATGATACCCAGCTTTATATTGGTATTGACAAGCTGCGAAGCGATCTCGCTGATAGTGCCGTCGCCCCCACAGGCTACGATGATATCGGGCTGCTGCGCTATGGCTTTTTCCGTCAGCGCTATGGCGTGTTTTTTATATCGGGAATAGTCGATTTCTATCTTATAGGATGCAACAGGAAAATGTCCTTCCAAAAATTCTCTGGTAATCTGGTGTTTTCCTTTTCCAGAGATAGGATTGACGATAAAATGGATATAGGTCATTCTTTAAGCAATTTGTTCGTAAATAAATAATCTGCCGCCTGATAGCCGGATATGGCTTCTTCCAGGAATGCATTGTCCATCGGGACAGGCTTGAGCTCGTTGGTTTTCTTGTTCCAGTCATAAAGGGCCTGCTGCTTCTGGTCTGACAATATCAGGGCCTTGTCCTTTTTCATATAGGCAAGCTTCCTGTAGGTGCCTACATAGGCTCTTTCTGTGTAGGTTCTTCCTAAAGCATTCTTCCCAAAGAAGTTAGAACGGTAATTCCAGCGTAACATTGCAAACAAGGTAGGAAATAGGTCAATTTGCGAGCATTGCTGCAGTACCTTTTCCGGCGCTTGGGCCGGCAAATTATAAATAAATGCTGGAATATGATAATTTGCGACATCTATTTCGTCTTTTCCTGCACTGCTGGCACAGTGGTCTGCAATAATCACAAAGACCGTATTCTTAAACCAAGGCTTTGTTTTTGCTTTTTCGAGCATCTGGCCAAGCGCATAGTCGGCATATTTCACCGCTCCATCCCTGTTCTTGCCAGAAGGTATGTCGATCTTGCCCTCTGGATAGGTATAGGGCCTGTGGTTGGAAGTGGTCATCACGAAATTAAAGAAGGGCTTTTTTGAGGCGAAATGCTCGTCGGCCACTTGGAGCATCTTGTCGTAGATGTTCTCGTCGCAGATGCCCCAGGCGTTCTCGAAAGTCACTTCGCTGTCTTCTATATTGTGGCGCTCGGTCTTGATCTTATCACTCAGCACGCTTCCTCTCCCTCGGTCGTATATCGTAAAGCCGTTGCCGCCAAAATAGCAGTTCATATTATCGAAGTAGCCATCGCCTCCATAAAAGAAGCTATTCTGGTAGCCCTTCTCCTGAAAGACATTGGAAACTGTATATAGGTTCTGGTTGTCGGGACGCTTCACGATGCTCTGTCCCGGAGTGGGCAAGATGCATAGGGTAACGGCTTCCATGCCGCGCACGGTTCGGGTTCCGGTAGCGTAGAGATTGGTAAAGAAAAGGCTCTGCTGGGCCAGCTTGTCCATGTTGGGCGTGATGCCTTTTTCATTCCCGAATTCTTTCATAAAGCTGGCGCTCATGCTTTCCATCAATATGAAAACAACATTGGGTCTTGCTTCTGAAGGCAGCGAATCAGTGATTTCTCGTCGGATAGACGTTCCGCCTTTGATAAAGCGGCTGTCGGGTTCTGCTATTTCGTTTCTTACGGTCTCGAAGGCCTTTTTGGTATCGATTGCCGTATAGAACTGCGTGTATTTCATCTGGTTGTTTCGGAATTCGGCAAAAAACGAATAGATTCCGGCTTTGGAAATTTCGTTATTATAGCGGTTGGAAGACCATTCGGCTTGGTTGTTTTTTATAAATCCGACATAGAAAGACAATATCAGTAAGGCGGAAATAAACAGGTACAGCTTCTGCTTCAGGGAAGCTTTTCCAGCAAATGTGGCCGCAAAAATGCCTCTTTTTTTAAACAGGAACACAATCAGCAAGGTGATGGCAGCAACGCCTAGGATAAGATACGGAAGCGGATAGGATTCTTGTATGTTGCGGACTACTTCATGGGTATATATAAGGTAGTCGACCGCGATAAAGTTAAAGCGGGTTCGGAATTCTTCCCAAAAGGTTATTTCGGCAAAAAACACAAATACTAAGACAAGTACCGTAAGCGAAAAGAAAAAATAAACAACTATCTTATCTAGCAGGGAGCCGCTGTATCGATTTGGCAACAGCAGCAGATAGAGGATTCCTGGAAAGGCTGCAAAGCCGGCAACTGCACTATCGAAAAAGGCTCCGGTTGCCAATGTCCTTAGCACCGTAATCAGGTTCCAAGAAACCTCATCTTTCTGCCAGAACATAAAGACGATGCGGAGCACCATTGACAGGAACAAGAATCCTTTGAAGAAATTCCATAGGAGCGAGAACCGCTGAGGCAGGGAAATTTCAAATTGAAATGATGATTTTAATTTCATGTCTGTTACTTTGTTTTGCAAATGTAACGGCACGAATTGCCTTAAATTGGATGCGCCAAGCAGTCTTAAGTGAATCTTAAGAATAGGCAGGCTATATTTCTTGCGGGCGATTTCCTATATTTACCTATTAAAAATTGCTTATGAAACTACTTACGCTATCGCCACTATTATCGGTCCTACTCCTTTCCTGTTCTGGAAAATCGCAAGAGCTGCCGACGAACACAAAGAAACTGTCATTAAAAGAGGCTTCTGCCGTAGCGGTCTCGAAGGCTTCGCCTTATATCTGGGTGGCCGAAGACAGTGGCAATAAAAACCGGATCTATGGCCTGGATGCCGACGGAAAGATCGCGCATACGGTTACCGTAACCAATGCGGCAAACGTAGACTGGGAGGATCTTGCTACCGACGAGGAGGGCAATGTGTATGTAGGGGATTTTGGCAATAACGACAACCTGCGCAAAGACCTTTGCATCTATAAGGTGAATGCGGGCGACCTACAGCACGAGACGGCGGTATCGCCTGCCAAGATTTCGTTCTACTATCCGGAGCAGCAGCAGTTTCCGCCGAAGAAGTCGGAGCTTTTTTATGATGCGGAATCGTTCTTTTTCTACAAGGGCAACTTTTACATCTTTACCAAAAACAGAAGCAAGGGCTTTGACGGAACCGTCATGTTGTACAGGGTGCCGAACCAAAGCGGCAACCATAAGGCCCAGCTCTTGGGTACATTCAAGGCGTGCGACAGCTACCACAAATGCGCTATTACCAGCGCCGACATCAGCCCTGACGGGAAGAAGGTCGTGCTGTTGAGCGCGAGCAAGGTGTGGCTGCTTTCGGGTTTTTCGGGAACTGATTTTCTGGGCGGAACGACCGAAATGTTCGAGCTGAATGACGTGACCCAAAAAGAAGGCGTCTGTTTTAAAGACAACGAGACGCTTCTTATCGTGGATGAAAAAAGCAAAAAGACGGGCGGCAATCTTTATGAGATCAAGCTGGCCGACCTAAAATCCAAATCCTAGTCCTGCCGAAATCCTGACACCATCTGTTGAGTTGAACAGGGAGACTTTACCTGTAACTAGATTCACGCCGTTGATCCAGATACCGCCACCATAAGCTTGGTGCCATTTGTCTGACTCTTCGCCCGGAACCCAAACGCGTCCGTAGTCGAATCCTCCAAAAACACCGTAGCGCAAAGGCGCAAAGCCATTGTCTACCTTGCCGAGGTTCCAGCGCAGGTCGGTGCTTTGGTAAAAGGACTGCTTGCCGGAAAAGCGCTGGTTTCTAAAACCGCGCAGGTCGAAGTCGCCGCCTACGGTGGCCGCTTGGTAGAACTCGTATTCGTCGTCAAACAAGACTTTTCCTTTTAGCAGGGTAGCCAGTACCCAGTTGCCGCTGGTCGAAATCTTATAGGTAAAGCCTAACGAGCTTTCCGCATACGGGAATTTCTTGCCGGTTTCATTGATATTTATAGTATAGCCGCCTAGCATTGAGAAGACCATTCCCAGCGTAGCATTCGACGGGTTGTCGTAATTTTCAAACGTATATTTGGCGCTCAGGTCTACAAAGTTCTTATAGTCGAAAACATCAGGGTTCACGACACCCGGCAGGGTGATAAAGCGTCCGGCGGTCTTGTCTACCTGTACGCGCTCAAAGCTGGCCTGCACCACGGCCGAACCGCCCATTTCTCCAGTCCACTGCAAAGAAGGAGTGGCTTTCAGCCTACGTATCTTCACGCGGTTGTAATCCATGTCGATATCATCGTCTGGATTTTCGGTCTCGTTGCCAAAACCGAAATAGTTGATACTAAAATTAGGACTGGTATAGAGGGCATCGACTACAAAATTCCATTTTCCGACTTGGTGCGGAAAAATAGCTTTGTAGTACAATTCGAAGCCGCTGGTCGCGAAATAGTAGTTGGCGCCTACGACGTGTCTTTGTGAATACGGGAACCTGTTGAAGCCGTTTACGGTGTAGTTGACCCTGGCTCCTACCTTGACACCGTCATCAGGGTTGAATCCTAATAAGGGATATCCTGCCAAGACGTTGTATTTCGGTTTTTCGTAATCGTAGGTATTGATCTGATAGGAATCGGAAAGCATCTTTTCTCCTTTTCCGGTGCTGGTGATCGTATTGTCTTTGGTAGACGAGTCATAGATTCGCACTTTCTTGCCGCTTTCTACGTCATAGGTATCGTGATTCTGTCCGCCAAGGAGACGGATCTTGAGTCTTTTTCGGCCTTCGCCTTTTACTTCAAAGATATCATCGTCGTCTAATCCGTATACCCACAGTTCTTTGGTTTCCGGACAGTGGTAGGTTCGTTCGTGGATGAGTTCTTCTTTGTCTTTTTTGATACGGTAGACTTCTACTTTGGTAGCATCGCCAGATCGGGTAATGACAAAACGGTCTTTTTTGTCGGTACCGACAACGAGTACTGTTTTCTGCAGCACTTCATAGTATTCTTGTCCGTATTTTTCCAGGTATTTCTTTCTGGCTTTCAGGTCGGATTTGATCTTGTCTATCGAGGCGTCCTTTACTTCGTTCGGCAGCTTTTCGAATGCCTTGTCGATTTCGGCGTTGGAAAGGTTGTCGGTAATGTATTTGGCTTCTTGCTTCCAGACGCTTCCGTCTGATTTGGTAATAAAGGCAAGATCTAGCGCATAGGCTTCACGGTTGAACCATTTGACGTTGTCGAGCTTGTCGTCAAAAGAGCGCATGTGGCGTAGCGCCGGAATGTTCATCAGTATCGACAGCAGCGTGCCGTCGTATCTGGAGAAGGCTTGGTCTCTGTCACGCGGAATCGGACGGTAGATTACCTTTCCGCTTTCTTTGTATTCGCCCCATCTCCATTGGTCGGAATGCCTGTCCCAGTCGCCGATGAGCATATCGAACAGCCTGGCTCGGATATAGCTCTGCTCGTCTACTTCGTATTTTTCATCGGAGCGGACATTGGCCAGTACGTCATCTGTACTCACGATCTTGCCCGGCTTGCCGAAACTTTTCAGGTCCTTGAATTCGTCCATCGGGCGTTCTTCGATCATATAGAGCTCGTCGCCGTAGTCTTCGTTGAACAGGGCCAGCCTGTTTTGTTTTGGCACATAGAACAGCTTAGGGTTGGAATGGCTTATGCCTACCCTGTCGGCCAATTCGGCCACTACGAAAGGCGTATACGGATGGGCCGTCGTGTAAAAGTCCATGATAAAGTCTTCTGCATAGGTGTCACGGAAGTCTTTCTCTACGGCTTGGTCTTTGAAAGCTACGGATTGCAGGAAGCGCGTAGCGCTTTTTCTCAGGGCCCTCATCACATATTCTTTTCCGTTTTTGTCTACCAGCCTGAGCGATTTAGACTGGTGTCCGCCGCCAGAAATGGTAGGCGTCAGCCCGCCGTATAGCGTATCGAGGCTTACGGCTCTTGCTTTTATCGGGGTACTGTAGATCTTTCGGTAGTGCTTGCCCCAAAGGAAACGGTAGGCGCCGCCTTTGGTTGTCATTTTTGAAGTATAGATGGTCGTATCCTTATGGGTAGGGAAAGTATTCGGGAATTCTCTCAGGTTCGGTTTTGGCCTTGGGAACGTAGGCTGCTGTTTGTATAGCAAGCCTTCTTTTCCTTTGGAGTCGGCACCGTAATACGACACTTTTGAGGCGCCATTATTGAGCACTTCGAGCACGGCATAGCCGTTGTTTCCGAAAGAGAAGTCGTTTTCATTGATTGCCCTGGCGGCCTCGTGTTTTGATCCTGCGCCGCTGATGATCTGCTTGACGTTGTCTTTGTCTATGTATTGCAGGTTGTGGTCATGTCCCGAAACTACGACCACGTTGCTACGGGTCTGTATCAGGGTCTTGATTCTTTTTACGAAGGCATTGTATTTTTTATTCTGCAAGTCCTGCGGGCTGATGCCTGAGGTCTTGCGCAGCAGGTTGACGACCGTTCCCAAGACCGGCAGCGGTATTTTTTTGCTGAACGGGAAAAGGTGCTTTTCTAGCGAAAACTCGCCGCCATGGGTGCCGTTACTCATCAGCGGATGGTGGATGGCAATGATGGTGGTCTTTTTTTGGTAGTCGTTCAACTTGTTTTCTAATTCTTCAAAAAACTGCTCGCGTGTCTTGATGTCGCAGTCGTTGTTGATGGTAGGATGCTGGTCCCAGTCTTCCAGATACCACTGGCTGTCGATTACGATCAGTCCTAGGTTGTCGTTGATATTGATATGGTCGATCCCACAGTTCTTTCTCGGAAGGAAGGATTTTTTCTGCTTGAGGTACTCGTTGACCAGCCTTTCTTGCTCTTTTAGTCCTTCGACTCCGTTATACCAGTCGTGGTTGCCGGGTATGAATATGGTCTTTCCTTTGAAACTCTTGGAGAGCTCCAGCTGTATGTCAAGCTTTTCTTCTGCCGTCTTTCTGTCGGGGCTGTCTTTTGGCGGCATGCCCAGCGGGTAGATGTTGTCTCCCAGAAAAAGCAGCGTGCTGTTGGTATCGGCCTTTTTGAGCCTTTCTTCAAACAGCTTTAATAGCTGCTGCGATCTCACCTCATCGGCATTGCCTGCATCGCCTACAAGATAAAAGGTATGTGAAATGGCTTTGGGGTTATCAAAGTTGTCTTTGATCGTAACGGGGGCCTTGCTTCCAAACTGCGAGTGGTTCGTGGCGCAGGACTGTAAAAAAATTATCAAGCAGGCATACTTGAATAGCGTTATATTTCGTTTACTAGTTACATTAAGCCAAAATAATTTCATAATTTGGTAGTGGATTTAATTCAATTGATATTTGATATGAATATTCTTCAAAAAGCCGAAAATTTTATATTCCAATTATTCAAAGATAGCTTATCTTCTGATTATATTTACCATAATTTTAATCATACTTTACGAGTTGTTAACAGCGTGCAGATACTGATCAAAGGCGAAAATGTGTCTGCAGAAGAAGCTGAAATGCTGGAAATCGCGGCTTGGTTTCACGACGCGGGATATATTGAGGGCGGCGAGAAGCACGAGGAACGGGGCGCTTTGATTGCGGCCGACTTTTTGAAAGAAAACGCGTATCCTGAGGAAAAGATAGACAAAATCAAGTCGCTTATCATGGCGACGGAACTGAAAAGTACTCCTGTAGGCCATCTGGAGACAATCATACGCGATGCCGACTGCTCTCACTTTGGGCATAAGGAATATCCTAATTTTTCGGAACTGCTGCGCCAGGAGTGGAAAATCATCTGCGACAAGCAATATACTGATTTGGAATGGGCGAAAGAAAACCGTACTGTTTTCTTGAAATACCATCGTTTTTATACGGATTTTGCCAAGCAAAACTGGCAGCCGCAGAAAGACCTGAACCTTTCTGACATACAGGACAAGATCACTTCGCTTGAGAAAGGCAAAAAGGAAAAGCCGAAAGACATCTTGAATAAGAAAAAGCTAGAAAAACTGGAAAGTCCGGAACGGGGCATCGATACTATGTTTCGGGTGACACTGAACAACCATACCAAGCTCAGCCAGATTGCCGATAGCAAGGCAAACATACTGCTTTCTGTCAACGCGATTATCATTTCGATTGCGTTATCGACCTTGATTCCTAAGCTGGACAGCCCGACGAATGCGCATTTGATCGTGCCTACGTTTGTAATGTTGCTGTTTAGTGTGATCTCGATTATTTTTGCGATACTTTCTACGCGCCCAAAAGTCACCAGCGGGCTTTTTACGCGAAAGGATATCGAGGACAAAAACGTGAACCTCTTGTTTTTCGGGAATTTCCACAAGATGCCGCTGGACGAGTACCAGTGGGCCATGAATGTGCTGATGAAAGACCGTGAGTATCTTTATAATTCGATGATCAAGGATCTTTATTTTCTTGGGCTGGTCTTAAACCGAAAATACAAATTGCTGCGCATTACCTACACGGTATTTATGTTCGGCATCATTATTTCGGTGATTGCCTTTGTATGGGCATTCAAGTCGGTTTAGTTCTTAAGGGCTAATTCTTTCAGCAGGTCTTGGTAGGTATAGCTTTTCTCTGATTTTTCAGGCTGCGTATATAGAATTTCCACACGCAGTGCTTTTAGTCCGGTAACGCCCTGCAAGTCTTCTACTTCAAAAGTCTCGATAGCGCCCAGCTTGTTTTTGTGCTGCAACAGGCTGATGTATCTTCTGTATTCTGCTTCTTCTTGATGCTGTGAATAGACGATGGTAATCTTGCCTTTTTCTGTAATCCTTTCGTTGGTGCCTTTGATATTCGACTTGTCGATTCGTTTTTTCACGACTTCATAACGGGCATTGTAGGTACCGTCTACATCAAAGCGTTTTTCGTCCATACGGAATCGGATGGATATCGGCGTGCTGAACACAAGGATCAGCGAAGTCACATCGAGGTCATACGGCAAGGAAGGACGCAGGTGGTAATATTCGTTCTCTAATTCGCACAGGGCCTGAAGCTGCCACAAGCGCAGGTTGCTCAGATAGACAGGACTGAAGGACAATTGCGGGGCTATAGAGGCTCCGATATAGAGATTGTGCTCTACGCCGTCTGTCTTGAAGCGTTCGTAATAGTGCGGAAAGAACGATTGGGCTTCTTCTTGTTTCTTGTCTAAGATAAAGGCCATCTTTTTATTGATGAGCGAAAGTGTCTGGTCAAAATCTTTCCTTGCGTCATAGACCATCATAATCTTAGGGTCGAGCGATTTGAAATAGGCTTCTATTTTCTCGCGTACCTTGTCATTAGAAGTCTCGAAATGGTGCAGCATCGGATGAATCTCATTCAGAACATAGCTTTGGATAAGGGACTCGGTATCGGCTTTAAGGGTTTCTTTCAGCTGTTTCTCTAGGTCTTCGAGCTCGTAGATGTTCTGGTAGATGACTGGCAGTTTTAGGTTGTCGCTTATAAAGCGGAGCAACTGGAGCAGCAATTCGATCTGGGCCGTCAGGTCTTTTTCGATAGACTCGTTTCGGGCAACGGAGGAACCTTTGATATCGATCTGTCCGTATAGCGGATAGACTTCTTTAAACACGATTTCCTTGAATGGCAGGTCTCTTGTATTTTTATCTGTAGTATGCAGTGAGGCTTCTTCCCTGAACTTCCAATAGACGCTCGGATGGATAGCAGTGTATTCTTTTTGGATGATGGCATCGATCTGATTCTGCATGTCGGAGAAATACCTGTCGATCGTGTCTACCAAGAAAGGCATGACCAGATCGAGCTTGTTGGCATTGATACTGTTTAGCTGTTTTGGCTCGGAGGAAACTAATTCTACGATGCCCAACAGCCTATCGTCTTTAACGACAGGTGCAAAAATACAGCTTTGTACGTTTTGCGCGAGCAGGTGTTCTGCCAGCTCTTTTTCTTCTGGATTTGTGACTAGAAATTCTTTTACGTCAGAAATAATAAAGTATTTCTTCTCTCCTACAAGAGTATCTAGCGGGCATTGTCCTAGGGCGTTCAGGCATTCTTCTTCGTAATCTTTCGTCAAGATGAAGCTGTGCATCTCGTCTTCAAAATCGGCTTTTTTCAATCGGGTACCGTCACTGCTGAAAGCAGTAAAGCCCGTCCTGAGGTCTGCAATTTTGTAGATGGAACGGAATATGGTTTCAATGGTCTCTTTCTTGAATTCGGAATCTTCGTTATTGCTCAGCAGGTTGCTTTTTAGATTAGAAATGGCACTTTCGACGGAATTGTCATAAAGCGTCATGATTCCGAAGCCCTTGAGTATCCAGCTTTCTGGCGGAAATTTTTCTTTCCACAGGTCTAGATCGTCGTAATTATCGATCAGCTGATTGATGTCTTCTTGCGTAAGCGCCACCGATTTTTCTGTCGGGAACACCTCAAGGAAGTCGGCATTGTAAAGAATCCTGTAGTGTTTTACGATACCTTCTGCATTGGGAATATCATAAAAGATAGGACTGCTGAAATCAATCTTGCAGCCGTAGTAATAGTTCAGTATGATGGAACAGTTCATGACATAGAACCGATGTTCGTCGAAATCTCTAATAATGATCTCAAAATCGTCGCCGGCTTCCGTAAGAATCTTGTTCAGCCTTTCTGTCGTATTAAAAATATAATTGTCAAACGGAACAGTTACGGCTTTGATTTCGTTATGCGTTAGGGCCGTAGGAAACAAATCGGCCAAAAGGTATTTGATTCTGTTGTAGTGCTTTTCGATCTGCTGGTACGATTCGATACCGTCTCTCAGTTCCGGAAAGGGCTCTATTTCCTTCAAGAGTCCCTTGGCATAAGCCGCCCGATAATCAACATCAGAATCAGCTATTTGCTCTAAAACCTCAATGACTTTCTGAAAAGAAATCTTGATTTTAAACGGACTGGGATTCTCGTGAAGGGGATTCATATTTTGAGGATTCAAATTGTAGGCAAATTTACGAAATAAATAGATTCGCAATTGTAAAAGAAAACAAAAAAGCCGTCGAAGGAATGACGGCTTTTTCAAATAAAAATCTAAAAACTAAATACTATTTATTTTGAAAAACAGAAAGCTGTTTTTGTGGGTTCGGTTTTAAATTTATTACTCTCGCTAATGTAGGAAACAAATCTGCTCGAAACAAATAAAATCGACGAAAAGCATGATTATTTAACGTTCGTATTTTAGGAGTTGGCAGGTCAAAAAAAGCTAATTGCTTGTGTATATGCTAAAAAATGTTAAATTATAGCAAAGGAGAACTTGGGTTTGAAGAATAAAATTTAGTTTTGTTTGGTGCCAAAATGCGGCTTTTCTTAACTTAAAATTATAATTACCTCGTTCCTCATGAAAATAAAACATCTAGTTTATGCACTGCTCATCCTTGGGATTGGGGGCATGATTGCCTACCGAATCTCCAGCAATAAAAAATCAGATTCAGAAAACGGAAAAGGACAGGGAAATAAAAAACCATCACGAGTAAGCGGCATCGTCGTACAGCCTCAAAATTTTGCAGACAATCTTTCGCTCTCGGGCTCTATCGAAGCAAATGAGCAGATTGATGTTAGAAGCGAGGTTTCGGGAATTGTTGAAAGCATCAATTTTAGCGAAGGTACTATGGTCGCCAAAGGACAAGTGCTTTTTAAAGTAAACGACATTGAGTTAAGAGCACAGCTGGCACAGGCAAAAACAGCACAGGGACTGGCTTCTGAAAACGAGCGCAGGGCCAAGCTTTTATTGCAGAAAGAAGCCATCAGCCAAGAAGAATACGATATTGCCAGCGCCGATTTTAAATCTGCCAAAGCACAATCACAGCTGATCAGCGCCCAGATAGCGAAGACAACAGTACGCGCGCCTTTTGCCGGAAAAATAGGATTACGTTCAATTTCTGAAGGAACCTATGTCACGCCCACTACCATGATTGCAAAACTGGTAAATACAAGCCGACTGAAAATTACGTTTTCGATTCCAGAAAAATATGCGTCGCAAATGAAGGTCAACGGAACGCTTTCGTTCACTACAGCTGGTTCTACTGAAAAGTTTACCGCCAAGATTTATGCCATCGAACCTGAAATTGAAGTGGCTACCAGAACTCTCAGGCTGCGCGCTATTGCAGAGAATCCTGACGGCAAGCTTTATCCGGGAACTTTTGCGAACGTAACGCTTCCTTTAGACAACATCAAGGATGCTTTGCTGGTTCCTACGCAGGCATTGATTCCGATCCAAAACGGAAAGAAATTGTTTGTTTCTCAAGGCGGAAAAGCGAAAGAGGTAATCGTAAAAACGGGAGCCAGAACGGATAAAGATATCTTAATCACCTCTGGACTGAAAGTTGGAGATACGGTACTGACTACCGGCGTAATGACCTTGAAAGACGGAATGCCAGTGAGCGTCCAAATCCTTAAATAGCCAGCAGATGAGCTTATCAACTACAAGCATAAAAAGACCGGTACTGACAATTGTCTTGAACCTGATGCTGATTCTTTTTGGAATAATCGGGTATACCTATCTGGGCGTGCGAGAATTTCCATCCATCGACCCTGCGCAGATTTCGGTAAGAACGAGCTATGCAGGAGCCAACGCCGACATTATCGAATCGCAGATTACCGAGCCTCTTGAAAAAGCCATCAACTCTATTGACGGTATCCGAAACATCACGTCTTCGAGCAACCAGGGAAGCAGTAACATCACGATCGAATTCAACTTAGATAAAAACCTAGAGGAAGCCGCCAACGACGTGCGTGACAAAGTTTCGCAAGCTGTACGAAGCCTCCCGCAAGATATTGATGCGCCGCCTGTAGTTTCTAAGGCGGATGCGGATTCTGAGCCAATCATCACGATGACAGTTCAGAGCGACAACAAGAATGTTTTGGAACTTTCTGATTATGCCGACAACGTCATCGCGCAAAGATTGCAGACCATTCCGGGCGTCAGCAGCGTGCAGATCTGGGGACAGCGCAAATACGCAATGCGTTTGTGGATTGATCCGGTCAAGATGGCTTCTTATGGCGTGACCGTTTCGGATGTAAGAAATGCCTTGGAAAGCCAAAACGTGGAGCTGCCTTCAGGAAAACTGACAGGTGCCAATACGGAATTGACAGTAAAAACCATCGGAAACCTTTCTACAGAAGAAGAATTCAACAATATCATCCTTCTTGCCGAAGGAGAAAAAATAGTCCGTTTTAGCGATGTCGGGAATGCCTCGCTGGAAGCGGAGAATTTAGAGACTAAAATGAGCGATTCAGGTCAAGAAATGGTCGGGATGGCTATTATTCCGCAGCCAGGAACGAATTATCTTGACATTGCAGAGGCTTTTTATATACAGTACGATCAGTTAAAAAGAGACCTGCCGAAAGACTTCAAATTAAACGTAGCAATCGATAATACGGTTTTTGTTAAAAAAGCTGTTGTTGAAGTTGCTGAAACTTTATTGATTGCTATCGTTTTAGTAGTCTTGATCATTTATTTGTTCTTTAGGAATTGGGCGATTGCCTTTCGTCCGCTGATCGATATTCCGGTTTCCTTGATTGCAACCTTTTTTATCATGTGGCTTTTTGGCTTCTCTGTAAACGTACTGACATTATTGGCTATCGTTCTTGCAACCGGATTGGTTGTGGATGACGGTATCGTTGTAACCGAAAATATCTTCAAGAAAGTCGAAGAAGGAATGACGCCTATAGAAGCGGCAATCAAAGGTTCGAATGAAATTTTCTTTGCCGTGATCTCGATCTCGATAACGCTTGCCGCAGTATTCCTTCCGGTTATATTTTTAGAAGGTTTTGTGGGAAGGCTGTTTCGGGAATTTGGTGTCGTGATTGGCGCTGCGGTATTAATTTCTGCTTTTGTTTCCTTGACCTTGACGCCTATGCTGAACGCTTACCTGATGAAGGGCGGCGAGCAGAAAAAGTCTAAATTCTATAATTGGAGCGAGCCTTACTTTTTGAAAATGAATTCGGGATATGCTGGAGCATTGGCAAAATTCATGAAACGAAAATGGCTGAGTTTCCCTATCTTGGTTATCTGTATCGGATTGATTGCCTTGTTTTTCAGTACGCTGCAGAAAGAAACCGCGCCGTATGATGACAGGAGCTTTATCGGGGTAAACGTAACTGCTCCAGAAGGTGCTTCGTATGATTATATGGATCGCTTTATGACTGAGTTATCTGACCTGATTAATGATTCGATTCCTGAGAAAAAAGTAAGCTTGATAATCACCTCGCCAGGCTTTGGTTCTGCATCTGTAAACAGCGGCCGTGCCAGAATTGCTTTGGTCGAGCCGGGAGAAAGGGAACGTTCGCAGAAAGAAATAGCGGAAGACCTTACTAAATGGACAAAGAGGTATTCGGAAGCCAAAGTTTCTGTTTCTGAACAGCCTACTATTGCCGTAAACCGACGCGGAGGCTTGCCGATACAATATATCATCCAAGCACAGAATTTCGAGAAACTGCGAGAGAAGATTCCAGAGTTTATGGACGAAGCGGCGCAAGACCCGACTTTTGCCATTACCGACGTAAACTTGAAATTCAACAAGCCAGAAATCTATGTGACCATCGACAGGGAAAAGGCGCAAAGTCTTGGCGTTTCGGTTATTGATATCGCCCAAACACTTCAGTTGTCTTTGAGCGGCCAGCGTTTCGGTTATTATATGATGAACGGAAAACAATACCAAGTGATGGGCCAGTTTGACAAAAAGGACCGCGAGGCTCCCATCGATCTGACCTCTATTTTTGTAAAAAATACTTCGGGTGAACTTATACAGTTGGATAATCTTGTGACTATCGAAGAGCAAAGCAGTCCGCCGCAATTGTACCACAACAACCGATATATGTCGGCTACGGTTTCTGCCGGACTTGCTCCAGGGAAAAGTATCAGCGACGGTATCGATGCTATGGAAAGAATCAAAGAGAAAGTGCTGGACGAAACGTTTACGACGGATTTGGGCGGCGAATCGCGAGATTTCGTAGAAAGTAATTCCAATACGGCTTTTGCTTTCGGATTGGCTTTACTACTCATCTATCTGATTCTTGCGGCGCAGTTTGAAAGTTTTATCGATCCGTTTATCATCATCTTGACGGTTCCAATGGCAGTAGCGGGGGCCTTATTTTCGCTTTGGCTTTTTGGCCAGACTTGGAATATTTTCAGCCAGATCGGAACCATCATGCTGATCGGGCTCGTGACGAAGAACGGAATCTTGATCGTAGAGTTTGCCAACCAGCTCCGAGAACAGGGCAAAGACAAAATGGAAGCCATTATGGAAGCTGCCGAATCGCGCCTTCGCCCTATCTTGATGACCAGTTTGGCGATCGCACTGGGCGCCTTGCCGATTGCACTGTCTCTGGGCGCTGCTTCTACAAGCCGTATCGGGATGGGAGTCGTGATTGTTGGAGGAACTTTATTTTCGTTAATCCTTACGCTTTTCGTAATTCCGGCAATTTATTTTATGTGGTCTAGACAAAAGAAACACAGGCCGGAATTTGACAACATAAAAGAATATGAAAAAGAATAATTGCATGAAACTTAAGATATTTTTCCAGATTGTATTCCTTTTCACAGCTTCGCTTATAGCAGAGGCTCAAAAACTACTGACTGTCGAAGACGCGGTAAAGATTGCTTTAGAGAATAATTATGAAATAAAAATTGCCAGCAACGACCTGAAGATCGACCAACAGAACGTAAGCCTTGCCAACGCGGGCGTGCTTCCGCAATTGAACGCTACGGTTACTGACAATAATAGTATATTGGACACCAAACAGACACAGTCTGACGGTTCTGAAAGAGAGCTCAACGGAGCCCGTAACATGAACCTAGCCTATGGTGTTGCGCTAAATTGGACAATTTTTGACGGACTACGTATGTTTGCCCGTTATGACCAGCTGAAAGAATTAGAAAAATTAGGCGATGCCGAACTAAAGCTTGCCATCTTTACTAAGGTTTCTGACGTCATCACGACCTACTATGATCTTGTACAACAGCAACAGCAATTGAAAGCGCTTGATACGGCTATTGTAATTTCAAACCTAAGAATCAGTACTGCCGATAACCGTTATAAGATCGGGAAAGCGTCGAAACTGGAAGTCTTAAACGCACAGGTCGATTTAAATACAGATACCACTGCCCTGCTCCGCCAGAAAGAATTATATGCTAATACCAAAATCTTTTTGAATGAAATTTTGGCAAGGGATGTAAAAACAGACTTTTCGGTAGTCGACGAAGTTACTATAGACGAAACGCTTTTATTGCCAGAGCTGATGACCTTAGCGGAGAAACAAAATCCGCAACTGCAGTCGCAGATTATCAACAAACGGATTAGCGAATTGCAGCTGAAGCAGGTCAAAGCCAACCGTTATCCGACTGTCAATATCACATCTGGGTATAATTTTACGCGCACGGAAGCTTCTCTTGGGTTTACGACACAGTCTACCGGGCAGGGATTTACGTACGGCATCAACGCGACTATGAATATCTTCAACGGAGGACTTCAGAATCGCAACGAGAGAGTAGCTAAAATTCAAGTCGAAAATTCAAAAATCGTTATTGAACAGCAGCTCAAGATGCTTGAATCACAGCTATCTTCTGCTTACCAAACGTATCTGACTAATTTGCAGCTGACAAAACTAGAAGCTAAAAACGAAGATATTGCAAAAGAAAATTTAGATATTACGCTGGCCAAATTTAAGATAGGAACTATCGCTCCGTTAGAATTTCGTGAGGCACAGCTTAATTATGTCAATGCGAAAGTGCGAAACAGCAATGCTCAATATGCCGCAAAAGTTTCTGAAATTAATCTGAAAGAATTGGCAGGAAATTTATCGCTTTCTCAAAATTAAGCTCTCGAATTGTCATATCCTTAATTTAATGTTAAAATTTTAGTTATCTTTGAATGAGAAACCCTTAAAACAAATCAATCATGGAAGTAAATTTTTTAGCATTGGTAGTAGCAGCACTGTCAACTTTGGTTGTTGGCTTTATCTGGTACAACCCTAAAGTTTTTGGAACCGCTTGGATGAATGCAGCCGGACTTACAGAAGAGAAATTAAAAGGAGCCAATATGGCTGTTATTTACGGACTAGCTGTGTTATTTGCCTTTTTTATGGCTTTTATCCTCCAGTTTTTAGTTATCCACCAATGGGGCGCTCTTGCCGCTACTGGAGGAAATCCAGATAAGGTTAGTCCAGTATATGAAGCTTATATGGCAGAGTACGGAACGGCTTTTAGAACGTTCAAGCATGGTGCTTTGCATGGCTTTATGACTGGCTTGCTTTTCACATTTCCTCTGATTGCCATCAATTCGATGTTTGAAAGAAAAAGCTGGAAGTTTATTTTTATCAATGCAGGCTACTGGCTTGTCAACCTGACCATTATGGGCGGTATTATTTGCGCTTGGATTTAATCTTTATATCACCAAAAAAAATCTCTCCTTAACGGGCGAGATTTATTATTTTTCACTCTTTGAAAACTACCTTACGCTTTACCATTTTTACGACCACAACAGCGCTTCCCGAAAATTGGGACAGCCTTGCTTCGACTAACATATTTCTTTCAAAATCGTATCTAAAACTATTAGAGACGGCAGCACCCGAAAACATGACCTGTCATTTTATTGGTCTTTTTAATGCCGAAAAACTGGTCGGGATCGCGCTTTCGCAATTTCTAGACCTGAGTCAGGTGAATTCGTATGGCGAAAGAGACAATTGCGCAAAAACGTCTATCCGGAAATTTATTTTTAAGAATTTCAGCTCTAAAGTATTGATTATTGGAAACAACATGCTTACAGGCCAAAATGCATTCGAATTTGACTCCAGCTTGGAATATTCTGAAGGATTGAAATTGTTAAGAAAAGCATCAATTGAAATCGAGAGAAAATTAAGCCTGAAAGGGATGAAAACTCATATCACGGTTTTTAAGGATTTTGAGAAAGACGAAGCCAGCCATTTTGAGATTTCAGAGTTTCAGGATTTTTACCAATTCAGTACTCAGCCAAATATGGTCTTTACTATCCCAAAGAATTGGAACGAGGCTGAAGATTATGTAAGCGCATTGAACAAAAAATACCGCGACCAATACAAAAGGGCACGGAAAAAATCGGAAGGACTTGTCAAAAAGAAATTGTCTTTGGCTGAAATTCAAGAACAGGAAAAACTGATTTATGATTTGTATTATTGCGTAGCCAAGAACGCTCCGTTCAATACTTTTTATCTTCCGGAAAAGCATTTTTCTAATTTCAAGCTGCAGCTGCAAGACAATTTTTTGTTCTACGGTTATTTTGAAAACAACAAAATGATCGGCTTCAACACGCTTATCAAAAATGGCGATGTAATCGATACGTATTTTTTGGGCTATGACGAAAACTGCCAAAAAGAAAAAATGTTGTACCTGAACATGCTGTACGACATGATCAGTCATTCTATAAACAAAGGTTTCAAGCAGATTATTTTTGCGCGAACAGCCTTAGAAATCAAAAGTTCTGTAGGAGCCATTCCTGAAAAGATGTATGGTTTTATCAAACACCATAATTATTTCCTGAACCTTTTTATCTCAAGGCTTTTTGGCTATCTAGAACCTGAAACGGTATGGAAAGAGCGGAATCCTTTTAAATACGATTTTTAAGGAATCGCTACTTTCATCTGGTTGGGCAGAATCTTAACTTCTAATTTGCTGACTTCATCGCAATATTCGCCATCAATCTGAAAGCTTACGGGCGAATCGGTAGTAATTGTCGCTTGGTCGGTAGAGATAATTTCCACATCGCCGTTTTCAATAGGCATATTTCCAGAAAGTATCTTGCTGAAAACAATCAGGTCTAAGTTTTTAAGAATTACGATTTCAAATTTTCCGTCGTTCATAACGCCATGAGGATTGATCGTTACGCCGGTACCGTATTTCTGGGAATTGGCCACAACTACCATTCTCGCTTCTGTTTCTATTCTCCCTTTACTCGTTTCTATTACAGCATGAAAAGGATCTTTGAGTCCAGTAAGCGTGTTGATAGCTTGCAATGCGTAGCCTAATTTGCCACGTATGTTGCTGTTTTCATAATTCTTGATCAGTTCGGCATTGATACCAATGTCGCTCAAATGCAGGCTTTTTTTGCCATTGATAGCAATCATATCCATTTCCATATAATTGCTATGAAAGGCAATTTCTAGGTTTTCTTCAAGATTGTCTGGAAGGTTTAAGTCAACCGAAAGCCCGTTGGCAGAACCGGCAGGTAATATTCCTAAAATCACATCGTGATTTTCGACAGCTTCGGCGACCATTTTTATCGTACCGTCGCCACCGGCAACTATTATTCTTTCGGCCTTATTTTCTTCAAGCAATTTTTGGATTTTGGCTTCATCATTTTTTCCAGTTGTTTCAAAAATTGCCAGATTTATGTTTTCCTTTGTTGCAAAATTTTTAGCTGTTTCTATAATTTCAGTCTTGTCAACGTCGCCTGATATCGGATTAACTACCAGAATATAATTCTTTTGCGTGCTCATAATTTCTTTTGTGCTATAAATTTTGTAATTTGTTATATCGTAATATAAATATAAGACATTTTATGAAGCCAATCCTAAAGTTATACCGAGGTTATGCAAATGATCAGGAACTGATTGTGATGGGGCATATTTTTAAGCCTACTACAAAGGAAGATTACGATTTTCAAAAGAAAAATTTCAAGAATGCAAAATCTGTCATTCGTATGTTTCGGATTAAGACGCAGAAAAATGCTTCTGTCTATTTGGAGCATAACGGCATGAAAATCCACACTAAAAGTCTAGACGACGGTTATTTTAAATTCTGCATTCCGCTGACAAACGATTTGGCTTATGGCTGGAACGAATATAAAGTCAGCATTTATCACAACGACAGAGAAATTACGAGCAAAGGCAGCTACATACGCCCGCATGACGGAAATTGGGGCTTTATATCGGATATTGATGATACTTTTTTAGTATCGCATACTCGAAATCCTTTCAAAAAGCTCTACATCTTGCTTTTCCGAAACGTAAATGATCGCAAAATTTTTGAAGATGTCGTGCCTCATTACCAAGCCTTGAGTTCGGCAGGCAGGAATAGTGATACGGAAAAGAATGCTTTTTTTTATGTTTCCAGCAGCGAATGGAATCTGTATCGGTTTATCACACAGTTTACAGAACTGCATGAACTGCCAAAAGCCGTGCTTCTCTTAAAGGATATCAAGACGAGCCTTACTGATTTTTTTCTTACCGGACGAGGCGACCACAATCATAAGTTTGAGAAGATAAAACACATCTTGGAGTTTTATCCACATCTGAAATATGTGCTTCTTGGCGACGACTCACAGCATGATCCTTTTTTATATGAGGACATTTGTAAAATATTTCCGGTTACGGTAAAGGCAGTTTATATCCGTCAGACTGGAAAACATAAAAAGCAAAAAGCAATAGATGCTTTAGCTAATATGGAAACGATGGGCGTCGATACTTGTTATTTTAAAAATAGCAGCGAAGCTATCGAACATTCAGAACGAATAGGGATAACGGCAAATTCAATGTATACTTTATAAAAAAAGCCAGAAGATTGATCTGGCTTCTTTTTTATGCATTTTCTATTTCCATCTGAATAGCTTCCCATTCTTCTAAAAGATTGTCGAGGTCTTTTTTCTTTTTGTTATAGGCCATAAAAAAAGAAGCGTCTTCGATATGTTTGTCGTAATTAGAAGCCAATAACTTGTCATCTTTTTGGATATCAATTTCGAGCTGCTTGATCTGACTTTCGACTTTGCTCAATTTATTTTGAAGTGCCTTGCCTTTTTTCTGTTCTTCGTAAGAAAGTGATTTGTCTTTTGGCACTTCTTTTTTGACAGCATCTTTCTTTTCGACTTCACGCATATTTTCTAGATTACGCTGTTCCAAGAAGAAATTAATGTCACCTAGATATTCTTTTATTTTCTGGTCTTTGAATTCATAAACGATATTGGACATACCCTGAAGAAAATCCCTGTCGTGAGAAACTAGAAGCAGTGTTCCTTCGTATTGCTGCAATGCTGCTTTCAAGACATTTTTAGATTTAATATCTAAGTGGTTGGTCGGCTCATCCATTACCAACACGTTAATCGGCTGTAATAATAATTTACAAAGCGCCAGACGGTTTCTTTCGCCCCCTGAGAGGACTTTTACCTTTTTCTCTACATCATCTCCTCTAAAAAGGAAAGAACCCAGCATATCGCGTACTTTTGAGCGGTTGGTGTCATTGGCAGCGTCTTGCATGGTTTGCAATAGCGTAATTTCGCCATCCAAATACTCCGCTTGATTTTGGGCGAAATAGCCTAATTGTACGTTATGCCCTAATTTTATAGTTCCGGTATAGTCAATATCTTTTACGATTGCTTTGATAAAGGTAGATTTTCCTTGTCCGTTTTGTCCGACAAAAGCAATCTTGCTTCCTCTTTCTACTAAAAGTGAAATGTCTTTCAGTATGGTCTTTTCGCCATATTTTTTAGTAACATTTTCGGCTTCGATTACGACTTTACCAGGCGTTATAGAAACTGGAAACGAAATATTCATGACAGAATTGTCGTCTTCATCAACTTCAATTCTTTCTACTTTATCCAATTTTTTAATCAGCGACTGTGCCATTGAAGCTTTGGATGCTTTCGCTCTAAATTTTTCAATCAACTTTTCAGTTTCTTCAATTTTTTTGGCTTGGTTTTTCTGCGTTGCCAATTGCTTCTCACGAATTTCATGGCGTAATTCTAAATATTGTGAATACGGCTTATTGAAATCATAGGCTTTCCCAAGAGAAATTTCAATAGTTCGGTTGGTCACATTATCCAAGAACATCTTATCGTGCGATACGATTACTACAACGCCAGGGTAATTACGCAGGAAATTTTCGAGCCAAATAATCGATTCGATATCCAAGTGATTGGTCGGCTCATCCAGAAGCAAAATATCATTGGATTGTAGCAACAGTTTTGCTAATTCGATACGCATTCTCCAACCGCCTGAAAAAGTTTCGGTCTGATTGTTGAAATCTTCTCTTTTGAAACCAAGTCCTAAAAGGATTTTCTCTGTGTCACCGACATAATTATATCCTCCAAGCAAATCAAAACGATGTGTATAATCTGCCAAATCTTCAATAATCTGGCTATATTCTTCGCTTTCGTAATCGGTTCTTGTAACCAATTGGTGGTTTATTTCCTCAAGCTTTTTCTCAACGATTTTAATATCTGTAAATGCTTCATAAGCTTCTTCCAAAACAGTTCTTCCTTGCTCAAAATCGATATCCTGACGCAAGAAGCCGATTTTGACTTCTTTTTCGGTAGCTATGCTTCCTGTGTCGGGAGCGATATCTCTGGCAAGAATCTTCAGCATTGTTGATTTTCCCGCTCCATTTTTGCCGACAAGTCCCACTCGATCACCAGCTCCTAGCCTAAAAGTAATTTCTTCAAAAAGATAGGTTCCTCCGAAAGAAACTGATAAATTATGTATATTAAGCATTTATTGTATTTTTTGTAAATTGTATGTGTAAATTTGCACTGCCGAACTTGGCAAACTAAATTTTTTGCAAATGTTAAAAAAAGGATCCAAATTATATAGCATTTTAACAGGAACTTGTCCTAAATGTCAGAACGAGAGTATGTATGTAGACAAAAATCCTTATAATCTGTCCCGAATTTTTCAAATGCATGAAAGATGCAGTCATTGTGAGCAAAAATACAAGATTGAGCCTTCTTTTTTTTATGGAGCCATGTATGTGAGTTATGGTGTCGGGATTGCGTTTGGCGTTGCCGCTTTTATCATCTCGTATATTTTTCTAGGCACTAATCTCAAGATTGCTTTTATAGCAATTATTACTACGCTAGTTGCCTTTATGCCGGTTATCATGAGATTGTCAAGGAATATCTGGATCAATATGTTTGTAGACTACGATAAAGACTGGAACAAGAAATAAGCTACCATTGTACCTTTCTGAACCTTTTGATATCGACTGAGCTGTCTAGAGGTTTTCCAAATTCTATGTTTTCGAACAATTCTTTGGCCATAGCCGGTCCAAGCATAACACCGCGAGTTCCAAGTCCGTTTAGCAAATGAACATTTTTATGGTTCGGATGAGTTCCAACCATTGGCCTTCTGTCTTTTACTGTTGGTCGAACACCGGCCAAATGCTGAACAATCTCAAAATCACAATGAAGTATTTCTTTTATATTTTCAAGAAGCTCTTGTTTACCTTCTTCAGTCGGCTGATTGGTTTTATCTTTCCAATCATAAGTTGCTCCAACTTTGTATAAATCATTTCCAAGAGGTAATACAAAAACAGACGTCTTGATAACAACATCTAAATTTAAGTCAGGAGCTTTAATTATTAGCAACTCGCCCTTTGTCCCATCTAAAGGAAGATGTCCGAAATATGGGTTTGAAATCATCCCGTAGCCTTCTGCAAAAATTATATTCTTGGCTTGGATATCTTTATATTGGACATATTCTTCTTTTAACTCAAGAGCTGCATAATCAAAAGTATCATTTGCAAGCCATCCTTTTTCTTTAAGATACTGATGATATCTTATTAGCAAAGCTTCCGTATCCACATAACCCGTTTGCAGGACTTCACCAAAATTAAAAGGAGAATCAATTCCGTTATACTTTTTAGAGACGAGCTTAGATGAAAGAAAAGGTGCTAGACCAATTTTATCTGTAGCCAGAAACCAGTTGTTCTGTTCTTCTACAGAAAACAATTTTCTATAAATAGGAATTTCAAAATTAAATTTTGAGCTTAATTTCGTTTCTAAATTCCCATAGAAGGAATGTAGCAAATCCAGTTGTTCTTGCGCTTTCCAGACTTCGCTAAATCTTTTGAGAATTACTGGATTATACAATCCGCCAGCAACTTTTGAAGATTGCTGAGAATTATTATCAAAGACCCGAATGGATTTGTTCTCCAGCAATGCCGTTTCTGCAAATGCAATACCTGCCAATCCGCAACCAACAATCAAGTAATCTACCATAGTGCAAAAATAAAAAAACTCTTGCCGATTAAAGCAAGAGTTTTATTTGTATTGGAGAAATTTTTATTAATAATTCCACATATCTTGTTCGAAGTTGCGGATCTTATCTTTAACTCTTTCAGATTCTAATAATTGCATCTGAGCGTTGTCTTTCATGTACTCTTCAATTTTTCTATCCCCCATAACGTTTTCTTCTTTATAAATAACCGCACTAAATCTACGGGAATTTAACAAGTGGTCAAAAGTAATCGGCATTGCAGAGTTTTTATCATTAAAAGCTTTGCTCTCGTGCATGACATCTCGAATTGAAGGATAATAAACCCAAAACAATTCAATAACATCTGGATTTTCAGCACCTATATCTCTTGCCTCTGGAGCAACAGGACAGATAGCTAATAATCTGTATTTCAATTCGCCTTGTCTTTTATCAAAATACCAAAAACCTTTAATTCTGAAACCAGATATATCAAGAGCTGTTAATTCTCTTTTATCAATATATTGAGGATCTAAAACTTTTTTACCAGATTTATAATCATCATAGTAATTATTTATCTCGTCAATACCAGCTGGGATTGTATCAATATAAGTAAAAGAAGAAGACATATCTTTTAAAGTCTTTTTAGTGTTAAAGTAATCATCACCGTAAACTTCAGTTATTCTACCATCTTTAATACCTTTTAATAAAACATTAAATAAAGAACGTCTGTCATGTCCAATATTGGCCGTATCCACAGGGAAGTAAAGAGGGAAATTAATTCTTTCGTCTAAGTCAATAGTTTCCCAAACAGTTTTTCCCATCAAAACGTCACGATCATGAACATATCCATAAGGCAATGGTTTATCATTGTCAGAAATAAGCTCTGCATCTGTTTTTTTGCCTATTTGGTCTGGCGTTTTTGCATTAAGTAAATTTGACTGGGCAAATGAAGCAAAACTTCCTGCCACTGCAAAAACAACTAATAAAAAGTTTCTCAATTTCATGTTATAATTTATAAGTTATTTAAGTAGATAACGTCTGACTTAAATCATTATTGTATTTCGTAAACTACAGGAGCAGTTTTAGGAGGCATAACGCCAGCACCTACACCAACAATTTTTGTTTTAATATCAGAGATAATAATTTGGTCACCTCTTCCCGCTTTAGCTAAAGCCGCTTTACACTGAGCATTTACTCTATCACCGTTAACGATTACGATTGGCTGTCCTGGCACTTTAAATGAAAACTGAGTTACTTGGAAGCTTAAGTCATACAAGAAATCAGGCAATACTGCTGATATTTGAGACACCTCAAGACGAGATTTTGCTCCTTTTACGTTTCCAGTTGTTCCAGCTATAGCACCTTGTGGTCCAGGAATATTTTTGATTCTGAATGTTTTCTTATCAGAAACAGGTTTACCATCAGGTAATTTACCAGTAACACTAACAGTAACTTCAGTACCTTGACCAGGATTAAGATTATACTGACCTGGTTTTCCTGCTCTAGAAAGACCAGGAGCAGAAGCAGTAACTTTGTCATCAGATATACCTGCAAACGATATCGTCATTGGGTTAGGCAATCCTCTGTATACTACGTTCATTTTATCAGCAGAGATATTAGCAGAGTTCGGTCTTGGAACAACTACATAATTTCCTTTGATAGGCAAGCTAACAACTTTTCCGTTTTCATCAAAATTGAATGAACCTGTAATTTCGTGGTCACCCACACTACCAGCTCCAAAAGAGAATTTAGCTTGTCCAGCTTCTGCTGCAACAGAACTTCCGTTAACAATAACAGATTTAGCTTTTAAAGTTGGATCAAATTTTCCAAGAATAATTTTACCCGTAACTGATTCTCCTTGAAAGAAAGCAGTTTTGTCTGGAACTACAATTGGCTGATAAGCTGTTAAAGAAGCTGCTGCAATCAAATCAGATTGGAACATACCCGCCATAACATCGCTTTCAGTAGTTTTAATGTCAGCTTGTAATTGTGATAATTTAGTAATTGTAGCTATAAGAGGAAAACCTTTATAGTTGTAATCAATCCAAGATAAATTAGCACCTGCTTTTTCAGAATAAACTGGTTTAGTTGCAAATCTATTTTCAATTTTGCTCATTTCAGAAGCTGCAATTGAGCTACCTCCAATTTGTTTGATTTGAGCAGGGTAATTTTTAATTTTATCCAAGAACTCTTGTCCTTTAGAAGAAACTTTGTCACCTGTAAAAAACAAGTTATCAATCAGATCTCCTTTATCCATTTGTTCATATGGTAAATTTCCTTCTTTATCTCTTTCAAAACCTTTAGTTACTTGAGTTTTGATACCTTCAAGATAATCTGAAAATTCTTTTGATAAAGCTCTAATTTTGTCAACTTTCGCTTTTTTATCACCATATTGACCTGGTTGATCAGACGCTTTTTGTGCTAGTTGTTGAAAAGAAGATTCATTTCTAGCATCTGTAAGCGTATTTGATTCCACAATTTTATTGTTCAATATACCAAAAGCAGATAAAACTTCTTTTGACATATTTAATGCTAACATCGCGATGAAAACCAAGTACATCAGGTTAATCATCTTCTGCCTAGGGGTTAATTTTCCTCCTGCCATTTTTCTAATTAGTTTTAATTTATTTTGTTAATGAAAATATAGTTATAAACTAATTATCCTTTGTTACTCATTGCAGAAAGCATACCTCCGTAAACATTGTTTAATGAAGCAATGTTTGCAGTCATAGATTGCATTTGTTCTTTTAATTTAGATGCGTTATCAGCGATTTCTTTGTTAGCCTCAGCATTTCTAGAAGCACTTTCTAACTGTACTTTGTACAAGCTGTTTAGTGATTCCATTTGAGCAGCAGCCATAGATAATTCTTCACTGTATTTTTTTGTAGCAGCAATTCCATCAGCAGCTGGAGAGATTCCTTTTGCAGCAGATTCGAAATTTTTGATGCTGTTTCCTAAGCTAGCCATCAATTCGCCATCGATTTTAGCTTCTTTTAATAAGTTGTCTAATTTTTGAGATAATAAACCTTGAGCTTCAGTAGGGTTTTCTTTTTTAGGATCTTTCTTTTTTGCTTCTCCACCAGCCAATTCAGGATATACTAAAGTCCAATCAATGTCATTATCTACTGGTTCGAAAGCTGACAATGCAAAGATTAACGCTTCAACCACAAGACCTATCGTCAACATCAAGTTACCAGTAATAGGACCGAACTCAAGGTGAGTAATTTTGAATAATGCTCCAAGGATTACAACTGCCGCTCCCATACCGTAAGCGAAATTCATTGCTTTTTTGCTTAAAATTGCCATAATAATAAATAGTTTTTAGTTAGTTAAGTAAATATAAATAATATAAAGTTGGTTAAATTCTTATTTTGGTGTGTTTCCTGTATTTTGAACACCCATGTAATCTTGTACGGTTCTGAAACCGATAAAGCTTCTTGCCGAATCAGCATATTCGAAATCTCTTGTACTTACTTGCAAGAAATAAGCAACATCTTTCCAAGAACCTCCACGAGTTACTTTACGTTGATTTTTAGCATCTGGAACATTTGGATTCATAGTCGAAACAAATTCATAAGAACCTGCATCATAAGAAGAGTTAGTCCACTCTGCTACGTTACCTGACATATTATACAAATTATAATCGTTAGGATCGTAAGATTTTGCTTCTACAGTATATAAAGCTCCATCTGCTGCGTAATCTCCTCTGTTTGGTTTGAAGTTTGCCAAGAAACAACCTCTGTCATTTTTAGCATAAGGACCACCCCATGGGAAAGTTCCTGACTCTAGACCACCTCTAGCAGCGTATTCCCACTCTGCTTCTGTAGGAAGACGGAAAGAGTTGATTTGGTTTCTTCCTTTTTTCTTTGCTTTGATGAATGCATTTTTGTATAATGTTCTCCAAGCACAGAAAGCTTTAGCTTGTTTCCAGCTAACTCCAACTACAGGATAGTCATCATAAGCTTGGTGCCAGAAATAATCATTATGCATTGGCTCATTGTATGAATAAGCAAAATCTTTAATCCATACCGTAGTATCAGGATAAATTTCGATTGGTTCTGTTTTTTTGTAGAAATCTTTTCTTCCTTTTTTCTTAACAGCCTCGTTTAGGTTTGCTTCAGAATAACGGAATTTTAATTTTGAAACATCAATAGTCCTTAAACCATTGTATGATTCAGCAGCTGGCAAGTACATTGAATCCATTACCTCAACATAATATTCATCTGGATATTTTTGAGGATCTGTAATCAATTTTACTTTTTTGTTCAGCTTTCTTCCTGCAAATTGATCATCATCTGTACCTAAACTATAGTAGTTCTCATACATATATTTATCATAAGGAGACATAGTTGCTGGATCTGTATCGTCAAATGCGAATTCACCGATACCACCGCTTCCTTTAGCCTGCCCCATCTCTTCTGCCAAGATAGCCAAACGCATTCTGATTGTTGAGTCTTTTACCCAATTCACAAATTGCTTGTATTCGCTGTTCGTAATTTCTGTTTCATCCATATAAAAGGATCGAACGGTAACAGTTTTTGTCGGAGCGTCCTGTACGTTGGCTAAATCATCATCTGATTTACCCATGATAAAAGCACCACCTGGAACCAGAGTCATACCATACGGTTTCTCTGGATGCCATTTTCTGCCTTTAACACCTACTAACTCCCCTTTATCGCTCGAACCACAGCTAGACAATACTGATGCTAATGCTGCTAATGCAATGAACTTCTTCATATAAATTTGGGTTATGATATATTCTTATTTTTTAAGGGCGTAAACCTATTTATTATTTTTCTAAAAAACAATTTTTTTATTAAAAATCCTTAAATAAAGTATAACATTAATCTAAGGATGTGTTAAAAAAAATATAGGCTCGCCTGTTATATTATGTTTTTCCTTTGTGCCTTCCACCATCTTTCCGGGATTTCGTTGGCACAAGCACCTAGATAATCCTCATAAGTGCAAGGTAATAACGTATTTCTTTTTAATTTATTATTAACATTTGAAATAAAAGGTATTTCTATCCACCAACGCTCTGTTTTGTGGCTTTTAAAGAAAACCAATTCTTCATCTTCTAAAGGAACAATGTATTTTAAATAATTATCTCGACTTCCGAACGGATATTCATTCGAACGATAATGGAAACCTTCAATAAAATACCATATGATTTGCGCTATCAGGACTGCTTCTTGTTTCGAATTATTATGATTAAAAATGCCAAATATTGAAACTTTATCGCTTATTCCTGCATATCTTGATAAAGAACATATCTCTTTACCATTAAAACCGTTGGGTGTAAAAGTAATAAAATTACCGGAATCAGAAGATTTTACGGATGTTAAATCTACGCTCACAATATCTGCATCTCTAAAAACGGGTTCTGCGATCGAAATAGTATTGGAAACTTCGCCTAAACGGTAGGCATCGAAAAATAATTTTTCGACCAAATCAATTTCTTCTTGAGAGTTATAATAAGTCTGGAAACCTAGATTACTATAGTTAAAAAGATTATTCGGCTCTTCGACAATCATCTTCGTAAGATAGGAATTCGCAGAAAGAGGCTTGTCGGCCGCTCCAAAATCAAATTTGCTGTCAATCGAAACGACATTCACCATCTGCTCCAATTCATCGTACGCTCTATACAAAGAATACGTCAGGTCTTGAGAACCTCCGATTACTATCGGGATGATCTTATTTTTAAGCAACGAAGCTATAACTTTTTTAAGAGCGAAATAGGTATCTTCTACTTCGTTCCCGGCCAAGATATTTCCTAAATCAGCAATTGATGCTTCCCAGTTTCCAGGGAATAGCCCGTACAATTCTTTACGAATATAGGATAGTTTGGTATTTTCAATTTCAATATGGGCACCGCGATTTTCTTTTACACCTATGATCGCCAGCCTGATTTTGCTCAAATCCGGAAAATCTTCACTCGTATGCAACACGACCTTGCTTCCTAGATTTTGGGAAGACAATCCGTTTATAAATTCAAGGATTTCATCATCTAAGGGCGATAGAAAATCAAATTCCATATATTATTTCTTTTTTACTGTAGTTTTTTTAGCCGCTGGCTTTTTAGTTGCCGTAGCTTTCTTTGCTGCTGTTTTCTTAGCAGGCGCTTTTTTCTCAATCATCTCTTGAACATCAGCAAGCGTCAATTTCGTCGCATCGACATCTTTGCTCAATTCAATCTTGATTTTTCCTTTGGTGATAACTGAACGTCCCCAGCGTGCTTTTTCAACTCGGATTCCTTCTTCTTCCCAATTGTGGATGACTTTGTCAATTTCTTTCTGAAGTTTATCTTCAATCAATTCTGTAATATCAGATTGTGAAAGGTTGTCGAAATTATACTTTTTACTGACATTGATAAACATTCCGTTCCATTTGATAAACGGACCAAAACGACCGACTCCTTTTTGTACCGGCTCATTTTTATAAGTCCCGATCGGAGCATCGGCTTGTTCTTTTTCGGCAATCAATTCTTTAGCACGATCAAAAGTGACATCCAACGGATCTTCACCTTTTGGAAGGGAAATAAACATTTTTCCGAAACGAACATACGGTCCAAAACGCCCATTGTTCACCTCTACTTCTTCTCCTTTGTGCGTTCCTAAGTTTTTAGGAAGCAAGAACAGATTCAGTGCTTCTTCCAAAGTGATATTTCCGATATTTTGGTCTGCCATTAGGCTCGCAAATTGCTTATCTTCGTCATCTGGCTCGCCAATCTGCGCCATCGGCCCAAATTTGCCCAAACGAACGCTTACTGGTTTTCCAGTTTTTGGATCTTTCCCTAAAATTCTTTCTCCGGATTCTCTTTCTGCATTGGCCTCGACGTCTTTTACATTAGGATGAAACTGGTCATAGAACTCTTGCATCATTTTAGCCCAGTTCACATTTCCTTCGGCAATTTCGTCAAAATCTTGCTCGACTTTTGCCGTGAAGTTATAGTCTAATATTCTTTCGAAATTTTTTACCAAAAAGTCTGTTACGATTACACCGATATCCGTAGGAACTAATTTTCCTTTATCGGAACCTGTGTTTTCTTTGAGCAATTTCTCGTCAAGTTTCCCCGACTTCAAAGTCAATTGTGTATAATTTCTTTCCTGTCCGTCAAGATTTCCTTTCTCGACATAATTTCTATTGATGATAGTAGAAATTGTCGGAGCATAGGTCGACGGACGGCCGATTCCTAATTCTTCTAATTTTTTCACCAGGGAAGCTTCGGTATATCTCGCCGGCGGTCTTGAATAACGTTCGGTTGCCGTGATATAATTATTTTGAAGCTTTTCATTTACTTTCAACGCAGGCAACATTCCTTCTTGCTCTTCGTCTTCATCATCATGTCCTTCTAAATACACTTTCAAGAAACCTTCGAAAAGCAAGACTTCTCCTGTAGCTGTAAATAATTCTTGGTGATTGTTGGCTTCAATTTTCACATTGGTTCTTTCCAATTCCGCATCGCTCATCTGAGAAGCCAGAGTCCTTTTCCAAATCAAATCATAAAGACGGGCTTGGTCTCTGTCGATATTCACGGTGTGACGGGACATATCTGTCGGACGGATAGCTTCGTGGGCTTCTTGCGCTCCCTTGCTCTTGTTGGCAAAAGTTCTAGGTTTTGAGAATTCTTTCCCGTATGATTTTATAATTTCTGCCTGAGCCGCATTCATAGCTTCATTCGAAAGATTTACGCTATCGGTTCTCATATAAGTAATAAGTCCCGCTTCATATAATCTTTGTGCCAATTGCATCGTGATTCCAACCGGAAGGTATAATTTTCTTGCCGCTTCTTGTTGCAACGTTGAAGTTGTAAAAGGCGCTGCAGGTGTTTTTTTCGTAGGCTTGGTTTCTAAATCCGACACCTTATATATAGAACCGATATTTTTGCTTAAAAAATCTTCGGCTTCTTTTTTTGTATTGAAGTTTTTTGGAAGTTTCGCTTTAAATGTCTTTCCAGCTTCGTTAGAAAATTCTGCAACCACAGAATAAGAAGCAACAGCTTTAAAGTTTTGGATTTCTCTTTCTCTTTCCACAATCAGCCTTACTGAAACCGACTGGACTCTTCCGGCAGAAAGGCCTCCTTTAATTTTTCTCCATAAAACTGGCGAAAGTTCATAACCTACCAATCTGTCTAAAACTCTCCTCGCCTGTTGCGCGTTTACCAAATCGTAATTGATTCCTCTTGGATTGTCAATCGCTTTTAATATGGCCGTTTTTGTAATTTCATGGAAAACGATTCTTTTTGTCTTGGCAGGCTCTAACTTTAATTCTTCGGACAAATGCCACGAAATTGCTTCTCCTTCGCGGTCCTCATCACTCGCCAGCCAAACCATTTCGGCTTTTTTAGAAAGATCTTTGAGCTTTTTAACCAACGCTTTTTTATCTGGAGAAACTTCATACTTTGGCTTAAAGCCGTTTTCTACATCTACTCCTATTTCTTTGGAAGGTAAGTCTGCAATGTGTCCATAACTGGATTCTACTTGATAGTCGCTTCCTAAAAATTTTTCTATGGTTTTTGCCTTTGCAGGCGACTCAACGATCACTAAATTCTTTGCCATAATGCTTTTGTTTGTGTCGCAAAAGTATATGAATTTTTTAAATATTGCGTTTCAGAAAAATTTAAAAGTAAATTCACATCATAGAAAAACCTATTTCAAAAAAAATAAATAACTGATTTTAAACCATTTATTTACATAAAAAAGTACTTTATAATTATTTTAGGTCTAAATATCAAAAGCTTTTCGATTCCTATTACACCACCTATTTCTTAATCATTTTGTAAGAAATGCTTTTTAAGTTAATTCGTTAAACAATCTTTTATTTTTTTCTTTATTCTGTTAAACATTACGACTTGATAGCAGACTTTCATTTCTTATTTATAAATTTAGACCTATATAAGACAAGATTTTTCCTACTCAAAATCTAAAATAATTTAATAAAAAAGAAAAATAGCGTGATTTCAGTCCTCAAAAAATACCTAGAACGCAATCGGCATAGCCATGTAGTGGAGGAATTTAAAGACCTTCATCTTTCTCATCCGAATTACCCAAGCTTGTATTCAATAACTGATACCTTAGATGTTTTGGGAATTGAAAACATGGCGGCTAATGTGCCAAAAAATCAGCTTGAAAATCTGCCGGATTCCTTTATTGCTTCCATAAAAAGCGGGACGATGGAAGGTTTTGTATTTGTCAGCAAAAGCAGCGATATCATTACCTATGAAACAGAAAGCGACGAAAAGCACTCGCTTCCTATCGATGAATTCAGGGATTTGTGGGATGGCTTGATCTTGGCGGTCGAAAAAAACGAAAAAGCAGCGGATCTCAAAAAATCGAATTTAATACTGCCTATTTCGTTTGGCTTATTAGTTTTGATTTTTTTAGTTTCAATTTTTGCTTATGGCTTCGAAATCTATGGTTTGATTTTCCGAGCCTTGTCCTTAGCCGGATTGTTTGTTAGTATTTTTATACTTCAAGAAAAGAATGAGGAAGCTAACGAACTCGTATCCAAAATATGCAGCTTTAGTGCGAATACTTCTTGCGATTCGGTCATAAAGTCAAAAAATAGCCAGATTACAAAATGGCTGAGCTTTACAGACCTGCCGATTTTATTCTTCTCTATAAATTTCATGGCAGTTTCATTGGGCAATTCTTCTTTAGGAATCATCGGACTGCTTAGCATTTTGTCTGTGCCTGTCTGTCTCTATTCTATTTACCTTCAAAAAGCCAAGCTCAAAAAGTGGTGCATCCTCTGCTTGGTTATTTCTTCTTTGGTTATTGGGCAGTCAGTATTATACGCTTTCAATACAAATCCCTTAGGCATTCATTTAACTGCAGTCATCCGATATTCTATTATAGCCGCAATCTGCACAACTATTTGGTTCTACACAAAAAAAATCATGGAAGAGCGAAAAGATTTAGCCAATAGAAATAAAGACCTTTTCCGCTTTAAGAGAAATTTCAGCCTATTTGATTTCCTTTCCTCAGAAGTCAAAGAACAGGACGAATTGATAGCATTAAAGCCAATTAGCATAGGAAATTCTGATGCAGCTTTGACCTTGCGATTATTTCTCAGCCCTAGCTGCGGACATTGCCATACCGCTTATAAAAAAGGAAAAGAATTTGCCGAGATGTATCCGGAAAAAGTAAAATTGGCTGTCTATTTTAATCTGAATATTGAGAATTCGGACAATCCTTATTTGGAAATCGCTAGGAATTTGTTGGAGATTCATTTTAGCGGAGGCAACATTCTTGAAGCTATCGAAGACTGGCATGTATTGAATCTGGAACTTGATAATTGGCTAAAAAAATGGAAACAGCAGACCATCAGCATGGAAGCCGAAATGGAACTAAACAATCAATATCGGTGGTGTGTAAAAAATGAATTTAATTATACCCCAGTAAAAATAATAGACCATAAATTATTGCCTAGAGAATATGAAATTGACGAGATAAAATATTTTCTGTCTGAACTAGAAGACCAAAAAACAGAAAAAAGCCACTAGAAAAGTGAAACAATACTCTGACGCAAAAACCCGCATAGGCACGATTAATTAAACTACTGATTTCCAAAAACAAAGAACTATGTTAATTCATCCAAAATAAGTTTGTAATCCATTTTTTAATTGTAATTTAACACGATAAATATTACTTATTTTATATTCTAGATTCAAAGTACTAAAAATATTGTTGCAACGATAGTCAGATCCTCAACTGACTTTAAATGCTTGAGCCAATCAATTTTTAATCTTTATTTTTATGTTAAAAGACATTTTAAATCTAAATGGTGTTCAAAAATTAGACAAACAACAACAAAAAGACACCGTAGGAGGAGATCTTGGTCCTATCCTACAAAATTGCTCTTATGACAATTATAGCGCAGCATTGTATGGATGTCCTGTACAACCTAACAATGGTTCTTGGCAACAGGCTACCTGCCACTATGTTTGCGTTCCTGGTGGTCGTTGGGTAAGACAATAATTCATTTTCTTATTAAAACTTAAGATTGGATAAAACCGATCTTAAGTTTTTCTCCAAAAAGTAGGTTTTCGTTTTACTCTTCCCTCTTTATCATACATCTAATATCATATATCTAAAATACCCCAATAGAGTCATTTCAGTCTTATCAAAGTTTTCTGCAAATTAAATACAACACTCGCACAGATATGATTTATTAAGAAAAAAGTATATCTTGTAAATAATTTATCCCACGCTACATATCCTAAAAAAATAAGAAATATATTTGACTAATATTCTGAAAATTAATGCAGAAATTTCCATTTTTTAAACAAGCAGACCAAAAAGACTGCGGCCCGACCTGCTTAAAAATTATTGCCAAATACCATGGCAAAAACATCAACATACAAAAGCTGCGAAGCCTTAGCGAAACCACGCGCGAAGGAAGCAATCTGCTATCGTTGAGCGAAGCAGCCGAAAAAATTGGATTCCGAACTTTAGGCGTAAAACTCAGCTTAGAAAAACTGGAAGAAGCACCGCTTCCTTGCATTCTGCATTGGAACAATAATCATTATATCGTATTGTACAAAATCAAAAGAGGAACTTATTATGTGTCAGATCCTGCTTTTGGGCTACTTCAATACGGCAAAGAAGAATTCTTAAAATTATGGATCGGAAACAATGCGACCGAAGCCACAGAAGAAGGCATTGCCCTTCTTTTTGACACGACGCCAAAATTCTACCAGAACGAATTTGAGAAAGACACCAAGAATGTTTTTGGTTTTGGATTGCTTACCAGATACATACTGCGGTACAAATCTTTTATCATTCAGCTAAGTATCGGGCTTTTAGCGAGCAGCTTGCTACAACTGATTTTTCCTTTTCTTACGCAAAGTATTGTAGATATTGGGATACAGAATCAGAATATTCATTTCGTATACTTAATTCTTTTTGCCCAATTATTTCTGTTTGTAGGAAAAACTGCTCTCGAACTTATCCGAAGCTGGATATTGCTCCATCTTTCAGTAAGAATCAATATTTCGCTGATTTCGGATTTCTTTATCAAGCTTATGAATCTCCCAATTTCCTTTTTTGATGTGCGAATGACAGGAGATATCATGCAACGCATCAACGATCATCACAGAATTGAGAGGATACTTACGACTTCTTCGCTAGATGTGCTGTTTTCTATGATCAATATGATTATCATGGGAGGCGTCCTAGCCTATTATAACCTGAAAATATTTCTTGTCTTTTTTGCAGGAAGCTTGCTTTATTTCCTTTGGATCATCTTATTTCTTAAACGAAGAGAAGCCTTAGATTACAAACGCTTTTCCGAAGTAAGCCAAGAACAAAGCAAAGTCATCGAGCTTATCAATGGCATGCAGGAGATCAAGCTTCACAATGCCGAAAAACAGAAACGTTGGGGCTGGGAGTATATTCAGGCTCGTCTTTTTAAAGTTTCCATGAAAGGATTGGTACTCGAGCAGACCCAAAATATTGGATCGTCGACCATCAACCAACTTAAAAATATTTTCATCATTTTCTTGTCAGCCAAGCTGGTAATCGACGGCGAACTGACACTAGGTATGATGATGGCAATTACAAGTATCGTCGGAAGCCTAGATGGCCCTATAACGCAACTGATTGGGTTTATTCGCGAAGTGCAAGACGCTAAAATATCGCTATCTCGACTGTCTGAAATTCATGAGAAAGAAGACGAAAGCCAGCAGGAAGAAAATCAGACACACGATTTTCCTCTAGATTCGGATATCGTATTAAAAGACGTAAGTTTCAGGTATGTCGGTTCGGATGTACTGGTCCTTGAAGACCTTAACCTTATCATTCCCGCAAATAAAGTGACGGCCATTGTCGGCACCAGCGGAAGTGGCAAAACAACACTTATGAAATTGTTGTTGAAATTTTACGAAAGCAATAAAGGAGAAATTTCTATCGGAAATACCTTGCTTAAAAATATTGCCCAGAAAACATGGAGAGCAAATATCGGAGCTGTCATGCAAGAAGGCTATATTTTCAACGATACCATTGCAAATAATATCGCCATTGGAGCAGACATTATTGACAAAGACCGCCTTGTCTATGCCGCTGATGTGGCAAACATCAAAGAATATATTTCTGGATTACCTTTGGGATACAATACGAAAATCGGAATGGAAGGCATCGGAATGAGCACCGGACAAAAACAGCGTCTTTTGATAGCAAGAGCTGTCTATAAAAATCCTGAAATGCTGTTTTTTGACGAAGCCACATCAGCCCTTGATGCCAATAACGAAAAGGAAATCATGGAAAAACTGGACGTTTTCTTTAAAAACAAAACAGTCGTTGTTATCGCACACCGTTTGAGCACCGTCATGAACGCCGACCAAATCGTAGTCCTCGATAACGGAAAAATTATCGAGCAGGGCAATCATGAAGCACTAGTAAAACTAAAAGGAAGCTATTACCAGCTGGTCAAGAACCAACTGCAACTCGGAAAATAATATGCCAGACAACAAACACATAGAGCTAAGAAGCGAAGAAGTTCAAGATATTTTGACGAAAGTGCCGCATTGGATGATCCGATGGGGAAATGTAGTCGTATTAACTGTGCTTTTGTCCCTATTTCTCATGTCATGGATTATAAAATATCCGGATATCGTTACGACAGAAATTACCATAACTACACAGATTCCGCCGCAAAAACTCATTACCAAAAGCTCAGGAAGGATCGAAAAGATTTTTGTCAAAAATAGAGAAAATGTTTCTGAAAATACAGCATTGGCCGTTATTGAAAATTCGGCAAGATATCAAGACGTTTTCAAGCTCAAAAGTATAATCGACACTTTAAAAATCGACAAAAACTTCATCAAATTCCCTTTTGAATCGCTTCCTACCATGCAATTAGGAGAAGTCGAAGGCCCTTTCGCCCTATTTGAAAAAGATTTCATTGCTTACAGCCTTAATCGCGACCTGCAGCCTTATAAAGTGGAAGGTGCTGCGCAAAGTTATGAAGTAATCGAAATCAAGGAAAGACTGAACCTGTTACAGCAACAGAAGCAAATAAGCGAAACCGAAATACAGCTCAAGAAAAAAGAACTTGAGCGTTATAAAAAACTACACGAAAAAGGCATCATTTCTACTCAAGAATGGGAAACCAAAAGCTTGAATTATCTGCAAACCGAAAAAGAATTAAGAAGCCTCAGCTCTTCCATTTCACAGATGAAGTCTTCTTTAAACGATTTGAACAAAAGCAGCAAGTCGACAAAAATCAACGAGACTAAAGACGATGTGAGCCTTTTCCGAAATGCCATACAATCCTACAACCAGTTGAAAAAAGCAATCGCCGATTGGGAATTGGCATATGTACTCCGATCTTCAATCGCAGGCGAAGTTTCTTTCATGCAAATATGGACCGAAAACCAAACCATCACGACGGGCGATAATGTTTTCTCGATCATTCCAAAAGAAGTTGACAATTATATTGGAAAGATCAAAGCCAAAGCTCAAAATTCAGGAAAAATCAAAGTCGGCCAAAACGTAAATATCCGCTTGGCAAATTATCCCGATAGAGAATTTGGAGTCATCAGAGGAAAAATTCAATCCATTTCACTAACTCCTGACAAAGACGGCAACTTGCTTATCGATGTTTCCTTGCCTAATAAGCTGGAAACTTCCTATCAGAAAAAAATTGCTTTCCAGCAAGAAATGAGCGGAACTGCCGACATTGTAACCCAAGATTTGAGGCTAATTGAGAGGTTGCTCTATCAATTCAGAGACTTATTCAAAAGATCCTGACAAATAGCAAGAAAAGATTCCAAAAACATTGTTAAATCTAAGTCTGACATCTTGTCATATCGCTTCAAATAATTGTATCTTTGCAAACTGATTAAATTCCTCTTTGGGAGACTATGGAAAAGACAATAGAAGAAAGCAAACAGGGCGAAAGTCTTGTTTTAGAACATAAAACGGAAAACACAAAAAAACTTTTTATCGAAAGTTATGGCTGTGCGATGAATTTCTCAGATAGTGAAATTGTCGCTTCCATTCTTTCAGAAAATGGCTTTAATACTACCCAAATTTTAGAAGAAGCCGATTTGGTTTTAGTAAACACTTGCTCTATCCGAGATAAAGCAGAACAAACCGTACGCAAAAGACTCGAAAAATACAATGCCGTAAAACGCACCGTCAATCCAAAGATGAAAGTCGGCGTGTTGGGCTGTATGGCAGAACGCCTAAAAAGCCAGTTCCTTGAAGAAGAAAAAATCGTGGATTTGGTTGTTGGTCCAGATGCCTACAAAGATTTGCCAAACCTATTGCAAGAAGTAGAGGCTGGAAATGATGCCATCAACGTTATTCTTTCCAAAGACGAAACCTATGGCGATATTTCTCCTGTACGCCTGCAAAGCAATGGTGTTACGGCGTTTGTTTCCATAACACGTGGATGCGACAACATGTGTACTTTCTGCGTAGTTCCTTTTACACGCGGCCGCGAAAGAAGCCGTGAACCTCAAAGCATCATGGAAGAAATCACTGATTTGTCAAATAAAGGCTTCAAAGAAATTACGCTTTTAGGGCAAAATGTTGATAGTTATTTGTGGTATGGCGGAGGGCTGAAAAAAGATTTTGAAAAAGCCAGCGAATTCCAAAAAGCAACAGCCGTAGATTTTGCCCAGCTATTAGAAATGGTGGCGTTAGGTTTTCCAAAAATGCGAATCCGTTTTTCAACATCGAACCCACAAGACATGCACGAAAGCGCTTTGCATATAATTGCCAAGTATCCAAATATTTGCAAGCATATCCATTTGCCGGTACAATCAGGAAGCGACAGGATTTTGGCCGCGATGAACCGTCTTCACACCAGAGAAGAATATTTCAGATTGATTGACACTATCAGAAAAACAATACCAGGCTGTAGCATAACCCAAGACATGATTTCTGGATTTCCTACAGAAACCGAACAAGACCATCAAGATACGTTAAGCCTGATGGAATATGTACAATATAGTTTCGGATATATGTATGCGTATTCGGAACGTCCAGGGACACTCGCAGGAAGAAAAATGGAAGATGATGTACCCGAAGAAACAAAAATGAGAAGGCTTCAGGAAATCGTTGATCTTCAAAGAAAACACAGTGCTTTCAGGACTCAAGAATTTGTTGGAAAAACAGTGGAAGTTTTAATCGAAAAAACATCTAAAAAATCTGAAGAGCAATTTTCAGGAAGGAATTCACAAAGTATTACCGTAGTTTTTCCAAGAGAGAACTATAAAATCGGTGATTTCGTAAATGTAAAAATCAACAGCTGTACGAGCGGCACCTTGATTGGTGAAGCCGTGGGATATAGCGACATGAATTAAAAATATAAAATTCATCATTTAAAATAATTTAAATGGAATCAGTTCAAGCCATAAAACAACGATTTGAAATCATCGGAAATGATCCGAAACTCAATCGTGCGATAGAAAAAGCAATTCAAGTTGCCCCGACAGACATTTCTGTTTTAGTTGCAGGAGAAAGCGGTGTCGGAAAAGAAAGCATCCCAAAAATAATCCACTCGCTTTCACACAGAAAGCACGGAAAATATATTGCCGTAAACTGCGGCGCCATTCCAGAAGGAACCATTGACAGTGAACTATTCGGACATGAAAAAGGGGCATTTACGGGAGCGACATCTACCCGTGAAGGTTATTTTGAAGTAGCCGACGGCGGTACCATCTTTTTGGATGAAGTCGGAGAATTGCCTTTAACAACACAAGTACGATTGCTTCGTGTACTAGAAAACGGCGAATTCATAAAAGTAGGTTCTTCTCAAGTCCAAAAAACTGATGTTCGAATTGTAGCTGCAACCAACGTCAACATGTTCGATGCGATTGAAAAAGGAAAATTTAGAGAAGATCTTTATTATAGGCTGAGTACTGTCGATATCACGCTTCCTCCACTAAGAGAAAGAAAAGACGACATCCACTTGCTATTCAGAAAATTTGCTTCTGATTTTGCCCATAAATACAAAATGCCTCCGATCAAGCTAGACGACAATGCAGTTCATTTCTTGTTGCAATTCCGCTGGAGCGGAAACATCCGACAGCTTCGAAACGTGGCAGAACAGATTTCGGTTTTGGAAACCAATAGAGATATTTCTGCCGCAACCTTGCAATCGTATCTTCCGGCCGAAGGAAGCCAGCTTCCCTCAGTGATAAAAGACAAAAAAAGCGAAAGCGATTTCAGTAACGAAAGAGAAATTCTGTACAAAGTGCTTTTTGACATGAAAAGCGACCTTAACGATTTAAAAAAGCTGACCTTAGAATTAATGCAGAACGGAAATGCTAAAGTTCAAGAAAACAACAAGAATCTGATTCAGAAAATTTACGGAAGCAATCCGTCTGACAGCGAAATTTCTTTTGAAGAACAGCCTAATGTAGCGCTGATTACCAAGCCTAAAGTTGAAGAACATTTTGAAGAAAACGACGACAACTTTACATTTGCAGAAACCGTCGAAGAAGAAGAAATCTTAAAACTAGAAGAAAAAGAAATCGAGCTTATCAAAAAATCTTTAGAAAAAAACAAAGGAAAAAGAAAGGCAGCGGCTGACGAACTTGGTATTTCAGAAAGAACGTTATATAGAAAAATCAAACAGTTCGATTTGTAAAAACTGCTATATTTGACAAAATAAATTATGAAATACATTAAATATATAATTCTTCCGGTCTTGTTTTTTGCCTTCAATAGCTGTTCGGTATATAATTTTACAGGGACTGGAAAAATTGACGCCAAAACCTTTCAAGTAAATTATTTCCAGAATAATGCAGAACTTATCGAACCTGGAATAGAACGTACTTTTACGCAAGCGTTACAAAATCTTATTCAAAATCAGACCAACCTCAGCTTGACAAATTCAGGCGGAGATTTAGTCTACGAAGGTGAAATTGTAGATTATAGAGTTTCACCGATGACCGCAACAGCAGATCAAAAAGCGGCCCAAAACAGATTAACAATTTCTGTAATGGTGCGTTTCACCAATAAAAATAAAGAAGAAGACGATTTTGAAAAACGATTTTCTTTCTTCTATGATTACCCAGGAACCAACCAGCTAGTTGGATCGCAGCTGACAACCGCCTTGGATGTGATTTTTGAAAGAATTACACAAGACATATTCAATGCGTCTTTAGCAAAATGGTAAGCAAAAACCGTTTCTAAAAATTTAAAAATTGAACCTAACGGAATTTACATCTTTATTGAGCAACCCAAATGCTGTCAGTGAACGGCAGGTATTTGCTTTGGAAAAAATAGTGGAAGAATTTCCCTATTTCCAAAGCGCTCGAGCATTACGCCTAAAAGGATTGTACAATCAAGACAGTTTTAAATACAACGGAGAACTAAAAGTCACTGCTGCTCATACAACTGACAGAAGTGTCTTATTCGAATTTATCACTTCTGAAAATTTCATGGCTATCAACAAAGCCTTTTTTGAAGAAAAAGAAGCTCGCATTAATGAAATCAAGGTGAATGAAATTGAGATTCTTCGTCCAGAAATTGAAATAGAAGAACCGATCGCAAAAATCGACCCGCTAGAACAATCGATGCTTGCCTCTATTCGCGAAGCCGCTGCCTCTCAGCCGAAACACGAAGAAGAAAGCATCTTGGAAACCCAGCAAGAAGAATTAAAAACGGAAATAGAAATTCCTGCAGAAACAATCGAAGAAAAACTAGAAATAGGAAAACCGCTAGATTTTTCAAAGGAAGAAAAACATTCTTTCCAAGAGTGGCTCCAGCTGTCAAGTTTCAAGCCTATTGAAAGAGAAGAAATAACTGCTGCTACAGAAAAACCAGAAGAAGTTTCAGAAATCGATCAAGAGAAAAAGAAGAAATTAGAAATTATCGACAAATTTATTGAGGCAAATCCGAAAATTTCTCCTGTCAAGAACACCTCTCCTATTTCATTGGTTTCGGAGCGAAATTCACAAGATAATTCCTATCTGATGACCGAAACTTTGGCCAAAGTTTATCTCGAACAGAAAAAATATCAGAAAGCAATTCAAGCTTATGAAATATTAATTTTGAAATATCCAGAAAAAAGTCATTTCTTTGCAGACCGAATTTTGGATATTAAGACATTACAACAAAATAACAATAATTAAACAATGAGCACATTTACAATTTTTTTGGTTTTAATCACAATCGTTTGCTTTCTACTAATCGTAGTTATTATGGTACAAAACCCTAAAGGTGGCGGTTTGTCATCTACACTAGGTGGCGGCGGACAAATGGGCGGAGTTCAAAAAACTACAGATTTCCTAGATAAAAGTACTTGGACGTTGGCAACTTTGCTAATCGTTTTGATTTTATTATCAAGCTTGAGTTTTACAGGAACTTTTGGTGACAGTTCATTAAAAACAATCGACCAAAATGCTGCTCCAGCTCCAAAAACAGCTCCTGCAGCAAAAACACCTGCGACTGAAGCTCCTGCAGCTACAACAGCACAGCCTGCAGCACAAGACACAGCAAAATAATTTCTTTTGAAAATAGATTCAAAATGCCAACACGTCAGATGTTGGCATTTTTTTTTGATCAAAATGGCATAAATAGCGATTGGCATAATTTCTGACTACTAGAAGAAAACTTTAAAAACACATATAAATATAAATTTTATAATTATGGCTTTAAACATTAAACCTCTTTCAGACCGTGTATTGGTTGAACCGGTTGCAGCAGAAACAAAAACTGCATCTGGAATTTTTATTCCTGACACAGCAAAAGAAAAACCTCAAAAAGGAACCGTTGTAGCTGTAGGAAACGGAACAAAAGACCACGATATGACTGTAAAAGTTGGCGATTCTGTCCTTTACGGAAAATATGCAGGAACAGAACTAAAATTGGAAGGAAAAGATTACTTGATTATGAGAGAAGACGACATTCTTGCGATAATATAATAGCCTTATGCTATAGGCTTTATGCCTTAAGCTATTTTTAGAATACAATATAAGCCGAAAACAATGAGAGATTTTAGAAAATACGACATTTGGCAATCAAGCCATTCTTTCACCTTAGAAGTTTATAAGATCACTTCTCATTTTCCGAAAGAAGAAATTTACAACTTGACAAGCCAAATTCGTAGAGCTTCTTCTTCTATTCCAACGAACATTAGTGAAGGCTGTGGTAGAAATAGCGATAAAGAATTCAATCAATTTCTCAATATAGCATTAGGATCAGCAAATGAAACTGAATATCTTTTGATCTTATCTAGAGATTTGCAATATATCAATAATGAAATTGCGGAAAATCTTCTAGAAAAAATCAATAGTATAAAAAGCAAAATTTACAATTTAAAACAAAAGTTAATTTCACCAACGGCCTAAAGCATAAAGCTTAAAGCCTAAAGCAAATAAAAAAATGGCAAAAGAAATAAAATTTGATATTGAAGCACGTGATGGTTTAAAACGTGGTGTTGATGCATTAGCTAATGCAGTAAAAGTAACTTTAGGACCAAAAGGTCGTAATGTAATTATTGGGAAATCTTTCGGCGGACCAACAGTTACAAAAGATGGTGTTTCTGTAGCAAAAGAAATCGAGCTTCAGGATACACTAGAAAACATGGGAGCGCAAATGGTAAAAGAAGTCGCTTCAAAAACCAACGATTTAGCGGGTGACGGAACTACAACTGCAACTGTTTTAGCTCAGGCTATCGTAAAAGAAGGCTTGAAAAACGTGGCTGCAGGTGCAAATCCGATGGACTTGAAAAGAGGTATCGATAAAGCGGTAGAAGCTATCGTTGCCGACTTAGCAAAACAAGCTACAGAAGTCGGAACAAACACGGACAAAATCAAACAAGTAGCTTCTATTTCAGCAAATAATGATGACGTAATCGGAGAGTTGATTGCTACAGCATTTGGAAAAGTTGGGAAAGAAGGTGTAATTACTGTTGAAGAAGCAAAAGGAACTGATACGTATGTTGATGTTGTAGAAGGAATGCAGTTTGACAGAGGTTATCTTTCTCCTTATTTCGTTACCAATTCTGAGAAAATGGAAGCGGAATTAGAAAATCCTTATATCTTATTATATGATAAAAAAGTTTCTTCATTGAAAGAATTGCTTCCGATTTTGGAACCAGTAGCACAATCAGGAAAACCATTGTTGATTATTGCTGAAGATGTTGACGGAGAAGCTTTATCAACTTTAGTGGTAAACAAATTAAGAGGTGCTTTGAAAATTGCTGCCGTGAAAGCTCCAGGTTTCGGAGACAGAAGAAAAGCGTTATTAGAAGACATCGCAATCTTGACTGGCGGTACGGTTATTGCTGAAGAGCAAGGATATACTTTAGAAAACGCAACGCTTGAAATGCTTGGAACAGCAAAAAGAGTGACTATCAATAAAGACAATACGACATTGGTTAGCGGTGCTGGCGAAATCGATTTGATCAAAAATCGCGTGAACCAAATCAAAGGTCAGATGGAAACTACAACTTCTGATTACGACAGAGAAAAATTGCAAGAGCGTTTGGCTAAATTAGCTGGCGGTGTTGCTGTTCTTTATGTTGGAGCCGCTTCAGAAGTAGAGATGAAAGAGAAAAAAGACAGAGTTGACGATGCTTTGCATGCGACTCGTGCTGCTGTTGAAGAAGGAATCGTTGCCGGTGGTGGCGTTGCTCTTTTGAGAGCTAAAAACGTATTGAAAGACATTAAAGCAGACAATGCAGACGAAGCTACAGGAATCCAAATCGTTTCTCGTGCAGTAGAATCTCCATTAAGAACAATTGTAGAAAATGCAGGTCTTGAAGGTTCTGTCGTGGTGGCTAAAGTTGCCGAAGGTTCTGGAGATTTTGGATATAATGCTAAAACAGACGAATATGTTGACATGCTAAAAGCTGGAATCATCGATCCTAAAAAAGTAACTCGTGTTGCTTTAGAAAATGCAGCTTCTGTGGCAGGAATGATCTTGACTACAGAATGTGCTTTGGTAGAAATCAAAGAAGAAAATGCAGGTGGAAGCCCTATGGGCGGCGGTATGCCAGGAATGATGTAAGATTCATTTTCATAAAATTTTATTTTAGAGGACGTTCAATTGAACGTCCTTTTTTATTTTTATATAATTAACAAAATGTACGATTTTATACATATATTGCAATAAATTATATTACTTATTATGCAGCACACATTACTTCGCCTCTATATAGTATTGTTTTTTTCATTAGCCACATCTGTTTCTTATTCTCAGGAAACTAGTCCTCAAAAAGATTCTATTTCAAAAAAAATTGAAGATTATTTCTTTTTAGAGCGAGAAAATATTCACCTCCATTTTAGCAAAACTACTTTTTTTACAGGAGAAAAAATCTGGCTGAAAGGCTATGTGTATCATCGAAAAAAAAGCGCTCCTTTTTTTACTACAACAAATGTAAATGCCTCTCTTTATAATGAAAAGGGAGACAAAATCGAAGACAAGCTTTTTTATTCCAAAAATGGAAGTTTCATTGGGAATTTCGAACTGGATGACGAGCTGCCCTCTGGAAAATATTATGTGCATGTCTTCACAAACTGGATGAAAAATTTCAAAGAAGATGAATCCTCAATCTATAAGATCAATATCATTAATAAAAATGATTCTTCCTATAATAGAGACATAGCCGATTATTCTCAGGTAAATGTCACTTTTTATCCCGAAGGCGGTAGCATAATAGAAGGTATAAAAAACAATATCGGCATCAAAGTTAGAGACTGTAATGGCAATATTTTATCAATCTCTGAAGGTGAATTAGTAAGCCCTACCGGTCAAATTCTACAAAAAATAAGCCTTAATAAATTTGGCTTAGGAAAATTTGAATTGGTACCTGATCTAAAAACATACAAAGTGCGATTCGTTATTGACGACAAAAAAGTTGAAGGAATCATTCCTGCAGCAAGTACTAAAGGAATCTCCTTAGATGCCAATAGTTATGCTCTTAAAGACAAGACCATCATAAAAATCAGGACTAATGCAGCCAGCATTGAAAACTATATCAGAAAACCCGTACTCATGGTCGTGCATCAAGATGACAAATCGGCTATTTTTGATGTGGACTTCAAGAATAAAAATCTAGAGCAGACTATTGCATTTACGAACGATATTCTTTTTCCTGGCGTCAATACAATCAGAATAATTGATTCAGAAAACAATCAGATTGCAGAAAGACTGGTGTTCAAATATCCGAAAGAAAATCTTAAGTTAGATTTTGAGAGCATCAAAAAGGAAAAAGATACCGCAGTAATCAAAAGCAGATTTAATTTTATAAATACAAATATCAGCATTTCTGTACTTCCTCAAGAATCGCTTGCCATTGATGAAGAAAATGATATCTATGGCGACTTTTTGTTAAATCCTTATTTTAATGAGAAGTCTGCTTATTCTAAATATTATTTTAACGAAATCACGCCAAAAAAAGCTTACGAACTAGACATGTTGCTTCTAACGCAAGAATCGAGCAAATACAAATGGCAGGATATCAAAAATTCGGCACCGAAAACAGAATTTGATTTTGATTTTGGATTGACTCTCAAAGGAACGGTAAATCAAACTTTAAGCAATCCTAAAAATTTCAAGGTAAATATGCTTGCGTTGCAATACGGAATTAATGAGTCTACTACTATCAACGAGAAAAACGAATTTTATTTCAATAATCTAGTCTTAGAGGAGTCAGCATTCATAAACTTCAATTTGATAGATGAAAAAAACAGGTCAACGGTCTTTAAAGTTTATCCTCAGTTAGTAAATGGAAGAAGAGCTTTTAACAAAACACTGCAAATCAAAAACAAATTTTGCCCCGTAAAATCAGAATCTGTTGCAATAGAAATGCCAGAATTTGCTATCGGTTCGATTACGTTAGATGATGTGGAAATAAACAAAACCGTCAAAAAGAAATTAAAACGAGGCTCCTCGCTTGCCAATAGCCACTTGATCGGATTCCAATTTACAGAAAAAAACAATCAGATGGATCTCTTGCAATTTATCCAGATACATGGTTTTGAGCTTGTGAACGATGTTATGGCTAGCACTATTCAAATTCTGTCTAGAACAAGAAACTCCTTTCGTGCGCAAAAACTTTCAGCATTAATATATGTCGATGATGTACAATTATTATCAAATGATATGTTATTAGGACTAAGAATGTCAGAAATCGATGAAATATACCTTAATCCGCATGCTATTGTTCCTTCAATGAAAGGCAATATGGGCGTGATAAAAATATACAGGAAAAATATCATGGATAGTACTGAGCCTTCAAAAAGCAAAGCGGTACCTTATATCGTCAAGCAAGGATTCTCTAAAAATGAAGCTTTTAAAAACATTTCATATACATCCACAGAAAGTGCGGGATTCCGCAATTTCGGATTAATGGATTGGATTCCGAATACCATTACCAACGAAACGAACAATTTTACATTCAAATTTCCGACATACGGACAAAAGAAAGCAAGACTTCTTATTGAAGGGTTTTCGGCCGATGGAAAATTAATTTCAGAAATCAGGACTATTGATTTAGAATAAAAAAGAAAATCCGGAGATTGCGTTCCGGATTTTCAGCTATAAAACCAACCAACTAGGTTAAATAGAAACTTGATATTGAGCAATAAATGCTCCTTTATGATCGGTCAGATTACCTGAAGTATTGTATATCGGTCGGTTTTGGTAGGACACAGTGAACTTTGAAGTCTGACCATTCAACAGCCAGTTCACTCCAATATCATAAAAACTCATGTCCTTATTTAGCCTTTCATAATGAGCATGCTGGATAGCAACATACGGCATCAAAGTCGTAGTCCCGATTAAATTATCTTTGAGCTTGTAGCCCAATTGAGCATATAGGACATTTCCAGTTCCATAAGCCGGGAAACCGTTGCCGCTTCCGTTTAAAATACTAGAATCATTGCTTCCGTTCGCCGGATTCATAGGAGCTGCATTTCGGATATAATTTGGACCAAAATCATAGTGCGTGAAGTTTCCGTAGAAACTAACCGCCTCACCTCTTGAACCTATTGGAGCATCATAAAAAACATCAGCCGCCAAGTGGAGCATGTCGGTGTAGATAGTATCATTTGCAACATTTTTATGCCACATCGCATCTTGCTGATACACGATTCCAGCTCCAATATTCAGCACTTTCTTTTTGCCTAGATAACTTCCTGTAGCATAGGGCGTCAGATTGGATTCTTGGTCTTTAAATTGGTATTGGAAATAACCATTGTATTGCATCTGTGGCGGTTTTGGAGAAAAATTTGACCTTTCGCTTATTGCCGCAACATAACTAGAACTTTTCTGTATGGCTAATGGCTGTGCAAATGCAACACGATAGTCCAATTTCCCTAATTTACCTTTGGCATAAAACGAAAGCTTTCTCACGAATTGATCTGTCACATCGTTTGTCGACTCCAAAAACAACGGTATATCAATCCCCATAATAGAACCTACAGAAGAAGCAGAAAACCGCGACAGCCCTGTCCAAGAAGACAATCCGGCTCCTAAAGACAATCTTTCTTTATCGATTGCATACTCTCCTAGCGCATCGTGAATAAAAAATCCTTGCTTTCTGTCAGAAACGTTATTGAAGTTATTCTGTCCGATTTGTCCATAAATGAAAACGCGATCCGCTACTTGCCCATACATCTGGATTCTGAATCTTCGGATGCCGATATCGGTTCCGCCTGATTTTGGAGAATCAAAAATTGTAGTTCCGGGATTGTACTCTTGATTTCTGATCCACACTTGAGAAAAAAGCGCAAATTTTAAATAATTAGAACCGTCTTCATTTAAATATAATTTTTTGTCATGCCAAAACTCGTGTTTTGTTTTTTCTGGTGCTGGCTGTTGTTCTTGTGCTTTGGCTTCAGACGACAAAAAGAGAGCGGATAGCCCGCAAAAGGCTACTGCATATTTTAATGGTTTCATTCTAATTATTTATTAAACAGATTGTAATTTGTTATTATGTATTTCTAACAGAAAAAATGCCCTGAAACTTAGGGCATTCTATCCTTTAGTTCCTATCATACGCGCAGCAGGTGTGAAGCTTTTTGTAGTCATCATCTGTTGCTTTTACTTTTTCAGTATCATGCCCAACTTTTGCAATGGCTTTTTGGACTTCTAAATCGGATGTTTTCTCTTCATTTAAAATCAAATGTAATTGCTTATCATCTGGGCTCCAAGTAGCCGATTTCACACCTGAAACCGAAAAAGCAGCTTTCTCGATTCGTTTTTTACACATCTCGCAATTGCCTTGTACTTCGACTGTGTGTTTAGCATTTTTACTCTTTTTTTCTTGTGCCTGCGATGCAAATCCTAGTAAGGAAATGAAAAGCACTATCAGTATTTTTTTCATATTTCTCTATTTTAATATTATTGAAATCGTTTTTTATAATTATTTTATTTTAAATCGTAATCCTGCATAATACATCTGTCCGAAAACCGGCGCATAAATTATAGAAGTATCAAAATTGGGTCCAAACGGATTATCGCTTCCCAAAATTGCTTTGTCTTGCCTATAATTTCCGATGTTCTCGCCTCCGACATATACTTCAAATGTAGAAGAAAAAGTTCTCGTGATTTGCGCGTTCATTAAAGAAAATGCTGGCGAATAATCAGGAAGCCTGTCGGCCGTTGGATTAGAAGCTGTGTTTGGCAATTGTTGTTTTCCAAGCCAGTTGTAAGTAAAATCAAATTTCCATTGCTTTCCCTTTTCTCCAATGTGAGTCGCATACTCTAAATTAGCAAAAAAACGATGCTTTGCCTGAAGCGGCCTTTGTTCGCTACCGCTTAGATAATCAGTTTCGATTTCATAGAACTTATACGCTGTCCTAAGATTGAAATGTGTCGCCAATTCATAGTTGAAATCAATCTGGAGACTGTTGGCATACGATTTACCGTCGAGGTTATAAAACAAAGCCTGTTGCGGGCTAGCATACAAATCGACAACTGCTTGATTTTGGAAGTCGGTTCTGTAAAAATCAAGAGTTACATCGGCAGGCCTGTTGAAAAGCGTAAAACCTTGCATAAAGCTCAGCCCGTAATTCCAAGCGATTTCTGCATCCAAACCATAGATTTTACCATTTGTATTGAGAATATCGAAAACTCTAGAACTGGCAAAAAGCTGCTGGTTTTCGGCAAAAATATTAGCCGAACGTTTTCCTCTTCCGACAGAAGCTCTCAAAACAGCTTTTTCCCAAGGATTATATCTAGCGTGAAGTCTTGGTGTGATAAAAGTACCTAATCGATTATGATTGTCTACTCTTGCTCCTGCTACCAGACTGAAATTCGTGGTATTGTCATACGTGTATTCAAAAAAGGCTCCGACAGAATTATCAATCCTGTTGAAATCTCTCGAAATATTCGGAACGCCAACAAACTCATCGTATTTGTCGTAAGTAAAATTCAAACCAGCGGCAAACTTATTCAGCGTATTGTTGATAATCGAATTAAAAATCAGGTTGGAATAAAAGCTTTTTTGGTTGATATCATACTGATTCAATCCAAAATATGATTCTTGATCGTGACCGTTAAAAGCTGCCTGAAGGCCGATACTTTGGTATGGCATATCTGGAAAAACATAACCGAGCTTTGCCGAAACATCATAACGTTCGGTCTTAATTTCTGAACCCCAATAATTGGTGGTTAGTTTGTCACGGTCTTTATCGAAATCCATCTCGCCAGTCTGTTTGGCATCGTTCATATACCTAAAATTCAAAAAGCTGACCCAGCCTTTTTCCATATCGGTATATTGCCAGCGATTCAAGACGTTAATTTGTTTCGCCAGCGGATTGTCCAAGAAACCATCATCGTTCATGTCGTTTTTTGCGACTCTCGCATTTCCGTGTAAAAACAAGCTCGTGCTCCATTTGTCGGAAACTTTTTTATTGAAATGGGTATTTAGCTCAAAACGACTGTCGGTCGAACCATAAGCATTTAAAAAGAACGGAATATCGTTGACAGGCTTGATGAGCTCAGTATTGATCTGTCCTGAAATGCTTTCGAAACCGTTCACGACAGAGCCTGCCCCTTTTGTAATCTGGATGCTTTCGACCCAAGTTCCAGGCGTAAAAGAAAGTCCATACGCTTGAGAAGCGCCTCTGACAGAAGGGATATTTTCTTCGGTAATCATCAAATAAGGACTGGTCAAGCCCAGCATCTTGATCTGTTTTGTCCCTGTTAGAGCATCAGAAAAATTCACATCGATAGAAGGATTTGTCTCGAAGCTTTCTGCCAAATTACAGCAAGCCGCCTTTAGCAATTCCTTGCTGGACATGGTCGTGACATTTGCCGTCTTCATATAGGATTTTTGAAGACTTTTTCGTTCTTTGTTAATCGTAACTACCTCCAAATCATCATTCTGAGAAAGAGCATGATTGATGAAATTCGAAGAATTTACCGAAATCGTATCTGTCGTAAATCCGACATAGCTGATGACTAGTTTTGTAAATTCAGGCTTATATGAAATAGAAAAGTTTCCATTTTCGTCTGAGGTTGTGCCTATTTGGGTGTCGAGCCATTGTATATTGGCTCCTATAATGGGCTGTTCTGTAGCAGCTTCGGTTATTTTTCCTTTTAACTCTTGTGAGAAAGAAACTGTGGAAGCCATGAAACACAACAGCAAAATGAATTGCTTTTGCATAAAAAAGATTTAATAGTGTAAATGAAAATTTGCCATGCAAATGGCTCGGTCATTACCTATCAAATCACGCGTAGAAAATATATTGGGAATACAGCTTGAATAGTGGCGGCGCATTGGCATCGCAATAGTATTCAATAGTATCTTGTTTTGTAGATTGTAACGGATTTTCAAACACTACAGGTTTCCAGTCTTGAACAATAAAAGGAAGCGCAACATGGAAAGAAAATGTTTTTACGACAACTTCTTCTGATTTTTTCTTAAGGTCTACTTTTTTATCAGAACAGCATTTTTTGCCTTCTTCCGCTTTTGCGGCACAGCATTTTTTCTGCGCAGTTGCTTTTTTAGGCATCGCACAGGCTTCTGAAATTTTATAGTTTGTTGAAATCGAAGACACTTCGCCTCCGCAGAAATGCACGTTGAAAGCCAATCCCATGTTGGAAACCAACAGGAAAAATGCTAAAATCAAACTGGTGCTCTTTCTTAAATTCATTGATTATGAAGTTATCTGATGCAAAACTATTAAAATTGCGGACACAAAACTATTTAAGAATTGTTATTTTTTTTCGAAATCTTATCTTGATAATAAAATGCCGGCACGAACAGCAATAAGAAAAGTGGCTGGATTAAAAATCTTCTCACATAAAAAAGCATCAGATTGTTGTCCTCATCAGAAAAATTAAGAATTGAAAAAAAGACAAGTATCAAAATCAGGAAAAAGATAAGATATAAGATTCCTGCAAATTTTGTCAGTGTAAAATCTTTAAACAGTACTTGAATAATAGCAAGCGAAATCAGGCTATTTAATACATACCTTAAAAAAAGGCTGAAAAACAACTTCAGGGAATCGTACTCTGGGAAAGCCAATTTCATATAATCACTTTTGAAATATTCCAAAAATGGATCATAAAACAATTCTTCAAAGCTTCTAACCAAAGCCAGCAAAAAAACCAACAAGATCGAAAATCCGATTTCTTTTTTATAATTAAGAAGCTTTTGCATGCAATGAAAATTTTTGGACCCACAGAACCCACAATCCAAATACGACTCCATAAATGAAGAGCGGAAAAATGACACCGTGTAAAACATGTTCATATTGCGGATAATGGTACAAAGCGATTGCCAGAAGCGCGATTCTAAGAATATTTAATACGTGAATAATTAAAATTCCTGCCAAGACAAATAAGACGGTATGTTTCCATTTTCCTTTGAAAGCAATAACAAAAGCCACAAAAAGAATCATGACGCTCATCGCATTACAACCTTCTACGACCCTTGCAATAAATTTTTCATTCAAGAAAAGCTTAACAGAAGGCTGCGATGGATGTGGCAGCGTATAAGCATCTTGCCCGAAAAGCAAAAGAGCATCATTGGTCTGAGTTGCTACAAACTTTGTAAAACCGTCTGTTTCAAAACGTGCGGCATCAAAGCTATTTAAGTACAATTGGTAAAAAAAAGTCAGCACTCCATAAGTCACGAAGAACTTCAGCAGGAAAATAAAAAAAGGCCGATATTGGACGAAGTAGCTTTTCAAAAAAATATTTTTAACAAAACTATACAATTTTAGCTTTACGCAATTAAATACCTTTGTATATAAATAATTAAATTATGACTTTCGAAGAATTAAAACCTAAAGTTCAAGATATAATTCACCATAAAGATACTTTGAGAGATGACAAACTGATGCAAATTTGCCACCTCTTGAAAGATAATATTGACTACTACGATTGGGTTGGTTTTTATTTTAGGAATGGCGAAAAAGAAGAGCTGATTTTAGGACCTTATGCTGGAGAACCGACAGACCATACTGTCATCCCGTTCGGCAAAGGAATCTGCGGACAGGTTGCTGTTTCTAATCAAAATTTCGTCGTTCCAGACGTAAAAGCCCAAGACAACTACATTGCCTGCAGCTTTACCGTAAAATCTGAAATCGTGATTCCGCTTTTCGTTGAAGGAAAAAACATCGGACAAATAGATATCGATTCTAATGTCTTAGATCCGTTTACAGAAAAGGATGAACGATTTTTGGAATTTGTAAATGCAGAAATAGCTAAATTATTTTAGTTATTTAAAAATCCCTGACAGCAAAGGCTTGAAAGATTCTATTGACTAAGCCATTAGTCTAGAATTGTATAGAAGGTTTTATTTTTTTAAATCTTTCAATCTGAAAATTATTTTTTCTAAAAATAAATATTACCTTTGCACACGAATAAGAAAAACTTATTCATACATAATAATCATTTAAATAATATTAGCATGTACTTAACTAATGAAGTTAAAGCAGAAATCTTCGCTAAACACGGGGGAAAAGCTGAAAATACAGGTTCAGCAGAAGGTCAAATCGCGTTGTTCACATTCAGAATCAGCCACTTGACAGAGCATTTGAAAAAAAATCGTCACGATTACAATACTGAGCGTTCGCTTGTCCTACTAGTAGGTAAAAGAAGAAGCTTGCTTGATTATCTTAAAAAGAAAGATATCAATAGATATCGTGAGATTATCAAAGAATTGAATATTAGAAAATAATTTCAATAGAAAAGAGGTGCTCACGCGCCTCTTTTTGTTTTTACACATATTGCAAGAAAAGTTTGGTTTTTCATTGGGTTTTAGACAACTACACACAACAACAACTACAACACAACTAAAACCCATTGTTTAATCAATTAGAGAATTAATTTATGATTCCACAATTATTTGTAGAAAGCATCGATTTAGGTGATGGAAGAAGCATCACAATCGAGACAGGGCGTTTGGCCAAACAAGCTGACGGTTCTGTAGTAGTAAGAATTGGAAAAACTGTTATTTTAGGTACAGTTGTTTCCGCAAGAAAAGCAAGTCCAGGTATCGACTTTTTACCATTAACGGTAGATTATCGTGAAAAATTTGCAGCAGCAGGTCGTTTTCCTGGCGGTTTCTTCAAAAGAGAAGCTCGTCCAAGTGATAGCGAAGTATTAACAATGAGATTAGTTGACCGTGTTTTGCGTCCGCTTTTCCCAAGCGATTACCATGCAGAGGTTCAAGTTATGATTCAATTAATGTCTCATGACGAAGACGTTATGCCTGATGCATTAGCAGGTTTGGCCGCTTCGGCAGCGCTTGCTTTGTCTGACATTCCTTTTGAAACTTTAATTTCTGAAGCAAGAGTTGGAAGAATTGATGGAAAATTCATCATCAACCCATCACGCGCACAATTAGAATTGTCTGATATTGACATGATGATCGGAGCTTCAAGAGATTCTATCGCAATGGTAGAAGGTGAAATGAAAGAAATTTCAGAAAAGGAAATGGTGGAAGCCATTAAATTTGCTCACGAACATATCAAAGTACAAATCGATGCTCAAGAAAGATTAGCAGCGGCTTTTGGAAAAAAAGAAATTCGTGAATACGAAAAAGAAAAATCTGACGACGCTATTTACGCAAAAGTAAAAGAAGCGGCTTATGATAAAATTTACGCAATTGCAAGCAAAGGTTCGGCAAAACACGAACGTTCTGATGCATTTGATGCCGTAAAAGAAGAAGTAAAAGCATTATTTACAGAAGAAGAATTGCTAGAAAATGGAGATTTAGTTTCTAAATATTTCTACAAAACTAACAAAGAAGCTGTCCGTAATGTGACTTTAGATTTAGGAACTCGTCTTGACGGAAGAAAAACTACAGAAATCAGACCTATCTGGAGCGAAGTAGATTATCTGCCATCAGTTCACGGTTCTGCATTGTTCACGCGTGGAGAAACTCAAGCTTTGGCAACTGCAACTTTAGGAACTTCTAGAGAAGCAAACCAAATTGATTCGCCATCGGAACAAGGAGAAGAAAAATTCTACTTACACTATAACTTCCCTCCATTTTCAACAGGAGAAGCTCGTCCTTTAAGAGGAACTTCAAGAAGAGAGGTTGGTCACGGAAACTTGGCACAAAGAGCCTTGAAAAACATGATTCCAGCTGATTGTCCTTATACAATCCGTGTGGTTTCTGAAGTTTTAGAATCTAACGGTTCTTCTTCAATGGCTACCGTTTGTGCTGGAACATTATCTTTGATGGATGCCGGTATTCAAATGATTCGTCCAGTTTCTGGAATTGCGATGGGATTGATTACTGATGGAGATCGTTTTGCTGTTTTATCTGATATCTTAGGTGACGAAGATCACTTGGGAGATATGGATTTCAAGGTAACTGGAACTTCTGAAGGAATTACAGCTTGTCAAATGGACATCAAAATTGACGGATTGAAATATGAAATCATGGAGCAAGCTTTGGCTCAAGCTCGTGAAGGACGTCTGCATATCTTAGGAAAATTGATGGAAACTTTAGATCGCCCAAGAGCGGATGTTAAAGTTCACGCTCCTAAAATCATCATGCGTACAATTCCTGGTGCTTTCATTGGTGCATTGATCGGACCTGGCGGAAAAGTAATCCAAGAATTACAAAAAGCTACTGGAACGACAATCGTCATCAACGAAGTGGACGAACAAGGTGTTGTTGAAATCCTTGGAACAGATCCTGATGGAATCGCAGCTGTATTGGCAAAAATCGATTCTATCATCTTCAAACCACAAATGGGAGAAGCTTACGAAGTGAAAGTTATTAAAATGCTTGACTTTGGTGCTGTAGTAGAATATACTGCTGCTCCAGGAAACGAAGTATTGCTTCACGTATCGGAATTGGCTTGGGAAAGAACTGAAAATGTTTCTGATGTTGTAAAAATGGGCGATGTTTTCCAAGTGAAATACTTGGGCGTTGATCCAAAAACAAGAAAAGAAAAAGTTTCAAGAAAAGCATTGCTTCCTAGACCTCCAAGAGAAGAATCAAAACCTCCAAGAGAGGAGAAAAAATAATTAATTTTTATATAAAGGTTAATTCAACTGAAGCCCCGTTTCATTAATTTGAAATGGGGCTTTTAAGTTTTTATGATTTTTTACGCAACCTTTTCATCTTTCTAAGTCTTTTTTATAGAAAACCTTAAAAGATTAATTATGAAAAAGCTTGCGATTTATTTTGTTTTGGGAATAAGCATCAGCTTAATTTCTTGTTCCAATGATGAGAGCAACGATTCACCGGAAAACGGGAACTTAATGACTCTTAAAAAAGCGGTAATCATTTCTTCGAATACGGCTGGGCATTACAGTAAAAGAATAGTACATTATTCAGACAATAAGGCATTTGCCGACACTACTTTTGATGCTCAGAATCAATGGTACACAAGACGTGTCGTTTCTACAGAAGGAAATATAAAAAAATACACAAGCTACACTACTGACGGCTCTAGCGATGTAAGTCAAATCGAAGGCTATGACACTCAAGGCAAATTAATTTCCCGAATGTCACATCCACAGACAAAACTACTTATTTCTATAATTAAACAATCTATGATTATGTAAATTATTATTTCTTCAAAAAAAATTAGCTATGAAAAAAAACAAACTTATTTTATTCGGTCTTTTCTTTATTCTTCTTGGAATAAATGGCTGTGGCAATGATTGGGATGACAATGAATCGGTTAACGTGGTAAGAAATGTAATCACTAAAGATTCCGAACTGTTCAAGCTTATTGAAGGCGTAACTTCCGAAGGAAACAATCCTACAGAGCATGTAGTCTGCCTTGATTTTATCTACCCAATAAACGTTTTGGTTTATGACTCAGATTTGCACCAAATCGGCATCCATAACCTGATCGGCGACAACCAATTCAGCGCATTTTTAGGGCAATTGCCCAGCGATCATTCTATCAGTATCAGCTATCCCATCAGCACGACTTTGGCAGATGGTACGATCTTTAGGATAAACAACAATCAGGAACTAAAACTGGCAATCGATAGCTGTTCCAAAGAAGACATCATAAGCTATTGTAGCGGTTTATTCGGCGATAATTCTCCATGTGTTTGGAAAATCCAATACACCGATGGAGAAAACAATAAATATACGAGCGGCTTTTTCGAAGCAAATGGCGATGGTTCTCTAACTTTTCGATTTGACGGAACAAGTTATGTTGGGACATGGGTGTTTTTATTTGTCGATGATAAACTTCACATGAATATTCATCTCGGAGGAACTTCACAAGTGGCGCAAGACTTGAGTATTGACAGAGAAGTAGAAGTCACCGAAACCGAAATGCGAATACTAAACGGCCAAAAAGATATTATCTTAAGAAAATCTTGCCAAACCTTAACAGAATACCATGTTGGCGAAACAGGTCCAGCAGGAGGAATTGTTTTTTACGATAAAGGAAGCTATAGCGAAGGCTGGCGATATATCGAAACTTCCTTGATTGATTTAGGTCCATTTGAATGGGGATGCTCTGGTTCGCAAACCCAAAGCATCAGCAAGCCTGAAATTGGAAGCGGGCTGTTTAATTCTGCTGTAATAGCCAATTATCATGATGATTTGACGAACTATTATGCCGTTCCTGCGATTTGCAATGCTTTGAACAATGGTACCGTTGCTGCCAAGAAAGCCTTACAATATAACTTAAACAGCTATAAAGACTGGTTTTTACCTTCTGAAAATGAATTGCAATTGATGTATCAAAACCTGCATACGCAAAACTTGGGCAATTATACAAATTCATTATATTGGAGTTCTACAGAAATAGATGGTACTACAGCAAAAGCAATTGACTTTAGCAATGGCACTTCAGTTTCTGCAGCAAAAATCCCGTCATTTGTTATAAATACTAGAGCTGTCAGATATTTTTAAAGTCAACTAATTTAAAGTACGTACTATCCATTGAACTTAGAAAGCCTCATAAAGGACTGCATCAGGCAAAAAAGCAAGGCACAAGAAGAATTATACAACAGGTATAAAGATATTCTTTTTGTGCTGAGCTTAAAGTATTGCAGCAATGAGGCCGAAGCCGAAGATAACCTGCACAATGCTTTCATTGAAATATTCACCAATATTAAAAAATACAATGGCTCAGGATCTTTTGAAGGTTGGATAAAACGAATTACCATAAACAAAGCCATCGACAGTTATAAAAAAAGCTACCAGATGGTTCCGATCAAAGATGATTTTCAAGACACTTTGATTGAAGAAAAAGAAATCGATTTTTCTTTAGATACGATTTTATCATTGATTCAAGAGCTTCCAACGCAATACCGATTGGTTTTCAGCTTGTATGAACTGGATGATTATTCACATAAAGAAATAGCGCAAATGCTGGAAATTTCAGAAAATACGTCCAAATCGAATTTGCATAGGGCCAAAACCATCTTGAAAGAAAAAATAAAGCAGAAAAATTCATTCCATAACAATTACAATATTAGCAATGGAGAATAAAAAAGACATAGGAAAAGCATTTAGGGACAAAATTGACGGTTTGGATAAATCTCCAAGCCCTAAAGTTTGGGACTCAATAAATGCCGAGCTGAAAAAAAAGAAAAAAAGAAGACTGTTGCCATTCTGGATAAAAACTACCGGAATCGCGATCTTATTTCTATTCTTATTGCTACCTTTTTCAACATTGGAATGGAGCAGAAATTTTCCGTTTTACAATAATAATAAGACAGATGCTACTGAGAAAAACAACACTAGCAATGGTACCAATGACAATAACAGTTCTACTACAAACTCTACCGATACTTCAAATTCTGGTAATTCTAAAATAGGTCATGAGAAAATCAATTCTCCAACTTCACAAGACAACGCTAATAGTTCAGACAATGCTTCAGCACGTAACAGCATAAGTTCATCTGAAAAATCAAAAATCACCAAATTCAAATCGAGCAATGCATTTCAAAAAAAATCAAAAAATAAAGCTTTAGCACAAAATTCTTCCAAGGCAGCAAAAAGTAAAAGTAAAAAATCACGTCTTGGGAATATGTCTTCAGAAAAAGCTCCATTTGAAAAAGATGTCTTATCTCAAACCACAAATACAACTATTGCCGAGAATCAAAGGAACTACTCTGCAAATACAGAAACTGATTTAACTCCGACAGAAAAAAAGAAGGACAGCCTAAAAGAGAAAAAGAAAGAAAAAAAGCCTGAAGTAAAAGACGAGAAAAAAACCGTAAAAGACAGTGTCAAACCTTTTAGCAAATTCTATGTTTTTGGATATGTTGCTCCTACTTACTATGGACTGTTTTCAAACAAATCTTCTTTAGACAGCCGTCTTGAAAACAATAAATCTAGTGCTGAATTTATGTTCAATTTTGGTGGTTATATTGGCGTAAATATAACTGAAAGACTAAATCTTCGATTGGGTGCCAGCCTTTCCAAGTTTAATACTACAACTCAAAATGTGAACTTTAATACAAGTAACTTTGAAAATATAGAATATAAGCCAGGCATTACAAACAGTTCGATTGCGGCGCAATTTAATAATGAAAATTTCGATATCCGAGAAGAATATTCTTTTTTAGAGATTCCGTTTGAACTCAAGTACACTTTGTTAGATAAAAAAATCGGAATCGAGGCCATCGGCGGCATCAGCACCTTGTACCTGAATAAAAATACCATAGAGGTCGAAAAAAACAACCAAAGTCTCATCATTGGTAAAAGAAACGATCTTCTAAAAGTACATTTCACAACGAATTTTGGAGCAGGATTCTATTATAAAATATCCAAAAATTTACGTTTCAACGCTGAGCCTATTTTTAAATATCATTTCAATCCTTCGGAAGGCTCGCCTAAAAAAATATCCTTTGGACTCCAGACCGGACTCCAGTATAATTTAAACAATTAGTTAGTTAGATAAGTTGGTTAGTTATCTTAGCCCCGTTTCATTAATTTGGAATGGGGCTTTTAAGTTGTACGTGGATTTTCTCTCAAAATATCATTTACAGCAAAAACTGGTATTCTTAATTGTCAGGTTTATTCTCATTAATAGTTCATGTCTCTTTTTCTTCTTTCCGTGACATATATTTTCCAGTTCGTAGCATTTTCTTCCATAAAAAACCGAATTGCCTTTACTTTTACTAAGCAAAACAAGCAATCTTGGCGGATACCGAAAAGCCATATGAGTAGGAACAACCACAAAAATCTAGAATCATGTCACAACAATTCAATTTAAAAACAGTATTTACAAACGAGCAATTGAACATCCTTTATGTAACAGGAACGAATGTCATCATTGGAAAACCTTCTGACGGACGTCCTACAAATGTTGCATGGCAAGTTTTCAAGCCCTTGCAAACAAATCTATTTTCATGGAAAGAAGAATATGGAATTTACGCATCGGCTGCTGACATCAGAAATGGCGCGACCTTATCTCAATTATCAAATACTCCAATTGGATCAGAAATGGGCAAACAATATGTATTACAAGACTCTGGAAGAATCGTTGGACCTATGGGCGGAGGATATCCAAACGCATTTTTATTATTAAACCAATTTGGAATGAAACCTTATATGACAGTTGGTCTTCATCAAAATGCCACCGTGAATGGAATTGAAAGAATTGGAAATGCCGTTTCTGCAACTCCAGCTTTAATGCAAAGTACTGCGGTAATGTCCCCAAACACCACTCTTCATATCTGGTTGCAATCTCAAGTTGTTAGCAATTCAGTTGTTACTACTATAACCTCTCCTATTACTGAATTAAAATTTGGAGGCAATGTAACTGAAATTTCCGTTGCGTATGACTCTGCGACTGGAAAATTTGTTCCAGTAAAAAGCGGCGCGTTAAAAAGCGCTTCAGAACCATTAAATTATATTGAGCCTTCTCTATAATTATAAAGAATAAAAGTGGCTACCTATACCTAGTAGCCACTTTTATTATTCTTAAAACCATCTTCGCGCGTGCATTTTTAGCATTTTTTATTGCTGTCTAAAAATTCCAGCTTCCAGATAAACCGAGATTTATAGAAGAAGCCCCAAAATCTTTCCCTGCCCTTGAATTGAATAAATCATAAGGCGAATAATGGTAATTGCAATGAACTCCAAATCCATAAAACATAATTTTAATTCCTTGTGAGAAAGCAATCGTGTGAAGCGTCGGCTTCAAGTCCATTTTATCAAAACGTTCTCCATCGGGCTTGCTATAATGCAAATATTTCCAACCGATTCCAGAATTTGACTCAATGTGGAAATTTTCATTAGGAGATTGATATAAAAATCTTGTATATCTTAACCCTAATAAAAAAGAAGATTTACTTCCTTCCAATAGTATATTTTCATTATTCTCTTTATATGAAATGCTTTTTCCTTTTACAATACCGCTAAGTTCAACACCAAAATCTATAAATTGACGTTTTGCAATTTTTGTCCTCATATAAAAAGCCGTGTTAATCGAACTTTCATATTTGTCGGCCAAAGCACCAAGCGGAATCCCGTAACTTACTTCTATAATATTTCTTTTATATAAATCGATTTTCGGAAAAACAATAGTGTCTTGCGCATTCATCTCAAATGCAATCAAAACCAAAAAAAGCATTTTATTCATTTGGCAAAAGTTTAAATTTATTATCTGATTTGTGAGAATTTCCAGCTCCAAAAAGTAATAGCATCCCTTCGTTCACATTATGTTCTTCAAAGACTATTTCTTTTTCGCTAGGTAAGTAAATTGAATATTTGGTCATGCTCTTGGTTACAAAAACAATCGGAAAGGAAACCGTTTCATAATTGGTATGAAAAACAAATTTGTTTTTATAATGCTTTCCATAAAATTTCAAGACATAGCGTTTTGCACGAGTATCCTCAAAACTTAAAAACAGTTCTTTATTTTCTATATCTATTTGAATAGGCTTTGAAAAATTGATATTATCTACATTGGAAATCTGCTTCATCAAACTCCTTGTAAAAATCTTATTATCATACTGAACATGCACGGTATCCAATTGATCATAAAATTTACCCGAAAAATTTTTAGGAATGTTTTTAAAATCTTCCCGATTAATTTGATTGTGAACCGTACACGAAGCGATACAAAACACAAATAAAAACGGCCAGTTTCGTTTCAAAGAGTTGCCAATACACTTTTGAAAGCTGTCAAAATTCTCAATGATTGTTTTCATGATTACTTATTTTTAGTAGTCCAAAATTCTCTTATTTATCGCAAATAATATTGTGCTAAATAATATTTTGTACTTTAGCATTTGTGATAATCGCAAAAACAATGAGTAATCAAGACCTTTTACTAGGGAATATCAGAAAACACCTGCCTAAAAATTCTTCCTTAATTGAAGAAATAGCTTCCGTTTTGCAAATAAGTTATGATGCTTCACACCGGAGAGTTTCCTGCAAAAGCCGATTTTCGATTGAAGAAACCGTAAAGCTCTGCCAACATTATTCTATTTCAATGGATAATATTTTTAAGGGAGACACAAATAAGGTAATTGCAGAAAAAACAAAAGAAATACGTTCACTAGAAGATTTAGCCCTCTATTTTAAACAGTCAGCACAAAATCTGAAACCTTATGCTTCCAACTCGAAGATGTATTATTCTTCAAAAGATATTCCACTATTTTATACCATTGGAGGAACATTGCTTTCAAAATTCAAATTATATGTATGGCTGAATCTTTTGGTTGGAACAGAAAATCAGGAAAATTTTGAAAAGTTCACTCTAGATCAGTCACTTTTAGAATATAGCTCGCAGCTGCAAAGCGTTTATGAAAACGCTGAAGTTCATGAAATCTGGAACGACACTACCATCAACAGTACATTACAGCAAATCTTATATTTTTTTGAATCCGGATTATTATCGCATTCCAATGCAGTACTTCTCTATGAAGATTTAAAAAGACTTTTACAGAAAGCTGAAGAAAAATCAAGCAAGAACTCAACAGGATACCATTTATATTATAATGAGTTGCTGATCTTGAACAACAATGTACTTATGTCTAGCCCAGAAAAGAAATCTTTATTTATTCCATACACCATGCTTGGTTATTTTATTACAGAAGATGAATCGACTTGTCGAAACGCTTCGGAATATTTTATCCATCAAATTAAAAATTCGAAGTCGTTAAACTTGTCAGGAACACGTGATCGAAAAATTTTCTTTGGCAGAGGTCACCAAAAAATTGATTTTTATTTACAGAAAATCAACAAGTTAGACTTCGAAATATAACAAAAGACTAAAAATAGAAATATTTTTTTTACCTTTTTGTAACTTTTTGGCAACTCATTACGTATAACAACCTGAATACTTAAATTAAGGAGAAACTAAATGAGACAACTCAAAATTACCAAGCAGGTAACTAACCGTGAAACTGCTTCCTTAGACAAATACCTACAAGAAATTGGAAAAGTTGACCTTATTACAGCTGATGAAGAGGTAGAATTAGCTCAAAAAATAAAAGCCGGAGACCAGAGAGCGTTAGAAAAATTGACAAAAGCCAATTTGCGTTTCGTAGTTTCGGTAGCAAAACAATATCAAAACCAAGGACTTACACTTCCTGATTTAATTAACGAAGGAAATTTAGGCCTTATAAAAGCTGCGCAACGTTTCGATGAAACGCGTGGTTTCAAATTTATCTCCTACGCTGTATGGTGGATTCGTCAATCTATCCTGCAGGCTTTGGCAGAACAATCTCGTATTGTTCGTCTGCCTTTGAACAAAATCGGTTCTATCAATAAAATCAATAAGATGTATGCGTTGCTTGAGCAATCAAACGAGCGTCCGCCATCTGCTGAAGAAATTGCAAAAGAATTGGATATGACGGTGAACGACGTAAAAGAATCTATGAAAAATTCTGGACGTCACCTTTCTATGGATGCTCCTCTTGTGGAAGGAGAAGATTCAAACCTTTACGACGTTTTACGTTCAGGAGAATCTCCAAATCCAGATAGAGAGCTAATTCACGAATCTCTTCGTACAGAAATCGAGCGTTCTTTGGAAACATTGACTCCAAGAGAAGCAGATGTTGTCCGTTTATACTTCGGTTTAGGCGACCAGCATCCGATGACTTTGGAAGAAATAGGCGAAACTTTCGATTTGACACGCGAGCGCGTGCGTCAGATTAAAGAAAAAGCAATCCGCAGACTGAAACACACTTCAAGAAGCAAGATCTTAAAAACCTATTTAGGATAAACAATTGCAAAGTTTTCTATAATCATTTTGATTGTTAGAATTTATTTGTATATTGGTTTTCCAAAAAATTGACATTCATTTACTACAATATTTAACGCAACAACAGTTCAAAACTGTTCGTTTTTTGATTGATGATTGAAACTCCGGCTGATTACCGGAGTTTTGTTTTTTTATCAAACAAAACCTCGGTCTGTTCGCTTCGCTCGGGTTTCCGGAGTTTTGTTTTTTAGTTCAAAATTCTTTATTCCAAATTGAATATTCAACATTCAAAATATTTTGAAAATAGTATCTTTGCCACACAACTGAAAAAAGTTTGAATATTGATTAATGAATTTTCAATTTTGAACTTTATACAACACAACTACAAATGAAAAATATTTTAATCGCACCTTCTGTGCTTGCTGCGGATTTTGGAAACTTGCAGCGCGACCTGGAAATGATCAATACTAGTGAGGCTGACTGGTTTCATATTGATATCATGGATGGTGTTTTTGTTCCTAACATTTCTTATGGAATGCCTGTTTTGGAAACCATACAAAAACATGCAAAGAAAACAATCGACGTACATTTGATGATTATCGATCCTGATCGTTATATCAAGACTTTTGCATCGCTTGGAGCAAATGTACTAAGCGTCCATTATGAAGCTTGTACGCATCTCCATAGAACGTTACAGGCCATAAAAGCAGAAGGCATGAAAGCTGGAGTTGCTTTGAATCCACACACAAGCGTTACCCTTCTAGAAGACATTATCAACGATATTGACGTAGTATGCGTAATGAGCGTTAATCCTGGTTTTGGCGGTCAATCATTTATTGAATCAACTTATAAAAAAGTAAGACAGCTAAAAGAAATCATATCTCGAAACAAAGCGACCACTTTAATTGAAGTAGACGGCGGCGTTACTAACAAAAATGCAAGACAATTAGCTGAAGCAGGAGCCGATGTTTTAGTTGCTGGCAGCTATGTATTCAAAGCAGAAAATCAACTAGAGACTATTGCTGATTTAAAGAAAATCACGGCAATTTAATATTTCTGTTATCCATAAAAAAGACCTGTCAACATTTGTTTGCAGGTCTTTTTATTTGGTTTATTCTTCGTTAAAATTAATCATTGCCTTTACTCTTTCGTATAGTTCTGGAAATTCTTTTTTAAAAGTCTCTGGAGATTCAAAGAAATGTTCTAGAAGCACAGAAAGAAATTCAAATTGGTTCTCATAAGCATAATCTCGGAAATACCCTCTCTCCGTCAATTCAGCAGACAATCTAGCATCATTATAGTATTTTACAATCTCATTGAATTCGTCGTAAAATATAGAAGCGCTAGCATCTTTCCCTTTTATGGCATGAAAATGCAGTACATGTGTAAATTCATGAAGTCCTAAATTTACATTGTCATTAGTCGTCTGATGTCCTAAAAGAAAATCTTCCCATGAAAAAACGACGGCTTTCAGCCTCGGATTGTATTCGCCTTTATGATTCTGCTCTGTTATGGTTGAGAAATACTGGCTCGGATAGATAATAATCTTTTGAAACAAAGGAGTAAGATAATACCGCATTCCGAATGTTAGCATAACATAAGTTCCGGCTATAATGATCTTCATTTCTTCAGAAACATGGACGTCTTTGCCGAGAAATTGATAATACTCAATAAACGATTTTACACGATGCTCAAAATAAGTTTTCCGTTTGCCCGAAAGCTTTCTGTAGAAAGAAAACTCCTTTTCCAACATCAATCTTTGAGAAGATTTTAGTTTCTTAGGAATTGGATACCAATGCAGATATAACGGCTTGTTGAATGCCAACACATAAGCTGGCTCAACAACAAGTCTTAAAAAGCCCATAATCATGCATAAAGACACGATTACGACAAGTATGTATGTCAAAAAAACTAAAATTGTTTCGCCCATATCCAAGCAATACGTTTTGGAAATAAAAAAGGGACTAAGCCTAGTCCCTTTAAAAATTTGTGACCCTGGAGGGGTTCGAACCCCCAACCCTCAGAGCCGAAATCTGATATTCTATCCAGTTGAACTACAGGGTCATTCTTTAGAGTTTAGTCTAAATATATTATTTATGATAATAATTTCTTTACGATTGTAGAGATAGTCTTGCCATCTGCTTTTCCAGCTAATTCAGCAGAAGCTTGGCCCATTACCTTCCCCATCGAAGCCATTCCAGAAGCTCCTGTATCGGCAATAATTTTTGCTATAACAGCTTCTACTTCTTCTTCGCTTAATTGAGCCGGAAGGAACTTTTCGATGATAGAGGCTTGTAGCAATTCAGGTTCAGCCAAATCTGGTCTTCCTTGCTGTGTATAAATATTGGCGCTGTCTTTTCGTTGCTTCACTAATCGTTGTAAAAGCTTAATTTCTTCATCTTGAGAAATCTCTTCCTTTGCTCCAGATTCGCTCTGTAACAGCAATAAAGCCGACTTCACAGCTCTTAACGATTCAAGGCTGACAGTATCTTTGGCTCTCATAGCCGTTTTGATTTCTTCGTTGATTTGGTTTTGCAGGCTCATTTAGTATGACTCTTTTTATTAGGTTCTTCTCAAAATGCTTAAAATCAAGGAGGCATTTTTCAAATTTATTGCCAATGCCTTATTTTTTAAACTTGATGCGAAGATAAAAAAAATAACCCGAAAATCACATTCAATTTTCGGGTTATCGGGTTTTGGTTTGAGTTAGTTAATCTACATTGTCGTGAAGAAACGAATTGTTTGAACGTAATTGTAAATCATCGTTACTGTCCGTTCCTAGTGACATCCTAGATTTGCTATTGTCAGCTTGGGCACTGTTTAAATCAATTCCCATTCTTTTGTATGCTGGTTCTTTTTCAAATTCATCAACTCTTGAAGGATTGTTGTGGAATTTATAATTAAATTCTTTCATCTTCATCCTTCTTTCGTCAGCTCTTTTTTTCAAGGTCTGTTCGATGGTCATTTCAAGAGGCGAAATTTCTTCAAAAGCTTGATTGTTGAATTTTGGAGTTTCAACTTTCATCGTCAAATCCAATTCTTTGTCAACTGGTTCCTCTACTTTTGCAGCTGGTTTCGATTGAAGCAATTCGTTTTCAACCTCCATATATTCTTCTAGAGAATATTTAATGATGCCTTTCTCATTCAATTCAGTCATCGGAACTACTTGAACAGGCTGATTTACCTTGATTTCTTTAGTTTCGTTTGACAATTCGAAAAGAATTCGGTCTTCTTTTGGCGCCTCTGTTTTTGCAATCGGCAAGTCAAAAGAAAACGTAATCTGCTCTTCTTCTTTGTAAGCTACAAATTCTGGCTCGCGTACTTCCATTTCTCTAACTTCTGGAGTCGTGATGTAAAATTCGTGCTCGCTGATAGGAGAAACAATCTGAAATTCCACATCAATATTCTTGATGAATTCTGTCGTTTTAACCAAATCAGAAACGATTTCTGGCTCTTCTACTTTTGCTTCAAATACGTCGAAATCTTCCAAAGCAAAAACAATTTTTTCATCATTTACTGCTTCTTTTTTTTCTTCTGAAGGCGTAAGATCAAAAGACGGAATCGTTTGCTTTTGCATCAAGTCACGACCCATCTTTTGCTCATCCTCCAATGCGTGGATAATTTTTTTTGGCTCGGTATTGACGATTTCGTTTTGTTGTTCTACGTTAAATCCCGTAGCAATGATCGTTACAGCGATTGAGTCGCCAAGCGTATCATCTTCACCAACTCCCATGATGATGTTAGCATTAAAGCCCGCTTCAGCTTGGATATGGTCATTGATTTCTCCGATTTCATCAATCGTAATTTCGTTGGTTCCAGAAACGATAAGCAACAATACGTTTTTGGCGCCTGTAATTTTATTATCATTTAGCAAAGGCGAATCTAATGCTGAAACGATAGCTTCTTTAGCACGATTTTCTCCGATTGCCGTAGCCGAACCCATAATAGCCGTTCCGCTGTTTGACAATACGGTCTTTGCGTCTTTTAAGTCGATATTTTGAGTATAGTGGTGCGTAATTACTTCAGCAATACCTCTTGAGGCTGTTGCCAAAACTTCATCCGCTTTTGAGAATCCGGCCTTAAAGCCAAGATTTCCGTATACTTCTCTTAATTTATTATTGTTGATTACGATAAGCGAATCTACTTGCTTTCTCAATCTTTCTACTCCAAGTAACGCTTGGTCAGAACGGACTTTTCCTTCAAATTGGAAAGGAATAGTCACAATTCCTACTGTAAGGATATCTCTTTCTTTAGCCAATTGAGCAATTACCGGTGCAGCACCAGTTCCAGTACCACCGCCCATTCCAGCCGTGATAAAAACCATCTTGGTATTGCTGTCAAGCATCTTCTCGATATCAGCAATGCTTTCGATAGCCGACTGTTGTCCAACTTCAGGGTTTGCTCCAGCTCCAAGACCTTCTGTAAGGTTAACCCCTAACTGAATCTTGTTTGGAACTGCACTATTCTGCAAAGCTTGAGAATCTGTGTTGCAGACAATAAAATCCACTCCTTTAATTCCCTGCTGAAACATGTGGTTGATCGCGTTGCTTCCGCCTCCTCCAACACCAATTACTTTAATCACATTTGATTGATTTTTTGGTAAATCAAATGAAATGCTTCCAAAATCTGAGTTGCTCATCATAATATTTGGTTTTAATTTCTTTTCCTTTTCTTTTTAATTTTTCTGTCTGGCTATTAGGCCCTATTCCGCATTGTCTAAAAACTCCTTAATCTTGTCGATATATTTGTCAAAAAACGACTTTTTCATTCTTCCTTCTGTAGAAATTGTCTTGGCCTGCTCTACTTTTTTAGGAACTTCTTCTTCAATAATTTCTTCCTCGTAATGATTCGTTTCCGCAACAGCTTCTTTCTGCTGCATCTGAACCGGAACGACCTTTTCAACTTCTGTTTGGTTAAACGGAACAGCGCTTCTGGTATTATTTCGGATGCTGTTCATCACTAATCCGACAGCTGTTGCATAGAGCGGGCTTGAAATTTCTTCATCGGAATTTCCAGCGAGATGTTCGTTCGGATAACCAATTCTCGTATCCATTCCCGTGATGTATTCTACCAACTGTTTGATATGCTTCAATTGTGCTCCACCGCCTGTCAGAACAATACCTGCAATCAGTTTTTTACGCGGATCTTCGTGTCCGTATGATTTGATTTCTGTAAAAACTTGGTCGATAATCTCTACTACACGAGCATGAATTATTTTTGACAAGTTTTTCAACGAAATTTCTTTAGGCTCTCTTCCTCTTAAGCCTGGAATAGAAACAATCTCATTGTCTTTATTTTCTCCTGGCCATGCAGAACCGAATTTCACTTTCAATAGCTCGGCTTGTTTTTCTATAATCGAACAGCCTTCTTTGATATCATCAGTAATGACATTTCCGCCGAAAGGAATCACTGCCGTATGGCGGATAATTCCATCTTTAAAAATTGCCAAGTCTGTTGTTCCACCACCGATATCGATTAAAGCAACACCAGCTTCTTTTTCTTCTTGGCTCAATACTGCATCTGCCGAAGCTAAGGGCTCTAATGTCAATCCGGATAAATCTAGGCCTGAACTTTTGATACATCTTCCAACATTTCTGATTGAAGAAGCTTGGCCTACGACAACATGAAAACTAGACTCTAGTCTTCCGCCATACATTCCGATTGGCTCTTTGATTTCGGCTTGGCCGTCAATCTTAAATTCTTGTGGCAATACGTGGATAATTTCTTCTCCAGGAAGCATCGCTAATTTGTGCACCTGATTGATCAACAGGTCGATATCATTTTCGCTGATTACTTCTTCAGGATTGCTTCTGCTGATGTAATCGCTGTGCTGTATGCTTCTGATGTGCTGTCCGGCAATGCCGACAACAACGTCTTTTATTTTATAACCTGAATCTACTTCTGCTTCGTGTACTGCCTGCTGAATAGATTGAATCGTCTGCGTGATATTGTTTACAACGCCTCTTGCCACACCAAGGCTTTTGGATTTTCCAACGCCCAAAATCTCAAGTTTCCCATATTCATTCTTCTTGCCAATCATAGCGACAATCTTGGTTGTCCCAATGTCTAAACCTACTGCAATGCTCTCTTTTTCCATATCCTAATTTTTGGTGCACACTACCTGTTGCGTAAACTTCAGATTTACTGTCTTGTATTTATTTATCAAACTGTCTCGAATTGCCTTCTGAAAAAAGGCTTTATAATTCTTGAACTTTTTATCAACATTAATGGTTCTGCCAAAATCGATGACATAATTAAAATTTCTGTTCATCATTTTTAGGCTACCATTTGGCAAAACTTGTATACCGATGATGTTTTTATGCAAAAACTCATCGTCATAGATGTAACGAAAAACCTCGTTTAGATTTTCATTATTTTTACCGTTAATCCCCCCCGAAACAATTGGAACTCTAGCTGTGAAATTGTCTGACAACGGCATCTTATGTCCTTCGTAATCAATATAAAAAGAACCGTTATCCTCAAACACTCTGGCAACAGGTGTTTTCTGTTTCACGACAGCTTTTAAGACGCCATCAACACTCACAAATACTTCACACTTTTCGATCATATTGTGATTATTGAGAGTTTTCTCCAATTTATTCAAATCTAACTCATCTTTTTGAATGCTCGTAGGGGCTGCATTATTTTCTATTAACAATTTATTAACCGCTTCTTGTGTAATAAACGGACTATTTTCATTGACAAATTCGACTACGGATTTTTTCAATTTTCGCTGTTCATTTCTCTTCGAAGTAAAAGAATACAGGAAAATTACAAGAGCAAACATGAACGCTAATTTGATATTTGTCCAGTTAAACTTTTTCATACAAAGCCTCTTTAATCGGTTTCACCAATTCACCTATATCGCCTGCTCCAATTGTAACGACAACTTTAGCATTGCTTTTCAAAATCTCTGAAATCAGATCGGTTTTTGACACTAATTTTTTATTCGGATTATCCATCTTGCTTAAAAGCCATTCGGAATTCACTCCTTCGACTGGCAACTCTCTAGCCGGATAAATATCCAATAAAATCACTTCGTCAAAAGCAGACAAACTTGACGCAAATCCGTCGATAAAATCTTTTGTCCTGCTGAACAGATGGGGCTGAAAAATAGCCAAAACTTTTTCTTCAGGATATAACTCCGTAACAGCTTGATGTACCGCATTTATTTCAGTCGGATGATGCGCATAATCATCGATATACACTACATTTTCTTCTTTAATCTGATAGGAAAATCTGCGTTTTACACCTTTGAATGTAAATAATGCTTTGGCAATGCTTTCGGTCGGGGTGCCGTAGGTATTTGCCATTGCCAAAGCGATTAAGGCATTTGTCAAATTGTGTTTTCCTGGTAAATTAAATCGTATGTCTTTTATGATTTCTGAAGGCGTCTGCACGTCAAAAACATAAGCGCTATTTTCGATTCTGACATTAAAAGCCTTGTAATCGGCTTCTTCATTAACTGCAACAGAAATCCCTTCTAAAGGCAGTCCCTTTGCAATAAACAAATTGTTTTTATCTTCTACTTTGCCTGCAAATTCAACAAAGGAAGCTTCGATAGAAGCTGTATCTCCATAAATATCCAAATGATCAGCATCCATCGATGTGACGCAGGCAATATTTGGATATAAATGCAAGAAGGAACGGTCAAACTCATCAGCCTCAACAACGGTTACGGTCTTGCCGCTTCCGATTAGGTTGGAATTATAATTTTCTACGATGCCACCTAAAAATGCCGTAACATCGGCTCCGCTTTCATATAAAATATGTCCTAAAATGCTCGAAGTCGTCGTTTTCCCGTGTGTTCCTGCTACGGCAAAACAGAAGGTATCTTTTGTGATTATGCCTAATACTTCTGCTCTCTTTTTAACTTGGTATTCTCTTTCTAAGAAATAGTTCCATTCTGAGTGCGTTTTAGGCACAGCCGGAGTAATGATTACTAAAGTATTTTCAGAATAATAGTCTTTCGGGATCAAGGAAATACTGTCTTCAAAATGAATTTCGATTCCTAAAGCTTCTAATTCTTTCGTAAGCTCTGTTTCGGTCTTATCATATCCACATACGTTTTTGCCGATAGCTTTGAAATAACGCGCCAGTGCGCTCATTCCGATGCCTCCGATTCCGATGAAATAAACGTTATGTATCTGATTCAAATTCATTTTTTTAGTCTTAATGTTGTAAAGTTTCAAAGTCATAAAGTCATCAGACTTTTACGATTTTTGGCTTTCAACTAATTTTATTATTTCGTCGACAATGTCTTTTGTTGCATTAGGCATTGCCATTTTTTTTATGTTTTCGCTCAAGTTTTCTTGCAGATTCTTGTCACTTAAGAGATTGTTGAAAATTGAAGTGAATTTTGTATCCAGCTCGTTTTCTTTTATCATCAGGGCTCCATTTTTATCTACGATTGCTTTTGCATTTTTTGTCTGATGGTCTTCGGCAACATTTGGCGAAGGGATAAAAATTACAGGTTTACCCACCAAGCACAATTCCGAAACTGAAGAAGCTCCAGCCCTAGAAATGATAACATCTGCCGCGGCATACACCAAATCCATTCTATCAATAAACGCTGTCACCTGAACATTTTCTTTTTCATTAAAATGCTTGTACTCTTCGATATAAAACTTACCGCACTGCCAAATAACTTGTACCTCTTGAGAAGAAAAACTCACTAATTCTTTCGCAATCAGTTGGTTTATTCTTCTTGAACCCAAACTTCCGCCAAGCACCAATAACACTTTTTTATCTGGATTCAGCTTGAAATAGTCTCGTGCTTCTTTTTTCTTCCCTTTTATATCGATCAAATCTTGACGAACCGGATTTCCTGTGAAGACAATCTTATCTTTTGGAAAAAATCGGTCCAGATTTTCATAGGCCACACAAATCTTACTTGCTTTACTACTCAACCATTTATTTGTAATTCCTGGATACGAATTTTGCTCTTGGATTACTGTTGGAATTCCTGCAAAGCCAGCTACTCTTAATAACGGTCCGCTTGCAAAACCTCCAGTTCCGATAGCCACATTTGGCTTGAATTTGTTGATAATCGTCCTTGATTTCAACAAACTATCAAAAAGCTTGAATGGGAAAAGCGAGTTATCCAGCGTAAGCCTTCTTTGCAATCCTGAAATCCAAAGTCCTTTTATCGGGTAGCCGGCTTGTGGCACTTTCTGCATCTCCATTTTGTCTTTTGCTCCTACAAATAGGATTTCACAATCTGGGAAACGTTCTTTTAATTCATTTGCAATAGCAATTGCCGGGTAGATATGTCCACCAGTACCGCCACCGCTTAATATGAATTTTAATTTTTGCATTTTTTTAAATCTTTTTTCACTGATTTCATCTGCAAACTGCCATCTGAAATCTTATATCTGCCATCATAAATTATTTTCCCATCACCGCTTTCATTGGATTGTCGCTTACATCCTCGATTGCATATTGTGGTTCTTTTTCATTTGTGATTTCTTCTTCCTCTTCGACATTTTCACCGTTCATTTCTCTTTCAATCAATCGCTGCAATGCTTCTTCTCTTTGGGCTTTTTCAAGATTTTCTTGAGCAATTTCCTCATCTTTTTTGGTTACGCTGAGAATAATCCCAAGCGACACGCAAGTCATCCAAATAGAGCTACCTCCACTACTTATTAACGGCAAAGTCTGTCCTGTTACGGGCAATAATTCAACGGCAACAGCCATATTAATTAGCGCCTGAAATACTATAGGAAATCCTAAGCCGACGACTAATAATTTTCCAAATAAAGTATTGGCTTTGTGCGATGCAATCAAGAATCGGATGAAAAGCATGATGTAGAGAAACATGACGACAACAGCACCAATGAGCCCGTTTTCTTCTACGATGATTGCATAGATAAAATCGGAAGACGATTGTGGCAGGAAGTTCTTCTGAACGCTTTTTCCTGGACCTAAGCCACGTATTCCACCAGTAGCTATTGCTATTTTTGCTTTTTCAATCTGATAATTATCTTCGTCTGGTTTGTCGCTCGTAAAGTTTTCAATACGGCTGACCCAAGTGTCTACACGATTAGGAAAAGCATCTGGAAAAGCTTTTGCCACCAAGATGAAAAAAGTCAATCCTACAACTCCAGCTCCGATTACGATTCCGAGGTATTTCAAAGGATATTTGCCCACAAATACCAGCATTACGACCATTGAAAAAATCAGTGCCGCGGTAGAAAAGTTAGCCGGTAAAATCAGCAGTATTATTCCGAATACTGGAAGCCATAATTCGATTACCGATTTTTGGAACGTGTCTTCGACTTCTCGCTTTTTTGCCAGATATCTTGCCACATAAATCATCAGCACCATTGCGGCGAGTGTTGAAGTCTGGAAACTGATTCCGACAAAAGGAATCTGGATCCAACGGCTGGCATTCGCACCACCTATTGTTTTTCCTTGGAAAAGCGTGTACAACAAGAGCAATCCTACAATTGGAAGGGCAATCATTGAAATCGCCTTGAAATAATGGTATGGAATTTTATGCACCATATAAACAATCAGAAACCCGATTCCTACGTGCGCAAAATGCTTGATCAAAAAGCTGACTGTGTTTCCAGAACCATTTGCACTATACGCCAAATTACTACTTGCGCTGTAAACAGGCATAAACGAAATCAATGCCAAAAGAGCGATGAACGCCCAGATGACCTTGTCTCCTTTAAGATTGTTTATAAACTCTTTCATAATTCCCTTTCTTTTACTTGTAATTTACTTTCCTGAAAACAGGTTGGCAACTATAAATTTTGAACAGCTTGCTTAAACTGCCTTCCTCTATCTTCGTAATTTTCGAACAAATCGAAACTTGCGCAGGCTGGCGAAAGTAAAACGGTATCGCCTTTTTCTGCCATTCTTTGTGCATATTTTACGGCATCTCTCATATTTTGAGCCTCAATCATTTCATCCACGACATCACCGAAGGCATCAATAATTTTTTTATTGTCAATACCAAGGCAGATGATTGCCTTTACCTTTTCGCGAACCAACGGCATCAATTCTGAATAATCATTTCCTTTGTCAACACCTCCAACAATCCATACGGTTGGCGTGTTCATACTATCTAAAGCATAGAATGCGGCATTCACATTGGTTGCTTTTGAATCGTTCACATATTGCACGTTTTGAATTTTAAGCACTTTTTCCAAACGATGCTCCACACCTTGAAAATCAGAAAGGCTTTCACGGATTGTGGATTTTCTGATTCGCAGCAATTGCGCAACTGTTGAAGCTGCCATTGCATTTTTCACGTTGTGTTTTCCTTCTAGGGCTAGTTTGTCTTGTGGCATAACAAATTCTTCGTTATTGATGTTTATATTGATTGTATCTTCTTTTGCATAAGCTCCGTTTTCAATTGTCTTTGTCATTGAAAAGGGCAGCAATTGCGCTTTTGTCTTGTTCATTTTGAGCCAATTTCCTATTGCTTCGTCATCGGCGTCATAAATCAGGTAATCTTCTTCTGTCTGGTTTTCGGTAATCCTGAATTTTGAGGCGATGTATTTTCCGTAATCATAATCGTATCGGTCTAAATGATCTGGGCTGATATTTGTGATTATGGCAATGTGCGGCTTATAGTCTATAATCCCATCCAATTGGAAACTGCTTAATTCTAAAACATACACATCATGTTTGTCATCGGCCACCTGCCAGGCAAAGCTTTTTCCGATATTCCCCGCTAATCCTACGTTTATGCCTCCTTGTTTCAGCAGATGATAGGTAAGCATCGTCGTGGTGGTCTTTCCGTTGCTTCCAGTAATCCCAACGGTTATTGCTTTTGTGTACTGGACGGCAAATTCAATTTCGGAAATCACTTTTATTCCTCGTTCCAAAAGTTTTTTTACGATTGGCGATTTATCAGGAATTCCGGGGCTTTTCATCACTACATCTGCATTAAGAATCAAATCTTCTGTATGCTTTTCTTCTTCCCACTTTATACCATGAAGGCCAAGAACTTCTTTATAATTGTTTTTTATTTTTCCGAAATCAGATACAAAAACATCGTATCCTTTTTTCTTTCCGAGAATTGCGGTTCCTACGCCGCTTTCTCCTCCGCCTAAAATGACCAATCGTTGTTCCATTTATCTTAATTTTAGGGTTACGATTGACAGAATTGCCAGCAAAATTCCCACGATCCAGAAGCGGGTCACGATTTTACTTTCGTGATAACCCTTCTTCTGGTAATGGTGATGCAATGGCGACATCAAAAAGATTCTCCGGCCTTCGCCGAAACGTTTTTTCGTATATTTAAAATAAGAGACCTGCAGCACGACGGAAAGATTTTCTGCTAAGAAAATACCGCACAATACAGGAATCATTAATTCTTTTCTAACTGCAATAGCCAAAACGGCGATGATTCCACCAATGGTCAAACTACCTGTATCGCCCATGAATACGGTCGCAGGATAGGTGTTGTACCAAAGGAATCCGACGAGCGCTCCAACAAACGAAGCAATATAAACCGTCATCTCTCCTGAATTGGGGATGTACATTATGTTCAGGTAGTTCGAGAAAATAATGTTACCCGAAACAAAGGTGAAAATACCAAGTGCTATTACGGAAATAGCAGAAGTTCCAGCGGCAAGACCATCGATTCCGTCGGTAAGATTGGCTCCGTTGGAAACAGCCGTAATGATAAAAATCACAACTGGAATAAAAATCAGCCAAGCGTAATCTTTATAGTCATCTCCAGCCCATGAAAGCAATTCTGCGTAATCAAATTCGTTGTCTTTGAAGAAAGGAATTGTTGTTGCTGTCGATTTTTCTTCTAATGGAACTGCAGAAACAGTCGTTTGATTTGTCGCAAAAACATTGGTGTTTCCAGTATCTGTCCGCACGGTTACACTTGGATGGAAATACAGTACTGTCCCGACAATCAGTCCAAGTCCGACTTGACCGATAACTTTGAACCTCCCTTTTAATCCTTCTTTATCTTTTTTGAAAATCTTGATATAATCGTCTATGAATCCGATAGTTCCCATCCAAAGCGTGGTTACAATCAGCAAAAGAATATAGATATTGTTCAATTTGGCCAACAAGAAAACCGGTACCAAAGTGGCAACGATAATAATCAGACCGCCCATCGTAGGTGTTCCCGCTTTTTCGTTTTGTCCAGCAAGACCAAGCTCACGAACGGTTTCCCCTACTTGCTGTCTTCTTAAAAAGTTGATGATCTTTTTACCAAAAACAGTCGAAATCAACAAAGAAAGTATGATAGCCAAACCGGAACGGAAAGTAATATATTGGAAGACCCCAGTTCCTGGGACGTCCATTCGGTCTAAATAATCAAATAGATAGTATAGCATAGTTCCTCTATTTATTCAGTTGTTCTAATAGTTCAGTTACAATTTTCATATCGTCAAAATCATGACGGACTCCGTTGATTTCTTGATAGGTTTCGTGTCCTTTTCCTGCAATCAGGATAATATCGTTTGGCTGTGCCAGCTGGCAGGCTGTTTTAATGGCTTGCTTTCTGTCGACAATCGCTATTGTCTTTTTATAATTTTGAGGCTCTACGCCTTGTTCCATTTCTAAAATAATGGCTTCTGGATCTTCGGTTCTTGGGTTGTCTGACGTTAGAATGGCTTTGTCACTTAATGTTGAAGCAATATTCGCCATAATCGGACGCTTAGTCTTATCTCTATCGCCGCCACAGCCTACAACCGTAATAAGTTGTTCGTTTTTTGTACGGATATCATCGATTGTTTTCAATACGTTTTCCAAAGCATCTGGCGTGTGGGCATAATCTACAACAGCGGTAATGTTTTCTTTGGAAACGATAAATTGAAATCGTCCAGAAACGCTTTCAAGTTCAGAAAGCAATCGTAACACTTCTAAATTGTCTAGCCCTAATTCGATCGCAGTTCCATATATCGCAAGCAGGTTATAGGCATTGAATGTTCCGATTAGCCTTACCCAAACTTCTTGCTCATTTACTTTCAGCAACAATCCTGACAATTGGTTTTCTAGAATCTGCGCTCTGTAATCGGCGTATGATTTTAAAGCGTAAGTCAGTTTTTTAGCTGTCGTATTCTGCAACATGACCATTCCGTTTTTATCATCAGAATTCACTAAAGCAAAGGCTGATTTTGGCAACTGGTCGAAAAACATCTTTTTGACATCTCTGTATTCTGCAAATGTTTTATGGTAATCCAAATGGTCGTGCGAAAGATTGGTAAAAACGCCTCCTGCAAACTGCAGACCTTCGGTTCTTTTTTGGGCGATTCCGTGAGAGCTGACTTCCATAAAGCAAAATTCCACGCCAACATCGTTCATTTCTTTCAAGAACTTATTGATCGTAATTGAATCTGAAGTTGTCAGCATTGACTTGTATTCTACATCATCTACCACATTTTTTACGGTCGAAAGCAATCCTACTTTATATCCTGCTTTTTTAAATAGCTGAAAAAGCAACGATGCTATGGTTGTCTTACCATTTGTACCTGTAATTCCGACCAATTTTAAATTCGCGGAAGGATTTCCATAATAGTTAGAAGCAATAAAAGCTAGCGCTCGGTTGGTATCTTTTACTTGGATATACGTCACGCCTTGTGCTATATTTTCTGGAAAAGTATCGCAAATAATAGCCACTGCTCCTTTGTTGATAGCCGTTTCGATATATTCATGTCCGTCTGCTACTGCACCACGGATTGCAATAAAAACGTCGTTCGCTTCGATTTTTCTTGAATCGAAGTCGATCGCGTTAATAGCAATTTCCGTTGAACCTTTTACAGCTTCAATGGCTACTTTGTATAATATGTCTTTTAGAATAATCACGATAATTCTAATATTATGGTTCTGTTTTTTACTATTGCTTCTCCAGGCTGTATGGATTGTCTTTTTACTTTACCTATTCCGATGACTTTTACTTTCATCTTTAGGTTTTCAAAAAGCGCTACTGCGTCCATTCCTGCCATTCCGTGAACATTTGGAATCGTTTCTTTTGATACTAAATCAGAATATCTTCCGTAATCTTTGTCTTGGTTGATGCTCTTTTTGTTCAGGTTTTTAATTTCGTTGGTCGACGGAACATCGGTAAAAATCTTCTGTGCGATTCTCTTGAAAACCGGACCGGAAACATCTCCTCCATAAAAGCCTTTGCTTTTACTTGGCTTATGAATGATCACGATACAGGAATATTTTGGCTTGTCGGCTGGAAAATATCCGGCAAAAGACGATGCATAATACATGGCGTCGGTATGTTTTCCTTTAGCATAATCCACCTGCGCTGTTCCTGTTTTTCCTGCCATTGAGAAATCTTTGGAATATAATTTTGAGCCTGTTCCTTTTTTTACCGTATTCTCCAAAACTTTCCTTACTTTTTTAAGCGTTTCATCGGAGCAGATTTTCGGATTGATTACTTCTTTGTCAAATTTCTTGATGGTTTTGTTCCATTCTTTGATTTCTTTTACGAAAATCGGCTTCACCATTTCTCCGTCATTTGCAACGGCATTGTAGATGGCCAAGCTTTGCAATGGCGTCATGGAAACTCCATATCCGAAAGCCATCCAAGGCAATGATGTTCCGTTCCATCTTTTGGTTCCTGGCTGCGGAATAAATGGCACTCCTTCGCCTTCAAAAGGCAATCCTAATGGTTTGTTTAGTCCCATTCTGTTGATTCGGTCTACAAATTCTCTCGGATTGTCCTTATAATTTTCATACACAGCCTGAACCATAATCGTGTTGGAAGACAGCTCAAAACCTCTTGCTAAAGAGACTTTTCCGTAACCTCCTTTTTTCGAATCTCTTACGTGTCTATTGTGGTAGGTAATATCTCCGCCTCGGCTGTCATACACTTTGCTTGTATCAACTTTTTTATCATCTAAAAGAGCAATCAGGTCAATCAACTTAAATGTTGAGCCAGGCTCGTGCGATTCGGCAACAGCATAATTCAATGTTTCGGAATAGCTTCCGTCTTGTACTCTGCCTAGATTTGAAATGGCTTTAACTTCCCCGGTTTTTGTTTCCATTACGACCACACAACCGTGTTCTGCTTCGTAATATTCTAATTGCTTAAGCAACGCATGGTGGGCAATATCTTGTATGTAGACATCAATCGTAGAGATAATATCATAACCGTCTTGAGGCTCTACCTGATTGTTATCGCTGATCGGCTTCCACTGTCCTTTTGCAATTTTTTGTTTCAGTACTTTTCCGTCCTTACCATTGATATAGTTTTTGAACGCCCATTCGATTCCTTTTCCATCTACACCGCCGTCTACATATTCTCTTTCGTATCCGATAGTTCTGTTGGCAATCATCCCGATAGGATGTTCTCTTACCGTTTTTTGTTCCGAAATCAATCCACCTTTATTAGCGCCTAAGTTGAATAATGGAAATGTCTTGATTCTCATATATTCTGTGTAGCTCAAGCCTCTTGCCAAAAGCATATACCTGTTTTTATTGGCTTTTGCTTTACGGAACTCGTTCAAATAATGCGAACTTGGTTTGCCCAATAAGACTGAAAGCGAATCGGAAAGCGCTTCAACATTTTTATTAAAATCTTCTTTTTTTGGAGCCACGGCATCAAATCGGATCGTATAATTCGGAATTGATGTCGCTAAAAGACTTCCGTCGGCAGAATACACATTTCCTTTATTAGCAGGAATCACAAAATTTTTCACAGTGCGGTCTTTCGCCAGCTTCCTGTAATAATCACCTTCCACCCACTGAATGTTTGTGAGCTTTACGAGTATTCCAGTAGCCATTATCACGACAGCAAATGCAACGAGATAAATTCTGTAAGAAATATTTTTTTCTTCTACTGCCATAACTTTTCAAAAAAGCCTTTTTCTTTTTCTTTTAATACTTTAATTTTTTTTGGAGGAACGGAAGAAGGAAAAATTCCCTTGACTTCCATTTTTTCTGAAATCGTCGACTCCATCTTTAATTTCATCAACTCGGAACGCCTGTCGACAAATTCGGAACGGAGTTCTTTCACCTCTTTATCTAATTCTGTAATCCTGTATGTCTTTTGCTCGTAATTGTGCGAATTTGCAATCATGATTAAAGCCAAGATGATCAGGAAAATGATGAACTGCCAGTTTTTTGCCGCATCATCATTGATCAGAAATTTTGCTTTTAATATGCTGTAAATTCCGCCTTTCATGTTTTTAGATTTTAGATTTTAGATTTCTGTTGTTTGCAACCGAAACCTGCCATCTGAATACTATATCTTTTCTGCAATTCTTAGTTTCGCGCTTCTAGCCCTGTTGTTGATTCTGATTTCTGCATCGTCAGGAACGATTAGTTTTCCAATTGTCTTGAACGGAACAGAAAAATTTCCAAAGAAATCACGTTCTGGCTCGCCTTCAAACATTCCGTTTTTGATGTATCTTTTTACCAATCGGTCTTCTAAAGAATGATAAGAAATCACGCTTAATCTTCCGCCAGGCTTTAATATTTCTAGGGATTGTTCCAAAAATTCTTTCAAGACATCCATTTCTTGATTTACTTCAATGCGGATCGCCTGATAGATCTGAGCCAAAATCTTATTGCTTTTATGAGCCGGTAAAAATCGGCTCAAGACCGCTTTTAGTTGTTCTGTATTTTTAATTGGCTCATGTTCTCTAGCCTCCAAAATGACTCTTGCAATTGCAGGAGCATTTTTTAATTCGCCATAGTCATAAAACACGCGACGCAGGTTTGCTTCGTCATATTCGTTCACTACTCCGTAAGCGCTCAAATCATTTTTTTGACTCATTCTCATATCCAATTCCGCATCGAAACGAGTGGAAAAACCTCTTTCCGCCACATCAAACTGATGCGAAGAAACCCCTAAATCAGCCAAAATTCCATCAACGCTTTTCACATTATGAAACCTTAAGAATCTTTTTATGAATCTGAAATTTTCATTAATCAGCGTAAATCTTTCATCATCTAAGGCATTTGCCAGAGCATCTTCGTCTTGGTCAAATCCGAACAGCCTACCGTTTGGACCTAGACGTTTTAAAATTTCTTTTGAATGACCGCCACCGCCGAACGTCACATCCACATAAACTCCATCTGGCTTGATATCCAAACCATCTACAGTTTCTTTCAACAAAACCGGATTATGATATTCCATTGTCGTCATCATTTATATTTCCCATTACGTCTTCCGCCAAATCTGCAAAATCTACATCATCGCCAGAAATTGATTTTTCATACAAATCCTTATCCCAGATTTCCACAATATTCACTGCCGAAGACAACACTAAATCTTTTGAGATATTTCCGAAAGCCACTAAATCTTTCGGAATTAGAAGCCTTCCCAAGTTATCGATTTCTACGACTTTTACGCCAGCCGTAAAACGTCTGATGAAGTCGTTGTTTTTCTTTACAAATCGATTCAGCTTGTTTATTTTCTGCATCATTAAATTCCATTCCGCCATCGGATACAGCTCCAAGCAAGGCTGAAAAACAGAACGTTTTAACACGAAACCATCGTTCAAAGAATCAGTCAATTGCTTCTTCAAAGGAGCTGGCAAAAGCACCCTTCCTTTAGCATCGACCTTGCATTCATATGTTCCAATGATGGTATTCAATGAGTTACGTTTTTTACTGTTTCATAGCAAATGTAGAAAAATAATTACCACAATCTACCACATTTTACCACTTTGTTGATAAGTTTTACCACTTTAGAATCAAAACAGATAATTAATAGCTTGCCAGAGCTTTAGGATTTGTTGTAGATATTTTAACTAAATTTAACTTTAGCCAAAAATTCGATAAGAGATTTATGATTTTTGATGGAAATTTTAAATATTTCAGAAAAAAGAAATTTTAAATATCCATATCAAAAGAGCTGACCGATAACACTTTAGAAGACGAGAAATCCAAAAAAATATTTTCAGACGAAAATCCTTACAGCATAATAAATTCCATTTAAAATTTAAAGGTAAATTATCAAGCCAAAAATTCGTTTTTATCTATAAAATCATATATTTGTGTGAATTTGAAACGTCCAAAAAGATCAATGGAAGAACACTTAAAAAAAGAAGGTAAATACAAATATTTTGAAACTGGCGAAGGAACTCCAATCATTATTCTTCACGGACTGATGGGAGGACTAAGCAATTTTGACGGAGTTGCAGAATATTTTCCAAAGCATGGCTACAAAGTCGTTATTCCTGAATTGCCGATTTACACACAAAACATACTGAAAACCAACGTTAAGGCTTTTGCAAAGTATGTGAAGGATTTCATCACTTACAAAGGTTTTGACCGAGTTATCCTTTTAGGAAATTCTCTTGGAGGACATATTGCCTTATATCATACAAAAATGTATCCTGAAAAAATGCTTGGATTAGTAATCACAGGCAGTTCAGGACTTTATGAAAGCGCTATGGGCGACAGCTATCCACGCCGCGGTGATTATGACTATATTCAGAAAAAAGCAGAAGATGTTTTTTACGACCCGAAAATAGCCACAAAAGAAATCGTTGACGAAGTATATGCGATGGCCAATGACAGAATCAAATTAATCAAAACCTTGACTATCGCCAAGAGCGCCATTCGTCATAATATGGCGAAGGACCTTCCAAAGATGCATGTTCCTACTTGTATTATTTGGGGAAAAAACGACAAAGTTACGCCTCCCGAAGTTGCTGAAGAATTTGACCAATTGCTGCCTAACTCTAGTCTTTATTGGATTGACAAATGCGGGCATGCAGCCATGATGGAGCATCCGGATGAGTTTAACAGACTGATGCACGATTGGCTTCAGAAAACGCACTTATAAATTTAGCACAGTATACTCTAACCGCTGTTTGAAGGATTTTTCCAGAAAAACAGCGGTTATTTTTTTTGACTACCTTTGCAGAAATCGAACATCCGTTATGAAAATCAATTCCGCTGAATTTGTTATCAGCAATTCCGAAGTAAGCAAATGTCCGCAAGAGCGTCTGCCTGAATACGCATTTATTGGAAGATCAAATGTAGGAAAGTCTTCTTTGATCAATATGCTGACCAACCACAAGAGCTTGGCTAAAACTTCGGGAAGACCTGGAAAAACACAGCTTATCAACCATTTTAAGATCAACAACAATTGGTTTTTGGTCGATTTGCCAGGCTATGGTTATGCCCGCGTTTCTAAAAAGACAAAAGAAGTATTCCAGCAATTCATTACGGATTATTTCGAAAAAAGAGAACAGCTGGTTTGCGCCTTTATATTGATTGACATCCGTCTGGAGGCACAAGCAATTGATTTGGAATTCATAACTTATTTAGGAGAAATAGAAGTTCCGTTTTGCATCATATTTACCAAAGCGGATAAAATCAGCAAGACGAAAATAGATTCAAACGTAGCTGCGTACCGCAAGAAGCTGCTGGCAAGCAATTGGGAAGAGATGCCTCCTTACTTCGTCACCTCATCGACCGAAGGCACCGGAAAGGAAAAAGTCTTGGCCTATATAGACGAAATCAATACCGAGGTTTTTAAAGACTTGAATAGTTTTTAGTTATAAATAAAAAAGCGGACCTAAAAAGTCCGCTTTTTTATTTATGTTCAAAAGGTATTATTCTCCTTTTTTTAATTCCATTTTTTCTGCAAAGTAGTCGCAGAAATCTCTCATGGTATCCGACATCTTCTCATCGTCTGTCGCTCTCTGAAAAGTATCTGCCATCGCGACAAGGCTCTGGTGAAAGAATTTTTTCATTTCATCAACCGGCATGTCTTTAGTCCAAAGGTCGATTCTCATTGTTTCTTGAACATTGCTGTCCCAAAACGAAAGCATCATGGCTTTTGACTCCTCTTGAACAACGCCTCCATCTTGAGCGGCCCAGAAAAGCTTTTCTGGCACTCTGTTATCATCAAGCTCAACGGTTATTTTTATTTCGGAAGTTATTTTTTTAGGCATTACTTTTTAGGTTTGTATTTAGAATTATCAAAAATTTCTTTTGCATCGGTCTGCAATAATTGCTGCAAAGATACATCATTGTTTTTCATGTAGGAACGCACAATTTGCCATCCAATCCACATTCCGATCTGTCCGGGTGACTCATTATCGATTTCAAGATAAAACTTGGAAAACGGGGCTGGATTTATAAATCTTCCAGGCAATTTAGGATCAGAATCGTATAATAACTTCTCATCTACGAAATAGCGCCAGATATATCCTTCGTTTTCTTGGCTCCAAGTAATCTGATCTGGCGTATAGCCTATCTTGTCTGCATCGGAAACTTGAGGAATCAGTACATCTTTCAAATATAGTTCTTTCCCGAAATAGATCATTTGAGAAAGCAGCGCTCTGTCTGTCGGAGGCGTTATTTTTCGAAGCAAAAAATCAGAGACAACATCTGGAAGGATTTGTGATTTTTCAAAAGTTCTTCTTTGGTATTCTGGAAAGCCTGAATAGAATTTATGGTCTTTTCCTAAATAAACATCCAATGAGATTAACAGCAAACTGTCCGCATAAATCACTTTACTTTGCGTATCGACTTCTGAAATCAGCGTTATAACTTTTGGAAGGTTGGTCTCTGGAAAATAATATTTGATATGGCGAAACAACTCTTCTAAATCGCCTCTTTCTTTTTGAAAATTGCCAAATGTTTTTTGAACTTCTGCATGTAATTCTCTCAAAAGCGGATTTTTCATCTTGTTTGTCCAAACCGTATCTTCATTTCCGGCTGGAAAAAAGTAAGGATACTGTCGTTTTATCTTGGAAAGATCTTCAGGAGGCGTTTCATAAAAAACCTTATCAAAACGCTCTACATCAAGCTCAACTGGCACTTCTTCTATTGCTTTTTCGACCTTGTCTTTTTTATCACAGGAAATAAAAAAAACAGTAAAAATCAATAATACAGTAAGTTTTCTCATTTATATTTTTGTTAGTATTTTTGTATTAAATCTTAACCTTAAATTATGAATTGTTTTTTTTAACTTTAATAGGCAAAAAAATAAAGTGCAAATATACACTTCACGTATTTAAATTAATAAAATTGTAATGCAAAAAAACAATACGCTCCAAGCCGATAAGATCACAACCCATATTGCAAATTGGCTAAAGGACTACGCAACAAACGCAAAAGTAAGTGGTTTTGTTGTAGGAATCTCTGGAGGAGTCGATTCTGCAGTCACTTCAACGCTGTGTGCGCTAACAGGACTACCAACTCTTTGTGTAGAAATGCCAATCCACCAAGCACCTAGCCATGTTTCAAGAGGACGAGAGCATATTGAGCAGTTAAAAAAAAGGTTTTCTAACGTAGACAGCATCGAAACGAATCTCACTTCTGTTTTTGAGATGTTTAAAAGTATAGTCCCATCTGGCGACGACGAAAAAAAACTACATCTTTCCTTAGCAAATACTAGAGCGCGCTTACGAATGACCACTTTATATTACCATGCAGGAATACACAGTCGCTTGGTGGTCGGAACCGGAAACAAAGTCGAAGATTTTGGCGTAGGCTTTTATACCAAATATGGCGATGGCGGTGTAGATGTGAGTCCGATAGCCGATTTGATGAAATCGGAAGTATTTCAGCTGGCTGCTTTTCTAGGAGTTCCGACTTCTATTCTGAATGCCGCTCCTACCGATGGGCTTTTTGGAGACGACAGAAGCGATGAGGACCAGCTTGGTGCCAGCTATGACGAATTAGAGTGGGCAATGAATGCTACAGAGGACGGAAAAGAAGCAAAAGATTTTTCCGGAAGAGAAGCTGAAGTCTTTTCAATCTATAAAAGACTTAATTACGTAAATCAACATAAAATGATTCCGATACCGATTTGCAAAATTTCGGAAGATTTGAAATGATTTTCATACAAACCTTATTTATTTTAAAAAAATTTAACTAAATTTACTAAAGGTTTATCAGTTTAAATTTAAAAAAATGCATTATGATCAAAATATGTTTAGCCGATAATCACCCTATCGTCCATTATGGAATAAAATCCTATTTTAAAGACAATTCAGAAATCAGTATCGTTGGACATGCTGAAGACTATAATACTCTGGAGGACATCCTGAGTAAAAAGTCTGTAGACATCGTTATCCTTGATCTTGACCTGGAAGGTCTTTCGAGTATTAATCTTATAAAAGGAATGGTCAAAGACTATCCTTCCACTAAGATTGTGATTTTCACAAACCTTTCGGAGCAAATGTACGCCCCAAACGCTCTGAAAGCTGGTGTTTCTGCCTACATTCATAAGACTTCAAAATTAGAAGGACTTGCATCTGCATTGACTAAAGTATACGGCGGAGCTGTCGTATTTAGCGAGACTGTGAAGAAAAATCTTGCGCTGATTGGAAAAAGAAATAAATCGGAACGTCTGTATAGAAAACTTTCAACCCGCGAGATTGAAGTATTGCGTTACCTCAGCGATGGAAAAAAGAACAAAGAAATTGCAAAGATTCTTGACTTAAACGAAAAAACAGTAAGCACTTATAAATTGAGGCTTCTTACAAAACTAAACGTGACAAACCTCGTAGATCTTGTCAACAAAGCTAAAACTCTTGAGATAGTCTAGGCTTAGCTATAACGCGACATTACCCTGCCTAGTTTAGACGAAAAAGAATTGATTAGTTTATAATAATCCATTGCCATAGACAGTGTTTCTGTATTGTCTGAATCTGGGCCAGATGTAATGCTGCCTTTCAACTCCTCTATAATTCTGTCTACGAGATACCACCTCAATGTCAGAATTGTCTCTGAAACATATTGGCCTATAGTCTGGTCTTTTTGTTTTACTATAATATTTTGTCCTTCCCAGTTATGAAGAAGCTCTCTTTCCTCATACATTAATATGTCCGTAACTTCTTGAGCCAGTTCTGGCGCAAGATGCATCAGGTAATGTTCCATATTGAAAGATTCGTTTTGATGGAAATAATTCACCAAATCGTTGTAGATATCTCTGAATAGCGGATTTGCAAGTTCTACTTCGTCTTCTTGAAGGCTCAAATATATTCTTTGGTATACTTTGTATTCTTTTTTTTCGATTGCTTCTTCAATTTCGCCTTCGTCGTTGGTCTTGAGCAGTACATCTTCGAATTCTTCTTCCTTATTCCCATACAACAGGAGAATTTCGATTATTTTTCGCTCTAATTCATAAAGGACATCGATTTTTGGAGTCGTTTCTGAGTTTTCGTTCTTTACAACTTCAAAAGCTTTCTGCTCTTGTTTTTGCTTTTTACCGGTATCCGTAACTTCTTTCTGGACAAGCTGTGCCAATGTATTGACCAAGACTTGCTCCGAGATATCCATTATTCTTGCCGTTTCCTGAAGATAGATTTCTCTTTGGATACGATCTGGAATTTTTGAAATACTGGCCACCATATCGCGAATCAGTCCCGCTTTTTTGACAGGGTCATTCTTCGCTTCATCCATAAGCAGCGAAGCCTTGAACTGAATAAAATCTTTTGAATTAGCTTCTAAATAACGGACAACCTCATCATGAGAATTTTTTCTGGCGAAACTATCCGGATCTTCACCGTCAGGGAACGTACACACTTTGACATTCATCCCTTCTTCAAGGATAAGGTCAATCCCCCTGATTGAAGCTCTTAACCCGGCCGCATCGCCGTCAAAAAGCACTGTAATGTTTTTTGTCAGACGGTTGACTAAACGAATCTGGTCGGGCGTCAGTGCCGTTCCGGAGGAAGCTACCACGTTTTCTATTCCGGCTTGATGAAATTGGATCACATCCGTATATCCCTCAACTAAATAGCAATTATCAAGTTTTGCGATGGCCTGCTTGGCATGAAATATACCATAAAGGACTTTACTCTTGTGGTAAATATCGCTTTCAGGCGAATTCATATATTTTGCGGCCTTCTTGTCGTTTCCGAGAATCCTTCCTCCAAAACCGAGCGTCCGTCCCGACATGCTTTGTATCGGAAACATCACGCGTCCCTTAAATCGGTCAAATTGCTTATCCTCTTTAACGATGGTCAATCCTGTTTTGTCAAGATAGTCGAGCTTATATCCTTTGCCTAAAGCCTCTTTGGTCAAGGCATCCCATGATTCTGGCGAATAGCCTAATTCGAATTTTCGTATCGTTTCATTAGTAAAGCCTCTTTCCTTAAAATACGAATAGCCGATAGCCTGGCCTTCTTCGTTATTGAGCAGTATGTCGTGAAAGTACTTTTTGGCAAATTCAGAAACAAGATACATGCTTTCCTTTTCATTTGCTTCTGCTTTTTCTTCTTGCGACTGCTCTGTTTCTTCTATTTCTATATTGTATTTTTTGGCCAAATAGCGGATGGCTTCCGGATAGGTAAAATGTTCGTGCTCCATCAAAAAAGCGACGACATTTCCTCCTTTTCCCGAGCTAAAATCTTTCCATATCTGCTTTACGGGCGAAACCATAAACGAAGGAGAGCGTTCGTCAGAAAAAGGACTCAGTCCCTTGAAGTTGCTCCCTGCTCTTTTGAGCTGCACGAAATCGCCTATGACCTCCTCGACTCGGGCGGTTTCAAAAACTGTATCTATGGTTGTCTTGGCTATCAATTATAAAGAAGTATTCGGTTTTAAGAGTTCAAAGATACGAAGATTTTCGGCTTGCATAAATACAAAAAGCGCTCACACCTTTTTGTCGGCATGAGCACTTTTCTACGTATTCACTAACTTAAACACTCTTTAATTTAAATCAAATCTAATTCCTACGGAAATATTATTTTGGTCTACTGGATTATCTCGGAAAATCGTATTCAGATCGTATTTGGCATACAAACTTATTTCGCCGTATCCGATATAGGCACTAAGTCCATAAATAAAATCGTTTACATTGAAATCGCCTTTGCTTCTTTCTTTTACGTTATGATTGTCAATTTCATAGCGCAAGATTTGTTTGGATTTTACATTTACTCCTCCATAACCTCCGATACCGAATCGGAAGCTTTCATGCGAATGGAAGTAGGTTCTTTTTTCGGTAACGCGTTTTTTTGTGAAATCGAATTCAAGATGTACCGGAACTACCAAATAGACATTTCTAAAACGCGAATCCTTCAGATTGATTGGATTTGTCACCAAATTTGTTTGGTCGCCGTTTACCACAAAATTACGATTGTCTGTAGGGCGAAGATTGTTATACATCAACGACAGTCCGTATTTGGCATGCAAAAGGTTGTGGTTTTTCGCTAATCTTGTATTGAACGTGATTCCCCATTCGTAAAAATGCGATCCCCACACTCTATAATCAGAGCCTTCAACAGAACTCAGGTCGCCTTCTGTCAGGGCATTGTTAAGACCAAAAGCAAAAACAAATTGTGATGTTGTCCTGGATTCGCTTCTAGTTCTTACGATAGAGTCTCTTTTTTTCGAATCCTTGTCCCAACTATCCCAATAAATGCTAAAAGCTGTTTTTCTTCGTTCCGGAGGCAATTTGCCATCTACTTTTTCTTTCACTAAAGCGGTCAGTTTTGCTTCTTCGGTTCCGACTCTTTCTTCAATATTTTTTGCTCTGGTGTCGGCAAGCGTGGCTTTTTGGCTATCCGCTTCTTCTTGCGAAATTTCCCCATTGTCTAGCTGTTTGTTTACGGCTTCGACCTCTTCTTTTAGGGCATCTTTTTCTTCTTTTGTGATAGCTTCAATACGCTGTGCGATTGCTTTGGCTCTTTGCTCAAAGGTTTCTTGTGCAAATGCTTTGGATGCAAAAAGGCATAGCAATGCCGCTGCGTAAAAAATAATTTTTTGCATGATATTTGGTTTTAGTTTGTAAAGTCAGATTGATTTATTCGTTATTTCTGTTTGCAAGAGACGTCTTTACGTTTTCGTAATTCTTGCCGATGGATTTGACCACCTTGTCTCTAAAAGTTTCGTTCAATTCTCCTTCTACAGAAGAAAGCAGGCCTTTAGAATCTACTTTCACGCTCGATTTTGCAACGTATTTTTTGATAGACTGCGATTGAATTCTCGTTTCAGCTTCAGCCAAAAGCTGTTCTGATTCGATATACTTATTGGCTTTTGTCATCTCGTTTTGCCCAGCAGAAGCTATCATTTCTGTCTTTTCTTGCGTCGGTTGCAGCGCTTGGTCTTCTTTCTTCAAAGAAGTGGAAGACCCAGCTTTTTGATTCTTTTTTTGCACCGGCAACCTTGAAGCGATGGCTTCTGAATTAACTATCGTGATTTGATTTGATGATTTTATATTTTGTTCTTCTGGGGTACTGTTTTCAACTGTTTTTTCAGTTTTTTCTTCAGTCACAACCACATCATTCCCTTTCTCTATTACTGCTTCTGATTGGTTGAAGAAGATTGTCCCGACCAATAAAAATCCCAAAAAACTTGCTGCGATATAGAGCCATGTTCTTTTTTTAGGTTTTTTCTTTTCGGCTACCGAAAGCATGGCATCCAATCTATCCCAGGCCATTTCAGAAGGCTGAATGGTCCTTTCGTCTAGTTTCTTTTTGAAATCCTTTTCTAGTTTATTCGGTTCCATTTTGAAAATTCTTTAGTTTGTTAATTTGTTCCTGCAACATTTTTCGAGCATGTGACAATTGCGATTTGGATGTCCCTTCGTTTATTCCGAGCATTTTCGCAATTTCCTGATGCTTGAATCCTTCAATAGCATAGAGGTTGAAAACCATTCTGTAGCCGTCTGGCAGACTGTCGATCAAAAATTGAATATCTTCAACATTGAATTGGCTGTCTGTATTATTATGAGTCTCTTCGAAATAAGCCTCATCTTCAATATATTTTACTTTTTTCTGAACCCTGATGAACGAAATGCATTCGTTGATCATTATTCTCCTGATCCAGCCTTCAAAGCTTCCTTTGTGTTCAAAGTTTTTAAGGTTGGCAAAAACTTTCATAAAAGCGGTAATCATCACATCTTCTGCCTGATGTACATCTTTTATATATTGCCTGCAGACACTTAGCATCTTCGGGGCATGGCCGGCATAAATCTTTTGCTGCGCATGACGGTTGTTTGCGACAGCCTGGCTGATTATGTCTTTTTCCTCTTGATGTAAAGCGATTACTTTCATTTAGTGTTTTTGATCTTTGACTTGAACATTTCAATCAGTGTTCTATTAGCATAGACGAGATTCGTTCGAAAAGGGTTGCATGGGGTGTAAAAAAAATTCAAATTAAATTGCTTAAAGGTAGCAACCCGCTATAAAACAAGGGTTAAAGTTAAAATATTTTTTGCTTCTTGAGGATTATCTTTTGTGTCTGCCCGTTTTTATTTACGTCTAATGTAATTTCGTTCTTGGTTTCTAAAAGCCTGCTGTATATTTTTTTGCATTGACAATAATCAAGACAGTCTGCTTTTTGTCCGTCAACAGCCACTATTTCGTCATTGATCTGAAGTCCTGCTTTTGGGGCTTCGGAATCTTTGAGCAACGTGGCTACTTTTGATTTCCCGTCGTTATATTCTATTGTGAAGCCAAATGTACTCCAGCCTTCATCCACAACAGATTCATTTATAGGAAGAAAATACATCTCATAGTCCTTGAAATTCATTGTGACGATATAATCTTTTATGATCGGGTTGCCAATTAGCGGTTCGTTGTTTGTCGAAGTATAATAAATCGGCTTGTTCAGATAAAGGAGGTTTTTAATTTCGACCTTACCAGAGTTTATGATATAAATCGGCTCTTTGATAACACCGTTTCCGCCTTCAGTTCCGCCGCCTGTTAAAGTAATCGCATTTTCTATTCCGTGCTTTTTGGCTATTTTTTCAGTCATGCTGAATAACGTAGCGCTTCCTAAATCAAACATCATTTTTTCTTTCTTGCCGTTTATCTTTATTTCGATATAAGGCATGAGCCTGCTATTAAACGTAACAGGAACTTTCACGGCTTGTTTTAGATTCACTATCCTACTAATCCGGTCTGTTACTATTATTTTCTTATTTGGGTAATCAATCTGCCAGATATAATTTTTGATAATACTCGCTCCAATCAATCCGCCATCAATCGTACATTTTATAGTTGGCGATTCATCAAAATTCATCTGGAGCGCAGCTATATCATGAAATATAAGTTTTCCGATATGCAAGCTGTCCACTTTTACGATGCTGATTTCTTTTTTGATTTTGTTGCTGCTTCCGACCGTCTGTTTCGTCAGTATCGGAAAGTTGTTTTTCGCCTGAATAGCATCGGTTATATTATTATAGCCGCCGGTATCAAAAATATAATCATACGTCTGGCCTCCAATCCGAACTTGAATCACGATTTCGTTATTGCGATATTCAAAAGGAATTTCATAATAAAAATCTTTGTTTTCTGACTTTGCGGTGTTGATCCAATTCAGAACTTCTTTAGGTTTCTGGGCATGGACATACGCTGAAAAAAGGAAAAAAAACACATATAAGAATCTCATAGCAAAAGTATTAGGTTAGACATGCTATAGTCTAAGACGATACTGCTACAAAAAAGGTTGCATGAAGGATAAAATAATAATTGTCAACGGATTAACGGATTGAAAGAAATTATTTTTTTCTTTCGATAACGTAATTTACCATCAAGGTAAGCGCGTCTTTATAAGGAGAATTTGGAAAATCTTGTATCAGAAGAAGGGCCTCATCTTGAAATTGGATCATTTTTTCTTCGGCGTACGCCAAGCCATTGTTGTTTTTGACAAACGCGATTACTTCCTTGACGCGTTTTTTGTCTTTATTATGGTTTTTGATGGAATTGATTACCCAGCTTTTTTCTTTTGGCGAACAGTGATTCAAGACATAAATCAACGGAAGCGTCATTTTTTGCTCTTTTATATCAATTCCGGTCGGCTTTCCGATAGCGTCATCAGTATAATCAAACAAATCATCTTTTATCTGAAAAGCCATTCCGATAAGCTCTCCGAATTTGCGCATCCTTTCAATAATCTCGCTATTTTCTGGAAGCACAGAGCAGGCTCCAAGCGAGCAGCAAGCAGCAATCAGAGTCGCTGTTTTCTGGCGTATGATTTCGTAATAAATATCTTCAGTAATATCAAGCCTTCTTGCTTTTTCGATCTGGAGTAGTTCGCCTTCGCTCATTTCGCGAACGGCTACGGAAATGATTCTCAGTAAATCAAAATCGCCATTATCAATAGAAAGCAACAATCCTTTTGACAACAAGTAATCGCCTACGAGAACAGCAATTTTATTTTTCCATAAGGCATTGATGGAGAAAAAACCACGGCGCCTGTTACTATCGTCTACGACATCATCATGAACAAGAGTTGCGGTATGGATTAATTCGATGACTGAAGCACCACGATACGTCCTTTCATTGACTATACCTTCAGAAACCATCTTGGCTGTCAGAAAAACAAACATCGGACGCATTTGTTTTCCTTTGCGGTTGACGATATAGTAAGTTATCCTGTTGAGCAAAGCTACTTTTGAAGACATCGCTTCGTGAAACTTTTTTTCAAAAAGCTCCATTTCGGCAAGAATCGGCTGTTTTATTTGCTCGGTGATTTTCATTGGAAACAAAGATACTATTTAAGTGTTAAAGTGCAAGAAGTGTCATAAGATTATAAAAATTCTCTTTTTAAAAACGACGCTGTCAGGTTTTCAAATCCTGACAGCGTCGTTGAATATTCTTTTACTCTAAATTATGCTTCTTTATTAGCCAATTGTCCGCAAGCAGCATCGATATCTTTTCCTCTGCTCCTTCTCACTTTAACAACGATATCATTTTTTTCTAAAGCTTTGATGTATTCGTTTATAGATTCTTCTGAAGCCTGTTGAAATTCACCGTCATCAATTGGATTGTATTCGATCAGATTGACTTTGCAAGGAACGTATTTGCAGAATTTCACCAGAGCATCAACTGAAGCTTTATTATCGTTGATGCCTTTCCAGACAACATATTCATAGGTAATTTTACTTTTGGTTTTGTTATACCAATATTCCAATGACTCGCGCAAGTCTGCTAACGGAAAGTTTTGGCTGAACGGCATGATTCGAGAACGAATTTCGTCTATTGCGGAATGAAGCGAAACAGCCAGCCTGAATTTCACTTCATCGTCAGCAAGTTTTTTAATCATCTTCGGAATTCCTGATGTAGAAACAGTTATTCTTTTTGGCGACATTCCGAGTCCTTCTGGAGATACAATCTTGTCAATCGCCTTGATAACATTATTGTAGTTCATCAGCGGCTCACCCATACCCATAAAAACAATATTGGAAAGTGGACGATTATGATAGAGTTTGCTTTCGTTATCGATAGCTAAAACTTGGTCATAGATTTCATCTGGATTGAGGTTTCGCATTCTTTTGAGTCTTGCGGTAGCGCAAAAATTACAATCGAGACTGCAGCCAACTTGAGAAGAAACACAGGCTGTTGTTCTTGTATTTGTTGGAATCAAGACAGATTCTACTACTAAGCCATCGTGAAGACGCACTGCATTTTTTACAGTCCCATCTTCGCTTTTCTGCATCTGGTCTACCCTAATATGATTGATAACGAAGTTTTCCTCCAACATTTGGCGCGTTGTTTTTGCAACATTTGTCATGTCGTCAAAATTATGGGCGCCCTTGCTCCAGAGCCATTCATAGACTTGGTTACCACGAAAGGCTTTGTCTCCGTTGGATACAAAAAACTCGCGAAGCTGGTCTTTGGATAATGCCCTGATGTCTTTTTTCTCGATTTGCATGGCGCAAAGTTATATATTAGAAGTGATAAGTACCTAATGAGTGTTAATATTTTATAATTTTGCAAAAACTTTTTTACCATGCATTTTATTTCTCCCGAACTAGAACTTTATGTCGAAAGACATTCCGAAAACGAGCCTGCGCTTTTAGCAGCACTGCATAGAGAAACCTATCAAAAAATCATGCAGCCAAGAATGCTAAGCGGTCATTTTCAAGGGAGAGTCTTAAGCATGTTATCTAAATTGATACGTCCAGTAACTATTCTTGAAATCGGTACGTATACTGGTTATGCAACTTTGTGTTTAGCAGAGGGAATGCAGGAAAATGGCTCAATCGACACGATTGATATCAATGAAGAATTGTCTAGTATCCAAAAAAAGTATTTTGACTTATCGCCATGGAAGGATCAGATTTCACAGCATTTAGGTAATGCTTTAGAAATCATCCCAACTTTGGGAAAAAGCTATGATTTAGTTTTTATTGATGCCGACAAAGACAACTACCTGAATTATTTCGATATGATTCTTCCCTTGATGAACAAAGGCGGAATTATCCTTTCGGATAACGTCCTATGGAGCGGAAAAGTACTCGAAACGCCAGATCCAAGGGACTTAAGTACGAATGTTTTATTAGAATATAATAAAAAACTTAAGGAAGATCCGAGAGTCGAAACAGTATTATTGCCTATTCGAGACGGACTAACCGTGAGCAGAATTCTGTAACTTAATTTCGGATTGGCTCGTCGTTCATCGGATTATCGACATATTCTTTTTGTGGAAAATACTTATCTCTTAAATAAGCATATAATTTCAGCATAATCAAAGCCATCAAGATTCCCCAGATGTAACCGCAAAGTATATCGCCAGGATAATGCAATCCAAGGTAGATTCTGCTATATGCAAAAATCAAAGGCCAAAGGAAAATGAATCCCATGTATTTCAGATAAGGCTTTAGTACCTTATACAGAAAGAAGGCTGCCGCCATCGAATTTGAGGCATGGCCAGAAATAAAGCTAAAGGATTTTCTTTTTTGTACGGCCCTAATCAAGTCCGCCAGATCAGGATTGCTACCTGGCCGCAGCCTTTGAAAGCCATTTTTGAAAAGATTTGTAGTTTGATCTGTCAATGCAATCAGCAAAGCCATGACCACTATTATCATCAAGGCATGTTTCCAGCCAAGGTGCTTGAACACAAGATACATGATAATTGCAAAGATTGGAATCCAATTTATCTGTTTTGTAATGAATAGCCAAAAACCATCGAATTGTTCCGAACCAAGGCTATTAAGATAAATAAACAGGTTTTTATCAAGTTCCAATATTGTTTCCATCATCTGTCTTGTCTTTTTATTGGCCCCTCTCCTATGGTTTCGATATCTTCTTTGACTTTATTAATTTCGGCATCTACATCTTGAGTGATTTTATCTAAGCCAAAACTATTGTCGTTGGAATTTTCAATAATCTTGTTGAAGTTTTCCTTTACTTTATTGATTTCATCAGAAAAACCGCCTGTTAAAGATTTCGTATCTAGACCGCTATCTGAGGCTGTTTTGTGAATTTCCGACTTAATATCTTCAGTCGCATTTTTAAGCTGCTGCATTCCTTTACCGAGTGCTCTTGCAACTTCCGGAATTTTGTCTGCTCCGAAAAGCATGATTGCGATGAATATGATGAATATAAATTCTGATCCTCCTATGCCAAACATAATCTTGTATTTTATATCACAAAGATACGGTAAAAAACTAGCTGCAGTTTCAGCTTTATCTTTTTACTAATCTATTTTAATACGATTTTAACTAACCTCCTAATTCGTCAAACTTTGATTTTATCTTCTCTTTCGGCCATGAATTATTCTCAAGATCGATATCGGCAGTCTGTAATTTTGGATCCAGTTTTATCTTAGCAACTTTCTTTTCAGTGGCAAAAACACGGGATACCGTCTGATTTCCTTTTCTCCAGATTTGTACCGGAAAATTATAATCTTCTGTAGATCCGTCATCGTAAGTCAGCTGTACCAAAATAGGCATCAACATGCCGCCCGGCTTGTCAAAAGCGACTTCGTAAAAATATTTCGGAGATTTAAGCTTACTTCTTTCTTCTTGCGTATATTTTTCTTGGATGAAATCGGCCAAAACTTTTATATCATTTACATCAAAAGACTTCATGTTCTTTTTATTGAGATCTTTTGAATCCCCAGAAACCATATACACAAATGGTCCGTCTTCTTTATTAAAACGCCCTCTTCGTATCGTTACGTCTTTAGTTTCTTTAGGGGCTTCAGACGACACATAGTATTCTTTCACGTCTTGGATTCCGATATCTACATAATCTGTCGAATAGAACCATCCTCTCCAGAACCAGTCCAAATCAACTGCAGACGCATCTTCCATCGTCCTGAAAAAATCTTCTGGCGTAGGGTGCTTGAATTTCCATCGATTCGCATAAGTCTTAAATGCATAATCAAACAACTCTCTTCCCATAATAGTTTCACGAAGAATGTTCAGCCCCGTTGCTGGCTTGGCATACGCATTCGCTCCAAATTGCTGGAGGCTTTCTGAATTGGACATGATAGGCTCCAGAAAATCCTGAGAACCGCTCATGTATGGGACGATTTTTGCTGCCGGCCCTCTTTGTGAAGGATAGCTTGAACTCAATTCTTGTTCGGCCATATATTGCATGAATGTGTTCAAACCTTCGTCCATCCATGTCCATTGGCGTTCGTCTGAATTGACAATCATCGGGAAGAAATTATGCCCTACTTCATGGATGATTACGCTTTGCATTCCGTATTTTATTCTTTCGCTGATGAATCCATTTTCGTCCGGGCGTCCGTAATTCCAACAAATCATCGGATATTCCATACCTTGATCTTCGGCAGAAATTGAAATCGCTTTTGGATACGGGTAATCAAAAGTGTGCGACGAATAGCTTCTTAAAGTGTGAGCAACCGTTTTTGTGGAATACTCGCCCCATAGCGGATTGGCTTCTGGCGGATATAAGGAAATCGCCATCACTGATTTTTCGGAAAGCTTTACAGCCATAGCATCGTAGATGAATTTTCTGGATGTCGAAATTCCGAAATCGCGTACGTTTTTAGCGCTGAATTTCCATGTTTTCTTTTTATCCGAAAATCCTTTTGATGCTGCTTCTGCTTCTTCTTGTGTAACTACTACAACAGGCTTGTCATAGGTCTTTTCGGCCAATTGGTATCTTTTTAATTGTTCTGCTGTAAAAACTTCTTTTCTATTCATCAAATCGCCTGTAGCTTCTAAAACATGATCGGCAGGAACCGTAATATTCACATCAAAATTTCCAAAAGGAAGCGCAAATTCTCCAGCTCCCCAAAATTGCATGTTCTGCCAGCCTTCTACATCATTATATACAGCCATTCTTGGATAAAACTGAGCGATTACATAGAGATTATTGCCATCTTTTTCGAAATGCTCATATCCAGAACGTCCTCCGTCTACTCTATAATTGTTTATGTTGTACCACCATTTTATGGAAAATGAGATTTTTTCTTTCGACTTAAGCGGCGTGTCCAAATCGATACGCATCATGGTTTGGTTGATGGTGTATTTCATCGGTTTTCCTTTGGCGTCTTTTACGTATTCGATTACAAAACCTCCGTCAAAGCTTTCTTCCATGAATTTCTTTAAAAATCCAGCAGGAGTCATGGCTTTCTCCATTTTTTGATTTTCTACCAATGTAGATTTAGAGTTTCTCTCTTTTTGATTTTGATCCAGCTGCACCCATAAATATTCAAGATTTTCAGGCGAATTATTATGATATGTTATCGTTTCCGTTCCATACACTTTCGTGTTCTTGTCATCCAATTCGATGTCCATTTTATAATCGGCTTGCTGCTGATAATAGGCCGGTCCTGGAGCTCCAGAAGCCGTTCTGAACATATTAGGTGTCGCCAAAAGATCATACATCTGGCTGAATTTATTGGTATCGTATTTTCCAGGCTCGCGCTTCTTATCGGTGTTTTTTGTTTCCTGTGCGAAAACTACGGCAGGAAGCATTGCTAGTAGAAAAATTATTCTTTTCATTGAAAATCGATGATTTTGTTTTAAGGATTGAAATTTAGTCAATTTGGCGTAATGCAAAAAAAATTGCTAATAATTTAACACTCCGCGCATTTTTCCCGACGTAAGCAGCAAGCTTTGCTTATTCCCTGCAATATTGGTATGGAAAATATGTTGCTGGTCGTACAACTCCATGAGGATGGTGTCTTTTATTTCTAACGAACTGACTTTTTCGATGTTTTTGATAGTGAAGTAGCAAATTAGCACATTGTCTTCGACTTCCTTTCCTAAAAAATGGATTTCTTTTTCTTGGTCATCTACTTTGATGCTGAATTTTTCTTGGAAATACTTCTGAAGATAGTCTTTGCTTTCTTTTAATTCTTTAGAGGTTCCGAGGTATATTTTTTTATTAAATTTTTTCTCGAGAGCCAAATCTATATCATCAATAAATAGTCGAGAAGTAATTTCTATCGCTTTTTTTTGCGGAACATAATCCAGCTGATTGACAGATACATAAAATTTGTGCAGTGATACGGAAGTCAATATCACAAAGAGAAATAGAAGAGAAATTGTCTGGATTATTTTTTTCATTTTCCAAAAATACTTAATCTTTCGGAACTTCTGAATTTTGCAGCTTATTGTATTCTACTGCAAGCTCATTAATCAAAAAAGTAGCCAGCGTTTTGTTTTTAGCCCTGACAGCAGTCGCAAATTTCAAGTCTTCGATACAGAAATACTTGAATGCTCTTATATAATCGGGATGGATTTTGAGCGTTTCAGTGTAGAAAGCATCGTCATACAGATTGTCTACTTTCTCTAAAAGCATTTCTTTTTTTTCTATAGACACTTGTTGTTTGAGTCTTTTTGTCCTTCCAGACATGAAATTCAGCAACGGATCAAGAAGTCCTGTCGTTGCTGTTCGTACTTTTCTTTCGGCAGGCGTATATACTTTAGCAGGCTTGGATAAGATACCTAGCGAAACAGCATTGATATTATTATATTTGGTAATTTCGACCTCATCTAGTTGCGTCGCTTTGGGTATCATAGTGATGAAAACGGTTTCAGATTTCAAATCGTCAGCTTCTATAATTTTTCTTTTGTATTCTAGGCTAAGGGCAGATAGCACCAAAAGATCATCTTCTTTAGCAAGAATCCGGAATTCGCCTTTTGCATCAGTTTGCGCCGATTTTTCATTGACAAGATTGACCACGTTAATTCCTTCCACATTATTGCCGTCGGCCGTGACTTTTCCGTGGATCATTTTTTCTTGTGAAAAAAGAAACTGCACAACAAACAAGCCTATTAAAAGGAAGCTATTTTTCATCTGAAAGAATGTGGATGTATTTTGTTGCCAATTGGCCTAGCAAAAAATTCATCATTTGTTTGTTTTTATTGTTAAGCTCTTTTATAAACTGCGAGTTTTCAATAGCATAATATTGAAAGCCTTTTACATTTTCTGATGGAATCTTCAATGTATTTATGAGATAATCATCTTCATACAACTCTTGAAATCTTTTTATCAAAAGCTCCTTTCGCTCTACTTTTAATTGGTTTTTTAAATTTTTTGTACGTCCGGAGATTGCATTAATAATAGGATCAAGACTAAATATAGCTCCAAAACCTACCGAAAGATTTAAGTCAGTAGCGGTCTTGAGCTTTCTTTCTGCTGGCGTATATACTTTTGCTGGCTTTGACAAAATCCCTAAATCAACCGCATTGATATTGGAATATTCTGTAATGACGACTTCGTCGAGCTGATTCGTTTTTGGAACCATCTGGATTGTGATTATTTCTGCCTTCAAATCTTCTGAAGCAATAATCTTTCTTTTATATTCAAAATTTATCGCCGAGAGCACGAGCAGATCGTCTTCTTTTGCCAAAATATAGAATTCTCCATCAGCATCCGTAATAGCTGATTTTTCATTGACAAGATTGACTACATTGATTCCTTGCACATAATTACCATCGGCTAGAACCTTTCCGTGTAATAACTTTTCCTGAGATTGCGAAAACGCAATCCCTGTCAGCAGTAGAAAAAATAGGGCAAAATAATTATTTTTTCTCATCGGCTAGCAAGGCTTTATATTTTTCTGCTAACTTGATTATGGAAGCTTCCATGGCTATCTTATTATTAGCGTCCATAGCCTTCGCGAATTCTTCATCACCGACAATGTAGTATTTGAAACCATTAACGTAATCTTTTGGAATATCCAAACTTTCAGTATAATAGCTTTCATCAAAATAATTATCGATTTTTTCGAGTCTGGCTATTTCTTTTTCAACTTGGACGCCTTTTTTCAGTGTTTTTGTCCTTCCAGATAAAAAATTAAGTATGGCATCGTTGCTGATACCCAGGCCTTGAATCAGCTCTACAGGTTTTGAGGCTGTTCTTAGTTTTCTTTCCGCAGGCGTATAGACTTTTGCTGGCTTCACAACCGAAAAACCATCGCTGTCTTTGTTGACAACGACTTCGTCAAGTACCGTAACTTTAGGCTGCATGACAATTTCAAGGGTTCCAGCAGTGAATTCATTGCGGGTAATGGTTTTTCTTTTATGCTCTAAATTTGTTCCTGACAATATCAGTACATCACCCGTTTTTGCATAAATGACGAATTCACCTTTGGCATTAGAACGCGCCATAGTAGCATTCGAAAAATTAACAACTTCAACATCTTCGACCAAAGCTTTGCCAGCCGTTATTTTTCCATGCATCTTCTTGTTGTCGTTTTTTTGAGAAAAGACGACTTGAGAAAGCATTATCAGCATTATAAAAAAGTAGTTATTTTTCATCGGTTATGGTTTGAATGTATTTTTTAGCTATCTCTCCTAATAAAAATGTCGTCATCGCTTTATTTTTACTCAAGATTTTCACGAATCGTTCGTTTTCCACCGCATAATACAAAAATCCTCTTACATGATCGGAAGGAATCTTTAGTTTTTGCGTATAATAGTCTTCATCAAACATATCCTCGAGCTGGCTCATCCATTTTTCTTTCCGCTCAGCTTCTAATTCTTTTTTCAGCATGGCTGTCCTTCCCGAAAGCATATTAAAGAGCGGATCGATCGTAAGCGAAGAATTCAGTCCTACTTTTGGATCTAAACCAGTGGCCGTTCTTAATTTTCTTTCGGCTGGCGTATAGACTTTGGCAGGTTTCGGAATAATTCCCAAATCATAGGCGTTGATACTCTTATATTGTACGACCATAACTTCATCCAGCTGGTTTACCATAGTTTCCAGTTTTACAAAAAGCAATTCCTTTTCAAAATCACCGGGATCGACAACAACGGTCTTTCCTCTAAATTGTATGGACGAAAACATTATAGAATCGCCTTCCTTAGCCATAATCGAAAAGTAACCGCCTTCTTTGGTTACTGTTTCTTTTCTAGAAGACAGATTCAGAACGTAAATCCCGTCAAGATTCGGCGTATACGTAGTTATTTTTCCTTTCAGCGTTTTCCTTTCAGAAGCTTGGGCAAGCACCGAAGGAGAAATGGCAATAAAAAAGGAGCATAAAAATAACTTTTTAAGCATAATCATGTGGGGGATAGGTTTGTCTGGTAAAAATATCCTATCTGCCTCCAAATATATTGCCAAAGACGTACTAAAATTATGTTAATAATAAACTTTTGCAAACCAGCACTCAATAATTTATAAACCTTGCTAACTTTACGGCTATTAAATCTAACGAAATGAAAAACCTGATTATCGCCAGCACTTCAACACTTCATGGCGGTGGCTATCTCGACTATCTGCTGCCTGAGCTTTCGGCGCATTTTAAAAATATCACGATGCTGCTCTTTATACCTTATGCGAGACCCAGCGGCATTAGCCATGACGAATATACTGAAAAAGTACGACAGGCTTTTTCCAAAATCGACATTAAAGTCAAAGGATTGCATGAATTTGAAAACCCGAAAGAAGCTATAAAACAGGCCGAGGGAATTTTTACGGGCGGCGGAAATACCTTCTTATTGGTTTCGCAATTGTACCGTTATGACCTGATGACCTTGCTATCGGAAACTTTAAAAAAAGGAATGCCTTATTTAGGAACCAGCGCTGGCAGTAATATCACGGGACTGACCATGCAAACTACGAACGATATGCCCATCATTTATCCGCCCAGCTTCCAGACTTTGGGAATGATTCCTTTTAACTTGAATCCACATTATTTGGATCCTGATACAAATTCAACACATATGGGCGAAACCAGAGAAACGAGAATCAAAGAATTCCACCAATTCAACACTTTGCCTGTTTTAGGATTGCGAGAAGGAAGCTGGCTCGAAGTAAGAAACGAAACCATCACTTTGAAAGGAAATTTAAAAGCCAGGCTTTTTAGGCAAAACCAAGAACCAGAAGAATTAGAAAGTGGAAGCGATCTGAGTTTTCTTAAATAATTTACAGAAATACTAAAAGCAAAAAACCTCAAGCTTTCACTTGAGGTTTGATTTTAGAGCGGAAGACGAGGCTCGAACTCGCGACAACCAGCTTGGAAGGCTGGAGCTCTACCAACTGAGCTACTTCCGCATTACTACGGTGCAAATATAAGTAATAAGTTTTTTCAGTTGCAAGTTTTTTTTCAAAAAAAATGCAATCTTTTTTTCGCAAACTTTGCAGTGATGCGCTTTTTAGCCTCTAAAAGTTTTAGTATTAAAATGTTATATTTTCAATTCAATTAAAAAAATTTCAAAATAAAAATGCAAACGATAAAAGAAATACCCGCGCTAGAAACATTTTCGGTCCGACTTCCTGTTTTGAGGCCGGGAAAATCGATAGAAACTTGCCACTTTGAAGGCGATAATTTAGAAACAACAAAGCATTTCGGGTATTTTAATGATGAAAAATTAGCAGGCATTGCTTCATTATTTAAACACCCTACTCCTTTTTTCAAAGAAGAACAGCAATTTCAGCTGAGAGGTATGGCTGTATTGTCGGAATATCAAAAAAAAGGAATCGGAGAAATTTTGGTCAAGCATGCCGAAAAAGATGCTATCGAAAGAGGCGGAAAACTCATGTGGTTTAATGCTCGAGAAATAGCCGTACCCTTTTATAAAAAGTTAGGTTATGGAATTATCGGCGAGCCGTTCGACATTGAAGATATCGGAAAGCATTACGTCATGTATAAAAATCTGGATACGATATAAAGTTTATCCAAATTAGTTCGCAACTTGAAACTTTTTAAGTAATTTCACCAAAGAAGTCCCCTAAAGCTATTTTGGCCATGTATCGATTTGTTCTCATAACGACATTATTCTTGCTGCTAGTTTCCTGCAAAGAGAAAGAAATTGCATACGCTGAGCCTTCAAAAAAAGATGTTGCAAAAACAGCTGAGAATGCAATCAAGCGTTATGCAGTCGATTCTACCTATGTCGCAACTTTTGAAAACGATTCGCTTACTTCGTTTTATAAAATGAATGGCTTCCAGACTGTATGGAACACTCCAAAAAACAGGACGGTAATTATTGATGCGCTTTTAAGAGCCGATCAGGAAGGATTAGACCCTACAGAATATAATGTCAAAGATATGAATCGTTATGAAGAAAATATCACTGCATTAACCGACAAAGAAATTGCTGGCTATGATGTTTTGATGACGCTTTCTATCCAAAAATACCTCTGGCATTTAACACAAGGAAAACTAAATCCTCGAGAATTATACACCGATTGGGATCTCGCACAGAACAAGGCAGATATCAACCAGATGCTGACAACTGCGGCTAATGGAGATTATTTGCAAATCATTATCGAAAAGGCCAAACCGACTCATATCGTTTACAAGAAACTGAAAGACGCTCTGATTCTCATCAATACTTTCCCTACCGATACCTTAAAAAAAATTGAAATTGCGGTAAAATTAAAGGTCAATGATACCAGCTCTTCTTTGATAGACATCAAAAAAAGATTGATGTATTGGAGGGATTTAAAAGCCCCCGATTCTCTTACTTCACTTTATGATCTGGAAACAGCAAAGGCTATAAAACGATTCCAGCTTAGGCATGGACTAGCGGCAGACGGAGTAATTGGAAGCGGTACCGTTATGGCCTTGAATACTACAAAAAACACAAGAAAAGAACAGATTATTGCAAACCTTGAGCGCTGGAGATGGTTTCCGCGAGAAATGGGAGAACATTATATCATTGCCAATATTCCCGATTATAAGCTTCATACCGTTTTCAAGAACGATACGACGCGAACACACAATATCATTGTCGGGACTTCTAAAAGAAAGACGCCCATATTAAGTTCTAAGCTAAGCTATGCCGTTTTTAATCCAACATGGACTGTACCGCCGACTATTCTCAAAGAAGATATTATTCCTGCAACAACCAAAAATCGAAATTATCTGGCTAGCAAAAACATTACGGTCTATGACAAAAATGGAAAAGAAATAAGCGCTGCCAGCTGGAATCCAGAAAAAGCCTTAAATTACCGCTATGTCCAAAGTCCTGGAACCTATAATTCGTTAGGAATGGTAAAAATAATATTCCCAAACAATTTCACAGTTTACCTACATGACACAAACCATCGAGAGTATTTTGACAAGACAAACCGCTCGCTAAGTTCCGGATGCGTCCGCGTTCAAAATCCGTTAGAATTGACCGAGTATCTACTAGATGACAAAGCCAACTGGAGTCTTGAAAAAATTACGGAAACGCTAAAAAGAGAAAAAACACAAAGTGCTAAGATCAAAAATGAAATCTACATTTATCAGCTCTATTGGACCGCTTGGAGCCATGATAATATACTCCAGTTCAGGCCAGATATCTATACTTTAGACAGCGAACTGTATTCTAAATTACGAAATTAATTTGGTAGCTGCTTTGTAATTTGCCGTAGGATGGTAAATAAAAAGACAAGACTTATCTTTAATCACATTGATAACTTCTTTCGTAATTCCGACTGGCAATGCAGGACAACCTTGGCTTCTTCCTAATCTTCCATGGCTTTTTATAAAAGATTCTGCCACATAATCAGCACCGTGAATCACGACCGCTCTATTTCTAGCATTATCGTTGATCCCTTTTTCCAATCCGTCAAGACGAAGCGAAAGTCCATGTTTTCCTTGATATACTTCTCCTGTTGCATAAAATCCAAGACTGCTTTTGTTTGAAGAAGATGCATTTGAAAATTCTTTTGCAAACTCTTCACCAGTATTTCTTCCGTGAGCAACAAGCGAATTGTAAAGGATTGTGTTTGTAGACATGTCAATAATCCAAAGCCTTTTCGCATTGGATGACAAGCTAAAATCAACAATCGTCAGGATATTTTTTGTAATCAGTCCTTTTTCTTTCAGCTGGTAAAAACCTTGAAGCGCTTTAGAAAAGCTCTCCATTTTTGGTAAAGGAAGATTATTAGAATGCAGCGTGCTGTATATTTTTTCGGCTTTCATCGAAAAACTTGCTTCTGAAGTGGCTGCGATTAATTTTTCAGGTTCTGTAGGCTTGCTCACATTTGTTGAAAATGAAGCAATAAACAACATAAAGACGGGTAAAAACTTATAAATCATTGAAATTCTGATGGGTTAAATTGACTTGGGGAGCGCCAAAAGTATTAAAAAAAATTTACTCACAAAATTTATTATTCTTAAAATGAGGCATTTAACAAAAATAACCGTTTCTTAAAATTAATGTAACAGAGATACTAACGGAAAAAATTCAAAAATATTGTAAAGTAATTGTGTATCTATATTTTATGGCTATTTTTGTTACTCCAAACAAGCACTAATGGGCAAGCCTTTTTTATTGATTTTATTCTTTTTCTCAATCATTTTTACTTTTGATGCTTACGGTCAAAGAAAAAATTTGCAGACAAAATCAATTTCTGAAAGCATTACCATTGATGGAAAATTAAACGAATCCATCTGGAATAGTGCCGCTGTTGCTACCGATTTCTTAATGCTCGAGCCTGACAATGGAAGGCCAATAAGCTCCGAAAAAAAAACCGACGTCCGTATACTTTACAACAATGATGCCATTTATGTAGCCGCATTGCTTTATGACGACGACCCTAAAAAAATCCTGAAAGAAATGACCCAAAGAGATAATTTTGGGACAGCAGATCATTTTGGAATCTTTATCAACGGATTTAATGACGGCCAGCAAGATTTTCGATTTTTTGTAAGTGCTTCAGGCGTACAGATGGACTGCCTTGCTACCGAAGGCAACGAGGACTACAGCTGGGATGCTATTTGGGACAGTGAAGTTTCTATAACCGAGTTCGGCTGGGTCGTTGAAATGAAAATCCCTTATGCCGCCTTGCGTTTCTCTAATGCCGAAAAGCAGACTTGGGGCGCTAACTTTTATAGAGAAATCAAAAGAGACCGCCAAAAATATACTTGGAACTTGATTGACATGAAAATCGGGGCGACACTTCCGCAAACCGGACAGCTGGAAGGTATTGAAAATATAAAACCTCCTACTCGCCTTTTCTTTATCCCCTATTCTTCTTTTTATGTGGAAAACAGCGAAGAAGGAACCGACAACAAATTCAAAGCCGGAATGGACATCAAATACGGCATCAACGATTCGTTTACGCTGGATGCTATCTTGGTTCCCGACTTCGGTCAGACCAAGTACGACAATGTAGTATTAAATCTTGGTCCTTTTGAACAGCAATTCAATGAAAATCGTCCTTTTTTTACAGAAGGAACTGATCTTTTTAACAAAGGAGAATTATTGTACTCTAGAAGAATCGGCGGAAGCCCTTCGGTATACTTATCTTCAACCGACGAAAATATTATTGCCAGCAATCCGTCTTCTGTAAACCTCATCAATGCCGTAAAAGTCTCCGGAAGAACTTCAAAAGGATTAGGAATCGGAGTACTCAATGCTGTTACCGAAAAAACCTATGGCAACTTCAGAAATACCCAAACAAACGAGACAACAAAAGTAGTCGTAGAACCGCTAACCAATTATAATATCCTAGTTTTAGACCAACGGTTCAACCAAAATTCGTCGGTTGCACTTGTCAACACCAATGTAACACGCAATGGAGAATTTCGCGACGCGAACGTTTCTGCCGTAGTTTACGACCTAAATACCAAGAACAACAAATTCAACCTTACGGGCGATTTCAAATACAGCTACATCAACGAATATGGAGATAATGACAATCAAGAAGGCATCAATACAGCAATACAGATTGGAAAAAAAGGTGGCAAATGGAGGTATAATGCAGGAGGATCGTATGTTTCAAAAAAATACGATGCAAATGACTTGGGAATTACGTTCATAAACAATTTTCATGGTGTTTATACAAACATTGGATACCGAATCTTGAATCCAAATTCTCTTTTTAACACTTTCAAGATCAACACAAATTATTATGCCGAGTTTCAAAATACAACAGGCCGATTGCAGAAAGGAGAAATAAACATTGATTTTAACTCAACCAGCAGAAAAAACGACTATTATGCATTAGCAGTCTATATCAATCCGCTAGAAACCTATGATTTCTACGAGTCGAGGGTAGACGGACGATATGTAAATATCCCAAAGAACGTTTATTCTTCAATTTATTTCTCGTCGAATTACAACCGAAAATTTGCTCTAGACATAACACCTTATTGCACGATAACAAGCGAAAAAAATCGTGCTTCTTACGGCTTAAAAATAGCCCCGCGATACCGATTCAGCAACAGACTGCTGATGAATTACGTGATTGAGATTTACAACCAAAATAGCGACAGAGGCTGGGTTGCCTTTGACAATAACGACATTATTTTTGCAGAACGGGACCGAAGAACACTGACCAATGAGCTTGGGTTGAAATACGCTATGAATCCGAAAATGACTTTAAACCTAGCCGCTAGGCATTACTGGTCTTATGCAGAAAATAACCAATATTTAACACTTCAAAACGACGGAACGTTAGCATCAAATAGTACATTTACAGTAAATAAAAATTCGAATTTCAGCACTTGGAATTTTGACCTTTCCTATTCGTGGTGGTTTGCTCCCGGAAGCCAGATTTCTGTACTTTACAGAAACAACGCAACCGACTTTAGGACAGAAATCGACAGAAGGCTAGGAAATAATTTCAAGAATCTTTTTGACAACAACCTGAACAATATCTTCTCGATCAGCATCAGATATTTTATTGACTACAATTCGATTAAAAATAAATTTTAGATGAACAAGAAAGTAATCCTAATGATTTTGGATGGCTGGGGCAAATCTCCAGATCCGAAAGTTTCTGCAATTGACAATGCGAACACGCCTTTTATAGACAGCTTATATACACGATATGCAAATGCCCAGCTACGAACGGACGGACTGAATGTTGGTCTGCCAGAAGGCCAAATGGGAAACTCAGAAGTTGGACACATGAATCTTGGAGCCGGAAGGATTATCTATCAAGATTTGGCAAAAATAAATCTTGCTGTTGAAAATAAAACACTGGAACAAGAAAAAACATTGGTTGAAGCTTTTCAATACGCAAAACAAAACAACAAAAAAATACATCTTTTGGGCCTAGTTTCTGATGGCGGCGTTCACTCCCACATCAATCATCTAAAAGGTCTGATTGATGCTACGCAAGATTTCGGGCTAGAAAATGTTTTTGTCCATGCCTTTACCGATGGAAGAGATGTCGATCCAAAATCTGGAATATTCTTCATTTCGGCTTTAGAGAAACATATTGAAAATACGCCAGTAAAATTGGCCTCGATAATCGGACGCTATTACGCTATGGACCGAGACAGGCGTTGGGAAAGAGTAAAACGCGCTTACGACTTATTGGTCAACGGAATTGGAACTCATTCTCAAAATGCTGTCAGCAGCCTCCATGACAATTATGAAAAAAATATAACCGACGAGTTTATCGAACCTATAGTAATGGTCGATCAAAACGATAATCCCGTCGCAACAATCCAAAATGATGATGTCGTGATATTTTTCAATTTCAGGACAGACCGTGGAAGACAGTTGACTGAAGTTCTTACGCAGTTTGACTGTCATGAGCAAAACATGCACAAGCTGAACTTGTATTATGTTACGATGACCAACTATGATGATAGTTTTGTCGGAATGCATGTCATTTACGACAAAGATAATATCACCGAAACGCTTGGCGAAGTTTTAGAAAAGAACCATAAAAAACAGATCCGAATTGCGGAGACCGAAAAATATCCTCATGTGACATTTTTCTTCTCAGGAGGAAGAGAAGCTCCTTTTGTTGGTGAGACTCGAATCTTAAAAAATTCTCCAAAAGTTGCGACTTACGACTTGAAACCAGAAATGAGCGCTTATGAATTAGCTGAGGCTCTGGTTCCAGAATTAGAAAAAGAAGAAGTAGATTTTGTATGCCTGAATTTTGCCAACGGTGATATGGTCGGCCACACAGGCGTTATGGAAGCAGCTATAAAAGCTTGTGAAGCCGTTGACAAATGTGCCGAAAAAGTAATTACTGCCGCTTTGGAACACAATTACACGACCATTGTTATAGCTGATCATGGAAATTGCGAGACGATGATTAACCCAGATGGAAGTCCAAATACGGCACATACGACAAATCCGGTTCCGATTATTTTAGTTGATAAAGAGTTAAAACATATCAGCAATGGTGTTTTGGGAGACATTGCCCCAACCATTCTTGATCTGATGGGCATCAAAAAACCAGAAGCGATGACACAGCACTCTTTGCTATAATCAATTGCAAATAAGACATCTATACTAAAACAGCAAAATTTCATCCAAAAGTGAAGTTCTTGCTGTTTTTCTTTTGACATCAATTGTTAATTTACACATTTACAGCAGAATATTGTTACAAATTATCATCAATTAAAAATAAACTGATTATTTTCGCGTTGAAAACATTTAAATTTCACAACGTTGTTTCTTTTTTAATATGACATCATTGAACAGAACACTACTCTTCATTTTTCTTATTTTAGTAGAAATTGCCTATTCACAAGGCGGAGCTTCTTCTTGCGCAGAACTGCAAGCTAATTTTGAGCAATACCAATCTTGCGCAACAAGCATTCCTTTTGAAAACTCGACCAATAATGTTAGTGGTGAAGTTTTTAATACGACCTGTATCAGAGAGCCTTTTCAAGGTCCGACCTGGTTTTTCATGAAGATTAAGACGAGCGGTGATATCTTTTTACAGATTTCTCAAGTTGACAATTTCGGAATTCCTTCTGACGTAGATTTTGTATTATGGGGACCATTCAATAATTTGAATAATATCTGCAGCCAATTGGACTTATCGAAAGAAGTGGATTGTAGCTGGCTACCAGATGGAACAGAAAATGTAGCATTGCCAAATGCAGTTGCCGGACAATTATACATACTTTTAGTAGACAATTATTCTAATACGCCAGGCCAGATAACCATCACCCAAACTGGAGGCGATGGAAGTTCCGACTGCAGCTTTCTTTCTTCTGTCAAGATAAAAGACAATGCAGGAAATGACATCACGCAGTTCAATTATTGCCAACCAGCGACTAAAGACCTTGTTGCTACTATCGATGTTACAGATTTCCCTGGAAATGTCGCTGATTTACGATTTAACTACAAATGGTATAAAGACGGAATCTTGATTTCTACGATAGCAAATTCGCTTTCTAGCACCAATACCTTAACCGTTTCGGAAAGCGGCACCTATAAAGTCGAGACAACAGCTTACGACAGCACAGATCCGACAGTAGACCTCAATACGCTAGAAGTAAGCGATGCCGAAATTGCACTGAAATTCTTTATTGCTCCAAACATGACATTGCAAAACACCAATACGCAATGCTTGAGCAGTACACCCGTTTTGCAAACGGTTGACAATAATACGGTTGCTCAGACTTATACCTATGAATGGTTCCGAAATGGAGCTTCTATTACTGGAGCTATCGGCTCTACCTTCACTCCTACTTTGGCAGGAAATTATTTTGTGAGAATTTCAAATGACGGCTGTTCTCCTGTTGATTCAAATGTGATTACTATTTATGAATCCCCTCAAGTTTCGATATCAGACAATCAGACCATCTGTGAGAATACTACTTATCAAATAACATCGGTTATTGCAAACAGCGCCAATCTTACAAGTATGACGTATCAGTGGTACAAAGACGGCAATCCGATTGCTGGTGCTACTTCAGCAACCTATACTATTTCTGTTGCAAATCAAAATCCGAATACGACTTCTGCCTATGTTTTAGAAGTTACGGAACAAGGATTATGCATGACCGCTTCGAATTCAGTATCCATAACAATGAATGCGAAGCCAAGCTTAAGCACGACTCCTGTCCTGCTCCAGCAATGCGATTATATTTCACCAAACAATGACGGAATAGCTACCGTAAACCTGACTCAAGCCTACAACAGCATCACGAACGGAGCTACTGGATTGACCTTAAGCTACTTTTTAGATGCAGGACTGACACAGCCTATAACTAATCCTAATGTATTTACAAATACACTTCCATTTGCCCAAAATATTTACGTTACAGGAGTATATCCTGCTCAAACGCCAATATGCACATCGAATGTGGCAATTATCAATCTGGTCATAAACCCGACAAGCGTTGCGGCCTATACCAATAGGGCTCCTGTATGTCCTGAATTAAACACAAACTACGGGCTGATTGATTTTGATTCGCAAAGAACCATCATAAAAAATACGTTCTTCCCTACAACGAATGTTAATATTGCTTTTTACAGTAATGAAATTGATGCCTCTATCGAAGCAAATGAGCTGACAAATTCATCGCAACTACCAATAGGGATTTCAACCATCTATACCAGAGTAGAAACAAATAACAATTGTGCAGGAATTGGGACTTTTACTGTTGAAGTATATAGCACCCCTGCTCGAAATGCAATAACCCCTATCAATGCTTGCCAAACAGAAACCATAATTTTGTCTAGCAAAGACATTGAAATACTGACAGGACAGAATCCTACAGTAAGCGTTACCTATTTCAATACATTTGATAATGATCGAGACAATATCAGCGCTATAAACAAAAACACGCCTCTGCCATTAACTGTAGGAACCAAAACAATCTTTGTGAGATTATTTGATACAGCAACACAATGTTTCTCCATAGCCGATTTTAATATAAACGTATTTGCAAATCCAGTAATAACTGCTCCTGATCCGATCACAATGTGCGGTACAACAACAGCCGATTTTAACCTTGACGGAAGGATTACACAAATTACTTCGGGCAATACCAACTATCAGGTATTCTTTTATGAAACACTAGCCGACTTAGCAACAGATACTCGTATACCTGTCACAAACGCCTACAATTCGGCCTCAAAAACAATCTATATAAAAGTTATTGACCCTACAAACAACGGCTGTTCAGCAACAACTTCATTGCAATTGAGAGTTGTGGGAAGTCCTGGCAATACTGTCAATCCTGATATCCTTCAAGCGTGTGATGATAGCGGATTTTATAGTTTCGACTTGACCCAAAGACAAGGTCAGATGGCAGGAACGACTCCTTTGAATACCATTCAATTCCGATACTATACCGATGAGACGGAAGCCTTGGCCAACTCCAATACTACTATTCCTGTGCCTAGTGCTTTCACTAACAGAACAGCAGGTTATCAAAAAATTTATGCGCGATTGAACAGCACCGTAAACATTGACAGCGAAAGCGGAATCGCTTGCTTCAAGATACTCGAATTAGAATTGTTCGTAAGGCCGCTGCCTGCAAATAATCTTCAGCCGCAACCCTATAGAATCTGTATCGACATTCGGAACAATGTGATCAATCCGGCATTTATTGATACGCAATTGTCAGAAACCGACTATGATTTTGTCTGGTATAATGGGTCAGACGCGAATCCATCAAACGAAATTTCGTCTGAAACAACAAGCACTTTTTCTACATCAGTACCTGGAAATTATTCTGTTAAAATCACGAATACAACCAACACGGCTCTGTGTTCTAGAATAATAAATTTCACGGTGAGGAACACATTAATTCCTTTTTCAATCCTAGGAGATCCAGCGGAGCAAATTACTTTCGAGTCGGATAGCAAGGTTACTGCAATTGTTACGCCGCAATCGCCCGATTTTCAATACATGATCGATGACAACGGCTGGCAAGACAGCAATGTATTCCATAATATCAAAGAAGGCATCCATATTCTGAAAGTCAGAAACCGTTTTGGCTGTGGTGAAATCAGCACACGAATCGTAATCGTCGATTACCCTAAATACTTTACACCAAACGGTGACGGATTTAACGATACCTGGAACATCGGCGGAAGGACTTCGCTAGACATTTCCAACATTTATATTTTTGACCGTTATGGTAAAATCTTGACAGACCTTCGCGTAAATGGCATCGGCTGGGACGGTATGTATAACGGACATCCGCTTCCATCAGATGATTACTGGTTCAAAATACTTTACGAAAAAGACGGAGTAAAAAAAGAATTCAAGAGTCACTTTACCTTGAAAAGATAAAACCACAAAAAGCTGTCTCTTATGGAGGCAGCTTTTTTATTTGGCCTAATTCGCATAAAAATAGTACTTTTGCAAACTGATAAATTCAAATTTATGATTATCCAAAAAACTAGAGAAGAAATTGAATTGATGCGTGAAAGTGCTCTTTTAGTTTCAAAGACATTAGGCATGATTGCCGCAGAAATCAAGCCCGGAATCACGACTTTGCATCTGGACAAATTAGCAGAAGAATTTATTCGCGACCATGATGCCGTTCCAGGTTTTTTGGGTCTTTATGGCTGTCCGTCTTCCATCTTGACTAGCGTTAACGATCAAGTTGTTCACGGCTTACCGACAAATACTATAATTGAAGAAGGCGATATTGTTTCTGTGGATTGCGGTGTTTTAAAGAATGAATATTATGGCGACCATGCCTATACTTTTGAAATTGGTGATGTGGCTCCAGAAACTAAAAAACTGCTTCAAATTACCAAAGAATCACTGTATGTAGGAATAAGAGAATTCAAGATGGGAAACCGTGTTGAAGACGTAGGAAATGCTATCCAAAAATATACCGAAGCTCATGGTTATGGAGTAGTTCGTGAATTGGTAGGACACGGTCTTGGCAAAAAAATGCACGAAGATCCAGAAATGCCGAATTACGGTAAACGCGGACGCGGAAAATTATTTGTAGAAGGAATGGTTGTGGCTATTGAGCCAATGATCAATCTGGGCACAAAAAATATCAAACAGCTAAAAGACGGCTGGACAATCGTTACTGCCGATAGAAAACCGAGTGCCCATTTCGAGCATGACGTGGCTTTGGTCAACGGAAAACCGGAACTGCTTTCGACTTTTTCTTATATCTACAAAGCATTAGGAATTGAAAGCAATGAAGAAAACGAATTCAGAAGTCAGCCTTTGGTACTTTCCTAATGAAAAAAATTTTCAGATTTGTCTTAAATACGATTCCGAGGCCGATATTGATTCGCCTTAGCTATGTTATACGCCCTGTCCTTGCCTTTGCTTTGAAAGGAAAAAAATATACGGATCCGATTGACGGACGAAGCTTTAAAAAGTTTCTACCGTATGGCTATGGGACGCAGCGAAACAATGTACTTTCTCCAAGCACTTTATCTTTAGAAAGGCATCGTCTGCTTTGGCTATACTTAAAAAACGAAACTGATTTTTTTACGGCTCCGAAAAAAGTGCTGCATTTTGCTCCAGAACAGGCATTTTATAAAATCTTCAGAAACCAAAAAAATCTGGATTATACGACAACTGATTTGCTGTCGCCATTGGCCGATGTAAAAGCAGACATCTGTAATTTGCCTTTTGAAGATAATTCATACGATGTCATTTTGTGCAACCACGTTTTGGAACATATCCCAGACGACACCAAAGCCATGCAAGAATTATACAGGGTATTAAAACCTGGCGGAATGGGCATTTTTCAAATTCCGCAAGACCTAAAAAGAGAAACTACTTTTGAAGACAATTCGATTACTGATCAAAAAGAGCGTGCTAAAATTTTCGGACAATATGACCACGTTCGCGTGTATGGAAGGGATTATTTCGATAAACTAAGAAGCATTGGCTTTACCGTTATCGAAGAAGATTATACTAAAAAATTAGGCTCCGAGCTCGTAGAACAGTATTGTTTAGCCAACGGAGAAATCATTCCGGTCTGCTATAAATAACGAAATTTAAAATAAAAAAGCCTGATGAAATTCATCAGGCTTTTTACATTATTGTTTATTTCTAATTAGCTTTTTTCTGGCATCAAGATACCTACTACCTTATCTTTTGTAAGGTATTTTTTAGCTACATCTTGGATGTCTTTCGCCGTGATGGCATTGATTTTCTCCTCCACTTTCAAGATATCTTCTGGACTTGTTCCATTCGTGTAAGAACGGTTGAAATTTGTCAGCCAATACCTGTTTTCTTTGATGTCTTTTTTATAATCCAAAAGTTCTGCCTCTTTGAATTTCGTAACATCAGCAGCTTGAGGACCGTTGTCGATTATTTTTTGCAACTCTCTCAAAGCCGAAGCTGTCAATTTCTCTGCATTGTCTGGACCGCAAGGGAAACCAATCGTAAAGTTATAAGCTCCGTTTGGCACTTTGCTCATGCTTCCTCTAGCGCTGATTCCATAAACACCGCTTTCATTTTCTCTTAGCTCTTCAATCAGTTTGATTGTCAACACTTCGCCAAGAGCCTGCATTGCCAAGGCTTCTTTTGGACTGTATTGTGCATCGCCATAGAACATAATCGAAACTGTACTTTTTGGATCAGTACCTTTGTTTACAATTTTCTTATGTTCACCTTTAAGCATTCTGTAGCCTAAGTCGATTGCTTTTTCTTTCTTGTCGCTAGATGGCAAAGCCGCCAAATATTTAGCTGAATATTCTTCGATTTTTTTATCGTCAATGTTTCCTACAAAGAAAAATTCGAAATCGGCAGCATTCGCAAAACGCTCTTTATATTTATTGTATGCTACTTGATAATCTGTAAATTCCCATGCTTTTTCATCAGGAATCATTCCAAAGAATCTAGGATTTTCTTTAAGCAGGTAGCCATACAATTCTTGTTGGAAATAGAATCCTGGCTGCGATGCCATGTTTTTGAAAAAACCTGATTGTTTTTGCTTGTAGCCTTCAAAAGCGTCCTTGTCAAAATTCAAGTCAGTGATATACCCAACCATCATCTGGAATAGGTATTCCAAATCTTTTGGCGTAGCGCTTCCTCTAAGACCTTCTGTAGTATTACCGATGTATGGATTTACGCTGGCTACTTTCCCAGACATGAATTTATTGATATCATTCTCTTTTAATCCAGAGAAACCAGCCTGAGTCAAACCTCCGTTGGCAAACTGTACTTTTTTAAGCTCTTCGTTCGAGTACAAGTTCGTACCTCCAAAACTGATGGCTTCCATTAAGATTTCATCGTTTTTGAAGTCGGTTTTCTTATAAGTCACTTTTGCTCCGTTAGAAAGGAATAAAGTTGTCGTTCCGATTTTGTCGTTTTTCTCTTTTTTTACGATGCTTCCCGGTTTTAGTTCCTTTCTCAAAAGGCTAGAAGCAATTTCTGTATCTTTATAAGGAGTAATGTCAGCGTCGTTTACTTTTAAAGTGTTTAACACTTCTTGTTCCGTCGGTTTTTTCAATCCGTCTTTTTCAGGACCCGTAAGGATTACGACTCTATTGTCTTCTTTGATATAATCTTTAACCAGACCATTTACATCTTTCAACTCAATACCTGGCAATATTTTTTTCATGGCATTAAATGTCCACTCAATTCCAGGTGTTGGCTCTTTTTCTAGGAAATGCGACTGATACTCGCCTACAAATTCTCTAGAATCTGTTTTGTCTCTGTCGTTATACGCAGATTCTGTATTCGCTAAAAACTCAGATTTTGCTCTATCTAGCTCGCCTTGCGTGAAGCCGTATTTTTTTGCTCTTTCGTTTTCTGTCACCAACACTTTTAAAGCTTCCAATTGCTTGTCTTCTTGCGACATTGCAAATGATTGGTATGCTTCTTTTGTTCGGGCCCACGTGCCTCCATGATACGAATAGCCATAGGTAAATGGCGGAGTTGGTGAGTTGGTAAGCTCGTTCAATCTGTTGTTGATCATTGTAGAATACAATCCTTCAACCAAAGATTTTCTAAAATCATTGACATTTACAATCGGTTTTGGCGTATCGTAGTCTTTATAAACCAACTGAACTTGCGCTGCCGAAGCTTCTTTATCGCTCTCAACGGCTACAAAAGTTTCTTTGTGGTTCGGAACATCATACACTTTTCTAGGTCTTTCGTTTTTAGGATTTTTATACGAAGCGAAATGCTCCTTAATTTTTTTCTCCATAGCCGCCACATCGATGTCTCCAACCACAATAACGCTCATCAGGTTCGGACGGTACCAATCTTTATAGAAACTTACCAGCTTATCATATTTGAAGTTTTCAAGGATTTCTTTCTTACCGATCGGAAGACGTTCCGCGTAATGCGAGTTGTACATCATTTTCGGCATATAACGTCCCATCATTCTTTTACCCGCTCCTAAACCGATACGATATTCTTCTAAAACAACCCCACGTTCTTTGTCAATTTCTTCTGGAGTAAGAACAGCATTGAAGGCCCAATCTTCGATAATTTGGAACCCTTTTTCAAGTTTTTCAGGATCATCAGATGGAATCGGAAGGAAATAAACGGTTTCGTCAAAACTGGTATAAGCATTTAAATGCTGTCCGAACTTAACGCCGATACTTTGCAGATAATCTACCAATTTATTTTTCGGGAAACGCTTTGTTCCGTTAAAGCACATATGTTCCATGAAATGCGCAAGACCTTGCTGGTCGTCGTTTTCAAGGATAGAACCGGCATTAATGACAAGCCTTAAATCTACTTTGTTTTCAGGCTTTGCATTTTTTTTGATGTAATACGTCAATCCGTTCTCCAATTTTCCTGTTTTCACAGTGGAGTCAAAAGGAACGGGACTGTCGCCTTTAAGTTCTTGTGCAAAAATCGACATTGGAAATGCCAGTAAAAGCACAAATAGTTTGTTGTAATGTTTCATTTGGTTGCTATTTTTGTTGTTATAAAACTAAAGTTATAACTACAAATAAAACTATTTATTATAAAACATTTAACAGAAAATACGCACCTTTTTCTTATCTTATTAAAATTATTTTAATTATTCCTTAACACCCTCAATGTTTGGCATAATTCTCGTACAATTTATTATCATTATATTTGTTATTATAAATCCGATAAAATCTACTTTAAAGATGAATAAGAATTATTTTATTGTTTTGCTGGCCTGCTTATTTTGTAGCGTAAGTAAAGCACAAGTCCAAACAGAAATTGCTCCTCCTTTCAATATAAAAACAGTTTCATTTGTTCAAAACGGACAAAATGTAATTCCAATATTCAGTCTTCAAGATGGATTTCAGCTTCAATTTGACGATTTATACGGCAACGAGGCCAACTATTATTATGAGATCGTTCACTGTGACTATAACTGGACGCCTTCTCAACTTGTAAAAAGCGAGTATATTCAAGGATTCGACAACCAAAGAATTCAAGATTATGAAAATTCTTTTAATACGTTGCAACTTTACTCTCACTACAGATTGTCATTCCCAAATAAATTCACACAATTTAGGGTGAGCGGCAATTACATGATCAAAATTTTAAACGAAGACAAAGATGTCGTCTTTTCTAGAAAACTCATTTTATATGAAGATTTGGTTTCCGTTCCATTACAGATCAAAAGAGCCAGAGATGTCCGCGACATCAATTATATGCACAATTTAGATTTCGCAATAAAGTCAAATGCCATCACTTTTGTCAATCCGTTGCAAAGCGTAAAAGTCATGCTCTTGCAGAACGGGCAGTTTAACGAAGCTATCTACAATATCAAACCGCAATACACAATCGGTAATGACCTGATTTATAAATACGATAAAGAGACCCAGTTTTGGGGAGGCAACGAATTTTTATATTTTGACAATAAGGAAATCCGATCGCCGGTAAACAACATCAGTTATGTACAAGCAAAAGATTTGTATGAGCCGCACCTCTACGCCAACAAAGCAAGAGCGAGCCAAGTATATACTTTCAATCCTGACGTAAACGGAAACTTCGTGGTCCGTAATCTGAACGCACAAAACAATGAAGTAGAAGCTGATTACGCGTGGGTATTTTTCACGTTAGATGCACCTAATTATTTCGGCAAGAATAATATATACATCAATGGCATGTTTAACAATTATGCTTTGAATGACGAAAATCGTATGGATTTTAATACAAAAACAGGATTGTATGAAAAAGCAATTGTTATCAAGCAAGGCTTTACGAACTTCCAGTATGTCATTGCAGACAAAACAGGCAAGATTGATCATGCCAATGCAATTGACGGAAATTTTTACCAAACGGAGAACAACTATCAGGTAATTGTTTATTACAGAGGCATGAATGAAAGGTATGATAAAGTAATCGGAAGAGGAATCGCTAATTCTGAAAACATTATCAACTAAAATGCTAAAAAACTGTTTTTAAAACCATTAAGCAAAATTTAATAGCAAAAACAGCCATCCAATAGTATAAATTTGTAATTTTGAAACATTATTAGCAATTTATGGTTACGCAAATAACTCGAGGCATTAAAATTTCTGTCCTGACTAGTTTTGAAGGAACGTACTTCAAGAACTACAAGATTCACTTTGCCTTTAGTTATGAAATCACGATTGAAAACCATAGCAAAGATTCTGTACAGCTCATGTCCCGCCACTGGGAAATTTTTGATTCTTTAAATAACAAAGAATTCGTCGATGGCGAAGGTGTGATCGGCAAAAAGCCTGTATTAAAACCAGGAGAATCCCATACGTATAGCTCTGGCTGTCTTCTTTCATCGCCTTTTGGCGCTATGAAAGGCTATTTCAACATGATCAATTTCACATCGACAAGAAACTTTAGAGTGATTGTTCCTACTTTCAGATTAAGCGCTCCTTTTGCGTTGAATTAATCTTAAAAATTCTAGCCCTTTCATCTTGCTTAGTCGGCATAAGCTGTTTCATTCAATAAAAATTACATTATTGTTATTGAAATGGTAATTCTTTCTATAATCCCTATTCATTTCGTATCTTTGCCACGCAAAAATTTGATATTATTAAATATAAAAACAAATCAGTATGCCAAAAGGAATTTACAATGTTCCGAGAGCTATTAACGAACCTGTTAAGTCGTATGCTCCAGGAAGTCCAGAAAGAGAACAAGTTTTAAAAACGTATAAAGAATTATATAATTCAACTGTCGATATCCCTTTATTTATCGGTGATGAAGAAATCAAAACGGGAGATACAAAAAGATTATTTCCGCCGTTTGACCATCAGCATAATTTAGGTCAATACCATCAAGCGGACAAGCCTTTGGTAGAAAAAGCGATTTCATCTGCTTTGAAAGCTCGTGAAAAATGGGCTACCATGCCATGGGAACATAGAGCGGCGATATTTTTAAAAGCAGCTGAATTATTAGCCGGACCTTATCGCGCTAAGATCAATGCTGCAACTATGATTGCTCAAGGAAAAACGGTTCACCAAGCAGAAATTGATTCGGCTTGCGAGTTTATCGATTTTTTGCGTTTCAACGTACAGTTCATGACTGAAATTTATGCACAACAACCTGTTTCTTCCGAAGGAATTTGGAACCGCTTAGAGCACCGTCCGTTAGAAGGTTTTGTGTATGCGGTTACTCCGTTCAACTTTACTGCAATTTCAGGAAACTTGCCATCTTGCGTTGCCTTGATGGGTAATGTTGTGGTTTGGAAACCTTCTGCAACTCAAGTATATTCTGCGAATGTAATCATGGAAGTCTTCCAAAAAGCGGGATTGCCAAAAGGGGTTATCAATATGGTCAATGGAGATTCTGCCATGATTACAGATACGCTTTTGGAAAGCCCAGATTTCGCTGGAATCCACTTTACAGGCTCAACTGGAGTTTTCAACAGTATGTGGGCAAAAATTGGACAGAACATCAGCAAATACAAAACCTATCCAAGAATCGTCGGAGAAACCGGAGGAAAAGATTTCGTTTGGGCACATCCGTCATCCAATCCGATTGAAGTAGCTACTGCCCTGTCTCGCGGTGCTTTTGAATACCAAGGACAAAAATGTTCTGCGGCTTCAAGAGCCTATATTCCTGCTTCTATATGGAGTGCTGTAAAAGAACGCGTTGTAGCCGACATCAAATCGTTTAAAATGGGTTCACCAGAAGACACAACAAACTTTGTTTCTGCCGTAATTACAGAAGCATCATTTGATAAATTAGCGAAAGCAATTGACGATGCAAAAGCCTCTTCAGAAGCAGAAGTTATTGTTGGCGGCGGTTATGACAAATCAAAAGGATGGTTTATCGAGCCTACGATTATCGTTACTACAAATCCGAAATACGACACAATGTCGACCGAATTATTCGGTCCTGTCTTAACAATATATGTTTACGAAGATGCCAAATGGGAAGAGTCGTTAAAATTAGTTGACGAAACTTCAATCTATGCTTTGACAGGTGCCATCTTCTCTCAAGACCGCTACGCTATTGACTTTGCCGCAAAAGCTTTGGTTAATGCCGCCGGAAACTTCTACATCAACGACAAGCCGACTGGAGCTGTAGTTGGCCAACAGCCATTTGGTGGCGCAAGAGCTTCGGGAACAAACGACAAAGCGGGCTCTATCCTGAATTTGCTTCGTTGGGTTTCTCCAAGAACCATCAAAGAAACTTTTATTCCTGCGACGGATTACAGATATCCTTTTCTTGGGGAATAAATAAGTCATAAAGTTTGAAAGTCGAAAGCTGTAAAGACTTTTGATTGTAAATAAAAAAGGCCGAATCTAGATTTAGATTCGGCCTTTTTACTTTATGACTTTCGACTTTTACACTTTAAACTTCAACGGTAAATGAACCACCTTTTTAGTCTCGAAAAATTCATTATCGAAAAAATCGGCAATGTTGTATTCTGTGGCTTTTGGAAAATCTTTCAACTCTTCGGTCAGGTCGCCTCCTTTGAGGTATAAGATTCCATTTTTGAGTTCGTGTTTTTGCTGTTTTTTGATTTTTGATTTTACCCAAGACACGAAATCAGGCATATTAGTCACGGCGCGGCTTACGATGAAATCAAAATCGCCTTTGACATTTTCGGCACGAATTTGTTCCGCTTTTACATTTTTCAGTTCTAAAGCCTCGGCAACAGCCTGAACCACTTTTATTTTTTTCGCAATAACATCAATCAGGTAAAATCGAGTTTCGGGAAACAAGATAGCCAAGGGAATTCCAGGAAAACCACCGCCAGTCCCTACATCCAAGACATACGTTCCAGGATCAAATTCTTGAATTTTTGCAATTGCCAGTGAATGAAGCACGTGTTTCGTATATAATTCGTCGATATCCTTGCGGGAAATCACGTTGATTTTAGCGTTCCAATCATGATATAATTCCTCTAATTTCTGAAACTGTTGCTTCTGAATATCAGACAGATTAGGGAAATATTTTAGAATTTCTTCCATTTTAAAAATTTTCACAAAAGTAATCATTTTCAAATTGAAATTTTTTAGGTTTTTATCCGTTTACATTATTAAGAATATTTACCTTTGAAAACTTATTTTGATTAATTATAAATTATATATGAATACCACAATTCCAACATTTTCCAAACAAGACAGCCTAAAATTCTTCAGGACTCTAAATACGCGTGTCAATAATTATTTCAAAGAAAATAATATCAAGAAGACCGGGAACTGGAAATTGCACTTAAAAGCAGTCGTAATGTTTACGATTTTCCTGACGCCTTATTTCTTGATCCTGACTTTAGACATGCCGTTTTGGGTAATGTTGCTTTTGTCTATCGTAATCGGCATTGGAATGGCAGGCGTCGGAATGAATGTAATGCATGACGGAAATCATGGCTCTTACTCCAACAAATCATGGCTGAATAAGTTCATGGGAGGCAGCATTTATATCTTGGCCGGAAATGTTTACAACTGGCAAGTACAGCATAATGTACTTCACCACACCTACACTAACATTCACGGACATGATGAAGATTTAGATGCTGGACGAATTATCCGATTTACGCAAGAAGCAAAATGGCACAAATTCCATAAATTTCAACACTACTACTCCGTTTTTCTTTACGGATTATTGACTTTCAACTGGGCAATCACAACCGATTTCAAACAGATGAAAAGCTACCTAAAAAGAAAACTTTCTTACGGAGAACCGCAAAGTCCGGCGAAATTATGGACCGTTTTAGTTATTACAAAAGTCATCTACGTTTCAATCTGGCTGGTACTTCCTATGATTTTAGGAATCACATGGTGGAAAGTAGTACTAGGATTTTTGGTAATGCACTACACTGCAGGTTTGATCTTGAGCATCGTTTTCCAATTGGCACACGTTGTTGATGAAACGACAAACCCTGTTCCGAATGAAGAAGGAGAAATCGAAAATACTTGGGCCATTCACCAATTGTATACTACAGCGAATTTCGCTCCAAAAAATAAGATTGTCAACTGGTTTACTGGAGGATTGAATCATCAGATCGAGCATCATATTTTCCCTCACATCAGCCATGTCCATTATGGAAAAATTGCTGAAATTGTAAAACAGACAGCAAAAGAGTGCAATCTTCCTTATCATGAATTTAAGACAATGCGTAGCGCGGTTGTAGCTCATTTCAAGCATCTGAAAGAACTAGGGCAAAATCCTGCCATCGCATAATTAACTACAATACACACAAACAACAAGTTTTTCCATGAATCATTTATCGGATAGAATTAACAAATTATCAACTTCACAAACCTTGGCAATGGCGGCATTGGCAAGAGAATTAAAAGCACAAGGAAAAGACATTATCAGCTTAAGCTTAGGAGAACCGGATTTCAACACGCCGGATTTTATCAAAGAAGCCGCAAAAAAAGCAATCGACGAAAACTACAGCACTTATTCACCTGTAGACGGTTATGTAGAGCTAAAAGAAGCCATCTGCAGAAAATTCAAAAGAGACAATAACCTTGACTATACGCCAGCAAACATTGTTGTTTCCACTGGTGCCAAGCAATCTTTATACAATGTCGCACAAGTAATGCTTAATGAGGGCGATGAAGTAATTCTTCCTGCTCCTTATTGGGTAAGTTATTACGAAATCATAAAAATGTCAGGTGGTATTCCGGTTGAAGTACCGACTTCTGTAGAAAGCGACTTCAAGATTACGCCAGAACAGTTAGAAAAAGCCATTACGCCAAAAACAAAAATGATCTGGTACAGCTCTCCTTGCAATCCGAGCGGTTCTGTTTACAGCCGTGAAGAATTGACAGCATTGGCGAAAGTATTAGAAAAATATCCAAATATTTTTGTAGTCGCTGACGAAATTTACGAGCATATCAACTTTTCAGGAACATTCTGTAGCGTTGCTTCTATCCCAGGAATGTTTGACAGAACTATAACGGTAAACGGTGTTGCTAAAGCTTTCGCTATGACTGGGTGGAGAATCGGTTACATCGGCGCTCCAGAATTCATCGCAAAAGCCTGTACAAAAATGCAAGGACAAGTAACCAGCGGTGCGAATTCAATCGCGCAAAGAGCTACGATTACTGCTGTTGATGCCGACCCAAGCGTATTAAACGATATGGTGGCTGCTTTCAAAGGCCGTAGAGATTTAGTTGTTGGATTGATTAAAGACATTCCTGGATTGAAACTCAATGTTCCAGAAGGTGCTTTTTATGTTTTCCCTGATGTTTCTTCCTATTTCGGAAAAACATTAAGAGGAACTGAAATCAAAAATGCAGATGACTTTTCTATGTATCTTTTGGCAGAAGCAAATGTTGCTACTGTAACAGGAGATGCTTTCGGAAATCCGAACTGTATTCGCTTCTCTTACGCAACAAGCGAAGAATTGCTGACAGAAGCCTTACGAAGAATCAAAGAAGCTTTAGCTTAAAACAAATACGCCTCAAGGAAACTTGGGGCTTTTTTAATCTACAACTCCAACCCTGTCAGAGTTTTAAACTCTGACAGGGTCATATAAAAAGATACGAATGTCAAAAATACTATTACTCGGTTCCGGAGAATTAGGAAAAGAATTTACAATCGCCGCACAACGCATCGGACAGACCATAATTGCTGTCGATAGTTATGAAAATGCCCCTGCCATGCAGGTTGCTCATAGTTTTGAAGTCATCAACATGCTGGATGGCGACGCTTTAGATAAAATCGTCGCAAAGCACCAACCTGACTTTATTGTTCCTGAAATTGAAGCCATCCGTACCGAACGTTTTTACGAGTATGAAAAGCAAGGCATTACTGTTGTTCCTTCTGCGAAAGCAGCGAATTTTACAATGAACCGAAAAGCAATACGCGACTTGGCAGCAAAAGAACTAGGATTAAAAACAGCCAATTACAGATATGCTACCTCATCCGAAGAATTACAGAAAGCAGTAAAAGAAGTCGGGATTCCTTGTGTTGTAAAACCATTAATGTCGTCTTCGGGCAAAGGACAATCCACAATCAAGATTCCGGATGATATTGAAAAAGCGTGGAATTATGCTGTAGAAGGCTCACGTGGCGATGTCGTGGAAGTCATCGTGGAAGCTTTTGTAAAATTCAATTCTGAAATTACCTTATTAACGATTACCCAAAATAACAATCCGACGCTTTTTTGCGCTCCAATCGGACATAGACAAGAACGTGGCGATTACCAAGAAAGTTGGCAACCTGCACGAATTTCGGACAAAGATTTATTTGAAGCGCAAGACATGGCTGAAAAAGTAACCGAAGCTTTAGGCGGCGCCGGACTTTTTGGTGTGGAATTTTTCTTGGCTGATGACGGCGTCTATTTCTCGGAACTATCTCCAAGACCACACGATACTGGAATGGTAACTTTGGCTGGAACGCAAAATTTCAACGAATTCGAATTACATCTGCGTGCCATCTTAAGCTTGCCTATTTTTGAAATAAAACTCGAAAAAGCAGGTGCTAGTGCCGTAATTCTGGCTTCAAAAGAAGGTTCTAATCCGAATTATGAAGGTTTGGAAAAAATTGCTAGCCTTGCAAAAACAGATTTCAGAATCTTTGGCAAGCCGACAACAAGACCGTATCGCAGAATGGCTGTCGCACTGACCAACGACACTTTAGAAACTCCTATTGAAGAAATAGTTGAAAGAGCACAAAATGCTGCTAGATTAGTAACCATAAAATAATCGAGATATGAAAAACATAATTGCAATTGCCTTCTTGTTTTTGGCTTTCTCAGCGAATGCGCAAGACTCAAAATCAAAACAGAAAAAAACAGAGCCAAAACCGCAAGTAGTTGAAGCTTCATGCGGCCAATGCCAATTCGGAATGAAAGGACACGGCTGTGATTTGGCGGTACGAATTGACGGAAAGCCTTATTTTGTAGACGGCACTGGAATTGACGACCATGGTGATTCTCATGCTGGCGATGGATTTTGTTCCAAAATCAGAAAAGCAGAAGTCGTGGGCGAAGTTAAAAACAATCGTTTTGTAGCTACTTCTTTCAAATTACTTTCTGAAAAACCTAAAGGAAAATAGTCCTAAATTATTACATGAAAAAGCGCTTGAAATTCAAGCGCTTTTTAGTTACATCTTATTTTTTATTTCCGATGTTCTTGTTGTCGAAACTCGAGACATCTATTACTTCCTCCAAATCTACATCGAAAGAAATACTGATAGAATCTCCAATTGCCGTTACAGGCAATTCGTTAGACAACTGCGAAGATCCCACAAAAATATTCGGATAATCTTTTACTGTAAAATAGTAGAAACTATTGCCGTTTTTGACATCGTTTTCGATTCTTGTCACTATAGTTTTCAAACTTTTTTTGCTAGTTACACTTTCCGGATTGATACCATTATCGGCCATGTTATACACATTTTTATAAGCCATAAGCGTTTCCCGCATTGTATTTCCAACGCCAACAATCGTATAATCGTTTATGGAAACCATGGCAAACATTTTTACCAAACCGCCATCGTCTTTCAAGGTCATTACATAAGTCGGTATGTTGTTAATCACATACGGAATAGGCAACGAAGCATGGTATCCTTTTTCTTGGACTTTTCCTTCTGCAGAACTTTGGGCCGCATATTCAGTGGCACCACTTTGCTTGTAATAAGTAGTTTCTTTGGTTCTTGTATCTACCAAAACAAATCCTACAGTCGATTCTTCTTTACCAACAGAAGACAATCCTGTGTACCAATAGGATTTATGATTTTCGCCATACACAAGGGTCAATCCTTCGGTGGTTTGGAGCTTATTTTCATTCGAAAAATTCCAAAATCCATGAACATATTCTCCCCAATCATTTAGCTGTTCTTCGATAAAACTTATCGGCTGAATCCTGTCTACCCAAAGCGGCGTATTATTAATATCGTATTCTTTAATTTCTCCGGTCTGGGCATCAACTGTTAGAACACCTGTCGCGTCATTTCCGGCAAATCCTATTCTTTTTTTGTATTTGGTAACAATCCAATACGGATTTCCTTTGTCGTCAATCTCAAAATTAAAATCTTCTAATCCGACGGTTGCATAGCCATTAAAATAAACATGTCTGTCAATCCTTGACCCAAAATAGGCCGCTGGCTGGTATTTTATAGAAAGGCGTTTTCCATTTATATCCTGAATCAGCTTAACATCTCTTTCGTTTGTAGCAGAAACCATGACATAGCCGGGAGTACCTTCAGAATTATTATACCATTTAAAGAAACCTGTATGCAGCAATGGTGCAACCCAATACAATTCATCATTTACTTTTTGAATCGTAAACTCCCCTATTTCTGCTTGGCTCCCTAAAGACGGCTGCGAACCGATTATCTTTTCACCTAAAAGCATGGCAAGTTCTTCATCGACCACTCTAATTTTATCTAGAGAAATCGGAGCGATGTGATTTTTGAGATCTTCTCCATTTTCGACTTTCCCGATTAATTTTTGATAAGCACTGCTTCTGAACATCGGCAACGATGTCGCTAACGGCACCACCACAAGATAAACTAGGAGTCCAAAAAACAAAAAGAACAAAATTTTGTTCGTTTTAGAAAACATATTCAATTTTCTTGTCGTTGATGTCACTTCAATTTTAGAAAAAAGAACAATTGCAATAAGTAACAGTAATAACAGTAAAAGCGGCAAGCCCACAAAGCCATAATTGATTACGGGCAAGACGTTATAAAACAATAAGAATCCAATTAAAAGCAAGGCTAAAATCAGGATAATTTTTTTCATGGTTGTTTTTCTATTTTGGTTTTATAATAAGTCTGTGAATGAGAAAAATGTTACAATTTTTGAACAGCAGATTTCTTTTAGAAAATTATGGATAATTTTTTATCTTTATAAGAAGCTAAAAAAAGAACGCCATGGAAGAGAAAAAAGAATATTCAAATGGTGAAGTAACAGTTGTATGGCAGGCCGAAAAATGCATTCATTCGACAAATTGCGTAAAAAATAATCCGGATGTTTTTCAGCCTAAAATGAGGCCTTGGATTAAAATTGATGGTTCAACTACAGAGAAGATTATTGATACGGTAAACAAATGCCCGTCGGGAGCTTTGAGCTTTTACAAAAACATCTGACGCTTCATTCAAGATACCCTAGCAAATAACTTTTATTTTTATGATTTTCATAAAAGCGACGGTTAACATTTTTATTTTACAAAATTTTAAGAACTCAATCTCTATTTTTGTTTTTGAGCACTCTAAATCTACCCATTCATGAAACTACTCATTGTTGAAGACGAACCTAATCTTTTATCGATTATTCGAAAAGGACTTTCTGAAAAAAACAATGAGGTGAGCGTTGCTCTTGATGGCACAACCGCTCTTGAAATGATCCATAATCATAATTTCGACGTGGTCATTTTAGACATCATGCTGCCAGATATTAACGGGATTGAAATCTGTCGACGGTTAAGGGCTTCAAAAAACTTTGTGCCGATTTTACTGTTGACCGCATTAGGAACGACAGAAAACATCGTAACTGGACTAAATGCAGGAGCCGACGATTATCTTGCAAAGCCTTTTAAATTTTCCGAACTAGAAGCCCGAATCAGCGCTCTTGCCAGACGATCCAACCAAGATCATAAGCCAAACGACACTATAGTCATTGACGATCTGGAAATTGATTCTCGGTCAAAAACCGTAAAAAGAAATGGCGAAAAGATTCAGCTAACAGCAAAAGAATTTAAGCTATTACAGTATTTAGCCCGAAATACCGAAGTTATTCTTTCGCGAGAAAAGATTTTGGATAATGTGTGGGATATCAACTTTGACATGAACACGAATGTTGTCGATGTGTATATCAATTATGTGCGAAACAAAATCGACAAGCCTTATCAAAACAAACTCATCCATACCATCAAAGGTCTTGGATATGTCATAAAACCATAAATCCGGATGCAGATACGAAAAAAAATTACGGTTACTTATATTGCGCTTTCCTGTTTCAGCACACTGCTTTTGAGTGCCGTTATTTTTTTTCTGTTTAAGCAAAATAACGAGTATTATTTTTTAAAAAGATTACAAGATCGTGCAAAAATCGCTTCTTCTATTTATTATCAGAATGACCCGCTTAAAACGCGTTATTTTCAAGAATTTAAAAAAGAAGGCTTAGAAGAACTAGTCGAAGAAAAAGATTATGTACTGAAAGTAAATGGCGAAAATACTTTTGAATACAATACCGACTTACATCTCCCGCCTGATTTCTATGCGGAAATAATGAAGACAGGCTCCAGCTGGATTGAAGAAGATTATCGCTATTATTACGGACAGATTTTCAAAGAATCAGGACAAAAATATATGGTAATCGTTACGGCAAAAGACCGTCGCGGCAATACCAGCGCTATTTATATCGTACAGATTTTAGTTTTCGGAGGCATGGGATTCCTAATCCTAGCTTACTTTTTCGGAAGATTTCTGGCCCGCCGCGTTATCGATCCTATGGCACGGATTACGAAAGATGTCAAAAGAATCAGTGCCTCAAATCTTCATAACCGACTGCCAGACGTTGAAGGAAATGACGAGATTTCGGATCTTACGAAAACTTTTAATGACATGCTCGACCGATTGGAAACTTCATTCGAAATACAAGCCAATTTCATCAACAATGCTTCGCATGAGTTGAAAACGCCAATAACGACAATCATTGCCGAAACCGAAATCATGCTCCTGAAAGAAAGAGAGGTTGAAGAATATGTCAATTCTCTTGAAAACATAAACAGGCAGGCTTCCAAACTTGGCAACTTGACTGAAAGCTTGCTGAAATTAACTCAAACTGGCTACGATGGTACGAAACAAGTATTAGATGTTGCCCGAATGGACGAATTGCTCTTGGAAGCCAAAGCTTCAATCGACACTTTGTTTCCAGACAATCGTGTCAATATCAAATTGCACAACATTCCTGAAGACGAATCACTGCTGACTATTCCTTGCAACAGGCCTTTGTTGGAACTTGCTTTAAACAATATCATTTCCAATGGCGTAAAATATTCCGATAATGACGAAGTATTCGTGACACTTTCGGCAGACAAGTCAAAGATTAAAATTGCCATTACCGACATCGGCATCGGTATCCCGCCCGAAGACATTCCTTATTTATACGAGCCTTTCTTCAGAGGAAAGATTGCGTCTAAATACAACGGCTATGGCTTGGGACTTCCGTTGGCAATGAAAATCATACGCATGCACAATGGCGAATTGCAAATTCAGTCTGAAACTGGAAAAGGAACCGTCGTAAATATCACTTTCCATAAAAACAACATTAGAAATTCTAATCTAAAATCTTAAGAAATTCTAATTTTAATCTAAGTCCGTTCTAATCTCGAGCCCTTTATTTTGCATGTATAATTAAAACTATACATATGAAAAATCTATTAATACCATCGACATTAGAACAAGACACTATCAATGCTGTTAAGATTGCTATCCAGCAATCGAGAGGAAAAAGCTGTACCATCTTTTTAGCATTAGTTAGCGAAATTCCAGATACTTTTTCTTCAGCCTCCTTTCTAAGAAACATAAAAAGCGATATGAGCGTTTCGCAAAAAAGCATCTTAACGACTTGCCGTGAGCTAACTGCGGCTTCAGGAAACTGTTCTTTAAAAATTCATAATCAATACGGAATTTCTGCGCCGGTGATGAAGAATCTCATGGAGCACCTCAACATTGAGCTGGCCATCTTGACGCCTTCTTATAAAAATACCGAAAAGCGAATCCACAGCCAATTTCTACAGATTCTGTCCAATTGCAAATGCCCGATCCTTCATTTATGTCCAAATTTTGAAGAACAAGATTTAAGCAAAGCAATGTATCTGGAACAGACAAAATCAAGATTACAGATTGAAGACTTACAAGAATTAATTCAAGATCATTTTGATTTCAGGATAGTGAGCCAAGCCAAAATTTTCAGCGATCAAAAACCAGAAGAAATCCAACCATTGCTGACCGAAGCCATCACAAAAAACAACATCAATCTTTTGATCGAAACCCGAAAACCTAAAAAGATCAAGATGAAAAATAAGGAAATCAACATTAACGAAAGCTTTGGACTACCGGTGTTGTCTTTATATGAAGAAATCGTCTAAAGCAATGAAAAAATTAATAAGAAATAAAACAATATTATATGCTACTAAAAAAGAAAATACCCATGAAATATGTCTTAGGAAAAATCAAGATCGAGCTTTTCCTAGTCATCCTATATGTTATCTCGTTTGAAATCTTTTTGAATTATTACGGAGCTAATGCCATTAATATACCGATTGCTATTCCAACAATTATCGGAACAATCATTTCTCTTTTGCTGGCTTTTAAATCCAACCAAGCCTATGACCGTTGGTGGGAAGCTCGAATTATTTGGGGCGCGATCGTAAACGATTCCAGAACGTTGATAAGACAAGTTATCGCCTTTTACAAAGACCCTGACTTTTCTGTAGAAGCTAATGACTTCAAAGAAAATTTTGCTAAAAGGCAAGCGGCATGGTGTTATAGCTTGAGCCAGTCGCTTCGTGGAAAAGATCCTTTAAAATCTGTAAAGCAAATCTTGAGTGATGAAGATTTTAAATATGTCAAAAAGCACAAGCATGTTCCCAATGCGATACTGCTTTTGCATTCCAAAGACTTGAAAAAGGCCAATGAGCAAGGAAAAATAAACACTTACCAGCAAGTCGAAATAGACAATACGCTGACACGTTTATGCGATTCTATGGGGAAATGCGAAAGAATCAAGAATACGATTTTCCCAACAACCTATAGTATGTACATCCGATTCACGCTCTGCTTGTTTATCATCTTATTGCCTTTTGGACTGACCGATTTAATAGGCTGGTTGCAGATTCCTTTGGTGACTACGATCGGTGCGGCTTTCTTCTTGATTGAAAAAATGGCTATCCATCTGCAAGACCCATTCGAAAACAGGCCGACTGATACGCCAATGACTGCCATTTCTGGTACGATTGAAAAGAATTTAGTGCAGATGGTAAACGAATTCCGCGACGAATTTGAAGACCACATTAAAAAACCCGAAACGGAACTCCATCATATCCAGCCCGTTAAAAACGCTTACTTTGTACTGTAAATTTCGGGCTTCTGTTTACAAACTGACCTTCATACAAGGTCAGTTTTTTATTTTGTACAAAACATTTTGAGTCCGTCTCTTTGTAATATCTGAAAAAATTCTACTTTTACATAAATCTAAACAAATCAATTTATGAAGACAAACACTTTCAGAAGTATCGCTGGCAAAGCATTTTTAATCTTAGGATTTTTATCATTCAGTTTTTTCGTTTCATGTTCTAACGACAGCAACCCAGAAGCGGTAGCAGAAAAATTCCTAAATCACGTAAATAAAGGAGAATTCGCAGAAGCAAAAGAATATTGCGACGAGCAAACAGCTTCTTTAATCGGAATGATGGAATCTATGGTAGCTGGTAAAAAAGACGAAATGAAGAAACTTGATGCAAAAGTAGAAATCATTTCTTCTGAAGTAACTGATGATAAAGCAACAGTAAAATATAAAACAACGAGTACAAAAGAGCCTACAGGAACTGAGCAAACACTTAACTTAGTGAAAGTTGACGGAAAATGGAAAGTAACTATCGACAAAGAAAACGCAAATAAAGAAGGTGGCGCAAAAGCTCCAGCTGGCGAAGTTGAAGCTACTGATTCATTAGCTGCACCTGTTGATTCTCTTGCTACTCCTGCTGATTCTACAGTAGCAGAATAATAAAACACATTAATTAATTTAAAGCATTGTCGCAATGAAGAAACTTATCTTTTATTCGGCAATGCTTTTTATTTTGGCTGTTGTCGCCTATAAGTTGTTTTTCTATTTTGACCGAAAATCGGAACAGGAAGGCATCCTAAGAAATGAAGCCGTGACGCGTCTTTCCGATGAAGAACTTGCCAAAATTGAGGAAGGCGATTTTATCTTGCGTAGAGGTTTCGGCTTTTTCAGCGACTATATTTCCAAAGAACTCAACTCTGGAACTATAGATGTAACTCATGCCGGCATAATTATAAAACACAACGATTCCCTATATGTAGTCCATTCCTTGTCTTCAGATGTGACGAATATTGACGGGTTGCAAGCACAGCCAATCGGTGATTTCTTGAAATATTCTTTCCCAAATAAAATCATCATCACCCGCGCTAAAAACTGCGACAAAGACATGGGCGCTAAAATTTCCCAATTAGCGCAAAAGTATTTGGCTATGCATATTCCTTTCGACCATAAAGGAAATTTTGACGATGACGAAAAATTTTTCTGTACCGAAATGATATGGAAAATTTTAGAAAAAGACCTGCACTGCGTATCGCTTCCGACCGAAGCAGAGGCTCGAAAGAAATTCTTTTTTTCGATGAGCCCTATGTATGACACCAAATATTTTGACATTAAGATAAATCAATATGATATTGAGAATAAATAGTATTTTTGCGACATAACAAAACCGAGAACAAATGAAGGCATACGTATTTCCAGGTCAAGGCGCCCAATTCACAGGAATGGGAAAAGACCTTTACGAACAATCAGAATTAGCAAGAGAGTTATTTGAAAGAGCCAATGCCATTTTAGGCTTTAGGATTACCGATATCATGTTCGAAGGAACAGCAGAACAACTAAAAGAAACGAAGGTAACACAACCTGCTGTTTTCCTACATTCCGTTATTCTTGCAAAAACACTAGGCGATAATTTCAAGCCAGAAATGGTGGCAGGACATTCTTTAGGTGAGTTTTCTGCTTTGGTTGCCAATGGCACACTGTCTTTTGAAGACGGACTAAAATTGGTTTCGCAAAGAGCGCTGGCAATGCAAAAAGCCTGCGAAATTACTCCTTCAACTATGGCTGCCGTTTTAGGACTAGAAGATCATATTGTTGAAGAAGTCTGTGCTTCTATTGAAGGTATTGTGGTTGCTGCAAATTACAACTGTCCTGGACAGCTGGTCATTTCAGGCGAGACAAAAGCTGTTGAAAAAGCTTGCGAAGCTATGAAAGAAGCTGGTGCAAAACGTGCCCTGATTCTTCCTGTCGGAGGTGCTTTCCATTCACCGATGATGGAACCTGCTAGAGAAGAATTGGCTGCTGCTATTGAAAACACTACTTTTTCAGAACCAATCTGTCCGGTATATCAAAACGTTCCGGCAAGTGCTGTTTCTAATGCGGCTGAAATCAAGAAAAACTTAATCACACAGCTAACAGCTCCCGTAAAATGGACACAGTCTGTCCAGCAGATGATTGCCGATGGCGCTACTTCTTTCACGGAGGTTGGTCCAGGGAAAGTCTTAATCGGATTAGTCAATAAGATTGATAAAAACGCAGCAACTTTTTCTGCTTAGTATTTATCGTTACATCATAAAAAAAACCCGCAAGTGACTTGCGGGTTTTTATTTTTAGTATTTTTTAGCTTCGGATTTTCTTTTCCCATTTCCAAGCGCTTTCTATTGCTTGGTCTAAAGTAGATTCAGCTTTCCAGCCTAATATTTTATTAGCTTTCTGCGTATCAGCATACGCTTCAATCACATCACCTTCTCTCCTATCGACTAATTTATAAGGCAATTTCTGTCCGCTGACTTTTTCAAAAGATTGAATAACTTCTAAAACTGTGCTGCCTGTTCCTGTACCAACATTAAAAACTTCGACTTTGGCTTCGTTTTTATTCTCGATAAGCCTTTTCAAAGCAATAACATGCGCTTTCGCTAAATCGACCACATGAATATAATCTCTGACACAAGTACCGTCAGAAGTCGGATAATCAGATCCAAACACAGAAAGTTCTTTTCTCAATCCCATACCAGTTTGGGTAATAAAAGGCACTAAATTCTGCGGCACACCAATAGGCAGTTCACCTATTTCTGCTGACGGATGCGCTCCTATCGGATTAAAATAACGCAACAAGATTGCCTTTATATTTGATACTTTGGCAACATCTTGGATTATTTCTTCTCCAATCTGCTTGGTGTTGCCATAAGGCGAAATTGCTGGCTGTACAGAAGCATCTTCGGTAATAGGCATTTTTTCTGCCTGACCATAAACGGTACAAGACGAACTGAAAATAAAGCTGGCATCTGTTTTTTGCTGCAATTCCTGCAATAGATACACTAGCGCATTGATATTGTTTTCGTAATAAAGTAGCGGATTTTCAACCGATTCACCTACTGCTTTTGAAGCCGCAAAGTGAATTACTCCGGCTACATCGGCATGCTTTGTAAAAAATTCCTTTACTGAGTTTTTTTCTCTTAAATCCAGTTTTTCAAAAATTGGCTTTTTGCCCGTAATTGCTATAATGCCTTCCAAAACTTTTTCTTCGGCATTGGAAAGATTGTCGATGATCACGACTTCAAAGCCTTCATTTTGCAATTCTACAACTGTGTGAGAACCGATAAAGCCCAATCCTCCCGTAACTAGTATTTTCATTCTAATTTATTTTTATGGCGCGAAAGTGCACGGTTTGTATCAATTATTGCAAAAATTCTAAAATCGAATCTGTTATGAATTTGATCTGCTCGTCATCCAGCTCTGTATGCATCGGCAATGAGATTACTTCTTTTACCAATTGGTTGGTTATCGGAAAGTCTTCTTCTTTATAGCGGACATCCAAATACGCTTTCTGGCTGTGCAACGGAATCGGATAATAAATTGCACATGGAATTCCTTTGTCTAACAAATGTTGCATTAGGCGATCTCTATCGGCATCCAAAACACGCAACGTATATTGGTGAAAAACATGCGAATCTCTTTCACCCGCAACATACGGGGTAACGATATTTTTATGATTTGCCAAAGCCTGGCTGTATTTTTGTGCCGCCAATTGCCTTGCCGCATTGTACTCATCTAGTTTCGGGAGCTTTACGTTTAAGACTGCTGCCTGAATACTATCCAAACGTGAATTTACGCCAACCACATCATGATGGTAGCGTACATACATTCCATGGTTTACGATACCGCGAAGCTTATGCGCCAAGTCATCATCGTTTGTAAAAATAGCGCCGCCATCTCCATAACAGCCTAAGTTTTTAGACGGAAAGAACGACGTTGAAGCGACATGGCCGATAACTCCTACTTTTTCTTTTTTGCCGTCGAAATATCTGTAATTGGCACCAATTGCTTGGGCATTGTCTTCGATTACATACAAATTATGCTCTTGAGCTAACTGCATGATGGCTTCCATATTAGCAGCCTGTCCGAAAAGATGCACTGGAACAATTGCTTTTGTCTTTGGCGTAATTGCTTTTTTAATTGCTTCAACAGAAATATTAAACGTGTCGATTTCTACATCGACTAAAACTGGAGTCAGTTGCAAAAGCGCAATAACTTCAACGGTTGCTGCGAAAGTAAAATCAGCGGTGATTACTTCGTCGCCAGGTTTTAAATCCAGCGCCATCATGGCAATCTGCAAAGCATCTGTACCGTTTGCACACGGAATCACGTGTTTTGCGCCAAGATATTCTTCTAGATTTTTCTGGAATTCATGAACTTCCGGACCATTAATGTAAGTATTGGTGTCTAGAACTTCTTGAATAGAATTGTTTACTGTTTCTTTTATATTTTCATATTGACCTTTTAGGTCAACCATTTGAATTTTTTTCATCTAAATTAAATTTAAAACAAGCAAAACTACTAATAAAATGATGGACAACCAATGAAATTTCTAGAAACTAGCGTATTTTAGCGATTCAAAATCAGACTTATGTTTTTTCTATATAATCTACTGGTAATCATCACTGGATTTGCCTTAAAGGCGGTTGCTTTTTTTAATCCGAAAATGAAGCTTTTTGTTGAGGGAAGAAAAAATGTTTTTAAGACTTTAGGCAATAAAATACAGCCAAAAGATAAGACCATCTGGTTTCATTCGGCTTCTCTCGGCGAGTTTGAGCAGGGTCTTCCTGTGATGGAAAAAATTCGAACACTGTACCCAGACCATAAAATCGTACTGACTTTCTTTTCTCCTTCGGGTTATGAAGTCAGGAAAAACTCTACAGTTGCGGATGTAATCGTTTATCTTCCTTTGGATACAAAAAGCAACGCAGAAAAATTCCTGAAATTAGTCCATCCCGAAATGGCCTTTTTTATCAAATACGAATATTGGCCCAATTATCTCAATGCCTTAAAAGAAAGAAACATTCCTACCTATCTGTTCTCTGGAATTTTCAGGAAAGACCAAGTTTTCTTCAAATGGTATGGCGGATTTTACCGAAAAGCACTCACTGCTTTCAAACAGTTTTTCGTACAGAATGAGAGTTCCAAGCTATTGTTGCAACAGATTGGATTTAACAATGTAAAAGTAAGCGGCGATACGCGTTTTGACCGAGTTTTAAAAATTTTGGAAAGAGACAATTCGCTAGATTTCGTAGAAAAATTCAAAAACAATCAATTGACAATCGTCTGTGGAAGCACTTGGCCAAAAGACGAAGTACAACTGCTAGATTTTATAAACACCAATTCTTTTGGCGTAAAATTTATCATCGCTCCGCACAATGTCAAGCCAGAACAGATTAGCGAACTGAAAAATAGTATTTCAAAAAAAACTATTCTATTTTCAGAACTAAAAAACAAAAATCTAGCCGATTACGATGTCTTTATCATTGACACCATCGGCATCTTGACTAAAATTTACAGTTATGCTGATATTGCGTATGTTGGAGGTGGCTTCGGAACTTCAGGCCTGCACAACATCTTAGAACCTGCTACTTTTGGGATTCCGATTGTTATCGGCCCTAATTACCAAAAGTTTTCAGAAGCTGTCGCTTTAGTCAATATGGGCGGCTGTATTTCTGTGAAAAACAAAAAAGAATTGGAAGAAACGCTTTCTCTTCTAATCCAAAACGAAGACGAACGCTTTGAAAAAGGCCATATCTCGAGCACTTTCGTGCAGATGAATAAAAATGCAACAGAAATTATCTTAAAAAATCTGTAAACAAAACCATGACAACCTTCAAACCTTTACACACTTCAGACATCGATACTATTGTTCCGATGATGCAGGAATTTTATGCCATCGACAATTACCCGATCGACATTGCAATTTCAAAAGCCTTATTTCTGGAGTTTTTAGAAAATCCGCATTTAGGAAGAGCATGGCTCATTTATTCGGATGATGAAATCGTGGGCTATGTAATCCTGACTTTCGTTTTTAGCTTTGAATATAAAGGAACGATCGCCTTCCTAGATGAATTGTATATTTCCGGAAAAGCACGCGGAAAAGGAATCGGAAAAAAAGCCTTAGATTTTATCCATCAGGAAGCCATTACGCTTTCGCTGAAAATTATTTATCTGGAAGTTGAAGGTCATAATGAGATTGCCCAAAAACTCTATTTATCCAAAGATTTTGCAATTCACAACCGCAATTTGATGAAACTGACAGTACAAAACAGTCTTGTTTAAAAAAAACTAAAAATTCGAGAATCGTTAAATAATTCGGCTTTTTACACAAAAATTGTAACTTGCAACCACTAAACTTCAATCGTTATCTATGAAATTTTTAAGACTTCTTGTCCTTTTACTGGTTCTTCCTGCCTATTCACAGCAAGGCGGAATGTGGATTCCATCGCTTTTGAAAGGGATGAATGAAACAGAAATGAAAAATCTGGGAATGAAAATGTCGGCCTCCGATATTTATGATGTAAACAAATCAAGCCTCAAGGATGCAGTACCGCAATTTAACGGTGGCTGTACTTCGGAAGTTATCTCTTCTAAAGGGCTTCTTTTGACAAATCACCATTGCGGTTTCGGAGAAATCCAAGCTCATTCTACGGTAGAACACGATTATCTGACCGATGGTTTTTGGGCGATGAGCTTAGAAGAAGAACTGCCAAATCCTGATTTAGAAGTAACTTTTATCGTAAAAATTGAAGACGTAACTTCTCAAATTTTGAATGGTGTTTCTGACATTTCTTCAGAAGCAGAAAAGCAGAAAAAAATCCAAGAAAACATTGCATCGCTGACAAAATCGTCTCCAAAAGAAGCATGGCAGGAAAATAGGATTCGTACCTTTTATGAAGGAAACCAATATATTTTATTTGTTGTAGAAAGTTATAAAGACATACGTTTGGTAGGCGCTCCGCCTTCCTCTATAGGCAAATTCGGTTCCGACACAGACAACTGGGTTTGGCCAAGGCATACAGGCGATTTTTCATTATTCAGAATTTATGCTGATAAAAACAATCGTCCTGCTGCTTACTCAAAAGACAACGTTCCTTATACGCCGAAACACTTTTTGCCTGTTTCTATAAAAGGCGTGGAAGAAGATGATTTCACATTAGTATTCGGCTATCCTGGAAGAACTACAGAATACCTTCCGTCTGTTGCGGTAGAGCAAATCGTGAACAATCTGAATCCAGCGAAGATTGAAATCCGCGACAAAGCGCTGAAAGTGGCTGATGGATTTATGAGAAAAGACAAGACTATCAAGATTCAATATGCTTCAAAATATGCAAGTATTGCCAATTATTGGAAAAAATGGATTGGAGAGACTCAAGGCTTGAAAAAATCAAATGCTATTGAGATCAAGAAAAAATTTGAAAAAGAGTTCTTGGAAAAAGTAAACAAAGCGGGAAAACAAGCGGAATACGGCAATTTGTTTGCTGACTTCGAAAAAAACTATGCCGAGATCGCCCCTTATGCCCTAAGCAGGGATTATTTTACAGAAGTTGTATTGCGAAATACAGAATTGCTAACAATCGGCTACCGACTTTATCAATTAGAACAGGTTTACAATTCGAGAGGAGAGCAATCGTTTAAAGACCGAAAAGAAGCAACTATCAAGGCTCTCGAAGAAACTTATAAAGATTTTAATGCTACGGTAGACGAAAAAGTCTTTGAACAATTGATCGAATTGTATGCGACCAAAACGCCTAAGCAATTTTTGCCAGCAACCTTGAAAAATGCAGATTACAAAAAACTGACCGATAGAGTTTACGATTCAAAACTCACAAGCTACAAAGGACTAAAAGAATTACTTTCTGGCGATGCAAAAGCTGTTATGGCAAAAATCAACGCGGATAAAGGCTACCAGTTCGTAAAATCATTGGCTGACACCTATCTTAAAGAAGTAAGTCCGAAATACGATGAAATCAACCTAAAGATTGCGGCATTGCAACGCACTTACATGAAAGGTATTTTAGAATTGAGTCCGAAAGAGGCTAGAATTTTCCCAGATGCCAACAGTACGCTGCGTGTTACTTACGGAAAAGTAAAAGGCTATTCGCCAAGCGATGCAGTGACTTATAGCCATACGACTTATTTAGACGGTGTGATGGAAAAATACATTCCTGGCGATTATGAATTTGATGTTCCAGCCAAGCTGATTGACTTGTACAACAAAAAAGATTACGGCCAGTACGGCAAAAAAGGAAAAATGCCAGTCTGTTTTATTGGGACCAATCACACGACAGGAGGAAATTCAGGTAGTCCTGCAATAGATGCAAAAGGAAATCTGATAGGACTCAACTTTGACCGCGTTTGGGAAGGAACAATGAGCGATATTTATTATGATCCTGCCATTTGCAGAAATATAATGGTCGATATGAGATATGTTCTTTTTATTATTGACAAATATGCTGGAGCGAAACACCTGATCAACGAGATGAAAATCGTTGGAGGAAAGAAATAATTCACAGTTTTTCGCCATAAAATTTAAGAATTACCGAAAATAGAGCTCTTAAATTTCAGAATTTGACGAATTATCATAGCTGTTGTCATTTTTAACAAGTTTTAAATCACAAAGACATCGCTTAAACCCTTGTAATTCAAGGAATTTATTTTTAAAAAAAATCTTTTAAAAAAAATTACAATAAATATTTTAAGATATTAAAAAATTTATATCTTTGCTCCGAATTAATAATTAACCTTTATAATTTAGTAAGATGAAAAAAGTTGTATTAAGCTTAGCATTAGTTGCTACTATGGCATTTGTTTCTTGTAAAGAAACTGAAAAACCAGCTGAAGAGGCTGCTGTTGAAGCTACAGAAGTTGAAGCTACTCAAGCTGTTGAAGCTGCTGAAGTAAACGCTGAAGCTACTGTTGATAGCACTAAAGTTGCTGAAGAAGCTAAAGTTGAAGCTGCTAAAGCTGAAACTGCTGCTCCTGCTAAACAATAATTAGCAAACAGTAAAAAAAATAACCCTGCTTTTAGCGGGGTTTTTTTATGCTTATTATTTAACAACCTTAGTCTATGTCTGCAAAGATATCAGCCCCCGTAAAATCAAGTGTTTCTGCTTTTGAAACATAAAGCGCCACTTCTGAAATTCCTTTCGCCAATCGCAGTTCGGTATTAAACTTTCTGCTTACAGCATAAATTTTGCTGTTAATGATCAGCTTATAAAAATATTTACCGCTTGAAGCCCTGAATTTCAAGCAGAGTGCTGTTTCAGCATTCGCTTTAATGATTTCAATATCGCTTTCGCAATCCATTTTTAATTCATAAGTCATGCTCGTAAAGACGATTTTTCCTTTTCGAGAAGTATACACAAACTTGTAATGATCTTCGTCTTTCTTGCTAATAACAAATGCGCCCATAAAATAATTAAATAGAGTGTTTAAGACAAAAAAGCCTCCCGAAAGAGAGGCTTTCCCACTAAGTGATTAAAAGTAACTAATTCTTACCCGCTTAATGATTGATGCGCCAAATGTAAGAATAAATACTAAATTCTTTCACACAAATGACCTTCAATTCTAAAGTAAAAATAAATCAATAATAAAAATAAAAAAAACCCACAAAGAGGCCATCATTTTTTCTATTACAAGAATTATTAGTCCGTAATCCATCCTCAGATTCCTTTAAGAGCTTTTTCTGCCGAACCTTCCAAGCCACCAATCAATGCGCCGCCATATGCTCCCAGCTACAACTCCATGAATACCGCCAAATAAGCCCTCTAAAAATCCTTTTACAGCATCAATAGCATCAACCTTAGCAACAGGTTTTATCGCATTCCAAAACCCTCTCCAGAATCCATCCCCTCTTGACTGCAACATGGATTCATCAAAGTCAGTAATAAGCTTTAGCCAATCAAACCTCTTACAACAAGGCTCGGCATTTTTTTTAAAAAATTCAAGATTTAAATCCCTAGAAGCAAGGAATATTTAACTTATAAAAATAAAAAAGCCCCTAAGTTAGGGGCTTTTTGTACTCAGAGCGGGACTTGAACCCGCACGAACATTACTGTTCACTGGATTTTAAGTTGTGCAAACCTGATTTTTCACATTTACCAAAATCCTAATACTCTGTTTTTAAAGCCTTTATGTTTTTTCAATTATTTATTAAAAGACGTAGTATGTTTCCCTATATGTTTATTTTTTGCTTGCCAAAAACATTAATGCTTCTGATACAGCGGCATGAATTTCACGATTACCAGATATATCATCAAACTCTTTTATATACTTTCTAAAAAGGTCAGGATTATTAATAGGAACACAATAAAAATTAGAAGATGTAGGACTGAAATTCATTTCTACTCCAATTGCCTTGAGTTCTCCCTTTGTGTTTTTAAGAGTTCTGAATTTATATCTTGTTTTGGTTTTAGTCTTATATGCTGGAACAGTTTCAAAAAATATTTCTAATATATAACCATCTTTTTTTTGATCTAAACCATTTTTCATCAATTCCTTTAGTCCAATAGTCATAAAATTATATTCCTCGACAGTTGTAACTGATTCCTGGCCGAAACTCCATAATGGAAATACAATTATAAAAAGTAATATTTTTCTCATATATTATTTATTATTATTATTATTGTTAACATGGACAACTTTTAAAAATGAATTTATACCGCTTTGCTATTACTATCAACTTTTTTATATTTTGATAATTCATTTTCAAGCCCTTCTATTATTTTTTGTTTATCAGATAAAGCATTTTCTAATAAGTCTATAATCTTGTTTTCTATAGGAGCTTGTATGCTTGAATTCTCCTTATCTACTTCATTAATACTGTTCTTTGATTTTGAAGATGCATTATTACTATAAATCTGATCTAAAGGACGATTAATAAAATCGTCGATTGAAATTTTAAAATGCATTGCAATTTTTTGCAAAGTTTCAATATTTGGCTGACTTCTTTCACTTAAATATGTCGCAATACTGGACTGTTTTAGTGAAAAAAGTTCTCCAAATTCTTTTTGTGTCAAAAAATTTTTTTCACACAAGTACTTGATATTAAATGAAATATAGTTTTTCATTATTGCATATTGCAATTTTTTTATTACTTTTTGTAATATTTATTGTTTATTGTAATATATTTGTATTCATAAATATATACATTTTCACCAAATGACAAATGCAAGATTGACCCAAAAGGAAAAAAAAACGATCCGGAACATTGAAGTTCTGGAACGTTATTATGAACTTAAAAAAGTCAAGACATGCAGAAATGCGATTGACGACCTGGCGAATGAATTCAATCTAGGAATATCAACTGTAAATAATATCCTTTTTAACCCTAACTACTCTAATTCGCCATTAAAAACCGACGACGACGACGATACAAACACAATGCCAAATTATTCGTATTAAAATTATGTTAGAATTTAAAGATCCTTTAGATGTAATTATGTGGATGGTTTTTGTTGCCTTAGCATTTGCAGTAATTTTTACGGTGGTAGATCAAATAATAGAAAACCGCGAATTCAAGAAAGAAAATAAAAAAGGATGGCCAGGAACCACCCCGACCATCCGACCATTTAAACCCGGCCAACGTAGTGGCCGAATTAAGTAGCAAATTTATAAAAATTATTTCTAACACCGCCCGACCATTTAGACCAAATGCAGACAGCCCAGGTTCATATCGCACTAGCTTTAGTTTCCTCTCTCTCTAATGAGGAAATAGAAGCTTTTGCGATGGAATTCGGGAAACGGTACCAGGACAAACTGAAGCCTCGAAAAAAAGAAAAAAAGAAATTGGTCGATCTACCGGAAGCAGATACCCTAGCTGTAATGTTGCTGGAACAGCATCGATCAAAAAGAAATTCCAAGGCAAGTAAACTTGCATAATTCCCTTGATGTCGCGGGCGGAGGTAATCTCCCCCGCTTCGGATAGGTTACTTAAAACAAAAGCCATGGCAGGCAAATACGTTCTTACAAAAGTTGAAAAACTGAGCACATGATTGACAAAGCCCTGTCATGGATTTTTATTAACGACATATACAGCCTATGATAAATAACCTCTAAGCGGAAAGAGGCAATATTCCGCAAGACCATTTAAACCACAGAATTATGCAAAACCAAATTTCAATTCCCAATAGCGGCAAGATGCCCGCTATTGAGCAGCTGCCTATCCAGCTGCAGAAACCTATCTTCGAGCTTTCACAGCTTAAAAGTGTTGATTGTGCCACGGCCGTCTATACAGACGAGTCAAGAGCAGAAATAAAAATCAACATCAATTTCCATCACATCCTGCACAACGAATGCACTGCAGCCCTCGGATGCTTTTCTGATTGCGAATTCAAGGCAAGTTTTTTCCTTGTTGATCCAAAGAACAAATCCATCAGGCTGACTTTGATCCGCAGAAAGATATGGCTTAACTGACATGGAAATCTCATTGAATTTTACAGAGCTTGCTTACATCATGAACCTAAACCGGACATGGTGCAGGCAGGCTTTTATGAAAATTCTAAATCTTGATAAAGTAAACGGGAATGACGAAATCGACATCGATACGCTCTGCGGAATATTTAAGCCGATCAAAAGCGTTGACCCTCGATATGACGGCATGAACGAGCTGCTTTTTTCTATCCACATGAAAAGGGAACGATACAAAGACGAATTGGCCAGTAAATCAGCGTTACGCTATAAAAAATTTACCGGCGCAAAAACTGTCTTTTATAAGATATGTACAGAGGAACAGCTGGAACATGCTAGAGCGGTATTCCAAGAAAAAAACACGGTCATACAGACCAAGCTAAATTTAGAAGTATGAATATAGACATCAGAGATATCGACAGCAATTTTGAAACTGACCTGCGAAACATCATGCAGGAATTTGAGATTGCTACAGCAAGCAAGGCCGTAAGGCATGCAGTAACAAATTTTAGCAGCCTACAGGCACAGATTCAGAACCTGAAGCGAAGGCTGTTGCAAGAAGAAGAAAAAAACAGGAAGCTGGAAGCTTTCAAAAGGAAAGCTTTTGACTTCATGGATATGTTTAAAGTTGAAAATGACGGGAATTAATTCGCTCAGGATGTAAACCTGGTCGAGTTAATCCCGTTATTTTTTTTCCTGCAGGATCCGGATCCGTTTCCGGAAGAAAATTTATTCACGTAAAAATGACGATTATGGAATTAGGATATGAAAGACGAAATGATTTCTGCATCAGAAAATCAGAAAACAGGATCAAAGGAGAAGAAACGATCAGTTTTCTAATTGATAATATAATATACAAAAAGCATGATTACGACTGGTATATGTCAGTTGCAATTGAAAAGGCAGACAAGGTTAAAAATGATCGGCATCTGCTTACAGGAAAGCTACTAATTGCTTACAGGCATGCAATCAGAGAAGCTTACAACCACAACCTAGATAAGTCGATGCATCAAAAATGGGCGCATCCAAATAACAGGAATACAATTAAAGGGATAAAAGATTTTATCGATAGGATCAATACCAGGAAAGAAAAACAGGACAAAGAAATCGAAAACGATATCTAGCATGGCAACAATATATTATAAAAACACAAATGGCAGGCTGTATTACATGGAAACTACCAAATACATCACCCAGCTGGACATTCTACACTTAGACAAAGGAAATGTAGAAATTTCCATAAAACCGCTTGATTGGGAACACAGGGATCTTGCAACTGAAATAATAAAAAAAAGTGAATTTCTCGAAGTTTATCTCAAAGCTTCAGAAAGCATAAACGCAGATAGCGGCATTACTATTATTCCGCTTGAAATGATCGATTACGATTGGCCAGATGCATTAAAAACACAATCCAAAATGTATTTTATTTGGCAGAAAATAAGACGTTTTTTATGGGAATGATATATCTGAAAAACAGAACCGAAAGCTTTTATTATAAGATTTCAAAAAATGAAGTTACAGAGATTGACTGTACAGATATAGAATTTGGAGTAGCCGAAATACACACAATGCCAATTAATGAAATAAGGATTAAGTACGAATCAAATACTGTCAATATCACTAAAAAAGAATTTGAAAAAATGATGGCTTATGCCAGGTCTTTGAACAACTAAGCAAAAATGGACAAAACAGATAAAATAAAAATATCAGCATTTGAATATGCAATAAGAACCGTTGCAGAACCTGAAACGCTTGACAATTATATACCGGAAACAGAATCAGAACGGATTGAGAAATTCAAAAAGAAAACAGAATCATTTTTCAAAAAGATACGATATAAGAAATAGCTGACTGATTACATACAAGACCATTTAAACCAACACTATGCAAAAAAGAACAAATATGCCGGTGCATGCCGGTATGTTCGTATCCGAAATATTCGGAGGCGGACAGAATTCCCGCGAGAACCCCGCGGCGGGAAATAAAGCAAAGCCCCGCGGGAATTCCGCGAGAATCTCGCGGGAAACTTTCCCTGAATCCCGCGAGAATGAAGCGCAGATATTGGCAGTATGGCCATATATAACAAATGAGGCTCTTGCGTCAACGATGGACAATTACAGGATCTACATAAGCCAATACAATGAAAAGATCAGGATTGCCAATGGCGAGATCTCTAAACATAACGCAGAAGTTGACCGTTATCGGCAGGAAAATGATCTGACGGAAGTACAAAAGCAGTATTCAAACATTTTCTGTCTTAAAAATTGGGGCAAGCGGCCAGCTGAATACAACCAGCTGGCAGATCAGTTTAACCAGGAATACGGCCTTCTAGTCCGTAAGCGAAAGCTTGCAACTGTAAAATATGCGACAGAACTTGTCTTTAAGCAGATAATGCACATCTACAGCACGCAGCTGGCCAAACAGACAGCAGCTTATATGCAGCTCGGCACCAGCGAGGCAAAGCCTGTAAAAAAGCTAGAGATCAACGCCTGGCATATAACGGAACTTAAGCGCAATGAAGTAGCGAGTATCGATATCTGCATTCAGACTGTCAGGAACCACAGGGAACGCCTGGAAGAAGCCGGAGTACTGATCGACTATTCTTTCAGAGGCCATGAAAAAGGCGTCAGGATGGCCATCAATCCGCAAATCTTATCCATTTTTGACGCCAAAACGCAAAAACTTGCCCGCGCTGGAAATCAGCAGCTTAATCCCGAAACGCTGAAAGATTTTGTGGATAAACAAATAGTCTACAAGACCAATAAAAGAAATATCAAGAAAAAAGAGAACGGCGGTGCCGCTTCTCCAGATAAAGGAACGCCTTCGGCTGCTCTTTCATTTGTTTTTTACAAGAACATTCCAAGGCAAGGTGCTAAAAAAGATGCACCGGCGGCCGCGGAAAATGTTAAAGTTTTGACCCTTTCCGAAAGATTTTCGGCAAATCTTATTCCAGATCAGGAATTGGCCCTGCGCTTATCATCAGGTTATTATAATTCCTATACCCCTATCGATATCAGGCATTTTCATACAGAAGCCTACAACGGAACGCTGACCCGTGATGAATTTAAAGAAGTCGTCGTCCAGGAATTTTTCAAGAATGCGGCAAAGCTCTACAGGAACACTACACCCTATCCCGGCAGCTGGAAAAAAGCTATCAATTCATGGATGGAAAAGCAGTTTACTTTCAAGAACGGCAATGAAACGGGAACTTATAACAAATCGCTGATCGCAGACAAGCTTTCAGAATTCAGATGGCGGATCCAGCATGCGCACAAATGGTTCATGAAATCAGGCGTAAAGACACTCTATCCTTCCGACTACTTCGATTTTTCGCGACAGGATCCTAAAGAAATCGGCTTCGAGTACACTAAAAAAGCATGGCAGAACCATCTGAAATATATCAAATCAAATCCCGAAAAGAAAAGGAAAGATGCTAAAAAAGCTGAACAGCGATTGACGCAGATCAACCATTCAAAGAAGTTTGAAGCCCAGCTGAACCGATTTTTAAAGAACAAGATTTCAGTAGAAGACCTGTTTGATAATGTCGCTAAAATGCCACCGCAGTACAGCGCAAAACTTTCGGAAACGCTTCTGAAGCTATCGGCATCAAAAGTTTTGTATTCCCTTTTTGATACACCATCAGGCGAATGTTAGACAACTAAATTAAAAACTATGATTGAACAAAAAATTGAAATCCGGACTGATAATCTGAAAGATTTTGAAAGGCTTGCTGAAAGCAGCAATATTTCCTATTCTTTGGAAAAATTCAAAATAGGAAAATCTTACGAGCATATCGGCACAATGAAAGGCGAACAAATTGACGTATTACGTTTTGTACGGAATTGCGGCGATTGGAATGTTCCGATTTACTTTCCAAAACTAGATTAACTATTTAATTCACATATAACCATTTAAACCCTAAACTATGTTTTTGAATGCACTTTTTATTATCGCAATTATTTTTTCTGTCTTATTCCTGGCGTTGCTATTCCGGGCATTTTCTTTCAAGCAGCTGAAGCAGCTTTGGCTTATGTCCAGGCTTAACGTAATCAATCGCAAGAAGCATCAGGAGAAAGTCAAGAAATTCGAGCAGGAAGGCCTGCGCAAATTTTCCTTCAGCAATGGAAAGATCGTAGTCTATGCCAAGACACAGGCACGCGCGATCTATGACAAAAACGAGATAATCAGGAACCAAAAAAGAAAGCAAAATGCCATTCTTCGAGAAAGACAAAAGCAAAATTAAGATGGTCGGGCTTACGCCTGCAGGCGAAAAAAACATCATATGGTATTCGCCAGTTTCACAAAATAACAAGCCATCTGAAAAGATAGTTGAAGGCATGTTCCGACGGTTCCAGCAAGACAGATCGTTTTCATCCTGCAGAGCAATTCAATTCTATGAGCATCCATACCAAAATAACAATCTAATAGCAGAATGCAAATGAAAACAATAAAGCTATCATATATCACGCTGCAGGAACTCACAGAACTGCAGCTGCAGACACAGTTTTTTGAGAAAGCTGTTGAATTTAACATGTCGCCTTCTAGGACTGCAGATACACCAGGAGAGGATCTCATTAATTTCTATGATTCGATCATTGCGATCGATATTTCGCTAAAGCTTTGGATTGCAATGCGATCAAGAATTGAAAAGCCGCAGCCTATTCGTGGCTACACTCTAAATCTTAGGCCGTCAGAAGCTGCAGTCTTATTCAAGATCTGCAGGGCAGAAATGGAAAGCTTCGAGGCGTATAGACTTAATGTAATCAGGAAGTACAGATCAATACTTGACCAACAATTAAAATCAATTGCTTGATGAGAAAAAAAATAAAAGTGCTTAATCTTTACGCTGGTATTGGCGGTAATAGGAAATTATGGAATAATGACTTGGTAGAAGTAACTGCAGTAGAACTAAACCCAGAAATAGCTAAAATATATCAAGAAATGTTTCCTGACGATACTGTTATCTGTGGCGATGCGCATGAGTATCTAAGATGCAATTATAAAGAATTTGACTTTATTTGGAGCAGCACGCCATGCCAAAGCCATAGTTCATTTAGATTCAATATCTGTGTAAGATTTAGAGGTACGCAGGCAGTATATCCTGACATGAAATTATATCAGGAAATTATATTCTTAAAACATCACTGCAGTAATATTAAATGGGTGGTAGAAAACGTCAACCCATATTATGAGCCATTGATACCAGCCCAGCTAATACAAAGGCATCTTTTCTGGTCGAATTTTACTATTCCTGAAATCGAATTTAAAAAAGACAAGTTGCGGACTGCACAGATAAAAGATCTTGAACTACATAACGGTTATGATCTTTCAAAATTTAAGATCCCAAATAAAAGACAGATATTAAGAAACTGCGTTTTTCCTGAACTCGGCCTGCATGTTTTCAATTCATCATTAAATTGATATTTACAAAATCCCGTAAATAATTTTCCGGATCCGGAAGATATCAGCTGGCGCCAATTTTTTTATTACGTGAAAAAATTGGCACAGCTCCAAGGTATGCAAATGATTTTCACGGTAAAATGTTTTTTTGTAACTTTAAATAAAAATGAGTTCCATAATCAAATTTAGGATCAAAAAAACTATCACGCCAGGAATGGAAAAAGAAATGACAGATTTTTTGAACCTGCTAAAAACCGAATATCTGGCCATTTTGGTAGAGATAGATGATATTTTCTTTACCGAATATCATCTGATGGCCAACTGGAAGAACTACGCGGAAGTAATTCAAGTAATAGAAGAAAAAACAATCGGCAGGCCTTATCTTATATATCCGATCAAAAATAATTAATAATAGCGTTATGGCAGCACATTCAATAATTTTCAGGAGTACATTGTTTCCTGATAAAGATATAAGCATTAACCAGCTTATCGAAAAGATAAGAGAAGATCTGACAGAATATGAATATTTCGGAGAAATGATCGACAATCCTTTTGATTTCCAGCATGACGAACAGTACAATGCATTTATCAACGGTCATTGCTTTATTTCATTGGATTTTGATACAAAAGAGGACATCGACTATAAAAATACCGATGCGAAAGAATATTTCATTGATCTGCTTCAAAAGAACAAAGTCCGGCTGATTTCAGACGGCAAGAATATAGAAATATTTCAGGATTAAAAAAGAGGCATGATATCGAGAGGTTCTGCTATTAGCTCGACCTCTTTTCTTTCATGGTAGATTTCCATCGGCTCCCCTTTCAGCCATAATTGTTCTTCCTCTTTCCGCAATACCACCGGCATTCTTTTTTTGGTATTATGTATTTCTGCCATAAGCTCGTTGGCTTCGGTCGTAAGAATCGTAAAAGTCTTATGATCTTCACCAGGCTGGTATAGCCCTGCAAAAGCAAATGGCTGGCCATCTTTTGTGTAGATCCTATGCTTATATTTTTCTTTTCCGATATGCTTCCATTCGTAGAACTCGCTGGCCAATATCAGGCATCTGTTATCTAGGCTGTTCCTAAATGAATTCTTATTTTCTATTCCCTCGATTCGAGCATTGAGCGTGTTAGTCTTGCTCCAAAATGTTTTAGGATCGTCAGCTGCAAAAAATGGAACTAGCCCCCATTGCGCATGATCGATCAGTTTCGGATTTTCGTTAGAGATTATCGGCGTAAACGGATGCGCAAAGCCGTTAAAATCTCCAAAAATTTCTTCGTCTGATTCGGCAAATGCATCGAACCTTAATTCAAGTTCTTTTTTTGATTTCTTTTGAGCGTAGAAAAAGCACATATCTAGCAGTTTTCGCAGTTAACAGTAATAAGATCATCCCAGCAGCTTGTATAAGATGGCGATAGGCGTTCCCGTCGCATTTTCCATTTCCTTTTTAGGCTCTGGCTGCCTAGCCTGATCTTTGTATTTCCTATTTTTCTATTCAGCCTGTCGATTACCTTCAGTACGTCCTGGTGCTTCGGGTTCTCGCCGCCGAAGATCTTCATCTGAAAGCTGTCGGCCGGCGTGATGGAATGTACGATCACTCCCGCCTTTTTATAGTTGATGCCAGGCTTGTAGATCATTTCCATCGCAAGTATGGCCAGCCTGTTAATCTCGAATGTGGAATTGGTGGGAAAATCAGTCTTGATCCTTATCGTCTTTACATACTGTGGCAGATCTTCGCGGAAGGGATTCGACATAAGGAAAACATCAATTGCGTTCGTATGGAGCTTGTCATTGCGCAATTTCTCCGCTACAGATCCCGCAAAGGTCGAAACTCTTTCGCGAAGGTCGGCTTTTTCAGTCAGCATCTTGTCAAAGCTTCGCGTGCAAGCAATATTCTGCTTTGGCTTTACTTCCTCGAAATCAATCGAGCTGATTCCCTGCAGGTCATGCTTTAGCCTCAATCCAACGACTGTCATGTTTCTGCGTACCCATTCATCCGGCATCTGCGTAAACTGGTAGGCATTCTTTACGTTCAACGCCAGGAGCCTTTTCGCGTGCCGCCTTCCTATGCCCCAAACATCACCGATCTCTACCCATTTTAGGGCCTTTATCCGCTTTTCTTCCGAATCTATCACGTAGGCATTGCCGGTACGGTCTGGAAACTTCTTTGCTATCCTGTTAGCGATTTTGGCCAGCGCCTTTGTCGGAGCAATACCGATCGAAACCGGTATGCCTGTGCATTTCAATACGCGCTTATGCATTGTCTTGCCGTATTCGTGAAGGTCGTAATTTTCAAAACCTATGAATTTAAGAAATGCCTCGTCGATAGAATAAATTTCAAGATCGGGAGTAAACTCGGCCAAGATGCTCATGACCCTTTTCGACATATCACCGTAAAGAGCATAATTGCTTGAAAATACATGCACGTTGTTTTTCTCAAAGGCATCTTTGTATTCATGTGCCGGCGCGCCCATCGGAACGTATGCCTTGCATTCGTTCGACCTGGCAATAACGCATCCGTCGTTATTTGACAGCACCGCGATCGGCTTTCCGATCAGGGAAGGATCAAATACGCGCTGGCAGCTTGCGTAAAAATTGTTACAATCGACCAAGGCAAACATTATCGGAATGATTTTATGACATTGATTACTATACCCCAAATGATAAGCTCATTTTCTGCAGTCACCCTTATCGGAGCATACTGTTCGTTTTGGGCAACAAGCCAAACGATTTCTTTTTCAATCATGATTGTCTTAACCGTGAACTCGCCGTCTAGGTAGCAAACGGCAATATCGCCGTTCTTGGGTTCCAGCGATTTGTCTATTACCATGATATCGCCGTTAGATATTCCGGCATCTTTCATAGAGTTGCCTTTTACCTTTGCATAAAAAGTCGCGCTGGGATGCTTTATAAATTTAGCATTGAAATCTAGTTCGTTTTCGATAAAATCTGCAGCTGGCGAAGGAAATCCAGCAGATACTCCCGCTTCAACAAATGGCAGGCTTAACATCGTATCTGTCGATGCTGTGTAGAATTCCAAAGTTTCGCTTTCGTGCATCTTTATCACTTTCATAAAATTTCCTTTCGCACAAAATTATCTAAATTATAGGCACTTTTTTCCAATTCCAAACAGGATTAACATTTGTTGTAGGAATTTTAGATAATAACGTGAAAAAAAAATCTTCCGGAAGCGGATCAGGATCCTGAAGGAAAAAAAATTACGGGAAAAATAAAGCCGGTGCCTGGAAATCGAGCTGGCTAATTACGTGATTATGATAAACGCTTGACAAGTATGGCAACTTCAGACGCTTTCAGCACTTTAGTATCTTTCGCTTCCTTCAGGGAACATTTCCTGTTTTCCCTAATTATCTCATTCATTTCTGCGCGGACTGTCCTGGATCCGAATATTGCAAATCTCTGCTGCAGCGACTGCTTGGTTGCAGCCTCGATGGGGGTCGTTTCGGTTTGTTGCATAACGATAAGAACGGTTTAAATGGCTGTACCAAAACTATATAAAATTTTTTTCAGCGCAAAATTTTGAAAAAGGAAAAATCCTGACAAAAGATAGCAAATGCTTGCATAAGCTCGCGAATGCTTGCAGATGGTTGCAAATGCTTTCCTTCCCTTCCATAACCTTGCAAATCCTGACAGCCGGCTTTACAATTGGCGGAACTTTGTAACCGATCTCATATCCCACAAACCAGCCAGCAGCGGCGCGAAAGTATTTGCGCAGGAAATTAAAAATGCAAGGCATTGCCGTAAGCGCCGCCTGATGGTTTTTTGAAGGACTGACACTAAAATAGCGAAACCATGAAATAAGCCTTATGCCTGAAAAGAAAATGTTGATCGACAGCCTTTTAAAAAGGCATATCGACAATCCAAGCCCGTATGAAGGCCTGATTCCGTCAGCAGACGGCAAGCGCGTAGACTTTGAAAGTCCTGCACAATACAGCGACACTTATGATACGCTTTCATTTATGGCAAGATGGGCAATAGCCTACCATAAGCAGATGGAGCGGATCGCTCCCCGCCTGCTTGGAAGAACTGCTAAAGAAACGGCAGCCAATACGTTCGATTTTCTTTACAGAAACTTCCAGTATTCGCTAGACGGTACTCTGCAGCAGCTGTATAATCCAGCAAGCGCATGGAAAAACAGATTTTCTGGAATCGACTGCAAATCTTATTCGATCCTGGCATCTGCAATCCTGCTAAATCTCGGAATACCGCACGCCTTTAGGATGGTAAAACAGCCAGGCGCGAGATCCGTAAACGAATGGCTGATAGATCCCGAAGCATGGACGCACGTATACGTGATCGTTTTTTCGGAAGATGGCAGTTCTTATTATGTAATCGACGCAACCACGCATGACAATAAGGAGGTCAATTTCACACAAAAACACGATCTAATTATGAAAAATTTGAAACATGTCGGCCTTTCCAGCCCCGCGCCTTCAGGCATGGGATGCAATTGCGGCGGCTGCCACAAGAGCGGGCAGCTGGGAGTATCGCTAGGCGATATCACCTCGATTATCGGCAGCCTTTCCTGTATAGGCGGCAGTGCCTATAAGGACGACTACCTGAAAAGGAATATTACGCTTATGAACTCCAAGTTTGCGGCAATCATTGCCAAGATCAATACGGCAGTATCGTCGCAGAACATGGAAGGATTAGGAACTGCAGTCTGCGAGTACAAGGTTACGGCTAACCTGATGCACACTACCTATGTAAAGAAAAAGGCATCTAATGACTGGAATTCCTGCACCAAGCGAAATTTTGATGCTACGATAAAGGCAATCCTTTTCTATAAGGACACATGCGGCAAGGCATTGGATGCATGGCTGGCAGAATATTTTATCAAGGGATCGCAGACAAGCAGCCTTTCACTTACAAACGAAGGCTGGGAAGACGGATGGCAGCAGGGAACAGGATTTTGGGGAATGAAGCTTCAGCCGTGGCTGACTGTAACAGAGCCTAAATTCAGCTGGTCGATCAAGAACTACGTAAGACAGATCCAGGCTTTTGCCATAAGCGAATACCTGGTGCAGATCGAAAAAAGCGGAACGGCCTTCAACTGGGGAACTTTCCTTCAAGGCCTAACGACAGCTGCACTTGCATTTCAGGGATCAGGATCCGGAAGCGGATCGGGTACAGGAACGGGAACCGGCACCGGTACGGGAATTGGACAGGGAGAAGGAACCGGAGGCGGTAGCACTAGCAGCGGCATGAGTACCGAAACGAAAGTTGCATTAGGTGTGGGAACTGCAGCCCTTGCATTTTTCCTTTTCCAGCCAAGCACAAAATCTATGGAACAATATAAAAGGCCAACCCCGCAGGCAAGAAGAAGGCCGGCAAAATCGAAAAAAAGATAGCATGAGCAATTTACAGATATATAGCCAAAATCAAGGGCTAGGCGGTTGGTTCGGAAGAATGGTCAGAAAATTGGCCGGTGCGGTCTTGAAGATTGCGGAAGGCATGCCTATCGTTGGAATGGTGGTAAAAGCAGCAAATGAAGCACTTAATCTCAGCGGGATGATAGAAAACCCCGATAATTGGAATTGGAGATCTACAGACCAGGAATACGAGCCGACTGCTTCTGAAGCAGCCGTGCTTACAACATTTACCGAAAAGCTAAAATCTTTCTATAGAACGCTAGCAAATGATCTTTCAACCGGCTTGCAGATGGCAGGAACGGCAGAAAAGATCCTGATCGTAAATTCATGCCTTAACCGCATGTCGATCGTGAAGGCCTATTTTGCCTCAAATGAAACCGCAGGGCTTTCTTCAGATGCGGTAAAATCAAGGGATGAAATTATCCTGACCGTATTCCAGCCATTGCATGACGTAATAAACCAGTACATGGAAGGCGAGGCTGCAACAGTAGTTCCAGTTACGCTGACCATCACGCAGGAAATCGCAAACCAGTTTTCAGGACTGATTTCCGGATCACTTCAGACTGCATATTCAAGCCAGAATTACAGAGAAATCAGCGAAGGCACTCCTACCCTTCCGGGCAGCGTGATAAACCTTCCTGCAATACCTGGGCCGTCAAAAGGAGATTCCGGCATCGTTCCAACTAAACAGGAACCTATCGAGCCTGAAACGGAAGGATCAGGACTTGTAAAAAAAGCTGCAGTAGTCGGATTCCTTGCGTTGGCCGCATATCTAATTTTCGGAGGCAAGGAAACCAAAAAGCCCTCCAAGACCATACCTAAGACTAAAACCAAAAAAGTAACAATCTAAATTTTAAACAATGTCAAAGACAAACCTATTTCAGATGCCTACCAGCTCAACGGCTACGGAAGTCGCCATAATCGGCGTATCAGGCATCACGGGGGCAAAGCTGTCAGACGCAATCGCTGCATCGTTGCCCGATTCGACCAACAAATATAAAAAATGGGCGATCGCCGGTGCTGCAGTCGTGGCGGCCATGTGCTTCAACTCATCAACTACCGGCGGAAAGGTCGCGCAGTCTGCTTTGGCAGGGATGGCAATCAAGCAGGGATCAGATGCGATTTCTGAAGCATTGGTCCCTACAATCGCAGCTAGAACTGGCGGTAAATGGACTGACAAATTCGTCAATGCGCTTGTCGGCCACGATGCTGTAGTTCCGGTTACTGAAACTGCTGCAAGATCCGCCTTAAACGCTGCAATGTTTTGGGAAGCTGCAGAAGAAGTCCAGCAGTCGCCTTTTGCATCCCAGCCCGTCGAAATCCCTATGTTCAGCGGGGTATAATCATCCAAACAACAAATCAAATTCAAAAATCTTAATTCAAAAACAACCATGAAAAATTTACCATTTTTTGAAACTGTGATGCAGTTTATCCTTTTAATCTCAGGTTCCCTGACAACACAATTACAGGCAGATCTCCAAGGCAACAAATGTACCCTTGACGATCAGATCCTGGAGCTTAAAAAAGAAATTGCCGGAGGCGGAACGATCGATCTATTGGATGCAAATACTTTGAGATTGGACGGTATCTGCTCTTTTGACAAGAACAACCTTAATACTGGCCGTGCCTTCATTTTCGACAAGCTTGCTTTAGGATATGCAGTACATGCCACCGATTCAGGCCTTGCCGGAAAGATTGCCTATAATACTGCAGCACCTAAAGAATTGCAGAACGCAATCTTTATCCTTAGCCAAGACGGGCGCGAGGTGTTAAGAATGCCGGTAAGGGATCTTAACAACATCGGTACCGGAACTAATGCTGAGGAAGAATACAAACAGTTGAAATCTTTGAGATACCTGGTTGATAACAGGGAGATCAAGGCTCAGATAAAATTCCCAGAAGGCGTAACGCTGGATGCTACCAAAAAACACTACGTTTATTTGAGATGCTCAGGCTTGCAGACAAGCAAGAAAGCGAACGCTTAATAATATACCAGCAACCATTTCATCTTCACTAATTCTGAAAAGCCCTGCTCCTTTGACGGGCAGGGCTTTTTTTTAACTCCTTAAAAAATGGAAAGATACGAATACGTTACGGCTACTATCTCGATGCCTAAAACCGAACTGTCGTCTGAAGTCGATGTAAAGATACCCGACGGCATCGTTACAAATATCGGCCTTGTGCAAGCTGGGAACAATGAAGGCAGGATAATCAATTTTTCAGTACTGGAAAATAACAATACGCTTATCCAGCCTGCAGATATCCGTTTCTCTGAAAGAACCGGCGGAAGCTGCTTTAAGGATTCGCTTCGTCCGGTCGATCTTGACGGCGGCAGGATCCTGCAGGCTCGCCTTACGGCTCTGCAGCCTTCAAATGGTGATGATATCACCGTCCAGGTGCTGTTTATGATACAAAAACCATAGGCAGACATGTGTATAAGCAAAGGAAACCTAGCACATAAGGTCATCAAGGAAAATCACGAAAATTATTCCCTGCAGGGAATGATTTCCCCTTCCTTCCAAAATCTCGGAACTGCTACCGCTTACGTGGGCGGCCGCGAGATCGCATCAGGCAAATCATTTTCAGTAAACGTGCCTGGAATAGAATTGCAGAATTCCCTTCAGATCACTTTCGAGAATGATCCTTCAAAAAATAGAAAACTGCACGTGCATTTCGTACAGCTAACTGACAAATAAAAACTCACGCAATGAGCAACCTGAAATCAACAGCCGGAGCAATGCAGTTCCTTGCGGTAAATCCGGATAAAAACTTCCTGACCCTGACCAATACGGAAACTAATTCGCGGATCGGAAAGGAAGAAGTATATTATGAAGATGTTCCTGGTGCAGATCTTGCATCGTATCTAAGAAGCAATATCGGACATACTACGGAAAGTACTACAGTATGGATCGAGTTCAGAACCAAATACGGAGCATCATCCAAAAAAGAAGGCACGGCATTTCTTATCGAGGTCAAGGCGACAGCTCCCGCTCCGCCAGTCATACAGCAAGCCCCTGCAGTCCAATACCAGCCGGCACCGGTTCCTGAATACTCGGCAGCTCCGTTCTTGGGATCTCCAGGCTTCGGATTAGGCGTATCACAGATCATAGACCTACACGGCAAGGCCAACAGGCTAGTCGATAAGGAAGAACAGCTCGCGGAACTCAAAGGGAATTATGCAGACCTGAAGACGAAATATGATTTGTTGGATATCGAAAAGCGCGGATTGGACACAAAGCTGTCGATTGCTGAAGCACAGAAAGAAATGGCGGTCATGCTGGCAAAGGCAGAAAACAAATCTGTTTTTGATAGTCCGGCATTCCAGCAGCTTATGGACAAGGCACCGGCAATGTTCATGGCCTATAAAGGCATCGCGCCGCCCGAATTAGGCATAGGTCTAGGCCAGCCTGAATTTACCGGGCCAAAACAGGATCTGATCGACCATATCGCAGAAAACTGCACGGACGATCAGGCTAACTTTTTGGGATCTGTAGCGCATTATCTTGAAAATGGTGCCTTCTTGGAAGAACTCAAAGAACTAATCATAAAATACAGCAAAAGTGGAAATTAAAATCAATGGATCCTCTGATCTCGACACAGCCAAAAGAAAAGCTGCAGCTGAAAAAATCCTGAAGCTTTCTACAAAAGGCCTTGAAAATCTTGCCTCGCTTGCCGAAAGCGACAAGGCCAGGACATACATCGAAAACCCGCTCAAATTCCAGACTCTTAAATCATTCCTATAATGAACCCATCCGCCATTACAGAAATAGCAAAGACAGGCCAGTCAATACAGCTCAACTACCAAAAAAAGGTAGAGAGCGTTGTCCGTCCGATCGTCTATACGGCATTGATCGGCGGAGGTCTATACTTTGCGCGCCGCAAGTACATCAGCTGGCGCAAGCAGCAGTTCGTCGAAAAGAATGCGCACATTCCGGACGTTCAGGCGGCAATGATTATGCGAAAGTCGATGTACCGCATCGAGGTAGATACTTTTCCTTTCAACCTTATCACGATTCCTGACGGAACCGACGAGCGCATGCTCAACGAGCTTGCGTTGAAAGTAACATCGCTGGAAGCAGTCATAAAGGCGTACAAGATCCTTTTTGAAGCCAACCTTATGGAAGATGTCTACGCCGAGCTTGACAACAAGGAAATGAAAAAATTCTTTGAGAACCTGGGCGCAAAATCAGAATATGACCTCGGCTTTACTCCAGGCGGCGGAATTCGTCCGCAGACACCGCTAAAGATCGGCCAGACCGTTGCCATTAAAAACCCTTCAGGATCTACTGTCTACAAAGCGGAATCAATCGGCAATGGAAAATATCAGAATTCCGGCGAGAAGCTGGATTTCAAGAGTTTTGGAACGACCATCGGCGAGATTGTCGGAATTTACAAAGGGCTGTCAAGCGGTCAGTATTACTATCTGATAGACCGCAAATGGGTTATCGATTCCATTTTCGGCTACGGCTGGATCGCACACACAGAAATCAAAATCGTTTAGTCATGCTATTAGTAAAAGGAAAAGTAATGGATGCGGAATACCAGCATCTGCAGGGCGTAAAAGTAGGCGAATACAATATCGCAAATCCGTATTTATATACGGCCACGACTGACGAAAACGGCGATTTCTCGATAATGGCCTCTAATCCTGATGCGATTATAAAGTTCGAGCGCGCTTATTACAAGCCGGTTTTTGTAGCTGCAAAGGATTTCTATTCTTATGTGATGCTGGACAAGGCATTGATCGAGCTGCACGACGACCAGACCAAAAAGCCGAATGGCTTGCCAGGCTGGGCGATTGCCCTGATAGCCGCAGGAACTTTAGCTGCTGTCGGCGGGGTAATCTATTATAATGATCCTAGATCCGGAAAGCCGGTACAGGTTACGGCAAGAAACAGAAAAAAATAACAGGCCTCCTTTTCATTGCGTGAAAGATTGCCGGTGCCGGCCGATAACAGGCCGGCTTCGTGCAGTCGATTGCAGAGGCCATCCGACCATTTAAACCAAAAACCACAATGGCAAGATCATTTCTTAACGACATGAGATATTCGCGAGGCATCCGGAACAATAATCCGGGCAACCTTGTGCGTACTTCGATCGACTGGCTCGGAAAGATCCCTTTGGATCAGAATCGCGATGCCAGGTTCGAGCAGTTCTACGAGATACGCTACGGGATCCGCGCATTGATGCGCGATATTTATACGGATTACAGGCGCGGTTCTAATACCGTACGCAAGCTTATCAGCGAATTTGCTCCGGCTTTCGAGAACAACACGGAAAGCTATATCAATTCTGTTATCGGAAAGATCGGAATGAGCATAATCCCGCAGATGGATATCGATACGCTGGCTGCCATTGCCAAGGCAATCGTAGCCGTCGAGAACGGATCAGATGCCAAATATGTGACCGACCAAGACTATCAGGATGCAATTGCAATACTGCAGATATCGCTTCCAAAAAAAAAAGACTGATAATCCCCCTGCTGCTTGCCGCGGGAGCTTCGCTCCTGGGCTATGCGGCATATAAAAAATCCTATAAGAAATGAGCTGCATAAGTATCGGCGTACCCGAAGATCAGAACGGCCAAGATCCTGCTTCAGTATCGATCACCTGGCGTGAAGAATTTCTAGGCTATTATGCCGATGAAAGTTCCTTCATGCAGCTGTTTGTCATCTTTTCGCATATTACCGTGGCCAAGAATGAAAATGTGATCCTCCGCCTCATAAGGCTAGATTATAACGCTGCGACAAATGTCGTAAGGCAATATGACGAGCGTTACAAATGGGCAAAAGGCGCTGGCACTTTTTCGCCGATCGGCAACGTAACCATCGGCCAGGATATAATTTTTGAAAGCACGTTCCTGATCGCTTCAGCTGCAGACATAAATCTGCCAAATACCGTAATAAGGAATTTGGGCAATCTGCCTGAAGGAACCAATTTTATCGATACGATCAATTATAATCCTGAAGGCATCGACCTTTCAGACGTGACCAAATCCTATCTGATCCAGTTTGTCATTTCCGGAATTGCAAGCCTGTATATTTTCAGGGGCGCAGAAAGCTCGCAGGGCTTTGGAATTTACGGCGACGGGTTCCTGCAGGCACAGGATGGCGACTTTGATGCTTTTACAGATTCCGGAAACCTGCCAGGAAACGAAACGAATAATTTCGAGATCAAGGGAATCTATGGACATAATACAGGTGCCTTGAATGCCGGGCTTCAGCCTGGCGATATATACCAACTGCCTGAAGAAAACGACCGTTCAATTTTGGCTGTCGTGACCCGCGCGCCTGATCCTGAACCTCCGGTATTTGACATGTTTGAATTTTATGACCTGGCAGTTTCTGCCTCCCTTTTGAACGTTAATGATATCGAGAGTGCAGCAGACTGGAATAATGCCATTAACAGCTGGTCTACAAGCCAGAGCAATGTCAACTTTACAGAAGTGCTGATATTTGAAAACATGATAAACCTTGGCGGGAATAATTCTGCAGTAACCTATCTGGATATGCACGAAACCGGACTCGTCAATACTGCTCTCTATTACCTTGTAAACCTAGAGTTTTTGGATCTGTCGTATAATTCGATTGTCAACGAAATGTATTTCTCGTCATGGCCGAATCTTGGAACCTGCATTATCAATAACAACAATATGCGCTGGCTGAATGTTTCGGGCAATGCAAACCTGATAAACCTGATCTGCTCGCAAAACGACTTTATATCGGCCAATGTAGGAACCCCTTCTTTGGAAATCCTGGATATTAAGAATAATCCTAGCCTGGGAACCATTGCCGGACTTGACCAATGTACAGGCCTCATAAATATCGATGCCGCCGGCTGCGGGCTTGTTTCCTTCGACGGGAATAGCCTGGTCGCGCTTCAGGAAATAAGATTGAGAGCCAACAGCCTTACTAGCCTTTTCCTGAATAACAGCCCCGTAGTTACCAAGATCTACGCAATGGATAACGAGCTTACAGAATTCGGGCCATTGTCGCTGATAAAAGACGGCGTTACGATCGATCTAAGAAATAACAATCTTCCGGAGGCTGCAATCGGTGCAATGCTTGAATACATCAATGACAATGACGTATCGCCTGCCTCAATCGCATTACACGGAACCGGCAACGCAACATTGACGGGCGACAACCTTGCATTGTACAATGCGCTGGTTACAGCCGGAAAGAATATTAACTGCAATACCTAATCAATGGATCAGACACTATTAATAAACCTACTAAGCATCATTTTCGGCGGTACCGGCATAGTTTCTTATTTCGGAGCCAGGCGCGAAAGAAAGGCATCTGCAAAGCTGAAGGAATCCGAAGTATTTTCCAGCTGGGCAGGAATCTATGATAAGATGGCTTTGGCCACCGACAAAAAGATCGCGGAACTCACCAGGGAAATTGCAGAACTGAAAAAAGAACTGAACGAATATAAATCAAGGTGCAAGCTCTGCGAAAAAAAACTATAACATGAAAAGGACAATTTTTAAATGTATCGTCTTTTGGCTTTTGGCCTTGTTCCTGGTATTTGCATTGTCTGTAATTCCGGTATCGTGCAGATCCTTAAAAAGCAAAGAAAGCTACACCAGGAAAGACAGCCTTTCGACAAATACAAGCTACAGAAAAAAAGACACTATCATTACGGTACCTGGCCAGACTCTGAGGCTTTCGGTACCGGTACTGCAGCTGGACAATTCCCCTGCAGTATACAAGACCGAACGCGGAACCCTGACCATAAAAAAAGAAGGCGAAAATATTTCTGCAGAATGCGATATCGCGGAATATAAGGCCGCTATTGTGCTGCTAGAAAAAACAGTCAGCGTTTACAGCAAGACAGTAACAAGCCAGGAAAAGCTGATAACAGAACAGAAATCTATGATAGCCCAGCTCTACGATCTTTTAAAGCTTGCCGGCGGGCTGGCATTGCTGTTTTTTGGTATAGCAGTTTTCTTTATCGTTAGGAAAAAAACATCCTGAAATGGGATTCATTGAAAAAAATATAAACGGAATTATACTCGGCTCGATAGGCCTAATCATATTAATTATGCTAAATAAAAAAACACTACACGTACTCAAGCAAGGCCAGCAGATCAGGAATGATGTAATGGGCAGCGGTATTTTCGGATCGTCGAGATCCGGAGGCACGCGCAAGCATAACGGCATCGATCTGATTTTTGCACCAGGCGAGGCGGTGCTATCTCCGATTACAGGCATCGTGACAAGGTTTGCCCTGCCGTATGCAAATGACCCGTCCTATTCAGGAATTGAGATCAGGAACGAAGATTACAGCATCAAGATATTTTACATTGCCCCTGTGGTCGCTATCGGTTCTGCAGTAACTGCAGGCCAGGTGATTGCATCGGCACAGAATATCGCTGCCAAGCATGGCGGGGGCATGGTAAACCATGTTCATATAGAAGTCTATGATAACCGCGGCATCCTTCAGGATCCTGCAAAATTATTTTAAGATGGAAAAAAAGACAAAAAAAAGCAACAAGACGATAATGATAATCGGCGGTGGCCTGCTTGTGGCTGGCGTTATAGCTGCTATCGCATCAGGTGGCGGATCTGTACCGATATCAGATATTCCGGAACCCAATCCAGGCAATTCTGGAAATTCAGGAAATACACAGACGCTTAACAGAAACTTGGTCTTGAAAAAAGGCAGCAAGGGATTGGAAGTACGCGAGCTGCAGCGGCTGCTTAATGTCGGTATCGATGGCGATTTTGGCCCGATAACCGAAATGGCTCTTTATTCCGTAAGATCTGTCAAGCAGATAACGATTAACCAGTTCAACTCGACACCCCTTAAGATTCCGCCTGTTCCCCAGTCGCCTTATTCGCCTGGACAGAACCTGATGGCTTCCCTACGTTCCGGTGCAAGATTGTACGCGGTCAGTCAGGATGCTGCAGGAAAATGGTTTATCCGCAGCAATGACCATGAATCCGTAGCGGAATTTGGTATTGCTTTGGGAAAGATCATTGCGGTACTTTCTGCTTCAGGCCAATATTTCTATGTGGTCGAAAAAACTGGTTTCTTTTCAAATACATACATGGCCGTAAGGCATACAGAAGCAAAAGCATACTAGCATGAAAACGATCCTAAAATTAGCCGGCATTACCGCAGTTGCAGCGACCTTATTTGCTTTCAAGAAAAAAAGGGATTATGAGAAGGTAATAAATGCAATGAAATTGAACATTTCTAATATCCGGAACCTTCGGATCAGGAACATGAAATTTTATTTTGATTTTGACCTGACCTTACATAATCCGACAGATGCCGATATGGATATCTATACTGCAGGCCTAATAGCATTGAAAAAGGTAAGCGTATTCTACCAAGGCACGCTTATAGGAAATGCGTATTCCAATACTACTGAATTTTCGCTTCCTGCAGGCGGCTATTTTACAATTAGGGGAATCCAGATCGAGTGCCTATTTCTGGAAATCATAAACAAGTTTGCAACTGTAGGCCTTGATACAGACCTGACAAATTACCGGGTTAAAATACAAATTGAGGCATTAGGACAAATTTTTACAATTGAGCAATAATATGGAATCAATAAAGAAATTTAATGCCTTGAATGGCAAATTTGTTACCCGCAAGGAACTTTCCGATCTGAAAGCTGCAGCCCTAAAAGAAGGCAGCAATGAAGTGAGCAAAAGAGTCGGCAGGATCTTGGACAGATATCCGGATATTGATGCTTTCAACGTAAACATTAAAAATCCGATAAAACCGGGGTCGGGTCTTGGCGCGCCTAGACATAAAGGCTTAGAGAAAGATGCATTGGACGAGTGCGGACGATTGAAGCCAGGCTTCAGGTACCTTAAAGGGGGCAAGCTGAAAAAGATCGAGAAAAAAGAAAAGCCTGCAGTAAATAAAACTGCAAAAAAACAGCAAGCAACAAAAGCAAAAAAGCAGGATCCTGTAAAAATTCCTGCCAAAAAAGAAACCAAGGCGCGAGCAAAGAAAACAGAAACGCAGGTTTTTGAAAAAAGATCCATTGCTCCGGAAGCATGGATCAAGGCAGATTCCAAAAAAACGACTTCGCTGGTAAAAAAATACCTGAAGGAAAAATACGGGATCATTGTTAGTGTCAGATCTGAAGTCTATTCAGGTGGAAGCAGCTTCAATATTTCTTATAATCTTGGTACTGATCCGAATGTTATCGAAGCAGAAATGAAAAGGCTGCAGTATGGAAGCTTTAACGGCATGGAAGATATTTACGAATATTCAGATGAAAGCTTCAAAGGAATCATACTTGACGGTTATAGGCTTGACAGTTATAAGTATGTTTTTGTCAGGCGTGAACTGCCTGAAGCTTTCAGGATGAAACTTGCAAAGATCTTTAGCGATAAGGTAAAATTTGGTGAAATTCCGGAATTTGACGGTACCAAAGAAAGCTTTCATGAAAGATTCAGAGATCGTTTCAGTTCCGCATGGAACTGGTCGGACATGGTTTACCAGTATCTGCAGAAAGACTTGAATTTTGCAACGCAGGATGAAAACGAGATCAAAAATTTAGAACTGAAGGGAAGCCTTGCTGAAAAGCTTTATTTTACCTACGAGCATAATGGCAAAGAATATGATACCAGGAAACCGGTAATCCATCCTACCAAAATGGTCAAGGAAAAATGCATCATAAAGAACGAAATCAAGCTGATTGATTTTGGAACAAACAGCATTGCTGTCATCGGCCATACCGGAGAAATTGAAGATTCTTTAGAGGATTTGGGCGGCATCAAGAATAACAAGATCATGTTTGAAGGCAAGATCCACAAAGGTTATGTTTTTCATAAAAAGCAGACCGGTGCCGTTTCAGATATCCTGATTGATTATTCCGGTGAAAGCCGTCCTGGTCTTAACGGATCACTGCAGATAAAAAAAAGAGCATCCGGCAGAAAAAACAAGCCAGGATATGGCAAAGGATTAGGATTCGTAAATGTTCCAGTCAGCGAGATCTTGGAGCCTGTATCAAGAATAATCCCTGCAGAAATTATCCAGGCTGTTCCGGAAGAATATAAGCCAGTCATTCCTGAAAAAATAATTCCGATCAAGCCTGCAGGCATTGCAAATGAAAAAGCCAAATCGGTTCCTGAAGCTTCGGCTTTCAGAACCAAAAATCCTTTGGTAAAATCTATGGCAGAAAGAAGCGGTTCCGGCGAGTTTTTTGAATTTACAGGGTCGTTGGGATCATTCATTGGCAGACTGGAAAAGAAGCCCAAAGAAAGCGTAGTAATTACGTTAGATGCTCCACAGGGTGCCGGAAAGACAAGGCTGTTCTTTCAGATCATGAACCTTTGCGCAAGCCACGGCATGAAGGTATTGTATCTCTCTTTCGAGGAACATCCGGATTCTGAATTGTTCACGTCCAAAAGGGATCAGTACATTGATCCTGAAAATCACGACCGTATCGATACGATCGCAGAGCTTCCAAACGGGTATGCCGATTTCAAAAGCCTGGTTCCAGAATACGATGCAATTTTTACTGATAGTTTCGGCAAGAAAGAAACGAAATGCGGAGGCAAATTCGACCTTGACAATGACCAAAGAAAGGCATTTGATGGCAAGGTGTTTTTTGATATCTACCAGCGCACGCAGGATAACAAAATGCGCGGCGGTTCCTTGGCGCAATTCGATGCAGATGCTGTCATGAAGATTGAAAAGGATCCTACAGGAAACTATGAAAATAACATAGCATACTTTGACAAGCATAGGTACCACACACAGCCTTTGAATCTGCTTCGATATAATATTTTCAGCCAGGAAATGGAAGGCGGTGCAGCTGCAGGGAATGCAGAAATAACAGAAATTATATAATTTTTCAAATAACCATTTAAACCAATTTAGTCATGACGACAAGAAAAAAAACAACCAAAAGAAAGAAAACTGTTTCCGCAAAGAAGCTATGCTCTAAAGTAATCAAAAGAGAAGGGATCAACCAAAGAACTGGCCAGCTGAAGCCTGGCCATAAATATCTGAAAGGTGGCCGTATCGTAAAAGTTAAATCTAAAAAATAATCGCAATGGATCGTAAAAAGAAAATCGCAATCGGAATAGCTGCAGGAGCATTAATTATTTATTTAGCAACTAGAAAAAAGAAAGGAAGCACAACTGATGCTACCAAAAATGGAAATTCATTTCAATTGGCTAGCTTGACTAATGATCTTTGGACAAACGGTGTAGGCGTATCTCCATTTGAAGCTACTAGAGGCTGGGGAAGCCAAAACCAACTTTTAGTAAATAAGGCAGGAAACGAGCATCTATTGACCAAGATCAAAAATGGAACAAAATTGAAGCTTTCGGAAGGAACTGTTATTACTGCAGAGAATATTCTTGATTTGAAAATTGATGAGTTTTTTAGGATATCGACCATTGAAAATATTTCAGGATATGTCAATGCAGCCGGTTTCCCGAATAGGATCACAATCTTATAATTGGAAAGGCAATATTTTGTAAATAGAAAAGCACCAAATTGGTGCTTTTTTTATTAAGTCTTGGAATTATATAAGACGTTTTAAGGTCAACATTTTTAATTTTGTCCAAACTTAACTATTGAGATCATGTATAAAAGTACCAATCACCCCCAAAGGTATGCTTACAAAAAGGAATTTCGATTTATGTCCTCCGCAACAAACGTTTTGTTTTTCTTTTTTGCCTTATTAATTATAGCATATCTTGCCTTAAGAATAAACAAGAATATAGAGGAATCAAGATCCAGGGAAATTGAAAAAATTACTGCAGGGAATTTTAAGCAGTAATTCAATTTTACGTGATTTTTTTTGTTGGCCGTTCCGGATCCGGAAACTGCAGAGATTTTTTTTACGTGATTTTTATTTCCGGCGCTCAGCTCGACATCTGAATTTTTCCGTGAAAAAGGATTAGAATTTAAATCAATTTCTGCCAATTATTGATTTATGATTTTTTTAAAATCAACAGGCAGAACGGAGTCTGATTCAAATTCTAACTCATTTAGTAAAACATATTTGCTATATTTTGCTAGAACTCTTGAAAACCGTCGAATTGCTGTATTTGGTTCTTCACCTATAAGTGTGGCAGGATTAATATAGTGTAGATCAGCATGACCTGGATTAATAGGAGTATTTGTGTATACTTCTATTTCATCACTTATTACCTTTTCATTTTCATCTAATGGACTTGAAACAATTATAGCTTCAAAACCTTCGTTATTATCTTCTATATGAGCTTTGATAGAATCTAAAAAGTCGCATTTTTTGAATATATAAAATCCCGCTAGATCTTGCATAGTTTCAAGACCTCGTTTTAAACATTCATTTTCATCATTATATCGATATCTTAATAGAGATACACCTCTATCTCTTGTATCTATATAAATATTTCCAAACATAATGTTATCATAGATGGCTGGTTTTTTTCTTTTAAAATGTCCAAAGAAAAGATAACGCACCAATATTTCATCATCTAAAATATTCCTAGATATGAGCTCAGCCATTTATTATTTATGATAAAAAAAGAGAGATGTCGTGATTAATGGATGAGATAATTGCACCCATATTTTCATCACTTATTTCTAATCTGTCAACCTGCTTATGATTTTTACCCCCAACTTCCACAAAATAACCTAAAGATTTTTTGCCAATTTCTAATGATAATAAATTTTCATTATCAAATTCCCAATCCAATATAATAGTACCATATTGGGAAGGATAAATATTTTCAGGCTTTAAATAATATAATAAACTCGGCCAAATTTTTTCAACCACCGTTAAAGTATTATCTATTATTTCAGAACTGATTTTGTCAGTTCCTAATTTATTCCAATTATCTGGTAGTTTTGAAATTTCGATGATTTCATTCAGTACGTTTTTTTCACAAACTGTAATATCTGAACAATCCAATAATGTTGATTTTAAGTTAGCTGATTCAACATATTCAGAATTATCCATATCCCGATCATAAGAAAACAATTGTTTTCTTCTTTTTTCCATATCAGGATTTAGAGCGCTTACTATGAATTCACCTACTCCTATTAACATAATAATTTATTTAATTTATACCTATTCTTGCACTTACAGTATCAGTAAGTAGATCGGATAACATTTCTTTATTTGCATCATGAGCAATTTTAAATTGATCTTTCAATAACTCACTATACAATACCTCTTCATTAGACAAAATATCTTTAAATTCTGTACCAAATTGATGATTTATAACAATCCTTTTTAATCTATTATTAAAAGAAATTTCAGTACTTTCTTCTACATTAAGCTCTTTATTTTGTGAAAGCATTAATATACTACCATTCTCTGAATTTAAAAACTTTTTGTTTATTAATTCTGATTCAATATTAAAAATTTCATTAACAGGTATTACATCATTTGACACCCATCTAAATTCATCTACATAATTTAAATTGATAGCCTTTGTATAATATCGATTAGTACTAAAAATTGCTCCTATATCATTTTTCATTGTAAAGAAAAAACTATCCCATCTTTCGTATTTACGAGTTTCAAAAATTATCAAACCGCGATTTTGATCAATGTCATTTGTTACTCTAATTAGATTTTTAATTTGTCCAGTTTCATCAAACTCCTCAAAGACAAAACCTACCACAGAATCAACATCATTCTTTTCACCTGTTCCGTCAAAATTGACTTTTATCTTTCTCGCTTTTTGAATTACTTTTCTTTGGTACCTTGAAAATTCCGGCATAATTTTTAGACGCTCTATTAAATTTTCAAGTTTTAAAATATCTTGAGCTAATATAAAAGTCGCAGTTACCCTTGCAATAGAATGCTCTTTTGATATGGGTTTTAAGCTGTCAAGCATCTTAAATTTTAATTTAAATTACAAATTTTCTTAAAAAAAATCCTATGAATTTATTCACAAAACTACTACAATAATAATTATTTTTACAGATTTCACGTAAATTTTAGTAAAACTTTTTAAAATTAAAAACTTAAAGTATACATTTCCCCGTAATCTTTCGGCAACATTCCTCCTATATCACGCAAATAATTTCTAGTAGTATCAGGATCTTGATGTCCAATGATCGGCATTAGCTTTAATACGGCCTCATGGTCATTCAGTCCGGATCTAACTAATGAATGGTAAAGATCCAGCGCAGCCGAATGCCTGAATGAATAAAGCCCGTAATCCTTACCGAATCCCAATGCCAGCTTCGCCTGGCGGAACCGGTACCCGAAATGATCCACCTTAGCCTTTTCGTCGGCATCCCAAAGTTCTATGTCTCCGGATTTGGTAAAGATATGCGCAGCTTCGGGATAGCCTTTCAGGTTCTTACCCTCGAGCATCCTGCAGACCGGATCGATCAGCTTCTTTATCGTCTGCCTGTCGCCTTTCGTATCAGCATAGAGGTATTTCTGTTCTAGGTGGATGTCCTTGACGCGGAGCCTTACGATCTCCCTCTCGCGCAGGAAAGTATAGATCATCAGCGTGACGAATTCGTATAGCTTCCGGTCGTGCTTCAGCATCCAGTCGCGGAGCTTTTTTACTTCTTCGCCGGTAAAAGGCTTGTTCTTTTGCGGCTTGTCTTTCTTCGTATCGATATCTGCAGCAGGATTTGCAGCGATAATCTTGTCCTTTTTAAGCTTGCCCAAAAGTCCGGAAACGGCTCTTTTGTAATTGTCCTGGGAAGTCTTTCCGATGTTGCGCCCCATCGGGTTTATGATCCAGTTCAGGAACCCGATAATATGCACGTCTGCCAGTTCCCTGATATCCATACTGTCGAACTTCTTAAGTTCTGCATATTCGAGGAAAACGTTCATCCTTATAAGGTAGTCATCTGCAGTAGATTTCTTCCAGGATCCTAGTTTGTTGTCGTAAGCATACTTCAGTCCAGTTTTTACAGTATAAACTACCTCGTCGATTTCTTCCGGCATGTCTTTATCGGGAATACCAAGCTCGTCAAATGGATTGAAGCCATTATCTAGTAAAAGCACATAAGCTTTTACCCAGGCTTTTGCAGCTTCCATTCTTTCAGCAACGGTTTTGTATTTATTTATTTTGCAAGTGTTCATGAATTTCTGCATCTTGCCACTAAAAGGAGAACGATAATAATAGTAAATATGCCAAGGTTTTTTGGGAGCAACTATTGGCTTTCCGTCCTTGTCTTTCGGGTAGTAAATCTTTACTTCTGAATAGTCTTTCATGCCTGACTTGATAGTGATAGTTACATGTTTCCCTATATGTTTCCCTCGTATGATTATGTCTAGGTTTTTCATTTTTTCGTGAGCGGCCTAAACGTAAAAAAGCCCCTGTTTATAGGGGCTTTTGAGTACTCAGAGCGGGACTTGAACCCGCACGAACATTACTGTTCACTGGATTTTAAGTCCAGCGTGTCTACCAATTTCACCATCCGAGCATGGACTTTAATTTGAGCGAAAAACGGGGCTCGAACCCGCGACCTCGACCTTGGCAAGGTCGCGCTCTACCAACTGAGCTATTTTCGCATTTCTGATTTGTAAGAACGGCAACACTTGAACCGTATTGCGGATGCAAATTTAATACATTAATTCAATTATACAAGAACTTTTTTCAAAAAAAGAAGATAAAAAATATAACTTTCTGATAACGTATTCTTTAAATCCAAATCATTTTTTTACTAGCATTCTCTTGATTTCATTCAGCTTCATTAAAGCTTCCACTGGCGTGAGGGTATTGATGTCTAAATTCAATATTTCTTCTTTTATTTCTTCCAAAAGCGGGTCGTCTAAATTGAAAATACTCAGTTGCATTTCGTCCTTAGACGGCTTTATACCGTTCAAGGCTTCTCCCGAATGGTCTTTTTCAAGTTTTTTCAGCAGTTTCTGAGCTTTTTGGATTACCGTTTGAGGCATTCCGGCCATCTTAGCCACATGAATACCAAAACTATGGGCACTCCCTCCTTTTACCAACTTACGGATAAAAAGCACATTATCTTTTAATTCTTTTACAGAAACATTGTAATTCTGGATTCTTTCCAAAATTTCGGTCATTTCGTTGAGCTCGTGATAATGCGTCGCAAATAATGTTTTCGGCCTTCCAGGATGCTCGTGCAGGTATTCGGCAATAGCCCAAGCGATAGAAATTCCGTCATAGGTGCTCGTTCCTCTTCCAATCTCATCCAAAAGCACCAGGCTTCTGTCGGAAAGATTGTTCAAGATTGAAGCTGTCTCGTTCATCTCGACCATAAAAGTAGATTCTCCCATCGAAATGTTGTCCGATGCACCTACCCTTGTAAAAATCTTGTCTATGACACCCATCCTGACGCTTTCGGCCGGGACAAAACTTCCCATCTGTGCCAACAAGACAATCAATGCTGTTTGACGCAAGATAGCCGATTTACCCGACATATTAGGTCCTGTAATCATGATGATTTGCTGGGTATCTCTGTCTAGATAGACATCATTCGCAATATAAGGAACTCCAACAGGAAGCTGTTTTTCGATTACCGGATGACGTCCATTTTTTATTTCCAATTCAAAAGTATCATCTAGAACAGGACATACATAATTATTTTCGATGGCCAATTGCGTAAAAGACGTAAGGCAGTCTAACTGGGCAATTAAGTTCGCATTGAGCTGTACAGGCTTTATATACGTCGAAATCCAATTGACCAATTGTTCAAAAAGCTGGCTTTCCAATTGGTGGATTTTCTCTTCGGCTCCAAGAATTTTGGTTTCATATTCTTTTAGTTCTTCCGTAATATAACGCTCTGCATTTACCAAGGTCTGCTTACGAATCCATTCGACCGGCACTTTATCTTTGTGTGTATTTCTGACTTCGATATAATATCCGAAAACATTATTGAAAGAAATTTTAAGAGAAGAAATACCCGTTCTTTCTGATTCTCTTGTCTCGATTCCTTCTAGATATTCTTTTCCAGAAGTGGAGATGCTTCTCAATTCGTCTAATTCAGCATGAATGCCTTTAGCAATCGCATTTCCTTTGTTGATGGAAACCGGAGCTTCTGGATTCAACGTAGTCTTGATTTTTTCTCGCAACAAGTCGCAACTGTGCAAGCTGTCTCCTATCGTCTTGACTGCAACATTTTGGCTTTCGAGAGCCAACGATTTTATCGGAATGATGGCGTCTAACGAATCTTTTAGATACACAACTTCTCTAGGCGACACTTTTCCGGTCGCAATTTTTGAAATCAGACGTTCCAAATCGGAAATCTGTTTTATTTGATATTGAATGCTTTTCAGCACCTCGCTATTTTCTTTTAAATAAGAAACTACCTCATGTCGTCCTTTTATTTTATCTGCATCTTTTAGCGGCAGCGCCAGCCAACGCTTCAAAAGGCGGCCTCCCATTGGCGAAAGCGTCCTGTCGATAACATCTAGCAAGGTTACTGCGTTTGGATTGTAGCTGTGATACAATTCTAAATTTCGGATCGTAAATCGATCCATCCAAACATAAGCGTCTTCTGCAATTCGTTGAATTGATGTGATGTGCTGGACTTTATTATGCTGCGTTTCTGACAAATAATATAAAATCGCTCCCGAAGCAATGATTCCTTCCGGCAATTCTTCAATTCCAAATCCTTTTAAAGAATTGGTCTGAAAATGACCTGTTAGCGTCTCGAAGGCATAATCTTCTTTGTACACCCAGTCTTCGAGATAAAAGTTATGATAGTCTTCGCCGAACAATTCTTTGAAATCGTTCTTATTCTGTTTCGGAACAAGTACTTCACTCGGATTAAAATTCTGCAACAGCTTGTCAATATATTCTTCGTTGCCTTGTGCAGCTAAGAATTCGCCTGTAGAAACATCTAAGAAAGAAATCCCTATAATTCTCTTTCCGAAATAAATTGAAGCCAAAAAGTTGTTTGATTTTGACTGAAGCACCTCATCGTTCATAGAAACGCCAGGAGTCACCAATTCGGTAACGCCGCGTTTTACGATAGTCTTCGTCATTTTTGGATCTTCAAGCTGGTCGCAAATCGCAACTCGCAGTCCGGCTTTTACCAATTTAGGCAGGTAAGTATTTAAGGAATGATGCGGAAATCCAGCCAAAGCCGTTTCGGTTTCGGAACCAGCGCCTCTTTTTGTGAGCACGATTCCTAAAATTTTCGAAGCACGGATCGCATCTTCTCCAAAAGTTTCATAAAAATCTCCCACTCTAAACAACAAGCAAGCATCAGGATATTTCCTTTTGATCTCGTTGTATTGCTTCATTAATGGAGTTTCTTTCGGAGTTTTATCTTTCGTGGCCAAGAGTATTCGGATTTTTAAATTATTTTTGCTAAAATAGAAAAACTAATAGTATTGCATCTGCATTTATGAGAAAACTTGCCAACAGCGAATTAGAAAGAAAAAGTATCGAAGATTTCAAGCAGGCCGAAAAAACACCGCTAATTATCGTATTAGATGACATCCGAAGCCTGCACAATATCGGCTCTGTTTTTAGGACGGCCGATGCTTTTTTGATTGAAAAAATTTATCTCTGCGGCATTACGGCTACGCCTCCAAACAAAGAAATCCACAAAACGGCTCTTGGCGCAACAGAAACTGTTTCTTGGGAATATGCCAAAGATGTTTTAGAAGTGATTGACAGCCTCCAAAAAGAAAATGTTGCGGTCATGGCAATCGAACAAGTAGAAAATTCTATTTCTCTGCAAGAATTTATTCCGGAAAATAATCAAAAATATGCTTTGGTTTTTGGAAACGAAGTAAAAGGCGTTTCTCAAGAAGCGATTAAAAAATGCCAAGGCACTATAGAAATTCCGCAATTAGGCACCAAACATTCATTAAATATTTCGGTAAGTGCCGGAATTGTGGTTTGGGATTTGTTTCAAAAATTGAATTTTTAAAACCTTATCGTTTTCCCGAAAAAGCTTTGCTTTCGATTTCATCTAAAATCTGAAGATAATCGTATTGGTTCTTGACAAAATCTTTATCGGAAACATCAATAACCAAGACATTCAGGTCGGTTTGAGATTTTATATAATCGAGATAGCCTCTATTGATCTTGTCCAGATATTCTGCCGGGATTTCTTGTTCATAAGAACGGCCTCTCAGCCTTATATTCTCTAGCAGACGTTCTGTATTTTGATACAAGTAGACATACAAATCCGGCTTTTTCATTTCTTTATAAATTATATCAAAAAGCGTCTTGTACAATCGGTATTCGTCTTCACCTAACGTGACTTTCGCAAAAATCAAGGATTTAAAGATATGGTAATCGGCAACGATAAAATCCTTAAACAAATCAAACTGCGCCAAGTCATGCGACAGTTGCTGGTATCGGTCAGCCAAAAAAGACATTTCTAACGGAAAGGCGTATCGTGCTTGGTCTTTATAAAATTTAGGAAGGAAAGGATTGTCCGCAAAACCTTCCAAGACAATCTTAGCATTAAAATCCTCTGCAATTTTGTGAGCAAGCGTTGTTTTTCCAGCACCGATATTTCCTTCGATGGCGATATAATTGAAATGGTCAAAATGATATTTTGCTACAGGAGATTCTAAATCGGAAACAATCTTGTAAACTGATTTGTCTTTACAATCTCTCAAGAGTTCAACAACATTTTTATTAAATTTAGGATGGACAAAATCAGATTTCAAATCGTTCATCGGCAGCAAGACAAATTTTCGGTCTTGCATATGCGGATGCGGCACTTTTAAATTTTCAGTATCAATAATTTCTTCGTCAAAGCTTATAATATCAATATCGATTCTTCTAGATTGATACCGTGCTCCTGCCTTCCTGATTCTCCCTAAATCCAATTCAGCCTGGAGAACTTCTTCCAAAATTGAAGAAGCCGTCTTGCAAGTGTGCACCAATATAGCACAGTTGAAAAAGGCGTCGCCTTCAAAACCCCAAGACGGCGTTTCGTAAAGCTTTGAAACCTTAACAACGGTAGCAATCTCTTTGTGAATCAAATCGATAGCTTGCTGAATTATTTGAAGCCTGTCGCCTTCGTTGCTTCCGATAGATAGTATAACTTGGTGCTGCATTTTCATAGACTGCAAATTAAGGAAAAGTATTTCAGACAAAAGCACATTTTTAAGTTGCAATCCGAAATTATTAGGCCGAAATTTGTAACTTTTTCGATATTTATGTGACCTATAAAGAAATAACAATACTATGAATTTTTTAAAAAATGTACTTTCAACCGTAATCGGATTATTCGTTTTCCTATTCGTCCTATTTTTTGGATTTATAATCATCGCCGCATTATTTGGCGGTAACGATTCTAAGACCGTTGTCGTAAAAGACAATTCGGTAATAGAACTGAATTTAGAAGAAGTTACAAACGACTATGCTGGGAAATTTTTATACGAAGATTTCAGCTTTTTAAATGAAGAAAAAACAAATGGTCTTTCTGATGTGCTAAACGCGATTGATGCCGCTAAAACCGATGATAAGATCAAAGGAATCTCCATCCTAAACAATATGTCATTATTAGGAATGGCACAAAGCAAAGCGCTTCGAGACAAGTTAGAAGATTTCAAAAAATCAGGAAAATTTGTTGTAGCTTATGCCAATTCGTATACCCAAAAAGAATATTACCTAAATTCTGTTGCCGACACAATCTATCTTAATCCTGTTGGAGAGATGGACTTCAAAGGACTTTCATCTGAAGTCATGTTCTACAAAGACTTTCAAGAGAAAACTGGCGTTAAGATGGAAGTTATCCGCCACGGAAAATACAAAAGTGCTGTGGAGCCTTACTTGGCAAATGAGATGAGCGAAGCCAATCGCGAGCAGATTTCGGCCTTATTAAATTCGGTTTGGAATTCGGTTGCCGCTGATATTTCAAAAAGCAGAAAAATTCCGGTTGAAAAACTGAATGAAATTGCAAACGGACTTTTGGCAAGAACGCCAGAAATGGCAAAAGCAGAAAAATTGATTGACAAGATTGCTTATGAAGACGAATACCACAACGGTATCCGAAAAGCACTTAAAATCAAAAAAGACGAAGAGTATAACACGGTAAGCATTATCGATTATGCGCATAAAAACTCGACCGTAGGAAAAAAACCAAGCAGTGAAAACACTATTGCCATCATCTATGCGCAAGGAACCATTCTTGGTGGTGAAGGCGATGTCAATATTATCGGCGAAGGTTCGATGAGACGTTCTTTACAAGAAGCTAGAAACGACAAAAAAGTTAAAGCAATCGTCTTGAGAATAGATAGTCCGGGTGGAAGCGCCTTAACTTCCGACTTGATCTGGAGAGAAATTGAGCTGACTAAAAAGGTAAAACCTGTCGTAGTTTCTATGGGGAATCTGGCCGCTTCTGGAGGTTATTATATCGCTTGTAACGCCAACAAGATTTTTGCTGAAGAAACCACTATTACAGGTTCAATCGGAGTTTTCGGTACGCTGCCAAACATTACAAAACTGACGAACAACATCGGAATTCATACAGAACAGGTAAAAACGCACCAGAATGCTGCCGGATATAGCATCTTCACTCCTTTAGACGATAACACCAGAAGCGTGGTTCAAGAAAGCGTAGAAAACATCTACAAAGTTTTTGTTGACCGTGTGGCCAAAGGAAGAAACATGAAGTTTGAAGAAGTCGATTCTATTGCCCAAGGAAGAGTCTGGACTGGAGCTGATGCGATTAAAATTGGCTTAGTTGATAAAATTGGAGGAATGGGCGACGCTATAAAAGAAGCCGCAAAATTGGCTAAAATCAAAGACTACAAGACAGCCGATTATCCGGAATACGAGAAGAAATTTGCAGATATTTTTGGTGGCATGCCATTCATGCAATCGAAAGAAAGCTTTATCAAAGAAGAGGTAGGCGAAGAAAACTACCAAATGATCGAGCAGATTCGAAGAATGAGCGCTCAAAAAGGAATGCAGGCCTTAATGCCTTATGAGATAAATATCAAATAATCTCTTTTAAGTAATAAACTAAATATCAGGGCCAAAAACCCTGATATTTTTTTATTTATATATTTCGAAAACATTAAGTTTTAGATTTCACTTCTTTAAAATTTTTCTTATTTATACTTTTATTAAGGATATTGGTTTAATTTTTGTTATAATTTCGCTAAATAAATAAATTTATTATGTTAAAAAAGATTTTAAAAGCCGTCGGTATATTTCTATTGGTAATAATCATTGCATTGGCTGCAGCGCCATTTTTATTCAAGGACAAGATCAAACAACTGGTCTTGAAATCAATTAATGAAAATGTAGACGCGAAAGTCGCATTTAACGATGTAGACTTAAGCTTGTTCAAGAGCTTTCCGCGCGCGAACGTTACCATTGATAAATTAAGCATCATCAACAAGGCTCCGTTTGAAGGCGACACTTTGGTATATGCCGGAGAAGTAAACCTAAAAATGTCTATCAAAGAACTTTTTAAAAGCGAAGGAGAGCCGATGAATATCGAATCCTTTTCTTCGAAAAACGGCGTGATTAATATTCTTTTTGACAAAAACGGCGTCGGTAATTTTGATATCGCCATAAAAGACAAGAAAGATAAAAAGGAGGATTCTAAAAGCAAACCTTTTGCTATGAACGTCCAAAATTACGAAATAGAAAACCTTCGTTTTACTTACTTTGACGAACGTTCCAAAATCAAAATGGTTATTGATAGTCTAAATCACCAAGGAAAAGGAAATTTTGCGGCTTCAAAATTGGATTTGACAACCAAAACTACTGCAAAGGTTTCTCTCGATATGGACAAGACCAATTACATGAAAAACATCAAATTGGATTTGGACGCCGTATTAGGAATTGACCTAGAAAATAGCAAATATACGTTCAAAGACAATAAAGCCTTAATCAATCAACTACCGTTAGAATTTGATGGTTTTATTCAAATTGTTGATGCCGGACAAGAATACGACTTGACTTTCAAGACACCGACTTCCTCATTCAAAAATTTCTTGGGAGTTATTCCTGAAGCATATGCCGGAAACCTGAGTACCGTTAAAACAACTGGCGATTTTAAAGTTTCTGGATTTGCAAAAGGTTTGTATAGCGACAAGACCGTTCCAAAATTCAATCTGGCCATTGCTTCTAACAATGCGTCGTTCAAATATCCTGACCTTCCAAAATCGGTTGAAAATATCGTAATTGACACAAAAATCATCAACGAAACAGGAATATTGAACGATACGTACGTAAACCTTGACAAGCTTTCTTTCCGAATCGATCAGGATGTGTTCAATGTACAGGCGAATGTAAAAAACATCGTCGAAAATCCGTTGGTAGATGCCAAATTAAAAGGAACCGTGAATCTTGCAAATGTCTCCAAAGCGTATCCTGTAAAATTAGATACGCCGCTTTCAGGAATTCTGAAAGCTGATGTTGAGACTAAATTCGATATGAAGTCGGTAGAAACAAATCAATACCAAAACATTCAAGCTGCCGGAAACGCAAGTATTTCAGGCTTCAAATATGTCGATGCCGATAAAAAAGCCTATACCATCAATACTGCTGTCGCTCAATTTTCAAACCAGAAAATCAATTTGCAGCAATTGGATATGACGACTGGAAAAACCGACTTAAAAGTAAATGGTGTTTTAGAAAACTTCTTAGGTTATGCATTCAAAAACCAAGAGCTGAGAGGGAATTTTACGATGAAATCCAACCAATTTTTGGTATCGGATTTTATGTCAAAAACCGAAACTACGGTAAATAATAAGACTGTAACTACAGAAGCTGTCAAGATTCCAAAGCTTTTAAATGTAACCTTGAATGCTTCTGCGAACACTGTAGTGTATGACAACTTAAACCTTAAAAACGTTTCTGGGAAAATTATTGTAAAAGACGAAGCAGTTTCACTCCAAAATCTAAAAACTTCAATTTTCAACGGATTAATCACTGCCACAGGAGATGTTTCTACAAAAGGCAAAGTGCCTACTTTTAATATGAATTTGGGCTTATCTACGGTAGATATCAATCAGACGTTTAGTCAATTGGACATGTTGAAGAAAATTGCTCCGATTGCCGATGCAATTAACGGAAAACTGAATTCGACCATCAAGCTTTCTGGTAATTTGGATGCAAAAACAATGTCGCCAGACCTTAATACGCTTTCAGGTGATTTGTTCGGGCAATTGCTTTCGACTACAATAAACTCAAAAAATTCTGCCGTTTTGAACAAGCTTGATGAAAAAGTAAAATTCATCGACCTGCAGAAATTAAATTTGAACGACCTAAAAGCAAATCTTACGTTCAAAGATGGAAAAGTAAACGTGAAACCTTTCGATATCAAATACCAAGACATTAAGATAAATGTTGGCGGGCAGCACGGTTTTGACCAGTCTATGAATTACAACCTGAAATTTGACGTCCCTGCAAAATATCTAGGAACAGAAGCAAATAAATTAATAGCAAAACTGAGCCCTGCTGAAGCTAACAAATTAGAAAACATTCCTATAACGGCTATACTTACGGGTAATTTTAAAAACCCAAAAGTCTCGACAGATATAGAACAGGCTGTTACCAAACTAGCGACGCAATTAGTTAAAACCCAAAAAGACAAATTGGTTACTCAAGGAACCAACGCTTTAGGAAATCTGATAGGCGGTACTAAAAAAGATACAACTAAAACACAGACGAATCCTACCAAGGAAGACGTAAAAACAAAAGTCTCCGAAGGAATCAAAGGTCTTTTTAATAAAAAGAAAAAAGAATAAGCTATAATAAAACAAAAAGCCTGCAGTTTAAAATTGCAGGCTTTTTTTATAAAATATTCATCCCAATGACGTAGCCTTCAAAGCTTCGGACATTAAAAACTGTCCCATCTTCAAAAATCAAATATTGCCCTTTTATTCCTATTAATCGGCCTGTAAAATTCGGGGTTTTGTCTAGGTTCAATCCCGTTACTTTTTTAGGATATCTCAAGACTGGATATTTCAACACAAAGTGCTCGTCTAAGTCAGGATTAAAATAAGGCTTCACTTCTTCTGGAAGCTTATCAAAAATATTAGTTTTTTCAGCTATCAAATCCAAAGTCAACACTTCGTTCTGAAGCATTTTCCTCCAATTGGTCTTGTCTACAAAATGATTTTTCAAAGCCACCTCCGTAATTCCAGCCAAATACCGATTCGGAACTTCCACAATAGAAACCGCTTCACAAGCACCTTGATCGATCCATCGCGTCGGAATTTGTGTTTTTCGCGTCACGCCTACTTTTATTTCGCTAGATAAAGCTAGATATACCACATGTGGTTGCAATTGTACTTTCGTCTCATAATCCAAATCTCGGTCTGCAATTCCTAAGTGCGCAGTACTCAATTCGGGTCTCATGATCCAATCTCCAACCGCCGGACTGCTGTAAAAACAATCATAGCAGAATCCCTGGCGAAAAATCTTTTTCTTTTTGGAACAGTTAAGGCATTGGTAACCGAGAAAACTGATTTCAATATTTTTATCAAGAGCTTGGTTTACGTTCAAGAAACTGTTTTCAAAAGTCAGATAGTATTGAATCTGAGCCGCAAATTCCGTTTCCATTTTTGAAAGAACACCTTCGTATTGCATTGTTTTTTTGAGTTTATGATTTAGACGATCGCTTTATGGCTTTTGGCACTTGACTTTCGACAATTTTTGTTATTTTTGGTAAAGTTAGAAATTCGTAACTCATAAATCATAACTCAAACCTAAAAAATGGCGTTACCCATAATCAATTCGGTGGCAACGTGGATTTTAAAAAAAAGAATCCATCAAATTGAATTGTTCCTGAAATACCCAAATGAAGTTCAGGAAGAGTTGCTTTTGAACTTGATCCGCACTGCCGAATACACTGTTATCGGCAAACAGTATGATTTTTCTTCGATAAAATCGTATCAAGAATTCACCGAAAGGGTTCCTGTTTCTACTTATGAAGATTTAGAACCGTTGATTGAAAGGACACGAACAGGCGAGCAGAATGTTTTTTGGAACACGCCGATAAAATGGTTTGCAAAGTCAAGCGGAACTACTAACGCGAAGAGTAAATTTATCCCCGTTAGCACAGAAGCACTTGAAAACTGCCATTACAAAGCAAGTAAAGATTTACTGAGCCTTTACCTTAACAACAACGAAGAATCGCAATTATTTACCGGAAAAAGCCTTCGTCTTGGCGGAAGCAAACAGCTGTACGAAGACAATAACACTTTCTTCGGTGATTTATCTGCGATATTGATTGACAACATGCCGATTTGGGCCGAATTCAGCAGTACGCCGAGCAATAAAGTATCGCTGATGAGCGAATGGGAAGCCAAGATTCCGGCAATCATCAACGAAACAATTCACGAAAATGTAACGAGTTTTGCGGGAGTTCCATCTTGGATGTTAGTTCTGATGAATAAAACATTAGAAGTTACTGGAAAAACAAACCTGCTTGAAATCTGGCCAAACCTGGAAGTCTATTTCCACGGTGGTGTTAGTTTTGAGCCCTATCGAGAACAATACAAAAAAATTCTTCCGAACTCTGGTTTCCAATATTATGAAATCTACAATGCCTCTGAAGGATTTTTTGCCATACAAGACCTCAACAATTCCAGCGATTTATTGCTGATGTTAGACTACGGTATCTTTTACGAATTTATCCCGATGGATACTTTTGGGACACCGGAACAGAAAATCATCCGATTATCAGAAGTTGAACTTGACAAAAATTATGCAATCGTAATTACCACAAATGCTGGATTATGGCGCTATATGATCGGCGACACTATTCGATTTACATCTTTAAATCCGTATAGGATACGCGTAAGCGGCAGGACAAAACATCATATTAACGTATTTGGAGAAGAACTGATTGTTGAAAATACAGACAGAGCTATAGCCAAAGCCTGCAAACTGACCAACACCGAAGTCATTGACTATACAGTGGCGCCAGTTTTTATGGAAGGAAAGGAAAAAGGCGCTCACGAATGGATGATTGAATTTAAAAATATGCCTGAGAACATCACAGATTTTAGGCAGATTTTAGACGATACCTTGCAGTCTCTGAATTCCGACTATGAAGCAAAGCGCCATAACAACATGACCTTAAATCCGTTGATTATCAATGTAGCAAGAACAAACTTGTTTTATGACTGGCTGAAAGAGCAAGATAAATTAGGAGGACAGCATAAAATCCCAAGATTATCCAACCAAAGGAATTATCTGGAAGAACTGAAATCCATGCAATTTTCTATTACTACTTAATTCTAAGACAAACACGATAAGCAGGCATACACAATCAAAGACTTACTTCTTCTGAATGTTAAAGTTGCTTGTAGTTATCAAAAAAATAAGCTTTTTCTGTAACAATTTTCATTTTGAAAAGTCTGATAAACATCATCATCAATCAAACTAATCAAAATGAAATCATTAATTGTCGCCTTTGCTTTATGCGTTGGTCAACTTGTATTTGCACAACAGCCTCCTACTTATCTTGAGCTAAACAGTCCAAAAAACGGAATTCCTTGCGAAAACGACTCTTCGGAAAGAGAAATTCTTTTAGAAAAAATTGAAGAAAACAGCAAGACCAAAATCGGAGCTTACCGAGGAAATGGCTGCAAATTTACGCTTACAAAAAAGCTAGAATTAGGGAACTATTCGTTTACCATTTCTGGACTGAACATTCAGCAAGCGAAAATTGAATTTGAAGTTACCGCAGAAAATCGCGAGAAAATCATCCAAAATATTGAACTCACAGATAAAACGAATGAACTCAGCGAAGTTACGGTGTATGGAAACCAGCGCCAATACATGAAAGTAGAGTCTGACAAGACTACGATCAACATTAAAGAAAACGGATTGCTTAACAGCGGCACAACTCTTGAAGCTGTCAAAAAGCTTCCTGGAGTGATTACATCCCCTTCTGGCTCGCTTACCTTAAACGGAAAAGGCGTTACGATTTATATTGATGGCGCTCCAAGCAATTTGACCGGAACTGACCTTCAGAATTACTTGAACAGCCTTCCTGCCAATTCAATCGAAAAAATAGAACTCATCTATGACCCAGGAGCTTCGTATGATGCCAATGCCAGCGGTTCTATCATTAATATCGTGACGAATGGCAAGAAAATGAAAGGCGTGAATGCCAGCTTCAACATCAATTATAACTTCAACAAATATCAAAAGCCAAGTCCGCAGATTCTTTTGAATGGCAAAGAAAACAACTTGAGTTGGCAGACCATGTTTGGTGTGAATTACGTCGAAAGAGAAAACAGGAATCGTAACGCGCAAGAATTTACTTATTTTAATCCGCCGGTACGTCTCGAGCAGGAAAGCTTTGACCTTATCACATACAGAAATCTTTATTGGAGAACGGGTATCAATTACAAATTGTCGAACCAATCCAATCTTCTTTTCAATTATAATATGAGTCTTGCCAACGACAGGAATGACAACAAAAGTTCTGCTTTGAGCAACACTATTGATTTCACGAATAATGGAATATCCAAAACAAAGGCCAACAATCAAGAATTGAGCTTACAATTCAAAACAAAACTCGACACCTTGGGAAGAACACTTGACATCACTGCCTATACCAATCTTTTTGATAGGAATCCATTGAACCAATCGACTTCTTTTGAAAACAATGTTTATACGTACAACAATTCTGATATTGATTTTGCACTGACCAATTACTATCTAAAATATGACTTTTCATTCCCTTTTGAAAAGTATGCTTTTACAATAAATACTGGCGGTAAATACAACACTACAAAAGTGAAAGATTTTGGACGATATAATTTCGAAGAACCAAGCGATGCTATTTTCAATTCTAATCACTACGAATCAGAAATTGATTTCGACTATTCGGAACACAATTTGGCGTTTTATATAGAAGCGAGAAAAAAATATAAAAAATTCAATCTTACGGCTGGTGTGCGTTTTGAAAATTTTGAAGTAGAGCGAGAAGCCAGCTCGGTTGCTGATAAGATAAAATTCAACAATACTCGTTTTTTTCCGAATGCAAGTATTATGTTTGAAGCGACTGAAAACATCAATTTTAGCACTTCTTATTCTAAAAAAGTTTCCCAGCCAGGCTATTATACTATTGACCCTAACAACAGTTCGAATTTTAACCGATACAATACATCGGTCGGAAATATGGCATTACAGCCTATCTTTTATGACAATTACGGATTTAAGATTTCGGCTTTCCAATACGTCAATTTGGGAGCCAATTATACGATAGCCAAAAACGACACACAGTTTCTCTTTAGCGCTGAGGACGGCGAATTGGTAAGCAACAGAACCTTTGCTTCTTTTGACCGAATCAAGACTTTCAGTGCTTATTTGTCTTTCCCTATTCCGTTGGATTATTTCTTCAAGAGCAAGGAAGAGTTTGCGAAACGAATGAACGAGATTGATAAGATGAATTACATCTATGCCAATATCAACTATGTAAAAACAGATATTGAAGGTTATGATTTTACGTTTAAAAATACGGGAATCGTAAACTTTGGCGCGGAATCACAAATTCATCTTCCTTGGGGGATCATCAATAATATGTCTTACTTTTTCCTTCCAAAAGGAAACTGGGAAATCTATCGAATCGAAAGGCCAATCCAGCAGTTTGATATTTCGTTCAACAAAACTTTTATGGACAAGAAATTGAAAATCGGTGTTCATTGTTTTGACGTATTCAATGCCAACGAAGTAAATGCCTTGGTAGAAGGAAAAAACCTGAAAACACTATTTTATGAAAAACAAGATTCCAGAACGTTTCGAATTTCATTGACTTACAATTTTGGAAATTTGAAACTACAGACGGAAAACACCAACATTGAAGTAGAAAAAGCAAAAGAAGGAGGCAAAGGACTTTAATTTCCTAGACAGCATATAATAAAAAATCCCGATTCTCATCGGGATTTTTTGTTTCTATTTAATCAACTTAAGAAGCTGTTTTCAGACGCTGCAATAAGTTTTTATCTAAAGCATTTTCAGCATAGGATTTATCGATTACTAACGATTTATCGTCAGAACTTGGCAAATCGTACATCGCATCGGTCAAGATTGCTTCGCACAATGAACGAAGGCCACGAGCACCTAATTTATACTCTAACGCTTTATCCACCACATAATCTAAAGCTTCATCAGAAATAGAGAACTCTACATCGTCCATAGCAAAAAGCTTTTGGTATTGCTTGATTAGAGCATTTTTAGGTTCCGTCAGGATGGCTCTCAATGTTTCTCTATCCAAAGGATCCATGTGTGTCAAAACCGGAAGGCGGCCAATTATTTCAGGAATCAATCCGAAGTCTTTAATGTCTTTCGGGATGATATACTGCAACAGATTGTCTTTGTCTACATTATCTGCTTTTTTAGAAGAGCTGTATCCGACAGCCTGACGATTCAGACGTTTCGAAATGATTCTTTCTACGCCGTCAAAAGCACCACCAGCAATAAATAAAATGTTCTGAGTGTTTACCTCAACAAATTTTTGGTCCGGATGTTTCCTTCCTCCTTTTGGCGGTACGTTTACTACCGTTCCTTCAAGCAATTTCAATAAAGCCTGCTGAACGCCTTCTCCAGAAACGTCTCTCGTAATAGACGGATTGTCGCTTTTGCGTGCAATCTTGTCAATCTCATCGATAAAAACAATTCCTCTTTCGGCTTTCGCGACATCATAATCTGCAGCCTGAAGCAATCTTGTCAGGATGCTTTCCACATCTTCTCCAACATAACCTGCTTCGGTCAATACGGTCGCATCGACAATTGCCAATGGAACATCCAACATTTTGGCGATGGTTTTTGCCACCAATGTTTTTCCAGTTCCGGTCTGGCCTACCATGATAATATTACTTTTCTCGATTTCAACCTCATCATCTAATTGCTGTTGCATCAAACGTTTGTAGTGGTTGTAAACTGCAACCGACATTACCTTTTTAGTTTGGTCTTGCCCGATTACGTATTTATCAAGAAAAGCCCTGATTTCTTTTGGTTTTTGCAAAACAAGATCCGAAGCCATGGCTATGGCTCCATTTCTTTTATTCTGCCTTAGTTCTTCAATAACAATTCCATGAGCCTGCTCAATGCATTTGTCGCAGATGTGTGCATCAATCCCTGCAATCAGCAGATTTGTTTCTGGCTTTTTCCTTCCACAAAAAGAACACTCTAATACTTCTTTAGCCATATTTAATTTTAGATTTCAGATTTTAGATTTCAGATTCCAGCCTGTGACTGAAATCTGATTTCTGCCATCTGATTTTTAACTTCTTCTCAAAACTTCATCAATCATTCCGTACTCTTTTGCTTCATCCGCTTTCATCCAATAGTCTCTTTCGCTGTCTTTGTGAACTCTCTCGAAGGTCTGTCCTGAATGTTTCGAAATGATTTCATACAATTCGTCTTTCAATTTCAGCATCTCGCGCAAGTTGATTTCCATATCGGTTGCAACTCCTTGAGCGCCTCCAGATGGCTGGTGAATCATTACTCTTGAATGTGGCAATGCAGAACGTTTTCCTTCTGCCCCAGCACAAAGCAAGACTGCTCCCATAGAAGCGGCCATTCCGGTACAGATTGTCGCAACGTCTGGCTTGATGTATTGCATTGTGTCATAAATTCCAAGACCAGCATAAACGCTTCCGCCTGGAGAATTGATATAAATCTGAACGTCTTTAGAAGAATCAACGCTTTCTAAGAACAATAGCTGCGCCTGTATGATGTTAGCAACATGATCGTCTACTCCTGTTCCAAGAAAGATAATTCTGTCCATCATCAAGCGAGAGAATACATCCAGCTGCGATACGTTCAATTGTCTTTCTTCAATAATATATGGTGTCATGCTGTTTACGATTTTATCGTAGTACATGCTATTGACACCTTGGTGCTTTGTAGCAAACTTTTTAAATTCTTTACCGTAATCCATTTTAGTTATTAGTTAAATGTTATGAGTCATAAATAACTCTAATTTATTCTTTTCTGTTGATTATTGCAAAGTTCGTGCAAATATTAAATCAGAACTTGTTGACATGAAAAGAACTTGAATAATCGGACAATCCGTCAGTAAGGGACAAAAAAACCGAAAGGCTTCAAATAAAAAGAGCGCCAAAAAACATTTTGGCGCTTTAAAGATAACTATTTTTTCAAGAAATTATTCTCCGTACATTTCTTTGATGAACTGCTCGTAAGAAACTTCTTTGGTTTTTGCTTTTACTTTTTCTTTAAACAAGCTAAGCATTTTTTCGCTCATTACTTGCTCTGAAAGTCTTTTCACTTCTTCTTGGTTTGAAAGCACACGTGCTACAATTCCTTCTACATCTTCTTCGGTAGGATTCATCTGTCCGAATTGGGCCATTTGTTTTTTGATTACTTCGGAAGTATATGATTTCAAATCTTCAAAAGTGATTTGAAGATTATTTTGCGCCAAAACTTTTCCTTCAATCAATTGGTAGCGAAGTCCATTTTCTGATCTTGCATATTCTTCTTCCGCTTGCTCAGGAGTCAAAGGTGTTTCGCCAACAGTTTGAATCCATTTTTTCAAGAATGTCGCTGGCAATTCGAATTTTGTATTTTCTAACAAAGAAGCTGTAACGTCGTTTAAGAATTTTTGGTCTGCTTGAGAAGCAAATTGTTTTTCAGCGTCTTCTTTGATTTTTTCTTTTAGCTGCTCAACAGAAGTCACATTTCCTTCCCCGAACAATTTGTCGAATAATTCTTGGTTCAATTCTGCCAATTCGGTAGCATTGATTTCTTCAATCTTGAAATCAACATCAATGTCAAGGCCGTGAACATTGTCGTGATCTACTTTTAGGTAATCCATTAATTTGTGATCATCGTCAAAAAGACCTTTGGTTTTTAACGTAACGACATCACCTACTTTTTTACCAATGAATTTTTTGGCTGTCTTTTTGTCTTTGAAAACATCAAGAGAAATTGTTGCAGTATTATTGATTCCGTTTTCCTCGTTAGTAAAAGTTCCTGTCAAATCGAATCCTTCTTCTACAGTATCTTTAGAAATCAGTTTCCCGTATTGTTTTTGGATGCGCTCTACTTGATCGTTAAGCATTTTATCGTCAGCAGTAATTTTATAGAACGTTACTTTATTTTTAGCCTCTAAGTCAACTGTAAACTCAGGAGCAAGACCCAATTCAAAGTCAAAAGAATAATCATCAGCATCCCAATCGAAGTTTTCATTCATTTTAGGAAGCGGATTACCAAGTATGTCTAATTTTTCTGAAGCCAAGTATTTGTTCAGATTTTCTTCCAACACTTTATTTACTTCTTCCAGCAAAACCGCTTTTCCGTATTGTTTCTGGATCAGGCTCATTGGAACAGCGCCTTTTCTAAAACCAGGAATGCTGGCGTTTTTCAAATAATTTTTTAAAACCTTATCCACTTGAGGAGCATAATCTGCTTTTGAGATTTCAACCGTTACAATCGCATTTAAAGCGTCAACATTATTTCTTGTAATATTCATTTTTTTACATACTAAAATTGGGTTGCAAAATTATAACATTTTTACAACCCAACCAAGTTTTACATTAATGTATTAATAATAGGATTAACAAATACGATAACTATCTGCTATCAAATCTACTGTATTATTTATCACCTCCTGTCAAGGAGAACAGGACAGACTGCAAAACAGACAAAATCAAGCTAAACAAAAGTGCCGTCCAAAAACTAGAAACAGCAAAGCCATCTACCAAATTGGCACAAAGCATAATGATTAAGGCATTGATGACAAGGAGAAATAATCCAAAAGTGATAAACGTCACCGGTAATGTCAGTAGGACTAAAATAGGCTTCACAAATAAATTCAGCAGTCCCAAAACTACGGCTACGATAATTGCCGTTACAAAATTATCGGACGACAGACCATGTGTTCCTTTAAGGGCTACACCCGGCATAAAATGTGCTATTACCATTACTAAAACAGCCGTAAGAAGGATTCTGATAATTAAATTCATAACATCTTGATTTATATTTACCCAAATATAGCAATTTTTATGATGTGTTAATTTATGCATAAAAAATATCATACAAATCTTATATGTAAACATTTTTTTTATCTTTGGAATTCATATAATTCAATCAAATACACATTATGAAAAAAACATTACTATTTTTATCGTTGTTCGCTGCAGCGGGTATGAACGCCCAATGGACAGAACAAAACACAGGTTTCGCAGAGGCTTCAAGAGGAGTTCAGAATATCGAAATCATCAATGCAAATGTAGTTTGGGCATTAGGATATGATGGAACTCCAGCTGATGCTATTGTACAAGAATTCACAAGAACTACTGATGGTGGAGCAAACTGGGTTCCAGGAACTATCGAAATTTTCGATCCGAGCTTAACAATAACAAACTTATCAGCTGTAAGCGCTACTACTGCATTTGCTGGAGCCGTAGATGCTACTCTTGGTGGCGGGGGCGTATACAAAACTACTGACGGAGGAGCAACTTGGACAAATTCAAACCCTGGTGGATATGTAACATCAGGAACATTATCTTCTTATTTCAACGTTGTACATTTCTTTGATGAAAATAATGGTGTTACTCAAGGAGATCCTATCGGTGCAGGTAATGGAGAGTTTGAAGTTTACAGAACAACAAACGGAGGAACAACATGGACATTGGCACCAGCTGCATCATTACCAGACCCTGCTGCAGGCGAATATGGATATAATGGAGGAAACGTAGCTGCAGGAAATACTTTCTGGTTTGTTACCAACAAAGGTAAATTATACAGAACAACAGACATGGGAGCAACTTGGACAAAATTAAACACTCCTATTACAGACTTCTCTGGAACCAATACTGGAGGACAAATTTTCTTTAGTGATAACAACAATGGTATCCTTATAGCTAGGACTGGACCTCAAGCAACAGCAACTTATACTCTTTACAAAACTACTGACGGTGGAACTACATGGGGTACAGGCGCTAGCTATACAGCTCCTTACAGAAACGTAGCCTACATTAAAGGAACTACAGTTCTTGTTGGAACTGGAACAGCTGGAACAGTTCAATCTACAGCTTACAGCAATGACAATGGAACTACATGGACACAAATAGACAGCGGAACCCAAAGAACTTCAATCGCATTCTTAGACGGATCTACAGGATGGGCTGGAGGTTTCACTGATGGTGTTACTGGCTTAGGTGGAATTTACAAATACAGCGGTGCAGCTCTAGGAATAGAAGATATCGCATCTAACAAAACTTTCAAAGTTTATCCAAACCCAACTAACAGCCAATTAAACTTAAGCGGTGCTTCTATCAACGAAGTTGCAGTTTATGATTTATTAGGAAAACAAGTGATGACTCAAAAATTCTCAGCTCAAGATCAAGTTAGCTTAAACGTTTCTGGACTTGAAACTGGAATGTATGTTTTGACAGCTACAAATGATAGCGGAGCTAAAGAAACTGTTAAATTTGCAAAACAATAATTAATAATAGTTTTTAATTACAAAAATCCCTTTCTGAAACAGAAAGGGATTTTTTTTATTTTAATAAGTACTGAATTGATTCCCTGTAAAAATCTTTAGGGTTTTCGGCATGAAGCCAATGCCCTGCATTGGGTATCGTTTTTATTTCAGAATTTGGAAAATGATGCTTGATTGTTTCGAAATCTTCATCTTTAATATAATTTGAATTTCCTCCTCTTAAAAACAATGTCGGTTTTTCGAAAACTGCATTTTCAGGAAGCGCCTTTCCTATATTATCAATTTGTTCATTAAAAACAGGAAGATTGAAACGGAAAGCCAACTGACCTGGCTCTATCCAATAAAGGCTTTTCATTAAAAATTGGCGTGTACCAAAATCCGAAACATATTCTTTCAAAATCTCTTCAACTTGAGAACGGTCTGGCTTCTGGGTTAAATCAACTGCGTTTAATCCAGCCATGATATCTTGATGGTGCGGCCTGTAATATTTCGGACCAATATCTGCTACAATTAGCTTTTCTACTTTTTCCGGATAAGTGGCTGCAAAAAACATGGCTACTTTCCCTCCCATAGAATGCCCTAAGATTGAAACCTTATCCAAATTATTTGTTTGGCAGTACTCCAAAACATCTTTAACCATCGCTTCATACGTAAACTCATCGGAATGAAAACTTCTTCCGTGATTACGCAAGTCTAAAATATGCAACTGAAAACCTTCAGAAGCCATTTGTCCAGCCAAAGTTTTCCAATTGTCCGACATCCCTAAAAAACCATGAAGAATAAGCAACGGCTTTCCTTCACCTTCTATTTTTGAGTACAACATAAATCGCTTTTTAAATTTTTATTTCAACTTCTGAAGATACATATTGACTACGTTTTCAAGCCCTAGATATATAGATTCAGAAATCAAGGCATGTCCTATAGAAACTTCGAGCAGGTTTGGAATATGCTGCTGAAAAAACTGAATATTATCGAGACTCAAATCATGCCCTGCATTGATTCCAAGGCTGAGTTCGTTTGCCAATTTTGCCGATTCAACATACGGCTGTATGCCATCTTTATTTCCTAAACCATACTGATGCGCAAAAGCTTCGGTATACAACTCAATTCTTTCAGTCCCTGTTTTTTTGGCGCCCTCAATCATTTCAAGAACTGGATCTACAAAAATGGAAGTCCTGATTCCGTTGCGCTGAAACTCTTGGATAATTTCCGTCAAATAATCTTGATTTTTCATTGTATTCCATCCTGCGTTAGACGTAATTGCATCGTCTGCATCCGGAACCAAAGTCACTTGCGTAGGCTTGACTTCTAAAACTAAATCTATAAATTTTCGCTCTGGATTTCCTTCTATATTGTATTCTGTATATACGACAGACTTCAAATCACGAGCATCTTGGTAACGAATGTGGCGTTCGTCAGGTCTTGGATGGATGGTAATTCCTTGCCCGCCAAAACGCTGAATATCTTTGGCAACCTGCAATAAATCAGGAACATTGCCACCCCTCGCATTTCGTAAAGTTGCTATTTTATTTATGTTTACGCTTAATTTTGTCATTGGAATACTTTTTGAGAATAATTATTTAATACAAAAATACAAAGTTAAACAAGGCGTTTTGTGCTATTTTTTGATTATTTTGCAACGGATTATCGACAGTAGGCTATGACAGAAATTACAGATTATATCAACAACGACATCAAGGCGATAGCCATTGGCGACACGATTGAATCAGTTCAAGATTTTTTCGCCGACCTGTCATTTTCACATTTTCCAGTTTTGGAAGAAGGAATATACATCGGAAGCATTTCGGGAGATGATGTAGAAACTTTCGATTCTGATAAAAAAGTTAACGACTATCGTTACACTTTGGAAGGTTTTTTTGCTAGAAAAAACATGATTTGGCTAGATGTCTTAGAAGTTTTTGCTAGAAACCATACGAGTGTTGTTCCTGTTCTAGATGACAAGAACAACTATATCGGTTATTACGACATCACTGACATCATCAAATTTTTCCACGAAACTCCTTTCCTGAAAGAAATGGGAGGAATTATTATTGTTGAAAAAAACATTAATGACTATTCCATGAGCCAGATTACGCAGATCGTGGAAAGCAATAATGGAAAATTGCTCGGCTTGTTTGTCTCTAATGTGGAAGCTGACAAAGTTCAGATTACTATAAAAATTACTTTGGGCGCGATGAATGAAATCATTCAGACTTTTAGGCGCTATAACTATGAAATTATTTCAGAACATCAAGAAGACAATTATCTGAATGCCTTAAAAGAGCGCTCGGACTATTTGGATAAATATTTAAACATATAAATCAGATCTTAGATTATCAGAAATGAAAGTAGCCATTTACGGTCAATATTATCAAAATAGCACGGAGCCAATTATCAGGGATATTTTTGTTTTCTTCAACAAAAACAATGTCGAATTGGTTATTCAGGATGATTTTCTAGCCATGCTCTACGAAAAACAAATCATCCAAAAAGAATATAGCACTTTTCATGATTTTAATGATCTTGACAGCAACGTAGAAATTCTGGTAAGCATAGGCGGAGACGGAACTATTTTGCGTGCGGCTACATTGGTGAGGGACTCTGGCATTCCTATTTTGGGAATAAACGCAGGAAGACTAGGCTTTTTGGCAACCGTCCAAAAAGAAAATATCGATGAGCTGATGCAATATATTATCGATAAAAATTATTCTCTTTCGCCAAGAACACTACTTAGCTTGGAAAGTTCCGAGAATATTCCAGAAATCGAGAATCTGAATTTTGCCATGAACGAAATTTCAGTAAGCAGAAAAGACACTACGTCGATGATTACTATCGAAACGTATCTAAATGACGAGTACCTAAATTCGTATTGGGCAGATGGCCTGATTATTTCGACACCTACAGGTTCTACTGGATACTCGTTAAGTTGCGGCGGCCCGATACTAACACCTGCGGTCGAAAGTTTTGTCATTACTCCGATAGCACCACACAATTTAAACGCAAGACCTTTGGTCATTCCCGACAACGTCGAGATAAAGCTAAAAGTTTCTGGCCGTGAAGAACATTATCTCGTTTCGTTGGATTCTAGAATAGCTTCAATCAGCAATGATACTGTGCTGACTATCAAAAAAACACCTTTTCAGATCAACATGGTCGAGCTTCCAGAAAAAAGCTTCTTGAAAACTTTACGCACCAAATTACTTTGGGGAGAAGACAAGAGAAACTAAAGAAAATCCCTTACATTTTATACTATCGACACTTAAGTTTCGTTTACTTTAAATCGAAAGAGCCTAACATTTGCCTAAAATTAAGGATATTTAATTATTAGACAGTTGATAAGTGCTCATAATTGTTATATTTGCACCCTTATTTTTTCATTAAATGAATCGAATAATAATTACATTTTTCTGCATTTTAAGTTTTGCCGTTTCTAACGCTCAGATTCACGAAATCGGAATCTTTGCTGGAGGAAACAACTATATTGGAGACGTTGGTCCGACCAATTATGTCAAGCCAAATGAATTTGCTTTCGGAGTGTTATACAAGTGGAATAAAAGTCCGAGACATTCTTGGAGAGTTTCTTATACGCAAGGAAAAATAACATCAGACGATAAGGATTCTGACATGCCAGCCAGAAAACAAAGAGGATTAAACTTTGAAAATAGTGTAAAAGAATTATCTTTAGGCCTTGAATTCAATTTTTTTGACTTTAATTTGCATGAATCGGGATTTTTGCTGACTCCATATGTATATTCAGGAATAAGTTATTTTCGCTATACCGAATTATATTACCTGAACAATCAGTATGAAGAAGATGATAAAAAAAATAGTTTTGCAATCCCAATGACTGTTGGCGTGAAAACCAGAATTGCAGAAAAGCTTATATTAGGATTTGAAGTCGGAGCTAGATATACCTTTACTGATAATCTTGATGGAAGCAACCCGAAAAATGACAGTTTTGATACATTGCGATTTGGAAATTTAAACAGCAAAGATTGGTATGTTTTTTCAGGTTTCACACTAACCTATACCTTTGGGAACAAACCATGCTACTGTGCAGAATAAAGAATGAACTTACTAGAAACAATAAACAAAGACAACCTCCCAAAGCACTTGGCCATCATCATGGATGGAAATGGCCGTTGGGCTAAACAAAAAGGCCTGCTAAGAGCCTTTGGCCATGAAAATGGCACAAAAGCGGTAAGAGAAACCGTAGAAACTTGTGCCCGACTTGGCATTGAAAATCTTACGCTCTATGCTTTTTCTACTGAAAATTGGAACCGTCCAAAATTAGAAGTAGACACTTTGATGAAGCTTCTCATAAATTCATTGAAAAACGAGCTTAAAACGCTTACAGAAAACAACATAAAACTTAATACAATCGGCAATTTTGAAAAGTTGCCTTCCTCTGCTCAAAAAGAATTATCCCAAGTCATTTCTAAAACAAAAGACAACAACAGGATGACCCTGACTCTTGCGCTAAGCTACGGTTCACGGGAGGAAATTGTCTCTGCCATAAAGAATATAAGCAGTAAAGTTAAAAATAATATAATTTCAATAGACGCTATTGACGAATCAATTATTAATCAGCATCTTTACACGCAAAATTTACCTGACGTAGATTTATTAATAAGAACCAGTGGCGAACATAGGATCAGCAATTTCTTACTTTGGCAGATAGCTTATGCAGAATTGTACTTTACAGATGTATTGTGGCCTGACTTTAGAGAAAAAGATTTATATGAGGCTATCATTAGTTATCAAAAAAGAGAACGTAGATTTGGAAAAACAAGTGAACAAATTAAATAAACTTTTAATGTTAGACAAAAGCATTAAACTATTCTTAACCGTATTAGTTTTAGGAAATATTTTTCAAGCAAAAGCCCAAGACAGAGTCCCATTTGATCAAGGAAGAGAATATATTCTAGCCGATATAAAAGTTATCGGAAAAATCAGCTATAACGAACAAACAGTTGTTACATTTGCCGGCCTTGAAAAAGGACAAAAAATCACAGTTCCTGGTGAAGAAATCAGTAGTGCCATCAAAAAATTATGGAAACTAGGATTGTTCAATGAAATTGACACCTATATCAATCGAATTGATGGCGACAGTATTTTTATCGATATGCATATCAGCGAATTGCCAAAATTAAGTGAAGTAAAGATCCAAGGCGTAAAGAAATCGAAAACGGAAGGCCTTATTAAGGACAATTCACTTACAAAAGGCAAAATTGTTAACGAAAATCTTATCACTACGACAAAAAACTACATTGAAAATAAATACAAAAAAGACGGTTTCTACAACACCAAAGTAGTTATCACCACTATTCCAGATACAACAGCTGGTAATGAAGTCAAAATGCTTGTGAACATTGACAAGGGCAACAAAGTAAAAGTTAGCTCAATAGAGGTCAATGGTAACGAAAAACTTTCTGATAGCAGAATCAGAAAGGCAATGAAAAACACAAAGACAAGATTTCCGCTCCGCTTCTGGAAAGGCTCAAAATACATCAAGGAAAAATATGCTGAAGACTTGGAGAACATCGTATCTGTCTATAAAGAAAAAGGATATCGTGATGCTCGAATCGTATCTGATTCTATCAACTACAACAAAGAAAAGAATACCGTTGCTATAAAACTGAATGTTGAAGAAGGAAATAAATACTATTTCGGAAACATTAAGTTCCTAGGAAACTCGGTCTATACAGATCAAGGACTACAAAAAATGCTAGGCATCAAAAAAGGTGATGTGTACAATGGCGTATTGTTGCAAAAAAGAATCGAGGATAAGACAAAACCTGACGGAAACGACATTAAAAACTTATACCAAAATAGCGGTTATTTATTCTCGACCGTAAATGCGGTGGAGGTCAAAACTGCCAATGATACGATCGATTTCGAGATCAGAATTATGGAAGGCCCTTTAGCCTACTTCAACAAAATTACTGTAGTCGGAAATGACAAAACAAACGACAAAGTTATCTATCGTGAATTAAGAACACTTCCAGGACAAAAATACAGCAAGGAACTTTTGATGAGAACGCTTCGAGAGCTTGGGCAATTAGGATTCTTCGATCCTCAGGCTTTAGAACCAAAATTCAAAAACGTAGACCCTGCTGCAGGAACAGTTGATATCGAATACAATGTTGTAGAAAAAGGATCGAGCCAGATCGAACTCCAAGGAGGTTACGGCGGCGGCGGATTCATTGGAACATTAGGTCTTTCTTTCAACAACTTCTCCATAAAAAATATTTTCAAGAAAGACGCCTATACTCCGCTTCCGATGGGTGATGGACAAAAATTGGCTCTTAGACTTCAAGGAAGTTCTTACTTCCAGACGTATAGCCTTTCTTTCACAGAACCATGGCTTGGCGGAAAGAAACCAGTTCAATTCTCAGGTTCTATCTCTCATAGTAAGCAGTTCTTATACACAGGAAATAACGATGTAAATAGAGACAAGAGTTTCAACATCACATCCCTTTCCCTTGGTATTGCAAAAAAACTTAACGTTCCAGATGATTACTTTGTATTATCACAGGCAGTAAGTTTCCAATACTATGATTTGAATAACTATAACACAGGATTATTTACTTTTGGTGATGGTAATTCTAGAAACTTAGCCTACACTATAGGATTGCGAAGAGACAGTAGAGGTTTGGACCCAATTTTCCCAACTTTCGGATCTGAATTCAGCATAAGCGCCAAGTTTACATTACCCTATTCTCTTTTCAATGGTGTTGACTACAAAGACCTTGAAAACAATCCAGAATATCAAAATGAAGACGGCACGCCAAACCGAGCAAAAATTGACCAGAAGAAGTTTAATTGGCTGGAATATTATAAAATTAAATTCAAAGCTGATTGGTATACAAAAATTTATGGTAAATTCGTACTTCGTTCTTTAGGTGAATTCGGTTTCCTTGGAGCTTATAACAATGATAGAGGCCTTGTTCCTTTTGAAAGATTTTTCCTTGGTGGAGATGGTTTAGCGAATTATTCGTTAGATGGCCGTGAGGTAATACAGTTGAGAGGATATCCAAATCAATCGTTGACACCACTGGATGCTTTAGGAAACCAAAATGGAGCTACTATCTATAATAAGTTTTCATTGGAGTTGAGATATCCGATTACATTGAAAGGTGCGGCATCGATTTATGCCTTAACTTTCCTTGAAGCAGGTGCAGCGTATGACAATTTTAAAGATTATAATCCGTTTGTATTGCAACGTTCAGCAGGTTTTGGTCTAAGAGTATTCATGCCAGCCTTTGGATTATTAGGTATCGACTTCGGACATGGATTCGATCCAATCCCTGGAGGTACACAGAAAAATGGATGGGAAACCCATTTCATCATAGGACAACAATTTTAACAATATAAATTTGGCACGATATTTTCTAATATAACATCAAGAATATGAGAAAACATTTTTTTATACTATTTCTATTAGCCGCTTTACCAGCTACAGTTGGGGCACAGACTCGCGGTATTCGTATTGGATACATAGACATGGAATACATTTTGGAAAAAGTTCCTGACTATGCTGAAGCCAAAAACCAGCTAGAGCTAAAAGCTCAAAAGTGGAAACAAGAAGCAGAAGTAAAAAGAAATGAAATCAATAAGCTGAAAGAAAATCTGAAAACAGAGAGAGTCTTATTGACCAAAGAACTTATTGAAGAAAGAGAAGAAGAAATCTCTTTCCTTGAAACTGAATTATTAGATTTTCAGCAAAAAAGATTTGGATCTACAGGTGATCTAATCACGCAAAAAGCGGTATTAGTAAAACCGATTCAAGACCAAGTCTTCACTATCGTGCAAGATATAGCTGAAAGTAAAAAATATGATTTTATTTTTGACAAATCATCAGATCTTACGATGCTATTTGGAGCCGAAAGACATAACATCAGCGACCTAGTTGTAAGACAGCTTACAAGAGCAGAAAAAAGAGAGCAACTTAGCAACAAGCAGCTGAAGGAAGAAGCCGAAAAAGAGCGCAAGCAAGACATGATTGATTCAAACCCAGATTTGGCAGAAAGACAAAAATTACTTGAAGACAAAAAAGCGGCGAGAGAGAAAATAATCGAAGATAGAAAACTTGCTGCTGAAGAAAAGAAAAGAGCATTTGAAGAAAAACGAGCTAAACTTATGGAAGAAAGGGAAGCGAAAAGAAATGCTGCTAAAACAAAAACAGAAGATGTTAAAAAGACAAGTTCTGAACCTGAAAAAGCGACTACAGAAACTGTAAAAGAAGAAGCTAAAGATGGAAACGTTGTAGAAGAAAAAAACACCGCTGCAGCACAAGCAATAGCAGATAAAAAAGCTCAAGCAGAGCAAGCTAAAAAAGACGCCGCTGAAGAAAGACAAAAAAAATTAGACGAACGTAAAAAAGCTTTGGAAGAAAAAAGAAAGAAAATTTTAGAAGAACGAGAAGCCGCTAAAAAAGAAAAAGAAGAGAAAAAAACTTCTGGAGAAAACAATAACGGGAACTAAAACTAAATTAATATTTAATACTTTAAAATGATGAAACAATTGAAAACTTTACTAATCGCCGCAGCTCTTTTCATTGGTGCAAGCCAGACTATGAATGCTCAAGCTAAGACTGCACATGTTGACGTTAGTGAAATTATGGCTAAGATGCCTGCTATGTTGGAAGGGCAAAAGCAACTTGAAAAATTGAACCAGACTTACAATGCTGATTACAAAACAATGGTTGATGAATATCAAGCCAAACTAAAAAAATACGATTCTGAATCTACAACTGTTTCTGAAAAAATAAACCAAGACAGAGCTGTTGAAATCCAAGACATGCAAAAAAGAATCAGAGATTACGGCGAAAATGCTCAAAAAGAATTACAGCAAAAAGAGCAAGATTTATTCAAGCCTATCCAAGACAAAATCAAAGCTGCTATTCAAAAAGTAGGTAAAGCTAAAGGATACCAATATGTTTTAGATTCAAACATGGTTCTACTTGCAGATGGTCCAAACATCACTGCTGACGTAAAAAAAGAACTTGGTTTCTAATCAATCCAAAATATTTTAAAAACTGCTCAAACTAATTGAGCAGTTTTTTTTTACTTTTGTTTCTATGATAAACTCAAACCCAATCGGACTATTTGACTCTGGAATAGGCGGAACTTCCATCTGGAAAGAAATCCATCAATTGATGCCTCACGAGAATACTATTTATTTGGCTGACAGCAAAAATGCACCCTATGGACAAAAATCTAAGGATGAAATTATTGCACTCAGCATAAAAAATACTGAGTATCTTTTAGACCAGAATGCAAAAATTATCGTAGTAGCCTGCAATACAGCAACCACAAATGCCATAAAGGAATTGAGAGCTAAATATGACGTTCCGTTCATTGGAATCGAGCCTGCTATAAAACCCGCTGCAAACAACTCAAAAACCCAGACTATAGGAATCCTGGCTACAAAAGGAACACTTAACAGCGAACTTTTCAACAAGGCAGCAGAACAATTCCAAGAAACAAATATTATCGAGCAGGTGGGTTATAATCTCGTAAAGCTCATCGAAGATGGGGAAATGCATTCGGAAGAAATGACATCTCTCTTAAAAACATACCTAACGCCTATGATTGAAGCCAACATAGATTACCTGGTATTAGGATGCAGTCATTACCCTTATCTGATCCCACAAATAAAAGAAATCTTGCCGTCTCATATCAAAATTATCGATTCTGGTGAAGCTGTAGCAAAGCAGACACAAAAAGTACTGGAAGAAAAAATTGGACTTAATACAGAGCAAGAAAACCCAAGTACTATATTCTATACCAATTCAAATCCAAAGGTATTAGAAACAATCTTGGAAAATAAATATACTGTACTTCAAAAGGATTTTTAAGCAAGTTTAAGACACTTACTTTTCTTCTTTTAGCCAACTTGAATACATCACATAATTATTCGAGATACGCTCTATTTCGCCAGCAAAATCCGATTTGTTTATATCCTTTACCTTCTTAGCCGGAACACCCGCATAGATTGTTCCCGATTCAATAATAGTATTCTGCGTGACTACCGCACCAGCTGCTATAATCGAATTGCTTTCAATTACGCAATTATCCATTACGATAGCGCCCATGCCTATCAAAACATTATCCTGCACCGTGCAACCGTGCACAATGGCATTATGCCCTATTGAAACGTTATTTCCAATTACAGTTGGGTGTTTTTGGTAAGTACAATGAATAACCGCTCCATCCTGGATATTTACTTTGTTTCCAATCTTGATGTAATGCACATCGCCTCGGATTACAGCATTAAACCAAACACTGCAGGAAGAACCAAATGTTACATCACCGATAATAGTTGCGTTTTCAGCCACATAGCAATCGTCAGGAATCAAAGGACTCTTGCCATTCACAGTTTTTATTAGCATAGGAATATAAAAAAGAATCCCGATAAAATTATTACAATTATCGGGACAGAATTAATATCAACTTTAAAATAATTAATTAACAGCAGGACAATTACAATCCCATTTTTCTCTCTTGCAGAATAAGTTCAGACCTAAAGTGATTTGGTGGAAACCTCCGTCATCAAACTTCACATCTCCTGTCAAATGGGAGTATGTATAGGCAACCATAAAGTTTTTATAATTCAAGCCCACGATTGGGGTAATGTATTGAAGTTTTTGATCAGAAACACTGTTCCCGTCAAGATATTGGGCTCCATCGAAGCTTCTTCTGTAAGACAAACCGCCCCAAAGCTTTCCGAAATCTAAGTCTTTGTAGACTTTTAAGTTTACGTCAATAGATTTTTCTTTAGTCTCGTCAACAAGTTGGAATAAGAAAGAAGGCTCCCACTGTAATCTGTCTGGATCTCCGAAAACATAACCAGCACTAAACAAATATTTTCTTAAGTTATCAGACTCATAATCAGTATAGATTTCTCTTCTGATGTTTGAAACAGCATTTTTTACTGTGAAGTGAGCATAAAAATCCAAGTAGTTGTATGAAGCACCAAAATCTACGTTGAAATAAGAATCTTTTTGGTAAATTCCACCTACAACAATTGGATCAAATCCTTCAAACTCAGATTCATCTAATTTACTTTGCACCAATCCTGCACTCATACCGAATGACAATTGGTTCAAATCATAATCTCCTCTTGAAAATTGAATATGGTGGGCATACGTAAGTTTTGCTCCTACTTGCGAATGGTAACCATTTTTATCATTAAAAAGTATAATACCGACACCCGATTGTTCCCCTACTCTGCCGTTAAAGCTCAACGTCTGTAGAGCTGGAGCATCATCCTGCCCAAACCATTGCTGACGAGCAGTTAAACGTAATTTAGCACAATTTGCAGCACCAGCCATTGAAGGGTGGATCAAATAATAATTATCGGATAAATAATCTGAATAAACGGCAATTCCTTCTTGTGAAAACGATATTTGTGACAATAACAATAATAATGCTAAATACCTCTTTTTAAAATTCATGGGGTCTATCTTTTTAATGAAAATGCTCTTAAAACAACCTATCAAAAACCTGCTACCCTTAGATTACCTATTAAACAGGCAGGCCGATTTGATCTAGTAATTTTTCGTAGCGGTCAAATATATAAATTTTTGTGTTAGGTTGGTATACTAATTCGTTAATATTACACACTCTTTTTATATAAACTTTAAGAAAAAAATTAAAAAGCTCTTAAATAATTATCCCGCCACAATTCACTCGGCTGTTAAACAAAAACGAAAGAACTGTTAATTTATTCTATAAAAAACCAAATATAATATTTCACGGAAAATTTCTTTGTTAAATTTGCTAAAAATAAAATCTAATGATAAATATTATAATAAAAGAAACTCAAAATCCGACAATATTAAAGTTCGAATTGCCTGATTTTATTACACAAAATGAAAATTTTGAGTTCAAAAATATAGACGAAGCCAAAGATTCTCCTCTTGCCCAACAATTGTTCTATCTTCCGTTTGTAAAATCCGTTTATATCTCCGGAAATTTCATCGCCATCCAAAGATATAATATCGTAGAATGGGATGATGTAAAAGACGCCGTTGCGGAGCAGATTGAAAGTTTTGTCAATAAAGGCGGGAAAATCCTAACTATTACGGAGAAAAAAGTCCAAAAGCAACCATTGACAGTTTATGCTGAAAGCACGCCAAACCCATCGGTTCAGAAATTTGTCGGTAGCAAGATGATGACAAAAACAGCAATGGAATTTAAAAACATCGACGAAGCAACATCATCTCCTTTAGCCTTAGAGCTTTTCAAATTCCCTTACGTAAAAGAAGTTTTTATTGATGAGAATTATATCTCAGTTACGAAATATGCCGTAAAAGAATGGCAGGACATCACCTACGAGCTAAGAACTTTTATCAAAGAGTTCATTGAAAACGGAGGAACAGTTATCGACGAAGACGTAGCTGCGATGAATCCGAAAATAGAAAAACAGAAAATTGAGAATTTCGACAACCTAGATACAACTTCACAGCAAATCATAAACATTCTGGAAGAATATGTAAAACCAGCTGTAGCAGCAGACGGCGGCAATATTCTTTTTGATTCGTATGACGAAAAAGAAAAACGAGTAAAAGTTGTATTGCAAGGAGCGTGCAGTGGATGCCCTTCTTCGACATTTACCCTTAAAAGCGGCATCGAAAACATGCTGAAAGACATGCTGAACGACGAAGAAATAAAAGTGGAAGCAATAAATAGCTAGCAAAAGACACATTTATTTGCTATTTTTATAAGATAAACAATTTAAAACTAGCAAATTATGTCTGTACTAAAAGTAATCGAGGTTCTTTCTAGCTCTGAGACAAGCTGGGAAGACGCTACAAAAAAAGCTGTTTCTAAGGCATCCAAAACCTTAAAAAATATCAAATCGGTGTATGTCCAAGATCAAAGCGCTACTGTAGAGAATGGAACAGTTAAGGAATTTAGAGTAAATTTAAAACTTACTTTCGAACTAGAATAAAGAAACATAAATCACCTGAATCAAGCGTTTCGAATATCGGAGCGCTTTTTTTATAAAAGAAAGCAGTCTTTCCAAATGAACGATTTACATAACGAAACCAGTCCGTATCTTCTTCAACACTCCAACAATCCAGTACACTGGAAAGCTTGGAACCAAAAATCTTTGGATTTTGCCAAAGAAAATGACAAACTAATAATTGTCAGCGTAGGCTATTCGGCTTGCCACTGGTGCCATGTAATGGAACATGAAACTTTCGAGGATTCTGAAGCTGCCGCTGTCATGAACCAAAACTTTGTCAGTATAAAAGTTGACCGAGAAGAAAGGCCAGACATAGACGCTGTTTACATGAAAGCCGTTCAAATTATGACAGGTAGAGGCGGATGGCCCATGAATGTCGTATGTCTTCCAGATGGCAGGCCTGTCTGGGGAGGAACCTATTTCAGAAAAGGTGAATGGATGGACACTTTGCAGCAATTACAGCAACTCTATCGGTCTAATCCTGAAAAAATGATTGACTACGCCGAAAAATTGCATCACGGAATCAACTCTATAAGCCTAGTACATAAACAAGAAGATGCCGAACAATTTGATTCGAGTACTCTTGCCAACCTTATTGAAAAATGGAAAAAAAGTTTTGATTGGGAATTCGGAGGCTATAGCCGAGCTCCGAAATTCATGATGCCGAGCAATTACTCTTTTCTACTGCGCTATGCCTACCAGAAAAAAGATAACCAACTATTGGAATTCGTCAACCTGACGCTCACAAAAATGGCTTACGGAGGTTTATTCGACACTATTGACGGGGGCTTCTCCCGATATTCTGTCGATATGAAATGGCATGTCCCTCATTTTGAAAAAATGCTATATGACAATGGGCAATTGGTGTCGCTTTATTCAGATGCCTATAAACTCACAAAAAATCCATTATATAAGGAAGTAATTGAAAAAACACTATCCTTTGTATCAAAAGAACTCACCAATCGTGATGGAGGATTTTATTCTGCCCTAGATGCAGACAGTTTGACCGTAGATAATCATCTAGAAGAAGGCGCTTTCTATGTTTGGACAAAAGAAGAACTGAAAGCTATATTGAAAGAAGATTTCGAACTATTCAGCATCATCTTCAATATTAATGAATTCGGATTTTGGGAAGAAGAAAACTATGTCTTGATCCAGACAGAATCTTTAGAAGAAATTGCTTCACAATATAAAAAAGATAGTTCTGAGTTTCATAGAAAGAAACATGAATGGGAAAACCTGCTCTATGCCGAAAGAGAAAAAAGAAAGAAACCAAGATTGGACGACAAATGTCTTACTTCGTGGAATGCGTTGATGCTAAAAGGATTTGTCGATGCCTATAAAGCTTTAGGAAACAAAGACTATTTAAATAAAGCGTTGCAAAATGCTTCTTTTATAACTGAAAACCTCTGGGCTCCTGAAGGAAACCTGTTGCACAGCCACAAGGACGGCAAAAATACGATAAACGCATATCTTGAAGATTATTGTTTTGTGATTGATGCGTTTATTTCCTTATATGAAGCTACGCTTGACGAGAAATGGCTTCATCACTCAAAACAGCTTGCTGATTATTGCTTCGATCATTTCTATGATACTACAACTGATTTCTTTTCCTTTACTTCCGATATTGATGCTGCACTGATTACAAAACATTACGAATTAGAAGACAATGTAATTCCTGCTTCCAACTCTGTCATGGCAAATAATCTTTATAAACTTGCTATTTATTTTGACAATCCTTATTATGAATCGACGGCACAAAAAATGCTGGACCATATTCTTCCTAACATCGATTATCCCTCAGCTTTTTCAAACTGGCTGCATGCTTTTCTGAATTTCTCGGATGAAAATAGAGAGCTTGCCGTTTGTGGAGAGCAAGCATTATCAAATATTTTAATCTTGCAAAAAGACTACCTTCCCAACATTGTCTTTTCTGGAAATGACAAGCCTTCCGAACTACCATTCTTAAAATCTCGATTTGAAAAAGGAAAAAATTTATATTATGTATGCCAAAATAAGACTTGTGATTTGCCTTCTGAAAATCTAGAATTAACTTTGCAAAACTTAAAGTTTTAAAACAAACAGGACATCCATCACATTAAAATTATTATAATTTAAGAAAAATTTATTTTTTTAATCAGTAGATTTGATACTTAAATACGAAAACACTTTTTTACCATCCAGCATGTTGATTGACACTCAAAAAATAGAAACGTATACAGATCGTTTTATCGCGGTTTTAGTCGATTATTCACCTCGATTAATCGGTGCCTTTTTAATACTCTTTCTTGGATTATGGGGAATCAGACTTTTGAACCGTCTTGCCACCAAGATTATGATCAGCCGAAATTTAGAACCTACGCTGACTACGTTCTTGGCCAATATCTTGATTTGGGTCTTGAGAGTACTGTTATTTGTAATTTTTATCTCCAAACTGGGAGTTGAGACCTCCTCGTTTGTAGCCATTCTTGGAGCTGCCGGTTTGGCCGTTGGTCTGTCATTGCAAGGATCTCTTTCTAATTTTGCAGGCGGTGTTTTGATTATCCTTTTCAAACCTTTTAAAGTCGGTGATACGATTGAAGCTCAAGCCGAAACTGCAAAAGTTTTAGAAATTCAAATTTTTACAACAAAATTACTGACTGCGTCTAATCAGGTTGTTTATATTCCGAATGGCATACTTTCGAACAATAAAATCAAGAATTTTTCGCAAAATAACAGTCGGAGAGCCGATCTTGTTTTTAAGATAAATTATGAGACCGACATAAAGCAGGTAAAAGAGATGCTGATGGAAATCATGAAAAAACACCCTCAAGTGTTAAAAAATCCTGCTCCAGCAGTAATTGTCAGCGATTTGACAGATACTGGCATAAATTTAGTGGCTAGACCATGGTTCAAGAACGAAAATTTTGGAAACATGAGCTCTGACATTTTGGAGCAGAGCCTGGCAGAATTAGAAAAAATGGAGAAGAGTCCATTTGTAAAAGCAAGCACATAAAATATTTAACCTTAAAACCTTAAAAAATGAATTTTAAAAGCATCTTATTCCTATCACTTTCATTTGCAAGCCAGATTGGCTTCGCACAGACTGTAAATTATGAGTCAAACAATAGGCGCGTTGAGTCAAATATAGTAACATACGATACAAAACCACAAGGAAGCCAATATATAGATGAGACATTTCTTCCTGGAAGTTACCAAAACAATAGTCAGATTATATTATTAAGATATAATGCCTTTACTGACCAGATAGAGTTTAAAGACTCTGATGACGCAACCAAAAACCTTATCCCTAATAAAGGTGTGCCTATAGTTACTACTAGCAAGAAAAATACTTATGTGTATGAGGACTATACAACTCAAAAAGAAGGAAACAAAACAGGTTATCTGAATCTGATTAGCGAAAACGGACAGGTAAAGATTTATTCAAGAACTAAAGTTTTCTTAAAAGAAGCGGTAGCGGCCTCTAGCGGCTATCAGACAGCTAAACCTGCTATGTATAAAAAAGCAGCGACAGAATACTATATCAAAGTAAAAGAACAACCTATCGTTTTTATTCCATCTAACAAGAAAGAACTGTACAAACTCTTCCCTGGAAAAGAAAAAGAAGTTACAGAGTACATAAAATCAAATAAAATTTCTTTGGATAAAGAGGAAGATTTAAAAAGCTTAGGTTCGTTTTTAAACACTATTTTATAATCATTTGATCATAAAATCTTTTAAATAAAAAGGCTCAAAGTAAGCGACATCTACGGTGTCGCTTTTTTTATGCTTTTCAAAAGAAAGAAGACTCATTTCTTTGGCAGATGGATAATTATTATCCGGATAGTAAACAAATCTCGCATCTTTCAATATATCGGCACACTTTAAAGCGCCGTCACCGATTAAATGGATAGTGCCTTCTAGGTCTGAAAAAGATTCTTCGGTGATGATTTCTGCTTTGGTATCTCGTATTTTTTGATGATTCTTGTCAAAAATAGCATTATAGACTTCCATCCTTCTGGCATCAATCATCGGAATAATCAGTCCTTCAGAAACTGAAAGCTGAGCAGCCAATACCTCTAGCGTATCAATCGCTATCAATGGAATATCCAAGGCATAACACAAACCTTTTGCAGCCGAAACGCCAATCCTAAGCCCTGTATAAGAACCGGGGCCTTGGCTTACCGCAATCGCGCTTAAATCGGAGAAATCTATTTGTAGTTCCTGCAATGCTTCTGCTATAAAAACATGGAGTTTTTCGGCATGTGAATAACCTTGTTCAGCCATTTCCTTGCAAAGAAGTGTTTCTCCTTGCTTGGCAATGCTTATCGAGCAGTTTTTCGTAGCCGTTTCAATATTGAGAATATAGGACATTATTTTTTTGTCTTGCTGTCTTTTTTAACTTCGCCTTCAGATTTGACATGTACCATATCGCCTGAATTTAAATCTTTTGTGACTGTAGCGTAAGGACCAATTATTACGACATCGCCTTTTTTCAAACCTGAAGAAACTTCAATATTGGTATCGTCTTGGATTCCAGTTTTTATGACTCTTATCTTTGCCTTATCGCCTACTTTTACAAACACACACTCAAATTTCTTGTCTGATTTTGGCGCTTTTTGATTGTTATTTTCGTCTTCTTTCGTACTTATCACCACAGGTTTTGCAGTAGCAGAAGTATCCGATTTCACGACCACAGAACTGATCGGAATAGACAGCACGTTATCTTTTCTTTTGGTCATGATATCGACTGTCGCTGTCATACCTGGCCTAAAAGGCGAATAACTTTCCGGCTTGCCTTCAAGCAAATCAGCATATGATTCTTTCAATATCCTTACTTTTACTTTAAAGTTTGTCACCTGATCTGCTGTCAATGCTGTACTGGCAGAATTTGAAATGCTGGTAACGATTCCTTTGAATTCTTTTTTAAGGTAAGCGTCAACTTCAACTTTGGCAGAATCGCCGACATTAATCTTAACGATGTCATTTTCATTCACATCAACTTCAACTTCCATGTTGTTAAGGTTCGCTACTCTCAGAAGTTCGGTACCCGTCATCTGTTGTGTACCAAGTACTCTTTCGCCCAGCTCTACGCCTAATGAAGAAATCGTTCCGTCGGCTGGAGCATAAATTGTAGTTCGTCCTAAGTTGTCTTTTGCTTCGTTCACGGTTGCTGAAGCGCTTTGAACGTTATAATAAGCCGATTGTTTTGTCGCTTGAGCAACTTCGTATGAGGAAATCGCCTTGTCCCAATCTGATTTTGAAATTATTCCTTTTTCAAAAAGCGTCTTGTTTCTTTCATAATTTGCTTTTGCTTCTTTAAATTGAGCATCTGCTTGGCTTAAGCCTGCTTTGGTTCCAGAAAGGCTTGCTACTGAACGATTCAGTCCAGAAGTATACAAATCAGGATTGATGCGAACTAGCAGATCGCCTTTTTTAACGACCTGTCCTTCTTTTACAGGCAGTTCTATAATTTCACCCGAAACCTCAGATGAAATTTTTACTTCAATTTCTGGCTGAATCTTACCTGTAGCAGAAACCGTTTCGATAATCGTCATGGCCTCTACTTTTGATATTTCTACCTCTTTACCTTTCTCCTTATTTCCAATAGCACCTGTCTTGGAAAGTACCAATAAAATAATTATCAGAAGTATTGCACCTCCTAGTATATAATAAACTGTCTTCTTTTTCATAATTTATTGTTTTTGGATAATAGGAATGCCGAAATAGAATTCTAAAACTTTCACCCTAAAGATATAATCGAATTTTGTCCTTAATACTTCAGATTGCGCGTTGACATACAATGTCTGTGCTTGATTGAGCTCAAAGGCATTCATCAATCCTACTTCAAATTTTTCCTTAGCATAATTAAAGGCTTCTGTTCTCGCATCCAATGCTACCAAAGCCGATTCATAGGATTTCAAAGCTCCTTTGGCATCAGTAAAAGCTGTATAGACATTTCGTTCGAGATCCAGTTCTTGTTGGCTATATACGGTTCTTGAACGCTCCAAGGCTATTTTTGAACGCTCGACATTGTTTCTGGCTGACAATCCGTTTAGGATAGGAATGTTCAACTGAACACCGAAAGAGTGTCCTTTGTTATCACTGAATTGATCAAAAACTGGCGCTGGACTTCCTAATAATGGAGACGTATTTGGCGTTACTACATTTTGGTTCGTGCCTTCGACAACTCCTATCACTCTGGTAGGATTTTGAGGATTCAGTTCAAAACCAGTTACTCTATCCGAATAGGAAGCTCTGGTGCTAAAACTATAAAATCCTTGTAAGCTAGGTTGGTATGCTCCTCGCGCTATTCTTACATCTTTTTCTGCTATCTCTAGGTTTGTCTTGGCAATTTTCAACTCTGCTCTTTCTTCTTTTGCTTTTTCAAATATGGCAGAAGGTGACTGAAGCATTACTTCGCTTTCTCTTACTTCATAATCATTATCTGCGATATCAAAGTCCTGGAAATCTTCTAGCTGTAGCAATTGCGCTAAGCTCAGTTTTGAAATCAGCAATGTATTTTCTGCAACGATTACCGCCTGTTGGCTGCTTGCTACAGTGGCATTCATATCCAACAGATCACCTCTCGGTACAGAACCGGCATCGACCAAGGCTTCAGTTCGCTGTTTCTGTTTTTCATTATTCTGCAGCTGTTCTTTTTGAACTTTCAGGTTTTCTTTATTAAAAAGAATTTGCAGGAAAGCATTGGCTACATTCAAAGAAACATCATCTTTCATCTTTGACAACTGATATTGTGCTGCAATGACTGAAAGACGGGCTCTTTTAAGCCTGTTCATGTTTTGCAATCCTTTGTAGATATCGATATTAGCATTTAGGCCTGCAGAAGTAAATTGAACCGTCTGATTCTCCAAAAGACCCGTAGTGATATTCTGGTTCAGACCGATATTCCACGAATGCGAGGCGCTTGCATTGATCGACGGCAAGAAATTGCCAAAAGCGTCTTTTTTATCAACAACTGCAACTTGGCTGTCCAAATCTGACTGTCGTATAGAAATATTATTATCTAACGCATACTGCACGCACTCTTGCAAGGTCCATTTTTTTGCCTGGGCATTTGATGCAAGCCCGAAGAAAAGGGCAAAAATTAAAACTAGTTTACTGACCAACGTTTTTTTCATAGATAATTACGTACAAAATGTGTAATCGATTGCAATACAAATTTAGTTTTTTTACTTACTTAATAAAACTAATTAGACTTTTAAATCGGGAATCTGTTACAGATTTTTTTTAGAAAGATATTAAAAAATAAATTTACATTTACTTCAAAATTAAAACATTAAAGATATGGGTAAATTCCTAGGCCTATCAATCTCATTACTAACACTCTTTCTCATCAGCGGCTGTTCTACTTCAAAGCAAATCGAAGCCTTAAAACCTGAACCAGATGATGCTTCGCCTTTGGTATATGAAAATTCGACATCATTCATCAATCTGCCCGTAAAAATAAAACTCAAAGACATCGAAAATCAGACTAACAGGCTCTTGAACGACGTGATTTATGAGGACAAAAACATAGAGGATGATGATATAAAGATGAAAGTTTGGAAACTTTCTGCCATAAAAATTTCAGAAGAAAAAGGAAAAATAAAAACGGTACTTCCTTTAAAAATCAACATTCATTACAGATACGGAATCAACAAACTGGGGATAGAACTTTATGACACCCGAGAAATAAACATGAATGGTGTTGTCACTCTGCTAAGCGATGTAGGACTGACCAATTGGAAGATGAACACCAACACGACCATAAAATCACTGGAATGGAATGAAAGCCCGACTATAGTCATTGGCGGGAAAAATGTTGCGATTACGTATCTGATCAATCCAGCCATTCGTATTTTTAAGTCGAAAATCGAGAACAATCTGGACGAAGCCATCAAAAAATCAATGGACTTCAAGCCTAATGTGCTGGATGCCCTAGAAAAAATATGCACGCCGTTTCAGATGAGCGAGACATATGATTCATGGCTTCGAATTGTGCCTATCGAACTTTATACGACTGATGCCAAGCTTCAAAAAGAAATCATTTCTTTTGAGATGGGCTTGAAATGCATCATGGAAACAGTGGTTGGACAGCAACCAAAAAACAAGCTCGACAGAGACAAGATGGTCTTAAAGCCGGTAACCAAGATGCCGGATCATATTTCTGCCAATATTGCAGCTGTTTCTACCTATCAGGACGCTTCGAAATTAATGACTAAAAACTTTCAGGGACAAGAATTTGGTTCTGGAAAGAAAAAAGTGACTGTCCAAAAAGTAGACATCTGGCAAAAAAACAATAAGATGATTATCGCGCTGGACCTTTTGGGCTCTATCAACGGAACCATTTATCTTTCTGGATTTCCACAGTATAATGATGCTACGAAAGAAATTTATTTCGACCAGCTTGATTATGTGCTGGATACTAAAAATAAGTTGATCAAGACCGCAAACTGGCTGGCTTCGGGAATCATATTGAGGAAGATGCAGGAAAGCTGTCGTTATTCGATCAAGCCTAATTTAGAAGAAGGCAAGAAAAACATGATGGGCTATTTAAAAAACTACTCTCCAATGCCTGGTGTTTTCGTGAATGGAGCCATTGACGACATCGAGTTCAAGAAAATACAGCTTACGAATAAAGCCATTATCGCTTTTATAACCGTTAACGGAAAAGTAGATGTCAGCATCGACGGATTGAAATAAAAAAAAGCCTGAATTATTCTTCAGGCTTTTTTTGTGTTTTCATTCTATATATGGCATAGCCCAAAATTGCGACTAATATATAAGGTATCACCATTAGATAAACTATTCCGTCGTTTACGGCTTCTGCCTTGATTCCTCCTTCTTCCGTTTCTAAAACCGCACGACACATAGCGCATTGTGCATTTGTGTTGATTGAAAAGAACACAGAAAAAAGAAGAAAGAAAATTACTTTCTTACTTAAAATTTTTGCTTCTTGCCTCTTACCTCTTGCTTCTTTTTTAATGTACATAATAAGGTGAAATCATTAGATAAACAATAACTCCGGTAACAGCAACATATAGCCACATTGGATAAGTGATTCTGGCTAATTTTCTGTGTTTGTCAAACCTTTCCGCTAACGCTCTAACATAAGTTATCAAAACAAATGGAATGATTATTACAGAAAGCAGGATATGTGTCAAGAGAATAAAATAATATAAAAAGCGAATTCCTCCAATTTGAGTTTTTTCTGCATCATCAAGAATTCCGTCACCATTAATATCCCCAAAAACGGCTCCTCCATCTGTCATATGATAAGCAACATACATGGCTAAAAATGCTACAGAACATCCAATAGCGGTTTTCATTAAATTTTCATGCAACTGTCGCTTTCCATTTTTTATTGCCCATACAGCCGAAACTAAAAGGACAGCCGTGATTCCATTTATTGTTGCATAAATTGGAGGCAAAAACGATAGTGGCTTTACGTCATATCCGAAATCTTTTAATTTCACACTAAAAAGAATTGCTACCACAACAGGTATTGCTACAGACAATACAATAATCCATTTTCTATATTTCAGTTCAACAGCATTCAAATTATTCTCCATACTTATTCTTCTAATAAAATTGCTATATCTTCCTTGATGGCATGAATGCCTGGCTTGTATTTTCCTTGCAAATCATCTTGGAAGCCTTCTTTGTCTTTATAATTTAAGCCGGTATAAAAAATAATTGGATTTCCTGATTTATCTTTTCGGCTTCGGATATTGCCTTTTTTATCGACTAAAGCAAAATAGCCTGAATGTTCAAATCCAGCATCACCTTCTTTCTTGCTTTCGCCAGCATAAATATTAAATCCTTTATTTGCGATGTTGTAAATATATTCTTGGTCGCCAGTAAGGAAATGCCAATTTGGAGAACTTACTCCTAATTGCTCTGCGTGTTTCTTCAAAACTTCAGGCGTGTCATTTTCTGGATTGATGGTAAAAGAAGCGATTCCGAAATTAGCATTCTTTCCAAATTCGTCTTCAATCAACAGCATATTTTGGTTCATCACTGGACAGATGGACGGACAGGTCGAGAAGAAAAATTCTACTACATAAACTTTACCTTCAAAATCTTTATTTGAAATTGTTTTTCCGTTCTGATCCGTCAAGCTAAATTTTGGCGCCGCACCAATCTTGACCATGTTTTTAGCTTCGTCCGATTTTTTTTCTTTTACAGGAACATTCAACCTGTCTTGTACCGAAATGTCATCGTTTTTTATCCTGTCGATGATTTTTGGAATCGCATAAATTCCGAAAACCAAAATAATAAACGAAATGCCGATGTATGATTTATTTTTCATCTTGTTAGTTATATCTTCCTTTTCATTTCTGTTTTTGGATTGTTCTTTTTCAAGGCAGCGCGATATTCGTAAAGAATAATCTTGACATCGTCGCTCATCTCGTTGTGCAAATCGGCAGCAGAAATAGTATTATAGCCTTCTTTGTACTCGTTTTTGCCTTCAAGGTTTTTTCCTTTTCTTCCTCTCAAGTTTCTTTCCTTGTCAACGATATAGACATTTGCAGTTCCTGAATTCGCATCAAGCTGCCCGACCAAATTTAATTTCGAATAGTAGTCTTTTATTTCGTCTGGAGCGCCAAAAACAAAAATCCATTTAGAAATATCTTTGTCTTCTGCAATTGGCTTTAGCTTATCCATTAATTCCTGAACCTGGCCTTCGCTTCCTTTTGGAGCAACCATTACAAATTGGAAGTCCTTAAAGTTTTTATTTTTATTGTAAATCTTCTGGTTTAAGTTAAAAAAGTTTCCTTCGTTATAGATGACATTGCTTCCTGTAAAGCCTAAAATCGTAATCTTATCATTCAGGGTTACGGTTTTCCCATCAGCCGTTTTCCATTGCGAAATGTCAGGAATTTTTTCAGTTATAGTCGGAAGTTTTGCAAAACTATTGATACCGGAAGCAAAAAAAAGATAAGCAACAATTGGAAGTATAAACAGCGTGAAAAGGACTATATTTTTTTTCATTGGAATGAAGAGGTTATTGCATGCAAAAATAAAAAAAGACGGTGTAATACCGTCTTTTTTTGTGATTTAATATGCTGTTAAAAATTCCATTTTATCTGAGAACTCTTGAACACATCAAAAATATAATTACCTTCAACTAGTAAGATGAACACTAAATAGATAATTAAGAAAACTAAAGGTGCCACAATACTCCACCTAAGATTACTTTTCTCGCCTTCAAGGTGCATAAATGCCCAAACGATATAATATGCTTTATATATTGTCAACGTGATGAAAAGCCAGTTTAGCAAATTCATTTGAAGAAACAATGTGTCGTGCAGAATAGCTGGCTTGAATATACCAAATGCGACCTCTACGATGGTTACAACAGACAATATTGCAAAAACCAACCAAATTCTTTTCGTATTAGAAACGTGCTCGTGTGCCATAATAATAATTCTAAAAAATTAAACTAAGTAGAAGAATGTAAATACAAATACCCAAACTAAATCGACAAAGTGCCAGTAAAGTCCAACTTTCTCAACCATTTCGTAGCTTCTTCTTTTTTCATACGTTCCAAGAACGACATTTAAGAAAATCAAAACGTTAATCAAGACTCCTGTGAAAACGTGGAATCCGTGGAAACCTGTAATAAAGAAAAAGAAGTTGGCAAATAATTTTTGGCCGTATTCGTTTCTGATCAAGTTAGCTCCTTCAACAACATAGTGAGCATCTGCAAGTCTTTTTAGAGATTCTTCTCTAGTCAAGATCGTCTTGTGCTTGTGAGTTGATTTATTTAATTCTGGATGTAATCTTGTATCTTTTAAATTGGCTTGTGTTGGGTGATAGATAATCTCAGTTCTAACCAAAAGATCTGGATGCGCTTTGAATCCTTCTACTACTTCATTAACAGAATATCTAGGCAATGAGCTTTCGCTTGAAAACCAAACACCTTTATTTCTTGTCAATTGCTCTCTATCATCGTGAAGCGTTGCTGCAAAATCTTCTAATTTTACCCTTTCGCCTTTTGCATTTACGAATTGAAGGATGCTTCCTCCTTTAGTCTCGATAGCACCATATTCACCTTTGATGAAGTTTTTCCACTCCCAAGCTTGCGAGCCCAAGAAAATTCCACCACCGATAATGGTAAGGAACATATAGATTGCCACTTTCTGTTTTTTCATTTGGTGTCCGGCATCAACAGCCAAAACCATCGTTACAGAAGAGAAAATCAAGATAAATGTCATCAAGGCCACATAGTACATCGGAGCGTTCACGCCGTGCATAAATGGAAAGTGGTTGAAAACCTCGTCCGCCAAAGGCCAAGTTTCAATGAATTTATATCTTGAAAAACCATACGCAGCAAGAAATCCAGAGAATGTTAAGGCATCAGAAACGATGAAAAACCACATCATCATTTTGCCATAATTAATTCCCATCGGCTCATTGCCGCCTCCCCAAGTTTTACCTTCACTATTTGCAGTAGTAACAGTCGCTCCCATAAAAGTTATTAGTTAAAAAGTTCCCAAATTTACGTTTTTTTCTTATTTAAAGAAATATAAAAATAAAAACAAATACAGCCACAAGAAGTCGAGAAAGTGCCAAAACATCGCACCTAGCTCTATTCCAAGGGTTTGACCTGAATTGTATTTTTGTTTAAAATGATTATAAATTATGATTAAAAGCGATATCAAGCCCCCGAAAAGGTGGGCAAAGTGAACCAGCACCACAACATAGATAAAAGAAGTAGTCACGGTACTTGTCGGACCTGTAGGATTTAGGCCCATTGCGATCATCTGATTAAAGCCTTCAAATTGCAAGAAGACGAAAAGCAATCCCAATGCAAAAGTCACCAGCAACAGCGAAGTCGTCAAGCTTCTATTATCTTTTTGGATGGCTTTCTTAGCAAAATGAAACGTCAGACTGCTCACAATGATTACGATTGTACTAGCAATAAATGCGCTTGGCAAATCAAAATCTTTAAGCCAATCGGGTCTTGAAGCACTAACGACATAAGCACTGGTCAAACCAGCAAACATCATCGTCATGCTAATCATAGCAAACCACAAAATCAGTTTATACGATCTTGCCTTTCTTTCTTTATGCTCCGTAGCAGTCATTCCTTTAATTACCATTTCCATTATCGTAAAAATTTATCTGCTATATAAACAATCTGTAGCAGGGTGATATATGAAACGCTCACAAGCATTAATGTTCGCGCCGCTTTTGTTTCTCTAGATTTGTATAATTTTACTGCGTAAACCAACATCCATATTCCTAATAGAAGTACGATAACCGCAGCAACTGGACTCAATTGCAGCTTGCTTCCTACCAATCCGATGAGCGGAAAGAAGGCCGGAAAAAGAGAAGCAACAATAAGCCAAATCGTATACAATATAATTTGAGTCGCAGTAGTCTTGTCTTTCTTTCCTGTCGGAAGCATAAAGAAGCCTGCTTTTTTATAATCGTCGAATAAAAACCAGCCTATGGCCCAAAAATGCGGGAACTGCCAGAAAAACTGAATCAAGAAAAGCGTTCCAGCTTCAATTCCGAAATCATCTGTCGCAGCAACCCAGCCTAACATAAACGGAATGGCTCCTGGAAAAGCACCTACAAAAACAGACAAAGGTGTCTTTGTTTTTAAAGGCGTGTAGACACTGGTGTATAGAAAAATTGAGATAGCCCCGAACATTGCTGTCTTAGGGTTGATATTGTAAAGAATCACCAAACCAAGAATAGTCAAGGCACAGGCAATGATAAAAGCTGTATTCACCGACATTCTTCCTGAAGGAACAGGACGGTTTTTAGTCCTATCCATCAAAGCATCTAAGTCTTTTTCGATGATTTGATTGAATGCATTAGAAGCACCAACCATGCAGTAGCCTCCTATCGAAAGCATGATCAAAAGCGACCATTGAAATGGATGGTTTTCATCAAAACCAAGCAGGTATCCGGCAATAGAAGAAAAAACTACGCTAACCGCCAATCTTGCCTTCGTGATTTCTCTGAAATCTATATAGAGGGATTTTAAGGAAAAGTTATTTGCTGTAGTGCTCAATGCTGCTTTCATTTGGATTTTGAAATCTTGCGCAAAGATACTGGTTCAGAAAGAAAATCACAAAAAACTAATCACAAAAAACAAAGGTTTTATAAAAACAGATTTTTTAATGAAAAACTATTTTTCTTTAAGACGCTTTAGAAACTCTAAAAATCAATTAATAATCAAAATACCAGTTAAAGATATCGGCTCTCAAACCAACAGAAAACCAGGTAGTATTTTCTTTAAAAGTAGTTTCCGTATCCATCTTCGGGTTAAAGTTTCGGTACACCAAACCGGCAAAAAGCTTCAGGTTTGTTGACGGATTGATAAGATAACCCGCCTGCAAGTCTGCAATAAGAATCGTTGTCTCGTTTCCTTGGCCCGTCTTGACTCCGGTATCAAAAGGTCTTCCGATTTCATAGTCCTTATAAATATTCCCTCCGTAATTGAAATTATTGTCTTCGGTATCGAAATCTAAGCCTCTTTTACCGTATGTCAATTTTGCATCGGCAAACCATCTTCCTTTGAAATATCTAGCCACTGCGATAAACTCCTTGAAATTGCCTCCCCATTGATGCCCCATGCTTTGGTTGCTATGCGCATAATTCGTCAAAGGATCGCTATGGGCATACACATACGGACGCACGTGATTGTATTCCAACTGTAGCAATAGGTTATCAATATTAAAAGCATCGAAATATTTCGCACCTAATTGGTAGCCAAACTTATTTTTCCAGCTTTTTTCTCCTGCTTTCATGTCTGAAACTGAAAATTCATCCAGCAAGAACTGTCCGTAGAACTGAATTTGATTACTGAATTTGTATTTTGATGTCAGCCCCAAAAGTGCATTACCGCTTTTTGACGACGATGAAAATTCAACCGCTCTGTAAAAAATTATCGGATTTATAAAACTAGCATCAAAACCACGGTCATTTTGGTTCGACCATACTACGGATTCAAAGAAACCAAGATTCCATCTTTTTGTTATGTTCCAGCTCAGGTAGTGGTTTGCCATGAATTTTGTGGCATAGGTATTGTCTTCCGTAGCTTCTTGGCGCACATCCTTCAGCCACATATATGTATTCGTATATTTTATCTTCCAAAAACGGGTATTGATTTTAAAGAAAGGATACGGACTAGTTCCATCGCCTTGCAATAGCGAACGGTATCCGTCGCCTAAAAAATTCCTGCCATAACCCAGCTGCAGATTAATGAATTCGCTCGGAGTATATGTAATGTTGGCTTCCGCCATTGGAAAATCATACGCATCTTCCTTGAATCGCTTGGCTATTCCAATCCCAGGAATAACGGCTGGATTTCCTCCAGAAGGTTTTATAGATTCGACATAACGATTATAGTAATCGGCAAAACGACCTTGACTTTCGTAGATTGTTGTCGTAAAGCTCAACTCTTTCCCTATCTCTCCCTGAACTTGAATACCGCGGGTGTTCTGATAGGTGTAATTTGCTTGGCTTGGATCGCTTTTTCCCAATCTCAAATCCAAGATAGGATTCATCGTAAACCAATAGCCTTCACCTTGGATCGCTACGAGGTTTTCATTCCACAATTTTCTTCCCCACCAGCCTTGCTTGTTTTTTTGGATGGCTTGATTGGCCTGATTCAGATCATAATATTTTGAAACATCAGCATACGTATATGGTTTAGACGCCGTATGGTTATTCGCTCCTACTTGATTCAAGGCTCTGTCGAATTGGGCATACAAGCTATGCGAAAAAGGAATATTCAGATGGCTTTCCAACTGCGGATTGTTGAATTTTTTATAGATGATGCTATCAAATTCCGTAAGCTCCTTGCTTCTGTCTTTGATAATAGAATTTGTTTTTTCTTTTTCAGCAGCAAACACGACAGCTTCTTGCTTTTCTAATGGAATGGCAATTTTGATCGTATATTTTGCATACGTAGGATTTCCGTTATACGTAGCCGGCTTTATCTTCGGCAGCTGGCCAAAAACCCTTTTGCTTTCGTCTGCCAAAGAAGCATGGACTGCATCTACATATTGTACTTTAAAAACTCCAGCCGTATCTACTTCAAAAAGCACGATGACTTTACCGACATACTTTTTATCTGTAACTTCTTGTGGTAGCTTGAAATTGTTAAACACAAAATCTTGCAGCTCGTTGTAAAAGCAAGCTTCTAGATCTTTAGACTGCTGTCCTTCACACTTTGGAAAAACAGGAAACTGCTCTCTTTCTCCAATTCTATTTTGGGCCAATAGGGAATGGCCGCATAAAAGCAAGATGGCAATCTTTAGGATGTTTTTCATGTCTCGTCTTGCTTGTCGTTTAATAATCGCTATCTGCGGCTTCTCCGTTTGCAATCGCTTTCGCAGAAGAAGTTCCGATTCTTTTCACGCCCAATCGAATCATTTCTTTGGCTTCTTCATAGGTCCTTACGCCCCCTGCTGCTTTTACCGGAAGCGGCGACGCATTCTCCAGCATCATGATGATTCCAGAAACTGTGGCTCCGTTCGGAAGGTTGTTTTCTGTCTTATAAAATCCTGTTGATGACTTGACAAAAACAGAAGCATAGTTGTCTTCTGAGAAATTGGATATCACTACATTTTTCACCAAGCAGGAAAGATGCATAATCTGCTGGCTGTTCAAGGCCGCAATTTCGATAATCCATTTTACGACTTTATGATTGGAAAGTCCCAATTGGGTTCCTTTTAGCACTTCTTCTTTTACCAGATCGATTTCTCCTTTTTTAAAGGCTTCATAATTGCATACGAAATCCAGCTCGTCGGCACCATCATCCACTGCTTTTTGGGCTTCTTCCAACTTATGCTCTAAAGAATAATTCCCTTCTGGAAAACCGATAACCGTTCCGACCAAAACTTTTGATCCGGCATCAACAATCATTTTTTTTGCCAGCTTGACTTGATCAGGACGAATCATGATCAGCTTAAAGCCTTCATCAATTGCTTCTTGCACAAAGCCTTTGACAATCACTTCATTTTCTGCTTCGCTGATTCCTGCCTGTTCAGGCGTCTTAAGGTAGGTTGAATCTAAATATTGCTTGATATCCATATGATAAAAATAAAAAAATCCCACCGAAGCGGGACATTTTCAGATTAATTTTTAAATCTTTTATTGTAAAGCGCCATTATTGCTAGTCCTAGTAACGCGCCAATCGTATTCGCAATAGCATCTTTCAAATCTGCCTGCCTGTTTTCTGTAAAAAGAGACTGGCATACTTCGATCAATATCCCGAAAGAAACAGAAAGAAAAAACACGGAAAGAAAAAGCGTCCTTGTATTTTGTATGCTTGATTTCAGGTACTGGAACCATAAGATTGAAAAAACGGCATAAAAGCAGAGATGTACAATCTTGTCGGCTTGGTCGACGTTAACTACTGGAACTTCTGTCATGCTCACCAAGCAGGCTACTGTAATGGAAATAGTCCAAAAAAGTGCCAAGATGAGAAACAGCGTTCTTTTTTTATTAGGCTCCAATTAGGCTTTTATATGCTTCGCTATCCAACAAACCTTCTACTTCAGAAGCGTCAGAAATTTTCACTTTTACCATCCAACCGTCTCCATAAGGATCTGTGTTTACTTTTTCAGGAGAAGTTTCAAGCGTTTCGTTAAATTCAACGATTTCGCCAGAAAGCGGCAAGAATAAATCCGATACGGTCTTTACGGCTTCTACTGTACCAAAAACCTCATCTTTATCTAATGTCTGGTCAAGAGTCTCAACCTCTACATAAACGATATCTCCTAATTCTTTTTGTGCAAAATCTGTAATTCCTACAGTTGCGATATCGCCTTCAATACTTACCCACTCGTGGTCTTTTGTGTACTTTAAATTTGCTGGTATATTCATTGTTTGTTGTTTTGGGCAAATGTATTATTAACTTATAAATTTTTAAAATGTTTTCGACATTAATTTCCAAAGTTATATCGCAATGTGAAACCAGAGCGGATATTGGTCAATGGGAAAGAAGTCGAGATTACTGCTTTTGAGAACGAATGGTCGTAATAGAATATCGCCGTCAGGTTTTTGCTGAATGCGTAATCTGCTGTCAGTTTCAGCGACCAGATGTTCTGTCCTCCAGCAAGCTGGTTGTTATCATAGTCTAGATATCTTACGATTGTATTTGCTTTTCTTAAAGAGAAATCGGCTTTGATGTTGATATCGCTTCGAATCGTATTGGTAGGGTTGTCTGCCAATTGCGACGTAATCACGACATCCTTGAATCGATACCCTAGACCGATAATGTACTCCATTCCTTTTACTTCCGTCAAAAGGTTGTTGTCAAAACTCATGGAAAGCGTTCTGTCTTTTTTAACCTCAGCCAATACTTTGAACGAATTCTTCATCTCGAAATCGACTCTTACCAGTGGGTTGAATTGCTCTACAAGGTTGACATTCGAAATGATTGTCTTGCTTAACAAGTTCCCGCTTGCATCAACCGCATCACGGTTTTGGTCGTACTCAAAATTAGAACGGAACGAGTTGATCGTATACGATGCTCTATAGCCGTGCTGTAAAGAGAAACGCTTGAATCGGTCTTTGAAGAACTTATAACGCATCAATCCGTTGTATTTCACATTCCAGTTTGGAATCGGCACATTTCTGAAAGCACCTAACGAAATTCCGCCAGCATCTGCTCCTGTATAGGCTGCCAAGAACGAAGGCAATAATACCGACTGGCTGTTTTTTCCGAAACCGACAGGGAAACCGTCTGTTGTTCTAGGGAAATCAGAAGTTCCGTAATAGTTGGTTGCCAAACGATCTGCTACAACAAGTCGATTGGTTCTGAAATCATCAAAAGCCGCTGATGAATTCTCATCGCTTTTTCCGAATGACGTCTTGATCATTACTGTCGAGATCGAGAAGTTACCATAATTGTAAGGCGATCTTGAATGGTAGTTACCGTCAGCCGCATCAAATTGCTCCGAGAAGTTTTCTGTATACGAACGGTCTGCTGTCAAGTCGATCTTAAAGTCAGGGAACAAATCTACGTTTGCAGTCATGTTCAATACTTTAGAAGAAACCTGCGTAAAGTTTTGGTTGAATTCTTCATAATTCGTCAACCAGCCTCTTTTTGCTGCTTCGTATCGAATGTCAGCCTGGCTACCTAAAACGAATCCTAGTGAAGGTTTGGTCGTTCCTAAGAAACCTACGCCTGGCGTAAATCCTGGCAGTACTGTACCTTCATTTTGTGTATAGTTAATCTGTACGTTCTTAACGCTGGTCAAGACGCCAATCAATCCATCCATGAATACGCTATTACCAGATGTTGGTGGCTTATTCGTATTCGTGATTTTTTCTCCTGGTTTTGGAGGCGCTTGTGTTGCTGGTCTTGTTGCCGTTTTTGGCTTTTTAGTCAGTCCGATATATTTATACAATACATCCATATTCAAGGCTGTATTCAATCGGTGCGCACCAGCATTTTGGATCGTATTTCCTAAACTAAAGACTTCGCCACCAACCTCAATATTCGCCATCGCATCGGTTGCACGCTGCCAGCTGTAATCACCTGTATACGAATACGTCGATTTTATAAATCCAAGAGCTGGGATTTTGTTCAACGGCAGGTCATAATTAACAACCAACTGCTGCATGTGCTGGTTGGCCTCACCAATGTTCCAGAAATCATCCCAGATGGTAAAGTCTTCCATCGGAACTCCGTTCTCATCTAAATAATTACGGACAATATTATTAGTAGAAGCTGTATAGTTAATCTTTAATGCTCTGGTCAGGTTATAATTGAAACCGTATTGGTAGTTAAACATATAATTTCTTCTGTACAACGGCGTCAATCCAATTCCTTGAATATCTACGTCTCTATATTCTTGCTTGTTGTATTGTCTGATAATATTCGAGCTGAACGAAATCGTAGAAGGCAGGTAATTAAAGTTGAAATCGCTCAACAGTTTCCAATACTGACTTTTCTTCATGAATTTTGTCTTCTTGAACGGCTCGACTGCTTTTGGCTGGAAGGCAAAAGTATAATCGACAGACGTTCTTACCTGCTGGTCTAGCAAGTTTTCGATTTCATAATCATGGTGCTCTGTTTCGTTGAATGAATACGACAACGTCAAGTTTTCAGGGTCATAGAAGTGCGGCTTCTGCTCTGCTCCTCTTTCTTTTTTGACGCCGATAAAGTTGATACTTTTTCGCTTCGTATAATCAATCGCTCTGCTTTCGATATTGCTTCTTTCTGCTGCATCGGCAGTATTATCTAATAACTGATCCAAACGAATATCTTGGTTGAACGGATCGTATTCTGGAGTAATCTTTTCTTCACCGATCGCATAGTTGAACGGAAGGTTGATGCCCCATTTTTTAGGAAGCAGCTTGCCTAAATTCACATTCGTCACGATATCGTATTGCTTGATGTCTTCACGGCTTCTTTCGTTCGGGCCTTGCTCTAAGGAACCGAAACCTTGCGTGCTCATCCTACCTGTTGCAGAAATGGTTGCAAAATCGGCCAAGTTACTATCCAAACTTGCGATAGCTGCCATTCCGCCTTTGTTGTCCATATCTGCCAGACGAAGCTCATTGAACCAAACCTCTCCGCGAATATCGTCGGTATGGCGGTTTTTCAAACCGACCATCAAGGTTCTTACCAATCCGAAGTTAGGATTTCCTTTGATACCTAATCGCAATGGATTCACTCTTCCGGCTAATGAAGGATCTAAGACAAAATCGTCTACATATTTTACACCTAAGGCATCTTCAACCAATATTGGATTTGTCGGATCCATGGCTAAGATTTTCAGCTTGGTCAATAATGACAACGCCAAGTCAATCTCATTCGCTTCTGGCCAGACTTGTTCTGCTGAGAGCGATTGGCTTTGCGGCGTTACTTTCAACGGAATCTCTACTTGGTAGAAGTTCTGCGTAAAGTCATTACCAAAACGGATGAAGGCTACCATCTGGTCATCAATCAAAGGCTGTACGTCTGTAGGCACAGGAAGTGCTTCTGCGTGCAAGAACATTTTTAATTTCTTGAACTGACGCATGTCAACGCTTACGTTTTTAAAGACACCTCTAGAATCTCCTGGCTCCAAACCTCCCAATCCTGGAAGCCCTGGGTTTGCTTTGGTCACTCGTAGAGAAAGCGACTGCTCGTTTTGGTTTATGATCGTGTTGCTATTATACAACTGCTCTCTCACAACTCCCGGAGGCGTTACATATTTTATTGGAGAACGGTCTCCATTTTCTTGAATGTTTACGGCCAATACATCCAAAGCGGTATCATCAGCATTGTTGATGTCGTCGTCTTGTTCGTTTGGATCTAATGTTTTCACATATCTTCTCCATTCCCCACGAACTAAATCTAAAGCTCCGAAACGCAATGTCACTTGGTCGTTAAATCCAGTCACGAACATTCTCATAAAACGGATCGACCTGAAGTCTGAAATGCTTCCGACCGTGTTTTCTGGCTGCGATACTGGAATCTTGAACTGAATCCAACGTGCTCCCGTAGTTTCTTGTCCAGGGATGCTTGCAGTAGTTTCTCTAATATCGGTAATGTATGGATTAGAACCTACAACCATGTTAGGCTGTACGTCAATGCTGTATTCGTAATACGCATTGATTTCGTTCATCGTATTGTCTCTGTTGATATCTTCTGTATCTGGCAAAGTCGTAGAACCTCTGTTCGTATCGCTCAAATCTACCGGCGAGTTTCCTTGAACACCGTTGTAGTTTTTGTAACGCTGGATAACATCACCCGTAGCGCTTAAGAAATACTGGTAGTTATCTGCCGCTGGATCGGGATTAGAGGCAAAAGCAGGAAATTGCGCTGCTTCTTCTGCGTCATTCAAACCGTCGAAACCGACATCTTGGAATTGTCTGTTACCGTTGTTGGTATCAAATGCATAAATCAAAGATTGTGAAATCGGAATCTTACCCCAGATGGTTGAAAACGTTTGCTGTGTTGAACCGGCACCTGGAAGTCCGTTCTCGTATTGCTTTCTTCCGTCTTTTAAGACGTCTTCCGAAATCTCTCCAAGGTTGAAATATACTTTTCCTGTATTGGCCGGATTGGCAGAACCTCTCTGGTCATTATAATACGGATCCAGAAGCCAGAATTGGATATACTCCACATTCGACTGTTCAAAGTTCGTAGAGTTGATCGCTCTCATGATACCTCCAAAGTTATCGACCGCCTGTTCTGGCGTGAAGCTGTTGGTGGCCTGCGCTTGAGGATTAAAGTTATAAGGACCTCTTTCGCGAGGGAAATACGTCAAATCTAATGTATTGATAACGGTCTGTTGTCCTACGGCAATATCCGTTACAGGGAATAGCTCTCGGCTGTAAATCCTTCTTGTGCTGTATAGTTTCAGGTCGTCTTCAGTAACGCCGCCCGGTCTTTGTACGTAGAAAGTCGGATCGATAGAATACCAAGCCAGTTTTGCTCTTTTGAAACCGTAGTTTATCGTCGTCAAAGAACCTCCAAAATCATTATAGTCGCTTATCGTAGGCTTTTCCGGTACGCTCGAAAGGCTCCATGCAAACGGAGAACGCATATCGATTGTAGTCTGCGATCCCTCAAAGTCGTCTACATATATAGTAGATTCTCCTTGGAATTGATCTGCTTTCGGGGTATCTGGCTTTAAGTAAGCAATCTCTCCCCTAAACGAGATATTCGAAGGAACATCGGTATCGACATTCGGCAGCTTGTTTACCAATCGCGTCAAGAACGGAACTTCTGTAGAGAAGTTGGTATTTAAGCCTATGATTGTATTGTTTACAGATTCTTGTCCGTAGTTTGATTTTTGCGTAAACGGCCTTTCGCTCATTTTCAGCAAGGTCGCGCCAACAATAAATTTATCATTGAATTTATGCTCTACGTTAACCCCGAAGAATCTTCGTGTCTGCTGTCCGAAAACCGAGTTGTTCTCTAGCGAGATTTCAATCGGTGTTGATTGTAGTGACGCATCTAGGATGTTTACTCTACCCAACTGGTAGTTTACGGTATAGTCAACGCCTTCTACCAAAACTCTTCCTCCTGCAGTTACGGTAACCGAACCTTGCGGTACGTTGAACGCACCAATCGCAATACCGTCGCCGCTTGTCGATTTGAATTTTCCTTTTAATTGGAACTTATTCTTGTCGCTATCTTGAAGCGCGGCAGCCTGTGTGCTGCGGTACATTGTTCTGTAAACGTATTTGTTTTGGTTGCCGTTGTAGTTTCCTAAAGCGGGCGCGTCGTAATCTTCCGTCGGGCTTGTTCTCAATTTGTTGAAAAGATGCTCCCCGAAAGGCTCAACCGTGGTAAAGATGATCCTACCGTTTTGTTGGTCGACCGTAAGTCCTGGCACGAAATCGAAGAATCCATCACCGTTAGGCTGCGGGTCATTCGTGTAATTCAGTCTGTCGACGTTGAAAACACGCAATAAAGGTGTTTGTTCTACATCGGGTGGCAATGGGTTAGACGCTGCTGGAGAAGCTGGCGTAATATAGTTCAACGGAGAAGGATCCGTGTACATGATGTTCAGTTTGAAATCTTCCTGCTCTAATTGGTAAGCACCCGGCAGCGAATAGATGTTTTTCATCATCAAGTTCCACACCGGCTTGTTTACGTTGGTCAGGTTACTTTTCAGCATCTTTAAGATCAAGCTTTGCGTTGTCGGAATTCCGTCGCTTACTTGCGTAGCATCTACTCCATCCGTACCAAATTCACCGACTTGATACACTTGGTCTCCTATCGTATATTGGTAGGCAACTGCCAAGACCTCATCGTTTGAAAGTCGCTGCGAAAGGGAGATATAACCCAATTGCGGATGGAACGTAAATTCGTTTGCAGCTAATTTTCTGGCATTCTCTAATTTGGAGTAGTCTGTTCCTTCACTTACCGTAACGCCTGTAAATCCAGAGCTCGCTGTAGAAATCTCACGAATGTTAGGGTTTAAGACTCCCGTCGTTCCAATTTTTGCCGGATCGAATCGGTTGTTCGAGTTTTTTGACGGCGTATTCGCAGCGGCAGTAAAGAAGCCTGCAGGAACTGGCGTAACCGATACCACTTCGTTATCGTTTTGTCCCGTCAATTGTGCTTCTCCTAAATCTTGAAGCGCGATAATGTTTCTTAAGTTGTTGTCTGTAGTGCTGACTCTGTTTTGGCGGTTGGTCACCCAAACCTCAATTCTTGTAATCTGCACACGGCTGTCGATCAAAGGATAATTTCGAAGCGACCTGTCGTATTGGTTTCTAAAATATTGAGATAAGAAGAAGTGTCTGTCGGCATCATAGTCCAAAGCAAACAATTCATATTCTTGTACCGTTCCTCCGCCTTGGGCCGTAACCGTTTTGGTTTGGGATTTTTGCTCAGAGAAAATTCCGGTAATCGTAGTCTTTCCAAACTGGAATTGCGCCTTAACCCCGAAAAGGCTTTGCGCACCACGAATTAACGTACTGTTTAACGGCAAGCTTACGTTACCGACTTCGATTTTCTGTATGATATCGTCTTCTGTCGGAGTATATTCTAATTTGATTAAGTTCTGGAAGGCAAAGGTCGATTCTGTATCGTAATTCGCATTTACATTCAGCCTTGTTCCTACTTTACCGGTAAGGCTCATGCTGATTCTTTGGTCGAAGTCAAAAGTGGTTGTCGACCTGTTTCTAGGCGACAGGGAAGGATTGTCTTGTTTGGTGTGGCGGATCCCTAAATCCATCTCTACAGAACCCGTCGGTTTTACGTCGATCGTGTTTCCTCCAAAAATAGTCTCAAAGAAACTCGAATTGACATAGTACCGGGGCAATAAGTCTTTTTTCTTGGCATCGCTGCCGTCTTTCTTGCCATCTATGGCATCTGATTTTTCCTTGAAATACTTGCGCATCGATTCTCTCAGCACCAATTCTTCATACTCTTCTGGCGTAAGTACTACAGGATAATTTATATTAAAACCGTTTACGGTATTGGTATAAATATAACGATTGGTAATCGGGTCATAGGTGTATGCCTCAATAATACTAGGTGGGTTTTTAAGTTCGACTTTTCCTACCGAATATCCAGTTTTAGTAGTATCCTGAACTTCCTCATCTTCTTGTGCTTGTATGGTTACACTAAAAAATAACGAAATCAGCCATAGGCTAATTTTCAAGTTACAGGTAATGCCTTTAGTATAGTTTGTTTTCAAGTATTATAAGTTTTTTAAGGCTTGTTTAATAATGTTTTCAATGCTTGCATTTGGATTTTCCTTAACAATCTTTTCTACAGTTTTTTCCGCCAATTTTCTGTTAAATCCAAGAACTTCCAAAGCAGATAACGCTTCGTCTTTGTTTGTATTGTACTCTGAAATAGAAACTTCATCTAAATCATACACTTTTAACACTTTGTCCTTCAAATCCAATATGGCTCGCTGTGCTGTTTTGCTTCCGATGCCTTTAATAGACTGTATGGTCGCCACATCTCCCGAAGCTATGGATTGGATGATCTGTTTCGGCTCTAAAGAAGAAAGCATCGTTCTGGCAATGCTGGCTCCGATGCCGGAAACAGACAAAAGCATCTTAAAGATTTCTCTTTCTGATTTTTCGGCAAATCCAAACAGTGTATGCGCGTCTTCTTTGATCTGAAGATACGTGTAAAGCTTGATGTTTTCTGTGTCGGGAAGTAAAGAATAGGTATGAAGCGAAATATTGATATGATAACCCACTCCGCCGCAGTCAATAACTACGTCTGTTGGATTCTTTTCCACTAATTTTCCTTGTAAATGCGCTATCATCAATTGTTAAATAAATCCAAATGTAACGAAAAAGTTTTATTGTGCGGCATCTAATTGCTTATCAGCAGAAAAATACGCTAAAAATTCACTTTTATAGATTTGTGCTTTTTTTCTTTCTCTTGTGCATCCACGACTGCAACGGCTGCCATGTTCACCATTTCTTCCACACTGGCTCCCAATTGGAAAATATGCACCGGCTTGTCCATTCCCATCATGATTGGCCCGATAGACACAACTTTATCTAATTCTTTCAGCATTTTGTAATTGATGTTGGCCGATTCCAAATTAGGAAAAATCAGGGTGTTGACTTTTTTGCCTGCTAATTTAGAAAACGGGAATTTTTTCTGCAACATCTCCGGATTCAATGCAAAGTCAGCTTGGATTTCTCCGTCTACGGTCAAATCTGGATAGTATTTGTGAAGGTACGAAACGGCTTCGGACACTTTTTGGGCGCTCTTGTCGTTAGACGAGCCAAAATTAGAGAACGACACCATCGCAATGACTGGTTCCATACCAAACAGGCGCACCGTTTTTGCCGTCATCAGGGCAATCTTTGCCAAATCGTCGGCGGTAGGGTTCGGATTGATGGCGGTATCCGAAAGAAAGATAGGGCCTCTCTTGGTCATCATCATGTTGGTGGTCGCAATTCTAGAAACGCCAGGCGCTTTGTCGATAAGCTGCATCATCGGCTTCACGACAGACGGATAGCTTCGCGAATAGCCGGTAACCAAAGCATCGGCTTCGCCTTCATTGACCATCATTGCCGCAAAATAATTTCTTTCGCGCATCCACTTTTGGGCATCAAGCAAGCTTGTCCCTTTGCGTCTTCTGGATTCCCAGAACGAATTGGCATAGCGCAATCTTCTTTCGTCTTCTTCTGAAGTCTTTGGATCGATAATCACGACATCGGCATCAAAGCCCAATTCGTCTTTTAGTTCTAGGATGATCTCTCTGTTTCCGAGAAGAATCGGAATTCCGATTTTTTCTTCCAAAACAATCTGAGCCGCTTTTAATACATCCAGATGATCTGCTTCTGCAAAAACCACGCGTTTTGGATCGGTCTTAGCACGGTTGGCCAACAGACGCACCATCTTGTTATCAGAACCCAGACGTTCCATCAATTCTTCTTCGTATTTTGCCCAGTCGTGTATCGGATTAAGAGCGACACCCGATTCCATCGCTGCTTTAGCAACAGCAGGTGCTACAACCGAAATCAATCTCGGGTCAAATGGTTTTGGAATGATGTAATCTCTTCCGAAAATCAGCTTGGTCTCTCCGTAAGCAATGTTTACCTGCTCCGGAACGGATTCTTTTGCCAATAAGGCTAATGCTTTTACCGCAGCCATTTTCATGGCTTCGTTGATTTTTGTAGCACGAACGTCAAGCGCTCCTCTAAATATATACGGGAAGCCTAATACGTTATTCACTTGGTTAGGATGGTCAGAACGTCCTGTAGCCATGATGATATCTTCGCGCGTATCGATAGCCACGTTATAATCGATTTCTGGAATCGGGTTGGCCATTGCAAACACGATCGGGTTGGCTGCCATTCCTAATAACATTTCTGGCGACATGATGTTTCCGGCAGAAAGTCCAAGAAACACATCGGCACCTACCAAGGCTTCTTGCAAGGTGATGTTTTTAGGTCCTTTTGAATATCTTTTCTGTAGGTCAGACAAGTCGGTTCTGTCAGAAGAAAGCACGCCGTCTTTGTCGAACATGATGATATGGTCTGGGTTGATGCCCAACAACACATATAAGTTGGCGCAAGCCAAAGCAGCCGAACCGGCTCCTGAGACTACGATCTTTACGTCTTCTATTTTTTTATCGGCTAATTCTAGGGCATTCAGCAATGCCGCAGAAGAAATGATTGCGGTTCCGTGCTGGTCGTCGTGCATTACCGGAATGTTCAATTCTTCTACTAGCCTTTTTTCGATTTCAAATGATTCTGGCGCTTTGATGTCTTCCAGATTGATTCCTCCAAAAGTCGGCGCTATATTTTTTACGGTTTCGATAAACTTTTCGATATCTTTTGTATCTACTTCAATGTCAAAAACATCAATATCGGCAAAAATCTTAAACAGCAATGCTTTTCCTTCCATTACTGGTTTTGAGGCTTCCGGACCGATATCTCCTAAACCTAAAACGGCTGTCCCGTTTGAGATTACGGCTACCAGATTTCCTTTGGCTGTATATTTATAAACGTTGTTTACGTCTTTTACGATTTCTAGGCAAGGTTCGGCAACGCCAGGCGAATAGGCCAATGACAGATCTCTTTGAGTTGCGTATGCTTTTGTAGGAACCACCTCGATTTTCCCCGGCGATGGCTTTGCATGATATAATAACGCTTCTCTTCTTTTGCTGTACTTGTTCATCTTTGTATATTTTATTCGGACTTACAAAGGTAAAAGTCTGAATGAAACTGAGAAACTTTTAATGCTATTCTTTTATAAAGTTTATTGTTCCTGCTTATTAGGATTTTTTTTATAAAACTATAGCGGCTTCAAAAAGACTTTTGTTTGACAGCAGCCCTTACTTGCTTTCCGAAAAGCGACCTGTCTCTTTATGCTTTTTGCGGAAAGATGGGCATGAAAAAGCGAAAAACCCTGCCTGGAACCGATGTGGTGCACTATAGCATCTTATCCAATGCATACAACATCAGTGGGGTTCTGTATAGCATTTAGTAGGATGCCGTATGATAACGGCTACATTCCGTACAGTATTCTATAAAATGCTATACGGAGTCAGTGCGATGCTATATAGCATGATGCTGGTGCTATACAGCATTTGGTAAAATACCATGCTGAACCGGAGTGATGTCATGCTGAACCGTAGTGATGTCATGCCGAAAGAAGTTGTTGCAGTACTCTATCTGCAAGATGTCTTACAGCACCTGCGCTATATAGTACTATACCGACGGAGTGTTATAAAGACCCGCACGCCTGCTACAGTACAAGCATCAGATATAGACGTCTTATGTAGGAATTATGATTAATATTTTCTAACATTGTGTCTAGAATAGGCCTTTGCCGATCGTCCACAAATTCGTTATCATTATGAAAAAACTGCTTTTAGTATTATGTGTCCTTGCTTCCAGTCTCCAGTCTTGCCAGAAAGAAAAGGGGGAAGCTTCTAAAAAAGAAGATGAAAAATTGAAAACAGTAGTAGAAAATTATTATCAGGAAAGGCTAAAGCTTTTTCCTTTGGAAGCGACGAGTGCGGGCGACAACCGCTACAACAATTTGCTTCCGAATGATATCAGCGACGATTATCTTGCCAAGGTGAAAGCCTTTTTCACGAAATATAAAGAGGAAATCGCGGCATTTGATGAGGCAGATTTGTCTGAAAACGACAAGCTGAGCAAAGCCATCTTGGCGTGGGAATGTGATGTGAATCTAGAAGCCTTGACTTTTAGAAAAGACCTGATGCCGATCAACCAGTTTGAAGGCATTCCGTTAACCATCGGCCAATATGCCAGCGGATCGAGCGCCCAGCCTTTTAAGACGGTAGAAGACTATAATAATTGGCTGGAACGACTAAAAGGCTTTAATGACTGGGTGATTACGGCCGAGGCAAAAATGAAGGAAGGCGTTTCAAAAGGATATGTACTGCCGAAAGCGCTGACGTTAAAAGTAATCCCACAGTTGAAAGATTTGGCTAAAGAGGACAAGACGCATATCTTTTATGCGCCGCTGAATGCTTTTCCGAAAACATTTACCGAAGCAGAGAAAAAGACGATTACGGATAACTATACGCAGTTGATTACCGAAAAACTGGTGCCGTCGCTTAAAAACCTTTATGCGTATGTCAGCACTGATTATCTGGCAAAAAGCAGAACGACAAGCGGTATTGCCGCTATTCCGCAAGGCGATGCGTATTACAGGCATTTGATCAAACGTTATACGACCACCGACTTGACTGCCGATGAAATCCATAAATTAGGATTGAGCGAAGTAGCGCGAATTTCGGCTGAAATGGAAAAGGTCAAAAATCAGGTAGGATTTAAAGGACCGCTGAAAGACTTTTTCAACTATGTCCGCGAGAAAAAAGAGCTGATGCCGTTTACGGAGCCGCAGCAGGTGATCGACAACTTTAATGCGATACACGAAAAGATGAAGCCGAACTTGGAAAAGCTTTTCGACCTAAAGCCTAAAACGCCTTTTGTCGTAAAAAGAACAGAAGCCTTCCGCGAAAACTCGGCCAGTGCCGAATACAATCCGGGTTCTGTTGACGGAACAAGGCCGGGCGTTTTTTATGTGCCGATTCCGGATGTAAAAAAATATAATTTCTATGCCGATGAGGATTTGTTCTTGCACGAAGCGATTCCGGGGCATCATTACCAGATTTCTTTACAGCAGGAAAACACAAGCCTGCCGGAATTCAGAAAAACCATCTGGTTTAATGCCTATGGCGAAGGCTGGGCGTTGTATACCGAATCGCTTGGAAAAGAATTGGGCTTGTACCAAGATCCTTACCAATATTTTGGGATGCTGAGCGCCGAGATGCACCGCGCCATCCGTCTTGTCGTAGATACGGGCATGCACACCAAAGGCTGGACACGCGAACAGGCGATACAATACTCTATGGAAAACGAAGCGGAACCTGCCGAAAGTATTGTGGCAGAGATCGAGCGTTATATGGCAATACCGGGCCAAGCCTTGTCGTATAAAATCGGACAATTGAAGATTAGAGAATTGCGAGCGAAGGCGGAAAAAGAATTGGGCGCTGCATTCTCTATCAAAGAATTCCACAATCAGGTGTTGGATTCGGGCTGTCTTCCTTTAAAGGTGTTAGAGGATAAAATCAACGCTTGGATTGCAAGCAAGAAATAAAAACAGGAAGGCCTTTTCTATTGCATTGTTCGTACAAAATACCAAATGACCTAAGCATCTTATTGGTCTTTATACCCGTACATCTCTAGGAAGGATTTCAAATATTCTTCTTCAGGATCATTTGTTCTTATATGGATCGAATAGGTATTGTCTCCAAATTCTAGATTATAATTTATGCCATCCATTATATTGGAATTGGCATGATTTAATCTTTCAGCATCCAAGAGTTTTAGCTTGCTTACAAACCTATCGAAAACTGAACTGGGAATCGACGACTCTTCATCGTTGGTTTGATTGTTTACTGTATAGTGTCTATGTACGTAACTAATCGTATCGTTTATCTTATAGAATACGACTTCCGTCAGTCTTTTTTCTTTATTGGGATATAAGTTACCACGATTGATTTCAAGCCTGATAAAGCTGATTTCCAGTTTTTTATTCAATTCATAAGTATTGTCTTGCGAAACTGCAATATGGGCAAAGAATATGGTTAGAATCAAAAAGAATGCTTTCATGACTTATTTTTTGGTTATACGAATTAGTATAATAACGTTTATTTCAAGAAATCAATATTGCGTTTCAAGCCATCGTATTTAGTACGTTTGACGGCAGAGTTTTTAAAAACGGCACGAAACGTATCTTCTGTGATTTCTTCCCAGTCTTTTTTGGTCATGGAAAGCAATTCCGGATTCGGGTTAAACAGGGGTTCGCTGTGCGGTTTTGAAAATCGGTTCCACGGACAGACGTCTTGGCAGACATCACAGCCGAAAGCCCAGTCGTCAAATTTCCCTTTCATCTCTTGGGGAATGTTTTCTTTTAGTTCTATCGTGAAATAGGATATGCACTTGCTTCCGTCTACGACATAGGGCGCTACGATGGCTTCGGTGGGGCAGGCATCGATACATTTGGTACAGGAGCCGCAATGGTCGGTTACGGCAGTGTCGTATTCTAGTTCTAAGTCGACAATCAATTCGGCAATAAAGAAAAAGGAACCGACTTGTTTGCTCAGCAGATTGCTGTTTTTTCCGATCCAACCCAAGCCACTTTTGGCTGCCCATGCTTTGTCTAAGACGGGTGCCGAATCGACAAAGGCACGTCCTGAAACTTCGCCTATGTTTTCTTGGATGGAAAAGAGGAATTCTTTTAGTTTTTCTTTGATGACAAAATGATAGTCTTGTCCGTAAGCGTATTTGGAGATTTTATAGGTGTCTGAAACTTGGGTCTGCTCTGGATAATAATTGAGCAATAGGGAAATCACGCTTTTGGAATCATCTACCAATAAGGTAGGATCAAGTCTTTTGTCAAAATGATTTTCCATATACGACATTTGGCCGTGTGCATTATTTTTGAGCCAAGTTTCCAAACGAGGCGCTTCTTCTTCAAGAAATCCAGCTTGAGATATACCACAAGAAATAAATCCGAGGCGCTGGGCTTCGGATTTTATGAATTGCGTGTATTTTGATTTAGGATTTATGATTTTAGATTTATGATTATCATTCGTTTAGACGGGATTTTATCTTTTTTATTGTGCTGACGAAGATTGCGGTTAGTTCGTTGCCTTCTTTCCAGAGTACATTTAGTTCGGAGTCATGCATCCATTTTTTCTCTTGCATGATTTCCAGCCAAAATAACGTTTCGTCGGCTTCTTCAATAACTATAGCCATTTTAGAAATAAACTCCCTATCGCTTCTTGCCCTGCAAACAGCTCTATAATTGGCTCCAACCGAAGTACCGCTTCTCACAATCTGGTTAGCAACAGTTCTTCCTGATATTGAGTTTGGTAATTTTTCTACCACATCAATTATCCGCAAAGAAAATTTCTTTGTTCTTGTTTTTAATTCTTCCGAGGTCATGTATATTCTTTTTAAATGGCTTATATCGTATCTCTTCAAACAAACAGCTTCAACATCAATCAAAAATCCTAACTCCTAAATTCAAAAAAGACCACCTTGAATATTCGTCCTGATTTTCCCTAGATGTTTATAGGCTTTCTCCGTTACTTCTCTTCCTCTCGGCGTTCTCATGATAAAACCCTCTTGGATCAAGAACGGTTCGTATACTTCTTCTATGGTTTCGCCGCTTTCGGAAACGGCGGTTGCCAAAGTAGACAGTCCGACGGGGCCTCCTTTGAATTTATCAATAATTGTTGTCAGGATTTTATTGTCCATTTCATCAAGGCCATGCGCATCGACATGTAATGCTTTTAAGGAAAAGCGAGCTATTTCGATATCGATCTTTCCGTTGCCTTTGATCTGTGCAAAATCTCGGACCCTACGCAGTAATGCGTTTGCAATACGCGGAGTGCCTCGGCTACGGCCCGCAATTTCGATGGCGGCTTCCATGGTAATCGGCATTTTTAGGATGGCCGAGCTTCTTTCGACAATAGCGGTCAGAAGTTCTGTCGTATAATATTGCAGTCGGCTTTGGATTCCGAAACGGGCACGCATCGGTGCGGTTAGCAATCCGGAACGTGTTGTAGCTCCGACAAGCGTAAACGGATTCAGATTCAACTGAACGGTTCTTGCATTCGGACCTGACTCAATCATAATATCAATCTTGAAGTCTTCCATAGCCGAATAGAGATATTCTTCGACAATCGGGCTCAGACGGTGAATCTCATCAATAAAAAGCACATCGCGTTCTTCTAGATTGGTAAGCAATCCTGCCAAGTCGCCCGGCTTGTCCAACACAGGCCCTGACGTAATCTTGATGCCGACCCCTAATTCATTGGCCAAGATATTCGCCAATGTAGTTTTTCCCAAACCCGGAGGTCCGTGAAAAAGCGTATGGTCAAGTGCTTCGCTTCTAAGATTGGCGGCCTGTACAAATACTTTCAGGTTTTCCAATACCTGTTCCTGTCCTGTGAAATCATCAAAGGAGAGCGGCCTTAATTTTTTCTCTAAATCAAGTTCTTCGGGATTGTAGTTGCTGTTTGTTGGATCTAGATTCGTATTCATCTGGCAAAGATAGAGAAAATGTTGATTTGAGAATTTGCTAATTAGCCGACATTATAGCCTTTGGCTAAAATAGATTGCCATTCTGGATGTCTTTTTAGGTAAGCGGCTACAAACGGACAAAGGGGTGCTAAAGTATAGCCATTGTCTTTGATGTAGTTCAGGGCTTTTTCGACCATGCTACCTCCTACTCCCTTTCCTTCTAAAGCTTTTGGAACTTCAGTATGGGTAAGGTACATGATGTTGTCTTTGTTGATGATGTATTCAATAAAGGCGGTATGATTTTCGACTTCCATCTCAAATCTTCTTTTGTCTGGATTTTTCACTAATTCTATAGCAGCATATTTATCGCTCATGGTAAAAATTTTAAGTTTATAGGTATGAGGAAAGGTACACAAAAAATGACTTCTATCAAAATAAGGATTTTTTAATATCTTTAACAGAAATTAACAAGCTAACCTTAAACTTTTATATGGAAAACCCGCAAGAAGACAATCATTTAAAACGAGAATTAGGATTATTGGATGGAACCATGCTGGTCGTTGGTTCGATGATCGGTTCGGGAATCTTTATCGTAAGTGCAGATATCGCCAGACAGGTGGGTTCGGCCGGATGGCTGACCTTGATCTGGGTCATTTCTGGATTGATAACCGTCATCGCTGCCGTAAGCTACGGAGAGTTGAGCTCGATGTTTCCGAAAGCGGGCGGACAATATGTCTATCTAAAAGAGGCTTACAACAAGCTGATCGCGTTTTTATATGGCTGGAGTTTCTTTGCGGTAATCCAAACGGGTACCATTGCGGCTGTTGGTGTTGCCTTTTCTAAATTTGCGGCGTATCTGTATGAGCCTTTGAGCGATGAGAATATCTTGTTCTCTATCGGTTCCTTTCAATTGAATGCGGCACAGATTGTTTCTATTATTACTATTATTATTCTGACGTACATCAACAGCCGAGGCGTCAAAAACAGCAAGACGTTGCAGACTGTCTTGACCATTATCAAGATCTTGTCTTTGCTGGGGCTGGTTGTCTTTGGACTGTTGCTTGCTGCCAAAGCAGATATCTGGAACGCGAACTGGGCGGATGCTTGGAATACGAAATCATTTGATGCAAAATCGGGTTCTTGGCTGCCGATCAGCGGTACTGCCTTGATTACTGGAATTTCGGCCGCTATGGTGGGTTCTTTGTTTTCGAGCGATGCTTGGAACGGCGTGACGTTTATTGCGGGAGAGATGAAAAATCCGAAACGCAATGTAGGATTGAGTTTGTTCTTGGGCACTTTTATCGTGACGATTCTGTATATCTTGGCCAACCTGATGTATCTTGCCGTGGTTCCGTTTGAAGAGATTGCTTTTGCTAAGTCGGACAGGGTTGCGGTAGTGGCTTCTACTTATATTTTTGGAAACATCGGTACCTTGATTATTGCGATCATGATCATGATTTCGACTTTTGCTTGTAATAATGGCTTGATTATGGCCGGCGCAAGGGTTTATTATACGATGGCAAAAGATGGATTGTTTTTCAAGAAAGCGGCTGTGTTGAATACGGCCAGCGTTCCGGCTTGGGCTTTATGGGCGCAATGCATTTGGGCTTCTGCTTTATGCTTGACAGGAAAATATGGCGCTTTGTTGGACTTCGTGATGATTATCGTTATCATCTTTTACATCTTGACGATTTACGGAATCTTTATTCTTAGAAAGAAAATGCCCGATGCCGAAAGGCCTTATAAAGCTTTTGGCTATCCGTTCTTGCCGATGCTTTATATCATCGCGGCTTCTGCTTTATGTATTTCGCTTTTGATTACGAGGTTTGAGACTTGCGGCTGGGGCGTGTTGATTATGCTGGCAGGGATTCCTGTTTATTATTTTACAAAGCCAAAGACGGAAGAAGATTAATCTGGGATGAAACTAAAGGAAATTTTAGAACAGACTTCGCATCGGCCTTGGGAAATTCCAAAAGGCGGCTGGCGATTTTATCAAGAATGGAATGATGTTTTATTTTTACATTGGCAAGTAGATTTAGAAGAGCTAAAAAGGTTTGTGCCAAAAGAATTGGAAATCGATTTGTTTGAAGGCAAGCCTTGGGTTTCTATAGTTGCTTTTGCAATGGAAGAAATTCGCCCCAGATATATGCCTGCTTTTACGCCAATTTCGAACTTTTTAGAAATCAATGTTCGCACATATATCAAGACAAAAGACAAATCGGGAGTTTATTTTCTCAGCATGGAAGGCGGGAAAATCTTATCTTGTAAAGTAGCAAAGCTTATCTCTAGGCTTCCTTATCGCTATTCAAAAATAAAACGAGAAAAGGAATTTTACCGTTCTATGAATAGCGAATTTGGTGATGAATTAGACATCTTGTTTAAAATAGGAAAGCCTCTCTACAAAACAGATTTAGATCGATGGCTGACAGAACGGTATGCTCTTTTTCAAAACGACGGAGGCTACATCAACGAATATGAAATTCATCATCAAGAATGGCCTATGAATGAGTCATTGATTGAAAACATCACATTGTCTTATCCGAGATTCGAAAAACTGATTGGAAGAAAACCTGATTTAGCTAATTATTCTAAAGGTGTACAGGTTATCGCTTGGGGAAAGAAAAAAACACCTAAAAATTAACTTGCTACTACACACTATACTTTAAATCGATCAATACTTTTAGCTATTGTTGTTTTATCTGCTTCCGAGATGGCCAATTTCAATGCATTTTGAAAATGAGCTAAGGCTTTCTCGTTATCAAGACCAGTATGCAGGTGGCCTAACAGAGAATGATAAAAATGATTGTCTGTTAGCTGCAGTTTTTCTGCTTCTTGTATGGCTTGTTGCTTGCCGTGCACTTTTGCCAGCGCAAAGGTTCGATTGAGTGCAGCTATGGGTGAATATTCTAAAATAAGCAGGCTGTTGTAGAGTTGCAAGATGTTGTCCCACTTTTCAAGTGTATCTTCTTTCTGTGTATGCCAATAGGCAATGCCTGCTTCGAGATGGTATTTTGTTACGCTGTTTCCGGTGGAAGCTTGGTTTAGGAAGTGAGTTCCTTGAAAGATCAGGTCTTGGTTCCAGCGGGTTTCATCTTGGTCTTCGTATAAAATGGTTTCGCCATTTTCGTTAGTCCGCGCATCAAATCGGGACGAATGGAAACTCATCAGCGAAAGCAGCGCATTCACGGACGGCTTGTTGGTGGTTTTGTTTTCGATAAGAAGGAAAGTCAGCCGCATCGCTTCGGCACATAAGTCTTTGCGCAAGATGGTATTTTGGAAAGTCGAATAATAACCTTCGGAAAACAACAGATATAAGGTCGTCAGCACCGGCTCTAGTCTTTCGTTAATTTCTGCTATTGTAGGCTGTTCGATCTTGATGTTCTCTGTTTTCAGCTTTTCTTTGGCCCTGTTGATTCTTTTATAGATTACTTCTTTATTGGTCAGGAACGCATCTGCAATTTCTTGGATTCCAAAACCGCAGAGCAGGTTCAACGCTAAGGCTACTTGTGATTCTGCAGAGATATTAGGATTGCATACGGCAAAAATCATGGCGAGCTGGCTGTCGCTGATATTTTTGGCGGACAGGTCGACAACGAGTTCTTCAGACTTTTGAGAAGCGTACTTTAATTCAGGTGAAAGCTTTTGGTCGAAAAAAGCATCCCTCTTGAGGTAATTTTTGGTCTTATTTTTTGCAACGGTATAGAGCCAAGCGGTCGGGTTTTCTGGAATACCTTTTAAGCTCCAGGTTTCGGTTGCTGCCAAAAACGTATCGCTGACAATGTCTTCAGCAATTTCGATATGCTTGATTCCAAACAAATAACAGAGTACCGAAACTATCTTTCGGTACTCTGTCCTGAATAAGTTGTGCAAGAGCTGGTCTTCCATCTATTTTACTATTACTCTGTCGGAATTGCCATTCGTACTTCTACGGTGGCTCCCCATTTTAAGATCGGACATCCTTTCGCGATTTCGACTGCTTCGTCATAATCTTTGGCTCTTATAAGAAACAAGCCTCCTACGGATTCTTTTATTTCGGCATAAGGTCCGTTGGTTACTAGATTGTCTTGTTTTACGACTCTTCCGTCAGCATCCCATCGCTTTGGAGGGCTCACCAATTTGTTTTGGGCGGCAATACCTCCAATCCAGTCTTGAAAAGGCTTTATAGCGGCTTGCATTTGCTCTGGGGATGGTACAGCGTCTTTGCTGACCATATCTCTTCTGATAATTAATACAAATTCGTTCATCTTTTTATTTTTTGTGGTTCTTAAAAGTAATAAATGTTTCTAACTTGGAATCACCCAAATTGACCGACTTTGTAAGTTCCTACGCCGTGAGGGAATGCAATGTTGATTCGGTTCCAAGTGTTGATTGTTGTAATCGCCAGCGTCAGGTCGATGAATTCTTGTTCTGAAAATTGCGTCGCTGCCTCAGCATACACGGCATCGGTCACCTCGCATTTTGTTACGGCTTCGGCCCAAGCAAATGCGGCTCTTTCACGCTCGGTATAATAGGGTGTTTCTCTCCAAGCACTCAAACCGTATAAGCGTTGTTCTGTTTCGCCTTTGGCACGGGCATCTTTTGAATGCATGTCTAGGCAATAGGCACAGCCGTTGATTTGTGATACTCTGAAGTACACCAGTTCTAAAAGCTGTAGCTCTACAGGAGATTTTTTCAGATAAGCTCCGATACCGAAAAGCGTTTTCATTGCGTCTTGTCCTTTTACATGGACGTTGATTCTGTGTTCCATTTTATGTAAAGTTTTAATTGTTATATACTGTAATGACAATCGAGATTTTAAAATTGGACAAAACTTCAGAAAAAAAATACTCTTTTTTTTTGGATTGTCCTGAATACGGGCGTTGGCGTCAAAAAAAAAAATCCGCTTCAATTGCTTGAAACGGATTTTTATAGTCTTTTTATATTGCTTATGAATGGTGAAGTTCTTCTTCGCCTTCTTTCATCGGCACGGTTTGAGGAACAAAGTCATCATCAAAACCTGGCTTGCTGTAATCATAAGGCCATCTGTGAACTTCTGGAAGTTCTCCTGGCCAGTTACCGTGGATGTGTTCTACTGGTGCAGTCCATTCCAACGTATTTGATCTCCAAGGGTTTTGAGGCGCTCTTTTTCCGTAGAAAATGCTTGAGAAGAAGTTCCAAAGGAAAACCAACTGGAAAGCTCCACCTACTAAAGCGAAAACAGTAATCAATACGTTTACGTTTTGCAAGTCATCAAACAAAGGGAATGCAGTATTAGTATAGTAACGTCTTGGAAGACCTGCCATACCGATAAAGTGCATTGGGAAGAATACTCCGTAAGCACAGATTGCAGTTACCCAAAAGTGAATATATCCTAAGTTTTTGTTTAGCATTCTACCGAACATTCTTGGGAACCAGTGGTAGATTCCGGCAAACATTCCGTAAAGTGCAGAGATACCCATTACTAAGTGGAAATGCGCTACAACGAAATACGTATCGTGAACGTTGATGTCCAAAGTACTATCTCCAAGGATAATACCTGTCAAACCTCCTGTAATGAACGTAGAAACCAATCCGATAGAGAAAAGCATCGCAGGATTCATCTGCAGATTACCTTTCCAGAGTGTCGTGATGTAGTTAAATGCTTTTACAGCAGAAGGAATCGCAATCAACAACGTCGTGAATGTAAACACAGATCCTAAGAATGGGTTCATTCCTGAGATAAACATGTGGTGACCCCAAACGATAGTCGAAAGGAAAGCAATTGCTAATATAGAGGCAATCATCGCTCTGTAACCAAAGATTGGCTTACGAGAGTTGGTTGCAATAATTTCAGATGTGATACCAAGAGCTGGCAATAATACGATATATACCTCAGGGTGACCTAAGAACCAGAACAAGTGCTCAAACAATACTGGCGAACCACCTTGGTAGTGCAATACTTCTCCAGCGATATAGATATCAGAAAGGAAGAAAGAAGTACCGAAGCTTCTATCGAAAATCAATAATAATGCAGCAGATAATAATACTGGGAACGATACGATACCAATTACAGCAGTAATGAAGAAAGCCCAGATTGTAAGCGGCAATCTTGTCATAGACATACCTTTTGTTCTCAAGTTGATTACGGTTACTACGTAGTTCAATGATCCCATCAAAGAAGATGCGATGAAGATAGCCATAGAAACCAACCAAAGTGTCATACCTGTTCCTGATCCAGGGATTGCTTGCGGCAATGCTGAAAGCGGAGGATAGATTGTCCATCCTGCAGAAGCTGGTCCAGATTCAACGAAAAGAGAAATAACCATGATTACACTCGAAAGGAAGAATAACCAGTACGATATCATATTCATAAATCCAGAAGCCATATCACGTGCTCCAATTTGCAACGGAATCAAGAGGTTACTAAACGTACCACTCAAACCGGCTGTCAAAACAAAGAAGACCATGATCGTTCCGTGAATCGTAACCAAGGCAAGATATGCGTCGTTTCTCATAACTCCTCCTGGAGCGAATTTTTCACCAAGGAAAAATTTGAACACGCCAAAAGATTCTTCTGGCCAAGCCAATTGCATTCTGAAAAGCATTGACATTCCCACACCGATAACTCCCATGATGATACCAGTAATCAAATACTGTTTTGCAATCATCTTGTGATCGATACTAAAGATATACTTCGTGATAAAGGTATCTTTATGGTGGTGTTCGTGTTCCTGATCGTGTCCGTGATCGTTATCGTGACCTACTGCTGACATATATTATAATTTAAATTTTATTTAAAAGATATACTTATTATTAATTGGCTGCTACAACTTTAGTCGTGTCTGCTGCTGCTTTTGTTGTATCAAGTGGCGCTGTTGGCCCAACTGTTTCAGGTTTAGGCTCTTTTTCAGCTTTTACAGCAGAAACCAATGTTGGCTTGTCGCTTAACCATTTTTTGAAATCAGCTTCGCTTTCAACAACAATCTTCATCTGCATGTTGTAGTGAGAAGGTCCGCAAATTTTATTACAAAGCAAAAGGAAATCAAAGTTATAAGGATCCAATCCTGGCTCGCCTTTTTTCACTAAATCAACGCTTTTCTTCGCTCTAAGTTCATTGATGTGCGCAACTTTTTCAACGATATCTGGATGCTGACGCATTTCAACTGTAGTCTTGTTTGGCGTGAAGGCAAACTGAGTCACCATACCTGGAACACAGTTCATCTGCGCTCTAAAGTGAGGCATGTAAGCAGAGTGCAATACGTCTTGAGAACGCATCTTGAACAAGATTTTCTTACCTTTTGGCAAATGTAGCTCGTTCACTACTTTATCATCTTGCGCATTTGGATCTGAAACGTCAACACCTAAAGTATTTACACCTTCAATGTATCTTACGTTTGCTTTTCCAAGCACATTGTCTTCACCAGAATATCTAGCTTCCCAAGAGAATTGTTTTGCATAAAGCTCCACAACAATTACATCTTCGTCTTCGTCAACAAACATAATGTTTGTCCAAGCATATAGTCCGTATAAAATCAAACCTGCCAAAACGATTACCGGGATGATAGTCCAGATAAACTCTAACTTATCGTTATCAGCAAAGTATAATGCTTTTTTTCCTTGTTTTCCTCTGTATTTGAATGCAAAGTAATGCAAAAGAGCCTGAGTAATGAATTGAACTATGAAAATCAAAATCATCGAAATCCACATCAAGTTATCTACATCCTGTCCGTGCTCTGACGCCGAATTGCTCATTAACGGGAAGTGTCCAAACTCAATTATGCAATAAATTGTTGTAACATATATGAAACCTAAGAAGGCAAACATCATATATCCATTAATATTATTGTCTCTATCATTGGCAACTTGTGAGTTATCACTTAGACCGCCAATTTGAGTCAAATCGAAAATTTTAGTTAATTGCCAAATTGCAACAGCTAATAAAACTAAAACTATAATTACCAACAAACTTGTCATCTGTTTTTTCTTTAAATATTAATAATGAAAATGTTTACTTTCTTCGATAAATGGATTTCTTTTCGCCAATAGAGGTGATTTTGTAAGTGCTGTAAAGACTACAAAGATAAATAACCCAAGGAAGAAAAATACCGCTCCGATTTCGCCTGCTCCGATGAACCAACGGTCACCAACAGTTGCCGGCATGATCATGTTATAGAAATCAATATAGTGACCTGCCAAGATTACGATACCTGCCATAACAACAATCCAAGTCAGACGTTTGAAATCTGTGTTGATCAAGATCAATACTGGGAAAAGGAAGTTCATAGCAACCATTCCGAAGAAAGGCAAGTTATATTGCTCAATTCTTGTGATGAAGTATGTTACCTCTTCAGGGATATTTGCATACCAGATCAACATGAATTGTGAGAACCATAAGTACGTCCAGAATACACTGATACCAAACATGAATTTCGCTAAGTCGTGGATGTGGCTTGTGTTTACATATTCTAAGTATCCTCTTGATTTTAAGTACAAAGTAACCATTGCGATTACTGTGATACCGCTTACGAAGAAACTTGCGAAAACGTACCATCCGAATAATGTACTGAACCAGTGAGGGTCAACAGACATAATCCAGTCCCAAGACATGATTGATTCTGTAACGATAAAGAATACTAAGAATGCCGCAGACATCTTGAAGTTCTTTTTGTAGAAAGCGTTGTCGCTTGCTTCGTCTTGAGCCAAACAGTTTTTTCTAGAGAAATATCTGTAAAGATTCCATCCGATGATGAAAACTGCAGCTCTGATTAACCAGAAGTATTCGTTAAGGTAACCTGATTTGTTAGCAATTAGTTTATCGTATTTTGGATTTGCAGGATCTAATAAGTCAGCATCCATCCAAACATATAAGTGGTGAACGTGGAAAGCTCCCAATGCTAAAAGAATAAATACGATAATAGAACCCCATGGCAAATAAGCCGTGATTCCTTGCATTACTCTAAACAAAACTGGAGACCAGCCTGCTTGAGCTACTTGCTGGATTGCATAGAATGCTAAAGCACCCAATGAAATCAGCATGAAAAACAATGCCGCAACGAAAACTGCTGCCCATGGCTTGTTTTTTAATTGGTGAAAAACGTGCTCTACGTGTTTTGCATGCTCTGCATGTGCCACATCGTGTCCGCCTTCAGCTTTGTCATGACCGTGAGCCGCAACAGCAGCGTGATCTTTATCTGAATGATGCTCTTCAGTTGCAGCAACTGCATGTGCTGTATCTTTTGAAATTGAAATTGTATCAACGTGCACTGAATCTGCCATACTAGCTTCAGGCTTTACTTCAGCTTTTGCAACTGGAGTTTCATGAACCTCAGTAGCAGCTGCATGAGCGTCATGCGTTTCATGGCCTGCCGCTTGATGATGCCCACCGTGCTCTTCTGCTTCTTTCTTAAGGATTTCCTCTACTTCAGCTGTATTTTTTGGTGCAGTTAAAAAACTATATCCTACCCCAAGGATACCTAACACCATAAGGATAATAGAAAGAGTTTTTAATTTGCTTGAAAATGTGTACATATCTATTAAGATCAGTTTGTTCTACAATTATAATTCGCTTTTTAGTTTCATCACATAAGCTGCAACCATCCAACGCTCTTCTTTAGTAAGTTGGTTAGCATGAGAACCCATTGCATTTAATCCGTAAGTTTCTACGTGAAAAACACTACCTTCAGTGATAACTCTATCGGCATAGCTAGGAACTCCTAAGAATTTCTCTCTCTTCACCAAATTTCCTTTTCCATCGCCTTTTTCACCGTGACAGATTGCACAATAAATTGCGAAGAGCTTTGCTCCTTTATCAGAATTTCTAGCAATAGAATCCAAAGGAGATTTCAAATTCGCTTTAGCCAATTCATAACCAGCAGTCGTATTTTCATATTCATAAGGTTCGAAGCCTCTTGGAATAGATCCTTTTGCAGGCAACTGTCCTTCTTTGCCGTTTTTGAAAGCATTAGATTCAGAATAGGTTTCATAACCTACTGATTCATACATATTAGGAAAGTATTGATAATTTGGCTTTTTCTTGTTGTGACAAGAAACGGCCGTTATCGCAATTCCTACCAAAAGTGTTATTTTATATAAACTTTTCATATCTCCTATTAATGCTTTTCTATTACTTTAACTTCTACTGCTCCAGTATTTTGGAAGAATGTAACTAATTCATTCTCGTCTCCGTGAACTGCAACTTCCATCAAGAAATGGTCATCAGTAGTTCTAACATCTGGATTTTCTGCTTTTTTGAATGGCCATAATTTACTTCTCATGTAGAAAGTAATAACCATTAAGTGGGCAGCAAAGAATACTGTCATCTCAAACATAACCGGAACGAAAGCTGGCATGTTTTCGATGTAGCTGAAACTTGGTTTTCCACCGATATCTTGCGGCCAGTCAGAAATCATGATGTAGTTCATCATTGTTGTTGCCACAGACAGACCTACTAATCCGTATAAGAAGGCGCAGATTGCCAATCGAGTTGGAGCTATCCCCATTGCTTTGTCCAATCCGTGAACTGGAAAAGGCGTGAAAACTTCTTCAATATGGTGATGAGCAGCACGTGTTTTCTTAACGGCATCCATAAGCACATCATCATCATTATAAATAGCGTATATAACTTTATTACTCATGGTGTGAATGTTTATTTTCTTCTCTTTGTTTTTTATAGTTTTCTCCAGAAGATTTCAAGATTGTTTTAACCTCTGCTTGAGCAATCACAGGGAAAGATCTAGCATATAGAAGGAATAATACAAAGAAGAAACCGATTGTTCCGACAAATATTCCAATATCAACGAAGGTTGGCGAGAACATTGTCCAAGAAGATGGAAGGTAATCTCTGTGCAATGATGTTACGATAATTACGAAACGCTCAAACCACATACCGATGTTTACCACAATCGAGATAACGAAAGAGAACATGATACTTGTTCTTAATTTTTTGAACCACATGAACTGAGGAGAGAACACGTTGCAAGTCATCATCGCCCAGTAAGCCCAAGCGTAAGGACCTGTTGCTCTGTTCAAGAAGGCATATTGTTCGTATTCAACACCTGAATACCATGCAACGAACAACTCAGTGATATAAGCCACACCAACGATAGAACCTGTAATCATGATTACGATGTTCATCAATTCGATATGTTGTAGTGTAATGTAAGCTTCTAGGTTAGAAACTTTTCTCATGATAATCAGCAAGGTGTTTACCATCGCGAATCCTGAGAATACCGCTCCAGCAACGAAGTATGGAGGGAAGATTGTTGTATGCCATCCTGGAATTACGGATGTTGCGAAGTCAAAAGATACGATCGTGTGTACAGAAAGTACAAGTGGCGTTGCCAAACCTGCAAGAACCAAAGATACTTCTTCGAAACGTTGCCAGTCTTTTGCTCTTCCGCTCCAACCGAAGCTCAAGATGGAATAAATTCTTTTTGTGAAAGGAGTGATTGCTCTGTCTCTTAGCATTGCGAAATCCGGAAGCAAACCTGTCCACCAGAAAACTAGCGATACGGAAAGGTAAGTAGAAATCGCAAATACGTCCCAAAGCAACGGCGAGTTAAAGTTAACCCAAAGGGATCCGAATTGGTTTGGAATCGGCAATACCCAGTATCCTAACCATGGGCGACCCATGTGGATAATCGGGAACAAACCTGCTTGAACAACCGAGAAAATGGTCATTGCTTCTGCAGAACGGTTAATCGCCATTCTCCATTTTTGACGGAATAATAAAAGTACTGCGGAAATTAGAGTTCCTGCGTGACCGATACCAACCCACCAAACGAAGTTCGTGATATCCCAAGCCCAGCCAACTGTTTTATTTAATCCCCATGAACCGATACCAGTAGATATGGTGTATATGATACAGCCGAGTCCCCAAAGGAAAGCGACTAGTGCGATTGAAAATACAATCCACCATTGTTTGTTCGCTCTACCTTCAACAGGTGCAGCTACATCTACTGTTACGTCGTGATAAGATTTATCACCTATAACTAAAGGTTTTCTAATGGGTGCTTCGTAGTGAGACGACATAATCCTTTATCTTGTTTCTTAATTAATTATTTATTGACTAGGTATTTCTAACTTTTACATGATAGAATACGTTCGGTTTTGTTCCAACGTGCTCTAACAAATGATACATTCTGTTATCTTGCTCTAAATCTGCAATTTTACTTTCTTTATCATTTACATCACCAAACATCATAGATCCTGATGTACATGCAGCAGAACAAGCAGTTTGGAATTCACCATCTTTAATTGCTCTACCATCACGTTTTGCTTTCAAGATTGTTGCCTGAGTCATTTGAATACACATAGAACATTTTTCCATAACCCCTCTTGAACGAACTACAACATCTGGATTCAATACCATACGACCTAAATCGTCATTCATGTGGTAATCGAACTCTGAATTTTTGTTGTACAAGAACCAGTTGAAACGACGTACTTTATAAGGACAGTTGTTTGCACAGTAACGAGTTCCAACACATCTGTTGTAAGCCATGTGGTTTTGACCTTGACGTCCGTGTGAAGTTGCCGCAACTGGACAAACAGTTTCACATGGCGCGTGGTTACAGTGCTGACACATTACAGGCTGGAATGCAACTTGCGGGTTATCTGATGGATGTTCCATTTCGCCAAAACCTCCTAAAGAGCCTTTGTCACCGAACAATCCTTCGAATCCTTCTTTTTTCTCGTTGTCTTGTTCGAAAGTATCCTCAGAAGAATAATATCTGTCGATACGCAACCAGTGCATATCACGGCTTCTTCTAACTTCGGCTTTTCCGACAACAGGAACGTTATTTTCTGCATGACAAGCAATAACGCAAGCGCCACAACCTGTACATGAATTTAAGTCAATTGATAATTTAAAGTGGTGTCCAACTGAACGATCAAATGAATCCCATAAGTCGACAGTGTTTGCTTTAACCGGGTTATGATCTAGAGAAACCATCGGTGCTGGATTCCAAACAGAAGCATCTTCTTTTTCGAAAACATCAAGTGTTGTTTCTTTAATGATATCACCTCTACCCATCAAGGTTCTTTGCAACTGAACACAAGCAAATTCGTGATCGCCGCTTACTTTCGTAACTTTTGCAGCTTGATTTGCATTTGAATTTGCATATAATGTATAGGCGTTAACACCTATTTGCATTTCTTCTTTCAAAGATTCTTTACGGCCGTAGCCAAGAGCTACACCAATTGTTCCGACAGCTTGACCTGGCTGGATGATTACCGGAACTTTTTCCAATTTCACACCGCCAACTTCGATGTCAACATAGCTACCATTCAAACCACCGTTAGCAACATTATAGTTTTCTAAACTTAATCTTGTAGCATCAGCTTTTGAAATTGTAACGTAGTTATCCCAAGAAACACGCGTGATTGGATCAGGAAACTCTTGCAACCAAGGATTGTTGGCTTGCTGACCGTCTCCCATTCCTGTCTTAGTGTACAATACCAATTCGAAATCGCCAGCCTTTTTAGCTTGCGCTAAAGTTGAAGCAGCGCCTCCGAAATCAGCTGAACCAGCAGTCGCACTAGTTATAGGTGTAGAATAAACTCCGTCATGGACTAATTTATTCCAAGTTGTTCCTGTAGCGATTGAAGTCGCAACCTCTTTAAGGTAATCGTAATATGCGGTACTGTTATCAGACCAAAGCAATAAAGCTTCCTGAAACTGTCTTGTATCGAATAAAGGACGAATCGTTGGCTGCGTGATGCTATAATTTCCTTTAGAAATTGTTACGTCACCCCAAGATTCTAAGTAGTGAGGCGCTGGAGCAGCAATAGAAGAAAGTACCGCTGTTTCATCTTCTTTTAAAGAAAATGCTACAGACAAGCTTACTTTTTTCAAGCCTTCAGCGAAATCTTTTGAAGCAGCTAATGTATACACTGGATTCACACCGCTCATGATCAACGTGTGAACGCCTCCAGCTTTCATGTCAGCCACTAATTGCGCAACAGCTTTAGCATTTCCTTTTCTAGTCAATCTAGCACCAGAAGGATTGAATGCTTCTGATTTTAATGCATTGTTAATTGCAAATACAAGCAATTGTGCATTCAAATCATCTAAACCAGAAACCAAAACTCCTTTTGATCCTGCTGATTTAAGTTGCTGTGCCGCTTTCATTACTTCTTCTTCTCTTGCTACTTTTTGAGTTCCAACAGAAGATCCTGTAATGATATTATAAATTTTAACCAAAGCATGCTTTTGGTCAGTAATTGTCAATGGAATACGTTTATCAGCATTCGCTCCTGATAAAGACATATTTGATTCCAATTGGATGTGCTTCGACATTTTTCCGTTTTTCGGAACACGTCCTTTTGCATATCCAGAATCAAATCCGCCACCTTGCCAGTCTCCTAAGAAATCAGCTCCTACAGAAACGATAACCTCTGATTTAGAGAAATCGTAATCTGCCAAAGCTCTTTCTCCGTACACCATTTGGAAAGCATCCAAGGCATTTGATTCAGAAACAGCATCGTATACGATATGTTTTGCAGATGGATTTTTTGCGATAAATTCAGCAATCAATTTATCTGTAGATGGGCTTGCCATAGTATTCGTAAGTAATACTACTTGACCGCCTTTTGCTTTAGCATCGTTTAAGCTCGCTTTTACTTTTGCATCAACATCAGACCAAGAAGCTGATTTTTTTGCAATTTTTGGCTGTTTTAAACGAGTATTATCATATAAAGAAAGAACAGAAGCATGAACTCTGGCGTTTGCACTAAGTTTTACTCCGTCGATTGTATTATTTTCAACTTTGATCGGACGACCTTCGCGTGTCTTGATTAAGATATTAGCAAAATCAAATCCGTCAGCCATAGTTGTTGCGTAGAAATCTGCAACTCCAGGAATAATTTCTTCTGGCTGTACCACGTAAGGAATCGACTTAATTACCGGACCTTCGCAAGCTGCTAAAGAGGCTGCTGCTGTACTAAATCCTACATATTTTAAGAAATCACGACGTGATGTTGATGATGCTGATAATGATTCTTTGTCTCCTAAAAACTCTTCGACAGGAATTGGTTCTGCGAATTCGTTATTTCTGAGCGTCTCAACAATAGAACTATTATCGTTTAGTTCTTCAACACTTTTCCAGTATTTTTTGTTTGATGACATCGTATATATATATTAGCTACTTAATAATTGATTAATAGTGACACTTACCGCATTCCAATCCGCCCATTTCAGCGGCAGTAAGTTTGTCTTTGCCATATTTCTTAGCAAGTTCTGCGTGGATTTTGTCATAGTAAGCATTACCTTCCATTTTCACATCAGTCTTACGATGGCAATCAACACACCATCCCATTGTCAATGGAGAATGTTGTTCCATGATTTCTAATGTTTCAACTGGACCGTGGCAAGTTTGGCACTCAACACCAGCAACAGAAACGTGCTGAGAGTGATTGAAGTACACAAAGTCAGGAAGATTATGAATTCTAACCCATTTCACAGGTTGTGTTTTTCCAGTGTATTTTTGAGTCGCTTTATCCCAGCCTACTGCATCGTATAATTTTTGGATTTCTCCATCATAGAATGCTTTGCTGTGTTCTGGAGTCCCAGTAGTTTCAGCAACTTCAGAGATATTTTTGTGGCAGTTCATACAAACATTCAAAGAAGGAATACCTGCATTTTTACTAACACGAGCAGAAGAGTGACAGTATTTACAATCGATACCGTTATCTCCAGCGTGGATTTTGTGAGAATAGTGGATTGGCTGAATTGGCTGATATCCTTGATCAACACCAACCTGCATCAAATAACCATACACAAAGTATCCGCTAGCTAGCAACAAGAAGATTGCAGTAACCAAAACCAAGAATTGGTTTCTAGCAAAAGCCACCCAAATTGGAGTTGTAGGCTCTTTTTTAACTGGCTCTACTCCGTTTGCTTTAGCAATCTTGCCAAGAACATTGTTCACCAAGAACAACATTACAACCAACATTACCATAACAAGAGCTAAAGCACCAAGTATAACGTTATTAGAAACACCAACGCCGCCTTGCTCCATTCCTCCTGTTTCAGATCCACCAGCAACAGCAGGCTTTTCAGCTTTTGGCTCAGACGTATACGCTAAAATATTATCAATATCCGCATCAGACAATTGAGGAAATGCAGTCATTACAGACTTGTTATTCTCATTAAAGACTTTTACCGCAGCAGCATCTCCTGATTTAATCATAGCCTGGCTATCTTTAATCCAAGCATGAAGCCATTTTTTATCATGTCTTTCAGTCACGCCTCTCAAAGCAGGACCTGTCATTTTCGCGTCTAATTTATGACACGCAGCACAGTTGGCATTGAAAAGAGCTTTACCCGCAGCAGCATCGCCGGCACCCGCAGCAGGAGCTGCAGCTTCGGCAGCTGGAGCAGCAGCTGGTTCTTGAGCAAAAGATGAAACGGAAAATGTTAGCATTAGCGCTAAACTGAACAGTAATATTCTTGAAATCGAATTATGGTTACCCACCTTTTTCATATTTAAAATGATTATCGACTAAATTTGGTATGGTTTTTTCTCTACAGAAAAATGAGAAAATTCAATACGTTCTTTAAAACTTTGCACAAAAATACGACTTATGAACTATTCTCAAAACCTTAAATAAGTCTTAAATATCAATTTATATTAATTCTAAATAATTTTTTTAGATTTGGTTAAAAGCAGAAATATTACATTTGTATAAAATTAACTTCATTATGAGAATTTTAAGTCAAAAATCACTATTCATAAATGCTTCTTTCATAGCGTTTTTAACAATTTCTGCTCACTCGCAAGAAAGAAATATTAAGGTCACACAAGACCCAAAATTCGAGCAATTATTGAATGAAAAGCGCAAAATCAACTCTTCTTTAACAGTTAACGAGCGTTATAAAATCCAAATTTTTAATGGCGACAGCGAGAATGCAAAAAAAATGCTTCAGGAATTCAAAAAGGAGTTTAAAAATCTCGATGGGACGATTGTTTTCAACACGCCAACTTATAAAGTTTGGATCGGAAATTTTAAGACAAAAATCGAAGCGGAACGCAATCTTATGGACCTGAAAAGGAAATATCCAAACGCATTGGTTATAAAGCCAAGCAAGTAATTATAGTAGGTTTCTAAAGCCTATAAAACAAAAAAATCCCGATGTTTCCATCGGGATTTTTTATTGGTTGCTTAACAACCTAAATTATTTCAGTTTTTTCTTAACGGCTACTTCTTGGAAGGCTTCGATAATATCATACTGTTCAATGTCATTGTAACCTTTAATTTGGATACCACAGTCATAACCCTTAGCTACTTCTTTCACATCGTCTTTGAAACGTTTCAGCGTTGCTAATTCACCTGTGTAAATTACGACACCTTCACGGATCAAGCGGATTCTAGAGCTTCTGAAGATTTTACCATCTGTAACCATACATCCAGCAATTGTTCCGACTTTAGAAATCTTGAATGTTTCACGGATTTCGGCAGTTCCTGTAATCTCTTCTTTCATCTCTGGAGACAACATTCCTTCCATCGCATCTTTCAAGTCATCGATTGCATCATAGATGATCGAGTAGTTACGGATATCGATTTCTTCTTTGTCAGCTAATTGTTTCGCATTACCAGCTGGCCTTACGTTAAATCCGATAATGATCGCATCTGAAGCAGATGCCAACATAACATCGGTTTCTGTAATCGCACCAACTCCTTTATGGATGATATTGATTTGGATTTCTTCTGTCGATAATTTAGAGAACGAGTCAGACAATGCTTCTACAGAACCATCCACGTCACCTTTCAAGATAATGTTCAATTCTTTGAATTGGCCAAGCGCAATACGACGTCCGATTTCGGCCAACGTAATATGTCTTTGCGTACGTACAGACTGCTCACGCATCAACTGCGTACGTTTTGCGGCGATTTGTTTCGCTTCTTTTTCGTCTTCAAAAACATTAAACTTATCACCTGCTGTCGCCGCTCCATCCAAACCTAAAACAGATATTGGAGTCGAAGGTCCAGCTTCTTTGATTACGTTTCCACGTTCATCATGCATTGCTTTTACTTTACCGTGATGTTTACCGGCAAGCATATAATCACCTACTTTTAAAGTTCCGTCTTGAACTAAAACTGTAGAAATATAACCTCTACCTTTATCAAGGAAGGCTTCAACAACAGTTCCAGTTGCAGGTTTGTTCGGATTTGCTTTCAAGTCTAAAAGTTCTGCTTCAAGCAATACTTTTTCCAGCAATTCTTTTACGCCTAAACCTGTTTTTGCAGAAATATCATGAGATTGGATTTTTCCTCCCCAGTCTTCTACCAACAAGTTCATACCTGCTAATCTTTCTTTTATCTTTTCAGGATTTGCCGTAGGCTTATCCACTTTATTGATTGCGAAAATAATTGGCACATTAGCTGCTTGCGCATGGCTAATCGCTTCTTTTGTTTGTGGCATGATATCGTCATCCGCCGCAATTACGATAATCGCTACGTCGGTTACCTGAGCACCACGGGCACGCATCGCGGTAAACGCCTCGTGACCTGGAGTATCAAGGAAAGCAATTTTTTGTCCGTTTTCTAAAGTAACACCGTAAGCACCAATATGCTGTGTGATTCCACCAGACTCGCCAGCGATTACGTTTTCTTCACGGATATAATCCAGCAAAGATGTTTTACCGTGATCGACGTGACCCATTACGGTTACGATAGGCGCTCTGTAAACTAAATCTTCTGGCTTGTCTTCCACAGTTTGGATTGCTTCTTCAAGTTCTGTCGTGATGAATTCAACATCATAACCAAACTCATCGGCAACGATTGTCAGAGTTTCTGCGTCTAGACGCTGGTTCATGGTAACCATGATTCCAAGTGCCATACACGTTCCAATTACTTTAGTAATCGGCACATCCATCATGATGGCAACCTCCCCAACGGTAACGAATTCTGTTACCTTGATTGTTTTGCTTCCTTCTTCGAATGCTCTTTGTTCGTCATCCGATTTTTGACGGTGCGTATCTCTTTTGTCTCTTCTATATTTAGCCGCTTTAGATTTGCTTCCTTTTCCTTGAAGTTTCTCTAAAGTCTCTCTAATTTGGTTTTTAACTTCTTCTTCCGTAGGCTCAACTTTTGCTACAATAGCCGGTCTGTTACCTTTTACGAAACCTGGCCTAGCGCTTCTGTTTGCATTGTTTCCACCAGCATTATTATTGCTGTTCGGACGAATAGCATTTCCGCCGCCTTGGCCTGGCTGTCCGCCTGTTTGTGGCGCGCCCGGTTTTCCTGGAATTCTTTTTCTTTTGTTTTTATTATTATTGTTCGCATTGGCACCTGCTGCTCCTGGAGCACCTGGCTTGTTTGGAACAATTTTCGGCTCTTCTTTTTTCTTTTTAGGCTTATTGAATTGAGATAAGTCAATAGTCTGTCCAGTAAAAGTAGTACCCGATAATTTTTGGTATTGTGTAGCGATTGCTTCTTCAGCAGGCTGATCACCTTCTGGTGTTGCTTTTGCTTCAGGAGCTTCTTTTTTGTCCTCTTTTTTGGCAACAGGAGCAACTTCAGGTTTCGCTTCTTCTTTTACGGTTTCAGCTTTTGGAGCAACAACTGGTTTTGGCTCAACCGGTTTTGAAACTTCTTGTTTTTCAACAGGAGCTTCTTTGACAGGTTCAGCAGGTTTTTCTGGAGCTGGAGTCGGTTCAGTGGCTTTTGGCGCTGGCTCTACCGCAGGAGATTTTGGCTCCAAATCGATTTTTCCAACTTGCTTCGGACCAGACAAAACAGCCTTAGCTTTGATAACTTCTTGACGTTGGCGCTCTTCTTCTTGCTTGCGTTTCTCCTCTATTTCGCGCTCTCTTTCTACACGCAATGCTTCTTTCTCTTTCCTTTTTTCTTCTCCAACTTCTTTTGAAGCCTCTTTTTTCCCTTTATCGCCAGCAAATTGACTTTGCAGAATATCGTATTCCTTGTCAGATATTTTCGCGTTTGGGTTTGCATCAATAGCAATTCCCTTATCTTTTAGATAATCAACGGCCCTATCTAACGAAATATTCAATTCCCTTAAAACCTTGTTAATTCTTATTACTCTCTCTTCAGACATAAAACCTTTTTATTATTACCTTTTTTGTTGTGTTGTTGTGAATTTAGTCTTCGAACTCTTCTTTCAAAATCCTTATCACATCAAGGATCGTCTCTTCTTCTAAATCGGTTCTTCTGACTAAATCATTTACATCTTGTTTTAAGATGCTTCTTGCGGTATCCAATCCGATTTTCGCGAATTCTTCGATTACCCAAGCTTCGATTTCGTCAGAGAATTCAGTTAATTCAACATCGTCCTCTTCTTCTGCGATATTACCTTCACGGATAACATCTAATTCATATCCTGTCAAAAGTCCAGCCAATTTGATATTATGACCTCCTCTACCGATGGCTTTCGACACTTCTTCTAACTTCAAGAAAACATCAGCTCTTTTGGTTTCTTCGTTGATTTTGATTGAAGAAACTTTTGCAGGGCTTAATGCTCTTGTTATAAACAGCTGCGTGTTTGTTGTATAATTGATAACGTCGATATTTTCGTTTCCAAGTTCACGAACAATGCCGTGGATTCTTGAACCTTTCATACCTACGCAGGCTCCAACTGGATCAATTCTGTCATCATACGAATCAACAGCTACTTTTGCTTTTTCACCTGGAATTCTAACCACGCCTTTGATCGTAATCAAACCGTCGAAAACCTCAGGAATTTCTTGCTCAAACAATTTTTCTAAAAACTTCTCCGAAGTTCTAGACATGATAATTTGAGGCTTGTTTCCTTTTAATTCCACATTTTCAATGATTCCTCTAACATTATCCCCTTTTCTGAAAAAGTCAGATGGAATTTGTTTTTCTTTTGGAAGTACGATTTCGTTTCCTTCATCATCTACCAAAATTACGGCTCTTGGACGAACGTGATGCACTTCGGCAGTATAAATATCGCCAATTAAATCTTTAAATTGCTTATAAAGATTCGTATTATCGTGTTCATGTATTTTTGAAATCAGATTTTGGCGCAGCGCTAAGATAGCTCTTCTTCCTAAATCGATTAATTTTACTTCTTCAGAAACTTCTTCTCCAATCTCGAAATCCGGCTCAATCTTTCTTGCTTCGGTTAATGTAATCTCTTCATTTTCGAAATCTAGATCTTCGTCTGCAACAATAACTCTTCTTCTCCAAATTTCCATATCGCCTTTATCAGGATTGATAATGATATCGAAATTATCATCAGAACCATACTTCTTTTTCAATGCATTTCTAAACACATCTTCCAAAATCGCCATAAGCGTTACACGATCAATTAGCTTGTCGTCTTTGAACTCTGAAAATGACTCGATTAATGCAATATTCTCCATGCCTATTCTTTAAATTAAAATGTTATTGTAACAATTGCTTCTTTTATGTCGGTATACGGAAGTTCTTGTCTTTTTTCAACAGTTTCTTTTCCTTTACCTATTTTTTTTGGTTCTCTGGCAGTCCATGTCAATGTGATAAATTCATCATTCGCATCAACAAGTTCTGCAGTTATGATTTCAGTTGCAGTCTTCACTTGTAAAGTTCTACCGATATTTTTCTTATACTGCCTTACTAATTTCAATGGAGCTGAAACACCTCCTGAGGCCACCTCCAAAGAAAAATCTTGTTCTTCTCTATCGAGATTATGTTCAATAGCACGGCTGATATCAATACAGTCTTGCAAAGTTACGCCATTATCTCCATCTAAAGTAACAATAATTTTGAAAGCATCTGTAATTGTAAGATCAATAAGAAAGATCGACGGCTTTTCTTCAAGACCTGCATTTAATAACTCGCTAACTTTTTCTTTAAATGTCATATTTTTATAAAAAGAGGGGACAATTAGTCCCCTCATTATTTAAGTTTTAATAAATAACGGTGCAAATATAGTGTTTTTTTTCTATATTGAAAATCATTGTAGTATATTGTGCCATGTTAAATTAAATTCTTACCTTTATGTAAGAAAAACAAACTATCTTTCATACAACCTTACACTCAAAATTATGAAAAAAATTTTAGTTCCAACCGATTTTTCTGATCATGCAGAATATGCTTTAAAAGTTGCGGCACAGATAGCAAAAAACAACAATGGCGAAATCGTTCTCCTTCACATGCTGGAGCTTCCAGGACAAGGAAGCGATGCAATTGGATCTGGCAGCGACATCCCTGAAATCATGTTTTTCAAAAACAAGGCTATTGAAAAATTAGAAAGCCTGATGGACATCAGCTATCTTGAAGGAATCTCTGTTTCTGAAATCATACAGTTTGAAAAAACATTCGAAGGAATCATCAATATCAGCAAAAAAAATAACGTAGATTTAATCGTGATGGGTTCTCATGGAGCGAGTGGCTTCCAAGAAATGTTCATCGGATCCAACACTGAAAAAGTAGTGCGCTCTTCTGACATTCCTGTTTTGGTCATCAAAAAAGAAGAAGGCGAATTCAGTGTAGAAAAATTCGTGTTTGCTTCTGATTTTTCTGAAGAAATAAAAGGCTCTTTTTCAAAAGTCGTAGAGTTTGCCAATAAATTCAATGCGCATCTTAATTTGGTAATGATCAACACTCCTAACAGCTTCAAGCCAACCGATGTGGCTAAGAAAATAATGCACGATTTTGTATCCAGCTTTAATGTCAGCAATTTTACCACACATATCTATAACGACACGAATATTGAAAAAGGAATCCTCAATTTCGCAAAAAGCATCGATGCCGATTTGATTGGAATGAGTACTCACGGAAGAAAAGGTCTTTCTCACTTTTTCAACGGCAGTATTAGCGAAGATCTGGTGAATCATGCACAAAGACCGGTTGTCACTTTTAAGATCTAAAAAATACCGATTATAAACAAAAAAACCTCTCAATTTCTTGAGAGGTTTTTTGTTGGCTTACTAGGACTCGAACCTAGAACGACTGGACCAAAACCAGCTGTGTTACCATTACACCATAAGCCAATACTGCTTGATTGCGGGTGCAAATTTAGTACAAAAAATATATTGCGCAAATTTTTCTTCAATTTTTATTGAATATTTTTTTTTTGGCTTTTCGTTAAATAAAAAAGCATTTTCTTTGCAAGTATAAATTTTATTAGTTCTCTATGGTATCTTTCAACTTTAAAAAATGGAATACAATTTTGGGATGGTCGGTTTTTGCGATTGCATTAGTGACTTACTCCCTGACTGTTGAACCCACATTAAGTTTCTGGGATTGCGGCGAATACATCTCTACAGCAGCAAAACTTGAGGTAGGACACCCTCCTGGAGCTCCTCTTTATCAAATGATGGGCGCCTTCTTTGCCATGTTTGCTACAGATGCTTCAAAAGTCGCATTAATGGTCAATATGATGTCCGTTTTTTCAAGTGCATTTACCATTCTTTTTATGTTTTGGTCATTGACCATGTTATTAAAAAAGCTTGTTTCTAGATTTTCAGAAATCGATACTAACACTGCTATTGCCATTTTAGGAAGTGCTTTTGTAGGTTCTTTAGCCTATACTTTCTCTGATAGTTTCTGGTTTAATGCTGTAGAAGCTGAAGTTTATGCCATGGCAAGTTTGCTGATAGCCGTATTATTCTGGCTTGGATTGCGTTGGGAACAAGATATGGATACGCCACGCGGAAACCGATGGCTATTGCTGATTTCATTAATCGTAGGACTTTCTTTCGGTGTCCATTTCATGGCCTTGCTTACGATTCCTTCTATTGGATTTTTATACTACTTTAAACACTATAAGACGGTTACGGTCAAAAATTTCATCATTGCAAATATCGTAGTAGTTTCTATCTTGCTTTTCATATTCAAGTTGCTTTTGCCATTGACGATGGGATTCTTCGGAAAAACCGAAGTTTTTATGGTCAACAGCCTAGGAATGCCATTTGATTCAGGGACTATTTTTGTAGCGCTTTTATTCGTAGCCGCTTTCTATTTCGGATTAAAATACACGAAGCAAAAAGGTTATGTACAATACAACACGATGATTTTGTGCATCCTGTTTATTTTGATCGGATTTTCAACATGGATGATGCTTCCGATTCGCGCCAACGCAAACACCGTTATCAACGAAAACAAGCCTTCGGATGCTAGAGAGGTTTTGGCTTACTATAACAGGGAACAATACGGAGTAAATCCATTATTCTATGGCCCACAGTTTTCTGACACGTATGCTGGATTAGACAAGAAAAACCCGTATTTAGACAAAGCGCCTAACTACGAAAGAGATTATAAAACCGGAAAATATGTGATTGTAAACAATTACAAAAATGCCGAGCAGAATACAGACGACAATCACAAGACATTTCTTCCAAGAATGTGGAGCCCGGAACATGCCGAAAACTATATGACATTCACGCATGTCTTGAATTTCAGAATGGATCCTAACTATGCTTACGAAGAAGAATTGCCAAGATATGGCATCAATCCTAATGATTTGTCTGAAGAAGAATTGGCACACTATACGTCACAATTGCGTGCCGAAATGGAGAAAAATGTAGCAGAATTCAGAAGAGCCTATGCTTCTGGACAAATTGATACGGAAGGATACCACAAATTCCTGAAATCTTATGGCGATTATCTGATTATTGACAAGCCGACAACTGCGGACAATATCAAATTCATGTTTGAATACCAATTCGGCTATATGTATTGGAGATATTTGATGTGGAATTTCACAGGAAGGCAAAACGACAACCAAGGAAAATATGACAATCTAGACGGAAACTGGATGAGTGGTGTCAAATTTATTGACGAAGCTCGTTTGGGTTCTCAGGAGAATCTTCCTGCAGATGTCTTAAACAACAAAGGGCGAAATTTATACTTTTTCTTGCCTTTTATACTTGGAATCATTGGATTAATCTATCACGCCAACAAAGACCTTAAAGGCTTTTATGTATTGCTTGCCCTGTTCTTATTTACTGGACTGGCATTGAAAATTTATCTTAACGAAAGGCCGTTTGAACCACGCGAAAGAGATTATGCATTGGTAGGATCGTTCTATGTTTTTGCAATCTGGATCGGATTTGGCGTCTATGCAATATTCGATTTTATCAAAAAATGGCTCAATCCAAAGATTGCAGGACCAGTTGTTATCGCTGCTACCCTATTGACAGCTCCAGTCCTAATGGCTTCTCAAAACTGGGACGACCATGACCGTTCTGGAAAATATACCGCAATTGCCATGGCAAAAGCCTATCTGAATTCTTGCGAACCTAACGCGATTTTGTTTACCATTGGAGATAATGACACCTTCCCGTTATGGTATGCTCAAGAAATTGAAAAAGTACGTACAGATATCCGTATCGTAAACACTAGCCTTTTCATGACAGATTGGTATATTGACCAAATGAAAGCTAAAGCATATGAATCGGAACCATTGCCGATAACTTTCAAGCATGAACAATATGTCGGTGACAAGCTGGATTATTCCATCCACAGGCCACAAACCGAGAAGAGATGGAACATCAACGACTTTATGAACTTCCTTTCTCTTAACGATCCTAGAGCGCTGTATGAGATTCCTAATGGGCAAAAAATCCATTATTTCCCAACAAATAAGATCAGGATTCCTATTAACAAAGAAGAAATTATAGCCAACAAAGTAGTTTCTCCTAAATATTACGATTCGATCGTGCCGTATATCGACATTGACATTAAAGACAATGCTTTGTACAAAAATCGATTGATGATGTTGAATGTCGTAGCCAACAATAACTGGAAACGCCCAATCTATTTCACAGGCGGAAGCTTTGGAGACGACGATTACCTTTGGATGAAAAACTACCTCCAATTAGACGGAATGGTTTACAAGCTGGTACCGGTAAAAACATCTATGGAAAAAGCACCAAGTCCGATGGACATGGGACAGATTGATTCAGACAAGATGTATGACATTGTAATGAAATGGGACTGGGGCAATGGCGGAAGCACAAAAATCTACCATGACCCAGAAACACGCAAGAACAGCATCAGCTACAGAACGAACCTAGCGCGATTGATGGAACAGCTTATCAACGAAGGCAAACCTAAAAAAGCAAAAGACATTATTGATCTGGCTATGAAAGAAATGCCAATCGACCAATATGGTTATTATGCTTTTGTGGAACCATTTGCTGGCGGTTATTATGAAATAGGCGAAAAAGAAAAAGCCAGAGACATCTTGAAAAAACTGATAAAGAAATATCAAGAAAATCTGACGTATTTCAAAACGTTCTCAGCAACCGAACAGAATGATTATTACGTAGACATCGTTACCGATATCGAACGCTATAGAGGACTGTTAGAAGTCATGAAAGATCGTGGCGATAAAGAGTTTTATGAAGCAAGCCGAAAAGACTTCAACTCTTACAACACCATGTTCAAGCGTTTTGAACGAGACAACGAATAAAAATTAAAATCCTAAAATGTGCCAATTTGAAATTACAAATTGGCACATTTTTTCTTTAAAAAGATGTGATATGGATTTACTCTGGGTAAAAACAAATCGATTGATCAAGTGGCTTTTTCCAAAATATACGTGGGACATTCCAAACAATGCAAATAAGATCTATCTTACTTTTGATGACGGGCCTACTCCCGAAATCACGGAATGGGTTTTAAAACTATTGAAAGAGCAAGATATAAAAGCGACATTCTTCTGCATAGGGAATAATATCGAAAAGTATCCCGACATCTTTCAGAAAGTGCTTCAAGAGGGACATGCCATTGGAAACCACACCTACAATCATCTCAAAGGCTGGAAAACAGCTAAGGAAGATTATATTGAAAACACGAAGTCGTGCGAGCGAATTATAAAAGAGTACACCAAAGATATTGACCGACGATCAAAGCTTTTCCGTCCGCCTTATGGGAAGATAAAATTCTCGCAGGCCAAAATATTGCGACAATTAGGATACAAGATTGTAATGTGGGATGTAATAAGCGTAGATTATGATAAAAAAATCTTGCCGAAAAAATGTCTGAAGAATGTAATAAAAAACACAACTTCTGGGAGCGTGATTGTTTTCCATGACAGCATAAAGGCATTCGAAAACCTTAAATTTGCATTGCCCGAAGCAATACGCTATCTAAAAAATAAAGGATTTGTTTTTGACAGGATTGATTAAAGCTGTTCTTGAACCAAGCCGATAATGGTGTTGGCGTCAAGTTCTCCAGATTGCCTCCAAATCATCTGTCCTTCTTTGTATATCATAAGCGTAGGGAGGCCTTTAATACGCAAAGCATCTGCCAACTCTTGATTTTTGTCCACATCAATCTTAATAACTTTTGCCTTGTCACCCAAAGCAGCAGCTACGTCTCTGATAACAGGATGCATCGATACAGACTGTTCATTCCAATCTGTATAAAAATCAATTAAGACTGGTACTGAGGCGTTGATAAGTTCTCCAAATTTTGACATAATTGAAAATTTACTTTGACTTTATTCCTAAATTACAACAATTTTTAATACAAATGTAGCATATTTACTGAATTATGCTACATTTTCACCTTTTTTTAGCGTGATGACCGTAATTTCGGGTAAAATACCAACCCTGCCAGGATAAGCGTGAAACCCAAAGCCCCTATTTACATAAATATAGCGCCCTGCATTTTCGTATAAACCAGCCCATTGCTTATAGACATATTGAACTGGACTCCATTTGAAAAATCCTGGAATTTCAATCCCAAACTGAAGGCCATGCGTATGTCCGCTCAACGTCAGATGGTATTTTGTCTGGTGGTTTTTTATCTCATATTCCCAATGTGAAGGATCATGGCTCATCAAAATTTTGAAATCGGAATCTTTTAAGCCTTCCGATGCTTTGGTTAAATCGCCCGCTTTTTTGAAATTATGTCCCCAGTTTTCTACTCCAACCAAAGCAATTTCATCTGTCCCATTGTTGATTTTTACATTTTCATTAAGGAGTAATTTAAAATCAATTTGACGGTGCAAGTCCTTAATCGCTTCAAAGTTGTCGTTTTTATCTTTTTCAGAAGGCCAAGTAACATATTCTCCATAATCATGGTTTCCTAAAACAGAATACTTGCCCAGCTTAGGAGTATGAATCTTCTTGAAAGTCTTAATCCACGGATCCATTTCCACAGCATGCGTATTTACGATATCGCCTGTGAAAAGAACAATGTCCGATTGCTGTTCATTAATCAAATCAATCGCATATTGGATTTTTTCAGGATTATCAAAACTGCCACTGTGCACATCTGAAATTTGAGTGACCGTAGTTCCGTCAAAACTATCCGGAAGATCTGGAAAAAATAACGTCTGTTTGATAACCTTAAAATTATATTTCCCGACCGTCATCCCATACAAAAGTGAAATAAAGGGAACAGCCGCAGCGCCTAGTGCCACTTGGCTCAAAAACTTCCTTCTGTCTGGGAGGAAATGCCCTTTGTCGTTATTGCCTAAAAAATGAGTAATAATTCCCGAAAAAACACGGTAGATATCTTCCCCAAACAGGAAGAATGTCACGACAAGTTTCGGTAAAAACGTCAACAAGACTAAACCTAACGTAATTAACGACTGTTTATTTTGGCCTACGCTCCTGTCAAATTGCGTAAAAGAATAGATCACAAAGATGATTACGGCCAGCGAAATAAGTTGATACGGAATCAGAATCCACTTTGCTTTTGTAATGGTCTTAAAAGCCTGAAAAGCATAAAGCTCAACCAATACCACAAAAGCAATAAAAAATATCCAACGAAACATAGTATGATTTAGAATTTAAGCAAAGTAAATAAATAATGAAGCTGTTGGTAATTTAATTGGATAAATTTTAACTATAACACCATATGACCAACAGAATCCACAGCAAATTTTATAATTGAATTATCACATAATAAAATTTGTATGTTAAAATATTTAGAAATAGCAAATACGAAAAGCAGTAAAAAGAAAATTCAGCAAAACTAAACTGCCACTTATTTTTATTTAATCTAAATAAATAACTTTGCGAGCGTATTACAAATATCTCATTATGAAAAAAACATACTTTATACTAATCGCTATCCTAACCAACGGTTTGATGCACGGCCAAATTTTCCAAGAAGTCAGTAATCAGACTTTTCAAGGCGTATTTTATGGCGACTGCGCTGTAGCGGATTTTGACAATAACGGAAGAACAGATTTTATTATTTCAGGAGCCAAACCAGGATATACAGGATATTCAGGGCTTTTCAAAAATAACAATGGTGCTTTTACAGAAAATATAGGCGCTTCCTTAAGCCAGATCATGTACTCTTCGATTGCTGTTGGCGACCTTAACGGCGATAATAAAAAAGACATCATCATTACTGGGACAAAAACTGGAGAAAATTCGTCTGTCGTTTTTGAAATTTATTATAACAATGGAGATGGTACGTTTACAAAGAATGAAAATTCTGGAATTCCTGGCGTGAACTTCGGTTCTGTCCAAATTGCCGATATGACAAATGATGGGATTGCCGACATCATCGTTAATGGAAATCTAGGGTCAGAATATATTACAAAAGTCTATCAACAAAACGAAGGTGGCACATTTACCGACTTAAACGCTGGATTGATGGGAACTTATTTTAGTGCCATCAAAGCTTTTGATGCCAATAGCGACGGAATTAACGATCTTCTTGTGACTGGATTCAGTACAAATTTCACTCCTGAAACCAAGCTTTATATCAATTCAGGAACTGGAATTTTTACCGAAAAGCCGATTACAATTCCTGGCATTTATTTTTCGTCTATTGATGCTCTGGACATCAATAACGACAGCCACTTAGATTTGCTTATTTCTGGGACAGACTACACTCCCACTACCAGCCTTACGATTTATACAAATGATGGTTTCGGAAATTTTACAGCGCAAGCAAACAACTTCGCAGGAATCTATAACGGCAACACAAAATTCATCGACTACAACAAAGACGGCCTGATTGATATATTTGCTATCGGAAGCAATGCCGCTGGAGATAACACTGTCCTATTATACAAAAACAATCTTGACGGAACCTATACGGAAGATACCGCAAACAGCGCCTCAATTGTTGGCGTAAATATGTCAAAAGGGGAATGGCTTGATTTTGATAATGACGGCGATTTAGACTTACTTACTATAGGTTTTGAAGGAGCTGATGTAGCTCAAACAAGGCTTTACAGAAATAGCACCATCAACCAAGAAACTTGTGGAGAACCTGGAAACAATACTGGCGATTTAGGCTGTGTGACTTTTAATTATGAAGGAACAAGCGTGACCTATATTACTGTCCGCGGTAGCGACGGAAATGTATGGCTACAACAAAACTTGGGCAGCGCCAGTGTAGCAACTTCTCAAAACGATGAAGCTTCTTACGGAGATTTATTCCAATGGGGACGATGGGACGATGGTCACCAAAAAAGAAACTCTGCTCTAGGCACAGCACCAACGCCAAACAATCCGGCCGGACTTGCTACAAGAAATGATACTTTCTATACCGGCTGGTGGTCGCCAAATGCTTTATCTGATAAATGGGAAGCAGCTACTCCAGCAGCAGCGACAGATATAAACGGTTGTGATCCATGCAAGGCATTAGGAAATGGTTGGAAACTTCCGACAGAAGCAGAATGGACCGCTATAAGAGATTCACAAAACATCTCAAATCCGGCTACTGCTTTTCAAAGCATCCTAAAATTGCCAGCTTCGGGATACAGAGCAGCATCGGGATCATTTAGTTTTGTTGGAACTAGAGGTTATTTCTGGAGCTCGACAACAAGCTCATCTGGCGCAAAATATTTTTATGTAGGCACGACCATTGCAAATCCATCAGCAGGAGCACCAAGGAGCCAATCAGCTGCAATCCGATGCTTAAAATACCCACAGGCATCAAGCTATTGCAATGTATCTGTAGATTTTGACGTTGAGCCGATTACGATGGTAAATTTTTCAGACATCAACAACCTGACTTCAGAAACGGTAAATGGCACTCCTGCTTATGAAGACTTTACGGCAATAGTCGGAAATGTAGTAAGAGGAAACACCTACCAATTAACCGTAAAAGGAAATACCGTTGGACAGTTTGAGCACGATATAAGAGCTTTCTTTGACTGGAACAAAGACGGAGTTTTTGACATGCAGACAGAATACTATCCAGCTGTACTGACTCCATCTACAGGAATTGATGCTGTAGAAGCAACTCTGAATATTACTATCCCAGCGACAGCGACAATCGGTGATACAAGAATGAGAATCATCAAAGACCAATGGAATGTATATGAAGAAGGAGAATTCGACGCCTGCTTAAATGCTTATTACGGACAAATAGAAGATTATACTATAAACATTCAAGAAAGCTTGGGCATGATTGATTTCAACAAAAATGACTTCAGGTTATATCCAAACCCGACAGAAGGCATCATCAACATCCAAGCAAACCAAGAAATCGAAAACGTCACTATTTATAACCATTTAGGACAGCTTATCGCTACACAAAAAGCTCCTCAAATAAACATAGCAAACCTTTCAAGCGGTATCTATATGATTCGCGTAGATTTTGAAAACGGACAGACAGCCAAACAGAAAGTAGTCAAAAAATAAACCAACCATTTGCTTATATCCATATCCTTTTTTAGTTAGTTTTTTGTTTTTTTGAGAAACCGATGCCGATTTATTTAGCATCGGTTTTTCTGTTTTACATCTTAAGTTTTGTATTTTTGGAAGCTATACAAACAAATTCTTATGTCACAACAAAAACGCCTATTTCTTCTTGATGCCTATGCTTTAATCTTTAGAGGCTATTATGCATTTATAAAAAACCCAAGAATCAACTCCAAAGGAATGGATACTTCCGCAATCATGGGATTTATGAACTCCCTCTTGGATGTAATCAAAAGAGAAAAACCGGACCATCTTGCTGTGGCATTTGACAAAGAAGGCAGTCATGTAAGAACCGAAATGTTTGCCGAATATAAAGCGAATCGCGACGCTACTCCCGAAGCCATAAAAATAGCCATTCCTTATATCCATGACTTGTTAAGAGCCATGCACATTCCTATCATAGAAGTAGCAGGTTGCGAAGCCGACGACTTGATTGGAACCATTGCCAAACAAGCAGAAAAGCAAAATTATCAAGTGTTTATGGTCACTCCTGATAAAGATTTTGCTCAATTAGTTTCGGAAAACATCTTCATGTACAAACCGGCTCGAATGGGCAACGGAATTGAAATTTGGGGGATTCCTGAAGTATTGGCAAAATTCGAAATCGAAAGGCCTGAGCAGGTAATTGATTTCTTAGGAATGATGGGCGACGCTGTAGATAATATTCCAGGTCTTCCTGGTGTTGGAGAAGTAACTGCAAAAAAACTGCTGAAGGAATTCGGCACCATGGAGAATCTGCTCGAAAACACGCACCAGCTGAAAGGCAAGATGAAAGAGAATATCGAAGCCAACAGAGAAAAAGGAATCTTATCTAAAAAACTGGCGACAATCATTACCGATTGTAACGTGACTTTCAATGAAACGGATTATGAACTTACACGTCCCGATATTGAAAAAACCGAAGCGATTTTCCAAGAATTAGAATTCAGGAGAATGGCAGAGCAGTTCGACAATCTGTTCAGAATCGACCATAATGCTCCAGTCGCCAACAACCCGGCAGAAGCAAGGCTGTATAAAAAACCACAGGCAAAAAACGAAGACCAATTTGACCTTTTTGCTTCAGCAACTTCTGATGAAAACACAGGAGATACCAAAACTAGTTTTTACAAAACACTAAAAGACACCGAGCATTTCTACCAATTGGTCGAAGGCGACATGGCAATCAAATTCCTATTGCAAAATTTATTAAAGCAACCAAGTGTAAGCTTTGATACCGAAACTACAGGAATCGACCCTTTGACCGCAGAATTAGTCGGAATGTCTTTTTCATGGGAAAAAGGAAAAGGATTTTATGTTCCAGTTCCAGAAAACCAAACCGAAGCACAGGCAATCGTCGACAAATTCATTCCGTTTTTTGAAGCAGAAGGAATTGAGAAAGTCGGCCAAAATCTAAAATACGACCTAAAAGTCTTAGCCAATTACAACATCGAAGTCAAAGGAAAAATTTTCGACACGATGATTGCGCATTATCTCATCAATCCAGATATGCGACACAACATGGATATTTTATCCGAAACCTACCTCCAATATTCGCCACAGTCTATCGAAGAATTAATCGGAAAGAAAGGAAAGAATCAAAAAACAATGAGAGAAGTTCCTGTCGAAGATGTCAAGGAATATGCTGTAGAAGATGCCGATGTGACATTACAGCTTAAAGATTTTTTCAGCAAAGAATTAGACACTACCAATACGAAAAAGCTATTCGAAGAAATCGAAGTACCGTTGGTCCCTGTTCTTGCCGACATGGAAAAAGAAGGCGTAAACCTCGATGTACCTTTTCTTCATAATTTATCTCAAGAACTAAAAGGCGATATCCAGAAGCTGGAAAACCAAATTTATGAGAATGCCGGAGAAAAATTCAACCTGGCTTCTCCAAAACAATTAGGAGAAATCTTATTCGACAAGCTGAAAATTGGAGGCGCAAAACAAAAGAAAACCAAGACAGGACAATATGCAACTGGCGAAGAAGTGCTTTCCTATTTAGCATTATCGAGCCCATTCGTCCAAGACATTTTAGACTGGCGCCAATTGGTAAAACTGCAAAACACCTATGTGGAAGCCTTGCCGTTGCAGGTTTCTGCAAAAACAGGAAGAGTCCATACAGATTACATGCAGACCGTTGCCGCAACCGGACGTTTGAGTTCCAACAATCCTAACTTGCAGAATATCCCAATTCGTACAGAAAGAGGCCGTCTGATTCGAAAAGCATTTATTGCTCGAGACGAAAATTATACTCTAGTTTCTGCCGATTACTCTCAAATAGAATTGCGCATCATAGCCGCGTTGAGCGGAGACCCAGAAATGGTCAAATCGTTCCAGAAAGGAGAAGACATTCACGCTTCAACTGCTTCAAAAGTTTTCAACGTAGCATTAGAAGAAGTAACGCGCGAGCAAAGAAGCCACGCCAAAACCGTAAACTTCGGGATTATCTATGGCGTATCGGCCTTCGGGTTGAGCAACCAGACATCACTATCGCGTTCTGAATCTAAAGATTTGATCGATGCCTACTATCTGACTTATCCAAGACTGAAAGCTTATATCCAAGAACAGATCGAATTTGCCAGAGAAAATGGTTACGTACAGACAATTTTAGGAAGAAGACGTTACCTTAAAGACATCAACTCGCAAAATGCAGTCGTGCGTGGCGGTGCCGAACGAAATGCCGTGAATGCGCCAATCCAAGGAAGTGCTGCCGACATCATCAAAATCGCGATGATAAACATCCACAAACGCCTGAATGCCGAAAATTGGAAAAGCAAAATGTTGCTTCAAGTACACGATGAGCTTGTTTTTGACGTTCATAATAGTGAGCTAGAAAAAATCCAGCCTATGATCAAACACGAAATGGAAAATGCGTTCAAGCTGGATGTGCCTTTAATTGTTGACTTAGGAAAAGGACACGATTGGCTTGAAGCCCATTAAAAGAGTCGTAACACAAACAGAAAATTACGTCAAATAAGCAACAATCAAAAGTCCATTATCCAGATAGGACACCATTCACTATGAAAAAGTTAATTCTATTCTTATGCATCAGTTTTTGCCTAAATTCTTTCGGGCAAAATAAAATTTCAAAAACAATAACGATTCCGTTTACTTTACTGGAAAGCGGACATATTTTAGTCAAGGCCAAAATAAACAATCTAGAAGGGAATTTCATTTTTGATACTGGCGCCGGACTCAATTTAATGACCAAGAAATTTGCTGACAAAATAGAAAATCTAAAAAAAACGGATGGTTTTTATACAGGCCATAGAGCAACTGGCGAACAAATAATAGCAGATCTTTGGGATACTGAAAATTTTGAAATTGGTACTCTAAAATTAAACCACGAAAAATTTACCATAATTGATTTAGATTTTCCTGTGGATGGCTTGATTTCATTACTCCCGTTTAGACACATTCCTATTACGATCGATTATAAGAATAAAATACTGACCTTAGAAACAGATAAGTCTTTACAGCAATTAATCAAGACTGGCGCTTCAATTCCGATTCAAATTTCTGACGATTTAGAAAAGACATTGGGAATTGCTACTTATATCAGGCTCAATGACCAGCTTACGGTACAAATGAATCTCGACAGCGGTGCTGGCTTCAACATCTTCCGATTCAATTCGAGATACATGAAACCACTTGCCATTGATTCTTCGCAAGTAAAAACAAAATACCAAAAAAGTGATTTTAAACCTACAGAAGGAAATACATATTATTTCACTACCCTTTCCAAAATAAACACACAAACAAACGACAAAATCAAAGCTACAGATTTCAACGCTACTTTTATTGACGGATTGATTTACGAAGCCATTGGAAGCATCAACTGGCTGGGAAATAAAATTACGATCGATATCCAGAAAAAAAATATGATTATCAATAATTAGGATTCTGTTTTTTAAACAAAAAAAATCTCATGAAAAAAATATTCTTATTTCTATCCTTCTCCTTATCCCTACATTCATTCGGGCAAAGCGAGACAAGGTTCGACAAGATCGACAGCCTTTTAAATTATCTGGCTTCGAACAATAAATTTATGGGAAGTCTGGCCATCCAAGAAAACAACCAAGTCGTTTTTGAAAAAAATTATGGCTTTGCCGACGTAAAAAACAAAATAAAAGCTGGTGCAGATACCCGATACAAGATTGGCTCTATTACCAAAACATTTACCTCGGTTGTCATCTTGCAATTGGTTGAAGAAAAAAAACTGACGCTTGACACTAAGCTTTCTCGGTTTTTCCCGACGATAAAAAATTCAGAGAACATCACAATCGAAAACCTGCTGAACCATTCAAGCGGTATTTACAGTTTTACGAACGATGCTGATTATGCTGTATATGCAAAGTCGCCGAAAACCCGAAGCGAGCTGATGAAAAAGATAAAAGCAGGGAAGCCTGTTTTTGAACCTGGAGAAAAAGCAGAATACAGCAATTCTAATTTTGTGATTCTGGGTTGGATTATTGAAGATATTACGAAAAAAAGTTATGCCGAAAACATCGACAGCCGTATTGTAAAGAAGCTGGGACTTAAAAATACCGGATTTGCTTCTGGCGCTAAAAACGAAGCCATTTCGTATGCTTGGGATGGAAAAACTTGGCAGGAAGCCCAAAAAGAAGACATGTCAATTCCGGGTGGTGCCGGAGCTATACTTTCCTCTGCTTCAGACTTAACGAATTTCATCAATAGCTTGTTTTCAGGAAAATTGTTAAAACAGGTTTCCTTAGATATCATGACAACTATGGACAAAGGTTACGGCAAAGGAATTTTTGCCATGCCTTTCGCAGAAAGAAAATTTTACGGGCATGAAGGAGGAATCGAAAACTTCACGTCTTCCTTGACGCACTATCCAAAAGAAAAACTGAGCATCGCCTTGCTTGATAACGGACAAGGGTACGAAATGGACGGAATAATGATTGGAATCTTAAGTATCTATTACAAGATGCCGTACCGTTTTCCGAACCTAAAAACTGCGGTCGTAGAACTCTCGATCTTGAAAAAATATGAAGGCATTTATTCTGACCCTAATTTCCCGATGAAAATCTCAATCAAGGAAGAAAAAGGCGTGCTTATCTGCCAGGCAACTGGGCAAAGCTCTTTTCCGCTGAATCCGCTAAGTGATACGAATTTTAATTTCGAACCAGCTGGATTAGAATTGGTTTTCTCACCAAATGCCATGACAATACTGCAAGGCGGCAACGAGTTTAAACTCACAAAAGAAAAATAAAAAAAAGAGCCCATTCGATTGAATGGGCTCTTTTTTATAATTTTCGAGTAGAATCCCTCTGGCGGAGTTCCGTCTTGATGACCGTAGTCCTATAAGCATATTCTTCGTCTTTGCTTTCCAGTTTTTCGATAAGCATTTTAGCTGCTTCTTCGCCAATCTCAATACCATGCTGGCTGATTGTAGAAAGACTTGGCGTCAGTCTTCGCGACCAGACTCCATCCGCAAATCCAATTACAGAAAGTTCTTCGGGAATCTTGATTCCTTTTTTGATAGCCATCTTCATAGCCATGGTCGAAGCGTGTTCGTCTAAGCCAAAAATTCCGTCAATCTCCTGATTGTCGATCAGGTCTTTCAGCCTGAAATCAAACTCATCTGGATTATCGGTTCGTATAATCAAATCTTTATTTATAGCAATATCATTATCATTTAATGCTTTCACGTAGCCTTGCGCTCTCAGTTTGGCCACGCTTAGATTGTCGATAGAAGTAAGCAATGCGATTTTCCTACATCCTAATGTTATCAGATGGTTCACGGCATTTACCGAAGAATCGAAATCATCAACAATCACCTTGTCGCAATTTACTTCGTCAGAGATCCTGTCGAACATTACGATCGGGATGCCTTCGGAAATAATTTCTTTAAAGTGCTTAAACTCCTGCTGTTTCTGAGTTTCTTCCGAAATAGACAAAATAAAACCGTCAATCGTTCCATTGCTGAGCATGTCCATCGTATGGATTTCTTTCTTTAGCGATTCGTTAGAAATACAGGTAATCACATTATAGCCTTTTTCATTTGCCATTTTTTCGATACCGCTGAAAACCTTCGCAAAAAACGGATTCAGAATATTAGGAATAATAACACCGATAGTTTTGGTACTGCGATTTTTCAGATTGATGGCGATGTTATTCGGCTTGTAATTTTTAAGCTTCGCAAATTCCTGAATTTTAATTTTTGTAGGCTCGCTAATTTCCGGGCTGTTGCTCAACGCTTTAGAAACTGTCGAAACAGATACATTTAATTCTTTGGCTATTTGCTTTAAAGTTGCTTTTGGTTTCATCATTTTCAGTATAAAAGAAATGTAAAGTAAGTGAAAAAATAGAAAATATTCTTAAAATTTACAGTAAACTTAAAAATAGAAAAACAAAAACTACGGCACATTATTCGGAATTTTCAAATACTAAAGACTAGTTTATTTCATGCCAAGTACTGCTGGCATTCTTCGCACGCCTATGCAAATTAAAAAATTAGCAATAAAAAACATCTTCATACAAACAAATACATAGTAAAAAACAATTTTTACATTGTAATTATATAAAATTTTATCAAAACCGCTAACATAATTTCAACGTAAGTAGTCTACATAGATTCCCAACGGGAATCTAAAATCAACCCGATTAATTATTAACCTTTTAAATGTCTACTTATGAAAAATGCAGTAACTGTAAAAGAACAGCTTACTTCGGGAACCAACCGAAGAAGCTTCTTAAAAATCAGCGGACTCACGATGGCGGCTACAGGACTACTCCTCACGGGCTGCAGCAACGATGATGATTCTGAAAACAACGGCCCGTATGCTCCAGGAATACGCAATGGCGTATTCGATCTAGGAAGCGGCGATCTGGGAGTTTTGACGTATGCGTATGCGCTGGAACAACTTGAAGCCGATTTTTATACGCGAGTTGTCAACCTCAATAATTTTGGAGCACTGTTCAATTCCGAAGAACAACAAGTACTTTCTGATTTATATGCCCACGAGGTAATCCACAGAGAATTCTTCAAGACGGCTTTGACAGGAGCCTTGAGCAATCCTTCCACACAATTGCTACCAACACTGGAATTTGATTTCAGCACCGTAAACTTTGGCAGCAGAGATTCTATCCTAGGAACGGCAAAAGCTTTAGAAGACACAGGTGTTGCCGCTTATAATGGAGCAGGAAAGCTAATTACAAGCGCTGACTATCTATTATTAGCAGGGAAAATTGTTTCTGTTGAAGCACGACATGCATCCGCCATAAGAAGCTTAATCAATCCAAATTCAGATGATTTTGCTGGCGATGATATCGTAAGTGCATCAAACGGACTGGATGCCGCGAAAAATCCATCGCAGATACTTCCTGTGGCGGGTAGCTTTATTACGACAGAATTTTCAGCCGTCTATCTACCTTAAATACTAACCAACAAAAATTTAGAAATTATGAATCTATTAAAATTTATAGAGTCCTTCACTGATGAAAACTTCATGAAAAATACGGGCTCCAGAAGAGATAGTTTTGGACAGTTCGGACAATTGGGCAAAAATTTAGCCCTTGCCTCTATTCCATTAGGATTGGCAGCATTCACTAACAAAGCCTTTGCTTCAGATATAGGTCCGACACCAAGTACGCCAATCGGAGCGCTGCAGCTTGCCCTGACGCTAGAATATCTTGAAGATGAATTTTATCGCTTAGGATTAGAATCTGGCGTTATCCCGACAGGAGGAAGAGATGAAAAAGTATTCATGCAGATTGCACAACACGAAGCCGACCATGTGGAATTTCTGATTGCCGGACTCGGAGCCAATGCTGTTGCCAAACCAACATTTGACTTTACGGTCGGAGGCGCGTTTGATCCTTTCAATGCGACAGGAATAGGAAATGCCGCCGCATACCAACAATTTTTGATATTGGCACAAGCATTTGAAGACACCGGAGTAAGAGCCTACAAAGGCCAGGCTGCCAATCTTATATCGACACCCGACTTACTGACAGCCGCTTTGCAGATTCATTCCGTTGAAGCGCGCCATGCATCAGAAGTAAGAAGATTGCGAGGGCTCAAAGGATGGATTACCGGAAACCAAAGAGGAACTGGAATGCCATCTGCAACTCAAGCCGTTTATGATGGAGAAGAAAATGTAATGCAGGCCGGATTTAATACGAGCACCGTAAGCAACGGCTCATTAGGGCCTGCTATTCCAGGAACGGCAGGATCAGAATCTTATGATGAACCTTTGACTACACAACAGTCTGTCAATATTGCCAATTTGTTTATTGTATAAACCATTTACCCCTAAAATCTAGCAAACCATCTAAGCGTATTTTTAGATGGTTTTTTTGTTTTTAAACAAGCCGACACTCCTACTGAGCCATTAAACCAAAAATAATCCGTAGATTTGCCTTCTCCATTTATAGATTTTCAATCTGATAATCAGCCTCTAAAATAATCTTTTATAGGTGTTTGCATTTAAAATAAATTATTGTACTTTTGCAACCCCTTTATTGGGGATGGAATGTTTAATTAAAATAAATTATTGTGAACACATTAAGCTACAAGACAATTTCAGCTAACAAAGCCACTGTAACGAAAGAGTGGATTGTTGTTGACGCTGAAGGTCATAACTTGGGCCGTCTTGCTTCAAAGGTCGCTATGATCCTTAGAGGTAAATACAAACCAAGTTATACACCGCACGTGGACTGTGGAGATAACGTAATTGTTATCAATGCAGAAAAAATCAACCTTACAGGTAACAAAATGGATGACAAAATCTATATGCGTCATACAGGATACCCAGGAGGACAAAGAACTTTAACTGCTAAAGTATTACAGACAAAAAATCCAGCTACTTTAGTGGAAAAAGCAGTAAAAGGAATGTTGCCTAAAAACAAATTGGGAGCACAACTTTTCAGAAATTTAAATGTTGTTGTAGGTCCAGAGCACAAACAAGAAGCTCAAAAACCTAAAACTGTTAACCTTAACGATCTTAAGTAATGGCTACAATTCACAAAATCGGTAGAAGAAAAACCGCTGTTGCTCGTGTTTATGTTACAGAAGGAACTGGAAACATCACGGTAAACAAAAAAGAATTTACAACTTACTTCCCGACTGCAACTTTACAGTACAAAGTATTGCAACCTCTTTCTATGACAGAGAACGCATCTAACTTTGACGTAAAAGTAAACGTTTATGGTGGTGGTTCAACTGGTCAAGCAGAAGCTGTAAGAATGGCATTAGCACGCGTAATGTGTGAAGTAAATGCTGAAAACAGAGCAATCTTGAAACCAGAAGGTTTATTAACTAGAGACCCAAGAATGGTTGAACGTAAAAAATTCGGTCAGAAGAAAGCTCGTAAGAGATTCCAATTCTCTAAACGTTAATATTACCGTCTTTTCTGTATTGGAAAAGACCTCGTTCATTTATTATTTAAAAACAATGTTGTTATTCCCTGCCGAGGCAGGAAATTAGTTTAGCATCTAAATGAAGCCTAAAGCCTAAAGCTCAGCTTAAAGCCAAAAAGGAACATTGCTAATTCAACAGAACGTAAACTATTACATTAAAATGGCAAACAAAGTAGAAGTTAAAGAATTACTAGAAGCAGGTGTTCACTTCGGACACATGACTAGAAAATGGGATCCAAACATGGCTCCTTACATCTATATGGAGCGTAATGGAATTCACATTATCAATCTATATAAAACTGCAGCTAAAATCGAAGAAGCTAATGAAGCTTTGAAAAAAATCGCTGCATCTGGTAGAAAAATATTATTCGTTGCTACCAAAAAACAAGCAAAAGATATCGTAGCTGAAAAAGCAGCTGCTGCAAACATGCCTTACATCACTGAAAGATGGCCAGGTGGTATGCTGACTAACTTCGTAACTATCAGAAAAGCGGTTAAAAAAATGGCTTCTATCGATAGAATGAAGAAAGACGGTACTTTCATGACATTATCTAAAAAAGAACGTTTACAGGTTGATCGTCTTCGTGCAAAATTAGAGAAGAACTTAGGTTCTATCGCTGATATGTCAAGACTTCCTGCTGCATTGTTCGTTGTAGACATTAAAGCTGAACACATCGCAATTAAAGAAGCTCAAAAATTAAACATTCCAGTTTTCGCAATGGTGGATACAAACTCTGACCCAAGAGAGGTTGATTATGTAATCCCTGCAAATGATGATGCTTCTAAATCAATCGATAAAATTTTATCTTTAGTAACTACTGCTGTTATCGAAGGTCTTTCTGACAGAAACACAACTTCTGAAAAAGAGACTGAGCAGCCAGTTGGCGAAGTTGCAGACGCTCCAAGTGAAACTGTAGAAACTTCAACAGAAGAATAAATTAAATTAGAGTTCCAATTTTTAAATTCCAATTCCAAATAAATTACAATACGTTGATAATTTAATAAACTTGGGATTTGGAATTTAAATCTTGGAATTTTTTATTTTTAACCCTTAAAAAAAATACTAAAATGGCAACTATAACTGCTGCAGATGTAAATAAATTAAGAACCTTGACTGGTGCAGGAATGATGGACTGCAAGAAAGCTCTTGTTGAAGCTGACGGAGATTTCGATCTAGCCATCGAAAACCTACGTAAAAAAGGTCAAAAAGTAGCTGCTAACAGATCAGACAGAGAATCTACTGAAGGTGCTGCTATCGCTGTTGTAAATGCAGACAAAACTGCTGGTGTTGTAATCTCATTGAACTGTGAGACTGACTTCGTTGGAAAAAATGAAGGTTTCGTAAAGTTGGCTACAGATTTGGCTAACCTTGCTTTAAACTTCCAAACTAAAGAAGAATTTTTAGCTGCTGATTTCAACGGAATCACTGTTGCTGATAAATTGATCGAGCAAACTGGAGTTATCGGAGAAAAAATCGAAATCGGTTCTTTCGAAAGATTAGAAGGTGCTTTCGTTGGATCTTACATCCACGCTGGCAACAAAATCGCTACTTTAGTTTCTCTTTCTGCTAATGTTCCTGGTGCTGAAGAAGCAGCTAGAAACGTGGCAATGCAAGCTGCTGCTATGAACCCAATCGCGTTAGACGAGGCTGGTGTTGATGCATCTATCATCGAAAAAGAAGTAGAAATCGCTAAAGACCAATTGCGTCAAGAAGGAAAACCAGAAGCTATGCTAGATAACATCGCTAAAGGTAAAATCCAACGTTTCTACAAAGACAATACTTTAGTAAACCAAGACTACATTAAAGACGGCGCTGTTAGCGTTTCTGGATATGTAAAATCTGTTGACGCAAACTTGACAGTTACTGGTTTCAAAAGAGCTGCTTTAGGATAATCTCCTAAAATAGTTCCACATATACAATCCCGCTTCCAACCGAAGCGGGATTTTTATTTATATTTGGATTAAAATCTGAACAATGGAAGAAAAAGTAAGATGTAGATGGTGTATTGGCGATGCATTATACGAAAAATACCATGATGAAGAATGGGGCGTTCCTGTATATGACGACCAAAAACTATTCGAATTCTTAATCCTAGAAACTTTCCAGGCCGGATTAAGCTGGATTACCATACTCAGAAAAAGAGAAAATTTCAAGAAAGCCTTTGACAATTTCGATTATAAAAAAGTCGCTAACTATGATGAAGAAAAAATCCAAGATCTTCTCCAAGATATCGGAATCATTCGCAACCAGCTAAAAATCCGTTCTGCCGTTACCAATGCAAAAGCCTTTATGGAAACCCAAAAAGAATTTGGAAGCTTCTCTAATTACATTTGGAAATTCACAGACGGCAAGCCCATCATAAACCGTCCAAAATCACTATCTGAAGTTCCAGCCACAACACCGCTTTCTGACAAAATCAGCAAAGATTTAAAAAAGAGAGGATTTAAATTTGTAGGTTCGACGGTAATTTATGCACACATGCAAGCCACAGGAATGGTCAATGATCACATTGAGGCATGCTGGACAATGAAGTAAGTCATTATTTGGATTTTAAAATCGCAATAAAATCTTCCCTAGGAATCTCTCTTGCTCCCAAGCTTTCTAGATGATCATTATGAACTTGGCAATCTAAAAGCTTATAATTTTCCTCCTTTAGCTTTTTTACTAAAGAAACGAAGGCTACTTTCGAAGCATTAGAAACTTTGGAAAACATACTTTCTCCGCAAAAAATATGGCCTAAATCGATTCCATAAAGTCCGCCAACAAGAATATCTTCTTGCCACACTTCGACAGATTTTGCAATTCCCATTTCATTTAGCTTTGAATAGGCTTCAATCATTCTGTCAGTAATCCAAGTTCCACGCTGTCCATCTCTTTTGATGGAACTGCAATTTGAAATTACTTCTTTAAAATTCTGATTGAATGTTACTTTAAAAACGCCTCTGTTCAGTATATTTCTCATGCTTTTTGAAACCGAAAACTCATTCGGAAACAAAACCATTCGTTCTTCAGGCGACCACCAAAGAATTGGCTCGTCTTCATCAAACCATGGAAAAATACCGCTCTTGTAAGCCAAAAGCAGGCGTTCTGGTGACAAATCTCCGCCAATAGCTAAGATACCATCCTCATCCGTTTCATTTACTGGAGGAAAAAATAATTCTTTGGTAAGGAAATACATTTATAACTTATTTTACTTCACAAAAAAACCGCAAGAATTTCTGCGGTTTTTGATACTTCTTCTTTATTTATTAGAAAGGCAAATCGTCGTGCTCTTCTTCTTTAAAATTATTTGCTGGTTCAAAAGCTTCTCTTGCCGGCATTGGAGGAACTTGAGCAGAAGGAGCCTCGGCTTGCAGTTTTTCAATTCTCCAGCCTTGAATGCTGTTGAAATATTTAGTTTCTCCTTGAGGATTTACCCACTCTCTGCCTCTTAGGTTGATTGAAACCTTCACAGGCTCACCTACTGAATAATTATTTAATAGATCGCATTTGTCCTGCGTGAATTCAATCATGATATGTTGCGGGTATTGCTCCTCAGTAGTAACAACCAATTCTCTTTTTTTAAATGACGCACTAACTTGCTGTTCGGCATTTATTACTTTAACTTTTCCAGTAACTTCCATAATCTCTATTGTTTTTGTTTATTTATATGGCTTGTAATTCAGCCTTTTCATTATATTTTTTCAGAAAGCAACACTTTCCATGCAGCAATCACTTCATTATTATCCAAGTATTCTTTTGCTTTCAAGTGTACTTTTTCCTGATCATCGGAACTCAAAACGCCTTTGACGGCAAAATTCTGATTTACAAATATAGCAACTTCTTCGCTTGTAGGCAATGCTTCAACGTTGCCTAATTTACCTAAATCATTGCCGTCGAAAATCGGACTGTTTTTTATAAAATCTGGTATCTGGTCAACACCGATTCCTAGAGTGGTCAATGGCTTTTCAACTTCAAACAATCCCATATTTGAACGCGAATACCAATTGCCGCCTAGTCTCGACACTAAGTCAATTTTATGTTGGTCAACAGCACCATTTTCATCCAAAATCTTCTCATCAATATGCATTTTTACAATCTCACAGATAATTAGATTCCCTGCACCGCCTTCGCTTCCAAGACTGATGATTTCTTGTATCTTACATTCAAATTGAACGGGAGATTCTTTTACACGAAAAGGCTTTACCAAATCAGATGGAATTGGCGTAAATCCGGCTTTTAAAAATTCATTTACACCATTGCCATATTCTGTACTCGATAGGGAAGCCTGCTGCACCATATCAAAATTGACTACATTAATCACAACTTCTCGAGTAGCTTCGGCATTGATCAAGGTGTGTTTTATCGTATTGTCGCGGACACGTCTGGATGGCGAAAAAACCAAAATTGGCGGGTTAGCGCTAAAAAGGTTAAAAAAACTAAAGGGCGATAAGTTAGGATTTCCGTTACGGTCCACGGTACTTGCAAAAGCAATCGGCCTAGGGCCTACTGATCCTTGAAGATAACCCTGTAATTTTGCTGTCGAAATTTCTTTCGGCTCTATACTAATCATAAAATTCTCCGTTTAAACAAAAGTAATAAATTGAATCATAAGGAAGGAATGAAGTATTTAAGACTTATAAACAGTTTAGGAATTTGACTTTATTTCTTTTGCTTATATTTATACCTCAAAATAAGATTTATGCAGTTTTCTGAAAAAAGAAATGTTACGCGATGGATCATCATCATGATCTCTTTCATCATAATTTCTCTCATCCTTTGGAATACCTATACTTTTTTCCAAATTTTTAAAAATGAAGAGCATCTAAAAATGCAGATTTGGGCGACTTCATTAAAGACAATCAATAAGGCCGATTTAGAAAATGACGACATTGAATTACCTAGGCAGATTGTAGACAAAAACACTACCATTCCTATTGTGCTTACTGATCAAGCCGGAAATATTATGGGAATGCGGAATATCGATGAAAAAATCGCGAATGATTCTATCAAGGCCAAAGCCTTTTTCAAGAATTTTAAAAATGAAAACGAGCCAATTCCGATAGAATACCTGCCAGGAGAAATTCAGTATATTTATTATGGGAATTCTTCGCTTTTGAATAACTTGAAATATTATCCGATTGCGCTGTTTCTTATTTTAGTCTTGTTTGGATTACTTATCTTCAACTTTTACCGTGCCAGCAGAATGGCAACACAAAACAAGCTTTGGGCGGGTATGGCGAAAGAAACCGCACATCAGATAGGCACGCCGCTTTCTTCATTGCTTGGCTGGATTGAAATCATGAAAGCTGATAATGTCGACGAAACAACGGTAACTGAAGTCGAAAAAGACATTTTCAGATTGCAGACCATCGCCGATCGTTTTTCAAAAATTGGTTCAGAACCTGTTTTAGAAGAAAAGGATATTATTGCGGAGACAGAACAGTCGTATGATTATCTAAAATCCAGATTTTCGAATCAGATTAATTTTTCTTTCAAAGCTCCAGACCACGCGATCATGACTTCCATCAACCCAATATTACACAGTTGGACGATTGAAAATCTTGTCAAAAATGCAATTGATGCTATGAAAGGAAGAGGAAATTTATCTATTGTTATTGAGGAAGATTCTCGTTTTGTAAAAATAAAAGTAACCGACACTGGAAAAGGAATACCAAAAAAACAATTCAAGAGGATTTTCGAGCCTGGATTTACAACTAAAAAGCGTGGTTGGGGATTAGGACTTTCGTTAACCAAAAGAATCGTAGAGGAGTATCATGACGGAAAAATAAAGGTCTTTTCGTCAGAAACAGGAAAAGGCACCTGCATGTTGGTAAGTCTGAGGAAACTCTAAAAAGAAACAGCCGCAAATTGAATATTTACTGAATCTGCGGCTGCAAATATTTTTAAAAAAAGATTATAAGTTGGCTGCTATCTCTTTTGCCAATACTTCAAATTCTTCTTGGGTTAATTTTACTTTATTCTGGAAACGCATTTCGTCCATTTCATTTAACGGAATCAAATGTACGTGCGTATGCGGAACTTCCAAACCAATAACGGCTACACCTACTCTTTTGCAAGGAACTGTCTTCTCTATGGCCTTGGCTACTTTTCTAGAAAATTTCATCAATCCCAAATAATGCTCTTCGTCCATATCAAAAATCTTATCGATTTCTTTTTTTGGAATGCAAAGCGTATGTCCTTTTGCATTTGGATTTACATCCAGAAAGGCAAGATAGTTTTCGTCCTCGGTAATTTTATAAGCTGGAATTTCTCCGTTGATTATTTTTGTAAAAATTGAGCTCATTGGTTCAGAATTCTGGGTTAAACTTAGTCTCTTGATATTTCTAAAATTTCAAATTTCAAGATACCGTTCGGCACTGTAATTTCGGCTATTTCGCCTACTGATTTCCCTAGCAATCCTTTTCCGATTGGAGAAGTAACAGATATCTTTCCTGTCTTAAGGTCGGCTTCACTTTCAGCTACCAATGTATATTTCATTTCCATCCCATTCGATTGGTTTTTGATTTTCACATTTGACAGCACCAATACTTTGGAAACGTCAAGCTGCGATTCGTCAATCAGACGGGCATTTGCATAAACTTCTTCTAATTTTGAAATTCTCATTTCGAGCAAACCTTGGGCTTCTTTAGCCGCATCGTATTCTGCATTTTCAGACAAATCCCCTTTATCTCTAGCCTCAGCAATTGCTTGAGACGCTTTTGGGCGCTCAATACTTTTTAGCTGTTCTAGTTCCTCTTTCAATTTTTTTAAGCCTTCTGCTGTATAATAAGATACGTTACTCATAATTTCATCGTTATATATAAAATAGAAAAAATCCCATCACGACGGGATTTCTTTCCACAAAGATAGTATTTTTAATTCAAATCGATATTTATATACTATTCGTATACAAAACCAAAGTTAATTAAATTAAATTTGTTTCTACAAATTATACAATGGAATTTTTAAGATGAAAAAGATTATTGTCCTTTTATTTATCAGTATCGTAATTGCAGCCTGTTCTGACAGCAATTTCAACAATAGAAACCCTTATATCCCGAATTATTCTTTTACCGTTGAGATCAATACCAATCTTCCTTTGTATAGTGATCTTCAATACACGGGAAATGGCAAGCTGATTACGCTAAATGGCGCAGGTGCAAACGGCATTATCGTTTTTAATGCCGGATCAGGAAATTTTAGGGCTTATGATGCGAGCTGTCCTAACCAGTATCCTAGCAGCTGTTCGCGTTTAGAAGTAGAAGGCATCAATGCTGTCTGCCCATGCGATGATGTGGCATACAGCTTGTTTACAGGCCTTGCGGATGCCGATGTGGAATACCCGATGAAACCTTACCGCGTTGAAGTAAACGGAAACATCATCCGAGTTTATAACTAAAAATGCCTCGAATTTATCTTGAAACAAGAATTTCTGCACCTATAGAGATTGTATTTGATTTGTCAAGAAGCATCGATTTGCATAAAATTTCAACGGAGCACACTAAAGAAGAAGCAATTGCTGGCAGAACTTCTGGATTGATTGCATTGGGCGAAACAGTGACGTGGCGTGCAAAACATCTAGGATTTACTCAAAATCTTACCTCTAAAATAACAGACTATAACTATCCGTTTTTCTTTGCAGATGAGATGACTCAAGGAGCTTTCAAAAAATTCCGCCATGAACATCGTTTCGAACGTCATGAAAATACGACTTTGATGATTGATGTTTTTACGTATCAATCTCCTTTTGGATTCTTCGGAAAATTAGCCGACTTCGTTTTCTTAAAAAAATACCTCAGCAATCTGTTAGAAAGAAGGAATCTTATCATAAAAGATTTTGCAGAGACAGAAAAATGGCAAAAAGTATTGGAAGAAAAAGCCTGACAAGTCATGATAGACTTGCCAGGCTTTGGGAAAAATAATTAAAAAACTTCCCTTTTAAAACTTCAAGGTCATTCCGGCCAAGAAATTGATTCCGGCTTGCGGATAATATCCAGCGCCTTCCATTGTGGTTATAGTACCTGGATTTGAAAAATCATCATCATACGTATAGAAATAACCATTAGATTCGTATTTGTAGTCAAAAACGTTGTTTACTAAACCTGAAAAAATGATTGATTTGAAAACAGAATTGGTTTTGATTTCGTAAGAAATATTAAAATCGCTCACAGAATAGCTTTCTAATTTTGACCCTTTAGAATCAATATTTCCCATATACTGATCTCCAACAAATTTCGTCAGAAGAGAAACTTGCATGTTCTTGATTGGTAAAAATGTAATTGCATTTCCAACTATCACGTCAGGCGAAAAGGCAATGTTCGTATTTCCTAGTTTCTTTAAAGCACCATCTCTTTGGAACACAAAATCTTCATTTTTGTTCGTACTTACAGTTACATTCGGGCGGAAAATCCATTTGTCTGCCACAAAAAGAGTCGCATCAATTTCCAATCCTAGCCTATAACTTTCTCCGCTATTTTGACGGATAGGCGCCCCAACATCATTCAAAGCTCCAGTCAAAACCAGCTGGTCTTGGTATCGCATATAATAACCGTTCACATTCAGTTTTGTTTTTGGCGCATTGTACCTCCATCCTAGCTCAAAATCGTTGAGCTTTTCAGGTTTTGGATTTCCTGATTCGTAATCGCTTCTGTTGGGCTCTCTGTTTGCTCTTGCGTATGAGAAATAGATATTATTTTCATCGTTAACGATGTAGGTAATTCCTGCTTTCGGATTGAAGAAATTAAAATTATCATCTACAGAACCTGTGTCTGCTCCTTTGGTCTTGTAGCCTACATTTCTGTATTGCAAATCTCCGAAAAGGCTCCAATTTTCATTAAACTTGTAATTTACTTTTGCAAAAACGTTGAAATCAGTTTTTGTAGAAAAGTCATCATAATATTTGAAATTGTATTCTGGCAAAATGAAGCTTCGTGTCCAAAGAATATTCCCGAAATGCTTGCCTTCATATTTGTTCCAGCCGCCACCAAGTATGAAATCCAGCTTCTCATTTTTATAATTGGCAGAAAACGTCGTTCCGTAGAAATCATTATCAAGCCATTTTCTACGAATCAAGTCGCTTGACTCGATCAATTCCCCTTCAACAACTTGCGGTTGAATTCCATATTCGGATAAATCTTCGTCTACTTTATAGTTTTCATAATAGCCTTTTCCTTTGGTATAGTGAAAAGCCAGATTGGTACTCCAGTTCTCTGAAAAACGCTCATTCCAGTGTAATTGGTAGTGATCTTGGTTGTAATTATCCGTTTCATTATCATAGAAACGCGTCACGCCATTGTCATCGACATATTCCCCAGAAGTATTATAAGTTCTGTCATTTTCAAGCTTATCTGGATCTTCCAGCCCATTCCAAGCTTGATATGTTTTTTCTTTTCCTCCAAAAACCAATGCCTTTATCAGGGTTGTTTTTCCTATGTATGTTCCTTGAAAAAAGTAAGACTTCAGGTCTGACGACGCTCTATCGATATAACCATCTGATTTGATATTAGAAACGCGCCCAGCCAGTTCAAAATGATCCTTTATCAATCCGGTGCTGAACTTCAAGGTATGTTTTCTAGAATTAAAGCTTCCGAAAGAATTGGAAATTTCGCCATTTGCTTCTGTCGCATAGGAATCTGTCAGCAAGTTTAAACTGGCACCAAAGGCTCCGGCTCCATTTGTAGAAGTTCCGACACCACGCTGCAGCTGTATGTTCTGGACCGAAGAGGCGAAATCAGGCATATTTACCCAAAAAGTACCTTGCGACTCAGAATCATTATAAGGAATTCCGTTAAGCGTCACGTTAACCCTTCGGGAATCGGAACCTCTGACGCTGATGGCAGAATATCCGATGCCGTTACCTGCATCCGACGTAATTACTACGGATGGCAGATAGTTTAGCAAGGCTGGAATATCCTGACCTAAATTCCTAAATTCTAATTCTTTTTTGCTAATGTTGCTGAAAGTAACTGGCGTTTGTGCCGTAACTCGGACAGCGGAAACTAAAACCTCATCGAGATTGTTGGTTTTTGTGGTGTCAATAACCACTTTTTCTTGAGCAAAAAGAGATCCTGATGTAAAAAACGCAAGTCCTAAAAGAGTTCTTGCATGAAGAAAGAATCCAGACGTATGATTTTGACTACGGTTTTTGTGCCTGTCTTTCTGTCTGGACTCATTTTTTTTGAATAAAGTTTTCATTCGTAAATTTTCTTACGAATAAAAGGGGCAATTATTCTATTGTTTAAATTAATTGATTGTACTTAACGACAAATTTTAAGCGTGCACTCGAAAAAGATGTCGTTTCATCCCTTGGCAGCATTACCCGCCCAGGTTCCTTGGGTATAATCTCAGCTCGTTATTTGGAGCACCCCTTTGAGACGGGGCAAAGATAGAAAAGTATTGAGACAATAGCCTCGATAATTCATCTTTTTTAATCAAAAGTCAGGTTTTCTTCTTGACTGCTTCTTCTCGGAAAGATTTCTTTTGTTTTGGATACGTTTTTTGATTACAGATTTTGGTACTTTCGTGGCTTTGCGTTCTTTTGGAATGATTAAATTCTCTCGAAGCAGTTGGAGGAATCTCTTAACGACAATCTCCTTGTTTTTTAATTGACTTCTGTCTTCATCGCAATTCAAAATTAGTATCTTATCGTTAGTCAGTCTTGGCGCTAGTTTATCTTCCAGAAGGGCTATTTCTTCCTCTGAAAGCGCTTTTGAGTTCGGCAGATCGAAAGATAGCACCACTTTTGAAGAAACCTTATTGACATTCTGTCCTCCTGCACCGCTGCTTCTGACTGCTTTAAATTTTAATTCTGATATGATTTTTTCGGTATCCACTAGTATTGCGGCTGATGCGCCGGTTTCAATAAGTCGTTAACTGTTTTTACCGGATTGAAAGTAATCAAAGGCACTTCTACAAAAATAGTAGTCCATTTTGCCATAGCGCCATTCCATAGTCCCGGCAGTTCATATGCTTTGATCGGCTTGCCATTTTTATTTTTTTCTACGATAAAACCGCTATCAATATCAACAAATTCTTTGAGGTCAAATTTTTCGCCTCTATAATTTTTTGTACCGCAGACTAAGTCAACTGGATTAAAATGCGTCGAACTGGCCAGCAATTTGGCTTGTGTCGGGTTTTGAGTATCAATCTGCGATGATTCGACAATCTGCAAAGAAACATTTCCTTTTTTATCTCTTACCCAAAACGGCCCGCCTCCTGGCTCTCCTTCATTTTTTACCATACCGCAAACACGAATCGGCTTGTTGAGAATTTCTTGAAGATACACAACCTTATTCTCTCTAGTATATTTCTGAAAATCTGCAGTTATAGAAATCTGCAGCTTTGTCTTTACAAATTCTACGATCTCATCAATCATTTCCTTTTGGATATTTTCAGCAGACAAGATTTTAAGAGAGACGAAAATTTTCTCCTGAAATTCCAGCAAAATACCCGCCAAAGCTTTCTTGTACAAACCAATAGTCTGTATATGATTTTGGATTACGTTATCAATGTTTTTTATGAAAATAATATCGGCATAAAGCTGATTTAAGTTTTCAATCAAAGCGCCATGTCCTCCCGGTCTAAAAAACAATCTTCCGTCGTCTTGACGAAAAGGATTATTCTCTAAGTCCACCGCTAGCGTGTCTGTCGTTTTATGCTGGTAAGAATAATCAACGTGGATCTTTATATTTGAATTTGCTTCAACTTTCGGCTTGACCTCGTTTATAATCCGATCGAAAGAGTCTTGATGTTCTTCTGAAATGGTAAAATGCAGGTTGGAAACATCATTAGAAGAAGCGTAAAAACCGCTCTCATTTAAATGTTCTTCGATAGGCGTTGCAATATAATCTCCATATTGATGAAAAGGCAATACGGCTTTTGGTTTTGAAGCAAAATCAAAATGACCTAATGACAGGAGGGATTTTATAAAATAAAAAACTCTGGTGTCTTTGTCCCATTGCTTATATTCTGGATATTTGGACTGGGTGTATTCTAAGACTGCTTTATGAAAGGGAAATTTTTCTATTCCGATTAAAAAAATAGAAATGGAACTGCAATGTTTTCTGTTGATATACGCATTGATTGTTTCGCTTCCGAGCTTAAACTCATTAATAAATTCGCTTAAAAACTTGAACATTCTACTAGCAGCGCCCGATGCTGGAACAAATTTCTGAAGCTTGAGATTGTTCTTTTTAGAATCGAATAGATTAGAATAATATATCGCTTCACTTTCAGACAAAGGCATTATTCCGTTAGCAATGGAAGCCGGCTTTTCCAATATCGCTTTTGGAATTCCGACGTTAAATGTCTGTAGTTGGGCCGCTACATCATCAACACTTATTCCTTGGTTGTAAATCTGAATGAAATCATAGGGAGTAAAGCCTAAAGCTTTTATTTTTGCTAAATCTTTAAGAATCGTAATCGCTTTTTCAAGTCTTTCTTCCTTGCTTCCTGTAAGCAAAATATAAGGTTTTTTATTTTCAATTAGCGCTTCTTCAAATTTCTGCAATAGCATTTCACGTTCGTCTGGCTTATCGCGCAAATTGTCTTTTTCAAAAGGAACATCGATATCTGTGAGAAAAAACAGTTCGTATTTATGTTTTCGTGCAGCCTTATCCAAAGCAGGATTGCAAAAACCGTAATAGATTTCCGAAAACACTTTAGTGCACATCAGATTGGTGTCCGCAAAAAGATAGTTACCTGTAGTATTGGCCAAGGCTTGATTCTCGAGCTTCATTTGGCCTATTGCAATCGGAAGCAAGTCTTCTGGTTCGCAAATTTGTTGCGAGCGGTCCCATTTTTCTTGTAGGTACTCGCGAGCGAACTCTGGAATCCAAGTGGATTGAAAGTGCTCTGCTAATTGTTTTGCCAATGTAGTTTTCCCGGTAGATTCCGGTCCGTACAATGCTATTCTGATTTTATCTGTTGCCTGTTGTTTAAGATTTTCCTCCATTCTATGTAAGCTAAAATAGCCAAAATTGTAAAAATTACATACTGCAATGCCAACATTCCCAAATCCCTATAGGCATACAATGGGACAGCGATAATATCTGCTATGATCCACAGCGTCCAATTTTCAATCTTTTTCATTGCCATATACCACATGCCCGTAAAAAACAATCCTGAAGTAAAAATATCGATATAGTTTTCAGGCTTGATTTCTTTGCCAAACAAATGGTACACAAAATATGTTACAACAATAGTAAGAAAAAATAATAATACTCCAATAGCTTTTTGCTTCCTATTCGTTCTCGAAATTTTTACGACATAATCGTTTTCCTTCATTCTTGACCAGTTAATCCAGCCATATACACTCATTATCGAAAAATAGATATTAAGCGTCATATCGGCAAAATAACCTGCTTTATAAAGAAGATAAACAGTGATGACCGTGGCTATAATTCCTGTTGGATACACCAAAATATTTTCTTTCTTGGCATAATAGACACTCAATATGCCAAAAACAAAAACGATGGCTTCGAGAATAATATCGAGGGTCGGCTTGTTTTTATAGGCTTCGAGAAAAAAATCAATCATTATATTTTGAGATTAGGAATTTGTAAAAAAATCAGGATCATTTTCAAAAGCTGTTCCTATTACTACCAAATCAGCACCAGCTGTATAAGCATCCTTAATGCCTTGCATATTTTTAATACCGCCGCCGACAATCAAAGGAATCTTTATATTTTTTGAGACTAAAGAAATCGTATCCAAAGGAACAGGCAGTTCTGCACCACTTCCCGCTTCCAAATAAATCAGCTTGTTTCCTAGAAATTCTCCTGCCAGCGATGTTGCTACGGCAATCTCTGTATTATGCCTTGGCAAGGGTATTGTTTTGCTGACCGAAGCCACGGCAGTCTGGTTGCCACTTTCAATCAAAATATAGCCCGTAGAAATAATTTCGAGATTGGATTTTTTTAAAATTGGCGCTGCTTTGACCTGATGTTCGATCAAAAAATCTGGATTCCGTCCTGATAATAAAGTCAAAAACAAGATACCGTGGGCTTCTATTGAAATCTGAGACGGATTTCCTGGAAACAGCACTATCGGAAGTTTTGTCTTTTCTTTTAGTTCGCGAATAATTGCATCAATCGTATTTGTAAGCACAAGGCTTCCGCCAATGAAAATATGTGTAGCTGGAGATTGGTTTATTTTCGGGATGATATTCTCTAGTGAATCTAAAGCAACTTTATCGGGATCGAGAAGAATTGCCAGAAGCTTTTTGCCTTGAATTTTCGACTGGAGTATTTCGTTGTAGATATTCTGCATTTTTGTTTAGGGAAATTCGCAAAGATTTTCACAAAGCTACATTAAAGAAATAAACTTGAACGATTTTAGGATATAGATTCTCATCGATTCCCTTTTTGGAAGGCATAGACAAGGGTATAGTTTTCAATTTCTTCAAAACAGATATCAAATTCTATATTTAGGTTTCCAAAAGTCAGAAGTGCTTTTGTTTTCTGATCTTTCATCTCGAATGGAGCGACAAAAATATGATCCTTGAAACTGATTCCTTTTTCATTCCTGATTTTAAAAATTGCTTCTTTCACGCCCCAGATTACGGTTAATCTTGAAACGTAATCTTTTTCCTTTTTTTTATCTAAAAAGCCAAATTCGCTATTATCGACAAACTTATTGGCAATCAATATTATTTTTTCACGTCGGAGTTCGATATCGATTCCCACGTTTTCATCACTCAAAATTATGGCAGAAAAATCAAAAGAATGCGTTATCGAAATATGGGTCTCGTTTTCAAGGTGGGGCTTCCCAAACTGATCATAGTGAAGTTGCAAATCATTATGTCCGGATTCTTGAAGCAATTTCCTGACACTCAAAAAAGCTCTTTGGTGTACTTCCGATTTCATCGATTGAAGCCTGTCCAGCGTTTTTTCTTTTAGAATTACCTGTGAAAAAAGCTCATCAAAACTTTCCGTGATTTTCCAGATCAGGATTTTAGTAGTCGGATTATATTGGGTGATTTTGTAGAGCATTCTTTTTTTAGATGACCGATTTCGCTAATATTGAGTATCAAAAAAAGGATTTGCTTCTTATTCAAACAATTACCATTATTAAACAAACCTTAAATAATTTTTTGGATTATTTTAATAAAAAGTAATTCCGTAAATTTGCAAAAATTTTGATAATACAAATATATACAAATAGATGAGTACAACGACATTACCTTTTGTAGCTTATAAAGTGAAAGATATTTCTCTTGCGGCTTGGGGAAGAAAAGAAATTGAATTGGCGGAAGCTGAAATGCCAGGCTTGATGGCACTTCGCAGAGAATATAAAGATGAGCAGCCTTTAAAAGGTGCTAGAATTGCAGGTTGTCTTCATATGACGATCCAGACTGCAGTTTTGATTGAGACGTTGATTGCTCTTGGAGCTGAAGTGACTTGGTCATCTTGCAATATTTTCTCTACACAAGATCAAGCTGCTGCTGCTATTGCTGCTGCTGGAATCCAAGTATATGCTTGGAAAGGCTTGAATGAAGAGGAATTTGACTGGTGTATCGAACAAACTTTATTCTTTGGTGAAGACAGAAAACCATTGAACATGATCTTAGATGACGGTGGTGATTTGACAAACATGGTTATTGATCGTTACCCAGAATTAGTTGCTGGAATCAAAGGTCTTTCTGAAGAAACAACTACAGGTGTTCATAGACTTTATGAGAGAGTAAAAGCTGGAACTCTACCAATGCCTGCAATCAACGTGAATGATTCTGTTACTAAATCTAAATTTGATAACAAATACGGATGTAAAGAGTCTGCTGTTGATGCAATCCGTCGTGCAACTGACTTGATGTTGGCTGGAAAAAGAGTAATCGTTTGCGGTTATGGTGATGTTGGAAAAGGAACTGCTGCTTCTTTCAGAGGTGCTGGTTCTATCGTAACTGTTACTGAAATTGATCCAATCTGTGCATTGCAAGCTGCTATGGACGGATATGAAGTGAAACGATTAGATACTGTTATTGCTACAGCTGATATTATCATCACGACTACTGGAAACAAAGATATCGTTGTGGGAAGCCACTTCGAAAAAATGAAAGACAAGACTGTTGTTTGTAACATCGGACATTTCGACAACGAAATCGATATGGCTTGGTTGAACAAAAACCACGGTGCTTCAAAAATCGAAATCAAGCCTCAGGTTGATAAATATACTATCAACGGAAAAGATATCATCATCTTGGCTGAAGGTCGTTTAGTAAACCTTGGCTGTGCTACTGGCCACCCAAGTTTTGTAATGAGCAACTCTTTCACAAACCAAACTTTGGCTCAAATCGAATTGTGGAAAAACAGTGCAGCATACAAAAACGAAGTATACATGCTACCAAAACACCTAGATGAAAAAGTAGCTGCTTTGCACTTGGCTAAATTAGGCGTTGAATTGGAAACTTTGAGAGAAGACCAAGCAGCTTATATTGGAGTTGAAGTTCAAGGTCCTTTTAAACCTGAATATTACAGATATTAATCTATTTCAGATTTCTGAATTTAGATTTAAGATAAAAAACCTCGCTTAAAGCGAGGTTTTTATTTTTATTAGAGCTTGGCAAATTTGCCGTCTGGAGTAATTTTATATTTGAGATATTGGGCAAAAGTAACGCCTGATTCATCCGACTTAAAGTCCTTAAGATGAATTGTCTTGTCTGAATCAATATAGAAATATCGTGATGATTGTCCTAAATCGCTTCCGTTAAGATAGGATATAGGCAATTTATCTATCACTTTCCCGTCTTTGATGCTCAACAATACGTTTTGGGTTTGACTTTCAGGATATTCGCAGGTCTTGCAGTCTATTTTTCCTCCGTATAGAACAGATACTATCTTAAAGTTTTTGACGTCGAAAACTTGGGCGCTTTTTAATTCTATTTTTGATTTTTTATTCTTCATGTCTCCAGAAGGAACAAATTCTTTAGCTATAAAAGTTTTTGCTTCTGAATAATCGACTTTGAAAATACTTCTGGCAGGATTATCTCTATCCTGAAATAAAAACAGGCTCAATTTGTTGTATAGAGAATCTTGGAGAGAATTCTCCTTTGACCAATCTGCAGGGAATTCATGAAGCACGTCTTTATCGCCATACGGCAGTCTTACTTTAGAAGATTCGCTTATTCCTTTAACAGTACTTACTTGGCTAATGCTTTTACTACAAGAAAGAGTAGTTAGAAAAACGAGTATGGGAATTATTTTTTTCATTCTATTGGTATATGTTATGAATCGAGTTGCCGTCAAAATCTCCAGAATGCAAATGGTCGTTGTGATCTGTAGCATACCTGTGCGCATTTCGCAACCAGGCTTGCTGCGTTGTTCCGGCAATTACTTGGGCAAAATTCCAATCTACAAAGGCATTTAATAAATTCTGTTCGTTTTGTCGATTAGCCAGATAGCTCGTGTCAACACTATCTCCGTTCGGGTGCGCCAAACTCGGGTAGCTCGTCGCATCGCCAAAACACATTCCTGTTGAGTTGACTCCTGCTAATCCGTATTGCGATAAAACGCCGACAAATGCTGCAAAACAGTCCGGGTTGCAGAATCGCCTTTGGGTATTGGAAAATCCATAAGCAATAACACGGCCATTTACGGCAACATTTAGCGTGTCCGGCATTCTGACCAAAGGCACATTAGTTCCGGATGCTGTATAGCGGACAATTCTCAAGGCGCCTGGAAAAGCTCTAGCATTTCTATCATTTCTGTGTGTTCCAGTCGTTACGATAGCATTTGCAAAAATATGATTGGTTTGTGCCGCTCCACCGGCAGGAGCATTTTCTGTACGGAGCGCTCCTTGAGGCACTGCTCCAAGCTGCTGTCCGTTATTCCTGCCCATGACAGAGGTTTTATTGCATGTTGCAATAAATATTTCATTACCATAAATATCGTAATGATAATAGGTTACTTGTGTAGAACTTGGATTTTCAAGTTTGCTGATTTTCCTTCTGACTGTACCATTCATAGGGAGGAAATTATACGTTCCATCTGTATAGGTAGTTCCCGATTGAACCCTAGCATAGATTTCATAAAAATTCCTGTTCCCTACCCTAAATCTTCCTTGTGCATCACTATTCAGGAAAATGCCTGCTTCTTTGACTTCTTCTGTGCTATCTGGACCATAAGCACAAGGCTCATTATCTGTTCTTTCTACCACTACTTCCAAATTGGCAGTATGCGTTGCCGCCGCCGCTATATTGGTCGCCCAAGTATTGAAATCGGTTCGTAAGGATGGCCTAAGCTGCAATTTTATGATGGCCTTATTGGCATGGTCGGCTGCCAAGTTGGTATAATGGTCATGCGATCCGGATGGATTTTCGGTTGTTCCTTTATTGTTTAAGGCATCGAAATTGCCGACGACAGCAGTCATTTTTCTCCTGACTTCAAAATTCTGGGTTTCTGGGTTAAACCACATCAGATTCAGGGTTTCTGTATTTCCAGTTAATGTATTGTCGCTTGGCCTGATGACAGCGTCAATGGACAAAGTTGCCATATTTTCCGTTTCGATAACCAGATAAACGGTCTTGCCTAAAACAGAATCAAATGGCGTGTTTTGTCCGCCTTCCTGCTGTGCATGAAGGGAGTCTATCCGAGTAAATGCCACATTCGCTCCTTGTTGAGTAACGGTCTTTTTTGCAAAATAAACACGAGTTATCTTTTGCAAGCTATCATCTGGCGTAACCGGAGAATAAGGCGGATTGAGCGTTACTGTTTGTCCTGTATCATCAATTGTTATCGGCATCGTTTAATTCATTTAATTGATAACTTATTGTTTTTTTATAATTCTCTCCGAATGAAAATTCAATCGAAATACTTGCTTTTTTAACCGTTCCTGTATTCATATCAAAAATAAAACTGCCATCATATTTGTCCAGATTAGGCCTATCTTTTGCTGAATCAAATAAAATTCCTTTATTTTTTATTGATTTAAAAATCATGTCGTTGTAAAATGGCACAATCATTTTTCCCTTTACTACAACTTCAAGCTCTCGTTCTTTTAATTTTATTTTTTTTACCCGAGCTTCTTCTCCGATATTAACAACAGCATTTTCAACAAAATTCAAATATCTCACGCTTCTTTTTTTAATTGACAGAGGCGTATAGCTATCATAAAACGGATTCAGAAACAGGCCATGCTGTCTGTAATTTTTTATATCTAAAAGAATTCTCCTATCGTTACTATAGAAATCCCTGAGATATTGAAACATTTCTTCTACTTTCGGCCCAACATTGCTTTTGGCTAATCTTTCTATTTTTTCTTCTAGCCTTTTTTGAATCTGATGTTGATTTACTAATTTATTGATGTTTAAATGTCGGTCTGTTTCTAAAATTATATCATCATTTACCTCAGCAATTCGTGCTAAAAAATCTTTTTCTGCCAAAGAAACGGTTCTGTTTTTATACTCAATATCAAAGACTTCTAATTGAATCAAATACGTTTCAAAATCTTTTTTTAATACTGTTGAATGTATTGTTTTATTAATTTCGCTTTTTAAAACACTGCCGTTTTCTGTTGTTATTTCCATCATCGAAAATTCATAAAACTGCAAATGTTCTTCAAGGTATAAGCAGATATCTAACTCTTTTATGCCTTCAATTGTATCGGTAATATTTCGCATAGTAAGACTTTTGCTTTTGAATTAAATTGAATTTAAAAATCAATTACTGCCAATCCATTTTAACACCTTTCTTTTTATTGGCTATGCATTCTTCAATTGTATATTTTACCGGACAATCAAAACAATCTTCTTTTGTAAAAGCATAGCCGTCATTTAATGTAATTGTATCTTTAATTTTAATTTTCTTTTCACTTTGGCATATAGCATTGGCTTGAAATGATTCATAATCATTTTCTCCAATTTTTATGTCTTTCGATCCATAGCTGTAAGTAAGTAACTTAACAATATAACCGTCTTTATTATTCACTACCATCTCATACGCTTTGGAAGATGAAGTGCTTGAATATTTAATTACTGTATTATTTTTATCCGTTACAATTTTATCAATTGCAAAATCATGTTGCAATAGGGACTGATTATTTATCACTCTATTTGAAACTGGAACTTTAATTTTTATAGTTCCACTGTTGCTGATCGTATAACATGCCTTGCAATTGTATTCTGTTGGCTGAGAAATTTTGCCAATAACTTTATTGTTTTCATAGACCAAAGTTGAATCTGCAGCAAGACTATTTTTTTCTATCATGCTGATTTTTTGGGCTTTGCATGAAAGCAAAATCATACAAGTAATTAATAAGCTGGTCTTTATCTTCTTACGCATTCGGTATCGTATTTAAAAAATTCTTTGGTCCATTTGGTATAATTCTGTCTTTCTGCTAAATTAGTTTCGCCGCCATTAATCGCTACAGTAACTAATCTTATATTTTCGTTTTCAAGTCCTTTATCCATTTCAGCTAGAGTGGTTGGCTTGTAGACCGTTGAAAACCATCCTGCCGAATTAAAAGCATGAAATAATTCTTGAGATATTTTTTTTGCAAACGTTTTTAAACCATCGTAAAAAGCCGCATCTAATCCGGCAGTATTGGCAGCTGGTCTGTTGGCAACACATTCGCCAACGCTTTCATAACCGCTTCTTGTGGTCATATACGTTTGAGAAAAGGTTGTTGTGTTTATATAATCATAATAGGCCAAATAATTGTAATCGTGCGTTATTTGCTTCATACCTCTACCTTGGAAATCTACTCCTCCTTTATAATTGCTCGGCACGCTGGATCTACTTTCATACGTATAGGTAAAGCTTATTGTTTCTAAATACATTTGGCCGATAAAGTGAATTTTTCTTTTGCATGTATTTATGCCAAACTTTTTAAACATGGCATTCATTTCGTTGACGAATAATTGGATTTTATCTCTATTGTCTGAAATTTTGCCAGTAGAAATTGAAATTTCGGTTATTTTTTCGCCTCCACTATTAAAGAAATGATCTCTCTTGCTGACATAATTCTGCTTGTCTCTCAGATGATAAATCAGGTCTATCATTTCATCAACAGTAATATCTCTATTGCAATAACATGGCGTACCCAAAACTTCAAATTGTTGCTGTTGTTGATTTAAAAACTCTTGTGTTTCATCAGGAAATTTTATTTCGTCTGTGGTTTCTGTTACTTCGCCTTTTAAATATACAAAAGCATTTTTATCGGTTCTTTTTTCAAATTTTTCTACTAGCTTTTTTAAATCTGCATCCGCTTTCGGTCGTAACGTAATTTCTTGCTCGTATTCATTTTTATCTTTTGTAATTGAAAATTCAACTTTGTCTTTTTGTTGATCTCCAATCAGAAATTTTACTGGGGCGTCATAAACTGCTTCAGGATTTGCCAATTTGTTTTCATTGATTTGGACAGTCAATTTTGCCTTATCTCCATTGCATCTTACCACGATATAAACCTTATTGCCGATTGTTGCTTTTGGAATTTTCACCATTTCAAATCCATCTTCCTCTTTTTCTTCCCAAGTTACTTTTATTTGATCATTGGGTTTTAAAGCGGCCGTATGATCGGGATCGGTTGCTAAATTTCGGATGGTCTTTTTTTCGGTCTTAAAGGTATCTGTGTATTTTTTTTTAACATCCGCAATTTTTCCGCCGCTCTTTACCGTATACGTTTCTTCCTTTGGCGTCCATTTATATTTTTTCTTTTTTTCGGCAAAATAAATAGCAATAACGTCCACTAAATGATCAACAACATGTGGAGTATCATATACTTTTTGATTCGGATTTGCTGAATACGATTCGTTATTTTGTTCTTCACTTTGTGCCATTGCAATTTGGTTTTTTAGTTGAAGTCAGCTCCTTTTTTATAGTGAGATTGGATTTTTTTTATGAGCTCCGTCCTTATTTTGGGATTCAAATCGCTCATGGACTTATTTAAATCTTCGTTCAAAACACAATCATCGTCTTCGGTGCATTTAAAAGGAATGTGATACAAATATTTTTTGTCGTTATATAAAATAATACACGAGAGCTTTTTTTCTGAATCTGAATTACTACAATAGGTAAACGGAATAAAAGCTACCTGAACTTTTTTTAAGCTATAAAACCAAATATTTTTTTCGCTAAAAGCAATCATTTCCATTTGGTAATCGGGATCATCAAATTGTACATTTAATGAATGTTTTTTGTTTTTTAGACTTACATCAATCATTGTCTTATGGCCATCAAAAGGAGGCTCGTTAGGATTACATAAGGCATTTACGTTTACCGTTAGCCTATTCATTCCATTGCAATCTTTCCATTCTTTAGAAATTGAAATCGAATCCACTTTTACAACTTGTGATTCAACTTTATTTGGAAAAAAAGCAATAAGAAAGAAGAATCTAAGTAACACTTTCACTTGTAAGTTCTCTATAATAGATTGGTAATTCATAATCTTCCTCGTTTATTGTATATTCGATCGGATAAACACTTGAAACTCTGGCACTGTAAGCACTGATCTTAACGGCATCTCCTTGATTCCCGCCTAATCCAAATAAGTGCGTCCCTTCCTTATTTTTTGCTACAGCAAAAGTGACGTGCTTTCTGTTATTTACCACACATATTGAGCCTAATGCTAGTTTGTTAGCATCTGTATTTTTCGCCCAAACGGGATCATCAAAATGGTCTGGTAATATGACTGTCTTTCCGTCTCTTACAACTCTTTTATTTCTATATCTTGTATTAATGTGTCCATAAGTATAAGCTCCAGGATCACATTGAGCCGAAAAACTGTTTTGAGTCAAACACCAGCCTATAAATGAAGCGCACCATGCATTTGTAATTGTTGCACATCCAGAAGGCTTGTGTTCTCGATTTACTTGATGATAATCGTTAATAATAGTATTACAATGCGTAGCTTCCGTTACTCCTTTTTCCATTTCTCCTCTCGCCGTGGTCAGCCAGACTTGTTCTTTATTTTTTATTTTGAAATACTTACCTTCTTCTTTTAAAAAGGCATTTTTGGTACCTGAACCATTATCAATTCCCATATATTCTACATCCGGTTCTGAACAATTGATTTCTACATACACCAACGCTTCTTTAATAGTATCATTTGCAATGAGTTTTGCCAAATCAAACGACAAATTATCAGGCTTTTGGTTTAGCATTAATTTTAAAACAGCTTTATCTTTAAAACTGTCTTTATTAGATAATGAAGCATCAGACGCTAATTTTCCAACCTCAACTTCAAATTCCTCTTTTGCGGCTACATTTTTATAATTCGCAGGATTTGTAACCGCGTCAATGTCTTTTAAGTCAATAAAACTGATTGCGGCATCAACGTCTGAAAGTACTTTTCTAACGCCACTTTTTATTTTTACTTTTAATTTTTTTCCCTCTAATCCAACGGTTTCAATAACCAAGGCAACACCGTAACTTAATCCGCGTTCTTCTACTTTTGTTAAGTCTAAAGTGGTAACATTTCGAGCCGTCGTTAGATTAAATTTTGCGAAATAAGCATTTATAATTAGTGGAGCGGCCTTAATCGCAATGCTTTCAACATTGGGTATTGGACTAGCTACTGCCGTATTAAAATCAGGATTACAAGTAATAGTAGATTCTTTGACTAAAACTTTCTGTTCTTGAACAATTGATGTTCCCAAGTTTTCCCAAGGGCTCAATTTTATGACGCTCATGCAAGGTGGAGGCTGCATGTTCTGGGCAGGCCATTTAGGATGACCGCAGGTTCCTTTAAACTGAAGGTTGACCATATTGTTTCCATCGCCTTGAGTTGCCCAAAGCTTGTCTTGCAACATCAGCTCATTTGAAGTAACTTTTAATTCGCCGAGTTGTTGCGCGTATTCGCACTTTAGCTTGGCGCCATGCATGACTACTTCTCTCTTCTCTGATGGAGAGTCTTCGGAATCTTTCTTTTCTCGTTCCGCTCTTTTTTGGTTGAGTCTAGCATTATGTTGTTGGGTAGCCATAACTTCTAATATAAAACAAGATTATCCTTTACTTACTTTCACATCTTTGCCTCCCTGTATTACGGTAAGCGTAGTTCCCCTCAGTTTTAGATCTCCTTTAGAAGTCTGGATATCGGAATTTCCTGTAATCTGTCTATAGCTTTCTCCAACATTGTCGGTCTTGTCGTTTTTAACCGTGACATTTTTATTTTCAGAAGATTGGACATAATTTTTTCCGATGGTTTCTGTCTTATTATTTCCAATAGAAATATCTTCGTTAGCTCCTATTTTGGTAGCCATATTTTCTCCTACGTTGATGTCCAAATTTTTACCAACAGTTATTTTCATATTGTTCGGAGCGTTCACGCTAATATTGCCTTGCCCGTCCATGAGCCAAGTATTGCCGCTTGGGTCTTCGATAAAAACACTTCCAGCTGCGTCGTCCATGATTACTTTGGTACCGGATCTAGTCTGGATTACTTTTTTATCATTGCCCGAAGTACTATAGCCACTAGAAGCACTTCCATTGTACATCGCTCCGAGCACGAAAGGCTTTTCGGCATTTCCTCCTTCAAACGCCACTAATACTTCTTCACCGACTTCTGGAACAAAATAAAAGCCTTTGCCGCCGCCAGAATGTGAATTCACCATCCTGATCCACGGCGTATTTTTTCCTGCATCCTTCTGCCAAGCAAAAGCTACTTGAACACGACCCAATCCTGCTGGATCGCTATTTGAAATTACAGTAGCAGGCTGCGATTCTGCCGTAGGAAAGCTGTGAACATTCCCATAAGGTGGCGAAAGGACAGTATCTGGCACAGCATCAAAACTATTGTGATAGGTACCTGATTCGTCGCAAACATGCATAATGTCGGTAATGATATAATTTCCGAAATTTTGCTCTTGAAGCCCGTCTAAAATATTTCCAGTTAATGAAAACGATGGTTCTTTGATAGAAATTACGTCGCCAATTCTCAAGCCTGTTTCGTCCGAATCGCCTTTGGCCGTAACCATATCGGCAGTTCGTGACTGAAGCTGGGTAGTCACTCGGTCAATAAGATGTGTTCTTGAATTTCCTTCTTCTAAAGAGTGCGAATATAGCATCGTAGAATTCGTCGGGAAAAGTTTTTTCGAAGATTCGAAAATGGCCTTTGAATAGGCATCTTCTGGCTGATAATTTACTTCCATCGAATTGGCTTTCTGGGTTTCGCCATTGGAAGGATCATAGCCCAAATATTCGAATCCGAGAGATTTCGCCCTCATTTCGATATTAAAAGAATGGAGGCTTCTGCCGTATTCTAATGTAAAATTTTTAGATTTTGGCTTTCCGAATAACAGTTCTTCTCCATTATAGTAAAACCACTGTCCTTTTTTCTGCGCAATCCTGCAAAGAAATGCAAAATCGCTCTCGCCATATTGTACCGTATAAGGCAAGGAAGTATCTTTTTGAACCTCAATAGCAGGCTTTAGGCTATCTCCAGAATAGTCTTTCAGGACTTCATTGACAATGCTTGACAGCGTCTGGTCGTTAAACGATCGGATATTTGGAGGCCCTTCCATTAAAATTGTTGGACTGAAGCCGTTGATGATTATGCCGCCCGAAGCTCCAGACGTTCGGACCATTTGTGCTTCTGTAATAATTCCGTTGAAAACTAATGGAGAATCAGTCATCATGTTTGTAGGATTGATGCTGATCTTGACTGATTGCCCTACATATTTTTGCGCTTTGTCAATTGCTTGGCTGACAAATTCTTTAGGCAGCGGCTGCAAAATTGAAAAACGATGGTGCGAATGTACCTTTTGGTTGATGACCAGTTTTGAAAATCGGGTAAGGTTTTCTCCCGCAATTTCTATTTTAATCTGCGTACTTATTGGCATGGCACTAGGATTTAAAAGTTAAAATAGATCTCGGGGGAAGATGCTGAATATGTTATAGTGAATTTAGTATTTTTCTTGTTTCAAAAGCCTTTCTTTAACATTAAATTAAGTTAAAATAATTTTTAATATTCTGATTTTAAAATCGATACTAAAATCGCAATTAAAATATATTTTATTTTAGATCATACGTTTTTTAAAAGAAGGCGCTATGTATTTTTGAATTTCTTTCCATGTAAAAACAACTTCAAATTGTTCATAGCCGCTGTTTCTATAATTTTCTGAATCTGCTACCATAAAAGAAATTCCTGTGATTTTATTTTTAGAATCGGTTGTTATCTTAAAATCTTGAAGTGCTTTTAGGCTTGGCTGTAATTTTCCATTTTGCTTTTTAAGTCTTGACTTGATACATTTCAAAAGTGCAGTATGGTTTATGAACAGTTGCGAACCTATATTTTTTCCGGTATTTAAATCGAAGCAGTAATAACGAGTGGCTTCAAAAGGAGAACCATAGGATTGCAAATGAACAGAGAAGTTCAACAGCTGATTTTTATCGTAAAAAATCTTGTACTGTTCAAATCCATAGTTCGCTTGGCGTAGCTCGTTATTGGATATGAGTTCCAAAAGCGTGTCTTTTTTTGCCTGAATTCTTTTTTCTGGAGTCTCAAAAGAAGGCTTGTTGAATATATCAAACGCGTTTTGAATTTCACCATAAATAGCAACAGTATGCTGATTCCCTGTATTAAATTTCACCTCTTCCAAAACATAATAGTTCGATTCAAAAAGTACCGAATCTTTTAAAATCTGGACTGTCTGGCTTTTAAGACTGCCGGATAAAAGCAATAGAAACAGGGTTGCTATTTTAAGCATTTTATTTTTCATCAATTACTTCTTTTGTGGTGGGTTTTTCTTTTCGTATTCTTCCAGAATTTTTGTCGCTTCTGGGTCTTTTGCTGCTTTTTGTTTTTCTAGATATGCTTTCGCTTCAATCTTTTGAGCCTCGTTTCCGTTCTGAAGCATTAGATCAAAGTGCCTGATGATATCAAACACGCCTTTGGCTTTTCCTCTTGCGTAATTGCTTTTACGATTTTTCTTTCCGCTGGCCCCGTCATATTGGTTGACACAGTTGATTACCATATCAATGTTGTCATCTTGAGCGTGATCTTTGGCATATTTTTTATTCTTCTTCGTACCGTCATTCCAAAAGTAAAGGGCCGACTGCGTAGCATACATGGCATTGCTTGAAAGCAACAGATATTTTCCTTGCAGTGCCACTCCTGGTTTTTCTTCTGTAAAATCGATGGCACCAGAAGTATCTCCTGTAAATGTGTTTTTATTTCTATAATTCGTAAACGAAACATAGTTGCCACGACCTGTCAATTGCTTGAGGCCTCTTCCTTTGAATTTCCAACCATCCCTTGTCAGCTCGTCTCCGTTTCCTAAACCACGCTTATCTCCTGGATAAGGAGCATAGGCTCTGGACATCAGCGGAACTCCAAAATTAGAATGTGGTTTTAAATAGATATGATAGTCTACTGTTTTATCTGCCTTCAAAACTGTTTTAAGCAACTTGTCGTTTCGTTTCTTTTTATCTTTTGGATCAGCTTCGCCAGAATATTTTGCATACAGCTGAATATCTACAACCGTTGGTTTTTCGCTAAGCAATAATGTACTGAGCTGATCGTTGGTTTTTGCAACTTCAGCACCTTTAGCATCCACAATCTTGAAAATAGAAGTCAGATTGTCTTTTAATGATTTTACTATGGTTTCGTCTATAGTAATACCTTTTGAACTGAAGACTCCTGGCGGATTTGAATAGTCTTCGTATTCTGAAAACGTTTTAAAATTAGCACTTTCAACACCAATCTGAGCAACAAAATGCGCCTTTCTCAAACAAGTATCTAGACCAAAGTCTTTTCGGTATTGGTTCAAATATGGAAGAATAGAATCTATAATCTCTGTCTGTTTTGCGGTAGGTTTTTTTAATCCTATGGTATCTAGAATCAAGGCTGATGTAAATTCTTCTTCACAATGCTTGCATTTATACGGTTCGTCTTTTTTAGGCAGCGGCGCAGCAGGCGGGACTTGGGCAGGTTCGCTTTTTTGACCACTATCTGTAATTTCAATCGTGCTTCCGCCATAATTGCACGGAATGGTACTTTTCTTTAATAACGGAAATTGATCCTGCACTTTGAGCGTTCCGACATCTTTCCATTCTCCCAACTGCATTACGGAAGCGCACGGAGCGGCACTGTTCGGGCTTTTGGTACAGGTTCCTGTAAAAATCAAGCTTCTGAAATCTTTTTCAACAACCGTAGCTGTCAATTTATCTTGGGTTGTGGGCGTGTCGAAGTTGACCTTCAAGATTCCTTGAGGATTCGTGCAAAGTTTGCATTCAATTTTAGCCATATCAATGACAAGTTTTAGCTCTTCAGAGACTTTGTCTTCTTTTTCGCGTTCTTCTCGTTTTTCGGCTATTTCTTTCTTATTATTTTCTTTGACATCTTCCATGGCTGCATATTTTTTACTTTTTTAACCTAAAAAAAGCGTGGCATATTTGATAGATTGCGTACTGTCTTCAAGTTCAATTAAAGCCTCTTGCAATTGATACTCTTTGTATACTAGTTCGCCTTCATATTTATACAAGGCATTTGATCTGCCGTTTATTTTATATCTTACAAAATCTTTCTTTTCTGGATGGATCTGCTCTGTGACTTCGCTATTTTTAAAATCTTCGGCTATTTTTTTTCTGACAATTGGCATTTCCCATAAAAGATAATTCCCGAATAAACCATGAAAATAAAGTCCGAACATTTTATAGCTTGACAAAAATTCAATCAGCTTGGTCTCGTCTTTTAGAATCATAGCAATCTCACTAAAATAGCTTTGTATAAAGCTTCCTTCGTATTCTTTTTCGAGCTCACGGCTGGTCTTTTGCCATCGGGAACTTAGTTCTGACTTATTAAAAATACGAACAATCTTTCCAGTATAATCAACGCCGGCTTCAATTTCGTCGAAAGCGTATCCAATCTGTTTTATCAAATATTCATCGGCTACGGCTACATTGCTTTTTATCGAGATTTTAGCTGTAAAAATCTGATAAACATCCAAATATTCTGCTTTTCCAATCGGCATAATCTGTACGTCCCTGATATACGATTTTTGTATAGGACGCTTTTCAATCGAAAAATCATCTACTATGGTTTCAAATCGGTAACTATATCGAGCTCCAACCTTTGGTTTGAGGTGGTATTCTTTTAATCCGTGGACTATAGAAATCATTGACTTTAAATCTTTTAATGTTCTCTTCGCTTTCTGTCGTTATTAGGCTCCATTCCAAACCAATCTCTGGATGCCGACCAATGGAAATATTCATTTCGCAATTTTCTCAAAAGCGTCTGAGGATGATAGGCTGTTACTACAACTTCTTCTAAAGTGGTTGTTCGTATATTTTCGTCTTCTTCTAGTTGTGGCTGTGGGTCTTCTCCTAATCCTGGAGGCATCGTAGGCCAATATTGTCTTTGTCCATCAAATCCGGACGAATTTTGCTCTTGATAGATTTTGTTCTTTTCCATTTCTTCGAGCATCTTCTCGAGATTTTCTCTATTGATTCTGTCCTGCCTTCTTTTTGCCAGTTCTTCATCGCTTACGAAATCCCATTCTGGAATTTCATCTTTCATATAGCCTTCCATATAGGATTTTGCGCTTACTAACAGCGGATGGCCTTCCACACTATATTGAATTGTCAAATCATCGATCAGGGCATTGCTTTTTTCTTTCGTCTTCATTATCTCCTTGCCGAATTCTTCCATGAAATGTAGCGGCAAGTAACTGTATTCTTTTTTAAGATAGCGCGTTCCGCTTAGTTTTCTATACACAAGGCCGCTCGTCATGAAATTCCAGAACTTATTGTTTATCTCTATCTGGTCTTCTTTAAACCAGCCTCCGGCAATCAGCTCGTTCATATAACTCTTGAGCTGCCAAAGTGGCTTGTGGTTGGACGTTTCTATTTCGTCTTTATATTCCGTTTCTGTTTCATAAGCGCCACCGATGTCGCAATGCACACCCGGAAGGTTCTTTTCAATCGCCCTATCCTTAATTTGGCGGATTCTCGTCAGAGAGAAATTTTTTCGATGTTCGTCTTTTGCCGTAAAATGCACCATTTTTTGAAAATAGCCCAAGTTATTCAATTGCAGTTCTTCTACATCGTCATCGAAATGAGTTGAAACTACCTCTGTGGCCGCTTTCTTAAAAAAACCGTCGTCTTTCAGCTCGCCATTGACGTCGTATTCGCCTAGCCTTCCTCCAGATTCTCCGTAGGAAGAAACCGTGTCATAAATACCTACAAATCTTACGACAAGCGTAATATCTTCTAGTTCTTCGGGAGTTATGTCGGTATTTTTAAGAATACTGTATCCCAAATGTCCCATTCTTGGAAGTTTTCCTTCCACCAGAATTTCAGAATTTATTTCCAAACCGTCTGCATCGCCTATAGTTCTTCTGTATTTTCTGACCGGCATTCCTTCTGAATACGGGTTAATTGGATAATAGCCATCGGGCATACTAAAAGGTTTTGGCTCGTATTCTTTTTTGACATTTACTTCATGGACAAAATTTCGGGCGGAAGCTGCACCACGGCTGAAACCAAACGCATCTATAGTTATTTTGGTCAGTACTTTATTTCGGTTATTTCCTTTTCTTTTTTCTTCATTAATCTTGTTGGACATGATTTCGCAGGCCTTTCTTACTTTGGCTCTGACTCCCGTCAATCCAGCTCCGAACGCAAAACCATCCTGGCTGTCTTTCTGCTTGTCATCTGTCCCCATACCTTCGACATAAATACGATATTCCTTGTCGCAATATTTCCACATTCGGGCTACGTTAGTGTAATCGTTGCTATAGCTATTATCAGTTCCCATCTTATCCATGTAGGTTCTATGGGAGCCAATCAAATATTGTTCATATTCGGTAGGGTTTGCAGGAACGCCTCTTTTCATTAGCTTTTTGTAGGCTTCTTCGTCTCTTTTTACGGACTCAGAAATCTGGTCGTCGGTTAAATTTTCAACACCGCCATTCCTATATTTTCTTCTAAGCTCTGTGTTTGTCTTGTTGTTCAATGTTCCATCGATAAAGACACCAAAAGTCAGTTCCAGCTCTTCTTCAGGAGCTTTTGATTCGCCAGTGTTATATACAAAACTTTTACCCATGGTCATTCTATTAATTGTCGCAGTCCAAAATTTTCAATCTATTTTTTACGAGATTTAAAAATATTGATGTTGTTTTCTTTTAACGGTATTGTCTTATCATCAGTTTTTAACGCTACAGTTACATACGTATTTGTCTTATTTACGGTAAGCACCAAGGTTGCTTTTGCGTTTGGGTCGCTTTCATAAATAGATGCAAATGCATTGAAAATTTCTTTTTCATTAAAATCGAGAGAACCGCCGTAAAGCTGTCCGGCTTGATCATGCCAACCAAGACTTAACTGTTTTGGAATGGCTCTTTTGGCAACTGATTTTTCAGGCAGATTTTCAGGAAAAATTTCATCGCGTTCACCATTAAACAACGTATAGCTGAAATCGGCTAACTTTCCCCCATTGTCGACAACAAAATCAATTTTCCAATCGTATGTTTTTCTGTAAGTGTCCCATAATCCAAAAGGGATCGGTTTATTTTGGTTTGCTTTTTGGACTTCCAATGGCACGAAGCTTTCTTTCGACATAATCCTTTTGACATTGGCTTCATCAAAAAGAAGTTTATCATGGTCGTCAAGCTTGCTTATTTCTTCTTGAGAAATTTTGATTTTAGACGCTTGATATCGGCCAATTTCTACTTGTTTTGCAGCGCCAGCCAGCCAAATGACAGCAACTCCGCCAGGAGCAAAACCCACGATTATGGTTCTATAATTTTCTTTTCTCCTGCCCCACTTTTTATTATTTTCTTCATAACCTTCTTTGAATAACTTCACCATTTTGTCATGGTCAATTTCAGTATCGATATCGTAAAAAACGTTTTCTGCGTAAGAAATCCAAGTCACATTAAGTCGATTAGGAACTGGTTTTTCTCCAGAGCTCATACCGCTTCCGAGTTCGCCCCAATTGCCTGCGTCTGGACCAAGGCTTAGGCTTACGTAGCTTCCGTCTTCTGCTTCGAGGCCGCCTTTGTAGACTTCAATCGGATACCCTAATGGACTATTGATGTTTTCTTCCCAGTAAAATTTTTCTATATCCATTATTTTTGTGCTATGATCTTTATTTTCGTTAGCTGTATTTGTGTTTTTTGCGTTATTTTCTTTGCAGGAACTACTGCAGGCCAATAGCAGCAGTAAAACGAAAAAAGAGGGTCGTATTAGTTTCATTTTTTGCTGAATTAGCCTTTGTTTACTTTGGCATCTATAGCTCCGAGCACCTTGGCAACGCCTGCGCTTTGGAAAAATATATCTCCTTGTTCTGCCTTGTGTGTTGTCGTTCCGGTATTTTCTTTCAGATCGCCGTTTACTTTGACGGTCTTGTTTTCGTTGATTGTCTCGAAAGCTTCTTGGGCTTGCAGTCGGTCTTTCATCGTAACGTTGGTCGTCCTGTTTTCGCCAATATTCGTAATCATATCTTTTCCTACAGAAATATTAAAGTTTTCTCCAATGGTAAATGTCATATTTTTGGGAGCATTCACATTGATGTTGCCTTTGCCATCCATCAGCCACGTATTGCCACTCGGATCTTCAATAAAAATACTTCCTTCGGCATCGTTCATGATTACTTTTGTGCCCGATCGGGTCTGAATTACTTTTTTATCATTTCCAGAGGTATGGTATTCGCTCAAGGCGGCTCCATTATACATTGCTCCTAATACAAAAGGCTTTTCAGCATTGCCGCTTTCAAAAGCCACGAGTACTTCTTCTCCGACTTCAGGGATAAAATAAAATCCCTTTCCTCCGCCAGAATGCGGGTTTGTCATTCGAATCCAAGGCGTATTAGTCCCTGAAATTTTCTGCCATGCAAAAGCAACTTGTACTCGTCCAAGACCAGCAGGATCATCGTTTGAAATTACCGTTGCAGGTTGTGATTCGGCGACTGGAAAACTGTGTACGTTCCCATAAGGCGGCGAAGCAACAGAATCTGGAACGGCATCAAAGCTATTATGGTAATTGCCCGATTCATCGCAAATGTGCATGATATCGGTAATAATATAGCTTCCGAAATTTTGCTCCTGCAATCCGTCAGACAGGTTGCCCGTCAGTGAAAATGCAGGTTCTTTGATATTAATGACATCGCCTATTCTAAGTCCGGTTTCATCAGAATCCCCTTTAGCAGTCACTAAGTCTGCAGATCGAGATTGCAATTGGGTTGTGACACGGTCGGTCAGATGTGTTTTAGAATTTCCTTCTTCCAGCGAATGCGAATACAGCATCGTTGAAGTATTTGGGAATAGTTTTTTTGAGGATTCAAATACAGATTTCGAGTAGCCGTTTGGCTCATAGTTGACTTCGGACGAGCTTGCGGTTTGGACTTCCCCATTTGAAGGATCATAACCCAAATATTCGAATCCGAGCGACTTTGCTCGCATTTCGATATTGAACGAATGCAGCGTCCTTCCGTATTCTAAAGTAAAATCTTTGGATTTCGGCTTGCCAAAAACCAGTTCTTCGCCATTGAAATAGAACCATTGTCCTTTTTTCTGTGCAATCCTGCATAAAAACGAAAAGTCGCTTTCAGAATATTGGACAGTATACGGCAAAGTAGCGTCTTTTTGGATAGAAACAGCGGGTTTCAGGCTATCTGCAGAATAACCGCTCAATACTTCTTGAACGATATCAGAAAGTGATTTATCTGTATACGATTTGATATTTGGTGTTCCTTCTAATAAAATAGTCGGGCTGTATCCATTGATAATTATGCCTCCCGAAGCTCCAGCTGTTCTAACCATCTGTGCTTCTGTGATAATACCGTTGAAGGTCAATGGTGAAGCTGTCATCATATTTGACGGACTGATCATGATCTTTATAGATTGCCCAATATAGTTTTGGGCTTTGTCGATGGCTTCGCCTACAAATTCCTTAGGCAGCGGTTGCAATAGCGAAAACCTGTGGTGCGTATGTACTTTTTGGTCAATCACTAATTTTGAAAAACGAGTAAGAGTTTCTCCTGCAATTTCTATTTTTATCTGGGTACTGATTGGCATGATGCTACTTTTTTAAACTTGTGTTATTTCTTTTCAGAAACTGTCTTTGAAATCGATTTCAGCTTCTCTTGGGCTCTGGCATAATCGGGCTGAATTTCTAATGCTTTTTTATAATCGGCAATTGCTTGTTCTTCTTTGCTTAGTTCTAACAAAAAGTCACCTCTATTTGTAAATATCTGGGCGCTTTTGGGTTCTGAAATTATGGCAAGATCGTATGCTTTTAAGGCTTCATTTTGCTGATTCATATCGCGAAATAGAGAGGCTTTGAAATTATAGCCAATGCTCCAGTTCGGGAATTTAGAATTCAACTTTTCGATGGTTTTCATGGCTTCTTGGCTTTTATTATTTTCTGCCAAAGCAGTGGCTTTGTTTACATAAAACCATTTATTGTCTGGATTTATCAGTAAAGCTTCGTCAAAAAAGACTAAGGCTTCATCATATTTCAGTGCTTTGGCTTGCAGCTTGCCAATGAAATTTTTTATGTCGGCATTTTTTGGAAATTTTTTATCCATCTCGATTGCGAGCTCTAAGGCTTTGGCGTCATCATTATTTCGGATGGCCTGCGCTACTTTTTTATTTAGGTCTTGAATTTCTTGGGGAAAGGTTTTGATTCTCGCAGAGAGTTCTGAATTTTCCGCTTTTATTTCTTGAAGATAAGCATTATCAAAATCAGAAACGACATATTTTTTTTCTTGACCATACGATTGCATAATCAACAAAAAAAATAGGAGTGTATATATTTTTCTAATCTTCATAGTTTATAATTTTTACCAACCTGGCTTCAAGTTTTCAAGCTCTGATTTTTCCAGTGGAAGAAACACATAGGTTGCCTTATAAAAATCTGTAAAATATTTATTATTTAGCTTGCCTTTACCTTCGATGGTTTCGGTAACAATTACCAGCTTCCCATTTTCTACATAACCATAGCTGTAAACGGCCACATCTCTAGGAACTGTGATGCGTTCGATGACAATTTTATTTCCTTCTAAATGATAATATCCTTCCAAATGTGTCTTGAATCCACCTTTGTTTGTAGAAGCAATATGTTTCTTAATGCTTTCAAGATATTCTTGGTTTGTATTTATCGACTTATCCAAGTCAACCGTAAGATTTGCTTGTCCTGTATTATAAAATTTATAGAAAATATGTTCGTCAGCTTTTCGCTCTCCAGTGTCTTTATTCCAAACAGATTCTAAAACGTAAACCCCATCAGTCCGTAGGGGCGTATTTGGGGAAAGAAGAAAGTTTTCTTCAAACAAACGGTAGTCTTGTTTGGTATACATGCTTTTTGAACAAGAGAAAAATGCGACTGCCAGTAACATGATTCCTATTTTTTTTTTCATCAAAATCCTGTGTTTATATTTGGTCCTGTCTGTACTTCCCAATAATTTGGCCTTTCGGATGGAATTAGATGAAAGTTAATAAATCGGTGGATCAAGTCTTGCGAATACATATGGCTTTGTCCAAGACCATTGATTCCGAAACTACCTTGCGGCGTTCTGGCATGAAAAGAAGTCCTTCCTTGGTTTAAATCAAAAGAATGGGCATTCGGATTCCAAGCGACTCCGCCTCTTTTTGCATTTAAAAATTCCTGACCCACTTCTGAAGCCGAGGTCGGAGTATAATTGAATGCTTTATCAGAGAATTTTTCAAATCCGCTGCTTCCAATATGTCGTTGCTCAAATTCTTTAAGGCTACGATCTGCAGCTTCAGAATCCAGAACATTCTCAGAATCGGTATCTGCCGTAAAAACGTCGCTAGCTACTATCATTTGGTAGCTGCTTCTGTTGTTTCCGACAATGACTTTTCCGCCTCCTGTCCACCAACGATCATGTCCGTCTGCAATGCCTATTTTTTTGAAGCCTCCAAAATCATTATAAAATTGGAATCCAAAATCACTGGCTCTTAATTGCAAAAAACCGACTTGTTGGTTTCTGTTATTATTGTTTAATATCAAGCTGGTTCCGAGTGTCGCCGAATATCTATAGGTATCTTCCATTCCCGTTCCGCTCTCCATATGCAAAGGATACACAGACATTGGGTTTGCATGTCCACCACCAGCCGTAATCTTACCTGTCAAGACAGTGTCAAAATTCATGGCATTGCTGTCGGAGCGCGTACCAATACCTCCATTATAGGCATTGATAGCAATATTGATACCTGGTTCAACCGGGCCAAATCTTCGACTAACGCCAACGCCGGCTGTACCGCTGAAATAAGATTTTGGACCTCCGCCGAAATGCCAACTCAACCCTATAAAAAATTTAGTATTAAGTTCGTCCATAAAACTTTATTTTAGAATTTCAATGGCCAGTTTCTGGCAAATTGTGAACCGTTCATGTTTATTTCTTTAGCTGAAATTACGATCTCAATTTTCATAGACATCGTATTATAGGCAATGAAAAGTTCATCATATCGGATGCAATAGGCTTCTTTGAATTGGAGCTCGCGCATTTTTGAAATAGCATCTCGCCTGTAAAAGGTCAATTTTCCATTTTTGGTCTGCGAATTACTAACCATCCAATCAAACAGCATTGTGCTTTTTGTAGATTCTACAACAATTCGGATCTTTCCACCGGCCGGATCGGCAGATGGCTTACCGCTTTTATCAGTATCTTGACCAAGAGTGCATTGAAATTCTAAGACATTCAACACCTCTCCGTCAATTTCAAGCTTTGCTAAAAATGACATAAGTAGATAGATTTAAATAATTAAAAAAACTGCAAATAGTAAGATATAATGATAAAGGGAATGCAGTATTACAAACCCTTCATCATTAAAAACTTTAAAGTAATTCTAATTGAATTAAACCCATTCATTAATGTGCTCACCGCCGCCCATTGAAATTTCTTTTGCAGAAATTGTGAAAGTCTCGGTCAATGGATTACCATCTTGAGCATCGAAAGATTCTCTGTATTTTACCAGATATCCTTCCTTGAAGTTCATTTCTTTAAGTTTAGCGTCAGTATCACGCTTTACATACTGGATTGATCCGTCTTTTCTTTCGAAGTTATTGGTCATCCATTCAAAAAAGAATGAATCTCCAGTTGATTCGACAGTTAAATTGATTGTTCCCCCTCTGGTAACAGATGATGGGCGACCACTAGCATCTACTTCTTGATGCAAATCATACGAAGCGTTCAAAATGTTTAATTCCTTTCCGCCAACTTTTAGTTTTGATTTGAATGACATAATAAAAAAATTTAAAGATTAAAATTTATTAATTGTGATAGAAGTTGGGGGGATTTTCTATTCTATTTTACTTTTATATTTTGGTATTCTAAGATAGCATTTTTTTGATACAAATACAATTAATTCGACGTTAAATTATCAAAAATTAATCTGCAATACCTTGTATATTAATATTATAAAATTGTTATTTTGAAATTTGCTATATTATTTTGATTCTGCATATTCAGTATCCCAATCGTTTCCGTCATCGCCTTTTTGGCCGTCCATTTTAATAAGGAAATTTTTAGCCGGGAAATACGGTTTCAATCGGATATCCAAAAAGATTCTGTCTTTTTGATTTGGGTCTTGCTCAAACCTTTTGATTTCAAAATCTTCAATCAGCTTATCTGGTCCTGCAACGTTGTCTAAGAATTTTACAATCTGATTCAAGATTTCTTTTCTGGTTTTTGCATTGAAGTTTTCAAAAGCTCTACGGTTTAAGAAATCCATCAAAACTTTCGTCACATAGTCAAAAACACGCACTACAGAATACGTCTGAAGTCCAAGGTTGTCTCCGTTGAAAAGCGTCTTTCCAGAAAAAGCCATTACTTTTCCGTATTCGTTTACCATCGGAATCAATCCTAGATTTTCTAAATTGGCAATTTCGCTTTTCTTCAAGTCAAACTTAACACCGTCAACTTCGTTGATTCCTCCGTATTTTTTACCCGCCGTTACTTGCGACATCAAAGTATTATAAACTTTTCCTGCCAAAGCCGTGGAAGGTGGAATGTATAAGTGATCGGCTTCTTCAATCTCATCATGTTTGCCACGACCCACAAGCCAGTTGCACGCCATCATGACATTGGAACGGTAGGTATCACCTCCTGTTAAGTTTGCCGATTCGAACATTTCCATTACATCATCCGGTTCGTCTAAATGTTGGAAATCTGTAATCAACATTACTTTATTGTCATAGGCAATTTTGGCCCATTTTTCAATCACTTTGTTGGATCCCAAATAACCTGGAATAACCAAAAGCGAGTAATTCTGACGCAAGTCTAAACGGTCAAAGCCATTTACCAATTCTTCTTGGATGTTATCGATGAATCGCGAATTGTCTAGATCTTTTAACTGATCCAGCTCAGCGTTCATGATGGAAATATTTTTGACTTTGCTTTCTTCTGTATTTTTATAGAAAAGAGAGATTGTTCTGTAGTTTTCTTCTAATTCTTTGGATTCAGCAACAGCGATAGAAAGATTTTTCTTTAAGGCTTGTTCTGCAAGTTCTGATTTTTTAGTGCTTTCAGAAACCAAGTCTAATAAATTGTCTGTCGTTTTTAAAGAATCAGCCCAAAGTTTCAAGACTGTTTTCAAAGCTTGGCGCTCGGCTTTTTTGCTACTTTCGCTTAAGAAAATGTTTTTACGTGCCTTTCTTTCTGGATTTAAGTTTTGTACGCCTTCGATGGCGCCCTCCAGAAGGTCAAAGCCTCCGTACTGTATAAAAGATTCAACATTTTGCTCCAGAGTTCTCGTTGAACGTTCCTGACTCGCCAATGTATTATTCGTTGCTTTAGTGTTTTCTTGATTTGCCATGGCTTACTTATTTATCAGTTTGTTCGATTTCTTTTATTAATGCTTCGATTGTTTCAATGATTGATTGTCTAGCTTCAGGATCTTGAAGCGCCAGCTTTAGAACTTTGTTGGTCTTAAGCTGTTTGATCATTTTTTGATATTGCTCATTTTTAGTTTTTAAGTCTGCCAAAAACGGACTTTGTGCAATGAGCCCATTGATTGAAAAATCGCCAATATTTTTAAATCCTAATTCTTCGCGGGTAATTCTTCCCTCGTCATCTTCAAAAGCCACATTGATTTTTGGGTCAAAGTGTTCGAAAACTTCGTCCATATTTTTTAATCCTGTAACAATTTCTGGCCGTACAGGCGTATTAGGTGTTAATTTCTGAGCGATTAAAGTTTTATTTTGAGGGATTTCAAGGATACTTTCCTGACCTTCTTGTCTGACTTCGTTACCCCCAATTCCATAACTGTTTGAAAATGAATTCGCCATGCTGTCTAGTATTAAATGTTAATGTTAGTATAGAAAAAGAGCTTTAAAAAATAGTCTTATATCTGTAGTTCAAGTTGATTATAGTCACACAACCATCTTGGTCTTTTTGCAATTCGATTTTTTTAATATTGATATTCCTGTCTCTGATTGCTTCATCTAAATCTTTTAAAGAAATTGTCTTGCCATTGCGTAGCTTGACTAGCGGCAGGTCGTCTTCACAGAAATATCTTTTTACGTTTTCAAAAGAAAGCTTGTCTTCGCTGATGCCTAAAAGTATTGCTTTAAACTTTTCTTCATTGAGGCCCGCAAGTTCCGGACTGCGTTTTGGAGCATCGGGCAATTGCTTGAAATAATCGCCAACGATATCTGCTCTAGAATTGCTTCTTCTTTCTAATCTTTCAGAAACGACATCTTTTACTTCTTTTTTGGCAGGCAGTACTGTTATTTTTACCTGCTTTACATATTTTATGTCGCCATTAACGACTAACGAAACTATTTTTTCGCCTGGAATTCTATATACATAGGTAGGATTCTGGTCAATCGCATCAATTTTGATTCCGTCTCCAAATCTCCATTCCCACGATTTAGCATGCGAAGTAGAGTCTTTGAATTGCACTTTTTCTCCTTCATACACCACTTTTGGGGCATAAAATTTAGGCAATAGACTTTCATCAATCACATCATTTTTCGGAAGAATTGTGATTGTTTTTTCAATAGTACAGTTGTTATTGATTAAAAGCTTTACAGTGTACTTTCCAGGTTTGGAAAAGGAATGCGCGACTTTTGAGCGGTACGAGATTTTACTTCCGTCGCCAAAATACCACCTCCACTCATACGAGTTAGGCGTATTATCTGAAAAGGTAATGAGCTCCCCTGCTTTAAAGGTTGGAGCATCAATCTTAAACTCTTTAACAGTACAAATCGCTTTGTTGTTTATTTTGAAGGCCAGTAAGCCACAAGAAATGACAAAAATTATAATGAAGAACAATATAATTTTTCCATCAAAGTGGGTTTTTATTTGATTACTCTTATTCATTTTATAATATTGGTAAATTATAAACTGCTGGGGGCGATAAATAAGCGAAATTTGTCTTATTCCAAATTTATAAAAATTTCCTTTCGTTTTTCATGTTAAAATACTTTATCAAAAAAATTATTGTTAAAGTGACAATGAATTAACATATATTTAAACCGTCAATGCTTGATTTTACTACCTTCATAATTAATGATAATATTTTGTTAAATTCGCTTTATCCAAATGTTAATTGTGAGTTTTGTGGGTAAAAAGTATTAATTTAACATCATAGAAAAGGATTTTAAATCCTAAATGTATAAATTAGTTCCCAAAATTTTTAAGTTTAAATAATCAGCTTCCCCCTTCAAAAGCACATAAAGATTATTTAGCTATTTTAGTAAAGTTTCTGAACTAAACCGCCGTTAATTATGTTTAAAAAGATTGTTTTTTTAAGCCTTATGCCTATATGTTTTGTTTCTTGTCTGCCTAAAAAAGACTTTGCTATCACCGATGATTTTGTGGCTTCGCAAGCTGGAAGCACAAAAAAAGGAGCTGGCAACAAACATACTTACAATACTGTTTTGAGCGATGAGGACAAAAAATATTTCGCAAAAAAATTAGAAGTCAGCGAAACAGAAATATTAAATGAGAAACTATATAATTTTATAAAAAGCTGGGAAGGCACAAAATATGTTTATGGAGGAGAAACGCGAAACGGAATCGATTGCTCCGCTTTAATGCAGGAGCTTTATACGTATGTGTATAAAAAAGACCTTCCGAGAACCGCTTCAGAAATGAGCATGGACAATAGGATTGAATTGTTTAAGTCTAACGAAAAATTGCGCGAAGGAGATCTGGTTTTCTTCAGAATTACTGAAGAAAAAATAATCTCTCATGTTGGAATTTATCTTAAAAACAACAAGTTTTTTGCGGCAAATCAAGTTGGAGGAGTTGAAATCTCAAGCTTAAAAAAAGCTTTTTGGAAAAAAAATTTCGTAGCCGCCGGCAGATTTAAACAATAATTTGGGTATGATAAAAAATCGCTTTTTTGTTGAAAATTACAGAAACTTGACGCCTTTTGACTTAAGGGTCGAGCTGTTATTTGATACGCTTTTAAAAAACAGGACTGACGACCTAGATGTGGTTCTTAAGCCGAATGGCGTTTTTTACAGGAAATTCAGCAAGGATACGATGAACATTACTACTGATGTAAATGATTCAGACATCTTGAACATCGATATCAGTCGTGATGGATTCTATGATATCTTGCCTGAAAGCATCACGCACAATTACAGAAATCGTGATCAAAGAAATGATGCTTCGCAAGAATTTAAAATCCGTAAAAAGGAAGAAAAAGAAGCCCGCCATTTCTATAATCCTTTAGAAAATGAGCTATTCCGATTCCGACACCAGATTGAACGATACGAGTCCGATTTCTTTTCAAAACTAAGCACGAACGGAATTGCCGATATCATCAGGATGATTCTTGGCGTAGAAAAAAACATTCCCGATCTCTTGACCGTAAAGATGTTTTACGCTTTGATGAAGCTCAAAGGAAATTCTGGACAGAATATTTCTGACATTACTGCAATTCTTGAAAAAATATTGGGCGAAAAGATTTCGTATACATCTAAAAACATCCAACTGGAAAACGGCCATGATGTCGTAGAAGATTCGGGAGAGATGATTATGGGAATTACGACAACCTTGCAGAGCAATCAGGAAATTTTTCTAAAGAAATATAATTTCACTATCGGACCTTTGACGAATCCCGACAACCTTCCTAATTATTTCAACGATCAAGTTCTAGAAAATTTTTTAACCACGTTCTTTAACCTTTTTCTTCCGTTTCAAGTACAATATTCTTTTGAAATCCAATTAAATTCAGAAGACGAGCTATTTGCAATGGATGACACAATTTATAAATCAAGACTAGGAATATCAACAGTAATATGAGAAAATATCTAAATCAAATTGGCGGGGGCGAAACGCTTGTCTATATCTTTTTAGCCATTGCAATAGCGATGATTATCAGCATGTTTATTGGCATGAAAACGCCAAAATTCAGACAAGAGAAAAAAAGCTTCTTCATCTATATTATTTGCCAAGGATTAATGTTGCTGATTTTCGGCGCGATTTTATTCAATTTAAAAGACACGACAGTTAATATCCGATTCATTTCATTTCAAGTATACCTGCTGATTGCCGGAGCCGTACATTTAACTTTTTTCTATTTGTATTTCAAGCAATTTGAAGCCAAAGAACTCTATAAAGAAATCTTCATTGCCATTGTTTCCGGGATTTTCTTGGAAGCCTTTGTAATCATGCTTATAGGACATTTCCAAGAGTTAGTTTACATGTACTATTATCTTGGGACGATGTTGTTCTTTTTAGTTCCAACATTTTGTTTTACGCTTTTCAAAACCGCTATTTCGATTCCGGCAAAGCTTCACAAAAGATGGTTTTATCCTGTAAATACGAAATATCCTGCGCCGCAAATTTCTGAAATGCGAAATATAATTATCGTAAATTTAGTATTCACGAAAAAAGCAAATGATTCAACAATCATAAATTTCAAAGTAAAAGCACCACGCGCTTTCGACTTTGGAAAACTTTTTTATTATTTTATAAACGATTACAACGAGAAAAATCCTAACAGCCAAGTCCGTTATCTGGACGACAAAAACCAGCCGTATGGATGGTATTTCTACACCAAGCCAAAATGGTTCAGCTCATCCGATTACATCGATCCTGATTTAGCAATAGACACCAATAACATCAAAGACGGAGCAACGATAATTTGTCAACGAATATAATTTTTTAATTATGGCTGAAAATATAAAACACTTTCCAGTAAACTGGATTGATGGAATGAAAATAAACAAAAATCACTTCATCACCTTGCAGGACAATATTGAAGATTTGGTCCGCGATGCGCGAAATTTAGGCGTAAACGAACTGAATTATGGCTTGATGTCTACCAACCTGACACGGCCTTTCCAATATTCAATTTCTATAGATGCGCATAATGAACTGAGCGTAAGCATCAAGCTTATCAAAGCAGTGACACCTGGCGGCGGAAGGATTGAAATCACCGATTATACAGGCGAGTTCAATGAGAAAATCGAATTGAAAGATTTTGACCTAAAAGAAAACAATTACTTTCTTTTGCTGAATGTTGATCCGTTTCAAAGAATTCCTACCGGCGAGCAGAACATGGAAGAAGTACCGCCACGATTTCCGAATGCGATGTCGCGCTATTTCCTGACAAGTGTTATCGAAAGCGAAGTAAACCAAAATAATATTGGCGCTTTGCAATTTCCTCTGGCGAAATTCAAGACTTCGGCCAACAGTTATGAAATCTTGACGGATTATATTCCGCCTAGCTTGACAGTCAACAGCCATCCAACATTGATTACCTTGTTTGAGAATTACGAATCGTTCTTCAAACAGATGGAGTTCAATGCCGTTCAGATTTCTCAAAAAATCAGATTCAGGAACAGTACCGAAGACGAAAACTTAATCGCGAACATGGTTTTTGAAGCGTGCGAAAAAATCCTGAGCTACGTAGCGCAGAATATCACCAGAAGCAAATGGGAAAACTTCTCCATGAAACCGATGGAAGTCCTAGAAAACACAGTAAGCCTGGCACGAATCATCAAGAACAGCTTTGACTCTTTTTCTGGAGATGGAAAAGAAATGCTTTTCAACTATTTTTCAGAATGGACAGAAATTTCCAGCGGGGATTATGAAAGGCTTTTTTCAGAAACTATCAATACCAAATACAAAGCGTATGATATTGAGCCAACCGTACACCAAGTGAATAATTTTATTTCAAAAATAGATTACCTGTTCAATATCTTAAACCAGCTAGACTATATCGGCAAAAAACGCGATGCCGGAATTTTTGTCAATGAAAACATTGTGAGAAACGAAAGAGTTAGCTTTTTCGGCAACGACGACAAAGACAACAATCCGCCAAACTCAGCGCCAACTTTTTTAGCAGAATAAACCAACCCAAAAATCTACACCAACAATGGATATCTTAAATAGAAAAGAACGAACTTCCGCATTCCTACTGTTCCTGCTGATGTTTATCATCACGACCGGAGTATTGTTTTTTGCGATATTTTTCAACTACAAATTGCCTCTAAAAGAAAATGAGGTCTTAAAAAGCGAAAACGACCGAATCCTGACCGAGTTTAACTTCCAAAAACAATTTTCCGACAAGATCGAGCATATCGGCGTGTTGATTGATTCGCTCGACAAAGCTCCTGAAAGCTTTCAGTTTATCGAGCAGAACATCAGCTTTGAGCTGGTAGATCTAAAGGAAAAAATTCCTGCTGATTCTGACCAAAGCTTGAAGCTATACGACAATGTAATCATAACCATCAATGATTTGGTAAAAACCAAAAAGCTTCTGTTGCAAGTCAACGATTCTAAAAAAGAAATCGATTTGCTGAACAAACAATTGAAAGAATACGAAGAAGAAAACAAGGAATTACTCCGTGATCTGCGATTGACACAACAATTGAGAAGAACTAACTAAATTCGAGAATTATGATCACAGAAGACATCTTGCAGGCAATCCACATTGCAAAGCAATACGCTAAAGACAATTTCAATCAAAAATATTCTCCGGCACATTTGCTAAAGGCGCTTTTGAATCCTCAGTTCAACTTTATGAGAGAGCTTGATTCTAAAGGAATTGATGTTTTCTATCTTGACGAATGGGCTGATATCCGAATCAGTGAATACGCAAAAGCTTCAAAGCCAAACGATGATCCGGCTCCAGACAGCGGCATGAATGCCATTCTTGCCGAAGCAGAAGAAATTGCAAAAAAATCAGGCGATGAAATCAGTTTTGTGCCTATTCTAAAAGCATTGGTGACTCCAGGCGTTGGCTTTTCGCACGACCAGCTAAAATCCTTGCCGCTGACTCCGACAGATTTATCATCACTTTATGGTTCCGGAACCGCTAACACGCAGTCCAATTCTGAAAAAACAAAAATCAATCCAACAGGAAATTCGTCCACATTAGACAAATATTGTACGGACAAAATAAAACATTATAAGTCGAAAGAATCAATTCCGATGATCGGCCGCGATGAAGAATTGAAAACAATTACAGAAATCCTGAACCGAAAATTGAAGCCACACGTAATCGTAATCGGCGAATCTGGTGTCGGGAAATCAACGCTCATTGAAGGTTTCTGCGGAAAAATTGCCGATAAGACTATATTGGCCGCCTTTAACAACGCCAATGTTTTTGAAATCAACATCGGTCCTTTATTTGCTGGCGCTTCCTACAAAGGAGAAGTCGAAGACCGTCTTCAGAAGATTTTCAATGAAGTAAAAAACTACGAAAAGCCGATACTTTTCATCGATGACATTCACGAATTATTCGACTCCAATCAAGGAAATGGAATCGGAAGCATCATTAAATCAGAACTTTCCAAAGGCGACATTACGTTTATCGGAGCTACAACTACAGAAAAATTCAGAAAATCGTTAGGCAAGGATGATGCGCTTTCCAGAAGATTTGAAACGCTGGAAGTCCATGAACCGAATCAAGATCTGGCTTTGAGAATGATTAAGAACGTGATTTCCCATTATCAGACACATCACGATTTCAGCATCGACGAAGAAGGCTTGAAAGAATCCATTCGACTTTCAAAACGCTACCTAAAAGAAAAATCGCTCCCCGATTCGGCGCTAGACTTAATCGACAGGACGATGTCTTCTTTAAAAGTTGCCAAAGAAACCATCAAAAAAGAACTGCCAGAGCTAAAAAAACAACTTGAGGCAATTAACGATATCATTGAAGAATTAGAGAGAGAAGAAAAGATTCTGTGGCTCCATTCCGATATCCAAAATAAGACCGGAAAGCTTTTCAGCGACAGCGAAGAAAACTTTTCATCCGTTGCAAACGAACAAAAAATCGCGCACCTAGAAGGGCTTTTGGCCAATATGGAACGATTGAATGACGAAGAAAATATTGTTTCTTCTTCTCACCTGTCGCACGTCGTATCAGGCATTACAGGAATTCCAGCAGGAAAAGTAAAATCCGATGAACGCGAACGCCTGCTTGACATAGAAAACACCTTAAAAAAGAGAGTTATCGGCCAAGATCATGCCGTAAAAGTAGTTTCAGATGCCATATTAGAATCCCGTTCAGGATTGACCAAGCCTGGGCAACCAATCGGCTCTTTTTTCTTTCTGGGACCAACAGGAACAGGAAAAACAGAATTGGCAAAATCGCTGGCTGATTTCCTTTTCGGAGATGAAAATGCGATCATTCGTTTGGACATGTCAGAGTTCAAAGAAGAACATTCTGCTGCACTTTTATATGGTGCGCCTCCTGGCTATGTAGGCTATGAAGAAGGCGGACTTTTAGTTAATAAAATCAGACAAAAGCCATATTCCATTGTACTTTTTGACGAAATTGAAAAAGCACATAAGTCTGTTTTTGACGTCTTTCTTCAAATTTTGGATGAGGGAAAATTGCACGACAGATTGGGCAAAGAAGGTGATTTTTCGAATTCGGTGATTCTTTTCACGTCAAATATCGGTTCTGATTTTATCGTCAAATCATTTGAAAAAGAGATTATTCCAAAATCAAATGATCTGATTCAATTGATGACTGGCTATTTCAGGCCTGAATTTTTAGGACGTCTTACCGAAATCATTCCGTTTGCACCAATCAGCAGAAAAAGCGTTTCGAGGATTTTTGACATTCACTTAAAGAAAGAATTGTTGCAATTGCTAGAAAAATTGGACATCACGCTGCATATCGACGAAAAAGACAAAGAACAGATTGCCTTGATGGGCTTCACGCCAGAATACGGCGCACGACCAATCAAAGGAACAATCCGAAATCAGCTGAAAAGACCGCTTTCACGCATGATTATTTCCAACGAAATCAAAAAAGGCGATACGCTCAAAGTCACATTGAATGAAGAAGGAGAAATTAAATTTACGATAGAAAATGAAAGACCTATTCTACAAGATTCCAATTGATTTCAAGCGATTATCAAGTGGCGAAGATTTGAGAAAAGTCACTATCGAAGAATCTCTGGCGCAATATATTTCCCTGATCATCACAACGATTTTCGGAGAATACAAATACGATGACGAGTTTGGAACTGTTATCTGGGAAACCGATTTCAATCTTTTGGCGAATGCCAATCAGCTAAAAGACATGATCAAAGAATCTGTTCATGAAAAAGTAAAAAAATACGAAAAGCGCCTTATTGTTACCGACGTAACTTTAGGCGTAAGCGAAGACACCGTAAGCTATGAAGCCAATATCCGCGTAAAAAAACGCTTGGACATTGTAGTTTATGGCGTAATCAAAAAAACAAACCAGCCGTACTATTATAAAAGCTCCTATTTTTTAGCGCCGTTTTCATTTAAATAAAAAGCATCGATGAACCAATTATCAAAAGACCAAATTAAGGACCGATTACTCAAGCGCGCCGCCAAACAATGGGGCTATTCCGATGTGGAGCTGGAAAACGTCTTTGACCCGATCGTTAACCTGCTTTTTGATGTCTGCGCCAAAGAATTGGAGAAAATTTCCAATGAAGTTTTTTCTAGCCGAAGAAGAATTACCGAGCGTTTGGTAGACATCTTGACTCCGACAGCTTCGGCAAAAGCCACTCCAGCACGCGCCATTGTAAGAGCTTATCCTGTAGAAAATGAAGTGACTTTGAACGATTACCATCAGTTTTATTTCCAAAAAAAGGAAGCAAATCCTTATAATCCTACCGAAAATATAATCAAGAATTATTTTTTCGGGCCTACAAAACCTGTAAAATTAAACCGCAATAAGCTCAATTATGTCATACTTCCAAACGGCGTACAACAGGTCGTAAAGGAGCAATTCAGGGAAACCGTAAGCAGTAATAATTATATAAAGCCTGCTCCTCACGGAACCATCTGGCTTGGACTGAAACATCAAGGCGACGGTATAATCAAAGATCTGATGTTTTATTTTTACCTGAAAAACATTCATGACCGCAATACTTTTTTCCACTTCCTGCCAAGAGCAAAATGGTATTTGGGCGACCATCAGCTAATGACGGTCCAAGGATACAATAATGACGAAAAGTATGACAACAATTATGGTGAATTGATTCAAGAAGAATTTTATCATATTGAAAGGACTCAAGAACACACAAATGATTATTACAGAAAGAATTTCATCACGATAAAAGACATCATCAATATCGGCGACAGTCATTACTCCATACCACCGGAACTCAGCAGTTTTATCCCTGCAGAAGATTTGAAAGTTATGGCCGATGAAAAGCTGATCTGGATTCGTGTCGAGTTTCCTAACGTAATCGGAAAAGACATACTTTCTGAAGTTTTTTGTGCCAATAACTGCTTTCCGGTCATCAATAAAAAACTAAATGAAGTTCAAGGAAACATAAAAAGCCTGCTGAACATTTATCCTTTACATCTGAATGAGGAGTTTTTTCTAGAACTTTTTTCAGTGGCAGACGACAAGAACAAGGAATTCGATGTAATCAAAAATGATGATGAAAAAGGCGACAATGATTATGCGTATCTCAGATTTGGTGGAATAGCTCGTTTTGACGAAAGAAACGCGACTGAAGAAATCAACTATTTAATTGATTTGATTCGCGATGAAGCGGCAGCTTTTTCTAGGCTTGGCCACGATTTTACGGATAATAACCTGAAAGAAATCAACCAAATCATTTCGCGTTTTAGGAATAAGATGTCGCAGGTTGGTATGCAGAATATCAACAATCCTTACTTAATCCTGAATACAGCGAGCAATACCAATAAAGGCACCTTATTTGCCAAATATTGGACGACAAACGGAGAAAGTGCTAATAAAATCAATACATTTTCAAGATTGGTTTCACATAAAGGTTCTGATTTTGAAAGAGACAACATTATGTTCTTATCCACTACCCAAGGCGGAAAAGACGAACTTTCGAATTCGGAGAAAATCTATGCGTATCGAGAAAATTTAGTCTCCAATCAAAGAGTCGTAACACGTCAAGACATCATCATTCTTTGCAAGAATCATTTTGGCGATGCCATTACTAGAGTCGATGTAAAAAACGGCATACAGACCAGCTTAGACAGCAACGTAGGCTACACGCCTACCATCGACATATATCTTGAACGAAAAGACAAGGAATATTATAATGAAGAAGAATGGTATTTCTTGAGCGAAGATTTAAAGTTGATGATTGAAAACCGAGCAATAAACATAGTTCCTTTCAGGATTATCTATTCTTAGACCAAGAATTTCGTGAAATTTATTTCATCTTATCGTTTTTTTGTTATTTTTATAAAAAACTAAATTATAACCTTATGAAAAAACTAATTTTTACGGTAGCGATAGGCAGTATGTTGCTCGCTACATCCTGCAAAAAAGAAGAAACTGTTACAACCACAGATGGTAATGGCAATACAACCGTAACAACAACGACAACCAAAAGCAATCTGGATCTTGAATTGAGCGAAAAAGCAAAAGCGAATCTGGATGAAGCCGAAAAGAAATTAGCCGAAGCAAAAGCAAAAGGCGATAAAGAAGCCGAAAGAATAGCTCAAGCGGCTGTAGACAAAGCGAAAAGTGCTTGGGAAGCTACAAAAGACGGCATAAAAGAAACTTCTGAAGATATTAAAGAAGGAGCAAAAAAAGCCAAAGAAGATATGAAGGAAGGCTATAACAATACTTTAGAGAAAGCTAAAGTCGAATAAAAAAGAACAACAAAACAAAAAGCCCATTCTTTCGAATGGGCTTTTTAATATCAAAAAATCTTGTTCTTATGCTTCAAATGGAACAACAGAAACGAAAGATTTGTTATCTGATTTCTTTTGGAACTTAACAACTCCATCAACTTTTGCATGTAAAGTATGATCTTTACCCATGTAAACGTTTTCTCCTGGATTGTGTTTAGAACCTCTTTGTCTAACGATGATGTTCCCAGCGATTGCAGCTTGACCACCATAAATCTTAACACCTAAACGTTTCGATTCTGATTCTCTACCATTCTTGGAACTACCGACACCTTTCTTATGAGCCATGACGTATTAGTTTTAAATGTTAATTATTCTTGAGTTTCTTCTTTTTTAGCCTTAGCAACTTTTTTCTTTGGAGCTTCTACTGTTTCTTCAGTTGCAGGAGCAGCTTCTTTTTTAGCAGCAGCTTTTTTTGCACCTGGAGCAGTAATTCCAGAGATTTGGATTTGAGTCAAATACTGACGGTGTCCGTTTCTCTTTTTGTAACCTTTTCTTCTTTTCTTTTTGAAAACGATTACTTTATCTCCTTTTAAGTGTTGTAACACTTTGGCTTCTACAGAAGCACCTTCTACAGCCGGGGCGCCTAAAGTGATTGTTCCGTTATCATCCAACAAAAGAACTTTTGCAAAAGAAATTGCATCTCCTTCTTTGTCAGCCAAACGGTGAACATAAACCTTTAAGTCTTTGCTTACTTTAAATTGTTGCCCTGCTATCTCTACGATTGCGTACATAACAATGATGTTTAGTTAATTTTTAAGGATGCAAATATACAATTAAATATTAATCCTGCAATTCTCACGGAGAAAAAAATTTCAACCTCCAAAAAGACAGCCTTTTAGACTCAAAAGAAGCGCTTTTGAAGGATAATCCTGAAAAGTACGGATTTAGTCCCGTTAAAAAGTTATCTTTCCTTAAAAAAATCTTGAAAAAAAGTTACATTTGGCGTAACAAAACACACATTTGACATACAAATGTCAAAATCAATAACAAATTATTAATCGTTATGAAAAAATCATTAATGGCTTTGGGTTCAGTTCTCATGCTCGGAAGTGTCGCTTCAGCTCAAAAAGTAGCTTTTGAAGAATATACACTAGAAAATGGTCTTCATGTTATCTTGCATCAAGACAAATCAGCTCCAGTTGTAATTACGTCTGTAATGTATCACGTGGGTGCAAAAGATGAAAACCCTGAAAGAACTGGTTTTGCTCACTTTTTTGAACACCTTTTATTTGAAGGAACAAAAAATATCGGTCGTGGAGAATGGTTCAAAATCGTTTCAGGAAACGGTGGTACCAATAACGCAAATACTTCTGACGACAGAACGTACTACTATGAAATTTTCCCTTCAAACAGCCTTGAATTAGGTTTATGGATGGAATCTGAAAGATTAATGCACCCTGTAATCAACCAGATTGGTGTTGACACTCAGAATGAAGTTGTTAAGGAAGAAAAAAGACTTCGTGTTGACAATCAGCCATACGGAAATCTTTTTACAGCTGTAAAACAAAACATGTTCAAGAAACACCCTTACCGTTGGGCTCCAATCGGTTCTATGGAACACCTTGATGCAGCTACTTTAGAAGAATTCCAAGCTTTCAACAAAAAATTCTACGTTCCTAACAACGCAGTTCTTGTTGTGGCAGGTGATATTGATTATGCTCAAACAATTAAATGGGTAAAACAATATTTCGGTTCAATTCCAAAAGGAAAAACTGATCTTACAAAACAAACTTTTACGGAAGACCCGATCACTCAACCTATCAAGGCAACATACGAAGACCCGAACATTCAGCTTCCGATGTTGGTAACTGCTTACAGAACGCCATCAATGAAAACTCGTGATGCGAAAGTTTTGGATATGATTTCTTCTATCTTGAGCGATGGAAAAAGTTCTAGATTGTACAAAAAAATCGTTGACCAAAAGAAAATGGCTCTAGAAATTGGCGCATTCAACTACAGCCAAGAAGACTACGGCGTTTACTTCATCTACGGTCTGCCTATGGGAGATGCTACGCTTGAAAGCCTTACTAAAGAAATTGATGAAGAAGTCACAAAACTTCAGACTGAATTGATTTCTGAGAAAGATTTCCAAAAATTGCAAAACAAATTTGAGAATCAATATGTAAATAGCAACTCTTCTGTTGAAGGAATTGCCGAAAATCTAGCTACATACTATTTGCTTTATGGCGACATCAACTTGATCAACACAGAGAACGAAATCTACCGTTCTATCACTCGTGAAGAAATCAGAGACGTTGCAAAAAAATACTTGAACCCAAACCAAAGATTGATTTTGGATTACGTACCAGCAAAAGACAAAGCTCAAAACTAAGATATACATCATGAAAAAAACAATATTCATTTTATCAAGCTTGTTTTTAACAGTAATTATGCAAGCACAAGACAGACCACAGCCAAAACCAGGTCCAGCTCCAGTTATCAATATCGGGAAGCCTGAGACTTTTGAATTGAAAAACGGATTGAAAGTAATGGTTGTCGAAAACAACAAGCTTCCAAGAGTTTCTTATAACCTGACATTAGACAATGCCCCTTATGCAGAAGGCGACAAAAAAGGAGTTGCTGACATTACAAGCGCATTGATCGGAAGCGGTACTAAAAAAATGTCTAAAGACGTTTTCAACGAAGAAGTTGACTTTTTAGGAGCGAACATCGGATTCAGCTCTAACGGAGCTTATGCTTCTGGGCTTTCTAAATATTCTGACAGAATCCTTGAATTGATGGCCGACGGAGCCCTAAACTCTGTTTTCACTCAAGAAGAATTCGACAAAGAAAAAGCAAAACTTATTGAAGGTCTTAAAACGCAAGAGAAAAGCGTTCAAGCTGTAGCTTCAAGAGTTGAGGACGTTTTGGTATACGGAAAAAACCATCCAAACGGAGAATACCTTACAGAAGAAGGAATCAACAAAGTAACTTTAAATGATGCCATCTTAAACTACAATACCTATTACGTGCCTGCAAATGCATACCTAGTTGTTATTGGAGATGTAAAATTCAAAGACGTTAAGAAAGCAGTTGAAAAATATTTCGGTTCATGGAAAAAAGCAAGCGCTCCTGCAGTGACTTACTCAGATCCAAAAGACGTTCAATACACTCAAATCAACTTTGTAGACATGCCTAATGCAGTTCAATCAGAAATTGCTTTGGTAAATGTTTCTAACCTTAAAATGACTGATAAAGATTATTTCGCAGTTCTTTTGGCAAACCAAGTTATCGGAGGAGATTTCAACAGCTACCTTAACATGAACTTGAGAGAGGCTCACGGATGGACTTATGGTGCTCGCTCTAGCATTCGCGGTGACAAATATGTTGGAAAATTCAAATCGAATACTCAAGTTAGAAATGCTGTAACAGACAGTGCCGTAGTTGAATTCTTCAAAGAATTGAAAAGAATCAGAACGGAGAAAGTAGCTCCAGATATGTTGAAAAACGTAAAAGCGGGGTATGTTGGAAATTTTGTAATGCAGATCCAAAAACCTGGAACTGTAGCACGTTATGCTTTATTGACTAAAACACAAGGTCTTCCAGCTGATTTCTACGAAAACTACATCAAAAATATCAATGCAGTAACTGCTGATGATATCATGAGAGTAGCAAACAAATACTTCCTTGCCGACAACACAAGAGTTGTAATTACAGGAAAAGGAAGCGAAGTATTGCCAGGTCTTGAAAAATTAGGAATCCCGATGTTCTATTTTGACAAATTCGGAAACCCGATAGAAAAACCAGTTGCAAAAAAAGAAGTTCCTGCTGGAGTAACTGCTAAAACAGTTTTTGAAAACTACATCAAAGCTATCGGTGGTGATAAAAACGCAAAAGCAGTAAAAACTGTATTCTCTACTTTAACTGGAAATGTTCAAGGAATTGCAGTAACTATGACTAGAAAATCTTCTGCTAGCGGTAAAAAAGCTGATGAAGTTACAGGCATGGGACAAACATTGAGCAAAGAAGTTTTTGACGGAACAAAAGGATACGAGTCTGCTCAAGGTCAAAAACAAGACTACGATGCAGCTAAAATTGCTGATGCTAAATTCTACGCCGCTCCTTTCCCAGAATTGACTTTGGCTTCAAAACCAGGAATCACATTATCCGGAATCGAATCAATTGACGGAAAAGATGCTTATGCGATCAAAGACGGCAAAAAGACGCTTTTCTACGACGTAAAAACAGGATTGAAAATTGCAGAATCAAACGTTGAAGAAGCACAAGGACAGCAAATGACACAAGTAGTTACATTCTCTGACTACAAAGATGTAAAAGGCGTGAAAGTTCCTTTCAAAACAGTTTTGAACGTTGGTATCGAAATCGAATTAACAGCTTCTGATGTAAAAATCAACGAAGGTGTTTCTGAGACAGATTTCAAATAATCAAACTCGATCATAAAAAGTAAAGGCTGTCATTTCTGACAGCCTTTTTTTATTTAGCTATTTCCTAGCCGACAGATAAACACCGATTAAGACAATAAAAGCACCCAAAGCTTGAACCAAAGTCAGGCTCTCGCCATCTAAAATTCCCCAAACGCAAGCCACTACAGGCAGCATATACGTAACTGAAGAAGCAAAAATTGGCGATGAAATCTGTATTAGCTTAAAATAAATCACATTCGCAACACAGGTCCCAAAAATAGCCAAGACTCCGACAAAAAGCATTGATGTTCTTACGTTCGGAAGATGCGCCACTTCAAAGAAATTCGAACAACACAAAATAATAAAAGCCGGAATCAGCAGAACCGTAAAATTACCGACCGTAATACTTAACGGATTCAGATCTGAAAGATATTTTTTAATCAAGTTTACATTAATAGCATAACAGATTGCGCCACAGATTGCCAAAGTAGCAAACCAATAATTCTGTCCGGGATGATTGACTGCACCGTTTAAGATCAGCAAAGCGCTTCCAAGCAAACCAATTATCACGCCGAAAACTTGCCTCCTTTGAAAACTCAGTCCAAAAACCAAGGCACCTAAAACAAGAGTCCCCAATGGTGTCAACGAATTTAAGATAGCACTGATCGAACTGTCAATCTGGGTTTGAGCAATGGAAAAAAGATAAGCCGGAAAAAAAGTCCCCATCATGGCAGTCAAAGCGATATATTTCCATTGATGCTGTTTGATATTCTTTAAGCTTCTAAAGCCAACAGACAGCAAAAAAACAGCAGCAAAAATCATACGCAGCGACCCTAATTGAAAAGGTGTCAATCCAACCAAACCTCTTTTTATAAGGATAAAAGAACTTCCCCAAATCAAGGAAAGAAAAATCAAGAAAAACCATTTGGACTGGATTGCTTTCATAGCTATTATTTTGTTGCCCAAAATTCTGCTATTTTAATGAATTTCAGGTTTCTTTTTTTATTAATTTTGTAAACCTTTATAAGTCAAAGGAATTGTTAATTCAAATTTTAAACACAATACTATGAATTTCTCAAAATCATTATTAGTCCTTGCGCTATCTGGAATCATGTTCGTTAGTTGCAAGAACGAGCCAAAAGCAACAGAAGCTGGAGAGCCAACAGAAACTGCAAAAGATTCAACAGCTGAAAAAACAACTGCTGCCAATCTTCAGACAGCAAGCTTCCAAATTGATGGCATGTCTTGTGCTGTAGGATGCGCAAAAACAATCGAGAAAAAACTGGCCAGCCTTGACGGAGTGCAAGAGGCTAAAGTTGACTTCGAGAAAAAAACAGCAACCGTAGCTTATGACGCGGCAAAACAGACTCCAGAAACATTAGTAGAAACAGTAGAAGCTGCTGCTGGCGGTGAAACCTATAAAGTTTCAAACGTAAAATCGTCTGGAGATAAAGCAATGCTTTACAAAGAGAAAGAAAAGGAAAAAGAGAAAAAGAAAAAAGACGACAAAAAAGCTTCTTGCCACGATGAGAAATCAAAAGATGCAAAAGCTGGCGGATGCTGCTCAGGAAAAAAATCTTGCTCAGCTGATGAGAAAAAAGCAAAAAGCGCTTAAGTCTTAGCCCATATACAAATAAAAAGAGAACCAAATTGGTTCTCTTTTTTTATTGTTTCCATCGTAAGGTTTCCATTAAGACCTGCATGTCATTCTTGACATAACTCGAAGCAGGCATTATCGAATCAAAGTTGGGCTTTGCATAAAAATATACCGAACCCGTCACAAAATGCCTGGTACTGTCAGTAGCATAAAACAGCGCGTTAGTAGCCGCATTACCTCCTACCTTATAAAACATACCATACACTTTATTCTTTTCATTTATAAAAGGCTGCTCCATAATATCATCTGCCTTAATTGTATGCTTGTAAGTCAGAGTCTGGGCATCTCTTAAATGCGCTTCGATATCATTTTTTACCGGCTTGTACGTCAGATAAATGGTAGCTTTCATTTTAGGATAGCTGATCGTAAAATTACAAGTTCCCTTATCTGAAATAATAGCATCCTCGTTCATATCAAATGTAAAAGGGCAATTATTTTCAAAATGCACGTATTCAGCCATAGGATATTCCAGCCTCAACTGGCCAGCAGGCTTTGGAACCGTATCGTTTTGGCAACTAAATACCGAAACGACAATAAATCCAGAAATTAAAAGCGCTATACTTTTCCTAAACATTATTAGTATTGAAGATCTTCTTCTTGGGAGCTTGAATCAAAATTAGCAGATTTTACATCAACTGAGGATCCTTGTTTTCCAGCATCAATATCTTTCTTTGTGGTCAAGAAAGTAAATTCAGTTACCTGAATTTCTGTGGTGTATTTTGTAATGCCTTCTTCAGTCTGCCATTGACGGGATTTTATTCTTCCTTCAACGTATATCTTATCTCCTTTGGACAGATATTTTTCGCAGATTTCGGCGGCTTTGTTACGAACAACGAGATTATGCCATTCGGTAGAAGCAATCTTTTCATTAGTTTGCTTGTTTATGTAAATCTCATTTGTTGCAAGGGGAAATCTGCCGATGCAGTTACCGCCTTCAAAATAGTGCATTTTGACATCATCGCCTAAATGTCCTATCAAAATCACTTTATTTAACGTACCATTCATTTTTCGTGGGGAGTTAGTAGAAACCTTCAAATATAATAATTTCTATCAAATTTGGCTTATCAAAGCAAATCTTTTTCAATAAAATTGTGAATTACTATCGGAAATGGAAAAGAAATCATTGATTCATAAGATATTGCATTTTCAGCCACACCTTGAATTTTCACCCTTAAAAAACGTATATACAAATGCTGATGTGATAATTTATGCAGGATACTCTCATTATTTAACGGCTTTATTGACAAGATTTCAAATTTTGAGCCATATTCCTCAGAAATCAATTTTGAAATTTCATCAAAATCGATTTCAGATTCGGTTTCAATAAGAGGAAACTCATATAAATTATGCCATATCCCTTTTTCGGTTCTTTTTCGTAAAACATACTGCTCGTTATCGTCAGAAAAAACCAAATAATTAAAATAGCGATTTCTCACTTTGGTCTTTTTTAACTTAACCGGAAGCTGGTTTACTTTATGCTTCTGCAAAGCCAAGCAACCTGAATTCAAGACGCATATTTCGCAGTCTGGATTTTTCGGAACACATTGCAATGCACCAAATTCCATAATCGCTTGGTTAAATAGCGCCGGCTTGTCTTTTGGAATCAATGCAGCGGCCAATTCCGTAAATTCTTTTTTCGCGCCGCTGGAAGCGATATCTGTTTCAATATCAAAATATCTTGACAAGACCCTGAAAACATTACCATCAACTACAGGAACTACTTCATTATACGAAAAAGAAGCGATAGCCGCGGCCGTATACTCTCCTACTCCTTTTAACTGTAGCAAATCCTTATAGTTATCCGGAAAAATTCCGCCCAATTCAAAAGCCACATATTTTGCGGTATTATGAAGGTTTCTGGCTCTAGAATAGTAGCCTAATCCTTGCCAAAGTTTTAACACCTGCTCTTCATCAGCATTGGCCAAATCAAAAACAGTTGGAAATGAAGCGGTAAATGATAAAAAATAAGGCAAACCTTGTGCAACACGGGTCTGCTGGAGCATAATTTCCGACAGCCAAATATGATATGGATTGACCGTGTTTCGCCAAGGCAAATCACGCTTATTTTGTAAATACCATTGGATTAACGAGTTAGAAAAATTCATCAGATAAAATTGGTTAGCAAAAGTAAAAGTTTATGTTATTAAATTTTAATCGTTTATGGTTGAAATATTGTTTTTTTAATTCATATATTTGCAACCTCAAAATTTTACACAATAAATTTAAAATAAGAAAGAAAATGACGAAAGCAGATATCGTTGCGAAAATTTCAGAAAAATTAGGTCTTGAAAAAGGAGACGTTCAAGCAACAGTTGAGTCTTTTATGGACGAAGTAAAAAACTCTTTGGAAACTGGTGATAATGTTTACTTAAGAGGTTTTGGTAGTTTCATCATCAAAACAAGAGCTGAAAAAACAGGTAGAAATATCTCAAAAAACACTACAATTAAAATTCCTGCACACAATATTCCTGCATTCAAACCAGCAAAGGTTTTTGTTGAAGGAGTTAAAACGAATACTGAAGCAAAAGTAAACTAATTTATTAATCACTAAATTTTCAAAATATGCCAAGTGGTAAAAAGAGAAAAAGACATAAGGTAGCGACTCACAAACGTAAAAAGAGAGCGAGAGCTAACCGTCACAAGAAGAAAAAGTAGTCTGACTACTTTTTTCTTTTTTAAGAATATTTACAATAGTTCATTGAAATTTGAAAATAGACTGATTAAGAGAATAGAACAAAGACAAGGGCTAAGCTTCTTAACCCTTGGTTTTTTCTTCTCAAGACTATTTTCTCCGGGTACAATACCTGTTAAATAATTGTTTAATCCATCTGTAAATAAGATTTTAGATTTTGGATTTTAGATTTTAGGTTTTTAAATCTATACTCTTCTCTCTATATTCTATTTTCTGAAAAAACAGATAAAAATTTACAGTGTGAATAAAGAACTGATCATCCGATCTGGTTCGGAAGCCGTAGATTTTGCCTTATTAAAAGATGGAAAACTAGTTGAATTACACAAGGAAGAAGAAAAAAGCAACTTTCAGGTCGGCGATATTTTTATTGCCAAAATCAGAAAGCCCGTTGCGGGATTAAATGCTGCTTTTGTAAATGTAGGCTTCGAAAAAGATGCCTTTTTGCATTATCACGATTTAGGCCCAAATTTAGCTTCCCAATTGAAATTCATCAAACTTGTAAGCGCAGGTAAAATAAAAGATTTCTCCCTAAAAAGCTTTCCTTTTGAAAAAGAGATTGACAAAGATGGCGTTATCACTGATGTAATTAGTGCCAACCAGTCCATTTTAGTACAAGTCGTCAAAGAACCTATATCGACAAAAGGCCCAAGAATCAGCTCTGAGCTTTCTCTTGCCGGTCGATTTATTGTTCTCGTTCCTTTTTCTGATAGAGTTTCTATATCACAAAAAATAGAATCCAAAGAAGAAAAAGATCGTCTTAAACGCTTAGTACAATCAATCCGACCAAAAGGATTCGGTGTTATTGTGAGAACAGTAGCAGAAGGCAAAAAAGTAGCCGAACTAGACAAAGATTTGCAGAATCTGCTCAGCAGATGGACTGCAATGTGTAAAAAATTACCAACTGCTCATCATCCGTCAAAAATATTAGGAGAACTCAACAGAGCTTCTTCAATTTTAAGAGACGTATTTAATGATACCTTTACTGGTATTCATATTGATGATGAAGAGTTGTACAACGAAACGAAGGATTATCTGCAAGAAATTGCACCTTCAAAACAATCAATAGTGAAGTTTTATCAATCAAAAGACACGCCTATCTTCGAAAAATATAACATAGAGAGACAGATCAAGACTTCCTTCGGAAAAACAGTATCGATGAGCAAAGGAGCTTATTTGATAATTGAGCATACTGAAGCGTTGCACGTCATCGACGTCAATAGCGGAAACCGTTCAAACAAAGCTTCGAATCAAGAAGATACTGCCCTGGAAGTAAACCTCATCGCCGCTGCAGAAGTGGCAAGACAACTCCGCCTGAGAGATATGGGCGGCATCATCGTTGTCGATTTTATTGATATGTCCAATCCAGAAAACCGTAAAGTCCTTTACGATTTCTTGAGAGAAGAAATGAGCGATGATAAAGCCAAACACAAAATCTTGCCGCCTAGCAAATTTGGATTGATCCAGATTACGCGGCAAAGAGTACGACCTGAAGTAAATATCAAGACCAGAGAAGAAGATCCTAACAATGAAAATGGGGAAATTGAAGCTCCGATCCTGATTGTCGATAAGATTTCTTCAGATGTCGAACGACTATTGAAAGCCCATAAAAAAGTAGTGCTTAATGCACATCCTTTTGTGGCAGCATACCTTACTAAAGGTTTTCCATCATTACGTTCAAAATGGTTTTTTGAACATAAAAAGTGGGTGAAAATAATACCTCGTGACGCTTACACGTTTTTAGAATACCATTTCTATGACAAACATGGAAATGAAATTAGAGATTAAATAAAAAACCGCCTTTCGTGAGATTGGCGGTTTTTTTGTTTCTTTTAAGTAGATTATTCTTTTACAATCTCGATTCTTCTGCTGATTTCATTGCCTGCTTCATCTGTCACTGTAATATAATATTTTCCAGTTTTTGCTTCTACAGACATTTCGTGGAAAGTCTGCGTGGTTCCTAAAAACGTATCATTCAGATACCAGAATAGTTTTGCTCTTTCGTCGGAATGGGCCACTTTCAATACAAACGGTTGTATTTCTCCATTAAAGTTTTTGGTCAGATAGACCTTTCCGTTTTCTTTCGGATAAATAAAATCCATCGTATAGGACGATGCTCCTAAGCAATCTGCTCGAAACGGCGGCAATGAAACATAATCAATATGTTTGGTCTTGTAATACAGTTCCATTACGGGAGGCAAAACAAACCAAGGCTTAGTCACCATCTTGTCTACATCCTCGCAATTGCTATTCACCTGAAACTGTTGCGAAGCATCCAAATGTATCATTTTATGATACGGACAAACGGTAGTCTGCTTGCTTTTTAGCGGAATCCATTGTTTGATTTTTGGACAGTTTTCTCCACCTATATGGCCGCTCAATTGGCAGACTTCGGCTTCTTCCAAATCATCATACGGAGTTGCGAACCATTTTTTTCGTGGCAATAGATTAAATACGTCAAACAAAATAGGCGCCGCACTTCCAACACCTGTTAAAGAAGGCCTTCCTTCTCCAGAAGCATTTCCAACCCACACGCCTACGACATATCTCGAATTAGTGCCGATGGCCCAGCCGTCACGATTTCCGAAACTTGTACCTGTTTTCCAGGCGATTTCTAATGAAGAATCGTAGAACTTCCAAGCTTCGTCTCCTTCTGGTCTATTGACTTCTTTCATGGCATTATAGGTCAGCCAAATTGATCCTGCCCCTAAATTTTTCTTGTCATACGATTCTTTTCCGAAATCCATTTCCTTGTCTAACGTCCAATTCAATTCTGTAAATTCATTGGTACGGTATTTTGCAGAATGTGTCGTAAAATAATTCACTGTAGAAGTCAGTCCTGCGTAGGTTTTTGTCAAATCCCAAAGATTGCTTTCTGCGCCGCCGAGAATCAGCGAAAGTCCGTAATGGTTCGGGTGTTTGTTAATATCCCGCAATTTAAACTGCTGCAATTGGTCATAAAATCGATAAACGCCATGGTCTCTCAGCATTAAAACCGACGGAATATTCAGCGACCGCGACAAGGCTCGATGGGCTGGAACAGCTCCGTCATACGTCAAGTCGAAATTTTTTGGGCTATAACCCGCTATCTGCGTTGGAATATCCGGAACCAAGGTATTCGGCAATATTTCACCAGCATCGAGCATAGAAGCATATAAAAACGGCTTTAAGATGCTTCCCGTACTTCTTGGCGCCGTTATAATATCGACATCTTTTTGATGATCTTTATCCGTCGGCGAATTCCCAACATAGCTGATAATATTTCTTGTTTCTACATCTACAATAATAATCGCAAGATTGTAAATTTCAGACTGTCGGTATTGATTGTAGTATTGTCCTGCGATTTGATTTACCCTATTTTGCAACGCAAATTTGACTGTTGTCTTGATTCGTTGTCCTTCTTCCTTTTTGGCAACATTCTGTAGCAAATGCGGCGCAATTTGCGGCAAATCATAGGGTTTTTGTGGCAAGTCTTCTAATATAGAAAGTTCGTAAGTCGTCTTATCAATTACTTTTTCCTCATATAGTTTTTTGAGCAGCCCATTGCGCTTATTCAAAAGTCGTTGTTGATTTTTACCAGGATAAATCAAACTTGGAGCATTTGGAAGTACCGCCAAAGTTGCGGTTTCAGCCCAAGATAATTGGTGCGGCTGTACGCCAAAATAACGCCAAGAAGCCATTTCTAAACCTACGACATTACCACCATAAGGAGCATGCGCGGCATACAATTCAATGATTTTTTCTTTGGAATAGCGAAATTCCAAACGCGTCGCCAAAACCAATTCGATCAGTTTTTCAAAATAACTTCGCTTTTTTCCATCCCTGGAAAGTCGGATGACTTGTTGTGTCAGCGTACTTCCGCCACGCACCACTTTTCCTGCTTCGTGATTTTGCTTTACCGCTTTTATCATCGCGATAGGATTGAATCCGGGATGCTGGTAGAAATGTTCGTCTTCAAAATAGACAATACATTTTTTGAATTTTTCGGGTATGGAATCTTGAGCCGGAAACCGCCATTGTCCGTCACGAGCTATTTTAGCGCCTAAGAGTTCGCCTTCTTCGCTTTCGATAACCGTTGAATAAGGTTGCTCGAAAAGCGTTCTTGGCAGGCAGAAATAATAGGCAATTAAAAGCAATCCGAAAAAAATAGATTTCTTCGGATTGCGTTTTATTTTATCAATAATGCGTTTCAGAAACGCTTTTATTTTACTCTTCAATTCTTACTTCATTATATAATTTCCCTTCTAAAAATCATTTTATTGAGCGGAAATTTATTTCACGACATTGACCCATTGCCCTCTCGTTCTTGCATAATAAGAGTTGTCATACATGGCTTCGCATTGTACGCCTGGAAGATAATATTTCCCGAGATACGAGGCATTCAGAAGAATCTTGAACGTTTTGGTTTCATTCGATTTCAACGTAAAATAGAAATTCGTACGGTCATCGCGAATGTCTGTATAATCGACCTTGTTATCAGCAAAACTTCCATAATCTGTGAAACGCGTATTGACAATTTCCCAGCCTGACGGAATGATCTGCGTCAATGCAACATTCTCGACAGATTCGCCTTTGGTATTGGAAACCGTGACTTCAGCAACAAATTCAGTGCCCTGTGCCAAAGAAGCTACATTAATTGCATTCCCTTTTCTATCTCGGAAAACAATATCGGTAGCAAGACCTCTTTGTTCGGTTTGCTCCTGTCCGATAGGAAGAATACCGCTAGTGATCACTTTCACATAAAGCGTCGTGTTCTTGTTATTCTTAACCGTTACGGAATTTCCACTGCCTGAAACCTGCAATGTTCTGTCGGCAAATGTTTTTGCGGTCTTGATAGCTTGTGATTTGCCTTTGCTTGTGAAGCTTACGTCAATGCCTTTCGTTCCATTTTGCTGTGCGAATTTCGACATAGCATACAAGCAATAGGCCGTAGTCTGCGTTGACATCCATTGGTTTGATGACATTTGTTTTGCCAATTTGTTCGCCATCGTAAATGCTTCGCCTTTTCGTCCAAGTAACAATAATGTTTCTAATGCCATCGCGCGGTTTCTTTCGCTCGAGCCATAATAATAGTAATAACCGTATTGTGTTTCTTCGTCTATGCTGCTTTGGCTTAGCAATGTCATTCCAACATTTTTCTGTCCAGCCAATGCATAAGTAGCTGCCAGCCTTAATTTGGTTTCATTTGAAATTCCAGACGTTTCTCTCAATCGGTTCATCGAAGACAAATCTGGAGAACCTGCCAATGCCAAGGCATACAATCGATACGACTGTGGGAAATCATTGTGATACCCTTCGTTATAGCGCCATTGTTTGGCTGTTTTCGACTGATAGGCAATCCATTGTTTTTTTAGATTTGCCGGAAGTGCATAGCCTTTTCTTTCGGCTTCAATCAAAAAGTGTCCCACATAAGTCGTGCTCCAATCGTCTGGCGTTTGGTTTCCTTGCCAATACGCAAAGCCTCCATTTGCCAACTGAAATTGTGCTAATTTTTGAATTCCTGCTGTTATATTCTTTTGGATTTTGGCTTTACGTGTGGCATCAACATCGGCAATATCGGCCAAATACAATTGTGGAAAAACGCTAGACGTTGTCTGTTCCAGACATCCGTGCGGATATTGAATCAAATAATCCAGACGCTTGTTGAAATCCATAGATGGGAATGCGGAAACTTCAAGCTTAGCTGTATTTGTTCCTGCAACTCCAAAAGCATTCCAATTAATCGTACCTGAACTATTTGGTTCCAATACGAGTTCTTTATAATCTTGCGTTACCGGATTTGGGTTCAAGATATCCAATTCGACATCAAAACTTGCTTTTTCTTTTCCAGAAGTGGCAACAACAGTTACTTTTCCGATACCCGTCAGATCTCCTACTTCCAAATCAAAGTAGGCAATTTTTTCATCAGGCTGTGCAAAAGACATCGCTTGTTTTGAAGCTCCGATTACACGGAAACCGTTGTTTGTTTTTAGCTGTAGGGAAACATTTTTGACATGTTTTTCCATCGCAAACACAGTCACCGGCAAGGTTACTTTTTCTCCCGGAGAAACCTTTCTTGGCAATGACGCCAAAATCATCAAAGGATTTCTGACTGGGGTTGCTTTTTCAACGCTACCATAAGCGCTGGTTTTGGCATCACCTGCAACAATCATTGTCCTAACAGATCCGACATATTTTGGAAGGGTAATTTCATGCGCTTTTGTCTGTCCTTTTGCTAATGCGAATGGCCCGAGGTAAATCACGACTGGCTTAAATCGGTTGGCTTTTTTAGCTGCTCCACCGCCTAAATCTTCATCACCACCAATACTAAAAATCTGATTTACTTTACCACCGTAGGCTCCAATTACATCATCGTAAATATCCCACGTTTTTACGCCCAAGGCTTCGCGAGAATAGAAACTATTCCACGCATTCGGTGTCTTAAATCGCGTCAGATCTAACAAGCCTTCATCGACAATCGCAATCGTATAGGTCATGGCCTTGCCGTTTTTCTCGCTTACTTTTATTGTTGTTTTCTGTTCTGGCTTTAGAACATTCGGCATGGCTATCAGCGGTTCTAGAACCGTATTTTTATCGACTACTTCTATCGGAATAATTCCGTACAAACGAATTGGCGAATCATTTTTCGTTGAAGCATGCGGTTGCAATAACGTAATGTGAATGTATACGTTCGGAGCCATTTTAGCGGTAATCGGAATTTCTACCTGCGTTTCTCCTTTTTTGGTTTCAGCCCATAAAGTTTGTACTACCTGAGAGCCGTTTTCAAGAGAAATCAAGGCACGTCCTCCTTCGCTTGACGGAAAAGAAACGGTTGCTTTTTCGCCTACGTTGTATTTTTCCTTATTGGAAGAAAAGACAAGCATTTTTGCCTCAGCTCCAGTTGAATTTCTTGTTTTTCCAGACCAGATCGGCCAGTCTATCATTACGGTTTCTCCAGCAGAATGCCCGCCGTTCGGATCTGTTACCCTAACGAGATAACGTCCCCATTCTTCTTCGTCCGTCTTGAATTGAAAACGGGCTTTTCCTGAACCATCGGTATTTACTACTTGAGAATAAAAAGGCGTATTGGTTGTTGAGCTGCTGTAGTTTGACAAATCATCAGTAGCGTCCCACCACCAGCGCCATTCTACTTTATAGACTCTGACTTCTAAATTTCTGACCGATTTTGGCCTTCCGTTTTCATCTACCGTAACCACATCAAAAGCATTGCTTTTTCCGGTTTCCAGCATGCCATATTTGTTTGGTTCAGGAGCTTTTACTCCAACATACGTCTGGAACGGAGAATACGTCGCTGTAATTACATCGGTACTAAAATCACCTCCGTTTTCATAGACTTTTGTGATGAAAGCAGCTTTCAACATTCCCGGTGCTTGTGATTGCAATCTTGGCTGGATGCTTACGTTGGCTTTTCCTGTTTCATCAATTTTTCCAGAATAGATATTTACTTCTTCTGTAGAAAACTTACGGGAAGGATCATCAAAAACATACTTGCTGTAATTTTTGAATGTTGTTGGCTGTTGCGTAAATTTCGCCTGCATTTCTAATTTCAAGTCTTTTGCAACGGCGCCATGCAACCAAGCAACATCAACTCTCGCGTCATTTTTATGAAAGGCCGAGAGCATTTTTCCTTCAAAACCATTTTTGATTCTCAATCGGTTTGGTTTGATGGTTTCAATCTTTACAGATTTATAGAAACGAGCACCGCCAACAGAAATAACTGCTTCATAATTGCCTGTCGGTGCATTTGACTGCGTCTTGAAAGCAAATTTATAGTGGTTCTTATCCGAATATTTTTGGACTTTTTGATATACTACTTTTCCATTCGGATCAGACAATTTCAGCTTGATCGGATGGGTATTTGGCAATCGGCTAGAATTATCATTCAGAAGGAACGATAAATAGATCGTATCACCCGGACGCCAAACGCCTCGTTCTCCATAAATAAAACCTTTTAGTCCTTTTTGAAGTGCTTCACCATCGACATTAAAATTGCTGACGGACTGGGAATTTCCATCGTCTAGCTTGACATAGGTTGTATTTTTGTCTTTTTTGATAATGGCAAAAAAAGCTTTTTTATCGATACTGAAGTTGACAACGCCTTCACCATTCGTACTGTAAGAAGCTAATTTTTGCTTCTGGTAATTGTATAAGTCTACCGTTGCTCCTGAAACCGGCTCTGTCGTTACGATATTATTCACTGCAAAGAAATAGGAACCGTTTTCGCCTCGTTTTACGATGACACCCAAATCGGTAGCCAATATGTTTGTAGCTACTTTATTGTTGGAATAATAGGATTTATGACACGGATTTTCTCTTTCGTTCCAGTCATAATCATAGTCATAATAGTCATAATCATAAGAATCATACGTAGAAAAATCTTCTGGTTCTTGGTCTTCTTCTTCCGCTGGTTCTTCTTCCGTAGGAGTATCGCAAGTATATAGAGAATAGGCTTTTTTGATGGAAAACTCTACGCGATAAATAGCACCCTGCTCTGGCTTGATTAACGTAGACAAGTCCAAAGAATAGGTATTCCATTTTTTATAATTGGCTAGTTTGTTGGTCGTTAATTCCAATGTTTTTTTAGCGACTGGAAGAGCTACTTTTCTTAAATCGTAATTGCCATTCAATTCGTTGTCTTGCAAGAACTGAAGTACGTTATTTTCAAAAATGCGGAATACTTTTACATCTACTTTTTTCAAGTTCGCGGCTTCAAAATTCACTTTTAAGTTATTGGAACTTGGCAAAATCGTACCGCTTTTCACAAATCGCACTTCTGGCTTGATTTGTTCAAAGGTGATTTTTGCGGCATAACTTTTCTTCATCTTAAAGCCGTCCGTGTTTTCAATTCCTTGGAAAACCTCTAGCAATAATTTGCCATCTAACGCAACATCTGAAAAAACTTTCAAGACATTGCCATCAACAGCATAACGCAGGTTATTGGCTGTTTCGAGCGCCACGAGACCGCTAAAATCTTGGCTTTTCTTTAAAGGATCTGAAAAATTAATATGAACCGACTGATTGTTCTCATCGCCAATTTTTACATCAACAATCGTAAAGTTATTTTTGCCTGGAATCGCAAATTCTTTCTCTCCTTTTTGGTTTATATCAGCATCGCTTCCATCCCATTTGATGATAATCTTGCTGTCTTCTGTTCCTCTTTGAATCTGATCCACGACAAAAGAAAACTCCGTTGCCGATTTGACCGATTCATTAAATTTTATCGGAAGTTCTTTTCCGTTCTGCTGTGCTGAAACAAGTTTTTTGGCTGTAGACAAGTCCATGTTATCGGCAGTTTTCAGAAGTACATTTAAGAATTGTGTGTCTTTTGTATAGGATTGCAAGTCTTGGGTTTCTATTTTAAAATCCTGCTCGATAGTCTTCACCGTAAATTTAAAGTCAGCCAGTTCTTTTGGGACTTCAATAAGCTTATCAAGATGTAGGGTTACTTGGTATTGCTCGTTCTGCTTAAGCTTTTTCTTCGGCTGAAAAGCCAAAATATTATTCGGCAGTACGACAACTTTTCCGTCGACACTAGGAGAAATATCAAAGATATCCTCGTCCAATTCTTGATTTGGTTTCCATTCTGCTTTCGAGAATGCCAGTCCGACCTGAATATCAGAATTGGCGGAAATCATTCCCGATGAAAAACTGGTAACATAATCACGATAAAGCGAAAAATCAGAATCAAAATCTTCAGGCGAAGATTTTTTACATGCATTTAACAAAAAAAATACTGAAACCAACAGCATTAATTTTCCAGTTTTCATAAAATGATTGATTAGAAGTTGAACGTAGGTTTTGTCCTTAGTGACATTTCACCATAACTGAATATGGCTCGTCTTTATTGTAATAAATATAGGATTAATTTTTTAAATTTTTAGTAAGAAAAATTACGTTTTGATTTTCTTCTTAAAACAGAGGACTATTTACGTTTTTCTAGAAAAAAACGCTTCATCAAACTAGAAGCTTCTGCTTCCAAAACGCCATATTCTACGATTGTTTTTGGATGTAGTTTTGTGCCCAAAGCCATAAATCCTCTTTGTTCGTCTCTGGCACCGAAAACAATTTTCGAAATCTGACTCCAATACAAGGCCCCAGCACACATCTGGCAAGGTTCCAAGGTAACATAGAGCGTACAGTTTTTAAGGTATTTCCCTCCCAAAAAATTGGCAGCGGCTGTAATCGACTGCATTTCTGCATGAGCCGTAACATCGTTCAGCATTTCCGTAAGATTATGGCTCCTCGCAATGACGCGATTCTCAACGACAATAATCGCTCCAACAGGAATTTCGCCTTTTTCAAAAGCAATCTCCGCTTCTTGTAGCGCTTTTTTCATGAAATATTCGTCGGTGTAGGTATTTTCCATAGTCCAAAAATAGAAAACAATATCGTAAATTTGATTTTTAATCTAGAAATGAGCAAAGCCATCCTTCAAAATATAAATTCTCCCGAAGATCTAAGAAAGCTGACAGAATCGGAATTACCTACTCTCGCCAGAGAACTACGTGATTTTATAATCGATATCGTTTCTGTCAAGGAGGGACATCTGGGCGCTAGTTTGGGCGTTATTGAATTGACGATTGCGCTTCATTATGTTTTTAATACGCCTGAGGATTTATTGGTATGGGATGTCGGACATCAAGCGTACGGACATAAAATCCTTACTGGCAGAAAAGATAATTTTGATACAAACAGGCAATGGGGTGGCATTTCTGGCTTTCCAAAAAGAAGCGAAAGTATTTATGATACTTTTGGCGTGGGACATTCTTCTACGGCAATCTCTGCCGCCTTAGGAATGGCGATTGCTTCCAATCTAAACGGTGATGGTGCCAAAAACCATATTGCTGTTGTGGGCGATGCTTCGATTGCTTCAGGAATGGCCTTTGAAGGATTAAACCATGCTGGCGTAACTGATGCCAATTTATTAGTCATCTTAAACGATAACGCCATCGGAATTGACCCGAGTGTAGGTGCTTTAAAAAACTACCTGACAGCTGTAAAACAAGGAAAAAATCCCCGTGAAAACAACATGATAAAGTCGTTGAATTTTGATTATTCAGGACCCATCGACGGACATGATATTTTTGCGGTTATTAAAGAACTGAAAAGACTTAAAAGTATAAAAGGCCCTAAATTCCTACATATCATTACTACTAAAGGCAAGGGTTTGGAACAGGCCGAAAAAGATCAGGTAAAATACCATGCTCCTGGCAAATTTGACAAACTGACGGGAGAGATTATCTTAAAATCAGAAGAAAACCTACCTCCTAAATTTCAAGATGTCTTTGGACTGACTTTATTGGAATTGGCTAAAAAGAACGAGAAAATTGTTGGTATTACGCCTGCCATGCCTTCGGGAAGTTCGCTTAAGTTTATGATGGATGCTTTTCCGAAGCGCGCATTTGATGTAGGAATTGCAGAACAGCATGCCGTGACTTTGGCAGCAGGAATGGCAACACAGGGAATGATTGTTTATTGCAATATTTATTCAACATTTTTGCAGCGAGCTTATGATCAGGTCATCCACGATGTGGCACTTCAGAATCTTCCTGTCATTTTTTGCTTGGACCGAGCGGGATTAGTTGGTGAAGACGGAGCTACGCATCATGGTGTTTTTGACTTGGCTTACCTACGCTGTATTCCGAACCTGATTATCTATTCGCCGATGAACGAAATGGGCTTGCGAAATATTTTATATACGGCACAGTTAGGATTGAATCATCCGATTGCTATTCGATATCCAAGAGGCCGTGGCGTCATCGTAGATTGGAAAAGACCTTTTGAAAAAATTGCCATCGGAAAAGGTAGATTATTGAAAGAAGGGAAGAAAATCGCCATACTTTCTAATGGATTTATTGGAAATAATGTCATCCCTGCTTTGGCTGGCATAGCGAATCCTGAAGATTTTTCTCATTATGATTTCCCTTTTGTCAAGCCTTTAGATGAGGAGCTTCTGCATGCTATCTTTAAGAAATATGAAACTATTATTACACTCGAAGATGGAGTAGCAAAAGGCGGTTTCGGAAGTGCTATAACAGAATTTGCCGCATTCCACAACTACACAAAAAGGATACAAATTTTAGGAATTCCTGATGAATTTATTGAGCATGGAACGATTGACCAACTACAACGTTTTAGTAAAATAGATTCAAAAAATCTGCAAATAATTTTTGAAAACTGCCAAAATTACTGATTTTTGCATATTCCTTAAATTTAATGCGCCTGTTATGAGATTATCTTCACTAACCCTAGGGTTATTCTTACTTTTTTCTATCAATTCAATCGCTCAATCGGTAGATACTATTCAATCCAAAAAGCTAGATTCGGCAATAGTCAAAAAAGTGACGCACTGGGAAAAGAAAAATGTCATAGGATTTGACTTAAACGAAATTGCTTTTGTCAATTGGAGTGCGGGTGGAAACAGCGCTATTTCAGGACTTTTAAAAGGTACGTTTACCCGAAAATATGAAAACGGAAATGTAAAATGGCTTAACGAATTGATTGTCCGTTATGGCGTTAGCAAGCAAGATGGTGTCGAATTGAGAAAAACTGACGATGCTTTCCAATTCAATTCCACTTTTGGTTACAGAAGAGATACTACTTCGAATTGGTTTCATAGTGCGAAATTCAATTTCAACACGCAATTCACAAGTGGTTATGCCTATCCAAATACTGATCTGGCGATTTCGAAACCTTTTGCTCCAGCCTATACTTTCCTTGGGGTCGGAGCCGAATACAATAATAAAAAGAAAAACCTGCAATTGTATATTTCACCACTTACCTTAAAAAACACTTTGGTTTTGGATCAAAGATTGGCCGACCAAGGAGCATTCGGGGTTGATAAAGCCGTTTATGATGAAGTGACCGGGGCAATGATTTCCGAAGGAAAAAACTCCCGAACAGAGCTTGGTTTCCTTTTTACCAGCGGCTATAAAAAAGAGCTTTTCAAGAATATAAATTTTGAAAACAAGCTGAATCTTTATACTGATTACATCAATAATTTCGGAAATATTGACGTGGACTGGCAAGTACAGCTGGATTTTATCGTCAACAAATACGTACGTGCAAACATCAATACCCACTTAATTTACGATCACGACATCAAGGCCAAAGAAGAAATCAATGGCGAGCAGGTTATTGTTGGGCCAAAAGTACAATTCAAGCAGATGCTTGGCGTCGGGTTGATTTACAGCTTCTAGGCTTATTACAGCTTCTTTCTTCCGTTTATCGTATTGAACAATTCGAGCGCATTTCCATCCGTTAGAAGCGATACGTAGTGGCAGATATGCAATAGCCTTTTATAGAGGTTGTCCTTTTCATTGTGGAATTTTTCCGGAAGCATCTTTAAGAGCAATTTGTCGTAATTCGAGGCTTGGTCATGGAATTTATTGTTAAAAGCCGTGATGAATTTGTCCAATAATGTCTGGATGATTTGATATCCTACTAATTCTTTCTCAATGACTTCCCTGCTTTGATAAATGTTTTTCACGCTCAAGCTGATAATATCGTTCATCTGGGCCGTATACTTGCTTTTTTCTGTCAAAGCATAATGGAATTTTCCTTGCAGGATCTGCTCTTCGTTTTCGATAAAAACTTGCACGACATCATTGATCAAGCTTCCAATTGCCAAAGCTCTCAGATAGCTTATCCTGTCTTCTTTAGTAATCAACGCATTGAATTTTTTGGTATCGATACTGTCTTTGACTAGCTTGATAAGATATTCTAGCGCGAAATCTTCCGAAACCAATCCGAGGTTAATTCCATCTTCAAAATCAATAATCGTATAGCAGATATCATCGGCAGCTTCGACCAAAAAGGCCAAGGGATGTCTTTCGAAACCGATATCATTTCCAGATTTATTTGGAATCAATCCCAACTCATTGGCGACTTCAGAGAAGAATTCTTTATCAGTCTGGAAGAAGCCGTATTTTTTATCAGAAATATGACTTGTCGGCTTTTTAGGCAATGATTCTTTTGGGTATTTCATAAAAGCTCCCAAAGTAGCATACGAAATTCTAAGCCCGCCTTCAATACCTGGGCGAGATGCCGTCAATAATGAAAAACCGTTGGCATTTCCCTCAAAATCAATCAGATCCTGCCATTCTTTTTCAGAAAGCTGGTCTTTGAATTGCTTTCCGTTTCCGATCTTGAAATATTCGCCGATTGCTTTTTCACCCGAATGGCCAAATGGCGGATTGCCAATATCATGAGCCAATGAAGCCGCAGCAACTATAGCTCCAAAATCATTCGGCTGGTAGCCATGAACTTCCTGCAGATGCGGGTACTTTTCAATGATTTTTTTTCCGACAAGCCTGCCGATAGAACGTCCGACAACAGACACCTCTAAACTGTGTGTCAGTCGTGTATGCACGAAATCTGTTTTTGAAAGCGGAATTACCTGCGTCTTATCTTGAAGGCTTCTGAATGCTGAAGAAAATATAATCCTATCGTAATCGACTTCAAAGCCCAAACGCGTATCGTCTTGCTCTTTGCGCAATCTTTTTCCTTTATCGCCTTGTCTTTTCAAGGATAAAAGCTGTTCCCAGTTCATCATAATTCGTTGGTATTATTTCCTATTTCATCTAAAGAATAAAACAGTTCTTTTTTCTTTTCTAATAGTTCTTTGTTTACGACATAGGTTTTGGAAATACTGTCGTGCCAGCCTTTGTTTGGAGCTCCCAAAAAAGAAAAAGCGTCAAAAGGAATCAGCCTGCAGAGCGAGCGTACTAATATTTCTTGGCTGTCTGGCTTTTCGCCGTAAATATCAACAACAACTGTTTTTGTGATAAATTTTCCTATCGTTCTTGAAAAAAAGATTTCGAATATATTATAGTAGATTAGTGCAGTCACAGCTCCTAAAGCATATTCTTCGATCATATTCATGCTTTCAATTCGCGCAAGGATACCATCGTTTCCAGTAATAAGGGCGATAATCGTCAGCACTATCACAAGGCCGAACAGCAATACCAGCTGACAAACATAGTCTATAACATAATTTGCTAGACGAGTACCTTGGCTTGCATACAAATCATTATCCAACGTAAATTGCCTTGAAGTTCTATAGTCCATCTTTTGAAATTATTCTTTTAAGTTCGACAAAAAGAAATTCTTAGATTTCTTTGGATATTGCTGATAGGTCTTATCACTAGGATTTTCAATTATCGACTTGATATTTACTTCGTCTCCAATCTTAAAATTGGCTTCGGTGTATTGGTAATCTAGAAGGTACGGTCCGCAGAAATAATTTCCGTTTTCATCTTTTTCTATGATTCCAGTATAAACTCCTTTTTTTTCTTTTGACATTTTGTTTGAGATTAAAGTAAATAATTTGTTTTGATTAGGAAAGCTTCGACATTTCGTCTAGAATAATATTGTTTTTCAACTGACTAAAGAGGAAATCTTTAGCTTCGGAAAAAGAAATAGCATACTTTCTTTCTACATTTTGATATTTTGTTGGAAACTTCGACAATAGCTTGTCGTAATAGCCGTCTAAAACTTGGTCTGATGGCGATATGAACTCTAATTTGAGTTCAAATCTTCGAAGCAGTGCTTCGTCAATCATCTGGATTTGATTGGTTGCCGCAATCAATATCGAATTCTTTGGAAAATTATCAATCAATTGCAATAGGGCATTCACGACACGCTTCATTTCGCTGCTGTCTTTGTTGTCATAATCCCTGATCTGTCCTAAGGAATCAAATTCATCAAAAAACAGCACTGAGCTTTCGTGATTGGATTCTTTGAAGATATTATGAATGTTCTTTGCCGTCTCTCCTAACTTTGAAGATACGATAGTCGACAGATTCACTATAAAAATCTTCTTGTCCAATTCTTTTGCTATAGCCTTTGCCGTCATGGTCTTGCCACATCCGGTCTTTCCGTATAAGAATATTTTATTGGCAACAGGAAGCTCATAATGGTGCAAGATTTCAGAAAACTGATGTTCTTTTAGAAACTGGCTGATCTGTTCAGACACAGATGCTTCGAAAACCACATCTTCTAAATTTACATTTTCCCGATCTCTGAAATATAAAGTACTCAAGCGCTCTTAGTTTTGCAAGCAAATATACTAAGACTAAAACTATTGCTATAAAAAACAGCCATCAAATGACGGCTGTTTTCTTGAAATGGTATTTTATACTATTATTATGAACCGCACATTTCGCAATCGTCTGGTTCTGCATTTTTAGAACGTTCTAGCATTGCTCTGAATTCATCAACAGCAATTGCTGGTTCTGCAACAGCTTCAACCGCTACAGGCTCTGCTTTTTTATCATTATTCAATGTAAACTTAATCGCGTCTACCGCAGATTTAGTTCTCAAATAATACATTCCGGTTTTTAATCCAGATTGCCAAGCGTAGAAATGCATCGAAGTCAGTTTTGCATAATTAGCATCTTGCATAAACAAGTTCAACGACTGTGATTGGTCAATGAAATAACCTCTTTGGCGTGACATGTCGATGATGTCTTTCATAGACATTTCCCAAACTGTTTTGTAAAGTTCTTTCAAATCTTGTGGGATCGCATCAATATTTTGAACGGATCCATTATGACGCATGATTTCTTGTTTCAAGTCTTCGTTCCAAAGTCCTAGTTTCACTAAATCTTCCAACAAGTGTTTGTTCACGACGATAAACTCGCCAGAAAGAACACGTCTTGTGTAGATGTTTGAAGTATAAGGTTCGAAAGCTTCATTATTCCCAAGAATTTGAGACGTTGAAGCTGTCGGCATCGGAGCTACTAATAAAGAGTTTCTCACACCGTTTTCCATCACTTCTTTTCTCAAAGAAGCCCAATCCCAACGACCAGATAATTCTTCGTCTTTCAATCCCCAAAGATTGTATTGGAATTCTCCTTGAGAAATTGGAGAACCTTCAAAAGTTGAATATGGACCTTCTTCTTTCGCCATTTCCATCGAAGCCGTTACTGCCGCGAAATAAAGTGTTTCGAAGATTTCTTGGTTTAGTTTTTTAGCCTCATCCGACGTGAAAGGCATTCTCAACAAGATGAAAGCATCTGCCAAACCTTGAACTCCCAATCCAACTGGACGGTGACGTAGGTTTGAGTTTTCTGCTTCTTGAACTGGGTAATAGTTTCTATCGATTACTTTATTCAAGTTTCTTGTCACGCGTTTTGTTACACTGTAAAGCAAATCATGGTTGAACTTTCCGTTTTCAACGAACATTGGCAATGATAAGGATGCCAAGTTACAAACTGCAATTTCGTCTTTTGAAGTATACTCCATGATTTCGGTACACAAGTTAGACGAACGAATCGTTCCAAGATTTTTTTGGTTCGATTTGCGGTTTGCTGCGTCTTTATAAAGCATGTATGGTGTTCCGGTCTCGATTTGAGATTCAAGAATTTTCTCCCATAATTCTCTTGCTTTGATGGTTTTTCTTCCTTTGCCTTGCGCTTCGTAAGACGTGTATAGTGCTTCGAATTCGTCACCATAAATATCATACAATCCTGGGCATTCGTTTGGACACATCAATGTCCAAGTAGAATCTTCCTGAACACGTTTCATGAACAAATCTGATGTCCACATCGCGAAAAACAAGTCACGAGCACGCATTTCTTCTTTTCCTGTATTCTTTTTCAGATCTAGGAATTCGAAGATATCGGCATGCCAAGTTTCGATATAAATCGCAAAGCTTCCTTTACGTTTTCCGCCGCCTTGGTCTACATAACGAGCCGTATCATTGAACACACGCAACATCGGAACGATTCCGTTTGATGTTCCGTTAGTACCGCGGATATATGATCCTGTCGCACGAACGTTGTGAATTGACAAACCAATTCCTCCTGCCGATTGCGAGATTTTTGCGGTTTGTTTCAACGTATCGTAGATTCCGTCGATACTGTCGTCCTGCATTGCCAAAAGGAAACAAGAAGACATTTGCGGTTTTGGAGTACCGGCATTGAATAATGTTGGTGTTGCGTGTGTAAAGAATTTTTTAGACATCAAGTCATACGTCTCCAATACAGCATCCAAATCATTTAAGTGGATTCCTACTGCAACACGCATTAGCATGTGCTGTGGTCTTTCTACGATTTTTCCGTTTATTTTCAACAGATACGAACGTTCCAGAGTCTTGAATCCGAAATAATCGTAGTTGAAATCTCTATTGTAAATCACGTGAGAATCAAGGAAAGCCGCATTTTCTTGGATTACGTTATACACTTCTTCCGAAAGCAGAGGCGCTTCTTGATTGGTTCTTGGATTTACATAGAAAAACATTTCTTTCATCGTTTCTGAGAACGATTTTGTGGTGTTTTTGTGCAGGTTCGAAATTGCAATCCTTGCTGCCAATTGGGCATAATCTGGATGGGCAATCGTCATTGAAGCTGCTGTTTCTGCTGCAAGATTATCTAATTCTGAAGTTGTAACACCATCATACAACCCTTCGATAACGCGCATTGCTACTTTTACCGGATCAACAAGATCGTTCAAGCCGTAGCATAATTTTTTAATTCTATCCGTAATCTTATCAAACATTACCGGCTCTCTGTGGCCATCTCTTTTTACTACATACATAAGTTTACAAATTTGGTTAGGGAATGGAAGACCATTCGGGATTATTAAAAAGGTTAAGAAAATCCATCGAAATGGATTCTTGGTCTTGATGAAAGAAGAATTATTTTCTCAAAAAGAAAATAGTCTGCATCATCCAGAAAATGGTTTAAGGACAAAAGGGTGTCTGGCTTCTAAGTATCTAGAAATCGGCGTCGAAACTAATTTTTTGCGATTCGCTGTCGTTCCCTGTTCCGCTGTTTAAAACTCCAGCTTTTTGGTATTCTGACACTTTCTTTTCAAAGAAGTTAGTTTTTCCTTGAAGCGAAATCATGTCCATGAAATCGAAAGGATTTGCCGTTCCGTATTCTCTTTCACATCCTAATTCTACTAATAATCTGTCGGTTACAAACTCCAGATATTGTGTCATTAGTCCCGCATTCATTCCGATCAAACTTACAGGAAGCGATTCGGTAATGAATTCTCTTTCAATGTTTAATGCCTCAACAATTATCTCTCTGATTCTGGCTTTTGAAACTTTATTGACCAAGTGGTGGTTGTGCAAATGCACTGCAAAGTCACAGTGAACGCCTTCATCACGAGAAATTAATTCGTTTGAGAATGTCAAACCTGGCATTAAACCGCGTTTTTTCAACCAGTAAATCGAGCAAAAAGCGCCTGAGAAAAAGATTCCTTCAACAGCTGCAAAAGCGATTAACCTTTCGGCAAATGAGTCAGATTCAATCCATTTTAGAGCCCAATCTGCTTTTTTTCGTATGGCTGGAAAAACTTCCAAAGCATTGAATAATTCGTCTTTTTCGGCTTCATCTTTAACGTAAGTATCAATCAGAAGCGAATAGGTTTCGCTATGAATGTTCTCCATCATAATCTGAAAACCGTAGAAAAATTTTGCTTCTGCATATTGCACTTCGTTCACGAAGTTTTCGGCAAGATTTTCGTTTACAATCCCGTCAGATGCGGCAAAAAAAGCTAGAATATGCTTGATGAAATATTTCTCTTCATTATTAAGCTTGTTATTCCAGTCATTTAAATCTTGTGACAAATCAATTTCTTCAGCTGTCCAAAAACTAGCTTCCATTTTTTTATACCATTCCCAAATATCGTGGTGTTTGATAGGAAAAATGACAAATCTATTCTTGTTTTCTTGTAAAATTGGTTCTATCGCTGCCATACTATCTTGACGTTTATTGTTTTATAGGAAATTATTCTTTGATTTCTTTACACTACAAAGATTGTCATTTGTATCGGTAAATGAAAGCCAAACTTATCCACAATTGGACATAGTTTTTAACAAGAGGTAAATTATTTCTTACTTTTTTCAATTCTTTTAATTCACTGAAAAACAAATGATTACAAATCAAAAAACACCGCTAACTCCTATAAAACATAGGATTTTGCAACTACCGAAAATTTAAAGTTTGAGATAAAAAAACTTATTGGTTTTTAAGTTCTTGAGCCACCTTTTCGAGCTCCATGTACCAGTCTTCTCCGAAGCGACGAATGAGCGCTTCTTTTACGAATTTATAAACCGGCACTTCTAATTCTTTGCCTAAAGAACAGGCATCATCGCAGATATCCCATTTATCATAATTGACAGCGGCAAATTCGGTAAAATCCTTGATCCTTATTGGATACAGATGGCAAGAAACTGGTTTTTTCCAATCTACAATTCCTTGATTGTAAGCTTGCTCGATACCGCAAAGCGCGGTTTTTCCGTCAAAGATCACATAGGCGCAATCTTTATTATCAATTAGCGGCGTTTCCAAATCGCCATCGGTACCTTTTACCCAAGTGCCTTGCGCTTCGATTGCTGCAATTCCTTCTTTGCGAAGAAACGGCTTTACTTTAGGGTAAATAGCTTCTAAAATTTTTGTCTCTTCTTCATTTAAAGGTGCACCGGCATCGCCATCAACACAGCAAGCCCCTTTGCAAGCCGAAAGGTTGCACACAAATTCTTTTTCTAGTATGTCTTCAGAGACAATGGTTTTTCCTAATTGAAACATGTTGCAAAGATACAATTTGGATTTCAGATTTCAGATTTTAGACTTTAGATTTGATGTTAAACTTTTAAGTGTCTAATTTTCAGAATATAATACCAGCAAAAAATTAACTTATCGTTAGCGTATTTCCATTTTAAATAAAATAATTTTGCAGCTTCAAAAAGCATCGTTATGGGATTCGATTGGAAAGAGATTTTTACTGTTAGCATGGTTTTGTTCGCTGTTATCGATATTGTCGGAAGCATTCCGATTATTGTTGATTTGCGTTCCAAAGTAGGGCATATTCAATCTGAAAAAGCTTCAATCGTCGCCTGTGTTATCATGATCGCTTTTCTTTTTGTAGGCGAGGAAATCTTGAAACTGATCGGCATCAACGCAAGTTCATTTGCTGTGGCGGGTTCTTTCGTGTTGTTTTTTCTGGCTTTAGAAATGATTTTGGGAATTCGTCTTTATAAAGAAGACAATCCCAGCACCGCTTCTATCGTTCCGATAGCCTTTCCATTAATTGCCGGAGCTGGAACTATGACTACTATTCTTTCCTTAAGAGCGGAGTATGAAAAAATAAACATAATTGTTGCCATAATCATAAATATAATCGTAGTTTTCGCCGTCTTAAAGTCGTCTTCAAAAATCGAGAAACTGCTTGGCGAAAATGGCCTTGGTGTTATCCGAAAAATTTTCGGAGTGATTTTGCTGGCTATTGCTGTTAAATTATTTGGCGCCAATGTTAAAGGACTTTTCATCTAAAATAGATTTTATTAATTTCACAATTCATAATTAGACAACCCCTTCTTATAATGAAAATTTTTACTTATATATTAATATTTTTAGCATTAGCATTAATCATTTTCAACATCACGATCCTAGATTTCGACCACTTATTCGAAGGAGACAGCGTGGTTGGATTGATTGGAATTGCAGCTTCTTTCTGCGCTATCTTTATCCTTTTGATATTCAGGATGTCAAAAATGATTGAAGAAAAAACAAAAGACAAATAGTTTATGTTTGATGTTTTAATCATTGGAGGCGGCGTTTCAGGAATGTCATGCGCCTTGGTTCTGGGTTCTGCAGGAAACAAAGCTTTTGCGGCAGACAAAAAAATCGGAATTTTTACGCACCAAAAAGCATCGAATCTTCAAGATGCTGTTTTTAATAATGCTTACGGAATTCCGGCAGGGAAATTAGGCTCGGAATTATTGGAAGAAAGCAAAGTGCAACTGGCATCGCTTTATCCTCATGTAGCACAGATTGAAAATGAAAAGGTCATGAGCGTAGAAGGCGAATATCCAAACTTTACGGTTACGACCAACAAAAATTCTTACCAGACAAAAATCATCGTAGTCGCGATTAACGCTACCAATACTTTTGCGATTGAAGGCTTAATGGATTATGTAATACCGCACAAAAAAGCGATTGTAGAAAAGAACCGAATCCAGTTAAAAAACGAAGATCATCTAGTTGCAGAAGGAATTTATGTGGCTGGGACCTTGGCAGGACTGAGAAGTCAATTGTCTATTGCTGCAGGAAGCGGAGCTTCAGTAGCTACCGATATCTTGACATTGTGGAATAACGGCAATCATTCGCAAGTACACGACAGTATTCGAAAATAAATTTATGATTTATATAAACAGAAAAAGCATCCATAACGGATGCTTTTTTATTTTGTTTGATGAAATTATTTTCTTTCCAAAACGGCCTTAATCATGGCATCTTCTTTCAGGACAATTTCATAATATTTATCATCGCCATACAATTGTCGCGCAAACTCGGCAGCCAGATAGCGTTTTACAAGATTTTTGGTATGTTTCAAGTCCAAAAGCACGCCGTTTTTAATCAAATATTTCTGAAATGTATTGAAATAGGCATCGGAATTATGCATTTTTGCTTGGAATTGCTCAAAGCTCATGCCTTTAAAATCATCGCGCTTTTTATCCAATTCTTCGAAGGCAAAATAACCTACCAGACCCGACTGCATCATATAAGCGATGCTTTCTTCGCCATGTTCTACTTCTAAAGGCACAAAAATATCTGGAACGATTCCGCCGCCGCCATATACAATGCGCCCTTTTGGCGTTTTGAATTTTAGGGTATCGGCCACCTTAATGCTATCCGACTTATATAATTCTCCGGATTCGAAGCGTTTTTCAAATTCCTTAAAGTATTCTTCGCTTCCTTTTTCGTAGGATTTCTGGATCGAGCGTCCGGTTGGAGTATAGTATCTCGCCACGGTCAAACGTACGGCAGATCCGTCGCCCAAAGGCATTTCGCGCTGTACAAGTCCTTTTCCGAAAGAACGTCTTCCGACAATCAGCCCGCGGTCATTATCTTGTATGGCACCTGCAAGAATTTCGCTGGCAGAAGCACTATTTTCGTTGATCAGGATATATACTTTTCCGTTTTCAAAACTGCCATCGCTTGTAGCATAGGTCTTGTCGATTCTTCCTTTTTTATTTTTCGTGAATACGATCAAGGCATCGTCTTTCAAAAAGTCATCCGCAATATCGATCGCCTTGTCTAAATAGCCGCCTCCATTATCGCGTACATCCACAATAAGTGTCTTAGCTCCTTGCCTTTTGAGGTTTAAAAGTCCGGTTTCGAACTCATCATAAGTAGTTTCGGCAAAACGATTCACTTTTATATAACCGACAGAAGGATTTACCATTACGGCAATATCAACGCTTTTTATCGGAACGATATCGCGCTTCACTTTTACCTTCAGCTTTTTGTTTTCGTTTTTCCTGTAAATCGTCAGCTCTACATCAGAACCCACGCTTCCTTTTAGTTTGGAAAAGAGCGTATCATTGGTGATTTTCCTTCCAAAGAGCTTATAATTGTTGGCAAAAAGAATCCTGTCGCCCGATTTGATTCCGGCCCTTTCAGAAGGCCCGCCTTCCACGGGTTTTATTACAGCAACGGTATCATTGTACATGTAGAAATTGACGCCAATGCCTACAAAATCGCCTTTCATGCTTTGCGAAACCTGCTCAAATTCGTTTTTCGCTATGTAGACAGAGTGCGGATCCAGCCTGTCCAATATGCCTGTTACGGTCAAATCGACAATTGAATCGGTATTAACATTATCGACATATTCTCGATCGATAAAATCGAGGAGCTTGTTGAGTTTATTTTTAGGATTGGCTTTGGAAAACGCTACGCCTTGAGACGGAAAATTGAGCATTCCTCCCAAGACCACTCCAATCGCCAGAGCGGCAAAAATGATAAAAGGCAAATATATCTTATTGTTTTTCATTCATTTCGGTTTCGGAGATATGAACTACCTCAACGCCAGCATCTTTTAAAAATTGTATTCCTGAATCGTCTTTATAACCTTCTTGATAAACGACGCGTTTTATTCCTGATTGGTGAATCAATTTGCTACATTCCTTGCAAGGCGACAACGTAATATATAATGTGGCACCTTCGCAAGATTGTGTCGAACCGGCCACTTTCAGAATCGCATTGGCTTCGGCATGAAGCACATACCATAATGTCAGGCCATCGGCACCTTCGCAGGAATTTTCAAATCCAGATGGCGTTCCATTGTATCCGTCAGAAATAATCATCCTGTCTTTCACAATAATTGCGCCAACTTGTTTTCTTTTGCAATACGACAGCCGGCTCCATTCTTTTGCAATACGAAGATAGGCCTTATCGTATTTATTTAACTTATTCAGATTCATACGTTTGAAGAAGATTTATTACAGCGATTTTGTTCCCAGCACAATTAATTATCGCTTTGGAACCATTCTGCAAATGAGGTTTCTGTTTCTTGAAGCCTCAAGGAATGCAATGTAATGTTTTCGGGCAGCCTGCTTTTGATTTTCGCGGCGAAATCAATCACCATATTTTCGCTTGTCGGCTGATAGTTTACTAAAATGACATGGTGGTCGCGGCTTTTAAGTTCCTCAGCCAGTTCGATATGGGGCGTATTTTTATTAAAGACAGTAGCGTGGTCAAAAACATCTACAACTTCTTCGCGGACAATCTTTTTCAAGTCCGAAAAATCAATCACCATTCCAAATTTCACGTTTGTATTGTCTGAAATTGGAGTTCCGATAACTGTTACCGATAATTTATAGCTATGTCCGTGTACGTTTTTACATTTTCCGTCGTAGCCATAAAGCGCATGTCCCGTTTCGAAACTGAATTGCTTGGTAATTCTGATTTTGCTCATTCTATTTTATTTAGATGCAAATTTAGTTACTTTTTGAATTGGTTCAGGGCATTTCTGCTAAAATCTGACAAAACCAACTTGCCTGAAATTGAAGCTCTTTCATAGAGAAGCGTATCCCAATTTTCAGTTCCTTCCCAAAGCACTTTTTTCATTTCTGATAATGCTTCAGGATTATAGGACGCTAATTTTGAAGCAAAAATTTCGAGCTCTTTGTCCAGTTCTTCTCTAGTCTCAAAAACTTTGGCATACAAACCTTTTTCTTGAGCCCAATAGGCGTTTTTCCATTCATGAGCGGCTAAAGTCATTTCGCCCAAAGCACTTTTGCCTATCCTTCTAGAAACGGCTGGCTCGATGACGAATGGGCCGATACCTATTGCCAATTCTGAAAGTTTTATGGCGCTGTCTACTGTGGCAAATGCATAATCGCATGCAGCAGCCAGTCCTACTCCCCCTCCTACAGCTTTGCCATGGATACGTCCGACAATCAGCTTGGAACATTTTCGCATCGCATTTATTACGTTGGCGAAGCCTGAAAAAAAGCTCGTTCCTTCAATTAAATTGGAAACAGCCAGCAGCTCATCAAAAGAAGCTCCGGCACAAAAAGCGCCTTCGCCTTCGCTTTTAAGAATTATCAGATTGACTTGTTGATTATTGCTTAAATCATTGAGTTCTTTTGTCAGTCGCTGCAGCAGCTCGCTAGGAAAAGAATTGCTGGCCGGATGTCCAAATTCAACGGTTGCTATTTTATTTTCGATAGTGGTATAGAGCGAACCGTTTTGCCTTTCTGTTGTCATAAAAAAAAATTTGTCCGTAAAGTTACGGTTTTGAGAAATAAATTCACTCCAAGGCATTTGCTTTTTGAAAATTAATTGCCTTAATTTGCCTCAGTTTTGGGGATGTAGCTCACTTGGCTAGAGCGCTTGGCTGGCAGCCAAGAGGTAGTGGGTTCGAATCCCATCTTCTCCACCACAAGAGACGATCTAGTTTGATCAAACTAAATCGTCTTTTTTTTATGTTGTATTTTTTCGAGTTCTATCGTAAAAAATCCTTTGAAATAATATCCAAATCATCAAGTATTGATGAATGTTTGAAAACCATAATCCGTATCTACTCAATGCTAAAATAATACTTGTACCTCCAAAATTGTAAAATTCTTTTTCTCATAAAAACGATTTTACTCTAATTCGCTACGCTTATATCCAAAAAAGCTTCGCTTATTCATTAGCTGAAATTATATTTTTTCTTTGATTTATTATTGCATGCGATTAAACTGTAAATAATGAAATTAGATTGCCTCGCCATCAAAATCATGTCGGTTTACTTTAGCATTTAAAAATTAAAAAGCAAACCTTAAATACAAACTATGAGAACAAAAATTACTTTTCTGTACCTTCTGGCACTTATATGCTTTATCCAGAAGGTCAGTGCGCAATGCACTAACGGAGGTCCATCTTCGTCACAAGCATACACCCCCATTCATGACAACAATGAACGCATCATCAGTGGCAATACCCATCCGGGTGAATACTTCCGGGTGAATACATTTTCAACGGCTACCCGATACACTTTCAAAAGTGACCGTCCTACAGAGTATATTACGATTACCGATGCTAACGGTTCACAGATATTTGCAAGCGGATTAAATGGTTCGAATGGAGTAAGCTTTACACCACCTTATCCTCAAACGATTCGTTTTTACGTTCACACCAATGCACAGTGCGAAACTAATCCGTTTATAACAACAGATCTAGTTTTAAAGACTACAACAATAGACAATTCTTGTGATTCTCCTAATACGCTTTCGGTTTCGAATATCACGTCGAACTCTTGTAAAGTAAGTTGGAACGCTCAAATTATAGGGCAGATTACATCCTACGATGTTTATGTAAACACTACGGGAGTTGCTCCTGTTGAAAATACAACTCCAACTGTACAGGCAGCAGGTTCTAGAGAAGCTCAAGTGTCGGGATTAGCCGCCAATACAACACATTATTATTGGGTACGAACTAGATGTGTTGCCAATGGTGGAATTTGGGTTCCTGGCGGTTCTTTTAGGACCAATCCTGCTGGTGCTGGCTGTAACGGCGCTCCTTACGGACTGTATCCTCAAGCTACTGTCAGTGTAACCTGTAACGGAACCGTGCAGCAAATTGCTACCGATGCCCATGCAGGAGAATATACAAACGTTTCTGTAAGCAGTAATCAGCAATATACATTTAGCAGTTCAATATCGACAGACTTTATCACTATTACGGATCCTACCGGAGCTACCATTTATGCTTCCGGACAAACACCATTTGTATGGGTTAACAACTCGAATTGGGCAAGCATCAGATATTATCTGCATAGTAATTCTTCCTGTGGTACTGAGGCTTCACCAAGAATCAAATCAATTAAATGCGGTGGTGTTGTAGGAGGATGTACCAGTGGGGATCTTCATCCACAAGCCACATTTACTCCAGCGTGCACCGGATCTACTGAATTGGTTGTTAACGACGCCTATGCGGGTGAATATTCCAATATCAATGTAACGGCTAACAAAGACTATACTTTTTCAAGTTCGAAAGTAGGTGATTTTATCACTATTTCGAATCCGGTTGGAAATGTAGCGTTGGCTACCGGTCCTTCTCCACTGGTTTGGAATTCAGGTTCAACATCTGGTGTCATCAGATATTACATACATACTAATTCAAGCTGTGGTACACAGAACATCAACAGACAGCGTTATATCCAATGTGCCGCTACTCCAACTTGTGGTGCACCTAGCGCTTTATCGGTTACTAACATAACCTCAAATTCTAGCCGATTGAACTGGACTGCTCCAGCAACTGCGCCTGCATCATACGATATTTACATCGTTACTGCAAATACAGCTCCGAATGACAATACTGCTGCTACTGTTACAAGCACTACTGCAGGTGTGGGCACTCTTAACGGATTGGCAGCTGCTACAACTTACTATTATTGGATCAGATCTAATTGCGGTACTGCAAAAAGTGCATGGGTGTCTGGTGGGAATTTTACGACCCTTGTTGCCCTAAACTGCAACGGTGCTATCAACGGGTTGTATCCTAATGCGACTTTCACGCCAGCGTGTACAGGAGCTACTGAACAAATAGCTAATGACTCGTGGGCAGGGGAATATTCCAATGTAAACATAGTGGCAAATAAGCTATATACATTTACAAGTTCAATTGCTACCGATTATATTACGATTACAAATGCTACAGGAACGGTAGTTTTGGCAAGCGGAGTAACGCCTTTAAACTGGACATCGGGTTCTACTACGGGAGTTGTAAGATACCACTTGAATACCAATGCAAATTGCGGAACTGTAAACACCGTGAGAACACGTTCTATTAAGTGTGTTGATGCTCCGGCAGGAAATTGTGGTGTACCAACTGCTTTATCAGTTACAAACATAACATCAAATTCAAGCCGATTGAATTGGACTGCTCCAGCAACTGCGCCTTCTACATACGATATTTACATCATTACTACAAATACCGCTCCGAATGCCAATACCACTGCTACTGTTGTAAGTAATAATGCAGGTGTGGGTGTTCTAAACGGATTGGCAGCTGCTACAACTTACTATTATTGGATCAGATCTAATTGCGGTACTACAAAAAGTGCCTGGGTATCTGGCGGGAATTTTACGACCATTGCGGCTCTAAACTGTAATGGCGCTACCAACGGATTGTATCCTAATGCGACTTTCACGCCAGCGTGTACAGGAGCTAATGAACAAATAGTTGCTGATGCGTGGGCAGGAGAATATTCTAATGTCAATGTAATGGACAACAAGCAGTACACGTTTACAAGTTCGATTGCCACAGATTACATTACGATTACAAATGCTACAGGAACGGTAGTTTTGGCAAGCGGAGTAACGCCTTTAAACTGGAGTTCAGGCTCTACTTCAGGTGTTATAAGATACCACTTGAATACCAATGCAAGCTGTGGAACTGCGAACGCAGATAGAATACGTTCTATTAAGTGTGTCGCTGCTCCTGCAGGTTGCGGTGTACCAAGCGACCTTTCAGTAACTGACATAACATCAAATTCAGCTCGAATTAACTGGGCGGGGCCTTTTCCTGCACCTATGGGATATGACTTGTATGTTGTACAAAGTAATACTGCTCCTACTGCAAATACTGCTCCTACGCATCTATCTTCTGACATTACAAGACTGATCACCGGATTGAGTCCTGCAACAAATTACAACTATTGGGTACGTACAAATTGCGGTTCAACAAGAGGAAACTGGGTGTATGGCGGAAGTTTTGATGTTATTCCTGTTGTTGGTTGTAATGGTGCTATATACGGATCTTATCCAGTAGATACCCTTCAGATCGCTTGTACTGGAAGCCCTGAAATAGTTGCTGAAGGTCTTGCCGGTCAGTTTACAAAAATGTATATCAATTTCAGTCAGTATTATGTCTTTTCAAGTTCAATAGCAACGGATTATATCACGATCACGGATGCCTCTGGAATGACAGTGTATGCAAGTGGAACTACGCCACTAAGCTGGGCATCAGGAACCAATTTGGGGTCTATCCGTTTTTATGTACATAGCAATGCAAACTGCGGGGCTCAAGATGCTATCAGAGTAAAATCGGTTACATGCAGCAGCACTCCTATTGGAGGTTGTGGTTTACCAACCAATGTTACGGCATCTAACACAACATCAAACTCTGTTCTAATCAGCTGGACACCTCCAGTTCCAACACCTTCTGCAGGATATGATTTATATGTTGTAAACAGCAATACTGTTCCTAATTACAATACCACTCCTACGCATACCGTTTCTAACAACTACACTTCAACGGTTGTAAGCGGACTGAGCCCTGCAACGAATTATGCTTATTGGGTACGCGCTAATTGTGGTTCTACAAAAGGAGACTGGGTTTATGGCGGAAGTTTTGATGCGATTCCTGCCGTTGGTTGTAACGGTGCTGTATACGGACCTCATCCTGTAGAAGCTGTGCAGATTGGCTGTATGGGAACTGCTGAGATCATTTCTGAAGGCTATGCGGGAGAGTATGCAAAAGTCTATATCAATTTTGGTCAGCAATATACCTTCTCAAGCTCAGTAGCAACGGATTATATTACTATCACGGATGATAATGGAATGACAATTTTGGCTAGCGGACCTACTCCACTGAATTGGTCATCTGGCAGCAATGTAGGTGTTATCCGTTATTATGTACACACCAATGCAAACTGTGGTTCTCAAAATTCTGTCAGACTAAAATCGATTACATGCAGAAATCCTCTTGGTATTGGTGAGCAATTTGCTCAAAATAACGTTACCATCTATCCGAATCCAAGTTATGGGCAATTTACTGTCGAAACCGGAAGTGTAACGGCTGATACTATCACAATTACAGATAATCTTGGAAGGGTAATCACTACTTTCAAACCTTCTTTATCAAAATCGGATTTATCAATTGATAGTTTTGCAGAAGGTATTTATTATGTAAAAATAGATTATCAGAATAAGACAGTTACTAAAAAACTAGCTCTTAAAAAGAACTAAATTTTGATAGATTACTATAGTTTTTAACCTTAAAACCCCGCCTTTAGCGGGGTTTTTTTTATGTTCTATCGGTACTATATCAGCTGGTACCTTTTTTACCAATTATGGAATAGACCAGAAAAAATTATAGGATTGAATCCTTTTTTATCTCTCAAACCTTCTAAATGTATTTATTTACCTAAAAATAACTATTTTGGCTTCATAATTTATATTTATGTGCGTCCGAATCTTAATAGTAGCGTTGCTGTACTTCATCCAAGGTTTTGGACAGGAACTTGCTTTAAAGGAAGCGCAGATCAGAGACAAAGACAACACCTATCTTTTAAGCAGCGCCCCGTTTGTTGACAACAACAGATTTGTCTGGTACGCGACCAATCGTGATGGCGATTTCTATAGGTTTGACGGAAAGAATAAGCTTCGGTATCGCTTTCATAAAGACAAAGACAACTACTATGACAGCTTTTATATTTCCAGCCATGCCTGGATACAAGATTCCAATAATACGATTTGGGCTGCCGAACTGAACAAAGCCTATCTCATAACGCCAGACAAGCTTCAAGTAGAATGCATCCAATATCCTACAGAGGGCTTACGAATCAAATCTGCTATTGCCAAAGACAAAGCAAACAACCTATGGATCAGCAATGGATCGCGTTTTTTAATCAAAATCACTCCTGACCGACAGGTGACTCAGGTTACCCATCCCATACTAGAAAATAAAAGAGAAAGCTTAGATATAATGAAGACCCTAGAGGATGGCAGGATCATCGCCAAATCCGGATTTCGTCTTTTTTACATCGATGCCAAAGGATTGCACTTTTTTGGCGACCTTAAAGCCATAGACAAAGACATCAATTATGATTTTGCCCTCTTCGAGAATGGTAAAATTGTTGCAAAAAACACCAGTGGCTACTATAAATACAATGCTACTTCCTACAAATATATCTACTTAAAAGGATTAGATCTGCAGCTGTTCAATTATTCGTATGGCGAAGGAGACTGTTATCTAGGCAATTGCGATTGGAGTAATAATACGCTCATTGCCGATTCCAAGCTTTTTATTGCAGACGACTCCAATCTCTTCGTCAACGAGATTGATAAGAATACGAATGAGATTCGCACTATCGATACCCTGCACTTCAAAAAGCCCATTTCCATAGCTTCCAACAAGCACCATCCTAATTTTATATGGATATCGACTTATGATGAGCTATACAAGCTATTGGTAACACCGAGCCATTTCGAAAGAATCTTACAATTCAACAACAGGCAGCTCAGTACCAGAGGCATTGTGGCGGACTCAACCTCTACATCGGAACCTACGAAGGTCTTTATACGCAAGAGAACGGACACAAAAAAGCTAAAGAAGTTATAGTCAAGGGCGAAAAAAACGGAGTCTATGATATTTTGTTTTTAGAAAAAAATGATTCTATCTTATGGGCTACAGAAGGATACAACTGGATCAAAAGAGTGAATCTGAATACGCATACAAAAAAAGAATTTGAACAGACAGACGGCTTGGCGATTCAGTGCCTAAAAGAAAAATCATCCGATGCCTTTTGGCTAGGAACAGATCAGGGCCTATTTGTTTTCGATAAAAAAACCGGAAAAACAAGTCCTTATGTAGAAGATGGCTATTTCTTGGGGAACACTTCCGTATTCGGCTTTACAGAAGCCAGAAACGGAAAAAAATGGATTACGACCCGACAAGGGCTGTTCGTGAAAGAAAAAGGCAAGGATTTTATCAACTACCAGACCCTAAATCCGTCTTTTGATTATAAAAACCTGCTGGTACTGCACGAAGACGAAAAAGGCAATTTATGGATGGGTACTGATGGCAAAGGGATTGTTTTCTTAGATCCTAAAACCAACCGATTCAAAAACCTGACCCAATCCGACGGGCTTTCCAACAACATCGTCTGCGGCATAATAGAAAGCAAGGACGCGCTGTGGTTTTCTACCTATTACGGATTGTCACGATTCGACAAGCAGAAAGCCTTTTTTACAGTATATTATAAGGAAGACGGACTCAGTGAGAATGAATTTAATGTAAGATCTTCCTATAAGAAAAACAATAATTCCTTTTATTTCGGAGGTCTCAATGGTATTGTAGAATTCAATCCCGAAAAAATAGAAATCAGCTCCAAACACCCCCATACTCTTTTCTTATACAGCTCCTCCTATTTTTCAAAAGACAAAAATAAAAACATAACAGATTATTTAAATCTTGACCAACAGACCATCAGCCTTCCCTATAACAAGAATTACTTTTCGGCTATCTTTTCTATTAATGAACTGTTTTTTATTGAAAAGAACACCTATTTATATAAGATCGAAGGACTCAGGGAAGAATGGATCGATGCCGGAACCTCAGGCTCTATAGAACTTCCCGGCTTGCCGCCTGGCAATTATGTGCTGCGCGTAAAAGGAAAAGATGCCAAAGGAATAGAAACTGCCAACGAAATCAAAATCCGCCTGCATATAGAACAGCTATTTTACAAAACCCCTCTTTTTATGGGCTTTGCCCTGCTTTCTGTCTTGGCTCTTGTTATCTATCTGTTTATCAGACGCAGCAAGAAGCAGAAAAGAATTTTCGAAAGAGAAAAAGAAATCATCGAGCTCAAAGCGAGCGCGCTAAAAGCCCAGATGAATCCTCACTTTGTCTTTAACATTCTCAACAATATGCAGAGCGTCTTGATATTAAAAGGCGAAAGAGAAGTCAACAAATACTTTGGCGCTTTTTCCAAACTGCTCAGGCTGACATTAGACATGTCAAAACAAGAGCTGGTAACACTCAATGACGAAATAGACTACATCACCAATTACCTGCTGCTTAATAAAATGCAATTGAATGACGAATTAGACTATTCGATAGTCGTTGAAGACAGCATCAAGAATACTTCCGACATAGCATTGCCTGGGATGTTGATACAGCCTTTTGTCGAAAACGCAATCCTCCATGGATTATCGCGAAAAAAAGACCGCAAGCTGGCTCTTCATTTTACGATTCAAGACCATTACCTTATAGTAACCGTAGAAGACAATGGTATCGGCAGGGCCGCGGCAGCGCTGCTGTCTAAAAACAAAACAGAAACGCACAAGTCTTGGGCAACTACTATTGTAAATGAACGCATCAAGATAATGAACGATTCTTATAAAGACTCCGTAAGCCTAGAAATCATCGACCTAGAAAAAGAAGGAGTGCGGTCAGGAACCAAGGTTGTTATACGCTTGAAAATAAATTGATTTAATGTTTGACATCTGTTAAATTTTTTTAATTTTAAAAAAACAATTGCCCAGCTTTTTAGTAGAACCTAATTTCGCACGACATGAACATTTATAGAGCGCTGATAGTAGATGACGAGGTCAATAATAGTGGGCAATTGCCGATCCGACAAGAAGAGAAATTATCGATTTACTAAGCAATCAGTCTATGAACCTTAATAGTGTTGCTGGTCATTTTGACATTAGCCGTCCGGCCATTTCAAAACACATCAAAATACTAACAGAATGCGGATTGATCATTATCAAGCAGACAGGAAGAGAACGCTATTGCAAGACAGACCTACACAAGCTGCAAGAAGTAGACCTATGGCTGAATCGGTATAGGGAATTCTGGAACAAGAAACTCGATGCTCTTGGTGCTTACCTTGAACGTCAAGACGATACTGATCTGCCGCAAGACAAAAATCATCTTAAAAACAAATAAATATGGAAACAAAACCACTTGTTTTAGAGCGTACGTATAACGCGCCTATCCAAAAGGTATGGGATGCCATCACCAACCGAGACCAGATGAAGGAATGGTATTTTGAATTTGAAGAATTTAAACCCGAGAAAGGATTCAAATTTCAGTTTACCGGGGGAGATGAAAACGTACAGTACCTTCACGAATGTGAAGTATTGGTAAGCGATCCTCCTAACAAAATCAGCTATTCATGGAGGTATCCGGAATACAAGGGATATTCTGTATTAACGTGGGAGCTTTTTAGCGAAGCAGAAAACAGGACCCGGCTAAAGCTAACTCATGAAGGACTAGACAGCTTCCCTCAAGAAAATCCAAACTTCAGAGTCGAGAGCTTTACTGGCGGTTGGAACTATTTCGTCAACGAGGCGCTTCCAGCTTTTGTAGAAACAGAAATCATCAAAAAATCGGTTGCTATTAAAGCCAAACCTGAGACTATATGGGACATTTTGCTTCATCCAAACGACCAATGGGCAATAGCATTTGGCGGCGGAGCATTAGTGAAGACCGATTGGAAGGTAGGTTCTGATGTAGTTTGGACCGACTTAGAGGGTAATGTCGGTGCTTACGGAATTGTGAAAGAACATGATCCGACGGAATACCTTCAAGTCCAAATGTATGATGAAGTTGATCCTGCACCCAATGCGGAAATAGGAGATTATAAAGAGAACTATACATTGACAAAAGCTGATAATGGAGATTTTGTATTAAACGTGGAGTCTGGCCCGATAGCAAAAAAATATGTCCAAAATCATGGTGCCATGTGGGATGCCGCCTTAAAAATCATCAAGGACTTATCAGAGAAATAAGAAAACAATTATTTACAAAAACCCTGAAAGTTAGCACTCTCAGGGTTTTTATTTTAGGAAGATTGGATATGCTTTAAAGCAGCATCTATTTCACGGGTTCTCTTAAAATAGTCTTTAGTTTGTCTGGCGCTGTCCTATTGAAATCGGATAAATATATTTCATGATGCAGTCCGTTTTTTTGGAATCCATTTTCTTCTATAACTTTCTTCATTTCCTGCAATGTCTCTCCTTCTTTTGAAAATGGGCCTACATGAAGCATCTGAACACATTTGCCTTCGTTCATTCGGAAAAATTCAATTTCTTTTATGAGTTCCAGTTTCTTTTTTCCGAAAGCACTTTCAATTCCCCTATTCACATCGTTCTCGATTATATAGTCGGGCATTCTTATCAATAAACGATATTCCCACTCGCTTCTGGCAATCACCTTTGGTGCTTCCTCCATAGAAACATTTCCATACCTATTCTCGTCATACCACCATAAGCCTTCTAATTTTGAGACCGTGAAATCTTTGTCCAATTGCTTGCACATAAACTTGATGGCATAGGCAACTGTATAAAGCGCCTGTATCTTTTCCGAAAAAGATTTTTCTGAAGGATCCCCTTTTCCCGTCAAGGAGAGGAATTGTGCTGGTTCGATCTCAACAATTTCAGGCGTTGTTTTAGAGGTGAAGTACGTCTTGTACTGTTGCGTTAAATTTAATTTTTCCATGAGTAGTTGTATTTGCGATTCGTACACAAAATAAAACCCCTCAAGTGACAACCCTATGGCAGCAGGTTTCTAGTTTAACAAATTTTATTGCCGCAGTTGTAAACAAAAGCCCCTACTCTTTCGAAAAGGGGCGTTTTTAATAAGCATAAAACTATTTTATTTCTTCACAAATTTTGCATTGGCTCCCGATACCGATTTTATAAAATACATTCCAGAAGCTAGCGAACTTACATCGACTGCATTATTCTCCGCTTTCAAAGATTCCTGCTGGATTGTTTTTCCTGTCATGTCTACAATTACGATTTCTGTAGCTTCGTTCAATTGGATAAACAATTGATAAGTAGCCGGATTTGGATAAATTCTCAATCTGTTTTGTTCAAATGTGTCCACGCCCAGATTGGTTATCTGAACGCAGTTTGACGTTGCAGAGCATCCGTTTTGAGTCACGATTACTGCATAAGAACCATTTCCGCTTGCTGTATAAGAAGCATTTGTTGCTCCATTTATTGGCTGGTTATTCGCACAATTAATCCATTGATACGTAGCTCCGGTTGCAGCTGCCGTAATGGTACTACCTTGAACAGTGGTCGCCGTATTTATCGAAGTCACCATAACCGTCATTGTTGCTGTCGAAGCACACTGTCCCGTGTTTGGCGTAAAGGTATAGGTTGTCGTTGCGGTTGTGTTTATACTAGGACTCCATGTTCCCGTAATTCCGTTATTAGAAGTGGCTGGCAGCGTAAAGGATCCCCCTGAACAAATTGGCGCTACCTGCGTAAAAGCAGGAACAACTGGAACAGAAACATTCATCACAACAGCATTGCTCGTGGCAGTTAATGGAGAGGCACAAGAAGCGTTGCTTGTCATTACACAAGTAACACTGCTTCCGTTTGCCAATGTCGTACTAGTGTAAGACGGACTGTTTGTCCCGACATTATTTCCGTTAACTTTCCACTGATAGGACGGCGCAGTACCACCATTGGTAGGTGTTGCCGTAAAGACAACGCTTTGTCCTTGGCAGATCGAAGTGGCCGAAGCATTGATTGCCACAGAAGGCGTGCAAGCCACCGGAGGCGGTCCGATCAAGCAAATAGCAAAAGAAAGCGTATGGATGGTCGCCGAAGCATTCAGTACACGTACATAATACGTCCTGCCGACAACAAAATTACTACTTGAATAGCTTATACCATCCGTATTGTATGGAGTACATTGGAGTCGGTTTCCAGTACAGCTTTCTTCATAAATCTCTAGAGCGAAATACATCGTCCAGCCCGTCGAAATTCTGGCAATATTGACCGACATGGTCTGTCCTGTAGCCGTAAATTTATACCAGACATCCTGCGAGGAGCCTGGTGCGCAGGCAGGGGCTGCCCCGTCCTGCAGCGCGCCGCTGAACGTGCCAATAGTATTCACACAGCTGCTGTTCGGAGTCAATTCCGCAGCAGTAGCACAAATATCATTAGCCGGCTTCGGCAAGGCCTGCAGGCAGATGTTGAAGCCCAGCGTATGGATGGCCGCAGAAGCATTCAGCACGCGCACGTAGTAGGTCCTGCCCACCACAAAATCGGTATTGTAGTAGCCCACGGAATTCATGTCCGAGGCAATGCACTTGAATCGGTTGCCCGTGCAGCTGTCCTCGTAGATTTCCATGGCAAAGTACATCGTCCAGCCCGTCGTGGCCCTGGAAACGGATATGGCCATCGTCTGCTCGGTAGCCGTAAACCTGTACCATACGTCCTGCGAGGAGCCTGGCGCACACGACGGTGCTGCCCCGTCCTGCAGCGCGCCGCTGAACGTGCCGAAGGTATTGGTGCAGGTACTATTAGGCGCCAGCAGCGCGGCATTCGCGCAGGTATCGTTCGCCGGCTTCGGCAAGGCCTGCAGGCAGATGTTGAAGCCCAGCGTATGGATGGCCGCAGAAGCATTCAGCACGCGCACGTAGTAGGTCCTGCCCACCACAAAATCGGTATTATAGTAGCCCACGGAATTCATGTCCGAGGCAATGCACTTGAATCGGTTGCCCGTGCAGCTGTCCTCGTAGATTTCCATGGCAAAGTACATCGTCCAGCCCGTCGTGGCCCTGGAAACGGATATGGCCATCGTCTGCTCGGTAGCCGTAAACCTGTACCATACGTCCTGCGAGGAGCCTGGCGCACACGACGGTGCTGCCCCGTCCTGCAGCGCGCCGCTGAACGTGCCGAAGGTATTGGTGCAGGTACTATTAGGCGCCAGCAGCGCGGCATTCGCGCAGGTATCGTTCGCCGGCTTCGGCAAGGCCTGCAGGCAGATGTTGAAGCCCAGCGTATGGATGGCCGCAGAAGCATTCAGCACGCGCACGTAGTAGGTCCTGCCCACCACAAAATCGGTATTATAGTAGCCCACGGAATTCATGTCCGAGGCAATGCACTTGAATCGGTTGCCCGTGCAGCTGTCCTCGTAGATTTCCATGGCAAAGTACATCGTCCAGCCCGTCGTGGCCCTGGAAACGGATATGGCCATCGTCTGCTCGGTAGCCGTGAACCTGTACCATACGTCCTGCGAGGCATTTGGCGCGCAGGTAGGGGCAGCTCCGCTAAGAGTCATTCCATTAAATGTTCCGCTTATGTTAGTACAGTTAGCGCTCGGAGTTAATTGTATTGCATTAGAACATTCGTCATTGGCATAGGAGGTAATGTGCCAAAAAAAGACAAAAAAGAGTAATAGACGTTTTGTCATAAATAGTTATTGATTTGATTGTTGATTACGTCGGTAAATTTAGATTTCTGGCCACAATTAGCTATGTAATCATGTTGCCAGATTATGCATCATTGTTGCATTTAGCTGAAAATCACTACTTTTTAAGAAAGTGGCTTGGTGATTTTCCAAAGTATTCCGTAAAGGATTTTGTGAAATAGGATTGGCTGCTGAAGCCACATTTATACGCAATTTCGGTGATGTTTCCTTGGTTGCCAGACAAAAGGTCTTTGGCTTTTTCAAGACGGATCATGCTGATGAAATTGGTTGTAGAAAATCCTGTGAGTGCCGTTAATTTTCGATGGAGCTGGCTTCGGCTGACCGACATGTCATTAGAAAGTTCTGTAACCGAATAGTCTTGATTATCGATATTGCTGATGATGCTAGCGATAACTTTATTGACGTATGCGTTTTGACTCTTGGTCCGTTCTTCGAATGTTTTTTCGGATTGGATAGAGTCTTTATACGCTTCTTTATTTCGCTGGACAGTGGCAAACAAGTTCTGTACCGTCAGCTTTAATTCTTCTGGTGAAAAAGGCTTCGAAATATAAGCATCGGCTCCGTGCTGCAGCCCTTTCAAACGGCTTTCCAGCGAGGCTTTTGCAGAAAACAAGACAACAGGCAGATGGCTTGTCAATTCGTCTGCACGGATTTCCTGCAGCAATTCGATTCCGTCTTTTTCTGGCATCATGATGTCGGAAAGGACAATATCTGGCAAATTTTCACGAATCATGCCTATAGCTTCCTGTCCGTTTTTGGCATGCAGGACCTGGAAGTTTTCTTTCAGTACAGACATACTGAAAACGGCTGTATCGGCGTCATCCTCTACTAATAGCAGTAACGGAATGCCATCATTATGAATAGTTGTATCAACTGCAACAGTAAATTCTTGTATCGGAAGAGACACGACAAATGTGGTTCCCTCAGGACTGCTTTGAAGCTCGATTGTTCCTTGCGCCAAGTCTACCAATTCTTTGACCAATGACAAGCCTATGCCCGTGCCATTGACATCCGACGTTTCTTTTCCTCTGAAAAAACGCTGGAACACTTTTTTCTGTTCTTGCTTGGGAATTCCCGGACCGTTATCGTTTACGCGGATTATCAGCTTGCCAGCCTCTAGGATAGACGTAACTTGGATTTCTGATGTTGGAGGACAATATTTTACGGCATTCCCGATAAGATTGGAAAGTATCTTTTCTAAAGCATTTGAAGGAAATGAATAGTGTTTTTCGGCATTATTCTTAGTGTGGACAATACGTATGTCTTTGGATTTTGCTTCGCCTGCAAAACTGTCGATGTTGTTTTCAATAAAACCATCAAGATTTCCGGTCGTGTAATGCAGCTGAAAGTTTCCTTTTCGCAATTTTGACGCGTCCAGCAGTTCATTGACCAAGCCCATCAGCTTTTTCGAATTGCGTTCCATCAAGACCAGCTGCTCCTGATGCGGGGTCTCCGGGTGCTGCTTCATCATCTGGATAGGTCCGTCGATAAGCGTGAGCGGCGTTTTTATGTCATGTACTATGTTTTCAAACAGCCTGAGTTTTTCCTGCTCGAATTTTCGGGTAATCTTTCTTCTCTGGAAGACGAGGTACATAATGAATCCGGCAATTACGAACAGCGAAACGGCACCGAATAAAAGCCAAATCTGCTGGTTTTTAGCTTTTTCAATTGCATGCTTGTGCCGCTGGATTTCTTTTTCCTTTTTTTCGGTTTGGTATTTGATTTCCAGTTCTTCGATTTCCTTTTTGTTGGTTGCTGCAAGCAGGCGCTGGCGCGTTTCGGTTTCCAACTTTTTATAATGATGGGCATTTTTAAAGTCTCCCATCGACTCATATAAAGCGCTCATCCTTTCAAACAAAGCAGGCTTATAAGGGTCTTCTGGCCTCAATTCATTTACGGCAATCGCTTTTTTCATGTATTCGATTGCTTTGGAGTAGTTTTTCTTCTCCAGATAATAATCGCCCAAATTCTGATGGGTAGTCATCATGTTGAGATAGTCCTTGTTTTTTTCAGAAAGCACAAGGCCTTTTTCATAATAGTAAACGCAAGAATCCGATTTTGTACCCTGATAGGCCGCCCCGAGAGAGTTATAGACTGTGGCCAGATAATTGTCCTGCTTGTTTTTTAGAAGTGTTCTTTCTGCTTCCTTCAGCGTCTTTATGGCCTCATCAAAAGATTGGTTCATGATTTGTAAAGCCGCGAGGTTTGCTGCGATAAAGGAATAGTATTGGTAGTCGTTCGCCTCTTTCTTAGCCTGCGCTGCCTGCTTCAGATAGGACTCTGCTTTCTTTGGATCGTTCAGGTAGAAATAACAAGTGCCTATGCCGTTGTATAGCGTTCCCGCTAGGGATTTTTCATTGTGCTTTTCAGCCAGCTCAAGACCTTTTAGGTAAGAATCAATGGCTTCCTTCATCTTGTTTTGTTTCTGATAGGCTTCTGCAATCAACGCATACGAACGGATCACGACGGTCTGATTGTTTGTTTTTTTCCCAATGGCTTGCGCAATGCGGCTGTAGTAGATGCAAGAATCTTGATGGGTTGGCAAAAAATGTCTCGCAATTTCCAGGTTGAGCTCGCCTTTTCGAGGCTCTTCTGCTTTTTTTAGGAGGGTCTGCAGTGAATCCGCAGTATTTTGGGAGTGCGACTGTTGGGGTAAAAGAACACAAAAAAATAATGTCAGGTAAAAAACAAAATTTGCCATAGGTTTTATAGGGGGACTGTGGTATATGCTTCTGAATTGTTTACAAAACTATTAAAATTCTTTACAATTCCTATTCTGCCGAAATGCAAACACCGCTTTTACGCCTAAAATATGTTGCAAAAATCTGCTTTCTCCGGCAAATTGTTAATAAGTTTTTAATTGCCGTGAAACTTCAAGATAAAATAACGCCTAATTTTCGCTTCTCTGTAAACTGCCGGTTATTCCCGCCCGGCGATAGGATTCCCAAAAAAAACTGACGGCCTTTATTTCTAGGGCCGCAGTCAAGCTATTTAGAGCAACAGTAACAACATTTCGCAAGCGAAAACTTGTCAGGAATTGTCCTGCGCCCTGTTTTCTGCGGATTAAATTTAGATAACATTAAAACCAAATAACTATGAAAACGATCTACACCTTATTTCTTGCGTTCACGTCAGCCGCAGCCTTTGCCCAGCAGACCATTTCTTTCGAAACGTCAGAAGGCTATCAGCCCGGAACCTTAAACCAGCAAAATGGCTGGGAAGTGACGGAAGGCTCTGGCGGCTTTCTCCTCAATCAGGTCGTAAGCAATGAAAAGGCTTCTGCTGGCAGTTTTTCTTTTAAAAATGCTTTCGAGCCTAGCTTTAACGACCAATTTTTACCGATATTCGGGGCTTCAAAAATTTTCGATGTGCCTAAGGGGTTTGCTAATTTCACCATCACTTATGATGTATTGGCTACAGAACAGCAGGGCTCTGACTTTGAATTCACGCTCTTTGCCATAGACGGCAACGAAGAATATGTGCCTGTTGCCGGAGTCGGCATCGAAAACAGAGGGTATATCTACTTGATCAAAGATGTAAATTACGGCATTCTCTATGCCGAGGCCGAGTGGACTCCTAACCAATGGGTCGCCATCAAGATTGAGGTTACTGCAGATGAAATCAAGTACTATGTCAATAATGTCTTAGAAAAAACCATCGACAATTATACCGATCTGGAGATTGCCGGCTTTAATATGCTGCACAATAATTATGGCGGCAATGCGTATTATGACAATTTTATAATCACCAGCGGAAGCTTGGGCACGACTCCTGTTGAGAATCCTTCTTTTGCAGTATATCCAAATCCGGTTCAAGCGACTGTTTCTATCGCATTGCCTTCCAATACAGCACTAGCGGAAGCGGCATTTTATACAATTACCGGACAAAAGGTGCTGCAGACCAATCGAAGCGAGAATATCGACATCAGCGCGCTGGCTGCCGGAACGTATTTTCTTAAAGGCAGTACTACAGACGGAACGTCATTCGCTAAAAAGATTATAAAAAGATAATCAGGCTAGAAAAGAAAGGCTTCTCTTTAACATTTCAATTTCCCAAATCTTGACAATTATTAGATTTTATAACAGAATAGGGCCTCAAAAAAATCGATACTTCAATTTTTTAAACCTTAAAAAAACAATTTCTGATTTCGGTGTTAACAGCCGATTTAAAGTTTGAAAAGTGGAGAAAACTTTATAAGTTTACTGTACTGATTTTAGAAAGAAATTAATGAACAATCCATTTATAATGAAGCGTATGGCTTGCATCTGCTGCTCGAAAAACGAGGAGTGATTTGTCAGCTTTAGCAATTTATAAAACGATTCAAGCATAACAAAAACTCCTCAAGAAATTGGGGAGTTTTTTTTATTTAAAGCATTATATAACCTATGGTTTCTAACTTATTTTTAAACGAAATGTGCTGCTGTCTGCTTTTGTGGTCCAGAGGTAGCCGCCCTATTTATAACGCCCCGATATAATTAGCCCCGCCAAAGCCTCTTGAAATTCTCAACAGGCTTTTTTTATATCACAGAACAAACGAATGTCAAACTTTTAAAAATGAATCCCTCTTGCCATGCCCGAGAAGTCAAAAAACAAATCGCTGTACCAGTCTAATTTTTCGGAGAAAAAGATTTTTCTGGACAAGAAAAAAGCGAGCTATTGGATTACCGAATTAGCGTCCTGGCTTTTCTGCAGCCAGAAAGAATATATTGATTTTAGCTTTTTCGAAAAGAAGGAATTTGAACTGAAACTGCTGCTGAAAGAACTCTTAGAAGCCGAATCGTTTGCAGAAAAAGAAGCCTCGCAACTATCCGAAGCCTTTTTTGAGAACGCAGCCTCGCTGCACAAGCTGCTATCGGAAGACTTAAAAGCCGTGCTGGAATTTGACCCTGCGGCCAAATCAAGAAACGAAGTCATCCTCGCCTATCCTGGATTCTTTGCGGTCACAGTCTACCGCACCGCTCATATATTGTGGCAAGAAAAGGCGCTTACCTTGGCCCGACTGGTTTCGGAATATGCCCACAGCGCCACCGGAATCGATATCCATCCGGGAGCCGTTATCGGCGAACGGTTTTTTATCGACCACGGAACGGGAGCCGTTATCGGCGAGACGACTAGTATAGGAAACGACGTGAAAATTTACCAAGGCGTTACCCTAGGTGCCCTAAGCGTGAGCAAAGACAAGGCCGAAGAAAAACGGCATCCGACCATCGAAAACGGCGTGATTATCTATTCCAATGCGACCATTTTGGGCGGCAGCACGGTCGTCGGAAAAGGAGCTGTCATCGGAGGCAACGTCTGGATTACCAATTCCATTCCGGCAGAATCGCTCGTCTTCCACAAAAGCGAAATCATCATCAAGAGCAAGCAGGTATTTCCAGAAGCGCTCAATTTCAGCATCTAAATAAAAAGCATCCTTAATTTAAAAAATAGAAAGAACATGAAAGCAAATAGTATTTTAGAAACCATCGGCAAGACGCCCGTGGTGAAAATCAATCGATTGTTTGGCGAGACCAAGAACATCTGGATAAAACTAGAAAGAAACAATCCCGGAAACAGTATCAAAGACCGTATCGCCTTGGCAATGATTGAAGATGCTGAGGCAAAAGGACTGCTCAAGCCGGGCAGCGTGATTATTGAGCCGACATCGGGCAATACCGGAATCGGACTGGCGCTCGTGGCAGCAGTCAAAGGCTATAAGGTCATTTTAGTCATGCCAGAATCCATGAGCGTGGAGCGCCGAAAGCTGATGGAAATTTACGGCGCCGAGTTCGAGCTGACGCCGCGCGAGAAAGGAATGAAAGGGGCTATCGAAAGAGCCAATGAACTGGTAACCGAAACGCCAAATGCTTGGTCGCCGAAACAGTTTGAGAATCCTGCGAACGTGGAAGTGCATAAAAACACTACGGCTCAAGAAATACTAGAGGATTTTCCGGACGGACTGGATTATATCATCACAGGTGTGGGCACCGGCGGACATATCACGGGCGTAGCCGAAGTCCTGAAGAAAAAGTTCCCTAACCTGAAAGTCATAGCCGTCGAGCCCGAACTGTCGCCAGTCTTGAGCGGCGGAAGCCCATCGCCCCATCCCATCCAAGGAATCGGCGCTGGTTTTGTACCGCAGAATTATCACGGCGATGCAATTGATGAAATCATTCAGGTAAGCAAGGAAGATGCTTTTGACTATGCGAGGGCTGTTGCAAAAAAAGAGGGCATCTTGGCAGGAATTTCTACGGGCGCTTCTTTGGCCGCTGTCGCAAAAAAAATAGCTTCGCTGCCAGACGATGCGCGAATACTGACTTTTAATTATGATACGGGGGAACGCTACCTTTCTATCGAAGGCCTTTTCTAGACTCGGCCTAGGTAGGATGCGTGTTTTTATCAATTGCAGCCGAGAAGAGTGCAACAGACTGCGCAGAAGGGTATGATTGATGCATTTTTGAAGCAAAAAGAGCCGTAAATGGCGTTCCATCACCCGCGCACGGCCCTCGGAACCCCGCCGATGGCGTTCGGAACGCCATTCGTGGGGTTCTCGACGTATAAATTGGCGTTACCCTACGCCAATTTTGGCGTTCGGAACGTCAAATTTGGCGTTCGGAACGTGTCTTTTGGCGTCAGGCAACGCCATTCGCGGGTGATGGAACGCCATCCGCGGGGTTCTGAACGCCAAATGTGACATTCAATTCGATAATTTCTGAGGTATAGAAATCAAAAATAAAGATCTTGTCAAAATCCGATTCGAAGGTCTTGGCCTGTATCGCCTCGTCAATCAAGAACGACTTGCAGCAATGGTCGATAGAGCTTAAGATTAAGACGAGCCATTGTTTTTCGGGCACCGCTTGAATCGGCTGGCTCTTGGCAATGATTCCTGCAATAGCGCTGCTGCTGCACTCGACAATCTTGAAGTCGCGGTTGACAATTTTGAGTTCCGAAGAAGGCAGCTTGCGGATGCGTTCTACATATTTATATAAGATGACCTCGCCTTTGATGCCCGAAATAATTTCGTTTTTCAGGTTCTGCATTTCTCCAGCATCAAAATTAGCATTCGGCTTCCTGAATTCTACATTATAGAGTCCGGTATATCGGGAACCTAAAGCTGTCAATTCGATTTCGATTTCTAAAAGGATTTTTGAGATGGCGTTTTTTTTCTGGTTCAAGAGCAGGTCTGCGCACTGCACGTTAATCTTCTCTGGGCCTTGGGAGCCCCCGATGATGAGCTCTCCTTTTTGCGAAATGATGGCCTCGCCGTCATACGACTCAGCAAATTTCCACAAATCAACAATTGCTTTGATTTCTTGCTCTTTCACCCTTTTTTTCTGCTTTGAGCTTTCTATGGCATCCATCCAGTTTTCTATTGCTTGAATCATCTTCATCTTTTTTTATTCAAAAATAGAGCGAACACCAAAGCTGGCTGGCTTTTTTATACGAACCGCCTTTTATTTTATACTAAATCCTTAATTGTAGTACTAAAAATGCTTCGGATAGGGTTTTGTATAATTTAATTCAGGTTTTGTATAATATAATATCTTGTTAAACAGTTTTTAAGTTACTTCGCATCAAAATTAACAGCAAGCAAAAGCTATGTTTGACAAAAATTGTAACAAAAACTGGTTCATGGAGTTTCTTATCGCTCCAAAATACAGGATATACAGGCACCTGCTGATTTTCGCTTATATGATTGCTATATTTATTGTCTCCAGAAACTCGTCAGAAGAGGTGGGGGATGATGATTATTTAAGAAGCATTATTTGGAACATTTATTTTCTAGCCATGTTCTATCTGAACATGTATGTACTCATGCCTGCTTTTCTGTATAAAGGAAGGTACCTTACTTATATTTTCAGCCTAATTACTATTATCATCTGTTGCTATCTCATAGCCACAGTGTTAACGGAAACCTTTATGAAAGGCTACGATTTTGTAAATGAAGCAAAGGAGAGCAACTCGTTCAAGAATTTTTTCGTAACAATCAACATGCTCACCCTCATGGTTTTTGCTTCTACATCGATCAAGCTGTTTCAGCGGTGGGCAAGAGACAGCGATAGGATCAATGAGCTGGAAAAAAACTCGCTCCAGATTGAACTGCGGGAACTGAAGAATCAGATCAATCCGCATTTTCTCTTCAATATGCTGAACAATGTGAATGTGCTCGTCAAAAAAAATCCAGACAAGGCGTCTACGATTATCATGAAACTTTCGGATTTCTTGAGATACCAGCTGTATGACAACAACCAGCATTCGGTACTGTTGCTGTCGGAAATTCAATTCCTGAACGATTTTATGGAACTGGAGAAAATCCGCCGCGACGATTTTAATTTCAACCTCAGCATACAGAACGAAAGCCTTAACGAAAATATGATTTCGCAGCTTGTGCTTCCGCCCAACTTGTTCATCACGTTTATTGAAAACGCGATCAAGCACAGTGCCGATGCCGACAGTCCTTCTAAAGTAGACGTGAGCTTTACGATTTATAAAAAAGAACTGCGCTTTGTCTGTTCCAACACAAAACCTGCAGAGCCTATCGATAGCGACAAAAAGGGAGGCCTCGGACTGGCCAACATCAAGCGTAGGCTGGAACTTCTTTATGGAAAGGATTTCAGGCTCGAGATCGAAAATAATGACACCAACTATACAGCAACCTTAACCCTACCTATATGAACTGCATAATCGTTGATGACGAGCCGTTGGCGAGAGAAGGAATGCTGCTGCTGCTGCAAGACATTCCGGACCTGAATGTGATCGGGTGCTTCAATGGTGCCAAGAAAGCGCGCGAATTCATGCAAGAAAACCCCGTTGACTTGATTTTTCTGGACATACAGATGCCTGGAATCAATGGACTGGAATTTGCCGAATCGATTTCTGAAAACACCTTGATTATTTTTACCACGGCCTTCTCGCAATATGCCCTGAAAAGCTATGAGGTCGATGCCATAGATTATCTGGTCAAGCCGATCATCAAGAGCCGCTTGGACAAATCCATAAAAAAAGCTTTTGCTTATAAAGAGCTTCTGGCCAATAAGGAAGGAAAAAGTACGCTCGAAAGCCTGGAACAAGATTTTATGCTCATCAAGTCGGATCGAAAATTTCACAAGATTCTTTTTCGCGACGTACTCTATATCGAAGGACTGAAAGATTATGTCGTGATTTATGCCAACGACAGCAAGATCATCACGGCCATGAACCTCAAGACCATTTCGCAGCATTTGCCGGAAGCCCAATTCGTAAGGGTCAGCAAATCGTATATGGTTAACGTGCAGCACATTGATTCTTTTGACAACCACACAATCCATATAAAAACCTCAGAAATTCCGATCGGAGATGTTTTCCGAAAGAAATTCCTGGAGCAGTATTTAGGAAAGAATATTTCCGACCGATTATAACAAACCTTTTTATAAACAAGCTATGAAATTAAAGTTTTTGCCATTGGCAGTATTCTTTTGCGCATTCGTGAATGCTCAAGAAAACGAAGAATTGAAGGAAAAAGTAAAGGAAGCCGTGACAGATCGATTTCCTACGACGCGATTTCTGGACATCCAGTACCAGCAATATCTACCGACCGATTTTGACTCGGAACTGTTTGACAGGGCCTTTGAAGAAGGGGAAATCAAGAACCATTACCGATTGAATGCCAATACCAATTTTACCATCTTCTCTAAGCCAAGATGGAACATCACGACTTCACTCAACTACAAATATGAGGCTTTTGAGCTTAATGATGTAGAAAATGTTGCCGGCGATGCAATTGCTCCTTACAACAAAAATGTAGATTTCCACTACCTTTCTGCCACGTTGAGCTTTACGTATTTTGCCAGGCTGTTTAACAAGCCGTTTATCTACAATGCCAGCTTTACGGCAGACGGTTCTGAAAAAGATGTAGAGCGATTAAAAGGTTTTGTAGGCGCTTCGATCATCTTGAAAAAAACAGAAAGAACAATGATTGGCGTGGGTGCTGTTATTTTTATCGACCCTGCTTCTCCGATTCCGGTCGCTCCTACCTTTATCATGGAGCATAAGTTCAAAAACTCGCCTTGGGTCATGGATTTGATCCTTCCGCAGCGCCTTTTGTTCCATAGGCCGCTATTTGAAAACGGAAAGCTTTCTTTGGGAACGGAATTGAACGGTGACGGATTCTATGTCTACAATAAAGCGCCAGGTTTTGCCGATGTTTATGATTACCGCGTTTTAGAACTGCGTTCCGGAATTACATACGAACACCGCATCAATACTACGATTATTGCTACATTCAAGACAGGCTTGTCGAATGTGTTTAATTCGAGATTATCCGAAAGAGGCGAAAACACCAACGATTATATCTTTTCGACCAAACAGGATCCTACAGGCTATTTCAGCCTCGGAATTTCTTTTATGCCTAATTTCAAGAAGAAAAAAGAATAAGGCTATTATCCCATCACTTCTATAAATATCTTTTTAATCAAGGCAATCTCGTCCGCGTAGATTGTCTTTTTTCGTGTGGCAAAGTGGAGCGTATTCTCTAGCGGGGTCTTCCCTTTCCAGACCATCTTGATCAGCCCGCTCTCGATTTCTTTTTTGCACAAGAAATCAGGAATTACTGCCAGTCCCTGTCCGCTGCTCAGGCAACGCACGATAGAATTCAAGTTCGGGACGATATAATTGGGACGGAAGTCAGGGTATTTGTTAAAGTTCAGCTGCCAGAACCGTCTCAGGTGTTCCATATCGCCCGTCGTGCCGTACCATTTCTGCTCTTTCAGCCAAGCCTCGATTCCTTCTATGTCGCATGCTTTTTCTAAGGCGTCAAATGTAGCGTCATCAATATCGTTGCCTCCCACCAATACGATGGTTTCTGACGAAAACGGCTGGTAGTCGATGCTGCTCTTCGGAACCATCTGCGGCGTGATGATAATATCGAGAATGCCTTTTTCTAAGTTCTCTACCATTTCCGGATATTCCCCGAACTGGATGATGACGTTGAATGGCAATGTAGAAATATACTGCTCAAGCGTAATCTGGAAAGTCTCAAAGCACATTCCTACGCTGATGGTGGGCGTGTGTTTTTCGGTGCTCCGCTGGAAATTCTTTTCGGCTTCTTCCAGCTTGGTCATGGCTTCGATGATAAAATTATAAAGTACCTTTCCTCTTTCCGTTGGCACCATCTTGCGGCCCGTGCGGTCAAACAATTTATAGCCCACATAATTTTCCAGCGAGCTCAAGTGCAAGCTCACTCCTGGCTGGGAAATAAACAATACTTCAGCAGCTCCCGTTAGCGTTCCCGATTTGTAGACCGCCTTAAATGTCCGGTACCATTCTAGATTTACCATGATCAAACTATTATAATTCTGATGCAAAGGTATGAATTAAGTTATTTTAATAATAGATAATGCCGCCGTAAATTTGCATCATCAATTAGATAGAAGACTTATGAAAAAAATATTTATCATTAATGGAGGTCAAAAATTTGGCCATTCGGGCGGAAGGTTCAACGAAACCATCTCGCAAGAAACTTTGAATTTTTTTAAAAAAAATCCCAACTTTGAAGTGAAGCTGACCGATATCAACCACGACTATGACCCTGCCGAAGAAGTACAGAAGTTTGTATGGGCCGATGTTATCATCTACCATACGCCGATCTGGTGGTTCCAAGTGCCACACGACTTCAAAAAATATATAGACGTGGTCTTTACGGAAGGGCATGCGACTGGAATTTACAACAGCGACGGCCGCTCTTCTCAAAACCCTGCCATCAACTACGGAACTGGAGGCATGTTACACGGCAGGAAATACATGCTGACGACTTCATGGAATGCGCCGAAAGAAGCCTTTACGCTTCCGGGAGAATTCTTTTCGCAAAAAAGCGTCGACGAAGGACCGTTGTTTGGCTTCCATCGCATGAATGCTTTTACCGGAATGACGCCTCTGGAAAGCATGCATTTTCATGATATCGAGAAAAATGCCGACGTCGCCAGAGACTTGAAATTGTATAACGAGCACTTGAGCAAAATCTTCATAAACTAATCATGGCTATACATTTGACCGCAATAATCAAAAGCAGGCCCGAGCATACGGAAGAGGTAAAAACCTACCTGCTGAACATGGCGCTGCATTCTAAAAAAGAAGAAGCTTGCCTTCAATACGACCTGCATCAGAATAATGAAGAGCCGAACATTTTTGTGTTCCATGAAATCTGGAAAGATGCAAAAGGACTGGAAGAGCATAATGCAAAGCCGTACATTCAAGATTTCGTAAAAGCATCGGAAGCGCTTCTGGAAGAAAACGTAATTATTTATAAAACACAAAAAATAGGATAATGGACTATCGAAAATTAGGAAGCTCGGATTTGGAATTATCGGCTATCACTTACGGAGCTTTTGCCATTGGCGGCAACATGTGGGGCGGCAACGAAAAGCAGGATTCTATGGCTGCGGTGCATGCCTCGCTGGACCACGGCGTTACTTCGCTAGATACGGCTCCTTTCTACGGTATGGGACTGAGCGAAGAATTGATCGGGGAAGCCATCAAAGGGAAAAGCCGCGACAAGCTACAGCTGCTTACAAAATTCGGCCTCGTATGGGACGGAAGCAATAACGGAAAGGGAGATTATTTCTTTGATGCTTCTGCAGACGGAAAAACATTTCCAGTCTATAAATATGCTTCAAAAGCGAATATCATCAAAGAACTGGAAGAAAGCTTGAAACGCCTCGGTACCGATTATATCGACCTGTTGCAGATTCACTGGCCCGACTCGACTACGCCGATTGACGAGACGATGGAAACTTTAAATCTTTTGATGGAGCAAGGAAAAATCCGCGCTGCAGGCGTCTGCAACTACGACCTCTCGCAATTGAAAGAAGCAGAAAAAACCCTACAGTTGGCCTCGAACCAAGTTTCGTACAGCATGCTAAACAGGGCTATCGAAAAAGACATCGTGCCTTATGCTGTTGAGAAAAACATGGGCATCATCGCCTACAGCCCTATGGAAAGAGGACTGTTGACCGGAAAATATTTTAAGGAAGCCAAGCTACAGTCAGACGACCACAGAAACGGCTACTTCGGACAGTTTTCTGCCGAAAGCGTCAAAGCGCTTTTAGACAAGATTGAGCCGATTGCGCAAAGCAAGAATGCTTCTTTGTCGCAACTGGTTTTGCGATGGACAAGCTTGCAGCCGGGAATCAGCGTAGTGCTGGCAGGCGCAAGAAATGCGACACAGGCTATCGAAAACGCAAAAGCCGCAGCAGTTTCCATCACTGCCGACGAAATGAAATTTATTAATGATGCGATACTAGAAATGTAAGGATGGGCTCCAATAGCAATCTGCTTTTTTAGTAAATTTACCCAGCTCTATTCAAAAAGGGCTGGGTATTTTAGTTTACAAAAACATGATTGAAGAACAACTTCTGTTGGCGTTCGGCGCCCATACAATCGTACTCAAAAAAGGAGAAATGCTTTTTGAGGAAGGTGCTAGTGCGAAATATTTTTTCCAGGTACATTCTGGAGAAATCAAGATGAACAATTTCAACGACGAAGGCAAAGAATTTATCCAAAGCATTTTTGGCGAAGGAAACTGTTTTGGCGAGCCGCCTTTGTTTATCGACAAGCCTTATCCTGCTAATGCTGTTGCTATTGCCGATTCTGAAATTTATGCTATCTCAAAAGAATCGTTTTTTAAATTGCTGTATTCAAATCCCGAAGCGCACCTGAACATGACGGTCAATCTTGCCCAGCGCCTTTATTACAAATCGGTCATGGCTTCCGAAATTTCTTCTCAAGAACCAGAACACCGTATCTTAAAGCTGATTGATTATTTTAAGGAGTCTATTAGCCAAATACAACCCGATGAAAAATACAGAGTAGACCTCACCCGCCAGCAGATTGCCGACCTGACCGGACTGAGAGTCGAAACCGTAATTCGTTCTATTAAATCACTCGAAAAAAAGGGACTGCTTTTGATCGAAAACCGAAAAGTTTTTCGATAATTTTTTTGCAATTATTTCACCTAATATGATTTAAGTCATAAAATGCTGGCGGGATGTGTAGCTAACTTTGTTACTATAATTCTAAAGCACTTTTATCATGAAAACATATCATAATTATCTGGAAGGTTACAAACGAGGTCTTATCGGTTTTGCTACATTGAGCATTCTTGCCCAAAGCTGTCTAGGTTCTATTGCCGCAATGCTTATTCTTATGGGAGGAACTTCAGTCGGACAAATGATACAGTTATTTTTTGTCACCATCTTCTGTATGGGATTTAACGGGGCGGTCTTGTCTCAGCAAAAACCAAAATTTGTATTCGCAACACTTATCATCAGCGTCACGCTTAGTATTGTCTTTTCAATCGCAAACCTGCTTTCTTTGATAGGGTAATGCGCTATACTAAACAGAAAAGCCTCCAAGATTATTGGAGGCTTTTTTATTGGGAATGTAGCTGTTTATGCTTTTGGTAATGGCTGTCCTACAGCAACATCGCATCTGTGGCCTGGCTGTCCGTGTGGTGGATTCATACCTGGTGCAGTTACGACATTTGCATTGTTCACCGGCGTTACTGTAGTTGGAGCGGCAGTTGCAGTCGGCTGTGTTGGTTGCGGCTGCGCCGCTGGTTTTTGTCCTGGAGGCGAATTTAACGGAGCCCCTACAGGAATATCACATCTGTGTCCTGGCTGTCCATGTGGCGGATTCATACCCGGAGCCGTAGCTGTAGCCTGTGGCTGGATCTGCTGTGGCTGTGCTTGTACCGTTTGCTGCTGAGCAGTCACCGGAACTTGTCCGTCTGCAGGAGCAGCTGCCGGATCTGCTGCAACAGCTTCTGCTGGCGCTGCACTTTCTTGAGGCTCTAATTCTTTTTTACATGAAGTCATGAACAGTGAAACTGCCAAAAGCGAGCCAGCTATTATTTTTGTTTTCATTGTTAGTTTTTTAAATTAAGAATTCAAATATAAGCGTTTCAGATGATTATCTATGTTAAAAATAAGCTCTTAACTGCACGCTTCCTGTGTGGATTGCTTTGCTTTCTTCGCTTTTCCTTCCTTCATAATTTATATTGATATCTAGAAACTGCGTCAGGTTCTTTTGCAATAGCAGTCGCCAAGTCATATTCTGTCCTGCCTGCAGTCCTTCAAGCATCTGGTAGGCGACTGGAGACAGGGCATCGCCAGTAAAATCATTTTGGTAGAGAGAGAATTCGCCATTCATCGTGAATTTCTTTTCGGAAGCATAGGTAAAAGAGGTTCCGAAGCGATGCTGCTGCAACTTTTCCATATCATTGATCTTGTTCTCTTTGTCTTGGTATTCATAGAACAGATCCCAGCTTGCATTTCTTGAAAAAAGATAGGAAATCTTAGGCGCCAGCTGATAGCCTTTCAGCTCGAAATTCTTGCTGGAATAGTTTTCTGAAAAAAGTTCTGATTCGATGGTCTTTCCCAAAAAGCCTAACAGCCAGCTTTTGTGTATCAAATGGGCATATTGGAGTTGGTGCGAGCGATTGTTGTTTTCCTGCGAACCGACCGAGAGCAGCGTTTTGGCACGGTTTCTCAAATAGGTATACGTTACGGAATGGTCTTGCTTACCTCTGTTGTAAAAAAAGCTGTTCCTGAAACTAGAATTAAGTCCCAAAAGGTCTTTATCGCTTGTAGAAAACGGATTCAAGTCAAAATTGTCGCTGTCGCGTACGATCTTTCGGTCGATTAAAAAAGAGGTCTGGTTGTAAAAATAGGATAAGAATTTCTTAAGCCCTTTTTCGTTCTGCCATTGATTGGCGTTCAAGATAACCGATTGCGAGAACTTGTTTTGGTGGGTCTTGATAAAAATCTGATTCGGGAGGAAGATCCTGACATATTCTGCTTGGTCGGAAAACTTTGCGATTTCAAATTCTTCGAGCTCTTGGATTCCGTTGCCGTTGTAATCAATCCAAGTGTAGACACCCTGTCCCGGTTCTACTTTCAAATACGTAAATTCCTGTTGCGGTATAGTTCCCGACGTGGTTTCATAGGTAGTCGTGACTTGAACCAACTGGTTGAAATAACGGTCGTTATAAAGCAACCTGGAATTTAGCGAAGGCTCGTTTTTACGAGTTGGGTCTTCAAATTTCAAGTTCCTGTAATTCACGAACAAGGAAAGGTCGCTCTTTTCGGTCTTCATCAATCGTGACTTGAGGTAATAGGAATTAGACGTATTTACCTTTCTCACAAATCCGTTGACCAAACTGTCATTTGAACGTTGCAGATAGCCTAATTCTACATACACTTTGGTGCTGTCGCCGCGTCCTGTAAAAAGACCAAACTCGTTAAATCTTTGGCTCAAGGCCGAAAACTGATTGGTTTCCTTGATTTTTTCTTCGTTATCTTCCAGCCTGAACGTTCCGCCAACCCAGTTCTTGCCGAAATGGTATCTGGCCTGTGTCTGATTCCTGATGAATTTAGATTCGGAATAATCGCTGTCGCTTTTTAAGATACTTCCGTTGTTCTGGATGGTAAAATTTTTAAATCGGAAAGAGCCGTCGACCACATGCCTAGTTCCTGAGAAACTTTCAGAGAAATCAAGCTTTTCCAACTGGTATCTTGCGCTTCCTTTGTTCGGAAGCGTGAAATTTACGCCCGAAATTAACAGGCTCTGATTGCCTAAAGGATTCGTCAAGTTCCAATCGCGGTCAAATTCAATCGTGAATAGACGCTCGATGGTCTTGAATTCTTTCTGCACGAACTGATAATTGACAAAAGCATCTACCAGCCATTTCTTTGAAAATAGCCGCTGCTTGGCATAGATTTTCCCGGCAAGGCCTTGGTTGTCGCCGTCATCTTTAGACGAAAACAAGTTCAGGTCGTTGTTGCTTACGCCAATCTCAAAATCGACCAATGTTTTTTCGCTGGGCTTGTATTTTCCCAACACGGTAGCAATCTGGATTTTTGTCGGAGCGACCAATCGGATAATCGGTTCAAAATTACCTTGCGGAATTCCGTTCACGGGCGGAACATATTCATAGATTCTACCGACTGCTGCCGTATTTGAAATCCTATAATTCCCTTGATTATTGCCAACCAAGGAGAAGCGTACGTTGTAAAGCTCGTCTTCTGGATTGTTTGAAAACTCAAAGACCTCAACGCCGCCAATGATTACTTTTTTATAAAGGATTTTATTTTCAGAATAACTGTCGACATACGCAGAAGGCGCCGTCATTTGCGAAGAATTATCTCCCGCTTCTTTCAGCACATTTACTTGTTCTGGAGAAAGATTTTGCTGCAAAGGCTGGTTCTTCACGTCGTTTTCTGAATATAAAAAGCCGCCGATGCTCCATTTTTCCTGCTCGTGCGTCGCTCCCGCATACGTCACAAATCGCGTATAATTTCTATCGGAATATTGGTATTCGACATTGATCCTCATTTCGGATGTAATCGGAAACAGGGATGTGAAGATAATTTCTCCCGCATTGTAATCGATGGTATAATCGTTGTTTTCGCCTCGTGTCAGTAAAATTCCGTTGACAAAAACTCTTTCGGAGCCTGAAATCACCAAGATATACAATTCGCCATTCGGACCTTGAAGCTTGTATGGGCCTTGGTTGCCCTCCTGCCCTGTAAAACTGCTTCGCGCATATTGTCCTCTTACCAAAGCCGCCGAAGCAAAGACATTGGTCTTTTTTTCGGGAGTTCCGAAGGTAAAATTAGCGGACAGTCCTTGTACTTTTTTATTAAAATTCAGGAATCGCGATTGTCTATTTTCTAAGAATAAATCCCCTGCTCGGATGTTCCATTTGTCGCTGAAAAGCTCGATAAAAATCTGGTCGAATTCATCTAGCTTTTGCGAATAGCCGCCTTCTTGCAGCGGAATATTGCTGTCTTGGATGGAAGCCCGAAGGCTTACTTTGTCTGAAATCTTTCCGGTGATCTGCAGATCCAGATTTGAATTGACAACTGAATTTTGGTTATTTCCTATGGTAATTCCTCGCGTAATGCTTCCCGAGGTATTCAATCCGTCAAAAGGCTTGAAGGTGCTTATCGGATCGCGGGAAACTTTATAGAGATTGCCTTTTCCTGCTTCGTTGCTCACAACGCGGCTGTCGTCGTAAATGCTGTATTTTTTTGTAAGGTATTCGGGATAGCTGAAATAGCGCAGTGTGAGCGTATCTTCAGACGTGTAATTATTCTTAAAAACAAGGATGCTTTTCTGGAAATCTACTTTATAATAGGTCGTATCGATATCATTCCCGAGCTTGTCCTGAAGCTTAAAGAAAGAGCTGCTGATGCTCACGCTGTCAATTTGGATCGTATCTTTTGAAGCAGTAATCTTCCTATTTTTATACGGCGTTTTGACTTCCTGAGCAGAAAGCCCAGAAACAAAGCCTATTAAAAACAGAAAGAGCAATTTTTTCAACATAAATACTATAACTCTGAAAGCTCAAAAGTAGTATTTATAAAATTAAAATTTCAATAGCTGCTTTCGCGCAAAAACCAAGCTGCCATAAAAAAATCGGGAGTTTCAAAAATTTGAGGCTTCCGATTCATTATTTTCTAGCTAATGGCTTCTTTTGTAACAATCTGCATGGTTTCTCTGCTGACTTGCTTGAGCAACACTTGTTTGTCTTTTTCGACCATTTCTGCCGCTTTTTCATTAAAGTGGCGAATCGTATAAAGCGAAACATTATCGTTGTACGCAACTTTGAATTTCTTAGACAGCACGTTTTTCAAGTCGTTAAAATTGCCGAATTTGTCTTCGATACACACTGAAAAACTGATAGCCGAGTTCTGAATCAGGCTGACCTTCATCTTGTATTGATGGAAAAGCCCGAAAATCTCGCTGATGTTTTCTTCCATGATAAAAGAAAAATCTATAGAAGAAAGCGAAATCAGCAACTGTCCTTTTTTTACGATATAGCAGGGCAGGTGCGGCTCTAAATCGGCTCCTTTGCTCACGCTTGTTCCTGGCAAAGAAGGATTGAGGAACGATTTCACAAACAATGGAATTTCTTTTCGCTGTAGCGGTTGCAATGTTTTCGGATGGATGACTGTCGCGCCATAAAAAGCCAATTCGATAGCCTCGCGGTAGGAAATTTGGTTCAAGAGCGTTGCATTTTCAAAATACCTCGGGTCGGCATTCATCACGCCCGGAACGTCTTTCCAAATCGTGACGCTTTCGGCGTTCAGGCAATAGGCAAAAATGGCGGCGGTATAATCGGAACCTTCGCGGCCAAGCGTTGTCGTGAAATTATTTTCGTCGGAGCCTAAAAATCCTTGGGTGATGTTCAGTACTTTTTTCTTTACGTTTTTAGAAATGAGCGTCTGAGTTTGGTCCCAATCTACGATAGCATCGCGATAAGTCGTATCGGTTTTTATAAAATTACGGACGTCAAGCCATTGGTTTTTTAATCCTTTGTAATTAAAATAGTGGCTGATGATGGTTGTTGAGATTATTTCCCCGAAACTGACAATCTGATCGTAGACAAAGTTGTAATTTGGCGATTTGTTGTTTTTCAAAAAGCTTTCTAAATCAGAAAAAAGCTGGTTGATAGCGCCAAAAACCGCATTTTTGTCGTCTTCAAATAAATCTAGCAAAATCTGGTTATGGTATTTCTTGACATCTTGTACAGAAGATTGCAATTCTGCCGATTTTTCGAAATAGTTCTTTATCACTACTTCTAAGGCATTTGTTGTTTTTCCCATAGCCGAAACTACGAGCAAAACATCATCAAAACCCACCTGCTGCAAAACGTCGTATACGTTTTTAATGCCTTCAGCATCTTTGACTGAAGCACCTCCAAATTTAAATACTCTCATTATTTGATTTCAGATTTTAGATTTCAGATTTAGACCTAGCCAATTACTTGATTGCTTTCTGAAATAGGTAAATTATTTTTTAAAAAATCATTAATTCCTTGTTCGTCCATGTGGACCACGCGCCAATCAGATAAAACCTTTGCTCCAGATTTCTCATAAAATTTAATCGCTGGTGTATTCCAGTCGAGCACGTTCCATTCGATACGGCGTACGTTTTCTTTTTCTCCTTCTTTTATAATTTCAGAATAGAGGGCCATTCCGGCTCCAGTTCCTCTCATCTTTTCGGTAACGATCAAATCTTCGAGATGAATAGTCTTGCCTTTCCACGTCGAAAATCGGTAATAGAATAACGCCATTCCGATAATTTGATTATCTAATTCTGCCACAAAAGTATGGAACAGCGGTTGCGTTCCAAAACCATCGCGAACCAGATCTTCTTTTGTAATAACGACTGCGTCTGGCTCTTTCTCGAAAACGGCCAGTTCTTTAATTAGTCCTAAAACAGCAGGCATGTCGTTTTCGGTACCTTTCCTGATTATCATTTTTTTCTATGTATTTCAGCTTTCGCTTTTCACAGCGAATATATTAAAAGCTGATGCAACTGCACAATTATCGGTGTTTCTTTTCGAAATTAGCGTATCAATTTCAGAAACACAAAAATAACAATTATTTATATTTGTAACATTTTTTGATAAATATTTTTTTGATGGCATTCTAAAATTATAGCAATTTATAAACGATATTTGCACCCACAACTACAACGTTATAGTAATGGAGGAACGCAATAAAACATTAGGGGAATTTATTATTGAAAAACAGGAAGATTTTCAATATTCTTCGGGAGAATTATCTAGGTTAATCAACTCCATCCGACTGGCTGCCAAAGTCGTAAACTACAAGGTAAATAAAGCTGGACTGGTAGACATCGTGGGCGCTGCAGGTGCCCAGAATGTGCAGGGAGAAGACCAACAAAAATTAGATGTCTTTGCAAACGACACTTTTATACAGACGCTTATTAATCGTGAGATTGTCTGCGGTATTGCTTCAGAAGAAAGCGATGATTTCATCGTCATCAAAGGCCAGGACGAAAGCCATAACAATAAATATGTGGTGCTGATGGATCCGCTAGACGGTTCTTCAAATATTGACGTGAATGTTTCTGTAGGAACGATTTTTTCTGTCTACCGAAGAATCACGCCGATCGGAACTCCGGTAACTTTAGAAGATTTCTTGCAGCCGGGCGTAAATCAGGTAGCAGCGGGCTATGTAATTTACGGTACCTCGACGATGCTTGTCTACACGACAGGCCGCGGCGTGAACGGTTTTACCTTAAACCCAGCTATCGGAACATTTTATCTTTCGCATCCGAACATGCAATTCCCTAAAGACGGAACTATTTATTCGATAAACGAAGGAAACTATGTTCATTTTCCGCAAGGCGTAAAAGATTACATCAAATATTGCCAGTTGGAAGAAGGCGACAGGCCTTATACTTCGCGCTACATCGGAAGCTTGGTTTCTGATATCCACAGAAATATGATCAAGGGAGGGATTTATATTTATCCGACAAGCTCAAAAGCACCAAGCGGCAAGCTACGCCTGCTATACGAATGCAACCCGATGGCTTTTCTGGCAGAACAAGCGGGCGGAAAAGCATCAGATGGTTTTGGAAGAATCATGGAAATCCAGCCGACAGAACTGCACCAACGCGTACCGTTCTTTTGTGGCAGCCAAAATATGGTCGAAAAGGCCGAAGAATTTATGAAAAAGGCAAGTAATTAGATATAAAAAAAGCTCCGATTGGAGCTTTTTTTTATTTATTCATGTGAGTCATTTCGAAAAGGAAAGTGTCTAAGTCTACACCTAACACAAGTAATGATAAAGCTTTGTCAACAATATAATGCACGTTTCCAGGAGTAAATCCTAATGCTAAAGCAAATCGTGTAAGGATTTCTTTTTGCTTTGGTCCTAAGACGTGATCAGCATATACCATCCTTGACAGATCGTACAAACGCTCTAGTCTTTGCGTGTGCAAATACGGAGGATTGATTGGGTATTTCGTTGGATTTGCAAGAATTTCGGCATACTCTTCAGAAGAGATTTCCAATTGCATGGCCAGCTTGTCCAAGAAATGTCTTTCTTCTTCGCTCAAATGCCCGTTTTCCATTGCAACTCTCACGATAGAAGAGAAATGTCCTTTATTTCTATTTTTAAATCCGCTATCAAATAAATCTGAAATTGACATAATTATATATTTTTTGCAAATATAATCCTATTTCTATTTTAACGGCACAAATTGCCGACTTTTCTTAACAGAAATAAACTCTTTCCAAAATATATCGTAAGTTTGGAATCCCAATCAAAATTTTCAATATATGTCTGAGTTTTGGATCTACTTCAACACAGGATTGCGTCACGTTTTAGATATTCACGCCTACGACCATGTCTTATTTTTAATCGCTCTTACTATTCCTTATGCTTTTAAGGATTGGCAAAGGGTTTTGCTTTTAGTCACTCTTTTTACGGTGGGACATACCATGGCATTATTGCTTTCTGTATATGGATTCGTGCAGATAAAAGTGAATCTTGTTGAATTCTTGATTCCAATAACCATTTTAATTACGGCGTTTTTTCATCTTTTTACAGCTGGAAAAAACAGCAAGAAAGAAAGCATTAGCTTTATTGCTATCGTCACCTTATTTTTTGGAATCATCCACGGACTCGGGTTCTCCAATTATTTTAATACGATTTTGCCTGGAAATGCTTCCGCCAAGCTGATTCCTTTGCTAGAATTTGCTTTGGGAATTGAAGCCGCGCAGGTTATCGTCGTGCTTATTGTATTGATTTTATCGTATATCGTACAGACTGTCTTTCGTTTTTCAAAGCGCGACTGGACGCTCGTCATGTCGTCTTTTGTAATCGGCGTGGTCATCCCCATGGTTATTGAAAGTGAAATCTGGGGGCGCTAGAGAAGATACCGATGCTACTCTAAATAAGTGCGCAATCTTTCCTATCTTTGGATTTTAATTGAATACACGTGGCAGACACTAAGATATATTTTGCTTCAGACCAGCATTTTGGAGCTCCTACACCCGAACTCAGCTTTCCAAGGGAACAAAAATTTGTAGCTTGGTTGGATGAAATCAAAAAAGATGCAACCGCATTATTCTTATTGGGCGACTTATTCGATTTTTGGTTTGAATATAAGACTGTCGTCCCAAAAGGATTTGTCCGTGTTTTAGGCAAATTAGCCGAAATCCGTGACAGCGGTATACCTGTTTATTTTTTTGTGGGCAATCACGATTTGTGGATGCACGATTATTTTCAAAAAGAATTAAATATTCCTGTCTATCATACTACGCAAGAATTCACCTTTGACGGCAAATCATTTTTGATCGGTCATGGCGATGGTCTCGGTCCAGGCGACAAAGGCTACAAAAGGATGAAAAAAGTGTTTACTAACCCCTTTTCGAAATGGCTTTTCAGATGGCTGCATCCGGATTTGGGCGTACGATTGGCGCAATATCTTTCTGTCAAAAACAAATTGATTTCTGGTGACGAGGATGTACGTTTTTTAGGAGAAGAAAATGAATGGTTGGTGCAATATTCGAAACGAAAGTTGGAAACCAAGCACTACGATTATTTCGTGTTTGGCCACAGGCATCTGCCTATGACTATAAAAGTGGGAGAAAATTCAAGCTACGTAAATTTAGGCGACTGGATTGGCTATTTTACGTACGGTGTTTTTGATGGAAAAACGTTCGAACTGAAAGAATACAAAAACTAATTCTGACAGATTTCATCTAGATATTCTTTTAGCTGGATCTGGAAGATCGTTCCTTCTACCAAATCCTTTATCTGCATCAATTCGTTTACTGAAACCGCCAAATCAATTTGCTGCAACGGTGTTTTCAGCAAGAACTTGTGGCATTTCCTTTTAAACTCACAGCCATTGCAATGAGCATCACCGCAGGCAGCATCTATCGTGTCGGCAAAGATATTGAGTTCTTCTTTTGAAAGATAAAAGCCAGTTTCTTTAAAAACCAGCTGTACTTTGCTTTTTAGCACCTTTTGCTCTTTTTTCCAATGAAAAGCGACACCAAAATCATTAAAATAGATTTGCTCAATTTCTTTCATAACCTGAATTATTTCGAACAAATATAGGAATTATTTAAAATCATTCTAAATTAAATTGTCTTAAAATTTAGAATTTTTTTGCGTCTTACTCCTTTCCTTTAATATCACGAAGTCGTAATTGCAGGCTCACATTTCCGTTGAATTCATTTTCTTCTATAGAATAGACGGCATCGAAAAGCTGACGTTCTTTCGCTATGTCAAACTTATTCCCCATTTTAAATCCGATGGCGCCAAACCCTTCCGAATTCTCTTGTTTCACAAAAAGACGCAGGTGCTCCTCATCGCTGCCTATCTTTTTTGCATAGCCCGTATCGATGAGGTTTTTAGTCAAGAAAATAGGCGTCATGTTCATCGGCCCGAAAGGTTCAAATTGCTTTAGTATTCGGATAAATTTTTCGTTGATATCGATCAGGTCGATTTCAGCATCAATCAGAATTTCAGGAGTCCGTAGTTCTTCGGCAATCGTCTCGGATACTACTTTTTCAAATTGATTTTTAAAATTTTCGAACTGAGTTTCTTCTAATGTAAGTCCTGCCGCATACATATGTCCGCCAAATTGCAGCAAATATTCAGAACAGGCTTCCAATGCATTATACACATCAAAATCCTTCACAGAACGTGCCGAAGCCGCCAGCTTATCGCCGCTTTTGGTAAACACCAAAGTCGGACGATAATAGGTTTCTATCAAGCGTGAAGCCACAATCCCGATAACTCCTTTATGCCAATCTTCCTGATATACTACTGTCGAAAATCGATTTTCTTCCTGATTGTCTATAATCTGTGTCAAGGCTTGCAAGGTAATCTGTTTGTCCAGATCTTTCCTGTCGGAATTAAAAACTTCGATTTCTTTAGCAAAGGCTTCGGCATCCTCGATTCCAAATTCCGTCAGCAGTTGCACGGCATAATTTCCGTGTTTTATTCTTCCGGCCGCATTTATTCTTGGCGCAATGATAAAAACGACATCGCTGATCGTAAGCTGTTTTTTCTTTAGATTTTGAGTAATCGCCTTAAAACCGGGACGAGGATCAGCGTTGATAACCTCCAAACCAAATTTGGCCAAAATTCTGTTCTCTCCAGTCATAGGAACAATGTCAGCCCCAATTGCTGTTGCAACCAAATCCAGATACGGAACCAAATCTTGAATCGTCTGATTTCTGTTTTGAGCCAAAGCCTGAAGCAATTTGAAGCCGATGCCACAACCGCATAGTTCATCATACGGATAGTTGCAATCGTCGCGTTTTGGGTCTAAAATAGCTACAGCTTCGGGAAGCGAATTTCCTGGCCTATGGTGGTCACAGATTATAAAATCGATCCCTTTTTCAGCAGCATAAGCGACATGGTCGATTGATTTTATACCGCAGTCCAACGCAATTATTAATGTAATTCCGTTGTCTTCTGCATAATCGATTCCTTTAAAGGAAACTCCGTAGCCTTCGTCATAACGGTCCGGAATATAGGTATCGACGTTAGGATAATAAGTTCTTAGGTAAGAGGAAACCAAAGAAACTGCTGTAGTTCCATCGACGTCATAATCGCCAAAAACTAAAATATTTTCTTGTTGTTTGATGCCTTTTTCAATCCGAGCAACGGCCTTGTCCATATCTTTCATCAGGTACGGATCATGCAGGTCTTCTAGTTTAGGTCGGAAAAATTGTCGGGCTTCTTCAAAAGTCTCGATGCCTCGTTGCACAAGCAATGTTGCCGTAAGTTCGTCAACGCTTAAGGAATTTTGTAGGGTTTTTACTTTTTCTGAATCGGGTTTAGGTTTAAGGTTCCAGCGCATTTTGTATGGATTTTAGGTTAGGTGCTAAGGTTCTGAGGCACTAAGGTTGCCAGATAGCTTAGTACCTTAGCAACTTAGTAACTCAGCACCTTAATTAGGATGATATAGTATTCGGACTTCGACTTTGGCAAAATGACGGAACATTTCCATCACGCCACAATATTTTTCTACGGACAAATCAACAATTTTTTGAAGTTTTGTTTCATCAAGATTCAATCCGTAAAAATGATAATCTACACGAACCGTGTGATAATATTTTGGGTGTTCTTCAGTCAGGTCGCCTTCTACTTCAATTGAAAAAGTATCAATATCAACCTTCATCTTTTTAATTAAAGATGCGATATCAATTCCGGTACAGCCCGCCAATGAAGCGAGCATCATGGATTTAGGACGGAGTCCATCATCGTGTCCGCCATATTCTGGATCGGAATCCATTTTTATTTTTCCACCTGGATTCGTGGCTTCAAAAGCCATATCTCCAAGCCATTTTGTAGTTACGTGATGTGTCGCCATGACTATGTATAAGATTTTTATTTGCTGCTTTTTCCTCCAACAATAACCACAATCTCGCCTTTTGGAGGCTTGGCTTCAAAGTGCTTCAAGACTTCCGAAGCGGTTCCTCTAATGGTTTCTTCATGCAGTTTAGACAATTCCCTAGAAACAGAAACCGACCTATCTTCTCCAAAATATTGGATAAACTCTGCTAACGTCTTGACCAATTTATGGGGCGAAACGTATAAAATCATGGTTCGGGTTTCCTCAGCCAAAGCCAAATAACGTGTCTGCCTTCCTTTTTTGTCTGGGAGAAAACCTTCAAAGACAAATTTATCATTCGGCAAGCCGCTGTTGACCAGCGCAGGAACAAAAGCGGTCGCACCCGGAAGGCATTCTACGGCAATATTGTTTTCTACGCAGGCACGCGTCAGCAAAAACCCTGGATCGGAAATAGCTGGCGTTCCGGCATCCGATATCAGGGCAATGGTTTCACCCGATTTCAATCGTGCAATCAGATTTTCCACCGTCTTGTGCTCGTTGTGCATGTGGTGGCTCTGCATGTGTGTTCCAATCTCAAAATGTTTCAGCAGCTTGCCGCTGTTTCGAGTGTCTTCTGCCAGAATCAAGTCTACTTCTTTCAGGACTTTTATCGCCCTGAATGTCATGTCTTCAAGATTCCCGATAGGTGTTGGAACTAAATATAATTTTGACATCTAGACTATTTAAACTTGTTTTCCACTACTTCCAAAAAGCGCTCTGCATAATCTTCCTTGCCTTTCCATTCGTTGTAATCTGGCTTTACCAAATCTTCAATGAAATTTTTTGCGTCTTGGAACGTATCAAACGTATTCAATTGCGACAGGACTCTGTTGAAATCTTCGTTACTGCCTCCAAAAAGATGGTTTACAAAACCGACTCTGTCGTTCAGACCAATCGTGATTCCTTTGGTTACTTTTTCAACGGCTGGTTTTGGCGCTTCGGCAACAGGTTCTTGTATAGGCTCAGGTTCTGGCTCTACTGCTTTGACCTCTTCTTTAATTTCTTCTTTCACTTCTTCTTTTGCAAGTTCTTCATCGTGGTCGTGTTTGTGTTTTTCTTCGATTTCAGCTTTCACGAATTCCAAGTCTTTGTAGTCTGAGCCCAAGAAATCTTCAAAGATGATCTGATGTCCCGATTCTTTTGCGACTTCTTCGACATCTTCTTTTTTGTCGAAAGCCAGTTCAAACGCAGGTTCTATTACTTCTTCTTTAGTTTCTTCTGATACTTTTTCTTCTTCTGCAGTAACACTTTCTTCCTCATCTTCAGGCTCCTCAACGACAGCCTCTTCTTCATTTTCAGCAGCTACGGTTTCTTCTTCTTCCAGTTCTTCATCAGAAAGCTCGATTTCTCCAACAACTACTTTTTCTTGTTCTGATTCGGGTTGTGTTTCAGCTTCTTCTTCCGCCACTTTGATTTCTTCTACGGTTTCGACAGTTTCCGTTTCTTCCTTCGGCGTTTCTTCCACAGCTTTTTCTGCTTCTAAGGCAATTTCCTCCTGCACGTCCATCTCAACTTTGCCTGGGACTTCATTTTCATCAAAAGCCGTTTCCAGCACTTCATACGCCTCAGATCTTCCAATTGTCGGCTGTGCGCCTGTAAAATTCTCTTCTACAAACAACAAAACAGACAATTTTTCATACAGTTTTTGGCTTTCCTGATGCAGCTGAATCAGTTCTGATTTATTTTTCAGCTTCAAGATTCTGTGCGCAATACTGATTAATTCGGCTTCTAATTTTTTCTTCATAACTTTTGATATTATATTGAGTAAAGCAATGGTTTTTTAATAAATTTGTTTTCATCACAAAGTAAAAAAAACTAATCCTTTTTAAGGCTGAAAAATACAAAATGTTTCTCGAAAATACAGTAAATCATAAAGAACAATTTGGCTGGATTGAAGTAATCTGTGGTTCGATGTTTTCGGGAAAGACCGAAGAGCTTATCCGCCGTTTGAAAAGGGCTCAATTTGCCAAGCAGAAAGTAGAAATTTTCAAGCCTGCCATCGACACACGCTACCATGACGAGATGGTGGTTTCACACGATTCTAACGAAATACGCTCTACTCCTGTTCCTGCCGCCGCCAACATACGCATCTTAGCGCAAGGCTGTGAAGTTATCGGTATCGATGAAGCGCAATTTTTTGATGATGAGATTGTTTCGGTCTGCAATGACTTGGCCAATTCTGGAATCCGTGTTATTGTTGCCGGATTGGATATGGATTTCAAGGGCAATCCTTTCGGCCCGATGCCTGCACTTATGGCTACGGCAGAATATGTGACGAAAGTCCATGCCGTCTGTACCCGAACAGGAAATCTTGCCAATTACAGTTTCCGTAAAGCCAACAACAATAATCTGGTTATGCTGGGAGAAACGGAAGAATACGAACCATTGAGTCGCGCCGCTTATTTCAATGCGATGAAAGAGCTTCAGGAAAAAGAAGAAAGCTTTTTTTCAAAGAACAAGAAAACTCCGTAAGCCAAGACTTCCAAATTCACACAATAAATAGAGCGCAAGCATAACAAGAAGGCTATTGCGTCGTACACCTGCGTGACGGAACTACAATTCCCATCAAAAAATTAGTTATTTTTACATAGCTTTAAAAAGAAAATAAATTGAGCCTGAAAATCCAACATATCATTTCTGAGATTCACGCCCGTTTCTCTGGAAATCCAGATACTGAAATCGACACCGTTTCTATCGACAGCCGTTCATTGCAAAACAATTCACAAACTTTATTTTTTGCTTTGGCGGGACTGAACAATGATGCCCATCAATACATTCCTGACCTGATTGCCAAAGGCGTTCAGAACTTTGTCGTTAATCATATTCCAAAAGATTTAGAAAGTAAAGCCAATTTTCTCCTCGTAGAAAACACCTTGCAAGCTTTGCAGGATTTTGCTTCCTACTACCGAAAATCTTTTCATTTTCCGATTATCGGAATCACGGGAAGCAACGGGAAGACCATCGTAAAAGAATGGCTGAATTTTCTGCTGAGCCCAGACTACAACATCATCCGAAGCCCGAAGAGCTATAACTCGCAAGTCGGCGTGCCGCTTTCGGTAATTTCAATAAACGAAAAGCACAATCTTGGAATTTTTGAGGCCGGAATTTCAACCGTTCGTGAAATGGAAAAGCTGGAAAAAATTATCCAGCCTACTATCGGGATCTTAACCAATATTGGTTCCGCTCATGACGAAGGCTTTCAAAATCTAGAAGAAAAAATTTCGGAAAAACTCCGTCTTTTTGAACATTCTGAAGTCCTGATTTACCAAAAAAATACGCTAGTCGATTCGCTTATAGATGCTACTACAAAAACTTTTTCGTGGAGTTTCAACGACAAAAATGCGAATGTGTTTATAACGCAAAAGCAGCTTTCTGAAAAGACACAGCTAAGCATTTCCTACGATACGATTTCTTTCAACGCTATTATTCCTTTTCAGGACAAGGCTTCCATCGAAAACGCCATAAGCTGCCTGATGGCCTTGCTTTATCTCGGCTATCTGCCAGAAATCATCCAGGAGAGAATGCAGTTGTTGTATTCCGTTGAAATGCGCCTGAAAGTCAAAAACGGAATCAATAATACGGCTATTGTCGACGACAGCTACAGTTCCGACTACCAATCGCTAAAAATTGCATTGGACTTTCTGGAGCAGCAGAAACAATACAAGAAAAAGACCATTATCCTTTCGGACATCATCCAAAGCGGATTGCCGACGGACGAATTGTACAAAAAGGTTTCAGAACTCGTTACCTCCAACAAAATAGACCGTGTTATTGGCGTAGGTGAAGAAATCGGGACTTACTCTAACAGTTTTAAAAACATCATCACCTACAAAAACACAGACGATCTTATCTCGGATTTCAAAAACCTGAATTTTGAAAACGAAACCATATTGATCAAAGGAGCACGAATTTTCCAATTCGAAAAAATTGCCTCCTTGCTGGAAGAAAAGACCCATGAAACGGTTTTAGAAATCAACCTCAACGCCATCAGCCACAACCTGAATTTCTTCAAATCGAAGCTAAAACCGCAAACCAAGCTTATGGTGATGGTCAAAGCTTTCGGCTATGGAAGCGGCGGTTTTGAGATTGCAAAACTTTTGGAATATCACAAAGCTGACTATTTGGGCGTTGCTTTTGCCGATGAAGGAATTGCGCTGAAAAGTACCGGAATCACCCTGCCTATCATGGTCCTGAATCCAGAAAACACAAGCTTTAGTGCCATCATTGAGCACAATCTCGAGCCTGAAATCTATTCCATCAAAGGATTGAGAGCTTTTCTAAAGATTGCCGAACAGAAAAACCTCGAGCAATTTCCTGTCCATATCAAGCTGGACACCGGAATGCATCGCTTGGGTTTCCAAGAAAATGATTTGGACGAACTGATAGCAACCTTAAAAAATACGCCTTCTATCAAAGTAAAAAGTATCCTTTCGCACATGGCTACGAGCGATGACCTGACGCACCATGAATTTGCGAAGTCGCAGATTGCTTTGTTTGAAAAACTGTCTGCAAGGCTCATGCAAGAGCTTTCGATAAACCCAATACGTCACATCCTTAATACGTCTGGAATCAGCAATTATCCGGAAGCGCAATACGATATGGTGCGCCTCGGCATCGGACTTTATGGTGTTTCTAACGATCCGTCGGAGACCAAATATTTAGAAAACGTAGGCACATTGAAATCGATAATTTCCCAGATCAGGACCATTCAGTCGGGCGAAAGTGTGGGTTATGGCAGAAGGTTTATGGCTTCAAAAGAAACCAAAATTGCGACCATCCCAATCGGTTATGCCGACGGAATTCCAAGAAGTTGGGGCAACCAGCTCGGTTATGTCATGATCAAGAATCAAAAAGCAAGTATTGTAGGAAGCGTCTGCATGGACATGCTGATGGTAGACGTTTCGACCATCGACTGTCTGGAAGGCGATCCGGTTATTATTTTCGGAGAAAACCCAAACGTTACCTACATTGCAGAAAAACTCGGGACAATTCCTTACGAGATTTTGACCGGCATTTCCCACCGTGTTAAGCGTGTTTTTTACAGAGAATAATACAAATTTTAAAAATTCGGTGCAGAAATGTTAAAATATTTAACTACTTTAGCTAGTAACTAAAACCAATTTTTATATAATAATCCTAAAATCAACTAATTATGGGAATGGTATCTGAATTTAAGGCCTTTGCATTAAAAGGCAATGTCGTAGACTTAGCTATCGGGGTCATCATAGGCGCCGCTTTCGGAAAAATTGTTTCTTCATTAATTGAAGACATTATTACACCAATAATTTTAAAACCAGCTCTTGACGCGGCTGGAGCAGCAAATATTGAAACATGGGCTCCAGGCGGAATGTTTTTAGGCAAGTTTATATCTGCAGTAATTTCATTTTTAGTTATTGCATTTGTATTATTCATGGTTGTTAAAGCCATTAATTCATCAAGAAAAAAAGAAGCAGAAACTCCTGCTGCACCGCCAGCTCCTACCAATGAAGAAAAATTATTGATGGAAATCCGCGATGCACTAAGAAATAAATAATCTCGAAATAGTACCGCTGCATTATATATTCTAACTAAACCGCTCACAAAACAGGGCGGTTTTTCTTTTAATTATTTATTTTCATAACAATATGTTATATTTTTATAATTCGTTTTTTCAATAACTTTATTAGCTACTTTTGCATTCAGAAAATCAGTTTTTAACCACTTTAAAAAATAGAATATGAAAGTTGCTGTTGTTGGTGCAACCGGAATGGTTGGCGAAGTAATGCTTCAAGTTTTGGCAGAAAGAAATTTTCCTGTAACGGAATTAATTCCCGTAGCTTCAGAGAAATCAGTAGGCAAGGAAATCGAATTCAAAGGAAAAAAGTATAGCGTTGTTGGATTAGAAACAGCAGTTTCAATGAAGCCAGAAATCGCCTTGTTTTCTGCTGGCGGAGAAACTTCTCTAGCTTGGGCGCCAAAATTTGCGGAAGCCGGTACTACCGTAATCGACAACTCATCAGCTTGGAGAATGCACGCTGACAAAAAACTGATTGTTCCTGAAATCAACGCTTCAGAACTGACCAAAGAAGACAAGATTATTGCCAACCCAAACTGCTCGACCATACAAATGGTTTTGGCATTGGCACCTTTGCATAAAAAATACAACATCAAGAGAATTATTGTTTCGACTTATCAGTCCATTACTGGAACCGGTGTCAAAGCCGTACAGCAATTGGAAAACGAATATGCTGGAACTAAAGGCGAAATGGCCTACAAATACCAAATCCACAGAAATGCTATCCCACAATGTGACGTTTTTGAAGATAACGGATACACCAAAGAAGAGATGAAGCTGGTGCGCGAGACGCAAAAGATCTTAAGCGATAAGACCATTGCCGTAACAGCCACTGCCGTGCGAGTGCCTATAGTAGGCGGACACAGCGAAGCTGTAAACGTAGAGTTCTCTACTGATTTCGATGTAAACGATGTACGAAAGATTCTTCACGAAACACCAGGAATTGTCGTTCAAGACAATACAGACACCTTCACTTACCCGATGCCGCTGTATGCGCATGGCAAAGACGATGTTTTTGTGGGAAGAATTCGCCGCGACGAGTCGCAGCCAAACACTTTGAACATGTGGATTGTTGCCGACAACCTTAGAAAAGGAGCCGCTACAAACACCATACAAATTGCAGAATATCTAGTCGCTAACGGCTTGGTATAAGACCCATAGCTGACCAGCACATGCCACAACCGCCTGTTTTGACAAACCATAAAATTTGTTAAAACAGGCGGTTTTCTTTTACACTTTCATACATTTGCAATTGGATGAAGAAGAAGTTCGCCATAATAAACCTCTCATTGATGATTGCAGTATTGTTCTCGATACTGTTTCAATCAGTCCATTCCTATGAGCACTTCTTAGACGGAAACGTTGCTACTGTTAGCCAATCAGACGATGACGGCAGTACCAAAATCCAGACCCTCGACCACAATCACGAAAAATGTTTTGTCTGCGAATTTACCCTAAGCAGTTTTATCGCGACAGAAACCTTTACATTCAACCTTCAGGTCCCTTTCAAGGCCGTAGCCTACAACTTTCCTGCTGCAGAAACAGCAGAATTCTTTGCAGGCAGCCTCTTTTCGCACCGCGGACCGCCATCTAGCTGTTAATTATACGAAAAGAGCCTTGCTCTTCTTTCGGGCTGTTTCTTTTAGAAGCATGCCTTAATTATCATTTTAGATTTTTTCAAAATGCGCTATATCCTATTTTTTGTTTTCCTCTTGGCAGGAAACCAAACCCTCGTATATTCCCAACACACGATGAGCGGGAAGATTACCAACGAGAAAAAACAACCTTTGGCGGGGAGCCACATCCATGCCGGAACTTTTTTTGCGAATACTGCGGCCGACGGGAGCTTTTCAATAAGCGGCATCCCAAACGGCAACTTGACCGTGACTATCGAATATCTGGGCTATAAGACCCTAGATACCGTAATCGCTGTACAAAAAGATGTCGTATTGGACATTTCCCTGAGGCCAGAAGTCTCGCAGCTGTCAGAAGTTGTCCTTAAAAAGACCCTTTCCGAGAAAAATGCTTCGACACAAGAAATCAAAGCTAACGTGCTCGAAAACTACAGCAGCGAGAGCCTGGGCGATGCCCTAAAGGAAATCAGCGGCGTATCGTCATTAAAGACCGGAAGTACGATCGTAAAGCCGATTATCAACGGACTGCATAGCAGCCGCGTGCTGATCGTCAATAACAACGTGCGCCTCGAAGACCAGCAGTGGGGCACCGAACACGCACCGAACATGGATGTCAATACCGCCGGGAAAATTTCGGTCATCAAGGGCGCATCCGAATTACAGTATGGCGGCGATGCCATAGGCGGCACCGTCATTATAGAACCCGCGCACATTCCTGTAAAAGACACGATTTTCGGAAAAACCATTATCAACGGCGCATCAAACGGACGCGGAGGCAGCATTTCGTCTTCGCTCTCCAAAGGCTATGAAAACGGCTGGAACTGGAATCTTCAGGGAACGTTCAAATACTTTGGCGATTTCGAAGCGCCAGATTATGTACTTTCTAATACCGGAAACCGCGAGCGCAACTTGTCTGCCAGCTTGGGCTACAAGGGAGAAAATCACAGCTACAGTTTTTTTTACAGCTACTTTAATGCCGAGATCGGAATCCTGAGAGCCTCGCACATCAGCGGCATCTCCGACCTGATTCGCGCCATCAACAGCGGACAGCCTCAGGTCATTAGAGATTTCACTTATGGTATCAATGCGCCCAAGCAGGAACTACAGCATCATCTCGGAAAAATTAACTATTACACCTATTTTTTCGATGCCAGTAAGCTGTCGCTCCAATACGCCTTCCAGTTCAACAACCGCCTAGAGTTTGACCTCAGGAGGGGCGATGACCGCAACAAGGCATCTGTTGACCTGGACTTGATGACCCACTCCTTCAATGCCGATTATGAAGCTAATTTTTCGAATAAGATGAAATATAAGGCTGGAATCAGCGGTGCTTACCAAAACAATGCAGCGAACACAGGCGCTACAGAGGTACGTGCCCTGATTCCAAATTATAACAAATTCGATGCGGGACTCTACACCACCGCCAGCTATCAAGCCAATGAAAATCTGGTGCTAGAAACAGGCTTTCGCTATGATTTCAGCCACATTGATGCCAAGAAATATTATCTAAAATCTAGATGGACAGAACGCGGCTATGACCGCGATTTCAGCGATATCATTATCGGAGAAGAAGGACAGCAGTGGTACACCAATCCGGTGTTTACCTACCATAATTTTTCCGGAAGCCTCGGCGCCAAATACGAGATCAACGACAAGCTGCATTGGTTTGCCAACATCGGCGTGGCCAGCAGGAACCCGAATCCCGCAGAATTATTCAGCGACGGGCTGCACCATGCTACCGGACAGATCGAATTGGGCGACTTGAGGCTGCAGCGCGAAGTAGCGCTCAAGATGTCGACCGCACTTAATTATGCCGCAGAGGGCTTTGCCTTTGAAATCAATCCTTATTTTAATACAGTTTCCGATTTCAAGATCCTAGTTCCAACTACCATCATCTTGTCGAACCGAGGCCCTTTTCCGGTCTGGGAATACCGTCAGGTAGATGCGAGGATGTTCGGGATCGACCTCACGGCCGATTATGACTTTGCCAAAAACCTCAACTGGCATTCAACCGCCGCTTTTGTATATGGCGAAGATGCGACCAACGACAGGCCGCTGATCGACATGCCTCCGCTGAATCTGAACAATACCTTGAGCTTTAAAAAGGAAAATTGGAATCATCTGGTGCTTGCTCTAAAAAACGAAACCGTCTTTACGCAGCAGCGCTATCCTAACAATGATTTTTATGTAGACGTTACAGATTCTGGAGAACCTGTCAGCACTTTGGTGCAGATTAGCAAGCCGCCAAAGGGATACAGCCTGTTGCATTTTAGCTCTGAGATGAGCTTTGATGTCTTGAAAAAATCTAAAATGACACTCGGATTCAATATCCAAAATCTTTTAAACACGAATTACAGGGATTACCTCAACAGGACGCGCTTTTATGCAGATGATCTGGGCAGGAATTTCAGGATTCAACTAAAACTAAATTATTAATTTTTTAAACCATTATTCTTATGAACGTATTTAAATTTTTATCAATGGGCTTAGCAGCCATAGCGCTTTGTTCTTCTTGTAGCAATGACGACAGCAATCCCGTGAACGAAGAAGAAGTAATCACGACCTTGACAGCTACCTTGACAGGCGGCGGACGTACGATTACCTTAACGTCAAGAGATCTTGATGGTGCTGAAGGACCAAATGCTCCGGTAGTAACAGTTTCTGGAAATCTTGCGCCAAGCACTACCTATACCGGATCGCTTGACTTGCTGAACGAGGCGGCTACGCCTGCCGAAAGCATTACCGAGGAAATCTTGGAAGAGGCACACGACCACCAATTTTTCTTTACCATTTCGAACGCGCTGGCAACAACAGCCTATGCCGTTCCAAATGACGAAAACGGAAAGCCAGTGGGACTTAACTTTACGCTTACTACAGGTGCTGCGACAGGAACAGGCTCTTTTACGATTATATTGCGCCATCAACCGAACAAGAATGCCGAAGGCGTTGCAGCCGGCAACATCGCCAATGCCGGAGGAGAAACCGATATTCAGGTAAGCTTCCCGATAACAGTAGCCGCACAATAAATATTTTTATTTACTGCTCTATAAAAAACCGCCTCAAAAAGGCGGTTTTTGTTTATTTTCGAGATACGCCAATCCTTTCCGCCGATTAGTTAAGGCTTTCCGGAAGGGGAAAGAGGCAACTACGTGGCGAAAGCGTCAACTCAGGATGATAAGTGCAAAAGCCTCTTTTCGTGTTATAAATTGAAATTCTGTTAATTAGATTCTGCTTTTTTTACATACAATCCATTTGATTGCTGTTTTTTTAGTAATTTAGGAATTTCAATGAACGTTTAGTAACCAAAAAATTGTAGATACTTATGAATTCGAAATTTACCTCCATTGTCAGAGTGCTTCTTGGACTCGTTCTTTTAGTTTTTGGATTGAACAAATTTTACACACTGCCCTTTATTCCAGTACCACAGCTGCCAGAAGACGCCGCAAGTTTCATGGGCTCGCTAGCCGCCACAGGCTATGTGCTGCCGATTATCGGAATCTTGGAAATTTTCATCGCTCTGCTTCTTTTTACAAAAAACTGGATTGCCTTTGCGCTGATCGTACTGGCTCCTATCTCCCTAAACATCTTGCTTTTCCATCTTTTCTTGGATCTTCCGAGCATCGGGGGCGCCATTTTGGTTGCTGTCCTCAACGGCATCCTTATCTACAAACATTGGCCGCAATACAGGCCACTTTTTAACTAATTAATAACTAACGATTCCCTATTTTTGTAAGAATCAAAAAACATTTTAATGAAAAAAGTACTCGTCACGATGATTGCAGCATCTGCCCTTATTTCCTGCAAGGAAGAAATAAAAGAAAAAGCTATAGTGCTCAAATATCCTGTAACCAAGCAAGTTGACACAGTCAACACTTATTTCGGAACCGAAGTAAAAGACCCGTACCGCTGGCTCGAAGACGACAAATCTGCCGAGACTGCCGCTTGGGTAAAAGCTGAAAACGAAGTTACCTTCGGCTATTTGGAAAAAATCCCTTTCAGGAAAGAGATGAAAGACCGTCTCGAAAAACTTTGGAATTATGAAAAGATTTCTGCCCCTACGCAGGAAGGAGATTACACCTATTATTTCAAGAACAACGGATTGCAAAACCAGTCGGTGATGTACCGAAAAGACAAAAGCGGCAAAGAAGAAGTCTTTCTTGACCCAAATACTTTTTCTTCTGACGGGACTACATCGCTGTCTTCTGTAGAATTCTCAAAAGACGGTTCTTTAGTAGCCTATTCGATCTCAGAAGCAGGAAGCGACTGGAACAAAATCATCATTTTAGATGCCGTTAGCAAGAAAAAACTAGAAGCTGAATTGGTAGACGTAAAATTCAGCGGTATTGCCTGGATCGGCAACGAAGGATTCTACTACTCCAGCTACGACAAGCCAAAAGGAAGCCAGCTTTCTGCCAAAACCGACCAGCACAAATTGTATTTCCACAAATTGGGCACGGCGCAAAAAGAAGACAAAGTTATCTTCGGCTTGAATGAAAAAAGAAGATACGTGGGTGCCAGCGTTACAGAAGACGATAAATATCTTGTCATTTCGGCTTCGACGTCAACTTCTGGAAACGAATTGTATTTCAAAGACCTTAGCGTTCCGAACAGCAAAATCGTAAACGTGGTTGATAATTTTGACAGCGACAACTACATCTTAGACAACGTAGGCACTAAGTTGTATATCGTAACCAACCTGAATGCTCCAAACCAAAGAGTAGTGACTGTGGATGCGGCCAACCCGAAACCAGCGAACTGGAAAGACTTTATTGCAGAAACAGAAAACGTACTTTCGGTTTCGACAGGTTCTGGATTCATCTTTGCCAACTATATGAAAGATGCCGTTTCTCAAGTAAAACAGTATGATTATGAGGGAAAAATGTTGCGTGAGATCAAATTGCCAGGCATCGGTTCTGCCGGAGGTTTTGGCGGTAAGAGAGAAGACAAAGAATTGTACTACTCGTTCACGAACTATACGACTCCTGGAACTATCTATGCTTTTGAGCCAAAAGCAGGAGTATCATCTGTATACGAAAAGCCAAAAGTAGATTTCAACTCTGCCGATTACGAAAGCAAGCAGGTATTCTACACCTCAAAAGACGGCACAAAGGTACCAATGATCATCACGCACAAAAAAGGCTTAAAGCTTGACGGAAAGAATCCAACGATCCTTTACGGATATGGCGGCTTTAACGTAAGCCTTACGCCAGCTTTCAGCATCAGCAATGCGGTGTGGATGGAACAAGGAGGCGTTTACGCGGTTCCGAACCTTCGCGGCGGCGGTGAATACGGCAAAAAATGGCACGACGGCGGCACGCAGCTGAAAAAGCAAAACGTGTTCGACGATTTTATCGCGGCGGCAGAATACTTAATCGCACAGAAATATACTTCGTCTGACTTCTTGGCTATCCGTGGAGGCTCTAACGGAGGACTTCTAGTAGGAGCTACCATGACACAGCGTCCAGACTTGATGAAAGTAGCGCTTCCGGCGGTGGGCGTTCTAGACATGCTTCGCTACCATACGTTTACTGCAGGTGCAGGATGGGCGTATGATTACGGAACGGCAGAAGATTCTAAAGAAATGTTCGACTACCTGAAAAAATATTCTCCAGTACACAACGTGAAAGAAGGCACAAGCTATCCGGCAACCTTAATCACTACTGGCGACCATGACGACAGGGTGGTTCCGGCACACAGCTTTAAGTTTGCGGCAGAATTGCAGGCAAAACAAAAAGGCGACAATCCGGTATTAATCCGCATTGAAACCAACGCAGGACATGGTGCAGGAAAACCAGTTTCTAAGACTATCGAAGAAGCGGCAGACATCCTATCGTTTACCCTATACAACATGGGAATCCGAGAGTTTAAAAAATAAGCTGCCCAATTTATCGCATAAAAAAAGCATCCATAATTGGATGCTTTTTTCGTCTTAAAGGGTTTCAAAATTTATTTCAACTTAACTTCTACTATTTCACCGTCCGTTTTTACTTCTACAAATTTCTCCAAACGTTCTTCGTGATTTTGGGTATAATACCTCTTTTCATAATGATCTGCTTGGGTACCATAACTGCCGTAGCTGGTTCCAGTATGCTCGTTGTAAGAACCTGTACTGCTCCAGCTCATATTGCCGGTCAGGAAATATTTTCCAGGTTTCATATCCGGAAACGTAAACTTTCCGACGCTGTTGGATATGGCTTCAAGCCTGTATCGGAAAGCTGCATCCGACATATAAACATAGCGTCTCTTTCTTAAGTTTTCCTTGCTGTTTCGCAACTTATACCATGCTTCAAAATAGGGCGTTACAGGAAACAACATAATCTTCATGTTATCGGCATAGATTCTCGGTGCCAAAGGTGCCGTTTTAGTAAAAGCAACTCCTGTAATTTTCCCTTTTCCCAAAGCCAAGGCTTTTTTGGCTTGTATGGAATCGAAAACCGCTTCTGGATAAAGGGTCGTGATTTTTTCTTCTTCTTCTTTCTCTACATATTGTGCCCGAAGATTTTGTCCAAGGCATAGCATAAAGATTACGAAATATAGAAACTTAAGATTCATAACATTAGGGTTTTTTAATTTATACTTGTTTTATAAATAAAAAAGACTTCCGTATTAAGGAAATCAATCCTTTACTTCGGAAGATAAAATTACTAACCTTAGGCTATTTTGTAGAAGATATTGGATTTTATTATTGAAAATTACCTGATATCAGGTATAGGAGCAGGCTTTGGCCTCTGTTACATTTGTATTTAAATTGTTGAATTAATACTATTAAAAAAAATAGATAACTTTGAAAAGAAAAATAACAGCTTAATTCTCTTACTATGAAAAAAGCATTACTTCTTGCAGTCTCTCTTTTTGGCAGCCAGCTATATGCTCAATGCTGGCAGACCGTTAGTGCTGGCAGCTCTCATACTGCCACAATAGCTTCTAACGGCACAATCTGGGCATGGGGCAGCAACTATTATGGCGAAATAGGCGACGGTACAAATATCGAGAGAAATGTTCCGACGGCATCGGGAAGCACATCAGGATGGCAATCTATTGTTGCTGGAGGCATGGTAACATTTGTTATTAAAACTGACGGAACCTTATGGGCGGCGGGGATGAATACTGCTGGACAATTAGGAGATGGAACGATGACAAACAAAAAAAACCTGACACAAATAGGAACTGACACTAATTGGAAAACGGTGTCAACCCATAAATCTACCGACCTCACCCATACTCTCGCCATTAAAAACAACGGTACTTTATGGGCATGGGGCGAAAATACGGAAGGTCAGTTAGGCGACGGTACCAATATCAACAAGACAATACCAACCATAATCGGCTCCGAAAGCAATTGGCAATCTGTTTCAGCTGGATATAAATGCACGGCAGCTATTAAAACAAATGGTACGTTATGGACTTGGGGCTCTAATAATTATGGCGTATTAGGAGATGGTTCAACAGGCAGTAATAGAAATACTCCTGCGCAAGTAGGCAATGATACCGATTGGCGGATGGTTTCTGCGGGCAATTCTTTTATGCTAGCGATTAAAAACAACGGAACATTATGGGCGGCCGGATATAACGTGGTTGGACAATTGGGAGACGGAACTTATAATAATAGAAATACGATAATACAAATCGGAACCGACACCAACTGGATAGCTGTTAGTGCTGGAGGAAGTCATTCTTTAGCACTAAAAGGCGATGGCACTTTATGGGCCTGGGGCAACAAAATACACGGACAATTAGGAATGGGAGCGCCCGCTGAGCATTCTAATATTATTACACCTACACAAGTCGGAACTGATACAAATTGGAAAATCGTATCGGCAGGATCCCGACACTCCTTAGCACAAAAAATAGATGGCAGTCTTTGGTCATGGGGTGCAAACGAATATGGTCAGCAAGGAAATGGAGCATTGACAGCAGTTCCTACTACGGTACCCACACCAGTAAGCTGCAATTTCTTATCCGCTACCGAAAAGGAAATTAAACCTTACATAAGCGTCTATCCAAACCCAACAAAAGACAAGATAAATGTATCTTCAATCGGAGTTATCTCTGATGTGGCACTATTTAATTTGCTCGGACAACAGGTGCTTTTCCAAAAGATCAATTCGACCGAAAATCAAATCGACATGACGGCTTTATCGAGCGGAACTTATTTGGTAAAAGTGTATGCCGACAATCAAGTAAAAACCTTAAAAGTAGTCAAGGAATAGCAACTCGATTCTCACGATATTATAAAAGCCACCCAAAAAGGTGGCTTTTTATGTTTTAGGTAAAAGACTGTCTATTTCAGCGAAAGCTTCTGCAACAGTTCTTCCGAAACATCATCGATATACATTCCGTAAGAAGTAACTAAAATACCTTTTACACCATCTTTCGATTCGATACCATAAACAGTAGATTCTTCATCGGGATTGGTATCGCCTTCGTAGCGGTAGATTTCGGTAATCTCAAAATCGTCGGTGTGGTATTTGCTCGAATTGGCACTCAAGAAACTGCCTTCTATATTAAAATCGACCATAAATCCTGCATCGCGGAGCTGTTTTATGGCCTCAAGGACTGTAGCGTATTTGTATTTAGCACTCATTGGAAAAAAAGTTTTGGTTGTGTTCTTAAAGTTAAGAAAAATATCGATGCCTAGAATCAATACAGCAAATAAGTCGCGCCAATAGAACCATAAAAATAATTTTCTATCCTGTCATTACGCAGTTCCTTGCTTCGGAATACAAACAGATAATGAAGGTTCCAATGGTCTTTTCGGTATCGAAAACCAGCCTCGCCATTAAAACGCAGCGGTACGAGATCAAACGTAACTGAACTGTCGTCATTGAAAAGTTTCCCTTGTATTGTAGCATCATAAACTTGGAGATTCAAGCTTGGGTTGATATAAAAATAAAACTCCGACTGTTCTTTATATTTCGCTTTATCAGAATTTAGCGAAGCACCGTACAATCCCGAATCATAAATAGGAAGCAACTTCTTTTTGAAGCTGATTCGTGCCAACGGCCCTACAGAAATTCCAGTAAAAACCGTTCCTAAATTGGCTTCGCCTTGTATATGAAAATCAATTTTGTTAGCTGGCTTCGTGCCTAACTTTTTAGAATAGAACAGGCCACCTTGTACAGCTATTCCATTATGGATTTGGTAGTTCCATCCTTGTACATCTTTATAGCCAAAAGCTTTATGGAATAATTTCTGAAAACCTTCTGCTTGCGAATTCGGACCAATAACGCCCAACTGCGTGCTGAATTTTAATACAGATTCGCTTTGGTAGAATTTTGCAAATCCGGCTTCGGCAAAAAGATAGCCCGCAAACGGACGATCGTGTTTTGAAATCGAAGCGGCTTCGACGGTATGCGGATTATAAATGTACTGCCCGATTCGGAACTCGGTAGTTCTTTTATTTATCTTGGGATTTTCATTCGCATTCAGGTATCGGTAGAAAATTTCGATTCCGTTGGTATAATATTGATCGTTGACGGTAGATGTGAACAAATCATTATCAATAACAAGACCTATTTCCCCAGAATGCTCTTGCGCAAAAAGCGGCAGCGTAAAAATCAGGAACAAAAACAGGGGAAATTTTTGGCGCATAATCAATAGTCTAATTTGACATAGTTCATGTGCTTCATGATTCTGCCTTTTCTTCTTTCTGTATACGATGAGGAATTGGTCGCTTTAAATTTTCTCGGGTTGGGAAGAATGGCGGCGATTCCGGCAGCTTCTCTTTTTGATACCTGCGAAGCATCTTTTCGGTACCAATGCTGCGACGCAGCCTGTACGCCATAAACGCCATCGCCCATTTCAATGCTGTTGAGATATACTTCCATGATACGCTCTTTGCCCCAGAAGATTTCAATCAATACGGTAAAATAAGCTTCGAGCCCTTTTCTCAAATAGCTTCTTCCTTGCCAGAGGAAAACATTTTTTGCGGTCTGTTGTGAGATAGTACTTCCGCCTTTTAGTTTTCTTCCTTTGGAATTGTTTTTATAGGCTTTCTGCAATGCTTTGAAATCAAAACCGTTATGGCTTAAGAATGTTCCGTCTTCACTAGCAATTACGGCTTTTTGGTAGTTTATGGAAATATCTTCAAGCGGCACCCAGTCGTGACTGCAAGTCATTTCCTTTCCGGCTTGTTTTTGCTCTAGGGCACGAATGGCCATCAAAGGTGTGAATGGAACAGGTACAAATTTGAAAAGAATGACAAAAAAGATGGAAATTCCGAAGAACCAAACAGCGCATTTCCACAAAAACCTGAATATTTTTTTCAACATAGTCTAAAAAAGAATCTTATAAATTTTAATTTATTCTGTAGCAAGATCAGCCAATTCTTGTCCGATCAAGCTTCCGATGGCCACACCCATTCCGCCAAGTCGCACGCCACAACTCACATGCTGCGACAGTTTTTCGACAATCGGTTTTTTGCTGGAACCCATTCCCATAATGCCGCTCCAGCGATGTTCGATCTTGAAATCACGGTCAGGCAAAATTACTTCTTTTAAAATTTCTTCGAGTTTATTTTGTATTAAATCTGTCTGTCCGAATTCGGAAGTCGTTTCTCCTTGAATATCAAGGCTTCTCGCGCCGCCAAACAAGATTCGGTCGCCAAAGTTTCGGAAATAATAATAACCTCTGTCGATGTGGAAAGTTCCTTTTATGTCTAGATTCGGAATCGGTTCTGTAATTAGTACTTGCGCTCTGGCAGGTTTTACGGCGCCTTGGGTTAATTTTTCCGCAAATCCGTTGGTCGCAAACAATAGCTTTTTTGTTCGGAAATCAAAATCGTCGGTAGTCACTTGCACACCTTCTGAAGTTTCATGATAGGCTGTCACATTTTGCTTATTCAGGATGAGAATACCCGCTGCAATAGCTTGTTTTAGTAGCGCCTCCATCATATTTCCGGTATCAATCTGCCCTTCAAACGGATTAAAAATCAGGTATTCTTCTATACCACCGAAATTGAATCGGTCGATTTCTTTGGCAAAAACATCGGCTTTGAAAAGCGGTTTGAGCACGTCGTTTATAAAAGGAATCTTTTGAAGGCATTCATTGTAATGACTTTCGGAATTTTTGAGAAAAAGTTCATAACCGCCATATAATTTGTAGTCGATGGCTGCATCGCCTAAACGTTTTCTGAGAAGCTGCAATCCTTGCCAGCGTTTCTGGATCAGTTGGATGACTTCTTCTTCGGAATGGTTGCGGAGGTCGTCAATGATTTCGGAAATACTTCCGAAACAAGCAAATCCGGCATTCTTGGTACTTGCTCCTTGAGGCAGGAATCCTTTTTCTAAGACCAGTATCTTGCTGTCCGGGAATTTCTCGCGCAGTCGTAAAGCAGCGTGCAGGCCTACGATGCCACTTCCAACAATAGTAAAGTCTACGTTTGAAAACCAGTTTTTCAGCTCCCAGTAGCTTAAATTCGCTTTCATTTCCTTGGTTTTTAAGGATAGTATTTCGTCTAGACAGCTATGCTTCTTCTTGACCGTCTTTTGGTCCGGTTCTTTTCTTTAGGTAATTGATTACGAGCGGAACGGTTGTTATGGCGACGATGCCTAAGACGATGAATTCGATATGCGCTTTCAGGTCGATTCCAAATTTGGTAAGGAAGAGATCGTAAAGATAATGTCCTGCAAAGATGAGCGTAAATGCCCATAAGAACGAACTGACAATATTATAGAACATGAATTTCTTCTTTTCCATCGACACGATTCCTGCCACGATCGGTGCAAAAGTCCTGATGATAGGAACGAAACGCGCAAAGATGATGGCACGCCCGCCGTGCTTTTCAAAAAAGATCCTGGATTCGATCAAATATTTTTTCTTGAACCAGAAGGTGTCTTTTTTGTTGTAAAGGTAATAGCCGCTTTTAGAGCCGAACCAATACCCAAAAGTATTGCCGATAATTCCTGCTGCTGCAATCATGGTTGACAAAACGACTAGGTTTATAAAATCACTTTCGATCGTAAAAAGCGTCGAAGTCAGCTCAGTACTGTAAATTCCGGCAAGAAACAGCAAGCTGTCGCCTGGAAGGAAGAACCCTGCAAAGAGTCCCGTTTCAGCAAATACGATAAACAAGACAACGTAGATTCCAATCGGAACGCCGCTGACTTTTAGGTTGATATAAAATTCAGGATTCAATAATTGCGTCCATTCAAAGCTTTCCATGGTTATGCTATTTCTTGTGTTATTGTTTCTGGCTCAGATTCCCATTTGTCTACAGCAGTTGTTGCCAATGCATTGCCCAGCACGTTTGTCATACTTCTTGCCATATCGCAGAAATGATCAATTGGCAAAATCAAGGCGATCCCTTCTGGCGGAATTCCAAACATGGCACAGGTTGCTACAACGACGATCAACGAGGCACGAGGCACGCCTGCAACTCCTTTACTTGTCAGCATCAGCACTAAAAGCATCGTTAGTTGTTCTCCTAGAGACATATCCACTCCGTAGACTTGAGCGATAAAAATACTGGCGAAAGTCATATACATCATGCTTCCGTCAAGGTTGAAGGAATAGCCTAAAGGCAACGTAAAAGAAACGATTTTGCTTTTGCATCCGAAACGTTCTAATTCTTCCACTAATTTTGGAAAAACGGCTTCGCTGGAAGTGGTAGAAAAAGCAATAAGCAAAGGGCTTTTGATTCTCTTGAGCAATGTCCAAAGTCGGTTGCCAAGGATAAAATAACCAACCAAAAGAAGCAACGCCCAAAGGACTAGAATTCCGATAGCAAAATCGACCAAATATTTGGCATATAGGCTGAAAATTTCAAAACCGTAATTTGCAACGGCAGCGGCAACAGCGCCAAAAACTCCTAACGGAGCTACCCACATGATGTAGGTTACCATTTTTAGGATGACATGCGAAACAATGTCGAGCGACTTGATAATCGGATTACCGAGCTTGCCCATAGACGAAAGCGCAACTCCAAAAAGAATCGCGAAGATTACGATTTGCAATATTTCGTTGGTCGCCATGGCCTCGATGACACTCTTTGGCACAACATGGGTAACGAATTGTTCTAAAGAAAAAGACTTGGTATTTTTTAGCAGATCGTCAGCTGTAGAAAGGTCATCCATTTTTATTGAAGTTCCTTTGCCAGGTTTTAACCAGTTCACAAGTACCAAACCTACGGATAGCGACACTAATGATGCGGTGATAAACCATGCCATGGCTTTGGCTCCTACTCTTCCGACCATTTTCATATCGCCCATTTTAGCAATTCCAACCACTAAAGTCGAAAATACCAAGGGAGCAATAATCATCTGGACGAGCCTGATAAAAATCGTTCCTAGAAGTTTTATATTTTTTGCAAAATCTGCTTTTCCTTCTGGATATTGATAATGGACATAAGCGCCCAAAGCAACTCCGAGAACCAAAGCAATGATGATTGCTGCAAATAGTCTATTGTTGTTTTTCAAACCGTAATTATTTTAGTTCGTGAAAATAGTTATATTTTTTGACTCCTATTTGAATAGTGAATAAAATCTTAATTTTTTAGAGCACAAAAGCTTCCTACGCGACTAAAATCTCATTATTTTCAATTACAAATAATTCAACAATAACAATACTTTACAGTTATATTTATATCTTTTTAATCTTTTTTTTGATTAAAAATCACAATATAAATAAAATTATCATACATTTGATATAACCAAATTTAACCAACCTACTAATTTATGAAACACGCTCTACTATCAGTAGCCTTCTTGGCTATGACTGGTTTTTCGTTCGCGCAGAATGGGAAATCACTCTGGAAAGCATCAGCTCCAAAAAGCGATCTCGCCATTTTTGAAAACCGGATGCCGCTTCCCACAAAAAATTTATTTGAACTGGATTTGTCTTCTTTGAAAAACCAACTGACAAAAGCACCGCTTCGGAACAGCTATAAACAGACTTCAAATGTTATCATCGCTATTCCAACAGCCGACGGTGCATCAGAACGATTCCGAATCTACGATCTGCCTATCATGGATCCGGAACTGGCATCACGCTATCCAGAAATCAAATCCTATGCAGGACAAGGAATCGACGACCCGACTGCGACAATCTATTTCAGCGTCTCGCCGCTTGGCTTTCAAGGAATGAAATTAGCGGCAGACAAACCGGCTGAATTTATCGAGCCGTATTCCAAAGACCTCAGCACTTACTCTGTCTACAAGAGAACGGACAAGAGAATGGCCTTCACCAAATTTGAATGTGAAGTCATGGATCATGTAAAAGGCCAGATGAATTCTGACCTTGCCTTGCGTCCTAATGCAGACGATAGCACATTGAGGACTTACAGGCTGGCCATGTCTGTTACCGGAGAATACACGTCCTATCATGGAGGTACCAAAGCCCTTGCTCTAGCGGCTATCAATAATACCATGACACGTGTCAACGGCGTATTTGAAAAAGATTTCGGAGTCCGAATGGTACTTATTTCCAATACAGACGCGGTAATCTATACCAACGCTTCGACCGATCCTTATGGCAGCACCGATGCCAATTACAATTCACAGCTTCAATCCACTTTGACTAGTGTAATCGGAAACGCGAATTACGATATCGGGCACTTGATGTCAGCCATTGGAAACAACGGAAATGCAGGCTGTATCGGCTGTGTATGTGCTTCAGGGAAAGGCAGCGGCTTTACAACAAGCACAGTTCCAATTGGCGATAATTTCGACATCGACTTTGTGGCACACGAAATGGGACATCAATTTGGAGCCAACCATACGTTTACTTTCAGCAATGAGGGAACTGGCGTACAAAACGAGCCTGGAAGCGGAACCACAATCATGGGATATGCTGGAATTACAGGCGCTACAGATGTACAGCCACATAGCGATCCGTTCTTTCATGCCGTAAGCATCCAACAGGTGACCAATTATGTAAAAACAACTTCTTGCCAGACCAATACGGCAACCGGAAATGCGGTACCGACAGCCAATGCAGGAACAGATTATACCGTTCCAAAAGGAACTCCTTTCTTATTGACCGGTTCTGGAACGGATGCTAACGGCGATACTTTGACGTATTGCTGGGAGCAGATGAATTCAGGAACTTCAAGCACCACTTATCCGAGTGCGACAGCCACTTCGGGACCAGCTTTCCGCTCTTTTGTACCTTCAACATCAGGCACACGCTATTTTCCAAGACTAGAAACCATTAAAACTGGCGCGACAACTTGGCAATGGGAAGCCGTTCCAAACGTAGCAAGAACTCTAAATTTCAGATTAACAGTTAGAGACAACAGAGCGGGCGGTCCTGCAAACAATAGCGACGATATGATTGTTACCGTAAACGGAACAGCAGGGCCTTTTGTCCTTACAGCGCCAAATACAGCCGTATCTTGGGCATCTGGAACCTCTCAAACCGTGACATGGAACGTCGCAGGAACAACTGCAAATGGCGTAAATGCAGCAAACGTAGACATCTTGCTATCGACCGATGGCGGAAACACCTACCCTATCACTTTGTTAGCAGGAACTCCAAATGACGGAACTCAGGCGATTACCGTTCCGAATAATCCTGGCACGCAAAATAGAATCATGGTCAAAGGATCCAACCATATCTTCTTTGACATTTCCAATACCAATTTTACAATTACTACCGGATCGGGAGATGTAACAGCTCCGACAGCGCCTACAAGCTTAGCCGCTTCTGGAACGACTCAGACAGGAACCAACTTGTCTTGGACAGCTTCTACCGATAATGTTGCCGTTACAGGTTATGAGGTATACCAAAACGGCGTACTGAAAACTACCGTAACTACAACGACCTATGCCGTAACCGGATTGACGCCATCTACAGCTTATACTTTTTATGTAAAAGCTAAAGATGCGGCTGGCAACTTATCAGCTTCTAGCAACACGGTAAATGTGACTACTTTGGCTGGAACCGCAACCTATTGTGCTTCAAAAGGAAATAGCGTTGCTGACGAATACATTGGAAGAGTACAGTTAGGAACCATCAACAATGCTTCGACAGGAGGAACAGGTTATTCTGACTTTACGTCTATTTCTACCAATTTGAGCAAAGGAACAGCCTATACAATTACCGTAACGCCAACTTGGACGGGAACAACTTACGCGGAAGGTGTTGCTGTTTGGATTGACTATAATGGCGACAGCGATTTTGACGACACAGGAGAATTAGTCTGGAGCAGAGCTGCTTCTACAGTAACTCCAGCAAGCGGTTCGTTTACGGTTCCAGCAACAGCTGCAACAGGCGCAACGCGAATGAGAGTTTCCTTGAAATACAATGCAGTACCAACTGCGTGTGAGGCTTTCTCTTATGGAGAAGTAGAAGATTATACCGTAAACATTCAGGCTGGATCTGCCGATACTACAGCTCCAACAGTACCTACAAGTTTAGCGGCTTCGGGAACCACACAGACAGCCACGAACTTATCTTGGACAGCTTCAACCGACAATGTTGCCGTCACTGGATATGAAGTCTATCAAGATGGTGTTTTAAGAACTACCGTAACCACAACATCCTATGCAGTAACTGGATTAACAGCGGCAACTGCATACACTTTTTCTGTAAAAGCTAAAGATGCGGCAGGAAATAGCTCTGCTTCAAGCAATAGCGTAAACGTAACTACCTTATCGACTTCGGTTTCGTATTGCGCTTCGCAAGGAAACAGCGTAGCTGACGAAAAAATCGGGCGCGTGCAATTCGGAACCATCGACAATACGTCGACTGGAGGAACGGGATATACTGATTTCACTTCGATTTCTGCAAATGCGACTAGAGGAACTTCGTATACGATTACCATCACGCCATCATGGACAAGTTCTGTTTACAGCGAAGGCTATTCTGTTTGGATTGATTACAACAAAGACGGCGATTTCACCGATGCTGGAGAACAAGTTTGGACAAAAACAGCTTCGACAACAACACCTGTGAGCGGCAGCTTTACAATTCCTGCTAGTGCCACTTTAGGCGCAACCCGCATGAGAGTTTCTATGAAATACAATGCCGTGCCGACTGCCTGTGAAGCCTTTTCATACGGCCAAGTAGAAGATTATACGGTAAACATTGTGTCTACAGGAAGAGAAGAAAGCATCGCACAGGCGGAGATCAAATTATATCCAAATCCTGCTTCTTCGGTCATTAACCTAACTTCGGTTTCTGAAAAAGCGAGCTTCAGAATCGTAAATATGTTAGGACAAGAAGTCATGAGAGGAAAAATTCAAGATGGAACTATCGCTGTTTCTTCTTTGACTGACGGAAATTATATTGTTGAGATTAATGATAACGAAAACGTGACTGTAAAACGTTTCATCAAAAAGTAATTCATTTTCATTTTAGCAAAAGGCCGTCTTTTCAGACGGCCTTTTTTATTGAAACATCCGCTGTATTTGAATAAATGATTACCTTTAAGCCTTTATTTTTAACAGCATTCGCAAATGAAAAAAATTCTTTTTTTAACCATTAGTATGATTGGATTAAATGCAGCCGCACAAAACGTAATGACGCCAGAATTGCTTTGGCAGCTCGGAAGAGTCAGTCCGCTTGGCATCTCAAAAGACGGAAAAAACATCATCTACAAAGTTTCAATTCCTTCGGTAGAAGAAAATAAATCAAATTCTAAATTTTACAGCATACCTATTTCAGGCGGCAATGCCACCGAAGTTGCAGAATATGCCTCGTTACTAAATGACAAAAACATGTCTCCTGACGGCAAGCTTTTATTGGCAAGCAAAGAAGTCAAAGTCGGGAAAGTCTTAGGAAAAGACTATTATCCTGCTTTAGAAAAATCTGAAGTACAAGTTTATGATGGATTGGATTATCGTCATTGGGACACTTGGAATGACGGCACGCACAATCATGTGGTTTTTTCTCCTGTAAATGATAAAGAAAACTTTACCGATATCATGAAGGACGAGCCTTATGATTCACCTCAAAAACCATTTGGCGGCGATGAAGATTATACTTGGTCCCGCGATGGAAAAAGCATTGTGTATGTTTCGAAAAAACTAGAAGGAACCGCGTATGCTACTTCTACAAATACAAACTTGTACCAATACGACTTAGCTACTAAAACAACCAAAAACCTAACGGAAAGCAATCCGGGTTATGATACCGCTCCGCAATTTTCTCCGAATGGCGACTTGACGTGGTTGCAGATGAAACGCGATGGTTATGAAGCTGACAAAAATGATATTATCGTACGTTTTAAAGGCATGGACATCAACCTGACTTCGGGCTGGGATGGAACTGTTGACAGCTTTACTTGGAGTGCCGATGGGAAAAAAATATATTTTTTAGCACCGATCAACGGTACCAAACAATTATTTGAGGTAAATTTTCCGGGATTGACTCGAATTGCTATAACCGTAAGACAGCTTACCGATGGTGATTTTGACGTGACCGATATTATAGGTTTTTCAGATGATAAAGCTATCGTGACAAGAACCGATTTCAATCATGCAGCAGAAATCTTTTCTTACGATTTGAAGAAAAAAACATGGAACCAAATTACAAAAGTAAACGATGCAGCTTATTCAAAAATAGCCTTGAGCAAATTCGAAAAACGTTATGTTACGACAACTGACGGAAAGAAAATGTTGGTTTGGGTGGTTCTTCCTCCCAATTTTGACAAGAACAAAAAATATCCAACACTTTTATATTGCCAAGGCGGACCGCAATCTGCGTTGACACAATTTTATTCTTTTAGATGGAACTTTCAGGTTATGGCGGCGCAAGGTTATATTGTCGTAGCACCAAACCGAAGAGGAATGCAAGGTCATGGCGTTGCCTGGAACGAGCAGATCAGCAAAGACTGGGGCGGCCAAGTTATGGACGACTACCTTTCTGCTATCGACGATGTTTCAAAAGAAAGCTATGTTGACAAAGCAAGGCTGGGTGCTATTGGCGCAAGCTACGGAGGCTACTCTGTGTTCTATTTAGCTGGAATCCACAAAAAAAGATTCAAGACTTTCATAGCACACTGTGGCGTTTTCAACCTGCAAAGCATGTACGGAACCACGGAAGAAGTATTTTTCACGAACTGGGATTCCGGCGGTGCTTATTGGGAAGCAAACAACGCAGCGGCGCAAAAGACTTATTCTCAATTCAACCCGATCAATAACGTGAGCAAATGGGACACTCCTATTTTGATTTTCCAAGGAGGAAAAGATTACAGGGTGCCGATCGGGCAAGGACAGGAAGCTTTCCAAGCCGCACAATTGCAAGGCATCAAGAGCAGGTTCATTCTGTTTCCAGATGAAAATCACTGGGTACTGAAACCTCAGAATGCACAGGTTTGGCAGAAAGAATTTTTTAGATGGTTGAAAGAAACTTTATAACAAAAAAATCCCCGCGAAGAGCGGGGATTTTTTTATCTAATCTAATTCTTTTAATAATTCCTGAGCCTTATCATAATCTTCGGAATCTTCTGGAATTTGACGCAATAATGACTTGCATTCCTCCATATTTTTCTGTTTTAATTCAGACAAAGCAGAATACCAGATTGCCTTATTTTTATAGACAGAAGTGCCATGCTGGATTTCATTCAGAAGCATTTCTGCTTTCACGTAATTATCCGTTTCTATCAAAGCAATAGCATAAAAATATTGATGTTCTGGATTGTCTAGATTCTGTATTTTCTGAAAAGAAACCACTGCTTTTCCGTATTCTTTTTTATTAAAGAAATCTTGGGCGTTTTTCAGGTTTTTGTCAGCATCGCCTCTTTCAATAAAAGACGCATTTTCATGCTGGTCATAATCGCCGTATTCCGGAGTTGGACCTTTCATAAAAATCCAAGTCCCCAAAAGAATCACTACCGAAGCCGCCGCTGCATAATACCAAGGCTTGAAGGAAATAACTTTAGCTTCTTCCTCTTCCTCCGAAAAATAATCTTTCGAAACCGACGCCAAATTCTTTTTGAAATCTTGGGTTTCGGCAGAAAATTTATGTTCTAAAAAAGCTGATGTTTCTTTATACAGTTCAAAGCTTTCTCTGAATTGAGAATCATCCTGAAGCTTTGATTCAAAATCCAATCGCTCTTCTGTCGACATTTCGTTATTCAGATAGCTTTCAAAGCTATTGTATGCCTCTTCGTTCATGGCGTTATTTTTTTAGCGATTTATACCTATTCGACTGCTGAATCATTTCTGTAAGCTGTCCTGTGCAGAGTGATTTTTTCTTCCTCACATAACCGTACGTCACGTTTAGCTGATGTGCTACTTCTTCCATGGTTTTTAAGACAAAGCTGAGCTTGAGAACCTCTTGGCACTTTTCTCCAAGCTTTTGGAACATTTCGTCAAACAAGGACTGTTTTTCATCAAAAGCTTCTGCTTGCAGGACCAGCTCTTGAACTGATTCGCTTATAGATAGAGTATCGTCTTTGATTGTTACCCCTTTGTTTGAAGATTTTTTCAATTCATTTAGCCAGCGTCTTTTGCAAAGCAAGAAAAAATATGCATCAAACGGACACGTGAGCTGAAGTCCCTTAGTTTTTGCTTGGTTATAAATAGCTATTAAAACTTCCTGGATTACATCAGCTGCGGCATCATCATCGCCACTATTCATCCGGATGTAGTTCTTGACTTTTGGCGCAAACTTTTTATAGATAGACTGGATGACTGCCGAATCGTTTTGCAGCAAACCCTCTATGTAGAATTGGTCAGAATGAGTATTCTTTTCGGTCATAACTGCCTTATTTACTGCTAATGTAGAAAAAATAGAAACACAAGGGTAACAAATTTTCAGCAATGAGTATATAGGAATATAAAGTTCATCAAATACTGTTTTAAAAATTCCCAATCAAGGGTAACAATTTAAAAAGCATTTTGATATAACGGTATAAATCGAAATTTAAACACAACATTAAAAATTTAGAAATCATGAAAAAGTCCATCTTAACATTAGCAATGATAGCATTATCGATAAGCGCAAATGCTACTGAAGTAAAATCTGCTGCAAAAACAGAAAATGCAACAGAAATTACAAAAGACAGAATCGTAACCGTTTACGACTGGAGCGTAAAAACAGACCAAGGAAGTTATTCAGGTACTGCCCTATCGCTAGAAAAAGCAGAAAACAGGATTGCCCTGGCAGCTGCCGGTGAAATCATCCTCGACAAAAAAATCGAAAGCTATTACCAAGTAGCCGAAGAAATTTCGAGCCCAACCTTGCGATTGTATTTCTGGGAAGTGGAAACCACCAATGGGACCGCAAAAGGATTTTCAAGTTCCGAAGGACATGCCTTAAAAATGATCCAGCTTGTCAGCACCAGCGAAATTCTTACCTATAAGATTATCCGAAGCGCAGAATTTGAACGATAATTTATGATAACAGCTTTACGCAGTAACTAAAAACAAAAAAAAACACTTAATTATGAAAACACACATCAAAAAAATCGGACTCTTATTAGTAGCCGTAGTTGCAACACTAAGCTGCAACAATGACGACAACCAAAACCAAGGCGGAGGTTGCAGCACGGCCAATTCAGAATTCAGCCAGCTTTATGCAGCCACATTAGCAAGCAATTCCTCGTTTACTGATGTGACAACAATGGATCTTCTGACACACGAATACACTTTTGAAGTAAACACCAACGAGACCGTCTGCTCTATTGGCTACCAAGGAAATGCAAATCTTTATGCCGCCAGTATTCCTTATCTGATTGAAATTGTAGACAACACTACCAATTTGACTATCTATAGCGGTAACCATGTTTTCGATTCTGCCCAAACAGAATATGTGTCGATAACGCCAACAAACCTCACAGCCGGAACTTCGTATACGTTAAAAAGAACGGTGACAAATTATCTAGGAAACATTGGGAATACGGTCGGCAGACTTTTACGATTCAACGGACCGAGTCCTTATCCAGTATCAAATGCCGCAATCACGATCACTTCTTCGGATTTCTATGGTACGGGAGGCCCTGTCCCAGATTTCGGAATTCCGTATATCGATATTATTTTTCAATAAAAGGGTAACAATCTAAAACCAGAATTGATATAACAATAACTAACACATAAAATATTAGAAATCATGAAAACAAATTTTAAAAAAATCGGACAATTGTTTTTACTAGGAATACTTGTAGCGAGCTGCAGCAAAAATGACGACGGCGATTCGCCAGACTATGTGCCATCAGCATCTGCCTTCGCAGCTTTAAGAGAAGAGGCCCTAGACACGCAGACTTTTACATTTAACGCTGAAGATGGCGCTACAACTTTCACAACGGCAAATGGCGTTCAGTTCACCATAAACGGAAACTGCCTGACACAAAATGGAAATCCCATAACAGGACAAGTCGTAGTCGAATATGCTGAATTATTTAATCCTGGAACAATGCTGGTGACTAACAAGCCAACTATGGGAAGAATGCCAAACGGCGACATGTCTTTATTAATTTCGGGAGGAGAATTCTACATCAATGCGACAAAAAACGGACAACAGCTTGCCATTTCTTGTCCGATGCAAGTTATCATTCCTGCAAACCTGACTGGAGGTGCTGATACCGGAATGTCTTTATGGGATGGAACAATCGATGAAGACGGCAACTTGGAATGGGATGAGCAAGATCGTGCGAACGGAGAAAATGGTGTTTTTGTAGAAGGCCCAAACTATTATGCGTACTTCAGCAGCTTCGGATGGACCAATGTCGACCGCTTCTATAGCGATCCAAGACCAAAAACAACCATTCTGGCAGAAGCTCCAACGGGATATAATTTTGAAAACAGTGCTATCTACCTGCACTATGATGGCGAAGGAAGCTCTTTGGCAAAATTAGATACTTTCAACCCGACAACAAATCAGTTTTCTGAGCACTACGGACAAATTCCTGTCGGTCTTGAATGTCATGTGATTTTTGTGACCGAAGATAATGGCCAGTGGAGATACGCTATCAAATCCGTTACTATTGCCGCAAATGATGTGTATGTATTTACGCTAGCTGAAACAACAGTCGGAACAGAAGCTCAGTTAATCGCAGCGATTAACGCCCTTCCATAAAATAATTACTATAATCTTAACAAAAGTGATGACAACTTCATCACTTTTTTTTACATTTATAGTAACAAACACCCCCTTGATTATGAAGAAATTAATCCTCATAACCGTTTTATTTTCGGGAATTTCTTTTTGCTTTTCGCAAACAAAAACAAAAGACACGATAACCCGAAGAGCCGTAATCGGCCTTGACCAAAAGGGAAATAAAGTTTCTTTCAAGCCCCAAACTCCGCCGCTTATCCAAATCGCAGGAGCGCCGCCTGCCAGTTATAGTTATTTCTGGGAATTTGGCGACGGTCATTACAGCAAGGAAAAAGAACCCAAACATACCTACAAAAAGAAAGGGACTGCTACCGTAAGGCTCGCCGTGACCAACAATTATGATAATGGAAAACCGCCAGCAACCCGTCCAAAAACGATTGCTGTCACAGAATTATCAGAAACAGATTATCAAGATATTGCTTCCATAGAACAGTACGACGGCTTTCTGTTGCAGAAAAACAGGGAACCGATGCCCGACGAGGAAATCGTGGTTGTCATGAGCTATCAAAACCTGAAAGACTATTCTACCAACGGAAAGCTCTATCTTTTTTATAACGACAAGCAATTCAAAAATGACAACTTTGGAACAGTAGAAACAAGGGTACATGAAAACGAAAAAGAAAAATTAGAAGAAAACTACGCATTCGTTGATGATTATGATAGACATGAAACATATCTCGCAAGTGCTGAAAATCTAGCAATCAAGAACAATAAAATTATAGAAGACCTTGAAAATTTAGAGCAGACGCTTGAGCAGTCAAAAACACTTTATCGAAACTCAAAGGTTTTTGAATTCGACAGCCTTTCGCCAAAACAAACAAGAAATTTATTTTTTACGTTCAAGACAACTCCCGAAATGATCAAGGACACCAGCGCCACGCTGACCATCAGAGGTGTTTTTGTCCCTGACAGAAATTATAAAAACCATAAGGTAAAAAACCTTGAGATGGAAATCGTGACTTCTCATGATCCGAACAAGATGTCTTCGAATGGTATTTTCATGAATTATAGACTTGTCCGTTTCAAAACGTTGAATTTCAAGACCCGTTTTCAAAATGATGGCGAAGGCCCGGCTCGAAAAATAAAACTCGAAACAGATATTCCCGATATTTTTGACAAATCGACCTTAAAAATTGTCGATATGTATCCGAAGTGCGAAATCTGTCCGAAAAACGAAGAGGTAAACTATAGCTGTCTTGATACGATTGTCTTGAAGAATCAGATACATTTTACCTTCAAGAACATTTACCTTCCTGGAAGCAACCAAAAAAATGTGATGGAAAAAGACAGCACAAAGGGCTTTGTAAAATATAGCTTGAAGTTTGGCAAAGATTTCCATAAGGTAAAAACCAAAAGCCGTACTGCGATTATCTTTGACAAAAATGAACCGATTATTACCAATTATGCCGTCACGCGTTTCAGTCCGGGAATTTCTATTGGCATACGGACAGGATATAATTATTTTCCAGATCAAGAAAATCCGAAGAGCTATTTTCTAGGTGCCACAATTTCGCCTTATAAATCGTACAGATGGTACTTACAGGCTGAATTGTATTATAATTACATGGAAAGCGGGTCTTCCACCAGCACAAATCCGACATTAAGACAGCTGAATCCGCCTTTAGTATTAAGCAACGGAACAGTTTTAGACATAGCCTACGTTCAGACAGAAAACAAGCAAAAAACGGTACGGAATCTGGCCGAAGTGGTTCCCGTGTCGCTTCGCTACAGCCTGAATAATTATATTGGATTTGGTTTCGGACCGCAATTTTCTGTCGCATTGGATGAGACTTTCGAAAATGAAACCACAACACGATATTTTCAGCCCGTATTTAATGACCCGAATCCCCCACGGCAAGGCGAAGAAATTACCAGTGCCCGACAAAGCCAGAGCGAAAAGACAACTACAAAAGCATTTGAAAAATTGCAAACCAATGTTTTTGCAGACGTTACTTTTGGTTTTGCTCGAATAGGACCAAGTCTCGGAATTCGTTATTTATGGAGCTTTGAAAATGATTTCAGTCATTGGCAATTCTATGCAATCTGGAAATTTTGATGAAAAAGGTTGTTTTCTTTATACTATTCGCTCAATTCGCCTTCGCGCAAAAACAGACGGCTGCTGAAAATCAAATCTACGCGGCATTGGATAATTTTATCGCTCATCCGACCTTATCAGGAATAAAAAATCTGGAAGAAACAGAAAAACAGTTTTGGAAAGACCCAAAGCCAAAATCTCAAAATGAAAAGCTGGCTATTGTCATCTTAAACTGCAATAAGGCTTTCTATCAAAAACAATTTGGACGTTATTTTGAGGCAATTCATTCCTATGAAAAAGCATTAGGACTGTTTCAAAAAAACCAGCTTTCAGACTATGATATTGTCGAATATTGCTTAAAGCCTTTGGGAAATCTCTATACGATGACTGGAGATTATACAAGTGCTGAAAATACCATTAAGCACTATCTGTATCTCGCCATCAAAAACAACAATTTGTCGCAGAAAGCAAGTGCCGTAATTAATCTTTCTGCCGTTTATAAAAGCATCGGAAAAAATCAGGAAGCTATTGATTTGCTAGAAAATATCTATGTTTCAGAGAAGCTTTCAGATGAAAAAAAGGCTATTATTCTTTCCCTTCTTGGAGAAAATTATCTGGCAAAAAATGAGCTTGACAAAGCACAAAAGGTTTTTGAAAAAGCAGAAACTATTGCTCCAAGTTTCCTTCTTTATAAAAATCTTGCTACGGTTTACAGACACCAAAAAAACTATAAAAAAGCGGAAGATTATATTAAAAAAGCAAAATTAGAACTCTCTGGCAATTCTAAGCGTGACATTTCACAGCTTTATCTGGAAGAAGCACAACTATTGCTGAACCAAAAAAAGATAAAAGAAAGCCAAAAAGCAATTCAGGAAATTTTCAAAGAATTAATTCCGAATTATAATCCGAACAACCTTCTTCCTACGCAGAAAATGCTTTATCCAGAAGGACTCTTAATTGATGCATTGGATGTATTGGCTTCAACGTATGAAGCGCAAAAAAACTATCAAAAAGCGATTGACTGTTACAACCTTACTTTTGCGATTGACGCACAGTTTTCCTCTCTTTTGTTTTACGAAGAGACTTCGCTTATCCACAGCTCAGGCATCCGAAATCGAGTGGAAAAAGCAATTGAAATGTATGCAAAGCGCTATCAAGAATCAAAAGACCCTGTGTTTTTAGAACAAGCTTTCGCGCTACAAGAAACAACAAAATCTAGCGCATTGAAAAACTATATTGCGCTCGCAAAAAAAACAGGAAGTAAAAGCCAAAAAGAAATTTTATATAAAATTCACGAGCTCTCCAACACTGTCATAAAAGAACAAGAAAAAGGCGAAAAAGCCAATCTAGAAGCTATCAATACTGCTTTGGCACTTCAGAATGAAAAGATAGCGGTATTGAAAAAAAGCTTCGAAAAAGACAAATTCAATGGCCCATCACAATTGGATTTTGACAGGCTCTATCATAAATTAAAAAACGACGATGCAACATTAACGGCTTATTTTTATGGGAAAGAAAAAGTTTATGTTTTTAATGTATCTGATTTTCAGATACAGCTTACTTCTTTTCTTACTTCTTCTCTAAATAAAAAAATAATCACCGATTATTTGGATTATTTCGCCGAATCGTCTGCCATTTCAAATGATCTTGCCGGATACAAACAACAGAGCCATAAGCTCTATAATCTGCTTCAGTTGAAGAAAATAACAACAAAAAAGCACCTGATACTTCCAGATGGATTGCTTTGTTTTATTTCTTTTGAGTCGTTACTTACCAAGGCATCGAAAAGCACTGATTTTTCGAAACTGCCTTATCTGATGAACGAGGAAATCATAAGCTATGCAACTTCTGCCGAGTTTTACTTGAACAATAAAAAATCTAGCTATAAAAATCAATCTGTGTTAGGCGTATTTCCTATTTTTGAAAACAGCAATAGAAGTCTGGCTTTTTCTGTAGAAGAGCTAAAATCCATCAAGCAGCTGTATGGCGGAACTTATTTGGAAAAAAATCAGGCAACCTATGCTAATTTTTTGAAAGACATCCGACATCATTCTATACTCCATCTTTCTACCCATGCTTCCTCCGGAAATACGGAAATTCCCGCTGCAATTTCTTTTTATGATCAAGATGTTTTGTACAGCAATTTGTATTCTTTAGATATTCATCCGGATTTGGTTGTCCTGAGTGCCTGCGAAACGGGTATTGGAAAGTTGTATCGCGGCGAAGGCGCCTTAAGCATTGCACGCGGGTTTCAGAATGCAGGTGCTGAAAACCTGTTGTTTTCGTTATGGAAAGTGAACGATTATACGACTTCTGTTTTAATGAAGAATTTTTATCAAAACAGCGAAAAAGACGAGATGTATTTTAGAGCTAATCATCAAGCAAAGATGGACTTTTTACAAGACAAAAGTATTCCAAACAACAAAAAGTCGCCTTATTTTTGGAGTGCCTTTGTTTTTTATGGCGATATTTCGGAGGATTCTACTTGCAATTATTGGTATTTATTTGGCGGACTTGCCGTCATTGTTCTCTGTTTGGTAGTAGTTCAAAAACAAAAAAGCAAGCAATAAAAAAATCCCAACCTTTCAGCTGGGATTTGTATTTTTATTTTGGATCTTCCATTTTGAAGCTTTCCATGAATTTAGTGGTATAATCACCCGCTACATAAGCTGGATCATCCATTAATTGTCTGTGAAAAGGAATGGTTGTTTTTACACCTTCGATTACGAACTCATCCAAAGCACGTTTCATCTTACTGATTGCCTCTTCTCTTGTTTGAGCTGTAGTAATCAATTTTGCAATCATGGAATCGTAGTTCGGCGGAATCGTATATCCAGAATAAACGTGAGTATCTAGACGAACTCCGTGTCCTCCTGGCGTATGCAACGTTGTGATTTTTCCTGGTGACGGACGGAAATCATTGTATGGATCTTCTGCGTTGATTCGGCATTCAATAGCATGCAACTGTGGCAAATAATTTTTACCAGAAATTGGCACGCCAGCAGCAACTAAAATCTGCTCACGGATCAAGTCATAATCAATAACTTGTTCTGTAATCGGGTGCTCTACTTGGATACGAGTATTCATCTCCATAAAATAGAAATTTCTGTGTTTGTCAACCAAAAATTCTACGGTTCCAGCACCTTCATATTTGATATATTCTGCCGCTTTTACAGCAGCTTCACCCATCTTCTGACGAAGTTCGTCTGTCATGAATGGAGAAGGCGTTTCTTCTGTCAGTTTTTGGTGGCGTCTTTGAACTGAGCAATCTCTTTCAGAAAGGTGGCATGCTTTACCGTAAGCATCACCTACCACTTGAATTTCAATATGACGAGGCTCTTCAATCAATTTCTCCATGTACATTCCGTCGTTACCGAATGCAGCAGCAGCTTCTTGACGAGCGCTTTCCCAAGCTTTTTGAAGTTCGTCTTCTTTCCAAACGGCTCTCATTCCTTTTCCACCGCCTCCAGCCGTAGCTTTAAGCATTACTGGATAACCGAATTCTTTCGCCAGTTTTTTAGTTTGCTCGTAAGATTCTAACAAACCTTCTGAACCTGGAATCGTAGGAACTCCTGCCGCTTTCATTGTAGCTTTTGCAGAAGCCTTGTCTCCCATTCTGTCAATCATTTCAGGAGAAGCACCAATAAATTTGATACCATGTTCCTGGCAGATTTTTGAAAATTTAGCATTTTCAGAAAGGAAGCCATATCCAGGGTGGATTGCATCTGCATTTGTAATTTCTGCAGCTGCAATAATGTTAGACATTTTCAAGTAAGATAAATTACTTGGCGGCGGGCCGATACAAACAGCTTCATCCGCAAAGCGAACGTGAAGGCTTTCTGCATCTGCAGTTGAGTAAACGGCTACCGTTTTGATACCCATTTCTCTACAGGTTCTGATAACGCGAAGCGCGATTTCTCCCCTGTTTGCTATTAGTATTTTTTTAAACATCGTATTTAAATTAGATAATTAGACAATTTGGATACTTAGACGATTAGACAAGCTGGAGATTTTAGTAAAATCTGCAATCTAAACATCTGCAATCTAAAATCTAAATTATGACGGGTCTACTAAGAATAATGGCTGGTCAAATTCTACTGGAGATGAATCATCTACCAATACTTTTACGATTTTTCCAGAAACCTCAGATTCGATTTCGTTGAAAAGCTTCATTGCTTCGATAACGCAAACTACATCTCCTTTTGAGATTGAGCTGCCTACTTCTACGAATGGCGCTTTGTCTGGAGAAGGTTTTCTGTATAATGTTCCAATAATTGGAGATTTGATCGTAACGTATTTTGAGTTGTCTTCACCTGCAGCAGAAGTTGCAACTGGTGTTGAAGGAGCCGTTGGAGCTGTTGGCTGTGGCATAGCAGCTTGTGGCAATGCGTGGCTTATTGGCGCCTGTTGGATGTAAGTAGTAGTTTCAGATGACGCTCCGTCAGTAGTTTTGATTGTGATTTTGAAATCATCCATCTCCAATTTTACTTCAGTAGCTCCTGATTTTGCTACAAACTTGATTAAGTTTTGAATTTCTCTAATATCCATGATATTCGAATTTAGGTTTTAGTTTTATTGTTTGTCGTATGCCCATTTCATGTAGATCGATCCCCAAGTGAATCCACCTCCAAATGCGGCAAATATTAAATTATCTCCTTTTTTGAATTGCTTCTCAAAATCATTCAGAAGCAATGGCAATGTTGCTGAAGTAGTATTGCCATATTTTTGAATATTAACGAGTACTTTGGATTCATCCAGACCCATTCTGTTTGCCGTAGCATCAATAATTCTTTTGTTTGCTTGATGAGCTACCAGCCAATTCACATCCTCTTTAGTAAGGTTGTTGCGTTGCATTATTTTTTCGCTGACATCAGCCATTCCTGAAACAGCATATTTGAAAACGGTTTTACCATCTTGAAAAACATAATGTTGTTTGTTCTCGACAGTTTCTTTTGATGCAGGAAGCAAGGAACCTCCGGCTTCGATCTTCAAGAACTCGCGGCCAACGCCATCGCTTCTTAAAAATTCGTCTTGAAATCCAAGACCTTCATGATTCGGCTCGAACAAGACAGCACCGGCTCCATCACCAAAGATAATGCACGTGGCTCTATCTGTATAATCGATTATGGAAGACATCTTGTCGGCTCCGATCAATAAAATCTTTTTGTATCTGCCCGATTCGATGTAAGCAGCTGCAGTAGACATTCCGTATAAAAAGCTAGAACAGGCAGCTTGCAAATCGTAAGCAAAAGCATTGACAGCACCAATTTGTGAGGCAACATAAACAGCTGTCGCGGCAACGGGCATGTCTGGAGTTGTAGTTCCTAGCAGTACTAGATCGATTTCTGCCGGGTTGATATTGTTTTTCGCAATCAAATTCTCTGCAGCTTTAATGGCAAGAAAAGATGTTCCTTTCGTATCATCTTTTAAAATGCGTCTTTCTTTAATTCCAGTACGAGTAGTAATCCACTCATCGTTGGTGTCAACCAACGTTTCAAGTACTTTATTAGAAAGCACAAAATCAGGCACATAGGCTCCAACTGCGGTAATTGCGGCTGTGATTGTATTCATACTATTTTTAATAATTTCTTCTCGAAAAATATAGTTCCGAAAAGAGGTGGAAATTACAAAAAAAATCTAAAACATACCTTTTTGCAAAGCGTTATTTATCAATAAATTATAAATAACAAAAAAACTCCCACAACGTGAGAGTTCGATTTTTTACTGCAAAATTGTATTAAGCAACAGCTTCTTGCTTATCAATTACTACTTGACCTCTGTAGTACATTTTACCTTCATGCCAGTAAGCTCTGTGGTATAAATGCGCCTCTCCAGTCACTGGACATGTAGCGATTTGAGGAACAGATGCTTTATAATGTGTTCTTCTTTTATCTCTTCTTGTTTTCGAGGTCTTTCTCTTTGGATGTGCCATTTTACTATATTATTTATCCGTTAATAGTTTTTTTAATTGATCCCAACGCGGATCTGTCTCTTCTTCTTTTGCATCAGCTTTTTGTTCTTTCGCATTGACTTGCAATTCATTCAGCTTATCAAGAGCGTCTGTTTTTAACGTACCGTCTTTCACGCTTGGATGAATTCTTTTTAGAGGAATGGAAAGCGCAATCATCTCATAGATGTATTGTGAAATATCCACTTGATGTTCGCCGTGAGGCAAAATGAGCAATTCTTCATTATCATCATTAAAAGCTTCTCCAAACTGAACGATAAGCTTAATTTTCCCTTTAATCGGCAAATCAAACATTTCACTAGTCAAATCACACGGAACATAAATCGTTCCTTTATGTTTGAACTGAAGTTCAAGCATGGTGCTTTTTTTCTCTAAAACTACATTGACTTTGATATCACAGCTTTCAAACTCGTCATAACTAAAGTCTTCAAAGAACTTTTTATTTATTTGATATTCAAACTGATGTTTTCCTAACTTTAATCCTATAAAAGGAATTAAAAACTCATTGGTTACTTTCATCTTAACAACAATTTGCCCTAAACTTCGGGAGTGCAAAGATATAAAATAATTACAATTCCAAAAGCGTTATAAACATTTTTTTGTTTATAAGTGTTTTTCTTTTATTTTTAGGGGTTTTTCGGTAATAATCGCATATTCATTTCTGGAATGATAGATATCGATAGCCAAATAAACCGCTTCCTTAAATGAATTGGGATCTGCAATTCCTTTTCCTGCAATCTCATAGGCCGTTCCGTGATCTGGCGATGTTCTGATTTTATTCAATCCCGCCGTATAATTCACGCCTTTTCCAAAAGAAAGCGTCTTAAAAGGAATCAAACCTTGATCGTGATACGTCGCTATCACAGCATCGAATTTTTCATATTGGCCGCTTCCGAAAAAACCGTCGGCCGCATACGGCCCAAAAACTAAGGTTCCGCCTTCAAACAGCTTTTTGATTGTAGGTCTTAGGATTTCGTCGTCTTCTTTACCGATTACGCCTCCATCACCCGCATGAGGATTCAATCCTAGAACGGCGATCTTAGGCTTGTTTATGCTAAAATCTTGGATGAGCGATTTTTTAACGGTTTCGATTTTGCTCTTGATAAGTGCTTCTGTAAGATGTGAAGCGACTTCATTTACAGGTATATGATCTGTAATCAAGCCCACGCGCAAATCATCTTGCACCATAAGCATCAAAGCATTCCCTTCCAGCTCTTGATCCAGATAATCAGTATGTCCTGGGAATTTAAAATCTTCGGACTGTATGTTGTATTTATTAATTGGCGCCGTAACCAAAACATCTATCTGCCCTTCTTTCAAAGCTGCTGTAGCTGCGGTAAATGATTTTATGGCATACTTCCCGATATTCTCATCATTGGCTCCGTATTCTACATTGACACCTTCTTTCCAAACATTTAAAACATTGATTTTTCCTGGAAGGAGCTGATCAATCTTGTCTATTCCGTGAAGCGCAATCGTGGCATCAAGATTTTTCTTAGCAAAAGAGAGTATTTTCACATTGGCAAAAATAACTGGCGTGCACAGCTCAAGCATCCGCGGGTCTTCGAAGGTTTTCAGGATTACCTCGCTTCCAATACCGTTCAAATCTCCTATTGAAATTCCAACTATTATATTTTCTGCTTTTTTCATACTACTTGCTCCTTATTTATTGCTAATTTTGAAGTGCAAATTTAGTAAAATAAAACAAGAATGTTTACAGGAATAATAGAAACCCTTGGAGCGGTCAAAGATTTACGTAAAGAGGGAGAAAATATACACATAACCGTGTCCTCATCGATCACTAATGAGCTTAAAATTGACCAAAGTGTTTCGCATAACGGCGTGTGTCTTACAGTTGTGGGAATTTCGGACGACCAATATACGGTTACGGCAATTAAGGAATCTATCGACAAAACAAATATAGGCGACTGGAAAATAGGTGATCTTCTTAACTTGGAGCGCGGCATGAAACTTGGAGACAGGCTAGACGGGCATATCGTGCAAGGTCATGTAGACCAAATAGGAATCTGTAAATCTATTGAAGAAGCTGATGGAAGCTGGTATTATACTTTTGAATACGACCCCGCCTTAAGCAATATCACCATTGAAAAAGGCTCGATTACCGTGAACGGAGTAAGTCTGACTGTCGTAAATTCTAAAAAGAACGAATTCAGTGTTGCGATTATACCATACACGCATGAACACACCAATTTCAAGAATTTTGAAATCGGAACAAAAATCAACCTGGAGTTTGATGTCATTGGAAAATATGTTTCGCGATTGCACCAGCTTAGATAGCCAAAAAACAAAAACTCCGACTTACATCGGAGTTTTTTTATCTTTAGTTGACATCTTAAATCGTAAAAAAGCAAAAACCAACCCTATCACCAACAAAAGAAGAATTCCATTATCGATAGGAAGACCGATTGGCGTTGGACCTGTAGGCGGTGGCGGTGCAGGAGGCTCATTATCAGCAAAGCAATTAGCTACAGAAAACAGAACCACTGCAAGATTTATTATTGTATTTGGGACAATCCTCATAGGTTGTAAAAGTAAATAAAAAATCTTTTTGTCAAAATATTTTGCAAAATAAAATATTCAAATGAATATCCGCCAAAATTACACTATAAAATTTCTCAAATGCTATGTAATTGTTATCAAAAATTAAGAAATCAATAAAATTTATTATTTTCGTTTATACGAAATTTAATAAATCATCAGGGCATTATTAGCTTCTCTTCTTTTCCAAGCTATTCTACCTCGTCAATTTCAGAAGACAGATACTCGTAAAAGATTCCTGCCAAAATTGCTCCCGCAATTGGAGCCAGCCAGAAAAGCCATAGCTGTTCTAAAGCCCATCCTCCGACAAATAGAGCTTGGCTTGTACTTCTTGCAGGGTTTACCGAAGTATTGGAAACCGGAATACTCATCAAATGGATCAAAGTAAGTCCAAGACCGATTGAAATCCCGGCAAATCCTTTTGGAGCGGAGCTATGGGTAGAGCCGAGAATGATGAGCATGAAGATAAAAGTCATGATTACTTCGGTAGTAAGAACCGAGAAAATATCGTATTGGTTTGGAGAATGTTCTCCAAAGCCGTTTGCAGCAAAATTTCCCAGCTCAAAATTCGGCTGTCCGCTTGCTATAAGATATAGAATAAGGGCACCAAAAATCCCTCCTAAAACTTGCGCCATAATATAAGGAAGAACTTCTCTTCTTTCGGTTCTTCCTGCAATCCATAGTCCGATTGTCACAGCAGGATTCAAATGACAGCCAGAAATAGTGCCGATTGTGTAGACCATAGTAAGGACCGACAGACCGAAGGCCAACGAAACACCTATATATCCAATACCTAAATCAGGAACTGAAGCTGCCAATACAGCGCTTCCGCAACCTCCTAAAACCAACCAAAGCGTGCCAATAAATTCTGCTATTAATTTTCGCGTCATCGTAATTCAATTATTTATACTGTTTGCGGGCAAAGAAAATACAGACACAATATTTCTGCAAAAAAACAACTACTCACATCTACTCAGCAATAAATATTTTATTTTCATACTGATTACCAGTAAATTATTTTTCAGAGATATAAAAAAGAAAGAAGATTATGAGTAGCAATCAAGCATTATCTACGCGAAAAATAGTAATTATAAGTTAAGAAAAATACTACTTTTTATATTACCGTTCTACTTCTAAATGCTGAAAATTGTATAAATAAAAAATCCTTGCTTCGACAAGGATTAATTGATGTGGAAAAAATAAAATTGTTATAGATTCATCATCCATACATTTATGTCTTCTTCGGAGGGTATTGAAAGTTTTTTTCGAAGCCTGTATTTTTTCGCTTCAACAGCTCGAATTGATGAATTTGTGTATTGTGCGATTTCTTTAGTGGAAAGATCCAGTTTTAAAAAAGCACACAGCTTTTGTTCGCCAGCAATTAATCCTGAATTTATTTTGTTTAGCTTCTTATAAAAATCCGGGTAGGTTTCCTTAAAAATCATCAAAAAGGAAGGATCATTAGTACTTGCCAGATAAAGCATTTTCTTTAGATGGGCTTCATCTTTTTGCAACAGTACAAACATATTGGCGGTATCTTGAACCTCAGCCAGAAGGCGAGCATTGTTCGCTTTTTCTTTCTGGAATTTCCCATAAATATGGACTAATATTACAATCAGCAATAAAACAAATACGGCAGTAAATATAATGGTCCGATTAAAGTCATCATCTACATTCTTAACAAGAGTGTCTTCTCCCATTGATGCGGTCTGAACTGGCATATTTTCTTCCGGAACATTTTTAAGACTATCGTTGATAGCATTATATTCTGAAAGATATTTTTCGGCGTTTGCATCATCACGAATTGCTTCATACGATTTTGACAGTCCAAGATACGTAGACTTTAACGCATAGGCATCGTTGATAGATTTTGCTACTTCAATTCCTTTTTTGAAATAATCGATGGACAGTTTGTATTTTTTCCTAAAATAATTAAGGCTTCCTAAATCGCTTAGCGTATTGGCTTTTACAGATTCATGATTGACAGAATTAGCTAGTTGCAATGCTCTGTCAAGATAAAATTCTGCAGAATCAAGTTCTTTTGCCCTTAAAAAACTAGAACCGACGTTAGAACATGCCAAGGAAAGTGTCTTATTTCGCAGTGGATTATTCAGCACCATTTTCTCAAATTCCTGGTATCCTTTCCTATAATAAAAAGCAACCGAATCGGTAGCGTCGCCTTTCTCATCCAAGTTAAAGGCAATGTCATTGTAGAGCACCCCTAGTCTTGAACTTTTAATTTCTTTGTCAGGAAGATTTTGCGCAAAAGAAAGCGCTTTTCTGAACTGCTTTAGCCCGTTTTCATAATCTCTTAAGCCTGTGTATCCAATTCCTTTTAATCGAAGAGCATCTGAAATTAATTTAGCATCTGAAATTTCAACCGCAAGTTTCTCTGCTGCTGATGCATTTTTCAGAACATCTTCATATTTTGATAATTCATGCTGCTTTCTGCTGGCAATGAGCAATCCTTGAGCCATGCCTTTTTTATATCCTAGCTTTTTCGAGTCATCATAAGCTTTCAGGCTCAAAGTAACTCCATAGGCCGCATTTTTGCTTTCCAGCTGTTCGGCAACAGATAAGAGGCTATCGATTTGAGCTTGATTAAAATTCTGACTAAAACTTTTACCAAGTGATAGGAAAAAAATAAAGAATAGGAAATACTTGTTCTTTTTCATAAATACAGAAAGGCACTTATATTATGAAGCTTTAGTTTACAATCTATCTATATTTTTAGGGCAGGCAAAATAAATAAATATTTATCACATCATAAAAAACACATTTTCATAAAAAAACAATACAATAACCGATAAATATTTGACAATTAGGGGCTTTTAAAACAGAAACTATATTTTCCATCTTATAAAGTTGCAATATATTCAAAAACGAAACCATTTTTCTTGTGAAAAAATAATTTTAACACCACTTATTTCTTTATAAATGAAAGAAACAGCATAAAAATATAAAAGCATGTTGGAAAAATAGCTTGCAAAAAAGCCAAAGATCAAGCTTATAGTATCATAAGCTTTACAAAATAAAAAAACAGCATATTTTGCCTTTTAAAGGAAAATTATTCAGTCCGTTTTAATAGTTTGAAAAAAAATAGAGAAGTAAAAATAAGGAGGGCGACATAAACCAAGAACATATTTTCCCCTAAAATAACACTACGGGTCACCCTCCTCTCAAAAACTACCGCATTGACCTACCACCAATCAATGTTAAAGCAATAGCTTTAGTTGGTAATTTATTTTAATCTTAAACACAGAAGTCCAAGATATAGTTATCTAATTCATAGCAATGCTATTATTCAAAGCCAAACAGAACACGCAAAATCTTTACAAAGATTTCCATACAATTAATCAAACACATTTATAGAATTGGTAAGTTGTTCTTTCTGCAGATTTGGGATCTCAAAGAATATTAAGTTTTAGCAAGAGTAGGCTTCTAAAAAAGAAGTGCTCTGATAAAAAGTAACAGGACAAATAAAAGGCGGAAATTTAAATTATGAAAAAAAATGCATACTCACATCTACTCACAATCAAAAAAAATATTTAGTTATTTGAATATAAATAAATTAAAAAACAATTTAACTTAAAACGAGTAGTAAAAAATTAAAAAAAGAACCGTCATGAGTAGAAAAAAACATCATTAAGAGTTGTTCATTTTTACAATCACGACGGTTTTTCGTCATAAGATATTGCGATACACAAAAAAAGACAAATGTATGCATCGACGTTAACTGCAGTACTAACGACAGAACACTACAAAATCCTTAAGAAAACTTCCCCAAATTATTTCTTATTGTGAACCTTTAGGATGTGTTTTTCAACCATATGTTTTGTAATGGGCCGGAGTTGCTTTCTAGTAATAGGATGAATACCACTGCATGAAAAAAACTCACATTTTCCATCTTGCTTTATATACCAGACCATCGGCCGATCATTGATAAAAAAAGTGGTCGTATCACTAATTTCTATCTTTCTGAAATTTTCTAATACATCCTTATTCAAGGCAACCACATTATCATAGCTCATTTCACCAAAAGCCCGATTTTCGTCACAATCAAACTTTTCATAGTGATCTCCTTTCCAAATCATGCATTTGTCATCAAAAACATCTTTTAAAACAAAAGCAGAAAAAAGAATTCCGCCCAATAGACTCAATGTCAGCACCACCTTTTTTGACATAGGAGGTTTTATCATTAACTGATGATTGTTTTCATCCGGTTTTGAGATAGCCATTCTTTCAGAAAAGTAATCTCTCGAAGGCGATGTCCAACTTCCATTATTGCTTCTATGGTCATCGGCATTTACAGGATGATTGGGATCTAAAAACTTCGTGTAGGGCCTCTGCTTAAAATCCACCAAGACTGCAATCAAATTTGCGCTTCGGTAATCCTTGAGATTGGTTCCTAACTTCAAGAAGGTACTTAAAGGCTTAAATTTTTCGGTATCGAAATTTTTAATCCACTTTGCAATATCATCTTCAGTCTTAAAACAAAAGAAATGACGAAAAGTAGCAAGATCAGAAAATCTCATTTCTTCTTCGCTGATAAGAAGGCATAATCTTTTAAGATTTGCGGGAGTGGGATCTAAAAGCAAATCTGAATATTTTCCCATTTTTTCTTCTTCATACCGGGTTATGATGGCCTTTTTATATTCTTCAAAATTATTTTTCATATTTATAAATTCAGAATTAATTGGAATCGTTCGGAATTATCGGAATCATCGGAATTCCCTTGCTATCACTAGCAAAAACCAGATTTACTTTGCCTCAGAAATCAGTTCCTGTCCTAACATGCATTTGGGACAAATGTACAAAACTGATTTTACCTCAGTGTTGCTAAACAGGATGGAATGACCATTCGGGAAGTATGATCTTCTCTTCTGTTTTAGCATGCTGAACTTCCCAAAAAAAGGGCCACCACCCATTAAAAACGACGGATTAAAATTTCGAAAAACAGTATCGAAATAGAATCCTCTATGTCAAACTTTAATACTAAAAAGATGAGAAAATTAATTCTAGCTCTGGCTATCATAGCCTCTAGCACCCTGTTTATCTCCTGCACAGCAGATGATACGACAGATGAAGTCAACGGAATGAGCCAGCAAGCAGACGATAGCGGCGGTAATAACACAAACACTTCTACAAAACCACCTCCACCGCCTCCTGTTTTAACGCCATAGGCCAAAAAGTATAAATAAAAAAAGTTTTTGTAAAACAGTTTTAGTATTTTCGGGGAAACATTCTTCTATGAAGCATTACTCCCCGATTTTGCTTTTTTTTATAACATTGATACTCATTTCATGCGGAGAAAGCATGCCCGTAAAAAAAGGAAGTTCTACTACCGACAGTCTCGAGCATTATATGAAGCTGTCTTATGACAATAGATTTTCAGAAGAAAAACAGCTTGACTACAGCAATAAGGCCTACCGCATAGGCGTTGCTTCTAAAAATGACTCTTCTCAATATAAGAGTTTATACAATAAGATAGAGCACGATCTTCTTTATGGAAAGGACAGTTCTAGATATTATCTCACGAGACTGAAACATCTAGCATTCAAGACAAAAAGCAAAACGTATCTCGGTGGATATTACTATCTCTATGCTTCGTATTTTTCAGCAATAAATGTTGACAGCAGCTTTGCCTATTATGATCGTTCAAAAACGGAATACCTGAAAGCAAAAGATAGCCTGAGAGCTGGATATAGCTTATTGATGATGACCGACCTGCAGCGAATTTCTTCTGATTATTATGGCGCTGAAACGACAGCAACAAATGCTTTAGAATGCCTAAAAAACACAGGAAATACGTCCTATCTCGTAGCCGCTTATAATTTCCTAGGTATGTCTTACAAGCAGCTTTTCAATTATGAGAATGCCTTGTTTTATTATGATAAAGCGTATAAAAACACTGAAGACCCTATATCAAAAGACGCAGTAATGAACAATATAGCCTTAGTCTATATGGACAAGAAAGAATATGCAAAGGCAATAGCAATCCTTAAGGTTCTTATTTCTAAAAAAAGTTCAAGCTCAAATACAGAACTCAAAGCAAAAGCAATGGACAACTTGGGATATTCTTATTTTATGTCAAATGATAAAAGAGGAATTACTTATATGCTAGAAGCTTTAAAAATAAAAGATTCTATTCATGATGAATTTGGATTATCAGCAAGCTGCCTGCATCTTTCGGAATACTATCTCCAAAGCAATCCTGCATTATCAAGAAATTATGCAGAAAGAGCCTATAGCCTTGCAAACAGACTAAAAAATACCGACGATAAGCTTGACGCTATTAAATTTATTTCCAAGACATCGAATTCAAGACAAGAAGCCGACAAACTATTTTCTGAATATACGAAGTTGAACGATAGTATAAAAATCGTTCGTCAGAAAGCAAAAAATCAGTTTGCGAAAATTCGTTACGATTCCAAACAAGTTGAAGAAGAATCGCTGAAATATCAAGCAGAAAATGCAGAAAATAAGTTAAAAGCAGAAAAAGCAAAACGTAGAAATGAGCTCTTATTACTGACGATATCATTTCTTGTGCTCGTTGGAACGTTGTTATACAGGTTATTGAAATCCAGGCATGAAAAAGAAAAGTTTCAGGAGGCTTACAATACCGAAACACGAATAGCAAAAAAAGTACACGACGAGCTTGCAAATGACGTTTATAATGTCATGACATTTGCCTCGACACAAAACTTAGAGAAACCAGAAAAAAAAGAAGCGCTTATACACTCGCTTGACAGCGTATATTTAAGAACCCGTGATATCTCAAGAGAAAACAGCCCTGTCGAATTGGGTGAAAATTTCTCAAGACAGTTAAAAGAAATGCTTTCTGAATACCAGACAGAATCGCTCAATGTACTTATCAAAGGTATTGATGTTGTCGATTGGATAAAAATAGATGAAAACAAGAAATTGGTAACCTACCGCGTTCTCCAAGAATTAATGGTCAACATGAAAAAGCACAGCCAAGCCACCCTAGCTGTTATTGATTTTTCGACTGCTGATAAAAAAATTAACGTCCAATATTCGGACAATGGCATTGGAATGCCACTTGGAAAAACTATTTTAAAAAATGGCCTTCAGAATGTGGAAAACCGTATAAAAAGCATCCGAGGAACGCTTATTTTTGACATACAGACAAACAGAGGAGTAAAGCTTTCTTTTGGCTATCCTGTTTAAAAAATTTAAGACTATGTTTAAAAAAATTTTGATTGCAGAAGACATTGACAGTATACAGACTTCGGTAATTTCACAGCTCGACCAGCTGACACATGCTGAAATTCATCATGCCAAATACTGTGACGAGGCGTATCTAAAAGTCAAAAAAGCACTGTTAGATGAAGAACCTTATGATTTGCTGATAACAGATCTTTCTTTTAAGCAAGATCATCGAGACACTGTGCTAGAATCTGGAGAAGATCTTATCAGGAGCGTCAAGGAAACACAGCCAGAATTAAAGGTCATAGCCTACTCCATAGAAGATCGCTCGTATAAAATAAAAGCCTTATTTGAAGAATGTGGCATAAACGGCTATGTATCCAAAGGACGCGAAGGATCGAAAGAACTAGAAAAAGCCGTCCTTGCCTTAGCCGGAAGCACCGAAAATTACGTCGCGGCTCCACTTTCTAATATATTTCAGGCCAATAATATCATTGAAATTGAGGAGTATGACCTCAAGCTTATCAAATACTTGTCCATCGGCTTGACGCAAGATGAAATAGGTGCCAAATTCAAGAAGCAAGGCAATGTGCCCTCCAGCAACAGCAGCATTGAGAAGAGAATAAACAAGCTCAAGCTCTATTTCAAGGCAAAGAACACTATCCATCTGATCAGCAATGCAAAAGATCTAGGACTCATATAACAGCACCCCAAGCCTGCTATTTCTCAACCGACATTCTTGTCGGTTTTTTTATTTTGAGATGCTAAAAAAAACATAAAAAAACGCCTTTACGGAAAACCGTAAGGAAATGGGCCTGACCAACAGTAAATTTGGGTACCAATCTGCCTAATTTTATGAATCATGGGATACAAAGCTTTAGTCATTTTAGAGTTGCCCGATGCCACTGAGGAACAAAAAAATATTTTTAATAACGTCTTATCAAAAGAGCTGTGGTTCAAGATCAAGAATCTGAATATGGCTTGGGAAATATCATTTAATCAAAACTGGTCACGCGGAGGAGCTATTGAAGCTGTAGAAAATGACCTGAAGAAAGCAAAAAAAATCAGCGGTGTCAAACGAATGGAATATGCCATGCAATTGGATATACAGCTCGTAGTAAAAAGCTGCTGAAGCAGAAATCTACTCCAACTTAGAAGAACAAAAAATCATTCCAGACTAATACAAGCTATAGGCAATCCGAAGTAAAAAGTCTAAACCGTTACTACTGCCTCCAGTAGCAAATACCTTGAAGTTATAAAACGTCAGCAATACCATACAAATAATTGATAGGGTAATCAAAAACACTTTTAACAGTCGAAATGAAATCCTTGATTCCTCTTCAACGACCATAGAAACAGAAGTTAAAAAATTTTTCAAAATAGTGGGGTTTTGAAGTAGTGGTTATTTTTTAAAAACGGAAGATATAAAATTTCAACAACTTACAAAAATAATTAGGAAATAAAAATCTGCTACTTATGAATTTTGACTGTATTTTGCTTCTAAAAATCAGTAGATTATATTTTTCTAAAAAAACAAAAAACCCTTCCAATAAAATTGGAAGGGTTTTCGTGGTCCCACCTGGGCTCGAACCAGGGACCACCTGATTATGAGTCAGGTGCTCTAACCAGCTGAGCTATAGGACCGGTTAAGAGGTTGCAATATTACTACTAAATTTAATATGTTGCAAATAATTTAGCAGGAAACTCGCTTTTTTAAGGCGTAAAAAACAAGCTGAACCTTTGCTTTTGCTTCATTCTTTTTATGAACAGCGCATTTTCTGATCTAAAAGCTTGCTTATCTTATTTCTTGGCACAATTCAATCAGTACACCATTTGTACCTTTTGGGTGCAAAAAAGCGACCAGCTTGTTATCTGCTCCTTTTTTCGGAATCTCATTCAAAACCGTAAAACCCTCCGATTGTAATCTTTTTATTTCTGAAATGATGTCTTCAACGTCAAAAGCAATATGATGGATCCCTTCGCCTTTTTTTTCTAAAAATTTAGCAATCGGGCTTTCAGAATTGGTAGCTTCCAACAGCTCTATCTTATTGGGGCCATTCATAAAAAAAGAAGTCTTCACGCCTTCGCTCGCTACCTCTTCCATTTTATAAGCAGGAGCGCCAAAAAGCTTTTCAAAAAGAAGATTCGATTCTTCTAAGTTTTTTACTGCGATGCCAATATGCTCTATTTTTCTCATTGTTTGTCTTATTAGTCTTGATATTGGCAAATATAAAAACTTATTCCCTTTCCTGCCGCTTCAATCTTTTACCTTTGTTACTCAGAACCTTTGCCACTCTAAAATTAATCGTATTTTTGCAGGATGGAAACAAACAGACAGAAAAAAATAGGAAGCGTTCTCCAAAAAGATTTGGTAGACATCCTTCAAGGCGAAGTGAGAAAAAATGGAATCCCGAATTTAGTGATTTCTGTTTCTAAAGTTAGCGTAACCTCAGATTTATCAGTAGCAACCGTACATTTAAGCATTTTCCCACCGGAAAAAGCACCTGAATTATTGGCTGCTATAAAAACAAATACGCCATTAATCAAGCACGACTTGTCTCAGAGAGTACGCTTGCAATTGCGAAAAGTACCTAATCTTACTTTTTTCATTGATGATTCGTTAGATTACATCGAAAAAATAGACAAAGCCCTGGCTGGCAAAGAAAATCCAATAGAAAACCGTGACCTGTTAGAAAAAAGAAAAAAATCATAGCTTGAATTTTCCTTTTTACATAGCCCGACGTTACACTATAAGCTTTAGCAAAAGCAGCGCCATCAATATTATTACCGGCATTGCTTCTCTAGGAATTATAGTAGGTGCCGGCGCTTTGTTTGTGGTGCTTTCTGTTTTTAGCGGCCTAAAAGACTTCAGCCTTTCCTTTTCAAACGATTTTGACCCAGACCTTAAAATCACGAGCACTTTAGGAAAATCTTTTTTCATCTCCCCAGAACAAGAGAAAAAAATCGAAAAAATCAACGGAATTGCTACAAAAAGCCGCATCATTGAAGAACGCGTTCTTTTTTTATATGAAGGAAAAGAGGTCGTGACATACCTTAAAGGTGTCGACAGCATTTATTCTAAAGTCAATAACGTCGAAAAAAGCCTGAATATAGGTGAATGGCTTGAACCTAAAACACCGCAAGTTGTTGTAGGCTATGGAATTTATCAAAAACTTTCACTCGGATTATTAAGTTACAGCAATCCGTTGGAAGTTTATGTGCCAAAACCAGGCAAAGGTACTATTAATAATGCCGAACAAGCTTTTAATAAATCCGCTATACTTCCCGTAGGAGTTTATGCCGTCAGTGAAGAGTTGGATGAAAAATATGTTTTCGCCGATTTGAATCTGGCTCAAGAACTTTTAGAATTCAAGCCAAATCAAGTAACCGGAATAGAATTCAAGCTCAAGCCTGGAGCTGATGAAGTTGTCATTTCTGAGCAACTACAAACCATCTTCAACAATAAATTAACCGTAAAAAACAGAGCACAACTAAATGACTCACTGTATAAGATGCTAAACACAGAGCAGACCGCTCTTTATCTTATTTTTACGCTGGTAATCATACTTACGCTTTTTACCTTGGCAGGAGCTATTATCATGCTGATTATCGATAAAAAAAGCAATCTTACGACCTTATATAATTTGGGTGTCGAAGTCAAAAACCTACGAAAAATATTCCTGTTTCAAGGTTCTATCTTGACACTTACAGGTGGCAGTATTGGCTTAATCCTTGGAATCATTATTGTGCTTCTACAGCAAAAATATAATCTTGTCATGGTCACACCTTCCATGCCCTATCCCGTAATTTTCAACATAGAAAATCTGGTTATTGTTTTAGCAACGATCTTTTCGCTTGGCTTTATTTCTTCACTCATAGCATCCAGCCGAGTAACTAAAAAATTGCTTGACTAAAAAAACATTTCTTCCTTAAAAAAATAATCATACATTTGTAATCCAATACTTAAAACTATGATTGTGTTTGTTTTGGCCTAACCACTTTTTAGGCCGCCTTGATTAATAATTTTTTTCCGTCGCCTTAAAAACAAGGTGTCGTTCACTATCATATTAAATAATCATGACACAATCAGAACAAAAACAAAGTTTTTTATCTCGCATATTTATTACAATTAAGCAATCTCTAAAAGGAGAGGCAGATTTCGATTATACCTCCGGAAATATCCGCAAAGCAGTTATCCTATTGGCCATTCCTATGGTCTTGGAAATGATGATGGAATCTGTTTTTGCCTTGGTCGATTTGTATTTTGTCGGCCATCTCGAAAACAGCAGCTTTGCCATCCAGACTGTTGGCCTTACAGAATCTGTCTTGACAGTTATCTATTCCTTAGCCATCGGTTTGAGTATGGCTGCGACGGCTGTAGTCGCCAGAAGGATTGGTGAAAAAGACCCTGTAGCCGCATCCAAAGCAGGAATGCAGGCCGTTGTAATAGCAGTTGCCATCAATACCGTCATTAGCATTTTCGGATTTTTATATGCCACAGAAATACTAATGCTCATGGGAGCTTCTCCTGAAGCAGCGCTCCATGGCACGAATTTTACAAGAATAATGATGGGCGGAAGCCTCTGCATCGTATTATTGTTTCTTATAAACGGAATATTCAGAGGAGCTGGAAATGCTGCCATAGCAATGAAAAGCCTTTGGATTGCCAACATCTGCAATATTATCTTTTGTCCTATCTTAATCAATGGCTTCGGACCTATTCCTGCTTTTGGCTTGACTGGCGCAGCAATAGCAACAACAGCGGGAAGAAGCATAGGCGTATTATATCAGCTATATCATTTATTTAATGGAAAAGGCATTTTAAAAATTGTCGCTTCTTATCTTATTCCAGACTGGAAACAAATCAAAGCGATAATCAAAGTAGCGGCTCCTGGAGTTTTACAGTTTGTCATTGCATCTTGTAGCTGGATTTTTCTAGCGAATCTTGTTGCCGTCACAGGCGGAGACCATGGTTCGGCTGGATATCAGACCGCTTTACGAATCATGATGTTCTTTATCCTTCCTGCATGGGGACTAAGCAATGCTGCTGCGACTTTGGTCGGACAAAATCTAGGTGCCAAGCAGATTGAGAGGGCTGAAAAATCGGTAATGCAGACTGCAAAATACAATGTCATTTTCATGGCAACCATCATGGTGATTACGCTTTTGGGAGCCGAATATATTGCTGGGTTCTTTACCAATGATCAAGGAGTGAAAGAAATCGCGGTAGAGGCTATCAGAATCATGAGTCTTGGCTATATTTTCTACGGAATCGGAATGGTTTTGATCAATACTTTTAATGGTGCCGGAGATACATGGACACCGACTTGGATTAATTTCTTCGGATTCTGGCTTTTCCAAATACCATTGGCTTATGTATTGGCTAAAAAACTAGGAATGGGACCAACAGGAGTATTTATGGCTGTGCCGATTGCTGAAACGGCCATCACCATTGCAGGTTACATTCTTTTCAAAAGAGGAAAGTGGAAACGCATTGAAGTCTAAAATAATAAAGGCCTCAGGGTTATGAATCCTGAGGTCTTCTTATTTATATAATTTTTTATTTATACGAATTGGTAACCGCCAAAAACTTCTTGGATTTCATCCAATGTTCTAAACAAGCCTTCGGCATCATCGGTTGTGACTAATTTTTGCTTGTATTCTTTGAAACCGGGAATACCTTTGAAATAATTAGTATAATGCCTCCTCATTTCTACAATTCCGACTCTTTCTCCTTTCCAATCCATAGACCAAGTAAGATGATTCCTCGCGGCCTCGACCCTGTCTTCCATAGTCGGTTGCGCTAGTTTTTCACCTGTCTTGAAATAATGCTTGATTTCGTTAAAAATCCAAGGATATCCAATAGCCGCACGGCCAATCATCATACCGTCAAGACCAAATCTATTTTTATACTCTAGTGCTTTTTCTGGAGAATCAATATCGCCATTGCCAAAGATAGGCATGGTAATTCTAGGATTATTTTTGATTCGTTCAATATGTGTCCAGTCTGAATGGCCTTTATACATCTGGGCTCTTGTTCGAGCATGTACCGTTAAAGCCTGTACCCCAACATCCTGTAATCTTTCGGCAACCTCATCAATGTTAATCGAATTTTCATCCCAACCCAGCCTCGTTTTTACAGTAACTGGCAGGTGCGTGCTTTTGATTACGGCTTTGGTCAGACGAACCATCAGATCTACATCTTTCAAGACTCCGGCTCCAGCTCCTTTACAGACTACCTTTTTGACAGGGCATCCGAAATTAATATCCACCAAATCAGGATTGACTGTTTCTACTATTTTGGCAGAAAGCGCCATTGCTTCTTCGTCGCCACCAAAAATCTGGATTCCTACTGGCCTTTCGTAGTCAAAAATATCGAGTTTCTGACGGCTTTTCATGGCGTCACGGATTAGGCCTTCAGAAGAAATAAATTCGCTGTACATCAAATCCGCGCCATGAAGCTTGCACAATCTGCGGAACGGCGGATCGCTTACGTCTTCCATAGGCGCTAAAAGTAAAGGGAAATCAGGTAATTCTATTTTGCCAATCTTGACCATCTTCTTCATTTTGCTGCAAAATTACGAAATTTTGATTTAATGAAACCCAACCTCATTTTCGGCATTCTAGCAACAAAAACTTAGTATCAAATTGCTAGGAAAAATTTCTGGAAATTGAATGCACCTGAGTGTTCTTTCCAATTAATCTTGAGGACTTCATTGAAAATTTTTCTCATATCTGAAAATTCGACTGGCTTATTGACATAAAGATTGGCGCCATTTTGATAGGTGACTTCCTTGTCTTTTTCTGAACTGGACGTTGAATAGATCACCACGGGAAGATTTTTATACTTTTCGTTCTTCCTGATTTCGATAAGACAGTCTAGCCCTGATAATAGCGGCATATTTAAATCCAAAAACAAGATATCGGGAAGTATGCTTTTGTCTTCTCCTCTAAGATAGTCAAGCATTTCTTTTCCTTTGGCAAACGAAAGCACCGATTTTATTTCGCTGAAATCATCGGCAACTTCCTTAAAAAGCAGGTGCTCTTCGTGGTCATCGTCCAAGAGAGCGATGGCTAATTTGTCTTTTTTCATAAGTAGGTTATTTATGTGGGGCATAAATGTGGCATGTAAAGTTAGCAAAAAACTCGTTTCTTGTTTCATTACAGCAAAAAAAAGACCGTGCCGTTGCACAGTCTTTTTTCTACATTCTTTTATGGTTTATTGCTTATAGAGCAAAGAAGCTAATCGGCTATCTCTGTTGTAGACATCGTCAAAAAAGCTCACATTGCCTTCTTCATCGGCCGAAGCTGTAAAATAGGCTATATAAACAGGAATTTTCTTTTTCAACGCATAACTATTCTCTTTTCCAGCATGCATTGCTTTGTCTATTTTTTGAGGTGTCCAATTTTTATCGTCTTCCAAAATTGCTACGGCTAAATCTCTTGCTTTTTCAACACGTACACAACCGTGGCTAAAAGCTCTGCTTTCTTTATTGAATAGGCTTTTTGCAGGACTATCATGTAGGTAGATATTGTTTGAATTCGGAAACATAAACTTCACCAATCCAAGAGAATTTTTATCACCCGGCTTTTGACGTACTTTTCCGTTATTCCATTCCATGTTATGATTTGCGAGGTAATTTTTGTCTTTTGCCATTCCTGGCTTTATTTCTTTTTCAATGATACTTTTCGGAATATTCCAATAAGGGCTAAAAACGAGATAGCTCATCTGGCCGCTGAAGACAACTGTCTTATTCATTTCTTTTCCAACGACAACATTCGATTCTAACTTTACCTTTCCGTCTTTGAAATAGCGTACCCTGTAGGAAGGAATGTTCACGGCAATGTACTCGCCATCTTTAGTATAATCCGTAGAAATCCAACGACAGCGCTCCATATTTACTACAATGGATTTAATCCTGTCTTGAACAGAAACATTCAGATGCTTGATCAAATCTGGCGTAATAAGATTGTCCATTTCGCGAGCATTTCTTTTTTTATAGCTTGTAAGTCCTTGCAAAAGTTCCTCGTCAAATTGGCTTTTTCCAGAATCTTTGCTTAAATCGCCTGAAACAAAAAGCCTTTTCCTAACCTGCGCGATAGTCTTAGAGCTGTCACCAGGCTTAAGGGATTTGACGCCTGCTTCCATCTCGATTGTTCCCCAGCCGCCTTTTTTTTCAATTTCTCTATAGTGCTGCAAACCTTTTTTTAGGTTGTAGTAAAGCGGCATTAATTCTGAATCATCTTTTTTGAGAAGATTCGGGTCTTTCATAAGCGTATCCAAATAGGAAACATAGGAACCTTTCTCTCGTGGCAGATACCAACCGGTCTCTCTGCTTTCTTTTGGATCTATGCCATGAAGAACATTTTTAGCATAGAAAAAATACATAGACGAAATCAGCAACTCCGAAGACAAATCTGGATCGCTTTTTTCTTTGGCTTCGTAAAAAAGATCGTTTATCTGTCCCTTGTAGGGAATTTGATTCTGCACTCCTTCTGATTTTATCTGATTGACTTTATCAAACAAGACTTCGGCAAATTCGATAAGCCCATCACGATCGTACCAGATATAATGGTAATCGTGTTTTTTATATAACTCATTTATTTCGGGCTGAAATTCTTTAAAATCAGGATATTTTGAAAAAAATCCAGCTATTTTGGTACTGTCAAAATGAATTGCATTTTCTTCTGCGTGGACATCAATGCCGGAAAGATCCTTGTCTTTCTTCTTGCAAGATGTTACCGAAAGCAGGCAGGCTAAACTAAAGGCTATTATTGAAATTACTTTTTTCATGAGGTTCGTTCTTTTTACTAAATATAGGAAATTTATCTTTGGATTAAAACCTTTGTGCCCAAACAAGCCTGATTTTAACTCAAATTTGATAAATCTTGGCTCCGATTCTTGCTAAAAATTCCCCTTTCAACTTAACAACTAAAAAACTATATTTGCCGATTAAATCCTTACCTTTAAGGAAATAAAGCGGTAAGCGAAGAAAAGAGCTTGTTTTTAAGCATTGTTTTTTTCGTGAATGCGTGAAGGATTGGACGAAAATCCTTTTTCTTTTTTCTTTAAAAAAGAAAAAGATTGGAGGGAAAGCCTGACCCTTGAGGTCACGCCCAAATTAAATTTGATATAAAACGAAGATGAAACATATTAGGAATTTTTGCATTATTGCACATATCGACCACGGAAAAAGTACGCTTGCTGACCGTTTGCTTGGAGCAACACAAACTGTCACGGCTCGTGAAGAAAAAGCCCAATTGCTTGACAATATGGATTTGGAGCGCGAGCGAGGCATTACTATCAAGAGCCACGCGATTCAAATGGAATACCGTTATAAAGGTGAAGATTATATCTTGAACCTGATCGATACGCCGGGGCACGTCGATTTTTCGTATGAAGTTTCTCGTTCGATTGCGGCTTGCGAAGGCGCGCTTTTGATTGTTGATGCCGCACAAAGTATCCAGGCACAGACTATTTCTAATCTATACTTGGCTTTGGAAAACGACTTGGAGATTATTCCTGTTTTGAATAAAGTAGATTTGCCAAGTGCTAATCCGGAAGAAGTCAGCGATGATATTGTGGATTTGTTAGGATGCAAATTAGAAGAGATTATCCATGCTTCTGGAAAAACCGGATTTGGCGTTGAAAATATCTTGTCGGCAATTATCGAACGAATTCCTCCTCCAAAAGGAGATCCTGAAGAACCGCTTCAAGCATTGATTTTTGACTCGGTTTATAATCCTTTTAGAGGGATTGAGGTAATCTTTAGGGTTATCAACGGACAGATCAAAAAAGGCCAGAAAATCAAATTTATGGCTACTGGCAATGAATATTTTGCCGATGAAATTGGTACGCTTAAGCTAAACCAGGTTCCAAAACAGGTGATTTCTGCAGGTGATGTTGGTTATCTGATTTCTGGAATTAAAGAAGCAAAAGAGGTAAAAGTTGGTGATACGCTAACCGATGCCAAAACGCCGACAACCAATATGATTACAGGATTCGAAGATGTAAAACCAATGGTTTTCGCTGGAATTTATCCTGTAGATACGGAAGATTATGAAGACTTGAGAGCTTCGATGGAAAAACTGCAGCTGAACGATGCTTCTTTGGTGTTTGTTCCTGAAAGTTCTGCAGCATTAGGATTTGGTTTCCGTTGCGGATTCTTAGGAATGCTTCACATGGAAATCATCCAAGAACGATTGGAACGTGAATTCGACATGACCGTAATTACTACGGTTCCTAACGTTTCGTATCTGGCGTATACCAAAAAAGACCCAGAAACTGGTTTTATAGTAAACAATCCTTCCGACCTTCCTGAGCCTTCAAGGTTGGATCGTGTTGAAGAACCGTTCATCAAGGCTACAATTATTACAAAATCTGACTTTGTCGGAAACGTAATGTCGCTATGTATTGAAAAACGCGGTATTATCACGAACCAAACCTATTTGACGACAGATCGTGTTGAATTGACATTTGATATGCCATTAGCCGAAATCGTATTTGATTTTTATGACCGATTGAAAACGGTTTCAAAAGGATATGCTTCGTTTGACTATTCTCCAATCGGAATGCGTACTTCTAAGTTGGTAAAACTGGATATCTTATTGAATGCACAAGGTGTTGACGCGCTTTCTGCTTTGATCCACGAAGACAATGCTTATAATATCGGTAAGAAAATGACCGAAAAGCTGCGTGAACTGATTCCAAGACAACAATTTGACATTCCTATCCAAGCTGCGATTGGTGCTAAGATTATTGCCCGTGAAACGATCAAAGCCTTAAGAAAAGACGTTACTGCAAAATGTTACGGTGGAGATATTTCTCGTAAGCGTAAGCTTTTGGAGAAACAGAAAAAAGGTAAAAAACGTATGAGACAGGTTGGTAACGTTGAAATTCCGCAAGAAGCTTTTATGGCGGTTTTAAAACTAAACGACTAGTTCTAAAAAATAAAAAAAAGAGAGAAACCTCGACAGCGAAAGTTGCCGAGGTTTTTTGTTTTGGCGTATATTTGATTTGGCAAATAGTTTTCAATTATGATGGACGAGTCTCCAAAAAGGTTTGACAGGATTGTAGCGATTCTTATCCAACTGCAATCCAAAAAAATCATCAAGGCGCATGAACTGGCAGATCGCTTTGAAGTGAGCCTGCGCACCATTTATCGCGATATCCGCACTTTAGAAGCTTCGGGAGTTCCGATATATAGTGAAGCTGGTATTGGCTATTCTTTGTTGGAAGGCTACCGATTGCCGCCCGTAATGTTTACGAGAGAAGAAGCCAGCAGTTTTATAGCGGCTGAAAAGCTTATGGAAAAATTTACGGACAAGGAATTGCGAAGCCATTACACCTCAGCGGCATTCAAGCTAAAGGCCGTATTACAAAGTTCTGACAAAGACTGGGTTTCAACAATTGAGTCGAATGTCTTGATGCAGCCTACTGGAAAATTATTTAATGAAAAAGTTCCGAATACACTGGCAGTACTTTTTAAAAGTATTGCAGAAAAAACCCAAATCATATTATTATACCAAGCAATAGAAGCTGACGACACGACTGAAAGGCTTATAGAACCTGTTGGAGTTTTTCACGAAAATGACAATTGGTATACGCTCGGCTTTTGCCATTTGCGCAAAGATTACAGACAGTTCAGGGCAGACCGAATTCATCAAATCAAGACGACTGACAAGCCTTTCACGCTTGAGCATCCTGATTTAGAAACGTACATGCAAAAGGATCAGCAAAAATTCAGCACAACCCAAGTGAGGATTTTGGTCCCGAGAAAAATATCAAGGTATATTTCTTCGCAGAAAAAACATTATGGATTTGTCTCGCAGAAAGAAGTACAAGACGGAAAAGTAGAAATGACCTTTATGTCACGCGATATTGAAGAAGGTTTCCCTAGATGGTATATGATGTTTGGCGATTATGGAACGATACTTGAACCCGAAAGATTAAAAGATCGGGTTCTGGAATTAATTTCCAAAACCCGATCTAGACTATAGTTCTCTTTCCCAAAAAAATGGCGGTTGGATATTCAAGGCTCTTAGATAAACGTAGCCTTGTCCTCTGTGGTGAATTTCGTTATCGATAAAATAAAAGATATTATCAATAATCGGAAATTCATACTGCCCAAAAAGGTTGAATTTTTGGCTGAAATCTGCAACATCCAGCATATTCCAGTACCTATTGATTTCTTCGGTCGCTTCATCCCATTTGCTCAAATAATCAGCTTTTGTGGTTCCGATATCTAATTTTTCTGCATATGGTTTTACATCGCGATTCACGATTCCTTTCATAGCTGGAGCACCGATTGCCAAAAGTTCTGAGGTTAGCTGTGCAAAGGTTCTCATTCCTCCTATAGAGAACTCAAAAAAGTCTTTTTCTGGAAAAGCTTCAATGACACGACGAGTTAAGGCACGGTGTCCCTGCCAATGTTTTAATAAATTTTCTTTCGTAATTACCTGTGGTCCTAGAGCTGTTGCATTCATAATTTCTTGTTTTTTATTGTTTACATGACAAAGTTAAACAGGGCTTGTGACAACAGTTTGTCAGCAGTATTTTCAAATTTTAAAAAATTTTAATTTGCATAAAAAAGCCCGCAGTCAAATGAGCTGCAGGCCTTATTATTACTGAAGAAATTACTTTTTAAAGCTTCCTCCTATTATCGTTTGAATCGGTATCGATGAGCTTGTTGTAAGGATCGATTCCAACCTCAACAGGCTTTTCGTCAACAACGATAACAAACTTATTATCTATTTTGGTAATCTTATGCTTTTTGAGATAAAGTTCTTTTTCTTTGATCTTGCCTTTTACGGTTTTCTCGCCAAAGATTCCGACCTCAACATAATCATTCAGCGGATAGGATTCTACTGCATATTTCTCTCCTTTTGCTTTATAGGTAAGCGTTTTGCCATTTTCGTCTTTAAAGGATCTTTTCCCTTTTTCATCAGAACGGTATTTGCTTACTTGCGCATCAATCGTCACTTCGTATTTGCCGTTCGGCAATTTTTTAGAAGAGAAGCCTTTGACACGGTTATCATAAAGCGTGATGGTCTCAAACATGTCCTTGATCATGTATTTCAGAGAATCTGGAGTCGCCTCGTTCAAATACGATACAAACTCGATAGAATTCGTGTAAGGAGCTTCTTGATAGGCTACTTTCTGGATGTATTTTTTCAAGGCATTGTTCATGTTCTTCTCCCCGATATAATCGCTAAGGGTGTATAAAACCAAAGATCCTTTGTTGTAATGAATGTACTGTTGGTTTTCGTTAAACATCAACGGTTGTTCCTTTTTGTTTTCAAAGGTCCTTCCTTCTAAATAACTATCCAACGCCTCTTTTAGGAACATGCGCATCTGTGATTTTCCGTACTCATGCTCTAGCACTTTTAGCGAGCTGTATTCTGATAAACTTTCGGACATCAGCGTTGCGCCTTGCACATTTGCTCCGATAACTTGATGCGCCCACCATTGGTGCGCCATTTCATGCGAAGTTATAGAAAATGGATAATCGACTGCATTTTCGTTTTCATCATCAACATGGGCTATGAAACCAACGGCTTCGGAATAAGGAATCGTATTGGCAAACGATTGGGCAAAACCTCCTCCGGTTCTTGGGAATTCAATGATCCTTGCCTGCTTGTGCTGGTATGGCCCAAAATTTTCGGTGTAATATTCTAACGATTTTTTGATTCCTTTTATCATTCGGTCGATATTGTATTCGTGTCCTTTCTGATAATAGATTTCAATATTTACGTCTTTCCATTTGTCCTTTTTCACTTCATATCTTGCTGATTGGTAGGCATAGAAATTCAGCATTTTTTGGTCCATCTTATAATGGAAATAATTTCTGCCGTTCTCTTTCCATTGTTTTTCAAGATACCCCGGCGCGATGGCAATCTGGTCGTCAGAAGTGCTGACTGTTGTCTCAAAATTTACCCAGTCAGCGTCGTTCGAGATATAGGTATTCTGTCTAGCGATGCTATCTGTAGCCTTAGCCATTCTGTCTTTAGGCTTCAAGCCATATTTTGCTCTTGTTTCATCATCTACCAATTCTGCATCTTCAGAATATCCAATAGATGGGAAGTACATATTATTGATAAATGTACCATTTTCCAAAACGGGAGAGTGGTCTGTTATAAAGGTATTAGGCTTGTTATACACTTCAAAATCCAGTTTTATAGAATCACCTGGCGCTAGAGGAGATTTCAACCTATAGATGTTAAAATGATAAAGCGTATCCTTTGAAACCAGCTGTGCTTCTTTGTTGAACTTGAATTTGCTTTCGTATCCGTTATAATTCAGGAATATAGAATCGATGCTTTCTTTTGATTTATTCTTTAGGAAATAATAGCCTTTTGCCTTGAAATCCCTACTTTTTGGATAAATATCCATCGCGACATTGATGTCTGTGATTCTTGGTTGTGCATAATGCTGGTATTTCTTATATTTCTTTTCCCACTCGACAGCTTGCTTTTCGCTTTCTTTTTGGGAATAATATGGATTCGTAATATTATTTTCATAATAAATAGCGCTTCCTATGGCCAAGAAGCCTACTAATGCTACAATCATCGGAATTGCCAATCTTGGAGAAAAACGTTTTCTTGCGTTCGCAAATTTTTCTTTTGTAGACATCGGAATTCCTCTTCTCCAAAACAGTAATGCTGTGCAGAACAAGACAATTCCGAGCAAAATCCAATAGAATTTATAGAGATAGTATCCTTTTAATTGATGTCCGTAGCCGTTCATGTCTGAATAGGCATAGCCTGTATCTGAATTAAATTGGAAGATATCCTGCTCAACGCCTAATAGCGGTAAAAACTGCAATCCTATAGAAAGAAGCATCAGGACAAAGAACCCTAAAAGATAGTTCTTGAAGATCGTCTGTACGAATACGGCCAATAAAGCCCAAGCCATAAAATTAAAGATTTTTATACCGTATAATTCGAAGAGATAATGTCCGATTTCAAAATTATAATAGCCGTGATACGACTGAATCAGCACTCCCGCCACCAATATTAGCAACAAAAGTGAAATTTGCATTTTTACGACCGCTATGAATTTCGAGAACAGCAAAACCCAATTCGGAATCGGCGTGACATCAATCAGATGGCTCATCCTAGTTGTATCAGCCCTGTGAATTAATATGCCCGCAAACAAAAATGTGAGTACGTTGATAAAAAGCGTGAAAGAACCACCTGAAATCTCTAACATCTGCCAAGTAACAGGATAAGTCTCTGTTCCAAAGATGTTACCTGTGGAAATTGATACCAGCAATAAAAAGAGAAGGCCAACAATCGAAATAACAATGAATGCCCAGTTTTTCAGTATAAATCTAAAATCAACGCTAGACAAACTCCAGGCTGTCTTTAAATTCTGCCAATTCGAGTAGTCAAATTTTACAACCGGCAATTCGATTTTGGTTATTCCACCAAAATTGTTTTTTACAACTCTTTCATTCTTTTTGCTCTTGCCGATAGTTAGAGCGGTTTGGCTGAATGAGAAATAATAGTAGAGCAATCCTAAGATAAGAACTGAAATACCCATCCAGATCAATCTGTTGTAAATGATTACGCCTTCAAACGGCAATAGGTTGTCATTCTGTTCTGAAATGGTCCAATACTTCGTATAATAGGACGCGGCTTCCATTCCAAAAGGTTCCCATAAAGCTACGACATATCTATTATCGATGTTTTGTGTAAAACTAGAAAGCACTACCTGCAACAATAAAATTAGGATGATTCCAATAAATCCTATAGAAATATTTCGAGTAATCGTGACTAAAGCAAAAATAATAACTCCGATAAAAAGCAAGTTCGGAATAACATAAATCAGATAAATTTGAGCATAAGCCACCGTATTAAAAGGCAATAGCAAATCTTGATTCGCCCACGGCAGGAATGATGCAGCAACAATTCCTAAAATAATGGTCAATGTGATTAGAATAACAACGAACAGGGAACTTAAAAATTTTCCTGCGATGTAATCTAGTTTCGTAAAAGGATAAGAGAACAATATCGTGTGCATATTGAACCTAAAGTCTCTATATACAGAAGAACCTACGATTATGGGCAACAAGAAATAAATAAGAATATTCATCCTATTGATAAAACCGTTCAAAGCTGTAGGCGAATTGGCATAAGCATTAGAGCTTCTGGCCGCGGTCACACTATCAAAAACACCAAAACTCGCAGCTGCAAAAAGGAAAGACATTCCAAAAAACAGTATTACGAATATATAAAACGAAGGGTTTCTGAACCATCGTTTTAATTCAAAATTAAATATCGTAGAAAACATATTATTGGTCTGATTTAAGTGCTACAAAATATACATCTTCTAATTGCGGTGTTGCCGCTACGAAAGTCTCGTTAGGTTTTTCTGCGCTGTAGACTTTAATATTCAAGGTGTTGTCTTGATTGTATTTTGAAGAAATTACATTAAAATCACGCTCGTAAGTTTCTAATTCTTCACGCGTAATTATTTTCGTCCAGATTTGACCCTTTAGGTTTTCTTCGGCTTGTTCTGGAGTGCCTTGAGCCAAAATTTTTCCGCCGTTTAGAATGGCCATTTCGTGGCATAATTCTTTTACGTCATCAACAATGTGAGTAGAAAAAATAACGGTATGGTTGGTTCCGATTTCTCTCAATACATTCAAGAAACGGTGACGTTCCGCAGGATCCAATCCGGCTGTAGGTTCATCAACGATTATTAATTTAGGATTATTCAAAAGCAATTGTGCAATTCCGAAACGCTGTTTCATACCCCCTGAATAGCCGCTTACGTATTTGCTTCTCTGGTCATAAAGATTGGTTACTTCCAACACTTTTTTTACCAATTCTTTTCTTTCTGTTTTTGAAGAAATGCCTTTCAATCTTGCAAAATAATCCAACAATTTTTCTGCCGACATATTTGGATAAACACCAAATTCTTGAGGCAGATAGCCTAAAATTTTCCTTAAAGCGATATTGTCTTCCAAAACATTGATTCCTTCAAATTCAATCGTTCCAGAATCTGGTTTCTGCAAAGTGGCTATAGTTCTCATCAATGATGATTTTCCTGCTCCATTCGGTCCTAAAAGGCCAAACATTCCAGAACCAATTTCTAGATTTAAGTTATCTAAAGCCTTAACGCCGTTTTTATACGTCTTACTTAAGTTGTTAATTTTAAGCTTCATAATTTGTAAGTATTTTGGTTGATTATATCAGTTAGACGGGGAAAGAATGATTTTGTTACTCTTTTGAAACTTCTTTTTAAAAAGAAGAACCTTCGTATAAATTTTAAAATGCACTCTCACGACCAAACTTTGTACCTTTGCATTTAAATTCATAGAAATATTATAATGATTGAAGATAAAAATCCGCAGCGCACAAGTTTATCCGATTTAGGAGAATTCGGGCTTATTAAACACCTGACAAAAAATTTCGAAATCAATCAATCGTCTACTCTGAAAGGCATTGGAGACGATGCTGCTGTTTTAGATTTTAAAGATAAAAAGGCTGTTATTTCAACCGACTTACTTATTGAAGGCGTACATTTTGATTTGGCTTATATGCCCTTGAAACATTTAGGATACAAATCCGTCGTTGTGAATGTGTCTGACATTTATGCTATGAATGCAAAACCTACACAGATTACGGTTTCAGTCGCTGTTTCGAATCGTTTTCCGCTAGAAGCTCTTGAAGAATTATTTGACGGGATAACTTTGGCCGCAAAAGAATACAATGTAGACGTCATCGGCGGTGATACGACTTCTTCTCAAAAAGGATTAATCATCAGCATTACTGCTATCGGTGAAGCTGATGAAGTAGAGCTTACCTACAGAAATGGAGCTAAATCAAACGATCTTCTTGTCGTTACGGGCGATCTTGGAGCGGCTTATATGGGATTGCAAGTTTTGGAAAGAGAAAAGCAAGTATTTCAAGTGAATCCAAACAACCAGCCTGATTTAGACGCGTATACCTATATCATCGAAAGACAGTTAAAACCGGAAGCCAGAAAAGACATCCGAACGCTGCTGCATGCCTTAGAAATAAAACCGACTTCGATGATTGACATTTCTGATGGGTTGTCTTCAGAAATCATTCATCTGTGCAAACAATCTGGAATTGGATGCAATTTATACGAAGAAAAACTGCCTTTAGATCCACAGTTAATCAGTGTCTGCGAAGAATTCAACATCGACAGCACGACAGTTGCTATCAATGGCGGAGAAGATTACGAACTGCTCTTTACCATTTCTATGAATGATTTTGATAAGATTAAAGGGAATCCGAATTTTACAGTTATCGGACACATGGTTGAAGAAAGCGAAGGCATTCATCTGATAACCAGAGCAAACACCAAAATACCTTTAAAAGCTAGAGGCTGGAATGCTTTAGATAATTAAGATTTGGAATAAAACGTTATAAAATAAAAAAAAGCGATGGTTGGGGATCATCGCTTTTTTTATTTTTCCAATTGGATAAGCAGTAAATTTGTAGGTTAAGTCAATTTTGGGGGCTGACAAAAGGGTGGTATTACTGGTCTTTCCTGCTTATTACGTTCTTGGGTTTTACTTTTAATCTCTTTAATGAAAAAACTTATACTTTATTACACTGTAAAACTACATCAGGAACTCATAAGTTGTTTACGGTTTTCCCGCATTTGTTTTACGGTTTTCCCGTAAAAGCTCTTTATTCCAAACTTATCATTCTAACAATCAAATCATTGATCCATTTTCTTATCGTTCAATAAGAAATATTCATTGTTTTTTATGATGGCCACTTTCTTCTGTTCTGAAGAATCTTTGGCTTCATGGGTCTTTGCTGTACGCATAGAACTATTCTTAATATTAGTCTCATTTTTACAGCATAACAAAACTGTAAATGTGGCTATAATGATTACGGTTTTAATCTTCATCGAATTCTCACTTTGTATTGAACGCTAAATTATCGAACAGGCGTTTATCATGTTTGCGGTTTTCCCGCATATATTTTACGGTTTTCCAGTTTTTGTTTTACGGTTTAGCCGTAACTTCAAAAGGCATAAAAAAAGCGGCACTTTGGGGAGTTACCGCATTTTTATTTTTTTTTGGAAATTGCAAGCTAGCTGATAAAATTTGTAGGTTAAGTCAATTTTGGGGGCTGACAAAAGGGTGGTATTATGTATTATTCTGCTGCTTGGTCCGTTCTTAGGCTTTTAACTTTTTTAAAAAAATCTTTTGTTTTGATTACATTGTAAAACTAACAATTACGAAATAAAGTTGTTTGCGGTTTTCCCGCATTTGTTTTACGGTTTTCCCGTAAACATTTCCGTACAACAGTTTTAAAAAAACCTCTTAATATAATAAAACAGAAAAGCTGCCTTTTATCATCTAAAAGACAGCTTTTTTTCTTAAGGAATCAAACTAGGAGGTTCGGCCTAATTTATTCTAACTCAAAATTACATTGCTAAATTACTGCTAATTGAAGCAGGCTGTTTGCGGTTTTCCCGCATTTGTTTTACGGTTAAACCGTATAATTATTTTAAAGTCAAAAAGATAAATTTTAAATAAAGCCTCTGATTCTCGCCTCATTGATCAAGTCTTCATCATTCCCTCCCTTGATTTTGAACAGGTCTTTAAGATTTAGCTTTCTTTTTTCAACAGCGCTTAACGATAGTGGCGTATGCAAAGGGATGTTTTTTGTTTTTACTCCTCTTGACAGGTGGTAGAGTATCTGGCGATCGTATTCATCAATAAGATTGCTATCGCTGGATTGCTGGCTTACGAACTTGACAACCGTTTGACTGTAATAGTTTTCGTTTTTCAATATTTTATCGAATGCCGTCAATAATTCGTCAAAAGTCAGATCATTTTTGATGATAAGCCCGTTGGGATTTATTGTCTTGATGATATTGTTTATTTTTAGCGATTCTGTATGCATCGTAAGCAGTATGACGCGGCAAGTCGGCAATACCGTTTTCATCAATTTGGCCAGATCTTCCCCTGATAGGATATTTTTTTCTTGATAAGGTGGCATGCTGATATCAAAAAAAGCAACATCATACGGAATCATTGTCGGGCTGGTCAAGATTTCATACGCAGACTTGCAGTCGTTTGCTTGGGTTATATTAAACTCAAACTCAGACGGATGAAATCCTGCAATCGTATTCTTATAGGCCTCGATAATAAAGGGGTGGTCATCGACAATCAGAATATTTAGTTTTTTTGCCATAGGGTTATGTTATTTTTTGATTGGTTTCCATTGGGAATGTGACGTTAATAATAGTTCCTTTTCCTAGTTTTGATTTCACATCAAAAGTACCTTCACAGGCATTCGCTCTTGAAAGCATATTCTGTAAGCCAATGCCTTTGCTCTTTTTGCTTACTGAAAATCCGACACCATCATCAGACACTATTAATCTCAGGGTCTTTTCATGCTTTACTATTTCAATCTTAACATTTTCTGCTTGGGAATACTTATTTATATTCAACAAGGCTTCTTGAAGGATCCTATACAAGTTGATCTTAACATAGTTTTCTATTTTTTCCCACTCGATTTCCATATCGACAACAAAAGAAACTTTGGCTTGAGAAACCGTTTCTTGCTGTTCGATAAGATTGTTGACGATGCCGATAAAATTATTATTAAGCGCATGTTTTTCACGATTCAGGTCGTGTGATATTTCTCGGATGTCTTGCTCTATATTTTTAAGTTCTACCAGATAATTGTTTCTGCTGACAATTGCTTCAGCATCTTGCCTTTTATTCAAGCTGTCCAAATTTAGGCGAGCACCAAACAACCTTCCTAAAATTCCATCGTGAAGTTCTTGAGCGATCCTGATCTTTTCATTAGCTCGTCCTTCTTCTATCCTATTCTGCTGGAACAACATCAGATTATAGATATCTTCATTGGCTTTTTGCTGTGCTTGCTTGAGCATTAGCTCCTTAGTTTTTGACCGCTGATTTTTAATTACAAAAAGAAGAACTCCGATCATGACAACCAATCCGAAAAAGAAAAGTATGTTTCTGTTTTGTTCGGCTAGCTTGTCATTTTGCTGGATAATTTCATCCGTTTCGAATTCAATTCTCGTAAATTTATCCTTGACTTTTCTTTCAGTTTGCTGAAGGCTATCGTTTATTCTAATATATTCTTTGGAATACAGGGAGCTCTTTAATGGCTCTACATTTGAAAGCTGCTTTAATGAGCTTAGCACATCACGTTGCCTATTAGATGATTTTGACAGCTTTAATGCTTCTCTTGCATATTTTCTAGAGTTTACAGTATCATTCTTTTCAGCATAATATTCGGAAAGATGTATTTTGTTAATTATAATTCCGGAGGTAACATCCAAGCTATCTCTAATTTTCAACGCTTTATAAAACATCCCGGGAAGTTCATCAAACTCATTCAACCTAAATTTTGAATATGCAATATTGTCCAATAACATAGCATATATAAAAGGTTTTTCTTGAAATAGATTCTTTTCTTTTAAAGCACTTTCAAAATAAACAATGGCTTTTTTATCGTTTTGCAGTTTTTGATATACGACTCCTAAGTTATTTAAAGAAGTGGCCTTGGATTGGTATTCTGCTGGTACCGCATTTGATTTTAATATCTCTAGTGCCTTATTATGATATTCTATCGATTTATCAAATTCATTTAACTCATTATAAAGAATACCTAAAAGGTTATTGGCTTCATACAGCAATTCATCATTATTTTCTCCTTTTAAGGATTTTATGGCTTGAAATACAGAAATTTCACTACCTAAAAATTCATTTTCGTTATACTGTAAAATAGCCTTATTAAGCTGTATCTTAGCAATATTAGGGTTACTCCCTATTTTATTATATAATTTTTCAGCTTTAGAATAATATAAAAACGCACTATCTGAAATAGATTTGAATCCAAAATAATCTCCAAGATAACTATATGCTTTAGCTATACTCAGCGTATCATTACCTTGTTTGGATTTTTCTATTATGATTTTTGAAATTTTTTGATATTCTTCAATATTATTCATATTGAAATATCGATTCGCAACCTTAAATAAATTTTTCCGGCTAATAGAATCGTTATCTTGGTTAATTATAATTGCAAATGCTTTTTTATTGTAGTCAAACCTACTCTCATAAGGCAATGTATCTTCATTTGCTAAACGTAAATAAGAATCAAGAGTATCTGAAACGCTTTTTTCGGAAAAATTATCTTTCGTCTTTGAGCATCCAAAAAGCAAGAGACCAAGCATGAAAAACAAGTAGGTATTTTTTTTCAATAGTCGGAAAGTTTGTTCCCAAAAATAATAAAACTATTGACATAAAAATATCACAATTGAATAAATTACATGATTGTTTCTTTTTATAAATCATTTTAATGTTCAAAAGCAAAAACTTATAATAGTTTTTGCAGTTTAGAAATAAAAAAAACCAACACTTTGTGTTGGTTTTTTTTTATTTTAAAGAACTACTAGTAGTTTAGAAATCTAATTTTTTATTTCCTCCTGCTCCTTGATTTCCTGTATCAATTGAAAGAGTTAAGTTCAATTTCGCATTAGCCGACAGCTCTTTGTTCACTGCAGTTATACCATCTAATTTTTTATTTCCTCCTGCTCCTTGATTTCCTGTATCAGTATTACCTTGTCCTGATAATAAAAAAGTAAAAGAGAATAATCCGAATGTTAAAATCGCTTTTTTCATAATTTTTTCATTTGTGGTTTAATGAATATGTGTAAGATTTGTTCTTGAAATTAGGGTGTGATGTTTGACTTTCACGGTGTAAAACTACTGAGCATCTGACAGTTATTGTAGTAATTGCTAGCCTCTATTGTAGAATGAGGTCGTTTGTGAGTAGATGAGGCTAATTTGAGAGTGAATGACCCATTTTTAAGAGTTTGCTGTTTTTTAAGCAATAAATAGCCTTAAAAAAAGCCCTAAAACCTTATAAATAGTGGGATTACGATATAAAAAAGGAGAATAAAGAAAAATTAGATTGCCGCTCTTTTAGATTTCCAGATAATTTGAACTGGAGATGACTGCAATAATTTGATCGACATTTGCTTTGTAGGATTTAGAGAACGGAAGCTTTGTAGTAGTATTTTTAATATAGCAGACCGTGTTTCCGGTGTGGATTCTGGAAACGTAGTTTATATTGACAATATAGCTGTTGTGTATTCTATAAAATTGCGATGGCAGGACATTTTCAAAATGTTTCAGCGTCTTGAATGCCGTAATCATTTCGCCATTGTTTAGATGGATGTCGGTAGAATTATTATCTGCCTGGAAATAAAGAATATCTTTTGCGTCGATAAATCGGTAGTCTCCGTAAGATTTTATGCAGATAGTCAGTTGTTCTGGTTGCGCTTTTAAGGGCTGGTCATTATCTATGACAAGCGGCTTTTGTATTGTTTCAGTCGGAACATTCGAAACTGGCAAAGAAATGCTCTTTTCAAATTTTAATACGGTCTTTCGGAAATCATTCAATTCGAATGGGGCTACGAGATAATCAAAAACCTCATGCTTTATTGCTTCTAAAGCTAGATTGCCATTTTTGGCAGTAACAACAATTTTGGGAATTGTCTTGAGATAACGATACAATTCATTAATGAGCGAAAGCGAAAGCTTGCTTGCTTTATCTTTCGGATCGATTTCTAAAAAAACCAATTGGGGCTGGTGTTCCAAAATGGCATTCAAGCCATCGTCATAATTATTCGCAGATGCAGCAAAGTGAAGGCTTTGGAATCCATCGGCCATACCTTGGATGCTCAAAACATTCTCTTGATTATCGTTAATGATAACGTACGAATAACTCATCAATTGCTGGTAACAAAATTTGTTTTTGGAAAAGCAATCCATTAAATGGTTGCTTATTTTGTCAGAGCATCGTGATTAAGTCAGTAAAATAAATTTAAACCGGATGGGAATAGTAGTTTTGGGGACTATATTAACTTAAAAACGGTTCTTTATCAACTGGATTTTAATTTAAAAGAATCATTTTCATTATTTTATAACATAAAATCATCAACTAATTTAATCTATTTGGTGCAAAAATAGAGTTGTTGTTAATACATTCTTAATTATTGTTGATATAATACTTTAACGGTTTAAAAAATCCGATAAAGTACGTCTTTTTAGTCGCCTGCACAGCGAAACCAATTTATTATGTAAAATAAAAATTCAGGAAAATAAAAAGGCTTTCCAATACAGGTCAGCCTCTTTGTATTTTTAAAATAGTGAATTTTTACATTTTCATAAGCCAAGTCTTCATCGAAACTTCTCTATTGATAATATCTTTTAGTTCAGAAATTTTCACCCTGTCTTGTTTCATAGAATCTCTATGACGAATAGTTACTGTCTTATCTTCTAAAGTCTGATGATCTACTGTAATACAGAATGGCGTTCCAAGTGCATCTTGCCTTCTATAGCGCCTTCCCACAGCGTCTTTCTCGTCATAGGCAACATTGAAATCCCATTTCAGGTCTTCTATAATTTCTTGCGCTAATTCTGGAAGTCCGTCTTTTTTAACCAACGGCAAAACAGCTGCTTTTGTCGGTGCCAAAACAGACGGCAATCTCAAAACAGTTCGGGTCGATCCGTCTTCGAGAGTTTCTTCTTTTAGCGAGTTCGAGAAAACTGCCAAAAACATCCTATCTAACCCAACAGAGGTTTCCACTACATAAGGAACATAGTTCTGGTTGGTTTCGGTATCAAAATACTGCAATTTTCTGCCTGAATGTTGTTCGTGCGCCTTCAAGTCGAAGTCAGTTCTGGAATGGATTCCTTCTAGTTCTTTAAATCCAAAAGGGAAATTAAATTCGATATCAGCAGCCGCATTGGCATAATGCGCTAATTTTTCATGGTCATGGAAACGGTAATTTTCTTGTCCCAGTCCAAGAGATAGATGCCAATTTAGACGTGTCGTTTTCCAATATTCGTACCATTTCATTTCTTCACCTGGCTTCACGAAAAACTGCATTTCCATCTGTTCGAATTCTCTCATCCTGAATATAAACTGTCTGGCTACAATCTCATTTCTGAACGCTTTTCCAGTCTGAGCGATTCCGAAAGGTATTTTCATCCTTCCTGTTTTTTGAACATTTTGAAAGTTTACAAAAATTCCTTGTGCAGTTTCCGGGCGAAGGTATAAATCCATCGCGCTTTCTGCAGAAGCTCCCAATTTCGTTCCAAACATCAAGTTGAACTGCTTTACGTCAGTCCAGTTTCTGGAACCTGTTTCTGGATCAGCAATTTCAAGCTCTTCAATCAGGGCCTTCACGTCCTCTAGGTTTTCAGTTTCAAGAGAACGCGCCATTCTTTCAAGGATTTCTCTTTGCTTTGCTTTATATTCTACAACTCTTGCGTTTGTAGCAATAAATTCTTGTTCGTTAAAAGCATCTCCATAACGGGCTTTTGCTTTTTCGATTTCTTTCTGTGCTTTTTGGTTTAATTTTTCGGCATAATCCTCAATCAAAACATCGGCACGGTATCTTTTCTTTGAATCTTTGTTATCAATCAACGGGTCATTGAAGGCATCTACGTGGCCCGAAGCTTTCCATGTAGTCGGATGCATTAAAATTGCAGCATCAATTCCTACAATGTTTTCGTGCATTTGCACCATTGCTTTCCACCAATATTCGCGGATATTCTTTTTTAGTTCAACTCCGTTTTGTGCGTAGTCATACACTGCGCTTAAACCATCGTAAATTTCGCTTGACGGAAAAATATATCCGTATTCTTTTGCATGCGAAACTACATTTTTAAATAAATCGTCTTGTTTTGCCATAGTGCAAAAATATAAAAAGAGAATGAAAATTGCGGGAATTGTTAATTTTTTAAACTAGAAAGTTTAAAGGAGCAGAAGATTCGTATTTCCTATAAGATTTGCACCGGAAAATATATTGATATTGTAATTTCCTTTTATAAGATGCTGCTTGCCTGCTTCAATAAAAACACAAACATCGACATCATCTTTTTCGTAGTTGACACTTGTTTTTGCGCTATAAAAAAGTGTCTTGTTCTTGATTTCGACAGAGGCTTTATTTTTGCTTACGATATTGGCTTTGGGATTAATGATCTGAATAAATATTTCTTTCGCGCCTTTTTCGATTGCAGTATTTTCTCCAAGCGTAAAACAGACTTTAATCTGTTCTGTGTTTTTGGTTTTTTTCGTTTCCAGAATTTTTTCAGAAATAATCCTTACTCCTACTGCGCTTACATTGGAAGCCTTGAGTTTTCTTTTTTCTGCTTTTGAGTCAGGACTTGCCGTGATTTCCAATTCTAACTGGTTTATCTTGGCATTGAGCTTTTCGATTTCTCTTTTGTTGTTTTCAAAATCTTGCTGTTTTAGCTTCAAGATCGAATTCAATGTCTCTAGCTGCGTGCTTTTGGTGTCAGTTTCTTTGGTCAGCGTGGAAATGTTACTTTTAAGGATATTCAGCGAAGATTGGTAGCTGCTTTTGACGGAATCATCAATTTGCAAGGTTTGATTTTTTAGCTTTTCAATTTCCGCTTCCAATCGCTCGTTTTGCTGCAGTACTGCGTCATAACGCACTAAAATTTCACTAATCTCATTATTATGTGCTTTTTTATCAATAGCCATATTATGCGATAGGCTCTCTTTTTCTGTCTTCATGTCACATAATTTTACGGCAAGGATAGCTACCGTCAGGATGGATATTGTGGCGGTTATAGTTACAAAAGACAAAGCAGGCTTGAAAGGCATGGTTTCTAAAAATTTTCGTGAAATTAAACCAACAGCGTATGCTTTCAAAAAATAATCGACTAACAGTTAATAAAAGGGCTTGACTAACAGTCTTTAACAGTATTGCATCTTAAATCACTTCTTTATATTTCTTAAAAAATTCTTAAACAACACCATATCAAACACTTAAAAAAAAAAGCAATTAATCAAACAACTTTGCAGAATGTAAATTAGACTTGTATATCATCCTAAAAACTGAAACGATACGTCTTATTTATTTAAAAATTTTATACTTTTAAGCTGTTGTATATAACCCAATTAAAAATGTTTAAAAGCCTATTCAACCTCTTCTTCCCGCAATTATGCTTAGGCTGCGGTTCGTTTATTCAGTCGAATGAAAATGTAATCTGTACTTCCTGCCGACATGAATTGCCCTTGACCAATCATCATCTTGAGACCGAAAATGAAATAATCAAAAAGTTTTACGGCAGGATTCCTATTAAATTCGGAGCAGCCATGATTTATTTTCATAAAAGAGGAATCGTGCAAGAGCTGATTCATAATCTAAAATACCGAAGTCATCAGGAAATTGGCACGATGCTGGGACAATGGTACGCTGAAGATTTAAAAACTTTAGAAATTGCAAAAAATTTTGATGTTATAATACCTGTGCCTTTGCATAAGAAACGGCTCAAGGAACGAGGCTACAATCAAGTAGAAGAATTCGGCAGGGCATTAGCATCCATCTTGGGTATTGAATATGACGGCACTATTTTGCATCGGAATTTCCATACCAAAACACAGACCAAGAAAAGTTTTTTCGGGAGGACCGAAATCAAGAAAGATTTATTCGATGTAACCTTCACAGAGGCACACTACAACAAGCACTTTTTATTGATTGACGACGTCATCACCAGCGGCACTACGATTGAAGCGTGTGCCAAAGCGTTGCTGAAAATTCCAGGAGCAAAAATCAGCATTGTGGCTATGGCCTATACGTATTAGCAATAAAACCTTAACTGCTGAAATATATTTTCGCAAAGATTTCGTTACCTCTAAATATAATTGTTATTTTGTACATAAATTATTTCCTGATGTTTAGAATTCGGTTTGCATTTTTATATATCATTTTAGCTCTATCGGTGGTGGGTTGCGCAAAAAGAGGCAATATTACCGGGGGCTTAAAAGACACTCTTCCTCCTGTACTTCGTTATAGTACGCCAAAAAATTTCAGTACGAATTTCAACGTAAAGGAAATCAAGATTACTTTTGACGAATATGTAAAAATCAAGGATGTAAACAAACAGCTGATTATTTCGCCGCCGATGAAATATCCGCCTATCGTTTCGCCTACGAATGCCAGCAAATTTATTACGATCAAGATCAAGGATACCTTACAGCCAAATACGACCTATAGCTTTAACTTCGGAAGCAGTATCCAAGACAACAACGAAAACAATCCGTACCAGCAATTCAAATATGTGTTTTCTACGGGAAGCTATATCGATTCGCTTTCGTTGCAAGGCTTTATCAAAGATGCTTATACAAAAGACGTCGAAAATTTTGTTTCAATCATGCTGTATGAAGTGAATGAAACGTTTACCGATTCTATCATCTACAAAGAAAATCCGAGATACATCACGAATACTTTGGACAGCCTCAAGACTTTCAAGCTAGAAAACCTAAAGGAAGGAAAATACCTGCTGGTTGCGATGAAAGACTACAACAATAACTTTAAGTTTAATCCGAACAAGGATAAGATTGCTTTCCATAAAGAGTTTGTTACCCTTCCTAACAACACTATTTACGAAATGGAATTGTTTAACGAGCTTGTACCATTCAAAGGATTAAAGCCGTATCAGGCTTCAAACAACAGGATCGTAGTTCCTTATGAAGGAGATACAAAAAACGTCATGCTTACGCTAAAAAACGGAAGTCAGGAGCTCCCGATAAAAGTTACACAGATGCCCAAAAAAGATTCTCTCCAGGTATGGTTCAATCCGATAAAAACGGATTCTTTGAGCTTAAAAATAGACAAGGAGAGTTTTAGCAAGGAGTTTACTGTAAAAATCAAGAATCAGAAAAAAGACACGCTGAATTTCCAAGCGGTACAAAGCGGCACATTGCATTTCCGCGACCGATTTACTGTCAACTCTACCCTTCCTTTGAGCAAAATTGACAATTCTAAAATAAAACTGATTAACAAGGATTCGATAGCAGTGCCTTTTACGACAGAATACGACGAGTTTAATCAGGAAGTAAAAATCGATTTTGAAAAAGAGCCTTTGGAAAGCTATTCGATTACGGCATTTCCTGGCGCTTTTACAGACTATTTGGAACAAGCAAACGACACTTTGGATTACAAGCTCAAGACCCAAAATATTTCCGAATATGGGAATCTTCGAATACGATTACAGAATGTCAGACACTATCCTGTTATTGTAGAAATTACCAATTCCAAAGGAGAACTTATTGCCTCTGAATATTCCGACGGCAAGGACATCATTGATTTTATGGGACTGCAGCCTAATCTTTTTACGCTACGCGTAATTTATGACGAGAATAAAAACAAGATTTGGGATACCGGAAGCTATCTAGAAAAACGACAGCCCGAAGAAGTAATTTATTATCCTACTGCTATTGATGTCAGAGCCAATTGGGATGTAGACCAAACGGTAAATCTCGGCGATTGACGCTATACAATTTCGAAAGCATCTCTATCGTTAAGGAAACCGAACTTATGTCTGGCTTCCAGCATTGCGTTTTTATCTAAATCGGCAATGAAAACACCTTCAGATTCTTCTGCATTTATAATAGTATTGCCTAAAAAATCTATGGCTTGCGAATGCCCTATATACTCATGTCCGCTTTCATCAAAACCAATCCTGTTGACACCAAGCGTGTAGCACATATTTTCTACCGAACGTGCTTTTAACAAAATATCCCAAGCATTTGTACGGGGTTTTGGCCAATTGGCAACATACAGAAGCAAATCATAGTCTTCTGTATTTCTGGAAAAAACAGGAAAACGCAGATCGTAACAGATCATAGGACAGATTTTCCAGCCTTTATATTCTACGATTTGTTTTTCTTTTCCCGAAGTATAAATTTTTTCTTCTCCCGCTAATGAAAAAAGATGTCGCTTGTCATAATATTCAATTTTTCCTGATGGAAAAACAAAAATCAATCTGTTGTAATACTTTTCGTTTTCAATAATAATAAGGCTTCCGGTAATGGCTGTGTTCTTATTTTTTGCGAGGTCTTTTAGCTTCAAAATCGTTTCGCCTTCCATTGTTTCTGCCACATTTTTTGGATTCATTGTAAATCCTGTCGTGAACATTTCTGGAAGAATTATCAGATCTATTTCTTGCTCGATTGAATTAACTCTTTCTTCGAAATATTCACGATTGGCTTGTGGGTTTTCCCAAATCAAGGGAGCTTGGATTAAGGCTATTTTCATTTGTTAGTTTTAAAAAACCCTTTCAGAATTTAAAGCTCTGAAAGGGTTATAATTTATTTGATTGTTATTTCATCTATAAAAATAAAAGCATCACCGCCAAAACCTTGATGCCATTCTGGAAGCTTGCCATAATTGTACCCTTTGATTTTTACAAATCTAGCTTTGGTCGCCGGAATTACTGTCTTGAAATCAATGACTTGAACTTCTGTGTTTTTAGCGTCCAGCGTATTGTCAATTGTTTTAGCTAATTTGAAATTCAGGTTATCTTCTGAAGTATAGAATTCTACTTTTGTCGGCATCAAAATCCAAGCTCTGGAATCTTGCAAGAATCGAGCAGAAAACGACGTTACGTTTTGCATCTTTGTCAAATCTACAACAGCTTCGAAATCTTGTCCTTGATAGCCTTGCCAATCGCCTTTGCGCCAATTTTCATTTCCAAAAACACCATCAATCAGGCCTTCGTCACCGCCAGCATGGTATTGCGGATTGTATTTTGATTTTATCTGGACAGTATAATTGTTGGGCTTTTTGATGAATGTAGCTGAAATCGTATCGCTTACGCTTCCTTGTCCATTGTCTGAGTAGAATTGTAGATCTGATGTTTCGGTCAAAATCAATTCCTTTGTAAAAGCTTTAAAATTGCCATTGTTTACCTTGTAAAAATAGTTAGCGGTCTTGTCTGGAGAAGCGAAACGGACACTCATTTTTTCTTTAAACGATTTGCTTTGGGCTTCAATCACTGGAACTGGCGTAATTTTAGTGAAATTATCTTTTCCTGCTTTTGCCAGCACTTCTTTCAAATAGCCTTTTAGTGCACTTTTAGTAATGGTAAGCGATTCTTTATTTTCGAAATTGATTTTTATTTTTTCGTAATGCGGCTTGATTTTAATCCATTCTGCATTCCCTGGGGTTACGGCATAGATTCCCATCGAGCTTAAAACGTACCAAGCGCTCATCTGTCCGCAGTCTTCGTTGCCGATCAAACCGTCGGGCGTATTTTTATAGAATTCATTCAAAATGTAATCTACTTTTTGCTGTGTCTTTTCTGGCTTTCCAATATAATTATAGAGATATGCCATATGATGGCTCGGCTCATTTCCATGCGCATATTGTCCGATTAGTCCCGTGACATCAACTTGTTCACGACCCGTAGTTTTGCTTTCGCTATTGAACATTTCATCGAGTTTGGCTTCAAATTTTTCGTTACTGCCATATGCCTCAATCATGCCCGGAATGTCTTGAAGCACGAAAAAAGAATACTGCCACGAATTGCCTTCCGTAAAATTATTATTGACTTCTCTTGGATCGAATGGCTTATCCCAGCCGCCATTTTTCTTTGGGCGCATGAAACCTGTTTCCCAATCAAAAATATTTTTCCAGTTTTGGGAACGCTTCATAAAATAGTCATAGTCTGCTTTTTTGTTCAACATTTTTGCCATTTGCGCAATACACCAATCGTCATAGGCATATTCCACAGTTTTGGAAACGCTTTCGTGTTCGTCATCGATACTGATGAAACCATTCTTTTTGTAAGCATCCAATCCCAAATGATCCAGCATTGCAGAATGTTTTGCGGCTTCAAATGCTTTTTCATAGTCGAAACCTTTGATTCCTTTTGTCATAGCATCTGCTATTACAGAAACGGAATGATAGCCAATCATACAATCGGTTTCATTAGAAGCGAGTTCCCAAACCGGCAATCTTCCGCCTTGTTCGTATTGCTTCAAAAAAGTATTGATAAAGTCTGACGTGCGTTTTTTATCGATCAAAGTATAAAGCGGATGCGCGGCTCTAAACGTGTCCCAAAGCGAAAAAACGGAATAATAATCAAATCCTTCGGCTGTATGAATTTGATTGTCTCTGCCTCTGTATTTTCCGTCTATGTCTTGTGCAATGTTCGGTTGCATCATGGTATGGTATAACGCCGTATAAAAAATGGTCATTTTTTCTTTGTCGGAAGATGTGACTTCTATTTTTGAAAGTTCTTTGTTCCAAAGCTTTTCAGCATCTGCTTTTGCTTTTTTGAAATCCCAATCTTTTATTTCGGACATATTTAGCTTTGCTCCTTCGTAAGATGTCGGCGAAAGCGACACTTTAATAAGCAATTTTTCTCCTTTTTTGACTTGTTTGGAAAAACTCATCGCCAAAAGGCTTCCTGCAAAAAACTTGTCTGTAACTTTTGCGGGCGCGAAAGCATTGTTGTTCACTTTTGTAATTGCCATTGGCTGGCTGAATTCAATTCTTGCAAATACATATTGATCGCGTGCCCAAGCTTCGCTTCTTCGCAAAACTTCGATGGTCTTATCGTCAATAATCCTGACTTCGCCCATTAGCAAATGATCGCGATGGTTTAAATCTAAAACGATATTTGCCTGTCCAGAAGTATTGAACGTGTATTCATGAAATCCGACTCTAGGCGAAGCTGTCAAGGCAACATCGATATTGTCATCGTCTAGTTTTACAGCATAAAATCCAGCTGTCGCTTTTTCATTAGCATGTGAAAATTTCGAAGAATAAATTTTATTATCAAGTGAGGGCTCACCCATTGTTGGCATTAGCATAATATCGCCAAAATCTGAAACTCCCGTACCATTCAAATGCGTATGTGAAAATCCATAGATGACAGCGTCTGAATAATGATATCCGGAACAGCCATCCCAGCTTCCATCAATTCGGGTATCAGGAGAAAGCTGTACCATTCCAAAAGGCACAGTCGCGCCTGGAAACGTATGGCCATGACCGCCCGTTCCAATCATCGGGTTAACGTATTGCTGGTAATTTTGCGCAAAAGTGAAAGTCGAAATAAAAAATAGCAGGGAGAAATATTTCATTTTATTGGTTTTGGTTTCCAAATATAGGAAATATTTTGGGGGATGTGGCACTGAGATTTATAGCGCTTTATACAAAAAATGTGCAAGTGATTGAAAGACGAATTTCCACAAAATAAAAATGCATCTGAATACTAACAGATGCATTTTTTATTTTGCCTATAAGGCTTATTTTATGATTATTTGATACTTGCTACCAAATATTCTCTATTCATTCTTGCAATGTTTTCTAGGGAAATTCCTTTCGGGCATTCTACTTCGCAAGCTCCAGTATTCGTACAGTTTCCGAAACCTTCTTCGTCCATTTGGCGAACCATGTTTAGGACACGCTGTGTTGCTTCTACTTTTCCTTGTGGTAGCAAAGCGTATTGTGATACTTTTGCTCCAACGAAAAGCATGGCTGAACCGTTTTTACAAGTAGCTACGCAAGCTCCGCAACCGATACAAGCAGCGGCTTCAAAAGCACGATCTGCGTCGTGTTTAGGCACTGGCGTTGCATTAGCATCAATTGTGTTGCCTGAAGTATTCACAGAGACAAATCCTCCAGCTTGCTGAATTCTGTCAAATGCGCTACGATCAACTACCAAATCTTTTACAACTGGGAAAGCCTTGCTTCTCCATGGTTCTACAAAAATGGTATCATTGTCTTTGAACATACGCATGTGCAACTGACAAGTCGTGATTCCAGTGTCTGGACCGTGCGCTCTACCATTGATGAACAGCGAACACATTCCGCAGATTCCTTCACGGCAATCGTGGTCAAAGGCAACAGGTTCTTTTCTTTCTGAAACCAATTGTTCGTTCAACTGATCCAGCATTTCAAGAAATGAGCTATCTGTTGAAACTTTATCTAATCTGTAGGTTTCGATTTTTCCTTTTTCTTTGGCATTTTTTTGGCGCCAAATTTTCAGGTTTATGTTTATAAATTTTGATGAAGCCATAGTTGTGATTATTTGTAATTACGAGCTGCAATTTTTATGAATTCATAATTCAGTTCTTCTTTGTGAAGCTCTTCTTTATTGATGTCGCTTCCGTGGTATTCCCATGCTCCGACAAACTTAAAGTTTTCGTCGTCACGAAGTGTTTCACCTTCAGCGTCTTGATATTCTTCACGGAAATGTCCTCCGCATGATTCTTTTCTTTGCAAAGCATCCATCGCCATCAATTGACCTAACTCCATGAAATCGGCCACTCTAAGTGCTTTTTCAAGCTCTGGATTCAATTCATCGGCACTTCCAGGAACATATACTTCTTTAAAGAATTCTTTGCGTAAAGCATCGATTTCCGCAACGGCTTCCGTAAGTCCTTGTTCATTTCTTCCCATCCCTACTTTATTCCACATGATGTCTCCTAAAGCTTTGTGGAAATGGTCAACTGATTTTGTACCATTATTGTTCAAGAAGAAATTGATCGAGTCTTTTACTTTTTTCTCAGCTTCGTCAAATTCTGGCGAATTAGTAGGAATCGTTCCGGTTCTGATTTCATCAGCAAGATAGTTTGAAACTGTATATGGCAATACGAAATATCCGTCTGCCAAACCTTGCATCAACGCAGAAGCACCCAAACGGTTAGCACCGTGGTCAGAGAAATTAGCTTCTCCAGCAACGAAACAACCTGGAATAGTAGACTGCAAGTTATAATCAACCCAAACACCACCCATTGTATAGTGAACTGCTGGATAGATCTTCATTGGAGTTTCATACGGGTTTTCGTCTGTAATTTTTTCATACATCTGGAAAAGGTTACCGTATTTTTCTTCAATCCATTTTTTTCCTAATGAGATAACTTCTTCATCAGAAGGATTGTGATTTCCTTGCGCATAAGCGGTCTGACGGCCTTTGCTTTGAATTTCGGAAGCAAAATCAAGGTAAACACCTTCGTTAGTACTGTTTGCTTCAATTCCATAACCAGCATCGCAACGTTCTTTTGCTGCTCTTGACGCTACGTCACGAGGCACTAAGTTTCCGAATGCAGGGTATCTTCTTTCTAAGTAATAATCTCTATCTTCTTCAGCAATCTGTGTTGGTTTTAATTTCCCGGCACGAATAGCTTCAGCATCTTCTTTCTTTTTAGGCACCCAGATTCTTCCTGAGTTACGCAACGATTCGGACATCAACGTCAGTTTTGACTGATTCGTCCCGTGAACTGGAATACAGGTCGGGTGGATCTGCACATAACATGGATTTGCGAAATAAGCTCCTTGTTTGTGGATTTTCCAAGCAGCAGTCACGTTACTTCCCATAGCATTCGTTGAAAGGAAATATACGTTTCCGTACCCTCCAGAAGCAATGATAACAGCATGCGCTGAGTGTCTTTCGATTTCTCCCGTAATTAGGTTACGAGCAATGATTCCTCTTGCTTTTCCGTCTACCTTCACCAAATCAAGCATTTCGTGACGGTTGTACATCTTCACACGTCCTAGACCAATTTGTCTTGACAAAGCAGAATAAGCTCCCAAAAGCAATTGCTGTCCGGTTTGTCCTGCCGCATAAAAAGTACGTTGTACTTGTGTTCCACCAAAAGAACGGTTGTCAAGCAATCCGCCGTAATCGCGAGCAAAAGGAACACCTTGCGCTACACATTGGTCAATAATATTTCCTGAAACTTCGGCAAGACGGTGAACGTTTGCTTCTCTAGCGCGGTAGTCGCCTCCTTTAATCGTATCGTAAAACAAGCGAAAAACACTATCGCCGTCGTTTTGGTAATTTTTAGCAGCATTGATACCTCCTTGTGCAGCAATCGAGTGAGCTCGTCGCGGCGAATCTTGGAAGCAAAATGCTTTAACATTATATCCCATTTCGCCTAAAGAAGCTGCAGCCGAAGCTCCTGCCAAACCGGTTCCAACTACAATAATATCTATTTTAGGCCTGTTATTAGGGGCCACCAATTTAAGATGGTCTTTATAGTCGGTCCATTTGTCTGATATATGTCCTTCTGGAATTTTAGAATCTAAACTCATATCTTGTTCGTGTGTTATTTAGCAAAAAAGTGAATATAAACAGGAATAATTGCAAACAAAAGGGGCACAATAATCGCGAATCCTTTTCCAAAACCTTTTATCAGTCCGTTATATTTTGGGTTATTTGCTCCTAAAGATTGAAATGCACTGGCAAAACCGTGTAATAAGTGGAATGCGAGTACAAACATAGCAATCACATATAGTATTGTTGCAATTAGGCCATATTTAGCATCTTTAAAAAATGCAAAAGTAATTTTGTGCAAGTCTTTGATTCCTTCAGCCATTTTCAAATTAGCCGCCGCATCATAAAATTCTTTGTGGTTTCTGATTTCAAGACCTGTATTTGACAAATCTGTAGGAATGTATTTTCCGTCGTTAGTCGTTACGTACATATCCATTTCTTGTCCTTGATAAGTAATGTGGATCGTCTGCAACGGCATGTTTTTATCGAAGTGCATTACTGCCCAAAAGTTCACCATGTGTGTTACGATGAAAACCAAAATCAAGGTTCCCAAAACTGCCATATTTCTTGAGGCCCAAGCTGAATTTGCTGAAGAGTCTTCTTTTGCATATCTGATTGGTCTTGCCTTTCTGTTTTGAACCGTTAACATAATTCCATCAACAGCGTGAAAAAGAATCGAAATATACGTCAGATAAGACAACAATTTTACTACTGGGTTTGTAGTCATGAATAATGCATATTCATTGAAATGCAGCGCATCGCTAAAAATCAATTGCAAGTTTCCAGCTAAATGTCCTACCAAAAACAAGCATAAAAATAAACCTGTTAGAGCCATCCAGTACTTTTTCGCTAGCGATGACTTTAAGATTGCAGATTTTGCCATAAGAGTTGTTTGTGTGTTTTAAAAAATCACACAAAAATAAGGCATATTCAAATTAACTACAACCTTTTCGAACTATTTATAATCAGTATAAAGTGGATGCATTTTGCAGTAAATCAGGCTTAAAATTTCATTACCCATAATTTTACTGATGAATAATTATAAAAACAGAAATAAAACCTTAAAAAAGACAATTTAAATTAGCTGAAAATCAGTAGAAAATCAGCAAATCTTAGAATGTTTTGGTCATATCTTCGTCTACTACGATTATAAAATCGGCAAGGTTCAGGTTCTCTTTTTCGATTTTTGAGATGTCTTTTTGAGAAACTGTTGCGATTGTCATAATTTTCACGCTTGGCTTTTCGCGTTTGAGATACCAGTTTATGCCTTCAAAATTATCGCTATGATACGTTCCGTTGTAGTGGATAAAAATGGTATTCGGCTGTAAATTTTTCGCAATAAAATACCCCATCGTCGCATCTTTGACAGCTTGCGCTTTTGGCATATTTTCGCTGGCGTGGTCGCCCATCATTTTCAGCATTTTCACATAACCTGGAAGATTTTTATCATACGCAATCGGAAGCGGCGCTATCCAAGTTTTTTCCTCAGCAGACAATTTATCTAACGCTTCAAAACCTTGCTTGTACACAAGACTTGCATACCTTCTTGGAATGTTAGCCGCCACGAAAGTCAGGTTTTTTGATTTTGCAAAATCCACTAATGGCTTGTAATCCGTTTTGTGATTGTTCCAAAGTCTTGCTAACGTATCGAATGCTTTTTGGTTGATTTCGCCTTTTAAGTATTGATTCAATTGCTTTTGATTATCCGTTTCGATCATTTCTGCGCCTAGAACCAACTGTTTTTTCTCCGATAAATCTTTTGTAAATTCCAATTGAAGCCAATGCACAATGGAATTATCATGATGCTCTCCAAACAAAATCACTTCGGCATTTCCAGCTTCCTTAAGCATTTTTTTAAAGGACGTTTTCTTTCCATTTTTAGTATAGAACTGGTACGGAAGTTTGTCTTGTGCAACTCCATTAAACGAAACCAAAAATGCAATTATGTAGAAAAAGTATTTCATTTCTTGAATTTTAAAAATCTTGCGCTAAAATAGCCATAAATCAGCCGATAGCAAAACTAAAATTATCGAATTGCTAATTTATCGAAACCTTTATTTTTAAATCGATAAAAATCAAATTTTGGCCTGTTTTATACAGCAAAAAGCCTCTTTTTTAAGATTCAGAACTCTAATTTTAGCATCCGAAATTTAAGCTAAAATGAAAACAGGAATTGATGCTATTGCTTTTGACATTGCAAAAATACACTTGCCTATTAAAACGCTGGCAAGCGCGAGAAATATAGACCCTGAAAAGTTAGAAAAAGGCTTGGGCCTGATTAAAATGACCTTGCCAGACACGTATCAAGATGCTGTGGTTTTTGGGGCCAATGCGTTGACCAAATTAATCCAAGACAATGCTATTGATTTGTCTGAAATAGCCCGAATTTATGTCGGAACTGAAAGCGGCATCGACAGTTCTAAACCTATTGCTTCATTCTTGTTGTCTCTGATGGAAGAAAAATTTGGAGCCGATTTGCTAGCAGAATGCGATGCTGTCGATTTTACTTTTGCCTGTATCGGCGGCGTTGATGCCTTACAGAATTGCCTTGATTTTATTCGGTTAAATCCCGAAAAGAAAGCGATTGTTGTTACGACCGATATTGCAAAATACGACTTGAATTCTACGGGAGAATATACGCAAGGAGCTGGCGCTTTGGCAATGCTGGTTACTTCCAACCCAAAAATTATTGCTTTTGAAAATAATTGGGCAACGAGCAGCAAAGGTGTTTTTGATTTTTTTAAGCCATACAGAACACTTTCTAAATCAGAAATTACCGGAAACTCAGCCAACGAGCCTTGGCATGAAAATCTCGAAAACGAAATTGAAATTCACAAGGAACAGCCTGTTTTTGACGGACAGTATTCAAACCAATGTTACATGGACCGAACTCGAAATGCTTACTTTTCGTTCAAGAAATTAAAAAATACTGACGAAGCCCTTTACAATTCTTGGGAAAGCATCATTATGCACCTGCCCTATGCTTTTCAAGGGCGAAGGATGCTTTCGGAAATTTATGCCTTGGATGCTAAAGTTCTACCAGGAAATGAATCCGTCTCTGAATACCAAAACAAACTCAAAGAAATCAGTAAGTCTGAAGACTATAAAAGCTTTGTAAGTCAAAAATTGCTTCCTGCAGAACTGGCTTCTTCATTGATTGGAAACTTGTATACGGGTTCTATTTTTATGGGACTGCTGTCAACTTTGGCACATTTCCACGATTCTGAGAAAGAAATTTCAGGAAAGACTTTCGGTTTTTTAGCGTACGGAAGTGGCTCCAAATCAAAAGTATTTGAAGGCAGGATTCAGCCCGAATGGAAAACACAAATTTCAAAAATCAGACTATTTGAAACTTTGCAAGGAAGCCAAGAAATAGATTTTGAAACCTATGAGAAACTTCACAAAAAAGAACAAAAACAGAGCATAAGAACTCCTAAAAATGAATGGATTTTGGAAAGGATAGAAAAAGAAATCCCCTGTTTAATTGGTTCTCGATATTATAAATGGATTGGATAAGCTATTTCAAATCCGAAGCCTAAAAGCCTTCGGATTTTTTATATTAGAATCTTGGCATTACTTATTTCTTTCTATATAAAAGCAAACCCAGCCCTAAAACAAAAAACAGGCAACCCAACAACATATAAATTCCATCTTTCAAGACAAAAAACGAAAAACCTATTGCTACCGAACCCATGACAACCATTAAAACAGCTATAAAATAAGTTTTTATAAAATTTAAAGCGTGCATTGACAAACCAATAAACAGCAAGGACGGACCAATAACAATAAAAGGATAAAAAAGAGATGGCGTATTCCTAATCTGATAACTCAATTCAGCTTTCGCATTATCATTATCCTCAAAACTCCACATAATAAAATCGATTGTGCAAAGACCAATATGCGCAATTACACCTAGAGTTGTTAGAATCGAAGCAAACGAATTTAATTTATTCTTAGGAAACACATAATTAAATGACAATAACAAACAGGCTCCAATTAAGTTAAACCAATGCGCAAAATCGATTGGTTCGTGAAAGCTGGGCAAAATGTTAGCAAAGAATAAATAGCTGATAAAGAAAAATAATAATCCGATGACGCAGAAATGTTTTGTTTTCATAATTAATTTAAAATTGTTGAAACAAAACTAAAATGAAAAATTACCGCAACTACTGGATTTATTGACTTAGGTACAAAACCTATTGTTTTAGGTACGGAAATTATAACGCTAACAAAGTTTCTTTATAATTTTTAGAAACCGGAAGTTCGATTTGTGTAAGAACAATTATGTTTTGATTTCTCCAAGATTTAAAATGAATTGGATTTATCAAATGAGAACGATGTATTTGCATTAAAAAACCAAGGTCTTCCTTCACTTTTTTCAGTGAATTTCGAATCAATTTTGAAGTAAGCTTGCCATTTTCAATATAAAAAATCTCTACATAATTTTGCGCATTAGAAATACAAACTAAGTCAGATTGGTTGATTTTTAAAACATCTAATTTGTTTTCTCCTTTTATGGTTAATATATCCTCTTTTATTGGAATAAGTTTCATTAAATATCTTCTTGCTAGAATAATCACTGGAGTTAAGATCAAGACAACTTTAATAAATATTACAGAAAAGAATACTGCAAAACTATATCCCCCTTTTAAAATTGGGCTTTTATAATAGGCATAAATAATGATCAAATAAATCAAATGAAAAAATAAAATACTTCCAGTTTCTAAACCGATATTCCATTTTGCTATTCTTTCATAAATGCTTTTTTGAATCACCGCAAGAATTCCGTAACATAAAAAGGCCAATACGCTAAATCCAATACTTATTAAAATCCATGACCGAAAATTTAAAGTTCCGTCATCAAAAGGTTTTATGATAAAGGCAAAAATGAAAATCCATAAGCTGAGTAGCAAACCTACTATCAGATTATATTTTATGGATGGATTTAGTTTTTGCATTTTTTAATTTAGAATCTTTACTATGACGAATATACAAAAGAGGAATTTAACCAATCCTTTTTCATGAAACCAAGATTCATGTGAAGGACGCCAAAAAATTTTATAGAGTTCAATTCCAATTAAATGCTTTTTTAATCTGCATACAAAAACAATTAAGAAACTTTAATAAATCAATCTTATGCCGCTTCTGCAAAAAAACAGTAATTTTGAAATCGAAGTTCAAAAAACGAAATTATTATGAAATACCATCAAATAGACCGCCAGCTTTTTATCAAAAATCGCCAAAAGTTTACGGCTCAAATGAAGCCAAATAGCGTTGCCATCTTTAATTCTAATGATATTTATCCAGTTTCCGCAGACAGTACTTTACCTTTTGCACAACACCGCGACATCTTTTATTTGAGTGGCGTTGACCAAGAAGAAAGCATTCTGCTGCTTTTTCCGGATGCTCCTTACGAGAATTTAAAAGAAATCCTTTTCCTGAAAGAAACCAGCGAGCACATTGCCATCTGGGAAGGCGAAAAACTGACTAAAGAAAGAGCTTTTGAGGTTTCTGGAATTAAGACCGTAATCTGGTTGCAAGATTTCAACAAGACTTTGAAGGAAATCATGGCCTATTCTGATACGATATACATCAACACGAACGAGCATTACCGTGCTACGATTGAAACAGAGACTCGCGAAGCGCGTTTTGTAAAATGGTGGAAAGAAAATTATCCAGCTCATAAAGTCGAAAAGTCCAATCCAATCTTACAGCGCTTGCGTTCTGTGAAAGAAAGCGAAGAAATCGACTTGATCCAGCATGCCTGCAACATTACAGAAAAAGGTTTTAGAAGATTGCTTTCTTTTGTAAAACCTAATGTGATGGAGTATGAAATTGAAGCAGAATTGATTCATGAATTCGTCAGAAACCGTTCCAAAGGTTTTGCGTATACGCCGATTATCGCTTCTGGAAACAATGCGAACGTTTTGCATTATATCGAAAACAACCAGCAATGCAAGGCCGGCGATTTGATACTGCTTGATGTTGCTGCAGAATATGCAAATTATTCGAGCGATTTGTCTAGGACTATTCCTGTTTCTGGAAAATATACAGACAGACAAAAAGCCGTTTATAATGCTGTTTTGAGAGTCAAAAACGAAGCTACAAAAATGCTGGTACCGGGAACACTTTGGAAACAATATCACGTAGAAGTCGGCAAACTGATGACTTCTGAATTGTTAGGCTTAGGACTAATTGACAAAGCGGATGTACAAAACGAAAATCCGGACTGGCCTGCTTATAAAAAATATTTCATGCACGGAACTTCCCACCATATGGGACTGGATACACATGACTACGGATTGCTTCACGAACCGATGCAGGCAAACATGGTGTTTACCGTTGAGCCTGGAATTTACATACCTGCAGAAGGCTTCGGAATTCGTCTTGAGGATAATGTTGTCGTTCAAGAAAGCGGCGAGCCGTTCAACTTGATGCGCAATATTCCTATTGAGATTGAAGAAATCGAAAGTTTGATGAACGAATAAAATTGCAGATTTTTGATTGCAGATTTAGAAAACGGCTTGCGGATTGCAGGCCGTTTTTATTTTATATTTTAAAGAAGCTTTTGCTAAGGAACATAATCCTTATTTTTGCAGGACAAAACAAAAGCTTTGAAAGAGATCATCTACAAAAACACAAAAATTTCGTATTCGGATTCCGGAAAGGGAACAGCTATCGTATTCCTCCATGGTTTTTTGGAAAACAGTACGATGTGGGATTATTTTGTTCCTGATTTTTCTAAGAAATACCGTATTATCGCTATCGATTTGTTAGGCCACGGCCAAACTGAGCCATTAGGCTATGTACATTCTATGGAAGACAATGCCGATGCCGTGCATGCCGTCTTATCTGAATTGAAAATTCGGAAAGCACTGTTTGTAGGGCATTCTATGGGCGGCTATGTGGCTTTGGCTTTTGCCGAATTGTATCCTGACAACGTCAAAGGAATTGTCTTGCTTAATTCGACTTCAAGGGCTGATAGTGACGAACGAAAAGCCAATCGCGACCGCGCTATCAAAGCGGTAAAGCAGAACTATACTAACTTCGTAAGGCTGTCTATCGCCAATCTATTCAGCGAAAACAATCGCGAAAGGTTAGCTTCAGAAATTGAAAGCGTAAAAGAGGAGGCTCTGAAGACGCCGCTTCAAGGAATCGTTGCTTCTTTGGAAGGAATGAAAATACGCAAGGATCGGGAAGTTATTCTTCATTTTGCGCCCTATCCTATTCTATTGGTCTTGGGAAAAAACGATCCGGTATTGAATTACGAAGAAAGTCTTGACCAGATAGAGAATACTTCTGCTAAACTGCTTACTTTTCCCGACGGGCATATGAGTCCGATTGAAAACCGAGAGGAACTGAAAAAAGAGCTGACTGCTTTCTTTAAAAGCATCTAAAAACACTACGCTTTTAGAAATTAGATTTTTTCTTGGAATGGAATGTCCTTATCTAAGATTTCGTTCAACAGCAAGACTAATTGCTCGATATAATTTCCTGAAATAGCATCATCTACAACTGAAATTTCGGTCTTGTCTTCCTTGAAATTAAAAGGAAGGAAGCCTGATTTTAAATTCTTAAACGACAGGATGCCTACTTCCATTTCTTGGCCTTGCAGATGGGGTGCATACATAAAGCCATAAGCCAATACCTGAATGATCTTATCGTTCTTAATTTCTGAGGTTAATTTGTCCCATTGCTTCAACGACACTTCTTTGCCGTCTACTTTTCCAGTCTTATAATCAATGATCCTAATTTTTCCGTTGCGTTGTTCGATCCTATCGACATTTCCTTTAATCAATACTGGAAAGGGCAGTTTTGGATGTTCTAACAGTCTTTCATAGGTTTTTTCTAGAGCGATTATCTTTACGGCATCGCCATTTTCGATTTCCTGTAATTCTAGTTTCAGAAAGTTAAGGACATTTCTTTTGGCTACTTCAAAGGCCAGCAGGTTTCTGCCTTTTTTGATTTCACCTTCTTTGTAGACAATCTTGAACTGCTTTAAGACCTCATCATCAATCTGCTTGATGCAGTTTTTGATGTCTTCTGCGGATAAAAATTTATCAATAAAAGGCTCATACAAGACACGCAGGGTTTCGTGTATGATTGTCCCAAGGGTATTTAGGGCAATGTTTTCTTCGACTTCTTCAACTTCTCGTATGCGCAGGATTTTCTGCATGTAGAACTGGATCGGATTTCGGATATAGCTGGTCAAGGCCGATGGTGAAAAACCGTTAACGGCAATTTCTTTCAGGCGCGACATGACACTTTCTGACTTCGGAATTACAATTGGCTTGTAGGCGATATCGGGCAAAGCAGCATTGTAAATTTCGTGGGTAAGCGTATGGTTTTGCTGCTTCTCGACTTCGAGCTGGGTTATGAAGCGGCTTTTTTCTCCGCCGTCCAAACCTTCGCTTTCTGTATTGTACAGCAGGTAGATATTTTTTGCTCGTTGCAGCAAATGGTAAAAGTGATAGGTATAAATCGCGTCTTTTTCTTTAAACGTCGGCAGTCCCAATTCGCGTTTTACGTCATACGGAATGAAGGAATTTTGTGATTTCCCTGCTGGGAACTTTCCTTCGTTCATCGACGTGACAATTACGGTATCGAAATCCAATACGCGGCTTTCGAGTACTCCCATAATCTGCAATCCGTTGAGCGGTTCACCTTCAAAAGAAACTTCGGCGAGGTCGATAATCTGCTTATAGACAGCAAATAGCGTTTCTATCGTATCGATATGCTGATGTCTGGAGTAATAGTTCATCAGCTTGTTGATGACCTTGAAAATGGAATAGACAAAGGCTTTGGTAATTTTCTCTTCGTCGTTGTCGTTGCTCAGATTGGACTTGATCTGCAGCAGCAGGCTTGAAATCGTCTCGAGCACTTGCATCGAACCGTGCTCCCATTTTTGAAATAACAATAGAAAGAGCGAGCTTTGATTCGGACTCAGCTCCAAAAGCTTGTTATGCGTAATAAACGTATAGTTGTTTTGGTTTATGATGTTTACCAAAGCGGCGGCCTGAGCATAGGGTTCTACCAAAGGATGCGTCAGGATATCTAAAACATCTTTGTAGTAGAAGACATAGCTGTTTGGGTTTCTTGACAGCGCATTTGAATGCAGCTTGAAGAGTTTTGCTATCAGAATCTGGGCGGGATTGTTCTTTCCGGAATATCCCATCGTGATGTTCAAGGCTTCGACTGATGCCGGCAATGCATAAAGCAGCGGTACCAGAAGGTTTTCTTCGCCTAAAACAATTGCTGTCTTGTTAAGGGAATTTTCGCGCTCTGCGTGTTTTTCGATTATGCTTCCGGCAATCTTGGCTTGGCCAATGGTTTTTGGCGTTCCGATGATCTGGATGTTTTTAGGCTCTGAAAAGTCTTTTACGATCCATTCGAAGGGATTGGCCTTGTAATGCTTCCAACTTTCTTTAAACCGTCTCAAAAACAGTCCTGCGTCATGAAATGGATCGTTTAGGAATGCTTCGTCTGCATCCCAGAAGATTTTTGCCTTGTCGGTGACCAAAAGGTGCTGTACTATTTTTTCTTCGGAGGCATTGAGGGCATTGAAACCGGCAAAAAGGAATTCTTTATTTCCTATTGCATTAGAAAAGTGGTTTAGGTTTTTGACAGCTTCTCTATAGATCAGACCTTGGTAGCCGATTCCCTTGTTTAAAAGATGTCCGTATAAGGCTTCGTAGTAAACTGGCAGCAGGTTCCAGAACTGTAGATAATTATCAATCATCGTGGTTCTTTTTTCGGCATCGACCGACCAGTGCTTGATGTCTTCGATGTCTTTGAGATACGAAAGGACGTGGCTGGGCTCTAACAGATACCTGTCTATTTCATTGAAATCCTGCAATAGGGTTTTTGCCCAATTGGCAAAGAGCTCAAAAGGCTGTTGTTTTTCTTTGTCGGTGATCTCGATATAGATTTCGTAGAATTCGAAGACGAGTTCAATACTGTCGACCGAGCGTATTCCTGCAATGTCTTGGATAAAGTCTTCGATGCTGATGATCTGTGGGGCAAATATGGTATTCTGGGTCTTGTTTCTGAGGGCTTCGATCAAAAAGACCTTGGCTCTTTTATTGGGCAGTACCACGACCAAGTCGGATAATTTGTCATTATAGCCGTCAATTATCGTGGACGCTATTTTGTCTAAAAACGTAGTCTCTGCCATAGGATAAAAATAAAAAAACGCCCCGATAAATCGAGGCGTTTTTAAAACTTATTTTAAGATAAAATTAATCTTTGATCAATTTCACTTCAACTCTTCTGTTGTTAGCTTTACCTTTAGCAGTTTTGTTAGTATCGATTGGTTTAGTTTCACCGAAACCTGTAGATCTCAATCTAGAAGATTCGATTCCGTTTTCAATCAAGAAGTTTTTAACTGCTGCAGCTCTGTTTTCAGAAAGCGTTTGGTTTAACGCGTTAGAACCGTCGCTGTCAGTGTGACCTTCAATAGAGAATCTAGAAGTTGGGTATTCTTTAAGGATAGCGTTGATAGCTTCCAATACTGGCATAGTTTCTGGTTTGAAAGTAGCTTTACCGCTGTTGAACAAGATTGTTTTAGCGTAAGCATTCAATTTGTTAACTTGCTCTTCAGTGATTTCTGGACAACCGTTGTTAGCAACAGTACCTTTCACGTCTGGACATCTGTCATCTTTATCGAAAACTCCGTCACCATCTCTATCTGGCCAAGGGCATCCACCATTTTCTTTTGGACCTTTAGTATCTGGACATTTGTCAACATTGTCAGCAACACCGTCACCGTCTCTGTCTGGACATCCGTTCATAGCTTTAGTACCCGCTTCGTTTGGACAAGCATCATCTTTATCAGCGATTCCGTCACCGTCAGTATCAGGACATCCTTGGAAAGCAGCTAAACCAGCAACATCTGGACAAGCGTCATCTTTGTCTGGAATTCCGTCTCCGTCAGTATCAGGACATCCTTGGAATTGTTTTAGACCAGCGATATCTGGACAAGCGTCATCTTTATCGTAGATTCCGTCACCATCTGTATCTTTTCCTCCAAATTTGAAAGTAAGACCAGCGAAGTGCTGCATGTGAGAAGGAACATCTCCGTTTGGACGTCTCAAGTTTTCGTCGAATGAATGTTTGTAAGTAGATTGAAGTGTAAGACCTACAGTTTCTGTAAACCAGAAAGTCAAACCTAAACCACCATTCACTGTTCCGTAGCTAGCGTCTCCGAAGAAAGTATAACCTCCACCAACGTGAGCATAAGGATCGATAACTTTAGAACCGATTAGGTTCATAAGGCTATATTTGATGATACCATCTACAGCGTAGTACGTCAAATCCCCTGGATTAGTTGATTCAAAAGTGCTTAAAGTACCAGGAACTTTATTCACAAACTTATCAATCTTGTTAATAGACCCTGTAACTCCAAAAGAGAAATCAGAACCTATGTGTCTAGATACATTCAAATAAGAAACTGAAGGCAAGATGTTCCAGTTGTCTTTTGCATTAAAAAAATTCGAAAACTGATCTTCAAATTTCTTAGCTGCACTAAATCTTGTATCTACAGCATTAGCTCCAAAGGAAATAGCCCATGGATTGTCGCTATCCTGTGCAGTGGCATTTAAGCCTACAGCTAACAACATAGCAGCAAAAATTTTGTTTAGATGTTTCATACTTAATTTTATTAGATTACAATACGTTAATTAAGACAAAAGTAATATGTTAAAAGGTAATTACAAAGATTTATGTTAAAAAATTAACTCAAATTTAGTTAAATGTTAATTCAGATTACGTTTAACCTTTTTCCTACAGTCGTAAATGCCTGAATAGCAGCGTCTAAGTGTTCTTTCGAATGTGCTGCCGAAAGCTGTACTCTTATCCTTGCTTTGTCTTTTGGGACAACTGGAAAGAAAAATCCTATTACATAAATGCCTTCTTTTAACAATTCATTAGCCATATTTTGTGATAATTTGGCGTCATAAAGCATCACGGGAACGATAGCAGAGTCTCCATCTATGATATCAAATCCTGCTTCTTTCATTCCTTTTTTGAAATAATTGGTGTTCCATTCTAGCTTATCTCTCAAGACAGTATCTCTTTCTAAAAGCTCAAAAACCTTGATGGAAGCTCCGACAATCGACGGCGCTAACGAGTTTGAAAACAGGTAGGGTCTTGAACGCTGGCGCAACAGCTCGATAATTTCTTTTTTTGCTGTCGTATAGCCTCCCATAGCACCGCCTAGGGCTTTTCCTAGGGTTCCGGTAATGATATCGACTCTGCCCATAACGCCTTTGGCTTCTAGGGTGCCTTTTCCGGTGGCTCCGATAAAGCCTGCGGCATGGCATTCGTCTACCATCACCAGGGCATCGTATTTGTCTGCGAGGTCGCAAATCTTGTCTAGCGGCGCTACCAATCCGTCCATAGAAAAGACTCCGTCGGTCACGATAATCTTGAAACGGTGTCCGGCTTCGTTTGCCTTGATGAGCTGCTGCTCCAGGTCTTCCATGTTGCTGTTTTCATAACGGTAGCGGGCGGCCTTGCACAGGCGGACCCCATCGATAATGGAGGCATGATTTAGGGAATCGGAGATAATGGCATCGTTTTCGCCAAACAACGGCTCAAAGACACCGCCGTTGGCATCAAAAGCAGCGGCGTATAAAATCGTGTCTTCCGTTCCGTAGAAATCGGCTATTTTTTTCTCTAGGGTCTTGTGGATGTCTTGGGTACCGCAGATGAAGCGAACGGACGACATTCCGAAACCGTGGGTATCTAAGGCGTCTTTGGCAGCCTGTACCACTTCTGGGTGCGAAGACAGTCCGAGATAGTTATTGGCGCAGAAATTCAGGACGGTTTCTCCTGTTGAGATCGTGATTTCTGCTCCTTGCGGCGAGGTAATTATTCTTTCTTTCTTGAAAATACCATTGTCTTCTATGGTTTGCAATTCCGACTGAAGGTGTTCTTTTATTTTCCCGTACATTTTGGATTTATGATTTTGGATTTATGATTTATGATTTTAGGCTTATCTTACCTTTTGACTTTCCGACTTTCCGACTTTCTAACTTTCGACTTTATGTCTTTCTGACTTTACAAATTTACTACATTTACTTCTTCCCCGATATATACGAGCGCTTTTTTGACTACCTGGAAGCCCATTTTCTCGATGGCCTGCTGATAGGCTTCGAGCTGCTGCTGGTATTTTTGGTTGTGCATTCCGGTTTTGTAATCGAGCAGATAGACTTGGTTGTCTTTTGCCATGACCATACGGTCGGGCTTGATCGGCGTGCCTTCTTTTTGGATGATGGTCTGCTCGTTCATCACTTTGTGGCCTTCGGAAAAATAGTCAGAAAGCTCGGGATGGTTGAGGATATGCAGGATGGTCTGCGCGACTTCTTCTTTCTGTGCTGCGACGATCAGTCCGTTTTCGACGGCCTTGGCCAAGGCGAGCTCTACATCGGAAGTAGTTTCTATATAGGATAGTATTTCATGGACTACGTTTCCGTATTCGATGGCTTTTTGCTGGTGCGTTCCCCACATGAGGGATTCGCGCTGGGCTATCTTGATGGCTTTTGGGTCTAGCACGTGCTGTACGAAAGGTACTTTCTGTGCTTCTTCGGTCATTGTATTTTCTGGCGACAGCTTTTCGGGGCTTCCAATTTCGTATTCGAGCTTGTCTACTTCAAAATCGGCGTAGTTCTCTAGGTAGTTGATAAAAAACGTGGCCATGTTGTTCTTTGGCAGCTCTCCTTTTGCCGAAAGGTTCATGCTCGATATGATATAGAGCTGTTCTTCGGCACGGGTCAGGGCTACGTAGAGTACGTTGACGTTGTCGAGCAGGTCTTCTTGTTTTTTCTGCTGGTAGACAAAGGAGGCTTCTTCTCCAAAGCCTTCGACGGAGCTGTTGTTGTCGATAAGGACACGCGGCAGTTCTGAAATGTTTTCTTCGCTGTCGAGCCAGAGCTTGTCTTTGGGTTTTCGGGAATAGTCTTCTTCGGCAAAGGGCATGATGACGACCGGAAATTCCAGTCCTTTGGATTTGTGGATGGTCATGATGCGCACTGCATTTTTTCCGTCGGGAGAGGGAATGCTGAACTTGTGTCCGTTTTTCTCCCAATAGGAAAGAAAATCGGTGATCCCTGCTTGGTTCTTGATGTCTCTTTCGAGCACCAAGTCCAGGAAATATTGGATGTAGGCATTGTTCTGCTTGAGGTTGATGAATTTGGAAACGATGCTTTCTACGGCTTCATAGAGCGATTTTCTCCTGAGATTCTGGAACGACAGGGAAATATCGAATGTGGTGAGCCAGCTTTCGAATTCTTTTTCTTCTTTTCTTTCCATTCCTTGAAAAATAAAGTCGTGGACCGGAAGTTCTTGCTGCACGTATTCGCCGATGTAGTGCAACAGATAGGCTTTTGCCTCAAGGTTGCTGCTGTTTTTGAGGTAGCGGAGCACGTTGAGTATAAAAATGACTTCGGTGGCATTCTCGATCATCAGGGTTTCCGACGAGAGGATGGGCACGCCTTGCTGCGTCAGGTAATTGGCAACGGCGATTCCTTGGTCGCGCTTGCGCGTCAGGATGGCAATGTCTTTGTATTCGAAGCCTCGGGCTACCGACTTGCGGATGGCGTCTAAGGTAGCCAGCACAAATTGGCGGGTCTTGTCTGGGGCCTCTTCTTCCTCGCCTTCTGCTTTTTCTATCTTGGGAATAAAGGAAATATTGACGTAGCCGCCTGTTTTTGAATTGGGCTTTTGGTGGCTGTGGTTTTCATAGAGGTCTTTGTAATCGGGGTCGGTGAACTGACCGGAAAGCATCTTGAAAAACTGGTTGTTGAACTGGATGATCTGGGAGTAGCTCCTGAAATTCTTGTCGAGATGCTCGATTCTTTTGTCGGGATTGTTGAACGGGTTGTGTTCTTTGCCGAGCTCTATAAATTGTTCTGCCTTTCCGCCGCGCCAGCGGTAGATGGATTGTTTCGGGTCGCCTACAATCATGAGCGAGCCTCTTTCGCCTTCAAGGTCTTCGCTGGAAAGGGCGTTGTCTATAAGTGGAATGAGGTTCTGCCACTGCATTTCGGAAGTGTCCTGAAACTCGTCTATAAAAAAGTGCTTGTATTTTTCGCCCAGCCTTTCGTAGATGAAAGGGGCGGGCTGGTTCTGGATTTCTTTGTGGATGATGGCATTGAACTCTGAAATGGAAAGGATGTTTTGTTCTTTCTGGATTTTTGTGAGTTCTTGGCTCACGGTATTGAGCAGCGACAGGGGCGTGATGTTTTTTAGGAAGGCGCTGTAAAAGGCTATCTTTTCTTGATTTTTATATACGCAGCTGAGTATCGAGAGCAGCTCTGGGATAAGGGCTTCGATGGCGTCTTCGTCTTTGGCGGTCTTGTTGATCTTGATGTCGTCTGCTTCGTGGTAGGTCTTGTTTTTGGGATTGAATTTCCGTTCCTTGATGCTTAGCAGGTGTTTTGGAAAATAGCCTCCGGAAAAGGATTTTTCGTCTATGCCGGCCACAGCTATCTTAGACAGGGCTTCTTCGGCCCAGCCGACGCATTGGGTTTCGAGTTCTTTTACGGCTTCTTGAATTTTCTTTTTTATGGCCACGAATTCGGTTATCGTCTTGTCTTGGAAGTGGACGATCTCGTTTCGGTTGTTTTCGTTGAGAAGGAGCCTTCCGGTGTCGAGGATTTCGCGGGTAATGTCCCAGCTTTTGTCATCGTCGGTCTTTTCCATCGTAAAGTCTACGAGGAGCTTGGTCAGGGTTTCTTCTTCTCCGGCTTGGGCAATGATGGCATCTACGGCTTCTGCCAGCAGGTTGTCGGTCTCCAGGGATACGTCGAAGGTAATGGGCAGGCCGAGGTCATGGGCAAAAGTGCGGATGACTTTGTGGGTGAACTTGTCTATGGTCGAAATGTCAAAGGAGGCGTAGTTGTGGATGATGTTCTTGATGATCTGCCTGGCCTTTGTTTTTATTGCTATGGGATTGAGGGCGGTTTCTTGCTGTATGGCCAACATGAGCTCCATGGCTTTGGGACTGGGGTCGTCTTTGGCGAATTCGGAGAGGCTGGTGACGATACGGCTTTTCATCTCGCCTACGGCCTTGTTGGTAAAGGTGATGGCAAGGATATTCCTGTAGGCATCGTTTTTGGAGGACATGAGGAGTATCTTCAGGTATTCTTTTACGAGGGTAAAGGTTTTTCCTGAGCCGGCAGAAGCGTCGTATAATGTGAATGCGGTCTTGTGCATTAGGCGATAAACAAATTTGTTTGCAATAGTTAGGGAGCGTGGTTATGGGTCTTACTGTTTTGGTATTGGCTCGTATTGTTTACTTGGCTTATTTTCTGATAGTTGCTGTATTGGCTTTTCACATTTCTTTTGTTTTTTTGGGGTATTATCATTTTCTTTAATGTAATTATAACAAAATAGTATTTCTTATTCCAAAGTTAAATGTTTAATTTTGAATAAAATATTTATTAATCTGAATAAAAATATATACTATGGCTTTTGAATTACCAAAATTACCGTATGCTTATGATGCACTGGAACCCCACATTGATGCTAGAACAATGGAAATTCATCATTCAAAGCACCATAATGCCTACACAACCAACTTGAACGCGGCTATTCAGGGCACTGATCTAGATGGCTTGACTATCGAAAATATCCTTATCAATCTTGACAAAAAGAATGCTGCTGTCCGCAATAACGGGGGCGGGTTCTACAACCACAACTTGTTCTGGAAGGTGATGTCTCCTACTGGCGGCGGACTTCCTAAAGGGGATCTTTTGGATGCTATCGAGAGGGACTTTGGAACTTTTGAGGAGTTCAAGGCTAAGTTTTCTAAGGCGGGCGCTACGCAGTTTGGTTCTGGATGGGCTTGGCTTTGTGTTCACAAGGGCGGCAAGCTAGAGGTTTGCGGCACGCCTAACCAGGATAATCCTTTGATGCCGGATGTGGGCTGCGGCGGTACTCCGATCTTGGGCATGGATGTTTGGGAGCATGCGTATTATTTGAATTACCAGAATAGAAGACCTGATTATATCGAGGCTTTTTTCAATGTGATCAATTGGGAAGAGGTTTCGAGAAGATATGCTTTGGAGAAATAGTATTTTCCCCCTTAAGCGAAAAAGCGTCCTGATTGTTTGGGACGCTTTTTTTTTGTGCTTTTCACAGCGCCGTAAAATAAAAAAGGTGGAATTGCTTCCACCCTTTTTGCCCCAAATCTACCATAAACTTAACCTACTAATGCTATGGTTCTCCAAATGTAGTGGTGTGCTTGTTGCCGTGCAACTATTTCTGTTGAACGAATAAAATAATCGATAAAGTGCGGAAATGGGCCTTGACGGGAGTGCCAAACGGCTTGAAAATGGATTCGGAGGGAACACGGCAGGCGTTGCTGCCAAAGGGTTAAAAATAAAAAAGGCGGAATTTCTTCCACCCTTTTTGCCCCAAATCTACCATAAACTTAACCTACTAATGCTATGGTACCCCAAATATACTATATTTTGCGCTAACCGACAAAATTAAATAGACGAACTATTTCATAAAGTCGACCAACTGCAACATCTTGTGTTTTTTTAATAGGCTCTTGAGTCTTTTCCTTCGTAGAAGTTCATGAACGCTCTGTTGACTACTCTGTTTCCTCCCGGCGTCGGGTACTCTCCTGTAAAATACCAGTCACCTAGGTTTTTTGGACAGGCGGCGTGGAGGTTTTCTACGGTCTGGAAAATAATCTTGACTTCGGCCTTGATTCCTTCTGAACTCAGCATCACGGCAATCTTGTCTGAGATTTCTTGTGGCTGGAACGGGGCATAGATTTCATTGACGTAGTTAACTACTTCGCTGTCTTTGAAGTTTTCTTGCGCCTTGCATTTGGCATAGACCTGGTCTACGATGTGGTAGAGGTTTCTTTCTTTTAATAGTTCTAAAGCGGCTTGGAAGGCTACGAGTCCTTCGAGCTTGGCCATGTCGATTCCGTAGCAGTCTGGGTAGCGGATCTGCGGTGCGGAGGAGACGATGACGATCTTTTTAGGATTGAGCCTGTCCATCATCTTGATGATGCTTTTCTTGAGCGTGGTTCCTCTTACGATACTGTCGTCGATGATGACGAGGTTGTCGGTCGGCTTAATCACGCCATAGGTCACGTCGTAGACATGGGCTACCAAATCGTCACGGCTGCTGTCTTCGGTAATAAAGGTACGGAGCTTGGCATCTTTGATGGCTACTTTTTCGGTACGGATCTTTACCTCGAGCAATTGCTGCAGGGTTTCTTTGGTGAGCGTGTTCCTGTTTTCGAGTATGTAGTTGTTTTTTCTCTGGTTGAGGAAATCCTGAGCGGCTTCGACCATTCCGTAAAAGGAGGTTTCTGCCGTGTTCGGGATGTAAGAGAAAACGGTATTGTCTGTGTCTTGGTCTATGGCGTCTAATACGGCCGGAAGAATCAGCTTTCCTAAATCTTTTCTTTCTTGGTAAATTTCGGCATCGCTACCGCGAGAGAAATAAATTCTTTCAAACGAGCAGGCTTTTTTTACCGTTGGCGTTATGATTTCTTCTTTGGAAACTTTTCCGTTTTTCTTGATGATCAGGGCGTGGCCCGGATCGAGTTCTTGTACTTTTTCGAACGGCACGTTGAATACGGTCTGGATAACGGGTCTTTCTGAAGCCACTACGGTAATTTCGTCGTCTTCGTAGAAATAGGCCGGACGGATTCCTGCCGGATCTCTAAAGACAAAAGCATCTCCGTGTCCGAATAGTCCTGCCATGGCATACCCGCCGTCCCAGCCTTTTGAGGCCCTGCGGAGTATTTTTGCGACATCAAGACGTTCTGCAATGACTGGAGAAGCGTCTCTTTTAGAAAAGCCTTCGTTTTTGCAGTCTTGATAGAGTCCGGTAACTTCATCGTCTAGAAAATGGCCGATCTTTTCCATTACGGTCACGGTGTCTGCCATTTCTTTAGGGTGCTGCCCGAGTTCTACAAGACTGTCGAAAAGTTCTTTTACGTTGGTCATGTTGAAGTTTCCAGCAACGATAAGGTTCCTGTGCATCCAGTTGTTCTGGCGCAGGAAAGGGTGCACGCTTTCGATGCTGTTTTTTCCGAACGTTCCGTAGCGCACGTGGCCCAGGAAGAGTTCGCCTATATAGGGTATGTTTTTTTTCTGAAGGGCAACACTGTCGGCATATTCTGGGTGCTGCGACAGTTCTTCGTTGATGCGGGCATTGATCTGGGCAAAGACGTCTTGGATCGGCTGCGGGTCGTTGGAACGCACGCGGCTGATGTATCTTTCGCCCGGCTCTACATCGAGCTTGATGCTGGCAAATCCGGCTCCATCTTGCCCTCTATTGTGTTGTTTTTCCATGAGGAGGTACATCTTCTGTACTCCGTAAAATGCGGAACCGTATTTTTCTTTGTAGAATTCTAACGGCTTCTTTAGTCTTAAAAGGGCAATACCACACTCGTGTTTTAAAGCGTCGCTCATTGTTGTTGTGTTGTTGTAGTTGTTGTGTTATTAAAGCAATTTTTGTACCGAAGTACTTTTTGTTGAACGATCAGGGGTCGGGCTTCTTTTTTAAGGGCCTTTTCTCTGACAGCTTGTCTGTTCTATGGCGTATACAAGGTGTGTTTATGGATTAAAAAAAGCCCCATCATGAGGCTTCGGTCTTATCCGTTATTTTCTACTACGATATCAAACTGGGTCAGGGCTTTGAATTGCTGCAGCCTTTCGTGCACTGCGGCTTTTTCGAGTCCGACCATTCTTTCTGTCCCGAATTTTTCTACGCAGAACGAAGCGAGGTTGGAACCGTAGATGATTGCGTTTTTCATGTTCTTGAAGGATACGTTTTCGCTCTGCGCGATGAATCCTGCAAAACCGCCTGCAAAGGTGTCTCCTGCTCCGGTCGGGTCAAAAACTTCTTCAAGCGGCAGGGCCGGCGCAAAGAAAATTTCTTTTCCGTGGAACAATAGGGCTCCGTGCTCCCCTTTTTTGATGACCACGTATTCCGGTCCCATTGTATGGATTTTTGCGGCTGCTTTTACTAGAGAGTATTCTCCTGTCAATTGGCGTGCTTCTTCGTCGTTTATGGTAATGACATCAACGCGCTTGATGACATCCAGCAGTTCTGGAAGCGCACAGTCCATCCAAAAGTTCATGGTGTCGAGCACTACTAATTTCGGCTCTTTTTCCATCTGGTCTAAAACGCTGGCCTGTACTAGCGGGTGCAGGTTGCCCAGCATCACGACATCGGCGTCTTTGAACTCTTGCGGTACTTTTGGCTGGAAATCGGCCAATGTATTGAGCTGCGTATCTAGGGTGTCTCTCGAGTTCAGGTCGTTGTGGTAGCGTCCGCTCCAAAAGAAAGTCTTGCCACCTTTTACGATTTCTAATCCTGAGATATCGATGTTTCTGTCTTTTAATAGATCTAAATATTCTTGAGGGAAGTCGTCGCCCACAACAGAAACTATGGCAGATTTAAGGTTGAAGAATGAGGCAGACAATCCGATGTATGTCGCGGCACCGCCTAAAATCTTATCTGTCTTTCCGAAAGGAGTTTCTATAGCGTCGAAAGCTACCGTTCCAACAATCAATAATTTATTCATCTTTAGATTTTCGAATTAAGGCGCAAAGATACTTTATAACTTGCAAACTTGCAACGCCCGTGCTTCACAAAGTTTTATTAAGATAGCGGCCTGTATTTTAGCCACTTATCGTTGCTCTATTCTTCAGCAAGCGCCCGAATTGTCAGGAAGCGAAACACCGTATCGCCACAATTTGGGTTTCGCTGTCCTTGACATGGACTCTACATGGACTATCTATAGAGTATCCGTGGAGTATCTATGGAGTAACGGTATAGCAAGCCGTAAAAAACCATTTTACAGATGTTAGAATATTTTCTATTAAACGATAGTTCATAAATCGCTTTGTTTACAGCTAATTTGAATTAAATCTTGTTTTTATATGAAAATAATATTATAATTATTTGGATTATATTCTTATATTTTATACGTTTGTCTTCTAACATTAAATTATTTTATCATGGCAAAACAAGATGGAATCTTAAAGATCGAGGGTACGTTAGAGAGCCTAACGTTTTACAAAAGCACGGACGGATACCGCGTGCGTAAGAAAGGCGGCGTAAGCCGCAACAGGATCTTGCATGATCCTGCTTTTATCCGAACACGCGAGAATGTTTCGGAATTTGGGGAATGTGCCACAGCAGGAAAATTATTCCGCCAGGCTGCAGGCAGCTTGATTTCTAGAGCGAAAGACGGCAAGCTTACGAGCCGACTGACCAGCGTGCTCTCTAAAGTGAAAAACAACGACTTGGTGTCGCCGCGCGGACAGCGCAGCGTCGCGAAGGGATTGGAAACCGCACAGGGAAAATCGCTATTGAAGGGGTTTGATTTTAACGGCAAGGCGACTATGGACAGCGTGCTGCGTTCGGACAAAGCGCTGGATACGGCCACCGGCGCCATCAGCTTTAGTGGCTTTAAAGCGTCTGAGCATTTGAGCAGCCCGAGCGGCGCTACCCATTATTCGATGCAGGCAGCCGTGCTGCAGATCGACCTGGCCGGCAAGACGTATGGTCTTTCTGCCAGCGAGATCCAGAACGCGGCGCTGGCACCAGAAGCGGCTCATTTTTCGCTGGAACCGCCGGGCCTGCCTGAAGGCAATGGCGTGCTGCTCTACCTGCTGCTGATTGAGTTTTTTCAACAGGTCAACGGAGTGCAATATCCGTTAAAGAACGGATCGCATAATGTACTGCATATACTGGAAACAGCTTAGCCTTTTGGTACTGTTTTTAAAAGCCCCTGCTAGCAGGGGCTTTTTCTGGCATTACTTTTCTTTTTACTTTTTCTTATTTATTCTTTTTTATATTTTTTCTTATCATTTGTTATATAATTCTATCATAAATTTATTTCTTTGCCGTTATATTAAAGACGATTTAACAAGCCATAACTTAATAAAAGACAAGCACATGACCCTCCTCCAACCCTCCAAGGCGCGCCTTTTGGCCGCCGCATGCGCACTGCTTAACGCTAAAGCATCCTTACTAGCCTCTTCCTTTTTATCGGGCTTTAAAAAAACAGCCTTGCTGCTGGCCGTATTGTTTGCTGCCTTGAACCTACAGGCGCAAGAAGAAGATCCCGGCTTTGCGGCCGCCCCTCAGGCGCCTACCGCCTCTTCTTTTTCGACCTATGTCGATATCCCCGTGGATGCTTATACAGGGATTCCCAATATCCAATATCCCCTGTTTTCGCTACCGACCCGATCGGGAAATACGAGCTTTGACCTGGCGCTGCAGTACCACCCTAACAACATCTCGCACTTTAATGCGGCTTCTGATGTAGGATTGGGATGGAGCCTTTTTGGTGCCGGCGTCATTTCTGTAGCAGTAGTAGGAGATCCTGACAGAAGATACAACACTAGGCCCACCATTCCGGCCAATGCTACCTTTGATGACGAATATTATTATAATCTTCCGGGACAGTCCGGCAAATTCAAGATCAACAGGGATGCTGCTACCGGCGCCTATTCTATCCTGAACCTAAAGCCCAACAAGCTGAAATTTGAATTCGTGAATTCGGCTTATCCGGGATTGGAGATCGATTCTTTTACGATTACTGATGAAAAGGGCATGAAATATGTTTTTGGCAACTATGGGATAAACACCGTCACAAACGTACAGCTCTTGAACCCTGTTCCTATGGCCTACAGGAGTGCCTTTTTCCTTACCAAGGTTTATGATACGACCGGAACGGAAATCGCCAATCTCCAGTATGAGGAAGTCTATTTTACTACTCCTTCGGGATCTACGATAAAGTCTGAATCTGTCAGCAAGCTCAAAAGCATAACGTCTCCGGGCATCGGAAAGCTTGAATTCAGCTTTGGCACCAATACATCGCTCGAGCATACGCGAAACGACATCTCGCAACTGAATTCTATCGTATTGAAGAACACCTATGGCGAGGCCATCAAATACTGCAACTTTAGCTATACGATGCAAAACCATCAGCCCAAGGTCAACAGGCCGGATCTGGTGCGTTTTCTCAGCAAGTTTGAGATCGCGGATAAAAATAATGTGCCTGTAGAAAAATTTGAGTTTGCCTATAACCTGCAGACTGCTGCTATCCATGAGACCGACCTTTATGGCTTTTCGAAAATAATCGATACGTGCAACCTTGATGCTGTTTTTGGTCGCAATCCGCAGTCGGCCGCTCATGGCGTGCTTGAAAGCGTTACCCTGCCGACAGGAGGACAGATCAGATTTGACTTTGAACCTCATAAAGTCAACTATGTGGACTATGTGGCCAGCAACCTTAGCTTTGAGAACCTGAACACAGATGATAATTTTAACGAAAGTCTTTTTACGGACCAGAACACGAATACTTATACATTCCAGCCGAGCGACCAGAGCTGGATCTATGAGAGCAATATCAATCCTGAAAACAGGACCTATGAGCTTATCGGCGAATACGACTACGACAGCCATGTGGGGAACGCCAGCTTTCCGTTTACGCTGGCCGAGCCTACAGAACTGTATGTGCTTTTTCATGGGACGCCTTATCCTTCGGAATTCTTAAACGACCCGCTTTTTATCGACTATTCGATCAAGAAGGGCAGTGCCGTCATCGAAAGTACCGTTATTAATGACCAATGCCTTAAAATCCGAAAGTTTAGGCTGGAAGCGGGAACACATTCCTTAAACCTTATCAGCAACTACGGCGGCTACGGTACCTATACTTTTATCAAAGGGAAACCGGCACAGCCGTTGCGAAAATGGGCTTATGAGGGCGGACTGCGTATCAAGAAGATCAGCCATTTTGCCGATAGTGGTGCTGCGGTTGCGAGCACCTCTACAGCTTATGCGTATGAAGATTTTAACGACCCATACAGCTCCAGCGGTCAGCTGATTCTTGAAAAAGTCATGGATGAGGAAAACCAGCAGGGCAAGGTGTTCTATAAAAACGTAAAGATTACGCAAGGAACCGACAACGGTTATACCAAATTGTACTATTATACGCCTTATGACAAGAATACGTCTTCAACAGGCAGCAGCTATGACCTGTGGAAGTATTTTACGGTATTGGACGAAGGGCTCCTGAATTATTCTGAAGTGTATGACAGCCAAGGAAGGCTCCTAAAAAAGGACAAGTATTATTATGAAATCGCACAGGCCAACACCCTGCAGTATTTTTATTATTCTTCGCGACAAGGGGCTACGAATTTTTATGTCAACAGCGATTATATCCGAAAATCTTATACCAAGTCTGACTTATATAGCTACACTCCTTCTGCCACGATTACGGAAAAATCGGTAACGATAATGGATCCGACGCTATTGAAACCGGAAACCGTGACAAAATTTACTTCTGATGGCAGCAAGGAACGCACGGATTATTATTATGCGCATGAACTTCCTGGAGAACCCAATACGGCAACGCTGTTGGCCAAGAATATGGTCGACGGAGTATTAAAAACGGAACGTTTCCGTAACACGGACAAGCTTTCTGAGCAAAAAATCATCTATAAGAACTGGGGCGGCAGCCTATTGGCTCCCGAACTTGTCCAGACATCCAAAGCCAAAGAAGTATTGGAAACCAAAATCCGATTTAATGTCATGGATGTCACCAATGGCAATCCATTGGAAATACAGCAGGAAAATGGCATGAAAATCTCATATATCTGGGGCTATAACAAGACCCGAATGGTCGCCAAGATTGAGAACATCGCCTATAGCGCTATTCCTGCCGGCCTGGTTACCGCCATACAGACTGCTTCTGATGCCGTACCGTATGTGGAGGCGAACTTACTGACCGCATTAGAAAACCTAAGGAATGCGCCCGAACTGTCGGCAGCACAGGTATCTGCCTACAGCCATAAATTGCTTCTTGGGCCTAGCATCATTACCGATTTAAAGAACGAGCGGATTCGCTATGACTATGACGGCTTGGGGCGCCTAAAAGGTATTTATGACCGCAATGGAAAACTGCTTTCAGAAAACGAATACCATTACAGAATATCTCCGACGGATCAAAATTATATCGAGACCACTAGCTATAAGATAGAGACCGCCTCATCACTATCTTCTCTGACAGCCGCACAGGCCGCGCAAAGCATCACCTATTTTGACGGGCTGGGCAGGCCGATACAGCAGCGCGCACATAGGCAGTCGGGTACCGGCCAGGACCTTGTAACGCCTATCGTCTACGATGGACTCGGAAGGCAGGCCAAGGAATACCTGCCCTATCCGACCACATCCGCCTCGCTGGCCTATGATGGCAATGCAGAGAATGCAGCCCTGTCCTACTATGCCAGCGTGCCTGCGCCTGCCGTGGGAGGATTCGAGACGACCGCAAACCCGTTCAGCCAGAAGCTCTTCGAGGCGTCTCCGCTGAACCGCGTGCTAAAGCAGGCCGCGCCCGGCAATGACTGGACCATGGGATCGGGACATGAGGTAAAGATGGACTACCTGGCCAATGCTACCGACGAGGTAAAATATTATAAAGCATTGGCTGGAACCCTAACCAACGGCTATTATCCGGCTACGCTCTCGCAGCAGGGCAATTATGCGATCGGAGAGCTCTACAAGACCGTCACAAAGGACGAGAACTGGACGCCTGCTTCTGGCAACAGCCATACCGTGCAGGAATTCAAGGACAAGGAAGGAAGGGTCGTATTGAAGCGCACCTTCGGCTCTTCCATCGTCAACGGCAATCCGAGCGAGAGCTGGCACGACACCTATCATGTATACGACCAATTCGGCAACCTGAGCTTTGTGCTGCCTCCACTCTCTGACGGCAGCGGCAGCACCCAGGACCTCGACGGGCTGTGCTACCAGTACCGCTACGACAAGAGAAATCGCCTGGTAGAGAAAAAGCTGCCTGGAAAGGACTGGGAGTTTATCTTGTATGATAATTTAGACCGCGTCATCGCTACAGGCCCGGCGCTCTCGCCTTTCAGCAACCTGACAGGCTCGGGATGGCTCTTTACCAAATATGATGCCTTCGGCCGTTCGGTCTATACAGGATGGATGCCGGCCACGGTGACCAGTGCCGAAAGGGCCACACTGCAGGCGGCTCGCGATGCGCAGACCGCAAACCTGAGCGAAGCCAAGGCTGCTTCCGACAACACCGTCAACGGCGTGGCCTTCCGCTATACCAATACGGCATGGCCTACCGGAACGGGGTGGCATGTGCTCACCGTAAGCTATTATGACGACTACGATTATCCGGGTGCTCCTGCCTCATTTTCTGATATAGAGGGGCAGGCCGTATACTATAACCTTACCGTAAAGCCGAAAGGGCTGCCGACGGGATCTTGGACCAGGATATTGGAAACATCTGCACTGGCGAAAAACGAGACTGCCTATACGCTTTATGACTATAAGGCGCGGCCGATCCGCGTCTGGGCCTCTAATTATCTGGGAGGCTATAAACAGGCCGACAGCAAGCTCGACTTTTCGGGAAAGACGCTCTATACCGTGACCACGCACAGACGTGCCGCTACGGGTACTGTCCTGACCGTACGTGAGGATTTTACGTATACCGACCAGGACCGACTGCTTACCCATACGCACAAGGTCAACAGCAACCCGACCGAGCTGCTGGCCAAGAACGAGTATGACGAGCGCGGGCAGCTGGTTGCCAAAAAGGTCGGCGGTGCCGACCTGACGGGTAATGCCCCGCTGCAGAAGGTGGACTATGCCTATACCGTCCGCGGGTGGCTCAAGGCCATCAACGATACCGGCTCGCTTACCCAGGCCGGGGCGCCGCTGGACCTGTTCTCCTTCAAGATTAATTACGGACAGGTCGAAAACACGACCGGATATGAGGTAAAGCCCCTGTATAACGGCAACATCGCGGAGACCTTCTGGAAGACGGCCAGCGACAGCCACCTGAGAAGCTACGATTATGCCTACGATGCCCTGAACCGCCTGAACAGGGCCTTCTACCAGAAGAACGGGCAGGCCACGCATTCGTATAACGAGGACATCCTGTATGACAAGAACGGGAACATCCGATCGCTGAACCGAAACGGGGGCACCGACTCGAATATCGCCGCGCAGGGCATCGACGTGCTGTCGTATGCCTACGATACGCAGAAGCCGAACCAGCTGCGCAAGGTATTCGATGCTTCCAACAGCCCGCAGGGCTTTGACGATGACAGCAATGGCATCACTGATCCGGACGACGACTATGCCTATGACGGCTTCGGGAACCTGACCTCTGACCAGAACAAGGGCATCACATCCATCACCTATAACCACCTGAATCTGCCGACAAAAATCGTATTCGGCTCGCCATCTTGGAAAATTGAGTATCTTTATGCCGCAGACGGCAGGAAGGTGCGCAAGGATGCCCCCTATGCTTCTGGAAGCGTGGCGGGAGGCGTCGGCATCATGTCGATGGACTATCTGGGCGGATTCCACTACCAGGGGACGGCGCTGAAGTTCTTTCCGACTGCGGAAGGCTATGTGCAGGCCACGGCGCTCAAGGTGGGCTTTGCCTACAGCTATGTATATAATTATACGGACCATCTTGGGAACATCCGCCTGAGCTATGCGCAGGATCCGGAAAACCCGAACGTTCTTAAGATCATCGAGGAAAGCCACTACTATCCGTTCGGGCTCAAGCATGCGAATTATAACTCGGACCAGCTCGCCTTTAGGGAGAAGGACCCGGGACCGGGACTTATGCTTATGGCTGCCGCTGCGGCTGTCGATCCCGTGCCGCAGTTTGTGTATAACTATAAGTACAACGGAAAGGAGTTCCAGGACGATATGGGCCTGAACTGGTACGACTACGGGGCGAGAAATTATGACCCTGCTATCGGTAGGTGGATGAATATAGATCCGTTAGCAGAGAAGTATTATGGAATAAATCCATATGCATATGTATTTAACAACCCTATAGAACTTTATGACCCCAATGGAATGGAAGTTGAATATGTAAGAGAAGAAGGTCAAAGTAGAAAAGAATTTCGCCGGGCAAAAAGAGAGTTTAAAAAGAAGAATAGGCAATTAATGAAAGATTCGAAAACTCATCGAGAAAATTTCAATCAACTAGAAAATTCAAAAAATGTACATACAATAAGCTTCGTCCGAGGTAAAGGCTCGTCAGTAGATACTGTTGGGAAAATTGATAGGACAAATGGAAACGGAACAACTTTTAAGATTGATTTAGATGAGCAAGGTGATAAAAATGAGTTTGTAATCGGCCACGAGACTTCGCATGCAGTTGATGTAGATAATGGAGTTGATTCTCCTATTAGTATTTCAGAAATAAATATTAAGGATGACTATAATGATGTTACTAAAAAATTGATAGATGTTAGAAATCAAAATTCTGAAATAAATGAGACTAATGCATCTCATGTCGAGAATATTATCAGGGGTGAGGTCAGCAATTCAAGAGGAATAATAATTCCTTTAAGAGAAACTTATAATTTAGATATAGAATCAATCAATCCTTTTTCAGGAAAAGTTGTAAATAAGAAAAAAGTTATCAATGTAAAAAAAGACGGTTATGATTATTATAAAAAGAATTAGCTTATTAGTTTTAACACTTGCAATTACTTCTTGCTCATCACAAAATAGGATGTATAATGTTAAACATTTCGATGAATGTAGAAAATCTAATAATGAAGCGGAAACTCAGTATGATGGTTCAAATAAAATTATTGCAGAAAATTTTAATGATTTCAACACTTCTAAGGACAAACAGATTGATATTATAAGAATTATATCCAGTTCTGGATATGAATATAGCGAAGATTTTAAAAGAGTTTATGTAGAAAATGATAAAGTTTTAATTTCTGACAGTAATGGTACTAAAGAGGCCTCTAACATAGACTATAAATCGTTTAAGAGTTATTTTGAAAAAACAAACAACAATTTTTCTTTAGTTAACTGCAATCGTTTAAGTTCAAAAAAATATGTTTATAGGTATTTTGTCAAAGTTAACAATAAGCTGATTATGACCTTTTACGCAAATAATATTCTTGAAAATATTGAGAAATCTTTAATAAATGAAGAATTAAAATATTTAATCTTTTTTGAAGACATTAAATAAAACGGTAATGTATCAGATTAGGTTTTTTTACTTCCACCTAACTATCTGATAAAGAATATAATTTAAAATTCCGAATATAGAAGAGACAACCAAATTGGTTGTCTCTTCTATATTTAAGGCTTAAAAAGCCTTAGAATACTTTTGAAGTATCTTAGCGTATCAAAATAGGCGATAAAACAGAGATATCTAATTAATGAATATAAAGGAAATTCTCTGACAGCAAGCAAAACAAGTTTAACAAAAGCATATACCGATTCGGATTTAAGAAATATGAACTTAAATACTCATTTCCATACACATCCTACACAAGGCTATAATCGTAATGATATTGAAAGCGCTGGGATATCAGATAAAAAATTTAGAGATCATAATAGAAGTTTTTTTGAGAATTTTTTAATATTAACTAGGGAGGCTAGGTATCCATACGACGTACAAACTATACTTTATAACAATCATTAAAATGAAGAAATATTTTGTAATTTGTGTTGGCTTGACGGTTTTTTCTTCGTGCAATTCTTGGAAATCAACAATAAAATCAAATGGAGGATATGAAATTGCAATCACAAATGCGATTATTGATTTCAGTCATAAAAGTTCTTTAGCCAAAAATGACAGCACTTTTATTGTTGATATTAAAGAAATAAATGATGAAATAATTTGTATTGGCTTATTAAGCAGCGTCGGTAAATTTATCATAACAAAAGACGGGAAGAGGAGTCGATTACCCAATAGATATTTAGAATATGAAAAAAAGCTGTTTTATTGGAATGACAAGAATTTTGAGTCAAATAAAGAGATTATTTACAAGCTCAATGATTATAATTTAATAGATTCTGTTGAAACTGTTGCTCATGCCGAATTTATTATTGATGATGCAAAAAAAGGGGCTCAATATTATTTCTGCAAAAGAAATCTGAAGAACTATAAAAAAGTGACTACAAATAAAGGAATGGGAGATTATAAAGTCCCAAAATTAAATTGTGATTAAACCAAGAGTTATAAAATAATTATATGAAAAAAGCGCTTATTTTAATCGCCAGTACACTTATAGGATTACAATTGCCTCAGATAATTACCTTGAAAGAGTATTATGATGGCAAAGGGGTATTATTTGACAAAGAGTATAAATATCCATTTATAGAATCTGATTATAAAGAACCTTTTACTCCGACTCTAAAACAAATTAAACAGGCAGAAGATTTGCTTTTTTCAAGCTATTATGAATATAGAACAAAAGTATTGGATAGTTTTAAATCAAACCATAAACTAGATACAAAGCTGAAAGAACCTAAAAAGGTCAAAAATAAATTCTTTAAGTACTATAGACAATATGCTGGATATACAAATAGTTCAAACGACAGTATTATTTATATAGGATTATTCAATTTTTCTAATAAGAAAAAAGCCAGTGACTATTTTGAGGGATGGGATAAAATTTTGTTTTTAGGAAGTGGTAGGTATTACGAAGACAATCAAGATTGCTATCTTATAAATATTACTCAAAAGAAAATTATTTTTAAATAATCGGTAATTTATTAGGGTTAAGATAATTTGTTTTAAACACGGATTACAATCCGAACCATTGAAAACATATCATGAGAGTACCATATAAACATGTATTATTACTGCTAGCAATAAATTTATCACTAACTATAAATTCTTGCAAGTCTAGACTGGAGGGCAATACTGACATTTATCAGCAAGCCGTGAATCTGATTATCAATAACAGTAAAGACCTCACCTTAAAAAAAGAAGTTATTTTTATTTCTGATGAAACTATCCCTTTTAATTTAGAAACACTATCTCTTGGAATGGTTCAAAAAAAACACATTACTGATTACGATGAGATGAAAAAACACAGCGAGTATGAATTAAAAAAGATTGATCAGGTTAGGGATTCATTATCTCAAAAGAGCAAGCTTTATAACTTAAATTTTAAACGAAATCAAAAGAATGCAGTGGGTCCAAAACACAATAAGTTAAACAAGAAAACCAAATATGTATGCTTTTTTTCAATACAACAAGAAGATTTCTTGTATTGTGAATTACGAAAATTTGATAGTACGATTAATTCTAATATGCCTTCTTCAGAGGAATTATCTTATGGGACTTCATATAGTTATTTATTTAAAATTAGCAACAATAACCCTATTGTTTTGGTCGCAAATGGGAAATCGTATTTAAATTAGACAGAAGACATTTAAAACAATTTCAAATAAAACAGCAGATGTCATATTCCTTGTTTTAAAATTATAGCAGCCCCTTCTCTTCCCGCTCATAAAAAGCATCCACAGACAAATTAGGCAATGTTGACGCCATAACCGCCAATTGGTCACAGCGTTCATTTTGTGGATGGTTGTTATGCCCTTTTATCCATTTGAAATCGACTTGGTGCTTTCTGTGGATCTTGAGATAGCGCATCCAAAGGTCGGGATTCTTTTTATCCTTAAAGCCTTTCTTTTCCCAGCCAAAGACCCAGCCTTTGGTGACAGAATCTACTACGTATTTTGAGTCGGAAACAACCAACACCTTGGTATTGGGAAACTTAAGCTTTTCTAATCCTACGATAACCGCCAGAAGTTCCATCCTATTGTTGGTGGTGTGGCGAAAACCTTCGTAGAATTCTTTTCTATAGGGCTTGCCTACCCACTCCATCACTACGCCATAGCCGCCGGGGCCTGGATTTCCTTTGGCAGCGCCGTCGGTATAGATGTGTACTTCGTGGGACATGGAGTTTGGGTTTTAAATGAACTAGACTGTCTAGTTTTGTAATACTCTATCGATAACCTGCGGGAAATACAGGTGTTCTAGTTCCTGCACTTTTAACGCTATTTCTTCAGGAGTCGTGCAACTGCTTACTTCAACTTCCGTTTGAAAAATCATAGCGCCTTCGTCATAGTTTTCGTTTACGTAATGGATGCTGATTCCGGAATGCGTTTCTTTATTCTCTAAAATGGCTTTATGCACATTCATGCCATACATTCCTTTTCCACCATATTTTGGAAGCAGGGCCGGATGGATATTGATAATCTTGTTAGGGTATTTTGCTATAATATCGCTTGGAAATTTCCATAAAAAACCAGCCAGCACGATCAAATCGGGCTCTAAATCGGCAATAATCTCCAGTACTTTTCCTGTATTGAGCTCTTCTTTTGTAAAAATATGAGTCGGAACCTGAAGATATGCTGCTTTTTCTAGGACTTTGGCATTTGGGTTGTTTGAAAAAACCGCAACTGTCTCGGCGGTCTTTTTCTCCTGAAAATATCGGATGATGTTTTCAGCGTTGGAACCCGAACCCGAAGCAAACAGGATGATTTTTTTCATTGGGACGTCGTTAATTATGGCACAAAAAAAAGAATAATAAATGATATTAAATACATTTTAGGGGGCTTTGTGAAATATTTTTTTTAAATTAGTACTCACATTTATCAACTAAAACGTTGTTTTAAAATAAAGTTTTTTATTTTTGCCAACAATTAAATTCAAAAATTAAAAGATTATGTCAGACATTGCATCAAGAGTTAAAGCGATTATCGTAGACAAATTAGGCGTTGACGAAAACGAAGTTGTAACAGAAGCTAGCTTCACAAATGATTTAGGAGCTGATTCATTAGACACTGTTGAGCTTATTATGGAATTCGAAAAAGAATTTGATATCCAAATTCCAGACGACCAAGCGGAAAACATTGCTACTGTAGGTCAAGCAATTTCTTACATAGAAGAAGCAAAAAAATAATAACAATTAACATCCCGTGCATTCCTTGAGTTCACGGGAGTTATTATTTTTACAAAAGATTCAATCCTTGATTGCTTTCAATCATTAAGATATTATGCAATACCCCTGTCTCTTTTTTATGACTAAGAAGAAAGCATGGGTATTTTTTATATAAATTTATAACTATAAAATTGTAAGTATGAAATTAAGAAGAGTTGTAGTAACTGGTTTAGGTGCCTTGACACCCATTGGAAATAACGTCCAAGAATATTGGGACGGACTGATCAATGGCGTCAGCGGTGCTGCTCCTATAACTTATTTTGATACCACTCATTTCAAAACTAAATTTGCATGCGAGCTGAAAAACTTTAATGCAGAAGATTTTATAGACCGCAAGGAAGCTCGTAAAATGGACCGTTATGCGCAATATGCTATCGTGTCGTCTGACGAGGCTGTAAAAGATGCCAAATTTGATCTTGACAAACTAGACAAAGACAGAGTTGGGGTAATCTGGGGTTCCGGAATCGGAGGTCTTGAAACGTTCCAACAGGAAGTAATGGACTTTACGAGAGGAAGCGGCGTACCAAAATTCAACCCTTTCTTTATACCAAAAATGATTGCCGATATCGCTGGTGGCCATATTTCTATAAAATACGGCTTTAGAGGACCGAACTTCACGACAGTTTCTGCGTGTGCGTCTTCTACCAATGCGCTTATCGACGCTTTCAATTATATTCGACTTAATCATGCCGACGTAATGGTTACTGGTGGTTCTGAAGCTGCTGTAACAATTGCCGGAATGGGCGGATTTAATGCCATGCATGCGCTTTCTACTAGAAATGATGACCCAAAAACGGCTTCAAGACCTATGGACAAAGACCGTGAAGGTTTTGTTCTTGGCGAAGGTGCGGGTGCTTTGATTCTTGAAGAGTATGAGCACGCTATTGCCCGTGGCGCAACTATTTATTGCGAAATTGGCGGCGGCGGTATGTCTGCTGACGCGCATCATATCACGGCACCACATCCGGAAGGATTAGGCGCTAAAAACGTAATGTTGAACTGCTTGAGAGATGCTGGCTTGAGACCAGAAGATGTAGACGGCGTGAACATGCACGGTACTTCTACTCCACTTGGCGATATTGCAGAATCAAAAGCAATCCAGCATGTATTTGGAGAACATGCGTATAAGTTGAACCTGAATTCGACCAAATCAATGACAGGACATTTGCTAGGTGCTGCCGGAGCGATTGAAACAATTGCTTCGATCTTATCTATCAAATACGGTATAGTTCCTCCGACAATCAACCACTTTACGGATGACGAAAACATTGATCCAAAACTAAACTTTACCTTTAACAAGGCTCAAAAAAGAGACATGAACGTGGTCATGAGCAATACTTTTGGCTTTGGCGGACACAACGCTTGCGTTTTGGTGAAAAAACTAGACTTATAATATTCGAATGAGTATCATCAGAAAAATATTTACAAATTCCCGTTCTCAAGAAGACGGGATTTTTTTTACTGATATCCAAAAAATACTAGGATTCAAGCCCAACAATCTTGAATGCTACCGAAGGGCTTTTACACACCGCTCTTCTAACAAGCTCGATTCTGACGGAAACCAGATCAATTACGAACGCCTTGAATTTTTAGGCGATGCGATGCTGAGTTCTGTCATCGCGGCACATCTGTTCAACCAGGTTCCTTCGGGAGATGAAGGCTATCTGACTAAAATGCGCTCTAAAATAGTAAGCCGCGAACACTTGAACGAATTAGGCCGCGACCTCAACCTAATCCGCTTTATCGAAAGCAAGGTTCCTGCACAGCATTTTGGGGAAAACATACATGGAAATATCTTTGAAGCACTTGTCGGGGCTATTTATTTGGACAAGGGGTATATGTATTGCGAAAAGTTTATCAAAAAAAGAGTTATCCTGCCTTACGTAGATATCGCCAAACTGGAAGGCAAAGTCATCAGCTACAAAAGCTTGCTGATCGAATGGTGCCAGAAAGAAAAAAGGACTTTTCATTATGATGTTTTTGAAGACAACGGCATCGACGGACAGCGTTTCTTTGGCGTCAAGCTGAGCATTGACCAGAAAGTAGTCGCCAAGGCTAGGGCTACTTCCAAAAAGAAGGCAGAGGAAAAAGCTTCTCAAAGAGCGTATTTTGCTTTTCAAGAAAAAATCAATACTAAATAATTGTAAATATCTTAAAACTATATCGTTTTCGTTGATAAATTAACGTTAACCTAATTGTTTTTTATATAATTCCTCATTAAATATAGTTATATTTACGACTTATTTAATTTCAATATGGGCATCCATAAGTTGCATCTTGACGAATTTGATGAAGTTGACTATGAGCTGATTGCTATTCATACTTCATTAGAAGATTTCAGATTGGCTTTCTTCATCAATCAGCAATTACCTATTATCTTGAGCCGAAGCAGTGACGAGATTGGCGTAAAAACCAAAGAAGGAGAAGCTATGTTCACGAAATTTGCGTATGATGATGTTGCCAAAGACATCCAATGGAGCTTGGTTCAAAACAAAAACGAAATCATCACTCACAAAAAGAGCAACAAACAGGATCTTTTTTTGGATGAAAATGTGGAGATAACCACTAAAGTCTATCTTCTTCCGGAACTCAAAAAAGTAGATTATTTTTTGAAAATCGAAAACAACTGCAGCACATTTGAAACCGAAGATATACTGCAAAAACTAAACAAAATAGAATGGATTACGACCGTATATGAGGTATTTCCAGACAAAATAAAATCTAAAAACAATTTAATTTTCTAATAATGTCGACAAGAAAAAAAACAAAGATCGTAGCTACATTAGGCCCCGCATGCAGCACCAAAGAGGTCCTGAAAGACATGGTTGATGCCGGAGTAAATGTATTTAGGATTAACTTTTCCCATGCAGATTATACCGATGTAAAAGCCCGAATAGATATGATCCGCGAACTGAATGATGAATTTGGATACAATACCGCAATTTTGGCGGATCTTCAAGGACCGAAACTTCGTGTAGGTGTCATGAAAGAAGACGTCATTGTAAGCAAAGGTGATATCATTACATTCCAAACGGCCGAAGATGTTCCTGGAACAGCCGAAAGAGTCTATATGAACTACAAGCAGTTTCCTGCGGATGTAAAGCCAGGAGAAAAAATCCTTCTTGACGATGGAAAATTAATGTTTGAAGCCATTGAAACTAACGGAACGACAGAAGTAGTATGCAGAGTCGTTCAAGGCGGTCCGTTGAAATCTAAAAAAGGAGTCAACCTTCCTAACACAAAAGTTTCGTTGCCAGCCTTGACGCCAAAAGACATCAAAGATGCTCTTTTTGCTATTGAAAATCAGGTGGATTGGATTGCACTTTCTTTCGTACGAACTTCGGAAGATCTTCAAGAACTTCAAGACTTGATTTCTAAGAATTCTGCTCATAAGATTCCAATCATCGCCAAGATCGAAAAGCCAGAAGGCGTTGAAAATATAGACAAAATCGTAGCTTTTTGCGATGGATTGATGGTAGCGAGAGGTGACCTTGGGGTTGAGATTCCAGCACAAGAAGTTCCGTTGATTCAAAAGAAATTAGTACAGCGAGCAAAAACGGCCCGTATTCCTGTAATTATCGCTACACAGATGATGGAAACGATGATTACGAGCCTTACGCCGACACGTGCCGAAGTAAACGACGTCGCCAACTCTGTTATGGATGGAGCTGATGCGGTTATGCTTTCGGGAGAAACTTCTGTCGGGAACTATCCTGTACAGGTTATTGAAAAAATGACGCAGATTATTGAAGCCGTGGAAGATTCTCCGCTGATTCAAGTACCGCAAAATACGCCACAAATCAGAACGAAACGTTTTATTACGAAATCCATCTGCCACCACGCGGCTTTGATGGCCAACGTAATCAAGGCGAAAGCCATTTGTACGTTGACGAATAGCGGCTATACGGCTTTCCAGATTTCGGCTTGGAGACCACAGTCGCACATTTTGGTTTTTACCTCCAACAAAAGAATCCTTACGCAGTTGAACCTTTTGTGGGGAGTGAATTCGTTCTACTACGATAAATTCGTGAGCACGGACGATACTGTTACCGATGTCAACGAAATGGCAAGAGAAAAAGGATATGTAGACAAAGGTGATTTCTTGATCAATTTGGCCGCTATGCCGGTTGCTGATAAAGGAATGGTAAACACCTTGAGGGTTTCTGAAATAGAATAGCCAAAAACAAATTACAACCCAATCCGTTAGCTTCTAACGGATTTTTTTATTCTCTTATTCCAAGGAAAATAGAAAAGAAAAAATTATATTTGGCTGAATTAAAACAAACGATTATGAATTTCAAATCAAATAATCCATTTTTAGGCAACAAGAATTTCAGCAAGCCTGCTGTTCATTCGTATAGCCAAGACGAAAACACAACCTTGATTGATTATGGTCAAGAAATGACCATTTCTGGAACCATCAACAAAAGCTTTTTTATGCTTTTGCTGCTCACCGCAACCGCTTCTCTTACTTGGTGGCTTGCCTTTAACGGCACGAATCCGCTTCCTTTGGCAATCGCTGGAGCTGTCATCGGGCTTGTTTTGGTATTGGTTTCTTCATTCAGACCGCAATATTCTTCTTATCTGGCTCCTGCTTATGCCTTGTTTGAAGGATTGTTCGTTGGAGGGATCTCTGCCGTTTTTGAAGCTATGTACCCAGGAATTGTGATCCAGGCTGTAGGCGCTACGTTTGTAACCTTCCTAATCTGCTTTGGATTGTATAAATATCAAATAGTAAAAGTAAACGAGCAATTTAAATCTGTAGTTATAGCCGCAACATTGGCTGTGGCTACGTATTACCTAATTTCATGGTTGCTTTCTATGTTTACGAGCTTCGTGCCTGTACATCATGGAAATTCTTTGATGAGTATCGCAATCAGTGTTGTAGTGATTATTATTGCTGCCCTGAACTTATTCCTTGATTTCGATTTGATCGAAAAAGGCGTAAGAAATCGCCAGCCAAAATATATGGAGTGGTTTGGCGCCATGGGATTGATGATTACCTTAGTTTGGCTGTATATTGAATTCTTGAGACTGCTTTCTAAGCTTTCTAGTAGAAACTAGCCTAAAAACTTTCTATAACTAAAAAGGGTTGACTTTCGTCAACCCTTTTTTCGTGCTTACTTTTGCAGGCAGCCACTAATCTGCCCACTTAAAGTTTAAAGCCCACTTACCCCCATTATATAATTCAATGAGTTGCAAAGCTATTCGAACGACCCAAATGCCACAAGGGGAAATTTCCCCTTTTTTACGGGGATAATGACTGAATAGTTATAGAAGTGAAAGTATAAGCTGCTATTAGGCCGCTTTTTCAAAAGCAATAAAATTTACGACCTGCTTTTTGCTGTTAAAAATCGGGAATGCTTTAATGTGGCAGGAGTAGGTTTCCCCGTTTTTTTTATAATTGATAATCGTCTTTTCAAAAGGCTTTTGGGAATCAATCGCTTCCCGAATCTGCTTTAAGTCTTTTTTAGACGTCTTGCTTCCTTGGAACATTTTGGGCGTTTTTCCAACAATTTCTTCCGAAGTATAGCCTGTCATCTTGATGGTATTTTCTGAGGCAAAAACAATTTTTAAGCTATTGTCCGTCACAACGATTACATGATCTTGCTGCAGTTCTTCTTCAAAATTCCAGTTGAATTTCCAACGATTTGCTTTCGAAAGTTCTTTCAGTTTGGATAAGTCAGAAAGAGCAAGCTTTAGACTGTCAAGGTATTCACCAAAAAAATCCCACGAATATAAAGGCACGGGCATACTATCCAGCGTGCTGGAATGCTTTTCTATTGCATTTTCATATTCTGTGAGGTTTGACACTGTAAATAATTTAAGCAAAGATAAATTTATAGAATAGAGTTTTTCAAATCTGCCTAAAGTTTAACTATTGTTGAAGGTATCAGAAATCAAATTTCAGCTGGACGACTACCGTCTTTTTTACTTCTGTATTTAGGTTCCCGAGCGAAATCCCGAGCAATCGGACAGAGTCTTTCATCTTTTCCTGATACAGCAGTTCTTTGGCCACATCTAGAATAAGACTTTTGTCAGAAATAAAATAAGGCATCGTCTTGCTTCTGGTTTGGAGCGAGAAATCGCTGTATTTTATCTTTAGGGTGACTGTTTTTCCTGCAATACCGTATTTCTTTACCCTGCGCTCTAAAGTTGCCGCAATAGACTCCAGCCGTTCGACCATAAATATTTCAGAAGTCAGGTTTTCATTAAAGGTATGCTCTGCTCCTACAGACTTGGCTATTCTTTCTGATTTTACGGCACTATTGTGAATTCCGCGGACAACCGCATAATAAAAAGTTCCCGATTTCCCGAAGTGCTTGGCCAAGAATTCTTCTGATTTTTCTTTTAGGTCTTTGCCAGTAAAGATGCCCAGCTGGTACATTTTTTCTGTAGTAACCTTTCCTACGCCGTAGAATTTACGAATCGGGAGTTCTTCCAGAAAAGAAAGGACTTCATCTGGATTGACTGTCTTTTGACCGTTGGGCTTGTTGAAATCGGAGGCTACTTTTGCAATAAATTTGTTTATAGAAATACCTGCAGATGCCGTTAGCCCGATTTCTTCAAAGATTCTTTTTCGGATTTCCTGCGCAATCAGCGTAGCGCTTGGATTGCCTTTTTTGTTTACCGTGACGTCAAGATAGGCTTCATCGAGCGAAAGCGGCTCGACCAAATCGGTATAATCATAAAAAATCTGACGGATCTTATCTGAAATCTCCTTATAGCGTTCAAAGCGTGGCCGTACAAAAATCAGGTCGGGGCAGTTTTTCTTCGCAAGATAGCCACTAATGGCACTACGAACGCCAAATTTCCGTGCCTCATAGCTTGCCGCTGCCACGACGCCTCGGGTTCCGCCTCCGCCAACAGCAATGGGCTTTCCTCTTAATTCAGGATTGTCCATCTGCTCCACAGAAGCATAGAATGCATCCATATCTACATGTATGATTTTCCGGTTCTGAATTTGTTTGTGTTCCTGCATAACCTACAAGAAAAAAGTAGTTCTTGATCTACGTCCGCTAATTTGAAGCTTATTTAATTGCCTTTCCTTCTTATTTCTTCGTCTCCGAAGCCAGATATACTTCTTCTGTTGGCGATTTCGATTTCCTTTCTGAAGGAAAGAAGAAACTCATCGGCTTGCTCTTGAAATGTTTCCAGATGGAAGAGATAATAAATCGTATTTCTAACAGTGGAATATTCCTAGAACGGAAGGCCAATCCCAGCGATAGGGCAAAACTTACCAAGAAATTGACAAGGCCAATAACGCCAATTCCGATAATTCCCCATGTTATTAACGACAAAGTTACCATAAAATCTGCTCCGTACAGCCCTAAGGCCAAATTGCCGCTGGCGAAGGTAATATGCCTAACATCTAGATTTAGTCCAAAAAACAAGCCTATTGAGGCTGTAGAGCCCATGAAAACCCCAAACCAAAGATTGGAGATGACACCTGCCCATTTTTTCTCATAAAGATCTGCTAGTTTTTTGGTCTTGTTCCTGCCGAAAGTCATCTTCAAGACTGGATGCTCTTGTATCCTATAATACACTTGGTGATGTTTGTCTCTGTTGGCTATGCTTCCAGAGATAATTCCGGAAAGGAAAAGAAAAACTCCCGCAATTGCCGCATGGAAAATGGCCATGGAATGAACCGGACTCAAATCTGTAAGCAATTTTGTCCATTTAGAAGCAGCGATATTGTATCCGAAGGCATAATCAATGAGCCAGATTCCCAACAAGGAAATTGGAAAAGCCATGATTACGTTTCCTACAAAAGCAATAAACTGTGACCTAAAAACTCGGGCAAAAAGCACAGCAAACGCCTGGTGTTTTTCGGATGGATTGCCTTGTTTTTTCATACCTTGTTCCAAAGCGCGAATCAAGGCCGAAGCTGTCATTGCTGGCTGTTTTGTCGCCAAAGTAAAACCGCATAGGTAAATCGCGATAAATCCGAGGGAATAATTCATGCTGTATAAAAAAGCATGACCGAAATCGCTCGTTTCAACTTTTCCGAGCAGTACTTTTATAATGCAAAGAATTCCGACAATAAGCCCTCCTCCTAAAGCCGCGCGAAACATCTTGAAATATTCCTGTCTGGTTTCTGTAATGTATTTTTCTCCTGTTTTTGCGGTATGCTGTGTCACTTCATATGACAAAAGCTGCGTGCTTTCGCTTACAAGTCCTCGGATATCATTCTTATAGCAATTGTATTTTATGAGCTTGAGCGCTAGTTGGATTCCGTTATTCGTTTTGTTTTCTTCCCGATCGACAACCAAAAGCGGAATCAATACTTTCAACCTATGGAGCTGTTGGCGAATGCGAAGCAGGTTTTGGTTAACTCGTAATGAAATTCCATATTTTGAAGAATTAGCAAAGGCTTTTTCGACAAAATCATCGCATTGTTTGTGCAGTATCAGCAATTGTTTGTAATAAAGATCGGAAGACGTAATAAAATGTTTGTTTTTTGGATCTCGAAGAATGTCATCAATCTGATGAAGTTCTTTTTCAAAAGCAGCAAAAGGACTTTCCAAACTATCGTATTCGGGAACCATTTTTATGACATCGGTTTCCATCGCACGTCCACTGATACGCTGCGTGATGATGTTCATGGAAAGCAACATTTCTGACAGTACCGAATCTTCTTCAATCGTATCATAAATCGGCTTGAACAGCAACAAATCGTGAAGTTCTTCAATCTGCGAAATAGAAATTTTATTTACCCAGATCGTATCGGTATTCATATAAAATACCTGATTGAGTACATATTCTAAGGAATTTTTGTTTGGCTGGTAGGGTAATAATTTGGAAAAGATTCTCTTTCTAACTTCAAAAATAAAATCGACATCGCGCAAGATTCCTGCATCAGAAAGAAATTTGTTGAATTTTTTATTGTGGAGCAGTTTTTTCAGATAGTATGAAAACTGCAGTCTAATGAAGTCATTTTTATTAAGAAAATCTAACAATTCTTGTATGTCGACAGTTTTCACTGTCTTTGGTTTTTTCGGCCGTATGATACTGACTAACTGCACTAATAGTTCGATTTCATCATTCGCCTGCGTCCATAACTGGCTTTCGTCAAAATAGTGCGTCAAAAAAGAGGTGATGGAAATTTTCGGCTTGGATTTTCTGTTTTTCATGGAGTTTTAACTTAAGCTTATATTGTAAAAATACGAATAGAAGTGCATTTATCAGTAACTTCGTCCATAAAAACACATCCTATGCTCGAAATAGAAAGAAAATTCCTTGTCAAATCTGATAATTTCAAGGCTGTTGCTTTCGCCAAAAACCAGATTGCACAAGGCTACCTCAACAGCCATCCAGAAAGAACCGTACGCATCCGAATCAAAGGAGAAAGCGGCTTTCTGACCATAAAAGGAAAAGGCAATGAAAGCGGGGTTTCGCGTCTTGAATGGGAAACTGAAATTCCACTGACAGAAGCCAAAAGCCTTATCAAACTTTGTGAAAATGGCGTTATCGATAAAATACGTTATGAAGTAAAAGCAGGAAATCATATTTTTGAGGTAGATGAATTTTTTGGCGACAATGAAGGATTGGTCGTTGCTGAAATCGAGCTCCAATCGGAAGACGAAGGTTTTGAGAAACCCGAATGGCTAGGTCAAGAAGTTACCAACGATGAACGCTATTACAATGCTTTTTTAAGCAATCATCCGTATACGACTTGGAAAAAATAACTCCAGATTATAATTGCATTATTTATAGAATGAAAAAATACTTTATCGCATTTTTATTGCTGTTAGCGGCTCACGCGATGGTTGCCCAAAAAATGACAACGCTGACGTATTTCCAGAATGATACGTTAAAGCTCGACTTGGATTTGTTTCTTCCTGAAAAAGCTTCGAGTGAAAAGCGTCCTTTGCTTTTGTATGTGCATGGCGGCGGATTTTCAGGAGGCGAAAGGCAGTCGGGTTATGACCTCTGCCGTTATTTGGCTAAAAATGGTTACGCAAGCGCGACTATAACGTACACTTTATATGCGAAAGGCAAGAAATTTAGCTGTGACGGTATTCTTTCAGAAAAAATAAAGGCTTTTCAATATGCGGTGAATGACTTGTGGCTGGCTACTTCGTTTTTTATAAAAAACAGCGCCAAATATACTATTGATACTTCAAAGATTTTTATTGCTGGTTCTAGTGCTGGAGCCGAAACTGTGCTCCATGCCGCTTTTTGGGATTTCAAGACAATGAATCTTTACAGTAATTCGTTACCTGAGGGTTTTAAATATGCAGGCCTTGTTTCGGGAGCAGGCGCTATCATGGACCTGAATCTCATTACTCAGAAAAACATAATCCCGATGTTCTTTTTTCACGGAAATGGCGATTCGACCGTACCTTATGGAACAGCGCCACATCATTATTGCAAGACAAATGCTTCGGGCTGGCTAATGCTTTTTGGGTCTTATTCGATTTATAACCGTTTGTTGGAGATGGATGGTTCGGTATCGCTTTATACTTTTTGCGGCGGCGGCCATGAATACAGCGGCTACTTGTTTGAAAAGGAACAGCATCATATCTTGAATTTCTTAAATGATGTCTCAAAAGGGAAGAGATTCCAAAACCATGAAATCATTGCTACGGGAAAGAAAAACGATAAATCGGCAGCCTATACATTTTGTGACTGATATTATTCTGGCTTGTATTGTTCGATCAATTCTAATCTTTTTACAATTGATTTTTTCTCTAATATCGTTCCGGGTGACAATACCGCATTGGCTCCAATCCGAGAATCGTCACCAATTAATGAGCCGAACTTATCTGATTTTGTGTCGATGACATGTTCTTTATAGAGCACAGAAATATTTTTGACTTCCCTTTCGTTATAGTGGTTGGCCGCTATAGAACCAGCTTCGAAATTGACATTCCTACCTACAATGCTATTTCCGACATAATTGAAATGCGCAATAGCAGTTCCAGAACAGATAATACTGTTTTTGATTTCACATCCGGGGCCAATCTTGACCGATTTATCAAGATAGACGCCTTCTCTGAAATAGGCATTGGCTCCAACAAAACAATTTTCTCCAACTATGGCCGGCTGTTTTAAAATGACTCCACTTTCGATTACGGCTGTCTTATGGATGGCAATTCCGTCTTGGATTTTATAGTCGTCACCCAATCCAAAAATAATCTTATGTAGAATTTCTTTGAGGTTGTTGGTTATTTCCCACGGAAGCATTTCTGTATGGTTTGGGAAGTTTTGCGTAAAATTGTCTATAAAATCATGTATCGAAATCATTGTATCTGGTGTTTAAATCTTGCTTTCTTTATGCTTTGTAATATGCCAAAAACTAATCTTGCGTCTTGTTCTAAATCCGAGTTTTTCATAAAGTTTTATGGCGCCTTCGTTATTTTCGACTACATGTAGGTAAGGCGTCTTATTTTGAGCAAAGATGGCATTTGTGGCATGAGCGACCAATTGCTTGGCATAGCCTTTTCCCGTATGTTCTGGATGCGTAATTACGGCGCTGATCTCGACGAAATCTTCCATCTTCATACGCTCTCCTGTTACGGCAACTAGCTGGCCGTTTTCGAAAATCCCAAAATAGTTCCCTAGTAAGGCTGTTTTCTTTTTGAAATAGCCAGGCTGAACCAAATTGACCAAATCATATAAGGCATCTATGTGTTCTTCTGTCAATTGAATGATAGTGTCTTTTGGCTCAACAACAATTTTGCTATCAACAATCATTTGGGCGCATATTAATTCGTTCTTCAATACCAATTGGTCAGAAAGCACAGGCTTATCTCCTACTATAAAAAAACTATCGGCTAATAAGGAATAAGCATCGATATCGCCTGAGTTGTCTTCTTTAATTCCAAAACCTCCAAACGGACAATAATCTGGATGGTAAAATTTTATGTTTTTGTAATTCATTGCAAAATCCCGATGACTTTCGGATAAAGAATGCCAAACGGGATTGTCTAATTTTGTATCGTCTTGAAAATTCATAATCAATCTAGGATGTGGCTATCTTAAACAGGCGCACACCCACAAATATAGCGATTTCAAGGTTTTCTAAGGCAAGCTATACTTCCTTATTTTTTGCCAAAATATAGTTATCTAGGCTATAGTTATAACTGCCGATCGTACTCAAAAGAAAGGCTGCAGCGGCTCCCGTAAATACGGAATAGTCTAACGGCGGTTTTAATCCGAAGCTCAACGTCATTGCTATGGCAAAGCTGACAAGCAGGATACCCGAAAATAGTGAAGCCCATTTTAGCTTGTAACCGATAATTAATAATAAGGGTAGCAGTATTTCTAAGGCTGTTGCGACATACGCCAGCAGTGTTCCAACTTCGGGGGAAGCAAAGGAATTGACCGAATTTGAATATTCAAGAAAATTGCTCCAATTTCCCCAGCTGACTGATTTGCTGCCGGGCGCACCCCATAGTCCAAAACGGTCAGCTACTGCTGACAGGAAGGATACCGAAAGGGCAGTTCTTAGGAAAACCTGAGAGAAAGTTTTCATTTTCATAGCGATTTATTTTTAGCAAATTTCAAAAATATTCTCGTACGAAAACTTAAACTACATTAAGAAATGCAGGCTCAGTAATTTATGTAGCCTTATTCATTTTTGACAGGAATAGAACGGTATACCGACGAACCTCCTACCTCATCAATATTTACATCTAATTCATCAGAAGTATTGATGCTTTTGATATTCACATCAATCGAGCCATCTGCATTGAGGGGAACTTGTGCGTAATTTTTAGATGGAATCATCGTATTGTTTGGCCCTGCTGCATAGGCTTTAGGAATAATCTCAATGTTTTGCAATGTCAGAATTGTCAAGCATAGCGCAATGATCGTTAAAACCAGTTTTGTATAAAAATCTGTCTTCATAATGTATTGTTTTTTAAGATTGTTTCTTGAGGCGTACCAAAATCAATGCCACTAAAAACAAAAAACCACCGAATATCGAAATATCCGGTGGTTTTGAACAAAAACAAAATCAATCATAATTCCGCAAGCGGAACTATATTATTGCCATCCGCCGCCAAGGGCCCTGTATAATTGGATAATGGCATTGTATTGTTTGTATTTATTGTCAATTAAATTCAATTCGGTATTCAAGGCATTGTCTTTAGCCGTCAATACTTCTAGATAATTTACCAGACCGTAAGTCAATAATTCATCAGAATAGTCGGCTGCTTTTTTAAGGGCATCGACTTGCTTTTCGCGAATCGTAATTTTTGCCGTTTCGTTATTGTATTGCGCCAAGGCATCAGAAACTTCTCTTCCTGCTGTAAGCAACGATTGCTCAAATTGCAGATAGGCTTTTTCTTGATTGGCTTTTGCCACTTCAAAACGGGTCTTGATTTGTCTTTGGTTAAAAATCGGCTGTGTCAATCCTGTAACTACATTCGCAAAAAAGGAATTCGCACTGAACCATTGCTGCAAATCAATACTTTGAAAACCGCCGGTTGCCGTTACTTTGAATGTAGGATAGAAATTGCTTCTGGCTACATTGGTCTGCTCAAAAGTAGAAATCAGGTTGTATTCTGCCGCAATAACGTCTGGTCGATTACGAAGCAATGTTGCTGGAACACCCAATGTAATTTCAGGCTGCATCGCTTGGTCTTCCAACGTGCTTCTTTCTATTTTTCTAGGCGATTCTCCTAAAAGAATACTCAAGGCATTTTCTAAAATAATTACATTGTTTTTTAAATCGGCAATGATTATTTCGGTAGCATATTTCTGTGCTTCTGTCTGCTTTACTCCCACTTCGTTTACATTTCCTGCATCTTTAAGGGCAAGAATTGTCTCGATGCTTTCGTTTCTGTTGATCAATGTTTGTTCCGCCACCTTGATTTGGGCATCCATAGAAAGCAACTGGTAATAAGTAGATGCGATATTAGCAATCAGTTGTGTCTTTACGGCTTGGTTGGCCGCTATTGTCTGAAGATATGCCGCATTCGCTGCACGCTTGTTACTTCTGATTTTCCCCCAGATATCGGCTTCCCAAGAAAGCGTTCCTGTCAACTGATATTGGTCGGTACTTCTGTCTTGCAAAAAGGAACCCAATTGGCTGTTTTTGGAAAGCTGCTGGTGTGTCCAATCAGCATTTCCAGAAAGTGTCGGAAAATAGCCTGCTTTTCCTTGTTTCATCGTTGCTTCTGCCGCTACAATATTCTGCATGGCAATTCGGATGTCCAAGTTATTCTGCAATCCTTTTTTGATATGCCCTTGCAGGATAGGATCTGTAAATACTTTGTCCCATGAAACATTGGCAAGCGAAGTAGAATCTGTAGAAACGACTTCTGCCCTGTAAAGGTCCTCTGTTTTCATCTCCGGCCTGTCGTATTTTTTCGCGACGAAGCAAGACTGCATCACAACTGTCGCTAGGACAAGTAGGCTTATTTTATATATCTTATTCTTCATATTCTTCGTTTAAAAGTATAACGTCAGACTCTTTTTCTTGAAATGGCTTGCCGGAAATTCTTTCCTGCAATGACTGGAAGATCACAAACAATACCGGAATTACGAATACTCCGAATATGGTTCCGATTAACATACCTCCAACAGCACCCATACCAATAGATCGGTTACCTACAGCTCCAACTCCAGAAGCTAATGCCAATGGCAACAGACCGAAGATAAAGGCCAAGGAAGTCATCAAGATTGGTCGGAGACGTGCTTTTGCTCCTTCAATTGCAGACTGCATCAGATCCATTCCGTGGCGTCGCCGTTGGATGGCAAATTCCACGATCAAGATGGCATTCTTCGCGAGGAGTCCGATAAGCATGATTAGCGCTACTTGGAAATAGATGTTGTTTTCTAATCCGGCCAGCTTCACAAATCCGATTGCTCCAGCAATACCTACAGGCAATGACAGCAATACAGACAATGGAACTAAGTAGCTTTCATACTGCGCACTCAACAGGAAGTAAACAAATATCAAACTCAAAAGGAATACGCCTGCTGCTTGTGTCCCAGCCAAAATTTCCTCACGGGTCATCCCTGAAAATTCATACGTATAGCTTTTTGGCAAATGCTGTGCCGCTACTTCTTGAATTGCCTTGATAGCATCTCCCGAACTGTAGCCTGGCTTCGCTTTTCCGTTTACGTTAACTGCCTTCAACATGTTAAATCTTGCTACGGCTTCTGGCCCATAAATTCTTTTGAAATCGATGAATTGGCTGATAGCAACTTGTTGGTTATTGGCGTTTCTTACGTAAATATTATTAATCGATTCTTCTGTCGCTCTGTCTGATGGTTTCGCTTGAATCATTACACGGTACTGTTTACCGAATTTGTTGAAATCAGTCGTGTACAATCCTCCATAATACCCCTGCATCGTATTGAAGATGTCTGAAATGGATACTCCAGCATCTTTAGCTCTTTCCACATTGATATCCATTTGGTATTGCGGGAAGCTTGGGTTGAAATTGGTCATCGCATATTGGATTTCCGGCCTTTTCATCAATTCGCCCAAGAATTCGTTGCTGACTTTGCTGACGGTTGCCCAATCATCATCGCCTTTATCTTGAATCTTGAATTCGAAACCGTCTGCCGTACCAAATCCTTGAACACTCGGAGGTGTAAAGAACAAGGCTCTAGCATCTTTGAAATGGGCAGTTCTTCCGAAAAGCTCTCCAACGACAGCATCTACTTGCTGGTTGGCTTCTTTACGATAAGCCCAATCTTTCAATTTGATTACGGTAAAGGCATACGAACCACCGTTTACATTGTTCAGCAAGCTGAATCCAACAACGCTCATCCTAGCTTCTACGATATCCATAGAGGCCAAGATAGAATCTAATTCGTTTACTGCTTTTTGTGTTTTTTCTAATGTTGTTCCTGGAGGCAGTGTCAAATCGGCCATGATGATTCCCCTGTCTTCATTAGGAATAAATCCTGCAGGAGTCGTCTGGAACAAGAAATAAGTGATTCCTACAAAAACCAATAATGCTATTCCTGTTACCCATTTTTTTCGTACCAAGAATCTTAATGAACCAGTATATTTGTCGTTCATCTTGTTGAACCCTGTATTGAAAGCCAAGAAAAATCGGTCTTTCAGGTTCTTTTTATGATGATCTGAATCTTTATGCGGTTTCAAGAACAGGGCACATAATGCCGGGCTCAATGTCAAGGCGTTTACTGCCGAAATCAAAATCGATATCGCCAGCGTAATCGCAAACTGCTGGTAGAATACTCCCGACGGTCCGCTTAGGAACGATACCGGAATAAATACTGCCGACATTACCAATGTAATCGAAACGATCGCTCCGGAGATTTCGCTCATCGCAGAAAGCGTAGCTTCTTTTCCAGATTTGGCTCCTTCGTCGAGTTTGGCGTGCACCGCCTCGACGACGACAATGGCATCATCGACGACAATACCGATCGCAAGGATCATCGCGAACAACGTAAGCATGTTAATCGAGAATCCGAAGAGCTGCAGGAAGAAGAACGTTCCGATAATCGCTACTGGTACAGCAATAGCAGGAATCAACGTAGAACGGAAATCTTGCAGAAAGAGGAATACCACGATAAATACCAAGATGAATGCTTCTACCAAAGTAGAGATTACTTTGCTGATCGACGCATCAAGGAAGGTTTTAGTGTTGTATGGAATTACATAATCTACTCCTTTTGGGAAGTCAGGTTTTGTTTCTTCCAAAATCGACATTACTTCGGTGATGATATCTTGCGCATTAGAACCTGAAGTCTGGAATACCCCAACGGCTACACCTTCTTGGCCCATCGCAATGTTTTTCGTACCGTAGTTGAAACCTCCTAATTCTACAGTAGCAACGTCTTTCAAGTGAAGGAAGTTACCATTTCCTGTAGATTTAATTACGATATTTTCATAATCTTCAATTTCGGAAAGCCTTCCTTTATATTTGATTACGTATTCATACACTCCTTCGGCATTTTCACCAAATTTACCTGGCGCGGCTTCCACATTTTGTTCTTGCAGTGCGGCTTGGATGTCTTTTGGCAATACGCCATACGTAGCCATTTTTTCTGGATCGATCCAGACTCTCATCGAGTAGTCTTTCGCTCCGAATACGTTTACCTGTCCGACTCCTTTTACACGTTGTAATTTTGGAACCAAATTGATTTTAGCATAGTTCTGGATATAGGTCTCGTCAAAGTCTTTGTTTTTTGAATAAAGTGCAAAGAACATCAAGGCACTCGTCTGGCTTTTTAGGGTAGTAACCCCAGTCTGCACAACTGCCTGAGGCAATTTGCTTGTGGCACGAGAAACTCTGTTTTGAACGTTTACGGCTGCAATATCCGGATCCACTCCAAGCTCGAAATACACCGAAATTTTGGCAGAACCGTCATTGGCAGCAGAAGAAGTCATATAGGTCATTCCTTCTACACCGTTGATTTCTTCTTCGAGCGGTGTCACGACACTGTTCAATACCGTTTCCGCATTGGCTCCAGTGTATGTAGCGTTTACCTGAACCGTCGGCGGAGCGATTTCAGGATATTGTTCTATCGGCAGGGACATCAATCCCAAGATTCCCAAAATGGTAATTAGGATGGATATTACGGTCGAAAGAACTGGTCTTTCTATAAATGTCTTTAGCATTGAGAATTATTTTTTAGCTGGTGGTGTAGTTGTTTTTGCAGAATCTTTGGCAACAGCATTTCCGGCTGAAGCAGCAGCTTCTGGTTTTCCTTGCTGTGGTACGATTTCCATATCATCTTTTAGCTTAGAAGTTCCTTCGATTACGATTACCTCGCCTTCTTCAAGACCTCCTGTTACGATGAAATTCAATCCAGATGTACCACTTGTTTGGACAATTTTTGATTTTACCTTGTTGTCTTTTCCAACTACGTAAAGCGTCTGTTTTCCTTGTACTTCGAATACAGCATTTTGCGGCACCAGAATTACATTTTTCTCATTGATCGGCAAACGAACAATACCGCTGCTTCCGCTTCTCAAAATTCCTTCTGGATTTTTGAATTCGGCTCTGAACTGAGTCGTTCCTGTTTGTGGATTTACCAATCCGTTCATTGTCGCCAATTTTCCTTTTTGGTCGTATTCTGTATTGTCAACCAAAAGCAATGAAACTTCTGGAGCAGCTTTTAGCTTTTCGGCAGTTGTAGCTCCTTTAAACGTTTTGTTGAAAAACAAAAGTTGTTTTTCGTTCATAGAAAAATAAGCACGGATAACTCGTGTATCCGAAACGGTAGTCAAAGGCATTTCGCTGCTAGAGCTTACCAAGCTTCCTTCTCTGAATGGAAGTCCGCCGATAACTCCGTCAACAGGCGAAGTGATGGTTCCAAAACCAATGTTAGCCGCAATCGCTCCATAAGATGCTTTTGCCTGCGCCAATTTTGCTTTGGCGGTTTCTAATTGTACGTTGCTGATGATTTTTCTGTCTACCAAAGGCTTCAATCGGTCTACCTCAACTTGAGCTGCCTGCACGGCCGCTTTTGCTGCTGAAGCATCTTCGTTTTGAGTCTGTGTTTCTAGCTTGAACAACAATTGTCCTTTTCTGACAACTTGTCCTTCATCAACATAAATTTTCTGGATGAATCCGTTAACTTTCGGACGGATTTCTACATTCTGCTGTCCTTCAAGATTGGCAGTATACTCTTGGTAGACTACGGCGTCTTGTTTTGCAACAGTTTGAACTGGGAAAGGCATAGGTCCTTGTGGGGGCATCTGCTCTTCTTTTTTACCGCAAGAGGAAAGGGTAATTATTGCGATTAAAATACTGAATAGTGATTTATTCTTCATTTGCATTTTATAAAATTGGTTGATTGATTTTTATTTGTTTTCTACTTTCTCTAATTTTTGAATCGTCTTGTTTAAGAATTTCTCGAAGTCTATGACATGTTCTTGATAAATTTTAATTTTTTCTAAATCACTGCATTCATCAGTATCAGCGGTCATTTTTCTATATTCTATCATTCTTTCGACCATCTTTTTTTCGTCTAAAACCATTCTAAGATGGTTCTGCATTCTGTCGCTAAAAGAAGACGGTTTGTAATATTTTTTTCTATCTCCGGGGAAAGTATAATACTGAATCTTTCCGATTTTCAGCAAAAGATTCAGATTTGTAGAAACTGAGCTTTTGCTTGCTCCTAGCCTTGAAACCAAATCATCGAACGTCAATCCTTTTGCGTCATTCCATACAATAAGGCAACCTAGTATTCGTCCTGACAAGGGCGAAAAGTTCAAATAGGTTTCAAAATGAACTCCAAACATCTCCACCAACTCTTCTCTTTCTTTCGATATGTCTGTCATTGATTTAAAATTTTGATGCAAATTTAAATCAGGTTCGGTAATTACCGAACTAAACGAACTTAAATTTATGTTAATTTTTTTTTCATGAAATTTAAGCATTAAAAAAGCCAGCAGTATTCTGCTGGCTTTTGGTCAATTTATAATTTCTAACGTTACTCTCAAGGAGCCGTGGTTTTTATTGTCGGCTATTTCCATAAAAGCCTTTTTGGTGAGATCGATTTCTCGCCCTGGCGTAAATGGCCCTCTGTCATTTATCTCTACGACGACTGATTTGTCATTGGCGATATTGGTTACTTTTACCTTTGTTCCGAATGCTAACTTCTTGTGAGCCGCTGTATATTTATTGTTGTGGAATTTTTCCCCGCTCGCCGTTTTCTTTCCGTTGAATTTATCAGCATAATAAGAAGCGTGGACATTTTTTTTATATACTTTCCCAGAAGCCGATTTGCTGGAAGAACAGCTGGCCAAGATACTTCCAACGACTGCTATGATTAAAAATATCCTGATTTTCATGACTCCTTAGTTTATTGAATAATTTCTATCGTTACTTTTAGATGTCCGCCATATCGGGCCGAAGCGATTTCCATAAACGCTTTTTTCGTAAGATCAATTTCTTTTCCTTTGGTAAAAGGACCACGGTCGGTAACTTCAACGATTACTGATTTTCCGTTGGCTTCATTTGTGATTCGAAGTTTTGTACCAAAAGGAAATTTTCTATGTGCTGCCGTATATTTTTTGTTGTCAAAGATTTTACCGCTTGCCGTTCTTCTGCCTGTGAATTTGTCAGCATAATACGACGCATGGGCATTTTTTTTATGGAGCTTGTATTTTTTTGACTCGGCTAATTTTAAGCTATCTTCTACTGCAACTTTCTTTACTGAATCTTGATACGCCTGAGTTTTTTCTGGAGGAGTTTTTTGAAAGTTCCTGTCTCTTAAAGAAAAACCGCTTGAAAAAACCAAAGCAATAAAGGCCAGCAATAGAATTGTAGTCTTATACTTCATGATAAATATTTTTATGTTTGGCCAATTCATCTTACAATTACTATACCCAAAATTAAAAAAGCTCAAAAAATTGAGCTTTATGTTTTTATGAGAACCAGACGTTCCACGGAATTCTTGACAACAGCAAGAGCAATCCTAAGGTAAAAAATATGGCTATCTTTTTGAATTTTGCATTAGAACCTTCTGCTCTTTTATGCGTGCTCCATCCTATCGTTATAAACACAATAGCTAAAATATTTATGATTGGGTGCTCGACTGCCATTTGACGCAATTCGCTATTTCCCATGATTTCTTTCATTCCTGCTTGTCCAAAAAGAGAAAATCCTTTAGGCGAGACAAAGTATAATATCAGTCCAATTACAAATTGAATGTGGGCAGCAATCAGTCCGAAAAGGGCAATTCTTCTGTCTTTTGGTTTGAATTCATTTTTTGCAGATAGGCCAATCAACGCATTGATTGCAGCAACTCCTACGGTAAAAAGTGCAATGTAGGCAATGCCTGAATGGGCTTCTAGAATAATTTTGTAAGTATCCATGGTCAAATTGTTTTTTACAAATATATCAAAAAATGAAATGTCCGAAAATTATTGACAAGTAACCAATTCAATAAATAATGAATCCAAATTACGAAATAAAACCTTAACAATTAACATTTCTTTAATCGATTTGGGTTATGATTTAAAATTCAATATCCTAAATTTGCGGAAATGATGAAAAAAGCCGTACATATTACCTTTTTGTGCTTATTCTTTCTGCTGGGAACGCAATGTAATGCCAGCAATAAGAAAAACTCATCATTGCCTTTTTTTGAAAACAGTGCAAAACAGTACTCAAAAGAGTGCCGTCAAAGCCTTTCTAAAAAAGAATTTTCTGTTGCCAATGATACTTTTGACAAAGTCCATAAAAAGAAACGCCTTTTAAATCCCTTTCATAATAGCATAGCAAGACTATCAAAATGCTATAGTTCTTCTTTGGTTTTAGGCGCTATTCCTTATTCAAAATTTGTATTCCAAAAGCATTTTGAATCGCTGGTCTTTTCATCCGAGCATTCCTTGCACAATTCTTTTTGTCCTAAAGGGAAACTGCTTTCCATATTTTATTCTTTTCAGGCTTTCTGGTAATAACTAATTGAGTTTTGCTTTTGAGATTCTTTTTAGAATCTTCTCAAAGAATGTCCAATTAAATTAGTACAGCATGAATGAATTAGAAAATACGGCAACGGCAGCCTCACACCATCTTTATCCTCTGATTAGCGATTTGGGATTAATCCTGATGACTGCTGGTGTTGCTATCTTGCTTTTCAAGAAAATAAAACAGCCATTGGTTTTAGGGTATTTGATTGCCGGGTTTTTAGCAGGGCCTTATTTTACGTTATTCCCTTCGGTAAAAGATGTTCAGAACGTAGAAGTCTGGGCAGAAATCGGCGTCATCATCTTGCTTTTTAGCTTGGGACTGGAATTCAGCTTCAAGAAATTGATGAAGGTTGGAGGAACCGCTTCGATTACCGCGCTCGTCCAGATTGTCTCCATGGTGTTTTTAGGTTATTGGTGCGGACAAATGATGGGCTGGTCGTCTATGGACAGTATTTTTCTTGGCGTTATCTTATCGATTTCATCTACAACGATTATTCTTCGGGCTTTTGACGAATTGGGTGTAAAAGGCCAGAAATTTGCGGGAATTGTTTTTGGCGCCTTGATTGTTGAAGACATTGTCGCCATCTTGATGATGGTATTGCTTTCTACGGTCGCTATCAGCCAGCAGTTTTCGGGAATGGAACTTTTTGAATCGGTACTGAAACTTTTGTTCTTTTTGATATTATGGTTTGTCGGCGGTATTTTTTTCATCCCGACATTATTAAAAAAAGCAAAGAATCTCTTGAGCGATGAAACGTTGCTGATTGTTTCCCTAGCTTTATGTTTGATGATGGTAATCTTAGCAACTATGGCTGGATTTTCGCCTGCTTTGGGAGCTTTCATCATGGGTTCGATTATTGCCGAAACTACCAAGGCAGAACGTATCGAACATCTTATAAAACCTGTAAAAGACCTTTTTGGCGCTGTCTTCTTCGTGTCGGTCGGAATGCTTATCAATCCGAGTACTTTAGCAGAATATGCTATTCCTGTAGTTGTAATCACCTTGCTGACCGTTTTTGGAAAAACCTTAAGTTCTACTATCGGGACGCTTATTTCTGGACAGCCTTTAAAACAATCCGTACAGACTGGAATGAGCCTTGCACAGATCGGGGAGTTTTCGTTTATCATTGCGACTTTGGGTATGACACTTGGCGTGACCAGCAGTTTCTTATATCCTATTGTGGTTGCCGTTTCGGCTATTTCCACATTTACAACGCCTTTTATGATCAAGCTTTCGATTCCGGTGTATAACATGTTGGAAAGAAATCTTCCTAAAAAATGGACCAAGGCAATTGAAAGCTACAGCTCAAGCTCGCAAACCATCAAGGCTACGAGCAACTGGGTATTGTTCTTACGAGCCAGCATCATCCAGATTATTATACATTCTGTAGTTATCATTGCGGTTATCTTGCTTTCCTCGAGAGTCTTGTTGCCAATGGTGAATGGTTCGCAATGGGCCAACGTTGTTATCGCAGTAGTGACGCTTTTGTGCATTTCTCCTTTTTTATGGGCTTTGTCTTTGCGAAAGGTTGCCGTAAACGCCTATGAAGAATTAAAAAAAGAAAGAAAGTTTCTCGGACCAATCCGAATCGTCAATTTAATCCGAATTCTTTTCACGCTATTTTTTATCGGACTTCTACTGAACAGCTTCTTCTCTAATGTTATCGCTTTTGCCGCGTTAGTAATTTTTGTGGTGGCCTATCTGGCTTTCCCGAAAAAACTGCAATTGTTGTATGACAAGATTGAAAACCGTTTTATGCAGAATTTAAACGACCGAGAAAACACAGAGGCTTCAAAAAGCAAAAAAGAACTTTCTCCTTGGGATGCGCACATGACGACTTTTGAAATCAGCGCCGAATCGAATATTGTCGGAAAACCATTGCATCAGCTTGAGCTTCGGGAACGAATCGGAATCAATATTGCGGCTATCAAGCGCGGGAATATTACGATTAATGTGCCGAATCGCAACGAACAGATTTATCCGAACGACGTTCTTTATATCATCGGGACCGACAGGCAGATTGATAAATTCAAGATTTACATACAGCAGAGTATTGTCGCGGTTCCCGAAGACAATGCCGAAACGGTCTTAAAGAATTTCGAATTGAAAAATGAGGATTTTATCGGAAAGACAATACGCGAATCGCAATTGCGGGAAAAAACAAACGGACTCGTTGTCGGAATCGAGCGGGAAGGCCGACGAATGATGAATCCGGAATCGCATGTCGTTTTGGAAAAAGATGACATCATCTGGATTGTTGGCGACAAGAAAAAAATGAATTCTATTACACTAAATGCTTCTTAATATTATTTACTTAACTAAATTTTCAAATGGATAATTTTGATTGGAAACAGCTCATTAACCCCGAATTCTACATAGCCATGGAACTTGGAGGCGTTAGCATTGGACTGTATGTTGTGCTTTTTATTGTTTTTGCAGAAACTGGATTGTTTGCCGGATTTTTTCTCCCAGGCGATAGCCTTTTATTTTTAGCCGGAATTTACAGCCGGGAACTCATCGAGAATCTAGTGTTTATTGAAAATGATTTTGGGAATGTGGCCTTGCTTGCAACTCTGGTCGCTCTTTCTGGAATTATCGGAAATACTGTCGGCTATTGGTTTGGCGCCAAAAGTGGCTGGTACTTATATAAAAAAGAAGATAGCTTCTGGTTCAAGAAAAAATACCTTGAGCAGTCACGCGTGTTTTTCGAAAAATATGGCGGAAAAGCGATCATCATCGCACGTTTTATGCCTGTATTAAGGACTTTTGCTCCTATTATTGCGGGTATCGTACAAATGGACAAGAAACGTTTTATGTTTTATAATATCTTAAGCTCTTTTCTTTGGGCTTTCAGCTTGATCATGGCCGGACATTATCTGTATGGCTTGTTCTTGAGCAAATTTGATATCGATTTGAAAAAGCATATCGAAATCATCATTCTTATTATCGTAGCGGCAACGACCATTCCTTTGGCGGTTAAATTCCTTAAAGGAAATAAGGAAACACCAGAAAATAATACCGAAAAATAAAAAAAGCCTCTCAAATGAGAGGCTTTTTCAACTAACTACACACAAACTAAAAATTATAACGAATCGTAAAGTTCCAAGTTCTGCCTAGGCCGAAATATCCTTGGTTGGCATCTGCGATTCCATCATATACTTTTCCGGAAGATTGGTACGTAGAGAAATCTGTAGAACTGCTAGGATTTACTCTATCTGTAACTTTGATATTTGTTCTCAATTCTGAGATATAAATGGTATGCAATAAATTGTCTACATTAAGCCTGAAGTTTACAGATTTCGATTTATCTTTTCCTACCAACATTTTGTAAGACAAGCCCGCATCGACAACACCATAAGAAGGAAGTTCAAGGTTGTCTTTTACAGCTCCAACATTAGAGTAGATTTTATCGTAAAATCTGTAATCTGCATCAATAGACAGTCTTTCAACAACTGTAAATTTAAATCCAGCGCCAGCTGAAAACTGCGCTGCATCTCCTACTTTTCCGCCATCAACATCCGCTTCTATAACATTCAAGACGTTTCTATCTTGATCTCTTACTGTTGTAACAACATTGCCTTTGTACTCCCAATTTCCTGCAGAAACAAAACCTCTCAAATCTAAGTTAGACAATGGTTTTGCTACAAAATCAAACTCTATTCCTGTATGTAGCTGCTCCACTCCTTCATTGGTAGAAAAGATTTCTGTTCCAGCCGATACAGGGTTTCCGTTGATTACTTCGTCTGCCGCCGCGATTCTTGAAGTCGTCTTAACCCTATCTTTCCACGAAGTTCTATAACCATTCACATTAGCCGTGAAGTAAGTACTCTTAAAGCTATATCCTGCTTCAAGTCCTAAAATTTTCTCGTTTTCAGTTAATGGGTTTACTTGGTTTGTAAAGTTCAGGTAGATATTGTCATGATAAGGCTGGCGAGAATAGTACCCTGCATTTACATATACCGAATTTTGGTCGTTAATATTAAAGCTACCTCCTGCCTTAACATTATATCCAGTGTTATTGACTTTTTCTGAATCTTTAAATTCTCTTAAATAATCATATCTGTCAAATCTTTGGTGCGACTGGTTTGAGATGGCTCCTTGAAAAAATCCAGAAAACAGGTCGTTAGAATATTCAATTTGTCCGAAAGCTCCACCGTAAGAAATTCTTTCGCTGTTGTCATAATCTATTCTTTGGTTTTCTCCAATCGTATTGAAAGTAGCGCCCCACGCATGTACGTTTTGAGATTCTGTAACGGTATTGAAAACTGGACTTCCGACTGGCTGATTAGAGCCATCTCTCAAAGTCCTGCTTTCTGTCCAGTTATTTAAGCCTAAGAAATTCTCCACTTGACGGTAGTGCGTCCCGTAATACGTCCTTAAATCAGCACCTACATTAAAAACAAGGTTTTCGCTCAATTGGTGCTTGAAATTAGAAACAAGCCCATACCAGTTATGGTTATTCATTGAAGAACGGATAAGATACGACTTGTTATCTCCCATTACTCCATTTCCTACGGCAGCGTTTCTGTCTCTGATAGCGTCAAAATCAATCAAACCATTAGTTCTGATTGCAGATGCGCCATAATTTCCAGTTCCACCTCCACGTCCCCATGAAGCATATAAAACTGTAGACAATTCTGATTTATCATTCATTTCCCAATCCCAGTTTAGGTTGGCAACTGGTTTATGATAAAAATTCGTTCTTTCTGATTGGTATTTGCCATTCAGATATCCCCAGTTATTGTTATATTTTCTGCCGTATGTCTGGTAATCTGAAAGTCTTTTTGTGAAATTTTGGTCGTGTTTTTGAGGAGCACCTGTAATCAAGAAGTTAAGGTTGTGCTTTTCAGCTGGCTTGTATCCGAATGAGATGAAATAGTTTTGGCCTTCTCCTCTAGTTCCGTCATTATAACCGTCACCTTGCCAATGGGTCAACATTACGCTAACACCAAATTTGTTATTTATCATTCCTGTATTGTAGGCTGCCGTTGTCTTTAGGTAGTCGTTGTTTGCTACGCCAGCAGAAATAAAACCACCTTCTCTTTTAGAAGTAGCTTTAGTGATAAAGTTTACTGTTCCTCCCACAGAAGAAATAGCCAATTTTGATGATCCAAGACCTCTCTGGATTTGAATTCCGTTAGCGATATCACCCATACCTGACCAGTTTGACCAATACATCAAGCCGTCTTCCATTCCATTGATTGGCTGACCGTTTAATAAAAAGGCCGTATTATCTTGTGCAAAACCTCTGACAGAGACTCTAGAATCTCCAAAACCTCCCGCTTGTCCGGCTACGTAAACAGATGGCGTATTTACCATCGTCTGCGTAATATCTGAAGAGCCCACTTTTTCTTGAATTTCAGAAGATGTAAGTGTCGAAACCGCAATCGGAGTCTTTCTGTCTTTTGCTAGGTCAATGATACCTCTACCAACAATCACGACTTCGTCTAATTGGCTAGAATCAGATTCTAGGGTAATTGTTCCCAAGTTTACCGTTTGTGATGATGTGGCAGAAAAGGAAATCGTTTTTGTAGTATATCCTACAAAGGTTATAACGACTTCTCCTTGTGTTTTTGACGTACTTATGCTGAATTTACCGTCAATGTCTGTTGAAGCTCCTTCTCCTGTCCCTTTGACAGTAACGTTAGCTGCAGGCAACGAGCCGTTCATTTCAGAATCGACGATTGTTCCTGTAATTTTTGTCTGTGAAAATGCTGTTGATACTGAAAAAATCAGCAGTAAAGACAGCATGAATTGTTTTAGATCCTTCATTTTACTAGTTGGTTAGAATTTTCGACAAAGGTCTGTTAACAATTATTTTTTGATGTTAGATTATTATTATAAAATCAAAAAGTATTCTTAACATTAGAAACAGGAAACATAAAAAAAGCCCTTATTTAAAGGGCTTTTTAATTTATATTTTGATAATTACTGTTTATCTAAAAAGTAACGCAGCAATAAAGTTGTAGAGCTGTCATGTGCTTTTACGACACCTGAATTAATTTCTTCAAGGATTGAATTGGCCAACTGTTTTCCTAATTCTACTCCCCATTGGTCATAACTGAAAATATTCCAGATAACGCCTTGCACAAAAATCTTGTGCTCGTATAAAGAAATCAATGAACCTAGAGTTTCTGGAGTCAGTTTTTGGATTAAGAGTGTATTTGTCGGCTTGTTTCCTTGGAAAATCTTGAAAGGCGTCAGGAAGTCAGCCGCTCCCGAAGAAACATTTACTTTTGTAAATTCAGCTCGTACCTTAACTTCTGTTTTTCCATTCAGCAAGGCTTCCGTCTGGGCAAAGAAATTAGACATCAGCTTGTTGTGATGGTCTTCATCGCCATACAAAGGCTTCACAAAACCGATAAAATCAGTAGGAATCAATTTTGTGCCTTGGTGGATTAATTGGAAAAATGCATGCTGAGAGTTTGTTCCAGGCTCTCCCCAAATAATCGTTCCTGTTTGGTAATTTACTGGATTGCCATCTCTTCCTACACTTTTTCCGTTGCTTTCCATGATTCCTTGTTGTAAATAAGGAGCCAATTTTTGTAGGTATTGTGTATACGGAATCAAGGCTTCGCTTTCTGCCCCGAAGAAATTGTTGTACCACACGCTTAGCAATGCTAAAACGACTGGAATATTTGTATTGAATTCGGCTGTCTTGAAATGTTCGTCCATTTCGTTAGCGCCTTTCAGCAATTTATTGAAATTATCAAAGCCGACCGCTAGGCTGATTGACAAACCTACTGCGCTCCATAGCGAGAATCTTCCGCCAACCCAATCCCACATTGGGAAAACGTTGTCAGGATTGATTCCGAATTCGGTTACTTTTTGAATATTGGTAGAAACCGCCACAAAATGTTTGGCAACGTCTTCTTGTTTTGCCGATTTCAAAAACCATTTTCTTACAGTTTCTGAATTGGAAAGTGTTTCTTGCGTCGTAAATGTTTTTGAAACTACTACAAAAAGCGTTGTTTCAGGATTGAGGTTTTTGATTTTTTCATTTACGTGATCGCCGTCTACATTCGAAATAAAATGGACATTCAGGTGATTTTTATAAAATTGCAAGGCTTCTACTGCCATTGCCGGACCAAGGTCTGAGCCTCCAATTCCGATGTTTACGACATCTGTAAAGGTTTTTCCTGTGAATCCTTTTCTTTCTCCATTAATAATTTCCTGTGAAAACGCCTTTATCTTCTCTTTTACCTCATAGACTTCAGGAATGACATTCTGCCCATCTACTAAAACTACGGAAGACTCTGGAGCTCTTAAAGCGGTATGAAGAACGGCTCTGTTTTCGGTTTCATTGATGATGTCGCCTTCAAAATATTTTGCGATTGCTTCTTTTAGATTTACTTCTTCGGCAAGCGACAAAAGCAGACTTATTGTTTCTTCGGTAATAATATTTTTAGAATAATCTACCAGAAAATCATTCCATTGAAGATTAAATTTTGCAGCTCTGGAACTGTCATTGGCAAACATTTCCTGCATCGAGGCGTATTGCATCGTAGTAAAATGTTCGCGCAATTTTTGCCAAGCAACTGTTCCTGACGGATTGGTTTTACCTAAAGCCATTGTATTGAAAATTAAATTGAGTAGTCTTTATTGAAGGCTCAAATTTAGGCAATATGATTTATTTTTTGAATTTAATTGTAGCAATACTGTCCAATTCTTTTTTCAGAGGCGTCATTTCGGCTATAAACCTTGACTTATACTTGGCATCCATTGGAATGGAATTTGGCAGCTTCTGCTTCAAGGCATCGACTTGTACGCCGTTTTTCCAAAAGCGATAGCAAACGTGCGGTCCGGTTGCAAGACCTGTGCTTCCTACTTTTCCGATGACATCGCCTTGGGAAACTCTTTGTCCTCTGCGGACAAGAATCTTAGACATATGAAGGTATTGGGTCGAATAGGTTCCGTTGTGCTTTACTTTTACAAAGTTTCCGTTTCCGGCTGTATACCCGGTTTTTTCTACGACTCCATTTGCCGTCGTAATAATCGGAGTTCCTGATGGCGCTGCATAATCGGTTCCATTATGCGCTTTGAATCGCTGTTGTACGGGATGGAATCTTCTTGTTGAGAATTTTGAAGAAATCCTGAATCCAAACTTCAAAGGGGCTTTTAAGAACATTGTCTTGAGCACTTTTCCTTCTTCGTCATAATAGTTTACTTTTTTTGCAGTGGTATCTTGCTTGAAAGGAAACGCATAGATTTTCTTGCCTTTGTATTCGAAAAAAGAGGCTTCGAGGCTTTCTACTCCGGCATAAATTGTATCGCTGATGTATTTTTCATTAAAAGTAACGGCAAATTTGTCACCTTTTTGAATCTTGAAGAAATCGACTGAATAGGCGTAAATATCAGCCAGATTTTGTGCCAGAGAAGCATCGACTCCAGCTTTACTTAAGGTTTCTGATAACGAGCCTTCAATTTCTGTCGCAATCGTTCTTCGCTTTATGGTAATTGGTTTTTTATTTCTATACGCGACTATCGAATCTCTCAAGTCAATCACATTGTAGTGGATATTGTCTGGCTGGTAGATAAAAACCTGAACGGTATTGGGTGCCTTTTTAGATTTTAAGATGGTATAAGGCCTTCCTGCGCGGATGTCTCTAAAATTAAAAGAATCTTTCGCTTTTTCTGTTATTTCGTGTACTTTGTATTTTCCCAAATCATGCTTGTCCATCAACGTTCCGAAAGTATCTCCGTTTTTGACAGTATCGTTAACTACTTGAAAATCATTCAGCGTAAAGCCAAACTCAACAACAATGGGTTCTTTTACAGGAACTTCGGTCTTATTTTCTTTGTCGTTCTTTTCCTCTTTGTCGTTGCAGGAAATCAGGGTGAATAGCAATAGTAGGGTTAAAACAGCGTATTTCAAATCGTATTCTTTAAATCTATTAGACGTTTTTTTCTTCTCCCCAAGATGCTAGTTCTTCTGGAGACCATAATTCAGGAAAAAATATCCTTCTTTGGTATTTTGGATGCATGTATTTTTTCCAATCGCTTCCGCCGGTGGCTTCTCCGTCACCTTTGCCGCTTCCGTCAATATATTTTTTTGCCGTATTTAGATGCTGCATTACCCAGGTAATATTGACCGTATGGTCATAATGACGCATGGCTTTTATCAATGCTTCGTCTTTTTGGTCTTCTTCTGGCAATTCTTTGAATTTCTGCCAGACATTTATGGTATTGTATTCTTCCATGTAGCTTAAAAATTGAGGCTTGTATTTTCTCTCAAATTCTTTAAGCAAGTATGATTTTTCGCCTGTATGATAGTCTTTTCCTGCGGCTTGCCAATAGAGATGCTCCAAAGCATGTTCATACGACGTATTCCTGTCGATTGTTTTTCGGAAACGGTAATCGATAAGGTTAATCAAGTCTGTAGAACAAAACTCAATCAATCGGTATTGTGCGCTTTGGAAACCGCTGGCTGGTGTCAGGGTATTCCTAAATTTCATATACTGTTCGATTTCCATCCCATCACCCATAATATCGAATGACGTGGTCAACATATCGAAATAGCGGCTGATACGCATCAGTTTTTCGGTAAAATAGGTCGTTTTGGGTTTTGGAGTATGGCACAACTGGTCCATTTCCCACAAGATCATTTTGAATAACAGCTCATTTACCTGATGGTACATGATAAAAACCATTTCATCGGGCAATGTTGTTCTTTGGATCTGTAAATTTAATAAGGCGTCTGTCTGAATATAGTCCCAATAAGTTATGGGTTTTGACCAAAGCAGTCCTTCAAGGTGCGTTTCGGTTTTCTGATTTATTGCCTGAAATTTTTCTTCTAGTTGATCTAGCTGATCTTTGATATTGGGGTTTATCTCCATCTTTTTTATTCTGCTATAATTTTAAAAGGATGTATCAATCCTTTATATCCTTCAAGGTCGGCTTTTAGTGAACCTACTGCCAAACTCGCCTTAATCCTTAAAGGAACTCTATTCTCATCATCTGATATCCAAACCGTTAAGCTTTCTTCTTCTTTAAAAACGCGTCCAGCTTGCACATAAGGCCTAAATATCATCGCATTTACTTTTCCAAATTTAGTTTTTAAAACTTCTCGTCCCATAAATTTTAACTTAAACTTTGTGGTTTCGTCGTCAAAAAACATATCAATAGAAATCGACTCGCCAGGTTTCAGCTTGTCGATAGTAGGATGATTTCTCAAATAATAGAATGAGGAAACGATATCTTGCACATTCTCTGGTACAGAAATCGTCTTTTCGGTATTTTTCTTATAATCTTTTACTAGGACATTATTAGCAGACTGATTGAAAAACCCTTCTTGGTTTTTCGTGTAGCCCCCTTCATTGATTTTTCTGAGAAATTGGTATGGCTGTCCTGTTTTCTTATCGAAAAAGCTTTGATAGTCGTCATTGACCTTGAAGAAAAATTTCGTCATTCCTGTGGTGTATCCGTTTCCGACGGCATGGAAGACTTTTTTTCCGTTTTTGGTAGCTTCTTTGACTTCTAGCGTGGCATAACCCGCATTGACCAAACCATAATGTATCCTGAATTTGAACCATTCGCCGACATCAAAAGCTTTCTCTTGTGCCTGAAGGCTCGCAGTTGCAATTAACAATAGTATTATAATCTTTTTCATAATTTGATTTTATATGTTCTTTCCAACTGTTAAATACAATTTCTATTCCAAAAGTATTAAAACAAAAAAACCCAGTCAAAGATATGACTGAGTTTTTATGCTATTAACCAACCAAAAAACTATAAATTATGAAAAATTTACATAAAAATCGAAGGAAACCACTCCCTCTCTTTTTGCGGGTGCAAAGGTATGCATTAATTGCATTATTACAACTAAAAAATTAACTTTAACACAATATTAGCAAAAAATAGCTTTTTGAAAGGTTGTATTTTACATTATTCTCAGAAAATCAAGTTGTTTTATAGCGTTCCTCTCTTTTCTTGCTCTCTTTCGATAGACTCAAAAAGAGCCTTGAAGTTTCCAGCTCCAAATCCACGGGCGCCCATTCTTTGGATAATTTCAAAAAACAATGTCGGACGGTCTTGAACTGGCTTCGTAAAAATCTGCAACAGGTAGCCTTCTTCATCGGCATCTACCATAATTGCTAATTTTTCGATTTCGCCCAAATCTTCCTTCATCATTTTCATGTGCTCTCCTAATCTTTCAGGAATAGCTTCGTAATAGGCTCTTGGCGGTGCTGATAAAAATTCAACTCCACGCGCTTTTAATTGGGAAACGGTTTTGATGATATCATCTGTAGCGATAGCCACATGCTGGATACCAGGTCCGCCGTAGAATTCCAAATATTCTTCAATCTGTGATTTTTTCTTTCCTTCAGCAGGTTCGTTAATTGGGAATTTGATTCTTCCGTTACCGTTTGACATTACCTTACTCATCAAAGCGGAATATTCTGTATTGATCTGCTTGTCGTCGAAAGAAAGGAAATTCACGAATCCCATTACGTCTTCGTACCATTTTACCCAAGTATTCATCTCGCCCCAGCCTACATTTCCAACCATGTGGTCAATGTATTTCAGGCCTGTCGGTTCTGGATTGTAGTCAGATTTCCATTCTTTATACCCTGGCAAGAAAACTCCAGTGTAGTTTTTTCTTTCCACAAAAATGTGGACTGTTTCACCATAAGTGTAAATTCCGGAACGAACTACTTCTCCAAATTCGTCTTTTTCAACTGTTGGTTCCATAAAAGGTCTAGCACCTCTTTTGGTTGTTTCTTCGAAAGCGCTTCTTGCGTCTTCCACCCAAAGGGCAGCAACTTTTACTCCGTCACCGTGTTTTTTCAAATGGTCGTTGATTGGAGAATCTGCATTTAAAGGCGTTGTCAATACCAAACGGATTTTGTCTTGTTTCAAAACATAAGATGCTCTGTCGCGCACTCCCGTTTCTAATCCGGCATAAGCCAATGATTGGTAACCAAATGCTGTCTTGTAGAAATGTGCGGCTTGTTTTGCGTTGCCTACATAAAATTCTACATAGTCTGTTCCTAATAGCGGAAGGAAATCTTGAGCTCCTTCAAATATTTTTTCTAATCCGTATTCTACTGATTTTACTTCTTTGCTCATTTTGTATATTTTTTCAACCCTGTCAGGGTCAGAGACCCTGACAGGGTTATCGTTAGTTGTTTTTTGTTTGTTTTTTTTATTATTCCACCCAAGATTTATAGTATTGGCCATCATCCAATCCCATCGCTTCTTCGGTTACCATCAACGGACGGAACGTATCGACCATTACGGCTAATTCTTCGGTTACTGTCTTTCCGATACTTCTTTCCATCGCGCCAGGTGCAGGTCCGTGAGGAATCCCTTTTGGATGCAATGTGATATGCCCTTGCTCGATATTGTTCCTGCTCATGAAATCGCCATCTACATAATACAAAACCTCATCGCTGTCGATGTTGCTATGGTTATAAGGTGCCGGGATTGCTTTTGGATGATAATCGTACAGCCTCGGACAAAAAGAGCATACGACAAATGTCGAAGTCTCAAATGTCTGGTGAACCGGAGGCGGCTGGTGCACGCGTCCTGTTATTGGCTCAAAGTTATGGATACTGAAGGCATACGGGAAATTATAACCGTCCCAACCTATCACATCAAACGGATGGGTAGCATAGACTACTTCATGAATCATTCCTTCTTTTTTGATCTTGATCAGGAAGTCTCCTTTTTCATCATGTGTTTCTAATTCTGTCGGCAGTTTGAAATCTCTTTCGCAGAATGGAGAGTGCTCCAGATGCTGGCCCGATTGGTTCTTGTATCTTTTTGGCGTATAAAACGGCGCAAAGGATTCTACATAGAACAGACGGTTTTCAGAGGTTTCAAAATCGATTTGGTAGATGATTCCTCTTGGAATAATTAGGTAGTCGCCATACTCAAAAGGGATATTTCCCATCATAGTACGGAGCGTTCCTTTTCCTTTGTGGATGAAAACCATCTCATCGGCATCGGCATTTTTATAGAAATAATCTCGTAATGATTTCTGCGGTGCCGCCAAGCCTATGGTGCAGTCTCTGTTGACAAGCAAGGCTTTTCGGCTGTCCAAAAAGTCTTCTTGCGGTTTTAATTCGAAACCTTTGAACAGCAGGGATTTTATGTTCTTTCCAATGGCAATTTTTGGCTCTACGGAATAGGATGCCTTAATTTCTTTTACCTGTGTCGGCCTATGAACATGGTATAGCAGCGACGAATGCCCATGAAAGCCTTCTGTTCCAAAAAGCTGCTCATAGTAGAGCCCTCCGTCTGGCTTTTCAAACTGCGTATGTCGTTTTTGGGGAAAATTGCCCAATTTATGATATAGTGGCATAATTATTAGATTTATGAAATTATGATTTTAGATTTCTGATAGCAGCATCCAAAAACTCATTCTGGGTTCCTCTTGATGAGGAACTTCAGATGCGACAATAAATCTTTCCAACTTGTATTCATAGTCACAAATATCGGAAAAATTAATTTTTTCACCTTATTTCTTGTGAAATATTTATAAAAAGGAAAAAGGCGCTACTGATTGTAAAATTTATCAGCAGCGCCTTTGTTCTATTTTAACAGAAACCTATCTTCCTTTCTTGTAACTGTACAGATAAATCAATGCATGAATTGCTGCAAAGATCAATGAGAAATAGAACAAGAAGTTATCATTTATATTCGGATCCATATGGTGGATAATGGCCACTATTACTAGGGCTGCAACCATTCCTAATCCTGACCCGGCAACTACTTTAAAGCTATCTAAGCTAAAGTTTCCTTTGTTTAGTATACTGTTTTTCATTCCGTAGAACAGATAGAGATCGAAACCAATCATCATCCAAACGATTAGTCGGATCCATGTATCTAACGGCAAGAATACCATCATGAACAAGCAAACCAACACTCCTGCAATCGGTACAAAAGGAACTAAAGGCGTTCTGAATGCTCTTGGTGCATCTGGCATTTTTTTACGCATGATCAATACGCCAATACATACAAGAATAAATGCAAATAATGTTCCGATACTCGTCATTTCTCCCACGACTCTAGCAGGCACGAAAGCGGCAAAAAGGCTTACGATTACCATAAACAATAAATTGTTTTTTGCTGGCGTTCTGAATTTTGAATGTACTTCTGAGAATACTTTTGGCATCAATCCGTCTTTACTCATAGAGAAAAACACACGGCTTTGTCCCATAAGCATCACAAGAATTACGGAAGCGTAGCCTCCTAAAATAGCTAGCAGAATTGCATTATTCAACCAAGGATAGGCTGGCGTTATCATTCCATCTGGCCCAGCTGTTCCCATCGCTTCTACTGCAATTGCCACTGGAGCGATTCCGTCTTTTCCAGCAAATGCTTGATAGTTTACGACTCCTGTCATTACGTGTGCAAAAAGAACATATAGGATGGTACAGATAGCCAAAGACAGCAATATTCCGATTGGCATGTCTCTTTTTGGGTTTTTAGCTTCTTGGGCTGCCGTAGAAACAGCATCAAAACCAATATAAGCAAAGAACACGATAGCTGCTGCCCTGATTATTCCGGAGAAACCAAATTCTCCAAAGGTTCCTGTGTTTTTAGGAATATAAGGTGTGTAGTTTTCTGGTCGTATGTATTGCCATCCAACGGCAATAAAAATCAATACAACACTAACTTTCAATAATACTATAATTCCGTTTACAAATGCGGATTCTTTAGTGCCTCGAATCAAGATTAGCGACATTATCATCACAATCAATACGGCTGGGACGTTTATGATACCTCCTTCAAAAGGCGAAAGCATATAAGCATCGTCAATGTGGATTCCATAACCGCTTAAAAATTTCCCGAGATATCTGGACCAGCTAATTGAAACCGTCGCGGCTCCAACGGCGTATTCTAAAACCAAATCCCAACCAATAATCCATGCCACAAATTCGCCCATTGTTGCGAAAGAATAGGTGTAGGCACTTCCGGCTACTGGTATCATTGAAGAAAATTCTGCATAACACAAACCAGCAAAAACACAACCAAATGCAGCTACTAAAAAAGAAATAGTAATCGCAGGTCCCGCATTTACTGATGCGGCAAGACCCGTTATTGAAAATAATCCGGCTCCAATAATTGCTCCAATTCCTAAAGCTACTAATCCCGGAGCGGTTAAGGTTTTCTTTAATCCTTTTTCAGATTCAGATGATTCTTCTAAAAGCTGGGTTAATGATTTTCTTCTCCAAATAGACATAAATTGATTATTTAAGTGTTTAGTGGTTCCAAATATAGTTTTTTTATGGAATAATTAACACATAAATAATCGTATATATTTTTTTAGGATGAATTCCTTAAAACCAGAATCCTACGCTGAACCAAGTATGGTGGTCTCTTGTTTCGGGCGACCAAGAGTGCTTGATTTCTACGGGTCCGATGATGGTTTCTAGGCCGTAGCCGAAAGAATATCCGGAATAGGCCGGACGTTCGATCCATTCGTCGCTATCAAAAATCTTGCTTCCGATGTTGGCATAGTTTGCCATGAAGTTCAAGTGGTTTTTTCGGAATATTTCATAATCTACGCCTACGGCCCCTTTGATGTAGCTGTTTCCGGAAAGGCTTACAAAGTCATAACCGTAGAAATGCCTAAAGTTATTGATCATGTTATAGCCGTAGCCTCCTAACACGAAATCAAAAAACGGAACGGTCTGTTCGCCAACAGTAAAACCGGCTTCTGACTGAAGGTTCAGTGTAAACTTGTTGAAGAAAGTCTTAGAAAAAGCCATTTCTCCTTTAAGGATGCTGAAATTCTGGTATTCTTTGGTATAATCGGAAGAATACAGAAAGGTCTGGAAGTCACCACAGAATAGGAATCCGTTTTTCGGGAAGTATTTCTTATCAAACGAATCGTATTTTACATAGGCAATAAGGCTTACATAGTCGCTGTCTTCTAAGACAGGGTCGGTCGTTTCAAATGTTTTGGTCTTGATCTTTAAATGCTTGTATTCTGCACCTCCGCCGATCAGGAATTTTTGGGCGAAAACGGTCTGGAAATAGACCTGATTCGAAAAGTCGGAGTAATCAATATTGATGGAACTCAGTCCGAATAGGTTGAGCAACTCTCCATTATTGAAATCCGTGAGGACATTTCGGTTGAAGGTATTGTATCTGGATTTGATCCCGAAACTCCAATAGAAGCCGTTATCGATGTAATAGTCTAAATAGTATCTGAAATTGTCTCCTAGTCCGGCATCGACCGAAATGATGTCGTTCTTGAACAACAGTTTTTTCTGGGTCAGGTTCAGCAAAATGGCGCTTTTGTATAGGCCGTCATAATGCAACCCGAATTTTAAGTAGGTCTTGATCGGGTTTTCTACTAGCGTCATGGTCAAGACATCATTTCCTGAGGCAGACTTTGAAAACGAGTAGCCTATGCCACTAAAGTTCTGGGTCGCGCTGAGGGTATTGATTCCTTTGTCCAAATCTGCATAGCTGATCTTAGTTCCGGCTTTGAACCCAAGCTTTCCGAGGACATAGGTACGGGTAAAATTTTCAAGCTGAGGCGTCTTGATTTCGCTGACTTGAAGGCTGTCGCTCTGCACGATGACTTTGTGCTTGGTGACAGGATTCTCCTTGTCGCCTATTTTTTCGAGCTGGTCGATTACTTTTCGTGCGGCATCTTCTCCTGTCTTTATGATCTGCACTCCTTGGGAGAAAGAAATCACACTGAATCCTTTAATATCTGGCTTTATATAGATGTCGGTGGCTTTTTTCTTGCGGTCCATTTTTTGGATCATCTGCATGTTGGAAATCTGCACCAGAATTTTCGTGGCATCGGTCAATGCATCTCTGTCTTTTAGATCGTCTTGTACGTCAACTCCAATGATGATATCAGCGCCTAGATTTTTTACTTCGAGGATGGGATAGTTGTTTGTCACACCTCCGTCTACCAGTAATTTTCCGTCAATTTCAACAGGCATGTACAACGATGGCAGCGCAGCGCTAGCAATCATGGCCTGCGGCAGCGATCCTTTGTTTAGGAGTACTTGCTGGCCGGTCTCAATATCGGTAGCGATGCATAAAAACGGAATCGGCAGCTGATTAAAATCACGAATATGCCTTACATTGTGCGTCAGCTTGTTCAGCATGTTGAAGTTATAGAGTCCTTTTGACAGGGCTCTTGGGATGCCAATCTTCATCTTCTTGAAGGGCAATGTCAGCGCATAGAGCTCGTCGTTTCTTTTTTCGTAAAAGTTCTTGGATGATCTTGGGATATAATCTTGGATCAGGGCATCGTAATCTGTCGTCTTAAAAATAGAGTCAATTTGTGCAGCGCTGTATCCCGAAGCATAGAGTCCGCCAATGATGGCACCCATGCTTGTTCCTCCGATATAGGAAATCTCTACGCCGGCTTCTTCTAATACTTTCAGAACGCCGATGTGGGCCAGTCCTTTTGCTCCTCCTCCACTCAAAACCAATCCTACTTTTGGCTTTTTCTGTTCTTGTGAAAACACAACCGATACAGAAAATAGCAACAAGAGGATAAGAGCTATTTTTTTCATAGAGAAAGGATTACTTTGTGGAATTGTAAAAGTCGGCAATTTTTTTGGCTTTTGAAATACCTACAACGTCAGAAATTTCTTTTTCTGTTGCCTGCGACAATCTTTTAACAGATTTGAAGTGTTTTATAAGGGCAATCATGGTCTTTTCTCCAATTCCGGGGATGGTTTCTACCGAAGTCTTTAGGGCGCCTTTGCTTCGTTTGTCCCGATGGTGGGTTATCCCAAAACGGTGTGCCTCGTTCCGAAGTTGCTGGATTACCTTAAGGGTTTCTGATTTCTTGTCTAGATACAATGGAATGGAATCGCCAGGATAAAATAATTCTTCCAAGCGTTTCGCGATGCCAATAATCGCTATTTTCCCTCTCAGGTCTAAATCTTCTAGGCTTTTTAGGGCGGATGATAGCTGTCCTTTGCCTCCGTCGATGATAATTAATTGGGGCAGCGGCTGCTCTTCGTCTAGGAGTCTTTTGTAGCGCCTGTATACGACTTCTTCCATCGAGGCGAAATCGTTCGGGCCTTCGACGGTCTTGATATTGAAATGGCGGTAGTCTTTTTTGCTTGGCTTGCCGTCTTTAAAAACGACACAGGCGGCCACGGGATTGGTTCCTTGGATGTTGGAGTTGTCAAAGCATTCGATATGTCTTGGCTCGACAGAAAGACGCAGGTCTTTTTTCATCTGCGCCATGATTCGGTTGGTATGCCTGTCCGGATCTACAATCTGCAGCTGTTTCAGCTGGTCCATACGATAGAATTTTGCATTTCGGATAGAGAGTTCCAAGATCTGCTTTTTGTCTCCTAATTGGGGCACGGTTACTTTTACATTTTCGCCCATGTCGATCTCAAAAGGGACAATTATTTCTTTGGACAGCAATTTGAACCGTTCTCGTAGTTCTACTACGGCCAGTTCCAGCAATTCTTCATCAGATTCGTCGAGCTTCTTTTTCATTTCCAGCGTGTGCGAGCGGATGATCGCGCCGTGTGAAATCTGAAGAAAATTGACATAGGCCATGCTTTCGTCTGAAACGATAGAAAACACGTCTACGTTGGAGATTCTTGGATTGACGATGGTCGAGCGCGACTGGTAGTTTTCCAGCGTCTCGATCTTGTCTTTTATCTTTTGGGCTTCTTCGAATTTCATTTCGGAAGCGAGGTTTTTCATCAGCGTCTTGAAATCTTTGAGACTTTCTTTGAAATTTCCTTTGAGTATCTCGCGGATGGCGTCGACGTTTTTTTGGTATTCTTCTAAAGATTGGTGGCCTTCACAGGGACCCTTGCAGTTGCCGATATGGTATTCTAGGCAGACTTTGTATTTGCCAGAATTGATATTTTCTCGCGACAGGTCATAGTTGCAGGTGCGCAGCGGGTATAATTCTTTGATTAGGTCCAATAGCGTATGTACTGTCTTGAAGCTGGTATAAGGCCCGAAGTATTCGGAACCGTCCTTGACCATATTTCTTGTGGTAAAGATTCTGGAAAACGGCTCTTTTTTGATGCAGATCCACGGATAGGTCTTGTCGTCTTTCAACAGGACATTGTATCGGGGCTGGAGCTTTTTTATGAGGTTGTTTTCCAAAAGCAGGGCATCGGTTTCTGTAGGAACTACGATGTGCCTGATGGAAACAATCTTGCGAACCAAGACATTGGTCTTGCCGTTGTCGTGCAGCTTGTTGAAATAGGACGAAACGCGCTTGCGCAGGTTTTTTGCTTTCCCCACATACAAAATCTTGTCTTCCTTGTCATAATACTGATACACGCCCGGGCCGTCGGGCAATGTCTGGATCTGTAGTTCTAAAGGAGTTCGCATCTGACAAAGTTAGTTTCAAAAATTCCGAATTGCAAGTGCCTGATTTCAATTTTAAATGGTTTTGGCAAATATTTAGCGTTCTCAATCTCAATTTTTATACATTTATATTTTTAAACAAAAAATGGCGCTACCTACTTATAAAAATCTCACCATCTTGGGCGAGACGATCCTGCCGGGCGAGAGCCGGACCTTGAATATGGAGATTGCAAAGCTCCATACGATGACCAAACTAAAGATTCCGATTATCATAGAACGTTCTGAAATCGACAGGCCTACAGTCTTGTTTTCTGCTGGATTACATGGCGATGAAATCAACGGCATCGAGATCGTAAGACGGCTGATCGTGCAGAAGATCAACCGACCAAAAATAGGCACTATCATCTGCATTCCAGTTATCAATGTTTTTGGCTTCTTGAACAAGACGCGCGAGTTTCCGGACGGGCGCGATATGAACCGGGTCTTTCCGGGCAGCAAAAATGGCTCTCTGGCCAGCCGCTTTGCGTATTCTCTTTTAAAGGAAATTATTCCGAATGTGGATTATTGTATTGATTTTCATGCAGGGGGTGCCAGCCGCTTTAATGCGCCGCAGATTCGCATCGTGCCGAATAATACTGAGTTAAAAGCACTGGCCGATGTGTTTCATGCACCGTTTGGGTTGTATTCCAAAAATATTACGGGTTCTTTCCGCAATTCTTGCGACCGACTAGGTGTCAAGATGCTGTTGTTTGAGGGCGGAAAATCGCTGGATATCAACGAGTCTATTACGCAGGAAGGTATCGAAGGCACCAAACGTTTCTTGGATCATTTCGGGATGCTGAACCCAAAGCGAAGGGCATCGATTTCGGATAGGAAAACTATTTATATCGAGAAGTCGGCTTGGGTACGCGCCAAGGCTTCGGGGCTGTTTCATGGACTGACCGCTGTAGGAACGCAGGTCGAAAAGGGACAGGTACTGGCTACTATTTCGGATCCTTACGGCAAGGTGGAATATAAGGTAAAGGCGCCCAATGCCGGCCATATCATCAATGTGAATGATGCACCTATCGTTTATCAGGGGGATGCTATTTTTCATATCACGACGGCTTTAGAACTATAAGCTTGCAGAATATTTTAGAACCATCCAAAATGCAGAAAAAAGAACTACGCTTAAAATACAGGGCCTTGCGGGCGGCTCTTTCTCCCGAAGAAATCGAAGAAAGGAGCCTTGCTATTGCCAACCAGCTTGTCCGATTGGATATTTGGGACAAATTGTACTACCATATTTTTCTTCCGATCAGCGAACATAAGGAAGTAGATACAGAATTCTTACTTCAGGTATTGGCTGGAAAAGATAAAGAGATTGTCGTTTCTAAATCGGATTTCGAGACGCGAAAAATGACGCATTTCTTATTGACCGACAATACCAAATTTCGAAAAAACGAGTATAACATTCCTGAGCCTGTGGACGGAATCGAAGTGCCTACTACCAAAATCGATGTGGTGTTTGTGCCGCTTTTGGCGTTTGACCAAAAAGGGCATCGGGCGGGCTATGGTAAAGGTTTTTATGATCTTTTCTTATCGGAATGCAAAGAAGACGTACTGAAAATTGGGCTTTCTTTTTTTGAGGCGGAAGCCGCGATAGCGGATGTTTTTGAAAACGACGTGGCGCTGGATTTTTGCGTGACCCCGAATATCGTCTACCGATTCAAAAAAAAGGCGTAACTTTAGAATAAAAAAAAAATGAAAACTCCTTTTAGATTATCCATCGGATTGCTTTTGCTTTGTTTTGCTTTTTCCGTTTCTGGATGCAGTGCCAGTATCGGTACCGGAACTTCCAGCAGATCGAGCAAAGCGAAACCGCTACCTCCAGGGCAGGCCAAAAAAGTGACAGGAGAAAAGAGTGCTAAAAAATATGCTCCGGGACAGAATTAGGCTAGTTCTGAATGTCTTCTAGAGCCTGAAAAGGCTTTTTTGTTGAACACAATCAATATTCCGACGCCTGTAGAGATGGCCATGTCGGCAATGTTGAATATGGCATTAAAAAAAGTAAAATGTTGTCCTCCCCAGACTGGCAGCCATTTTGGCAAATTGCCTTCCCAGATCGGGAAATAGAGCATGTCGACTACTTTTCCGTGAAACCAAGTGCCGTACGGCTGGTCGGAAAAGAGCGTTGCGGTCTGGCCATGGCTATGGTCAAAAATCACTCCGTAAAAAACAGAATCGATAATGTTGCCAAAGGCGCCTGCCAAGATGAGCGCTATGGCTACAATCAGGTATCTTGAACTGTCTTTTTTTACTGAATCCCATAACCACCAGCCAATTCCTGTAACGGCTACGAGCCTAAAAAGCGTCAGTATTAGTTTTCCGTAATCGCCGGGAATCTGCGTTCCCCATGCCATTCCTTCGTTTTCGATCAATAGGATCTTAAACCAGCTGGCTACGTTGATCTGTCCATCTTCGCCGTATATAAAGTTGGTCTTGATGTATATTTTTGAGATCTGGTCAACGATAAGAATTAGGATAACTAATAAATATGCTTTCTTTAATGACATTTTCTTTCTTTTATTGCGCAAAAATAGGAATATTATTTATAAAAACACTCGCAAGGGCTTGTTCCTTTTTATGCGGCTTTTCGCTGCTGTTTTTCCTTACTAGCGTTTGATGCAAAAGGGCGCCTGCGTTTGCTTCTATATTAAAAAAACGCTCCTTGACAGGAGCGTTACTTTGGGTATTATCTTCTAGCGGTTATCGCTGCAGGTTTTTTGCTTCGATACTCATCGTGGCGTGAGGAACGATCTTCAGCCTTTCTTTGCTGATTAGTTTTCCTGTTACTTTGCAAACGCCATAGGTTTTGTTTTCTACTCTGAAAAGCGCGTTTTTTAGATCACGGATGAACTTTTCCTGACGGATTGCCAACTGAGAGTTTGCTTCTTTCGACATGGTCTCGCTGCCTTCTTCAAACGCCTTGAATGTCGGCGACGTATCGTCTGTACCGTTGTTCAGGTCGTTCATATAGGCACTTTTGATCAGGTCTAGGTCTGCTTGTGCTTTTTGTATTTTTTTTAAAATAATTTCTTTGAACTCTGCCAGATCAGCATCGGAGTATCTTGCAACTTCATCTACCATATTATATTATTTTGAAATTAATATACTTGTTTTTATTTCATCAAACTCAATTTCTATACCGTTTTCTACTTTATCTTCAATAATCAGTTCTTCTGTCAGCGTCTCTGCCTTGATGTAGTCTTGGTTTGCCGTAAGGGCTTCTTCAAGAATACCGTCTTTTTGGACTTGGACCTTGATCTTGTCGGTAACTTCAAAACCTGAGTCTTTTCTGATATTTTGAATGCGGTTGACTAATTCTCTAGCGATTCCTTCTTTTTTCAATTCGTCGGATATGGTGATGTCTAAGGCCACCGTAATTCCGTTGGCATTGGCGACCAGCCATCCTTCAATATCTTGGGAAGAAATCTCTACATCTTCAGAGGTTAAATTAATACTTTTCCCTGAAATGACAATACTTAGCGAACCGTTTTTGTCTAGTTCGTTGATCTGTTCCTGTGAGAAATTTTGTATCTCTTTGGAAATCAGACCCATATCTTTCCCGAAACGCGGCCCTAATGCTTTAAAATTAGGCTTGATTTGCTTTACCAATATGCCCGAAGCGTCGTCTAGAAGCTCTATTTCCTTGACGTTTACCTCTGCTTTTATAAGGTCTGAAACGGCTTCGATTTCTGCTTTTTGCTTGCTGTCTAATACCGGAATCATCACTTTTTGCAGGGGCTGACGTACTTTTATCATTTCTTTCTTGCGAAGCGACAGTACGAGCGACGAGATGGTCTGCGCCTTCTCCATCCTGCTTTCCAACGATTTATCAACAAAGTTATGAGCATATTCTGGAAAATCGGCCAAATGTACGCTATCGAATGTTTCTTTATGTGTCGCCTGCGTTAAATCTCTGTAAAGCTTATCCATAAAGAACGGAGCGATAGGGGCGCTTAGTTTTGCTACGGTTACCAGACAGGTGTACAGGGTCTGGTAGGCGGCAATCTTGTCTTGGGCGTAGTCGCCTTTCCAGAATCTTCTTCTGCACAAACGCACATACCAGTTGCTCAAGTTCTCCTGAACAAAGTCAGAAATAGCTCTTGCTGCCTTGGTCGGCTCGTAGTCGGCATAATAGCTGTCGACATCTTTTATCAGGGTATTTAATTCTGATAATATCCATCGGTCGATTTCTGGCCTTTCTTCCAGCGGCACTTCGGCTTCTGCATAAGAGAATCCGTCGATGTTGGCATATAGGGCAAAGAACGAATAGGTATTGTATAGGGTTCCGAAGAATTTACGGCGTACTTCTGCGACACCTTCGATATCGAACTTTAGGTTGTCCCAAGGGTTGGCGTTGGCAATCATGTACCAGCGCGTCGCATCGGGTCCGTATTCGGCCAATGTCGTGAACGGATCAACGGCATTGCCCAAACGCTTGGACATTTTCTGTCCGTTTTTATCTAAAACGAGTCCGTTAGACACTACGTTTTTATAGGCTACTTTATCAAAAACCAGGGTTCCGATAGCATGCAATGTATAGAACCAGCCGCGCGTCTGGTCGACACCTTCGGCAATAAAATCAGCTGGGAAGTCTTTATTTTCGTCAATCTTGTCTTTGTTTTCAAACGGATAATGCCACTGTGCATAGGGCATCGCTCCAGAATCAAACCAAACATCAATCAGGTCGGTTTCACGCTTCATCGGCTTGCCGGATGGTGAAACTAGTACAATTTCGTCTACGACATTTTTATGCAGGTCGACCAAGTCGTAATTGGCTTCTGACATGTTTCCAATCTCAAATCCTTTGAACGGGTTTTCTTTCTGGAAACCGGCTTGGATTGATTTTTCGATAGCGTTGTATAGTTCTTCTACCGAGCCGATAATGGTTTCTTCTTTTTTGTCTTCGGTTCTCCAGATCGGCAACGGAATACCCCAATATCTTGAGCGGGACAAGTTCCAGTCGTTGGCATTTTTCAGCCAGTTTCCGAAACGGCCTTCGCCTGTAGATTTTGGCTTCCAGTTAATAGTATCGTTCAGGTCAAACATTCGGTCTTTTACATCGGTGACCTTGATGAACCAAGAGTCTAACGGATAGTATAAAAGGGGCTCGTCTGTTCGCCAGCTGTGCGGATAGCTGTGCACGTATTTTTCGACCTTAAAGGCCTTGTTTTCTTCTTTTAGTCGGATAGCGATTTCTACGTCTACCGATTTTTCCGGTGCTTCGCCAGCGTTATAGTATTCGTTCTTTACGTACTTCCCTGCGAAATCGCCCATGTGGGAAGTGAATTTTCCTTGCAGGTCGACTAGCGGCACCGGCGTACCGTTTTCGTCCAAGACCAGCATCGGCGGCACTTCCGGCACGGCTTCTTTGGCAACCTTGGCATCGTCTGCACCAAAAGTCGGGGCGGTGTGTACGATTCCGGTTCCGTCTTCTGTGGTTACGAAATCGCCCGAGATAACGCGGAACGCATTTTCTGGGTTCTGGTACGGCAGGACATACGGCAGTAATTGTTCGTATTTGATTCCGACCAAATCAGCGCCGAGGGCTTCCGCTACTATTTTATAAGGCAACTGCTTGTCGCCGTTTTTTACTTTGTCAAAATCGGCTGCTTCTGCGCTTTCGAAATAGCCTTTGCCGAATTGTTTTCCAACTAAATTCTTAGCCAAGACTACGTTGATCGGCTCGAATGTGTATTGGTTGACTGTTTTTACTAGCACGTATTCGATTTTCGGTCCCACCGTCAGTGCCGTATTGGACGGCAAGGTCCATGGCGTAGTCGTCCAGGCTAAGAAATGCACATCGCCGAAGCCTTTTAGTACGGCTGGCAGTGTTTCTGCAAGTGTCTTGAACTGGGCAACGATGGTCGTATCGGTCACATCGCGATAAGCGCCCGGCTGGTTGACTTCATGAGAGCTTAGTCCGGTTCCTGCTTTTGGAGAATAGGGCTGAATCGTATAGCCTTTATAGAGCAGGCCTTTGTCGTAAATCTGCTTTAACAGCCACCAAACGGTTTCCATGTATTTGGACTTGTAGGTGACATACGGGTCTTGCATGTCTACCCAGTAACCCATCTTTTCGGTCAGGTCGTTCCATACGTCGGTATACCGCATGACGGTCTTTTTGCAGGCTTCGTTGTATTCTTCGATGGAAATGGTCTTTCCGATATCTTCTTTGGTGATTCCTAATTCTTTTTCGGTTCCGAGTTCTACCGGAAGTCCGTGGGTATCCCAACCAGCCTTTCTTTTTACCTGAAAGCCTTTTTGGGTCTTGTAGCGACAGAAAATATCTTTGATCGCGCGCGCCATCACGTGGTGAATACCCGGCAGTCCGTTTGCTGAAGGCGGGCCTTCAAAAAACACATAGGGTTGGTTTCCTTCGCGCGTGGTTACGCTCTTTTCAAAGATGTCTTGTTTTTTCCAGAAATCAAGCACTTCAGATGCCACTGTTGGCAGGTCAAGTCCTTTGTATTCAGTAAATTTTGTACTCATTTTTATCGCTTTGTAAAATCAATTTGCGAAAGTAATGAATTTTTTAATTAGTTATGGCGTATCTGGCGCGCGTTTTTTATGAAGATTCCGCTGACTATCAGTACTGCTGCCGCTGTTATGATGGAATTGGTTTCCTTATATGGATGACATGGACTCTACATGGACTATCTATGGAGTATCTATGGAGTAACTATGGGTAAGACTTTCTCTACTTCAGTTATTGCCTATAAGATAAAGTACTTAAAACTAGAGTTGTGCTTTTTTTCTTATTTATACAATTATATTATAAGAAAATATTATTCTATTTTATTGTATTATAATCTTATTTGTTTTATATTTGCCCTTGATTTACTTTTTATGAATTTTCATACACTATTTTTTTTTAAAATTTGTTATACAATTTCATCATAAATTCATTTCTTTACCGTTACTATTAAGACAATTTAACAAGCCATAACTTAATAAAAGACAAGCACATGACCCTCCAAAAACCCTCCAAGGCGCGCCTTATGGCCGCCGCATGCGCCCTGCTCTCTGCAGGCGCCCTACAGGCCCAGGACATCCTCTGGGAGAAGTCCTACGGCGGAAAGCATTCCGAATACCTATTCGATGCACAGCCCACACCCGACTACGGCTTCATATTCGCCGGAAGCTCCCTATCCAAAAAGACCGGAAACAAGACCGAGGAAGCCGCAGGCGACCTGGACTACTGGCTCTGGAAGATGGACGAGAAGGGGGAGCTCGACTGGCAGAAAAGCTTCGGCGGCGCCGGGGCCGACCTATTGCAGGCCGTGAGGCTCACTCCCGACGGGGGCTTTATACTGGCTGGGACTTCCGAGTCCGCCAAGGGGCTGCAGAAGAAGGAGGACGGCCACGGGAAGGAAGATTTCTGGATCATCAAGCTGAACGCCAAAGGTGCCGAGCAGTGGCAGCGCACCATAGGCGGCTCCGGACAGGAGCTGCTGCAGAGCATCGCTCCTACTCCCGACGGGGGCTATATCATCGGGGGGAGCTCCAGCTCGCCTAGGAGCGAGAAGCTTGCTGCCGGACAGCCTGATGCCTTCGGGAAGTCCGTTGCCGGATTCGGGAACCTGGACTACTGGGCGGTGAAACTGGACTCGGAAGGAAAGATCGAATGGCAGAAGGCCTTCGGCGGACAGTATGCCGACCAGTTGCGCAGCATCGTGCCCGTGCGCGGCGGGGGCTACCTGCTGGCAGGCTCTTCCAACTCTCCTGAATCGGGGAACAAGAGCGAGAAGTGCTACGGCCAGTCCGATTACTGGGTGGTGAAATTAGATCCTAAAGGAGAGCTGGAATGGCAGAAGGCGTACGGAGGCGAAGGCGACGACCAGCTCCAGGCCGCACTGCAGTCCGTGGACGGAAACTTCTTATTGGCAGGAAGTTCTGCTTCGGGAACGACCGGAAACAAGAACGCCTCCAACGGCAAGGGAACCGACTTCTGGCTCCTGAAGATCGACCCTTCGGGGGAGGTATTGTGGCAGAAGACCTACGATATCGGCAAGTCCGACCTGTTGACCTCGCTCGAGGAAAGCCGGGACGGGTCGCTATTGCTCGGGGGGCATGCCCAGAGCGAGACCTACAGCACCAAGAAAAAAGACAAGGAGGGCATCAACGACTATATCGCCATCAAGACCGACCCTAAGGGCGAGGAACAGTGGACCCAGACCGTGGGAAGCGGAGGGGAGGACATACTCCGCAAGGCCGTGGAGACCCGCGACGGGGGCTACCTGCTGGCAGGAACCTCGATGGGGGCCGTGTCCCGCGACCGCTATACCGGGCAGGGGCGCAACGACTTCTGGGTCGTGAAGCTCAAGGACAAGAGGAAGAAGGAAGAAAAGAAGAATCCTATAGAGGCCTACCCCAACCCTACCCTGCACTACTCCAACGTGATCGTGGGCTACGAGTTCGAGAAGGGCACCGCTACCGTGTACGACCTCTCGGGAAGGCAGCTGCAGCACTTCGAGATCCACGACCGCACCGTGCCTGTCGATTTAGGAGGCATGCCAGAGGGCATCTATATCGTGGAGATACGCACCAACGTGCAGGAAGACTCCGTGAAGATCGTAAAAGCCATGAATAAAAACCAATAACAATGAAAACATACTATAACCCTGCTAAAATCTGTAAGCACTTCCTTGTGCTTTTTTACAGCCTCTGCGCTTTCGGGCAGGACCCTTTTGTCACAAGGCCCGACAATGCCTCTATGCTGCATACGGGAGAAATCCCCGTCAACCTTTATACCGGAGTGCCCGACATCAGCATACCCATCTATACCTTCCCGACCCATTCCAAAGACATTTCCCTAAACATCGGACTGAACTACCATCCTGCAGGCCTGTCAACGCTGGACAAGCCAGGCAACATGGGAAGAGGCTGGAACATCAATGCTGTGGGCGTCATAACTAGGTCTGTCGTGCTGCGTCCCGATGAAAGATATAGTGCGGTCGGTGGAATAGACGACTATGATACGATGACCGACGTTTACCAGTTCAGCTTTATGGGGCATAGCGGCCGTTTCATGATCAAGAAGGACTTCACGACAGGAGCCTTCAGCATCCAGATGATGGGCCATTCTACACTTAAGATAGAATATGTGTTTAATTCAACCGATAAGAGCATAAACTCATTTACTATTTATGATGACAAAGGCTATAGATATGTCTTTGATCTGTATGACATTAATTTCGCAAGGTTTAAAAGCCGTGGCAATACCATGGAGCTTGTTAACTACAGAAGTGCGCACTATCTTTCTAAAATTTATGACAACAATGGAAATATCATTGTGAACTATTCCTATGACGCACTTTCCAGACCTTATACGGTCGGCTCGGTTACCGTCGGAAATAAGATATCTCATAAGCTCAAGGAGATAAACATTACCGATATAGGAAAAGCAGCCTTTACTTACACTGATGCAGAAGCGAATGTTATGAAAGATATCACTATCAAGAACATGTCAGGCCAGACTATCGAAAAGACGGTATTCACTTATATGTACGGCACATCGGGAGAACTGACCAAAGTCAGCCGATTTAACAGCAGCCTTTCGGAAAGCCAAGACCATAATATTTACTATAATACTAGAGGACTTCCCCAAAAAGACCTACAGAACGTCTATGAATTCCCATTGCAGGGATGGCTAGAAAAGATTATCCTGCCGACTGGGGGAACCATTCTTTACGAATTCGAATGGAACACTGCCAGACTAACCGGCTACTTTGGCTCACAGGAACAGCAAAACCAGTATTATCTGGAAAACAATCCCGACAATACAGCAGTTCGTGAACCTTATGGAAATGGCGGAGGCGACTATGACACTTCTATATCGCGTTCGATGGCTTTCGCTATTACAGGAACAGATCCAAAAAAGCTGGAATTTTTATTTTGGCATAACCCCTACAGCTATCCTCCTGAGCTTGATCCTACTGCAGGTCCGCTCCCTGTCACTTATAAAATCCTATCCGGAAGTACCGTAGTACATGATTTTGGGAGCAATCCTGAAACAGGAACGGCCACGCTGGCTCCCGGAAACTACACAATTTCCATTATCACTGTCTCCAACCTAAACACTACGGGAAACATCTCGATCATGCATGATGTGCCAAGCGGCATACTGAAGAAGTGGCTTTATACATCAGGATTTCGCATCAAAAGAATTGCCACATTCGAGTTTGATGCCAATGCCAACTATCTTTACAATCCTGGCAGCTACCAATATGTTCCTGCTTCGGAAACTTTCTACGACTATTCCATATTCGATGATTCCTACAAAAGCAGCGGGTATCAATATGATGGCCTGATGCTGTCATGGGAAGACCCTGCTAAAGCAGTCTCCCAGCTTACGGGGTACGCAAACGTAAAAGTAACTAAAGGTTCGGGCAACGGCTATACAAAATATACATTTGCAGTACCTGACGAGCATCCCGTAGCTTACTCGAACGAACATTATGAATCTTTCCGCAAAGGCATGCTAAAAAAAGTCGAGGTAGTCAGCGCTGATGAGGTGGTTCTTTCTACTACAGAAAACACCTATGAACTGACGGCAACCGGAGACTCCTTCCCTGCATTTCCTACTGTTGAGTGGGCTAATTATGTGGCTTCAAAGCTCTCCTGGCCCAAGCTAGCGAGCACGACTGTTTCAGAAAAGCGCGGGGATGCGATAGTGACACTGACCCAGGACTTTACCTACAACGCCGCAAACAAGCAGGTCGCCACCAAGACGCAGACCACCAGCATAGGCGGCGAGACGCTGAGCACGGAATATTACTACCATGCCGGCAACTCGCCCCTCTCCACCAACCGGATCTCGCTTCTCGAAAGAAGCGACACTTTCATGAACGGGTCGCTGGTCTCCAGCGAAAAGGCGGCCTATTCGAACGCATGGGCCGGGAATGTCTCGTGGCTGCCTTCTTCGGCCTCCGCTTCCAAGGACGGCACGGCCTACCATACGAAGACGAAATTCAACTTATACGACGAGTTCGGCAACCTGCTGGAATCCGAGCAGGAAAGCGGACTGAAGACCAGCTATGTCTGGGGCTATAACAAGACGCTGCCTGTCGCCAAGATAGACAACATGGCCTATGCCGCCATCCCTTCCGGACTGATTGCAGACATACAGTCTGCCACAGACTCCGGTACCGAGACCGCGGTACTTGCCAAGCTGGCACTTCTGCGCAGCGATGCCGCGCTTGCAGGAGCCATGCTGACCGCCTATACGCACAAGCCGCTTATAGGCATATCGACCGTTACCGATGCGAAAGGCGACATGCTCCGAAACGAATACGACGGCTTCGGAAGGCTTATCCAGACAAAAGATGCAGGCGGAAACGTGCTGAGCGAGACCCAATACAACTACAGACCCTAACCCATACAGCCATGAGAAAAAGACTAGCATACATATTGGCGCTGCTGCCATTGGCAGCCTTAGGCCAGACCACCACGCAGAACTTTGTCAAGACTACCGCCTATAGGGGAGCCGGAAGCACCCTGCCTGCCGTGCAGGTGACCTACCTCGACGGGCTGGGCCGCCCCATACAGCAGGTCGCCCAGGGGCAGTCGGCCTCCGGAAAGGATATCGTGACCCATATCGAATACGACTCGCTGGGAAGGCAGCGCAAGGAATTCCTGCCTTACAGTACCGAGACGGCAACAGGCGGCTACCGCACCGATGCCGCTACGAAAGTGCTTTCCTATTATGGCAGTCCGACACTTGCCCTGACAGGAAATCCTGATTTCGAGCCTACCGGAAACCCGTATAGCGAAAAGCTCTTCGAGGCCTCACCAGTAAGCCGCGTGCTCAAGCAGGCCGCTCCCGGCAATCCTTGGGCTATGGGAGGTGGAAAGGAGATCAGATTCGACTACCTGTCCAACTCGGACGAGGAGGTGCGCCTGCTGAGGGCCGTTGCTACGTGGGATGAAGGCAAGGGACTCTATACCGAAGAAATCGAGAACACGGGGGCTTTCTATGCTGCCGGCGAGCTCTTCAAGAGCATTGTCCGCAACGAGAATTGGACCAGCGGGACGGAAAACACCACCGAGGAATTCAAGGACAAGCAGGGCCGCGTGATTCTCAAAAGAACGTATGGCGAATCTATCGAAAATGAAAATCTTGCGAATACGGCCCACGACACCTACTATCTTTACGACCAATACGGGAACCTGGCCTTCGTGCTCTCTCCCAAGGCCGACCCGCAGAATCCCCAGGCTTCCCTGGAACATCTTTCCTACCAGTACCTATATGACAGCCGCAACCGCGTTGTGGAAAAAAAACTGCCCGGAAAAAACTGGGAATATATCGTATATAACAGAATGGGGCAGATTGCCGCAGCCGGACCGGCCGGCTCGCCGTTTGACGACATTGCGGGAGACGGATGGCTGGTTACCAAATATGATGCTTTCGGGAGGATCGCCTATACGGGATGGTACCAGAACAGCAATTACTATGAAATGTCAAACAAGGGAAGAATCAGCATGCAAGGCGAGTATGATACGGCAGCCGATGTATGGGAAGCAAGAAATTCGGGAAGTACCGTAGGGGGCATCGCCTTCAACTATACGAACGGCTCCTTCCCCCAGTCCTCCTATCATGTGCTTACCGTCAACTATTATGACGACTACAGCTTCCCGAACCCTCCGGCCAGCTTCGCCCCCGTAGAGGGACAGACGGTCTATTATGACAATTCCACGCGCAAGCCGAAAGGCATGCCGACCGGCTCATGGGTGCGCGTGCTGCAGGCCAGCACCGACTATCTGGGGCAGCCTTCTTATGTGCTCTATGACTACAAGGGAAGGGCCATACAGCAGAGGACCGGCAACTATCTGGGCGGCTTCCACCAGGCAAGCACCCTGCTTGATTTTTCGGGCAAGACGCTCAAGTCCGTGACCGCGCATGCGCGAACCGGAACTGCAGCCGAATATACCATAACCGAAGACTTTGGCTATTCGGCACAGGACAGGCTCATCTCCCATACGCACAAGCTGAACAGCAAGCCCGTGGAGATGCTCTCTTTGCGCGCTTACGACGAGCTGGGGCAGCTTATCCTAAAAGACGTGGGAAGGTCCAGTCTTATGCCGCTGCAGACCGTGAACTACTCCTATAATGTCCGGGGCTGGCTCAAGGAAATCAACAAGACGGCCGGGCTATCACTGGATCCGGGACTGGGATTGCCGGACCTCTTTGCCTTCCGTATCAACTATGATGCCGTAGGAAACGATCTGGAAGGAGAGATCAAGGGACTCTATAACGGCAACATATCCGAGACCTTGTGGCTCAGCGCCAATGACAATACCCTGAGAAGCTACGGCTATAAGTATGACGGGCTGAACAGGCTAAGGGAAGCCGTCTACCAGAAGGGGGGCGCCAGAACCAATTCTTATAACGAGGAGATGCGGTATGACAAGAACGGGAATATCGCCGACCTGAAAAGGAACGGCGACTTTGACCAGCCGACCCCCAACATCATGATCGACGACCTGCAGTATGCCTACGATTCCGGCAACAGGCTGCTGGCCGTGAGGGACCATACCGCCCATCCGGCCGGGTTCGACAACGGCGCTAACGGCCCTGAGGAATACGGCTATGACGACAAGGGCAATATGGTGCGCGACGACAACAAGGGGATCACGCAGATCGTCTACAACCACCTGAACCTGCCGAAGGCGATTTATTTTGCTGCCGGAACGAAAATAACGTATCTTTATGATGCTTTGGGAACCAAGCTGGGAAAAACCGTCACGGAACCGACCGAGGAAGTACGGACTGACTACCTGAACGGCTTTCAGTATGAGGATGAGGGAACTAGGTTTTTTGCAACGGCTGAAGGCTACGTGAATTTTATGCCCAACAGGGGCGGCTATACCACCAACTATGTGTATAACTATACCGACCACCTTGGCAACGTGAGGCTGAGCTATTCCTATACCTCCGCCGGACTGAAGATATTAGAGGAAAACAACTATTATCCGTACGGGCTCAAGCACGAGAAGTACAACTCGGACACCTACCAGACCGTGAGCACCGAAAACGGGAGCTATGACAGCGGGGTAGCCGTAGTACAGGCGCAGAGACTCAACTATAGATACAAGTACAACGGGCAGGAATTCCAAGACGAGCTCGGGCTGAATATGTATGACATGAATTTCAGAGATTATGATCCTGCTATCGGGAGATGGACAGGTATAGACCCCGTAATACACCACAGCTTGTCTACCTATAATGCCTTTGACGGGAATCCTGTGTTTTGGGCAGATCCGAGCGGGGCAGATGCTCAGCAAACAGGTGCTGCATTATCATTCGAGGGAGTAGATATAGCAGGAATTTTTAATGCAATTTTGAGTTTTCTTGATACAGGCTATGGATCTTATACAATACAAGGAGAATATTCGGAAGCATCTGGTCCTGACGGAAAATTCACATCCATAGACGGTGCCGCTCTTGATTTTGCTGTCCTATACAATGGAGTCTCAATTATTAATAAAGTAGAATTAGGCTCAGCAATTTATAGCCTTGGCGGATACTATTCATATACGACTCCAACAGGTTCTCTTTATAAATATAAAAACGGTGAAGTTAAAGGTAATGCTTATGGAATTGGTTTTGGAATAAATGATGTGCCAATAGATGCAATGCTTGAAGGTTTCGTACACACACACGCAAATTATGAAAATCCGAGTGATAATAATTTAAGCTCAATGGATAAAGAACCTGCAAGCGAGGGTTTGATTTTTAGAGGAAAGTCTGTTAAAGTACCTGTTTATTTAGTCACTCCAAGTGGTGAGTTAATGGTACGGGATGTATATCGCGGAAATGACGGCCCTAAAATGAGGCCCACAAATGTAAATATTGGCAACTTATTAATTCCAAATGACCCTAAAAGCCCTGTAAGAATACGGAAAAATCAGATTAGCCCCATTGTCATACCTCCTTGTGCACCAACAATTTGGGGAACTAATGGGTATCCAATAGATGTAAAATATAAATAATTTACAATCTCTTTAATCATGAAAAATTTTGTATTATGCTTAATCATCTTGTTGACAAACAATATATCAGCTATTAATGTATTATACTAGGTTATGAAAATGAGATGTAAATAGTAAGTATATGAAAAAGATGTTTATTATTGTATTATTTCTGTTAATTGGAGGGCTAATTTTTATAGCCATCCGTTACCAAGATAAGAAAGTCAGAAAGGAGTTTGATCTATTCTATTCAAGTCACTTATCTGGAACAATAGTTAAGGTTGACAAATATTCGAGATCTGCAAATTTTGTTCTCAATAATAATCCGACCAAATTTTCCTTTTATCCATATATTGATAAAGATTTAAATAACAACGAAATATTTCAATATTTAGTTAACCCAGGAGACAGCGTTTATAAACCTGCCTATTCTGATATATTATTATTAATTAAAGGTAATAAGGTATACTCTTATACCTTTCAAAAAAATGGAAATTAGATATGAGATTTTTCAAATACTACCTAATAATATTATTTTGGACATATGGATGTGATGTTAAGTCAACAAATAAAGTTGAATTTAAAGATAAGGCAGATGCTTTATTAGACAAAATAGCAAATGGTACAGCAGATGAAGAATTCCCTGTAAAGTATTTTCCTTTTGAACAAACAAAAGCAATTATGTATGATTTAAGAAATAAATGCGACTTTAAAAATCGTCAAGGACATTTTTTGAATGAGTATTATTCTACCGACAAATCTAAAGTGAGTTTAATTTATGAGTACTATTTAAAATGTGACAGTATTCGATTTGTGCTTACTTATAATATTAAAGACAGTGATATGCTTTATGAGTTTAAGATAGAGCCGATTGAAAAAGATAACCCTATGATAGTTGACCAAACTAAGCGCTTAAAAGGGAATCTTTCGGATTGATAATGATGTATCATATGACGTTGTAATTATTAGTGTTACTATTTTTTTGTTATTGTAATACCTTTTTGTGGTTATTATATTTATCTAAAAAACAGGGTCTTTAAATTAGCAGTAAGAGCGGATAAATATCCGCTCTTACTGCTAATTTAAACTCCGAAACGGGAGTTGGTTCAGTAATAACTGCTGTATTATGGCACAATGGGAGTTAATTATCTTATAGGAAATGGTGCAACTGGATTAGGAAGACATGTTGGATCAAGAAATGGGAACGTTTGAGATGTATGACGGACTTTATTAAAAATGAAATATGATTATAAGTAAAATTTCAGGGAATGCCATTTTTTGGGGTATTTTTATGATAATGCCATTATTTGGATGTATAGCTTTTACATTTAGAATACTACATAATTTTACATTTAGTATTAGAGATGTTTCTATCTTGTTATTATTTATTTTTTTGTTTTATTTGGGTATAAATTTCCTGAAACATATAAAATATATAACTATTGAGGATACTAGATTAAGATATTACTCTATTTTAAAGCCATTTGGGAAAATAATAGATTTGAGCTCTTGTATGGGGAAAATTCTTTTACAAGAAACTGGCTCTGGAGGCAGTTATAAAGTCCTATATCTTATAGATAAAAAGAATATGACTTCTTTTAAAATAATGGGATTACATTATAAAAACTTCGATGAGTTAAATAGTGCCATAGACCTCAAAGTAATACGCTTTACTCCTTCCACATTGCAATACTTACAACTCTTATTTTTTGAGAAACTGAATATAAACAGTAAAAAAGACAATGATAGAAAAATAACACCTATTACTTTAAAGGTATTTAAACTAATTAGTATTATTGGAATCATATTATTTATTATTGGATTTATATTAAAAAGAACGTTATAAAAAACGTAGAATTGCATTTCGCGTCCCTATACCAAAAAGCTACAACTTTTAGAGTTGTAGCTTTTTGGTATAATTTATATGACAATCTAAACAAGACATAAAAACTATAATTTGAGCAATTAGATTTTTTAACACTAATGCCACATCTGAGCCATCGGGTCTTATTCAAAAGAAAATTACTTTAGTAAATGAAGATACATTAATATTACTAAAAATATAGCGGTAGTTAATTTTAGGTCTATTAAAAAAGTTATAATCTCCTATAAATGAAGAAATATGAATTTTAGAGAGGTCATAGGTTTTTTAGTGCCTATCGGATTAATAATAGCGGGTATTTTCATTAAATTATCTAAAAGAGAGGAGTTAGCTTCTTTTAAAAAGAAATGGATTACTTTTATCATTTTGGGAATACTATTGTTGCTTCTTAGACTCTATACGTATTTCACATAAAGCAACCCCATTTTCACGCTTATTACTTTATCTCATTTTTCAGCTAATATGCTATGTTCACAGAAACTCAACAACAGACATTAGATATTGATTGGTTTTTTATAGCTGATGATAAAATTGGATTTGTTACCTCCGCGGGAGGCAGACTACCCGAGTCGGTTGCTGTTTTAGATGAAAAAATCGGAATCCTTTCTTCTTATTTTAGAAATCTTCCTGAAATAACAACGGCTCATATTCATGACGAGCTTAAAGAATTAAAGGAGATTGATGAAAAGTATCTTGCTGATTTTGTCTTTATGGCAAAGAGAGGCTTATATGCCTTTGACAAGTTGGTGCTAAATAATTTTTCTGACTTGAAATACCATCTTGTAGCCAAACCCGAAACCTATTTAAGCTTAAAAGGGCTGTCTACTGAAATTATTGATTTGATACATAAAACTGTTTATACGGGTGCTATTGATCTGGCCAAAGCTATAAGCATAGAAGATATTCCTTAAATTGCAAAACCCTTCCACAATCGGATATCTGTGACGTACTGATAATAAAATTGGAGCTGTTCTGCTCTAAACAAATACAACCCAATTATAAAATTGCCTAAAAACATCCTTTATCCTATCTTTACGCCTCATCTTCGCCTGAACCTGCAAAATGCACTTATGAGAATCCTGACATTAGACGACATCCTTGATACCTATTCCAAGATAGTCCAAAGAGGCTATGGTTTCTTTTTATCTAAATTCACCTTGAACAAAGATTCGAGGGCGATCAGCGCTTTTGACAAGTCATCGGAACAGACTTCGAACTGGTGGATTATTCCGGCCGTAAACGAACGCTGGAATAGGATGGTGAGCGGCGACTCTCATACTGACCATAAGCAGTACCTGATAAAAAATTTCCTGAAAGAAGAAAGAGGCCTTAGATTATTATCTTTAGGATCTGGAGCTTGCGAACATGAGCTGGAACTTGCCAATTATCCGCATTTTGCCGAAATCACTTGCGTGGATATCAACCAGGCCAATCTGGATAGAGCTAAAGCCATTGCGACAAAAGATAACAAGAATCAGATGAAATTTGTCTGTTCTAATGTGGAAGACTATTCGTTTCCGGATCATTATTTTGACCTCGTCATCTTTAACGATTCGCTGCATCATTTTAAAAATGTGGAGCATCTTCTGGCCCATCCTATCAAAAACTGCCTGAAGCCTAAAGGCAAGCTTGTTATCCATGAATATGTCGGACCGAAACGCCTGCAGTATCCTAAACATCAGCTAAAGGCCATCAACAAAGCCATCCAGCTGATCGACAAGCCTTATCGAAAAAGATACAAGACCAATATTATCAAAAATCACTATTATGGTTCCGGTGTGCTGCGGATGATTGTTGCCGATCCGTCGGAATGTGTGGACTCGAATAATATACTGCCGAGCATCCATAAAAATTTCAAGACGCTGGAAGAGAAAAAGTATGGCGGCAATATATTGATGAGCGCCCTGAAAGACATCTCGCATCATTTTGTCACGCTTGACGACAAAAAAAAGGCCGTACTCGACAGCCTTTTTAAATTTGAGGATGACTACCTGAAAGAAAATCCGAGTGATTTTATTTTTGGCGTTTATGAAAAATCCGAGTCCGGTACTTTGTAGCTTTCCTTGTTACTTCTGAAAGTATTGCTTAACGTTCCTCCTGTGGAGTCCAAACGCCGCTGGCTAGTGTCTCTTTGACATATTCTGAAAAATCTTTTGGCTTTCGACCTAAAGCCTCTTCTACTCCATGGCTGATAGAGGCGTTTCGCCCGTCTAAAATTTCGCTGAAGAGATAGGATAGCAGTCCTATATAGTCTTGCGGCACTTGATATTCTTTTAGTTGAGCCGCATATTCCTGAACGGAAAGCTGTTCGTATACAATGGGCTTTCCGATAGCTGTGGCAATTTCTGTAACAGCTTCCTTAAAGCTTAACAGCCTTGGGCCTGTGACTTCGTATAGCGTATTGTCATGGCCTTCTTGCGTAAGCGCCGCCACGACAACATCAGCAATGTCTTCCGCATCAATAAACGGTTCTTTTATGTCGCCTGTCGGCAACGCTACATGGCCGTTCAATATCGGCTCGAGCAGGTAGCTTTCGCTAAAGTTCTGGTTGAACCAGCTTGCCCTGACGATGGTCCATTTCAAGTCACTTTCCATGATAATCTTTTCGCAGTCTTGGGCTTCTTTTTCGCCACGACCCGAGAGGAGCACTACTTTTTCTACCCCTGCCTCTTTGGCTACTTTCGCCAAGAGCCTTATGGCGTCATCTGCTCCTTGTACAGCCAAGTCGGGCTGAAAGGTGATGTAGACGCTCTGCATGTCATGGAGCACTGCTGCCCAATTGCCTGAATCTTCCCAGTCGAATTTAGGAACTGCGGTACGGGATCCTCTTCGTACGGATTGCCCGAGTGCTTCTAATTTCTGTGCGACGCGGCTCCCTGTTTTTCCGTTGGAGCCTAATACTAAAATCTGTTTTGTTTTCATTGTTCTTATTTTTAAGCAAAACTAAGTGCAGGAGCAATCATTAAATAGAACAGAACCGACAGTATTCTTCTTTTTATCGAGATGGCTTGTTATGAAAATACAGCCTTCTTTTGTAAATTAGCTTGCCTTAACCTAATGAATCTTATGACCCAGCACGATATCGCAACATCCCGATTGCTTTCGCAACAGATTAACGAACCCAGCCTGAAATCGGCTCCTGAAATGGTTGCTTATTTCGGTGCCATACAAGGACAAGAATATGCCCAGACTAAATGGTCATTAGGCTTGAGAATGCCGCATCTGAAAGACAGCGACATTGAAAAGGAACTGAACGAGGGCAGGATCTTGCGGACACATCTGCTTCGGCCTACCTGGCATTTTGTGGCTCCAAAGGATATTCGATGGATGCTGAAGCTTACTGGTCCAAGGGTAGATGCCATAAATAGCTATATGTATCGGAAGATGGAACTGGACAATGCTACTTTTAATCGCTGCAATGACATCATGGCACGGATTCTGGAAGGCGGAAAGCATCTTACGCGCGAAGCGCTGAGCCAAGAATTCTTGAAAAACAATATCGAAGCCGAAAGCGTACGCCTGGTCTGTATCTTGATGAAAGCCGAGCTGGAAGGGCTTATCTGCAGCGGTGTCCGCCAAGGCAACCAATTTACGTATGCCTTGCTTGAGGAAAGGGTTCCGTCTGCCAAAGAAATAAGCCGGAATGAAGCGCTGGCCGAACTGACCCAGCGGTATTTCTTGAGCCGCGGCCCTGCTACTGCCAAAGATTTCGCTACTTGGTCTGGACTTACTCTTACGGACTGCAAAAAGGGAATTGAAATGACCCGAGCCAATTGGACAGAAGAAAAAATGGAATCGGAAACCTATTATTTTTCGCCAAAAGCACTTAAAAAAGAAACAAACTTTGAACAGATGCACCTGACTCCTATTTATGACGAAATGATCATGGGGTATAAAAACAGGGAAGCCTTACAACAAATCAGACACGCTGTACAGCCAGCCCAAAGGCTCCGTTTTGACAATACGATTTTATTCGATGGACAAATTATCGGCTCTTGGAGGAGAAAAATAAAACCCAAACTGATTGAATTGGAGTATGAATTCCTACAGCCCTTGAATAAAAAGGAGGAACTGGAATTTGAAAAGGCTATCTTGCGCTTTGAAACTTTTTACGGCCTGCCTGTAAAAACCATCCTTTAATTTTTCTATTCATGAAGCTTATCTTTACCTTATTATTTTCTGTTGCTTTTGCTGCTTTGGGCTTTTCGCAAAATTCACTGTCCATAGACAATCTTTTTGTTTTGGGGAAAGTTGAAAAACTAGAGTCTAAAGTCTTAAACGAAACCCGAACGCTGAATGTTTATATTCCTGACAGCTACGATAAAAACCCGAATGCTTCTTATCCTGTGATTTATCTGCTGGATGGTTCTGCTGATGAAGATTTTATTCATGTTACGGGACTGGTGCAGTTCCTGACCATGATCAAAAAAATGCCCGAATCGATTATTATCGGCATTGCCAATGTTGACAGAAAACGGGATCTTACGTTTCCTACGACCAACGTGCAGGACAAAAAAGATTTTCCGACTTCGGGAAGTTCAGAAAAATTCTTGGCTTTTATCGAAAAAGAATTGCTGCCGTATGCTAAAAAGCACTACCGTACCAGTACTTCTACTCTTATTGGCCAGTCGCTCGGAGGGCTTTTGGTGACGGAAGCGTTGCTCAAAAAACCGGAACTGTTCAACAATTATATTATCATAAGTCCTAGCCTATGGTGGGATGACGAATCGTTGCTGCGCCAAGCTCCTGCCTTATTAGAAAAACGGACTGCCGCAAAAATCCAAGTCTATGTTTCTGTCGGAAGCGAAGGCAAGCAGATGGAAGACGATGCCTTTCAACTGTCGGAAATACTCGCCAAGTCGAAAAACCTTCAGTCTTATTTTGTGAGAATGCCGGAAGAAAATCATCTTACGATCTTACACAATTGCCTCTATAAAGCGTTGGAGACCTTAAACAAGCCTAAATAATCCTACCATGTATACTCCGCTGCATTACAAAAACGAAAATATTGACGAAGTCCGAGAGTTCATACAAGCAAACAGCTTTGGGATATTGATCAACCAGACCAATGGAAAGTTATGGGGCACTCATATTCCGATGGAACTGGATACCGACGAAAAGGGCCGTGCTATCTTGTACAGCCATATTTCTAAAGCCAACCCGCAATGGGAAAGCTTTAGTCCTGAGGAAGAAGTACTCGCTATTTTTCAAGGACCACATAGCTATGTTTCTTCGTCATGGTATGAAAAGGAAGAGGTTCCGACTTGGAATTATATTGCCGTTCATGTGTATGGAAAAGTTGAGATTGTCGAAGGTGAAGAATTGATGGCTTCGCTGAAAAAATTAGTCGATAAGTACGAGCGCTCTTCTGAAAATCCAGTCTCGATAGAAAAACTGTCTGAAAAAACCATGAGGCAGGTTCATGGAATTGTGGGTTTCAAGCTGCATATCACCGACATCCAAGCGGCTTATAAATTATCACAGACACGAAACGACACCGACTTTCATACAATCGTTAACCAGCTTGAAAACAGCCCTGATCTTATGGCAAATGCAACAGCCGCCGCAATGAAACTGTCGAGAAAAGAAGAGTAATTCCGCAAGTTTCGGGTTTTATGCCGAATGGGATGCTCCTACCTTTGTATCATAAATTTCAAAGAAATGAATGAGCAAGATCACATCAATTATATCCGGATTGCAGAAGCAATCGAATATATCCGAGAAAATTTTAAAGACCAGCCTAATTTAGACGAGGTCGCCGCAAAGGTACACCTGAGTCCGTTTCACTTCCAGCGTCTTTTTACGGACTGGGCAGGCGTCAGTCCTAAGAAATTCCTGCAATACATCAGTGTGGAGCACGCCAAGCAACTCTTAAAAGAAAAAGAAGCTACTTTGTTTGATGCTACGCATGAGACCGGGCTTTCTAGTACCGGAAGGCTGCACGACCTGTTTATCAAGATTGAGGGAATGACTCCGGGAGAATTTAAAAACGGCGGCGAGAATCTTTCTATAAATTACAGCTATGCCGAGAGCCCGTTTGGCAATATCATTGTCGCTTCTACTCCAAAAGGTATCTGCTATATGGCTTTTGCTGAAAATGAAGAAACGGCTACAGCCGATCTGAAAGCACATTTTCCTAATGCTGATTTCAAGCAGAAGCTCGACCTTATCCAGCAAAATGCCTTGTACATCTTTACCCACGATTGGGACAAACTCAACCAGATCAAGCTGCATCTGAAAGGAACTGATTTCCAATTGAAAGTATGGGAAACATTGCTGAAAATTCCGATGGGCAATCTATCTACGTATGGACAGATTGCGGGAGAGATTCAAAATCCGAAAGCGTCTCGTGCGGTAGGAACCGCTATTGGCAGCAATCCTGTGGCTTTCTTGATTCCGTGCCACCGCGTCATCCAATCCAGCGGCCATTTCGGAGGCTATATGTGGGGAACGACTCGAAAAACAGCTATCATTGGCTGGGAAGCCGCGCAAATGAGTCCATCAAAATAAATAAGAGCCATGGAAACCATACACGAAAAAATAGCAGCCCTTGATTGGGCGTTATTGACGCATGAGATGAACGAGAAAGGCTATGCTATTATTCCCAACTTAATTACAGACAAGCAATGCAATGAGTTTATAAAAAACTATGACAATCCGAATGGCTACAGAAAAACAGTGGTCATGGAACGCTATCGCTTTGGCTTGGGCGAGTATAAATATTTTGATTATCCATTGCCTGATCTGATCCAAAACTTGCGTGAAAGCCTTTATCCTAAATTAGCGCCAATTGCCAATGTATGGATGAAGGTCTTGAATAGTACTACTCGTTTTCCTAGCACGTTTAATGAGCTGCAAGGGCTCTGTCATGCTAATAACCAGCTAAAACCGACCGTGCTGATCTTGAAATATGGAAAGGGCGGATACAATACCTTGCATCAAGATTTGTATGGCGATATCTTTTTTCCAATGCAGACGGTACTTTTCTTGAACAATCCCGATGAAGATTATACTGGCGGCGAATTTGTCTTGACGCAACAGACACCCAGAGCCCAGTCTAAAGCCATTGTCTTGAAACCTAAAAAAGGTGATGTGCTATTGTTTACTACCAACTTTAGACCCGTGAAAGGGACAAAAGGGTATTATCGGGTAAATATGAAACATGGCGTGAGCGAGTTACATTCGGGCAAAAGACATACTCTTGGAATTATTTTTCACGATGCCTTGAGTTAGTATGATTAAGCATAGCGAAATAACGAATCATATCCTTAGAACGAAAATCTTGAGAAAGGAAATCGTTTTGGGTGGCAATCAAAAATTAAAAATTTACGGTACATTGCGCTGTACTTCCGGAAAGAGGATGAAACGCGAAAACCGCGTATTTTTTAGTTCTGAAGAAGAAGCGTTTCAAAAGGATTATAGACCTTGCGGACACTGCCTTGCGGGAAAATACAAAATCTGGAAAAATGGACTTATTTAATAACGATATCGAAACCAACCAACTGCCTTATGACGGAACTGTGATTTATTACGGAAAAGTCCTAAGGCATGACGAAGCGCAATATTATCTCGAAAAGCTTCTTGAGACTATTGAGTGGAAACATGATGAGGCCATCATCTTTGGAAAACGAATTACCACGAAACGAAAAGTGGCTTGGTATGGCGACAGCGATTATCTGTATACGTATTCGAATACCACAAAACAGGCACTTCCCTGGACAAAAGAGCTTTTAGAATTGAAAACGCTGGCAGAAGAAATTTCGGGAACGGTCTTTAATTCCTGCCTTCTGAATCTGTATCACGATGGCAGCGAAGGAATGGCCTATCATAGCGATGATGAAAAATCCTTAGGTCAAAATACGACGATTGGGTCTATGAGTTTTGGTGCAGAACGAAAATTTTTATTTAAGCACAAGCAGACAAAAGACACCATCACTCTTCAACTGGAACACGGAAGCCTGCTGGTTATGAAAGACGAAACTCAGAGCCATTGGCTTCATCGGCTGCCGCCCAGCAAAAAAGTAAGTAAACCGAGAGTGAATCTTACGTTTAGGACGATTGTTTTGTAAGGCCTACGAAAAAACCTCTTTGAGCACTTCTAAGGATTTTGGTTTTCTGAAACCGTCGAGATGGAAACTGTAATAGTCGAGAATAATCTTTAGCAACTGTTGTCTTTCTTTTCCATTAAAGACCTGCTGTTTGCTGTCAAAACGCAGTGCCAATAATTTCCTGAACAGAGCCGTTTCTTCTCCAGAAAGGCACGATAGTGACTGGAAAGGCGTAAAAACACCTTCTGTCATTTCAAAAAACGGGTAGTCATTAGTGGAACTGTCTGGGTAAAATCCAAGGAATTTGGTAATTTCTAACAGGAGAATCAGATGGAAATTGGCGATCTCATCATGGCTGTCGAGCCATAAAAGAGCCGTTTCGAGGAAATGAAACAAGTCTTCGTTTTTTTCTTCTTCTCGGATGCTGTGATGCAGCATTTCGGAAAGAAAAATAATTATGGTGCTTTTTACGATATCGATGTGGATGGTATGATAGGCGGCAAAGAGCTTGATTTCTTTAAAATTCTCCAGCGTTCCTTTATTTTTATGGACGGCTTCGATCTCAAGGATATTTAGGGGCTGGAAATAAGCGATTTTCTGTCTGTTGTTTTTCCCAGAAAAGGCATTGTGGACAAAATATGACTTCAGACCATCAGTCTGAGTAAAGCATTTTACGATAAGGCTTTTCTCTTGGTATTTGAGCGCACTGATAACTATTGCTTTGGTCTTGACTAGCATTTAATTACGAATTTGGAATTATGAATTATGAAATCTCAATCGTAATTCATAATTCGTAATTTATCTTATTATCATCACTTTTTTCACCTTGGTTTCGGTACCGTCTTTGGAAGCGATAAACACCATATAAACCCCGGAAGCGACTCTGTATTTTCCGAATGCCTTGGTGTCCCATTCTATGGTTCCGCCTTCGGAAGTAGTTTCATACACTAAGTTTCCTTCGATATCCGTGATCTTGATATTGGCATCGTCAATCAGACCGCTGATTTTTACGGTTCCGGTAAATTCTGGCCTTACAGGATTCGGGTAAATATATACCTGCGAAAGGTCGTCATTTTCTTTTGTAGAAGTTCCTTTAAAAGAAACTAGACCTGCCGTAGTCGCAAAAAACACTTCTCCTGTCTCGCCATTGATATCAATATCATTTATCGAATTGCTAGGCAGCGGAGAGTTTTCTCTTGTAAATCTATATAATGTTTCTTGTCCGTTTGGAGAAAGCAAAAACACACCAGAATCGGCTGTCCCGATCCATTTGTTGTTGGCACCATCAACTACTATATCTGTAATGAACTGCTCGTACAAAAGTTCTTGCGGAAGTCCATCGTCTATAATTATTATCGGATTGGTTTCCAGGTTGTCTTCGCTCATAAAACGATCTATACTAGGCAAAATTCGCAAGCCTTGCATGGTCCCGATCCAAAGCTGATTTCTGTTATCTACAGCTACGGCTATCGCATTTTTTATAAGCGGATTTCCGGCATCTTCATCAGAAGCTGCCAACTTGAATTTTGGAGTAACGTTTTCGTTAAAGCCAATAACTCCATTTATGGAAGACACAAACCATTTTGTACCGTTCTTATCAATCACCATGCGCCCGTAATCTTGCTCTAAATAATTAGTGGCAAAACCATCAATTGAAAAAGATTCCCAAGAGCCATTTGTTTTTAATACTTTCATGGCATTTTCAATCCTAGTATTATTAAACCATAAATTTCCTGACCTGTCAAAAGCTGCACCATTGATTCGGACCGATTTATAATTCGGATCTGGAGCAAAGAAAAGAGACTCTGGTCCGTTTTGCGTCGTATGGTCGTAACGGGCGACAACTGCGTCGTTTTCAATTTTTAAAATTCCTGAATGGAATGAACTAATATAGACCTGATTTTCATTAGTTGGATTTACGGTAATCCTAGAAAGCGAATTAGCCCCTAAAACTTCACTAAAAGGTATGTTTAGCCAGCCGTTTTCTGAAAATTTACTGACACCATTCGTACTCAAATCGGGAACATAAAACACGTTATAACCTCCGTACACTGCCCAAAGCTTATTGGATGGCGTTGTCTGTATCGCAAATATGTTGTTTTTAGCTGGGCCATCGGGTTTGATGACTTGGAATGTAGTCGTATTTAAGAGCGAAGCCGTAATTATGCCGTTTTCTTTAGTACCTATATAAAAATCACCCCCAACAATGGTTGCGCAATTAAAAGCCGCAGTCATGTTTGGAATGCTGGTACTGACGATGTGTGCCGTCTGCGAAAAAGTCTGGTTATAGGAATAGACATGGTTGACCGTTGTTACAACTAGATTATCTTGATAGGACCTGATATCAATTCCTGGTTGCACAAGACTTGTCATGGTCGTAAAAGCGCCGCCTGTATGCCGAGCGACTCTGTTTGCGCTTACCGCTACAATTTGATTATTGTGTGTTACGATTCCTGTCCAAATCCCAGCATCAAAAGTCTGCCATTGGCTAAAATCGTTAAGGTTCGGGTTCGACAAATCGGCTCTCCTGATGCCGCTTTCTGCCGTAGCCACATATATAAAGTTATTCAATACCGTTGATTGGTATACTTTGACTTCTTCTCCGGCAGGGCCGAGCAGATAGGTATCGCCAAAACCAAGCGTTGCCAAATCGTATTGGACAAGGCCAAAATCACAGGAAATGTAAAGCTTTCCTTCGTGCTCATAAAAATGATTGATTCTTTTTCTATTCGGCGTCAGCCCGGCTTGGTCGCGGATTCCGGGAACAATTAAAATGTTTCCAGTACTTTCGGTTAGAATAAGCATCAATCCATTTGCATGGCCAATGATTGTCTTATTGAAGGCTTGGCTGTAATAAATGGCCGTAATATCTTGTCCGGAAAGTCCATCGATTGTCGTAATCGTTTTCAGCTCATTGGTCGCCAGATTTTTGGAGAACATTGTCTTTAGGGTCGAACCTGTAATTTTTGTGGCGGATTCGGCCAAATCATTTACTTCGTTATAGGAAAAATAGCCCTTCCATAACTGATTGTTCTGGGCAAAAGTGATTTGTATAAAGAAAGAAAAAAGAAAAATTAGGAAATGCTTTTTCATTATCGATTAGGAATTGCATACAAATATAATACAAACGGATTTATTTCTCTTTTCATATATTCTTATGGCTGAAATAGGCAAAAAAAATGCTCTCGAAATCGAGAGCATTTTTGAATTATCTTACAGATTGTATTATACGACTCCTTGCGCTAGCATTGCATCGGCAACTTTTACGAAACCTGCAATGTTTGCTCCTTTCACGTAATCAACATATCCTGTTCCGTCAGAACCATATTTTACACATGATGTGTGGATATCAAGCATGATTCTTTTTAATCTTTCGTCAACTTCTTCAGAAGTCCAGCTTAATCTCAATGAGTTTTGAGACATTTCAAGACCTGAAGTCGCTACTCCACCAGCATTTGATGCTTTTCCTGGAGCGAAAAGAATTTTAGCGTGTTGGAAAACCTCAACAGCTTCTGGAGTTGACGGCATGTTAGCACCTTCAGCTACACAGATACATCCGTTAGCTACCAGCAATTTTGCTTCTGCACCATCCAACTCGTTTTGAGTAGCACATGGCAAAGCGATGTCGCATTTCACTTCCCAAGGACGTTTTCCTGCTACATATTTTGCGTTTGGATATTTTTTCGTGTATTCGCTGATTCTTGCGTAATCTACGTTTTTGATTTGCATTACGTACGCTAGTTTTTCAGCATCAATTCCGTCAGCATCATAGATATAACCCGCAGAATCTGATAATGTAACTACTTTACCGCCCAATTGTGTTGCTTTTTCAGCCGCATATTGCGCTACGTTTCCAGAACCAGAAATTACTACTGTTTTGCCTTCAAAGCTTTGTCCTTTTGTCTGAAGCATGCTTTGTGCGAAATATACATCGCCATACCCTGTAGCTTCAGGACGGATCAATGAACCTCCGAAAGAGATTCCTTTTCCTGTCAAAACTCCTGTAAATTCGTTTCTTAATCTTTTGTATTGGCCAAACATGTACCCTACTTCTCTTCCTCCAACACCGATATCTCCAGCTGGAACGTCGGTATTTCCACCGATATGTTTAGACAATTCTGTCATGAACGCTTGGCAGAATTTCATGATTTCGTTGTCTGATTTTCCTTTCGGGTCAAAATCAGCACCACCTTTTCCACCGCCCATTGGCAATGTAGTCAAGCTGTTTTTGAAAGTCTGCTCGAAAGCAAGGAATTTCAAGATGCTCAAGTTTACAGAAGGATGGAAACGGATTCCTCCTTTGTATGGTCCGATAGCTGAGTTCATCTGGATTCTGTATCCACGATTTACTTGAGTATTTCCCGCATCGTCAATCCAAGTTACCCTGAACATAATTACGCGTTCTGCCTCAACCATTCTTTCCAAAAGCATCTTGTTTTGGTATTTTTTATTTTCTTCGATAAAAGGAATTACAGTTTCTGCAACTTCTTTTACAGCCTGTAAAAACTCAGGCTCATTAGGATTTCTCTTAGCAACTGCTTCAACAAAAGAGTTAATACTTTCTGTCATGATTATTAAGTTATTAACGTTTATGAAAACGTTTTCGTTTGATGGCACAAAGATACATCTTATAGAAATATTTGGAGTTTTTTTTTTGATTTCTCAATAGATTTATTTTTTTGTTAGGAAATCTTAATCAATTTTGTTTTTAGTGTGGTGTTTTTAAAGTTTTTATGATATTTTTTGAAGCAAAAAACTATTTTTCTTTTTTTTTTCTAAGTGCATGATGTTTTTATATATTTGTCTGAAATTATTTAAATATAATCAGATGCCCAGAATCTATTTTTTAATTCTAGCATTGGCTTTTGGAGGGCTAAATGCTGCTTTTGCTCAATTTGGTTTTTCGCATGAAATTGGAGTAATTGTGGGACCTGTAGCAATGCAGTCTGACTATGGCGAACGCCATGATTTAAGCACCAACGCTGGGAATACAGGTTTTGGCATCGGACTTGTCCACTATCTTAATTTTTCCTACAAGGCAGAATGTAACTGTTATACTCCGGAAACTTATTTCAACGACCATTTCAAGGTAAGGACAGAATTATCATACAGCAAAACCAACCTGCAGCATTTTGGAAAATGGGTTGAAGACAGCAGGACTTCGGTAACCGCTGAGCAGTTGAGAAATATGAGAGGAAGTACTGCGATCACGAATATCGGAATGCAACTAGAATATTTCCCACTAAGCATTAGAGATTTCACGGCAACTACGGGAAGCTGGGCGCCTTTTGTAAGCCTAGGAGCTCAATTCAGCCATTACAATCCTGAAGCTTCGTCTACGACAGGACCGCTGACCGTTATCAATACTCCTATAAAATACCGCGATGCTTTTACGAATGATTCTGGAACTGTATGGTCTGTCGTTAGTAGTGTTGGAACACGATATAAATTAAACGAAATGTCTGATTTGATGTTGGACTTGAGATTCCAATATTATTTTTCGGACTGGGTAGACGGACTGCGACCAAATCCAGACCGTTATTCTGAAAACAAGGCCAATGATTGGCTGATATGGCTAAATGTAGGCTATATTTATTACCTGAATTAATAAAATCAAACATAAAAAAAGTCCCGATTGAATCGGGACTTTTTGTTTTTATTGCAATGCTTGTTTTAAATCTTCTATCAAATCATCGATGTCTTCGACACCAACGCTCAATCGAACCAAGTCATCTGTGATTCCTATTTCTTTTCTCTTGTCTTCTGGAATTGAAGCATGTGTCATTAACGCTGGATGGTTTGCCAATGATTCTACGCCTCCTAAAGATTCAGCGAGTGTAAATACCTGCAATTTTTCTAGGAAACTAATCGCGTCTTCTTTTTTGCCTGATTGAAAGGTGAAAGACACCATTCCTCCAAAGCCATTTTTCATCTGCTTTTTGGCAATTTCATGAAATGGATGCGATTCTAATCCTGGATAATAAACCGTTTTTACTTTTGGATGGTTGCTTAAGAACTCAGTAACTTTTGCTCCGTTTTCGCAATGTCTCTGAACTCTTAAATGCAACGTCTTGATTCCTCTTAAAACCAAGAAAGAATCTTGTGGGCCAAGCGTTGCTCCTGTCGCAAATTGTTGGAAATGCAATTGCTCTCCTAAGGCTTCGTCTTTTACGATCAAGGCTCCGGCAATAACATCGGAATGTCCGCCCAAGTATTTTGTAGCAGAATGCATGACAATATCCGCTCCCAAATCCAATGGTTTTTGCAAGTAAGGCGTTGCAAAAGTATTATCGACAGCAAAAAGCAATTTTTTCTCTTTTGTAATCTTGGCAATCGCTTCGATATCTGCCAATTTCATCAACGGGTTCGTAGGTGTTTCCACCCATACCAATTTGGTATTTTCGTTAATCAGCGACTTGAATTTCTCCAAATCGTTCATATCTACAAAATGGAACTTGATACCAGAATCTTTATAAATTCTAGTAAACATTCTGTAAGTTCCGCCGTACAAATCGTCCATTGCAATCACTTCGTCACCTGCCTTGAAAGATCTCAAAACACAGTCTGTAGCCGCTAATCCAGATGAAAAAGCTAGTCCTTTTGTTCCGTTTTCAATACTAGCCAAAGCATTTTCTAAAGCTGTACGTGTCGGGTTTGAAGCTCTGCTGTATTCATAATCTCCAATAGGCTGCCCTGGGCTTGACTGAACGAAAGTTGAAGTTTGATAAACAGGAGGCATGACGGCGCCCGTACTCGGGTCGTGATGCTGTCCTCCGTGGATCACTTTAGTGTTAAATTTCATATAAATGATTATTTAAGTATCAATATTTTGGACAAATTTACCTTTTAATTTTATTCTAAAAACGCTATATTTATAAATAATTAACAAAGCTGTCATGAAACGTATCGTATTATTCCTCGCACTATCGCTCGCTTTTGCAAGCTGTCAAAAAGACAAGAAAGATGGATCTGAATTGAAAGCAGTTGATTTCCAATCGAAAACTTTCGAAAAGAAGACAACATTGCCTTGCAAGGGAGATATCTGTGCCGAAGTAAAAATTACGGTTCCGGAAGCTTCTAACATTCCTGTAGTGGCCGACAGCATCAACAAGAAAATTTTCAATACGGTTCGCGGCATCGTTTATTTTGGCGAAAAGCCTTATAACGGAAAAACCTATGAAGAAATCATGGCGTCGTTTATCAATTCTTATGAAGAACTGAAGAAAGAATTTCCAGACGAAACTTTAGGCTGGGAAGCAAAAGTAGATGCAAAAGTGGATTATACTTCTGACAAAGTCTTGAATATAAAATTGCACCATTATACCTATACTGGCGGTGCCCATGGCTACGAAGGAAACCGTTCCTTGCTCTTTAATCCTGAAACGGGAAAAGAGCTGACACGAAAAGATTTCCTGAAAGACGAAGCTGGCTTTAGATCTTTTGCTGAAAAAGAATTCCGAAAAAAATATAAAATTCCGGCCGGGCCTATCAACGCTACAGGGCTCATGTTTGAAAACGAGGTTTTTGACCTGCCACAAACTATCTTCTTTACTAAAAATGGACTGTTACTGTATTATAACACCTATGAAGTTGCTTCGTATGCGGATGGCCCGAAAGAATTATTGTTGCCTTACGACCAATTGACCAATTATTTGTTGATCAAATAATTACAAAAATTTCTTGATTGACATCATCATGCCCAAGTGCATTGCTTCATGGTAATAATTATAGGCAATGGCTCCTTCTGCGTTTCGAATCGTAAATCCTTGGTTGTTCGTAAACTGATGGTAGTTTTTAAAAATCTGATTGTCGAAATCAGTTTTGGTCTGGTTGATGGTTTCAAAAAGCAATCCCTTAATTTCATCGACTTCTTTTTGCGTAACATCTGATTCTGGCTTGGTTCCTTTTTGGTATTTCGAAATCATCTCATCGGAAACCATTGTTGGAAGTCCTGATAATTTATACACCAATAATTGCTGTACGACAATGATATGGGCTATATTCCAAATTAAGTTATTATTGAAACCATCCGGAACCTTGTTTAGTTGTTCCAAAGAATAATTTTGCAGGTAGTTTTCGAGAACCTTTCTGCTTTGTGTTGTAATATCAAATGCTTCGTGCATGTTTTTTTTGATAAAAATACATCTTTTTCGCCATAAATAAATTTTCTTTGCGTCACTTAAACTTCACAAAGATGAACAACAGAATATATTATCTAGCCTCTTGCGATACGTGTCGAAAAATCATAAAGTCGCTTCCGAATACTGATAAGTTGGAATTTCACGATATCCGCCAAAATCCGATTACAGTAGCAGAACTGGATGAAATGTATAAACTTTCAGGAAGCTATGAAGCGCTATTCAGCAAAAAAGCGCAGCTTTATAAATCTTTGGACTTGAAAAACAAAAACCTAAAAGAGCTAGATTTCAAAAAATATCTTTTGGAGCATTATACTTTCTTAAGCCGTCCTGTTTTTATTATCGACGGAAAAATCTACATCGGCAACAGCCAAAAGAACATTCTTGAAGTAGCCAAAGCGCTTTCTTAAATGTCTACACGAAATTGGGCCCTACTCGGTGCCTTGATGGTTTCCATCATTTATGGAGTGACGTTTACGATTGCCAAAGACGTAATGCCGGAATTTATTAAGCCTTTCGGATTTATCGTTTTGCGAGTTGGCGGTTCCGCCCTTTTGTTTTGGCTGGTCGCGCTTTTTATTAAAGCAGAAAAAATTGCGTTGAATGATTTTCCGAGGATTATTGCTTCCGCTTTCTTTGGCGTGGCTCTTAATATGCTTACGTTTTTTGAAGGATTGAGCCTGACTTCGCCTATTATGGCTTCTGTAATCATGGTTACGACGCCTATGATTGTCTTAGTATTGTCTGCCATCATCATGAAGGAAAAAATCCTCAAATGGAAGGCTTTTGGAATCGTATTAGGATTAGCCGGAACCGTCTTGCTAATTCTATACGGAAAAAGCATCGGCAATGCCTCGAATGCCATGTGGGGAAACTTTTTGGTTTTTGTCAATGCCGTTTCCTATGGCTTTTACCTGATTATTGTCAAAAAGCTGATGGAAAAATACAATGCCTTTTCCTTCGTCAAATGGATCTATCTTTTTGGATTTATCATGGTATTACCTTTCGGATGGAAGCAGGTGCAGGAAATACAATGGGAGATTATTCCAACGTCTATTTATGCCAAAATACTATTTGTCGTAGTAATTTCAACATTCCTTACCTACCTGCTGAATCTTTTGTCTATGAAAGAACTAAAGCCTACTATTGTTGCCGTTTTTATCTACCTCCAGCCCTTTTTTGCAACTGTATTTGCTATCGGTTTGGGGAAAGATGAATTGAGCTTCATAAAAATCATTTCGGCTACCATGATCTTTTTAGGAGTCTATTTGGTCACGCAAAAGAAAAAACAGCTCTCGAGCAGTTGATTCCTGCTGTTTTGCCTGCAATCTAATTTGTCTCGCCTGAAAACGACTCAATACTTTTTATTACATTTGTAGCTATTTAAATTTGAATATGATACAATCAATGACTGGTTTCGGCAAAGCAACCTTGCAATTGCCTAACAAAAAAATTACCGTTGAAATTAAATCCCTAAACAGCAAAGGTTTGGATTTAAATGTGAGAACGCCGTACGTTTATCGCGAAATGGAATTGGGACTTCGAAATCAGATTGCTCAGAAATTAGAAAGAGGAAAGATCGATTTTTCTTTATTTATAGAAATTACCGGCGAAGAAACTTCGTCAAAAATCAACGTGCCTATCGTAAAAGCCTATATCAATCAGCTGAAACTAGTGGTTGACGGCGACGAAACGGAACTGCTGAAAATGGCCGTCAGAATGCCTGATGCCTTAAAAACAGAACGCGAAGAGCTGGATGAAAACGAATGGAAAGTTATTCAAGGCGTAATCGACCAAGGATTGGAAAATATCCAAGAATTTAGAAATTCTGAAGGCGTAGCTCTTGAAAAAGAATTCCTTTTAAGAATTGGCAACATACTCGCTCTCATGAATGAAACAGTAGCGCTAGACGGCGAACGAATTGAAACGGTTAAAAACCGATTGAAAACCGCCATCGAAGAACTCAATGTCAATGTAGACGAAAATCGTTTTGAGCAAGAATTGATTTTCTATCTTGAAAAATACGATATTACCGAAGAAAAAGTGCGCTTGGAAAACCATTTGAATTATTTTATAGAAACGCTGGCGGGTAACGAAGCCAATGGTAGAAAACTAGGATTCATCACTCAAGAAATCGGAAGAGAAATCAACACGATGGGTTCCAAATCGAACCATGCGCAGATGCAAAAACTTGTAGTCCAGATGAAAGATGAGCTCGAAAAAATCAAAGAACAGGTACTGAACGTTCTGTAGAACGCTTTTGGCCGCAAGCTTTAGGCTTTAGGCAAAAAACCAATAAACAATCCACTTAGCTTAAGGCATATAGCGTTAAGCTTAAAGCATAAAACAATGAATAACGGCAAATTAATAGTCTTTTCGGCTCCTTCTGGCTCAGGAAAAACTACGATAGTGAGATATCTTTTGGAACAAAAAGAACTGCATTTGGATTTTTCTATTTCCGCTACTTCGCGCGAAAAAAGAGGAGAAGAAATTGACGGCAGGGATTATTACTTTTTATCGGCATCCGAATTCCAAAAGAAAATTGAAGAAGATGCTTTTGTAGAATATGAAGAAGTCTACAAAAACAATTATTATGGAACGCTGAAAAGCGAGCTGGAACGAATCTGGGCCGAAGGCAAGCACGTAATTTTCGACATTGACGTGATTGGCGGCTTGAACATAAAAAAGCAATATCCAAAACAAACGTTAGCCGTTTTCGTTAGCCCACCTTCTGTAGAAGAACTAGAAAGAAGACTACGTTTCCGTCAGACAGAAACGGATGAAAAGATACAGATGCGCCTCGCAAAAGCAGAAAAAGAAATCGCAAAAGCAAATGAATTCGATGTCATCTTAAAGAATTACGATTTGGAAATTGCAAAAAATGATGCTTATAAATTGGTTTACGATTATTTGAAAATGATTTAATAAGGTGTGAGTTGCTAAGGTTCCAAGAGCCTTAGCAACTCAGAACTTTAGTCCCTTAAAAAATGAAAGTAGGATTATATTTCGGAACATTCAACCCCATCCATGTCGGCCACCTCATCATTGCCAACCACATGGCCGAGTTTTCAGATTTGGATCAAGTCTGGATGGTCGTTACGCCGCACAATCCTTTAAAAAAGAAAAACACGCTATTAGAAGACCACCATCGCCTGCAAATGGTTTTTCTGGCAACAGAAGAGTATCCAAAATTAAAACCTTCTGACATCGAATTTAAATTACCGCAGCCTAATTATACGGCAACTACTTTAGCTTATCTCCAAGAGAAATTCCCAAATCATGAGTTTTCCTTGATTATGGGCGAAGACAACCTGAATTCGTTTCACAAATGGAAAAACTACGATGTTATTCTCGAAAATCATGAAATTTATGTCTATCCGAGGATTTCAACGGAAATCATAAGCTCTGAATTTGTAAACCATCCGAAGATTCATATTATTGATGCGCCGATTGTTGAGATTTCTTCGACTAAAATCAGAGAAAGCATCAAAAATGGCAAAAATGCGAAACCACTATTACCCGAAAAAGTGTGGGATTATATTGATCATAATTTGTTTTATAAAAAGTAATCGGGATGAGCCAAATGTTACGACAGCAAATCGAAAAAATCACGCCGCTTACTGATGGCGAATTCGATTATATACTGTCACATTTTACTCCAAAAAAATATAAGAAACACCAATTTTTGATTCAAGAAGGCGAAGATGTACCTAATGATTTTTTTGTTTTGGAAGGCTGCCTAAAAGCTTATCATGTCAGCCAAGACGGAAAAGAACACATCTTACAATTTGCGCTTCCAGATTGGTGGATTTGCGATTTTAATGCTTACTTCAACCAGACAAAAGCAACCTTAAACATCGATTGTATCGAAGAAACCGAAGTACTCTGCCTTTCCTTGTACAATCGTGAAAAACTCTGCTCCGAAATGCACAAGATCGAGCACTTCTTCCGTAGAAAGTCTAATTCCGGCTATATTGCCCTACAGCAAAGAATCTTGTCGATGCTGAATAACAATCCGCAGGAACGCTACGAAAAATTGTTACAGCTCTATCCTACTTTATTTCAAAAAGTCCCTAAAAAACTGATTGCGTCCTATCTTGGCGTTTCGCGTGAAACTTTGAGCCGTTTCAGCACCTAAGTGACAATTATCACTTCAAATCTGTGACTTTTTCCCTTTCTTAGAGAGCTATTTCTTCGGAATTTTGTATCTTAATTATAAAAAAGTCATTATGAAAAAAATAATCACTTCAAGCTTGATGGCTATAGCATTTTTTGCCCTTGCCTTACATCCTGTTCTAGGAAACGCACAAACTAAAAAATCAAAAAAGATGGAAAAGAAAATCTTATTTGTGGTTTCGAGCCACGACAAAAAAGGAAGCACTGGCGAACCTACCGGTTATTATTTAGGAGAAGTTACCCATGCTTGGGAAGTATTAAAAGACCATTATACGATTGATTTCGTGAGTCCAAAGGGCGGAACACCTCCCGTAGATGGTTTTGATTTGAACGATCCAATCAATAAGAAATTTTGGGATGATGCTGTTTATCACAACAAAATCAACCATTCGATGAAACCATCTGAAGTCAATCCAAAAGACTATGTGGCCATCTACTATGCTGGAGGCCATGGTGCAATGTGGGATTTTGCCGATAATGCCGAAATTGCCAAAATCGCTACTGCTATCTATGAAAACAATGGCGTCGTTGGAGCTGTTTGTCACGGTCCTGCTGGATTGGTAAATATCAAATTGAGCAATGGCAAGTATTTGGTTGATGGCAAAAAGGTAAATGCTTTTACTAATGAAGAAGAAGTGGCAGTCAAACTGGAAAAAGTAGTTCCCTTTGCCCTAGAAACAAAATTGATTGAGCGTGGTGCCAAATTCGAAAAATCAGGCTTATGGCAGCCACATGTTACTATCGATGAACGATTAGTTACAGGGCAAAATCCACAGTCTGCAAAAGGTGTCGGCGAAGCTATTTTAAAAGAATTGGAATTATTGAAAAAGTAATTACTAGCGAATAAAAATGCCTAAACGTAACGTTTAGGCATTTTTATTCTATCCTTTTTTTATTGTTTCCCTAATTTCAGAAAGAGAATAATCGATGAGCAGTTTTCCATCTCTAAAAGCTTCTTTTAGTTCTCCTTGCTTTTCTTCTTCCCAAGAAACTTGGTCAATGAGTTTATAAGTTCCGTTCTCGAGCTCTATTTTCATCAAGCCTTTGGCTGATTTTTTTGTTCCGTCATCAGTAATTGGATCTTTGAAAATGGCTCTTCCTTCGCCATTTACTTCTCCATACGTCGCTTTCATAGCAAAACCAAAAGTATCTCTTGTGTTGTATTGATAAGTAAATGACCCAATTCCTAAAACTACGTTTGTGGAAGCAAAGCCTTTTTCTTTAAGCTTTTCACAGATTTTTGTGGCTCTTTCAATTGTGATGCTATCACCATAAATAGTTCCAATTTGCGGAATCAATTCTTTGTAACCTTTATCATTTGTAGTACCACCAAAAACATCCCATAATAATTCGACAACCCCTTTTCTTTCCTCTTCTGTTTTACCATATGGGTTTCCACATAAAATATGAATCGGGTCACCGCTATCAGGTCGCACAACTACTTTACCTTCTCTGGAAACAATATCGTTTTTTAATCTTGGAAGATATTCTGTCAATACTTTCCACAAATCCCAAGTATCAGAAACGATAGAAACGATACCTTTTGGATAGACCTTTGTAATTAATCTTTCAAAAGTTTCGAACTCGCCTTCTGTAGTACCCATACACATAACAGAATGTTCCGTTGCGGCAACAGAGCCTCCAATTAATTCGGCATCAGAATTGGCATTATAATATTCTTCAAAAAAGTCAATCGCTGGAATCGTATCAGTTCCTGTGAAACTTAACAAGTGTCCTGCCGCAGAAGTTACAGCCGCTTCAATTCCTGCCATTCCTCTCATGGAGAAATCGTGTGCCTGCCAGTTTACAAATTCTGGAACAGATGATGTTTCTTGAGCAAATTGGTCTAAAATTTTTCTATATTGTTTGGCTATTGTAGCTGAATTACATGGCATCCAGATTACCGCAGAAAGTAACGTTTCAAAGTAATTTGTCAGCCAAAAAAATTCTGGTTTTGTATTGAACATCGTAAACATGGGTACGCGAACTGGAACGCTCGCTCCTTCTGGTAAAGCCTTAAAAACCATCGGAATATATCCCAAATCGTGCAAATCCTCGATGTGTTTTATCCCGACTTGATTTTCGCCTAAATAATTATTGATTCTTCTGGCATATTTCTTCACCACTTCTTCTTTTGGTTGTTTGAAAAAGTATTGTTCAAAATCATGAATAATATATTTTTTGATAAAATATTGTAATCCGAAAAAGACAACTTCTTCTACATTTTCAATTCTTGATTTTCGTGGCGTCCAGTTAGAATATACTAATGTTGTTCCATCAGGATATTGTCTTCTGTGGTCAACTTTGTAACCGTCTGTTAGTAAGAGTGGATTCATTTTTATTTTTTAAATATTGTTTTTACTATTTCTATTGCAAATTTTAGTTTCTACCTCTTTCATTTTTATATAAATCGATAAGCCTATCACTTTGCCAAAATGCTTTTGTTTCGATGTCTAAAACAGAAAGTTTTCCTTTAAAAGCTGCTCCTGTATCAATATTCCAAACATTCATAGCATTCATAGGATTATCTTGATCGTAATTTGTCGTTGGCGTATGACCAATATAGATTTCGGCATAATGTTTCAGGCGTTTAGGATAAAGCAAGGAATTTTCTTTTACACGTTCGTCCATTACCAAAGCCATTTCCCATAAGGTTCTGTCAAAATAATAGTTGGATTCGTATTCTTCTTTCTCAACACCATGAATAGACGAGTATCCTGCATGTATATATAGTCTGTTTTTTTCGTCGACGTAATAATTCTTCAAATTTTCAAAGAAAGATTTATGTTCGGCATTGCTTAACAAGCCTGTTGCCAGATAGCTTTCTTTCGTAGCTCTGCCTCCGTTTTCTTCCCAAACAGGATTTGACGCTCCCAATGTCAACCAGCGTCCACACCACAAATCATGATTCCCCTTAATGAAAATACACTTTTGTTTTTTATTCAATTCAATCAAATAATCAATGACTTGTGCCGATTCGCTCCAACCATCGACATAATCTCCTAGAAAAATTAGAGTGTCATCTGTTGCGACATTTGCTCGATTTATAACTTGGGACAAAGCTTTAAGTCCGCCATGAATATCTCCAATAACTAAAGTTCTCATTTTAAAATTGAATATATTTTGCAGGAACATTATCTGTCAACCAAACGCCATTTTCTGATTGGTAAAATTTATAACCGTCTTTCTGCATTTCGGCACTATTGACAATTAAAATGACCGGATTTCCTCTTCGGCTTCCGACTTTAATTGCCGTTTCTTTGTCTTTACTTAAATGAACATGTTGGCGGCTCATCTTGAGAAGTCCTTTCGATTTGATTTCTGGTAGAAATCTTTCAACTGTTCCATGAAATAAGGTTTCTGGAGGTACGATTTCATTCAATGCCAAGTCTATAGTAACAGAATGTCCTTGGCTTGCTCTAATTTTAGTTTTGTCATCATTGAAGGCAAAACGTTTTTTGTCGTTTGTAGCAACAATTTCTTCTAGACTTGCAAAATCGAGCGTATTTCCTTTGGCATTCATTTTTGTCAAAAAATCTGAAACCGTAGTCCAACCATTTTCATCTAATTCTAATCCGATTTCTTGTGGCTTATGTCGAAGCACTAAACTCATGAAAGTGCTTATTTTTCTTTTTTGTTGTTCGTTCATTGTTTTCTTTTTTAAGCTAATAAAGCTTTGTATATATCATAATTCTCATCGTCAAAACAGACAAAAATTATCTTTTCGAATTCTTCTTTTTGAAAAAATTCTTTTACAGTTTTGATTGCAATTTCAGCCGCTTTGTCTTTTGGGAAATGATAAATTCCGGTACTGATATTGGGAAAGGCAATTGTTTTGATGTTATTCTGAAGTGCCAATTCTAAACTATTGCGATAACAATCGGCTAAAAGTTTTTTCTTTTCTTCTTTGTCGCCATTCCAAACAGGACCAACCTTATGAATCACAAATTTTGATGGAAGATTTCCCGCAGTCGTAATTACGGCTTGACCGACCTCACAACCGCCTTGCTTGTTTCTTATTGCGATACATTCCTCTAAAATCCGTTTTCCGCCTTTTCTGTGAATTGCTCCGTCGACTCCGCCTCCTCCCAAAAGGGAAGTATTTGCAGCATTTACAATCGCATCTGTATTTATTTCTGTAATATCTGTTCTTAGTATTTCGATATTATTGCTACTTTGAGACAAACTGATCTCCAACTTATCACACAGACCTAAAATATCATTTTTCCTTGCTAACTGATTTTTCCATTTTTTAGGAATATTTTCAAAACCATAAATCAATCCTGCTAAACCTCCAGCAATTGCTCCAGTTGTATCTGTATCATTTCCTAGATTTACTGCTTTTAAAACGGTTTCTTCATATGAATTTGAATTTAAAACACACCAAAGACTGGCTTCTAGACTATATAAAACATATCCGGTGGAATAAATTTCATCTCTAGAAAAAGTAGCAATATCGTATTTTAAAATTCTATCAAAGAGATGTAGTTCCTGTATATTAAAGTCATTTTCTGAAATAAATCCGTTTACTTTTGATTGCATGTTTTGATATGCTTGGTTTTTATCTTTTCCATCTAAAATTTCCAACACATACAAGATGTAAATAAAACAAGCAAAAACAGAACGAAAATGAGCATGTGTAATAGATGAAATTTCCTTTACCTTTTGAAAAATCAGATCCAAATTGGTGTCATTCTGAAGATAAAAAGCCAAAGGAAGGATTCGCATCAAAGAACCATTTCCATTATCATTCTCTTCAAAACCGCCACACAAAATAGGGTTTGTTCCTTTAGAAATCTGATAAATCGCATTTCTCGTGGCAATTCCTATATCGAAAACATGACCATAGGGTGTCCATATTTCAGTATTGTACCATTGTAAAAATTTAGAAGCAATATCTTCTAAATTATATCCATTTAAAAGGCTTTCTGCTAGGCAAAATGCCAATGAACTATCGTCGCTCCAAGTTCCGGCTGGCTGATTGTGCGTTCCATATTCCAGCATATCAACAACTGGCCTTTTTTCAAAATATGACCGGTCGTTGAATTCCACTGGAACTCCCAAAGCATCACCGACAGCTAATCCAAATAAAGCACTATGAACTGTTTCTGTTTTCATTACATTTTCAATTTTACAACCTCTACCATTTCTTCATCGAATTCTCTAAAAGAATTTGTCGTGAAAATTTTCTCGAAAGCTTTCATGGATTCAAAACCTTTATTAAAAATTCCGTGGCTTACGGCGAGGTACAGTTTTCCTGCATTTTTCTTTTTTAATTCTTCAGCGAGACCAATAAAAGTGCCCCCTCCGTCACAAATATCATCTACGATTAAACAATCTATTCCTTGAAGATTGTCGTCATAAACTTTGAAGCCAGATAATTTTCCAGTTTTTACATCACGACTTTTACTACATTCTACAACATCGATTCCGCCTAAATATTCAGAAACTTTATAGATTTTTTTCAAAGCTCCACCATCTGGAGAAATCAGTTTTACATCATTACCGATTTTTTTCAAAACTTCTGCGATGAAGGCATGATTAGAAATCACTTCGCAATTGTCTAGCAACGCTGAAGTTACTTCAGAATGCGCATCAAAAACAGTAATTTTATTCAGTTTCAAGCTGTTTAAAATATCCGCATAAACCTTTACTGACAAAGGTTCACCTGCAATCATCACTCGATCTTGTCTCGCCGCAGGAAAATAAGGAATAAAAACATTTATCAATTTTACATCCATTCTTTTCAAAGCATCGACTGCCAAAAGCAGCAAGCCAAAATCGTTGAAGGAATTGATTCGATGTGTAATTGTAACCGTTTCTGAAACATCAAAATCGGGCTTGATTTTTATGTGCGGTTCGCCACCAGAAAAAATAAAACTTTGAAATTCGATTTCTTTTTTATCAGAAAATGGTTTGAAGTTATGGTCTAAATTGAGTATCATGATTTCTTATTTTGTGTATTTATTACGCAAAGTTAAACGAAAAGAATTTTACAACCAAATTATTTAGTGTAAAATTTACGCAAATTTGATTTCGAAGTGGAAACCTTCTTTTTGTAAAGCGCTGTATTTTTGTTTATTGAACTTAAAGAGTTTCGCCGGACGTCCTGTTTTTACTGGAGAAAACTGATTTGTTTCTTCAATAATTCCAAAACTTAAAATCTTTTTTCTAAAGTTCCTTCGGTCAATTTCTTTTTCTAAAATCGTGCAGTATAAGTTTTCCAATTCAGAAAAAAGGAATTCTTTTGGTAACAAATCGAATCCTATTGGTTGATACGTAAGTTTCGCTTTCAGCCTTTCGATTGCTTTTTCTAGAATTAAATTGTGGTCGAAAGCCAATTTTGGAATGTCATTGATTTCACACCATTGCACTTTTTCAGCATCAGAATCCGCTTTGATTTTAAACTTCGAAGAATCGACTAAAGCAAAATAGGCGACTGAAATTACCCTGTTTCGAGAATCTCTATGAATATCGTCGCCAAAAGTATAAAGTTGCTCGAAATAATTGATTTCAACATTAGTTTCTTCTTTCAGCTCTCTTTGAACGGCTTCTTTTAAAGTTTCATTTTCTTGTACCAAACCGCCAGGCAAAGCCCAATATGCTTTTTCAGCACCAAATTTCTGCTGGATTAAAAGCACATAAACCTTATTGTTTTGATAGCCAAATACAATAGCGTCAACAGCAATTCTGATATTTTGATTTTGAGACATTTTTTATGCGTATGATTTACACAAATATAATTATTCCTCTTTTGAAAAATACGATTTGCTTATTTTATCATCAAAATTCTTAACACAGATTTACAACTAACCCTTTGCCTGTTTCGTAATTTTACATAAAATTTAAAACTATGCTGAATTTCGAATTATACAATCCTACCAATCTAGTTTTTGGCAAAGGACAAATTGCAAAAATCTCTGACTTGCTACCCAAAGAAGCCAAAGTATTAATTACGTATGGCGGCGGTAGCATTTTCAAAAATGGCATCTACGATCAAGTCCGTAAAGCACTGCATGGCTATGACGTAACGGAATTTGGTGGCATTGAACCGAATCCTCGTTATGAAACGTTGATGAAAGCAGTGGAAATTATCCGTGAAAAGAAATTGGATTTTATTCTAGCTGTAGGCGGCGGTTCTGTAATTGACGGAACAAAATTCATATCGGCCGCTGTACAATTTGAAGGAAATCCGATGGATATCCTTCACAAAGGAATTCGAATCTTAGACAATGCCATTCCTTTCGGAACTGTTTTAACGCTTCCAGCTACAGCAAGCGAGATGAACTCTGGCGCTGTAATCACGATTAACGAAACACAGGAAAAATTGTCTTTTGGTGGCCCTGCCCTATTTCCAAAATTTTCAATCTGCGATCCAGAAGTAGTTACTTCATTACCAAAAAGACAAATCCAGAATGGTGTGGTCGATGCTTTTACGCACGTTTTTGAACAGTATCTTACATACCCGCACGATGCTTTATTGCAAGACCGAATTTCTGAAGGAATCTTACAGACACTAATTGAAATTGGTCCAAAAGTGGTTGAAAATCCGACAGATTATAAACTAGCTTCTAATTATATGTGGTGCTGTACGATGGCATTAAACGGACTCATCCAAAAAGGAGTTCCTACCGATTGGGCCACGCACATGATCGGCCATGAACTGACCGCTTTGTTTGAAATCGACCATGCCAGAACTTTAGCGATTATTGGTCCAAATTTATATCGCGTGATGTTTGAGACTAAAAAGGAAAAGTTAGCACAATATGGAAAACGTGTTTGGAATATAGCCGATGCAAGCGTTGAAGAAATGGCAACAGAAGCTATAGAAAAAACAGTTGATTTCTTCCATATTATGGGAATGCAGACCAAACTTTCAGAATACACACAAGATTATGAAAATACTGCCGATTTTGTAGTAAAACGTTTTGATGAAAGAGGTTGGAAGGCGCTCGGCGAAAAGAAAAACATTACACTTGAAAAGGTAAAAAATATTGTAGAGCTAAGCTACTAGTCAATTAAAACCAAAAGCATTTATAAGTCAAAAGGCACTCCTGAAAGTAATTTTCAAGAGTGCCTTTTTCAAAACACCAAAAACAAATCTTAACTAACTCAAATAATACGAGAGTGTATCATTTGTAACGTATATTGTAATCTAACCAACTCATATCAATAACGACAGCAGAAGGCTTGCATTGTATTGACAATCATAATTTTAAGTTAAATTTATACTGTTGCTCATTTTATGACGAAGCTTTCTGACAAAAAAGGCAATACTGCTACTGAATTAATTTCCTATTATCACTAATTTGAGTATTTTTGGGCAAACAAACGAAACAAAATGAGTGAACATCCAAAATTTGCCGTGATAGGCGGTGGAAGCTGGGCAACAGCAATTGCAAAAATGCTTTGCGTCAATCTTGATGCGATTGCATGGTATATGAGAAACGAGAGTGCCATCGAGCACATCAAGGAATTCAAGCACAATCCGAATTACTTGAGTTCTGTTGAATTCGACATAAAAAAACTAAAGCTTACCAGCAATATAAACGAAGCCGTAAAGTACGCCGACTATATCATTTTTGCGATTCCATCTGCATTCTTGAGTGGCGAATTGGACCATCTCACTGAAAGCTTAGACGGAAAAATTATTTATTCTGCAATCAAAGGTATCGTCCCAGAAACTAGCCTGATTGTAGGAGAACATTTCCATGAAAAATATGATATCCCTTATGATAATATCGGCGTCATCACTGGACCTTGCCACGCTGAAGAGGTTGCGATGGAGCGCCTTTCGTATCTGACAATTGCCTGCGGAGATTCTGACAAAGCTAAAATAATGGCTAAAAACCTGAGCGGCAATTATATCAAGACCAAAATTTCTGATGATATTATCGGGACAGAATATGCCGCGATGTTAAAAAATATTTATGCCATAGCGGCCGGAATGGCGCATGGCTTAGGATATGGCGACAACTTCCAAGCACTGTTAATGAGCAATGCCATACGCGAGATGAAAAAATTCATCCGAAAAGTCCACAAGATGAAACGAAACATCAACGATTCGGCTTATCTTGGTGACTTATTAGTTACCGGGTATTCTATATTTTCTAGAAATAGGATGTTCGGAAACATGATCGGAAAAGGCTATACCGTAAAATCTGCCATGATGGAGATGAGCATGGTTGCCGAAGGATATTATGCCACAAATAGCGCTTACAAACTCAATGAGGAATTCGGCGCGAAGACTCCTATCATAAATGCCGTCTACAGTATTTTATACGAAGGAAAAGAACCGAAAAAGGTATTCAAAAAACTGACCGAAAAACTTAATTAATCGAGACCATGCAAAATAATCATGTCGACCATCTGATCAACCATCCTGGAATCCTGGCAGGGTTTTCAATCCTGATTATCATTATGTTGTTGCTAGACTTAGGCGTCTTCAACAAAAACAGCCATGTCGTTTCTAACAAAGAAGCGGCTACTTGGTCGATTGTGTGGATTTCGCTTGCGATGGCTTTTAGCGGCGTAATTTATTATTTGATGGGAATGGAGCAGTTTACTCAGTTCCAATCGGCTTATTGGATAGAAAAAGCGCTTTCAGTAGACAATCTCTTCGTTTTTATTTTGGTCTTTGGCTTTTTTAATGTGCCGAAGCATTTACATCATAAAGTTTTATTTTGGGGAATTATAGGAGCCTTGGTATTCCGAGCCATTTTTATATTCTCTGGAGTAGAGTTGATTAACATGACTTATCTTCCTGAAATGCAACTTTTTGGAAAGATGGTCAGCATCAATGTCATCTTATCCATTTTTGGGTTCTTCTTGATTTTTGCTGGATTTAAATCATGGTTTTCAAAAGAAGATGATGATGAGAACAAAGATTTCACAAAAAGCCCAGGCGCCAAATTGGTACATCGTTTCTTCAAAGTATCAGAAAATTATGATGGCGACAAGTTTTTTACAATAAAAAATGGCGTGAAGATGGCGACACCACTTTTGGTTGTCGTTGCTGTTATTGAATTTACCGATTTGATTTTTGCCGTCGACTCCATCCCAGCTATTTTCGCCATTGCTCCAAATGATCCATTCATTCTCTATACTTCTAATATTTTTGCAATTTTAGGACTAAGAGCCTTATATTTTCTACTGGCCAATTTTATGTACATGTTCAGCAGGCTAAAATACGGACTAGCCGTTATCCTTGCTTTTATCGGCGTAAAAATGCTTATCCAGCCTTTTTATCACATCTCTTCACCAGCCTCGCTGACAGTTGTAGGAAGCGTCTTGATCTTATCTGTAATGGCTTCTTTGGCCTTTCCAGTAAAAGAAGAAAAATAGTCAATTTGTGAAAATAAAGTGAAAGTCTACGGATTGTGTTATTATTTTTTGTAACTATGAAGAATAATAACCATTCAATCTATGTTAGAACAACTTTTAGCCTCAGGAAAATATTCTGAAGTTTTGGACCATCTCGCGAACGGCGAAAAACTTCCCACCACTCTAAACGAATACAATAAGTCGAATATCTTCGATCGACTATTTCAAGAAAAACAATTCGAAATTATCCGGCTTTTTTTAGAAAACAAAGTCATTGAAACCGATGTTTATGAATTCGACAGCTTTGATAAAAGTATTTTTCAAAGCGTCACAAGAGGTTTGCAGAAAGACGAGGATTCGATTGCTTTTTTTAGAGAATTCATCTCAAAATTTGACAATATAAATGATGAGGTCGCCGCAAAAACACTGCTTGGGTATTTCTTTGAAAAAGGTGCCACTATCGAAAGCATCAAGGTATTGGTTGAAGCAGGATGCAATGTAAATTTTAAAAATAATGCCGAAGAAAGCTTTCTCCATCAAGTCATAAAGACGAACCTGATGAAACCTCAGCTTTCTTTGTCCTACCTCGAATATCTAATTGAAGAAGGCTTGGATGTGAATGCGCAAGATATCGTTAAAAAAACGCCATTAATTACGGCTATAGAATTCAATAGGAATGACTATCTCGACTTTCTTTTGCAAAATGGCGCAAATCCAAATGATATAGATAAAAACGGAAATTCTGCTTTTTTCTATGCTGTTGCTCATAAACTAGATGTGAGGTTGTACGACCAGCTTCGCAATTTCGACACTCCTCAATTTGACGTACTTAATAAAGACCAAGTAACGTTATTGTTTGAATACGTCAGGATGATGTATGATACTTCTGAAAGAAGCCTGGAGCTATTGCGAAAGCTAATTGAAGATGGTGCCGATATATATCAGACTAGCCTCTATTATAGCCAAGACACCACTCCAATTGATTTAATTGCCGAAAAGAAGGTAGAAGTGCTTCAAACTATTTTGGATACTGGATCAATCGATATCAATCGCCAAGACGATAGTGGCAATACCCTTTTGCATAAAATCTGCGCCTATAATGTCAATTACGAGGCTGAAAAAGCAAAGGACACTTACAGAAAAGCAAAACTCTTGATTGAAAACGGAGCCGATATTTCCATAACAAACAATCAAGACCAAACTGCGCTTCATCTGGCATCTGATGATAATTTGAAAATAAAAACCGTAGAGTTGCTGATGAAGCAGTCTTAATCCAGAAAAAGAAAACTTATGTCAATGTCATTCATCATCGCCTGTGAAGGCGGAAAAAGAAAAATAGCCGAACTTTTATTAGCCAACAAAGAAGTAGATGTTACTTACACGGATGAAAAGGGCCGAACAGCCTTGCATTATGCCGCACATCATGGCTATCTTGATTTGGTACAAATGCTCATCGAGGAAGGAGCCGATATCGATTATGAAGATCATGCCGGAGAAACGCCTTTCTATTTTGCCTGCCTTCAAAAACAGAAGCAGACCGCCTTATTTTTATTTGAAAAAGGAGCCAAGACAAACATCAAAGATTTAAAAGGGAATAGCCTCTTGCATCTAACCGCACTGACTGGACAGATTGAAATTCTTGAAAAAATGCTGGAACAAGGCCTGAATGCAGATGTAGAAAATAATGAAGCTGAAACACCATTGCTCCTTGCAGCAAGTTGGAGAAATGCCGCAATCGTCAAAAAATTATTGGAAAACGGAGCTGATATCAACACTACCAACAAGCAAGGCAACTCGCCATTGCTATTTGCAGTAAAATCTAAAAACCAACCTATGGTTGAGCTGCTGTTGGAAAATGGTGCCAATATCAACCATGTGAACCATTTGGGCGAAAGTGCTTTGCTTTTAGCCTGCTATGATAGCAATCGAATGCTGACCAAGCTTTTAACAGAAAAAGGAGCCGATCTTTTTGTTTCTTCTAAAAATGGCTTATCGCCCATTTGGTATGCCTGTGCCAACAACCAAAAAGAAATCGTCGAGCTTTTTATTGAAAATGGTGTTGATGTCAATTATTCGAAACCCGTAACTGGAAACGAAACCTCGATGTATTCTTATTTGGATTGGGTAGAAACGGCAGACAGTCTTAGCGTTTCAAGCAGTTTCTCTCTCGACACTACATATGGCTATGGCGGCGAAAGCCTGCTGCACGTTGCGGCGAAAAGCGGCCATGTAAGCATGGTAAAATTACTTTTAGACAAAGGCGCCACTATCAATATTCAGGATGAAAGCGGTAATACTGCCTTGCATTATGCCTCAGCCAATGGCAAAAAAGACATGGTAAAGTTACTGCTAGAAAAAGGGGCCGATGCTTCTGTAGTCAATGCAAAAGAACAGAAGGCTATCGACTATTCTAACATTAAAGGATATAATGAAATCACAGAGTTATTGCTCAAGTTCAGTCCGTCGAATACTGTAAATCCTGCGGTTGCAAAAACAGAAACTGTTGTTCCGCCTGCAGATATGGCTTCCAAAAAACAAGCTTTGCTCGACTTAAAAGAATTATTGGATGCAGGAATTTTGTCGCAAGAAGAATTTGATCAAGAAAAAAGCAAGATCTTAAAAGGATAATTATCGCACGATAACGCCATTTACGAATAGAATCGGCACTTCTTCTGTAGCTCGTTCATTTATCGTATTGGTGCGGAACGTAAATTTTTTATCGTATAATGTATTTCCTATGAAATAGGTAACCATGAACTCATTATTAAGCGCTAGGACGCTTTTTTCGACCATTTCTACCTTTACGACAGAAACAGCTGGAACTTTCATAAAAGCGTGGCGTAAAAGCGATGTTTTTTTCATCTCGCCATCTATGGTTCCGAAAGCTTTTGAAACCACCATGACGCTGTCCAGATCAAAATCGCTGTCATTGACCAGATAGACATACCAAACGTTTTCCATAAAGTCGTCGTTCCATTCTTGAACGGCGGCCATAAAAACGTTTTCTACTTTTGGAACGATAATATCTTTTTTCATAGTAAGAAGTGGGAAAGTGAGAAAGTCAAAGGTCGAAAGTTCTTGCTTTAACCAATTTCTTTACAACTTTTGACTTTCAACTTTATGACTAAATAGAAGATTTAAACTGTTCTAAGAATCGTACGTCGTTTTCATAAAACATCCTGATATCGCCAATCTGGTGCAACAGCATCGCAATTCTCTCGACACCCATACCGAAGGCAAAACCTGTAAATTCATCAGCGTTAATACCGCAGTTTTTTAGGACATTTGGATCTACCATACCGCAACCGCCGATTTCTAACCAACCGGTTCCTTTGGTAATCCTATAATCCGTTTCGGTTTTTAATCCCCAATAAATATCAATCTCCGCGCTTGGTTCCGTGAACGGAAAGTACGAAGGGCGTAAACGGATTTTCGACTTACCGAACATTTCTTTCGTGAAATATAAAAGTGTCTGCTTCAAATCGGCAAACGAAACATCTTTGTCAATGTACAATCCTTCTACTTGATGAAAAATACAGTGAGAACGTGAAGAAACGGCTTCATTTCTAAAAACACGCCCAGGAGAAATTGTTCGGATTGGCGGCTTGTTTTCTTCCATATAGCGAACCTGAACCGACGACGTGTGAGTTCTCAAAAGAATATCCGGATTCGTCTGGATAAAAAACGTATCCTGCATATCTCTAGCCGGATGGTATTCCGGAAGATTCAATGCCGTGAAATTATGCCAGTCGTCTTCAATTTCTGGACCTTCAGACACATTAAAACCAATGTTTGAGAAGATATCGATAATCTGGTTTTTGACTAAAGAAATAGGATGGCGCGAACCAATTTTCAGCGGTTCTGCCGGACGTGTCAAATCACCATAGACTCCTACGGTTTCTTCTTTGCTTTCAAGCAATTCTTGAATTGTTTTGACTTTTTCTTCAGCAGTATTCTTCAGCTGGTTGATTACTTGTCCGAATTCTTTTTTCTGTTCGTTTGGAACACTTTTGAATGCGGCAAAAAAATCTTTCAAAAGCCCTTTGCTTCCTAAGAATTTAATCCTGAATGCTTCAAGTTCTTCTTTATTTTGGGTTTGAAACGCTTCTGCTTCGCCAATATATTCTTTAATCTTGTCTATCATCTTCTTTTGGTAAAGGTGCAAATTTACTATTTTTCGTTGAAAATCGGGAGTTTTCAGCAGTTTTCAATCGGTATATTCTTTCTAAAATCTAAAATTTTAATCAATAACTTCTCTTTCCAGAAAATAATTTACGATCGCTTCTTTCATCAGCACCGATTGTTCGCCTGCTTTCAACGGAGGCAGTTCTTCTTTTACTTTATAATGAGGCCAGCCCTCGCTATCAAAATAATCGAATTCGTAGAATCCGTAAGGCTCAAGCAGACGGCAAATTGCGATATGCATCAGGTTTACTTTCTCGTCTTTTTTGAATTTTTGATGAACTTTTCCAAGTTCTTGGACACCGATCAAATAAATGATAGAATCCAGATCCAGCACATCACCTTCGGCAAATTGCTTGGATAAAAGGGTTACGAGCTTTTCCCATCGCTCTTTTAATTGTATATCTCTAGACATGTGAAATTTAGATTTTTGGTTTATGATTTTGGAAATTCCCATTCCATAAACGATAAAATTAGTCTGCAAAGATACGTTGTTGAATTTTGTTTTTCTATGCAAAGTCGACTATCTTGGCTGCTTACTATTTTCTTGATGGGATTTTTAGATATTATTTTAGGTGTATTTTTAGTTTATGGACTAGTTCGTGGCCTTTGGAACGGTCTTTTTGTAGAATTTGCTTCTTTGGTTTCGCTGCTTTTAGGAATTTATATTGCACTAAAATTTTCTTTCCTTACCGCAGATTTTCTTTCAGATCTATTTTCTTGGAATCCAAAAACCATTGCTATCTGGGCTTTTATATTGACATTTATCGGAGTCGTCTTGGGCGTTTCGTTATTGGCAAAATTTTTTACTTCAATTGCCAATTTTGCAAGCTTGGGATTTCTGAATAAAATTGCGGGAGGAATTTTCGGCGTCTTGAAAATGTGCCTTATCTTAAGTTTTGCTTTGGCTTTGTTCCAAAAAATCAATTTCAACCATACGTTTGCTGAAAAGAAAACGCTAGATGATTCGCTATTTTATAACTCTATTTTAAAAATTTCAGAGTTTGTCTTTCCTGTTTTTGAGGAATGGTTTGATGAGTTGAAGAAATAAATTTTAGATTTCTGAGCTTAGATTGACGAAACCGTTATCTCTAAAAGATGGCGAATTTTTGATTTTTGATTGCGAACTCCAGACTCAAATCATAAATCTAAAATCACAAATTCCAAATCTACTTTATCTCTTTCAAAGCCTCTTTACTGATCCAGCCTTCTTTTTCATCTGCCAATTGGATTTTTCTCCAATTATCCAAAACTTCTATAACCTGAACTTTTGTTCCTTCATGGAGGATGAAAGCATCGTCGGCATTTTCTTTAGGCTCATTCTTTACGCTAATGGTATCGGCAAAAATTATCGCCGGCTTGTCATTTTCATATCTCGTTTTTTCGGCTATCGCTGAAGCTACGCTGATAATCAATCCGATCAAGGCAATAAATAATCCGACAAAGAAAATACGTTTCAACATTGTCGCGGCAGAAAAATAATACCCAATAAAAAACAAAAGAAAAATCACCGAGAAGCCGATAGCAATTTTAGCCCAGCCGTCATACGTATGGGAAGAGGTAAAATCATGGATGACTTTTCCAAATCCGACTTCTTGTACTGGCTTGATTTCATCAATTGTCATGTTTTGGGCAAATTGCAGGTTGTTTTTTGCCTCTGAATAGCCCGGATTAAGCAACAGGGCCTTTTCGTAATTATAAATCGCTGGAGCCGTCTTATTTAGTTTATAGTAAGCGTTTCCAAGATTGAAATACAATTCGGCTGAGTGCTTTTTGGTTTTCAGGACATTTTCATAGGCTTTTACAGCTTCTTCAAATTTATCTTGGCGGTATAATTTGTTTCCCGCCTCGAAATTATCCTGAGCCCAGAAAATTTGGGTAAAAAGCAATAGTATGTAGAATACGTTTTTCATTTTTTTCAATTTTCAATTCATAAAGGAATCATCAATTGTTAGATTTGTTTTTCCAGTTCGGAAATCACGGTTACGGCCTTGTCAAAATCCTGCTGGATGGCAACGCTTGAATACGGTGCGTATCTTGCAAACTCACAGTTTTCTGTCAGATTTATAAAATCATCGATGGTTTCTGGCCGTGCATTTCTCTCTAAAAGAATTTCTCTGATCTTATCTTTGCTCATTTCCGAAGTCTCAATATGCAACTTGGCTTTTAAGAAATTGTGCAATGCCTTTTCGAGAGCAATATAAAATGGTTCTTTGTTGTTGATTTGTTTTTTAGCTTCCGAAAGGTATTTTTTAGCCAATCTGTTTGACATTTTTCTTTTATTGCCCACAACATCGCTGTCGATGGCCTCTTTTTTCTTTTTAGCCAAAACAATAATCGGAATAAAAAGGAATGGCAGGAATAACAATGTATAGAATAATCCCGAACCAAAGAAATCTTCTTTATGAATCGGTTTTAGTTGTGTCTTAAGCGCTATAAATCCAAATTGGTTTGTACTTTTTACAGCTTGTTTCGTGGTTCCAGAGCCTGGCGTAGCAGCAACAGCTGGATCGGAAGATGTCGGTCCGTCCAAAACCTTGATCACGATGTCTTTAGAAGTTATCGTTTTATAGGATTTTGTAGCGAGGTCGAAATACGAGAACGACAATCCTTTGATGGTATAATTTCCTTGGTATTGCGGAATAATCGTGTATTTATCTGATATTTTGCCTTGCATCCCTGAAAGCGGTGTCGAAACTTGTTCATTATGCACCGGATCGTACATTTCTAGTGCGCTCGGAACAATCGGTTTTGGCAAAGTGAATAATTTCAAGTTTCCTTTTCCAGAAACGCTGATATCCAAATCTAACGATTCGCCGTGCTTCAATTCGGTTTTAGAAGGTTTTACCACAAAATCAAACTGGCCTACCGCACCTGTAAAATCTTGAGGTTTTCCAGTTTCTGGCAAGGCTTTAACGTTAATGATTTTGCTTCCTGCGGAAACGGTCTTGTTGGCCGTTACAAATTGGACTCTCCCAAAGATATCCCTACGGTTCGTCGGCTGATCGACAACAATATCTAATGAAAGTGGTTCAATGGTAAGCTTTCCAGATTTTTGAGGATATAAAACGGTTTTGCGCAAGACGACATAACGGTAATCTTCGCCGTTGTATTTTCCGTTTTCGACCACCAGATTTTTGATATCAATATTCTGGCTCCAGAAATCATTGAATTTCGGACTGTCGATTTCTTTCCAGTTTCTGACGCTCACATTATTGCTGACATATAGCTTGTATACTACGGTTATCGGCTGGTTGAGATACGGATTTGCGTTGGAAATTTCGGCAATAAGGTGGATTCCTCCGCTCGGCACATAATCCGGACTGCTCGGATCTTTCGATTCGTCGACAGCAGCGGTCACGTTTATTTTTATCGGTGCCGTTTTGTAGGTCTGTCCTTTGATTTCTATCGTTGCCTGCTTTATCGTAAGCGACCCGCGTTGTAGCGGAAGCAGAATGTAAATGTACGATTTGTTGAAAGTAGCTCTTCCGTTGATCCAAGTCTGGCTTACTTGCTGGCTTGGCCCACCGACAACGCGAAAGCCTTCGAAAGAAGGAGGCGTAAAATTGTCTCCGTCTTCATTCATGACGAAATCAATTCGAAGCCGCTCGTTTATCCCAAGTGTCTGCTTGCTGACTTTCGCCTCAAACTGAACTTGAGCCGATAGCCCTTGAAAACAGAGTAAAATTAATGCTATTATATATTTTCTCATCACAATCAACATCTATTACCAGTCTTTTTCTGTTTGAACAGGCTTGCCTTTTACTTTTCGGGCATTGACCTTGTCTTGGATTTTCTTTTCTTCATTATTTACGGCATCGAGCAGATTTTCAATTCGTTGTTTTGACGGACTGTTGCCTGGCTGCGGTTTCGGCTGGCCTTTTTGGTCGGAATCTTTGTCTTGTTTTCCGTCGCCATCTTTGCCGTCCTGCTTGTCTTTTTTATCGTCGCCTTTTCCTTTATCGTCTTTTTTATCTTTATCTCCTTTGTCTCCGTCTTTTTTGTCGTCTTTTTTATTTTCCTTGTCTTTATCTTTCTCTTTTTTATCCTTGTCCTTCTTTTTGTCGTCTTTTGGCGGTTCCGGATTGTTTTTCAAATATTCTTTTGCTAGCGCATAATTGTATCTAGTCTGTTCGTCAGCCGGATTATTTCTTAAGGCATTTTTATACGCTTCGACGGCATCAGAATATTTCTTTTCGGTCATGAATATGTTGCCAAGATTATGGAACGCTTTGTGTTTTTGAGGCTTCGTCTTGGCATTTTCGATAGTTTTTACATACGCTAGTTTTGCTTCGCTTGGCTGTTTCTGCTTGTAAATCGTATTTCCCAAATTATAAGATGCCATCGCTTTTGTAGGCGATTTGGATAATGAAATCCTATATTCGGCTTCAGCATCAGCATAGTTTTTTTCTTTAAATTCTTTGTTTCCTTTTGGCAAATTTTTGTCTTTTTCCTGTGCTATGGCTGCAAAGGAAAAAAATAGAACTGCATATAGCAATAGCTGTTTCATATTATTCCTTTTCATTAAATAAATTCATCTTTTTCACCCAGGTTGTTTTTTTCTCCAAGAAGAAAATATCTAAGAAAAACAAAAAGAAGGCGATTCCCAAAAGCCATTGGAACTGCGATTGGTAGTTGGCAAATTGCTTGGTCTCGAATTCGCTTTTTTCGATATTATCCAAGGCATGCTTCACATAGTCGATTACTTCTTTGGTATTGTTTCCGTTCACATAACCGCCTTTTGTGTTTTTGGCAATTTCTTTTAAGGTGGTTTCGTTGAGTTTTGTCACGACAATTTGGTCATTTTGATCGCGCTGGAAACTTTCGACCACACCATTTCTTTTTAATGGAATCGGGCCTCCTTTTTCAGTACCAACACCAATGGTTATAATCTTTAAACCATTTTTATTGGCTTCTTCTGTCGCATCTTCAATTCCTTCGGAATGGTCTTCTCCATCAGAAATCATGATGACCAACTTGCTAGTCTTGCTGTCTGGATTAAAATAAGTCGACGACAACTGGATTGCTTCGTCGAGCGATGTTCCTTGAGACGAAACCATTCCAGGATTCATGCTCTGGAGGAACATTTTCGCCACGCTATAGTCTGTCGTAATCGGTAAAACTGGAAAAGCGCTTCCGGCATACGCTACGATTCCTATTCTGTCGCTTCCAAGTTGATTGATAATTTGCGAGACAATCTGCTTGCTTTTTTCTAAACGGTTGGGCGCCAAATCTTCGGCCAGCATTGACTTTGAGACGTCGATAGCGAAAACAATATCAATTCCTTCTCTTTTAACGGTTTCTACTTTAGTTCCCAGTTTAGGGTTTACTAATCCTAAAATCAGGCAAGCCAGTGCCAAAAGAAAAACCGTAATTTTTAGGGTTGATTTGAAAACCGATTTTTCGGGAGTTAATTTTTTGACCAATTTCAAATCTCCAAATTCTTTCTGCTTTCTTCTTTTCCAATAGAGATTGAATAGGAAAATCAGCACCAGAATAGGGATGATGATCAAAAGGTATAAATATTTTTTTTCGTCTAATTCGTCGTACATAATTTTTTAAATAAAGCTTCTAAAAACTGTATTTTTCAATAGAACTTCTAGCAATAAAAGCAAACCGGCAGCAATTGCAAAAGGCCTGAATCGTTCATCATAATTGTAGAATTTTTGTTCTTCAATTTCTGTGGTTTCCAACTTGTTAATCTCATCATAGATGGCTTTCAGGCTCTGATTATTCTTGGCTCTAAAATACCTTCCGTCTGTATTCCTTGCAATTTCCTTCATTAATTGCTCGTCGATTTCGACTTGCATCATTCTGTAGACGAATTCTCCATTTGGACCAATCGCGTATGGAGATTCAGCCATTCCAGTGGTTCCAATTCCGATCGTATATACTTTTATTCCGTATTCTCTTGCGATATCCGAAGCCATTCTTGGGTCGATAAAACCTGAATTGTTGACTCCATCCGTAAGCAAGATAATCACTTTGCTTTTTGCTTTGCTGTCTTTCAAACGATTTACCGCAGTTGCCAATCCCATACCGATTCCGGTTCCATCTTGCAGAAGTTGGTCGTATTTTACGCTATTCAACGCATCAAGGACTACAGCTTTGTCGCTGGTAACTGGCGTCTTGGTGTAGCTTTCCGCCGCATACACAACCAATCCGATTCTATCGTTTGGACGGGCTTCGACGAAATCTGAAGCGACTCTTTTCAAGGCTTCCAGACGGTTCGGTTTCAAATCGCGCGTTAGCATACTTCCAGAAACGTCAATAGACATCACGATATCAATTCCGTTTGTAATATTGGTCTTGTTGCTGATGTCTACACTTTGCGGTCTGGCCAAAGCAACAATCAAAAAGCTCAATGCCAAAATCCTGAAAACAAACAATAAAGGTTTCAGTTTTGCCAAAACTGACGGTTTTGCCTTGAATCCTTTTAGCGAGCTTACTTTTAACGAGGCTTGTTTTTTCCCTTTCCAGATCTGCCAAGCAATAGCAATTGGAATCAGGACAAACAGCCAGAAAAACTCAGGGTTTAAAAAGGTAACATTCTTCATCTTAGTTTACTCTTTTAAGTTCGACTGAGTTAATTATCCTATCGGAGATTTTGGAGCCGAATTCATCATTATCACGATAAGTGATGATGATTTCCTGAAGGCCTCCTTCTTGTGCAAATACCAAGATTTCATAACCGATCTTGATTTCTTTATCGCTGTCTTCTTTAAAAATGACCATCGATCCATAGGCTTTTATTCCTGTAATGCCTTCTTTGGTGTCAAATTGGTCTTGTTTTACGAAAACATCTTTGGCTTTATATTGTTTTTCAAACGACTTGATTTCTCTTTCGACTACTTTTTCTAGCGGCCTGCTCAGCGTATCTTTAAATGATGTTGTCGAAACATTTACAGATATTTCATCGAAAAAGCTTCCATACGAGAAGGCTTGGCTTTCTTTTACGCCCATGTCTTTTCTGCCGTTCGGAAGTTTAGTCCTTTTTAATACTTTTGGCGTTTCCATGGTCACCGCAGGATTACCATAATCGCTCGTGATCCATTCGCCTTCGTATAATTCTTTTGTCGGATGTCCTAAAATAGACTCTAATCCTTTAGTCGTGATAAAATAAGTGAGCGTTCCTACAACCAAAAAGGAAATTGTAAAAACCGCGATAGCAATCTTGCGTTTGCGTTTTTTCTTCAACAATAATTCTTTTTTCTGTGCATCCAGCATCAGCATCTCGTCGTCTTCCTCTTCTACTTCTGGTATGGCTTTGTGTAATGTAAAAATTGTCTTTTCTATCTTTTTTCTGTCTTCGGCTATCTCGAAATCAAGCGGTTTTGATTTGGCAAATTTTACCAAATCGGCCTGACGCAAAACGCGCTCAAGATTTTCTACCGTTTCTTGAGAAATCTTCATTTTCTTTCTGACTGCGGCATTTCGCAATCCTATGATAACTTCCGAAGTCGTACTTTCCATGGCTGGAACTTGAATTTCTTCTTCGATATAGGTTCTGGCAATATCGGTCAATTCAGAATAATAATTTTTGACTTCTCCTTTTTGCCACAATTCTTTTTGCTCGAGATTTTTAAGCAAGCCTACCGCTTTTTCAATCGGTGTTGCATATACGATGGCTTCTGGCTTTTCTTTCTTTTTGCGGTTTTTAACGAAATAATAAATCAAGTATCCGATTCCTGCCAAGAGCAATATCCCGAGAAGGTATTTCCACCAATTCCCCATCGACTCTTTAACCTCTGCAATTCCTTTGATGTCATACATTTTTTGTTTTAATGTATCGACTTTGACTCCGGCAACAGCAACAAAAAGGGAATCTGTTGTGAAGGGCTTGTTGTTAATCAGTACTTTCAAACTTGGAATCAGATATTTTCCAGAATCAAATTGCGTCAATCCGTATCTCTTGGTCAGCAGATAGCGGTCTTTTTCTTTAACGGTATCTGTTGGATACGATTCCAAGACTTCTAACTGGCCGAAATTAGTTCCTTCCGGAAATACGACGTTCGACAACGTATCGACCAAAGTTTTTAGCGTAAGGTTGATTTGTGCTCCAATTTTGACTTTGGTAGAATCTACGGATGTCGTTACCCGTTTTTGCTGTCCGAAAGCAAATGTCCCAACCAATAAAAAGAGCAGTATGTAAAGGGTGTTGTTTTTCATTTTTTTAGTTCCTAATCTTTATTCATGAAAGGGGGAAAAAAGATTAACCTCTCGATTTAAAATAGCCCAATAATTTTGTCACGTAGCTTTCGTCTACTCTAGAATTTACAGTTCCCGAGCCGCATCTGCTGAATGTCTCCTTGAAATATTTCATTTTCTCCTGATAATATTTTTCATATTCCAGACGAACTGATTTGGAGCCGGTGTTAACCAACATCGTTTCGCCTGTTTCGGCATCCAGCATATTGACCATTCCGATATTTGGCATTTTTTCTTCTCGGGCATCATATACTCTAATTCCCGTCAGGTCATGTTTTTTTCCGGCAATTTTCAGCGTATGCTCATAATTATCATCTGTCATAAAATCTGAAATCACAAAAACAATGGCTTTCTTTTTTATGACTCCTGACAAAAATTTCAATGCCTGTGACAGGTTTGTCTTATGACTTTTAGGCTTGAATTCAATCAACTCGCGAATGATTCTCAAAACGTGCGATCTTCCTTTTTTAGGAGGAATGAACAATTCAATTTCATCAGAAAATAGGATCAGCCCGATTTTATCATTGTTCTGCGTTGCTGAAAAGGCCATAGTTGCAGCGATTTCTGTCACGATGTCTTTCTTGAAACTGTTCTGTGTACCAAAACTTTCCGAACCACTGACGTCTACCATTAGCATCATAGTCAGCTCTCTTTCTTCTTCGAAAACTTTGATATACGGTTCATTATAGCGCGCCGTAACATTCCAATCAATTGCACGCACATCATCTCCAAATTGGTATTGGCGGACTTCGCTGAATGTCATCCCGCGTCCTTTGAACGATGTATGGTATTCTCCCGAAAAAATATGATCGCTCAATCTTCGGGTCTTGATTTCTATTTTTCGTACTTTTTTGAGTAATTCCTTTGTATCCATTTTTGTTAGTTGATAGTTTTTAGTGGATAGTGAATAGTTTTTAGTGGATAGTTTTTAGTGGATAGTTCGTTTAAAACAAGAAGAACCCTCAACTATAAACTATAAACTGTCAACTATCAACTTTCTAAGGTACTTCAACTTCGTTTACGATCTTGTTTATGATATCAACAGAAGTAACGTTTTCGGCTTCGGCTTCATACGTAATTCCGATTCTGTGGCGAAGCACGTCATGTACCACCGCACGGACATCTTCTGGAATCACATAGCCTCTACGTTTGATGAAAGCGTAACATTTAGCCGCATTGGCCAAGTTGATACTTCCACGAGGCGAGGCTCCAAAGCTGATTAATGGTTTCAGGTTTTCTAGTTTGTATTTTTCTGGGTAACGGGTCGCAAAGACAATATCCAGAATGTATTTTTCGATTTTTTCGTCCATATACACTTCACGAACGGCTTCTTGAGCGCGAAGAATCTGGTCGGTTGAAATTACCGGATTTACTTTTTCATAAGAGCCTTTTAGGTTTTGGCGAATAACCATTCGTTCTTCATCGATTTTTGGATAATCGATAACTGTTTTTAGCATGAAACGGTCTACTTGCGCTTCTGGCAAAGGATACGTTCCTTCTTGCTCTACAGGATTTTGTGTAGCCAAAACCAAAAATGGCTTGTCTAGTTTGAAAGTCGTATCGCCAATCGTCACTTGTTTTTCCTGCATGGCTTCCAATAGTGCCGACTGCACTTTTGCGGGAGCACGGTTGATCTCATCTGCCAAGACGAAATTAGCGAAAATAGGCCCTTTCTTGATGGAAAAGACATTGTCTTTGATGTTATAAATCATGGTTCCCACAACGTCGGCAGGAAGCAAATCTGGTGTAAACTGAATACGGCTGAAAGAACCTTGAACTGCTTGCGAAAGCGTATTGATAGCTAATGTTTTTGCCAATCCCGGAACGCCTTCCAGTAAAATATGCCCTTGTCCCAAAAGCCCAATCAACAATCGTTCTACCATGTGCTTCTGACCTACGATGACCTTGTTCATTTCCATCATCAACAAGTCAATAAAAGCACTTTCTCTTTCTATTTTTTCATTAATTGCCCTAATGTCTAATGCAGTAGCATTTTCTTCCATAATCTGATATTTAAAAGCCGTGAAATTAGTATTTAATTTTAACAGTGCAAATTGAAAATTTATTTAAAGGTAAGTTGTTAACATTACGTTAAAATACATTTGAATGGCTTGGTTTTAAGGATGATTTATGATTTTGTTTTCATAAATTTAAAAACTCAAAACTAATCATCGTGAAAACAACATTATCTCCCATAATTGCGGGAACTATGAATTGGGGCGTTTGGGATAAAAATCTCACAACTTCCGAAATGGCAAACATGATTCACGTTTGCCTCGAAAATAAAATCACCACTTTTGACCACGCCGATATTTATGGAGGTTATACTACGGAAGCCTCTTTTGGAAAGGCTTTTACAGAAAGCAAAATCAACAGAAAAAAAATACAACTAATCTCAAAATGCGGCATCCAGCATATTGCTGAAAACAGAGACAACAAAATCAAGCATTATGATTATTCGAAAGAGTACATCATCTGGTCGGTAGAAAATTCATTAAAAAATCTGCATACTGACTATCTTGATGTCCTTTTGTTGCACCGTCCAAGTCCATTAATGCAGGCTGATGAAATTGCGGAAGCTATAGCGAAATTAAAATCAGAAGGAAAGATTCTTGATTTCGGACTGTCTAACTTTACGCCTTCGCAAACTGACCTCATCCGTTCCAAAACAGAAGTCAGCTACAATCAGGTGCAATTTTCGGCAACTGACTTCAAAGCTATGCTTGACGGAAGCCTCGATCACATGCAGGTTCACAACATCCGTCCTATGGCATGGAATCCGCTTGGAACGGTTTTTAGAGAAAAAACAGACCAGACTAGACGATTAAAAACACTTTTGGCGGAGCTTGTCGGAAAATACCATGTAGGTTCTGATACGATTCTTTTGTCATGGGTTTTGCAGCATCCGGCCAAAGTGATTCCGATTGCAGGAACGGTAAATGTTTCGAGAATACAGCAATTGTATAAAGCCACAGAATTCAAGTTGGAAAAAGAAGAATGGTTTGCCATCTGGACAGAAAGCATGGGAAATAAGGTTCCTTAGAAACACAAACTTGTTTATAAAAATGTTGAATATTGAATTTTAAATTTTCAACAAAGAAATAAAATAATGAAAACAGTACTAATAACAGGTGCCACCAGCGGCATCGGAAGAGCTACGGCTATTGAATTAGCAAAACACAATTTTAAATTGATTTTGTGCGGCAGGCGCGAAGACCGTCTGGCAGAATTGCAACTTGAATTAGAACACCGCACGAAAGTCCATACTTTGAATTTTGACGTAAGGAAGAAAAAAGCCGTCCAAGAATCAATCGATTCTTTGCCAAAGGAATTTTCAGAAATCGACATCCTGATCAACAATGCCGGCAATGCACATGGGCTAGACCCCATTGAAAAAGGTGATTTGGAGGATTGGGATGCCATGATCGACATTAACGTAAAAGGACTTTTGTACGTTTCTCATGCCGTCATTCCAAAAATGGTCGAAAGGCGAAACGGCCATATCATTAACATCGGTTCGACTGCAGCGAAAGAAGTTTATCCCAACGGAAATGTCTACTGCGCCACAAAACACGCTGTCGATGCAATCAACCAAGGCATGCGTATGGACTTGAACCAATACGGAATCCGTGTCGGAGGCATACATCCCGGAATGGTCGAAACCGAATTTTCACAAGTGCGTTTTAAAGGCGATGCTGAACGGGCTTCCAATGTCTACAAAGGATTTGAGCCTTTAAAACCGGAAGATATTGCCGACATTATCCGATTCGTAATCACAAGACCTTACCATATTAATATTGCTGATCTAATCGTCATGTCGACGGCCCAGGCTTCTTCGACGATTGTGAACCGCATCATCTAAAAATTGATTGTTCCATTTTTAGATTGTTACGATCTAAAAATCTAACAGTCTAAAAATCCAATCCATGATCAACAAGCGCCTGCTCATAAAAAATCTTCTCGCTCACAATGACGAGAGCAGCTTTTATGACAAAAAGCGCCAGCTGAATCTTCATACCCGCGAAGGAAAAGGAAAATTCCTAAAGCATATCTGCGCATTATCGAATTCTAATCCGGCCAACAATTCGTATATCGTCGTAGGCGTTGAAGACCATGACAATGAAATCGTAGGCGATGATTTTTTCGATGACAGCCGCATCCAGAATCTTGTGAATGCTTTTTTAGAAAATCCGCCAAAAATCCAATACGAAAATGTTCCGTTTCCGAATCTTCCAAAAGACAAAGTCGTAGGTTTGGTAACGATAAAACCAAGCAAAAGGGTGTCTTTCTTCAAAAAAGGAATTCATACCATTTTGGCAAAATCTACTTTTATACGAAGAGGAAGCAATTCGGTTCCTGTGGATGAAATCCCAAACGATATCGGCAAAAATTACCAAAATATAGAAACCGTCATCAGCATTGAAAACAACTCTCGCAATAGTATCGAACATACTTTAGAAGGTGTCATCGACTTTATGAACAATCGCCATAAAGACATGTCTCCGAAGTATAAAGTTTTTAAGGAATTATTTGTCGTCTGTTGGGCTGGGCATAAAAAGAAGGTCAAGGAAAAAACCTATTTATCCCGCGTAGACATTGAGCTGGTCAATGAACAGGTGAAGCTTTTTTATTCAGCCCTAGATGAAGTTTCGATCGAATATGACAACCATACGTTTTCGATTACAGAATACCTTCCACTCGGACTGAATGACAAAACGAGCTACTATCCTTTAGAAAAACAGACGATTTCTTTTTACGACAATGGCTATTATAAAATCGAAACGCAGTTTCTTTTTGAGCCGCCACAGTACAACAGAAAAGTACTTTTTCACATCTATAATTCCAACTTATCGCTTCTTTCCAAATTAGACAAAGGATTAGCCCTTTCCGAAAGAGAAAAAAAGGATCTAGAAAATCTTCCTTCTACCTTTATGATCTGCTATCTCAACGGTTTTGAAGATGCCAAGCAAAAACTCATTGACGCGAAACCTTTGCTGAAAAGTTTCGAAAATCCGACAGTTTATGTGAGCTTCAAGGAAGCTATGCGAATCTTGCGAAAGATGAAATATGACACATCACTTGATTGACATCGATAGCGAGAATTTAAAAGCCAGATTGTCATTAAATTCTGGATGTGAGTAAGCTCCATACCGGTAATATACCCCAAACCCTAATCCGAGGTAAGCCACATTCATATAGTTGACTTTCAAAATATTGTCAATCTGCAGGCCTGTTTCCGTAAAAATCTTGTCTTTTATCTTGAACCCTATCAATTGATGAACGCTTTTGCTCGACAAATCTCCCCAGCCGATATTATTATGCCAAGTCACACCAGGCTGGAATTTTCCGGATTTGAAAAGCAGCCCTCCAAAATTGTGCGAAAGGAATAAGTTGACATAACGATCCGACAGGAATTCATACGGACGCAGAGTCTGAAACGTATTTTTCATGATAATTGCAGATTTGCTGTCATAACCTCCTTCTCCCGTAAATAAAAGTCCGTACGGTAACGGATTGTCAACAAAACCGGCTTCTAGGCGGTAATCCGTCTGGCCAAAATTCTTCGTGAAGAAAGACTGTTGGACCGTAGCTTCAATTTTGTTGTAACTGAAATCACTGTCCATAAAATTCTTGATTCCTTTAGTATACGCAAGATTCAGAACCGGATAGGTTGTTCCCATCGAATACCTTTGGTTAAGGCTGTTTATGAATTTTTCCTTATAGGCAAATCTCAAGTTGATTGTCAGGTCAGAATTGGTATAATCCACAAAATTCTGACCATTATTTTGGAAGACATAATCGTACTTCGGATCGGTTTTCGTGTGATTAAAATCTACCTTGAATCGCAAATATCGCAGGGTTCGAAAACTAAAGTTCAGGTTAGACTGCCGAATCATGTCGTATTGAAATCCGATATAATTCCTAAAATTATACAGGCCAGGCTCATAACTATTCAAGCCATAATTCCCCGTTTCAATAAGATTCTGCTGGAATTTTGCTCCGATCTTCATTTCGTTTTCTTTAGAAAGCTTATACGAAACTTCACCTCCGTATTTCCAATCATGATCTTCCAATCCGTAGCCGAAAAATCCGCCGAGTTCTAAATTTTTGAACAACTTATCGTTGGTATAGATACCCGTGCCCAAACGAAATCCTTCATATTTATTATAACTGAATGTTTTCGACAGGTCGATATCAATTGGTCCTATCGGAATCCTTCCTTGCGAAAATCGCTCCATAAAGGTCAATAGACCGTCAAAATTCGCTTTCTTTCCAATGCTATCAATGACTCTATACGTAGTTTCTTCGGTACGATTTAATTTTTCGGCTCGTGAGTTCGCCCAAAAAAGACTGTCTTTTTGGGCCGCATTTTCATCCACCCGCACTGATTCTAGCGAAAAATCCTTTTTCCGCAATGGCACATCTACCTCAACCTGATCAATATAGCTTTTGCCGTCAATAAGCATCCCTATTCTTGGCGTCGGGAATTCGTTAAAAACCAACGCATAATTGAGCTGTTGCGGAAACCAATATTTATCGTCTACAAAGACATACTGTTGCTGTATCTTGATATCTATTTTACCTTTTTCAAAAGGCGAGGCAATCACATTCTGCACGGCATATTTGTTCGTGTTGATGTATAAAAATCCTTTTAAGCCTTCGAAATTTTTATTCGGCAAGGGCTTAAATGACAGGATATAGACCGTATCTTTCTGCTGATAGATTGTATCTTCTATACGGAATTTATACTTTTTTAAGCTTCCCGTGCTGATCGGGTTCAGATAGTTGATATTGAACAGCTTGATGTTGTCTTTATAAAAAGAAAAAGGCTGGAAATCTGTCGCCAATGAAGCAAATGTAGGGTTCGTAAATCCGGACACTCTAGTTGCTACTACAACTTCTTCGCTGACATCTGGTTTTATAAATTTCCTATTGGTTACAGATTCCATCATAAAAAAGTGGCTCCCTTTTAGCTTTTGGCGCATAAAAATGCTGTCCCTTTTATCAGCCGATTCAGACCTGTAATCATAAATCAGCTTGTTATAAGACCTGTATTTGAAAGAACTTATATTCTCCGGATTGTTGATTTCCTTATTCGCGATTACCTTTCTCATTATTGCATTGGCTGGATTTTCGCCAGATTCTATCACTACTTCCGTCAGGTCAAATTTTGATCGAACCAATGCAATCACTATTTCAGTATCTCCTTTTGAAACAGGCGTTGAAAAATTTTCATAACCCATATAACTGCAACTAATTGTTGAAATTGGAGAGGAACTCTTATAAGAAAAAAGCCCCTCAATATCAGAAGAAACCCCTTTGCGACTGTAACCATTAATCAAGACCGTTGCAAAAGCTAGGGGCTCTTTAGTTTCAGAATCTATGATTTTTCCTTTGATAGTATTCTGGCCGTATAAAATTTGGCCCATAAGAAGCAAAAAAACAAGTAGGGGGAAGATGTTTCTCATAGCAATTTAAAAAAGTAAGAATTTTAAGTTAAATTTTATCATTCCTAACAAAACGATAAATATGAATTTTTCTTTTACATAGTCGATTGTTTTTATGATATTTGAATTCAATACTTTTAATTCAATGAACAGAGCCCTAATCATTGGAGACATTCACGGCGCATTGAAAGCCCTGCACCAAATTTTCAAAAGAGCCGATGTAACCAATACTGACACTTTGATTTTTCTTGGCGATTATGTCGACGGCTGGAGCGAATCTCCCGAAGTAATTGACTTTTTAATCGCTTTAAAAACTACGCACAATTGTATTTTTCTGAGAGGAAACCACGACGATCTGCTATTGCAATGGTTGGAAGCAAAAAAAGACAATCCGCAATGGTTCAATCATGGCGGACGGCTGACTATGGAAAAATACAACCTTCTGTCACAAGACGAAAAGCAAGTCCATATTGATTTTCTGAAAACTTTGGAAAATTATCATCTCGACGAGCACAATCGCCTCTTTATTCATGCCGGATTCACCAACCTCAACGGCGTTACGTATGAATATTTTCCGAAAATGTTCTATTGGGAACGAACATTATGGGAAAATGCGCTGTCCTTGGACAGCACTATAGAAAAAGACAGTCCGTATTATCCAAAACGATTCAATCTTTACAAAGAAATATTCATCGGTCATACACCCGTTACCAGAATTGGAGAAACTGTTCCCATCAACAAGGCCAATATATGGAATGTAGACACTGGCGCAGCTTTCAAAGGACCGTTGACGATATTAGATATTGATACTAAGCAGTTTTGGCAAAGCGATCCGGTCTTTCAGCTGTACCCTGAAGAAAATGGAAGAAATTAAATTTGTTTCAAAAATTCATAAAAACCCATATATTTGCACAAAATATTAATTATGAATAAAATTATAACATTTGGTTTGCTTTTAAGTGCTTTTTTAGGAAATGCTCAAGCTTTTAATGGTAAAGGAGATAAAAAATTTCAAGTGGGAGCCAATTTTCAAGATCATGCAACAGGAATCATGGCTACGTATGACTATGGAATCGGAGAAAACATGTCTATCGGAGGCTATACTACTTATTTATTAGGCGTAGACGGCGACGGCTCAAAGTTTGAGGACCGATTTGACCTTAAAGCGCGTTTTAATGCTAACATCGGAAACGTGATGGGCTTGCCTGAAAATTTTGACATCTATCCTGGATTGGATTTAGGTTTACGAAATTTCGGCGGGCATTTGGGCGGACGTTATTTCTTCACCAACGGATTTGGCCTATTTACCGAATTCAATATTCCAATTGCAAAATATGAAAGCGACGTGTTTGGCTATGAACATCTGAACAACCAATTTGTCTTTAGTTTTGGCGCATCGTTCAATCTATAATTGAACGTGCTTTATATAGAAAATCCAATTCAATAGGAATCGGACCTCTGAAATAATAACGAAAAAAGTCCCGGTGGTATCGGGACTTTTTTTATTCCGGTTGCAACGCAATGGTTACATTCTTCGGAATAACGTGACATACATCCGCAGTTACTGTTATCAAACCTGAAGCAAAAGATTGATAACCATTTGCAGATACTGTCAGAATATAATTTCCTGGCCTTTCAAATGCTCCGACAAAAGTCGATGTACTAGTCGATCCGTATTCTAATATTTCAGAATAGCTCCCATCCGTAGCAGTAACGACTACTCCTTCCTGAAGCTCCAGATTAGTAACGGCATCTTTGACTCTGACAACAAGCCCTGCACGAATTTCTTCAGTGCAGTTCACACCATCATTATCATCATCGCTATTGCACGAAAGCAGGATAACCATAAAAAAGAACAAAATATTTTTCATTCTCCATAGCAATTTCTATAGAGATGCAAAAAAACTGTCGAGGTTGCTTCAACTGCTTAAAAAAATTTCAACAAGTGTTATAAATAGGTTAAAAATCAGTTGCTTTCAAAATGGCTCTGAAACATTCTTCGTAAATTAGATATATTCAACCATCAATAAAATGACACTTTCAGACCGTTATAATTCCGTTAGAAAACATACCGAACATCTCTGTAGCCCATTAAAAACAGAAGATTTCGTACCCCAGCCCGTCAACTTCGTGAGTCCGCCGAAATGGCATCTGGCGCACACCACATGGTTTTTCGAGCAATTTGTCTTGAAAGAACATCTTCCAGACTATACTCCTTTTGATGAGGACTTCAGTTTTCTTTTCAACAGCTATTACAATTTTGTCGGAAAGCGTGTTTTTAGGGCCGACCGAGGAAACATCACCCGTCCGGGAGTGCAGGAAGTTTTTGAATACCGAGCGTATGTCGACATGCACATGCACATACTGCTGCAGCTTAAATCAGAAGAACTAAAAGAATTGATAGAATTAGGTCTGAATCACGAACAGCAGCATCAAGAATTACTTTTGACTGATATAAAATACATTCTCGGAAACAATCCGATTTTTCCAATTTATGACGAAAATATCGAGTGGGAAAACCAAAAAAATGCCGAAAGCGGATTTGTCAAAATAGAAGAAGGCATCTATGAAATAGGTTTTGAAGAAGAAGGCTTTTCTTTTGACAATGAACATGGCAGGCATAAAGTATATCTGCATGATTTTGAAATTTCAAAGTCCTTGGTTACCAATTCAGACTATCTTGAATTTATCAACAGCGGCGGCTATCAAGATTTTAGTTATTGGCTGGATGAAGGTTGGTCATGGGTAACTGAAAACAAAATTGAAGCACCCTTGTATTGGCATAAAATTGACGGAGAATGGCACAGCTATACGCTCAAAGGATTAGAAAAAATAGATTCTGATGCCATCTTAACGCACATCAGTTTTTATGAAGCCTCTGCTTATGCTGCATGGAAAAAAATGCGACTGCCGACAGAATTTGAATGGGAAATCGCAGCCGATAAATTGGATTGGGGGAAACGTTGGGAATGGACAAACAGCGCCTATTTACCGTATCCTAATTTCAAAAAACCAGAAGGCGCTATTGGCGAATACAACGGAAAATTCATGATCAACCAGATGGTCCTGCGCGGTTCTTCCTGCGCTACATCGCCACACCATAGCCGAAAATCCTACAGAAACTTTTTTCACGCAGACGAACGTTGGCAATTCAACGGCATTCGCCTTGCAAAATAACTGCTTATGAACACAACGCCACAAATTTATACTACCGCTTTTGCGGAAGATGTCTTGGAAGGACTGACCGCAAAAAAGAAACATCTTTCTTCTAAATATTTTTATGATGATAATGGAAGCCATATTTTCCAGCAGATCATGAAAATGCCGGAATACTATCCGACAAATTGTGAATTCGAGATCTTGTCGGAGCAGTCAGAACAGATTTTAGAACGGCTTGAATTTAAAGGCAAATTCAATATCGTGGAATTTGGTTCTGGCGATGGCACAAAAACAAAACAGCTGCTTCAAGCGTTTTTGAATAAAAATGCTGATTTCACCTATATGCCGATTGATATTTCTGAAGAAGCTATTCTGATCTTAGAAGAAAACATCCTGACCTCGCTTCCAGAAATCAAAATGCAATCCAAGATTGGTGATTATTTTGAGGTTATAAAAGACATTTCAAAAGAGAACACGCCAAACTTATTCCTTTTTCTTGGTGGCAATATCGGAAATTATAAAAAAGAAGATGCTTTCGACCTGCTTCAGAAATTTGCTTCGGGCATGAAAAAAGGAGACAAGCTATTATTAGGAATTGATTTGCAGAAAAGCCCAAGAATCATACAAAAAGCCTACGATGATCCGCATGGTATTACGAAAGCCTTTAATATGAACCTGCTTCACAGAATCAATCGCGAATTGGATGCAGATATCGATGTGAGCCAATTTGATTTTTATTGCCACTACAATCCCGAAAATGGTGAAGTCAACAGCTATCTGTACAGCTTATCGAAACAACGATTCTACAGCCGCGTGCTTAACAAGCCATTTACGTTCCAAAAAGATGAAACCATCTGGACGGAGCTTTCGAAAAAATATAGTTTTATAGAAATAGAGGAACTGGCCGAACATTTGGATTTTAAAGTACTTGAAAATTTTCTAGACAGTAAGCAGTATTTTACGGATAGCTTATGGGAGAAATAAGCAAAAATCATTCATACCATGAGTAACTTCTGCTTTTAGTCAAAACACACATGCCATTGGTCAAATATTTTTTTTAAAGAGCAATAATCTTCCCTTCTTTGCATAGTATTCCTAACTTTAACGAAGCAAGAGTATCTTTGCTCCTTTCCGCATGAAGAAAAATTCACAATACCGACATTGGCTATTTATAAGCATCTTTTGGTGCGTATTAGGCTTTGCAATATGGGCACAAATTATTCAAGATTTTAGCTTCTCGTATGCCGTCTACCAGACAATGCTTTTCTTACTATTTTCTATTACTATATCTCACACTCTTAGTGACATTTTACTGCCAAAAGCTCTGGATAGAGGTAAGATGCGGTTCTTTGTAGTACAATTCATTTTTATGGCGTTTCTTCTCGCCGGATGCTTGGCACTGATTTCTATTGTATTTGCGAGCAATGAAATAGGAGAACCTTTTCCACAATCCAAATTGCCAGTTTTAGAGCATTTTTGGTTTCGTTTTTATACTTCGATTCCGGCAGCTCTTTTAATAAACGGCACAGCTTGCGGCCTTCGTTTTTACCAAGAACATGGGATAATGGAGAAAAAGCATGCCTTGCTAAAGCAAAATCATTTAGAAGCACAAATTAAGATATTGCAAGACCAGATCAATCCACATCTGATGTTTAATGTGCTTAATCATATCCACATCCTTATGCAACGGAATGTGCCTCTTGCTTCGGAATTGCTTATAAAATTTTCGGATATTCTGCGTTATCAATTGTATGAATGCAATCGCGAATATGTACTGCTGGAAACAGAAATCAAATACCTAAAAGATCTTGTGGGTGTTGAACAAGTGCGTTGGGGGAATGAATTAGATGTCGATTGTAGATGGGAAATCCAAAATGGCAATCTCCAGATTACGCCATTATTATTGATGCCTTTGGTAGAAAATGCTTTCAAGCATGTTTCCAGGTTGCCTCATGAGAACGGCTATGTCAATTTGCTATGCAAACAAGATGGTGAACATCTGATGCTAAAGATAGAAAATTCTTATACCGAACACTATAGAGCATTGTCGAATGACCATGGACTTGGATTAGAAAATGTGCGTAAAAGGCTCGACATCCAATATCCAGACCGTTATGATCTGACCATTGAAAAGACAGAAGATAAATTCACAATTATTCTTACTTTAGTGCTCAACTGATATGAAATTCAATCTAGAACAGCCATCGAAACCCCTAATTAAATGCCTCGTTGTTGACGATGAACCTTTGGCGCGCAATAGCATCATCGATTTTATTGAAAAAATAGATTTTCTAGAAGTTGTCGGTTCTTGTGCCTCTGCACTCGAAGCATCAGAATACATTCAAAACGGACAAGTAGACTTACTGTTTCTGGATATCAACATGCCTTATCTTTCTGGACTGGAATTTTTAGATTCTTTAGACCGGCCTCCAATGGCGATTTTCACGACAGCCTATTCTGAACATGCTTTAGAAGGATATCGTCTGCAAATTGTAGACTATCTGCTAAAGCCTATTACGTTTCAACGGTTTTATCAAGCTTCTTTAAAAGCACAGCAATTATATTCGTTGACTGCTTCGGCAAAACAGCAAGTTCCGGCTGATCCATTCTTATACATTCGCCAAGGAGAAGGTTTTCAAAAAATATCATGGGTTGAAATCCTTTATATTGAAGGAATGCAAAACTATGCCAAGCTGCATTTTAAAAATCAAGTTCTAATCATCCATCAAACCATGATTTCGTTAGAAGAAACGCTACCGAAAGAAAAATTTTTCAGAATTCATAAATCCTTTTTAGTCAATATCGACCATATCGATTCTATTGCTGGCGGACGCCTTTCTATTAATAATCAGCAACTACCTATTTCAAGAACACGCAGGGAAGCACTCTTAAAAGAGGTAGTTTATAAAAATTTGCTGAGCCGTTAAGTCGCTAAAACTTCCATTTCAAAGCTGCAGCACCATAAAACGTAGTCGTAAATCTTGGATTGGCCATATCTTTTTCTTTAAAAATATCGCTTATCTTCCTATCGTTTGTCTGAAAAGAACGCGTCAAAGTAGAGCCAGCTGTCAATTCAAAAATCCAGTTTTCTCCTAATGTAAACTGAGGCCGTATACCTGCTATTATTTGCTGATACCCTAATAATTTCGATTTTCCATCTTTCGTAATTTCAGCTGTCATGCCATCCAATTCAACAACGGCTTTCAGATCGAAATTAGGAACAAACCTATAACCTATTTCGGCTCCTTCTGGAAATGCAACCTTAAAATGCAATGCGCCTTGAGTCTCCCAATTAAGGTAAATGCCAGGCAATACCATTGGAACACCAAAAGCATTAGTCAGCACCGGCCCAAATCCGAAAGCCAGATTAGGTTTGAAATTTTTAATAAACAAAACGCCTCCTTGTAAAAGGATATCGTCGATAGTAATTTGTTCCATATCAGTATATACTCCAACAGATAGAGTTGCCATCATTGACCATTTGCCACCGATAGGACGGATATGCTTCACTCCAACTTGAGCATTCATCAGCTTCGTCGGAAATAATTTCTCGTCATAATATTTGTTTTCCATAGCCGCATAGCTTCCCTGAAGATACAGCGACCATAATTTGGGCTTATTCTCTTCAATCATCGTAAGTGATAGCGGAATTTCCAAAGCGCCTTGTATTCTTTTAAAATTGCTTTTAGAGTCTGTCTTTACGCTGTCGATTGGACGAACATAATTAGAAAAAGGCACATAATCTGCCTTAACCTGTCCTGAAATACCCGTTTGAGCTACGCCAATAATCGGCGTAAAAAATAGTACTAAATAAAAAAACTGTTTCTTCATGTCAAATTTATTTTTGCACGAAGTACGCGGTTCAACGGCACAACATAAAATTCATTTGACGAATGGCTCAGCCTTTATGACGAAAGGTTTTATTGCGGAAAACAAAAAGTCCTAAAACAAAAAATCCCGCCAATTCTCATCAGCGGGACTCTTAATTATTTATGTTTAATTCTTACAAATCAAACTTGATTCCTTGCGCTAATGGCAAGTTTGTCGTGTAGTTGATTGTATTGGTTTGTCTTCTCATGTAAACTTTCCAAGCATCAGAACCCGATTCGCGACCGCCTCCGGTTTCTTTTTCACCACCAAAAGCACCGCCGATTTCAGCACCAGAAGTTCCGATATTTACGTTAGCAATTCCGCAGTCAGAACCAGCAACAGAAAGGAATCTTTCTGCTTCGCGCAAGTTGTTTGTCATGATAGCAGAAGATAAGCCTTGTGCCACGCCGTTTTGAAGATCGATCGCGTTTTCAACTTCTCCTGAATATTTCAATAAGTATAAAACTGGCGCAAATGTTTCGTGTTGTACGATTTCAAAAGAATTGTCAGCTTCTGCAATTGCAGGTTTCACGTAGCATCCGCTTTCGTAACCTTCGCCAGAAAGAACACCACCTTCAACAATAATTTTTCCGCCTTCGGCAACTACTTTTTCTAAAGCCTTGTTGTACATTTCAACAGCGTGTGTATCGATAAGCGGTCCAACGTGGTTGTTTTGGTCTAATGGATTTCCAATTTTCAATTGTCCGTAAGCTGCAACGATAGCATCTCTTACTTTATCATAAATGCTTTCGTGGATAATCAAACGACGTGTCGAAGTACATCTCTGTCCTGCAGTTCCTACGGCACCGAAAACAGCACCGATAACCGTCATTTTAATATCTGCATCCGGAGTTACGATAATTGCATTGTTTCCTCCTAATTCCAATAAAGATTTACCTAAACGTCCGGCAACAGTCTGAGCAACGATTTTACCCATTCGTGTCGAACCTGTAGCAGAAACCAAAGGAACACGAACGTCAGAGGTCATCCACTCTCCTACTTTGTAATCACCATTGATCAAGCACGAAATTCCTTCTGGAAGATTGTTTTCTTTTAAAACTTCGGCAATAATATTTTGACAGGCAACGCCGCATAAAGGTGTTTTTTCAGATGGCTTCCAAACACAAACGTCTCCGGCAATCCAAGCCAAAGCTGTATTCCAAGACCAAACGGCAACTGGAAAGTTAAACGCAGAAATGATTCCCACAACTCCTAATGAATGGTATTGCTCATACATTCTGTGTCCAGGACGCTCAGAATGCATCGTCAAACCGTGCAATTGGCGAGACAATCCTACTGCGAAATCACAGATATCAATCATTTCTTGAACTTCTCCAAGACCTTCTTGCAAAGATTTTCCCATTTCGTAAGAAACCAATTTGCCTAAAGCTTCTTTTTTCTCACGTAATTTTTGACCAAACTGGCGCACGATTTCTCCACGCTGTGGTGCTGGCATTAATCTGAAAGTCTTGAAAGCTTCGGTCGCACTTTTCATTACTTTTTCATAATCTTCTTTAGTAGTTGTTTTTACTTTTCCGATTAACTGACCGTCAACTGGAGAATAGCTTTCTAAGATTTCACCATTTGAAAACCAGCTGTTTCCTGTTGATGTTCCTTCATTAATTGCTGCCAAGCCCAATTGCTGCAAGGCTTCAGTCATTCCGAATTGATTTGCTGTTGTTGCCATTTATAACTTTTTGATTGTAAATTGTAATATTTTTTGCGAAGTTATGATTTATAGGTGGATTTTGCGAATGAAAATGTTTTTTTAGCAATAATCTACCTTCCCTACCTTATAATATAATGTTTGCTTAAAACAGATTTCTTTTCTTGAACATGAATACTCCGAAAACAGATATCAAAAGCGAAATCAGTAAGATAATCCAAAATCCGAAAGGACTGTCTTGGAGGTTGTTCGGTACGTTCATTCCGTATAAACTTGCCACAAGCGTCGGAATCATCAGGATGATCGAGATTGAGGTAAGCCGTTTCATGATAATGTTCAGGTTGTTGGAAATCACCGAAGCATAAGCATCCATCATGCCTGTCAAGATATTACTGTAGACATTGGTGGTTTCTTCTGCCTGGCGCAATTCGATTTCTACGTCTTCAAGCAAATCTGGATCAAGAACATCTTGCTGATTTTTCAGATTTTTAATCCTGCGAAACAAGATATCGTTCCCTTTTAGCGACGTAATAAAAAACACGAGGCATTTTTCAATCTGCAGCAACGCCTGAAGCTCTTCGTTCTTGATTGACTTTTCCAAATTGTTCTCGGCCAGTTTGATGCGCTGGTTGATATGCTTTAAGTATTTTTGGTACCATACGCTTGACGACAGCAGCAGCTTCAACACTAAATCATAGTGCGAAGTGATTGTTATTTTTTTGCGCTGTGTATAAAGCACAAAATCGTCAAGCATATAGTTGGGATGGAAACAAAGAGAAACAAAAACGTCTTCGTTAAATATCAGCCCGAGTGGCGCCGTATTGAACGGCAGCTTTGCATCGTCGCTTTTAAAAGGAATTCTCAAGACAATAAGATTCCAGCCGTTTTCAGTTTCGAGACGCGGGCGTTCGTCAATGTCTTCGATGTCATTATAAAACGCTTCGGGAATTTTTAACTCTTTGAGAAGGTATTTTGTTTCTTCCGCTGTTGGAGAAACGGCATTTATCCAGCAGCTGTTGTCTGGATTTTGGGCGTGGATAAGCCCATTGTTGTTTTTGTAGAATGTGATCATAATGCAACGCTATTTCTAAGAACAGCTTGCAGAATGACATGCTGTCCTTAAATTAATGAAATGTTCTTCTGATAATAATCGTCCATTTTTCGGATAATTTAATTGTGGCGCGAAGGTAGAACTTTAAAAGTGAAGCTGTTGCTTTATTATGTTTTTTTTAGGACAGTCGATTTCGGCCTGAAATTTATTCACAAAAAAGCCTTTGGTTTAAATCAGCATTCAAACCAAAGGCTTTTAGAAATCGGAATCAGTTTTTACCTTTTTAAGGTATATTTTTTATCAGCTTCCATGATAGTGCCGCATTTAGTACAAGTCCTTAAGGTCTTGGAATTATAGAAATGCTGGAAATGAGGCAGAAAGTCCTTTTCGATATCCTTAAGCTCAAAATAGACTTCATAAAGTTTATGGTTGCAGTTGTCACAGAACCAAAGCAGTCCGTCGGTATAGCCTTTTCCGGCACGCTTTCTTTCGATTACCAAACCGATTGATCCGGCAGAACGTACGGGAGAATGTGGCGTTTTTGCAGGATGCAGGTACATATCGCCAGCAGTCAGCTCCATTTCCTTTCGTTCTCCATCTTCTTGGATAATTACTTTTATAGAGCCTTCGAGCTGGTAAAAAAGTTCTTCGGTCTCATTATAATGATAGTCTTTTCGGGCATTAGGTCCGGCGACAACCATTACGATATAATCTCCAGAATCTGCATAGATGTTTTTATTTCCGACAGGCGGTTTTAGAAGATGCCTGTTTTCTTCAATCCATTGGTTGAGATTGAATGGTTTTGAAATTGCCATAGCTTTAATATTTCTACTAAATTACTAAAAATAAAAAAGGCTAGCGAAAACTAGCCTTTAAAAATTATTTTACTTCTTTTATCAGATACAGATAGACTGGAAAGTGATCGCTGAATCCAACCTGACCGTTCGAATTCCTAAGCGGATATCCTTTATATTGTCCGGTTGTCTGTGTCAGGAAAGGTTTGTTGTAAACTCCTGCCTTCCAAAAACGATACGAAGTATAGTCTTTTCTGATGAATGGTTCCGAAAGAATCATCTGGTCGAACAAGTCCCACGCATCGCGGTAGGCCAAAGTACCAATTCCTTTATTAGACATTTCTTCCATCGGATTATACATGCCTCTTTCTTTGGTCTCTTCTTTTTTAGCTTTCGCACCCAATTCAATTTTCACACTCTTATTATAAGGACCATCATTCAAATCGCCCATAGTGATGATTTTTGCATTCGGGTTTATAGAATATAAAGAATCGATTATTTTTCTGTTAAGTCTTCCTGCCGCTTCGCGGTTCGGGCTAGACTTTTGCTCACCCCCAGAACGCGATGGCCAGTGGTTCACGATAAAATGCATCTCTTCACCATCTAGCAATCCCGTCACTAGCAATTGGTCACGCGTATAAATTCGCTGTGTCTTGTCCGACTGGTCATAAATGATCAGCGGAACGTTTATAGAGCTTGTCGGCTTAAAGTGTTTTTTCTGATAAAGCAACGCAACATCAATTCCTCTTTTGTCAGGCGAATCAAAGTGAACGATTCCGTAATCTTTGTTGATTAAAAGTGGTTGTTTTACCAAATCCTCAAGAACGCCGCGGTTTTCGATTTCAGATCCTCCTATAATTACAGGAGATTCTTTTTGCTGGTCGCTGGTTCCTATTTCATTTAATACTCTGCTCAGGTTTTCAAGTTTCTTTTTGTACTTCTCCGCCGTCCATCTTTGAGTGCCCGTTGGTGTATACTCTTCATCATTCACATTCGCATTATTGATCGTGTCAAACAGGTTCTCAAAATTGTAGAATGCAATCGTTTGCACTTTAAATTTCTTATCCTGAGCTTTCACTACTGTTATTGAAAATAATACAATGAAAAGGGCAATAAATTTTTTAATTCTCATAAATCCAATATTAATTAAATATGAAGTTTAACATAAACTTGGGAGCAAAAGTAAATAATATTAATTAATAATGTAACTTTGCGCCCGTTAAGAAATTGTTTTTCTAACAAAAAGGGATTAATCATTAAATTTATTTATGAAAAAACTTGTATTTAGTATTTTATTTGTACTGCAAGTCGTTTTTGCTTTTGCTCAACAAAGCTCTTTGGTAAAAGGTAAGGTTGTTGATTCAAAAACTCAAAAACCATTGCAAAATGTAGTAGCTACGCTTCGAAACACGACATTGACAGCATTGACAAATTCTGATGGTGTTTTCGTTTTCGAAAATGCACCACACGGCAGCCACATCCTTGAGGTTTCAAGTACTGGCTATTCTCGTCAAATCTTATCTATCGATGTGGCTGATCAGCCTTTAGATTTGGGAGTTGTTGTACTAGAAGAAGACATTACTTCTGAGCAGCAATTAAGCTTGATTACCATTACCGAAAATGACCTTGGTGATGACAACAGTGGTTCTGAGAGTACATCAGGATTGTTGCAGGCAACAAGAGATGCTTTCCAGCAATCAGCGGCATTCAACTGGGGCCAGGCTCGTTTCAGAATCAGAGGTCTTGACAATGAGTACGGAACAACTATGATAAACGGTATCGTAATGAACAAAGTTTATGATGGAAGACCACAATGGAGCAACTGGGGAGGTCTAAACGACGCTACTAGAAATCAAGAATTTACAATGGGTTCTGCTCCTTCAGATTATACTTTCGGAGGTATCTTAGGAACTCAAGAAATCAATACAAGAGCTTCTTTTTACAGACCAGGCAGCAGAATTTCATTCTCAGGAACCAATACAAACTACAGCTGGAGAATGATGGGAACTCATGCTTCAGGAATGAATAAAGACGGAATTGCTTACGTAATTTCTGCTTCAAGAAGATGGGCGGAAGAAGGCTATTTCGACGGAACTGACTACAGCGCAAACTCTTTATTTGCAAGTATCGAAAAGAGATTTAATGACAACCATAGCTTGAACTTTACAGCAATCTATGCGCAAAACAGCAGAGGTAAAAACTCTCCGAATACGGATGAAACTACAAGAATTGCTGGTGAAAAATACAACTCATACTGGGGATGGCAAAATGGCGAAAAAAGAAACTCTAGAGACAAAGATGTTGAAGAGCCTATCTTTATGCTAAGCCACTACTGGAAAATTACAGACAAGACAAACTTAAATACGAATGTTTCTTACCAATTTGGTGAAATCGGAAACAGCCGTCTTGATTTCCAAAACGTAAACAATCCTGATCCTACGTACTACAGAAATCTTCCTAGCTATTATACTTCTATGTATGATGGTAATACTTTTATCGGGAACACAGAAGCAAACCTTTTGGAAGCTTCTAGAGCTCGATTCTTAACAAACCGCCAAATCAACTGGGATGCAATGTATGCTGCAAACCAAAGAACAGAGGCCGGAAACAGTGTTTACGCACTTTATGAAGACAGAACAGATGACAAAACTTGGACAGCTAATTCAATCTTGAACACGCAATTGTCTGACAACATCATCCTTAATGCAGGTGCAACTTACAGAAAATTGAAATCGCATAACTTCCAAAATATGCTTGACCTTCTTGGAGGACAGTACTTCAGCGATTATGACAATTTCTACACAGGAGACTTCGCACAGTCTGACTTGAACAATCCAAACAGACAAATTGGTGTAGGTGATACGTATGGTTACAACTATAACTTGCTTGCTGATATTGCTGATGCTTTCACGCAGTTCAAATTCAACTACAGCAAAGTTGATTTCTATTTGGCACAATCATTCTCTCGTTCTCAATACCAAAGAGAAGGTTTATACAGAAACGGATTGTACGCGAACAACTCTTTTGGAAAAAGCGACAAGATTATTTTTGAAAACTTCGGATTCAAAGGAGGTTTCACCTATAAAATGACAGGAAGACAATTATTCGATGTGAATGCAATCTATATGACTAAAGCGCCATCATTGAGAAATACATTCCCTAATGCACGTTTGAACAATCTTATCGTTGGCGATATCGACAGCGAAAACATCATGAGTGTTGACGCAAGTTACATCATCCGAGCTCCTAAATTAAAAGCAAGATTGACCGGTTTCTACTCTACAATCAAAAATGCAACTGAAACTTCTTTCTTCTTCGCAGAAGGTGTATTTGAAGGTGACGGATCTGACGCTAACGCATTTGTAGCTGAAACAGTAACAAACATCAACAAGAAAAACATGGGTGTTGAATTAGGTATCGAATACCAAATCATACCAACATTAAAATTCACTGCTACTGGTACTTACGGACAGTATACTTATGACAACAATCCAAACGTAAGTATCAACAATGATGCCCTTGCTGCATTGGTACAAGAAGGTTCTGCAACATCTGTTGGAGCTCCAAACACACAAGTAAACTTTGGTCAAGCTTCGTTGAAAAACTACCGTCTACCTGGTATGCCACAACAAGCTTACTCTGTTGGTCTTGAATATAGAGATCCTCATTTCTGGTGGATTGGTGCTAACGCAAACTACTTGGCAAGCAATTATTTAGATGTATCTGCGTTATTAAGAACTAGCAATTTCTTCGAAAACTCTGCTGACCCATATGGTTTAGACCTTCCTTTCTCTGACATCGATCGTGAGAACGCAAGAAAATTATTGAAACAAGAAAAATTTGATGATTTTTATTTAGTAAATTTAACTGGAGGAAAATCATGGAGAATCGATGGCAAGACTGTAGGATTCTTCGCAAGTATCAACAACGTGTTTGATCAAACTTACAAAACAGGTGGATTTGAACAAGCAAGAAATGCCAACTATCAGGAATTAAACAGAGATGTTTCTAGCGGAACACCTGCCTTTGCTCCAAGGTATTTCTACGGATACGGAAGAACCTATTTTGTGAACCTTTACATCAACTTCTAATCTATGTCTATTATGAAAATAAATAAGCTAACAACACTATTATTCGCATCTCTTTCGATGGGAATACTGTCAAGCTGTGTAAATGATGACGACACTAACCTTCCTGAATACACTCCGTTAATTTTTGGCGAAAACTTTTCAGAAGGTGCAGACAATACATTATTCGAAAAAGAAGGATGGACAAACTTTGCGGAAGCCGGTACTGTTCGTTGGACAAACCAAGTTTTTAGCGGCAATGGCTATGCTGAATTCACTACGTTCCAATCAGGCCAAGCTTCAAATATCGGCTGGTTGATTACTCCAAGCATCAATCTTGATGCTCAGGAAGGTGAAAAGCTAGTATTTCAAGTAGCGCAAGCTTTCGTTGACAATGCTGCCAATACTATCGAAGTATTGATCTCAACCGATTATGACGGAACTAATGTTACTGCTGCAACATGGCAGTCATTAAACGCGACTTTGCCAACAGTTAACTCTGTACGTTATGAATTTATCAAATCTGGAGTAATTGACTTGTCAAGATATACCGGAACGGCTCATATCGCATTCAAAGTAAAAGGTAATGGTACGACGCTAGACGGTACGTATCAAGTTGATAATATTAGAGTTTATAATTAATTCTATTAAAAGTAAAAAAATGAAATCTACAATATTCAAATCTATATGTATCGCTGTTATCGCTACTAGTCTATTCTCTGGCTGCGCAAATGATGATAACTATAGCAGTCCGAACCTAGACTGTGTTGATCCAGGATTGACAGCTACAAAAACGGTTCAGCAAATCATTGCTATGGCAACTACGACTCCTAAACTTTACGCAGATGATGATGTTATCGAAGGCTACGTAACTTCTAGTGACGAAAAAGGAACTTTCTTCAAGACTATCTCTTTACAAACGCTTCCTGAAACAGGAGCGCCAGTTGGATTCAGCATTGCTTTAAACGTTTCTTCAACTTATACTGAAGGATTTACTCCAGGAACTAAAGTGTATATCAAACTAAAAGGTTTGTACTATGCTAATGTGTTCAACTCATTGCAAATTGGTGCATTATACCAAGGTACTGAAATCGGAAGAATCTCTGAGAACGTTTGGAGAGAGTCTATCTTCCCTTCTTGCACAAAAGTGAATGAAAACGATATGGTAAGAACAGTAACACTTGCACAAGCCTATACAAACGCAAACTTGAATACATTGATCGAGATCGATGATGTACGTTTTGCTGATGCTTCTGTGGGAAGAACGTATTATGATATCGATTCTGGAGGTGGCGCAACAAACCACTACCTTACGACAAACGCAGGCGGTATTTCAAACATCATCCGTTTCAGCAGCTTTGCTCCTTTCTCAGGAAACAGAGTGCCTTCAGGAAGCGGAAAAGTAAGAGGTGTTATGACAAAATATAACTCCGATTTCCAATTCATCGTAAGATACGAAAGCGATATCAAATTGAGCGGTACAAGAACTTTCACTTTTGCTGGAAGCCTTAACGAGAACTTCGAAAGCTATGCTGCAAACCAAAGCAACTTCATCAACTACTTTAACGATCCTATCATCGGAACTAAAGTTTGGAGCGTGAAGACTACAGCTTCAAAATATCTTGAAATGACTTCTTTTGGAACACCAAATGAAGACAACAGAACGATGTTCTTTGTGCCAATCGACATGACTGCGGCAAGCACAATGACATTCAAATACAAAGTTTCTTTCCCGGTAACAGGCCACGCACCGCTTAAAGTATACTATACGACAAACTACACTCCTGGACAAGACATCAGGACTGCAGCTATCGTTGATATTACTTCAAGCTTCAACATCGGAACAAGCCAAAGCTTCGTAAGCGCTGGAACATTCAATATTCCTGCTGGAGTAACCGGAAACGGATTCTTCATCTTCGAATATACTGGTTCTGGACTTTCAAACCCAAGATTGACCACTAACTTCGGAATAGACGATATCCTAATCAACTAAGACGAAGCCTGATAATACATCAGATTCCTAATAAAAAACCCCGTTGAAATTATTCAACGGGGTTTTTGTTTATACGACTATTTTGTTTCTTTAGAACAACTTACATCAAGCAAGATTTTCTTTATAACTATTCTTCTCTTAGAACAGCAACGGTTTACATCATAAATCATACTTCCTAAATGTAGACGATAGACGCTATTTCTTGTTCACTGCTAAATTATCTTATAAGTCCTATTACAATTAAGCTCAATTTTCAAACTAGCAGAGGGCTATTTTCTAGCCTATAAAAACAGAAAAGGCATGCGCACAGGCAAATTACCAACCTTGACACAAAACGGCTTTAAAGGCCTTAAAAAGGCCTGTTTATAGTAATTAGAATCGCTGTTTAAAATTGCATTCCCTATCCAGAAGCTATAAAAGGAGAAACTAAGGCTTTACTTTCCCATCGAAGACGTATAATAACGCATACAGTCGGTCATTCATGGCATAAAAAAAGGGATGCCTATTGGCATCCCTTAAATTATATAACTTTAGAAATTATCTCTTGATGATCAAGAATTCACTTCTTCTGTTTTGACCATGTTGCTCTTCAGTACAGTTTTCTTTGCAGTCCACTTTTGGCTCGCTTTCGCCATAACCTTTACCAGAGATTCTTGACTTGTCGATGCCTTTAGAAATAACATACTGTACAGTCGATTTTGCTCTTCTGTCAGACAAGTTCATGTTGTACTCGTCGCTACCTCTGTTATCCGTATGACTTTTTACCATGATTACTAGCTGGTCGTTATTTTTCATTACTTGAACAAGTTTGTCTAGCTCAAATGCACCTTCTTGCGTAATGTTGCTCTTGTTGAATTCGAAGAAAATCTCTTTCAAGACAATTTCTGTCGGAGTCACAATCACGTCGATAGGCTGTAAGTCAGCATTGATGTTTACAGTACCGCCATTTGTTTTCGCAACTGGGAATACATTGCTTTCGTAGCCGTCTTTTGCAACTTGAAGCGTGTATGCTCTGTTACAATCAACACTATATACTACTTGGCCATCAGCTGCTGTAGTTCTAGTTTCGATTACGTTTTTCTTATCATCAAGAATAGCCACTCTTGCATCAGACAAGATAGCGCCTGTTTTAGCATCTCTAACTAAAGTAACTACTTCTACACCGCAAACTGGCGTCGCTTGGTAGATATTGTCATTTCCAGTTCTGTTGCTTGAAAAGAAACCGATGTTCTTAGTCGTATTAAAAGAAAATGCGAAATCGTCTTTAGCCGTATTAACTGGCGCTCCAACGTTTACAGCATCTGTCTTTTTATTAAAGTCGATTACAAAAATATCCAATGCTCCAAAACCTTTTCTTCCGTCAGAAGCAAAGTACAATTTGTTGTCGTCAGTAATAAAAGGGAAGCTTTCGTTTCCTTCAGTGTTTACTTTAGTTCCCAAATTTTCTGGAGTTCCAAAGCTACCGTCAGCGTTTACAGCCACTTTCCAGATATCGTTACCGCCAATAGAACCTGGCATGTTAGACGAGAAGTAAAGTGTCTTGCCGTCTTTGCTGATGCTCGGGTTACTTGTAGAATACTCTTTGCTGGTAAATGGCAATGCTTTCACATTCGTCCATTTATCACCTTCTTTAGTTGCTTTGAACAAATAAACCTGTCCGAATTTTAGTTTTTTAGATTTGTCTTTTTCAAACTGACCTTCTTTAAAACTTTCGCTGGCAAAATACATCGTATTGCCATCGGCAGAAATCGTAGCAGGTCCGTCGTGGAATTTCGTATTGATTTCCGAAACAGTTACCGGCTCGCTGAACGTTCCGTTAGCATTGTACGTTGATTTGTAAAGATCCAAAAATGGCTCTTCATTCCATCCGTATGTCTTTCTAGACTTGTTTCTTGCGCTGGCAAAATAAAGCGTATTGTCGTTTGTCAATACCGCTCCAAAATCAGACTGGTCGCTGTTGATGTCTAATGATTTTTCATCAAAAAGCTTTGTCTGGCTTTTTAGCTTCGGAAGATAGTTAGGGTCTTGCTTGAACGTCACGGCTCTTTGGTCGTTTGGCGCTAAACCAGCAAATTTTTGCATTTGTGCATTCGACTCTTCATATTTTCCTTCAGCCTTTAGCATTTGGGCATAACGGTAGTACGTTTCAGCATCTTGCTTTTCTTGCGTTGCTTTCGCATACCACTTGATAGCTTCTTTTGTATTAAAGACATTATAATAACTGTCAGCCAATTGCTTATACACATAGCTGTCAGCCTTTCCTTTGTCTACAAGCTTTAGGTATTCAGCAGAGGCATCTACGTATTCGAATCGGTTAAACAGTTTGTCGGCCTTCTCGGTATCCTTATTTTGTGCTGATAGTGTCATACTAGCGATCACAAAACTTAATGTAATATATAAATTCTTCATTGTCTAGGTCGCTTTTAGGTTAGAAATATCTTGGTGAACGTGATACCTTTTTAGGGAAATTCAAGTCAAATAACAGGATTACCTCGTGAGAAGCCGGAGTTGTTACTTTCAAGTCAGAAATAATTCTGTCATAAGCATACCCGATTCTCAAACTTGGAGTAATAGCATAGTTTACCATACCTCCAAAAGAGTCATCCAATCTATAAGTCGCTCCAATCTCAAACTTCTCATTGAATAAGAAGTTAGTCGAAACGTCAAAAGATACAGGAGCATCAAACGCTGATTTAATCATCGTAAAAGGCTTGAACTTGATGTTATCTGTCAATTGGAACACATAACCACCCGTCAAGAAATAATGCTGCGTTTCTTCACCATAGTGTCTTTCCTGCCCATCTCTCCTAACGCTCAAATGTTTTGATTTAAGCATGTTCGGAACCGATAAAGCGATATAATAATTATTGGTATAATAGAAAAAACCTGTTCCTATATTAAAATAGGTATTGTTGCTGTCTTCAGAGAATGCCTCATCATCTGGATCAGGCAGCGACCCGTTAATATCCGAAAACAATCCTATTTTTTGGAAAGTAGCACCAGCCTTGATCCCTAGGGCAAGACGATGTTCTCCTCCAAGATTTAATGTATACGAGAAATCTCCATAAACGTTTTGTTCTTTTACAGGTCCGATTTCGTCAGAAATTACAGAAAGTCCCAAACCTACATTCTTTCCGGCAGGACTATGTCCTGAAAAAGTTAAGGTTCTTGGAGCATCCTCGATTCCTTCCCATTGTTGCCTGTATAATACTCCAAAAGACAGGTTTTCTTTTGAACCCGCATAAGCTGGATTGATCACGTTCATATTATACATATACTGCGTATAATGCGGATCCTGCTGCGCTTCAACATCAACAAGAGCCGATAGTGCTATCAGTGCGGTGAAAAATATTTTCTTCATTGGTTTGCTTTTTTTTATATCATTAAAACACTGCCGGCCTTAACAGCAGGCAGTGTTTTTAATATATCTATTTAGTTTCTTTCTCTATTGATTTGAATCCATCCTGTTTTAGAAGATACACCGCTTCTTTCTATTACATAATAGTAAGTTCCATCAGGCAGTTCTTTTCCTCCGCTAGACTGTCCTCTCCATTGGTTCGTATAGTTTGTAAAGCTATATACTTCGGTACCGTAGCGGTTAAAGATAGTTAATTTCTTCACATTGAAACCGGTAAGGTCAAAAGTTTCGTTATTACCATCATTATTTGGCGAAATACCTTTTTGGATATCACAGAATGTGCTTGAAACCTCAACTGGTTTAACACTTTCACAACCAGTAGCCGTAATAATGGTTACTGTAAAGTTCAACGGATATTGAACCTCTCCAGAAAGTGTAGCAACATATTGCGATACATTGAAAGTACTGCTGTTGGTACCTACTTGTTCATTCTGAGCGTTTCTCCACACATAGGTGTAGCTTGGGTCAGAAGGCGAAGCAATTAGAACATACTCATTATTTTGACATTCATTAGCGAAAGTAATGTCAAGCTGATTCTCAATAGTTACAGTAAATGAAGACTCTGATCTATTTCTACATGTAGCCGGATCTGCTGTAATTAGATAAGTAACTACATACGTACCTGGAGCACTTGTGCCAGCTATGATTTCACCCGTATTCGGGTTCAAGCTTAAGCCTGTGCTTGGGTTGGCAGTAAACTGTCCACCTGGAGTAAATCCGCCAGTTGGTATAGATCCTTGAGTTCCTGAAGAACAGAAACTATCATCGCTATAAGCAAAATCCGTTACTGGGTTGATTGCCGTAGTAATCGTGATTGTAGTATCAAAACTTCCTGCATCTCTACAAAGTCCATTATCTTGAGGTACTGAATACGTGATCGTATACGTTCCTATTTGAGAGTTTGCTAAGTTGATTTCTCCTGTAGTCAAGTTCACAGACACATTCGGATCAGTCGAAGTATATTGTCCTCCTGTCACGAAACCTGCTCCTGGAACTGGCATTGGGTTAACCGTTGCATTTTTACAAACTGGTGTTGCATAACTGAAGGCTACCGCTGGCTGCGTAAGTGCATTGATAACGATAGTCGCATCAGTGTTTCCTCCTAGACCACATCCTGAAGCAGCTACAGTATATTTGATAGTATACGTTCCTGGCTGAGAATTAGCAAGATCAATTTCTCCTGTTGTAGGGTCAAATACTACACCTGTACCAGCTACTAAACTATAAGTACCGCCAGTTACGAATCCTGAAACAGGAATCGGCATTGGGTTCGTACCGCTGATACAAACTGGAGTCGTATACGTAAATCCTGTCGTAGCCGTTCCAGAAGGATTGATACGGATATCAAAGAAACTTTGAGAGTACGCTCTACAAAGAGCCTCATCTTCTTCTATCGTATAGAATACTCTATACAATCCTGCTGTACTTGTCGTAAAGTCGATAGCACCAGTAGTAGCATCTAAGCCAAGACCTGTAGCTGGGGTAGCTGTAAATGTACCTCCTGCTGTATATCCAACACCTGGAATGACCGCAATTGGGCTAGGATCTGTGATACAGTATTCATCTTGTGGATACGTAAAGGCTGTACCAGGCGTAACTCCGCCAGTAACCGTAAACGTAAACGCACCTGTTTTGTCATCCGTACAATTTGTAATCGCAGGAGTAACCGTATAAGTAACAACATAGTCACCCGCAGCAGCGCCATCAAGAGTAACTTCTCCTGTAGTGGCATCAATTGGCAATGCTGGAGAAATAGTATACGCTCCTCCTACTGTAAATGCAAGGGCATCTGTCAATTCTGGAGTAATCGTTCCTGTTGGACACACTGGCGTTTCATATGTAAAGTCAGTATCAATTTCATTCACTTGTAATACAAATTCTACCGTCTCTTCACAACCATTGCTCACTTTTACGCTATATGTACCTTCCTGTGTATTGGCTGGAGTAATATTGAAAGTACTTCCAGTTTGGTCAGAAACCGTTCCGTCAGGCAATGTCCACGTATACGTTCCATCTGCCAAGTTAAAGTTTGTCGGTACTACAGTAGCTGTAGTCGAATCTCCTTCACAGATAATCATATCGCCATCTACCGTATACGCTGGCAGTGGATTGTTTGGTTTGATATTGAAATCTGTAATGATATGACATCCTGTTGAAGGCTTGTCAATTCTTACATACACTGGAACATCAACAGTAGTAGTAACAGAAGTAACAGCGCCTGTTGTTCCGTCTTCTGCCTCTGGAAGAGTCAGATAGTACGTAATCACATAGTCATCAGGATTTTCAAGACCGTCAAGAATCACATCAGTGTTAACAGTTACGTCAAACTGAGTTGTAGTTCCTGTACACGCTTTTAGATCTTCTGGCTCGTTTTCTGGGAATACGTCTTTAATAAGTTTTACCTCAGCTTTTCTTTCAACGCTGGTACCGTCACATTTGTCATACAACGCTACGGCTTGCATTAAAGCAACATCTTCGATACAAACATTGATATCTAGATCGTTGCTATAGAATTCTCCGTCTTTAAGCCATTTGAATACTACGTTAGACAAATCTCCGTCTGGAATAAATCTCCAAGCTTCATTCTCAGCGGTCCAGTTTCCTGTATTTCTTCCTGGAGGAACAGCAAACTCAGTATTCGTATCTCCTTGAATACCTAGGACCCCAAGACCACCTTGCCAGCCCGGACAAGGAGTTCTCTTTTCTACATAAACATCAATCATGTTGCTTCCTTCATACAATACGATTTGGCTTGTTTGTAATAAGTTCGTACATGCTGTAGAATAAGAAGCCATTTTATAAATGTTCAATACGAATGCTCTACAAGGTGCTGTACCTAAAACGGTATAGTTGATAGAAGCATCAGCAGGAGAACGCTCTGGCCAAAGATCTTGCAATACGCCCGAAATAGAATTTCTATAAGGCAACGTAGTAGTATTTGCCATCGCCGGAATTAACGGAATAGTACTAGCTGGGAACAATTGGTACCCTGCATTAGGAGATCCTGGCTCATACATCCCTCCGTTTCCTGTAGGTCCAGAAATACTGAAGGTAATCGCACCGTTATCCGTAACTAATAATTTGCTATAAGCATCTCCAAAGAAACAGAAGTTAAACGGTCTGCTTTGTCCAGTAGAATCACTTAGCAATGTCAAGTCAACAAGCGGCGACCAGTCGTCATCGACAGTAATAGGAAGCACGATACTTCCAGGAGCTCCTACCAATGGGAATGGCGGTGCATAATCGATACGCTCTACACGGTATCTTGTAGTAGCCTGTGTTTGGAAATAGGTTGCCGATAGATCGATACATAAATCATCTGGACAAAGAATTTTTTCTTCCCCCAAAGACATTGTAATACCTTCGATATCCACACCAATACAGCCCGGTGAGTTATAAAGCGTAAATTCATAAGGTCCTGACCAGTAGCTCACGTTATCTGGTCCACAGATGGCTCTTACATAATATTCTTGAGGTACTGTAGGTGGTATTCCAGTAAGGTTAGCATTCGGCACAGTCACACGAGTTCCTGGTATTGATCCTGGGTAAGGACCGCCTGCTGCCTGGTGAACATACTCCCATGCTGTTTCCGTGCCTCCTGGTGTCCAGCTGATGTTAGCCGAACTAGCCGAAGTTTGCTCTACCGTCAAGTTAGTCGGATAAGGACATGTAATCGCAGAACAGAAAGGCATACCTCTGTACAATCTACTATTTGGTCTTCCAGTTCCTGGAGGTTTGGTATAGATTTGCTCGTTATAGAAGTTAGTAATCGTTAATCCTACTTGGCCTAAGTTAGCCGTACCAGCTGTACTAGGGTTCCAGAGCACTTCAAATTGAACGCCAGGACAGAAATTCACAACCTGGTCTACAAAAGTGACTCCAGCTGGAGGTCCTGTCAAGGTAGCAACCAACAATCCGTTTTGCATAACGCTCATCGTAACATCAGCGCCCCATCCGTTAGATGCCGTATCGGTCAACCTAAAAGTATAAGCACACAGATCCGCTGTTTCGCAAAGTAAGGTTCTAAATACGATAGGTCCAACCCATTGGCTTACGTTCGGATCAGCGCATACTGCTCTTACATAGTACTCATATTGGTTACCTGGCTGTAAAGGCGCTCCAGTAACAGTATTCGTATTGGCAAGGAAGTTGATGTTATTTGTAGTAACAGCACCTGCAAAAGTAGCAGATGGAACTCCTGTTCCTACCGGCTGTACCGCAACCTGCCATTGTGTTTCTTGGTATCCTGGTGTCCAGAATAATTGTGCAGATGTCGAAGTGATGCTTCCCGCTACTATACCTAGATCCATCGGATCCGGACAGGCTGGGATTGGCTCAATTACAATATCGTCAATAAATATCTTAGTTTGGCTGTTTGCTCCTTGTGGAATATGGAAAGCAATGTTTACCAAAGTTCCCGCTGGACCACCTTCTCCTACTAAGTTAATAATACGTTCTCTGTATTCTGTATTGGTCAATGTACCACTCCACAAAGGAGTTGGTAAGAAATTTCCTGGAGCAGTAGAGCCATTTCTTGAAAGTCTTACTTCAAGTGTATTAGCTGCTGTAGCACTCGCTACTTTATATTTATAACGTATTCTATAGCCTGTTCTCAAATCTAATACAGGCGAAATCAACCAGTCATCATTGTTTGTTCCAGCATTTGGCGTGAACGTAGCTACTTCGTTACCTTCAAAAGGAGTCGCAGTGTCGTTCATATTCCAAGTATTGGTACCGCTAACACTCAACACAGACCAGCAAAGCTGTCTTGGTGAAGTGCTGTTGAATCCTTCAGAATAAGGAACCGGTATCGGATCACACGCTGTATTGAACAAGAATGGACCCACCCAACGGCTAACGTCAGTACCAGAACAAACCGCTCTTACATAAAACTCATATTGGGTTGCCGGTTGCAATGCTGTACCAACTCCTCCCGTTCCATAAAGGATACCGTTAGTAGGTGCATTAACTGCTGCTGGATCATTATAAGTCGGAACATCACCACCTGGTGCCTGAACCACTACCTGCCAAGCAGAAGCTGCACCCAATGCTGGCTGTGTCCAGCCTAAAACAGCACTAGTTGTTCTTATGTCAGAAGCGTTTAAGTTAGTCGGGATACCACAAGATACCGCCGTTCTAAACGAAAACGGACCTACCCACAAACTCGCCCTATTAGGACCACAGACTGTTCTGATATAGAATACATAAGGAGTATCCGAAATCAATCCAGTTCTTGGATTAGGACGTGTGCTGGTAACGTTGGCTAAATTGATAGGATCTGTATTCAATGGAACTACTGCCGATTCTTGTGGCGACAGATAGATTTCCCAGTCCGTAGTTGGTCCAGATGGAAGCGATGCCGGAGTCCAAGTTAAAGTGGCTCCATTGGCAGTAATTCCTGTAGCGCCCAAGTTAATAGGAACTGGACATTTTGGGAATTCACAATCGACCATTTCTGTAAACAGTGGCGCAGTGCCAGGGGCTCCTGTACCGGCTGTTTTTTGATACAATAATTGTCCAAATGAATTTTGGACAACAACTCCTACGGTTGCAGGAGCAGTTCCGCCCGTTACCCATACCAATTCGAATGGGATACCATGACATAAAGGAACTGGTACTACTAAAGAAGTACCTGATGTAAATTGCGGTCCAAGGACTTTTACCGTGATACCGTTTTGTCTCACATGCATCACTGCTCCCTGCCATCCGTTAGTACCGGTCAGCCTGAAGTTATGGTTACACGGACTCGACGTAGTCGGATCTGGATTACATATAGGAGTAAAGAACTCAAACGGACCTGCCCAAGGGCTATAGGTCGAACCACCTGCTACGCACAAAGCTCGTACCCAGTATTGGTAAGATGTTGAACCTGTTAGAGCAGTTCCATCAGCCATTTGAGTAAAAACATGTCCTGTATTAGTAGTTACTGTTTGTGAAGGCGATCCTACAGCAGGAATAGCAGATCCTGCTGGCTGAATAGCCACTTGCCACTCCGTATAACCAGGAACATTGCCCCACGATAGAGTTGCTTGAGTCTGTGTAATATTTGATGCTGCTAAGGCAGTCGGCTCATCACAAGTAATGTATTGTAATTCTAGGTAATAGCCTATAGTCTGGTTTGCGCTTGTAGAAGAAACAACCACAATATAGGTCTGTCCTGCAGTTACAGAAAGAAGCGTAACAATTCTAGTCGTACTGTTAGTATTCGCAGCACCCGCAACGCAGCTTACTCCTACGTTCGCACAGCTGCTGTATACAAATACACCAGAGTTAGGTCCGGTTGGAGTCATCTCTACACGGATATCGCCACTAGTCGGAGCAACAAAAGAATAAAATACTTCGTTACCCGTCATATAGTTGGTTCCCGCAGGAACCGCACCGCAGCCAGTTCCCTGTGCTACATCAGTTCTGTCGTTAGAATTTGTAGTGTTATTTGTAGTAGAATACGGTATGCCTGGCATCACGATAGGATCCGCGCACGTTTCTCCTAAAGAAGCCGTCGTAAAAAAGTAAGGCGTTGTCCAGTCACTCTTGTTGGTTGGCGAACAGACTGCTCTTACATAATATTTATAGTTGGTATCCGGATTTAATGTAAAATCTGGAGATGTATTATAAGGAGGAGGCATTGGTCCATTAACAGTATGAATCAGACCTGCAGCAATCCCTTGCTCTAGAGTCATCGTTTCAGGAACGATAACAATTTCCCATTGTGTTGCGCCGCCAGTTGGAGTAGTCCAAGTCAGCAAGGCATTTGTCATGTTGATTGTAGGAGCCTGTAGGTTCGTAGGTGTATCACATTTTCTAGAAACACGAACATCATCTATATACCAACGGTCTCCCCCAATTCCTGGGGTTGTCTGTGCATGCACACGCACAAAAGCGATACGCACTGCCTCTCCGGCATTATAACCTAGTGCTTTCAAGTTCACCGTTTTTTCATCCCAACGCGGTGTGGTTCCGTTCTCTTCATAAATCCCAGTAGGATTCAACTCGAGCTCGGTCCAGTCTTCAGCAAGCGTATAACTGCTTACATCATTAGGATTTGGATTGGCTACATTCCTTGAAACCCGGATTTCATAGATGGTCCCTTGGTTGTCGTTCAGGAACGCCCTGGTTAAAAATTGCAATTGGGCATTTTCTGGAAGGGTTATGGGTGGCGTTACAAGCCAATCTCTCGACGTGTTCCCTTGTCCTGCCTGATAATTTTGGATAAAGGCAGAATTAGGAGCCGAAGCCGAAAAGTTGGGCTGTGTATTGACAAGCCATCTCCTCGGCGTTCCCTGCGCATTGTTAAAGTCGGTCCAACCCGAAGGGAGCGCACTAGTCGTACCTCCATCAAAGTTCTCTGTCAAACCTTGCCCAAAGGTGACGAGAGACATGAAAAAGGTAAGAAGTAATAAGGTAATTTTTTTCATAAAATGAAAAGTTTAGGTTGTTTAATATATTTTGATAAAAATTTAAGAACTTCAAATTTAACTATTTTTAAGAATATCATAACAAAAAAATGACATTTAACTAAATTGTTTTGTGATAAACCGTAATTTTTGGGCTTCTCGCCTCTTTTATTCGCATCATTTCTTCTTATTTTCAGGTTTTTTTTGCTGTTTTCTCGCTACCCATCGCCCAAAAACAGGTGCTTTTATCAAAAAATACATTTTTTAACATTTTTTATGAAAGATGTGACAATAAATCGTAATTTGCCCTAAAATTCCTGCAATCCGTTGGCATAAAATAGGTTATGCGGCACATCAATTGGCCTTTTTAGCATCAAAATGGGGATTTTCAGGAATCAGATACGGCTAGACGTAAAGCAAGAATAATACAAGGTAAGTCTTCGAATAAAAGCAAAAGTGCCAATTAAGAATGCATTCAGAACAATTAGAATACCTCATATTTTAAAGGAATATTTATATTTTTTATTAACCATTTAAAACAATTTAGATTTATGAAAAAAACAATACTTTTTTTACTTTTAGCTTTATGCTGGAGTAAGGTGGATGCACAATGTTGGAAATCAATTTCATCTGGAGCTGGCCATGCACTTGCATTAAAAGCAGATGGAACGTTATGGGGGTGGGGCTCAAATCAAAATTATCTATTGGGTGGTGCTACTCCAAACCAGTCAAGTAACATACCCATACAAATTGGCACTGACACTGATTGGAGCTTCATATGCGCTAATTACCAGTCTTCTTACGCTATAAAAACAAATGGTACTTTATGGGGTTGGGGAGCAAATCCTGCATATTATGGCTCTCTTCCTTTATTTTTACCTGTTCCTACCCAGTTGGGCACCGCTAATAATTGGAAAAAAATCAGTACTAATTTTCAACATCAACTGGCTATAAAAACAGACGGTACTTTGTGGAGCTGGGGACCTAATAATAGTAGCGGTAATAATTATGGACAATTAGGAAATGGAACAACAAGCCCTAGTAACATACCAACCCAAGTAGGAACAGCCACAGATTGGGCTCTAGCCTCTGCCGGAACATCATATTCATTAGCGTTAAAAACTGATGGAACTTTATGGGCATGGGGAAGGGAAACCTATGGAGCATTAGGCCTTCCTTCGGCAAGTCCAGGCACATATTATACTCCAGTAAAAATTGGGACAGCAACAGATTGGGTAGCTATATCCGCTGGTGAAGGACATTCACATGCCATTAAATCGGATGGCTCTCTCTGGTCTTGGGGTCTTAATGACAACGGTCAATTAGGGGACGGGACATTGGTTAATAAAAATAGTCCTGTAAGAATAGGAACGGATAATGATTGGAAGCTAGTTACCGGAAGTGGTCGATCGACTTTTGCCATTAAAAACAATGGGGATCTTTATGCATGGGGAGATAATTTAGGCGGAACTTTAGGGGATGGGAGTAATACCGACAGGATAACACCTGTCCATATTAACCCCGGAACTATATGGAAAGATGTGTCTGGCGAATATGGTTTTACCGTTGGACTCAAACAGGATAACATTCTTGTAGCAACGGGATATAATGATGTATCCTTCCCATATTTAGGCAATGGAACTTCTATTAATTCTAATGTATTTGTAAATGTTACAACTAGTTGCCCACCTATAGCATCACCTATAATCGCCAATGACGATTCTACTACTGCTCTAAATGGACTTTCAAGCACATCTATTGCCAATGTACTCACCAATGACACCTTTAACGGCGGCCCAGCCAATTTATCAAATGTTACACTGTCTTTTGTGAGTGCGACACATAGTGGCATTACGTTAAACACGGTAACAGGCGCTGTCAATGTTGCTCCAACTGTACCTATAGGAAATTACTCTTTAGTCTATCAAATCTGTGAAACGGCAAGCATTTCCAACTGCGACACGGCTACAGTCTCTATAACCGTAAACCCGCAGACCATTGATGCTGTAAACAATAATTTTGCAGGAACGCCAATCAATTACCTGACCGGAGATATGACTTCATCAGTGCTCTCTAACGATACGGTCAATGGCATTGCCGCCAATCCTGCCGAGGTGATCATAACACTTACCAATAATGGCGGTATTGTAGGAGCCACGATAAATCCAGATGGTACGATTTGGATTCCGGCAGCTACACTCATTAATACCTATACCCTACAGTACAGCATCTGCTTGGTATCAAGCCCGTCCATTTGCGACACTGCTACGGTAACCGTCTCGGTAGCCGACCCAGTGATTACGACGCCAGAAATTGTTTTTGCCATCCGTGCGAACAAGACAGTAGATCGGTCAGAGCTCCAGAGTACTGGAAAAATCATCATCGGCGGAGCGTTTAACAAATACAATAACGTCAACGCCAAACACCTGATGCGATTGAATACTGACCTTACGCAGGACACTTCCTTCCCAGCTTTAGGAACCTTACCCGATCCTCCGTATGACTTTAAGGTGCTTTCCAACGATAAGATTATTCTAGTTGGAACCTTTACTTCTGTCAACGGAACTTCAACAGGAAAAGGTATCGCTAGGCTAAATGCCGACGGAACTGTCGATACCAGTTTTAATGTAGGCGGTGTCGGTATCGGAGTCAATGACAGAGTGTTGGCCTGTGCCATCCAAAGCGACGGAAAGATTTTATTGGGTGGTGGCTTTATCCACTCTTATAATGGCGTGCCCGTGCAAAACATGATTCGCCTTAATGCCGATGGCTCGCTGGATACTTCTTTTAATTATCATTACACCTATAATCCGAGCACCTTCGGCTCTATTCATACCATCAACGTAACATCAAGCGGCAAGATACTAGTCACTGGAAACTACAGTCCCATGCCAAACGGACAGCCGCATGTCTTTCAGCTCAATGCCGACGGATCTCTGGATGTAAGTTTTGCTACAGGAACCGTCGGGCAAGAGTATTTTAGAAATACAAACTACTGCAACTCATGCATTGCGCCGATCAAGAACGTAGTGCTCCAGCCCGATGGAAAAATTCTGGTAGTAGGAGCCTTTAATTCTTATCTAAAGTATACAAGAAAAAACATCGTTAGGCTTAATGCCAATGGAAGCGTAGAACTTGCATTTACATCCACGCTTGCAGATAGGGTAATTAGTGATATAGTGGTGGAACCCGACGGAAAATTGATTATCGGCGGTGAATTCACGACACTGCAAGGTTTTACCCATGCCAAATTAGGACGATTAAATGCTAACGGAACGCGCGATGCTTCCTTTAGTTCAGGTAGCGGTCCGACAGACACTTCTATTCCTGCATACATGCCGAGCGTATTGGACCTAAACCGCCAAGTCGACGGAAAAGTAATTGTTTCGGGATATTTTAGCCATTACAACGGCATCTCTGCCACCAATATCACTAGGATAACCCCTGAAATTCCGGGTGGACAAGCCAGAGGTACGCTACAGTTATGGAATACCGAACCAGAAATTGGAAACAGCCTGGTGTTAGCAGACGGAATTCGAATCTACCCAAACCCAAGTAGCGGTATCTTTACGATCGACCTGACCGAATCCAAAGGCCAGTTCACCACAATTGCCGTATACAATGCATTAGGCCAGGCCGTATATCAAAAAAATACCCTGCCCGAAACCGTAAACGAGATTGATCTGTCGGCACTGCCGAGCGGTTATTATTATGCGAAGATGGGAGGCAGCAGTGGCAGCGTGCAGAAAGTACTGCTAAAAAAATAATGCCAATGCCAGTCGTATATTTAGGCAAACTGTTTTTATCTTTGCACTTATGCTAGAAAAAGAAACCATAAAGTTTGAAAAGACGGTAGTCGTAGGGATTATAACGCAGCAACAGAATGAAGAAAAGCTCAACGAATACCTCGATGAGCTCGAGTTCCTGACCTATACCGCCGGAGGGGAAGTCGTAAAACGATTTTCCCAAAAGATGGAACGTCCGAACCCAAAAACCTTTTTAGGGACGGGAAAAATGGACGAAATCCACCATTATGTCAAAGAACACGCTATCAATACCGTTATTTTTGACGACGAGCTTACGCCATCGCAACAAAAGAACATCACCAAGATACTGGACTGCAAGGTCCTGGACCGTACGAACCTTATCTTGGATATTTTTGCCCAAAGAGCGGAAACTTCCTATGCCCGCACGCAGGTAGAATTGGCACAATGCCAGTACCTATTGCCAAGGCTGTCAGGAATGTGGACCCACTTGGAACGCCAAAAAGGAGGTATCGGGATGCGCGGTCCTGGAGAGACAGAAATCGAGACCGATAGACGTATCGTCCGTGACCGTATTGCCTTGCTAAAAGACAAGATCAAGGTCATCGACAAACAGATGTCCGTTCAAAGAAGCAACCGCGGCGCCATGGTACGCGTAGCCTTGGTCGGCTATACCAACGTAGGCAAGTCAACGCTGATGAACGTCATCAGCAAAAGCGAAGTCTTTGTAGAAAACAAGCTGTTTGCGACATTGGATACCACGGTACGAAAAGTAGTCATCAAAAACCTGCCGTTCCTGTTGTCTGATACCGTTGGATTTATCCGAAAATTGCCGACCCAGCTGGTCGAATCGTTCAAGAGTACGCTCGACGAAGTACGCGAAGCTGATTTGTTGCTGCACGTTGTAGACATCTCGCACCCAGATTTTGAAGAGCATATTGCTTCCGTAAACCAGATCTTGGCCGATATCAAGAGCGCCGACAAGCCGACCATCATGGTCTTTAACAAGATCGACGCCTACAAGCACCTGACCATCGACGAAGACGATCTGATTACGGAAAAGACGACCAAGCACTATACCCTAGAGGAATGGAAAGCCACTTGGATGTCGCGTATCGGAGAAGACAAGGCGCTGTTTATCGCGGCAGTCAACAAAGAAAACTTCGAGGAATTCCGCGAAAAAGTATACGAAGCCGTACGCGAAATACACATCACGCGCTTCCCGTACAACAAATTCCTGTATCCTGACTATAAGGAAGCTCCGGAAGATAAAAATACCGACGGCGAATAAGCCAGACATAAAAAAAGCCTTCACTATTGAAGGCTTTTTCTTTTATAATGATATGTAATCTAGAATCCGTAGTTCGCTCCTACCCCGAATACCTGCCTGATCTGGAATCCTTGGAAGGCATTGTCGTCATAAATCGTCTGGAACGACAAGTTGGTAGAAAGATATTTGTTGATTTTCATCACGATATTCAGCTGGTAGTCCAGATCCACATTTTGAGGATCCTCCAGATAATTCGAATACAAGCTCAAGATGTTCTCGAACGTCACGTTGGCCATGATGTCCAGCTTATAATAGGCCGAAGCATAAGCACCCAGCTCATAGCGCAGCGACTTGCCTTCTTTTACGCCAAAATAGGCTTCGTCCGGCAACGTAAAGTTTTTGTCTACAAACGTAATTTTAGAAGTAGCAGGAGCAAAGTTGAATTTCAAGTTATCGTCTCTTTTCCAAAGAATACCAGGACCGAAAGTCAGATACGCTGGCGATAAGAAGTTGGTGTACTCTGTCCTGATTTCGACACCATTGGCATCTTTGCCATACTCATACCCTTTGGTAAACTGCGTCTTAAAGTTCAAGAAAGCAGAATAATACCAGCGGCTGTCCGGCTTGAATTTTTTTCCAAGCAAAGAGTTCAGTTCCAGACGGTCGTCGGTCTTTTTCGCAAAAGAACTCGTACGCGTTTTCACGATACCATACGAAGCAATGACCTTGTTGTCCCAAGTAATATCATCTTTCTTGTAGTTAAAGTCATAATTGACCCCTATGGTTCCGGAGATGTTGTTCTCTCCTCCCGCAAGCCAGTTGTCGAAGGTAGATTGGTTAAAAAGAAGCGACGCATTCCCTTTGGTTTGCCAAGTCTTTACAGTATCGGCAGGTGTAGCCGATGGCTCTTGCGCTTTTGCCTGAGTCATTCCGAACAAGCAAAGCAGCAGTAAGGTGAGTTTCTTTATCATCGTGTTGGGTTTTACACAAAGATATTAAATACCCTTTTTTAAACCCGAAAAAGTACTAAAAAAGTTACTTTTTCTTATACAAAGGCACGGCAGAACACGCCTCGCCATACATAATGCTTCTTGCAAAAGGCTGTAACTTTTGGGCGGCCAAAAGATAAGCTCCCATCGGCACCGGCTTTCTGGAACAGCCCTTGATGATGACTGGTTTTCCTTCGTATTTTGAATAATCCAGAGTGGGAAGAATTGCTTCATACAGCGAAGTCTCCAGATCCTCCAGTCGGCCATAAGCCACCCTTTTTGCAAACGGCGAAAGATACACCGTCACCAATATAGTAGCCCAAGCCGGAACAATCGCATCCGTACTGCAGAATACCGCCACATACTGATCCTGATACTGCGCCCAGTCATGGTTTTTCAAATACTCGCGGAAATCTTTTTCCCGCAACAAAAAACCCTCCAAAAGCCATTGCGATATATCCAGCTCTGCCCGCTGCCCTTTCGGATAATAATCCTCCAGGTCAAACACTTCCAGCGCGCTGTTCGCAACCTTATTTATAATTTCTCCGTCCATTGAGATAGTTGATAGTTGATAATGGATAGTTAATAGTGGGTAGTTGGCAGTAGATAGTGAACAATTGATAGTTGATAGTTGATAGTTGGGAGTAGACAGTCAATACTATATAATCACAAAAACTATCAACTACCCATTATCAACTATAACCTACTAAAGCATTCCCAATTCCAATTTCGCTTCTTCGCTCATCAAATCCTTGCTCCAAGGCGGATCAAAAGTGATTTCTACCTCAGTAGCTTTCACGTTCTCGATCTTGTTGACTTTTTCTTCCACCTCTCTCGGAAGGCTTTCGGCCACAGGACAGTTAGGCGACGTTAGCGTCATTAATATTTTTACCTCATAATCCGTATTCACCATGACATCATAAATAAGCCCCAGCTCATAAATGTCTACCGGAATTTCAGGATCATAAATCGTCTTCAGTATTTTTACGATATCCTCGCCCAATTGGTTGGTATCTATTTCGTGTTCCATGATTGTTGTACTTGTTTTGTTATTCGAATGTAACTCCTTTTATTTGATGGCTTTGCCAATTCTGTCATTCCTTTTAGCTAGGAACCCGACTGAAAAGCCAGCGCATACATCTTGATCTGCTTGATCATCGACACTAGCCCGTTGGCACGCGTTGGCGACAAATGCTCCTTTAGTCCGATTTCATCAATAAACTTTGTATCCGCTTCCAAGATGTCCGAAGCCTTCTGGTTAGAAAAAGTCCGGATCAAGATCGCGATAATGCCTTTTGTCAAGATCGCATCGCTGTCGGCCGTAAAGACGATCTTGTCGTCCTGCTTTTCGCCATGCAGCCATACCTTCGACTGGCAGCCCTTGATGATATTGTCTTCCGTTTTGTATTGGTCATCGATCATCGGAAGCGTCTTGCCCAGATCGATCACATATTGGTAACGCTCGTCCCAATTCTCGTCGTCAAACATCGAGAATTCGTCCTTTATTTCGTCTTGTATTTCTTGAATCGTCATAATTTTTAATCTTCTTTTTGCATATCCGAAGCCGCTATGATTTTCTCCACCAGCTTTTCAATTTCTTTAGGAGGCGTTCCATGGTCAAACGAAGTGCTCTTATACGTATCCTTGCCGTGGATCACGGTCAGGCTCGCAATCATGGCGCCGTCATAAAACCTTTTTTCAGTAGGCGCTTTCAAGTTTTGGATGTTATTCTTGTCAATCTTTGCCAATAAATCCAGCATCTCGTTCCAATCGCTTCGCGACAGTTTTTTCTCGACAGCCTCCCCTTTCCTTCCCTTGATGGTAAAGATCGTGTCCTGCTTGGCGATAATTTTAGCATAGTTCCCTCGAGTTGTAGCCTCATATTCAAAAGAAATATTTTCGCTTTCCTTTCGCAGTTCCGAGCTGTTGCAGCCCTTTGCGAGAACCAGAACCAATACAAATGCAGATAATAGTTTCATAGCTTTATAATTTTAGGATAACATTGTTTTTGCCTTTTTGACCGCCTCGACCAGCGCATCGATTTCTTCCTTCGTATTGTAAAATGCAAAAGAAGCACGAATCGTTCCCGGAATATCAAAAAAGCGCATGATCGGCTGTGCACAGTGATGGCCCGTGCGCACCGCTATTCCTAGCTTGTCAACAATCGTACCGATATCAAACGGATGGATGCCCTCCACATTAAACGAAATCACCGAAGTCTTATGCTCCGAAGTCCCGTAAATCTTCACGCCTTCAATTTCCAGCAGCCTGCGCGTGCCGTACTCCAAAAGCTCATTCTCATAGGCCGCAATCGCTTCAAAACCAATCGAGTTCAGATAATCGATAGCCGTGCCCAAGACAATTCCGCCGGCAATATTGGGCGTTCCTGCTTCAAATTTATGGGGCAGTTCCGCATACGTCGTCTTTTCAAAAGTCACCTCCTTGATCATCTCGCCGCCGCCCTGATACGGAGGCAGCTTGTTGAGCCACGCCTCTTTTCCGTACAAGATACCCGTGCCCGTAGGCCCGCAGATCTTATGGCCCGAAAAGACATAAAAGTCGCAATCCAGTGCCTGCACGTCCGGCTTCATATGAGCCGCAGACTGTGCCCCGTCGATCAAGACTGCCGCCCCAAAACGGTGCGCTTTCGCTATAATTTCTTCTATAGGATTAATGGTGCCCAACGCATTCGAGATATGGTTGACTGCAATCACTTTTGTCTTTTCCGAAAGCAGTCGGTCAAACTCCTCCATGACCAGTTCGCCCTTTTCGTTCATCGGGATAACCGTCAGTTGAGCGCCCGTCCTTTCGCACAGCATCTGCCACGGAACAATATTCGAATGATGCTCCAAAGCCGAAACCATCACCTCATCTCCTGGTTTCAGGAGCGAAGCAAACCCATTAGCGACCAGATTGATGCCATGCGTCGTTCCCGACGTAAAAAGTACCTCGTGGCTATGAGCCGCATTGATATGGCGCTGGATTTTGCCGCGCGAGGCCTCATACGCATCAGTCGCTAATTGGCTCAGCTTGTGCACGCCGCGATGGATGTTCGCATTGATTTCTTCATAATAAGAAGCAATCGCCTCTAAGACTACTTTAGGCTTTTGAGAAGTCGCCGCATTATCGAAATAAACCAACGGCTTGCCGTTCACTTTCTGAGAAAGTATCGGGAATTCGGCTCGAATGGATTGGATATCTAACATGTTATATTTGGAAATAGATGCAAATTTACGGTATGTTTATGTAATACGGTAAGAATTAAGATAGAATTAAAACTTCGCCGCAGTTCAAGTAAAAAACCGGCCTATTTTACCCTAGCTACTCTATAGTTACTCCATGGTTACTCCATAGATACTCCATAGATAGTCCATGGTGAGTCCATGTCAGCCCATATCTTGGCAAGATCAAAAACAGTATCGCTGGAGACGTAATTTAGAAAGCCGTCGTCCTATTCTTTACAGCAATAGAAAAACAAGACATTCCGAGTACCGTCAAAATAAAGCGCTACAGTAATTTAAGGAAACTTTTAAGATTTTTTACTTTCACGACTACAAAAATAGTTATAGTTTTGCGGTTATTTAGATTTATTTAAAATAACAAACACAGTTACAGATGAAAAAAATAAGCGTTCTTGTTCTTGCAATCGTTTCATTAGCAGTAGTTTCTTGTAAAAAAGAAGAAGCTAAAAAGGAAGAGGCCCCGGCTGAAAAAACCGAAGCCCACAAAATTGTTTCATTAAACGGTGCCGTAACCGAAATCGTTGCCGCTTTAGGTCACGAAAAAGAAATAGTAGGAGTTGACGTCACTTCAACCTATCCAGAAACAATCAAAACCACTGCAGCCGATTTGGGCCACGTTCGCTCGATCACGATTGAATCGATCATTGCCTTGAAACCTACAGTAATCATCGGTACAGAAAAAGACATGAGTCCAGAACTGGCAGAAAAAATCAAAAATGCTGGTATTGAAGCCCATATCCTAAAACAAGAATTCACTCCAGAAGGAACAAAAAAACTAATCGCTGAAGTAGCCGGAATCCTAAAAACAGCCGACTTCAAAGCGTTGACCGATAAAATTGATGCCGATTTGGCAAAAGTACAGCAAATCGCAAAAGCCCCAAAAGTATTGTTCATCTATGCACGTGGCGCCGGAACTCTAATGGTCTCTGGAAAAAATACGCCTGTAGAAAAAACGATTGCTTTAGCAGGCGGTCAAAATGCAGTTACTGAGTTTGAAGACTTCAAGCCATTGACTCCAGAATCACTAATCAAAGGAAATCCTGATGTAATCTTGCTGTTTACTTCTGGATTAGAAAGCCTTGGCGGTGTTGACGGATTGCTTAAAATCCAAGGCGTTGACAAGACAAACGCAGGAAAAAACAAAAAAATTATTGCTTTAGACGGTGCCCTGATTTCAGGTTTTGGCCCGCGTGTTGGCGAAGGTGCCGCGGCATTAAACGCCGAGTTGATCAAAGCCACAAAATAACAAATCCCAAAAGGGTTTAGCTTGCTGGTTGTCTCACGGACAATCAGCAAGAAAAATTCCTAAAATCCCGAAGGGATGAAATGACCATAATGCAAAATAAGTTACCGTTATATATTTTTTTAAGCCTAGTGTTGTTACTCGTTTTAGCAGCCGGGGCTTTATATATGGGAGTTTACGAATTCGAAAAACACTCGTTCTTTGCCATTTTTCAAGCTATTTTTAACAATGACAGCTCTATTCCGGACAGCGACAAATACGTCCTGCTAGAATTAAGGCTGCCGCGAATCGTGATGTCAATTCTTGTCGGAAGTGCCTTGGCGGTTTCAGGAACTTGCCTTCAAGGCATGTTTAAAAACCCTCTCGCCTCGCCCGACCTAATCGGTATTACCTCGGGAGCGATGCTTTTTGCGGCCGTTTCCATTGTTTTAGGAAGCCATTTCAAGCCCTATATTCCCGAAGTTTTTCACTTTTCGATGCTGAGTATTGCCGCCTTTCTAGGAGCCTTGCTGACCATGACAATCGTGTACCGAATTTCGACTTCTAACGGAAAAACCAATGTGGTCGTAATGCTGCTTTCAGGAGTAGCCATCACAGCCATCAGTTTTGCAACCACAGGATTCTTGATTTACCTCTCTAAAGAAGAACAATTGAGAGACTTGACGTTCTGGAACTTAGGAAGCCTTGGAGGCGCGACTTGGACAAAAAACGCTATTCTAGCGGCCATCATCCTCATCGCCTTTTCGTTTCTGATTACCAAAGGAAAAGCGCTGAACGCGATGATGCTTGGCGAAAGAGACGCACAGCATTTGGGTGTTCCGGTAGAAAAAATAAAAAAGAAAATAGTCGTTTTGACCGCTTTGCTGGTCGGAACCTGTGTTGCTTTTTCAGGAAACATCGGCTTTATTGGCCTGATTGTTCCTTATATTTTAAGATTACTATTTAAATCGAATTACCATATCATCCTGCCCATGTCGGCAATCTTTGGAAGCATCCTGTTGCTCACGGCAGACACCATCAGCAGAACCATTGTACCGCCATCAGAAATTCCGATCGGAATCCTAACAGCGTTTATGGGAGCGCCTATTTTTATTGCTATTTTAATTCGAAACAAAAAATCGATGTGATATGCTAGAAGCCTGCAAGATATCGTATTCGCACAAAAAATTCTCCATTCTGGAAAACATCGACGTGTCTGTTAATTACGGCGAATTGCTCGTAATTGTCGGGCCAAACGGAGCCGGCAAATCAACGCTCTTGAGCATGTTGGCCAACGAAATGGGACAAAGCGAAGAACCTATTTACTTCAAAAAGAAAACATTTGAAGAATGGGACCAGAAAATACTGCCACAGCACAAGGCAAAATTCTCGCAGCAGAACAGCAACGACATTCCGCTTACCGTAAACGATGTTGTCATGATGGGACGCTACCCTTATTTTAATTCCGTGCCGCACCAGTCCGACATCGACGCCGTGATGAAATCAATGGCAGAAACCGATGTCGTTGCTATGAAAGACAGAGACTACAACACCCTTTCGGGAGGCGAAAGACAGCGCGTACACCTGGCCAGAGTATTGGCACAGCTCGAAAACGACATCGCCCACAAACTCGTCTTTATGGACGAGCCCTTAAACAACTTAGACATCCTGCACCAGCACAGGATACTCCATACCCTTAAAAACTTTACAGAATTAGGCAATACGGCCATCGTCGTACTCCACGACCTCAACCTGGCAGCACAATTTGCAGACCAAGTCCTCCTGCTCAAAAAAGGAAAGATCGTGAGCCACGACAAGCCAGAAAAGGTCTTTACAAAAGAAATCATAAGCAAGGTCTATAACTTTCCTTGCACGATTTGCCTGAACCCGGTAAATCAGAACCCTTTAATAATTTTTGGAACATAATATTTACACAGATGGATACACTAACAAACAACCTGAAGTCGCAATGGGAAAAGCTAAAAGCCGAAAACCCACATTTAAGAATCCGCAATGCCGCTGAAAAACTAGGCGTAAGCGAAGCAGAATTAGTAGCTACCCAAGTAGGAGAAACCGTAACAAGGCTTCGTCCGGAATTTTCGGCAATCCTTACCGAAGTAGAAACACTAGGAAAAGTAATGGCCTTGACACGCAACGAAGAGTGCGTACACGAAAGAAAAGGAATCTACCTAAATCCTGACTTCAGCTCTCCGCATGCAGGACTGTTTGTAGGTGAAGATATCGATTTGCGTATCTTTTTAGGCCACTGGGCAAAAGCTTTTGCCGTAGCCGAGAAATCAGAGCACGGAGACAGAAAAAGCCTTCAGTTCTTCGGAAAAGACGGTTTGGCAATCCACAAGATCTACTTGACAAAAGACAGCAACGAGGCCGCTTTCGATGCTTTGGTTGAAAAATACAAATCAGAAGACCAGTCAACAGCAGAAACAACAATTGAAGTGCCGTTGAACATTGACGAAAAAGCAGATGCTGATATTGATGTAGCTGGTTTCCAAACTGCTTGGGAAACACTAAAAGATACCCACGAATTCTTCGGAATGCTTCGCAAATTCGGAGTGACAAGAACACAAGCCCTTCGTTTGGCTCCAAACGAAAACTTTGCCAAGAAGGTAGAAAAAGACGTGATCGTAAAAATGCTGGAAGGTGCTGCCGAAAGCAAACTGCCGATCATGGTATTCACTGGAAACAGAGGAAACATCCAAATCCACACCGGCTTGGTAAGAAAAACAATGTGGCACGGCGACTGGTTCAACGTAATGGACCCAGATTTCAACATGCACCTTGACATGTCAAAAATCGCACAAACTTGGATCGTAAGAAAACCGACAGAAGATGGCGAAGTTACCGCTATCGAAGTATTCAATGAAATGGGCGAAATCATCGTTCAGTTCTTCGGAAAAAGAAAACCAGGCATTCCAGAACTAAAAGAATGGAAAGAACTGGTTGCCGCTTTGTAGGTACTTAGTTTTAATATATTTGATGCAAGCCTGCCGGTCCGATTGGTCCGGCAGGCTTTTTTTATGACCTTAAACGCATTTAGCAGGCCTCTATTTATTTCAATTCTGCTCGGCATACATTTTAGTGCAAAGCAAAAAAAACGGGCCGTAGGGCCCGTTTTAAGAATAAACAATAAAACCTGAGATTATTGCAGCAATGCATATTGGAAAGTAGGATACCCTCTTTCTCCTCCTGCATTAGCACCACCAGTAAATTTCAATTTATAGATATTTCCAGCTGGATCTTTGATAACAAAGAAACGGTCTGTTTTCAAAACGAATGCTGAAACTGGCAATCCACCAGGACCTGTAGTACTTGTGCTTCTCCAGTTAGAACCAATGTTTCTTTGGTCTTCTGTAAAGCTTGCATTTACTACATTAGCAAGTGTGAACGTATCGTAGTTCAATGTCTCTGTATTCAATACTTGGTACGATCTTGCACCACCTTTTAAGTTGGTTACAACGAAATCTGGGTAGTAGTAAGGAGTTGTAGGACCAACTAAGTTGGTAAAAGTCGTAAAGTTAAGATCCCATTGGTTTTTCTGTGGCTCCACATTTACTACATTTTTAGAAGTCAAGCTAAAGAAGGTAAAGTTGAAAGCAGAATTTTTAGAGATGATTTTTTCTTCGTGAGTCGTAGCATCGATATCAGCATATTGGATTTTGTAGTCGTTGCCGCTTTTAAGGATTCTTACTTTTTTCCATCCTCTTGAAGTACCAGAAGCTGAACCTTCAGAACCTGTCGAAGGCGCTGTTTCAGACGGATTGCTTCCCATGTTGATCAAATATACTTTGTTGTCAGCATCATTAGCAGAAATTGCAGCGATAGCTGTTTGAGTGATAAGTCCAGCTGGGTGGTCGATTTGCGAAGCCACGCCTTGTCCTTGAGAGATGATCATAGACTCGTCTGCAACCTGAACCTCATCAATATTAGTTGTTTCTAATTGTTTAGCAGCCATTTTCAACGAACCGTTGATTACAACTCTAAAATCAGAACCTCCGTAAAAACCAAGATCCCAAGAAGTTCTTAGCGCTGTAGCGTTACCGCCGCTGCTCAAATCGATATACACTTGGTTAGGCTGGTTTGGACCGCCAACTTGTGCTGCCAAAGCCTGACCTAAAGAAGCTGCCTCGTTAAAGTTAACTTGGATTTTGTTGTTAGAAGAAACAGAAGCATTAGTCGCGTCAGTAATCGTGAATTTTACATTTTTCACATCGGTCGGAGCCGCATTCGTCAATTTGTTAAAGTTGAAAGAAACAGAGCTCACGTTAGCAGCGTAAGGAATTGTCAGGGTAGTTCCTGTTGCAGCAGGAGCTGTAGTAAAATCTGTACCATACGTTACGGCAGTAGTAGCGAACGAAATGTTCAACGAACCCGCAGCTGTAGTAGGCGCAGAGAAAACAATTTGTACAGGCGTTGTTGCCTCAGTCAAATTTAAAGAAGGCACGCCAAAAGCAACCGAAGTGCTAGATGAACCACCGTTATCGTCATCGCTGTTACAAGCTGAAAAAGCAAGTACTACCAGTGAAAGAATAAAAATTAGATTTTTTTTCATGTTATTTATAGATTAATTAAAATTGAGATTATACGTAAGTTTAAGGAAATACGATCTTCCATACCCCAAAAGAAGGTCAGACCCTGACACATGCACACCAGTAGTTCCCTGCGTAAGCTGAACGCTGGTAATATCTAAAAGATTTCTGGCACCGACAGTCACTTCAAATTGGTTTTTGAAGAACGATTTGCGGATCGAAGCATCCATCCAGCCATAAGACTCTAGCTCAGACAAGATAAATTCAGCATTATTATTAACATCGGTCGAAGAAATGTATTGCTGCTGCTTTCCGTTGAATTTGTAATAGATTGAAAACAAAGTATTCCATTTCGGAACATTATACGATACGTTAGAATTCACTTGCAAAGAATACAAGAATTTATCATCCGAAGTAAGATTCAAAGCAGCCAAGTCTATTTTTTGAGATATACCTACCAAAGCCAATCCTACTTTTGCATTCCAGTTCTTATAAGCAAACTGGTGCGTCGAAGAAATATTCCACATCTTGTATTTATCGATGTTCATGTATTTGTAGCTCTGGAAAGGAACAACCTGAGTAAGAATCAAGCTGATTCTGTCATCAACATCCATATACGTAACCGCAAGATTGTTAGAAAGCTGGGCACCCGAATCAAAATAAGTCGCTTTCTTGACGCTTACCTCATACGAAGAACTGGTCTCCGGAATCAAGTTCTCATTCCCTTGAAGATCATGATTCGAATCAACAAAATACGTATAAAGCTCATCAAAGTTCGGAGTCCTGTAGGATTTTCCTAAAGATCCCCTAGCCTCGATGCCATGAGAGAAAAGATACCTCAAGCCCAAAGAACTTGCATATTGGTCTTCAAACTTAGATTGAATCGAATAACGCAAACCTGGACGGACAGAGAATTTTTCTGTAAAACGGATTTCTGCCGCCGTGAAAATATCATAATTCTCTAGTCTTTTTCGGATATCCTTAACCTGTTGATTGTCGTCTTTGAAAATCCCCGCAGTCGCATCATAAAAACCTCTTTCATTCACCGCTTCGTAGCCCAACTGCAAGTCAACGCTTTTATCTTTAAAGAAATTACTCAACGCACCCGTCGAGTAAATCACCTCTTTGGATTGATACGTCTCTCTGGCATTATCTGTTTCGTTCTCGCTCTCTAATTGATAATTGAATTTCTCGATATCGCGGGACTGTTTCTGGTGCGACACCGAAACATTATAATTTAACTGGGAAAACAATTTCCCGTATGAATTTAAGTGATGGTAGTATCGGTTTGAGATATACCTTCTATCGTTAGAAAAATGAGTATCCGGAAAAGGATAATTATCAATCGGAATTACGACCGGATTGTAATAATCCACATTCTCTCCGAAATAATCGAATTTGTAGAAAATCCTGAAATCATTCTTTGTATAACCAATTAATCCATTCCCGACCAATTGTTCTTTTGGAAGCCAGCTATAACCGCGCTTTCCGTCATTTTGCATATAATCTTTACCTTCTTGTTTGTCAAAGAATCCTGCAAAATCATTGCGGCTTCCCCCTATTGTGGCAAACCAATTCTCATTAAAACTATGCGAAATCTTGGCATTTTGGATATGCCTTCCCTTGTCAAAAAAAGCAAACTCGTCCGATACCGTTTCTTCTTGCGCAGAAGCCGTAATCTCCCATTTATATTTTGAATTCTTCTTTGTGATGATATTCAAGATTCCCGTCACGGCATTTGCTCCGTGCGTAACGCCCATAGAACCTTCGATAATTTCGATCTGCTCAATATCGTCAAGATTTACCTGTGTCAAGTCAATATTAGTTCCAAGCCCAGTATCGCTGACCAAAGGAACATTATCCACCAATATTTTAAAATATTGAGAGTCAAGACCGAACATTGAAACTGTAGAACGTCCGTCGCTTCCGCTGGTTCTGATAGAAATATTAAGATATTGGTTCAAAACATCGCCAAGATTGTTAGCAGCAAGGCGCTTGATGTCTTCTCTAGAGATGACCCTAACATTATGAACCGATTTTTTTAGGGATTGAGGCTCAAACTGACCCGTAACGACCACTTCTTCCAGCTGGCTGGTTTTTGTAGTATCTTGAAGTTTTTCCTGAGAAAAAGCCGTTAAAGAAAGAAAAAGTGATAAGGAAAGATAAGCCTTTGTATTAATTTGCATTACTATTCATCTTTAGATTAATTCTAAATTGCAAATCTAGGAACCTCTTCCGGTTTATGCAAATTATTTTTACTAATTCTAAATAAAAATGTAAAGTCTTATTATTTTTTATTGATTTACTAATGACATTCTTTTAAATTTACCAAAATCTAAGGCTAACATGAAAAAAAAATTAAAAATAATTGGCTGTATATTACTAGCACTGATTGGATATGCCGCCTGCACTAATTATCCAAAGCTGGATCTGATTTCGGGTTTCTCTGCAAAAAGCATGGCCTCTGGCTTTTTTATTGACCATCGCTCCCAAGAAATGATCACCGCTGGAGATAACGATATCGATATGGTCAGGCTGGCAAAAAACAAAGTATTTGAAAAAGAAGGCTACGCCACATCGTCCGTTTATGGCCTAAAAGAACGAAAAGCCATTTACCGGGAAGGCTTGGGAGTGACCCTGATTAATGATGCTTTTGATAATTCTAAGCCCTATGACGTCCCTAAAAGGAATACGACCAAAACCGATCTGCCCTATCCTTATGGCGATAACGAACCAAAAGATACGGCCTTTACATCGATCGACTATACTAAATTAGAAAAAGCAATAGCCAATGCTTTTGATAAAAAAGGCGAAAAAAGCAAACGCACCCGCTCGCTTTTGATTCTATACAAAGACCGATTGATTGCCGAAAAATATGATACTGGATTTGATAAAAACTCCAAGATTTTAGGATGGTCTATGACCAAAAGCCTGACAGCGACCTATTTCGGCATCCTCCAGAAGCAAGGAAAAATCAACATCGATAGTCCGGCTCCTATCGCCGAATGGAAAAACGACGAACGTTCCAAGATTACGATCAACGACTTGCTCCACATGAACTCTGGCTTAGAATGGGAAGAGAAATACGACAAGATTTGTGATGCTACCAAAATGCTTTTCGAAGCCGAAGACATGGCCCAAGTACAAAGAGAAAAGCCGTTAGTCGGAATACCGAATCAAAGCTGGAATTATTCGTCAGGAACCACCAATCTCTTGTCAGGAATCTTAAGAAGCCAGTTCAAGACCCATCAAGAATATCTAGATTTCTGGTATTCGGCATTGATAGACAAGATAGGCATGCACTCCATGTTAGTAGAAACCGACATGGCCGGCAACTATGTAGGCTCCTCCTACGCATGGGCAACTACTCGAGATTGGGGAAAATTTGGACTATTATACCTCAGAAACGGAAACTGGAACGGCGAACAGCTATTTGATAAAAGCTGGGCGGCATATGTTGCAACTCCTACCAAAACTTCCGAAGGACGCTATGGCGGTCATTTTTGGCTGAATGCCGGAGGCAGATATCCTGATGCGCCAAAAGACATGTATTATGCCAGCGGCTTCCAGGGACAGAAGATTTTCATCATTCCGTCGATGGATATCGTCATCGTGCGTTTTGGCCTGACAGAAGACGAAGCCTTTGATTTTAATGCCATGCTAAAAGGAATTTTAGGCAGTTTCAAGAAATGATTGTATCTTCATCATTACTATTTATCCTTAAAAATTATAACTTCGTAAAAACTAAATGTAAAAAACATGAAGAAAATTGTTCTAGCCATCTTGTTTGTCTCCCTGACGCTTGCTTCTTGCAGCAGTGATGACAGCGGAGAATCAAACGGCGTATCTACAGGAAATTACTGGCCGATGGCCGTAAACAACACTTGGATTTTTGACGATAACGGCACTAGCTCTGAGCTAAAAATAACAGGTACCGATGTATTTAACGGAACGACCTATTATAAACTTTATGACGCTTCAGACAGTACATTTGGTGTCGAGAATTGGGTTACGAAAAAAGGCGCCACCTATTTTCAAAAAGTCGCTGATGCAACCATCAATCAAGATGGAATAGTAATTAGTATGGAAGGCTATGAAGTCCCAATGTTTAAAGATGATCTACAGCCTAACGCAACATGGAGCGGAACGGTTTCTCCAAAAGTTACTTATAATGTAAACGGACAAACGGCTTCTCTTACGGCTAAAGTCAAATACACAGGAACCATGTTAGAAAAAGCGCCAACCGTAACTCTAAATGGCGAAACCTTTACAGATGTCCTGAAAATCAAACTTAAAATTGAAGTCACAATAGCCAATCAACTTACGGTTGCTGACCAGGAGTATTGGTTTGCCAAAGATGTCGGACCAATACGAGAATATCAGTCCACGAATGGCGAAACCAGCGAAAGGACGATAATTGATTACATCCTAAACTAAATAAAAAAGGTTCAAAGAAATACTTTGAACCTTTTTTTATATTTTGACTGATCTTATAAATCAAATCCCATATTTACGCCTAATTTCATCGCAATGATCTTAGTGATTCTTGCCTTCATAGCCGGAATCTTGATGCTTTCAATCACCTCGTTTGAGAAGGCATACATCAACAGTGCCTTGGCTTCCTTTTGCGGAATCCCTCGAGACTGCATATAAAACATGGCTTTTTCGTCTAGCTGCCCGATCGTGCAGCCGTGAGAACATTTCACATCATCTGCAAAAATTTCCAACTGTGGCTTGGCATTGATAGACGCTTTGTCGCTCAAAAGTATATTGTTATTCTGCTGGAAAGCATCTGTTTTTTGTGCTTCTTTCTCTACATAAATCTTCCCATTGAAAACTCCAGTAGATTTGTCATCGAAAATTCCTTTGTAATTCTGATGGCTTTCGCAGTTAGGAGTCGCATGCTGTACCAAGGTATAATGATCGACATGCTGTTTTCCTTCGATAATCGTAATTCCTTTTAGCGTAGAATCGATATGCTCACCTTGGTGGTAAAAATTCAGGTTGTTTCGTGTCAAATTACCTCCAAAAGAAAAAGTATGCACAGAAGCGTTGCTTTGCTCTTTCTGAGCTATGTAAGTATTGTCAATCAGCGAGGCTTCAAGATTATCGTTTTGGATCTTATAATAATCGACAATGGCTCTTTTTTGAACAAATATTTCGGTAACCGAATTCGTCAAAACGGGATTGTCATTCAAACTTTGGTGCCTTTCAATAATCTGAACATGGGCATTCTCACCTACGATAATCAAGTTTCTCGGCTGTACCAAAAGCGCTGCTTCTGTTCCTGTAGAAAAATTAATAATTTCTATAGGCTTTTCTACAACTTTGCTTCTCGGAATGTTGATATACGCGCCTTCATAAGCAAAAGCAGTATTCAAGGAAGTCAGACTCTCTTCTTTGTTGGCTACTTTGTTGAAATATTCATCAATAACCATCTTGTATTTTGGCTTTGTCAATGCCGATGACATCAAGCAGACATCCAAGCCGTCATGGGTCGTAGAAGATAGGAAAGAACTAAACACACCGTCCACAAAAACCACTTTGTAAGTATCTATCTCATGAATGAAATACTTTTTTACTTCTGAAAATTCAACCGCATTTTCCTTTTTAGGAAATACGCTGAAATCATTTTTCAGAATAGTGTTCAACGACGTATATTTCCAAGCTTCCTCCTTTTTGGTTGGAAAACCTTTATTTTCAAAATTCTTAAACGCCTCTGTACGAACATCGTGCAAGTCAGAATCGACATCCACGCGTTCTTCAAAAGCCATAAAAGATGATATTAGTTTTTCTTTTAATTCCATTGTTTGTTGGTCTTAAAGTTGAAAGTCATAAAGTCAAAAGACTTTCTCAGTCAACTATTTTTTTGCCTCCTAAATCTAAAATCAGAAATCAAAAAAAGATTCCCTGCTTTACAATTCTATGCAAATTAATTTTCTGCCTTAATCCAGTCGTATCCTTTTTCTTCTAGTTCGTAAGCCAGTTCTTTTCCGCCTGATTTTACGATTTTTCCGTTGTATAAAACGTGTACAAAATCTGGAACGATATAATCCAAAAGTCTTTGATAATGCGTGATTACTATGATTGCATTGTTTTCACTTTTCAGCTTATTCACGCCATTGGCTACAATTCTCAAGGCATCAATATCCAAACCAGAATCGGTTTCGTCAAGAATTGCCAATTTCGGCTCGAGCATTGCCATTTGGAAAATTTCGTTTCTTTTTTTCTCGCCGCCAGAAAAACCTTCATTTAGCGAACGCGATAAGAATTTACGATCGATTTCTAACAATTCTGATTTCTCACGGATCAACTTAAGCATTTCATTGGCCGGCATTTCTTCTTGACCTTTTGCTTTTCTTGATTCGTTGATCGCCGTTTTCATAAAATTCGTCACCGAAACTCCAGGAATCTCAACCGGATACTGGAATGAAAGGAAAACGCCTTTATGAGCTCTTTCTTCTGGAGCTAGATCTGCTAGATCTTCCCCATCCAATTCAACAGAACCGTCTGTTACTTCATAGTTTTCATTTCCTGCAATTACAGCAGAAAGTGTACTTTTTCCAGAACCGTTAGGTCCCATGATGGCATGAACTTCGCCGGCTTTCACTTCAAGGTTGATTCCTTTCAGGATGTCCTTGTCTTCAATTCCAGCGTGTAAATTTTTTATACTTAACATTGTTGTTTTTGTGTTTTTATAAAGTCTTTAAAGATTAGCCTACGGAACCTTCAAGAGAAATTTCTAATAATTTTTGTGCCTCAACAGCAAATTCCATAGGAAGTTTATTCAAGACTTCTTTGCTGAAACCATTTACGATCAACGCAATCGCTTTTTCTGTCGGAATTCCTCTTTGGTTGCAATAGAAAACTTGGTCTTCGCCAATTTTACTTGTCGTTGCTTCGTGTTCTATTTTTGCAGATGGATTTTTTGATTCGATATATGGAAAAGTATGTGCTCCGCAATTATTTCCCATCAACAGCGAGTCGCATTGTGAAAAGTTCCTCGCATTGTCTGCTCTTGAACTGATCTGTACCAATCCGCGGTAGCTGTTTTGTGATTTTCCGGCAGAAATTCCTTTAGAAATAATTGTTGATTTGGTATTTTTCCCCAAGTGAATCATCTTAGTTCCGGTATCCGCTTGTTGATAATTATTGGTTACAGCAATCGAATAGAATTCTCCAACCGAATTATCACCTTTCAAAATACAAGAAGGATATTTCCACGTTACTGCAGAACCCGTTTCTACTTGTGTCCAAGAAATCTTCGCGTTTTTCTCGCACAAGCCTCTTTTGGTCACAAAGTTATATACCCCGCCTTTTCCTTCTTTGTTTCCAGGGAACCAGTTTTGAACGGTTGAATATTTAATTTCGGCATCATCTAAAGCGATTAGTTCCACAACTGCGGCATGCAATTGGTTTTCATCACGAGATGGCGCTGTACAGCCTTCCAAATATGAAACATAACTTCCTTCATCGGCAATTACTAACGTTCTTTCGAACTGGCCGGTTCCTGCTTGATTGATTCGGAAATAGGTAGAAAGTTCCATCGGGCAGCGAACGCCTTTTGGAATATAACAGAATGAACCGTCTGAAAAAACAGCCGAATTCAGGGCCGCATAGAAGTTATCTTTTTGTGGCACTACAGAACCGATATATTTTCGGACTAATTCTGAATGTTCTTTAATCGCTTCTGAAATCGAACAGAAAATAATTCCTTTTTCTGCCAGCGTTTTCTTGAAAGTCGTAGCTACAGAAACGGAATCCATTACGATATCGACCGCAACGCCCGAAAGCATTTTTTGCTCATCGATAGAAATTCCAAGCTTTTTGAATGTTTCCAAAAGCTCCGGATCTACCTCATCAAGGCTTTCGTATTTTGCTTTTTTCAAAGGCGCAGAATAATACGAAATGTCTTGGAACTTTGGCTTTTCATAGTGAACATTAGCCCATTCTGGTTCCACCATTTGTTCCCAAGCCCTGAATGCCTCGATTCTCCAATCGGTCATCCATTCCGGCTCTTCTTTTTTCTTAGAAATCGCACGGACAATGTCTTCGTTTAGGCCGACAGGAAATGTATCGGATTCTATATCAGTATAAAATCCGTATTCATACTCTTTATTTTCAAGCTCGATTTTTAAATCGTCTTCTGTGTATTTGCTCATAAATTCTTTTAAGTTTCAACCCTTTCAGGGTTTTAAACCCTGAAAGGGTTAGTATTATAAAGAGAAACTCTCTCCGCAACCGCAAGTCCTGCTTGCATTTGGATTATTGAAAACAAATCCTTTTCCGTTCAAGCCTCCTGAAAACTCAAGAATTGTTCCTGCTAGATACAAGAATGATTTCTTTTCAACGGCAATTTTCACATTATTATCTTCAAAAACCTTATCGTTTTCTCCTATTTCCTTGTCAAATTTTAATTCATATGACAAGCCAGAACATCCACCGCTTTTTACGCCCACTCGAACGTAATCTTTGGCAGCATCAAAGCCGTCATCATTCATCATATCGACGATTTTTTTACTTGCTGTATCAGATACCTTTATCATGGTGATTTAAATTTAGTCTAATTAATTTGCAAAGATACGTCATATTTAGTTTTTTCCATAATCGCTAACACTTTTATAACTATGTTCCTATAGAAAAAGTTTATTTCTGAGAATTAAAAGCAAATGAATTTTAGTAATTTGCGGACAAAAAGCAGTTTTAACTATTTATACCCTAATAAAAATGAAATTATATCCGATCGAAGCAGGTAATTTTAAATTGGACGGCGGTGCCATGTTTGGCGTAGTACCAAAAACAATATGGAACAAAACTAATCCTGCAGACGAAAACAATTTGATCGATATCGCCGCACGATGTCTTTTAATTGAAGAGGGAAACCGTCTGATTTTAATTGATACCGGAATGGGCGACAAGCAATCGGAAAAATTTTTCGGATATTATTCGCTTTGGGGAAATCATTCCATAGACAAATCGTTGGCCAAGTATGGCTTTCATCGCGATGATATCACTGACGTATTCATGACGCATTTGCATTTTGACCATTGCGGCGGAAGTGTTCAGTGGAATAAAGACAAAACTGGATATGAAGTGGCTTTTAAAAATGCTAAATTCTGGACAAACGACAATCATTGGGAATGGGCAACGAAGCCAAATCCGAGGGAAAAAGCCTCTTTTTTGACTGAAAATATTATTCCGATGCAGGAAAGCGGACAGCTGGAATTTATCAAAAGACCGGAAGGCGACCTGCTTAAAAATTCAGAACTCGGGTTTGACATTTTCTTTGCCGACGGACATACGGAAAAGATGATGATTCCAAAAGTCCAACACAAAGACAAGACCATCTGTTTTATGGCCGATCTTTTGCCAACAGCAGGACATCTTCCACTGCCGTATGTAATGGGCTATGACACTCGCCCGCTACTGACATTGCCTGAAAAAGCCAAATTTTTAACGGAAGCCGCCGAAAACAATTATTATTTATTCTTAGAACACGATGCTCACAACCAAATTATCACGGTTGAAAACACAGAAAAAGGAGTTCGTTTGAAAGAAGTTTTTAGTTGCGAAGAAATCCTCTAAGGCGCACTATTTCTCCAACAGCCAAAAAATAAGCTACTTACAATCACAAATAAAATGTTAAATATTTATTTGATATATCAATTATTGATTAATCATATATATATTTGACTCAAAATCAGACCCAAATGGAAAAATTAAAAGACATCACCTTCTATACTATGGACAAAGCGATTCGAACATATAGAATTTTTGCTCAAAAAAGACTTCGGGATAACGGCTATAAGATTACTATCGACCAATGGCTCATCATAAAAGCAATTTTGGAAAATCCGGGTATTTCGCAACAAGAAATTGGCGAAAAAGTATTTAAAGACAATGCTTCCGTTACTAGAATAATCGAACTTTTGGTAAAATCAGAATACCTCGATCGCGAAGTAAATCAAAACGACAGGAGAAAATCCAACCTAAAAGTTACCGTTGAAGGCAAGCGAATTATTGAAAAAGTCCACGATTTGGTACTCGAAAACAGAAAAACAGCCTTAGCCGGAATTCTCCCCGAGGAACTAGAAATCTTAAACAAAACTTTAAAGAAGATTATTTCTAACTGCAACTAAAAATCATCATACGAATGCCAACGAACTGGCGAATCATCATCAATCATCAATCAAAAAACGAATAATTATGATACGGCTACTTCTCTTCCTAATCATGCTCGTAATTTCAACCCTCACAAGCTTATTGTATGGCCAGAACACTGAATTGCCAGAAAAAATAACCGTTTCTGGAAAAATTTTGTCCGAAAAAAACGAAGCTGTTTCCAATGCGATTGTCTATCTGGTCCATTCTTCCAACCAAGAACTGGCAAAAACAGAAACCTCAGATGAAACCGGAAAATTTATCTTTCAAAATGTTTCCAAAGGAAGTTATCTGATCAAAATTGGGGAAAATGGCAAGACGCGATACACGGGACAGCCGTTTGATGCTGACCAAAACTTAGAACTGCCTTCTGTTGTTTTAAGTGCGGAAGTACAAAACTTAGACGAAGTCGTCATTACCAAAACAAAACCGTATATCGAAAGGCAAGACGGCAAAATGATCCTGAACGTAGAAAGCAGCATTGGTGCTACGGGTTCTTCCGCTTTTGAAGTTTTAGAAAAAGCTCCTGGCGTGAATGTCGATAATAACGACAACATCAGCCTGCGTGGAAAAGGCGGCTTGCTAGTGCAGATTGACGGAAAGGCAGTCCAAATGTCAGGCACCAACTTGGCAAATTACCTGCGCGGCATGCCTTCTGGCAATATTGAGAAGATCGAATTTATTACAAATCCCGGTTCAAAATATGATGCTTCAGGTTCCGCAATCATCAATATCAAGATGAAAAAAGACAAGAGAAAAGGAACAAACGGCAGCATTTCCACAGCTTATGGCCAAGGAAAATATCCAAAAAGCAACAACAGCTTGAGCTTGAACCACAGAAATAAGGATGTAAATATTTTCGGAAATTACAGTTTTGCGTACCGCGAAGGCTTTAACGATTTGGCTTTGAACAGAAGGTTTTATGATAATGGCAATTTTACCGGCGCTTACGTGCAGGATAATTTCCTGAAAATGAATTTCAGGAACCATATTGGAAAAATTGGAGCCGATTTTTATGCGAACAAAAGACATACTTTCGGGGTTGTTGGCAATGCCGTGAGCAATAAATTCAATCCGACGGGTAAAAATGCTTCAGATGTTTATGATGAAACCAATTCGAAAGCATCACGTTTCCAAACCAATAACAATTCGTATGACAATTGGCACAACCATTCCGTAAACGTCAACCACAAGTTTGCAATCGATACATTGGGAACCGAATGGACGACCGATTTTGACTACGCGAATTATGGCAATGAAACCGAGCAGAATTTTAAGACGCGTTATTTCGACCTAAACAATGCAGAGTTCCAAGACCCATATTTCTTATATGGCGATATTGCAGGCGATTTGGACATCTATTCTATTAAAACGGATTTTGTAAAAACGTTAAACAACATCAAAGTCGAAACTGGACTAAAAACAAGCTATGTAAAGGCGGATAATAACTTGAAATTTTATGATGTTAGTACCGGAATTCCAGTTTTTGATCCAACAAAAAGCAATCATTTTATTTACAAAGAAAACATCAATGCTGCTTATATCAATGCTTCAAAACAATTCGGAAAATGGAACGCCTACCTAGGATTCAGGGTCGAAAACACGAATATTACGGGCGAGCAGCGTGTCGATAATACTTCCTTCAAGAATAATTACACTCAGCTTTTTCCGAGCGGTTTCTTGAGTTATACTTTCAATGACAAAAATAGCCTGGAATTCAATTACAGCCGAAGGATTTCGCGTCCAAGTTATGACCAATTGAATCCATTTAAATTCTTTTTGGATCCGACAACATACAGAGAAGGAAATCCATATCTAAAACCTCAGACGACCCATTCTTTCGAAGTCACACATATTTTCAATCAGAAAATTTATACGACCCTTACCTTTTCGAGAACGACCGATAACATTACACAGGTCATTGCTCCTTCTGAAGAAGACCTCCAACTGACGGTGCAGACAAACAAAAATCTAAACACAGCCGACATTTATGGCCTATTTATGATTGTTCCTGTTGAAATTACCAAATGGTGGAACACAACCAATAGCGTTAATGCTTATTATGGCTCCTATTCTGGTACTGTTGCCAATACGACGTTGTCAAACCAAGGCAATTTTACCTTTAACTGCAATTCGGTCAGCAATTTTAAGATCGGAAATGGCTATTCTGCAGAATTTACAGGCAATTACAGAGCAAGAGAAGTCTATGCTTTTATGGATGTCGATCCGATTTGGTATATGAATCTCGGCTTTCAGAAAAAATTCAAGAACAGTACACTGAAATTAGCCGTCAACGATGTTTTTTACACAAATAAGACAACCGCCGATACCGAATTTACCAATTATAAAGAGCATTTCAAGGTAACCCGAGACACCAGAGTTGCCACTGTATCGTATACTTATAATTTTGGAAGTAACAGCAATCCGCAAAGAAGAAGAGCAGGCGGCGCAGAAGACATCAAGCAAAGAGCAGGTTCTTCAAACGGATAAAAAAAGCAACTTTAAAACGAATTCATTGAATTTAAAATCAATAGCATTCTAAAATAAAGTTAATTATTTATAAGTTTGTAACAAAGTAGGCGTATTTTTGGCGAAATAATCGAAATCAAATTTTTTTTGAAAATGAAAATAATAAGACTGTCCTTCCTTTCACTTCTATCAGTGTTGGTTTTATCAGGATGTGGTGCTTCAAAAAGCATGGCTCCAGTAACGAGTATCGAAAATCTTCCTTTGAAAACTTCAAAAATCAAAGAAGATGATTTAAAAAGATGGAGCCATCTGGATATCATAAAAGATACTGTTCCGGGAATGAGCGTTGACAAAGCCTATTCTCAATTGATCAAAAACAAAAAAGGCACGAAAGTGATAGTGGGCGTTGTCGATTCAGGAGTAGATATCGAACATCCAGACTTGAAACCTATTATCTGGACCAATCCAAAAGAAATTCCTGGAAACGGAATCGACGATGACAAAAACGGTTATATCGATGACATCCACGGATGGAATTTCCTTGGCGATATAAGCAATGAAACGCTAGAAATGACAAGAATTGTCCGTAAAGGAGACGACGGTTCAGAAAATTTCAAAAAAGCTAAAGCAGCTTACGAAAAAGAGTATCAAGAAGCATTGGCATCAAAACAACAGTTTGATTTCATCAATAATGCGGATAAGACCATCCAAAAAGAATTAAAAAAAGAAAATTATACGTTCGAAGACTTAAAAGCTTTTGAGCCTAAAGACCCGACTGTAAACCAATACAAAAAAGTAATGCTTTCGGTTATTTCGCAAGCTGGACCTGAGTTCAAGTCTGAGCTAAAAGAATACCAAGACCATATCTATAACCAGTTGAACTACAATTTGAATCTTGAGCATGATGGAAGAAAAATCATGGGCGATAATATCGACGACTTAAACGATTCAAAACATGGAAACAACAATGTTACCGGACCTAAAAAAGAAGGTGCTTCTCACGGAACTCACGTTTCTGGAATCATTGCTCAAGTTAGAAACAATGGACTTGGCGGCGACGGTATTGCAAACAATGTAGCAATTATGGCTGTTAGAGCTGTGCCTGACGGAGATGAATACGATAAAGACATCGCTTTGGGTATCCGCTATGCGGTAGATAACGGAGCAAAAGTAATTAACGGAAGTTTCGGAAAAGGATTTTCTCCACACAAACAATGGGTTTACGACGCGATCAAATATGCGGCAAGCAAAGACGTATTGATTGTTTTAGCAGCAGGAAATGAAGGTGCTGACCTAGATGTAGAAGAGCGTTTCCCAAATGACAGAATCGCTTCTGGAGAAATCGCAGACAACGTAATAAAAGTAGGTGCTTTAGATACAACATACGGAACAAACTTAGTAGCAAGCTTCTCTAACTACGGAAGCAAAGACGTAGATGTTTTCGCTCCTGGTGTTAAGATTTACGCTACTTATCCAAACAATGAATACAAATACGAGCAAGGAACCTCTATGGCTTCTCCAAACGTTGCAGGAGTTGCTGCATTGATTCGTTCTTATTATCCATCACTTACAGCTTCTCAAGTGAAACACATTTTGATGGATTCTGGTATTCCAACTAATATTGATGTAGTTCTAAACGGCGAAAAATCAAACAAGCGTTCGTTTTCAAAAATTTCGACATCCGGAAAAATGGTCAATGCTTATAACGCCTTGATTATGGCAGACAAAATGGCTAAGACAAAAAAATAAAATTCAACAACTTTCAAGATGGAAGGGAGTTTCCCTTCCATTTTTTATTTTATACACCTATGAAACAACTATTTTTACTTTCAGTATTTTCATTATTCTGTGGAAATGCAAAGGCACAGAACGGTTATTGGCAGCAACACGTCGATTATAAAATGGACGTAAACATGGATGTAAAAACATACCAATACAAAGGAAAACAAGAGCTGGTTTATACGAACAATTCGCCAGACACTTTGAAAAAAGTCTTTTTCCATTTATACAACAATGCTTTCCAGCCTGGAAGCGAAATGGACATCAGGCTTCAGACAATTGTTGATCCAGACAAAAGGATGGTCAAGACGTCAAAATCTGGCGGCGTTGAAAAAACCGAAAGCAGAATAAGCCTTTTGAAGCCCAATCAGATGGGCTACCTTAACGTAACCAATTTCATGCAAGATGGCGTTTCGGCTACAACAACCGCTGTTGGAACTGTCTTAGAAGTTGAATTGGTCAAACCCTTGGCTCCAAAAAGCAAGACCAAATTTACTTTAGATTTTGACGGACAAGTACCTGAACAAATCCGCCGCTCTGGAAGAAACAGTTCCGAAGGTGTTGCGCTTTCGATGACGCAATGGTATCCAAAAATGGCCGAATATGATTTTGAAGGATGGCACGCCGATCCGTATATTGGAAGAGAATTTCACGGCGTTTGGGGAAATTTTGACGTAAAAATCACTATCGACAAGAAATACGTTTTAGGAGGAACAGGATATCTCCAAAATAAAAACGAAATCGGACACGGCTACGAAGATGCAGGTGTCGAAGTAAAAATTCCTCGAAAAATAAAAACACTGACTTGGCATTTCAACGCACCGATGGTGCATGACTTCAGCTGGGCAGCCGATAAAGATTATGTCCACGATATTTATAAAGGCCCGAACAACGTAGAGCTGCATTTCTTCTACAAAGACAAAGCAAAACTTAGAGAAAACTGGAAAAAAATGCAGCCAAAAACGGCTGATTTGATGGATTTCTATAATAAAAATGTAGGTCCATATCCTTACAAACAATACTCTGTTATTCAAGGAGGCGATGGCGGTATGGAATATGCCATGTGTACTCTCATTACTGGAGAAAGATCGTACGGAAGCCTTGTTGGAGTTACAGCTCACGAAATGGCCCACTCTTGGTTCCAACATGTTTTAGCAACAAATGAATCCAAACACGGCTGGATGGACGAAGGATTTACTTCCTATATTTCTGATTTGGCAATGGCAAAAGTTTTGCCGAATAAAGACGAAAAGAATCCGTTTGAGTCGGCTTATTCTAACTATTTTTATATGGTTCAGACTGGAAAAGAACAGCCACAATCTACCCATGCAGATCGATTTGAAGAAAATATGGTGTATGGTATCTCATCTTATAGCAAAGGAGAAATTTTCCTTACACAGCTAGGATACATTATCGGACAGGCAAATCTTCAAAAAACACTTCATAAATTTTATAATGACTTCAAATTCAAGCACCCGACACCAAATGACATCAAAAGAACCGCTGAAAAGGTTTCAGGAATGAATTTGGATTGGTATTTGGTAGATTGGACACAGACAACCAATACCATCGATTATGCCATTAAAGAAGTACGAGATGCAGGCGGAAAGACAGAAGTTGTCCTGCAAAGAATAGGAAGAATGCCAATGCCTTTAGACATTGTTGTTACTTATGTGGATGGAAGCAAAGAAACATTCTATGCGCCACTGCAGATGATGCGCGGCATAAAAGAAAATCCATATCCAGGCGTAAAAAGAACTTTCTTGAAAGGCTGGGATTGGGCCTATCCGTCGCTAAAATTTACCATTGACAAAGGAATGGGACAAATCAGCAAGATTGAAATTGATCCCGAAAACCTCATGGCAGATGTCAAAAAAGACAATAACGTATATCCTGCTCCAATTCCGGATAACAGCAAGATCTTGAAAAACTAATAAAAAAGGCGGACAATATTGTCCGCCTTTTTTAATTCATGGCATTAATCCTAATGCTTGCTTTTACCAAAGCCAGCGCTTTTATTTTTGAAAGTTCCACATCTTTATCCTGATGGTGCTTATTTTGGCTTACGAGCCTCACACAGCCTGGATTTTCTGATTTCTGGATATACTTCACGGTAACATACTCTTCGCCGCTCATATCGATTCCTAGAAGGTACATTTCTCCCCAGAATATCTCATTAGCCACATCGTGTATTTCTTTATACAAGACAATATCGCCACTTTTCAAAAGCGGATACATACTATCGCCCGTCACGTAGACCGCTCCGTCGCATTTAGGCAGATGCGGAATAGAAATATGATCAATCGGATCTTGTGACTTGCTATCTTGAAATAGTGGAACAAGACCGGCTATTGCTTCAATATCATAAAGCGGAATCTGCTGGTTTTCAACATAGCTATCCGTTTTTAACTTATACGTCTCAATCTGCTTGTTGTTGAGAATTTCTTCATTATCCAAAAATATATTTCCTTGGCCTGTAAGAAGCCATGCCGGATTCAAATCTTTGTAAATGGAAAGAATATTTTCTAAAACTTGCGATCCGATGCTCTTTCCTTCTTTTACAGCTTTTGAAATACTTCCTCTGCTGGCACCAATGCTATTCTCAAAAGCATAAAAACTTATGCCTTTTTTAGCCATATACTGCCCTACTCTTTCTGAAACCATATGATTAAAGTATTATTTATTGCACAAAGCTATGAAAAAAATCTATAAAAAATAATATAATCTTCTGTTTATGAAAATAATTAAGATTAAATACATCTAAATTACAAATAAATCCTACATAAATATATCGTACTTTTATATAAATAAGCTTTCTTTTACTTTATACTAATAGTCCTCAATTAGGTAGCAAAACTATAATTAACACTATATCAAACGTGTAACAGTATAATAGAAATTTAAAATAACTTAGTTTAATAGAAAATATTCTTAATTTAATTTGTTTGATTGATTTTTTTCTTATAAATTTGTAATGTAATTAATTTTAAACACTTATGGATAAATATACAAAACAACGCATTGCCCAGCTTCATCCTTCGGTAAGAGAAGAAGTCACAAAAATTATTGAAGAATGCGACAGCGCCCTAACTGGCAGAGCTAAAGTCAGAATTACGCAAGGATTACGAACTTTTGAAGAACAAGATATTTTATATGCTCAAGGTAGAACAAACCCCGGCAAAAAAGTGACCAATGCAAAAGGCGGACAATCAATTCACAATTATGGTTTTGCAGTAGATATTTGCTTGATTATTGATGGAAAAACAGCTTCCTGGGATACCGCAAAAGATTGGGACAATGATAAAATTGCTGATTGGTATGAATGCGTGAAAATTTTTGCAAAGCATGGCTGGGAATGGGGCGGCAATTGGAAAACATTCAAAGATATGCCTCATTTTGACAAAAGAAACCTCAATAGCTGGAAAAAATTATCAAAGCTTAAGAAAGATAAAAACGGATATGTAATTCTAAATTAACATCTATGAAAACAATGAGAAACATCGTTGCGCTTTTCTTTTTAGTCTCTCTATCAGTTTCCTGTGAGTCGACAAGGACGGCAATCTTTGATCAATATTCGTATCAGAAAACGACAGAACTAAAAGTAGAAGCCTCAAAATTAATGGACAAGGCAACATCGCCCTATCCAAAGCACCAACAAGAAGCAGAAACTTTTTTGTTGGATGTGGAAAAACTGGTGGAATATGAAAAAAACAAGCCCGATAACGAAATTACTTTCGCTATGTGGAAAGTGCTGACCGACGAAGAAAAAAACCTCCTTTCAGGATTTTTCAAGCGCTGGAAAGAGAAAGAATCTTTGTCGCCTGTTTTTCTTCAAGAATCGAAAAAGCAAGTATTGGAAGCCTTGGACTTGCTCATCCAATATGAAATCAAAAAAGACAAAGTGTCAAAAGAAGGACTTTTAGGCCTCATCAACAGTAATAACTAGAAATCATGGATATCGACAAATTATTAAAAGAACTTAAGCAAGAACTTGTCAAACTCTTAGGCGACAAGTACAAAGAATTCAAGCCGGAAATCCAAAAAGACATCAATGATTTTTTGGAAAAATCAAGAGAAAAATTAGAACGCTGGTCGATGCTACTCGCCACAGCATCGCTAACAGAAGAAGAGTTTTCATGGTTGCTGAAAAGTCAGCAAGACTTAATCGCCCTTAAAGCATTGCAAGGAGCAGGATTATCAAAAATCAGGATTAATAACATCAAAAACACGATACTGCAAACTGTTTTCAAAACAGTCATTATGAGCCTGTAGGCTATAAAATACGACAAGACCCCAAATCTTAAATCATAAAAGCCATGTCAAAAAAAATCAGAATCTTAAGCCTAGATGGAGGCGGAATCCGAGGGATTATTACCTGCGTCATTTTAAAATATATTGAAGAACAGCTCCAAAAGCTGGATAATCCTAATGCAAAAATTGGCGATTATTTCGACCTTATCGCCGGAACCAGCACGGGCGGAATCCTTGCGGCTATTCTTCTTTTTCCCGATAGCGACAAAAAAGCGAAATATTCCGTCGAAACTGCGCTGGATTTATATGCCAAGCATGGCGAAACTATTTTCAATGTCTCATTTTGGCAGCAGCTCATCAATCCGTTTGGGCTTTTCAATGAAAAAATTTCTCAAAGAGCTTTAGAAAGACAGCTTCAGGAAGTATTCGGAAAACTTGAAATCAAAGATTTCATAAAACCCTGCCTGATTACTTCGTATGACATCTTTCACCGAAAAGCAAAATTTTTTACCAGCCATGAAGCCAATTCCGATTTAGAAAATTTCTATGCGAAAGATGCCTGCAGGGCAACCTCAGCAGCGCCGACCTATTTTGAACCTGCCAAAATAAAATCGCTTTACGGTCAAGAATTTACGCTTATCGATGGAGGCGTTTATGCCAACAATCCTGCCTTGTGCGCTTACGCTGAAGCTAGAAAAATTGAATTTTCAAAAGTATTGCAGCATCCTGCAAAAAAAGATTATCCTAAAATAAGTGATATGATTATCGTATCTATTGGCACGGGAGAAGTATTGAAGCCCTATAATTTTAGGCAGTTTGAAAATGCCGGAAAAGTAAAGTGGATTCAGCCACTGATTGACATATTGCTTTCGGCAAACGTAGAAACCACCGACTATCATCTCCGTAAAATGTATGAAACGCTTGGTGCCCGAAACAGGCAGAACTACCATCGCTTGATGCCTTCTTTAAAAAATGCATCGCCAGAGATGGATGATGTTTCTTCAAAAAACATCTATGAATTGATTCAATCAGGCTTGGCCTACATCGATCAGCATCGTGAAGAATTGAATGAAATCGCAAAAAAACTAATAAAACACAGCTAACAAAAAAACCTCTGGAAATTTCCAGAGGTTTTAATAGATAGTTGGTCGGTTAGGATTATACTATTGTTGTTTTTTAGCTGTTGTAGCTGGTTGCGCTGGAGCTGCTGGTTGTGCAATTTCAGCAGTTTTGGTGGTAGTAGTTTCTACTTTTTTGGCTCCGTTGGCTTCTTGTTTCACTTCCGTGGTTTTAGAAACTTCTGTTTTCTTTTCTGCAGTTGCAGTAGTTGCTGCATTTTTTACGGCTTCTTTAGTCGTTTTCTTTGGCGTTTCTTGTGCAAATGCTACAACTCCGGTAAGCATAATCGCGCTTAAAATTAATTTTTTCATAGTGAATTTTTTGTGTGATTTATAGTGGTTTGGTATATTTTCCAAGAATAAGGCAATTTCAATGCCATTGACAAAAATTTATCAAATCGGCATCTATTCGGATTATATAAAACTGACACAAAGTCCCCGTAAATAAAGCGTTTTTTTAAAATTTATTAATTGGATTGATATCAAGATTTTCATAATAATTTGTTTCAGAATGATTTTGGAATCTGTAGATTTTTGGGGATTGTGTAGAAATTTTATGTTAAATTTTTGGGGAAACAATGCAATCTAGCGTTATTGTTATTTCAACTGGCATAGTTTTTATGCAATGGATGGCATGGAGGAATGATTTACCCTCAAATCTTACAATCCAAATATATTTGTAACTTTACCGCTTTATAAATTTTAAGATGAAAGCATTAAAAATAGTAGCCTTCTTATTTTTCTTCGTTGCTGGAACGCAGCAAACTTTTGCACAGAAATACAGATTCAAGACTTCCAGCTACAGCGTTATGGAAAAAAACGCAAAAGGCGGATGGGGAAAATGGTCTGATTTCAAAGATACTAGCCTTATCATCACTTTGGACGGCGATAAGAACCGAATTGTCGTAAACTCAGCACAGACTCAATTATACAACATTGAAGTATATGGAGAAACGATAGAAAACGAAACAGACAAAACGGTAACTTTTAATTGTATCGACAATAGTGGCAACCGCTGTGTCATCGAAATCATCACCCGAAAAAAACAAGGCAACCGTATCCAATTCTACATCAACTATCCTGATTTAAAAATCGTATATAATATCTATCCGTAAATCCAGGAGAATGAATACCTATCCCAAATCGGAAAAACTAAAAAGCAAGACTACAATTGACCTGATGTTTCGCGAAGGCAAATCGGTGTCAAAATATCCGCTAAGGCTGGTATATACGAAAGCTGTTCTTGAAGAAGACCAAAAGCTAAAAATCGGGGTTTCTGTTTCTAAAAAGTATTTCAAGAAAGCGGTCGACAGAAATTATTTCAAGCGTGTACTGCGGGAAACTTACCGACTCAACAAAACCCTTTTGCTCGATTCTTTGGAAGAACCCTACGCATTTATGCTCTTATACCAGACAAAAGACAAGCTGCCTTATGAAGAAATAAATCAAAAAACCATACAGCTTTTTGAAAAATTCCATCTTCAACTAAAACCAAAAGAAGAATAACAATCCGTGCATATAAGTCTGCAATACACTAAAAACGAAAGATTTTTCGTTAACAGATTATAAAACAAACTTATATGAAAACCATCCTCCCAATTTTTATTCTGTTTTTCCTTTTTTCTTGTAAAAATGATGTTGATAACATGGAAGCTGTGTATGTTTCTGCGGCAGAAATGGGCGAGCCCATGGCTGATAAAGTAAGCTATGCTCCCTCGGAATCATCTTCCCAAGAAATTGAGCAGAAAATCATAAAAACGGCCAAACTAACTTTTGAAACTGACGATTTAGCGGAAACAACCGAACAAGTCCGAAAAGCTGTAAAAGACAACAAAGCCAGTATTGAAAAAGATGTTGAAGGAAAAAACAACTATTCAATTTACCGGAAGATTACAGTCCGAATTCCAAACCAGAATTTTGAAGGATTTATAACCGCCGTTGGAAAAGGCGTTTCGTATTTTGATGAAAAAGAAATCTCCTCAGACGATGTTACGGCAGAATTCATTGATACAGAAGCAAGGCTGAAGGCTAAAAAGACTTTAGAAGCGCGATATCTAGAACTGCTCAAAAAGGCAGGAAAAGTTTCGGAAATACTAGAAATAGAAAAAGAACTTTCAACAATAAGAGAAGAAATAGAATCGAAAGAAGGCCAGTTAAAATACATGCAAAGCCAAGTAGCGATGAGCTCTGTCTATCTTGAATTTTATAAGACCAAACCCGCAGAAAGTGGTGTGGCGCAATCCTATGGAAACAAAATGGGAAATGCCCTAGAAACTGGTTTTCTTAAAGTTTCAAGTTTATTTTTATGGATTTTAAATGTTTGGCCATTTATTCTTATTTTAGTGGTCTTGTTTTTCATCATCCGCAGAAGGTTCAAAAGAAAAAAAGCTTAAAATTATGTATGCATTTTTAAAAAAGAGATATATCATTCCGGTAGTTGCGGGAGGTCTTTTATATGTTGGGGCGAGTTTCAGAAATGATTTCTTTGAAATTGCAAAACAAATAGAAATATTCACGATGATGTTCAAGACCGTGAATATGAATTATGTAGACGAAACAAATCCGGGCGACCTGATGGACAAGGCAATCAAAAACATGCTTTTGGAGCTCGATCCTTATACGGTTTATTTCAACGAACAGGATGTCGTAAAATTCAAAATCAACAACACAGGCGAATATACTGGCATAGGAGCTATGATCACTCGAAAAGATGGCAAGCTAATTATCAAGGAGCCGTATAAAAACTATCCTGCCGATAAAGCCGGTTTAAAAGCCGGAGACGAAATTATCCAGATTGGCGATGTCAATCTTGCCGATTTTAAAGACGATGCCTCACAGTTGCTGAAAGGAAGCAAGAATGCCAAAATCGACATAAAATACATTCGCCAAGGAAAGACAAACAACACGACTTTAGTTTTGGAAGAAGTTGATCTGAAAGCTGTTCCGTTCTTCTCTAAAATAGACGATAAGACAGGCTATATCGTTCTTTCTCAATTTAATGCGAAAGCATCCTTAGAAACAAAACAAGCTTTAGAAAAACTAAAAAACGAAGGTGCCGAAAAAATAATCCTTGACTTAAGAGGAAACCCTGGCGGACTATTGGGCGAAGCCGTAAACATCTGTAACCTTTTTGTACCTAGCGGTGAAACGATCGTGACTACAAAATCGCATATCGAAAAGCACAACAACACTTATAGGACTTCAAAAGCTCCTGTAGATACTGAAATTCCTTTGGTCATTTTAGTCGATGGAAGAAGTGCTTCTGCTTCAGAAATCGTGGCAGGTGCCTTACAAGATTTGGACAGAGCGGTTATTGTCGGTGCCAGAAGTTTTGGAAAAGGACTCGTGCAAAGACCAATCGACTTAACGTATGGAACTCAAGTAAAAGTAACAATTTCAAGATATTATACGCCTTCTGGCAGATGCATTCAGGCGTTGGATTATGCGCATAAAGATAAGGACGGAAAAGCCATCCGCACCGACGAAAAAAACTACAATGCCTTCAAAACTAGAAAAGGAAGAACTGTGTATGACGGCGGCGGTATTCAACCTGACGTAGAGCTTGCAGAAACAAAATTGAGCGCTATCACTGAAGCATTGGTCAAAAATGACGGTATCTTTAATTATGTGACCAAATACTACTATACAAAACCAGCTATAGGCGATAAGATTCCTACAGTTACAGATGCAGATTATGCTGACTTTAAAAAATTCCTAAAAGACCAGAAATTTGTGTTTGATACCGAAACGGAGCAATCTTTGAAAAAAACGCTTGAATCGGCTAAAAAAGAGAAAATCGACGAAGACATCAAAGCAGAATTCCAGCAATTGCTTACCGCTTTGCAGAAAAGCGACGAGACGCAGCTGAACAAGCACCAAGTAGAAATTAAAGAACTTATTTTAGACGAAATCATTAGAAGATACCAGTACAAAGAAGGACTTTACCAATATTACACAAAAAATAATTCCGAAATTAAAAAGGCTACTGCCCTGCTGAATAATCCTGCAGAATACAACAAAATACTAGTAAAATAATGCTTCGTTTTCTTAAAATTATCCCCCTGTTTATTTTTGGAATTGTTGCGGCGCAAGAAGAAGTAGTGCATTCCGTTTATTTTGACACCAACAAATTCAACCTGACTGATCATCAGATTGAAGAAGTTACAAAATTTATACAGTCCACCGATTCCGTTCGGATTGAATCCATCAGTATTTACGGCTATTGCGACGATCGAGGCAAAGACGAATATAATTTCAAGCTTTCCAGCAATCGTGCCAATGCCATCAAAGACAAACTGGTCGAAAACGGAATCAAAAGCAAAATTATCGTCACTATCGAAGGAAGAGGAAGGATTCTCATTGAAGACGATATCGACAACATTTCAGAAGTTCGTTCTAAAAATCGACGCGTCGATGTCGTGATGAATTTCAAGGAAATTCCGATTGAAAAACTAGAATTGCCAGGCGTTTACAGCGAAATCCGTAAAAACCATGTGGTCGGTGATAGGATCTATTTAGAGAAATTGCTTTTTGAAAAAGGAAGCAGCAAGCTTACAATGAAATCAAAAACCGAATTGGACAGGATGGCGAGGCAGCTTTTAAAATATAAAAATCTTGAATTTGAAATCCAAGGACACGTCTGCTGTACGCCTCCCTATCACAAAGAAGCTATCGACAAGCATACTAAAAAACGTAAGCTTTCTGTAAACCGTGCCGAAGCCGTCTACAAATACTTGGCCTTTAAAAAAGTGCCTAAAACACGCATGACGTTTAAAGGTTACGGAAACACGCAGCCCCTTGGAAAAGGACCAGATTTAGACCGTCGTGTTGAGTTGGTGATTACTAAGATTTAGCCTCTTTTCATTTCGATATGCGGAATTCCATCTTCGAGATATTCTTCACTGGTTTGGACAAAACCATGGCTTTCATAAAATCTTTTGAGATACAGCTGTGCTGAAATCGTAATTTTGCTTTCTCCAAAATTACTTTTGACAGCCTCGATCGCTTCCCTTATCAAATCATGTCCCCATTTTTTATCGCGATAGGCTTCTTTGACAATGACCCTGCCAATAGACGATTGGTCAAAATAATCGCCTGCTTTGAAGATTCTGCAGTAGGCAACCGTTTCGCCTTTATATTCGCCAATTATGTGAATAGCCTTTCTATCTTTCCCGTCGATGTCTTGATAGACGCAATTTTGCTCGACCACAAAGACCTCGCTTCGCAATTCCAGCACATTGTATAGTTCGTCGAGAGAAAGCGTCTTAAAAGGCTTTATTTTCCAAATTAGGGACATTTCTTTATTTTAAGATTTTAATACTTTTGATTATCGACTCCAATTCGTGCATCAGATCCCTTTGCGGCGTAGACGGTGCGTAGCAAAATCCTTCGATTATAAGAATCCTGTTATTCTTTTCGTCAATGATGCTATAATTGATAAAAGGTCCCGACATCGTGTCGTTTCGTAATTCCCAATTTCCTTTGGTCTGATAGGCCTTCATGTCATCCAAAGTGGTATTTAAAAGATAGGGTGAATAGGAATCTTCTGTAACCATCTGTGAGTTTTCCGTCGTGCCGTGGATATAAAGGCCGCCAATTGAATCGCGAATCTTGACGATATTGTTGATTGCCTCGTCATTTTTTTTAATGCAATGCAACGGTATCTGGTAAATCAAGATGCTGGAATTGCCGCTCTGGATTTCTTTTTTCAGCCACAAAAACTTGTCTTTTTCAAGAACTGCCCGAAATGCTTTAGGCACCTGCAGCGAAATATTGAATTTTTCTTTCAGCTTTTTAGCATCCATCAATGATTTCTGTATGGTTTTTTGGCTCACTTCAATTTCGGTCTGCTGCATCAGTGCAATTATTGCAGAAGCATTTTTTTCGAGATGGTCAATAATCATGGCCGTAGTATTTCCAGAAATACGGATAAGGTTTTGAGGAACGGCATATTGATTTTCGGAAATGTCAAATACATTCCGAGCCTCTTTTTTTATATAGAGGATATTCCTGTTTTTGGCCAAAGTGCCTTCGAAAGCGTGAAGTGGATATTGATTGATAGTAAAAAGCGGTTCTTCTTGCGGAAGTCCGTCAACTGGAGCCGCAAATTTTTTCCGGATCGTGTCTCCTATTTCTCCTATCCAGAGCTTGTCATCAATAAAAACAGAAAGCGAATTTGTGTTTCCGATAGATTGCTTATCGGAAATTTTTTCTTCTTTTTGATTGCAGGAAAAGGCAAGAGTTACTAAAAATAAGAGCAATAGCTTTTTCATTGTGTTGCTTTTTGCAATGGAAAAGCTAAAATCCAAGGAAGATTATCCTTGGATTTTAAGCTTCATTCCAGGTTTGATGTTTTCGTTGCTAATATCATTCCATTTTTTGATATTTTCAACGGTAACTCCTGGATATTTTTTAGCAATGCTGAAAAGAGAGTCTCCTTTTTGAACTAAATATTGGTGTACTTTTGATGAAGATGCGATTTGTTGTTGTGCTTTTTCGGCTTTTGTTTCGATAACCGGAGCATTTTCATTCTTGATTAATTTTAGCTTACTACCAGAAAGAACATTGGTGTCTTCTAGATTGTTCCATTCTTTAATTTCGGCAACTGTCACGCCATATTTCTTAGCAATGGCATTTAGGTTATCGCCTTTTTGAACAACATAAAATTCTGATTCGTTTGCTTCTTTGTTATCATTGTCTTCATGAACAGCTTCTTTAGATTTTGCTTCTTGTTTTTCAACAGCAGCAATAGCTGTTTCTGTAGTATCTTTAGTTTTTACAGCAGGTTTAGCTGTTTTCTTTACTGAAGTTGTAGCCACTCTTTCGCTAGTCACGATTTTAAGGTTGGCACCAAGCATTACGTTGTTATTTTTAAGACGGTTCCATTTTTTGATTTCAGAAACTGAAACGCCATATTTTTGAGAAATCTCGCCAATATTATCGCCTTTCCTAACCTTATGGTATTTTGTCTTGGTAACTAATTTGCTTCCTTTTACGATTTCTGGCTCATCAGAATAATCTACGTATGGACTTCTGGCTTCTGTAGAAGCAATAGCTGTTTCTGTCTGAGTGTTTGCCGGAACATTTTGCTTTTTAGAGAAAAAGGGTTTTTCTCTTTTATCGTCTTCAATTTTCGCATACGCATAAATCTTGTCTTCATTAGACGTGAAAACGGCAATTTTTGGAAGCGGTAGTCTCAAGTAGCTGTTTTTCCCTTTGATGCTTGGAACGACATCTAATTTATACCCAGGATTCAAAAGTTTGATTTGTGATTCCGGAATGTCCAATAAATCAGAAATTTGCTTGAAGGTCATCTCACGTTTCACCATTACCGTATCGGTAGCAAAATAGCTGATAGCGGCTCTTTTTGGTTCAATTCCGTGTTCTTTATGGTATTCGTAAATATACATTGTCGCTAAGAAAGCCGGAACATATCCTTGCGTTTCTTTTGGAAGATTTTTTCTGATGTTCCAGTAATTTTGCTGACCTCCAGAACGTCTGATTGCTTTAGAAACGTTTCCAGGACCGGCGTTATACGAAGCCAAAACCAGATCCCAATCACCAAATATTTTATACATGTTGGAAAGGTATTGGCAAGCCGCTTCCGTCGCTTTCAAAGGATCACTCCTTTCATCGACATAAGAAGAAACATCAAGGTTGTATTGTTTTCCTGTGGCAAACATAAACTGCCAAAGTCCCGTCGCTCCTACTCTTGATTTTGCATGAGGATTCAAAGCAGATTCTACAACAGCGAGGTATTTAATTTCTAACGGAACGTCGTATTTGGCAAGAGCGGCTTCAAACATCGGGAAGTAATATTCTGAAATTGCCATCAATCTTTCATAAGATCTCTTTCTGTTTTTCAAGAACGACTTGATGATGTTTTCCAACCCCTGATTGTATTCTATGTTGAAAGGAGATTTCGCATCCATTTCTTTCAAACGCGCTTTCAATAAATCGGTAGACAAATCGTAATCCACTTTTTCATCCGGATTGATATTGGCAATATCAAATTCCATTTCTTTGAAAAGGTCTTGATTTGTCAATTCATCCATCCATTCCTTATCGACGCAAGAAGCAACTTCATGATCGACAAATGTGCTTTTTATAGAGTCTAAAACAGATAATTTCGGAGTAATAATTTGTGGTGTGATCTCTTGCGAAACGGCATCTTGCGCAAGAATATTTAAAGAGAAAAAGGGTACTAAAAGTAGTGTTATTTTTGTTTTATTCATAATAGGGAATTATAACTTATTATATTTCAAATAATTATACATATTGCAAACTTAACTTTTTATAACTAATTTTTAAAAGGTTTAGTATAAAAAAATTGTTTTTTAACGTAGTATCGCATCAATTCCAGGCAATGATTTGCCTTCAAGCATTTCAAGCATTGCCCCGCCACCAGTAGAAACATAGCTCATTTTAGGCTCTAATCCGAATTGTTTTACGGCCGCAACAGAATCGCCTCCTCCAACAAGAGAAAAAGCGCCTTTTTGAGTAGCTTCGGCAATAAATTCTCCTAAAGAGATGGTTCCATTTGCAAATTTTTCCATCTCAAAAACGCCTAATGGTCCGTTCCATAAAATTGTTTTTGAGTCAAGGATTACTTTTTTGAAACGCTCTAATGATTCAGGTCCGGCGTCAAGTCCTTGCCAGCCGTCAGGAATTTCATTTACATTTACGACTTGTGTTTCAGCATCATTAGAAAAAGCATTGGCTGCTATGACATCCACGGGAAGATGAATTTCTACATTTTTTTCTTTTGCTTTCTCCAGAATTTCAAGGGCCAGATCTAATTTATCGTCTTCGCAAATCGAATCGCCTATTTTTCCGCCCAACGCTTTGATAAACGTAAAAGTCATCCCTCCGCCAATAATCATATGGTCTACTTTGTCAAGGATGTTTTCGATAACCGTAATTTTCGAAGAAACTTTCGATCCTCCTAAGACAGCAGTCACAGGCTTTTCGGAATTTTTCAAGACTTTATTCAAGCTCTCGATTTCTTTAGCCAATAACGTTCCAAAACATTTGTCATTAGGAAAAAACTGTGCGATAATTGTTGTCGATGCATGCGGTCTGTGTGCAGTTCCGAAGGCATCGTTCACATAAATATCTCCAAGCGAAGCAAGTTTTTTTGAAAAATCAATATCTCCAGCTTCTTCTTCTGAATAAAAACGAAGATTTTCCAGCAACAATATTTCTCCTGGCTGTAAATTTTTTGCCGCTTCTTCAGCTACAGGACCAATACAGTCTTCAGCAAACTTTACTTTTTTGCCAAGGACTTCCGAAGTCTTGTCAAGAATATGTTGTAGAGAATATTTAGATTCTTTTCCTTTCGGCCTGCCTAGGTGTGACATTAAAATCACGCTTCCGCCATCAGCAAGAATTTTATCTATTGTTGGCTTTGCCGCTTCAATTCGAGTCGCATCCGTCACTTTAAAATTGTCATCTAGAGGAACGTTAAAATCGACTCTGATTAATGCTTTTTTATGGTTGAAATTGAAGTCATTCAAAGTTTTCATTGTAGTATCTTTTAGTGGATTTTTTTATTGGATTCACAAATATATGATTTTTAACGAACTAAAAAATATCAAAACATTTAAAATAAGCCTAAATTATTAGCGAAAACGTTATAATTGAGTAAAATTCGGTCGCTGAGATCTCGTTTGAAAAATTTTGTACATTTATTTCTTATTAAAATTCGCCTACGCTTCTAAAAGTAGAATTATACCTTTTGTTACTCATTATCAAAAAAATAATCAATTCTTTCAAACCTATGAAACATTCCTTTTTATTTGATCTCGATGCAAAATATATTGTCATCTTTTTATTTTTTGCAATGCTTCTCGCGATTAATCTTGGTTATCGGTTTGGAGTTAAAAAAACAAAAACAGATTCTGATAATTCTGGCATTTTGTCATCATTGCTAGGTTTGCTGGCTTTGATTTTGGCTTTCACTTTCGGAATGTCGGGTTCAAGGTATGAAAATCGAAAAGCCAGCCTTATTGACGAATCCAATTGTATCGGAACAGCAATTTTGCGAGCAGATACTTATCCGGATAGTTTAAAAAAAGCATTTAAAATAGATTTTAGCGGCTATCTGGATTCTCGAGTTGCTTATTTTGAATCCGACAGAGATGATGCAAAAATTAATAAAGCTCTTGCCACATCAGCCGCTATCAGCCAAAAATTATGGACTAGAGCCGCCTCTTATTCCAAAGACAAAGAATTGTTTTTGCCTTCCAACATGATGCTTCCGGCTCTAAATAGCATGTTTGACTCTGCTTCAACTGCCAATGCTGCTTATAATTCTAATGTTCCAGAATCGATCGTATATCTATTGCTGATTTTTTCCGTGATTATCTCTTTCTATATCGGTTATAGCTCTGGTTTTAAGAAGAAGATTGACAAATTTTATATCTTGGGATTTTGCCTTTTAACCTCTATCGTAATCTACATCACTTTAGATTTGGACAGGCCTAGACGCGGTTCCATAAACATGCACAACGAGGTATTTTTGTTTAAAGATTTGAAGAACAGTTTATAAAATCGCGGCTTTTTAGATTTTTATAGGTCTGCCCGCTCTTCATCATTTTTCCCCTATATTTGCTCCATGCTATTTTCAGAAATCCTAGGACAAGAACATATCAAAAGTCATCTTACGAAAAGCGCTGATGCCGGAAGGATTCCGCACGCTCAATTGTTTGTTGGCCCAGAAGGTTGCGGTACTTTGCCCATGGCTTTGGCGTATGCTCAGTATGTCTTGTGCAAAAATTCTGGAGGAGAAAATCAAGGCGAAAATGAAGCTTGTAATGTGAAATTCAATAATATTTCGCATCCTGATCTGCATTTCATCTACCCTACTGTTTCAACCGACGATGTGAAGTCAAAACCTAAAAGCCTAGACTTCATAGCCGATTGGCGCCAATTTTTGCTCGAAAATCCATACGGCGGATTGTTCGACTGGTATAAATACCTAGGTGTCCAAAACAAACAGGGACTAATTCGTGTTGAAGACGCGCAAGAAGTATTGAAATCACTGTCGTTGAAGTCATACGAAGGTGGCTATAAGATTATGATTGTCTGGATGGCCGATAAGATGAATATTGAGGCTTCCAACAAACTTCTGAAAATTCTGGAAGAACCGCCTGAAAGAACGCTGTTTATCTTGATTTCTGAAGACGAAGAATCTATCATCCAAACGATCCGTTCCCGTTGTCAGGTTTTGCATTTCAATGGAATTCATGAAAATATAATTGCCAATGCTTTGGTTTCACGTGAAAATATGGATTTGCGTGAAGCAAAAAAAATCGCGCACCAAGCTCAAGGAAATTTCAGCAAGGCATTGCATTTACTCTATGAAGACAGCGAAGAACAACCTTTTGAGCAATGGTTTGTGTTGTGGGTTAGAGCTGCTTTTAGGGCAAAAGGAAACGCTGCCGCGATCAATGACTTGATTTCTTGGAGCGAACAGATTGCCGGCTTGGGACGTGAAGCGCAAAAGAAATTTTTGCATTTTTGTATCGAAATGTTCCGACAGGCCTTATTGCTGAATTATCAAACGACAAGCCTTGTTTACATGGAACCCAAAGTGGAGAAATTCAAGCTGGAAAATTTTGCTCCATTCGTAAACGGCAACAATATTAACGACATATTTAAAGAGCTTTCCGATGCTGTCTATCACATTGAACGCAACGGAAATGCTAAGATTATCCTCACCGATCTATCCATTAAACTGACACGATTAATCCATAAAAAATAGCATTATGAACAACACTGCTTCTATTTTAATTTTGGTATTTTTAGCCGTAACCTTTTTACAATCAGGCTATGATAAAGTAATTGACTGGCAAGGAAACGTAGGCTGGCTCAAAGGTCATTTTGAAAAAACATTCATCAAAAATAACGTGCCGCAATCCTTGATGCTTATTTTAGTTCTAGAAATAATCGCAGGAATTCTTTGTGTTGCGGGTATCGTCGAGATGCTAGTGAACGGCGAAACGACGTTTGGCTTTTACGGTTCTGTTGTTTCTGCTGTTACCTTGATTTTCTTGCTGTTCGGACAAAGAATCGCAAAAGATTATGACGGTGCTAGAACAATCGCTATTTATTTTGTTCCTGCTATTTTAGGCGTATTTTACATGCAATAATTATAGCGAAGCTTTAAACAATTTCAGCTCGTCCCACGTAAATTTATTTCCGTATTTTTCTTTCAGTCCGTTGAGAGACTCTTCGTCGTAACCGTCAAAAGCTTTGGCTAGCTCGCGAATTTTATCTTCGGGAATAATGTCTGATATGGAAACCATTCCTGATTGGATTAATTTGGCAAAATGGTTGCTGACTGTCTGCTGCGTAAGCTTGCGAATGCCCGCAATTTCTGCCAAGGAATTTTTCTGAAGCCACAACTCGTAAGTTTCTTCGACGGTAGATTTTTTAGGTTCTTTTTGAGCCTTTTTCTTAGGTGCATAGCGTTCTACTTCATAATCTTCTTCCACCAATGTAGCATGAGTTTTCTTGAATTCTTCTTTGATGGATTCTAATTTTTTCGATTTGTACAATCGTATTTCAGTCGAATCTAGATTTTCTTTGCAAATTTCAAGTTCAGAAGCGACAATTTCAATCAGCAGCTTGGCTTTCATAAGCCGCAAGATTGCCTTGGTCTGCAGTTCTTCTAACGCATAAAGTTCTTGGAAAAATGCTTTAGCTTTTTTGACGCGTTTCACTTCTTCCAATTTCCATAAGATTTCATACTCAAGTGCATCCATCGGCTTCATGAAATAATCATGAGCTGCATTTATTCTTTCTAAAACAAATTGGATATCAAATGCTTCGCCATAGAATAATTTGTCTAGCTGGCGCATGAATTTTGCTGCCGGTTCTACAATAGATCCAATGGTTTCTGCCTGCCGCTTTGCCCATTGCATGTGCTTTGACTTTTCTGACTTTTCAGCATCTTCGTTATAGCTGTATTGGTGGTTGCGCCACTCTTGGGCCAATTCTTTCCAATCAAAGCTGTTTTTCAGATAATTATGGACAAAACTTGTGGTTTCTTTTTGCAATGAAGTTTGAAGAAAATCTTCTGAAGCTTTATTCATCGAATACTGCACTACATCTTGATCGTTCGAAATGCCATTCATCTGCAGCGGAGAAAGCAAAATAAGCCCTTCTAACGAACGAAGTCTCGAAAGCGCCACATACGCCTGTCCAGGGAGGAAAACTTGCGATACGTCAAGCGCAGCTTTATCAAATGTCAGTCCTTGGCTTTTATGTACGGTTATCGCCCAGGCTAATTTAATCGGATAGTGCGTAAATGTTCCTAAAATTTCCTCATCAATTTCCTTCGTATCTGGATTAACAAGATATCGGATGTTTTTCCATTCATAACGCTCTACTTCAATCGTCTTGTTTTCATCTGGAAAATGAACTAAAATTTCTTGTTCCGATAACGATTTTATGATGCCCATTTTTCCGTTGAAATAGTTTTTTTCTAGCGAAAGATCATTTTTGACAAACATGACCTGTGCCCCTATTTTGAGGTTTAGCTTTTCTTCGACAGGGAAAATTTTTTCTGGAAAATCGCCCACAATTTCAGGCAGGTATGTCATTTCCTTTCCTTGCAAATCCGCTAATGATTGAATATTCATTGCATCGGCTTTTGCATTATGCGTCGTCAGTGTGATGTAGCCCTTGCTTTCCTTTAGGTCAAAATCGGGTTTTACGTATTGATTTAGGTTCTTAATGTCTTCAGAATCAATTTGATTATTGCGAAGATTGTTTAAGATTGAGATAAATTTATCGTCCGTCTGACGGAAAATCTTCGAAAGTTCTATGTATAATGGCGGATATTGCTGCATAACATGCGAATGGAAAAAGAATTTCCCCCTATAATAATTCCGTAACGTTTCCCATTCTTCGTTTCTGATTACCGGCGGAAGCTGGAGCAGATCTCCAATAAACAAAACTTGCACTCCGCCAAAAGGAAAGTCTTTTCTTCTTATGCTCCTCATTGTAAAGTCAATAGCATCGAGTAAATCGGCTCTAAGCATGCTGACTTCGTCAATGATCAGTAATTCCATGTTTACGATAACCGATTTTTTAGGTCCGGCCATCCTAAAATGGCGCCTCAACGTATCTTTAGTTTCGAATTTTACAGTGTCGGAAAAGTGTGGAGCCTTGTTATATTCTGGTATAAATCCGGCAAAAGGTAACTGAAACATCGAGTGAATCGTTACGCCTCCAGCGTTTAAAGCCGCTATTCCGGTAGGAGCTACGACTACAGTATTCTTATGGGTAGATCGGATGATTTCGCGCAAAAGCGTCGTTTTTCCGGTACCTGCTTTTCCTGTCAGAAATAAAGAGCACTGGGTCTGGTTGATGAATTTTAGCGTGTAGATTGCTTCTTCGGATAGTTCGTGCATTGGCTTATATTTTTCGAAATCGAAAAGTAGTCAATTTTGGATAATTATGCTAAAAAAAATGCCTTCACTTCGGAAGGCATTTAATTGATTTTATTTTTTCTCTTCGGCTTTCGCTTCGTCCTTTTCTTCGGTTTTTGCTGGAGCTTTATAATTGTCGTTCAATTCTTTAACGATCTTATCTGTAAGATCTAACTGATCTTTTGCATACAGGATTGTCGCTGCATCGCCAGTTCCATAGATATACGTATAGCCGTTTTTCTTACCATACTCTTTGATGTATTTTCTTACTTTACTTACAACAGAATCTCTTTCTACAGCGGCTTCTTGTTGCAATTGCTGGCTCATAGCTTGCTGAGCATAAGTTAATTGCTGTTCTTTTTTCTGCAATTCTGCTCCTTTTCTTTGTGCCCATTCTTGTCCGTTTGCTTGTGCATTTCTACGGAAATTATCAGCTTCATCTTGGAATTTTTTTACTTCATTTTGAAGTTCTCTGCCCATCACTTCAGATTTCTCTTTGAATTTGGCCTGAAGATCTTTTGACTCAGTATATTCATCCATCAATTTTACAGTATCAATATAGGCTGTTTTTTCAGATGTTGCTTTTTCTTCAGCTTTGTTGCAAGAAAATAATGAGATTGCAATTGCAATTGCTACTATTGATTTTTTCATTCTATTAGGTTCTTTTTTAATTGGGGTCAAAAATAGGAAAAAAAAGTTATAAATGCTTAAAGTGTTAATTTTCCATGTTTTCCCTAACTATAAAATTAACTTATTGCTTTAAAAATTTATATAAATTATCGTTATTGAAATCAGATTCAAATAAAGCGTTTTAAAGCACTTTCTAAAACAAGCAATACATTTCGACGTTTAGACCGAAAATGATTTATTAGGCGTTTTTATTTTAATTTTTAGCGCTTTTTAGCACATAAATGTGTGAAGAATATTCAAAATTTTGCTTTGCTTTCCAATTTGACTTCAAACCGACAAAAAATGCTTTTATAAAATTCATTTTTCCAGTTTTATATTTTTCGGAAAGAAGGCTGACATAAAAAGAGTCAAATTTCATCGGCAAGATTTTTACCAGCTCAATATTTTCTTTTTGAAATAGTTTACGAATAGCTGTTTTTGAAAAATGCCAAAGATGTCTTGGAACATCATAAGCTGCCCAAAATTCTTTATAATGATTCGCATCATACGATTTGAAATTTGGAACCGCGATAATAATCGAACCATTCGGCTTGAGCAGTCTTTTTAATTCTTTAATCTGACCTTCCAAATTTGGTACATGTTCGAGCACATGCCACATGGTTATGATATCAAATGAATTATTTTCGAAATCAGAGGTATTTAGTTTCAACTCTACTCCTTTTTGATTTGCAATGGATCGTGCTTTTTCGCTTGGTTCAATTCCTACAGCATTCCAACCATTATTTTTTGCAACTGAAAGAAAATCACCTGTACCTGCACCAATATCTAAAAGCGCTCCTTTTTTATCCTGTAGATTATTAATCAGCGATAATTTATTTTTTAAAGCGATATTTTTTATAAAATGATACGCTTTTTCAAAAAGAGAGCGTTTTCCATCTGTATGCGAAATATAATCATCGCTTTCGTAATATCTCGATAGATTTGCTGCATCAGGCTGAGGTGAAGTCACCATCATATCCAAATTTTCATCATACAACAATTCGAAAATTTCTTTTGAAACAGAATTATCTTTTACGGTTTGGAAATGCTTGAGATTTGTTGAAATCATTATTTAATTTGAATGTATTCGTCTTTGAGGTTTTTGAGGTAAGTCGTTGCCATGTTTTGTAAAATGGATTTATTCGAAAGACAATCTTCGTTAAATTCACTAATCATTGAAATGGCAATAAATTTTGGCTGTCCGCCAACAATGTTGGCAATATTCTCTTGGTTCTTTGCTGCAAAATTAGAAATTCCGAAATATTTGTCAAATTCTGAATTTTCATAAACTATCATCTTATATCTGGCACCATCGATATTAATCCAAAATTCTCGAGTCAGATAATTGTCTAGCTTGTACTTGATAGCAAGGAATTGTTCAAACGGGATATTCGTCACATTATTTTCAAAGATAAATGCATTCAGTGGTTTTGTACCAAGAATTTCTTTTCCGTTTTCAGCAATATAATAGTCGTCTATTTGATAACCAGCTTTTGCTCCTATGCAACTCTGTAAAATAAAAATTATCAAAAGAATCGAAGTGATTCCTTTGATAATGCGGTTTTGAGTGATTCGTTCCACGTGAAACATATTATCTTCCCATGTGAATTAATAATACAGAAATATCGCTTGGCGACACACCGCTGATTCGAGAAGCCTGTGATAAAGTCACCGGACGAATCTTTTTGAACTTCTCACGAGCTTCATGCGACAATGATTTAATTTTATCATAATCGAAAGATTCCGGAATTTTTACATCCTCCAAACGTGTCAGCTTATCAGCGTTATTTTTTTCTTTTTCGATATAGCCAGAATATTTCACTTGGATTTCGGCTTGTTCGAGTACTTCTTTGTCTAGATTGTTTTCTTCGATGTATTTTGCAACTTTTTCAAATTTTAGAATATCCTCTAAATCAATTTGTGGACGAGAAAACACTTTAAACATTTTATCGGGTTGCGAAATCAACGCTGAACCTTTTTCTTCAAGAATCGGATTTGTTTCTGCTACCGTCACGCTGGTTTCTTTAAAGAAGTTGATAATCGCTTCTGACTCTTTTAGCTTCTTCTCCATTTTTCTCATGCGTGTTTCGGATGCCAATCCAATTTCATATGACATTGGAGTTAATCTGAAATCTGCATTATCTTGGCGAAGTAATGTTCTGTATTCTGCACGCGATGTAAACATTCGATAGGGTTCTTCTGTACCTTTCGTGATTAAGTCATCGATTAAAACGCCAATATACGCTTCGTCTCTACGTAAAATCAAAGGATCTTTTTCATGCACTTTTAAATGCGCATTAATTCCGGCCATTAATCCTTGAGAAGCGGCTTCTTCATAACCAGTAGTTCCGTTAATCTGACCCGCAAAATACAAGCCTTCTACAAGCTTTGTTTCTAGCGTGTGTTTTAATTGTGTCGGCGGAAAATAATCGTATTCGATTGCATAACCTGGACGGAAGAATTTCACGTTTTCAAAACCAACGACGGATCGCAGCGCTTTAAATTGGACTTCTTCAGGAAGCGATGTAGAAAATCCATTTACGTATACTTCTACCGTATTCCATCCTTCGGGCTCGACAAACAATTGGTGCCTATCTTTGTCAGCAAAACGGTTGATTTTATCTTCAATCGACGGACAATATCTTGGACCAAGACTCTGAATTCTTCCATTAAACATCGGGGAACGGTCAAAACCTTCACGCAATAAATCATGAACTTGCAACGACGTATACGTCATATGACATGATTTTTGGTGCGTCAGCGGCTTGGTTTCATCCGAATACGAGAACTTATCAGGAATTGCATCACCAGGCTGTTCTTCCATCTTAGAATAATCGAGCGAACGCCCATCCACACGTGGGGGCGTTCCTGTTTTCATTCTGCCTGACGTGAATCCAGCACGAACTAAATCTTCTGTAATTCCGTAAGCAGCTCCTTCTCCTGCTCTTCCTCCACCAAATTGTTTTTCTCCGATATGGATCAATCCATTCAAAAATGTTCCATTGGTCAGGACAACGGATTTGGCTTTGATTTCAATTCCAAGCGATGTCTTGATTCCTTTTATCTTTCCATCTTCGATAATCAATCCCTTGACCATTTCTTGATAGAAATCAAGATTAGGTGTTCTTTCGAGCATCAAACGCCATTCTTCTGCAAAACGCATTCTGTCGCTCTGAACTCTTGGCGACCACATCGCAGGTCCTTTTGATTTGTTGAGCATCTTGAATTGAATGGCTGTTTTGTCGGAAACAATTCCGGAATAACCGCCTAAAGCGTCAATTTCTCTCACGATTTGTCCTTTGGCTATACCGCCCATTGCAGGGTTACAGGACATCTGTGCGATGTTCTGCAGGCTCATAGTAACCAATAAGGTTTTTGAGCCCAAATTCGCCGCTGCCGCGGCGGCTTCTGAACCAGCATGTCCGGCTCCAACAACAATCACATCGTATGTATCTTGAAACATTTTATTTTCTCCTTTTCAATTTCAGAAAACTGAAATCTTGTTTTGTTCCACGTGGAACATTATTCTAAATTTGTATTTTTTGAAAGATGTTTACCATTGTTTCACGTGGAACATTAGCGAACAGCTTTAACGACATCTGAATTACCATTAGAAAAAGTAATTCTAAAAACATAAACATTTCTCAAGTCATTGAAAAAAGGAATTGAAACCTTTTTCGAAAAGTAATTCTCAGAAGCAAAAACTTCCCTACCATCAACACTAAAAACTTGTATAGAATTGATTTCTGAACCGGTAGACACAACATTAAAAGAATCAGCTGTATTATAAATCATTGCTTTATCAAAAAGCAAAGGTTTTATTCCTAAACTATTTTCGGTCAAACGACATATTCTATTTACTGGATTAGTATTAAAAGCACTGAAAGAACCTGCAAGCACAATTTTATTATCGGTCAGCCTACTCATAGATTTAACATCTGCATCAAATCCCGTTCCAATATTAAATGTTTCGTCAGGTGTCCCATCTAAATTAAGCCTTGCAAAATTATTTAAGCCACTAGCTCCGCCATAGTCAGAAAACTTTCCAGCTATATAGATTTTATTGTCATAGATCCCAATGGAAGTGATTTCATTTATGCTACTCGAACCAGATGCTGGATATTTTTGAAAACTTCCATCAAATCTACCATTAGATAAAATCTTCACTAAAATATGATTTCCATTTTGGTTATTACTCACACTACCTCCCAACAAATAGCCTCCATCAACAGTAGGATAGATAGTTTTTATTAATCCGAAAAAATCAGAAACAACAAATGCATTATCTAAGCTCCCATCACTGTTTAATCTCGCAACAGGAGTAAATGGATTAGACGACCTTGAAATCAACATCTTTCCGTCGGGCAATAGATAGGTGCAAAAAACCATCCAATCGCTTGGTGTCGCATTATTAGAAAAATTACTAAAAGTAGTGTCTAAGACTCCGCTATTATTAACCTTTGCTAAACCATATTTTGTTTGTGTACCGATTCTATATCCGAATCTTCCTGAAATAAAAATATTCCCCGTATTATCAACAACAACATTACTTATATTAGGTACTGCAAGTAGATCATTTATGTCGAATAATAATGTTACATTTAAAGAAGTATCAACACTACCGTCATTGTTTAATCTCACAATACTTTTTCGAGAAACACCATTGAATGAGCTAAAATTTCCAGCAACAATTATCTTTCCATTAGGATCAATCACGATAGCTGCAATGGTACCAGGAAGTCCTAATCGCGAAATAGGGCCTGCACCAGCATCAAATGAAGTGTCCAAGCTTCCATCGCTATTTAATCTCGCAATCCTATTTCTTGTGATCCCGTCATAACTAGTAAAAGGGCCACAAATTAAAATCTTACCGTCTTCTTGAACAGCCGAAGCATTTATTTCATTATTAATGCCCGAAGAAAAATTAGAAAATGTTGGATCTAGAGAAAAAGTTTGAGAAAAAACATTCCCAGATAAAAATAAAAAAATAAATGAAGCGATTAAAACTCTCATGACTTGCTTTTATAAATTAATAACTTTTCGTCTTCCTTTTGACGCATCTTCAATTCGTCTTCTTCCGATTTATCTTTGTACCCCGCATAATGCAATATACCATGCACAAGAACTCTTTTTAATTCCTCATCAAAACTTACATTAAAGTCCTTAGCATTGTCAACAACTCTTTCAACAGAAACAAAAATATCGCCATGCAGTTCATTCCCTACACTATAATCGAAACTGATAATATCTGTTAATGTATCATGATCTAGATATTCAACATTTATTTTATGCAGGTATTCATCATCACAGAAAATATAATTGATATCTCCCTCCTTTTTGGATTCCGAAATGATCACGTTAGAAAGCCATTCGGAAATAGCAGTTTCATCAGACAATTCAAAATCGGTTTCGTAATTAAAACTAATCATCTTTCCTAAAATATTCTTGAACCTTTTGGTTATAATTTGGCCGCAAAGGTAGTGTTTGTCTGTTTAATATCTCAATACTATTCAAATATTGCTTTAAGGCAGGAGAAACAGCATTTGTCTGGTTGTTATAGTCCTTTTTGTTTGTTTGTGATTGGCGCTTTTTTTCTTCTCCTTGCTGCTGGATAGCATTATCTAATTTCAGCAATTCATATTTTAGATTTAACATGTTTTGGAGTGTCTCATTTTTAAAACCTTTATTCAGCAAATCTTTTTCAATCTGCTTCATTTGGTTCAAAGCATTCTGCCCGTTGCCGCCCATGCCTTCTTTCTCTAAAGCTTTCTGCAATGCATCACGAAGACGCTGCTGTTCTTTATAAATCTCCAGCACCTTACCAGCATCGCCTTCTCCGTCTTCGCCACCTTCACCATCATTGGCACCTTTCTTTCCGTCTTTGCCTTTTCCTTCTTTTCCTGGTTTTCCATCCTTACCTTCTTTTCCTTCCCCAGGCTTCTCACCTTTCTTCATTCCTTCTTTCATCTTCTCACCCAAGCCTTGTTGTTTCTGAATAATGTCTGGAAGTTGCATACCCTCGCCCTGCCCTTGCTTTGGCTTGCCAGAACCTGATCCAGACATTTGCATCTGCATTTGCATATTGTTCAGAATCTCACTTAAAAAGTCAGCTAATTTGTTGGATGAAGCCACGGCATATTGTTGATGCGAAACTCCTTTTGGAATTTGTGCCTCAGATAAATTCTCAAGAGATTTATCGATGTTATAGTGTACGTTACCCACTTCAGTTGTGATGTTCTCACCTATTTTTGGATTTCTTAAAGACATGGCAAAAAGACTATCATCAACATGCTTGAACTGTTGTTTTAAATCTTGCTGTATTTTTAAGTTTTTATTGAATGATAAAGATCCCTTTTTAAGGCCTTTAAAATTCTTCATCAGGTCTTCTTGGGAGAAAGAATAGGCTAAAAGATTATCCAAAATCTGACGCAACATTTTGACATCTTCTTCTAGCTGTTCCATTTCACCTCCAGCCATACTTTCCATCATATTGCCACTCATCTTTTTCATTTTTTGGGCGGCGCTTTTTTGTTTAGGCTTTGCCTTAGCTTTCTGATCTTTCTTCAATTCATCAGAGGCCTTTTTTAAATCTTCATCTATGCTTTTCTCAGTCTGCTCGTCTTTTGGAAGATCAATCGGTTTTTTTAATTCTTGATTGTCTTTTTCAAGCTGCTCTAACTCCTTTTGAATCTTATCAAATTCTTTATTGATTTCTTCTTGTTTTTCAGCAGAATTTTCTTTGTCTTTATTGGACAAATCTTCTTGTTTTTCTGAAAGCTTGTCTAATTTATCTGCTAACTGTTCTGCTTTCTTTTCAACATAAAACTTCTTTGTCAGTTCAACCAACTGTTCTAAATTTTTAGTTTGATTTTTAGAGCTCTGCTTGAACTTATCAATCTTTTCGAAAAGCTCTTCTTCTCTTAATTTTTCGGATAGTTTTTGCAACTCATCCAAAAGCTTTTCATTCTTTTCTATTTCCTTCTCCGCCTTTTCTAAGCGTTCTTTCAATTCTTCTTTGAATTCATCTTTCTTATCAGTCTTAAACTTATCCAAATTGTCTTCCATTTTCTTAGAAAACTCTTTCATCATTTGCTCCTGCTGTTTCTGACGCTGAATAAATTCATTTACTTTTTGCTGATCTTTGAATTCTAGATTCGTTTTTTCTTTCCCTAATTTTTGAATCTTGTCTAGCTCTGATAACTGTTTATCTTGATTTTTAATTGATTTTTCAAGGCTGTTTATGTTGTCATTTTGCTGTTGCAGATTCTGTTCTTCTTTCTCTTCAACAGTAGCCAACCTATCAGAAAAAACTGAAGATTTAGTAGACTTGTAATTGTGTAAAGCATCATTATCAAAAACTTCAAAATAATACTCATACGAAACTCCTTCTTCCACTGGAATCTGTCCTGGAAACGAAAAGATAAATTGATCGAAGACATCCTTTTTTACAGGAAGTCCCATTTTCTTAGCTTCATTCGTTTTACCTTTTGGATAAAAAACAATCTGCAGTTTTGACAGACCATTATCATCCGAAACTTGTCCGACGATTACATTTTGGTTCAGCTTTAAACTATCGGGAGCATTGTTGACAGCAATAGTTGGGAACTGATCTTTAATTACAGAGATTTGATAATTCAGCTTTTCGTAATGCTTTACTTTAGCATTGGAAGTCAAGATTTGATATTCGGTATTCTGATTTATGTTTTTTGTAATCTGAAATGTATTTTCATTAGCTGAAAATTTTGTAATCGTTTTTAAATCAGACCATTCCACTGATTTAGTAGCCAAAGTACTTACTTTCCAAGTCACTTTTGTTCCTTCTGGGACGATTGCATTACCGGAACCTTGAATTGTTTCCGATTTCTTATTCAAATACGATGGAAAATTCAAGACCATTTCAAAATTAGCAATCGTCGGAACCGCTACAACAGCCAATTCATAATCTTTAGAACTTACTTCATTGGCTTCGATATGAAAGCTGATATTTTTGGCCGGCTTTGTAAACTTGTATTCAAAGACGCCAGGCTTTGTACTTTCCATGAAATAGCTTTCGCCGTCAATAAAAATCATGGCATTTTCAGGAACGACTTTGCCTTGTGATTTAACCTGTAATACAAAATCATTTCCTTGTTCTGTCTGCAAAGATGGATTAGTAACCAGGAATGAAAAAGGAGCCGGCGGCGAGAAGCGTTCGTTATATCGCACTACCCTATTAAAACTTTGCGTAATCATATCGCTGTTCCCTGACATCAAAAAGAAAGCAAAAAACAAAATCGGAATAATTGCCCAAGGAAGGTATTTTATGTTGCCTTTAAAATTTATGGCATTTCCAAACGGAATCGGATGTAATGTTTTCGCTTTTTGGTCAATTGAAGCTAATAGTAATTCCGATTGGTTTTTATCGTTTGATAATTGGAGAAAATTTTTCAGCTTGTCATCAACTTCAGAAAAATGATTTCCGATGATATTTGATGCACCTTCGTAATCGATTCCCTTTTGAAGCTTGAACAATTTGAAAAGCGGGAATAGTATAAATCGAAATAACAGAAAAAGTTCCACGAGGATAAATGTCCAAAACAAAATGGTTCTTCCCAAAGGTTTCAGCCAAAGGAAATATTCGACAAATAGCGTAAATAGCAAATACAGCAATCCTAATCCAACAAAGAAAATTAATCCTTTGAGGAGTTCGTTCGTGTAAAACTTTTTGATGAAAGCTTCTAATTTGTCGTATATCAATGCTTTATTTTCCAAAATCTTGAATGGTTTCTTTATAACCGATAAAAGTAATAATTTATATTAATATGAAAGGTTAAAATTGAGGCCTCTGATTTTAGTTGACAGTTAGGTAATTTAAGGCAAAGACTTTACTCAAAACTGATATTGACTAACCGACAACATTTAACTAAAATCGTATCTTTGCAGCAAAATTTATTAAAATGTCTAGACCTATTCGTGTTCGTTTTGCCCCAAGTCCAACAGGACCTTTGCATATTGGTGGCGTAAGAACTGCCCTTTTCAATTATCTGTTTGCTAAAAAACATGGTGGCGTTTTTTATCTTCGTGTAGAAGACACCGACCAAAATCGTTTTGTTCCAGGCGCTGAGACTTATATCTTAGAAGCTTTGGAATGGTTAGGAATTGCTCCAGATGAAACGGTTGGAAAGAATGAGAAGTTTGGTCCTTATCGTCAAAGCGAAAGAAAACATTTGTATAAAGAATATGCCGATCAATTGGTAAAATCGGGTTGGGCTTATTATGCTTTTGATAGTTCTGAAGATCTAGACCAATTGCGTAAAAATGAAGAAGAACAAGGAAAGACTTTTATATACAACCACGGAAATCGTGAACAGCTAGACAATTCGTTGACTAATTCTGCTGAAAAAACAGCGCAGCGAATTGCAGATGGTGAAGAATATGTAATCCGTTTTAAAACTCCCGTAAATGAAATTTTGCACTTGAACGATATGATTCGCGGTGAAGTGAAATTTGATACCAATCTTTTAGACGATAAAGTGCTATTCAAGGGCGACGGAATGCCAACCTACCATTTAGCAAACATAGTAGATGATCATTTGATGGAAACATCACACGTGATTCGTGGGGAAGAATGGTTACCTTCAATGCCGCTACACGTTTTGTTATACAGAGCATTCAATTGGGAAGCTCCAGAATTTGCACATTTGCCATTGATATTAAAACCCATCGGAAACGGAAAATTATCAAAAAGAGATGGCGACAAGCTTGGATTTCCAGTATTTCCTTTGGAATGGAAAGATCCAAACTCAGGTGAAATATCTTCAGGGTATAGAGAAAAAGGATTCTTGCCAGAAGCTGTTATCAACTTTTTAGCATTATTAGGCTGGAGTTCAGGAACCGACCAAGAATTGTTTACACTTGACGAATTAGTAACTCTTTTCGACTTAGGACGCGTTCATAAAGCCGGAGCCAAATTCGATCCCGAGAAAAACAAATGGTTCAACCACCAGTATTTCCAAAGAGCGGACAATAAAGTCTTGGCACACCAGCTTTCCCATATATTGGTCGAAAAAGGAATTAACAAACCGATTGAGTTTGTAACAGAAGTGGTTCGTTTGGTAAAAGAACGCGCAACATTTGCTTCAGAACTTTGGGAGTTGTCAGAATTTTTCTTCGAAGCACCAACATCTTATGATGAAAAAGCATCCAAAAACTGGAAACCAGAAACAGCGGAATTAATGGAAAAATTGATTGTTGTTTTAGAAAATACTTTAGACTTTTCAACAGAAAATGTCGAAAACACAGTTAAAGCTTGGATGACTGAAAATGAAATCGGAATGGGCAAAATCATGCAACCGCTTCGATTGAGTTTAGTGGGTTCTTTAAAAGGCCCTCACCTATTCGACATCATTAGCTTGATTGGAAAAGAAGAAACAATAAGACGAATCCAAAAAGCGATAGCAAGCTTGAAATAATAAATTAATTAAGCCTTTCAGAAATGAGAGGCTTTTTTTGTACCTTAACCCAATTAACTTTTAAACACTGTATTATGGACTTAAACATTCCTTTGTATGTATTTTTATTCTTCGCCTTATTTATCTTCTTCTCATCGTTTTTTACGGTAAAACAACAGACAGCAGCAATCATCGAACGTTTTGGAAAATACCAAAGCATTCGTCATTCTGGTTTGCAGTTAAAAATTCCAGTAGTAGATAAAATCGCAGGCAAGATCAATTTGAAAATCCAGCAACTTGACGTTATCATCGAAACAAAAACGAAAGAAAACGTATTTGTGAAAATGAAAGTCTCGGTACAGTTTAAAGTAATCCAAGATAAGGTATATGAAGCGTTTTACAAGCTCGAATATCCTCACGACCAGATTACATCTTATGTATTCGACGTAGTGCGTGCAGAAGTCCCTAAATTGAAATTAGACGATGTTTTCGAAAGAAAAGACGATATTGCCATCGCCGTAAAACGTGAATTGAACGAAGCCATGACGACGTATGGTTACGATATCATTAATACATTGATTACCGATATTGACCCTGATATCCAAGTAAAAAATGCAATGAACCGTATCAATGCGGCCGACAGAGAAAAATCTGCAGCAGAATACGAAGCAGAAGCAGGAAGAATCAGAATCGTGGCAAAAGCAAAAGCCGAAGCCGAAAGCAAAAGATTGCAAGGACAAGGTATTGCTGACCAAAGACGCGAAATTGCTCGTGGGTTGGTAGAAAGTGTCGATGTTTTGAACAAAGTAGGAATCAACTCCCAAGAAGCTTCTGCTTTGATTGTTGTTACGCAACATTATGATACGTTGCAAGCAATTGGTGCTGATACTAATTCAAACTTGATCTTATTGCCAAATTCTCCTCAAGCGGGAAGTGATATGTTGAATAATATGGTTGCCTCATTTACTGCTTCAAACCAAGTTGGAGAAGCTATGAAGCGTGGTGCTAGAAAAAACAATGAAGTAAAAAGAAGTTCTATTTCTCCTCAAGACCATCCTCATAGGGACGAGCATAATACTTCTGATGATACAATTACTCCTGCAGAATAATTAGAAATTAATACATAAAAAAAGAGGCCCAAATGGCCTCTTTTTTATTATAAACGAAAAATCTTTTTCGTCAGATATGCTATCCCGACATTTTTAAGCGGTCCGGATAAGCTTCCAATTATATTCAAGGCTATACCAGGTACAGTTCCTAAAATGTTTTTAGCCGTAAAACTATCTTTAGTCTCATGAAAACTTTTGTTCATTTTTTCATAAGCCAAATCTTTTTCTACTTTCAAAATCTGTAATTCCCTATTTATTTCCTCATAAGAAGAATAATTTTTTACTTGCATAAGGCTTTCCATTTAGTATTTTTTGAAAAATAATTTCGAAAATGTTCTTAGAATTGGGCCTTCCACAATCTTATCTTGTGTGTAATATACCAACAAAGCAAGAACGAAATAGATGGCGCCAACAATCAAGAATCCATACGCAAAATTATCAAGACTATATCCAATCGCTAGTGCTAACGCAATTGAAAAAAATAGGGTTACAATCACCAACATAATGCTCAACATGAATAATTTGAGCATTAACGTGGTAGATTTCATTGCAAGTTTAAAACCCCAAAGTTTATAGTAAGCAATATTAGCATCTAAAAATTCTTTGGCGCGGTCTTGCAGGTCGTCGGTGTTTTCTTTTATTTTTTCAAATGCCATAGAGCAATTTTTTATTTTTTGTTGGCTGCGGCAGCTTGTGCTTTTAAATCAGATAGTTTTTTTTCTAAAGCAGCAATTACATCTTCTTTGGTGTCTTGAGCATTTGCAACTAATTCATCAAATCCAGATTCCAAATCAACTTTAGCTTTTGAAAATTTGCTTTTTACCTGATCGGACAATTGGTTGAATTTATTTTGCAATTCATCTTTTTGGTTGTCAAATCCGTCTTTGATTTTTTTTCTTGTTTTTTCACCTTTGTCTGGCGCAAATAAAATTCCTACTGCTGCACCAATTGCAGCTCCTGCTAATATTCCGATAACTGTGTTTGATCTTGACATAACTTTTTTGATTTTTTAGGTTAATAATTTAAAGTTACATTTAATTTTAACATTTTGGTGTTAATAACCAGTTAAAGTATCCTCAAGTTTTCTAAAACTTAAATAACTCGATTATAATAAAGTTTCTTAGTCGTGGTCATATATTTTCCTTCTCTTTTAAAAATAATGGCTTATAATTAATTTATGAAAGTCGATTTTGATTATTAAAAACTATATAATTTAAAATTTCAATAGAATATTACAATAATAGAAAAAGCTCCCAAATGTGGAGCTTTTCATTTATAAAACTTATTATTTTAGAATTTCTAATTTTCAGAAAGCAAATTTAAAACCTGCTCATTTTTTTCTGAATTTTTCAACTCTAAAAGCTGAGAAGAAAATTCACTGAAATTGATTGTATCCTTTTTTAAATTTTTAATCACTTCCAATCTTACAAAAGGCGATTCGCTTTTTAAAGACATTGAATATAATTTATGCAAGATCTCTAATTCGATATCAGAAGTTTTCAGGTTGGAATATTTCAAAAGGAAATTAGAAAATAACAAAGAGCTTTTATTATTGTTGATGTTCTTCTTCAATGTATTTTGCAATAAACTGAAATTTGAAACATTTTTTAGCTCCTCTCCTATCGCTTTTTCAACTGAATTTCGCTCTTCATCTGTCGCAACTTTGAAATATTTGTTGATTTCTTTCAGCGAATTATTGATAATATTTTCTTCTTTTTTGCCTTTTTCTTCCCAAGTATCTTTTAAGGCAACTGTTCTATTGAAAACTAATTTTTCTTCTGTAGAATCCTTATCTACAGTAAAATAACCCAATCTTTGGAATTGAAATTTATCTTCATTTTTAGCATCTTTCAGGCTTGGTTCCAAATAACCGGTAATTACTTGAAGCGAATTCGGATTCACAAATTCTAAAAAGTCTTTTCCTTTATGAGTATCAGGAGATTCGTCGGTAAAAAGTCGGTCATACAAACGTACTTCAGCTTCAATCGCATGTGCAATTGAAACCCAGTGCAAAGTTCCGGAAACTTTTCTTTGGCTCGCTTCTGTCCCACTGCCGCTTAAACTATCCGTATCATAAGTCACGTGAATTTCGGTAATGTTTCCAGCAGCATCTTTTACAACACTTTCACCTTTAATAATATAGGCATTTTTCAAACGGACTTCTTTTCCTAAAGTCAGACGGAAAAACTTACTGGTTGCTTCTTCTAAAAAGTCTTCTCTTTCTATATACAATTCTCTTGAAAGAGGGACTTTTCTGAATCCTGCGCTTTCATCTTCTTGGTTGTTTTCTGCATCAAGCCACTCTTCTTTTCCTTCTGGATAATTAGTAATAACCAATTTTACAGGATCTAAAACGGCCATTACACGAGGTGCTGTCTTGTTCAAATCCTCACGTATGCAGAATTCCAAAACAGAAACATCAATCAAATTATCACGTTTTGCAATACCAATTGTGTTCGCAAAATTGCGGATAGAAGCTGGCGTATAACCTCTTCTTCTCAATCCAGAAACGGTTGACATACGTGGATCATCCCAGCCGTTAACATGCTTGTCTTCCACTAATTTTAATAGCTTTCTTTTGCTTACAACCGTATGCGAAAGATTTCTTCTTGCAAACTCTCTTTGTTTAGGGCGAACTCTATTATCATCATAAATCTGGTCTAAAAACCAATCGTACAATTCTCTGTGAGGCAAGAATTCTAGCGTACAGAAGGAGTGTGAAATCTCTTCAAGATAATCGCTTTCTCCATGAGCCCAATCATACATTGGATAGATTTTCCAATCGTTACCTGTTCTGTGATGATGCTTGTGCAAAATACGGTACATGATCGGGTCACGCATCAACATATTTGTTGATTTCATGTCGATTTTGGCTCTCAAAATATGCGAACCTTCTGGGAATTCGCCGTTTTTCATTCTTTCGAACAGATCAAGGTTTTCTTCCACAGAACGATTTCTGTACGGACTGTCAACTCCTGGAGTCGTAGGCGTGCCTTTTTGGATCGCCATTTCTTCAGAAGTCTGGCTATCTACATAGGCTTTTCCTTTTTTGATAAATTCAACTGCCCAATCGTATAATTGTTGGAAATAATCAGAAGCATAACATTCGTGCGCCCATTGATACCCTAGCCACTGTACGTCTCTTTTGATTGCATCTACAAATTCCTGCTCTTCTTTGGCAGGATTCGTATCGTCAAAACGAAGATTTACAGGTGCTTGATAATCAATACCCAATCCAAAATTCAGAGCAATCGAACTTGCATGGCCGATATGCAGATAACCATTTGGTTCAGGCGGGAAACGAAAACGTAATTTCTGTTGAGACAAGCCATTTTTAATGTCTTCTTCAATGATTTGCTCAATAAAATTCAGTGCTTTTTCTTCTGATGCCATATTTATAAATTAAGAGCGCAAAGTTATTCATTTTGGCGCGAAAAAGCCTAATTTTTATTGTTTAATGCCTAATTTTGGAGTACGAAATTATCTAAAAAGTAAATCCTTTCAGATTGAGGCTAACCTTCTGAAATCAAAAATCATAACTATATCATGGGAATCATCAAGCTCAAAAACATCAGAACTTATTCTTTTCACGGTTGCTTAGTAGAAGAAAGCAAAATCGGATCCGATTATTCCGTGGATTTGGAAATCAAAGCCGATATGCGAAAACCGATGGAAACTGATGAATTGGAAGATACTGTTGATTATGTGCATCTGAATAAGATAGTGATGGAAGAAATGGCTGTCCGCTCTAAGCTTTTAGAGCATGTAGCGCATAGAATCGTACAGCGTATTTTTAGAGAAATTGCTTCGGTTTCAAGAATAATCGTTTCGGTTTCAAAAATAAATCCCCCAATCGGTGGCGACGTTGAAGCCGTTACCATCCAGATTGAGGAATATAGAAGCTAATTTATTTTTTAACCTTGTATTTCTTTTCTTTGTAAAGATATGAAGCTGCTGTAACATGAGCTAAGGCATCTTTTGCCAGTTCTTCGTCTAATTTCATTGGAGTCAGAACGGAATCATTTTCAATTTTAAATTGTAATGGCTTTTTATTCGGCTGCATGATAACGACTTGGTCTTCTACACGGAACGCATTGATATCGTGGAACTGCATGATTGCTCTTCCTTTTGTTTCCGGCTTGATATCATGGATGTTTCTTCCTGGCATTGGCGTCTGAACTTTCATTCCAATCATACTCAATAATGTTGGCGGAATATCAATCTGACTGCTTAATTTGGCATATTTTTCTCCTTTTGGAACTTGTGGACCAATGATCAAAGCTGGAATCCTGAACTTTTTAATCGGAACCAGATGTTTTCCGTAGGTTCTGGTATTATGATCGGCAATTACAATAAAGACTGTATTCTTGAAATAGTCTTCTTTTTTAGCTAGTTCAAAGAATTTTCCGATTGAAAAATCAGCATATTTCATTGCATTGTTTACTGTATTTTTCTTTTTGTCGAATAGCTTGATTCTTCCATCAGGAAATTCAAAAGGTTCATGGTTCGATGTTGAAAACATCAATGAAAAGAAAGGCTTGTTTTTTTGAGATTTGAAATAATCATTTGCCTTTGTAGCCAAATCTTCGTCAGAATAGCCCCAAGTTCCTTTAAAGGCATATTTCTTTCCATCGTTGTCAAAATCTTGTTCATCAACAATATTTTCAAATCCATTACCGTTGAAAAAAGAAGCCATATTGTCGAAATTAGCACTTCCTCCGTAGATAAAACTTGTGTCGTATCCTTTGTCTTTCAGTAATTCTGCAAGTGTAAAAAAACCAGATTGAGAATTGCTTAATTTCACTACACTTTCAGAAGGAGAAGGCAAAAAGCCCGTAACTACAGCTTCGATACCGCGAACGCTTCGAGTTCCGGTACAATATAAATTTGTAAACAATAAGCCTTCATTTGCTAATTTGTCAAAATTTGGAGTTAATGGTTTTCCTCCAAGGCTTCCTACGTATTCAGCGCCAAGGCTTTCTTGCAAAAAGATGACGAGATTGTATGGTTTTTCGCGTAAAGAATCCGGATTTTGGTTGTGTAGTAAAGGCAAAGCAGCATCTGTAAAATCTTGCGAGGAAGCAGTCATGTACTTTTTTACTCTATCATAGGCTTCATTCGCATCCATCTTGCCATACATTTTGGCCGCATTGTCTTCATTTTTTAGGGAGTAAGCGGCAAAGGCAACCGTATAAAAAGAATTTAGTCCTACACAATTGGTCAACTGATCTGTTGAAAAAACAGCATTACTTGCGTTTATAGGACGTTTTGAAGTCAAACTGGAACGAGCTCCGAAAAACAATAAAAAAGCCACTAGAGGAAACAAAATTAGCTTGGTTTTATAATCTTGCGCTGAAGGATAGAATAATTTTTTTCCTTTCTTGTATCCAAAATAAATAGCAACACCTAAAAAAATTGTCGTGAATATCAAAGAAGGCAGGTAACTTTTCAATAAAGTACCCATCACTTCTTTTGGATAAATTAAATAATCTAAGAAAAGCCTGTTCGGTCTGGTATCGTATTGTGCCACAAAATCGGGCGTAGATAATTCCATTAAAAGGAATAGGAAAAGAAAAAACAGAAAATAAATATTTAGGAATTTTTTAATCTTTTGCAGGAATTTATCAGGCAGCAGACATATCAAAACTGCAGGAAGAAAAGAAATATAACATAAGATAATCAAGTCAAATCTCAATCCAATTGGAAAAATGTGCCAATAATTTTCAGTTTCATCTATCCTATCCCTATACAGTAAAAAAAGCACTATTCTACTTAATGTCATAATAATCAGACCAATAATCATAAAATTAAATATTGGTTTAAGGAAATTGAGCTTTTTTACCATTGTTTATACGATTTTGATTTTTGTCAAAATTAAAATTAATATTAAGAAATGATTAAAATTAAAAATTAATATTTACTAAAGATTTTCTTGCGTTACTGCAAATAATATGTAAATTTGCCATCCAATCAATTATGGCGTCGTGGCCGAGTGGCTAGGCTGGGCTCTGCAAAAGCTCCTACAGCGGTTCGAATCCGCTCGATGCCTCTTCAAAAGAGATACTGAAAAGTGTCTCTTTTTTTTATGTCCTTTTTTGAAATAAAAAAACCAGCGGGGAGCTGGCTTTATTTTCTTTTTTCTATTTTTTCTAAGGCTGATTTTACAAGCTTCTGGTCGCTTGGAAACCATCCCTGGAGCATAATTGAAAATCCAAAGATTATTAAAAGTATGCTTGTTATTTTTTTTATCTTCAGAATATTAGACGAAGTCATCTTGCTTTTGAGTCTTTTGGCCAGAAACATTTTTGCGATATCAACCATCAAATAAGTTCCGATTACCGATGCAAAGAAAACAATCAATCTGGATGTTTTTAAATCGAGCTGAGGTCCAAAGGTGATGATAATCAATAGCCAGAATCCGAGAACTCCAACGTTTATAAAATTAAGCAGGAATCCTTTTATGAATAGGCTTCCGTAGTTTTTTTTAATGAGCTCTACTTCGGCATCGTCAGAAATATTTTTGCTGGCTTTATTAAGCTGGAGATACGAAATTATTCCATACGTAAGCATGATCAATCCTCCAAAAATAAAGAGTGCAGGTTCGTCTTTTAAGCTGTTTATAAGTCGGTAGCTACTGAAATAAGCAATGCAGATAAAAAGGATATCCGCTATAATTACTCCAAAATCAAAAACCAACGCAGCACGAATACCTTTGACAGCAGCGGTTTCAAGTAATATAAAAAAAACAGGCCCGATCATAAAGCATAGGAATAAACCTAAAGGAATGCCTGTTAAAATGTCTTGAATCATTAAAAAAGGATTGTAATTTTTGAAAGTTTGTCTATCAATATTCAATCAGCAATTTATGCAAATTAAAAATAGTAACACAAAGATAATTCAAAAATTACAATCCTTAACAGACTTATCGTTTGGATTCCGTAATGTTTCCTCCAGCAAAAGTCTTTTTGTTTATTTTTTTAGGACTTCCGTAAATGGTAATGTCGCCTCCTGCCCTAGTTTTTGCATCTACAAGTTCTGAAGCTTTTACATCGGCTTCACCTCCTGCATTTATGGCTACAGTTGTTTGTGATGTTTCTAAATCTTTAGCATCAACAATTCCGCCAGAGTTAATAACAATGTCTTGATTATTAGCACTTCCTTTTAATTTTACTATACCTCCAGAAGTGGCCTTAACTGCTAATTTTTGGGCATCAAGATTGATTTTTATTTCAGCGCCTTCTTTAGCGTTTATGCTAAAATCAATCGCTTTGAAGGTAGCTTCGCTTGATACGTAAGAACCTTCGCTGGCTTCGATAGTTTCAATTTCATTTTTAAAATAAAGAATCGCTGTAATGTCTTCGCCTTTCAAAAGTTTTTTAAGCTTCATCCTGATTTTCAGGTCTCCATTTTTATTGACAATTTCTACATCGTCTCTTCGGTCTCCAGTAATTTCAATCTTGTTTTCATTTGCAGGAACCAATTGGACCGATATTCTATCAAAAACGCGAACTGCGTCAAAATCTCCTAGATTTTTGGTAAGTTTTTCTTGTGCAAAATTGATTTGCGATAGCATTAAAAATGCTACTAAAAGTATCTTTTTCATTGTGTTAGTATTTATTGGTTGCTATTTTTATTCATTCTTTCTCAAGAAAGTAAAATCCAGTTGCTTTTTAACCAAGTCAGCGCTTTTTACTTTCACAAAAACTTCGTCTCCCAGCTGTAGGATATTCTTTGAAATTTCCCCAACTAATGCATATTGTTTTTCATCGAAAGTGTAATAATCATCACGAATTTCACGGATCCTACACATACCTTCACATTTATTGGAAACAATTTCTACATAAATTCCCCATTCGGTCACGCCAGAAATTACACCTAAAAACTCTTCATCTTGATGGTCTTGCATATACTTGACCTGCATGTATTTGATGCTATCACGCTCTGCATTCGTTGCTAAGACTTCCATGTTAGAAGAATGCTGGCATTTTTCTTCGTAAGATTCTTCGTCTGCTGATTTTCCTCCGTCGAGATAATGCTGTAACAAACGATGTGCCATTACATCCGGATAACGCCTGATTGGCGAAGTAAAGTGTGAATAGTAATCAAATGCTAGTCCGTAATGCCCAATATTTTCAGTGGAATATTTTGCCTTGCTCATGGTTCTGATCGTCAAGGTATCAACCATATTTTGCTCTTTTTTTCCGTTCACATCTTCAAGCAGTTTGTTAAGCGATTGCGAAATATCTTTTTTAGACTTAAAATTGATCGAATATCCAAATTTTGAAATTACGGTCTGTAAACTAATTAGTTTATTTTCATCTGGTTCGTCGTGGATTCTATATACAAATGTTTTCTTTGGTCTTTGTTTTCCTATGAATTCGGCCACTTTTCTATTCGCCAAAAGCATGAATTCTTCAATCAAATGATTAGCATCTTTTGAAACTTTAAAATAAACTCCAACGGGTTCTGCAGCTTCGTTTAAGTTAAATTTCACTTCAACTTTATCAAACGAAATAGCGCCATCACGCATTCTTCTTTTACGAAGTGTTTTGGCCAGCTCGTCTAATTTTAAAGTCGCATTCTGAATTGCTTCAGGAACTTCATATTCATTTCCAGTTAAAGAAATCTCTGCAGGAATTATATTTCCTTTTGTTTCAATAATATGCTGTGCTTCTTCATAAGCAAATCGCTGGTCGGAATAAATTACGGTTCTTCCAAACCATTGGTTGACAACCTGGGCATTTTCTGTCAGTTCGAAAATAGCCGAAAAGGTATATTTTTCTTCGTGAGGTCGTAACGAACAGGCAAAATTGGACAATACTTCTGGAAGCATCGGCACTACTCTATCTACCAAATATACAGATGTGGCTCTTTGATACGCTTCATTATCTAAAATAGTTCCTTCTTCGAGATAATAGGAAACATCGGCAATATGGACACCGATTTCATAATTTCCATTTTCTAATCTTTGGAAAGATAAGGCATCATCAAAATCTTTCGCATCTTTCGGGTCGATCGTAAAAGTCAGCACATCGCGCATATCACGACGCTTGGCAATTTCGCTTTCTTGAATCGACGTATCTATTTTTTGAGCATAGGTTTCCACTTCTATCGGAAAGTCGTAAGGAAGTCCGTATTCTGCCAAAATCGCATGGATTTCGGTATTGTGCTCGCCTGGTTTACCAAGGACTTTGATTACAGCTCCAAACGGACTGTCTGCTTTTTTAGGCCAATCTTCAATATGAACTAACACAACATCACCGTTTTCTGCATCACCAATTTTCTCTTTTGGAATAAAAATATCAGTATACATTTTCGGATTGGCTGTCGATACAAATGCAAAGTTTTTTTGGATATCAATGACGCCAACAAAATCGGTCTTTTTTCTTTCGATTATCTCGATAACTTCGCCTTCTGGCTTTTTGCCTCGTCTTCTGTTATACACATAAATCTTCACTTTGTCTCCATCCAACGCTTTGTTTAGGTTATTGGTCGGTATAAAAATATCGTCTTCAAATTCTTCTGATACAAAATAAGCAGTCTTTCTGCTTGTCATATCAATCACTCCTTCATAATAATCTTGGCTTGTCGCAACGACTAAATATTTTCCTGGCTCAATTTCAACAATCTTCTTTTGAGAAGCCAGAAGTTTTAAATCTCTGATAATTTCGTTTCTGCTTTTTGTATCATCTAATTCAAGCTTGGCTCCTATCTGCTTATAATTGAATGCCTTATTGGCATCTTGTGATAAAATCTTTAAAATTCTTGCTGTAAAGTCTTTGTCCTTTTTTACAGGCTTTCGTAGTTTCTTACTCATAATTCTTTTCTAATAATGCTGAAAATTACGAAATTGTTGACAGTTTCCTCTTAAATGTTAATTTTTTTAAACAAAATATAACTTTTGAAATAAAAGATGAAGAATATATTTCTTGCTATCTTTATGAAAACCAAATTCAAATGGAAAATTTTATCACGATCGCAGTCTTCAATTATCCTCACGAAATCACAATCTTAAAACACAGGCTCGATTTAGAGGAAATCCAATATTTTTTCGAGAATGAAACCATGATGAACATCGTTCCAATGTATTCACAGGCTTTGGGCGGAATCAAACTTAGGGTACATCCCGAAGATGCAGAAGAAGCAAAAGAAATTCTGGATGAATTCAATCGAAATCAAAATTTGAAAATCGTCTAGACTTTTTTGAAGTTGTCAACATTTATTAAAAACAACAAAAAGAAAAAGGAAATTTAAATTAATTTTTTGGTGGTTATTATAGCGTGTTAATAGCTGCAATAAATTAATTTTTTGAGGCAATGATTTTAAGTTATGGTTTGTTATACCGACTTATCAACACAGCTAAATAGTTTTAAGTATTTCATTCTAAAGGTTTTTTAAGACTTTGTTAACAACAGTTGATAATCGTTTTTGAGATGAAAATGTAAATAACTTTACTTGTTAATTACTGTTAACAAAATAACTTTTGATGCTGATAACTTCTCCAAAAATTCACCAAACTAAATTTGCATTTTCAAATGTAATTTTGCATTACTGTTTTTAATCGAACAAACAAGAAATACTTCTAAAATTCTATCCGAAGTTATGAACAATCTATGTTAATTTATAATTAACTAAAAGTCAGTACATTGTAAATTACTGTTAACATTGCAATAATTTAACATTTACGTTACAATTTAGGTAATGATTATCAGCTTTTTATAAAATGCGAAAAACCTAAACATTTGATAATCAAAAGATGTAACTTCATGACTATTTAGTTTGGTAAATGAAAACCGTTGCGGTAAATTTGCAGGACACAACTAATAAAGATACATATGAAAATTTCGATCGGGAATGACCACGCTGGACCAGAATACAAACAGGCAATTGTCGAAATGCTGAAAGCAAAAGGACATGAAGTAACAAATTATGGTACTGACAGTAGCGACAGCGTCGATTATCCAGATTTTGGACATCCTGTTGCTCTTGATGTTGAAAACGGTAAAGCTGATTTCGGAATCGTAATCTGCGGCAGCGGCAATGGAATCAACATGACGGTTAACAAACACCAAGGAATACGTAGCGCGCTATGCTGGACAAAAGAAATAGCTACTTTGGCGAGACAACATAATAATGCCAATATTATCAGCATACCAGCACGTTTTACGGCTATTCATCAAGCAGTTGAAATGGTGGAAGCTTTTTTAAGTACAGATTTTGAAGGTGGAAGACACCAAAATCGCGTTGATAAAATCGCTTGTCAATAAGCATAATTAAACTAAAATATATTTAAGGCATCTTTAAAACGTTACTAGTTTTTGAGATGCTTTTTTTTAAATTGGCAGCTGCAAAAAAATACTATCAAAATTATATTATGACCAATCTAGAATTCATCTCCAAGCAAGTTACCGCACCAACGAAAAACATTGAAAATACGCTACAGCTTTTAAACGAAGATTGTACAATTCCGTTTATTTCAAGATATAGAAAAGATAAGACAGGTAATTTGGATGAAGTCGTAATTGAGCAAATTGCCAAGCTGAGCAAAGAATTTGAAACAATCGTAAAAAGAAAAGAAGCCATTCTAAAATCGATTCAAGAGCAAGATTCGTTAACACCTGAGCTTGAAAAGAAAATCCAACAAAGCTACGATTTGAACGACCTAGAGGATTTATACCTGCCGTATAAGAAAAAGAAAAAAACAAAAGCCGATGTTGCTCGTGAAAAAGGATTGGAGCCTTTGGCAAAAATTATCATGGCACAAAATAATGACGATATTGATTTTGTAGCTTCAAAATACCTGAATGATAAAGTTCCGAACGAAGACGAAGCACTTCAAGGCGCTCGAGACATCATTGCCGAATGGATTAATGAAAACATATACATCCGAAAAAACCTCCGCCGCCTTTACCAAAGAAAATCTTCGATTACGACGAAAGCCGTCAAGCTAAAGATTGAAGATACGCCAGAAGGCGAGCAGCTACGACAAAAAGCTAAAAAATTTGAGCAGTATTTTGACTGGTCGGAAAACCTCTTGAAAGCTCCTTCTCATAGGTTATTGGCAATGCTCCGTGCAGAAAACGAAGGATTTATCAAGCTGAAGATTGAGATCGAGAACGATGAAGCCATCGAAATGATGGAAGAAGCAGTCATAAAAAATAAAAGAGAAACAGCCGTCCATCTAAAAAAAGCAATTGAAGATAGTTATAAAAGATTGCTGGCGCCGGCTATTTCAAATGAAGCGCTTCAAGAAGCAAAAACAAAAGCAGATGCCACAGCCATCCAAGTTTTTGCTGGAAATCTAGGACAATTGCTTTTAGCGCCGCCATTAGGCGAAAAAAGAATTCTTGCCATAGATCCAGGTTTCAGAAGTGGATGTAAGATTGTGTGCTTGGATGAAAAAGGTGATTTACTATATAACGAAACCATTTTTCCGCATGCACCACAAAATGAGACGACAATTGCGATGAAAAAAATCCGCTCCATGGTGAATGCCTACAAAATCGATGCGATTTCAATTGGCAATGGAACAGCTTCGCGTGAAACGGAATTTTTCATCAAAAAAATTGCTTTCGATAAGCCGATCCAAGTATTTGTAGTGAGCGAAGCAGGAGCTTCTGTTTATTCCGCTTCAAAAATTGCAAGGGACGAATTTCCAAGTTATGACGTAACCGTTCGTGGTGCTGTTTCGATTGGACGAAGATTGTCAGATCCGTTGGCCGAACTGGTAAAAATTGAGCCAAAATCAATAGGCGTGGGGCAATACCAACATGATGTAGATCAGTCCAAATTAAAAGATGAATTGGATACAGTCGTAATGCGATGCGTAAATTCTGTCGGAATCAATATCAATACGGCCAGCAAATCATTGCTGAGCTATGTTTCCGGAATAGGAGAGAAGATGGCCGAAAATATAGTCGCTTACCGTTCAGAAAATGGTGCTTTCGAAGAAAGAAAACAGCTAAAAAAAGTACCGAGATTAGGCGAAAAAGCTTATCAACAGGCGGCGGCATTTATTAGAATTTCTAATGGAAAAAATCCGCTGGATAATTCAGCGGTGCATCCAGAAGCCTACGGAATAGTTGAAAAGATGGCAAAAGACTTGAAGATTTCCTTAAACGACCTGATTGCAAACAAAGAAAAAATTAGTCAGATTCCTGTAGAAAAATACGTGACAGAAGATATCGGACTGCTTGGCCTGAAAGATATTGTCAAGGAATTAGAAAAACCTGGGCTAGATCCACGAAAGGCAGCCAAAGTTTTTGAATTCGATCCCAATGTTAAAACAATTGCCAATCTAAGAACCGGAATGGTACTTCCCGGCATTGTAAATAACATCACGAATTTTGGATGTTTTGTTGATATCGGAATCAAAGAAAGCGGTCTTGTCCATATATCACAATTAAAAGAAGGCTTTGTATCGGATGTAAACGAAGTCGTGAAGATGCACCAACAAGTACAGGTAAAAGTAGTTGAAATTGACGAAAACAGGAAGAGAATCCAGCTTACGATGATATTATAAAAATTTGAATATTTTATTTAGTTGAAAACGATTTCCAAGTACAAGCTAAATAATTGTATATAAGATGATTTGCTATGTATTCGAAATCATTTTGTATTTAATTAAAACGTTTTTGAATTCAAGTAAAATTAGAAACATTTCGAGCAAAAATAACAAGACATTTCGGGAAAATATTTCTTTATAAAAAGTCAATTTTTATTATATTTGAAACAGTAATTACCCCTAGACATAGAAATGTAACTTATATTTTATGCCAAATGATAAAACTAAATTTACAACCAATTTTTAAGATCAAGGGAATTACGAAACCAGTTAAATATCTTGTTGATCAAGGGCACTCCGGCAGTTATGCCAATGGAGTAGTGAATGATAAGCTCGTATCGATTCCTTTTTGGAAATTAGAAATGCTCTGCATCGATTTCAACTGTACGCCTAACGATTTGTTTGATTTTATACCAGACAAAGACCAACAGCTTCCAGAGAATCATGCACTTTTCACAATTTCCAAAAGCGAAGCTATAGGAGAAATCCATAAATTATTAAATGACCTGCCGGTTTCAAAAATTCAGGAACTGTATGGGATTTTAAAGAGCGGAAAAGAATAAAAAAAGCTTCAAGAGATTTAGTTTCTTGAAGCTTTTTCTAATTTTCTTACCTTGATCTTAGCTAAACATCGGCTTGTACTTATTCCAATTATCACCAATCATCCAGATATTGATAAGGAAAAGTACACCAGCTATTGCTATTCCCGGTCCTTCAGTCGTGAACACAAAATTGTGAAGTAAAATCCCAACAGTTATAGGAAGGATAACAATCGCTCCCAAAGCTCTTGTTTTTGGAAAGATAAAAAGCAAGCCGCCTGCTAATTCAATAACAGCGACTAAAGGGATGAGCCACGAAAGCGTTCCCATAGCTTCATAAATTTTCATGTCTTCTGGTTTCATTTCCGGCATAGGCATATAATGGAAAAATTTGTCAAGGCCAGCATTAACAAACATCAGCCCGAAAAGAACGCAAAGAATGGTTTTGATTATTTTCATATTCAATTAATATTTAAGTTATTTGTTATTGCTAAGTTAAAAAATTAAGTGTTTGTATTGTAATATAATAAAAAAGAAGTAAAAAAATAGAAAGAGTAGTTTTCAACAATTCTGCTGATAACTTTCAATTTATGGCAAAATAAAAGCCTCAAGGATTTTAAAATCCTTGAGGCTTCAATGAACCGCTTGTTTTAAAAAGCAGTCTTAAATTTTTGTATCTTCTTCTTTTTTAGACGCGGCAGGCTGATCATCCTTAGCAGCATTCTTGAATTCTTTTATACCCGAACCCAATCCTTTCATCAATTCTGGAATTTTTTTACCTCCAAAAAGTAATAAGATAATCGCAACGATTACAAGTATTTCCGTTAAACCTAATTTTCCCATGATTAAAAAAATTACCGCTTTTTCAAGCATTATAAATATTCTGCAAATGTAAAAAGAAAAATCGTATCACTTCTTTATATAACAAATAATTATACGTTAAAATCATTTTTTCAGTTTACTATAACTACTTACGATAAAAGAAACATATCGGTTTTAAAAAGGGTGCAATTGATTTAACAGCTTAGTAATTGCAGAAAAACGTCGGCAAGACTTCCAAATTATTATATTTGTAAAATACAAAAATGAAATGTCAGAAAAGAGGCTAAAAAGACAGATTTTAAAGAAAAAGCTTTTGACAAAAAACCGGTTGGTTATTTTGAATGAAGAAACTTTTGAAGAAATTTTCTCTCTTAAGCTCAATCTTATGAATGTCTTTGTTGTGCTCACAAGCGGAGCCATTTTCCTGATTGCGATTACAACTTACATTATCGCTTTTACTCCTTTACGAGAATACATTCCCGGTTATGCTTCTACTAAATTAAAACGTGAAGCTACCGAATTGGCATTAAAATCAGATTCTTTGGAAAAAGCCATCAAAATGAATAATGCCTATATCGAATCGATCAAGAAAGTATTGGCTGGCGATGTGGAAGTCGCAAAATTAAGCAAGGATTCGATCATGGCGGCAGAACAGGCTGATATTTCGGAAATAGATTTCAAGCCATCAAAAGAAGATGCTGCCTTGAGGGAAAAAGTCGCCCAAGAAGACAAATACAACCTTTTCGACAAGGCACAAGCGAAAGTAAATTTGGTGCTTTTTCCACCGGTCACCGGACATATTACAGACAAATATGACCCAAAAACAAAACATTTTGCGGTTGATATCGCGTTGCCGAAAAACACGCCGATAAAATCAGTTGCGAATGGAACCGTTATTTTTGCCGATTGGACGCCATCAACGGGCTATGTGATCATCATCAGGCACGGTGAAGGAATAATGTCAGTATATAAACATGCCGCATCGCTAACCAAAACGCAGGGAGATATAGTAAGGACTGGAGAAGTAATAGCTATGGCTGGTTCAACAGGCCAAGAATCAACCGGAGTCCATTTGCATTTCGAACTGTGGAAAGACGGTTTTGCGATCGATCCGACCAACTTTATAGAATTCGAATAGCTAGGAAGGGACTAAAATCTCCATTCCAAGCTGTTTTTTTATGTAATCAGAAACCTTTAAAAATGTCAATAAAAGCTTTTTTTGCTAAACAATTTGCCAAAAAAATTTACGATAAGACCCAGAAATGGGCCAATAATCCTATTGAAACGCAAGAACACGTTTTTAAAGATTTGATTCGGCAAGCCAAAGACACGCAATTCGGAAAAGATCATAATTTTAATAACATAAAATCATTTTCTGATTTTGCAAAAAACGTCCCGATTCGTGATTATGAAGGCTTAAAATCCTACGTTGAAAAAATAAAAAAAGGCGAGCCCGATGTTTTATGGAAAGGCAAGCCTATTTATTTTGCTAAAACTTCGGGAACGACTTCTGGCGCGAAATACATTCCGCTGACTAAGGAATCGATGCCTTTCCACATCCAAGCAGCGCGAAATGCAATTCTTCATTACATTCATGAAACCGGAAATTCTTCCTTTGTTTCCGGAAAGATGATTTTTCTGCAAGGAAGTCCAATTTTAGAAGAAAAAAATGGTATCAAGCTAGGCCGACTATCTGGAATTGTCGCACATTTTGTTCCCAAATACCTTCAAAAAAATAGAATGCCGAGCTGGGAAACCAACTGCATTGAAGATTGGGAAACCAAAGTTGATGCAATCGTCGAAGAAACATTCAACAAAGACATGACCATTATTTCTGGAATTCCGTCTTGGGTTCAAATGTATTTCGAAAAGCTGAAGCAGAAAGGAGGTAAGCCGGTCGGAGAAATCTTCAAGAATTTCAACCTGTTTATTTACGGAGGCGTAAATTTTGAGCCCTATCGGGCAAAATTTGAAAATCTTATCGGAAGAAAAGTCGATAGTATTGAGTTATTTCCGGCATCGGAAGGATTTTTCGCCTATCAAGATTCCCAAACAGAAAAAGGAATGTTGCTGCTTTTGAATGCAGGAATCTTCTATGAATTTATAAAAGCAGATGAATTTTTTACTGAAAATCCGAAACGATATACGATTGGAGAAGTAGAGCTCGGTATCAACTATGTACTGATTATCTCGACCAATGCAGGCCTTTGGGGCTATAATATTGGCGATACAGTACAGTTTACTTCTCTAAAACCCTATCGCGTAATCGTTTCAGGAAGAATCAAGCATTATATTTCTGCCTTTGGGGAACATGTCATCGGAAAAGAAGTAGAAGAAGCATTAAAAGAAGCAATGGAAGGCACTGAAATCCGTGTAAACGAATTTACGGTAGCACCACAGATTACGCCTAAAGAAGGATTGCCATACCACGAATGGCTGATTGAATTTGAAAACGAACCCGAAAACCTAGAAGCTTTTTCGCTTAAGATAGATGATGCTATGAGAAAACAGAATGTCTATTATGATGATTTGATTGTAGGCAATGTGTTGAGAAAGCTAATCATTACGAAAGTTTCCAAAAATGGTTTTCAGGATTATATGAAATCGATAGGGAAATTAGGCGGCCAGAATAAAATACCAAGACTAAGCAATGATCGAGATATTGCAGATAAATTAAGATAATTCAAATGAAGAAAATAGCAATATGCTTTTTGTTTTTTGCAGTAAATGCTGTTGCCCAGACTAAGGGAATCGTAAAAGATAGCCTGACTGGAAATCCAATTGCTTATGTAAGTATCTGGGTCGAGAACGAAAATATCGGCACGACTTCTGAAGAAAACGGAGAATTTACTATTGCTACATCGGATAAGAACAAGAACTTGATTTTTTCAGCTTTGGGCTATCGGAAAAAAATCTGCAAAGTTTCTGAATCGCAATCTGTAAGCCTATTGCCAACGGCGTATGAATTGGATGAAATCGTAATCAATAACAGAAAAGAAAAAAGACAGCTTGAAATCGGAAAGACCAAGAATGCCATTGCCGAAGCTTTCGACAACGGACCTAGGATGGACGCGAAGTATTTTCCCTATTCTCCAGACTATAAAAAAACACGTTGGATTAAAAAAGCAATCATTTTGACGGATAGCAGAATAGACGACGCGACTATAAAGCTTCATTTGTATGCAGTTGACGAAAATGGTTTTCCTGGCGAAGAATTATTGTCTAAAGATTATATAGTTACAATAAAAAAAGGCGTTACTAGGAGTGAAATTGACGTAGCTGATTTTAATCTGGAAATGCCAAAGACAGGAATCTTTGTGGTTTTTGAGAAATTACTGATCAAGAAAAATAAAGTAGAAAAAACTATAACCGATTTTAATACAAATATCACAAAAATCCAGACGACTTATTCCCCATTAGTTCTTTATAATGCAGTAGAAAGAGACTTTTTATTTAGTTTTTCTGGCGGAAGATGGCTTAAAAAAACAAAAGAAGAGCTGAATCCATTTTCAGCTTCCAAAACGGTTTATGAGCCATCGGTAACTTTAATTCTTACTAATTAATGAAATCAATTATCGCCTTTTTACTTTTTATCAGTGTTCCTGTTTTGTCGCAAGTTAAAGGTATAGTAAAAGATGAATCTGGAAATCCAATTTCGTATGCGAGTATTTCAGTTGAAAATCAAAATATAGGAACAACTTCGGAAGAGAACGGAACTTTTTCCATTAAAGCCAAGGAAGGTGAAAATCTGATTTTTTCAGCTTTGGGTTTTGAAGATAAAATTTTAAAATCCAATGAAGTACAGGAAGTTATATTAGTAAAAAAGCTTTTCGAACTTGAGGAAATTTTGATTGAAAACAGTAAAAAAAATAAGAAAACAACTATCGGAAAATACTCCGGTCAAAAGCTAGAGTATACACTTGGAAACACAGGAAGAGATAATACTCATATTTCGGCTAAGTTTATTAGATATAGCGAAGAAATAAGACAGCATCCTTTTATCAGTACTATAGAATTCACTACATTTTCACATGTTAATAATGCTATTTTAAGAGTAAGGATTTTTAATGTGGACCAAAGAGGTATTCCCACAAAAGATGTAGTAAATGAGGATGTTTTGGTTTATGTAAAAAAAGGAAATAAAAACAATACGGTTGATTTATCAGAATACCAGATAAAAATACCAGAAGAAGGTATCGTGATTGGTTTTGAATATTTAAAGCTGGAACAAAATAAATATTTTAATAATGTCGTTGGTCAAACAGAAGAACAGAGGCAAAAAAATTTCAGTTATGAACCAGGAATTAAATGTTTTTTAGGAAAAAATAAAGTAATTTTCTTGAATAAGGACGGAAGCATTCGAAATGAAAGTGACTTAAAAACGAATTTAGAAATAGGATTAAAAATTTCACTAACCAATTAATGAAAGTAATATTATTTTTCTTTTTACTCAGTTTTTGTAGCTTTTCGCAGACTAAAGGTGTCGTGAAAGACGAGGCCGGAAATCCAATTCCCTTTGTAAGTATTCTAGTAGAAAATGAAACCATAGGTGCTTCTTCAGAAGAAGACGGAAGTTTTTCTATTGCTGTCGATGCATCTAAAAATTTAGTTTTTTCAGCAGTAGGATATGAAACCAAAACAGTAAAAGTTACAGAAGCAAAAAATGTACAGTTGCCAAAAAAAGTATTTGAACTAGGAGAAGTTGTCATCAGTCCGGCAAAAAAACAAAAAACTGTCAAGATAGGCGATGATTACGGCAGAGGAGAAATACGTTATTATAGTCAACAAACAACAGCAAAACATTTTGCCTATACAGAGGAAGCAAAAAACCATCCTTTTTTAAAGGAAATCACGATATATACAAAGAGTAAAATCGATAATGCTAAAATCAATCTGCGGGTATTAAAAGCAAATCAGGATGGCTCTCCAGGAGAAGATATTTTGGAAGAATATTATATAATTCTGGTTAAAAATGGCGGTAAGAATACAACAGTAGATATGCAAGAGTTCCATATTGAAATCCCTGCCGAGGGAATATTTATAGCCATAGAAGCTTTAAAAATTAATGAAAATAAATTCTATAAAAAAGGACCAAAATACAAAGACATAACAGGCAATATAAAAAGGATGGACACATTTACGTATGAGCCTTTTTTTGGATATTTACCTTCCAAAGAAAATACCTGCTGGTATTTTTCTGGAAATTGGACGCAAAGTGGTTTGCATAAAATGAAAAATCCCAAAAGCTATGAAAATCTGCTGATGAAGAAGTACCATGACCACTATTTAGAACTAGCAATGAGCATTACGCTTACCAACTAAAAAATAAAAAACCTACATTTGCAGGTTAGTAAATAAAAAGAAATGAAAGAAACAAAAAATATATCACGATCAAGAGCCCAAGAATCATCGGCGGCAATTGAAAAACTATACATCACTATGCGCCATTTGTTTAATAGAGGATTCTATAAGCCTATGGGTGTGTCTGGTGATACATTAAGAGAAGCATTATTGCAGTTAAGACCAGAAATCTATGGTACAATTGCAGAAGAAAAAGTAGAATTAAGCGGTTTATTATATGTTATCGAAAGGCTTCCTGTCGGAATAGAAGAATGCCGTTTTATTAATCTGACTTCAGATGAAGGCTATTCAAAATCGCATTTTACAGCAATAGTTCCTCCAAAAAGGAAAAGAAACTGCTATAGAATCGATAGCGAACAAATGAATGTTGAAATCACACGAGGACGTTCGGATATTTACGATATCCTGACGCATCTTACGTTTATTTTTATTGAATCGCATAAGATCAAAAATAGAGTCTTGCTGGATGAAAACACAAAAGAATTCACCCGCGATTGGGAAAAATTAGAACAAATCGTTGTCCAAAATAAAAAGCTTACGCTGATTGAAAAAGAAATTGCAATTTCGCATGCATCGATTATTTTGGGACGTTCTTTTGAAGAAATTCTTGATATCTATGAAGCTTTCGGAACAGCCGAAAAGCCAGACCGTTTCCTACATGTAATCTATTGGCTTGGAAAATTGGCCATTGAAGAGGTAATCTTCAATAACAAAAGAACAATTACTTTTAGCCCGATCCTGAGAGAACGATTAGGACACCATATTCATGGAGAAATCTGGGCTAATAACATCAAGGAAGTATTAAAGCAGAATGAATTGCTGGACCGTCCGATTCATATCATCAGCGCTAACATGCACAGTGTTATGAATTCGATTTTCGCTACGCATACGCTGAAGACAAAATTCAAAGACAAGTCCGACTTTTTTATCTTTGAAGAACTGAGCAAACCTGGCGCTAACGATGTAAGAAGCAAAGTAGAAGAATTTGCGTTTAAATATGGAATGATTTCTTTACCAGACACATCCGGAACCAACATCGACGTCCAGATTTTTGACACGGCCAAGATTGACTGGTCTAAATCGGCCTTTCCAACAGCAAAAATAGGAGCACATCCACCAGTAATTATTGTAATGGATTACGCTTTCGGAGAGCAAGCGTATGAAACCATAGATGAGCTTTTAAAGCCTTATAAGGACGGCAAGAATAAATATTTCATAAATGTGGAATCGGTTTCTATAATGGGTAAAGCTGGTATTCTTGAAGGAGGAAAAGGCGATATTATGATTCCGTCAGCACATATAAATGAAGGAACAGGCGATAATTATCCTTTTGAAAACCAATTAACAGCTGAAATGTTTGAAGGAAACGGAATTCCAGTGTATGCAGGACCGATGGTTTCTGTTTTAGGAACATCTCTCCAAAATAAAGACCTATTGAAATTCTTCCACGAATCGACATGGGGTGTTATCGGTCTTGAAATGGAAGGTGCCTACTACCAAAAAGCCATCCAGTCGGCTTCAAAAATCAGAAAAAGCATCAACCCTGACGTAAAAGTGAGATATGCCTATTATGCTTCGGATAATCCTTTAGAAACGGGAAGTACCCTAGCTTCTGGAGGCCTTGGAACCACGGGAGTGAAGCCAACTTATCTTATTACAATTAAAATATTAGAACAAATCTTTAACATAAAAACTAACTAACTTATGAGTTCAAACTCGCAGACCAATCCTGACAATCAAGAAATTGATTTGGCACAAGTTTCAAAAAAAATAGGGAATATGTATCAAAATTTCCTTTTTTTGATATTTAAGGGACTCTTATTTGTAAAAAGAAATATAATTATCTTGGTTGTTCTCTTTATTTTAGGAGCAGGGTTAGGATTTTATCAGGATAGAAAAACAACAGTATATAATCATGAAGTGATTGTCAAGCCGAATTTTGGTAGTACTGAATATGCCTATGCAAAAGTCAATTTAATTAATTCGAAAATAAAAGAAAGAGATTTCGAATTTTTAAAAGCGATTGGTATTAAAAAACCAACATTAATATCAAAAATTGAAATCGAACCGATATCCGATATTTATGAATTTGTTAACTCAAGAGAACAAAATTTTGAATTGGTAAAACTTATGGCTGAAAGTAGTGATTTAAATAAAATCATGAAGGAGGAGACAACAAGTAAGAACTACACAAACCATAAAATTATATTAACCACAAATAAAGAAATAAACAGGAACGAGATTGTAGAACCTATACTTGATTATTTAAATAAAAGTGAATTTTATTCCAAAATTCAAAGCACAATTTTGGAAAATATCAAGTTAAAAATAGAATCAAATAAAACAACAATAAACCAAATAGATAGCCTGTTAGCTGATTTTTCGGCAGCTTCTAAAGGAAATACTAAAAGCGGCAATTTAGTTTACTACAATGAAAACACTCAATTAAATGATGTTTTAAAAACTAAGAATGATCTTGTTCTTGACCAAGGAAGCAGAATGCTAGAATTGGTGTTTTCTGATAAAATTGTAAAAGAAAATAGCGAAGTACTGAACATTAAAAATAATCAGTCTCTTAATGGTAAATTGAAATTTATTTTCCCGATTGTATTTTTATGTATTTTCTTTGGTATCGTCCTAATAAGAGAATTTTATAAATCGCAGATGTCAAAAATGAAAGACACTATTTAATTTTGGGATACGTGAGTTGTTCTTGACCATTCAACTTGAAGAACTATCAGATTTTCAGATTATTAAAAAAAGGACCACATAAAAGGATAGTAGTCTTACCAAAAAAAAGTATTTTTAATATGTTTGATTAAATAATAATAAAAACATCTGAAAATAATTTATTTAAACTATTTAAATTAATAAATATATATATATTTTTGCGCTTTAAAAATAATATACAAATGAAAACAAAAATCATTATCGCTAGTTTATTTTTAGCGTTATTTACTTCATGTAAAAATGAAGAAAAGAAACCTGTTGTAGTTGAAGAACCAAAAGTTGAGACATTTGACGTTGCTATTGACTTAATTATTAAAGCAGATGATGAAATGATTTTGCTTTATAAAGATGGTACTAATCAGTGGTTTGACGAAGATCACGCTGTTTGGTTAGGTGTTAAGGGCAGTAACTCTGTACAAACTGCTACATTCAATTTACCAGAAGGAGTTATTGGAACAGACTTAAGGTTTGATATTGGGCGTAATGATTTTAAAGGCTTAGAACCGATAGAAATAAAGAAAATAACGATTTCTTACAAAGGGAAAAGGTTTGAGATTAACCAAGATAAAGTAAATGATTATTTCTCAACTAACGAATTTATCGTTTATGACCCAGCAACAAAACAATATTCATTTAAGAAAAATGACAAAGGGGAATACGATCCTTATTTTCAATCTAAGGAGCCTTTGTTAGCTGAATTAATAAAGGTGGCTCAATAGCACATTATTTTTTATTGTAAACATAAAAAAGGTTATTCGAGTGGATAGCCTTTTTATGTTTATAGGGATAAAAGTTTTAAAAATGTTAAATTAAATTAAATGATGTTTAAATCCCAAAAAGTAAAAACTCTTTTTTCTAATTTCATATCATTATCTGTTTTACAGGGACTTAATTTAATTTTACCATTATTAACTATTCCGTATTTATTAGGTGTCATTGGAGTAGAAAAATACGGGATTCTAGCCTTTGTGAATGCTATTGTGTTATACTTTCAGATTGTTATAGAATATGGCTTTAATTCGACAGCAACTCGCGATATTTCTGTTTTTTCATCCGATAAAAAAAAGGTAGAGCAACTATTTAATGAGGTACTATCGGCAAAGCTGTTCCTTCTCTTAATAGGGATTATTATATTGAGTGTACTCATTTTTTCCTTTCCCATTTTACGAAAACATTTTGAGTTATATTTTTATAGTTTTGGTGTAGTTGTTGGCATGGCCATTTCTCCAGTTTGGCTATTTCAAGGTATGCAACAAATGAAGTATATAACTTATATTAATGTCATATTTAAGACACTTTTTACTTTAGCAATTTTTGTTTTTGTAAAAAATGAAAATCAATATTGGTTAGTACCAGTATTTACTTCAAGCGGATTTATTTTTTCAGGCATTCTAACTCTAATAATAGTAGCAAAAAAATTCCATATAAGATTTATATTGCAAAGTTTTGATAGCATAGTTCATCAATTGAAAAATGGAAAGCATATCTTCTTATCGGAGTTGCAAATGACATTGTTATCTAATACAAACCTATTGATTATTGGATTTATTGCAGGAAATAGTTCTGTTGGATATTATTCTTCAGTTGAAAAAGTAATTAGAGCTATTAGTAATTTAAATGCGCCAATTATCAATGCGTTATACCCTTTTATCTCTAAGGAAATGGTTAATGATAAAGGGAATGCCATAAAAATAGTTAATAAGGTTGCCAAAATAGGAGGTAGCGCCATCTTATTTCTAGTTTTTTTATGTTTTCTTTTTTCCGATTATATTATTAACCTAATTTACGCTGAAAATTTTAATGAAAATGCAGTATTAATTTTTAGAATAATGATATTATTCCCACTATTATCCTTTTTAGATCAGGTGTTCGGAAAGTTAGTCTTATTAAATAATGGAAAAGATAAAGAATTTCTTAAAGTATTTTTCTATTCTGGCTGTATTAGTTTATTATTAACATGTATTTTGACGCTTTACTTTGACTTTATTGGAACAGCAATAGCTTCGACATTTGCACAAATTTTAGTTGCTGCAGGAATGTTTTATTATTCTATAAAAATTATTAGGACAAAATAATTATGGAAGTAAAATTAAGTATTATAATTCCAGTCTATAATGGTGAAAAGCATTTAGAAGAATGTATAAAGTCGCTGATGAATCAAACTCTTAATGAATGCGAGTTTATTTTTGTAAATGACGGATCTCATGATAAAAGTGTCGAATTAATTCAAAAACAGCAAAAAGAAGATCCAAGAATTATCCTTATTAATCAAAAAAACAGCGGTGTTAGTGTTGCTAGAAATACAGGAATTGAGGCCGCCAAAGGAAAATATATTGGTTTTGTTGATTCAGACGATTTTGTGGCAATTGATATGTTTGAAGTTCTATATAATAAAGCAGAAAACAATAAGGCTGATGTTGTTGTTGCGAATTATTATTTAGGCAGAGATCGCAAATATGTAAAGAAAAGAACTATTTTTGAGTATGATTACCTGTATGATAATTTACTAATTAACAAAAAAATTATACCCAGCCTCGTCGCGAATGAAGACATAGTCTTGCCGGCAGTTTGGAATAAAATTTATAAAAGAGAATTTCTACAAGAAAATAATTTTCTTTTTTTGAAGAAATTTTCCTTAGAGGAAGATATATTGTTTAACATTCAAGTAATCAATCACGCGAAATCTCTTTTTTTTGTTGATTATTGTGGTTATTTTTATAGAGAAACTATCGGCAGCGCTTCTAGGAAAATAACAGAAAGTTCTTTTTTTGAAAGAATAATAGAAAATTACCATCTAGACATTAAAAGCTTTGTAAATATTACAATTTCTCATCAAGAAATAAAGAAATTTCAAGCTATAAAACTTGTAAATATCTCCCTATATTATTTATTTAAAAGTGCAACAGACAAACAAATTACAAATAAAGAGAGAAATATTTTATATAAAAGAATCATATTAAATGATAATGTGATTGTTTCTTCTCAACAATATAAACATGAGCTTTTAAAAAATAAAGGACTATTGGAAATCATAATGATGTTTATAATAAGAAATAAATTAATTACTACAAGTTATATTTTAGGTTTCTCGCTAAATAAGATATATACTCCTAAACTCTCTGAAATATTCAGATCTTTAAATCAAAAAGTAAATGTTTTCATTAAATAAACCGTACCATTTCCTTTTTTTTCTCGGCCTATTTTTCTTTCCCTTTAATTCTTTTGACGGAGTTAAAGCATTAGGCGAATTCAAAAACGAGTCAGGCGCTTATTTTTTTCTGTTAGGTTTTCTGTTGCTTTTTTTTCAAAAAAAAATCTCGATACCCTTATATAACTCTGTCTTTAAAATAATTTTGGTGTTTTTAGGTTGGTGTTTTCTGTCAACATTGCTCAATTTAGAAAATGTTGAAAACAGCTATTTTAAGCATACCACAGGAATTAATAGATTTATACGCCAATATGTATCGTTATTATTATCAAGTATTGTTTTTTTTCTTTTTTATTACAATGTTTTAATAAGAATGGAATTAAAAGAAATACTTTATAAAATAAGGACCGTTTTTTTATACTCCCTATTTATGGCTTCGATAGTTGGTTTTTTTGAAATATTAGCTGGCTATTATGGAATTTCATTAGCACGATATGCTTTTTATATCTTGGATTATTTTCCTTTTTTCGAAAAAAAATATATAGGAGATAGAATTTCTTCAATTGCAGACGAGCCTCCCTTTTTTGCCGTTTATTTGATAACAATATCAGGATGGATGTTTAGCTATATAATAACCAATAAAGGTATTTTGAAATACCTCCCAACACTACTTATACTTGTTCTTACTTTTTATTCTGGTTCAAGAACTGCATTGATTGTAATATTCGTCCAAGTTATTATTTTCTTGTTAACAACGGTATCAAAAGAGAAAATAATAAGAAATGCAATCAGGACAGCTGTTGCTTTTTCTTTTTTAACACTATGTATTTTTATCTTTAATGGTGAAAAAATAATCAATGCTTTCGAAGAAAAAATAGATTCTCTTGATTTTAAAAGTAACTTGACAAAAAATATATCAAACCAATCCCGTTTTGGAATGCAATATGCGGCGATTCAAGTTTTCTTAGAAAATCCGATTATAGGTGTTGGTTACGGGCAACAAACTTATTATAGTCGTTTCCATTATCCTGCTTGGGCTATGAGGAATAATTATGAATTTGAGGAGGCATATAAAAATCCTGCTGTAAGAGCCTTTCCTCCTAGTTACAATATGTACACGAGGATCTTGTCTGAAACTGGATTAATAGGAATCTCAATTTTTATTTTTCTGATTTATTTCAGTATTAAAAGAATTAGATTTCTCATAAAAAACAAAAGCGATGAAAAAAAGGTATTAGCAATAATTCTATTAGTTGGATTATCCGGTTTATTTATAAATTTACTTCAAATTGACACTTTCAGATTGTATGGACTTTGGTTATATTTGGCAATCTTAATAGTTTTGACAAATAAGCAGCAAAATGCATATGAATAAAGTTGCACTATTAATTCCTCATTATAATAATTTTAGAGGATTAATAACTTCCATAAACTCCATTGATTCTTCGGAATTTATAGATATTGTTATTGTTGACGATGGAAGTACTGTAGAAAAAATAGATGAAGATGTTTTAAACAAAGCATTTAAAGCAAATGGAAAGATAAAGTTTCTCTACCTAGAAAAAAATAAAGGAATTGAGTATGCTTTAAACCATGGTTTAGAATATATTCTAAAAAATAACTATCAATATACGGCAAGGCTAGATGTTGGTGATGTTTGTGTAGGAAAAAGATTTGCAATCCAGCATAAATTCTTAATCGATAATAAACACATAAAATTTATAGGAACAAATGCCAATGCTTTTGATATGGAAGGGAATTTTATCTTCAGATATAATTTCCCATTAAAACATTCCGAGATAAAAAAACGCATATATTTGAATGCTGTATTCGTTCATCCAACATTTATGTTTGATAATGAAATCATAAAAACAGTAGGATATTATCCCACAAATTATAAATCAGCCGAAGATTTTGCGTTTGCAATGAAAGTGGTTAAGCACTTTATGACAGAAAACCTTGAAGAGTGTTTTGTAAATGTCGAGATTAATCCCAATGGTATTTCATTATCGAAAAGGAATCAACAAATTAGAAGCAGATTAAATGTAATAAAAGATAATTTTTATTTTGGTTACTATCCTATTTACGGGCTTATCAGAAATATCATTATTTGTATAGCCCCTAATAAATGGATTGCAGCAATGAAAAAAGTGAAAAAGACAAAATGATAGACTTCCTTAAAAAAAGTATACAAAAGGCGAAATTTGAACCTAAAATTTTAGGCTTTTGTATAAACAATAACTATTTAATAAGAAGAGAATTAAATAGCCAGATAAAGAAAAATGCTCTCAATGCTACAGGAATATTATTAGATTTTGGGTGCGGAACGAAACCTTACCAGAAATATTTTACTAATGTTTCAAGATACATAGGAATAGATTTAAAGATCGAAGGGTGGGAACACCGTCAAGATACGGTAGATTTTTTTTATGACGGGAAAACGATTCCTTTTGAAGATAATTACTTCGATACTATGCTCTGTACAGAGGTTCTGGAACATGTTTTTAATATTGAAGAACTATTATCGGAGTTTCAAAGAGTTCTAAAACGAAATGGCACAGCACTAATTACCACTCCTTTTATGTGGGAAGAACACGAAATGCCACATGATTTCGGTCGCTATACAACACCAGCTTTAGTCTATTTATATGAAAAGTATGGTTTCGAAATAGTTTCTCATCATAAAACAGGAAATAACATAAAAGTTATAGCACAGTTTAGTATTAATTATGTAAAATCATTGTTACCCGCTAATAAAATTTTAAAGCAAATATTATTGGTTCCTTTCATAATTTACTTCAATTTCGTAGGCTCTATTTTTGGATTTTTACTTCCTGGAGACAAAAGCGTTTATTTTAATAATGTTTTTGTTCTTAGGAAAAAGTAATTTTACAAATAGTAGATAAACTTATAATTACAAGGGATGAAGAAGATTATTGAAAATTACTATGATTATTTATTTATAGGCATGTTACTTCTTTTGCCTTTTTCATTAGCTTTCCCGAGCATTGTTCTCGGATTACTGTTATTTTCTTTTATCATAGATATAAAAAAAACCAATTTCGATAGGTTAAAAACAGGTCCTTTTTATATTCTTTACTTTTTATTTCTTTTTATTTATATTAAGGCTCTATTAAACAATAGCTTAATAATAGATCAGAAGTTGCTTAGTAGGTATTTATTCATTCTGATAATTCCCATACTTTTTTTGAAGCTTAAGGATTTAGAGAAAATTAAAACTGCCCTTATAATTAGTATTCAACTAATGATAGCGGTATCAATTTTCAAAATAACGAAGCACTATTTAATTTATAATAATTTTCCGCTTGGAGATGGATTATTAGTGAATGAACTTCTTGTCTTAGAAAGGCCTTATGCTGGTTTTATGGCTTTGATGGGATTAATACTCTCACTAGAAAAGATAAAGAATAAAGATAAAAACAAAAATATATTTATATTTTTTAGCGCATTGTCAATTTTTTTTATAGTACTTATAGCAGCTAGGAACTCGTTTATCTCCTTATTATTTCTGTTTTTTTTGTATATATTTTTCTATTTGAAAATTTCAAAACTTTATAAAGTGGCATTTATAGGTTTTTGTTTTTTAATAATATTGACAATTGTATCTCTCAATAAAAACATTTTAGAGCGATTTCATATAAACAAAGACATAGAGGGAACGCTTTCAAAAATTGCTATTTTCGAGCCAAGATATGTAATTTGGCCTTGCGCTTATGATTTGACGAAACAAGAGGAATTTAATTATGCAGTAGGTTTTAAAAGCGAAAAAGAAATCAGCACTAAATTAATTAATTGCTATTCTGAAAAAATAAGTAATGAATCAAGAAGAGGATGGTTTTTAGAAAGAAAATTTAATACACATAATCAGTTTTTAGGCTTTTTTCTTAGTTCTGGAATAATTGGTTTTTTAATACTAATATCATTTTACTTTTTATCTATATTTCTGCACAAACATAACTTTTTTGCTGTAGCAATATTAGCAAGTTTCTTTTTTTTCTTTCTCTTTGAAAATGTTCTCTCTAGACAATTTGGATGCTACATCTTTGCCATTTTTGCCTCTCTTTTTTTATTAAAAAACAATACTAATGAAAAGGAATAAAATAGTTCATATATTACATTCAGTTGGAGGAGTTGATGTCTCATTACGTCTCATCTTATCAAATATTGATAATACAAAATTTGAAAATGTGATTATTCATGGACAAAAAGATACCGAAAATATATTTCTTGATAAGAGTAATCAAAAAGTAAAAAGCTATAGAATACCCATCAATAGAGATATTTCTGTCAAAAACGACTTAAAATCAATTATACAAACGTATAAGATTATAAAAAAAGAAAAGCCCGATCTTATACATTCTCATAGTGCAAAAGGAGGCATCGTAGGCAGAATTGTGGGTAGATTATTAGGTGTTAAAGTCTTACATACACCCCAAGCCTATTCATATTTGAGTACTGAGAACTTCTTAAAAAGAAGAATTTATATAACTATAGAGAAACTATTTGCAAACGGTAATTCAATATTATTAGCATCTTCAAACTCTGAAAAAGATAGAGCTACCAAAGAAATCGGATATAAAGACACACACACAATTTTATTTAATAATTCTATTCAGCCAATAAATCAATTATCAGAGCTTTCGATTGAAAAAACTTGGCCAGATGAATATATATGTACCGTTGGAAGGCCTTCATTTCAAAAAAATATAGAATTGATGATTCAAGTTATTTTTGAGATTAAAAAGCATCAAAAAAATATTCATTTGGTTTTAATGGGAGTCGGGTATCATTCGCCTCAATTGGATTTGATAAAAAATTTAATAATTAAACTAGACTTAAAATCCAATATTACCTTGTTAGATTGGACAGGCCGCGAAGACATTTTCCGAATAATAAATGATTCAAAATTATATATTTCTACAGCACGCTACGAAGGTTTGCCTTATTCCATTATTGAAAGCCTTGCTTTATCGAAGCCTTGCGTAGTTAGTGATTGTGATGGAAACAGAGATTTAATCGTAAATAATTTTAATGGATTTGTCATCAAAGACAATAATGCAGAAAGTTTTTCAACAAAAATTATCGAAATTTTAAATGATGAGCAACTCTATTTGAAATTCTCTCAGAATGCTAAAAAATATTTTATTGAAAATTTCAATATTCTTGATAATATCAAAAAACTTGAGAACATCTACAAATCGAATATCTTACGATAATTAAATATAAAAGATCACTTAAAAAGCTATTGTCCAAGTTTTTCTCACCATATAAATTATTTTTTTCAAATATTAACGATTATAGTTTTTTGTTGTAAATGATAATCCTATTTTTGGGAACATTATTTTTGTGGTTAAATTACGTGTTTTTTTCCATGAAATATTTCACGTTAAAAGATTAATCGGATATGAAAAGAGTATTAATAACCGGAGCGGCAGGGTTCTTAGGGTCCCATTTGTGCGATCGTTTTCTAAAAGAAGGTTATTTTGTAATTGGAATGGACAATCTTATTACGGGTGATTTAAAAAATATCGAACACTTATTCAAGCTTGAGAATTTCGAATTCTACCATCACGATATTACCAAATTTGTTCATATTCCGGGCAAATTAGATTATATATTACATTTTGCTTCACCAGCAAGTCCTATAGATTACCTTAAAATTCCTATACAGACATTAAAAGTAGGGTCTTTAGGTACTCATAATCTTTTAGGATTGGCAAGAGTAAAAAAAGCAAGGATTTTGATTGCCTCTACATCTGAAGTCTATGGAGACCCACTGGTTCATCCACAGACAGAAGAATATTACGGAAACGTAAATACGATAGGGCCTAGAGGCGTTTATGATGAAGCAAAACGTTTCCAAGAATCTATTACAATGGCATATCACACTTTTCATGGCGTTGAAACCAGAATAGTCAGGATTTTTAACACTTATGGACCAAGAATGCGATTAAATGATGGTAGAGTGATTCCAGCATTTATTGGACAGGCTTTAAGAGGAGAAGATTTGACTATATTTGGCGACGGTATGCAGACTCGATCTTTCTGTTATGTAGACGATCAGGTGGAAGGAATTTATAGGCTGTTACATTCTGATTATGTGCTTCCAGTTAATATTGGAAACCCAGATGAAATAACGATTAAAGATTTCGCAGAAGAAATTATCAAGTTGACAGGTACCAACCAAAAAGTGGTATACCATCCGCTGCCAATAAATGACCCGCTGCAAAGACAGCCTGATATAACAAAAGCCAAAGAGCTGCTAGGCTGGGAAGCCAAAGTGTCAAGATCCGAGGGAATGAGAATTACCTATGAATATTTTAAATCTTTATCATCAGAAGAATTGTTGAAGGAAGAACATAAAGATTTTTCAAAATATATTTTTTAAGTGCGTAAAAAAACGGGAAGATATTCTGGCTACATCAGGCCATTTTCATATATACTAGATTTGATTATTATCAATATCCTAGCAAACTTTCTATTGCCGCAAACATTAAACCTATTAGGATATCACTTTTTTATATCAATCTCGTGGCTTGTAATTGCTTGGAATATTGGATTTTATGAGGTATATCGTTATACAAAGGTTATTGAAATCTTTAGCAGTATACTAAAGCAATATTTCTTCTTCTTGCTTATAAATTTTGCTTTTATAGGATTTTATCTGAAATTCTCAGAGCCTTCAAAAATGATTCAATTTGTTTCATTTTCGCTAATCCTTGTAGGCCTTGCAAAATTTTTCATTTATTTTTCTTTAAGAAGATTTAGGGTTGTTTTTGGAGGAAACTTTCGAAGGGTTGTTATTGTAGGTAATGGAAAAAGTGTAACTCAGCTAGAAGAATTCTTCAACGAGAACCCAGATTATGGTTATAAACTGGAAAAAACGTTTACTCTTGTCCCAAACAAAAAGGAACAAGTGGAAGAATGCTTCAATTTTGTCATGGAAAATAAAATTGACGAAATCTACTGCTCTCTTGCAGAATTATCAAATGCTGAGGTAAATAAATTTATTGATTTTACAGACAATAATTTAAAAATACTAAAATTTCTTCCGGACAATAAAGAAGTCTTGGCGAGAAATTTAATTTTTGATTATTATGATTACATTCCAATTATATCAATCAGAAACATACCGTTAGACGAAACGGCAAATAAAGTTATTAAAAGGGCATTTGATATTATCTTCTCTTTAGTTGTCATTATCGGTATTTTATCATGGCTAATTCCAATTTTAGCGATATTGATAAGAATCGAATCAAAAGGCAGTGTTTTCTTTAAGCAAAAAAGAAACGGATTGAATTACAAAGAATTTTATTGCTATAAGTTCCGTTCGATGAGACTAAACGAGATAGCAGATTTATATCAAGTTTCTAAAAATGACCCGAGAATAACAAGAGTAGGGAAATTCATTAGAAAAACCAGCATAGACGAATTACCGCAATTCTTCAATGTCTTATTGGGAGATATGTCGGTTGTTGGACCAAGACCGCATATGGTAAGCCATACGGAAATGTATGCCCGAAGAATTGACAAATTTATGGTACGTCATTTTATCAAGCCAGGTATTACAGGACTTGCCCAGACTAAAGGCTTCCGTGGAGAAGTAGAGAGCGATAAGGATATTATTTATCGCGTAAAATTTGATATTTTTTATCTTGAAAACTGGTCTTTGCTTTTAGACATAAAAATTATCTTCCTTACGGTAGTCAACGCAATAAAAGGAGAAGAAAAAGCCTATTAGCAATGGAAGAACATCTCGTTTCCATTATTACTCCTTCTTTCAATTCAGAAAAATTTATTTCAGAGACTATCAAATCGGTTCAAAATCAGACCTACCAAAATTGGGAAATGATTATAGTCGATGATGGATCTGTTGATAAGACTATTTCCATTGTTGAAAGTTGTCTTCATGATAAACGAATCCAGCTACATCAACAAAAGCAAAATTACGGAACCGGAATTGCTCGAAATAAAGCAGTTTCTCTAGCCAAAGGTAGATATATTGCCTTTCTTGATTCAGATGATTTGTGGAAGCCCGAAAAGCTTCAGAAGCAAATAGAATTCATGATTTCGGAAAACCAGCCTTTCACTTTTTCATTTTATGAATGTATTGATGAAAATGGGAACGCTTTGGAGAGAATAATCGAAGCACCGAAAATGCTTACTTATAACCAATTGTTCTGGAGTAATCTGATTGGAAATCTAACAGGCATTTACGATTCGGCCTTTTTCGGAAAAATAACAATTTCTTCTAACAGAAAGCGCCAAGACTGGATGATGTGGCTCACAATCTTGAAAAAAATAAAAATCGCAAAACCAGTTCCTGAAAACTTGGCAATTTATAGAATCAGAGAAAATTCTATTTCAGCTTCAAAAACAGCGCTATTGAGACATAATTATAATGTATATAGAAACTTCCATAAATTAAATGTTATCGCTTCAATAGGCTGCATGATCGGCTTCCTGTTCGTGCATTTTTTTATCAAGCAGAAATATGTGAAAAAACTTAAGCTAAAGTAAGGACTGAAATTGTTTTAGCTTTCCTCGATTCGTACGTGCCAAAGAAGTCTTTTGCACAAATACGAATCTCAGATTTGGTTCCAAGTATAAGGAAATTGCGTCCTCAATTTTAGAAATCTGTTCCAAAGGCAATTCTTTTTCGCTTACATACTCTATCTCGAACGAATCAATTTTTGTCTGCTTTACGATAAATTCTTTTACATTTCCATCGTCTTCTATGATACTTTTCGTCACATAATAAAAAGTCAGTCCGGGTGATTTTTTTCCGCTTGGAAGAATGGCAATATCGTTTGTCCGACCAATCAATTGCTTAAGAATAGGTTTTTTAAAAGTACTTTCTGTAGCTAAAATTCCAATATCTCCAATATCGTATCGGATGAACGGATGGGCCTTATTATACAATGAGGTGATTACAATACGACCTTCTTTTCCATTTGGAACCGGCTGATTGGCATCGTCCAAAATTTCAACAAACAAGGTTTCGGCATTGACCTGCCATTCTCCTTTGGAATTTTCAAAAGCAATCAGGTCCAGTTCTGAAGCACCATATTCATTGACAATAGGAATTCCAAATTGCTTTTCCATTAAGATTTTATCTTTCTCAAAAAGCATCTCAGAGGTCACGATACATACCTTTAGTGTCGGACATATCCCCTTTAGTAAGATGTTTTTTCGTTCCAAATATTTGGCAAATAATACGATCGAACTCGTATATCCATTGATGTAATCGAATTTCTTATTGCGAAAATGATTTAAAAACTTTTCCAAAACAGCATCCGATAAATCAAAAATCGGAAAGCGAAACCGATGTCCCAGAAAGTCCTTTAAGCGTTCTTTCCTATTTCCGATAAAATCCAAAGGAATTCCATAAAACCGCGCTTGGAAAGAAGAGTTAAAGTCAATACCGTGCCATCCAAAACGATACATGTTTGAAGCCCAAGTCATCGCATGGGAGTATTTGTCTTTTGCAAAAATAAACGGATCTCCGCTGGACCCCGAAGTCTTATTGATAAATAATTTTTTAGCATCAAAACCTTTGGAGAGCCTTTGTTGCAATGGTTGTTGCAAATCTTTTTTAGTAATTACAGGCAAACTATTCCAATTATCAGAAGTTTTTCCAGAAGCCAGTTGCTTATAAAAATGATTGTTCTTCAAGTGAAAATCGACAATTTCTTTTCTTTTCCCAAGAATATAATGCTCATAGCTGGCTTCAGGAATATTAAGAATATTCTCAAATTCCAGCTGAGCCTCTTTTATCGGAAAGCCACTAATTTTCAAGGAAAAGTCAAATAGTTTAAACACAGTCGAAAGTTGATAGTTTTTAGTAAATTAATTATTTTTTATGTTCAAAAGCAATTAATTTTGGCACATATTAAACAAACTACACAACAATGACAATTTTATTATTAGGTTCTGGCGGAAGAGAGCATGCTTTGGCTTGGAAAATGCTGCAGAGCGATAAATGCTCAAAACTTTTTGTGGCACCTGGAAATGCTGGTACAGAAGCAATTGCAAAAAATATCAATATTAGTCCAACTGACTTTGAAGCGATAAAAAATTTCGCACTACAAGAAAAAGTAGAAATGATTGTTGTGGGGCCCGAAGATCCTTTAGTGGCTGGGATTTATGATTTTTTCAAAAATGATGAGGCACTACAGAATATTCCCGTTATAGGTCCGTCAAAAAAGGGCGCTCAATTAGAAGGAAGCAAAGAATTCGCAAAAGAATTTCTAGTAAAACATAATATTCCTACGGCAGCTTATGGCAGTTTTACCAAAGAAACTTTAGAAAAAGGACAGAAATTTTTAGAAACGTTGAGTCCTCCTTATGTCTTGAAAGCAGATGGATTGGCGGCAGGGAAAGGAGTCCTAATTATCCAAGATTTAGAAGAAGCAAAAGCAGAATTGAAGAATATGCTTGTTGATGAAAAATTCGGACAGGCGAGCTCAAAAGTGGTCATCGAAGAATTTTTAGATGGAATAGAACTCAGCTGTTTTGTTTTGACTGACGGTAAAAGCTACAAGATTCTGCCTACGGCAAAAGATTACAAAAGAATTGGTGAAGGCGATACCGGTTTGAATACAGGCGGTATGGGAGCAGTTTCCCCAGTTCCGTTTGCTGATGCTGTTTTGCTGGAAAAAATCGAAAATAGAATCGTAAAACCGACAATTGACGGTTTGCAAAAAGATGGAATCGAATACAAAGGTTTTGTATTTATCGGTTTAATCAATGTGAAGAATGAGCCGATGGTAATTGAGTATAACGTCAGAATGGGCGATCCAGAAACAGAAGTTGTAATTCCGAGGCTTACATCTGACTTAGTGGAACTATTTTTGGCTGTGGCCGATGAAAAGCTGGATCAAGTTTCTTTAGAGGTCGATCCAAGGAGCGCTACGACTATCATGGTCGTTTCTGGCGGCTATCCGGAAGATTATGAAAAAGGAAAAGCAATTTCTGGAATCGAAAATGTTACCGATTCTATTGTTTTCCATGCGGGAACTAAAACCGTTGATGGACAAGTAGTAACCAATGGTGGTAGGGTTTTGGCGGTAACATCTTACGGCGATAACTTTAAAGAAGCGATACAAAAATCCTATCAAAATATCGACAAGCTGAAATTTGAGAAGATGTATTTCCGAAAAGATATCGGGTTTGATTTATAATCCAATAAAAAATCCGAGAAGCAATAGTTATCGCTTCTCGGATTTTCATTATAATAAGTTCGGCTTATTTTAAGAAAGAATGAGCCGTAGTATCTTGAAATTCGTCGTTATTAGCTTTGTGTAATTGCAGCTGTTTAATCCAGTAAACAATTGCTACTGCGCAAATAATCATAAAAATCCAGTTCAATGTGTTGGCTGCCCACCAGTTTTTTAGTTCTAAAGCTCTGAAAAAGTCAAGCGGTTTGAACAAAATGTCTACGAATAAATATTGTATTCCTTCAAAAAATGATTTCATATCGTTTCTTTATGTTGTTATTTTATGAATCTTCTAAAATTTTTGTACAGACCAACTTTATAATAGTTCATTTTAGAACAAGTAGTATCTTTACACTGCAAAAGTATAAAATATCCTTATGATAACAAGCGTTTTTAGCAAATCTCGACCGTTAAATTATATAATTATTTCAGCGCTTCTGGTTATATGCTATTTTTTATACCTCCAAAAAGCTCCAGAATTGGTTGATTCTGTTAATGGGATTATGACCAGGACTGGACTTCTGCTGCTTTTGATAGGTTCGCTTTTTATCATAAACTTCGTGACCAAAAAGAATGGATTGAGCAAAGACAATAGCTATACCTTCCTTTTCTTCTTTTCATTCCTAATTTTATTTCCGACAACATTAGTCAACACAAACCTGATTATTTCTAATTTTTTTATACTCTTGGCGTTGCGGAGATTGATTTCTTTGCAATCGCTGCTCACGCCTAAAGAAAAAATATTCGATGCTTCGCTTTGGATTTTTCTAGCGGCAATCTTTCACTTTTGGAGTATTTTGTTTATCCTGATCGTTTTTGTCTCCATCCTTTTCCATGTTTCGAGAGATTATAGAAACTGGGTACTGCCTTTTATTTCCTTTTTTGCTATAGGAATTATAGCATTGATGTATGCTTTGATTTTTGACCAAAGCTTGATAGAAACGATAGTTGACAGCGCTTTGATTGATTTCAATTTTAATTATTTTACGAATAATTACCAAAACTTTGCCCTTTCATTATACTTAGTTACCGCAACCTTCTTTTTTATTACGCAAGCCTTGACATTGCCTAATAAGCCGTTGAATATGCAATCGTCCTACAAGAAAATTATTGTCGCATTTATTATTGGTGCGGTTGTTTTCCTGATTTCTTCGGACAAGAATAATAGTCTTTTGATTTATACGTTTGCTCCAGTAGCTATCATGGCGACCAACCATATTGAGTCCATGCAGGTTAATTGGCTGAAAGAAACTTTTGTTTATGTAATTGTCGGCTGTAGCGTACTGACTTTTTTCTCGCAATTATAACTTGTTGCCATACGCCAAATCCCCTGCGTCTCCTAAGCCTGGCACGATATAATTTTTTTCGTTCAGCTTTTCGTCTAAAGTCGCAACCCATAGGTGGCAATAATCAGGAAGATGTTTTTGGAGATAAGAAATTCCTTCCGGAACAGCGATCACGACAGCAATATGCACTTCTTTCGGAGTTCCTTTTTCCATCAGTTTATTAAAAACAGCAACCATAGACTGGCCTGTCGCCAGCATTGGATCGATCAATAAAAGATTTTTGTTTTCGATGCTCGGAACAGCCTGGTATTCTACTTTTATGTCAAATGCATCGTCGTTATTATAATGATGGCGGTAAGCCGATACAAATCCGTTTTCGGCACTGTCAAAATAATTCAGAAAACCAAGATGTAGAGGCAGTCCAGCTCTTAAGATCGAACACAAGACTAAGTCATCCTGAATTTCGGTAGTCTTTTTGATGCCAAGTGGCGTCTGGATTTCTACATCTTTATAATGGAGGTTCTTGCTCAATTCATACGACATTATTTCGCCAATTCGCTCAATATTCCTGCGGAAACGCATGCTGTCTTTTTGGACATTGACATTTCTAATTTGGCCCAAGAAATGATTCAGTACGCTGTTGGCTTCTGATAAATAATGTATTTGCATAGTTTTTTAAGTGTAAGGTTTGGAATTCAAGGTTCTGAAATCTGAAATTTTTACCAGCCATAAAGGTATAAAAAGTATATTTGTATTTTAATTGTAAATATATGTTTTCAAAATTAGCGTATTCAGTATTTGAGCAGAGCATCCAGGATTATCATAAATATGACAACGTGGACCAGCCAATCAGCAACCCTTATTCAAATGATACATTTGAACATCTATTATATCTGAAAAACTGGATTGATACTGTGCAATGGCATTTTGAAGATATAATCCGTGATCCAAATATTGATCCTGTTGAAGCTTTAAAATTAAAACGCAGAATCGATGCTTCAAACCAAGAGAGAACAGACATGGTTGAATTTATCGATAGCTTTTTCTTGAAAAAATATAGCGGCGTTAAAGTAAAAGACAATGCCAAGATTAATTCAGAAAGCCCTGCGTGGGCATTTGATAGACTGTCTATCCTGGCTTTGAAAATCTACCACATGCATGAAGAAGCAACACGAGCTGATGCTACTCCAGAACACAGAAATGCATGCCAGACTAAACTAAATGTTCTTTTGGAACAGCGCTCGGATTTGTCAACAGCAATCGACGATCTGCTTACAGATATTGAAAACGGAGACAAGTTCATGAAAGTCTACAAACAGATGAAGATGTACAATGACGATGATCTGAATCCGATTTTGTATCAGAATAAAAAATAAAGACGGATGGCAGAAAAGAATTTTATTAGTTCCGAGCCACTGTTTTTCAAGATTGTCTACGGCGTGACCTTCCTTGCATTTCTATATGTACTATATGAAATGCTTTTTTTAGAAAGCCAGCAGCAATCCCAACCTTTAAAATTAATCGTTCTCGCATTATTTGGCGTTTTCTTTATCAGGAAAGGCTTAAGCGGAATGAAGCAAAACAAATAAGACAAGAGACTTTTTTGAGACAAGCTGTTTCTTAAAAGTCTTTTTTATTTCTAAAAGATGCCAAAAATCAAGCATATAGTAGTTTTTAGACTTTCTGCCATGGGAGATGTTGCCATGATAGTTCCTGTACTGAGAGCTTTTGCCGCACAGTATCCTGATGTGAAGCTTACCGTAGTTTCTCGTCCTTTTTTTAAGCCTTTTTTTGATGCAATTCCTAACCTAGATTTTTTTGCAATCGATCTAAAAGAAAGGCATAAAGGTTTTTTTGGACTGATACGATTGTATAAAGATTTGAAAAAACTAGGGGTTGACGCTGTTGCGGACTTACATAATGTACTTCGTTCCAAAATAGTGAGGAGTCTTTTTGCATGGAGCGGCAAAAAAATAGCTTTTGTTGACAAAGGACGTGCAGAAAAGAAAGCGCTGACAAGAGTGGAAAATAAAATTTTCAAGCCGGTAAAATCGATGTTTGAAAGGCATAAGCAAGTTTTTAAAGAACTTGGCTTTGAAATACGTCTTGAAAATCCGATTTTTCCAAAAAAAGCTGATCTGACAGAAGAAATTCTAAATCTTACTGGAGAAAAGCACAAAAAGTGGATCGGAATCGCTCCTTTTGCCCAATATGATTCTAAGGTTTATCCGCAAGACTTGATGCAGCAAGTCATCGACAAACTTGCCGAAAATCAAGATTATAAAATATTTCTGTTTGGTGGAGGGAATAAAGAAATTGAAATATTAGATCAGCTCGCCGCTGGAAAAGAAAATGTGATTACTATCGCCGGTAAATTAAAATTCGAGGAAGAACTAAAGCTTATTTCGAACCTTGACGTAATGCTTTCAATGGATTCGGGCAATTCGCATATAGCAGCAATGCTGGGCATAAAGGTAATTACGCTTTGGGGCGCAACACACCCGTACGCAGGATTCTTGTCTTTTAACCAGACGATGGATACTGCGATAGTTTCTGATAGGGAAAAATATCCGCTGCTTCCGACTTCAATTTATGGCAATAAAAAAGTAGAGGGCTATGAAGACGCGATGCGAAGCATTCCAGTTGATAAAGTCATTTCTGTTGTCATAGATCAATTAAAATAAAAAAGAGGCCTTTCGAGCCTCTTTCCATTTTATGTTTTTCGATTAAACATCATCAAAATCAATATAGATTTCTGCTGAAGTAGGATGTGCCTGGCAAGTTAAGGTCAGTCCTTCGGCAATTTCGCGGTCGGTCAAGATAGAATTCTTTTTCATTTCGGCAGTACCGGAAACAATTCTGGCGATGCAGCTGCTGCAGATACCTCCTTGACAAGAGTAAGGAGCATCAATTCCTTGCTTTAGGGCGGCATCGAGAAGTGTCATTTTTTGCGACATGTCGAAAGTAGTTTCTTCATCGTCTACCAAAATGGTCACTTTGCTATGTCCTTCTAATGATTCTTCAATCTTATTTTCTTTAGTCGAAGCAGAAAACAATTCAAATTTAATGTCCTTTTCTTTGATGTTATTTTCCCTCAAGACGTTATTTACGACATTGATCATTTCTTCCGGACCACACAAATAAAACTTGTCAAACTCTACAGAAGCATGTTTGTTTTTCAATACAAAATTCACTGCGGATTTTTCGATTCTTCCAAATAAGGCATTTTCGGATCTTGCCTGGCTGAATACGTAATGTACGAACAGTCTTCCCGTATATTGGAGCTGCAGGCTGTGCAATTCTTGATGAAAAATAGTTTCGTCTGGAGTTTTATTGCCATAAATCAAAACAAAAGTGCTTTGAGGCTCTTTTTCTAAAACACTCTTAAGTATCGACATTACTGGCGTTATTCCGCTTCCGGCAACAAAAGCAGCATAATTTTTTATCCTGTTGGAGTCTGGCTCAAAAATGAATTTTCCTTCTGGCGAACCTACTTCAATCGTATCTCCGGCTTTTAACTGCTTGTTTGAAAACTGAGAAAAGGCTCCGTTTGAAACAGCTTTGATTGCAATTCGTAACTCACCGCTGTCAGGCGAAGAGCAGATGGAATAGGCGCGACGGATTTCGTTTCCGTCAAGCGTCAACTTTAGATTTATATATTGTCCGGCGACGAAACTATAATGCGATCTTAATTCTTCTGGTACGTTGAACAACACAGAAACAGCATCTTTTGTTTCTCTCCTTACTTCTTTTATTGTTAGTTTATAAAATGTAGACATTCTGTATATTTTATGCAAAAGTAAGCATTCCCAAAACTTTTTTAAATAAGAAAACCTTAAAAAATAATACCTAACTATTTTATGTATAAGAAACTTATGTATATTTGCTTTCTAATGCTGAAAAATGAAAAACTCTCAATTGTATAAAGGAAGCCTTAATACCATAATAATGAAATTATTAGGGGAAAACGGGCGAATGTACGGTTATGAAATCACGCAGAAAGTGAAAGAAATAACCAAAGGGGAATTGAATATTACTGAAGGCGCTCTTTATCCGGCATTGCACAAATTAGAAGCCGAAGGATTGCTAGATGTTGAGGTTGAAAAAGTGGATAATCGTCTTCGGAAATATTATAAGCTGACAGAAAGCGGCCAAACCGAAACGGTAAATCGCCTGGCAGAACTAGAAGAATTTATAAAAAACATGCAAAGTATAGTAAATCCAAAACTAAGCTATTGATGAAATTAAACGAACAGCAAATCGACCGATTATATCAATTCACGCGACAGCATTTTGTAGAGTGGTATGACCTGCAATCGGAATTGGTAGACCATTTGGCCAATTCAATCGAAGATAGGTGGAAAGAAAATCCGAAATTGACTTTTGAAGAAGCATTACAGTTAGAATTCAAGAAATTCGGGATTTTCGGATTTATGGATGTTGTCGAAGAACGCCAGAAATTCTTAGGAAAAAAATACGCAAGGATAATTTGGAAATACTATAAGGAGTTTTTCCGATTGCCTAAAATTCTCCTGACTTTGGGAGCCATGTATGCCTTATATATTCTTTCTGAAGCCTTACAGGATACCCAAATTTTATATCTCTGTGTTTTGGGCGTTATTGGATTTGTGTCTAGCTTCGAAATTTATAAAGTCACCAAAGCCCAAAGATTACGAGAGAAAGCAACAGGAAAAAAATGGCTTTTTGAACAAACGGCCAGTATTTTTGATATTTATCCGATTACGTTCTTGCCGGTACAGATAGTCAATTTATCAGGCGCTTTTGGCGATGCGAATTGGAATAGAGGAACTGCAATTTTTGGCGCTGTAATTCTAGTGTTATTTGCACTTTTGCTATATGTACAGTGGAAAGTCGTACATAAAAAAATGTCAGAAGAAATGGGCCGAATCTATCCTGAATATGAAATCTCAAAATAAAGTGTAACGTTTACATTTTTTATTCTACTAATCCACAAACCAAACCAAACAAGATGTTCAAAAAATTCCTTATGCTCGAATGGAAATCTTTTTTCCGTTCAGCTTCCTTCAGGACCAACCTCGCTTTAAAAATACTGATGGTTTTTGGAGCGATTTATTTCACCTTGATTTTCCTTTTTATGGGAATCGGTGTGTTCTATCTGATTAAAGAAGAACTCAACTTGGATCCTATTCTTGTTGTAAACCGATATCTGATCTATTATATCCTTTTGGATCTGATGATACGGCTTTTTCTTCAGAAGATTCCGGTGATGAATATTCGTCCGCTATTAACATTGCCGATCAAAAAATCAACCATCGTAAACTTTGCCTTAGGAAAGACGATATTGTCGTTTTTTAACTTCGTGCATTGCTTTTTCTTCGTGCCGTTTTCAATCGTATTGGTCATAGAAGGATATGATATTGTCAGCATTATTCTTTGGCATATAGCTTTGATGGCGTTAGTCTATGCAAATAACTTCTTCAACATCCTATTAAACAATAAAGACTATCTTTTCCTTATCTTTATTGGAGCCGTGTTGGCTTTGGGAACTTTGCAATATTACGGTCTGTTTGATATTACGAGCTATACGTCGGTTTTCTTTCAAGGATTGTTCGATACGAAATACCTTTTCCTTTTACCGATTATTTTATTGATTTCTTTATACCTTCTTACATATACTTACTTCAAGAAAAACCTTCATTTAGATACGGGACTTTCTTCAAAACACAGTGTAGCCAAAACCGAACAATATACTTGGCTAAACCAATTTGGAACGATTGGTACATTCCTTAAAAATGACATCCGATTGATCAAGCGAAACAAGCGTTCAAAAACCACGATTTTTATGAGCGTCTTATTTCTTTTTTATGGATTGCTTTTCTTTTCTGGAGGAATTGAATCCTACAATAATCCGATGATGCACATGTTTGCAGGGATTTTTGTAACGGGCGGCTTTTTATTCACTTTTGGCCAATTCGTGCCAAGCTGGGATAGCGCCTATTATCCGCTAATGATGACCCAGAACATTCCTTATAAAGGATATCTGAATTCAAAATGGTGGCTGATTGTTATTGCAACGGCAGTTTCGACAGTGATCGCTTCTTTTTATCTCTATTTTGGATTAGAAATCTATCTGATTATTATTGTTGGAGCGGTTTACAATATTGGCGTAAACTCTCATTTAGTGTTGCTCGGCGGCGCATTCACTAAAACTCCGGTTGACTTAAATTCTGGCAAAGGAGCTTTTGGAGATAAAAAAGCGTTCAACGCAAAAACAATGCTCATCTCTTTGCCAAAATTATTGCTCCCGATGATTATCTATGCCTTAGGCTACTATTTGATTAACCCGACAATGGGACTGGTATTGGTGGCTTTGACAGGAGTTTTAGGATTTGCCCTAAGAAATAAGGTTTTTACAATGATTGAAAAAGTGTATAAAACCGAAAAATATAAAACAATAGACGCTTACAAGCAAAAAGGATAAATTCGAACACTAAAAATCTAACGATATAAAACATCGAAAAAATGATACAAGCAAAAAATCTTTCAAAAGCATATAACGGAACAACCGTATTAAAAATAGACCATCTTGAAATCCAAAAAGGCGAAAGCTTCGGACTGGTCGGAAATAATGGCGCTGGGAAAACTACATTTTTCAGCCTGTTGCTTGATTTGATTCAACCTACAACAGGAGAAATCATCAATAGCGGTTTCAGAGTCGACCAAAGCGAAAACTGGAAAACCGTGACCGCTTCTTTCCTAGACGAAAGCTTCTTGATCGGTTATCTGACTCCAGAAGAATATTTCTATTTCATAGGCGATTTGCGCGGGCAAAATAAAGCCGATGTAGATGCTTTGTTGAAAAAACATGAAGAGTTTTTCAACGGCGAAATCCTGAACAGCAAAAAATACATCCGCGATTTCTCAAAAGGAAACCAAAAGAAAGTCGGAATCATTGCCACATTGATAGGCAATCCGGAAGTTATTATCCTTGACGAACCTTTCGCTAATCTTGACCCGACTACACAGTTTAGGCTTAAAAAAATAATTAAAGAACTCGCCGACAATCCAGAAATTACGGTATTGGTCTCAAGCCACGATCTTCTCCATACCGTTGAGGTATCCAATAGAATTGTTGCCCTTCAAAAAGGCGAGATCGTAAAAGACATCCAGACATCAGCAGAAACGCTAGAAGAATTAGAGCGATTCTTTGCTGTCTAATGAAATTACCAAAGGCCTCGATTAACGAGGCTTTTTTTTGCACTAAACAGCCGTGTCAAGGATAAGAAAACATTACGAAGCGCAAAAAATCGCCTATTTTTTTCCCCATATCAAAAAGAAACGTATTTTTACCAGTCATTATACTAAAACTGACTTTTAAAAGTTAAAGAATAAAAACGTTTGACATTGAAAACCAACATACTTAAATACGCCCTTCTGCTTGGATTTTTTGCTTTTTTGATAGCTTGTTCTACAAAAAAAGACACCTTCATTAACAGAAACATGCATGCTCTGAGCACAGAATACAATATTTTGTATAATGGCGAAATTGCGCTGCAGGCAGGAATTACCGAGCTGAAAACACAGTATAAAGATAATTTTTGGGAAATTCTTCCAGTAGAAAGGATGCAGGTAAATCAAGAAACCATGCTTCCGGGCGATAAAAAGAACCCGAATTTTGAGCGTGCGGAAACAAAAGCCATCAAGGCGATCCAAAAACATTCGATGTATATTGAAGGAGGCGAAAAAAACCCTCAAATGGACGAAGCGCATCTTTTGCTTGGGAAAGCACGTTATTATGACCAAAGATTTGTGCCAGCCTTGGAGGCCTTCAACTACATCCTATACAAATATCCAAACAGCGATAAGATTTACGAAGCAAAAATCTGGAGAGAAAAGACCAACATGCGAATGGAGAATGATGCCTTGGCGGTAAAAAACCTTCGTAAGCTTTTGGAAGAAATAAAATTTAAAGATCAGATTTTTGCAGATGCCAATGCAACTCTAGCACAAGCGTTCCTTAATATTGAAGAAAAAGACAGTGCCATTTCAAAATTAAAGCTGGCAGTAGAATATACTAAAGAAAGCGAAGAAAGAGCAAGATATTATTTTATTCTAGGACAGCTTTACGATTCACAGCATAAAAAAGACAGCGCTATTGCAACCTATCAGTCAGTAATTGACATGAAAAGAAAATCGCCACGTCGTTATGTTATTCAGGCTCATGCAAAACAAGCACAATATTTTGACTATAAATCAGGCGATACTTTAGCCTTTGTCGAAAAATACAAAGACCTTTTAGAAGATAGAGAAAACAGACCTTACCTTGATGTCATCAATCATCAGATGGGATTGTTTTATGACGCTCTTGAAAAAGATGAAGAAGCGAAAAAATACTACAATAAGTCCTTAAGAGCAAATTCTCAAGACAATTACCAGATTGCGTCAAACTATAGAAACTTGGCAGAAATCAATTTCAATGATGCGAAATATTCTGTAGCCGGACAATATTATGATAGTACGCTGGTGCGTATGGACCAAAGAACCCGTGAATATAAGGCAATCAAAAAGAAAAGAGAAAATCTTGTTGATGTAATCAAATACGAAGCAATTGCCAAAACAAATGACAGCATATTGCACATTGTCGCTTTATCAGATGATGGTAAAAAAAGCTTCTTTGACGAAGTAATTGCACGCTTGAAAAAAGAAGATGAAGAAAAGGCAAAAAAAGCATTATTAGTTAGCCAATCTCAACCGGCAGGTGTACAAAATTCTGACGCAACTGATGAAGAAGTCCTTAAAAGCGCTTCAAAAGCCATGTCAAACAAAAGCAAGCAGGCGGCATTGGCTGAAGAAATGAGCATGGCTCCTCCCGCAGTTGGTGGTTCTACCGCATCGAACTTCTATTTCTACAATCCGACCACAGTAGCTTACGGAAAAAACGAGTTTAGAAAAAATTGGGGCAACAGGACGCTGAAAGACAATTGGAGACTTTCTCAAGGGAAAAGCAAAATTGGTTTTGGCAATGATGATACCGGTAGCGAAGAGGTTGCTTCAAGTGAGGAAACTGATACCAAAGAAGAAAAAATTGATGTCCGTTATACTGTAGATTATTATTTGAAACAGCTTCCTACAGAACAAAAAGCAATCGACAGCTTGGCAAAAGAAAGAAACTTTGCCTATTATCAATTAGGACTTATATACAAAGATAAATTCAAGAGATACGAACTGGCCACAGGAAGGCTTGAAAAACTATTGGAGAATAATCCAGAAGAAAGACTGATCTTGCCATCGATGTACAATCTGTATAAGATTTATGAGGTGACAAACAGAGAGAAAGCTGAAGCGATGAAACAAAGAATCATTTCGCAATATCCAGAATCCCGCTATGCTACCATATTAAAAAGCTCACCGGCAGATTTAATCAAAGCCAACGATACGCCAGACGCAGCTTATAATAAACTGTTTAAGATATATGAATCGGGGCAATACCAAGCCGTCATAACAGAAAGCGATGCCTTAATCGAGCTGTATGCAGGCGAAGATATTATACCAAAAATTGAATTGCTTAAGGCTAATACGATAGGAAAACTGAAAGGTTTGGAAGAATACAAAGGTGCTTTGAATTATGTAGCTCTGAACTATCCAAACAGTAAAGAAGGTAAAGAGGCTGAAAGTCTTTTGGCAACCAATATTCCACAATTGGAAACAATTGCTTTTGACAAAGAAATTCCGATTAGCTGGAAAATACTGTACAAAGTTGGGTCAAATCCAGACGATAAAAACACAAAAATCCTTCAAGATAAGATCAAGAAATTTGTTTCGGAAAGAACAATCGACAAGCTTTCCACCTCTTTTGATGTCTATACTGTAAGTGAAAGTTTTGTAGCAATTCACGGAATCAAGACTGAAGAAAATGCAAAAGACATTGCATCCATATTAAAAGATTATAAAGATTACAAGATTGCTGACAACGCCATAATTATTTCAAACGAAAATTATAAAGTTGTTCAGATCAAGAAAAATCTTGTTGATTACTTAACAATCAAAAAGCCATAAAATGTTTGATAAGAATCCCAAATCCTATACAGACCTTTTAGGAAAAACCAACAGGATTGTTGAAGGAACGGTCATAAAAGGCGATATTATCTCTCAAGCTGATTTTAGGCTTGACGGAGAGCTCATCGGCAACTTTCAGTCCAAAGGCAAAATTGTAATAGGTCCAGCCGGAAAAGTCATTGGAGACATCATCTGCAGGAATGCCGACATAGAAGGGAAATTCGACGGCAAGATAGAAGTGATGGAAATCCTCAATGTAAAATCCAAAGCAAAAATCTACGGCGAAGTCATTGTTGGGAAACTGTCAGTTGAACCTGGAGCAGAATTCAGTGCGTCCTGCGCAATGAAAGCCAATGTGAAAAACCTAAATCCAAATGATGGAAAACAACGACCAGAAGAAAAAATCGCTTAGCAAATGGGCTGCATTGATGAATATCCCTTTTCAGATGGGAATCATCATTTTCGCATTTACCTATTTGGGAATGTGGCTAGATGAAAAATATTCAAACGGTTCTTCTATTTGGACGATTGTATTGTCTCTGTTTTCGGTTTTTATAGCACTTTATAATGTAATCCGGCAGGTAAAAAATCTAAACAAAAAATAATGCACAAGTTATTCGCTTTTCTAAAATACTTTATCCCTTTTTCAGTAATCCTTTTTGTTGCGCAATTTTTTATCACAGAAAAGCTATTTGTAGGCACGGTTTTTTTCTATCAGACGTGGAGTATTTATGCTTTTCATATTATCGCAACGCTTCTGATTTATCTTTTCCTTCTTTTTGTAAATAAAAATTTCTTTGATAAGACAGGTTTTGCCTTCTTGGCAGGAAGCGTTCTTAAGATGATGGCGGCTGTAGTTTTTCTGGTTCCGCTGATTCAGTCTGACGTAAATGACCCTATAATTGATGTTGCGACCTTTTTTATTCCGTATTTTTTATTCCTTTTTTTCGAAACAATTTTTGCAATTCGTTTAATAAACAATCGCTAATTGTCGTGAATATTAAAGAATTATTATTCAAATGCCAATTTACTAAAAATTATATTGATATATTTTCAAGTATGAATTAAATATGTACCTTTGCAAAAATTTTTGAAACGTAAAATTAGATACACAATTTAATAATGGTAATTTCAAATAAACCACTCCAATTCATTTTAGCTGCTTTTTTAGCGTGTATTCCCTTGGCGAGCTTCGGTAATACAACGGTTGACAGTATTTATGTTAAAACTGAAGCGGCAAATCCTGTACACGGAAGCCACAAAGAATTAAATGCCCACGAAGAGGAAGAGTTTAATGCAAGCGAATTGATTAATTCGCACATTGGAGATTCTCATGATTTCCACATTGCAGATTGGAATGGCCATCCGATATCGTTCAGCCTTCCGGTAATCTTATGGACGGATAGCGGATTGACGATTTTTTCTTCAAAAGAATTCCACCACGACAATACAGGTCACCACGTAGTTTCTGTAAACGGTCAAAATTTTGTTCGTTACAATGAAGTAATTTTTTACGCAGATAAATTTGAGACATTGACGCAAGATGAAAAAGGAGCTTTCAATTTTGAAGCAAGACCTTTGGATTTCTCAATCACTAAAAATGTCTTTTCAATGCTGATGTCGGCAATCGTACTTTTCTTGTTGTTCTCTGCTGTTGCACGTTCGTACAAGAAAAACAAATTGGCGCCTAAAGGATTGGCTGGTTTCTTGGAGCCGTTAGTTACTTTCGTCAGAGACGACATTGCGATTCCAAATATCGGTCATAAGAAATATGCGAAATACATGCCATACCTTTTGACGATATTCTTCTTCATCTGGATTAACAACTTGATTGGTCTGATTCCATTTTTCCCATTCAGCTCCAACTTGACAGGAAATATATTCTTTACTTTCGTAATGGCGTTGATTACTTTTATAGTAACAACTCTAAGCGGAAACAAATACTACTGGAAACACATCTTGCTTCCTCCAGTTCCAAAAGCATTATATCCGATCATGGTTCCGATTGAAATTATCGGTATGATCACTAAGCCTTTCGCATTGATGATTCGTTTATTTGCGAATATTACTGCAGGCCACATTATCATTTTAAGTTTAGTTTCTTTGATATTCATCTTTAAGACAGTAGCGATTTCTCCAGTATCTGGTGCTTTCGTATTGTTCATGAGTGTCTTGGAAATGTTAGTTGCAGCATTGCAAGCCTATGTGTTTACATTGTTGACAGCGTTGTTTATCGGTCAAGCTGTAGAAGAGCACGATCATCATTAATTGAGTTTTATTAATTATTAACTATATAAATTTATTATTATGGTATTAGCTGGAATCGGTGCTGGATTAGCTGCAATTGGTGCAGGAATTGGTATTGGAAAAATTGGTGGATCTGCAATGGATGCTATTGCTCGTCAGCCAGAAGCTACTTCAAAAATTCAAACTGCTATGATTATCGCAGCTGCACTTATTGAAGGTGTTGCTCTTTTCGCAGTAGTTGTTGCATTAATTGCAAAGTAATTTAAAGTAAATAAAACTTCCTGAAACGGTTGGTTTCAGGAAGTTTTTTAAAAAAGACAAACAAATTAAATATATAAGTTTATGAATTTTACTGCACCAGAGAGTTTAGTTTTTTGGACAACAATTATCTTCATAGTTTTCTTTATTCTTTTAAGAAAATTTGCTTGGAAGCCTATTTTAGGAGCTGTAAAAGGACGTGAGGAATCAATCAACAATGCATTGGCATCTGCTGAAGCAGCGCGTAAAGAAATGCAAAATCTTACTGCAGACAACGAGCGTATCTTGCAAGAAGCGCGCATGGAGCGTGATGCTTTATTAAAAGAAGCTCGCGAAATGAAAGAGAAAATGATTGCAGATTCTAAACATGAAGCACAAATTCAAGGAGAAAGAATGATCGAGCAGGCAAAAACTGCTATCGAAGCTGAGAAAAATGCAGCTATGGCTGAATTGAAATCTCAAGTTTCATCTTTGTCTCTTGAAATTGCTGAAAAATTATTGAAAGACGAATTGTCTAACAAAGAAGCTCAAACCAAATTGGTTGAGAAAATGTTAGGTGACGTAAAATTAAACTAATATGTCAGGAACTAGAGCAGCGATTCGATACGCAAAAGCAATTTTAGATTTAGCGCTAACCAATGGAGCAGCGCAAGAGGTCTATAATGATATGACTTCGATTGCATCAACAGTAGCTGGTAATGAAGAATTGAATACGTTCATTCAAAACCCTACTATCGGAGTTGGTGTAAAAGAGGCAGCCCTGACAGAAGTTTTTTCAGGAGTAAATGGAGTGACTAAAGGTCTTTTCCACTTGCTTTTCGAAAACAAAAGATTTGAAATTCTTGCTGCTATTGCGTCACAGTACAAAATTCAGTTTGATGAAATGAACGGCCTTGAAGTAGCGAAAGTAACTACGGCAATTCCAATGGATTCTAGCTTAGGGGCTAAAGTTTCTGAGAAAATCAAAGAATTTTCAGATAAGAAGATTACCATCGAAAATATCGTAGATCCGTCCATCATCGGAGGATTTATCTTAAGAATAGGCGACAAGCAATACAATGCTTCAATTGCCAACAGATTACAAGTTTTAAAAAGAGAGTTTAGTAATTAGTTTTACCACACGATAAAGTGTATAAATTATAAAACAAAATGGCGGAAATTAAACCTGCTGAAATTTCAGCAATATTAAAAAAGCAATTATCAGGTTTTGAATCTGGTGCTACGCTGGAAGAAGTTGGAACAGTACTTCAAGTTGGAGATGGTATTGCTCGTGTTTACGGGCTTTCAAATGTTCAATACGGTGAGCTAGTAGAATTTGATAACGGTATGGAAGGTATCGTTTTGAACTTGGAAGAAGATAATGTGGGTGTCGTTCTTTTAGGACCATCAACAGGAATCAAAGAAGGTTCTACAGCAAAAAGAACACAGCGTATTGCTTCGCTTAAAGTTGGTGAAGAAATGGTAGGCCGTGTAGTAAACACGCTAGGACAACCAATCGATGGTAAAGGTCCTATCGGTGGAACACTATATGAGATGCCATTGGAAAGAAAAGCTCCAGGAGTTATCTTCCGTCAGCCAGTAACTGAACCATTACAGACAGGTGTAAAAGCTGTTGATGCGATGATCCCAGTTGGTCGTGGACAAAGAGAGCTTGTGATTGGTGACCGTCAAACTGGTAAATCAACAGTTTGTTTGGATACTATCCTAAACCAAAAAGAATTTTATGATGCAGGTCAGCCTGTATTCTGTATATATGTTGCAATTGGGCAAAAAGCTTCAACTGTAGCAGGAATTGCTAAAACATTAGAAGAAAAAGGTGCAATGGCGTATACGGTTATTGTTGCAGCTAACGCTTCTGATCCAGCTCCGATGCAAGTGTATGCTCCTTTCGCAGGTGCTGCAATTGGAGAATACTTCAGAGACTCTGGACGTCCAGCATTAATTGTTTATGATGATTTATCTAAACAAGCGGTAGCTTACCGTGAGGTTTCTCTTCTTTTGAGAAGACCACCAGGTCGTGAGGCTTACCCTGGAGACGTTTTCTACCTTCACTCAAGATTGTTAGAAAGAGCTTGTAAAGTGATCGCTAATGATGACATTGCTAAGAATATGAACGACTTGCCAGATTCGTTGAAACCAATCGTAAAAGGTGGTGGATCGTTGACTGCATTGCCAATCATCGAAACTCAAGCGGGTGACGTTTCTGCATATATCCCAACAAACGTAATCTCGATTACTGACGGACAAATTTTCTTGGAGTCTGACTTGTTCAACTCTGGAGTCCGTCCTGCGATCAACGTAGGTATCTCTGTATCTCGTGTTGGAGGTAACGCTCAGATCAAATCAATGAAAAAAGTAGCAGGTACTTTGAAACTAGATCAAGCACAATTCCGTGAATTGGAAGCGTTCGCTAAATTTGGTTCTGACTTGGATGCTGTTACCTTAAACGTAATTGAAAAAGGTAGAAGAAACGTGGAAATCTTGAAACAAGGTTTGAACGATCCGTATACTGTTGAAGATCAAGTTGCGATTATCTACGCAGGTTCTAAAAACTTATTGAGAAACGTTCCTGTGAACAAAGTAAAAGAATTCGAGAAAGATTTCTTGGAGTTCTTGAACAACAAACATAGAGATACTCTTGATGCTTTGAAAGCGGGTAAACTAGATGACAAAATCACTGATGTTATCGAGAACGTAGCTAAAGAAGTTTCAGCGAAATATAACTAAATTAGTCAAACGTCTTAAAGACAAAAGTCTAAAGGTTCAGTACTTTTAATACACTTTTGTCTTTATGACTTATGACTTTAGACTAAAATAAAATGGCAAACTTAAAGGAAATCCGTAATAGAATTACTTCCGTTTCATCAACGATGCAGATTACATCGGCGATGAAAATGGTTTCTGCTGCAAAGCTTAAGAAAGCGCAAGATGCCATCACGGCCATGCGTCCTTATGCCGAAAAACTAACTGAATTGTTGCAAAACGTCAGTGCTTCTCTTGACGGAGAAAGCGGCGGTAAATATTCTGACCAAAGACCTGTAAACAAAATTCTTATCGTTGCAATTACTTCTAACAGAGGTTTGAGCGGTGCTTTCAACTCTAACGTAGTGAAAGAAACTAAGAATCTTGTGCAAAATTATGCAGGAAAAAAGGTTGATTTTATTACCATCGGTAAAAAAGGTAATGACATTATCAAAAAGACAAATAACGTAATTATTAATAATAACGGTGTATTTGACGATTTGACTTTCCACAATGTTGCCGAAATTGCAGAACAATTAATGAAGCTGTATGCAGACGGAAGCTATGACAAGATTGAATTAGTTTACAATCAGTTCAAGAATGCTGCTACGCAAATTATCATTACTGAGCAATTTTTGCCAATCGTTCCAGTGAAATCAGAAAGCAAAAATCAAGTAGATTACCTTTTTGAACCTTCAAAAGAACAAATCATTGAAGAGTTAATTCCTCGTTCATTAAAAACGCAATTGTACAAAGCCATCAGAGACTCTTTCGCTTCAGAGCACGGAGCTCGTATGACAGCAATGCACAAAGCAACTGATAATGCGACAGAATTGAGAAACCAATTGAAATTGACTTATAACAAAGCACGTCAGGCAGCAATTACCAATGAAATCCTAGAAATTGTTGGTGGAGCAGAAGCTTTGAAATCATAAAGAATATTTTTTCTAAAAGAAAAGCCGGCTTTTTGCTGGCTTTTTTTATTATTGAATTTCTGGTGTATCAAAAACCAAAGAATTAGCTATTTTTGTTAAATAAATTTGACAAACCTATTTTGAGCTTATATAAAAATCTTTTCAAGCAGACAGCGATTTATGGACTTGCAACGGTTGTTCCAAGAATGTTCAGCTTTTTCTTAGTGCCGCTGTATACCGAGTTGTTGCCAAAAGCCGAATATGGGCAGGTCAATATTATTTTTGCTTACCTGATTTTTTTCAATGTCATTTTAGCCTACGGAATGGAGACTTCTTTCTTTAGGTTTTACAATATAGAAGATGACAAAAAAACAGTTGTCGAAACCTCGACAGTTTCTATTTTTTGGACGACGCTGCTCTTTTTAGCCGTGGCGCTCCTGTTCAGAACTTCAGTGTCAGAATTCTTAGATATCGATGTGCAATATATCACATATGTCATCTGGATATTGGCGCTCGATGCATTAGTGATTATACCGTTTTCAAAGTTAAGAGCAAGACAAAAGCCGATGTTTTATGCCACAATCAAGATTGGGAATGTAGCCGTAAACTTGGGACTCAATCTCTTTTTCTTGATTTATCTTCCTGAAATAGCCAAGGAAAATCCAGACAGTTTTATCAGTTCTTTATACTTTGAAGATTTTCAGGTTGGATACATATTTGTCTCCAACATCGTTGCCAGTCTACTTACCTTGTTGGTTCTCTTACCAAACTATCTCCACGTCAAATGGCACTTTGATTTCCAGCTTTGGAAAAAGATGATGCGTTATGGCTTTCCTATCATGATTGCCGGAATTGCCTTTGCTATCAACGATCAGTTCGATAAGATATTACTGAAATATTTACTTCCGCCCGCTACAGCAGAAGAACAGGTCGGAATTTATTCGGCTTGTTATAAGCTCGGGCTTTTTATGGTTTTGTTTAGGACGGCGTATACTTTAGGAATTGAACCTTTCTTTTTCAGCCATGCTTCTAATGAAAATGCCTCGCAGACCTATGCGACGATTACAAAATACTTTGTAATATTCGGGTCCTTGATGACTTTGGGCGTTATCGTTTTTGCAGATGTCCTAAAGCTAGTCATGATCCGCGATTCCTCTTTCTGGGATGCTATGGGTGTCGTGCCACTTATTATATTGGCCAACTTTTTTCTAGGGATTTATACCAATCTTTCCGTTTGGTACAAGCTTACGAACCAGACGCATATTGGAGCCTATATTTCAATTGTTGGAGCCATCATAACATTAGCCTTAAACTACTTATTGATTCCTTCTATCGGCTACTATGGCTCTGCAATTGCCACAATCGCGGCCTACGGAAGCATGATGCTTATTTCGTATACGTTAGGAAACAAATACTACCCGATTCCGTATGACAAGAAAAAAATTGGAGCCTATCTCGGTATTTCAATTCTCTTTTCATTTATCTATTTTTATGGATTCAGAGAAAATTACTGGGTAGGAATACCAATGCTAATCCTATTCATGTATTTTATCTATTTCAATGAAAAAGAAACCATACTCAGGATTATAAAAAGAAAAGCGTAAGCACTAAATTTATCCAAAACCTTTTACCTTTATACAGATGACCATTAAAATCATAAACAAATCCCAACATCCACTGCCGAATTATGAAACGTTAGCTTCCGCAGGAATGGACTTGAGAGCAAACCTTTCAGAACCGATTACATTAGCGCCGTTAGAAAGAGCAATCGTAAAAACCGGACTTTTTATTGAATTGCCTATCGGTTACGAAGCACAAGTTCGTCCACGCAGCGGTCTTGCGGCTAAAAAGGGAATAACAGTCTTAAATTCTCCAGGAACAGTTGATGCCGATTATAGAGGTGAAATTGGAGTGATTTTAGTAAATTTATCAAACGAAGCTTTTGTTGTTGAAAATGGCGAAAGAATCGCACAATTAATTATTGCAAAACATGAAAGAGCCGTCTGGCTTGAAGTGGAAGAATTATCTGAAACTTCTAGAGGAGAAGGCGGATTTGGCAGTACTGGAGTAAAATAAAACACGAAAAATACATGAAAATAATAGTCCCAATGGCCGGACGCGGCTCACGTTTAAGACCACACACATTAACCGTTCCAAAACCTTTGATTCCAATAGCAGGCAAGCCAATCGTTCATAGGCTGGTTGAGGATATTGCTGGCGTAATCAATCAAGAAATAGAAGAAATAGCCTTTATCATTCACAAGGATTTCGGCAAGCAGGTAGAAGTTGAGTTGATCGAGATTGCAGAAAAACTCGGAGCCAGAGGCGTAATTTATTACCAAGAACAACCTTTAGGAACTGCCCACGCGATCATGAGCGCCAAAGAATCAATGTCAGGACCAATTGTGGTGGCTTATGCTGATACACTTTTCCGTGCCGATTTTACTTTGGATACCGAAGCTGACAGCGTTATCTGGGTAAAGCAAGTTGAAGATCCTAGCGCTTTTGGCGTTGTTCAATTAAATGATAAAAACCAAATTGTTGATTTTGTAGAAAAACCAAAAGAGTTTGTTTCCGATTTGGCAATTATCGGAATTTATTATTTCAAGTCAGGTGAAACTTTAAGAAGCGAATTGCAATATTTATTAGATAATAATGTTGTAAAAGGAGGAGAATACCAGTTGACAGACGGTCTCGAAAACATGAAAGAAAAAGGATTAAAGTTTGTTCCTGGAAAGGTTGACGAATGGATGGACTGCGGTAATAAAAATGTTACGGTCGAGACTAATTCTAGAATGCTAGGATTTTTGCACAACGATGGCGAGCATTTGGTGGATTATGATGTGAAGTTGGAAAATTCAACGATTATCCCGCCATGTTATATCGGCAAAGATGTTATCTTGATCAATGCAACTGTAGGTCCAAATGTATCTTTAGGAAAAGGCAGCCATGTTGTAGATAGTACTATAAAAAACAGCTTGATCCAAAACCATTCGCATATAAAAAATGCCAAATTAGATAATGCAATGATTGGAAACCATGCGAGCTTTGATGGAAACTTTACAAGCATAAGCATTGGCGATTATTCAGTTTTGGAATAAAATTTGATAAAAAACCATTATGAAAATCAAAAATTATCTTTTATCGTTTCTTTTCTTTGGAATGCTCAGCTTTCCGGAGCAAGTTTTGGCCCAAGCCGAACCCGATGATATTGCCCTAGCAGAAGATGCTTTTCAAGATAATTTTTATGAATCGCTCAAGCAAAAAGGCATTGAAAATTATGACAAGGCAATTACAGCCTTAGAAAAATGCCTTAAAACCCAACCGCAGAATGCCACAATCTATTACGAATTAGGAAAGAATTATCTCAGCCTTAAGGATTATAAAAAAGCCTATGATTTCTTTGTGCAAGCTTCGGTTTTAGATCCAAAAAACAAATGGTTTTATGTCGGAATGTATGATGTTTGCTATCAAACAAAAGATTATTCGCAAGCCATACTAGTCGTAAACAAATTAATCGAATTCGATGTAAAATATAAAGAAGACTTGACGTCGCTTTATATGTACACAGACCAATATGACAAAGCTTTAGCACTGATAAAAGACCTAGACGAAACCCTTGGAGAAACGCCTCAAAGAAATGCGTACAAGCAAGAAATCCTAAAAGATTCTAAATACAGGGTTGGAGAAAAAGACCAGCTTTTGGAAGCCATCAAGAAAAACCCGAAAGATGAGTCAAAATATATTGCTTTGATCTATCTCTATTCAGAAAGCAATCAAGAAGAAAAAGCCTATGAAGTGGCAAAAAAGCTAGAAAAAGAAATCCCTGATTCTGAATTTGCGCAGGTAGGGCTGTTCAAATTTCATCTCAACAATAATGATGGAGAAAAAGCAGTTTTTGCCATGAATAAGGTTCTCGAAAGCAAGAAAATAGATTCTACAGTAAAATTTAAAATCCTCAAAGAATTTCTAGTTTTCGTAAAAAATAATCCGCAATTCAATGCCGATTTGGATAAGGCGATTGGCTATTTTGACAACGAAAATCAAGTAGCACTGACCAAAGAAATCGGCAAGATTTTTTATGCAAGGAAAAACTGGGAACGCGCAATCCATTATCTTGAAATCTACTCGAAAAACAATCCGCAAGAAATAGAATCAAATATCTTTTTACTCCAAGCCTATGCAGAAAGCTCGCAATTTGATGTACTGGCCAAAAAAGCTTCAAACCTGATTGACTTTTTTCCATTGCAACCGGACTTTTATTATTATTCAGGATTGGCGAATAACCAATTGAAAAATTATAAAAAAGCAAAAGAGTTTTTAGAAATGGGGATGGATTATTTAGTGGATAATAAGAACCTAGAAATTAATTTTAATATCCAACTAGGAGAAGCCTACAATGGATTGGGAGATGCCAAGAAAAAAGAACAGTATTTCTTAAAAGCCAACCAATTATTAAAACAAAAAAAATAATGAAAAAATATATAATTATAGCGTTAGGCATTTTCTTTTTTTCCTGTAATTCCAAAAAAGCAGTCATAGCAGAAGGCAACGCCAGTGAAGTAGTCGCTTCTGCAAAAGTCATAGAAAACCATTATAAGCTCAAGAGAAACTTTTCTACAGTCTATATCAAGTCCAGCGCTAAATATAAAGACGACAAGATGTCTCAAAGTGTTTCTGCCGAAATTCGAATTAAGAAAGACGAGCAGATTCTGGTAAGTATTAGATTTTTAGGAATTACAATGGCTAAGGCATTAATTACGCCTAAGGAGGTGAAATATTATGAAAAAATAGGCAACAAATTTTTCGAAGGCGATTATTCTACCTTGAGCAAATGGCTTGGCACCGAACTTGATTTCCAAAAAGTACAGAACATGCTGATTGGCGAAGCTATGGATGACTTAACCAAAGGAAAATATACAACGACAATTGATGAAAATCTTTATAAACTAGAAGATAACTCAAATAAAAATACGGCAAAATCGTTTTATTTTGAAGCCGCAAATTATCTGATAAAAAAGCAAGAAGTTGTCCAGTCAAAAGAAGACAGAAGATTGCAGATTAGCTATCCGAGCCATAAAGAATATCCTGAAACCGTTTTGCCAGCACAGCTTATAATCGATGCCATGCAAGGTGGAAAGAAAACAAATATCAACATCGATTATAATTCAGTTTCGTTCAATGAAAACTTAACTTTCCCATACAGCGTTCCTGATGGGTACGAAAGAATATATATTGATTAGATTTGCACAAACATATCCAAATTATGCCAAAAACCATACTTACCTTCCTTCTTCTGCTGACAGCTTCCCTCGTTTGGAGCCAGAATGATGCGCAGCGAAAATTAGAAGAACGTAAAGCACAGCTACAAAAAGAAATCAGGGCGGCAGAAAATGCCTTGAAATCGGAGAAGAAAAAAGAAAAATCTGTCGTAACCCAGATTAGCCAGCAAACGGTAAAAATTAAGTTACAAGAAAAATTAATCGCTACGACTGAAAAACAGGCTAAGCTTTTGAGTGATGACATTTATACAAATCAGCTAAAAATAAATTCCCTTAAAAAAGAACTGGAAGAGCTCAAGAAAGATTATGCAACAATGATTGTAAAGTCGTATAAGAGCCGTTCAGAGCAGAGCAGAGCGATGTTTTTGCTGTCTTCGGAGAATTTCCTTCAAGCGTATAAAAGAGCGCAGTACATGAAGCAATACTCCAATTATAGGAAAAACCAAGGAGAAGAAATTAAGGTAAAGTCTAATGAGCTGACAGCTTATAATGAAAAGTTAGGAGTCCAAAAAAAGGAAAAACAAAAACTGATTGTTGAAAACGAAAAAGAAAAGCAGGAATTAGAAAAAGAAAAGCAGGAGCAAGAAAAAATAATGAAGTCTATTAAAAAGGACGTCAAAAAATATACTGCTGAAATCAAGAAAAAACAACAAGAAACCAAAGAGATTGATCGTAAGATCGATAAATTAATTCGAGAAGCTATCGCAGAAGCCAACAGAAAAACGGCAGCAGCTAATAAAAAAGCCAATCCAAAAGCTACAGTTGCTGAAACAAAAGCAATCGAAAACTCTACTAAAATTATCTTGACTCCAGAAGGAAAAATAATTTCAGATAATTTTAAAGCCAATAAAGGAAGACTGCCTTGGCCGGTTGCAAAAGGATTTGTTTCATTACGATACGGTGATCAGCCTCATCCACTGCAAAAATCAATCACTGTCCACAGCAGCGGTGTTGAAATCAGTACCGATTCTGGATCTTCTGTACGATCCGTATTTGCGGGAGAAGTTACAAGAGTACAGCTGATATCGCCGAATAACATGGTGGTTTTTGTCCAACATGGAGATTTTTATACCGTATATCAAAACCTGAGTTCAGTAAGCGTTGCTAAAGGAAATAAGGTCACAGCCTTACAAAACATCGGAAAGATAACAACCAATGCCGCAGGAAAGACAGCCTTGAAATTTGTAATCATGCAAAATTCAACAACATTGAATCCGCAGACTTGGCTGGCTAATATGTAATAAAAAAGGGAACCAATTTGGTTCCCTTTTTTATTTATTCTGTAAATAAAGCTTTTAATTCAGTCGCCTCATTCGGCTTCATTTTTCCTGCTAAGACGAGGCTAAGCTGCTTTCTTCTCAAAGCCGCATCAAAGCGTTGCTTTTCCAATTCCGTTTCAGGAAGGATGGCAGGAACTTCTACCGGACGTCCGGTCTCATCAACAGCAACAAAAGTATAGATAGCCTCATTGGCCTTATTTTTTATGCCTGATTCGCGATCTTCAATCCATACATCAATATAAATTTCCATCGACGTTTTGAACGTTCTGGAAACTTTCGCTTCAATAGTCACGACACTCCCTAAAGGAATCGCACGATTAAAAGCCACGTGGTTGACCGAAGCCGTAACGGTAATACGTCTGGAATGTCTTCGAGCCGCGATGCTTGCCGCTCTGTCCATTCGAGCCAGCAATTCGCCGCCAAAAAGATTATTCAAAGGATTTGTTTCGCCTGGCAAAACCAAATCGGTTAAAACCGCTATAGATTCAGAAGGAGTTTTCGCTTGCATCGTTTTTTTTGCAAAGGTAACAGATATGCTAGTAAATCATATAGCTTCTGGAGCAATAAAATTTTCCTTTCAAAGCAAAAAAAATCCCGAACGAGTCGGGATTGATTTTTTATAATTCTTGAATCAGAAGCCAGGCTTCAGGATTTTCTGTTTTTTGAATTTTTGACATTGCTTTTTGAGCTTCTGCATAGTTTGAAAAACTTCCGTAAAGCACAGGATGAAGACCGTGTTTGTTCTGCGCTATTCTTCGTGCTTTGTAACCTTTAGCGCTTAGCTTTTCGAATATTTTTTGTGCATTTTCTTCATTTCTAAAAGCACCTGCAACAATATGGTAAGCCAGTTTTTCTTCTTTGATAGTAAGTTTTACAGCTGGTAGCGGACTTTCGATAAAGAAAGTAGCTTCTTGTATTTTATCTTGTACTTTTTTCTGAACAGCTTGCTGCACAATCAGGTTTTCAGAATTAATCTGTTCTTGGTAATAGTTGTTTCCAAAAAATCCGGCTGCTCCTAGTCCAAGGACAAAAATAGCAGCATATTTAAGGTAGGAAGTATTGCTTCTTCTTTCAGGAGTGAAAAGTATAGGAGCTTTTTCTTCTAGAGCTTCTACTTCTTCCTTATAAACTTCTCTTTGGATTTTTGGAGAAACAAATGTGCTTAATCCAAAAGAATCTGTCAAGTAGTTTAAATTATCTGAAGGCTCAAAAACAAGATTTTGCTCTGAATTTAACGACAGTTGTCCAATGTTTTTTAAGAGGATAGCTTGGCCTTGCTGCAAGGCAAATTTCCAACCAGCAACTGTTGCTTCGATGTTTTTTATAGCCTCTTCGTAAGAGATTTTTTCATATTGCGAGATGTGATTCGCAAGCAATCCGTCATTGTTTTTCAAATGAAAATTAAAAGAAACCAATTTCCTTGGCGGATAAAATGCCATAGCGCTTTCATTAAGCCTCGCCGATTGGATTTCGGTAAGAAAAGCACCAAAACCAGGAACAGCGACACATTGGTATCGATACAAAAGTTGGGAGATGTAAAATTCAATCTTCATAGAAACAAAGTTACTTATTCATTAGTCAGGTCAAAATTTTATCAACAAATTTTATTAACAATCTCAACAAAAAGTCTTTTCTTTGAAATTCAATTATTTGCCATGCACGAAGAAGAATTATTTTATCTATTAGCCTTACAAAAAGTAGAATTGGTCGGCGATGTTGTTGCCAAAAAATTGCTCACTCACTTTGGAAACGCCAAAGAAGTCTTCCAATCGAAGGCGTCAAAATTGGAATGTATTGACGGTATAGGAAGCGTTTTGATCAAAAATCTTAAAGATAAATCTGTTTTTAAAAAAGCAGAAGACGAACTGCGATTTCTTAAAGCCAATGCAATCGAAGTCCTTTACTTTCAAGATGAAGATTATCCCGAAAAGTTAAAACATTGCATTGATAGTCCAGTCTTGTTGTTCGCTTCGGGGAATTTCAATCTAAAAAATAGAAAGGTAATCAGCATAGTCGGAACACGCCAAATTACTTCTTATGGAATTGAATCCTGTAAAAAACTAATTTCAGATTTAGCTCCGTTAGATCCTGTGATCGTAAGCGGTTTTGCCTATGGAGTTGATATTGTTGCACATCAAGCAGCAATGGAACATAATCTGCAGACTATAGGAATTGTTGCCCATGGATTAAACCAGATTTATCCTAAAGTCCATAAAAAATATGTAGCCAAGATGCAAGAAAATGGCGGTTTTATGACTGATTTTTGGAGTACTTCTAATCCTGACAAAGAAAATTTTGTGCGCCGAAATCGAATTGTAGCCGGCATGTCTGAAGCGACCATCGTTATTGAGTCGGCAGAAAAAGGAGGTTCTTTGATAACTGCAAATATGGCAAATGATTATAATCGAGATGTTTTTGCCTTTTCCGGAAGAGCGACAGACAAATACAGCCAAGGCTGTAATAACTTGATCAAGGCCCAAAAAGCCCATTTGCTTACCTCCGCCGCAGACCTGATTTATATATTAAACTGGGATTTAGACCCTGAAAAGACAAATACTGTCCAAAAGAAATTATTTGTGGAATTGGATTATGAAGAGCAAATAATCTATAATTATCTGCAGGTAAGAGGTAAAGAATTGATGGACATTATTGCTTTGGAGTGCAATTTCCCAATCTATAAAATATCTTCTCTGTTATTAAATATGGAATTAAAGGGAGTGGTTCGTCCTTTGCCAGGAAAATTATTTGAAGCTGTTTAAAAATAAAAACCCCGCTATTGCGGGGCTCTTAACTAATATCCTAATTTTTTTCGTACTTTTTCCAAAACTACATTGGCTACGGCCTTTGCTTTTTCAGCGCCTTGAAATAGTGCTTTGTCAACTTCTTCCAGATTATTCATGTAGTAATTGTATTTTTCTCTTTCGACTTTGAATCTTTCAAGAATCAATTCGAATAAAGCCTGCTTGGCATGGCCCCAACCGAAATCACGATTTACATTTTTATATTTTTCGGTCATTTCTGCTAATTGGCTTTCGTTAGCAAGCAACTTATAAATAGCAAAAATCTTACAGGTATCTGGATTTTTTGGTTCTTCCAAAGGCATGCTGTCGGTTTCGATCGACATTACTTGTTTGCGAAGGGCCTTATCATCCAAAAATATATTGATGATATTGTTAGCCGATTTGCTCATTTTGCCGCCATTGGTTCCAGGAACATATTTTGTGTCTTCTTGGAGATACGATTCTGGCAAGACAAAAGTTTCTCCCATCTGATGGTTAAAACGGGAAGCCACGTCACGCGTTATTTCGATATGCTGCAATTGGTCTTTCCCGACAGGAACGAATTCTGCATCATACAAAAGAATATCTGCGGCCATAAGCATCGGGTAGGTAAACAAACCTGCGTTTACATCATCTAATCTATCGGCTTTGTCTTTAAACGAATGCGCTAAAGTCAGTCTCTGAAACGGGAAAAAACAGCTCAAATACCAAGACAGCTCTGCTGTTTGAGGAACATCCGATTGGCGGTAAAAGATTACTTTGTTTATATCGACTCCACAGGCAAGCCACGTTGCAGCTGTACTGTACGTATTTTGGCGTAATGTTTCTCCATTTTTGATCTGCGTAACAGAATGCAGGTCGGCAATAAAAAGAAAAGTTTCGTTTTCTGGCTTGTTTGATAATTCAATAGCCGGAATAATCGCTCCTAGCAAATTTCCTAGATGAGGCGTTCCCGTGCTTTGAATTCCTGTGAGTATTTTTGACATGATAACTTAATTTCTGCAAAGGTAAATGTTTTAGCAAAATGTAAGGTTTGAATTCTTACATTTGGAAAACAAAATTTAAGAATCAACTTCTGTCCTCTAAAGCAATCTTATGATAAACATTCTGCATGCGTCTTTTTAAAATATTTTTTTGGGTCCTTTGGAGAATTTGGTTCTATTTTTTGATGGGACTTCCCATTATCATTATGCTTCCTTTTTTGCTAGTTTCTATCTTAAAAGAAAAATGGTATCCTTATTTCTTTGTCTTGGCTAGGATTTGGGCTAAAATCATTCTTTTCGGAATGGGCTTTTATTATAAAGTAGAGCGTGAGCAAGAACTGGAAGAAGGCAAAAGTTATATGCTTGTATCGAATCATACATCGATGACGGATATCATGCTGATGCTTGCACTCGTACGAAACCCCTTTGTTTTTGTGGGAAAGAAAGAACTGGCCAAGATTCCGCTATTTGGATTTTTTTATAAAAGGACCTGTATCTTGGTAGATAGAAGTAGTTCTAAAAGCCGAATGGAAGTATTTAACCGTGCCCAAAAAAGATTGGAGCAAGGATTGAGCATCTGCATTTTTCCAGAAGGCGGTGTTCCTGATGACGAATCGGTGCTCTTGGATGAATTCAAAGACGGTGCGTTTAGATTAGCGCTAGAACACCAGATTCCGATTGTTCCTATGACATTCGCAGATAACAAAAAAAGATTTTCATATACTTTTTTGAGCGGAAGTCCTGGCTTGATGAGAGCAAAAATCCATCATTTTATAGAAACAAAAGGGAAAGATGTGGGCGATAAAAAAGAAATCAAAGAACTCCGAGAAGTAGTGAGAGAGATTATTTATCAGCAACTCTTGAAATTTGGCCACAAAAAAAGCGCCTAACCACGACGCCTTTTTCTGTCATTAACGTATTAAGTAATGACGAACCTAACTAAACTATAAAACCAACTAATCTAAAAGTTAAAACTTATTCCGGAATACAAGCCTATAAAATAAGGCTTAAACCCTCCTGCATTTTCGCTGAATGTATTGATTTGGTATTTCAACTTAGGCTCAACATTCGCTTCAAATGATTTCCAAAATTTATATTTAAATCCAATTCCAATATTAGAGGTAAAAGAAACATCGTTCAAATTCGATGCCTTTCCTATACTAGTCGTCATACCAGGCGATACTACAGACAGGCTGTTTTCGTTTAAGAACAGCGTACTCATTCCCCCGATTAACTCTATTCCAAATTTGCTATCTATAAGTTTATACGAAAGTTCTACAGGAACTTCCACATAGCCCATCGTTTGGTTTAGATGTCCGGCTTTTTTTCCAGGAACATCATCAAATGAGACCAAGTTTGTGGCCGTATTGTCTTCTACAATTATAACTATGGCAGAAGAACTTTCTTGGATGTTGCTAGAAGCCATAATACCTCTAGAATTAACATCCGACAAGCCTGCATAATACACAATATCATTCGTATTATAGCCCAAAGTCAATTTGTTGATTCCGCCACGGACAGACCATTTTTTGTTTAATGCATAATTAACGCCTACGCCAAAACTAAGGTTCTTGTCGTAGCTTTTATTATTATCTGCAAATTGCTGGGCGATAGGGGAACCGTTGGAAGCAGAGCTAAAATAAATAGGGGCTACGTTGGACGTAATTTGCCACCTATTTACTTTAGTTTCTGTAACCGCTTGTTGTTTTTTTTCTTTTTCTTTTAGCAATTCTTCCAGCGGATTAGGTTCGACAGTAGCAACAGCTGCCGAATCTTTTTTTTGTTTCTCGAAAGCATCAGTATTAAAAGCAATTCGAGAAGTGTTATTTTGATTTTTATCGATCAGATTTTTGTTTTGTATGGTCTTGTCATTTTTCTGAACGTTGTCATTTTGTTTTTTTTCAACTGAAGCAAGCTGCTTTTCGTTTCCATTCAGATTTTCTTGATTGGCTAAAGCTTTGTTTTTATTACTGGTATTCTCATTAAACAGTTTTTCAGAACTATTTTCTTTATTTCCAGAATTTGCGATAGCGCTAGTATTGCCTTGAGTATTCTTTTTATTCACAGCTTCTTGATTGGCAAGGCCTGTATTGTTGTCTTTTAAGGTCTGATTTTTAAACTTATTTAGGCTTTTATTAGTGCTGTTGTTTATAATAGTGCCCTTTTTAGCATTGTTGCTGTCGGTATTATCTTGGCTAGCAACTGCTTTGTTGTTTACATAGTTTCTTTCTAATGCATTAGACTTGTCAGGTCTGTTTTGTGTTGCATTTGTACCTTCTGATTCGTTTTTTGATGATGTATTTTTTTCTAAATCCGTATTTTCAGCCTCAGTAACAACTGCGTTGCTTTTTACAGGGTTTTTTACAGGAACTAATTCGTTTGTACCGCCGTTATTTGAATTGTTTTTTTCTTGATTTACAACTCCGTTATCAGTTTCCGAAGAATTGTTGATTAATCCATCTCCGATTACGAATCCGATAAGCAATATTGCGGCAACACCCGAAAGCCTAAACCATAATGGAATGACTCTTCTCTTCTTTTTCTTCCTAAGTTCGGCTTCTATATTGTCCCAGACTGCAGGCGAAGGTGTCGCTTCAAAGTCCTTGAACTTTTCTTGAAAAAGCCGTTCTAAATTTTTTTTCTCACTCATTTTGCTGCTGTATAATTTCCGTTTCCGGCCTGAGCTTCTATTTTTTCTTTTAAAATCATTTTTGCACGTGCAAGATTTGATTTTGTTGTTCCTGTTGTTATGTCAAGCATATCGGCAATTTCTTTATGCGAATAACCGTCCATTACATACAAGTTAAAAACCAATCGGTACCGGTCTGGTAATTCTTGAATAATTTTCATTAAAAATTCAAGCGTCACATTTTCATCATCAATCTCAACTTCTGCTTCATCAGGAATAGTATCATTTACGATTTCAAAAACAGAACTGCCTCGATATTTTTGCAGGATATTGTTCACCATTACTCTTTTTGCCCAGCCTTCAAAAGAACCCTTGAAATTAAATTGTCCTATCTTGCTGAAGATAATCAGGAACCCATCCTGGAGATTATCTTCGGCTTCCACATAATTTCGCGAATACTTCAAGCAGACACTGAACAATTTAGGAGAGAGCAACTTATATAATTGTTCTTGAGCTTTTGTATCATTATCTCTGCAATCGTATATGAGTTGTTCTAAACCCAAAGTTTTTCCTGTATAAATTAAAAATTATTGTTGAACTACTGGTACTTCATACTCCAAGAAACGGTTATTTCCATATTGATCTTTTCCTTGATAAAATTTGAAAACGTAAGAACCGGTGCTTGTTGGCAAGAAATCAAATGAAGCCTCAACAGGCTCTTCATCTAATTCAGTACAAGAATCACTGTGCATAACGCTTGTCTGTACCGCTATTGTTCTAACATTTGAATCTCTTTCATAATAGAAGCCTTCAAAAAAATGACAGCTTGTAGGTCTTTTATAATACACTTTTATGGTATACGTCTGTCCCAAGATAAAACTTTCAGGAAATACTGCGCTTTCTGTAGGAATCAGTTCAAAGTGGTAATTAACGTTGTCATCATCGCCTAATTCGCAGGAACTAAAGGCAGTGACAGCGATAATTGCCAGAAATAAAATTGAAATTAACTTTTTCATTTTTTTGTATTACTATTTATGCTTTATTGTCTAGATGAAGATTTATGCTAAAGGTTGCGTTTGGATATAAAAAAACCCGAAATTTTCGGGTTTTATTTTTAGTCATTATTTTCTTTAATCAGCGATTTGATTTTCAGCTCTAATTCTTCAGCCAATTCTGGATTGTCTTTGATTAAGGCTTTCACCGCATCTCGACCTTGGCCGAGTTTCGTGTCGCCGTAGCTGAACCAAGAGCCTGATTTTTTCACGACTTCAAATTCTACTGCCAGATCTAAAATTTCTCCAGTTTTAGAAACTCCTTCACCATACATAATGTCGAATTCTGCTGTCTTGAACGGCGGAGCCACTTTGTTTTTTACGACTTTTACTTTTGTTCTGTTTCCGATTACGTTTTCTCCATCTTTAATCTGCGAAGATCTTCTGATGTCTAAACGAACCGAAGCATAAAATTTCAAGGCATTACCACCTGTTGTCGTTTCTGGATTTCCGAACATTACACCGATTTTTTCACGAAGCTGGTTGATGAAGAAAACCGTACAATGCGTTTTGCTGATTGTTCCGGTTAATTTTCTCAAGGCTTGTGACATCAATCTAGCGTGAAGTCCCATTTTTGAATCTCCCATTTCGCCTTCAATTTCGCTTTTCGGCGTCAAAGCGGCAACAGAGTCAATTACAACAATATCAATTGCGCCAGAACGGATTAAGTTTTCTGCAATTTCTAAAGCTTGCTCTCCGTTGTCTGGTTGTGAAATGATAAGATTTTCTACATCTACGCCTAATTTTTCTGCATAACTTCTGTCAAAAGCATGTTCCGCATCAATAAAAGCAGCAATACCGCCAGCCTTTTGAGCTTCAGCAATCGCATGCAAAGTTAATGTGGTCTTACCCGAAGATTCAGGTCCGTAAATTTCAATAATTCTTCCTTTTGGATATCCATTCACTCCAAGAGCTAAATCCAATCCTAAAGATCCGGATGAAATCGTTTCTACTTCTTCAACAGCGCGGTCACCCAGCTTCATTACGGTACCTTTACCGTAGGTCTTATCTAATTTATCAAGCGTTAGTTGCAACGCTTTCAATTTGGCTTCTTTCTCTGAACTCATTTTTTCTTTCATTTATAATTGGCACTTATTTTTCGTAAAAATAGTTCTTTTTTTCTACGTAGCAAGCGTTATTTTTTGATACAATTTTGCTATTTCTCAATTAAAATAAACAAAAATATAATTAGTACTTTTGCGGTGAATTATAATAACTATGGAGAAACTTATTTCATACCCAATTTCGGCAGTTTACTATCTGTTTTTTGGATTGTTTTTAGTGATTTTTCATCCCATTCAGTGGATTTGTTTTAATGTATTTGGGTATCAGGCGCATAAAAAAAGTGTCGATTACCTAAATTTATGCTTATTAAGGACAACGCATCTTCTGGGAACAACGTATAAAGTTGAAGGAAGAGAATTGGTTCCTAAAGGAGTTCCCGTAATTTTTGTCGCCAACCACCAAAGCATGTACGATATAGTTGCCATCATTTGGTTCTTCAGGAAATCCCACCCGAAATTTGTTAGCAAAAAAGAATTAGGCAAAGGAATTCCAAGCGTTTCTTACAATTTAAGGCATGGAGGCTCCGTTTTAATAGATAGAAAAGATCCAAAACAAGCTGTTCCAACAATCAAAGGCTTGGCGGAATATATTGAAAAACACAACCGTTCAGCAGTCATTTTTCCGGAAGGAACCCGAAGCAAAGACGGAAATCCTAAAGAATTCGCCCAGACGGGATTAAAAATTTTATGCAAGAATGCACCATCGGCAGTTGTAGTTCCGATAACCATAAACAATTCTTGGAAAATTGTTAAATATGGCTTTTTTCCTGTAGGTTTAGGAAATCGCCTTACCTTTACCGCTCATAAGCCAATTTCAGTGGCACAAGTTCCTTTTGATGAATTGATGAAAGAGACAGAAAAAGCTGTAGTTGAAGGAATAAAAAATTAAAATTATGTCTATAAAAAACATTCGTCTAGAAGTAATGCAGTTTCTAGAGAAAAATATTGATACGTTCGTTGATCAATATCTGATTCCTGTGGAGAAGATATGGCAGCCCTCTGACCTTTTGCCAGATTCTCAAAAAGAAACCTTTTTTGAAGACGTAAAAGAATTAAGAGAGATTGCAAAAGAATTACCTTATGATTTCTGGGTAGTTTTAGTCGGCGATACAATTACAGAAGAAGCGCTTCCAACGTATGAGTCTTGGCTTATGGATGTGGAAGGTGTTAATCAAGTTGATGAGGGTGGAAATGGCTGGTCTAAATGGGTTAGAAATTGGACCGGAGAAGAAAATCGTCATGGAGACCTTTTGAACAAATACCTTTATCTTTCAGGTCGTGTGAATATGCGCGAGATTGAAATGACTACCCAGCATCTGATTAACGACGGATTTGATATCGGAACAGGAAGAGATCCGTATAAAAACTTTGTCTATACGAGTTTCCAAGAATTAGCGACATATGTTTCGCACAACAGGGTTTCTCAAATTGCAAAGAAATTTGGAGATAACAAATTGTCAAAAATGTGCAAGCTAATTGCGGGTGACGAAATGCGTCATCATCATGCTTATTCTGAATTTGTAAACAGAATTTTTCAAGTAGACCCGAGCGAAATGATGCTTGCTTTCCAATATATGATGAAGCAGAAAATCGTGATGCCGGCTCATTTCTTGAGAGAATCGGGTGAAAAAATCAGTACTGCTTTCGAACAATTTTCAGATTCAGCACAAAGAATCGGAGTGTATACAGCTACCGATTATATAGAAATCATGCAGAAATTGATGGACAAATGGGAAATCGGTAAAATTTCAGGATTGACTGATGAAGCCGAAAAAGCCAGAGATTTCTTGATGAAACTTCCTGCAAGGATGGCCAAGATTTCAGAACGATTAGTAATTCCTGCAGAATCCCATATTTTTAAATGGGTAGAGCCTGCAACATTAAAATAATAATCAAATCCTTTCTTCACAGAGAGGATTTTTTTTCTCAAATAAATTATGGACAAGATACTAATAGAAAAGACAATTGCTTTCGTAAAAGAAAAACTTAAAGATGCCGAAGGCGGACACGACTGGTTTCACATCGAAAGAGTCTATAACAATGCGTTGAATATTGCTCAGTATGAAAATTGCGATAATACTATTGTTGCCTTAGGCGCTTTGCTGCACGATATTGCCGATAGTAAATTTCACGATGGAGATGAAACTGTTGGCCCGAAATTGGCTTGGGAGTTTCTTGAAAAGCAAAACGTTTCAGAAGATACAATCATCCACGTCGTAAACATCATCGAAAATATTTCTTTTAAAGGAGGGAATTTTGAACGTAAGTTTTCTTCCATTGAACTCGATGTCGTGCAAGATGCCGATCGTTTGGATGCGATTGGAGCTATTGGCATAGCCAGGACTTTTAATTATGGAGGATTTAAAAACAGGCCGCTTTACAATCCAGAAATTGCTCCTAACCTGAACATGAGCAAAGAGGAATATAAAAATTCCGTTTCGCCAACGATCAATCATTTTTATGAGAAATTGCTGTTGCTGAAAGACAAGATGAATACCAAGACAGGTAAGTCAATAGCTGAGGAAAGACATGCCTATATGGAGAAATTCCTAGAACAGTTTTTTGCAGAATGCGAAGGAAAGAGATAATAAAAAGCCAGAATTTATATTCTGGCTTTTTTGTTTTATTATTTTCCAATAAAGACCGGCTTTCTTTTTTCTAAGAAAGCACCTGTTCCTTCTTTAAAATCTTCAGTTCCAAAAGCATCACCAAAGTTTTTGATTTCCACAGCATAGCCGTCAATACCGTCTTTGAAATTGGCATTGATGGCCTCGATTGCTTTTCCGATAGCAACTGGAGAATTTTTCATGATTTTTTGCGCTAAAGTAGTTGCCAGTTCTACTAATTCAGACTGTGGAACGACGTGATTCACTAATCCTGATTCTTTAGCTTCTTCGGCAGTCAGCATTCCGGCGGTCATGATTAATTCCATCGCTTTTCCTTTTCCGACTAATTGAGGCAGTCGTTGTGTTCCGCCATACCCTGGAATGACGCCAAGAGAAACTTCTGGCAAGCCCATTTTTGCATTATCAGAAGCAATCCTAAAATGACAGGCCATAGCCAATTCTAGGCCACCACCTAAAGCAAAACCATTAACGGCAGCAATGACTGGAGTTTTTAAATTTTCTACAAAATCAAATAAAGAAGATTGTCCTTTTGCCGCTAATTCTGCTCCTTTCGAAACCGAAAAGTTGGCAAATTCAGAAATATCAGCTCCAGCAACAAAAGCCTTATCGCCGCTCCCTGTCAATATAATTACACGTATACTAGGATCTTTGTCTAAGGTGTCAAAAGCGGTATGCAATTCTTCAATAGTTGCTTTGTTTAAAGCATTTAATTTTGTAGGCCTGTTGATTGTTATCGTGGCGATTCCGTTTTCAGAAGTCGCTAAAATATTTTCGTAATTCATATCTAAAGGTTGTTTTATTGTTCGTTTCGCAACATTACATTTTGATTATGGGAAGGAAAACACAAAAAACAGTTCCCTTTCCAGAAGCTGTTTCAAAAGTAATCGTTCCATTATAATTTTCAATGATATTTTTGATGATTCCCAATCCTAAGCCCATGCCGCTGTTTTTGGTCGTAAACTTAGGCTCGAAAATTCGGTTGAGGTTATCTGTTTCAATGCCTGTCCCGTTGTCTTGGACGCTGATCAGCACTTGATTTTCTTCTTTTTTCACAGAAACAACTACTGATTTTTCTGCCTGATTTTCTGGAATAGCTTGGATTGCATTTTTCACAAGATTGGTTACGACACGAATCAATTGTGTACGGTCCATAATTGTGATGATTTCTTTTTCTTCACTTCGGAATTCGATATAATCTTCATTGAAAATATCCAAAGTAAGCTGTACGACATCTACGACATTTAATGTTTCATTCTGCTGGGCAGGCATCGAAGCAAAGTTTGAAAAGGCTGAGGCTACCGAACTCATCGTATCAATCTGCTGAATCAACGTATTAGAATAGTCCGTCATTTTTTGCTTGACATCAGGGTCGTTCGGGTCAAATTTTCTTTGAAAACTCTGAACCGTCAATCGCATTGGTGTCAACGGATTTTTGATTTCATGAGCAACTTGCTTAGCCATTTCGCGCCAAGCCTGTTCCCTTTCGCTTTGGGCTAATTTTGTGGCACTTTCATCCAATTCTTCCACCATCGAATTGTAGGCATGAACGAGCAAGGCAATTTCCTTGCTACTTTCTTCGAGTTCAATCTTTTCGTTTTTCTGGTTGAATCGGGTTTCCGTGATCTTGTCGGTAATCGATTTTAGGAACTTCGTGATGTAACTCGATAAGAAATAGGCCAGGACAAAAGCCACAATCAACATGATGGAATATACTTGGCCCAAGCTGATCAAAAAGTTTCGCAATTCTCGCTCATAAAATCCGTCATCTGGAATGTACGGAAGATTCAAGATGCCCAAAGGCTTAAACTTTGTATCCTTGATCTGCGTATACGAAGAGCGAAATTTCATGCCATCGATGCTCTGTACGTCGACATACCTTTTGTCCATGGAAGATTGCACCAATTTCAAAATATAATTGGGAATCGGAGGCAAGATCGTATCAACAGTAAAAGAAGCCTTAGATGATTTCAGCAGTTTTCCATCCAAGCTGTAAATATTGATAGCTAAGCTATGGATGTCGGCCAGTTTGTAAATTTCATCCTTGAAAATAAGAGGCAGGTTTTCTGAAGTCAGCGGATAAGTTGTCGTGCTCAGAATGTAATTGATGTGTTCCTTGACAGCAGTTTCACGGCGTTCGAGACGTTCTTCGTGGTATTCTTTTGCCGCGGTCTTAAACTGATAAACCGAAAGAGAAGCCATCAGAATTGATGAAATCAAGGTCAGGAAAATCATCGAGAGGAAGATTCTGACACGAAGCGACAGGCGTTTTATTTTGATTGGTTTCAGCATTAAGACTGGTTTCTTTCCCGAATTCTTTTATAAAATTTAAAGCCCAGCATGATGATTATGGAGAACAGCATGATTCCGATTACTCCATAAATCCAGTTGACGGCATTTTTCAAAATTACCAAAAAAACCACTGCGAAAAGTATAATTGTCGCTCCTTCATTCCAAAGGCGCATAAAATTTGAAGTATGTTTTACCTCGTCGTTTTGCAATTGCTTGAATATTTGATGGCATTTTAAATGATACAAATACAAAGCAAAAACAAAGCCAAGCTTTACGTGCATCCAAGATTGCTGCAACCAAAAATTTCCCTGTGGTGTAAAAAACAACATCCAAAAAGCAAAAATACTAGCCAAGACTGCCGATGGCCATGTGATAATGTACCACAAGCGATAGGTCATAATCTTATACTGCTTTTGAAGGATTTCTTTCTCTGGAGATGCTTTTTGTGAAGCTTCAATTTGGTAGACAAATAAGCGGACAATATAGAATAATCCTGCAAACCAAGTGATTACGAAAATCAAATGAAGGGATTTTAAATACTCATAATAATTTTCCATCTGTAGTTTCGATTAAATTCTCGTTCATTTCTTTCTTTAGGAAAAGTCCTGTTATGATTGTGGAAAGGATATCAGCAATTGGAAAAGCAACCCATACGCCAAAAATACCGAAAAATGTCGGCAAGATAAGCACTAGTGGAATTAAGAAAAAGCCTTGTTTGGTTAAAGTGAGAAATAAGGCCTTCTTGGCTTTCCCAGCCGCTTGGAAATAGGCCGCGCCGATTAATTGTACGGCAATGATTGGCGAAGCCGCAAAAACCCAGCGTAATGCATTTGGAGTTTCTGCAATTACGGCTAAGTCTGTCGTAAATACGGCAACAATTGATTTTGCAAAGAATAGGATGAACACAAAAATAACGATGGCCAAAAATCCAGCATATTTTATAGAAGTCAAAATGGTTTCTTTGACGCGATTGTAATTTTCAGCACCGTAATTATATCCTGCGATAGGCAAAAAAGCTTGCGTGATTCCCAAAACAGGAAATAAGGCAAACATCAGCATACGGCTGATGATTCCATAAACGGTTACGGAATGTTCGCCACCATACGTATATAAAGTATGGTTTAAGATAATAGCCAAAATACTCACGACTCCTTGCCTTGAAAAAGTCACGAAGCTCAAGGAAGTAATTTCTCGGATGATTTTTTTGTCAAATCTAAAATGGTGAAAGTGCAGTTTCATTTCACTTTTGGAAACAAAAAACCATAACACAAACAAAAAACAGCTGGTATAGGAAATAAGAGTTGCCATGGCGGCACCAAAGATTCCCATATCTAAAAATTTAATAAAAAGAATATCGAGAAGTATGTTTACAAAGGCAGGAATAATCATGGAAATCATGGCAAATTTTGGCTTTCCTTCGGCTCGAATAACATTATTTCCCATCATGCAGAGCGCTAAAAAAGGAACTCCAATTAAAACAGGAAAAAAGAACTCTTTTGCTGGTTCCATGATGTTTCCGTTGGCTCCGAAAAGCAACAGCATTTCTTCACTGAAAAATAATCCGAGAAACACGAAAATAGAAGAAAGGCAGAAAGTCATCATGACCTGATTCGCAAAAACGGTAATGGCTTTTTCTTTATTGCCAGAACCCAATGCTCGCGAAAGCACCGAACCACCGCCAACACCTATTGCCATTCCTAAAGAAGAAATCAAAAAGGTTATCGGAAGAACAACTGTCACAGCAGCAATTGCCAAAGAACCGACCCATTGGCCTACAAAAATGGTATCCACCAAAATATTGACCGACATAAACAAGATTCCGACCGAAGAGGGAATGGCTTGCTTGATCAGCAGTTTTTTGATATCCTGCGTTCCTAATTCTTCCGAAGTAACTGCCATATCAGACGGCTAGTTTTTCGGCAAACGCCCATTCTTTAATCCAATTTGTCACGGTTTCGACCCAGCTATCGTCATCGTTTAAGCACGGAATTGCCAAAAATTCTTGGCCTCCATTTTCTACGAAATCTTCTTTAGCACGCATGGCGATTTCTTCTAAAGTTTCAAGGCAATCGGTTACAAAAGCAGGCGTTACTACAGCAATTTTTTTGATTCCTTTGGCCGGCATATTGTTGATTTCAATATCGGTATAAGGCTCCAGCCATTTGTCACCAGCAAGCCTAGATTGGAACGTCTGGCAGTATTTTTCTTTTGGAATGTTTAGTTGTTCTACCACAAGTCTTGTAGTTTCATAACATTGGTGGCGGTAGCAAAACGCATGCGCTGCCGATGGAGTCGAACAGCAAGAACCGTCTATTTTACAGTGTGATTTTGTTACATCTGTTTTTCTGATGTGACGCTCTGGTATTCCATGGTAGGAGAAAACGAGCTGATCATAATCAAAGCCTTCCAAATGTTTTTTCATTAAGTCTGCTAGATTTTTGATATAGTCCGGCTTATTGTAAAATGCAGGCACATCAGTAAATTTCATGTGAGGAAATTTCTTCTTCCTGATTTCTTCTGCCAAAACTAGAATTGTCAATGTTGAAGCCATCGCATATTGCGGATACAAAGGGAAAAGCAATACTTCGGTAACACCTTGTTCATGCAATTCTTGAAGTCCTTTTTCAATTGTCATTTCGCCATAACGCATCGCCAAAGCGACAGGAATTTCGGTTTTGGCCTGTACTTTCTTGTGCATCCTTTCAGAAAGAACCATTAAAGGCGAGCCTTCCTTCCACCAGATTTTTTTATAAGCATGAGCCGATTCTTCAGGACGTTTTCTCAAGATAATGCCTCGAACTAATAAGGCTCTTAAAAGAAATGGTACGTCGATAACGTATTTGTCCATTAAAAATTCATCAAGATATGGTTTTACGTCTTTGGGCTCAGGACTTTTGGGAGAGCCAAGGTTTACTAATAATACGCCTTTCATTTAATTTGTTTTTTCCTAATCCTGTCAGAGTTTCAACTCTGTCAGGATTATTATTTAAAATTTTATTTGTAAAAGTAATCTCCGTCGTAAATTAATCAGACGGCATTAACTATTTTTTATTGATTGTTTAATGTGCAAAATTGATTAGCTGGTTACTGCAATCGACATCAGGTATTTTTTCGGTGTTGTGCCAAATTTTTTCTTGAATGCTGCGATAAAGTGACTGGCTGTGCTGTAGCCTATTTTGAGTCCGACTTCATTGACATTATAAGAACCGCTGTCTAATAATTTTCTAGCAAATTCCATCTTGTAATCAAAAAGAAAACTATAAACACTGTCGCCATAAATCTGCTTGAAGCCCATTTTTAGTTTTTTCAGATTGATGCCCACTTGGTCGGCAAGTTCCTGCAGTCCTGGAGGCTCGGCCATATTCGCAATAACAATATCTTTCGCCTTTCTGATTTTGAGTACATTGTCTTCATCTACCAAAAACGGACATTGTTCTGCATTTGGATCTTCACTTCGATTGAAATAAAGGCTCAACAATTCATATGCTTTTCCTTTAAAATAAAGATTTTTAATCGACGGATGAAGGTTGAAATTGAAAAGCTGATTCAATACAATCGACATCGACGGACTGATTGGTTCGTCTTTATAGTATTTTTTGTCTTTGTTTTCCTCACTCAAAAAAGGAATATAATCCGCTTCTGAAGAAAACAATCCGTGGAATTTTTTAATCGAAATCAATACAGAAATTACCCAGGAATGCGGCGCTATTTCCAAATGCACCGGAAGCTCTTTTTGCGGGTTATACAGAAAAAGAGAAAGGTCCTCTTTTAGGTCAAGAGCATAGCGTCCTTGATTGAAAATAAACTTGGCGCGGCCTTTAATCCCAAAGTGAAACTGAATCAGATCCACGTTGACTTCGCGTTCAAAATGGGAAGTTTCATCGCTGTCATTTTGAAACCGGATGATGATAAAATCGTCTTCAATCTTGATCTCTTCTGGTGAACTCATAGCGGTATTTTTTTTCTCGTGAATTTGAAAATCAGAAAGATTTTTATTTAGAATGGTTCTAAACAAAAAAGCTGTCAAATGCTGATTTCACTGCAAATTTAAAGTTTTTCTAATTTATAATGGCCAAAATTATCAAAATATCTCACAGCGACATAAATAGTACTTTCAGCGTTACTTTTATAAAATGTATAAGTATAATTTTGTGGTGTTCGAATGAAAATCCGTTTTGTGGTTTTTGCTTCGTTTCAAAAAGATACTTTAAGGTAACACTATGAATAAAAATAACTTGTCAAAGCATCACTACTTCTATGCGGTTGGATTGAGTTACAAGAAAGCGGATGCAGAGATTAGAGGGAAATTCAGTTTAGGAAATCAAGCTAAATCCGCAGTTTTGCAACAGGCAAAAGAAGATGGGATCAGCAGTTTGATTGTTACTTCCACATGCAACAGAACCGAAATCTATGGTTTTGCAGAGCATCCATTCCAGTTAATCAAATTGCTTTGCAATAATAGCCAAGGAACGGTAGAAGAATTCCAAAATGTAGGCTTCGTATATAAAAATCAGGAAGCGATAAATCATATTTTCAGAGTAGGAACCGGTTTAGACAGCCAGATTTTGGGAGATTTTGAAATCATCAGTCAGATAAAGACAAGTTTTTCTGAAGCAAAGTCGCAAGGCTTGGCTAATGCTTTTATGGAAAGATTGGTGAATTCGGTCATTCAGACTAGCAAAAAAATCAAAAATGAAACCGAATTAAGCTCTGGGGCAACGTCTGTTTCCTTTGCTTCGGTTCAATATATAATGAATAATGTTGCTGATATCAGCACAAAAAATATCTTGCTTTTCGGAACAGGGAAGATTGGAAGAAATACCTGTGAAAATTTAGTAAAACATACTAAAAACGACCACATCATCCTTATAAACAGGACAAAAGATAAGGCAGAAAAAATAGCAGGAAAATTCAACCTGATTGTAAAAGACTATGATTTGCTGCCGTTGGAAATCCCAAAAGCAGATGTTTTAGTGGTAGCAACAGGAGCTAGCAATCCCACGATTGATGAAGCCATTTTAGATGTAAATAAGCCACTTTTGATTTTGGATTTGTCGATTCCAAAAAATGTTCATACCAATGTCAAAAGCATTCCAGGCGTAACAGTTGTTCATTTAGACGATCTGTCTAAGATTACGGATGTCACTTTAGAAAACAGAAAGAAGCACATTCCTCAGGCCGAAGCGATTATTGAAGAAATGATGGAAGAATTTACGACATGGGTAAACGGCAGAAAATTTGCGCCTACGATTCATGCGCTAAAAGAAAAACTGAATTCTATTAAAGATACAGAATTGAGCTTCCAGCGAAAAAAAATCAGTAATTTTGATGAAGAACAAGCTGAAATCATCAGCAAAAGAATCATCCAAAAAATCACGACGCATTTTGCCAATCATCTAAAAGACAATGATACTATGGTAGATGAAAGCATCGAATGGATTGAAAAAGTTTTTCAGATTGAAGCTTCAAAAAATGAATAAAACGATCCGAATAGGAACCCGCGACAGCCAATTAGCACTTTGGCAAGCTCATACAGTTGAAAAAAAACTTAACGATTTAGGGTATAAAACAGAAATTGTTGCCGTGAAATCTACAGGCGATGTTATTCTTGACATCCCACTTTACGAATTCGGAATCACAGGAATTTTTACGAAAACCCTTGATATGGCCATGATTAAAGGCGAAGTGGATATCGCTGTGCATTCCTTAAAAGATGTGCCGACGGCTTTGCCAAAAGGTATCGTTCAGACCGCAGTCTTAAAAAGAGCCAATCATCAAGATATTTTAGTACACAAAGGCAATTTAGATTTTCTGCATTCAAGCGGAACTGTTGCTACAGGAAGCTTGCGTCGCCAGGCACAATGGTTGCACCGATACCCGAACCATCAGGTGGTCGATTTGCGTGGTAATGTCAATACGAGATTGCAGAAATTAAAAGATAATGATTGGAATGGAGCTGTTTTTGCCAAAGCCGGTTTAGAAAGAATCGAGCTTTTGCCAGAAAATCATACCGTACTTGATTGGATGATTCCTGCTCCAGCACAAGGCGCAATGGTCATCGTGGCGGTGGACAATGATGATTTCTGCAAAGAAGCAACAGCAAAATTGAACCATTTCGAAAGCGAAATCTGTACACATATCGAACGCCAATTTTTGAAAACGCTGGAAGGCGGATGTACGGCGCCAATTGGAGCTTATGCAGAAGTAATCGACAACAAAATTCGTTTTGAAGGCGTACTTTTTTCAATAGATGGAAAAGAGAAAATTGAGATAGAAAAAACAGTAGAAATAACGCAGTATAAGAATTTTGGACAAGAAGCAGCACTTGAAATTCTAGCGAATGGCGGTCAAGAACTGATGGAAATAATCAAGAGAGACCTAAAGAAATAGCCATCTTTTTAAAACGCCAGTAACATGTCTGAACCCATTAGAATTTTATCCACTAAAAAATTACTTCCCAACCAGAAGCAGTTTTTGCTGAATGCCAATTTCTCTGTCATCGAAGCCGATTTTATTGAAATTCTAAGAAAAGATTTTGAGCTGGAGGGTTCTTTTGAAAACATGATTTTTACGAGCCAAAATGCTGTAAAAAGTTTTTTGGAGAATGAAAAAGGCAAAGAGCTTAAAGCCAAAAAAATATTCTGCGTAGGAAGCAAAACCAAAGCTTTATTAGAAGAAAACGGTTATAAAGTGGCAGTTTCAAGAGAATATGCTTCGGAATTATCAGAAGTCATCGTACATGATTTTCAAAAAGAAAGTTTTGTTTTTTTCTCTGGAAATCTAAGACGAGAAACATTACCAGAAACTTTGGAAAAATCCAATGTAGTTCTTCGAGAAATCGAAGTGTATGAAACAAAATTGACGCCACAAAAAATAAATTCACCAGCCGACGCATTACTTTTTTTTAGCCCGTCAGGAGTCCAAAGCTATTTAAAAGGCAATAAAATTGAAAACCAAAACTGCTTCTGTATCGGAACGACAACAGCAGAAGCTTTAGAAAAAATAACAGACAGAATAATAATCGCAAAACAGCAAACCGTTGAAAATGTGATCATTCAAGCCATAAATTATTATAACAAAAAGCTTTAGGCATTACGCCGTAAGCAAAATTTAAGTCATAAATGAAAGCTTAAAGCCTAGAGCTTATAGCCTAAAGTAAATAAAAATGATAAAAAACGACCTTTTCCTAAGAGCCCTAAATAAAGAAACTGTAGAACGTCCACCAGTTTGGATGATGCGCCAAGCCGGAAGATATCTGCCAGAATTTATCGCATTGCGTGATAAATATGATTTCTTTACGCGTTGTCAGACACCAGAATTAGCAGCAGAAATCACAGTACAGCCCATTCGAAGAATTGCACCTGATGCAGCGATTTTGTTTTCTGATATTTTGGTTGTGCCGCAGGCAATGGGAATCGAAGTTTTGATGAAAGAAAGTGTCGGTCCGTTTTTACCTAATCCGATTAGAACGCCTCAAGATGTAGAAAAAGTAATTGTCCCGAACATTCATGAAACCTTGGGTTATGTGATGGATGCTATTAAGCTGACGAAAGAAATGCTGAATGATGAGGTTCCGTTGATTGGATTCGCGGGTTCTCCATGGACGATTTTTTGTTATGCCGTGGAAGGAAAAGGATCTAAAAGTTTTGATACTGCCAAAGGATTTTGCTTCACGCATCCAGAAGCAGCTCATGTTTTATTGCAGAAAATTACCGATACGACCATTGCTTATCTGAAAGAAAAAGTAAAAGCAGGTGTGAATGCAGTTCAGGTTTTTGATAGTTGGGGAGGAATGCTTTCGCCAGTCGATTACCAAGAATTCTCATGGAAATACATCAATCAGATTGTAGAAGCATTGGCTCCAGAAACGCATGTTATCGTGTTCGGGAAAGGCTGTTGGTTTGCCCTAAATGAAATGGGAAAAAGCAAGGCATCGGCTTTAGGTGTAGATTGGACATGTTCGCCAAGAAACGCCAGATATTTGTCAGGAGGAGACATTACGTTGCAAGGAAACTTTGATCCGTCAAGACTGCTTTCACCGATTCCGACCATCAAAAAAATGGTTACAGAAATGATCAATGAGTTTGGCAAGGACAAATTTATTGCCAATCTTGGCCATGGAATTTTACCAAATATTCCTGTCGACCATGCGAAAGCATTTGTAGATGCCGTGAAAGAATATAAATAGATTTCAGGTTACAGATTTCAGGCCGAAATCAAAAATCAAAAATCTAAAAATCAAGATAAAATGCTGACCAAAGGATTACGAGACGAAGAAAATGAAAGAATCAACACGATTCTAAAACAGTTGATTTCCTTGACCTACATTCCCGAAAATTGGAATTTAGATGAATTGGATAATCAATTAAAGCACTTAGCACTGACTTTTGAAAGTCTTTCAAGTTTTTCTTCTGACGAATTGATTCAGCATTTGGAAAAATTTCACTTTGATTGGATAAACGCAGAACAATTTGCAGATTTTTTGGTACTGCTTTCGGCAAGATCTGATGAATCAAAAATAGGATTAAAAGAAAAAGCAGTTGCTGTTTACGAATACATCCAAAAAGAAAGCAAGACGTTTTCTTTTGATATTTTCAATAAGATTACTGCCGCAAAAGCATAAATTATAATGAAGAATAAATTTTACGCTTACATACAAAACCTTCAGGATACAATAACTGCTGGACTTGAAAAAGTGGACGGCCAAGCCAAATTCAAAGAAGATATATGGGAACGTGCAGAAGGCGGAGGAGGCAGGACTCGTGTTATTGAAAACGGAGCTGTTTTCGAAAAAGGAGGTGTCAATATTTCTGCCGTACACGGTCCGTTGCCAAAAGCGATGCAGGCCTATTTTAATGTGGGCGATGTTGATTTTTTCGCTTGCGGATTGAGTTTGGTCATCCATCCTAAGAATCCAAAAGTACCTACAGTTCATGCCAATTGGCGCTATTTCGAAATGTATGACAAGCAAGGAAATACGGTCAACCAATGGTTTGGCGGAGGTCAGGATCTGACGCCTTATTATTTGTTTGAAGAAGATGCGAAGCACTTTCATCAGATTTGCAAGTCAGCCTGTGATAAGCACAATCCAGAATTTTATCCGAAGTTTAAAAAACAATGCGATGACTATTTTTGGAATACACACAGAAATGAAGCCCGTGGAATAGGAGGCTTGTTTTTTGACCATTGCAAAGCTTCAGAGGAATTTACGTTGGAGAACTGGTACGATTTCGTAACAGAAGTTGGGAATAGCTTTCTTGAAGCGTATGTGCCGATTGTTGAAAAAAGAAAAGACCTAGAATATTCACAAGAAAACAGAAACTGGCAGGAAATCCGCCGAGGACGTTATGTAGAATTTAATCTGGTTCACGACAAAGGAACGCTCTTCGGATTAAAAACCAACGGAAGAATCGAAAGCATCCTGATGAGCTTGCCGCCGCACGTGCAATGGGTTTACGACCATCATCCAGAAGCAGGAAGTGAAGAAGAAAAGTTGATCAAAATATTAGAAAATCCAATAGATTGGTTATAAATAAACATCGATTTTAAATTTCGGTTTCGACCCAAATCAAAAATCAAAAATCCAAAATAATTATGTTTCCATTACAAAGAAATCGCCGTTTAAGAACCAATGAATCCATCAGAAGCTTGGTTCGTGAAACTCATTTATCACCAAACGATTTTATGTTTCCGATGTTTGTGGCAGAAGGAAAAGACTATCAAGTTGAAATTCCATCAATGCCAGGAATCTACCGTCGTTCTTTAGATCTGACCGTAAAAGAAGTCAAAGCGCTTTGGGATTTGGGAATCAAGGCGGTCAATATCTATGTAAAAGTGGATGACAAATTAAAAGACAATACCGGAAAAGAAGCTTGGAATAAAAACGGATTGATGCAAGAAACGATTCGTGCGATCAAAGATGCCGTTCCTGGAATGATAGTAATGCCTGATGTTGCTTTGGACCCGTATTCAATTTATGGCCATGACGGAATTATCGAAAAAGGACAGGTTGTTAACGATGCCACGGTAGATGCTTTAACTTTGATGAGTCTGAGTCATGCAGAAGCTGGTGCCGATTTTGTAGCGCCAAGTGATATGATGGATGGAAGAGTTTTAGCAATCCGAAAAGCATTGGAAGAAAATGGACATCATAACGTGGGAATCATGAGCTATAGCGCTAAATATGCTTCCTCTTTTTATGGTCCGTTTAGAGAAGCTTTAGACAGTGCTCCAGTTGATGTGAACGAAGTTCCAAAAGATAAAAAAACATATCAGATGGATTATGCTAATAGGATTGAAGCCATTAAAGAAGCGCTTCATGACGTTGAAGAAGGAGCCGATATTGTTATGGTAAAACCAGGGATCGCCTATTTGGATATTGTTCGAGAAGTAAAAAATGCCGTAAATGTACCAGTTTCTGTATATCAGGTTTCAGGAGAATATGCGATGGTTAAAGCCGCAGCAGAAAGAGGCTGGCTCGATCATGACAAGATTATGATTGAACAACTACACTGTATCAAAAGAGCAGGAGCGGATATTATTTCTACTTATTTCGCGAAAGAAGCGGCTATCATTTTAAACAAATAATTTAATTATCACCAACCCTGAAAGGGTTTCAAACCCTTTCAGGTTTTTTATACTATGAAAAATCTATTTATTATCCTCTCAATCTTATTTCTTGCTTCTTGCCAAAAAGAAGAAAAAAAAGAATCATTGTATCCAGAAACAACATTATCTGCTGAAGAAAAACAACTACAGCTGGGACAAGAAATATTTGACGGAAAAGGAATGTGCTATTCCTGCCATAAACCCGACCAGAAAGTTATTGGGCCAAGTATTACACAGATTGCAAAAATTTACAAAGAGAAAAATGGCGACATTAAATTGTTCCTGAAAGAGAAAAGCAAGCCAATTGTAGATCCGAGTCAATACTCTGTGATGAAAACAAATTTCGCGATTACTAAAACTTTTTCTGAAGAAGAATTAAAAGCATTAGAAGCATATTTCTATAGCCATCTGAAGGATAAATAATAAAAAAAGCCATCTTTTTGAGATGGCTTTTTTTATTCTATAAATCGAGATTATGATTGTGGCTCGATAACTTTTCCTTTGATAGTCAAGATTTTTGGAGTCTCAGTATCGTTAGTTGTTACAGTAACTGATTTTGAGAATGGGCCAGGGCTTGCTGCATTATAAGTTGCAGTTACGCTAGCTGTTTCTCCTGGTTTGATAGGAGTTTTTGTATAATTTGTTGCTGTACAACCGCAAGATGCTTTTACGTTTGTAATCAAAATAGTTTGTTTTGTTGTGTTTTTGAAAGTAAAATCAAAAGAAGCTGGTTTTCCTTTTGCAATATCTCCAAAATCATGAACGTCAGATGTCCAAGTTACTAGAGATGGTTTTGATGCTGGTTTTGCAGGCGCTGTAGCTTGTGTTTTTGCTGGTGCTGCTGTTTGTGCGAATGAAGAAGCGCTTAATAATAAGGCTCCAGCTAAAGCGAAAAATGATAATTTTAATGTTTTCATAGATCAGAAATTTTAAATTAATTTTAGATTTAGTGATTGGTGTTCCAAATGAACAATACAAATGTATTTAGTTTTTTTAATAAAGATGTTAAGCATTTTGCAACTCTTGTTAATGACTTGTTAACGGGTTGCTTTGCACCCTAATTTATAGTAATATCGTACTCTAATTCATACTTCACATATTGAAATTCAACAAATTAAATATTATTATTTTCATTGGATTGTTTGCTATCGTAGGCGTCCTTTTTATGCAATTGCTCACTCTTTCGCAAGCGTATGCTTTTGAAAAAAAAGAATTCAGCGAAAAGATACATTTTGCATTGCAGGATGTGGTCACAAAAATCCATAAAGACAACAAGACTGAAATTCCGATAACAAGCCAGATAAAAAAAATTACAGATGATTATTATATTGTAAACGTCGATGATGTTTTTGATGCGACGGTGTTAGAATATTACCTCAAGACCGAATTCCAAAAAGTAAAATTGAATATCGATTACGAATACGCCATCTACAACTGCGGTTCAGACGAAATGATGTATGGAAAGTACGTGTCTTCATCCGATAGAAAAGCGCCGCGATGTGAAAAATGCTTTACTAAAAAAGAAGGCTTGGTGTATTATTTCGCAATCCGCTTTCCGCAACTCAAATACAATTACATCACGTCGCTCCAGCAATATTGGGTCTACACAGGAGTGCTTATTTTAGTTTTGGTAATTTATGTCTATTCGGTATTGCTCTTAATCAAGCAAAAAAAATACACCGAGCTTCAGACAGACTTTATCAATAATATGACACATGAATTTAAGACTCCGATTTCATCAATTCTTATCGCATCCAATTATGCCAGCAATCAGGAGGAAATTGTTAAAAATCCAAAACTCTCAAAATACGTCCAGATTATTATCGAACAGAGCAATAAGCTGAACCAGCATATCGAAAAAATCCTGCATATTGCCAAAAGCGATTCGCATATGATGCAGCTTGAAAAGACACAATTCAATTTATTGGATATCGTTGGCTTGGCCAAAGAAACCATACTTTTAAAATACGACAAGGAAATTTCCATTGAAATACTAAGCGAAAAATCAGACTATCAAATTGTTGCAGATGAATTCCATTTCTCAAATGTCGTATACAATATTTTAGATAATGCTATAAAATACAATGACGTATCGCCAAAAATCCAGATAAAAATTACAGAGAGTCCAAAAGAAATCAAGCTGGAGTTTATCGATAACGGAATTGGTATTGAAACTCCCGAATTAAATGCTATTTTTGATAAATTCTACCGAATCTCAAGCGCAAAACGCAATGAAGTAGGCGGTTTTGGACTCGGATTGTTCTATGTAAAGAAAATCTGTATTTTGCACCAGTGGAAAATAACGATTAAAAACAATCAAGAAAGCACCGGTATTACTGTAAACATCAGTATCCCGAAATAGCAATCACTATGGAAAAAAGCAAAATTTTTTATGTCGAAGATGACGCTACCTTGGCGTTTCTGACTATAGATTATTTAGAGCAGTTTTACGACATTACGCATTTTTCAGATGGTGCTGAAGCCATAAAAAATTTCCATAAAAAAAACTACGATTTATGTATTTTGGATGTCATGCTTCCAAAAAAAGACGGCTTTGAAATCGCGCAAGAAATAAGAAACTCAAATGCTGAAATTCCAATTCTATTTCTTTCTGCGAAATCGCTAAAAGAAGACCGAATTAGAGGATTAAAATTAGGAGCCGATGATTTTTTAGTCAAGCCATTTAGCTTGGAAGAATTGAGCCTAAAGATTGAAGTTTTTCTAAAAAGAAGCTCTAAAGCGCCTTTGCAGGCACAAAAAAGCTATGAGATAGGAAGCTTCCAGTTTCATCCAAACGATTATTGCCTGACAAGAAATACAGAAAAAATAAATCTGACCGAACGGGAATCTGCTTTGCTGAAATTATTTTTAGACAACAAGAATGAAATCTTGAAACGTGAAAAAATCCTCACTTCACTATGGGGCGATGACGATTATTTTATGGGCAGAAGCCTAGATGTCTTTATCTCGCGTCTTAGAAAGATTTTTAAAGACGAAGACAAAGTCAATATTGAAAATATTCCTAGGATCGGTTTTAAGTTGGTCATGGAAAATTAAGAAGCTTTCGCGACCTATTTTAAATCGGAAAGTTTTTTTTCATAACTTTAGATTTTAAACACTTTTCCATGTTACAAGCCTACATCAAAACACCACTCGGAATTGCTGAAATTTGCGGCGATGAAAACGGAATTTCCAGTATTACCGCATTTGATGAAGGAAAGCCACTGTCTGACAATATTCCTCACGAACTTCAAGAAGCCGTAACTCAGCTACAAGATTACTTTGACGGAAAAAGAAACGATTTTACATTCCAGCTAAATCCATCAGGAACTGATTTCCAGAAAAAAGTATGGAAAGGACTTCTTGAAATTCCATACGGGAAGACATTATCTTATCAAGAATTTTCCATCCGCCTTGGCGATGTCAAGGCCATTCGTGCCGTAGCTTCTGCTAATGGAAGAAATCCGCTTTGGATTGTAGTTCCTTGCCATCGTGTCATCGGTTCAGATGGTTCGCTCACAGGATATGCCGGAGGATTGTGGCGAAAAAAATGGCTTCTGGATCATGAAAATCCTGTCAAACAGCAAAGTTTATTCTAAATAAGATACGTATGAGATTTCTGAAAAAATTCCTTTTGTGGTTTCTGGTTGTTTTTGCCCTGCTGATTCTTCTGCTGTATATTTTTGATCTCAGTTATCTGATCCGTGCCGTAAGAATTACGTATCTGAACGGAGAAAAGACAGCCTTTCTTGAAGATTATGTAGAATTTCCAAACCGTGAAATACAGAAAGGAATCGGTCAGCCTTGGGCCATCAGCAAAGAATACAATAAGGCAAAACCAACGGATGAACTTGAAGAAACAAACAAGAAATTCAAGACGGTAGCTTTCATGATTATCAAAAACGACAGTATTTGGTACGAAAGCTATTACGAGGGATATGATAAAGACACAAAATCAAATTCCTTCTCGATGGCTAAAAGTATCGTAACGGCTGCGTTGGGAAAAGCTATCATGCAAGGGAAAATTAAAAGCTTAGATCAAAAAGTGACGGATTTTTTTCCAGAATTTTCAGGAAAATTTGGCGATAAGATGACGGTTGGCGATTTGTCGTCAATGTCTTCTGGATTGGATTGGGACGAATCCTATTACAGTCCTTTTTCAATTACTACCAGAGCCTATTTTGATGATAACCTCACGGATGTTATTCTCGGCCTAAAAGTGGTCGAAGAACCGGGGAAAGAATTTAAATATTTGAGTGGCAATACACAATTGCTTTCCATGATAATTGAAAAAGCAACAGGCGAGCATTTGGCTGATTATGTTTCAGAACACTTTTGGAAGCCGCTTGGAGCCGAGAATGAAGCGCTTTGGCAGCTCGATAATCCAAACGGAATTGAGAAAGCTTATTGCTGTATCGCAAGCAATGCTAGAGATTTTGCTCGCTTCGGGAAATTATACAAACAGCACGGCAAATGGAACGGAAAACAAATTTTAGATTCGGCTTTTGTGCAGCAATGCGTAACTCCTAGATTCTCAGATGCACCGATGTACGGTTATGGTTGGTGGATCAGCGATCATCTTGATAAGCCACTTTATTACATGCAAGGACATTTGGGACAATATGTAATTGTAATACCTGACGATGATTTAATTATCGTAAGACTGGGACGCGAGCGCGATGAAAGAGCAGACGGCAATTTCCACAGAAACGATTTTTATGTATATATAGACGAAACTTATAAAATGATACGCCATGATAGACAAAATTAGCCTAGAAAACATTCTTTTTCTGGATATTGAAACTGTTCCAGAAGAAGAAGCCTTTAATGCCTTAGACGAGGAAAAAAAAGAATTATTTGACAAAAAAACGCAATACCAGCGAAAAGAACAATTTACCGCGGAAGAATTTTATGACAGAGCTGGAATTTGGGCCGAATTTGGTAAAATAGTATGCATTTCGGTCGGGTATTTTACTTTTAAAAGTGATATCCGTCATTTCAGAGTTACCTCTTTTTTTGGAGAAGAGAAGAAGATACTCCGAGATTTTAGCAATCTGCTGGATAACCACTTTGACAAGCCGCAGCATATCATGTGCGGGCATAATGCTAAAGAGTTTGACTTTCCTTTTATTGCAAGAAGAATGATTATCAATCAGATAAGAATTCCGAACAAGCTGAATCTTTTCGGAAAAAAGCCTTGGGAAGTTCCTCATCTGGACACTTTAGAAATGTGGAAGTTTGGCGATTTCAAGCATTATACTTCTTTAAAGCTGCTGACTAACGTTTTAAATATTCCCTCGCCGAAAGACGATATCAGCGGAAGCGATGTCGGGCATGTGTATTATGTAGAAAAAGATATTGATCGGATTATTACATATTGCGAAAAAGATGTCATTGCTGTAGCACAGATTTTACTGCGATTGAGACGGGAAGATTTGCTTATTGAAGAAGAAATAATACATATCTAAATAAAAAATGCCTTGAAATTTCAAGGCATTTTTCTTTTTCAAGCATTTTATTTTTTAGAAGGATTTGTTCCGTTCGTTTTATAATAATAGTTGTCATTGCTATTGTTTCCATAATTACTGCTGCTTCCGTAGTAATAAGAACTTCCTGTGTTTCCTGCGTAAGCATTTCCTTTAACGCTTCCGACAGTATCTATTATTTGTCCATTACGACTGTAGATAAGTTGGAGGCCACCGACTTGAGACAAAGCATAACGATTATAAGTCATATATACAGAACCGATTCTTTTAATTCGATCTTGAGCGTCATAATTTATAAACATGTTTCCGATACGTCTAATCCTGCCTTGGCTGTCATGTTCTATTCGGATGCCTTGTGCTGGACGTCTTACGCCTGGAGCACCATAAGTGTTATTTACATTGGCACTTGAGCTTCTTTTGCCGTTTTTATAATATAGCTCACCGTCGCCAACAGTTGGTTCTGTATTAAAATCGAATTGGCCATCAGGAAAAACATAAAAGGCAATTCCCCTTTCAATAAATGTTATTGGCTCATCGTTAAAATTTGTAATAAAACTTTTTTCGCCAAAAAGTTGAGTTACTTCTGCATTCGCTGTGTTTCCAAGTACTAAAATACTAGCCACTAAGAGAGTAATTCTTTTCATAATCAAGATAATTGAGTTCCTGCCTACTCTTGCGATTTTCAGCTTTTTCGAACCTTAAAAAGTAAGGTTATTTAGCCTTATCCAATTTGCGTGCCAAAACTTTTTTAGAATAAAGAAGCTGGGCTGTTTAAAATAAAAATCCCGATTGCTTTTTTTGCAATCGGGACTAATTATCAGTGATTTATATCTGAAAATGGATTATCTGTTCAAGACAATTTTTTTAGTCGTTTTCAGACTTCCATTTTGGATAGAAAGGATGTAGACTCCATCCGATAAGTTTTCAATATTTAAAACTTCATCCGTATTGGCAGTTTCTTTCGTAAGAATTCTTCTTCCTTGGATGTCGTTCAAGTATAAAGTAGTTTTCTCAGAATTTTGAGGTAATCTTACATTCAAGATACCTTTTGTAGGATTCGGATATACAGAAACATTTAGCAATTCATTGTTACCAACGCTAAGATTAGAAACAACAACATTGCAGAAATTAAGGCTGAATGCTGTAATTGCACCTCCATCGCCTTCATAAGGATCAACCGCATACAATGTCCATACTCCGTCTGCAGGCAGGTTGTTGAAATTGCTCAAAGCTTCAAAAGGCTGTACTGTCCCGATGATTGAAGGGGAAGTAGTACGGCATGAAAAAGCACTTCCAGTATCGCTTAAAGTGGCCGAAATATTATCATTATCGCCGCAAGGCTCTTGGAATAATTTTATAATAGGAGAGCCGATTGCTTCTGGTCCTTCCAGATAGATGGTCATATCTTCGATATATGTATGCGTGATATTGATAGTGGCAGTAAGGCTTCCAACAGTCATGCCGCCGGTTACGGTAATTGGTACAGAACCTTGAGAATCCTCAACATCTGCAATAGCAGCCTGAGAAAAATCAGTAGCAGTAAAAATATTATTGCACGTTAGGACTCCAGTCTTGAAATTGAATGCAGTGCTAGTAGCAGCTTGGCCGCATCTGTTTTTTTGCATTACTCTCCAAAAATACTCTGATTCTGTAGTAAGGTCGCTTAAAGCATAGAATGTGTCTGTAGTTTCTAAATTTAGGATCAAATTAGCGAAGTTGCTATCTGTTGCTACTTGCACTATATAAGACTCAGCATTAACAGATGCTTCCCACTTTAACTCAAATGCAGTAGCTAGACCAGCTTTGTTATTTGTTGGCGTTAAAAGCACCGTATTTTGGAAATTTGTATTGTAAACTCTTAAAACAACATATTTAGTTTCAGTTTCAGCTCCACGAATACCTTTAAGTCCAATAGTATACTCACCAGGAGCAACATTTTGAAGATTAGAAATTACCATAGAAACATCTCCATTTACTGAAGAAGAAGAAGTGCTTAAGTTAGCAGTAGCTCCAGCAGGAAGATCCACTACTGAAAAAGCAGTACTTTGGGCAGTTGTAGTTGTATATCTGAAATTATAGGTTGCTGTATTAGTACTGCATATTGTCTGGTCTTCCGAAAGGGAAGTCAACGCAAATGTTGAAGTTACTCCTGTTACAACAAGAGAGAAATTTTGAGGCCCTAATTGTAATGTTCCTTTGTGCGTCACAGTTATAGTATAAGTTCCTGAAGCTCCAGAAACATTTACTTTTTCGACGTTATCAACATTGTTATCGCCATTGTTTACCGCATTTGCAGAAGGATCAGCTAGCAATTTCCATGGGAAATACGTTGAAGCTCCTTTTGTAATTCGGATATCCAAGTCATTTACAAGTGCTGGTGTTGGGTCGTTTGCAATTCCATTGTTGTTTGGAGTTCCGGGAACATCTGTCCAAACAATAGTTGCCTGCAATGGATCTACACCGTTTGAATTTACGGTCATTGTAAACGTTTGTCCTTGTTGTAGTTTTTCTTCAGAAATTACACTGCCTAATCCGTTTGCTGTAATTGTTTCAGCCGCTTTTTTAGCATTCAGCAATCCCCATCCAAAAACAGCATCTGGACCTGGATTACCAGCGTCATCTGCCGTATGGCAAGCCAATGCTTTTAAGGTAGCCGCTCTCATGAAACGATTGTTCTTTATTCTATAATATTGCTGTAAAAGCAATAATGTTCCAGTAACGTTTGGAGAAGCCATAGAAGTTCCAGAAAGAGTTCCATAGGCCGAATCCGATGTTTCAAAAGTTGAAAATAAACCTGTACCGTTTCCAGTAATATCTGGTTTTATTCTAAAATCGTCAGTAGGACCTTGGCTGCTGCTAGAATTAATCGCAACGCTTGACAAATTGCCGGTTGCGGCAACAATAACAGCATCTTGTGCGTTTGCAACGACAAGATTGTTTTTAGCTGTTTTATTCCCCGTTAGCTTGTCATATCCAAAAGCTAAAGCAAAAGGATTTTCATCATTCCCGTTATTTCCTGCCGAAGCAACCATTAAGTAGTAGGGAGCATTATAAGCAATTTCATCCCAAGCTCTGGTGTCGTCCGTATAACCTCCAATGTACCAATCCGGAGCGAACTCTCCACTATTCGGATTCACAATCGGAACCCCGTAAGAATGGTTAGAAAGAAGCATTCCTAATTGGATTTCTGCAAGCGCTTCGCTTTGGTCATTAGTCCAGTTGAAAGTCCTAACTTGTGCTTGAGTAGCCATTCCTTTTGCATTCGCACTAATTCCTGCTGCTGCAATCGTACCTGTAACATGGGTAGCATGGAAATTATTTCCTGTTGCGCCAGCCATAGCATCTTCAACAGTAATCCTACCTTGAAATTCACGGTGTGAAGCTCTGACTTTTCCTCCATCCCAAACACGGGCTGTCATTCCTTGTCCATCCAAATTAAGGCCAAGAGCACCACCAGTATTTAAAAAGTTAGTTCTTGTCGATCTTGCCGCGGCAACATTGTTTAGCGAATAATAAATAGGAAATCCATCAGGCGTTACTTTCATCAATTCGTCAACCGTGCCATTTTCATTTTTAAAAAACTCAGGCCAGTTTTTTGATTTCGCAACCTTTAAGGCATGTTCTTTCTCAATTATCGCTTGTTCGCGGTACTTTTCTTCAAGCTCCTTAAGCTTTTTTAAGTCGTAATTTTTTGTAATCTGCTCAATGTCATGTTTATCTTGTGCAAAACCTATAGAGGAAATAGCAAATAAAAATAACAAAGCACCTATTTTAAAATAGGAAGTGGAATTTTTTATCACTTGGGGTGCGTTTTAAGGGTTTTTAAAATTTTTTCAAATATAGCGAATTGTCTCATATTCAATAATGTTTTGAAAATTTTATTTCAAATAGCACTGAAAACAAACATATTAAACGAAATATGTAAGAAATACCAATGTTTTATAAAAGAATCATAAAATATATACGTCCAAAAAGGAACGAAGGTTTTATTTTTACGTACAATCGTTTTTGCTATTTTTATACACATGAAAAAACAGCCATTGTTAGAAGTTAACAGCTTAGAAATTTCTTTTAAAAAAGAAGGAATCTTTAAGCCCATCATCAATTCTATAAGCTACGTTTTAGAAAGCAATGAGATTTTAGGAATTGTCGGAGAATCGGGTTCTGGGAAATCAGTTTCTTCTCTTGCCGTTATGGGGCTGCTTCCTAAAAATATTTCTAAAATTTCTAATGGGGAGATACTTTTTCAAGGCAAAAACATAGCACAGCTCTCAAAAGAGAAACTGCGAAATTTGAGAGGCAAGGAGATTTCCATGATTTTTCAAGAACCAATGAGTTCGTTGAATCCTTCCTTAAAATGTGGCTTTCAAGTAGAAGAAATGCTGCTACAGCATACCCGACTTTCTAAAAAGGAAATAAAAAAAGAAACGCTTGCGCTGTTCGAAAAGGTAAAGCTTCCCAATCCGGAGAAAATTTATGAAAGCTATCCGCACCAAATTTCTGGCGGACAGAAACAGCGCGTTATGATAGCGATGGCGATTGCCTGCAAGCCCAAAATCCTTATTGCGGATGAGCCTACAACGGCTTTAGACGTAACCGTACAGAAAGAAATTATCCAATTACTGAAAGATATCCAACAAGAAACAGGGATGAGCATTATGTTTATTTCGCACGATTTGGCTTTAGTTTCTGAGATTGCCAACCGGGTTTTGGTCATGTATAAAGGCGAAATCGTTGAGCAAGGCGATGCGTCGGATGTTTTTCATAACCCGCAGCATATTTATACAAAAGCTTTAGTGAGCTCAAGACCTTCTTTGAATGTTCGTTTGAAAAGGCTTCCAACCATAAAAGATTATCTGGAAAATTCCGTGAACCCAGAAATTATTACTGCCGACAAGCGAAAAAAGGAACATGAAAAATTATATAGCCAAATTCCGATTCTCGAAGTAAAAAATGTCGAAAAAGAATATTTTTCTACGGCAGGATTGTTTGGAAAAAGAACTGGTTTTAAAGCCGTGAATGATGTCAGTTTTAAGATTTATGAAGGCGAGACACTAGGACTTGTCGGCGAATCGGGATGCGGAAAATCGACTCTAGGAAATGCCATCCTACAATTAGATAAAGCAACTGCAGGTCAGATTTTTTACAGAGGTGTCGATATTATGAAACTTCCCAAAAAGGATATCCGGGCGCTGAGAAAGGAAATCCAGATTATCTTTCAAGATCCGTATTCGTCTTTAAATCCTAGAATTCCTGTTGGTAAAGCCATTATGGAACCGATGAAAGTCCATAAGTTATATAAAAATGATGCAGAGCGCAAAGCAAAAACCATCGAGATTTTAGAAAGAGTAGGATTAGGCGAAGAGTATTTTAATCGGTATCCGCATGAATTTTCTGGAGGACAGCGACAGCGAATTGGGATTGCCAGAACGATTGCCCTTCAGCCAAAATTAATTGTCTGTGATGAGTCAGTTTCTGCTTTAGACATTTCGGTTCAAGCGCAAGTGTTGAATCTTTTGAATGAGCTGAAAGAGAATTTCGGATTTACTTATATCTTTATTTCACATGACTTGGCTGTTGTAAAATACATGTCAGACCAGGTTTTGGTCATGAGCAAAGGCAAGATTGAAGAAATGGCCGATGCAGATGTCCTATATGAAAATCCACAGAAAGAATACACGAAAAAATTAATTGCAGCCATACCGAAAGGAAATTAAAAGACGAATTCTATGAAATACATCCTAACCTTGCTTTTTTTCACATGCTTTTCTTGTTCTGATAAAAAAACGGAAACAGAAGAAATTGCTGTCCAGACAGAACCGGAAACTATTCCTATAACTGAAATTACTTCCTTGAAAAAAGATTCGTTGATGTTAGACGCTACAGGAAGCAATATCTCCGCAGACAAAGTTGTAATTACAGAATTGAAAAGAACTTATGATAAAGACAGTATCGGTACTGCTTTTTTTACCATTGATTTTTTCAAGAATGCAAAGAAAGTTTATTCATACCCTGTCAGAATTGATTTTGGAAGAGAAGAAGGAGCCGAGTGGAGTATCAATCAAGAATTCATGACCGATTCAAAGCAAGCGAGTACTGATAAGCGATTTGTTCATTGCGATAATGGCATTGCGGCTTGCGGCTATACTCACACGCAATTTCTGTTCTTTTTAGGAGAAGATGGCATCCAGCTGGTTTCGCAATGGGATTCCATGTGGGACAGCGGTTATGGGGTTGATTCCGAGTTTACGCCTGATTTTAAAACTAATCCGATAACGTCTTTTGTGGTAAAAACCGTAGATGTTTCTCCTGACGAAACCGTCAAAGACACGATTGACAGATTGGTCGTTTCTTATTCGGATTCTACTTGTTATAATTTTGAAAATGGGAAGTGGAAAAAAAACCAGTTATCTGAAAAAGGAAAGGTGTATCGGACAGAGAAATTTACTTTTGACGAATATCATAAACAATAATAGAAAAAGCCGCAGTTTGATTTGCGGCTTTTTTGGTTTTATAAGAAAACTTAGTCAATAACCATTTCAGGGATAGTTCCTTCAATAATCAGATTTCCTTCTGTTGCTCTTTTGATGTCCTCAACCGAAACGCCTGGCGCTCTTTCTAAAAGCTTAAAACCTTCAGGGACGATTTCTAAAACCGCCAATTCGGTTACTACTTTTTTCACGCAGCCAACGCCTGTCAAAGGTAAAGAACATCTTTTTAGAAGTTTTGATTCTCCTGCTTTGTTCACGTGCATCATCGCTACGATAATGTTTTCAGCAGAGGCTACTAAATCCATAGCGCCACCCATTCCTTTGACCATTTTGCCTGGAATTTTCCAGTTGGCGATATCACCGTTTTCGGCAACTTCCATTGCTCCAAGAATTGTCAAGTCTACTTTTTGGCTACGAATCATTCCGAAACTAAAAGCAGAGTCGAAAAAACTAGCGCCGGGAAGGGTCGTAATGGTTTGTTTTCCTGCGTTGATAACATCGGCATCTTCTTCGCCTTCAAACGGGAAAGGGCCCATTCCAAGCACTCCGTTTTCGCTTTGGAATTCTACGGAAATATCTTCTCTAACATAATTGGCAACCAAAGTTGGGATACCGATTCCAAGATTGACGAAATATTTGTCTTTTACTTCTTTGGCGATTCGTTTTGCAATATCTTCTTTACTAAGTGCCATAATTAGTTTTTTTGTCTTACGGTTCGTTGTTCAATTCTTTTCTCAAATTTTTCGCCTTGGAAGATGCGCTGCACCATGATTCCCGGAATGTGAATTTGGTTCGGATCAAGTACACCAGCTGGAACCAATTCCTCTACTTCGGCGATTGTAATTTTTGCAGCTCCGGCCATGCAAGCATTAAAATTTCTTGCCGTTCCTTTAAAGATGAGGTTGCCAGCTTCATCGCCTTTCCAAGCTTTTACGATTGAAAAATCGGCTTTGAAGGCTTCTTCCATGATGTGCATTTTTCCGTTGAATTCACGCGCTTCTTTTCCTTCTGCTACTTCGGTTCCGTAACCAGCAGGCGTAAAAAAGGCTGGAATTCCAGCTTGTGCCGCGCGGCATTTTTCAGCTAAAGTTCCTTGCGGTGTCAATTCGACTTCAAGTTCTCCAGAAAGCATCTGGCGTTCGAATTCAGCATTTTCTCCTACATACGAAGAAATCATCTTTTTTATCTGGCGTTTTTGGAGTAATAATCCCAAACCAAAGTCATCGACTCCTGCATTGTTTGAAATACAAGTGAGATCCGTTACTTCAAGTTTTACTAATTCTGCGATGCTATTTTCTGGGATGCCGCACAGACCGAAACCGCCAAGCATGATAGTCTGCCCATTTTGAATATCTTTCAGTGCATCGGCAACAGATGCGACTTTTTTATTAATCATATAATGAATGTTTGTTTTGGACGATAAATATATAAAAAAACGCCTTAAAAAAGGCGTTTCTATTAAAAATCAAATTCGTCTGTATTTTGTTCTTCTTGGTCGACAGCTGTCGTGTCTTTTACGGGTGGTTTCCAGCAATCTACTTTGATGGACAGGTTCGCTGGCCTTTCAAAAGGTTCTTTAGAAACGTTCAGTTCTTTGTCTGCGTAACATTTTTTCATGAACAATCCCCAGATTGGCAAAGCCATTACGGCACCTTGTCCATAGGTAATGCTTTTGAAGTGGGCAGAACGGTCTTCATTTCCGACCCAGACGCCTGTCGCTAAATTCGGAACCATTCCTACAAACCAACCGTCAGATTGGTTTTGAGTAGTTCCTGTTTTTCCAGCAATCGGGTTTCTCAATACATACGGATAGCCGGTCATCATTTCATAACCAAAACCGCCACCGTCTGTTCTCAAACGTCCTCCAGAACCGGATTCGGTAACTCCTTCTAGAAGTTTGATTACTGCATAAGCAATGTCTTTGTTCAATACATCGTGAGATTCTGGAACGGTTTCGTAAAGGATTACGCCATTCTTGTCTTCTATTCTTGTGATTACTTGAGGTTTTATGTAAACGCCTTGGTTGGCAAAAGTGCTATAGGCCGCTACCATATCTTCTACTGTAATTTCTACAGCTCCAAGAGCGATAGAAGGTTGTGAAGGTATGTTTGATTTCACGCCTAATTTTTTCACCAAATCGATTACAGCATCAGGACCGACTTTGTCTATCAATTTAGCAGAAACGGTATTTATGGATTGTGCTAATGCATATTTTAAGGTTACCATTCCTTTATAGGTTCCATTGGAATTCCGTGGCGTCCATGTTTCAGTTACATTGTGTCTTCCTTTTGGGATAGTATAAGGAGCATCGATAATAGAATCGCATGGAGAATATCCTTGCTGTTCAATCGCTGCGGCATATACAAAAGGCTTAAATGTAGATCCGACTTGTCTTGCGCCTTGTCCAACGTGGTCGTATTGGAAATGTTTGTAGTTGATACCGCCAACCCAAGCTTTTACATGACCAGTTCTTGGCTCCATAGCCATAACTCCAGTCTGAAGAAAATGCTTATAGTATCGGATAGAATCGTTAGGCGTCATGATTGTATCTCTTTCACCTTTCCAGGTAAATACGGTCATGTCGGTCTTAACGCTGAACGATTTTAGGATTTCACTTTCGCTTTTTCCTTGGCTGCTCATCTGTCTCCATCTTTCGGAAGCTTTTCTAGCACGATCCATTAATTTTTCGGTTTCGGCATCGGACAGCTTGATAAATGGTGCGTTTTTGTTTGCTTTGGCTTGCTTGAAAAATTCTTTTTGAAGGTTTGCTAAATGAGCATCTACGGCTTCTTCAGCATATAATTGCATCCTAGAATCGATAGTCGTGTAGATTTTTAGTCCGTCGCGATAAATGTCATATTCAGTACCGTCCTTTTTTGGATTGTCTTTTGCCCAAGTTTTCATGAAATCACGAAGGTATTCTCTGAAATAAGTTGCAATTCCTTCGTTATGGCTTTCCGGATGATAGTCAAGAACCAAAGGCTTTTTAGACAAAGATTCTTTTGCCGCTTCTTCAAGGAAGCCGTTTTTAACCATTTGTCCTAAAACTGTGTTTCTTCTTTTGAAGACAAGTTCTTTTCTTTTTTCTTTGATCGGATTGAAAAGTGAAGGGTTTTTTAGCATTCCTACCAAAACAGCGCCTTCCTCAATTTTTAAATCGCGAGGTTCTTTTCCGAAGTATACTTTTGCAGCAGAACGTATTCCAACGGCATTATTGACAAAATCGGCTTTATTGAAATACATCGCAATGATTTCTTGTTTCGTATATTGTCTTTCCAAGCGAGTTGCGATAATCCATTCTTTTACTTTTTGAACCATCCTGAATGGCAAGAATCGTGAGCCTTCACCGTGGAAAAGCAATTTTGCTAACTGCTGAGAAATTGTACTGGCCCCACCACTTGTACCAAGGCTAGTGACAGCTCTTAGAGTTCCTCTGGCATCGATTCCTGAGTGGTCGTAGAAACGCTCATCTTCTGTAGCAACCAAGGCATCTACCAAGTGTTTTGGCAGGTCAGAATATTTTATCGCGGTTCTGTTTTCGTTGTAAAACTTACCTATAGTTTCTCCGTCAGAAGAAATGACTTCTGTTGCAAGATTTGATTCTGGATTTTCAAGTTCTTCAAAGGAAGGCATAGAACCGAATAGCCCCCAAGATGCTAAAAGAAAGAATAGAATTACTCCTCCAGTCCCATACAGAAATATCTTCCAGAATTTTCTGTTGTAGTATGCTATATCTTTAACTTGTGTGTTGTTATTTTTTTTAGTTGCCATAACTTTTTAATCTAATTTTTCTACTCTAAAGCCGACTTCTGTTACTCCTGCCAACTCTTGTACTCCTGCTACTTTTCCAGTCTGGCGTACCGCTTGCTGAATTCCAATCTTATAATCTCCAACGGATTGGAATTTATATTTTTCCTTAAAATAAAGCTTACTTTCTTTAATATCAGAAAAGCCGCTGCCTAGCAAAGTACCATCTGGATTTGCCATCTGGTATTCAAGAGTGTCTACTTTTGTCAAGCCGCCCGGAGCTTCCATAGCCACAATCAAAAAGATATTGTTGAAAGGATAATCGTTGTTGGAACGTAGGTTCACAAACAAATCATAGGCTTTCGTGGTGTCTTGATTGTTATAGGTAAAGTAAGCAATGCTGTCTTTATGCCATGTTTTTCCAAGCGATTTGTATTGGTCAAAGACTCTTTTTTTATCGCAGGAAACCAAAAGCAGTACTGTGAAAACAAAAAGAAGGCTATTTTTTAGGCTCATTTTTTTTGACAGGTGTTATTTTGTTATCCGGTTTTTTTTCGTTTGCAGGTCTAGGAGGCCTGTTTTTTTGATTGTTTCTGTTCGGGTTGTTATTTCTATTCTGATTTGCGTTTGGATTTTTATTTTCTCCAGCCGGTTTCTCAGTTGCTGTGTTTTCGCCTGCTGCCGCTGGTTTGCGTTTTTTGTTTGGCCTTTTCTTTTTCTTTGGCTGGTCAAAACGCGTCAAGCTTTCTTGACCCATCGCATTGTTGAAATCTTTTTCTGGTTCTTGTGTTACTTCAAGAGCGTAATCTTCTAACGAAGAAACGCGCTTTTTCTGTTTATTTTCAGCAATAATTTCATTCACCTGATCTACTTTCAGTACATGCCAATTGGCAAAATTATTGGTATAGGCGAACCACATCAGCCCTTTGAAAATGTCTTGTTTCTGGCAGATGGCATCTCCTTTTTCGGTCACCAATTTGGTGTCGAAATCAGGAAAATGTTGCAAGGCATCCATGTAAGTATCGAGCTCGTAATTCAAGCAACATTTCAATTTTCCACATTGTCCCGCTAATTTTTGAGGATTCAATGATAGTTGCTGGTATCTTGCTGCTGAGGTATTTACGCTTCTGAAATCGGTCAACCAAGTCGAACAGCAAAGTTCTCTTCCGCACGATCCAATTCCTCCCAAACGGGCTGCTTCTTGACGGAAACCGACTTGTTTCATTTCGATTCTAGTGCTGAATTCTCTAGCAAAATCTTTGATTAATAGCCTGAAATCGACACGGTCGTTTGCTGTATAATAAAAAGTTGCTTTTGAACCGTCACCTTGAAATTCGATATCCGAAATTTTCATTTCCAGTTTTTGAGCGATAGCCAATTCGCGTGCACGAACTTTCATCGGTTCTTCTTTTGCGCGGGCTTCAGACCAGATATCAATATCTTTTTGTGATGCTTTTCGGTAAATTTTCGGTATTTCGTTGCTGGTATGGTTTACCGCTTTTTTCTTCATTTGGATTTTTACCAATTCTCCGGTCAATGTTACAATTCCCACATCGTGTCCAGGAGAAGCTTCAGTAGCGACAATATCTCCGATGCTTAGTGTAAGTTTTTCGGCATTTCGGTAAAATTCTTTCCTTCCGTTTTTGAAACGTACTTCGACACAATCAAAAGGAGCTTCTCCGTTAGGAAGGCTCATGTTAGACAGCCAGTCGAATACGGTTAACTTGTTGCAGCTGTCGGTGCCGCAAGTCCCTTTATTTTGACAGCCCTTTGGCGCACTGCCATCAGACGTTGAACAACTTGTACAGGCCATAATTTTATATAGATGTTGCGATTAACGCAACTTAAAATTCGTAAAATGTTTTGTGCGTAAAGATAGCATTTTTACTTTTAATGATGCAAAGCGCGTAACTTGTTGCCAGTCAATGAAAAAACAAAACCTATTCCATGACTGTGGAATAGGTTTTAACGTAAATAAAGTAAAAATATTTTTAGTCTAGAACTTTATACAGCTTATCCGAAAGGCGAATTCTAAAAGGGAGCGTTAGGGTTATTTTGTCTCCAGGCTTTGCAATTGTTCCTTCCGCACCATTGACAAACATTTTGGTTATCTGTAATTCTTGATTTCCTGTCGACGGTCCAGAAATAATAATTCTGTCGTTGATTTTTAACTCGTTGCTTTCAATCAAGAATTGTCCGATTTCGGATTTTACAAAATAATGCTCTGCCTTTCCAATCAAAGCTTTCTTTATCTTGATTTTTTGTCGGATATCTTTTGGCTTAACGACTTCGGTGGCGCTATTGTCAGCTTTTGCTAAAGCAATATCGGATAACTCTCCGGAATGTTTGAATTTTAATTTTTCAGATTTTCCTTTTCTAAAAATCATGTTTCCATTTTTCACGCCACGACGCAATTTTACTTGCTCAGCTAGTGACATGTGGATGATTTCTTGGCATTCTGTAGAACAGCAGTTTTCCATGACAGCTTTACATTCATCACATTGGATGAATAGTAAATGACAGCCTTCGTTTTCGCAATTGGTGTGATTGTCGCATGGTTTTCCGCATTGGTGGCATTGAGAAATAATGTCATCTGTAATGCGCTCGCCCAATCTGTGGTCGAAAACGAAATTCTTTCCAACAAATTTGCTTTCTAAATTTTCTTCCTTGATTTGCTTAGCATAATTAATAATACCGCCTTCCAGCTGGAATACATTTTTAAATCCTTGGTGCTTGAAATAAGCAGAAGCTTTTTCGCAACGAATTCCTCCGGTACAATACATAACCAGATTTTTATCTTCCTTAAAGTCTTTTAATTGTTCGTTGATAATAGGTAAGGATTCGCGAAATGTTTCTACATCAGGAGTAATGGCTCCTTTAAAATGACCGATTTCGCTTTCGTAGTGATTTCTGAAATCGACAACAATCGTATTTGGGTCTTCTAAAATCTGATTGAACTCTTTTGCTTTTAGGTGTACGCCAATGTTGGTCACGTCAAAAGTATCATCATTCAAGCCGTCTGCTACAATCTTATCGCGAACTTTAACGGTCAATTTCAAGAAAGAATGGTCGTCATGTTCCACGGCTACATTCAGGCGTATGTCTTTCATGAAATCATATTGTTCTAATGTTTCTCTGAAAGCTTCAAAATTTTCGGCAGGAACAGACATCTGGGCATTGATTCCTTCTTTGGCGACATAAGTTCGGCCAAGGGCGTCAAGCTGGTTCCAAGCTATAAATAAATCGTCACGAAATTTCTTTGGATCTTCAATTTTGGCATACGCATAGAATGACAGCGTGAGTCGCTGTTTGCCGGCTTCGTCAATGAGAGCCGCTCTTTCTTCTGCGCTTAAAGTGTTGTACAGTTGCATGCTATAAACGGTTTAAGTGAGAAATTATATTGATTCTTGTTGAATCTGCGGCAAAAATAAAGCTTTTATTCAAGAATCGAAAATGACATTTGTCATGTTTGGAGAATTGCTTAAAAAAACAAACCCTTTCAGAGTGTAAACTCTGAAAGGGTTGCAATAAAAGATTTTAAAGATTTTTAGCAGAATTCTGTATAAGCGTCTTTTAAGTTTTCAGCAATCATTTCAGCTGGACGGCCTTCAATATGGTGACGTTCTAACATGTGAACCAATTCGCCATCTTTGAAAAGCGCCATACTTGGAGAGGATGGAGGAAAAGGGAACATAAATCCGCGTGCTGCGTCAACTGCTTCTTTATCTACTCCAGCAAAAACAGTCACTAGGTGGTCTGGTTTTTTGCTTCCGTCCAAGCTCATTTTTGCTCCCGGACGTGCGTTTCTTGCGGCACATCCACAAACTGAGTTTACGACTACCAATGTGGTACCTGGTTTTCCAATTGCATTTTCAACGGCACCGGCACTATATAATTCTTCAAAACCTGCGTCTGACAATTCAGCGCGCATAGGTTTTACCATTTCTTCTGGATACATGACTTTTTTAGTTTAAAGTTTTAAGTTACAAAGTTACGAAGTTTTGATATGCAGTAAAAAATTCGGGCATAAAGATTTGTTATAGTTTCATAGTCTTATTTCATATTCCAAATCCTGTTGCATAAAGCTTGAAGGAAGGGCTTTGTCGGACATTTTAAAATGACTTTTATATCTTCATAAAGTGAAGTTTCTTCGTCTAAGAATTTAAAAATAAGAGTTGGATTTCCTTTTTTGAACAAAGAGGAAAAGATGGAACTTCCGAGATGGTTTTTTGTGTTCAGTATATCCAAAAGCAACAAATCATAAAACCAAAATTTGTCTTTTCTATGGAATTTTCTAAAGTCGTTTTCTTTCAATAAAAAAGAAACTAGAGATCTGGATTTTTTTGACGCATTTTTGAACGTATAACCCGTGCTTGCTTTTGTCCACCCGCCTGCCGATCCGATGTTAAGGATGTTTTGCGTATTGTTTTTCCAAAAAGGATAGCTTGTCATCGGAATAGCGCCTCGCTCTTTTTCAATCAATTCATAATTTGTAATTCGTAATTTTTCAAGATACTTTTTGATTTCATCTTCATATTCTTTTTCAGGGAGAAGGTCTTTCGAGAATAAGGTATATTCAACCAAAGCTTCCGTTTCAGAAAAAGGCAGGACATACATAAATCGCGTGTTTCTTTTCTGGGCAACAGAAAAATCCATAAAAGTGGCTTTTTCGGGATTAAAAACGGGTTCTTGGGTTTTTATTTTCCAACCAATAAAATGCTGTTGCAAGTAGGGATATTTTTGTTGTGACAAAATTTCTTGAGCATTTAAAATACTATTGAAAAGCTTGTCGCAATGGTAGGTTTCGATTTCGGTCGTTACAATAACTTCGTTGTTCTTTTCTTTAAAGTTGATGACTTTTTGATTGGAAAACTCAATGTTTTTTTCTTTAGAAATGCGATCAAAAACAAAATTGTAGAAATCCAATCCGTGAATCATTTTGTATTGATAGGGACTCAAGTCTAAATCTCGAGCATAATTTTGATCTGAAAAAACAGCGGTGTCCCATTTTTTGTTGACGAGGTTTTCGTAGTCTCCGTCTGGAGTTTCCCAAAAACACCAAGTCCGGTCGTTGTTTTTTTTGGAATCGGAATCTAAAAGTAAGATTTTCTTGTCTTTGAATTTTCTAGAAAGTACCATTTGGTAAACAGTCATCAAAGCTGATAGTCCTGCTCCCGCAAAAATGTAATCGTACTTTTTCATAATTCAAAAATAGAGAATATTTTACTGGATTTTGCTTAGAATTTCCAACAGTTCTTTAGGGCCGATATATGACTGCAGTTGTGCTACTATTGAATAATCGGGATTGAGAATCGTGATTGTCGGATAAACCACATTTCCATTCTTGTCTCCTAAAAGAGCGGCGAGTTCGTGAATTCCGGAGTTGTTTCCTTTTGGCTTGAATTTAAATGTATTTTCCTTGAAAATAATGTCTCTTTTTTCTTCAGCATTGAAGGAAATAAAATAGAAATCTTGATTGAGTTTGTTGATTATGGCTTTGTTCTTAAATGTAGTGTTTTCCATAGTTTTGCAGAATTTACACCAATCGGTATGGATTAAAATCACGAAAGGTTTTGGATTTGTTTTCGACATTTCTTCTGCTTGCTCGAAAGTATGCGTTTTTAGCTGGGCAAAATTTTCGTTTGCCATCAGTATCAACACAATTAAGAGCAGTTTTTTCATAATTCGAATCGGAAATTTTTTACTTTAAAGTATATCGTATTCCAAAAAAGCTTCTAATTCCTTGATTTGGGCCATACACATAACTTGGGTCGAAAGTTAAGGCGTACGGATTGTCAGGCGTAGGCAGCACATTTCCTTGCGGGCCATATTGCACATTTTCATCAAAAGGATCGTTGGCTCTTGCAATAATAAAGGGATTGCCTTTGTTTGGCGTCCAGTTTAGCAAGTTCTTGATGCCCATATAAATTTCGACATTTTTTATCTTATTATAGGTAAATTGAATGTTTTGTATGCTCCATGTTGGCGAATATTCTTTTCTCGGGTCTAATTCGCCAAGAAGCGGCAGTCGCATCGGACCATAAATGTTTCCTGTATAATCGATATCTAAGAAAAGCTTTGGGATTCGATAAGAAATAGCCCAAGTTCCTGAGAATTTTTCTGTCAACATCTGTCGTGTCTTGATGTCATTTTCGGTTTTTGACACATCCATATAGGTCGCACCTAGGATTAATTTCAGTCCGTTTTGAAAAACAACGTCGATATTGGTACTGATTCCCGTGGTTACTGCAAAGCCATCTAAGTTTTTATAGATAATCTTGTTCGGATCGGTATCATAATCGGGAATAATCGAGTTGGTGAAATAGGTATACCAAGCCGCAGTTTCAATGCCGATATACGTTCCGTTGCTTGTATAAATCTTTTTCAGGTAATTTAAGTTGGCGTTATAAGACCTTTCGGGTTTTAACTCTTCTTCCACAATCACTTCTCTCGAACCGGTCAATGCAGCGTGTTCTTCGGTAAATAGATTTACAACACGAAAACCTGTTCCAGCATTTAGGCGGATAATATCGTTGTCGGTTGCTTTAAATTTATAAGCAAAACGAGGTGTGAAAATCGAGCCGTGCTCGCTGTTGTAATCGTATCTGGCACCGAGCAAAACGCTATGTTTTTCATTAAACCGTATTTCGTCTTGAGCAAAAATACTTGGAATCCATGTCTTGTCTGCGGTAGAAGTTGCCGGAGTATTGTCGTTATAAAATTGGTAGCGGACAGCTGTTCCGAAAAGCAAATCATGATTGGAGATTTTTTTATCCCACGTCAGTTGTCCGAAACCTATTCGCTGCTGGGCCATATAAGGCGTATTTCCGTAAACCGAATTTTGATCGTGATCCGTATAAGAAAAAGATAACAACATTTTCTCTTCAATCGGAAGTTCGTAGGCTCCTAATATTTCATATCTTTTGGTATAAATGCTTTCGCCATACACCTCGCTTCCGCCACGGTATTTTTTCTCCCACTGCATTTCACCGCCCCAGCGATCTTCATAAAAATAGCGTCCGGCAAGTGAAAACAATTTGTTGCTTTTTCTTCCGAAATTCCACTTTTGAAAAACAGAAATGCGATGTTGCAGCGTCACATCGGTAAAATTATCATGGTTATTGTCTGTTGGATTATTGTAATTGAAATAGTTTACGCCAAGCAAAACAGATGAATTTTCCCCGATATTTCCTTTGAATCCTAAATCTAAATTCGCCTCTCCCCAAGAATTGCTGAAGCCGTCAACTGAAAATCTCGGAGCGCTAGATGGGTTTTTGGTGATGATGTTGATCAATCCTCCAACGGCTTCGCTTCCATATAAAGACGATGCAGGGCCTTTTACAATTTCAATTCGTTCTAATAATGAATTAGGAATCCCAGACAATCCATAAACAGTAGATAGTCCGCTTACAATCGGCATTCCGTCGATTAATACCAAAGTGTAAGGGCCTTCAAGCCCATTGATATGAATGTCGCCCGTATTGCAGATGTTACAGTTCAATTGGGGGCGGACACCATTGACATTTTGTAGCGCCTCAAAAATATTAGCGGTCGGGTTTTTCTTGAAATAAGAAGGCTTGTAGACTTCGACGGGGACAGGACTTTCTAAACGGCTTACAGGTTTAAGCGTACCGCTGATTACGACTTCGTCAAGGGAATTTTTATCATTTTCGAGTTCTAAATCTGCAATTGTATTTTCATTTTTTTTGATAGGTATGCTCTTTCTTAATGTTTTACTTCCAACGTAAGAAACTTGGATTTTATGATTTCCAACAGGAATATTTCCGATTTTATAATTGCCAAGACTGTCTGAAGAAGTGCCAAAGTTTGTTCCTAGAATTTTTATATCGGCATCGGTTATGGCAATTCCGTCAGAAGTTATCGTTCCTGAAAGGCTTCCTTTTTCTTGAGCAATACTATTTTGAAAACAAGTTATTAGAAATAGTAAAATTATATTTTTCATATAGGTTAATTAATTTTTAGACAAAACTAAAAATTATATTTTACTAAACAAATAAAATAATTATATTTGTATCAGTAACTTAATTGTATGGGCAAATCATTAGAAGAGGTACATGAATCGGTATCTACACAAAACAAGAAGTCGGTATTCCGAAAAATATTAGCATTTTTCGGTCCTGCTTACTTAATAAGTGTCGGTTATATGGATCCGGGAAATTGGGCAACCGATATTGCGGGCGGTAGCCAATTTGGCTATACGTTGCTTTGGGTATTGCTAATGAGTAATATCATGGCGCTGCTTTTGCAAAGTTTGAGTGCAAGATTAGGCATCGTGACACAGCGTGATTTGGCGCAGGCTTCGAGAGAAACCTATTCTCCATTCATCAATTACATTCTTTATTTTTTAGCAGAAATTGCTATTGCGGCTTGTGATTTGGCGGAAGTGTTGGGGATGGCAATCGGAATTAATCTTTTGTTTGATATTCCTCTCATCGAAGGCGTCTTGATTACAGTTCTTGACACTTTTCTTTTGCTCTTTCTGATTAATAAAGGCATTCGGAAAATGGAAGCTTTTATCATCGCATTAGTAGCTATAATTGGTTTTTCATTTGTGTTTGAGATGATTTTTGCCGAACCAGAACTTGACAAAGTCGTATTGGGATTGATTCCATCGATACCCAACGAAGCGGCTTTGTATATTGCGATTGGAATTATTGGCGCGACAGTAATGCCGCATAACCTTTACCTGCATTCTTCTTTAGTCCAGACCAGAAAATTCGACAGAAGCAAAGCGGGAATCAAGCAGGCTTTGAAATACAATCTTATCGATTCTACAATAGCCTTGAATTTGGCCTTTTTTGTTAACGCCGCCATATTGATTTTAGCAGCAGCTACTTTCTATCGAAACGGTATGTTTCATGTCGCTGAAATCCAAGATGCGCATCAATTTTTACAGCCACTTTTAGGGACAAAATGGGCTCCAATACTTTTTGCTGTTGCGTTAATCGCCGCAGGACAAAGCTCAACAATTACGGGAACTTTGGCGGGACAAATCGTAATGGAAGGCTATTTGAATTTGAGAATTCAGCCTTGGGTTCGTCGCATCATTACTCGTCTGATTGCTATTGTGCCTGCTGTAATTGTTATCTTGATTTATGGGGAACAAGTCACAGGAAAACTTTTGATCTTAAGCCAAGTAATTTTGAGCCTTCAATTAGGTTTTGCGATTATTCCGCTGATTCATTTTGTGAGCGACAAAACTAAAATGAACGGTTTCCATATCGGAAGATGGACAAAAATTGCTTCTTGGATTATTGCCTCGATTATCGTTTCACTGAATGCAAAACTGGTTTATGATGAAATTACGGGCTGGCTTGAAAATTCTGAACATCCTTTGGTACTTTGGTTTACGGTTGTTCCTTTAGCTTTTGGATTCCTTACATTGCTTTTATACATCGTATTCAAGCCGTTTTTTGCCAAAGCCAAAGCCAAAAATTACAACCATTCGCCTCATAATTTGGTGTTGAAGTTTTCGGAAACAGCTACCTATGACAAAAAAAATATTGCTATTTCGGTTGACTTTTCTGAAGCTGATGAGGCCGCCATAAACAATGCTTTTGAATTGGGAGGTATGGAGGCAAAATATACGCTGATTCATGTGGTTGAAACCGTAGGAGCAATGATGTATGGAGAAAATATAAAGGATCATGAAACGACAATTGATGAGAAATTGCTCAAGCAATATGAAGAAATGCTTACCCAAAAAGGCTTTAAGGTCGAAACCCAATTAGGATTCGGTAAGCCTGATAATGTAATTCCAGCTATTGTTAATGAAGGAGCTTTTGATATTCTAGTGATGGGAACTCATGGGCACACCGGTTTTAAGGATTTGATTTTTGGAACGACAGTCGACAAATTGCGTCATAAAATATCCATTCCTTTATTTATTGTAAAGAAGTAAATTTATACCCGAATTAAATAGTTTATAATGACTTTTTCAGAAGAAAATTACCTAAAGACGATTTATCACCTTACAACAGCTTCAGACTCTGAAGTCAGCACAAATGCTATTGCTGAAAGAATGGAAACCAAAGCATCATCGGTTACGGATATGCTGAAAAAACTTGCTGAAAAAGACTTAGTAAATTATAAAAAATACCAAGGTGTTTCTTTGACGGATGCCGGAAAATCTGCGGCAAAAATGATTGTGAGAAAGCACCGTCTTTGGGAAGTATTTTTGGTAGAAAAGCTTGATTTTTCTTGGGATGAGGTGCATGACATCGCAGAACAACTGGAGCATATAAAATCAGAAAAACTGATTAATAAACTGGATGATTTTTTAGACAATCCTACCGAAGATCCGCACGGCGATCCAATTCCGGACCGAGAAGGAAGAATCGTGAAAATAGAAAAACAACTGCTTTCTGAATTGTCAGAATACCAAGTGGGCGTCTGCGTTGGAGTGAAAGATACGTCTTCTGAATTTTTGAAATACCTTGACAAGCAAGAAATTGCCTTAGGCTCAAAAATCGAATTTCTTTCTAGAGAAAGCTTCGATTTGTCTTTAAGAATCCGAGTTGATAAAAAAGAATTGACAATTTCGAATAAAATCGCAAGTAATCTTTTCGTGAAACTGCTTTAGTGGCAGCCACAATTATCATTACCACAGTTCCCTGCTTTCTTTTTCTTCTTCCAAAAGAATTTTTTGATAAGAAAAGCCATGGATCCTGCGACTAAGAGGTACACTATGATTTCTTGAAAATTCATCTTGCAAAGTTAAAAATTAAACTCCTTGACTATTGCTAATAAAACTATAAACTCTAGTGGCTATTTTAAGATCTGGTAAACAACTAGCGAAACACTATACGCCAAAGCACTCATGAATACCAGCTGTATTATAGGCCATTTCCAAGAATTGGTTTCCTTTTTTGTAATAGCTAACGTACTGATACATTGCATTGCAAAAGCATAGAATAGCAAAAGCGATATTCCAGTAGCAAAATTGAAAACTTTCTTGCCATTGACCGGATTTATTTCTGCTTCCATTCTGTTTTTTATCGTGACTTCTTCTTCGCTGTCTACGCTATAAATAGAAGCCAAAGTGCCAATAAACACTTCTCTTGCTGCAAAAGAAGTAATAACGGCAATCCCGATTTTCCAATCATAACCTAAAGGCCGTATCACCGGTTCTATTGTTTTTCCTAAAACTCCGATATAGGATTTTTCTAGCTTATAGCTTGATATTTCTTGATTTTCCAGTTTTAAGAAAAGTTCTTGTTTCTTATGAGTAAGCGAATCGGCTATATCTTGAGTGCTTATCTTGTAAATATTTTTTGTTACGCTGTCATTAAGTGCTACGTAATGTTCTGACAACTTATTGTCAATATAATGCTGGTTGAATCTCGTCAATCCTTGCTGTTCAATTCTTTTTTTGACTATGGTTTCTGCATTTGCAAATTCATCAGATGAACCGTTAGATCCCAAGAACCAAAGAATGATCGATATCGCCAAGATGATTTTTCCGGCCCCAAAAACAAATGCTTTTGTCTTTTCAAGAACATTGATAGCCACGTTTTTGAATAAAGGCAGCCTGTAGTTGGGCATTTCAATTACAAAATAGGATTTCGATTTTATCTTTAGGATTTTATTCAAAATATAAGCCGAAAATATAGCCATTCCAAAACCTAAAAGATATAATGCCATTAACGTCAGTCCTTGCAGGTTCAAAAAACCTAAGATTCTCTTTTCTGGAATAATCAGTGAAATTAAAATAGCATATACTGGCAACCTCGCAGAGCAGGTCGTAAAAGGAGTTATAAGAATTGTTATCAATCTCTCTTTCCAATTTTCGATATTTCTTGCAGCCATGATTGCTGGGATGGCACAGGCTGTTCCTGAAATTAGTGGTACGACGCTTTTTCCGCTGAGTCCGAACCGTCTCATGATTTTATCCATCAGAAAGACTACGCGGCTCATATAACCGCTTTCTTCTAGTACAGAAATAAATAAGAAGAGGAAGGCAATTTGAGGAATGAAAATCACGACGCCTCCAACTCCAGGAATAATACCTTCCGAAATCAAGTCAGTCAGGACTCCCGCCGGAAGATTTGTCTTTGCAAAAGTGCCTAATTTGGCAAAGCTTTCATCGATAAAATCCATTGGGATGCTCGACCAAGAAAAAACCGATTGGAAAATGAGCATCAGTATGGCAAAAAATATCACATATCCGAAAACCTTGTGGACTAAAATCTTATCTAGCTTGGCCCGTATGCCTTTTGCCTTAGTGGTATCAATCTTGTATCCGATTTTAAGGACATCATTGATAAACTGATATCTTTTGATGGTTTCCTTTTGTTGCATTTTTTTGAGCTCGGAATTGGATTTTGCGAACGATTTTTCAGCAATCTCGTTTCGCTTCAGATGTCCAAAATTTACATCCTGTGTAATTACAAGCCACAATTTATAAAGCAATTCTTTTGGAAAAGCATGACGAAGCTTGTCGAAATAATCGGTGTCTATGCTCGAAGCGTTCAAGCAAGGTTCGGTAGAAATATTCTTATAATCGGCTATCAATTTTTTCAAGCTGTCGATTCCGATATTTTTTCTGGAGCTAATCAGCGCAATTTTGGTCTTTAGCTGTTCTTCGAGATAAGGAATATCAAGTTCAATTCCTTTATAATCCATCCTATCCGACATGTTTATGGCTAAGATTGTCGGAATTTCCAAATCCTTTATTTGAGTGAAAAGCAAAAGGTTGCGCTTTAAGTTTTCTACTTCCGTAACAACAACGGCAACATCAGGATAATTGGAGTCGTTTTTATTGAGCAACAGTTCAATCACGACATTTTCGTCAATCGAACTGGCATTCAGGCTGTAGGTTCCAGGCAAGTCAAGAATTGTGGCTTTTAAGTTGTTGGTCAGCTTGCTGTAGCCGATTTTCTTTTCAACGGTTATTCCAGGATAATTACCGACCTGCTGTTTCAATCCGGTAAGCTGATTAAAAACAGAAGTCTTTCCTGTATTGGGATTGCCTATTAAGGCTACTTTAAGATTTTGGTGGCTCATAGGGTTTCATTCACGACTTCAACAGTAATAGCATGGGCAGTTTCCTTGCGAATGGCAACATGGCTGTCATTTACATTGATATAGAGCGGATCACCCAGCGGCGCGATCTGCAAGAGTTCCACATGATTGCCTGGGAGACATCCCATTTCCAGCAATTTTAGTGGAATACTATCAATATTAAAATCAAGTATTAGTGCTTTTTGACCGATTTTGAGCTGTGCTAAAGTTTTCAAGCCTTATTTAGATTCAATTTAGATTGCAAAAATAGGAATTATTATTGAAGTAGGCTATAAAACGGAATAGGTTTAAGTCGTATAAGATTATAGTGCAATCGTGTAAAGTTGGTTAGAGCATCTCGGCTTACTTTTATAGCATAATCGAAAAATAGAAATGTCATGAAAAAGTTACTTTATGTTGCCCTTATAGCTGTTGTTTTTACAGCCTGTAAAGATACCGCGGCAGATAGCGCTGCGATAAAGCAACAACGCGAAATAGATTCTATGAAAGTTGCTATGAAACAGCAAGAAGAAGCATTAGCCAAACAAAGAACAATCGATTCTATGAATGCTATTGTAGCGGAAACTCAAGCTCGTGCAGCACAAGCTGCTGCTGCCAACAAAGCCGCGCCCGTAACTGCAGAACAGAAAAAAAAGGGATGGAGCTCTACTGCTAAAGGAGCTGTAATCGGTGCTGGTGCAGGAGCTATTACCGGTGCAGCCATTTCTAAGAAAAAAGGCGAAGGTGCTATTATCGGCGGACTGGCAGGAGCTGCTGTCGGAGCAGGTACTGGAGCTATTATTGATGGGAAAAAGAAAAAGGAAAAAGAATAATGCTTTATTACAAAAGAAAAGAGGCGGTGTAAATTTACATCGCCTCTTTTTTTATCTAACAGTTATTTTTCTGCACTCAGGTAATTAATATCGTCTAAAAGCCTTTTTACATCTTCCAACTTGGTTCCATCATAAAACCCTCGAATTCTTCTTTTTGTATCGACCAAAACAAAATTTTCGGTATGGACCATATCGTATAATTCTGTGGAACTTGTTGTTTTTACGGCTAGATATGATTTTCGGGCAATATAATAAATGTCTTTTTTGTCGCCTGTAACAAGATTCCATTTGCTGTCGATTACTCCTTTTTTAACAGCATAGGCTTTCAAGACTTCTGGAGTATCAATATCAGGCATGACTGTATGCGACAACAGCATGACTTTTGGATTGTCTTTAATCTGCTCTTGTAGCCAAGCCATATTCTCTCCCATCGGTACGCAGATTGATGGGCAGGTGGTGAAGAAAAAATCAGCTACATAAATTTTCCCTTCGTAATCTTTCTGCGTAATCGTTTTTCCGTTTTGGTTGGTAAACGAAAAATCATCTATCGTATGGTATTTTTTGACGTATTGCACGGTCGTATCTACCATTTCCGGATTGACATCTGCCGGATTGTAAATCTTCAGAGTCTTTTTAGGTTTTAATGCGAAGTAAAAAAGAGTAATTATAAGCGCCGATAGCAAGAAAAGGACAAGAAAGAAAATTCTATATTTTTTAAAAAAGGTAAGCATTCGAAAGAAATTTTTGCGAAATTACAAAAGAAAGCCTCACGCAGATTTTATTTTAACAGTTATATAAGCCAAACAAATATTTTACTTTTTAAATTTGTAGTAATACTAAACACTTCTATATGAAAATAATTTTGAATAAGGGTATGCTGTCCATCACCGCAATGGTTTTGGCGGCAATTTCGGCAAATGCCCAGGAAAAACCAAAGCATCCTGGAATTGAACTCCAATATATGGATTTGTCGGTAAAGCCAAATGACAACTTCTTTAAATTTGTAAACGGAAAATGGGTTGATGAGACAGAAATTCCGGCAGACAGAACCCGTTGGGGAAGCTTCGACGAGCTTCGCCAAAGAACAGATGAAGACGCGTTGGCTATCCTTAATGAGGCTGTGGCGGATAAAAAACTAGATCCAAAATCAGACCAAGCAAAAGCCGTAAACCTGTATAAAACAATCATGGATACGGTGACAAGAAACAAGCAAGGAATTGCGCCTCTGAAACCGTATTTGACAAAAATCAATGCAGTGAAGAACGTAAAAGACCTTCAGGCTTTGATGATTGAAATGGAACCTGTCGGTGGTGTCGGATTTTTAGGCGCTGGTGTCGGAACCGATGCTAAAAACAGTAACAGAAACGTCGTGACTGTCGGTTTAGGAAGCCTTGGTCTTCCAGACAGGGACTATTATGTTTCTGATGAAGCAGATTCTAAAGAAAAACGTGAAAAATATGAACTGCACGTTGCAAAAATGCTGCAGTATCTTGGTGAAAAACCAGCCGATGCAAAGAAAAATGCGGCTAAAATTCTAGCCTTAGAAATCGCAATGGCGAAGCCTAGATTGGACAGAGTTGAAAGAAGAGACAGAAGAAAGACCTACAATCCGATGACGATTGCAGATCTGCAAAAATTAACGCCTTCTATTAACTGGAATACGTATCTGACAGGAATCGGACTTCCAAAATTGGACTCTGTTATTGTTTCTCAGCCAAAATACATGACAGCTATCGAAGATATCTTCAAGCAAAATAAAGTAGAGGACTGGAAAGAATATATGAAGTGGACGTTGCTGAACAAATCTTCGGGAACGCTTTCAACAGAAATCGAGACGGCTAACTGGGAATTCTACGGAAAAACCTTAACCGGAGCCATAAAGCAAAGACCTCGCAACGAAAGAGCTTTGCAGACTATAAATGGTAGCGTTGGAGAAGCTTTAGGGAAGCTGTATGTAGCTAAAAAATTCCCGCCAGAAGCTAAAGCAAAAGCTGAAAAAATGATCAAAAACGTATTTTTAGCTTTTGAGAACAGAATCAACAAACTTCCTTGGATGACCAAAGCGACTAAGGCGAGCGCTATCGAGAAATTGCACAAATCAAGAATCAAGATCGGTTATCCTGACAAGTGGAAAGATTATTCTGCATTGACAATTGTAGGTCCTGAAAAAGGAGGTACTTATTTTGATAACATGAAAAATCTCGCCAGATGGAGCTATAAAGAAGATATCGAAAAATTAAACAAGCCAGTTGACAAAGACGAATGGTTCATGTCGCCTCAGACAGTGAATGCCTATTACAATCCTTCCTATAATGAAATCGTTTTTCCTGCAGCAATCTTGCAACCACCGTTTTATGATTACAAAGCGGACGAAGCGGTAAATTATGGTGGAATTGGAGCTGTAATCGGGCATGAGATTTCTCACGGATTTGATGATTCTGGTTCTCGATACAATGCTGACGGAAACTTGGTAAACTGGTGGTCAGACGAAGATTTGAAACAATTTACAGGTTTGGGAGGTTCATTGGCGGATCAATACAGTGCTTTACAGCCTTTGCCAGGAATTTATGTGGACGGAAAATTTACTTTAGGTGAAAATATCGGAGATTTAGGTGGCGTAAATGCAGCTTATGACGGACTACAACTGTACTTGAAAGAAAACGGAAACCCAGGATTAATCGATGGTTATACTCCGGAACAACGTTTCTTTATTTCTTGGGCTACCATCTGGAGAACAAAAGCTCGTGACGAAGCAATCAAGAATCAGGTAAAAACCGATCCGCATTCGCCAGGAATGTATAGAGCGTATGTGCCGCTACAAAATGTGGATGCCTTCTACCAAGCTTTCGGAATCAAAAAAGGTGACGGAATGTACGTAGAGCCAGAAAAGAGAGTTAAGATCTGGTAATAATAGAGTTATATAAAAAATCCCAAGTGTGAGCTTGGGATTTTTTATTTTTATAAGGTTTCTATCTGAAATTTATAATCTAAAATAGTTTCCAACTTACGGCTGTCAATAATTTTTCCAACCGATTTCTTTTCAGAGTTGAAACTTGGCAAATCCAAGTTTAAGCTTTTGGCTTTTTTAGTGTAATAGTCTTTTCTTGTAGGATGAGATGGCGCAACAGCATTAAAAATTTCATTCCAAACCCCTTTTTCAAGGATTGTTGAAATGATTCCGATACAATCTTTTTGATGGATAAGGTTTATCGGACCATCTGGATTCTCAATATTTTTACGTCCCGAGAGAAATTTTATAGGATGTCGGTCTTCGCCAATCAATCCTCCAAATCGTAAAATTGTAGTATCGAATTTAGAATTGCTTAATAAGAGATTTTCTGCTTCGAAAAGCTGCTTTCCGCTTTCGGTATCTGGATTTGGAATATCTTTCTCTGTAATAATAGAAATACTTTCCGTGTCATTATATACAGACGTAGAGCTAATAAATACTACTTTTTTGATTGAGGATTCTTCAATTTTACCAATCAGTTTTTGGATTTTTAAAGCAAAATTTTCGGATGGATCGTTTTTAAGTTTAGGCGGAATATCAATGATAAGTATTTCGGAATTTTCTAAAAAACCATTGAGGTCTCCCGAGATTTCTTGAGTGCCAACAGAAATCAAAAAGGGCTTTATTTCCGCATTTTCTAGAATGGAAAGTTTGCTTTCTGAAGTCGTCGAGCCTTTCACCGAAAATCCTTTTTCGATTAAAACTTTTGCCAAAGGAAGTCCGAGCCAGCCGCAGCCTAAAATACTAATTTCCGGCATTGATTTCTAGAGTTGCGGGCTGTTGCTGTATGCTGTCCAAGATTTGAGCAGGAACAATTTCTTGTTTAAAGTTCGGCTTGATTTTTTGTTTTATAACAACGGCATCGTTTAATACAAAAGGCGTCGGCATCATCCAGTCTTCACGTTTGGCAATGCTGAACATCTTGTTGGACAGCAAATCGAAAGAAGATTCCATCAATTCCATATCAAGAACGGCTTTAGAAGCGATGCTGAATTGCAATTCCAGCGGCTCATTGTCGGTTACATAATAGCTCAATATTTTTCTTCCTTTTCTCTTGAAAGCAGAGCCTTCCTGGTTGATATGTTTCACACCATTTGTTCTCAGGTTGTGAAAAGTCAGATTTTCATGAGCAAAAATATCATAGCGATTAACCTTTCTATTAGGACTGATCTGAATCTTCAAATGCCTTTGTGTTCCTATTACGGTATCTCTCAAGAAACGAATCGTAGGGCCGTCCAGATCTTTGGCAGGAGCAGTATGAGAATATGTGAATTTTGAATTGTATTTGCTGAACAAGTTATAAGGTTCTAATTGTTTGGCATCCGAAGGTTTTTCACCAAGATAACCTTTTGTCCAAGAATCAAGATTTTGATCATACGTGACCCACAGCGCTTTATTTTTGTCGCTGTCGTAGACATATAAAAGACTATTCTGTTTTGCTTTTCCGGGTTCATAACCAGATTCCAGATGTGCTTTTATAAAAAAGCCTATCGCTATTGCGACCATTGCCATTGCCCAAATTCCTTTCTTTGGATAATAACCAAAAACAGGCATAAGCAAGGTGAAAACTAAAACAGTAAGTGCGGCGCTCGCTCCTAAAAGTTTTAGTCCTAAGCCAATCGGGAAAGTGGTAATAAAAGGAACAAAAATTATAAAAGCAGGAATGCTCAGGATAAGATTTAAAATCCAGCTTTTCTTTTGTGTAATCACAAAATAAGCCAACATGATCAAGGAGCAAAAAACAGGAATGATAAAAAATCCGGCTCCAGGAAGATAAACAGCCAAAACTATATTGATGAGAATCCAAATGAATAAAGGCGCGATAGAAAAATTCATAGCCTGATTCTCAAAGTAGTATTTTTTATAGAAGCCAAAGCTTATGGCCAAGCTGATGAACACGAAGAATCCTATATAATAATGGCCGTTGTATGTAAATCCGTGTAAGATGTCTTTGTATTGAGGATAAAATTCGTTTATGATTTTCCATCCTAAAAAAGCCGCTGCTCCTGATACTAAGAGAGAAGCAAAAAACGGAACAAAACCGCGTCCGATTTCTTTAATGGACAATGTTCTCTTTCCGATACCGATGAATACGAGAAAGACAAAGAGCGCTCCTGCAATGATTACCAAGATATAATTCCAAGAAAAAGGATAGCTTACAAAGTAAAAAGGAGTATTGAAATAGACGTAATCTTCTGTGCTACTGAGTGTCTTCAAGTCCGCATTGGCAAAATAGTTCAGCAATGGCATGATGTAAGTGCCTTGGTGCGCTAGTGTTGTCTGACTCAAATGCTGAATGTCGTCTTGCTGCGTATGATAGTTGAAATGATCATCGATGAAGGCAAAATTGAATCCTTGGATTTTTCCTTCTTCCCTAAAAACGGTCAGATCGGTATCATTAGGCAGCATTTTGTAGATACTGTACATTAATGAGTTTGAGACAGGGTAGCCAGGATTTGCTTTTGTAAATTCTCTAACCATGGAAGCGTTGCCTTCATTAGTTTCCATCAGCATATAAGAAGGTCCGGCACTTCCTCTTGCTTCCAGATTGAGAACCAATCCGACCTCTTTTGCCCAAGGATGTTCCGTCACAAAAAGCGCAGCGCCATTAAGGCCCAATTCTTCTGCGTCGGAAAATAAGATGATGATATCATTTTTATTGGCCGTCTTATTGGCCAAAAAGGCACGTACACTTTCTAAAATTGTAGCAATTCCCGAAGCATCATCGCCAGCACCTAAAGAAGAAGAGTGCGGAGCGCTATCGTAATGAGACAAAAGCATAAGTGCTTTGGAGCTATTTGATCCTTTTATTCGGGCAAGAATATTTTTTGATTTAGCGAGATTTCCCCATTCGGTCAAGGTATAACCTTCTTGAGTAGTAGTTTCTAATCCTAGTTTTTGAAGTTCTTTTTCAAGAAGAGAGGCTACGGTCTTGTGATTTTCAGAACCAACATAATGGGGCAGCTTGGATATCGAGGCTACTTGTTCAAGAGCTCTTTTTGTAGAAAATTCCGTCAATGGAACTTCCTCTTTGGCAACGGTTTGGGGCATCATTGCAAAGAAAATTCCATAAATAATTCCTGCAACAAGCAAAGCAGAAATAAGGGAACTATATCTTTTTTTCATTCAGTTCGTGAGTATTTAGGTGGTGTTAATTTTTTTTGACGAGCACGTAAAAATCATTATCCAACAGCAAATAACCTTGATTATAAAGGAAGTAGTAGGTACTTCCAGCTTGTGTATGCAGGATGTTCGTAAAGAATTCAAAGTCAAAGCCTTTGCTTAAAAGTTTTGACTTGGTGACCTTCGTCTTACCCTCGACATTCATTTCGGATAAAATTCTATAATTTTTGCGTAACTTGTTGTTAATGTCCCGCATTAAATTATTCAAATCTTTATTAATTTTGTTATTATATGCATTTCTGCATCCGTCATTGCAAAACTTTTTGTCCTCGCGGCCTATTATGACCGCTCCGCACTCTAAACATGTTTTTGGCATAATCTTTCTTTTTTTGGTGTAAATATTTAACAAACTTCATGTGAACTTGGAGGGTGTTTTGGCTAAAATAAAAATAAAAACAAATCATTGTTCTTTTTTCTTACACAAACATCAGAAATTTTTTTCTATTTCAGCTTTTTAATTTTATATAAATCATCACGTCTATCTTTTAATATCCTGACACTTCCCTGTTCATGCAGTTTTTTCAACATATCAAGATCTACATCTGCAATGAGGGTCATTTCGGTATTCGGAGTCGCTTCAGCCTTGATTCCATTAGACGGAAAGGCAAAATCTGAAGGCGTGAAGACTGCTGCTTGGGCATATTGAATATCCATGTTATTCACTTTCGGAAGATTTCCAACACAACCCGCAATTGCAACATAACATTCATTTTCAATGGCTCGGGCTTGAGCGCAAAGCTTTACGCGCGTATAGGCATTTTGCGTATCGGTAAGAAAAGGCACAAATAGGATTTCCATCCCTTCATCGGCCATTAGCCTTGACAATTCTGGAAATTCTACATCGTAGCAGATCATGATTCCAATTTTGCCACAATCTGTATCAAAAGTCTTGATTTCAGAACCGCCTTTCATCCCCCAATATTGCACTTCGTTAGGAGTGATGTGGATTTTTGTATACATTTCAGAAGTACCATCTCGTTTGCACAAGAATCCTACGTTGTATAAGTTTCCATCCTCTGTATACGGCATGCTTCCGGTAATGATGTTGATATTGTAAGCAATCGCAAATTCTTGGAATTTTTTGCCAATGGGCTCGCAGAAATGCGAAATCTCCCGGATAGCATCGGCTTCAGAAAGATGGTTGTAATCGGCCATTAATGGAGCGATAAACAATTCTGGGAAAAGCACAAAATCGCTGCTATAACCAGAAACGACATCGATAAAAAATTCTGACTGTTCGAAAAGCGCTTCCAGATTAGCAAGCGGACGCATCTGCCATTGTACTAACCCAAGACGTATGACGCTTTTTCTGGCATTGATCAGCTTTGGACTTTTTTCGTAATATATGTTGTTCCATTCCAGCAAGACGGCATATTCTTGCGAACTGACATCGCCTTCAAGGTAATTTTTCATGATTTTCATAACATGGAAATCATTGCTCAGCTGAAAAGAGAGAACGGGGTCGTAGAATTCTTTCAACCGCACCTTATCGATATATTCTTTAGGCGTCATTTCTTCCGAATACTTAGAATACTTTGGAATCCTTCCTGCAAAAATTATCGATTTCAGATTTAATGTTTCGCAGAGCTCTTTACGGGCATCGTATAATCTTCGTCCTAAGCGGAGTCCGCGATATTCCGGGTCAATAAAGACATCAATTCCATATAAGACTTCACCTTCGGGATCATGTGTCGAGAAGGAAGAATTACCAGTAATCTTTTGATACGTATGATTTGAGCTGGCTTTTTTATAATTTACGAGAATAGAAAGTGCAGAGCCGACAACTTTGTCATCTACAAGAATAACCAGCTGTCCTTCTGGAAATAAAGAAAGCAATCGTTCTATTTCTTCTTCTTCCCAATAAGGCTCATCAAATTCATCATAAGCATGAAGCATCGAAGTTTTGAGCTGTTTGTAGTCTTCTATCTGTAAGTTCCGTAATTCTACTTTATTAATTTCCGCCTGCATAAAAAATTCATTTTCCGAAAGTTAAACATAATATTTTCCGTTTGCAAGCGGTTATAAACACTTATAATCGAAAGTAAACGGATGACTACCGAATAATTTCACTTAACTATCACATCTTTGCAATGTTGGTTAAAACGAGGCATCGTATTATGCGGATTTGATATAAATATAATAACTTAAATTTAAACGCCATGAATGCATTAAGAAACAGAGTACAGCTGATTGGGAATACAGGCAAAGATCCAGAAATCAAGAATTTTGATGGAGGGAAAAAATTAGCAACCCTGACTATCGCTACAAATGAGTCTTTTACTAATGACAAAGGTGAGAAAGTTACCGATACCCAGTGGCATTCTCTTGTGGCTTGGGGAAAGACGGCCGAAATCATAGAAAAGTATGTCACAAAGGGCGACCAGATTGCGATTGAAGGCAAACTGACACACAGAAGCTATGACGATAAGAACGGAGAAAAACGGTATGTCACTGAAATCGTGATTGCTGAAATTATGCTATTGGGAAATAAGTAGACTCGATTACAAAGATTAGTAACAGTTGTTTGAATTTGATATAGGAAGATAAATTATGTTAAACGCCACTTCAGAAACTGTTATTATTTTGACCATCCCTATTTGGGATGGTCTTTTATGTAAAAAGACTTTTTGCTATGCGATACGTATTGGCATGAGCTTCGATAATCGTTTTTATTTCTGGAGAATAACCGCCGCCCATGCTGCATTGGACAGGAATTTCGAGTTTCTTACAAAATGACAAGATAATTTCATCCCTCTTTTTGCAACCTTGGATAGAACAGCCCAGTTTTCCTAGTTTATCAGAATCTAAGATGTCTACGCCGCTTAGATAAAATATAAAATCGGGCTTTTCTTGTGCAATCAATTTCGGGACAATTTCATTTACGATACGAAGATATTCTTCATCGCTTGTTTTGTCAGGCAACGCAATATCTAAATCGGAAGTTTCTTTTTTGAAAGGATAATTCGATTTCCCGTGTATTGAAAAAGTAAAAACATCGGGATTATTCTGGAAGATTTCAGCAGTTCCATTTCCTTGATGGACGTCCAAATCGATGATTAGGATTTTTGAAGCTAACTTTTTGTCTAAAAGATATTGAGCACCAATGGCTTGGTCATTCAATAAACAAAAAGCTTCTCCTCGGTTGCTATACGCATGATGCGTACCGCCGGCAATATTAAATGCTATTCCTGTCTGTAATGCTTTTTCACAGCCTACAATTGTGCCTTGCACTATTCGTAATTCGCGTTCGACTAATTCGGCTGAAAGCGGAAAACCTATTTTTCGTGCTGCTCTCGCATCCAATGTCAGAGTAAGCAACTCTTCAACATAATCTTTATTATGAACTGCCAAGATATGCTCTAAGTCTGGAATATCAGGCGTAAAAAAATCATTTTCTGTGACAATCCCTTCATGAAGCAATTGCTGAGGAAGCAATTCGTATTTCAGCATCGGAAAACGATGGCCCTCGGGTAGCGGATGTTTGTAAATCGGATGAAAAGCAATCGGAAGCATTAAACTTGGAGATTAGTCATTAGAATCTTCAAATTTTCGCAATGCATATTCTTTCTTTTTCGAGTCATAATAGCCCATAATGAAATAATCGTGATAAGAAAAAACGGATACCAGCGAGACATTATTTTCATGCTGAAACTGGGAAATGTAATCTACCGCAAGTCCTTGTTGTTGGATATTTTTGTGCTGGAATTTTTCATCGAACAATCCTTCAAAATAGATAGATTGCAGGTTTTGAGTGTCAAGTAGTCCGTCAATAGGATAATAACTTCCCGCTGTAATCATAGCAAAGCTGGCTGAAATTCCTAAAAGAAGCCCTCCTGTTGAACTTACATCCCTAATGCCACCAGCCGTAACCATAATTGCATTAGGTGTTTTGTAGACAGAAATTCCGACTTCGCAATTTCTTAATTTCTGGATAAACTTTTTGGTGTTTTTTAATTCCTGGCCTCTTTCATTTCCTGTCTGCGAATAAAGCGGTGAATTTTTAAATGAGATGGTGTCTTTTTGACCAACAGCATAACTTTTTAACGTCTCTTCAGAAGCAATGTCAACAGCAGCAATCATCAATTCTTCGTCATTTGCTTTGATTTGGTAGAGCTTGTCTTGGTGAAAATAGGAATTTGATTTGCCAATGCTTGTCGCTAATGTTAGAGACGGAATTATTTTCTCTGTTATACTAAAAGTATTCAAGTCAATATCAAATAACTGCGTTCTGCTCAAAGAATCAAAAGTCAAAATCATGCGATTTTTCAAAATATAAAACTTTACTTTTGAGATACTTTGAAATAAAGGATTGAGAGATCTCGTGTCTATTTTTTCAATAGAATTCTCAGCCATCAATTTATTAAAGGTAGAAGATTTCCCATTCTCGTCTATAAATTTATAAGAAGAAAAGTCAATTATTTTTTCTTCTAGTTTTCCCTTATTGAAACAATAAAATTTCAGCTTGTCTTCTTTTTTGAATTGGGTAAGAATATAGAAGGAATTGTTTTCGCTGAAGACAGAAATAATTGCTTCATCCTTATAAGGAATTCGGAATTCGGTAGTGGTTGCCGTTTTATTTTCAAAATCAAAGTAAATAGATTGGATTTTGAAATAATCGCCAGAAGCCCAATATAGATAAGGGTTTCCATTATCTTCAAAACTGAAGCCAGCCATAAATTCATAACTCTTATCCGGACGGGCAGCAGAAATGCTATCTTTAAAAAACAAGGCGTTATTATATTTCAGCGCTCTCAAGCTTTCTTTGTCGGCGGCAAATGCAAAAACTTGGTTTTGGTTATTTACGGCGTTTAGAATCTGGTGGCTGCTGGCCGTTTTTTTTAATTCTAAAGGTTGCGAAGCAAGCAGTGTCTGCCCAAAAGAAGAAGTCGCAAAACCGTAAAAAGCAAGAAGCGTAAAAAGTAATTTTTTCATAGCCTGTCTATTTTTTATTTCTTCCTGCTCAAAAACAATACCAGTAGTTTTTTAGGAATCCATAAATTCTTGAAACTTATTTATAAACTCTCCGACATGGAAGCCATCCATAAGACCGTGATGCACATGTACAGAAACTGACATGGTTCTTTTTCCATTTTCATGAAGGACCATCTTTCCTATAGAAATTTTTGGACAGCTGTCGGGAAAAGTGAAACTTCTCGCATGGGACAAAGAGGTAAAATCCACCCAAGGAATTGCTGAAAAATGGATCAGATTATCAACTTCGAAGCTTCTCGTGAAAAGGCCAGGCGTATTTCTGACTCTTTCGATTTCTTCTAAAGCTTTTGCCTCAAAAGTTTCAAAATCAGGAAAAAATTCGACCAACGAAAACCCAAAAGTATTGTCTTCTCGAGTTAATGTAGGCGAGGCATTGACTTTGTCATAGCGATACACTTCTCCTTCAGAAATCCTGTAATGAAAATTTTCAACAGCATTTACGGCAGCTAATGTCTTGTGCAGGTAATACAAAAAAAACGAAACACCTTTTTTCTTAGAAGTTTCGTAAGCTTTTGTACAATCTATTGTGGCGGTTAATCCAAAAAATGGTTCTTCGAATTTACTGAAAAATTCAAAGTGCTCTTTTCTCGGCCAGTTATTTAAATCCAGTTTAGTTTTCACTTATGCTAAAATTGGCAAAACATCAGTAATCTTTTCTAATGCTTTAAAGTTTTTGTGTTCTACTTTATGGTCTATTTTTTCGTGAGCCCAAGTCGTATGAAAAGGAATATGTACAGCATGGCCACCGATTCCTAAGACTGGCAAGACATCTGATTTTAAAGAATTTCCGATCATGAAAAATTCTTCTGGTTTGATTTCCAGTCGGCTTAACAGATCATGATAATCTTTTTCCTGTTTGTCTGACATAACTTCGATATGGTGGAAGAAATGTCCTAATCCTGAATTATGCAGTTTACGACGTTGGTCTAGCAAGTCACCTTTTGTAGCAACGACTAATTTATATTTTCCGTGCAAGGCTTCCAAAGTTTCTTCTACACCATCTAATAATTCGATTGGTCTTTGGAGCAATTCTTTTCCGTATTGGATTATTTTTTCGATGACATCAACGCTGATGGTCTTGTTAGAAATCTTCATCGCGGCTTCGATCATCGAGAGGATATATCCCTTTATGCCATAACCGTATAAGGGAAGATTTTGTATTTCTACCCGGAACAACTCTTGCGACAGTCCTTGATGTGACAAATAATCCTGCATCAAGGCGCAGAATTTTTCTTCTGTTTCTTGAAAATACGGCTCGTTTACGAATAAAGTGTCGTCTGCGTCGAAAGCAATTACTTTTATATTCATTTTATATCGTATAACCCTGTCAGCGTTTAAACGCTGACAGGGTTGGTTGAATTATATTAATTTATAGTTTCTCCGTTTCCGGTTTCTGCATCAGGGTTGACGAAAACTAATTTTCCTTCTGCGTTTGTAGTCATCAGAATCATTCCTTGGCTTTCTACGCCTCGAAGATTTCTTGGCGCTAAGTTGGCCAAAACAGTAACTTTTTTTCCGATAATTTCTTCAGGAGAAAAGCTTTCTGCAATTCCAGAAACGATGGTTCTTACGTCAATTCCCGTATCGATTTTTAATACTAAAAGCTTGTTTGCTTTTGGCATTTTTTCAGCTTCCAAAATAGTTCCGACACGCAAATCCATTTTTGCAAAATCTTCATACTGGATTAAGTCTTTTTGCGGTTCTGCTTTTTTATTTTCGGCCTTATTGGCTGTTTTTGTAGCTTCCAACTTATCGATTTGTTTTTGAATTTCTTCGTCCTCTATTTTAGCGAAAAGCAATTCAGCTTCTCCAATTTTATGTCCGGCTGGAATTAGGTCTGAATCTTCGGAAATTATATCCCAAGAAAAATTGTTTTCGGTTTTCAGAATACGTGCTAATTTTTGTGCTGTAAAAGGCAAAAATGGTTCCGCTAAAACGCTCAAAGCTCCAGCAATCTGTAATGCCACATACATCTGCGTATGAACTCTTTCCGGATTGTCTTTAATAACCTTCCAAGGTTCTTCGTCTGCCAAATATTTATTTCCTAAACGGGCTACATTCATCAATTCTCCTAAGGCTTCTCTAAATCTATAACGTTCTACCGAGCTTGCGATTACAGCAGGATACGCTTTTAATTCAGCCAAGGTCGCTTCGTCGATTTCAGAAAAATCATTTGGCTGCGGCACGATTCCGTCATAATATTTGTTGGTCAGGACAACCACACGGTTAATGAAATTCCCAAAAATTGCTACTAATTCATTATTGTTTCTGGCTTGGAAATCTTTCCATGTAAAATCATTATCTTTTGTCTCAGGCGCATTTGATGTCAAGGCATAGCGCAATACATCTTGTTTGTCTGGAAAATCTTCTAGGTATTCGTGCAACCATACCGCCCAGTTTTTAGAAGTAGAAAGTTTGTTCCCTTCCAAATTCAAGAACTCGTTTGCAGGAACATTGTCCGGAAGAATATAACTTCCTTCGGCCTTTAGCATTGCTGGAAAAATCACACAGTGGAAAACGATATTGTCTTTTCCGATAAAATGTACCAGTTTGGTGTCATCTGATTTCCAATACGGTTCCCAGTCTTTTCCTTCGCGTTGCGCCCATTCTTTTGTAGAAGAAATGTAGCCAATAGGTGCGTCAAACCATACATACAACACTTTTCCTTCTGCACCTTCCACAGGAACAGGGATTCCCCAATCTAAATCTCTGGTTACGGCGCGAGGCTTTAGGCCGTCGTCTAGCCAAGATTTTACTTGTCCGAATACGTTAGGTTTCCAGTCGTTTTTATGTCCGACTAAAATCCACTCTCTCAAAAAAGCATCATATCTGTCCAAAGGTAAAAACCAATGTTTTGTTGATTTCAAAATAGGAGTTTCTCCTGTAATAGTTGATTTTGGATTGATCAAATCCGTTGCATTTAATGACGAACCACATCTTTCGCATTGGTCGCCATACGCTTCGTCATTGCCACATTTTGGACAAGTTCCAATCACGAAACGGTCTGCTAAAAACTGATTGGCTTTCGCATCATATAATTGCTCTGTTACTTCTTCAATAAAATCACCTTTTTCATATAAAGTCCTGAAGAATTCGGAAGCAGTATCGTGTTGTATTTTTGCAGACGTTCTTGAATAATTGTCAAAAGAAATTCCGAAATCTTCAAAAGATTTTTTGATTATCGCATGGTATTTATCGATGACTTCCTGCGGGGTGATTCCTTCTTTTTTTGCTTTCATAGAAATGGCCACGCCGTGTTCGTCGCTTCCGCAAATAAAAGCCACATCGCGATTCTGCAAACGCAAGAAACGCGCGTAAATATCGGAAGGAACATACACTCCTGCCAAATGCCCGATGTGTATCGGTCCGTTAGTATATGGCAAAGCCGCTGTAATCGTATATCTTTTTGGATCTTGTATCATGGATTTTCTATAATAAGTATGCAAAAATAATCTATTAGCGCTGAAATACCTAAAACCGTCCTATTAATTCTAAGGATTAAGAAAACATGATTTCTTCAAGCCTCGAAGCAATGCCCAACTTGCATAGTAAGCCGTTTATTCGTTTATTTGTTTAACAGAAAATAGACATTATGCAAAGGCCAAACCGATTAAAATTATTCTTCATAATAATATCATTATTGAATTTCGTAACCTTTCATGCGCAAAACAAAGTCATCATGCCAGAATATTTAAAAAAAGGAGATACCGTAGGCATTTTAGCCACAGCCAGAAAAATTGATTTAGCCACATTGGAACCAGGTATTAAATTGCTGGAAAGCTGGGGGCTAAAAGTTGTCATAGGAAAAACTATCGGCAAAGAACAAAACCAATTGGCAGGCGCTGATTGGCAGCGTGCTACCGACTTTCAGGAAATGTTGGACAATCCGAATATCAAGGCAATCTGGGCTGCAAAAGGCGGTTATGGAACCGTGAGAATCGTAGACAGGATTGATTTTACTAATTTCAAGAAGAAACCGAAATGGATTGTAGGTTTCAGCGATGTCACGGTCTTGCATAGTCATATCAATAATATGGATATCGGTACGCTTCATGCTATCATGGCCATCAGCGCGAAAACAGCTACACCAGAAGCCATCGAGTCTTTCAGGAAAGCATTATTTGGCGAAAAATTAGAATATCATATTCCGGCTCATCCGTTTAACAAAAACGGAAAGGCGCAGGGCGAACTGGTTGGAGGAAATCTTTCGGTGTTGTATAGCATCCAAGGTTCTAAATCAGCGGTAGATATGAAAGGCAAGATTCTTTTTCTAGAAGATTTAGACGAATATCTCTATCACATCGACAGGATGATGATGAACCTCAAAAGAAATGGTTCTCTGGAAGGTGTTAAGGGAATTATTATTGGCGGAATGACTTCCATGAATGACAATGATATTCCTTGGGGCAAAGATGCTTTGGAAATCATCCAAGATGTCGTAAAAGACCTTAAAATACCAGTTGCTTATAATTTTCCAGCCGGGCATATCAAAGACAATCGTGCATTGATTTTAGGAAAAAATGTGACGTTTGAAGTCAACGACAAAGAAACAATCTTGAAGTTTGAATAACCATGGCCGTCCACAATGAGCTTGGAAAGTTAGGAGAAGAACTAGCTGTAGACTATCTTCAGAAGGAAGGGTATGAAATTCTGGAAACCAATTGGATTTTTCAAAAAGCAGAAGTCGATATTATTGCTAGGAAAGCGGAAACCCTTGCTATCATTGAAGTTAAGACGAGATCGAGCATTGAGTTCGGACTGCCGCAAGAATTTGTAAAGTCTAAAAAAATACAACTTTTAGTAAAAGCTGTAAATGAATATGTAATTGTTAAAAATTTAGATGTCGATGTACGCTTCGATATCATATCAATTCATAAAAACGGCAAAAATTTCACAATTAACCATCTGATTGATGCTTTTTTACATTTTTAAGTGGTTATGCTTTTAACAAATTGTTTTTAAATTGTATGTTTGTAAAACTATTACCACCAACATAACCATTATGAAAACAATTTCTTCTGTTGTAGAGCACTACATCAAAACAAAGCCTTTCCTCTTGAGTGCTTTGTCGCAAGGAATCATCAATCTGACCTCGCTGTCCAGAAATATGCTTCCTGATTTAAAACAAGAGTTAGGAAAAGAGGTTAAACAAGGAGCTGTCGTCATGGCCTTAAAACGCCTTTCTGAAGACCTTGATTTTAGATTGAATCACAAAATTTTAAAAGTACTGAAAAGTATTGGAGAGATTACAGTGCGTTCATCTCTTACCGATTTTACATTCGCAGTATCAGATAAGATTTTAGACAAGCAGGCCAGCTTGATTTCTGAAATCAATACTTATTCTGATATTTTCTATACTTCTTCGAGAGGTGTCAGCGAAACCAATATTGTGGTCAGCGAAAGCGTAAGCCATTTAGTTGACAAACATTTTGTGGGCGAGAAATTGCTCCACAAATGGGAAAATTTGGCTTCTATTACGGTAAAACTTCCAAAAGACAATGTTTCGACTCCTGGAGTGTATTACTTTATTTTCCAGCGACTAGCTTGGGAAGGAATTATCGTAAACGAAGTAATTTCAACTTCCTATGAATTCACGATTCTTGTCAGCGAAGAAGAAGTAGATGTCGCTTTCAAAGTAATCAAAGACTTGAAAAGTCTATAAATAAAAAAGCCGTTTAATTTAAACGGCTTTTTTATTCTTACATCATTTCGATAAGCTCCAATGCTTTTTTGACCGACTTTACATTCTCGAAAGTCAAGAGAAGTCGGAGGCCGTTTTTTGTTTCCTTTTCTTTCATCTTGCACAAGTTGCCATTCTTTTGCACAAACTGCAATACTTTGTGGAATTGGTTCGATGTGTAATATTCCGACTGCTGGTCCGAAACAAAATAAGCGACCATCTTGCCTTGCTTTAAGACTAATTTTTCAATTCCTAAACGGGTAGCAATCCATTTGATTCGGATGCTGTTTAGTAAAGCGATAGCTTGTTTTGGTAATGTGCCAAATCGGTCAATCAGTTTCTTTTCATAAGCGATGAGTTCCTCTTCGTTCTTCACATTGCTCAATTCATTATAGAGATTTAGCCTTTCGGAAACATTATTGATATATTCGTCTGGGAACAATAATTCGAAATCAGAATCAATCTGTATTTCTTTTACATATTCTTTCTCGCCACCTTTGTCTTCATCTTCGTATAAATCTTTGAACTCATTTTCTTTCAGCTCTTCGATGGCTTCGTTCATGATTTTTTGGTAGGTTTCAAAACCAATCTCGTTAATAAAGCCGCTTTGCTCTCCACCTAATAAATCTCCAGCACCCCTGATCTCCAAATCTTTCATGGCGATATTGAAACCGCTTCCCAGTTCACTGAATTGTTCCAAAGCTTGGATTCTTTTTCGGGCATCATCTGTCATGGCAGAATACGGAGGCGTGATAAAATAACAGAATGCTTTTTTATTGCTTCGTCCTACGCGACCACGCATCTGGTGAAGATCCGACAGTCCGAAATTGTTGGCATTGTTGATAAATATCGTATTGGCATTTGGCACATCAAGTCCGCTTTCAATAATAGTAGTCGCTACCAATACGTCAAATTCGCCGCTCATAAAGGCCAGCATCAGTTCTTCTAGCTTTTTGCCGTCCATTTGACCGTGGCCGATTCCGACTCTTGCTCCTGGAACAAGACGCTGGATCATTCCGGCAATTTCTTTTATGTTTTCAATTCGGTTGTTGATAAAGAAAACCTGTCCGTTTCGTTGTATTTCATAAGAAATCGCATCACGAATCAATTCTTCATTGAAACCTACTACCTGCGTTTCAATCGGATAACGATTTGGCGGAGGCGTCGTAATAACCGACAAATCTCGTGCAGCCATCAGCGAAAACTGTAACGTTCTCGGTATTGGCGTTGCGGTCAATGTCAAGGTATCGATATTGTGGGCAATCGTCTTTAGCTTATCTTTTACGTTAACGCCGAATTTTTGTTCCTCGTCAACAATCAGCAATCCAAGGTCTTTGAAAACCACATTTTTATTGACCAATTGGTGCGTTCCGATGATAATGTCCAATTTTCCTTCGGCCAACTGTTTTAGGGTTTCTGTTTTCTGTTTTGCAGTTCGGAAACGATTCAGATAGCCTACAGAAACAGGCATGTCTTTTAGCCTTTCTGAAAAAGTCTTATGATGTTGGAAGGCCAAAATAGTTGTCGGGACCAAAACAGCAACTTGCTTTCCGTTGTCTACCGCCTTGAAAGCGGCACGAATAGCGACTTCTGTTTTTCCGAAGCCTACATCGCCGCAGACCAAACGGTCCATTGGGCGTTCGTTCTCCATATCGGCTTTTACTTCCTGGGTTGCCTTGAACTGATCTGGCGTGTCTTCATATATAAAAGAAGATTCCAATTCGGCCTGAAGATAACTGTCCGGATCGTATTTGAATCCTTTTTCCAATCTTCGCTTGGCATACAATTGAATCAGGTTGAAAGCGATGTGCTTGACTCTTGCTTTGGTCTTCTGCTTAAGGACTTTCCATGCGTTCGAGCCGAGTTTGTATATTTTTGGCGGAGTGCCGTCTTTTCCGTTGAATTTGGAAATCTTGTGCAAAGAGTGAATGCTTACATACACAATGTCGTTATCCGCATACACCAGCTTGATGGCTTCCTGCGTTTTTCCTTCGACTTGAATTTTCTGCAAGCCGCCAAATTTTCCGATTCCGTGGTCGATATGCGTCACATAATCGCCTACAGAAAGCGTATTCAGCTCTTTTAGCGTGATGGTCTGTTTTTTAGAATAACCGTTTTTGATGCTGAATTTGTGGTAGCGTTCAAAAATTTGGTGATCCGTATAACAGGCAATCTGGTTTTCTTCGTCGATAAAACCTTGATATAAAGGGAAGACGATTGTATGGTATTGCTTTCTGATATTTTCGCTATTGGCTTCGTCTAGCGATTCAAAAATATCGTGAAAGCGTTTGGCTTGCTGTTCGTTAGAACAGAAAATAAAATTTTTATATCCGTTGAAATGATTGTCGTTAAGGTTGTTCAGCAACAAATCAAATTGTTTATTGAAAGAAGGCTGCGGCAGAATATGAAACTCGAAAGTCTTCTGCGTCTTAAAAATAGGCTTGGAACTGACTTCTGCAATCGTAAAATCCAATGCTTTTTTGATGAATGCCTCTTGATTCAGGAATAATTCTTCGGGAGCGATGTGATTGACGGTCGACTGCATAGAACCGAAAATCTCTTTTGCTTTTCCAAAAAGCTGGTCCAATTTTGAAAAAAGCAATTCCGTATTTTGGATAAAAAGAACTGTCCTTTCGTTGATATAATTTAAAAAGCTTTCACGGTTTTCTTGGAAGAATTTGTTTTCTACATTTGGAATAATCGTGATCTTTTTCTGCTTTTCGATCGAAAGCTGCGTTTCTACATCAAAAGTTCGGATGCTGTCGACTTCGTTTCCAAAGAATTCAATACGGAAAGGATTTTCATTCGAAAACGAAAAGACGTCGAGAATACCGCCTCGTACTGAAAATTCTCCCGGTTCGGTTATAAAATCAACACGCTTGAATTCGTATTCAAATAATACTTCGTTAATAAAATCTATTGAGATTTGGTCGCCTACAGCAACTTTTAAAGTGTTTTTATCGAGTTCTTTTCGAGTGACAACTTTTTCAAAAAGCGCCTCGGGATACGTTACGATGACGGCCGGTTTTTTTCGCGAATTGATTCTGTTTAAAACTTCGGCACGAAGAAGAACACTGGCATTGTCGGTTTCTTCAATTTGGTATGGACGTCGATACGAGCCTGGATAAAAGAGCACGTCTTCTTCGCCTACCAATTGTTCCAAATCATTTAAGTAATACGCGGCTTCTTCCTTGTCTTGAAGAATAACAAGGTAAGGCTGGTCGCTTTTTTCAAACAATGAGGCCACGACAAAAGACAGCGAAGAACCGATAAGGCCCTTTAACTGTATTTTAGTATCTCGAACAGCAAGACTTTCAGAAATCTGCTTGATTTTTGGAGTGCTAGCGTATGTTTTTAGAATGTGCGGTTTCAAATGTGCTATTGACTTTTTTGTTTTGGATTATGGTGCGGGATAATTCCTCCTTGTTGTGTGGTGTTGCTTGGCTTTGGCTGTTCGGAAGGCGGCTGGGGTGTTTTTAATGAATCTTTTCCTAGCGATTGAAGCATTTCTGCTTCCCCTTCTTCAAGACGAATCTGGCTTTTCTTTACGATTTCATCCATCTGTGATGTAAGCGAGGCAAGTTCTTCATTGATTTCAGGAATGAGCTTTATTACTTTTTGTTCTTGAATATGGCTCAGGTTTATGTATAAATCTAACGATCTTACTTTTGTAGCCAGCGTCATGATACGGCTTCTTACTTCAGGTTTGTCAAAGACAGCAGGAATATGGTTGTTGAGGTCTATGACTCTTTTCGATAATGTTTTTGCCTTTTGTTGGAACGCTCCAATAGAGCTTTTTGGCTTTTGGTTCAGCTCGGTCATGAAAAGACGCCATTCATCCCAATTCTGGATAATGCTTGCAACAGAAGGATTCATCGACGGAGTATTGAAATTCCACGATTTGTCTATAGAGGCAAAAATCTGCTCATTTTTTTTGGAGTCTTTTGCATTGGCTTCAAGTCTAGCGGCCTCGTCATCTTTGCAGGAAACAAGAAAGCAAAAAACCACCAACATGATATAGGAATAAATCTTCATCGAAATATTTTTGAAATGCAAAGTTAGCAAACAATTGCATAAGAAAACGAAGGCAATAAGGCTGATATTCATAAAAGTTCATTAAAATTTACCCTTATTGGCAACTGAATAATTGTTAGTGAATGAGGCGATTATAAAGAATAAATTATGAAATCTGAATTTATCTAACGGAAAAATCACAAATCTTTCAGATTCTCTTCCTAAATCCAACGAGCCAAAGTAAATTTTGTTTTTCGAAATCGTTATCTTTGTCCAACAAAAATCTGGAAGAATGCATGCAAAAATCTTAATTATAGGGGCTTGTGGCCAAATAGGAACTGAATTGACAAAAAAACTTCGAAGCCAATATGGCAAGGACGCAGTAATCGCTTCGGACGTTCGAAAAGGAAGTCCTGAATTTGTAAACTCTGGTCCGTTTGAAGTTGTAAATGCTTTAGATTTCAACCAAATTGAGACTATAATTGAGAAATATGAAATTGAAGATGTGTATTTGATGGCAGCATTGCTTTCTGCTACAGCTGAAAAAAATCCTGCTTTTGCGTGGGACTTGAATATGAATTCGCTTTTCCACGTATTGAATCTGGCTAAAGCCGGAAAGATCAAAAAAATATTCTGGCCATCGAGTATTGCCGTTTTCGGACCGACGACGCCAAAAGAAGATACTCCTCAATATACGATTATGGAGCCTTCAACGGTATATGGCATCAGCAAGCAGTCAGGCGAAAGATGGTGCGAATACTATCACAATATTTTTGGCGTGGACATCCGAAGCATCCGTTATCCAGGCTTGATCAGCTGGTCGACTCCTCCAGGCGGCGGTACTACCGATTATGCTGTGGATATCTATCACAAAGCTTTGAGCGACGGAAAATACGAATGCTTTTTGTCTGAAGAAACCAAACTTCCGATGATGTATATGGACGATGCAATCCGTGCCACGATAAGCATTATGGAAGCTCCGAAAGAAAGTATCAAGATCCGTTCTTCGTATAATTTAGCAGGAATCAGCTTTACTCCAGAAGAGATTGCTGCCGAGATCAAAAAACATATTCCAGAATTTTCGATTTCGTATGCGCCTGATTTCAGGCAGAAGATTGCCGACAGCTGGCCATCAAGCATCGATGATTCGTATGCCAGAAAAGATTGGGGCTGGAAGCATGAATTTGACTTAGAAAGTATGACTAAAGATATGCTGGAACATTTATCAGAATAAAAAGAAACCCGAGAGCTATTTGTTCTCGGGTTTCTTTTTTAAGTTTAATTAAAAAAGACTTATTGCTTTTTTAATTTATCGATAAGCGGATTTTCTATCGGTTCTTTAATTTTGATTACTTCATTTGAAATGTCATTTGGAATGGTCATCGAGAGCACATACTGTCTGATTTTCCATTCGCCATTGACTTTTACCACAACACCAGAACCACGACAGATTTTCATCTCGGTGTCCAAAAGTTCGTCAAACCAAGCCAGTTTTTTATCGTCGCTGAAATAAATGTTTCTTTCTAAGGCTTTGAAATTCCATGCCTGACCTTTGTCAAAATAAGGCTTGGAGAACGCTTCGAATTCTTTTTTGTTCCAGTTTTCTGTAGCGTCTGTCCCGATAAAAATCGAATTTTCAGTCAGTTGGTCAAAATAGTTTTTGTAGTCTGCATTGGCTGCTGCTGCATGCCAGTTGTCTAGCATTTTTGTGATTTTTTCTTTTTCAGCATCAGCTTTCTTTTGGCCGTAGGTCGCTACAGTTAGCGTCAGGATAATAATAAGCGTAATTTTTTTCATCTGTGATTTTTTCTTTAAAGATAACAAAATTACTAATAGGTCACGAGTGTCCTAGCTGTTCATCATGTTGGGAAAGATCCAATCCTATAATTTCCGATTCTTCGGATACGCGAAGCGGGATAAATAAATTGGTGAATCGAAACAGGAAATAAGACCCAAAAAAGGTAAAGCCAGAAACCAATACCAGTGCCATGATGTGGTGGGCAAAGACATTCCATCCGCCGTGAAGCAGGCTTGCATTTTCTCCCTGTGCAAATATAGCGGTGAGCACCATTCCAGTTATGCCGCCAACTCCATGACAGGCGAAAACATCGAGGGTATCGTCAATCTGTTTTAGCTTTTTCCAGTAAAGCATTTTGTTGGATATAATTGCGGCCAAGAATCCGAAGAAGATACTTTTCGGAATGGAGATGTACCCAGCCGCTGGCGTAATAGCGACCAGTCCGACTACTGCTCCGATGCAGGCTCCCATGGCTGAGACTTTTCTTCCGTTGATTCTGTCGAAAAACACCCAAGTAAGCATGGCTGAGGCTGAGGCAATTGTTGTTGTTGCAAAGGCCATGGCCGCGGTTGCATTTGCGGCAAGAGCCGATCCTGCGTTGAAGCCAAACCATCCGAACCATAGCATTCCTGTTCCTAAAAGGACAAACGGAATATTGGCGGGAATGTGTTCGCTATTCTTGCGTTTCCCTAAAACAAGTACTCCTGCTATGGCAGCAAAACCAGCGCTCATATGAACTACAGTGCCTCCTGCGAAATCCTTAACTCCGAAATAACTTCCTAGCAGGCCGTTCGGATGCCAGACCATGTGGCAGAGCGGCGTGTAGATAAACAAAGTAAACAAACAAATAAACATGAGAAAGGAGATAAAACGGATTCGTTCCGCAAGAGATCCTGTAATTATAGCGGGCGTGATTACTGCAAATTTCATTTGGAAAAGGGCAAACAGTATAAAGGGAATAGTGGACGCCATTTTGAGATGGGGATGTTCTCCGACATTATCGAAAAAAGAAAAAGTAGCAGGATTTCCTATAATCCCATAGTGTTTTCCATCAATTACAAAGCCAAGAGAATCTCCGAAAGAAAGACTAAATCCAACGACTACCCATAATAGGCTAATGACTCCTAGGCAGATAAAGCTTTTTAGCATTGTTGAGATTACGTTTTTCTTGCCTACCATTCCTCCATAGAAAAAAGAAAGCCCTGGAGTCATCAGAAGGACAAGACAGGAAGCTGTCAGAAGCCATGCTACATCAGCAGGGATTATAGCGTTTGTACTTCCGAAATCGGAAGCAGGAAAGTCAGTTTTGGGTTCATAGACTAATCCGATGAGGGCAACAACGGTGATAATGATAAAAGAAGCAATCCAACGTTTTTCTATTTTCATTTTTATTATTTTATAGTTATACCCTATTTTTATATAGGTAAAAGTATAAAATTATATTAAAATATAAAATTAGACCCTATAAAAACATAGGCATAATTTACGAAAACGTTATAATTTTAAGTTTGAAATAATTTAAAAATCGCGGTAATGGATTTTTTTGTGAACACTTTCTATTTCTTTTTCTATGATCCGGACGGTTGTATAAATCTTTCTTTTTACGTCCTTGCTCCAAAACCGAAGCACAAGCCAGCCTTTAGAAGTTAGGTATTCATTAACGATTTTATCACGGGCTCTATTTTTTTCAATTTTTGCCACCCAATATTCTTTGTTGGTGTCGAGCCGATGTTTTACGGTTTCCCAGTCTTTGCCATGAAAGAATTCTCCATCGACAAATATTGCGATTTTATACTTTTTGAAAGAAAGGTCAGGAGTTCCAAAAATAGTTTTGTCGTGTTTCCTATATCGGTGCCCGCGGTGCCAAAGTGCTTTCGCCAAAAGTCTTTCTTCTTTGGTGTCTTTGCCTTTTATGGCCCGCATTATCTTGCTTCGTTTTTCTTTTGAGAAAACATCCATTTCTAAAAACTATTAGTGGCGTTAGTTTTTGAAGGCGGATACTAAATTTAAGAACTGGCGATTACTATGATTAGCTAAGATAATCAAAAAAGAAACGCGGGTCAATTGCCCGCGTTCTGTAAAAAGTTATAAGATTTTTAGAAAGTACAAGCACAATTGCTGACACCTTGGAAAATATCAAGACCCAAAGTAATCATGTGAGTACCGCTGTTATAGGCCAATAGCTCATTTGTGGTAAGCTGATAGGAATAGGCAAAATAAAAATTAGATTTTTTCAATCCTGCCATAGGTCCTATGTTGACAGGCTCTAACATCTGGTCGTTTAGGAAACGGTAGCTTATCCCTGCCCAATAGTAGTCTTCGCTGTCTTTCCAGCGCAGTTTTACGTTCAAGTCTGTGGAAGAACGTCCGTCGCTTTCAAAATATTGGACATAGGCAGAAGGCTCTACTTCGAAGTCGCTGTTTCTGTTTTCTCTAAAAATGTAACCGGTATAAAATTGATAATTTCGAAGTTTTCCAGGCTCATTGATGTTGAATTTATCCAGATTTTTATCCAAGATATTGCTGGCATTAAAACTGAAGTAAAAATCTTGGAATCGATATAATACGGCCACATCAAAGTTATGGTTGACAACGGAACGATCATCACGGACAGCCATATCTGGGACATTAAAATTTTCGATTTCAAGTCGGAATTGGTTCAAGTTGTACGAAATACCGAAGGATAAGAACTGGTCGTAATATTTGTCCAAGATAAGGTGATGGGCAAAAGAAAATTTGCCTCCATATTGCCTTGTGTTTCCGTTTTTATCATTATAAAGAAATACTCCGATTCCTGAATTGTCCGAGATTCTCATGTCGCCAGCCAAAGACTGCATGTCTGGTGCATCCTTGATTCCGACCCATTGGGTCAGTCCGTTCATCCTAATCTTCACATTGTCTCCGATTCCGGCATAGGCAGGAGAGATCACAAATGGATTATCTGCCAAATATTGAGTGAAGGTAGGTATCGACAATTCTTGAGAATGCAGGCTGTGCATAGACAAGAAAATCAGCAGAAGATAGTATGTTTTTTTCATTTTGTGTTTGTTTTTGGGGCACTTTAATTGAAGCCGTTTCTGCCAAATAGTAGCAGAAACGACTTTTCTTTTTTTATCTGTAAATAGTGAAGTTTCCGACAAATTCTCTGTTATCATTCGGATTTCCGAGCTTGATGAGGTACCAGTAATCTCCAGAAGGCATTTCGGTTCCGTTATACCTTCCGTCCCACGATTGGCCTTGTCGTAACGATGCGAGTTTCCTTCCGTATCGGTCAAAGATATCGGTCGTAATGTTCGGATAGTTTTGAGTATTGCCTGGCGACCAAGTATCGTTGTCGCCGTCGTCATTCGGAGTGGTTACGTTTGGAATCGTAATATCCGTAAATATTACATTGATAACAGCTCTGGCTTCGCAGCCGCTGCTGTCGGTCACTACAACTTCATAAGTACCCGATTGGAAGAATACATATACATTATTCCTTCCGTTGTCATAGCCGTTGAAAGTATAGGTATAATTCCCTGTTCCTCCAGAAGCTGTCGCGGTAATTTGGTTAAGTCCAGTTTCGGCTAATGTTACTGTCAGCGGTATTCCATTGTTGATGCTAAAAGAAACGGTATCTGTACACGCAGAAGCATGAACTACCTCCACGGTATGGCTTCCATTAGGAAGATTTGTAAAGATGTTTCCAGTCTGAGGTGTTCCTCCATCCAACGAATAAGTTACTGCATTGGCCACACTTGGGTTGACTAGGATTGTAACTGTGTTTTCGCCGCAGTTGTAAACGATAGTTTCGTCAGCATCAATGTCAACTGGAGCATCTAAGGTCACTTGAACAGAAGTAGTACAGCCTTTTGCATCTTTTACATAGATGGTATAGGTCTGCCCTCCGTCTAAGTTTTCATATAAAAATTCACCTCGTACGTAGGTACCGTTTTCTGTAAGGCTCGTAGAATAAGGTGCTGTTCCTCCGGTTACCAAAATCTCAATAGCGCCATTATTGTCATCTACACAGATTTCTTGAAGTACATCTATTGCTGTTGCCTGTAAAGCATTTGGTTCGGTTACTGTAATAGCGACTTCTCTGTAACATCCTTTAGAATCAACAGCTCTTACAAAATAATTTCCTGCCGCAATATTCTGGAATACGTTGCTAGAAGAAAGGACAAAGTCAGGAGAAATTCCATATTGTAATGGTCCTGTTCCGCCAGAAGCTGTTATGGTAATTCTTCCGTTCGCAAGTCCGTTGCAGGTTGCATTAACTGCTGTTGCCGTTGCCGTAATTGGTACCACTGGGTTGATTCTGAAAGAGGCAGTTTTGGTACATCCATTGGTATGCTTGACATAAACAGTATGGTTTCCAGGTGCCAAATTGCTGAAGGTGTTTGATGTCACATACGTAATTCCGTCTAATGAATATTGTACGTCGTTTACAACCGCCGGATTTACTGAAACAGTTACGGTATTTCCAGGTATATTGTTGTCACAATTCTTCGTTACAGCTACAGTTGGCTGTAAGTTCAAGCCTTCGTTTATGCGGAATACTGCAGGAGCCATTAGACATCCGTTGGCATCTTTTATATACACAGTATACTGTCTTCCTCCAATCAATCCGGTATAGGTCAACGTCGGTGTGAAGTTGGCAGGATTGTTTGAATTAAGACTCGTGAAATACGGAGCCGTTCCTCCAGAAGGAATTATCGTTATTGTTCCATCATCCAATCCGTCGCAAGTTTCTGGTGTTCCGTTTACGATAGCCGTAAGTGCAGCCGCAGGCTGTGTTACTGTAATATTCGTAAGTGTAACTTCGCAACCGTTTTGGTCTTTTACTTTTATCGAATAAGTTCCAGCAGCAAGATTGTTGAAAGTGCTTGATGAACTATAAGTATAAGCCGGAGAAATCGCATATTGGAATATTCCTGTTCCTCCTGATGCTGTAACTTGAATACTTCCTGTCGATTGTCCGAAGCATAGAACGTTAGCCGTCACATTAGCAGTTGCGGTAACAGGCACTATCGTATTGATCGTGAAGGGAGCCGTTTTCGTACAGGTATTCTGGTGCTGTACGTAGGCGGTATAGTTTCCAGGTGCCAGGTTGGTAAAGGTATTCGAAGCCACATAGGTTATTCCGTCCAGTGAGTACTGTACCTGCCCTGCGACCGCCGGATTTACGTTTATGGTTACCGTGTTTCCAGGGACATTATTGGTACAGTTCGTTACTACGGTTGCTGTAGGTCGAATGTCTACGCCTCGATTTATGGTAAAAGTCAGCGGCGTTATAGAACATCCGTTGGCATCTTTTGCGTAGATGGTATAGGTCTGTCCTCCGTTCAGGTTCTGGTAGACGAAAAGGTCCTGCACAAAATCTGCAGCGTTGTTGGAATCCAGGCTCGTAAAATACGGAGCCATTCCTCCTGCAGGCGTAATGGTAATCGTTCCGTCATTATTTCCAAGACAGGTTTCTGGCGTTCCGTTTACGGTTGCCGAAAGCGATGCAGCAGGCTGTGTTACAGTGATGTTCGATAATACGATTTCGCATCCTATCGCGTCTCTTATATTTATCGTATAAGTTCCGGCCGCAAGGTTGCTGAAAGTATCCGAAGTTCCATACACAAAAGCTGGCGAGATAGCATATTCTATCGTTCCGGTTCCTCCAGTAGCGGTTACTTCGATGCTTCCGGTCGATTGTCCGAAGCACAATACGTTAGCAGTCACATTTGCGGTTGCTGCGATAGGCTGCAGGTTGTTGATGGTAAAC